>PDYJ01000765.1_pt1 | contig 2021078 bp, 1722 predicted proteins | sample 1430841 | NCBI WGS metagenome assembly PDYJ01 (sample SAMN07237672, study PRJNA390542) | Gut metagenome, whole genome shotgun sequencing project. | isolation source: fecal pellets | host: Mus musculus | place: USA: New York, NY | collected 2016-10 | reverse complement strand
CAGTCAGATCGCATTTCAAAGCGCCTACTGCGGACTTGACACCACCATTTGGCTTCGCAGTGAGGGCTCCATTGGCCGTACGCAGCCAAAGATCGACCAGCTGGTAAAGGATTACCACGCGCAGATCGACGAGATGGCAGAGGCCCTCAAGAAGAGCCAGGAAGAGGGCGAGCCCATGCCTACCGGCGCTTGGGCTATGGGCATCGCGGATCCCGACAACTTTGATCCTGATGCCTGCCACAAAAAGGTGGACGAGGCCACCAAGAACCTGTGCTTAGAGCTGGACATGGCCAAGGCCGTAGAGGACGCAGACGTGGTAGTGGAGTCTATGGCCGAGCAGGAGAAGGCCAAGATCGACTTTTACAAGAAGCTTGCGCCGCTTATGCCTGCCAAGACCGTGCTGGTCACCAACTCCTCCAGCCTTCTGCCCAGCACCTTCGCGCGCTACACCGGCCGTCCCGACCGCTATCTGGCCATGCACTTTGCCAACCACATCTGGAAGAACAACATCGCCGAGGTCATGGCCCAATCCAAGACGTCGGCGGCCTCCTTCGACGCCGTCATCGGGTTTGCCAAGAAAATCCGCATGGTGCCACTGCCGGTGCATAAGGAGAAGGCAGGCTACCTGCTCAACTCCATGCTTATCCCGTTTTTGTTCTCGGCCATGGACCTCTATGTGAACGGCATCTCCGACCCTGAGTCCATCGATACCGCCTGGGTCCGCGGCACCGGCTCACCCAACGGCCCCTTCCAGATCCTCGACGTCGTGGGCCTGGTCACCGCGTACAACATCGTGCAGCCCTACACCAAGATCCCCGGATTCGTCGCCCCCTACAACTTCAAGGGTATCTCCGCCATGCTCAAGAAGAAGATCGACGCTGGAGAGACCGGCGTTGCCGCCGGCAAGGGCTTCTACGACTACAGCCAGAAGTAAGCCCTAAAGTCTTGCATTTCGCAGGCCATGAATACGCCGCCCTCCCCACACGTCATATTGGGGAAGGCGGTGTTTTGCTGTCGAGAAACCCAGCCATCGCCACCGGAAGCTCAAGGCCCCTTGCGCTGTCAATATGCCAAGAAACCTCTGCATCCCGTCCAGCAGCTAAAACAGGTCGTCGGTGTCCAGCCAAATGGTGATGGGGCCGTCGTTGATGAGCGACACCTGCATCTCTGCGGCGAAGATGCCGGTCCCCACCGGCACGTCGCAGGCAGCTATCTGGCAAAAGTGCTGGTAGAGCTCGTTTGCGAGCTCTGGCTTTGCGGCGTCGGTAAAGCCGGGGCGATTGCCGCGGCGGCAGTTGGCGTAGAGGGTGAACTGGCTCACCACCAGCACGCTGCCGCCCATCGCCTCCAACGACAGGTTCATCTTGCCGACCGCATCGTCAAAGACGCGCAGGCGGCGAATCTTGTCCCAGAGGCGCTCGGCGATCTGGGGCGTGTCATCAGGCCCCACTCCCAAAAGGATGAGGAACCCATTGCCAATGGCCCCGGTGACCTGGCCGTCTACGGTGACTTGGGCTTGGCTTACTCGCTGCAGCAATGCGCGCATGGGCCCCTCCTTAGGTGTTCGCAGGATGATTGCCATCAAGCTTGGGGTCGAGGATCAAGGGATTGAGGCTATAGAGGCGGGTGTATTTCTCGGCAAGGTAGTCGCAGTAAAAACGGGCGTCAAAGGGCTCGCCGGTGGCTTCCAAGATAAGCTCTGCGGGCTCTTTGGCTCGGCCCCAACGCCAGATGTGGTCCTTTAGCCAAGCGCGCACGGGGGCCAGGTCGCCGGAGGCCAGCACCTCTTCCCAGCTGGTGCCGTCGGCTGCAAGGGACGCCTTAAGAGCATGCAGCAACTGGGCGCCGTAGGCGCTGCCCAGGGCATAGGTGGGGAAGTAGCCAAAGGAGGCCTGGGACCAGTGGACGTCCTGGAGGGCGCCGCGGCGGTTGTCGGGAACCTCTACGCCCAGGTAGGAGCGGTAGAGCTGGGCCCATGCCTCGGGCACCTGGGCCGCGGTGAGGCTGCCGTCGAAGAGCTGCTTCTCGATCTCGTAGCGCACCATGACGTGGAGGGGGTAGGTGAGCTCGTCGGCCTCGGTGCGCACCAGGCTGGGCTCCACGCGGTTGGCGGCCAGGAAGAACTCATCGGGCGTGACGGAGGCCAGCTGCTCGGGGAAGTGGGAGGTCAAAAGGGCCAAAAGCGGCTTGGCAAAGGCGCGGTCACGGCCCACCAGGTTCTCGAAGAAGCGGCTCTGGGCCTCGTGCATGCCCATGGAGGTGCCTCCATGGAGGCAGGTGAGGTCGTAGGCGGGGTCCACGCCGGCCTCGTACATGGCGTGGCCGCCCTCGTGGAGCATGGAGAAGACGTTGGAGAGCAGGTCGTCGGGATAGATGTGGGTAGCGATGAAGACATGCTGAGAGTCGATGGCGTCGGAGAAGGGGTGTTCTGTTTGGCCCAACACCAGCTTTTGAGGGTCGACGCCCTCCGAGGTTGCCAGATCGCGAGAGAGCTCCCACTGCACGGCGGGGTCAAAGTAGCCGCGCACGCACTCGTTCGAGAGCTGAGGCGCCTTTGTCACCGCAGCCACCAGGGGCACCACGGTGGCCTTGAGCTGGTCGAAGAAGGCGTTGTAGAAGGCGCGGCTGGTGCCGTGCTCAAAGAGGTCCAGCAGTGTGTCGTAGGGGTCTGCCTCAGGATTCAGCGCCACCGCCATCTCTTTGGAAGCGGCCACCAGCTGATCCAGATAGGGGGCAAAGTCATCCCAGCGATCTTTCTGCTTGGCGCGCTTCCAGGCGTCGGTGGCCTCGTTGGTAAGGCGGGCGATGCGGCCTGCCAGCGGGGCAGGGATACGCAGCTGCTCCTGCTGGTCGCGGTCCATGACGCGCAGCTGGGCTGCGCGGAAGAAGTCCAGCTGGCTCTTGTGGGCCTTAAGCTGGGCCACGATGGCCTGGCTCTCCTCGCCACACAGCAGCTGGCGGTCGTCCTCCTGCAGGGTAGCCATGGCCTCGCCGCGGTTGTGGGCGCAGGCGGCGGGGTCGGCGGTCTCTGCCAGCCAGAGGGCGCTGATCATGCCGTAGCGAAGGGCGTAGCGCCTCAGCTCCAAGGCATCGAGGGCGGCCAGGGTATCTTGAAGGTCCGAGTGCGCCATAGGGGCTCCTTAACTCGATGGGGCAGGGGAGGCGGGCACATCTCATGCATCAACAAATGCCGACAAACCCACCTCCCTACAAGGGATGTCTGGGCTCATCCTACCCCTCATAAACCCCTCTGACCCCACCTAAGTTTTCCATTGGGGATGGACGTTTTTCTCGGCGGCGAAATGAGGCTCCAACGCTGATAGAGTGGATAGCGTTGAAAGGAGAGCTATGGCGAGTTCTTACTTGAGTTTTGACGAATGGGAGGATGTCTACGCAGACCGCATAGAGCATCTTCGCCGCAGTGCCGTGCGCGACCTGTTCGCAGCTATATCCAGACCCAACGTCATTGGGCTTTCCGGCGGCAGCCCTGACATCTCCAGCCTGCCGCTGGACGAGGTGGCCGAGTGCGCCAAGCGCGTAGTCACCGAGAACGGTTTGAAGTCTTTGCAGTATGGCGGCTCGGATGGGCGCATCGAGACCCGCACCATGGTGGCCGACATGCTGGCAGAAGACGATATCCACGTGGATCCCGACGAGATCATCATCACCGGCGGCTCCCAGCAGGCGCTGGACTTCATGGGGCGCGTGTTCATCAACCCCGGCGACAAGATCATCGTGGAGGGCCCCAGCTATCTGGGCGCGCTCCAGGCGTTCTCGGCCTATCAGCCAGACGTCGAGGTCGTTCCCATGGACGGCGAGGGCATGCGCATGGACGCGCTGGAAGAGACCCTCAAGCGCCTGGGGCCCCGCGGCGCCAAGTTCATCTACACCATCCCCAACTTCCAAAACCCTGCAGGCGTCACCATGACGCTGGAGCGCCGCAAACGGCTTTTGGAGCTGGCCCGCGAGTATCACATCCAGGTGATCGAGGACGACCCCTATGGCCGCCTGCGCTTCGAGGGCGAGCACATCCCGCCTTTGAAGTCCATGGACCCCAACGTCATCTACCTGGGCACCACTTCCAAGATCTTTGCCCCGGGCCTGCGCTTGGCCTGGTGCGTGGCACCCAAGCCGGTGATCGCCAAGATCAACCTCTGCGAGCAAGGAGCAAGCCTTTGCTGCAGCGCCTTCAACCAGATTCTGGCCGAGCAGTACTTCGGCCGCACCGACTGGAAAGGCACCCTGGAAAAGTCCAAGGCTATCTATAGGAGCCGCCGCGACGCCATGATCTCGGCGCTGGAGGAGTTCTTCCCGCCCGAGGCCACCTGGACCCACCCGCAAGGCGGCCTCTTTGTCTACGTGACGCTGCCGCCTTACTTTGACACCGAGCAAATGATGTCGGCTGCGCTGGAAAACGGCGTGGCCTACGTGCCTGGCTCCAACTGCTTCCCCAACGGCGAAGGCAAGTCCTCCATGCGCTTGGCCTTCTCCTACGAGCCAGAGGAGAAGATTCGCGAAGGCGTCAGGCGCCTCTCGGAAGTCATCGCAGACCGTATGGAGCTCTACCGTGCGTTCCTCAAGGCAGGGGCTCTGCCTGAGGCCTCAAGCGAAGGGATGTAATCCATGGACAAGCTGACAGTTGCCGTAATTATGGGAGGCTCCTCCTTTGAGCGCCGGTTCTCCCTGGCCAGCGGCAAGCACGTGGTGGAGGCGCTTCAAGAGGCCGGCCACACTGTGATCCCTTTGGATGCCGACGAGAACCTGGTAGACACCCTGCGCGCCGAGCGCCCGGACGTGGCATTCATCGCCATGCATGGCGCCGGCGGCGAGGATGGGGCGGTGCCTTCGCTGCTCACCTTTTTGGACATCCCCTTCGTGGGATCACTGCCCCCGGTGTGCCGCAACACCTGGAACAAGGCCGAGCTGCCCTTCGTGATGGCCCGTGCCTATGCCCCTGAAGACTCCGTGGTGCGCTGGCCTGCCCAAATCGCGCTGCCGGCAGGGGCTTTCCGCAACCTGGGCGCCGCCAAGGCGCTGGACCTCATGCCCGAGCGCGTGGGTGGCTTCCCGCTGGCGGTGAAGCCTGGCTGCGGCGGCTCTGCCATGGGGCTTTCCAAGGTGGAGGGTGCCGACCAGCTGGGCGTGGCCCTGATGGGCGCCTTGGCCTACGACGACACTGCGCTGGTACAGGAGTGGGTGGAGGGCGCCGAGCTCTCCGTCACCGTCATTGGCGACCCCGGCGACGAGACCGTGCTGCCTCCGGTGGAGATCGTGGCCGACGGGATCTACGACACCGACGCGCGCCTGAACCCCACAGAAGTCCACTACTTCTGCCCGGTGCGCCCCCAATCGCTCTCGCCCGACCCCTCCGAGGCAGACGTGGCCCGCAGCACCTGCGAGCGTGCGGCCATCGAGGTCTATCGCGCCTTTGGCTGCCGCGACATGGCCCGCATCGACATGGTGTGGGACGGCGCCGCCCCTCGTGTGCTGGACCTCAAGGTCTTCCCCGGCCTTACCGAGACCTCCCTGGTGCCAGTGGCCCTTGCCGCCGCCCAGATCTCGCTGCCCGAGCTGCTGGACTCCATGGTGCAGCAAGCCTACCGGCGCGGCTGCTAATCAGGCCGTCCACGCCGTCCACGCCCCTAATGCGCATTGCGCGAAACCCTAAAAGGAGGAAGCATCATGTCCCAGACGTTGGTTGAGATTCTTGGTGTGACAGAGGATGTGGACGGCGCCTGTGGCCCGGAGCGCCTGCTGGTGGGCATCGACGTGGGAGGCACCACCGTCAAGGTGGCTCTGGTCACCTTGGACGGGGTGGTGCAGGCCAGGGATGCCGTGCGCACCAAGTCCATGCGCACCGGCGAAGAGGTGCTGGAGGCAGCCAAGCAGGTCCAGGCCCTCGTCGCCGAGAACCTCAAGCCTCAGCAGCAGGTGGCCGCCGTGGGCTTGGCGCTCCCCGGAGTAGTGACTGCAGAAGACACCCTGCTCATGGCTCCCAATGTGGATGTGGACCTGGAAGGCCTCATCCTGGCGCTGGAGCGCGTCATGGGCGTGAAGGTCTACCCGGTGAACGACGCCAATGCCGCCGCTTTGGGCGAGATGTGGAAAGGCGCCGGCGAAGGTGCGCGCAACCTGGTCTTTGTGACGCTGGGCACCGGTGTGGGCGGCGGCATGGTCTTTGACGGCGCGGTGGCGGTGGGGCGCAACGGCGGCGCCGGAGAGATAGGCCATATCGTGGTGGAGCCAGGCGGCCGCCAGTGCAACTGCGGCCAGAGAGGCTGCCTTGAGATGTACACCTCGTCCCGGGGCCTGGTCTATCTCTATCGAGCCGCCTGCGAGGCCGCCGGCGAGGACCCTGTGCCTTTAGAGCACGACGCCCATGCGCTGCCTATCTTCGACGCCGCCCGCACCGGCGACCCGGTGGCCCGGGGGCCATCAGCCAGTACAGCGCCTACTTGGGCCGTGCGTTGGGCATGCTGGCCTGCGCCCTTGACCCCGAGGCCTTTGTCATTGGCGGCGGCATGAGCGCGGCCTTCGACCTCTTTGGCCCCGAGCTTGTCGCCGCCTATCAAGCCGCCACGCTGCCCACTTGCGCCGACACTCCCATTGTGGAGGCCACCATGGGCAACCTGGCAGGCATGGTGGGTGCTGCCTACCATGCCAAGACCCGCGAGGGGCTCTAGGCGCGCCGACAGCTCCGCGCTGCGACCTCGCAGAATGGCCTCCGGCGGCTCTTGACGCCCCAGCCTTGGCTCGATGATGTGTTTGCAGATGGGCGCCCAGTCTTTTGAAGGTCTGTGCTTCTCGGCACCCTTTTTAAGGCTGGGCGTTTTACCTGGGGCGATAGTGCGGTATACACTAAGAGACTGTGCCTTGGGGCACACCCATGTAGTTCGACCGGCGGCTTGGAGGTCGCTCCGTGAAACAAACCGATACATTTAAATATGAACTATTGCTGCGCCTGTGTGACGAAGCAGCGCACGATAACGAGGCTGTTGAGCTGGCGCCTCAAGACATCCTGCCCCACTATGGCGAGCGGGACACCCAGGCAGAGCGCAAGCAGGCAGCGCATTTTTTCTCGGCAGTGCAGTCGTTGGAGAGCCTGCGCATCGTGCGCATGAAGAAATCTCGCCGCGACGGCGCCACCTACGTGGACTCCATTGTGCTGGAAGACCTCGAGGCCGCAGCCGCCGAGCTGGCCAAGTTCGAGCGCAGGCTCGAGCAGGAGGCGCGGGAGGCAGCCTATAGGGAGCGTCAGCAGGCTGCCTCTGCCGAGGAGGACGAGGCCTCGGAGGCCGAGGTGCCTGAGGCCTATGGGGCGCTGGAGGAGGCAGGAGCTCAAGAACCTGGCTCCTCTGAGGGCGCCGAGGAAGCGCCGTCCGCCGAGAGTGCGGATGAAAGCGCATCCAGTGGGTCGTCGCGGCCTCGCAGGGGTCGGGGGCGCCGCAACTCTGGTCCTGTGGACCCACGCATCACCCGGGAAGCCTGCGAGTATTTAGAAGAGGTGGATGCCCCGCTCACCCCTCGCGAGCTGTCGCTTTTGGTGACCGGCGACACCAAGAAGATCGACAAGACCGGCCTCAAGCGCCTGGCCTCCACGCTGCGCCGCAAGAACTCTGCCTCGTCGAACCAGGGGGCGCTCACCGATGCGGGAGTCATTGCAGATCTTAAGACCATCTGCATCAAAGGCCCCATCGTTCTGATCACCGATAGGGGTGCCATCGACGCCTCCATCCTGCCCAACGGCATCTCCATGTTCGATGTGGACTTGCCCAACATCGACCGCTCCTACGTGCGTGCCAAGCGCATCATTACCGTGGAGAACCTGGACGCCTACCGCCGCTGCAACGGCGACGACGTCTATATCTACACGGAGGGGTCGGTGTCTCCGCGCCATCGCGCCTTGCTGCGCATGATCCACGAGCAAAACCCCCAGGTGGAGTTTGCGCACTTTGGCGACATCGACTATGCGGGCATCAAGGCCCATAGGGTGATCGAGGAGACTTTGGGCTGCGAGGTGGGCATGTTTCACATGGGCATCGCCGAGCTGGCCAACCCCTCCTACCGCAAGGCCATTCACCCGCTCACTTCCAAAGACCGCGATCTGTTGGCGCGCCTTTTGGAGTACGAGCGCTACCGCGGCCTGGTCTCCTACATGCTGGAGCGAAACGTCAAGTTGGAGCAGGAGATCGTGGCGCTGGACCTCTTCTCCGACTACGACGTGGACGCCGCCATGGCCCTTCCGGAGGGCCGCGGCGCCGCCGAGGAACCCAGGCCTGCACCCGCGCGCGCTGCCTCGCGCAGCCGCGCCCGCCGCTCCAACGAGGGCACCTACAAGCGTCAGGCGCGCCAAAACGCCCTTCTCGCGCCGAAGCCCCGCCGCGGCCGCCTCTGCACAAGAGGAAACCCCAGCTCGCACCCAATCTAAAAATGTTGCAGCTACTCAAAAGCCTGCGCCTGCCAAAGCCGCGCCTGCTCCCGCCACGTCTCAGGCTGCCGAGAAGCCCGCGCCTCCCGCCCAAGACGCCGCCGCAGCCTCTGAGACGGCAGTAACCGGCGAAGACGCGGCTGCTCCAGAACCCGAGAAACGCACTCGTCGGCGCACTCGCAAGCCGCGTGCTAAAGCTGCCGCTTCCAAGGGTGCTGAGGCTGCTGACGCGCCAGCAACTCCCGACTCTCCCCAGGAGGCCTCTGAGCAGCCAGAGGTTGTCCCTGCCGAGCAGCCAGAAGCCGCGAGTGCTGAGCCACCCCAGCCCAAAGCGTCCAAAGCCAAGGCGTCCCGCCAGCATCGTCGCGAGACGGAGCAGCAGCGCCAAGGTCTCTTGGCCAACGTCTCTGCCGGTAAAGTCTCTGCCCTCGATCTCATGGACGCCGTGGATGACTTGGCGCGCTCCATTCCGGTGATTCAGCTTTTAGCGGCGCTTCCCGGATGGGACCATGAGCGCGCCCAAGCCTTTATGGACCAGGAGTCCATCAGCCATGGCCGCACCCTGCGCGGTTTGGGCAAACGCCAACAGGCGCGGGTGCGCGAGGCCATCAAGGAGCATGCGTAAAGCTCAGGGCCCAGACGCCCCTTAAAGCATCTGGGCGTAAAATCACTTGCATGCACGCTTTTCTTAACGCCAAAGGAGTTTCATGAACAATACCCTGCAGTCTGTCATCACAGGCTTCGTCGTCTTTGTCGTCCTCATGGTCCTTTTGGGCCTTTTCGTCACCGGCCTCAGGTTCTTTGTGAACACCCTCTTGCCCATCGGCGTGGTGCTCTTTGTGGCCTACATCATTTGGTATCTGGTAAAGGGCCGCTATCAGGCCTAATGAGGACTCAAAGTGCAGGGAGCCCCCTGTGCGCGCCGCTTGGCCTGCGATAACATCACAACGCCCGCGAGTTGGACATATTCCGACTCACGGGCGTTGTCTATGAGCTGGCAAGAGGGCGCTTATGATGCAACCCTGCAGGCCTAGCCCCTAAGCTCTGCCACCGATACTCCCAGTGCCTTTGCCAGGCGCGGCAGCATGTAGGCGCGCGGCTGCGCGCCGGCCTCCCACTTAGAGATCGAGCCGGTGGAGGTGCCGGCGGCTGCCGCCAGATCCTTTTGGGTCATCTTGCGCTGCTTGCGCAGGCTCTTGATGCGCTCGCCCAGGTCTGCGGCGTTGGTGGCTGCATCGGCCTCTGGGGCTCCGTCAGAAGCCGGGGCCTCTTGGGTGGCAGGCTCGGCAGCATCCTCAGCCTTGCCGGCAGCCTTGGGCTTGGCGGCCTTGGCGCTGCTAGGACGGCGGGCGCGCGTCTTGCGAGGCTTTGTCTTATCGGCCGGAGCCGCGCCCTCGTCGAGATCCATGGCCGCTTGGCCATCGCTGGGCTCTGAGGCCGCTTGCGCCGACTCATCCCAGGGCAGCGTTTGAGCTGCAGGTTCTTGAGTCTCGGCGCGCTGGGTGCGCGGGCGACGGGTGCGCTTGGCAGGTTTTGAAGGCTCGGGCTTCTCGGCAGAGGGAGACTCAGAGGGCGCCTCAGGCTCAGCGGCAGCCTCATCGTGGGAAGGCTCGGGCTTCTCGGCAGCGGCATCCTTGCGAGGACGACGAGCTGGCCGAGAAGGACGTGCCTCTGCCTCAGGCTCTGTCTCGATGGCCTCTACCTCTTCTGCCTCTGCGGGAGCTGCCTCGTCCTCGGGGGCCTCTTCGAGGTTCGGGCGCTCGGGGCGAGCCGGCTTGCGCTCGCGGCGCGGCAGGGTTTGCTGCAGCTGCTGGGAGAGTTGGAGGGCGTTGTTCATCATGAGGCGGTCGCGGGTGATACCAAAGACGCGGCAGATGCGGGCCACCTGTTCGCGGGAGGGGATCCAGCGGCCGCTCTCCCAGTCATCCACCTGGTCCAAGGTCACGTTGCAGAGCTGGGCCAAGTCCTCGCGCGAGAGGGCGCGTGAGGCGCGCAGCACCCGGATGCGGCCGGCGATGGGGCCTACCATGGGCTCCTCGGCCTCCTCGGGGGTGCGCCAGCCGGCCATAAGCTGCTCGACCGACACGTCTAAGGCCTCTGCCAGATCGTCGGCAGCCGCAGGGTCGGGCAGGGCGGCGCCGGACTCGTAGGCAACGATCATGTCGGCGGGGACGTCTGAGGCTGCTGCCAGCGCATTGACGTCCATATGTAGTTGGGAGCGCAGGGCGGCCAGGCGCTGTCCCAGCAGGGGATCGGCGTCGTAGGCGCGCAGGTCCTGCACTTCGAAGTCGGAAGTGTTCATGAAGCTCCTTTCTTCGCACCGTCAAAGGCGCACCTCCACTATGCCACGGTGACCGCACATTTCTGGCCCACACAATGCCAACCACAGCTTTTCTGGCCAGTTTGCGCGCAAGGAGGGGGTGTTCGGCGGGTATCTGCCTCAAGGACGTTCTTAGTAATCCATGTGGGGGAGGACCCATGCTCGAACACGACCTTATCCAGCTCATTCACAACCATGCCCAGGCTCCTGCCTCCCAAATTCGCCGCCAGCCGGCGCTCTGGCGAGAGGTGGCCGCGCTTTACCGCGACGCGACAGAAGACGTCAACGATCTCATTGGCCGTGCTCGCGCGGCAGCCGGCGTGATGGGCGGCGACGAGGCCCAAGACGGCATTGACGGCCAGCTGCTGGTGGTGCTTACGGGTTCTGATCTCGCCCTCAATGCTGCACAAGCTGCCTGCAACGCTGCCGTGGCTCAGCCAATCAAGGGTTGCGACTTCACCTGCGTCTCTTGCGCAGACCTTGCCTCCGCTCCCGCAGACTACGTTCGCGATCAGGAGACCGTCCTGCTCGTAGCTCTTTCCCGCGGCGACGATGAGGATCTTTTGTCGGCTGTCGTCCAGGTGCGCTCCCAGACCAAGAACCTCTTTGTGCTGGGGGTTACCTGCAGCTCTGACGACCCTCTGGCCACCGCTCTCGCACCCGAGGATGACGGTCTGGTAGTGGCCCTGCCGCTGGTCGCCTCTGCTGCAGACGATGCTTCCACTGCCCCGGTGGACAGCGAGCCTGTGCAGCTGGCGGGCTTCACGTGCCTGGCGCTCTTTGCCACTCTGTGCCTGGACACCGCTCCTGTGGCCGAGAAGCTCTCCCATGCCAACCAGGCGGCCGCCATGGGCGACAAGGTCATCATGGACGAGGCGGCGCTGGCAAGCCTGGCACTCTCTCCCTTTGACGCGCTGTGCGTATTGAGCGACGGTTCTGCTTTCGCGGGGGTTGCGCGCGAGGCTCGCGACGAGGCGAAGAACTTCTGTGGCCTTAACGAGCGCTCTATCGAGGTGCGTCTGGGCGACGTGCAGTCGGCTGCGCTGGATAACAAGGCGCTCCACGATGCGCTGGGCGTCGCTTTGGTGGGCGGCACCGACGACGATCGCGCAAGCCAGGTGGCAGCCCTTCAAGAGATGGATGAGACTGCCGCAGACAACGGCTGCACGCTGGTGGCTCTCCAGCCAGAGCAGGCCCCGCATTTCACCGGCCGCAGCTTCACCTTTGATGGTTTTGCGGCGCTGCCTTGCAGCTACTTAGGGTTGCCATACCTCATGGCCGTTCAGGTGCTTCTGCTGGCCGCATCGGTAAAGTAGGGTCGCCATAGTTCTAGACTGCGGATAAGGAAACCCCGGGCGCAATGGCCCTTGGCGCTCCCGCCTTCGCGCGCCCTTAAGAACCCCTGTGGGGCTTTTGGGCCCTGTACTCCAGTCAATTACCGAGCTTTGCTGCTCAAGGAGGACCTATGTCGACCTTTGCTATCCATGCCAACTCCTTCTTCCTCCCCTCTGGCCCAACCGGCCCTGGATATCTCACCGTTCATGACGGCGTCTTTGGCGCCTTTAGCACTCAGATGCCTGCCAACGCAGACCGCATCGACGAGCGCGATTGGGTGGCTCCTGGCCTGGTAGACACCCATATTCATGGCTTTGACGGCCACGACGTCATGGATCTCTCTGCTGAGGGACTCGACGCCATCGCCGCAGGCCTAGTGCGTAACGGCTGCACCAGCTTCTTCCCCACCACCCTTACCGCTCCCACTGAGCGCATCGCCGAGGCCTGCACTATCGCCGCCGCGCACGTGAACAAGCCCAAGACCGCCCGCGTGCAGGGAATCTATCTGGAAGGCCCCTGGTTCTCCGAGAAGTACAAAGGCGCTCAGAACCCCGCCTATATGGGAAACCCCGACATCCATGTGTTGGAGCACTGGATGGAGTGCGCCGACGGCCTTACCTTCAAGATCGCCCTGGCGCCAGAGAACGACGGCGCCTCCGACTTCATCGCTCAGGCCACCGCGATGGGTGCCATCGTGGCCCTGGGCCACTCCAACGCCACTTACGAGGAGGCTCGCTGCGCAGTGGATGCCGGAGCCACGGTCTTCGTGCACACCTATAACGCCATGAGCCCGTTGCACCACCGCGAGCCGGGCATGGTGGGCGCAGCCCTTACCTGCCCCAATGTCTATGACGAGCTTATTTGCGACGGCAACCATGTGAACCCGGTGTCTGTCAATGTGGTGATGCGCGCTCGTGGCAAAGACCAGGTTTGCCTCATTACCGACTGTTTGGCTGCTGGCGGCATGCCCGAGGGCGATTACGTGATGGAGGGCCTGCCCATTGTGGTAAAGGATGGTCAGGCCCGCCTTAAGGAGGGCGGCAACCTGGCTGGCTCCATCGTGGGCCTGTGCCAATGCGTGAAGAACGTGGTGGACTGGGGTCTGGCCACTCCTGCAGAGGCTGTGGCCATGGCCTCGATCGTTCCTGCCAAGAGCGTAGGCATCGATGATGTGTGCGGCGCCATCAAGCCCGGCCGCGACGCTGACCTCGCCTGCTTCACCAGCTCTATGGAGCTGGAAGCCACCTATGTGGGTGGCGAGGTGGCCTGGAGCGCGCTCTAAGACAGGGAAAAGCGTCTGCGAGTCCTTCCACTCTCCCAGTGTCACTTCTGAGTTTTCTGAAAGGCGCCCCGTGAAGGCCTTGCGGAGAAGACCTCCGTTTTCTCCCCTTGGGCATTCCGGGGCGTCTCTCATTTATCGAGGGGTATAGACCTGTCAAGCAAAAAGCGGTGTCGCGCAGGCGTTCCGCTCCTCAGCAGTGGAAGGACACTACTATGGGTATTGATTTCAACGAGATCGGCAACAAGATCGCAAGCAAGGCTTCTGAAATTGGTGGAGATGCCGCAGAAGCTGTCAAGGATTTGGGTTCCAAGGCCGCAGAAGGCGCGCATAAGGTAGCCGATGGCGCTGAGGATCTGGCTCATAAGGCTCACGATTTCGCCGACAAGGCGAGTGCCGCTGCCCGCGAGGCTGGCGACAAAGTGGGCGTTTCTGCAGAAAAGGCAGGTGCCAAGGCCGAGGTTGACAGTGCCAAGGCAGATATCGCCGCAGACGATCTCAAGGCTGGCGTCGACGCCGCCAAGGAAGACCTCAAGTAAACCAGGAACTTCTCTCCTTTTTTATTTGGCAATACCTCTGCCCGCTGCGCAACGCCGGGCAGAGGCGTTTTTTATTTGGGACATCTGGGAACTTCAAGCAGGTAAATTACCCGTTTGAAGTTCCCTTCTTTGATAAAGACCCGCATCTTTAAAACCAAGGCCTCGGTAGTACTCACGCGTGCCTACCGCAGAGATCACCTTGATGGCGGGATAGCCCTTCTCGGCAGCTTGACGACAAGCTTCTTCCACCAGAGTGCGCCCTAGACCTCGATGCTGGGCGCCTGGTTGTTTAAGCCCCAGCTCAGAAACGCGGCCGTATACATGTACTTCGCGGATCATGGCGTCGGGGGAGCCTAGAACAGCCTCAGCCTCCTGGGGGTGGGGCAGTGAGAGGCGCAAAAAGCCTGCAATGGATCCATCTGGAGTGGTCCATGAGAGGAAACGCTCGCAGGAAACCAGCGTCTCGTATTCGTAGGTGCTCATGGAAAGCTCGTCTGCCGATGGTTGCTCGCCCGCGATCTCCCTCATGCGAATCTCTTGGACAGATACTCCTTGGGCTTTTGCATAGGCGTTCACGGTATCTTCTACTGCCTGTCGCAGATTGGCTTCGCGATTGCCCGCCACGATGTCTTGGGCAGAAAAATCCCTAATCATGCGGGAGATGCGCACAAAAGGTGGCGTGACAAGCACATCTTGGGCCAGAGTATCCAAAAGCTCTTCTCGACTATAGGGCTGCCACAAGCCCTTTGCATGATCGCGCTCTAGGGCGGTGCCTCGGATAAGTGCGCAGGGGTAGAGCTTTACTTCGTCTGGCTCGAAGGCGCGATCAGTGACAAGAGTCAGGTAGTCGCGCTTGTCTTGTTCTGGAGTGGCTCCTGGGAGGTTCGCCATAATGTGCGCGTGGATCTTGAAGCCAAAGAGGCGCAAGAGTCCAAAGGCCTGCTCAAGTGAGGCATCGGATATGGGCCTATTGCTGGCGCTCCGGCGCTGGAAGTCCACCGACTGCACGCCAATCTGCACTTTTGTGCAGCCGAGCCGCCGCATCTCTTCGAGAGAGGTCGCGCTAATGGCAGTGGGCTGCGTTTCGAAGGAGAGGCCCACGCAGCGGCAACGTGCTTGCTCGTTTATGTGCTGCTGGGCCTCGACCTCTTCAAGGGTGGCGGTTTGCGCACGCGCAAGCTCATGCCAACCCTCATCTTCTGCCCACAGGCGCTTCCAACCTTCGTTATAACTGAGGAGACCGGCATCTACCTGCGGCTGCAGATCTGCTACACGCTTTTGACAGCCTACTGGATCTGCCGAGAAGCCCGCGTCCAGGTAGCGCTTCCGGCGCTCGGCCGCCAACGTCCTTTCTTCCGGTGAACCTGCGCAGTTGAGGGCGCGAAAAAGCTCGCGCACAAACCAGGCGCGATAGGGGGCGGGGTAGTCTGTCCAGGTGCCACCCAGTACGATAAGCTCCACCTTGTCGGTGTGATGGCCCATGTCTCTAAGTACGCGCAGCCTTCCGGAGACTTGCAAGAAAGGATCAAAGAATGATTGTTCGGCTCGCTGGCAAGCGGGCTCGTCAGCCAGATAGCTCTTTGGCATGCGCAAGTCGTTGGGGCAATAGCGACAGTTGCCAGAACAAGGCCAAGGCTTTGCGATGACGGTGACCGTGGCTACTCCAGAAGCGGTTCTGCGAGGCTTGGCGCGAAGTTGCTCCTTGATGCGCGCTTCCAAGGCTTCACTGATGCCCTTCTTTTGCCAAATGCCGGGGTGAAGCTCGTCTTGGTGCAGGTAGTAGGGGAGGAGCGCTCTCTTTTTCACAGGCGCATCCGGCGCCACAATTCCCGTGTTTTGCTGTCTAATAAGCCTAAGGAACTCCTTCTCGGTAAGCTGGCCCTCTTGGCAAGAAAGTTGTCTGGCAAGCTCTAGGAGAGCTTGCTCCAAACGCTCTTTATAGGTGAGTGTCATGGCTCCTCCCCTTTACATCACAGTGTGTTTTATATAAGAAATCTTCTTAGGCTCCAGCCTCTAGGCCACGCTAGTATAACTGCGTGGGTTCTGGTAGCTTGCGGTTAAGCTGCAGACCCCCAAAGCACCAGATACATCCCTCATCGTTCATCAAAGAAAGGGGCAACTCGTGGATAGTGCCCAGGCGGCATTGGCATCTTCACTCACTGCGCAGTTTTACGAGCATGAGGCTGCAAGTTTCTCGGCTACACGCCAGCAAGGCTGGCAAGGTTGGGAGTTGCTGCTGCCTTATATTGCCCCTCTTGCCAAGACCCGTGCAGCCCAAGGAGTCCCGCTTCGTCTCATTGATTTAGGTTGCGGGAACTTGCGCTTTGAGACATGGCTCAAAGGGAAGTTGCCTCAAGAAGCGGCCTTTGAAGCGTTAGGGGTGGACAGATGTCTGCCGCTGGTGGCAGAGGGGATGGGACTAGAGGGGGTGCGCACGGCTTCGTTCGACCTCGCTTCTCTCGGGCCGCTTCCAGTGGAGTGGCAGGGAAACTTTGATGTGGCGGTATGCTTTGGCCTTATACACCACCTTCCTCTTGCCTCTCAGAGGCATGCATTGATAGAGCGTCTAAGCTCCCTTTTGGCTCCGGGCGGGGTGGCGGCCGTTGCCTGCTGGCGCTTTATGGATGACGGACGTCTCTCCACAAAGGCGCAGCAGGTAACTCTAGAAGCTCGCAAAAGATGGCCAGAGTTGGTGGACAGCTTTGGGCCAAAAGATTGGCTGCTGGGATGGCAAGGGAGTACCGAGGTAGTCCGTTTTTGTCACCACGTAGATGAGGAAGAGCTCGATAGCCTTATGGGCCCAGTGCAGGAAAGAGCGCGCTTCTTTGCAGATGGGTCTTCTGGGACCCTTAATCGCTATGTGGTGTTCGAGCCTTAGCTTTGCTCGCAGGCCCAGTGCGTCCAGCCCCAAACGCTTTGGGTTGAGAGACTTTTGAGCGCTCACGGCTCTCTTTGTTGCGAACACTCCTTTGAGTGCTGGTGGCAGTGCCAAGCTTTTTCTCGGGTTCTCTCCATTGGGTCTTATAAGCGTGGGCCTCAGGGTCCCAGCTTTGTGAGATGTTCCACACCTGGCGCGTGAAAGCGCGCACCTCGGGGTCTACCATGAGCCAAGTGGGATCTATAGGACAGGTGAGATAGAGATCGCTCACAGATCTCACCCTTGAAAGGGCTACGTAGAGCTGGCCTTTCTCAAAACAATGGGGGTCGAGATTCATAGAATCCAGAGTGAGCCCCTGGGTCTTATGAATAGTCATGGCCCAGGCCAGCCTCAAGGGTATTTGTGTATAGGTGCCCTTCTCAACTTCTCGAAGGCCGCCTTCCTCATCCTCTTCGTAGTCCAGAGCGCTCCATTTCATCGCTTCGACGGTAACGGTGTCTCCGCTATCAAGCTCCACGCGCACCTGACCGTCTGCAGGGAATCCAATCACAGTGCCTATGGAGCCGTTTACAAAGGCATCGTCAGGGTCGTTCTTGCAACACACCACTCGTGCCCCACGCTTGAGAGTGATGGTCTCGTCCACTGGATGAACCGAGCCAAAGGAGCCGGTGGTGCGCGCTTTGAAGGTATGGGCTTTCCCGGAGAGTTCGCTCAGTCGCCGGGAATTGATCCTGTCTACCACGCGATTGGTAGAGGCGATGTAAGGAGCTCCTTCAATATACTCATCGCAGGCATGCTGGCTTATCCATTGGCAGGCGGAAGGGTCTCCCTTGCGAATGGCGGTAAGGGCATCCAAGAATGAAGGGTCTGCTTGCCTGTGATGATCCCTGAGGATAAAGGGATGAAAGTCCCATTCTTGCCAGCGGCGCCCTTGGAACGCAAAGGGACCGTGGTAGAGCATGCCATACTCATCTTTGAGATGAGCTTCGTCATCGCCGGCAACCACAGGAGGCAGCTGGGAGAAATCGCCTACCACCACCAATTGAGGCCTGGGGCGCACTTTGCGCATGATGGTGGACACCGCATCGAAAAGATCGCATCGCAGCATGGATATCTCATCAATAATGATTACATCTGCTTGAGAGATGGGCTCTCTCACCCTAAGGCGCGTGCCGCGCCCCTGTACTCCAAGGCCCAGCTTAAAGGCCCTGTGCACTGTAGTGCCGCCAACATTGAGCGCCGCGATGCCTGTAGGGGCGCACACCACAACATTGCGTCGCTTTTTGCGCAGGAGGCGCAAGGCTTCTTCAATCACGAAGGATTTGCCGCAGCCGGCCCCGCCGGTAAGAAAGACGTTTTCCCCTGAGAGGATGGCGTCGATGGCAGCCTGTTGCTCTGCATCTGCGCAGGCTCGTTTTTCTGAAGCCTTCTCTGCCACTTGGCGCCCTCCTCTCACGGGCATGGGAATGTCTACTAACCCTATCGCAGGAGCACCTAGAGCGCTCGGTTTTAGGTCTCCATTGTGACTCAGCCTTGCTATAAGAACAACTGTTCGTATGCTCTAATCAACGAACGGACATACATGGACGGCGGCCAATGGTTTAGCTCGCCAGCCGGAGACTCGAGTCTTGGGACAAAACTCTAACCCCAGTAGTTGCGCCCCAATAATTGTATGAGCTCAGTTCACCTCAGTTCATCGCCTCCAGCCCCGAGCAGCCCACCTTCCTCCGGGTGGGCTGCTTTTTTGCCGAGGTGGGGAGATGAGGCTTCGTAATTCTTGCTAACACGAGATGTACCTGGGCTTTTAGCCCGCAGATTTTACACAGCTCCTAATGAGGGGGCAGGGCGCTCCCTCATGAACGAGAGGAGCGAAAGTGGATGAGAAAAATCTGTGGGGCCACAAGGATCGCCTTCTGGAGGCTTGCTGTTCATACATTGAACAGCTTGGCTTGGATGCAGGAGGCGAATCTATGGGGCAGAGCAGGCGTGTGGGCGGATGGAGTATCTCGGAGGTGGAGGCGCTTATCGGCCTTAGCCGCCGAGACATCCAGCGAGCCTGCTATGGCGGCCAAGGTGGAGTGGCGATCTTGAGTCCCCAAGACACAACTTGGGGTCGTCGTAGCTACGACCTAGAAGATCTCGCACAGCTCTATGTGGTGAAGCAGTATCGGCGTCAGGGATTGAGCCTGCCAGAGGTCAAAGCGGAGATCGAAGAGCAAAAGGAAGCCGGCAAAAGCATCGAAGACTTACTGGGTGTGCAGGTGTCGAGGCTCAAGGAGCAGGCAGAGGAAGTGACTGGGCAGCTGCTTCAGGCCGAGGCGCTGCTGGCTGCAGCAAAGGGTGACGAGGGGACTTCGCTGGAAAAGCTGGTCTCTCGGCACCTGGGAATTCGCAGTGCGCTGGATCCAAGCCTCTCTACGCCGCCGGAGAAGAACCCGGCTTCCTCTATAGAGACGCTGCTCTATACCCCAGGGCTCATCGATAGCTCGGGGGTGGCATTGGCTATGGATGTGTGGCTGGGGCCTGGATCTGCAGAGATGCTGAGAAGCGCTGCAGAGGCAGCCAGCCTAAGAATTCAAAGCAATGGAGGAGAACATGAAAAAATTCAAAGCAATGGAGGAGAACATGAAAAAATTCAAAGCAATGGAGGAGAACATGAAAAGTAAGATGGCAAAAGCCCAGGGTGTCCATGCCTTCACCAGGCGCGCTTTTCTGGGAGGAGTGCTGGCGATAAGCGCAGGCCTATGCGGATGCGGGGCGAAGACTTTGACAAGTGGCGATGCCCAGGGGTCGCAGACAAGTGGGGCTCCGGAGGCAAAGCCCCAGGAAGAAGCCCTAAAGTATCTTCTGATCCTCATGTGGTCTACATCAAGAACTACAAAGGGCAAAACGCTGCGGCTCTGGGCTATGCGGCGGCCAACACCTTTCGCATGGAAAAACTGGGAGCGATCTATCTGCGCCTGGTCTACGTGGACCCCTCGGGCGTCTTTGTGGATCCAGAAGACGAGGAGCAGCTCAAAGGCTATGTGGTCTTCGACCAAAACCTGGCGCCCAATACCCAGGTAGACATCGAGTTTAGGCAGGACAAAGAAGGAAACGAGCTTCAGACCATCGCCCGCTGGCAAAGCCACGAGCAGGTAGTGTTGGCGGTAAAGGCCACGGGAAGTCCCGACCCAACTCCGGTGGACATGACTGCCATCGATGGGCTCCCGATAGATATACGAACTATATTCGCGACTACACAGGGCGCAACCTGGCCGAATGCGGCTACAACTCCGCTGCGGGCAACCTTACCGACGCCTATGGCCCGGCTTCATCCACCTGGCCACAGTGAGCGACGACGGCGCCTACATCGACCCTGCAGACAAAGAGGCTCTCGCCAGCTATGTGGTGGTGTCTCAGGACGTGGCCCCCAATACGCAGTTCACCATGGAGCCCACGACGGCTGCCAACGGCGAGGTCTACGATCTTATCGGCTCGCAATCCATCGATACGGTGACGCTGACGGTGCGCAAGCTGGAAGCCAAGGGGTAGGGGGCGAGGATCCAGTCGAAGGGGAGGGCGGAGCCGAGCTCCTGCGTTCCTTGCCGAGAAACCCCTCCATCGCCACAAGAAAACACCCAGCTGCTGGGAGGAGGTGCAGCTGGGTGTTCCTTAAACAGATGATGCGGGACTGGGAGGCTCCCTGCGACAATTAGGCGCGACCGGTGGAGCCCAGGTTGTCCATGTGGCTGGCCACGATGGAGGTGATGTTGGCCATGCCGGCCTTGGCGGGCTTCTTGGGGTCGAAGACCTCGGGGTTGGCGGCCATGTAGGCCATGAAGCCCTTCATGTACTCCTGACGAAGCTCGGTAGCGTAGTTCACCTTGCACACGCCGTTGGCGATGGCCTCTTTGACCTGGTCGTCGGGTACGCCGGAGGTGCCATGGAGCACCAGGGGCACGTCGACGCGTTCGCGGATGGCCTTGAGCACTTCCTGCTCGATGTGGGGAGTGCCGTGGTAGACGCCGTGCGCGGTGCCCACGCCCACTGCCAGGGAGGTGCAGCCGGTGCGGCGCACGAACTCCTCGGCCTCGGCGGGATCGGTGAAGGGATTGCCGTGGCCGGCGTCGGGACCGTCGTCCTCTTTGCCGCCCACGCGGCCCAGCTCGGCTTCTACGGGGATGCCCATGGCGGCGCCTACGCGAGCCACAGACTCGGTGATCTTGATGTTGTCCTCAAAGGACTCGTGGCTGCCGTCGATCATGACGGAGGTGTAGCCGGCGTGCATGGCCTGCATGCAGCGCTCGAAGCCGTCGCCGTGATCGAGGTGCAGCGCCACTGGCACACTGGCATTCTTGGCCGCAGCGTGCACCATGCCGTAGAAGTAGTCCAGGTTGGCATACTTCACGGTGCTGGGGGTGGTCTGCATGATCACCGGAGAGCGACGCTCTTCTGCGGCGGCCAGCACGGCCATCACAAACTCCAGGTCTTCCACGTTGAAGGCGCCAACGGCGTAATGGTTCTTCTGAGCATCGAGCAGCATTTCTTTGGTGGTGACAAGCATTGCAGTTCCTTTCTGCGTCTGCGGCTTTGGGCCTTGGTGAGAACGGGGCGCCAATCTGGGAGGAGGCGATCGGGGTGCTCCTGCGCACCAAAAACCTGCACCGTTACTTGCTGATGGCAATGTAGCGCGATTTGCGTGGCCGCACTGGTGGCGAAGAAGGGGTTTCTCAGCAAGCAAACGAAACGCCAGTGGCCGTCAATGAAAGCTAAGGTTCCTTCCAGCTGTAACGAAATCTTGCTGTGGAAGCTAAAAGAAAGTCGAATCCTTGCTAAAATGCAAAATAAAGAAAGATAAGGGTTCACAGAACCTTCGCAAAGGAAAGCTCTTATGACCACCCCTGCTCCCAATGACACTTCGTTGCCCGGCCCCGCGACACCTGGTTCCACTCATGGCTCGGGACATTCTTTTGCCGAGGAACGCCGCGCTGCCATCATGGACCTATTGGGGCGCGAGGCTTCGGTGCAGGTGACTGACCTCGCGAAACTCTTTGGAGTGTCGAGGGTGACGGTGCGCTCGGACTTGGACGAGCTTGAGGCGGCGGGGCGCCTGCGGCGCACCCATGGCGGTGCGGTGTCGCTCTCGCGGGCGCTCACGGTGTCTATCCAGGACCAGCGTGTGAACGTGAACGTCGAGGCCAAGCAGGCCATTGGCCGCACGGCGGCAGCCATGGTGTCAGACGGCGACTCCGTGCTGGTGGACTCGGGCACTACGGCGCTGGAGTTGGTGCGCGCGCTGGGGGCTGCAACGAGGTGACGGTGGTGACCTGCGACTTTACGGTGGCGGATTTCATCGACCGCTCCATGCCGTCTCTGGATGTCATCTTGCTGGGCGGCGAGCTGCGCAAAGGCCACCGCTACACCTACGGCCCCATGACAGAGCAGGCCTTGGCGCTTTTGCACCCCCAGATCTCCTTTGTATGCCCTACCAGCTATGTGCCCGGTCGCGGCCTTATGACCAACTTCGCCCCCATGGCTCAGATCAAGCGGGCCATGCTCTCCTGCGCCGCCCGCACAGTGGTGCTCATGGATGCCACCAAGGTGAACGCGCCGGGATTGCTGCTGGTAGATACTCTGGCTCACGTGGATGCGGTAGTGACTGACAGCGATCCTGGCGGCCTTCTGGCCACAGAGCTTCAAGAGCAAGCACCGGAAGCTCAGCTTATCCTGGCTCAGGGCTAGTCGGGGAAGCGGAAGGGAAGGGTTTCTCGGCAAGGTGGCCTGCGGGGCCGTGGGGCTGGGCCAGCAGGCGCCCACCAGGGTACTCCCGGAACCCACAGGATTTACTGCCTGGATGTGCGAGGCGACGCCTCGATCGACGTCGTCTGGCAGGGCGACGCTGAAGCCCAAGCAGCCCCCGACTTCTTCGACGAGTTCTTGGTGAAGTGGGATGAGGCTGCTACCACGATTAGCCAACTGCGACAACCTGCGAGTTCTTCAAGGTCAGGCAGACGTCTCAAAGAGACGCTCTCCTGGCTTTTGCCATAGGCCAGTGTGGGTAAAAATGCCGAGAAACCCTTGCCCCTCCTACCGGAAAGCCCCCCATGTATTGGATCATCTGGCCCATCTGCCTTGCGGCATGTTTTGTCGGCTCCATTTGCGGCCTAGGCGGCGGCGTCATCATCAAGCCGGCACTGGACCTCTTTGGCCATATGGATGTGGCCCAGGTGAGCTTTCTTTCTGGGTGCACGGTGCTTGCCATGGCTCTCTATTCGGTGCTGCGAGCCCGTGCCAAGGGAAACCTTAGGGCTGAAGCTAAGGTTGATACTTCTGTGGCGGTAGGAGCTGTGGTAGGTGGTCTTGCGGGAAAGCAGCTTTTCTCGGTATTGAGCACGGCCTTTCCCTATCCGCGCATCGTGGGGTGCACGCAGGCGGCGGCTCTGTTTGCGGTATGTCTGTTCACCATCGTCTATACGCTTAGGCGAGATGAGGATGAAGTGCGCGAGCGTCATCTGTCCGGCTGGTGGGCGGGAGCTCTGGTTGGGGTGGGACTGGGTGCGATCTCTGCCTTTTTGGGCATTGGCGGAGGCCCGGTCAATATCGTCGCCATGACGTTCTTTTTTGCCATGACCAGCAAGGACGCTGCTCAGGCTTCCCTTTACATCATCTTGTACTCCCAGACCGCAGCCACGCTGATGTCGCTTTTCACTCAGGATCTTTCGGGGATCGACCCGCTGCTTTTCCTGGGCATGGTGGGCTTTGGCATTGCCGGTGCAGCTGGTGGGCGCACCCTTAACGCGCAGCTTTCCAACGAAATAGTGGACAGGCTGTTTATTGGGCTTCTGGTTGTCATAATGGGCATAACCATCGCGAATTTTATAGGATTTGCTGCGATATAACGTGAACTATAGAGCTGATTAATGGATCTATGTACATCTATATAAAAACAGATGAACGGTACACGGGATAGGTTTTCGTGTGCCTCAGTTTCGTCTGCATCAATAAGACCCTAAATAAAACACCAAAATGCTCCAAGTTACATATATATCAAAATAGAATGATAATAAGTAAATATGCCACCTAATACATAACTATTGAAATAGATAATCATATGCGATAAAAAACATAAAATACCTGGTAGATAGCGTAATAAGTAAAACAGATGCATATATATTACGTGGCATATTTTCAAGAATAGATTGATTTCTCGCGATTCGTTTATTAACCTAATCATAAAATAAGCTGCAATAACTCTGAATTTAGAGGATCTCGCACTCTAATAGATCGTCTAAGCAGCCTACTGAAGGAAGTTCTGCGGCCGGACTAGAGCCGTGGATGATAGACGGAGGAACCTATGCGTACTTTCATTCAGCGAAGCACGCGGGCTACGCTGGCGGTCTTCATGGCCGTGATCTGCATCTTGGGAACCCTGGGCTTCCCGCTCTCGGCGCTGGCCGATGAAGTCGCCATGCAGACCAATGTGCGAGGCACCGATTCTTTGGAAACCACTGCCACAGAGTGGGAGCTCATCCGCATCGGAGACCACCAAGGCGAGCCGCTCTATATAGATGTGATCAAGGATGAGGGCGGTCAGCAGACCTATCTTTCCTATCGCCAGAAGTACGATCTCGGTCAGGCGCACACAAACGGTCCTGCCCCCGAGAATGGTGTGGCGCTCTCGCACATTCTGTCTCTGGCGCTGGAGGATGCCACGCCCGAGGAGCTCTATGGTTCCGCCACTACCACGACCCGCTACCAAATCGCGGTGTGGGACGCCCAGCGCAACGGGGATCCCCTCTATGAGGGCACTGTCTACCCCGTCTATGGACACCTTACATCTGAGGGTCAAGTTGAGGATGAGGGTTATGTCCTTCTCGGCATCCGCACCGCCAATAATACTGAGCGGGACGTCTCAAAGAATCTTGGCGTAGGCAACACCATCTATAAAGAAGCTGATGGCGGCCGTAACGCCTACGGGCTCCAGCGCGTCGGCGAGAAGAAGGTCGACAATGCGTTTGATGAGAATCTCAACGCCTTTGTAGCCACCTATGAGAAGACTGCGACCGATGCGGTCACCGGCACCGTCACCTATAAGACCGACGAGGGCGACATCGTGCGCACCGAGTCGTTCGCCGGCATCGAGGGCGAGGGCTTGGATGTTCCCATCGACCAGTCCTTCTTCTCCAACGGCCAGTATTACCGCACGCTCTCCTCGCTGGGTTCCACCAAACGTCTTACCGTAGCCCAGCCCAACGTCACCGTGCGCGTGGTGGCGGTGGAAGACATGGCTCAAGCCAACGCCTACCAGCTCACCATCAGCTATGAGGCCGAGAATAGCAATGGCCCCAACCAGGTGCTCTGGACCGACTCCGTCGACATTCATGGCGCTGGCTACCAGTATTCGCTGCCGCTTTCCTTCTCCAGTGCAGCCAGCCGCTCCGAGGGTGTCGCCTTCTACAGCTTCACCGGCGTTGAGGGCAACAGCACGGCTCGCGTTGATCACGAGTGGGGCAACCCCCTGGTGCTCACCGGCGACCTCTCCGAGGCCCTCTTTGACCAGGACGCCAACGGTCATCGCGTGCTTCACGCCCTCTATAGCTCCTCCGAAGACACTAAAGAGGCTACCTTCACCGTGGTGGAGATCGACGGCACCAACGCCACCGAGATCGGCCGCAAGTCCGGCAAGGTCACCCCTGATCAGGACTTCACCTACGAGCCGGCTTCCTTCGAGCACAACGGCGCCACCTATGTGCCCGCCGCCTCCAACACTCAGGCTATCTCTTATAAATGGGACGACCTCACCGCCGGCAAAGACCTCATGGTCTACGTCTACTACGTGCCTGAGGACTACGTGCCTGGCGCGGGTTACGACATCCAGGTGCGCTATCAAGACATTGCCACCGGTGCCATCCTCAAGACCGACACCTACCCGGTGAATCCCGAGATGACCGACTTCCTCACAGTAGTGGGAGATGAGAACTTCTCGGCAGAGGACGGCGAGCGCTATGTGCGCCTGCCTGGCCAGGAGTCCGGCATTCGCCATGCCTTCTATTCGCCCACCCGCGTCTACACGGTCTACTACCGCAACGTGAACGACCAGCTCAACGCCAACGTGGTCATTCAGCGCACCCAGATCATCGATACTCCTCGCGCGGCGGCTGCCGGCACCGCAGGCGGCGGCATCACCGCGGCCCCTATCGCCGCTGCCGCTACCGGTGCAGCTTTGCCTGCCACTGACGCCGGCGTAGCTCCCGGCGACGCCACCACCATCATCAACGACGACGGCAACCCTCTGGCTTCCCCGAGGGCCAGTCCACCGCCGAGCAGCGCATTGACGACGACGCGAACCCCCTGGCCGCCGGCTTCCAAAACCCGGCCGTCATGGCGGGCTCCATCGCAGGTCTCGCTGCACTTTTGGCCCTGCTGTTCTTCTTCATCTTCAAGCGCAAGAAGAACGCCGATGCCTCCGGCACCAAGAACGCTTAGGGGATGGAGACTATGAACAACACTTCTAAGAACATGCTGCTCAAAAGGATTCTCGCCTTCGCGCTCTCCTTTGTCATGGTGGTCACCTCCACGCCGGTGGCGCCTCTGGCCTACGCCGAGCAGGACCTCAACATCGACACCGCTCCCGTGGTGATCTCCGACGAGGACCTGGTGCAGGTCGATGCCGAGAACCCCACCTCAGATCCTGCAGCTGACGACGCTGCTGACAGCGATGCCCCTGCTGCCGAGCAGGACGCCCCTTCTCAGGAGGATGCTGCTCCTGAGAAGGAGCTTGCGCTCGAGCAAGCCCCGGAGGTCGCCGCTGCTGCTGTCGATACTGCGGCAGCTGGCCCTGCGCGCGTGGCGCCTGCCCAGCTGCAGGACAATAAGAGCCAGGAGATCTCGAGCTCTAATACGGCTGCTGGCTTCAAGGTCATCAAGTACGACAAAGCAGGCACCTATACGCTTACTGTCAAGGACGGCGTCACCTTCTATGGCCGTATTGAAATCTCTGGTGGTGCCAAGGTAACCGTAAACGGCAAAGGCACCATTAATGGCAACAAGCAAGGCTCTGTCATTATTGTCGAGGGCACTAAGGACAGCAGCAAAGTCAGTCATCTCACCCTTGACGGGCCTACGCTCACCAACGGTTCAGGTTCGGAGCTCAGGCATACCACCTACGATGGATCCGGTAACCAGCGTTATTTGAAGTGTGGCGGCGGCGTGCTTGTTCGTCGTACCCATAAAGATTATGGCAACGCCACCTTCATTTTTAAGAGTGGCACCATCACCAACAACAACGTGCATTCTGCCGGTGGCGGCATCTTCGTGGATGGCCTCTGCGGCTTCACTATGGAGAACGGAACAGTCACCAACAACTCCTGCCAGTACTCCGAGGGTGGTGGCCTGTATATTGCTGCCGCCAAAAACGGCAACAACAAGGGTTCTGAGGCTGTAATCAAAAAGGGTGTCATTACTAACAATAAATGCAATACCACCTTCTCCTGGGGCGGCGGCGGCATCTTCATCGAGTCCCAGGGCGTATTGCGGGTAGACAGCGTTTTGGTCAACGGCAATACTGCCGATGGCTTGGGCGGCGGCATTGCCGGCTGCCCCCATGCACGCATGGGTGTGGGCTTGCTCGAGGCCAACACAGGTGCTGCGATCTATGGGAACACTGCCAAAAAGGTGCGCCGTCCTTCCAATAGCGTGCTCTATTCCCTCGAGGTGGACAACGTCATTACCGGCGACGTCTATGCCTGGGACCATGCTGCTTCGAGATTCTCTGCAGACAAGGCCATGGATTATTACTGCACGCGAGCCAGTGTGGTCATGGGTGCGGATATGGGTCAAGCAGGGGATACCGTGTGGACCGGCTACCGTGCAAGCGCTTCCAATATGAAGGGTGAGCCGGTCACAATCCAAAAAGGGGAGACCTTCTCTGCGACCAGCGAGTCTGTGGGTCTCACCAACACCTATAAAGGGGCAGCCCCTTCAACGAACGTCACTGTGACGGGCAACTACAGCGCGACTCACGGCGGCGGCATTGGCTGTAATGGCACCCTGAAGATCAACTATGTGCCCAAGGTCGAGTACGGCGCGTTCAACATTGAGCTCCAAAAGAGCTTGGTGACCTCTTTGGGCGACAAGCTCTCTATGGCGGCGAATGCCTATAGGTTTGAGCTCTTCACTGATAAGAGCTGCACCAACAAGGTTGCAGAGGCCACCAATGACGCCAACGGCAAAATCGCTTTCACGCTCACCCATGGCGCCTATGACAGCCAGATCAAGGGTGATGGCGCACAAACCTGGACCTTCTATGCGCGCGAAGTCAAAGGCAACGATCCATCCATTGCCTACGACACCAAGGTTCACACCATTACAGTGAATATTTCCAGCATCCAGTCAAAAACCTCGCCCACCGCGGCGTTTCCAGTGACCACAAAAACGCCTGTGCTTCAGAGCGTGAAGGTGGACGGCAAGGCTCCCGGCAGCGCCCCCTTCTCCAACACCTTCAATGTGAAGGGCGCAGCTCAGCTGGGAATCACCAAGACCGTCTCTGGTCTGCCTGCCGGCTCCTACACCTTTGAACTTCAGGAAATGAAGGGCAAGTCCATTGCGGACCAAGAGATCAAATCCGATGGTGTAAGCGACAGCCAGTCTTTCTCTGTGAATGAGTCTGCCTCTACAAACCAGACTGTCGAGCAACTCTTTAAGAAAATGACCTATACCGCCGAAGGCGACCACTGGTATCGCATTCGAGAGAAGGCAGACGGCGATAGGACTGTTACCGCCTTCGACTCCTCTGTGTATTTGGTAAAGGTCAATGTCAAAAAGAACGGCAAGAAGGCTCTAAAGGCAGAGGTAGTGGAAACTTACAAGGCTGCCGATGCCAATAGCGAGCTTAAAAAGGTGAGCAACACCCAGAAGCCTGCTTTCACCAATACCAACTATCTCTATGAGGGCTTCGACTTCTCTATCACCAAGATGCTGGAGAATGATCTAAATAGCCAGTTTAGACCTGATAACGGCGAGTTCACCTTCGAGCTCTTTGACAACCCTGAGTGCTCTGGCGAGCCTTTGGCCACTGCTAAGAACAATGCTTCTGGACAGGTGGAGTTCAAGGTAGAGAATCAGACCTATCTCCAGAACGAGCTTAAAGGCATGAAGCCTGGCGCTCTAATCTACACCACCCTCTACTTCCGCGAGGTTCAGGGCAATGTCCCAGGTGTTACCTATGACACCGAGGCTCATTCCATCAGCCTAGAGCTTAAGGTGACCCAGGGCACCAAGAGCGATATGGGCATCACCAAACCCGTCATTGGCGCCACTGCAAAGGTAACCATGGTGGACGGGAAAGAGCTGACTGCCGCTGGGTTCACCTTCATCAACAAGATCAAAGTTGCGGACGCACAGGTGCCCTTCTCGGCAACGAAGCGCTACAACGGCAACACCACCGACAAGTCTGGCGCCTTCAAGTTCACCTTTGAGGCACTAGATGCGGCGTCGGTAGAGAACAAGACCTTCGAGGTTCGCAAGGGCGATGCTCTCGTGGCTGATTCCACCGGCAAGCTGGTGGACGACGGCACTGGCGCCATCAAGCTCGAGGCTGCTAACGGCGACTTCGCTGGTTCGTTGGCTCCTGTGAGCTTTGGCAACATCACTTATACCAAGGAGTCTTACGACGCCTGCAAGACCTATTGGTACAAGGTGACCGAGAACTTCCTGGACAACTCTTCTGCCATCTCCTATGACCCCACGGTCTATGTGGCGAAGGTCGAGCTCACTGCTGCGGACCGCGAGATCGTTCCTACGGCTACCTATTACCGCATGACCTCGTCGGTCGATGGAAAGCTTGATATCGCCGAGATCACCAATACGGACGACCCCATGGTCTTCCACAACACCGACGATGCCTATCTGTCCATGAGCTTCAATATCAAGAAGCTCTTCAAGAACAGCCTGAACAACGATCTCAAGATCGAGGACGAGAAGTTCGCCTTCCAGCTCAAAGACGCCAAGGGCGATCTGGTTTCTGAGTCTACCGCCAACGCAGAGGGCCTGGTGACCTTCGAGATCCCTGGCAAGAACTACATCGACAAATCGTTGGGTGATGCCAAGGACTACGAGTTCACCGTCACCGAGGTTGATCCCAACAATGACAAGATCTCCTTCGACCAGAAGACCCACAAGGTTGTCCTCACGGTGAAGACCGAAGCCGAGCGTGTAGTAAACAGCGAAAACGTAGCCAATAACGACAAGACCTTCTATAAACCTGTGATCACTAAGCAGACCTGGGATGGCAACGAGTGGACTTCCGAAGACGTCCCTACCGTTACCAATACCATCGACGTGAGCACTTCCTTTGTGCCCAAGGCTCAAAAGCACCTCACCGGCCTAGCTCAGGGCGAGACTGCGCTCTTCAAGTTCGAGCTCCAGGGCCTGAAGCAGCTCGATCCTGCGAGCGTTGACTTCAATTTGGTCACTGTCGAGAACTACCTGCGTAGCTCTGATGACTTCATTGCCACCGACGGCAAGATCGTCGACAACGGCAAGGATGAGCTGCTTCTCAATGCCTCTACCCAGTTCACTCAGGACGGCACTGCTGAGGTGACCTTCCCCGAGATCACCTACGAGCAGCCGGGTGCCTATTGGTACGCCCTGCGCGAGACCACCAGCGACACTGACACCATCGCCTCCGACACCTCCGTGGCAGTCATCCGCGTGGACGTGAAGCTTGCAGCTGACGGCAAGTCCATGTCTGCCCAGGTGGGCGCCGTCTACAGCGCGAAGTCCATGAGCGAGCCCGGCCTGACTCCCGTAGTCAACGACGGCGGCGAGCTGCCCACCCCGACCTTCTACAACACCGGATTCGCCTACACCGGCTTTGAGTTCGACATCACCAAGGCGTTCCAGAACACCGAGGGTGCACCTCTGCCCATGGAGAAATTCGAGTTCGAGCTCTGGGACGGCGTCCCTGGCGAGACCGGCTCCCGCAACCTGGGCACCTTCAGCAACGAGCGGTACGAGGGCGTCACCCCTCACTTGAGCGACAAGGTGATCTTCTCGGTAACCGATGAGATCCTGCTCAAGTCCTACCTCAAGGACAAGGTGGGTACCCCTCAGACTTACAACAACCTCTACATTCGCGAGGTTCCCTCTACCGATAAGGATATGCTCACCGACGGTGAGGCCCATCAGGTCGTCGTGGCCCTTACCCCCGCCATCGAGCGCCCCTCTATGGCCAATGCCAGCCTCACCACCACGACCTATAGCTGCCAGGACGTGAGCGTGACCATTCCTTCGCTCACCAACAACACGGTGACTAACCAGTGGCAGCTGCGCGGCAGCTGGACCCCTCAGGCTTCCAAGCTCTACTTTGGCGAGGCAACCGGAAGCTTTAGCTTCACGGTTCAGAGCCTGAAAGATCTGACCGGTGTCGAGCTGAGCACTGCCAAGGTGGCCGATCTTCTCCGCAACCAAGGTGAGGCCTCTTCTGAGGACACCGGCGAGAATGCGGTGAAGGTAACCGGCTCTGTCTCTGTGAACAACAGGGGCGAGGAGGCAGTGGAGTTTGCCACTCCTGTCACCTACACCAAGTCGGGCACCTATTGGTACGCGCTCTCTGAGGACGGCGGCACCGATCCCACCGTGTACGTAATTCGCGTCGAGGTGGGTCAGACTTCCGATAGCCGCGGGCTCGAGGTGAAGAGTACTAAGGTGTACTACGCCGACAGCTTTGATACCGCGGGCATCCATGAATATGGCGTGCCTAGCGCTACTGACCCTGTGGTGCCGCAATTTGTGAACACCTCCGGTGCACTAAAGTTCGCCTCCTATCGCGCCTTTGCGGCCAGTGATCAGGCGGTAGACCAGAAGTGCCTGGTAGACCCCAAGATGTGGAAGGTCCTTGAGGGTCGTACCCTGCAGGAGGGCGAGTACACCTTTGACCTCATCCAGGTGAAGGATTACACCGACACCACCGGCACCGTCATCTCCACCGCAAAGAACGACCGTTACGGTATGGTGGACTTCGACGCCGCCAATCCTGTGGCCGGCACCGAGGACGACCCCTGCTGCCTCGAGTTCACCGCCCCCGGCACCTATCGCTACCGCGTGGTGGAGAACCCGGACGCCAATCGCGATCCCTCGGTGATCTACAGCGACCAGATCATCACCTTCACCGTGGTGGTGGAGCGTGAGGGCGGCAGCCTCAAGGCCACCGACATGTACTACGGCGAGTACAAAGACGGCACCAACGTGCGCTTCGCCGAGTCGGCAGACCCCGACTGGCACCCCACCATGACCAACAAGGCCCGTGGCATGAGCCTCAAGGTGCGCAAGACCTCCGTGCTCGATCGCGACAACGGCCTGGAGGGTGCCACCTACAGCCTCTTCATGGTCAACAACGGCCCGCAGGATGACATCAAGCTGGCCACCGGCGTCTCCGACGAGGACGGTTGGATCCAGTTTGACGACGTGAACCTGCAGGCAGGGCAGCTCTACTACTTCAAGGAGTTCGCTGCTCCGGCCGGCCACACCGTGAGTGAGTTCAGGAGCCCCTACTTCTATCTGGTACCCGACACCGCGTCGCCCAACGGCTACTCCATGGCCTACTCCGACACCAAGGACGTAGAGCCCGGCATCATGGTCACCGCTGAGGGCGACGAGGCTGAGACTGATGCTGCTGAGGCTGGGCAGGATAATGCCCTCTACACCAAACCCGAGGTGGATGGCGACGGCAACGCTCTCTACACCTATGCCAAGGATGGCGGTGTCTACGACGAAGCCACCACCATCACCTTCAACAAGCAGGAGACCAATACCCACAACTGGGTGGAGGGCGCCAAGCTTCAGGTGATTGAGAAGGCTACCGGCACGGTGGTGGAGGAGTGGACCACCAAGGCCTCCGGTGAGGTGCTCACCGCCAAGCTCAATGTGGACACCCCCTATATCCTTCATGAGGTGTCCGCTCCCGACGGCTACGCAGTGGCCAGGGACGTGGAGTTTGTTATCGACGCTTACGGCAAGCTCTCGGTGACCTCTGGCACCGAGGACGGCAACGCCTCGCTCAACGACACCACCGTGGTTCTCTTTGACCGCAGGCTGGATGTGGAAGAGATCAACCGCATCACCCGCACCGATGAGGACAACGACCGCACCACCCGCATCGCCAAGACCGGCGACACCGCCAACATCGCACCCATCATCCTGGGTCTGGTGGCAGTGGTCTTTGTGGGCGCCACCGTGCTGGTAGTGGTGAAGCGCAAGCGCAATCAGGAGTAATCCTCAGCCATCAGGAATAATGCCTGAGGCAACCACCTGCAACGAGAACCGGCCTCGCTCCTTTGGGAGCGGGGCCGGCTTTTTGTGCCGCGGCAAAGGGCAAGTTGCGGAGCGGGATGGTGGTGCTTCTCGGCAGGGGTGGCGTACGGTCTGCGAGATGGTAGCTGGATGCAGTGGAGGATCTTCTCGGCAGCACGATGAGCCAGCAGGTGTGGGCGGCCTATCAGAACCCGTGGGCTACCAGAAGCTGTGGTGGCCAAAGCAGAGGCGAAAGAGCTCTTCTCGGCAGGCGAGGGAGCGCGCTGAGAGCGGGCGGGGTGCGCGGCCTTGCAGGAGGTGGGCCAGCTGGTCGAAGAGCGCCGTGGCGGTGGGCAGCGTGCTGAGAGTTTGGCGGGCGACTCCGATGAGGTCGTCGTTGAGGGCGCGGGCGGCCAGGCGGCGCTGGTCGTCGGCTCCGGCGCGGAGAGGGTCAGAGTGCCACCAGCTGGAGTCGTACTCGCAGGCCAGGTGTTTCTCGGGCCAATAAAAGTCGTAGCGAATGGAGGTTCGTTGGGGCAGATGCGCCTTGGCGAGCGGAGAAAGCGACTTTTCATAATTGAGGCGGGGAGCTGGCAGGCCGGCGCCGCCGTGCCTTCGGGAAGTGATGGCGAATGCGGCAAAGCCGGACTCGCGTGGAGAGGCCGATCCGTCGAGTGCGAGGGATGCAGCGTAGCGGGCGATCTTTTGGCCGCGGGCGCCTGTGGGAAGCCATTGCACGGCGTTTTGCAGCGACTGCGCGCAGGTGAGCGGCACGGGGCGAGTTGCGAAGCCTTCTGGGATGTCGGGGCGCAGCTCATAGGTGCCGCAAAGTTGCAGGGCGAGCAGAAGGGCTTGAGCGGGGGCGCGGGTTTCTCGGCATCGAAGTAAAAAGTGGAGCTCCGGGGAGACTACATAGAGCGGCTCGGTGGTCTGGGTGGTGTTGACGCGGTATAGCGCCTTGGGGAAGAGTGGGCTTTGCCAGAGATGATTGACGAGGTGGGGAAGCTTTCGGCGGTGAGCCTTGCAGGAAATAAGCAACTCAACAGATAGATGTTCATGAGAAACACCGGCGAGAGCTGCTGAGGGAATAATTCCAGAATTATAGAAAGGCAGCGTCTTTAGCTGTGCAATTGCAGCAGTGGAACCTATGGACTCGTTGAGGATGAAGGCACACTCATTTTGCGAATGTACCGGGATGAGAGAAGTGCGCGAGAGGTACACGTTGATCGCGCTTATACCAGCCAGAACTATCGTCATTCCTGGAAGATATCACGAGGACTTGAGGGATGACGCATTAAATAAGGGACTACATAAATGCCCTATAACGCTATGAGAAATTATGCATAAGCAGCAATTGCTGTGACAGAAAAGTGTCAGAAAAAGATAAGTATATGATTTACTATTGGGGAAGGGATCTGCTTCAGATTGAACTGGTGGTAGGAGCTGCGTGGACTGTTGGCACAAGTCGCGCGTAGGAGGTGGTATTTTTGGCAGAAAGCCAAGATAGGAGGTAGATTTGAGCCCAATCTACCTCCTATCCGCGAGTTGTGGCAGCTTAAAGACCTCCTATTGGCGTTCTATGTCAAAAGCGCGACAATCCACCTCCTATCGGCCCTTCGTGCCAAAGGCTTGGAAATCCATGCCTTAGTCGGTTTTCGTGCCAAAGCCGCACTTTCCGGCAGATGGGCGATCCCCAAAGCCGCACTTTCCGCCAGAAGGGCGATCCCCAAAGCCGCACTTTCCGGCAGAAGGGCCATCCCCAAAGCCGCACTTTCCGGCAGACAGAGAGCCTCCAGTGGCTCCACGCAGCTCGGTCTGGCGCTGCACGGCGTGCACCCCCGCCTCCCGCTGCAGTGCAACGCGCGAGTGCACCGCAGCGTCCTCGCCCTTAGAGCGCCTGCTCGGTGCGGGCGATGATGTCGTCTTGGGTGGCGCGGGAGAGCACGTTGAAGAAGGCCGAGTAGCCGGCGACGCGCACGATGAGGTCGCGGTGGTTCTCGGGATGGGCTTGGGCGTCCAGCAGGGTCTCGCGGGAGACCACGTTGAACTGCACATGGTAGCCGTGGAGCGCGTTGAAGTAGGCCTGGATCATGGCTTCGAGCTTGCGCTTGTTCTCGGGCTTTTCCAGGGTGGAGGGGTTCACCTTCTGGTTGAGCAGCACGCCGCCGGTGATCTTGCGCGTGGGCAGCTTGGTGATGGACTTGAAGACCGCGGTGGGGCCGTGGAGGTCGCGGTTGTGGGCTGGGCTGCAGCCTTCGGCCAAAGGCTCGTGGGCGTGGCGGCCGTCGGGGGTGGCCATTGTGCCCATGCCCTGGCCCACGTTGGCGCTGATGGAGCTGGTGCCGGCATAGCGGATGCCGCCGATGGGGCCTCGGCCGTAGCGGGTGCTGGGGTACTTGGCCACCTCGTCGATGTAGGAGTCGTAGGCCTCGACTACCAGCTGGTCTACGTAGTCGTCGTCGTTGCCGTACTTGGGGGCGCAATTCTCAAGCATCGCCTGGATGCGTTGGTTCTCAGGGCTTTGGAAGTCATCCAAAATGGCGTCCCAGAGCTGCTGGGGCGTGATGCGGCCCTCCTCAAAGACCAGCTTCTTCATGGCGGCCAAAGAGTCGGCCATGTTGGCGATGCCCACCTGCAGGCCGCTGATGAAGTCGTAGACGGCGCCGCCTTCCTTGATGGTCTTGCCGCGGCCAATGCAGTCGTCGGTGAGGGCGGAGCACAGGATGTCGGGCACGTCGCGCTCGCTGGCCAGGTCGATGGCGTTCTCCACAATCACCGAGTAGCGGCACATCTCGCGGATGGTCTTGTCCCAGGCGCGCAAAAGCTCGTCGTAGCTTTTCATCTGGGTGAAGCGACCGTAATCCTTGGTGAAGCGGCGGCCGGAGGTAAGGTCCACGCCGCCGTTCATGCAGCAGAGGAGCAGGCGCGGGAAGTTAAGATAGCTCATGCCGGTGCAGCGGTAGCCCCACTTGCCGGGCACGGCGGTCTCCACGCAGCCGATGGCGGAGTAATCGTAGGCATCCTCGCGAGCCACACCCCAATCGATGAAGCTGGGGATGATGACTTCGTCGTTGTTCATGGCCGGCATGCCAAAGCCCAGGCGCATGACCTCGATGCACTCGTCCAGGAAGGCGGGGTCGATGCCCGCGTGATAGCGCACGGTGAGGTTGGGCTGGGTGAGGCGCGTCTGGGCCACCGAGCGCAGGATGAGCCAAGACAGCGGGTTCACCGCATCTGTCGGCTCGCCATCTACCAGACGCTGACCGCCGATGGTAACGTTTTGGTACATAGGCGAGCCTGCCGAGGAGAGCGTGTGTGCCTGGCTGCGAATCTTGTTGACGGTGAGAGATTTGATCCACAGGTTGCAGAGAAGCTCGAGCGCCTCATCCTGGGTGATGCGGCCGGCTGCCAGATCGGCTTCATAGTAGGGGAGCAGGTACTGGTCCATGCGCCCGTAGGACAGCGAGTGGCCGTTGGACTCGATCTGCAGCACCACCTGCAAGAACCACACCGCCTGCACCGCCTCGCCAAAGGTCTCGGCCGGCTCGTAGGGCACTTTGTCGCAGATGCGGGCCATCTCAAGAAGCTCGGCGGCCCGTTGGGGGTCCTTCTCGGAAGCGGCTTGGGTGCGAGCCAGCTGGGCATAGCGTGCCGAGAAACGCCTCACCGCGGCGATGACCTCGAGTACGGCGTTGTAAAAGACGCGCTTGTCGATGGAGGCCGGGTCGGTGAGGTCGAGCTGCGCGCTTAGGGTGCGGGCGCGCTCCTCGTAGGCGCGCAGGCCACAGGAGAGCACGCGGCGGTGGTTCACGGCCAGGTGGGCGTCGCCGGCGTCGAGTTTGCCTTCCATGCCAAAGAGGCCGGTCTCCATGAAGACGGAGACCTCCTCGGGCAGCAGGGCCTCGCCGCGGGCGCGCAGGTTGTTGTCCTCCCAGAAGGGGGCGATGGAGCGGATTTGGTCTTTGGTTTCCTGGGTGATGTAGAAGACGTCGCCGTCGCGCTTCTCGAAGAGGTCCAGCTCGTTGAGCACGAATTCCAAGGTGTACTCAGGGAACACCGGCGCGTTGCAGTTCTTGGTGGCCTGGTTGCCGCATAAAAGGCTTTGCGGCTCAATATAGATGCTCATATGGTCCAGGATGTGCGACAGCATGTAGGCGCGCTTCATCACCGGCGGCTGCGCCTTGTGGGCCTCGTAAGCCTGGGTGCACAGGATGGCACGCTCGCCGTCCACATAGGGGCGCTCGGCCAGAACCTCCTCGCGAAACTGCGCCATACGAGGGGTCAGCGAGCCAAAGTGTGCCAAAAGCTGGGATGCGGCAGAAGCCATGAGTTCCTCCTGTGAATGGGGCCTGAAGGGCGCCGAGCGCTTGCTACAACCCGAAGTCTAGTCTAAACTCACAGACGAAACAAGAAATACTTTCGAACGTAAGTTAATATGGAGGACCCATGCAGCCTCATTCCGGTACGAAGCAGTGCTCCATCGAGTCGTTGTCACCTGTCCGCAGAGGTGGCGCGTCCCAAAGAGAGCTTCCGCTCAAAGCCCCGGTGTTTAACGTTCAAAAGTTCAGCTTGGACGATGGTCCCGGCATTCGCACGGTGGTCTTTCTCAAGGGCTGCCCGCTGCGTTGCGCCTGGTGTGCCAACCCCGAAAGTCAGTTGGCCTACTCCCAGCTAGAGTGGGACGGCCGCTCCTGCAAAGGCTGCGGATGCTGTGCTGCCGCAAGCCAGGCAGTGACTTTGGCCTTTGATGAGGGCAGACTGCCCCAGGTAACTGTGGACCACGTACGCCTTGCTGCCGAGAAGCGCCAGCCCCAAGTAGCCGAGGCCTGCGTGTGGGGAGCCATGAGCCTGGTGGGAGCCGAGAGATCGGTGGATGAGGTGGTGGCCCAATGCCTTCAAGACCAGGCTTTCTATGAGCAGTCGGGCGGAGGGGTAACCTTCTCGGGAGGAGAGGCGCTGCTGTGGCCGGAGTTTGTGGGCCAGGTGGCACGGCGGCTGCATGCCCAGGGCGTCTCCTGCGCCATGGAGACCACCGGCTATGCTGCGCCGGAGGTCTTCGAGCAGGTGCTGGACGCCATGGACATCCTGCTCTTTGATGTGAAGCACTGGGATGAAGCGGCGCACAAGGCAGGTACCGGTGTAGGCCTGGGGCTCATCAAGGACAATCTGCGCCGCGCGTGTGCCTCTGGCGCCCAGGTGCTCTTCCGCACGCCGGTGATCCCGGGGTTCAACATCGACCCGTCGCTCTCGGCCAGCGCAGTGGCTGCCACCGCCGAGGGCCTGGCTGCCCATATCCTCGACGCCTGGCAGACTGCGGGACGTTCAAATACCGAGAAGCCCCGTCTCCAATTGCTGCCCTTCCACCAGTTTGGCGAAAACAAATACAAGCTTTTGGGCCGGGATTACGGGATGGAAGGCGTCGCACAGCTGAGCGTGAAAGATGTTGAGCCACTGGCAGAGGCGCTGAGGGAGCGGGGCGTGGATGCCTTTGTGTAAAGGCGAATATGCCCTATTGCCGGGGTCCCCACTGGGTGTGAGCCGGCTTGAGTTCAGCCGCATAGCGGGTGTGGTCGCCGGGCGCGATGACCTGGCTTACCTCAAAGGGGTGCGCCAGCTTGTCAAAGGCAGTGCGGGTGACCTTGAAAGCGGCGCTGCGGGCAGGCCTTCCCAATAGAGCCGCCTCGCGTTTGCCTAAAAGCACGCTTTCGTAGACCTCTTGAGCCGAGGCAGCTTCGACGCCCCAGCCTTTCTGAAGCGCGCGGTAGAGCGACCCTGCCACTTGCTCGCGCGTAAGCCCGGGGAAGAGCTCGCAGGGCAGATAACTGGTTTCCAGCGACATCACGATGTCGTCGGCTAAGCGAAGGCGCTCAATGCGGTAGGTGGGTTTCTCGGTATCAAAAAGTTGCAAGGCCCGAGCCACCCCGCTGGGCGGCTGCACGCACTCGAAGGACAGCACCTGGCTGGTAGGGGTCATGCCAGCCTTTTTCACTTCGCCAGAAAAGTCGTAGAGGCTGTTTAGGGAGCGGCGCATGGTGGCGGGGCCCACAAAAGTGCCGCTGCCAGACTTGCGCACTACCAGGCCTTCGTCCACCAGCGATGCCAGTGCGGCGCGCACGGTGGATCGGCCCACGCCTAGAGCACGGCATAGGTCGTGCTCGGAGGGCAGGGGGTCGTCGGCCGCCAAGAGCCCCCGGTCGATGAGATCGCGCAGGGAGGCGGCGATATGCGAGGAGTTGGGGCGAGCGCCAGCGCGAGAAAGCTCGCGGGCGATCGAGGCGAGCGTATCCATGCCTTATATATAACATATATAGAGACAGGTGCCCGTATATCCGGCGAGAGGCTTATGGCGCGCCAAAGGCTTGTGAGAGGTTGGCTCAGCTTGCCAGGCTAGGGCTCAGTCGAGGTTCGGGGGCGGGGTGCGCCCTTCGAGGTGCACGCCAAGGCGTGTGTGATCGCCGGGGACAAAGGCCTCGGTGATGTTGAATACCTGGCCGGAGGTGTCGCGCACCACGCGCACAATGCGGAACGCGGGGCTTCTGTACTGGCGGTCCAGCAGCTTGGCCTCGCGCTTGCCCAAAAGAATGGCCTGGTAGTATTCGTCGGCATCTCCAATCTGGACGCCGTATTTGCGCGCGAGCATCTCATAGAGGGAGCCTGAGACATCGGCCTGGGTGAGGTTGGGGAAGCGCAAACAGGGAATATGCTCTATCTCCAGCGACATGGGCACGTCGTCGGCATAGCGCAGGCGCTCTATCCTAAAAATAGAGGGCTCATCCAAGGGCAAGTCCAGGGTGCGAGAAGAGAAGCCTGCAGGGTAAGTGTGCTGAAACAGCAGCACCTTTGTGGAGGGCTCCATGCCCTCGGCCTTCACAGAGCGCGTGAAGTCGTAGACCGAGTCCAGCTGCCGGCGCATGAACGAGGGGGCCACAAAGGTGCCCAGCCCCGCCATGCGGGTGATCTCGCCGGAGGTGCGCAGGATTTCCATGGCTTCGCGCACGGCAGAGCGCGGCAACAAAAGGGCGTCGCAAAGCTCCCGCTCGGTGGGGAGGGGGTCGCCGGGCGTTAAGACGCCAGCCTTGATGGTCTCGGCCACCACCACGGCCAGCTGCATGCCCGGTGGCTGAGGACTCTCGAAGTCAAAATGATGTTTGATGTAGTCTATGGAGTTCATGCCACAACTTTACTGAAAGGAAACTGTCATGTCAGCTGGTTTTGCAGCGATTGCACAAGGTTCAAGGTAGGTTTCTTGAGTAGATTCATACGAAAGCATAAACACATAGAAACGAAACCTGTATACTGAGCATATAATTATGATTTGTCCTAAGGAGAAACATGGGCAAGCGCGATGCTCGTATATTAGAACTGCTCACAGAGCATGAGCGCCTTGAGGTGGCTCAGTTGGCCCGAGAGTTGGGAGTCTCCTCGGTCACCATGCGCAAGGATCTGGACGATCTGGAGTCCCGCGACGTTATCAAGCGCGAGCACGGCTACGCGGTCTTGGGCAACCCCAACGACATCAACGGCCGGCTGGCCTACCACTATGAGACCAAGCGCTCCATCGCCGCAGCGGCGGCAGGCCTTGTGGGCTCGGGCGAGACGGTAATGGTGGAGTCCGGGTCCTGCTGCGCCCTGCTGGCCCAGGAGCTCGCCAGCGCTTCTATGGGCGTCACCATGGTCACCAACTCGGCGTTCATCGCCGGCTACGTGCGCCGCGAGCCAGGTGCGAAAACCATCCTTTTGGGCGGCACCTACCAAAACGACGCCCAGGTGAACGTGGGGCCTATGGTGGCCCAGAGCGCCAAGAACTTTTGCGTGGACCGGCTCTTCATAGGCGTGGACGGCTACATGCCCAACCAAGGCTTCACCAACAGCGATCAGATGCGCGCCCAGGCGGTGCTCGACATGGCGGCTCAGGCCCAGCAGGTAATCGTGCTCACCGAGTCCGACAAGTTCTTGCGCCACGGCGTCGTGCCCATGCGCCTTGCCGGAAAGATCGCCTGCGTAGTGACCGACGACGGCTTGGACCCCCTCATCGCCCAGGCCATCCAGGGCGCCGGCGTGCAGCTCATCTGCGTGCCCCGAGAAGACTAGACCGGCCGCCTAAGGGCCTCAAGCTGTGCTACCATAGGCTGCTAAGCGATGACGGAGAGGGTTGCGACCCTGCGTGTCGTCCTCACCAGAGAAGGGGTCCTAGGCTGGAAGACCTCCGGGGTCGACGGGTTGTGGCGTTCACTCTACCAGCTGCGAGCTTAACGGCAGGGATGTTCAAGGGTTTCTCGGCATCTTTACCCAGTAGGCAAGCCGTCTGGCCCACGGAACGGGCACAACGAGTGGTCGCTCGGGACTCTTGCACCCAGCGTCAATCAAGGTGGTACCGCGGATTCGTCCGTCCTTGGCTCACACTTCAGGCCAGGGGCGGTTTTTTGTTGCCTCGGTGGCCTTCATGGAAAGGCGGCCTAAAGCTGCCGAGAAGACCTGCCCTCCGACAGGGGGCGGCTCTTGAAGAAGGGAGATTTATCGATGTCGATGATCGACGAGCTCGAAGGCATTGCTGCCAGCGCCCGCGAGCGCATCGAGCAGGCGCAGAGCTTGGAGGCGCTGGATGCCGTGCGCGTGGCGGTAACCGGCAAGAAAGGCCAGCTCACAGCCGTGCTGCGCTCTATGGGCAGCCTCACGCCTGAGGAGCGCCCCCAGGTGGGCAAGCTGGCCAACGAGGTGCGCCGCCAGGTGGAGGCCGAGCTGGCAGAGCGCAAGGCCCAACTGGAAGCGGCGGAGCTGGCGGCACGCATCGAGGCGTCCTCGGTGGACGTGACGCTGCCGGGTCGCAGGCCCCATGTGGGCACCCAGCACCTGATCTCGCAGATCGTGGACGAGATCCAGGACATCTTCATCGGCCTGGGCTACTCCATCGAGTCCGGCCCCTACGTAGAGACCGAGTACTACAACTTCACGTCGCTCAACGCTCCTGCAGACCACCCTTCGCGCTCGCCGCGCGACACCTTCTATGTGGAAGACCCGCTCAATCCCTCGGCTGGCTCGCTGGTCTCCGACGTGCTGCTGCGCACCCAGACTTCCCCGGTGCAGATGCGCACCATGGAGGCCCAAAAGCCCCCTATTTACATGCTGTCGCCCGGCCGCGTCTTTAGGCCCGACACCGCCGACGCCAACCACCTGCCCCAGTTCACCCAGATCGAGGGCCTGGTGGTAGACGAGGGCATCACCTTCGGCGACCTCAAGGGCACGCTGGACCATATGGCCAAGGAGCTCTTCGGGCCCGATCGCGCCACCCGCTATCGCCCCCACTTCTTCCCCTTCACCGAGCCCAGCTGCGAGCTGGACGTGTCCTGCGGGGTGTGCGGCGGGTCCGGCTGCCGTTTTTGCAACCACACCGGTTGGATCGAGATCCTAGGTTGCGGCCTGGTAGACCCCAACGTCTTTGGCTACGCCGGCATCGACCCGGAGCGCTACAGCGGCTTTGCCTTTGGCATGGGCGCCGAGCGCATCGCCGCCCTGCGCTACGACCTGCCCGACCTACGCATGCTCATGACTGGCGACATGCGCTTCCTGCGCCAGTTCTAACGGCCCCTTCCAACTTCTACTACCGAGAAAGGCGATGCATCCATGCGCGTTTCTTATGAGTGGCTCTCCACTATGGTGGACCTGCCCCAACAGGTCTCTGATCTGGTGGCTGAGCTTATCCGCACGGGTACCGAGGTAGAGGCCGTCGAGCATACCGGCGCCTCGCTGGACCACGTGGTCACCGGCTACATCCTCTCCTGCGTGCCTCATCCCGACTCCGACCATATGAAGGTCACCATGGTGGACGTGGGGCCCCACAATGTGGACGACCAGGGCGATCCCGTGCCGCTGCAAATCGTCTGCGGCGCCCCCAACGTGGCGGCTCACCAGCATGTCATCGTGGCCATGGAAGGCGCGGTGCTTCCCGGCGACTTCAAGATCAAGAAGAGCAAGCTGCGCGGCGTGGAGTCCTGCGGCATGAACTGCTCCGCCCGCGAGCTGGGCATTGGCTCTGAGCACGACGGCATCATGGTGCTTCCCGAGGACGCCCCATCGGCGTGCCTGCCGGCGACTACCTGGGCCTCTCCGACACTGTGATCGACTGCGAGATCACCCCCAACCGCCCTGACTGCCTCTCCATGACCGGCTTTGCCTGCGAGGTGGGCGCCATTTTGAGCGAGCCCACCCATATCGAGGTGCCCGCCATTGCCCATGAGGTCAAGCCTGCCACCAAAGACCTGGTGGACGTGGCCATCGCCGATCCTGAGCGCTGCAGCCGCTACTGCGCCCGCGTGGTGCGAAACGTCAAGATCGGCCCTTCGCCGGCCTGGCTCGCCCGCCGCATAGTGGCTGCAGGCAGCCGCCCCATCAACAACGTGGTGGACATCACCAACTACGTCATGTACCTCACCGGCCAGCCGCTTCACGCCTTTGACTTGGACACCCTCACCCAGCGCGACGGCAAGCGCCACATCGTGGTGCGCCCGGCGACAGACGGCGAGGTCCTGCGTACCCTCGACGGCCAGGACCGCACCTTGACCCCCGATATGACGGTCATCTCCGACGACGGCGATACTGCCGTGGCTCTGGCCGGCGTCATGGGCGGCGAGAACTCTGAGGTTACCGAGAAGACCGTCAACATCCTTCTGGAAAGCGCCTGCTTCTCGCCGGGCCATACCAGCCGCACCAGCCGCGACCTGGGGCTCATGAGCGAGGCTTCCATCCGCTTCGAGCGCGGCGTGGATGCCGCAGACTGCGTCGAGGTGGCAGACATCGCTGCCGCCCTCTTCGAGTCCTGCTGCGAGGCCGAGGTCTGCCGCGGCGTGGTGGATGTCTATCCCGAGCCCGTGGAGGCTGCGACCATCAGCCTGCGCCCTTCTCGGGTGAGGGAGCTGTGCGGCGCCGACATCCCCAATGACTTCATGGTGGAGGCCTTGGCGCGCCTGGGTTGCTCGGTGGTGCCCAGCCGCCTGGGCTCTTACTTGGACGTGGTGGCTCCCACCAACCGTCCGGACCTCACCCGTGAGATCGACCTGGTAGAAGAGGTGCTGCGCCTCTGGGGCATGGACCGCGTGGAGCCTACCATCCCCGGCGCCCCCAACCACCCCGGCGGCCTGACCGATCTTCAGCGCTACGCCCACATGGTGGGGGAGGCCCTGCGCGCCAGCGGCCTTTGCGAGACGCTCACCTACAACTTTGCCGATACTGGCGACCTGGAGCGCCTGCGCATGCCTGACGAGCGTCTGGGCCAGCCGGTGGTCATCTTGAACCCCCTTACCGCCGACCAGGGCCAGATGCGCCGCACCATGATCCCGGGCCTGCTTCGCTCGGTGGCCTACAACCTGGCGCATGGGCAAGACAATGTGGCCCTCTACGAGCAGGGACGCGTCTTCTACGGCTCTTCTGAGGCCTCGCAGCCTGCCGAGCCCCAACATGTGGCCGGCGTGCTCTGCGGCGCCTGGCACAAGGACAGCTGGGACCAAAAGGCGCGCCCGCTGGACTTCTTCGACGGCAAGGGCGCCATCGAGCAGCTGGCAGAGGCCCTCAAGATCGAGCGCCTGCGCTTCAAGGCCGCCTCGCCCGAGAAGTACCCCTGGCTCCAGCCGGGCCGCGCCGCCCAGATCATGGTGGGCAAGCAGTGCGTGGGCTGGCTTGGCAACATCCACCCTCTGAGCCTGGCGAACTTCGACATCGACCAGGACGTGGTGGCCTTCGAGATAGACCAGGACGCCCTCTTGAGCCATGCCCAGGACATGCTGCCCTACCAGGACATCCCCACGCTGCCAGGGGTAGAGCAAGACCTGGCCATCGTGGTGGACGAGGATGTGGATTATGAGACCTGCATTCAGCGCATTGGGTCTGCCGGCGGCAAGCTGCTGGTAGACGTACGTCTCTTCGACGTCTATCGCGACCCTGTGCGCGTGGGGCCCCATAAGAAGTCCATGGCCTTCGCCCTCACCTTCCGCGATCCCAAGCGCACCCTCACTGCCGAGGATGTGGAGAAGGTCATGGGCAAGCTGGTCAAGAAGATCTCCAAGTCGCTGGGCGCCGAGGTGCGCAATTAGCCTGGCCGTTTTTCGGCCACAACCTGCGGCACGAAAAAGCGGCTGCCTTCCCCAAGGGGAGGGCAGCCGCTTTCATTGGGCACCAACTGGAAAGACGCTGGGGATGCGCCGGTAGTCTAGCCTATCTTCACCTTCACCACGGCCTTGTAGAGGGGCTCGGGTTTCTCGGCGCAGCAGCCGGGCTTGTGGGCGTCATAGGGCGGCGTGACGCAAAAGTCGCCAGGCTTGAGCGTGACCCAGCTCTCCTGGGAGCCGTCGTCGTACATGCAGTAGTCGTCTTCCTGGTTGTAGTCGCCCTGGGGCAGGCAGTCTTTGGTAGGAGTGATGCCAATGACCTCGGTGCCCTCGAAGACGTAGTGCACGTCTAGGTAGAGGTGGTGGGCCTCGTAGCTCTTGGAGCCGGCGGGGCTGGTCTCAAAGCGCAGGACGTTGGCGAAGATGTCGTCGCCGTCGATGTCGTTTCGGCCCAGCTCCAGGGTGGAGGGGTCTACCGTGCGCAGCCAGTCCAGCGCACGGTCCAGGCGGGCAGAGGTGACGGGGTCGAGTCCGTAGAGGTCGAGGGGTGCAAAGATCATGAGGCTCCTTTGGTCGTGACGAACGCCTGGGACTTGTGCCCCTAATAGCGCCTTAGTTTCGTCCCAGATCGCAAAAATTATGCAGGCGGATCCTGTGGGCGGCTTAAAGGTAAGAAGCTCGCATGGAAGCTGCAACCTTGCCCAGGTGCCAGCCGCCTGTGGCAGGCGATTCTCGGCTACCCTTTTGTGAGTGCAGTGCCTGTCAAAGAAAGAGCCCCAATGCCGTCTTGGAACATACATACCGGCCTCGCCGAGAAGATCCTCGACTCCGGCCACGCCTCTCAGCTGGGCGTCCGTCATGAGGACAGCTACCTGTGGGGAAACCTCCTGCCCGACCTCTACGTGGGTTACATGGTGCCCGCCGTGGGCCACACGCTGCGCTATGTGGACACCCACTACAGCCAGCCGGTGTCCATCCCCATACCCGACGCCCAGGCTTTTTGGAACGACTGGATCGAGCCTGCGATGGCTTATGGCCCGGTGGACGACATGGTGCTGGGCACCTGGGCCCACCTCTTGGCCGACCACCACTACAACCAGCGGGTGCGCGCCTACAACGCCGCTCACCACATCCCCAGCGGCGACAAGACCCGCATCGCCAAGCAGGGAGACTTCGATCTCTTTGGCCATTCGCTGGGCATCCATCGCACGCTGGATCTCACGCCCCAGGTGCTCGCCGAGGCGGCTCGCTACCCCCACTATGCCCTGGACCCTCTCGACCTTGAAGCCTGTATAGCCGCCGATAAGGACATAGTCGCCGCAGCTCAGAAGCCTCCGGTGTCCCAAGACTATGTGTTGTTACCCCGTCAGCTCATCGCTGACGTCTTTGACGAGATCACCCACGACACTCAGGTGGGCCTCAAAGACTACGTGGAGCGCCTCAAGGTAGCGGGCTTCGACCCTCTGGCCCCCGCGCCGGCTCTGCCGCTCCGCCGCCCCAACCTCGAGGTGCTTCCTGAGCCTTCCGTGCGCTTCGCCAAAGACTACCAGGCAGGGGCTGCCCACAACACCGCTTCTTAAGGCGTCTCCCTGGCCCTTCTAGGTTACAAAGCGGTGCAGCAGCTTTATTAGGGTGCATTATTAGGTAAAATGAAAAATCGATGGATGTGTGCTCGGCCGCCGCGCGTGGAGCGAGAGTGGTCAAAAGATAGGTTCGGAGGAGACCGTGGCTGATTTTGAGCGCTCCGACAACAGCCTGCTCTACGTGCAGGTTGCCGATTTCGTACGTGAGAAGATCTATAGCCACGAGTGGGGCGTGGACGAGCGAATCCCCTCAGAGCACGAGCTCATGGCCATGCTGCATCTGTCTCGCGGTACGGTGCAAAAGGGCATCCGGTCACTGGTGGACGAGGGGTTGCTGGTGCAGCAGCGCGGCCGCGGCACCTATGTGGTGCAGCCCATCATGGCCCGTCCCACCTCAAACCACCTGCTCTCCTTTGCCGAGTCCATGGCCAGCCAGGGCATTCCCTACACCACCGTGGTGGTGGAGAGCCGCGTAGAGCCGGCAAACAAGGCCTGTGCCTGGGCCCTGCAAATCCCCCGCGGCACGCCTTACCTTTATTTGGCCCGCGTACGCTCGGTCTTTGGCGAGCCCGTCATGTTCATCGAGAGCCACATTGCCATGAGCCGCTGCCCGGGCATCGAAGAGGTGGACTTCACCGCCGAGGGCCTCTTTGAAGCCGTCGCGCGCACGAGCGGCCAAAAGATCGGCTACTCCAACCAGGTCTACAGCGCCTGCGTCTGCGGCAAGCGCCGCGCCGAATGGCTCCAGTGCGACGAGCGCTCCCCGGCCCTCCAAATGGATCAGACCGTCTATCTTGAAGACGGCACGCCCTTCGAGTGGGGCAGCATCTGGATGCCCGCCAATCGCTGTGTCATCAGCTCTTCCACCCAGCGCGATTGACGGCTCCAGCACGGCTATCGCTCCAGCAAAGCGCCTTCAGCGCGACGTCTGTGCGGGAGTTCTTCTGTCGTGCGCCCCTAGCGCGGCTTGGACAGATAGCGGTTGGGATTGATCAAAAAGCCCAGACGCCCCAGATGATCGAGCATCACGTTGATGGCCACCGGCACCAGATAGGCGGCTGCCAAGCTGCCTGCCACTATCCCGACGGTGCCTAAATGCGCTTCTTGGGCCCAGAAAAACCACAGCTCCAGGCAGAGCGGATGCAGCAGCCAGATGCCTTTGGTATAGCCGTCTACCAGGCTAAAGAACCGCCATTGACGCCCCTGCATCCCAAACAGCTCCCTATAGAGCAAGGTGCCTGCCCCCAAGCCGGCACCCACCAACACCGCCTCCAGGCAGCCGAGGTTCATACGCTCCTGCCCGTAAAGCCACCAGCATCCCAGCGCCAGCCCAAGCCACAGCGCCAGAGGTCCCGTTATCTTCACCGCTCGAGGCAGCCTTGCCCCTCGCATGTGCTGCGAGATCTGCCCTTGGCATTCCTCCAGCGCCAAGGCCATGCCGCCGCAAAACCAGAGAGCGTTGTCGCAGCCGTTGGCCACCACATAGGGCAAACTGCCGAGAAGCCCTTGCCCCTCCGGGCTGCGAGCTGCTATGACCACGGCAATTTTGAGCAGCAGCGAGACGCCCACTCCCACTGCCGCTGCGCGCTTGGAAGTGAAGTTGGGGATCAGCAGATAAAAGACCAGCGCAACCAGGAAGAAGCCCACAGGGATCACGGGATCGACAAAGAGCGCCACTGCCAGATGCTCTGGTGTAAGCCCTGCTCCCGTGTGCAGCCAGCTGCGAACTGCCAGGGTGAGCACGGTGATGAACGCGAAGGGAGTGAGCAGGTTCGCCAGCTCATAGCGCACCGATCCCCACCAGCTGCGCAGGCTTGTGACCCGCCATTGGCGCTGGTAGAGGTAGCCGTAGCCAAAGTAGAACACCGGTAACTGCACCGGTAGCAGGCAGGACTCCCAAAAGCGATAAAGGCTATTTGCTGGCAGGATCTGCCGAGCGTGCCACGCTGCCAACAAACTGCCCAGCGCTAAAAGCAGCGAGGCCGAGGACTCGAAATTGAAAATCCAGGTGGCGGTGGTAGCACGCGATGATCCGGAAAGCAACTTTGCCATAAGCACAACCCCTTGCAGCAAAACTGAGCCCGCATGTCAGCGGAGAGAAAGAGAGAGATGAGAGAAACGCTGACATGCGGACTCACACAGTAACGATGTAGAGGGAGCTGCGGGATCCGGGGGAGATGGGGCAGCGCATCGTCCTGCGATCGCTGGTTTTGTGCCCCGGAGCCGGGGTTTTTACACCACCTGCGAGACATCTTCACAATGGTGACGATTGGCCAGAAATAGGGCAGCATCCTAAGGAGCTGCCCATAACGGTTGCTCGATTGTCGCGGTCGCTCGGTTGCCGCGACTATTCCTGGGAGAAAAACGCCACGGCAATGGCGCCCGGCCCTGCATGGGTGCCGATGGTGGAACCCACTTCATAGACCGGCACCTCGCTCACCAGGTCTTCCCAGAGCCAGCCGGCATCTTGGATGTACTTGCGCAAGATACGGTCATCCAAGCCGGTGAATCCAGTGGCTAGAGGACGGCTCACATCGATGCCGCCGCCATTTTGAATCTCGCGGACCAGCAGGTTATGGCCGTTTTTAGAGCCGCGGGCCTTGCCGATAACCTCCACCAATCCATCCTGGACGGCCACCACCGGCTTGATGGAAAGCATGGTGCCTACAAGCGCTGCCCCGCCCGACACCCGGCCCCCGCGCTTGAGGTATTCCAGGGTATCCAAGAGGGCCACCACGCGGATGGAGCGCTTCTCGGCATCGAGGGCGTCCACAAGTTCGTCTGCCTCAAGGCCTGCTTGGGCGAGTTCCAGCGCACGGCGTACCAGCACGCCTTCGCCCACGGTGACGTTCAGAGAGTCGACAACATGAACGGTGGGGTAGGCCTCGGCGACGATGCACGCGCTTTGATAGGTGCCTGAGAGCTTGGACGACAGGGTGATGCACACTACCTCATCGCCTGCGGCTGTGGCCTCGCGAAACGCCTCGTCCCAGGTGCCGGGATTGATCTGGCTGGTGGAGGGCAGCTGGTCGCCTTCCACCAACAGCTCGTAGAAGCGGTGGGCCGAGAGGTCGACCCCGTCCAGGTAGCTGGTCTCGCCAAAGGTCACGGTGAGCGGAACCACCGTGAGGGAGGTCGAAGGGGCGAGGTCCGAGGCGGAATCGGTGATGATGCGGATAGCCATGAGGGCCTTTCTCTAGGGAACAGGGTGCTGTCGGCGGGCTGCGACGGCAGCCGGGCAACGGCGTTGCGGGCGCAAGGGTTGCTCGGCGGCCATCGAGCACGACGACAGACAGTGCTTTGGATGCCTTTGAGCGGGAAGGGCAGCGTAGGCAGCCAAAGCCCCTATAGGCAGCGCAGGCAGCCAAAGCCCCTATAGATGGTATACAAAGTGAACAATAGTATGCGCCTGAATGGCGAAGTATCTGCAAATATCTGAGTTGAACGTAGGAAATGCTCTGGGCCCGGGGGCTGCAAGGAAACGGATGAAGATGATGGGGGAAGGGGGGCAGATGGGAAGGGATAGCAAGAGGCTCTGCTCGTAGCTAAGAGGCTCTCGTAGCCCTCAGAAAAAATACTACGTTTGTTTCATTGTACGTAATTCCCCAGAGTGTTTATAAAACGTAGCTAATGTAGTAAAAATTCAGAGGGCCGTGGAGGGGTGTTTCAAAGACCGCCATCGCGCGGGAGCGTGTCCAAATTCCGTCAAAGTGACCATAGCCCCAGGACGCTGCAGCCTATTGCTCTGGGGCAGTTGTGTTAACGGTGGCCAATCGACATGCATGCGCATCACCAATGGGGTAACTCTAAAGGGCATTCAGCTCATGAGAGGAGCCCTATGAAAGCGGTATGCACTCAGTATCTGCCCAGCTACACAGTGGGAACCCAGGCCTATGATGCCGTAGCGCAGGTAGTAGGGGCCTTTGGGCGCAAGGCGCTTTTAGTAGGCGGCTCCAAGGCGCTCGAGGCTGGAGCTCCCAAGCTCGAAAACGCGCTCAAAGGCACGCCAATCGAGCTCTGCGGCAAGCTGGTCTACGGCACCGAGTGCACCCATGAGAACGCTCGCCGCATCGCCCAGGCACCCCAGGCCCAAGAGGCCCAGATGCTCTTCGCCATGGGTGGCGGCCGCGCCATAGACTGCTGCAAAGAGGCGGCAGAGCTTCTCGGCATCCCGCTGTTCACCTTCCCCACGGTGGCGTCCAACTGCGCGCCGGTGACAGCCATCGGGGTGTTCTATGGCGACGACGGCCATGCAGATGGCTACTTCTTCCCGTCGGCGCCGCCGGTACACACATTTATCGACCTGCAGGTGATCGCCGACAGCCCCGACCTCTACTTTTGGGCGGGCATCGGCGACGCGCTCTCCAAGGAGCCCGAGGTAGAGCTCGCCAGCCGCTCCCAGGCTCTGGCCCCGGTACCCGCTATGGGCCGCGCGCTGGCCGAGGCCTGCGGAGAGCCTCTGTTCGCCTATGGCAAAGACGCCCTGGCCGATAAGCGCCGCCATCGCACCTCGGTCGCCTTCGAGGCGGTGGTACTCGATATCATCGTGACCTGCGGGCTGGTCTCCAACCTCACCACGGGCATGCTCGAACCTGAGCCTTATTACTACAACTCCAGCGTGGCCCACGGCTTTTACAATGCTTGGACCGGCATCTCACCGGAGTTGGTGGAGGCCCATCCCCATGGCGCCGTGGTGGCCTTTGGCAACCTGGTGCTCATGGCCTTCGACGGCAGGCATCAAGATTTGGAACGGTTCTTCCAGTTCAACCGCGAGATGGGCTTCCCGGTGACGCTGGAGGAGATTGGGGCTGCCGACGCAGACCTAGACGCGCTGGTAGCGCGTGCCCAGTCCACCACCGAGTGGGGCAAAGCTCCCTATCCTTTCACTCCCGAGCGCTTCAAGCAGGCCATCTTGGATGCCGACTTTTACAGCCGTGCCGTCCTAGCCGGCGATGAGCTGGGCGAAGAGGTGGCGCGTCTGCGCATGGACACCCACGCCGCGCAACTGTAAGGCTGCACCACTGTTCACTGCAAAAGGAAATCTTTATACTATGGACACCTAAAACGGCCGCTGACCTTGCCATAAGGTATGGCGGTCGTTTTTTAAGCGCGGTTGGCCTCGTTCAAAGGAGAGTCTATGGCCCACGGGGGTTCGGGCGGGCATGGCCGCAGGCACAGCGGAGGCACCTGGATCGTCTTTGCGGTGATCATCGTTGTCTCTGCGCTTCTGGGCGCCATCGATGAGATGGATCTGGAGATCCCCGATATCGATGTCCCTGCCATCGACGCCTCATCTGTCGTACTTCCTTTCACTCAGTTTATGGAGGATTCCCTCATGATTGTGTTGCTTGCAATACTCATCGTGCTCTTCTTCGTCTTTTGCGTGCGCGTGGTGCGCCAGCAAAACGTTGGCGTCATCGAGTCTTTTGGCCGCTTCTCTCGCATCGCCAACCCGGGCCTCACGGTGCTCATCCCCCTGGTGGAGACCATGCGCACCGTTTCTCTCATGACCCAGGACCTGCACTTTGAGTTCGACGCCAAAACCAAAGACAACGTCACCATTGGCATGGACGTGGCCGTGCAGTACCACGTGGACATGGCACCCACCAACAACGTGCGCGAGTCAGGCATCTACCGCTCGGTCTACACGCTGGTGTCGCCCGAGGCCCAGATCAAAGACTACTTCGCCGACGCCCTGCGCTCTCAAATCCCTACCCGCGACCTGGAGACCGTCTTCTCCGAGAAGGACGCCATCGCCTCCGCCATTGGCGAGGATGTACGCGAGAAGATGATCGGCTACGGCTATCAGATCGTCACCACGCTCATCACCTCCATCAAGCTGCCCAAAGACGTGCAAACGTCCATGAACCGCATCATCACCACGGCCAACGACCGCATCAGCGCCACCAACGAGGCCGAGGCCGCCAAGGCCAAGGCGGTCATCGCCGCCCAGGCCGAGGCCGAGTCCATGAAGATCCAGGGCGAAGGCATCGCCAACCAGCGTATCGCCATCGCCGAAGGCCTTGCCCAATCTTTGGCCACCATCCAGGACTCCGGCCTCTCCAGCGAGGAGGCCAACATGCTGCTCATGTTCACCCAGCGCATAGGCATGATGGAGAAGTTCGCCGAGGGCGGCTCAAGCACCCTGGTCATCCCCGAGGACATGGGCTCCACCGACATCCTCACCCAGATGATGGCTGCCGAGAAGGCCAACAACCAAAAGTAGGAGCGCGTGGGGTGGTCTCAGGGCTATGAGGAGCGGTTGTGGTTGTCTGAGTAGCCATGCTTGGATGGCTGCGGTCGTGTGACTAGGCTTTGCAACACTGAGTTCCATGAAACTGGGACCGAAGAACTAGGGTTGATTGCCCTGAGAAAAAAATCTACTTTTGCTACATATAGGTGTGTGGCAAAAGTAGATTAATAAAAAATCGGTACTTTCTAAGTACTGCATTAGCTACAACATAATGTAGCTAATGCAGTATATTTTTAGAGGGGCTTAGGATCAACTTCTGCCAGATTCTTTGCCAGTTTGAATTCCTAGCTACATTGTTCCGTCTGCCTGCACCGTTAATGTCCGCCACTATGGGTTTTACTCAGCCATATAAAAGGGCACTCCCAAAGGAGCGGGAGTGCCCATAGCGTTTTGTAGCAATCTACAAGCAGGTAGCAGCCGCGGCGCTTACGCGTTAGGAAACCTGGGCCACCATCATCATGTTGGTGCTGGTGATGTAGTCGCCTTGGCTGGGGGAAGTCTGGGGGTCGCCGGCGGTGACCACTGCCAGGTCGCCGGTGTCCACGCGACCGTTCTTCTTCACCACGTTAAGGGCGTCGTAGATGGTGGCAGACAGGGTGCCCTGGGTGGTGGACTTGAAGGCTTCCACACCCCAGTAGAAGGAGCACTTGCGAATGGTGATCTCAGAGGGAGACACGGCGTAGACCGGCAGCTTGGGGCGGAAGTTGGAGACGATGCGCGCGGTGCGGCCGGTGGCGGTGGGGGCGATGATGCAGATGGCGCCGCAGCGGTCGGCGGTGGTCACCGAGGCAAAGCCGATGGCACCGTTGACGTTGCGCACGCCGCCGCGGTCGAAGTAGCGGTGGCGCTCCTCGAGGAAGTGCTCGGTCTCGGTGCACACGGAGGCCATCATCTTCACGGCCTCGACGGGGTACTTGCCGGCAGCGGTCTCACCGGAGAGCATGACGCAGTCGGTGCCGTCGAGCACTGCGTTGGCGACGTCGGTCACCTCGGCGCGGGTGGGACGGGGGTTGCGGATCATGGAATCCAGCATTTGCGTGGCGGTAATGGCAGGCTTGTAGGCCTCGTTGCACTTGCGGATGATGGCCTTTTGGATGTGCGGCACCTTCTCGGGGGAATCTCCACACCCAGGTCGCCGCGGGCCACCATGATGCCCGAGGAGACCTCGAGGATCTCGTCGAAGTTGGTGACGCCCATGGCGCACTCGATCTTGGGGTAGACCGAGACGCGGGGGCAGCCGTGGTCGGCGCAGAGCTGGCGGATGACGCGCACGCCCTCGGCGTCGCGGATGAAGGAGGCGGCGATGGCGTCGATGCCCATCTCGCAGCCGAAGGCGATGTCGGCCTTGTCCTGCTCGGTGACCGCGGGCAGGCCCACGTTCACGTTGGGGACGTTGACGCCCTTGTGCTCGCCGAGCTCGCCGCCGTTGGTGACGACGCAGTAGATGTCGTTGCCCTCGACGTGGTCGACCTCGAGGCCGATGAGGCCGTCGTCGATGAGGATGATGGAGCCCTTCTTGACCTCGGAGGGAAGGGCCTTGTAGTCGAGGGAGAAGCGCTCGGCGTTGCCCACGACGTCGTCGTCGGTGGTCACGACCACGTGGTCGCCGGTGGCGAGGGCGACCTTCTGGCCGTCCTCGAGCAGGCCGGTGCGGATCTCGGGGCCCTTGGTGTCGAGGAGGATGGCCACGTTGGCGCCGAGCTCGTCGGAGATGCGGCGGACGCGCTCGATGCCGGCCTTGTGGTACTCGTGCGACCCGTGGGAGAAGTTGAACCGTGCCACGTTCATGCCGGCTTTGATGAGCTCACGCAGGACGTTCTCGTCCTCGGTAGCCGGGCCCATGGTGCACACGATCTTCGTCCTCTTAGTTTGTTGCATGGTAATCCTTCCGATTGAGGGATTTGGCGCCGCTGTCCGTTGTTTTATCCTCTATGGCGCCGCTTCTTATAGCTGCCAAGTCCGTCATGCGTGCGGACCTGGCGAGGAGACGTCCAAGAAACGGGGCGGCTAGGTGTAAAGCCGCCCCAGATACTTGCTTATACGCTGCTAGCAGACCACGTTGGGCTTGGGCAGCGAGTCCAGGTCGTCGTTGACGTAGGCCATGGCATTGGAAAGGGTGGTGCGAGCGATGGCATCCAGGGCCTCGCGGGTGAAGAACGCCTGGTGCGAGGTGACTACCACGTTGGGGAAGGCGCACAGGGTGGAGGTCACAGACTCGAAGACCGCGCTGGAGCGGTTCTTGAAGACGTTGGGACCCTCTTCCTCGTAGACGTCGATGCCGGCGGCGCCGATCTTGTGGGAGCGAATGCCGCGGATAAGCGCCTGGGTGTCCACCAGGCCGCCGCGGCCGGTGTTCACAAAGACCACGCCATCCTTCATCTTGGAGATGGCCTCGTCGTTGATCATGTGGTAGTTGCTCTCGAACAGCGGGCTGTGCAGCGAGATGAGGTCAGATTTTGCCAAAAGCTCGTCCAGCTCCACGTACTCGACGATGCCCTCCAGCGAGGGGTTGGGGTAGGGGTCGTAGCCCAGCACCTTCATGCCCAGGCCGGCCACGATCTTGCACATGGCGGCGCCGATCTTGCCGGTGCCCACGATGCCCGCGGTCTTGCCGTGGAAGGTGGTGCCCAGAAGGCCGGAGAGCGAGTAGTCGTTCTCGCGCACGCGGTTGTAGCCGCGCACGATGTGGCGGTCTGCGGCCAGAGCCAGGCCCAGGGCGAACTCGGCGATGGCCTCAGGGCTGTAGCCGGGGACGCGCAGCACGCGCATGCCCAGGTCGCGGGCCACGTCCAGGTTCACGGCGTCAAAGCCGGCGCAGCGCATGAGGATGAGCTTGATGTCGAAGCCGGCCAAGATCTCCAAGGTCATGGCTTTGATGTCGGAGTTCACAAAGCCGCAGACGGCGTCGTAGCCGTTGGCCAAAGTGGCGGTCATAGGGTTGAGGTCTGCCTCGAGAAAGTCGATGGTGAGCTCTGGATAGTCCTTAAGGGCGTTCTCGAACGATTCCTTGTCATAGTCGAAGGTGTCGTAGAACAGGATCTTCATGGAATGCCTCTTTCAGCTTGGCGTGGCCAGACCGCGGCGCGGTCCAATCCTCGATTCCCAATTATTCCAGCGACTTATTCTAGGTTCTCAGACTCCATTATTTTCAACGAATATCCCATGAACATGAGAAAAGTTGCCTAGGAAACAAGAACATCTACCTGCATAAATACTGATAATAGGGGATTTTGGCTTTCGAAAGGCACGGACCCAGCCTATGAATGTCTCAGAGCCTTTGAACGTAGCTTTTCTCGGCAGCAGTTTTTATAAGGGTCACGGGGTTTTTGTAGGTCGGATGAGAGGGCTGGGCCGCTCAGGCCAACTGGGTAAAATGACTTGCGTCTTATATGTGCTTGCGCCATGGCAACCTTGGCGAGCCCTTGCCCCTCCTGGGGAATTATGATCGGGCGCCGATCTGGCGATAAGCGAATACCACCAGGAGGGTAATTTGAAAGCATATGTTTCTACCAGCGACGAGGTGCTCTCAGAGCTAGAGAGCAACTCGGAGACGGGCCTCACCCCGGCCCAGGCGGCCAAGCGCCTGGAGGTCAACGGCCCCAACAAACTGGACGAAGCCGAGAAAGACCCGCTTTGGAAGCGCCTGCTCGCCCAGCTGGCCGACCCTATGATCATCCTGCTTCTGGCCGCTGCCGTCATCAGCGCGGTGGCCGGCGCTGCCCAGGGCGAATCTGACATTGCCGACGTGATCATCATCCTCTTTGTGGTGGTGGTCAATGCCGTGCTGGGCGTGGTGCAGGAGTCCAAGGCGGAGGAAGCCTTGGAGGCTCTGCAGCAAATGGCCGCCAGCACCTCAAAAGTGGTGCGCGACGGCAAGATCCTCGATGTAAAGAGCGAGGATCTGGTCGTGGGCGACATCGTGGTGCTGGAGGCAGGCGACGCGGTGCCGGCAGACTGCCGCATTTTGGAGAGCGCCAGCCTCAAGGTGGAAGAGTCTGCGCTTACCGGCGAGTCGCTGCCCGTAGATAAGGTAGTGGAAGCGCTGGTGGCCCAAGGGGACGACATTCCTCTGGGCGACCGCAAGAACATGGTGTACATGGGTTCCACCGTGGTCTATGGCCGCGGCCGCGCCGTGGTGGTAGCCACCGGCATGGACACCGAGATGGGCAAGATCGCAGACTCCATCAACCAGGCCAAAGACGAGCAGACGCCGCTCCAAATCAAGCTGGCCGAGCTCTCTCGCATCCTCACCATTGGCGTCATCGCCATCTGCATCTTCATCTTCATCGTCGACTTTATCAAGCACGGCGCCGAGTTCATGGCTGACCCGCGCCTGATCATCGACACCTTCATGGTGGCCGTGTCCTTGGCGGTAGCCGCAATCCCCGAGGGTCTGGTGGCCGTGGTCACCATCGTGCTCTCCATTGGCGTCACCAAGATGAGCCATGAGGCGGCCATCATCCGCAAGCTCACCGCCGTGGAGACCTTGGGCTGCACCCAGGTGATCTGCTCCGATAAGACCGGCACCCTCACCCAGAACAAGATGACCGTGGTGCGTCACACCGGCGCAGACGAGGACGAGCTGGTGCGCGCCATGGCGCTGTGCAACGACGCCCAGTGGGTGCTGGCCGAGGAGTCTGCCAAGGGCGAGCCTACTGAGGCGGCCCTGGTGGCAGACGCCGCCAAGCACGGCCAGCCCAAGACCGACCTGGACGCCCGCTTCCAGCGCGTGGGCGAGGCCCCCTTCGACTCCGGCCGCAAGATGATGTCTGTGGTGCTCAAGGATGTTGAGGGCGACCTGGTCCAGTACACCAAGGGCGCCCCTGACGAGGTGCTTAAGCGCTGCGTCTCTGTGGTGACTTCCGACGGTGTGGTGCCCCTCACCGACGAGATCCGCTCCGCCATCCTGGAGGAGAACAAGGGTATGGCAGACGACGCCCTGCGCGTGCTGGCTGCCGCCAAGCGCCAGTGGCCGGCCGCCCCTGAGTCTGAGGACGCCGCCTACCTGGAGCAAAACCTCACCTTCATCGGCCTTTGCGGCATGATCGATCCGGTGCGCCCCGAGGTAGGCCCCTCCATCCAAGAGGCCCACGACGCAGGTATCCGCGTGGTCATGATCACCGGCGACCACATCGACACCGCAGTGGCCATCGCCCGCGAGCTGGGCATCATCTCCGATCGCTCCCAGGCCATCACCGGCAGCGAGCTCGATAAGCTTTCCGATGAAGAGCTTGCCGAGAAGATCGCCAACTACGGCGTGTACGCTCGCGTGCAGCCGGAGCATAAGGTGCGCATCGTCGAGGCTTGGAAGGCCCAGGACCAGATCGTCGCCATGACCGGCGACGGCGTGAACGACGCCCCCTCCATCAAGCGCGCCGACATTGGCATTGGCATGGGCATCACCGGCACCGACGTCACCAAGAACGTGGCCGACATGGTGCTGGCAGACGACAACTTCGCCACCATCGTGACCGCCGTGGAAGAGGGCCGTCACGTCTACGACAACATCCGCAAGGCCATCCAGTTCTTGCTCTCCTCAAACATCGCCGAGGTCATCGCTGTCTTTGTGGCAACCATGGTGGGCTTTGTGATTTTGGAGCCCGTGCACCTGCTGTGGATCAACCTCATCACCGACTGCTTCCCGGCACTGGCTTTGGGCATGGAGAAGGCCGAGCCCGGCGTCATGCGTCGCCAGCCCCGCAAGGCCTCTGACGGCATCTTTGCCGGCGGCATGGGTGTAGACGTGGTGTTCCAGGGCGTCATCATCTCTCTCATGACCCTGGCGAGCTACTTCATTGGCATTCAACACCAGTTTGGCACCATCGACCTGGGTTTCATCGCCAACAACCCCGAGGCGGGCATCGAGGGCATGACCATGGCTTTCCTGACGCTTTCCATGGTGGAGATGTTCCACTCCTTCAACATGCGCTCGCGCCGTCAGTCCATCTTCAAGCTGGGCAACCAGAACCCCTGGCTTTGGGGCTCCTTCGCGCTGTCGCTGGTGCTCACCTACGTGGTCATCGAGGTGCCGGCAGTGGCTGCCATCTTTGGCTTCGCCGAGCTGGACATGCCCAACTATCTGATGGCTATGGGCCTGGCCTTCCTCATCATCCCCATCATGGAGATCTACAAGGCCTGCTGGCGTGCCCACGATCGCAAGAAGGTCGACGCTCCTGCCGCCTAATCCCTAGGCTGCACGCTCAACGCTCTCTGACACAGCAAATAAAATCGGCTCTCGCGAAACCTGTGCGAGAGCCGATTTTTTGTGGCGCGAGAGCAGTGATGCAGTAGCTCAGACCGCATGCGCAGAGCTGATTGCGAGGGGCAAGCGCGTGAGGGGACGTGGTCTGGACGCTGTGAGCGCTGCGCCTTTAGGCGAGGGCGGCGCGACCCAGAGCGTCGGCGCCCTTGAGCGCATCCACCACCATCTGAGGGGTGACCTCGAAGGGCATGTTGCCCATCGTGTCGCCCTCGGCGCAGGCGCCCTGAGCCACGGTCATGAGCTTCTCGGGCGTGGGATCCTCGATGCCTACCTGGGCAAAGGTCACAGGAAGGCCCAACTCGCAGCAGAAGTCCAGGACCTCTTCTAGCTCGTCGGTGGGAACGTCTTCAAGCACCAGCTGGGTGAGGGTGCCAAAGGCCACCTTCTCGCCGTGGTAGAGCTCGTGGGTCTCGGGCAGCAGGGTAAGGCCGTTGTGGATGGCGTGAGCGCCGGCCAGGCCGCAGGACTCAAAGCCAATGCCGGAAAGCAGAGTGTTGGCCTCGACAATGTGGTCCACCGCGCTGGTGTTGGCGCCGGCATCCAAGGCGATCTTGGCTTTGAGGCCGTCTTCCAGCAGGGTCTCGTAGCACAGCTTGGCCAGCGCATAGGCCGCCAGGGTGGACTTGCCGCCGGCGCAGGTGTCGGCATCGGAGTTCACGCAGGCGCGGGCCTCAAAATAGGTGGCCAGGGCGTCGCCCATGCCAGAGACCGTCAGGCGCACCGGGCTGGCGGCGATGACGGTGGTGTCCATCAGCACCAGGTTGGGGTTGGAGGGCAAGAACAGGTACTCATCGAAAGCGCCGTCGTCGGTATAGAGGACCGAGAGGGCGGAGCAGGGAGCATCCGAGCTGGCGATGGTGGGGCAGATGGCCACCGGCAGTGACTCGTAGAAGGCCACCGCCTTGGCGGTATCCAGCGTCTTGCCGCCGCCCACGCCCACGATGACGTCGCAGCCCTTCTCGGCTACCACGTCGCGCAGGCGGGCCACCTCGTTCTTGGAGCACTCGCCGCCAAATTCCTCGAAGACGCAGACGGCGTCTACAGAGGCAAAGCCAGCCTCGATCTTGTCGCCCACGCGGCGCTTGCCCGAGGCAGTGATGAGCACCAGGGCCTTGGAACCCAGGCGGGCTACGAAGCCACCCAGGTCAGAGAGGGCGTCGGGGCCTTGGACGTATTTGGAGGGGCTGTTGAACACTTTTGCCATAGCGAGACCTTTCTTGAAGTGTGGGCGAGCAAGGCGAGGCATGCTCAGGCACACTCTGCCTCGTCCCAGCTCAATGGGTGAGCTGGGCAACCTGTCGCCCGCTAAGACTGAAAGCATCTTAAAACAAACGCGAGTCTCTAGGTTGTGGGGCCTTGGGCTGTGGGGAGTCTGTGTGAGAGGAGTTGGGGTATGGTGCCAAAAGAGTCGCGCCACTTTCAAGGAGTTGCCCCATGGCCAAAGCCCGTGCAGCAAAGAAGCGGAGATCTTCTTGGCAGGAACATGCCGTGAACCTGCCTGCTCTGGACAAGCTCCTAGATGTGCCTTCCTATGAGGATGTGGCGCCCTCGGCTGAGCAGGTGGCGGCCTTCGAGGCGGTGTGCACGGCCCATCCTGAGGCGGCAGACGAGTTGGCGCTGGGCTGCGTGTGCAGGCTGGATCGCGGGTTTCCGGCGGTGTTGACCCCGCAAGGGCCCGTCCGCGCCGAGCATGCGGTGCAGATTGCCAAAGAGTCCGATCTGCTCAAGCCTGCGGTGGGCGACTGGGTGGCGCTGCGCTGTCCTCAAGATCATGATCGCGCGGTCATCGAGCAGGTACTTCCTCGTTGGAGCGACGTGGCACGTTGGCGTGGGACAACCCGAGGCGAGCGCCAGACATTAGCGGCAAACGTCGATATCGTGCTCATCGCCCAGGCGGAGTCCGACCGCGGCATCTCGCTGGATCGCATCGCCCGCTCTGCCACCATCGCCGCCGACAGCCACAGCGCTTGGGCCGTGGTGCTCACCAAGGCTGACCGCGCCGCCAGCCCCGAGGCCTTGGCCGCCGACATCGCCTCCATCCACGAGGTCTTGGGCCTCGACGCCCCCGTAGTGGCCTGCGCCAGCCTGCTGGAAGGTCCCGCTGCCAAAGAATCCATCCCTGCCGAGAAGCCCTTAGCCTCGCTGGCTGAGGCCGTGTTGGGGGAAGGGGCTGCCTGGGGGCTTGACGCCGTGCGAGACCTCGTGCCGCCTCGCAAAGTGGGCATGGTGCTGGGGCAGTCGGGTGCGGGCAAATCGACGCTGCTCAACGCCCTTTTGGGCCATGAGGCGCTGGAGACCGGCGAGGTGCGCCAGCGCGACGACGCGGGACGGCATACCACGGTGACGCGTCGGATGGTGAAGCTGCCGGGCGCCGGCGTCATCATCGACTGCCCGGGACTCAGAAGCCTGCCGTTGGTGGGCCATGAGCGGGGTCTCGCACAGGTGTTGCCCCAGGTGGCCCAGGCAGCAACCCGGTGCAAATTCAGGGATTGCACCCACTCCCACGAGCCGGGCTGCGGGGTTATTGAAGCCTGCGAGGAGGGGCTCTTCTCGGCAGCGGCACTGGGCGTCTATCGAGCTCTGGCAGACGAGATGCGCCAGTCGGCCGACAGCTTGGATCCCGACGTGCGCCTTTAGCGACGTGCATCTTTGGCAGCGCGCGCCATGCGTCCTCCTGCGTCGTGCGCCCTGCATGGCTTTGACCTCGTGCGCCTTTCGCCGCAGGTGGCTTTGGCGACGGGCCGCTGGCGAGGAGCTGCGGGCGAGGGGCAGTCGTTGCGCATATAAATATCAAACTAAAACTAAATATTGAGGAAACTGGTTGCGTGGTTGGACTGTGAAAAACCATGTAATAGGTTGCCTAAAAAGGCCCATTGATATGCGTCGATGGAGACGCCTCTGAGCTGCGGCGATGATCGCCTTGGTTGGAAAATGGTCAGAAATTTGTCAAAAAGCGGACAGATGACCTGTCTGCAGCTGACGAGAAGGCGGCTTCGCTGGGGATTATGGCCGCATCGGGAAGCGAGGGGAGGTTCGATGTCCAAGCGGTTTCGATGGCTTTTGACGGGCGCCTGCGCGTTGCTGGCGGTGCTTTGCGCCGTGGCCTATGGGGAGGAAGTGCGCGCGCAGGTCGAGGCCTCTAGAAGTGAGGCGCTCGAGCGTTACGGCGGCGAGGTGGCTCATGTCGTAGTCGCCACGCAGCCTGTTGCCGAGGGCGAGGCGTTGGATGCCTCCAATTGCGCCCTCAAAGACTGGTTGGTGGACCTTGTGCCCGAGGGTGCGCTGGCATCCCTGGATGATGTCACCGGAGCTGTCGCGGCGGGTCCTGTCGCCAAAGGTTCACCGGTATGCAGTGTCAACCTTCAAAGTGATGCGGCAGCGCCGGTAAAAGTGCCGCCTGGTTGCGTGGCTCTCTCGGTCCCGGTCAACGACAAGACCGGCGTCACCGCACAGGTGGCGCCGGGCACCTCGCTGGCGGCGTTCAAGGTGAGCGATGGCGAGACCCGTCTTATCTCTGAAGTGGTGGAAGTGCTTGCGGTCGATGGGCGTAGCTCGGGACAAGCGGGGCAGATCACGTTATCGGTGGAGGCTGAGGACGTGTCGCCTCTCATGGCTGCAGGCTCTGACGGCAGCCTGCGGTTGGTGATGGTATCGGACGAGGCGGAAGGCTTATTGGGCGTGGCTGCGGCGAGCCCGGCAGTCGAGTGAGGCAAGGGGGGTCCCATGGGTGCTACCTGGATCGTATGCGCAGGGGAACAAGAGAAATCCCAGGTGATACATTGTGCAGTCCCGGTTGGAGCGCGCACTTCGATCACCTTTGTGTCCGATGTCTGGCAGCTGCGGGCTGAAGTTGCGCGGCGAGGACGTCCTTTTGTGGCAGTGGGTCCGGGGCTTACGATGGACCCCTTTAATCTGGGCGCAGCGCTGGCCTGTGATGGCCAGGCGGCCCGAGTAGTGGTAGTTGCATCGCACATTACTCCTGAGCAGCGCTTTTGGGCACAGGCAGTGGGTGTGAGCGATGTCTACGACCTTGCGGGAGAGGCTCCTGGGGCGCCTTTGGCTCTAAAAGAGGCTGAGGAAGAGGACGGAAAGCTATCCCAGGAGCCCAAGGGTCAACTTAAGGAGTCTCTCTGCGAGGATTTAGACGAGCCAGAGGACGCCGGTGTGACTCCTGTGAGACTTCACGAGGAGACACAAGAGGCGGCTGAGTCTGAGGGGGCGCCGGTAGTCGTGCTGGCTTCTGCCCGCGGGGGCGTGGGGAAAAGCTCCATTGCCGCGCTTATGGGAGTGTGTGCGGCTCGTTGGGGTCTGCGCGTGGCTCTTTTGGACTTCGACCTGGCATTTGGCGATCTTTACGGCTTTTTTGGCCATCCGGCTCCCGTAGACCTCATGGATGTGATTCGGTTGGGCGCCACTTCCGATCCGGGGCGCTTGTCGCTGGCGGGCTCGGGAGTAGAGGTGACTGAAGGCCTTACGCTGTACGGCCCCTGTGCTGCCCCAGAATATGCCGAGCTGGTGGCCCCTCATGCGCTCCAGCTGGTGGTGGCTGCCAAACGCGCCTTTGACTTAGTGATAGTAGACACCTCCTCTGTTTGGGCCGATGCGGTGGCTCAGGCGGTACAGGTGGCCGACCGCGTGGCCATTGTGGGAGACGAGCGTGCGGGGGCCATTGGCTCTTTAGCGAGAGCCGCCAAGTTGGCCGTGCGCCTAGGGGTGGCAAGGACTCGCATCGTGCGCCTCATGAATCGCTGCGACCCTCGCTGCCGCGACGAGGAGTTCATGACGCGGGCTTCGTTGGGGCTGGAAACCACCAGCTCTTTTAGGGTGCTTGAGGGCACGGTGGATGTCTCTGAACTGCTGAGCTCCGGCCATGCGGTGGAGCTAGCCGAGTTGGACAACGAGTTTTCCAATTCCTGTGCGGCCACCTTGGCCAAGCTGCTGGCAGAGATGGGGCGCCTGCCCGACCATCCAGAAGCGCGCAAAGCCCGAGATGCGCGGGTGGTCAGGCGGCGCTCGGTCTTTAGCTTTGCCAAGGCGGCCGGCTGATGAGCCTGCTGGAGCGCGTCCAGGCCGCGGGGGTTCTCGAAGAGGAACCGTTGGGTGGACAGGATAGAAAGCGTAGAGAGCAGCTTAGAAAAGCCCTGGTAGACAGGTTGGGTTTGTCGGCAGTCGCAAGGTTGGTAACCGAAGAGCGGCCGGAACGCGCCCGAGAAGAGCTCAAGGTGGCCTGCGAAGCGGTGCTCAACGGCCAGGACTTTGGGATTACTGAGGGAGAGGAGCGAGCAGGCCTGGTCCAAGAGGTGCTCGATGACATCTTGGGTCTGGGAGTGTTGCAACCTTTGATGGACGACCCCTCCATCACGGAGATCATGGTCAATGGCACGCGCTCGCTCTATTTTGAGCGCGACGGGCAGATCCACGGGGCACGCCGGGTCTTTGAGACGGCAGATCAGATCATGCTGGTGATCGATAGGATCTTGGCTCCTTTAGGGCGCAGGCTGGACGAGTCCTCGCCCATCGTAAATGCCCGCCTTCCCAACGGAGACCGAGTAAACGCCGTGATGGCGCCCATTGCCATTGATGGGCCGGTGATGACTATCAGGCGCTTTAGCGGTCGGATCGCCTCGCTGCAAAAGCTTGTGGAGCTGGGATCTTTGCCAGCTTGGTACGCCCGGCTCTTGAGTTGGGCGGTGCGCCTTAGGCAAGACGTGGCGGTAGCGGGAGGCACCGGGTCTGGCAAAACCACGCTGCTTAACGCGTTGTCACTGGCAATTCCTGCCGGCGAGCGCATTGTGACCATCGAAGACTCTGCCGAGCTGTCCTTCGATGCAGCCCTTCATGTGGTGAGGTTGGAAGCCCGAAGCGCTTCCATCGAAGGCCGAGGTGCCATCACCATTCGCGATTTGGTGACCAATGCCTTGCGTATGCGCCCCGATCGCATTGTGGTGGGCGAGGTGCGCGGCGAGGAGGCCATCGACATGTTGCAGGCCATGAATACAGGCCATGATGGGTCGCTTACTACCCTTCATGCAGAGAGTGCTCAAGAAGCAGTTTCACGTTTGGTATTGATGTCGCGTTTTGGCATGGACTTGCCGGCCGATCTTATCGAGGAGCAGGTGGCTACTGCCGTAGACCTCATCGTGATGAGCAAGCGGCTGGCCAAGGGGCAGCGGCGAGTGACTTCTACCAGCCTGGTGGAGCGAAGCGAAGGCGGCGGGGTTCGCCTGACAGAGATAGTGAGCTTTGATGAGGCGAATAATCGCTGGCAGCTGGTGCAGGAGCCTCCCTTTATCGGCCAAGCGTTGGCAACAGGACAGCTGGGTGACGAGGAGGTGGCACGATGGCGCTCTGGCTTTGGGGCGTAGCCCTTGCGGCAGGCAGCGCATGTCAGCTTGCGTGGGCGAGTCATAGCAAGGTCCGTGCCAGAGTGGGTCAAAGCCCCCTAGGAAGCGCGCTGGAGCTCGTTGGGGCCCAGCCTTTTGCACAAGAACTTTGTTCATGGGAGGCAGTGGCCCCTGCGGCGGACTGGCTCTCTCAGCTTGCCTGGAATCACGGGGATACGCTAGGGCCGCTCCGGTCGCGGGCGCATTGGTGCTCACCGGCCCCATGGCAGGGATGGCGGTGGCGTTTCTCGGCAGCTCGGCGTCGCTATTTGTGGTGGGGCTCTTAGGGGGGTATGGAGGCGTGCTTCTGGCGGCCTCTTCGCTCCGGCGTCAGCAGGCACGGCAAGTGGCCAAAGCCATCCCTGATGCCTACAGGTCTCTTGCGGGAAGCCTTGGGGCCGGGCAAACGTTGAGTCAGGCCATTGGCTATGTGGGACGTCACAGCCGCGGCAAAGTGGGAGAGGCCTTCAAGCAGGGGAGCTTCGAGCTTGCCTGTGGGGCTTCGGTTGAAGAGGCGCTGGATGTGGTGTGCGGCTCCATCGACGATCCCTCGGTAGGTTTGCTTTCCTGTGCGCTGCTGGTGTCGCAGCGCACAGGGGCGCCCTTGGCCCCGCTGCTGGAACGCTCAGCCGAGCTGGTGGAGGACAAAGAGGGACTGGAGACGTTGCTTCGCACCAAAACGGCCCAAGTGCGGTTCTCTGCCGCAGTGGTGATGGTGCTTCCCTTGCTTTTGGTGGGACTCCTCCTGCTTATCTCGCCGGATTTTCGCGCTGGAGTGGCCTCTCCCATAGGCCTTGGCAGCCTTTTTGTGGCGGCTCTTTTAGACCTGGGCGCCATAGCTATCATGCGCTCGCTGCTCAAAGGCGTGCTCTCATGAGCGGATGGCTCTTCCTGGCTGCGGTGGCTGCGGCGATGGCTGGCTGGGCAGTGAGTAGACGGCCTGCAGGCACGATCCTTGCCGAGAAAAACCGACTTCCTGGCACGGAGCTTGTGGAAAAGCTCAAGCGCTGGGGGCCTTTGGCCGCCTGGGAAGCCGAGCGGGCACGTCGCCAAGACGCCCAGATTTGTTTGGAAGCCATGCCTGAGTTCTTGGACATTGTGAGCCTGGGCCTATGGGCAGGCCTTCCCTTTGATGCCTCGCTGGACCTCTACGTGAGTCGCAGCCATACGCTTTTGGCCAAGCGCTTAGATCAAGCAAGGCTGGCGTGGTCGCTGGGAATCTGCTCGAGGGCCGAGGCGTTGGAAGCTCTGGCAGAAAACCTGGATTTGGCGGCTCTGCGCCGTTTTGCGGATGCGGTCTCTGAGTCTTTGGAGTTTGGCGTGCCTTTGGCGGCCACGTTGGAGCGGCAGTCGGCGGCCATGAGGAGGGATCAGCGGCTGCAGGTAGAAGAGGAGATCGAGCGTGTTCCAGTAAAGCTGTTGCTGCCCATGGGGGCGTTGGTGGTACCGGCGCTGCTGCTGGCCATTTTGGGGCCGCTTCTGGCCGCGGCCTTTTTGACGATGGGCTAGCGGCGGTCTGGGACGCAGCGGGAGCGATCCGTGGAAAGGAAAGGTGGGTTATGAAAGCGATGTTAGCCAAGCTAGAGAGGCGGATTTGTGGGTGGTGGGCACACATGGCCCAGGAGGATTCGGGCCAAGGAACCACCGAATACGCCATCTTGGTGGGCGTGCTGGTGCTTATTGCCATCGCGGCCATCCTGGCGTTTCGAGGAAGAATCGAAGAGCTGTGGAACTCCATCGCAGACGGCATCAATCAGCTGTGAGAGTGTGCGCGCCACAGGACTTCTCGGCCAAGAAGCCTATGGGGACCACCGCGCGAACCACAGCGCGGATGCGCGGGTTTCTCGGCATCTTGGGATCGCTTGTAACCTTGGGCATCGTGGCGCTGATGATTGTAGGGGGAGGTGTCACAGCCGAAAAGGCGCCTGCAGGCGACCAGAAAGTCGCAACTGTTGAGGGTGAGGGCTTCTCGGCAGGGGCAGATGATACGGAGGCTGTGGCAGATGCGCAGGATGTGGCACAGGGGACGCCGGGGGTAGATGAGCGGGTATCCCAGCTGGCCAGCCTGACTGCCAATGCAGCGTGTACTGATTGCTATGAGGTGGCTGAGCCGCTGAATGAGGCGGCGCGGCAGGTGGTGGAAGCGCGGCAAGCCCAGGGCGCGGCGTTGATGCGCGGGGGCTACCTGGATCTTTTAGGAAACCTGTGGTCGTGCATCACCTGGACGGCCGATGAGGTGACGCTCACATTTATCAAAGATGTCTCGGTGGGCGATGAGGTGCGCTGCCGGGTGACCCATGTGCAATTTGAGCGAGAGAGATGGGAGAAGCTTTGTGATTCCTAGTGAAGGAGTGGGAGAGTTATGTACAAAATCCCAGTTGATACCCAAAGGAAATCATTGCGATCTAAAGAGAAGGTTTGGGCACGGATTCTTGTTTCTGAGCAAAGCGGCCAAGCCACAGTGGAATATGCCATGGCACTGGCGGCCTTTTTGGCGTTGCTTATGGGTTTGGGCGTCCTGGCAAAAGCGCTTATGGAAGGAACGGCTGTGCAAGGGGCCGCCTTGGCGGCGCCTGGGACAGCGGCAATCTCGGTTTTGGCGGCAGCCCAAGACATCCTTCTTTTTTGAAGAGTCCGGTCAAGCTACCGTAGAGCTTGCTCTGGTGCTTCCCTGCGCACTGCTGGTCATTGCTTTGTTGCTCCAGCCGCTCTGTCTGTTTTACACGCGCATGGTAATGGCTCATACGGCATCGCAGGCTGCCCGCGTATTGGCAACGAAAAAATCATCTACCTCGAATGATGCTCTACGCGCCTATTGCCTGAGACGTCTCCGTGCAATTCCAAACCTCGAAATATTTCATGAGGGAGGAGAGGGTGGCTGGGAGGTTTCCTTCGAAGGAAGCGAGGCAGATCATCGGGTCTGTGTCACAGTAAAGGGCTTTGCTCGGCCGCTGCCCTTGCTGGGACTTGTAAGCGCTCTTTTGGCTTCTGATGGCCAGAGCATCGACCTTCAAGTGCAGGCCCAAGAAACCCTGCGTCCTACGTGGTTGGAAGGTTCCTATGACTCCTGGGTATCCATATGGTCCTAAGAATCAGGATGAACGGTATATATGCCAAGGAAAACCCAACGAAAATCTTTGCTCTTGTCCTGACAATGATGCCCGTGTGTCAGAAAGACCGATGTCATGGGCTCCTGAGATCCGCTGGGGTATCGCCACCTTTATTGATGATGAGGGCGGCTTTACTTCGGTAGCGGTGGCTTTGGCGCTTCTGGTGAGTCTCTGCCTAGTGTTTGCGGTGGCGCAGGTGCAATGGGTGGCGGCACGCTCAGGCGATGTGCAAGTGGTTGCCGATGCGTGCGCTCTCTCGGGGACTCGGGCGGTGAGGGCATTCTCTGTGGTAGCTCAGGTGAGCGATGCCTGTGTGCTGTCTTTGGGGCTCTGCGCCACGCTGGTGTGCGGAGCGGGTCTCATTACTGCGCTGGTGCCAGGAATGGGTAACGCAGGCCTTTCTCTGGTGGAAAGAGGTCGCTCAATGTTTGAGAGCAGAGGGCAGTTTGCTGCAAGCGCAGCTCACGGTCTTCAATCTTTAGAGCGTACCCTTCCAGCCCTGATTGCCACCAATGCCTGGGCTACCGCAGATGCCTATAGGGGTCGCATCGCCTACCGAGGGACAGCTCTTGCGTACCCGCAGGAATCTGGTTCTTCCTATGATTTGGCAGAAGATGTGGATGCCGATGATCTGGCCGACCAGGTAGCTCAAGCTGCCGAGTTATCCAATAAGGCCGCTCAAGACAAGCAGGCGCGAGATACGGCTCTTGAGCGTGGCTGGCACGCTGATTGCCTAGATGATCCTTCTTGTCTCTACTCTCGAGCCGATGCATTGGCCTCCTTGCCTGTCGATAAAAACCCGCACTTCGCACATCCCGATGGGTGGAACTTTGGAGTGGCGCTTAACCGAGCTCGAGCTTACTATCGGGCACGCCTGTCACAGGAATCACCTGCATCATCCTCTGTAGAGGAGCAGGTAAACTCTGCATGTCGGTTAGCATTTTTTGAATATGCCGCTCAGGCCACAGCTCAGGGAACCTATCAAGAGCATCCGGATGGCACCAAGACCATCGACTTGCCTGAGCTGCCTCATGACAGAGCAAGCATGCAACAAACCTCGCTTTACACCCAGGTGCGCTGGCCTGTCACACAAGAAGGCTCTACTCGCTACATCCACGGCTATACTTCTTGCCCCAAGGCGCAGGGCAACGCCCAATCTTTGGCAGCAGTATCCGAGGTAGATAGTGGCACATGCATTAGCTGTCCCGTTTGCAACATGGGCCCGCAAGCCTTGGGACGCACCGCCTCTGCGTCCACCAACATCTCCAATGGCTTCGAGCATTACTGGCGCACAATTGTCGAAGCTTCCAAAGACTTTGAAGAAGCCGATAAGCGCTACCAACAAAGCCAGGGAGAGCTCAAAGAGCTGGCTCAATCTCAGAGCAGTCTCTATGAGCAGGTGCTTCAACAGTTGGCGGTGCCTCGCCCAAAGCTATGTCCTCCTGGAGCCTGGGGTTGTGTGGGAGTTGCTATTTCTGGAAGCACACAAATTCCTGTGGGACTTACCAGCGGTTTTGCAGGTGAAGGGGAGCTTCCGGCTGGATGTGCCATAGCGGGCGCCACTTTAGCGCCCGACCCTCAAACGGCCCAAAACAACGTGCTCTCCCGCTTTTTCGACAGCCTTACGCAAGGCGAGGAAGGAGGAGTGGCGGGAGTGATTCAAGGAGTTACCTCACTCTGGGGTGAGTTGCTTTGCGGCTACGGGGATGCCTATGGAACGGTAGGCGATACGGCCAACAAACTATTTGATGGGTTAGATGCGGTGGGCGCTGGTGGGGCTGCCAGCTGGCTCAAGTCCAAGATGTCTGAGATGGTGGCGACCCTAGGCTTTGAACCTGCAGATTTACGCCTAAGAAAACCGGTGCTGTGCGCTACTCAGGACGTATTTGACAAAGACGGATCTGGAGATGGGGCGAGGGTGCGTTCAGTGCTCCAGCAATTGCCTGCAGAAGGTTCTGCTGCCGATCTTATACGAGCTTTTGGCCACATAGCCCAAGATTGGATAGGGGAGCAAGAGATCACTTTGGGAACACTTGAGATTCCGGGACTGCCTCTCTCAATACCTATCAAGGTGCGGCTGGGCGAGCTTTTGAGCAGCCCATGAGGAGGGAGAAGAGAGGCCTCTGGCTAAAGAGAGGTCTCTGGCTACAAGTAAAGAGATTATGGGTGCGGGAGGTTGGGCACCTTTTACGAGAAGATTTGGGGCAGGCAGCGGTCGAGCTCGCAGTGGTGATACCCGTAGTGCTTGTGGTGGCTCTTATCGTCATTAACCTAGGCTTTTTCCTTTATGCCTGTGCAGCTTTTGACCGGATTGCACCTGACATGGCGCTTGCCTATGGCAGCGCTCCTACAGGGGAACAAGATGCAGCCTCAGCGACGGGGCAAATCAAAGAAGCCATTGAGCACGCGCTGGATCTTCCTCAAGTAGAGGTTCAAGTGAGTGCGGAACCCATCGATTGGACGCAATCTGGCTTAATAGCTTCGCTGGCTCCAGGGCGCATCAAGTTTGTATGCACGCTGAGCTACCGTCCCATTCCCAGCGCATTCTCGATAGCGGGTTCCTCTTTTGTGGCCCCTTGGGCTCTGGAGCATCGCTGCATTGCTGTGGTGGATGCAGGAACCGTGGGATTTGGCGTTTAGAGCGCACTGCAGAAGCGCGGTTTCAAGGCGAGCTATCGGCAGCGCTGCAGCCAGTAGGCCAGTTGTGAATCAAATAAGTTAAAGGAGATGTTCATGCGTTATCGACGTTTCAAACTCACCTCTTCAAGCTTTAAAGATGACCTGGGAAATACGCTTCTCGGAGTGGTACTCGAAAACTACGAAGAGCGTCTTCAAGGCCTTAAGGGGCACACTTGTGAATGGGCTGGACGCCTCGTGGCGTTTCCACATTGCTGCTCGGTACACACCTTTGGCCTCAGAGAACCCATTGATATCGCCTTTGTCTCAGAGGCCGGCCGCGTACTGCGCTCTGAAGTCAGCGTGCCTCCTCGAAGATTGCTGGTGTGCCCCAATGCCTTCTGGACCTTTGAACGCGCGCGATCTGATGAGCCATGGCTCGACAGCGGCGACCATATTCAAGCAGAGGAGACGGTGATCGCATTTCCCGGTATCTTTCAGCGCACGGTAGTCAAAACTGCAGCTCTCCTTACGGGGCCGCCTCAGACTCCTGTCCCTTTAAGCGTTCCTCAACCTAGAAAGGAGCCCTCATGAGCACCGCGCTGTTGCCAAGTCCTGTCTCTTCTGTGCCTCCAGAGACATCCCTTTCTGCAAAAACCTGCCCTCATTGCGGATCTCTGCTCTTTTCAGATATGGATGCCTGCTACCGATGCTTCCACCGCTTTGACACTCCTGCACCCCCACAGGCTGATACTTTTGCCTCTGAGGGCTTATGGGATGACCCATTTTTCGATGCACGGGAGAGCAGTAGGCATTTAGCTTCCGTGCCTTTGGATGATCTGCCACATTACGAGGATCCTTTTGCTGCCGAGAAACCCGCGCCTTCCTCCCCGCCTTGGGAAGAGGATATGTCGTCTTGGCTTGACTCTGTGTACGATTGCAGCGATCCCTCTGGATGTGGGGAATCTGGGTCGAGTTGGCCAAATGGTTCTTATTTAGCTTGCGAGGAGCCGAGGACTGAAAGCCCGCATGTCAAGAGCTTGTCTTTTTTTGGGGTTGGTCCGGCAGAAGATGACGTGGGTCTGCCTTGTGAGTATGGCGGGAAATGGCCATTTTCGCCGGAAGATGCCGAGGTTGACGAGGCAGATGAAACTTGTGACCTTACCGCCATAAGCGAGTCGATTTCTTATGGGCTGCATCTTAATTGGCGCGGTCTGGAAGTGACAATCCCTATACCGGCTCAGGGTCTCACCCTGGGACGAGCTTCTTCTTGCGATGTGGTCTTGCGAAGCGCTGCCATATCTCGCCGACATGTGCAGATAGTGGTGGAAGATGGAATGGTGCTCGTGGCCGATCTTGGCTCGGTTAACCAGGCGCTTTTAGACGATAAGCCCGTTGAGGTTTGTGAGCCTTGGTTGCCCGGAAGCGTGCTCAACCTGTGTGGAGCCCGATTCTCGTTGATTGTGCTTGACCCACGAGAGTGACGTGTTATAGTGATTGAGCGCTTTGAGCGCAGTCTGGCTGGGTAGCTCAGTTGGTAGAGCAGAGGACTGAAAATCCTCGTGTCAGGGGTTCGATTCCCTTCCCCGCCACCAGAACTTTCAAGGCCACCGATGTCAAGTCGGTGGCCTTCTCTTTTTCATGCGACTCACGGGTGAGTCGAGACAACGTTTTCTTCTATCTGATCAAGCACTTGCGGCTATCAGGAGGAGCCCGGCAGAGTGGTGCCGAGATCGCCCTTACGATATCTAAGGGCCACTATATATGGTTATGTGCGAAGACCTAATGCCTTCTTCTGAAAGAGGGAAGGGGTGCCGGCACACTGCACCTGTTGCAAAAAATGGAAGTTTGAGTTCATCGCGAAAAACGCCAGCAATGCATTTTGGGTTGTGACAGGACGCCACCAAATATTCATGGCGCTATAAGTGTCCTATAGACAGGACACAGAACTTTTGTTCTGTGTCGTAAGGTAGTTGAACCGAGCAAAGCGACGAATCCGCTAACGCAATTGGTTAAAAAGATTCGCATTTCTTACGAGAGGTCCTTTTCAATAGGAACATCCGTTCTATACTAAGAGCCACGATTTTGGTTGACTTGGCAGTGAGGTTTGTAAGCGAACAGGAAGGAGGCTTAAATGAATGAGTCGTGTGCCTATCGCAAGCAGTACGTAGATGTGGTTGCTAAGATGGACACGGAGGGTCATGTAGTGCCTTTAGAGGTGCAATGGCCTGATGGCCGTCGCTTTCCCATAGACAAGGTGTTGGATCGCAGGCAGGCTCATTCCTTTAAATGTGGTGGAGCTGGTATTCGCTATGCCATATCGGTAGGAGGCCGCAATACCTACCTCTTTTTCGAGAACCCTCTGTGGTTTGTCGAGGCTATGGCATAGGACAAGGACTTGTTGCAAGTTTAGAGGACAAGGCTGTCTAAAAAAACTCTAGAAACCCTATCCGCCTACGGTGTTTCACAGAGAGGTTCTTGGTTTGTGGGCTTGACAGCATGTTGGGAATGATAGGTTGAAAGAACAGCTGGAGCGAGCTTTACACTAAGGACCTTACGTGCGTGGGAGGGCGATCCCCGTGGAACATAAGATGTTGTATGGAGTAAACCTAGCCGGTTGGCTTGTGCCGGAGCCTTGGGTCACACCATCTCTGTTTGCAACCACCGGCGCCTTTGATGACCGTGGCTTGTTGGATGCCTTGGGGGCAGAGCGCTATCACAAGGTGGTGGACCTCCATCGTGAGACTTTTATTACAGAGCAGGATTTTAGGCAAATTGCTGATCGAGGCTACAATGCAGTGCGCCTCCCTGTGCCTTGGACTGTCTTTGGCAAAGAGGGTCCTATGCCTGGAGTGAGCGAGCAGTGCATAGACTATGTGGACAGTGCGGTCACGTGGTCAGAGGCGGCAAACCTCAAAATCATGTTGGTGCTGGGCGACATTCCCGGCGGCAACGAGATACCAGAGGCTCTGGGTAGCGTCATTGGCATGGGTAGTCGTTTGCGCAAGCCGGTTATTGAGGTGTGTGCTCGTTTGGCTGCCCGCTATGCGGATCGTAGTTGCTTCTTGGGAGTTGAGCCTTTAGATGAGCCGGTAGCCCAAAAGCGCCAGGGGTTCACTATGAGTCCGGGGGTCCCGCTGCACATTCTGCGCAACTTCTATCGCGATTGCTATGAGGCTATTCGCGGTCAGGCGGGAGAAGGGCCTACGGTCATTCTATCGACTGCAGGACGCACTGACGGTTGGTCGCTCTTTATGGCCCAAGGCCGTTATAAGAACGTATGGCTTGACGTACATCCTTACCACTACAACGATCTTGTGGATGCAGCGGGGCCTGCAGGCATCCGCCAGCTCGTGGACAGCTCAGTGGCTGCCATCGAGAAGGTCGGTCGATCCGGCTTGCCGGTAGTGGTAGGAGAGTGGTCGGCCGCACTTCCAGTGAGCTCGGCAACCCCTACCCCAGAGGGGCGCCTGGCTATGGAGCGCGTGTACGCCTCCGCGCAAATCCAAGCATTCCGCCAAACTGAGGGCTGGTTCTTCCAAACCTGGAAAACAGAGACTCGACTTACCGCATGGGATGCACGTGTCGCATTTTCCACCTTCGAGCGCGGAATGTTTGACTGATGGGCGAATCTACGACTTTTGGCCTGCTATCTGTGGTGGGCACTCCTATAGGAAATCTGGCTGACCTATCACCTCGTGTGAGGGATACTTTGGCAAATGCCAATGCGATTCTCTGTGAAGACACGCGGGTGACTGCCAAGCTTCTCAACTACTTGGGGATTAAAAAGCCTCTGGAGCGCTGTGATGAAAACGTCATTGCGCGAAAAGTGCAGGCGGTGATAGAGCGACTGGGAGTCGGTGAGAGGGTTGCCTTTGTCTCAGACGCAGGCATGCCGGCAATCTCTGATCCCGGACAGCAGTTGGTGGATGCAGCTCTCGATGCAGGACTCAAGGTAGAGGTGATACCGGGGCCTTCGGCGGTGACCTGTGCCATTGCGCTTTCTGGCCTTTCGGCATCGCACTTCTTCTTTGAGGGGTTTTTGCCTCGCAAATCCGGAGCTCGTCTGCGCAGATTGCAGCAGCTCTCAGCCATACCTGGCGCTTTGGTGATCTACGAGTCTCCTCATAGAGTGGTCTCCACCTTGGATGCCTGTGCAGCGGTCTTTGGGGAGCGCCCCTGTGCTCTGGTGCGTGAGCTTACCAAGGTGCATGAAGAGTGCCGCCGTGGTAGTGCCTCTCAGCTTTGCGAGTCTGTGCGTTCTCAAGAAGAGCAAGGATCCCCGCTCAAAGGAGAGTGCGTCATTGTAGTGGGGGAGATAGACGAGGAGGCGCAGCCGGGGATAGATGAGAAGCTCGATCCTCAAAGGGTTGCCGCAGATCTCCTCGCCCGAGGCCTGTCCCCTTCCGCTGCGGCAAAAGAACTCGTGCGTCTATGCGGCCTCAAGCGTTCTGCGGCTTATGACCTTGTGCTGACTTCGCGCTCCTAATCATCACAGTGCTGCTTGGTACTTTTGGACGAGAGGCGCTTGGAGACTTTGCACTCTCAACCAACGAGCTCAGTTGTTTGTACAATGAACAGCGAAAACAACGGGTGCCCATACCCGGCGCCCCTGACCTGAACGGACGATCATGGACCACACCAAGCCGTCGTATTACATCACAACTCCCATTTATTATGTCAACGCCGCTCCTCACCTGGGTACTTCTTATACCTCGGTGATTGCAGACGTGCAGGCGCGCCTTCGCAGGTCCATGGGCTATGACGTCATGTTCTTAACGGGTACTGATGAGCATGGCGAGAAAGTGGCACAGGCTGCAGCAGAGCATGACATGACTCCTAAAGAGTGGTGTGATTCTCTGGTGCCTGCGTTCAAAGAGCTTTTGGAACTTCTGGATATCACCAATGACGACTTCATTCGCACCACTGATGACCGCCACATCGAGACCGTGCAACGCCTTATGGACGTTATCAAAGACAACGGCTATATCTACAAGGGAAGCTATGACGGTTGGTACTGTGTGCCAGAGGAGACCTACTTCACTGACACCCAGGTACGTCATGCAGATGAAGAGCACCATACCGAGGGCCAGCATCTGTGCCCAGACTGCGGTCGCCCCTTAGAGCGTGTAGAGGAGGAGAGCTGGTTTTTCAAGCTCAGCGCATTCCAGGATCGCCTGTTGGAGCTCTATCGCACCAATCCCTCTTTCGTTGAGCCCGAGATCCGCCGCAATGAAGTGGTTTCGTTTGTGGAGGGTGGTCTTAAAGACCTTTCCATCAGCCGCACGAGCTTTGACTGGGGCATTCCTTTACCCTTTGACGACAAGCATGTGACCTATGTGTGGTTTGACGCGCTTATCAATTACCTTACCGCCGTTGGCTATGGAAACGACCCTGAGGAGTTCGCCTATCGTTGGCCTGCAAACGCTCAGCTTGTAGGTAAAGACATTATCCGTTTTCATTGTGTCATCTGGCCAGCCATGCTTATGGCTGCCAATCTGCCTGTGCCTCAGGAGATCTTCGCCCATGGTTTCCTTACAGTGCGCAATGAGGATACCGGTGCTACAGAGAAGATGTCCAAAAGCCGCGGCAATGTGGTTTCTCCTCAAGCAGTAGTGGATATGCTGGGTGTCGACGGCTATCGCTACTACTTCATGACTGACGTAAAGCCAGGCACTGACGGCGGTATCTCGTGGTCTCGCATGGAGCAGGTCTATAACACTGACCTTGCCAATTCTTGGGGCAATTTGGTGTCGCGCACGCTCAACATGAGCGCCAAGTACTTTGATGGCAAGACGCCTGTGATGGAACAGGGCTGGGAAAAGGTAGAAACGCCCCTCTCGGAGCAGGCCAACGGCATTCTTACTCGCTACGTAGACAAGATGTTTACCTTTGCCTACGACGAAGGCGCTGCAGAGGTGATGGAGCTCATCCATCGTGCCAACCACTTCATCGAAGACAATGAGCCCTGGGCTTTGGCCAAAGATCCCGCCAACGCACCCAAGCTTGCTTTTGTGATTGGCTCCCTTATTGAGGCCATTCGCCTAAGCGCTCATCTGCTCATGCCTCTTATGCCAAACACCAGCGTAGAGGTGCTTCGCCGTATCTCTTGCGGCGATGAGATCGGTGCTTCCGATCTCGAGACCCTATGTGAGTGGGGCCAATTTGTGCAGGGCGCCCCTGTCACCAAGGGCGATGCGCTGTTCCCTCGCCTGGTCGTAGAGGGCGCTCAGCAAAAAGGCGATCGCAAGAAAGCTCAGAAGTAATGGAGCGCCACCAGGGTCCCGCTAAGGATCATGGAACAGAAAGCCTCACACAGTCGGAGGGTTCCCTTGTAACTCCGGCTGTGTCCTCGGGCGCCGCTCAGAGTGCTTCCAGCGACTTGTCTCAAGCCGAGAAGAACAGGCCTTCTCTGCCTCAGAGGTTCTCTCCTCTTGCCACTCCGTCGGCCACTCGCAAAGTGCTGGAGGAATGGGGGCTCAATACCAAGCATCGGCTGGGTCAGAACTTCTTGATAAACGATGGGGTCATAGGCCGCATCCTACAATTGGCTCAGTTGAGCGAGCTAGATGTGGTGCTGGAGGTGGGTCCTGGTATCGGAACGCTTACCAGGGCTCTGGCTTCTCAGGCTGGGGTGGTGGTGGCCATTGAGGCTGACCGTGAGCTAGGGCCAGTGCTCCGAGGAACGCTGGGCCAAGGCGAAACTCCCTTTGCGTTGCTTATGGGCGATGCGCTTAAGGTCACCCCTGATGCCATCTCTGCCGCTATTGGAGAGCTGTCGGTAGAAGGTCTTGCGCATACACCAAATAAGTTCGTGGCAAACCTGCCCTATCAAGTGGCAGCAACTCTCATTTTGCAGTTCTTCCAGGAGCTTCCTGGCATCAACCGTGCTGTATGCATGGTACAGAAAGAAGTGGCAGATCGCATCGCAGCCAGCCCAGGATCCAAAACCTATGGGGCTTACACGGCGAAATTAGGTCTGTTTGCCCAAGTCACAGGTCGCTTCGAAGTAGGTCCGCAAAACTTTCTGCCTCCTCCACGCGTCGATTCCGCAGTGGTGCGCCTCGACCGCTTGATGCGCACCAACGATCAGGGCGAGCCGCTAGATGCAACCTTTATCGCCGGCTGTGTACGTACTATCGATGCAGCCTTTGCACAGCGCCGTAAAACCATCCGTAATTCCATGGGCTCCTTGGGCTTTGACAAGTCGTTGCTTGACCAGGCCTTTGAGGCTGCCGGTATCTCTTCCAGTGCCCGTGCAGAAACCCTCACTACCCAGGAATTTGTGACGCTTACTTCAAAGCTTTTCGATCTTGGGGCGCTCTAGCCCAAGGAGGTACTCCATGAAACGTCAGGAAGCGCTACTGGAAGACGGCGTGCTCTTTCATACCAAAAAGGGAAAACCGCAACCGTGCCCTCGCGCTCTAGCTCCTTTGGCAGACACCCATGGGCACCTTACAGTGTTCCGCGAGCAAAACCCCGCCTGCGCCATTGCGCGCGCAGCTCTTGCAGGCCTGCGTCTTTTAGTAGTGCCGGCAGATCCCACCGAGGATGCGCCTCAGGCGGCAGCGTTTCTCGGCCAGATGGAACAGTGGATCCAAGAAGCTCGCCTGAGGTTGGATGAAGCAGCGGCTACGGGTATTGAGACGCCGCAGTTTAAGGGTTATTCGGATCTTCCGGCGTTGGTGGACAATGTCCAGGTGGTCGCAGGCGTGCATCCCTACGGGGCCGCTCTTTACTCTTCCCAGGTAGAGGAACAAATGGAGGTGATGCTTGCCGATCCTCGATGCACAGGCGTTGGTGAGATTGGCTTGGATTACACCTGTAAGGTGGATCCCGTGTTTCAGCAAGAGGTCTTTCGTCGGCAGCTGGCTATGGCTTGCGAGCGCGATCTTCCCTGTGAGCTACACATTCGTGATGCAAAAGACGATGAGGCGGCTCTGGCCCATCAAGATGCGCTGAGGGTGCTAGACGAGGTGGGGATGCCTTCGGCAGGGGTGGATTTGCACTGCTTTACCAGTAACGTCTCAGTAATGGAGCCCTTCGTGGAGCGCGGATGCTATGTGGCTTTTGGCGGTGCGCTTACCTTTAAGAACACCCAGGATATCCGCGATGCTGCAATGGCCTGTCCTGCAAATAGGCTGCTTTCAGAGACAGATTCGCCCTATATGGCGCCGGTGCCGCTGCGCGGGTGCGAGTGCGAGCCCGCTATGGTGGCCCTTACCGCTCGTGCCCTGGCTGATTTGCGTGCCGAATGCGGCTTGGCTGTGCCTCAAGAAACCTATGAGCAGCTGTGGGCCAACGCCTGTGAACTCTTTGCGCCTTTGAGCTTGCTACACTAAGAGCGTCTTCTTCCTCGCCTCGTTTGGGGAGGCGATTCTATGGGCCTCTGGCGTCAGGTGGCCCAGGCTGCAGAGGAGTTGCTGTGGCCCACAGGATGCATAGCCTGCGATCAGCCGGGCACGTTGCTGTGCGATCAGTGTCAACAGCAGCTGGCCTGGGTGACTCAGCGATGGGCGTGTCCGGTATGTGGCGCGCCCTATGGGTGGTTGGCATGCACAGAGTGTGACAGGTCCTGGGAGTCTGCCGGGTGCGTGAGCGCCTTTTCCTATAAAGGTCCTGCAGCAGCTCTGGTCACAGGTTATAAGGATGGGCATGAGAGGCGGCTGGCGCCCGTGTTGGCCTCGGCTTTGGCTTGTGCGCTGGATGAGGCATCGCTTTGCCCTGGCCATCCACTCCCGTCGCTGGCAGACTTTGACGGCGTCACTTTCATACCGTCGACCGCAGAAGCCTATCGGCGACGCGGCTTTGACCCCATAGAAGAGGTGTCGCGCTCCCTAGCCACCATCGTTGACGTGCCTTGGGTAGACACGCTCTTTCATGGGCCCACTCAAGATCAACGCACCTTAGGCCGAGAAGATCGTGCCGCCAATGTCGCCTTTAGTTTTTCAACGGCAGCTTCTGTGGAGGGTGCGACGTTACTGCTGGTAGATGATGTGATTACTACAGGTGCTTCAGTGCGGGAGGCCACCAGGGCGCTTCTTTGCCGAGGGGCAGACAAGGTATGGGTGGCTTCGGTGGCGAGGACTTGGTAGGTGCAAGTTTGATGTTTGGGAAAGGAGAGTTCCATGGGTAAGTCCCTTGAGTCCCCATATCGTATTTAGGACATTCAATCTAAATAATCTGAAAACAGCTATGAAGCTGGTACTATGTCAAATGCCTGTGCCGGGTCTGTGGTTGCGGAGCGTCTTCCGGCGCTCTTAGTCCATGGCAGACGAGGCCCAAAGGATCCACGTAAGCCGCGGCGTACGCGTCGCGACGATCACGGCTCGTCCTAGAAGTAAGCCGTACCCTCCGTCAACCAACTTTGGAGGCCAAAGCCTCCTCGGGGGAGAGGGTGAGTAGTGTAAGTGCTGCGGCACCCAAGCGAAATCTCCAGTACGCGAGTGTGGGGGCGAAGACCAGGTCAGCCGGTGCAGGTACTAGTGACAATTCTCTGGGAAGGCTCCCCTATGAAGCTCTGGGCTCGACTCTCAATGCTTTGCGTGAGCGCGCTCGCATGTCTTGTAATGCTCGCTGGCTGCTCCTCAACTGGTTCGGTCGAGGAGGCACGCTCTTCTCGGCAGGGGCAGGTGGCTCCTGTGGTGGAGGCACCCACCATTCATCAAGACGGGGTGCTTAAAGTCGCCATTCTCACCAATGCGGGAACTCCCGAGGTGATGCAGGACGCGCAGGGGACTTACTGGGGTTTGGATGTGGACGTGGCCTCGGCACTGGCTCAGCAACTGGGGCTTGCTGTGGAGCTGGTGCCTGCGGACTCCGTGAAGGCGGCGCTCACCACCGATGCCGATGTGATATTAGGCGTGACCTCGTCAGATGCAGATACGCTTACCGTGGTGTCCGCCTATATGGAGGAGGCTTGCGGCCTGTTTGGGCGCACGCAGGAGGGTCATATCGCCGGCATGAATGAGCTGACGGGCACTACCATTGGCGTGGTGTCGGGCACCGAGGCAGAAGGTCTAGTGGCAGGAGCTGGGCTTGGGGCCACTATCACCTCCTATCCAGATATTGATGCCGCTTTTGAGGCGCTGGCAGAGGGTGCCATAGATTATGTGGCCTGCCCTGCCACGGAGGGTGCCTACCTCACCTTTGAATACGCAGGTACTGAGTTTGCAGGTACTCTGACCATGCCGGTCACTGTGGGGGCTGGAGTGCTCTCCTCTAACGCCAAGCTTGTCGAGGCTGTGCAAAAAGCGCTGGACTCCATAAGCAGCAACGGCGTGCTTGCCATCCTGCGCTCCCGTTGGATGGGCGATTTGCCGCATCTTTCAGACGCCACTCTGGTAGAAGGTGTGGCGCTGGATTCTCAAGAGTCGGCAGACGAGGCGGCTGCAGAGGCTGGCCCAGAGGGTTCCGAGGTCCAGGACGGCGCTCCTGTGGAGACTGGCGATCTGGCGTCGGGTAAGGGCCAAGCGGCAGCTCCTGAGGTAGAGGGGCCTCAAGAAGATCAGGGTCGCTCCGAGAGCAGCGCGTCCATGGTGCGGGGAGATCTTAACGGTTCCTACAACCTCAAGGCTGGGGCCAACGCCGTCACTGCACTTATCTAGGGCGCGGGCTTCTCGGCAAGGAGAGATTCATAAGTGTCGATGAAATGGCGGTCCAAAGCCTGAGGGCGCACAAGGCGCGTCTGAGGGCTTGAAGGATGCCGTCGGTGGGATGCAGCTGATTCTTTCTTGAACCTTTTGTTTCAAACCGATTCAATGGATGCATAGGGTATGAGCTAGATAAGGGCTTGCGCCTCTGGGCGTGCCACTCTTGGGCGCAAAGGTCGCAAGCCGAGGTAATCGAGAAGGGACCACTATGGACATCACCGTAACTGGCCGTAAGATCCAGGTCACCGATGCGCTGCGCGAAAACGTCGAGCAAAAGATTGGCGACGCTCTGCGCGTGTTTGACATTTCGCCCATGACCGCAGACGTGGTGCTGCGCGTCGAGCATTATAAGAACAGTCCTGAAGGCGATATCTGCGAGGTCACTGTGCGCGTGCGCGGCTCGGTCATCCGCGTGTCCTGCGCCAAGGATGACATGTATGCCGCTATCGACGAAGCCGCTCACATGCTCACCCGCCGCATGCGCAAGTTCAAGACCCGCGTGGTGGATCGCCGCCAGCGCGCTTCCAAGTCCATGGGCGGCGAGACCATCCAGGAGAACACGCAGCTTGAGGCCCAGGTGCTCGCAGACGAGGACGACGAGGCCCTGGTGCGCGAGAAGTTCATCGAGTACACCAAGCTTACAGAGGAAGACGCGCTGGTGCAGGCAGACCTGCTGGGCCACGACTTCTTCGTCTTCCGCGACATGGTCACAGACAACGTCCATGTGATCTACCACCGCAAGAACGGCGGCTACGGCATCCTGAAGCCCGATACTGAGCGGCGTTAATGCTCATACATGGCCCTCGGGCGAGCGGCTTACGTGTGTAAATGATCAAGAGCGGCAGGGATTCTTTGGAGTTCCTGCTGCTCTTGGCGTCTGCGGGCTGCAGCAAAGATGAGGGTTTAGGGCGAGGTGGGCTATAATCAACTATCTATGTCTTAAGGAACGGAGATGGATAGTGTCAGAGTCCACACCTGATATGCGCGAGGCGTCTTTGGATTCCCAGAAGGCCTCGCAGGTAGAGGGCGGAGCTCCGGGGGCAGAGGCTGCCAAGGCTTCGTCGTCAGAAACTGCACCCCTGGACCCCCGTGCCCAAAAGGAGCAAGCCAAAGCTGAGGCCCGCGCCAAAAAAGAGGCTGCTCGTCTGGCCAAACGTCAGGCCAAAGAGGCGGCTCAGGCAGCAAAAGACATGAAGGACGCCAATGCAGCTGCGGCAGAGGAGCGTCGTCGCGAGCATGTGCGCGCCTTCAGGGCCAGCCGCACTCACATCCACATTATCGTCGACTCCTGCGGCGACTTTGACCCCGACGTGGCAGAGGCCCTAGGCGTCGAGGTAATAGGTTTTCCCTATGTGATCGACGGCCAAGAGCATATCGACGATCTCTTCCAGGAAATCTCGGCCCACGAGTTTTACGATGCCATGCGTCATGGCGCCCACCCCACCACCAGCGCGGTGACCCCTGGCCGCTACTACGAGATCTTCAAAGCCGCTGCCGAGAAGGGCAAACCCACCATTTACCTGGCGTTTACCGAGGCTCTGTCCTCCTCGGTCAATGCCGCTCGCGAGGCTGCCAAGATGGTGCGCGAGGAGTATCCAGGTTTCGAGATTTACGTCATCGACAACCTGTGCCCCTCGGGTGCGGCCCAGCTTTTGGCAATCGAGGCAGTGCATCAGGCCAACCAGGGAGCCAGCGTGGAAGACCTGGTGGCCTGGATCGAAGAGGCGCGCCACTACGTCCACGGCTACTTCACCCTAGAAAACTTCGATGCGCTGGCTCGCGGCGGACGCATTCCAGCCTCAGCAGCCAGCCTGGGCGGTAAGCTCGACATCAAGCCCGAGCTCTACTATGACCCCTCGGGTGCCTTGGGGTTCAAACGCATGTGCCGCGGGCGCAAGAAGGCCTTGCGCGCCATCGTGGAAGACTTTCGCACCATGAGCGACGGCGAGCGCTCCATGCCCATTGGCATCATCACCGCCGACGCCGAGAAAGACGGCGACTGGCTGGAAGCCCTTCTCCGCCGTGAACCCGGCTGCGAGGACATCCCCATCGTGCGCAGCTCGGTGTCGCCGGTCATTGGCAGCCACGTAGGTCCCGGCATGGTGGCCCTGGTCTTTTGGGGCAAGGACCGCCGCGAATCTTCCAGCCTGTCGTCGCGCATCGCCTCCAAGGTCACCTCGCGCCACAACTCCTAGTACCTAGCGCACAACCTCTGCGCGAGGGCTTCTTTGCACGCGGCTGCGAGCCAAGCCTTAGGGATCTGCGACCCAAGGCCCAAGAAAGGAACGCTATGACAATCACCCATATTGGCTTTGTGGGCACCGGCATCATGGGCACGCCCATCGTGGGCCACCTGCTGGATGCGGGCTACACCGTCTCGGTCTACAATCGCACCCCCGAGCACGCTCAGGCAGCGCTCGACAAGGGGGCTGCCTGGGCAGAGAGCCTGCCGCAGCTGTGCCAGGGCGCCCAGGTGGTTTTCACCTGCGTGACGCTGCCAGAGGACGTGGAGAGCGTCTATATGGATCGCGAAGGCCTGCTCAAGAGCGCCGAGCCGGGCACCTACCTCATAGACCTCACCACCCAGTCTCCTGAGCTGGCTCGTCAGCTCCACGAACTGGGCGAGACCTTCGACCTGCATGTGTTTGATTGCCCGGTCACCGGAGGCCAGGCGGGTGCCGAGAAGGGCTCTCTCACCCTCATCGCCGGCGCCACCCAGCAGGAACTGGCCCCCATCCAGGAGGTGCTGGACTGCTTTTCTGCCAAGACGCTCTGCTTTGATGCGGCAGGCGCCGGTCAGGCCGCGAAGCTTTGCAACCAGGTCTCGCTGGCGGGCTGCATGCTGGGCATGGCTGAGGCCCTGGCCCTGGCAGAGGTGTCCCATCTGGACTCTTCCAAGCTCTTGGAGCTTGTGGCTTCTGGCACTGGCAACTCCTATGCTATGGACCAGCTGGCCCCCAAGGCGCTCGCAGGCGATTGGGCCCCGGGTTTCAAGGTAGCGCACTTCATCAAAGATCTCACCTTGGCAAACGATGTCGCCGCAGACTCTGATCTGCCGTTGCCCGGCGCCGAGACCGCTCGTCTACTCTACGACATGTTGGCCCGCATGGGCGGCGCCACCATGGGCACCCAGGCGCTGGAGCTCATCTATGCCAGCGCCCAAGACGCCCAGGAGGCCGGCTTGAACCCGGCGCTCGCCCAAGACCCCGACGCCCAGGGCTTTGACGAGGGCGAGGACGGCTGCGGTTGCGGCCACCATCACGACCATGAGCACGGCGAAGGCTGCTGCGGCGGCCACGGCCAAGGACATGGCGGCGGCTGCTGCCATCACAACTAGGGGAGACCCATGGCAGCAGATGACGGATTTGCCATCACCGTTGCAAGCCTCCTTATCGCCGTCTTTGGCGTGGTGCTGGGCTTTGAGGCGGGCAACCGCGTGGGCGAGACCATCCCGGATTCCAAAACCTTTTGGAAGGACAACGCCATCGCCTACGTGCTGGGCATCGTGGTCTCGGCCTTTATCTGGGCCGCTGGCTGGGTGGTGCTCTCCTTTGGCACCATCGGAGCCCTAGGCGGCGCCATTGCCGGTCTGCGCATGGGCTACGGGCAATCCACGGGCCCCTGGGCGTCGCTGGACCGCTTCTTGCAAAGGCGCAAGTCCAAGGCTGCACCCCAGGGTGCCGAGAAGCCCACGCCTTCCCGTCCAGGAGGCTCGTCCTCCTCGGCATCGGCGTCTCAAGGTGCTGCGGCAGCGGCCCATCCCAAGCCTAAGAAGGTGGCCGCTGCCGGTACTGGCTGGGCCAAGCGCAAGCCAGAAGATGAGCCGGAGTCAGACGAGCCACAGCTTATCTCGGTGGCAGATCCAGGTCGCCAGGCAGACCGCCGGGGCAAAAGTTCCTAGGCACTCTGCCACACCCCGCGCTATCAGCGAGTTTCGAGCCCGGAACTCTCATTTCTAGGTACCTATGCGCCTATGGGGGCGAGGAGGGAGTACTACATGAGCGACACAAACCCTGAGGTCACGCCTATGTCTGATCTGAGCGATGACGAGCTTGTCCAAGCTGCCTTCGACCACATCCGCGAGAAGGACGCAGAGGCCGGCGTGGTGGCTTCCTTTGTGACTCCCGCCAACGTGGTTGAGGTGGCTCAAGCCATGGCGAGCGATCCGGCAGAGGCTGAGGCCTTGGCCAACCAAGCGCTGGAGGATGCCCTGGCAGACGAGGAAGGGCCCAAGCAGCCCGAGCCCACCTTGGACCTCTTGCTGGAGGGGCTGAGCGAGGCCTCCCGCCGCACCCGCCAAAACACGGCCCACGAGATCGCAGAGATCGCCAAGGTGCGGCCCCAGATGCTTTTGGACAAGGTAGACGTGCTGGTAGATGCGGTGGGTCGCCCCGAGGCCCAGACCCGCTGGGAGGTTTTGAACGCCCTCACCGCCATCGCCACGCTGGATCCGGCAGCCTGCACCGGCGCCATCGACGCCGCAGAGACCGCTCTCTTTGACGAGGGCTCCTCCATGGTGCGCCTGGCCGGGTTCCGCCTGCTCATCGCCGAGGGTCTCTCCACGCCCGAGCTCGCCAGCCAGGTATGGCCCCTGCTCGACGAGGCCATCCAGTGCTACCACGGCGACCCCGAGTACCGCAACATGCTCACCGCCCTCGTCGAGTTTGCTGCAGGCCCCGCGCCCCAAGACGTGCGCGAGGCGCTGGCCAGCCGCGTCGCCTTTGACTCCGAGAAGTCCACGCTGCCCTACATCCGCGCCTTCTCCAAAGACATCGTCGAAGCCTGTCAGGCCCCCGCAACTAGTTGCTCGTTTTTCTCGGCAGCGAGAGGGGCAAAGCGCAAAGTTCCAGCTTTGCCCCATCACCATTTTGCCGAGAAGCCCACACCATCGCCATCAGCAAGAGAGAAGGCCTCATGACCCACACTGTGACGCTCATCCCCGGAGACGGCATCGGCCCAGAGATCTGCGCTGCCATGCAGCGCGTTGTGGCGGCAACGGGGGTGAAGATTGACTGGCGTGAGGCTCAGGCAGGCGCCGGCACCTATGAGCAGTGCGGCACCCCGCTGCCTCAGGAGACGCTGGATGCGGTGGCGGCCACAGGCGTCGCCATCAAGGGACCTACGGCAACGCCGGTGGGATCGGGCTTTCGCTCCATCAACGTGGCCCTGCGTCGCGCGTTCGATCTCTACTCCTGTGTGCGTCCCTGCTTGTCCATGCCCGGCGCCGGCTCGCGCTACACAGACGTCGACCTGGTGGTGGTGCGCGAGAACACCGAGGACCTCTACGCCGGCATCGAGTTCGACCAGGGCTCTGCGCGGGCGCGCCACATCATCGAGGCCATAGACCAGGCGCAGCCGGGGGCCATTCGTCCAGACTCGGCCATCTCCATCAAGCCCATCTCTGTCTCGGGATCCGAGCGCATCGTGCGCTACGCCTTCGAGTATGCAAGGGCTCAGGGGCGCCGCAAGGTGTGTGCCGTGCATAAGGCCAACATCATGAAGGCCACCGACGGCCTCTTTATGCATACCGCCCAGCGCGTGGCCAAAGACTATCCAGAGATCGAGTTCGAGACTCGCATCATCGACGCCTGCTGCATGGGCCTGGTGGTAAACCCCGCAGACTTCGACGTGCTGGTGCTGCCCAACCTCTACGGCGACATTGTGAGCGATCTCTGCGCTGGTCTGGTAGGCGGCTTGGGCCTTGCGCCCGGGGCAAACATCGGCCGCGACTGCGCCATCTTCGAGGCTACGCATGGCTCGGCACCAGACATCGCTGGCCAGGATATCGCCAACCCCACGGCTCTCATTCTTTCGGCAGCCATGATGTTGGATCATCTGGGCGAGAAGGCCGCCGGCGACGATGTGCGCCAGGCTGTCCGCTCGGTGTTGGCCCAAGGCGCCTGCGTCACCGCCGACATCCGCCGCAACCTTACTGGCAGCGCTCAAGGAGCCGCCGGCTGCACAGCCTATGGCGATGCGGTGGCAGAGGCCGTGGCCCAAAAGCCCTGGCAGAGCGCCTAAGTATCCCGGCAGGCGCCCGCGGCCCCAAAGCCTGGGGTGCCTACGATTCGAGCCGTTGCGCGATCTGCGATGCGGCTCTGCTCGGGCGCCTCAGAATCTTGAGTGTGAGGCAAATCCAACAAAATCCTTACGGTATATTGATACTTATCAGTATGATCGCAGCTATTCACAGAAAACATGAAAGTATAGACTGGATGGCTGCAGCGTACTTCGTGACTAAAGAAGGCGTGCGGCCTTTGGCTTAAGCCCTCATGCGTCTTCCTGGGGCGTCAGGGGCGCAGCTTCTAACACGAAGCTGCCAAAGTGCCAAGATTTTAGACAGAAAGGGATAAGAGTTTTATGGCAACCGAGAAGAACGACAACCTGGAGACCCAAGAGTCTGCCCCCAAGGCAGCCCATAAGGCCCAGGCTCCCAAGCCTGCAGGCTCCAAGCCTGACAAGACCCCTGCAAAGCCCAAGTTCACTCTGGTGCAGACGGTGGTTATCGCCGCTATCGCAGTGGTGGTGGGCCTGCTGGTGGGCAAGTTCGCCCTGGGCGGCACTCCCGGTTTGGTGTCTGGCAAAACCACGCTGCAAGAGAGCGAGCTGGACAGCGCAGTGGGCTCTTATACCTACAAGGGCGCAACCAAGACCATCACTGCGCGCCAGGCGTTGGACCAGTCCTCTGGCGTGGACAAGGCCAAGCAGGATGACGGCTCCTACCGCATGCCTTCTGCAGACGAGGTGCTCTCCTGCGCCCGCAACTCCATCCTGGAGGATGCGGTGGCTGCCGAGGGCATCCAAGTGAGCGATGAAGACATGGCTACCTATGCCAAGGACACCCTGGGCACCGACGACTACGCTACTATCGCCCAGAACTACGGCATGACCGAGGACCAGGTCAAAGAGACCGTGCGTGACTCTGCGGGCACTAAGCAGCTCTACGACAAGGTGGTGGGCTCTGATGCCGGCACCGCGCCTACCGCTCCCACCGAGCCTGCCGACGGCAACGCCGACGCCGCCACCGCCGATTATGGCGCCTACATCGTGAATCTGCTGGGCGACGAGTGGGATGCCGACAAGGGCACCTGGGCCCGTGAGGATGGCCCCTATTATGCGGCCCTGAAGGACGAGTCCTTCTCGGCAGATTCTGCCACCTACAACCAGGCGCAGAACGCCTATTACGTAGCCTATCAGCAGTACTCCCAGGTAGCCTCCGCCGCCAACACCACCTGGACCAACTACGTCAACGGTCTGCTCTCCCAAGCCAACCTCACCATTGGCGAGCTGGTTTCCTAGCGGCTTATGCGTGTTGTAGTAAGTGATTGCATGCTTGGCGCTCCTTGTCGCTACGACGGGGGCGCCAAGCCTTCTTGGGCGGTGCAACACTTGTGTGAGGCGCCGGGTGTGGAGGTGTGCCCCGTCTGTCCGGAGACCCTGGGCGGGCTTGCCAGCCCCAGACCTCCGGCGGAGATCCGAGGCGATAGGGTGGTGTTGGCCACCGGCGACGACGTCACCGACGCTTTTGAGGCCGGGGCCCAGGCAGCGCTCGATGCCGCTCGCAGCTCTGGAGCGACATTGTGCGTGCTCAAGTCCAAAAGTCCCAGCTGCGGCACTTCGCACGTTTATGATGGAAGCTTCACAGGAACGCTTCGCGCCGGCGCGGGCATTGCGGCCCACCTGCTGGCTAAGGAGGGATTTAGCGTGGTTGATGAGCACACTGTCGAGTCTTGCCACCCCACTATGGAGCATCCCGTCGCCCTGTGTCTGGGCACGGGTTTGGGCTCTTTGGCCCAAGCAGTCACCCCTGTCCGCCGAATCGCCTACGAAGACATCCCCGGCTTCCCCTTGGGCGCCCGCCCGGTAAGCGGCCACTCCTTCGAGGTCACCGTTGGTACGCTCGAGGGCGTCCCCGTGGTGGTCTATCCCGGCCGAGTCCATCTGTACCAGGGCTACTCGGTCTCCCAGGTCACCTCGCTGGTGCGCCATGCCCATCACCTGGGCTGCAAAGACATTATCTTTGCCTGTGCCACCGGCGCCATCGAAGGCCAGGCGCCTTTGGGACTTGGTTTAATTACCGATCAACTCAACCTCACTGGGCAGAACCCGCTGGTAGGCGAGGACAACCTCCGCGGCTTGGACACCCCCTTTGTGGACATGAGCGACGCCTATACTCCCTACCTGCGCGAGATCTGCAAGGGCGTGGCGGCCGACCTCTCCATCCAGCTCTCTGAGGGCGTCTTGGCAGGCATCTGTGGTCCCAGCTTCGAAAGCCCCGCCGAGGCCCGCGCCATGGCTGCCTGCGGCGCTTCTTACACTGCCATGTCTGTGGTCAACGAGGTGGTGCTGGCTCATGGCTTGGGCATGAACGTGCTGGGACTCACCCTCTCGGCTAACCAAGCCGGCGCTCCCGGAGTCACTCATGAGACCGTGCTTTCTTACGCCGCCACCCATGCTGCAGACTTCGAGGCCCTTATCCGCGGCGTCCTTGCCAAGCTCTAGGCTGCTTGTCGGGTCCCGGCGCTCTCCGGCGTTTCCTGCTGCCAGGGGCTACTGGCTCGTTATTAGCGCCTTTGTGGCATGAGTTGGGGCGTCAGGTTCGCTATTGGGACACCAGATTCGTTATTAGAAGGGGTAGCTGCACTGGGGTTTTACAAAACCCCAGTGCACCTAAACCCACTTATAACGAGAACCTCTCAAGTAGACATGCGGTGGGGCTTCTCGAACAGCGCTCTCGTAAAGCGGGGGTTACCAGTTCAATATAGGTAGCAGCGCTATAAAGTGCGGATGACTTGATGGACTTGCATGAGACCAAGTGAGAACTTATAGTATGAGATCGCGCCAGTTTAGCTCAGTTGGTAGAGCACCGCTCTCGTAAAGCGGGGGTCACCAGTTCAAGTCTGGTAACTGGCTCCAGTGAATATCGCAGGCCAGAGCTACTATGTATCTCTGGCCTATATTTATTTATCGAATGAATAACGGCTTGGCGTATCAGACCATATCAGACGGAATTTGCAATCTATTGCGGTGTAGATATCGAGGTCATCGGCTATATGGTCGGTGGCCTTTTTGCGTTGTGGGTTAACTGTGAGCCAAAAGGGGCGCCAAATTGAACGAGAGCTATGCGGCTCCTCCCCAACCAGCTTGCTTACAAGCTCTCAAAGCAAGTGGCACTATGCTCAGAAGGCTAGTGAGCAGTGGGGCGACACAAAACCCCATTGCCGACACCAGCCTTATTACGAGAATCACCCTCCTGCTGGCTCCAAATGCTTGCTCATAAGCCTTCTTGGCAAGTCCAAGCGAGTTCGCAATCTGCATTCCCGCCGTCAGCAGACCCTCCATCGGCTTTCCGCCATCGAGGAGGACCAACCTGTTTCGCTGGACCATGTGGACGAAACCGTCGAGGCCATTCTTGGCAACCGAATCGCATCGTGTACACTCGCTCTTCAGGGACTCGATCAGGACAAGCTCACGGCCGCCGCCAAACCCGACTCCCTGGCCAACCTCGCCGACGATCGCCACTGATTTATGCCTAGTAAGGTCTTGAACAACGGCATACTATCTATCTAATGGTTAAAGCAAGCGTGAGGAATCCTGATGGGTCTATATATCTGCGAATTCGAAATCACTCCGCCTGAAGACGCGACTCAGATGTGGGGTGTGTGGCCTTTCGGGCTTCCTGGGGCCACTGAAGGAGCCTCCTTTGATGATGCTGTTGCCATGGCTGCTGATTGGCTGCTCTTGACAGTTGAGGCAGCCCATGAAGACGGAAGGGTGCTGCCTCGGCAAACACTGGGTCAAAAGCCTAGGCATGGTGGGCAAGTGGTTGCGGTGGCTGTGGAAAACGATGCTCAGCCAGACGAAGTGACACTCTCTGAGGCTGCGATAATCATGGCTTTGAGCGAAGATCGAATACAACATTACTGGAAAGAAGGAACTCTCAATGGTCATGTGGTGGAGGGTAAAACCTACATCGATCGTCAGTCTCTCAACGTGCTAATGGATATGTTCGAAGCTGAGGAATCTTAATGGCTGATCACCCCATCACCCTTGAGGTTTGCTGCGGTTCTTTCGCCGACGCCCTCGCCGCCCACGCCGGCGGCGCCTCTCGCATCGAGCTCAACTCCGCGCTACCCCTAGGCGGCCTTACTCCCTCCGAGGCCTCCGTCAAGCTCGTGTGCCAGCATACAAACCTCGAGGTAGTGGCCATGGCCCGACCCTGCGCTGGCGGCTTTTGCTATACCGACGCCCAGTGGGCCCAGCTCCTCGCTGAAATCTCTTCCCTTCTAGCCGCCGGCGTCCACGGAATCGCCTTCGGCTGTCTCACGCCCACCGGTGCCGTCGATGTCGCCCGAACCCGCGAGGCCGTTCACCTCATCCACCAAGCTCACGCCACCGCAGTCTTCCATCGTGCCTTCGATCTCACCCCCAATGCCGATAAGGCCATCAACCAGTTGGTGTCACTCGGCGTTGACCGACTGCTCACCAGCGGTCAGGCCCCACAGCTCTCGAGGGAGCCCCTCTCATCGCGCATCTTCAATCTACCTGGGGCGATCGCATCGAGATTCTCCCCGGCTCTAGTGTCCGTCCCTCCAGCGCCGTTCAACTTCTCGCTACCACCGGAGTCTCCCAGCTCCACTCTTCGTGCTCTGGTGTTATCCCTGTTCCTGCTGCTGCCACAGCTGCCCATGGGGTGGACTTCTCGGTACCTGGCTATGAGCCAGATGAAGTGTCACGTGTTGATCCAACCGTTGTGAGAGCGTTGGTGGAGTGTTTAAAGTCCCTTTCATAACTCAGTCCCCTCATATCTATGGATCCGGATGGTAAACTGAGCAAATAATCAAACGGAATACCATTCACAGGGTGATAGTCCATGGGTGGGGATCACGTCATTGAGTCATTGTCAGATCAGGCTAAAGCGCTGTGGGCAAAGACTGGATCGGGAGAAGACCGGCTGTCTTGGGAGCCTCTCTACGTGCATCTTTTTGATAGTGCCGAGGTATCCAAGCTAGTGTGGCGGGATTATTTGTCTGAGAGCGTCAAAACTACCATCGCCAATTCTTTAGGGCTCACAAAACAAGATGCTCAGTGCGTAGTAGCGTGGATAGTTTCAAATCATGATATTGGTAAAGCAACGCCTGCCTTTCAAAACAATAGGTATCTAAGAGACTTATGGGAAAGAGATTTGAATGCAGGTTTCCCCGCGATAACGCCAGTGGATCGGCCGCCTCATGCCTTCTTGGGGCAAGTGTTATTTGGAGAGTGGCTCGAAAGTCAACAGGGATATCCCAATGGCAATCAGACTATTGCTTCGATCATCGGTGGCCATCACGGCATATATCCCAGCACAAAGGATTTGAAAGACATTCATACCTTTGAGTCTGAGGTGTTGGGCACAGGGCTTTGGCGCGCTACTCAAGAAGAGCTGTTAAATGCGACATTTGAAGCATATCTTGGCCCTGAAGTGGCAAAAAAGCTCTTTGCGACTTCTGTATCCCCTGCTATAGAGGTGCTGCTCACCGCAATAGAAATCATGGCTGACTGGGTCGCTTCCAACACGGAGCTCTTCCCGTTGGTTCAATCAGTGAATTCTTTAGGAGAGTTGCAGCAACGTGCAGCAGCGGCCTGGCAATATCTTGGGCTTCCTAAAGCCATTGAGTTTGCCGAGGAAGACCTTGCTCCCAACACGCTTTTTCATCGCAGATTCCCATTGCTTCCTGCAGGTGCCAAGCTCAACTCAGTACAGCTCGCTACTATAACCGCAGCTACAGCAATGAATGCACCTGGCCTCATGATCATTGAGGCACCCATGGGCTGTGGTAAGACAGAAGCCTCACTCCTAGGAGCCGAGATCCTCGCCCACAAGTTTGGCCAAAGCGGCATTGCCTATCTTTTGCCTACCCAAGCAACCTCAAATGCCATGTTCGACCGCGTCGAATCCTGGCTAGACGATTTGCTTCACGAGCAATGTCCCGAAGGACCCCAGGATCTGCATCTACTCCACAGCAAAGCCGCGCTGGATGAAAGCTTCCGCGCGCTTCCCAAATGGAAGCCCGGAACCATGGGAGATCAAACATCAAATAACAAACCCACCGAGGAGATGCTCGTTGCGCACCAGTGGTTTGGCGGGCGCAAACGCGGTTTAGTGCTCCCCGCACATGCGGGGATGATCCCTTGGATAACCGCGAGACCGATCGTCTCGCTGAGTGCTCCCCGCACATGCGGGGATGATCCCAAAACCCACGGCGAGGTGCGAGCCAAAGAGGAGTGCTCCCCGCACATGCGGGGATGATCCGCTCTACTATGACGTATACAGCCAGGAAGAACGGTGCTCCCCGCACATGTGGGAATGCTCTTGAAAAGCGATCTTTACCTCCTCGGATCCTATCCCAAGGGCAAAGACCGCTGCTTAAGTATATCCAATTATTCCCTTTTATTTCTTATTTTAGCGAAACACTTCTCAAACTCAGCGATACATGTTGCGATGAGTTCGAACAAACTCCTTGCTTAAGGGCCGGATAGGTCGGTCTTTAAGAAAGGATATTCTAATCGTATGGTCCATGGATATAAAGAATTACCAGGAAATGAGGGACTCCATTAGGTGCGCTTCATTATGGAAGGAATGAGTGCATGATTGAAATTGTAGAGCGCTTCTTAACTTCGGTAGCCGCTTTCTTTGTGTCCATAATGATCTGGAATGCCTAGAAGAAAAGAAAGGGCGGTCATTATGAGTGACATTCCATGCTGTGCTAGGAGAAGCCTGTAAGGATGGCTGCTTCATTGAGGAGCTACCCAATAAAGCCTAAATAAAAGGTGTTCGCCTGCCTCGGAGCCTGTCCCAGGGGCGAACACCTTCGAACTAACTATATCGCAAAGGCGGATGGATAAGTAAAACACAAGCTAACAAGACCAAGAGGGTTTATTAAGGTCGACACGAGTATTAAGAAGGTTGAGGAACCGGCCTGCATGCTTGAGTGCGTGGCTAATGGTGACGCTGAAGGCTGTAATTTGCTGCGGGGAGTTGGTCTTGGTGGCGATTTATACTAATGAATACATGAGAATCCTCAAGAGCGAATCGGTGTTCCCTGAAACGCGGGGATGATCCCATCTTGTAGTACTGATGATGGTGTTCCCTACTGAGGTAGGGATTTAGATGAGGGATTGGCGCCGAGTTGAGATGGTGGGGTTTCTCGGCAAGAGATGAAAAGGCTCCCGAGGCAGAAGGTGCATCGGGAGCCTGGGCGTGCATGTGGGGCGTGTGATGAGGGGTGGAAGTTAGGCGGTGAGATCCAGAAGCTGGGCCTTCTGGTTTTTGCCGAGGCCGCCGACGCGGCGGTTCTCGGGAATGCCGGCGACTTCCATGAGGGACTGGCAGCGAACCTTGCCCACGCCGGGGAGTGCCATGAGGAGGCGCTTGACCTTGGTGCGCTTGGCAACGTCGTCGTCGCGGTCGAAGACTTGGGCGAGGGAGAGCGTGCCGGCGGCTACGGCATCGAGCATTTCCTTGCGAGCACGGCGAACTTCGGCAGCTTTTGCGAGGGCTGCCTGTCTTTGCTCCGGAGTGAGATTGAGTTGAGGGTTAGTGTCAGCCATATGTTCTCCTTGGTCTATAGGACCTGCAATCACCTGCATGCACCTCATCCTAGCGCCTTTGATGCAAAAAATGGGGGCTATTTCGCAAATAAACGCCCAACGTTGCGAAAATGAAATGAAAAGGCCACGTGATAGTAGGTTTTCTATAACGCGATTATTGCATAAACCGTGCAAGATGTTTAGTGAACAATACCGACGTGGAGTCTAGGTTCCATGCTTATTAAGGGTCGGTGGTTGACGGTCTGAGTATATTAAGTCTCTCGATATACTCGGGATTGCTGTGAACGAAGACACGATAAATCGGAGCGGCTATTCGCTTTGAAAACCATAGTTCTTATACCATAGTTCTTATACATTGCTAGAGGTGATTTTGTGCTCGCAAGGCTGAAAAAGACATTGCGGACTCCTGGGGCGGCCAAGCTTATGCTGGTGGCCTGCGCGCTTATCTGGGGATCTTCCATGTTCATGATGAAGGACGCCACCGAGTCGCTGCCGGTGTTTTGGCTGCTCATGCTTCGATTTGGCATTGCGGCGGTGCTGACGATGACAGCGTTTTGGAAGCAGGTGCGGGCGCATTTGGATAGGCGCACGGTGGGCGTTGGCCTATGGCTGGGCGTGCTGGAATGGGGCGGCTACGCCGTGCAGACGGTGGGGCTCACCATGACGACGCCGGGCAAGGCTTCCTTTATCACCGGCAGCTACTGCGTGATGGTGCCCTTCATCGCCTGGGTGCTGGGCATGGGAAAGCCCCATCGTTACGATCTGGTGGCCGCAGTGATGTGCTCTGGTGGGCTTGCGCTGGTGGCATTGGACCAGGGACTGCCCATCAACCCCGGCGACCTGCTGACGGTGTTTTGCGCGCTTCTGTATGCGCTGCAGCTGGTAGAGGTGTCGCGCCGCGGCGCAGAGCTGGACGTGTGGGCACTTACAGCCTGGCAGTTTGTGTTCATGACCGTGGCTTCTGGAGCGATCGCGCTGTTTGAGCCGGTACCTGCCGCCAATGTGTGGACTCCCGAGCTGTTTGGCTCTCTGGCGTACTTTGGCGTGATGTGCTCGTTTGTGTGCCTGACGATGATGAATTACGCGTTTACGCGCGTTCCACCGGCTGAGGGGTCGCTGCTAGCCTCGCTGGAGTCGCCTGCTGGGGTGTTCTTCTCGGTATTGGCGGGTCGTGAAGTGTTGAACGGTCGCGTAGTGAGCGGCTTTGTGCTGATTTTTATGGCCGTGCTGGTGAGCAACGGCTGGGTGTGGCTGCGCGACAAAGTGCGGGCTGCGCGCGCGGCGCGAGAGGCGGAATGATAAGGCCGCAGGCCGGGCGGCTGCGGTGAAAGTCCTGAAAAATAAGGGTGCTACAGCGCTGACGAGGGTGTTGCGGCGCTGATGGGACGGGGCGCCCGGAAGGTGGGGATGGGGCATCCAGAAGATAGGGACGAGCCCTCGGAAGATAGGGTGTTGGCGCCCTCTGGAAAACTACTACGTTAGTTACAAAAAAAGGTTGCTAACGTAGTAAAAATTTAGAGTATGGATGGCCCTGGATGCTTTGGTGTCCGGGGCCGTTTTTCTATTAGAGCTGGAGTTGGGCGAAGGAGGAGACCTCTTCTTGGGCGGCGGAGGTGTCTTGGACTAGCTCGGAGGCCTTCATGGCGATGGTGTAGATGCCAGCGGCTTGAGCTGCGGCGATGCCGGTGGGGGAGTCTTCGACCACAATGGTATGGGCGGCGTCGGTGTGAGCCAGGCGCAGAGCGGTTTGGTAGGGGACGGGGGAAGGCTTGTAGTGGCCGTCCACCATGTCGCCTGCCACGACGACGTCAAGAAGGCTTAGAAGGTCGAGGCGCTCCAAGGCGAAGAGGAGGTTGGCGGCAACGGTGGTGGAGACCACACCGAGGGTGATGCCACGGCGGTGGAGGTCTTCGAGGAGCTGGCGGGCGCCGTCCATGAGCTGGAGGTCCATGGATCGGTAGATGACCGAGGCGTCCTTGCGGGCGGCCAGGTAGTCATCGAAGGTGAGATCGGGGCGGCCGTAGGAGGCAAAGAGATCGTTTACTACAGAGATACCCTCGGAACCGATGATGCGCTGGGCGTCTTGAGGGGCGACGTCGAGGCCAAAGTGGCGGTAGACCTCGTAGTCGAGGTCGAGGCCAAAGGTCTCGGTCTCGGCGAGAGTGCCGTCGAAGTCGAACAGGACGCATTGAAGCTGAGCGGGGCGCTGGTCTGGGCGCTGTGTGAATTGTTGGGCTGGGCTGGCTGGGCTCATGGGGTCTCCGCGAGGTCTGGGGCCGTAAGAGGGGTCGATGGACTCTTGGTCCAGACTATCAGGTTTTAGGGGCAGGGTGCACCGAGGGTGGGGTGCGCTGAGGGTGTTGCTAGAGGTGCAGAGTGACGTCTGCGGGCAGGTGGCAGTCGAGCACCAGGTCGACATTGCGCGCATCGGAGCGCTCGTAGAACCGCTGAGCCTCTTCGCGGGAGAGGCCGCCGGCCATTTTGCGCTGGATGAGGCGGCGGCGGAGGAGGGGTTTTTCGGCATCGAGGAAGACGGTGAGGTCTGCCAGGGGAGCCAGTGTGTTCCAGGGATGGGCGTCGTAGAGGAGGTAGTTGCCTTCCACCAGAAGGGTGTCGCCGGTGACGGGGATGGTGCGGGGTGAGACGTCGTGGAGCTGGCGGGAGTAGACGGGCCATTGGTCTCGGGTGACGAGGGCGGCGGCGAGTGCGTCGAAATCGAAGGTCTCGGGGGCCCCTTTGACCTGGGAGAGGTGATGGTCGGCGAGCCAGGCGTTGGTGTGGTGGAACCCGTCCATTCCCAGGGCTTGGAGGCGGTAGCCGGCCTGTTGGGCAAGAGCCTCGATGACCAGGGACAACGTGGACTTGCCGGAGCCCGGAGGGCCCGCCAGAAGCACCAGCTTGGGCTGGGTGGCCACGATCTTTTGGACCAGGGGCAGGATGGAGCAGGTGAGTATCTCGGCAGGAAAATGGGCTGCGACGGGCAGCCCATTGACGGTGAGGTTGATTGTGAAGTCCGAGACAGCAGGATGTGTCGCGGCGGGGCGTGCGGGCTGGGGCGAATCTGCGGGGGCCATGGCGGCTAGGCGAAGATGAGGAAGCAGGCCACGGCGATGAGCACCACTAGGCCCAGAAGGGTGTTGGCCATCTGGAAGCCCTTGAAGTAGGCGGCGCGGTCGGAGACGCTGTGCTTTTTGGGCTCGTGGACGGCGACGGCGGGGGTGTCTGAAGCGGGGATGCGAGGCAGGGAGAAGTCGAAGGTGAGCTCTTTGCCGCAGTTGGGGCAGTGGAGGGAGTCTTCGGATACTTCGTGGCCGCAGTTGGAGCACCGCATGATAAAACCCTTCGGTAGGAGTGGGCGCACTCGAGATGTGGACGAGCGGCACGCGCCAGCAGAACAATTGTGTAGAGGGTGTGTACAAATCCACCATACACCGTTACGGGTTCATTTCGGGCGGCAATTGCGAATTAGTAAGATTTAGCTGGCTTTTTAGGCAAATCTGTATCAACTAGCCAAATTCCCAGGCACAAAAGCGCCACCGCGACAGCGGAAGTGAGGCCAAAGGGGTTGCCTTGATCGCCTAAAAGCACTAGGGAGAGCAAGACACCAAAGACCGGCAGCGTGAAGCTCCAGACCACCACCGAACTTACCGGGTGAGTGGCGATGAGGTAGGACCAGAGACCATAGGCCACCGAGCTCACCAGGATGAGCCAGGCGAGGATACCCCAGGCTGGGGGTGCGGCGAGGGCCAGCTGGCCGCCTAGGGCGATGCCAAGGGCTGCCAAGATGAGGCCGCCCAGGACAAACTGGGCGCCTGCCAGGACGATGGGGTCGGCACGCTTGGAATACTTGGCCAACAGCTGGGAGGCCACCGAGGCGAAGACGGTGCCGGCGGCGAGAAGCCCCTCGCCCATCCAGCTAAATCCTATCGTGCCTCCGCCAGAAAAGAGCGCGATGCCCGCCACGCCAATGAGTGATCCAGCCACTTTGCGCGGGGTAAGGGATTCGCTGTGAAAGCAGAGGGCGCCCAGAAGGAGGGTCACAAAGACCTCGAACCCTTGGATGATGGAGGCCGAGACCCCTGTGGCATGGGCCATGCCCACGTAGTAGCAGGCGTACTGGCCCACGGTCCACAAGAGGCAGAGGAAGAAGCTGTCTTTGAGGGTGGTCGGGGTAAGCTGAGGCGTTTTGCGGTGCAGGAGGGCCCAGAAGACGAGGATGGCAATGCCGGAGGCGGTGAAGCGCACTCCGGCGAAGAGCATCTGGCCGCCTAGGGAGTCCTCGATGGAAAGCAGCTGGTAGCCCTGGGTGACTGCAGGGATGGCACTGCCCCAGAGGAAGTTGCAGAGCAGTGCCCCGACGATAAGGCCCGCTTTGGTAGCCCAGAAGCCTGAGGGCCGGGAGGGGTATGGAGTGCTGGGCGGTTGCGGGTGGCTGCCTGGGGCTTTAGGCGATTGTGCGACTGCAGGATTAGCCACGGTAGACGTCCTGGGCGAAGGCTATGAGTTCTTCTACGTCGTGCTCTTGGGTGGCCCAGGAGGTGACGAAGCGCACTACCACGCGGCCGTCGGGGAGGTCGAGGAAGGTTTCGGCTCCGCAGGCGGCCTCGAAGGCGTCGCGCTGAGCTGGGGTGCACACAAAGAACTGCTGGTTGGTGGTGCTGGGCAGGTAGGGCTCAAATCCAGCGGCCACAAGGCCATCCCGTAGGGTGAGACCGCACTTATCGGCATGGTGGGCCATCTGCCAGTAGAGACCGTCTTTGAGAGCTGCGGCGAACTGCACGCCTAGCAGGCGACCCTTGGCCATGAGGCCGCCGCGCATCTTTTGGAGATAGGGGAAGTCGCGGCGAAGCTCGGGGTCGCGGATGATGACGGCCTCGCCAAAGAGTAGGCCGTTCTTGGTGCCGCCGATGGTCATGGCGGAGGCGCGGCTGGCGATGTGGCGCAGGGAGAGGTCATTGCCTGGGGACTCCAGGGCGCAGCCTAGGCGGGCGCCGTCCACGTAGACCTTGCAGTCGTGGGCAGCGGCCCAGTCGCAAATCTCGTCGAAGCCGTCGCGGGTCCAGACGCCGCCGAACTCCGTGGAGTTGGTGATGTAGACCAGGCGGGGAAGGGTCATGTGGCGGTCGCAGGACATCTGGAAGTTCCAGACGCGGTTTGCCTCTTCTGCCGAGAGGAAGCCGTTGGTGTCGTGGGTGGGGAGCACTGTGCGGCTGCAGGCGCCGATGGCGCCCGTCTCATGGGTGGCGATGTGGGCGTCGGGGGTGCAGATGACGCCTTCATAGTCGCGGAGCATGCCGGCCACGCAGATGAGGTTTGCCGAGGTGCCTCCAATGCAAAACTCCACCATGGCATCGGGTTGGCCGCAGACGTCGCGGATGAGCTGGCGGGCCTCCTCGCAGTAGAAATCTCCCTCGGTATAGCCCACGGTCTGCTCGCTGTTGGTGGCTACCAGGGCGTCGAGGATTTGGGGAGCGGCTCCCTCTGAGTAATCGTTCTTGAAACTTCTCATACCGCCTCCTTGCGATTTTGTGCAGGTTTGGCACACAGTCTGCTCACTACTATAGAGGGAGGAAGGGAGGGTGGCGGTGTGAGAGCGCGCTCTATTGCTAAACCGTGACAGATTCCAGGGAGTCAGTCTGCGGGTCGTAAAATTGCCCCACCAGCAATGTGGATGCGCAGGCGGCGGCGGGGTTTCTCGGCAAGGGTAAAGGCGAGAAGCTGCGGTGCTTGCCGGGCATTCGCGGACCGCGCAGGAGGATCCCATGGAGAAAAAAGACCTGGATTGGGCCAATCTCACTTTTAGCTATCAGCCCACCGACGCCAGCTACGTGTGCAACTATGCGGACGGCGCCTGGGACGAGGGCGGGCTGACGCCGGACCATACGGTGACGCTTTCGGAGTGCGCCGGCATTTTGCACTATTGCCAGGAGTGCTTCGAGGGGCTTAAGGCCTACACCTGCGAGGACGGCTCTATCGTGTGCTTCAGGCCTGATCTGAACGCCAAGCGCATGGCGGACTCCGCAGAGCGCCTGGTCATGCCTCCCTTCCCGGAGGACAAGTTTATCGACGCCGTCAAGCAGGTGGTGGCCGCCAACGCTGCCTGGGTGCCGCCCTTTGGCAGCGGAGCGACCCTTTACGTGCGCCCCATGATGTTTGCCACCGGCGAGGTCATTGGCGTGAAGCCGGCGGACAAGTATCAGTTTAGGATCCTGGTGACGCCGGTAGGCCCCTATTTCAAGGGCGGCGCCAAGCCTATCACCATTTGCGTCTCTGATTATGATCGTGCCGCGCCTCATGGCACCGGCAACATCAAAGCCGGTCTCAATTACGCCATGAGCCTCTATCCTTACGAGAAGGCTCACGAGGCAGGGTTCTCGGAGAATCTGTATTTGGATGCCGGCACCCGCACGTACGTGGAGGAGACCGGTGGCGCTAACGTGATGTTTGTGGACAAGGACGGGCGCTTGGTGGTGCCCATCTCTGCCACTGACTCCATCCTGCCTTCCATCACTCGTCGTTCGCTGGTGGCGGTGGCCAAAGACATTCTGGGTCTGGAGGTCGTGGAACGCCCGGTGCGCTTTGACGAGGTGGACGACTTTGTGGAGTGCGGCCTTTGCGGCACCGCTGCGGTGATCTCTCCGGTGGGAAAGATCGTGGCTAGCGACCACGAGGTGGTCTTCGAGGACGGCAAGGACGAGATCGGGCCTGTGATGGGCAAGCTGCGCGAGACGCTCACCGGCATTCAGGCGGGCACCATACGCGCTCCCGAGGGCTGGATCGTGAAAGTTTGCGACGCCGAGGGCAATCTGGTGTAAGTGCTGTATGGCGATGTGCGAGTTGGGGCGCCGGCGTGCGTTCCTTTAGCTGCTGGTAGGAGCCGCAGGTCCCGAGTGAGTGGGCCTGTGGCTCTTTTTGGCGAATATGAATGACGATCCGGCTGTTGAATAATAGTGGACTTTACGAACTATCTCAAATATCCCATTGAGATGGAGTAGGTTCGAGATGCTCGCTAGCCAAGTTTGTGGCTAGAGAGGTGAGGGCCGAGGATTGCTGGTTTCTTCTAGTGAGTCTATGTGTAGTTGCAGGCTGTATTCCTCGGACACGGTCTCTTGGGCTTTAGATCGAGTGTATGAGGAAGCACTTAGAAGAGTGATCTAATAACCGAGTTTTAAAAAACGTATGAGATGCCCTGGAGATTCAGATGAATAAGAAGCTCAAGATCATGTGAGCTTAATTCTCTGAGTAAGGGGGATTGCGATGTTGGTGCTTTGCGATATCTCGGCGCATTTAGCGCTGGTTTCTGGTATGGAGCTTTACTCATGCTCAGTTGAGGAGCAAAAAGCGGCAATGGCTCATAGCCAAGGCGATAAACTTGCAGTAGGTCGATTGCTTAATTCCAAATTTCATGCAGAAACGAAAGACATATGGTCCTATCTAGAACCAGCTGATTCACGTATGTCTCTTTTGGTAGACAAACATGCCAAGGCATACAAAATAAAAAATTGCATTGTATCTACTAGCTTTACGGCGATACCTACAGACTCACTGATGCGTATTTGGCCAGCTCATAGGTCTCAAGTCGACAATCAGGCAATCTATGTCACTTCGCCCAGCGAGCATTTTAGAAGGGCTGCATCGAGGCTTACCACAAGCCAACTACTTCTCCTGGGCTGTTGGCTATGTGGGACGTATCGACCCAGGCCCGATTTGTCCTCTGGCTTTTTGGCAGGACAGCCTCTTTGCAGCAGTTATGAAATACAAAATCATCTATCGATTCATCCGTCACGGAGATACCGGACAAAGGCAAAAGAAGCATCAGCATGTCTGATTAGCGGTTTAGCCTCTCCTGCAGAAGCAGCGCTCTTTCTGCTATTGACCGCACCAACACATTTAGGGGGTTATGGACTTCCCAAACCAGAAGCAAACCCGTGCTTGCCGTTGGATGCTTCGGCAAATCAGCTACTTCCAGGCCAAGTGATAGTGAAGCCAGATTTATTCTGGTCCAGCGTGAAGCTCGATGTCGAGTATGAAAGCACTGAATATCACAATGATAAAATTAGTAATTATGAGCGTCAGAGAATGGCAGCTCTTATGTCTATGGGTATTGATGTTCTGCCAGTCACAAAACAAATGCTCTATAACCCTGCTGCCTTATATAGCGTAGCTAAGACCATAGCTATGAAACTAGGGTTGCGCCTTCGGGAGCCTCTGCCAAGCGTGCAGGATGAGCTTCGAGAGACTGTCTTGGGGCCGTGTACTTTTTGGTAAAAGCGAGCAAGTAGGTAATTGCACTCCTAATTGATGGCCATGAGCGCTGTATATTGCCAGGATCGAATATTACCTACGTGAATTCACGTAGGTAATGATTCTTGTGACCTCGGGGTTCTGAATTTACTACGTGAATTCACGTAGTGAATTGGACGAAATAGCTCAAAAAATCACGTAGCAAATGCACAGCCGCCCCCAAAGCAAATCAGCAGCCGCCTCCAGGCCACAGGATCGCTCTCCCCACACCTCACAGCAAAGCCCACCCCCAGGCCCAACAATTGCCTGGGAGCGGGCTGCCCATGGAGCGTAGACTGCCAGATGATCCAAGAATCCCTCTAGTAGGAGGCCAAAAAGTCGCGAGTGCGCTGCTGGGTGGGATGGTCGATCACCTGGGAAGCATTGCCTTGCTCGATGATGGTGCCACCATCCATAAACATCACGCGGTCGGCCACGTCGCGGGCAAAGGCCATCTCGTGGGTGACAATGGCCATGGTCATGGACTCGTTGGCCAGGTCGCGGATGACGCGTAGCACGCCTTGGGTGAGCTCGGGGTCCAGTGCGCTGGTGGGCTCGTCAAAGAAGAGCACCTCAGGGTCCATGGCCAGGGCGCGGGCTATGGCCACGCGCTGCTGCTGGCCGCCGGAAAGCTCGCAGGGCACCATGGACTCTTTGCCGCCCAGATCCATGCGGTCTAGCAGCTTGCGGGCGCGAGCCTCGGCTTCTTTCTGCGAGCGCTTGAGCACGCGGATCTGCGGGTCACAGAGGTTCTCCAGCACCGTGTAGTGGGGAAACAAGTTGAAGTTCTGAAACACCAAGCCAAAGCGGTTACGCGCTTCGTGCTCCACAGCGGGGCCACCATAATGGGCCGCGCCATCCTCATTCTTAGCCACTACCAGCGAGCCATAGGCCAGTGTGCCTCCGTCCAGGCGCTCCAGCAAGGTGAGGCAGCGCAGCAGCGTGGACTTGCCGCCGCCAGAAGGCCCGATGATCGCCAGTACGTCGCCCTTGTCTATAGACAGGGATATATCTCGCAGCACCCGCGTATTGCCAAAGGACTTCTTGCCATGCTCCAGGCTCACTACTGGCAACGCGATCCCAGCAGTCTTAGAGGCCTGGGTATCTTGAGAAACTACCGCGCTCATAAGGCTCCTAATCGTGGTAATAGTTCATGCGCTTCTCGACGCGAGTCAAGATGAGCTCGATGAATAGATTGATGCACCAATAGATAAGACCCGCAATGATGTAGGGGGTCATGGACACCTCGCGGGCTGCCAGCGCCTTGGCCGAGTTGAACATCTCCATGATGCCCAGCACGAAGGCCAGAGAAGTGTCTTTGACCAGGGTGATGATCTCGTTTCCCATGGCCGGCAAGATGCGCTTGATCACCTGGGACAGCACGATGTGCATGAAGGTCTGCGACCGAGAATAGCCCAACACTTCCGCCGCCTCATACTGCCCGCGGGGAATCGACTGGATGCCCGAGCGGTAGATCTCTGCGAAGTAGGCGGCGTAGTTCAAGATGAAGCCGATGGCGCAGGCGAAAAACTTCCAGTCGGGTCCCATGTTGAGCCCAAAGAGGTAGTAGGGGCAAAACATGATGGCCATAAGCTGCAGCATCAGCGGGGTGCCTCGCATAAGCGAGATGTAGAGGCGCACTACCAGAGCCAAAGGTTTGCAGCGGCTCATGCGCCCCAGGGCCACCAAAATGCCCAGAGGCAGGGCGCCTACCAGGGTCACCACAAAAATCTCGACAGTTAAGACGAGCCCCTCCAAAAGGATGCTCATCATGACGGCGAATTCCATAGGGCGCCTTTCTTAACGGAAAACGGGCCCCGGCACGAGCGTCCGGAGCCCATGAGGCCATAGCTGTGAGCGAAGGCTTACTTCAGGGTCCAGTTGCCCTCGTAGTCCACGCCGTAGTCGGCGTACTTGTCGCAGATCTCTTTGGCGGTGCCATCGGCGGTGAGGTCGCGCAAAGCCTGGGTGACCTTCTCGGCACGATCGGTGTCGCCAAGCTTGAAGCCCACGGCGTAGTGCTCGGTGGAGAGGGGGACGGCCAACTGGACGAAGGCGTCGGGGTTGGCGGAGAGCTGGTAGGCGGCGATGGACAGGTCGCAGGCCACGGCGTCTACCAGGCCGCTCTCAAGCTGGGCGAAGGCGTTGTTGTAGTCGGAGAGCTGGTCGAGGGAGCCAAAGGTGGCGGCGAGATCGGCCTGATCGCCCTCGAGCACCTCCAGCGCGGCGGAGTCTACCTGGGTGGCGACGGTCTTGCCGGCGAGATCAGACAGGCTGTTGATGCCAGAGTCCTTCTTCACTGCGACCACCTGCTCGTTGAGCATGTAGGGCTCGGAGAAGGTGTACTTGTCCTCGCGGCCCTCCATGGTGAAGCCATTCCAAATGCAATTGATGGAACCCTGATTCATCAGGGCGTCCTTGGCGTCCCAGTCGATGGCGTCGCACTCAAGCTCCCAGCCCAGCTTGTCGCAGACGGCCTGGGCCAGATCCAGGTCGAGGCCGGTAGCCTGGCCGTCGTCGCCGATGAAGCCGTAGGGCGGATAGGAGTTGTCGTAGCCCACGATGAGCTTGGGCTTGTCTGAGGCCTGCGCCTCGGGAGCGGCGCTGTTGGACTGCGCGCAGGCAGCCAAGCCGAGAAGGGCGAAGCAGCAAGCCAACATCGCGAATACGCGCTTGAAAGTGGTGGTCATGGGGTCCTCCTCAAGGGGTGCGGATGTGATGCGGCTCCGACTTTGCCTGCAGGAAACTGCATGATCTGGCAACTGGCCGCGGGCTATTTCGTGGGGACACTTTACCACAATAAAGTGCTCCGAGAAGGACCCTCTCCAAAATGAGGAGCGAATGAGACGCATCGGAAATAATGCTGCCTAAAGGATCGTGCAATAGCGTCAAGGCCCGTGGCGCTATCGAGCCCAGGGCTGGCGGCGGGGATAGAGTCGGTGATTGAGACCGCTGGCTACAGCGCGACGCTGGCTACAGCGCGATCTAGCTGAGGTTATAACGATTGCGCTGCGGTCAGATTTGGAGTGTAAGAAGGGGCTGGCCTGCCTGGACTAAGCTGTCAGGCGCACAAAGGAACTCGAGGGCGAGAGGGTCGGGCGCATCGCTTGCGGTAAGTATGAGGCAGTCGCATATATTTTGGGATGCCAGGAAGGCTCGGTCCATGGCGAGCATCGGTTGGCCGGCTTTGACTGGTGCGCCGCTGTCCACGAGGGCCCTGCATCCCTTGCCGCCCAGGGCCACGGTGTCGATGCCTGCGTGCATGAGGAGTTGGACGCCATTCTCGGCAGCGATCAATAGGGCGTGGTCCATGGCTTTGAGGATCACGCCGTTGCAGGGAGCTGCCAGGGTGTCTTGGGAGGGGTAAAGTCCGCAACCGGGTCCCAGAAGGCCTTGGGCAAAGACGGGGTCGGGAACTTGGGCGAGGTCTATCAGCTGTCCTGCGGCTGGGGCGATCAGCACAAGAGGCGAGTGAGAGGAAGCGGGCGCAGAATAGACCATGAGACCCCCGGGATGTCGAGGCAGGCAACTAGTGTGAATAGTCTACTCGCCTTCAGCGGCTTCCTTGCCCCTCTGGGGCCAAGGTGCAAAAATGAAGATTTGACCGCGACGCTCACATTTTGCCTCCAGGAGGGTTCATGCAAGCCAAAAAGCCAGAAGGAACCGAGGATCTCTTTGGCGCCCGTATGCGCGCCTGGGAGGCCATGCAGGCTATCGCTCGCCGCATCTTCTCCCGCTATGGCTTCGACGCCATCGAGACGCCCACCATGGAACAGGTGGATGTGTTCGTGCACGGTATCGGCCAATCCACCGACGTGGTGCGCAAAGAGATGTTCAGGGTTTTCTCGGGTGCGAACTTTGCCAACGTGCTTGAGAGTGGTACCGAGAAAGGCCTCAAACCTTCCAAGCGGCTCGCCCTGCGTCCCGAGGGTACCGCTGGCTTTGTGCGTGCGGCCGTGGAGAATACCTTTGTGCCCCAGGGCGGCGCCCCGGTGAAGATGTGGTACGCGGCGCCCATGTTTCGCGGCGAGCGCGTGCAAAAGGGGCGTCTGCGCCAGTTCCACCAGATCGGTGCGGAGGTGCTGGGGGCCTCGGACCCTGCGTTGGATGCCGAGGTCATCATCATGCTTATGGATTTCTATGCCGCGTTGGGCCTCGACATGACCCGTGTGCGCCTGCGCATCAACTCCATGGGCGACCCCGCCTGCCGCCCGGCCTATCGCGAGCAGGTGCGCCAGTTTATCCTGGATCACGCAGACCAGATGTGCGACGAGTGCCTCACCAGGGCAGACATCAACCCTTTGCGCGCCTTCGACTGCAAGAACGAAGCCTGCCGCGTCGTGATGGAGGACGCGCCCAAGATCGTCGACGCCCTGTGCGACGAGTGCGCGGCCCACTACGCCAAGGTCAAGCAGTATCTGGACGAGGCCGGCGTGGCCTACGAGGAAGACCCCACCCTGGTGCGCGGCCTGGATTATTACACTCGCACGGTCTTCGAGGTAGAGGCCCTAGGCGGGGTGGGAAGCCAGTCGGCCATCGGCGGCGGCGGCCGCTACGACGGCCTCATGGAGCTGGAGGGCGGAAAGCCCACCCCCGGCATCGGCTTTGCCGTGGGCTTCGAGCGCATCATGCTGGTGCTGGAAGACCAGGGCATCGATCTGGCAGGCCCGGCTCCTTCCTGCATCTATGTGGCCTGCGCAGACCCCTCCTGCCGCGATGCCGTCTTTGCCACCTGCCTCGAGCTTCGCCGAGCAGGCCTGCGCACAGAAGCAGACTACCAGGGCCGCTCCCTGAAGAGCCAGTTCAAACAGGCCGACAAACACTCCGCCTCCACCTGCGTGGTCATTGGCCCTGACGAGCTGGCGCAGGGCACGGTCACCGTGCGCGACATGAAGACCCACGAGCAGGAGCCGGTGGCCACAGGCGACCTGGCAAGCTATCTCCTGGCCCGCGTCGCCCCAGGCGAGACCCTATGATCTTCCATGCCATCGACCCCGCTACCGGAGCTGCCGCCGACCCTGCGCAAGCTCCGGCAGTGATGTTTCTGGCCCCGGAGTTTTGCGACTGGTGGGCCATGGCGCCTCTGGCCGCCCAGCTGCCCCAAGGCCATGTGGCCGTGCTGGCGACCTGGGATGGGCTAGGGGAGTGCGGCGACAAGACCTTCTCGGCAGTGGTGGACGAAGCGAAGGCAGTGGTAGCTTGGACCGAGAAACACGTGCCTTCTGGCTTGGCAGCCTTGGTGGGCTGCGGCTTGGGAGGCCAGGTGGCCATCGAGGCGCTCTGCGAGAGCCGAGGGTGCGCCCGGCGCCTCTTTGTGGCCGACGTGCTGTGCGAGCCGGTGCCGGGAGCCGCCGCTTCGGCCAGGCTCAACGGCTGGAGCTGGGGCCTTATGGGCGGCCCCAAGCAGGTGGGCCGCGGGCTTATCGGCCAGGTAGAGTCCAACAGCGGCCAGGGGGCCAAGCTGCTGGCCACCATCCGCAAGCGCCGCCGCTACTTGGCGAGTTCCATGGACGGCTTTGGCATTCCTCGCGGCTACATCGACTCCTTTGCCCGCACTGTGGCCACTACCTCGCGCGATAATGTGGCGGCCATGTCAAGGGCGGTGGAGGAGTGGCGGATCCCCCAGGACATCGGCTGCATCAGCGCGCCTGCCGTGGTGGCTACCTGCACCCTTACTTCTGCTCCTTATCGCACCAGCGGCCAGGCGCTGGCCCGCGCCATCGGCGGCGCCCAGGCCCTGGCCTGCCACGACTTGTCGCGAAACGAGCTCTGCCTGCGCTTTCCGGCCCGCGCCATGGAGTCCATCGCAGGTCTTTTGGCCCAACCGTCACGCCCCTAGGAGCTGCCATGGCTCGCGCACCCTACCGCATTTTGGACGCAAGCCCTCATGGCCTAAGGATCGCCTGGCGCACTGAGGCTATCTCCGCAGAGGCTCTAAGCTCCCTGGGACTTTCGCGCGCAGGAGCCGCCGCCGTGTTGTCTTCTGGCCGTCTGACCCGAGAAGGCATCGTCCTTGCGAGCGCTACTTCACTCACTCCCGGCGACGTGCTGGAGCTGGCCTTCGAGCCTGTGGCGCCCGCGTCGCTGGATGCCTCCATCCCTGCTGCCACGCTTTTGTGGGTAGACCCCTTGGGCCTGGCTTTGGCTGCCGATAAGCCCGCCAACCTCTTGGTGCACGGCGACGGCACAGGGCAGATCACCCTTAGCCAACAGGTGGCTGCAGCTATGGTGCAACGGGGGATCGCAGGGGCTCCCCAGGCACTCCAACGGCTGGATAAAGACACCTCTGGGGTGGTGCTCTTCTCTCTGCACCCGGAGTTTCAGCCGGCTTTTGACGGGCTGGTGGCCTCTCATGACCCGTCGAGTCTCTCCAAACGTTACTTTGCCCTGGTTGAGGGCACGATGGCCCGGCCTGAGGCGGTGGATGTGCCCATCGGCCGCGACCGCCATAATGCCCGGCGCATGTACGCTGGCGCAGGCAAAGAGGCCCACAGCCTCTTTGAGCCGCTGGGCACGCTGACCCTTGCCAGCGGCGCTTGCGCCACCGCCGTGAGCGTGACCATCACCACCGGCCGGCGCCACCAAATCCGTGTGCACGCAGCTGCCCTGGGCCATCCTGTGGTGGGCGATCTTTTGTATGGAGCGGCGCCGGTCTCCGGCGGCCTGATGCTCCATAGCTGGCAGGAGACCCTGGTGCATCCTGTGAGCGGCCAGCGCTTCCAGGTGGAGGCGGCGGTTCCTTCTCGGTTCCCAGAAGAAGCGCGCCGGCTGGCAGAGAGTGCAAAAAAGTAGATAGAGCGCAGCGGGCGCGGCTGTGCGGAGGGCTCCTGGGACAGTGGCGGCTCTGTGTTTGGGACGGCAGTGATGAAGGCTCTGTGAAGATATCCTTTGGCTGCATATTATCCGAAAACGTACAGTACGATTTCGGACTGTTGTCCTGTAACCAAGTTCATCTATTGAAGGAGTGCCTGTGTCGTCCCTTGTCGTGTCCGATGCATCCATCGAGCGTTTTAGAGAGATCTACAACGCCGTGGACCGCATCTACGACCTCTATGCGCGCTCGTGCGGCCTGTCGCCCACCGAGTTTTGGTGCGTGGCCTGCATCGCCGGCGGCCGCTCAAGCCAAGCCGAGATAGCAGAGAAGCTGGCTGCCAGCAGGCAGACGGTGAACTCGGCCTTCAAGGCGCTGGTGCGCCAAGGCCTTATCGAGCTTGCGCCTCATCCGCAAAACGGTCGGGTGAAGCAAGCGCGCCTCACGGCAGCAGGAGAGGCGTTTGTAGAAGCCCATCTGCATACGCTGGACGAGGCAGAAGAAACCGTGTGGAACGCCATCCCCGAGCAAGATCGCATCACGGTGAACCGCGTGCTCGATCAGTTTAGGGTGGCCTTCGCTCCTGCCATAGGCGCCCTCACCCAATCCCAAGCCCCGGCCTCAAGAAAGGAGTAGCCCTCGTGAAGCTGATCTTCCACTTCCTCAAGCCCTATTGGCTCAAACTGTTGGTCATCTGCCTGCTTTTGGCCGTTGACGTGGTGGGCACGCTGGCCATCCCCACCATCGCCGCCAGGATCTTGAACCTGGGCACCGAGCAGGCTTCTTTCAACCTGCTGGTGGCTGCGGGCATGGAGATGGCCGGAGCAGCGCTGCTCACAGGCGTCGCCACTACCGTCGCCACCGCTCTCTGCGCTCAGCTCTGCACCTCCATGGGCCGCGACATTCGCTGTGCGCTCTATGCCAAGTCGATGAAGCTCTCGATCTTTGACTTCCGCCATTTTGGCGTGGCCTCCATCACTACCCGCACGTCTTCCGATGTGACGACGGTGCAAACCCTTATGACCCAGGCTATCCTCATGATCGTGCCCGTGCCTCTCATGGCGGTGGCGGCGCTGGTGATGACCTTCTCGGTGGACACTCTGGCCGGATGGTTCTTGGTGGCCTCCATTATCGTGCTCATCGTAGTGGTGGCATTCATCTTGCGCTCGGTATCGCCGCTCTTCACCCGCCTGCAAAAGCAGCTGGACACCATGACTCAAGTGCTGCTGGAAAATCTTTCGGGCGTGCGCGTGGTGCGTGCCTTCAACCAGCAGAGGCATGAGAACCAGCGACTGGACACCTCCTTTGCCAACTACGCTCAGACCGCCATTAAGGCGAACAAGCTTTTTACCAATGTGGACGGTTTCCAGTATGTGGTGATGAACGTCTTTGTGATCGCGGTCTATTGGACCTCCGGCGCTCGCATCGCCGTGGGCGAGCTGGGCATTGGCGACATCACCGCGCTGGTGGAATACGCCATCATGGTGCTCATGTACATCTTGATGGCCCAGTTCGTCTTCATCATGGTGCCCCGCGCCTTGGAATGCGCCAACCGCATCCAGGAGGTGCTGGATTACTCGCCTGAGATCGACGACCTGCCCGGCGCGCTCACCCACCTGGAGCCAAATCCCGAGGTGCCCACCCTGCGCTTCTCCAAGGTGCGCTTCCGCTATAAGGACGCCCAGGAAGACGCCCTTACCAACCTCAACCTGGAGTGCTGGCCCAACACCACCACCGCCATCATCGGCGGCACGGGTTCTGGCAAGTCCACCATCGCCAGCCTCATCATGCGCTTCAACGAGGTGACTCAGGGCTCGCTGGAGATCGACGGGCAGGACGTGCGCCAAATGACCCAGCATACGCTGCGCGGCCGCATTGGCTATGTGCAGCAGAAGGCCTGGCTGGTCTCGGGCACCATCGCCCAGAACCTGCGCTGGGAAAACGAGCAGGCCACCGACGAAGAGCTTTGGCATGCCCTTAAGGTGGCTCAGGCGGCAGACTTCGTACGCAGCCTGCCTGAAGGTCTGGACGCCCCGGTAGCCCAAGGCGGCTCCAACTTCTCCGGCGGCCAGCGCCAGCGCTTGGCCATCGCCCGCGCCTTGGTGGCAAAGCCCGAGCTCTACGTCTTTGACGACTCCTTCTCGGCCTTGGACTTCAAGACCGATGCCGCTCTGCGCCGCGCTCTGGAGGCTGAGACCGCTGGAGCCGCGGTGCTCATCATTGCCCAGCGCGTCTCCACCATTCGCCATGCCGATCAGATCCTCGTCATCGACGAGGGGCATCCCGTGGGTCTTGGTACCCACGAGCAGCTCATGGAAACCTGCGAGGTCTACCAAGAGATTGTGGCCTCTCAAACCAAGCAGGAGGTGTAGGAATGAAACGTCAAGACTCTCGTATGGGCGTGGCTCTGCGCCTCTTTAGCCAGCTGGGACCCCAGCGCACTCGCCTCATGGTGGTCTTCATCTTGCGCGTGCTGTTCCTGGTGACCTACATCTGGGGGCCCTTCCAGAGCGCTCTGGTCATCAACGACCTTTGGCATGCAGTGCAGCCGGCCCTTGCCGGTGAAGGCCCCTTTGTGATCGCCTGGGATCCTCTGGGCGCTTCGCTCACCTTCCTTACCGTGCTCTACGTGCTGCAGGTGGTGTTCTATTGGGCATCGGTGCAGATCATGGCTTCGGTGGCAGAGACCTTGAACCTGCAGCTGCGCGAATCCATCGCCACCAAGCTCAACCGTCTACCCCTGCGCTTCTTCGACGGCCATCAGCCCGGCGAGATCCTCACCCGTGTCACCGGCGACCTGGACAAGATCTCCGAAACCATGCAGACCGGCCTGCTCCAGCTCATCACCGCAGTGGGCACCATCGTGGGCGTGCTGGCCATCATGTTTTACTACTCGGCAGGCCTTACCCTGGTCTACCTGGCCTTTATGGCACTCTCCAGCATCATCTGCGGGCTCATCTCCAAACGCACCCTCTCTGCTGCCAGCGAGCGTCAGGAGACGCTGGGCGCCCTTACCGGCCAGGTGGAGGAGTACTACACCGGCCGCAACGTCATCCGCGCCTGCAACCAGGAGCAGACTAGCTGCGAGGCGGTGCGCAAGTTGGCAGACGCCAACCGCAAAGCCACCGAGAAGGCCGACTTTGCCATGTACGCCATGAACCCGGTCATGCGTACCATCCAGCGCGTCTCGCTGGCGGTCATCGCCGTGGCCTGCGGTGGCCTCATGCTCGCCGGCGTCATGTCGGTGGGTGTGGCCCAAGCCTTCTTCCAGTACATCAACATGGCAGCCGAGCCCTTTACCCAGGCGGCCTATATGGTGAACTCCCTCCAGAGCGCCCTGGCCTCTGCGCGTCGTACCTTCGAGCTTCTGGACGCTCCCGAAGAGGAATCCGATGTGGCCCACCCCATGGAGGTCCACGGAGCCACCGGCGCCGTCACCTTCGAGCACGTGCGCTTTGGCTATGATCCCCAGGCGCCTCTCATGCACGACGTCTCCTTTGGCGTGCTTCCGGGCCAAAAGGTGGCCGTGGTGGGCCCCACTGGCGCCGGCAAGACCACGCTCATCAACCTATTGATGCGCTTCTACGAGATCGACGGCGGCCTCATCACCTTGGATGGCGTCTCTACCAAGAACCTCACCCGAGACGGCCTGCGCGACAACTTTGGCATGGTGCTCCAGGATACCTGGCTCTTTGGCGGCTCCATTGCCGAGAATATCGCCTATGCCAAGCCGGGAGCCACCCGTGAAGAGATAGTCGAGGCGGCCAAGGCGGCCCGTGTCGACTACTTCATTCGCACCATGCCTCAGGGCTACGACACTCTGGTGGACAACGAGGGCTCCAACCTCTCCCAAGGCCAGCGCCAGCTCATCACCATCGCTCGCATCTTTTTGCGCAACCCGCCGGTGATCATTCTGGATGAGGCGACCTCCAGTGTGGACACTCGCACTGAGGTGGAGATCGGCCGCGCCATGGACCGCCTCATGCATGGCCGCACCAGCTTTGTGATCGCCCACCGCCTCTCCACCATTCGCGATGCCGACCTCATCCTCTATATGGACCACGGCAACATCATCGAGCAAGGCACCCATGACTCACTGCTCGAAGCCGGAGGAGCCTATGCCGCGCTCTATAACTCTCAGTTTGCCTAGGGAGCCTTAGCGCAGGCCCAGGATGCTTGCTTGGCCAGGCCCGGGACGGCAGGCTTGAGACGCTTGAACGCTTGAAAAGCTGAGACCTTCAGTGAGTGGTCAAAAGTGCTTCAGTGAGCGTAATTTCACTCACTGAGCCTTCAGTGAGTGCTCATCCACTCACTGAAGGCTGTGAGTCTACTCACTAAAGCCGCGAGTCATTCAGACCGCAATCATTTTGACTGCCTCAAGTCCTGCTGGATCATCGACGCTCACGACTGTGCGTAATTGTATTTTTATAATCTCTTCGAGCGACCCCTTGGCCTTTGATTATGGCCTCAAGGTTGCATACCTTTTCCCGTACGGCGAGTACATAGTTGCAAGAGTCGTGGGTGTCCAAGGTTACGCGTATCATAAAGGATACTGTGCCAAGAGACTGTGACGCCCGCCAGGACGGGTCGAGAGGAGCACCCATGCCTGATACCATGCGAGGGGTCTACACCAACCTCACTGAGATTCGCCGCAAGGTGTTTTGTGAGGTAGCCCGTGTGGCCTACATGCAAGGCGATGCCACTGCCGACTGGGCAGACCAGCTGCCCTATACCATCATCCCTGGCGAGCAGGCCACCTACCGCGAGTCCATCTTCTTGGAGCGCGCTATCGTGGGCGCCCGCATCAGGCTGGCCATGGGCCTCAACCTTCTGCCGGTAGATCAGCCCAGCTCCATCTCTGACGGCATCAAAGAGGCCGAGCGCCCTGAGAAATACTATGAGCCCCCTCTGATCAACATCATCAAGTTCGCCTGCCATGCCTGCCCCGAGAACTCCTACGTGGTCTCCAATCAATGCCAGGGTTGTTTGGCTCACCCCTGCCGTGAGATCTGCCCCAAGGGCGCCATTAGCTTCGTGAACCACCGCGCCTTCATCGATCAGGAGAAGTGCATCAAGTGCGGCCGTTGCGCCGAGGTGTGCCCTTACTCTGCCATCATTCACCGCGACCGCCCCTGCGCCGCCGCCTGTGGCATGCACTGCATCGGCTCCGACGAGCAAGGTCGTGCAGACATCGATTATGATCGCTGCGTTTCCTGCGGCCAATGCCTGGTGAACTGCCCCTTTGGCGCCATTGCCGATAAGAGCCAAATCTTCCAGGTCATCAGCGCCATCAAGAGCGGGGCAGAGGTCATCGCAGCTGTGGCCCCCGCCTTTGTTGGCCAGTATGGCGGCCGCGGCGATGTGGGCAAGCTGCGCGAGACCTTCAAGATCCTGGGATTCTCCGGTGTTGAGGAGGTGGCCATCGGCGCAGACCTCTGCACCATCCAAGAGGCTCAAGACTTCCTCGAAGAGGTCCCCGAGAAGCTCCCCTTCATGGGCACCTCGTGTTGCCCTGCTTGGGCCTCTATGGCCAAGAAGGAATTCCCGGACAACGCCGAGTGCATCTCCATGGCCCTCACGCCCATGACCCTTACCGCTCGCTGGCTGCGCGAGCAGCATCCCGACGCGAAGATCGTCTTTGTGGGGCCCTGCTCGGCGAAGAAGCTGGAGGCCATGCGCACCTCCGTACGCTCCGAGGTGGACTTTGTGCTCACCTTCGAAGAGGTGGCCGGCATGATGGAGGCTCTGGGTGTCGACTACACCAAGCTCGACAAGCCCAAGGATAACGATTTTGAGGCTGCGAGCGCCGACGGCCGTGGATTTGCAGTATCCGGCGGCGTTGCCAATGCAGTGGTCAACGCCGTGCACCGCATGCACCCGGACAGGGAGGTCAACATCACTGCCGCCGAGGGCCTGGATGACTGCCGCAAGATGATGCGTGACGCCATCAAGGGCAAATACCCCGGCTATCTTATCGAGGGCATGGCATGCCCCGGCGGCTGCGTGGCAGGCCCTGGCACGTTGCAGTCAATCAAGAAGTCCCAAGCCCAGGTAAAAGCCTATATGAAGCGCTCTCCCCGCAAGAATGCCACCGAGAACGCCTATCGCATGCAGATCCCCGAGCTTCTGGCCATGGGCCGAGACGAGCCCGACGATGCCCCTCGCATCCCTCAAAACACCGAGCGCGTTCCCGCTCCGGAGGAGCTGGTAGAGACCCGTTCCATCGAGACAGTGGACGAGCCTCACGATCAGTGAAGGCGGTTTTTGCAACAAGAGTGAAGACGGTGTACAACCATAAAGCTCACTAGAAGGTGCCGGATTGCTGGCACCTTCTTTTTTGAGGACGCAAGCTTGAGGACGCACGCTAGTGGCGATGTTTCAATAGCGGTCACTCAGTTTCCTGAGTGCCTTGCTTTCAGGAAAACACTTAGGAGCCGATGCCTATCGCGGTCCTGCGCAGTTAGGCATCCTATTGCCCATACTGTGCATCGACATTGAATTATGTAGAAGTAATAGATAAAACTATACAGTATTACTGATATCTAAGGCGAGAATTTGGCAACCGTAGCGAACATATGGCGCTGGACTATAACCTAATAACGTGCAGTATTCGAAGAAACCGGTTGCGCTTTGTTAATGAGTGCCAGAAGGGTTATTGGCCACGTTGACGACGATAAAGTCCAGGTAGAAATATTGACATTCAAGATGGTGTCAATGTCAAATGATTAATTTGCAATTGTTAGACATGTGCCCGATTGATGTGAATCGGAAATTTGAATCGAATAAGGCTTAGTTTAGATTGCCATTATTTAACTATGTTTAATATCATATAGATCATCGCAGAGATGAAGGAGGTTCCAATGGCGGTTAGCGAGGCTCAAAAGCGTGCCACTGCAAAATATATAAAGCACAATGTAAAGCGTTACGTGGTTCAGCTTAATAAGAATACCGACGAGGACCTCGTGTGCTTTATGGAAAGTATTGATAACGTGAATGGGTTTTTCAAAGACTGCATACGCAAGGCCATGGAAGAGTCCAAGAAATAGGGTTGAGGAATGTGCTGCGAGCGGGGCTTTGCTGCGGGCGCCGCATTGGCAGGGATAGGATGTAGCTACGGGTGTCCCGGCGTGAGAGCTCCTAGTAGGGGATTCGCTGGTCAAGAGTGTTAGAGCTGCTCGAGGCAGAAGAGCAGGCTGGGGGCAATAAGGGGTATTAGGCCCTCTGAAAACCTTCTGCATTAGTTACATTAAAGCGTAGCTAATGCAGCAAATATCTGCATTAGCTACGATTATATGTTGCATATGAAGTACATTTTTAGAGGGATACTGAGGGTACTTTTGTGTCTCTGGAGCAGGTTTCTAGAGGGGATCCAATGGTGCTGCTGGACCCCTACAGCTCTTCAGGGGCGGCTTAGAGTTCCTTCGGACTCTCTTGCAGCTCGTTACTTCAACGTGGCGTACATCACAGCCTTGATGGTATGCATGCGGTTCTCGGCTTCTTGGAACACGCGAGACTGTGCAGACTCAAAGACCTCGTCGGTAACTTCCATCTCGGTTACGCCAAACTCCTGGGCGATCTGGGCGCCCACGGTGGTGTTGGTGTCGTGGAAGGAAGGCAAGCAGTGCATGAAGATGGCGCCGGGGTTTGCGGCGGCCATCACGTCGGCGGTGACGCGGTAGGGCTCCAGCAGTGCGATGCGGCTCTTCCAAAGCTCGGAGGGCTGTCCCATGCCTACCCACACGTCGGTGTACACGGCATCGACTCCTTGGATGCCGTTCTCAATGCTGTCGGTGATCTTGATGGTGGAGCCGTGCTCGGCAGCCAGGGCTTGGCAGCGGGCCAGCATCTGGGGATCGTAGGTGCGGTTGCCTTCTACCTGAGACTGGGGGCCCACTTGCACGAAGTTGATGCCCAGTTGGGCACAGATGACCAAAAGTGAGCCGGCAGTATTTCCTACCTGGCCAAAGAAAGCTAGGGTCTTGCCGCGCAGGTCATGGCCAAACTCCTCTTGCATAGTCATGATGTCGGCTAGGGCTTGGGTGGGGTGAAGCTGGGTGGTGAGGCCGTTCCATACAGGCACGCCAGCATTGGCAGCCAGCTCCTCCACGATGCTCTGGTCAAAGCCACGGTACTCGATGCCGTCATACATGCGGCCCAGTACGCGGGCGGTATCTTCGATGGACTCCTTGGCGCCCATCTGGGAGCTGTCGGGAGCCAGGTAGGTGACGCCCATGCCCAGGTCCATGGCGCCTACTTCAAAGGCGCAGCGGGTGCGGGTGGAAGTCTTCTCAAAAAGCAGGACGATATTCTTGCCCTCCAGGTAGCGATGAGGCACCCCGTTGCGCTTCATGGCTTTGAACTGGTGGGCAAGGTCAAGCAGGTAGTTGATCTCTTCGGGAGTGAAGTCCAACAGGGTGAGGAAGCTTTTGCCAGAAAGACTCAGGGGCATGGCAGGTCCTTTCATGTGAGGTGTGATAGGGAAGGTGAGGAGGGGCAAGGAGGGAAACGAGATGCTTAGGCGGTGGGGCTTCTCGGCAGCAGGGGCGCCAGGAGGTACAGGGCCCCTGCTGGGAGAAGCAAGTGTGGAGCCGCGGGCAGCCTCAATGGGCGCAACCGCGCGATGGGGGAGTGCTAGATGTCGGCACGCGCGAACGGCATGGACATGCAGCGGGGGCCGCCGCGGCCGCGGGAGAGCTCCTCGGAGGGGACAACGCAAAGCTCGATGCCGGCCTTGTAGAGCAGGTCGTTGGTGACGGTGTTGCGCTCGTAGACGCAGACTTTGCCGGGGGCGAGGGCGAGGGTGTTGGAACCGTCGTTCCATTGCTCGCGGGAGGCCTCTACCGGGTCGCCGCCGCCGCACTCGAAGAGGGTGATCTCGGGCTCGCCGGTGGCAATCTCCAAGATCTCCTTGAGCGATCCGGTAAGCTCGTCGATGCCCACCTCGCCTGGGGTGTCGCCCTTGTGCAGACGGTAAGCGCGCAACTCGTCGTACATGCCGGGGTAGACGGTGAACTTGTCGTAGTCGATCTGGGTGCACACGGTGTCCAAGTGCATGGTCTCGTAGCCGTAGGGCACCTTGATGGCGAAGATCTGCTCGATGGTGGAAGGCACAGGACCCCAGAAGAGGTTCTGGGCCAGCTGGTCAATGGCCGCAGCCTCGGTGCGCTGGGAGATGCCCACTGCCAGCGTGGCGGCGTTGATGTTGAGCACGTCGCCGCCCTCGATGTGGGCTGCAGAGTGGTTGTCGTACCAGAAGGGCGTGCCGGCGAAGTCGTCGTGGTAGGTGAGGAAGGTCTTGTAGAAGGGCACCTCGCGATTGCGCTGGTTGTAATACATGCGATGGAGCGCGACGCCGTTGGAGATGGAGGCGATGGGGTCGCGGGAGAAGTAGCTGGAGGGCATGGAAAAGACCACAAAGTCGTCCAGGGCCACGCCGTCACCCTCCAGACGCGAGAGGGTGGTAGGGCCAGAGGCAAGCTCCAGGTCCTTGAGGCGCATCCCCGCCAGCGCCGCATCCACCAGCGCGCGGTTGTCGCGGATGGCGTCTAGCTTCTGGCGCACCAGCGGTGCCAGCTCAGGGTCGGGCACAGGGGCCTGGCTCATGTACTCGTCGAGGAAGGCGGTGCGGGCCTCGGGGTGTTGGTCCATGGCCTCGGCCAGCAGGTCTTCCATATAGAGCACCTCGGCGCCGTGTTCGCGCAGGAGGCGGGCAAACTCGTCGTGCTCCTTCTGGGCGTAGTCCAGATAGAAGGCGTCGTGGATCCAGCACTTCTCAAACTCGTCGGCTTTCATGTTGGCCAGCTCTTTGCCGGGACGGTGGAGCACCACGCGCTGCAAAGACCCAATCTCGCTGGTCACATGGATTGGCTTAGGGGACATGGCAAAACCTTTCTTCGATGTCGAAGGGATTGATGCGAAAAGGGCGATGCCGCCGGCAGGGAGGCCATGGGTTTCTCGGCATGTGCCGATAAAAACGCCCTCCCTGCCAGGGAATATGGGTAGCGGGCTAGGCCACCACGGGGAGCATGGCCGAGATGGCGGTGAAGACCATGCAGACAAGGGACATGGCCAAAAAGTACTTCCAGGAGACCTTCCACCACTTCTCCAGGCTGATCTTGCAGACGGCCAGGCCGGCCACCAGGATGGCGGAGGTGGGGGCCATGATAGTCATCATAGGCTCGGCCAGGCAGAGGGCGGTGACGGCGCCTTCGGGGTTCAGGCCCATGAGCTCGGTGAGGGGCCCAAAGATGGGCATGGTGAGGGCGGCCAGGCTGGATGAGCTGGGCACCAGGATGGTGAGCAGGTTTTCCAGCAGGTAGAGGATGGAGGTGAAGATGGCGCTGGGGACTCCTGCGAGGCCCTCGGCCATGCCGTTCAAGATGGTGTCGATGATCATGCCGTTGTTGGCGATGACCAGGACGCCGCGGGCAAGGCCGATGACGATGGCGGAGAAGGCGAAGTCCTTAAGGCCGGCCACGAACTCCTCGGCGATGCGCTTCTGGCCGAAGCCGGCGATGATGCCCGAGATGATGCCCATGGCCAAGAAGATGGCGGAGAGCTCGTTCATGTACCAACCCTGGCTCACCAGGCCCCAGACGATGAGGGCGATGCCGCCTATGAAGACTGCCAACACGGCTTTTTGCTGACCGGTGAAGGGGGTCTCCTCATCCACGGTCTTGATGTCTTGGCGCAGGACTTGATCCTCATGGTAGGTGAGGGACTTCTCGGGGTTCTTGCGGATGCGGGTGGCATAGAGCATCACGAAGGCAATGGTGAGGCCCACGATGACCACGAACATGATGGCTCGTAGCCACAGCTGAGGGTTGCCGGTGATCCCTAAGATGCCCTGGGAGATGAGGACGCTGAAGGGGTTGATGGTGGAAGCCACATAGCCAGCCTTGGCGCCTAAAAAGACGATCATGAAAGCTGTGATGGAATCGAAGCCCATGGTGATCATGATGGGCAGGAAGATGGCGAAGAAGGGCAAGGTCTCCTCGGCCATGCCAAAGGTCGAGCCACCCAGGGCGAAGAGCAGCATGGCGACGGGGATCACCACGATGTCTTTAGACTTGAAGCGCCTGACCACTCGGCGCATGCCGGCGTCGATGGCTCCTGTGGCGGTGATGATTTGGAACGAGCCGCCCACCACAAACACAAAGGCAACCACTTCGATGGCTTCCTGGATGCCCAGAGTAGGTGCTTCGAGCACTGCGTTGACGCCCTGGCGAAGATCCACCTCATCGCCGGTCTCGGGATCCACGCTCACTTTGTCCACCTCATGATAGGTGCCTGCGACGGTCACTTCGCGGCCGTTGACCTCGGCGGTGTCAAACACGCCTGAGGGCACCACCCACGTGAGCGCTGCCACCAGAACCATCAGGGCAAAGATGATGGTGTAGGTGTGGGGTACCGCGAAGGCCTTCTTTGTTTTCTGACTCATGAGACTCCTCTCTTGCACGCTCAGGCGAGGCTCTTGTGGGGGCTTCACCTTGGCCTTTACCAATGAGGCCATCTTGGGGCCCAGTGCCGCGAAGCGAGGGAGCGAGGGGCGTCAGAGAGAGGATCTGTCCCTTAAATGGCGTAGAATATGACGTAGACTGTCATAGATCTCAAAAAATATGACGCGCAATATCATATAGGCCTCCTATAGCTGGGAGAGCTGTTTCCAATGCGCTAGGGTGAGGCTGAAGCAAGGGAGAGATCATGAGCTATGTACAGGTAACCAACGAGATAGGCGCGCTCAGACGGGCGATCGTTCATCGCCCAGGGCGAGAAACCCAGCAGACGGCCCACGGAGACTTTTTCCAGGCGTTTCCTTTGCGCCCAGGCCGCAGCAGCTTTGACCTTGAGCAGGCCCAGCGGGAACACGATGCGTTGGTGGGCGTGCTCAAGGCTCATGATGTAGAGGTGATCGAGGTCTGCGACGCGCTGCAACAGACTCTGGAGGCTTCGCCTGAGGCCCGCCAGGAGCTCGTGGATGCCTTTGTAGCCGACAGCCCCGTAGAGGGCGCCGAGCTCACCGGCGCCCTGCGCGACTATTTCTTGTCCCAAGGCAGCCCCGCACAACTGGTGCAAGCCCTCTATGACGGCGTGCGCTATGGCCAGACCAACTTGGCGAGCCCTGCGTCCTTTCCCTTGGCGCAGCGCACCGACACCGCCTTCGACCCCGAACTTTTCCTCTCGCGCCCCATGAACACCAGCTTTTTTGTGCGCGACCCCGCCACGGCCATAGGCCGCGGACTCACCTGCAACTCCATGTACTGGCGCGACCGTACCCGCGAGGTGGATCTCTACCAGATCCTCCTGCGCCATCTGCCGGCGTTTAGCTCCACGCCCCAATGGCTCGACCACAGCTGCTCGTTTCATATCGAGGGCGGCGACCTTATCAACCTTACCGACAAAAGCCTGGCCATAGGGCTTTCCAACCGCACCGAGGGCCCCGCCATCGACGTGCTTGCCCGCCATTTGCTTTGGGGCTCTAGGGATGGTGCGCCATCCGGCGACGCAGCTCCTATGCCCGCCTCAGATATCAAGGACATCTACGTGATCCCTGTCCCCGGTACCGGGAACCGTCTTCACCTGGATACCTATCTGGCCCGTGTGGACTGCGACACCTTCCTGATGGATCGCAGCCTGGCCGAGCAAGGCCCCCTCCTGCGCCTCCATCGCGGACGCAAAAAAGGCGAGGTGCGCATCGAGGAGGAGCGCGGCGGTCTCAAGGCTATGCTCAAGCGCGCCCTTCACCAGGGACCTCTAAAGTTCATCGAGGTAGACGGTACCGACAGCTCCTTGGCCGCCGAGCTGGCAGGCGAGGCCATCGGCGTTTTGTGCCTTGCTCCCGGGGTGCTCTGTGTAAGCCAGGGCAACCTGCGCGTCAACGACTTGCTGGAGAAAGCGGGCCTCGACATCATCGCTGTCCCCACCATCGAGCTCACCGACGGCTTTGGCGGCCCCGGCAGCCTTGCATTGCCGCTCTGGCGCGAGACTGTGGAGTGACCTCCATGTCTGTGGGCGAGAACATACGCCACCTGCGCCGGCAAAAGGGCCTCTCGCAAACGGCCTTTGCCCAATTGGTGGGGACAACTCAAGAAACCGTCTCCCGGTGGGAGCGCGACGCCATCTTCTTGCGCAAAGACTCCCTGGCTCGCATCGCTGCGGCGTGCGGAGTTACCGTCGAAGAGATCCTTGGAGGACCTCGCGCAATCTCTCAAGCGCTAGATGCCGATGAGGCAACTTGCGCTTCTGCCGAGAAGACCAAAGCTACGTTGCTGGCTGCCTACCAATACCCCTGCTATCGCAATATCCGCTCTGGCAACGGCACCACGTTGGTACGCAAAGGCAGCGCCTATGCGCCTCCCGATATCGCCCAGCGCCACCCCAACGCCCTCTTTGTAGTGATGGATTCTGGCGCCATGAACAAGGTGTACCCCGCAGGCTCGCTGCTGCTGGTGGATCCTCAAGTGGCACCCTATAACGGCTGCTCTGTGGTGGTGTTTGTAGACGATGCCAACGTAGTGATACGCCGCTATATGGCCAACGGCAGCGTAGCCATGCTCTCTACCTGGTCTCACGAAAGGGGCACTCCCGATCTCATAGTGGAGCAGCGCTCTTTGCGCCTGTGTGGCGTGGTGGTGTGGTACCAGGCCGCACGCGACGTGGAAGGAGCCTGAGAAAGAGCCAGGAGAGCTCCCGGCGAAGTTAGGAAGGTGAGGGGCGAGATAGCTGTGAAGAACCAAGAAGGGCCAAGGCCAACGATCAATGGGCCAAGAAAAGAGGGGTGACAGACCCTCAGAAAACTATCTACGTTAGCTACAAATGAACATGGCTAATGTGAAAAAAGCGCACATTAGCCATGTCTTAGATTGATACAAGTGAAGTAAGTTTTTTGAGGGGCTGCGATATGAACTCTGGCTGCTAAGGGTTTTTCAGATGATCTCTAAAGCTGTCCATGTGCTCCCTCTTCCTAAGAAGTACTAACTATGGGTTCTACCTGTGTGATCTGTGCCCCAGTCATTCCTTAGGGAGCGGTCCTCTTTTCTCCAGAGGTTGCAAACAGATCTAATTTGATGGGCATCCAGAGAGGAGAACTTTGTCTCCCGATTTCCAAGGAGCCGCATCATGCTCAAAGGTCGTTCTTCGGGTGTAAGTGTGCTTAAAAAATCGATGATCGCTCGAGTATTGGGGCAATACTTGAGAATCTCGGTGGCAGTGCGTTGGCGCGAAAGTACGGGGAGGCCGTCGACTACCCTCACATCTTCAGGCTTGATTGCATGCTTGAACAAGTGGATGCCTTTGTTGCGAGTCTGCTTGCGTTCGATGCTGGCAAAGGCATAGGGTTTGGGATCAAACTCGTCGAATCCGTAGAGCCAGGCAGCAGTTTCACGAGAGACCACGTAATCGGTGTTATCTAGCTTGCGCTTCCAAGCAGGAGTTTTGGGATCCAAAGAAAGCCATGCGGCATAGACAGGTTCCTCTCGCAGCGCTGGCGCCGTAGCGGCTCGGTAGACGCCGCGTGCAATGGGAACGATTTGCTGGTGGGCGGCAAGGCGAGTAAGAGTGGTGCGGTTAACACCGACTTCCTGGGCTTGTGCCGAAGTAAACAACCCCTTTTGGCGAGCACATAGGTCGCTGAGCTTATTGAGAGCATCCAGTGCCTTCATAGTGATCCTTCCTCGGTGCGAGCCATCGGCATCAAGATAGGAAGGCCCAGGTATACTAGGCCTTCTTGCATCAATAAGTGCATCTTACTACAACTGCAACACATTAGGTAGCAAAAGTAGATAGTTTTTTGAGGGCATCAAAACGCATGTTCTAATCCGGGAATCCACTTTCATTCAGTAACCCGTTCTCATTTGCAGTTGTTCGCGTTCGTGCAGCGGCTCTCAACCGAGAAGCGCATCCCATGCCATCCCATATGTCCACAGAAAAGCGGCCCATGCCCCTAAAGACATGAACCGCTTGGTGTCAAGGGATCGTGCTAGGCGCTCAGCCCCTGCTTGCAGTGGCAGTGTTTCTCGGCAGGTCAACCGCAGCGGGCCGGACGCAATGCGTCTAGTCGATGCGCAGGCTTACATCCTTGAGCTGGGCCGCAGAGACCTCGGAGGGCGCGCCCTGCATGAGATCGGAGCCGCTGGAGGTCTTGGGGAAGGCCATGACGTCGCGGATGGAGTCGGCGCCTACCAAAAGCATGCATACGCGGTCGAGGCCCAAGGCAAAGCCGCCCATGGGAGGCGCGCCAAAGGAGAGGGCCTCAAGCAGGAAGCCAAATTGCTCCTGGGCGCGCTCGGGGGTGAAGCCCAGGCGCTCGAGGACCTTCATCTGCAGGTCGGCGTTGTGGATACGCAGGCCGCCGCCGCCAGCCTCGAAGCCGTCCATGACAAAGTCATAGGTGTAGGAGCCTACGGCCAGAGGGTCGGTGTCGATGAGGGGGATGTCGGCCTCAACCGGCAGGGTGAAGGGATGGTGCTCCGCGGAGTAGCGGTTCGCCTTCTTGTCGTAGGCGAACATGGGGAAGTCCACTACCCAGAGGAAGTCGTGGCCCTCGCGGGGGATATCCAGCGCGTTGGCCATGTGGGTGCGCATGCCGCCCAGGATGGTGTCTGCCTCCAGGCGCTCGGTGGCGGCAAACATCACCAGGTCGCCAGGCTCTACCTGAGCGCGCTCGCGAAGGGCTGCCATCTCGTCGTCGGAGAAGAACTTGACGATGGGGGAGTTCACCGAGCCGTCCTCGCGGAAGGCGATCCAAGCCAGGCCCTTGGCGCCCAAGTCCTTTGCCACTTTCTCCAGCTTGTCGATCTGCGCGCGGGGCCATGCGCCAGCGCCCTTGGCGTTGATGCACTTGACTACCTGGCCGGGAGTGGTGGCGGCGCTGGCAAAGACCTTGAACTGGGAGGCGGTGAAGATGTCGCTCACGTCCACCAAGGTCATGCCGTAGCGGGTGTCGGGCTTATCGGAACCGTAGGTGTCCATGGCCTCCCAGTAGGGCATGCGGCGCAGGGGGCTGGGCATATCGACGCCCACGGCGGCAAAGGCGCGCTTGAGCACGTGCTCCACCATGGACATGACGTTGTCTTGGTCCACAAAGGCCATCTCGAGGTCTACCTGGGTGAACTCCGGCTGGCGGTCGGCGCGCAGGTCCTCGTCGCGGAAGCACTTGACCACCTGGTAGTAGCGGTCCACGCCGCTCACCATAAGCAGCTGCTTCAGCAGCTGGGGTGACTGGGGCAGAGCGTAGAAGTTGCCCGGCTGGGTACGGGAAGGCACGATGAAGTCGCGGGCGCCCTCGGGGGTAGACTTGGCCAACATAGGGGTCTCTACCTCAAGGAAGTCATTGTTGTGCAACGCCTCGCGGACGGCGAAGGTGAAATCGTTGCGCACCTTGAGGTTGTGCTGCATCTGGGGACGGCGCAAATCCAGGTAGCGGTAGCGAAGACGGGTGTCCTCGGCAGTGTCGATGTTGTCCTCAATCTGGAAAGGCGGCGTCTTGGAGGTGTTGAGCACCACGATCTCGTGTACTAGCACCTCGATCTCGCCGGTGGGCAGATTGGGGTTGGCGGTATCCTCCGGGCGATGACGCACGGTGCCGCTCACCATGATGGGCCACTCGGGGCGAATGTCCTCGGCCGTATGGAAGGCCTGGCCGCCGGAGTTGTCGGGGTCAAAGGTGAGCTGGGTGAGGCCGGTGTTGTCGCGCAGGTCCACAAAGATGAGGCCACCATGGTCGCGGCGGCGCCATACCCAGCCACAAAGCGTGACGTCCTGGCCAATGTCTTGGGCGCGGAGCTGGCCGCAGGTATGGGTTGCCATGGAGTAAGAAGACACGGTGAAATCCCTTCGTCTTGCCGCCCCCTGCAGGGTCGGGCGGTGAATGATAGACGGGGCGCTTCAGGCGTAGACGGCACCTGAGCGCACGCGGTTATCTATCATAGCAACGAGGCCGCGCTCTTGGGGCTGCTGCCCAGATTCGCCAACAGTTGGAAAGGAAGCGGAAACCCATGTACAACGCTGCGGTATTCGATTTGGACGGAACCATCCTGGATACGCTGGACGACCTCCAGCTGGCGCTCAACCACACCCTGGACGCCCATGGGTTCCCGCTCTATACGTTGGCCCAGGTGCGCGCCATGGTAGGAAACGGCCTGCGCAAGCTCATGCTGGACGCCTGCCCGGCCGGCACCCCGCAGCCAGAGGTGGACAGCGTCTTCGACGACTTTTGCGCCTACTATGCCATCCACTGCAATGACCACACCCATCCCTACCCGGGCATTCCTCAGATGATCGAGCATCTGCGCGCCGCCGGCGTGAAGTGCGCCGCCGTGTCCAACAAGGGCGACTTCGCCGTGCGCGAGCTCATGGAGCTCCATTTTCCCGGCGCCTTCGACTTTGTGCTGGGCCAGCGAGACGACATCCCCAGAAAGCCCGACGCCGCCATGGTCTACCTGGCCCTCGACTCCATGGGAGTCTCTCGCGACACGGCTTGCTACGTGGGCGACTCCGAGGTGGACATCCTCACCGCGAAAAACTCCCAGATCCCCTGTATCTCTGTGACCTGGGGCTTCAGGGATCCTGGCTTCCTTGCCGAGAAGGGCGCCGCCCTCCTGGTAGATACGGTGCCTCAGCTTGAGGAGGCCATCTGTCAGGGATAGAACAGGGCTTATAGAACAAAAAGCGTGCTTTGATAAGGGGGTGTTGACCTGCGTCAGACCTACGTCAGATCTGCGCCAACACCCCTTATCCTGTAGGCCAAAAACCTGTAGACCAAATCTACCTTCATTATTTATAAGTACTCTTTGCGCTCAAAAGGGGGCAGTGTGAAAGTAGTACTGCTTTCACACTGCAAAACCCCGGCTAAATCATGGAGGGTCAAAAGTAGACCTACCTGTGAGATGAGGACCCAGGGCAGATGAAGTTTGGACTGAGTGTCACTTCATGCCTACTAAGCATCACTTTGCGCCTACTAAGTACTTAGTAGGCCGATTTTGCCCAAAATCTGCACCACTTTTTATTTAAGTATTACATTACCCAAGCTCACAGAGTTGGTTTCATATTAAATTGTACTTAGTAGGCGCGTGCTGGAGGAGATGTACTTAGTAGGCGCCAGCGCTGTCGCTCCTCTGCATCTTGGTCCCGCAGACCCCACAGATCGCCTTCTTTCATCAAGCTCTCCTACCTTCAGGATATAGCGGCTCGATTTTGCAGCCTTTAGCTGGGGCACCACTGCATTTGATAGCACACCCGCTGCCCGAGTCCCCGTGTTCAAATTTGCCTTCCGGATTTAAACACCCAAAAAAGGACGTTGACCTGCGTCAACGTCCCAATTCACAGCATGCTTTTTGTCCTGTAAGCCCGAAAGGCGGCAGGCCCAGGTGGCCCACCGCCTTTGAATACAGATAAAACAATCAGTCAAACCAGGACTCTGGCTATGTGGCCGGCGAGTCGAAGGCTGGGCTTACTCCTCTGATGCAGCCATCTCTGCCTCTACCTCGGAGCGAGGCTTGGTGCTGGCGTAGAAGGTGACTTGGTCTGCAACATCTTCGACAGTCTTGCCGTCAAGCCAGGGGAGGCTCAAAAACTCGCCGATGGTGGGGACGAGCTCAGAGCAGTCAGTGTAGTGGCCCTTGTGATTGAGGACTGAGGTGTCCTGGGCGCGCCAGTAGTGAGCGTTGACATCGGTGAGGTAGTACATGGCGTCATCTAGGCCCATGTAGACCGAGTGGTTGTGGCTCAGGTAGTTGGCGAGCCCGTCGTAGTTCAAATCGAGCGCTTCTTCTGCTCTTACACCCATGGCTGGTCCTTTCCTCGAAGGGGATAAAAAACGCGTTGCCAAACGTGCAGGGGTCGTGCGTAGATTCGATGCTAGCCTACCTCTGGTGTATCAGTGGCAGATTCTTGAAAGCTTGCAAAAACCAATCCGTGAACGATGCGCCATTGGCTGGAAGCGGTTTTGGAGCTTTTTCGCGCGCGTTTTGTGCTATGGGCTACTGGTTGCGCACTTGATAGGATGGCAGGGCTTCTCGGTCAGAGGGCGAAGGGGCAGGGCCCACATGCGCGCAGGGATTAGCGTCGGGTGCTCGCGGTGGTGTTGACGTTGACGAAGCAGTCGGGGAAGTCGGAGATGAGCTGCTCGATGTAGGTGGCGTAGTTGGAGAGGTATTCGTGGATGGCAGTGGCCACCTCGACGCGGTTCTCGCCGCCGTTCTCCAAAAAGCCCAGCACTTTGCGGAAGGGCTCGGTGGAGGGCTTGGTGTAGCCAAAAAGCACACCCATATTGCAGCAGCGCCTAAAGGAGCAGCCGGTTTTTTGCAGGGACTCCCAGACGTAGCCTTTGGCTGCGGCCTCGTAGGCGGTGCGGTGGAACTCCTCGTTGAGCTCGATGTATTTGGCCTCGTTGTAGGGGATGGCCAGCGACTCGTCCATGGCGTCTACCAAGCGGTGCAGCTCATCCAGCGTAGGCTGGGTGATCACGCGAGCCAGCTGGGTGACCACCAGAGGCTCCACGGCTACGCGCATGTAGAAGGATTGGCGCAGCTGGCTTACCGAGATGCGCGAGACATGGGTGGCGCTTTGGGGGGCCACCTCTACCAGAGAGCGGTCGCGCAGAAGGCCCATGGCCTCATGGACGGGGGTGCGGGAGACCTCTAGGATCTCTGCCACGGAAGACTCGCGGATCCAAGCTCCCGGAGGCATATAGAGCATGAGGATGTTGTAGGAAAGCACCCGGTAGGCATAGGCCGAGCCGGATTCTTTGTCTTTGCGAGGAAAGATCCGCATGCAGTCTGCCGCGCTTACTCCTGCGCGGCCAACAAGTTTAGTGCGAGGCTCTGGCATGCCACTCTCCTAAGGACTACGGCTCTCTATGAAACCCTAGAATATCAGTTTTCCTGAAGAGATGCCCCTGCCATCGGCGAGCTGTGGAGAGCTGCTGATGAGCGACTCCTCATTTTGGGAGAGCGACTGGGCGCGGGGATGGCGAGTTACCTGCCGAGAAACGCCTCTACCCTCAATGCCAGGCCCCCTGCGTCGAAAGAAGGGACGTCTCCCTTAAAACATGCCGGCCTAAAAGTAAATAAGGGTTTACTTCTCAAAAGTTAACTGTATCATACAAATAGAGTTAGCGATGTATAACTTTGGAGATGACCAGCTATGAATACCGCAACTCTATCCTTTGCGTCGCGAGAGGCAGGCAGGCGCCGCATGGCTGAGGCGCCTGTCGCGAGCTCTGGGGGCGGTCCTGCTCTGCCTCTTTCACTGGCCAATCCGGGATCTGTGCTCACGGTGCGCAAGGTGCGCAGAGGCGCGGCTGCCCAGCACTTGGCGAACCTAGGGTTTGTAGAGGGGGCGCAGGTGCGGGTGGTCAACCAAACCTCCGCGGGCACCATTGTGAGCATCAAGGGATCGCAGCTAGGCCTGGATCGCGACACTGCCCGCCAGGTGATGTGCTGCTAGAAAAGCGCGTCAGTCAGCGCGGCTGCCTGGGTGATGGATGCGCCCAAAAGATATCGCAGCTGCCTGCCATAACAAATCAACCTGCAAAGAAGAAAGGAGCCCTCATGGCCCATCCTCTCACGTTGGCCCAGATCCCTGTGGGGCAGTCCTGCAAAGTGCTCAAGCTCACGGGCAGCGGCCAGCTCAAGCGCCGCATCATGGACATGGGCATCACCAAAGGAACCCGGGTGGACGTCAAAAAGGTGGCGCCTTTGGGCGACCCTTTAGAGCTCACGGTGCGTGGCTACCAGCTGTCCATTAGAAAAGACGAGGCGGCACTGGTGCAGGTGGAGCCCACCGTCTGCTAGCAAGCTTTGTATTGGCAAGGGTTTGTCGGCAGCAGACCCTGGCTCCTGCATCTAAAGGCCTTTAAGGCAGAGGGTCGCCCGCCCTCAGCGCTACGAAAGGGAACACCTTGGACACAACTTTGAACATTGCCCTGGCGGGAAACCCCAACTGCGGCAAGACTACCCTGTTTAACGAGCTCACCGGCTCCAACGGTTACGTGGGCAACTGGCCCGGCGTCACGGTGGAGAAGCTGGAGGCGCCGCTGCGCGAAGACAGGCACGTGGTGCTCTGCGACCTGCCTGGCATCTACTCGCTCTCCCCCTACTCCCCGGAGGAGGTGGTGAGCCGCGACTATCTGTTGAGCGGGGAGCCTGCGGTGGTCATCGACGTGGTAGATGCCACCAACCTGGAGCGCAACCTCTACCTCACCACCCAGATCCTGGAGTGCGGCCTTCCCTGCGTGGTGGCCCTGAACATGGTGGATCTGGTGGAAAAGGCCGGCGACAAGATAGACGTCCAGGAGCTTTCGGTTCGCTTGGGCTGCCCGGTGGTGCCCATCAGCGCGCTGCGTCGGCGCAATTTGGACGAGCTTGTGGCCGCCGCTAAGCATGCTGCTGCCGAGAAGGGCCAGCCTCCGGTGGCAGATCTCTTCTCGGCGCCGGTGGCTGGTGCGGTGCAGGAGATCTCCCAGGTGATCGCTGGCTTTGTGCCTCGCAAGTCCCAGCTTGCCTGGTATGCGGTGAAGGCCTTCGAGGGAGAGCGGCAGGCGCTGGAGGCGTTGGGATTGCCTGCGGCCTCTGTGGCTGCGGTGGATGCGGCGCGCGCAGGCGTCGAGGCCCAGCTGGACGACGACGCCGAGTCTCTGGTGACCAACGACCGCTACGCCTGGATCGAGCGCCTGATGGACCAGTGCGTCACCAAGGCGCCGCAGGCGCTCACCACCTCGGAAAAGATCGACCGCGTGGTCACCAACCGCTGGCTGGGACTGCCCATCTTTGTGGCTGTGATGGTTCTGGTGTACTTCTTGGCGGTCTCCACGGTGGGCACCTGGGGCACCGACTGGGCCAACGACGGCCTCTTTGGCGACGGTTGGTTTGTTAACCCTGCCCAGGCTGCAGCCTATGAGAGGGCTCAAAAGGCCTATGCCGAGAAGGACTACGGCGCTGCCGTCGAGGGGTATCTGGCTGCCGCCGAGGAGGCCGGAGTGGACACTGCCAGTGTGGCTGAAGCCATCGAGCAGGGCGGCAGCGCTGCGGTGGAAGACTTCGCCTCACGGGCAGCGGCGGCTGGCGTGGTGGCTCACGACGTGCCCCTGCATGACGAGGACGGCAACTTCTTGTCCACCGAGGGCGACGTGGTGTTGGCCAATGCTGCCGATGAGCCCCAGCTCAAAGCCGGGCAGGCGCTGGCCTATCATGAGCCGGTGGATTCGGCGGCATTTTTGGAGGCAGCCAATGCCCAAGAGCCCATCCCCGGCGAGTACGGCTGGTATGTGCCGGGCATCCCGACAGTGGTGGGGGAGTGGCTCGACAGCTTGGGAGCTTCCGACCTGGTGAAGTCTTTGGTGCTTGACGGCGTCGTGGGCGGCGTGGGCTCCATCTTGGGCTTCTTGCCTCAGATGATCGTGCTCTTCTTGCTGCTGTGCTTCTTGGAAGACTGCGGCTACATGAGCCGCGTGGCCTTTGTGATGGACCGTGCCTTCAGGCGCTTTGGGCTCTCTGGCAAGAGCTTCATCCCGCTTTTGGTGTCCTCTGGCTGCGGCGTGCCTGGCGTGCTGGCCACCAAAACCATCGAGAACGACCGCGACCGCCGCATGACCGTCATGCTCACCACCATGATCCCCTGCGGCGCCAAGACCCCAATCATCGCGCTATTGATGGGCGTGCTTATCGGCGGCACTGAGGGTTGGTGGATCGCCCCCTTCTTCTACTTTTTGGGCCTGACCGCGGTGATTGTGAGCGCCATCATGCTCAAGAAGACCAAGCCCTTCGCCGGAGAGCCCGCCCCCTTTGTGATGGAGCTTCCGGCCTATCACCTGCCGGCCGCCAAAGCCTACTTCCTCCATGTGTGGGAGCGTGTCTCGGCATTCATCAAGAAGGCTGGCACCATCATCTTCGCTGCCAGCGTGGGCATTTGGTTCTTGTCCAACTTTGGGCTGGCCGGCTGGGAAGGCGGTTCGGGCGCCTTTGGATTCTTGCCCTCCATGGCCGATGCGCCCGAGAACTACATGGACTTCTCGGTGTTGGCGGGCGTGGGCTCGGCCATTGCCTGGATCTTTGCCCCGCTTGGCTTTGGCACTTGGCAGGCGGCGGCCTGCTCTCTGTCTGCCTTGATCGCCAAAGAGAACCTGGTGTCCACCTTTGGCGTGCTCTTTGGCCTGGGGGAGGTGGGCGAGGGGTCCACGCTGCTGTGGGCTACCTTCCAGCAGATGTTCACTGTGGCCGGCACCTTCTCGCTGGGCGCCATGCTGGCCTTTGTGGCCTTTAACATGCTGGACGCCCCCTGCTTCGCCGCCATAGGCACCATTAGGCGCCAGATGGCTGACCCCAAATGGTTCTGGGCTGCCATTGGCTATCAGTGTGGCTTCGGCTGGATGGTAGGCCTCATCATCAACCAGCTCTGGGAGCTCTTTGCCCTGGGTCATTTTGGGGTTTGGACGGTGGTGGCGCTGGCAGCTTTGGCAGCTATCCTCTTCCAGCTCTTCCGCCCCACGCCCAAGTATGGGCAGGAAGCCTCGAGGGAGGTCAAAGAAGCTGCCTAGACGGCTGCGAGGCTTGCGGGCCTTGCGATCCCAGTCACGTCACTTATTGCCATATATACAAACTGGCGTTCTCTCTGCGCAGGCGCTCCTGGCTTCCTCTCCGCTGGGAGCGCCTTTTGCATAAGGGGTCACTAAAAAGCGCCTGGTCGCAGCGAGCGTAGTTCTCGGCAACGAGAGAGGGCGCAGGCCAGGGCCAGCTGTTGGGCATCGGAGGGGTTTTGCCAGGAAAGCCCTGTGAGCCGGGCGGCGGCATTGAGCCTGTAGCGCAGGGTGTTGGGATGCTGGCCTAGGGCGACGGCGCAGGCCGCGATGTGTTGGCCATGCTCCCACCAGCTCAAAAGGGTGGGGGCCAAAGAGGTGCCGTGCTCGGCGTCGTGGTCGCGCAACGGATCCAAGATTTGATGCTCGAACTGCTCCATGGCCTCGTCTTGGGCCACCGGGAGAAGCGCTCGCAGTATCCCCAGGTCCTCATAGCAGGTCTCGCGGGCATCTTGAAGCATGGCGGCTCCTGCGCTGTCCCAGGCCTCGCGGACGGCTTCTCCTAACTCATTCAAATGCTTATGCATAGTACTGGCTCCCAATGCCAGCACCGCCAGCTCCTCCGGCAGCTCTGGCATCGATGCACAGTAATCCAACAGACGATGGGGATCCGGCGCGCTGTCTTGATCTGTGGCCACGAGCAGCGCTCCCTGATCGTAGGGAATCACGGTAGAACTAGGGCCTCCACCTGGTCCTTTATGCCACCAGCGCTGGATGGACGCAAGCGCTTGCGGATCCAGCGGCCCATCGCAGCCCACCCACACCACGCTGCAGCTTTCTCCAAAGGAGGGGCAAAGAGTCAGGGCCAACCGACGGCGCTCTGAAGGGTCTGTAGCCATCAACAATGCATCTACGGCACGGCGAGAGAATCCCGCTTCTTCCATGGCGGCCGCAGCGGAAGCCACTTCATAGACTATGCAGTCAAAATACGCCTGATCACTTGTGGTAACAAACAATGGAAAGTCACGAGTATTGGCATAGCGCACAGCCTGTTCTGGCAGGGGCAGATGCAAGACGTTTTTAAACACCAGCCCGCTGGCATCTTTGGCTACCAAACGCTTGATGGCCTCGACTATGAGGTAGGGATCGTCTTTGGCGTAGAGAAACGTGCTCAATACCAGCTGCTCACTATGGAAGTTGTCCCGCTCGTAGCGCTCTTTGAGGCCTGCCATGAACTCATAGTCCAAGATGCCCACGTCATGGATGGGGCGCGCCAGTCCTCCCGAGCCTGCCACCAGCTTCACTTGACCCTTATGGGAAGCCAAAAAATCCGAGACGGTATAGCGCATAGCTGCATCCCTTTGCCAAATTATTAGACTTGCCGATAAAAACAACCAATGCAAATTGTAGTTCACGCCATAAAAACGCTCTCGACAGGAGAGCGGCGTTGTCGGCACTATGAGGCCAACGGTTCAGGCGCCCTGGCAAGCGGCGCCCCAAGGCGCGCTCTACTGCAACCCTGTACAAGGAAGGATCTCTCATGGCCAAGATGCTCGTGCTCTCTGCCCAAGACATCTCCCAGGTATTCACCATCTCAGACGCTCTCACGGCAGTCGAGGAGGCCTACGTCCAGAAAGCTCAGGGCTCTGCTGCGGCCTGGCCTATGGTCTATGCGGCTTTCGAGCCCGGTGAGGCCGACATGGACATTCGCTCCGGCGACCTGGCGGCTGCAGGACTCTTTGGCCTCAAGCTCACCGCCTGGTTCTCCCGCAATCCCGAGCGCAGCTTGCCTGAGATTTATGGCACCACGCTTTTGGCCAGCGATCGCACTGGCGAGCCTTTGGCACTGCTCAATGCTTCAGCCATTACCGGCCTGCGCACTGGAGCTGCGGGGGCTCTGGGCGTCCGTACTCTGGCCCGTCCGGACTCCACCACGCTGTCGCTGGTGGGCATGGGCCATCAGTGCCCCTATCAGGTAGCTGCTGCATTGGCCGCGATGCCCCAGCTCAAGACGGTGCTTTTGTCGGATCCCCGCGCAGATGGCCCGCGCACCCATAGGGCTGAGGAGATCGAGGCTCAGGTGGCAGCTCTTCTCGGCAAGGCGGGAATCGAGCGCGACGTTGTGATGGAGGCAACAAGCGTAAAGGACGCCGTGCGACAGGCCGACGCGGTGATCTGCGTGACCCCGGCCACCACTCCGGTGCTCAAGGCCGAGTGGGTGCGTCCAGGCACGCACATCTCTGCGGTGGGCGCCGATATGGAAGGCAAGCAGGAGCTGCCCTGTGACCTGGTAGCCCAAGCGCGGCTGTTTGCCGACGACAGGGCGCAGTCGGTGGCTTCGGGCGAGTTCGAGGTGCCGGTGAAACAGGGCGCCATCAAACCAGGTGCCATCGTGGCAGAGCTGGGCGAAGTGCTCGCCGGCGCTGCCCCTGGTCGTTCGAGCGATAAGGACATCACTGTCTTTGATACTTCTGGCATCGCCATCCAGGATTTGGCAGCCTCCAAAGTGGCCTACGACCGCGCGGTGGAAGCCAATATGGGCACCTGGGTGGAATTCTAAGCAGCGTTGTGCCGCAGTTCATGTTGGCTGAGGCTCGCAGGCGTTGCGTTGCAGCACCGGCGCGTAAAAATATGAATCAGGGAGAGGAACGCCATGCATATCAAGGACTTCGCAGTCGAGCAGTGGATGAATGCCTGGGAGACCAAATGTCGCTATAACGTGGCAGAGACCTGCTGCTACAGCTTGAGCTTGGAAGAACTTTTCGAACTGGCCGACGAGTCTCTGGAGGAGTTTGTGGCCAGCCGCTCCGGCCGTCGCCTCACCTACGGCGCCATCGAGGGCTCGCCGGAGTTCCTCGCCGGCGTCGCAAGCCTTTACCGCACGGTAGAACCCGAGCACATCGTGCCCACCCATGGAGCCGCCGGCGCCAACATGCTGGCACTCTCGACCCTCTGCGGCCCCGGAGATCATGTGGTGGCCGTCATGCCCACCTACCAGCAGCTTTACTCCATCCCGGCCATGTGCGGAGCCGAGGTCTCTGCCTTGCATCTTGACCGAGAAAAGCGCTACCACGTCGACCTGGAAGAGTTGCAGTCGCTGTGCCGCCCCAACACCAAGCTCATCTGCATCAACAACCCCAACAATCCCACAGGCGCGCTGCTCACCACCCAGGAGCTGCTGGATATTGTGGAAGTGGCGCGAGCTCAGGATGCGTGGCTTTTGTGCGACGAGGTCTATCGCCCGCTCAACTTCCAGGGAACCTGGCAGGAGTCGGTGTCCGACCTCTACGACAAGGCCATCGCCACCTCGTCCATGTCCAAGGCCTGGAGTCTGGCCGGCCTGCGTTTGGGTTGGGTGGCCTGCAAGGACGCCGAGCTGCGCCGGCAGCTGCTGTCCCACCGCGACTATGATTTGATCTCGTGCGGCATGATCGACGACGCTCTGGGCGCCTTCGCCCTGGCGCACAAGGACGCCATTCTGGCACGCAGCCGCCGCATTGTGACTGCCAACCATCAAGTGCTTATGGATTGGGTGGCCTCCGAGCCTCACCTCTCGGTGGTGGAACCCGAGGGAGGCACCACCGTGCTGGTCTACTACGACTATCCTGTGGACTCCTACGAGTTCTGCACCCGCATGGTGCAGGAGACAGGCGCCCTGGTCACCCCTGGCGACTGCTTCGAAGAGCCCCGATCCATGCGTTTGGGTTACGCCTATTCCGACAATCCCGAGGCTCTTCGCGAAGGCCTTGGTGCTATCAGCGAATTCTGCCGCATCGTCGAGCGGGAGCAAGAGTAGCTCTAAGACCTGCGGAGCGGCAGCATCTCGAGGGCTCATCCTCAAGATGCTGCCGCTTTTTTGACTGCGGTGTCTTGGGCAGCCAAGCGTCGGCCGACGCGACCTTCAAGTCGCGCAGTCTCCCCACTCACGCCGCCCTGGCTGTGCGCTTAAAAAGCCACCTGCAAAAACATCTTGAAGCGCTCCGGCGCATAGACCGCATGAGGCACATTGGCGGGCATGATAATTGATTCACCTGCGGGAATGTCGTAATCAACCCCATCGATGGTAAGGCGGCCTAGGCCGTCCAGCACTGTTACCAAGGCATCGCCGCCGCTGGAATGGGTGCTGATCTCCTCGCCCTTGTCAAAGGCAAACAGTGTCATAGACACCGCATCGTTTTGCACCAACGTCTTGGAGACTACCTGGCCGTCCTGATAATCAACCAATTGCGCCAGGTTGAGCGGGGTGCTCTTCTCGATATTCTTATAACCAGCCATCAGAAATCCTTCCATATGTCCTCATGCGAGCTCTCGCAGACTCGCGTGTTCACAGCCTTGTTCCTACCTCTCATTACGGCCCTTATACTCCTGCCGAGAAAATACCCACAACTTAGTAGGAATTAAGAGGTGGAATGCAGGTTGGCAGAGAGGGAACAAACCTCCCGGCAATACACGGCTATGAAGGAGCGGCTATGGCAAGCTGGCAGGAGCGTTACGAGGCTTCTAAGTGGATCAACATCGTCTTTTGGGTATGGCTGGTGGCTGAGATAGCGCTCACCATCATGAGCTATGCAGGGATCATTCCTTTGGCAGATTATTGGGGCATCTGGTTTATCGGCAACGCTATCGTCGATACCGTGTTTGTAGTGCTTTTGGCCATGGCCGGCCAAAAGGGCATGGCCATTGCCTTTGCCGTCATCTCGGTCCTCATCCTTATGCCCTGGCCTCTTTAGGAGCTTTTCGCTAAGCCTTGTGGCCGATCGCTCCTCCTTAAGAGATGGGAGTTGGGGCTTGAAAGTCATATAGGAGAATCCATGCGATCAGAGCAGGACCTTGCTTCTACCCTCGCAGAGCTCACCGGGCGCGTTCAAGATGGGCAGGTAGACTTTGTGCCTCTCCAGCAGCTGCTGGCTCGTGGGCTGGGGGAGCCTGTCTACCTGGCTCCTGATTGCATCTACCTGCGAGGCATTGGTGCCGACGGCGGTTTTTTGTGGGCTGCCGACCCCAGGTTGGCAGCCCAAGTGCTGGCTGAATATGTACCGCCGGCACTCTTGGCGATCACAGGAAGAGAGGCGCAACAGGCCGCGCAGCAGGTGTACCCTGGCCGCTGCACGTTTATAGAGCACCTTATCTGCGCCTATCTTGAGCCCCATGCCCCTCATGTGAAGTCGCCGCTCTGCGTGCGGCCTCTCACGCCAGACTATGCTCAGACGGTGCTTTCCCACTATTCGCATCCGGAGTTTTTCACGTTGGAAGAGATCGTTCGCAGGCTGGCGGCAGGCACCGTCGACGGCGGCTTTCTGGGGGATGAGCTTGTAGGGTTTATCGGCCTTCATGATGAGGGGTCCATGGGCATGCTGGAGGTATTCCCGCAGTATCGCGGCAGGGGCTTTGGCCGCCAGCTCGAGGCGGCGAAAATCGGCGCGCAGCTAGAGAGGGGATTGATCCCTTGGGCGCAGATCTTTCCTGACAACACGGCCTCCATCCACCTGCAAAAGGTATTGGGGTTGCGTTTTGGACACATGGTCCAAGGGTTTGTGCAGTGCATTAAATGATATGAACATCGAAACATAAACTTAATGGGTCATAGATGAAATACCTAAGGTTACGCGGGTAAGAGGGGGCTGAATCTGCCCACATCGTGTTGGTTAAGGATCTACAACCATGAAAGAGACGTTGCTTCAAGATTTTGAGTGGTACCTGCCCAATGACGCAAATTTTTGGAATATCGTGGGGGAGCAAGCAGAAGACCTCAAGCGCCTAGGTTTCACCTTTGTGTGGCTGCCACCGGCGTACAAAGGGCAAGCCGGCGCCAGCGATGTGGGCTATGGCGTCTACGATCTTTTTGATTTGGGAGAGTTTGACCAAAAGGGCACGACGGCTACCAAGTACGGCACCTTGGACCAGTATTTAACAGCTATCAAAACGCTTCACGATCAGGGGCTAAAGGTCGTCGGCGACATCGTGCTCAACCACCGCATGGGGGCAGACGAAAAAGAGACTGTGCAGGTAAACGCCTGCAACCCTCAAAATCGCCTTCAAGATACCAGCGGCGAGTTTGAGGCAGACGTCTGGACCAAGTACACCTTTCCCGGGCGCAATGGGGCCCACGATGACTTTACCTGGGATGCCTCAGACTTTACCGGCACCGATCACGACGATCGCACCGGCAAAAACGAGATCCTTTCCTTTGAAGGTAAAAGCTGGAACGACAACGTAAGCAAAGAAGACGGCAACTTTGACTTCATCATGGGTGATGACGTGGACTTTTCCATGGATGAAGTGGTGGCTCAGCTTACTACCTGGGGCCTTTGGTATACCAAGAAGGCCGGGCTTGACGGCTTTCGCGTGGACGCCGTCAAAAGCATCGATTCCAAATTCTTTGGGCCGTGGCTTCAAGAGATGTCGGAGGTGGGCAATCATCCCATCTTTGCGGTAGGGGAGTTTTGGAGCGGCGACAGCAACGATCTTAAAGGGTATCTGGCAGACAGCGGTCGCTGCATGAGGCTCTTTGACGTGCCGCTCCACTTCAAGCTGCAGCAGGCTTCTCAGCAGCCAGCCAACTACGACATGCATCAGCTTTTTGACAACACTATCACTAAAGACGATCCCGATCTTTCCTGTCCCTTTGTGGACAACCACGATACGCAGCCCGGGCAATCACTCCAAAGCTGGGTGGAGGATGGCTTTAAGTCTCGCGCTTATGCCACCATTTTGTTGAGAGACGCCCAAGCTCCCTTCGTGTTCTATGGCGATCTTTGGGGCATCCCTCACGATGGCAAGAACCCGGTGCCTTACCTGCGCGAGATGATCTGGATCCGCTCTCATCTGCTGGGCGACGAGCTGGTGGACATGAACGATTACGACCACCAAAAGATGTGCTGGTTGGTGCGCGGCGATCATCCGGTGTTTGTGATTTGGACCGGCGCTGACTGGAAGCAAAAGGACATCGTGGAGCCCACGTTGGCCGGCAAGACCTTTGTGGATGTGTGTGACCCTTCGCATCTGGTGCCTGTGTCAGAAAACGGCACTGCCAGCTTCACCTGCAGCCCCAACGGCCTGGGCATCTACATCACCTGCGAAGACTACGAGACCCTGAAGCAGGAGCTTTACTAACGACATCCCTGTAGAGAGACGATGCTTTTTCGCCCCGCATAAGAAAAGCCCATTCCCCAACATCGTACTGGTAGCGGGGATGGGCTTCTCGGCAGGATCAGGCTGCGAAATGGGCGCTGCTACTTGGCTTTGCCCTGGTTGGCGACGGCGTTGATCTTGGCGGCGATGGTCTCGGGATCGCCGATGTACTCCTTGGAAAGCACGTTGAAGTCTTTATCAAAGGTGTACACCAGGGGCACGCCGGTGGGAATGTTGACTTCCAAAATTTCGTCGGGAGTGAGCTTGTCAAACTCCATGACCAGAGAGCGCAGCGAGTTGCCGTGGGCGGCGATGAGCACACGCTGACCATCGCGCATTTGCGGCTCTACCACCTGCTGGAACCAGGGCCATACGCGAGCGATGGTGTCTTCGAGGCACTCGGCGTAGGGGATCTCGTTGGCCGGGATGTTGCGGTAGGCCGGCTGGCTGTGGGCGTCGCGCGGATCGCCCGGCTCCAGCGCAGGGGGACGCACGTCAAAGGAGCGGCGCCAGATCCTTACCTGCTCCTCGCCATACTTGGCGGCGGTATCGGCCTTGTTGAGGCCCTGAAGCGCGCCGTAGTGGCGCTCGTTGAGCTTCCAGGTCTTTTCCACCGGCAGCCAGTCGCGATCCAAGGCATCCAGCACCAGGTTGAGGGTGTGAATGGCGCGCTTGAGGTAGCTGGTGTAGCAAATATCAAAGTCGTAGCCGGCGTCTTTCAGGGCTACGCCGCCGTTGTAGGCTTCGTTGCGGCCCTTCTCGGTAAGGTCGACGTCAGACCAGCCGGTAAACAGATTGGCCTTGTTCCACTGGCTCTCGCCGTGCCTGATGAGCACCAACTGCATGGTTTCTGGGGTCATGGAGATTCCTTTCTTGGGGCTTGCGGAGAGGTATGGGTCTCTCTAGTATGGAAATAAGTAAACCATGGGTAACTTAATTGCTGCCCACATCCTACCCGATCTCCGTCAATGAAGCCGCATCGCGTTAAGCTCCATTGACTCCCTATCTACCCAAGGAGTCCCCCTATGATTGACGCCATCATAATTTCTTTAGTTGTCGTGGCCGTCGTCTTCGTGATCCGCGCCCATCTGCGCGCCACGCTTTCCGGCCAGTGCTCCGGATGCCCCTCGTCAAAAGGCTGCGCCACGCTTTCTTGTTCGGGTGACGGCGCGCCTGCCTGCTGCATCGCTACCGAGAAAACCCTCCGTTCCATCGATGAGTCGGTGGCGAAGGCCGCGGCGTGCGCCCCACAAAAATCCGACGTGCCCTCCTGCTGCTCCAAGCACGAGGGGTAAGGGTTTCTCGGCACAGGAGAGCTCTGGCTTGCTCCTATATTTTTGGCTACCGCCTGGCCATCGGAAGCCAGAGGCGAAACAGCGGCGAAACACGTCTGTGCGAAGGTTGAGCTAACTATGGACGTATTCCCTTCGCACAAACGAGGTGGACATGAGTAATAGCAGCAAGGATATCGATTACGTACTTCGAACGGTAGAAGAGCGCGACGTGCGTTTTGTGCGCCTATGGTTTACCGACGTGCTGGGTAACATCAAGGCTTTCGCTATCTCGCCAGAGGATCTGGAGGAGGCCTTCGAGGAGGGCATTGGATTCGACGGGTCTTCGGTAGATGGCTTTTCCAGCATCCTTGAGTCCGACATGCTGGCTTTCCCAGATGCCTCCACGTTCCAGTTCTTGCCCTGGCGCCCCTCCACCAATGCGGTGGCGCGCATCTTCTGCGACATTCTGACTCCGGACCGCCAGTCGTTCGAGGGCGATCCGCGCGCCTGCCTCATGCGGGTCTTCCGCCTGGCAAACGACCGCGGCTTTGTTCCCAATATTGGGCCTGAGCTGGAGTTTATCTACTCGGAGACCGGCGCGGTGCCCGTGCCGTTGGACAATGCCGGCTACTTTGACTATGCCCCCACCAACTCCTCCCGCGAGCTGCGTCGCGACACGGTGCTGTCGCTGGAGCGCCTCTCTATCCCGGTGGAGTACTCCTATCACGCCATGGGGCCCTCCCAAAACGGGCTGTCCTTGCGCTATTCCGAGGCCGTCACCGCCGCAGACAACATCATGACTGCCCGCTTCGCCATCAAGCAGGTGGCTCAAAACTACGGCTTCTATGCCTCCTTCATGCCCAAGCCTCTGCAGGGCCGTCCCGGATCCGGCATGTTCTTGCAGGAGTCGCTCTTCGACTCCGATGGCGAGAACGTCTTCTGGGGCGCCACCGACACCCTCTATCACCTGAGCGACATCGCCCACTGCTACATCGCGGGCCTCATAAAGTACGCCCCTGAGTACATGCTGCTCACCAACCCCACGGTGAACTCCTACAAGCGCCTGGTGCCTGGCGGAGAAGCGCCCACCTTTGCCACCTGGGGCCGTCGCAATCGCAACGCCTTGGTGCGCGTGCCCATGCACAAGCCGGGCAAGCATCAGTCCACCCGCCTGGAGCTGCGCGTGCCCGATCCTTCGGCCAACCCTTACCATGCCATCGCCGCCAGCGTGCTGGCAGGCCTCAAGGGTATCGAGGAAGGGCTGGAGCTTCCGCCTGAGTACACGGCAGACCTGGGCTCCTCGCCGGCAGAGCTGGCAGCTGCCGGCTTCGAGCGCCTGCCCCGCAACCTGGGAGAGGCCATCGAGAGCTTCCGCCACTCCACGCTCATGCGCGAGATGCTGGGCGACCGCACCTTCGACTTCTTGGTGGCCGAGAAGAGCCGCGAGTGGGATTCCTACAACGCTTCTGTCACCGATTGGGAGATCAAGAAGTATTACGGCGGCTATTAAGCGGCAGCGCCTCGCAAGCGCTTTATAGATTGCCTGGTAAAGCCCTCGCGCAGTGTCGCTGCACGAGGGCTTTTTGACGCTCTTGAAGACCTTTAGGTACAAATCTGCTCTAGGCCGGCAAGGAAAGGTCTGCGGCCCTGCGTGCGCGTAGGTGCAGGAGACTTCAGGCGTGAAATATGCCACTTGAAGCGACGGCAGGGTTTCTCGGCAAAGGAAACAAGAAAAAGTAATAGGCCAGTTGGTCTAGATGTTGATAGGTACCCAGTAGCCTATGGCGCGCTTTGACTGGGAAACTCAGCAGGCTGAAACACAATATAAAAACAACCTGAATAATTGCCCAAAAAAGCCTGAAGAATATGCAACAGGATATTTCTAATTTGGGGAGTACAATAGACCAAACAAGATAAAGAAATTAGAAACAAACTCCCACTATATATCTAGGAATATAGAAGTCACCATGCGCTGGCAGCGACGATCACCTCACAACTTCATAGGCTTGTTAGGTCAGCTTTTGCTCCAAGGGGGAGTGCTAGATTGTCCACCAGAACGTCCCAACGCACGTTCAGAAATCTGATTGTGATTGGTGTGGCTGTAGCCCTTATGTGCGGTGCGGCTATTGCGGGCTGCAAGCCTCGCAGCATGAGGGAGGCCCAAACGGTCTACGGGCTAGTGAATCCTGGAACGCTGACTGTGGCCTGCGACTTCGCCTCTCCGCCTATGAATTTCTACGACAACTCGGGAGCCCCTCGCGGCTTTGAGTACGAGCTTTTGCAGACGGTGGCCGATCGCTTGGGACTCAAGGTGAAGTACATCGAAGACACCTCGGTTAAAGACATCCCAGCGGCGCTCAATGAGCACAAGGCGGACATGGGCGCCTCGGCCATTGTGGTATCAGATGTGGGCACGGTCTCCGACGGCGTCATCATCGGCCGCCCCTACATGGCGGTGGGCCGCGACCTTATCATTGCGCGCGATGCTGAGCGCACAGACCTGGACGATTACAACGACCCTTCGGTCACCATCGCGGTAGATGCTGAGTCTGCCAGCGAAAACTGGGTGCGCAACCGCCTGCCCAAGGCCCAGATCGCCCAGGTAAAAACCGCCGATGAGGGCCTGGTGGGCGTCACCGAGGGCACCTATTCCGCCGCTGTCTACGACGACGTCACCGCCTCGTACCTGTTGAGCGGCACCTACTCCAACCTCATGGTTGCCAACCATGTGCACAACGCCGGCCAATACTGCTTTGTCTATCCCGAGGGCTCCGCCACCTTGCGCGACGACATCGACCAGGTGATGCAAGACCTGGAGAGCGAGGGCTATATCGATTCTCTCGAAACCAAGTGGTTCGGGTCGGTCCTCGACTAGCCTCTGCCGCCTCTATCTCGCTCCCTATCCCATAGCCGAGCTGCTCTTTTAAGGCAGCTCGGCTTTTGCGTTTGATACATTCTGGCGATCTTGCAAGGGTTTTCTTACCTACCGTTTGCCGATAAGAGCAGCCACCTTATGCCAGGCTCCTCGGTATCCCTTTGTGCGTCGGAGCTGGAAAAATATGCAAAACAAACCTGAATAACACTCAGAAGATGCATAAATATTTGGTTTCAGGCCCGTGGGGAAGGCACTTTTTTGAAGCAAATGGGTGCAGGGGTGTTAGTATCATCCCCATATTCTGACGACGCCCTACTTTATGCGCACGTCAAAAGGGTGCCGCACGCAAGGCACCCTTTTGTGGTTGATAGAAGGGAACATCATGAACCACACAAGGAGCGGCTTGGGGTTCCAAAGCCGGCTGATGTGTCTGGTAGTAGCCCTGATGGTCGCTCTGGGCACGCTGGGCATTCTTGTCCCTACCAGCGCTCAGGCCCTCACTGTGAACAAGGCCACTGCCTCGCCTAATGAGGACGGCGGATCAGGGGTCATTGGCGGCATCGATACCCGTCTCACCTGGGAAGCCACGGTGGACGAGGGCGAGACCATCTCGGGTGTGACCCTCAAGCTGCCCCAAGACGGCTCCTTCGACGGATCCAGCACCCGCGTGACCGTGCTTGACGGGCTCAAGCGCAAACCCGTGGATGCCCAAGTGGCGGTCCAAGGCACTGCCTTGCAAGTGGCCTTCTCTGAGGATGCCGTAGGCGGCGACCTGCTGCGCATCGAGGTCACCAATATGAAGTTTCCTCCTGAGGGCGGCGATGTGCAGGTGACCGGTACGGCCACCGTCAACGGCCAAGAGGAAGATCTCACCCCTTCTCCGGCCATCGCCATCATCGCCAACACTCCGCTTCAGGCAGCGGTGATGTGGCTGGACGAGCAGCCTTGGGTGGCTGCCTGGAACTCCAATCAGTTCTTGGGCATGTTCTTTAAACCTCAGCTGTTGCTCACTTCTTTTGCCTCACTCTTCCCGGGCTGGCTGGTGTGCTTGGCCATCGTGGTCATCGCGTATCCCTTTGCCATCTTGCTGGGCCTCGTCTTCGCCTTCATGAAGATGGCCAAGCATCGCGGAGTGCGCGCCATCGCGGTGACCTACATCAACATCTTGCGTGGCACCCCGCTGTTCTTGCAGATCTACATCATGTTCTTTGGCCTGCCCATGCTGGGCATCAACATCGACAACAATGTGTTGGGCGTCATTGTGATGGCGGTGAACTCCTCGGCCTACCTGGCAGAGATTTTCCGCGCCGGCATAGAGTCCATCCCCCGCGGCCAATATGAGGCAGCAGAGTCTTTGGGCATGAACTACATGCAAACCATGACCTGTGTCATCCTGCCCCAAACCGTCCGTCGCGTGCTGCCTACCGTGACCAGCGACTTTATCACTGGCTACAAAGACACCTCGCTGCTTTCCTCGGTAGGCGTCATGGAGCTCATGATGTTCTCCAAGAACCTCACCACGGTGACGGGCAACATCACTCCTTACATCGCCGCGGCCATTTACTACCTCATTGTCACACTGCCCCTCATTCGCATCGTGTCCAAGGTGGAGGCTCGCTTGGCCCGCTCCGAGTCTGGCGGCGGCCCGCGCCCCAAGGCCGGCGCCCCTAAGGCAACCGGCGTAGAAGACCGCGATGCCGAGGTAGTGCCTGGCACTGCCCAATGCGCCGCTACGCCCCAAGACAAGGCGTTGGTGCTCGCGGGGATGCCAATGGTGGAGGACGCCTGCCAAGTAGCCGTCGCCGCCCCTGCGGCAGAGGAGGTCCCTGCCTGGCGCCTTCTGGCCTCATCCGTCTTTGGAACCGTTCCCTTTGGCGCTGCTTCTTCGAAGGGGGAGAGCCATGAAGTCTAAAAAGACCGCCGTACCCGAGGTCGCCCCAGCCCTCGATGGCGATGTGGCCGCCAAGCTGGCCTATGAGCACGACAAGAACCTCACCACTCACCACTTTGTGGAGGGCGAGCATCCCATGGTGCGCATCGAGCACCTCAACAAAGCCTTCGACGACAATGTGGTGCTAAGAGACGTGAACCTCAACGTCTGGCCGGGTGAGGTGGTGGTGGTTCTCGGCCCCTCCGGATCGGGAAAGTCCACCATGCTGCGCTGCATCAATCGCCTGGAAACGCCTACCGCCGGACACATCCTCTTCAAGGACCAGGCCATCACGGCTGCCCACAAGAAGGACTTGTGCGACCTGCGCAGGCACCTGGGGATGGTGTTTCAGAACTTCAACCTGTTCCCCCATCTGTCGGCCAAGGAGAACGTCATGATCGGCCAGACCAAGGTGCTGGGGCGCGCTAAAGAAGAAGCCGAGAAGGAAGCTCTCGCGCAGCTGGCCGCGGTAGGGCTGGCCGATCGCGCAGACTACATGCCGGCGCAGCTCTCCGGCGGCCAGCAGCAGCGTGTGGCCATTGCCCGTGCGGTGGCCATGCATCCAGAGGTGCTGCTCTTTGACGAGCCCACCAGCGCTCTCGATCCCGAGCTGGTGCGCGGCGTGCTGGACGTCATGCGCGATCTGGCTGAGAACTCGGGCATGACCATGATCGTGGTGACCCACGAGATGGGTTTTGCCCGCGATGTGGCCGACCGCGTGGTCTTCATGGAGGACGGCGTGGTGGTTGAGGAGGGCTTGCCAAACGAGGTCTTTGACCATCCCAAAAATGAACGTACTGCGGCGTTCCTAGGAAATATCACTGAGGTCTAAAAAACAGGGACTATACTCACAAAGGTGTCAATTTAGGCGTGTGACCTGGGATAGCGTCATTATCTTTTCAGCTTCTCCCAAGCTGTGGGATTCCTGAGGAAATCCTGTGGTAAACTAGCTGACATATTGTGCCAACAAAGGGCTGCACTAATCGGTAAGCGGTCATGCCGGCTTACCCAACGCGGCCCATAGACCTCAAGTGCCCAGAGCCTGCTTTGCCGGCTCTTGAAGGAGGCCGGCTTGCAGCACCACAAAAACGTCTTGCTCGTGTCCAGAACCACCCGTCTGCATGAGCGCATGCGCGAACTTTCTCATTCTTTAGACATCTCTATCCTGCTGTCCACTCCTGACACCTTTGATCAGGCAGTGACTTCGGGTCATGAGTTCGACCTGGTAGTCTTCGATCTCTCGGGCGTCACTCCAGAAGTGCAAACCCGCGTCAACGCCTATGTAGTGGGTAACTCCGGCATTCCCCGTCTGCTGGTGGTAGACGAGGATATGCTACTCAACCTTCGCATGCCCGTGCAGGGCCGCAGCGACTTCATCCTGCCTGGCGCGTCCGAGGTGGAGTTCGAGGTGCGTATGTCCCAGCTCCTCTGGCCGGGCGAAGAGACGGTGCCCTCAGACTTTGTGACCATCGACAACATGACCATCAACCTGGCCACCTATCAGGTGACCATCGATGGCAACCCCGTCGACCTCACTCTCATGGAGTACTCGCTGCTGTCCTTCTTGGCCACGCACCCTTCACGCGCCTACTCCCGCGAGGCGCTGCTCCACCGCGTCTGGGGCTTCGAGTACTGCGGCGGCACCCGTACGGTGGACGTGCACATCCGTCGCGTGCGCTCCAAAGTGGGCCCCCAGGTAGCCTCCCATATCGTCACCGTGCGCGGCGTGGGCTATCTCTTCAAGCTCTAAGAGCCCAGGTAGGAAGGGCGGGTTTCTCGGCAAGTAACGCCCCGTCTCGACGTATAAGCTCAGGATCATCAAGGGTTTCTTGGCCTCTACCTGGCCGAGAAACCCCTTCTTTATGGCTTGGTGCCTGCAGGAATCCCTCAGTCATTTGCAATTCTTACCAATTCTTACGAAGAAATGGCTTAGCTGAAAGCCGACGGTAAATGGGGTACATTCCTTACACCCGTCAACGCAGAGGAAAGGTTTGCCCATGGCCCCTGAAGATCAAAATTCCCTGCACCCAGAAGATCCTTCTCAAAATCCCACGTCCGAGTCTGAGGTCTCGGATGCTGAGTATGCAGCCGTCCAGTTTGCTATGCCTGTGCCAGAGCCTTCCGCATCTCAGCCAGAAGCGCCAGAGGCGCCTGTGCCCCCTGTGCAGGACCCCTACGCGCCGCAGCCCGTAGCCGCACAGCCTACTGAGGCGCGGCCTTCGCACCCGGCATCTCCTGAGCCTGCGCTCCATTTGGGTCACGGGGCAGAGACCGATTCGCTGCTTGAGCCCACCCCTCGCCACGAGAGGCCGCAACCCCCTGCGGGCCTGGCGGGCACCCAGCGCCAGCCGCAGGTTTCCACTACGCAGCTGCCGCCCATAAGCCCCAGCCTTACGCAGCGCCAGCCTCAGGCTCCAGTGCCGCCGGTGCCTCCGGTGGAGCCGCCACAGAATCCTGGCAGCCCCCAAGACTTTGCGGGCGAGCCTGCGCCTCAGCCGGCTCCCAAAAAGCGCTCGGGCTTTCTGCCTGGTCTTTTGGGCGGCCTGTTGGGCGCTTTGCTCGTCGCCGGCCTTTGGTTTGGCGTGACCCGCTTGGTGCCCGCCGCCTCTCAGACCACCTCTCCTTCCCAGGCTGGTCCTACGGTAAACATCTCCGCCAACCAAGAGAACGCCTCTACCGCCGAGGTGGTGGCAGCCAAGTGCCTGCCCTCGGTCGCTTCCATCAATGTGACTACTTCCCAGGGCGAAGGTGTGGGCAGCGGCGTGGTCTATGACACCCAGGGCAACATCCTCACCAACTACCACGTAGTAGAAGACGCCCAGTCGCTGGTGGTAAACCTCAATGGCAAGAGCTATGAGGGCACCGTGGTGGGTTCTGACCCTTCCAGCGACTTGGCCGTGGTGCATGTGGACCTCAATGGCGACCCTGTCACCCCCATGGAGATCGCCGACTCCTCCAAGCTGGTGGTGGGCCAGTGGGTCATGAGCCTGGGCAGCCCCTTTGGCCTTGACCAGTCGGTGTCCACCGGCATTGTGAGCTCGCTCTACCGCTCCACCATCATGGAAGGCTCTGCCGGCAACACCATCTACACCAACCTGGTGCAGACCGATGCCGCCATCAACCCCGGCAACTCCGGCGGCGCCCTGGTGAACGCTCAAGGCCAGCTCATCGGCATCAACTCCATCATTCAGAGCGCTTCTGGCTCCAGCTCGGGCGTAGGATTCGCCATCCCCTCCAACTACGTCAAGAAGGCAGCAGACGCCATTATTGCCGGCAAGCCCGTCGAGCACGCCTACCTGGGCGCCAACGTGCGCACCGTCACTCCGCAGGTGGCCGCTCAGGCGCACCTGGCAGTAAAGCAGGGCGCTTACGTTGACTCCGTGGTGCAGGGCATGCCCGCCGCTCAGGCAGGCCTCCAGGAGGGCGACATCATCACTGCTATCGATGGCGAGGCCGTGACCTCGGGCGACAACCTTATCCTGGCCGTCCGCAGCAAGGAGGTGGGCGACAAAGTCACCCTTACCTACTATCGCGGCTCCACCGAGTCCACCGTCGACGTCACCTTGGGCTCCGATGCCGAGGCTCAGGCCTCCCAGGCCCAGCGCCGCCAGTCTGCCTATGAGCAGGGCGACAGCGACGAAGACACCCAGGCGCTTCCCAACCGCACTCGTTAACTCCATGAAGGAGGGCGGGTTTCTCAGCTGCACTCTTCTCCTTTGCTCCCCCTTTTGCCGCCCGATGCTTCCTTGGCCCTTGCAGGCCCAGGGAGGGTCGGGTGGTTTTTCCTGCCGAGAAACCCTGGTCATTGCCGCCAGGGGGATGTGGCGCCTTGGCTTCGTGTCCAGAAATGCCTCCATGAAAGGAAGCCAAAGCTTACTTCTCAAAATACCTACTAAAGAGTGGGAATATAATGGTTCGCGTTGGGAAGCCTAGTGAATGCACGGGAGAGGCCTAAAGAACGCGACACGCTTTAGGAGGCGTTATGGATAGCAAGCACACTTCTGCTCAAGTGCCTGTGGCGCCAGAGGCTCAGTCTGGCGCGCAAAAGCCTGCCGAGCGCACGGTGGCTCGGCTGGCGGTGGAGGGCATGACCTGCGCCAGCTGCTCTTCCATCATCGAGAAGATGGTGGGGCGCATGCCCGGTGTCGACAACATCGCAGTGAATCTGGCGGCCAACACGGCCACAGTAGCCTTCGACCCGGCCCAAGAAGACCTGGAAAAGATCTGCACCACCATCGATGACCTGGGCTTTGTGGCCAATGTCATCCCCGAGGAGAATCGTGCGAAGTTCGACGAGGAGCGCCGCGCCAAAGAGCGTGCCTCCGAGCAGCGCGACCTCATGACCTTTGTGGCGGCGCTGGTTCTCACCATCATTATCGTGATCATTTCCATGACGCCTCTGGGCATGGATCTGGCCATGGGGATCTCCATGGGCCTCTTTGGCGCCCATGACCATGCCCAGGCCATGTTGGTCATGAACGTCATCGACTTCATCCTTTGCATCCCGGTGCAGTTTATATGCGGCGCGCGCTACTACCGTGGCATGTGGGGAGCCCTCAAAGCCCGCGCCGGCAACATGGACACGCTGGTGGCGGTGGGCACCACGGTAGCCTTTGCCTATGCGACCTACCTCACCTTTGGGCCGCGTGCGCTCTCGGGCCAGATGGCCCCCTTCGAGACCAGCGCCATGCTCATCACCTTCATGCTGCTGGGCAAGATGCTGGAGCATCGCGCCAAGGGCCGTGCGGGCCAGGCGGTGGAGGAGCTCATGGGCCTCACGCCGCGCGAGGCCCATATCCGCCGAGGTGCAGATGTCATCGACGTCCCCGTGGAGTCTCTGGTGGTGGGCGACGTCGTGGTGGTGCGCCCCGGCGAGCGCATCCCGGCAGACGGCCAGGTGGTCTCGGGTTCCTCCTCGGTAGATGAGTCCATGCTTACCGGCGAGCCCCTCTATCAGGAGAAAGCCCAGGGCGACACAGTCACCGGCGGCACGGTCAACGGCACCGGCGTGCTGGACTTCCGCGTCACCGCGGCAGGCTCTGACACCACGCTGGCAGGCATCGTGCGCATGGTGGAGGCTGCCCAAGGTTCCAAGCCTCCCGTGCAGCGTCTGGCCGATAAGATCAGCGCCGTCTTTGTGCCAGCCGTCCTATCCATCTCAGCGGTCACCTTTGTGGTGTGGATCTGCGTGCTGGCCTCCCAAGGCCCTCTCAACGGCGCTGCGGTCGAGCGCGCCCTCATGGTGGGGGTCTCGGTGATCGTGGTGGCGTGCCCCTGCGCCCTGGGTCTGGCAGTGCCCACTGCCATCATGGTAGGCACCGGCCGCGGCGCCGAGGAAGGCCTGCTCATCAAGGACGGCGAGGCGCTGGAAGGGGCAGGCTCCGTCACCGACGTGGTCTTTGACAAGACCGGCACTCTTACCCAGGGAATGCCTGAGGTGGTCTCGGTAGTCTGCGACCCTGAGGTCTCTCAGGACAAGGCCATGGCCTTGGCTGCCGGCTTGGAGAAGGACAGCGAGCACCCCTTGGCCAAAGCCGTGCTGCTTTGGGCTGCCGAGAGGGATGTGGCCCCAGTGGCAGTGACCTCTTTTGAGGCCCTTGCGGGGCAAGGCATTGCGGCTCAAGGTCCCGATCCTCTCTCCGGCAGGCAGGTGGAGGTGGCCTTTGGCAACCAGCGGCTGCTGGAGTCGCTGGCTGCGCCTATGCCCCAGTGGGCCGTTCAGGATGAAAGCCATGCAGGCACTACGCGCATGTATCTGGTGGCAAACGGCCGCCTTGTCGCGGTGGTGGATGCCCGCGACACGCCAAAGCCCACCGCCCGCGACGGCGTGGCGGCACTTCAGGCTTTGGGTGTGCGTGTGTCCATGCTCTCTGGCGACAACCACAGCGCGGCTCAAGCGGTAGCCGTCGAGGTGGGCATCAAGCCCGAGGATGTCATCGCCGAGGTCTTGCCCCGGGACAAGGCCGGCGAGATCCAGCGCCTCAAGGATGAGGGCCGCAAGGTGGCCATGGTAGGCGACGGCATCAACGACACTCCGGCGCTGGCCACCGCAGATGTGGGCATCGCCATGGGAGCCGGCTCTGACGCTGCTCTCGAGGTGGGTCAGGTAGTGCTCATGCACGACGACGTACGCGACGTCTCTCGAGCCATATCGCTCTCCCGTGCCACCATGCGCAAGATCCATCAGAACTTTGCCTGGGCGCTGGGCTACAACTGCCTGCTCATCCCGCTCGCCTGCGCTGGCATCCTGGCCCCTGAGGTCTCCGGCGCCTGCATGGCGCTCTCCTCGGTGTCGGTGGTCACCAACTCGCTGTTGCTCAAGCGCTGGCGCGCCTAGGGCGGCCCGCCTCGAGTCGGCAGCCGGGAGAGTCCGGGTACAGTAGGGCTAGGACACACGAGCAGGGGAGTGACTATGGATAAAGATTCGGCGCGCGCACGGGCACAGGAGCTTCGCGAGCTACTTGATTACAACGCTTATCGCTACTATGCGCTGGATGATCCAGAAGTCACAGACGCCCAGTTCGACCAGTGGCTGATGGAGCTCCAGGACATCGAGGCCCAATACCCGGATTTGGTGGTGCCCGAGAGCTATACCCAGCGGGTGGGCGGCTACGTAAGCCCGCAGTTTGCCGAGGTCACCCATGCAAGGCCCATGTACTCCATCGATGACGCCATGAATCTGGAGGAGCTGGACGCCTGGTTGGCCAAGACCGACGAAGCGCTGGGGTCGACGCCGGAGCATCCGGTGGCCTATACCTGCGAGCTCAAGATCGACGGGCTGGGCGTGGCGGTCACCTACCGCAACGGCGAGTTCGTGCGGGCGGCCACCCGCGGCAACGGCACGGTGGGCGAGGACGTGACCCTCAACGTGCGCACCATCAAAGACGTGCCGGTGGAGCTCGATGCCAAAGGTCTGGATGCGCTAAGTGACGCTTCGGGACCGCAGGGCCAGTCGCTTCTGGAAGTGCGTGGTGAGGTCTACATGCCCAAGAGCGAGTTCGTGCGCCTCAACAGCGAGCGCGATCTGGCAGGACTGCCGGTCTTTGCCAACCCTCGCAACGCGGCGGCAGGGTCGCTTCGCCAAAAAGACCCCCGCATCACCCGCGGGCGCAAGCTGGCCACCTTCATCTATGCGGTGGCCGACCCCTCCATGGTGCACGTCACCACTCAGCAGCAATTCTTGGAATGGCTCGCCAGCTGCGGTTTTGTGGTGAACGACCACTTCCGCCGCTGCGACAGCGCCGCCGAGGTCCACGAGTTTTGCGCCCAGGCGTTAGCCCAGCGCAACGACCTCAACTACGACATCGACGGCGTGGTGGTCAAGGTGGACTCCTTTGCCAGCCAAGAGGCCCTGGGCTTCACCAGCCGCGCGCCCCGGTGGGCCATCGCCTTCAAGTTCCCGCCAGAGGAAAAAGAGACGGTGCTGCGCGACATCCGCATCCAGGTGGGGCGCACCGGCGTGCTCACACCGGTAGCCGAGTTTGACCCCGTAGTGGTGGCTGGATCCACCATCGCCCGCGCCACGCTCCACAACATGGACGAGATAGAGCGACGCAACGTGCGCGTGGGCGACACCATCATCGTGCACAAGGCTGGCGACGTAATCCCCGAGGTCGTGGGTCCTGTCCTTGCCAAGCGCCCCTCAGACTCGGCGCCCTTCCACATGCCTGCTCTCTGCCCCTCTTGCGGAAGCCCTGTAGTGCACGAGGAGGGCGAAGTGGCCTACCGCTGCATCTCCATCGACTGTCCCGCCCAGTCCTTGGAGCGCTTGGAGCACTGGCAGAGCCGCAAGGCCATGGACATCGACGGCATGGGTCCCGAGATGATCGGACGCCTGGTGGCCGCCGGTTATCTGCGCGACGTGGCAGACATCTACGACAATCTCGATGCCGAGAAGATCGCCGCCTTGCCTACCGGTCGCACCTACCAAACCACCACCAAGACCCATCAGGCGGGCGACCCCATCTTGGTGGGTGTGAAGACGGCAAAAAAGCTTATGGACCAGATCGAGAAGTCCAAAGACCGTCCCTTCTCGCGCGTGATCTTTGGTCTGGGAATCCAACACGTGGGTTCCTCGGTAGCCGATGCGCTTACTGCCGCCTTCCCCAGCTTGCAGGTGCTGGCGAGCGCCACAGAGGAACAGCTGGCCGCAGTGGACGGCGTAGGGCCAGTGGTGGCCTCTACCATCGCGGAGTTCTTCTCCATCCCCGAGAACTTGGAGGTGCTGCACCGCCTAGAGGCTGCAGGCCTGCGCCTAACCGACGAAGCCCCCGCCACTCCCAAGCTACCTCAAACTCTGGCAGGCCTCACCTTTGTGCTCACCGGATCGCTGGACTCCCTTACCCGCGAAGAAGCCGGAGAGGCCTTGAAGGCCTGGGGCGCCAAGGTGTCTGGCAGCGTCTCCAAAAAGACCAGCTACCTGGTGGCAGGCGCCAAAGCGGGTTCCAAGCTCACCAAAGCCCAGTCGCTGGGAGTGCCGGTGCTCGACGAGGAAGCGCTGCTGCATATTATTCAAACTGGAGAGAAACCGGAGGTCTGATAATGGAGAGTTCCAATTCGTCCGCTACCCAACGCCGTGCCCGCGCCGTGAAAATCCTAGGTCGCATTGCCTCGGGTTTATCGGTACTTATGTATGTGTCTTATATCGCTCAGATCTCCAATAATCTGGCGGGAAACTACGGCTCGCCCATTCAGCCCTTTGTGGCCATGGTGAACTGCATCTTTTGGACCGCCTACGGGTTTTTGGAAACGCCGCGGGATACCCCTATCATTGTGGCCAATGTTCCGGGCATCATCTTGGGCTGCATCGCCTTTTTGACGGCGCTGCACTAGCGCGGGCGACGTGCGCTTTGGGGTGGGCCCAGTCAATGAGAAGGGGCGCTCCCCATGGCGCAGGATACGCAGAAGAAAAAAATGCAGGATGTGGCGTTGCAGGGAGTGGCGAGCCGGCAGGATGAGGCAAGCCAGTCTCGCGCGGCTGCGACAGGGCCTGCGGAAGCTAATGGTTTGGCGACAGAGCCTGAGATCTGCGCCCAGCTGCCCGAGAAGCCTTGGATCCGTGTGCTGGCTGCCATCGCCACGGTGCTGGCCGTGATGATGTATGTCTCCTACATCCCGCAGATCACCAACAACCTGGCGGGCGATTATGGCTCGCCGGTGCAACCCTTTGTGGCCTTTGTGGCCTGCACCATTTGGGCGGTCTACGGCTACTGCAAGCGGGACCGCGACTGGGCGCTGGTGGCGGCCAACAGCCCAGGCATCTTCTTTGGCCTGGTCACCTTTTTGACGGCGCTGCACTAGGCGTTGCTGGCTGGCTGTCTTGTGAGCGGAATTACCTGCCATCTGGGTGTGTGCGCCACTTAGCACTCTTGCGTATGGGCGTACTCGCGCTACTGGCCGCGCGCTACTAAGTACTTCTACTTAGTAGCGATCTTCTATGACCTGGGGTTTTCCTTTTAAGTAAGTACTTTCGGGTGGCAATCGGGTCATTTTGGGGCCAAAAAGTACTTAGTAGCAAGCGCCTCGAGACTGTGGGTGCAGCAAGCGCACCAAGACTGTAAGCGCAGCAACCGCAGCAAGCATGGCAAGCGGCACACGACTGTAATGCAGCAATCGGCGTGGGACTGCGAGGGGCGCTCCACCAGACGGCAAATGGCAGCCGCACCAGACCCTCCGCACACATTTTGGGCTTCTCACAGTTACATCACCACTTGGTAACAGCCTGCAGCTCGAAACAAGACCGCTAAATTAGCCTTCTAGGCTTGCCCTTAAGAGCCCATGGGACACGTGTGTCCAGGCGCAACCGACGGCTATTGAGCTGTATCGCTTGGGCGCTCTGCCCCTTCCATAGATGGAGCAGTCGAGGGAGTTCTTATGACACAAGCTGAGCAGCCACGCACCCTCTGGTCGCCGCAGTTCGAGCACGATGCCTGCGGCATCGGCGCCCTGGCGCATCTCAAGGGCAAGAAGAGCCACCAGATGGTAGACGATGCCTTATCGGTACTGGTAAATCTGGAGCATCGTGGCGGCGTGGGCTTGGAGCGCTCCTGCGGCGACGGCGCGGGCATCCTCATGCAGGTGCCGCATAGGTTCTTCCGCAAAGAGGCTCAAAAAGAGGGCTGTCTGCTGCCCGACGAGGGCGACTATGGCGTGGCCATGCTCTTCTTCCCCCAGGACGATTTTGGGGTTCAAGCGGCCATCCGCATTTTCGAGGAGGGTTGCGCGGCTCACGGTCTGCCGCTGCTCTTTTGGCGCAAGGTGCCGGTGGACGCCCATGACCTGGGGGCTTCGGCGCGCGACACCATGCCCACCATCTACCAGGCCTTCATTGGGCGCCCTGAGTCTGTGCTTGCGGGCGACGATTTCGAGCGCGCCCTCTACGTGTGTCGTCGCACCATCGAGAAGACCGCCGAGAAGACCCACGCCCTCAAAGGCCGCATCTTTTATGTGTGCTCCATGAGCGCCAGGACCATCGTGTACAAGGGCATGCTGCTGGCCACCCAGATGCGCCGCTTCTTCACCGACCTCAACGATGCCGCAGTAGAAAGCGCCCTCTGCCTGGTGCACTCCCGCTATTCCACCAACACCACCCCCAGCTGGGAGCGGGCGCACCCCAACCGCTACATCATCCACAACGGCGAGATCAACACCCTCAAGGGCAACGTCAACGCCCTGCGCGCCCGTGAGCCCGAGCTCTATTCGCCGGTGCTGGGCGACAGGCTCGAAGACGTGTTGCCGGTGATCAACCGAGAGGGCTCGGACTCGGCCATTTTGGACAACGTGCTGGAGTTCTTGGTGATGAACGGCCGTTCTATGAGCCGCGCCGCCTCCCTGCTCATCCCCGAGCCCTGGGACAAGAACAAGCACCTCACCTCTGAGCGCCGCGCCTTCGACCAGTATCAGTCCATGCTTATGGAGCCCTGGGACGGCCCGGCCGCCATCGCCTACTCAGACGGCCGCACCCTGGGCGCCTCGCTGGACCGCAACGGCCTTCGCCCAGCCCGCTACTACATCACCCACGACCAGCGCCTGCTGCTTTCCAGCGAGGTAGGCACCTTAGACATCGACCCCGCAGACATCCTGGAGGCCGGCTGCTTGGGTCCTGGCGAGATGCTGCTGGTGCAGCCCGACGAAGGCCGCGTCCTCTGGAACGACGAGATCCGCAACGATCTGGCGGCTCAAAAGCCCTTCTGCCGCTGGATTGGAGACGAGACCCTCACCCTGGAAGACCTGGCAGTGCCAGAAGATTCTCAAGCTGCCGAGAAACCCGCACCCTTCGATGGCGCACCCTTTGCCTTTGCTATGGCTCAGCTGGGCCATAGCTACGATGATGTGGATGAGGCGCTGCGTCCTATGGCAGAACAGGCCAAGGTGCCGCTGGCTTCCATGGGCTTCGATATTCCTCTCGCCTGCCTCTCTGACAAGCCCCGGCCTTTCTACGACTACTTCTACCAGCTCTTTGCCCAGGTCACCAATCCCCCCATCGATGCGCTGCGCGAGAGTCTGGTGACTTCCACTTCGCTCTACCTGGGAAACCACGGCAACTTCCTGGAGGACGCCCGCGATAACTGCCGCCTCATCGCACTGGATGGGCCCATCTTGAGGGAAGAGGACTTCGCAAAGCTCTCCAGCTTGGATCGCACGGGTTTCTCGGCACGTACGTTTGCGTGCACCATAGCCGCAGGCGCTCCTGCGGGGGCTTTAGAGGCGGCCTTGGACCGTCTCTGCCAAGAGGCGGAGGAGGCCATAGCCCAGGACGTCAACATCATTATTTTGAGCGATCGGGCAGGCGCGGACGAGATCCCGGTGCCTTCGCTGTTGGCGCTGGGCGCAGTGCACCACCACCTCATGCGGCGCGGCCTGCGCATGAAGGCCGACATCGTGGTGGACACCGGGGATGCCCTGTGCGCCCATGACTTTGCGGCGCTGGTGGGCTTCTCGGCATCGGGGATCCACCCCTGGGGCGCCCATGACGCCATCCGGCACCTGGCGGCTACCGGGGAGCTGGCGGTCTCGGCGGAGCTGGGCATCCAGAACTTCGACAAGGCGGTCACGGCGGGCATCGTGTCCATCATGTCCAAGATGGGCATCTCCACCATGCAGGGCTACCATGCCGCGCAGATTTTCGAAGCAGTGGGCCTGGCGCCCGAAGTGGTGGACCGCTGCTTCACCGATACCCCCTCGCGCGTGGGTGGCCTCACCTTCGACGACATCCAGCGCGAGCTTTCCGAACGCTTCCACGAAGCCAAGCTCATCGCCCAAAGTCCTTCGCCTGAGCAGCTGCCTAGCTCAGGCATGACCAAGTGGCGCCCTTTCAACGGCGTCTTTGCGGGAGAAGAGCACCTCATCGACCCCCAGACCATCTATCTGTTGCAGCGGGCCTGCCGCGAGAACAGCCGGGAGCTCTGGGACGAGTACGTGGCCCATGTGCACAGGGCCGGCCGCCCCATGATGCTGCGCGACCTTTTGGGCTTCAAGCCGTTGCCCTCTGGTCCTGTGCCGCTGGAAGAGGTGGAGAGCGCCGCGAGCATTTGCCGCCGCTTCAACACCGGCGCCATGAGCTACGGCTCCATCTCCAAAGAGGCTCACGAGTGCCTGGCCATCGCCATGAATCGCCTGGGCGGCCGGTCTAACACCGGCGAGGGCGGCGAGGACCCTGCCCGCGAGACGCCGTTGGCTCCCGGCAGCGCCCCCTGGTGGAAGCCCGGCGACACCGCCAAGAGCGCCATCAAGCAGGTGGCCTCGGGACGCTTCGGCGTCACCAGCCGCTATCTGGGCAGCGCCACGGAGATCCAAATCAAGATGGCCCAAGGCGCCAAGCCCGGCGAGGGCGGCCACCTGCCCGGCAAGAAGGTCTATCCCTGGATCGCCGAGGTGCGCCGCTCCACCCCGGGCGTGGGCCTCATCAGCCCGCCGCCCCACCACGACATCTACTCTATCGAGGACCTGGCCGAGCTCATCTTCGATCTCAAGAACGCCAATCCGGGCGCGCGCGTCTCGGTGAAGCTGGTGGCAGAAGCCGGCGTAGGCACCATTGCCACCGGTGTGGCCAAGGGCGGTGCCGACAAGATTCTCATCTCCGGATCCAACGGCGGCACCGGCGCCGCACCTCGCGATTCCATCTACCATGCCGGCTTACCTCTGGAGTTGGGACTGGCAGAGGCCCAGCAAACGCTGCTGCAAAACGGCCTGCGCTCCCGCGTGGTCATGGAGGCCGACGGCAAGCTCATGTGCGGCCGCGACGTGGCTATCGCTGCCCTTCTGGGGGCCGAGGAGTTTGGCTTTGCCACCATGCCCCTCATCGCCATGGGCTGCCTCATGCAGCGCGACTGCCAAAAGGACACCTGTCCGGCGGGCATCGCCACCCAAAACAAGAGCCTGCGCTGCCAGTTTGCCGCAAGCCCAGACCACGTGGTGAACTTCATGATGTTTGTGGCTCAGGAGCTGCGCCACCTCATGGCAGACCTGGGCTTTAGGACAGTGGACGAGATGGTGGGCCATCCCGAGTGCCTGGTGCAGCTGGAAGAAGCCGGCGGCTGGAAGGCCTCCACGCTGGATCTCTCTGCAGTGCTTGCCAACGGCGCCAACGCCTACGGCCTGGATATCCCGGGGGCCGCCGGCCGCCGCTTCCTGGATGAGATGGCCTTTGACCTGGCGCTGGAAAAGACGCTGGATGCCACGCTCTTCATCCCCTATACCGCGGCGGCCCGCCAGCACTTGGAGCCCATCGCCTTCCACGCAGACCTGGCCAACGTCAACCGCTGCGTGGGCACCATGCTGGGCGCGGCAGTGACCGCCCAGCATCCCGAGGGGCTGCCAGACGACACCATCAAGATCCAGTGCACCGGCTCCGGCGGCCAGTCTTTTGGCGCGTTCTTGCCTGCAGGCGTAAGCCTCACTATCACCGGCGACGCCAACGACTACTTTGGCAAGGGTTTGTCGGGAGGCATTTTGGCGGTGCATCCCAGCTCCAAGGCCACCTACAAGTTCAACGAGAACCTGTCCATCGGCAACGTGGCCTTCTACGGCGCCACGGCGGGCAAAGGCTTCATCAACGGGTTGGCTGGCCAGCGCTTTGGCGTGAGAAACTCTGGAGCCACGCTGGTGTGCGAGGGAGTGGGAAACCACGGCTGCGAATATATGACCGGCGGCGTCGCCCTTATCCTGGGCGAGGTGGGCGTGAACTTCGCCGCGGGCATGAGCGGAGGCGTGGCCTATGTGTTCGACGAGTTGAACACCTTGGACGGCCGGGTGAACCACGAGCTGGTAGACGTGCTTCCGGCAGACGAGAAGGACCTGGCCATCATTCGCGAGCTTATTCAGGAGCACGTGGGGCATACCCTGAGCCCTTGGGCATCAAGCTGCTCTATCGCTTCGAGGTGCTAGGGCCCAAGTTCAAAAAGGTGCTCCCTCGCGACTATGCGCGAGTGACGGCACTGATGGATTCGGCGATGGCCGAGGGCGCAACCCGCTCCGAGGCCGAGACCATGGCCTTCGACGCCATGCGCATGGGGAGGTAGACCATGGGAAAAGTTGGCGGCTTCTTAGAGTTCGACCGCACCACCCACAGCGAGCGGCCAGTGGCGGAGCGCCTGAAAGACTTTGGCGACATCGCGCTTCCGCTTCCCGACGAGGAACAGCGCTTTCAAGCCTGCCGCTGCATGAACTGCGGCGTGGCCTTTTGCCAGACCGGCGCCTCCTTTGGAGGCGCCAGGACGAGTGGCTGTCCGCTGTACAACCTCATCCCCGAGTGGAACGATCTTGTCTGGCGCGGCCTCTGGGACCAGGCGGCTGCCCGCATGCGCATCACCAACCCCTTCCCGGAGTTTACCGGACGGGTGTGCCCGGCCCTCTGCGAGGCGGCCTGCAACCTGGGCCGCGATCGCGGAGCCACCACCATCAAAGACGACGAGCGCGCCATCTCCGACCACGAATGGGCTTCAGGCGGCCCGGCTCCGCTCTTCTCGGCTGCCGATAAACCCGCAGCCTCTGGGGCCGCCACCTCTGGGGAGGCTCCGACTTCTGTGGCGGTGGTGGGCTCTGGGCCTTCTGGCTTGGCCGTTGCCTGGGAGCTTCGCCGTCGGGGCTTTGCGGTGCGTGTCTTCGAGAAGTCCGACGCAGCCGGCGGCCTTCTGCGCTACGGCATCCCTGCCATGAAGCTGCCCAAGGATGTGGTGGAGCGCCGCATCCAGTGGATGCGCGACCAGGGGATAGCGTTCGAGCTCGACTATGACGCAGCCGCAGAGGAGAGCGTTTCTCGGCTGTGCGGCGATTTCGACGCCGTGGTGCTTGCAGCAGGGGCAGGGGAGCCTCGGCGCTTGAGGGTGCCCGGCGCCCAGTTGGATGGCGTGGTATTGGCCGTGGACTACCTCACTGCGTCCACCAAGGCAGTGGAGGGAGCCGGAGGGGATCGTGCGGCCTATGACCCAGCCATCAGCGCCGAGGGCAAGGACGTGGTGGTCATAGGCGGCGGAGACACCGGCACCGACTGCGTGGCTACCGCGTTGCGCCAAGGCGCGCGCTCGGTGAGGCAGCTAGAATTCATGCCCCAGCCGCCTGAGCATCGTCTGCCCTCCAACCCTTGGCCCGAGTGGCCCATCGAGCTCAAGGTGGACTACGGCCAGCAGGAAGCCATTCAGGTGGAGGGCGAAGATCCGCGCACCTTTGGCGCCGATACCCTGGAGCTTCTGGGTGACGAAACCGGGGCGGTGCAATCCTTGCGCTTCGCCCATCTGGACTGGTCTGGCGGCACCCCGGTGCGCATCGAGGGTTCTGAAGAAGAAATCCCTGCCCAGCTAGTGCTTATCGCCATGGGTTTCACCGGCCCTGCTCCGGAGCTCTTGGAAGCCTTTGGCGTGGCCGTGCAGGAGCAGCGCACGCTACCCGCCACGGCGCCTCAAAACCATCGCGCCCTGCGCACCCCTGACGCACCGGGCTTCTCGACTCCCGTGTATGTGGCGGGCAACACCCGCTCTGGCGCCTCGCTGGTGGTGAGCGCCATCGCCGACGGCCTCCTGTGCGCCAGAGAGGTAGCCGCTGGGCTGGACCGTTAATCTGGGGTAGCTTACCGGGTACCTCGCTGCTGGCTGGCTGCCTCGCGCCATCTGGGGCGGCCGCTGCTTGCGAGTCCACGGCCTACTGGCTGCCCCGTATTGTCTGGGTGGCCGTTCGTATTGCGTACTAGCTACCCTGGCAACAACGGGGGTGTTGCGGAAAATCCGACTTCATCCCCCCGATGTTATTGGGCAAAACCCGCAAATCTCGCAAAAGCCCAACAGCACAGAAGGGTCTTGCCGGATACCCTCTCAAGCACTGTTACTCCGCCCGCAGATCTGGCTTCCCAGGGGAAGCCAGATCTGCGAACTTATTTGCTGCGGGAAAGCGGTAACTGTTCTTGGAGCTCAGGGGCTCTGCCAAGTAGTACAGGTTGGCAGGTATCTCTGCCAACCAGCATAGAATGGAAGACCATGGAGTCTTACAGCCTTCCAATCTAGGTAAATTGGCGCTGGGGTTTGTAAAACCCCAGCGCCAAATTGGTGTTTGTGGCAGAAGGACATCAAATTGTTGCTGCCATCCTGCACAGACTGGCAGCCTCCACTGCCAACTAGCACAGATTGCCAGCCGTTACCGAAGCAGGCATCCCCCAAGGATCGCCTGCGAGTTTCAGGAATAAAAATACATACTAAGCATCAACGCAAGTAATAAATAAACAGATATGAATATCAATAGTCATTTCTAGACTTCATATCTACTGCTATCGCAAACAACCTGGTAATAGGTTGCATAACAGCCTATTGATTTCTGAAAAATAGGCACCCTTTTACATACCTAAAAGTACATTGAAAATAGAATATAGGGGCGTATATTCACTAATACGTGATAAAGTGCGCCAACGCTCACTCGACTCGGCGTGGCGCATCTGTTCGAGAGGTGGGAGTCATGAAAGGCCACATATCTAAGAAACGCGCCTTCGCCTTCCTGCTTTCGCTCTTACTGACAGTGCAGATGACGCTGCCAGCAGGTTGCCTGGAAGCCATTGCGCAATCCGTCGTGGGGGAGGGCATAGATTCTGAGCTAATCGCGGTTCAGGATGAGTCTGCTCTCGACCAACAGGTCTCAGACGATCAAGCGGCGCAACTTGACGGTTCGGCTGCCGAGAAGCCCGAATCCCCAGCTGCTGATCTCGAGGTGTCGAAGGAGGCGCCTTCTCAAGCTGAGGGAGATCTCAAGCAAGAGGCTCCTCAACCGGGTGTTGAAGCTGCCTCACAGCCTGCGAAGGCAGCGGCTCGAGCAGCCGACACCACAGTGGGGAGCATGGTTATTTCCGGCGGCGTGGCCGGTACCGACTATACCGTCAGCGGCGCCACCGTTGTGGTCAACACCTCAACGCCGTTGACGTTCAAGGGCACCCTGACCAACGGTACTGTGCAGATCAAGCAGGGCGCATCGGCCAACATCACCCTTGCCGGCGTCACCATCACGTCCAACACCAACAGCTCGCCCATCAATCTCATGGGCAGCGGCACCACTCTCAAGCTCTTTTTGGCCGACGGCACCGCGAACAACCTCACAGCGAACCTTGGTCAATATTGTGCTGGCATCCACTGCGGCGCGGGATCGACCCTCTACATCGACGACTCGGTAGCCAACTGGAGCGGCTCCACCCACGTGGAGGTTCTCAATGGCGTGGTAGACACCACTGCAACCTTGGACAATGGCACCTCGGTGACCAAAGGCGATCCGGTCACCCGTCTCGCCAGCTCCAACCCCGGCTCTTTGGTCGTCAAAGGCGGCTATGGGAGCGGCGCCATTGGTTCTGGCAGTAACGAGAACGCCGGTAACATGATCTTTGACGGCGGCACCATCACCGCCTATTCCGCAGGCGGCCATGCCAACAATGGCGGCACCAATGCCAACCAGAGTTGGAGCTCCGGCACGGGCATCGGCGCCGGTGCGGCAGGTGGCGCCACCAATATGTGGTTCAACGGAGCGCGTGTGGCCGCTTATGGCTCTTACCACGGCGCGGGAGTGGGTGCAGGTTGGTCCAGCGGCTCTGGAGGTTCGGCTCAGACTGGCGCTGTGGCTGGCAGCGGAAACTCGAAGTGCGGCAACATCTACATCAACGCTGGCTATCTTACCTCCCAGGGTTATGCCCACGGCAACGCTTTTGGTGGCGCTTGCGGCACCAACGCAAACCAGTGCATCATACGCATCACCGGTGGCACCTTGCATCCCTCCTCCTATACCGACAAGTTCGATATCGGCGGATCCGGTGGCTACACCATCGTCACTGGCGGCTCGGTCTATGTGAGCAATAAGAGCAAATTTACTGGCGTGGGAGATACAGCCTTCAACACCCAGGACGTGGCCTCGTGGAGCGATGTCACCGCTCTTGGCGGCTCTTTGCCTGCCACCGACAAAGTCTTTATGCTCACGGTGGATCTTTCCACCTCCTCAGAGAAGCTCAGCAACGAGAAGCTAGAAGACTTCAAGCTGTTCATCGGCGGCGAGGATGCCCATTACGGAGCTCCCACCGAGTTTGAAAACGGTAAGCTCTATCTCTGGCTTCCCGAATGGGTAGCCAAGCCCAATGCAGAAAAAGAAGTACGTATCGAGATGTCTGTGCGGCAGGCCGACGGCACTGTGAAGAAAATCGACCCCCTCTTCATAGCCAAGCCCTCGGCTTCCGATGCTACTCAGACAGTGAAGCGCTACATCGAGTTCGACTTCCCTTCAGACTACGCCAAGACGTTGGAGAAGGACTATGATGGACTGCCCTTCCCAGCCCTCACCGTGGATGCCACGCATCCCATCAATATCGAGCGCACTGTAGGTAACAGCGTTGTCAAAGAGACGCTCAACCAGCCAGAAGAAGTCAAGTTCAAGTATCAGATGCTCGCTCAAAATGAGGCGGGTGAATGGGTGCCCACCGGCAGTGAGTCCGAAGAGGGCAGTGCCACGCTGCCTGCCGATACTGGCCGCTTCCAAGTGACCATGACTTCCTACCAGTACGCCAAAGACCCCAGCTACGCTGCCAGCTACTGGGGCCATCAGGCCAAGGGTGTGGCGACCATCAACGCCGTGCCCGCCGTCCTTACCATGGAAGCCGCCCCTGAGTGGGGTAATCTGGCCGACGACGGCACCTGGACCCCCATCACCCAGGAGAACGCCGACGCCGGTATGGCCGGCAACCGCCTGAAGCTCCAGTTCAACATTCGCAGCGCCAATACCACGGCTCTCACTTGCGCTGCACCCACCGGCTCCTTCCAGGTCTCTATTGACGGAAAAGAGGTGGGTAAGCCTATTGCGCTCACCAAAGAAGCGGTGGAGGCCTCCAAAGGCTCGACTATCGCCAACCCCGACCTCTCCGTGACCTCCACCACCGGCGGCACCGAGACCCGTCACGCCACACAGGTGACCTACTACTTCGATCCCACCAACAACGACGCTCTGCTCAAGGCTCTCGAAGACGCCTCCAAGGGCGGCGAGCACAAGGTGAACATCGAGTACAAGGCCGACAAGAACTACATCCAGGGCGTCGACAAAAACCCCGACAACGCCAAGGAAGACGACACCTTCATCGTGCCGGTGCCTCCCACCACCGACGTCAAGCCTGATCCCGACAAGGACCCCAACGTCGACATCGAAGACGTCGATCCTGATCCCGACGATCCTGACAACCCCGACAACCCGGACAATCCCGATGACAAGGGCACCAAGGTGGTCCACAAATCGGTGACCTTGCGCTACAGCGAGTACTCGTCTAAGACCCTGGGCCTCACGTTCGAGTCCACCTCATCCATGCCTATGACCTGCAGCACCGCCAATGGCGCAGTGGCCGAGCTTGTGGCAGACAGCGAAGGCAATGTGCTCGACGCATCAGGCAAAGTGAACATCAAGGTCAACAGCTGCGGCACCACCCGCATCGTTATGGAGCAGGCGCCCAATGCGCTCTACACCGGCACCAAGGTCATCTTGGACGTCCGTGTCATCCCTGACGAGTCCTTAAAGCCCCAGGTGCAAATTCGCCTGGTCACCAACAACCTCACCCATCCTGGCGAGCCTGCGCGTCCCGGCGACGAGATCGAGTATCTGGTCACCGGTCTCAACCTGGTCAAAGGTTCTGCCTGGCAAACCGCCAAGCTCTTGGACACCATGGATCCTCGCTTGGAGCTGATCGAAGACAGCGTGAGCATTACCGACAATTACGCTACTCCCGACGTCTCCACTCGTCTGGGCACCGATGAGTTCTATGCAGCTGCTGCCAATGCGGGCTTCAAATGGAGCGATTTCGATTGGGATGCGCTGGCGGCAGAGGAAGGCTCAGGAGACGGCCAGTACATCTTCGACAAGGCAGCCTCCAAGGTCACCAGTTCCGTGGGCACCGTGTACGGTGGCCAGTCGGTAACCATGCGCTTCAAAGCCAAGCTGGCGTCCGGCACCGCCAACCGTCCGCAAAACCCCGACGAACCCAAGGATATCGAACCTGGTCCTGGTGGCGAGGGCACCTACGGCGTCAAAGAGAATCCAGCCCCTGGTGAGACTCCCAAAGATCCCACACCTCTCGACCCCAAGGATCCCAAAGACATCTTGGTCATAGGCGACGGCGCAGAGGGAGACCCTGACAACCCAGACGATCCCGATGACCCCAACAATCCCGATAACCCCAGCTATGATCCCAATCCCACAGATCCCGGCGTCGTCCCGCCGCTGCCCATCATCCCCAAGGATCCTGTGATGGACCCCGATCCTGACGATCCCGATGCCAAGCCTGACGTCACGGTGGAAAAGACTGCTGAGAACCTCACCCATCCTGAGGCCAAGCATGCCATGGTGGGGGACGAGATCGCCTACGCCATCACCCTGAGCAACCGGGGCAAAGACACCGCCTGGTATTCGCCGGCCATCTGCGACCCTCTGCCTCAAGGCTTGGAGCTCATTCCCGGCACCCTCAAGCTCACGGGCGTCGACGGCGCCACCCAAGAGGTGAGCGACAGCGTCTACAGCGAGAAGTCGCGCGTCATCGCCCTCTACGTGGACGACCTTTACGGCGGCGAGCAGGTGACCTTGACCTTCAAGTGCCGGGTAACCCCTGACGCCCAAGGCACCCAGGGCACCAATGTGGCCTATAGCACCGGCCAAACCCCCAGCGACCGTTGGAAAGAGGAGCATCCAGATCCGGATCCCGACAACCCGGATAACCCTGACAACCCGGATAACCCTGACAATCCGGATAACCCAGACAACCCGGACAATCCCGACAATCCCAAGCCTAGGCCTAAGCCCGGCGACCCCTTCGTGCCAGACCCCAAGCCCGGCGACGACCCCACAGATCCTGATTACGATCCTTGGAAGGACACCGATTGGGACAACTTCCCTGATGGCGGCACTCCCGCGCCCAAGCCTTCGGACCCCGCGCCTACGGGCACTGAGTCGGGCATCATTCCTGCCGACCCTGCCGATGAAGGTCTCGCCATGGACCTTACCGGAGAGAACCTCACTCGCGATATCTCCCATACCATGGTGGGCGACACCATCCGCTACACCGCCACCTTCACCAATACCCAGGATCACACACAGCTCTATGACACGGTGCTGCGCAACCTGGTGCCCGAAGGGCTCGAGGTGGTTCCCGGCTCCATCCATGTAGAGGTTCCCAATATCCAGACGCCCTCAACCTTCCGTCTGCGCCTGGCAGCTCCCATGAGCGGTGTCGAGACCTTCTCGGCAGCAGAGGAAGACCAAGTCCAGGCATTGCGCCAGGCTCCTTTGGCTCTGGCTGCAGAAGATGAGGCTGCCTCTCTGGACGTCCAAGATGCCGAGAATCCCCAGCCCTCGCAGGATGACTACCTCACCTTCCCTGTGGCCGATGAGGCATATAACGCCACGAGCCGCACCATCGGCGTGCATTCAGGCCATATGCCCGCGGGGACCTCGGTGCGCCTGGTCTACGACGCTACGGTTGGCCCCAAGGCGGCCGGCAAGACCATCGTCGACCATGCTTGGGGCCATGGCTACAAGCCCAGCGCCTACGACGTGGACGGCGAGCAGCCCACCATCGGCAAGAGCTTCGCGCCTGCGGGTGGCCTGGAGGCCTTCCTGGCCAGCGAAGGCCTGGCTACCCTCCCGGCGCGCCACGAGATCCCTGTGAGCGAGATCGTCGATCCTGAAGACGGCGAGGTCCAGCTGGTGAAGACTGCGCAAAACCTCACTACTTCCTCGGGGGAGACCTATGTGGGCGACAGGATCCTCTACACGCTCACGCTTGCCAATGGCACTGCCGGCTCCATGGTCTTCGACGCCATCATCGAGGACACACTGCCCGCAGGGCTTACCCTCGACGAGTCCACCGTCTCCTTGAAGACTGCCGCCGGACGCATAGTGAGCTGCAGCAATGTCTATGACGCGGCAAGCCGCCGCCTCTCTGTGGCAGCCGGCGACATCGCCGGCGGCGCCTCTGCCGTGCTTACCTTCGAGGCGACGGTCAACGAGCAGGCGCTCTCCGGCGACGTGGGCAACGTGGCCCTCGCTTTCGGCACCAAGCCTTCGCAGCTTCCTGACGAGGGGCATACCCCTCTGACGCCTGGCACGCGCTATGACCCGCCCCAGGGCTGGGACTCGTTCCTGGCTCAACAGGACGGCCTCCTCTCCGTCTCCAGCGGCGAGCCTGTCTATCCGTCGCCTGAGGCGGGAGTGGCCAACCGTACCAAGGTGACGGTGCTGCCCGCGCGCGGGAGCCGCATCATGCCCAAGACCGGCGATGTCGCGACACTGGCGCCGCTGATGTCGCTCTTGGGGGCCGTCTCTGTCACCCTTACCGCAGCTGTGCGCCGCAAGCGCTTCTAGCATTCAGGAAGTAAAGCGCCAAGGCCGCAAACGCGACCGATAGTCTCGCAAAGTCCAGCATCCCTCATCAGGGGTGCTGGACTTTTTTGGAAACGTGAACGAGGTTGCCCAATAACCCTTTATGCATGCACTATATATAAACATAAAATATAGATATACAAAAATATAAAACTATAGCAATTAACCTCGGCAACCAGTGGCATAAATTAGTGGATTCTTTGACTTGAAAATATGAGTTATCAGAGTATATTCAGAGATAACTCTACTTTTGGGCCCCCTAGGCGATCAGGGTGCAAGACCTGTCGTCGCCCTCTGAGCCCTACGTTTCTTATGAGAGGCAGAAGCATGAACGCATCAATGATCAAGAAACGCATTTTTGCCTTCGCGCTCACATTCCTGCTGGCTACTCAGATGTTCGCTCCGGGTGCCGCAATGCAGGTGCTGGCCGATGAGCTAGGGGCGCCCTCTTCGGGTCCTGTCGCTTTGGCCACCTCGGAGTCTGAGGCAGCTCCCTTGGCCCCAGAGGCATCGGCAGACCCCGCACCTTCTGAGGAAGCCGCTCCAGAGGAGAGCCAACCAGAGGCCCCAGACGCCCTTCCTACCGAGAAGGACGCACCTTCCTCGCAAGAGGCAGCTCCTGTTGCTGCGGTGAGCGTGGAGCTAGTGACACCTTCTGTGAACGACACTGCCGATGTAGTGCTCAAGAAGGCCGCTGCAGCTGCGGGTGTGGAAACCGACTACGGTGGGCTCACCATCTCTGGTGGCACGGCTGGCACCGACTATGCGTTGGAGACCGTTGCTTACACGCGAATCGGCCGCGGCAGCAACGAGAGCACGCAATACCAAGACGGCCGCAGCTTTCCTGCAGGGGGGTTCCAACACCCAAAACATCTCGATGCTGGTGATCAAGCAGAGCGGTACCTACACCATTCGTAACACCGCCGGCGCCGGCACTGCGGTAGCCACGGGCATCCGAGTGGCTCCCGGCGTCCATGCCAACATCACCTTCGCTGGCGTGAATATCAACGGCAAGTTTCCCATGGACATCGCGACCAACTCCCATGCTTCCGGCAATGGCACCTCTGAGGTGTCAGAGGCAGATGTGGCCAATAAGACCACTGTGCATATCACTCTTGCGGATGGTACTGCCAACACTCTTTACAACAGCAACTTCGCCACGAAAGACACGGGAAGCAACGATACCTCGGCTGCACAGTTCCCCGGTCTTCGCTGCGGCGAGGGCTCGGTCCTGGTGATCGACGACGCAGTGACCAATGTGGACACCTCTGGAAACCCCATCACTCCCGAGCAGGGCATGATTCCTGCGGGAGTCAGCTATGTCTCCAAAGAAGGCACAGTGAAGACCTCGACGGGGAAGGGCTCCGACCTCGCTTCCAGCCTTTCTAACCTCGAGAGCGCCAACCCTGGTTCTCTGGCGGTCTACAGCGGCGTCCGCTCTGCTGCCATTGGCGGCGGTCCCATCGAGAATTCTGGCGACATGACCTTCAATGGCGGGAACATCCGAGCCTATGCCCAAGATCCCGGCGCCATCGGCGGCAATCCCGGCGGCAACGGCTCTGGGTGCGGCATCGGCGGTGGTCACGCAGGCGGTGGCACCACCATGACGTTCAACGGCGGCACTGTGGATGCCAGCGCCTCCTACCACGGCGCTGCCATCGGCGGCGGCTGCACCTATACCGGTGGCATGTCACGCAGCACTACCACCTATCCTTTGCGTGATGCCCTCATCTCTCGCACTGCAAATAAAACCATTGCGGGCGACATCACCATCAACGGCGGCTATATCAAGGCTCAAGGCTACTATCACTCCAACGCCTTTGGTCAAGGATGCGGCGGTACCAATACAGGCCATACCATCCTTATTACAGGCGGTACTCTGGAGCCTGGTTTTGGCGGCAATCCTTCATTTTTGGAAATTGGCGGAGACCGGGGCTATGTGGTCATCACCGGCGGTTCGGTGAAATGCACCCCCGGATATTTTCAGGGCAACGACAACGACGGCTTGGCTTACGGCGACCTCGAGCGCAAGACCAAGGTGTCCATGATGACGATTAACGTGGCGCCTAAGATCGAGTCGATGGCCAGCGAGGCTGGAGTGACCCCCAATCTCAATGCCCATCTTGAGTCTTGGGAGCTCTTGCTTGACAAGTTCCCCACTACCCCGCCTTATGGAGCCCCGGCATCTTTCCTTCAGGGCAAGCTCTATCTATGGCTACCGGTCGGCACAAACCAAGATCATCAGATCGATGCCAATTTCCACTATTACGTGGGCGACAAGCTCCTTTCCTCTAACACTACGTTGCCTTCCGGTTCTTCAGGCTCCGGCGACACTGTGGCCAAAGAATGGGAGCACTTCACACTGGACGAGACGTTCATCAAGCAAAATTGGAGCAAGTACTACGACGGCGAAGCGCTGGCCCCTGTGGACGTGCAAGCCAATCCTATCAGGGTGGAGAATCCTGCCGGCGGAAGCCTCAACGACAACGGGGCCATCAAGTACAACTTCCAACAGGTGAACGAGGATGGCGAGGCTTTGAGTGCTGCGGTAACCGGCAGCCATACCCCGTCCGACGCCGGCCTCTACGAGATCGAGGTGCGCTCTGATCAATATCACAACAACACGACATTCGCTCAAACCTATTGGGGGCATAGCGCCACAGGACAAGCCGTAATCTACCCCGTATGCTCGGCTACTACTGCTGAGGTAAAGCAAGGCGTCACACTCACCTACACCGACCAAGACGGCAATCAGCAGAGCAAGACTTACACCGCCCCCACCTGGGCGCAGGACGACAATGCGGGCAATTTCAACGCCGCTACCAACAATCACTTGGTAGTGCCGGTGGATATTACCAGCGGACTGCTGCCAGATGGCTCCGGCGCCATGAGCTCTGCCAAGTGCAAGGCTCCCACCGGCCGCCTGCAGCTTTATATCGATGGGCGCAAGGTAAGCGAAGCCCACGGCGGCGTCATAGAGCTCACCCGCCAAGACATGGAAGACGCCAAGACCGCCAACCAGTGGATCGAGAAGGACGACGCGGGCCGCGAGCATTCCATGGCGTACTTCAACCTCACCCGCTCGCAGCTAGAGGCTTTTGGCCTTGCCGATAAAAGCGGCCAAGGCAACGAGCATACCGTGTTGGTGGAGTATACCAGCGCCAAGGAGGGCGCCGCGCCACGCGACACCCAGGAAGACGAGCCTGCAGGCCCAAGCGACCTCAAGAAAGACGGCCCAGGCGAGCCCTTTACGCCTGCTCACAACGATTCAGCCTATGTGAACTACTACGAATCCGACACCGGCGAGTCTGTGGTCCAAATCGACCTTGCGGTCCCTGACTTCAAGCTCTTCAACGAGATTGGCACCGGCTACGTGCCCAATGGCGAGGGCTTGGAAGACAGCCAGCAAACAGCCAATGATGCCAAGCTCAAGCTCGACGAGACCCACGAACGCGATCTGACGCTCAAGGAAGGGGAGGACGAGTCAAAGCGCAACATTCGCGACGACATCGAGGTCAAGAGCTTCCGCGACGAGGTGGACGATGACGGCAATGTCACCAAAACCCACGAGAATTGGTTCCCGCTCTATGTGCAAACAAACTCCATCGGCGACATCGAGTTCACCAGCTCCAATCCCACGGTGATCTCCATTGAGCCCAACGGCTACACCACCGACCGCACCTATGTGGAGAACAAGACAGACTACGGTGTGGCGGCCAAGGCCAAGGTTCTCTCGGCAGGCAAAACCACCATCACTGCCACGCTCAAGGGTACTGGTGCGTTCTCGGGTGCCACCAAATCCTTCGATGTCTATGTATTCCCCGACCTCGCAAAGAAGCCCGAGCTTTCCATTACGCAAACCACCTATGACACCACCCGAGAAGACGGCACCATCCGCCCCGGCGATGTGCTGCGCACGGTGGTCAAGGTTACCAACACCACAAAGGATTCTGCCTGCATCGACCCGGTGGTCACCATCTCGGTGCCTGCTGACACCACCTTCAAGCGCCTGGTGGCCGTCGATCCTCTGGGCAACGAAGTGGACCTCACCGACCAGGTGAAAGACAAGATCAAAGACGGTGTGGTCACCGTAGACTCGCTCACCACCATCTTTGGTGAGGAAACTTACACGCTCAAGATGGATGTGGAGGTAAAGACCAGCGTCGTCGACTCTGCCAACCCCGACCGCACGCCGCAGCTTACCAGCGAGTCTTCTGCCAAGGGCATCTACGGCGTGAACAAGGACCAGTTCGACTGGGACAACCGCCTCGACAAAGACGGCAACCCGGTAGATAAGGTCACCGCCGCCGCAGATCCCACCACTTCCGATCCCAATCCTGCAGATCCTAAAGACCCGGTCAAAGAGGTGGAGGATATTCTCGGCGGCGATCTGGTGGATCCCACACCCAACCCGCCCACAGACCCAGTGAAGCCCGGCGTGCCGGTGGACAAGGTCACGCCTGACTCTCCGCTGGACGATGCCAGAAAGCCGCTGCCCTCAGACCCTTCCAACCCTGATGCGGATCCCAAGCCTGACCCTGACAACCCCAGCCCTATCAAGCCGGGCGACCGCATCGTGAAGATCGGCGACACAGACGATCCCAAGACCCCAGAGGACATCGCCAAAGAGGTCGAGGAGCAGATCAAGAAGAAGCGCGAAGAGGACCCTGAGGCAGACCATGTGGACATCCCCGTGGTCATCGAGCGCGACGATCCTGACAATCCCGATGGCGATCCAGAGCAAATCACGGTCATCGTCACGGTGCCCATCCCCAAGGACGACCCTTCGGAAGACCCCGCCAAAGATCCCGACGACCGCGACGACCACGATCTCGTGGTAGTTCCCACCGATCCCGATCCCGACCAAGGCGATATCTCCATCACCAAGACCTGGTCCAATGCCACCCCGGGCGCCGATAAGCGCGCCAACCAAGAGATCGTGCAGGTGGGCGACCAGCTGCTCTACACCATCACGCTCGCCAACACCAAGGTGGGCTCGGCCTATTACGGCGCCAAGGTGGCAGACGAGCTGCCCGCCGGCATGGAATACATCCCCGGCTCCATCGAGGTCACCACCAACCTGGGCGCCAAGCTGACCCAGGATGACTTCACCGCAGACTACAATGCCGCCAGCCGCAAGCTCTATATCGCCGTAGGCCACATCTATGGCGGCGAGTCTGCCATCGCCACTTTCAAGGTGAAAGTCACTTCCGAGCGCCTCAACTACAACGAGCCTCAGACGTTGCCCAACGTGGCGCGCGCCTTTGGCACCAAGCCCACCGACACTGTCAAAGACCCCGAGCCCGATCCGGACGACCCAGACCATACCCCCGAACTTCCCAAAGAGATCAAGATTCCCGACGGCACCCCTGGTCCCTTTGGCGACGAGAACCCGCCTGCCGAGGACCCGGCAGACAAAGACCGCGATCCCGAGAAACCCGCCCAAATCAACCTGGAATACACCGTCAAGGTGAAAAAGGTGGCCGACGATGCCGAGAAGACCGCGGTCTCCCGCGACGAGCTTCTGGGCACCTTGAGGGATTTGGCCAAGGCTGATGGCCATGACCTGTCCGCTAAGCCCGATACCCTGCACTTCCATGTCAAGGAGTCTGAGCTCAAGCAGGCTGCCGCCGACGCGAGCGACCTGGCAGGCGAGGTCACAGGCGACGAATCCACCGCGCTCACTGCAACCGGCGAATCCACGCTGAGCACTACCTTCGTGCGGCCCAGCGGCGCCAAGGTCACCGCGGTGCTCCACCACATCGTGTGGGACGAGGAGGGCGGCGAGCCTGAGGACAAGCCGGATGCCTTCAGCGCCGACACCCAGGTTTCTGAGAACATCAGCAAGGGCACCATCACCCAAGAGCAGCTCTTCGAGCGTGCGCTCAATCTGGCCCAGTCCAAGGGCGGCCTCAACATCCCTGTGGGCATGAAGCGTCAAAACTTCAAGCTCATGCGCCAGAGCGCCGACGGCCAGTGGGTGGAGGTGGGCGCCGACGAGCCCATCGACCTGTCCCAGGTGGGCACTTACAAGTTCGAGGCCAACTATGAGCGCGAGGCCTCGGACGGCGTGCGCGCTATGGCAGGCCCCCTGTCGCTCACCTACGGGCTCTTCAAGTCCGGCCCCCAGAGCGAGAGCGGCCCCGGCACCTCTGGCCCGATAGCGCCCTCGGATCCCGATCCTGCCAAGGTGCAGGTCTCCAAAGAGTCTGCCAACACCACGCCCCATGAGGACGGCCAAGTGCACGTGGGCGACCTTTTGTCCTACGTAATCACTGTGTCCAATGAGGATGAGCCCTCCACCTGCTGCTATGACTTGGTCATCTCCGACGAGCTTCCTGAGGGCCTCGAGGTGGTCTCCGGTTCTCTCAAGATGATCCTGCCGGGCGGCGCCGAGAAGGAAGTGCCGGATTCGGTTTACGACCCGCTCACCCACTCGCTATCGGTCTACGGCGGCTACCTCAAGGGCGGCGAGACTGTCAAGCTTCGTTTCGACGTGCAGGTCGCTCAGGAGGCCGAGGGCAAAGACATCGGCAACCATGCGGTGGCTTCCTATGTGAACCCCTCCGACTCCACCACGGCCACCATCTTTGGCACCGAGCCTCGCCCTGAGCCTGGAGAGCCTGCCAAGACCAGCGATTTCGCCAACTCGCTGTCTACCGATCCCACGCCGGCTGCCTATCCCAACGACGCCACCGGCCCGGTGCTTCCTGCAGAGGCTCCAGTGGATGCGGCCAATACGTTGAAACCAGCGCCGGCGATCCTAAGGCACATCCTTCCCAAGACCGGCGATGTCGCCTCTGCCGCTGGATGGCTGGGCGCCCTGGCTGCCGCCGCAGCGGCTGCCACGGCGGCGGTGTGGCGCAAACGTCGCCACGAGGCCTAGGTTCTAGGTTGAGGCGGCAAGGGTTTCTCGGCAAGGGAGGCCCTAAAAGCCTTCTTGACTGCCTGGGCGCAAGACCCTTTCTCAATGCCCCTTCTTCTCGCCTCTTGGGCAGGGAAGAGGGGGCATTGTTATTAGTACAAAGATAAATGACCGCTGATAAAAGGACATATTTGCGAGCGAAGAGAGGGACTTTGGGCATTTCATCGGAAATTTGGAGCAAATCAAGGATCGAGGGGGTAGCCCGCGGCTGCGGCCCGTCATAATGACCATAGATGTGTGGGTCGCCACAGGAAGGGGACCCTTGACGACACCTTGACCAATGGAGGTTAGACATGCTCGTCAACGCAAAGCAAATGCTCGACAATGCCGTGGCCGGTCACTATGCCGTAGGCGCTTTCAACACCAACGACCTTGAGTGGTGCCGTGCCATCATGACGGCTGCCGAGGAGACCCAGTCCCCCCTCATCATTCAGTGCTCCATGAGCGCCGGCAAGTACCAGACCGGCTACAAGACCGTGTCTGCCTTGGTCCACGCCATGTATGACGCTCTCGACCTCACTGTGCCCGTGGCCCTGCACCTGGATCACGGCTCTTACGACGCCTGCCTGGAGTGCATCGACGCCGGCTTCACCTCCGTCATGTATGACGGCTCCCACGAGGAGAACTTCGACGTCAACATGAAGAACACCGCTGAGCTGGTGAAGATCTGCCACTCCAAGGGCATCTCCATCGAGGCTGAGGTGGGCTCCATCGGCGGCACCGAGGACGGCATCACCGGCACTGGCGAGTGCGCCGATCCTGCCGAGTGCAAGGCCATCGCAGAGCTGGGCGTCGATATGCTGGCCGCCGGCATCGGCAATATCCACGGCCTCTATCCTGCCAACTGGACCGGCCTGCAGTTCGACGTGCTCAAGGCCATCAAGGCCGAGGTGGGCGATCTGCCTCTGGTACTTCACGGTGGCACCGGCATCCCCGCCGACCAGATCGCCAAGGCCATCGACCTGGGCGTTGCCAAGATCAACGTCAATACTGAGCTCCAGGTAGTCTTTGCCGACGCCACCGAGGCCTACATCGCCGACGGCGGCCTCAAGAAGGAGAAGGGCTTCGACCCCCGCAAGCTCCTGAAGCCCGGCGCCGAGGCCATCAAGGCCAAGACCGCCGAGAAGATCCAGGAGTTTGGCTCTGCCAACAAGGGCTGGAACTAACCTCTCGCTCACGGCTTTGCTTGCTGCTTTTGCGCTGCTGGCGAGGCCCAAAAGGCATCGTATCGCCTTTCACTGACATATCAGGAAGGTGCAATCTCAAATCCCCTTCCTTCAATGCCGAGAAAAGGCCCCGCTCCGGTGGGGTCTTTTCTTTTTTCAGGGGGCTTTTTGTTTACCCAGCTCAAGGGGGTTGTTTTTATCGGCAGGTCCCATTTGCGATGCAGTTTGGAACTGATTTTGCGCCGCTGGCCGCATTTAGGGTCTATGGAGGTGCTGCTCAGTTACGCTTATGAGCAGATAGGCCCTCTAGAATAGAGAATCCCATGGGATGACACCCATCTCTTGGGAACACGCAAGCCCCATTCCCCGGCGGCGATTCTCTACTTCTGAGCCTCGCGTCTAGCCGGAACACTATATATGCAACCAAGAGAGGCGCCATGACGCTAAAAACCAAACTCTGTGGTCTCGCTGGAGCCACGTTGCTGGCACTGTCTTTGGGAGCTGTGGCTCCCGCTCCTGTCTATGCAGACACCGCTTCTGATTTGCAGGCCAAGCTCGATGCGGCCAACGCTCGCTTGGACGACCTCTACGATCAAGCCGGCTCGGTAAGCGAGCAGCTCAACGGCACCAAGGTCAAGCTGGCAGAGACCCAAGCCCAAATCGACGAGTCCAACCAAAAGATCAGCGATACCCAGGCAGACATCGAGGCCAAAACCGCCGAGCTGGCCGAGCGCCGCTCCAACCTTGGCCGCACCGTCGCCCTGGACTACAAAGCTGGCGGCCTTGACTTCCTCTCCATCATTCTCAACGCCAACAGCTTTGATGACTTTATTTCTCGCGTCTATTACGCCGACAAGGTCTCGCAACAGCAGGCAGACACCATTCAGCAGACCAAGGACTTGCAGACGTCGCTGGAGAACCAAAAGGTGGCGCTGGAAGCCACCAAGACCCAGCTGGAGAACCAGAAGACCGAGCAAACCCAGCTATTGGCCGATCAGGAAAGCCAGCAAGCTTCTCTGAACTCTGCCGTCGCTGACGCCGAGGCCTATGTGAACGGCTTGGATGCAGACGTCAAGGCCAAGCTCGCAGAGGAACAAGAAGCGGCCAGAACCCAAGCCGAGCAAGAGGCTGTCACTGCCCGCAACGAGGTGGCCGCCACGGTGAACAACGCCCTGAACAATGCCTCCAACAACGGCGGCAACGGCGGCAACGGCGGCGCTTCCAACAATGCTGGAGGCTCCAACAACGGTGGCGGTGCTTCTAGCAACGGCGGAGGCACGAGCAGTGGAAACTCCGGCGTTTCCGGCGGCGGCTCCTCCTCTGGCACCACTTCGCGCCCTCAGGGTAGTTCCTCTGCCCGCCAAGCCGTGCTGGACGCCGCTTATTCCATGATTGGTAGCCGTTATGCCTATGGTGCCTGCGATCCTGTAGGCCGCCGCTTTGACTGCTCTGGCTTTACCATGTACTGCTTTGCTCAGGCTGGCATCAGCCTGCCCCACTACTCCGAGAGCCAGGCAGACCGCACTCCCAAGAAGCCCGTGAGCCAGCTGCTTCCCGGCGACTTGGTGTGGCACAGCGGCCATGTGGGCATCTATGCCGGCAACAATATGATCATCGATGCCGGCAACGAGCGCGTAGGCGTTTCTTTGCGCCCGCTCTACGGTGGCCTTGGCCAGTGGCGCGGAGGTTGGCCTGCCTAAGGCTGTGTGTGGCGTGATTGCGCTTCACCGGAATGCCTGGCGACTCGTTTAACGTGCCTGGTTGGTATGGGATAGGAGTACCTCAGCTTGGCGGGTATGGGGTAGGATTGCCTCAGAAAACAATCTGCGTTAGTTGCATTTAGTGTAACCGATAAAGAAAAGCTACCTTAGCTACATATATGTAGCTAAGGTAGCTTATTTTTAGAGGGACGTAACTAGTTGATCTGAGACCTGAAGTGCCTGACCTGAAGTGCCTGACCTGAAGTGTCTGTTGCGCCTGTTCTTGCAGACAACAGCTTGCAGCAGCAAACCTGTAGCCAGCTTAGCGGCAGCTGGGAATCTCTTCCACAGGATTGCCGTTAGCGTCTACCAAAAGGTCTGCCAACGTCTTGGAGTCCAAGAAACGCGCAGTCACCTCTCCCAGCTCGCGCCAGAGGGGCAGGGTGGGGCATTCGTCGGCGCGGGGACAGAGCGTATCGGTGGTGCAATCCAGGCAGCTCACAGGTGTGAGGGGGCCATTCTCGGCAACGCGTAAAATGGCTCCAACGGTGTAGTGCTCCGGGGATTCGGCCAAGCGATAGCCGCCGCCCTTGCCGCGCTGGCTCTTCACATAGCCCGCTTTGATGAGCAGAGACATGACCTGCTCCAGGTACTTGCGGGAGATATTTTGGCGCTGGGCAATGTCACCCAGAGAGACCCAGCCGTCTCGGCGGCCAATGTCGAGCATGACGCGCAGGGCATAGCGGCCCTTGGTAGAAATGGCTCCGGTCATGCTAACGACCGTCCTGGGGGCTGGCTGCCGTTGCCGGGGCGGGGGAGTTGGCAGCCGCATCGTCGCCCTCGGTGGAGGAGGGCTCGGTGGCGCCGGAGAGCATCTCGTCCAAGGTGCGCCAGGCCAGCTCGGCGCATTTGACGCGGGCGGGCATATGGGAGATGGATTCCAGGCAGATGGCTTCGTCCAGCTCCTCGCGCTCGGTGTCGCTCAGGGTCTCGCCGCGCACCATGCGGCCAAAGAGGTTGCAAAGCTGTTTGGCTTCGGCAGGGGTGCGGCCAATGACCAGGTCGCTCATCATGTCGGCAGAGCCTTGGCTTACCGCGCAACCCACGCCGGTCCAGGAGGCGTCCTCGATGGCGCCGTCGTCTCCCAGCTTCACATGGAGGGTGAGGTCATCGCCGCAGCTGGGGTTGATGCCCTCATGGGAGCAGGTGGCGCCCTCCAGCTCGTAGTTGTAATCCGGATGGCTCACGTGCTCCAGCAGGGCGGGTGTGTAAAGATCAGCGGCTCCCATTGAAGATCCCCCAAACAAAGTCAAGGCCATCGACAAGGGCGTCGATGTCGGATTTATCGTTGTAGAATGCAACCGAAGCGCGGTTGGTGTTGTCCACTCCCAGGCGCAGCAGCAAAGGCTGGGCGCAGTGGTGGCCAGCGCGGATGCATACATGCTTGGTATCCAGCAGACTGGAGACATCATGCGGGTGGATGCCGTCCAGGTTGAACGCCACCACACCGTGGCGCTTGACCGGGTTGGTGGGGCCATAGATGGTGACGTAGGGCAGGCTGGCGAGCCGATTGTAGAGATAGGTGACCAGGGCCTGCTCGCGGGCCTGGATGGCGTCCATGCCCACGGCGTCCACATAGTCCAGGGCGACCCCTGTGGCGTGGATGCCGGCGGCGTCTTGGGTGCCGGCCTCGAACTTCTCGGGGACGGGGGCCCAGACGGCCTCGGTTTCGGTCACTGAGTCGATCATCTCGCCGCCGGTAAGGAAGGGCGGCATGGCTTCGAGCAGGTCCATCTTGGCCCAAAGCACGCCGATGCCCATGGGGCCAAAGACCTTGTGGGCCGAGAAGGCCAACACGTCGCAACCCAGCTCTTTGACGTCGATTCTCATGTGAGGCGCAGACTGGGCGGCGTCCACGATGCAGACGGCGCCCTGCTCATGGGCGCGCTCAGCGATCTTTTTCACTGGGTTCTCGATGCCTAGCACGTTGGAGACATGGGCCACCGAGACGATGCGGGCGCGGGGGCCGATCTTCTCGGCAATCTCTTGGTCGGATAGGTGCCCCTCCTGGTCGGGATACATGTAGACCAGCTTGGCGTGGGCTGCTCGGCAGATCTGCTGCCAGGGGATGAGGTTGGAGTGGTGCTCCATGACGGTGATGACCACCTCGTCGCCAGGGCGAAGCAGCAGGTCGCCCAAGGAGCGGGCTGTCAAGTTGAGCGACTCGGTGGTGTTGCGAGTGAAGATAATTTCTCGAGGGTCATCGGCGCCAATGAAGCGGGCCACCTTGGCGCGGGCGGCATCGATGGCTTCTGTGGCCTCGACTGACAGCTCGTAGAGGCCACGCAGCGGGTTGGCGTTGGTGCTCTCGTAGAACTTCTCCTGGGCTTCTAGGACGCAGGCAGGGCGTTGGGCGGTGGCTGCGGAGTCTAAGAAGAAGGTGCCGGGCTTTGCGGCAAAGAGCGGGAAGTCGGCCTTATAGGGGTTGATCTGGATGTTCGCCGCCTCTTCTGCCGATAAGCGCGGAGAGGCCGTAAGCTGGGCCGTCTCTGCCAAGTCACCCGGGCCGCGGGAGCCCACTGAAGAGTCGCAGGCGGTGGCATAGGTCAAGGCATCCTGCGCAGGGGCGGCGTTTTGGGTGCGGGGTCCCATCTGCGTAGAGGTAGGCTCCGCGGGGCTGGGAGCGGCCGGGGCCACTTGAGTGGAGTTGCTGGCAGCATCCGAGGAGGTGGCGGGGGCTTGGATAGAAGAGGAATCAGAAGTCATAGAGCGCCTCCTTAAAGGCAAGAGGGGAGAAGAGCGACCGTGGGGCGGCGTGGGCGCTTTGCGAGGAGCGCGAAGCCGAGCGCCTTAGAACTCGCGGGCAAGCTGAGCGGCCGCTCGGGCGTTTTCCGCCCCTTCGTCACCCAGGTTGTCCTGGGCCCATGCGATGACGGCCTCGGAGGCTTGGGGCGGCAGGGCGGCTGCAGCGGCGTCCACGATGGCCTCGGCCATAAGGTCGTTGGCATCTGCGGCGGACAAGCCGCGGCAGGCGAGGTAGAAGGCCTGTTCAGCCGAGAGCGAGCCAATGGTGGCGCCGTGGTTGCCAGCCACATCGTCCTCGGAGCACAGGATGGTGGGCAGCGTCTTGTTGACCACCTGGTCGCCGGCCAGCAGCACGGTCTCTGTCTCTGTGCCCTCGGCGCCCTTGCAGCCTCGGGAGAGGTCGATGGTGGCCCTCAGCGTTTTGTGGGCGTTGCCCAAAAGCACGCCGTTGGCGCCGATGAGCGTCGAGGTGCGACGCCCGTGATGGAGCACCTGGTAGGCCATGTCCACCGTCTGGTTGGCGCGGCCCACATAGGAAAGGGTGGCGTTGAGAGAGGCGTTTTGACCCACCAGGTCCACAAACACGCCGGTAGCCGAAGACTGGCTGCCCAAGATGTAGTGATGGATGTCCAGCGTGGCGTCCTCGCCGAGAAGAGCCCCCACCCCGTCGATGTGCTGTTGGTTGTCTCCCTGGGCGATGAGCAGGTACACCGTGGCTTTGGCGCCAGGCTCTGCCACGATGCGAAGCGCTTGGCCGGAGGTGCCCTTGTCGGTTTCTTTGCCTAAGGCCAGCGCCACGATCTGGCAGGAGCTGTCCTCCTCCAAGACCACCGTGGTCTGGACGCGGTCGCCCTGGGCGGCTTCGCAAAGGATGGTGACCGGCTCATCCAGGGTTTCGCCGGCGCCCACGCGCACCACTTGACGGGAAGTGGCGTCGCCGTCGATCCAGCCGGTGGCTTGGGTGCCCACGCCCAAAAGCAGGCCTTGGGCCTCAGGAGGCACTTGGGTGTCTGCCAGCTGGGCGAGCTGATGGCCGTCCATGGAGGCCAGGGCGTCAGAGAGAGGCACCTCCAGGGTGCCGGAGTTGATCTTGAGCCAGTTCCAGGTTTGGGCCGGGGCCGGATCCACCGAGGTAAGCTGGGCTACAGTTGCGTCTGCCATTAGCCGATGGCTCCTTCCATCTCAAGCTTGATGAGGTTGTTCATCTCGACGGCATACTCCAGGGGGAGCTCTTTGGAGATGGGCTCGGCAAAGCCGTTCACCACCATGGTGCGGGCTTCGTCCTCAGGGATGCCGCGGCTCATGAGGTAGAGGATGGTGTCGTCGGAGATGCGGCCGATGGTGGCCTCGTGGCCCACCTGGGCCGAAGAGTTGCGCACGTCCATGGCCGGGATGGTGTCGGAGACCGAGCGGTCATCCAGCATGAGCGATTGGCAGGAGACAGAGGCTCGTGCGTCGTCTGCTCGAGGGGTCACTACTACCGAGCTGCGGAACGTAGAGATGCCGCCGCCCTTAGAGATGGACTTGGTAGAGACCGAGGCGCGTGTATGAGGCGCCGCCATGTGCACCTTGCAGCCGGTATCTAAGTCTTGGCCTGCGCCGGCAAAGGTGATGCCGGTGAACTCGCAGGAAGCGCGCTCTCCTACCAAAAGGCTGGAGGGGTAGAGGTAGCTCACGTGGCTGCCGAAGGAGCCCGAAACCCACTCGATGGAGCCGTTGGCCTCAACCCGCGCACGCTTGGTGTTGAGGTTGTACATGTTCTTGGACCAGTTCTCGATGGTGGAGTAGCGCAGGTGCGCCCCTTCGCCCACAAAGAGTTCCACGCAGCCGGCGTGGAGGTTGGCCACGTTGTACTTAGGCGCCGAGCAGCCCTCAATAAAGTGCAGGTCTGCCCCGGGCTCCACGATGATCAGCGTGTGCTCGAACTGGCCCGCGCCAGCGGCATTCAAGCGGAAGTAGCTCTGGAGCGGGAAGCTCACCTCGACCCCGGCCGGCACATAGACAAAGGAGCCGCCGGACCATACCGCGCCATGGAGTGCGGCAAACTTGTGGTCTGTAGGAGGGACCAGCTTCATGAAGTGCTGGCGGATCGTCTCTTCGTAGGGGCCGTGGAGGGCCTCCTCGATACCCGAGTAGACCACCCCCAGCTCTGCCACCTCTTCGCGCATGTTGTGGTAGACCAGCTCGGAGTCATATTGGGCGCCCACACCGGCCAAGCTGGTGCGCTCGGCCTCGGGAATGCCCAGGCGCTCGAAGGTGTCCTTGATGTCCTCCGGCACCTCGTCCCAGGAGTCTGCCTGTTTGGCGCCGCTGGTCACATAAGTGGAGATGTTCGCCATGTCCAGCCCGGCGATGGAGGGTCCCCAATTGGCGGGCATAGGAGTGCTCTCATAAATTTGCAGGGAGCGCAGGCGCAGGTCGAGCATCCACTGGGGCTCGTCCTTCTTGCGGCTGATCTCCTCCACGATCTGCGGCGAAAGGCCATCCGAGAAACGCTCGTAGCCCTCTTCGCTCTTCACAAAGTCGTAGAGGCTGCGATCCACATCGGCAACTTGGGACCGCGTGCGTTGCGCCCCCTCCGTCAACCTGGGATCTGCCTGAGTGATGTCTGCCATGGACTCTAGGCCTCCTCTTTGCCGGTGGTATGCGAAGGAGCCATCTCGTCCTTGCCGAGAAGGGCGGCCTTCTCGGCAGCTTGCTGTGCCTGAGCCTCATAGCCCTCGAAGCCGTGGGAATCGATGTAGGGGATGAGGTCGGCGCCGCCGGTGGCGACGATGGTGCCGTCGACCATGACGTGGGTCTCGTCCACCTGGAGGCGCTCCAGGATGCGTGTGTTGTGGGTGATGACGATGAGGGAGCCGTCGCAGCTCTCGCGATAGGCCTGGATGCCGCGAGACACCACGCCCAGGGCGTCCACGTCCAGGCCGGAGTCGGTCTCGTCCAGGACGGCGAGCTTGGGCTGGAGCAGCAGCAACTGCAGCATCTCCACCTTTTTCTTCTCGCCGCCCGAGAAGCCCACCCCCAGCTCACGGGTGAGATAGGAGGGATCCATGTCCAGGGTCTGGGCGAGCTCGGTCACGCGCTTGCGGAACTGGCGCGCGGTCATCTTGAGCTCCGGGCGCTTTTGGCAGATGGTGCGCAGGAAGCTGTAGAGGGGCACGCCCGGGATCTCAACCGGGGCCTGGAAAGAGAGGAACAAGCCGGCAAGGGAACGTTTATCGGTAGGTTCGTCTGTAAGGTCTTGGCCATCGAAGGTGATGGTGCCCTGAGTGACCTGGTAGACCGGGTCGCCCATGATGACATGGCCCAAAGTGGACTTGCCTGCGCCGTTGGGGCCCATGAGCACGTGACATGTGCCGGGATCCACAGTGAGGTTCACTTGATGCAGGATGGGCTTCTCGTCCACAGAGGCCGAGAGGTTGGATACAGAGAGCAGCGGTTCTGCCATGAGTGCTCCTAGGGCTCGGGGCAACCGATATGGGCTGCCAAACAAGGGCGTTTCGCCGGCGTGCGATGAGGGGCGCCGGGGTGAGGTGGCGGGACTCGACGTGGTGTCCCAATGCCACCGGAATAAAATACCCCTTTTGGAGTAGGAATATATGAGAATCTGCGGGAAACCTTATATCTGTCGTGAAACCTAGGAAGAGCTTGGTGGGATGAGCGGTGCCAAACAGGCGGTGAGTCATTCTTGGGGGATCAATAGGGTGCTGCATCCCTCTGAAAAGTTACTACGTTAGTATCATCTGCTTAAGATCGTAGCTAATGTAGCTATTTTTTGAGGGCCTAAAACCCTTCGATTTAGGACCAATACAGAGATGCGGAGCCTTCGATTCCACCCCATCAAAACCCTTTTAACCAACATCGCCTAAACACGTTCATGCAAGCTCTCGCCAAAACGCACGCGCCCTGTCAAATGGCTGATCAATCCACATTTTCCTATCTCGGCGCCCCGTCTGTCTCTTGCACATCCATAGATGCTTAAGTACAGTGAGTTGAGCTGTCCGCCAATAACTCCAGCGCTCCCTGCAAGCGCCAAGAGCCCCAAGGACACGCTCGATGAAGCTCAACAAGACGGAGTGATGCGCAATGTGTGCTGGGTGGGTGTTCGAACCTTAGGTGACCTGTCCCTAAGTGCGCTTTGTCCATCTTTCAAATCACATTTGCAATTAACACCTTGGAGCTTCCCATGAACCACGTAGCGAGGCGCGTTGCCTCATCATTCACTCAGAGATTCACCTCAAAAGCCGACCTTCAGCTCTTTCTCGCCCGACTCTTCGCCCGCATGGGCGTCGAGTGCAGCTACTTCGTGGGTGTCTTTGGCACTGCGACCTATGCGTTGGGGTCGGACGCCTTTGGCATCTCCTTCATGATGCTCACCGGCAACCTCTTCATTGTGTTGGGTACTGCCTGCGCAGGACCTCTGGTAGACCGCATAGGACCCAGGAAAACGCTCCTGGGCGCCCTTATCCTCACCGCTGCGGTCTTTATCACCTACAGCCTTTTTGCCGGCAGCTTTGGCGTGCTCCTGGCGTTTTTTGCCTTCTGGAGCATGCTGGTGGGTTTTGCCAACACGTCGTTCTCGTCATTGCCGCCCTACGTGGTGCCAACAAACCGCCTGCAAGACGCCAACGGCCTTCTTTATCTTGGTACCAACGTTGCCATTATCGCCGGCCCCATGGTGGGGGCTGCCATTACCCGGGTGCTGCCTTTGTCGGCAGTCTTTTTGGTATCGGCCGCGTTCTTTGCCGCCGGTGCGGCGGTGGTCTTTGGCATCCAACAGCGCTATACGCCTTCGGCTCAGATGATTTCGGGCGCGGCTCCGGCGGCGGAGCCTGCTCACGCCCAAAAGCCGGGTCTCAAGGCCAAACTGGCTACTTTGGCGGCGGGCTTCTCAATCACCTTTAAAGACCGTTTCCTGGCGATCCTCTTTTGTTTGGGATTCTTTGGCTACTTCGCTTTTGGAGCCTTCGATTCGCTGGAGTCCATCTTCTATCGCGACATCCTGCGGGTGCCCGTTGAGTTTCTGGGCTGGCTCACAGCGGCTATGGGAGTGGGATGCGTGCTTGGCTCGGCCGTGATGGTGCGCTTGCCCAAAGATCGCATCACCATCAAGAGCTGTGCGATCATGCTCACGGTGGTAGGGGTGGGCACTGTGATCTATGTGGGCACGTCGCTGTGGCAGTTTGCAGCCATCGGCCAGCTGGTCACCGGCTTCGGCTTTGGCATGCTGGCGCCTACTCGCGACCTGTTGGTGCAGCGCCGCACGCCCTTGGCCTATACGGGCCGAGTGATGTCGGTGATGTCTCTAGGCCTCCAGTTTGCCGGTGTCATCCCGCTGTTCTTCGCACCTTTCCTTGCTGATCTTTGGGGCGTTCAGGCAGTACTCATTGGGGCCTCTATCGTGAGTGCTTGCGTGGGCCTGCTCTTTGTGGGCATCGCTCCGGCGACTCCGGCAAAACCGCTGGAAGTAGAGGAGACGCAGGCGCAGGCGGCTGCACAGGAGCGCGCCTGTGGCTAAGCCTGTGACTAATAGGCCTATGGCGACCAGACGGTGAGAAGGCTGACAGCTAGTGTAGACTAAGGTGCGTCACCCTCTGAAAAGATACTGCATTAGCTACATTATTTTGTAGTTAATACAGAAAACTGCTACGTTAGCTACGTATTATTGACACTAATGAAGCACTAATTCAGAGGGATCGAGAGACCCTTTTCCACCCCCATCTCCCAGCCAGGGATTCTCTACGTTCCTGCTTAGAGAGCCCTCTCGGCTCCGTGCAGAGGGAGGCTTTTTCGGTTCCAACAAAGATGACGTGAGGGCTTCAAAAAAGATCTGCACATTTAAAAGGACCCGCGCATCCCTTTATGCACGGGTCCCCCATAAAGCGTCTTTGATGATGCAAACCCCCGCTTTAGGGAGTTCTTATCGGCAGAGACTTAGCGCAGTACGTTGAAGCCGTTGCGGCCAGCGTAGACGGCGGAGTCGCCCAGCTCGTCCTCGATGCGGAGCAGCTGGTTGTACTTGGCCACGCGGTCGGTACGGGCGGGAGCGCCGGTCTTGATCTGGCCAGCGTTGGTAGCAACCACGAGGTCAGCGATGGTGGTGTCCTCGGTCTCGCCGGAGCGGTGAGACACGATGCAGGCGTACTTGTTGCGCTGGGCCAGCTCAATGGCGTCCAGGGACTCGGAGAGGGAGCCGATCTGGTTCACCTTGACCAGCAGGGCGTTGGCGGCATCCATGTCGATGCCCTTCTGCAGGCGCTTGACGTTGGTGACAAAGAGGTCGTCGCCCACGAGCTGGACCTTGTCGCCCAGGCGAGCGGTGAGCTTCTGCCAGCCCTCCCAGTCTTCCTCGTCCAGACCGTCCTCGATGGAGACAATGGGGAACTCCTCGACGAGCTCGGCCCAGTAGTCGATCATCTCGTCAGAGGTGAGCACGCGGCCCTCGCCCTTGAGGTTGTAGGTCTTGGTGTCGGCATCGTAGAGCTCGGAGGTGGCGGGGTCCATGGCGATCATGAAGTCCTCGCCGGGCACAAAGCCGGCCTTCTTGATGGCCTCGACGATGTACTCCAGGGGCTCCTTGTTGTTCTTGAGGTCGGGAGCGAAGCCGCCCTCGTCGCCCACGCCGGTGCTGTGGCCGGAGTTCTTGAGGACGTTCTTGAGGGTGTGATACACCTGGGTGCTCCAGCGGAGGCACTCAGAGAAGGTGGGGGCGCCCACGGGCACGATCATGAACTCCTGGAAGTCCACGTTGTTGTCGGCGTGCACGCCACCATTGAGGATGTTCATCATGGGGGTGGGGAGCACGTGGGCGTTCACGCCGCCCAGGTACTGGTAGAGGGGCAGGCCCACGGACTCGGCGGCAGCGCGGGCGCAGGCCAGAGAGCAGCCCAGGATGGCGTTGGCGCCCAGGGTACCCTTGTTGTCGGTAGGATCGGCAGCGATAAGCGCGGCATCCACGGCGCGCTGGTTGCAGGCGTCCAGGCCAATGAGGGCGTCGGCGCACTCATTGTTCACATGCTCAACGGCGGCCAGAACGCCCTTGCCCATGTAGCGGTCCTTGTCGCCGTCGCGAAGCTCGACGGCCTCGAAGGCACCGGTGGAAGCGCCGGAAGGAACGATGGCGCGGCCGGTGGAGCCGTCGATCAGCGTGACCTCAACCTCGACGGTGGGGTTGCCGCGCGAATCGAGGACCTCGCGACCATAGACATCAATAATTTCACTCATTTGTGAAGCTCCTTTCATGAGCTCTCCCTGACGTTGGCCCCACAGCGGGCCACACGCCCAGTGATCATGTCTTAGACAATAGCCCCCTTGGAGCCCCTCGCCACCCATCTCCCAACCCAACGGACCCATTCCCCCGATAAAGTTCACAACGCGTCCCCCAACAGGCACCTCTAGCTGCAAAGTTGCACAGCATCTAAAAGTCATTTTTGTCAAAAGGCACGTCGATGCTCAGAAATGGCCCTCGACAAGGTGAGAGTTTTTATCGGTATTTATAGATGTGGCATCTTCACAGTTAGGTGAACAAAGCCCGCTCTGGGCCAGGGGGTGCGAAGGCCTCCACTAGACTGTCTTTGTGCAATCGCGAAAAGGGCCCTAAGGCCCTGTGAGACGGGGCCTTAGGGCTCCGCATCGGAGAAGGAAAGGACGGAGCATGGCATTAAGCCAAGAAGATGTTCGCGGCATCGCCGACTACGCCCGGATCGCGCTCTCGAGCGAGGAGCTCGCGGCAATGACCAGCTATATGAACGACGCGGTGGCGATGCTCGAGCCCATCAAAGAGCTTGCCGAGAAGGCCGAGCCCACGTCGCATCCCATCGGCGGCCTTGTGAACGTAATGCGGCCTGACGAGGTGGCTGCCAGCCTGGAGCTGGAAGACGCCCTTTATAATGCGGCGGCCACGCAGGGGCGCTACTTCCGCGTCCCGCAGATCTTGTCAGCCGGCGACGAGGATGCAGGTGATCGCTAATGGCAAATCTGGATACGCTCTCGGCTCAAGAGATCGCTCGCGGCGTGGCGGAGGGTTCCTTCTCGGCTAAAGAGGTGGCCCAGGCCGCCCTGGACGCCTGCGTGCAGCGCGACCGCGAGGTGGACGCCTTCTTGGAGATCACCTACGACTTGGCGTTGGAGCGGGCAGAGGCGGTGGATGCTGCTCGAGCCAAAGGGGAGCCTCTGGGCCCTCTGGCTGGCGTGCCTGTGGCCTTCAAGGACAACATGAACATGGAGGGCTCGCACACCACCTGCGCCAGCCGAATGCTGGAGTCCTACGACTCGCCTTATACCGCCACCTGCGTGAGCCGCATGCTGGCCGCAGGGGCCATCCCTCTGGGCAAGACCAACATGGACGAGTTCGCCTTTGGCTCCTCCACCGAGTCCAGCTGCTTCCAACAGACCCACAACCCCTGGGACCTGTCGCGGGTGCCGGGCGGCTCTTCGGGTGGGTCGGCTGCCGCGGTGTCTGCCGGCGAGGTGACGCTGGCGTTGGGCTCTGACACCGGCGGCTCCATCCGCCAGCCGGCATCGTTCTGCGGCGTCGTGGGCATGAAGCCCACCTACGGCGCGGTGAGCCGCTACGGCGTGGTGGCCTTTGGCTCCTCGCTGGACCAGGTGGGACCCTTCGGCCGCACGGTGGCAGACGTGGCGCTGGCCATGAATGCCCTCACCGCCGGCGGCCGCGATCCCATGGACTCCACCAGCCAAGACGTGAACCTGGACTTCTTGGAGCATTTAGACGATCCTGTCGAGGGCCGTTGCGTAGGCTATATGCCTGCGCTTATCGAGGCTACCGGCATCACCCACGAGGTGCGCGAGGCCATGCAGGCCGCCATGGACGCCTTCGAGGCGGCCGGCGCCACGCTCAAAGAGGTGGAGCTGCCCCATATCGACGCGGCTATCTCGGCCTACTACGTCATTGGCCCCTGCGAGGCCTTCTCCAATCTGGCGCGCTTCGACGGCGTGCGCTACGGCTATCAGGAGCCCAACTGCGCTACCTTGGCGTCCCAGTCATCGCTTTCCCGCGCCCACGGCTTTGGGGCCGAGGCCAAGCGTCGCCAGCTTTTGGGCGCCTACCTGCTTTCCAGCGGCATCTATGACGAGTACTACGTTCATGCTCTGGAGGCCCGCACCCTCATCACCCAGGATTACAAGAAGGCGTTCGACCAGGTGGACGCGCTGCTTATGCCCGCGGCTCCCCGCACCGCCTTCCACTTTGGCGAGATGAGCGATCCCACGCAGATGTACCTCTCCGACATGTTCACCATCTCCTCCAACATCGCCGGCAACGGCTCCATCTCGGTGCCGGTGGGGCTAGGGCATGACTCTGGCATGCCGGTCTCGGCCCAGCTGCAGACGCCGGCATTCCACGACCGCACCCTCATCACCTTTGCCCACGCCCTCGAGAAAGCCGCAGGCGCGCTGCCGGTGGCACCTCGCTTCGCCGGAAAGGGAGGCTACCTGGCATGAAGTCGCTGCAAGAAGTATTAGAGAGCTGGGAGGCCGTCATTGGCCTGGAGATCCATACCGAGCTCACCACCCTTGAGACCAAAATGTTCTGCTCCTGCCGCTTGAGCCACGACGACGAGCCCAACACCAATGTGTGCCCCGTGTGCCTGGGCATGCCCGGCGCCCTGCCTGTGCCCAACCGCCAGGCCATCCGCTCCATCGTCAAGGCGGGTCTCGCCACCAACTGCGAGATCCAAAAGCGCTCCATGTTCTACCGCAAGCACTACTTCTATCCGGACATGGCCAAAAACTTCCAAACCACCCAGGGCCCTGTGGCCTTCTGCATGCACGGTCACCTGGATCTTACCGTGGAAGGGGAGGGCGCCAAGGAGCGCCCGGCTAACTCCAAGAACGTCACCTGGTCTGCCGATAAGAGCTCCTACTCCACCCACGTGCGCATCCTGCGCATCCATATGGAGGAGGACGCTGCCAAGATGATCCATGTGGGCGGCGAGGAAGGCCGCATCACCAGCGCCACCGAGTCCCTTATCGACTACAACCGCTGCGGCACCCCGCTCATCGAGCTGGTCACCGAGCCTGACCTGCGCACCCCCGAGGAGGCCCGCCTCTTCATGGAGAAGCTGCGCCGCACCTTCCTGGCCCTGGGCATCTCCGACTGCTCTATGGAAAACGGCTCCATGCGCTGCGACGGCAACGTGAGCCTTCGCCGCCGTGGCGACACTGCTCTGGGCACTAAGACCGAGCTCAAGAACCTCAATTCCTTCAAGAGCCTTCACGACGGCCTGGAGTATGAGATCCGCCGCCAGGCCGAGGTGCTGGAGATGGGCGGCGAGGTCTTCCAAGAGACCCGCCACTGGGAGCCTTCCCGCCGCCGCACGGTGGTCATGCGCGTCAAGGAGACCGCCGACGACTACCGTCTTTTCCCCGATCCCGACCTGGCGCCTTTCGACCTCTCCGACGAGTTCATCGACGAGTGCCGCGCCGAGCTCCCCGAACTCCCCGAGGCCAAGGCCGCCCGCTACGTCTCCCAGTATGGGCTCAAAGCCGCCGATGCCGCCCAGCTTGCCGGCTCTCCCGAGGCCGCCAGCTTCTTTGAGGCCTCCGTTGCCGAGAAACCCGTGGCCTCAAAGCCTGCTCTCGCAGTCCAGGTTGCCAATCTCCTGGTAAACGACGTGGCCGGCTATCTCAAGAGCGCAGGCTCCACCTTTGCCGACACTGCCCTCACTCCTGCCCAGGTGGTCTCGCTGGCAGGCCTTCTGTCTGAAGGCGCCATCTCGGCCAAACAGGGGCGCGAGGTGGTGGAGCTCATGGCTGCCAGCGGCAAAGATGCCGTGGCTATCGTGGACGAGCGCGGTATGCGCCAGGTGACCGACGACTCCGCCCTCCAGCCTATCGTGGACGAGGTGATCGCTGCATGCCCTGACCAGGTCCAGCAGTTCCGCGACGGCAACAGCCGTGTGGTGGGCTTTTTGGTGGGCCAGTGCATGAAGCGCGCCAAGGGCAGCGGCAACCCCAAACGCTTCAACGAGCTGCTGGTGGCTTCCATGGCGGCAGCTTCTGAGAAGGAGCCTGCCCAGGCTGTGCCCGCAGGAGAAGCTGAACCAAAACCTTCGGCTCCCGTCAAAGCTCCCGCTAAGCCAGCCGCTTCCGCTAAGCCGGTTAAGCCTGCGGCCAAGAAGGCTGCCTCTGAAAAGCCTGCCAAGTCCGCGGACGGCCCGGCGACCACTCAACCCCCAACCGCCAAACCCGGTCAAGCTGCTAAAACAGCGGCTGCCAAACCCGCCAAACCCGCCAAACCCGCCAAACCTGCCAAACCTGCCAAACCTGCCAAACCTGCCAAACCTGCAGCTTCTCGTCAAAAGGCAGCCAAGCCTGCAGCTAAACCTAAAGCTGAGGAGCCCAGCTCAAAGACGGCAAAGTCGTCTACTGCAAAACAGACCGCTGCCCGACCTGCGGCAGCCAAAAAGACGGCTGCAGCCAAGACCGTTTCTCCAAGCAAACCTGCTATCACGACAAAAGCCGCATCCACTTCTACGAAGCCAAAATCCAAGGCAAAGAGTACCGCTAAGGTTTCTGAGCCAAAATCGACAGGTGCAAAGAAGCCTGCCGCAAAGACTCCTAGGACAAAGAAGACTGCTGCTTCCGAGCCTGATACTTCTAAGGAGTAGAACCCCTAAGGGGCTTTACTGAGCACTCGTGTCATGAAAAAGCTGGCTTGGGCAACCAAGCCAGCTTTTTCTTGTCGCAGTGGCTCCATGTTTGGCCTATAGGACAAAACGTGTGCTGTGATAAGGGGTGTTGACCTGTGTCAGACCTGCGTCAACACTCCCTAACCTGTTGGCCAAATCTACCTTTATTATTTATTAGTACTCTTTGCGGCCAGAAGGGGGGCGGTTTGAAAGTAAAGATGCTTTCAAACCGCAAAGCCCCCAGGTAAATTCTGGAAAGTCAAAAGCAGATCCACCTGCGAGATGGGGACGCAGGGCAGATGGGGTTTGGACTGAGCGGCATTTCATGCCTACTAAGTACCATTCCATGCATTCGCGCCTACTAAGTACTTAGTAGGCCAATTTTGCCTAAAATCTGCGTCACTTTATATTTAAGTATCACATCACCCAAGCTCACAGAGTTGGTTTCATATTCAATTGTACTTAGTAGGCGCGTGCCGAAGGAGATGTACGGAAGAAATGTACTTAGTAGTCGCAAGCGTTGTCGCTCCTCTACATCTTGGCCCCGCAGACTCCATAGATCACCTTTTTCATCGAGCCCTCCTGCCATTAGGATGTAACGGCTCGATTCTGCAGCCTTCATCTGGGGTGATAGGGCCTCTGCCAGCACACCCTCTGTCAGGGTCCCCGTGTGAAAATAGCCTTCCAGATTTAAACACCCAAAAAAGGGACGTTGACCTGCGTCAACGTCCCAATTCACAGCACGCTTTTTGTCCTGTTAGTCTGTTTTAGAAGGGAAGCTTACGCACGCGCAACTAGGGTGCAGTCAAGGACAGTACATTGGCCCCCTCTAAAACACCGAGCCTTGGGCACAAAGAACGCATTGTGCCAGGCGCAGAGAGCAGAGCACAAATGGCACGTTGTGCGTGGCCTGCTCAGTTGGGCAGGCCACACAGGACCCATAGATATTGGGGTCGTCATTCGACCGCAGCTTTATAGACGCGACCCACTCAAACTGAGTGGAAGAGGGCACATCTCAGCTGTGCGAAAAAGCTCTCACTGCTTCTCCTAGGCGCCCATTACAGAAGAGAGAATGGCTGAGACGATGGAGATGATGATGGCACCTAGGAAGGCTGCGCCAAAGCTCTCGATATAGATGCCTACACCAAGAACCGAGGTAGAAAGCCAACTGGCAAGCTCTAGCAACAGGGCATTGACGATGAGGTAGAAGATGCCCAGAGTGATCACGGTGATAGGGATGCTTAAGACCTGCAGTATGGGCTTGATGGACACATCGATCAGTGCCAGCATAAGCGAGCAGGCAATAGGCCCAATCCAGGGGCCTCCTACTGCAATGATTCCTGGGACCAGATTGATGGCGGCGATAGTGGCGATAGCGGTTATCAGCCATTTCAAGATGAAGCTCACAATGATTTCCTTTCGGTTTGCACCAGTAGGACAATCCCGTCGCGCTACCATAGAAAAACGAATTGTAACCCAGGTCTTATACCCTAGGAGCAGCAGATGGATCCCCAGCGCGAAGCTCAGCTGTCTCAGCCTGACGTCCAAGTACTGGTAGAAGCGGTGATGGCAGCCCATACTCAAGAGCAGGTGCAGGCGCTGTTGGTGGATTTATGCACCAGCCGCGAGATATCTGACATGGCTCAACGCCTTCAGGTTGCCCAGATGTTGGATGAAGGGCAACCCTACGCTCAGGTCCAAAGGGTTACGGGGGCGTCTTCTACTACCGTGAGCCGGGTCTCGAAGTTTCTCAATGGCGATGTGGGTGGATATCGCTGGGTGCTTGACACCCTTAACGCTTCGGCCAAAGAGTAAGGCTGTGGGGACTGCGCACTCACCTCGATCATTGGCTTTTGAGAAAAGAGTTTTAAGAGCTAAATGTCTGGGGGAGAAAACTCCCCCAATAAAGTGTATTGATATATCAGTCACTAGGAATATCCTGTCGTTTCATTCCTTACGCTCGTTGCTACATTAACGCGTGAGAATTATTAAATGAAATGCCGTCTAAACTCGGTGTTTATACCAACCAAATAAACAAAATATTCAAATATATAAAGTGAAATAGTATCATTTAGAACTGTCTTCTATCGAGATGCCATAGGAACAGAAATGAACTAATACATTTCGATATCAATAGAACTGTTAGATCAAATAATCTGTCAGAAAACTTTCAGAAATTCCTGTTTATTGGAATATTAGGGAACTCGTTCACAAGGACCGATTGTTGCTAGTTATTGAGGGGAGAAAGCCAAAAATATCATTTTAGAATCTGAATTTGACCCCAATGCGCTGCGGTTATGCCGTTCGCCAGAACATATTGCCATTAATCGATACATTAAAGAAAAATTCAGAAAAAGCCTTGCAGATATACTGGCACCTAGATAACATATCGACTAACAACGGTATGTTAGAATGGCTGCGGAAACTTCTCAATTTTTCGGAGAACCAGTCAGTAGGAGGGAAAAAGGGGGTCTCAATGCAAGACGCTGCACTGCAAGAAGAGCAAGAACGCGCTGCCCGTCTCATCGTCGAGGGCACCCGCCTGCTCACCACTCGTATCCCGGCATTGTTCGAAACGGAGTCCAGCGACATCACCTTCCGTCAATGGGAGGCACTCAAAATCGTCCTGGCTTCTCGCTCGCCAGAGATCTCGCTGGCTGACATCACGTCGTACATGGGTTACTCGCGTCAGAATGTCAAAAAGCTCGTTTCTGGCCTCGAACGTGCCGGCTATGTGACGCTGCGTCCTTCGCACATCGACGGCCGCGCGCTTCGTGTAGAGGCTACCCGCAAAGCTCGTCGTGAGGCTCCTCATTATGCCGAGCTCGAACAGCGCATGTTCAACTCGCTCTTCGAAGGGGTTCAGGACACCGAGCTCTCCGTGAGCGCGCGCACCATGGCTACTATGATCCGCAACGTGGCCGATTAAGCAGCACGTCTCTATTGCCAAGTTGGTGCTGCGTGCGCTTTGCGCTACGTGCGCTATGGGCTAAGCCGTCCTGCTGAGGCACAGAGCCTCCATGAAGCCGAGAAAACCATCCATTGCCACCTGCAAGGCGCCCTTCAGCTTTGAAGAGCTGGGGGCGCCTTCGAACATGAGCCTGAGAGTCGGGTGCAAGATACGAGAACAGGGCATCCCTTCCAGCAGGGATGCCCTTCTTTGACTGTTGGCAGGCACGCTATTCTGTGCGGGGGTCCTTCATGGCGTGAATGGACGCCACTGTCACCAGGCGATCGGCTGCGAAAGGGTCATCGCGGCAGTCGGCGCCGTGGTTGCGATAGGTGACCAGGTCATGCTCCAGGTAGTAGTTGCGCATGAGGTGTATGGAGCGGTGGGGGAAGGGCTTTTCTGGAGTCTGCTCAAGGCCCATGAAAGAAGCCAGTCGCACCAGCTCCTCCATGTCGCCCTGAATGGGCTGCCAGCCGTTGGCGGCCATAAACGCGCACCACCGGGCATGCTCTAGGGCTGCCATCTGAGAAAGCACGGGCTTCTCGGCAATGAGGGAGGCCTCGGCTGAGGCAAGCTGTGTGCGTCGGGTTTGGCAGGCTGCAGGCGAGGTGCCTGTCTCTTTGTAGTGGATGCCGCAGAGAAGTCGTCGGGCGGCGCTATGGGGCGTGCGCACCTGCTCGTGGATATGGGGCACGTCGAGCTTGAGAAGGTACTGCTGTTCCAAGGCTTCGCTCACATAGGGCGTGTCGCTCTTGAGCCCCACGCACCACAGGCGGTAAGGGGTGAAGCGAGTGGCGGCCCTATTGGAAAGCTTGGTGACTTCGAAGGCGTTGTAGGCCTCCATGACCTCGGTGTGGGTGACGGGGGTGCGGTCTTCTTTGACGAGGTGATTCATGGTTTGGTAGATGCCTTGGAGGCGGATGGCCGCCGTCTCCCAGGGCGCCGCGATGATCGACGCGAACGAGAAAGCCTGGGCGGTGGACCCGAAGGGCACTACCGAGAAGTGCTCGTGGGCCCTCAGGGCGCAGTCCACAGATTCCAGCATCTCCTGGTTGCGCACCAGCACTGCCACCAGCGGGTTGAGATGCGGCGGGGTGCCTGCATCCAACTGGCCGTCCAGGACGCGCATTACCAGCTCGCGCTGGCAGCGTAGCGCCACGTCGACGGAGCGCTCGTCGTCCCCTAGGCACACCATGAAGTAGAGGCGTGCGTTTTGGGGCAGCGAGACCTCGCAGTCAGTCAAGCCGTCAGGCCCTTGGAACCAGGCCTTTTGAGTCTGGCCGCGAAGGAAAGGCCGCAGCTCTTCGCCCTCGGCATCCATCTCTATCACCGAGATGGTGGGGACATCGGGCGCAGAGGGCTCTGGGGCAGCGGGCGCAGAGGGCTCTGGGGCTGCCTCAGAAGGCGCGGCACCTCCATTCGTCGCGCCAGCAGTTTGGACGGTCGGGTGAGAGGCGCTGGAAACGGCAGAAGAGGGGTCGTGAGAGTCAGAGGGACTCTGAGGCATGGAAACGATGCAGCTAGGCTGGCCCTGCCTGGTGGTCTCGGCCATCATGGAGGGCCAGAGGGCGGCCAGTCGGCTGGCGGCAGCCTTCCCCTCTTTGTCTATGCCTATGATGCGCAGCTCCACGCCGGGAAGGCGGCCAAGCCAGAAGGCGGCGCGCACGGCTTCTGACCCAAACGCCCCAAGGCCCAGCACAACTACATAGAGATGCTGGACGGGGACTATTTGAGAGGACAGGTCCACATCGTCGAGGACGGAAGTCAGAGGGTGCGCCACCAACGTGTCCCAGATAACCTCCCGTTCCTCAGAGATAAGGCGCACCTCGATGAGGTTGCGCACGCGCTCCATCAAGGGGGCGAGCGCGGCTGCGGCACGGCGATGTTGCTTGGCCGAGACGGCTTCGCTGCGATCGTGTCGGGCGAGGCGGTCGATGAGCTCCAACGGGGCGCGGCGTTGGGGAAGGGCGTCGAACACCAGGCCATCGTCGGGATTCGAATGGGCGCACCATACGTGGATATTGCGGGCATAGGTCTTGGTGCGCGAGCAAAGGCTGGGCTTCTCGCCGATGCGAGTGAGGTCCCATCGGCGGCGGTCCATCTCCCACTGAGCCATCTGAGACCCAAAGGAGTCGCAGAGCTCCAAGGCGGCGCGCACATTCTCGTTGGTGTCTCCTGAGATGATGAGGTAATAGGTGGGACAGCGGGTCTGGGCCAGGTAGGAAAGGCGGTTGGGGATCACGTCGATGGCCAGCGGCGTGAAGAGCACCGTGGCGCACCCATAGGCCTCCTGGCGCACTTGCTGGGCCAAAAGGCCGTTGTCTTCGGCGTTGCTCTGGGAGTTGCAAAAGATGAGCAGCGGCACTGAGGGCTTCTTGGCCTCCCTTCGCAGGGGGTGCGCGATGGACTTGATGGGGCTGGACACGTTTTGCACCTGGCTCAACAGGTCGATGGCCAGCGTGCAGGTGCTCTCGTTAAGGCCGTAGAACACGTAGATATGGCGGCGAAAGACGCTCTTCTTGAGGCTTTCCACAAACAGGGCGGCCCCGGTGATGCCGTTGGCGATAAGATCCACCGCCGTCAAGGCCAGCATGATGGGGGCAGCCACGGTATAAAAGCACAGCACTTGGTAATAGAGGGTCGCCAACAGGCCATGGCCCAGCATGGAATAGATCACCGGCGTCCAAAGCTCCAGCTCGCCCGAAAGGCCTGTGATGTTGACGGTGTAGTAAAACGTTGCGGGGATCGCCTGAGCCAAGGTGGGCCACAGCGCTCCTGAGGCGCCCGGCAGATGGATGGCGATAGGCAGCAGCAGGAAGAACGCCCCCACAATGACCAGGAAAAACTTGCCGCCCATGGTGCCCAGCCATTTGAACCGGCTCTTGAGCGCGGGCGACACCACCGCGGCGATGATGACGACGATGGCCAGCACCCCCACCGCAAAGCAGAAGGCGGCTAAAGGGTCGGCCTCGGAAAGGTCCACAAAGCGATGCTCGGCGACATTGGTGGTATGCAGCACGTCGTTGGCTGCGCTGTGAAGTGTATGGGTGTCCGCCTGGGCCATCGGCGCTCCTTAACCTTGTGGCTGTGTCAAGGTTTGTCCCCCAATCAAGGGATTCTTGGCGCGACAACCTCATGGCGCCTCAAAGCCCGTGAGGCGCACAGGCGCGATAGGTTGCCATCCACCCCTTAGGCGACAGGCCGGGACGCAGGGGTTTCTCGGCAGGGGAGAAAATATAAGAATTAAAATAGAATCACCTGGCGGCAACGTCATAGAATCTGCCGAGAAAAACCTTCTGCCAAAAGCTCGAGACCTGTGGTGAGTCAGGTACTATCAATAGTCCCAAGCGCAATGTGACTCCTTTTTTATCGAGAGGCAGCTGTCTTATGGCGTTCGTTCACCTTCACAACCACACCGATTTCTCCATGCTGGACGGTGCGACCCGTGTGGGGGATATGGTGCAAAGGGCCGTGGATCTGGGGATGCCGGCCGTGGCCATCACCGACCACGGCAACATGTGCGGCGTGCCCGAGCTGGCGTTGGCCACCGATGCCATCAATCATCAAGAACCAGACTATGACCAGTGGTTCCACGACAAGGACAACCTGGCGAAAGGCCGTGCAGTGGAAGAGCCCGACGCGGCAGATGTCGTGCGCCATGCCCAGTGGGAGCGCGACATGGCCTGCCACGAGCGGGGCGAAGACCTTGACACGGTGAAGCCGGAGCCGCGCATCAAGCCCATCTTTGGCTGCGAGGTCTATTTCACGCCGGACTCCACCCTGTCCCGCGACCATAAGCCCGAGCTCTACCACCTCATACTGCTGGCCAAAAACGAGACCGGCTACGTGAACCTCATGAAGATCGTCTCTGATGCGGCCACCAGGGGCTTCTACTACAAGCCCCGCGTCACGCTGGAGATGCTCCAGGAGCATCACGAAGGCGTCATCTGCACCTCGGCCTGCGTGGCGGGCATCATTCCTCGAAACATCATGGCCAACAACCCCGGCGAGGCGCTGCGCTGGGCCACGACCTTTCGCGACACCTTTGGGGCAGACGACTTCTACCTGGAGCTCCAGGAGCACCACCTTGAGGTGCGCGACGGCTGGACCGACCGCCGGCTCTCGGAGACGCTGGTGGAGATGGCCCGCACCATAGGCGTCAAGGTGGTGGCTACCAATGACTTCCACTACCTGTTGCGCGGCGACGCCGGCGTCCAGGACGTGGTGCAGTGCATTGGCATGGGCAAGACCTTGGACGACGAGAGCCGCATGCGCATGACTCAAACGGCTCCTGGCGAGGGCGAGTTCTACATGAAGACCGAGGAGGAGATGCGCGCCCTTTTCGATTGGTGCCCCGAGGCCTGCGACAACACTGTCGAGATCGCCAACAAGTGCCACTTCGAGCTGGACTGGTCGTCCATGTACCTGCCCAAGTTCCCTGGCCTGAAAGAAGGGGAGACCTCGGAGCAGCGCTTCCGCGAGGAGTGCGAGCGCGGCTTGGCGCTGCGCTACGGCGACGACTGGCGCGAGCGCAGCATTGGCGGCGAGTCCATCCTGGAGCGTTTCGAGTACGAGTACAAGGTCATCTGCGAGAAGGGCTTCGCCGACTACTTCCTCATCGTTCAGGAGTACGTGCAGTGGGCTAAAGACAACGGCATTGGCGTTGGCCCCGGCCGTGGCTCGGCCGCCGGCGCCATCGTAGCCTATGCCATGAACATCACCTCCTTCGACCCGCTGGAAAACGGCCTCATGTTCGAGCGCTTCCTGTCGCCCGAGCGCTCTGAGATGCCCGATATCGACATGGACTTCGACGACGAGCGTCGCCTGGAGGTCGTGCAGCACGTGCGCGAGCTCTACGGCCCCGAGCGTGTATGCCATGTCATCACCTTCTCCACCATCAAGGCCAAGCAAGCCATCAACGACGCCAACCGCGTGCTGGACAATCCGGTGTATGTGGGGCAGAAGCTCTCCAAGATGGTCTCTGGCGACCCCAAGGCCAAGCTCAAGATGGTGCTCAACAAGACTCCCGGCAAAGAGGACCTCTACAGCCCTGACTTCGCCGATGCCTACGCCCATGACCCCGAGGCCCACAAAGTCATCGACACTGCCCTCTCCATCGAGGGCCTCACCCGCGGCGAGGGCGTCCATGCCTGCGCGGTGCTCATCGCTCCCACGCCGGTGAACGACCACGTGCCCACCAAGCTGGACACCAAGAGCGAGTACGAGATCACCCAGTACGAAGGCCATTCGGTGGCAGACATGGGCCTGCTCAAAATGGATTTTCTGGGCCTTCGCACCCTCACGGTGATCTCCAAGGCCCTCAAAAACATCCTGGCAAACAATGCGGACGCCGCTAGTGCCGCCGCGGCCCCCGAGGCGGTGCGCTCCACGCTGAAGCCCGGCTCGACCGGCGTGGACATCGACGTGGAGAAGATCCCCTTCGATGACCCGGCTATCTACAGGCTTTTGGGCGCAGGCCATACCGCCGGCGTCTTCCAGGTGGAGTCCGGCGGCATGACCGCCACCATCAAGTCCATGCAGCCCAAGGAGTATCGCCAGGTGGTGGCCCTCATCGCCCTCTATCGCCCCGGCCCCCTGGGCGCCGGCATGGTGGACTCCTACATCAACCGCATGAACGGCCGCGAGCCAGTTGCCTTCTACGACGAGCGCCTCTCAGACATCCTGGACGAGACCTACGGCACCATGGTCTACCAGGAGCAGGTCATGAAGATCTCGGTGCAGATGAGCGGCTTCTCGGCCGGCGAGAGCGACTCCCGCATCCGCAAGCCCGTGGCCAAGAAGAAGATCAAGCTCCTCACCAGCACGGTCTTTCACTGGGACGACGGCTCCGACGAGACCACCTACGACCACTGGATCAACGGCGCGGTCAAGAACGGCTACAAGCGCGAGGTGGCCCAAAAGATCTGGGACGACGTCCTTGAGTTCGCCTCTTACGCCTTCAACAAGAGTCACTCAGCAGGCTACGCCATCCTCGTCATGCAGACGGCCTGGCTCAAGGCCTACTACCCCCGCGAGTACATGGCCGCCGTGCTCACCAGCTATACGGGCAAAACCGAGAAGATCGTCCACTACATCAGCGCCTGCCGCTCTGAGGGCATCGACGTCTTGCCTCCAGACGTCAATGAGTCCGGCACCGAGTTCACCGCCACCGACGAAGGCGTGCGCTTTGGTTTGGCCGGCATCCGCGGCGTGGGCGAAGGCGCGGCCGAGGTGATCCTTCAAGAGCGCGCCGCTGGCGGCCCCTTCAAGACGCTCCATGACTTCGTGGACCGCGTGGACACCTCCCAGGTGGGGCGCCGCGTCATCGAGGCCCTCATCAAGGCCGGCGCCTTCGACTCCTGCGGCTACCCCCGCAAGCAGATGATGGGCTTTGTGGACAAGACCGACCCTTCCAACATCATCGATGCCGCCGCCAAGCGTCAAAAAGACCGCGCCGCAGGCCAGGTATCGTTCTTCGACATGTTCAACGACGCCCCGGATGCGGCCTTCTCCCAAGATTTGCCGGAGCCCAACGGTGAAGAGTGGGATCGCAATCTCAAGCTCGCCTTCGAAAAGGACGTGTTGGGCATCTACGTCTCAGACCATCCTTTGGCGCCCTACGAGTACGCCCTCACCAAGGCCCGCAGCTACTCCATTGGCGAGGTGCTCAACGGCTACGAGCAGATGGGAGACGACGGCATCGCCACAATCAAGCAGGTGAGCGACGATCGCGAGATCTGGATCGCCGGCATGGCTTCAGATGTCCAGAAACGCACCACCAAAAAGGGCGATCCCATGGCCATCATCACCTTGGAGGACTTGGAGAACAAGATCGACGTGATCGCCTTCCCCAAGACCTACAAGGAGGCGGCCGACCTGCTCATCACCGACGAGGTGGAGGGCGACATCTTCATCCGTGTGCTGGGGCGTGTGGACCGCTCCGACCGCGGCGACCAGTTCATCGCCAAGACCATCGAGACCTTGCAGCTAGACGACCGCGCCAACAAGCCCAAGGTGTTCGAGGTGCTCATGGCAAGCGAGCAGCTAGACGAAGGGTTCGTCAGCCGCTTCGCCCAGATCCTCGACCGACACCGCGGCCTGGACTCCGTGGAGCTCTTCGTGGATTCCGGAGAGGACGTCCCGCTGCGACTGGGAGTCCCTCTCAAGGTGGATGCGGGGTCTGTCCAGCTCTATGCCGAGGTGGCCTATCTTGTGGAGCCCGCCGGCCGCGTCATGATCGCCTGACGCTCGCCCGTCTCTCTGCACTTGGACGCGCAGGCTCTGAGCCCGTCCTTGCCCGAGGCGCCTGCGCCTACGGAGGCCCTTGGTGCTTTAAGCCTTTCTCGGGTTCTTGAAAGAGCTGAGTGATTGGCCTTTGCTGTCCTTGCGACCCTCTCCTCTTGGGAAGTAATCCTTGGAGGGGAGGGGCGTCATGGCTGCCTTCTCGAGGTCATGTGAAGGGAGCCTCTGTGTCGTCTCGCCGTACTGCTACCGAGAAACCCATGCAACCAGCCCGGGTGGGCCTTTTGGGGCTTGTGGCTATTAGCGTCTCTGCCATGGTGGGCGGGGGCATCTACTCGTTGCCGTCGACGCTTGCGGGCCTGGCATGCCCTGCGGCCACGCTCATCGCCTGGCTAGTAACGGGGTTGGGCATGGGGTTTGTGGTCACCACCTTTCGCATTCTGGCGCAGGTGAGGCCAGACCTTACCAACGGAATCTTCTCCTATGCCGACACCGGCTTTGGCAAACTTGTGGCATTCCTGGTCGCGCTGGGCTATTGGTGCACCTCCTGTTGCGCCATGGCCACGTACGGCGTGCTCATCATGGCGACGTTCTCTCCGCTTGTGCCGGCGCTGGGGGTTGGCAATACCCCTATAGCCTGCGTGGGCGCGTCTGCGGTGGTATGGGCTATCTATGCATTGGCGCGCAGGGGCGTTGAGACGGCGGCGTCCATCAATCTGGTGGGCACCATCGCCAAGTTCGTGCCTATCGTGGTCTTAGTGCTGGTATGTATCGGCTCCTTTGACTGGGGCCTTTTTCAGGATTCCTTTTACAATGCAGCTGCCACAGGCGCTTCAGGAGGCACCTTTGACGGGGTGGTGGCCCAAGCGCTCTCGGCGCTCATGACCACGCTGTGGGTGTTTATCGGCATCGAAGGCGCCGTGGTAGTCTCGGGTGACGCGGTGAGCCAGAAGGCCGTGGGCCGGGCAGTGGGTATCGCGTTCGTTGTGGCCTTGGTCTTCTACATTTTGGTGTCACTGGTGCCCTATGGCACTTTTACGCAGGATGAGATCGCATCCATGAGCTCTCCTTCTACAGCTGCCATCCTCCAAGGGCTTGTGGGGCCTTGGGGAAGGATGCTGGTGTCTGCGGGCATCGTGGTGGCCATTCTGTCTTCCTGGCTGGTGTGGATGTGCCTGCAGGGACAAATGCCCACTTCGGCTGCTGAGTACGGGATCTTTCCTGCCTTCTTCAAAGAGCGCAACGCCTACGGTGCGCCAGGACACTCCCTTTTGTGGAGCGCGGCGGTCACCCAGCTGTTCCTTGTGTTCGCCTGCGTGTTGGGGCCTGACGCCTGGGACACTTTGGTTTCGATCACTTCGGTGATGGCCACGCCGGCCTACTTCTTTTGCTGCGCGTTCTTGGTAAAGCAAGCGGTGAGCTATGAGGGGTGGCCGCACGCTCTGGTATCGAGGTCGCGCGCCTTTGTCATAGGGCTTGCCGGGTCGCTCTTTGGCGTCATCCTCATCTTCGCGGCGGGCCTCGAAAACCTCATGTTGGCTTCCATCATCTTCGCTTTGGGGCTGCCATTGTTCTTCTTTGGCCTCAAGGCCAACGGTCAAGCTGACACTCTCAAACGATATGAGAAAGTCATCGTCTGCTGCGTGCTCTGCGCAGCGCTGGCCGCGCTTTGCCTGTTCTCCATGGCGGCCTTCTAGCGCAACGCGGTCCCGTGGGATCCCAGTGCCAAAAACACTCTTAAACCGGTGTGTGCATGGGCCTTTGCGCAGGTTGTCGTAGAAAGGGGAGCAGTACCTGTTTTAGCTGATGTAGCAGCGCTATGGAGCGGGTCTTTCAGAGTAATTAAAAGGACTACTTGCGAAAACCGTGGATATATATCCCATCGAAAACCGTTGAACCCAATGCAAAAGAGGCCTCTATGGGTGAGATGAGCGTTGAGCAAAAGAAAATGCTCGAGAAGGCTAGCCGAAAAGATGTCAATGGCTGGCATCATGTGAAGGTCGTTGGCACCCCCTATGAATGTGGCTTTCAAGAAGGGTATCTGCTCGCCGACGAGTATGCCGACGCCCAGAGGGTCTACAAGTACATGACGCTTCAGGTCTACGGCATGACCTATGACTGGTTCTGTCAACAGGCGGTGCGCCTTCATAAGGACAAGATCCCTGAGCGCTATCTCGACGAGCTTCAAGGCATGGCCGACGGCCTGAGTGCCGCCGGGGTCCCGCAAACGGTGGATGATCTTATCGGCTGGAACGCCTATTACGAGGTCACCGGCTATTGGTGGCCCCTCAATGCCGCCAAAGTCATTGGCGCCATGCCCAACAACGTCATGGTGCCCCGCGCCTCGCACTGCTCGGCCATCGCCGCCACCGGTTCTGCCACCAAGGACGGTCATCCAGTGCTGGCCCATGAGTCCTTCGATGATTTTTGGAGCGGCCAGTATTTCAACGTCTGCTTGGACATTACTCCCAACGAGGGGAACCGCATTGTGATGCAAACGGTCCCTTGCTATCTGGATTCCATGACCGACTATTACGTGACCTCGGCAGGTCTCGCTATCACCGAGACCACGCTGGCGGGGTTCAACGGCTACGACGAGTCCGGCGTCCCAGAGTATGTGCGCGTTCGCGAGGCCGCTCAATTCGCCACTACCATCGACGAGTTCGTAGAGATCATCAACAAGGGCAACAACGGCGGTTACGCCAATGCGTGGCTGATCGCAGACACCAACACAGGCGAGATCGCCCGATACGAGCAGGGGCTCAAGTTCCAGGCGCTGGAGCGCAAGGCCGACGGCTGCTTCTTTGGTTGCAATGCGGTCTTCGACCCGCGCATCCGCAACCTGGAGTGCAAGGACAACGGATTCAACGACCCTCGCCAGCAGACCGGGGCCCGTCGCCAGCGGTGGATGGAGCTTATCGATCAGTATTCCGGCGCCATCGACTGCGAGCTGGCCAAGAAGATGCTGGCAGACACCTACGACGTCTACGTGGGCTACAACAACCCCTCCAGCCGCACCATCTGCAGCCATTACGACGTGGATCCCCAGTATTGGGCGGACGATCCCAACGCTGTATGGAACGTCCCCTTCTATCCCGCAGGCTCCTGCGACGGCAAGGCTGCCGGCTATGACGATATCCGCGCCATGCGCATGTGGGGCCGTTACGGCCGCGCAGACGGCGTGGAGTTCGATGCCGACGCCTTCTTTGAGCAGCATCCTCTCTGGAATTGGCAGAAGGGCTATACCAAGAGCCGCCCCAGCGAGCCTTGGACGCTCTTCGAATAGGCAATTCCGCCCGGGTGTCGACCCGCCCTGGCGTAATCATAATTATTCACACCAAAACCGGTAAAGGTGATATGTATTATGAAACTTACTAAAGAAGCCATCGCCAAGATGTCGCAGTCTTACAGCAAGGCAAAAACCCAGCATGTGGCAGAGAATGCGGTCACCAAAAACGGCATCCTTGCCGCCTCTGAGAACTCTCAGGTGGCAAAAGACCTCTCTACGCCTGCCTTTGCCTTCTCTATCGACGTAGACAGCCAGGCGGTGGCCAATCAGAAGCAATCCGGCCGCTGCTGGATGTTCGCCTGCTTGAACTTCTGCCGCTTCCATGTGGAGAAGACCCTGGATTTGCCCCAGGGCACCTTTGAGCTCTCCCAGGCCTATCTGGCCTTCTACAACAAGCTCGAGCGCGCCAATTGGTTCTTGGAGCATGTGGCAGCCACTGCGAGCAAGCCTTTCGATGACCGTGAGGTCACCTGGCTCTTTGGTGCCCCTATGCAGGACGGCGGCGACTGGGACATGGTCTGCGGCCTTATCAAGAAGTACGGCGTAGTGCCTCATGCCGCCATGGTTGAGACCGCCTGCACCAACAACACCGCCCAGATCAACACCCAGCTCTCCCACTTGCTGCGCCAGGACGGTCTCAAGATCCGCTCGCTGGTGCGCGAAGGCGCGGATGGTAAGAAGATCGAGGAAGTCCAGGCTCAGATGCTCGACGAGGTCTATCGCATGCTGTGCGTTGCCTTTGGCGAGCCTCCGGTAAAGGTGGATTTCGAGTACACCGATACCAAGAAGCAGTTCCATGGTGTTTATGGGCTCACCCCCCTGGAGTTCTACAAGAAGTATGTGGGCATCGACCTCGATGACTACATTGGCGTCATCAATGTCCCTGGCGAGGACAACCCCTACAAGCGCCTCTATGCCATCGAGGATTCCGATCAGATCCCCGAGCGCGAGAACCTCTATCTCAATGTGGATATGGACACCCTCAAGGGTTTGGTCATCGACCAGCTCAAGAGCGGCGAGCCTGTCTGGTTTGGCTGCGACGTGCTGCAGCACTGCGATGAAGAGGCCGGCGTCATGGACATGGACCTCTATGATTTCGACGAGCTCTTTGGCGTTGACTTCTCCATGGACAAGGCCCAGCGCTACCTCACTCGCGAAAGCCTGCCTACCCATGCCATGATGATCGCCGGCGTCAACTTGGTCGACGGCAAACCCGACAAGTGGAAGATCGAAAACTCCTGGGGCACCGAGGTCCATGGCAAGAAGGTCGGCCACAACGGCTATTACGTCTGCGGCGATGAGTGGTTCGACAACTTCGTCTACGAGGTGGCCATCAAGAAGTCTCTGCTTTCCGACGAGCTGCAAAAGGTGCTGGATACCGAGCCTATCGTCTGGCCCTTCTGGTGCACCTTCAACCCCGTGTCTGCCTACTAAGCCTGCGTGGGGCGGAGGGGCAAGGAAGCTTCTCCGCCTTTCGTGTCTTTAAACGAAAGGTCCTCTGATGTTCGGACACCATCATCTCGATAAGGTGGCAGGGCACTCCAAAGCGGTCACGGCTGCGCCCAAGCCCGATAAATCCAGTCAGTATATCTCTCTCATGGCTCTGGTCATGATGAACGTCACCATCATTGGCTCGGTGGCCAATGACGTGCAACAGGCTTATTACGGCCTTTCCTCGGTGACGCTCTTTGTTATCGGCGCCATCGTCTTCTTCTTGCCCACAGGCCTTGTGGCGGCCGAGCTCGCCAGCGGCTGGGGTCAGCGCGGCGGCATCTTTAGGTGGGTCGGCGAGGCCATGGGTCCCGGGCTTGCCTTTACCTGCCTTCTGGTCTTGTGGTTCCAAACGGCCATTAACTTTGGATCCGGCGTAGCCACCGCCTCCACCACCATCGGCTTCTACACGCCTGACTGGGACTGGGCCGTCAATTTCATGAACCACCCCAAGTTCCAGCTCTTCATCATCCTGGCATGGCTTGCCTACTATTGGGTCCTCACCTGGATCTCCACCAAGGGTGTCAAGGCCTTCGCCCGCATTACCAAGTATGGCGTGCTTATCGGCACGTTTATCCCTCTGGCCTTCATGATCGTCATGTGCATCGTATGGCTGGCTCAGGGCAACACCCCCAATGTGGAGGTGAGCCCCGAGGCATTCAATCCCTTCCGTGACGGCATCAAGCTCTCTACGCTTTCATTGGCCGCCGGCGTGTTCTTCTCCTATGCAGGCATCGATATGAATGCTGCGCATATCAAACAGCTCAAGAACCCCCAAAAGGAGTTCCCGCTCTCCATCTTCATCTGCATGATCCTTACGCTCGTCATCTTCATCGCGGGCACTTTGGTCATTGCCATTGTGACGCCCGAGTCCCAAATGAACCTGGTCTACGGCCTCAACCAGACCTACAAGATCCTCGGCCAGTGCTTCGGGGCGCCTTGGATTTACGTCCTGTTCGTGTGGGCAGGCCTGGGAGCTTCCATGGCATCGCTGGTCACCAACATGGCCGGCCCTTCCTACATGCTTGGCCAGGCGGGTCGTTCGGGCTTTCTGCCCAAGGCCCTGCAGTCCAACAACAAGCACGGTATGCCTAGCCGCTTGATGTACCTGCAGATGGCATTCATGACCGTCATTGCGTTCCTGTGCTTCCTCATCCCCAACATCGAGGGCTTCGTGATCTTGATCACCCAGGCCATCACCATCCTCTACATGCTCTATTACGTGCTCATGTTCGTGTCCTTCTTGAGGCTCCGCCGCGACCAACCCAACCGTCCCCGCGGCTTCAAGGTGCCCGGCGGCAAGGTGGGCGCCTATCTGGTGGCAGGCCTTGGTTTGGCTGCCTGCGCCTTTGGCATCGTGTTGGCCATCATTCCTCCTGCCCAGGTCTCCCAAGAGGTGGGAAGCCCCGCCATTTACGTGGGCGTCATCCTGGCGCTTATCGTCGTGGTGCTTGGTGTGTGCTTCGCCATCTATCGCGCTTCCCGCAAGCACGACTGGGTGGACGCATCCAATCAGTTCGCTCCCTTCACCTGGGAGGTCGAGGGCCTCAAGAAGCCTCAGAAAGTACTGTCCAACGTTCCCTCCGACATGCTGGCCGACGGCCAGAACCCCATGGGCATGCCCATCAAGAAGCTCTGGAATCCCAACGAGCAGCTGCCTGAGGCAGCCATCAAAGCGGCGCAAAAGGGTACTGTCCCCGACGACGACCCTGCAGCCCTCAATCACCCCGTGAAGCCTGCGGCCGATGCCGCCGGAGTCGCTGGCGGAGGCATCCCGCTAAGCCAACCGCCTCAGATATCCAAGGCGGCAAAGATCGGCACCTCTGCCGATGTGGGGCTCAAAGAGGAGGCCGCAACCCCGTCCAGCGAGGTGGCCGTCAAGCAGGCTCCTGATGTTCCTGCTGCCTCGGCTGCTATGGTGGCCCAGGAGTCGGTGCCTCAGGATCCAGCCGCCGACGCGCGCGCTGCCCAAGCCGCTGAGAAAGAGGATGAGGCTGCCTTGGCCTCTGCTCAGTCTGCCGCTGCTCAGGCAGAGGTGCGTATCCAAGCCGAGAAGAACCGCATCCAGGCCGACTCCCAGTTGGCTTCGGCTGAGCGTGCCGCCAAAGAGGCGTTGGCTGCCGAGCAAGAGGCGTCCAAGGCTGCCGATAAGAACGCCGATGGCGCTCAGGAAGACCCCTCGGCTTCCGACAGCACCCCATCCTCCACTACGAAGTAGCGTCTACCGGATTGTCAGTACTCGATTCTGTCCAACGAAAGCAGGGCTCTATGACACAGAGCGATTTAGGGTCTCAGCCTTCCGCCACCGCGAAGGCGTCGCCCGCGGCGGCTGCCCCGCAACAGGTAGCCGCAACCCCCTCTGAGCGGGGGCTCAAATATCACCACGATGCAGAGACGGCAGGCGGCAAGCCTCCCACCACGCCTTCTAAAAAAGAGCTGTCCGGCAAGCTCACCGTGAAGGACATGGTCTCCTACGGCATGATCATGATGGTGCCCATCGCACCTTTCGCCCTCTATGCCTCCATCTTCCAGATGTCTGGCGGCATGCCGGCCCTGTCCTACCTCATCGGCGCAGTGGGCATGCTCTTCACGGTGTTCTCCTTTGGCGTGATGATCCCGCTCTTCCCCTCTTCGGGCTCCATCTACACCTATGCCTCCCAGACCATGGCTCCGGCGGTGGGCTTTGTGGCAGGTTGGCTCATGCTGCTGCAGTATTTGGTCACCCCCGACCTCATGTTCATCCAGGCGGGCCAGGCGCTTAACCAATACGTGCCCCAGGTGCCGGTGTGGGGATGGTGCTTGCTGTTCTTGGCATTTGTCACGTTCCTGTCCATCCGCAGCCTCAACAACGCTATCAAGGTAGAAAAGATCGCGCTCATCTGCGAGATCGTGGTCTTCGCCATGTTCATCGTCTTTGGCGTGGTCTACATCTTCCAACATCCTGAGACCTCGGGATTTAGCCTCACTGCGCTCTTCAACCCCCAGAAGTTCAGCTTCAGCGGCATGATGGGCTCTGTCTCGCTGGGCGCCATGTCCTTTGTGGGCTTCGGCTGCGTGGCCACCCTCACCGAGGAGGCCAAGGATCCCAAGAAGGGCCCCGCCCATTCCATGCTCCTCATCGTGATCATCTTGGCATGCATGTTCGTGGGCATGTGCCTCGTGGCCACCTGGGTAGATCCCACCGGCTCCATCATGGCAGGTCATGAGAACACGGGCTTCTATCTTCTGGCTGGCGCGGTAGGAGGCCCCTGGTTTGGCGTGGTGTGCGCTGTGGCCAACGCCATCGCTCTGGGTGCCTTTACCGGTCTTACTGCCACCACCTCCATCTCACGCGTGCTCTATGTCATGAGTCGCTCGGGCGCCCTTCCCAAGGAGCTAGGCATCATGGATAAGAAGACCGGCGTCCCTCAGGTGGCCACTCTCTTTGTCTGCGGTCTCTCTTTGGTGATGCTCCTGTTCCTTATCCCGCTGGGCATGACTCAGGTGGCCAAGCTTTCCAATTTTGGCGCGCTGTCTACCTACTGCCTGCTTAATCTCTGTGTGATCTGGTACGCCTTTATCCGCAAGAAGACAAAGCTTCCTGTTCTGCGCTCGCTTGTCTTCCCGGTATTGGGTGCCCTGGTCACCGGCGCCATCTTCTTCTCTATCGACTTCGACATCGCTCTCATCGGATGGGGTTGGGTGCTTATTGGTGTAATCTATTACCTCATCCAAACGAGGATCTTCAAGCACGAGATCGACTTTAGTTAGTGGAGATAGCTGTGGCTTCAAATGACTCCTGGGCGAAGACGCCTGCTCAGCCCAAACGAGTGGGGCTCTTCGGCCTGGTGTGCCTTGTCATTTCAGCCATGTTGGGCGGCGGCGTTTACAACCTGCCTCAATCTGTGGCGCAGGGTGCAAGCGCCGTCGCCGTGCTGTTTGCCTGGATCGTCACCGGCCTAGGCATGCTTTGCTTGGCCAATGTCTTCAGGATCCTCTCGATCGAAAAGCCCGAGCTTAAAAACGGCATTTATTCCTATGCCGAGAAAGGCTTCGGCCGCTTCATGGGCTTCCTGGTGGCCTATGGCTATTGGGTCTGCAACTGTTTCGCCATGGTGGTCTATGCCATCTTGCTGCCCTCCACCTTGGACCTGTTCTTCCCGGGGGTCTTTGGCGACGGCACCAATTGGGCCTCCATTGCGCTTTCCTCAGGCATTACCTGGCTCATGTTCGTGTTGGCCTGTCGAGGCGCCCAGAGCACTGCCATCATCAACGCCATAGGCACCATTGGCAAAGTGGTGCCTATCGTCCTGTTTATCCTGCTCATGGGCTCTTGTTTTTCCGGCGACTTCTTTGCCCAGCATGCTCTGGGAAGCCAGGGGGCGGCCACCCTCGAGCGCGCGCAGTTCTTCGACCAAGTAGGAAGCACCATGATGATCACCCTCTTCCTTTTCATAGGAATCGAGGGCGCCGTGGTGGTTTCTGGCGAGGCGGTCAACGCCAAGGCGGTGTCGCGCGCCACCATGATCGGCTTTACAGTCACCCTGGTGCTCTATGTATTGGTGTCTATCGTTCCTTATGGCTCTTTCACGCAAGATGAGATCGGCGCTATGGCCAATCCCTCGATGGCAGCCTTGCTTGCCTCGCATTTTGGTCTTTGGGGCGCTTTGCTGGTGAACGTGGGCATCGTGATCTCTGTGCTGTCTGCCTGGCTTGTGTGGACGGTAATGCTGGGCCAGATGCCGTTCTATGCCGCAAAAGATCGGGTCTTTCCCCAAGTGTTTTGCAAAGAGAACCGTGTTGGCGCCCCGGTGCCGTCGCTCTTGGCCACCACGTTGGTGGTGCAGGGTCTTATTATGCTGGCTCACTTTGTGCAAGGCAACGCCTGGCAGGTCATGGTAAACATCACTGCCGTGATGGCCATGCCGTGCTATTTGGTGTGCAGCTTCTACCTATTCAAGCTGGCCTTGCGCGGCCCTTGGTCCTCTTGCGTCCGCCGTTCTACCGGGCTTGCCTTTGGCTTGGCAGCCACCTTGTTCTCTTGCTACCTCATCTATGAGGCCAATATCGAGCTGCTTGTGGTCGCGTGTACCATCTTTGTCATAGGGTTTCCCATCTATCTTTGGGCGCGCCGAAAAGAGCAAGTGTTTACCAAAAGCGAGGCATGTCTTGCAGTAATCATTGTGATCGCCGCAATTGTGGGCATCTGTTCTATGGTGGGACTAATCTAAGGCTGTTCATCTGTCTCAGGTACTATGTCTCACCGCTGCAGCGAGGCTCTCTTCTCGGCTGCGCAGATCAGGTGTGCCCCCGTTTTCAAGGGGCGTGAAACGGTAGAAATGCAGGACCTCATGGCCAAGAAGCGTCTGGTGTTTGTATATGGGTTAAACATTCTCGCTGCCTTTGCAGTGGTGATGCTCCATGTGTCCCTTGATGTGTTCGCTCCTCAAGGGGGAGGGGATCCAAAGTGGTTCACCTCGTTCTTTTTGTAAGCGGCCTTCATCTTTGCAGTGCCTGTCTTTTTTGCGGTGAGCGGGATGAACCTTCTGGACTATCGATCCAAATACGACACCAAAACGTTCTTCATCAAGCGCGTTAAGCGAGTAGGAGTGGTACTGCTGTTTGGTAGCGCGGTGTGCTATTTGCTCTACGGCCTTTTTCCTTTGAGCTTTTGGGGTGCAGAAAATGCAACGCTCACCGTCAAAGGCTTTATAAAAGGACTGCTTTCAAACACCATCAACGATACCTACTGGTTTCTATATACCATCATCTACCTCTATATGCTTACCCCTCTCTTGTCCCTTGCAGCTCAACGCAAACATTTACTTGAGTACATCATGGGATGCTCCCTGTTGGTCTCTGTGTTTATCCCACTGGCAGCAACACTGGGCTTTGACCGCTCTTATTTAGATCCCCTCTTTGGCTGGGCAGCTTTTGCCAATGTGGCCCTTCTCTACTATGTTGGCGGCTTCTATCTTGCCCGTTACCTAAATCGTTCTATACCTTGGTGGGCCATGCTCCTGCTTTATCTGGCAGCGACAGCGGCAATGGCTGCCGTCTCTGCAGGATCTAACGGCTTTATTGGGTTCGATGCAGTTCCCGCCGAGTACAACCCCTATTGGATTTCTATCAACTCTCCCTTCTGCATGGTTCAAGCTGCTGCCGTATTCTTGTGTGCCCAGGCTCTTGAGCCTCGCCTGCAAAGCCTGAAGGAGGGTTCCCAGCGAGTGCTGGCAAAAGTGTCGGGGCCTCTCTGGGCGTCTATCTCATTCAAATGCCTATCATCAATTGGATTGGCCTTAGGCTCTATTGGCCCCATTATCAATGGCTGCAAAACACGGTCGTGCGAGGCCTTGTGGTCTTTTTCGTGGCACTGGCCGTCTCTTTGATTTGGTGCGAGCTCTGGGGACGCCTTAAACAGGTTGTCCTGAGAAAGGAATAGTTCGTGGTGTCGTTCATCCTTGCATTTCTTTTGGGCCTTTGCTTGCTGATGGTTCCAGGCTTGCTCCTTTGTGTTGCGAGCGGAGTGGGATATCGCGCAGCCCTCTGTCTTGCCCCGGGACCCTCTGTCTTCTTCTACTTTGTTGTCAGCCTTTTTCTGGGATTTGCCTCTATAGATGGTGCAGCTCCGCTTGCAGCGGGGGTGTTGGGGCTTGCGCTGGTGGTAAGTGCCGCGATCTTCTTGATCAGAAAGGCACACCCATGGAGCGTCGAGATTCAAGAGCCTTCTTTGCCGATAATGGCGCTCTATGCGGTTTTTGGGACCCTGTTGTTCGTAGGGCTATTTCTCAATAATGCTGGCGGCTTTGACTGGTTCTTGCAATATAACGACAACTCTGCCCATCTCACTCGCATAAAGGCCATGGTTGACGGCGCTACGACTTCCCCTGTGCACTCCATGATGTATGGGTCCAACGTGCGTGCAAATCAAGCGCCATTCTCTGACGGCACTTCGGGTGTCTCGGCGTATACAGGCTTTTATCCTGTGGCCTATCACAACCTCGCGGCTCTGATTCTTGCTTCGGGGGTGGCGCCCATCTTGGTGGCTCAAAACGCAGTGAACGCGATCTTTTGCGCAGTGGCCTTCCCTTTGGGAGTCTGCGTGCTTCTCTCTCAAATCAGCAGAAGCGACAAACAGCTCCTGCTATGCGGGTCTGTCACGTGCGGGGCCAGCTATGCTTTTCCGCTGCGAGCGCTGGTGATTCATCAGAACTACCCCAATGTGGTGGCCTTTTGCCTTGTTCCTCTCGTGGTGTGCCTCCTGGTGTCAGCGGTGCACTCCAAGACTGAAGACGGCTCCTTCAAGCTAGAGCTCAATAGGGCGGCGCTGGCGCTCTTCTTTGTTTCTCTGATAGGGCTCGTTGATCTGCATCCCAATGCGGCGATTGCTTGCGGTGTGATAGGCGGCTGCTATGTGATAGGCGGTCTTATCCCTGCGTGGGGAAGAAGTCTCCCTCAAAAACCTTCGTCACTCTTCAAATTCCTCGGCTTAGAGGTTGGTGTGATTGCCCTTTGCTTGGGCGTTTGGGTCGCCTGCCTGCTCTCTCCCGTCTTTGCCGCTACGGTAGGCTTTCTCTGGGAGTGGACGATCCCTGTGTCAGAGGCGCTCAAACAGGTAGCTCTTTTGGGATTGAGGATCGAGATAGTTCAACCGGTGCTCGCAGCGGTGGTGCTTGTCGGCTTCATCTGGTGCGTTACCCATAAGGGTACAGGATGGATTGCTCTCTCCTACGGAGCGCTAGTCGCAATATTCTTTGCGAATGCGGTTGGAACGGCGGATATCAAGAAGGTGTTTGCGGGCTTCTTCTACACCGATCCAGACAGAACGGCTGCGCTAGTGGGTCTTTGGGCATCGGTGATAGCGGCTTTTGGCCTTTATGCCATCTATCGTGTCCTTATCAAGATTATAACTGTAATTCGAGATCGGACCACTGAAAGGGGAGTGCGGAAAACTCTTCTTCCCAAGGTGGCGCTGGTGGTATGCGTTCTTTTTGCGACAGGCAACTACGGGGAAGCCTTTGCCATCAACGAATATCCAAAGGACGAGAACCACATCTATTTGGGCCCTTCGAGAGATCTGCCTGGTGGTGCCTTTGCTTGGCAGGAGAGAGAGTTGCAGTGGGTGTCGGATCCAGACGCTTCAATGTTCTATAACCAAAACGATGCGAAGTTCATGCAACGAGTGAAGCGTATCACGGGCGCGAAGGATCTGATTCTCAACATCCCTCTCGATGGCTCTATGTATGCTTACCCGGTGGATGGCGTGAATGTCCTCTATAAGCGAGAGATCACCGACGAAGATTCGGCACAGAGCCAGGCCATTCGTTTGCATCTCAATGAATACGCTACAAATCCTCAGGTACAGCAGGCGGTGAAAGACTTGGATGCCAAATACGTGCTCCAACTCTCTGCAAAGGGCCCCTACGGCGCCAACTATGCAGACTACGACCGCAATCGAGTGGGTGACTGGGTGGGCATCGCATCCATAAACCCTGATACCCCAGGCTTCAAGCTGGTCCTCTCTGAGGGCGACATGGCTCTCTATCGCATCGAGCCGCTGCCGGCCGCCACTAAGAGCTAGGGGCAAAAGAGGCGTGCTTCGTTGCGAGTCATGGGCATAGCCTTTGCCCTTTGGCCAACTTGTGGAACTCTTTGGCTTCTCCTCTGCCACCGAATATCTGGCCCCTTTGGGTAGGTAAGCTACATGAGAGCACAGGAGGATCTCTTGTGCCGTTTTTCGAAAGGAGACATCATGGCTGATGTTAAGTTTTGGCGCTGCAACCACTGCGGCAATCTTTTTTACACCATCGTCGATGGGGGCGTGACCCCTCAGTGCTGCGGCGAGCCCATGGAGCTCTTGGTAGCCGATTCCGTGGATGCCGCTACCGAGAAGCACGTGCCTTCGATTGCTTGGGATGGCAACCATATCGAGGTCAACGTAGGCTCTGTAGACCATCCTATGACGCCCGAGCACCTTATTGAGTGGGTGGCTCTGGTGGCCGACAACGGCGACGTCACCATTAAGCACCTTACTCCCGAGGACGCTCCTCACGTACGTTTCTGCGGCAAGAACCTCGAGCATGGCACTGTGTATGCCTATTGCAACCTCCATGGTCTCTGGAAGGCGGAGGTCTCCAAGTAGTCCGGGAGCCTCTTTTTAAGGTATAGATGGCGCGCTTTTGCATTTAAAGCGGGTAAAGCTGGCGATTTCCTCGCTTTGCCCGCTTTTTTATATAGTTTCACAATCCCTGCATAAAATAGAGGGACGAACAAGCTATCATCTATCCCAGCAGGTTTCTTGCTTAAAGGCTTTGCGGTTAGTGTGTTGATTCGCTGCCTTCGCTAGAATCCTCTTTTCATGTTGCGACGTTTTTTAGATGAATAAACTTATAGTATTTATGCTTTGCCCACTGAGTAGTCGAGGTTCAATGCGGTGGGTTTTCCACTATGAATTTGGGCAGACTCAGCAGCCTTCGAGCGAACGGTCGCGGCTCTTTCCTTCGTACTCTTTGATATGGCAACGTCGATAAGTGAATGGGCCATAGGTTGCCTAACAGTCTAAGCTTCACCAGTTCTTGGTGACAAACATATCTAATAAACAAGATACGAATAATAGATGCCCTTCAGATATAGAAGGTGCCTTTGATGGTCTAATACTGATTATGAAATCAAGTGTGAATATATAATCAAAATGTACCAACATGAACAATAAAATAAGGGGACAACCATAACCGTGAGCGAGATCTTCTCTTACATCTATCAATACATGACGATAGATCAATAAAATACCCCACATACCTGCGGATAGTATTGTGGTGTATCCTATAGGCGACAAGAGGAGGTGGGAGTTGTGAAAATCGCATTAGTACAAATTAATGCAACCATGTGCGCCTATGAGGAGACTATAGCGCGTATGCTCTCTGCTGCTTCCACCTTCGAGCGGCAAGGGGCCGATCTCCTAATCTTTCCTGCAACTACCCTTACGGGATTCAACCCTCAATCTCTGCTCAATCAAGAAGGGGTCGAGACAGACATTGCCTTGGTGCTCGACGAGCTGGCAGAGCGCGCCTCTGTGCCCATCCTAGTGCCGTTTCTCTTCGAGAGCTCTGGCCAGCCTGTGCCAGAGGTGGCCTACATCCACGATAAGAAAATCGTTCCTTTGCGTATGGGAGCCAGTGTGGCTTACCTCAAGGCTCATGGACACATGCCAGAGGGTGAGCCTGTGATGCAGTTTGTGCAGCAGGATACAGACTTTGGGGTCGCCCTTGATCTTGAGGGCCTCGCAGCCTATAGTGCCGGCTCAGAGAATGCAGATGTCATCATCTACCTGCCCTTCAGCGGTTTTTGTGCAGACGATGAGGCCACTTCAATGGGCGCAACGTTGGGTGATGGCTTCTATATTGGGGAAGCTACAAAAGCGAACAGCTGGCTGGTGGGAGTTAATTCCATTGGCGCGCAGGACGAGATCGTCTATTCGGGTGGCTCTTTTGTTATTTCCCCCTGGGGGGAAATCGCTGCAGCGCTTCCCAACTTCGAAGAGGCCATGGAGCTTGTGGAAGTTGAGCCCCTGTCAGAAGGGCCGCTTGAGGAACCCTTGGCTCCTGCGCCTTATCAGCGCATGCGCATGATATGGGGCGCACTTACCTTGGCACTCCGTGATTTTGTGGATAAACAAGGGGTGCGCGGGGTGGGCCTCCTGCTTACCGGCGACCTTCTGACCTCAGTGCTTGCTGCGCTCGCAGTAGATGCGCTGGGACCTATGCGCGTATGGGGCCTTCTCGTTCCCTCTGCTGACGAAGATGCGTTAAAAGACGCCCGTCATCTGGCGCGCAACCTTAGGATTCATGCAGAAGAAGTTAATAAGTCGGATTTTAAGCAGGCTGCTGAGCTTATAGACAGCAATCCACTTGCGGTGATCCGGCTCTTGGCTCGGGCCGCTGCTCCTCAGATCTTGGGCCCCGGTTTGCTCATGCTTACTGCAGTCGACAAGACAGCACTGGCTCTTCAGCAAGATCCAGACTGCTATCATGCTGCATCGTTTGCGCCCTTCTCGGATGTCTACCGTACAGATATCTTGGCACTGACTTCAGACCGCAATGGTAAAAGCCCAGTGATTCCGCGCTCGGTATTGGCTCGCCTTGATGTGCCCCGTGATTTAGTGGCCGACGCGCATGCGCTTTCAGACGCCCGTACGCTCTCAGAGCTGGATTCGGTGCTCTTAAGTGTCATTGAGCGAGGCGAGTCTGTCACCGATGTAGTGCGTGAGGGCGGCAACCTCGAGGAGACCTTGGGTATCTTGAGTGCGGTTGGCAAAGGCGAGCTATCTCGCCGCAATTGCCCCGCAGGCCCCATTATCTCGGAGCGCGCCTTAGTAGAGCGCCGCACTCCGATCGCTATCCATAGAGCATCTAGCACCGCCCATGTGTCTTCGATGCCAGAAGTGGTTGCCGGCCTTTCCACCGCTATGAACAACGCAGATATCATGAGCCTTATGGAGCGCCTCCAAACGCTCGCGGGGGCTTTCGAAGACGCTGCAGATCCCGCGTCTTTGGATCTCCCGCACAATCTCCACAGCTATCTGCAGGATTTTGCCTCATCCGGGGGTTTTCTACCAACGGGGATGACCTTTGGGGATCAGGCCTCTTTTCCAAAAACTAGATCCAATTGATCCCCAGAAGATTTGCTGATTGACCTTTGGGGCTTTTGGCTGCAAGCGCCATGAGAGGCAGACGGCGCGTCTGGGCATCCTGTGTTCCGGTACTGACGGGGTTGTGTGGTAGACTACTGCACCATAGAACGGTTGTTCGGAGGCGTAGTGGTTATTCTTGGTATAGATCCTGGCTTGGCACACACGGGCTGGGGTGTCATAGAAACCAAAGGGTCTCTCTGCCGCGCACGCGCCTATGGGTGCTGCGCTACAGGGACAGAGGAGCCCATGGATGTGCGTTTGCACTCAATTTATAAAGAAATCCGGCAGGTGATAGACCGCTATCACCCTTCTGAGGTAGCCATCGAGCAGATTTTCTTTGGCCAAAACACCAAGAGCGCCATCGCAACCGCCCACGCGCGGGGAGCGGCCCTGGTCGCCTGTGCGTGCGGCGGGTGCACGGTAGGGGAGTACACTCCTATGCAAATCAAAAAAGCTGTAGCCGGTACTGGTGCCGCAGACAAGCATCAGGTCACTACTATGACGCGCATTCTTTTGGCGCTCGATCATGACCCTAAGCCAGATCACTGTGCCGACGCCTTGGCCGCCGCAGTGTGCCATGCCCATACTGTGCAAAACGACCGCAGGGCACAACGGGCTCACGAGGCAGTAGTAGGTTTTCAGCGCTATCCTGGGGAAGCTCTCGAGAGGAGCATGTAAATGATTGCACGGCTCTGCGGAACGCTGGTGGAGGCAAGCCCGGAGGTTCCCTCTCTTATCGTTCTGGATGTGGCGGGTGTGGGCTACGAGTTATTGGTATCGCGCACCACGCTTTCAGATCTTCCGGTACAAGGCAGCTCGGGGGTCACCTTGTACGTGCGCATGCGCGTCACAGAGAATGCAGTGACTCTTTACGGCTTCTCTGGCAAGGAAGAGCGCATTGTATTTGACAAACTGATATCCATCGCCAAGGTAGGCCCCGCATTGGCGCTTAAGATTCTCTCGAGTTTTTCGCCAAAGCAACTCGCGGCGGTAGTGGCCGCCCAAGACGTGAATATGCTTACTTCGGTGCCTGGGGTTGGCAAGAAGTCTGCCACACGGTTGTTGCCAGAACTGCTCGATCTTTTTGCCAAGGATGCGGAGCTTAAAATGCTCATGCAAGCTGCCCCCTTGCCCATAGGTGCAGTTGCTCTCACTGCGGCAGATGCAGGCCAAGGTTCGGCCGTGGTGGCACAGGCTCGCCAGGCGCTGCTGGGTATGGGGCTTACCCCGCAAGAAGCAGATGTAGTGTTCGAAGGCTTGCCTCAAGACGCGACTTTTGAAGAGGCGGTTCGCTATGGCCTCAAACGAGTAGGGGGTGGGCTGTAATGTGGGAGGCAGACGCCGACTCGGATCTCTTTGCAGGCAGTGCTCACAATCGCATTACAGGCCAGCGCAGAAGCGTTTCGGCTGAGCTTGCGCCAGAAGATGTGGATATCGACCGCAGCCTGCGTCCCCAAACCTTAGAAGATTACTGTGGTCAAAGCCGCATCAAGGAGAACCTTCGTGTGCTCATCGACGCTGCGAGATCTCGTGGTGAGGTGTTAGACCATGTGCTTTTCTCCGGCCCTCCAGGCTTAGGCAAAACCACGTTGGCCGCCATTGTGGCCAACGAAATGGGCGGTGCTCTGCACACTACTTCCGGTCCTGCTATCACTAGGCCGGTCGAGCTTTCTGCCACGCTTACCAATCTGAGCGAAGGCGATGTTCTTTTCATCGACGAGATCCATCGTCTCAGTCATAACGTGGAAGAGATTCTCTATTCGGCTATGGAGGATTTCTATCTGGACATTATGATTGGCGATGGCCCCGGCGCCCGGTCTATGCGCTTTGAGATTCCGCCCTTTACGTTGGTGGGAGCCACTACGCGCACAGGCCTTCTCACTGGCCCTCTGCGCGATCGCTTTGGCATTTCTTACCGACTCGATTACTACACAAACGCAGAGTTGGCACAGATCGTCAACCGTTCAGCAGGCATCCTAGGAGTGAATATCGACATGCAGGGGGCAGCGGAGATCGCCAGTCGCAGTCGAGGTACCCCTCGTTTGGCCAACCGTCTGCTCAAGCGCGTGCGAGACTACGCTCAAGTGCGCGCCTCTGGGGAGATCACTTGGGACGTCGCTGCCGACGCCCTTTCGTTCTTCGAGATTGACGAGTTGGGGCTCGATTGGATGGATAGCAAGATACTGTCCACTCTTTGCGAGACGTTCCGGGGCCGTCCCGTTGGTCTTTCCACAATTGCAAGCGCAGTGGGCGAGGATGCCTCTACACTGGAGGAAGTCTATGAGCCTTTTCTGCTCCAGCATGGCCTCATGACCCGCACCCCTCAAGGGCGCCAAGCCACTCTGGCGGCCTTTGAGCATATGGGTATAACTCCGCCTACCAACTAGACTCCTTGTGGTTTTCCAATCGCCTTCTCCTTAAGGAGCGCCCTATGCTTCAGCGTGACTATCTTTCTAAGATCATTGAGTCTTTCACCAAGCAGATGGAGGTGTATCTCAAAGACGCGGTCATCTTGCGCAAAACCGAGTCCATTGGCGAAGTGGAGGAGGCATTGGGAGAGCTTTTAGAACTCGATCCCGATATGCTTTTGTCGCTCTCTCCAGATTCCCTGGTCACCATGATTGCCTTAGGAGGCAATGGGGACGCCTTGGGAGACTCGGTGGCCTATGTCTTGGCGCGTCTGGGGGATGCGGAGGCGCAGAGGGGCGACAAGGAAACCGCCGCTCTTAGGCGCCAGCAAGCTCGTGCAGTGGCATTGGGCTTTGGTTTCAACAATCAAATCGTGCCTGAGCAATTTAAGGATTTGGACAAAGAGATTCAAGACGCTCGCGCCCAAGGCCGCTTCATCTAAGGGCGGCCGGAGTCCTGTAGGTTGTTGGGCTCCCATCCATTAAAATAACCTGAGTAATAGGTGCCAATGGGGGGATCTCCCATTGGCGTGCTGGTGTTCTGTCGAGCTAACCTGTGCGAGATAGGAGCGTTATGCTGTCAGATATCGAAATCGCTCAAGCTGCAAAGACCGAGCCTATTGCCGCTGTCGCAGACAAGCTGGGCATCCCCGAGAGGGATTGGATTCCCTATGGACGCGATAAGGCGAAGGTGGACTATTCGGTTTTAAAGCAGGATCCGGGTCACCAGGCCAAGCTGGTGTTGGTTACCGCCATCAACCCCACCCCTGCAGGCGAAGGCAAGACCACCACCACTATCGGTTTGGCAGATGCGCTGCGTCAGTGCGGGAGCAATGCGGTGGTTGCCCTTCGAGAGCCTTCCCTAGGTCCTGTATTTGGCATTAAGGGCGGGGCTGCTGGCGGCGGCTATGCTCAGGTGGTGCCCATGGAGGATATTAATCTTCATTTTACTGGAGACTTTCACGCCATTGGCGCCGCCAACAATCTGTTGGCTGCCATGGTGGACAACCATATCAAGCAAGGCAATGAGCTGGGCCTCGATCCTCGCCGCATCACCTGGAAGCGCTGCGTGGATATGAACGACCGCCAGCTGCGCAACGTGGTGGATGGCCTTGGTGGCGTGGCCGATGGTATGCCGCGTCAAGACGGCTTTGACATCACGGTGGCTTCCGAGGTTATGGCAGTGCTCTGCCTGTCTTCTTCCATCCGCGACCTCAAAGAGCGCCTGTCTCGCATTGTGGTTGGTTATACCTTCGACAGGAAGCCTGTGACCGCAGGCGACCTTCATGCTCAGGGAGCCATGGCTGCCCTGCTCAAAGATGCGCTGATGCCCAATTTGGTGCAGACCCTTGAAGGCACTCCCGCCTTTGTGCATGGCGGCCCTTCGCGAATATCGCCCACGGCTGCAACTCTGTAATGGCCACGCGTATGGCCATGCATTATGGAGACATAGCCCTTACCGAAGCTGGCTTTGGAGCCGATCTAGGCGCGGAGAAGTTCTTGGACATCACCTGCCGCATGGGTGGCTTCAAGCCCGATGCGGTAGTGGTGGTGGCCACGGTTCGTGCTCTCAAATACAACGGCGGCGTGCCCAAGGACCAGCTGGGCGAGGAGAACCTGGATGCGCTGGCAGCAGGCATCCCCAACCTTTCCCGCCACGTCTCCAACATGACGGACGTCTATGGCCTGCCCTGCGTGGTTGCCATCAATCGCTTCCCCACAGATACCGAGGCGGAACTTGCGCTGGTGGCCGATACTCTCAAGGCCCAGGGCGTCAACGTACGCCTTTCGGAGGTGTGGGCCAAGGGCGGGGCTGGCGGCAAGGAGCTGGCGCAAGAGGTGCTTCGCCTGGTGGATGAGCCCAACCATTTCGATTTTTGCTACGCCACGGGCACTCCGGTCAAGAGCGCTATCGAGGCAGTGGCCAAACGCATCTACCGCGCAGACGGCGTCGATTTCACGCCTGGGGCCACTCGCCAGTTGGCAGAGCTGGAGAAAAACGGTTTTGGTTCTCTGCCGGTTTGCATCGCCAAGACCCAGTATTCTTTCACTGACGATCAGACCAAGCTTGGCGCCCCAGAGCACTTCCGTATTACCGTGCGCGAGGTCAAGGTGGATGCCGGTGCTGGGTTTGTGGTAGCGCTCACAGGTGCCATCATGACTATGCCGGGTCTTCCCAAGCGTCCTGCAGCCGAGAAAATCGACGTTACCGACGAGGGAGTCATTCTCGGCCTTTTCTAGGGCGTTACGAGAAGAGCCTTTAGTGAAAACTCTGGTGCCAATACATCGATAGATGTGGCATTATCATTATCAGGAGATTTTCAGTGAAGATCTCGTAGGGAGATGCGCCTCTCCGGCAAAAGTTGAAGGGTTTTTAAGGTGTCAGAGATCGCTGCAGTATCCGTGTAGCTGCAGGTGTCTGAGCCAAAAGAGCCGTTTTTCTTTCCAAAGGCGTCGTTGGTGGCCAGATTGGTAGCCAAGGAGGCGAGCCAATCAGGTACACTAGCTCTTGCTGTGCTGAGAGGAGCTCTCGGCCAGTGTTGTACAAGCGCGCCACCCAGCGCGCACCAGCGTCGCCTCCAGGAGGCGACAGATAGAAAGGCACGTCATGGCTCAGGGTACTGTTAAGTGGTTTAATCCGGACAAGGGCTACGGTTTCATCTCTCGTGAGGACGGCGACGATCTGTTCGTGCACTACTCCGAGATTCAGATGGACGGCTTCAAGACCCTCGACGAGGGCCAGGTCGTCGAGTTTGACATCACCACCGGTCAGAACGGCAAGCTCCAGGCTTCCAACGTTCACAAGCTCTAATCCGGCACTCGCCTGATAGACACCCAAGGCCCGCATCTCATGGAGAGGCGGGCCTTTTTTCTGGTCAGGCGGGGTGTCGAAGCCCCCATGCTTACATTTCAGTGGATGGGCGAGTCCGGCTTTCTCCCCAAGATGGGTATAGGCAAGTAAGTAAAAAAGGGACTTACTTGTGAGGAAAGCCGAGGTGCAACCATGGTCATTGCTTTCGTAATGGACTCTCTGGGCGTCCATTCGAACGGAACGAGTGTGACTGCGCTGCGCTATGCTCAGGCGCTTCGCCAGGCGGGCCACGAAGTGCGACTGGTAGGCTGCGAGGCATCCGGGCAAGATGCCTATCCTGTGCCAGAGCACAAGATACCTCTGGTCTCCGCCGTCGCCAAGCATAACGGCTTTACCTTCGCCTCCCCCAATGACGAGGTCTTTGACAGCGCCTTTTGGGATGCCGACATCGTGCATCTCTTCTTGCCTTTCGCCCTAGAGCAGCAGGCATTGGCTTGGGCGCGCTCCCATGAGGTGCCTGTCTCGGCGGCCTTCCACCTCCAACCCCAAAACGTGACCTATAACGCGGGTATTGGAGCTGCGCCTTTGGTGTGCGATGGCATCTTTGGGCTCTTTCGCCGCTGGGTGTACGGTCAGGTGCGCCACATCCATTGCCCTAGCCGCATGATTGCCCGGCAGCTCAAAGACCATCACTATGAAGCTCGGCTCTCGGTGATCTCCAACGGCGTGCCTCAAGAGTTCCAGCCATTGCCTGACAGCGTGATCAATGGCCCCTACGAGTCCATCGCCCAAGTGGCCGACGGCGCCGGCGCTGCAAGCCAATCGCTGCTGTTTAAAAAGCCGGAAGGGCTCATTCCGCTTGTGACTGTGGGCCGTTTGGCTCCCGAGAAAAACCAGCGCACCATCATTGAGGCCGTGGGGAGGTCCCGTTACCGCGATCAGGTGGAGCTTTATGTCTGCGGTGCGGGTCCTGAAAGGAGGCGGCTGGAGTCGCTGGCTCAAAAGGAGGGCGTGCGCTGCCACTTTGTCTTTCTTGACCACGATGCCCTCATCGCGCTGGAGCATCGCTGCCCTCTCTACCTCCATGCGTCGGTCGCAGATATCGAGGCCATATCAGTGATCGAGGCAGTGGCTGCAGGGTGCATCCCTATTATCGGCGAGGCTCCCTTGAGCGCTCCCTCAGAGTTTGCCCTATGCCCTCAGAGCCTCTTTCCCGCTAAAGATGCCTCGGCATTGGCAGCGCGCATAGACAGTTGGTTGAGCCAACCCGAGGCCATGGCTGCCTGGCGCCCCGCCTATCTCAAAGAGGCGGATAGTCTGCGCTTGCCAAAAGTGATCCAAGAGTTCCTTGCTATGGAGGAGCATGCGATCTTTGATGATTTGTCGGCCTACGGCAAGGCGCCCATCAGCATGGTGGTGCCCAATACCTTTGTACGCGAGGCTCCAGCACATGAGGAGGTTTCCTAAGGTTATGGGTCCGCTTGTCAAAGCCCGGCCTTTTGGCATCTTCTCGCGCCCTAACCCCATAAAGAGGTTGACGGCGACCCTCAAAGCGCGGCGCGCCAAGGCCCTCTACCAAGAGCCTACCTCTCAACGCGCAGCCGCAGACCGTCGCTTTTATCGGCTGGTGCTGCCCATAGTAAGGCTCCACTGCAAGCTTTGGTTTGGGCTCAGGGTTACCTCGGAAGTTGCCGATAAGAGCCTCCTCAAAGGATGCATCCTTTGCATCAATCATGTAAGTCTGCTGGATGCCCCTATGGTGGCCATCGCGCTGTGGCCTCATCAGGTGCACTTTTTGACATTGCCAGAAAATGGCATGGCGCCCGTCTATGGGCCGTTGGTGGCGCACTTGGGCTCAGTGTTTACTGGGGAGACGCTGAGCGAGACCCGGTTGATGTTCAGGCGCGCCCAAGAGGTGCTAGGGGCGGGCGACCTGCTGGCCATCTACCCCTCAGGGGATTTGGAGCCCTATCATCCGGGCTTGTTGCCTTTTAAAACAGGAGCCTTTCGCCTGGCGGCCATGACCAAAGCCCCGCTGGTGCCGGTGGTGTTAAAGCAGCAAACGCGCCTTTGCATCAACAGGCTTTTGGGGCGCCCGGCCTTCGAGGTGCACATTGGCGAACCTGTTGCGGTGCCTCACGGACGGCTTTCCAAAGAGGCGGTGGAGGTGCTGGAGCAGCAGGTGCGCACTGCGATGGAATCGGCGTTATCGGGCCAGGACGCTCCCCAGATAGGCGGCGCCCAGGCCCAAGACGCAAGAAAGTATCAGGTAGATGAGGCCTAGGTAGGGCTTGTCTCCCTCTAGCAGCTGCAGAGCCTCGACGCTGAAGGTAGAGAAGGTGGTGAAGCCGCCGCAGAGGCCCACGCGCAGCATGAGGGAGAGTTGCTCGTTGCCAAGCGCCCCTTTGAGCGTCCAGGTGGTAAGGGCGGCAAGCGCAAAGGAGCCCGCTGTGTTGATGAGGAGTGTGGGAAGGCCCAAGGGAGCGGAGGGAGCCAGTGAAGAGCAAAGGTAGCGCAGGATAGATCCTACAAAGCCGCCAATTCCTACCACCATGCAACTGACAAGCACAATTCCTTCTTTCTGCGGGGTTCTGCGACTCGAAAAACGGGGAGCGCGAGGCAAGGGTTTCTCGGTCAGGGGCAACAAGCGTCAGAGGAGCTGGTCCCAGTGAGAGAGGGTGAGGTGGGCGGCCTGGCGCACCTCAGACTGGTGCTGCTCGGGATCTTCGTTGAGGACGCCTACGGCAGTGAAGCCAGCAGAGGAGGCCACCTGCAAGCCCTGGGGAATGTCTTCGAAGACTACGGTGGACGCCGGAGAGATGTTGAGCCTGCGGGCGGCAGCCTCGTAGATGTCGGGGAAGCGCTTGTCTCGGGCGACGTCGCAGCCGTAGAGGCGGGCATCGAAGAGGCTCTCGAAATCGATAAGGTGCGCCAGCGAAGAGAGCACCTCGGGATCGTTGGTGGTAGCCAGGGCTATGGGCACGCCGGCGGCTTTGAGGGCATGCAGGTAGTCTAGCGCGCCGGGAAGCAGGGAGACTTGGGTTTTGTAGAGCCTTTGGCCCAGGGCATTCCACTGGTCGCAGACCTCCTGGGGAGTCTCCTTAAGGCGAAAGGTCTCAACCACCCAGCGAGCCCCTTCAATAAAGCTTCGTCCGGCCATCTGCTTGGAGAAGTCAGTGGGGCGCTCAAAGCCGTGTTGGGCCAAGAAGAGGTCGTCGACCTGGTGCCATACGTTCCATGAATTGGCCAAGGTCCCATCAAAGTCAAAGATGGCGCCGTCAAAGGCGAAGGAGCTGGGGCGCAGGCCGTCCAGGGACAGAGGGCGGGGTTTCTCGGCAGCGGCGGGCCTCAAAGGAGCCAGCCTATGAGAAGCGGAGCGAGCGGTAGCCTGGGAGCGGGGAGTGAGATTCATCGTTATGCACATTGCCTTCTGCCGATGGGAAGATGCTGAAGGCAGTATACAAAAGCTTCAGGGAGCTGTGGGAAGGCTATGGTAGAAGGGATATGTGGTGATCGGATGCGTGCCCTGAGAAGAGGCGGGCCGATCTTTGAAATGGAAGGATTGGTATGGAGAAGATCTCTGTCACCAAAGAAGAGCTTGAGGCCTATGTCGAGCGCGTATGGCCCGAGGTGCTCGCAGACATTGCGACGCTGGTGTCCATCGACTCGGTAGAGGATCTGAATGCGGCGGCTCCTGGCGCCCCCTGGGGCCCTGGTCCTAAGGCAGCTCTGGACGCCACGCTCAACATCGCTGAGCGCCTGGGCATGGAGCCTCACGATTGCGACGGCTACATTGGCTATGCCGATCTGCCGGGCGACTCTCAAAAGCAAGTGGCCGTCATTGGCCACGTGGACATTGTGCCCGTGGGCGTGGGCTGGGACACCGATCCTTTCACCATGGTGAGAAAGGACGGCTACCTGCTGGGCCGCGGCACGTTGGATGATAAGGGACCGCTGGTGCTTGCCCTTTGGGCTGCCCACTTCTTTGCGGAGCGCGGCCAAAAGATGCCCTATACCATCCGTTGTATCGTGGGCGCCAACGAGGAGACCGGTCTAGGCGACGTCGACTACTACAACGAGCACTTTGAGCAGCCGGCCTTCCTGTTCACCCCCGATGCCGAGTTCCCCGTATGCTGCGGCGAGAAGGGGGGCTTCTCCGCCACCTTCACTTCTGAGCCTGTGGCCGGTGGCACCATCGTCGAGCTGGACGGCGGCACGGCAGGCAACGCCATCCCTGCGCTGGCCACTGCAGTGATCCGCGCCTCTGTGGCGGATCTGCCCGCAGCAGACAACATCGATATCGAGGATGCTGGTGACGGCCTGGTAAAACTCACGGCTCACGGCATTGGCGGTCATGCCTCGCTGCCCGAGGGCACCCGCAACGCCATCGGCATGCTCGTCGACTATCTTTGGGATAACGGCCTTTACAGCCCCGACCAGGCGCCTTTTATGGAGCTGGAGCGCCTCATCATGGGCTCCACAGACGGCTCCACGCTGGACATCGCCGCTACCGACGACGTGTTTGAGCCCCTCACCTGCATTGGCGGCACCGTGCGCACTCAAGACGGCAGCTTCGTGCAGACCATCGATTCCCGCTTCCCCAAGTCCATCACTGGCGAGGAAATCGAGGCTCGCGTGCGTCCTTTGGGCGAGCGCTACGGCTGCAAGCTCACCGTGGACCTCATGCTCCCACCCTTCTATGTGGACCCCTCGAGCCCTGAGATCCAGACGCTCATTCAAACCTACAACGACCACACCGGAAAGAACGAGGAGCCCTTCACCATTGGCGGCGGCACCTATGCCCGCGAATTCAAGAACGCGGCCTCCTTTGGCCCCGAGGAGCGCGGCGTGCCTACCCCTGACTGGGTGGGGCCCATGCACGGCGCCAATGAGGGCGTGTCCGAGCAGCTGCTCCGTGATTCCATGGCCATCTACATCGATGCTATCGCACGCCTCATGAACCTGGATCTGGACTAATCGCTTAACCCTTGGGCTAAGGCTTATGTCGTGCGTCTAAAGGCGCCAAGTGACCGCCAGAGCTGCAGGAGCTTGCCTCTCAGGACAAGCTCCTGCAGTTTTTTGCTGTCCAAAAGCGTGCGAGACGGAGTGCCAACGGGAGCGGCGGCACGCGTGTCCTTCGAGCCGCACCCAGGCTCGCTACACCAGCGACTTCACCATGGAGACCATGGTGCGATCTTGGCGCATAAGGCCCAAAAGGCCTGCCAGGTCGCGGCCCACACAAAAGAGGCCAGCGTCCACCGCAGCCTCTGCGCCATGGGCAACGGCGGCGTCTACCTGGGGTGTAGGGGCGAGAGGAATGCCCGCGGACTCCAAGATCTCCTCGTCGGCGAGGCTGGGGGCATCTGAGCCATCCCTAGGGTCTGGCGCAGCAGCGTCCCCGGACGCCGAGAAGGACGTGCCTTGGGCAACGGCAGCCGCTGGGTAGTCCCCGACACTTTGTGCATGGGGTACATGGGCAGGGAGTTTTTCCAGGTTGGACAAGCGCACCTGTGCTTCGCCGGATACGGTGACTCCCAGATGGGCAGCCTTTTTGAGGGCTGCTCGCGCCTGCTGTGTGGCGCCAATGTCTGCCAAAAGCGAGCCAAGGCTCAAGTAGAGGGCACCGATGGCCTCGGGGTCATGGGCCCAGAGGAGCGCAGAGCACAGGGTAGTCTTGGCGGCCTTTTGATCGCCGGTCATCCTCAAGATGCGAGCCAGACGCAGCGACGCAGTGGCATAGAGAGGGGCGATGCCTACGGCGCGCAGACCCCAAGCAAGCGCCTGATCGAAGTCTTTAAGGCGGATAGCCAGGCGGGTGAGGATGCTCAATGCTTGGAAGGAGAGGTTGGAGACCAGGTGCACCTGGCGTTCGTCTGAGATGAGGCAGTTGTAGAGCTGGCGCTCTGCGTAGGTGCTAAACCAGCGATAGCACTCATTGGCAGTATCTGGCTGATTGAGGTCGCCCCGGGCCAGCAGCTGCCCATAGATGGCGTCTTTGAGCTGCTTGAGGCGGTTGGGGCTGGCGTCAGGGGTGCAGAGCAGGCGGTGGGCCTCTCTGAGGAGCGGGGCGATGGTGTCGACGCCCATGAAGGCTTCCATCAGGGCATCAGGATCGTCGCCATCGAGCGTGCCGTCGATCAGGGACTGCACCACATGCTCGCCTGCCTGGCAAAACAGATCGTCAGAGCTTTTGTGGATAGCCGCAAGGATCACATGGACGTCGTGGGCGCAGGAGCCGGTGAGCTGCCTGCACAGAGTCTCTGCCTCAAGCTCGCGAGCGGGGTCGCTGGAACAAGCAAGGTCCGCTTCACAGGAAGTGCCGAGCCCTTGGGCTTGTGAGCCTTCTAGGGGCGATGATGCTTGTAGGGGAGCCCGCTGACAATCTTTGGGACTCAGGGCCGGATGGGCTAAGGAGAAGGTGGCGGCAATGGGGGCCAGGCTCTTATCGGCAGCCAAATGGACGGCATTCCAGCCCGCGAGGACCTCGCGGGCATCGCAGTTGTCCAAATCGACGGCATCAAATGCGGCCCTGTCTATCTTTGCTGAGAGCAGGCAGGGGCATGCGGGGTCGGCAGGGTTTCTGGCCTCCACCCACACCTGGGAGATGTCGGAGGATATCGAGAATCCCAAGGCGCAGAGCGCCAGTGCCAGACTGCAGCTCACCTGGGCGGCGTAGCTGGCGCGCTCGGGAAACGTGGCTACCTCGCCGGTGGGGGTAAGGCGTCGGGGAACAAGCTCTGGGTCTGGGGCAGTGAAGGAGAAGGCCATGAGGCCTTGGGCGCGATTGAGGCGAAAGTCTGGGTCTGTGCGAAAAGAGATGGGCAGCGAGGTGAGCATCTGTGCCACAGAGGAGCGGCACTGCCACTCGCTTTGAGGGGTCCTGGCAGGATGCAGATCCGGCGCCAGGGTGCTTGCCAGATGGCAGTCCATCTGAGTGGCCACCTCATAGAAGAACGCGGGGTCAGAGACGCCCTGGAACATCGCCACGCGAAAAGCCCAGACGCTGCGGATGAGCGCGGTCTCTACCCTGCGCACCCCCTTGACGGTGGCGGGAGTGACCCGCCCTTGGATGTCTAAGCAAGGCAAGTGGGAGATGCGGTTCCAAGAAGCCCATACAGGAGCGTCGTCAGGCAGCTCATAGAGCCCGGCGTCTTTAAGGGACTCGCAAAAGAAGTGGGCCACTGGATCTTGGGCGGCGCTGGCGCAAAGGCTGTGAACCTGGGCCTTGAGGGACTCAATGGGATAGATGTCTGCCACCAGACGCTGAGCCGCGCGCTCAGCGTTGAAGAGGCTGGGCGACGTAGCGCGCAGGGAACCGGCGTCCCCTCGGGCGTCGTGGGAATTTACGGGCATCGATACCATGTGCGCACCCTTTCGTGGCTGGTATCTCTACTATTCCCCTAATTTTCCTCAATTTCGTTAAGGATGCTTTGAGCTATGCCAATTCCTTGTGTGGCTTTTGTCCAGCTTTTTTCCCTGCATATCACAAAATTATGCAAAAGGGTGCATAGAAGATGAAATAGTGATGCTCTAAAAGACCCCGAGCCTTCTTAAAGGGCCATAGATTTAGAGATTGAAAGCATAACTTGGTCGCTTTCTAGCTGGGCTAAGAGCGCGGTGAGGTCGGTGGCTACCGAGAAGATCTCTGCATTGGTGGCTGCCTGGGCTCCCTTACGCAGGGCGTCCAAAACTTTTTGGGTGGGCGCTTTAGGTATTTGATGGGATTCTAAAATGCGCGGCGTCTCCAGGATCATGCGCCCGGCCTCGTCAGGATCGTCGAGGGAGGCGACAAGCCCTGAGAGAAAGACGGCCGAGAGCGCCGCCACCGGCGTGGGATAGGTGGTGGCCATGGCCAGGCAGGCCACCGCCAGTTCGGTGTCTTCCAGAGCCATAGCCGCCGAGTTCAACAGATGATAGGCCTGGGCGGCCGCCCCCGGGTCATAAGTGGAAGCCAGAAGGTCTGTGAGCGTTTGGGCTGCCATGGCGCCGTCGCCCAGTTCCAGATAGGCCCTGGCCACTTGCAGCTGGGCTGGCGGGTAGAGCGGGGCGAGGTCCCTGGCATTGAGCGCCCACAGCAGCGCCTGGTCGTGGCGGCCCTGTTGGCTCTCCAGCAGGCTCAAGGCCAGCTGCCCCCGGAGATGGGAGAGCGGCGCCAAATGGGGCGCAGGCTTCAAGTCGCCATAAAACTGGTTGTAAAGGCTGCGCTCGGCGTAGTTGGCGAAACAGCGCCAGGGACGCCCGTCGTCCACCGCAGCCTCTAAAGATGCCTGGTGTTCTTTGAGCTGCCGAGAAAGGCGTGCCACCAAAGCCGGGATCCCTTCCTGCTGCAGCGAGCCCATGGCGTGCCCCAGCATCTGCTCCACGGGGTCCGGGCTGGTAAAGTCTGCCAGCACCTCCCAGCCGTTGGTCACGTCGAGCTCGCCCTCTACCAGGTGTTGGGCCACGCGGGTGCGCGCCTGGGCCACCGTGGGCTCGGGATGTTGGCCGCCAAGCGCCAGCACTTGGGAGACGGCATCTTGGCAGCGAGGCCCCAAGCTGGGCAGGATCCGCTCCATCAGCGAGGAGCGCAGCTGGCTTTCATCGATGCTTAGCTCCGCCACTTCCTGAGCCTTGAGAGGCCCTTGATAGCTAGCAGGTATTTCTCGGCAGGAATACTCAGGGCGCTGGGTGCGCCAGGCGGGGGAGAGCTGAGGGTCCTCCAAAGAGAAGCCGGCATCTACTGGCGTGCATTGGGCGCCGTCCCAACCCACGGTGCCTCCTAGGCGGCAAAAGAGGTCGATGCCGTCTTGAGAGGAGCTTAAATGAGCTTCTTTCATCTGCCTGCGGGAGAGCTTGGCCCACAGGAGGCAGGAGTGGCCCTGAGGGTTGTCTACATAGCCCTGCACCCACACAAAGGAAAGCTGAGGGCAGAGGGCGAAGGCCAGCGAGGCGCAGGTGAGCGCTTCTTTGCAGCAAAGGTCCAAGGAGGCTTGGGTGCGCATGGAGGCAGTGGCGCTCACCTGGCGGTCAAGATCGAACGACCAACGGCGCGAGGCCATGACCTCGGGATCTGTGGCAGGAATGGCAAAGGCGGCGAGGCCTGCCTGGAGGTTCAGGCGAAATTGGGCCTCGAAGGGATAGGGGGTGCGCAGGCGCTCCAAGCCCCAAGCGATGGCATGGCGGGCGTCCCACTCGCGGTAGGCGCCTTCTTGGGCTGCCGGGTCGACGAGGGCGCGCAACTGTCGCTGGGGCATGGCTTCCAGGTAAGTGGCGGCCTGCAAGAGCTGCTCAAAGGTAGGGGAGGGGCTGTTTTTGCAATGGTGATGCGCCATGAGCAGCCGGTTGAGGGCGGCGGTGAGGCGTTGGGCCGCCACCTCATAGCTGAAGGGGTAGGCGGCCAGGTCTATGCGGTAGCCCACCAGATGCCGGGTAGGCTGGGCCACGAAGCGCAGGGGTATGGGCTGTGAAGCCGCCTCGAGCAGCTTGGCATCCTCCAGCTCTTGAGCCAAGAAACGCTCGTAGGCGCTGGGGGCGCTGGCGTGCTCGGGATTTTCAAAGAGACCGTCTGCCTTAGCCTCGCGGGTGCGGATGTCTCCCAGGGCATCTTTCAAAAAGGTCAGGGGCTCTGCGGCTTGTAGCAGCTGCTGGAAGAAAGAGGTGAGGTCGAAGGAGTCCTCTTGGAGTGCGGGCGCCCCTTCCAGAAGCTCTTGGACCCTGTGCAGCGCCAGGGGGTCAAGCGCCTGGGCGCCACCTGATGATGCGTTCGGGACAGGTTGGCCAGAGAGCCGCGCCCTATAGAAGAGCGCCGCGCCGCCCAAGAGGACGCCAAGGATGGCCAGAGACCAAAAGGCCAGAGGGGCGACAGCCCCATGAGAAGGGGTCGAGGCATTGGCACAGCCCACAAAACCCATAAGGCACAGGAAGGCCCCAAAGGCGCACAGGCGGCTTTTGAAGTCGTTCAATGCGTGAGACGCGGGAACGTGCGGCTTCATGGCTCCCTCCCTTCAGGTCAGCGTGGCGCTTCTCAGTATAGGAGAAGTGCCGCTGAGCCGCCTTTTTGCGGGTTGTGCCAAGTTTTCCTTGCATTGAGAGAGGACAAGGACTAGATTATCTGTGAGCATATGAGCAGATGCACATATGATCACAGAACTAGCTGCCCGGCAGCCTGGCTGCTCGTGCCCATTGTTCTCAAGGAGACCCTATGAGCGATTCTCAACTCCCCCTCACCCCGCCGACTCCTTTGGCGCAGCCCCTGGAGCTTTCGGATCTTCTGGGCGATGAAGAGGTGGTCTATACCGCCACTCAAATCTTCGACGCCCTCTCTGACTACACGCGCTTCCAAATCTTGTCGGCGCTCATGGTGGGGGAGCGGTCAGTGGGGGAGCTGCAGGAGATTTGCTCGGTGTCTCAATCGGCCATCTCTCATCAGCTGCGCCTTCTGCGGGATCGAGGACTGGTGACTCAGCGCCGCGAGGGCCAACGATCCATCTACGCGCTGGCAGACGACCATGTGGCCATGCTCATCGCTGTGGGCTTGGAGCACGCCAATGAGATGAAGATCGGAGCGTAGGTTATGAGTGTGAACACATCTTCCCAGCCCAGCGAGCTGGAGGCTCAGGCGTGCGAAGCTGCTAAGGCCTGCGATCTAGAGGCTCACGAAGAACGGCATTGCTCGGACGGGTCGTGCGCGGATGAGCACGCAGGGATGCATCGTCACCACCATCAGGCAGCGACCGCTCATCAGCTGCAAGAAGAACCCACCTTCATCTTCAAGGTATTGGATATGGACTGTCCCAGCTGCGCCAAAGCGGTGGAAAACGCTGTGAGGGTGACCCCTGGCGTCAAAGACGCCAGTGTGAACTATGCGACGGCCACCCTGGCAGTGGTGGCCGATCCTGCCGCCCTTCCAGTGGATGTGGAGCGCGCCGTGCTCTCCTGCGTGCGCTCCTGCGGAGAAGACTTGGAGCTTACCCAAGCTCAGGCAGACCGCCTGGATGCCGAGCGCTCCTGGTTTGAGACCCATCGCGAGCTGGCATTGATGGCAGTCTCTGGCGTTGGGATTCTGGGCGGTCTTGTTGCCGAGTATGGCTTTGCTGCCTCGCTGGCCGCTCTTGGCTGCTATTTGGCGGCCGCTCTGGCGGGCCTGGCTTTTGTAGGGCCCATGGCCGTCGCCAGCCTGCGCCGCCACACCGCAGATATGAACCTGCTCATGGGCATCGCAGTGGCCGGGGCCCTCGTCATGGGCTTTGTCCAGTGGGCTTACGGCAACCTAGACCTGGATGTCTTTAAAGATGGCGCCGTGGTCATCTTCTTGGACCAGATCGGCGAGTGGCTCGAAGGCTGGTCCATGCGCAAGACCCGTGGCTCGGTGGAGTCGCTGGCGCAGCTGGCGCCCGATATTGCCCATGTGGTGCGTCCCGACGGCACCACCAAGGATGTGGAGCTTGATCAGGTCGAGGAGGGCGAGGTCGTCCGAGTGCTTCCCGGCGAGCGCGTTCCCCTGGACGGCACCGTCATTGCGGGCGCTTCCAGCTTTGATGAAGCGCCAGTGACCGGCGAGTCTGTGCCTCAGGACAAAGGCGAGGGGGCAGAGGTCTTTGGAGGCACCCTCAACACCATCGCTGCGGTGGATGTGCGCGTCACCTCCGACGCCGACTGCGGCACGCTGGCCCGCATCATCTCCCAGGTCCAGGGTGCCCAGGCCGAGAAGGCCCCCTATGAGGCCTTCGTAGATCGCTTTGCTGCCGTCTACACCCCGGCAGTGGTGGCCATCGCCTGCGCGGTGGGCCTAGGGGTCCCTGTGTGCCTTAGCGTGGTGGCTGCTCTTCTCGGCATGCCTATGCCCGACTGGTCTGCCTGGATCTGGCGCGCCCTTACCCTGCTGGTGATCGCCTGCCCCTGCGCGCTGGTGATCTCTACGCCGGTGTCTTTTGTGTCGGCCATCAGCCGCGCTGCCCATCTGGGTGTGCTGGTCAAGGGCGGCGCCTACTTTGACATTGGATCCAAGGTGGACGCCATCGCCTTTGACAAGACCGGCACGCTGACTCAGGGCGAGCCTGCACTGGTGTCGGTGGCGGTGCTGAGCGAGAGGGTGTCGCGCCAGTGTCTGCTGGCCTTGGCAGCGGCGCTGGAGGCCAACTCCACCCATCCCTTGGCTCAAGCTGTGGTGAAGGCCGCCAAAGACGAGGGTGCGCCCACGCTGGTGGCCGCCCAGGTGGCCGAGAAGGCCGGCAACGGCATGACGGGGCAGGTAGAGGGCTTGGAACTCTCCGTTGGCAAACCGGCTTTCGCCGCCGAGCAGGGAGCGCTGAGCGACGAGGCGCAGGCTGCCGTCAAGGCTGCAGCTGCTCAGGGCGCTACGGCGCTGGTAGTGAGGACTCCCCAGGAGCTTCTGGGCGTCATTGGCCTGGCAGACTCGGTGCGCTCCACCACTCCGGCTGCGCTTCAGGCGCTGGCCCATGATGGCATTCGCACCCAGGTGATGCTCACCGGCGACAGCGCTCAAGTGGCCCAGGTGGTGGCTAAGGGTCTGGGCGAGGTTCAGGTGGCCGCCGAGCTGCTGCCCGCCGACAAGGTTCAGGCCATCAAGGGGCTGCAGGCTCAAGACCACGTGGTGGCCATGGTGGGTGACGGCATCAACGACGCCCCGGCGCTGGCCAGCGCCAACCTGGGCATCACCATGGGCGCCGCTGCCTCTGACACGGCGCTGGAGGTGGCAGATGTGGCCCTTATGGCAGGGGATCTCTCCCAACTACCTGCGTTCTTTAGGCTGTCTAGGCGCACCATGGCGGTGGTGCGCGAGAACATCTTCTTTGCTATCGCGGTGAAGGCGACGGTGCTGGTGCTCGCAGTGATGGGCTTGGCGGGCATGGGGGCTGCCATCTTTGCCGACACCGGCGTGGCGCTTTTGGTGGTTCTTAACGGAATGCGTCTTATGTGCGCCTGGGACACCCGCTTCTAGGCTTCGAGGGCTACTCTTAAGGAGCTGTCTGTCACCCTAAGGCAAGGAGAGCTCTGTTGAAGCGCACCGCTGCCGCCCCGCTTACCTCTTATTTGGATGCCAAGCGTCCTCACCACATGGGCGTGGCCTGGCATGAATACCTCACCAATCCCGACGCTCTTGCCCCTGAGGCGACGTTGGATGACAAGGTCTCTGTGATATTGCGCACCGGTCAGCTGACCCTCTCTTCGGGGGACTCGGCCTGGCGGGTGCGCGACTTCATGAACCGGGTGGCCCATGTGCTGGGAGTCACTGTCCATGCGGATATCTCCCTGGTAAACATCGAGGCCACCTGCATACAGGGGGATCAGTCCATCACCGAGGTGGTGGCCAATGCGCAGGCTGGCGTCAACACCGAGCGCGTGCTCTATCTTGAGCACTATATCCATGAGGTGGAGGCCTTGGGCCCCGAGCTTACCATCGGCGCCTTCCATGACCTGTTGGACGTCATCGAGTCCAGGCCCCCGGCGCGCACTACCTGGCAGAGCGGCCTTGCCTCAGGCATCGCCTGCGGCTCCTTCGTCTTCTTGCTGGGCGGCGACCTTATCCAGATGGGCGGCGCGGCTCTGGGCGCCGGCTTTGGCCAGTACGTGCGCAAGCGCTTGGGTGAGCGCCATGTCAACCAGTTTGTCTGCGTGGCGGCTGCTGTGGCGGTCTCCTGCATCATCTATTTCCTCTGGCTTTTGGCGTTGAGCCTGGGGCTTCCTGACGCCTTCTCCCATGAGGAAGGCTATATTGGCGCACTGCTCTTCGTGATTCCAGGATTCCCCCTCATCACCTCGGGCTTCGACCTCTTCCAGTTCGAGATGCGAAGCGGCATCGAGCGGCTGGCCTACGCGCTCTCCATCATCCTCACCGGAACGGCCATGGGACTTTTGGTGGCCATGGCGGTACAGCTTTCCCCAGCCGACTTCCAGCCTCAGGGCTTAGGCCCTCTCGCCCTTACGCTCCTGCGGCTGGTCTTTTCCTTTTTGGGGGTCTATGGCTTCTCGGTCATGTTCAATTCCACCCCCAAAATGTGCTTCACTGCAGCCTGCATAGGCGCGCTGGCCAACACGACGCGCCTCTCGCTCACCAGCTTTGGCGCATGGCCGCCCGAGGCGGCGGCATTTATCGGCGCCTTTGTGGCCGGGCTTTTGGCAGCCGTCTGCAACAAGCGGCATGCCATTCCTCGCACCGCCATCACCGTGCCTTCCATCGTCATCATGGTTCCCGGGCTCTACATGTATCGCGCGGTCTACTACATGGGCGTGGCCCAAGCCACCGACGCCATCGACTGGCTTATCCGCGCCGCCATCATCGTGGTCTTTTTGCCCATTGGCCTTTTGGCTGCCCGCGTCTTGACCGACGAGCGCTGGAGGTGCAGCTCATGACCCATCCCTACACGCATCTTGACTCCCAGCCTCAGGCTGCCGAGAAGCGTGCGCCTGTGCCGGCTGACGCTTTTGGGTTGGATGACCGGTTGTACGCAACCGGCAGCGCCGATGCCGCGACAGCGCCCGGCCTGCCCGGCGAGGATGACCCCAAGCAACGTCTCTACCGCCTTTTTGGCCCTGAGGCCCTCGGGCGCCTGGCTGCAAGTCGAGTGGCGGTCTTTGGCCTAGGCGGCGTGGGTTCTTGGTGCATGGAGGCTCTGGCCCGCGGCGGCGTGGGCGCCCTGGTGCTGGTAGACGGCGATCAGGTGGCGCTCTCCAACATCAACCGTCAGGCCATCGCCTTTCGCGACACGGTGGGCCAGCGCAAGGTGGCGGCTGCAGCTCAGCTGGTGCGGCGCATAGACCCTGCCCTCCAGCTGCAACTCTATGACCGATTTGTGCTCTCAGAAGACGTCCCGGCCCTTTTGGACGAGATAGGACCCGTCGACTACGTGGCCGACTGCATCGACTCCATCGCCACCAAGTTGGCCTTGGCCCAGGCCGCCCAAGACCGAGGCTTCGCTCTCATAAGCTCGGCCGGGGGCGCCAACAAGGTCTGCCCCGAGCTGGTCCAGGTGGCAGACATCACCCGCACCGTGAATGACCCCATCTGCCGCATCCTGCGCAAAGAGTGTCGCAAACGGGGCATTCGGCGCCTGCAGATGGTCTACACCCCCGAACAGCCCGTCCCAGTGCCCATGGCTCCCGGCGCCACCCGCAAAGAGCGCACCAACCTGGGCACCAGCTCATTCGTGCCCCCGATCATGGGGATGACCATGGCGGGCGCCATCATCCGCCAGCTCACCGGGATCGACTCATGAATATGCGAGCCGCCCGCCTCACAAAACCCAGCTATGCCTCGCCCGCATCGCCCTCTGTGCCTGCCTCGCCGGCCCGTATCTTTGCGCTGGCCGCGCGCCCCTTCTGTACCCTGCTGCCGAGAAGGATACACTCCAGCAAGATGGAGCGACTGCTGAGGCGCGGGCTTCTCGGCAAGGCAGCCAAGATGCTTCTTTGCATAACGCCGCGCCTCTTGTGGACATGCACCTGCATCTGGATTGGTACGGCGATCCTGGGGCATTCGCCCGGGGGCTGAGCGCGCGCGGTGCGGGCTGCTTGGGCTGCACGGTGGAGCCTTGCGGCTATGAGATGCTGACGCCGCTGGTGGCCGGCGTCGAGCGGGTGCATCCGGCCCTGGGGCTGCACCCCTGGTATATGGGGGAGAAACTGGTCTTGCTGCGCAAGCTGGACGCCTTTTGCCAGCTGGCGCAAGAGACGCGCTTTATTGGCGAGGTGGGGCTGGACTTTGGCAAGGCGCACCGGGAGAGCGCGGAGCGGCAGCGGGCAGCGTTTGCCCAGGTGTGCGAGGCGGTGCAGCCGGGCTCGGTGATGTCGATCCACAGCGTGCGCTCGGCATCTGCGGTGCTCGATGTGCTGGAGGCCAGCGGCCGCCTGGCCGACTGCACCTGCATCTTCCACTGGTTTAGCGGCACTTCCAAAGAGCTGGCGAGGGCCCGGGAGGCAGGGTGCTTTTTCTCGGTAGGGCCTTTCATGCTCAAGAGCCGTCGAGGCAGGGAGTACGCGCGCCAGATCCCCGCAGCGCAGCTGCTGCTGGAGACCGACTTGCCAGAATGCCCTGGCACCCCAGGCGATGCGGCTGCCCATGCGGCGTTGCTGGAAGAGACGCGGCGCGCCATTGCAGAGCTCAAGGGGTTGTAAGGCTTGGCGATTCCCATGGGGGTTGGCGGAGGCGCTTGTGCATGTGTGTTCGTCCGTCTTGCTCGCGCGGAAAGCGCGCGAGCAGGTCATAGGGACTCGTTATTAGTGGAGTTAGGTGCACTGGGGTTTTATAAAACCCCAGTGCAGTCGAGGGTGGTAATAACGAGAAACTCATGTTACGCATTGTTTTTCGGGCTAGAACCATGCAAGAGAGGCTCTAATAACGAGAATCATGGGCGGACGAGGCTGCGAGCGGCCACAGTGAGGTGGTGGCTGAGGATCCAGCATGCTCATAAGCGCTGTGAGCAAGTGACTCGCTTTGTGAGCAAGTGACTCCGCAGAAAGACCTGCGGCCAGCACATGAGGAAGCTTTTCAAAAAGCGGTGTAGGTACCAAAAAGGCCACCATTGGCCCTATATACTAAATAACTATACATTTTAGGAAAAATATACGTAACAGGTGTCACAATAATACGTCATAAAATACAATATATGATGAAATACAATTTCATGATTCTCTGAATGAAGACTGGCAAACAGTTTCCTAATGTCCAAGGGCGCTACTTGAAAAGCAGGTGTACTAGGACCAGTCGAAAGCCAAGATGTCCCCAAAAAATCTTGATGCATCACAAGGTAAACATGGAATAATCATGCTTTAGACCAGCAAAGCCGCTAGGCTCAACCGTCACAAAAAGAAAATGTTGCGCAATAGTGCGAAGTTTAATTATTGCCCCAAAGATATCGATAGCCATATATTAAGGCATACGTATGCTGAAACGCAGCTATAAACGGGCTATATACATCTACGGGGTAGAAATGAAATGCAAGGGACTGGCGACGAAGATCTTTGCCTGGCTGCTCTCCTTTGTGATGGCGCTCACTCTGGTGCCTGTGGCGCCGCAGCCGGCGTTGGCGGAGAATGGCGCCAGAAGCGTCTCTGCGCAAGCGGACAGCGATGATCTTCAGTTTAAAGAAGGCCACATCAAGGTTTCGGGCAAGGTGACCGTAGCCTCGGACAAGCAGCTGGTCCAAGACCTCAAGTGGACCTTCCCCTTTGAGAATCCGCTGCGCCCGGGCGAGGGCATCGCAGACCCTGGCCGCCCCTACAAATACATCATCTGGCAGTCGAAGAAGGCTACCAGCTCCAATGCCTGGAGCGCCTGGGAATCCAGAAGCGCCTACAGCGATTCCAACAAGATCCGCGTGCTCAATGTGGCGCCCAACGGCGCCTCTACGGCTTATCTCAAAAACTGGATGAACACTCCTACCACAGATCCCACCACTGGCCAGCGCGTGACGGTGGGCCGCGACCTTATGGACATCACGGCCATCACCTTGGCCGACTACAACGCCAACCCCAACGGCTATCTCATGGAAACCGTGAAGGATGCCCAAGGAAACGACATTCAGCAGTACAAGTACGACGTCATCATGTTTGGCACTTACGATGCCAACGCCGGCGGCGACCTCAATGCTGCCTCCCGCGATGCCACTGTGGCTTTTGCCAAGCATGGCGGCGGCCTCATGTTTGGCCACGACACCATCACCGGCTCAGCCTCATCTACCTCCGATCCCTATGCCGACAACGCTTCCAAGCAACTGCACCACCCCTACTTCAACCGCTTTGCCCGCAAGGATTTCCTGGATATCTTCCCCGGGCAGGGCGGCACCACCTACATGCTCAACAACTGCAAGGTCATCGACACGGGCTTTTTGACCTCGCGTCCCTGGGACCTCAACGGCAAAACGCTTTCCATTCCCACCACCCATGTGTTGGGGCAAAGGGTGCTGGCCGGCTCCAATGCTCGCGTGTGGATGCAGATGAGCGATGGCGCAGGCAATGTGCAGGGGATCCGTTTCACGCAGGGCAATGGCACCGACAACTACTATCTGGTCACCAACGGCTCCAACGCCATGATCCAGACCGGCCACTCCAGCGGGCAGGCCACCGTGGACGAGTGCAAGGTCTTCGCCAACACCCTGCTCTACATCGCCCAGGGCTCGCGCTACACCTCTGGCTCCGACCTCTCCTTTGCCGACGAGGACGCCCCCTCTGCCGCCAACGCCTCCCTGCGCCGAGTGAATCTCACTCCCGATGGGTGGCACTACTCGGCCACGCTCAATTTGCGCGGCTCGGTGGATGCGGGCACCCAGTTTGCCTACAAGATCCAGGGCATTCCCCAGGCAACCTTGCAAAACGCCCCCGAGTATGTGGAGGTGTGGAGCGATCCTGAGACCCTCGATGACGCTCCTGCCGATAAAACCGCCTCCCTGGTGCAGACAGCCCTCTCTGGCCTGCGTGGCTACTATGTGCGGGCAGTGGACACAAACAAGGATCCTGTGGCTATCACCAAGTCCCAGGTGAACGCCTCTCAGATCATTCCTGCCTCCAACAGCACCGACACGGTGACCTATACCTCGGCTCAGAACCTGAATCTGGACACTCAGTACTACGCCCATGTCTATGCCGTGGACTGGGCAGGCAATGTGAGCGGCGATGTGGTGGTGCCCATCCAGGTGCTGGAACGTCGGGCTCACTTCCATCGCAATGAAGATGGAGCCTCCGAGCCGGCGACCGCTGATGACGAGGCCCAGTCCCTCTTTACCAACAACCACATCATTGCCAGCTATCCCGACGACCCCGTGCGCGAGGGTTACCGCTTTGACGGCTGGTACCTTAACAACGCAGGTACCGGGGAGAAGATTGTGCCTGAGGGAACCTACCCGCCTTCTGGCGCAGACACCAAAGAGCCCTTCCACGTCTACGCCAAGTGGGTGAAGACTTGGGATCTCATGGTGAGCCAAAAAGGCAACGGCACCACCAGCATCCAGGTGGAGGGCCAAGACCCTGCGCCTATCGACAGCCAGGCCCATACCTATGACACGGGCACCAAGCTCTCGGTGAACCTCAAGGCACCCGAGGGCGGCTCAATCGGCGCTGTCTGGCTGGACGACGAGCTGCTGGACCCAGCACGATATGCCGGAGGCACCCTGAACCTTGGGGCGCTGGAGGCAAGCCATCATGTGGTGGTGGAGTACTTGTCGGCACCGGTGGATCCTGCAGACTACGCTCAGGTGGCCACCAAGCTTACCGGCGATGCAGGCAGCTCCACCATCACCAAGTCCACCATTGTGGCCACCGACGACAGCGGGGCATCCAACTACAAGGTGGAGTGGAAGCTCGATTCCACCCGTGAGCTGGAGATGATCTACATCGACGGCGTGGAGCGCCCGGACCTGGTGGCGGCAGGGGCAACCTCGGTCACCTTCTCTCAGGTGGACCGCGACCACGAGGTCGAGGTGAAGCTCAAGCCGGCAGGCACTTCCAGCTCGGCGGGAGATCATCAGGTGGCCACGCGCCTCACGGGCGGCCCCGGCACGGTGAGTCCCACGGTGCGCGTGGCTGACGGCCAAGGCGCCACGGTGACGGCGGCCATCGACCCGGAGTACGCCTCCTCCTACGACATCAAACAAGAAAACATCACCGTCACCGACGCCGACGGCGCCAAGGTGAACCCCGTGAGCATCACGGTGCAGGATGACGGTTCGGTGGCTATCGAGCTGCCTGCCGACTCCAAGGACTGCACGGTGGAGGTCAAGCTCACGCCCAAGGATCAGGCAGGAAACATCACCCTGTCCGAGGAGGAGCAGATCTCCATCGACACTCGGGTGACAGGCCAGGGGACCATCACGCCCTCGGCCATCGTCAAGCGCGGCAGCGACTACCCGGTAGCCTGGGAACCCGCCGAAGGCTGGATGCTCCAGGGCGTGACCATCGACACGGTTCGCTCCTTCTATCCCGAGCGCTCCCTGGCCGATCGCCTGTCCACCAAGGAGACCGACGTTTCTCAGAGCCAGAACCTGCTGCGCTCCATGCTCAAGATGGCCTCGCCCGAGCGCCTGAGCTCCCTTCTGGCCGACGGCCCTGGCGATCCCGCTGTCAGCGAGGACCCTGTGGCTCCCAAGCCTGACGCGGTCATCGACGATACGGGCTCCTATCCCTTCTATAAGGTGGATCGCAATCACACCATCCATGCCACATTCGTGAAGGCCGATGTCATCACTACCAAGCCCGAGGACCACCAAGAAGACACGTGCCGCGTTGAGACTCAGATCGTGAGCGAGGGCCCCGGCTCCATCACCGCCAGCGCCAACGCACTGGCCAAGGGCTCAAACTACCCTGTATCCTGGGACGTTCCGGAGGGCTTCACCGTCACCGGTGTCTTTGTGAACGGTCAGGCTCGTCCCGACCTCCTTACCGCTGGCTCTGTGAGCTTGAACGACCTCCAGGCCGACGCCTCCGTCAAAGTAGTGGTCGAGAAGACCCGCGCCGGCTCCGGCCTCAAGGTCAAGGAGCTTCCCGATGGGATCGCGGCCTTTGTCTACAATGGCACCCAGCCGGGCTCCAAGGTGCTCTCCACGTTGGAATCGCTCAATGAGAACGAGGCTGCCGCCTGGGCGACTTCCCTTGCCGAGAAACACAACCGCTCCTTCCTGGGGTGGACCACTACGCCGGAAGCCCCGGTGCTCCTGACCACCAACGACGTGCTCTCCCAGGGTTACACCACGGTCTATCCCGTCTTTGGCGCCTCTTCCCACAAGGGTGTGCCTTCCAACACGCCCAGCGGCCCCGCAGACCCGGACAACCCGGATAATCCTGACAACCCAGACGATCCCAGCGATCCTGACAACCCTGGCGGCCCGGATGATCCCGATAACCCCAGCGACCCAGATTCGCCCGACAAGCCCGTCGATCCTGAGAGCGAGCCGATAGACCCGGATACGCCCAACATCACCCCCACGCACGACCCCACCATCGATCCTTCCAAGGAGGGCGACACCTTTATCACCAAGGTACTGCGCAACCTCACCCATCCTCGCGGCGTGAACCGCATCGGCGACACGGTGCGCTACTACATCACCGCACAAAACAACCGCCTCACCAACTGGCAAAACGTGACGGTTTCTGACCCTCTGCCGGTGGGTGTGGTGCCCCAGGCAGGAACCATGAAGCTCATCGTGCGCGATCTTGCCAACTTGGAGGGCGGCACTGCATTGGCGGTACCCGACAGCGCCTATGACGCTGCTACTCGTCGTGTGACTTACAGCTTGGGCGACGTGGCGCCTGGCACCGCTAAAACCTTGGTGTTCGACGCTTCGCTTACCACCGACGCTCTCCAGGACCAGCCTTTGGGCACCCCGGTGCAAAACAGCGCCAGCGTGTTGGGCACCACCGACGGCACTCGCACGCCTGAAGATCCCAGCCACCCCGACGACCCCGATCTTCCCGACGTTCCTGCAGGCCCCACCGGCGGTCTCACCACCGACGTAGTGCTGCCCGACGACGGTGCCGTCCACTGGGCGTCGCCAGACATCTCCATCATCAAGGACGCACAGAACCTCACGGCCCCCGGTGCCCCCATTACCCGCGTGGGCGACCGCCTGGCTTATGCCATCGAGCTCAAGACCACCAAGGATGACTCCGCCATCGAAAACGGCATCATCACCGATGCCCTGCCCGAAGGCGTCGAGATCGACCTTTCCACCCTCAAGCTCCAAATCAAGGACAAGGAGCCCTTCTCGGTAGCTCCCGAGGCTTACGATCCTGAGACTCGCACCCTCTGCGTTACCTGCGGCACCCTCATGAAGGGCGAGGTCGCAAAGCTCACCTTTGAGGTCACTGTCACCCAGGCAGCTCACGGGCTCATGATCCCCAACGTGGCAGTGGGCACAAACTTGCTGGTAGGACCCAATGACACGGTGAAGCCCGGCGACCCCTGGACCGATCCTGTTCATCGCGGTGGCACTGAGTCTCAAGAGGCGTTCCCCGGCGAGCAGGACTCCACGCATCCGGTGGTGTGGGCAGATCCTCAGCTCTCGATCGAAAAGACTGCCGAGAACCTCACCCATACCGATGAATGGTATCTGGGTGACAAGGTGGGCTATACCGTCAAGCTAGTAAATACCCTGGACATGTCTATGAGCTTCGACACGCTACTGGTAGACGTCATGAGTGATGGGCTCGAGCTGGATACCTCTTCGCTCAAGCTCATGCTTCCCGACGGCACCACGCAGCCGTTGGCCATGAGCGACGTGGAGTTTGACCGCGCGACCAACACCCTGCGTGTGCCGGTGGGCGATCTTGCCGGTGGTCAACAGGTGACCTTGACCTACGAGGCTGCCATCCGCGAACCCTCCATGCCTGGCAAGATCGTCAACAGCGTCTCGGCGGTGGGCTCGGGCGAAGCTGGCTCCCTTGCTCCCGGTGAAGGCGCAGCTGCTACAGAGATCGAGGCCAAGGCTACTGCCACTGCCACTATCGTGTACCCGGTGAACGGGCGCTTCGGCCGCTTGGGCCGCATGGGCGACGAACCTGTCTTCTGGGGTGCGCTGGTGCTTTTAGCTGCGGGTGCCACCACTACCCTGGTTTACCTGCGTAGGCGTCGCGCCTAGTTGCCCTAGACGGGAGTGGCGTCGAGCTTGAAATGACGCTAAGCTCGCACCGTTCGCACCGTTAAAAGCCCTCTTGACCCTGGCGGGCCAAGAGGGCTTTTATGCAGAGCACATGCTGGGTTTTCCTTTGTTCCACAGTGTTTGAGAGAACGCAGAGAATGTGGGAGTAGTGGGCGTTGAGAAATAAGGCTGCCATGTGACATTGACTGGTCGCTTTGACAGCCGGCATGCTGCTTTGGCAGCCGGCTCGTTATTATCGCGATTTCTGCACTGGGGTTTTGTAAAACCCCAGTGCAACTAGACGCACTAATAACGAGAAGGCGCCAATATCCTGCTGCCCCTTAGGCAAAACCATGCAAAAGCGGCTCTAATAACGAGATTGGCAAAGAGAAGGCCGCCTCTACACAAAGATATTGGGCAAAGCTTGATGAACCACCGATGGCGAGGAGCCGTCAGCCATCCAAGAAGTGCCGCATAAGAGCTGTAGTATGTGGCATACTACCAACACAGGTGGTTAGTTCTCAGGAAAGCCCATAACTTACGGCGTCGACGTTGGGCTTCGCTACTCCAATCAAAAGATACGCCTAACATAGATGAGAGCCGCTCAAAAGTGAGATTGCGCAATAACTCATCGCGACAAACGCTTCTGTCGATAACCACCATCTGAAAACCCAGGCGCTCCATGACGTCGCGGCGCCTTCGATCCCTCTCTATCTGGGATTCTTGAGTGTCGTGTTCTTGATAACTGTCGTACTCATAGCAAATTTGTTTATTTAACCAGAGGCCATCAGGGATTATATGTTTAGAACCATTCAAAATATAAGAGTGTTCTTCGCTGATCTCTATAGGGGTATTGAGGGAGGGAAGTGGCAGCCCGCAGCCTCCTAACTTTTTAGGCAGGCATAGTGCTAGTTGAATGACAGTTTCCATTGGAGAATGCGCCCTATTTGCAACATAGGGGAGCACATCTTTCACTGTCGAAACACCTCGGGTTTGTGCTGGCATCCTATCTGCTATAGCTTTGATGACTTCCACAGTGCTCAGGGGTGATGCCAGGTATTTTATCGAGTTCTGATGCGGTGCGCATAGGTAGTCACCGCAGAGAGTTGATATCAACACTGCAAGATCAATCATATCTAGATGGCGCGATCTCAAGATCACGTATCCTGCGGGTCCCACTATTTGCAGAGAATCCAGTGGTTTTGGTGCGTGGATATCAAATAGAAAGCCATTTGGCAGTGGTCCAGAGATGGTATGTAATACGATGCTTTTTTGTGCTCCATGAAAGTGCTTGGGAGTTACCAAGAGATGCATAGGTATCTCTTGGCTGGAAGGGGCTGCCATTAAGCTACGTCCCAATGCCGAAAAAGACTTCCACCAGGGCAGGGAGCGAATAGACTTTGCAGCTCCAGCAGTAGCGATAGCCCCAGAGAGGCGCTCTTGGGCTTGAGCTGCATTTAAAGGCGTCGCAGGCAGCTGGGATGCAAAGTACATCCATGCGACAATGTCACACACAATCGCGTTCATAGACTAGAGCGTAGTCTGAAGGCAAGTGTAATAAAGAGACAATTTTGAGGTCTTCTGACCATATTTTGACAAAAATCTGGCCGATTTCTGTCAAATTAGAATAAATTGTGCAACATATGTATAAATCATGCACGCTCAGAGGCCAACAGTCTCAGTCGAAAATAAGTACTAGCTCGCGTTTCATCGCGTTAGGCTGGTCTGTAGCTCCGCTTCTGCGTTCTCAGCTCGTTATTATTGCGATTTCTGCACTGGGGTTTTGTAAAACCCCAGTGCAACTAGACGCACTAATAACGAGAAGGCGCCAATATCCTGCTGCCCCTTAGGCAAAACCATGCAAAAACGGCTCTAATAACGAGAATCCCTTCGCCTAGTCTCACGATTGATGCCGGGAACAGGCAAGGGCGGCAAAAGCAGCAAGGGCGGCAAAAGCAGCAAGGGCCGCAGGTGCAGCGGTCCCCTTCGCATGAGTTAGATCTTGTGGAACACCAGTCCGCTTCGCAGCTTGGGCTCGAACCAGGTGGACTTGGGAGGCATCAGCTCTCCGGCGTCGGCGACGGCCATGAGCTGCTCTACTGAAGTGGGCCAACAGGCAATGGCCACGCCCTTCTCGGCAGCGGCGTCCTCCAGTGCGCCCAAGCCCCGAATGCCTCCCACAAACTCGATGCGCGGGTCTTCTCGGGGGTCGCCAATAGACAGGATGGGCGCCAGAATCTCGGCCTGCAATCGAGCCACATCCAACGAATCCGCCGCCCCCAGCGCGCCGCGGCGCGCCACAAGCTCAGGGGTGGGGGAGAGCTCGTACCAGTGGCCGTCGGTATAAAGGGTGAAATTGCCCTGCCGAGAAGGACTTGCCGCCTCAACCCGCGGCTCTAGGGTGTACCCGGCGTCCTCGACGGCAGCGAGCAGCTGGGCGGGGGTGAGCCCGGCGCGGTCGGCTACCACGCGGTTGTACGCCAGGATGGAGAGCTCGGAGGCGGGGAACAGCACAGCCATGAAGGCATCGGCGTCGTCGGCGGCATCGGGGTCGCCGGCGTGGCGCTGGGCCACCTTCACTGCCGAGGCCCCGCGATGATGCCCGTCGGCGATATAGGCGCACTCCAGCGCTCCGGCAGCCGTAGAAAGCTGTCCCAGCATCCAGGGATCGTCCACGCGCCAAAGGCGGTTGCGCACTCCCTCGTCGTCCACGAAGTCTGCCCAGGGCTCGCCTGCGCTGGCCGCATCCAACAGCTCTTCCAGCGAGCCGTCCTCGCGCTCGTCGTCGTAGGCCAAAAAGACCGGGCCGGTTTGGGCGCCCACGGCCTCGATGTGGGCAATGCGGTCGTTCTCCTTGACCACCCGGGTGTTCTCGTGGCGCTTCACCCGACCTTCCAGGTAGTCGGCGACACCTACCACGCACACCAGGCCCCGCTGGGAGCGCTCGCCGTCTTCCAGCTGGTAGATGTAGTAGTGGGGCTCGGCATCTTGGACGTAGTCGCCAGATCCCACAGCTGCCGAGAAAAGCTCCTGCGCCCGCTGGTAGACCTCAGGTGCGTAGGGGTCCTTGTCGGCTGGGAACCCGGTTTCTGCAGGCAGGTCGATGGCCAAGAAGCTCTTGGGGTGGGCGGCCACGGCGTCGCGGGCCTCCTGGGGGCTCACCACGTCGTAGGGCAAGGCGGCTACCTGGGCCATGAGGTCTGGGCGGGGATGGATGGCGGCAAAGGGTCGGATGTCCATGGGACCTCCCGGTGAGCAAGGGGTGGCAAGGGGCGTGAGAAAAAAAGGCGGCGCTCCAAGAAGGACACGCCGCCGCTACCTGCGAGTTTGGGCTACTGGATGACGCGCACGCGCCACATGTTGGGGATGGAGCGTAGACGCTCGATGATCTGGGGCTCCAGGTGCTCGTCGGTGTCAAACATGGTGTAGGCGGCGCGGCCGGAGTTCTCGTTGGTCATGCGCTGCACATTGGCCGAGGCGTCAGCCAGGATGGCGGTGATCTGGCCAATCATGTTGGGCACGTTGGCGTGGAGGCAGGCGATGCGGCTGGCGCCGCGGCAGGTGCCCATATGGCACTCAGGGAAGTTCACCGAGTTGGTGATGTTGCCGTTGGCCAGATAGTCGCACATCTCGTCCACGGCCATGCGGGCGCAGGAGGCCTCGGCCTCCACGGTGCCGGCGCCGGAGTGCGGGGTCACCAGCGTGCGGGGCATGTGGAGCGACTTGGGGGTGGCGAAGTCGGTGAAGAATTGCTTCACCTGGCCGGATGCCAATGCAGCCTCCATGGCGTCCTCGTCGATGATGTCCTCGCGGGCATAGTTGAGCACCACCGCGCCGGGGTTCAAGAGAGCCAGCTGCTCGGCGCCTATCATGCCCACGGTGTCCTCTTTGCGGGGCACATGCACGGTGAGGTAGTCGCACTCGCGGCAGAGCTCGTCTAGGTCGTTGATGGGGGTGACGTCGCGATAGAGCTGCCAGGCGTGGTCTACCGAGAGGTAGGGATCGTAGCCATAGACCTTCATGCCTAAGTCCACACAGGCGTTGGCCACCTTGGAGCCTACGGCGCCCAGGCCCACTACGCCGATCTTTCTGCCTTTGACCTCGCGGCCCACAAAGGCTTTCTTGTGGGCCTCGGCCTCGGCGTAGGCGTTGGGGTCGTCCTCGTGGGCACGACACCATTGCATGCCCCCCAGCACGTCGCGAGAACCCATCATAAGCAAGCCTATAACCAGCTCTTTCACGGCGTTGGAGTTGGCTCCTGGGGTGTTGAACACCACAATGCCCCGCTCTGCCAACTCGGCATGAGGGATGTTGTTGACGCCGGCTCCCGCGCGGGCGATGCAGCGGATGGAGGCGGGCATATCCATGCCGTGGATGTCGGTGGAGCGCATGAGGATGGCGTCTGCCCCCTCGACGTCGCTGGTGATCTCGTAGCCCTCGCCAATGGTGGTGAGGCCGTCTTTTACAATGTCATCGATGATCTTGATGGTGCGCATGGGACTCCTTAGAGGTGGGTGTGCGTGAGGCGGGCAAGCGATGGGATGGGCGGCCCGGTGGCGGAAGCGGCGTCTTGGGGATGCCGAGACGAACGCGCCCCCTCAACAAGGCGGCCCTAGAAAGATCGTGAGCCGTGGGCCAGCTCGAACGATTTCATGAAGCCTGCCAAGGCATCCACCGCCTCCGGAGTGACGGCGTTGTAGATGGAGGCGCGGATGCCTCCCACCAAACGATGACCCTTGAGTCCCATCAAGCCCTGGCCGGCCGCTTCCTGGCAGAAGGCGGCGTCGAGCTCAGGCGTGGGAGTGCGGAAGCATACGTTGGCGATGGAGCGGGAGTCGCGCTGGGCGGTGCCACGGTAGAAGTCAGAATCGTCAAGGGCGCCATACAACGTGTCTGCCTTGGCCTGATTGTACTGGCCCATGGCCTCAAGGCCGCCTTGGGCTTGCACCCATTCAAAGACCTTGGAGCACAGGTAGATGCCAAAGGTGTTGGGGGTATTAAGCATGGAGCCTTTGGCCAGCTGCTTGGAAAAGTCAAGGTAGGTGGGGCAGTAGGGACTTACCGGGCCAAACTCCACCAAGTCGCGGCGCACACAGATCACGGTGACGCCGGCAGGCCCCGCATTCTTTTGGGCGCCGGCGTAAAACAGGCCGTAGCGCTCGCAATTCAGCGGCAGTGAGAGGAAGCAGCTGGAGACGTCGGCCACTAGCGGCGTTGTGCCCGTGCGAGGCAGCTCATGGTACATGGTGCCAAAGATGGTGTTGTTCTGGCAGATGTAGGTGTAGTCAAGCCCCGCGCTCTTGGCCTCGATGGTGCCCAGGGCAGGAATGCGGTCGAAATGGGTCTCTGCGCTGGAGGCCAAGCATTCTGCGACGCCGTACTTCTCGGCTTCAAGCCAGGCGCTCTCTGCAAAATGCCCCGACACAATGTAGCCCGCGCGCCCTGCAGCCATGAGGTTCATGGGGATGGCGGCGAACTGGAGCGTGGCGCCTCCCTGCAAGAAGAGCACTCCGTAGGAATCGGGAATGCCAACCAGGGAGCGCAAGTTATTCTCGGCAGCGTCGATGACCTCCTGGTAGGCAGCCGACCTGTGGCTCATCTCCAGCACCGACATGCCTGAGCTCGCATAATCCAGAAACTCCCGCTGGGCTTCCTGGAGCACGGAGACCGGCATTGCTGCGGGGCCGGCAGAGAAGTTGTAGACGCGAGCCATAGCGAATCCTTCCTGTGCCAAGGCATGCTCGTCTCTTGAGAGCGAAGCATGGGGCCGTCGCGTTAGCTCACTAGCATAGACGGGCCCTATGTCGAGGAGGTAACGGCATTCTGCACCCCGGCTTGAGGGTGGGCGGCGTCGCGTGCGTCGGGTAAGCTACAAGGGACCTTAAAGGAGGAGTCATGATCGTAGGAACCAGCCGCGCTGCCGACCTTGCCGTCAATGCAGAGGTGATCCTCTTCGATTTCGACGGGACTATCGCCAACACGCCCGACGGCATCCGATTCACCGCCGTCAATACCTTACGCTCTCTTGGGTGGTCCGATGAGCGCATTGGCGACGTGAACCGTATCATTGGCCCTCCCTTCCCTGCTGCCTTCTCGCAGGTGTACGGTGTCGACGCCCAAGAAGCCGAGAAGATCACCCATCTCTACCGGGAAACCTATAAACAGCTAGGGCCTGAGGCCTGCATGCCTTATCCAGGAATCCCTGAGCTGCTGGAGCATCTGGCAGCCGCTGGCAAGCCTATGGGCCTTGCCACCTGCAAGCAAGAGCAGCTGGCCTGCTCCATGGCGCGCGCCCAAGGGCTTGACGGCTACTTCTCCCAGGTGGTGGCCAATCAGCCGGGACAAAGCATCGACAAGGTGCAGATTGTTGCGGGTGCTCTTCAGGCGTTCGACGTGAGGCCCCGCGAGGCGGTGATGATCGGCGACAGGGCAGACGACGTTCGTGGCGCCCAGGCCTATGGAGTCACTTCCATTGGAGTCACCTGGGGCGCCGGCGATGCGAGCGAGTTGAGAGATGCAGGGGCTGACCTTCTGGTGGATACTCCGTCAGAACTTGAAGAAGTGTTGTTGGGCCCTTAGTTGGGTACGTAAACTTGAATATGTGGATAGGGCCTTGCGCTGTGGCGCAAACTTCACAGTTAGGAGTTCAAGATGGCAGACAATCAAAAGAACGGCCTTGGCGACCTCGTGCACAACGCGTTTCTGGCAGGCGTAGGGGCTGCCGCCATCGTAGGCGAGAAGGCTGGCCAGGTGGTAGACGACCTGGTAAAGAAGGGCGAGCTTACCGTTCAGCAGGGCAAGGTGGTAAACGAGGAGCTTTCTCAGAAGGCTTCCGATGCCGTCTCCGAGACCGTCCAGGCTACCGTGAAGAGCACCCTCAAGACCATGTCCCCTGAGCAGCGCCAGAAGTTCATGGATGCCATGCAGGAGGCATTGGACGAGGTCAACGCTTCTGAGGCCGAGGAACCTGCGCCCACTGCTGCCGGCGTTGACGCCATGGAGTCTGAGGGCGGCGTAGATCCTGCCCAGGGCACCCCTACGGCAGAAGAGGTCGACGCCGTTGAGGCAGACGTGGTCGAGACCCCTGACGAGAAGTAAGAGAACCCCTACAAGGATCAATGATCAATGGCTGAAGACTCCCGCAAAATCTCGTTGCCTGAAGGTGTGGTGGCCCAAGACCTAGATTCCACCGGGTCCCAGGAGGTCCTTCTCGGCATTTTTGGCGAAAGGACCGTGAGCACCGGCGACCTTTCAAGGGGCGCCCGCCGCAAGCGCTTGCGGGAGATCTTTGGCATTTTGCGCAAGTACGACGTGGTAAAGGGGCTTACACCCCAAAAATTCGTGTCTATGCTGGAGGATCTGGGTCCCACCTTTGTGAAGGCGGGCCAGATCCTCTCTATGCGCTCGGAGATTTTGCCCGAGCCCTTTTGCAAGGAGCTTGAGAAGCTCCGCACCGACGTGGAGCCCATGACGTACGACACGGTGCTCGAGGTGCTGGAGCACGAGTACAAAAAGCCGGTCGCAGAGCTTTTTGAAGTCATTGACGAGAAGCCCTTGGGCTCCGCCTCGATAGCCCAGGTGCACAGGGCGCGCCTGACCACCGGTCAGGATGTGGCAATCAAGGTGCAGCGTCCGCGCGTGCGCGAAGTCATGGGGCAGGACATCGAAATCATGCGTATGGTGGTGCGCCATCTGTCGCCGTTTATGGGCGGCGATCAGTTTGTGGATCTCAAAAGCGTGGTGAGCGAGCTTTGGGACTCCTTTAACGAGGAGACCGACTTTTTGGTGGAGGCTAAGAACCTTCAGGAGTATCGGTCCAACAATGCGGAGATTCGCTACGTGACTGCTCCCAAGCCCTATCCAGAGCTGTGCACCCAGCATGTGCTGGTGATGGACTATATCGATGGCATCTCCATCTCCGACCCCCGTGCCATTGTCGCTGCAGGCTACGACCTCACAGAGATCGGCACCAAGCTGGTGGACAACTACGCCAAGCAGGTGCTGGATGACGGCTTTTTCCATGCCGATCCCCATCCAGGCAATGTCATGGTGGCCCATAAGAAAATCGTGTTCATCGACTGGGGCATGGCAGGTCATCTCTCAAGCTATTACCGCTCCATTTTGCGTTCCATGTTGCTGGCAGTGGCTTCCCATGATTCTGCGAGCTTGGAGCGGGGTCTGATCGAGCTCTCAGAAAACCACAGCTTGGATATCGACCATGCAGCCCTATTGGCCGAGCTGGACAATATCTTGGACACCTACGGCACCATGGATTTGAGCGATTTGGATCTAGGGGCGTTCCTAAGCGACCTTATTGGACTGGCGCGCCGCTATGCCATCGAGCTTCCGGGTGCCATGACCATGATTGCTCGAGGGCTTGTGACTCTTGAGGGCGTCATCGACGAGTTTTTGCCAGGCGTCTCGATGATCGAGATCATTGAGCACCACCTCAAAGATACCCAAGATGTCCAGCAGATGGCAGCAGAGGAGCTCAAAGAGCTGGCCTTGCAAAGCCGCAAGGCGCTCCATGGCACGCTGGAGGCGCTGTCTCAGGCCGGCCTTGTGACCGACATGCTTACCCGGGGCGAGCTCAAAATGAACCTGGACTTCTCGGGCTCCCAGGATCCCATTGAGGACCTGTCCCACATCGCAGACCGCCTTACTATGGGCATTATTATCGCAGGCCTGCTCATTGGATCGTCCATTGTGTATTTTGCGGGCGCTTCATTCACCATCATGGGTGTGCCGCTTTTGGGCTTTTTGGGCTACCTTTTGGCCATTGGCCTCTCGATCTACATGGTGCGCGATATCCTCAAACACGACAAAAAGCGGCGCAAGTAGCTGCGATATGCGTTAAACGCGCATGACAATCGGAAGCTTGCGAATAAATTCTTACGCTGATTGGCCTCAACCTTAAGAAGGGCATATCTTGCTGTTAGCTATCCTCATAACACTGATTATATACGTGCTGCCAGGAGCGACGTTGCTCTATGCTCTCACGCTTTCCTTCTGGTTCTCGATGGTGTTTTCGCCAGTTGCCTCAGTTGCTTTAGTTTCTTTATTGAGCATGGTTTATGGGGCGATTGGTATTCCCGCAGGGTTGCTATCTATAGTGATTGTGCCTTCTGGACTATGCCTTCTGATGGCATTGGGTCGTAGACAGTTCGGCCGGCATACATGGGCTTCATTAGAAACCAAATCCCAAGATGCCCATAATGGGCAAATTATTTCGGCACGCCCTTTTAGCTACTATAGGCTTGTCCGTGGGGTCTCCAGAGATTGTTGTCACGCAGGGAGGCTGCCTGTAGATTGGGGGATTCCAGCTCTTTACGTAGCTATCGGGTGCCTGCTGATGTGTTGCGTGTTTTTGTGCAACCTTTTAGATGTAAACATGATGATTCCAGCTTTCGATGGCCTCTTCCATGTGAACCTGATTAAGAACTTTTCTGATTCAGCCAACTATTCCTCGTTTGGCAGCTCTCTTTATCGCGGCCTTTCTGATGTCCGCGCTCCTATGGTTTACAGTGGTTTTTATCCCTCTGCTTGGCACGCCATGACTGCTCTGGGGCTCATTGGAGATAAGATTTCCGTGGCTTTGGCTGTCAATGCGTCTTTGTTTGTGATCGGCGCTTTCGTATTTCCTCTTGGTCTTTATGCCATGCTCGCATTTGTGTTTAATCACGACAAGAAAAAGCTGCTGGCTGGTTCCGTTGTAGCTCCAATGATTGCGGTATATCCCTGGTGGCTGTCCATCATGCAGGGATTTCAAGTGGCGCAATTACTGTCTCAGGCACTTGTTCCCTACGCTGCGGCACTTTTAGGATGGCTTGTGGTTCCATGGGTGTGTGGCGAGACAACAGGGAGGTTATTTACTGTCGGTTTGTTTGTAGTGCCTGGGATCATTGCCCTTCTTGCTCTGGGAGCCGTGGGGCTCTCGCAGCCCAATGGAGTCTTTGCCGTTGGGGTTTTTGGAGTTTCCTTCCTTATCGAAGCCCTCTATGCCAAATGGCTAAAGCCTGGAAAGAATAGGAATATCCTAAAGTATCTGGCATTTTTTGTTGTGGTTGGAGTTATCTGGGTTCTTCTTTATAAATTTCCTCCGCTTCGAAATGTCGTGCAGTTCAACTGGCAAGCCACCCAGATGCCAGAAGACGCTATTGGTCAAATTCTTTCTTTCACTTTTGATACTGCTGCGCAGCCTCAGTGGACGTTCACGGTCTTTTTGGCCATAGGCTTGCTTGTGATGCTTGCATATTCCACTCAGTGGTGGCCGCTGGTTGCTACTGGCTACTTTGCAACAGCCTACGTGCTCTCTACTGCTGCTGAGGGGTCCTTAAAACACCTTTTTGGCGGCTTTTGGTATACGGATCCGGCTCGTTTGGCTTCCCTCTGTCTTGTCGCCATGGTCCCAACGGTGGTATTAGGGTTTTGGGCGATTTGCTCATGGATGATAAAAGGTCTTTGCACACTTACCCAAGAGGCTCCTGCCTTGTCTATCAGAGTAGGTGATGAGACCCTGCTATCTAAAGGTGCCGAGAAAACCACGCCTTCAAACCGAGTAGCTCAAAAAGGCCTCGTTGCTTTTGGATGTGGTGTCGTTGTGTTTGTTATTGTGGCTATGCCAACCTATCAATCCTCTCCTGACGAGCGGATGGAAACTTCTTATGGCTACATTGAGGAGCAGATCGAGTGGCTGAGCGATCCCTCAAGCGAGACGTTGCTCAATGAGGCGAAACGGGATTTTGCTCAAGAGGCAAAGCAAATTGCAGGCAATAATCTGGTGATTAATAGTCCCGATGATATGAGCGCTTTCTTGTATGCCAAGGATGATTTGAATGTGTACTACCGGCGCAACCAGGTGCCCTCTGAAGAAGATAGACAACGGGGGGACGACACAGAGACATCCTTTAGTCGCACACTACGCCTGAAGCTAGCTGAATATGCCACTAATCCTGATGTTCAATATGCCGTTGAGTCTACTGGGGCAAAATACGTGCTCAAACTCGAGGGCAGCCATGAGACGGGGCACTTTCACACCTACCAAGCCAAAGATTGGGTGGGCATAGACTCCATTACTCCTGAGACACCTGGTTTCAAGTTATTGATTTCCAACGGCGAAATGCAGTTCTATGAGATCGAACCGCTTTCATAGCAGCTAGTTTGCTTTTTTTGGGTATTGCTCTCTCATACATTTGGCAAAGGGGTTGTTGCCGGGAAGCCAGCAACAACCCCTTTGTGCGTGTACACTCTTTCGGCAGGCTTATCAAGCCATAAAGAAATGATTATTTGAGGCCCCGCAGGGCGCGACCCATAGCCTTGAACACTTCACGTCGACGAGTGCCATAAGGCATAAGAGGGTCGATCACCTTGCGAATGGGGTTATCCTCGGCCATTACTTTGGGAGGGCGATCTGCCACTGGCACGTGCATCTTTGCGGGGGGAAGGTTCTTGGCCAGAAGGGCTGCCAGCTCTTCATAGAACGGTGTAAGTCGAGCATAGTGCCAATAAAGCGGTGCTCGGTCACAACGCACCATGTTCCAGGGCTTTTGGAAGCCTGCATAGTGGGTGATGCGGGCTTCTTGGCGGGCGCGCATAAAGTCATTGAAGATCTTGGCGGGAGCGAAGGAGAAGACGCGCTCGATGCGGTAGTCGCAATCGATCATGACATTCCAGCGCTGGTCTAAATAGAGTACTTGACCTTGGCATTCTGCATTAAGCACGTCCTGGTCGTTGTAGATGTACTCGTCGTTGGTGGCTTTTTGGAGCCACTGCTCCATGGTAAGCTTTTGGCGCATTGCGTTGGTGTTGAGTAGCAATACGCCGGCCTGAAAATAATCGTAGGGATCTTTGAGCCCTAACACCTTCTTGGCATAGGCCATGCGCTTGCCGTCGGGCATGTTGATGTTGCCCAAGAAGTCGATGTCGCGAGTGGCTGCCAGCAGGTAATCGTTGACATCGGTATCAAAGAGCTCAGCTACATCTCCAGTCACAATGAGGTCGGAATCAAGGTAGAGCACCTTGTTGTAGAAAGGCAAAAGCTCCTGGATGAGGAAGCGATAGTAGGTCTCATTGGAAATATGGGGGTTGTTGGTAGTGAGTTTGAATTTGGCAATGAACGGAGTGGCATCCACAAAGCGCACCGAGGCATCGCCATAGCTATCTACTAACGAAGAGATGAGGGTGCGGTTGTCACCAGAGATATTGTTGGTGAGCACCACAATGTCGTAGTGCCTGTCTTTGCTCGCGTTCTCCAGCATAGATGTGATAGTGGTGGTGAGCATAGGCACGTAATTGTCATCAGCAGCAAATGCTACCGGCACAATGGGTTTGGTGATCGAGGAAGGTAAGGGCTTCTCTGTGGCACGAGGAGCAGGATCTTCAAAATGCACTACCTGAAGCTCTTTAATGGCAAGAGAGCTTTGAGTGCGCTTCAGGTGAGCAAGGTAAATATTGAACAGACGCTCTGCCAGATGGCCTGGAGTGCGTACTCCCTCTACAGAGTAACGATCCATATCCAGATGCTTCATGGTCTCATCAAGGATGGGAAACACCCAGGCTGCATAGTCTTTGAATAGCTGACCACGCATGATGTACATATTGCAGAAGCAAGAGAAGTGGCCGTTGAGGTAGCTGTCGACATCCTCTGCGTAATCGGGATAGAGCGTTTTGGCAACCTCACCACAAAGGATAAGATCCTCCACATGAAGCTTGGGAGCATCAGCGTATTGCTCGAGTGGGGTAGTGGCTGCTCCAGGCATTTTGCGGATGTCTTGGATGGGCGCTGAGATAATGTCATAACCCTCGATGGCTTTGGCAATCGTGGCATCGTCTAGGCCATATTTTGCTTGAGCGACCTCATCGATGCGGCCATCCATGATTTCGCCGTAGGGGTTTTCTTTATAGCGCTTGTCAGAGAAGTTGAAGTAACGCCGATAATGGCAAAAACCAATGTAGGAAGCATTTACATGCTTCCAAGCCCAATACTGGGCAGTCATTTCGCAAAGCATGCGATTGAGTTTCGAGTCGTTGTCGCCTTCGTCGTCATGAAGCATGTTCTGGAAATGGGTAGATGCAAGAGCCGCGCCCACTTGAATCATCTGAAGACTGTCAGCATCAAAGTGGGCAAACTTGCGGTGGGCCGACACCAGGATGCGGTTAGGCTGAGCTGCTGCAGTGTCGACATAGTGTCGTTGAGCCTCTTCGTGAGCCCTTTGGTTGATGTCGTTTGCATGGTTGAAATAGGCGGTAGTGGCGTCCAAGTAACGATTAAACCAAAGCTCGTCATCCTTTTTCACGCCATGGATTTCTCGGCCGAGGTTGGCCCAGATGACAGGCGTAGGATCGTCCTGAAAGGATTTACCTTCAACCCATAGTGCATAGGCTCGATCTCGAGAAAGGCGCATAAGATTGGAAGCCATCTCGTTGGCACCCATAATCTGTGCGGCACTATAGGCCACGCTTGCTTTGTGTGCATCATCGATGCGGGCAGCCCAATCGTTGCTCACAATTTCAATTACTTTGTACTTAAGGCCTTGGGCGGCTTCTTCTATGAGGGGATTGGACTCCACGTCTGCCCAGGCCAAAGCTGCCTCCCAGCACTGGCGGGAGTATTCGACCTCCTTAAGATACTTGTTGGGAGCAAGGGGCTCGTAATTAATTATTCCGCGCCCAAGGTAGTAGTTGTATCCCAAGATGTCATTACGTGTGGCTTCCTCGTTGAGGAAGCTGCAAAGTACGAGGTATTCGTAGGCATCCTCAGCACGCTCAAGACGCTGGTCAGTCATCGCGTCGAAGGCTTTTTGGCACATGTCCCTGCGATAGGCATGGTTGGTGATGCGCCAATCACGGCGAAATCCACCGTCGATGCAAAAGACCATGCGAATAAGGTCTGTCTGCGACAGGGTTCCCTCGCCGGAGTTATTGAACGCTTCGAATGCCTGTGCGGCGGCGGCACTTGTGACACCTGCGGCAATGGCATTGAGACCGTAGTGAATAGAATCCACGGGCTCGTCTTTGAGGGCCTCATCAAGCCTCTCAAGGGTGTCGAGTTCGAGGCTGTCATCGCCATCCAAAGGCACGATATAGTCGCCAGTAGCTGCGGCAACACCGGTTTTGCGCGTGAGGTGACGGCCTTGGTTATACTCATGGCGAATCACACTAAAGCGAGAGTCATCCTGGGCAAATGAGGCGGCGATGCTATTGGTGGTGTCAGTGCTGGCATCGTCTACGATGATCGCTTCAAAGTCAGAGAAGGTCTGGTCTTTGAGGCTTTGGAGGCAGTCGCCCAGGTAAGAGCCTACGTTATAAGCCGGAATTACGAGGGAAAAACGAGGCATAAGTGCTCCTTGTAAGAGAGACGCAACGAGACCGTTCATCATCCATTGTGGTCAATATTCCTCGCAATGGGACAACGCCGACAAATTTAACAGGCTGCAGTAGAAAAGTTAGTCAGCGACTAGGGCTAATAATTTTGTCTACAGCTAGCCGTATCCTATGAAGCCAAGAGTCACTATTTTTCTCATTGGTGGACGTTATACGAGAATTGCTCTGAGGGCAAACTTGAGATGCCTGGTTTTCTGAAAGATACTCTGGCCACATTCTTAAATCCCTAAGATGACCCTGGGCAACAGCTTTCATAGTGTCATAACGATAGTGATTTGTGGCATCGAAAGATGAATGGGCTTCTACTTTTGTAACGATTTCCAACAGAGAATCGATGTGCTGCTTTTGCGTTTGGGCTTGGGGCGTCGCACGGTCTTCGGTTATCCAAAGACCGTAGGCCTCGTCACGGATAAAACGCCATAGTTCTGCAGCCATAGCAGGTAGTCCACCTACAGGCTGCCAGGCAGAGATAATGAGGTCTATGCCTGCTGGTCTATCCTTATCAGGGAGATTGTCATACCATTCGTTCATGGTATGAAAGATGATGCGTTCCTTAGCGTCGCGAAGCCGGTCGGCCCAATCTTTACGCATAGGTGCTTGAGGACTGTTGGCATAATCATCCATAAGCTTGTAGGCATCCGCTTCTGCTTGAGCAAGAGTTGAAAGGTGTTTGAGGTCCATGGCATTGCCAAAAGTGTCTCCCGCACCCAGATGATACCGATACCATGGAGCTTGAGGAATAGCACGATAGCTATGAGCCAATGAGTCAATAATGAAACAAAGATAGATATCATCTGACAAGATTAAAAAGGTATCGGCAGCGGCAGTATAAGCATTTTGAAGTAGTTCTCGGTCGTAAAGTTTGTGATGTACATGCCAGTCAAACCCATTGGATTCTGAAAACTGGATTTGAAGGATAGTGTCATCCTGAAGTGATCGTACCGGTGGAGTAAGAAAATGCTCCATGCCTGCAGCCGCCTCATAGGCCTTGTTATTTTCTGCAACTATCTCTACTCCAAAATGAAGGATTTGGGCTGGATCGGTCTTAGCTTCTTGAAGTAGCTTTTCTAGGGTTCCAGCAGCCAGTTCATCATCGGCATCCATGAGCATGACCCAGGGAGTTGTGGCTGATAAAACACCTTGTTTGCGATTGAGAAGCGTTCCTTGATTATGAGGGCTCACGATGAGCGAGATGCGCTTGTCATTTTGCGAAAGGCGTTCTACCACAGCCACGGTATCGTCAATGCTGGCGTCGTCACAAACAACTATGGCTACTTGATCATAAAGAGAAGATCCTTTTGGCGCTTGAGAAAGGACGCTGTCTACAGTCTTTTCTATGGTGTTGGCATGGTTGTAGGTAGGGATAATCACAGTGATGCTCATGAAAGCGACTCCGAAGAAAGAGAAATAAAATAGATATCACCAAAGCGTTATTGCTAAAGTGTCAGAGGTAAGTTGCAAACAACTTGTTGCCAAGAGCAGTGTATCTGCTCCTCTCAAGATCATCGCATTTTCCCTATGCTTCTGGGAAATGGCTCGAGGATATTCCTCCAAAGCCATTTTATTGTTTTCGTAGACAGGTTGACTCCCAACCTTAGCGAGACATTTTAGGCTGATTCGGCCTTTTCGTACTGTGACGGTGGCCAGTAACCTTCAAAGGCTGTATTTTGTATAGGAGAAAAACGCAGGATCAGCTATTCTGCAAGCCCATGCTCGGTGGGCACATGGTGCTCGTAGGTGACAAAGGACTCAAAGCCTAGGTCTCGCAGGGTCTGTTGAGCGTCGCTCAAATGGGCGCCAAGATGCTCCGGCTTGTGAGAGTCGCTGCCCAGGGTGAGAAGAGTCCCTCCTAGGTCGCGATAGAGTTTGAGCAGGGGCGTCGAGGGTTGCAGGTCGTCCAGCCGATAGCGCCAGGAAGAGGTGTTTACTTCCAGAGCCTTGTCCTGGGCGATGAGCTGCTCGAGGATGGCGGCCACTTGGTCGCGTGTGGCGTCGAAGGGATAGGGGCCATAAGGGTCGTAGCGGCGAATGAGGTCCATGTGGGCAAGGCTGTCCCAACCAGAGAACGCGTCTATGACGGCGAGCATCTCGTCGTAGTAGGCTCCATGGATTTGCGCCTGCTCGCGCCCTTGCTGGTAGTCGCCGTTCCAAAACTCCCGATCGCCCACTTGATGGATGGAGAGCAACACAAAGTCAAGCTGATCACCCCACTGATCGAGCACCTGCTCAAAGGCGGGAACGGTGTGGCGTTGGACACCAAATTCAAGACCAATGCCAATGGAGAGCCTGTGCTCCCACAATTCGCGAAGCGCGCCTAGGGCGGGGAAGTAGCGGGCGTAGTCCACGTTGGTGACGCCTTTGCCATTGTCGGGGTCGTAGCGCCAAGGAGTCTCACCGGCATCGGGCTTGACGCCGTAATCCACATGGTCGGTGAGCACAGGGCTTCAATGCCTTGCTCGTAGGCATCGCGGGCCACATTGGCCGCCTCGTAGACGGAGTCGTCGGAAAAGTTTGAATGCACATGAAAGTCTGCCAGCATGAGAGCCTCCTGCAGCGTATGAGTCCGGTCTTCATGCTTTGACTCTAGAGGGAGTCGTCAAGGTAGGTAAGAGGGGAGTTTGTTCTCGTTGGGCTTGCAGCAAAATCGCAGCTCAAGACTGGCATCCTGGGCTTCAGGCAGCCTTTGTCTGCACCTAAGGAATTAGTAGCAAAACGGATCGTCGTCCTTCTCGGCAGTGAGGATGTCAAAGCGCAGGTCGTGTCCGCACATGGCGCGAAGGCCATATTCCCAGCAGCGTCCCTGCTCGTCAAAGACCTCCCGTTCTAGGCGAAAGGCGGGCTGGCCAGGCTTGGCATCCAAGAGCGCGGCGTTGGCTGAGGTAAGAGCTACCGCACCCAGCACTTCACGGGCGTGCAGGGGGCCAGAGCCCGACTGGTGGAGCACCTGGGCCAAAGAGCCCGCGGCTTGGTCGACGTCAAGGGAGGGGACACGGGCGCAGGCCATACAAGAGCGCTCAACGATCCTGGGGCATCCATCGAGATAGTGGAGGCGTGTGATACGCCAGATGGGGCTTGCGGAGTCGATACCCAACCTATCTTGTTGGATGGTGGTGGGCGCCGCTTTCTCGATGCCGAGAAGCTCGCACCTGTGGTCGCAGCGCGCCTGGGCCAGCTGGAGCTGCTGGCGGGTGCCCAGAGTAAGCTCATAGACGTAGGCGCCTATCAGCTTACTCTAGCTCGAAGGCTCCAGTATAGAGCTGGTAGTAGGTGCCCTTCTTGGCGATGAGCTCCTCGTGATTGCCGCGTTCGATGATGCGGCCATGGTCGAGCACGATGATGACGTCGGCGTTGCGCACCGTGGAGAGGCGGTGGGCGATCACAAAGGTGGTGCGGCCCTTCATGAGGGCGTCCATGCCGCGTTGGACGATGGCCTCGGTGCGGGTGTCGATGGAGCTGGTGGCTTCGTCCAGGATCATGACTGGAGGATCGGCCACGGCAGCGCGGGCGATGGAGACCAGCTGACGCTGACCTTGTGACAGTTGCGCGCCATTGTCGGTAAGGAGGGTGTTGTAGCCCTCTGGCAAACGCTCGATGAAGTCATGGGCCCCTGCAAGCTTGGCGGCGTCGAAGCACTCCTCGTCGGTGGCGTTGAGGCGCCCGTAGCGGATATTTTCCAGCACGGTGCCAGTGAACAAGTTGACGTCTTGGAGCACGATGCCCAGCGATCGGCGAAGGTCGTTCTTGCGAATCTTGTTGATGTTGATGCCGTCATAGCGGATCTTGCCGTCTGCGATGTCGTAGAAGCGGTTGATGAGGTTGGTGATAGTGGTCTTGCCTGCGCCCGTGGCACCCACAAAGGCTACCTTTTGGCCAGGCTTGGCAAAGAGGGATACGTCGTGGAGCACGGTGTGGTTGGGGGTGTAGCCAAAGTCCACGTCGAAGAAGCGCACGTCTCCTGCCAGCAGGGTGTAGGTGGTGGTGCCATCATGATGGGGATGCTTCCAGGCCCAAAGGCCGGTGCGCTCGGGAGCCTCGGTGAGCTGGTCGCCTTCCATCTTGGCGTTTACCAAGCGCACATACCCAGAGTCGGTCTCGGAGGGCTCGTCGATGAGCTGGAAGACGCGCTCTGCGCCGGCCATGCCCATGACGATGGGGTTCACCTGCTGGGAGATCTGGCCGATCTGGCCGGCGAACTGCTTGGTCATGTTCAGGAAGGGCACGGCGATGGCGATGGTGAACGCGGCGCCCGAGATGGAGAGGCTGGGCACGTCCAAGGCAAGCAGTAGGCCTGCCACCACGGCAACGATGACGTAGATCACATTGCCCATGTTCATGAGGATGGGGCCCAAGATGTTGGCGAAGGTGTTGGCTTTGCGGCTGGCCTCATAGAGGCGCTCGTTGTAGCGGTCGAAGTCCGCCTCGCACTCCTTTTGGTGGCAGAAGACCTGCACCACGCGCTCGCCGTTCATGATCTCTTCCACATGGCCCTCGACCGAGGCGATGGCTCGCTGCTGGGCCAAGAAGAACCTGGCAGACCTTCCGGCCAGCGCCTTGGAGCACAGCGCCATGACCGCCACACCCAGCACCACCACGATGGTCATCCAGACCGAGTACCACAGCATAATGAAGAATACCGATAAGAGCACCAGGCAGGTCATGGTCACTTGGGGCAGCGATTGGGAGATCATCTGGCGCAGCGCGTCGATGTCGTTGGTGTAGTAAGACATGATGTCGCCGTGCACATGGGTGTCGAAGTAGCGGATGGGCAGCGTCTCCATGTGGTCGAACATCTCTTCGCGCAGCTTCTTGAGGGTGCCTTGGCAGATGATGGCCATGAGGCGGTTCCAGGTGAAGTTGGCGGTGAGGCCTGCAGCGTAGCAGCAGGCCAGCGTGAAGGTGAGCTGGGTGAGGGGGCCTGCCGCAGCCGCCCAGTCGCCTGTCTGCCAATGGGCAGCCACGATGGTCAAGGCCTGCTGCATGAAGATGGCAGGCACGGCGTTGGTGAGGGCGTTGATGATGAGGCAGAGAAACACGATGGGCATGAGCACCGGGTAGAAGCGGAAGAGCGACTTGAACACCCTTCCTATGACCTGGGGCTTGATGGGCGAGCGCTTGGCAGCAGCCTGGGGTTTAGCGGGCATTGGCGGCCTCCTTGCGATCGATGTCGTCGAGCTTCTCGTCATGAGACTGCTTGTTTTGGGACAGGTACACCTCGCGGTAGATAGGGGAGCGGCGCAAAAGCTCCTCATGGGTGCCTATGTCTTGGATGGTGCCTCTGTCCATGAGCACGATGCGGTCTGCATCCTTCACCGAGCTGGTGCGTTGGGCGATGATGATCTTGGTGGTCTCGGGGATGTAGGACTCGAAACCCTGGCGGATCAGGGCGTCGGTCTTGGTGTCCACGGCGCTGGTGGAGTCGTCAAGGATGAGCACCTTGGGCCGTGCCAAGAGGGCGCGGGCGATGCAGAGGCGCTGTTTTTGGCCGCCGGAGACGTTGGTGCCTCCCTGCTCTATATAGGTGTCGTAGCCATCGGGGAAGCGCTCCACAAACTCGTTGGCTTGGGCCAAGCGGCAGGCTTCGATGATCTGGTCCATGGTGGCCTCTGGATTGCCCCAACGCAGGTTGTCGGCGATGGTGCCGCTAAAAAGCACGTTCTTTTGAAGCACCATGGATACGGCGTGGCGCAGCGTGTCCAGGTCGTAGTCGCGCACGTCTACTCCGCCTACCTTGACGGTGCCGGCTGTGACGTCGTAGAGGCGGGGGATGAGCTGCACTAGCGTGGACTTGGCAGAGCCAGTGCCGCCGATGATGCCTATGGTCTCGCCGCTCTTGATGGAGAGGTTGATGTCGTGGAGGGCCACGCGCTCGGTGGAACCGTTGTAGGAGAAGGACACGTCGTCAAACTCGATGGAGCCGTCCGCCACTGAGGCCACGGGGTTCTCGGGATCGTGAATGGTCGTGGTGGCCTCGAGCACCTCGCAGATACGCCTGGCGCTCTCCAGCGACATGGCGATCATGGCAAAGATCATGGAGAACATCATGAGGCTCATGAGGATCATGAAGCCGTAGGTGAAGAGCGAGGAGAACTGGCCGATGTTTACCAGGGTGCCGCGGCTGGTGATGATGGCCTGACTGGCAAAGTAGATGACGCACAGGAAGATGACCGACACAGAGAGGTTCATCATGGGGCCGTTTAAGGCCAAGAGCTTCTCGGCGCGGGTGAAGTCCATCTGCACGTCGGTGGCTGCCACGTCGAACTTCTTCATCTCGAACTTCTCGCGCACAAAGCTCTTTACCACACGAATGCCGGAGACGTTTTCTTCTACCGACTCATTGAGGGCATCGTACTTGCGAAAGACCCGGCGAAAGATAGGAAGTACTTTTCGGATCACGAAGAAGAGGCCGAAGGCCAAAGGAATGGTGACATAGACGTAGATCCAGGCGAGGGACCCGGCCATAGAGAAGGCCATGACCATGGCGAAGATGATGATCATAGGGGCGCGGATGGCGGTGCGGATGATCATCATGAACGACATCTGGACATTGGTGACGTCGGTGGTCATGCGGGTCACCAAAGACGGGGTGGAGAACTTGTCGATGGTGGCGAAGGAGAAGGTCTGAATGTTGTAGAACATGTCCTGGCGCAGGTTTTTGGCAAAGCCCGCCGCTGCACGGGAGCAGGTGATGCCTGCCAGGGTGCCAAAGGCCAAAGAGATGAGGGCCAACGCCAATAACAGGGCGCCCGCCTTCAAGATCTCAGGCATCTGGGCGCCGCCGTTGATGGCGTCGATGAGCTGAGCGGTGACAAAGGGGATGAGCACCTCGATGATCACTTCGCCGGTCACCAAGATTGGAGTGGCGATAGCAGGCCGCTTGTACTGGCGGACGCTTTGCATGAGTCGTTTAATCATCGCTCTCCTTTGCTTCGACATCGTTCCAATGGGCGCGCACCCTATCCAACAGGTCGCGAAGCTCTCGCTGCTCCTGATCGCTTAAACACGATAGGCACCAGGCACCAAAGGCATCGCGCTTCTTGATCTCTTCTGCTGCTGCGTGAGCCCCGCGCTCCGTGAGCTTCACGATGAGCTTGCGGCTGTCTTCCGGATCACGGGTGCGGCAGATAAGCTCCCCGTGCTCCATGCGCGTGAGCACCTCAGAGAGGGAACCGGGCGTGATTTGAAAGCGCTCGCCCAGATCGCGCTGGGTCAACTGGCCCCCATGGTCATAGAGCTCGCAGAGGATCTGCGGTTGCCCCGAGACTCCCCTGTGGTGAAAATAGAGCGTGTGCCCTAGCGATTTGATGTCACCCAAGATGGCTGCTACCAGCTCATTTCGCGACGATAGGTCGCCCATGGACACCCTCCCTCAAATACTTGTCAGTCCGGCTTTAGCATCCTATTCCCCTCTCCCAAAGATTGCAAGGTACCGAATCATTAGGCCCCAAAGTTATGTCATAGCTATGGAAGCAACTTGAAAGCATCGAGTTCCATGGGTGCCTTGAAGCGAGCAGAAGGTCTTTGGCTGCCGAGAAAAACGACCCTACCAAGAAGGGGGGGGGCTTCTCGGCAGGGTCGTCTGAGAACAGTGCTTTGAGGCAAGGGCCTTTAGGCCAGCAGCGACTCCAGCGTGGCGCGGGAGGCGGCGAGCACCTCTTTGATGAGGGCTTCCTTGTGCTGATCCAACCTAAAGGCCGGGGTAGTCACGCCAATGCCCCAGGGGATCTGGTCGCCTTTGTGCACAGGCAGCGCGATGCAGGTGACGCCTTCGGAAGTCTCGCCGCGGTCATAGGCGAAGTCGCCGGCACGCACTTGGTCGAGCTCCAGGTGGAGCAGCTCCGGCGTGGCCAAGGTGTGGGAGGTGAGGCGCTCCCAAGGGATCTTTACCAGCTGATCCACCTCCTGGTTAGGGAGGGCGGAGAGAAGGGCTTTGCCAATGGCGGTGGTGTGCAAGGGGAGGGTGACACCCGGGACGCTGGCGAGCCTTACGGGCTGGGGAGAGTCCACGCGCAGCAGATAACGTACGTAGGAGCCATCGCGAAAACCCACTTGACAGGTCTCTCCGCAGGCATCCACCACCTGGCGGGCACACTCGTTTAACAACTTGAAGGTGCCATCGTTTTGCTCGAAGGCTCGGCCGCAAAGGGCGGTCATGGCACCCATATGATAGCGGCCGCTTGTGGGATCCTGGGAAAGGAACCGCTGGTCAGACATGGTTTTTAGGATGGGGTAGAGACTGCCTTTGGGGGCATCCATGGCACGGCAGAGATCGGTCAAGGAAAGGCCGTCTTTCTCGGCAGCTATCAAGGTGAGGATTTCGAGGATGCGTTGGGTGGTCCTGTGGGCAGGAGCGTGGGATGGTGCCATGTTACCTCGCTTACTATGAGCATTCAAATAGTTTTCAGATTGAGTGGTTAAGCCCCTAAAATAACCGTTCGCGGTCGAAAAGCATCCGTTCATGGTGTGCCTGGGGAGTCGACGCGCCCATTTGAAAACTTGCACCCTAGTATAGCAATCGTAATAACTAACTAAGTTCGTATATACGAACTTGCACAGAGCGACTAAACAGTTGCCTGCGAGGAGGTCTCCATGCGCAATGCGGTGCTTATCGATGACGCCGACAACGTAGTGGTTGCCATCGAACCCATTTCCGCAGGTTCTCCTGTGGCCTACGTCAACCGTAAAGGCGAGTCCTTCGAGCTTGTGGCTGCAGATGACGTTCCCCTGTACCACAAGGTGGCCCGTCGCCCCATCGCCAAGGGCGAAGCCGTGGTGAAGTACGGCGAGTACATCGGCCTGACCACCCAAGACATCGTCTCAGGCGCACATGTCCATACCCATAACTGCATGTCCACTGACGGCCTGCGCGCCGCTGAGGAGGTCGACCATGACTAAGACGTTCAACGGCTATCGCCGCGCCGACGGCCGAGTGGGCATCCGCAACCATGTATTGGTGCTGCCCACCAGCATCTGCGCATCCGACACCACCGAGCGCATCGCCAATGCCGTGGAGGGCTGCGTGTCCTTCCACAACCAGAATGGCTGCTCCCAGGTGCCGGCCGACCAGCAGATGACCATGGACGCCATGGCCGGCTTCGCAGCCAACCCAAACATCGCCTCGGTGCTAGCGGTGTCTTTGGGCTGCGAGGGCTGTCAGAACGACCTGGTGGTGGATGCCATCCGCCAGCGCACTGACAAGCCCGTTGAGACCCTGGTGATCCAGCAGGTAGGCGGCTCTATCAACGCCGTGGACGAAGGCATCCGCATCGCCCGCCGCCTGGCTGAGACCGCCGCTGCAGAGCAGCGCGTGCCCTGCGACATCTCCGAGCTTATCCTGGGCACCAACTGCGGCGGTTCCGACACCACCAGCGGCCTGGGCTCAAACCCCCTCATCGGCGAGGTGTCCGACTGGCTCGTTGCCCAAGGGGGCACCTCGGTGCTCTGCGAGACCTCCGAGTTCTTTGGTGCCGAGCAGATCTTGGCCAGGCGTGCCGCCACCCCTGAGGTGGGCCAGGAGATCCTGCGTATTGTGAAGGACTACGAGGATTACGTGCACCTTTTTGGCGCCGAGATGCGCCAGGGAAACCCCAGCCCAGGAAATATCGCTGGCGGCCTTACCACCTTGGAGGAGAAGTCTTTGGGCTGCATCCACAAGGGCGGTCACAGCCCCATCAATGCGGTGTATCCCTATGCCGGCCAGCTCAAGGCTCACGAAGGCCTCGTCATCATGGACACTCCCGGCAACGACCCCACCTCGGTATCTGGTCTTGTGGCTGGCGGCTGCCAGCTGGTGGTCTTCTCCACCGGCCAGGGCACGCCCACAGGCAACGCCATGGCTCCGGTCTATCGCCTTACGGCCAACCGCGTGACAGCCCGCACTATGGCCGACAACATCGACTTTGATGCAAGTGCCACCATCTATGGCCCCCAAACCATGGTTGAGCTGCGCGATGCCATGATCGACGAGCTCATCGAGGTATGCAACGGTCGTCTCACCTGTGCCGAGGCCATCGGCTACACCGAGACGGCGCTACCTCACCTCTGCAACTACATGTAGGCGTTTCCTGGGCGCCTGCCCAGTATCAAGTGTCATTCCAAATCGACCCTTGTGGCAAGAGCGGCCACAAGGGTAAGAAAGAAGGGAATCACCATGGATCTCCACCTCGAAGGCAAAGTCGTTTTTGTTACCGGCGGGTTCAAGGGCATTGGCAAGGGCATCGTGTTCGAGCTCGCCCGCGAAGGCGCCATCCCCGTGATCCTCAACCGCCAGGACGGCGCTGAGGACGAGTTTCGCAAGGAGCTCGAGGAGGTCACCTCTACCTACGAGATCTTCTTCATCGACCTCAACAACACTGACGAGATCAAGCCCATCGTCGATGAGGTCTACGCCAAGTACGGCCACATCGACGGCGTGGTGAACAACGCCGGCAAGAACGACAACAAGGATGTGGAGACCACCTCTTGGCGCGAGTTCGAGGAGTCCATCCACGGCAACCTCACCCATTACTACGAGCTGGTACACGAGACCTGCCCCTACCTCAAGGCGTCCAAGGGCTCCATCGTGAACATCTCCTCCAAGACCGCCCTCACCGGCCAGGGCAAGACCAGCGCCTATGCTGCCGCTAAGGGCGCCATCCTGGGACTCACTCGCGAATGGGCCGCCGCCTTTGCCGCAGACGACGTGCGCGTCAACGCCATTGTGGTAGCCGAGGCCTGGACTCCGCTCTACGCCAACTGGATCAAGACCTTTGGCGACGAGGCGGCACAGGAGGCTCGTCTCAAGGTGATCACCGACAAGATCCCCCTGGAGCACCGTATGACCTCCACCGAGGAGATCGCCGACGCCTGCGCCTTCCTGCTCTCCGACCGCTCCTCTCACACCACCGGCCAGTGGGTCTTCGTGGACGGTGGCTATGTGCATCTCGATCGTGCCCTGAGCTAATCCGGAGGTATCCCTATCATGACCTCATCTGCGGGCAAAGCTCAAACCAAGGGCGCCAAGGCTACCATCGCCATCGCTCTGGTGACCTCCCTGTTCTTCATTTGGGGCCTGGCTATGAACTTGGTCAACGGCCTCAACAGCCCCATGGAAAACTACCTGGAGCTCTCGGCTACCGAGGCCTCTCTGCTTCAAGTGGCTTACTATGGCGCCTACTTCGTCATGGCGATCCCTGCCACCATGGTGGCCAAGCGCTTTGGCTACAAAGGCGGCGTGATCTTGGGCATCGCCCTCTTTGCCATTGGCTCCTTCATCACGGTGCCTGCCACCAGCACTGCCAGCTACGCTATCTTTTTGGTCTCCATGTTTGTGATCGCCGCTGGCGCCTCCAGCCTCGAGGCCAACTGCAATCCCTACATCACTAAGCTGGGCGATGAGCGCCACGAGGCCATGCGCCTCAATCTGGCCCAGGGCTTCAACGGCGTGGGCACTATGGTGGGCCCCCTCATCCTGGCTCAAATCCTGGGCGCCACCGTCTCGGCGGGCCAGCCTGGCTTCGATGCGGCCAAGATGGAGTTCTTGACCTCCATGCGCACGGTCTACATCGTCATCGGCGTCGTGCTTTTGGCGCTTCTGGCCATCTTCATCCTGGTGAAGCTCCCCACTCCTCCCGGCGACGTGGCCGGTATGGAGTCTGGCGACGAGCTTCATGAAAAGGACGTCTCTTTGAGCGCCATCCTCAAGCGTCCTCACGTGGCGCTGGGCGTTGTCGCCGAGTTTCTCTACGTGGGCATCCAGACTATTGGTATGTCGCTCTTCTCGGGCGTAGCCCTCTCCCAGTGGGCCGGCCTTGAGGCAGGCGCTGCAGCCGCCATGCTCTCCATCCTCTCGCTGCTGTTCACTCTGGGCCGCTTTGCCTCGGTGCCCCTTTTGGCCAAGTTCGATGCTGGCAAGATGCTGGGCATCTACATGGGTGCCGCTGCCATCCTATTCTTCGTCACCTTCCTGGGACTTGGTCCTGTCTCGGTGATCGCGCTCATCTTGGCGTTCCTGTTCATGTCCATCGGCTATCCCACCGTCTTCTCGCTCACTCTGTCCGGTCTGCACGGCGCTGCTACCAAGACTGCGTCCTCCCTGCTCATCATGTCCATCGTGGGCGGCGCGCTCATTCCGCCTCTGGCGGGCGTGCTCATCGACGCCACCGGCAGCACCTGCTTCGCCATGATCGTCGCCGTGCCCTCCTTGGCCTATGTGGCCTGGTACGGCCTTAAGGGCTCGAAGCTTGGTTTGGAGGCAAAGTAACCATGGCTCTTCAACTCATTGACGCGCACTTTCACGTATGGGATCTCGACGCCCAGGAGCTTCCCTGGCTTGAAGGAACCGACGGCTCCATCACCCACACCTACACCCTTGAGGAACTCGAGGTGGCCTATGCCGCTATTGGCGGGGTAGATTTTCTCGGCGGCGTCTATGTGGAGGTCGACGGTGTAGATCCTTTGCTGGAGGATCGTCTTACCTGGGAGCGCATGAGTCAGGATCCCAAGATCCTGGCCACCATGATGCGCGCTCGCGTGGAGCCCTGGATGCGGCTGCCGGTCTTTGCCACCGGTGTTCGCGAACCGCTGCATATCGGCTCTCAGCCCAAAGATCGTGCCCTGGACCCCAACTTCATCGCCGGCCTTCGTGTGCTGGCCGGCGCAGGCAAGCCCTTCGAGTCCTGCAACCGGGTGGAGGACCTGCCCATCGCGCTTGAGGCATTCTCCCAAGTCCCTGAAGCCACCGTGGTCTTGAACCACCTGGGCAACGTGACTCCTGAGAGCTTCACCGAGGACTACCGCGCGACCATGGCCTCTCTGGCTCAGCTGCCCAACCTCTATCTCAAGGTATCTGGTTTCCCCACTGCCGATAAGGACTTTGCCACCTCGGTCCTCACCTTTGTGAAGGAGACCTTCGATCCTGCTCGTCTGCTCTATGCCTCCAACTGGCCTGTGGTTGGCATGTATTCCAGCCTGGCCGAGCACTTGGCAAGCGTCCGCGAAGTCTTTGGCGACGACGAGCGCCTCTTCTGCGAGAATGCCTGCGACTGTTACGGCATTCAGCTCTAGCGCATCTTTGGAAAGGAACCGTTGTGCTCAAAGGCATTTCACCTCTCATTCCTCCCAAGCTTCTCTGCGCCATGGACGAGATGGGCCACGGCGACACCCTGGTCATCGCCGACGCTAACTTCCCCGCGGAGTCCGTGGGCAAGAACTCCCTGGTCATCCGTTGTGACGGCCATGGCGGAGCCGAGCTGCTCCGTGCAATCCTCGCGCTCATGCCGCTGGACCAGTACGTGGACAACCCTGTCACCCTCATGGCTAAGGTTCCCGGCGACACCGTAGAGAGCCCCATCTGGGATACCTACGCCCAGCTGGTGGCCCGGGTGGATGACCGCGGGGCCGCAACCATCGGCATGGTGGACCGCTTCCCCTTCTACGAGAAGGCCTCCAAGGCCTACGTGGTGGTTGCCACCGGCGAGCGAGCGCAGTATGCCAATGTCATCCTGCAAAAAGGCGTGGTTTATGAAGGGGAAGCCCTGGCCTAACGCCTCACTCTAGCAATCAGAAAGTGTCAGGTGGCTCAAAGGGGCTGCCTGGCATTCTCGCGAATCGAAAGGACCGTCCATGTTTGACGGCGTGTTCTGTCCATCAATTACTATCACCAATGACGAGGGTGAGCTCGATCTCGAGCTTTGGGGCCGTCACCTGGACCACCTGGCCGAGGCAGGCATCACCGGCGTGCTGCTCTTTGGCTCCATTGGCGAGTTTTACTCGGTGTCCTTAGAAGACAAGAAGCGTGCTATCGACTTTGCCGTCAAGCACGTGGGCGGCCGCATGAAGGTCTTCGCGGGTATCGGCGACACCACCTATGCCAACGTGCTCGAACTGGCTCAATACTCTGAGAAGGCTGGCGTCGACGCGGTGCTCGCCGTCTCTCCCTACTACTTTGGCCCCAGCCCCGACTGTGCCCAAAACTACTTTGGCGGCATCGCCCAGGCCGTAGATGTCCCTGTGATCCTCTATAACTTCCCGGCCCGCACCGGCACCGACCTCGCCCCCGAGCTGGTTGCCACCCTGGCTGCGCGCTACCCCAACATCCTGGGCATCAAGGACACCGTGGACACCATCTCCCACACTCGCCAGATGATCAACGCCGTGCGCGCCGTGAACCCCCAGTTCTCCGTGCTCTCCGGCTTTGACGAGTACTACATCCCCAATCGCATCGCGGGCGGCAACGGTGTGCTTTGCGGCCTCACCAACGTGGTGCCCGAGATCTTTGGCACTATGGATCGTGCCTACAAGGTCCATGACCTGGATACCGCGTTCGCTTGTGCCGAGAAGATCTCCCGTCTCATGAGCGTCTACGACTGCGCAGACCTCTTCGTCTCGGCCATCAAGGGCGCGGTGAAGGCGCAGGGGCTTCCCATCTCCACCAAGATCTTTGACCCCGCAGTTCAACTTTCGGACCAGCAGCTCGCCAAGGTTAAGGCCCTTCTAGACGAGAATTAAGCTTGTCTTCATCCATACTGCAATAGAGCTGAAGGCCGTCAGAGGGGCGGCCTTTTTGAGAAAGGATTTGTCATGGCCAATCGAATCGTCTTGAACACGATTTCCTATCATGGCACTGGCGCCATCGCCGAGATTCCCGGCGAGCTTAGCCGCCGCGGCTTTGAGAAGGTTTTTGTGTGCACCGATCCCGATCTGGTGAAGTTTGGTGTGGTCACCAAGGTCACCGACTTGCTGGATGAGGCCGGTATTCCCTACGTGGTCTACTCCGATATCAAGCCCAATCCCACCATCAAGAACGTGCAAGACGGCGTGGAGGCGTTTAAGGCTTCCGGCGCCGACGCTATCGTGGCGGTGGGCGGCGGCTCTGCCATGGACACCGCTAAGGCCATCGGCGTCATCATCACCAATCCCGAGTTCGCCGACGTTCGCTCGCTCGAAGGGGTCGCTCCCACCAAGAATCATGCTGTCTTCACCATTGCTGTGCCCACCACCGCCGGCACCGCAGCCGAGGTGACAATCAATTATGTGATTACCGACCCCGAGAAGATGCGCAAGTTCGTGTGCGTCGACACCAACGACGCCCCTGAGGTCGCCGTGGTGGATCCTGAGATGATGGCCACTATGCCTGCCGGTCTCACCGCCGCCACGGGCATGGACGCTCTCACCCACGCCATCGAGGGCTATACCACCAAGGGCGCCTGGGAGATGTCCGACATGTTCCATCTCAAGGCCATCGAGCTCATTGCCAAGCACCTTCGTGACGCCGTAGCCGAGGCCAAGAGCGGCAAGCCCGGTTCTGGCCGCGAGGGGATGGCGCTTGCCCAGTACATCGCCGGCATGGGCTTCTCCAATGTGGGACTGGGCGTCGACCACTCCATGGCCCATACCCTTTCTGCCCATTACGACACGCCTCACGGCGTAGCCTGCGCCATGCTGCTTCCCATCGCCATGGAGTTCAACAAGCCTGCGGTGACCGATCGCCTCGCCGACGTCGCGGTTGCCATGGGCGTTGACACTACCGGCATGACCGCTGACGAGGCGGCCGACGCCGCCATCGCCGCAGTCAAGCAGCTTTCCGTGGATGTGGACATCCCCATCGTCTGCGATGCCATCGTAGATGACGAGCTCGATACGCTTGTAAACGATGCTATGGCCGATGCTTGTTTCCCCGGCAATCCTCGTGACGCTTCCTACGATGACGTGATGGGCATGTTCCGTCAGATCATGGCCTAGCCTATTGCACCGCTCGTGCATAGCTGTGCCTCTCTTTGACCGAAGGTCTATACAAAGACGCGCTGGCATCCAATCCAGCGCGTCTTTTTTGCGCACGGCCAGCTATGCCGTCATTAGGCAGGGGGTGGCCCATGTTGCAACGGTCTGTTTCTTGTCAGCCTGACGGGTGGCCCCTCATGATGGTGATAACGCTCATCTGTCCCAGGAGGAACCCATGGCCATGAAAGACGTCATCGTCTCTATTCGCAAGGGAGCCGGCATCACCCAAGAGGAGATGGCTCGGCAGCTCTATGTGACCCGCCAAGCGGTGTCAAGGTGGGAGACGGGCGAGACGGCTCCCGGCATCGATATGGTCAAGCTCATTTGCACGGTGTTCTCGGTGCCGCTGGAGCGCTTCTTCGAGATGCCCAAGGAATACTACTGCCAGTGCTGCTCTATGCCTATTCCCGATCCGGCGATCCACGGCACCGAGGCCGACGGAAGCCTCAATGACCACTATTGCAAGTACTGCTACTCAGACGGCGAGTTCACTTCTGGCGACGTGACCATGGACGAATTCATCGAGAGCACTGCCGATCTTGAGGCTCAGGCATTGGACATCTCCCGCGAGGAGGCGGTGTCGCTCATGGCCACGCTGCTGCCGCATCTGGATCGCTGGAAGGATTCGTGCAAGTGAGTAGGAAGGTTGCTTATCTAAATCATGGAAGTGGCGAGGGGCTTGGCACCACTTAGCGGCAGGCATGACGCCGCCTTTGGCACGAAACGCCATTAGGCGATGGCATGCATGACCGTGTCAGGACAAGCTAGTTGTTCTACCTGGGGTTTTGAAATCAAACTTTGGAAATCTATCGTCTAGAGGCGCTTTATGGCAGTTTTTCTATCGCCTAACCGCCTTTCGTGCCAATTGGAACCGCCACATCTGATAGATTAAAAAAGTATTGTATAAAACCCTACAGTGATCTGGATAAATGCAACGATCGTTGCATAGGCATCGCAAACCCATGCCAATCCAAGCCACTCCACCCTCGCTTATTGCTCAATGCATCAGCTGCTTGGCTGCCGGTCCACAAGAAAGCGCCGCCTACCTCGTGCAATACGGGGTAGGCGGCGCTGGCCATGGATGCAGATGCGGCGGCGCTGGCCGAAAGTGGAAAGAGAGCCGTTGCGACCCACCAGCCGAGAAACCCGCACCTCAAGGGTTGCAACTCCGGGGGCTCTGGCGCCCTTCGCGCAAGGCTGCGACCCTAGGGGTTTCCCGAGGCTTTTGGTGCAGGGGGCGCAAAGCGAGTGCCCTACTTCTTCTTGAACTGACTCTCGTGCTTGGAGAAGAAGTCGGTGCGAGGGGGCAGTTCCACCAGCTGGTGGCTGGCAGGGTCAATGCCGGCCGCCTCCAGCAGCTGCTCAATGCTTTCGAAGGCATGGTCCCAGCTAAAGAAGAGGGTCGGGTCCACCGCCAGGTGCTCGCAGATCATCTGGCAGCCAGTCGGGGCTGCGGGGTGCATGAGCAGGGTGAGGGTGCGAAGGGCGCAGAAAGCGTCGGCCAAGGCTTGCTCGTAGGCGACCTCGTTGTCCTTGGCGGCTTTGGAGGCTGCATCCCACAGCTTGTTGGCCTCGCGGCCAAAGTCCTCGGCGACGGCCATGGCGCGAGGGAAGTCCAGCTCATACATGGCCAGCTCGAAGGCCAGAGTGGCCTCATCTGAGGCAGAGACGGCGGCTGGGGTGGCCGAGCTTCTCGGCAATTTGCCGTCCAAGTGCTTTTGGGCGCCGTAGAAGCAGGAGCGGGCGAGGCGGTTAAAGATATTGGTGAGGAAGGCGCTCTCTTTAAGGGCGGGGTCCACTACGCGGGGATCGTCTTTTACCAGCACTTCCTCACCGGTTTTCTTGTCTTTGTGCGAGACCGAGGTGTCGTAGGGCTTAGGCGCGAAAGAGACGGCCTTGGCGCCCAGGCCCAGCGAGAGCCAGTGGCAGCGCAGCTGCTCGGGGGTGTAGTGGGAGAGCAGGTCGGAAGCCATGGGCGGCTTGATGGTGCCCGAGCTGGAGGCCTTCTTGTTCATGAACAGAATGTGGTAGTTGGCTACCGGGGTGTCCTGGAAGAGATCCCAATCCAGCGCCTCCCAGATGGCGGGTTGGGCCACGCAGTAAAAGTAGATGTTGTCCTGGCCAATGAACTGGAAGACCTGGGCGTCTTTGCCCTCGCACCACCAGTCGTGCCAATCGCAGGAGCTGTAGGTGGCAGGCAGCACGGAAGGGTCGCAGGCGTTGGCTGCCGCGGTGACGGGGTCTTCTTGCAGCAGCGTCTGGGTGAACGAGATGGGCGCCCAGAGCGACTCCGGCCAGCACCATACGGTGAGGTCGGGCGTGTTGTCCAAATCCGGCGCCGGCACGCCCCAATCTATGTTGCCGGTGATGCGGAAGGGCAGCAGGCACTTGCCGGCCCTGAAGCGGATGGAGTGTGAATCCAGAGCCCCCGGGCCTCATCGCGGGCATCCCAAGACTCAAAGGCTACCGAGAAGGACGCGGCATTGCCCTTTGGCTCGTGTACGGTGTGGGGCGGCAACTGCTGCGCGATGGCGTCGAATTGCGGCCGCAGCTCGTTTTTGATGTAAATGGCAGGGGGCACCAAGAACTCGCGCACGGTAGTGATCACCACGTCGCGCACCTGGGGATCGTGGGCCCATTCCTCATCGAGCTTTTTGAGGTCCTCCTCGAAGGCCGGCAGGTCAAAGTACCAGTTGGCCACGGGGCGAAGCTCGGGCACAGTGCCGGTGACCTGACTTATGGGGCTGATAAGGTCCTCGGGCTCGAACTGATGGCCCAGGTCGCACTCGTCTGCGTAGGCCTTCTCAGACTTGCAGCCGGGCACCGGGCAACGTCCCTGCACCTGGCGGCCATTCAAGAACTGATGGGCCTCGGTGTCGTAGAACTGCAGCGTCTCGCGCTTGGTAAGATAGCCGCGCTCATAGAGCCGCGTGATAAGGGCGTCTGTCATGGCCGCATGGACGGGCTTTGCCGGATCCAGTCCCGATCCGCCATAAAAGTTGAGCGATACCTCATAGGCAGCCAGCGCGTCCTTTTGGGCCTGATGGTTGGAGCTCACATAGTCTGTGATGGTGCCCTCATAGCCCTGAGCGGCCAATTTGCGGTAGCCCTCCATGATAGGGGAGCCATAGCAGTCGGTGCCGCTCACAAAGACCACGTTTTGAGGGCCAATGCGATCGCGCAGGAAGCGGGCATAGAAATCCGCCGGCACAAACACGCCGCCGATATGGCCAAAGTGCAGCCCTTTGTTGCCATAAGGCATGCCAGCGGTGACCACGGCGCGGCGAGGAAAATGCGGCCGCGAAGCAAATGAAGCTGTCATAGAGCACCTTTCGCACATCCCTTGCGCGAAGGCGCAAGAGGGGAGTGACTGCTTTCTCTAACTGCACCATTCTACTTGTTAGCGGGGGCTGCGAAACCCTCAAAGGCGCGCCTGGACCGCCTTGGGTCCTTAAGCCCTCTAGAGATGCTATAAGCTCCCAAAGGAATGCTTGAGACGGGCTAGAATGAGAGCCGCAGGAATGTGCTGCAACTGGCCAGCTGCAGTTATCTGGCCGCAACTGCCCAACTGCAGGATCGCCTGCGAGGACACAGCCCTCGACCTCAGGAAGGAGCCCTATGAAAGATGAATCAATGATCACTCTGGACTCCTTTCGAATGGTAGACGACACCGCAACCCTTGAGGCCATGGTCGCCCATTCCGGCTTCATCCTCGCCGCCGGGCTCGCCCTCACCATTCTCTGGCTCGCCCATGGATGGCCTCATGCTCCGTTTTCCTGGACTTGGGCAATCGTCGCCGTTGCCATCGGCCTCATCAGCCTCGTGGTGCTCCCTGTCCACGAACTCTTCCACGGGCTGGCCTTCAAGCTGTTGGGTGCAGGCGACGCCACCTTGCACTTTGGCTATCTCTCTTTGGGCATGCTCTATACCTCCTGTGAGGGGGCGGTCTTTTCTCGGCAGCGCTATATTGCGATCCTTCTGATGCCTGCGGTGTGCGTCACTGCGATTCTTATGACGGCAGGCATGTGGCTGGGCTATCCGCTGGCTGCCTTTATCTGCGTCTATCTTCACCTTGCAGGCTGCACGGGCGATTTCGCCATGGCACGCTACCTGCTCAAGACGCCTGTGCCTTACGTGCGCGACACTGCCTATGGCATCGATCTTGTGGAGCCGGCCTCCGAGCCTGCCACATCCGGGCCCACTTTGCCTACCATCTCCGGAGCCGATGCCCTGTGACCTCGTCTTTTGCCCTCTCATCCGTCGATGTCGCACAGCCGCAGGCTCCCGGTCTTGCTGCCGAGAAACCCACGCCCTCAGAAGCCGGGGGCCTTGGGCGCGATGGCAGCAATGGCCAGGTGACGCCCATTGCGGTGCATGTGTGCTGCGGACCCTGTGCGCTGGAGCCTGTGGCTCAGCTCAAAAGCGAGGGATTCGCCCCCACGCTCTTTTGGGCCAATCCCAATATCCAGCCGGTGGCCGAGCACGATCACAGGCTTCAAGTGCTTAAGGGGTGGGCAGCCCAAGAGGGCATAGACGTGGTGGAATGCGAGCAGGATCGCGCCGCTTGGGAGCGTGCGGTGGCGCCCAAGGGGTTCGAGCGGGAGGCGCGTTGCAGGGCATGTTATAGCCTTCGGCTGGCAGAGACGTGCAAGGCGGCTAAGGCAGCCGGCTTTGCCCATGTCACCACCACCTTGGCGGTGTCGCCCCATCAGCTTCATGAAGTGTGTGACGAGGTGCTGGTGGCAGTGGCTCATGCCCACGGATTGGAGCCGGTGGTTCGAGACTTTAGGCCTCGGTTCCAGCGGGCACAGGAACGCGCGCAGGAGCTGGGCCTTTATCGGCAGAATTACTGCGGCTGCCGCTTCTCCAAGGTGGAGGCCACGCTGGAGCGCCTGGCAGCCCGGGCAAAAAAACAACCGCCCCAAAAAAAGTAACCGCCTGTCTCGACAGTGGCGAGGCGGGCGGCGTGCAGTGGACCAGGCGGCTATTGGATGAGCATGGCGTCGCCAAAGGAGAGCATGCGGTAGCCCAGGTCGATGGCTTGATGATAGGCGCCCATGATCTGGTCGCGGCTGGCAAAGGCGCTCACCAGCATCATGAGGGTGGAGCGGGGCACGTGGAAGTTGGTGATCATGGCGTCCACCACATGGAAGGTGGAGCCGGGCATGAGATAGAGGTTGGTGGTGGCGTTCTCTTTGGCCACCAGGTCGCCTGAGCCGGTGACGGCGGCGGAGTCAGGAGCCTCCTCAAAGTAGCGGGCCACCATGGGCGGGTCGCTTGCCGGGGCCTCGGGATCGAAGGCGCTCTCCAGCGAGCGCACCGAGGTGGTGCCTACGGCAATGACGCGATGGCCAGAGGCTTTGGTGGCATGGATCAGGTCCACCACTTCCTGGGGGACATGGTAGCGCTCGGTGTGCATCACGTGCTGGGTGGGATCGTCTTCCTCCACCAGGCGGAAGGTGTCGATGCCCACTTCCAGCTCCACAAAGGCCATGGCCACGCCCATGGAGGCCAGACGGCCGATAAGGGCGGGCGTGAAGTGCAAGCCAGCAGTGGGGGCTGCGGCGCTGTGCTCCTCGTGCATAGCATAGACGGTCTGGTATTTCTCGGGGTCGCCCTGGTAATCGGTGATGTAGGGAGGCAGGGGCACATGGCCTGCCTCGTGCATGGCGCCATCCAGGGTACGGCCGCCCAAAGGCTCGAAGCGCACCAAGCGGCCGCCCTTGGAATCATCCACAAAACTCTCGACGGTGCCGCGCAAAATCACGGGAGCGTCTGTGGGGGCGTGGAGGCCGCCGGCGCGGTACTCGATGGTGGCGCCGGGCTTCAGGCGCCGGCCGGGATTCACCAGGCACTCCCACACATGGCCCAGAGGATCGATGTCTTCGCGGCGGGTGAGCAGCAACGTCTCGCAGACCGCGCCCGTGGGCTTGCGGCCCACCAAGCGCGCAGGCAGCACACGGGTTTTGTTGGCCACCAGAAGATCGCCGGGCTCCAGATAGTCGCAGATGTCGGTGAAGATACGATGGGTCACCTCGCCTGTGGCGCGATCCAGCACCAAAAGCCTGCAGGAGTCGCGGGGCTCGGCGGGAGACTGGGCGATGAGGGTATCGGGAAGGTCGTAATCAAAATCGTCGGTTTTCACAGCAGGCCAATCAATTATAGGAGTGACAATCCAAAGAAATGAAGCGCCTGGTCACAGGGAGGCGTCGCCAGGCCGCAGGTAGAAGGTCATGCGACCCGGCGCTTCGAGGCGCCTTGGGCATCGCAGCGGCTCGTTAAGCTCCTTTGCCGCCAAAGAACACCAGGAAGAGCACCAAAAGCACGATAATGGCGGCAGCCACTACCAGGATGAAGGCGATGCGGCTGGTGCGGGTGCGCTGACGAAGCTCGTGCTCGTCGGCTGCCAGCGAGTCTACCTGGGCTTGCTGGAGCACGGCGGCCGCATTGTCGTCTGCCAGCTGCTCGAGGAGCTCTTGGGTCTTCTCGGGCGTATGGTGGATGTCGTTGGCCTCTGCGATGGCTTGCTCGGCCTCCTCTTTGGTCTTGGCGGTCTGGGCCAACTGGGCTTTGAGCGTCTTGAGATGCTTTTGCACCTCGATGACCTCGTCTTCTGCCGCCTGCTCGGCCGACTTTGCCGCATCTTCCATGCCTTCGAGGGTGTGGGCTTGCTTTTTAGCTTCGCGCTTGGCCGAGTCAGCCGCCTCCTGAGCGCCCTCCAGCCTGCGCTGGGCCTCATCTACTTGACGCTCCGCGGCGCTGATGGAGGCGCTGCTTTCATTGGGGGCCACCTGAGCGTCTTCCTGCGCTTTGGAGAGCCTGGCCATCTCTGCGGTGATCTCTGCCCTGAGATCGGCCAGCTGCTGCGGCGTGGCCTCGTCGTCGTGCTGAAGGTCGCTCAGATCCCCCTGCAGGCGGTTGAGGCGCTGGCGGGAGTTGTCCACCGCTTTGTGTGCCGCGCTCACGCGGCTATCGCGCCTGCCGATAAGATCGCGCAACGAGTTCTGGGCAGCCTTGAGGTCGCGTTTGGCGCCGGAGAGGGCCCGGGCCGCATCCTCAGAAGAGGCCTTGGCATTGCGCGCCAGCTTTTCATAGGGGCGCAGGTCCTTGGCGTTTTTTGCCTTGAGCTTATCGAGGGCCTCTTGCAGCTGGGCTTCTTGCTCTTGGGCTGCTTCCTGCTCCTCTTCCAGCGAGGCGATGGAGGCCAGCGACTCCTCGATGACCTCGCTGTTCTCGTCGATTATCTGGTCGTAGCGAGCCTCCACATCTTGGCGATGCTCCACTTCCTGGGTGCGCGACTCGATAGAGCTCTTTAGCTCCTCCAGGCGCCCCTCGCTTGCGCATGGGCGCGTTTGGCCTGGTTGACAGCCTTAAAGGCCGAAAGCCCGCTGGCCGTCTCTTGCCCCAGGGCGCCGGCTGCCTTGCGCGCGCCGTCCACCGCCGAGCCCGCCACCGCCTTGAGCTTCGAGGCTGCGCTGGACTCCTCGTCCTCCTCTGGGCTCCCGGCCTCATCTGCTGCCGAGAAACCCTCCTCGCCGGGTTGAGACTCTAGGTGGGAAGGCTCGCCCTTCTCGGCAGGGGAGCTAAGGTCTGCCTGGGAGTCAGAGGCGGGTTGGGCGCCGATAGACTCCTCTGCAGTATCTTGTGAAGATGGCGCATCTGGGGCCGTCGCGTCGCCAGATTTGGCACCATGGGATGTCGAGGTGTCAAAAGGTGCGTGGCCGTCGCGAGGGTCGAGCGCGTTATCGTCGTTGGGTGTGGGCATGATACCTCCCAAGAGTGTGCGGGTCTCTTTTATGGTACCCGCCCAGCGGTCTGAGTGAGCCCTTCTGGGCCAGGCTGCGTTCAACCATCATGGAGGCAGGCAGATGAGCGAGCTGTTTTCTTTTGATATCGAGGCGGAGGACCCTCAAACCGGGGCCCGTGCGGGCGTGTTTCATACTGCCCATGGCGACATTCCCACCCCCATCTTCATGCCAGTGGGCACCAAGGCTACGGTAAAGGGCATCCTGCCAGACACGCTCAGAGAGATCGGCGCCAAGGTCATCCTGGCCAACACCTATCACTTGAGCCAGCGGCCTGGCCCAGAGCTTATCGACGGGATGGGCGGCCTTCATGTCTGGGAGCGCTGGGACCGGCCCATCTTGACCGATTCCGGTGGGTTCCAGGTCTTCTCCCACAACGAGCACGTGAAGCTCTCCGACGACGGCGTCACCTTTAGGGTGGTGGACTACGACGGCTCCTACGTCACCTGGACTCCCGAGGAAAACATGCGCATCGCCCAGCTTCTGGGCTCAGACATCTGCATGCAGCTGGATGTGTGCCCGCCCTATCCCTGCGACCGTGCCTACCTCGAGCGTGCGGTGGACCTCTCCAGCGCTTGGGCCGAGCGCTGCTTCGCGGCCCATACGCGTCCCGATCAAACGCTCTTTGGCATCGTGCAGGGCGGCATGGACCTGTCCCTTCGCCGGGAGAGCCTCCATCGCCTGGAGACCATCGGCGACTTTAAAGGCTATGGCATAGGCGGCTACTCGGTGGGCGAGAGCCACCAGACCATGTTCGAGAGCCTGGCGCCCCTCTGCATGGAGTACATGCCTCGAACCAAGCCCCGCTACCTTATGGGAGTGGGAAACCCCCGCACGCTGGTGGAAGGTGTGGGCATTGGCGTCGATATGTTCGACTGCGTGCTGCCCACTCGCACCGCTCGCCTGGGCACCGCCTTCAGCGACGAGGGCCGCATGAACCTCAAGAACGCCCGTTTTGCCAAAGACGACCGCCCCATTGGCACAGATTGCGGGTGCCCCGCCTGCACCCAGGGCTTCTCCCGCAGCTACATCCATCATCTCATTAAGCAAAAAGAGATGCTGGGCGGCATCTTGCTGTCCATTCACAACCTCTGGTACCTGCTGGATCTCATGCGCCGAGCCCGGTGTGCCATCATCGACCACTCTTACAAGGCGTTTCAGGAAGCCTACCTAGACCGACTGGGCGATGCCCGAGACTTTTAGGTTTCGCAAAGGCGCCGGCACCCTCGGCGGGTGCGTCGGAGTGCCATACTAACAAGAGCACGGCAGCCTAAGGGTTGCTGGATCGGGGCCACGGGTTTCTCGGCAGCGTGGCATGAGGCGCCCTCACCGCATGCCGAGAAGGTCGCAGCCCCGGTGGCTGCCAGAGGTGTCTTGCAAGAAGAGGGGAGGGGCTATGCCCGGTTTATACGTCAGCGATCGCTGGCAGGTGCGCGCACAAAACCCGGAGGCTGCCCGCTTCCTCAAGGACGCCTATGGGCTCGAGGGCTTGGTGGCTCGGGTGCTGGCGGCCAGAGGCATCACTGATCCTGAGCAAGTGGAGACCTATCTCTCGCCCTCTCTTGCCAGAGACTGGCATGATCCGTCAGAGATCCCCGGGCTCGAAGCGGTGGCCCAGCGGGTGGAGCGGGCCATAGTCGCTGGCGAGTCCATCGCAGTCTTTGGCGACTTCGATGTGGACGGCATGAGCTCGGCTTCGCTTCTGTGTTTGGCGCTGCGCGAGTTTGGGGCCAGGGTGCATGCCTTCATCCCCCATAGATTTGGGGAAGGCTACGGTCTTTCTGAGCAGGGCATGGCCCGGGTGATCCAGCAGTGCGACCCCTCGTTGGTGGTCACCGTAGACAACGGCATCTCCTCTGCGGCAGAGGTCGACTATGTGCGCTCGCTGGGTATCGACGTGGCGGTCACAGACCACCATGAGCCTGGGGCTCAGGTGCCCCAGGGAGTGCCGGTGGCAGATCCCAAGCTAGATCCCCATAACTACTCTCGCGATCTGGCCGGCGTAGGCGTGGCGCTCAAGCTGGTGCAAGCCGTGGGCCGGCGTGTGGGCCAGCCCGAGCTCTGGCGCAATTACCTAGATTTGGCCAGTCTGGGCACAGTGAGCGATATGATGGAGCTCACTCGTGAAAACCGCGCGCTGGTGACCGAGGGCATCGCCCAGATGCGCCAAGGCCTGCGTCCGGGTTTGGTGGCCCTGGCCCGCACGGCACGCACGGATATCGCACGCATCAATGCAGATAACCTGCCTTTTTCCTTGGTGCCGCGCTTGAACGCCGCCGGCCGCATGGGCCAAGAGGACGTGGCCTTCAACCTGCTGCTCACCTCTGATCCTGTGGAGGCAGAGGCCCTCGCCTCCGAGCTGGAATCCATCAACGCCTCCCGCCGCTCCATCGAAAGCGACATGGCTGCCGAGGCCTTCGCCCAGGCAGAGGAGGTATATGAGGAGGGGCCTTGCTTGGTGCTGGCCCACGAGGGGTGGCATGAAGGCGTCAAGGGCGTGGTCGCCAGTCGCGTGGCCAACCGCTACAAGGTACCCACGCTGCTTTTCACCATCAAAGACGGCATTGCCTCTGGCTCTGGCCGCTCTGTGGGCCAAGTGGACCTGTTCCACGCTGTGGAGTCCTGCTCCGATCTATTGCTGCGCTTTGGTGGTCATCCCAAGGCGGTGGGCGTCACTTTGGAGGCAGACAAGCTTCCCCAGTTCAAAGAGCGCCTCACCGCGTGGCTCGATCAGGTGGACCCTGCGGAGTTCTTGCAGGTGGACGAGGTTGCCTGCACCGTGCGCCTAAGCGAGCTTAGCCTGGGTGCCGTGGCTTCACTGGATCTCTTGCGCCCCTTTGGCCAGGGCAACCGCGAGCCGCTTTTTGCTGTCTGCGGCCTTACTTTGCGAGGGGCAAGCCCCGTGGGCGCCCAGGGCGACCACGTGCACTTCTATGCCACCGACGGCATCACTTCTCTGCCCGCCATCATGTTCCGGGCCCCCAACGTGGCGCGGGTGCTTGCTTGGGAAGGCGTGGTGGACCTGGTCTTCGAGGCTACGGTGGAGCAGTGGCAAGGAAAATCAAAAGTCAAGCTTATGGTGCGGGACATCCTCTTCCGGGACGAGCAGCCCCAAGACCCCGGCGACCAGCAGCTCATAGAAGAGCTCTTTGCCTCTCCGGCTGCCCAAGACGCTGCTGCCGAGCAGACCGCAGCCTTCGCCGCCCGTCTGCCTGAGGCTGCTTTGGCCCTTTCGCCCGAGCCCTCGTTGGGCTCCCTTCCTCTGGAGGGGCTCACGGCTAAGCTCAAGGGTGCCTTCATTGGCGATCATGAGCTTTTGCCCTGCCAGGCCCAGGTGCTCGATGCCTTGGCCCAGGGCAAAAGCTGTCTGGCCATCATGGCCACCGGCCGCGGCAAGTCCCTTATCTTCCAGCTCCATGCCGCGCGCCTGGCCCTCAAGGAGCATAAGTCCAGCATCTTTGTCTATCCGCTGCGTGCCTTGGTAAATGACCAAGCCTTTCACCTAGAGGAGAGCTTTGGGGCCCTAGGCCTCAAGGTGCGCGTCCTCTGTGGCGAGACGCCTCAGGAGCAGCGCGACGAGATCTTTGGCCAATGGGCTGCAGGGCAGCTGGACACTCTGCTTACCACGCCGGAGTTTCTGGCGATCCACAGCGCTCAACTGGCCCAAGCGCCGGTGGGCTTCGTGGTCATCGACGAGGCCCATCACGCCGGCCAGTCCAAGGGCGGCAATCGCGAGGCTTATCAGGAGCTTCCCCGCGTCCTTCAGGAGCTGGGCGACCCTCAGGTGCTGGCCTGCACCGCTACGGCCACCAGCGCGGTGGCTCAGGAGATCTGCCGTCTGGCCTCCATTGATGCCGTCTTTACCGATCTGGCTTCCCGCGACAATCTCCATCTGGTAGATGAGCGCAATCCCGATGATGTGATAGCCTGCGCGGCCTCCCATCTTTCTGCCCAGCAGAAAGCCATCGCCTATACCAACACCCGCGACGCTGCCGTGCGGCTTGCCCGAGAGTTGCGTCGCCGGGTGCCCGAGTTGGGTCATCGCATCGCCTTCTACCATGGCGGCATGACCCGCACTCAGCGCCTGGAAGTAGAGCAGGCGTTCCGGGCTGGCAGGCTTTCCTGCATCGTGGCCACCTCGGCCTTTGGCGAGGGCGTCAACCTGCCCGATGTGCGCTCCGTCATGCTGTGCTCGTTGCCCTATGGGCGCGTGGAGTTCAACCAGATGAGCGGCCGTGCGGGCCGCGATGGCCAGCCCGCAGAGGTGTGCTTGCTTTATGGCTCTGCCGACATCGCTACCAACCAGGCAGTCCTTGGCGCTGCAGCCCCTTCGCGCCAGGTGCTGGTGGCCCTCTATCGCGCCTTGCGCACTTTAGAAGACCCCACAAGCCACAGGCTGGCCTTTGACGCTTCCCAGATACTGGGACTCGCGCGTTCCATCGACAGCTCTGCCACCTTGACGCCAGGGGCACTCGAGCAGGGAGTGGCTGTCTTTAGCGAGCTGGGGTTTTGCTCGGTAGATGGCTTTGGAGAAGATCGTGTGATCACCATGGTGGACAGCGCTGGCCGCATGGATCTGCTCTCCTCGGCACGCTATAGCGAAGGTGTGGCGGAGCAGCACGCGTTTGGCGAGTTCGCCTCTTGGGCTTTGGAAGCCACGGCTTCTGAGTTGGAATGCGCCGTCGACAGACCCATCGCGCCCGCAGAAGACGTGCCCCTTCCTTAGGGGAGTTTGAAAGCTTACGGTAACTAGCGATACTCTTAAGGACGTGAACGTTTCAGGCGTCGCATCACGGCGCCTTGCCTCTGCGGTCTCCTTTAAGGTGGCCCTTGAGGGAGACTCATTTCAGGGAGGGGAGCCATGACCGAGATAAGCGCTGCCACGCAGGCACGACCCATGCCTAAGGTAGGGGCTGACAGCTACCCGCAACTGCGCAGCACCTGCGAGTCCTACATGACTCCCGAGGCCATGGACCAGGTGGAGAAGGCCTATCTCTTTGCAGCAGACTTCCACTCAGAGCAAAAGCGCCGCAGCGGCGAGCCCTACATCAATCATCCGGTAGAGGTGGCGCTTATCCTCGCTCACGACCTGCGCATGGATGCGGATGTGGTCTCGGCCGCGCTGCTCCACGATACGGTGGAAGACACTCCGGCTACCAAGGAGCAGCTCATCGAGCTTTTTGGCGAGACTGTGGCAGATCTGGTGGACGGTGTGACCAAACTCACCAACATCGATGTCAACTCCATGGACGAGAAGCAGGCTTTGAATCTGCGCAAGATGTTTCTGGCCATGTCCAAAGACATCCGCGTGGTGATCATCAAGCTGGCAGACCGCCTGCACAACATGCGTACGCTGGCGGCCTTAAAGCCTGATCGCCGCCAGTTCAAAGCCCGCGAGACCATGGATGTCTATGCGCCCTTGGCAGACCGTCTGGGCATCAGCTCTATCAAATGGGAGCTCGAAGACCTTTCCTTCTTCTACTTGGAGCCTGAGGAGTATCAGCGCATCGCCCGCATGGTGCAGGAGTCTCGCGAACAGCGCGTAGCCTCCACCAATGAGGCCATCAAGGTGCTGGATGACGAGCTTAAAGCTGCCGGTCTCTCGGGCTATCAAATCAGCGGCCGCGCCAAGCACCTTTGGTCCATCTACCAAAAGATGCAGCGCAAGGGCAAAGACTTCACCGACATCTACGACCTTATTGCCCTGCGCGTCATCACAGAGACGGTGGGGGACTGTTACAGCGTCTTGGGCGCGGTTCACAGCCTGTGGCACCCGCTGCCCGGCCGTTTCAAAGACTATATCGCCACCCCTAAGCCCAATCTCTATCGCTCGCTGCATACCACGGTAGTGGGGCCCGAAGCCCGGCCCATTGAGATTCAAATTCGCACCAAAGAGATGCATGAGCAGGCCGAATACGGCATCGCCGCCCACTGGCTCTACAAGAGCGCCGGCAACTCCAACGGCGTCATGGCCCAAGACGACCAATCCATCGACTCCACCATCTCCCACATCCGCCGCTCCCTCGACTGGGCGGTGGAGGGCGAGATCGACGATCCCAGCCGCTACCTGCATGATTTGCGCGTGGACCTCTTTGACGAGGAGATCTTCATCTTCACCCCCAAGGGCGAAGTCATGAGTCTGCGGCGCGATTCCACGCCGCTGGACTTCGCCTATGCCGTCCACACCGAGGTGGGGAACCACTGCGTGGGCGCCAGGGTCAATGGCTCGGTGGTCCCGCTCACCTATCACCTCGAGATGGGCGATCGCGTGGAGATCCTCACCAACAAGAACTCCAAGCCCTCCGCCGACTGGGTGAACATCGTGCGCACCCCCTCGGCCCGCGCCAAGATCCGCAAGTACTTCTCCAGCGCCAACAAGAGCGCCGACGCCGAGCTGGGACGCTCCATGTTGGCTGTGGAGCTGCGCAAAAAGGGATACGGCATCTCCACACGCCGTTCGGTGCGCGCCATTGCCAAGGTGTGCGAACAGCTTAAATTCCCTGGCCAAGACGAGCTTTTCGCCGCCATCGGTTCCAACAAGCTCTCACCCAAGAGTGTGGCCAACAAGGTGGAGCAGATTCTTGAAGAGGGCTCGCCGGCCCAAATCGCCGCTGCCGAGAAGGCCACCCAGCAGGCTCGGGAACGCCAAAAGGTCTTCACCGAAGACCGCCCCATGCTCCCCACACACGCAGCCCAGCGCGCCCAGCGCGACCTCTCGAAACGCCAGCGCAACAGCTGCGGCGTAGTGGTGAAAGACGATCCGGACCTGCTGGTGCATCTGGCCCATTGCTGCAACCCTGTGGCTGGCGACGAGATCGTGGGATTCATCACCCGCGGCCGCGGCGTATCGGTGCATCGCGCCAGCTGCCCCAACGTCAAGGGCCTCATGGTACATCCTGAGCGCCTCATCGAAGTGGCTTGGGACACTTCAGGCGCCACCCAGTTCCAGGTGGAGATCGTGGTAGAAGCCACCGATCGCATTGGCCTTCTCAAAGACGTCACCATCGCCATTGGCGACGCGGGCGGCAACATCCTTTCAGCTGCCACTCAGGTCTCTTCCGACGGTTTTGCCCGCCTGCGTTTCTTGGTACATATCTCAGACGCCAGCTTGCTCGACCCTCTCCTGGCCGCAGTAAGCCGCGTGCCCAGCGTCTATGACGCCCGCCGCATCATGCCTGGCGAGGGCGCCAACCAAATGAAACGGAGAGTCTAGCCATGGAAGACACTGCTGCCTCCACTGCAGCCAACACCCCTGCCCAGAACAACCAACCTCAAGAGTCAGAAATCACCGATCCTTCCGACACCCATGTGGAGATCCGGGCCTTTACCGTGGGACCCATCGAGACCAACTGCTACGCACTCATTTCCGACGGCCACGGGCTGGTGGTGGATCCCGGCGCTGCCGGTGCGGCCATCGCCCAGCACTTGAGTGACGTCACGGTGGATCTGGTGGTCGCCACTCACGGCCATGGCGACCATGTGGGCGGAGTGAAGGCTCTTATCGGCGCTTTGGGCGGCAACGTGCCTTTTGCCATTGGCGCTGCCGATGCCGAGCGTGCCATGAAAGCCGGAGGCGTGGGCAACCTGGGCGTGGCCTACGATGACGATGCGCCTGAGCCTTCCCGCGTGCTTCATGAGGGGGACACCATTACGGTGGGCGAGGTCACGCTGGTGGTAGTGGATGCTCCCGGTCATACCGAGGGCGGCATTGTCCTGTTGGGGGACGGCATCGCCTTCACTGGCGACACGCTCTTCAAAGGCACGGCCGGACGCACCGACTTCCCCGGCGGCGACGCCGACACCTTGGCTGCCACGCTCGAGCGACTCAAAGGCCTTCTGCCTGCCGACACCGTCATTTTGCCCGGCCATGGCGACGCTTCCACTATGGAGGAGGAGTTGGCCTCCAACCCCTTCTTACAATAGGGAAGCCCACTGAGCGTTGCGCAGGCGCCTGCTTTTGCTAGAATAAGTACTCGCGACTCGCCCGAGTGGTGGAATGGCAGACACGGAGGTCTCAAAAACCTCTGAGCTCGCGCTCATGTGAGTTCGAATCTCACCTCGGGCACCATGAAAACATGCAGGTCATCGTCTGGTTTGGCGGTGACCTGTTTTCTTGTTTGATTATGCAAAATCGGCTGAAGCGCCGCACTGGGTCGCAAGGCGCTTGCGAAGGTGCGCGAAGTGCATCAACTATGAAAAATTCACGCCATAAGAGGCGTGGCTGCAATGGGCAACGCGTGTGCCCATTGCCGATAATGCTCTAATAACGCGAATAGGAGCATTTGGGGCATCTCCACCACAGCTTATTAGTGAGGATATGGAGAATGGGGCGAATAGGTAGGGGCTATAGTTCCCCAACCAGGTCATCTACCTGCGCCTAGCAACCAACGGGCGCCTGAAATAAGTCAAAAATGAAGCCGCCGGTTGGTAGAATGAGCACCCTTGCACCTGCATAGTGAAGCCAGCGTTCTTCCCCAGATGGCCTGTGCACAGCCCAGGCCGGAAGCATGTGCACTGCTCGTCCAACCTCTGAAAGGCACATTATGAGCTTTCGTACCAACCTCTCCTACCTGCGCATGAGCCGATCCATGACCCAAGAGCAACTGGCCATGTTGTTGGGGGTTTCTCGGCAGTCGGTGACCAAGTGGGAGTCCGGCAAGTCTGCGCCCGAGATGGACAAGCTCTTGAAGCTCTGCGAGATCTTCTCCTGCACCCTGGATGAGCTGGTTTGCGGCGATCTTACCAGCCGAGAAACCCAAAACATTCCACCAGCCAGCTCGGCGCCGGTGGACCTTTGCGGCTACGATGAGGAGCGCACCGGCTTTGCCTGGAGCATCTCGCTGGGCGTGGGCTGCTTCATTCTGGGGCCGGCGCTGCTGTGCCTGATCCAATCCGCTGGCGATGTATTGGGAATAGCCGCCAAAACCTCTGAGACAGCGGGTGCCATAGGGCTGCTCGCACTGGTGGCAGTGGGCTTGGCGCTCATCATTCCTGCAAGCATGAGGCATGCCGCCTTTGTGAAGGATCATCCCTACATCGAAGACTTCTACACGGCTCAAGAGCGCGAGCAATGTCAAGAGAGCTTCATTCGCCACCTGGTGGGAGGCATCTTGCTCATCTTGGCAGGGGTGGGCATCTGCATACTCATCGAGAGTCTCCTGGCCAAAGACACGCTAGGTGCGGGTTTGCTGTTGGGCTGCGTGGCTCTAGGAGTATGGTCCATCATCTACGGCTCGATGCTCAGGGGCGGTATGGATATCGATTCCTACAACTCCCAATCGGCGGAGTTTGCAGAAATCCCTGTGGCCAACGATGGCGGCCTCACGCCCAAAGGCCGCCGCGATCGCATCGCCGGAGGTCTCTGCGGCGCCATCATGCTCATCGCCACCATCGCAGGGCTGGTCATGCTCTTCGTACCGGGCTATGCAACCCCCTATTTCTGGTTGGCCTGGCCTATCGGCGGCCTGCTGTGCGGAGTGGCCAGCAATCTCACTTCAGCCTTTGTGGCAGAAGGCTGAGGTGTCCAGAGCCCATCGGGTTTCAGAGGAGCGCCTGCCGCCTGCGGGAATGAAGCCTCCCACAGGCGCTCTCCAGCGTTGCAACTCATCAAAAGCAGGAACCCATCCCGGGCTATTCAACTAGGGTGAGCCGGGGCTTCTCGGCAGTGAGGATGTCTTGAGCGGTCACTGTGCCCCCAAGGAACTCGCCAATCAAGGACCCTAGGTCGGCCAAGGCTGCTTCGAGGTCCTGGGAGCGTGCCGGATCCACGTTCTCGATGACTAAAAGGCGTCACGGGAATGGTCGGTAAGCGCCGTGCGCTGGCCGTCTCTCCAGTTGAGGCATCGGCATACCGCGCCCGCGTCGTCTCGATAGCACACCTCACCCGCCAGCGTGGGATCCTCAGCATCTTCGCCTAGGGGCAAAAACCCGTCGCCGCCCTCTGTGACACCTAGGCGCAGATCGCCCTCGAAGGCGTTGACGTCCTCGCCGCCCACCGGGAAGGCGTGGCGCAGGCTCACGATGTTGTACAGATCCACCGAAGGCGTGATGGGCTCCACCGGCTTGTCTTTGAGCACGCGGCGAAAGAGGTTCTCCACCGAGCAGCGGGCCCCACGCTTGGTCTTGAACTTCTTATAGGCGTCGCGCCATACCTTGATGGGCGCATTCTCAGAGAGGGCAGGCGAGTCCAGGTGGCGTGTTGCCTGGGTGTTTGCCTGGCTCAACAGCGTGGCGATACGCGCGCGGTCTTCCTGGCTCACCTCGTGGGCCGACTTCATGTCGCGCACGACTATACATCCTACTGAGGCTTCTGGAAAAAGATCCCAAAATGATGGTTCGATCACAAAAGACTGCATGACGCACTCCCTTCTCGGCCTGCAAAGACCGAGTTCGACGGTTGTCCCAATCTCGCTCGGCCGGCTGCAGCCACCCTAAGAGTGCCGGCGTCTCGACCTAGTCCTAGAATACCATGGAGTATCTTGCTAAAAACCTTTGCCTTGCCGAGAAGCTCGCATCTTCCCAGGCGGTATCATCTTCCTCGTCCCTGGGCATCCAGCGCCAAAAGCTGTGGCGATTCTTTGTGTCGTCCAAAGGTTGTAGCCCTTGGGGTGGCGGATCTTCTCGGCATGCAGTAGTATGTGTCACTGCGCAGAAACCTCTGCAGCTAAGTGGGACCTTGCGTCCCCACCTGATCGGCGCCTTTAGGCTGCTGGCTGGTTCTTACAAACGCATCTTTCGCCCTTTATGGGCTCACAAGATTTGTCTGTGGACCGGCGGCGCCCCTGTGGAGCCTCCGGTTTTTCTATGCGTCGATGTGGTGCCTCGCATCCTCGCGACGTAGTGACAGGCGATGCAAATCGCCCAGAAAGGTAGGTGTTTTAACATAGCCAAGAACGATGGACCTCGCATTAACGGCCAAATCAACGCCCGTACCTGCCGTCTCATTGGCGTCGATGGCTCGCAGCTCGGCCTCTTTGGCATTCGCGATGCCCAGCGCATCGCAGACGAGCAAAACCTCGACCTGGTAGAGATCGCTCCCAATGCCGAGCCCCCCGTATGCAAGGTGATGGACTACGGCAAGTACAAGTACGAGCAGGCTATCAAGCAAAAGGCCGCTCGCAAGAACCAGCAAAAGGTCGAGATCAAAGAGATGAAGTTCCGTCCCAAGATCGACACCGGCGACTATGAGACCAAAAAAGGTCACGTGCTGCGTTTCCTCAAGAAGGGCGCGCGCGTAAAAATCACCATCATGTTCCGCGGTCGCGAGATGGCGCATCCCGAGCAGGGTCTCAACGTGCTCGAGCGCCTCGCCGACGACCTCAAGCCCTATGCCACCGTAGAGTCTCAGCCCAAGATGGAAGGCCGCAACATGCACATGCTGGTTGCTCCCATCAAGGGCGCCTTCGACGAGAAGACCCCGAAGACTCCCAGGATAAGAAGGAGAACTAGTATGCCTAAGATGAAGACCCACAAGGGCACCGCCAAGCGCTTCCGTCGCACCGGCACCGGCAAGATCATGCACGCCAAGGCCTTCAAGAGCCACATCCTCACCAAGAAGTCGCCCAAGCGTATCCGCAGCTTCCGCAAAGAGGAGCTCCTGGAGCCCTGCGACGCCAAGGTCGTCTCCCAGCGCATGGGCAAGTAGCTCGCGCTTTTCCCGTCCCACTCATGTCTTTGACCGCGTTGCGCGGTCCTTTGCGCCGCATCTTGCGGCCCCTGTTAGGAGTTGATTTTCATGGCACGAGTCAAGCGCGCCGTTAACGCCAAAAAGCGTCGTCACACTCTTCAAGAGCGCACCAAGGGCTACTACGGCACTTCTTCGCGCACCCTGCGCGGCATGAAGGAGCAGAGCCGCCACTCCATGCAGTACCAGTACCGCGATCGTCGCAACAAGAAGCGCGACATCCGCAAGCTCTGGATCCAGCGTATCAACGCCGCTGCCCGCATGAACGAGCTCAACTACTCCAACTTCATGCACGGCTTGAAGCTCGCCGGCATCGAGCTGGACCGCAAGGTGCTCGCCCAGATCGCCTACGAGGACGAGGCCACCTTCGCCCAGCTGGCCGAGGTCGCCAAGAAGGCCCTGGCCCAGTAACCTCGCATTGCCAATCGGCCCTGCATCTCTTTGGGTGCAGGGCCGTTTTTTATGCCGAGAAACCCTGCCGCCCAAGGTTGGAGCATATTTCGGCTTAAGGGACCCGGACAGAAAGTGCGCTATCCAATGCAGTAGTGCCCCAGCTAAAGGCTGCAGAATCGCCCCAGCTAAAGGCTGCAGAATCGGGCCGTTACATCCTAGTGGTAGGAGGGCTCGATGAAAAAGGTGGTCTGTGAGGCCTGCAGGACCAAGATGCAGAAGAGAGACAACGCTGGGGCCTACTAAGTACATTTCCTCCGTACATTTCCTCCAGCAGGCGCCTACTAAGTACAATTTAATATGAAACCAACTTTGTGAGCTTGGGTGATGTAATACTTAAATAAAATAAGACGCAGATTTTGGGCGAAATCGGCCTACTAAGTACTTAGTAGGCGCGAAATGGTACTTAGTAGGCATGAAGCGGCGCCCAGTCCAAACCTCATCTGTCCTGCGTTCCCATCTCACAGGCAGGTCTGCTTTTGAACTTCCGTTATTTAGCCGGGGTTTTGCAGTGTGAAAGCAGCCCTGCTTTCACACTGCCCCTCTTCTAGCCGCAAAGAGCACTTGTAAATCATGAAGGTAGATTTGGTCTACAGGTTAAGGGGTGTTGGCGCAGGTCTGACGCAAGTCAACACCCCTAATCACAGCGCACTATCTGTCCTAAAAGCCCATGTTATGTGCCATGCCCGAAGGCCATGGGAGGGGTGGGTCTATCCCTCCTAGCTTCAAACTGCTTCGCTGCGCGAAGAACTCGCTGGGCAAGATAGGCTCCGCCCCTTCAAGAATCTGGCTAGGAGTCCATGTGTTGGCGATGGGCCTCTTCTTTGAAGCTGGGGTCGTCGGGGCCAATGAGTTCATCATTGCCTTGGTCGTCATAATGGTGGAGCAGCACCGGCTGGAAAAGCTTGAGCTTGATCACAAAGACGGCAGACATGGCCACCAACAGGCAAAAGACCGCGATGCGGGGGCCTACCTCCACCTGGGTCATGATGACGGCGCCTAGGCAGAGGGCAGCGGTCCAAAGGTAGATGAGGACTACCGCTTGGCGCTGATCGAATCCTTCGGCAATGAGGCGGTGGTGGATGTGGCCGCGATCGGCTTGGCCCACAGAGACATGGGCGCGCTTACGGCGGACGATGGCCGAGAAGGTGTCGATGATGGGGATGCCGGCGAGCACCAAGGGCAGCAGCAGGGTGGTGATGCCTGCCACGCGGGTGACGGAGAGCAGCGATATGCAGCCCAGGCTGAAGCCTAGTAAGAGCGATCCGGAATCACCCATGAAGATGCAGGCGGGGGAGAAGTTGTAGCGTAAAAAGCCCAGGGTAGAGCCACAGAGGGCCAAGGCAAAGGTGGCGGCGTCTGCTCGACCGGAAAGCATGGACAAGATGAACATGGTGAAACTGGAAATGCAGGTGATGCCCGCTGCGAGGCCGTCCAAGCCGTCGATGAGGTTGACGATATTGGCGAAGGCTACCAGATAGATGATGGTCACAGGGTAGGCCAGGGGGCCTAAGGCGATCTCTGGGCCTCCAAAGGGGTTCACGATATTGCCTATCAAAAGGCCGCTGGCCGCAGCAATGGTGGCTGCCAAGATCTGGCCTATGAGCTTGGGGAGCGGTTTGAGCGACTTGACGTCGTCTACCAGGCCCACTATGAAAATGGCGACCATCGAAGCCACGATACCGTGGTAGGTAACAGAGAGCTTGGGGCTGGACACAAGCACCACCGGCCAACCCAAATAGGTGGTGCCAAGCCATTGCACGACAGCTGCAGCAGCCAAGCCGAGAAAGATGGAGATGCCGCCCATGCGGGGGATGGGATGCGTGTTGACGCGCCTGCGCGAGGGCACATCGATGGCGCCTGCGCGTACGGCAATCCTGCGAGCGGTTGGGGTGGTGATCACGCAACCCAAAAGCGCGGCCAGAAAGACACAGGCATAGGGAAACCACGATAGTAGGGCCACCTGTGCTCCTTTCTAGGGCGCTGCTCGGGCGCGCCTGTCATTGTCTTGGAGCTCTTAGTGTACGTCAGGCGAGCTTCTTCCCCAAATGCCCCCACAGACCTTGCGAGCTCGTAAAGGCCCGCCTGGGCATCCAGATGCCGTTTTCCGCAGAAATGGTAGCGTTTACGGTCTTCTGGAGCGTGCTCGTGACTAAAAAATAAGGGTTGGGTAAGATGAGGTTGTCGATCTTCGCGGTACAAACTGGGTGAACCGACAAGTTTTTTCAGGGAGTCCGCATCTCGATCTCAGTACAGGTATCCTCCGTTGATGAGGAAGCTGGAACCGACGACGAGGACACCCACCTGTGAGAGGTGGGTTCATTATCGTCCCGCGAGGTCGACTAGCAATTACCAGGCCAGGATGCATTCTTTTTAGCATCCTGGCCTTTTACATTGACAGCTTTGCCTGTGGTCTGCCATACTCAGCGATGCACTTCCCAAGGGGACGTAGCTCAGCTGGGAGAGCGCTGCCGTCGCATGGCAGAGGCCGAGGGTTCGATTCCCTTCGTCTCCACCACATACTTCAAGGCGCAATGCCTTTTTAAGAGGACGCTTGAGCAGAGCGTCCTTTTTTAGTTTGGAGCCCCTATGGCGCAGCTTCTCGACCCCGCTCTCTATCGCCAATGCACCCTGTGCCCTCGCAGGTGCGGCGTTGACCGCACGGCAGGTCAACGCGGTCTTTGCGGCATGACGTCCCAGATCAAAGTGGCGCGTGCGGCACTTCATTATTGGGAGGAGCCTCCCATCTCGGGAGAGGCCGGCTCTGGAGCCATCTTCTTCTCAGGATGCCCCATGGGCTGCGTCTTTTGTCAAAACCATGAGATCAGCTCTGGTGGCTTTGGGGTTGAGATAAGCGAGGGGCGCTTGGCAGCCATAATGCTCGAGCTGCAAGCCCAAGGAGCGCTCAACATCAATCTGGTTACCGCCCTTCACTTTGCACCCACGGTGGCTGCGGCAATCGCACGGGCCAAAGAGGCCGGGCTCATGCTGCCCATCCTTTGCAATAGCTCGGGTTTTGAGGATCCCCAGCTTATCTATGAGTTGGAACCCTACATCGACATCTGGCTTCCTGACTTCAAATACGCCTCAAGCCAGGTGGCTCAGCGTTTCTCGGCAGCCCCAACCTATCCCGAGGTGGCAACAGCCGCATTGCGCGCCATGCATGAAGTGACGGCTGCCAAAGGAGGGCGAGTGGAGCGCGAGGACGGCACGCTTGCTCAAGGCATTGTGGTGCGCCATCTGGTGATGCCCGGTCACACCCAGGATTCCTGCACGGTGCTTGACCGCGTATGGGAGATTTGCGGCAATGATTGCGATCTTTCGGTCATGAACCAGTACACCCCCAACGAGCGATGCCGGGCCCGCGATGACGAGCTGGCGCTCACAGTGAGTTCAGAAGAGTACGAACTGGTGCTCGATCATGCCGACGACCTGGGATTTGAGCGCCTGTGGTGGCAACAAGGCGGCACGGTGTCAGAGAGTTTCGTGCCCTCTTTCGACACCACGGGAGTGGAGGGCCCGGAGCTGTAGTCTCAAAAGCCTTCCGTCGGGGGACCCAACATAGATATGTTTACCTGCCACAGACCGTTGATTTATGAACGAATCCCTCATTTACGTCTCCGAGTTTTACAGAGATTGGGTAAAGCCCTTTTGTCCATCAGGCTTCAGGGTATAGACCACGCCAGATGATCGTGTCTGGCATCTTAGGAGGAGACATGTTCGATTACTTCGACCGTGACCAAGAGACTCAAGAATCCAAGAATCTCGACCGTCCCCAAGAGATGACCGAGGCTGAGCAGGAGGCGCTTGACAACCGCCACGAGGCTGCCAAGAAGCACCGCGAGACGCTCAACGCCGCTCGGGCAGACATGATCGAGAACGAGGAGAAGGGTTATCTTCGTCAAACGCAGTACGACTCTGACTATGAGACCACGCGCGATGAGGAGATCGGCCGTTAGCCTCAACTGTCGGCAGGGCGCCCACTTGTGCGCGCCCTCTTTTGTGAGGAGCCAACATGGCATATATCTATGATGAGCCGCTTAACAACCGTTCTGGTATTGGCGGCAAAGAAAAGATGGAGCGCGAAGAGGCCGTCAAGGCCGAGCACGAGCAGCTCGAGGAGCACGAGGGCAAGCTCGAGCATAGCCTTGAATCTGAGCGCGAGGCCGATAAGGCCGAGGCCAAAGCAGCCAAGGATGTCCTGGTCGCCGAGATGGAGGCTGAGGACAAGTAGCCTCGACCTCAACAGATTGGGAGACCTATGGCAGATCAGAACAACTCGCTCACTGATCAAGAGCGTGCCGAGCTAGAGCAGCTGCGTGCCGAGAAGGCCGCCCGCCAGGAGCAGGAAGCTGCTCAAAGGGAGCGTGCCGAGTTAGAGCGGCTGCGTGCCGAGAAGGTCCAGCAGGCTCAGCGAGCCGCGGAAGACGCTCAGCTCGAACAGGCACGTCAGCGTATGGAGCCAGACGATGATCTGCGTATGCCAGTGGCTCAAAAGATCGTGCTGGCCATTTGTTTTGTATTGCTTATCGCCGGCATCATCTATGTAGTTACCGCCCCAAAGTAGGCTTTGCTATAAGCTGCGGGCTTTGCGCCAAGGCACTCCCTATGAGTGCCTTGGCGCTTTTTTGTAGAAGGGAGCAGCATCGATGGCCGACATCTCTGAAGCAGCCGTTGCGCAGTGGCTCCGGTCCCTTAAACGAGACGCTGATTTAATTGCAACCCTATGTCCGCTTGATACTTAGGGCCGTAACAATTGCGCAAGCGCGTTACTATGGAAGGCATTCATGCCTTTCTAAGGCCTTGCGCTTTCAAGCTTTCTGACTGGAGGACCAATGTCCCTCACTGATCGCACCGTACCTACCGACGTGGCTCTCAACACAGACCTCTATGAGCTCACTATGGCTCAGGGGTTTTGGGAGGCCGGCATGACAGACACCCACGGTGCCTTCACGGTGTTCTTTCGCGAGAATCCCTTTGGCGGGGGTTATACCATAGCCTGCGGTACGGGCCAAATCGCAGACCTGGTAGAGAACTTCAAGTTCGCGCCAGACTCCATTGAGTACCTGCGCTCCCTTGAGGCCCCCGGCGGCGGCCCTATGTTCAAGGAAGAGTTCTTGGACTATTTGGCCGGCTTCTCCATAGATCTGGACATCTATGCGGTGCAAGAAGGCGACATCGTATTTCCTCGAGAGCCTTTGGTACGCGTCCAAGGGCCCATCATTGCCTGCCAGCTTATCGAAACTGCGCTGCTCAACCTGGTGAATTTCCAATCCCTGGTGGCTACCAAGACCGCCCGCGTGGTACAGGCAGCCGAAGGTCACGCAGTAAGCGACTTTGGCCTTCGTCGTGCTCAAGGTCCTGATGGCGGCTTGGCTGTGGCACGTGCCAGCTATATTGGTGGCGCCAGTTCCACTTCCAATGTGCTCGCAGGAAAGATATACGGCATTCCGGTCTTTGGCACCCATGCCCATAGCTGGGTCATGGCCTTTCCTAAAGAGATAGACGCCTTTCGTGCGTTCGCCAAGTCATTTCCCAAGAACTGCGTGCTGCTGCTCGATACCTATGACGTGGTGCAGGGCATAGAGAACGCCATCGTGGTGGCCAAGGAGATGGAGGCTGCAGGCGAGCGTCTGGCTGCCGTGCGCATCGACTCTGGGGATCTGGCGAAGCTCTCCAAGATGGCCCGTGCGCGTTTTGACGAAGAGGGCCTGGACTACGTAAAGATCAGCGCATCCAATGACTTGGATGAATACACCATTCAGTCCCTCTTTGCCCAGGGCGCCCCCATCGACTCCTTTGGGGTAGGTACTAAGCTGGCCACCTGCGATCCGCAGCCCTCTTTGGGCGGTGTCTACAAGCTCTCCGCCTACAAGAGCGCAGGTCAAAGTCAGTGGCAGCCCACCATGAAGCTCTCTGAGATGGCCTATAAGCGCACTATCCCAGGCGTCCAGCGACTGGTGCGCTACCGCGACGCCGCTGGCGTGCCCATTGGCGACGTGATTATAGATGACGAGTATCGCGATCCCTCCCAAGACGGCTTTGCCGTCAATGTCCTCGACGCAGACACGGTCTATGACTTTCGCGGCGCAGAGGCCTCAGACGTCCTGGTGCCCATGGTGCTGGGCGGCAAGGGTACCGGTGAAAACGGCACCATTGCCCAAGCGCGTCAGCGCTGCCGCGACGCGATGATGTATTTGGATGCGGCCACCCGCCGCTTCCTCAATCCGCAGCTCTATCCTGTAGGGCTCGAGCCCGGTCTCTCTTCTCTTCGCAGCCAACTGGCCCGCGAGGAGCGCGAGCGTGCCAGCCATAGCGAGCGACGAATCTAGCCCTGGGCTCGCCTTTTGCCCCTAGATGCTTCAATGTGCAAAGACCCGGCGCCCAATAGAACCTGCTGCCGGGGGCGTGTCTCAGGATGCTATGGTTTGTTTTGGATAAAATCGCTTACTTTATGAGATCGCGTATCTTGTGATTGCTCTTTTGAGAAGAAAGGATATCCCCATGCCCGAAACCATCGAGGAGCTTGTAAAACAGGCCATTGCTGCAGCTCAGGAAGCCGGTGTGCTGCCTGAGTTTGTGGTGGAGGACGCAGGTGTCGAGCGCCCGGCAGACACCTCGCATGGCGAGTGGACCTCTACGGTGGCACTGCGCTCTGCCCGCTTGGCCCGCATGGCTCCTCCTAAGATCGCTGCGGCCATCGTAGAATACCTGCCTGCCTCTGACGAGATTGAGAAAGTGGAGATCGCCGGCCCTGGCTTTATCAACTTCTATCTCAACACCGCTGCTCATAACGAGATCTTCGCCGAGGCCCGCGCTGAGGGCCCCGACTTTGGCCGCTCGGATATCGGACATGGTGAAAAGGTCCAGGTAGAGTTCATTTCTGCCAATCCCACCGGCCCTCTCCATGTGGGCCATGGCCGCTGGGCTGCCATTGGCGATTCCCTGTGCAACGTACTGGACTTCGCTGGTTACGATGTGCAGCGTGAGTATTACATCAATGATCACGGTTCTCAGATGGACGTCTTTGGCGAGTCCGTGGCCCAGCGTTACCTCCAGCTGGTGGAGGTCATGGAGAAGTTTGGCCTGGATGCTCAGGGCGCGGTGGACTACCTCATCCAAGACCGCGAGAACTACATCGAGGACGAGGACGATTCTCATCCTGAGACTCACCCCTACATGGACGCCTTCAATGAGGCGCTGGGCGGCAACTCCTACGGCGGAGACTACATCATCAAGATCGCCAAGCACTTCTACGAAGTGGATGGCAACAAGTGGGTGGATGTGGACGAGTCCGTACGCGCCCCTGAGTTCCGCGAGCGCGCCTACCAGCGTCAGCTGGCTGCCATCAAAGAGACCTGCGATTCGGTGCGCTGCCACTTTGATAACTGGAAGAGCGAGCGTGCCTTCTATGTGGAAGACGAGAACGGCGAGAGTCCCATCAGCCGCACCTTCAAGATGATGGAGGACAAGGGCCTTCTCTACCGCACCGATGACGGCGCCCTATGGCTCCGCACCACTGACTTTGGTGATGACAAAGACCGCGTAGTGGTCAAGTCCAACGGCGAGTACACCTACTTTGCCTCCGACGTAGCCTATACCTGGGACAAGCTCACCGAGTATGACTATGAGATCAACATTCTGGGCGCAGACCACCACGGCTACATCAAGCGTGTGCAAGCTGCGGCTGCCGCCTTGGGCTTCCCCGGTAAGTACGAGGTGCTGCTGGGCCAGTTTGTGAATCTGCTTCGCAATGGCGAGCCCGTGCGCATGTCCAAGCGCCGCGGCACCATGGTGAGCTTCGACGAGCTCATCGAAGAGGCCGGCCCTGACGCCACTCGCTACACCCTCATCTCCCGCAGCTCCAACCAGACCATCGACTTTGACATTGAGGCGGTACGCCGTCAGGACAGCTCCAATCCTGTCTACTATGTGCAGTACGCCCATGCCCGCATCTGCTCCATCCTGCGTCGCGCTGCAGGCGTGACCTATGAGGAGGCAGAGAAGATGGGCATGGAAGCCGTAGCTCAAAAGGCTATTGGCGAGGATCCCAACCTCTCTCTGCTCACCAACCCTGCTGAGGCCGAGCTGGCCCGTACTATGTCCAAGTTCACCGACCTTATCGCAGGTTGTGCCCGCGACCGTGCACCCTTCCGGATCACCCACTACGTGCAGGAGCTGGCTTCCAACTTCCATCGCTTCTACAACGAGTGCCAGATCCTGCCCTCTGAGAACAACCCGGTAGACCCCGAGCTTACCCGCGCCCGTTTGGCAGTCTGCGATGCGGTGCGCATCAACCTGGAAGTGGCTCTCAAGCTCATTGGAGTTTCAGCTCCTCACAAGATGTATCGCAACGAAGAGCCCCAAGAGGCATAAATCGTAACGATTCTGTGGCGGCGCAGGTGATAACCTGCGCCGTTATCTTTTTATGACCTGCGATTTGTAGATGTAATATAGATACAAAATGTATCTAAAAAAGACCTCCCTAAATTTCACTATAACTGTACATAATTACAGGTAATAATACAAAAATAATAAAAATAAATAGTGCTAACAAATGAATAATAGTTACACAATAAACTAAAATTTCTGAGGTAATTGAACAGATACTGACCTATCCAATTTTACTTTTCTAATAAATAGAAGGAGTAATCTCGCTCTTTTGGTTGTACTATGTACCTGTATATAAGCAATATGTTTTCGCATTAGGTGCGAGGGCGGCGCAAATTGCGCCGCTAAAAGGAGCTATTGGGATACGGGAGGCACGGAATGGATCTTAAGGAATACATGTCAGTACGTTGTGCGTGCAACGTCGTAAGGCAGGAGACTCCGGCCAAGGAGCGCCTGACCTTCGATGAGTTCGCTATTCTCTGTCACCTTTATGAGGCCGGCGAAGAATTGCGTACTTCCGAGATCGCCGATTATCAGGGCGTATTGCGTCCTACCATGACCCATCGCACCAACCACTTGGCGCGCTTGGGCCTCATTACCCGCCACGAGGGCGAGTCTGACCGCCGCAACGTATGCTGCAAGATCTCTGAGAAGGGCATCGAGGTCAAAGATCAGCTCTGCGCAGAGGTATGCAATAGCATCCAAAACGGCGCTCCTCTTCACCGCTCCAGCCCCGAGCGCATCTGCAAGTTCGTGGATGCCATGGGCACCATGTTCTGCATGTCCGGCGACCTGGTGCTTTTGGCTCTCCAGCTCTCCGGCGATGACTCCATGAGCGTCTCTCAGATCGTGCGCACCCTGGGCCTTCTGCAGCCCACGGTGTCCATGTCGGTCTCCAGCCTGGTAGACCGCGGTCTGGTAAGCCGCAACCGCGCCACCCCTGATGCCACCCGCACCCTGCAGGTGGGTCTCACCCCCGAGGGCAAGGCGCGTGCCCTAGAGCTCACTGCCGAGGTCAACAAGATCGTCGTACGCCGCAATCGCCGTGGCCGCAATGAGGAAGAGGAGACCGCTTCCGAGTAGGCCTTCTGCCTCCTTTGCCTGCCGAGAAACCCTTGCGCCTCGCTCCTCGAACCGCGTGCCTGATCCCAAGGAGCAACGAGGGTCCGGACGGAAGGGCGAGACCTTCTCGGCGGCGAGATGAAGCGCTGCTCCCGTTGGCTTTCGCAGCGCTTCGCCTGCATGTTCCCAAGCTTAACCCCGCAGAAAGATAGGCAAAACGCTTCTTTCTGCGGGGGATTTTTTTGGCAGGAGGAACCACCTGACCTCGGAGCAGATCGATTAAGTTAGCTTTCATGCTCTAGGGAGTCTTGTTAATTTACCGATGGGCTCTGTTGCGGATGCGGATATATTTTTGAGTGTGCTATAGTCAAGACCCGTGCAACCCTTAGTGGTGCCATGTTTTGGGGCTTTGCTGTAAGGGCTTTGATCCCGCTTATTACCCTGTGATCGGCATTATTTCTTAATCCATCGCCGCTTGATCCCAGGGGTCTTCCATGTATGCATATGCCTTCTGGGCAATCATAGACTGTGCCGGTCGACAAGGAGTACAAAACGGTGTCTGGCAAAGATTCTGGTAATTCGTCGTACAATGGGCGCTATGAGCGTCAGGGCCGTCCGGGCCGCCATCAAGAATCGGCTCCTAAGAGCTACAAAAACAATCAAGATAGGCCTGGTAGGTTTAACCGTCATCCTAAAAAACCGCAACCGTTGCCCCCGCTGCCTCGGGAGGAGCTCGAGCTGTTGAAGCTCCCGGCCCTGCGCGAGCGTGCCGGCCTGCTGGAGATCCCCTTCCAGGGCATGCGCAAAAGCGAGCTGGTAGATGCCATTGTGCAGTCCTCCATTAAAGAGGGTTATCGCACGGTCAAAGGCATTCTCGAGATCACCAATGAGAACTACGGGTTTGTGCGTACCAACAATTTCATGCAGGGCGATGAAGACGCCTTCGTGCAGCAGATCACCATTCGTACCTATGGCCTTCGCCGCGGCGACCTTATCGAGGGCACGGTGCGCCCGGGTAACTCCAGCAACAAGTTCCCGCCGGTAGCTACCATCACTTCCATCAACGGCAAAGACCCTGAGCTGGCACTTAAGCGCCCGCGCTTCCGTGATCTCACTCCCATCTATCCCAATGAGCGCCTCTACATGGAGCATGGCAAAGACTCCATCACCGGCCGCGCCATCGACTTGGTGGCTCCCATTGGCAAAGGCCAGCGTGGCCTCATCGTGTCGCCTCCCAAGGCAGGTAAGACCACGGTGCTCAAGCACATCTGCCAGTCCATTGCGGCCAACAACCCCGAGGTGCACCTCATCTGCCTTCTGGTGGACGAGCGCCCGGAGGAAGTCACCGATATGGAGCGTTCCATCAAGGGTGACGTGGTGGCTTCGACCTTTGACATGCCTGCCGATAACCACACCCACGTGGCAGAGCTGGTGATTGAGCGTGCCAAGCGCCTGGTAGAAGAGGGCGAAGATGTAGTGGTAGTGCTCGACTCCATCACTCGCTTGGCTCGTGCCTACAACCTGGCCGCTCCTGCCAGCGGTCGCATCCTTTCTGGCGGCGTGGATTCCGCCGCGCTTTACCCGCCCAAACGCTTCTTGGGCGCCGCCCGCAATATCGAGAACGGCGGCTCCCTTACTATTCTGGCCTCTGCGCTGGTGGATACCGGCTCCAAGATGGACGAGGTCATCTTCGAGGAGTTCAAGGGTACCGGCAATATGGAGCTCAAGCTGGACCGCGAGCTGGCCGACAAGCGCATCTTCCCGGCAATCGATCCTGTGCAGTCCGGCACGCGCAACGAGGACCTGCTCATTACCCCCGACATGCAGCCGTTGGTGTGGGGCCTGCGCCGCGTGCTGGCAAACCTCAACAACATCGAGCGTGCCGAAGCCTCTCTTATCAAAGGTCTGCGCCAAACCAAGTCCAATGAGGACTTCCTCATTCGCTCGGCAAAAAAAGCCGCTCAGACAGACTACATCGCCTAAAGATTGTGCGAGACGGCTTGCAGGACGCAAGGCGAATTGAAAGGAACGCCCAGCCTCTTTACATGAGACTGGGCGTTTTGGTTTGGCTGGCTCGTGGGGAAAGCGACGCCCTAAAACGCGAACGTGCTACTTTCCCAACCGCTCAGCCAGATCGCTCACCAGGCTTTGGGCCTTCATCACCGCAGGGGTGGGCAGGAGCTTAGAAAAGAAATGAAATACCTTCACCGAGGGCGAGGTGATAATGCACACCTTGCCTGCCACCGACTGCCTGAGTGCTTTCGCTGCACAGGCTGCAGGGTCTTCAAAGCCCACCCACTCCAGGCGCTTCAAGGTTTGGGCATTGCCGGGCTTGTCTAAGAAGTGGGTGTCCATGAACTTGGGGCACAGGGCGCTCACATGAATGCCTGCACTGCCCAGCTCTCCATCGAGGGCATAGGAGAAGTCCAGCACAAAGCGCTTGGTGGCGCTATAGACCGCCAAACCAGGCTGGGGCACCAAAGCAGCCAGACTTGCGATATTGATGATGCGAGAGCCTGCATGCATATAGAGCAGGCAGCTGTAACAAAGCTCCACTACCGCCAGGCAGTTGAGCTTCACCATGTTGCCGTTGGCTACTGCTCCGATAGAGGTAAAGGGGCCAAACTTGCCAAAACCGGCGCAGTTGACAAGCCATTGGACGTTGAGGTCTTTCTCGGCAGCAAGGGCGGCGTCGAGGGCGGCGAAGCTGGAGCTGTCGGTGAGATCGAGTGCCAGGCACTTTACGGGCGTCTTGAGGGTGGCGGCCACCTTGTCGAGCTTGGAGATGTCGCGGGCGATAAGCCAGATCTCTTGCAGGGGTCCGCCGGCTCCGCGATCTAGGAGCTTGACGAACTCTTTGCCTAAACCCGAAGAGCCGCCAGTAACTATGGCGATGTGTTTCATAGGTCCTCCTCTAGAGGTGCGCGGGAATGCGTCTAAAGAATGGGCGCCCCAAAGGGCGTGGGCAGGTGGTGTCAGCCGCAGGGCGCGGCTGGACTCTTGGTATTAAGAGCACATACCCCCTAGCCTGGGGCTTAGAAGGCGACAAGAGGCCATGTCATCATATTTGCATCGGTGGCAGGTGGCTTGGGGTGGGGGAGCGGCGAGCGGCAGCAGAGGTTTTTGAGCGCTCTTGATCTATGTAAGGCCATAATGCGCCAAAAATGGCAGCTAGAGAAGTCGTTAGGGTTCTAGGTTTCCTGTAGAGAAGTAAAAAATGAAGGATCTGCCTGCACTTTTCCAAAAATGTGCTCGCAAGAAGGTTAACGGATCGTCTATGATGGGAACCATTCATAGGTACGCGACGGTACACGCAGCCAATAAACACACCTCGCCGTTGCCCTGAAGATCTTGCAGCCGTGCTCCCTTGGGGCGCCTGTAGAGCTTCATCGCTTAAAGTTTTATTACCTTACCGAGGGATCTAGGTTTCGCGCCGTCATAAGACGTATCGGTGCTTGGCGCGAAGGGGTCCTTATGGTTTCATCACACACATCCCGCGCAGTGTTCGCCGGCCTTGCCGGTGCTGCTGCGTTGTGGTCGGTGCCTACCATGGCTATGGCGGCGCCCGCTGCTGCCGATTCCACTTTGGTGGCAGGGGCTTCTGCTGCTGCGGGCTTTGCAGTAGGCGCAGCCTGGGTGGCCATGGTGAGCCATCGCACTCATAAGGCCCAGTCTGAGGCGCTAGAAGCACGCATCCGCCTGCTGGAGGCCCAGGTTGCCGCACAGGCAGCAGGCACTCAGGTCATCCCGGCAGATCCCTGGGACGAGTACGCCGACGCTTCCACCCAGTTTGCTCCCACCCAAGGCGCCGCTTCCTACGAGCCCGCAGATCAGAGCGCCCAGCTTCTCTTCCCAGCAGAAGAACCGGCTGCCCCAGAAGCCCAGTCGCCAGAGGCCGAGGGGGCGTCTGCTGCCGAGAAGTCCGCACCATCCAAAGTCGGACCTTTCGCCCCCAAAGTCGATGCCGGCGGCTTGCTGCATTTCCCCGACAAAAGCGGCTCGCTGCCCAAGCTGGCAGCAGAGGCTCCTGAGCCCCAGATGTCTGGGTACTGCAGCAAGCACGTCAAGAGCCCAGACGAGAGCTTCTCGGTAGATGAGCTGTTGGCTCGCTGGCAAGCCGAACGCGCTATCAGAGTGCAGTCTCCCGAAGACGCTGGAGAGTCCCCTGTGGATGCTGTTCGACAGAGCGCTGCCACAGCGACTCCAGAGGTCCCAAAAACCTCCGAGCCGGTAGCAGCTCCTGAGGCCTCGGAACCCTTCGAGCAAGCTTCGGCCCCTGAGGTTCAGGGCTTCTCGGCAGGGAAGAGGATCCCCCATCTGCCCGAGCTGGAAAGCGAGCCTGTGCCTGCAGCCTCGCAGGCTCCGGAGGCATCCGAAGGTCATGACGGAATCCACGCGGCAGCCAGCGTGGACTATGAGCGGGTGGCCTCGGAATATTTGGATCGCAAGAGTTTCAAGAATCGTATGCTAGCCCTTTCCAAGGGCGTCTCGCGCGTGCTTGCTGAGCGTCTGGGCGGCGACATGATGGACGATCTGCCCATGATCCAGCGGGCCGACGGCACGGTGGCCGACCTAGGCACCTCCTGGTGGGAGGCCGCAGCCCAAGCCAACGACCTGGAAATCTCTCGCGACCTAGGCGTGGAGCTGGACGGCCTCTTTGATAGCGGTACGGTGCTGGAGACTGCCGAGGAGGCCGTCAGCGCGGTGAGTGCCACGGCCAGCTTCCAAAAGCCCTTCTCCTTCGCCGCCGAGCGCTACGGCGCCCCTGCCGAGAAGAGCGCCCAGCCTGCCAGCGCGAGCGCGGCTGCTCAAGCCCAGCCTGCCGCCTCTGAGGCGCCCCAGAGTTCCTCGTCCATCTTTGATACCGACGCCTTCCTCGCCCAGGTGGGCTACACCTCCAAAGTGCCGGCCCAGGCGCCGGTGGCCAGCTCGGAGATCTTCCCAGAGACCGAGCTTGCTATGGATCCTTCGGAGGACGTCTGGCAAGAGGCGCTGGACGCCATGGACGTGCGCTTTGACGACAACCTGGTGTCGGGCTCTCGCCGCGTCTCCGTCAAGATCCACTCCAGCGCTCCCGAGCCGGTCAAAGGCGACTTCTTCGACCTCATCGGCGGCGCCGACACCCTGGATGAGCCCGACGGTCTTGAGCCCGACACCCAGTTCTTGACCTTCCGCACCCCTGCAGGCCACCCCGAGGTCCAAGACACCAACAGCTATATCAACTATTTGGTGGAGCACGAGATGGAGGGCAATTCCAGCCAGGTGGTGCGCGACCGCGCCCGCCGCTACTTCCAGGACGGCACCGCTGCCCGTCAGGTGGTGTAGGCCTGCGTGACCAACCATCGCATCTCTTCGCCCACTGGTCCTTCTGCCCAGGAGCCTGTCTCTTCGCCGAGGCAGGCTCCTACCACATCCCCTTCCGAGAAACGCCCCCGCCACTCTTGGCGCCGCTGGGCGAAATGGGGACTTGTGGCTGGGTGGGTCCTCTTCATTTGGAGTCGCTCGCTGGTGCCCGGCGCAGCTTCGAGTCATGAGAGCCTGCGAGTGGTGAACCTGGTGGCCCCCTGCCTGGAGGCGTTGGGTCTCACATCGTTGGACGCCCAGCAGTTTGTGGTGCGCAAGTTGGGACACTTCACAGAGTACTTTGTGCTGGGCGCGCTCACACAGCTGCCCCCGGCGCCTCATACCAGGCGCCAGCGCTGGATCCAAGCGATACTTCTCTGCACGGTTCCTGCCCTCGACGAGACGCTGCAGCTCTTTGTGCCCCTGCGCGAGGGGGCGCTGCGCGACGTGGCCATCGATATTGCGGGTGCTGCCTGCGGTCTTTTGGCAGCCTTGCTCATCCAGCGGCTGACGTCGCACAGGCGCTCCCGCAAAAGCGCCCGCTAGCGCTCGCAGAGGATAACCCCTTGGTTGTCTGCCATGAGAATGTGGGCGGCCACCGTGGGGGAGAGCTGCCGCACAGCCTCGCAGAGGTCGGCAGCCGTCTGCTCGTCCAAGCAGGCGGCTATCATAGTGGAGCCTGAGCCGGAGATCCAAAAGGCAGCGGCGCCGAGGCGCAAAGCCAGTTCTTTGAGAGGCTCGTAATCAGGGATGAGCGTCTTGCGATAGGGCTCATGAAGCCTGTCTGTGCAGGCGGCTCGCAAAAGCGCGCCGTCGCCGGTCTCCAAGGCTCGAATGGTCCCTTGGCAGCGGCCCAAACACCACACCGCATCTTCCAAGGGCACCGAGGGTGGAAGCACCCGCCTGGCTTCGGAGGTGCGCACCTCATAGGCAGGGGATAGCGCCACGAAGCGCCAGCGCTTGTCTACCGGGTTCTCAAGGCTCACCACCTGGCCCTCTGGTGCGATGAAGGAGCAGGTGAGGCCTCCTAGGCTGGCAGGAGCCACGTTGTCTGGGTGGCCTTCTGCTCGGGTGGCCCTCTCCAGCAGCTCCTCGCGAGCAAGGGCCACGCCGGCCATGGCATAGGCGGCCACGATGCCTGCCACAATGCAGGTGGAGCTCGATCCCAGCCCGCCCGAGAGCGGCACTTGACTGGCGCAGGACAGATGCACTTTGGCAGGGTCGCACAAGGCCGCAGACCCTCGGGATTCATCGGCCAGCGAGCGCAGCGTGCGCCGCCAGGTGGTGTAGGCCAGGTGATGGTCGTTGGCAAAGCGGGCCTCGCAGCCCTCAAAGGAGAGCTGGGGCGCCGCCTCAAACAGAAACTCGTTGTAAAGGGTGAGCGCCATGCCCAGAGAGTCGAAGCCACAGCCCAGATTTGCCGAGGTCGCGGGCACCCTCACCCGCGCACGTGTCGCCGGTGCCCCTGCGTCCAGGATGAGGTCTGAGGCGCTCACGGCTACTCCTGGCTCTCTGCTGCCGAGAAGGACCCGGCCTCAGGGGCTATGGGTTTCTCGGCATCGGAAAGATCGAAGACGGACTGGCAAGCGTGCTCCACCACCTGGGTCATGGCAGGGCGCTCCACCACCTGGGTGAAGCGCACGGGCAGGGAGCGCAGGCCCGAGAGCTGTGCGGGCGGTTGGGTATGGGTGAGGGCTGCCAGCCGATCCATGGCCTCGAAGCCGTCGGCAAAGGTGGCAGCGGGGTCCAGGGCGCGCAAGACCTCGGCGGAGAACTTGTAGGGGCTGGCGGTGGAGAGGACCACACGTACGCGGCCCTCAGGCTCGGTGGCGTCAAGCACGGTCTTGGCCACAGCGGTGTGGGGGTCTATGAGCACGCCGGTCTCATTCCAGGTGCGCGCAATGGTGGCGCGGGTCTCCTGGTCGGTGGCCTTGCCGCCGCTGAAGGTCTCGCGGATGGTGTCCATGACAGGCTGAGGCACCTGGTAGACGCCGTCTTTTGCCAAAGAGTCCATAAGGGAGGAGACCAGCTCCACGTCGCCGTCGGAAGCATAGTAGAGCAGGCGCTCCAGATTGGACGAGATGAGGATATCCATGGAGGGTGAGATGGTCTTGTGGAAGTCGCGGCGGCGATCGTAGACGCCGGTCTCCAAGAAGTCGCAAAGGACGTCGTTGGCATTGGAGCACACGTAGAGGCGGCCTACCGGAAGCCCCAGGCGCTTGGCATAGTAGCCTGCCAGCACGTCGCCAAAGTTGCCCGTGGGCACATAGAAGTCCACAGGATCGCCCAGCTTTAGAGCGCCCTCTTTTGCCAGCTGGCCATAGGCGTCAAAGTAGTAGACCACCTGAGGCGCCAGCCTGCCGATGTTGATGGAGTTGGCGCTGGAGAGCACGCAGCCCTGGGCCTCCAGGCGCCCTGCCAGCTGATGGTCGCCAAAGATGCGCTTGACTTCGCTTTGGGCATCGTCGAAGTTGCCCTCTACGGCGCAGACCTCCACGTTATGGCCGGTCTGGGTGGCCATCTGCAGCTGCTGGACGTCGCTCACTTTGCCATGGGGGTAAAACACGGTGACGCCGCAGCCCTCGACTCCCGCAAAGCCAGCCAGCGCCGCCTTGCCGGTATCGCCCGAGGTGGCGCACACGATCATGATGTCTCGCCCGTCACCTTGGCGCGCCACGCCCATGAGCTGGGGCAGCATTTGGAGCGCCACGTCTTTGAAGGCGCTGGTGGGGCCGTGATAGAGCTCCAGCAAGAAGTCATCTCCCACAGGAGTCACCGGGGTCACTGCAGGGCTTGAAAAGGTGGACCCATAGGCGCGGCGCACGCAGCCCGAAAGCTCCTGTGCCGAGAAATCGCGCAGCAGTCTTCCCAAGATCTCTGCAGCGTGCTCCTCATAGGTGCCCGCCAACATATCTGAGAGCTCAACGAGGTCGTCGAAGGCGCCATCGGACACGAAAAGGCCTCCGTCGGGCGCTATACCCTCAAGAATTGCTTGCTTGCTTGTTACGGGTTGCGAGAAGGAGCGAGTGCTGTGGTAGAACGATTTCATCGAGACGACTCCCTTAGGGTTCGTTGGATGCGTCTCTCCCATGGTACCTAAGGACGCGGCCGGCTATAAGACGCGCGGCCAACGGAAAGATTGGATTAACAAACATGAGGATCGCCCTTCTCGGCGCAGGCACCGTTGGTGGCGGCGTCATCGAGATCGTAGACAGCGCCGTGCCCTCATTGGAGGTCGTCAAAATCCTTACGCTACCCAATACCTATGAGGACCCTCGCGTAACCTACGACATCAAAGACATCGTGGAAGACCCCACCATCGACTGCGTGGTGGAGGCCATGGGCGGCCTTGAGCCCGCTCACAGCTTCATTATGCGGTGCCTGAACGCAGGCAAGTCGGTAGTCACCGCCAACAAGGCCGTGGTGGCCGCCTATCTGCCGGAGTTCAGCCAGGCGGCTTCCAAAGCAGGGGTGGGCTTCTTTGTAGAGGCCAGCTCGGGCGGCGGCATTCCTTGGATCGCCGCTATCGAGAAGGCCCGCCGCACCGATACCATCACCCAGATCTCCGGCATTCTGAACGGCACTTCCAACTACATCATCTATCGCATGGCCACCCTGGGCGCCTCCTTTGACGAGGTGCTCAAAGAGGCTCAGGCGCTGGGCTATGCAGAGGCCGATCCCTCCGCGGACATCGACGGCATCGACGTGGTCAACAAGTGCATCATCGGCACCACCCTGGCTTTCAACACCCTTTGCCGCCGCGATATTCCCGTTATGGGCATCCGCAACCTTGCCAAAGAGGATCTAGAGGCCTTCGGCGCCATGGGCTATGGCGTGCGCCTTATGGCTCGTGCCACCCAGGACGGCCAAGGCTATGCGGCGGCGGTGGAGCCCGTGCTGGTGCCTGCTGCCTCTCTGGAGGCCAACGTGCCTGACAACTTCAACCTGGCCACGCTGGTAGGAAACTTCGTGGGCCCCCTCAAGTTCTTTGGCCAGGGCGCAGGAGCCCTGCCCACCGGCGACGCCATCGTTCAGGACCTTCTGGACTGCGCCGCGGGCCAAAAGCCCGTCTATCCCCGCGAGGAGCGCTTGGCCTGGAAGCCTGAGCTGCTCACCTCCAGCTACCTGGTGCGCACCCAGGCACAAGACCTTCTTCCCGAGGGCGCTCAAGTCCAAGAGAGCGGCCTGGTCCTGTTGGATGGCCTCACAGCCGTAGCGGCCGCAGGGCTTTGCCAGAAGCTTCTGTCCCAAGACCCGACCACTTTCATGGCTGCGCTCGCCACCCAAGACTAACGGCCCTTGAGGGTACGTGTTTCTCGGCAGCTTGCATGCCCTGCGCCCCCGTCCTTGTCTCATCGCGCCACCTACATGAGGGAGACCCCATGCTCAAGATCACAAAGTTTGGCGGCTCCTCGGTTGCCTCGGCCGAGCAGTTTCGCAAAGTCAAGTCCATCATCGCCGCAGACGACGCCCGCCGCTTTGTGGTGGTCTCCGCGGCAGGCAAGCGCTTTTCTGGCGACAACAAGGTCACCGACCTGCTCTATCTGGTGAACGCCCACCGAGAGTACAACGTCGACTGCACGGCGCTTCTGGACGACATCGAGCAGCGCTTCGTCGATATCAAGGAGGATCTGGGACTCACCTGGCCGGTGGCCCAGAAGTTCGCCGACTTCAGGGCGGGCCTGGCCTCCGACTCCCCGGAATACATTGTGAGCCGCGGCGAGTGGTTCACCGCCCACCTCATGGCCGAGTACCTGGGGCTTCCCTTTGTGGATGCCGCCGACGCCATCGTCTTTCACCACGACGGGTCGCTGGATCTGGAGCGCACCGCTGACCGTGTCCATGAGCTGGTGGTGCGGGTGGGCCACTTTGTGATGCCGGGCTTCTACGGCGCCACCACCGACGGCGAGATCAAGCTGTTGGATCGCGGCGGCGGAGACATCACCGGCTCCATCTTGGCCAACGCCCTCTCGGCAGATCTTTATGAGAACTGGACGGACGTCTCGGGCTTCCTCTCTGCCGACCCCCGCATCGTGGACAGGCCCCGCACCATCGAGTCCATAACCTTCGACGAGATGCGCGAGCTCTCCTACATGGGCGCCAACGTGCTCCATGAGGAGGCTATCTTCCCGGTGCGCGAGGCCAACATTCCCATCGCCATCCTGAACACCAACGCGCCCGAGGAGGGTGGCACCATCATCCGCGAACGCGTGGAGGCCACCCCTGACGATCCGGTGATCACCGGCATCGCCGGTCGCAAGGATTTTCTCTCGGTCTACATCGCCAAGACCCACATGAGCGACGCGGTGGGCTTCATGCGCCAGGTGCTCTCCATCTTTGAGCGCTACCACGTCTCCATCGAGCATGTGCCCACGGGGATCGATTCCTTCTCAGTAGTGGTGAACGGCAAAGACGTGAAGGACTCCATCTATTCCATCGTGGCCGACATTCAGCGCGAAGTAAAGCCGGACACCGTCAAGGTCATCGACACCTTGGCTCTGGTGAGCGTGGTTGGCCGGTCCATGAGCTCCAGGCCCGGTTCCTCGGGCAAGCTTTTGGGCGTGCTTGGCAACGAAGGCATCAACGTGCGCATGATCACCCAGAGCTCCCAAGAGATCAACATCATCATCGGTGTGAACAACGAGGATTTCGAGCGCACCGTCCAGGCAGTCTACGACGCCTTCATCGAGTAGCGGCGGCCTTTTGGCGGCCTTTTGGCTGCCGAGAAACCCGCCCATCGTAGGTAGAAACCCAAGATCTTTAAGGGGGATCTCGTGGCAGATCAAAAAAACGTGACCATTCTGGGCGCCACCGGCGCCGTGGGCCAGCAGATGATGCAGTGCTTGGAAGAGCGCGACTTTCCCGTAGGCGAGCTGCGCCTTTTGGCCAGCGCGCGCTCGGCAGGCGCCATCATCGCCTGGAACGGGCGGCTGGTGCGAGTGGAGGAGGCCACACCCGACTCCTTTGCAGGGGCAGACATCGTATTGGGCGCTGCAGACAATCCTGTGGCCGAGGCCCTTCTGCCTCACGCGGTGGCCGCAGGCGCCTGCGTGGTGGACAATTCCAGCGCCTTTCGCCTAGACCCTGACGTGCCGCTGGTGATCCCCGAGATCAACCCTCAAGACGTGGCCCTCAACCAGGGCATCATCGCCAACCCCAACTGTGCCACCATCATCGGTTTGGTGTGCGTTGCTCCGTTGGCTGCAGCTGCTGGCGTGACGCGCATCATCTGTTCTACCTATCAGGCGGCCTCTGGCGCCGGCCTTCCCGGCATGGAAGAGCTTCAAACAGAGAATCAAGCCATTGTGGAGGGCATGCCCATGCCCAAGCCTCGCGCCTTCGCCTATCAGCTGGCCTACAACCTGATCCCCAGATCGGCGGCTTTGACGGAGCAGGCTATACCTCTGAAGAGATGAAGATGCAAAACGAGGGCCGCAAGATCATGCACGATCCCAATCTGCGCGTGAACTGCACCTGCGTGCGCGTGCCGGTAGCCCGCTCTCACTCCGAGTCCATCACGGTGGAGCTGGAGCGTCCGCTCACCCCGGCAGAGGCTCGCGAGATTCTCGCAGCAGCCCCTGGAGTCAAGGTGGTGGACGATCCAGGAACCCAGCAATACCCAATGCCGCTTGAGACCACCGACCAAGACCTGGTCTATGTGGGCCGCATCCGCGAGGACCTCTCTGCTGCTCCCGGCACCCACGGCCTCACCTTCTGGTGCTGCGGCGACCAGATCCGCAAGGGAGCCGCCACCAACGCCGTCCAAATCGCCGAGCTGTTGCTAGACCTTTAGCGCAGGCTGCCCTTCATCGAGCAGAGCCACCGTGCACCTTCGAGTCTGTGGCCTGGCGCCAAGAATTGCAATTTCTTGATAGGCGGCCAGGTCAAAATGACCTAAAGTAAGTGTGCTGCAGGACCTACGAGGATCTAGAGCCTCTCCTGCGGCAGGCAGGCGTTTCTCGGCAGGACAAGCGGTCCAAGAGTCAAAAGCCTCCCAGATAGGCGCCCGTAGCTCAATGGATAGAGCATCGGTCTTCTAAACCGAGTGTTGACAGTTCGATCCTGTCCGGGCGCACCAGATACCAATAAAGGCAGGTCACCTAAGATGCGGTGACCTGCCTTTTGCATGAGCGCGAATGCCTCGAGCCTTAGGCGGGCGGACCTTGAGGGGATGGTTTCTTCTCGGCAGATTGAGAAGAGAGGATCTCTGAGATCTCGCGGTCTGCCTGGGCGCGAGCTCCGGCATCGCGTACGGTGTTGGCGCGACGGCGCTGGCGGGGATTGCCATACTCGTCCAGCAGCAGCTGGATGGTACCGATGACCGGGGCGTAGTCTTTCTCGCGCATCTTATCTAGCATGTAGACCAAGCAGGTAGGCAGCACCTCTTGAAGCATGACGCTGTCTTCCGTCTCACGGCGCAGGCGCGACCCCTTGTTTTTGGGGGCGTCCTCGAACAAAGCTTGGTTGACCGCCGTGCGCAGAAGCTTGTCATTGTTCATGCGAAAGGCGAGCGATATCTCCAACAGCGTGTCTGCAGAGGGGGAGAAGGGCTCAAGCGCCTCTATGAGGTTGTAATAATCGTGGTTGTCACAGGCATCAAAAACTGCTTGAATGCCTGCGCTGGTAGCGCCAAATTCGCGCAGTGTGCTACTTTTTTTGGGAGCTCGACTGGCATCAAATCCCAAAACGTCGCCTTTGCTCATGCCACCCCCTTTCTTTAGATGGGTGTAGAGCGTTGGTAAGAGTATCCCACAGCGGGGGCATTCTAAGCCTTAAGACCAGCCAGAAAGATGGCAAAAGATAGAGATAATGGCTCTATTGGGCAACCAGTGGAAAACGCGCAGGTCCACCGGCCAAATAATCCGGCCAGCGGCGCGCCCAAGGCGCTGGGACGGGCGATGAGAAGCGCAGGCAAATAGTGGAGGCCTCGCGCAGGGGCAATGGCGGCCTTGTGAGTGGGTATCTAGTAGCGCAGATATGGCATGGTGCAAGGGACTTTTGCTCCTGGCACCCAAAAGCGATGGTCGCTGGGGCCGCAAGGCTTCAGTCAAGGTTTTGAGGAGCAGCTATGGCAACGGTGTTTTACGGCACGATGAGCATTTCTGAGGATCTGGCAGACAACCTGGAGTTCAAGCCCATCTGGCAGGCTGCCCTTGACAGCTATGACGAGGACAAGCTGGAGTGGGGCATCACTTCGGTCTATGGCCAAGATCCTGAGGACGGCCAAGTAGTCTACACCATAAGCGGCTCTACTCCTGACAGCTTTGACGACGAGGTGGCCACCTGCCTCTGCGGCTCGCTCTCGGTGGCTCAGGCCGGCGAGCTTATGGAGCAGCTGGAGGCCCAGAAGGCCGTTATTGCCTTTGACATCTATGAATACGATGCTGACGAGGACCAGCTCACCCACGAGAGGTGCAAGGCTGCCATCGCAGGGGGCGAAGCCATGCTCTCCCAGACCACCTATGAAGATGAAGAGGTGACCTCCAAGCGCCTCTGCGACCTGGGTTTTGCCGATGAGAGCGAGATGGATGATGAGGAGCTGGCAGTGATGCTCTCTGCCGAGCACCCAGACGGCCCTGAGGCCGACGACCTCGTCGACGCCATCGAGGACGTGCGCAACGACGAGCGCCACCAGGGCGTCTTCACCCAACAGGAGACCTCAGACCCTGTGGCCTTCTCTCAGATGATCGAGGCCGCCACTGCCGATGAGGACGACATCTACTAGCGTTACTGTTCTAAGGCAGGCCCTGAGTCACCCGGTGCGTGCAACATGTTTTAGGGTGGGGCTTCTCGGCAAGAAATAGGCGAGCGAGCCTGCCAAGGGCTACAATAGGCACGCTGTTCTCAGAGTCGCAGGCTCAAAGGACGGCTATGGAGAACGCCACTTTGCGAAAGGGTACAGCTGTGTGTGACCTGCCCAAAAACTATGACCCGCAAACTGTCGAGCCGCAGCTCGTGGAAGCCTGGATCAACGGTGGATGCTACCAGCGCAACAAGGGTGTGGGCGACTGCACCGTAGTGATTCCGCCCCCCAATGTGACCGGCGTGCTGCACATGGGCCATGCCATGGACGACACCATTCAGGACGCCTTCATCCGCTACAACCGCATGAAGGGCGTCTCTACCCGGTGGATCGTGGGCTTGGACCACTCCGGCATCTCTACCCAGACCAAGGTGGACAAAAAGCTCAAGAGCGAAGGCATTTCTCGGCTGGAGCTGGGCCGCGAGAAGTTCATCGATGCCTGCTGGGACTGGACCCGCGACTACGGCGGCACCATCATCAAACAGATCAAGCGCATGGGCTGTTCGGCAGACTTCTCGGACGAGCAGTTCACCATGAGCCCTGAGTTTTCCTATGCGGTGCGCAAGGTCTTTTGCGACTGGTACCATGCGGGGCTCGTCTATCGCGGCAAGCGCATCGTGAACTGGTGCCCTTCCTGCACCACGGCGATCTCTGACGACGAGGCTGAGTACAAGACCGAGAAGGGCCACCTCTGGTACCTGCGCTACCCCCTCAAAGAGCCGGTAGACGGCAAGGATTACATCGTGGTGGCCACCACCCGTCCTGAGACCATGCTGGGCGACACCGGCATTGCCGTGTCTCAGGACGACCCTGAGTCCTCCAAGTTCGTGGGCGCCACTGTGGTGCTGCCCATCGTGGGCCGTGAGATTCCCATCTTCTCCGATTGGCATGTGGACGCCGGCTTTGGCACCGGCTTTGTGAAGGTCACCCCCGCCCATGACCCCAACGACTTTGCCATGGGCGAGGCTCATGGCTTGGAGAAGATCAACATCTTTGATGAGCATGCTCGCGTGGTGGACGGCTACGGCGATTTCTCCGGCATGGACCGCGATGAGGCCCGCACCGCCATCCTGGCGTGGTTCGAAGACCACGACCTGCTGGATCATGTGGAAGACCACGAGCATTCGGTCATGCACTGCTATCGCTGCGACACCACGTTGGAGCCTTGGCTCTCTGAGCAGTGGTTTGTGGCGGTGGACAAGCTCAAGGGTCCGGCTACAGATGCCGTGACCTCCGGTGCCATCACCTTCCATCCCACCCGTTGGGAGCAGACCTACCTCACCTGGATGGACAACGTCAAAGACTGGTGCATCTCCCGCCAGCTGTGGTGGGGTCATCGGATCCCGGTGTTCACCTGCCAGGACTGTGGCTGGGAAGACGCCTCCATGGACGATGTCGAGGTATGTCCTAAGTGCGGCAGCCATCATGTGGTTCAGGACCCCAGCGTGCTGGACACCTGGTTCTCCTCGCAGCTGTTCCCCTTCGCCACCCAGGGCTGGCCGCAGCATCCTGAGGAGATGGAGGGCCATTATCCCACCAAGGCCCTGGTCACCGCCCGCGACATCATTGCGCTTTGGGTGGCCCGCATGGTGATGAGCTCGCTCTACTTCACCGATCAGATCCCCTTCGAGGACGTGGTCATCTACGCCACAATCCTGGCCAAAGACGGCAGCCGCATGTCCAAGTCCAAGGGTAACGGCGTGGATCCCATGGATCTCATGGCCAAATATGGCGCAGACGCCATGCGCCACAACCTGCTCACCCTCATCACCAACAACCAGGACGTGCGCTTTGACGCCGAGTTCGACAAGAAGACCGGCGAGTTTGCCGGCAGCCCTCGCACCGAGCAGGCCCGCGGCTTTGTGACCAAGATCTGGAACGCCAGTCGCTTTGTGCTCATGAATCTTGAGGGCTACGAGCCTGGCCAACCCACCGCTGCCACCGCCGAGGATGCCTGGATGCTCTCTCGCCTGGCCAAGATCGTGGACTCTACCACCCGTGCGCTGGACGAGTATCGCTTTGGCGACTATGCCCGCGACCTGCAAGCCTTCTTCTGGAACGACTTCTGCGACTGGTACGTGGAGCTGTGCAAAGGCCGTCTCAACTCCGACGATTCCCAGGTGCGCCTGGCCGCTCAGCGCAATCTGGTCTACACCCTGGACGTCTCGCTGCGCCTGCTGCACCCCGGCATGCCTTTTGTGACCGAGACTATTTGGGATGCCCTGCCCGTCTCTGGCTTGGACCTCTATGAGGCTGCCGACAAGCCCTCCCTCAAGCCAGCCCATGAGGGCCGATTCTTGATGATGAGCCTCTGGCCCGATCCTTCGCTGGTGGCTGAGTTCATGAATGACGAGGCAGAGGCAGATTTCGACATCGCCAAGCGTCTCATCTCTGGCCTGCGCTCCATCCGCGCCCGTTATCGTCTGTCTCCTCGCGAGGCGGTGGATGTGGTGGTAAAGGCAGCCCCTCAAGAGTCCGCTCGTCTGGAAGCTCAGCGCGACTTCATCTCCAAAGTTGGCTTCGTCACTTCGCTCACCGTAGGCGAGCATGTGGAAAAGCCTGGTTCCTCGGTCTCTCTGGTAGACCCAGACTTCGAGGCCTATGTGCAACTCGAAGGGCTTATCGACTTTGGCGCCGAGGCCAAACGCCTGGAGAAGGAGATCAAGAAGGCTACTGGCGAGCTGGCGGGTATCGAGAAGACCCTGTCCAACCCCGGCTTCATCGCCAAGGCCGCCCCAGAGATCATCGAGGCCAAGCAGACTCGCAAGGCTGAGCTGGAGGCCACGTTAAGTCGCCTTGCCGCACAGCTTGAGGATCTCTCCGAGTAGCAATGCGCTCCGTCAGACTGCCGAGCGCCTCGTAGGCTTGCCTGCGAGGCGCTTTTTCTAGGGAGTTCCTCTTGTGTTCAGGTATTATGTACACGATTACACAAGGAGTTGCCTAGAGTAGGGGGCAGCCTTATGGCCACCATCAAAGATGTCGCAAAGATTGCCGGCGTAAGCAGCGCCATGGTGTCTCGCTACTTAAACGATGGCTATGTAGCTGCCGAGAAACGCCCTCTCATTGCTGCAGCCATTATGGAGTGCGGCTATCGCCCGTCGCAGCAAGCCCGCAACCTGCGCCGAGGCCGCTCTAAGCTGGTGGGTGTAGTGGTCCCCCGCATCAACTCTGAGAGCGTGGCCCGCATTACTGCCGGCGTGGAGCAAGGGCTTTCTGCTGCCGGCTACCAGATGCTTTTGGCCAATACCGACAACGACCCTCAGCTAGAACTTGACTACCTCGAGCTTTTTGCCGCCTACCCCGTGGACGGTCTCATCTTGGTGGGCACCACGGTAGACCAAGCCCACAAAGACTTCTTTGAGCGCTGCCAGGTGCCTGCGGTGGTGGTGGGGCAGCGCTATGAGGGGGTCAGTTGCGTGCTCCAGGATGACTTTGGAGCCGCTCGCAGCCTTGCTGCAAAGCTCGCAGCCGCAAAACCTGGCGCACGCTTTGCCTACCTGGCAGTGGATCCCCAGGATGAGGCGGTAGGCGTTTCTCGGCTTCGAGGCTTCAAGGAGGGGCTTGCTGAATGGGGCGCCTCGCTGGACCCTACCTATATCAAGCGCTGCGAGTTTTCCTCAGAGTCCGGTCTTCAGGTCACTCGGCAGCTGCTGGATGAGGCAGCTGCCGCTAAAACTAACATCGATTACATCTGCTGTTCTACCGATCTCATTGCCGCAGGCGCACTTCGTGCGGTAGGGGAGCGAGGGCTGCATCAGGGAAAATCTGCCATTACCGTGACGGGCTTTGGCGACAACCAAGTGGTTTCCATGCTTACCGGTGGCATTCCCACGGTGCATTTCACTTATCGTACCAGCGGAAAAAAGAGTGCAGAAATGCTTATTGAGCAGCTAGAGCATCCGGGCGAGCTGCCAGTGAGCACCATTATGGGCTATCGCGTGGTGGCTCTATAGGCATCAAGAGCGGTAGCAAAGGAGATCCTTGGCGCAGGAGGAGTCGAAGGACAAAGGGCCCGTGCAAGGTGTCCACCATTTATCCCTTAATTGCTACCGTTGGCGGGACAGGAAGGGAAAAAGAAGGCTATTTTCCGTTGTAAAGTATGAAAACGTTTACAGTACCTAATCAAGAGACAGGGCAGCATCGGGGGCTGTCCTAAGAGAGAAAGGATTGGGTATGGACTACGCCAAATCCGCCAAAGAGGTGTTGGAGCTTGTGGGAGGGCCCGCCAATGTGGCGTCGGCCGCTCATTGCGCCACCCGTCTGCGTCTGGTCATCGCCGACAACTCGAAGGTGAACAAGGAAGCCATCGAGGACGTCGAGGGCGTCAAAGGCGTATTCGAAGCTCAGGGCCAGCTGCAGATCATCTTTGGCACTGGCACGGTAAACAAGGTCTACGATGAGTTTGTGACTGCCGGCGGCATTACCGGCGTCTCCAAAGCCGAGGCCAAAGAGGCTGCTGCTGCCAAGCAAAATCCCATCATGCGCGGCATCAAGCTCTTGGGCGACGTCTTTGTGCCCATCATCCCGGCCATCGTGGCCTCCGGCTTGCTTTTGGGCATCATGAGCACGGTGAACTTCATGGCGGCCAACGGCTTCATTCAGCTGGACACCACCAACGAGTTCTACGTGGTGGCAAATCTGGTATCTTCCACCGCATTCACCTTCTTACAGGTGCTCATTGGATTCTCGGCTGCCAAAGCCTTTGGCGCCAACCCCTTCCTCGGCGCAGTCATGGGCGCCCTGATGATCCATCCCAGCCTGGAGAGCGCCTACAATCTTGCCGAGCTCTCAGCTCAGGGTGCGGTGCCTCAACAATCCATGCTCTTTGGTCTCATTTCGGTGGACTGGATGGGCTATCAAGGCCACGTGATTCCCATTGTCATCGCCTGTGCCATCCTGGCCTTCCTCGAAAAGCGCTTGCACAAGGTGGTTCCCGAGGCCATCGACCTCTTTGTGACCCCTCTGGTCTCCGTCTTTGTGAGCGCCTACCTTACTCTGGGCTTTGTGGGGCCCCTCTTTGTAGTGCTTGAAAACGCGGTGCTGGGCGCCGTCCAGTGGCTCATTACGCTGCCCTTTGGCCTGGGCGCCCTGGTGGTGGGCGGCTTCTACGCGCCTACGGTGGTTACCGGCCTGCATCAGATGTACACCGCCATCGACCTGGGACAGCTGGCTTCCTACGGCGTCACCTACTGGCTGCCCATTGCCAGCGCCGCAAACATCGGCCAAGCGGCTGCCTGCCTGGCTGTCTCCGTCAAGACCAAGAACCCCAAGGTCCGCGGCCTGGCGTTCCCCGCCGCCCTCTCCGGGATCATGGGCATCACCGAGCCGGCCATCTTTGGCGTGAACCTCCGCTACTTCAAGGTCTTTGTGGCTGGATGCATCGGAGGCGCGGTAGGCGCCCTCATCTGCTCGCTCACCGGCCTTGCCGCAGCAGGCACGGGCGTCACCGGCCTCTTTGGCATCCTGCTCTGCCTCAACATGCCTTTGCAGTACATCATTATGTTCGCTGTCACCACTGCCGTGGCCTTTGGCCTCTCCTTCATGCTCTATGCCGATGAGCCCCAGGCTGCCAAAGCCGCCCCTGCTGCCGAGAAGAGCTCCCCTGAGCCAGCTGCCGCCTCTCAGTTGGATGTCGCTCCTCAGATGCTTGCCGCAGAAACCCTGGTGGCCCCTCTGGCGGGCTCACCCATCGCTGCCCAAGAGATTCCCGACCCCACCTTTGCCGCCCAAATCTTGGGACCCACGGTGGCTATCGAGCCTGGCGAGATCGATCGCTCGGCAGTGGTGGCTCCCTGCGGCGGTGTGGTCACCACAGTCTTTGATACGGGACATGCCGTGGGCATCACCAGCGACTCTGGTGCCGAGATCCTCATCCACGTAGGTGTGGACACCGTCAAGATGGCTGGCCGCGGCTTCTCCAAGCGCGTCACAGAGGGTCAACGCGTAGCTGCCGGCGACCTGCTGCTGGACGTGGACTTTGCTGCTCTGCGCCAGGAAGGCTACCCCACTACCACCATGATGATCGTCTCCAACGCCGACGACTTCGAAGTGGAATGCCGCGAGATTATGGATTCTGTGGAGCCCGGCAAGAGCTCTGTCATGGACCTCGCTCGCAAAGGATAAGGCGCACCCATGCTGCTTCAAACCTCACCGACTCCCACCGCCACGCGCACTCACGGCCCTTGGGCACAGCGCTTTCATCTCATGCCTCAGGCAGGTTGGCTCAACGATCCCAACGGCCTCTGCCAAAAGGACGGCACCTTTCATGCCTACTTCCAAAACTCTCCTGACCAGGTAGACGGAGGTCTCAAGCATTGGGGCCATGCCACCAGTCGCGATCTGGTGCGATGGGAGCCAGATGGGGTGGTGCTGTCTCCTGACACCCCTTATGATGCCCAGGGTGTCTACTCTGGCTCGGCGCAGGTCCACGACGGTCGAATTTGGGCCTTTTACACAGGCAACGTCAAGCATGCGTCTCACGAGGTTGCCTTTGATTACGTGACGAGCGGTCGAGACGCCAATGTCTTGTTGGCTACCAGTGACGATGGCTCTCACTTTGGCCCCAAGCAGCTGCTCTTGACTCCCGCTGACTACCCGGCTCACCTCACCTGCCATGTGCGCGACCCCAAGGTCTTTGCCAGCCCCTACGCTCAAGGCCCTGCCTACCTCATGCTGCTGGGCGCCCGCGCCAAGGGCCTAGATCGTGCCCATGACAGAGGCGAGCTTCTGGTCTTTGGCTCGGAGGACCTCACCCGCTGGCGCTTGGAAAACCAGATCGTCTCCCCAGAGCCCATGGGTTACATGTGGGAATGCCCGGATTTTCTCGGCTTGGGAACCACCTCTGCTACCAGTGCCGAGAACCGCTGTCCCCAAAAAGAGCCGCTCAACCTGCTGTCGGTAAGCCCCCAAGGGCTGGAGGGCCCTGAGGCAGGCTCCAATGTGTATCCCAGTGGCTACATGGCCTTTGCAGGGTCTTTGGTAGGCGCCTATGAGCTGGGTCGGTTTCATCTCTGGGACGGTGGGTTCGATTTCTACGCGCCCCAAACTTTCATGGCCCAAGACGGCCGGTGCATCCTCATTGGATGGATGGGCATGCCCGACTGTCCCCAACACCGCAATCCCACCGTCTCCTGTGGCTGGCAGCACTGCTTCACGGTGCCCCGCGAGGTGGTCACCGATGGCGCCCAGGTATTCCAGCGCCCGGTGCGCGAGCTCTATGACTATCGCAGCTCGCTCTGGCTGGGAGACGGGAGCCTGCAGGTCAGCGGCGTGCCCTGCTTTGACCTGGAGATAGCGCGCATCGTTGATTCCCAATGCTCGGTGACTGTGGCTGGTGGTCTCACCGTCTCTTACGACCAGACCTCCCATGAGATCGTGGTGAGTTTTGAGGATCGGCTAGCCGAGTCTTTGGGAGGGGGTCGCGGTGAGCGCCGACTCGCCGCCCCCGCTCTCACCTCCCTGCGCATCCTGGGGGACGCCTCTTCTGTGGAGGTCTTTTGCAACGGAGGCGCCCAGGTTTTTTCCAGCCGCTATTACCCGCGCAGCTATTCGGTGCAGGCGAGCGCCCCTAAGGCCGCCATCCGCTGCTGGCAACTGGATGTCTAAGGCTCGCCAACTTTGCTCTTGAGGGGCCTGCAGGCCGTTGATCCCAAGGCAGCTCGAGCCCCTCACCAGCGACTTCTGTGATTCGTGGTACTGCCAATACCGTTCAGGGCATCTACAGGATTTATACTGCCCCGTGCAAATTGTATCGTTATAAACTACTAAGCAACGCGCTCCCAAATATCACGGGCGCATCTGCAGCCGCCTCAAACCCCCGTGACACGTAGAGAGCGATGCTCTGCGAACCGCCTAGGAATGGAGACCCTATGACCGAGAAAAGCACCCTTCGCATTGGCTGCCTTGAGGCTGGCGGCACAAAGATGGTGATGGCTGTGGCAACCCCTGAGGGCATGATCCTCGAACGTGAGGAGATTCCTACCAAAGACCCTGCTATCACGGTCCCTGCTATTGTCCAGTGGTTTTCTGAGCGCTCCATCGACGCATTGGGCGTAGGCGCCTTTGGTCCCACCGGCGTTGATCCTAACTCCGACACCTATGGCTGGATCCTGGAGACCCCCAAGACTGCCTGGCGCCACTACGACTTTTTGGGCGGCCTCTCTGCCCTTGATGTGCCGGTGGGCTACGACACCGACGTCAACGCTGCTTGCCTTGGCGAAGCTACCTACGGCATTGCCAAGGGTCTCGACACCGTGGTCTACATCACCATTGGCACCGGCATTGGCGCAGGCGTACTTGCAGGCGGCAAGCTGCTCCATGGCATGCTTCACCCCGAGGCCGGCCATATTCTTTTGCGCAAGCGCTCCTACGATACCGGCGCCTCTGTGTGCGCCTACCACGACTCCTGTTTCGAGGGCCTGGCTTCTGGCCCCTCCATCGAGCAGCGCTGGGGCGCCAAAGGCTTTGAGCTTGCCGATAAGGCCGAAGTCTGGGAGCTTGAGAGTGACTATATCGCTGAGGCTTTGGTGGACTACGTGATGGTCTATTCTCCGAGCGCATCATCTTGGGCGGCGGCGTCATGAAGCAAGAGCAACTCTTTGATCTGGTGCGCAACAAGTTCACCGAGCTGCTTAACAACTATATCTCGACTCCACAGGTAAAAGCTGTGGACAGCTATATCGTGCCTGCTGGGTGCAATGGTGATCAGGGCATCTTGGGATGCTTGGCCCTGGGCGTTGCAGCACTGGAACAGTAGGGAGTAGATGCATTTCCCTTAGTTTGAGTTTGGGTTTCGTTAAAGCCTGGGTCCGGATCAAGGGTCTGCTCGCCTCAGAATAAATGCTTCATTAGCTACATCATTATGTAGCTAATGAAGCATTATTAAAATTGTAAGGTATAAAGTTACTGCATACGCTACAAAATAATGTAGCGTATGCAGTAACAATTTAGAGGGAGCACAAGGGCAAAAGCCCTACCGTCATGCGTTTTGGCATCGGCAAGGAACATTCAACCCCAGTTGCATTACTCCCACTGTATCGCCGCCCTAAGTGATGTTGATGTTATGCAGCTCGGCGCGCGATCCCACATTACGCGAAATTGAATACTCAAATGGCAGGCCGGTATCCACAAAGCCAATCTGTTCGATCTCTAAGAGGGGAGAGCCTTCTTCAGTCTCAAGCCACTGGGCTTCTTCGAGAGTGGCGGGTACAGCACGGATGATCCGGTGAAAGCTGGAAAGGTGCAATCCTAGATCCTGAGTAAGATAGCGATAGATAGAGCCTTCCAAGTGATGGCGTTTGAGGCCGGGAATGAGCTCCAAAGGCATGTAGGTGTTCTCCACCACGATGGGAATGTCGTCTAGACGACGCACGCGAATGTCGTGATAGGCGAAATCATCGGGTCCCATATCTAGGCGTTGGGCGATTTGCTCCGGGGGCACGACAATGGAAAACTCAATGATGTCAGAGCTGACTTTTTTATCTTGAAGCGCGTATTCGTTGGTAAATCCCACAGATCGATCTGAGCGACCGGTGTAGAGGACGTCACCAGCATGTAGGTCACTTTCTACACCCAAAGCTTCTGGCGTGGTCTTCACATAGGTGCCAGAGCCTCGACGGCTAGAAACCAAGCCTTGCTCTGCCAAGATGTCGATGGCTTTGCGCACAGTGATTTTGCTCACACCATAAAGGTCGCAGAGCTCTACTACGGTGGGAAGGCGGTCTCCGGCTTTAAGGCTGCCATCCAAAATAGATCCTTGAATATCTGTGGCAATGTCTTCGTATTTAGACATGGTTCATCACCTTGACCTCGATAAATAGCGGTCAGTCGTTTACATCATAGGATAGATGAGAAATTAGAGCGCGTTCCTTACAAATTGAGTATGGATACCGTTTATAGGGGATATGAGACCGCTCGCCGGGAAGCTCCATAGAAATCGAGCTGTGAGATCGCTATGCAAACAATTAGAGCGCTACAATACAAACCAAGAAACGGGACGCATATATAATAAGAACGATATGAATATCAATCCCTATAGATGCAATCACCAATAAGCGCAGGTAGTGCACTTATTTCTGCAAGTGGTAGTCCTGTCTGCTTGCCTCGGGTGCAGTATCGCGAGCCTGCCTTACCAACGCCAAGGAGTACGCATGAGCAACCCCACCCTGCCTCAAGACTTCTTTTTGGGTGCCGCTTTTTCGGGCCCTCAAACTGAGGGTCGATGGGCCGAAGACGGCAAATTGGAGAATCTCTGGGACACCTGGTCCATCGAGAACATCGATGACTTTTACAACAAGGTGGGCTCGTACGTGGGCAATGATTTCATGACCATGTATGAGGGCGATCTCAAGCTCTATAAAGAGACACTGGGGCTCGACTCGGTGCGCACCTCCATCCAATGGAGCCGCTTCTTAGATGAGAACGGCGAGATCAATCCTGCAGGCGCCGAGTGGTACCACCGTCTATTTGCCGCCGCCAAAGCCGCTGGTATCGAGATGTTCGTAAACCTCTACCACTTTGATATGCCCACTTACCTGTTCCGTCGCGGCGGCTGGGAGAACCGCGAGGTGGTGGATGCTTACGAGAACTATGCGCGCAAGGCCTTCGCCGAGTTTGGCCAGGAGGTCCGCTGCTGGTTCACCTTCAATGAGCCTACGGTAGAGCCTGAGCAACGCTACCAGGAGGGCAACTGGTGGCCCTTCATCAAGAACTTCAATCGCGCCCGCACCGTCCAATACAACATCTCCATTGCCCATGCCAAAGGCGTGCAGGCCTTCCGCGAGGCACAATCTGCTGGTCTCATGCTTCCTGATGCTCGAATCGGCCTTATCAACGCTTTCATGCCTCCCTATACCAAGGAGAACCCCTCTGAGGCAGACCTCGAGGCGGTGCGCATGATCGACGGCATCAACAATCGTTGGTGGCTCGACCTGGTAACCAAGGGCCAGCTTCCCCAAGACGTGGTAGAGACTCTGGCTGAGCGCGGCTGCGTGCTCCCCATTCGCCCGGGCGATGATGAGATCTTGGCCCGCGGCACGGTGGACTGGCTGGGCTGCAACTACTATCAGCCCACTCGCGTGCAGGCGCCTTCCCGCGACGTAGACGAGGCTGGTTGTCCGGTCTTTGCAGACAAGTATGTCTGGCCTGACGCCGTCATGAATGAGAGCCGCGGCTGGGAAGTCTACCCCAAGGGCATCTACGACTTTGGCATGACCGCTGCCCGCGATTACCCGGACCTGGAGTGGTTTGTCTCTGAGAACGGCATGGGCATCGAGGGTGAGTACAAGAATCGCGATGAGGCCGGCCAAATCCAGGATGACTACCGCATCGACTTTGTGCGCCAGCACCTCACCTGGATCGCCAAAGCCATCGAAGACGGCGCTCATTGCGTGGGCTATCACTACTGGGGCGCCATCGACAACTGGTCCTGGAACAACGCCTTCAAAAACCGCTATGGCTTCATCGAGGTAGACCTTATGGAAGGCTACCAGCGAATTCCCAAGAAGTCTGCCGCCTGGCTCCACGAGGTAGCAGCCACTCACGTGATTTCGTAGCACATCACAGTTTGGCTCTTAGGCCTTTGGCAACACCCGGACCAAAGGTTGGGTTTTTTAAAACGTAGAGAGAAGGAGAATCCATGGCTAACGAAAGCGGGCAGTCATTCCTCGATAAATTTGCCGAGGTATCTGCCAAGGTGGGCAACCAAGTGCATCTGCGCTCTTTGCGCGACGGCTTCGCCACCATCATGCCAATCTATATTTTGGCTGGCATTGCAGTATTAATTAACAACGTGGTCTTCCCCCTCTTTTTAGCTGACGGCTCTGCCGAGTTGGCGGCTGCTCAATATTGGGGAAACGCCATCACCCAAGGTACCTTGAGCTTCGCCGCCATCCTTCTGTGCGGCACCATTGGCTACTGCCTGGCCAACAACAAGCGCTTTGGCAACGCCATCGCCTGCTTGGTAGTGTCTATCTGCTGCTTAGTCATCATGTTCCCGCAAACGGTGACCACCACCGTGGCCAACCTGACCTATGCCACCAGCTCCGGTGAGGTGGCCGCAGGGGTCGAGACCCTCGAGGCTGCAGACCTCGCCGCCACCCTCAACATGGCTGAGGACACCACCTTCGAGACCAGCGTCTCCGGCATGATCTCCACCAGCAACACCGGTGCTAACGGCCTGTTCGCCGCCATCATCGTGGGTCTTGTGGCCACCACCGTCTTCATCAAGATCTCCAGCGTCGAGAAGCTCAAGATCAACCTGGGCGAGGGCATTCCTCCCGCGGTGGGCAAGTCCTTCAACGTGCTCATCCCTCTGCTTTTGAGCCTCTCCATCTTTGGTCTTGTGGCTGCCCTGCTCAACGGTATCTTCAACACCAACCTCATGACCCTCATCTCCGAGTGCGTCGCCGCTCCTCTGAAGGGCGTCATGAACGCAGGCCCTCTAGCCGTCATCGTCATCTACACCGTCGCCAACCTGCTCTTCTGCCTCGGCATCCACCAGTCCACCATCTCCGGCGTGCTCGCCGAGCCCATCTTGACCGTCCTCATCGTCGAGAATATGGCCATGTATCAGGCTGGCCAGGTCATCCCTGCCGACCACTACATGAACATGCAGATCGTCAACTCCTTCGCCTTGATCGGCGGCTCCGGTTGCACCTTCATGCTTCTTCTGGACACCTTCCTGTTCTCCAAGAACAAGGCCTCCCGCGACATTGCCAAGCTCTCCATCCTGCCTGGCCTCTTTAACATCAACGAGCCTGTTATCTACGGTTATCCCATCGTCTACAACATCCCGCTGATGGTGCCCTTCGTCATCCTGCCCGATATCTTCATCGCCGCCACCTACGGCCTCACCTGCATCGGCTGGATCGCCCCCTGCGTCGTGCAGGCTCCCTGGACCACGCCTCCCGTGCTCTCCGCCCTCTTCTCCACCGGCTTTGACTGGCGTGCCGGCGTGTGGCAGGTCATCGAGATCGCCATCGGCATGGCAGTGTGGCTTCCCTTCATGCACATCTCCGAGCGCGCCACTGCCAAGCAGATGGAGATGCAAGACGCCGCCTAAGAGCTGTTGCTTAACACGCTACCCTGAGTTTTCCTGCGGCATTTTCAAAGGTTCGCCCGGAACTTCTGTAGCACGCCTCCCACCCCGTGCTCCTAGGGAAGGGGAAACGGTGTCCGGTCGCCGTTTCCCCTAGGGGAATCGCCTTGCGAGCGGCTCTCTAGGAGCACCTTTAATTACGAGGTTGCTCAGGCATTTTAGAAAAAGCTTTTTGACCCCAGAAAAATCAGGGTGCTCAGGACTTGCGCGTCGTGAGCCCCGTGCACCGCAAACAAGGCACATCCCAAGGCTTGCGAGCCCAGGCCTTGGCCCAAGACCCGGAGGCGGATGCCTCCCATCCCTAAGGAGACCTCAATGAAGAAGATCATGCTTGTGTGCAACGCCGGTATGTCCACCTCTCTACTCGTGCAGAAGATGCAAGCTGAGGCCAAGAATCGCGGCCTGGACGTCGAGATCGAGGCCCGTCCCATGGCCGAGGCCATGGAGAACATCGACTCCGCCGACATCCTGCTTTTGGGCCCCCAGATTGGCTATGCCAAGGGCGACTTCGAGAAGGCCGTGGATGGCGCCAAGCCCGTCGAGGTCATCGCGATGGTGGACTACGGTCGCATGAACGCCCCCAAGATCCTGGATGCTGCCCTGGCCGAGATCTAGGAGCTATCCCTGCGTTTTATATCCGTCCCGTTGCAACCCGATGAGGAGATCTGCTGCACCATGGAAGATATGAATGAGCTTCAACTCACTTGCTTCGAGATCATCAGCTATGTAGGCACCGCCAAGTCCTGCTTTGTGAACGCTATGACCAAGGCGCGCGAGGGAAACTTTGAAGAGGCCGCCAATCTCATAGCTGAGGGCGACAAGGCCTTCGCCGAGGGCCACGACGTACACCTCAAACTGCTCCAGGCCGACGCCGCCGGCGAGCGCGAGCCCGACGCCCCCCTCATCCTCCTGCATGCTGAGGATCAGATGGCAGGCACCGAGACCGTGCGCATCATGGCCACTGAGTTCATCACTCTCTACAAGCGCCTGGATGGCGTAGAGGAGTAGCGCACAACCCCTAGAGAGGGTGGTTGCGCCGCCCCTTATTCTTGCTGTGCCTGGCGATGGCGCTTGTGTAATTACTGCCATCATTAGCTGCCGATAAGCCCTAGCGCCCAGGCGTTGGGGCTTATTTCTTATCGGCAGATGCAAAGGGTTGAGGACTGTGAGCTTGTACTGTCGACTCTTGGCCGCGGGCGTCCTATCATCTGTGTCATGACATCTTTTGCGAATTTTCCACATAGATCTGAGGCTTCGGACCTTCCAACAAGCGAGTGGCGCGCTGCAAAGAAAGCTATGCTACGCTCGGAGCTTTTGGCTAGGCGCAACGCTCTATCTGCAGCCGAGCGCGCCGCCGAGGAGCACTTCGTCAATGAGCGGGTGCAGAGATGGCCCCAGTGGGAAAGGGCCGCGACTGTCTGCGGTTATGCGGCCATGGGTTCGGAGATATCATGCAACCAGTTGCTCAATAAAGCCTTGGAATTAGGCAAACAGGTGCTATTGCCAGCCTGTACCTCGGACAAAATGCTTAAGTGGTATCAGATAGAACCCGGTTGGCGCTCTCGTCTCATCCCTCACCCCTTTGGAATGGGAGAGCCAAATCCCTCCCAGTGCCTTTTGGTAGACCCTGTGGCACTCGATCCTGCAACGCTTCTGGTCATCGTGCCGGCAGTGGGGCTAGATCCTCAGACTATGGGCCGGCTAGGCTATGGAGGCGGCTATTACGATCGCTTCCTAGCCACGCTTAATCCAACGGTCACAACACTGGGTATTGGCTATAAATGCCAACAGGTAGCCTTATCAAATATCCTAGAGACTACCGATATTCCTTTACACAGAATCATCAGCGCTTCGCCCGATCTGTGCGGCTGGCGTCAAAAGGAGCATTCATGACTCATGTAGGCACTTTGAGCTATCCCTATCGCATCCCCTTCGACTTTGTGCCCATGAGCTACTCCGAAGCACTGGACCATCTGGCCCACATTCTGCGACTGGGTATTTGCCCCATGCTGGAGACCGTTGAGGAAATGTTGGATGAGCTTGGCCGCCCCGACGCCTACTTTGACATCGTCCAGATCGCCGGCACCAACGGCAAGACCTCAACGTCGCGCTACACTGCTGCTGTTCTAGGGGGAGAGGGGCTGCGCTGCGGCCTTTACACCTCGCCTGAGCTTGTGTCCTACACCGAACGCATGGAGGTTGACGGCGCTCCCATCGTTCCCGATGCCTTTGGCCTCTCCATCGCTGCCGCCGTCGAGGCGGGCAGGCGCGTCAACAGTCGCCGCATCATCCGGGATCTTCGACCCTACGACGTCACTGAGTTCGATACCCTTACCGTTGCCGCCTGTGTGGCCTTTGCCCTGGCAGAGATAGATGTGGCAGTGCTTGAGGTGGGTCTTGGCGGCCGCTGGGATGCCACCACGGCCACCCATCCTCAAGTGAGTGCCGTGACCGGCATCGGACTGGATCACACCCATATCCTGGGAGATACCCTGGGCCAAATTGCTGCCGAGAAGGCCGCCATCATCAAGGCCGGCCAGTCCTGTGTCCTTGGCACGGGCACCCAAACGCCCGAGGTGGCCCAGGTGCTTTTGGGCCGCTGCAAGGAGCAGGGGGTTGTTCCTCAGCTGGTACGCCAGCTGACCTCGGATGCCTGGGACCGTTTTGTAGAGACGGGCCAACAACCCGATCAGTCAGCCTGTCTTGAAGCCGTTGCGCTCCCTGAGGCGTCAACGCCCTCCGCAACGCCTTCCGACCAGCCCTCGCTTCCCAACGAGGCTGTGCGCCTTGAGAAAGCCTTGCTCCCACAAGAGGCCGCGCTTCCCAAGGGCTACTTCACGATCCGTCAGGAGCCCGCGTCTTTGGCCGACGCGCTGGTATTCGACCTGGTGACTCCTCGGTCTACCTACCGCGACCTGGCCGCTCAAAAACCCTACTACCAGGCACAAAACATCGCCTGCGCTGCCCTTGTGGCAGAAAACTACCTGGGCCGCCCCCTCCACCCCGAGGGCCTAGCAGCTTCTGTGGCCCGCTGCCCCACGCCTGGCCGCTTCGATGTGCTTAGAAGCGATCCTCTGCTGCTGGTCGATGCGGCACATAACCCCCAATCCATAGCCGTCTTCCTTGACGGGCTGCGCCGTTTGGCGCCTCAGGTGAAGGATCGCCCCGCACTTCTCTGTGCCGTCCTTGCCGATAAGGACTGCTCCGGGATCGCCCGTCTTTTAGGGCCAGAATTTCCTCAGGTCTATGTATGCCAGACCTCATCTCCTCGTGCGCTGGAAGCTTCAAAGCTGGCAGCCCTCTTCTTGGAAGCAGGCGCTCCTGTGGCAGGGGTCTATCCCTCTGTGGCCCAGGCGCTTGAAGCTACCTGGGGGACCGCTTTGGTGGCCACGGGCTCCATTACGCTGGCAGGAGAGGTGGCGGCACTTCTCGGCAGGAAATGAAAAGTGAGCTTCGAAGCACGTTCGGGCACGCTTGCGTGCGCTCGGACACGCCTTGGCGTGAGGGGCGATCAGGTGGCGGGGGAAGGGCTTCTCGGCAGCTGAAGGGAAACTTACTAAATCGTCACTGCGGCGGCCGTGGAATGACGGTGACGATGGCCTGAGGACCTGAGGCTTTCGGTACAATGAGCAGCGATGGCTATCTGTCGGGATATGATACTTGGCGGTGCGCCTGCCTACCTTCGCGCTCTAATTGGACTAAAAGGAGCCAGTTCATGCGAGAATTGCTGGATCAACTTATTACGCCTGAGGTGCGCATGGTGCTTTACCTCATGCTGGCGTGCGTGGTAATGCTCTACATGCTCTCCATCGTCTACGTGATTCGCGATGCTCAGCGTCGTGGGGCGGAGCCTTGGTGGCTGTGGGCCATTATCTCGGTGGTGCCCATCGTAGGCCTTCTGGCCTATGTGATCTTGCGTCCCAGCTCCTACTTGGTGGATCGCGAGGAACAAGACCTGGATATCGCGCTCCGTGAGCATCAGCTGTCTCACTATGGCATCTGCCCCAAGTGCGGTACGCCCATCGATCGCGACTTCATTGTGTGCCCCATCTGCAACACCCAGGTGCGCAACGTATGTCCCACCTGCCATCGGCCGCTCAATGCAGACTGGAAGGTATGCCCCTACTGCCGCACTCGCATCCAGTAACGGCTTGGCCAAGAAGCAGCTCGAGTAGCAGCCTGGCCACAATCGGTATTTGCAGGGCCCGCTCATTGGCAGTGGGCCTTTTTCATAGAGAGGAGCTCTTTATGCCTCGTGAACTTATGGCCCAAAAACGCCAGCGTGCAGCCCAGATTGAGGATCGCATGTTTGACTATTACGGAGAGGGCGCCTGCTCGCTAGACTACGACGATCCCTTCAGGCTGACGGTGTCTGTAGTGCTCTCGGCCCAGTGCACCGATGCGGCGGTTAACAAAGTGACCCCATCGCTCTGGGAGCGCTTTCCTACGCCTGCAGATCTTGCAGCCGCTTCCCTAGAGGAGATAGAAGAGATCATCCGACCTTTGGGCTTTTATCACGCCAAGGCCACCAAGCTCAAGGGTTTGGCTCAGATGAGCGTGGCAGAGTATGGGGGTTCCGTGCCCCACGACATCGACGAGCTCCAACGTCTTCCCGGGGTGGGGAGAAAGACGGCCAACTGTGTGATGTGCGAGGCCTTTCGCGATCCCCAAGGCATCGCGGTGGATACCCACGTCTTTAGAATCGCCCATCGCTTGAAGTTCTGCGGCCCCGCTGCCAAGACTCCCGAGAAGGTCGAGGATGCTCTTTTGCGCCTTTATCCTCAGGAACAATGGCTCTATATAAACCACCAGTGGGTCCACTTTGGCCGAGAGTTCTGCCGCGCCAAAAAGCCGCGCTGCTCCGAGTGCTTTATCTCTGACCTTTGTCCCAGCTTTCCTGAGAAAGACAGCGTTTAGCGCGCAGTGCAAGTGTTGGGAACGCGATGAGCGGGGAACCCGAGGATGATCTGGGGCTCGGAAGACTTAGGAGCGGTCTCAGGACTCGAGAGTCTTGGAGCTTCTTGATGGTCGCTCCATTACACCCCACCGCTTCATTGCGCTTGAGACTTCCAACTGCATCCGCTGGTCCCTTCATTTAACTATGGTTATTGATGTGGGACGTGGACGGTGGCGCCTTTAGTTGAATAAGGGGGTAGGAACCCTTCGAACGATTTATTCGAAGGAGGCCCCTATGGCCAAGCAAGACAAACATAATAAGCGTCTCGACCCCAATGAGGTGGGACGTCGTGTTCAGGAAGAGCTTGAGAAGGTGAGAGCTACGTCGGTGAAATCCTCTGATGACACATTGGCGCAGGATGACGATCTGGAGATGGCCACCGTGGAGGAGGTATTGCCACCTGCTCAGACCACTCCTCAGGAACTAGAGAACGAGCTGGCTGCCTACCTGATCGATACTGCGGTGCGCTCGGTAGACACAGAGAACCAGCGTGGCCGCTCTATTGCTTCCTACTCCAGCCGTCTGCTCATTGGTATTGCGGTACTTGCCATTGTGGCACTTGCGGTTGCTGTCCCCACCATTCTCATTCTGGCTCCCGGTTGGGAAGCCGTGCTTATGACGGCTCTCTTTACCGGCGTTTTGGTACCACTGTTGGTAGCGTTTTTGCTGGCAGTGACTGCTGGCGCAGGATCGGCCCGGATGGTCAAGGGTGTGCCGGCCGATCTCTTTTCCACTTCTATATCTGCCCCAGTGAAGACCAAGATGGAGCTGGCCAAGCGCATTTGCGCCGCCGAGCAGGAGCGTTACGAGGAAGCCAGCCATGTTCACGACCGCGTGGCCGGCGCGCTTACCGCTGCTCGCATCCTCATGCTCATTGCAGTGGGCTTCTTTGTAGTGGCGTTGGTATTCCTCTGCGTCATCATGCTCATACACGTTGCCTAGATTTGATCTCACAGCTTAAAGGCGTGAGGTGTGGCGGCAGGACAGTTTAGGCTGTCCTGTCGCTTTTTTATTGCGGGTTGGTAGGGCATATTGCGAGTGGCGAGGATTTTCAGATTGCTTGGAGAGTGCAGGGGAGGTCTGGCGCTTGCAGCTCGCACTCCATATGCACGTGCGGTGGGTCTCAATTCGCATTTCGTGCTTCGTATGCATGCGAAATGATTCCGAACCCGTATATCGGCCAGCTGGTGAGCTGGGGTTTTGTAAAACCCCAGCACACATAGGCTGCGAAATACGAGACTGGAGCGCTCGGGCATGCAACTGCGCCGCCATATGCGAATCCCGCGATGAAGCGTGCGCATCTACTCCCTGTGCATCCCGCATCAACTCCCCGTACTCCGCGCCAAAACCCCGCATCCCCTCGGCACACAAATACAAAAGCGGTTTAGCGCGACATCCTTTTTCCAAGAGGGGTACCATGACTGGGAGCCGGCAGAGGGCTGGCATTTCAGGGAGGGTTGTTAGCGATGCAGCAAGGCATGAACAAGCACCTGGGCCACAGGTTGGTGGTCGCCTGCGTGCATTCGCTCACGCTCACTCAAACTATCTAGGCGCCCCGGCAGGGCTGCACAGGCAGCCGTTCGGTGAGCGCCGTCTTCTCAGGGCTTGGGGCAACGTATGCCTGCGCAAGCCCTATTTCGTCGTCCAACGGCCATTGTGAGGCCGAGAGATTAAGGGAGAAGTACCCATGTCCAATCAGATTTCTGTACAGCTGCCCGACGGCTCCGCTCGTGAGTTGCCCGTTGGCGCCGCCGCGCAAGATCTGGCTGCCTCCATTGGCGCCGGTCTGGCAAAGGCTGCGCTGGCCGCTAAGGTCAACGGCGTCCCGGTGGATCTGGCCTGCCCCCTTCGTGATGGCGACCAGGTAGAGATTCTCACGCTCAAGAGCCCAGATGTCCTGCCAATTCTTCGTCATTCCTGCGCTCACATCATGGCTGAGGCCGTGAGCGAGCTCTTCTCCAACGTCGCCCTAGGCATTGGCCCTGACGTTGAGAATGGTTTTTACTACGACTTCCAGACGCCTGATCAAATCTCTTCCAACGACTTTGAGCGTATCGAGGAGCGGATGCGCGCCATTATCCGCGAGGATAAGCCCTTCGTGCGCGAGGTGGTCTCTCGCGATCAAGCCCAGGAGATCTTTGCCGACCAGCCCTTGAAGCTCGAGCTCCTCGACGATATCCCTGCCGAGGAGGATGTCACCATCTATCGCCACGGTGACCACATGGAGCTGTGCCGCGGGCCGCATGTAGCAAGTGCGGGCAAGATCCCTGCCGACTCCTTCGAGCTCCAAAAGGTGGCTGGCGCCTATTGGCGCGGTGACGCCAACAACGAGATGCTCCAGCGCGTCTACGGCGTCGAGTTCGCTACCAAGAAGGAGCTCAAGGACTACAACCATATGATGGAGGAGGCCAAGAAGCGCGATCACCGCATTCTGGGTCCCAAGCTGGGCATCTTCGAAACGTTGGACGAGGTGGGCCCCGGCCTGCCCCTGTTCTTCCCCAAGGGCGCCCGCGTGGTGCGCACCATGCAGGAGTGGCTGCGCAAAGAGCTCTATCGTCGTGGCTACGAGGAGGTCATCACCCCGCATGTCTACAAGTCCGGCGTGTGGAAGACCTCGGGCCACTATGACTTCTATAAAGAGAACATGTACTTCTTCAACGTCAACGAGGGCACCGACGACGATCCTCGTCTGTCCGAGTTTGGCGTGAAGCCCATGAACTGCCCCGGCCACGTGCTGCTCTATCGCTCCAACCTCCACAGCTATCGCGACCTGCCCTGCGCTACTTCGAGTTTGGCACAGTCTATCGCCACGAGCTCTCCGGCGCGGTCAACGGCCTGTTCCGCGCCCGCGGCTTTACCCAAGACGATGCCCACGTCTTCTGTCGCGAGGATCAGGTGGTAGACGAGGTGGAGTCCATCATGGACTTGGTAGATCAAATCATGGGCACCTTCGACCTGCCCTATGAGTGCGAGATCTCCACGCGCCCAGCTCACTCCATCGGCACTGACGAGATGTGGGACAAGGCCGAGTCCTTCCTCAAGGAGGCCCTGGAGAAGCGCGGCGTCCCCTACGACATCAACGAGGGCGACGGCGCCTTCTACGGCCCCAAGATCGACGTCAAGGTTAAGGACTCCATCGGCCGCACCTGGCAGTGCTCCACCATCCAGGTGGACTTCAATCTGCCTGAGCGTTTTGATCTCACCTATCGCACGGCAGACAACACCGTCGAGCGCCCCTGGATGCTCCACCGCGCCATCTTTGGCTCCATCGAGCGCTTCTTGGGCATCCTCATCGAGAACTACGCCGGCGCCCTGCCTCTCTGGCTGGCTCCGGTCCAAGCCGAGATAATCCCCATCGCCGACCGCCACTTAGACTATGCCGAGGACGTCGCCAAGAAGCTGCGCGCGGTAGGCGGCCGCATCGAGGTAGACAGCCACTCCGAGCCCATGCGCGCCAAGATCGCCAAGGCTCAGGAGCAGAAGGTGCCCTACATGCTGGTAGTGGGCGACAAAGAGGCGGAGGAGGGCACCGTCTCTGTCCGCGAGCGCACCGAGGGCGACCAAGGCACCATGACGGTGGATGACTTTGAAAAGATCATCGCCGACGCCCAGGTTTAACGCCAGCTCTCTCGCCAGCGCGCAAGGCGAAAGCGGCACATGGGTAGCGATAACCATTCGCTGAGCCGCAGCCCTTGGCGTTCCTTGCCGAGAAACCCAAAGCCCACGGGATTGCACTTCTCCCGTGGGCTTTCTGTTTGGGAAGTGAGGGGACGCCTTTCTTCAGAAACGGTAAGCTGTAGCTATGTGCTCGCTGCCAAAACCTCGAAGGCCGGGTGAAAGCCATGGCTCCACCTCCCGTGTTTGTGCTGTGTCCAGATTCTTTCAAGGGCACATTTTCCTCTACCCAAGTGGCGAGGGAGTTGAAGAAAGCGGCTCAGGCCCGATTTCCCGGCTGCGTGTGCCGAGTGCTGCCTGTGGCTGATGGCGGCGAAGGCACTGTTGACGCGCTGGTGGACGCCCTAGCCGGCCGCAAAGTCACGGTGGAAGTCGCCGGTCCTTTGGGAGACCCTCTTCTTGCGACCTTTGGCCTGGTGCGTCCCAAGGTCGCGCTCCCTTATGATCCAGCTTCGCTCCAGTCTCATGATCCGGGCTCGCCTCAGCCCTAGAGGCCATCATCGAGATGGCAGCCGCCTCGGGATTGCCGCTGGTAGAAGGCAGGCAAGATATCCTCTCTGCCTCCACCTACGGCACCGGCCAGCTCATTCAGGCTGCTCTGGACGCCGGAGCGAACGCGATCACCTTGGCCGTGGGCGGCTCGGCTACTAATGATGGGGGCATGGGGCTTTTGAGTGCCCTGGGCGTAACCTTTGCCGATAAGGAAGGAGTCTCACTGCCGGGAGGCGGTGGCTCCCTGGAGCAGGTGGCTCGGATCGATCTCTCCGGTCTCGATCCTCGACTGGCTCATACTCCCATAAAAGTGCTCTGTGATGTAAACAATCCTTTACTGGGATTCCAGGGATGTGCCCGAGTATTTAGCCCTCAGAAAGGGGCAACTCCCTCGGAGGTGGAGCGCCTCGAGAGAGGTATGGCATTCTATGCCGACGCTCTTGAAGAGGCTGCAGGGCGGCAGGCCCGAGAGCTTCCCGGAGCTGGTGCCGCCGGCGGCTTGGCCTTTGGCTGTGTGGTAGGACTCGGGGCCCAGCTGGTAAGCGGCATAGAGCAGGTGTTGCAACTCGTGGGTTTTGAAGAGATCGCAGTCACCGCAGACCTGGTGGTCACGGGCGAGGGGCATCTGGATGCTCAGACCTCTCATGGCAAGGTGTGCGCCGGCATTGGAGCGGTATGTCAGACGCTCCGGGTGCCTTGTGTGGCCCTCGTGGGCAGTGCTGCCATTGATGCACCGGAGATTCCGGGTATCCAGGTGGTCGTGCCCTGCGTGGGCGATGTCATGGATCTAGATGAGGCGCTGGCCCAAAGCCAGCGCACATTAGCCCAGGCGGCCGCGAGACTCTTTGACTTGCTGGCGTTGGGAGCAAAGCTACAGACATAGCTGCGGCGGATTCCTATACTTTAAGGGACCCGCCCACCCCAACCCCAACCACTGCCTGATCGTCCGTCCCCACTCAGGATCCCCAGGAGGTTCCATGAAGTTTACCGACGTCACGCCCACTAAAATTTCTGTTGCCCCTAATGTCTCCCTCAATGTCTGGGATGCCGGCCCCAAAGACGCCCAGACCCTGCTCTTTATTCCCGGCCTCACCTTTTCTGGCGCAGTCTTTTGCCACCAGTTGGATCACTTTTCGGATCGTTATCGCGTGGTGCTGGTAGACCCCCGAGGTCAGGGTGACTCCACCACCTGTTCCGAAGGCAACAACTACATGGCCCACGGTGCCGACCTCATCGAGCTCTGTCGCCAACTGTCCATTCACAAGCCTGTGCTGGTGGGGTGGAGCTGCGGAAATCTGGAGGCCTGGAGCTTTGTGCGCCAAGCCGGCTGGGATGCGGTGGCAGGTCTGGTGACGGTGGACATGAGCCCGCTGCCGTTGAACAGCGATCCTTCCGCCTGGACCGAGGGCACCCCCGACGAACTCCGCGCCGTAGGCACCCAAGTGCTCACCAATGACGAGGCTGCCGCCGGTTTTTGGGACGAATACCTGCGGGAAGTCATGTGGCAAGGCCCGCTCACCCAAGCGCAGTACGACTACTTCATGGGCCTTGGCGCCGGCTGCACCCGAGCCACCTGCCACGAGCTCTTCTGCGACGCCATCCTCTCTGACTACCGCCCTGAGGCTCAAGATGCCGATAAAAACCTGCCCACCCTCATGTACGTCGCTGAGCACTGGGCAGACGTAGCGGTGCCCTGGTTTAATACTCTATGCCCCAACACGCCCACCGAGGTGCTCGGCGCCCATCTCATGGCCAATCAGTACCCCCAGCAGTTCAACGCCCGCCTCGAGCAGTTCCTCCAAGAAGCGAATCTCTAGGGGAGTAGCAAGCTCGCTTAATCTTTCCATCAGCAATTCGCTGTAGCCAATAAAGCCTCGGACTCCAAATTCGAGGCCTTATTGATTATTAGTCCTGCCAGACCTTGCGCTCTACATCTGTCATGGTTGTTTGAAGCCATGGATCACATGGCTCAGAAGTGTTTTGCGCATTATTGGCAAGAAGTGATTCCAAGGTTATCGAACGATCTGCTTTTACTCTCCTATGATCCCTGGAAGTACTGTTGCTATCTATCTTGGCTTCACTTGGTACATTCATTTATTATTCCCCTCTCATTGGGTTCATCCAGTTTAAACGAGCGATATACAAAAGCCGCCCTATTCACCACAAGTGGCAAATAGGGCGGTGCGTTTTGCACAGGAGCCAACCATTCCTGCACCCATTAAGGGTCAATAGGTAAGCGCGGTCGCAGTCGCTTAGCTTGCCATTGCTACAGCTCCCTCGTTGGCATACCCGTGGAACACTGCCTTGTGCTCGTGATAGCTATAGACGCCTTCAAAACCCAGCTCCTGAAGCATTGCTTCAAGTTCATCCACACCACGGCCAATCATCCAGGATTCTGTGGCCAGGCTGCCCAGGGTAATGAAAGAGCCACCTAGCTCACGATAGAGAGCCAAAATGTCATAGAGTGCCTTATCGCGAGTCAGACCAGAGCGCACGCAAGATCCGTCAATGGCAAGTGCGCAGTTGTGAGAGATAAGGCTCTTCAGGATCTGAACCACAAAGGGCTTGATCTGCTCAAAAGGCACCAGCGCAGTGTAGCGGCGCACCAGATCCACCAGAGCCAGAGCATCCCAACCTTCCAGCCTATCTACCACGGCGCAAAGCTCCATGTAGTAGCGCTGTTGAGCCTCTGCCGCATCGTGCTCAACAGTGAAGCTTCCAGCTACCTCTTCATCCATTATCTTGTCCGCGTAAAGCATTATGACATCGGCTTCGTGAGCCTCATCGATGGCCCTTTGGGCTTCAGCGATCCTATGCGCCTGGGCATCCACCATAATGCCCCGAGTCACTTTCATGCCTGCAGGTGCATAAGCGGAGGCCTTCGCCAAGGCACTGGCTCCTGCGGCGGTGCAGCTGGTGGCGTGACGAACAAGGCACACTTCCGAGGCACCTTGCCCAGCAGCTTTATGAACCACTTCGGCGAGAGCGACAGGGGAGGACATGCCAAGGCTGCAAGCGATGGAAGAATCAACAATCATGGGGGCATCTCCTTTATTGGAGTCATTACTTTTGATGCCCCCCCCATACTAGGGCTAATAGCATACAAATTGTATGCTTAGATTTGTATCTCTTTGCGCTATCGCTCTCGCAGCGAAAACGCCCACTACAATGCCCATATATGCTGGTAAGTCACAGATATATTGTCACTTTGTATGGATGAAGATCCCCACACAACTCCGCATCAGTACAAGACTAGCAAAATACAAATGGCTTACAAAGAGACGCTTAATACCTATGGGAATAGCTCACTTCATCTGGCCTTATGTCGATGTCAAAGCGCGTGTTCTCACCCGTCTCATACCTCACGGCAGATTCCCAAGCACGCCCTTCTGCATCATAGGTAGTCCGCTGAATCCTAAAGCACGGCGCTCCGGCATCAATTCCCAATACCTCAGCCACCCACTCTGGCAAAGAGGCAACGCCGTAAGCCTCATGAATCCGCTCCAGTGATGTGCCTGCATCTTCCATTGCCTCTGAGAACATCTCGTAGAACGACCTGCCCGCTGTCTCGCTATCAAGCTCAGGCATCAGCTCCACAGGCACAGCCACGTTGGCGACACACAGCGGAATACCATCCGCATAATCTGCCCTCACGATGTCCCATACAGGCTCAGGTATCGACAATCCCAATCCCGCCATCTGAAACGTGGTAGGCCGCACCTTTTTAATTGAAAGAATCTTGCTTGAAGGCTCATAGCCCAGAGCACGCATCTCGCTATGAAAGCTCGGAGCGCCCTCAAAACTTCGATGGATCCGGCGTCTCTTTACAAACGTTCCCTGACCAGCCCGCCGAGTCACGCTTTTCCACTCAATAAGCTCGTTATAGGCTTTTCGCACCGTGGAGCGGCTCAAATCCAACGCTTCACAAAGCTCCATCTCAGTAGGTAGGGGATCGCCAGGCTGCAGCGTTCCATCAGCCAGCCCAACCTCAATCGCCTTGCTCAGGGCATCGGCCAGCTGCCTATAGAGCGGCACCTTTGACCCATAGTCAAGGTCATCTTTAGTCACAAGCATGCCGGCCCCCAAGCGTTATCCCACGGCATAATCCCACGTCATGCGCTGCTTCTATGCTACCCACCATCGCAAGGCTAGTCCAACGCCTCAAAGCGACTCGCCGCTTGTCGCTCCATGGAGAAACGCAAGGGCTGCATTTATGCATCATTAATACAACCAACACGATGACTGCGTTAGTAACCCCTCTGTGCAACTAACGTAGAACATTTCCAGAGGGACAAAATACTCTCAATAACCTAGCAAATTAAAACCCTTATGAACTGCAGCCCATCGGCGCCACTCTCCCTACCGCAGCCGATCCTTCGCCCGCGTCTTCACCTGTGTCAGCGCATAGGGCACCGCGCTTACCAGCACCATGCCTAGTATCAGCATGCCGGCTACCGCCAGCGCCTGCAGCCCCCACTCAAACCCAGAGTCCATCTTGCCTTGCAACAGCGCCACCATCATGCGGTACACGTCCCCGCCAGGCACCAACGGGATCAATGCTGGGGCGGTAAACGTTGTGATGGGCACTCTCGCCACCCGTGCGCATACCCAAGAGGCGCAGGTAAACGCTACTGCGCCGTAAAATGCGGCTGCAGGCTCTTCAAGCCCCTGATTCACCACGCTCTGGTACACTGCCGTGCCCAAAGCTCCAATACAACCGGCGCACAGCAGCAGGCGCCAATCCCGCACGTTATAGAGCAGCCCAAAGGCAGCCGAGGCCAAAAATGCCCCCACCGCCGCCATCATGACAGGGACCATGAGAGCACCCCCGTATAATGCAGCACCACAGCCGACCCTATAGCAATGGCAATGCCCACTAGCAGCGCCTTGCCAAACCGAGCCGTCGCAGACAAAAAGTTTCCCGAGAGCGTATCCAAAATCCCCGTCGCCAGCGTCATGCCGGGCACCAGCAGCATCAGCACTGGAATCAACAGCTTGTCGATACCCAGGGCCCATAGCCGCTGGCAAAGGCAGCAGGCAGCCGTTGCTAACAGCGCTTGCACCAGGATCGTCAGCGAAGAATTGGGGAGGAGCCTCGATGCATAATGCCCTGAAATCTGCGTCACAAATGCGATGATCGCCACGCATGCCAGCGCATCCAGCGAGGTCGTTCCATAGAAAATCGCAAATCCCACCGAGCCTACCGCAGCGGCCGCCCCCAACGCAGCGGGGGAGAAGCGCGGCCCTTCCCGCACCTCCCGCAACTTAGTCAATAACTCCCCGGCTTCCAACTTCCCCTGCTCGCACTGCTGCTCCAGCGCAATCACCCGATCGGTCGCCCAAATGTTATGGGACACCCCATCCAGCCGCGCAATCCGAGTCACCGTCTCACCCTTTGCCACCACGCTCACCATGATTCCCGTAAGCATTACAAAGACAGTGCACTCATCCACCTGCCGATAAGAACTCCCCATCGCACTGGCGGTATCTTCTGCCAGCTGAGTCTCACAGCCGCCTTCCACAAGAATTGTTGACGTCAGTAGCACGGCATCGGCCACTACCTCCAGCAGTGCACCTGCATCTCGACCTATGGACTCACGTGTCTCTCGGACTGTCGCCGATTTCCCCATGGATAACATCCTTTCGTACTTCCTTGGATCCTACCCATGCCACACCCCTCCCAAGGGCGTATTTTGTAGTACCAATAGGGCGTAAAATGTAGTGTCAACACGGCGTATAAAAGGAGAGAAGCCACTCTCTGTGACTTCTCTCCTCAAAACCCAACGCTATTTCTGCCTGACCATCACTACCGCCGACGCACCTACTACCAGCGTTGCCAGCCCCACAAGCACAGCTGGCATCAGTGTGCCTTCATCTCCTGTACGAGGAATGGCCGCAGCCTTCAGCGGGACGCCTCGAGTACGCACCGGCGGAGTCTTCTTTGATCCCGGCTCCTTCGTATCGGGCTTCTTTTGATTCTCCGGCTTTTCAGGATCTTCCTTTGGCACTTCCCGAAGTGTATTGGTGACCGTAAATCCCTCAGTGGCATCACCGGCAATCTCTGAGTCATAGCCCTCTACAGGATCCTCGGTCACTGTATACGCAATCTCGTGACCATCTGCGGCAAACTTCCTCAGCCCGCCAAAGCTGCCTTTCCAGGCATTCACTCCAGATAACGTCAGCGTTTTACCGGTATCTTGGCCATCTGCATAGAGATGCACCGTCACCGATTCCGCGATTCGTCCTTTCCACACCTTGGTTACAGAAACCGCAGTGCGCACCGGATCGTTTGCCACCGTCACCGAGGCTTCGAGCCCCTCGCCTTGTACCTGCACCTCGTAGACCTTGTCACTTTTCTCATAGCCTACCGGCGCCGACTTCTCCCTTACCTTGTACGTGCCGGGAGCAATGATTCCTGAGACAATCGTGCCGTCCTCACCAGTAGTTAATTCAAAAGTAGTGCCATCGGGCCTTTGTACTTCGAAGACTGCGCCAGGAAGCCTCAAAGAGTCATCCTCTGAGGAAGTCTTGATAATGCGAATTTTTCCACCAAGATCGCCTTGTCCCCGGCCTCCAGAATCTGCCGTGCGCACCGTGGAGTTCCTGGTTTCGCTCTTTTCAGAAGAAGCAAGATTTACTTCATTCCTCAGTACTGTACCGCGAGTATAAGTGGTGCGGTAATTAAGTTGATAAGAGTCACCATTCAGATCACCCAGATCCACAGAATAGGACCTCCCATCAGGTGAGATGGTGAGCCGTCCTGCAGTGTCAACCGTTTCCAATACTCGGGTGACGTGGCTCCTCGCATTCATCTCCACCTTGCGAAGAATAAAGCTATCGGCTATGTACTTTTCAGAGCCGGTACCTCCGCTTAAGCGGTCGCTGATCTTCGCACCGGTAAGGTTTTGCTTATCGTGGTTGATGCGCACAGTCCAGTGAGCCTCTGGGTTGTTTGCATCAGGGCTTCCCCATTTTGCAAGCACTTCGTTCTGAATATCTCGGGGGCCTGCAACATCAATGGTTTTTTCGATAACCTTTCCGGCCACTGTGGCATGAATGGTGTTCTTCTCATCTAATTTCAGCTTGGTAGTATCAAAACGGGCTGCAAGATAGATCGAACCACGCACATTCCTTCGCCCCTCCACCCAATTGGTGAAGGTGACCCGCACAGTTCCTCCGCCAGTGGCCCCCGGCTCTACATGGGCTTTGGCAATCACTGTCGTGCCATCTTCTCCGTAGATGTTGAAATCCCTGGCGGTGCTTTCAGAGGGAAACACCATTTGATCGGGGAGGGCCATATCAAAGTAATCGCCCTCATGAAGCTGGTCCCCGTTTGCCGAAGCATCCCAGGTCATCGCAAGATAAAAACGATCTGTATAGTAGATGCGATCCGTATCCTCATGATTTAAGTTTTGAAACGAGAACCGCTCTACATTCACATCCACCGGTTTAGGTGTTGAGGCGGGCCTCGCAATTGCAGACGTGATTCCACTGAGCAGTGTAATTGATGCAATAAGCACCCCAAACAAGATATAAACAATGGGCTTTCTTTTCATGGGGCGTAACCTCCGATTCTCCAACACCATATGTGCACAAAAAAGTAATTCAGTGCTACAATGGCAAGGAATGTTAGGCGCAATGAGCTGCGCTTCCACAAATTGTAGTTACGCAAAGGCTACTGTATATATTTATGAATGTAGAAGAGCCTTCAGAAAAGATGCTTATGAACTTAAAGCAATAGTAAGAAAGATGCACTATGCACTTTGTTCCCTCATTTTATGCATATCTAGATTGCGGCGTCCTCCGACTTCCAACGCATTGTCTGAGGGCTCTGTCTCATTGAACTTATCTCTTCTTCCCAAAGACGTGCTCTAGGCCAACCATTTGCTCGCAAGCTGGTCTTTCTGAAAGATCGCAGCCTCTTATGCCCCTATTTCCATAGCGGGTAGTAAGGCAGCTATCGCTTATTTGGCTGCGTGATGTCGATTTGTGAAACGGCGATTTCTCCGGACATGAGTTTCGGCAAAAGGGCATCTCGCAAATGTGACAGCTGAGAACTCTCCTTTGCGTTTGCCACAATTTGAAGCCGCATCGGCTCAGCAACTTTTGCGAACTTCATGAGATCATCTCTATTTGGTAGAGGAACATTCAAAGCTTCCAAATCGCTTTTCCCCATGTGCGCTACCGTAGTACCTGAAGCGTAGTTTTGGATGAAGCCAAGAAGAGGCTTGAGTACAAAAAAACAGGTAGCTCGGCGTGATTTCGGTTCCAGCTAGAGGTGCAAAATAACAAACTCGTTAATTTAGGACTGCCTTATCACCGAGCCAAAACGTTGGAGCGAACTCGGCATCCATTCCAGCTATTACAAAACCAGGTTCTATGAAAGTGCATTTAGGGTGCTCTTCTGTCGTAAAGAATTGCGGCGTATATGTGCTAAGATCGCGAATCCTAATTAGCGGATATCCGTTCCCGTCCTCATTGAAGAGGGGGGATTAAAAGCCGCCCCGTAAATCACATTTGCGATGTCATAGATGCTACCAATTACTGGGTTATCGTAGCTAAAAAGTTCATCATAGAAGACCTGCATACACTCAAGTAAATAATCATTTGCCATATAAGTGGCACTACATTTTCAAGTGTAAGTATCTGCGGTTGATCAAGTGCATAGGATCTGATCTCTTCGGTTGCGAATGCACCTTAAACAATCAGGTAGTATTAAGAAATCATCTGGTTGGTTAAGGAGACTCTGAATGATAGATCCTAAAAAATCGCTCTGGGGAGCATTGAAGAACATCGATGTACAAGGTCTTGTGGATGGAGCTGCACAAATGGCTGAAGGTGCCACCCAGATTGCCACAGAGGTTGGTTCTGCTTTAGGTGAGACAGCAGAGAGGGTCGGTGCGGGCGTAAACGGCGCAATCGAGGGATTCTCTAAAGGGTTTGGATCGGAGAAGCCTGATAAGGAAAATCTTGATAGAGACGATGTTGATGACATTTCTGATGCCAATGAAGAAATGGCTGACCTTCTAGAAGATATCGAGATTGAGGATTCTGAAGAGGAATTTGCCGATCGATCCTTTGTGGATGGAGATCTTCAAGATGTCATGGATCGGCAGGATCAAGAAGCTGAGGCATTTGCTAAGAAGTTTTTGCTCTCTGCGATCAGGTTGAGGGGCGTCAAGATTGAGCGAGAGGCATTCTTGCAGCAGGAGTTGGCAAAGAGGGGTCTTTCTCAAGCACAGATTGACTTGGCTATAACTGAGCGTCCCGCAGTTGCAGGAGTTGATCCTGAGATTCTTGATGCTATCGCACGTGAATCCATCGCCCTTGAAACTAATAAATCTTCCTGGATGTCCTTTGCTGCCGGGCTTCCCGGTGGTTTAGCTATGGTGGGAACCATTCCTGCTGATATCACCCAGTATTATGTCCATGCATTTCGCATCATGCAGAAGCTTGCCTATACTTATGGTTGGGATAATTTCCTTGACCAAGTTGACGAGACTGATGATGAGACGCTTGCAAAGCTGGCGTTCTTCTTTGGCTGCATGGTAGGTGTTGGAGGAGCAGCTGTTGGTCTTAAAGCCTTTGCAAACAACGCAGCTAAGGCCGTGGCTAAGAATGTAGCTAAAGCCACCCTTACTAAGACAACTTGGTATCCAGTTTTGAAATCGGTTTTGCGTGCAATAGGCGTGAAGGTAACTAAAGTTGGTGTAGGAAAGGCTGTTGGTAAGGTCGTGCCTCTTGTTGGAGGAGTGGTAAGCGGTGCCATGACTTACGTGACCTTAAAGACCGAATCAGGAAAGCTTCTAGAGCAGTTGAAGAAACTTCCTCAGGCTCAGCCAGTGCCTGAGGAAGTCATTGAAGAAGAGGATGTGGTTGTGGAGGAAACCATCGAAGAGGAGGATTAGCTCTAAGGACTATCTTTCTGCAGCTTGGGGGGTGCGATTTTCTCGGCAGCTTGGATGGATTGATTAAGAGTTCGGAGCTTGGTGAGTGAGATGGGTCGTTGGCTTGTCTTTTGCTGCTTGCCGCAAGCTTCCCAGACTTGCTTGCCAGGGCCGTTGCAGATCTCTTCGAAGGATCCGTCGGGATGGATCAGAAGAACAATTAAATAGTTGGGCTCTTCATTCAAGGAGACTCGGGTTCCCTGGGTTGCCTTGATTTGTATGAGTCGACCCTGATGGTCTTCTGCGTCATGGACGGGACGGGAAGCCTCGAAGAGCTTGAGGCCGTAGTAGTCAGCGGCAACTACCTCGCCAAGGCTTCCGACCATGTGACCATCGGGGGTGAAGTGCCTGCCTGGGTAAAGGTTGTTGAGACGATTGGTGATGGCGTAGAGGTCATGGATGGCCTGGGCAGTCTCGGGGTTAGGGTGAATGAAGGTGGCCATGAATGCATCCAATCAAAAAAGAGTAGGTTTGGACTATTCTTCGAAACTGACAGTAAGGCATACAAGAGACGCAAAGGCCTACCGCACAATATAAATCTGTATCTATGTTAGTGGAATAGGCAGGGGCAATTGCAGTGCCAATACCGTACTACGATGGGGTACAATCGTTTTGGCTAAGAGAGTGTGGTTAAGGAAGGTTTGCTATGGCCATGACGAGCACTGCAATTAGGTTTGCACCTGAAGAGCGTCAGTGGATACAAGCTTATGCTGACATGCAAGGAAAGTCTTTCTCCGAGGTAGTAAGAGAAGCAGCATTAGAGGCGGTGGAAGACGCTTGTGATTTGGCGGCTTATCGAGATGCTTTGGCAGAAGATGACGGCACTCACTATTCCTTGGAGGAGGTCATCGAAGCGGCCATGAAGGCTGAGTGAGCTGGAGAGTAGAGTTCACAAAGCGAGCCGCTAAAGAAGTGGCTGCAATACCTAAAAAGCAACGAATAATGATCCTTGCCTGGATTCAAAAGAACCTAGCAGACTGTGATAACCCTCGGGCGATTATTGGAGGAAAGCAACTGGTAGGAACGCAGGCTAGCTGGCGTTGGCGAGCTGGTAGCTATCGGATTCTTGGACACCTAAAAGATGGGGTCTTGCTTATAGAAGTGGTGCGAGTAGGTCATAGGCAAGGAGTGTATGAGAATGTGCCAGAGCAGTAATTACATATTAGATGTTGTAGTTCTTATCGGCAGTTTAAGATTTGCGTTTGTTGCGCCTTAGAATGCGCTTGGTTTCTTTGATCTCGTGTTCGTCATGGCCCTTAAGGGCTTCGATGCCTTAGTCAAGGCCGTCGACATGGGGTTGCTCGCGGTCGAGCTTGGCCTTGTGAAGGAGGTCTGCCATGAGAGTGATCCTAGATGAGGAAGTGTAAAACGCGTTTTGCACTTAGGGCGAAAAGAGTGCGATCTGTAAAGCGTATTCTACGGTTTTGGATTCTTTTGGCCATGGAGGGTTTCCCAGAGCCAGAGGCCTTCGGCGGAGAGATCGTCTGTGGTGAAGTCGCTGGTCTTGGTACAGTCGGGCTTGAAGAGAGCCGAGGCTTCGTTTTTGTTGGAGAGGTTCCAGCAGACGTAGCTGATGTCGAGAGAGTCCATGAGGTCGACCCAGGCGTTGGCGGAAGCGTAGTCGATGGTGCCAGAACCGGAAGCGTCACAGATGCCAAACTCGCTCACAAAGATGGGGAGGCCGGCTTTGTTGGCGGCAGAAAGCGTGTCGCGAAGATCCTGCTGATGAGTGGCAGCGTAGAAGTGCAGGGTGTACATGATGTTGTCGAAGTCGAGAGGGCTGGCGGCTGCTTCATCTACCCGTTGGGACCAGTTGGGAGTACCTACGAGGATCACGGCGTTGGGAGCATGCTGGCGGATGACCGGGATGACTTGATTGGCGTAGTTTTTGACGTCGTTCCAGGTGGTGTCGCCATTGGGCTCGTTGCAGATCTCGTAAATGATGTTGGTGGAGTTGGCGTACTTCTCGGCAATGGTAGAGAAGAAGGTTTTGGCGTCGTCCACGTGGGTGAGGGGATTGTTATCTGAGAGGATGTGCCAGTCGACGATAACGTAGAGGTCGGCGGCGGTGGCCTGGTCGATGCCGTCCTCGACCAGCTGGGTGAGCTTGATGCGGTCGCCGTCGGTACAGTAGCCGCCGGAGTCTGCGGTATAGAGCGCCAGGCGCACGACATTGGCGTTCCAGTCTTGGCGCAACTGGTTGAAGAAGGGCTGGTTGACGTACTGGGGGAACCAGGCGAGGCCGTGGGTGGAGACGCCGCGGAGCTGGACGGGCTGGCCGTCGTCGCCTAGGAGCTGCGTGCCTTTGACTGAGAGGGTACCTGTGATGGAGGGGGCGGCATCGCTGGGATCTCGGGGCTTTGGCGCCGGCGTGCTTGCCGGCTGGGAATCGCTGGAGGTGTCTTGGGTGGGGGTATTGGAAGGTGAGCTGCACCCGGCGAGGAGCGCCAGAGTGATGGTGAACAAAGCAACGAGCATTGCGGTGGGGCGGCAGGGATGGTGCATAAGGGGCCTCTCGGTAGGGTGACTAGAGGTGTTGCGTTTACCCGATTTGAGGTTATTCGATTTGGGCTGGGAGGCGGGAATTAAATATGGAAGTTGCCCGCCCAAGCTAGATAACAGAGAGTACCAGGTAGACGGCTACGCCCACAGCAGCACAAAGGGCGAGGGATTTGGTTTTGACGGCACAAAGGGCCACTACCGCTGAGGCTATGAGGGGCATGGCGCCGGTCCAGAGGCTTTGGGCCCAGAGTTCGGGTTGGCATAGGTCGTTGGCTACCAGAGCCGCAAAGGCGGCGGCTGGAATGAGCTCAAGGGCGCGGGTGGTGCGCACTGAGAGCTGGCGCTTGCCAAGGACAAAGGTGGGGGCACAGCGACAGAGAAGCATTCCGACCAGCAATACTGCGTAGACAGGCCAGAACCAGGCGAGATCGGTCATTGGCGGTCACCTCCGGGAGTGGAGGGGGCGTCTGGGGTGTGCGAAGGATGGCTGGCGTCTAGGTGGGAGGGCGCGGGTTTCTCGGCAGCAGAAGGATTTTGATGGATGTCGAGGATTACGCCTGCAGCTACTCCCGCGAGGGCTCCGGCGACAATGGCCATAGAGCCAAGGCCTGCCAGCTTGCAGATGATCACCACGAGGGCCGAGACTGCCACCACGAGGATGGTAGGGGTGGTGAAGGTCTGGGTGAGCAACAGGCAGATGAAGATGGAGGTCATGGCAAAGGAGGCCACGGCAGTGGAGATGGGCAGAATGTCGCCGGCGATGGCGCCCAGGGTGTTGGCGGAAGCCCAGGCGAGCATGGAGAGGATGTTTGTGAGGGTGGCGTCGGTGGCAGACCAGGTGGGATCTTGGGCGAAACGGCTTGTGTTGACGCCAAAGGACTCGTCGGTGACAGTGGCGGTGCAGAGGGCTTTGAGAGGTGCAGGTGTGGTGGCCAGGCGCGGAGCCAGCGAGGCGCTATAGAGCAGCTGGCGCAGGTTGACCAGCGAGATGGAGAGGGCGATGGAGAGGGGGCTTTGGCCAGCGATCCACATGTTTGCCAGCATAAATTGCCCGGCGCCGGAGTAGTAGGTGGCGCTCAAGAAGAAGGCCATGGGGGCGTTGAGGCCCATCTGAGCTTCGAGGATGCCGGCGGGAATGCCAATGACCACGTAGCCCAACATCACCGGCAGCGCAGCGGGCAGCGTGCGTTTGATGAGGGAGACAAAGGGCATGGGCGGCTCCGGGGGTTAGGGCGGGCAGTAGGCTATTCAAGTGGCATTCAGAAAGCCATGAATAGTCATAGTACTCTTTTTTGCGGCATGGGCATCGAAGTTTGAGCTGCTGGACGCCTTGAGATGGGGGAGCACCAGTGCGGGACAGATGAACTGCGAGGGGACCTCCCGATGCAGAGAGCCTACGGGTTGGTGGATGGGAACTGTTCAAAAAATGACAATTGCTGAACAGTGCCGAGCTCAAGGAAACTTTCCTGGGACATGAGGGTAGTGTAACTGCGCAATTGATGATCCGCCGCATGGATTGTAAGAAGGGGCAAAGGGGCTGTCATGAGCGAAGCTGATGAAACTAAAGGCGGCAAGAAAGAAAACGCCCACTTGCAAGGTGCTGACGCACGGGATGCAAGTGCGGGAAATGCCGAGGTGCATGACACTAAGTGGCGCAGCGCATTCTCAGATGCATCGTTCGCTATCGCTATTGTGATTGCGGTGGTTATGGCCTTAGCGGCGACGGGCTATGCTCTCTTTGATGCCCATCAAAAGGCGATTGCTGTTACTGCGACACGCGCCAAAGTCGAGGCATTCAATCAATATGTAGACTACCTCAATGTCACTGCCGAGCATTTTTTGTATGGGGGAGCCAAAGCAGTGGAGGCCGGTGGTCTGGTGGAAAGCGTTTGGAGCTCTGCGATCAACAATCCCAACGGCAGCTGGGATGAAGATATTGCGCCCTATAAAGCGGCCGATCCCAACCAGGCGCTGTCCAAGCTGATGACATCCAATGCCTATAACGGGCTTTGTCATGAGATGGAGAGCACAGAATGCTCTATAGACGACTCGTTCAAGCAGCTGGCCTCTCCTCCGGAGGGCTGTGACGAAGCCTATGACACCGTGAGGGACATGCAAAAAGAGTACAAGGTCCTGTGTGAGATGGTGAGAAGGCCTTCGGGAACCTTGGAGAATTATCGGGAGGACTTTGGGAACGCCCATAAGGAGCTAGTCTCTTCCTACGAGCTTTTGAAGACTCAAATCCCTGACAAGATGGATGTTTCTGCCTAGATAGCCGGGTTTGCGGCTAGTTGGGGCAGTAGGCTGCGCGGTGGGGTATATAGCGCGTATTGTGCGAAACCCTTCAAGGGGAGGAGTCCTATGAGTCAAACCTTTATGACACTCTCGGCCTATGAGACCAGCGCCGAGGACTTTTTTACCAAGTTGATCGACGCAAAAATCGACCTGTTGGTGGATGTGCGACTTCACAACACCAACCAGCTTTGCGGCTTTACTAAAGAGCGCGACCTTGCCTACTTCGTGAAGACCATCGTGGGGGCTGCCTATGCCCACGATGTGGACCTGGCGCCTACTACTGACTTGTTGGAGCCTTATCTGCATCATCACATTGACTTTGACGAGTATGCGAGCGGCTATAAGGCCCTGATAGATTCCCGCGGGTCGCTGGCAGATTTCTCTACCAAGTATGGCCAGTACCAAAACATCGCTATTCTAGGTACTGCTACTCATAAGCGCCGGAGCCATGCCGAGGTGCTGGCAGAGCTTCTGACAGAGAAGCCCAAGGCAACCCACTAGGCGTTGTGAATCTTTAGAAAGGGACCAATTCATGGCCAAATCAACCCCCAAGTCTTCTAACTACCGCTTTGACGACGACACCATGACGCTGGTAAAAGCTGTGGTGGATGCCACTCCCGACGACAATCTGCTGGCGCTGTTTGATCCGGCTTCGGGCATGTCCTACTTTGGCATCCCTGGTTCTCTCATCAAGTCCCGCCTGGTGGGTGGCCGTGATTCCAAACGCTATACCGTCAAGGAGTACGACTTTGGCCGCGACGTGAAAGGCCATGTCTATAAGGCGTGGATGCCCTCTCAGCATGCTCGCCTGGAGATGCTGGTGGCAGAGAATGAGAAGCGTGCGCTGGAGGAGACCCACGACGTGGACGATCCCGCTGACGACACCACGCCGGATCCGGAATAGCCGCCATTCATGAGTGCTATGACCTCCACCCCTGTGGCACCCGATGCCGCAGGGGTGATTTCTACCAATTTGGGCAAACGATGCCAAAAGACCTGGCTAGTGGCCTCTTCTGCTTCTGAGCTGAGAAGTGCGCTCACATCTGAGGTGCCTCGTGTGTCTGAGTGCCTTGAGACGATGGACCTTGCAAGCTTTGCGGTAGGCGACATCAAATACGCAAAGGCGGCGTTGCGTGGTGGGGGATCTGCTTTAAGCGGGGGATCTGTCGGTGATGGGGCTCCTGGAGCCTCGTGGCTTTTGGCAGATAATTCACGCGTGGGCTCGTTTACCTGCCCTGCCATCATGCGCGGGGTAGACGTGGTGATAGATGACCTGACTAGCCTGGCAGAGGCACCTGTAAATCTCTGCGCTCTATCGCTTTCCCGTGACGTGTGTCAAAACGAGCAGATCTACGGTGCGTTGGAGGCGTTGGTGCGGCAGTGGGGGACTCCTGCCCATGAGCCGCAGTTGGAGGAATACAACGCGCTCTGCCTTACGCGAAACCACAACGCTCAGGCGGTGGTGGCAGATCTTGCCTGCCATCCGGCAGTGAGTGCGGTGAGGTATCCGGGTTTGCCGGAAGATATCTCGCACCCGGTAGCGCTGAGAACCTTCGAGCATGGGTTTGGTCAGTGGGTGCGCTTTAGTCTGGCAGGACCTCAAGAGGTCCAAGGGGCTCTTGAGGTAGCCTCAGGTCTCGAGACCGGAGGGGCGGCCCGGGTGCGAAGCGCGCTTTTCTCGGTACCTGGTGATGAGGCCTCGCTGTTGTTGGCAGTGGGGGATGAGGATCCACTGGCCATTGTGATGTGGTTGGAAGCGGTGTTGGATCCGGCCTAGAGGAGTCGTTGGCGTTTATGACACCAGCGATGCGTGGGTGCCAGAGAGCTAGGTTGACTATCAGATAGTATCCAGGTGTATGATAAAGAAATAAAGGGACTCGTACATCAGAGACGGCTGGTCTGAAGAATTTGTGTAGTCATCAATAATCGTATGAATTATTCTGAGGTGCGAGCGGTGAATTTTGGAAGCCAAGGGTTTCTCGGCATAAATTGCCGTAGTACCTGGGAGTGATACCCAAGATTACCTGCGGCGTTGGGTTAAAAAAATCCAACTTTGAAAAAGCGATATATCTGCTAGAGGGCTTAAATGACTAGTCGAACCTATACCTATAACATAAGTAATTATATTTAATGCTGAGAGCAGTTTAGAAGAATTGCAGCTAGATATAGGTGTCAATAGCCAATCGGCCAATGGTTCATGTGTTGGTCAACCCTCAAGGCACTCTAGTATTTGCCCTAGAGGTTTGAGCTGTTCGTCCTGGGCGCTAAGGATGCCCAGGCGGGATGGTTCACGATAGAAGCGCCTATCCAAGGTTAGATGGAGGTCATGCATGGCTAATCCAGACCAGGTTCTCGATACCGTCGAGACCATCGACAGCGTCGACTCCCTGAAGGCGGCTCTCGCCGAGATGCGCACTGCTCAGGAGGAGTTCGCTACCTTTACTCAGGAGCAGGTCGACGAGATCTTCTTCCAGGCTGCTATGGCAGCCAACAAAGCCCGTATTCCTCTGGCCAAGATGGCCGTCGAGGAGACCGGCATGGGCATTGTGGAAGACAAGGTCATTAAGAATCACTATGCCTCTGAGTACATCTATAACGCTTATAAGAACACCAAGACTTGCGGCGTCATCGAAGAGGATGCAGCTGGTGGCTATAAGGTGATCGCCGAGCCCATTGGCATTGTGGCGGCAGTTATCCCCACCACCAACCCCACTTCTACCGCGATCTTCAAGACCCTCATCTCTTTGAAGACCCGCAACGCCATCATCATCTCGCCGCACCCCCGCGCCAAGAAGAGCACCATCGAGGCTGCTCGCATCGTGCGTGAAGCCGCTGAGGCTGCCGGCGCACCCAAGGGCCTCATCCGTTGGATCGAGGAGCCCAGCCTGGAGCTCACCAACGAGCTCATGCGTGACGCCGATATCATCCTGGCCACCGGCGGCCCTGGCATGGTGAAGGCCGCTTACAGCTCCGGCAAGCCCGCCCTAGGCGTCGGCGCTGGCAACACCCCCGCCATCATCGACTCCTCGGCCGACATCAAGCTGGCCGTCATGTCCATCTTGCACTCCAAGACCTTTGACAACGGCATGATTTGCGCTTCCGAGCAGTCTGTGATCGTGCTGGACGACATCTACAAGCAGGTCAAGGACGAGTTCAAGCGTCGTGGCGCCTACTTCTTGAAGGGCGACGAGCTGGACAAGGTGCGCAAGACCATCATCATCAACGGTGCTCTGAACGCCAAGATCGTGGGTCAGTCCGCTCACACCATCGCTGAGATGGCCGGTGTGAACGTGCCCAAGAACACCAAGGTGCTCATTGGCGAGGTGGACTCCGTGGAGCTCTCCGAGGAGTTCGCTCACGAGAAGCTCTCTCCTGTGCTGGCCATGTACCATGCCAAGGACTTCGACGACGCCGTCGCCAAGGCCGAGCAGCTCATCGCTGACGGCGGTTACGGCCACACCTCCTCCCTCTACATCGACACCATGAATGAGAAGGAGAAGATGGCCAAGCACGCCGAGGCCATGAAGACCTGCCGCATCGTCATCAACACCCCCAGCTCTCAGGGCGGCATCGGCGACCTCTACAACTTCCGTCTTAAGCCCTCAATGACCCTGGGCTGCGGCTCGTGGGGCGGCAACTCCATCTCCGAGAATGTAGGCGTGAAGCATCTCATTAACACTAAGGTTGTGGCAGAGAGGCAGACCAATATGCTGTGGTACCGCACCCCTGAAAAGATTTACTTCAAGCGCGGGTGCATGCCTGTTGCTCTGGACGAGCTGGGCACCATGGGCAAGAAGCGCGCCTTCATCGTCACCGACCAGTTCCTCTACAAGAACGGCTACTCCAAGGCCATCGAGGACAAGCTGGATCAGCTGGGTATCGTGCACTCCTGCTTCTGGGACGTGGCCCCCGATCCTACCCTGCAGTGCGCCGAGGAGGGCGTGAAGCAGATTCGCTCCTTCGAGCCCGACTGCATCATTGCTCTAGGCGGCGGTTCCGCTATGGACGCAGCCAAGATCATGTGGCTCATGTACGAGCACCCCGAAGCCCGCTTCGAGGACATGGCCATGGACTTCATGGACATCCGCAAGCGTATCTACACCTTCCCCGAGATGGGTCAGAAGGCTTACTTCGTGGCCATCCCCACCTCTTCTGGTACCGGCTCCGAGGTAACCCCCTTCGCCATCATCACCGACGCCGAGACCGGCATCAAGTGGCCTTTGGCTGACTATCAGCTGCTGCCCAACATGGCCGTGGTCGACGTGGACAACATGATGAACCAGCCCAAGGGCCTCACCTCTGCCTCTGGTATGGACGTGCTCACCCACGCGCTGGAGGCGTTGGTCTCCATCATGGCCAGCGATTACACCAAGCCGGCTTCTCTCCAGGCCATCAAGCTGGTCTTCGAGAACCTGCCTGCTGCCTACGACAAGGGCGCTGCCGATCCCGTGGCTCGCGAGCACATGGCCAACGCCTCCTGCCTGGCCGGTATCGCCTTCGCCAACGCCTTCCTGGGTGTCAATCACTCCATGGCTCACAAGCTGGGCGCCTTCCATCACCTGCCTCACGGTGTGGCCAACGCTGTGATCCTCACCCGCGTCATGCGCTACAACGCTGCCGATGTGCCTGTGAAGATGGGCACCTTCCCGCAGTACGCCTATCCCCAGGCCAAGGAGCGTTACGTCGAGGCCGCCCGCTATGTAGGCATCACCGGCAAGGATGACGACGAGGTCTTTGAGAACTTCCTCAAGGCCATCGACGAGCTGGGCGCCCACGTGGGCATCAAGCCCACCATTGCCGACTACGGTGTGGACGAGACTTACTTCAACGACACCCTGGACGACATGGTCGAACAGGCCTTCAATGACCAGTGCACCGGTGCCAACCCCCGCTACCCGCTCATGAGCGAGATCAAAAATCTTTACCTGGATGCCTACTATGGCCGTGAGCCAAAGGACTATCAGGATTAAACTAGATACAACCCTTACGCACTACCGCATTTCGGCTTGATAGGTGAGGCTCTGACCCTCAGGGCCTCACCTTCCTATAAGGCCCGCTACCTAAAAGAGAGAGGAAGGACCATGGAAGAGCTGGTTTCGCGAGTAAATAAGGTGGTTTTTCAAGACGGCGACACCATCGTCAAGGTCTTCAACGAGGCCAAGCCCGTCTCTGACGTCTTCAACGAGGCCCTGAACCTGGCCCGCGCCAACGAGGCTGGCATCAACACGCCCAAGCCTGTGTCGGTAGCCAAGATCGAGGATTCTTGGGCCCTCACCACCACTCGCATCCCGGGCAAGACGCTCCAGGAGCTCATGGATGAGAACCCTGAGAAGATCGAGAAGTATCTCATGATGTTTGTGGACTTCCAGATCGACATCCACGCTCACCGTGCCCCCTTGCTCCAGCGCCAGAAGGACAAGTACTCCCGCATGATCGCGTCTCTGACCGACGTGCTGGACGCTACCACCCGCTACGAGCTGGACATGCGCCTGGATGGCATGCCCAACGAGGTCGATGTATGCCACGGCGACTTCAATCCCTCAAACGTCATCGTGGGAGACGACGGCGAGCTCTACGCCTGCGACTGGGCCCACGCAACCCAGGGCTCGGCCGCTGCAGACGCTGCTATCAGCTACATGTTGTTTGAGATGGAGGATCACGAGCTGGCCCAGAAGTATCTGGACCTCTACTGCAAGAAGTCCGATACCCCTCGTCAGGTAGTCCACAACTGGCTGTCCATTGTGGCCGCTGCCGAGCTGTCCCGTGGCCGCGAGAAGGACTATGACTTCATGATGAGCTGGATCGACGTGGTGGATTACCAGTAATTGCTGCTCAGGCTGCAATCGTGCATCCAAGGTCCTAGGCCTTAAGGCTGCCAGTAGCCTAATGAGAAGACATGGGGTAAAGTCTTTGGATGACATGCAGGTAGGCCCGCGCCTTTGACTGCTTGTACAAGACCCAGGCATCCCGTATGGGTGCCTGGGTCTTTTTGGCATCAGGGGAGTGTGCCGGTGGTGGGATGCGCGCTTGTTGCGGGCGGATCATGCGATGTAGTGCTTGATCGCCCTCGGGTTTTACAAAGCCCCAGGGCGACGAACAACCACGTCGCATATTCGCATGACATACGCTGCGCTTCTGATACCAAACAAGCAGTGTGCGGAGGGCAGTCTGCACATAAAGGTATCCGTGGCCCTCGTACGATGTGTCGTACGAGGGCCATGAGTGTGCTCGTGAGCAGATTGGCGTATACCCCGCTAGGCAAACTGCGCTGAGCACCTATCTTAAATGGGAGCCCCGATCTTTAAAGGAGCAGTGTTCCAGACCCTTAAAGGAGCATTTTTATGGCAGAACCCTTTGCCCATTACATGTATGTGCTGGAATGCGAGGATGGAAGCCTCTACACCGGATACTCGCCTGATGTTGAAGCGCGCCTGGCTGCCCACAAGAAGGGGCAAGGAGCTCGCTACACCCAAGCGCATAGGCCTCTGCGCTTGGTGGCTCAGGCGCGTTTCTATACCAAAGGGCGCGCACTCAGCGCAGAAGCTCACTTCAAAAAGCTCTCTCATACGCAAAAAGATCGGCTGTTGGCGATGGCCGCCCACAGGCCGCTGGAAGACGTGCTGGTGGCCAAACTGGACGGCTTCCCTGAGGATACTGCGTCCGAGTTTGTGGCCCGCTCTCTCGCCCAAGCTCGAAAGCCCTCCCTCAAGGCCTTTAATCAAAAACTGCTGCCCACCCTGGATGCGGCAACCATTGTGGGTGTGCCCACATCAGAGCTGAGGCGCATTGCCAAAGACCTTGTGAGCCGCTCAGATGCCCGGAGCTTTCTCTCCCAGCTACCCCATGCTTACTTCGAGGAGAGTCTGGTACAAGCCTTGGCGGTGGGGTTTCTGGGCAGCTATGAGGAGGCGCTTGCCGCAGTGGAGCGCTTGCTGCCCTATGTGGACAACTGGGCGGTATGCGACCAGATTCCGCTGGGGCCTTTCTCGGGCCATGAGCAGGAGCTGGCAGAGCCGTTGGCTCGTTGGTGCACAAGCGACCAGTGTTATGTGATGCGCTTTGGGCTCAGGGTACTCATGCGCTATTTTTTGGGCGAGCGCTCCTGTGGTCGGGTGCTGGGATATGTGGCTGTTACGCGGTTGTCGGGGGCGCCGGATGTGCCTGAGACGGGCTCGGAGGCCTACTACGTGGATAAAGCTCGGGCATGGTTGTTGGCAGAGGCGCTGGCGGCGCAGCCGGAAACAACGATTCCGTATCTGGAGCCATCGGGATTGGTCGATGAGTGGACTCGTCGAGCGGCCATTCAAAAAGCACGGGAGAGTCACAAGATATCCGACGAGGTGAAGAACTATTTAAAAACTTTGCCTAGGCGGCCGTTGGGCTAAGAAAAGGCGCACGAAAAGGGGAGTTGTGATGGGCTTTAAAGGTTCCTTTTGCTAAGCTGAATCCGTCACACTTATGGATCTGTTGTGATGAGAGAGATGAGACATTTGCATGAAAGGAGCTGTTCTGTGAATACCTGTACAGCTGCCCCCAAACCCCGCAAGTTCTGGCTGGGCCTTCTTATGTGCGCGTTGGCCCTGGTGGTGTGCGCACCCATGCTTACCGGTTGCGCTTCGCCCGAGGATGCCGTGCGCAAGGCCGCTACCTCCTATCTTGATCAGCTTAAGAATCCCGATCTTTCCCAGGAAGACTTCGAGCAGTACATGGGCACCGAGACCGCTTCGACCTTCGAGTCCTACGGCATCGACGCTGTGGCTTTAGGCAAGAGTCTCACCAAACACTTTGATTACAAGATCAATCAGGTTACCGTGGATGGCGACGAGGCCAACGTGGTGGTCGACGCCACCAACATCGATTTTGCCGCCCTGGGCAGCTCGCTGCAGCCCAAGTTCTTGGAGTGGGCGTCTTCGGCCGAGGCTCAGGAGCTCATTGCCAACAACGACCAAGAGGGCGTCATGAAGAAGCTCTTCTCCATGCTTCAGGAAGAGTTGGATGCAGACAGCGTCTCCACGGTCACCAACCCCGTGACCGTCACCTTCACCAAGAGCGGCGACGACTGGGCGCCCCTGAGCAGCCAGCAGATCTCCGAGGTGCTCTTCGCCGGCCAGAATCCCGCCGACATGTACGCTGCTGAGTAGTCTTTCCTGCCGAGAAACCCGCGTCACCGCGGGCAGCCTCTCATGCCTCACTCTTAGATAGGTGTCGATTTGAGCGCGTTTCTAAGGTAAGCTGGTAAGTCGCTTTCTTCTTTGACTCGGAAAGAGAGTGATGAAATAAGGGACCGCCTCCTCATCGAGGCGGTCCCTTTGCTATGGAAAGTCAGGGCAGGAAGGTTTAATCTTCCTCGGCGAACAGGGGGGTCGACAGGTAACGGTCGCCGGTATCGGGGAAGAGCACCACGATGGTCTTTCCTGCGTTTTCTGGCCTTTGGGCTACTTGCAAGGCTGCGGCCAGGGCGGCTCCAGAGGAGATACCCACCAAGATGCCCTCAGTGTGCCCTAGGAGCTTGCCTGCGGCGAAGGCGTCGTCGTTGGAGACAGGGACGACTTCGTCGTAAACCTGGGTGTCGAGTACCTTTGGCACAAAACCGGCGCCAATGCCCTGGATTTTGTGGGATCCAGCATGGCCTTGGCTCAGCACGGGGGAGTCCTCTGGCTCTACTGCCACCACCTGCACTTGGGGATTTTGCTCTTTCAAATACTGTCCCACCCCGGTGATGGTGCCACCGGTGCCCACGCCAGCGACAAAGATGTCTACTTGGCCATCGGTGTCTTCCCAGATCTCGGGCCCGGTGCCTTCATAGTGCGCCGCAGGGTTGGCTGGGTTTTCAAACTGGCCTGGCACAAAGCTATGGGGTATCTCTTGGGCTAGTTCGCGGGCCTTGGCGATAGCGCCTTTCATGCCTTCGGAACCTGGGGTGAGCACCAGCTGGGCGCCGTAGGCCTTCATCAGCTGGCGACGCTCGACACTCATGGTCTCTGGCATGGTGATGATGACGCGATACCCACGGGCTGTCGCCACTGAGGCAAGCCCGATGCCAGTGTTTCCAGAAGTGGGTTCGATGATGGTGGAGCCGGGGACAAGGAGGCCGTCTTTCTCGGCCTTGTCGATCATCGCCTGGGCGATGCGATCCTTCACCGACCCTGCGGGGTTGAAGTACTCCAGCTTGGCCAGAATGCGCGCGGGAGTCTTGGTCTCTTCTTCTATGTGGGTGAGTTCCAACAGCGGCGTATGGCCAATAAGCTGGCTTGCAGAAGTGTAGACAGAAGACATGAGAGGTTTCCTTTCTTAGCGCTGAGCCGTTTGAGCTTGGGCTGCAGCAAAGCCTCGGTCGAGGTCGGCGATGATGTCGTCGATATGTTCGGTGCCAATAGACAGGCGAATGGTGGTGGGCTTGATGCCCTGATCTGCCAGCTCCTCTGGCGAGAGCTGTGCATGAGTGGTGGTGGCAGGATGGATCACCAGAGACTTCACGTCGGCCACGTTGGCCAAAAGGGAGAAGATCTCAAGGTTGTCGATGAACGCATGGGCCTCCTTTTGGCCGCCTTTGATGTCAAAGGTGAAGATGGAGGCTCCGCCCTGGGAGAAGTAGCGCTCATAGAGCTCGTGGTCCGGATGGGAAGGGAGGCTGGGGTGGTTGACCTTCTCCACCTGAGGGTGGTTGGCCAGATACTGGACCACCTGCTGGGTGTTTTGGGCGTGGCGCTCTACGCGGAGCGAGAGCGTCTCTGTGCCTTGTAGCAGCAAAAAGGCAGCAAAGGGGGAGAGCGTCGCCCCGGTGTCGCGCAAGAGAATGGCGCGTACGTAGGTGGCGAAGGCTGCCTTGCCAGCGGCATCTACAAAAGAGATGCCATGGTAGCTGGGATTAGGGTCTGCGATGGGGCCGTAGTTGCCTGAGGCGGCCCAATCAAAGTTGCCGCTGTCCACAATGACGCCGCCCAGGGTGGTTCCATGGCCTCCTATGAATTTAGTGGCCGAATGCACCACGATGTCTGCCCCGTGCTCGATGGGGCGAATGAGGTAGGGGGTGCCAAAGGTATTGTCCACTACTAGGGGCACTCCATGGGCATGGGCGTTTTTCGCGATGGCGTCCAGATCGGGGATGTCGCTGTTGGGATTGCCCAAGGTCTCCAGATACACGGCCTTGGTGTTGGGTTGGATGGCCGCCTCAAGCTCTTGGAGGTTGTGGGCGTCTACGAATGTGGTCTCGATGCCATAGTGGGGCAGCGTATGGGCAAGAAGGTTGTAGCTGCCGCCGTAGATGGTCTTTTGGGCCACGATATGGTCGCCGACCTGCGCCAAGGCCAAAATCGTGTAGGTGATGGCTGCTGCTCCCGAGGCGAGTGCAAGGGCTGCTACGCCGCCTTCAAGCGCAGCGATGCGCTTCTCAAAGACCTCTTGGGTGGAATTGGTGAGCCTTCCATAGAAGTTTCCGGCATCTGCCAGCCCAAAGCGGTCGGCTGCATGGGCTGAGTTGCGGAACACATAGGAAGTCGTTTGATAGATAGGCACTGCTCTGGCATCGGTGGCAGGGTCCGGCTGCTCTTGGCCCACATGCAACTGAAGGGTCTCGAATTTATAGGCACACATATAAGACCATCTCCCTAGGAAGTTGCCCGCAATTCGCCTATAAACCTACTATGACAGTAGGTTGTTACTCCGGCAGGCTTTGTAGCCATTAACCTTGTGGTAAAGTAGGGATATAGGAGGTTAGAATGATGATTTCCACTAAAGGCAGGTATGCCCTTAGATTCATGGCGGATGTGGCTCAGCATCAAGACGAGGGCTATGTGCCCCTTAAAGACGTCGCTTCGCGCCAACAGATCTCAGAGAAGTACCTGGAGATAGTGGTCAAAGAGCTGGTGAAGGCGCGATATTTGCGTGCGCTTAGGGGCAAGGGCGGAGGTTACAGGCTCAGCCGTGCTCCCAAAGACTATGAGGTAAAGGCTATTCTCGAGGTCATGGAAGGCCCATTGGTGCCCGTGGCATGCCTGGCCTCGAAAACCAACCAATGCCCTCGAAAGGATCAATGCCAGACGCTGCCGCTCTGGGAGGGGCTCAACGGGGTCATCGCTGAATACTTAGGTAGATTTACCTTGGCAGATCTCTACCAAGGACACAGGATGGGCGAGTGCTGCCTTTTGTAGGAGGCGCTATTCGCCCTCTTCGATGGGCATGTAGAACTTGAACCCGTCGTCTAGACGCAGCACGCCAATTTGACCTGCAGGATACCCGCCGGCGGCAGCGCAGTCGATATCGATCTTATCGGCCACGTGACCGGTCTCAGGGGTGGCGCCCATCTCCACCATGATGGCGTGGCCATTCTCGTCATAGCAGCGGGCATCCACCTGCTCGGCAAAGTGAGGCAGGTAACTTGTGGGAGTGTGGCCGCTTACCACCAGGGGACCCTCGCCTTGATCGTTTTTGAGACCGGTGGGATGGTTCCAAAACTCCTCTCGGATCCATAGCAAGTCCTCCGGATCTTGGGATTTAGCCAGATCCTCCAGGTCAAAAGCGGTCCATCGGTCTTTTTGCCGCTCGGGAGCAACGGGTTTGATGCCGGCATGGGTAAGCAAGAAGAGCTTGCCGTCTATCTCCACCACCTCATAGAGAGGCAGGCCGCGCACCCATTTGACCAGATGGTCCATGGCGTCGGGCACCATGTCCATGAGGCCTTGGGCGGTGGTCTCGCCGCCGTTGAGCACCCAAGTGCCCCACTGCAGCGTGTCCTCGGGATTGTCCAGACAGTCGAGCATCATGGCTTCGTGGTTGCCCTTGAGCACCGTCATATAAGGGTTGTTGTGGGCGAGGCGCATGACGCCCACGGGATCTGGGCCGCGGTCCACCATATCGCCCAGCAGGTAGATGCGATCATTCTCATCTGGCTCGATGAGGGCGAGAGCCTTCTCAAAAGCCGCGCGATGACCGTGGATGTCGGAAAGCACGTAGGTCGCCATGAGGTCTCCCCTGCAAATGGTAGTGGTCAGCGCGAGGGCCGCAGGTGGCAGCCGCTGTGATGCACATCAATGCTGACAGTTTAAGGCCGTTATTTCAAATGTCGAGCTAGAGGGGCACCTATTCTGTGTCCCAGGCGCATGGTAAGGGTGTCGGCAGCCGCGGAGCAAGGGTACACTTACAAACGCTTGAGCATTGTTTGGACAAAGGGGATCTCATGGACACTGTGAAGGTAGCAGCTGCACTCATCTGGCGCGACGACACCGTGCTGGCATGCCAGGTGGCCTCAGGGCCTTTTGCAGGGCTCTACGAGCTCCCGGGTGGAAAGATCGAGTCGGGTGAGTCTGCCGAGAAGGCCTGCCGCCGCGAGGTGGAAGAAGAACTTCGCTGTGAGCTCTCGACCCTGTGGCCCCTCGATCATGTGAGCTATGACTATCCAGACTTCCATCTGTCTATGGAGGTCTTTGCCTGCGAGCTGGCGTCGGGTTCTGAGCCACAGGCGACAGAGCACTCGGAGCTTCGCTGGCTTAGCCGCCAAGAGCTGGTAGAGGTTCAATGGCTTCCGGCAGATGCTCAGCTCATGTCTTTGGTAGCCACCTATTGGCGCGATTTGCGAGGCGATCACTAGGCTCCTGGCCATCGGGCAAGGCTCCGTTGCCAGATCGATAGGTTACACTGCTTGTAGAACAGCGGCTCTCCTGTTTTGGCCTGCGAGTGCGCCCGGACGCGCGTTTCACAAAAGAGAGGTATCCCATGGACCAGCAGTCTGAAGACAAGCGCTATCAGGATTACTGGCGCCAGGCCCAAGGCGCGAACCAGCCTGTCTCACGCAGCGAGCCACAGCCTGCTGCCTCGCAACCTCAGAGCAGCACTCGGCCCTTTGGCGCCGGCCAGCCTCAAGGCACAGCTTCGCCATCTCAGGCCACCCCGCAGCAAAACCACCAGCAAGCGGGCTTTCAGCAGCCACAGGGCGCAGCACAGGCGGGCTATCAGCAGCAGGCTTGGCAACAGCCTCAATACCAACAGGTGGCGATCCAAGAGCCTGTGGTGGAGTCTGCCTCGGCCACCACTGATCATGCGAACAACCACGCCACCACAGCCACTTGGGGCGTCCTTATCGGCGGGGCTATTGCGGTGGTGGTGCTTTGCCTCGCCATGTCGAGCTGTGTCTCGAGCCTCATCGCTGCAGCGTCCTACATGTATGACTATGGCTACGACGACTACGGCTACAACGGCTATGGCCAGGGCTGGGACGATTTTGAGCTGGATGACCTGGGCGGCTACTTAGATGATGACGACAGCTGGCCCAACGCTGGCTGGGGTGCTCAAAACCCTATCGAGCTGCAGGAGGGGCTAGAGCTTTACCTGGGCTATTGCGATGAGTCGCTGGACCTCTATGTGGGGGCTTCTGACTATGCGGGGGCGCAGACCTCGGTGCGCGATTACGTGAAGAAGGTCTGTTCTATGGACAACGCGGCCAACGAACAGGTCACCTCTCTGGTGCGCACGGCGCTGGCCACGTTGGATGCCAACGGCGACCCCTCGCAAGATCTGGGGAGCGCGGTGGCGGCAGCCAAGGACGCCGCTCGCCAAATCGAGGCACTGGAAGTGCCCGGTGATGTGTCCTCCTCAGTGAAAGCCGAGCTCTCGCAGGGCGTCACAGCCTGCCAGGGCCGCTGGGAAACCGCAGCTCACGCACTGCAGGCGTTGCTCGAGGGCGATGAGATCTCCGAGGGCGACTGGCGCGACCTTTTGGCCGAGAGCGCGGAAAACCCCAACAACGATGCGGCCGATGACTTTTTAGAGGCGCTGGCCGATTCGTCTGCGTCTTAGCATCAAGCTTTACTACACTTAGCTGCCACACAAAAGGCGCGGCTCTCAGGAGTCGCGCCTACCTTTCAAGGAGGCGGATATGAGCCACGCCGACAGGCTGTTTTGCGCCATGTGCCAAGACGTCATCGACAACGGCACAACCAACGCTGGCGAAGAGGTGCGCACTCGCTGGGAGGATGGGTCTCCCGCATACACCATCAAACGTTTTGGCGTGGTCAACCGCTACGACCTGCAAAAAGAGTTCCCGGCCATCACGCTGCGCCGCACCGCCCTCAAGAGCGCCATGGACGAGATCCTGTGGATCTACCAAAAGAAGTCCAACAACATCCACGACCTGCACTCCCACATTTGGGATGCCTGGGCCGACGAGACCGGCTCCATTGGCAAGGCCTACGGCTATCAGGTGGGCCGTGTGACCCACTACCCCGAGGGGGACTTCGACCAGATGGACAAGGTCCTCTACGACCTTTCGCACACGCCCTTTTCCCGCCGCATTATGACCGGTCTCTACGCCTTTGACGAGCTGCCCGAGATGGCGCTCTATCCCTGCGCCCACTCGGTGACCTACAATGTGACCCGCACTGCTGCCGATAAGCCCTTCACCCTTAACATGGTCTTAAACCAGCGCAGCCAAGACATTTTGGCCGCCAACAACTGGAACGTGGCTCAATATGCGTTGCTGCTTATGATGGTGGCCCAGGTTTCTGGCATGGTTCCCGGCGAGCTCGTGCACGTCATCGCAGATGCGCACATCTACGATCGCCACGTGGATGTGGTAAAAGAGCTTATTAGTCGTCCGCAGTTTGACGCCCCCAAGGTCTCCCTGAACCCGGAGATTACAAATTTTTACGATTTTTCCACTGACGATTTGATTGTGGAAGACTATCAGCATGGCCCGCAGGTTAAAAATATCCCTATCGCCCTTTAAGGGTCTTGGGGCAGGGTAGCTCAAGGAATTCCCCTATGCATCGCCCGCACGTGCCAGCTTTTGAACAGGAGACATCAGGCTATGCCGCCGCTTCGCGCCATCGTATCTATTGCCGGCCCCTGGGCCATAGGAAAGCAGGGCCAACTCCCGTGCCGCAATAGCGAAGACCTCAAACGGTTCAAAGAACTCACATTGGGCTCCACTGTGGTCATGGGTCGAAAGACTTTGGATACGCTGCCGGGAGGGCGGGCGCTGCCCGGCCGTCGCAACATCGTGCTCACCCGCGATGACGGCTTTGAGCGCGAAGGCGTCGAGGTGGCCCATGGCATAAGCCAGGTGCTCACGCTGGTGGCGCATGATCCTTCCGTGTGGGTTATTGGCGGCGAAAGCGTCTATCGCGCCTTCTTGCCCTACTGCACCGAGGTCATGGTAACCCGCCATGAGATGGATCTCCCCGGTGCGGACACGTACTTTCCTAACCTAGACGAGTTGCCCGGTTGGTATCGCTCAGTAGAGGGGCCGCTTCAAGAGACCCCTCAGGGCATCGCCTATCGCTACGAAGTCTATAAGAACGCCCGCTAAATGAGATCGTCTATTGCATAGGTAAAAGAAAACCGCCTGGGAGCCCTAGGCCCTCAGGCGGCGTGCAAAGCGGGGAGCGCAGATTAGCAGTTACTCATCCAGGTTGGAGTTGATGAGATCTGCGATGGCCTGGGCGTCGTTGGTGGCGCGCATGGCGTCGCGGAACTCCTCGCGCATAAGCATGACAGCCACGTTGGACAGCAGCTTGATGTGGGTGGTGCCAGCCTCGCCGTCGGGCACGAGCAGGGAGATGACGATGTCTACGGGCTTGTCATCAAAGGAAGGCCACTCGACGGGCTCCTGCAGCTTCACCACGATGACGCCGGCGTCCTTGATGGCGTCGCTCTTGGCATGGGGGATGGCAAAGCCGTCCTGCATGCCGGTGGCGCCCATCTCTTCGCGGGCGTCATAGGCGGCGCGCACGGCGGCGGCGTCCTCGGCCATGCCCAGAGCCACGGCCTCATCGCTCAACAGCTGCAGCACCTCTTCGCGGCTGGCGGCAGGATTGTCTACAAAGACCTGGGAAGCCTTAACAAAATCGCTCATGGTCAATCTCCTTGGGATGTAGGCGGATGAATTTCCCTGAGGTTATTATACGCAGGGCCTGAGGGCGGGCATACCAAATCGCCCCTCTCTCGCAATAAGTCCCATAATCCCAGCTCATTGAGGGATAAGTTGGCTAGCGGATAGTAGGCAAATTTGTCTGAAGGGGCTGTGTTGAGGTTAAAACTGTCAACAAACAGGCATCGGGGTGCCTAGGGCGGGCGCGTCTCAGGCCAAACGGGGGACACAGCTTACGCGTTCTCTTATACTTGAAAAAGAAACCCGCCTGCATGCAAGCACGCTGCGTGATTTATAGCCATCACTCCAAGGAGCCCCATGTCCACCACCCCAAAGACGACCGTTGCCCCAGAACCCCTGCGCATTCCCCAAGACAAGACTCGGGAGAATCTCTTCATTGTCATAGGCGTGGGAATCGCAGTGCTTTCGCTCGTCATCTTTGTGACCAGCTTGGGCGCCTACGATGCCGCTCCCTGGCGCACGTGGGCCTCGCTGGTAGGCGTGGCAGTGGGTACGGCTACGGTGCTCATCTCGCTCAAGATGAGGCCAGAGCACACCTATGCCTTAGAGGTGGATGAGCGCGGCATCACCGACAACACCTCTTCCACCTTTGGCGCCGGCCTCATTTCCTGGGACGACATCAAGGCGGCCTATCGCTGGAAGGTGCGCCAGGGCTACTACCTGGTGGTGGATCTCAAAGATCCCGAGGACTTCATTAAGCGAGCTCCAGAAGGCGCCGCTGCCTCCATGACCTCGCGCTTAGAGCAGCACTTGCCACTGGTGGAGATCAGGGTGGCCGGCCTTCCGGGCTCCTATACAGAGGACGAGGTGCTGGCGGCCATCGCCGCCTACCGCCCCAGGCTGGTAAAGCCCCAGCGCACCTATGTGCCACCCAAAAAGAAGAGGCGCTAGGGGAGCAGTACAAAGAGGGTGCCGCTCACAGGACTGCGCACAACGTTTTAACGGCTAGGAGTCGCTGTGGCGCTCTGAGCTGGTGCGCTCCAGCACCACCAGGATCCAGCTAGAGATGAGCAGAGGCTGGATCACCAGGTTGAGATTGTTGGGCGAGAGGGCAATCTGGAAGACCTCCTGGGCGCTGGTGGCGCCGCTCCATTGGGCCAAGGTGGCAAAGCCGTCAAAGAAGCACTGGTAGACCACGCAAAAAATGGTGGTCCACTGGATAAAGTACTCAAAAATCTGGTATTCTTCGTCGTTCATGGAGAGCCACAACCAATGACCCTCCATGCGCTTGCGCAAAAACAGCTGGATGAAGGCCGTAAGAAACACCAGCACAAAGATGAGCACCATGATGTTTGAGCCGCTGATCTTGCCAGACTCTGTAAGGTAGAGGTCAAACCCAGGAAACAGCTGGGCGCACACCCGCTCTAGTACATAGAATATAGAGACCAGTCCGGTCATGATAAGGGCGTTGGCCACCATGATGAGGCAAAACTCCATGACCACGCGAAAGATGCGCCAGTGAGCCCTAGGGCCGCTCTGGCTGTACATGATGTCGCCCACTACATAGAGGGTTCCTAGCACCAGAAAGAGCCTGATGACTACGTCCACAAATGCGCTCCTTGCCCCGCGTGTGCCTTGCTCACCAGGATGCTCAAGCATTGAGGTCAGGGCTTTGTAGCCACCTTGCCGAGAAACCCGCGCCATCGCCTCAGGCTTGTTGCCCGGTTGCTTGGCTTTTTACCCAGAGGGGGCTTGGCTTTGCCGTTATGCGACAATGGCTAGATGCAGGGATGCTCCTGGCTGGTGCTCCAAAGAGCCCGTGGGGCGCCTCAAGAACGATAGATTACCGTCGATGGGATCTCTATGACCCAGAGCTTCTGGCAGACGATCGATGCCTCCTGGTCGCACTCTCAAGGGGCGGCCGCCTTTGTCCATGGCGCGGTGACCTTTGAGCAGGAACCCGATGGCTGGGTGCGGCCGCTGAGGTTTTATCCGCAGCAGCTGCGCGCCCTCTCCAGTTGCATGGCCTGGCATCCAGGTTTGTACCATGCCATGGGCCTCACCTGCGCGGGCATTACCGTAGAGTGCTTGACCGACGCCCAACGGGTGGCGCTGGAGCTCCAGGTGGACCCTGAACCCCAGGGCACCACAGCGCAGATCAGGCTGGCAGACGGCGGACCTTCCTCTCTGTCCCACGATGGCATCTCGGTGACGGCAGACGGGCTTCATCTGCCTCCCCAGATGCCCGGGAACGAACCGGTGGAGCTGGTGGTAGAAGTGGAGGATAGCCAGCGCGACCCCGTGCTTCCGGGCATGGAGGAGCCCAGGCTGGTGACCTTCTGGCTACCCATGCTCAGAGGTTGCAAGATCAAGAACCTATCCTGTGACGGCACCTACCTGTCCCCAGTGGCGCCCAAGCCCCTCTTGCTGGTATTGGGAGACTCTATTTCCCAGGGCTTTTTGGTGGATGACCCTGCCTGTGCGTGGCCCTCCATCGTTGCCCAAGAGCGATCTTTAGACCTGGTAAACCAAGGTGTGGGTGGTCAGGTCTTTCAGCCGAGCGCCCTCGAGGGCCTGCAGCGGCTGCCCACGCCGGCCCATGTGTGGGTGGGGTTGGGAGCTAACTACCGCTTCGAGCGCTGGAACCCTGCGGTAGTCAAACGTGAAATCGCTTCCTATTTTCACCGCATCGCCCAGCTCTGGCCAGAGACCCCAATAGTGGTGGCCAGTCCCACGCCCCATGACGAGGAGGCCTATCCCACTGCCAAGGGAGCTGCCTACGATCTGATTCCAGAGTTTATCCAGGAGGCCTGTGGGCGCTACCCAAACATGCGCTTTCAGGACGGCTCGGTGCTGCTGGAAAACCGCGATCGCTACTTTGCCGACGCCGACCATCCCTCTCGCCGCGGTGGCCGCCTTATGGGCCTTCGATGCGGACGCGTGCTCGACGGCGAGCCGCCTATCGACACGGTGGCTGCTCGCGAGGCGCGCCGCCATGCCAAGATTCGCGAGGCCCTCCAAGAGAAGGCCGGCCAGGGGCGCGGCTGCTCAGCACCGCCCGAAGAGGTAGATTCCATCGACACCACCGGCATGGAGCCTCTGGACTTTGCGGCCCTGGCACCGGCAGCCCCTGTCCGGCACCTAGATCCCATCGCCCCGGCTCCCGTGCTGAGCGACGCTGCCGCCCAGACGAGCGGGCCTTCGCAGCCTGCGGCTTCCCCTGCACCTGTGACTGCCCCGGAGCTTGAGGTGCCAGCTGCCGAGAAGCCCGTGCCCTCTCACCCGGCAGCCTCTCCAGAGCCTGAGACCCCTGTCACCCACACGTCAGAGCCGTCCCAGCCGGCTGCCGCTCAAAAGGCAGGCTTTTCTCGGCTCACGCCAGCTGAACGCCAAGCGGCCGTGCGTCAGGGGCGCGATTTGGAGGCGCGGTTCAACCAGCTGGCGTCTCAGCTGCCAGCTGATGACGAGGAGGGCCGTGCAGCCGGCAAAGCCTATCTGGCCACCACCCACGGTCTCTATCATCATGAGCCTCTGAGCTGGGCGTTTACTCCCAAGATCTACAGCGAGGCCGGCTGGGAGGTGCTCCGGGAGGCTGCGGAGACCATGGGCTCCATCATGACCAAGGTCACGCGAGCCTACCGGGACTCTCAAGAGGTGCGCGACTTTTTCGCCCTGCCGGCCCAGGTGGACGAGCTTTGCCGCATCGACCCAGGTTATGAGTGCGAGATCCCTCTGGCGCGGGTGGACATCTTCTTGAACGAGGACACCGGGGCCTATTGGTTCTGTGAGCTCAACACCGACGGCTCTGCCGGCATGACCGCCACAGACCAGGTGACCGCCGCTATCCAAAAGAGCGAAACTTTTAAAGAACTCTCGAAAGAGGCGCCTCTTCGCGCGCCGGAATCTGTGAGAGCGCTTTGCGCCCGCGAGATCCTTGACTGCTACGCTTCCTGGGAAAAGGCAGGTCAAGAGCCTTATCCTGCCGAGAAACCCACCCTTGCCATCGTGGACTATACCGAGTCGCTGTCTGTAGACGAAGCCCAAGACTTCTGTGAGATCTTCTCGGAGCTGGGGGTCTCAGCGCGCATCGCAGACCTGCGGTCCTTGGCGCTCGACGAGGTGGGGGGCCATTGGCGTCTCAAAGACGACCAAGGACCCATCGACCTGGTGTGGCGCCGGGCAGTGCTTTCGGAGATGATGGAGAAGCCCTGTGACGGCGCCGATGCCTTGGCTTTGGCAGCCGAGGAGGGCCTGGCATGCGTGGTGGGTGGTTTTCGCACCTGGCCCTGCGCCACCAAGACGGTCTTCGCCTATCTGCACTCGCCGCTGGCCTCTAAAGTCTTGGACGCCCCGGAGCTTGCCTTTGTCCAAGGACACGTGCCCTACACCCAGATCCTTGCCAAAGATTGCGACCTCTCCACCTTCGCCGACAAGGATGCCTGGATCTTAAAGCCTGCCGAGGGCTACAACGGCCAAGGGGTTGTCGCTGGCCTCGACGTGAGTGAGGTGGCGTGGAAAGACGCGCTGCGTGACGGCGCTGCCTCAGGGGCCGTTATCCAGGCCTATGCACCTCAGTATGAAGGCGAGGTCATCGTGGGATCGGTGGCAGCGGGCGACGGCACCCAGGCCTCCGGACGCATCAAGGCTCACTTTATGGAAGGCCTCTACCTCTTTGGCGGGCGCTTCGCAGGCGTCTTCACCCGCTGCGGCGCCTCGGCCACCATCTCTGAGGCCGCTGGCCGCCTCAACATGGGGGCCTTCATCGCTTCCGATTCCTTAAAGTCTCTGGACACCCCACAAAACGAGCAATAAAGGGTGGTAGTTTTTATCGGCAAGGAAGAAAGGAGGATCCCTATGGCAGACCCTATCACCACGGCTCGCAAGAACCCCTTGGCGCCCGATCTGGCCAGGCCCCTCTCCCCAGAGGTGCAGGCTCTCATTGCAGATCACGTGGCCCATCCCGGCCAGAACCCCTACGCCACCAAGAATGAGGACGCGCTGCGCAGGCTCGATGAGCCCCGCGATAGGCCCACGCCGCTGCGGCCGGCGTTCATGCGCGATGCCGAGAAGATCCTCCACCTGCCCGCCTACAATCGCTTGGCGGGAAAGACCCAGGTGTTCAGCTTCCACGCCGACGAGGACCTCTCTCGCCGCGGGCTCCACGTGCAACTGGTGAGTCGAGTGGCGCGCGACATCGGGCGCGCCCTGGACCTTAACTGCGACCTTATCGAGGCCATCGCCCTGGGTCACGATATTGGGCACACCCCTTTTGGCCATGCGGGGGAGCGCTTTTTGGATGGCATCTACCGCCGCCGCACCGGGCGCCGTTTCTTTCATAACGTGCATTCGGTAAGGGTGCTGGACGCTATCTACGGGCGCAATCTCACCCTGCAGACGCTGGACGGGGTGCTTTGCCACAACGGCGAGTACGAGCAGCGGGAGTTTCAGGTCTCCGGCATTTCTACCTTTGATGAGTTCGATGCTGCGGTGGCTGCAGCCTGCACCGCCGGCAACTCAAAGACGGTGCGCGCCCAGCGCCCCATGACGCTGGAGGGTTGCGTGGTGCGCCTCTCGGACATCATCGCCTATGTGGGCAAGGATCGCCAAGACGCCATCCGCGCCCATCATGTGGGCGAAGACGCCTTTGATGACGGGCTGGGCGGCGCCTACAACTCTTGGGCGCTGGACGCGTTCATCTCCGATGTGGTGGCGCACTCGTTGGGCCAGCCGCGCATCGCCATGAGCCAGGAGGGCTTCGAGGAGCTCCGCCGCGCCAAACAGGAAAACTACCGTAAGATCTATGCCTCTACCGAGGTGGCAGGCACTCAAGGGGCCCAGATTCTCTCAGGGCTCTTCGAGCTGGCGTACGAGTCTGCGTACCAGGATCTGGCGGCCGGCAACACTCAGGCGCCTATCTTTGTCCACCACATCGACCCCATTCGCGCCGGCCTTTCCTACTACGGCCGCACCTACGACTGGGAGCGTGACTTGGATCAAACGGTGGTGGACTACATCGCCGGCATGACCGACGACTACTTTATTGCTCTGGCCGAGCGGCTGGATCCCGCCGCCGCAAAGGCGTTTCCTCAGCATGATTACTTCTTTGGCAAGGGAGCCGGCCCATGGGACCAAAACCTCTAACCGCTCGCCGCGAGAGCCCGTCCCTGCGTGTGATTACTGCTCGGGCACCGGTTTCTCGCAAAGGGTTTCTGGCGGCCGCGCTGAGCCTTCTGAGCACTACAGCTCTAGGCGGCTGCTCTTGGGGCGCGCCGGCGCAAAAAGAACTTGCCAGCTACTCCTGGGAGGAGCTGGCTCGCATGGCCCAAGCGCTCTCGGCTGCCAAAGATGCCCAGAGCGCCGCCACCATTGCCCGCGGCTATGGCCTTGTAGATGACGAGGGAAACCTGGCGACCACCCCTCGGCCGGTCACCATCGACGGGGTGGAGGTGCCCTTTGGCCTGGTGGGGATCCTTCATGACCCCAAGGCCGATGGCTCTGGCATGGCCGGCCTCACTTTTGCCGCCCTGGCAGCGGCAGACACCTCTTCTTATGGCGATGTACCTGCCGAAAGCTGGGTGGATTCGGTGGCGCGCACCCATCTTGCAGAGAATATCTTGCCTGGGTTGCCGGACGGCCTTCCTCAGCTCATAGTCTCTGTGCGCAAGGCCTACCGCAGCGATGGGGGAGCCTTGGAGAGCTGCGAGGACTCGTTGTGGCTCTTGTCGGATGGAGAGATTGGCCTTAACGCGCGTCCCGATTTGCCTGCCACAGGCACCCTCTATGAGGGCTTTGCCCAAGACCCTTCCTATGAGCGTACCTGGAAGGGCACCCCGGAGCCCTGGTGGACCAGGGATGGGTTGTTGGTAGGCTACTCGGGAACCCCGCAGCTCACCGAGCCGGCCGCGCTGGTTCCCGCCTTTTGCCTCTAACGCGCGAGCGTTTAGCCGGCCAGCATCATAGCCACTGCAATAAAGGCGCTGATCACGCCCACCAAAGACTCTCCGCCCAACAGGCCGGAGCCCGCCGCCTGCCATTTGGCTTCCAGTGCCGCGCGGCGCTTGGGATCGTCGTGTTTGTGGCGCGCGTCAAAGATGATGCGGATAAGGGCGCCGGCTCCCGCGCAGGCGCTCATGTGGAAGGGAAGGTATACGCCCAGGCCTAAAGTCATCACCGGGAGCTTGGCCAGCGCCATCACAAGACCTGCTGCAAGACCTGCCACAAAGACTTCTAGGTGGGGGATGCCGCCGGCCATGGTGGCCACCACCGAGGCCTGAGCAGCCACGAAGGATTGCTGGGGGCCAAAGGACTCGGCGCCGTAAGCGGTGAGCAGGGCCATGAGCATGAGGGCGGCCACCACTGCGCCCACCAGGCCGCCTACCGCCATGCCAATAAACTGGTCGCGAGGGTTGGTGCGAAGCACGTCGCCGGCTTTGAGGTCATTCATGACGTCGCCCACGATGCCGCAGGCCACCGCCACCACGGCGGCTCCCAAAAAGAGGCTCTCCATGGACATCTGGGCAAAGCACAGGCGCACCAACAGAAGCACCAGCACGCCAAAGATCTCCATGGGGTTCACACCGGTGGTGCCGGTGAGCCAGGCCGAAAGGTACACGCTAAACCAAGCGCCCACAATGACGACCACCGAGGCCCCCAGCCCCAAGTTAAGCCCCACACAGAGGGCGGTGGCCACTACCACCATGGCCAGGGCCACCATAGAGCGGGGGACAAAGAGGCGACGTGCAGCCTCGGCATCGGAGATCTTCTCGGCAGCAGGGGCGCCTGAAGCCATGCGACGCTTGATGAGGGGAAGCAGCCCGGAGACGATAGCTCCTGCGCCTACGCCCAGCATAAGGCCCAGGCCCAGGCTCGACTGGATGGCCGAAGCGTCTTCTTGGGCGATGAGCCCCAGTGCCGGCAGGATGCCCGCGATGCCAATGTTGCCGATGAGGGCGCCCAAAAACCACACCAGCGCAGGGGCGACGCCCACCATGAAGCCCATGGCGGCCATCATAGGGGAGTTGTAGATGCCCAGCGTGACGCCGGGGATCACCGAGCCGGTGCCGATGACGGCGGGCAATACCCCCAGGTTGTCGCGGACCAGCGCATAGAGTGCCGATAAGCCCATGGCCCCAAAAAGCACGGGGGCGTCGCCGGCTTTGGCATCGTCGGCAGCCTTGAGGGTCTCTGCGGCAGAGACGCCAATGGGGTAGGCCAGACGGCGCTCGCGAATGAAGTAGGCCTGAAGCGCCGCCGAGGCGCAGAGGCCCAAGAGGGTGCCCGAGAGCGAAGCCAAAAGCACCTGGGGCAACGTCACCTGGTAGGAAGGGCCAAGCATCCAGAGGCCGGGGATGGTGAAGGCCAGACCTCCGGCCACCATGGCACCGGCGCTCATGGCGGCATGGCATACGTTGGCCTCGTGGAGGTTGTGGCTGCCCAGCGCCCTGAGGGCGACGATGGACGCCAAGGCTGCAAAGACGATGGGCCAGGGCAGGGCCCCCATCTTGAGGGCGATGAAGAGCGAGCTGGCAGTGAGCAGCGCGCTGCCCAGGGCGCCAATGACGAGGGCGCGGCCCGTGAGGGCGCGAGATTCTTGAGGCGTGGCAGAGGCCATGGGGCGTCTCCTTTGAGGCCGGGAACGGCAGAGCGCGAGCATTGGGGGCCGCAGCCAAGCGAGAAGGGAGCAACCGGCACAGGCGCGCTCAGGGGGTACCCTAATTTATCAAACAGACTTAGAGTACTTGAACGCGTGAACATGGCAGGCTATTCCATTTGATATGGCAGTGGCCACCAGGGCGCGGGCGAGGTACGTAGGCGGATATATGGGCTTCTCGGCCAGGCGATGCGCGGCGAGCCGGCGGGCGAGAAGGCCTAGCGGCCTTTAGCGATGCGGCGTTGATTGGCAGCATCTACCAGGGCTTCGAAGAGCTGTGGCTGGGTCCCCATTATCTCTGGGTGCCATTGGACGCCCAAGAAGAAGGTGCGGTCGGGAAACTCCAAGGCCTCCGGGGTGCCGTCATCTGCCCGGGCGGTCACATGGGCGCCCTCGGGCACGGTGGAGATGGCCAGGTGATGCAGGGAGTTTACCGAGGTCTCCAACGCTCCCAAGATCTGGGCCAAGCGGCTATTGGGCTCTATGTAGACCTGGTGCACAGGCGTTTCGAAGGGTTCCGGCTGCAAGTGCACGTCCAGGGTGGCGCCGTGGCTCCAGAGCTGCTCGCTCACGTCGCGCACCAGGGTGCCTCCACGGCCCACGTTCATCACTTGAACGCCTCGGCAGACCCCCAGGCAAGGGACGTCTTGATCCCAACAGGCCTGCAAAAGCGCCCCTTCGAACTCGTCGCGCAGGGGCATCGTCTGACCTAGGGCGTGATGGGTGCGGTCGTCGTAGGCATTGCCGCCAAAGGAGGCGGTGTCTATGTCGGCGCCGCCGGTGAACAGGACGCCGTCGAAGCGCTCGGCGATCTCTGGGGCGCAGGCTGCCGCCGTCTCGTGATAAGGAAGCCCCACCGGCAAGCCTCCGGCTTCGAAGACGCGCTGGGCGTAGCTGCGAAAATAGAGCAGGTATTCGCAGGTGGGGTCGGTGCGGCCGCACAGGCCAATAAGCGGTCGGTTTTGTGCAGGAGGGGTGTGGGTGTCCATAGGGCCTCCCGGGACGCGTGAAGTAGATGCGTAAAGCTTGATTCTCACCTATTGGTATTAGGCTTACAATGCTTATCCATGGATACGTTATTTTCCGCTCAAGAGCGGCTTAAAAAAGATCAGAACGCCCCTTTGGCGGCCAGGATGCGCCCCCAGTCGCTGGAGGAGTTCATGGGCCAAGCCCAGGCAGTGGGCGAGGGCTCGTGGCTCAGGCGCGCCATTGATCACGATACCCTGTCTTCCCTCATCCTTTATGGCCCTGCGGGCACGGGCAAAACCACCCTGGCTCGCATTATCGCAGCTACCACTCGAGCACAGTTTGTGGAGGTGTCGGCGGTCACCGGTACGGTGAAAGACCTGCGGGAGGCCATCGGCGCCGCAGAGCAGCGCCTGCTCATAGACGGCCAGCGCACCATCCTTTTTGTGGACGAGATCCACAGGTTCAATCGCTCGCAGCAAGACGCCCTGCTTCATGCGGTGGAAGATCGCATCGTGGTGTTGGTAGGCGCCACTACCGAGAACCCCTATTTTGAGGTGAACTCGGCGCTTTTGTCCCGCAGCCGCGTGGTGGAGCTCACGGCGCTGGATAACGAGGCTGTCGCCGCTATCGTGAAGCGGGCCCTGAAGGCTCCCCAAGGGCTCAACGGCGCCTTCGAGCTGTCGGATGACGCTCTGGAAGCTGTGGTGACGTTGGCGGGGGGAGATGCGCGATCGGGCCTTACCACCTTAGAGTTGGCCGCTCAGATGGCCACGCCCGATGGCCGGCTGCCCCAACAGGCGCCGGATAAAGGCCCTATCGAGATCTCTGTCCATGCGGTGGAGGAGGCTAACCCCCGCCGAGGGCTGCCCTACGACAAGGGCGGCGACATGCACTACGACGTCATCAGCGCCTTCATTAAGTCCATGCGCGGCAGCGATCCCGACGCCGCGCTCTATTGGCTTGCCCGCATGATTGACGTTGGCGAAGACCCCCGCTTCATCGCTCGCCGCATCCTCATCTGCGCCTCGGAAGACGTTGGCAACGCAGACCCCCAGGCTCTTTTGGTAGCCGAGGCTGCCTTTAAAGCCGCCGAGGTCATTGGCTATCCCGAATGCCGCATCAACCTGGCCCAGGCGGCCACCTACCTGGCGCTGGCCCCCAAGTCCAACGCCTGTGAAGCGGGCATCGACGCAGCCTTGCATGAAGTGCGCCATGGCCCTCGCCGAGAAGTGCCCCCTTATCTCAGGGATCGCCATCGCCCGGGTTCGGACGAATACGGCCCCTACCGCTACCCCCATAACTATCCTGGAGGTTGGGTTTCTCAGCAATACCTGCCCGACGGCCTTGAGCCTGGCAGCTTCTACGCCCCTTCGCCCCGCGGTTGGGAGGCCTGGCGTGTGGAGGCTTCGGCCAGGGATCGCGCCGAGCGCGAGGATGGGTAGGATATAGGTACGAAAAAACGGGGGCCTCGCCCCTCAAGCGCATACACTGGCTTATAAGCTTGGCAAATGGCCGTGCACGCAGCAAGAAAGGACCCCTATGGACCTCGCAGTGCTTATCGTTCTTATCGTTTTGATGGCTGCCTTCGTGTGGGTGGGCGTCGAGGTCGCACTTGCGGTGCGCAAGCTGCGCGGCCAGGTGGGCGACCTTATGGGCCAGGTAGACAAGACGGTGCAAGACGTCAATGTCACCATTAAAAAGGTCGATCAGGCAGTGGAAGACCTTAACCCCGCCATTCAGGAGGTTAAGCCGCTTATGGGCAAGGTGGAGACCACGGTAGACGCCCTTTCCCTGGACCTGCTGCAGGTTAATAATATCCTTAATGATGTGGGCACCCTCACCGGTGCTGCCAGCGATGCCACCACTGCGGTGACCGGCGTGGTAGACAAGGCCGCCGCCGCCGCTTCCAAAGCCGTGGGCAAGCTGGGCAAGAAGGGCAAGGCAGGAACAGAGGCCCTGGAGGCTTCCGCTGCCGAGAAGGCCGCGCAACTGCAGGGAGACATCGAGCCTTCTGTTGAGACGGTCTCCCAAGACGCGGGCTACTTTACCTATCCCACTGAGAGCGCGACCAGCGACACGGCCTCTGAGGAGAAGTAATCATGGAATCTAAGACAGTTGAGCTAAAAACGCCTGCTGCGCCAGAGTTCGCACGCTCCGTGCGCATGCTGGCGGCAAATCTCGCAGTAGTCTGCGGCTTGTCTATCGACGACGTCGAGGATGTGCGCATGGCGGCAGAGGAGGGCTTCGTCTACGCCTCCGCCACTGAGCAAGAGTCGGTGGGCATTCGCTTCGACATCAATGAAGATCGCATTGAGATGGTCTTCACGCTGGGCGCGCAGGCCAACGTGGAAGACGCCTACGAAGACGGTTCCTTTGGCTATGCCCAGCTCATCTTGGGCGCTGTCACCGACGAGTTCTCCATCGACGATGAGGCATCCACCCTCACCGTGGTCAAGACGAGGGGAGTTTCTGCGTGACCGAGAGCAAGCCTCAAGTCTCCCGCACCCACGGCGCCTATGCCAGGCGCGTCTCTGCCGGTGCAGGCAGGGGCAAGCTTGCCTGGGACAAGGAGCGCACCCGGGAGCTTTTCTGCCGATACAAAGAAGAAGGGGACGAGGATGCTCGCGAGCAGCTTATCGTGAGCCACCTCAACCTGGTGCGTTTTTTGGCTTCCAAGTTCAAGAACCGCGGCGAGTCTCTGGACGACCTTATCCAGGTGGGCACCATCGGCCTCATCAAGGCCATTGACCGCTTCGAGCCTGAGCGCGGCCTGGAGTTCACCACCTATGCCACGCCCACCATCATGGGCGAGATCAAGCGACACTTCCGCGACAAGGGCTGGTCTGTGCGCGTGCCCCGTCGCCTGCAAGAGCTTTCTGCCAAGGTCAATCAGGCTACAGACGAGCTTACCTGCGACCTGCAACGCTCTCCCTCGGTGGATGAGATCGCCAAATACTTAGACGTCTCTGTAGACGAGGTCTTGGAGGCCATGGAGTCTTCCAGCGCCTACAGCTCGGTGCCTCTGGAATCTGGGAGCTCTGAGAACGAGGATGCCCCCTCGGTGCTCGACCGCTACGCCACAGAGGACAAGGACCTGGTGGCCAGCGACGACCGCATGGTCATCCAAGAGGCCATCTCCTCCTTCTCGCCCCGCGAGCAAGAGGTGCTCACCATGCGCTTCAAAGACGGGTTGACCCAGGTAGAGATAGCCAACCGTCTAGGGGTAAGCCAGGTGCAGGTCTCCCGCTTCCTGCGCCGCACTCTCAAAAAAGTACAAGATCATATTGATCCCGAAGGTCTGATGGGCTAGTTATGGCGCGTCCCCTTGCTCATCATTCAATCCAGGATATCTCGGCCGAGGACCGTCTTCGCATGATTCGTGTGTGGACGGCCATCGGCTTTATCGTCATCTTCGTGTGCGTGGTGTGGGCGTTGGGCTACATCGCCCCGGCCATCGAGTTTTTGGCCGTAGGCATCATCGTTGGCTTCATCTGCAGCCCCATCGTCAACTGGCTGGAAACCAAAGGAGTGGGCCGCGCGCTAGGCGCGATCTTGGCCCTGCTCATCGTGCTGGGTGTGGCCATAGGCGTGCTGGCGATACTGGGGCCCCTTACCCTAGAGCAGCTCAATACTCTGCTCCAGCGCATTCCTGGCTACTTCCGGGAGCTTCAGGACTGGCTGCGCAGCCTCTTTGAGCGTTACGGCACCACTGAGACTGCAGAGTTTCAAACCAACATCTCTGCGCTGGTGGACGGCTTTTCCACCATGGGCACCCGCTTTGCCAACGACATGGCCTCCCAAATCTCTTCCGGCCTCATTCCCAACCTCATGAACCTGGTGAACACCTTCTTCATGTTCTTCCTGGGACTGGTGCTGGCCTACTGGCTGGCCCGCGATTACCCCCGCATCGTGCGCGAGTTCGCCATCGTGGCAGGCCCCAAGCATGAAGATGACCTCATGCTGCTCTTGGCGGTGGCGAGCCGTTCTATGGGCGGCTACATGCGTGGCATCGTGATCACCTCCCTGGTAGGAGGCAGCCTCGCGTTCTTGGGCTACATCGTGGTAGGTCAGCCCTACGCGCCCCTCATGGGCACCCTCACCGGCCTTCTGCACTTTGTGCCGGTCATTGGCCCCTGGATCGCCGCTGCCATCGCCACGGTCACCGCGCTGTTTGTGAGTCCCCTTTGCGCGTTCTGGACGCTCATTGTGGCTATGGTGGCAGAAAACATCACCGACAACGTGGTGAGCCCTGTAGTCATGCGCTCTGCTGTCCAAGTGCATCCAGCCATGAGCCTTTTGGCCATCGTGTTGGGTTCCTCCCTTGGCGGTGCGGTGGGCATGGCCATCTCCATCCCGGTGTCTGCAGCCATCAAAGGTGTGTTCATCTACTACTTCGAGACCCGTACCGGACGCCAGATCGTCTCTTACCACGGAGCCATCTTCCAAGGGACGCCCTTTCATCACGCCGATGGCTCCATCGCTCCCAGCTGCGACGCCCTCGACGATGACAGTTTCTTTGTCACAAGCCGCCTCATTCCCGACGAAAACGAGGGTGACGTCTCTGCTGCGCCCGGCGGCGAGCCCGCTAAGCCCTCGGTGGGCGAGATCGTGCGCGAGCGGGCCGAGGAGCTACGGCTTTTTGTAGAGCATCCCAAGGCTCACTCTGAATCCACCTCTGGCTCCCAAGCCCCCAAAGCGAGATCTTCTCGGCAAGAAGAGGCCTCTGATGAGCCCCGGGATCCTCAGGAAGAGGCTCGGGACTCTCAGGGCTCACCTGCCGAGAAACCCGTGCATCCCAGCTCCAAAGATAAAGGCGAGCTCTAAGAGAATGGCGATGCCGTAGCAATAGAGGCGCGAGCGCTGCCAAGAAGGCGGCTCTGAATTAGAATGAATGAATCTGTGCCCAGCAATGCTGCTTTGGGGAGCGTCCCTGGCAGTCCTATGAGGAGGATCTCTTGTCTACCTCTGACTTTCCCACTATGACCACTGCCGAGATTCGCTCGTCGTTCTTGGACTTTTTTGAAGAGCACGGCTGCAAGAAGTTCCCGTCTTCTTCGCTGGTGCCCGATGACCCGTCGCTGCTTTTGGCCAACGCCGGCATGAACCAGTTCAAGCAATACTATCTGGGCACCAAGACCTTGAAGGAGGGCATCGGCGCCACTTCTTGCCAAAAGTGCCTGCGCACCAACGACATCGACGCCATTGGCCTGGACGGTCGCCATCTCTCCTTCTTCGAGATGCTGGGCAACTTTGCCTTTGGCGGCTATTCCAAGCGCCAGGCCTGCGAATGGGCGTTTGACTATATTGTCAACCATCTTCACCTGCCCCAGGATCGTCTCTACTTCACTGTCTTTGAGGACGACGACGATTGCGCTGAGATCTGGGAGTCGCTGGGCGTGGCTAAAGACCACATCTCACGCTTGGGCGAGGAGGACAACTTCTGGGCCGCCGGACCCACCGGCCCCTGCGGCCCATGCTCGGAGATCTACTTCGACCAGGGCGAAGAGGTGGGCTGCGGCAGCCCCACCTGCGCCCCTGGCTGCGACTGCGACCGCTTCCTGGAGTTTTGGAATTTGGTGTTCACCCAGTTCGACCGCCAAGAGGACGGTACGCTGGTAGACCTGCCTCACCAAAACGTGGACACCGGCATGGGCCTAGAGCGCATGGCGGCTATCATGCAGCATAAGTCTTCCAATTATGACGGCGATCTTATGCACTCCCTCATCGAGGTAGGAGAGAGGCTTTCTGGCAAGAAGTACGGCGAAGACCCTGCCGCAGATGTCTCGCTGCGCATCATTGCAGATCACAGCCGCGCCGTGAGCTTCATGATTGGCGACGGCATCCTGCCTTCCAACGAGGGTCGCGGCTATGTGTTGCGCCGCCTGCTGCGCCGCGCCGTGTTCCACGGCCGCCTGCTGGGCATCGAGGAGGCGTTCCTCTGTGACTATGTGGCCGAGGTCACACGCCTTATGGGCGATGTCTATCCTGAGTTGGTGGACAACTCCGCCTTGATCCAGGGCACCGTGCGCGCAGAGGAAGCCCGTTTCTCCTCGGTCATCGAGACCGGTCGCCTCTATCTGGAGCAGGAGCTGGACAAACTGGGCGAGGGAGAGACTCTCTCGGGCCATGTGGCTTTCACCCTTCACGACACCTACGGATTCCCGGTAGACCTCACCCGCGAGATCGCCCTCAATGCCGGCCACGACATCGATCAGGCTGCTTTTGACGCCGACATGGAGGCCCAGCGCACCCGTGCTCGCGCCGCCGGCGCCACCGATTCTGACGCCTGGAGCCAGGTTGACGTATGGACGGCGCTCTCTGACTCGGTGGATGCCACCGAGTTTTGCGGCTATGAGGAGAGCGAGCTTCGCGGCTGCACCGTGTTGTCCATTGTGCGCGACGGCGAGAGCGTCTTGCGTGCCGAGACCGGCGACAAGGTGGAGGTCGTGCTTGATCGCACCCCCTTCTATGCCGAGATGGGCGGCGAGGTCGGCGATACCGGCGAGCTCTCTGGCATCGAGTTTCGCATGGAGGTAGAGAACACCGTCTCCCATGACGGCCTCATTGCCCACGAAGGCGCCATCAAGGGCGGCTTCGTGCGTGTGGGCGACATCGTCACCGCCGAGGTGGACGATCGCCGCCGCGAGCTTATCCGTCGCAACCACACTGCCACCCACCTGTTGGACGCTGCTCTTAAGAAGGTGCTGGGCGACCACGTGCATCAGGCAGGCTCGCTGGTAGCCCCCGATCGCCTGCGCTTTGACTTTACTCACTTCGAGGCTCTTTCTCAGGCCCAAATCGCCCAGGTAGAAGACCTGGTCAACCAGCAGATCTTCCTGGCGTTGCCGGTGACCACCCAGCTCATGAGCTTGGAGGACGCCAAGGCTTCGGGCGCGGTGGCCCTCTTTGGCGAGAAGTACGGCGAGGAAGTGCGCGTCGTGCGTGCAGGTGAGGGCCCGCAGCCCTTCTCTGCAGAGCTTTGTGGCGGTCTTCATGCCTCTAATACCTCCGAGCTGGGCATCTTCAAGATCACTTCCGAGAGCTCCATTGGCAGCGCCGCACGTCGTATTGAGGCAGTCACCTCTCTGGGCGCCCTTTCCTTCGTGAACAGCCGCCTGGATGCGCTGGATGCCGCGGCTGCTGCCCTCAAGAGCCGCCCGGCTTCTGTGGCGGGCGCCGTGGACGATATGCTGGCTCGCGAGCGCGATCTCAAGGCAAAGCTCAAGCGTGCCCTGTCTGGCGCGGGCGCCAATGCTGCAGTGGACGCACTGGCTGCCGCTCTCCAGTGCGATGGTTACAAGGCTGTGGTGGCCCGTATGGACGGCCGCGACGCCCACGATCTGCGCGGTGTGTGGGACACTCTGCGCGAGCAGGCCAAAGGTCCTATCGCCTGCTTCTTGGTCTCCCAGTCTGACGAGGGCAAGACCTCGCTTTTGGCTGCCGGCACCAAAGAGGCTGTGGCCGCCGGCTTTGATGCCGGTGCCCTGGTAAAGGCGGTAACCAGCGCCTTTGGCGGCCGCGGCGGCGGCAAGCCTGCCATGGCTCAGGGCGGCCTGCCTGGCCCTGCGGTCATCGTCCAGGCCCTCGATGCGGTGCGCGAGCGCCTGACTCAGGAACAATAACGTGCGCTACCTGGCCTTAGATATTGGCGAGAAGCGGGTGGGCATCGCAGCAAGCGATGCCACCGGCACCGTTGCCTCGCCGGTATGCGTGCTTCCTGCTCAGGAAGTCCGCGCTCAGGCTCGCAGTTTTAGGCGGATTTTGGAAGACCATGAACCCGACGTGCTGGTCTGCGGCCACCCCCTCACTTTGTCTGGTGAGGAGGGGCCGCAGGCGGCGCGCATTGAGGGGGAGGCCCGCGCCATCGCACAGGCCTGCGGACTTCCCCTGGAGTTTGCCGACGAACGCCTGTCCTCTCGGGAAGCCAAGCGTATCTTGAGAGAGCAGGGGCTCTCAGAGAAGTCCATGCGCGGCAAGGTCGATATGGTGGCTGCATCGCTTTTCTTACAATCCCACCTCGACGCCAAGACGAACAAAGGGTAAGACGGCATGGCAAATCACTGGCGATCACAGACAGGCCCTGAGGATTCAGGGACTACTTGCGGCGGCCGCCAGCCTCAAAGATCTTCAACGCCACGACAGCCTGCCCACTCCTTGGGCTCCAATCAACCCAGGGCGAGCTCTTCTCGGCAGGCAAAGGGGCACCAGCCTGAACCTCGCGTGGCTTCAGGGACAACCACTCGGCGGGTGTCGGAGCGCACCATGCAGAGGACCCAGGTGCACGGCGCGCTTTCGGGCGCTGGTAGGGTAGGGCAGCCTCGTGGCCGTGTGTCAGGTGTCAACAGCGCTTCTGCTGGACGCAGAAATCTCGCGGGTGCGGGTATTTTGATCGTCGGCCTCGTCGTCGCGGTGACGCTTGGCGCACTCATTATGGTTGCGGTGCGCGGCTGCCAAAGCGCTCCGGAGCCACAGGGTCCGGGCCTTGCGACTGAAGGCCAAATCGAGGTGCAGATCCCCGAAGGCGCCGGCACAGATGTGATTGCCCAGGCCTTTGTGGACGCACGGTTGGTAAGCGATACCGCTACTTTCACCAAGGCGGTGGCGGCTGCCAAGGCAGATCAGTCCTTGAAGCCGGGCACCTATGTCTTCGCTGCAGGAATGCCGGTGGAAGCCATCGTGGACCAGCTCACGAAGGGACCCAATACCTCGGCCAATCGCGTGACCATCCCCGAGGGCCTCACGGTGGCAAAAACCGCTGCTGCAGTGGAGTCTGCCTTGGGTATTCCCGCCCAAGATTTCATGGACCAGGCCAAGGCATCCCTTTGGGTGGGGTCCTACCCCTTCTTGGCCGCAGTTCAAGATGACTCGTTGGAAGGATTCCTTTGGGCTTCCACCTATGACTTCTCCGGATTCACGGTGGATGCCAAAAGCGTCATAAAAGCCATGCTGGATCGCTATCAGCAGGCAGTGTCCAAGGTGGATTTCGCTGCCGGCGAGGAGGCCATCCAGCAGACCTACAATGTCACGATGACTGACTATGACATCCTTAAGGTGGCGTCCATTATCGAGCGCGAGGCGGTCTCGGAGAGCGACAGGCCGCTGGTGGCCTCGGTGCTCTACAACCGTCTGCGCGACGGCATGGCATTGCAGTCCGATGCCACCATGGGCTATGTCACCGGGGGCGAGGTTACCGCAGACGACCTGCTCAAAGAGTCGCCCTACAACAGCTATCTCAACAAGGGGCTTCCGCCTACGCCTATCTGCACCCCTTCCATCGAGTGCATCCAGGCGGCGTTGGCCCCGGCGTCTACCAACTATTACTACTTCCTCATCATCGAGAACGGCTCCTACTCCAACCACACCTTCTCGCAGACTTATGAGGAGCATTTGGCGGCCATCGACAAGGCCAAAGCTGATCAAGGAGCTTAGAGCCCATGCCTTTAGCAACCCCATGGATGCGCGTTCACGCCATCTCGGACATCCCCGTATCAGCGCTGGTAGATCACAATATTCGCCTGGTGTTGGTGGATCGCGACAATACCTGTGTGCCCGGAGATGCCTCAAGTGCCCCGGCATCGGTGGCTGCCTGGATCGATCGGGTGAAGGCCGCTTCCATCGCTGTGTGCTTTGTGTCCAACAACTTCCATAGCGCCCAGGTGGAGGCTTCTGCTCAGGAGCTGGGCATCTCCCGAGTGGATCACGCCATGAAGCCAGCGCCTTTCGCCCTTTGGCATGCCTGCAAAAGGATGGGTGTGCCCAGAAGCCAAACGGTACTCATTGGCGACCAAGTATTTACCGATCTCATGGCTGCCCGTCTGGCTGGGATCCCTTCCATACTGGTGGATCCCCAAAGCACCAAGGAGCTCTGGTACACTCGCATCTTCCGTCAGATGGAAAAACTGGCCTTAAAAGACACCTCTTATCATCAGGCAGCCCCGTCGACTCCCGAGGCTTCTGCTGCCCACTTGGCCGAGAAGCCCGTCTGTCCCCTCCAGGACGCCCACTAAGGGCCGACTCACATGTGGGGGATCTGGGCGGCGTTGCTTGTTGCCGCTTCTCTCAACGATCTTCGCTGGCGCCGCCTGCCCAACGGCCTGCTTGTGGCTTCGGGGGTTCTGGCCTTGGGCTTTCAGGGGGCGCGCATGTGGGGAGACCCTCTTGTCCTGGCTGTTGCCAGTGCTCCTTTGGGGCCTGCACTTTGGGGCGTGTTGCCGCATCCTGCAGTCTGCACAGGCTCTGCGCTGGTCTTTTTGGGGGCAGCCTCAGCGCTGGAGCTGGCCTGTCGGCACCGCAACATCTCCCTCATGGGCCTGGGCGACATCAAGCTTCTTGCGTGCCTTACGGCTGCAGCTGGCCCGCTGGTAGGCTTTCTGGGTGGGCTTTTGGGCTGTGGTGCAGGGGAATGGTGGCTCTTATCGGCAAGAAAACCCACTTTGCTGCAGGCCCTTGGATCTGTGCAGGCTGCGGCCTTGTGTGGTGGTGGGCCACGGAGGCAGGACTTCGATGAGCTGAGAAGGTGTGGGGCGCGGGGTGTTAGTATCGGTAGGAAGCACCTGAGACGAGCGAGAGGAGGACCTATGGGCACACCGGCGCGCGCGCTGGGAGATGGGCTGGTTATTCATGAAGACTGCGACCATCTGCTGTTTGTGGGATTCTCTGGCTCGGGCAAGTCCACCGTGGTGCGCAATTTGGGGTGCATGTTTCGCCGTCGCACGGTAGATCTGGATCGCGTGGTGGAGCGCAGGCTCCACGGCACGCTGCCCGGAGTGTGGATCGAGTACGGCGAGCAAGCCTTCAGGGCCGAGGAGCACAAGGCCCTCCTTGGCCTCAAGCAGGAGAAGTCGCTTTTGGTGGCCTGCGGAGGAGGCACGGTGGCCACCCGGGAGAACCGCGAGCTCTTGCGCGAGCTTGGCCATGTGGTCTTTCTGGACGGCACCTTCGAGGACTCACTGGCTCAAATGCGCTCCACCCATCGCAGGCCCGACCTGGGCGATCGCGCCCATGCTGCCCGGCTCTATGAGGAGCGGCGGCCCCTCTACATGTCTGTGGCCGACTATACCGTTTCAATTACTGGAAAAACCTTCGAGCAGGTAGCCTGCGACTGCGGTGCGCTGCTCTGGGAAGAAGGGCTGCTATGAGCCACCTCGAACCTGCTGCATCCACTGCCGACGCCATCCCTGCCGCCTCCGCAACCTCTGAGCCTTTGGCTGCCGAGAAAGGCGCAGCCCGCGCGGCTTCCCGCTCTTTGGTGAATCCCGGTGAGGCGACTGAGGGGCTGAGTCCTGAGGTCTTAGCCCACGCGGCAGACGTGCCTGCGCCAGAGCCTCCTCGCATCCACCGCCAGTCGGTGGCTTCCAACGGCATCTCCTGCGATCTGCGCCTAGGGCCCTCTGTGTTGGACCGCTTTGGCCGTGACCTCAAGATCTGTACGGGTCGCGCTCGTCGGGCTGTCTTCATGGTAGAAGCCTCGGCTCACCCGGAGCTGGTGGAAGAGCTGTCGCGCATCGTCATAGACGCAGGCTTCCGTGTGGTGCGCCTGCCTCAAAACGACGCTCGGGACGCAGGTTTGGTGGAGGGTCTGGCCCCCACCTACGAGGCGTTGGCGCAAGAGCATATCAATCCTGGCGACATCTGCGTAGCCATCGGAGGGCTGGCCTCTGTCTCCGAGGATGTCTTTGTCTCCAGCACCTGGTGCGGCGGCATGTCGCTGGCTGCTGTCCCCTTAGGGCTCGACGCACTCATTTGCTGTCCTTCTCGGCCTAAACCTTTGGCCGCAGGCACCGACTCTGCTGCAGTGAATTTCCGCACTCGCATGGCCATGTGCTATAGCGATCCGGAGATCTGCCAGCTCACTTCTTCTGTGGAGTCCACGCTTCATGGCCGGGTGCTAATGGTGGTGGCTGCGGTCTGTGAGTCCAAAGATGCCTTTAACGACCTGGTCATTCGCTCGGAGGCAATCGCTGCAGCAGATATCGAGACCACGCAAACCCAAGCTCTTGAGGCAGCCCGCGGCTTTGGCCGAGTGAATGCCTCCTCCTCTGTGGCGGTGCGCCAGTCGCTTTCCTACGGCGAGGTCTTTGCTCGCGCTCTGGCTGGCCTGGTGCCTCATGCCCCTCTGTCAGCGCTTCGCGGCGAAGGATTGCGCTTCGCCTCTCGCCTTGGGGTGGGTGCGGTGGGCACATCGGTAGACTTCGTGTTTGCACAAGATGCCCTGCTGGACCGGCTGGGCATAGGTGAGCTGGCCTGCCAGGTAGATCCCGGCGCGCTCAAGGAGGCCATCCTGCAGGAGAGCGTAAGGCTTTCAGGTAAGCCCATGATCGCGGTGCCTCACGACATTGGCCGCGTACGTTTGGCATCCATCCCTGATGAGGTGCTCGATGAGCACCTGGAGGCCTGGTGCCAGGCCAGAAGCGCGCTTCTGTCACAAAATCAAAGCGAGGGATAGCTTGTACGCCCAAGCAGCTGGCTAAATGGCTAAGCTAGGGGACGGACTTTAACGGACCGTGAGAGAAAGGACTCCCCATGGCTTCATCTACCGAAGGCCGCCTGGCGCGTCTGCGCAGCCTGATGGCAGAGCGCGGCTACGACGCCGTGATCCTTCGCAACAACGCCGATCTTCGATGGCTCACCGGTGCAGAGCGCACCTTTGACGACGAGGTAGCCCATACCGCGTTCATTACCGGTGAGGGCGCGTGGCTTCATACCGACTCCCGCTATTACAACACCTTCCAGGAACGCCTGGGACTTGATACCTTCTGGCAGATCGATATGGAACGTGTGGGCGCCCCTGCCTGGGCGGCCAAACTCACCGTTGCCCAGCGCTGTCATGTGGTGGCTTTGGAAGACACGGTGAGCCTGGGTTTTGCCCAGGACTTCGCCCATGAGGTCGAGCAGGCGTCCACCCAGTGCTTGACGCCCGTGCTTCATGGCGACTTGCAGGCCCTGCGCATGGTGAAGGACGCCGAGGAGCTTTCGCTTTTGCGCCGCGCCCAAGAGATCACCGACGATGCCTTCGAGCACATCTGCGCCTACATCAAGCCCGGCATGACCGAGCAGCAAATCCGCGGCGAGCTGGAGAACTACATGCTGGCCCAAGGCGCCGATGCCGTCTCCTTTGCCTCCATTATCGCCGCAGGTCCCGACGGCGCCAATCCCCACGCCCAGCCCAGCGAGTACGCTGTCAAAGAAGGCGACTTCATCACCATGGACTATGGCGCGCTCTACCACGACTATCATGCCGACATGACCCGCACCGTAGTGGTGGGGGAGCCTACCCCCAAACAGCGGGAGGTCTACGAAGTGGTCAAGCGCGCCCATGAAGAGGCTGCCGCGGCAGTGGCCCCGGATGTCGTTGGTGCAGACATCCACCGCATTGCCCAGAAAGTCATTGGCGACGCAGGCTATGGCGATTACTTTGGCCACGGCTTGGGCCACGGCGTGGGTATCGAGATCCACGAGAGCCCCAGCTTTGCCCTCTCCTGGGAAAAGCCCGTGCCTGAAGGATCTGTGGTCACCATCGAGCCCGGCATCTATCTGCCGGGCGAGTTTGGCGTGCGCATCGAAGACACCGGCATCGTGACCGAGAAGGGCTACGAGCCGTTCACGCGGCTCGACCACGAGCTGGTATCTGTGGGTCGGTAAAGCACTTTTTTATTGGTCTAAAGGTTTCGCAACAGACTTTATAGCTCGCACTTTCAAGAACCTCTCCCACTGTTTTGCGGGGGAGGTTTTTCTCGGCAGGTCCTCTAAAGAGGAAAAAGGAGGAAGCTTTAAGAAAAAGTTTGCTTTGAAAGACCCTAAAAAATTCGGTAAACGTAGAAGAGCTTACCGATCGAAATTTCAGTAGGCATGCGTTGGCCTAAGAAAAGCAAGACAAAACCGCTAATTCAAAGAATGAATGACTGCCAGATAAAGGTCATATAAACTAAGAGACATAGTGTCAGATATTATATATAACCCGCAGATAATTGCAACGATTAATCCGAGAGTGGCATTTCATACCGTTCAGCTGGGATTGTGGTGCGGCATTCGCAATCCGTGCATTAATATGAAAACGCGTTTTGCACATGTCCGTTCCTAGCAGTCATTTAGGAGGTTATGACATGGTAGGTATTGTCCTGGCAAGCCACGGCGAGTTCGCCACCGGCATCAAGCAATCCGGCTCCATGGTCTTCGGGGACCAGGAGAACGTGTGCGCAGTGACGTTGATGCCCAGCGAAGGACCCGATGACTTCAGGCAGAAGTTGGCGGACGCTGTCGCCAGCTTCGACAAGGAGGCCCAGGAAGAAGTACTCTTCCTCGTGGACCTTTGGGGTGGCACCCCCTTTAATCAGTGCAGCGCCTTCTCGGAGGGTCATGACAAGTGGGCCATTGTGACGGGTCTCAACTTGCCCATGCTCATCGAGGCCTACACTGGCCGCTTCTCTTTGGGTACCGCTCATGAGATCGCTACCAAGGTCTTTGTGGAGGGCCGCCGCGGCGTGCGCGTAAAGCCTGAGGAGCTACAGCCTAAGCCCAAGGGCGCTTCTGCTGCCGCTGCTTCTGGTGCAGCCTCTGCGATCCCCGAGGGGACCGTGCTTGGTGATGGCCAGATGAAGCTGGTGCACGTGCGCATCGACTCCCGTTTGCTCCACGGTCAGGTGGCCACCAACTGGGCTCGTACCGTTGGCTGCAACCGCATCATCGTGGTCTCCGACGCAGTGGCTCATGACAAGCTGCGCAAGAACCTGATCACTCAGGCTGCGCCTCCAGGGGTCAAGGCCAACGTCACCACTATCGCCCAGTTTGTGAAGTGCTACCACGATCCCCGCTTTGGCGAGGTCAAGGCCCTGGTGCTCTTTGAGAACCCCGAGGATGCCTTGGCGGTGGAGGAGGCCGGTGTGCCCATCGAGCACATCAATGTGGGCTCCATCGCGCACTCTGTGGGCAAGACCATGATCTCTCAGGCCATTGCTGTGTCTGAGGAAGACGTGCAAGCCTTTATCGCCATGCGCGACAACGGCACCACCTTCGACACCAAGAAGGTTCCTTCCGATAGCGGCCAGGATCTCTTTGGCCTCATCGAGAAGAACCACATGATGCCCTAACCGTCCTCATAGTTGCCCGTAAGGAGGAGCAATGGACGTTCTTTCGCTCATTTTGGTCCTTGTCGTCGCATTTCTTGCCGGCATGGAATCTGTACTTGACCAATGGGAGTTCCACCAGCCCATCGTCGCCTGCACCCTCATTGGCCTGGCCACTGGCCACCCTGTAGAGGGCATCATGCTCGCCGGTTCTTTGCAGCTCATCGCTTTGGGTTGGATGAACATCGGCGCAGCTGTCGCCCCTGACGCTGCTCTCGCCTCTATTGGCGCCGGCATCCTCGTCTGCCACCAGGGCATGGACGTGGAGCAGGCCGTGGCTATCGCCATTCCTCTGGCAGTAGCCGGTACCGTGCTTACCATTTTCGTGCGTACCATCACCACCGGTATCGCCCACGCTGCCGACCGTCAGGCTGAGTCTGGCAACGTCAAGGGCGTCGATGCCATGAACATCGCCGGCCTGATGCTTCAGGGCCTTCGTATCGCCATCCCCGCCGCCCTCATCTGGGCTGTGCCCACCGAGGCCGTCCAGGCTGCCCTCGAGGCCATTCCCGCCTGGATCACCACCGGTCTTTCCACCGCTGGTGGCTTCATCGTAGTCGTAGGCTACGCGATGGTTATGAACATGATGGCCAACGCCAAAGTGTGGCCCTTCTTCTTCCTGGGCTTCGCGCTGGCCTCCCTTTCCGAGCTGGGCCTCATCGCCATGGGTATCATCGGCGTCTGCCTGGCCCTCGTCTATCTGGATCTGTCGCCTGAGTTCAACGGAGGCGGCAATGGCGGCGCTGCTGCTGCCACTGCCTCTGCCGGCGGCGACGCTCTGGACGACATCCTGAACGACTACGAGTAACCCGAAGGGAGATTAGACCAATGGCTGATAACAAGATCACGCTTTCCGTCGCTGATCGCCGTCGCGTATGCCTGAGGAGCCAGTACCTTCAGGCCAACTGGAACTACGAGCGTATGCAGAACGTCGGTTGGTGCTACGGCATGAACGGCGTTGTGGAGAAGCTCTATCCCAACAAGGAAGACCAGGCCGCCTTCTTGAAGCGCCATCTGGAGTTCTTCAACACCCATCCCTATGTGGCCGCTCCCGTCTTTGGCGTCGAGCTGTCTCTCGAGGAGTCCCGTGCCAACGGCGCTCCCGTAGACGACGCTGCCATCCAGGGCGTCAAGATCGGCATGATGGGCCCCCTGGCCGGCGTTGGCGACCCCATCTTCTGGGGCACCCTGCGCCCTGTCCTCGGCGCCTTCGCGGCCTCTCTGGCCCTCACCGGCAACATCTTGGGCCCCATCCTCTTCTTCGTGCTGTGGAACGTCATCCGCCTTGCCTTCCTCTGGTACACCCAGGAGTTTGGCTATAAGGCCGGTGCCTCCATCTCCGAGGACCTGGGCGGCGGCTTGCTCCAGCGCGTGACCACCGGCGCTTCTGTCTTGGGTATGTTCATCATGGGCGTACTTATCCCTCGCTGGACCTCGATCGACATGTCCTCTGTGGTCTTCTCCACGGCCGACATGGGCTCTACCGCCAACTCCTTCCCCGCGGCTGACGAGCTGGTGAATGCTCTGAACGGCATCGCCAACGGCGCCCCTGTGACCCAGGACGTCCTGGCCAACGGCCTCAACAGCTTCCAGTCCATCGCCTCCAGCGGCTATGCGGTTGTGCAAAACGTCGATGCCGCCACTGCTGCCGACCCCGGCACCTGGCGTCTCATGAGTACCACCACCCTGCAGTCGGTGCTCGACCAGCTGCTGCCTGGCCTTCTGCCTCTGGCTCTCACCTTCCTGTGCATGTGGCTGCTCAAGAAGAAGGTTAACCCCATCGCCATCATCTTCGGCCTCTTCGCCGTGGGTATTCTGGGTGCTCTGGTAGGTATCTTCTAAGATCGCCTCCCGCAAGCGCGGGTAGTGTAAGGTGGGATCTTCTCGACAAGGAAGGTCCCACCTTCTTTTTGAACTCCAAAGGAAGTGACAAAGATGTTTGGTCGCAAACAAGACGTGAGCTCGCTGGCCACAGACGACGTCGTCACTCAGGAACGCCGCTCACAGGACCTCAACCACGAGGTGGATTTGGTGGTGCGCGCCAACACCTTTGCGGGCATGCTCTTTCCCAAACCGGGCCATCTGGTCTGCGGAGACGTGGGCGTGGAATTTGTGGCCGACAACCAGGTGGGCTACATTCAGATCCCCTGGCACAACATCACTTCGATCACAGTGGATATTGTAGGCACGCATTATGTGCGATCTATTCGTATTGCCACCGATCAAACTGATCCCCTTGAATTCGTGGTCTCCGATGGACAAAATCTTGTGCGCTGCCTGGCTTCCCATCTGGGCCGAGAAAAGCTTCATCAAAATATGGGGAACTTTCGCTCGGTAGGCAGGCGCATTGGGAGTTGGTTTAAGATCCTCTTTTCCCGAGGTTCTCGCGCTTAAAGGTGCCGAAGACTCCCATCTCAGATCTATTCATATAAATTTATGAGAATAGATGTATAGCCTAAACCGGATTGTGTTTTGGGCACTTATGCTTGCGGCTGTAGCCAGCGGCTTTGTCGTTAAATACAATTATATATTGTATATAATAAATAAAATGAGTAAAACAGGGGCATAACGCTTGGCTGACGCATAGATCGTACTTCTCAGCAGACACTGATATCGAGTCTGGCCTATCTATAGATCTGATGTGGTAGGAGGCTCGAGCGGTCTGCACCAAAGAGGCGAGGGGTAGGTGGCGTCCCATGCATGAAACGGCTCATTATTACGGGCTGCGTACCAGTGGGCCACCGCTTCATGGACCATGCACACCAACGGGGTATACTGTTCGCGCAATTTTTTGGCGCATCGGCTTTTTGGCAAAGATGCGTCCGTGAGCATTCGAAGGAGCGTACCACGTGGCAACCATTAGCACCGCAGATTTCAAAAACGGCATGGGCCTCAAGATCAAGGACAAGATCTATACCATCGTCGAGTTTCAGCATGTGAAGCCTGGCAAGGGCGGCGCTTTTGTCCGCTATAAGATCAAGGACCTCAAAAACGGCCGCGTCATCGACCAGACCTGCAACGCAGGCAGCAAGTTTGAGAACGTCCAGCTGGTCACCAAGGAGTATCAGTATCTCTACAATGATGGCCAGGACTACTACTTCATGGACACTGAGACCTATGAGCAGCTGCCTCTTTCTGCAGACTACATTGGCGACAACGCCAAGTGGCTGCTGGAAAACGACATCTGCCAGCTCCTCTACGCAGACGATGAGCTTCTGGGTGTGACTCCTCCCATGTTCATCGAGTGCGAGATCACTGAGACAGACCCTGGCTTCAAGGGCGACACCGTCCAGGGCGGCACCAAGCCCGCCGTCATCGAGACCGGCGCTCAGATCCAGGTGCCCATGTACCTCAACGTGGGAGAGAAGATCAAGGTGGATACCCGCGACGGCAAGTTTGTGTCCCGCGTCTAAGGCCGCCTGCTCTGGTTGATTGCGTGCGTAAGAGGCGCTCTCCTTGCAGAGGGTGCCTCTTTTCTCTTTTTTGACCAAATGCTGCCGATTGCGGTGTGCCGTGGGATTCCTAAGGGCATCATTTCTAAGAGAGGCTTGAGACGTATACTTGAGCCTACTAGCGCAACAAGCATCCTTAGGCTTGTGTGGCTGGCCCCGCGCCAGCTTCTATAGAAAGGGGCATCCATGGCGGATGATATCCAGATCGACGGTTTCTCCATCTCTAATAACGTGCTTGCCTCCATCGTGACCGTGGCTGCAGAGAAGGTAGACGGCGTGGCCTATGTGAACGGGCACAACGTTGCCACCAGTCTCATCACTATGTTTACTGCTCGCCCCACCGTCACCGATGACACGGTGACCTGCGAGGTAGTGGACGGCAAGCTCGACATCACCCTGCCGGTGGCGGTTTTCTTTGGCTTCACCTTCCCTGAGGTGGCAGAAGACATCCGCGAGGCGGTATGCGAAGCCATCGAGACCCAGGTGGGCGTAGGTGTGAACGCCGTCAACATTCGCATCGATGACCTGATCTTCCCCAAGGAGTAATTCGTGGCTTACCAACCTCCTCAGGGCACCCGCGCCCTCTCGCGCAACCAGGCGCTCCAGCTGCTCTTCCAGGCAGAGGGCGTCAAGCGCCCCGTGCGTCGTGTGCTAGAAGACGAATACCTGGTGACCAATGGCCCTGCAAGCGACTACGCCCAAGAGCTTGCATGCCTTTGCGAGGACCACTTGGCACAAATCGATCCAGTGCTTGCTGCCTACTCCGAGCGCTGGGCGCTCTCTCGTATGCACTCAGTGGATCGCAATATCTTGCGTCTCGCCCTCTATGAGCTGCTCTTTGAGGAGAGCGTAGAGGATTCGGTGGTCATCAATGAGGCTGTCAAAATGGCCCATGACTTTGGTGGCGACGAGTCCTATAGCTTTGTTAACGGCATTCTGGGCCGCATCGTCCGCGACCGCGCCCAGGGCATAGACATTTTGCGCAAAGGCCAAGAGGAAGTGGCCTCAGAGGCTTCTGAGGCTGAGAATGCTTGGGCAGGACCCGAGGCTGCAGATGCTGCTCTGGCAGACGATGCCTCGGCTGAGGCTGCAGACTCAGACATCTCGGAGGCGTAGAAGGTTTCTATGGCACACCAAGATCACGCCTATAACGATTTCGAATCGGTCACGGCTCGCCTAGATGAGATCGTCAAAGATGTCAAAGCCAAAGACACATCGCTAGAGCGTTCGTTGGATCTCTTTGACGAAGCCATTAACCTTGGCTCAAAGGCAGTGGAGCTGGTAGATCGCACCAATTTTTCCCCTGCCGAGAAGGAGCGCCTGGCAGACCTGTCAGCAAAAGACCTGGTAGAAGCCCAAGAGGCTCAAGGTGGCCAAGAAGCCTCTGAGCTCTTGGCCAAGGAGGGCCAAGAGGCTCTCTCCGCTGGCGAGACCATGGCTACGCCGCAGCATCAGGAAGGCGAGACAGTGGCCGAGGAAGCCCTCCAAGATGCCCTTGACGATAAGGACGATGGCGCTTGGAGTCCATCTGCAGGTGGCCTCTAGCGATGGCCTCGTCTAGGCGTCGTTTGGATCAAGAGTTGGTGGCCCAGGGATTCTTTGCCACCCCTCAAGAAGCCATGAGGGCGGTGATGGCAGGGGATGTGTCTGGCCCTGGATTTCGCTATCGCTCTGCGGGCACCCAGGTAAAGGTTGGCTGCGAGCTTCATGTGCGGGTCCAAAAGGCCCATGTTGGCCGAGGCGCCCTCAAACTTGAAGGGGCGCTAGACAGCTTCTCCATCGACCCTTCTGGCCTCGCTTGCATGGACGTGGGCTGTTCTACTGGAGGATTCACCGAGGTGCTGCTGGACCGCGGTGCGGCTTCGGTGCTGGCGGTAGATGTGGGCTATGCCCAGTTTGACTGGCGTCTGAGAAACGATCCTCGCGTCTGCTTGCTGGAGCGCACCAACATCTTGCAGGTGCCCACCTTAAAGCCCAAAGGCTCTATCGACCTGGCAGTATGCGACGTTTCTTTCACCTCGGTGACCAGTGTGCTTGGGGCCATCGATGAGATGCTTTGCGAGCGTTCCGCCCTTGTGGTGCTGGTAAAGCCCCAGTTCGAAGTAGCCAAAGAGCTGGTGGGCGAGGGCGGCATCGTGACCGATGAGGCAGCGCGTGCCGAGGCTGTCGAGAAGGTCTCTCATGCCTTGGTCGAGCGTGGCTTTAGAATCTGTGGGGTAGAGGAGAGTCCCATCACCGGCACCAAGGGCAATCACGAGTATCTGCTCTGGGCCCAGAAGGGGCATCAACCCTTGTAGGGAGGGCGCTCAAGCGCCGCTGGTAGTCTGTTCTGTCATGGTTGGAGGAGACGTGAAGGTCCTGCTGGTCACCAATTACTCTCGGCTGCAGGCTCAAGAGGGCGCTCGCAATGTGGCCCAGTGGCTTAACGCCCATGGGGTAGAGCCGGTGTGGGCTCAGGACGACCTACACTGCCCCGAGGGGGCCAAAGACGCTTCTGACTGTGACTTGGTGGTATCGCTGGGAGGCGATGGCACGCTGTTGCGAGCCGCTCGCATGGTGGGCTACGAAGAGGTGCCCATCTTAGGGCTTTCCTATGGCCATCTGGGTTTTCTCACCGGCGCCGGCTCAGACACCGCGCTCCAAGCGGTAGAGCGCGCCTTGGAAGGAAAGCTCCACATCTCCCGGCGGTCGACCTTGTCGGTGGCCATTGAATACAACGACCCCGAGCATCCGTCGCCTGAGCCGCCTGCTATTAGATCGGATATCTTCTGCCTCAATGAGGTGGCGGTCACGCGAGGCACTCTGGGCAATATGGTGGAGTTCGACGTGTTCGTGTCGGGCAATCATATCGACAGGCTTCGCGCCGATGGCTTTGTGGTCTCTACAGCGACTGGGTCGACAGGCTATGCCCTCTCGGCAGGCGGCCCCATTGTGACCCCGGAGTTCCAGGGCATGGTCAACGTGCCAGTGGCGCCGCACACCATCCTAGCCCGCGCATTTCTCACGTCCCCACAAGATGTGGTGGAAGTGGCTTTGTCCACTGAGCGTCCGGTAGAGCGCGAGGTCTTTTGCGACGGTCGGCTCATGGGCTGCCCCGAGGGCCTTTCGGCCATGCGCGTCATTTCCCGTAAAGGCCCTGGCGACATCGTGCTTTTGGACGATTCCTCCCAAAGCTTTTATCGCAGCGTATCCCGCGTCTTCTATGGAGGTCACCGCTCATGATCGATGAGCTTCATGCCCAAGACGTCGCCCTTATTCGCGACGCAGACATCACTTTTGCCGATGGGCTCACCGTCATCACCGGCGAGAGCGGCTCGGGCAAGACTGCGCTGCTCACAGCTTTAAAGCTGCTGGTAGGAGAGCGTGCCAATGCCGATATGGTGCGCGAGGGCGCCCCAGGCCTTGCAGTGGAGGGGCGCTTTTTCACCGACGATGGCCAGGAGGACGGCCATATAGCTCTGCGCAAAGTGGACGTGCGAGGCCGTGGGCGCGTGTCTATGGATGGATCCATCTCCTCTGTGAAGGAGTTGGCGGCCACCTTGGGCGCCACGGTGGATCTCTGCGGGCAGCATGAACATCAGCGGCTGCTGTCGGTGGCGAGCCATGTGGAGCTTTTGGATGCCTGGATTGGCCAGCAGGCCCAAGAGGCGCTGGCTCAGTACAACCAGGCGCTCTCTGGCGCTCGGGCGGCCGCAGAGGAGCTCAAACGCCTGCAGGACCTGGCGTCGGTGGCTTCAGAGCGCTTGGAGCAGGCCCGTTTCGAGCGTGATCGCATCGACGAGGTAAACCCGGCAGCCGGCGAGCTCGAAGAGCTGGATCGCGACCTGCCGGTGGCAGAGAACGCCGAGACGCTGCGCGAAGCTGCCAACGATGCCTATGAATGCGTCTTAGCAGACGACGGCGTGAGCGACAGGCTGGGTTCAGCCGTGCGCGAGCTGCGCCAGGCGGCCGATGTGGATGACACGCTGGCCAAGCTGGCCGACGCGCTGGAATCCGCCCAGCTAGAAGCCGAGGATGCTGCCGCCGAGCTTCGCGCCTATCGCGACAAGGTGGATCTTGACCCTACGGCCCTGCGCGCCATGCAAGGTCGCCAGGCTGCCCTCCAAGGGTTGATGCGCACCTTTGGTCCCACCATGGATGACGTCTTTTCCAGGCGCCAGGCTGCCCAAGAGATCATCGATGCCGCAGAGGGCACCGGCACTGCCGAGCGTGAGGCCCAAGAGGCCCTGGAGGCGGCCGAGAAGATCCTCGCCTCGGCCGCCGACCACCTGATTAAAGTGCGCCAACAAAAGGCCCCGCTTTTAGCGGCTGCCATCACCGGGCAGATGGCCAGGCTCTCTATGGGCACTGCCTCGGTGGAGCTGGCGGTGGAGGTGTTAGATCGCAGAGAATGGACTCAGGCCGGTCCAACTTCGGTAGAACTTATGTACAGGCCTGGCGAGGGCATGACCTTGAGGCCGCTTCGCAAAGTGGCTTCGGGCGGCGAGATCAGCCGCGTGATGCTGGCCTGCAAGGTGGTGCTGGGCGAGGCGGACCGTGTGGAAACCCTGGTCTTCGACGAGGTGGATGCAGGGGTGGGCGGCACTACGGCCGTGGCGCTGGCCACGGTGCTCAAAGACCTGGCACGCACCCATCAGGTGATCTGTGTGACCCATCTGCCGCAGGTGGCCGTAATGGGCGACTCTCATTACGTGGTGTCAAAGGTGGAGGTGGACGGGGTTCCTGAGACCCAGCTTACCCAGGTGGAGAACGAGGGCCGCGTAGACGAGATCGCTCGCATGCTGGCTGGCGACCGCACCGAATCCAGCCGCGCCTATGCCAAAGAGCTGCTGACGCGCCAAGGCGCCTAAGGGCCGGTTCCTGCTTCTTGAGAATACCCCAGATAGCGACGGGCGCCCATGCACAGAGTGCGCGGGCGCCTTTTTGAGCTCGTGAAAGGGGAGGGTGCAACCTAGATCTGATAGTCAGAAACGGGCTCGCAGCTCACCCGAATGCCCAGCTTGCGGAGGGTGTCCTTATCGGCATCCGAAAGCATGACCGAGAAGAACGCGTCGCAGTCCCTGAGCGATTCCAGGCTTGCGAAGACCTGGGCGGCCACAGGATCTGTCACAGAGGATTGGGCGAGGGCTATAAGGGTCTCGTCGGTATGGAGGCGGGGGTTGTGGGCGCCCAGGCAATGGGTCTTGAGATGGCAGATGGGCTCGATGACCTCTGGCGCCAGTACCTCCACGTCGCCGGCGCGGGCCACTGCTTTAAGGGCGTTTAAGAGGGTGGAGCTGGCGGCGCCGATGAGGTCGGAGGTCTTGCCGGTCACAATGGTGCCGTCGGGAAGCTCCAGAGCGCCTGCTGGGGCGCAGGTCTGCTCGGCACGCTCGAGGGCGGCCAGGCGCAAAGGATAGGTGTCAGGCTCAACGCCTACCTGCTTCACCAGCAGCTTGAGACGATCGAAGGCGGCTTGGCCGGCTCCTGTACGCTTAACGGTGCAGGCGGCGGCGAAGTAGCGACGGATGATCTCTTTGCGGGCGGCCTGGCGGCACACTTCGTCATCCACGATGCCTGAGGCCACCATGTTGACGCCCATATCGGTAGGGCTTTGGTAGGGGCATTGGTTCAAGATGCGCTCCATGAGGGCGCGCACTACCGGGAATGACTCCACGTCGCGGTTGTAGTTCACCGTGCTTACGCCATAGGCGTCCAGATGGAAGGGGTCGATGACGTTGGAGTCGCCCAGATCTGCCGTGGCAGCCTCATAGGCCACGTTGACCGGATGGACCAGGGGCAGGTTCCATACCGGGAAGGTCTCGTACTTGGCATAGCCTGCCTGAATGCCGCGAGCGTGCTCGTGGTAAAGCTGAGACAGGCAGGTGGCCAGCTTGCCAGAGCCCGGGCCAGGAGCGGTGACGACCACCAGAGGGCGGCTGGTGGGCAAAAACTCATTGGCGCCAAAGCCGGTCTCGGAGACGATGGCGTCCACATCGTGGGGATAGCCCTCGATGGAATAGGTGAGGGCGCAGGGAATCTCTAGGGCATCCAGGCGACGGCGGAAGGCATCGGCTGCAGGTTGGGAGGCATAGCGGGTGAGCACTACGCCGGCTACAGGCAGTCCCAGCGAGGAGAAGAAACGAACTAGGCGCAGGGCATCTTCGTCATAGGAGATGCCTAGATCGCTGCGCACCTTGCCCGAGGCGATGTCTGCGGCATTTACCACAACGACTACCTCGGCCTCCTCTTTTAAGGTGAGCAGCATGCGCAGCTTCACATCGGGGGCGAAGCCAGGGAGGACGCGGGAGGCATGGTGGTCGTCTGCCAATTTGCCGCCAAACTCCAGGTAAAGCTTGCCGCCAAACTCACTGATGCGCTGACGAATGCGCTCTGCCTGCAATGTGACGTAGGCGTCGTTGTCAAATCCCCGCTTCACTCATATCCTCCTTACACGGTGGGCTGGAACCGCTCTTTTCTCGCAAGATAGAGTATGCCCCTCATGGCATTCTAACCTTGGCCTGCAAGGTCCCCTCAGAGAATCACAGGTCTTTTTGAGCCTTAAGGTCTCGCAGTTTCCATCCTGTGAACTAGGTATCCACCTTAAATGGGAGACAGCTGGCGTATTACAATAAGCAGACGTATGGTCTTGGCAACTTTTCAGCGAAAGCGCAGGTACCAGCGTATGACTAAGCATATTTTCGTCACTGGCGGCGTCGTTTCTTCTTTGGGCAAGGGCATTACGGCTGCATCGCTGGGACGCCTGCTTAAATCCCGTGGCTACAAGGTCATGATGCAAAAGGCGGATCCCTACCTAAACGTGGATCCCGGCACCATGAGCCCCTTCCAGCACGGAGAGGTCTTTGTGACCCAAGACGGCAAAGAGACGGACCTGGACCTAGGCCACTACGAGCGCTTCATCGATGAGAACCTCACCCGGGCCTCGAACTTCACCACGGGTCTCATCTATCAGTCCCTTATCGCCCGCGAACGCGCGGGAGACTTCTTGGGCGGCACCGTGCAGGTGGTGCCCCATGTGACCAACGCCATTCGCGACAAATTCCGCATGATCGAAGAGCATACCGATGCAGATGTGGTCATCACCGAGCTAGGCGGCACCATCGGCGACATCGAGGGCCAGCCATTCGTAGAGGCCATGCGTCAGTTTAGAAATGAGCGCGGGCCAGAGAACGTCTGCTTCATCCATGTGAGCCTCGTGCCCTATATCTCTGCCGCCCACGAGGTAAAAACCAAGCCCACCCAGCATTCTGTCAAGGAACTGCGCTCCATGGGCATCCAGCCGGACTTTATCGTATGCCGCAGCGACCACGAGGTGGACGAGGCCATACGCGCCAAGATCGCCAACTTCTGCGATGTGCCGACAGACCATGTCTTTGAAAACTCTGACTGCCCCTCCATCTACGATGTGCCTATGCACCTGGCCAACCAGGGTTTCGACGTAGAGGTGTGCGAGCGTCTGGGGCTGGATCCCGGCGAGCTCAACATTGGCCGCTGGACCGCCTTTACCCGGGCTATGCACAAGGCAGACGCTCAACCTCAGAGCGTGCGCATCGCGGTGGTGGGCAAATACACCCAGCTGCCTGATGCCTATCTCTCCATCATCGAGGCTCTCCACCACTCCGGTGTTTACTTTGGCCGCCACATCGACATCGATCTCATCGACGGCGAGAATCTCACCGCAGAGGATGTCCAGGAAGTCCTCGGCACTGCAGACGGCATCTTGGTGCCCGGCGGCTTTGGTATCCGCGGACTGGAAGGAAAGATTTTAGCCGCCGAGCGCGCACGCACCCACAAGGTTCCCTTCCTGGGCATTTGCCTGGGCCTTCAGGTGGCTGTGTGCGAGTACGCCCGCCATGTGGCGGGTATGGAAGACGCCAGCTCCACCGAGTTCGTGCCCGATTGCGCCTATCCGGTCATCGACCTCATGCCCGATCAAGAAGACGTGACCGATAAGGGCGGCACCATGCGCCTTGGCGCTTATCCCTGCAAGGTCGCCTCTGACACTTTGGCCCATGAGGCCTACGGGGAGGATTTGGTCTACGAGCGCCATCGCCATCGCTATGAGGTGAACAACGCCTATCGTGACGAGCTTCGCCGTGCGGGGCTGGTCTTCTCGGGTGTGTCTCCTGACGACCGCCTCGTAGAGATGGTCGAGCTGCCAGAAGAGGTGCACCCCTGGTTCGTCGCTTCCCAGTTCCATCCGGAGTTCAAGAGCCGCCCCACCCATCCCCAGCCGCTCTTCCGCGAGTTCGTGCGCGCTGCCATCGCCTATCACGACGGCATCGATCGCCACGAGGTTGAGCCGCCGGCAGATCTGGGCTACTAAGCGCTTGAGCTAAGCCCGTTTGCCTACTTCGATGGATCTCTCTCAAGCTGTCTCGGACTATCTTGATTACCTGGCCGTCGAGCGCGGGGCTGCTGCCAACACGGTGGCAGCCTACGCTCGCGACCTAGATCGTTATGTGGACGATCTGGCAGAGCACTCCGTCACCCAACTCTCCCAGGTCGATCGCCACGTCATCGAGGGCCATGTAGCACGCCTGCGCGAAGGGGGAGCTGCGCCCTCCTCGGTGAAGCGGGCGGTCTCTGCTATCCGCAGCTTTCACAAGTTTGCCGCCGGCGACCATCTGTCCGACTCGCTGCCCACCTCCGATGTGGCCGCGCCCCAAGTGCCGGCCTATCTGCCTCAGGTGCTCTCCATTCAGCAGGTGGAAGCCTTGCTCGACCAGCCCTTCGCTCCCGACGCCTGCGGCCAGCGCGACCGCGCTCTGCTCGAGGTGCTCTATGGCTGTGGACTCAGAGTCTCTGAGCTTTGCGGGCTCAACTTGGACTCCGTCTATCCAGCCGAGGAGCTGGTAAGGGTAGTAGGCAAAGGATCCAAGGAGCGGTTGGTGCCTCTTCTCGGCAGCGCCAAAGAGGCCCTGATGACCTATACCCAGGAGGGCAGGCAAGAGCTGGTGCGGCCCCTTTCGGCGGCAGGGAGGGCGGCCTATAGCCAGGGGGCCGTCTTTTTGAGCCAGCGGGGGAGTCGCCTGTCGCGCCAGTGGGTGCATCATCTGGTGGAACGCTACGGGGCCTACGTGGGCATTCAGGGCCTTCACCCCCATACCTTGCGCCACAGCTTGGCCACCCATCTGCTTCAGGGGGGCGCCGACCTGCGCGTGGTCCAAGAGATTCTAGGCCATGCCGATGTGGCCACCACCCAGCTCTACACCCATGTGGACCAAACCCATCTTCAGGGCGTCTATTTTGCCGCTCATCCGAGGGCCCATTAGGACTCTCAGGGGCGCCCCACTTTGCCCCACCTTTTGTTGCCAAGAAGCGCCTCCCCACTTCGTCCCACCTTTTTGTGAGGGAGGGACTCATGCCCCACTTTGCCCCACCCACCTGACGCAAATATGGAGCCGCTTCATAAAGGTTGCCGGCTTTTAGGATGCCCTAAAAGCGGCCCAAAACCTTACTGATTAGCTTGCCAATAACAACAAAGTTTGATAATTCCAGCTAAGCCATGGTAGCAAAGGACCTCAGCCAAGGCTCAAAATGCGCCGCTCATCCCTTTTTAGGCTACATTCAGGTGAATTTACACAACGGAAAAAGAAAATTTCTCAAAACTGGTCTGGTCGTCTTTTTTGAGAATGCCACAGGTTGCTAGAACTTAAATAAAGAAAGTAACATGCAGGGATAGCGACCAATCGACCCGCTCTTTTCACCACTCTAGAACAGGTTTTCGATGGCCTTAACTTAATTGATTGATAAGTCGCGAACAGCCGTTCTAAATCAAGATAGAGTGGGCTTTACCGGATTCCACCGCCACATCTAGGGGTGGGGATGAGGTGGGGGAAGGTGGGAGGAAGTGTTGCCTAGGTGTGGCGTTCACCCTAGAATGCAGATGTGCAACGGCGAGGGGAGCCAGTTGCTCTAAGACCTAACGCGGGGGACTCTCAATGTATTTGACAGGCAGCAGAACGCATAGCCTTGATTCCAAGGTGCGCCTCACGCTCCCTGCTGACATGCGTCGAGAGTTCGACGACAGGGTCTGCCTTGTTCCCCTCAAGGATGCGCTCTATGGCTTCACGCCTGAGGGACATCAAGCCTGGGTTGCAAGCTATTTCCCCAATGGCTACAACCCCAGGAATCCCGACGACATCAAACTTCGAGGCGGTCTCACCGGCCGCACCGTCACGGTGGATGTCGACTCGGCCGGACGCATCGCGCTCGGCAAGGTGGATGAATCCAAACGCAAGGCCCTTGGGCTAGAGGGCGAAGTCACCGTCGTGGGCAACGTCGATCACTTCGAAATCTGGAACACGGACCGCTGGGAGGCCGCTCAGGCTGCCTTCGAGGAGAACCTGGATTCTTTGATGTTCGACTAGGAGCGTGGGACTTTGACAGACGAATATCGGCACGTACCCGTGTTGCTCGACGAAGTGGTCGAGCTTCTCGATCCAAAGCCTGGCCAGGTGGTCTGCGACTGCACTCTTGGAGGAGCAGGTCACACGCTGGTCCTTGCGTCTCATTTGGCGCCAGGCGGCCTGTCTTTGGGCATCGATCAGGACGACTCTGCCCTCGAAGCTGCCTCGGCTCGATTTGATGAGGCCGCCCCGGGAGTGGACCACCTCTTTTTAAAGGGCAACTTTGGCATGCTCGACGAGCTTTTGCTCGAGGCTGAGGTTCCCGGGTGGATGGCTTCCTGTTCGACATTGGCGTATCGAGCCCGCAGCTTGATAGGCCAGAACGGGGCTTCTCCTACCACGAGGACGCTCCACTCGATATGCGGATGGACCCGGATACTCACACCCAAACCGCAGCAGAGATCGTCGCGACCTATTCTCGCGGCGACCTCATCCGGATTCTTCAAGCCTATGGAGACGAGAAGCACGCAGCTCGCATTGCAGAGGCCATTTGCCGCCGCAGGGAGCAAAGACCCATCGAGACCACCTTGGATTTGGCAGACATTGTAGCCAGCGCCTATCCAGCGCGAGACCGCCGCGCCAAGCATCCTGCACGCAAGACCTTTCAGGCTCTGCGCATCGAGGTGAACCACGAGCTGGAGGTCCTGGAAACGGGTCTCGAAGCGGCAATACGCTGGGCCAACCCCGGCGGTCGCATCGCGGTGATCAGCTATCACTCTTTGGAGGATCGCCTGGTAAAGCATCTCTTTGCCAAGTATTCCCAAGGGTGCACATGCCCGCCGGATCTCCCGGTATGCGTGTGCGGGAACGTGCCGGTACTCGATGTCCTCACTCGGCGGCCCATAGAGGCTTCTGCAGATGAGATCGAGTGCAACCCCCGAGCACGGAGCGCCAAGCTTCGAGTAGCCCAAAAGCTCTAGAAGCCCTTTGGCGCGCCTCCATTCTTTCTTGCTTTATCTCGAGCTTCTCCCCTAAAGAAGCTCACAGATAAAGGCGCGGGCACTACCTTCACACCACACTCGCACCACCAACGCAGCTTAAACGCACCACCTCACACTACATCGCACCACAACGCACCACACTTTTCTGGAGGCACCATGATCTATCAGGGATCTGCGGCTCGTCCTTTGGGCACCGCCGCTCCACAGCAAGCTCCCTCATCCTTCGACATAGTCGAAGGCCGAGGTCTTGATGCTGCGGCACGCCAGGGGTCAGCCGCGCTTTTGGCACATCTGCAAGCTGGTTATCGCCGCTTGCGCCCTGATGTTCGTGCTGTGCTGTGCGCGCGTGGCGCTTACCGCCGCCACGGTGCAGACCCTCCAGGCAAACGCCGAGACCAAGACCCAGCTCTCTCAGGCCGAAGACGCCAATCGCGAGCTGCGCATCGAATCGGCCGTGCTCTCCAACAACTCGCGCATCTCCTCTATCGCCACTCAAAACCTTGGCATGGTCTATGCCGGGGCCGGCGAAGCCCTTACGGTAAGTGTGCCTGCTGCCTCCTAACGCCGCCTTCTTGCCGAGAAACCCATGCCACCTGCCCCTGGAAGGCCTCCAGTGTGCGGTGGCACGTTTTTATCGGTAGCATAAGCGTTCAAGAGCCAAGGCGCAGTCCCTACTTTGGGACATCGGGCGGCCATTTCTGCCCAGTGTTCTAAGAAAGGTGCCTTCGTGCCTAGACAGCAATCCTTCCGCCCTCGCCAGCGCCCCAGGCCTGGTGAGGGTCGTTCATCTTATGATGAGTCGCGTCCCTCTGGCGGCTCCTTTGACCACGGGATCAAGGTAGTCTTGGCCTGCGTGGCGGTCTTTTTCATCGTGGCCTGCGCCAAGTTGTTCTATCTCTCGCTCATCGACGGGCCCATGAGGCCCAGCAGGCCAAGGCTCTCCATACCAATACCCAGGTGCTTCAGGCCAAGCGCGGCACCATCTATGACCGCAACGGCAATGTGCTGGCTACCTCGGTGGAGTGCCGCACCCTCTACACCAACCCCAAAGACGTGCGCGACCCTCAGGCGGTGGCCCAAGTATTGGCTCAAAAGCTGGGGGCACCTCTCAAGATTACCTGGCAGACCTTACAAAAGACTCCACCTTTGTCTATCTCAAGCGAAAGGTGGACACTTCGGTGGCTCAAGAGGTGGTCCAAGAGCTGGCCAAACAGGAGCTTACCGGTGTCTATTCGCTCATGGACATGAAGCGCGTCTATCCTTACGGGGCTGTGGCAGGGCAGGTCATTGGCCTTGTGGGCTCGGAGGGGGAGGGCCGCACCGGCCTCGAGCTTCAATATAACGACATCCTTTCCGGCACCAACGGCGAGCGGGTCACAGAGGTTGGCCCTGGCGGCGTTCCTGTCGCCAATGGCGCCTACAGTGAGACCCCAGCCAAAAACGGCACGGACATAGTGATCTCGCTGGATATCAACATTCAACAGATCGCCGAGAAGCAGATCTCCGACGGCGTTGCCCAATACAGCGCGGAGTCGGGCTTTGCGGCGGTGACCGATCCCTCCAACGGCGAGATCCTAGCCATGTGCACCACGCCGTTCTTGAACCCTGAGGACACCTCCACCGTAACGCCTGAGCAACTCACCTTGCGCACGGTGACCGACTCCTATGAGCCGGGATCGGTCATGAAGGTGCTCACTTGTGCCATCGGCATCGAGAACGGAGTCTTCAATGCAGACACCGTCTACAACGTGCCCGGCAGCATCGAGGTGGGCTCTGACGCGGTGCACGACGACGACCGCCGCAAGGAGACCCAGGACATGACCGTGCGCGAGATCATCCGGCGCTCCTCCAATGTTGGCGCCGTACTCATGGCCGTGCTGAGGGAGCCGAGGCTTTCTCTTCCGGGCTCTCCAAGTTTGGCATCGGCAGCCCCACGGGCATCGACTACCCCGGCGAGGTGGCCGGCATCGTGACACCCTACTCGGCCTATACCTCTGCCACCCTGGGCGCCATGTCCTTTGGCCAGGCAGTGGCCCTGCCGCCGGTGCAGATGATGCGCGCCGTGTCGGCCATCGCCAACAAAGGCACTCTCACCACGCCCCACTTCCTCATCTATGAAGGCACCACCCAGGTAGACTGGCCTACCGGGCCCCAGGCCTGCTCCGAGGCTACCGCCCAGGCAGTGACCGACATCATGCGCACCGTCGTGGTGGAAGGCACCGCCAAGAACGCTGCTGTGGAGGGTTATGACATTGCGGCCAAGACGGGCACCGGTGAGCAAGCCGACGAGTCTGGCGGGTACAAACAGGACAGTTATTTTGCGTCCTTGGTGGGCTTTGCCCCTGCGTCAGATGCCAAAGTGCTGGTCTACGTCGCTTTGAACGGCGTTCCTCACCTTGCTGCAGATTCTGCGGCCCCGGTTTTCTCGGCTATCATGGGTGAGTCTCTCATGGACATGGGCGTCGACCCTACCGCTTAGCCGCCTGGCTCGGCCCGCGCGCCCTTGAAAAAAGGAGTTAGAGCTCTTATGTATCGTGCTTCCGTCGAGACCATGGCATCCACCTGTGGTGCTGTCATTTTGGCAGGCGACCCCTCCCGCCAGGTCTCCGGCTTTGTGGTGGATTCGCGCCTGGTGACCCCAGGCTCTGTTTTCGTGTGCTTTCTGGGCGAGACTCAAGATGGCAATGACTACGCTCTACCCGCTATGGACTCCGGCGCAGCGTGCGTGGTAATGACTCGCGAGCCCTCAGAGGCTGAGCGCGCCAAAGCTGCCGAGAAAGACTGCTGCCTCATTCGCGCCGCACACGACGATGCCGGCGCGTTCCTTCTGGGTCTGGCCGAGCACTACCGCCTCCAGCAGGACTGGGCGGTGTTGGGAGTCACCGGCTCGGTAGGCAAGACTACCACCAAGGACCTTTTGGCCCAGGCGCTGGCCACCACCTACTGCGTGCACAAGAACGTAGGCAACTTCAACTCGGTCATCGGTGTGCCTCTCACTATTCTGTCAGCTCCCGATGACACCCAGGTCTTCGTCTGCGAGATGGGCATGAACCATCCCGGCGAGATCGACGCCATTGCTCGTTGCGCACGCCCCCAGATGGCCTGCATCACCAATATTGGCACCAGCCACATTGGCATCTTGGGAAGCCGAGAAAACATTGCCCTCGCAAAGAGCGAGGTAATCCCTTGGCTCGCGGCTGACGCTTCGCTGCCTTGCTGTGTGGATCTTGAGCCGGTGTTGGCGCTTACCTCGGGCGATGACTTCACCGCCTCCATTGGCGAGGCTGCTAAGGCTGCTGGAGTGTTGGTGGACCGCGTGGGCTTTCATCCGGACGACCGCATCTGCGCTTCTCAAGTGTCCCTCACGCCCGAGGGCTGCCCTGCGTTCGACGTGGCTTTCTGCGGCGATCGCGTGCATCAAGAGCTCAAGCTCACCGGCCGCCAGTGCGTCATCGACGACCTTCTGGCCCTCGACCTAGCCCAGCGTGCAGGACTCACCTTGACTCAGGCAGCCTCAGGGCTTGATAGCCTGGAGCCGCAAGCCATGCGAGCTCATATCATTCAGGCTGCTCGAGGCTTCCGCATCATCGACGACACTTACAATGCCAGCCCTTCCTCATTGGCGGTGGCGGCAGACCTGCTGTGCGAGCTTTCCTGTGAAGGGCGCCGCATCGCTGTCATAGGCGAGGTGGGCGAGTTGGGTGGCGAGGCCCCGCGCCTCCATGGCCTCATGGGCGCCTACCTGGCTGCCAAGCCTATAGACATGCTGGTGCTGGTAGGCGATAAAGACGCCGATGCGATGGCAGAGGCTGCTTCTACCATGGGCTTATCGGAGGACAAGCTGGTGCGCGTCCCCACGGCCGCCGCAGCGGCTTCCATTGTGGGGCCGGTCCTTGAGGCTGGTGACTTGGTATTGGCCAAGGGCTCGCGTTTTGTGGGCCTCGACGCCTTTGTCGAGGAGGTGCGATCCTAGTGCTTGCAGTCCACGCCTATCCCACCTACACCATCCTTTTGACCTTTGGCTGTGCGGTGGTGATTTCACTGTTGTTCTTGCCGCCCTTCATCAGCTTCATGCACAACCGGGGCGTAGGGCAGCAGGTGCGTGCCGATGGCCCCAACACGCATCTGGTAAAGCAAGGCACGCCTACCATGGGGGGCGCCGCTATGTTGGCCGCCATCTTGGTGACGCTGGTGCTCTTTGGCCAATGGACCCCAGACTTGGTGCTGGCGGTCGTCGTGACCTATGCCACGGCGTTTTTGGGTTTGGCAGACGATATCGAGTCTGTCTCCCATGGCCGCTCTTTGGGCCTCACTCCTTCACAAAAGATGATCGGCCTCACTGCGATCTCTGTGGGTTTCTGCTTGGCTGCGGTGAACTGGGCAGACATTGCTCCGGTAGTGGCTTTTCCAGGCGGTTTCTCCATCGATTTGGGAGTGCTCACCACCTCTATTCCCTATGAGGGGGGCACCTTTGACATCCCCTGGCTCTACGTCGTCTTCGTCTTCCTGCTTTTGGCCGGCCTCTCTAATGCGGTAAACCTCACCGACGGCCTTGACGGCTTGGCAGCAGGCTCGGTGCTGGTGGTCATGATCTTCATGGCCATGGTGTGCTTCCGCTACAACGAGCTTCCCCTGGCTGTTTTTGCCGCGGCTGTGGGCGGCTCTTGCGTGGGCTTTCTCTGGTTCAATTGCTACCCTGCGCAGATCTTTATGGGAGACACCGGGTCTTTGGCCTTGGGCGCGGCTTTCGCAGCTTTGTCGGTGCTTACCAAGACCGAGGTCACCTCCCTCATCATGGGTGGCTTGTTCATTTGCGAAGCCCTCTCGGTGATGATTCAGGTGGCCAGCTTCAAGGCCACCGGCAAGCGCGTCTTTCTAATGGCGCCCCTGCACCACCATTTCGAGAAGAAAGGGTGGAGCGAGACCAAAGTGGTGATTCGCTTCTGGATCATTTCGGCCGCGTTTGCTGCCTTGGGCTTTGCTCTCTACTTCCAATTGGGTTAAGCCTCCTTTTGCGTGCGCGCCCATAGGTTCTTTTGCTTGTCCCACTTACCAGAGCCCCTGCCCTTATGACCTTTGAGGGCCGCGAGGCTCTGGTGCTATGAAAGGGTGTTTCATGAACGCCATCGCTCCTTTAGGACCCACTGCTGTTCCCATCTCCCCTATTTGGGTGACGTTTGTGTATTGGGGTTAGGTGCCACAGGCCGTGCTGTAGCCACCTATCTGCTGGAGCTGGGGCCAACGCGAGTGCGTTCAGTCACGGTGGTGGGAGGCAAAAAGTCCCAGGAAGGCCCTCTGGCTCAAGAGCTTCGCGATGCAGGAGCCTGCGTGCTGGTAGGCACAGAAGATCTTCTCGGCACCTATGATTTGGCGGTGGTGAGCCCGGGCATCTCGGAGTTCTCTGACTTTTTCGCCAACGCCAAGGCCCATGCCCATGAGGTCATAGGGGAGCCGGAGTTTGCCTGGTGGGAGAGTCCGGAGCGCTGGATTGGCATTACTGGCACCAACGGCAAGACCACTACCACGTCGCTTGCCTGCGAGCTGCTCAAGAGCTCGGGCATTGGCGCTGTGGCGGTCGGAAACATTGGCACCAATGTAGTGACCCAAATCGCCGAGCGCGATCCTCAAACTTGGTTTGTGGCAGAGCTTTCCAGCTTCCAGCTGGCTACTACCTCCAAGCTGCATCCTCGAGTGGCGTGCCTGCTCAACGTCACCCCAGACCACGGCGAGTGGCATAAAACCTTTGAGAACTACCTGGCGGCCAAAGAGAAGATCTTTGCCAATCTGGACGAGGGAGACCTGGCCATTTTGGATGTGGACGATCCTCACTGCGCTGCTCTCGCTCGCCAGCTGGATGATCGCGGATTGGTGGTATGCCGGGTGTCGGCATCTCAGATTCCCGATTCGCCCTGCCGCGCCTATGTGGACGACGGGCTTTTGGTGGTAGAGCTTATCGGCGAGCGCTATGAGCTCGTGGCCGTCTCAGACTTGCGTATCGAGGGCCCTCACAACGTGGCCAACGGGTTGGCAGCCTCTGCGGCAGCGCTCTTTGCAGGGGCTTCTGTCAAGGGAGTGCGCCAAGGGCTCAAGGCCTTCGCTCCGCTGGAGCATCGCATCGAGCCGGTGGCTACTATCGACGGGGTGCGCTACATCAACGATTCCAAAGCCACCAATACCGATGCGGTAGTGACGGCCCTCAGGGCTTTCGAGCCGGGCAGGGTGATCCTTTTGGCGGGCGGCCATGACAAGGGCGGCCAGCTGGATGAGTTTGTGGATGCCATCAAAGCTAGCTGCAAGGCAACGGTCACCTACGGGGAGGCCTCCGACCGTTTCTTCGAGGCGCTCTCAGGCCAGGGTTTGGCTACGCTTCTGCAGGCCCCCACATGGCCGAGGCTCTTACGATTGCCAAGAATCTTGCCGTTCCTGGCGATGTGGTGCTCTTATCTCCTGCCTGCTCTTCCTACGATGAGTTTTCCGGCTTCGAGGAGCGCGGACGCCGCTTCAAAGAGCTGGTGTTAACACTTGACCTAGACCAGCCTGGCCACTAGACAGGATGCCCATGACCTCACGGAGCAACGTTTCTTCACAACCCCAAGAATCCAGACGCCGTACTCCGGCCCCAAATGGGCTTCTGGGGCGCATCGGCGCCTGGCTCGACGATGCCGATCGTCGCATCCTGGGCGTCCCTGCGCGCATCATGGAGCCACGACTCTTCTTCATCCTCGCGGTGGTGGGGCTGGTGGCCTTAGGCCTGGTGATGGTCTATTCGGCCTCATCCATCAAAGGCCTGCTCTCAGACGGCGAAAACCCTTCCGCATTCTTTAACACCCAGCTCAGAAGCTGTGTGTTGGGAGTAGTGTTCTGCGTCGTTCTGGCCAAGCTGGATTACCGCAAATTGATGAGCGGCTGGCCTCTCTATGTGCTCTGTCTGTTGAGCGTAGGCCTTCTTTTGGGCGTGCATCTCTTTGGCCTGGACTCCCATGGCGCCACCCGCTGGATCCGCCTGGGACCCATATCCTTCCAGCCCTCGGAGTTCGCCAAAATCTATGTGGTGGCCGCCGCCGCAGCCATCCTCGCCCAGTTCTGGGGCGATCAGGCCCATTGGGACTTCAAGGACTTCGCCTGGAAGGGCGGCCTCATGGTGGCGCTGCCTTTAGCCCTTATTCTCTTCCAGCCCGATAAGGGCACTACCTTGGTTCTTGGCCTGGTAATCCTTAGCCTGGCCCTAATGGCGGGCGTCCCTACCCGGCTGGTGATGGGGATAGCGGCGATCTGCGCGGTAGGTTATTTAGCGCTGTCGCTCAAAGATGACTACTCCCGCCAGCGCCTGCTGGTGATGTTTGACCCTTGGGCCGACAGCAACAAGACCGGTTATCAGCTCACGCAGGGCTTCTATGGCTTTGGATCCGGCGGCCTTCTGGGCGTAGGGCTCGGTTTGGGACGCCAGAAGTACGGCTACCTTCCCGAGGCCCACAATGACATGGTCTTCGCCGTCATCGGCGAGGAGCTGGGCTTGGTGGGCTGCCTGGTGGTCTTCGTGCTCTTTGGGGTGCTGCTGGTGGCTGGCCTGCGCATCGCCAAGCAGGCTCCCGACCTCATGGGCACCCTCTTGGCCTCGGGCATCACACTGCTCATCTTTTACTCCATGGTGCTCAACGTGGCGGGCGTCATAGGAATCTTTCCTCAATCGGGCAAGGCCTTACCCTTCATCTCCTATGGCGGCACCGCTCTTATGGCCGCACTCATGCAGGTAGGCGTGATCTTATCGGTATCCTTCCACAGCCGTCTGCCCGAAACCGTTCACGATCAGCGCCGCCGCTCTCTTAAGGTGGCCGCGGGGGCTTCCAGGCGCGCCTCGGGTGTGGAGGGCTCAACCGCAGGGGAGGCCCAGCCTCGTTCGTTGCGCCTGGTGGAGGGAGGCTCTTCTCGGCAAGGGTCTGAAGCGCGCCCCCAGAACACCTTGGGATCTGGGCGGGGCTCTGCTGCGTCTGCTGCCGAGAAGCGCCCTTCGGCCAAAAGGGTGACCTCTTCATCCTTGGCGCCAAAACCTCGCCCTCGTCGAAGCACTGGCGGCTGGGAACGCATAGACTTGGGTCCAAGCTCCACAGAACGGCTGAGACCTCGCTCTGGTCCCCAGGTAAGGGAACGCGGGGGATCGGGACGGGGGAGCCAAAAAGATCCAAACAGGAGGAATCATGGCAGACACTCTTGAGGTAGCCATTGCTGCCGGTGGGACTGCAGGACATATCAACCCGGCACTGGCTCTGGCAGAAGAGCTGAGGGACCGTGGCCATCATGTGACCTTTTTTGGCCAGTCTGCCAAGCTCGAGGGCACTTTGGTACCTCAGGCAGGCTTCGATTTCGTGCCCATCAAGGTCTCGGGCTTCGACCGTTCCCGTCCCTGGACGGCCCTGAGCGCTCTGGGGCGCATGGCTTCGGCCCGTCATGAGGTGAGCCGCCACTTTGCCATGGCAGGCGCTCCCGATGTGGCCGTGGGCTTTGGCGCCTATGTGGAGATGCCCCTGTTGTCTTGGTGCACCGGCCACGGGGTGCCGGTGATGCTGCACGAGCAAAACTCGGTGCCGGGTCTCGCGAACAAGACGCTGGCCTCGAAGGCCTCGGTGGTCGCTGCGGCCTTGCCTCAGGCCACTCACGCCCTGGCGGCTCATGCAGGAGCAGGCACCTCCATCGTGGTGACGGGAAACCCCGTGAGACGCTCGGTGATCGATGGCGACGGAGCCAAAGGCCGCGCCTCTCTGGACATTCCTGAAGACGCCACATTGCTGCTGGTGTTTGGCGGCTCTCTGGGAGCCGCTTCCATCAACGAGGCCATGGAACGGGTGCGCCCAAGCTTGATGGCGCGCGAGAATCTCCATGTGGTGCATTCTACCGGTCGCGACGGCTATGAGCAGGTGGTCTCCACCCTCAACCTCACTCCATCGGAGCAGCAGCGCTACCACGCGGTGCCCTATATCGAGAACATGGGCGACCTGCTGGCTGCCGCTGACCTAGTGGTCTCCCGGGCGGGCGCCTCTTCTATCGCTGAGATCTCTGCTGCGGCGGTGCCCTCCATCTTGGTGCCCTATCCCTTTGCCACCGCAGACCACCAAACGGTCAATGCACAGTTTTTGGTGGGCGCCAAGGCGGCCAAGCTGGTGACAGATGACGAGCTTTCCGGCGCTGCCTTTGACGATGTGCTCTTTGACCTGCTGGATCATCCTCAGGCGCGGGAGGCTATGCACAAGGCTGCAGCCGACCTGGCCCAAGACAGAGCCGCTCAGCGTTTAGCTGATGAGACGGAGAAACTGGGTAAACGCGGCCATTAGGGCTCGAAGAAGGTAGAGTCAAAGGCAATACTGCGCCAAAAGCCTCAGGCATTGGCAGAGATTAGCAACTAAGGAGCTTTTTTATGGCAGACACGAGCTTGCCCTTTAACCACGCCCATTTTGTAGGCATTGGCGGCGCTGGCATGAGCGGCATTGCCAAGGTATTGCACGAGCGCGGCTGCCAGGTGACCGGCTCAGACCTTAAAGAGTCGCGCTATGTGCGTGACCTGCGCCGCTCGGGCGTAGAGGTGGCCATTGGCCATGAGGCGGCCACCATCGACAGCCAAGAGCCTGACGTCATCGTGACCTCCACCGCCATCCCCGATACCAACCCTGAGGTTGTCCGTGCCAAGGAGCTCAACATCCCCATTTGGCCTAGGGCCAAGATGCTGGCAGCCCTGGGCGCAGGCCGCAGAACCGTGGCGGTAGCAGGTACTCATGGCAAGACCACTACTTCTTCTATGGTGGCCACCATGTTGGACGCCATGGGCTTAGACCCCTCCTTCCTCATCGGCGGCATCGTGGAAGGCTATCACACCAACGGCCGCAACGGCGAAGGCGATCTCTATGTGGCAGAGGCTGACGAGTCCGATGCTTCCTTCCTTCTGTTGGATCCCTCCATTGTGGTGGTCACCAATATCGAGGCAGACCATCTGGACCACTACGGCTCTCTGGAGGCCATCGAGGAGGCCTTCTCCCAGTTCATGAGCTCGGTGGGCCCTGATGGCACGGTTATCGTGTGCGGTGAGAACCCCCATGTGCCCGAGCTGGCGTACCAAACCGGTCGCACGACCCTCACTTATGGCTTCGGCGGCCAAAACGACATCGTCTGCGCCCCTCGCGCCCAGACTCATAAGCTGGCAAGCACTGTAGATGTCACCCTGCCCAACGGCCAGGTGGTCACCGTCACCATCAAGAGCAACCCCGGCGCTCACAACCAGCTCAACGCCACTGCCGCCATTGCGGTGGCGTGGGCTTTGGGCCTTGATTGCGCCAAGGCAGCAGAGGCGCTCTCCACCTTCTCTGGCGTTCGCCGCCGCTTTACCCATGTGGGGGATATCGATAACATCTGCGTGGTGGATGACTATGGCCACCATCCCACTGAGGTCGAGGCTACTCTCAAGGCTGCAGCGGGCTTGGACTTCGATCGCGTGGTTGTAGCCTTCCAGCCCCACCGCTATAGCCGCACCCAGGCTTTGGCCTCTCAATTTGGCCAGGCGTTTTCCAATGCAGACGTCCTTTTGGTAATGGATGTCTTCTCGGCAGGGGAGATGCCTATTCCCGGCATCTCTGGCAAGACTGTGGCCACTGCAGTGGAGGAGTCGGGCCAGGTGGGCGAGGTCCGCTACGTGGCGGGCCGCAGCGACATCGTGCCTGCCTTGATGGAGGTAGTGCGTCCAGGTGACCTGGTGATCACCATGGGTGCAGGTGATGTCACCATGGTAGGCCCGGAATTCATCGAGGCCATGCAGGAGCGCGATGCCTCCTCTGAGTAATCGCTAGGATTGTTTATGAGCTGAGGTACCTCCCGGGCATCCAGGTGCTTAAGGTGCCTCAGCTTTTCTGTGAGAATAAGGACCAGCAGCTATCGGAGCCTTGAGGGAGCCTCATGAGCCTTTTTAATGCCTATATGGCGCTCTCGGGCGCCTACGATGCAGAGATCATCAAGGATGAGCGCCTTTCTCGGCGCACGTCCCTTCGTGTGGGCGGCCCCGCGGCTTTGGTGGCCAAGGTGCATAGCTATCCGTCGTTGGCCCGCGTGCTTACCACTCTTCAAGAGGAATCGGTTCCTTGGGTGGTGCTGGGCAAAGGCACCAACATCATCGCAGCCGACGGAGGCTACGATGGCTGCGTGCTATTGCTGGGACGTGAGTTCTCTCGCATCGCGGTGGACGAAGAGGCTTCGGTGATGCATGTGGGTGCCGGCGCGCTCACCGCCCAGGCGGTCAACGTGGCGCTCCAATGCGAGCTCTCGGGCATCGAGATGCTGGCAGGGATACCTGGCACATTGGGAGGCGCGGTTTCTCAAAATGCCGGATCGCGCCATCAGTGGATTGGCTCCTGTGTGCGAGGGGTGGTGTGCCACGTGCCGGGCCAGGGGCTTTGCAGGCTGGACGGCCATGACATCGAGTGGGGCTATCGCACCTCCTCGATCCCGGCAACGTCCATCTTGCTTGAGGTGGAGCTCGCTCTGGATCCTTCCACCAAAGCCCAGGTGTCCGAGCGTATAGACCGCAGGCTCTATCGTCGCAAGATGCAGCAGCCCATGGGAGTTGCCACCTGTGGCGGCATCTTTTGCGATACCGCCCACGACAGCGCTGCAAACCTCATAGGTCGCGCAGGACTTAAAGGGAAGCGCTTCGGTGCCGCTCTCATCTCGGAGGCCTATCCCAACCACATCGTCAACGAAGGCGGGGCTTCTGCCCAAGACGTATTGCGACTCATCGACGAGATGCAAACCCAGGTAAAGGAGGGATCCGGTGTCACGCTCAGACCGCAGGTCAAGTTCCTCGGGTTCTCGTCCTAGGACCTCCTCTTCCTCCCCCCGCAGGGCCACGCGCCGTCCTTCACGGCCGGCTTCCCCCAAAGCTTCGAGCCTCAACTCTTCGAGGCCGCCCCGTCCTTTGCGGGCTGCGGGCACTTCTCGGGAGACTAAACGAGTGGGTCATCTCTCGGTAGCGGGACTAGGCCTTACCGATCAGAGCAAATCCCAGCGGGCTCTGCCACGTCCTTTGCTTTGGGCATTGGTGGCGCTTGTGGCAGTGGGCGTTATTATCGGCGGCCTGTTCGCGCTGAGCCTCACTCCCATCTTGCCGGTGCAGCAGATAAACGCCGAGGCCACCAATCATTTGACTCAGGAGAACATCCTCAAGTTGGCAGCGGTGCCAGATAACGCCACGCTGCTTAATGTGGACACTGCCAAGATCGAGGAGAACCTGGCAAAAAACCCCTGGGTAAAGTCGGTGCATGTGAGCCGGAAGTTCCCCGGAGAGCTCACCGTCTCTGTGGAGGAGCGTCAAGTCTTTGCCATCGTCACCATTCCCTCAGGCAACAGCGCCTGGTACTTGAGCGAGGACGGCGCCTGGATCGAGCCTATGCCCGCTCAGGCGCTGGACGGGGGAGACCTGGTACAGGTGGCGCTGGCGCAGGCTAAAGAAGACGGCTGTCTGCTCATCCGCGATACGCCTTCTACGGTGGATCCTAAGGCTGGCGCCAAAACCACCGATGCCCCCATATTGGACTGCATCCAATACCAGACTACCTTCTCTCAAGGCCTGGCCTCGCAGATCGTGTCCTATTCCGCTGCGAGCGAGGAAGCCATCTCCTGTGTGCTTTCCTCTGGGTTGGAGATCTCGCTCGGGGCTCCCAATCAGATCTCTTCCAAAGAGGCGGTTATCAATGAGCTCATGGGCGCCCATCCCAACCAGCTCACCTACATCAACGTGCGAAATCCCGCAAAGCCCAGCTATCGTCAGATCTCCAGCTCGTCTGTGGGTGCAGGCACAGGAGTGGTCGCCAGCAACGATGGAGCGGCTGCGCAAGGCCAAGAGGCTGCAGCATCCGGCCAGCCAGCTCAAGGCCAAGAGGCGTCGGGGAGCCAAAGCGGCTCTGAGGGAGCCCAGGGTTCTGAAGGCGCAGGCTCAAGCCAAGGGAATGGCAGTTCAGAATCTACTGGAGGCTCCGACAGCCAAAACCCTCAGGACCAAACTACATCCTAGGGTTTCTTACAGCTGCTAAGTTTAAGCTTCAAGAATAGGTTGAAGGTTGCAAAGCAGCCCTTGTGAGCTGGGGCGTTCATGGATTCGTCAAAGGGGTTGACGCTCTCCTTTGCTTTGTGCCACTATTAGACGATTTAGATGGTTTATAGACGTCTACTTGAGCTTGAGGGTTTTCAAGGGGCGCTCTTCCATAAGCCACCATCGGCGCGGACTCAACGTCCACACCACCCCAAGGCGTCTTGCGATGCCTTACCACTATCAACGCAGCACCAAGCATCGGGTTGGGACCGAGCCCCGAGGAGGAACTATGAACGACACCGACGCGCCCAATAACTACCTCGCCGTAATCAAGGTTGTAGGCGTGGGCGGTGGCGGCACCAATGCCGTTAACCGCATGATCGAGGAGGGCATTCGCGGCGTCGAGTTTGTCGCCATCAATACCGATGCCCAAGCACTGGCACTCTCTGATGCAGACATCAAGGTGCATATCGGCACCGATCTCACCAAGGGTCTCGGCGCCGGTGCCAACCCTGAGGTTGGCCAGCAGGCGGCAGAGGACTCTCGCGACGAGATCAAGGCTGCATTGGCAGGCTCCGACATGGTATTCATCACTGCCGGCGAGGGCGGCGGTACGGGTACCGGCGCTGCCCCCGTTGTGGCAGACATCGCCAAGAACGACATCAAGGCGCTCACTGTGGCCGTAGTCACCCGTCCCTTCACCTTCGAGGGCCGCAAGCGCAGCCAGCAGGCAGTGAACGGCGTGGATACGCTGGCAGAGAACGTGGACACCCTCATCGTGATCCCTAACGATCGCCTTTTGGACATCGCCGAGAAGAAGACCACCATGCTTGAGGCCTTCCGCTTGGCAGACGACGTGCTTTGCCAGGGCACCCAGGGCATCACCGATCTCATCACCGTTCCCGGCCTCATCAACCTGGACTTTGCAGACGTCTGCACCATCATGCGCGGTGCTGGCACTGCCATGATGGGCATCGGCATCGCCTCTGGTGACTCCCGCGCCTCTGATGCCGCTCAAGAGGCCATTTCCAGCCGCCTTCTGGAGAGCTCGGTGGATGGCGCCACTCGCGTGCTCCTTTCCATTGCTGGCAACAAGGACCTGGGCATTCAGGAGATCAACGACGCCGCGGAGGTCATCTCTCAAAACGTCGATCCCGATGCCAACATCATCTTTGGTACCGTTATCGATGAGAGCCTGGGCGATCAGGTGCGCGTCACCGTCATCGCTACCGGCTTCAACGACGGCTCCGTCCAGCCCCAGCTATCCATGGGCTCCTTTGGCGCTTCCCCCAAGCCCCACACCCCAGCGCCGGCTCCAAAGCCTGCCTCCTCGGGCTTTGCAGACAAAGAGTTTGATATCCCCGATTTCTTGAGGCGCTCTCGTGGCTAAGGCGCAAGCCCCCTTTGAGACTAAGACTTGTAATGGCGTGACCCTGAATGGCGGTTTTCACCGCGCGGACGGGGTCACGTTCGCGTTTACAGAGAGAAATGGGGGAGTCTCTGCTGCGCCATTCGCCTCTCTCAACTTGGGCGATGCGGTAGGCGATGATCCGGGTTGCGTGACCGAGAACCGCCATCGCGTGCTCTGTGCGATGGGCGCTCAGGCTGCCGAGAAGAACCTTGTGGTGCCCAAGCAGGTTCATGGGGACCATTTGGTAGAAATCACTTCAAATGCGCCTGAGGCCATCTGTGCCGCTAGGGTCGAGGCTCGTGCAGGCGCTGATGGCATTCTGTGCACCGCCGCAGATGTTCCGGTGCTTCTGTGCTTTGCCGACTGCGTTCCCGTTGTGCTCTGTGTTCAAGATGGATTTGCAGTGGTGCATTCTGGATGGAAAGGCACGTTTGCTTCTATCGCTGCCAAAGCGGCGGTGCGGCTCTGCGAGCTCAAAGGGTATACAACCTCTCAAGTGGAAGCCTTTATTGGTCCCCATATTGCAGGTTGTGACTATGAGGTGTCGGAGGAACTACTTAATCGGTTCGAAACAAGCTTTGGTAGCATGGTCAAGGTTGATGACAGGCACCTGTCTTTAGCCGCTGCTATCGAACAATCGCTTACGAGTGCAGGGGTTATGCCGTGCAACATACACAACATCGGGATTTCCACACCGGCTCACACAGACCGGTTTTTCTCCTATCGGAAAGAGCGGGGTCTGTGCGGCCGTCACGGCGCCGTTGCCTGGATGGCGCCCGCCGCGCCTTTGTCCCAGGGTTGCTAAGCGTTCTGGTGGCCTTGGCGGTGCTTCTCGGCAGCACGGGATGCGCCGGCTCTGGAGCCTCGGCCGGTGAGCTCACGGTGGCGGGTTCCACCACCGTCATGCCCATCGCAGAGATCGCCGCAGAGCAGTTTACCGAGCATACGGGTATCCACGTGCTGGTGAGTGGCTTGGGCTCGTCGGCGGGCATCGAAAGCGTGCTCAACGGTACGGCAGATATCGCCACTTCCAGCCGCGACCTCACAGAGGCCGAGAAGAGCACCGGCGAGCTGGTCACCACAGAGGTCGCTACTGACGGCATCGCAGTGATTGTGAACACACAAAACCGTGTGGCCAACGTCACCATGGATCAGCTGCGGGCCATCTATGCCGGTCAGATCACCAACTGGAAAGAGCTGGGCGGAGAGGACCTGCCAATCTTGGTGGTCAATCGCGACGAGGCCTCGGGTACTCGTGAGGCCTTCAAGACCATCGTCATGGGCGACACGCGCTTCGACCCTGCTGCGGCAGTGCTGCCTGGTACCGGTCAGGTGCGCGACGTGGTGAGCCGCACTCCCGGCGCCATCGGCTACATCTCGCTGGGCTTTGTGGACTCCGCCTTCACCTCTGCGAAGGTTAAGGCGCTGGCAGTCAACAGCGTCGAGCCCAGTGAGGCGGCGGTGGAGGCCGGCGCCTATCCGGTCTCCCGCTATCTGTACTTCTTCACCAAGGGCGAGCCCTCCGGCACGGCCAAGGAATACATCGCACTGGTAGTCTCTGACGAGATGGCCCAAACCATCCGCGACGCGGGCTACATCCCCATTTCTGCCGAGAGAAAGGGAGGGGAGTAGCTTCATGGCCAAAGAGAAAAAGCTGCAAAAGCCGCCCCATCTAGAAGACATCGACCCCAATACCTCGGGTGCCCATAGCCGTCAGCTTCAGTTGGTAAGCCGCTCCACTATGATCAAAGAGCGCGCGTTGGAAGCGCTGTTTTTGGCCTGTGCCTGCGTGGCGGTGCTCGCGGTGCTGCTTATCTTCGCCTTCACGCTCTACAAGGCGCTGCCTGTGCTCTCAGACATCGGCCTGCTGTCCTTCTTTGGCATGGACTGGGCGCCTTCCTCCGGGCACTACGGCATCATGGCGCTTCTGGTGGGCTCCATCATCGTCACTGCCGGCGCCTTGGTTATTGGCGTGCCTCTGGCCATTGGCTGCGCCGTCTACCTCACCGAGATTGCCAACAAGCGCCTCTCCAATATCGTCTCGACGGCGGTGGACCTGCTGGCTGGCGTACCTTCGGTCATCTATGGCTTCTTTGGTCTGGTAATCCTGCGCCCCTGGCTGGCCGACCTCACCGGAGGCTTGGGTTTTGGCGCTCTCACCGCCTGGCTGGTGCTGGCCATCATGATCGTGCCCACCATCACCACCCTCACCATGGACGCCTTGCGCTCCATCCCCATGGGCGTGCGCGAAGCGAGCTATTCCATGGGCGCCACCAAATGGCAGACCATATATAAAGTGGTGCTTCCCGCGGCCAAGCTGGGCATCGTCAATGCGGTGGTGCTGGGCATGGGCCGCGCCATCGGTGAGACTATGGCCGTGCTCATGGTGGTGGGAAACGCTCCCGTCATCCCCGAGAACATCTCCAGCCCCATCTCCACCCTCACCAGCCAGATCGCGCTCGACATGGGCTACTCCTCTGGCCTCCACCGCTCCGCTCTCTTTGGCATGGGCGTAGTGCTCTTTATCATCTCTGCTGGCTTGGTGGGCATCGTGCGCCTTATCAGTCGTCCTCGCGAGGCCAAGGTGGACACTGCCAAAGCTGTCAAAGAGCGTGCCGAGAAAGACTACCGCGCTAAAGCCACCGACTATGAGCTGGCAGAAGATGTGGCAAAAGCTCCCTCCAACCTCCCGGAGCTCGAGAAAGAACAGGAGCACTCCCGCCAGCGCATCAAGCGCCTTCTGGCCTCAGGCGCCAAACCTAAGGTTTCCAAGAATGCCACCAACGCCACCATGTTGAGCGTCTTTAGGGCCACCGGCGCCGTTACTACTGGTGTGTTGGTGCTCATCATTCTCTTTGTGCTGGTAAACGGCCTGCCCGTTATGAGCCTGGACTTCATTTTTGGCTGGCCTCAAGGCGTCAACGCAGAGGGAGGCATTTTCCCCACCATCGTCTCCTCCCTCTATGTCACAGTGCTGGCCATGCTCATCTGCACCCCCATCGCAGTGTTGGCGGCAGTCTATCTGGCTGAGTATGCCAAGCAGGGCCGTCTGGTGAACTTCATTCGCTATGCCACCGACACCTTGGCCTCGGTGCCCTCCATCGTTATGGGCCTCTTTGGCTTCGCCCTCTTTGTGGAGGCCTTTGGCTTTGGCCTCTCCATGCTCTCCGCCGCTCTGGCGCTGGCCCTCATGATGCTGCCTATCGTCATGCGCACCACCGAGGAAGCCATCCGCGCAGTGCCTCGCTACATCCGTTGGGGCGCCTATGGCCTGGGAGCTACCAAATGGCAGGTAGTAAGCCGAGTGGTGCTTCCCTCCGCGTTTCCCCGCATTGCCACAGGCATCGTGTTGGCCATCGGCCGCGCCGTGGGCGAGACGGCGGTAGTGCTTTATACCATGGGCCAGGCCATCAACCTGCCCATCACACCCATGGATTCCGGCCGCCCCATGACCATCCATCTGTACCTGCTCGCTAACGACGGCATTAACATGCAGGCTGCCTACGGCACCGCCCTGCTGCTCATGCTCATGATCCTCGCGTTTAACCTCTTCGCACGCTATCTGTCGCGCAAGAGTGCGAAAAAGACCGGAGGTAAATAGCCCATGACCGAGTATCGCGACGCCCCCAAGAACGAGAAGACCGGCATCCATGTGGCGGACTTCGACTTTTGGTACGGCAGCTTCCATGCCTTGACAGGCGTAACCATGGATATCGCCCAAAACAAGATCACATCGTTCATCGGCCCCTCGGGCTGCGGCAAGTCCACCTTCCTGCGCTGCATAAACCGCATGAACGACCTCATCGAAGGAACACGCACCCAAGGCACCATGGAGCTGGACGGCAACGACATCTACGGTCCCGGGGTCGACCCTGTGGACCTGCGCCGCCGCGTGGGCATGATCTTCCAGCAGCCCAACCCCTTCCCCAAGTCCATCTACGATAACGTGGCCTTTGGCCCCAGGCTCCAGGGCGTGACCTCCAAGAGCGATCTCGATGGTATCGTCGAGGAGTCGTTGAAGCGCGCCAACCTCTGGAAGGAAGTCTCCAACCAGCTCAACAAGAACGGCCTGGCGCTCTCCGGCGGCCAGCAGCAGCGTCTCTGCATCGCCCGCGTGCTGGCAGTGCAACCCGACGTCTTGCTCATGGACGAGCCCTGCAGCGCCATCGACCCCACCTCGGTCCAAAAGGTCGAGGACCTCATGTACGAGCTCGCTCCCGAGATGACCATCATCATCGTCACCCACAACATGCAGCAGGCCGCCCGCGTCTCCGATTACATGGCCTTCTTCCTGCAAGAGCATGCCGGCGAGCCCGCCACCCTCATCGAGTACGGCGTCACCAGCGAAATCTTCTCCTCTCCGCGCGACCAGCGCACCGAGGACTACATCACCGGCCGCTTTGGCTAAGCCCCGCGCTTGGTTGGTCGGGGATCCGCACCGCCCTCCCTGCCGAGAAACCCCTCCCTTCCTTTGAGGAAGCCTTTCTTGGCAGCGACTCCTGCACCTCCCACAAGAAAGGATCTCTAGATGAGAGAGCAATTTGACAAGCAGCTCGCCCGTCTCCGCCAGGAGCTGGTCGCCATTTACACAGAGATCGATCTTCAGCTCCACAAGGCGGTGGATTCGCTGGTGGAGGGCGACAAGGCCAAGGCGCGAGAGGTGAAAAAAGCTACCCGCGCCATCGACAGCCGCTGCGCGGATCTGGAGGATCGCGCCTATAACCTCATCGTGCTGCAAAACCCGGTGGCCTCAGATATGCGCCTCTTGCAGTTTGTGATCTATGTCAATTTCAACCTGGCTCGCATGAGCAACCATGTGCGCAACATCGCCAAGACCACCAAGCGCTGCGTCGGCCGCGAGATTCCCCGCCAAATGCTGGACCTTCTGGCCAGCCAGGCCCATCTGGTCTATCGCGTGCTGGGAACCACCGTCGAGGCCATCGTGGACAACGACATCGCCGAGGCCGCAGAGCTCCCTGAGTTCGACCGCCCGGTGGACGACCTCTACAAGAGCTTCTATTCCAGCTTCTCGCACCTGGGCCCCGACGACGACATCGATGCTGTGAGCCGCGTCATGATGGCCGCGCGCATGCTGGAGCGCATCTCCGACAACTCTGTAGAGGTGGGCGAGCGTCTGGTTTTCTTGCTCACCGGCAGCCGCGCAGAGCTTGCGGTGCTGGCAGACATGGACGAGGAAGAGCTGGAAGACCTTTATGCCTCCCAGAATGCCGCCTTCACCATGGGTGCAGACAAGATTGAGACCGTGGTAAACCAGATTCCCGAGATCGAGGTGGGCACCTCCACCAACCCCATCCTCGACGATGAGGAGATCGCCGGAAACCTGGCCCAGGCATTGGAGATGGCTGCCAACGCTGCCGCCCGTGCCAAAGAAGAGAAGGCTCGCCGCAAATCCCAGAAAGCCGATGATGCTTCATGACACCCAGTTCCACGTCCGCGATCTCGATGGATCCCAACAGCTATAAAGAGTTTTTGGCCCAGCGTCGTCAAGAGATCATCCAGAAGGTACACGATGCCTGCCAGCGCTCGGGTCGCAGCGCCGAGGATGTGGACATCTATGCTGTATCCAAGACCGTAGGTGTCCCTCAGGTGATCCAGGCCATGGAGGCAGGCTACACCCACTTTGCCGAGAACCGCCCCCAGGAGCTGGTGCGCAAACTCTCCGAGTTCCAAGAGCAGGGCATTAACCCGCCGCCCTTCGACATGATCGGCAACCTGCAAAAGAACAAGATCAATGCGGTGCTGGGGACTGCTGCGCGCATCCAGTCGGTGAGCTCGGTGCATCTGGCGGAGGCCATTAGCGCCCGTGCTACCGAGAAAAATCTCGTCGTACCTGTGCTCTTTGAGGTCAATGTGAGCGGCGAGTCCACTAAGAGCGGCTTTGCTCCAGAGGAGCTGGCTCAGTGGATGGAGCGCCTGTTAGATTTGGAAGGCATCGAGCCTCAGGGCCTCATGACCATGGCGCCTGCCCATGAGCCCGCAGAGGATCGTGTGACCTTCCGCGGTTTAAGGGAGCTTCGTGATAGTCTTGAAACTAACACTGCAGCTTCGCTGCCGGTTCTGTCCTGTGGCATGAGCGACGACTTCGAGATGGCCATCGAGGAGGGCGCGACACTGGTTCGCCTAGGTCGCATCGTCTTCGATCCTCAGTACACGCCAGCGAGCGACTAGCGTCAGCAAGGGGTACTTAGGTACCCTTTCTGATACCTGTTGCTGGCACTGCTCGGTCTTCTTAGGCTGCGGGCACAGCTGTCGATCTAGAGTAAACACACCACTACCGCAGGCGAGGAGAGACTCATGAGCATTCTGGACAACCTTCGCGACCGCCTTATGGGCCAGTCGCAAAACTACAACGATTACGATGACTACGATGAGTCCTACGACGGCTATGATCAGCCCTACGACGACTACCCCGCAAACGACCATCCCACCAGCGGCGTATTGGGCAACACCTCCCGCCCTGAGGCAGAGAGCGTCTCGGTCTACACGCGTTCTGGTCGCCCGGTAGATGAGGGGGTTCCTTCTCCTTCTGCCGGGGGGTTCTCCACCTCTCAGCGCATGAGCGAGGAGAGCTGGGGCGTAGGAAGCACTCATCGCGCTCTGGATGATCGTCCCTCCACCTCGGTGTTAGGCGGCCAATCCACCGTGACTCCCGGCGACATTGGCCTTACTCCTGTGCCCCGCGTGAACTCCGGAAAGCTGCCTCCCTACGTCTTGAAGCCCACCAGCTACGATGATGTGCAGATGGTCATCCGCCGCGTGCGCACCAACCAGCCTGTGGTGCTGTCCTTCAAAAACACTCAGATCGAGATCGCCAAGCGCATTTTGGACTTCTGCTTTGGTCTCTCCTGCGGCGTCAACGGCTCGGTAGAAGAGCTGGGCGATCGCGTCTTTGTGGTGCTTCCGGCAGGCATTGAGCTCTCTCAAGCCGATCTCGACAAGCTTGTATCCGATCGAATCACCGAGGCTTAAACCCTATGACTTCTCCCTCAACTTCGAAAGCTTCCCAGGTCACCATCGCCATCCTTGGCGGCGGTTCCATGGGCTCCGCCATTGCTCGCGGTTTGGTGGCCTCTGGTCTCTGTCCTGCCAGCCATATCTCTGTGGCCGACCACAACCCCTCCAAGCTGGAAGCCCTTCGCTCCGAGGTGGGTGTCGCTATCTCGCCAAAGGCCAAAGACATCCTCGAGGCCTCTCCCGACCTGTGCATCCTGGCAGTGAAACCCCAGGTGCTCAATAACCTTATCGATGAGGTGGGGGATGCCCTTTCTGGCTCCCTTATCGTTTCGATTGCGGCAGGGGTCACCCTGGGCACCCTTCAAGAGGCGCTGGGGGAGGGAGAGCGCATCGTGCGCGTAATGCCCAATCTGCCTGTAGCAGTGCGCCAGGGCGCCTCGGCTGTGGCCCCCGGTCTTTGGGCTACCGAGAATGACGTGCAACTGTGCCTGGAGCTCTTTGGGGCCCTAGGATCTGCTGCTGCCATGACAGAAGAGCGCCTGGAAGTCGAGGGTGCGGTAGTAGGCTGCGCGCCTGCGTTCTTTGCTTTGCTGGTTGACACACTTACTCGCGCGGCTATTGATGCTGGTCTTCCGGCTGCCCAAGCCCGCGATCTTCTCAACACCACCATGGGTGGTGTATCCTCCATGCTCTCTCAATCCCAAGAGCACCCCCGCGCTTATATGGAGCGGGTGACGTCTCCTGGAGGCACTACTTCTGCAGCCCTCCATGAGCTCGAGCCCCTCATGGCCGAGGGTAGCTTTAAAGCTGTGGAGGCAGCATTGGCTCGTGCGTGCAAGCTTTCCCAAAACGGCTAGGAACCTCATGCTTCGTTTGCAACTTATTCGTGCACTCAGTACTTTTATCGACATCTACGAGTTCATTATCTTGGCTTGGTGCATCCTGTCTTGGATTCCTCGCAGGCCCGGTGGCTTTGTTGATGATCTGGCCACTGCGATCAATCGCATCGTGGCTCCCTATATGAATATCTTCAGGCGCTTTATCCCACCTTTGGGAGGCATCGACTTCTCACCCGTCATCGCCATCTTGGCGTTGGGCCTTATCCAAAATTTGGTGGTGCGCCTGCTCTTGATGTTCTAACTAGGTTGCCTCTGCAGCCCGAAAGATACCGCTTATCTCACACTTTTGCGGGTTTACCTTGCATTCTTGGCGCCCAGGGGTATCTCGAGGCTGGTCCTGAGGTAGTATTCTTTAGTTCGTATGTTCGATCACACCAGGCCATCCTCAGGGAAGGGAACCAGAATGGCAATCACACCCGCAGACATCGAGCAGCTTGCCTTTACGCCGTCCAAGCACGGTTATGACACCAAGGAGGTCGATGCCTTCTTGGAGGAGCTGGCTGTCGAGGTAGACGCTATGCTCCAAAAAATCGCAGACCTCAAGGGTCGCCTCACCGCTTCAGATCAGGCTCTTGACGCTGCTCGCTCTCAAATCGCTCAACTTCAGCAGGAGCTTCAGGAGCAGGGCCAGTCCTCATCGCCCTCGCTTTTGGCGGTTTCTCAACCCAGTGGCTCCATGGCCTCTGAGCGCCAGATCTCCCAGGCCCTCATCGTTGCCCAGCAGGCTGCAGACCGCATGATCTCTGAGGCCCGCGACAATGCAGACAAGATCAAGAATGACGCAGATCAAAAGGCTCGCGAGGTCATTCGCCAGGCGCTGGCAGAGAAGCAAAACGAGCTGGACGAGATCGACCGTCTCAAGGCTTCTCGCGAGGAGTTCCGTACCGAGTACAAGCAGCTCCTCCAGCACTTCATGGATGATGCAGAGTCTGTCTTCCCCTCGCAGATGCTCACCACTCCTGCCGGATCTGCCCCTCGCTATGACGCTCCTGTCGCTGCAGAGTCGGTGGATGTAAACGCCACTGTCTATGCTCCTGTAGCACCGGCCAACATGGACGACCTAGACTAGTCCTGCCGTTGGGTACATCCAACGCGAAAAGGCATCTATTGGACCCCGTTTTCTTTGAGAGAGCGGGGCCTTTTTCCTGCGTAGCCTTCAAGATAGGCTCCTAGGTACATATAATTCAGAAAAAATGCGACAAAGCTGAACGTATACTGGCCGTTCACGGACTCATCCTTGCCGTTGGCAATTGTGTATAGTCCCTTCATAAACCTTGTGTCCTCCCATTTCAAAATGAAAGCATCACTACCTAAGGGGAGGAATATATGTCCTGGGTTGTTCTAAATGAGAACTACGCTGCGAATTCGTCCACTAAAACCATCGTGCGCCGGGCGCTGCAGACCACCGGTATCACCGATGATGAGTATACCGTGTGCGATGATCCGCTTACCCGTAGCTCCAATCGTGGCGTGCAATTCGCGTCCTTCGACGAGCGTGTGCGCGCTGGCTATCGTGGCGGCACTGAGCGTGTGATCCTGCCTCACGGCATGGAGTTTGAAGACGCTCTTGAAACGGTGCGTTTCTACGGCATGATCTAGCTTCTAAAGGCTTCTTGGGCAACGCGCAACCCAAGAGGCAAGAGCGCTCTCATCTTGTGCCCCCCTAATAGGCGGCCCGGCTCAAGTCGGGTCGCTTTTCTTATGTCGAACCTTATCGAGTGCACCCAGCCTCTGGGGTACCCTTAGATGGCACAGAAAAAGGCGCGTGGTAGCTGCGAAAGCGCTTCTGCGACCCTCACCTAAGTTTCTTACTGTCAAAAGGGGTGGCCATGAGCTGGGATAGATCCATCAACGACTATTTGGAAGAGCTGGGCTCTCCCTCTCCTGCGCCTGGCGGGGGCGCTTCGAGCGCCTTAGCGGCGGCCATTGGCGCCGCCCAACTGCAGATGGTGGTGGAGCTTACACTGCAAAACTCCCGATACCAGCAGGTATGGCCCCAAATGGAGGAGCATACAAGCCATCTTCAAGTTCTGCGCAAGCGCTTTTTGGAGCTTGCCGATGAGGACGCTCAAGGCTACCAGGCCGTGGCTGCTGCGCTTAAACTCCCGCGCAATACCCCAGAACTTGCCGAGAAGCGCGCAGCCGTCCTAGAGGCAAATCTTTATGCTGCTACACGGGCGCCCTTGGCCATTATGGAGCTGGCTGCCCAAGCGCTTTTTCTGTGCCAAAAGATCGCCGCGGAGGGCACATCAATGGCAGCATCCGATGTCACGGTAGCAGCAGCTCTTTTACGAGCGGCAATCGATGGCGCCGCTGCTACCACGCTGGCTAATACCTGTTGGATGCAGGATCGCTCGCTGGCCCAGCGAATCAACCGGCAGCTCGACCAGCTACGCAGGCAAGGAGACGATGAGGCTCGAAACGCCATGGACCTTGCCGAGAAAGGACTCCGCCGTGATTGAGCTTAAAGGTAAGCCTGTGGCTGATGCGTTGATGAGCGCCTTGTCTGTCCGCGTGCAGGCTCTTGCAGACAGAGGGGTGACCCCACAGCTCGCCATCGTCGAGGTGGGGGATGACTCGGCGAATCGCTGGTATCGGCAGGCTGCCATTCGGCGGCTTGAAGCCGCCCATTGTGAGGTGGCGGTGATCTCTTTGAGCGATAAGGCAACCCAGCCAGAACTCAATGAGACCCTGGATCGCCTCTCGGCCGACGACCAGATCCATGGCATCCTGCTGCTCAGGCCTCTGCCCGCGCATCTCAATGAACAAGAGGCTGCCGATCACACCTCTGCGCTCAAAGATGTCGACGGCATGAGCGATGCGAGCTTGGCGGGGGTGTTTCTCGGCAATCCGGGCGTGTTCGCTCCTTGCACTGCAGATGCTGTCATTCGACTTCTTAACCATTACGGCTTTGAGTATCGGGGGAGCCGAGCCAGCGTGCTGGGCCGCTCGGCAGTGGTGGGGCGTCCTGTGGCTTCTTTGCTGCTGGTGCGCGACGCTACGGTGACTCAGGCCCATTCAAAGACACCGAGTCTCAAGGATGCCTGCTCGCAGGCTGATCTTGTGGTAAGCGCGATGGGGGTTTTGGGCGCATTGGATCAGGAGGTGCTCCCTTCTGGTTGTTGGCTTGTAGACGTGTCGTGCAACAGCCGTGAAGACGGATCGATGGCCGGCGATGCGGTGTGGGATCGCCTGGGTGATATAGCTGCAGCGACGCCGGTTCCTGGAGGAGTGGGCGCGGTGACTACGGCAGTCCTGGCGGAGCATCTGGTTTCTGCCGCAGAGCGTCAGAACGCCCATTTTTAGCGGTAGTTGCCAAAGGCTTTGAGCGGTCGGGAGAGACTTCTCGAAGCGAGAGAGGAGAGCCTAATGACCACAGATGACCCCCAAAACCCGCTGCCAGATTCTCTATTGGCGTCCACTGTCACTACCCGAGAGTTGCAAGAGAGAAAATCGGTGCGCGTCTTTAGGCCTGAGCCGCTGAGCCCTCAGGTGCGCGAATCTATCTTAGAAGCAGCTTTTGAGGCGCCTACGGCAGGCAATCAGCAGCTTTATTCAATTATCGAAATCAAAGACGAGAAGATCCGGCAAAAGCTCGCGCTTCTCTGCGACGATCAGCCTTTTATTGATGCTGCCCCGTTGGTGTTGGCTTTTGTGGCCGACTGCCGCTATTGGCCGCAGATTTATAGGGCCGCCGGTGCCGAGAAGATCCGACAGCCAGGCGTGGGGGACCTTCTGCTGGCTGTAGATGACACTTTGATCGCAGCGCAAAATGCAGTGAGTGCTGCGTGGTCGCTAGGGGTGGGATCTTGCTACATAGGCGACTTCATGGAAAACGCCGAGGCTATGCGTGAGCTGCTCCATCTGCCATCCTTTGTGTTTCCGGCCACTCTGGTGGTCTTTGGCTATCCCACTCAAAAGCAGCTGGAGCGTCAGAAGCCGTCACGCTCTCCCGAGTGCGCCATGGTGATGGTGGATAGCTATCAAGACAGGTCCCCAGAAGATCTTCATGAGATTGTGGAGGCACGCAGGGGTTCTCAAGATTTTGAGTCCTGGGCGCAGGCGTTCTGCGCACGCAAGTACAACTCCGATTTCTCGCGGGAAATGACCAGATCGGTGGGAGTATATCTTGCAGATTTTGATAACTCTGGCAATGGGGAGCTTGATCTTTCTGCATTAGGCTAAGAAGCTTAATGAACAAAAGAAGGTATGGCTATTTGTCGATTAGCCTGCTGGCTGAAATGGCAGATAGCTTTGGGGCCAGGCTGGTAAGTCCCTCTATTGTCAACCGCTATACTTATACCAGATGCTGTGTTCGTGGCATCAATGGGTTTCTTCTATTCGCGCTCATGACGATTCTTCCGATTCGTCATACATAATTGTTTGTAGAACCTCTGACCCGGGAAAGGGAGGTCCTTCTGTAATGAAAGGTATCGTTCTGGCGGGCGGCCACGGTAAGCGCATGTATCCCATTACTCGAGCCACCTCTAAGCAGCTGTTGCCTGTGTATGACAAGCCGCTGATCTACTACTCCATGTCGGTGCTGCTCGAGGCTGGTATTCGCGACATTCTCATCATCTCCAAGCCAGAGCACCTGGGCGCGTTCCAAGAGCTTTTTGGCGACGGCAGCCAGCTTGGCATCAATCTTTCCTATAAGCCCCAGCCCACTCGTGGCGGCATTGCAGAGGCCTTGGTGATCGCTTCTGACTTCATCGCGGGTGACGAAGTGGCTTTGGTCCTGGGCGACAACGTCTTCTACGGCTCTGGCTTCGCAAAGAAGCTCGCCCGTGCCATCGACAACGCCAAGGCCGGGTATGCCACCATCTTTGGCTACCGTGTTGATGACCCCCAGCATTTTGGGGTAGTGGACTTTGACGATGCAGGCAATGCCATTTCTTTGGAGGAGAAGCCCGCTGAGCCTCGCTCCAATTATTGCGTTACCGGCCTCTACTTCTATGACAAGGGTGTGGGCGACTACGTAAGTCGTCTGCAGCCCTCCACCCGTGGAGAGCTTGAGATTACCGATCTCAACCGTATGTATCTTGAGGATAAAAAACTCAAGGTCGAGCAGCTGGATCGCGGCTTTGCTTGGTTTGATACCGGTACCGTCGATTCTCTCTTCGCAGTGGGCGAGTACATCCGCGTAGTGCAAGAGGCTACCGGCGTCAAAGTTGCTGCGCTCGAAGAGATCGTCTACGACGCTGGCTGGATCAAACGAGCCCAACTGCTTAAGCTGGCAGACGGTCTCAAGAAGACCGAGTATGGTCGCTACCTCGAGAAGATCGCCTTGTCTACTCGTCGTTAAAAGGTTGGCTTGACGCCAAGAAATGCCTAAACAAAGCCCTGGAGCTTCAGTGGGAGCTTCAGGGCTTTTGCTGGTAAGGCATAGGATGCGAAGCTCTAAGAATGGGGGAACGCTTCAATTTCCGATCCAGGGAATCGAGGCTCGAGATCGTCGTGATCTTGGGGGTAGTAGGGAGAGAACGAGTCCACAATAACCGATACGCGCTCTGGCAGTACTCGCGCTGAGAATTGTGAGATCTCATAATCGAGAGCATCGCCATCGATCTGTAGAGGTATGGGCTTGCTGGAGCTTACATGCACTCGCTTGGTACGGAAACGCTCCAGACGAGGACGTCCTAAATTGGCCCCATGATGATCGATAAGGCCAAAGAGCAAGGGACGCAATAGTCCTACGGCGTCATTAGTTTCCAGTACGATGACATCGAGCAGCCCGTCATCCAGCCTACAGTCGGGCATGATCTCTATGTCCCCTTGAATCATGGCGCAATTGGCTACGATGCAGGCAATGCCTTCGCGTACCACCGTTTGGTCGTCCAGCTCTATGGTAAAGGTCACTACTGGTGGATGGCTGTTGTCAAAAGCTGCGAGGAAGTAGGCACTTTCGCCCATGGCCTTTTTGTTGGGTACGGCCGCACGCATAAGACTTGCGTCAAAGCCAGAACCCGTCATCAAAGTAAAACCGCAATGGTGTTCTTGTCCTTGAGGATCTGCCCAGCTTATCCCTCCTAGATCGCAGTCAAACGTACGACCGATGCGGCAGGCTCGCGCCACTGCTGCAGGTTCAGGCGAATTACCTAGATTGGAGAAGAACAGATTGGCTGTGCCCGAGGGAAAGACGCAGACATTCAAATCCTTGTCTTTTGCGGCGTAAAGGAGAGAGGCAGCGGTGCCATCTCCTCCTGAGATGACCACTTGGTCAAACTCCTCTGCATCCTTAAACGCATCTTCTGCATTCCATCCATCGCTCAAGGAGCGGAATTCGCAAGAATCTCCAGGGTGGGTGATGCTTCGCACAAACATATAGATAGCGTCGGAACTGAATCCGGCTTTTTCATTATGTAGAATCAGGGATCTCATAGAGAGCCCTCACCTTCGCTTTTCTGCCCGTCGTGTCTTGACCGATTATAGAGAGGTTAGCAAGGGCCGCCCAGCGTGACCATCACCTAAAGCCCCACTTCTTATGGGAGTCGCATTTTGTTAATCGATACACCTCAGCAGCTTTCCTCGTTTTGCGAGCGTGCAGCTTCCTCTCCAATTCTTGCGGTAGACACTGAGTTCCTACGAGAAAAAACCTACTATCCCACACCCTGTCTGTTGCAAGTGGGTACCGCTGAAGAGCAAGCGGCCATCGACGTTATTCGTCTAAAGGACTTAGATCTTTTAGAAGAGTTGCTGTTCGACCGCACGGTTCCCAAAGTCATCCATGCCTGTAGCCAGGACCTTGAGGTATTCGTCCGGCTGTTTGGGAAGATCCCAGAACCCATCTTTGATACGCAGGTGGCTGCTGCCTATGCCGGCTATCGTATGCAAATAGGCTACGGTCCTTTAGTGGAAGCCATTTGCGGAATCCACCTCCCAAAAAGTCAAAGCCTTACAGATTGGTCAAGGCGCCCCCTAGACCCTATGCAGGTGGGGTATGCAGAAGATGACGTGCGGTATCTGCCCGCCGTCTACAAATGCTTGATGGATAAGCTCGTCGAGCTGGATCGATTGAGCTGGGTATTGCCGGAAATGCAGGCTTTGAGCGTCAATGAAGTAGGTGGCCATGATCCCGCGAGCGCATACCTGCATGTTAAACGCATCGGTACGCTCACTCGTACACAGCTCGCGGTTGCAAGGGAACTCGCAGCCTGGCGTGAGCGCAAAGCTGCAAAACGTAACATTCCTCGAAAATGGCTTTTGTCTGACGAAGTAGTGATAGAGATTTCCAAACTAATGCCTACTACCGTTGAGCGTCTTCGAAGCATTCGAGGGGTAGTGGGCCTAAGCGAGAAGGATGCCCATGCAGTGATCGTGGCTGTGGGGCTTGGTAAAAAGTGTAAACCCGTAGATCTGCCGCCAGTCCCCAAGCATAGGCGTTCGACTCCCGAGGAAGAATGCGTGGTAGATCTCATGCATGCCTATATGAGGGTGATTTCTGAGCATACAGGCATTGCAGGTCCGCTTATGGCTAGCCGCGACGACTTGCTCGACTTTATGAAAGACCCAGAGAGCACCAAGCTCTCTGAGGGATGGAGGGAAGAGGTTCTAGGCAAGCCGTTGCGAAATCTTTTGGCGGGCCAAGTGGGGCTAACCGTAAAGGACAACCATGTGGAACTTCTTTAGCAAGCCATAGCTGACGCATCCTTTAGAAGCATGTCTCTAAAATCGCAATACGAACACATGTTCTAAATGTGCACTGGTGTAGAATGTGACTTCAATGACAGGGTCTCTAACCGTGCCCCCTGTAGGTGGAGGTATTCATGCCGTATTTTTATATGGGTTATAACGGCTCTTACTTTTTGCTCGTTATTGTCTCTCTTGTGCTGGGTGGTCTTACTCAGTGGTACATCAACAGTACCTATCGCAAGTGGTCTCGGGTCCCTTTAGGTACCTCGAGGACAGGCGCTGACGTTGCTCGTGCCATGCTTGCAGCCAATGGCGTTGATGGTGTAGGTATCGAGCCTGTTCCCGGGGAGCTCACAGACCACTTCGACCCTCGTGACAACTCTCTTCATCTGTCCCCTGCAAATTTCCAGGGCAGCTCTGTGGCTTCGGTAGCCGTAGCCTGCCACGAGGCAGGGCATGCAGTGCAGTTTGATAAGGGCTATGTTCCAGGGCGCATCCGCACCGCCTTGGTCCCTGTAGTGAACTTCGCGAGCAATGTCTGGATGATCGTCTTTATTATCGGCATCTCGATGGCTATGAGTGGACTTATCAATCTGGCAATTATACTTTTTGCCGCTTCGGTGCTCTTCCAACTTGTAACGCTGCCTGTGGAGTTTGACGCATCCCGCCGCGCGCTCTCTTATATTTCTCAGGCTGGCTTTAGCCAAGAGGTGGTCACTGGTTCTCGACAAGTGCTGTTTGCAGCTGCGCTTACCTATGTAGCTGCAGCATTGGTCTCTTGCTTGCAGCTGCTGTATCTCTTGGGCCAGACCAACAATAGGGATTAGTCATGGCGGAGCCCATCTCGGTATCTGAGGCACTCAACAAGGCAAAAGCTGTCCTCGAGACGGTTCCTACGCTTACGGTGATAGGCGAGGTTACCTCTTTTCGAGGACCCACCAATCGAGGCCATTGCTATTTTCAGATCAAAGACGGTCTTTGCTCTATGAATGTGGTGGTATGGGCGAGTATTTATCGCTCACTGCCCATACCTCTCGAAGACGGTCTTGAGATCGTTGTACGAGGAAAATTCTCGATTTATCCTAACCGCGGATCGTTCGACTTCATTGTAAGTCAGGTGGCTCTTCGAGGCGATGGATTGCTGCGCCAAAAGGTACGCCTGCTCAAAGCCAAGCTTGATGCAGAGGGGCTTACAAGCCCTTCGCACAAGCGGCGGGTTCCAGTATTCTGCGAACGTGTGGCAGTGGTCACTTCTCTTACGGGATCTGTAATAGAAGACGTAAAGCGTACGCTTGCGGATCGCAACCCATTAGTAGCCATCGACGTGTTTGGAACCATGGTGCAGGGTGTGGACGCTCCTGAGTGCATTGTGGATGCCTTGGAAAAGGCGGCTACCTCCAAACCCGACGCTATTCTTTTGGTGCGTGGCGGTGGCTCCTACGAAGACTTGATGACCTTCAATGATGAGCGCGTGGCGCGAGCCATAGCTGCCTGCCTGGTCCCTGTGGTGACAGGTATAGGCCATGAGCCAGATGTCACCATTGCAGATGATGTGGCTGATCGACGAGAGTTGACACCCACGGCAGCCGCAGCTTCTGTCGCCCCCTCTTTAGGACAGCTCACCGATAAGATCGATGAGCGTGATGGGCGTCTCTGTCGCGCGATGAATCTTATGTTTGAGCGTGCCTCTGTGCATCAAGAAGAGCAGGCCCATAATTTGGATCGAGCGATCGACAAGTTTTTGGCGACTATAGAAGCCCAGATCAACAACTGGGCTGCAAAGCCTGTGCTGGTTGCTCCACAAGGTCTTGTGCAGGTGCAAAAGTCTCAAGTGGATGTGCTGTCACACTCCTTTGAGGTAGCTGCTCAAGCGTACTTCCACAAAACCAGGGAGAGTGTTTCTCGGCAGGCAACAGAACTAGATCGATCGTCAGTCAATCTAGTCTCTCAATTTGAAGTTCCCTGCTCTTCGCTGGCCACTCGTCTTCAGTTGGTAGAGAAGACGCTCTTTGTGGGGTATGAGGCGTTTTTAAGACAGGCACAGGCATCACTAGATGCCCTCTCTCCCGAGCGTGTATTAGAGCGTGGATATGCCATAGTGCAAGATACTCAAGGACATGTGATCGAAGACCCCATGACGGTGCTTCCCGGTACAGCAATCAACGTGCAGATGGCTCGGGGCATATTGGGGCCCAAGTGGTTTCGGTTATGCCGTCTAAAGAAGATCCATCTGAAGAGGAATGATCTTTCAGTTGGTCTCAAAGGAAAGGGAAGGACATGGATACTTCAACGCCCTATCAAAATAATGGTTCTGGCGATGTCTATGAGCTGGATTCCGCTCCCGTGGAAGAGCTGTCGTTCAAGCAGGCTTCCATTGAGCTGGAACACATCGTGTCTGCTCTGGAGAATGGTTCATTGGAGCTGGAGGCCGCGCTCGAGTATTATCGCAGAGGCGTAGAGCTTCTCTCGAGCCTGCGTGAGCGTCTTGCCGCCGCAGAGCAGCAGGTGCAGGTGCTCTATGACGCTTCAGCTTCTAATCAAGGCTAATTGTGATCCTACTTAAGTAATATTCATTGGCAGTGAACTGCATGCATGAAAGCCCGTGGTTGTAGACATTGATGGGGGAGAGATATGGAAGGTTGTATCTTTTGCAAAATTGCTAACGGTGAGATCGATGCAGACGTGGTCTACGAAGACGAGCTGGTGACTGCTTTTCGCGACCTTTCGCCTCAAGCACCGGTGCATGTGCTTGTAGTGCCAAAGAAACACTATGATTCGCTGATCGACAACATTCCTGCTGAGACTCTTGAGGCTATGGTTTCTGCAGTAGCCAAGGTGGCTGAGTCTGAGGGCATTGCCAAGAGCGGTTTTCGCTGCATCACCAATACGGGAAAAGATGCTGGCCAAACAGTCCATCACGTACACATTCATGTGTTGGGCGGCAAAGATTTGGGTGAGGGTCTTTTAGCCTAAGCGGCTAGACCTATCGAAGAGGCCTGAGGTAAAGAGGGATGCTTTTGGCCTCATAACAAACTAGTAGTGAAGAGAGGACCACACCATGAGTTGGACTTCTACACGCGAAGAGGTCGTCGAAGACGCTTCCAACCGTCATCTGTCGGGCAGCAACTGCGCTCAATCGGTAGCTTGTGCACTGGCGCCTCTTACAGATCTGACGGTAGATCAGCTCTTCAGCGCCACCGAGGGCTTGGGTCTGGGCATGGGCTCGATGGCCGGTACCTGCGGCGCTATTTCTGGCGCCTGCATTGTGGCTGGCTGTATGAATTCCTGCGGTGACCCAGACAATCCCACCACAAAGAAGTCCACCTATGCGATTTGCCGCAAGTTGATGGATGCCTATGATGAGCAAGTGGGCTCTGTGACCTGTGCAGCTATCAAGGGTCGTACGGGTGGCCCTATCCTTATGCCTTGCCACGAATGTGTGCGCACAGCTGCTGGTATTGCCTATGACATCCTGGTGGTGCCACAAAACCAATAGCGTGCATGAGGAATACTGTCTCTCTGGCTGACGGGGTGGTTCGAGAGGGGAACTTCCAAAATAGTCATACTCAATGGCCTCTCATCCTCGTCTTGGGTCAAAGTTGTATAGAGGTAAATAGTCTTTATGGCCTAAGCACTACTCTGTATCATGGATGAGTCGCTAATTCAGCGGCGCCAATGGACGTCTCGCGCCATTAGAAAAGAGGAAATCTATGAACGTACTGGTGATCAATGCCGGCAGCTCTTCGCTTAAGTACCAGCTGCTCAATGTAGATACCGGGGAGGTATTTGCCAAGGGCAACGCAGAGCGTATTGGTATTGACGGTTCTTTTATCGGCCACCAGGAAAAGGGTGGCGATAAAGAGAAACTCGTGGTAGAGCTGCCTGATCACAAGACCGCTATCAAGCACATCTTCGAGATCATCGACGGTCTGGGCGTGCAGGTTGACGGCATTGGTCATCGCGTGGTGCAGGGCGGTTGGTACTTCCCCAGCTCTGCTGTGGTAGACGATGTGGCACTGGCCCAGGTTCGCGAGGTGGCTCCTCTGGCTCCTTTGCACAATTACGCAGAGGCAGATGTCGTGCAGATCTGCCGTGAGCTCTATCCTGAGCTGGGTAATGTCATTGTGCCTGACACCGCTTTCCATTACGACATGCCTGAGCGCGCTTGGCGCTATGCGCTGCCTCGCGACGTGGTGGACAGGCTGCATATCCGCAAGTATGGCGCCCACGGAACCTCTCACCGTTTTATTTGGCGTGCTGTCAACAAGTTCAGTGAGGGCAAAGTTCACAAGCTCGTCTCGTGTCACCTGGGGTCGGGCGCCTCGCTCTGTGCTATCGAGGATGGCCACTCCATGGACACCACCATGGGCCTCACTCCTCTGGACGGCCTTATTATGGGCACCCGTACCGGTACGCTCGATCCTGCTACGGTCTTCTACCTCCAACGCGTTGGAGGCTATACCGTGGATGAGGTCGACACCATGATGAACAAGCAGTCCGGCCTGGCTGCACTCTCCGCTATCTCCAGCGACTCCCGCGACATCGAGGAGGCTGCCGAGAAGGGCGATGCCAACGCAGAGTTGGCTCTGGATATGTTCGCCTATCGTTGCGCTCAGTTGGTGCTGGAGATGGCTCAGGCCATGGAAGGCTTCGATACTATGGCCTTCTCTGCCGGCATTGGCGAGAACTCCGACGACATGCGCGCACGCATCTGCGAGAAGCTGGGCTGGATGGGTGTCAAGATCGATGCTCAGAAGAATGCCATCCGCTCGGACGAAATCCGCGACATCTCGGCAGAAGACTCTAAGATCCGTGTTTTGGTCGTGCCTACCAACGAGGAACTCATGATCGCCATGGACGTGCAGGAGCTTCTGAGCTAAGGCTTAGTGCTACGCGTCCACACGCGTCTTACAAAAAGCGTTTTACAAGAAAGAAGAGCGTCGCTTCCACTGGGGAGCGGCGCTCTTCGCTGTTGCAAGACAATCTTTTGCCAAAAGGAAGGCGAGGGAAGTGGCGAGATGGCAAGGATGAAAGCGATCTGCGGATCTGCGAGCAGGTGGTTAATCTGCGAACCGGTGCTTAGGAGGTGTGAGTGTCCACGCAGCGGAAGCTCCAGTCGCGCGTATCGCGATGGAGGATGGAATACTCGAAGAGGCGCCCGTCAGACAAGAAGGTCACCTGGTCGATCTCTAAGAGCGGCGTCTCTTTGGGCAAGGAGAGCCAGATGCGCTCGTTCAAGGTGGGCATGACTGCACGGATGGAGCGGTGCGTGGAGGATACGGTGAGGCCCAGACCCACTTCTATATGGTGATAGATAGAGATCTGCGCCTGGGCGCGTGTGAGGTTTGGCACGATGGATACGGGGATCCAGGTGTAGGTGACCGCGCCCTGAGAGTTGTTCACAGAACGAATGCGCTCGATATGATAGACCTGGGTGCCCACAGGGACGCGGAGGCGATGGGCGACCTTGTCGGTAGCCTCTACGATCTCAAAGGTGAGCATCTGGGTTTCTACCTCGCCGCCCTGAGTCTTGGCAGACTCAGAGTAGCTCTCTACGATCTGGCTGATGCCCGCAGAGTCTGTAGGATCGACGTCTTTCACATAGGTGCCGGAGCCGCGGCGCTTGATGATAAGGCCCTGGTCTGAGAGCACGTCCATGGCCTTGCGAATGGTAATGCGCGACACGTCGTAGGCAGAGCAGAGCATGTCGGTGGTGGGAAGCTTGGATTGAGGGGCATATTGGCCATTGCGAATCTTTTGCGCAATGTCTTTGGCGACCTCCGAATACTTGAATGACACGGTCTCACCTTCCCATCAAACGTTATTTGTCTTTCAGTGTAGTCTTTCTTAAAGGATAAAAGGAGTCCGCTGAAAGAACCATGAGGGTGTGATGGCTATCAGAGATATCACTGGTTTTTGGTCCTCTCCGTTGTATTGTGAAGTCAAAAGAAGCGGGTTTGGTCCCAAGGCAAATCGCTTCGATTTATCGGCATTTGTCTGGCCCATTGGCGGCGCGAGCTTAAAAAGGAGCACTTCATCATGGCGGATCTCATTTTCTTAACACCAGTGTTTCACGAGAAGATCTGGGGAGGCCGCAGGCTGGCAACCGAGTTTGGCTTTGATATTCCCGACGGTCCCGTGGGTGAATGCTGGGCCATCGGCGCCCATCCCCATGGTGACTGCACGGTAGAGGGCGGGGAGTTTGCAGGCAAGCGTCTCTCGGAACTCTGGGATGAGAATCCGGAGCTCTTTGGCAATGTGGGAGGCGACCGTTTTCCGCTGCTGGTAAAGATCCTCGATGCCCATGACGACCTCTCGGTGCAGATCCACCCCAACGACGAGTACGCTGCAGAGCATGAGAACGGCAGCCTGGGCAAGCGCGAGTGCTGGTACGTGTTGGATTGCGATCCTGGCGCTACCATTATCGTGGGGCAAAACGCCAAGAGCCCTGAGGAGTTCCGCGAGTTGGTCGATAAGGGCGCTTGGGATCAACTGCTCAATGAGATGCCCATCCATAAGGGCGATTTCTTCCAGATCGATGCCGGCACGGTGCATGCCATCAAGCACGGCACTCTCATTTTGGAGACCCAGCAGTCCAGTGACGTGACCTATCGTCTCTATGATTACGACCGTCTGCAGGACGACGGTACCAAGCGCGAGCTGCACATTGACAAGTCCTGCGACGTGGTTGACTACCGCGTGACGGCTCTCACCTCTGGCCAGGTGGAGCTGGAGTTTAACCCCGACGGGGTGGCGGTTTTGGAGTCCAACAAGGACTACACCGTGGCATTGGTCGAGGTGGATGGCCCAGTTGCCATCCCCCAGGACGCCCCCTACCTCTGCGCCACCGTCATCGATGGGACGGGCAGCGCCAACGGCCATGAGGTTGCCAAGGGCGCCAGCTTCATTGTGCCGGCAACCGTGGAGGCGCTGAGTCTTGACGGCGCCATGCGTCTCATCATGAGCCATCAGTAGGCCTTATGGCTTAATTCAGGTAAGCCAAGAGCATCAGGGCCACATATGATACCTAGTGTGCAGGAGGGGCTTCTCGGTATGCCGAGAAGCCCCTCCATCTCTGCCGGTGAGCTTTGGGCCCTTCTGGCACCAATGTTGCCTAGAAGGGGCGCATGGTGAAGGTGCGCTCAAAGGTCTCGCCAGGTTCGAGCATCACGACGCCGCGCTTGTGGGCAAGTTCGTCGTCTTCGGCGGTGCCAGTGACTGTGCCTGTCCAGGGCTCGATGGCGCAGAAGGGCGCATCGCCGCAGCTCCAAATGCCGCAATAATCAAAGCCGGGAAAGTCCACGGTGATACCGCGGTCGCCTTGGGCGCTTCTGAGGGTCACACAGGAATCTGGGACATCGGTGAGCACCAATGCGTCATGAGCAAAGAGATCATGACGCAGCGGTAGTGTGTCGCTGCCTTCGACGACGGGGACTTCTGCTTCCCAGTCCAACAGATGATCATCGTTGAGCTGGGGAGAGGCGTAAGTCCAGGGGCGGCTAAAAACAAGTTGATAATCTTCGAAGCGCTCGCCGCTCTCAGGGTCTAGAGGTACGTTGAAGGCCGGATGTCCGCCCAGCTGGAAGGGGAGGGGCAGGCTGTCGGTATTGATGACCTTGAAAGTCTGGAGCAACGCTCCCTCATCGGTGATCTCGTAGGTCATTTCCAGCACAAAGTCGTAGGGGAATAACTCCTTTGTCTCCTCTGAGGATTCGAGCCGGAAGGTTACGCTTTTATCGGTAACTGCTTTGATTTGGTGGGTGAACCTGCGAGCTACTCCGTGTTGCGGCATGGCCGCCTCGCCATGGGCAGTGGTGCAACGGTCGTTTCTAAGGGCGCCCACAATAGGAAAAAGAACAGGGGCTCTCCGAGGCCACCAGCGCTCGTCGCCCTGCCAAAGGTATTCCACCCCATCGTGGACAAGGCTCATGAGTTGGGCGCCTTCAGAACTCACGGCAGCACTGAGTTTGGGCGACGAAATGGTTGTGACGGTTTGGGCCATGGGGCTCTCCTCTCGCCTCCGGCTCTACAATGAGCACAGTTGGCTTTACTTTAGGATTTGCAGAGGCACGATGTAAGTCTCGTGGCCTCAAAGCTGGAATTGGGGCAAGAAGTCTAAAAAACCAATGCCAGCCTGGTACAGACCCGCGCTCGGTTGAGCGCCCTTCAAGAAAGGATGTCCATGGCACCTCTACGCCTGGCCACTATTGGCACCTCAATGATTACAGATCAGCTGCTCAAGGCATTGCCCTATGTGGAAGGCGTCACCTTTGCCGGCGCCTACTCTCGCTCGTCCCAGAAGGCCAAGGACTATTCCCGCTCCCACGGTGCTTCGGCCTGGTGGGACTCGCTGGATGAGCTGGCTCAAGACCCGCAAGTGGATGCAGTCTACATCGCCAGCCCCAATATCTGCCATTTCGAGCAGGCAATGCAGATGGTGGAGGCTGGCAAGCATGTGCTGGTAGAAAAGCCGCTATGCTCTACCTTGGTAGAGGCCGAGAAACTCTTTGCCGCCGCAAAGGCCAAGGGTGTGTGCTGCATGGAGGCCATGCGCCTCGCCCACGACCCAGCCTATGAGGCTATCTATCAGGCGTTGCCCAAGCTGGGTACCATCCGTCGCGCCCGTTTTGCCTATGGCAAGTACTCCAGCCGCTACGACTTGGTGCTTGAAGGCACGCAGACCAACATTTTCGATCCTGCCCTGGCCACAGGCGCTTTGATGGACCTGGGCGTCTATCCCATCAATGCTCTGGTGCTGCTTTTTGGCGAGCCTGACGACCTGATGGCCTTTGCAGACACGGTGGACGTTACTGGAAACGATGACCTTATCGATATCTGCGGCAGCGCCATCTTTGACTACCCGTCCATGATTGGCGAAGTGAGCTACTCCAAGGCCACAGACGACCTTTTGCCTACTCAGATCGAGGGCGAGAAGGGCACCATGCTCATCCATGAGATGTCCTCTCCTTCAAAGGTCGAGATCGTCTATCGTGACGGCGCCAAAGAAGAGCTCTCTTGGCGTCAGCGCAAGAATCCCACTACCCATGAAGTTTCAAACCTGGAGTTCGAGCTTCAAGATTTCGTCAATGCGGCGGCAGGCGAGCTGGATCTGGCGCGCTTTACCGGCAATACACTGGTGTCTTTGGGCATTATGGACACCATCCGCCTTCGCGAGGGAATCGTCTTCCCTCATGATGGGGAGGAATAGCCTGCGCTATCCTCAATGGGCTATCAATATAAGCTGCTAAAAGGAGCGTCCCTCTATGACAGGATCGAAGATTGCCAAGGTGCTAGGCGGTCTGTGCGCTGCCAGCCTATGCTTGGCGCTTTTGGGCTGCGGTCAGTCAGCGCAGCCTGCACCACAGCCTAGCGACGATTCTCAGGCTTCCGAGGCTGCCCAGTCCACTCAGGTGCGCGTCGCCTCCCTCAAGGGCCCCACTTCCATTGGCTTGGTGGATCTCATGGAGGATGCCAAGGCCGGCACTTCCGCCAACAGCTATAGCTTTGATATTGTGGGCACTCCTGACGAGGTGGTCCAAAAGGTGGTGAACGGCGATGTGGACATCGCGTTGGTCCCTGCCAATGTGGCCTCGGTGCTCTATAACAAGACCGATGGCAAAGTGCAGGCCATCGATATCAATACGCTCTCCACACTCTCGGTAGTCAGCGCCAACAGCCAGGTGAAGGACTTTTCCGATTTAGCTGGTAAGACGGTTTACCTCACGGGCAAAGGGGCAAGCCCTCAGTATGTGGTAGAGTACTTGCTTTCTCAGGCTGGCATAGCGGATTCTGTGACCTTGGAGTACAAAAGCGAGGCCTCAGAAGCGGTGGCAGCCCTGGCACAGGATCCAACCGCTGCCGCAGTTCTTCCCCAGCCCTTTGCTACGGCTGCCCTAAGCAAAGTGGAGGGGGCAGCTACCGTGGCCGACCTGGGCGATGTGTGGAAGCAGTATGCCCCTCAAGGATCCCAGTTGGTTACCGGCGTCACCATTGTGAGCGCTGATTTTTTGGCCAACCATCCTGAGGCCGTGCAAACCTTTGCCAAAGAGCAAGAGGCCTCGGTCAAGTCGGTGCTGGCAGATCCTCAGGCTGCCGCCTCTTTGGTGGTGAGCTACGGCATCATCGACAATGAATCGGTGGCAGCCAAAGCTATTCCTTCCTGTGGCCTTGCCTGCGTGACGGGTCAGGATATGGAATCCGCCTTGGAGGGTTACCTCTCTGTGCTCTTTGAAGCCAATCCTGCCTCTGTGGGCGGCGGCATGCCTACAGAAGACTTCTATTGGCTTGACTAAATGGCATCCCCTGCAGCTTCTCGTCAGCACTCGACCTCTCGCCGAGTGCTGGCGGTGCTCTTTTGGCTGGCAGCCTGGCAAGCAGCCGCCTGGATAGTGAACAGGCCTTTGCTGCTCGCAGGGCCTTTGGAGACCCTGGCCGCCCTGGGTCAGCTGGTGGTGACGCCTGGCTATTGGGCCTCTGTGGGGCTCTCGGCGCTCCATATCGCGCTGGGCTTTTTTGTGGGGCTGCTTCTAGGGCTCGGGCTTGCGGTGCCTGCCGCCCGCCATCCAGTCCTCGGGTCCTTCTTGGAGCCGCCTCTTCTGGCACTCAAGGCTGTGCCCGTGGCCTGCTTGGTGGTCATCCTCTTGCTCTGGGTCGGGTCTGCAGGAGTAGGTGTGGCCTGCACTTTTATCGTGGTGCTGCCGGCTTATTACTTCTCTGCCCTGGGGGCGCTTCAGTCCCGCAACAAAACTCTAGAAGACGCCCTTTCTGTGCAGGGGCTTCGCGGGAGCCGCAAAGCGTTGGCGCTCCTATGGCCCCAGATGATTGGCTATCTTTCTGCCACTTCGAAAGTATGCGTAGGCATGGCCTGGAAGGCGGGAGTCGCGGCCGAGCTTATCGCCCTATCTGGCATCACCCTGGGCGCCCAGGTCTATCAGGCAAAGCTCCTCTTGGAGACCAGCCAGCTTATGGCCTGGACCGTCACCATCGTGGCGTGTGCCTACCTCTCCGAGCGCCTCTTTTTGGCGCTGCTGGACGCCTCCGCTCAAGCCAGCTTTGCCTGGGTTTTGGCATCCGATGCCCGGGCTGCTGCAGGCCAACAGATTCCGGGGGCCTCTGGCTCTTGGGCTGCCGAGAAGCCCTTGCCTTCAACCGCTGCATCTTTGGCCGTCTCGCACCTACAGGTGACCTATGGTGGCGCCCCTCTGGCAGAGGATTTAAGCTTTGAAGTGACTCCAGGCCAGATCCTTTGTGTGCGCGGGGTCTCAGGAGCTGGCAAGACCACGCTTCTAAAGACGCTTCTAGGATTGGTGCGCCCCGGTGCTGGGAGCCTCAAGGTGCCGGATCAGATGGGTTATATGGGGCAAGAACCCGCACTCATCGAATCTCGCTCTGCCATCGACAACGTGAGGCTTGTGGTTCGCTGCTCCGCCCAAATGGCCCGCGAGGCACTGGCAGAGGTGGGGCTGGAGGCAGTGGCAACTCGTCCGGTGGCCCAACTCTCAGGAGGCCAGCGACGCCGGGTAGAGCTTGTGCGCGCCCTTCTGGCGCCAGGTGCAGCGGTCATTCTTGACGAGCCGTTCTACGGCCTAGACGAGCAGGCACGCCAGCTTGCCTACGGATTCATCCTGGCTCACCAAGACATGCGTCCTTTGGTGGTGGTGGTCCATGACGGGGCAGATGTTCAAGCCTTGGGTGCCTCGGTGCTTGAGGTGGGCGTCTAATCGCGCACTGCTTTGGCGAGGCCGTCGTCGAAGACTCGGATAGGCTGGAATGCGCCGTAAGCACGTTCGAACTCCGGGGTGAGGCGGGCGAGTTTCTCGGCGTCGTCTACTGAGCGAGCTGCCGTAGGACACACAGGAATGCAGCCCATGCAGCCTATGCACCGAGAGGTATCGGTGAGGTAAGGCTCCAGAGGGTCGATGGCATCAGCGGGACAGGCCGCTACGCAAGCCCCGCAGCCTATGCAGCGATCTGGGTCGCAGGCGGCCTTGAAGGCCGGTGTGAGCGGCGGTGTGGTGGGCGCCTCCTGAGAAAAGGGAAGCGGCCCTGCATCAAACACGCTGGCTGCCTGGGAGATTTTCTGAGCGAGTGACGCGCCGATTTCACGATAGTGGGTGAGATCCTCTTTTGTGGGACGGCCTGCTGCCACCGAGGTCACAATGGTGTGCTGGCAGGGGGCTTCGACGGCGGCCTGGGATATGAGACCGTGGGATGCGCACCACAAGCCAAGCTCGGGCAGGCAGGCGCCGCAGCTGCGATTGCCATAGGCGGCCACGAGGATGGCGGGGCTGAAGAGGCCTTGTACCTGGGTAAAGGCCTTCTTTGCCAACGGGGGCATCCGGCCCGCAAAGACCGGCACCCCAATGCATACCAAATCTGTGGGGCTAAGCTCGGGGGCATCGCGCTTTACCGTGAGGTTGGCGACGGCAAGCTCCGCGCCCAGCGCGCGAGAGGCGCCCAAGGCCATCTGGGTGGCGACTTTAAGGGTGGATTTGCAAGGGGAGAAGGCGAGGGCTACACATCTATCAATTTTCATGCCTTCAGCCACCTTTCGAATGCTTACGAAGAACCTGAGATTTAACACTGAGGATATGAATCGCTCTTCAGGTTCCTTCATCATAGAGAGTTGATGGCGCCCGCTGCAGTACAGGACGGTGCCAGACTTTGATACTTATCTCCCCCTAATAGTCGCGGGCATTACCTGCCTGGATCTTATCGGAGGTGTTCCTATGTTTGACGAGCGTCTCTCTGCCTACGGCATTCGCGTACAAGAAGAGGACGTCCATTGGAATCTTTCTGTGACAGAGCTGGTAGAGCAGGCTCTGGTGCGCAAGGAAGGTCAGCTGGCGTCCAATGGCTCACTGGTGGTGACCACCGGGGAGCGCACCGGCCGCTCTCCTCACGACCGCTTTATCGTGGACACCCCTGATGTCCATTCTCGCATTGCCTGGGGTGCTACCAACAAGCCCATCTCTGACGAATACTATCGGCGCATCAAGCGTGGCGTGTGCGAGCGCCTTTCCGAGCGAGACCCCTTTGTGATCCAAGGTCTGGCAGGAGCCCGTCGTCCTCATAGCCGCAAGTTCATGGTGGTGGCCGAGGAGGCCCATCAGGCGCTCTTCGCCAAGCAGATGCTGGTGCGTCCCAACCGTTTCGAGCTCTGGCGCTATGGTGAGCCAGACTTCGTGGTGCTGGCCGCCCCCAGCTTCAAGTGCTCGCCGGCAGCCCATGGCACCAACTCCGAGGTGGCGGTGGTCATCAACTTCCAGGAGCGCGTGATTCTGGTGGCGGGCACCGGCTATTCCGGAGAGATCAAAAAGAGCATCTTCTCGGCCATGAACTACCTGCTGCCTATTGAAGACGACGTGCTTACCATGCATTGCTCGGCCAATGTGGACCCGGCCACCAATTCCTCCGCGGTCTTCTTTGGCCTTTCGGGAACCGGCAAGACTACCCTTTCTGCTGATCCTTCCCGCCAGCTCATCGGCGACGACGAGCATGCCTGGTGCCGCGAGGGCGTCTTCAACCTGGAGGGCGGTTGCTACGCCAAGACCATTGGCCTTACCCGCAACCGCGAGCCGGAGATCTTCGACGCCATTCGCTTTGGCTCTCTCTGTGAAAACGTGGTGCTCAACCCACAGACTCGCAAGCCGGACTACATGGACGACTCCATCACTGAGAACACCCGTGTCTCCTATCCAGTGGAGTACGTGGACAATGCCCTGCTTACTGGTGTCGACGGCATCCCAGACGTGGTCATCTTCCTCACGGCCGACGCCTTTGGCGTGCTGCCGCCGGTCTCCCGTCTCACGCCGGAAGGGGCAAAGTACCACTTCCTCACCGGCTTCACTTCTAAGGTGGCCGGCACCGAGGAGGGTATCGAAGAGCCTCAACCTACCTTCTCCTCCATGTTTGGCGAGCCCTTCATGCCCCTTCGCCCCCAGGTCTACGCCCGCAAGCTGGGCGAGAAGATCGGCCGCCACAACGTGCGCTGTTACCTGGTGAACACCGGCTGGACAGGCGGTCCCTACGGTACAGGCCACCGCATCGACCTGGGCGCCACCCGCGCCATTGTGGACGCAGTGCTCGATGGCTCCATCGAGGAGAGCACCTTTGTGCACAACGACCTCTTCAACCTGGATGTGCCCACCACGTGCCCGGGCGTAGACTCCCGCATCCTCGACCCTCGCGCCACCTGGGTCGACGGCTGTGCCTACGACCGCTGCGCTCAGGATCTGGCCATCATGTTCGTCGAGAACTTCCAAGAGCGCTTTGGCGACCTGGAGGATCTGGCAAAGGCCGGCGGCCCCCAGCTGCCTGAGATGGCTCGCGCCTAGTCCTGCTCGCGGCCGGCTCACAAAAAGGACGACTTCCTTTAGGGGAAGCCGTCCTTTTTCAATGCAGGGACCACCTTGCGCCCGATGCCGAGAAACCCGCGCCATCAAAGGTTGTGAGGGTTTCTCGGCAAGGAAAAGGGCAAGGAGCGCCGTTAGTCTTGAAGCTGGGCCTGCACGGCGGTGATGGCCACTACGGCGACGATGTCTGTGGCGGAGCAGCCGCGGGACAGGTCGTTTACCGGGCGGGCGATGCCTTGGAGCAGCGGGCCGTAAGCGTTGGCCTTGGCAAGGCGTTGCACCAGCTTGTAACCGATGTTGCCGGCGTCTAAGTTGGGGAAGATGAGGACGTCGGCATGGCCGGCCACCTGGGAGGTGGGGGCCTTCAGGGCGCCTACGGTCTCATCCAGGGCGGCATCGGTTTGCAGCTCGCCGTCGCAGACTAGCTCGGGCTCCTTCTCATGCACAAGAGAGGTGGCCTCAGCCACTTTGTCCACGTAGTCAGAGTTCGCAGAGCCGTGGCTGGAGTAGGAGAGCATGGCCACGTGGGGCTCGGTGCCCATGAGGGCGCGCCAGGACTGGGCAGAGGAAATGGCGATCTCAGAGAGGGCGTCGGCATCGGGGTACTCGTTGAGGCCAATGTCGGAGAAGATGAAGGTGCCGTGGTCACCATACTCGCAGTTGGGCACACACATGACCATGAAGCTGGATACCAGCTTGGTCCCGGGGGCGGTCTTCAGGATTTGCAGTGCGGGGCGCAGAGTGTTGGCGGTGGAGTGGCATGCGCCGGAGACCAGGCCGTCGGCATCGCCCATCTTGACCATCATGGTGCCAAAGTAGGTGCAGTCGTTCACCAACTCGCGAGCCTGCTCGATGGTCATGCCCTTCTTGGCGCGCAGGCGCCTGAGCTCTTGGGCATAGACCTCGTGCTTGGGCGAGGTGCGGGGATCGATGATGGTGGCACCAGGCATGTCAATGGGCACGCCGGTGTTGTTAAGAATGACCAGGTTGGCCAGATCCTCGTCGATGATTTGCGCGGCTGCCTCCAGGGTGCGAGGATCTTCGCCCTCAGGAAGCACGATGGTCTTCTTGTTGGCGGCCGCCTTGGCCTTCATCGTGCCCAAAAAGTCCTGCATTCCAACTCCCTCTCTACGTGTGAGATGCTCTTTTATAGGCAGGGCCCGCTTTTTCGAGGACGTGCCTATATCGTGGCGAGCCGTTGCCTATGGCGACCATTATAGATACCCGTGATACCATTTCGAACAGAACAGGGACCAACTATGGCAAGAAGCCCGTCTACCTAGGGCTTATTCTTGGCTCACCTGGGTTTGCGGTCTTAAGGCATACCTTTTGGCCCAAACTTCCACACGATCAGAGGGGTAATTCATGATGGAGCTGTCCTGCGGGCTGCCAAACACCTTTAATGCTGCCGACTACGACATGCTCGTGGTGGGTGCAGGCTATGCGGGAGCCGTCTGCGCTCGTCGCCTGGCTGAAGGCTGCGGTTTCAAGGTGGCCGTGCTTGAACGACGCGATCACATTGCCGGCAACGCCTACGACGCCTATGACGAGGCAGGCATCCTGGTCCATGTCTATGGCCCGCACATCTATCACACCTTCAATGAGCGCGTGAACGAGTTCTTGTCGCGCTTCACCGGCTGGACAGACTACCAGCATCGTGTCTTGGCAGATATCCACGGCACTCTCATGCCGGTGCCCTTCAACCACGCCAGCCTCAAATTGGCCTTTGGCGAAGAGCGCGGAGAAGAGCTCTACCGCAAGCTGGTGGCCACCTTTGGCGAGAACAAAAAGGTGCCCATCATGGATCTGCGCGAGAAGAACGACCCTGACTTGCAAGAGGTGGCAGACTACGTCTACGAGAACGTCTTCCTTTACTACACCATGAAGCAGTGGGGCAAGACGCCTGATGAGATCGATCCTTCCATCACCGGCCGCGTGCCTATCTTCATTGGCGATGACGACCGTTACTTCCCGGCACAGCCGTTCCAGGGCATGCCCGAGGAGGGCTACACCCGCATGTTCGAGCGCATGCTGGACCACGACCTCATCGACGTCTTTGTGAACGTGGACGCCCGCGACATCTTAGAGGTCACCCCAGAGCATGTGATGGTGCAGGGCAAGCCCTACGGCGGCGAAGTCATCTACACCGGTCCTCTGGACGAGCTCTTTGGGTGCGACCTGGGCGACCTGCCTTATCGCAGCCTAGACATGCGCTTTGAGACGCTGGATATGGACCGCTTCCAGCCAGTGGGCACCGTCAACTACACCACCAGCGAGGACTTCACCCGCATCACCGAGTTCAAAAACATGACCGGCCAAGAGATGCCCGGGGTCACCACTATCATGCGCGAGTATCCCCAGCCCTATGTGCGCGGCGAGGGCATGACCCCCTACTACGCCATCCTGGAGCCTCAAAACCAGGAGCTTTATAAGGCTTATCGCGATCGCGTGAGCCACCTGGCCAACTTCCATCCCGTGGGCCGCCTGGCCGAGTATCGTTATTACGATATGGACGGCGTCACCGCTTCGGCCTTGGCGCTCTCCGACGACCTTATGGCCGCCCACAACTAACCTCAGGCCCTCAGGCGTGCACGTCTCCTGGCGAGGCGCGCATCCTTGCGCTATGCACGGCAAAAGACGAAATGGATTACTCGCCCATGATGAAGACACTATCCGTTGGCATTCCCTGCTACAACTCTGCCGAGTATATGGATCACGCCATCTCATCCATCCTCGAAGGGGCAGACTACGCAGATGACATCCAGGTGATCATCGTCGACGATGGCTCGACCAAAGACAACACCTTTGAGAAGGCTCAAGACTGGGAGCGCAGGTATCCCAACTTGGTCAAGGCCATTCATCAGGAGAACGGCGGCCATGGCATTGCTGTGCTGGCAGCGCTCAATGAGGCAGACGGCGTTTACTTCAAGGTGTGCGACTCTGACGACTGGTACGACGGCCCCGCCCTCTCAAAGCTCTTGAAAACGTTGCGCAGCTTTATCAACTACGACGTGCGCGTTGACTTGGTGGTCACCAACTACGTCTATGAGCATGTGGAAGATGGCAAACAGAACGTCATCGACTACAAGTTCGCCCTGCGCCGCAACAAGGTGCTCACCTGGGATAAGATCGGCCACTTTGGCTACGACCAAAATCTGCTCATGCATGCCCTGTGCTATCGCACTGACGTGCTGCGCTCCGGCGGCATTCCCATGCCTGCCCACACCTTCTACGTAGACAACATCTACGCGTATGTGCCCCTGCCTCGCTGCAAGACCCTCTACTATCTAGACGTGGACCTCTACCGCTATTTCATTGGCCGCGAGGACCAGTCAGTTAACGAGAAGGTCATGGCCAGCCGCATCGACCAGCAGCTGCGCGTGACCCGCATCATGATGGACGCCTACCACCTCTACGAGGACGTGGACAGTTCCAAGCTGCGTACCTATATGTTGGACTATATGAACATCATGATGGCCGTGTGCTCCATCTTCGCTCGCATGTCCGAGGTTCCCGATGCCCGCCTTAACTGCGACGCCCTCTGGGAGTACTTCAAGCAGTACGATAAAAAGATGTATAACTACTGCCGCAAGGGCCTCATCGGAATCGGCTCCAACCTGCCCACCAAGATGGGCGAGAAGACCTCCATCGGCCTCTACAAAGTCATCTCCAAGGTGGTTAAGTTCAATTAGCTACGCGCTCCTGGTGCTTTATAGCCGTAACTAAAACGAGACCTGCAACCCATTGGCTGCAGGTCTCGTTTTAGGTCATCCATTGAAGTGCAGCCGAGAAGGGCGCCCCTTTCAAGACGGAGGCGTTTCTCGGCAGGGAAGCTACTTATCCATCGAAGGAATTATGAGGTCATTCAAGACCTCAGGCATGCAGCCCTCGGCGCAGTTGGAGTGGAGGTAGTAGGTGTCTTGGGGCAGGAGAGGGCGCAAAAGACCGCTCACGTTGGCCACTACGCAACCTGCGCCTGCCGCCTGAAGCATGGCGAGGTCGTTGACCGCGTCGCCTACGGCGATGGTGTCTTGCATGGGTACGCCCAGTCGATCGGCGACATCCTTAAGGCCTGCGCCCTTGGATACCCCTGCGGTGTTGAACTCCACGTAGCGGTCGGAAGAAAAGACCGTCTCCACTTTGGAGGCCAGGTCGGGCATCTGGGCGAATGCCTGGTCGCGAATGTCGTGGAGGGCCTGGGTGTCATCGTTTTCCACCAGCACCTTGTAGATGGGGCAGTCCAGAGCGCGTATCTGGTCCAAGGTGAACTCGACCACCTCCATGCGGCCATTCAGAAAGTCCCACTCGCCTGGGTTCATGTTCCATACATAGGTGGCCTCGGGGCCATAAAGATGCAGGCAGAGGTTGCGGTCCACCGCAAAGTCGATGAGGCGTCCCACGATGGAAGGGTCCAGAGGATGGCTGGCCACCACGGTGCCGTCGCAGGCTTTGACCAGCGCGCCGTTGATAGTGATGGCAAACTCATCGGGGTTGCCGGCGAGGCCCAACGCTTCCAGATCTTTGATGATAGAAAAATAGGGGCGCCCGGTAGCGATCACAAAATGCACGCCTAGCTGGCGCATCTTGTGCACGGCCTCAAGGTTAGCCTCGGGGATTGCGGCGTCATAGTTTAAAAAGGTTTCATCCATATCGCTGGCGACGATGCGATACATAGGCGAGCTCCTCAAAGGTATGTGCGGGTGTCTGTGGTTTCCATGATAGGCCAGCTGGTTTGGGTACATGAGGCCACAATGGCTTCAGGGCCAGCGGGGCTCACTGATAGATTACTTATCAGAGGGCCCGGATGCGCCAAGGCCGCTCTTTGACCTTCTAGCTGCACAAATGGCAAATCTCTTGGAGAGGATAGAGCTATGGCATCAAAGAAAACCTGTGCAATCTGTATGGCCGACGGTTTTGAGACCATCGAAGGCCTGGCTCCCCTGGACGTCATGACGCGTGCTGGAGTCGAGGTGGACACCATCGCCTGCACCGGCGACACCGGACAGGTCACCACCTCCAATGGCGTGCTTGTCTCCTGCACCGCCCAGCTGGGCGCGCGCGATCTGTCCGCCTATGATCTGGTGGTCATCCCAGGCGGCATGGGCGGGGTCAACAATCTGCGCCAATGCCCCCTGGTGACAGACGAGATCGCCCGCCGCATGAACGCAGGCGAGCTTTTGGGCGCCATATGTGCGGGCCCCATGCTCCTGGCCGAGCAGCATCTGCTCGACGGCCGCACTGCCACCTGCTATCCCGGTTGCGACACTGATTTTCCTGCCGGCGTGCGCCCAGAGAAAAACGGCGTCTATACCGATAAAAACCTCATCACCGGGTCCGGCCCTGCCTTTGCCGTGCCTTTTGGCCTGGCGCTTACCACGGCGCTCCTTGGCCCTGAGGCGGCACAGAGCGTTGCCAGCGCCATGCTTGTGGATTAATCCTCAAGCTTTCAGCTCTTTGGTTCCGGCTCCCCTAGAAAAAAGGATGCACCTATGATCTTAGCGTCCGCGTCACCTCGTCGCTCTCAGCTGCTCTCTGAGGTGGGAATTGAGTTCCGCGTCATTCCTGCCAATATTGATGAGACGCCCCTGCCCGGCGAAAACCCCGTGTCGCTGGTAGAGCGTTTGGCACGTGCCAAAGCTCTGGCAGTGGCTCAGACAGCTGAGCCCGGCGAGCTGGTGCTGGCAGCCGATACGTTGGTATGGCTCGACGGCGCCGTATTGGGAAAGCCAACGTCGCCTGAGGATGCCCGCACCATGCTTGGAAAGCTCTCTGGGAAGACCCATCATGTCTCTACCGGCTGTGCGCTTATAGAGCGTCCGCACGAAGGGCTATCGGCTCCCAAAGACTGGCGCCATCTCACCTTCTCCAACACCTGTGCAGTGAAGTTCTACGAGCTTGATTCCCAAGAGATTCAAGCCTATGTAGCGACGGGGGAGCCCGCGGACAAAGCGGGAGCCTACGGCATTCAGGGATTAGGCCGGCTCTTGGTGAAGGAGATTCAGGGAAACTACGATACGGTGGTAGGGTTGCCGGTGGCCCAGGTGGTGCGGGAGCTGCGAGCCTTTGCTCCCCATGCCCTCGGGCCTGTTATGGGCATCTAGCAAAAGAGATGACGAGAGAGGGAGAGAAGCCATGCTGCTGCCGGGTTTTGACGATGTGTATCTGGGAAACTGGACCCAGGTGGAGGCGGGAACTGGCTGCACGGTGATAGTGGCGCCCCAAGGAGCTACCGGAGCGGTAGATGTGGCTGGAGGCGCTCCTGCTACCCGCGAGACTGATCTGCTGCGTCCCGAGGAGACGGTGGATCAAGTCCATGCCGTCATGCTGTCTGGCGGATCGGCCTTTGGCCTTGCCGCCTCTTCGGGGGCTGCAGAAGAGTTGGAGCGCCGCTCCATCGGTTTGGATCTAGGCATCGCTCGGGTACCCATTGTGACCGGGGCCTGCCTCTTTGACCTGGCCGTAGGCAACCCCCAGGTGCGCCCGGATGTCCATAGTGGCCAAGAGGCTGTGGTGGACGCTCTGGATCACCTGGCACTCACAGAGCCCCTCATGGGCAATCTTGGAGCGGGCACAGGTTGCACGGTAGGTAAGTTTTTGGGTCCTGACTGCGCCATGAAGGGTGGCCTGGGTTGGGCTACAGAGACGGCTGGAGCGGTTACCTGCACCGCCGTGGTGGCAGTGAATGCCGTAGGCAGCGTCTTTGATCCTGCTACAGGCAATCCTATTGCGGGGGCTCGTGTGGCCTCAGACTCTGAGGTCATTGCCGATAAACCCCTCGATCTCTTGGCGAAAATGGCTTCTATGCCCCTCGACGTGCTCTCAGCAGACGCTCCGCGCACCAATACCACCATCTCTTGCGTGGTAACCGATGCCCGCTTGACTAAAGCACAAGCCACCAAGGTGGCTCAGATGGCCTCTGACGGCTATGCCCACGCCATTGTGCCCACTCATACCACCAACGACGGTGATTCTGTCTTTGTGCTGGCCACAGGCAAAGTGGATTGCCCGGTAGATGTGGTGGGCGTTTTGGCTCAAAAGGCGCTGGCCCAAGCTATTGCTGGAGGCTGTGCTGCTGCCCATGATGCCTTTGGCTTCCCTGGAGCCGCAGGCCGCTAGCCTGCGCCACCCCTCAAATTGATCGGTCAGGCGGCCTGCCTGTTAAGGAGGGTCGCCTGACTATATTTTAATGGATCAAAAAACCTCTTTGCGGCTTAGTCGCGTCGCTTTAAGATGGTGACATTTTCTACATGGAACGTTTGGGGGAAGAGATCCACTGGGGTGATCGAGACCGGCTCGAAGACCCCTTGGGCCACAAAGCGCTCTAGATCGCGTGCCAACGTTGCCGGGTCACAGGAGACATAGGCGATGGCTCGGGCGGGTTGGCGAGAAAGCTTTTCTACCACAGAGGCAGCCAGGCCTGCTCGTGGAGGATCCACCACGATGACGTCTGCCTCTGAATCCGGGAACTCGCGGTCTGCATCGCCGCCCACAGGATCGCCATTGTCGATGGAGTTCATCTCTAGATTGCGACGCAGGTCGCGCACGGCAGGGCCGTAGGACTCGACTGCGTCCACGAAGGCGCATCTGCGAGCCAGCGGTACCGTGAAGGTTCCGGCGCCGCTATAAAGGTCCATTGCCAGATCGTCTTCGCAAGGATTCAAACCTTCCAGTACAAGGTGGACGAGTTTATCGGCACCTTTGGTATTGACTTGGAAAAACGATGGGGCACTCACCCGGAGCGTCTCATCTAAGATGCGCTCAGACCAAGAGCCTGTGCCCGAGAGCACCTCAACTCCTGTGACCTTGCGGGCCTTCTGGGGGCCTTTGGACAGCACGCGCACTACCGAGGTGGGTTTGGCGGCATCTCCCAACACTTTGGCCATGTGCGCCCGGGGAAAAGCGCCGGGGGAGGTCCAGAGGGCCACTTCGATGTCACGGGTGCGCCGAGAAGCCCGAATCCCCACACGCTCCAACTCCAACTGATGACTGGAGGCCACATAGGACAGGGCGCCGGAGACCCCCTTGACGAGTTTTTCTGCCACAGGGTCCAGAAGCAGGCAGCGGTCAACTTTGATGGGTGCAGCTCCTTTGGCAGGATGCATGCCCACGATGGTGCGCTGGCCTTGGCGAGCCACGGCCAGCTCGATCTTGTTGCGGTAGCCCCAGCTCTCGCCGCAGGCCTGAGCGGGAGCCACCAGCTGCTGGGCATGCTCTTGGCCAAAACGCCCAATTCGCATGAGGGATGAGACCACATTTTCGCGCTTGGCTGAGAGCTGGAAGTCATAGGATGCCGAAGCCCAGGGGCAGCCTCCGCAGACCTCCGAATAGGGGCAGCGCGACTTCACCCGATAGGGGGAAGGCTCGAGCACTTGGGTGCACGTGGCCCTAAGGCTGCGGGCTGTTTCTTTGGTGACGTGCGCCTCTACCGTATCTCCAGGGACGGCGCCGGACACAAAGACCACGCGGCCGTCGGGGGCGTGGGCGATGGCGTCAGGGCCGTAGGAAAAGCGCTCTACCTCGAGTCTCATGCCTGGTCTCCGGGGTTCTGGGAGGGCTTGGAGCCTTTTTGGGAACGACGGGCACGACGCTCGGCGCGGCGGCGCTCCTCCTTGGCATTGCGCTCGTCAGCTTTGGATTGAGCCGCCAGGGCAGCCTCAGGACCTGCGATAAGAGTGCGAAGTCCCAGCCTGATGAGGGAGAAGGCCGTGGCAATCCTGCCAGGAGCACGCTTGACGATAAAGGCGTCTGGCCTGGATTGAAGCGCATCGTCGTCTACCACGTTGGCGGTGACTGGACTCTCCGGGATCCCTGGAGTGCTTGGAGCCTTCTGAGGAGCGGGTTTCTCGGCAGGGGAGGGTGTTTCTGTCGTCTGGGGTACCGGGGCAGGCGTCTTAGCTGCGGCGACGGGCTGGGGCGTTGAGGGCGCAGCAGGCTTTTGCGCCTGAGCTGCGGCGGTCACGGCTGCCTGATCTTGGGCGATGTCTCGAGGGCGCTCGTCGGCCGGACGATCGGGGATGGCCACCGGATGGCTCTCAAATATCTCTGGCGGCACAAAGTCGCCAGCTGTCTCCAAATCATGGAGATCGTCAGCCTGAGTGGGTGCAGCCACTGGGGTGACCTCGGGCTCAAGCTTGAGGGGATAGTCGCTGAATATGGAGATAAGGCGACGGATGACATCTGGCGGCAGCGAGGCGAGCTCGGGGGAGAGGGGAGCCGGGGCGCCACCGGGGGCCTGTTTGAGCTGGGCATGGTGGTAAGCCAAAGCAATGAGCACTTCCTGGCTGTTGACCAGCGGCTCGTCGGGCTCGACAGGAATGGCTTCCCAAGTGCCCTCGGGGGAGAGGCGACGAGCCTTGACGTTGTCCGAGAGCTGGAGGTCCATGTACTCGATGACCAACTCGCGGCAGGTATCGTCCAGCACAGGGTAGGCGATCTCCACGCGGCGCTCGGTGTTGCGGGTCATCATGTCGGCGCTGGAGAGGTAAAGGGTATCCACGTTCTCGCCAAAGGCGTAGACGCGGGAGTGCTCCAGCAGGCGGCCTACGATTTGGCGCACCTCCAGACCCTGGGTTTTACCGGGGATTGCAGGGCGAATGCAGCAGATGCCGCGGACTATGAGGGTCACAGAGACGCCGGCTTGGGTGGCCTCGGCGATCTTGTCGATGACGTCGCGGTCGGTGAGGGAGTTCATCTTCATGAAGATGCGGCCGGGGCTTCCGGCCTTGACGCGGCTGATCTCGCGATCGATACCGCGCATGATGAGAGGTTTGAGGCCTACCGGTGCCACGCCCAAGTACTTATAGGCGCCGTGAAGGTTGCCCAGGGTAAGGTTGCGGAAGAAGGCGTTGCCGTCCTCGCCGATGCCCTTGTGGGCGGTCATGAGCATGAAGTCCGAATAGAGGCGAGCGGTCTTCTCGTTGAAGTTGCCGGTGCCTAGGCAGGTGATGCGGCTGATGCCATCCTTGTCGTGATAGGCGATCTGGCAGATCTTGGAGTGGCACTTATAACCCTCAGAGCCATAGATCACCGTGCAGCCGGCCTGGGAGAGGCGCTCAGCCCACTCGATGTTGTTCTTCTCGTCAAAGCGGGCGCGAAGCTCCATCAACACGGTAACCTCTTTGCCGTTTTCGGCAGCGGTGATGAGGCTTTCGCACAGACGGGAGCGAGTGGCTACGCGGTATAAGGTAATGCGGATAGAAATGCAATCATCATCGATGGCCGCCTGGTGCACCAGGTCCAAAAGAGGCTTCATGGACTCATAGGGATAATAGAGCAGCACGTCGTGGTCCATGATCTGCTCGCGCACGGGCCGCGCTGGGTCTACCATGGCTGATTGCTGGGGCTCGAATGGCTCGAAGAGCAATGCGGAGCGATGGCGCGCCGGCAGCTTGCCCTCGAGGCCATATACATAGGAGAGGTCCAACGGGATATCCAGGCGGCTGACGCGCTCTGGAGAAAGGCCTAGCTCTTCGCGGACAAACTCCTCCAGATGTTCTCCGAGTGACCCCTGAAGCTCCACGCGCACCGGATCCAGGCGCATGCGGCGCCTGAGGATCTTTTTCATGTGCTGGCGATAATCCTCCTCTTCCTCCACGCCTTCGCCGTCAGGGTCGATGTCGGCGTTCCTGGTGACGCGCACAACACAGGTCTTCGCCGGCACATAGTTGTTGAAGAGATCCGAGTGCGAAAGACCTTGCGCTATGACATCTTCAATAAGCGTGTAGCGGAAATTATTGGAATCCGAAGGCAATGGCACCACCCGGGGCGCATTGGGGGGCACTTCTACCATGCCGAGAAGCTCGCCCTCAGCTCCCGCATCCAATGCACACATGACATAGAGTTGGCCGTTGCGAAGGTTGGGGAAGGGATGGCGTGGATCCACCACCAGGGGAGAGAGCACGGGGGCCACGGCACGATCGAAATAGCGTCCTACCGCCACATTGTCGCGATCATCAAAATTGGCGGTGTCCACTCGAGTGAGGCCAAAGCGCATAAGCTGGCGCTCGATAGCATGGAAGGCCTCTTGTTGGCGTCCCAGATAGTTAGGGATCATGTCGAAGAGCACTTCTAGCTGCTCTCTAGGGGTCATGTCGCTCTTGTTGTCACGCGGCGGGTTCTTGACGTATTCCATGGTGGAGAGGCCGCCCACGCGAATCATGAACCACTCGTCCAGATTGCTCTGGAAGATAGCGCAAAACTTGAGGCGCTCGAAGAGGGGGACTTCGGGCGTAAGGGCCTCTGTGAGGACGCGGTCGTCAAAGCGCAACCAGCTGACCTCGCGGTTTTGGGTGTAGGAATAGTCGCGCTTGGACTTATGGGAGCTTTGGGCACGCATCTTCTCAGATGAGAGGTGACCGGCTCTCACTGAGGCTGCGGCATAGTCTTTGGTGGCCTTTGTCCCTATGGCCTTGCGAGCTGCCTGTTTGGCTGCCTTGCGCTGGGCCTCTGAAAGTCGCTGCTTGGCTCCGGCTTTCTCGTGGGAGCGGCCGTGTTTCTCGACAGCTTTGAGTGTGGATGACTCAGAAGCCGCTTCTATTCCAGCGTGGCGCTTCTTTTTCTTGCTGTCTTTCTTGCTGTGTTTCTTCTTAGCCATGAGAAAGCCTTTCTGGCTGAGACGGCCCTAGGGGCCAAGGTCGCTATGGGTGGGTCGCCTGTGTAGGTGGCAGCTGATGTCGCCTTCCCATTATCGTTGGTATCAAGGTCTATCCGGTAACAAATCGGTGAATCACTAAAGGGACTTCCTGCAGACCCGTGCAGAGAAGATGGTTAAAAGTCTCTTAATTAGATAGTTTTGCATTTGTGGGATTGAGCCGACCAGTAGCGGGTACGACACCTATTGGATGTTGCAATAATATACAAGAATACTGTATATTTATGCATTAGGCTCTTGGTTTATGCACGGTTTATTTCTGGGAGCTTTCAGATAAATGCGCATAAAAACGGAGAGCGTTTGTAAAAAAGTGAACGAAGGCAAAGTGCTGCCTAAGGTAAAAGCGCAGGAAATCAATGGGAACCACACCGAACCTACACTAATGGCGATAATATGTGGGGACGCTATCCGGTGGCGGTTGAAATGTAACCGTTGGGGGGTTACCGGAAACAATATGCACCGATGGGAAGCATAATGGGGCCGTGAAAGCAGCGAGGCCCAAATGGCATCGCTTAGGGATCTGCGAATCCTAAAAACCCGGCCGCAGTCCCGTTAGGCTTTTCTGTCCTGGTACGCACCCTGCCGGACAACGGGGTGCCGTCGAAGAAGGAGGCACAATGTCCAAAGGACTTCATGTCCCGAGCGAAATCGGCAACCTCAAGAAGGTCATGCTGCACCGCCCCGGTGACGAGCTGCTGAACCTGCCCCCGGACGAGTTGGAGCGTCTGCTGTTTGACGACGTTCCCTTCCTGCCCGTGGCCCAGGAGGAGCATGACACCTTCGCACAGACCCTGCGCGACCAGGGCGTCGAGGTGCTTTACCTCGAGAAGCTCATGGCTGAGGCTCTGGATGCCGCTCCCCAGGCTCGCGACGAGTTCCTGGATCAGTGGATCGAAGAGGCTGGCATCTCTGGCAAGCACGCTCCCGCGATCATCCGCGAGTACATCGATTCGTTCAAGGACAACTACGAGATGGTCCTCCACACCATGGCTGGTGTGACCAAGCAGGAGGTCCAGCTCCCCGTTAAGTCGTCTGAGACCCTGCGTTCTATCGTGGGCACCGACGGCGACACTGAAAGCGACCTGCTCGTTGACCCCATGCCCAACCTCTACTTCACTCGCGATCCCTTCGCAGTAGTGGGCAACGGCGTCAACCTCAACCGCATGTACTCGGTAACCCGTAACCGCGAGACCCTTTACGGCAAGTACATCTTCAAGTATCACCCTGACTACAAGGACAGCCCTCTGTGGTATCGCCGCAACTCCGCCTACCACACCGAGGGCGGCGACGTGCTGAACCTCAACAGCCACGCCATCGCGGTGGGTATCTCCCAACGTACCGAGGCTGCTGCAATCGACGTCATGGCTAACCACATGTTCTGGAGCCACGGCGAGAATTGCCCCATCGACGAGATCTACGCCTTCAACATCCCTGTCTCCCGTGCCTTCATGCACCTGGACACCGTGTTCACCCAGATCGACGTCGACAAGTTCACCATTCACCCCGCCATCATGGGCACGCTCCAGGTCTTCAAGATGACCCCCGGCGCCCACGAGAACGAGGTCAAGATCGAGGAAATGAACGACACCCTCGAGCACACCCTCGCCAAGATCCTGGGTCTCGATCAGGTCACGCTGATCCCCTGCGGCGGCGGCGATCCTATTGCAGCTGCTCGTGAGCAGTGGAACGACGGCTCCAACACGCTCTGCGTGCGTCCCGGCACCATCTGCGTCTATCAGCGCAACAACGTCACCAACGACATCCTCTACAAGGCCGGTATGGAGCTGCTGGTTATCCCCAGCGCCGAGCTCTCCCGCGGCCGTGGCGGCCCCCGCTGCATGAGCATGCCGTTCTGGCGTGAGGACCTCTAATCCTCTAATCGTTTTGGCCTCCTCCGCGGCCAGGATTCGTCCTGGCCGCGGTCGACGCGGCTGTAACCTAAGTCCCGGCATTTGGGTTGCACGGCATCTTTTTTATCTATTCATCAGAGTCGCTGCCCTATGCGATGCGACTCTATCGAAAGGAATCTGCTATGGGCGTGAATATCACTGGCCGCAGCTTCACCAAGATCCTCGATTACACTCCTGCCGAGATCCAGTATCTCGTGGACGTCGCCAAGACCTTCAAAGACATGAAGCGCAACGGTGTGCCTCACAAGTACCTCACCGGCAAGAATATCGTGCTTCTGTTCGAGAAGACCTCCACTCGTACCCGCTGCTCCTTCGAGGTGGCCGGCAATGATCTGGGTATGGGCGTTACTTACCTGGATCCCGGCAGCTCTCAGATGGGCAAGAAGGAGTCCATCGAGGATACCGCTCGCGTTCTCGGCCGTATGTATGACGGCATCGAGTACCGTGGCTTCTCCCAGGAGCTCGTAGAAGAGCTCGCCGAGAAGGCCGGTGTGCCCGTATGGAACGGCCTTACCGACGAGTTCCATCCCACTCAGATGATCGCCGACCTGCTCACCATCGAGGAGAACTTCCCCATGGGCGTCAAGGGCCTGAAGTTCGTCTTCTTTGGCGACACCCGTAACAACATGGGCAACTCCCTCATGGTGCTCTGCGCCAAGATGGGCATGCACTTCGTAGGTGCCGGCCCCAAGGAGCTGCGTCCTGCTGACGATCTCATCGCCAAGTGCGAGGAGATCGCCAAGGAGACCGGCGCCACCATCGAGTTCACCGACGATCCTAAGGCTGCTGCTAAGGACGCCGACGTTCTCTACACCGACATTTGGGTATCCATGGGCGAGCCTGCCGAGCTCTGGGCGGAGCGCATCAAGGAGCTCAAACCCTTCCAGGTCAACAGCGAGCTCATGGGTCTGGCTCACAAGGACGCCATCTTCATGCACTGCCTGCCTTCCTTCCACGACACCAAGACCACCATCGGCGAGGATGTCGCTGAGAAGTTTGGCATCAAGGAGATGGAGGTCACGGACGAGGTCTTCGAGTCCAGCCAGTCCAAGGTCTTCGATGAGGCCGAGAACCGCATGCACACCATCAAGGCTGTTATGTACGCAACCCTGAAGTAACTTCTATTCCCATAAAAGAAGCAAGAGTGTCTAAGAGCGCTCTCCTTTAGGTAGCCAGAAGCCGGATAAGGTAGAAAGACCTTGTCCGGCTTCTTTTGTAATCTGAGATCCATTTAAATATTAGTGAAAGTAACCTGCGTAGTATGAGAGCAGTAAACTGTATAAAAAGAGCTTCCACCACGATGTCATTGATAAATAACCCGCTATGCAAGAAAAAAATGTATAGCAATTATCAGACAGAATAATCCTAATCTTAAATTTGAGGATAAAGGCTGTTGGGCAGGTACCTCCTTGATGGGAGGCTCACAAAAGAGCCTCAGAGCTAACTCGTTAAGGGGGATTTTGTGAGTGATACCACCGCTCCGGCGCAAAAGCCGGAGAAACCCACGGGCGCTGCCAAGATTGGCCTCTTTGGCCTTATCGGCATCGTTGTAAGTTCCTGTATCGGCTCAGGTGCCTTTGCACTGACGGGTCAGATCGCCCAGGTGGCTTCACCTGGAGCAGCGCTCATCGCTTGGCTTATCGTAGGCGTAGGCTTTCTCTGCTTGGCGCTTTCTTTGAAGAATTTGGCCGATAAGCGCCCCGACCTTGACTCCATTTTCGACTACGCCACCCAGGGTTTTGGTCCTTTCGCAGGCTTCTTGTCTGGCTGGGGATACTGGCTTTCTGCCTGGCTGGGCAACGTGGCTTTTGCCACCATCATGATGAGCGCTATTGGTTACTTCTATCCTCCTTTTGAGGCCGGCAATACGATCCCCTGCATCGCTATCGCCTCTGTGATCCTTTGGGGCATCACTATTCTGGTGATGAACGGCATAGAGAGCGCCTCGTTCATCAACGCTATCGTCATGGTCGCCAAGGTAGCTGCTCTTGGCCTCTTCATCATCTTCGCGTTGGTGATGTTTAACGCGGGCATCTTTACTGAGGATTTCTGGGGCACCGTCTATGACAACATGGTGGCTCTGGGACAAGCTGGGGGAGACGCCCAGGCATTGGGCACTATTCCAGATCAGATCGTGAACTGCATGATGATCATGTTCTGGTGCTTCATCGGCATCGAGGGCGCATCGGTCATCTCGAGCCGTGCTAAGTCCAAGGCCGAGGCCGGCCAGGCAACCGTCATCGGCCTTATCGCACTGCTGGTCATCTATATTGGCGTGTCTGTACTGCCCTTTGGCTATATGGACTACACCGAGATCGCTCAGCTTCCTAAGCCTGCCATGATCTACGTCTTCGATTCCATGGCTCCCGGCTGGGGCGGCGCCTTCATCACCATCGCCATGATCGTGTCTGTGGCAGGCTCTTGGCTCTCCTTCACCATTTTGCCGGCTGAGACCACCCAGCAAATGGCCGATCATCACCTCATTCCTGCTAAGTGGGGCGAGCTCAACAAGAAGGGTGCCCCTCAGTTCTCTCTGATAGTAGTGGGTGTGTGCACCCAGCTCTTCATGCTCACGCTCATCTTCACCGAGGATGCCTATAACTTCGCCTTCTCTCTGTGCACGGTCGCCATTGTGGTGACCTGGGCCTTGGCCTCTGCCTTCAACATGAAGGTATCCTTTGCCTCAGGCCAAACGGGGCAGGGCATCTGCGGTCTTATCGCCACGCTCTTCTTGATCATCGGCACGCTGCTCAACGGCTGGAGCTATCTGCTGCTCACCTGCGTGGGTTATATCCCTGGCATCTTTGTCTATGTGGCAGGTCGCAAAGAAAACAAGAAGACTATCTTTACGCCGGCCGAAAAAGTGGTCATGGGTTTGGTTGTGGCTGCCGGCATGTTGGCTTTGATCATGGTGGCGACAGGTCTCATCACCTTCTAATAGCTTTCAGGTCGACCAGCGTATCAAAAAATTAGGGCACCGGTTCGCAGCGGGAACCGGTGCCCTAATTTCATACCGTTCACCGAAACCGAAGGAAGAATAAAATAAGGGTCAATGCATATAGCTATGAATATGGTATACCTAATATTACTGAGTGATTTTGAATAAGACCTGCGTACGCACCATGAGAACTGCCTTATACCGAGAAGTCCCTTCAATAGGATCGTAAGAAAACTACTATTAAGTGCATAAAGTTCTGCCGCAGCCTGCTTTGGATCCAAATAGGGGAGTAACGCAGATTAAGGCAACCCGGTGCGGCGGGATTATTACGCTAGTGTGCATATAAGGAGGAGGCGTTATGGCACAGGAAGCGCAGACAGCTCACGGGTCAGGCACCAAAGGAGGAGTGCCTGGCGGACTGGGGCTCTTTAGCCTCATCGGCATGGTGGTGAGCTCTTGTATTGGCTCGGGTGCATTTGCACTTACAGGACAGCTAGGTGGTGTAGCTGCACCTGGTCCCGCACTTATCGCATGGCTTATCGTGGGTGTGGGTTTTCTCTGCTTGGCGTTGTCATTGAAGAACCTGGCAGAGGTACGCCCTGATCTCGACGGCATTTTTAATTATGCCACCCAGGGTTTTGGTCCTTTCGCAGGTTTCATCTCTGGCTGGGGCTATTGGCTCTCCGCTTGGCTGGGCAACGTAGCCTTTGCCACCATCATGATGAGTGCCGTGGGCTTTTTCTATGAGCCTTTCTTGCCAGGCAATACGGTGGCTTGCATCGCCATTGCCTCGGTAGTCATGTGGGGCATCACCATTCTGGTTATCCGCGGTGTCGAGAGCGCTTCGTTCATCAACGCTATTGTCATGGTCGCCAAGGTAGCTGCGCTTGCACTCTTTGTGATCTTCGCCTTGGTGTCTTTCAATGCTGGCGTGTTTACCGCCGACTTCTGGGGCACTCTCTATGACAATGCGGTGGCCATGGGCCAGCTGGGTGCAAATGCGGTTTCTCTGGGTTCTGTGTCCGACCAGATCGTGAACTGCATGATGATCATGTTCTGGTGCTTTATCGGCATCGAGGGCGCTTCGGTAGTCTCGAGCCGCGCTAAGTCCAAGGCTGAGGCTGGCCAGGCCACCGTCATCGGTCTCATCGCCCTGCTGGTCATCTACATCGGCGTATCGGTGCTTCCCTTTGGCGTGCTGCCTTTTAATGAGATCGCAGCTATGGACTATCCTGCCATGACCTACGTCATGGACCACATGGCTCCCGGCTGGGGCGGCGCCTTCATCACCATCGCCATGATCGTGTCTGTGGCAGGTTCTTGGTTGTCCTTTACCATTTTGCCGGCTGAGACCACACAGCTCATGGCGGACCACAAGCTCATTCCCGCCAAGTGGGGCGAGCTCAATTCCAAGGGCGCTCCTCAGTTCTCGCTCATCATCGTGGGCCTTTGCACTCAGATCTTCATGCTCACGCTCATCTTCACCGAGGACGCCTATAACTTCGCCTATTCCATGTGCACGGTCGCCATCGTCATTACCTGGGCTTTGGCCTCTGCCTACAACATGAAGGTATCCTTTGGCGCTGGCAAGACAGGGCAAGGCATTTGCGGCCTGATCGCCACGGTGTTCTTGATACTAGGCGTCATCTTGAACGGAATGAGCTTCTTGTTGCTCACCTGCGTGGGCTATATCCCTGGCGTCTTTGTCTACATTGCAGGACGCAAAGAAGCGGGCGAGAAGCCCTTCACCGGCGCCGAGATGGGCATCATGGGCGTCATTGTTGCTGCAGGTATTGCCGCTCTCGTGATGGTAGCCACCGGCATCATCACGTTCTAAATGAGCACACATCAAGAGGGACAACTCTTAGGCAAGAGGAGTCCCTCTTGGCATTCCTAAAGACGCTGCTGTGAAAGGTTCGATGACCTCAGGGTGTCACTGCCTAAGAAGTGCGAGGTAGCAATGAATATAGTGCCTATCGCTAACGAAGTATGGCTCAACTTATACGAGAAGCGCGCCACTACTGACATCGCGCAGTCCTCTGTCTCCGCCATGGGCTATGAGGAGCTCGTCGCATTGGACGGCGAGGGTGGCAAAGCCATCAGCGCCGCCATCGATGGTGCGCGCCAAGACTATGGGTGGATCGAAGGCTCGGCAGAGTTCAAGACCGGCGTAGCGCGTCTTTATGAGAAAGAGATCGATCCCTCCCTCATCCTTCAGGAAAACGGTGCAACCGGTGCGAACCGTGACGCATTGGTGGCGCTGATCGACGCTGGCGACCATGTGGTTTGCGAGTGGCCCACCTACCAGCCGCTCTGGGAGATACCCCGCATGTTAGGGGCGCAGGTGGACTATTGGGAGCTCACTTGCGACGGCGCCCGCTGGACGGCGCCCATCGAGCAGCTTGAGTGGCTGGTGAAACCTACAACCAAGCTCATCTGCATCAACAATGCCGCCAATCCCACGGGCGCCATCTTTGACAAAGCGGATTTGGAGGCCATTGCAGAGATAGCTCGCAGTGTTGATGCCTACGTGCTCTCTGACGAGGTTTACCTGCCGGTGGCTCAAGACCAGGGCTACGTCTCCATGTTGGACGTTTACGAGAAGGCAGTGGTTACCAACTCGCTCTCCAAGTCCTTCTCGGCACCGGGATTGCGCATGGGATGGGTCATCGCTCCGCAGCCCGTGGCGGACCGCATCCGCACCCTGCGCGACTACACCCTTATCTGCGCTGGCGTGGAAAACGACCTGCTAGGCACCTTGGTACTCGACCATGCTCAGGAAGTGCTGGCTCGCAACCGTGCTATCATCTCCGACCGCGCGAAGGTGGTAGAGGGGTGGCTGGCCAAGACTCCCAAGGCCCATTGGTGCGCGCCCAGCGGAGTGCCGGTGTCCTATCTGTCGCTGGACTTGCCAGAGGGGTTGGACGATAAGCGATTCTGTCTGGACCTGCTGGACACTTATGGCTTGCTGCTGATTCCTGGCAGCTGTTTCGATTTGCCAGGGGGCGCCCGTCTGGGGTACTGCTGTCCCGAGGAGGAGCTCCACAAGGGCTTGGATCTTTTGGGACAGGCCCTCGCAGCGCTTTAAAGAGCATTGCTCACGCTAGTCCAACTTAAGCTCGTTCCATGCACCCAACACCAGGGCACTCAGAAGAGATTCTGGGTGCCCTGGTGGCGTTTGTCGGCAGAAAGGGAGAGCAAAAGCAGAGGGTTATGGCCCTTTTGTTGCCGAGAAAAACATCCCTCCCTGACAGAACGCCTCTTAGTACTCCTGATGACAGATAATTGCAAGAAGATTTCGGCGGTTAGTCTTTGATTACTATGAGGTTTCCGCTGGCCTAAAAGGTGCGTATATGCATCCGTCAGAACTATGAGCGTCCTACTATGTCTCAAGTTGCATAACCAACTATATTTATGTATAAAAACTCCCCGAATAGTTGGTAAACATAAACCGTTCAGCGTAAAAGCGTGTAATAACTGGCCTTTTTTGCATTACATAAAGCTATCTTTTTGCTAATCTCAAACAGCTTGAAAACAGCGGTTTGTAACTTCCGTATTCATAGGACACAAGCGGCCTATGAAAAAGAAAGGAGAACCAGGCATGTCAGATGTGACAAAGCCTAAGAAGAAGCGGGAGATGCTTACTTCTTACACGATTCTCATCATTATGCTGATTATCGTGGCTCTCATCTCCGTTGCCATGGCTGCCGGCATCCCTGACATCACCGCCGCATCTCTGGGCGATGTGGTCATGGCTCCTGCCGAGGGCTTCGTTGACGCCGTTGACGTATGCCTCTTCGTCATGGTGCTCGGCGGCTTTTTGGCCATGGTCGAGAAGTCCGGCGCGCTGAATGCGGGCATCTCTGCTCTGGTGCGTGCCATGGGCGGCAATGAGCTTCGTCTCATCCCCATCCTCATGATCATCTTCTCCATTATGGGTACCACCTACGGCTTCTGCGAGGAGTCCGTGGGCTTCTACGCGCTTTTGGCTGCCACCATGATGGCTGCTGGTACCGACGTGCTCGTTGGCGCTGCCATGGTGCTTCTGGGCGCCGGCTGCGGTGTGCTTGGCTCCACCGTCAACCCCTTCGCCACCGGTGTTGCGTCTGCCACGCTTACCTCCATCGGTATTCCAGTGAACCAGACCATCATCATCGTGCTGGGCCTCATCCTCATGGTGGTGTCCAACGTCATCTCCATCATGTATGTCTACAAGTACGCGAAGAAGGTCAAGGCCGACACCGGCAAGTCCATCCTCACCGGCCACGAGATCGAGGCTGCAGAGAAGGAGTACGGCGAGGCCGCTGCTGCCGTTTCCAACACCACTGAGGTCACCGGCCGCCAGAAGGCCGTTCTGGTGCTCTTCGCCCTCACCTTCTTGGTCATGATCATCGGCTTCATCCCTTGGGAGGACCTGGGTGTTGACGCCTTCAACGTAGGCTATGCTTCCGAGGAGGCCATGGCCCCCATCACCGGCGACGACATCGTGGCTGGCTGGTCCGACGCTGGCGCCGACGGCGTGCTGGCCTTCAACACCGAGCCTGACGCGGTGATCACCACCGAGACCACCACCTCCAACGGCTGGTCCGCATTCCTCACCGGCACCCCTCTGGGCCAGTGGTATTTCGCCGAGGCTACTGCCTGGTTCTTGCTGATGGCTATCATCATCGGCATCGTGGCCGGCCTTTCCGAGCGCGAGCTGGTGGACGGCTTCATCGCCGGCGCCGGCGACATGATGGGCGTTGTGCTCGTCATTGCTCTGGCCCGTGGCGTCTCCGTCCTCATGGGCGTCACCGGTCTGTCCGACTGGATCCTGGCCACTGCCGCTGAAGGCCTCAAGGGCATGAGCGCCATCGTCTTCGCGCCGCTGTCCTTCATCCTCTACGTGCTGCTGTCCTTCCTGATCCCCTCCAGCTCCGGCATGGCCACCGTCTCTATGCCCATCATGGGGCCCCTGGCTGTGGATCTGGGCTTCTCCCCCGAGGTCATGGTGCAGATTTATTCCTCCGCCAACGGATTTGTGAACCTGTTCACCCCCACCTCCGGCGCCATTATGGGCGGCCTGGCACTGGCACGCGTGGAGTACTCTACCTGGCTCAAGTTCGCCACCAAGCTCTTGGTGGTGCTCTTCATCGTGCTTGTGGTCATCGTGACCCTGGCATGCATGTTCATCGTGCCAGCTGCTGCCTAAGGGAGCGCTCGCAGACTGAGGCTATTACTACCGCTGGGTAGCCTAGGTACGAATCGATAAAGGAGCTGCAACTCGTGAGGGTTGCGGCTCCTTTTTTCTTAGGGCACCAGGGATGGGCCGTGAGCCTGGGTGCCCCAGGCTTCTCGGCAAGCGCTTTGCGGGGTTTCTGCCTGCAAGATACGGGGTATTATTGACGGGTTAGAGACCCACACGCGTTAAGGAGTGGATGACCCATGGCAAACGAGGACAGCTACGCAGAGGCTCATAGGCGCTCTGAGTCTACCTGGGAGAAACTCAAGGCAGACCCTCAAAGCTTCACGATGCTATCCGGCGACCGTCCCACTGGTCACCTGCACCTGGGCCACTTCTTTGGCACTATTCGCGAGCGCATCCGCATGCAGGACATGGGTGTGCACACCAACATCCTGATCGCCGACTATCAGGTGATCACCGATCGCGACAATACCGAGCACATCCGTCAGTACACCTATGACATGGTGCTGGACTACCTGGCGCTGGGAGTCAACCCAGAGAAGACCATGATCTTCACCCACTCGGCGGTGCCCGCCTTAAACCAGCTGATGCTGCCATTCTTGTCGCTGGTCACCGAGTCCGAGCTTTTGCGCAATCCCACCGTCAAGGCCGAGCAGGAGGCCTCTGGCCATGCGCTGACCGGCCTATTGCTCACCTATCCGGTACACCAAGCCTGCGACATCCTCTTCTGCAAAGCCAACGTGGTACCCGTGGGCCGCGACCAGCTGCCGCACATCGAGCAAACCAGAAACATTGCCCGCCGCTTCAACGAGCGCTATGGCCAGGTGTTTCCCATGCCCGTGGGTCTGCTCTCGGAGACGCCCCTTTTGCCAGGTCTCGACGGCCGCAAGATGTCCAAGAGCTATGGCAATGCCATTGCCATCTCTATGACTGCCGAGGAGACCGCCCGCCTCATCAAGAAATCCAAGACCGATTCAGAGCGTCTTATCACCTTCGATCCCGAGAACCGCCCAGGCGTCTCTGCCCTTATCACCACTGCGGCCACTGTCACCGGCCGCGACCCCCAAGAGATCGCCGAGTCCATTGGCAATGACGGCTCAGGCGCCCTCAAGCGCTACGTGACCGAGGCTGTCAACGGTTATCTGGAGCCGGTCCGCGAGCGTCGTGCCGAGCTTGCCCAGAACCCCGATCTTGTGAAAGAGGTCTTAAGCGAGGGCAACCGCCGCGCCAATGCCATCGCCAATGAGACGCTGGCCCAGGTGCGCGAGGCTATGGGAATGGTTTACTAACGCATTCCATTAACCCTTTCTACACACCTGCGTAAGAGGACATGCCGGTCGTCCGGTGATGTCCTCTTTTTTCATGGACGCCACAGCTCTATGAGGAATGTCTATATATCTATAAACATCGAATCATATGCATGGTCTCTTAATAATATGCGTCCTTTGTCACCCCTATATCTTGTGGTTGTCTCAAGCCGGATCCACCTGGCTATAGGTGGCCGTTTGGTGGGGCTATGCAGGACTTTCCCTAGAAGCGACCTTCAAAGATCTCGAGGGGCCTTACATTCTTGAGGAATAGAAATGTTGCCAGTGGATACAACATATAGTGGTAGCAAGCCTAATGACAGTCTATAAATGGTATACAGGCTCAGGAAAGAAAAACGGCTGCAAACAAAAGTCAAGGCTTAATCTCGACTTTTTTCCTTCCTATAGTGGGATGTGCGCTGCGACATTTGCACCTCCCGTCTTCTGGAGTGCATCCGGCGGCTACCACAATATTTAGTACTGGGCCTATGGCCTAAGATTTCGACACTATTCCTGCAACCAATGAGAAGAGATCGCCCATGAAGATCACCAAGCGTAATGGCTCAGAGGTCACCTTTGATGTTACCAAGATCATCAATGCTATAACCAAAGCCAACATCACCGTGCCTCAGGATCTTCGTTTGACCGCCGCGCAGATCGATGACGCAGCCACCGCGGTGGAGGCTGAGTGCGAGGTCTGCGGCCACACCGTCACCGTAGAAGAAGTCCAGGACATGGTCGAGGATCAGATTATGGCCAAGGGCGCCTTCTCCGTGGCTCGCAACTACATCACCTATCGCTATATCCAGAGTCTCAAGCGCACCTCCAACACCACCGATGACCGCATTCTGTCGCTCATCGAGTGCAACAACGAGGACGTCAAGCAAGAGAACTCCAATAAGAACCCACGGTCAACTCCGTCCAGCGCGACTACATGGCGGGCGAGGTGTCCAAAGACCTCACCAACCGCCTACTGTTGCCTCAGGAGATTGTTGACGCCCACAAAGAGGGCATCATCCACTTCCATGACGCAGACTACTATGCGCAGCATATGCACAACTGCGACCTGGTGAACCTGGAAGACATGCTGCAAAACGGCACCGTCATCTCTGGCACCCTCATCGAGAAGCCCCACTCCTTCTCCACCGCCTGCAACATTGCCACGCAGATCATCGCCCAGGTGGCTTCCAGTCAGTATGGCGGCCAGTCCATCTCCCTCACCCATCTGGCTCCCTTTGTAGACGTAAGCCGCAAGCGCATTCGTCGCGAGGTCGCCCAAGAGCTGGACGAGCTGGGCTTTGGGCCTACCCAAGAGCAGGTGGACCGCATTGTGGAGGAGCGCCTGCTCGACGAGATCCGCCGCGGCGTGCAAACCATCCAATATCAGGTGGTCACCCTTATGACCACCAACGGCCAGGCCCCCTTCGTGACGGTCTTCATGTACCTCAATGAGGCCCGCAACGCGCAAGAGAAACACGATCTGGCGCTGGTGATCGAGGAGACGTTGCGCCAGCGCTTCGAGGGCGTCAAGAACGAGGCCGGCGTCTGGGTGACCCCGGCCTTCCCCAAGCTCATCTACGTGCTCGAGGATGACAACATCGAGCCTGGCCAAAAGTATTACTACCTCACCCAGCTGGCTGCCAAGTGCACCGCCAAGCGCATGGTGCCCGACTACATCTCCGAGAAGATCATGCGCCAGCTCAAGCTCTCCCGCGGCGAGCAGCCGGGTGAGGGCGATGTGTACACCTGCATGGGCTGCCGCAGCTTCCTCACCCCTGACCGCTCTGGCAATGGCTATGACAACGTGGCCAATGCAGGCAACTACGAGCCGGGCAAGCCCAAGTACTACGGCCGCTTCAACCAGGGCGTGGTCACCATCAACCTGCCTGACGTAGCCCTCTCCAGCGGTGGAGATATGGATCGCTTCTGGGAGATCTTCGACGAGCGCCTGGAGCTTTGCCATCGCGCGCTGCTCTGCCGCCACAACCGCCTCAAGGGCACTGTCTCCGACGCGGCGCCTATCCTCTGGCAGTACGGTGCCTTGGCGCGCCTTCCCAAGGGTGCCACCATCGACCCCCTGCTTTATGGCGGCTACTCCACCATCTCGCTGGGTTATGCCGGCCTCTACGAGTGCGTGCGCTACATGACCGGCCATTCCCACACCGACGAGGCTGCGACCCCCTTTGCCCTGGCTGTCATGCAGCACATGAACGACAAGTGCGCTCAGTGGAAAGAGGAGAGCAACATCGACTTCTCTCTCTATGGCACGCCGTTGGAGTCCACCACCTACAAGTTCGCACGCTGCCTCCAGCGCCGCTTTGGCATCATTCCCGGCATTACCGATAAGGGTTACATCACCAACAGCTATCACGTCCACGTGTCGGAGGAGATCGACGCCTTTACCAAGCTTAAGTTCGAGAGTGAGTTCCAGCGTTTGTCTCCCGGCGGCGCCATCTCCTATGTGGAGGTGCCCGATATGCAGGACAACCTGGAGGCCGTGATGAGCGTGCTGCGCTTCATCTACGACAACATCATGTATGCCGAGCTCAACACCAAGAGCGACTACTGCCAGAAGTGCGGCTACGACGGCGAGATCCAGATCGTTGAAGACGACGGCAAGCTGGTATGGGAATGCCCCCACTGCGGCAACCGCGACCAGAACACCCTCAATGTTGCCCGTCGCACCTGCGGCTACATTGGCACTCAGTTCTGGAATCAGGGCCGTACCGAGGAGATTCGCGACCGCGTGCTGCATCTCTAGGAGCCCCCTGCATCCCTTGAGCCTCTTATAAGGCACCCCACTCCCAACGCGAGGGCGGGGTGCCTTTTTGAACCCTGGAGCATTCTATGAACTACGCAACCATAAAATACTGCGATATCGCCAACGGCATCGGTGTGCGTACCAGCCTCTTTGTATCAGGCTGCACCCATGCCTGCCCCGGATGCTTTAATGAAGTGGCCTGGAACTTCCACTATGGCAACACCTTTGATGAAGAGGAGCAGCAAGCCATCATTGACTCGTTGGCCCCCGACTACATTGCCGGCCTAAGCGTGCTGGGTGGGGAGCCCATGGAGCCTGCCAACCAGCGGGCGCTGGCACCCTTCTTGAAGCGCGTGAAGCGCGTTTATCCCAAGAAGACCATTTGGGTCTATACCGGCGACATCTTCGAAGACTTGATAGACCCTCAAAGCCCTCGCCATACCGAGGCCACCTCTGACCTGCTTTCCTCCATAGACGTGCTAGTGGATGGCCCCTTTATTCAAGAGCTCAAAGACATCACCCTGCGCTTCAGGGGTTCTCAAAACCAGCGTCTTCTAGACGTGCCTGCGTCACTCAAGGCCGGCCGAGGCTGCCCTTGGGAAGACGATCCTCTCTTTGCCCAGCACTCCATGGGGCGCCAAGATACTCGGCCGCTCTCCCAGCGCTCTTAGGGTTTAGCTGCTTCTTGCGCTATCTCGCAATGGACTTGGGGAGGCGCATGCCCTCGTAGTCCAGCTGGTCAGAGACCGTCTTCCACTGCGGATACACCGAGCTCAAAAGATTTTTGAATTCCCATCCATGATTGGGCACTCGCAGATGGCAGGCCTCATGCCAAAGCACCATCTCTAGCGCCGAGAGCTCATGGGTAGCCAAATCCAGGTTGAGCGAGATGCGACCTTTCTCGTAGCGGCATGATCCCCAACGGCTGGTCATGGCCCTGAAGCTTAGGGATTCGACGGTCACCCCCAGAGCGCTTTCAACCTGGGGGATGCGCCTCGATGCAGCAGAGCTGAGCGCCGCTGAAAGCTCTACTCGCAATAGCTTTTGTCTCAGGACGCGGGCCTCCGAGCCTTCTTGAGCAGCTGGGCCCCAAAAGGTCACCTGGCCTCGCAGTTCGTCCACGGAAATCCCTGCTCTCGAGGGGTTTTCATGGTCTGGAGAGAGGGGTTTCTCGGTAGGAGAAGCGCTGCTGCGGAGGATAGGCACAGGGGTTGGGCTCCAAACTACCGATAAGGGCTGACCCCACCACACGACCTCTTCTTGGGGCTCGAGGTGCGAAAAGGCGTGCTGAAGGCGGGGAAGCGCGGGGTCGTGGTGATCTTCGTAATCTTGCAGCAGGTCGTTTGCGTGGCGCTCATGGGAGTAGAGAAACTCTGCCAGCGAACGCTTGGTGGCAGAGAGGGGAGCAGACAGAGATAGCGTGCGGTCGGGAAGTACACGCAGGGTGATGTGGGAGGTATGTCGGCGGGTGATGTACACTGGCAGGCCGTTAAGATCAAATTCGTAGCTTTTAGCAGAAGGCATAGGCACGGGCTCACATTTAAGATAGTGATGAGTAAGAAGACAATTAGTATTTACTATGATGGATATTAAGGCAATGGCACGCAATTAAAAAATATCTGTGTGCAAATCGCAATATTGAATAATTACAGTGAACTAGCTGATCTTTGGGCTACATTATCAGAACAAATTATCGCAATAGATTTTGAGACTGCTTGGCTCATTATAGTTAAATATACATATAAGTATAGATACTGTAGTATGGTATAGCAACAAGGACAATCAGTGACGAACTGGCACTTATTCAAGGGATGGGACGTTAAGTGCAGACAGAGGTTGCTAATCCAAACGCTTTAATGAGACTGAAATAGAAAAGAAGATTCATAGCTATCAATAAGATATAAAGATGACTTATAGCAGATGCGATGCATGATTCTGCAGATATATGAAGAAATAAGGAACCATCTACGGTGGCAGGTCAATGGCTACCGTCTGCCTTATCTCTTTAGTGGATTAGAGAAGATTTTGACGGGATATTCTATCTTGTTATTAGGTTCCTTTAAGGAACGTAGTGCGGGCAAGCGGCAGAAGGGCAGGCGAGCTTGATGGGCACTAAATCCACGGAACTACAACGCTACTATGACCTGTGCGATATCTACGAGGAGCGCTTCGGCGAGCGGTTCTGGATTCCCGCTGGATGCGGCATATCCATCTCGGAGGGTATCTTTGCTATCAAAAGCGTGCTAGAAGGAGATGTGTGTCGTAACGGCTATGAGGCCTTTGGCCTCGAGGTTCCCTATGCGGCAGTGCGCTGAGGAGACGAAAGCCTAGGCGCAAGGCAACCTAGACAAGTATCCGGATGACTCGGATGCCCCGGCTCCCTAGGAGCTGGGGCATTTTTTGCAGGAGGGGAAGAGAGGGCACCTAGGCATTTTCGTCTAGGCAGCGCGCAAGGATTCGCATGGCGTGGCCGTATCCCGCAAAGCCCTCGCCCATCACTGTGGCAACGCAGGCAGAGCGCACATAGCTTACCTGGCGAAAGTCTTCGCGCTCGGAGACGTCAGAGATGTGTACCTCGACGGCAGGGATGGCCACTGCTTTGAGGGCGTCCAAAATGGCCACGGAAGTGTGGGTGTAGGCTGCCGGGTTGATCACGATGGCATCGTAGACATCCAGCGCATCTTGGATGACGTCTACAATGGCACCCTCGTGGTTGCTCTGAAAGCATCGCACCTCAGAGAAACCGGCTCTGGCGCCTTCCAAATGGCAGAGGTCTACCAGATCGCTATAGGTCTCATGGCCATAGATGTCGGGCTCGCGCACGCCTAGCATGTTGAGGTTAGGACCGTTGATTACGAGTAGGCGCCGAGCGCAAGCCGCAGGGGCTTCCGGATCGTTCTCGAGAGTGTTCAGTAGAGCGCCAGGCCCTTCTAGAAGACGACGCAGCTCATCGAGGTCTGCATCCTCTGACGCTTCCTGATCCCAGGTGCCCTGTTTGGCTTGCGCCTGAGAGCGGTTGGCTTTGCGCTGAGCTGCATAGCTGGCCTTGCGGCTGGGGTTGTCGCCGCGTAGATTGCGCGCGTCTTTAGGCTGGCTGGGAAGGGCAGGAGTCATACGCGTGATGGCCTTGGCTGCCTTGCGCACCAAGGGACGCTCGATAAGAGCACTGAACTCTGTGGCAATGGAGTCGATGATGGCAGGGCCAAAAACCACTTCAAGGCCATGGTCGTTACGGCCTCTAAGGCCTAGTACGCCATGGAGAGTCTTGAGGCGATCCTCATCCACCTCATCTGGATTGGCAAGCTCCAGGCGCAAACGAGTCATGCACACCGAGGTGGACAGGATGTTGTCCTTGCCTCCGCATGCCTCAAGCACCTCCTGGGCTGTGGCTGCCGTATCCATGAGACCCTTCCTTATTGGTCTGCGTTAGTACGAGTTCACTATCCTACCTAATGGAAGCGTGTTGCTTATAAAAGCACGGCGCTCTGCATAATGTTCCCATTAGGCATGAAATCTCTAACAGCAAACAATGCCACTGAATAGCACCCTTTTGAGTCTTGTACTCCATGAGTGCGCTGACAAATAGGATGAGTGGTAGTCAGTTGACTTTTGGTATGCCCTTAAGCCCGCTTCAAGAAAAGCAGCAGCCCATAAATCGATAAATATCGATGAACTACCCCTGGGAAACTCACTAAACAAGTGATTGGTAGAGAAGGGTGCAAAAAGGCTTGGGCCTGCTCGGACGGGTATTGTAAGAGTAGGTACAGACCTTACAAGCCCAGCATGTCCTTGACCAAAATGGCGTCTCCTTCGGCGGTACCCGTACAGGGCACTTGGATGTCTGCCCACTGGCGGTAGAGCTCCATGCGCTCGGCGGCGATGGCCTCCACCCCCTTGGAGGCTGTGAGCGGGCGGTCGTTTAAAGAGAGTTGGTCCAGAGGCCTATCCAACATGATCACGATGCCGTTGTGGCGCATGAGATCAAGATTGGCCTCACGGCACACTACGCCGCCTCCGCAGGCCACTATGAGGCCCGGCTCTTTGGCAGTGGCAGCCAGTGTGTGGGTCTCCTTGGTGCGAAAGGCTTCTTCGCCCTCCTGGGCGATGCATTGGCTAGGGGTCATCTCCCAATCGATCTCAAAGGCATCATCAAGGTCAACGAAGGGACGGTTGGCCATGCGGGCCAGACGACGGGCGCAGCCGGTCTTGCCGCAACCAGGCATGCCAATGAAATAGACAGAGCGTGTCTCTGTGGTGATTTGAGCTGCAATGCGGTCGATGAGCGTGAGGTCAAGCGAGGTGTCTTGCCAAATCTCGCTGGACCTGAACGCCTGGGCCACCAGCATCAGCAGACCGCCCATGGCAGGCAAGCCCAAGGCTTCAGCCTCTAGCATCAGTTGGGTTTTAGCGGGGTTGTAGATAAGGTCGAGGATGCCGAGAAGCCCGGGCATGCGCGAGAGGGTCTCTTTGGTCACTGGAGCGGCCTGGCATTCTGGATACATCCCTACCGGGGTGGTGTTTACGAGCAAGCAGGCATCCTGGTGATAGGTCGCAAGGCCTTCGTAGGAGTTCTGAGGTCCCCCGCTGCGGCTGATGACTACCGGCGAAAGGCCTGCCAGGCACAGGGCAGCCTGGATCGCTTGGCTCGCGCCGCCGCTTCCCAAGACCAATGCCTTGCGGCCTGCCAAAGCCTCTATGCCGCCTACCAACTCAGTCTCGCAAAACCGGTGTAGCAGATAATCGAAGCCCCAGAGGTCGGTATTATCGGCTAAAAGGGTGCCGTCGCCTAAACGCACCAGGGTATTGGCGGCTCCCAGCTCCTCCACCAAGGGGTGCGCTTTTGGGCGCAGGAGGCTGCCAAGCGTTTGTAGGGGATGGTGACGTTCAAGCCCTGCCAGTCGCCATTTATAAAAAAGTCCGCTGCGTCCTCGGGGTGAGAAAAGCTAAAGAGACCGTAGGGAGAAGACCCTAAGGTATTGTGGATGCGCGGGGACCAGGAGTGGGCCAACGAGGCGCCTACCAGGCCAAAGGGGGCCTGGGTTTCAGAAGAAGGGTTGTCCAAAGGGCTTTCTGAGACGCCTTGAGCGACCTGCCTGCGGCTGTCGTGCTTTGCCGCCAGTTCGCGGGCCACCGCGTCGGCTGCCGGGGCGATGTCTTCCCACTTGTCCATCTAGACCACCTCGTTGTAGGAGCCCAGGTAGCGAAACTCCTCGCAGACGTCGTCCAAAGAGCCGATGAGGCGTAAGAACTCAGGGGCGGCCACCGGGCAGTCCACATCAAAGTAGAAGAGATATTCGAAGTTGCGGTCGGCGATGGGGCGGCTCTCCAGCTTCACCAGGTTGATATCCAGCGAATAGAACCGAGCCAAGACCTTGTAGAGGGCGCCGGGCTTGTCGGCAACCACTACAGAGAGGGAGGAGCGGTCGGCTCCGGGGTAGATCTCCAGGTTCTTGGAGATACAAGCAAAGCGGGTGTAGTTGTTGGCAGTGTCTTGGACGGCGTGGCGGCATATGTCGAGACCGTAGGTCTCTGCGGCGCTGCGGCTGCCCAGGGCGGCGGCGCCGGGATCCTCGGACTCGGCCACCAGCTTCGCGGCCACCGCAGTGTTTTCTACCATATGCACGGTGACGCCCTCCAGGCTTGCCAAGAAGTCGGCGCATTGGTCGATGGCCTGCTGGTGGGAGTAGACGTCGGTGATGCGGTCCAGCTCGACGCCCTCTTTGACCAGCAGGTTGTGATCGATCTTCAAACGCACGGTGCGCACGATATGGAAGTCGTACTGGCTCATGAGGTCGTAGACTTGGTTGACGGTGCCTGCCGAGGAGTTTTCGAAGGGCAGCACACCGTAGCTGCAGAAGCCTTGCTCCACTGCGCGGAAGACCCCTTCGAAGGTGGAGAAGAAGGAGAGGTTGGCGTGCTTGAAGAGCTTGTCGGCAGCGATCTGGGAGAAGGCGCCTCCACACCCTGGCAGGCGACGTAGGCCTGGCGGGGAAGAGGTCAGGGGTGGTTTCGAGAGCCTCTTTAATGGAGGCCACCAGGTTGGCCTGGCCGGTGATAGAGGCAGACTGATTGGCACGGGATACCTCGAAGAGCAGGTTGAAGAGGACCGTGGCATAGTCTTTGAGCTCATCGGGGGTCTCATCAAGCACAGAAGCCAGCTTGGCTCGCTCGCGGCTGCGGTCGAGCACGGGCAGGTCGTTGGCCTGCTTGTAGGCAGCTACCTCGTCGGTGAGGGCCATGCGATCGATAAAGAGCTTGAGGATCTCCGCGTCTACCGAGTCGATGCGGTCTCGGATGTTGGTCAAATCTGCCATAGGTCCTCCTAAAGGTGGGTGGGCGGCCAAGTGATGAGCGCGTCAAGGCATACCAGGGCGGTAACTGCCTCTACTACCGGCACGGCGCGCGGGGCGATGCAAGGGTCATGACGGCCCTTAATAATAAGGGATTGAGGGCATCCGGCTTCTAGATCCACCGAAGCCTGCTCTCGCCCTATGGAAGCGGTGGGCTTGATGGCCACCGAGAAGGTGAGGGGCGCTCCAGTGCTGATACCTCCCAAGATGCCTCCCGCATGGTTGGAAAGGGGAGTACATGCGCCATCTATCAGGCCATAGGAGTCATTGTTGAGGCTGCCGCGGCTTCTGGCGGCCTCGAATCCGTCGCCAAAGGAGAGCCCCTTCACCGCAGGGATGCCAAAGAGGGCCCGGGCTAAGAGGTTCTCTATCCCGTCGAACATGGGAGAGCCTACGCCGGCTTCAAAGCCTGTGACTGCGCAGCCAATGATGCCGCCCACCGAGTCTAGGCTCATCCGGGCATCTTCGATGGCCCGCTGCATGGCGCGCCCTGCCTCATCGTCGATGGTGGGGAAAGGCTTGCGGGACACAGAGGCCAACACTTCCGCGAGCCGCTCTTGAGAGGCGCGGGTGCCATCCCAGGAGGGTAAGGGCTTATCGGCAATGGAGGCCACTTCTGCCAGGTGGGCCCCAATGGTCACGCCGCGGGCAGCCAAAAGCTGGGCGCAGAGGCCTCCGGCAAAGCAGAGGGCGCGGTGAGTCGGCCAGAGAAATGGCCGCCCCCTGCCACGTCTTGGTGCCCGCCGTAGCGCAGCTGGGCGGTGAAGTCGGCGTGTCCGGGCCGTGGGATCCGGCGCAGCTGGTCGTAATCCTGGCTGCGCGTGTTGGTGTTCTCGATGACGCAGGCGATGGGCGCCCCGCAGGTGACGCCGTCAGGATTCAGACCTGCGAGCACGCGAAACTCGTCGGCTTCTTTGCGGGGCGTGGACCAGGCGGCATGCCCGGGGGCGCGACGAGCCATAAAGGCGCGAAGCTTGTCGAAGTCGGGTTTGAAGCCGGCGGGGAAGCCTTCTATCACGCACCCTATGGCTTCTGAGTGCGACTGTCCAAACACGCAGCAGCGCAGGCTGGCGCCAATGGTGGAGCTCATGGGCGCACCTCCAATGAGCCCCCCAGAGCCCTATAAGACTCGAAGAAGGCGGGATAGCTTTTGGCCACGCATTGGGCGCCGCGGATGGTGACGGGCGCTGTGGCTCGGGTGGCGGCAATAGCGGCCATCATGGCGATGCGGTGGTCGTTGGCTGCATCCACCACGCCGCCAGAAAGCGCCTCCACACCGCAGATCACCAGGTCGTCTCCCTCCACGCTCACCGAGGCGCCCAGCGCGCTCAAGCCTGCGCGCACGGTCTCGATGCGGTCGGACTCCTTGATGCGCAGCCGGGACAGCCCGCAGAGCCGAGTGGCGCCTGGACAAAGGGCGGCCACCGCAGCGACAGGGGGCACCAGATCGGGGATCTGCTCCATGGAGAGGTCGTGGCCTTGAGGCGCGTCTGCCTCGGCTTTGACAGAGGCGCTGTTGCGGGTGATGCGGCTGCCGAGAAGTGCCAACGCTCCTAGGACTGCGCGATCTCCCTGGTCGGAGGTAGGGGAGAGCCCCTGGACCGCCACTTGAGAGCCCAGAGCTCCTGCCGCCAGCCAAAAGGCGGCGCCGGACCAGTCGCCCTCCACCTGATAGTGGGGTTCTGCTAGATGCGGCACGAAAGGATCTGCCTGGTAGAGGGTATAGAGTGCGCCCTCCTGCTCCAGCGAGGTGGTGAGGGCGACGTCGCTGCCAAAGGCAGCCAATCCATCACAGGTCAAATCGATGTAGGGCACCGAGGCCACCGGCTCTTCCACCTGGATGGCCACAGGCTCTTTCAAGGCGCTGGCGGCCAGCAACAGTCCTGAGACAAACTGCGAGCTCACGTCGCCCGGCAGCCTGAACGTGCCGCCGCTCATCTGCCCGGAGACGGCCACACCTTCCGAGGTAAGCTCACAGGTGGCCCCGTGGGCGGTGAGCTGGGCGTCCAGCGGGGACAGCGGACGCTCCAAAAGACGAGGGGCCCCTTGCAAAAGCGCCCCGCCTCCCAGGGCTGCTACCAGCGGCATCATGAAGCGCAGGGTGCTTCCGCTCTCGCCGCACCAGAGGGTGGCATCGCGGACAGGCAGAGGGGATCCGTCCTCTGCTCGAGGCAAAGGCGCTACCGAGAAACCCTGCCCCTCCTCATAGGAAATGGTTGCCCCTAGGGCGTTTAGACACCCGGCGGTGGCATCGATGTCTTGGGAGGTGGAAGTGCACCCAACGGTGGTGGGCTCATCTGCCAGGGCAGCCAGGATCAACGCCCGGTGTGCCACCGATTTGCTGGAAGGCGCCTGGACGGTGCCTTTGAGAAGTCTGGGGAAAAGGGTGATGTCCATAAGACGGCGTCTGGCCTCCTTTAGGAAACCGGGTGAGTAGGGTCGGGCGAAGAAGGCGTTGGGATCCCGGTGGACGGGTCGCCCTCAAGGCCGGCTTGGAAGAAGCGGGCATAGTCATCCAGGTCCATGGGGTGCACCGCCACCTGCCCTAAGGCTTCGGGGATCACGACGTTCACCAGCTCGCCATGGCGTTTTTTATCGGCAAAGGACAGTTCCAGCAACCTGGGCAGCGGAGCATCGGTCGAGGTGGGCAGCCCGTAGCTGGCCACACAGGCTTCGATTTGGGACGCTAGCTCGCCGGTGCACCAGCCGCGAGCCGCAGAGGCCCGGGCCACGCAGCAGAGGCCGGCTGCCACCGAAGAGCCATGGCCCAGGGCGAAGTCTGAGGCCGCCTCGATGGCGTGGCCCAAGGTGTGGCCCAGGTTGAGGGTCTGGCGCAGCCCGCGCTCCTTCTCGTCTGCCGCCACCACGTCGCGTTTGATCTCCACGTTTCGCACCACGATGCGGGCCAAACGCTCCAGATCCAGCGGCTGGGCGGTAATGGGGGAGGAGGCAACGTCTTCAAAGAGGTCTGGATCTGCGAGAATGCCGTGCTTGATGACCTCGCCTACCGAGTCCACCAAGAGCTCTGGCGGCACGGTCGTAAGGCACGCGATGTCTGCCACTACCAACCAGGGCTGCCAAAAGGCGCCCATGAGGTTCTTGCCCTGGGGAAGGTCTACTGCGGTCTTGCCGCCTACAGACGAGTCCACCATGGCCAAAAGGCTGGTGGGCACCTGGACCACTGGGCATCCGCGCATGTAAAGGGCGGCAGAAAGCCCAGCCATGTCCCCCGTGACGCCACCGCCAAGCGCCACCACGCAGGTGTCGCGATCGCAGCCCGCAAGGGCCATGCCTTCCAGCAGGCGGGCCAGCGCGGCAGGGGTTTTGGAGGCCTCTCCGGCCTCAAAATTGTCCCAGGTCACCTCAAAGCCGGCCTGCTCCAATGCTCGCTGGGCAGGCTTCAGGTAGAGAGGGCCCACATGGGTGTCGGTAATGATGTGGGCGTGGGGGCAGCGGGGCAGGACCCGGCGTACGCGCTCGCCCAAGGAGTCCAAAAGACCGATGCCCACTACCACCTCATAGGAGCGGGAGGGGGTGTTCACAGGAATACAAACCACGTCACTCATTGAGCGTCTGCCTTCTGTTTTTGAGCGGTGCCGGCATCTAAGAGGGCTTCCAGTTTGACGCCATCGCCTGCGGCCAGCACGTCTCGATACTCCTGCAGATGAGTGATGACCTCGTCTACCTCGGCCACCAGATAGTCGGCGTTTTCCAAGAAGAGCTCAGACCACATGGGGGCGTTGAGGCTGGCCACCCGTGTGAGGTCGCGCCAAGAGCCTGCCGAGAAGCCCTTCTGCTCCAGAGCCGTAGGGCTTTTGACGTAGGCGCTGCTTACCACATGGGCCAGCTGGGAGGTGTAGGCGATGATGCGGTCGTGCTCCTCGGGGGTGGTGACGGTAGCCGAGGCAAAGCCGCAGGGGGCCAAAAGGTCTCGGATGCGATGGAGCAGATCCAGCTTTTCCAAGTCTTCCATCTCCGGTGGGCATAGCACGAGAGGGGCCCCTTCGAAAAGTGTGGCCTTGGCATGGCCGAAGCCCGAGTACTGAGTGCCCGCCATGGGGTGCGCGCCCACAAAAGTGAGGTTATGGGAGGCTGCGATCTCTTGAGCCTCTTGGCAGAGCTTTCGCTTGGTGCCACAGGCGTCGATGACGATGGCCTCAGGGGAGATGAGATGGGCGTGCTCTTTGAACCAGGCCAGAGAATGGGCCGGGTAGGTGGTGAGGATGATGAGCTCGCAGGTGCCAACGATCTCATCTGTGAGCTCGCCATCGATGGCATCGATGGCTGCCATCTCAAGCACATCGCGATTGCGGTTCCAGGCATAGACCTCGCCGGGGCCGCGATAGAGCGCCCGGGCAAAGGAACCACCAATGAGGCCGAGGCCTACAATGCCAATGCGTCCTGGCTCTATCACTCGTCCTCCATGGTCACGGCCTCGCGCACCAGCTGGATGCGGCGCATGGCGTTTCTGAATTGGTGGGGCGTGAGGGCTTGGGCGCCGTCTGACCAGGCTTGGGAGGGCTGGTCGTGCACCTCGATCTCAAGGCCGTCGGCGCCGGCGGCAGTGGCCGCCAGAGCTGCTGAAACCACGTAGCGGGTGTAGCCGGTGGCGTGGCTGGGGTCACCCACCACAGGCAGGTGGGACAGATGGTGAGCCACCGCGATGGCGTTGGTATCAAAGGTGTTGCGGGTGCGGGTCTCAAAAGTGCGGATGCCCCGCTCGCACAAGATCACGTTCTCATTGCCGCCGGCCATGATGTACTCGGCGCTCATGAGCCACTCGTCGATGGTGGCTGCCATGCCGCGCTTGAGCAGGATGGGGCGGCGGAGCTTGCCCAGCTCTTTTAGGAGGGTGAAATTCTGCATGTTGCGGGCGCCCACCTGCAAGACTTCGATGTGCAGGTCTTCGAATAGCTCGATGTCGCGGGCATCCATGATTTCAGAAACCACCGGCATGTCCAGCTCGTCTGCGGCCTCACGCAGCAGGCGCAAACCCTCAGCGCCCATGCCCTGGTTGGCATAGGGCGAGGTGCGGGGCTTGAAGGCGCCGCCGCGAAGCAAGGTGGCGCCGGCTTCCTTCACCTGGCGGGCGATGGTGAACAGGCCATCGCCCTCCACCGAGCAGGGGCCTGCCATCACTTGGAAGTGGCCGCCGCCAATGAGCACGCCGTGGCCGCAGTCCACTACGGAGTCCTCGGGGTGGAACTTGCGGTTGGCCTGTTTGAAGGGCTCGGAGACACGGGCTACACGCTCGATGATGTCCATGGACTCCAAGAGAAAGGGGTCGATGGTGGTGGTGTCGCCAATGATGCCTACCACGGTCTCGTGGTCGCCTTGGCTCACGTTGGTAGAAAAGCCTTTGCCTTCCAGCCAGGACACAAAATGGTCCAGCTGCTCTGGCGTGGCGGACTGTTTGACTATGGCTATCATCAAAGTGGCTCCTCACGGGTCTCATCGAGCGGCCTATCATCGAGCGGCCTATATATGGCGATGCAGCGATTTTTAAAGTTTGCGCAAGCATTCAAGAAAGCCTAACACAGCCACCCTGCGATCTTTCGTTTTGAGGCCTTCTGTTGCGCCATGGAAACGCTTCTTGGCCTCTCTATCGCGCACCTGCCGGTGCGCTCTGCTATCATGGGCTGGCACGCCGACTTAGCTCAGTGGATCAGAGCGTTCGCCTCCGGAGCGAAAGGTCATGGGTTCGAGCCCCATAGTCGGCACCAGCTCTCACACAGAGGACGGCTTCGCAGTGGGCGGCGCCGTCCTTTTTTATACAAGTAGATGCACGGCACATCTTCTGAGAGGTGTTTTGATGGACCGTCTCTTAGCAGGGCTCACCACAGCTCAGGTGGAGGCCCAGATAGCGCAAGGCAACGTCAACGTTGATCCATCCCCCAAGACCCGCACGGTGGGCCAGATTGTGCGCGACAACCTGTGCACCCTCTTCAATGCCGTCAACCTGTTCTTGGCGGTGCTTGTCTTCACTACCGGCTCCTACCGCAACATGCTCTTCATGCTCATCGTGGTGGCCAACGCCGCCATTGGCATCTATCAAGAAGTGCGCTCTAAGCGAGCCCTCGACAAACTGGCGCTCATCGCTGCTCGCCCTGTCACGGTGATCCGAGACGGCAAAGAGGTGCAGATCCCTGTGGATGCCATTGTCTTAGGCGATTTGGTGTGCCTCTCTCATGGAGCCCAGGTGCCCGCGGACCTCGAAGTGCAAAAGGGAGCCTGCTTCATGAACGAGTCGCTGCTCACCGGCGAGTCCGACGCGGTGGCCAAAGGCCCCGGCGACCTTTTGCTCTCAGGCTCCTTTGTGGTGTCTGGCGCGGTGGAAGCCACTGCGGTTGCCGTGGGGGAGAAGTCCTATGCCGGCCGCCTAGGGGCTGAGGCCAAGCAGTCCAAGCCTGTCCGCTCCGAGATCATGGCCACCCTTCGCTTCATTGTGAAGCTGGGCACCTACGTGTTGGTGCCGGTGGGCCTCATCCTCTTCACTCGCTCCTTCTTCTCCGGCGAGTCCTACAGCGTCTCCATCTTGTCCACCGTGGCGGCGGTGGTGGGCATGATTCCCCAGGGCCTCATCCTGCTCACCTCTACTGTGCTGGCCATAGCCACCTTCCGCTTGGCCCAGCGCCAGGTGCTTGTCCAGCAGCTCTACTGCATCGAGACCCTGGCCCGAGTGGACGTCTTGTGCCTCGACAAAACCGGCACCATCACCTCGGGCGCCATGAAGGTCACCCGCCTCATCCCTCTGGCTCCCCACGTTTCTGCTGCCGAGAAACCCGTGCCTCCCTCACCTCTTGCACTCTCTGGTGCAGCGCCTTTATCGGCTGAGGATGCCCTCGCTATCTCTGAGCCGGGACTCTCTCGCGTCCTGCAGGCTTTGGCAGACGTCATGGGGGCCAATGCCCAGGATGCCAATGAGACAGCCAAGGCGGCTTTGGACTATCTGTCAAGGCGCCAGGTCTCTCCTGGCAAGATCGTGCGGGAGATCCCTTTCTCAAGCCAGCGCAAGTATTCGGGCTGCGTGACCGAGCACGGCGCCTTTGCCGTAGGTGCTCGCCAGTTTTTGAAGCCTGTCAACGAGGACCAGGTAGACGCTGCTTTGGCGACGCTTCCCAAAGACGCTCGCAAGCTGGTGATCTGCCAGGTGGACGGCTTCTCTGACAAAGACGAGGTCCAAGGCGCGGTGGTGGCCTTGGGAGTCATGGCGCTGGCAGACGAGATACGCGCCACTGCGCCGGAAACCCTTAAGTACTTTATAGAACAGGGGGTCAAGCTGCTGGTGATCTCTGGCGACGATCCTGCCACCGTGGCCTCCATCGCAGGTCAAGCTGGAGTCCCAGATGCCTCTGACTACGTGGATGCCACCACCCTTGCAACACCGGAATCCATTGCGAAGGCGGCAGAGGCCTATAGGGTCTTCGGCCGCGTGACCCCTGAGCAGAAGCGCGACTTGGTGAAAGCTTTGAAGTCTCAGGGCCATACGGTGGCCATGACCGGCGACGGCGTCAACGACGTGCTGGCCCTGCGCGAGGCCGACTGCTCGGTGGCCATGGCTTCAGGCTCTGACGCCGCACGCACAGTGGCAGAGATCGTGCTGGTAGACAATGACTTCTCCTCGATGCCCCATGTGCTGGCAGAAGGGCGTCGCTCCATCAACAACCTCCAGCGCTCCGCCTCGCTCTTCCTGGTGAAGACGGTGTTCTCTATGGCGGTGGCGGTTCTCTGCATCTTCTTCCCGCCCTATCCTTTGTTGCCCATCCAGCTCACCTTGGTCTCGGGCACCATGACAGGCATCCCCTCCTTCGTGCTGGCCCTTGAGCCCAACCGCGACCGGGTCAAAGGACACTTCTTAGCCAATGTGTTGGCTCGCTCAGTGCCGGCCTCTGCGGGCATCACCTTAGGGTTGGCTGCCTTGGTGCTGTTGCGCGATCTTCTCGGCTTTACAGACGGCCAGGTGTCCACCATCGCTACCTGCCTGGTGGCAGTGATGGGAGCATTGCTGGTGTGGCGCATCTCCCAGCCGCTCACACCTCTGCGCTTCGTCCTCATCGTCGTGATCTGCGGGCTTTGCGCCGCAGGCATCCTCCTCTTTGGCTGGATCTTCGAGATCGCGCAGTTCACAGTGGTTATGTTGCTATTCCTTGCCATTGCGCTGGCTCTCGCTGCCTTTGTGTTCTGGGTCCTCTATAACCGAGGAGTAGATACCACCGAGGATGGCTCTGGCCCCTATGTCGAGCTGGCTAAAAAGATTCAGGAGGCAGATCATGGCGTTTCATGAGACCAGCGAGTTTGAGAGTGCGGTGCGCGCCGCCCGTGTACCCAAGACACTCACGTCAGGCGAGCTGAGCCGCTCCTTCATCGATGTGGGACGCATTCCTGGGGCGCTACGTCTGCCTCATGCCCTGGTGCGCCTGCTGGAAAACGTGGTGCGCAGAGCTGCCACCGACGAGATTGCCCTTGCGCAGGCCCGCGCCATCCTCACAGCCGGCCTGGCAGGCGAGGCGGGCGACCAGGTGGACTTCATGCCTTCTCGGGTGCTCTTCCAAGACTTCACCGGCGTGCCTGTGTTTGTGGACTTCGCCGCTCTGCGCGATGCCATGGCGGCTGCGGGCGGCGACCCTGAGCGTGTGAATCCCCAGATCCCCTGCGTGCTGGTGGTGGATCACTCGGTTTGTGCAGACGTTGCCGGCACCCCTGGAGCCGCCCAGGAGAACCTGGCCATCGAGGCCGCCCGCAACGCCGAGCGCTTCGCCTTTCTCAAGTGGGCAGGCGCCTCCTTTGACAACGTGGAGATCGTGCCGCCTGGTCAGGGCATCTGCCATCAGCTCAACGTGGAACGCTTTAGCTCGGTGGTGGGCACCGACACCCTCTGGGATGGCCCGGGTACCATGGCCTGCTTTGACACTCTGGTAGGCACCGACTCCCACACCACCACCGCCAACGGCCTGGGCGTGATGGGCTGGGGTGTGGGCGGCATCGAGGCCGAGGCTGCAGCCCTCGGCCAGCCCATCCCCATGCGCGTGCCCGCCATCGTGGAGCTCCGCCTCACCGGCAAGCTGGCTTCAGGCGTCACCGCCATGGATCTGGCGCTTACCGTGGCCCAGCTGTTGCGCGAGGCCAAGGTCGTGGGTGCCATTGTCGAGGTCACGGGTCCCGGTGTCGAATCTCTCTCGGTCACCCAGCGCGCCTGCGTGGCCAACATGTGCCCCGAATATGGCTCCACCGCCGTGCTGTTCCCCACCGACGAGCGCCTCTTCGACTACCTGCTCCTCACCGGCCGCGACCCAGCCCAGGTGGCCTTCGCCCACGACTACGTGGAGGCCCAGGGGCTGTTGGGCGCACCACAAGGCCGCGTCTACTCGCGCACCGTCACTCTCGACCTCGCCGATGTAGTCACCTGCCTGGCAGGCCCTTCTCGGCCCCACAACAAGGTGACGCCGGCAGTTCTCAAGGCTCGCTTCGAATCCGCTGCCGAGAAAAACGGCCATGGCGATCTGACGGAGAAGTTCACGGTAGAGACTCCCCAGGGCACCTTTGAGCTGGGCCATGGGGCGCTTGCCATCGCTGCCATCACCAGCTGCACCACCGCTACCGACGCCGCCATGGTCATCGGCGCCGGCCTGGTGGCCAAGAAGGCCTCTGAGCTTGGGTTGGCTCCCAAGCCCTGGGTCAAGAAGGTGCTGGCTCCTGGCTCCCATGCCACCTCGCTCTTGCTTGAGCGGGCCGGCCTGCGAGAGCCCCTGGAATCTTTGGGCTTTTATACCTGCGGCTTTGGCTGCATGAGTTGCATTGGCAACTCGGGAGACATTCTGCCTTGCCTGCGCCAGTGGGCTTCCGAGGCCGAGCTTACCAGCGTGCTTTCGGGCAATCGCAACTTTGATGGGCGCATCTCTCCCGATGTGGCGCAAAACTATCTGGCGTCCCCTGCGCTGGTGGTGGCCTATTCGTTGGCGGGCACCATGGATGTGGACCTTGCCACGGAGCCTGTGGGCTTCTCGGCAGCAGGGGAGCCGGTGCTGCTTGACGACTTGTTGCCCTCCACCGAGGAAGTAGACCAAATCCTGTCGCAAGTGGTGGACCAGTCGCTCTATGAGGAGGGCACTGCGCACCTGATGGAGGGCTCGGCCGCCTGGAAGCTCATCGAGGCATCGCCGTCTGCCACCTACGACTGGGATCCAAGCTCCACCTATATCCGCCGTCCTCCCTATTTTGAGATCGCCACCGCACAAGATGCCATAAAGCTCGATAAGGCTCGCTGCCTGGTGTCTCTGGGCGATTTTGTCACCACCGACCACATCTCTCCTGCGGGCGCCATCGCGCTTGCCTCGCCTGCGGCTGCCTATCTTGAGGCCCATGGGGTGGAGCCGGCCCAGTTCAACACCTATGGCGCACGCCGAGGCAACCACGAAGTCATGGAGCGGGGCACCTTTGGTAACGTCAAGCTTGAGAATCGCTTGGCCGAGGGCGAGAAGGGCTGCGTGACCCGCGACTTTACCGACGACACCCTCAAAAGCATCTGGGATGCCAGCCGCTCCTATGAGGAGGCCGGGGTCCCTTTGGTGGTGTTGGCCGGCGCCATGTATGGCAGCGGCTCCAGCCGTGACTGGGCCGCCAAGGGCCCGCTGCTCCAAGGGGTGCGTGCCGTCATAGCGGAGTCCTTCGAGCGCATCCACCGCTCAAACCTGGTGGGCATGGGCATTTTGCCGCTGGAGTTTGTGGACACCACGGCGCAGGAGCTGGGGCTGGACGGATCGGAGCTTTTCTCGGTAGCGCCCGTAGACTTTTCTTGCGGTCTGCCCAGCCCCGCCATAGTCGAGGTCAGCGCACTTAACAAGGCGGGAGAGACCACCGCTTTTGCCTGCCGGGTTCGTGTAGATACTCCTACCGAAGGCGCCTACATGGCCCAAGGCGGTATTCTTCCTTTTGTGCTGAAGTCTTTGAGCTAGGCCGTAGACATTGCAGCGTTGATCTCCTCTGCCCCGGCATTCTTTGAGAGCAAGGGGCAGGGGAGGCTTTTAAATGTGTGGGGCCTCGGTCATGCGCCTTGAAATCTTGGACGAAGCTCTCTATCCTTGCGAGATCTATGGCCATTGATAGGTAGGTAAGGGAGGTGCCTAAACAGTGAAACAATGTCCTCATTGCCATGCGTTGGTGTCAGATGCAGCCTGCGTCTGCCCCGCCTGTCATGCCGAGCTAGACCTCACCGCGGCGCTTCCCAGGCTTACGGGTTCCTACTGCCCCAGCTGCGGCGCGCTCGTACCCGAAGGTGCAGACACTTGCCCCAAATGCGGCATGTGGGTGGGAAAGCGGGAGCCCATGCGTGTGCCTACCAATATCCCCCTTACCGATCCTCTGCCAGGCGATCGTCAGGTAAATGCGGCTCCTGCTCCCGATGAGACCAACCAGCTACCTCGCATCGAGTCGGCTGTTCCCTCAGAGCACGACCTGCGCGACCCTTATCTGCGGGAGCGTCCCATTCGCATGCGTACCGTGATCGTGGCTGCCATCGCCTGCTTGGCCATCGTAGGCGGGGCCATCCTTCTTATCACCCACCCCTGGAACCCGGGAGCAGATCTGGGTGCAGCCACCCAGCCGGCAGACACTTCCAAGGCGGGGTTTCCTGGGGCCATCGACTCGCTCACCGGCCAAGACACCAAGGGGCCGACAGGGGAGGTCAAAAGCGGCGACGAGACCTCACATGACATTCTGCAAGAGGCCTATGAGAATCTAGGCGCCTATGCAAAGCAGCTCGACGATTCGGTGACAGCCCTGGAATCCAGGGGTTTCTCGGGTACTTCTGAGGAGCGTTCTGAAGGCTTTTCCAATGCTTCTACTTTGGGCGTCGAGATTTCCAACACCATCAATAAGATTCAAGAGGTGGACACTACCTCTGGCTCCTATCAAGATTCCAAAGACGAGCTTTTGAAGATGGCTAACTGGCTGCGCAACCGTTCGGATGCGGTGACGACTGCCTGGAAGCAGGCGGCTCAGAGCGAGAATCCGCAGTCGGTGCGCGAACAGGCCTTGAGCTCCATTCGTGGCGAGGCTGCTTCCTGGAGCACGATGTTTGAGAGCGCTTACGCCAATTTCTCGCTGCCAGAACCTGCGGCTCAGGCCAACTCCTAGAGTATTTAGGCTTTGTGGTGGACTCCCTTGGGTAATGCCGTTCCTGTGAACCCCATCCTCGCTTGGTAAAATCTCACAGAGACTGCCTTGAGGAGTTGATTTTTATGTCGCTATACCAGCCTGCCTATACGCCCGTGGGCGATGAAGTAGCTACCTTTACCACCAACAAGGGCACCATCGTAGTAGAACTCGACGGCCAGGGTGCCCCTGTGCATGTGGGCAACTTCGCAGAGCTTGCCAACAGCGGTTTTTACGATGATGTGAAGTTTCATCGCTATGTTCCTGGTTTTGTGATTCAGGGTGGTGACCCCAACACTCGCGAGATGGATCCTTCAGATGTGGCCGCTGGCCGTCCTGGCCCCGACGGCATGCCTGGCACTGGCGGTCCCGGCTATTGCATCGTGCACGAATATGATCGCAATCCCCGCAACAGCCATGAGGACGGCGCGCTGGCCATGGCGCGCTCGGCCATGCCAGACTCTGCGGGCTCCCAGTTCTATTTTTGTCTGGGTCCCCAGCATGGTTTGGACAGCGGGTATACAGTCTTTGGTCAAACCGTTGAAGGCAAGGACACCATCGGCGCCCTGCGTGCAGGCGACGTTATCGAGTCAGTGCGGGTAACCCATGGCGCTTCGGGTGAGCCTGTACTCTAACCACTAAATGTAGCGAGAACTATTCCAGAGGAGATTAGAGTGGATCAGCAAGCCTATCAAGCAGGACGTACCGCCTATATGAATGGCGATTATGCCATGGCGGTCACCATGCTTTCGGCAGCTAAAAACCCCGGCGAGATCTATGGCGCCGCAGACCATATGCGTGGCAATGCCTTGATGAAGCTGGGTCGCTACGAGGAGGCTGCTGAGGCTTATGCCGCGGCCTTGGAGGACCATTCCTACGGCAAAGCCGGTGCCCTCAACACCAACCGCGGCCGCGCCCTTGCCGCTGCAGGCCAGGATGGCGCTGCCATCGCAGCCCTCACCGCTGCCATGGCAGACTCTTCCTACACCAACCAGTACAAGACCAAGATCGCCCTGGGCAAGATCTACGAGCGCCAGGGGCAGATGCGCGAAGCCGGCGCAGCCTATCGTGCCGCCGCCATCGATGAGAACAATCCCGATCCTGCAGTGGCGCTGCTCTCGTTGGGCCGCTGCTTTATGGAGCTGGGCCGGCCGGTAGATGCCGTGGAGGCCTACCGCACCGCTCTCGATTTTTCTGCCCCGCAAACCTCCCAGGCTCAGATCTATGCGCTTCTGGGCGAGGCTTTTGTTGCTGCAAGCCGCATGCAGGAGGCCTTGGACGCTTTCAACCATGCTACTCAAGACGGTTCCTATAACCTCACCCCTGCCCAGCGCGCTTCTTATACGGCGGCCCAAAACGCAGTAGCTGCCCTTACAGGGCAGCATGGCGGCGAGACTGACGCTATGCTGGCCGCAGCCGGCTATGGCGGCAGCGGCGCCATCGACCCCTTGGATCCTCTGGGCAAGTCTGGCGAGTTCATCCCTTCGCCTGAAGACACCGGTTTCTTCGAGGTCTCCGAGCAAGATCTGGTGGCTGCCGAGAAGAAGCAGGCCGAGCAGTCCCGCAAAAAGAAGCACACGGGTCTCAAGGTGGCCATCATCATCTTGGTCGTGTTGGCAGTTGTGGGTGGCGGCCTGGGCTTTGCCTATTGGAGGGGCTATGGCTGGCCTATGGCAGAAGACACGGTGAACGAGCTGTTCTATGCCAAGACCGACGGCACAGATACCGCCGCCTACTTGGCCCCTTCGCTCTCTGACGATCAAAAGAAGTCCATCGAGGCTATCCTGCCCAGCAATGCCCAGCTCAAGATCGATGGCATTGACCGCTCCACCAACTCCACCACGGTGGCCTGCACTGCCACACTGCCCGAAGGCGGCTCTCAGGCCTACACCATCACGCTGGTGCGCGACGGCTTGGGCTGGAAGGTCTCTGACGTGCAGCTATCCTTTGATTCTCAGTCCTCTGCAACCTCCGGTACCACCACTACTACAGGCACAGTGGCCACTGGCTCTGATGCATCCAGCGACGCTGGCTCTACGGGCGCCAGCGATACCTCTACCGCTGGTTCTAACGCTGCAACACCCACAAACTAGCAGGTAGCTCATCTGGCGCTTATCTAGCACGCAGCAAGCTACCTCACCCACGTTGTATCTTCTTATTAGGATTTCTTCCTAATGCATGTTCCCAAGGGATTGGTGCTATGTCGATTCTCGACAACATCTTCGGCGAATACGGTGGCGACCTCGCCATAGACTTGGGTACTGCCAACACCTTGGTGGCAGTACGCGGCGAAGGCATCGTGCTCAACGAACCTTCCGTGGTCGCCATCGATCGCAACGAGGAGCGCGTGCTTGCGGTTGGCGTTGACGCCAAGCGCATGGTGGGGCGTACTCCCGGCTCCATTACTGCTATCCGCCCGCTCAAGGACGGCGTCATTGCAGACTTTGATGTTACAGAGGTAATGCTTCGCTATTTCATCGAGAAGGCCCGTGAGCGCCGTTATCCCTGGTCGCCTAGGCCCCGAGTGGTGGTTTGCGTGCCATCGGGCGTCACCTCTGTAGAGAAGCGCGCCGTGTTCGAGGCCACCATTCAGGCGGGGGCTCGCCAAGCGTACCTCATCGAAGAGCCTATGGCAGCTGCCATCGGCGCAGACCTGCCTATCGAAGACCCCACCGGATCCATGGTGGTAGACATTGGCGGCGGTACCACTGAGGTGGCAGTGATCGCCATGGGCGGCATCGTGGTGTCCCAATCCATCCGCACTGCCGGTGACGAGTTTGACCAAACCATCCTCGAGCACGTGCGCAATGCCTATAACCTCTCCATTGGCGAGCGCACGGCAGAAGATATCAAGATCAAGGTGGGATCTGCTGCACCTCTCAAAGAAGAACTTGACGTCGAGGTGAACGGTCGCGATGTAATGAACGGTTTGCCCAAGACCGTGCGCATCGAGTCTGAGGAAATTCGTCGTGCGCTCAACCGCCCTCTCGATGAGGTCACCAAGGCAGTGAAGGATGCCTTGGATGTCACTCCGCCAGATCTTGCCAGTGACTTGATGTATTACGGCATTATGCTCACCGGCGGTGGCGGCATGCTGCGCGGCCTCGACCAGCGTCTGCGAGAAGAGACCGGCGTGCCGGTAAATGTGAGCCCTACCGCTCTGGAAAACGTGGTTAACGGTTGCGCTAAGGTTCTCGAGGCCAACGCCCTGTCCGGCGGCTTCGTGCAAAGCTCGGCTCAGTAGGCGGCAGCATGGCTTCTAGAATGCCCCAGGCTCCTGGCGTCAAGCGGGAGCCTTCATCGCCTGTGCGCCTAGTGGTTGTTCTTCTCGGTATCTCACTGGTGCTTTTCACGCTTTCGGTGCGAGAAGGCGGCACTGGGCCTATCTCTACAGTTGAAGGAGCGGTGCAAGTGGTATGCGCGCCCTTGCGCTATGTGGGAGCAGTGGTTTGCTCTCCTTTCACTGGTCTCTCTAACCTGGGCGCCAACCTTACGGCGGACTCCGAGACGCTCTCTGAGCTCAAAGCTCAAAACGAGAAGTTGTTGGCAGAGAACGCCCAGCTCAAAGAGTCGGCACAGGCAGCCAACAGGCTCGAGGGCTTGTTGGAGCTCCAGGACAACTACAACCTCAAATCCACCGGGGCCAGGGTTATCTCGGGCTCGCTTGACTCCCTTAGCTCCACCATCACTATCGACAAGGGGTCTTTGCAAGGTATCGCGGTGGGCATGCCTGTGACAGACTCCATGGGCATCATAGGGCAAGTGTCGGCAGTGAGCCCCACCTCTTCGCAGGTGCGCCTGATCACCGACGATCGCTCCTCGGTTTCGGCCATGGTGCAAGAGAGCCGTGCTCAAGGGCAGGCGCAAGGCCAGGGGACCGATATGCTCCAGCTCAATCTGGTACGCGCTGACCAATCGGTGTCGGTTGGCGACCTGGTGGTCACCAGCGGCCTTGACGGGGTCTTTCCCAAAGGCTTGCTTATAGGCACCATCACCTCTGCCGACAAGCCTTCTGGTGCCCTGTACTACAACATTTTAGTAAAACCGGCGGCCTCGGTGTCCAATCTTGAGGAAGTGTTGGTCATCACTTCATTGACTGACGACCAGACAGCCTCTGCCAGCGATGTGGCCGCTGCTGACGCCCAAGAGGCCGGCAAAGCCCCCGCGCAAAGCAACGCGCCCGCCTCAACTGGAGGCGCTGCCTCTTCTACAGGGGCTTCTCGAGAGGGCGCTCAGAGTGCAGCCCAAGCTCAAAGCGGAGCTGCCGGCGAAGGCAATGGCGACGCTCAGTCGAGCTCCGATGGATCGCAGAGCCAAGGTTAGGAGGGATCATGGTCGTCAATGACACCAATGCGCGTCGCAAGGTAGCGCTTGTCTCTTTTGCCATCTGCGCGGCATGCCAAGTGATCTTGGCTCCCAACCTGCCTCTTGCCAATGGGCGCCCCAACTTCATGCTCATCTTTGCTGGTCCCATGGCTCTCTGCTACGGAGGCACGTTTGGTATTCTAGCCTCCTTTGGAGCCGGACTCTTCTTTGACATTGTGAGCTCGGGTCCTGTAGGCCTGATGGCTTTCTTGTTCACGCTGATGGCAGCCGTCATTGGCCGAGAAGACCGCAACGTCATAGCTGACGCCACTCCTCAGGCCCTACGCATCTTCTGCTTGGCGGCACCTGCGGTGGAACTGGCCTCTCAGCTGGTGCTCATGGCCATTGGGCAGGGGGGCACGCTTTTGGATACGCTTGGTCTTCGCTGGCTTCCGGCCTCGGTGCTCGACATAGTCTTCTTTCTGCCCTTTTTGCTGTTCTTGTCCCGCACCGGCTCGCGCTCACCTCAACTCGGGAAAAAGAAGACAGGTGCCCTTAAGCGCAGCAAGATTTCTACCCGGGGTCTTTAGGGACGTAGAGTCCGCACCCCTCAAGGGATTGGTTTATGGAGCTCGGTACTCTCACTATTGTCATTATCGCAATCATCGCCCTGGCAGCCATCGTGGCGGTACTGGTGGTGGTGTCTGCTAAAAACGGCCGCTTCAAGGTGGACATTGGTGGTCAGACCCCCCGTGCTGCCGGCGGTAGCGACACTTCCTCAGAAACCGGTTTCAAGGGTCGCATCGCTGGATTGGGTTTAGCGGCTGGAGGCGTGCTCGCCGTGTTGGCAGGGCGTATCTGGGCCATGCAGCTCATGAGCGGCGACGAGTACGTCAAACAGGCCGAGAATAACCGCACCCGCACAGTGACCACCTCTGCTCCTCGCGGCCGTATTCTGGATCGCAATGGCAATGAGCTGGTGACCAATCGCCCCTCACTCACTGTAGTCGCTCAGGCGGATGTGGCCGACGAAGAGCGGGAAATCGTATTATTGGGCGATCTTTTGGGCATGCCGGCCATGGCAGTGAAGCGCAAGATCCAAGACACTACTGAGGGTGCTCAAAGCGCACGCACGGTGGCGGTGGACGTGCCTCGCCGGGTGGTGGCTTACCTGGAAGCTCACCCTGACCTGTTTCCTGGTGTTACTGTGCAACAGCGCACGCAGCGCTATTACCCTTACGGCACGGTGGCGGCCCATGTGTTGGGCTACACCGGCACTGTGAGCCCAGACCAGCTGGAGGCCACCAATGAGGACGAGGGGACCATCCAGTATGAGTCGGGCGATATCACCGGCCAAGCAGGTGTTGAGTACCAATATGAGTCTGTGTTGCAAGGCATCCGCGGTGAGCAGCAGGTCTTTGTAGATGCCAATGGCGATGTTACCGGTTATGCCACCTCGGTGCCTGCCACTGCAGGCTCAGATGTTGAGCTGACTATCGACATAAATATTCAAAAGGCAGCCGAGGAAGGGCTGCTTCATGCCATCGACAAGGCCCATGCTCTGAACAATAAGGCTACGGCAGGTTCGGTGGTGGTGCTCGATGCTACCAATGGCGACGTGTTGGCTATGGCCAGTTATCCAGAGTTTGATCCTTCCATCTTTGTGGGTGGCATCTCCAATGACGACTGGCAGGCCCTCTCTGACGAGGCGTCGGGCTATCCTCTCATGGATCGCGCGGTTACCGGTACCTATGCCTCTGCTTCGACCATCAAGCCTCTTTCCGCACTCGCAGCGCTCAATGCAGGGCTGGCCACGGAGGGTTCCACCTATAACTGCACCGGCTTTTGGACTGGCTTTGGCGAAGCTTACGGCCAGTATTGCTGGGATCACAACGGCCATGGGATCATGGACGTGCGAAACGGCATCGTTTTCTCCTGCGACACGGTGTTCTACGAAATAGGCAAGGCATTCTTCGAGTCAGATGACAAAGAGGGCCTCCAAAAGACCTACAGCCGCTGGGGCTTGGGAGAAGGCACGGGCATCGACCTGCCTGGCGAGGCGGTAGGCCGTGTGCCTACGGCTCAGTGGAAGCAAGACTATTTCAAAGACTACTCTGCCGATGACCGGGCATGGCGAGGTGGAGATACCACCAACCTGGCTATCGGCCAAGGCGACATCTTGGTCACCCCGCTTCAGATGGCCTGTGTGTACATGGGCATTGCGAATGGGGGTACCATGTGGACTCCCCACGTGCTCAAATCGGTAGGCTCTAAAGAGGGCAGTGGCACGTTGGTGGACTATCAGCCCTCCAAGCTCCGCGAAGTAGAAGAAGACGCAGAATACTTGGCCTATGTTCAAAGTGCTCTGGAAGGCGTGATCTACGAAGAAGATCCAGCAGTCACCGCCCACTTCACCAATCTGCCGGTAAAGGTTGCAGGCAAGACCGGCACGGGCGAGAAAGCGGGCAAAGACCCTACCGCATGGTTCTGTGCCTATGCCCCAGCTGACGATCCCAAATACGTCGTCTGTGCCGTCATTGAAGAGGGCGGATTTGGCTCTACAAGTGCCATGTATGCTGTGCGCGATACTCTGGGCGCCATCTATAACAGTCCCGACGATGCCACGGTCACTTCGTCGGCCAGCGTGAGGTAGGGGAGGCGAGTTTATGGCTTCGGTACGGCAAAGAAAGACACCACGTCACGGGACTGGCGTTCAAGACCCTGGATTCTCAGAGATGGTCTCCAGCCTCTTTGGAGGCGAGGCGGGAAAGCGTCCGGGAGGCGCCAAGGCTCGCATGCCTCGAGCTAAGGGAATTCTTTCAGAAATTTATCGCCCAGTGCTCTTTAGCTCTCTGGCGCTAGTGGCCTATGGCCTGTTGGTGGTATGGTCTGCCTCCCTTACCATTGCAGAGGCGTCTTTGCCCCGTCAACTGGTGGGTTTCGCTCTGGGTCTTGTGGCAGCTGCTGTCATCTGGCACTACGATTATCGCAATCTGGCAAATTACACCACTGCGCTACTCATCGCGGACATCATTTTATTTATATTGCCCATGATCCCTGGCTTGAGCTACTCGGCCAAAGGCATGGCCGGGTGGATCCAAATACCCGGTATTGGCCTGCGCTTTCAGCCCTCAGAGCTCATGAAACTTGTCACCATCTTTCTCATAGCTTCTGTGGCGGCCCAGTACAACGGCAAGATCAAAGCGTTCTCTGATTATTGCAAGCTCTGCGGCACCCTGCTTATTCCCTTTCTCTTGCTGCTCACTCAAGATTTGGGCACTTCCCTTATCGTGTTGGTGGCAGGGGCCTCCATCATCATCTGCGCAGGGGCCAAAAAGGAATGGGTTATTCCTACTGTCATCCTTATTGTGGTGGTGGCGGCACTGGTGATCTTTTGCTCGCTTACCCCGGGGCTCCCAAACATCCTCAAGGAGTATCAGCTCAAGCGCCTCATCGTCTTTGTGGATCCTTCAGTGGATCCTTCAGGCGACGGTTACAACCTTCAGCAAGCAAAGATCGCCGTAGGATCCGGTGGTTTTCTGGGAAAAGGCATAGGCCACGCTTCTCAGGCCGGACAGGGATTCTTGCCTGAGGCCCATACAGATTTTGTCTTTGCCCTTCTGGCAGAGGAGTTTGGTTTTGTGGGCGCCATGGTACTGTTGGCGCTCTTTGGCTGGCTCATGTTCTCGGTAGTGCGCCTGGCCCAAACCATCGAGCTGCCCTTTGGCAAGCTCGTGTTGGTGGGCGTGGTGGCCATGTGGGCTTTCCAGCTGCTGGAAAACGTGGGTATGTGCCTAGGAATCATGCCTATCACCGGCATCCCTTTGCCCTTTATCAGCTACGGTGCCTCTTCTATGGTGGTGCAGCTCTCAGCAGTAGGGATGGTGCAGTCAGTCTATCGCCACCGCACCAAGGCAGCCTAGGTGGGTATCGGCAACCGGCTGCGCTATGATTCATAGATTCAGGCCCGTTTTCTAGGACGATTGACGTCTAAAGGAGTTGTCTATGGCCTCTCGTGGCATGTCGTTTGACAGGATTAAAGAGGTGTTTGATGCCGGCAAGCAGGCTGAGGCAGCCCGCAAGGAAGCCGTGCGCATCGCCGTGGAACTCTCGCCCGGCGCTCCTGATTCGTTGGTCTTTGCCCTGAAAGACGCGCTAGTTCCCCAGACGGCTCAGGCCATGATCCATGTAGGCGCGCTGGCTTCGAACGAGCCCATCCTGGTAAACCCCGAAGCGGATCTCTGCATCATCCTCTGCGGCTCTGAAACCTCCCTCACCCGGACCTGCGCTAGGGGCTGGGCCAAGGCGGGCGTTCCTGTGTGCCTTCTGGCGGAGAGCTCGCTGGACGTTCCAGAGACCGGCATTTCTGCGGGCGTTGAGCCTGCCTGTGCTGTCGCCACAGATCCCAACCGCGCGCTGGCCCTGCTGTCTCAATGGATGGTAAGAGCTACCGAGAAGGGCCCCTCTCTGGCCATGGCATTTCCCTTTTGTAGAAAAGCCCAGGCAAACTCTGATATCCTCTCCTGTGCCGCTGCCAATGCAGGAGTAGGCGCGGTGGATTTTATCAAGGGTGCGGACTTTCCGGTAATGTGTGCCACTGAGTCTTCGATGGCGTTGCGTATCGCTGCGCTTTACGGCTATGCCCCTGGCCCTGCGCGCACCCCGGAGATCGCCTGCGTGGTGGCAGGGGGCCTGCTCATGCGTTCGGTGGCACGCGCTGCCACCCATAGCTTCCCCAAGATCTCCTGGGTTCTCAAAGGCTTTATTGGTTGGGGAGGCACCTACCTCACGGGCCAGCTGCTTTTGGCGCGCTATGAGGCAGGCGAAGCTTTTGACGAGAAGCTGGCCTGGGGTTTGGAGCGCCTTAAAGAGGTGGCCTATGAGATGGGCCAGCGTGCGCGCACTCTTACCGGCTCGCTGGTGGAGGTCGAGCCTGGCGCCCTTTATTCTGACGGGTCACAGGGGTCTTCTTTGGCCCGCACTGCAGATGTGATCGATGTGGTGGTGGCTCCCGAGCCAACCCAATGGTTTGAGATTGGACAGGAAGGCAACGCCTAATGCGTCTCCCCAAAACCAATAGCTTCGCCCAAATCGAGCCTTTGCTAGAGCATGTGAGCAAGCCTGCTCGCTACCTTGGCCACGAATGGGGCCTCGAAGAGATAGAGCCAGAGGCCTTCTCTCTGTGCATGGTGTTTCCCGACGTCTATGAGATCGGCTTGCCAAATCTTGGTGTAGCTATTCTCTATAGGGCGGTGAACTCGGTTCCCGGCCTTGCCTGCGAGCGCTGCTATCTGCCTTGGCCTGACATGGCAGACCTCATGCGCGGACACGACGTGCCCCTTATGTCCTTGGAGAACGCCTACCCGGTGGCCTCCTTCGACGTGGTGGGCTTCTCCATCGCCCATGAACTGGCAGGCACCAACGTGATGGAAGCCCTGGACCTAGCCCACATTCCTGTTTTGGCCTCTGATCGAGCGCAGGATGATCCCATCATCATTGCGGGTGGCCCCGGCATCTGGAATGCCGAGCCTCTGGTGCCTATGATCGACGCTTTTCTCCTAGGAGAGGGCGAAGAGTCTATCGTCGAGGTGACCCAGAAGGTAAAGGCTGGTCGCGAGGCTGGTCTTTCTCGGCAAGAAATCATTGCAAGCTTGAAAGACGTGCCAGGCACCTATGTACCTTCGCTCTATGACTATCGTTATGACGAGGCGGGTACCAGGTTTGGCTACGCGGTTCCCAAAGAGGGCTCTGGCGCCCCTGAGGTGGTCTATAAGCGTGTGGCCAATGATTTTGCGGCCAGTGACGCTACCTGCGGGGCCATTGTGCCGGCAATGGAGACGGTGCAAGACAAGCTCTCGGTTGAGGTGCTGCGAGGCTGTGCTCGTGGCTGTCGCTTTTGCCAGGCTGGCATCACCTATAGGCCGGTGAGGGAGCGCTCGGCAGACAGCGTCGTGGCGGCTTGCGTAGAGGGACTTCAAAAGACCGGGTATGAAGAGGTTTCACTCATGAGCCTCTCGACTACCGACCATTCCCAGTGCGCCCAGATTCTCCACCGCTTGAATCAGCGGCTTGCTGGCGAGGGCGTGCGTGTCTCTATTCCTTCTCAGCGTTTGGATTCCTTTGGCGTGGAGATGGCCTTGGAGGTGGCCGGCGCCAAGCGCGGCGGGCTCACCTTTGCTCCGGAGGCCGGAAGTCAGCGACTCCGCGACATAATCAATAAGAACGTCACCCAAGAAGACTTGGAGCGGGCTGCCACCAACGCCTTTGAGAATGGCTGGCAGCGCATGAAGCTCTACTTCATGATGGGCCTTCCCGGCGAGACCGACGAGGATATCGTGGCCATCGCTCAGCTGGCCCAAAGGGTGATAGACATTGGCCGCGAGATCCTTCCCAAGGGAAGGCGCGGTGGCTTGGGCGTCACCATCTCGGTAGGCGTCTTCGTGCCCAAAGCCCACACACCCTTCCAGTGGGTGGGTCAGCTCTCTCAGGCCGAGGTCAAAAGGCGCCAGCAGCTGTTGCTCTCCTCGGTTCATGACCGTGCCATCAAAGTCAATACCTTCGACTCGGATGCGGCGGTGTTGGAGTCGGCCCTCTCAAAGATGGGCCGCGAGGGCTTCGATCTTATCTACAACGCTTGGAAGAGGGGCTGCCGCTTCGACGCCTGGAGCGACCAGTTTGACTTTGAAGCCTGGTGCGCGGCGGCTTCTGCCTGCGGCTTTGACCTGGATGAGATCGCACAGACCGAGCTTTCTTTAGATGCGCGGCTGCCTTGGGACCACACCAGCCCTGGCGAGTCCAAGGGCTTCCTCAAGCGCGAATGGCGTCGGGCGCTGGAGGGAAAAACCACCCAGGACTGCACTCGCGACAGCTGCGCTGGGTGCGGCGTGTGTCCCACTTTGAAGGTAGACAACTTACTGGCACAGGAGCGCTGATGGAAGAGCCCACTCGTTTTGTCCTGCGCGTCAACTATAAAAAGACCGGTCGCCTGCGCCATCTGGGCCACCTAGATCTCTTGAGGGCACAGGAGCGCTCCATTCGCCGGGCGTCGCTGCCGTTCTGCCTTACTCAGGGCTATTCGCCTCGCATGAAGTGTGCTTATTCGGCGGCGCTGCCGGTAGGGGCGGCTTCGGAGCATGAGTATTTCGACCTTTCCCTCTCCAGCTACCTGGAGCCGGAGGAGGCCCTTGCCAGGCTTCAGCGCTCCACTCCCCAAGACCTGGCTCCCATCGCGGCTGCCTACGTGGACCCCCACTCCCCAGCGCTGGGCGCCTGGCTCGATCGCAGTCGGTGGCAGCTGGATCTGGCTACCCAGGCTTCTGCCCACGCCCTTGCAGAGGCCCTGACTGCACTGGCCGAGAAGGGCCAGCTTACCTACCTGCGAGGCCGCAAGGAGAAGAAAGTTGACCTGACGTCTACCCTGGTAGGCTGGACGGTAGAGCCTCGGCAGCCTGGTTGGCTGAGAGTGGTGGTAGACACCCGCTCTTCCAATGAAGGGGCGCTGCGTCCTGAGGTGCTGGTGAGGGCTGCCTTCGATGATGCGGCGTTGGCCGGCGAGACTCTCGAAGCCTGTCATGTAGAGCGTTTAGGCCAATGGCACGAAGAAAAAGACGGCAGCCTTGTGAAAGCTCTGTGAGAGCCAGATTCCGGGCTAGAATAGTCCGGATAGACAAGTAGGAGACTGCCTGTGGGAAAGTCCTGTGAAACCGGAGTATTCCTTGCCGGTTTCATTGACTGTGCCCCCGTTCGGTCCTATTATGGTCAACTGTTGCACTCACCTCGCAATGAAGGGTTCGATCACATGTACGCAATCGTTTCCACTGGCGGCAAGCAGTATAAGGTTGCCAAGGGCGACGTCATCGACGTCGAGAAGCTCGACGCGCAGCCTGGCGATCAGGTCTCCCTGGACGTCCTCCTGCTCGCTGATGGCTCCACCACCACCTCTGATCCTGAGGCCCTGGCCTCTGAGAAGGTCGTTGCCAAGGTGGTAGACCAGCACAAGGCCCCCAAGGTCACTGTGTTTAAGTTCCACAAGCGTAAGCGCTACCAGCGCACTCGCGGTCATCGTCAGCAGCTCACCACCCTCGAGATCGTCGAGGTCCCCGGTGACGTTGAGGCTCCGGTTTCCGCCTCCACCGCAGAGTAACTTTGAGAACCCTCACCAGATAGGCAGGTAGCACCATGGCACATAAGAAAGGTCTCGGTTCTTCTCGTAACGGCCGTGACTCCAACGCCCAGCGTCTGGGCACCAAGATCTTTGGCGGCCAGTCCATCAAGACCGGTCAGATTATCGTCCGTCAGCGTGGCACCCACATCCACCCCGGTGAGAACGTGGGTATTGGCCGCGACGACACTCTCTTCGCTCTCAAAGACGGCGTGGTAGAGTTCACCCAGGGCGACAAGCACAAGGTGCACGTGCGCCCCGTCGAGGCCTAAGGCCTCGGATCTTCAATCCAGCACGCATCCGGGACCTCCGCACGCACGGAGGTCCTTTTTTATCTCTGTTCAGGCTCGCCGCTTGAGGATGGCTAGAGCGGGTAGAGACCTTTAGCTCCCGGTCTTTTGGAGGGTCCCATGCCTCAATTTACCGATGTTTCTCGAATCAATGTCTGCGGCGGCAACGGCGGTGCAGGCTGTATGAGCTTCCGTCGTGAAGCCCACGTGCCCAAGGGCGGTCCCGATGGCGGCGATGGCGGCGATGGCGGCGACGTCATCCTAGTGGCCGACCCTCAGCTCTCATCGCTCATCGATTATCGCTACAAGCATCACTTTCGGGCTACCCGCGGCACCCATGGCCAAGGCGCGCGCAAGCATGGCGCCAATGGCGACGACCTCTTCTTGCGAGTTCCCTTGGGTACCCAGGTGCGCGAGCTCGACCCTGAGACCATGGAGCCTCTCTATGAGATCGCAGACCTCACACAGCCCGGCGATAGGGTGGTAGTGGCTCCTGGCGGCAAGGGGGGCCGGGGCAACATCCATTTTGTGACCTCGGTGCGTCGTGCACCTGCTTTTGCCGAGAAGGGTGAGCCTGCCAGGGACCATTGGATCGAGCTGGAAATGAAGCTCATGGCCGATGCCGCGCTGGTAGGCATGCCTTCCGTCGGCAAGAGCTCCCTCATTGCGCATATGAGCGCCGCTCGCCCCAAAATCGCAGACTATCCCTTTACCACCCTCGTGCCCAACCTGGGCGTGGTGTCGGTAGGGGATGACTCCTTCGTGGCAGCAGACGTTCCCGGACTGATCGAAGGTGCTAGCCAAGGCAAGGGTTTGGGCCATGAGTTCTTGCGCCATATCGAGCGCACTGCCCTTATCATTCACGTGGTAGACGTCACTGGCGGCTTTGAGGGCCGCGATCCTGTGGAGGACTACGGGATCATCAATGGCGAGCTGGCAGCCCATGGCCCCGAGCTAGCCGATCGTCCCATGATTGTGGTGGCCAACAAGGTGGATATGCCCAACACCTCAGAGGCAGTGGCTCGCCTGCGAGAGCGCGCCCTGGCAGACGGCCACGAGTTTTATGCGGTGTCAGCAGTGACCGGCGCCGGCATTCGCGAGCTTGAGCATGGGGCTGCCCGTCAGGTGCACGAGTTGCGCTCCGCCATTGTGGGATCACCCGAGCCTCGCAGCTTTACCCCTATCTGGGAAGAGCGTCGCCAAAAACACGATCGTCAAATCCGCATCACCAATCTGGGCGGTGGCGTATGGCGAGCTTCGGGCACCAACCTGGAGCGCATGGTGGTGCAAACAGACTGGGACAACGAGGAGGCGGTGACCTACCTGCAGCATCGCTTTGGCCGCATGGGCTTCGACGACCTACTGGCCAAAGCTGGCGTCAAGGGAGGCGACGAGGTTCGTGTCCTCGATTTCGCCTTCGAATATGAGGGCGCCCCAGAGGAGGATGAAGAAATGGCTTCAGAGGACGAGCCGAGGCTCTGTGCTTTGAGGTCGACGACTCAGAGCAGGAGGCCTAATGAAGGCTCCCGACCAGCTCGATCATGTCATAGTGGCCAAGGTAGGCTCCTCTACCTTGGTAAATGGTCAGGGCGCCATAGACCAAGAGTATCTCTCTAACCTAGTGGACCAGCTGGCAGAGCTTGCGCGGCTGGGGTATCGGCCGGTGCTTGTAAGCTCCGGAGCTGTGGCCGTAGGCATGGAGCGCTTGGGCATCGCTTCTCGGCCGCAAGAGATCCCGGCTCTTCAAGCCTGCGCTTCTGCGGGCCAGGCAGCGCTTACCGAGGTCTATGCAGAAAAGCTTGCACAGCAGGGCATCCCCTGCGGGCAGGTGCTGCTTACTCGGCGCGATGTGACCGATCGCCGCGGGTATCTCAATGCTCGCAACACCTTTGATTATTTGCTTACTTTGGGCGCCATTCCCGTGGTGAATGAGAACGACACCGTGGCAGCCTACGAGTTTGTCTTTGGCGACAACGACATGTTGGGAGCCATCGTGGCGTCGCTGGTAAACGCAGAGCGCTATGTGATCCTCTCAGATATCGATGGGCTCTACGATGCCAATCCTCAGACCCACCCAGAGGCGAGGCTGGTAGAAAAGGTGGATGTTATCACCCCAGAGCTCATGGCCACTGCCGGAGGCGCCGGGTCGCAGGTGGGTACCGGCGGAATGGTCACCAAGCTTCGGGCAGCCCGTGCGCTGTTGGCGGCTGGCATCCCATGACTATCACTGAAGGAAAGCGGCCCCATTCGCTGGTGGATGCGGTTCTCGGTTGCGGCAGGCGTACCGAGTTTGGTACCCCTGGCGCTCCTCGTGAGCAGGCACGCAAGCTATGGATTGGCGTTGCCAACAGGGCAGCTGGTACAGTGGAGGTAGATGAAGGTTGCGTGAGGGCTTTGCGCGACGAGGGGGCCTCGCTGTTGCCTGTGGGCGTTGTGGCGGTGGAAGGCACTTTTGAGCCCGGCGATGTAGTAAGCGTGGTGGGTCCTGAGGGTTCGCTGGTAGCGCGCGGCATCACTCGCTACAGTGCCGAGGATCTGGGCCGTTGCCGAGGTCTCACCTTGGACGTCATCGCCCGCTTCCTGCCTCAAATGTCAGACCAGCCCGCCATTCACAGAGACGAGCTTTTAGTCTTCTAGCAGCGCCTTTGCTGCCTACTCGAAGGGAGGCCCTATGGTCTTCGATGACAGTACCGCTTCCACTGCCGAGAAACCCTCGGCTGCCATCCTGTGCGCCACCCGTGCTCGGGAGGCCAAGGATGTGCTGGTAGCTCTTGGGGCCGCTGGCCGCTCACGGGCCATCCAAGCCTGTGCTGAGGCTATTCGCCGGGCCCAAGATGCCATCTCTGCCGCTAACGAGCAAGACATGAAAGCGGCCCAAGCGGCTTTCATGGCGCTGCCCCTGCAAGACAGGCTGCGTTTGGGCGCAGATCGCATCCAGGCACTGTGCGCCTCTATGGAAGAGGTGGCAGCAGCTGATGACCCTCTCGATCAAGTGGTGGGAGGTCGCAGGCTTCCCAGCGGAGTGGCGATGGAACAGGTTACGGTGCCTTTGGGAGTCGTAGCCATGATCTATGAAGCCCGCCCCAACGTCACTGGCGATGCCATTGCTCTCTGCCTGCGTTCCGGCAACGCCTGTGTGCTGCGGTCGGGGTCGGCTGCCATCAATACCTGCCGGGCCATTGTAGAGGCTGCGCGCCAAGGACTCGAGAATGTCAAGGTAGATCCCAATGTGATTCAGTTTGTGGATTCCGGTGATCGCCAGAGCTCGGTGGATCTCATGCATGCTGCCGGCCTTGTTGATCTTTTGATTCCCCGCGGCGGGGCCTCTCTTATCCACACTTGCGTGCAGGAGTCCACGGTGCCCACCATCGAGACCGGCACCGGCAATTGCCATATCTACTTGGAACGCACAGCCTCGGTCTCCATGGCCACCTCCATCGTGCTCAATGCCAAGTGCAGTCGCCCCGGTGTGTGCAATGCGGCCGAGAGTCTTCTGGTAGATCGCGAGGCCGCTACGCTGCTGTTGCCTCCCGTGCTGGCAGTCCTTCATGAGCAAGGAGTCGAGCTTGTGGGCGACGCTCGAGCCTGTGCGGTGGCAGAGGCTTCCGGTATACCCATGGAAGCTGCCACTGCCGACGACTGGGGCACCGAGTATCTGGACCTTAAGATGTCGGTCAAGGTGGTGGAGGGCGTCTCAGAAGCCGTCGCTCATATCAATCGCTACGGCACTGGGCACTCCGAGTGCATTGTCACCAACGATTACGAGGCTTCCCAGGTTTTCTTGACCCAGGTGGATGCAGCGTGCGTGTATGTAAACGCCTCTACGCGCTTCACCGACGGCGGCATGTTTGGGCTAGGCACAGAGATCGGTATCTCCACCCAAAAGATCGGTGTGAGAGGACCTATGGGCGCCTCGGCACTCACCACCACCAAGTACCTGTTGCGAGGCACGGGTCAGGTGCGCCTATGACCGCACCTTCTTCTACCCCCGCCTATCTGGTAGCTTCTGCCCAGCAGGCTGCCGGCGCTTCAGGGCTGCTGCATCTCAACGGCATCGATCTCCCTGCACTGCCTTATAAAGAGGGGGATCCCTGTCGTGTGGGCATCATGGGAGGCACCTTTGACCCTATCCACTACGGGCACCTGGTGGCCGCAGAGCAGGCGGCAGAAGACCTGGAGCTCGACGTAGTGATCTTCATGGCGGCGGGATCTCCTGCCTTCAAGCAAGACCGGAGGGTCTCGAGTTCTGAGGATCGCTTTGCCATGACCCTTCTGGCAACTGCGGACAACCCCCGTTTTGTGGCCTCTCGCTTGGAGATCGAGCGTCCAGGCATCACCTATACCGCAGATACGCTGGCCCAAATCGCTGCGGCCTATCCTTCCTCGGTGGAGCTCTTTTTTATCACCGGTGCCGATGCCGTGGTGGACATCGTCCACTGGCACGACGCGGCGCGCATTGCCTCGCTGGCCACGTTAGTGGGCGCCACTCGGCCCGGCTACGACCTAGAGCGTGCGCGGCAGGCCATCAACGAGTCACCCATCGACTTTCAGGTGATCTATCTAGAAGTGCCGGCTCTCGCCATAAGCTCCTCTTACCTGCGCCGCCGTTGTGCTGCAGGCCAGTCGCTTCGCTATCTGACCCCCGACACCGTATGCGGCTACATTCGCAAGCACCATCTCTATGGCTGGGAACAGGTCACCGGCGAGACCATGCCAAGCCAGAAGATCTCAGCCATCTTGCCTCAGTCCCCTCTAGATCCTCCCGTCTCGCCGGAAAGCCCTTCTGCTCGGGAGACAGGTAAGGAGCTCCATTGACCGCGAATCATTCCAAAGAGACTTGCGAAGAGCCGGGGACGCTGGATTACTTCCAAGCGCTGGTAGCAGCTCCTTCTCGGCTTGATGAGGCCCAACAGGCCCAGGTGGCCCAGCTAGAGGCAGACTTGGCGGAGCATATGGCCTCAAAGCCCAGGCGCCTGGCTCATTCGCTTTCTGTGGGGCATACGGCAGAGGCGCTGGCGCAACTCTATGGAGCAGATCCCTACAAGGCGCGGGTGGCTGGCATACTTCATGACTGGGAGAAGGTCCTGCCAGACGACACGTTGGTAGAGGAGGCCCAAGAGGCCCAGATCGACTTTGGGGTAGACCTTTATAAGGTAAAACCTTTGATTCATGGAGTGCTGGCGGCTCAGCGTCTTCCGGATCGCTACCCCTGGCTCGATCAGGAGACCCTTGATGCCATTGCGTGCCATACCACAGGAGTCAAAGATCCCGGCCCTCTTTCTCAAGTGCTCTTCGTGGCCGACGGCATCGAGCCTCTCAGGGGCTCCAAGGGCCCGCTGGACGCCCAGCGTTGCCTGGTGGGAAAGGCAAGCTTGTCAGAGCTCTATCTCACCAGCTTTTGCGACGGCATGGTTTACGTTATTGCTACTCGGCGCTATCTCTGGCCGGGTACCGTGGATATCTACAACGCCCTCATCCAGGCGTCGAAGGAGTCTAAATGAGCGATTCTTCCAATGATCAGACCCCTCGTTTCGAGGCAGCCTATGGCGGAGCGGTCGAGGCGCTCTCGGTGGCTCAGGTGGCCGCCTGCGCTGCCGACAGCAAGAAGGCCCAAGACATAGTGGTCTTAGATGTCACCGAGCTCTCAGACATGAGCGATTATCTGGTCATATGCACCACCACTTCCAACCCGCAAACCCAGGCGGTGCTCGAGGAGGTCAAAGACCAAGTGTCGGCCCAGCTCTCCGAGAAACCCTTCTCCATCGAGGGACGCGAGTCGGGCCACTGGATCTTGTTGGATTACGGGGCGGTCATTGTCCACATCTTCCAGCAGGACCTGCGCGACTACTATCGCTTGGAAAAGCTTTGGGGCGACGCGCCTCAGGTCCAGTTCTAGAGACGATACACAACCCTATGCGCTCCGGCCTCTGAGGAACCAGTCTCGATGAGCCTTTTGCCGGGGAAGTCTAAATATCAATATAATAAACTATTGCAGACCTTCGTCCTGGGGACGGGGGTCTGTTCCTTTGACCGTCTGCTCCCTAAGGCGCAGGTCGCGTCCATAGGCAATGGCGTCGCTCCCAAAGCGCTGTCTAATGGAATCTGCGGCCACATGGAGCTTTCGCTGTGCCTCTGCGTCTTGGGCCCGGGCTCCTGCGGCCTCTAGCTTGGATGCAGCTTCTGGTCTCTGAGCTGCCGATAGGGACGCGCCTTCCAGACTCGCCACATCGAAGAGGCACGGTTGGGCCTCGGTTGCGGGGATCTCTCCAAACCGAGAAACGCCCACCCCCACCAGCCGCACCGCGATGCCGGGATGCCAGACATCGTGAAGCAGTTCGATGGCGGCTGCGCCAAAAACCGCCTCGTCATCGGTGCAGCAGGCCAGTCGTTTTTGGGCAGTGCGTCCCTGGCCAAAATCAAACTTGAGCTTAAGGGTGACCTCAGACCCTGCCAGATGTGCTTTGCGAAGTCGGCTACCCACCATGGAGGCCACCGAGCGCACTGCAGCTTCTACGTCCTTTGCGCTATGGAGGTCTGTGGCAAAGGTGCGCTCGTTGCTCACCGATTTGGCGGGCTCCTGAAGATCTGGAGGCACTACGGGGCTCGCCTCGGTGCCTTGAGCCCGTGCTTGTAGCATGGGCCCTTGGACCCCCAAAAGGCGGCGCAGCATTTCTGCATTGGCACGGGCGAGCTGCCCTAAGGTGAAGATCCCCTCGGAATGGAGGGTTTTCTCGGTGGCAGTGCCTACGCCAGAGAGTGCGCGCACGGGAAGGGGGTCCAAAAAGAGATGCTCGGTGCCCGGAGGCACGCAGGTGAGGCCTCGGGGCTTCTCGCGCTCCGAGGCGATCTTGGCTACCGATTTGGTGGTTCCCAGGCCAATGGAGCAGGTGACGCCCAGGGCTGCCACCGCTTCCTGGATGCGCCGAGCGATGGCCACCGGATGCTCGTTGGAATAGCGGCCAGGGGTGATGTCAAAGAAAGCCTCGTCTACGGAGACCTGCTCTACCAGGGGAGTCTCGGCTTCGATGAGGGCCATCACCTGACGGCTCACTTCCCGGTAGCGCTCGTGGCGTCCCGGCGTCCATATAGCCTGGGGGCATAGACGCTCAGCTTGCGCACTGGCCATGGCCGAGTGCACGCCAAAGGCACGTGCCTCATAGCTGGCGGTGGACACCACGCCACGCCTGTGGGAATCGCCGCCCACAATGACCGGCTTGCCCCGCCATTGAGGATGGTCCAGCTGCTCCACCGAGGCAAAAAAGGCGTCCAAGTCCAACAAGCCAATGGCAGGTCCCTGCCAGGTGAACTGGGGCAGCTCCCAGGAGGGGGTAAGGGAGGCGAAATCTCGGTCAAAGGCAGAGCCTGGGCACTTGTCAAAGACCACGGGCGCCTCCTTCCTAAGCGAGAGGTAGGGTAAACGAGAAGACCGTGCCCCCTCGGCTGAACTTTCGCATTTGATGGTTCCACCCTGGCCTTCTATGATGGCCTTGGCGATGGGGAGACCTAGCCCATAACCGCCGGTGGAGCGGCTGCGGGCTTTGTCGGTACGGTAGAAGCGGTCAAAGATGTGGACAACGTCGTTGGGGTCGAGCACTTCACCAAAGTTGCGCACCGAGACCCGAGCGCGGTTTCGCGAGCCATCCTTTGCCACTGTCACATCTACTGAGTTACCTTTGTGGGAGTACTTCACCGCATTGTCTAGCAGGATCTTGACGACCTTCTCTGTCTCTTGGGCGTCGCCAGTCACGTGGATATTGGACTCTATATGCTCATCGATCATGCAGCCCGACTCGAAAGCTACCACGTCAAACTGCATGGTCATGCCCTCTACCAATTCAGAAAGATCCATATCCTCATGCCTGTAGATGGAACCGCCGGTGAAGTGGTTCTCGTCGGCGCGGGACAGTTCAAGGAGGTTGGTGACCAAACCACGCATGCGCTCAGCCTCGGTGTTTGTGGAGAGGATCCAGCGATGATCTTCTTCGGGGATCTTGGGAAGGTCGCTTTTGAGGATGCGGCTGTTGGCCAAAATGACCGCGAGAGGGGTCTTGAGCTCATGAGATGCGTCGGCTGTGAACTGGCGCTGGGCTTGCCAGGAAAGCTGCACCGGTCGCACGATCCAACAGGAGATGCGCCACATGATCACCGTAAGCACCCCCAAAGCTCCTAGGCCTACCATAATGTTGACGTTGAGCTGGGCGGAGGAGGCGGCGCCAATGCCTGTGGTGTTGGCGATGGCAATGCGGGTGCCATGGGGGAGTGCCCCTCGCTTCCACACGATGTCGTAATCGGGCAGATACCCCATGTCCTCAGTGGAGTCTTGAGCCACGTTGAGCACGGCTGAGAGCGCGCGGTGGCCAATGATGGCAGCGGTATCGTTGCTGGAGTATTTGCCGGACCTATCGATATCCACCCAAAATACGGCCATCTGACCATAAAAGTGCTGGTCGGAGCCGTCAGAAGAAGCGGTGAGCACGCCAATGTAGGGCCGGGTTGGGGTAGTGGTGTCGAGCACGCGGTCGAGCGAGGCGGTCACAAAGCGATTGAGCTGCTGCTGCGTCATGGTGTAGCTAAAGGCGTAAGCGCCAAAAAGCACAATGGCCAAAAGCGTCATAGTAAGAATGAGGAAGTTGCGCTGTAGCGATTTGAGCATGGGCGGCATCCACTCCTTTCCTGTCGTTCTTATGGTAACGCTCAGCAGCATCTCACTTAGCTCAAGGCGGGCTAAAAAAACGTCGCCCAGGAAAGTCCTGAGCGACGTGGTTCATCTATTGCTGCTAAAGGTTGCCTAATGGGCTCTCAGCCCAACTCCTCCAAGCGATAGCCAAGCATGCGAAGCGTGGTGATCTGGACCTCGGAGTTCAGGTGAGAGAGCTTCTTGCGCAGGAACGAGATGTAGGCCTCGGCCGAGTTCTCGGAGGTGTCGCCCTCGGTGCCCCAGATGGAGGTCAAAAGGTCATGTTTGGAGATCACGCGGCCGGTGGAGCTCATAAGCATGCGCATGACCTCGTACTCCTTTTGGGAGAGATGCACTTCTCGGCCACTGCAGCAAAGGTCATGGGTGTGCAGGTCCAAGGTGAGGTCGCCAAACTTCATCTCGTCGATGGGCACCTCGCCCTTGCGGCGGGAGATGGCACGGATGCGAGCCAGAAGCTCATCGGTGTCAATGGGTTTGGTCATATAGTCGTCGGCGCCGCAGTCTAGGCCCTCGATCTTATCGGTGGTCGAGGTCTTGGCGGTGACGATGATCACCGGGGTGGCGTTGCCGTCGCGGCGCAGCTGGTGGACTACCTCAAAACCGTCCATGGCAGGCAGCATGACGTCTAAGATGATGACGTCGTACTCATCGGTGCGAGCCAGCTCGTAACCGGTTTTGCCATCGTAGGCGGCCTTGGTGTGATAGCCGTCCTCATTCAAAATGTGGCACATGGCGTCGTTGAGGTTTTTCTCGTCTTCCACAACCAAGATGTTCATAGATCCTCCTTTTTGGCAAGACGCGCACAGGCGCGAAGACAGACGTGAGTACTGTCTTGTGGTTTCAAGGATGTACCCGAAATCTGAAATCAAGACAATCTCAAAGGAGATTTTTTTCAAATACCATAAAAAGGTCGGTAAGTGCGCTCTTTTTGGTGGCAGAAGACCTCTTGGGCAGCCGGGGGCTAAATCTTCAGGACTGCAACCTGTGGAGGGTCCTTGGGTATGAAACTCTTGGCTTCTCAGAGTAAGGTGAGTGGCTTATAGTGTGAGAGTTATGGCGCTCTCTCTGTGCCTTTGCTGCCCTTTCGTGGCTTAGGTGCCTTCAGTGCGCTATGATTGACCATGCTTGTGTGTTGTCTGCGCCTCAAGGAAGGTCTTGGGGTGCATTCGTCTGGAGGAGTTTCCATTGGCAGTCAAGATTCGTCTGGCCCGTCACGGCGCCAAGAAGCGTCCGTTCTACCGTGTAGTTGTCGCTGATGAGCGCATGCCTCGTGATGGCCGCTTCATCGAGCAGGTGGGCGTCTACAACCCCCTCACCCATCCCCACGTGATCGATCTCGACCTCGAGAAGATCGACGCTTGGATGGCCAAGGGCGCCAAGCCCAGCGACTCGGTGTCTCACCTCATCGACATCGCTCGCGAGGGCGACAAGCCTGCTCCCGTGAAGCCTCAGAAGAAGTCCAAGAAGCAGCAGGAGAAGGATCGCGTGGCTGCTGAGGAAGCCGCTGCCGCCGCTGCTGAGGATGCCGAGTAACATGGCTCAGGAGACCTCTCAGGTGGAGGCCATTCCTCAGGAACTGCCTTCTGATCAGGTCTGCGATCTGGTAGAGCTCATCGTCTGTGGCCTGGTGGATGACATCGACGCCGTGTCCTTGGACGTCACGGACTCCATGGACGGCACCCTTATAGAGGTGAGCTGTGCCCAAGAAGACGCCGGCAAGATCATAGGCAGGCGTGGTCGCACCATTAAAGCCATTCGCACCTTGGCTCGTGCCTTGGGCTCGCGCCTGGGCACCTCTGTCGAGGTTGACGTGCTAGGTTAGGCATGGATCGCTATCGCATCATAGCCTCCGTGGATAAGCCCCGCGGAGCCAAAGGGGAGGTCGTCTGCTGTCCGGTGGACGGCCTTCCCCTTCTTTTACAACCCGGTATGGCCCTCTGGATCGTGCCGCCTACCCTTCGCGGGCCCCGCCAAGTAGAAGTGCGCTCTACCAAGGACGGCCCCCGTGGCCAGCAAGTGCGCCTCTCTGGAATTGACGACCTATCCGCTGCCGAGAAGATCGCCGGCCGCTACCTGTTAGCCCGCGAAGCAGATCTTCCTGGCGACCTGCTGCTTCATGATCCCCAGGCTTTGGTGGGGCTCAAGGTAGTAGATGCGACTCTAGGGGATCTTGGCTCCATCAGCGCGGTGATGAGCGGCCCTGCTCAAGATGTCTGGGAGATCCAAGGGCCCTATGGCACGGTATTGGTGCCTGCGGTGCCGGAGTTTTTGGTGCAGGCAGACGACGACCTTATCACCATGGATCTGCCCTCGGGTTTGGTGGAGGCTTCCAGATGATCATCGAGGCCATCTCAGTCATCCCTGAGGTCTTTGGCCCCTATATGGAGGCTTCCATCTTGGGGCGTGCCCAGGCTCGTCAAATTTTTGAGTTTCGTGCCCATGATCTGCGTGACTGGACTCACGACCGCCATAGAACCGTAGACGATGCCCCCTTTGGGGGCGGTCCTGGCATGCTTATGAAGCCTGAACCGCTTTTTGAGGCTGTGCGCGCGGTACAGGCCCAAGAGCCGGTCCATGCTCGCTGCATCTTCTTCACACCCACAGGCGCCCCCTTTACTCAGGCCACTGCAGCGCGCCTGGCCACCTACGATCGCCTGCTTATGGTGTGTGGCCGCTACGAGGGCATGGACGACCGCGTCTATGAGCTGGCAGACGAGTGCATCTCCTTGGGCGACTATGTGCTTACAGGTGGGGAAGTGGCTGCGATGGCGGTGACCGATGCTGTGGTGCGCCTATTGCCTGGAGCTTTGGGCGATGATGCCTCATCGGTGTCCGAGTCCTTCTCGGACGGTCTTTTGGAATACGCCCAATACACCAGGCCCGCCTCTTTTGAAGGCCGAGAAGTGCCCTCCGTGCTACTTTCAGGCGATCACGCTAAAGTAGATCAATGGCGTCGTCGCAATGCCATCGAGCGAACGTTTCTGCTGCGCCCTGACCTTTTGGATGCCGCAGCCTTAAGCCCTGACGAGCAGGAATTTGTACAGGAGCTCAAAGCCCACTCTGCTCAGGACCTGTAGCAAGGAGTCTTTTATGCCTGAACCTACAAAAGACACCCCGCAAAATCGCCCCTGGCGCTCGGTGTTGGAATGGGTCTTTATCGTGGTGCTGGCAGTAGCCTGCGCCATGGCGGTAAGGGCGTTTGTCGTCGAGCCCTTCGAGGTGCCTACCGAGTCGATGATCTCCACTATTCAGGTGGGAGATCGGCTTCTGGGAGAAAAGATTAGCTACCTGGCTCACGACCCTCAGGCGGGCGATGTGGTGACCTTCTCGGATCCAGAGAATCCTTCTACCACCCTTATCAAGCGAATTATTGCAACGCCTGGGCAGACCATCGATCTCAAAGACGGCGAGGTCTACGTGGACGGCACCAAGCTCGACGAGCCCTATACCCAGGGAAAACCCACTAATCCTATCGAGCGTCATGCAGACTTTCTGTCCTCAGACATCATCTATCCCTACACTCTGGGACAAGACGAGTACTGGATGATGGGGGACAACCGCACCAACTCGCTGGATTCTCGCTATTTTGGTCCTATCAAACGTCAATCCATCACCTCTAGGGGCTGGTTCATCTTTTGGCCTCTTAACGATATTGGAACGTTGGCCGACGCTCCCGGCAGGGCTTCGTGAGCGTAGACTAACTAAGGCATTTCATCTATGACGGCGCGCTGGATGAGGTCGACCCTGTCGTCTTCGTCGGTGCACGAGCAGGGGAGGAATCCCTTCATGAATCGTGACGCATTAACATTTCAGGATATGATCCTGGCCCTAGAGCATTACTGGGCAGATCAGGGTTGCACGGTGATGCAGCCTTATGACTCAGAGGTGGGCGCTGGTACGTTTCATACCGCCACGCTGCTGCGCTCTTTAGGGCCAAAGCCTTGGGCATGCTGCTATCCACAGCCTTGCCGCCGCCCTGCCGACGGCCGCTATGGCGAGAACCCCAACCGCATGCAGCACTACTATCAATTCCAGGTGCTTATCAAGCCCAGTCCGGTGAATGCCCAGGAGCTCTATTTGGGAAGCCTTGAGGCCATTGGCCTTGATCCTGCCAAGCACGACGTGCGCTTTGTAGAGGATGATTGGGAGAGCCCCACCCTTGGCGCCTGGGGTCTGGGCTGGGAGGTATGGCTCAATGGCATGGAGGTCACTCAGTTCACCTACTTCCAGCAAGTGGGCGGCATCGAGTGCGATCCTGTGCCGGTGGAGATCACTTATGGTCTGGAGCGCATCGCTATGTATGCCCAGGGTGTCGACTCTGTCTACGACCTCATCTGGAGTTATCTGCCCGATGGCTCGGCCATGACCTATGGCGACGTCTTCCTGGAGAACGAGCGTGAGTTCTCTGCCTATAACTTTGAGGTGGCCAACGTCGAGATGATGCGTCAGAAGTTCGACGACTATGAGCGGGAGTGCCGTTCATGTCTCGAGGCCAACCTGCCGCTGCCGGGCTACGACTGCGTGCTCAAGTGCAGCCATGCGTTCAACCTGCTGGACAGCCGCGGGGCCCTCTCGGCGACCGAGCGCACCAATTACATCCTGCGCGTCCGCACCCTGGCCAAGGCTGCCTGCGAGTGCTATCTGGCCTGCGTAGCCTCCAAGGAGGTGGCATAACCTATGCCTTACACGAGCGATTACCTGCTTGAGATCGGTTCAGAGGAGCTGCCTTCGGCCCCGCTCGACCATGCTCAGAAGCAACTGGGGCAATTGGTTGCAGACGGCCTGGCCCAAGCAGGCCTTGGCGCCCATGAGGCCGAGGTCTATTCCACTCCTCGTCGCCTGGCTGTGATCGTGCACGATGTGCCTTCAGAAACCCAGGCCATCTCCACTGTCAAACGCGGTCCTGCAGCTTCCATCGCCTTTGACGCAGAGGGCAAGCCCACCAAGGCTGCCGTGGGGTTTGCTCGAGGCGCCGGCGTCGCACCAGAAGATCTGGTGGTACGCGAAGAGGGCGGCAAAGAGTACGTCTTTGCCCAGATAGACATCCCCGCCAAACCTGCCAAGCCCCTTTTGGAAGCGCTTTCCTCCAAGGTCATTGGCGAGCTGGACTGGCCGCGCTCCCAGCGCTGGGGTTCCACCCATGAGCGCTATGGGCGTCCGGTGCGCTGGATCCTGGCCCTCTATGGCGAAGAGCCTCTAAAGGTCTCCTATGCAGACGTGGCAAGTGGCACTACCACCCGCGGCCACCGCGTGTTGGGGCCTGGCGAGCATGAGGTGGCGCATCCCAGCGATTATCTCAATGTGCTCCGTGATGCCTACGTGCTCACTCAAAAGGAGCGTGAAGAAGCAATCCGTCAGGGCATCGCCCAGCAGGAGGAGCGGCTAGGTCTTAAGGTGGACACGCCCAAGAAGGTCTTCAGCGAGGTTGTGAACCTTTGCGAGTGGCCCACGGTCTTGGTGGGCCGCTTCGACGAGGAGTTCTTAGACGTTCCTCACGAGATCATCTGCGAATCCATGCTCTCCCATCAGCGCTATTTCCCCACCTACGATAAGGACGGCAATCTGACTCGCGACTTCATCGTGGTGGGCAATGGCGACCCTGCATGCTCAGAGACCATCATCGACGGCAACGAACGCGTGGTGCGTGCCCGTCTGGACGATGCCAAGTTCTTCTATGAAGAGGACCTCAAGCATCCGCTGGATTACTACTTGCCTCAGCTGGAGAAGGTCACCTTCCAGGAGAAGCTGGGCACTTTGCGACAAAAGGTCGAGCGTATGGAGGCTCTGGCGCCTGTAGTGGCTACCGAGGCAGGCGGCACTTCAGACGAGATCGCCTGGGCCCAGCGTGCTGCTCATCTGGCCAAGGCAGACCTGGTGACTCAGGCAGTGGTGGAGTTTACCAGCCAGCAGGGGGTCATGGGCGGCTACTACGCTTCTGCCGCCGGCGAGCCCGAGGCTGTGGCCACCGCCATCACCGAGCACTATCGTCCTCGCTTTGCCGGAGATGAGGGTCCTTCCTCGCTGATAGGCGCTTCTGTAGCCATTGCCGATAAGCTCGACACCATCGCCGGTATGTTCGCCATCGACGAGCCGCCCACCGGTTCTTCCGACCCCTTCGCCCAGCGCCGCAGTGCCATTGGCATCATCCATATGCTCGAAGACCTCCCCCAGGTTTCCCTGTCTGACCTCATCGACGCCGCTCTGGATGGCTATGCCAATCAGGGGCTTAACTTTGACCATGGTCAGGTGGCCCAAGCGGTGCGCGGGTTCTTCCTTGGTCGTCTGGCGGTCATGGCCAAAGAGCAAGGAATCTCTCCCGATACCGTCGCTGCAGTCTCTGCCGTGTCGATCATCGATCCTGCAGAGTTCTTCTCTCGGACCCAGGCTCTCGAGCAGGCCCGCTCTCAAGAAGCGGGGCTCTTCGAGGATCTGGCTACCGCCTATGCCCGCGCTGCCAACCTGGCCGACCGTGAGCTGGGCGAAGAGGTGGATGAGTCCATGCTGGGCGACGCCGAGCGCCGCCTGCTGGATGCCTGCGTCGCTGGCAAGGAGCAGGTCTCTCAGGCATTGACGGCCGGAGATTATCCGGCAGCCCTCTCTGCTTTGGGTGCGCTGCGCGGGCCCATCGATGGCTTCTTCGAGGACGTCATGGTCATGGACGATGACCCTGCCATCCGTGCTAACCGCCTGAAGCTCCTCAATGCCTTTGCTGCCATCTTTACCAACGTGGCAGACTTCTCCGAGCTGGCCAAACGTTAGTCCCAACTCGGGAAACTGGGGGTTTCTCGGTAACAAAAAGAAGGGAGCACCTGGAGCTTTATTGCGAGAGGCGGGCTCCCGACAACTCAACTTTTTAAGGCTCCTGACAGCTTTAGGTTGTCGGGAGCCTTGTTGTAAATGTAGACTCTATGAATGGTTTGGACCTAACCCCGACCTTTCAGGAGGCTCAGTGCCTAAGTACAGCTTTGAGGGCGAGTCCATCGACTACGCCCGCGATTGTGCCGTTATCCATGTTATTTCAGATTCTTTGGGTGAGACCGCCTCTTCGGTGGTGACCGCTGCGGCCGCGCAGTTTCCCCTAGGCGATGTGCACATCAAGCGCCTGCCCAAGCTCACCCACGTGCGTCAAGTGATCGATTACTTTGACAGCCTGAGCGACGATGCCAAAAACCATCCCACTGCCGTATTCCATACCATTGTCGATCCCTCTCTTCGCCGAGAAGTGCGCCGCGAGCTCGATAGGCTGGAGATTCCCTCGGTAGATTTGCTGGGACCGGGCATCGCTATCCTGTCTTCGCTCACCGGCAAGGAGCCTGCAGGCGTGCCCGGCATCAATCACGAGGCAGATGATCGCTACTTCCGCCGGATCGAGTCCATGGAATTCTTTGTGGAGCACGACGACGGCCGTAACCCTCAAGAGCTCGATCTGGCAGACATCGTTCTTATCGGCGTATCCCGGACCTCTAAAACCCCGCTCTCCATGTACTTGGCGTTCATGGGTTACAAAGTGGCCAATGTCCCCCTTGCGTTGGGAGTCGAGCCGCCCATTGAGCTGGAGAATGTGGATCCTTCCCGCATCTTTGGCCTTATGTCCACTACCGATACGTTGGTGTCCATCCGCACTCGCCGCCTCTCTAAAGACGGCGCTTCAGATTACGCCGCCTCCTATGCGGATCCCGCAGAAGTGGTGGCCGAGCAGGCAGAGGCTCGCAAGCTCATGCGTCACTTGGGCTGCATGATCATCAACACCAGCGGCAAAGCGGTGGAAGAAACCGCTAATGATATCATTAATCAAATTGAAGAGCTCAAGCGCATTCGCGCCGAGTATGCCGCCCGTGAAGCTGCCGGCAAATAACTAGTGAAATAAAATCTTGCAAAGGGAGGGGACGAAAGCGCTTTTGTGTCCCCTCCGCAAGGCCAGCCGTAGATTCCTCATGAAAACGGCCGACAATTCTGTTTTTGGACCCATTCACAGTCATTTAAGACCTCTGAATACTAAAAGTATCGACCACCTCGAGCAATATCGCCGCAGGTCGATAGGTGTCCGTTAAAAAACTATGTATTCTGAGTTGAATTTCCCTCTGTGATTACTGTCATTTCAGTGTTACCTTATTGAACGTGTTCAGTTGACTGCCTTCAATCTGAAGGTCGCCGTGGGGCGCTATAAGCGTCCGTAAGAATCGAAGGAGACTTATGGCTGATCCAAATAAGCACGTCTACCGCTGGGGCATCGATGCCAACGGTAATGACATCACTGAGGCAGACGCCTCAATGAATTACGTGGTCGGCGGCAAGGGCGCCAACTTGGCCGAGATGGCAAAGATTGGCCTGCCTGTGCCTCCAGGATTCTCCATCACCTGCCAGACCTGTGTTGCCTATTCTGGCAATGACAATACCTGGCCTGAGGGCGTCTATGCCGAGATCGACGAGGCTCGCGAGGACCTCGAGAACCGCATGGGCAAGAAGCTGGGCGATCCCAAGGATCCCCTGTTGGTATCTGTGCGCTCCGGCGCCCCCTTCTCCATGCCTGGCATGATGGACACCGTGCTCAACTTGGGCCTCAATGACGAGTCTGTCCAGGGCATCATTGAGCAGACCAACAACCCCCGCTTTGGCTGGGACTCCTATCGTCGTTTCATCCAGATGTTCTCCAACGTGGTTATGGGCGTCGACGCCGATCTCTTCGAGAACGCCATCACCCAGCGCAAGCTGGCCAAGGGCGTCAAGAGCGACACCGACCTCACTGCTGAGGATCTCCAGGAGCTGGTGGCCCAGTTCAAGAAGATCTTCTCTGAGAACGTGGATACCGCAGCTCATCCCGAGATCGTGGTAGATGGCGTCGCCACCTTCCCCCAGGATCCCTACCTGCAGCTCAAGCTTGCCATCGAGGCCGTCTTTGGCTCTTGGATGAACGAGCGCGCCATCCTCTATCGCCAGCAGAACAAGATCCCCGACGACCTGGGCACCGCCGTCAACGTCCAGATCATGGCCTACGGCAACAAGGGCAACGACTCCGCCACCGGCGTCGCCTTCACCCGCAACCCTGCCGACGGCACCCGCGAGTACTACGGCGACTTCTTGGTAAACGCCCAGGGCGAGGATGTCGTGGCGGGCATCCGCAATACCCAGCCCATCGCCGAGCTCAAGGAGATGGAGGGTCTCGAGGAGGCCGGCAAGCAGCTGGACGACATCTTCGAGCTTCTGGAGAACCACTACCACGACATGATGGACATCGAGTTCACCATCGAGAACGGCAAGCTCTGGATGCTTCAGACCCGCGTGGGTAAGCGTACCGCGCTGGCCGCCCTCCACATCGCCATCGAGATGGAGAAGGAAGGCCACATCACCAAGGAGCAGGCTGTCACTCGCGTGAATCCCCAGCAGCTCGATCAGCTCCTGCACCCGCAGATCGACCCCAACGCCCAGCTGGACGTGCTGGCCACCGGTCTCAACGCCAGCCCCGGCGCTGCGGTGGGCGAGGTCGTCTTCTCCAGCGCCGACGCTGTGGACTTCGCCGAGCAGGGCCGTCCCTGCATCCTGGTGCGTTGGGAGACCAACCCCGACGACCTCAAGGGCATGGTTGCCGCCGAGGGCATCCTCACCTCTCACGGTGGCAAGACCTCTCACGCCGCTGTTATCGCCCGTGGCATGGGCGCCCCTGCGTCTGCGGCGCTGAGGCCCTGAAGATCGACGCCGCCAACAAAGAGGTCAAGATCTCCGGCACCGACGTGGTGCTCCACGAGGGCGACGTCATCACCATCGACGGCACCACCGGCCGCGTAGTGCTGGGCGCTGTGGAGTTGGTTAAACCTGAGCTCGCCGGCGACCTGGAGACCATCCTCGAGTGGGCTGACGAGATCCGTCTCGACGGCTCCACCGGTCGTGTCATGGGTGTGCGCGCCAATGCCGATAACCCCGACGACGCCAAGCTGTCCCTTGACTTTGGCGCTGAGGGCATCGGCCTTTGCCGCACCGAGCACATGTTCCTGGGCGACCGCAAGCAGATCATCCAGGACTACATCCTCTCCGAGGACAAGGATGTCAAGGATCGCGCCGTCAAGGCTCTGACCGAGGCTCAGGAGGGTGACTTCCTCCAGATGCTCGAGACCATGAGCGGCCACCCCATGATCATCCGTCTTCTGGATCCCCCTCTGCACGAGTTCTTGGACAGCCCCGCGAGCTGGCCGTCGAGATCGCCAAGCTGGAGGCTGCTCAGGCCGATCCTGCCCTCATTGCCGAGAAGACCGCCCTCCTCGCCCGCATCGACGCCATGGCTGAGGCCAACCCCATGCTGGGCCTGCGCGGCTGCCGTCTGGGCATCATGTATCCCGAGCTCAACGAGCTCCAGGTGCACGCCATCGCCACTGCCACTGCCGAGCTCAAGCAGAAGGGCCTCGATCCTCAGCCCGAGATCATGATCCCCCTGGTTTCCACTGCCGCCGAGCTGGCCGTGGTGCGCCACCAGGTGGAGAACACCATCGCTCAGGTGGAGAAGGAGACCGGCGTGTCTCTGGAGATCCCCATCGGCACCATGATCGAGCTGCCTCGTGCCGCCGTCGAGGCCGAGGAGATCGGACAGTTCGCCGACTTCTTCTCCTTTGGCACCAACGATCTCACCCAGACCACCTTCGGCTTCTCTCGTGACGACGTGGAGAGCGCTTTCATCCCCACCTACCTGCGCAAGAAGCTGCTGCCTACCAACCCCTTCGAGACCTTGGATCCCGCAGTGGCCAAGCTCGTGGGCATGGGTGTTGCCGGTGGCCACGCTGCCCACGCCGACATCACCTGCGGCGTCTGCGGCGAGACCGGCGGCGATCCCGACTCCATCATGACCTACTATGACCTGGGTCTCGACTACGTCTCCTGCTCGCCCTACCGTGTGCCCATTGCGCGCCTCACCTCCGCACAGGCCAAGATCAAGGCTGCGGGCAACATGGGTCACCAGGACAAGTAGCCTCAGGTGAGCTTTCTCTGAACTCTCACACTTCAAGCGACCATTCTGCCAAAGTGGAATGGTCGCTTCTTTGCATCTCCCGTGAATTGCGGGCTTGCCCTTGTGGGATGTGAGGTGCAGGGTTACTATATTCCATCGTGTGTAAAGCTATGTGTCGTTCGCGGAGTGCGACGGCACCTCTAGGAAGAGGAACCATGGACTACATTCGTGCCATCGAGCGTCAGCAGATCCGCGAGGACATCCCCACGGTCATCCCTGGTGACAACGTCAAGGTGCACTATCGCATCAAGGAAGGCGACCGTGAGCGTATCCAGGTCTTCCAGGGCGACGTCATCCGTATGTCCGGCGAGGGCGCCCGCGAGACCTTCACCGTTCGTAAGATCTCCTTTGGCGTAGGCGTCGAGCGTACCTTCCCGCTCTACAGCCCCAAGATCGCCAAGCTCGAGGTTGTGCGTCACGGTGACGTGCGTCGCGCCAAGCTCTATTACCTGCGCGATCGCGTGGGCAAGGCCGCTCGCATCCGCGAGAAGCGCTAAGCTTTTATCCTATGAAGCCAAAAACGGCATCTGCCAAGTGGTGGGTGCCGTTTTCTTTTAGATTCATGGGGAGTTTTGATGGCTCAGACCACAGCGACGTCCATCGCAAAGGCATTTGCGGAAGCTCCGCTCGAACAACTTCCAGAACTTATCGAGATTCACATAGCCGACCCTCGAAAGTCAGTGCAGACTGCTGTGACTCGGGCCATCAAACGCTACGAGGCTTATATGAAAGAGCGGGAGCGGGTGGCGGCCCTTTATCGGTATCAAGCATCTTTTGGAGAGCCTTCCATAGGCGTAGACGAGGTGGGTCGAGGCCCCCTTGCAGGTCCTCTGGCCGTGGGTGCAGTGGTGCTTCCGCCAGAGCCGCAGCTCCTAGGGCTCGATGACTCAAAAAAGCTTTCGCCTTCCTGCCGAGAAGAACTTGCTGCCCAAATCAAAGAAGTGGCCCTGAGTTGGACGGTGATCTATAAGGAGCCTCAAGTAATCGATGAGGTGGGTATCGGCCGCGCGCTCAAGGATGCTATGGCAGAGGCAATCGCTGCTACCGGTTTTGGAGATAGGGCCGCAGCGGTGCTTATCGACGGCAATCCGGTTCATGTGCACCCACAAGAGATTTCCATCGTGAAGGGCGATGGGCGAGTGGCTGCTATTGCAGCGGCCTCCATTGTGGCAAAGGTCGAGCGCGATGCTCTAATGGTGGCCTATGACCAACAGTATCCCGGTTACGGGTTTGCCCATAACAAAGGGTATGGGTCGGCAGATCACATGGCAGCCATTAGGCAGATGGGCCTCACGCCTCTCCATCGCCGATCCTTTTGTGGCCGTTTCTTGTGAGATCTGATCGGGTATACCAGCGGCTTGTCTGGCTCCATCCTGTATTCATACGGTCCTTTATGGGAATTGCCAGCAGGACCAAGGCTTTTTGGATAGTTTTATCTTCGATGGTGACAAGAAGAGGTCTCATGGTCAGAAATCTGTTAGAGCCTGGACAGTTTTCTGACAGACGCCTCACAGATGCTCCCTTCTAAGAACCCGGCGCTAAGGAGGCGCCGCGGTCACGACTAGGGGAGACACTATGAATCCAGCTCAGAAAGGCGCCGCCCTTTTAGAGGGTGATCAAAAGACGAAAGCCCAGGATGCCTCAGTGCCTCCCTGGGACACATTTCCACGTCCTCAAAAGTCAGTGGCTCAATACACCACCCAAGAAGTGGGTCAGGAGGGTGAGCACCTGGCACAGGTTTATCTTATGAGGCGCGGCTACGATATTTGTGAAACCAATTGGCGCATCAAGTCCGGCGAGGCGGACATCATTGCCACCGAGGATGGTCAAGAAGCCGTATTGGTCGAGGTAAAGACCCGATTGGCGCTAGGGGAAAAAGATCCTGTGATGCCCGAGCTGGCAGTAGATGCCGATAAGCGCGCCCGCTATCACAAGCTCGCTCTGGCTTACCTAGGACAGCATCCAGAGTTTAGCTCAGTGCGATTCGATGTGATCGCCATCGTGATCATCCAGGAGCGCATGGCACGCTTGCGCCATCTGGTGGGTGCCTTTAGCTGGGATGAGGGCTGATGACAGCCGTACGTGTGCAAGCCGGGGTGATCCATGGCTGTGAGGCGTTGCCGGTATCGGTGGAAGTGGAGCTTTCTGGCGGAATACCCGGCATCAATATCATAGGCATGCCTGATATGGCTGTGCTTGAGGCCAGGGCTCGTGTAAGGTGCGCATTTCGAGCAGCAGGATTCATTATTCCTCGGCTTTTAGCCACCGTAAATCTGGCACCTGCAGATCTAAGAAAGACGGGGACTGGCCTAGACTTGCCCATTGCGGTGGGCCTGTTGGCAGCCAGTGGCCAAATCTCTTTAATGGAGTTGGACAGGTACCTCTTTGTGGGAGAGTTGGGTCTGTCTGGCGAGGTAAACCCGTGCGAGGCATGTTGGCCTATGAGGCTTTGGCTAAAGACCAAGGTCTTACCTTGGTTGGCTATTGCGGGGCACACAACCATTTTTTCTTGGGAAAGCCACCCCTATGTCTCACTTCGCTGGCGCAGCTCAAAGCCGGTCTTGGCACAAGCGCACAAAGGCAGCCGATTCTAGAGAGGCCCCCAGTGAATGTGGGGGATAGTGAAGACTTTAGCGATGTGGTTGATCAGGAAATGCCCAAGCGCGCTTGCGTGATCGCGGCAGCCGGAGGCCATGGGTTGCTGATGATAGGCCCTCCAGGAGCCGGTAAAACCATGCTTAGCCGAAGGCTTGCAGGAATCTTGCCAGAGTTGAACTTAAAGGAGCGAGTGGAATCTGCTGTGCTGCATTCTGTGGCAGGTTTAGACCCCTCTCGTATTCTCGCTGGACAAAGGCCTTTTAGGGCACCCCATCATTCGGTCTCTATGGCAGGCCTTATTGGTGGAGGCAGACCCGTCACTCCTGGCGAGGTCTCTCTGGCGCATAACGGCGTGCTGTTCTTAGATGAGCTTCCTGAGTTTCAAAATCCAGTGCTACAGGCGCTTCGCCAGCCTATAGAAGACGGCGAAGTCAATTTGGTGCGCGCTGATGGATCCTACCGGTTTCCTGCGCACTTCCAGCTGGTCGCTGCAGCAAATCCTTGTCCCTGTGGCCATTTGGGCGATCCCGGTCACGAGTGCACCTGCGTGCCAGATAGGATTCGCAAATACCAGAGCAAAATAGGCGGCCCTCTTTTGGATCGCATTGACTTGGTGGTTGATGTGGCACGTCCAAGCGCCTCCTCAATGGTGCGAGGTCAAGAAGGCATGAGTTCTTATGAAATGCGCCAGCTTGTGAATAGGGCACGTAGCTTTGCCAGTTGGCGTCAGGCACAATCCACCGACGAGCGAGCGCTTAATGCTGCTGTCTCCAAGGGGCGGTGGCCGGCATGAACTTTGATGAAGAGGCTCAAAGCCAGCTGGAGCATATCTCCCATACCTTTGCATTGGGTGGTCGTGCGGTGGTGCGCATTGCTCGTGTGGCGCGCACGCTTGCAGATCTCGAAGAGCGCGAACAGGTAGAGGCAGGCGATGTGGCCGAAGCTGCACTCTATCGTCCTCGGGAGGTGTGAAATGGCTGTTCAAAGATTTGAGCTGACTCCAGATGATCCCCGCTGGCCGGAGATGGTAATCGAAGGCAGTGAGATAACCAAGATCTATGGGCTAGGGGATCCTGCGATTCTCAATAGTCCTTGCGTCTCTATCATTGGCGCCCGCAGAGGCACTCCCTATGGCATTGCCGTAGCCTCTATGGCCGGGCGTTTGGCTGCAGAGAGTGGCATCACTGTGGTATCTGGCGGAGCCATGGGCGCTGATGCCGCAGCAGCACGGGCTTGCTTGGATGCCAAAGGTAAAACCATTGTCTGTGCCGGTACTGGAGCTGATCGTACCTATCCTGCAACGAGCAAAGACGTCTTTGAGAGGGCTATGGAGGGCGGGGGAGCCGTGATATCTTTGTCTCCTTGGGGTTCTGGCCCTGCCAAGTGGGCGTTTCCCAGAAGAAATCGCCTCATTGCGGCGCTGTCTCCTCTTTTGGTAGTGGCAGAAGCCGGCAAACCTTCGGGGACTTTTTCCACTGCAGATGCAGCCACTGCTTTTGGGAAGTCCATCTGTGCCGCGCCAGGATCGATCTTTTCGCCTTACTCTAAAGGTACGAATTACTTGATTGCAAACGGTGCTGAGATCATCCAAGACGAAGAGGATTTAGAGCAGATCTTTTCTACCTGCTATGGCAAGTTAAGACATCCGATCTTTCAAGAAATGCCTGATAGGGGGAGGATTTTATCGGCATTGGTGGCTCAACCTATGCGCCCGACGACTTGGCGGCTTCGCTTGGGGAGCGAGTGCTTGCCATCATGTCTTCCTTGGGAGATTACGAGCTGGCGGGTTATGTGACTCGATTGCCTGACGGTTGCTATGCTCCTACAGAGAAAACGCTGAAGACTGCCAAGATTGCCTAGGGATTATGGCTTGATCGCAGATGTCTTTGGCCTTCTTTAGCCCCGGTCTACAATGGGATGACTTCAAGAGGTAGTTTGGACTGGGGGCTCCATGGATCAGCAACAGGCATTTGAGCAGGTCACTGTAGTAGGTGGTGGTCTTGCTGGAAGCGAATGCGCATTGTCACTGGCGGCGAGGGGAGTCCCTGTAAAGCTCATAGAGATGCGACCTGTGCGCACCTCTCCTGCTCATAAAACAGGCGATTTGGCTGAGCTTGTATGCTCCAACTCGCTTAAATCGACTCGGGTAGATTCGGCGGCAGGGCTTCTCAAGGCAGAGCTCGACCTGATGGGCTCGAAGCTCTTGCCATTGGCAAAGGCCTCAGCAGTGCCTGCTGGCGGTGCGTTGGCGGTAGATCGAGAAGCCTTTGCCCAGGCAGTGACCCAAGCTATAGAAGAAAGCCCCTTGATAGAGCTCGTTCGCCAAGAGGTGACAGAAATCCCTCAAGGCCCCGTGGTGATCGCGGCTGGCCCACTTTGTTCTGAGGCCCTTTTTGCTTCGGTGCAAGCACTGTTGGCAGAGTCTGGCGCCGCTGAGGCCCTCTCCTTCTTTGATGCGGCAGCGCCCATTGTGGACGCGTCCACAATAGATCGAGAAGTGGTATTCACACAGTCGCGCTATGGAGAAGCCGAAGTAGGTGACTATCTCAATTGCCCTATGAATCAGGAGGAATACGAAGCATTCATCCATGAGCTGGTAAATGCCAAACGTGTAGTGCAAAAAGACTTTGAACAAAAAGATCTCTTTAGGGCCTGCCAGCCTGTAGAAGAAGTGGCTCGTACGGGCCTAGATTCCCTTCGCTTTGGCGCCCTGAAGCCAGTGGGGCTTACCGATCCTAGGACAGGGCGGCGCCCTTGGGCTGCCGTGCAGCTTCGGGCAGAGAATAGGGAGGGCACTGCCTACAATCTTGTGGGTTTTCAAACCAACCTTACCTGGCCTGAGCAGCGTCGAGTCTTCTCGATGATTCCCGGGCTCGCTCAGGCGGAGTTCTTCCGCTATGGAGTGATGCATAGAAACACTTTTATCGACTCTTCCAAAGCGTTAGATGAAACCTTTGCGGTGCCAACTCGCTCACAGGTGCGTTTTGCAGGTCAGATTTGTGGCACAGAAGGCTATACGGAGGCCATTGCTTCAGGCTTTTTGGCGGCGCTCAACACCTATGCAGCCTTGACCGGAGCACCAAAAGTAGAGCTTCCCGCTACAGGCGCGCTGGGCTCTTTGGTAGCCTATGCCACCAACCCAAATACCGTGGATTACCAGCCTATGCATGTGAATTTTGGCCTGGTGCCTCCGCTCGAGGGTCCACGGCTTAAGAAAAAGGAGCGCTACCAAGCCTACGCAGACCGAGCGCTTAAAGATATGAAGAACTACATCCAATCGCGTCCAGATCTCTTATTTTAGGCGTGCACAGTCTTATGGTTCCCAAGCGCGCATCCCACAACGAGAGTTCACCGACCAAAGGAAAGGGCTTCTCGGCATCGAAAGCACCAGATGCTCAGGAAAGCCCTTTTGCGGTTCCCTCCGCCTGGATCGAGGGTTTCTTGCACCATCTTTCCCTGGTGAGAAACCTGTCACCTCAAACGGTGAAGGCTTATAGGAGCGATGTGGAAGCCTTCTCCCGTTGGTGTGAGCATGAAGAGGTGGATCCTGCCGTCCTTGATCACAGACAAGCAAGGGCTTATTTGGCCAACCTTAGGCAAGCCCGCTATGCGGAGCGCACCCGTGCACGCAAACTCTCGTCGCTTCGGACGTTTTACGGGTGGCTTCGCCGAGAAGAGCTCTCTTGCTCCGATGCCATGGATGCGGTGGCTGGAGCCAAGACTCACAGGCAGCTGCCGGTGGCAGCCAATGTGGATGATGTGGTTGCCATGCTCGCGGCCATTGACACCTCGACACCAGAGGGGCTTCGCGATGCGGCTCAGATAGAGCTCATGTTTGCCTGTGGCGCTCGAATTGCCGAGGTCGCTGCCCTTAAAGTGACAGATATAGATAGATCTCAGCGACAGGTGCGCCTCTTTGGAAAGGGGTCCAAAGAACGTCTGGTGCCTCTTCATGATCGGGCATTGCAGGCGTTGGAAGCCTATCTGGATAGAGGCCGGCCTCTCCTGGCCGAGCAGGCAAAGAGATCCAGTTCGCAACTATTCCTGTCTTCTCGAGGCAATCCCATGAGCGCCGATAGCCTGCGCCTTCGCATGGAGGACGCTGTGGCAGCAGCCGGTCTTTCACCCACGCTCACTCCACACTCTCTTCGCCACGGGTTTGCCACATCGCTTCTTGACGGCGGCGCAGACCTCAGAAGCGTCCAGGAGCTCTTAGGCCATGCATCAATCTCCACCACTCAGATCTATACGCATCTTTCCATGGATGCCATAAAAGAGGCGGCAAAGCAGGCAAACCCTCGGTCAGGCAAGGCAGACTAGCATCAGTCTCTCTAAAGGTGCCTAATTCGTGCGTCGAATCTCATCGTGCCGAGAAGCACAGCCTTCTCATCCAGAAGCTTCTTTATGGTTGTGGGGCGTCTGCGAAAAGTGGGCCGTCTAAAAGTTTTGAGCCACTGGCGCAAGAGATGGCTTATACTGTGGTCTTGCTGTGCAAAAGTACGGCGATACATCACACGCGTGATCACTTGGCCGCCGCGGTGCTCACACCTTTAAGCCAGGGTGTGAGTGGTGGGTCAGGGATGACGTCACGCGGAGGAACAACCGAAGGAGAACAATGGCTGTCAAGATTAACATTAAGACCCTGCTCGACGCCGGCTGCCACTACGGTCACCAGACCCGCCGCTGGAACCCCAAGATGAAGCCCTACATCTTTGGCGAGCGCAATGGCATCTATATCCTCGATCTCAAGCAGACCGTGATCGATGCTGACCAGGCCTATACCTTCCTCAAGAACCTGGCGTCCAAGGGTGGCAACGTCCTTTTCGTGGGAACCAAGAAGCAGGCTCAGGAGCCCGTGGCTACTCAGGCTGAGCGTTGCGGCATGCCCTACATCAACAACCGTTGGCTGGGCGGCGTGCTCACCAACTTTGTCACCATGCGCTCCCGTATCGACCGTATGATGGAGCTCGAGGCTATGATCGAGGACGGCCGCATGGCTCTGCTCCCCAAGAAGGAGCAGGCTCTGCTCAACAAGGAGCTGGACAAGCTTCAGCGCAACCTGGGTGGCGTGCGCGACATGAAGGCTCTGCCCCAGGCCCTCTTTGTGGTGGACACCAAGCGCGAGGAGATCGCCATCCGCGAGGCTCGTCGCCTGAAGATCCCCGTAGTGGCCCTGCTGGACACCAACTCCGATCCTGACGTGGTGGATTACGGCATCCCCGCCAACGACGATGCCATCCGCTCCGTCTCCCTTATGTGCGAGCTCATCGCTGACGCCATTTTGGCTGGCAAGGGCCAAGAGCAGATCACCGCTGAGGAGATGGCCGCCCCTGCCGTCACCAGCGCCGTAGAGAACCAGATCCTCGACGTGCAACCTGAGATCTCTGCTGACAAAGCCCCCGTTGAGGTCGAGGGGCAGACCATCGAGTCTGTAACCACCCCTGACGTTGCTGAGGCTCCTGCCGGCAACTAACCCGTTAGTGTGGCTTGGTGATCTACCAGGCTTTGCGGGCTGCAGTTGCAGTAGGTCTTTTTAACAAGGATTCCTGCGACTGCAGCCCTTCTTGGATGCATCGGCATCCTTTTAGTCCCCTAGAAGATGAACTTTATAAGGCATCTTCCTATCACCTAAAGAAAGGCGGTCTGCCCTATGGCAACCAAGATCACCGCTCAGATGGTTAAGACCCTGCGCGAGATGACTGATTCGCCCATGATGGAGTGCAAGAAGGCCCTGGTTGAGGCTGAGGGCGACCTGGAAAAGGCCGTAGATGTGCTGCGCACCATGGGTATCGCCAAGGCCGTGAAGAAAGCTGGCCGCGACACCAACGAGGGCACCGTGGGCGCCTATGTCACCCCCGATGGCCACGCTGGCGCGCTGGTCGAGGTCTCTTGCGAGACCGACTTCGTGGGTTCTAACCCCAAGTTCACCGGCTTCGCGGCACAGCTGGCCCAGGTCGTTGCCGAGAAGAACCCCGCAGACGTCGAGGCTCTCAAGGCTCTGCCCATGAATGAGAACGAGACGGTGGACGCCGCTCTCACCGAGCTCATCCACACCATGGGCGAGAACATGAAGATCGCCCGCATCGTTCGTCGCGAGATTGCTGACGGCGCTTTGGCTGGCTATGTTCACGGCGGCAAGCTGGCAGACCTGGTGGAGTTCTCCTTCACCAAGCCTGACACCTTCGATACCCAGGCTTTCAAGACCTTCGCTCACGACGTAGCTATGCAGGTGGCGGCCGCTCAGCCCGTGGCTGCCCGCATCGAGGACGTCCCCGCCGAGACCATCGAGCATGAGATGTCCATCTATAAGAAGCAGGCTGCTGAGTCCGGCAAGCCTGAGGCCATCCAGGAGCGCATGGCTGAGGGCCGTCTCAATAAGTACTACAAAGAGAACGTCCTCACCGAGCAAGCCTTCATCAAGGATGGCGACATGAGCATTCGCCAGTATGCCGAGAAGACCTCTAAAGAGGTGGGCGACACCATCGAGATCGTCGCCTTCGATCGTTTTGCTTTTGGTGAGTAGCTCCTAAGGGCATCTTTTTTAGATTGAGCTCTTGGATTCAAGGGTCTCATTCCATGGTTTTAGCAAGCGGGACCGGCATCAGTCGGTCCCGCTTTCTCATCTGGGCTAGAATAGGGCGGAATGTGCCTATCCCAATACCTAGGGGAGCTACTTGTGGATACCACTGCTCTTTCGACTCAAAAAGACGATCGCTACAAATATCATCGCGTGCTTCTTAAACTCTCTGGCGAGGCCCTTATGGGGCAAGGCGACTACGGCATCGACTCAGCCATGCTTGAACACCTCGCTCAAGAGATCAAATCCATCTATGACGATGGCATCCAAATTGGCATCGTCGTAGGCGGAGGCAATATCTTCCGCGGAATGGCCGGTGCCGCCTCCGGTATGGATCGCGCACAGGCAGACTATATGGGCATGTTGGCCACGGTGATGAATGCTTTGGCCTTGCAGGACGCCTTTGAGAAGGCGGGCATGACCACTCGTGTCATGAGCGCTATTGAGATGCATGAGGTGGCAGAAACCTATATTCGCCGTCGTGCCATCAGGCATCTAGAGAAGGGCCGCGTGGTGATATTTGCCGCCGGTACCGGCAATCCCTATTTCACCACCGATACCGCAGCTGCCCTGCGCGCCTGCGAGATCGACGCAGATTGCCTTATGAAGGCTACCAAGGTTGACGGCATCTATGATAAAGACCCTATGAAACATCAGGATGCCGTGCGCTTCGATGAGATTAGCTATAGGGACGTGCTTGCTAAAAACCTTAAGGTGATGGATGCCACCGCAACCGCTTTGAGCCAAGACAACGATATGCCTATCATTGTCTTCAACATTGATGACGAGCATGTCTTCAAAAAGGCCCTGTTGGGCGAGATGGTTGGAACCACTGTGGTGGGGGAGGAGACCCTCTAATGAGCGACATTATGTCTGTGACCGAGTCCAAGATGGACAAGTGCCTAGATGCCCTCAAGGCCAACTTCGCCAAAGAGCGCACGGGCCGTGCCAACCCCCATGTGCTCGATAGCATCATGGTGGACTACTATGGCGTAGAGACCCCTGTGACCCAGCTGGCTGGCGTCAAGGTGCCTGAGGCCACCATGCTTTTGGTGGAGCCCTGGGACAAGTCGGTCCTCAATGCCATCGAGAAGGCCATTCGTAATTCGGACCTAGGCATCAACCCCAGCAATGACGGTGTGGCCATCCGCCTGCCCTTCCCGGCTCCCACCGAGGAGCGCCGCCGCGAGCTGGTCAAGGCCTGCAAGGGCTACGCAGAGGAAGCTCGTGTGGCAGTGCGCAATGTGCGCCGCGACGCCAATGCAAAGATCGAGCGCGACGAGGAAAACTCTGAGGATGGTGTGCGCCGCGAGCAGGCAGCCGTCCAAAAGCTCACCGATTCCTACATCAAGAAGATCGACGAGTTGCTCAAGACTAAAGAAGCCGAGGTCATGGAGATCTAAGGGTGCAGCCTAAGGCAGAAGAGCTGGAGCTTCACTACGCAGAGGCTCCCCAAGACATTTCGCTGGCAGATATCGATCTCGATCATCTGCCAGCTCATATTTCTATCATCATGGACGGCAACGGGCGCTGGGCTACCAAGCAAGGACTCAAGCGCGCAGCTGGCCATATGGCAGGCGTCGATGCGTTGCGTGAGATCATCACCTCTTGCGTGCGTTTGGGCATCGACGTGCTGAGCGCCTATGCGTTTTCCACTGAGAACTGGCATAGACCTCAAGAAGAGGTGGATATGCTTATGCACCTCTTTGCCACCACGCTCATCAACGAGTTGCCGCTCTTTGACCAGGAGAACGTCAAGCTCGTCTTTTTGGGTGACCTTACCTCGCTGCCGCAAGAGACTCGCGATGTGTTCCAAGAGGGACTCGACCACACTAGCGACCACACAGGCATGGTGCTGGCCTTGGCGGTGAACTACGGTTCGCGAGCAGAGATTGCCCGTGCTGCCCGCGAGCTTGCCTTAGAGGTGGTCAATGGCGAGCGCGATGCCAACTCCATCGATCCAGAAGCTATTGCTTCTCATCTCTACACCGCAGGGCTTCCAGACCCGGATCTGCTCATTCGCACCTCCGGCGAGCTGCGGCTCTCCAACTATCTGCTGTTCCAACTAGCCTATTCAGAGTTTTATATCACACCCGTGCTCTGGCCCGACTTTGATCGCTGGGATCTCTTGCGCGCCATCGCATCTTTCCAGGGTCGAGACCGGCGTTTCGGGGGAGTGGAAGAGGCGTGATCGATCCCTCTGATTCCCGCTCTCAGCCAAAACCGGATATTCCAGATGCCGAGAAGACCGAAGGCCTCGATACTGCCATTCATCACTATGAGCAAAATCGCGAGCGTCGGGAGACTCTGAGACTTGAGGGTGCCACCCGCTCCAGCAAGGTCCGCAGGCTCTCAGAAAAGATGCTCACCCGTACTCTCTCGGGCATTCTCTATTCCATCGTGGTGATTATCTGCCTCTTTTGGGGAGCCATTCCCACGGCTTTGCTCTTCTCGGCAATGGCTTGGCTTTGCTGCTCGGAGTTTTTCCGCATGTCTCGCATGATGGGTCGTATGCCCAACGAACTCATTGGTCTGGCGGCTGCGGTAGCCTTCGCGCTTTCACCGCTGTTCCCGCCGCTTACGCTCACCGCCATCTTTTCTGTGTTGGTGTTGGCCACGGGCGTGTGGTACGTGTGGACAGCGAGGGCTTCGGTATCCGATGCTGCAGTCACCGTCTTTGCTCCAATCTACACGGGCTATCTGCTGAGCGCTGTCACCAGCATTCGACTCATGCACGGTAGCGCCACCTACTTTGGCGTGAGTGCCGAGGCAGTGCTTTGCTTTGGGGTCATTGCCTCTATCTGGATGAACGATGCGGTGGCCTACCTTATGGGATCTCGCTGGGGGAGCCATCGCATGGCTCCAAAGATCAGCCCTCATAAAACTTGGGAGGGCTTTGCCGGCGGCATCGTGGGGTCCATTGGGGTATGGCTGCTTATGTATGCCATTCATTTGCCTGGAGTGAGCCTTCCCATCGCCCTGTTGGGGGGTGTGGGTGTAGGAACCATCGGTGTCATCGGCGACCTCTTTGAGTCCAGGCTCAAGCGCTCGGCAGGCGTCAAAGATTCAGGCAATTTCATCCCTGGCCATGGCGGCATGCTCGATCGCACCGATTCCATTCTTTTTGGCGTAATGACTGCTTATTTCATTCTTCGTTTGGGAGGCCTCGCGTGAATATCATCGATGACCGCGCACTCGTGAGACGTAAGAAGCCTCTGCGCGTTGCCATCCTGGGAAGCACCGGGTCCATTGGAACCCAGGCCCTGGATGTCTGTGCTCAGCATTCGGATAAAGTGCAGGTGGTGGCCCTTGCCGCTGCCACTCGCACTGCAGAGCTGGTAGATCAAGCTTGTAAGTTCCATCCCCGGGTTGTTGCGGTGGCAGACAAGGCCCATGCGCAAGACGGCGCGTTGGATAACTTGCCCTCTGGTTGCGAGCTGCTGTCGGGGCCTGACGGGGTTACCGAGCTCTGCCAGCGCGACGACGTGGATTGCGTGCTCGTCTCTGTTGTGGGCGAAGCCGGCATTTATGCGGCTTATGCAGCACTGGCGGCACACAAAATCGTGGCTTTGGCCAACAAAGAGTCCTTGGTGGCAGGCGGCGACCTGCTCATGCCCATGGCTGCCCCCGGCAAGCTCATCCCGGTAGACTCTGAGCACTCGGCCATCTTCCAGTGTCTCCAAGGTGCTAATTCTAAAGAGCTTGCGCGCATCTGGCTCACCTGCTCGGGTGGTCCATTCTATGGCTGGGACGCCCAAAAGCTCGCAGAGGTCACCGCTCAGAGGGCGCTGGCCCATCCCACCTGGTCCATGGGGCCAAAGATCACCATTGACTCGGCCACTCTCATGAACAAGGGCTTAGAGGTCATCGAGGCCCATCATCTCTTTGACGTGCCGGTGGATGACATTCAAGTGCTTATCCATCCTCAATCAAAGGTTCATTCTATGGTGGAGTTTTGCGACGGCTCCACCATCGCTCAGTTGGGCCCCTCGGACATGCGCATTGCCATTCAGTACGCCTTTTCCTATCCAGATCGCTGGGAGGCGCCGTGCCCTGATGTGGATTGGCGCGACGCGGGCTCCCTTACCTTTGGCTCGCCTGATACTAGCGTATTCCGCTGCTTGGCTTTGGCGCTCGAGGCAGGCCGGGCTGGGGGCACGCTGCCTTGTGCTATGAATGCGGCCAATGAAGTGGCTAATGGCGCATTTAGAAATGGCGTCATTGGCTTTACCGACATCGCCTCGGTAGTGGAGTCTGTCATAGACACCACCCAGGTAGAGCCGGTAGTCTCGCTGGAGCAAATCTCACAGGTGGACTCCGCTGCACGCCAGCAAGCCCGCAAGGTCATCGGAGGTCTCTCATGCTAGCGGGATTGGGGGGAGCGGTCTCCGCGATCATCTGGGGTCTGCTGCTGCTATCTGTTCTGGTCTTTGTCCATGAAGGCGGCCATTTTCTGGCCGCGCGCATCCTGGGCATCCGCGTCAAAGAGTTCTTCTTGGGCATGCCCTGTCGCTTTAGGCTGGCAAAAGCCTCCAGGCGCTACGGCACCGTCTATGGCGTAACCCCCATTCTGCTGGGCGGCTACACCATGGTGTGTGGCATGGAGGGCGAAGAGAGCCCCTATCTGGCTCAGGCGCTGGCCTGTGTCATGAAGCACGGGCGCGTCTCGGTAGCCCAGGTAGCTCGCGAGGTGGGCTGCACTCCCGCAGAGGCGGGCGACGCCCTCATGACCCTCACAGACTGGGGTTCCATCGAGCCCTTCGAGCCTCAACAGGACGATACGCTTCCAGCATCTGCCAGCTCTGAAGACCCCGATGCCACTGCTGCCGAGAAGGACTTCTTCCAAACCCTGGCCCGCGATCCTCGGCTCCTCACCTGCTACGACAAGGGCCATGACTTTGACGCCTCTGGCACCACCCAGGCAGGCGAGCCTCATCCCATCGATGATCCGGCGGCTTTTCTGGCTCACGAGCGCGCACATACCTATCTGGCCCATGGCTTTTGGGGCCGCACCTTTGTGCTGGTGAGCGGTGTAACCATCAATATTTTATGCGGACTGCTGCTGGTGGTACTGGTGCTTACCCTTTGGGGTGTGACCACCTCTACCAACGAGCCTGTACTGGGAGCAGTTGTAGAAGGGTCGCCGGCGGCTCAGGCAGGGCTTGTGGCAGGGGATCGCATGGTCTCTGTCAATGGCACTCCTACAGACACGTGGGAAGCCTTTGCGCTCCAACTGCAAGAGGCCATCGATCAGGGAAGCTCCATGGACATCTCCTATGAGCACGATGGCCAGCAGCGCTCTGTGACAGTGATGGCAGACCCTGAGACCCAGCGTATTGGCGTCCAGGCGCAAACTCAGCAAGTGCGTCTAGGTCTTGGCGAGGCACTCTCTTACGCTGCCAACTATGTGGCCACTACCGCGATCTACATCTCCCAGCTCTTCCAACCGGCACACTTCTCCCAGGTCATCGAGAATTCTTCCTCGGTGGTGGGCATCTCGGTCATGGCCAGCCAAGCGGCGAGCCAAGGATTGGCTTCCTTCGCCATTTTGGCCGCTGCCGTCTCTCTGAGCCTGGGCTTCATGAACCTTTTGCCCATCCCTCCCTTGGACGGAGGCAAGATCGTCATCGAGGCTATCCAGGCCATCCGCAAGAAACCGGTGTCTCTCAAGCTCCAAAGCACCGTCTCTATGGTGGGTATCGCCCTCTTCATGCTGCTGTTCTTCGTGCTCTTGCGCCAAGACATCATCCGATTTGTCTTTGGAGGCTAACGTGGAAGACCTTCGTCCCACACCTGCTCAGGCAGCGATCATCGCCCATCCTGCCCTTGCCGAGAAATCCTCTCCTCAGCCTCCTGCATCTCATTCAGCGGCAGAGGCGCCCTTCTGCCGTGACCTCACGCGCCCGGTATTTGTGGGTGGGGTGCAGGTAGGGGGAGGGGCACCGGTGGCGGTGCAGTCCATGACCAACACCAAAACCCAGGATCCTCAGGCTACGCTGGCGCAAATTCATGCGCTGGCAGAGGCAGGCTGTGAGATTGTCCGCGTGGCAGTGCCTACCAAAGATGCCCTGGACGGCTTTGGCGAGATCTGTACTCAGAGTCCGCTGCCGGTAGTGGCAGACATCCATTTTGACCACCGCTTGGCTATTGAAGCCATTGCCCGTGGCGCTTCTGCCATTCGCATCAATCCCGGAAACATTGGCTCCTGGGACAAAGTGGATGCGGTAATCGATGCGGCCGGCAACGCTTCTGTGCCCATTCGTATAGGTGTGAATGCCGGCTCGCTCGACCCTGCCATCGATGCCCGCGAAGATCTCACTCAACCCCAAAAGCTCACTCAAAGTGCGGTGTCCTTTGTCCGCCACTTTGAAGAGCGTGGGTTTACCTCCATCGTTCTTTCGGCCAAGACCCACTCGGTGCCCTCCACCATCAAAGCCAACCGTGAATTGGCTCGAGTGCTACCTCATATCCCTTTGCACCTAGGCGTTACCGAGGCAGGCACGCTGCAAGCGGGCACCATCAAAAACACCAGCGCTCTGTCAGTGCTTTTAGCAGAGGGCATCGGGGATACCATTCGCGTTTCGCTCACTGCAGACCCGCTGGAAGAGATCGGTGTCGCCTGGTCCATCCTTCAGGTGTTGGGCCTTAGGCGCCGGTCGCCAGAGATCGTGAGCTGCCCTACCTGCGGGCGTTGCCAGATCGATCTTATCGGCTTGGCCTCTGAGGTAGAGGAGCGTCTCAAGAGTGTAAAAGCTCCCATATCGGTGGCAGTCATGGGCTGCGTGGTCAATGGCCCGGGCGAAGCCAAGGCAGCCGATATAGGCATTGCCGGAGGTCGAGGCCAAGGCCTACTCATCGCCGGCGGCGAGGTGGTGGGCAAGGTGCCAGAAGATCGCATCGTGGATGCCCTGATGGAAGAGATCGAGGCGCGTTTTTCTGCCAACGATCAATCCTAGGCTCTACCGGGTAGGATAAGTGCCGGTTGGAGATAGACTTCAGCCGATGGATGCGCAAGTCATGCGCGATAGGAGAAAGCTGTGAACACCTTTCAGCGAATGAGCGCCCTCTATGCGCCCACTTTAAAAGAGGATCCTGCGGATGCAGACTTGGCAAGCCACCGCTTGCTGCTTCGTGCCGGCATGATTCGAAAGACCGCAGCCGGCCTCTACAGTTATCTGCCGCTGGCCTGGCGCTCCCTGCAAAAGATCGAGGCCATCGTGCGCGACGAGATGGACACCCACGGCGCTCAAGAACTGCTCATGCCTATCCTCACTCCCGCAGAGCTTTGGGAAGAGTCGGGGCGTTGGGATGTGTACGGTCCCGAGCTTATGCGCATTTCCGATCGCCATGAGCGCGCCTTTGCCTTAGGTCCTACCCACGAGGAGACCATCACCGATCTGGTAAAGGGGGAGCTTCGCAGCTACAAACAGCTGCCGGTGAACCTCTATCAAATCCAGGACAAGTTCCGCGACGAGCTTCGTCCTCGCTTTGGCCTTATGCGTGGCCGCGAGTTCATCATGAAGGATGCCTACTCCTTCGACGCAGACGTCGAGGGCATGAAGCGCACCTACGACCAGATGTATGACGCCTACTCCGGCGTGTGCGACCGCTGCCGCATCCAGGCAGTGCCTGTGGATGCGGATTCCGGCCAGATCGGAGGCTCGGGTTCCATCGAGTTCATGGCCCTTTCTGAGTCTGGCGAGGCATCGCTGGTCTACTGCGAATGCGGCTACGCTGCCGATGAGGAAGCGGCCACCGCGCTCATCACCGTCACCGACGGCCCGGAGACCCACAATCATGAGCTGGAGCTCTTGGACACCCCCAATGTCCACACCATTGACGAGCTGGCAGCATTCCTCGATGTCCCGGCTTCGAGCACCCGCAAGGCCATCGCGCTGGTAGATGGCGAGGGCGATCCTGTGGTGTGCATCATTCCCGGAGATCATGAGCTCAACGAGATCAAGGCTGAGCACGCCTTTGGCTCATATAACCTCATGACCGACGAGGAGCTGGAGAGTTTTGGTCTTTACAAGGGTTGCATTGGCCCCGTGGGGCTGCCTGAGGGCATTCGCTGCATCTGCGACATCTCCCTCAAGGAATCCCTTAACTGGGTGGTGGGCGCCAATAAGCCCGAGTCCCACTATCTTGGCGCCCGTCCTGAGCGCGACTTCACTCCCGACGCCTGGGAGGACTTGGCGAGCGCCCAAGCCGGCGATGGCTGCCCGGTATGCGGGAAGCCCTTATCGGCAGCCCGTGGTATCGAGATGGGCCAGATCTTCCAATTGGGCGACAAATACAGCCGCGCCCTCAACGCCACCTTCCTGGACAAGGACGGCAAAGAGCAGTACTTCCAGATGGGGTGCTACGGCATTGGCGTGAGCCGCACGCTGGCTGCCATCGTTGAACAGCATCATGACGACTCTGGAATTGCATGGCCGGTATCGGTGGCGCCCTTCGAGGTGGAGGTGCTCGCGCTCGACATCAACGACGATATGGTGTGGCCCGCCGCCATGGGCGTGTGTGACCAGCTGGTAGACGCCGGCATCCAAACCCTGCTGGACGACCGCAAGGAGCGTCCGGGCGTCAAGTTCAACGATGCCGACCTTCTGGGCCTGCCTTACCAGATCATCTTTGGCAAGCGCGCGGTGGCCAACGGCGTCTGCGAGCTCAAGGATCGCGCCACTGGCGAGCGCACTGAGCTTCCCATCGCCGACGTCGCCGCCCACGTGGCATCGCTGGTCATCCCTCAGCGCGCCTAAACCTTCGAGATAGCAGGCCTGCCGGCGCAGCCTTTTAACTATCTTGCTACCGAGAAACTCCTGCTGCCAAGGGTAGGGGCTTCTCGGTCGCGCTATGAGAGGTGCGGTCTCGAACCAGGCTTACTGGACAAAAAGCGTGCTGTGAATTGGGACGTTGACGCAGGTCAACGTCCCTTTTTTGGGTTTTTAAATCTGGAAGGCTATTTTCACACGGGGACCCTGACAGAGGGTGTGCTATCAAAAGCACTATCACCCCAGATGAAGGCTGCAGAATCGAGCCGTTACATCCTAGAGGCAGGAGGGCTCGATGAAAAAGGTGATCTATGGAGTCTGCTGGGCCAAGATGTAGAGGAGCGACAACGCTTGCGACTACTAAGTACATTTCTTCCGTACATTTCCTTCGGCATGTGCCTACTAAGTACAATTGAATATGAAACCAACTCTGTGAGCTTGGGTGATGTGATACTTAAATATAAAGTGACGCAGATTTTGGGCAAAATTGGCCTACTAAGTACTTAGTAGGCGCGAATGCATGGAATGGTACTTAGTAGGCATGAAATGCCGCTCAGTCCAAACTCCATCTGCCCTGCGTCCCCATCTCGCAGGTGGATCTGCTTTTGACTTTCCAGAATTTACCTGGGGGCTTTGCAGTTTGAAAGCAGCTCTACTTTCAAACTGCCCCCTTCTGAGCCCGAAGGGTACTTATAAATAATAAAGGTAGATTTGGCCTACAGATTGAGGGGTGTTGACGCAGGTCTGACACAGGCCACCATCCCTTATCACAGCACGCTTTTTGTCCTAAAAGCCTCGAACCAAGAAACAGGATCTTGTGAGAGAAAAGCCCCCTAGTTGCTATGTTCGCAGCTAGGAGGCTATTTTTTTGTGGTGGGCCCAGTAGGATTCGAACCTACGACCAAAGGATTATGAGTCCTCTGCACTGACCGCTGTGCTATAGGCCCTTATACGAAAAAAGGCGACGGTCAAACCGCCGCCTGCAATGCGTGGTGGAGATAAGGGGGATCGAACCCCTGACCTCATGACTGCCAGTCATGCGCTCTCCCAGCTGAGCTATATCCCCGTGGGTTGGTGCGAGAGCTATATTAACAGAAGCGCGCGCTCATGCAAACCCGAATCTGCTTTTGTTTGGATCGAGGATAAGAACTCCTCGTATACACGTGTCCTTGAGGTCAAGCTGTCTTGGAGGATGAGATGGCATAGAGAAATGCATAGGCAATGCACTATCGGGAGAGCCAGGGAAATGAATTGGGGAGCGCTACTTAGGAACTCAGGCATAATTTAAACAACTGAAAACAAACAGAATAACAAATAGATATACTTAATTACGAAGCCCTAACGTTAAAGAAGCACTTAGGAGCTAAGTAGGATTCGAACATTATCAATATCCGCGATGGCGGCTTCCTGCAAGTCAAACATGTCTCCCTAGAGAGAGGGCCCCGTATGCAATGCAAAGCTATTAAGGCCTGGTATAACCTATGCGCATATGCGACGGGGCTTCCCTATGAAAAGAAGGCTACCGTTTTTGCTAATCTGCACCGCCCTTTGCATGAGTATCCTACCAATAGATACCAGGGCACAAGCTTTGGAAATGGGCAAGATCGGCAGCTATAACAGCACCTCGGATGGGAATACCGGGCTTTTGGCTCATGCAGATATTTCCTATGTTGATGAAAACAATAAACTAGCTACCCTGACGGAGCCCTATACAGCCGTTACCAATGCAGCTTCGGCAAGCACCTGGAAAGATGGCTGATATGTGGTGGACGGCTCAGTCGATATTATCGACACGATAACCGTCGAGGGCGACGTTAGACTGATCCTGTGCGACGGAGCGAAGCTGACCACTAAGAACATCTGCGTGAACGAGGACAACACCTTCTCGGTATACGGTCAGAGCGGTAATACTGGCTCGCTTACGTCAAGGTTATCGCATAACACGGCTCCTGGCATTGGCGGAGGACGCTTCAAAAACGGTGGGAACATCAATTTATATGGTGGAATCGTTTATGCCCAGCGTGGAAAGGAGGGCGCAGGAATAGGTGGAAACGCTTCATGCGGTCATGGGGGCACCGTCAGAATTTACGGCGGAACGGTTACCGCCGTCGGAGGAACGGAGAACGGCGCCGGAATAGGCGGTGGCGGCTGGGATCAGAGCTATACTAAGGGGCCTTATGGCGGCAACGGTGCCGATGTCGTTGTCCGTGGTGGCATCGTGACCGCAACCGGTGGCGGCAGTGCGCCATCTATCGGCGCCGGTGGTTCTTCAAACAATCACGGCAGCTTCTCAACCGGGGAAAACGGCAGTGCAGTTATCTTTGCCAGTGCCCTTGGAGATTAGTCGAGGAAGGGCCAGTGGAGCGGGATCATCTTCATTGGTAATTCTGGAACCGTCTACAAAGACCAGACGTTGGCGAAAAGCCTGACTATCGACAGAGGCAAGACTCTGACCGTTCCAGAGAACATGCGCTTTACCATGCCGGAAGGAGTGTCCCTAACCAATGAAGGGACCATATACGATAACGGCATTGTCATCAGAGAGGGCTCCATCATCAACAATGGGACCATTCTCTGCAAGGTTACAAAACAATTCACCAATCTTGTGGCCGACAATGGGAGCGACTATATCACACAGGGGATAAATTACTCCACTACGCTGACTGCAACTAATGGCCGCCTGTTGCCGTTGAGAATCGCTGCGAGTGTGGGAGGCAAAGCACTGGAGGCTGGAAGCGGCGCGTATTCCTATGATTCTGCTACAGGAAGACTTACGATCGATAGATCTGGAATCACTGGGGCCATCACCATTTCAGCTGCTGACGCCGTTGCCATAAACGAAGTGGGCGTCACGATAGCTTTGCCCCAAGGAGAGAGGCCTCTTGCCACAGAGGCAAGAGGGCATTGAGAACGTCGCGCTCTATTGGACTGGTACTGAGAACAATCCTGTCGCCGGAAATGCTTGCTATTATCCCTGGTGCTACAAGGCTCATATGATGATTGTGCCTATGGAAGGGTTCCACCCAGGTATCGGTGAACAGCGAAGGTATAGAAGAGAGAGCACTCGATGCTGACGGTACCTTGAAGGTCGCAAGCCCATACTATTCCAACCGGGTAAAGCTCCTTGGCATCACGCAGCCTAAGGACATCTTCGGTGTGGCAAGTGGCACAGAAAAGACTGCCTCAGCGCTCGGGCTTCCTTCCACAGTCAATATAGATACTGAATCGCAGAGCATCCACTTTGCTGCAGTCACTTGGGATCTGGATGATTAGGTAATGGGCAGCTATGATCCTTCAAGTCCAAAAGAGCAGGCATTTCAGGTGAAAGGTGTCATAGCCCTGCCTGAGGAAGTCGCCAACCCGGACAATATTCCTCTCGAAGTCATCTTTGGTGTAACGGTGCGTGGCGCATCGGCTGGTGACCATAGTCACAACTGGGAGACATTCTATGAGTGGAGAGAAGACGGCAGATCCTACATGGCAACCCGCGTTTGCACTATAGATGCAAGCCATATAGAATCGGCCCGCGCTGCAGTAAGCGGCCAGGTTTCAAAAGCTGCCGACTGCACGAACGTAGGGGAGGCCCTTTATGCGGCTATATTTGCTGAAGATTGGGCACACAGGCAAACCAAGACTGTCGCAAACATCCTCGCTACAGGACACAAGCTCATACGAACAGAAGCGAATGCGGCTAGTTGCGCCGAAGCGGGCAACACCGAGTACTTGACGTGCGAGGCATGCGGCAAGGTTTTTTTGACGACAAGGATGGCATGATGGAGATCGAGCCCGAGAGCACTGCGGTTCGGGCGGCTGGCCACCATTACGTGGATGGCAGGTGCACAGTTTGTGGCGCTTCCTTAGCCACAAACAAGATTGCTTTGCCACAAACGGGCGGCACCGGCTCTTTGCAGCCGTTGTTTGCCGTACTGCTTGCATCAGGCAAAACCCTGGTTGCTTCGGCTCGCAGCGTCTCGAAGCGCAACAGTTAGAAAGAGGGTCTCTCCAACTGATCTGATGTACAAGGCAAAAGGCAGCCGGCTCTAGGTTGCTCCCCTAGAATACCTGCGGGTTTATATGAAGCGCCCTATGGGGCGCTTTTTTATGCGCATGAGCTGCTCTAAGCATATAGGCCATCATATATGCATAAATAACGGATTGTCACTTAATTAAATATTAAAAATGCCACTGATAGCCCAAATGAATCCCCTGTATGAAATTTAGGGAGTAGTCAGATTCTGGATGATTTACTATTATCATGAAATGTGAAAGCTATACATATACAAATAGAGCAAGAGCTTAAGGTATTTCTCTCTAATGATGCCTCTAGCTTGGATCTTGAAGGAGTGAGGGTGGCCACTGTGCTTTTTCATGCGTCTACTACGGAGCTGGCTCCTTCAGCAGCCTGTGCCGATATATAGGCACCGTCGAAGCGAAGAAGGCATAACCATGATTTCAGAGGCTTCCAAAAGAGCAAAGGCAAAGTATGCCAAGGAGAAGACGAAGCGCGTTGTCGTGGCGTTTTATCCTCCCGATGCCAAAATCCTGGCATGGGTTAACCAACAACCCAACAAGGCAGGGTATATCAAAGACCTTATTCGTCAGGACATGGCAAAAAATGCGGGGGGCACTTCAGCGGGGTTAAGCCAGTGAGTGCCAATTCTTTTTTGCGAAAACATTGGGATAAGCGGTCGTAAACCTCTCTTCTGGTTCCCAGAAGGCTAATTGTGAAGGAAGCGTCTAAAGAAGGGAGCAATTGGCAGGTTGCCAAAGTTTTTGGCGCATTCGAGCCAATCTTTGGTATAGTGATTTCCGCACCAACCCACGGGGATATAGCTCAGCTGGGAGAGCGCATGACTGGCAGTCATGAGGTCAGGGGTTCGATCCCCCTTATCTCCACCACCCATTGCAGGCGACGGCTTTTAGCCGCCGCCTTTTTTATTGTCTAGGTCCGGGGGCGCCGGCCCTCTTCAAGCCTTGGGCATAGGCTCTCCATGCAGTCGCCTTTTTTAGTGAGGATGTGCCACTGGGTGGGGCTGATGGATCAAAAGGGCCCAAGGGTGGATATCCTTGAGTATGAGGGTGTAGTTCTTATCGGCAGCAAACCTAGAGGCTGCTGCACACATAGACTCTATTGAACTTTTAAGGAACGGCGCATGTACATCGAGACCATCGATTCTCCAGCAGACCTCAAAGCGATGTCTTTGAATGAGCTTGAGGCACTGGCCCAAGAGATTCGCCAGGCGCTGATTTCTCGAGCTAAGACGCAAGACGAGCATCTAAGCGCCAATTTGGGCGTGGTAGAGGCTACCATTGCGCTTCATTACGTGTTTGATTCACCTCGGGATACCTTGGTGTTTGACGTCTCCCATCAAACCTATGCCCACAAGATGCTCACCGGGCGCAAAGAGGCCTTCTTGGATCCGGCCCACTATGACGATGTGTCGGCTTTTGCGAGCCCGGCTGAGTCTGTCCATGATCCTTTCATTGTGGGACATACCTCCACCTCGGTGTCGTTGGCCGCAGGTATCGCTCATGCCCGAGATCTGGCGCAGGGCACAGGTAGGGTAGTGGCGTTTATCGGCGACGGATCGCTCTCGGGCGGGGAGGCCTTCGAGGGCCTGGATCTGGCGGCCGAGCTTGGCGGCAACCTCGTCATAGTGGTGAACGACAACGAGATGTCCATCGCCCCCAACCACGGCGGCCTCTACCAAAACCTGGCAGAACTCAGAAAGACCCAAGGCGCCTCGGCCAACAATTACTTCAAAAGCTTGGGATTGGACTATCGCTACGTGGAGGAGGGCAACTCCCTCGCACCGCTCATCGAGGCTTTTAACCAGGTCAAAGACGCCACCCATCCAGTGGTGGTGCATATCCACACCACCAAGGGCTTGGGTCTTGAGGCCGCCGAGAAGGACCCGAGCGCTACCACCACGTGCGCGGGCTCACCGCTTCTGGCGAACCGCATGCGCAGGCCATGAGCTGGAGCGACCTCACCGTGTCTCATCTCACAGAACTTATGGAGCACGATCCCCAGGTGGTCACTGTATGTGCGGCTACCCCTACTGGCCTGGGCTTCACTCGGGACAAACGCGAGGCCATCCCCGCTGGTCAATTTGTGGACGTGGGCATCGCCGAGCAAACCGCCGTCACCTTTTGCGCAGGCCTCGCCCAGCGAGGCGCCAAGCCGGTGCTCTGCATCTACTCCACCTTCTTGCCCCGTGCGGCAGACCAGCTTATCCAAGAGCTCTGCGTAAACTCGCTGCCTGCGGTGATTCTGGTGGACAAAGGCTCGGTTTATGGGTCTGGCCCCGTCTCCCATCTGGGCCTTCAAGACATGGCGCTCTTGGGCAACCTGCCCAACATGCTCTATCTGGCGCCTGCCAATCCTCAGGAGTACGTGTCCATGATGGATTGGGCGGTGGACTACACCCAAGGCCCTGTGGCTATCAAAATTCCTGGTGGCGAGCCCTATCAAGGAGATGTCTCCAGCAAGGTAGTCCCAAGCGCCCAGGTGGCGCTGGTGGGCGTGGGCACGTTCTTTTCGGTAGCCAAAGAGGCCGCTCAGGCGCTACAGGCTCAAGGCATCCAGGCGTCGCTCATCAACCCTCAAGTGATCTCCGACGTGTCGCCCCAGCTTGCAGAGACGCTCAAGGCGCATAAGGTGATTGTGACGCTCGAAGACGGCATGATCGCCGGCGGCTATGGGGCCAAGGTGGCCTGTGCGCTGGCGGCTACCCCTACGCGGGTGCTCGTACGCGCCTTCGAGTCCACCTATACTGACCGAATGGATCCCCAAGACCGCATTTCGCAGGCACGCCTCACGGCCGCGCAAATTGCAGCCGACGCCCTTGAGGCCCTGCACTCATAACTCATCGAAAGGATCTTCCTTGACTGCTACCTCTTCTTCGCAGGACAACCCACAGGTTGCCGCAGATTCTGCTGCCGAGAAACCCGTACCTTCCCATCAGGAGACCGCTTCCCAAGACGCCGCCCAGGCTACCGAGGCAGAGGCGGCTGTCAAGGGCACGCCTTCAGCCGAGAAGCCCAAAAAAGAGACTCGAGTCCAGCGCAAAGCCCGCCAGAAGGCCGAAAAAGAGGAGAAGGCTCGCCAGCGTCGCATCGCCGCGCGCCAGGGAGGCCGCAAGCTCTTTCCCACGCCTACACGGAAGCAGTCTGTAGCCTTCATCGTGGTGCTGGCCGTCTTGTTTGTGGGCTCGGTGGTCTTCAAGCTTACCTGGGGCTCTCCCACAAGCCCCTTGGGCAAGACCCCTGTGGCTCAAAGCGAAGATGTGCCTGCTCGCGCTGCCAAAGGCACCACGCTCGTCTACAAGGGCGGGGAGTATGCGGTGGGCACCAACCTCAATGCCGGCCAATATAAGTTCTTGGCTACCCAAGATCGCCAGGACCCATCCAATCCTGCTGTCCTCAAGGTCAATGGCGAGGTGGTGGATCAGTTTACCCAAACCTGCTGGCTCACCCTCTCTGATGGGGAGCAATTGGCGGTAGACGGCGCGACTTTTGTTTCTGCCGCAGATATCACATCGAAGTTGGTCACTGATCTTAAGGATGGGGGTACCTACTTAATAGGCGTCGACGCCCCTGAAGGCTCCTACCTTGTGAGCCCCACCCAAAGCTCGGGTAGGTGCACGGTCTACGACTCCGACGCTCCCGGCGCGCAGCCCATTGCCACCTTGGATGTCACCGCTGCCCAGCAAGTAGACGTGGCCCAAGGCCAGTATCTCAAGCTCTCCGGCTGCCTCGCCCAGTACCAGTAGCAGACGGGGCATCTTGAGCGCCCCTCAAACCCAAGGAGGGGCAGTATGGGACACCTCGATGAAAGACGCCGTCAACCACCATCGTCTGGTTCTCCCATGATGGATGCTGAAGCTCCAAAAGCAGACGTTTTTCCAAAAGCCAGCTCCGCTGCCGAACGAGCCTTGGCAGACTCCCATCGTCTTTCGCGCAAAGCTGTCACCATTTTGGTGGCCTGCGCCGCTATTGTGGTCTCGGTGATGGTATGCATCGCGATGGTAACCACTGGTGGCCCTGCAGCCTTTGGCTCTGATAAGTCCCACGTCACTTTAGGCGGCGTCACTCATGGGCGCATGCCAGACAGCGACTCTGTCCTCATTATGCGCACTGAAAGCTCCATCTCTTCCGCAGACACCCCACTCAAAATTGCGGTAGGCGATTCCAGTGGCTACTATGATGTCACGGTGCTTACCCAGGATTTCTCGACCTCGCGAGCCGTCTACATCTATGTAGACGGCAGCACTGTGGTAGCTACACAGCAGCCCCAAGACAAGACCGTCATCACCCTCTCGGGCTCGCAGATCACCTCTGGCTATCACACGGTGGAGGCCGTCCAATATGCGGGCAACAGCCCTACTGCCACGGTGACCATGTATAAAAAGAACACCTATTTGATCCAATAGTCTATTTTGTCCAATTGCCCATCGGCCAAATGCCCTCAGAATCGATGACAGTATTTATGGCAATGGTCCCAAGCTTGCCTAGCAGAAACATCTTGTACTTCTTAGAAAGGCTTCCCGCTCTATGAATCTTCCCACTCGTCTCAAAGAGCCCCTCAGTCCACGCCAGACCAGTGCCGTTCGAGTGAGCGCCATGGCCTATATCATCTGGAACACCGTCATGTGCCTCTTCATGACCTACGTGCTCACCTGTGCAGCCATCGCCAGCCGCACTTCTGGCAACGGCTACGCGGCCATTCCTGTGCTGGGTTTTTCCATTCCTCTTTGGACGGGCCTCGTATTCCTAGGTCTCCTCACTGCTGCGGTGGGCGCGGGCGGTTATGTGGTTGGCATCGCGGTGCTTCGTGGTCCCAAAGCTCGCCGACGCCCCGCCGTTCGCCGAGTAGCAACTGCTCTTCTTTATCTCTCCACCACAGGTATCCTCTGGGCCTTCTCCCAGGGCGATGCCGTCGTACTTCTGGTCTTTATGCTCTCTGCCCTCATGGTCTTCGCCCTTCGCTGGGTGGTGGATCACTATGGCACTACCCCCGACGCCTATCTCGAGGACACTGCCGTTGCCAATGCCCTCGATGCCGAGAATAATCTTGCCTCTATGGGCGAAGCGTTCATCGATGCAGTGATCGAGCCTACCATCGACGAAGACGCGCCGGTCTCTTTGAGCCGCGGCGGTTGGGTACAGCTTCAACGCCGTATCACCGGATACAGCCAGCTCATGGCTGTCTGGGGCTCGTTAGAGCTGCTCATGGCCATGACCTATCTGGCGCGCATCACCTCTATGGACACCCATATGTCCAACTTCGTCACCGTCATGGGTTCTGCCGTCGTTACCGGGGCTCTGCTAGCCATCCAGGGCGCCTTCTTCATTCTTCTCACCGTGCTCACAGTGAAGGGCGCCACCGATCAATCCTGCAGACGCATTGGCGTTGGCCTATGCATTGCCGGCCTCTTCCTTAGCGTCTCGGTGCTGCTTTTGGTTTCCATCGGACTTCTTATGGGCTCTCCCGATGGCGTCGAGCAGGTCTTTTGCTCCGTCTTGAGCTGTGGCCTTCTGGGGGTGGTCTATAGCTGCACCGATCGCCGCCTGCGCGTCCTGCGCCTCGCCAGCGAGCTCCAGTAAAACGAACACCGTGCGCTGGGCACATCTGTCGCAAACCCCACCCAACTAGCGTGACAGTGGGGGCGAGAGTCATCCAACATCCATAGAAGTGGCAACTCTGCCCACTCTGCCGAGAAAGACGTGGCACACTAATAAGAACTGTAAATTGCCGATGGGACTTTTCCTTTCCAGATCATCCCATCTTGCACGTTATGTGAGTGCTCGCATTTTTAGGAAGCGTTGCTATTCAAAGAATGCATTGTCACCTGGCAATGATTGAAAGGGGAGTGTCATGTCCCAAGATCGCAAGCTCATGAAAGTCATGAGCATCATTCTTCTGTTTTGGGCTCTACTGATCTTTGTCTACGACGCCATCTGCATCACCGTCGTGGCCCAGAATGGCTGGCAGTGGCAGGGCATCGTGTTGGTAGCTCTCTACAGCTTCCAGGGCTTCTTTGGCATCAGCTGTGGTATGGCCGGTGTTCGCGGCGCCAATGCGCCATCCCGCGCCAACACCTACAACATTCAAGCTGCCATCCTGGGCATCTATGAGCTTATCTCGCTTATCTACACCATCGTGGTGCAGGCTGATTTTGGTGGGCGCCCCCTAGGCTCCGACATCCCCAGTTTGGTGCTTACTGTGGTGCCCTTGATCGTTTGCATCGCTGGCTGGATTCTTGGCCGGCGCGTCTTTGAGGCTTCCAAGAAATAGGAGACCTAAATAGGAAGCCTCTGTGAAGTTGTGCATGGCATTATGAGTCATGCATGGCAAATGAATTCCTATTGGGGTCTTGCAATGACGACAGGCTCTGGTAGTATGGATTCCTGTGATTCGCAGAGAATCACCTACGGGCGATTGGCTCAGGGGTAGAGCACATCCTTCACACGGATGGGGTCGCTGGTTCAAATCCAGCATCGCCCACCACAAAACACGAGGTAGACGCATTGAGCGTCTACCTTTTTTCTTGCCGTGCCGAACTTGTGCCGAACTTGTGCCGAAAGTTAACGTGAAATTGCCTAAGAGGCGAACTCCTGCGTCCTCGAACCTCCTTACTGCTTAAGGGATTCTATGGTGGCTTCCGTGGCGCCATACCAGCGGTAATAGGCGTAGGCAGCTTCGCTTAGATGAGTGTCGTAGTTATCAAGGGGATCTTGGTAGTCTTCCTGGTCCAAGGCCGTCGCAAGGTCGCTGGCGGCCTGTTTATAGCTGTCGGCGCATTCTTTTAAATAACCCTGCGCGACAATAAATCCCTTTGGCGCATTGGTGACATCGACAGAGAGCATCGTCTGCGCGTAGGAGTCAAGCTCATTGGTTAACTGCTGAAACTGAGCTTGCACTTCCTCTTTCGATCCTCCTTCATAGGCAAAGTCATGGAGCAGGTTGAGCATCGTCCGGTTTGTGTTGTACATATTTTGGACGTTGGTCGAGATGGTATTGGTGTCATAGCCTCCATAGTCCTTGGTGGCACCTTCCTTTCCGGAGGAATCCTGGGAGGTGTCCTGATCTTGCTGGTCAGGGGTTTGATCCTGTGGTGCTGTATCCTGCTGAGATTGGCCTTGATCCTTCAGGTCGGTGCCTTGCCAAGCACCAGTGGGCTGAAGCGAGCAGCCGCCCAAAACGAGCATGACAGTGAAAGCGACAGTTAAGACGGTATTCTTTTTCATGGGAGGTCCTTAAGAGTATCTCGATAGTACATTTATTAATTATCAGTACGGTGCAGTCTGAACGACGCTATTCCGGCGCGCATAATCATCCAAAGCATCATCAAGGGCTTTTTGGCAATTGCTCAGATCCTCTGTGCTCTCATCTTTCCCGAGGGCAGAAACAAGATAGTTTCCTGCGCCCGAGCGCTTGTGTTCTGCATCTGGTCGGAGGAGTTTTGCGCTGACGCAACCAAGAGTGGACTACATCCGGCCAACGCCAAAACCACAGTAAAATTCAGGGTCATCAAGTTTCTTTTTGCATCCGTGCTCCTCTACGCTCTAAACCCTTGCTGCGCTTATGAGTATATAAATGTGGAGATACATCGATAATTTATCAATAAAAATGTAGGGTGATTCTCTAGGCGCTCGACCCTATGAGGGGATGCGCCTTTTGCAGCGTGGTCTAAAGATAAGAGAGGGCCTAGTGAGCCGATAAGGTCTTGCCCTCCTCAACTGACAACCTCTGTGGTGCAGCACGATAAAAAAACCCGTGGCACCCATTGGCGCCACGGGGAGCAAGGATTCAAGGATTACAGAGACTCCCTAGAATGAGGCCTGGAGCGTAGGCCACAAGTAAAGAGAGGTAACTGTCTCGAATTAGCTAAGGGTGTTCACCAGTTTCTGGCAGCCGCTCTTGCGCTCGGCAGCCTGGTTCTTGTGAATGATGCCCTTGCTGGCAGCCTTGTCCAGAAGACGGCAAGCCTTGTTGCACTTCTCCTGAGCGAGCTGGGCGTCGCCGGCCTCAACAGCCTCGCGAACGTGCTTGACAGCCGTCTTCAGCTCAGAGCGGACGGCCTTGTTGCGGATGCGTGCCTTCTCGGCGGTCTTAATGCGCTTCTTCTGCGACTTGATGTTAGCCACGTGCAATTCCTTTCAATGCGATCTATGAGGCCTCTTCGGTGAGACACGGTGAGGCAACTTCCAAATACTAACATAGGAAACCCGTGCTAGGGTACCGTGCTGCAGCTATGAAGAAATCTCTCCATGGAGGGCGTACATTCCACAGAACCCACCTGTAGGCTATACAATGTCAGCTATGAATACCACAGACCTTTCCCACATCAGGAACTTCTCCATCGTCGCCCACATCGACCATGGCAAGTCCACCATCTCAGACCGCATCCTCGAGATGACCAACACCGTCGAAGAGCGCGACATGGAGTCGCAGCTCCTAGATTCCATGGACATCGAGCGGGAGCGCGGCATCACCATCAAGTCCAACGCTGTGCGCGTGATGTATGACGCGGACGACGGCGAGACCTACCAATTCAACCTTATCGACACTCCGGGCCACGTGGACTTCACCTACGAGGTGTCCCGTTCGCTGGCCGCCTGCGAAGGCGCAGTGCTGGTAGTGGATGCCACCCAAGGCGTAGAGGCACAAACGGTGTCCAATGCCAACCTGGCTATGAATGCCAACCTGGAGATCGTGCCGGCTATCAACAAGATCGACCTGCCCAGTGCTCATCCAGAGGAGGTCAAGCAGGAGATCGAGGATGAGCTGGCAATCCCTGCAGACGATGCGGTGTGCGTCTCGGGAAAGACCGGCGAGGGCATCCATGACTTGCTGGAGGCCATCGTGTTTCTCGTCCCGCCGCCAAAAGGGGATGCCAACGCTCCGCTCAAGGCGCTGGTGCTGGACTCCTACTTCGACGAGTACCGCGGCGTGGTGGCCATGGTGCGCGTCTTTGACGGCTCCATCAAAAAGGGCGACGAGCTCACCATGATGATGACGGGCCAGGATTTCTTGGCAGACGGCGTGGGGGTCAAACGTCCCTCAGAGGTGCTGCTCGACGAGCTAACCGTGGGTGAAGTGGGCTTTGTGGTGACAGGTCTCAAAGATCCGGAGTCCGTACGCGTAGGCGACACGCTTACCTACCGCGACAACCCTTGCAAGGAGGAGCTGCCGGGCTATCGCGAGGCCAAGCCCATGGTCTACACCGGCATCTTCCCCATAGACAACAAAGACTATGAGGATCTGCGCGACGCGTTGGAAAAGCTGCACGTCAACGATCCGTCGCTTACCTGGGAGCCAGAGACCTCGGTGGCCTTAGGCTTTGGCTTTCGCGTGGGATTCTTGGGGCTGCTCCACATGGAGGTCATCAAGGAGCGCCTGGAGCGCGAGTTCGACCTGGATCTTATTGCCACGAGCCCTTCGGTGGACTACCACGTCTATCTTACCGACGGCGACATGCGCGAGGTGCGCAGCCCTCAGGACTTGCCTGACGCCACGCGCATCGAGCGCATTGAAGAGCCCTACCTCAAAGCCAAGGTCATCGTGCCGCCCGAGTACACCGGCGCCGTGATGCAGCTGGCGGTGGAACACCGCGGCATCATGGCCGATATGGTCTACCTCACCGACAAGTCCGTGGAGATGCACTTCGAGATCCCTCTGGCCGAGCTTATCCTAGACTTCTTCGACCAGCTCAAGAGCCGCACCAAAGGCTATGCGTCGCTCGACTACGAGTTCTCCGAGTACCGTCCCTCAGACCTGGTCAAACTGGACATCCTGCTCTCCGGCGACGACGTGGACGCCCTCTCGTTCATCGTCCATCGCGACAAGGCCTACGCCATGGCCCGCGCCCTCTGCGACAAGCTCAAAGAGATCATCCCGCGCCAACAGTTCGAGGTGCCCATCCAGGGCGCCATCGGCAACAAGATCATCGCCCGCTCCACCGTCAAGGCGCACCGCAAAGACGTGCTGGCCAAGTGCTACGGCGGCGACATTTCCCGCAAGCGCAAGCTGCTGGAAAAGCAAAAAGAGGGCAAGAAGCGCATGAAGTCCATCGGCCGTGTCGAGGTGCCCCAAGAGGCATTTTTGGCCATCCTCAAGGTGGACGAGTAGTGGCTGTGCACGCTCAAACTGCCGAGAAACACTTCCATCCCACCCAGGACGCGCCTTCCACCTCGCAACTCCTCGCCCAGGGCGCAGTCGCCGCAGGGCTTTCTGCGACGTTGGCGCCCTTCTCGGCAAATGGAAGCTGGGAGCAGCGCTTGGCTGCCAACCCTTACCTCATGGCGCCTATGGCGGGGGTGTCTGACCAGGCCTATCGGCTTATGGCCAGAGCCGGAGGCGCAGCCTGCGCGGTGAGCGAGATGGTGAGCGTGGCTGGCATCCACTATGCCAACGAGAAGACCTGGCAGCTGGTGGATCCCGATCCTGCAGAGCCCGACCTCATCGTCCAGCTCTTTGGCAGCGACCCCGAGCAGTTCTATGAGGCCACCAAGAGCGTCATCGACCGTTATGAGTCGCGGGGATGGCTGCAAAAGTTGGTAGCCATCGATATCAATATGGCTTGCCCGGTGCCCAAGGTAGTACGCAAAGGGGAGGGCTCGGCGCTGCTGGACGACCCGGCTCGCGCTGCAGACATCGTGCGCTCGGTGCGCGAGGGCTCAGACTACAGCCTGCCGGTCACTGCGAAAATTCGCATTGGGCGCAAGCAGCACGATTACGTGGCGCCAGCCTTTGCGAAGGCGTTGGAGCGCGCAGGGGTCTCTTCTGTAGCGGTTCATGGACGCTTTGCCAACCAGTTCTATACGGGTACCTCTGACGCCAACGCCATCGCCCAGGTGGTAAGCGCGGTGAGTATTCCTGTGATCGCTTCCGGCGACGCCCTTAGCGCAGCTCAGGCAGTGCAGCTCAAGGAGTCTACCGGCGCGGCGGCGGTCTTTTGCGCCCGAGGCACCTACGGCAACCCCTGGATCTTCGCCGATGCTCGCTCCCTGGGCGCCGGCTGCACTCCCGCACCTCACACTACCGCGCAGCGCTTGGCTGCCTTCGCCCTCCACGTGCAACTGTTGTCTGCCACGGGCGCCCACATTGCTCGCGCCCGATCTTTGGCCGGCTGGTACCTCAAGGGCATGCCCGAGGCCGCCTCCTGGCGCGAACGCGCCATGCATTGCGTGGGAGTCTCTGACTACCTGCACCTCATCGCCCAGGTTGCTCAAGCCAACGCGCTGGATCCCGCGTCTGTGATGGTAGGCGAGGCGCTCCAGCTCGCTCAGGAGACGTCCGTTACCCCAGGTGCGGAGAAACACTCCCACCATGCCTAGCACCCACTACCTAGGTCCCGCAGACGCCCAGAAGTTCTGGCGCACTTGGACTCCTGGCCCCGTGGGTGCTCTCTACCTGCACATTCCCTTTTGCTTGCGCAAGTGCGCCTATTGCGACTTCGCGTCCTGTGCTACCGCTCACCAAGCTCCGTTGATGCACGACTACGCCCAGAGCTTGCAGACCATGGTGCGCCGCATGGGCGAGGCGGGCCTGCTCGACCATCTGGCCACTGCCTATGTGGGCGGCGGCACTCCCACTATGCTCGCCCCTCAGGACTTGGGCGCCCTTATCGCCGCCGCTCGTCGCTACGGCTCTATCCAGGAGCTCAGCTGCGAGGCCAATCCTGAGTCGCTCACTCCTGCCCACCTGGCTGCACTGCGCGAGGCTGGCGCCAGCCGCCTGTCATTGGGAGTGCAATCATTTAACGACAACGAATTGCAGGCCTTAGGCCGAGTCCATAACGCGCAGACCGCCCGCGAAGCCCTTCAGTCTGCGGTGGCCTCTGGCCTGCGGGTATCCTGCGACCTCATGGGCGCAATACCTCACCAAACGCCACAAAGCTTTGCCTATTCGGTAGAGCAAGCGGTGCAGCTTGGCGTGGACCACACTAGCATTTACCCCCTCATCATCGAGGAAGGAACGCCCTTCTATGCTGCGGTGGAATCGGGTGAGATGGCCCAACCCTCAGAAGACTCCGAGGCTGACGCCATGCTCGCCGCCCAGCGCATCCTCACGGCTCAGGGGTTCTCACGCTATGAGGTGGCTAGTTATTCTTGGCCCGGTGAGGTGTGCCTGCACAACTTGGCTTACTGGAACGGCACTCCCTACCTGGGATTTGGTGTGGCTGCGGCTTCCATGGTTGATGCTGCGGGCTATGAGAAGCTGCGTCAGCTCATGCCACAATTGCCGAGAAACGCCTCCGCCGCAGCGCGCCTGCGCCTTAGCTGCACTTCTTCTGCAACAGAAATCGCTGAGGCTTGTGGCAATTTGCAAGCGCTGCAGTTTGAAGTAGAGTCGATGACTGCTCGTGAGGCTGCGGCAGAAGATCTGATGCTTGCGGCTCGTACTACTTATGGCATTGGGCGCGAACTGCAGGAACGTGCCTATAAAGCCATTGGCCAAGAGGCAGTAGATGCAACGATTGATGATCTGTGCGAGCGTGGATTGATAGAGCAAGTGGCTTCTGGCGCCTACGTGCCCACTCAGCAGGGCTGGCTTTTGGGCAATGAAGTCTATGGGGCGCTCTGGGATTTGGCCTCTGATAACTAAATCGAACTTTGCCTTTATATACTGCGATTTGACCACTAAGAAGGTAATAATGCCAAAATGCGTTTCGATGCATGACATGAATAATACAGTGAAGTCTACCGAGTTAGTGAGGTCAAGAGACGGACCTGTCACGGTAACGCACAATAGGGCAGGTGCATTGGTGGTCTATGTCAACAAAGTACTGGGAAAGCCTACAGCCCCAGCTTGCAAAGGCCAATCTTCTTGCACGTGAAGTGACGGGGGAGAAAGAGGTCGCAGAAGGCTCGTATTCCGAAGCAGGCGCTGCTGTGAATCAGCTTCGGGAGAAATATGAACTATAAAGTCGTTATAACTGAATCTGCATATCAAGATATAGATTATATTCTGGTGTTTATTGTGGCGAGGGCAGGGAGTACGGCTTCTGCGAGATCCTTTCTTGACCGATGGTCTTCGATCTTCAACAAATTAAGTGAATTCCTCGTGGTGCATCCTCTCAATTATCCACTGGAGCTTAAACGGCTTTTTCATTACATGTGTTTTGCAGCTCTTCTGTAAATGGCTTCGGGTCTCCAACGATTGCCAAAAGCCAAGATGTATAGAGCACCATTATCTAAGATGCGATAAACAATTCTTAGTTCTGCCTTTTCACCTTGCGAACGGTTTTTTTGAAAATGATAGGATCGCGCACCCTCAAGCTTGAGAGAGAGGGAAGAACTTGACACGCGTCCGGCGGCCAAATCTTTCATGGCACGAATTATCGCTACTACAACAGGTGTAAGATCCTCTAGCGCCGGATAAGCTTCATCAAGCGCTCTTGCTTCCTCTACGAAAACGATAGGTTCAATAGTCAAGCCAGGTATATTGGAAAGAGCGTCAATTAGTTCAAGAAATAACTCTTGTCTTGTCATATAAGACCAGCTTTTTCCATAAGGTCTAACGCAGCAGTTTTGAGTTCAGGACCAGAAAGAGGCAGTTCGCCTTGCTCAGCTAAGGCTTTATCGCGTAGTAATGCATGTTCTATATCGAGACGATCAAGTTTTGACTCAATCTCACTAAGTTTTAATTCAAGAGCCTGTATATAAGCATCATTGCGTGCTAGGTAATCAGGTGTGACAACAAAATAGCGAGGACGATTATGCTCGGATATTTCAATGATGCCATCGCGGTTTACTGCATCTCGCCAATTGGAAGACCGTCCAAGTTCAGCGAGACCTACTCGTTCTGGCATAACGGGGAGGCTGTGGCTTGCATCTGCAATCATTGGACAACTCCTAACACAATATGTGTAGTAAATATACTGTAACCTATTGTGTAGAAGTATGGCTTATAAAGTGCAAATTTCCAAACTCAACATGATAAGCGGATGCAGCCAACTCATGTATTCAATAGTGTGAAGAGTCAAGCGTGCTTTCCTCTAAGGAAGGTGCGGCTTATAGGACAAGAAGCGTGCTGTGAATGGGGACGTTGACGCAGGTCAACGTCCCTTTTTGGGTGTTTAAATACGGAAGGCTCATTTGAACACGGGAACTCGCACAGAAGATGTGCTGTCCAATGCAGTGGTGCCCCAGCTGAAGACAGCAAAATCTTGTCGTTACATCCAGGATTTGCAGGGCCCGATGAAAAAGGCGGTCTGCGGGGCCAAGATGCAGAAGAGTGACCATAAGAAGAGCGACAACGCTTCCGCCTACTAAGTACATTTCCTTCGGCATGTGCCTACTAAGTACAATTGAATATGAAACCAACACCGTGAGCTTGGGTGATGTAATACTAAAATAAAAAGTGACGCAGATTTTGGGCAAAATTGGCCTACTAAGTACTTAGTAGGTATGAAATGGCTAGTAGGCATGAGGTGGCGCCCAGTCCAAACCTCGTCTGCCCTGCATCCCCATCTCACAGATAGGTCTGCTTTTGGCCCTCCAGGATTTATCTGAGGCTTGCGGTGTGAAAGCAGCCCTGCTTTCACACCGCTCCCTTTTAGCCGCAAAGAGTGCTTATAAATAATGAAGGTAAATTTGGTCTACAGGTTTTTGGCCTACAGATTATGGGGTGTTGACGCAGGTCTGGCGCAGGCCAACACCCCTTATCACAGCACACTATCTGTCCTATAAACCGAAGGTGCGCTATTTTGATCGCTTATCCTTCGTCAATAGCACCTCTCGCCCAAGCTCTCACTTCTTCTCCTACCTGGGGGTCGTCAGCGTAGGCGCCCAGTACATCGCATAAAAAGCGGACGTAAGTCTCCTTGAGCCTGCGTTCACCTACCACGTGGGCAGAAGGCCCAAAGCTTGCCAGACGTCCCATGAGGGCGGCGCCATCTGAAACCGGTACCTCAATACGAGTCTTGCCACCTGGCAGCTCGCGGACGGATTTCTTATCGGCAAGGGGAGAATCCTCGCTGTCAGGATTGAAGGCGTCCGCGATGGCTTTGAGCACGGGACCTTCGGCTTCGAGCTCCAGGCGCAGAGGATCCGAGGTAGCATACATCTCGTAACTGGCCTCCAGCGTGAAAAGCTCCTGCTCGGTGAGGTCGGCGTGCTTCTGAGGAGCTGGATCTGTCAGACGGTAGGGGAGCAAGCCAGGATAGCCCTCATCGGCATAGTCTTTGATGCTCCCGGGAATGATGCGATCCAGCCGATAGTTCAAATAGCCATCATTGTGCACCACGTAGCGGGGGCCTTCTGGGGTCTCCTCCAGATCGATGAACCGCGAGCTCATGTAATGGCGCCCGCGATCCTCATGCACCGCGATGGGCAGCAATTCGCGCTCTAGCAAGCCGCCTTGCCTAGGTTGCGCCACCAAATCAAAATCCGGCCCCAGCGTCCCGTAGATAAGCGAGATAGGGGCCAGCTTGCCGCCTCGGCGGTCGCCCATCTCGTTCAGCCTGTCCACCGCCCGCGCCACCGCACGATAATTCGCCAGCAGAGCTGCCGAAGCCTCAGGCCTGGGCCTATAAGTAATGCAAGGGGCTATAGGGCGATGGTCTTCTCGGTAGTGGAGAGACTTCACTTTTTCCAGAAGCTGCTCTTTTTCCTGGGAGTCGGCTAGGCGCGAGTGGGCCAACGCATCGGCCAATATAAACGCTTCTTCTGCTGAGAAGGGCCGCTCCGCGTGGTAGGTATAGCAGTTTTGTCCCTGAGATTTGGTGGTGACGGCACGCTGGGGTTCAGCATCTGGATGAGTCAGCGAATCTCGACGGGCGAACAGCTTGTTAAGCGTCACCAGGTCACAGCGCAGCCGTTGCAGCGCATTGGCGTGGGCATGGTCGCTCTCGTATTGGTCCTCTGAGACCAGAAGCCCATAGTCATGCTCCAACGGTAGATGGTGATTTGGATCATGCTGTATACAGACATAGGGGTTATAAGGGCAATCTCTATACCATCGCAAAAGACGATGATGGATGGTTTTGGTCTTATGACAGGGGTAACAATCTGGTTGATAAAGAAGCCGGTTTCTCTTCTCCTGAAGATGCGCTTCAAGATCTCAGCATAGGAAAAGGGAAGTATGTTGCAAACGTAGTCCTTGATGAGGGGCGGTGGGCTTCTCGGCAGGATATGGATCAGCCATAAAGATCTATTTGTTTAACTTGAGCTTTCTGCCTTCTCCGTACTCAAAATCCCACTGCATGGGTAGGAATAGGCGCAGACTACAAGACACTCCAACAAAGGAGCAACCTATGCCTACCATTTATGATTTCACTCTTGAGAAGCCAGACGGCACCGAGGTCAGCCTCTCCGAGTTCCGCGGCCGCCCCATGCTCATCGTCAATTCGGCCACCGGCTGCGGCTTTACCCCGCAGTATGAGGACCTCAAGAACCTCTACAACAACTATCACGAGCAGGGTCTCGAGATCATCGACATCCCTTGCGACCAGTTTGGCCATCAGGCTCCCGGCTCGGACGACGAGATCCACGAGTTCTGCACCATGACCTTTGGCACGCCCTATCAGCAGTACAAGAAGTCCGAGGTTAACGGGGATAACCAGCTTCCCCTCTATGCCTTCCTCAAAGAGCAGAAGAGCTTCGAGGGCTTCACTGGCGAGAAGGCCGACTTCATGGACAACTACCTCAAGGAGAACGTCGATCCCAACTACGCAGACAACGACGACATCAAGTGGAACTTCACCAAGTTCCTCATCGACCGCGACGGCAACGTAGTGGCTCGCTTCGAGCCCACGGTTGATATGGCGCTGGTTGAAGAGGCAGTCAAAGAGGCCCTCTAACATCGACAACTGCTAATACGTCTCGAAGCGCTCGGGCTCTTTGGAGTTCGGGCGCTTCACGTTTGCGCACAAACCATGATGCCCAGAGAAATCTGCGTCGTTCGCGCTAAGATATGAGATTGCGAACGTTTGTGCCACGGAATAATACCGTGGCTTGACTCGACGACAGGAGTTCTCACCGCATGTCTGCGATGACCGATAAGAACTACTACGAAATCCTTGGCGTCTCCTCAGACGCCACAACAGAGGAGATTCGTAAAGCATTTCAAAAGAAAGCCCGCACCCTCCATCCAGACGTGAACAAGGCGCCGGATGCAGAGGAGAAGTTCAAAGAAGTCTCCGAGGCCTACGCGGTGCTTTCAGACGAGGACAAGCGGCGCCGCTACGATGCCATGCGCTCGGGGGCACCCTTCATGGGCTCTTCGACATCCAGTGCTCCCCAGTCTCCCTTTGGCGGAGGCTTTGGCGGCTATGGCGGCATGCCCTTTGGCGGCTTCGGGGGTTTGGAGGCTTTGGCGCCCAGCGCGGCAGGGCCACTGCCTATAATCCCCGCTCCGGCGCAGACGTCGTCTATGACATCGAACTGGATAGCAAGACCGCTGCGACAGGCACTCGCCGCGGCATCACCTACGACCGCTACGTAGTCTGCGACGTCTGCCATGGCACTGGCTCGGAAGAGTCCGAGCACGCCAAGGTGTGCCCCACCTGCCATGGCAAAGGCTCTATCGACGTCGATCTCTCGGCAGTCTTTGGCGGCATGGGCTTTGGCGCTATGCGCGTGCAATGCCCTGAGTGCGAGGGCACCGGCAAAGTGGTGGCGGATCCTTGCCATCGATGCAAGGGCACCGGCCGCATCCTTTCTGCCAGCGAGGCCGTGGTAGACATTCCTGCCGACTCCCACGATGGCGATATGATCCGCGTGCCCGGCATGGGCAATGCAGGCACCAATGGCGGCAAGACAGGCGATCTGTTGGTGCGTGTAGGCATTCCTGCAGAGCGCCTGGCGCCAGAGAGCGCCATGGGCTTCCAGCTCATCGGCTTTGCGCTGCCCTTCATCGCCATGGGACTCTTCTTCCAGGTGCTGGGCGCAGTGAGCCTCATCATCGCTGTGCCGCTTGTCATGGGTCTCTTCATGGTGGCGCGCGGAGGCCTTGCCAAGCATAACTCCGTCTGGTGGAAGAACGCCGGCAATCATGTGGTGGCCGGCCTTTCCAACGGCTTCATGCTGGCGCTCTTCATGACGCTCATGATCAGCTGCGCCCAAGGCGCTGGTCGGGCGGCCATGCGCTTCTAGCACGTAGCGCACGCCTTTCGCCTCAGGTTCGCTTGCGTCCTGCCCAAAGGGGGCGAGCGCCTGGGGCGAGGGTTTCTCGGCAGCGGGAACGGCTGCCAACAATGTAGGGTTTACCTCGAGGGATGAAAGGTCTGAGGTCTACCGTGGCAGAGTCGCAAAGGGATTTCTACGAGGTGCTCGGCGTCGAGCGCGATGCCGATGCCAAGACTATCAAGCGGGCGTTTTTGAAGAAGGCGCGCGTGCTGCATCCGGACGTGTCGGATGATCCCGATGCCGAGGCAAAGTTCAAAGAGCTCAACGAGGCCTACTCGGTGCTGTCCGATGAGACCAAGCGCGCCAACTACGATCGTTATGGCACTGCCGACGGCCCGGCGGGCTTTGGCGGCATGGATGACTTCTTTGGCGGCGGCTTCGACATGAGCGACCTGTTCTCCCAGTTCTTTGGGGGAGGGGCCGCCGGAGCCGGGCGGGTGCGCACGCGAGGCCGCGATATGTCGGTGACGCTCACCATCACGCTGCAAGAGGCGGCCACCGGCCTAGACCGCACCATTACCTATGATCGGCTGGCGCCTTGCGAGGACTGCGGCGGCACCGGCTCTGCCGATGGCTCTGCCCCCGTCACCTGCCCCGAATGCGGCGGCACCGGCGTGGTCACCAGCTGGCAGCACACCATTTTGGGTCGCATGCAAACCCAGTCCACCTGTCCGGAGTGCCACGGCACCGGCCAGGTCATCGAGCATCCCTGCGAGACTTGCGACGGCCAGGGCCGCACGCCGTCCCATGAAAAGGTGACAGTGCATATTCCGGCGGGCGTGGCCTCGGGCATGCAGCTCTCTATCGAGGGCGCCGGCGAGGCAGGTGTGCGCGGCGACAGGGCGGGCGACCTCATCGTGCGCATCGAGGTGGCCCAGCAGCCAGACCTGGTGCGCCAGGGCGACGACCTTATCTGCGCCGTCGACATCGATTGCTTCGAGGCCATGTTGGGCGCCACCTTCACTATGGAGGGCATCATGCCCCACGAGCAGGTGGAGGTCAACATACCCGCAGGTACACAGCCTGGAGACCATATACGGGTGCCTGGCTACGGCATGCCCAACCTCTACAATCCTTCCCAGCGCGGAAGCCTGGTATGCATCGTGAACCTCACGGTCCCCAAGGACCTCACTCCTGCGCAAACCCAACAGTTGGAGGCTGTGGCTCTGGAGCGCGGCAGCCGCCTTTCCACCGCTGACACCGCCCAGTCGCTGCTGGACGAGACCTTCGCCCAAGACCAGCAGGCTGCAGGTGCTTCTACTGCTTCTGCTTCCGAGAAGCCCCAGCCTTCCGCCAGGCAGATTCTGAGTCCTCGTCGTTCTTTGGCGATGAGGAACAGGGTTCGCTCTTTGGGGGAGATGGCGCCTCTGGCCGCAAGAAGCCGCGCCCCAAGCCCTTTGGCAAGCGTAAGAAGAAGCGCTCGTGACGGCGGCGCAGCACAAAGGGGTCAAGCCGCTCAAGGTGGCCCTTAAAAACCTGGGCTGCCGGGTGAACCGCGCAGAGCTCGATGCCATCGCCGCTTCTCTGGAGCAGGCAGGCTGCGAGCTGGTGGGCGAGGACGAAGCCTCCATCGTGGTGGTGAACACCTGCGCGGTCACTGGCGAGGCCGAGGCCAAAGCCCGCAAGTCTCTGCGCCACTATGCGTCGCTCCCTCAGGTGCAGAGCGTGGTGGCTACCGGCTGCATGGCTACGCTCTTTGCAGACGAAGTAGCGTCTTTGGGCGAAAAGATGCAAGTCGAAGTTCTCAAGACGCAGGTGGCATCCTGTGTCTTGGCAGAGGCAGGACGCCTGGGTCTGGCTGATGCCGTTGCAGGGGCAGGAAAGGGTTTGCAGGATAGGCCTGGGGGCAGCCTGCAGGTGCACGAATCTGCACCTTCTGCCAGCGCTTCTCAAATCGCCGTGGACAGCTCGTTGCTCCCGGTGACTTCAGAAGCTCAGGGCACGGTGACGCCTACAGGCCGCATGCGGCCGGGCATCAAAATCCAAGATGGCTGCGACAATCGGTGCACCTATTGCATCGTATGGAAAGCGCGCGGGCCTGCACGCTCGCTGTCGCCGCATGAGGCGGTGGCTGCGGTGAGTCAGGCAGTGGAGCAAGGTGCCGGCGAGGTGGTGCTCACCGGTATCGATCTTGGCCGCTACGACGGGGGCATTGGCCTTGCGGGCCTGCTAGATCAGCTGCTTGTTAAAACCAAGGTAGGACGCATCCGTCTGAGCTCCGTGGAGCCGGTGGAGCTCTCTGACGACCTGCTGCGCCTTATGGGCGACTCCAGCGGCGTGTGGCGCCCTTCTTGCATCTGCCTCTGCAGTCTGGTTGCGACGCCACATTGGCTCGCATGGGCAGACCTTACGACACGGCTCGCTATCGTGCCATCGTTGAGCGGGCGCGCGAGTTGGTGCCGGGCCTTGCCTTGGCCTGCGACCTTATCGTGGGCTTCCCTGGGGAGACGGCCCAGGAGTTCAACCAAAGCCTGGAGTTTTGCCGTTCCATGGACTATGCCAACATGCATGTCTTCCGCTATTCCAAGCGCCCAGGAACCCCAGCCGCCGTTGCCCCAGATCAGGTGGATTCTCAGGTGGCCCATGAGCGCTCGCGCCTTATGCGCCAGATGGCCCGCCAAAGCCGCACCTCCTACCTTGCGAGCTGTATTGGCCGGCAGGAGCTGGCGTTTATCGAGCGTCCTGGCCGCGCCATCACTGGCGGCCTTGCAGAGGTGTTGGTGGATTCAGGCGCAGGCTTTGCCCCTGGTTCCTTTGTGAAGGTGGCGCCTCACAGCCTTCTGCCCTCAGGTCAGCTGGACGGGCGCAGCGCCACAGCCTAGAAGCCTCTAGCTCGGCTGATGTTGGGGCAAAAGCCGGCAAAGACGGCTTCTGAGGCATGGGTTTCTCGGCAAGGAGGGCCTGGGGCTTACAAAGACAGCGCAAGCGCTTAAGGCCGCTTTGACCTACCATAGAAGCCCCAAGGGCGCCCTTGAGCGTCCGGTATTTGTAGCCATTGCGCATCTGCGCATTCAGGGGAGGAACGTGGAGCCCACTACGCTGCGTTTGAGCATTCCGGAATCGGTGGATGTGTGCCGGCTCATGGGGCCGGCTGACAGCCTGCTGCGACATATCGAAGAGAAGACGAGCGCCTCGGTGGCGGTGCGGGGCAACCATATCACCCTGGTGGGCGAGCCAGGCGAGGTTGACGCCATGGTGCGCGTGTTCACGCGCTTGATGGACGCCGTGCTCTCGGGCGAGACTCCAGACATTTCCGACGTGGACATCATCTTGGACCAGGCGTCTTTGGGAACGCCTGCGCCGCGCGCTGGGGCAAACGACATCCTCACTACCCAGCGCGGCAAGCCTGTGCGCCCCAAAACCGCAGGCCAGCAGCGCTATGTGGACGCCCTGCTCTCCCATACCATCACCTTTGTGCAGGGTCCTGCAGGTACAGGAAAGACCTACCTGGCCATGGCCTGTGCCGTGGCAGCGCTCAAGCGTCGCGAGGTGTCCCACATCGTGCTCACCCGCCCGGTGGTGGAGGCCGGCGAGTCTCTGGGCTATCTGCCGGGCACGCTGGAAGAGAAGCTCGACCCCTATGTGCGCCCGCTCTATGATGCGCTCTTTGATATGTTGGATGCCGAGAAGAGCCATACCCTCATCGAGCAAGGGGTAGTGGAGATTGCTCCTTTAGCCTTCATGCGTGGGCGCACCTTAAACGACGCCTTCGTCATCTTGGACGAGGCGCAAAACACCACGCCCGAGCAGATGAAGATGTTTCTCACTCGACTGGGTTTTGGGTCCACCTTTGTGATTACCGGAGACTCAACCCAACGGGACCTCTTGGGTAAAAGCGGTCTTGAGAGTGCGCGCCGCGTGCTCGAAGGCATCGAGGGCATCGCCTTTTGCGATCTCGATCGCACCGACGTGGTGCGCCATAGCCTGGTGGGCCGCATCGTGGATGCCTACGAACGTCAGGGAGCGTGAAGCCGCTATGGCCGTGGAGATCTCTGTCAACCAGCTGCCCGATGCAGCGCCTTTGGCGGTGAGCTGGGATGAAGTCGCTTCCATCTTTGAGGCGGTGCTTGCTCACGAGCAGGTGGAACGCCTGTGTTTGGTGGACGTGACCGTCGCAGACGATGATGCCATGGCAGACCTTAACGCCCAGTGGCGCGGGGTCGAAGGATCAACAGACGTCATCTCGGTGGAGTGCGAGCGCCCGGACGACCCAGATCTGGCCCCCGACGAGCCGTGCTCTTTGGGAGACATTGCGCTGGCCCCGGCTTTCATCGCAGCGCAGGCGCCTCATTTTAACAACAGCCCAGCTCAGGAGACCCGTCTTCTGCTCATCCACGGCCTTTTGCATCTTTTGGGCTACGACCATATGACAGATGAAGATGCTGCCGTCATGGAGCCTTTGGAAGACGCCCTGTTGGCGCAGGTGTCGGGGCAGCCGGCGATCTCTGCCCCCACTACGCGCCATCGCCATGACCCGCAGGTGGCGGCAGGCGCAGAGCCTCAGGGCTCCCCGTCCCAAGAGGGGAGGGTCTCCCCATGATTCCCGGCTCAGACAAGAACCATCCCACGCTGTTCAAAAGCTTCGCCTTCGCCATCCAGGGCTTCGTCTTCGCCTTCACCACCGAGCGCAACATCAAAATCATGGTGGGCGGCTTTATCTTCTCCGTGGTCATGGGCTTCGCGCTCCAGTGCACTCCCGGAGAATGGGGCTGCCTGCTTTTGGGCTGCGGCACCGTGCTCTCCGCCGAGCTCATGAATACCGCCATCGAGACCATCGTCGACCTTGTGTCCCCTGAGTACAACACCCTGGCCGGCCACGCCAAGGATGTGGCAGCTGCAGCCGTCTACATCCTGAGCACCCTGGTGGGCATCATGGGAGTCGTGATTTTTGTAAACGCCGCCCTGCGCCTCTTTGGGTAGGGCACAAGACAGCTATGGCAGCCGCTCATGGCTGGGTTTCTTAGCATGAGCCCGGCTTTACCCCCATTCATCTCGCAGAAAGGAGCGACGCGGTGACAGCTCCCTCGTCCTCGAATGATTTTGATTTAGAAACTGCCGCTGCCGAGAAGGACGGCCCTCAGGTGGCTGCAGCCGCTGGGGCCATTGAGCAGGGCTTGGTGGCTGGAACAGACGATGCCGCCTCCTCAGGCGATGTGGAGCTAGAGGCTGACGAAGACCTCGATCTGGACGAGGAAGAGCTGCTGCTGATGCAGCAGTTTGGGGCTCCGGCTCCCATGGCGAGCGTGCCTGACGATTTTCGCAGCGGCTTCGTGGCGCTGGTGGGTCGCCCCAATGCCGGCAAGTCCACGCTGCTCAACGCCTGCCTGGGGGCGCACGCCGCCATCACAAGCCCGGTGGCTCAAACCACGCGCCGGCGCATGAGGGCGGTCGTCAACAGGCCAGGCGCCCAAGTGGTCATCGTGGATACCCCCGGCTTGCATAAGCCCAAGGATGCCTTGGGAGAGGAGCTCAACAAGTCCGCCTTGGGGGAGCTGGCAGACGTGGACGTGGTGGCCATGCTTTTGGATGCCACCAAGCCTGCCGGCACCGGAGATGCCTGGGTGGCCTCCCATGTGAACGCCAGCTCGGCGGTGCGCCTGCTGGTGATCACCAAGGCGGATCTCGCCACGCCGGAACAAGTGCAGGCACAAATCGAGGCTGCACAAGCCATGGCCACCTTTGACGATGTGTTGGTGACCTCGGCTCAGGAGGGCTTCAATACCGAGGCGTTCATCCAGCTGGTCATCGAGCATCTGCCCTACGGGCCGCGCTGGTTCCCGGAGGATATGCCGGTGGACGCCACGGACTCCGAGCAGGTGTCTGAGTTTGTGCGCGAAAAGGTGCTGCTCAACTGCCGCCAGGAAGTGCCCCACGCCGTAGGCGTGCTCTGCGATTCCATCCAGTGGCGAGACGAGGGCCATGCCTCCATCAAAGCCACCATCTTTGTGGAACGCGACAGCCAAAAGGGCATCCTGGTGGGCAAAGGCGGTTCCATGATCAAACGCATAGGAACCCAAGCCCGCAAGGAGATCGAGCAATGGCTGGGTGCCCAGGTCTTTTTGGACCTGGAGGTGCGGGTGAAGCCCTCCTGGCGCAAAGACGAGGAAGCCATCCGCCGCTTTGGCTACAACGCGGAGGCCTAGGTGGCGAGGGCACGCACCTATCCGGTGGTGGCCACCGTCATCGGCCGAGTGAAGCTCGGGAGGCAGACCTTATCCTGACGCTGCTTTCCTCGGACGGCTCCTTGGTGCGCGCCGTGGCCAAGGGGGCGCGCAAGCCCACGGGAAAGCTGGCAGGCCGCACGCAGCTTTTCTCGGAAGGAAAGTACCTCATCGCCAAAGGGCGCACGCTGGATGTAGTGTGCGAGGCCTCCCTTACCGATGCCCGGGCAAAGATCGCCTATGACCCGGATGCCTCGGAGGCAGCTGCGGCAATTTGCTCGGTTGCGCGCCTGGTGAGTTTCGAGGAGTCGCCAGACCCTTATCTCTATGGCCTCTTTGTGCGGAGCCTGCTGGCGCTTGCTCAGGTTCAAGAGCTGGAAGGGGAGGGAGAGCGGCAGGCACTCTTGTTCGAGGTGGTTGCTGCCTACACCTTCAAGGCGCTCTCCCATGAGGGGTGGCGACCGGAGACTTCCAACTGCATCGAATGTGGCGACGAGCAGGTGACGCGTTTCTCAGTAGCCGCCGGAGGCGCCCTCTGCGAGTCGTGTGCACGCGACGTGGCCGGAGCCCAACTGGCGGACCCTGCGCTTTTGGGCTGGATCGAAGCGCTGGTGAGCCTCACGTTCGACGATCTTTTGGCTCAGCCAGCCAGCTTGGATACCGCGTGTCTGCTGCTGGAGCAGGCGCATCTTTGGGCTGCTACCCATCTGGACGCTCGCCTCAAGGCCTTCGAGTTTTTGCGGGGAGTCTAAGGCGCAGCCGAGAGGTTGCGCGCGGGACGGTCGGCAACGTACTTACGTGCTGCCAACCTTATGTTGCCGCCTCTCCCCAGCACTTCAGTTAACTCCCAGAGGATGTGGGGATTTAGCCGCTGCGAGATGTGCGGCACTAAACGTGGTACTCTCTTTGGGTCCCTACCTCCTACTTGGCGCTTCGCGTCACCGGCGAGCGTCCCAGTTCGAGGCGAATCTTTCTTAAGAAAGGTGATTCCTATGACCATCTCTAAGGAGCGCAAGGCTGAGCTCATCCGTGAGTTTGGCAAGAACGACCAGGACTCCGGTTCTGCTCCCGTGCAGGTCGCCATCATGACCGACCGCATCCGCGAGCTCACCGAGCACATGAAGTCCCACAAGAAGGACTTCCACACTCGTCGTGGTCTGCTGATGCTCGTTGGTAAGCGTCGTCGTCTGCTCTCTTACATCAAGAGCAACAACATCGACGAGTACCGTGAGCTTATTGGTCGCCTGGGTATTCGCGACAATATCCAGTAAGAAGCGGGAATTAAGGGGCGCTTTCAAGGCGCTCCTTTTTATATGGAAGGGTACTTGCATACAAGTGTCCTGAGCCGCCTGCGAGCGGCCAAAGCGGAACCGCCTGCAAGGGGCAGGTGGAGATCGAGAGGTAGTACATGACCAAAGTCACCCACGAGTTTGACCTCTATGGCAAACATTATGCGCTGGAGTCCGGCGAGCTCGCCAAGCAGGCCACCGGTGCGTGCATTGTGCGTCAAGGCGATTCTGAGGTCCTCGTGACCGCCGTGGTGTCCAAGGAACGCAAAGATTTTGATTTCTTCCCCCTCACGGTGGATTACATCGAGAAGATGTATGCCGTGGGCCGAATTCCCGGCGGATACCTCAAGCGTGAGGCTCGCCCTTCCGAGAAGGCCACCCTCACCGCCCGCATGATCGACCGTCCTTTGCGCCCCAGCTTCCCTGACGGCTTCCGCAACGAGGTCCAGGTAGTGGCTATGCCTCTCGTCGCAGACCAGGTGGATCCTGTGGATACCATCTGCGTCATGGCAGCCAGCGCCGCCCTTACCATCGGCGGTGTGCCCTTCGAGGGACCGCTGGCCTGCGTGCGCGTGGGTCGCGACCGCGACACCGGCGAGTATCTGGTGAACCCCACCTATGAGGAGCGCGACAACTCCGACCTCGACCTGGAGCTTGCCGGCACCTCCACCTTCATCTCTATGCTGGAGGCTTCCGGCGACGAGGTGAGCGAGGCAGACATGCTGGACGCCATGGCCTTTGGCCAGGACGCCATTGCCGCCTTCTGCGCGGAGCAAGAGGCCTTCATCGCCAAGTGGGTCGAGGTCAACGGCCCCATCCAGCCCAAGGAGTATGTGCTGGACGAGCCTAACGCCGCTGTGCACGAGAAGGTCTTCGCCCATTTCGACGAGATGTCCGCAGCCCTCAAAGACCCGGACAAGCAGTCCCGTATGGCCAAGGTGGCAGAGCTCAAGGACCTCATCGTCTCCGAGTTTAGCGGGGAGGAGCGCGAGAGCGAGCATCGCTCCATCGCCGTCGAGCTCAAGAACCTCGAGAAGCATGCCATGCGCGAGATGGTGGTAGAGACCGGCGAGCGTGTGGACGGCCGCACTGCCACTCAGATTCGCCCCCTCATGGTCAAGGGCGACTATCTGCCGCTGGTGCACGGCTCCGGCCTCTTCCAGCGCGGCCAGACCCAGGTGCTCTCGGTATGCACCCTGGGTATGCTCAACGAGTGGCAGCGCCTGGATACCATCGAGCCTGTGGATGGCAAGCGCTACATCCACCACTACAACTTCCCGCCCTTCTGCACCGGCGAGACCGGTCGTATGGGCGCTCCCAAGCGCCGTGAGATTGGCCATGGCAACCTGGCTGAGCGCGCCCTTCTTCCTGTGATCCCTACCGAGGAAGAGTTCCCCTACACCATTCGCGTGGTCTCTGAGGTAATGGAGTCCAACGGCTCCAGCTCTATGGCGTCTACCTGCGGCTCCACCTTGGCTCTGATGGATGCCGGCGTGCCTTTGAAGCGCCCGGTTTCCGGCATCGCCATGGGCCTTATCCAAGAGAACGGCAAGACCGTGGTGCTCTCTGACATCCAGGGTCTCGAGGACTTCTTGGGCGACATGGACTTCAAGGTCACTGGCACCGAGCGCGGCATCACCGCCATGCAGATGGACAACAAGGCCACAGGCCTTACCCCTGAGATCCTGGAGCAGGCTCTACATCAGGCCAAAGAGGGCCGTGCCCACATCCTGGCCGCCATGCTCGAGGCTATTCCCCAGCCCCGTGAAGAGGTGAAGGACAACGCTCCTCACATCATCACCCTCAACATCGCTCCCGATAAGATCCGCGACGTCATTGGTTCTGGCGGCAAGGTCATCCGCGGCATTCAAGACGACACCGGCGCCACCATCGACATCCAGGAAGACGGCACTGTCTTCATTGCCGGCGTAGGCGCTGCCGGTGAAGAGGCCGCCGATCGCATCAGGGCCATCGTCAAGGTGCCTGAGGTGGGCGAGGAGTACGTGGGCCGCGTAGTGGGCATTCAGCCCTTTGGCGCCTTCGTGGAGCTGCTGCCTGGCAAAGACGGCCTGCTGCATATCTCCCGTGTGGCCCAGGGTCGCGTGGACAAGGTGGAGGACGTCCTCAACGTGGGTGACGAAGTCAAGGTCAAGGTGCTCGAGGTGGACGAGAAGGGAAAGATCTCCCTGGATCGTCTGGACAAGCCCGAGGCGCCGGCTGGCAACGGTCACAAGGGGCCCGAGCACGCCGGTCGCAAGGGCGACTCAAAACCCAAGCCTCGCACCCGCAAGCCTGGCGATCGCGGCGCCAAGGGGCAAGACGAGGCTCCTGCCCGCAAGCTACGCCGCCATCACGAGGGCTAACCAAAGGTGCAGCCCTCGAGGGTGTGGGCTTCTCGGCAGCCTTTAGGGCGCTGAGACTTCAAGCTGCATAGACAAGACACCTGCCTGCCCGGCGCAGGCGGGTGTCTGTTTTTGTGTATCTGCGAGAGGGGCTTTTGGCGTTAACAGAGAATCCATAGGCCCCGGCTATCATAAGAAGCTATTGATTTGTGACGCAACGGCCCAAGAGGCCGTATTTATAGATTCGCATTGGTTGCGATTAAGAAAGGAACTAGTAATTCCATGCCAAAGAAAAAACCGCCTCTCAAGATAACCCCCCTAGGCGGACTGGACGGCATTGGCAAGAACATGACCGCCTTCGAATACGGCAACGATATGGTGCTGGTAGATGCAGGCCTTATGTTCCCCGATGACGATCAGCCCGGTATCGACCTGGTGCTTCCTGATTACACCTACCTGTTGGAAAACGAGCACAAACTGCGCGGCATCGTCATCACCCACGGTCATGAAGACCATACCGGCGCGCTGCCCTATCTGCTGCGCGACCTGACCCGTCGCGTGCCCATCTATGCCTCGCGCATGACGCTGGGTCTCATCGAGGGCAAGCTCAACGAGCACAAGCTGCAAAACGAGAAGCTTATCGAAGTGCAATCGGGCCAGCATGTGGACATGGGGGCTTTTGGTGTCAACTTCTTCGCCATGACCCACTCCATTCCCGGCGCTCTGGGCATCTACATCGAGACCCCGCAGGGCACGGTGTTGCACACCGGCGACTTCAAGCTGGACCAAACGCCCATCGACGGCGTGTGCCCTGACTATCACGCCATCAACGCCTACGGCGCCAAGGGCGTCGACTTGCTGCTGTCTGACTCCACCAATGCCACTCGCCCGGGCTTCACGGGCTCTGAGGCTTCGGTAGGGGCCAGCCTGCGCCATATCATCAAGAATGCGCCTGGCCGCGTCTTTGTGGCCTCCTTCTCCAGCCACATTCACCGTCTGCAGCAGGTCTGCGACGCTGCGGTGGCAGTGGGCCGTAAAGTGGTGGTCACAGGCCGCTCCATGGTGACCAACACCAAGATCGCCCGGGAGCTGGGCTACCTCAACATTCCTGCAGACGACATCCTGGATGCCTTCGACATCGACGAGCTGCCCGATGACAAGGTGGTGGTGCTTTGCACCGGTAGCCAAGGCGAGCCTCTGAGCGCTCTGGCCCGCATGGCCAACGGCGAGCACCGCTCCCTGTCCATTGGCCCCAACGACACGGTGATCATCAGCGCCACGCCGGTTCCCGGCAACGAGAAGTCGGTACAGTCCATCATCAACTCGCTTTCCAAGATCGGCTGCGCGGTCTTTGACAAGTCCAATGCCTTGGTGCACGTCTCTGGTCACGGCAGCCAAGAAGAGCTCAAGCTCATGTTGGCCATGGTGCATCCCCGCTACTTCGCGCCGGTGCACGGCGAGGCAGTGCACCTGCGTGCCCATGCCTCCCTGGCAGAATCCATGGGTCTGGAACCAGACCACATCTTCTTGTTGGACAACGGTGACACGCTGGAGATGCGCAACCACCAGGTGAAGCTGGGAACACCGGTGGAGTCTGGCGTGGTCTACGTGGACGGCATGTGCATCCAGGGGGCAGACACCGGCGTCATGCGCGACCGCCAGAAGCTCTCCAACGATGGCATTGTGACCTGCGTGGTCACAGTGGGCAGCCGCACTCATAAGGCCCTGGAGGTAGACATCTCCAGCCGCGGCGTCTCCTTTGCCGACGAGCCTGAGACCCTGGATGGCGCTCAAAGCACGGTATTTGCTACGGTAGACCGTACTGCCGAGAAGGCTGGGGCCACCACAGACTCTATTCGCAAGGCTGTTCGCAGTGCTCTGTCTAACTATCTCTGGTCGCAAACCCGCACCCGTCCAATGATCATCCCGGTCGTGATGGAGGTCTAACTCGATGCCGTCGCAACGCAAATCCAACGCACCCAAGCGCAAGGCACCGACAAACACCCACAACCAAAAGCCCGCCGCCCATCAGGCGGTGGTGGCTCCTTCTGCATGGCACGACATCGCCGGAGTGGCGTTGATCGTGTTGGCAGTGGCGCTGCTGGTGGCGTTGATGAGCCCTAGCGACGCCTTGGTGGCCCAGGCCTTTCGCACTGGTCTGGTGATGGGCTTTGGAGCAGGCGCCCCGTTGGTTCCCTGTGCCCTGTTGCTTTACGCCATCACCTACTTTGTGCCACAAGACGGCCCCTTCTCCCTGCGCATCGCCTTGGGACTCACCCTCATTGTGGTGGCTCTTTTGGCAATGCTCTCTGTGCTGGCCACCCCAGATGGCCTGGCCTCTGCCAATGCGGATATGGTCTTTACCAATGCAATCGCCCAGACATCCGGCGGATGGCTAGGCGGAGCTGTGGCCTGGGTGCTGCTCACCCTTTTGGGTCGCACCATATCGCTCATCGTGTTGGTAGGCCTTATGATCGCCGGCATTGTGATTTGCGGTTTCTCCATCTCAGACCTGGTGGCAAAGATCCGCAACGCCTCCAGCGCTGCCCATGAGCACCTGGCCGAACGCGCGAGCGAGCGCGCTACCAGCCGTGCTCAGGCACGGGCCGCCAGGGCTGCGGCAGGGGAGGGGACCGCTGTCTTGGCCGCGAACCCCACTACCGCTCTACCTCGCCGCGGCCGCTCCAAGTCCGGCGAGCCTGCCACCACCTTCTTGGGTAATCGCAAGACCTCGGTGTTGCGTCGAGGCGACAAAGCCCAGAAACCCTACCAGCATCCCCGTATGGCCGCCGATGAGGTTCCCGGCGCCCTTCATGACACCGTGGAGGATCTGGAGGGTCAGACGGTCACCGCGCCGCTGCCGGTGACTCCGGCCTCCCACGACAAGAAGCGCCCGCAGCGCCGCCGTCGCGCAAAGGCCCAAGAGGCTCAAGACGCGCTGGTAGAGGATGGAGATCTTCTCGGCAACGAGGAGGCTCCAGATGCCCGCGACGTCGACCAGTGGGACAGTCCTGACACTCCCCAGCTGGATCTCACGGCTCCCTGGGAAGAGGCGCCTGCCACTCAAAAGCCCAAGAACGCTGCGGAGTCTGCAGGTCTTTCGGCCGAGAAGCCCACCGCTCCTTCCGGCGGCATCTCCAAGGCCGCCATGGCCAAAGCCCCTGCCAAACCCAAGCGTCCGGGCGAGGATTCCGCGCACTACGAGTTGCCTCCCCTTTCGCTCTTGGATACTTCCAAGGACAACTCGGTCACGGCAAGCTCAGAGGAAGAGCTTCAAGCTACGGCCGACCGCCTGCAAGCCAAGCTCATCGAGTTTGGCTCTACCAGCCAGGTGGTGGGCTGGGTGGCCGGCCCCATCGTCACCACCTTCAAGATCCAGATGGGCGAGGGCGAGCGCGTAAGCAAGATCATGAACCTGGAAGACGACATCGCCTTGTCGCTGGCCGCCAAATCGGTGCGTATCTTTGTGATTCCGGGCTCCACCTATCTAGGTATCGAGATTCCCAATAGCAAGCGTCGCAACGTCTATCTGGGCGATGTGGTGCCCTTTGCCAAAGGGGGCGCGCTGGAGTTTGCCATTGGCCGCGACTCCGAGGGCAAGCCTGTGGTGGCAGACCTGGCCAAGATGCCCCACCTGCTTATCGCCGGTACCACGGGCTCCGGTAAGTCCGTCATGATCAACACCATCATCATGTCCATGCTCATGCGCGCGACCCCAGACCAGCTGCGCCTCATCATGGTGGACCCCAAGCGTGTGGAGTTCACCTTCTACGAGGGCTTGCCACACCTCTATGTGCCTGTGGTCACTGAGCCCAAGCAGGCGGCCAGCGCCCTGCAGTGGGCCACTACCGAGATGGAGCGGCGCCTCAAGATCTTTGCCAAGGCGGGCGTGCGCAACATCGCCGGCTACAACAAGAAGGTGAAATCGGGTGCCTTGGGCGATGACGAGGGTACCTCGCCAGATCCCATGCCTTATTTGGTAGTGGTGGTGGACGAGCTCTCCGACCTCATGATGGTCTCGGGCAAGGAGGTGGAGGCTTCCATCGTGCGCATCGCCCAGCTGGCCCGTGCCGCTGGCATCCATCTGGTGCTGGCCACCCAGCGCCCCACCACAGATGTGGTTACCGGCCTCATCAAGGCCAACATCGAGAGCCGCATCGCCCTCACGGTGGCTCAAAAGAACGACTCCCGCATCATCCTGGACGAGAAGGGCGCCGACCGTCTCTTGGGTAACGGCGACATGCTCTTCAAGTCTGGAGGCTTAAAGCCCCGCCGTATCCTGGGCTGCTACGTTTCTGACGACGAGGTGGAGAATGTGGTGAGCTACTGGGCAGATCAGGGCGAACCCGATTACCACGAGGAGGTCCTCTCTGCCGTGGCTCCTGCCGAGCTAGAAGGCTCCTCTGAGGCCAGCGACCTAGACGAGGAGGACGATCCTTTGGTATGGGAGGCGGCTCAGATCGTCGTGGATTCCCAGCTAGGTTCTACCTCTACCCTCCAGAGGCGCCTCAAGGTGGGCTACGCTAGAGCTGGCCGCATCATGGACATGCTCGAGCACAAGGGCATTGTGGGTCCCCCAATGGCTCCAAGCCTCGTGATGTGCTGCTTCAGCCGGAGGGGCTGGAGGAGCTCCGTCAGGCCGAAGCTCTTTACAGGGAGGTATAGCAGGTGGCAAAGCCGCGTTTTAGCGAGTATCTGGCCCAGCGTAGGCGTCAGCTCAACCTCACCATCCCTCAGGCTGCCCGAGTCCTGAGGCTCAAAGAGCAGGTCATTGTGGCCTTTGAGGAGGGAGACTGGCAGCGCATTCCACGTTCGGGCTATGCGCTGGGCATGCTCTCCAGCTATGCGCGCTATCTGGGCTCAATCCCCGAGAGGTCATCGACATGTTCCAGGACGACCTGGACGCCTACACCCATGGGCATGTGTCTCCTGCCGATAAAACCGCGCCCTACGAAGCAGGAGCTGCTCCTGCCCATGGACGCTCTCGCAGGGGCCAGGGCGCAGACATCGACCTTTATGGCTCTGCCGGCCCAGCCGGATCGATTCTTACAGGCACAGCATTAGGACATAGCTTGCGAAACGGTTCCACTCGACGCTCCGAGGCCATCACCAACGGGCGCAACGCCGGGTACTCTGAGCGCTACCTGCGCCAATACACCGGCGACTTACAAAACACCCAAGAGGGCTACCCCCAGGGGCGCCCCTATACTGCCCGTGCGCCCCGCACCAACAGCACACGAGCTGCATTGCCGGCGCCACGGGCTTCTCGGCAGCAAAGAAGCTCTCGAGCTGCAAGCGATGCTCGCAGGTATGCTGGGGAAGGTGCCATCCAAACGCGCAGGGTGTCTCAGGATGCCTATGAGGACGACCTGCGCTACGGGCTGGCTTCTGACAGCTATCGGCAAGCCACGTCCAGCGAGGTACGTCAGGCGGCACGCTCTATGGGAAGCGCGGCGCAGCGCCCCAACGTGCGCAGGCGCCCTTCCAGCCAAGCCCAGGCCAATCTTCGCTCTCGCGGCCAGAGCCAAGGAAGCGCCAGCGTAGGAGATGTCATTCGCGCCTGGTTTTCTGACCAGCGACGTACAATGGCCACCATCTTTGTAGCGGTGGCCATCGCCCTCATCGTCATCATCGTCATTGGTGTGAGGAGCTGCACTGCAGACCCTGCCCCAAGACTTCTGAGACACAGCAGACCCAAACTGCTGCCAACAGCGGTTCTGACAGTTCTGCAGATACTTCCACTAATGATACTTCTGGCGCCCCTGCCAACGACAACTCTGCCGATGCTGCGGCAGCAGCGGCAGCCGCAGCCGCCCAAAAAGCCGCAGAACCGGTAGTGGTGGAGGTATCGGTGCCTGACGGTGCAGCCGTGTGGGTGGAGGTCAAGAACGGCGATACCAACGAGGTGGCACAAACCGTCACCGGCCCTTGGACCAAGACGTTCAATGTGGTGTCTAACGGCCAGCTGGTGGTTCGCACTGCAGACCCTGCCCAGGTGACCGTCACGGCCAATGGGCAAACGGTGCCCTTCAACACCTCCGCTGCAGGCGTGGGCACTGCCACCATCGACGGTCCCAAAGTGGACGAGTCTGCTTCCCAGGGCATGGCCCAGAGCGGGGAGGGTTCAACTTCTGATAGCGGCACTGCCGCTGCGGGTAATGACAGTTCGAGCAGCGCGGGCTCTGGCAGCACCGCCTCTGGCACTGGAAGCGCAGGATCTGGCTCTTCTGCTGCGTCCTCCGGCACCTCCGCTGGCACCACCAACTAGATTTATAAGGAGCATCATGGCTAAGGACTCATCGTTTGACATCGTGTCCCAGGTGGACATGCAAGAGGTAGACAACGCTTACCAGCAGACTGCCCGTGAGCTGACTCAGCGCTATGACCTCAAGAATTCCGGCGCCACTATCGATCTTGCCAAAAGCGAAGGCGCCATTACCGTCGTGGCTCCGGCAGACTTCGTAGCCCGTCAAGTGATCGATGTGTTGGGCGGCCGCTTGGTCAAGCGCGGCATCGACCTCAAGGCAGTGCAGTGGGATGCTCCCCAAGCCGCAAGCGGTGGCTCGGTGCGCGTCGTAGGCCGCATTGTGACCGGCATAGACAAAGAGACCGCCAAGCGCATTGCCAAGGACATCCGCGACGCCAAGCTCAAATGCAAGGCCGCGGTAGAAGACGACAAAGTGCGCGTCTCCAGCCCCTCCAAAGATGTCTTGCAACAGGTCATCGGCATGATGCGCGACGCAGATTACGGTGTACCGCTGCAGTTCACCAACTATCGCTAATCTATGGCCGCTAATCTGAAAGCAGTGGATATGTCCCAGTCTCAAGATGAGCTTGCCTCACTCGAAGATTTTCCGATGGCAAGCGAGGAGCAAGACACAATTGCAGAAGCTCTCGATACCCACGCCCCTGCTGTGCTTTACATCACCTTGGGGTGCGCCAAAAACGAGGTGGATACCAACCGCATGAAGTCCCTTCTGGAGCGTGCGGGTTACAGGGAGGCGGCAGAGGTCGCAGAGGCGGATGTGGCCCTCATCAACACCTGCTCGTTTTTGGCCAGCGCCACCTCGGAGTCCATCGAGGCCACCTTGGAGCTGGCCGAAGAACGCGAGCAGGCATCGCTGGATCTGCCCATCATCATGTGTGGCTGTGTGCCTTCCCGCTATGGCGATGGGCTCCCCACCGAGCTTCCGGAGGTGGCCGCCTTTGTGCGCACCGACGAGGAAGACCGCATTGTCGAGGTGGTAGATGAGGTGCTGGGCAGACAGGATGTTTCCACTGTGCCAGAGGCTGCTCAGATGGAGGGGGCTGGCCAGGTGCTTCGCACGGTGGAGTCTGCCAGCGCCTATGTGAAGATCTCCGACGGCTGCGACCGCTACTGCTCCTTCTGCGCCATCCCCAATATTCGCGGTCGCTATGCCTCACGGCCTGCCGCAGAGATCAAACAAGAGATCCAGGGGCTTCTCGACGGCGGGGTCAAGGAGATCGTGCTTATCGGTCAGGACACTGGCGTCTGGGGTTCAGACTTCGACGAACCCTCTACGTTGGCAGACCTTCTGAACGAGCTGGATCCCGTCGTTGCCGAGAAGGGCGCCTGGCTTCGTGTGCTCTATCTGCAGCCGGAAGGCATGACAGACGAGCTGGTGGCTGCCATTCGCGACAACCCTTCAGTGTTGCCCTATATCGACATCCCTATCCAGCATGTCTCCGAGCCGGTGCTCAAGGCCATGAGGCGTCAAGGCAATGCTCAGGAGCTGCGAGAGCTCTTTGGCCGTCTGCGCCAAGAGATCCCCAATATGGTGCTCAGGACCACGGGGCTTGTGGGTTTTCCCGGAGAGACCGACGAGCAATTCGACGAGCTGGATGAGTTCTTGCGCGAAGTGGGTTTTGACTACGTCTCAGTCTTTGCCTATTCGCCCGAGGAGGGCACGCTGGCCGCCAAGATGGATAACCAAATCACTACCAATACAAAGCTGGAGCGCACTCAGCGCCTGGTGGATACGGCAGAAGACCTAGGCTTTGCCGCCACTGCAGCCCATGTGGGCGAGACGGTGGACGTCATCATCGACGGCATCGAGGAAGAGGGCGATATGGCTGAGTTCATTGGCCACGCCTGGTTCCAAGCACCCGACAGCGACGGTGCCGTGCACATCCCCGAGGGAGAGTATGCCATTGGCGACGTCGTGCCCGTGAAGTTGGTAGACGCCTTCTGCTATGAGCTGGTGGGAGAGCCCCTAGACAGCCCCAAAGAGAGCCGGTAGCTATGGCGGCATCTTCTCGGCAGCCTGAGCCGCAAAAGCCCTCCACGCTCATGACTGCGGCCAACATTGTGACCTTAGTGCGTGTAGCCTGCATCTTTGTATGGCTGCTCCTCGCAGGTCTATGCGGCCCTGCGGCCACCACTGAGGTCTCCTGGGCGCATCTGGGCCTGGCAGCCTTCTATGGACTCATTGCTGGCACCGATTCTCTGGATGGCTATTTGGCCCGCTCCCGCAACGAGGTCACCGATTTTGGCAAGTTCTTGGACCCCATAGCCGACAAGCTGGTGGTAGTGGCTGCCCTTCTCTACCTTATGGATGCTTCGCTGGTGTCTTTGTGGGTCATCGTGGTCATTGTGGCCCGAGAGTTTTTGGTGTCCGGCTTGCGTATGGTGGTGGCCTCTAAGGGCGTAGTGGTGGCTGCAAGCCAGTTGGGCAAATGGAAGACGGCTACCACCATGGGCGCCATTGCCGGCTATCTGGTGGTTATGGCACTGCCTGAAGGCCCGCTCACCTCGCTTCTCTATGGAGCTTCTTGGATCGCCATGGCCGCCGCCGTCGTGCTCACTCTTTGGTCTGGAGCCGATTACTTCATGAAATGCTGGGCCTATATTCGCTAGGAGGAGCCCATGGATTTGGATCTTGAGCCTTTGGTGTCCTGGTGCGACCAGGTGTTGGATCCTTCTTTTGAGACAGGTCGGGCCCCTTCTGCCGAGAAGATCTACGCTTTTGCAGCTGACGCTCTTGAGGTGGCCAGGCGCACCCGCCATAGCTTGGGAACCGCAGAATCGTGCACGGGAGGCTTGGTGTCTGGGGCACTCACAGAAGTGCCCGGATCCTCAGATGTGGTCATGGGAGGGGTGACGAGCTATGCCTGCTCGGTAAAGGAGCATGTGCTAGGCGTCGACTCTGTCATTTTGGATACGGTGGGAGCTGTTTCCGAGCCCTGCGTTATCGCCATGTCGCTGGGGGCCTGCCGCGTGTTGGGATGCGATGTTTCTGTAGCCATTTCTGGCATTGCCGGCCCTGGAGGCGCCGTTCCCGGTAAACCCGTAGGTACTGTATGGTTTTGTGCCTGCACTACCATAGAGGGATCTGATCATCAGTGCAGATCGCTCGTTAGGCATTTCTCTGGCGATCGGGCGCAAGTTCGCACAAAGTCGGTAGCCACGGCTCTGGCGCTTTTGACAAAGGCCTGTCTCTAGTTTGCAAAAATGCTCCAGCACTCATGTTCCAGCATCCGTCTTGAATCATGTTCCAGCATCCGTCTTGAAAGATCCTTCTAAGGACGGATATGGCGTTTAGAGACTGCAGCTGCCCTTGTTTGAAGAAGCTGTGAGCCTGAGAGGGATGCATGAGCTTCTATGAAGGCTCCTTCATAGCTCTTAAAGCCATAAGCTGGCAGTATAGAAAAGTGACAAAAATAGTCGAACCAATTGACAGAAAAGTGCCAAAAACGGGACAGAAAACGGTCAGACCCCGGTGGTTTTATAGGTCGTGAGTATTGACTACGAACAGGTGTTCGCGTAGTATGTTCGACGATAAGAGCACCAGGGAAGGAGCCTCATGGCTAAAAACAAAACCGCTCTCAGCAAGACAGTGGCAGAGCGTACTACGGGCGAAGAGCGCGATCACGCTATTGAGGCTACTACGGCCGAGATCCGCAAGCGCTTTGGCGCCGGCGCCATCATGAAATTTGGAGATTCAGGCAACGATTTAGAGGTGGAGGCTATTCCTACCGGCTGCATCGCTCTGGATGCCGCTCTGGGTATTGGCGGTGTTCCCCGTGGCCGTATCGTAGAGATTTATGGTCCGGAGTCCTCCGGTAAGACCACCCTGTCGCTGGAGATTCTGGCAGAGGCCCAAGCCCAAGGCGGCGTAGTGGCCTTTATCGATGCTGAGCATGCGTTGGATCCCGGGTATGCCGCTCGCATTGGCGTGGATATCGATGAAGTGCTCATTTCTCAGCCAGATACCGGCGAGCAGGCATTGGAGATCTGCGACATGCTGGTACGCTCTAGTGCTGTGGATGTCATCGTCATCGACTCTGTGGCAGCCTTGGTGCCTCGCGCAGAGATCGAGGGTGAGATTGGCGAGACTACGGTGGGTCTTCAGGCTCGACTTATGAGCCAGGCTTTACGCAAGCTCGCTGGCTCTCTAAGCAAGTCCAACACCACTTGCATCTTCATCAACCAGCTGCGCGAGAAGATCGGCGTGATGTTTGGCAATCCTGAGACCACCACCGGTGGTCGCGCGCTCAAGTTCTTCTCCTCGGTGCGTATGGACATCCGCAAGATCGACTCCATCAAAAAAGATGGCGAGGTAGTGGGCAATCGCGTGCGCGTCAAGGTAGTCAAGAACAAGGTGGCTCCTCCCTTCCAAACTGCTGAGTTTGACATCATGTATGGCACCGGCATCTCCAAAGAAGGCTCCACTCTGGACATGGCGGTGGACTACGATGTGGTCAACAAATCCGGTGCCTGGTATACCTATGAGGGTGAGCGACTGGGCCAAGGTCGCGAGGCAGCCAAGGAGTTCCTGCGCACCAATCCGGATCTGTTCGATGAGATCGATCACAAGGTCCGCATAGCTTGTGACCTCGAGTTTGATGATGAAGAAGCTCCTGTGGTTTCTGAATCCAAAGATGCTCAAGCAAAGGCAGACGAGTAATCCATGCGTTATGGCACAGGAGGCTCCCAGAGCTCAGAGACCGCGAAAACACAGAGAATCGAGCGTCTCTCGGGCTCTGGGGCCAGCTGGACCCTCTACGTTCCCCCCAAAGATGCAGTGAGCTTTTCTAGAGCTCCGCTCGTCTCTGTGGTGGGAGAGGATGTGGTAGGCACTCAGAGTACATGCCGTTTTAACGTGCCTAAGGATGTGGCTAAGGCTCTGCTCAAGCAGGTGAAGGAAGATGGGGTCCCTACTAGTCCTCATGCCATGGAGACAGTCCTTGAAGGCCTTCAGATCTCCTGTGCGGCTAAACGGCTCACAGATCTTGTGAACCGTCGCGATTACGCAACAAAAGAAGCTCAGGAGCGACTCCAAAGATCAGGGTATTCTGCTTCTGCTATAGAAGATGTAGTGGAGCGTGCCACACGGGGTCGTCTGCTAGATGACGATCGTTTTGCAGAGACCTTCATTCGCGCCAAGATCTCTATTGGTTGGGGCCAGGGGCGCATCAAGCGCGAGCTTGCTCGTAGAGGCATCTCAGCAGAATCTGTTTCGGGGTGGCCAGAAGAGTACTTTGCTCAAGGGGAAGAGCTTGAGCGTGCCTGGGAATTGGTGGCTAGAAAGCCTGTCTCAGAGAAGAACGGCTATCAAAAGCTTGTGAGATTCTTAGTCTCTCGAGGATTTGATTATGGAATCGCCCGCCAGTGCGCCTCTCGTCGCGTGGAAGAAGAATCAGAGGAATAGTCAACCACCTCAAAGATTCCTCTGATTTATGCATCAAGGCGCGCTCCTTAGCTTTACGAGTCAGCCTACATAAACTAAAATGCAAGAGCCGCAGAGCGTCCTCCCTAGGCTTTTGCCCTAGGTTTTCATAGACCACCAACGACCCAACCTCAAACTCAGGTTATGTCGCTATTTATCGAGGTCATGAGCCCCCTCGCTTCCGAGGACCCCCTTGGGGGCACACGGTCGCTCTTACGGTGGCCACCTGAAATTTAGGTGGCAGCTATCAAACGATAAGAGCACTGATTAGAGAAGACGAGGAAGATACCATGGACATCGCACTCCCCGTGGTACTCTGCATCGTCGGGATCGTTGTAGGCGCCCTGGTGGCCTGGAATCTTGCTAATGGCAAGACCAATGCCAAGGTGATCGAGGCTAATCAAAAAGTGCGCGATGCAGAGAGTCGTGCTACTCAAATTGAAGCCGAGGCATCCCGAAATGCAGAGACCCAAAAGAAAGAGTCCATTCTCTCTGCGAAAGAAGAGATTCTTAAGCTAAAGCAGGCCCAAGAGGCTGAAAATCGCGCACGTAAAGGCGAGCTTCGTGACCTCGAATCTCGCATTATGCAGCGCGAGGAGTCGCTGGACCGCAGAAACGATGCATTGGATCGCAAAGAGCATCAGCTTTCTGAGAATCAGAGCCAGCTGGATCGTCGCCGCAATGACGTAGAAAAACTGGTAGCCCAGCAGTCCACTGAGCTCGAGCGCATTGCTGCCCTCACCAAAGACGAGGCGCATGAAGAGCTTCTGGAGCGCGTTCGCAAGGATACAGTGCGTGAAGAGGCACAAATCCTTCGTGAGAGCGAGCAGCGCACTCGCGCTACTGCAGAAAAAACTGCTCGAGAGATCATCTCTACGGCTATTCAGCGCTGTGCGGCGGATCAAGCCTCTGAGATCACTGTAACCACCGTGCATATTCCTTCCGATGATCTCAAAGGTCGCATCATTGGTCGCGAAGGCCGCAACATCCGCTCCTTCGAGCAGATCTCTGGCGTAACGCTAGTCATCGATGACACTCCAGAGAGCGTTGGCCTTTCTAGCTATGATCCCGTGCGTCGCGAAACTGCCCGTGTGGCGCTGGAAAACCTGGTAGCAGATGGCCGCATTCATCCTGCGCGCATTGAGGAGATGTATGCCAAGGCAGAGAAGCTGGTAAACCAGCGTGTTTTGGACGCCGGCGAGCAAGCTGCTTTCGACCTAGGCATCCATGATCTCCATCCTGAGCTTGTTCGTACCTTGGGTGCCTTGCGCTATCGCACTTCCTATGGGCAGAACGTGCTTCAGCATTCCAAGCAAGTGGCTGAGCTCTGCTCGCTTATGGCAGCCGAACTTGGCAGCGATCCTGCCATGGCGAAGCGTGCTGGTCTGCTTCATGACATTGGCAAGGCCATCGATCGTGAAGTGGAAGGCCCTCATGCCGTTATTGGCGCTGACCTTGCGCGCAAATATGGCGAGAAGCCTGAGATTGTCCATGCTATCGAGGCTCACCATGCAGATATCGAGCCTGAGACTGTACTGGATGTGTTGGTGCAGGCTGCAGATGCCATCAGCGCTGCGCGCCCTGGTGCACGGCGCGAGTCTGCTGAGGCCTATATCAAGCGTCTTGAGAAGCTTGAGGAGATCTCCAATGCCCATGAGGGCGTTGAACGCACTTATGCCATGCAGGCAGGCCGCGAACTTCACGTCATGGTTGAGCCTGAAAAGATCTCTGACGCCGAGGCAGTAGTACTTGCTCACGACATCGCCAAGCAGATCGAGGATGAGATGGAGTATCCCGGCCAGGTGCGCGTAGTAGTCATCCGCGAATCTCGCGCAATCGACGTTGCCAAGTAGCCCATGGGAGATCTCAGCGATTTCATCGCAGACGTCACAGGGGAGTCTGTAGCCCGCGTCGAAGAAAACTTTGGTGCGGGCTACGTGCGCCTGGTAGTAGATGAGGCTGAGCGTCGTCAAGCGCGTCATGATATCCGCTGTGTGGAAGACGTGGTAGTGGAGCTTCTGCGCAACGCCCGTGATGCTGGCGCCACCCAGATCTATCTCGCCACCACTAAGCAAGACGACGAACGCCATCTCACTATGATCGATGACGGTTCCGGTGTGCCCTTGTCTATGCAGGAACGCATCTTTGAAGCTCGCGTGACTTCCAAGCTAGACTCGATTCACGAGGATCGATGGGGTGTGCACGGTCGCGGCATGGCGCTTTTTTCCATTCGGCAGAATGCCCGTATCGCCCGTGTAAGGGCTTCCGGTGAGCGCATGGGTACTTCAATCGAGGTGATCACAGGCCCAGAACTTCCTGAACGAGCAGATCAGTCTACCTGGCCAACACTCTCTACCACAGAAGACGACGAGACCACTGTGGCGCGAGGGCCTCACAACATTCCTCGTACCTGCTGTGAGTTTGCCTTCGAAGAAAGGCATAGTGTCACAGTGTTCTTGGGTTCTCCTGCAGAGATCGTGGCAACTATTCGCAGCCGTATGGCCAGCGCCATGGATGATGTCTCGCTGCTCTTCCTTGACAGCATCGACTCGCTGCCGCTCTTGGAACGCCTCTATGCAGCAGTGGACGCAAAAGAGCTGGTGGAGGTTGCATCTTCTCTCGGCTTGGAACTCTCAGAGCGTACTGCCCATCGTATTCTTTCGGGAGCCATTCGCCCCGTACGCTCTGTGATGGCAAGGCTCACCCACGGCACTGACAAGGGCCAGACCTCCTCTCCGGTGGATCTTTCCAAAGACCATCGGGGTCTCAAGCTCGACGAAGGGGATTCCAAAGAGTTTTCTCGGTGTATGGAGAGGGCCTTTTCATTTATCTCTGATCGCTACTATGTAGCTCTGGAAGACGAGCCCACGGTGCGATGCGGCAAGGACAAGATTACGGTCACCTTTCGTATCGCAAAAGAGGATGAGGGCTAGGCGCATCTTCTGGCTCCTGCGTATATTTGACGGGAGCTGTCTGACCTGTCTTCTTTAGATCCTGTGCTCGGGTACCATGCTTAAGAGATACGGTACACACAACCAACGAACGACACCCGTACTACAACATCCAGGAGCCATCGACATGGATTTTCTCAAGGTCTCCAGTAAATCTTCCCCGGCCTCGGTGGCCGGCGCCATCGCTGGTATGGTCAAAGACGGCGTACCTGTAAACCTGCAGGCAGTAGGTGCAGGCGCAGTCAATCAGGCCATCAAGGCAGTGGCCATCGCACGAGGGTTTCTTATTCCAGTGGGCCTCGATATCTCCATTGCTCCCTCGTTTTCCGACATTCAAATCAACGGCGACTCGCGCACTGCTATTCGCATCGCTGTCTTCGTCCATAGGATCTCTGCCGAAGAAACTCCTCTCTCAGAGCCCGGCGTGAGTATCCTCAACGCCTAAGGGAGGCATTTAGTTTGTTGTTAGACCGCTCGTTGTCCGGCCTTACCTATCATGTGCGCACTTTTGGCTGCCAGATGAACTTCCATGATTCCGAGCGCGTCTCGGGTCTTTTGGATTCCTGCGGCTGCTTGGAGGTTTCTGAGCCTGAGGATGCAGATATTGTGGTCTATATGACCTGCTGTGTGCGTGAAAAAGCCGATACCCACCTTCAGGGGCAAATCTCTTCTATGGTGAGCGCTCCGGCGCCTCCCTCGGGTTTACGCACGGTGTGCGTAGGTGGATGCATCGCTCAGCGCGAGGGTGAAGCCATGAGGTCGTTTGCCCCCAATGCAGACGTGGTCTTTGGCACTCAAGCAGTCTCTGAGCTTCCTCGTCTTATCGAGGCTTCACGTGCCGAGAAAGGCGAGCACCTCGAGGTGGACGTCGAAGAGCCCTATGAGTCTTTCTCTACCGATCTTCCCAGCCACCGTGCCCAGAAGTTTCATGCCTGGGTGCCCATCATGACTGGCTGCAACAACTTTTGCAGCTACTGCATTGTGCCTTATGTGCGCGGTCGAGAGCGCAGTCGTGCCTTTGAGGAGGTAGTGGACGAGGTACGTTCCCTGGTAGCAGATGGCGTGCGCGAAGTGACTTTGTTGGGTCAAAACGTCAACTCCTACGGGCGTGATCTCTACAGCGAGCCTCGCTTTGCAGAGCTTTTAAGGGCAGTGGGCAAGACCGGCATCGATCGCATTCGCTTCACAAGCTCCCATCCCAAAGACCTTACCGACGAAACTATTGCCGCCATGGCTGAAACCCCCGCAGTGATGCCTCAGCTTCATCTTGCTGCTCAATCGGGATCCACTGACGTGCTGCGGCGTATGAATCGCAAGTATTCGAGGGAAGAGTTTCTCGGCTTGGTGAGCCGCATCAAGAAGGCTATGCCAGATATCGCCCTCTCCACAGATCTCATAGTGGGATTTCCTCTGGAGACCGAGCAGGATTTTGAGGATACCCTCTCGCTCGTACGTGAGGCGGGGTTCTCTAGCGCCTACACCTTCATCTACTCCAAGCGTCCAGGTACGCCGGCTGCAAAGATTGATGATCCTACGCCTCGCGAGGTGATTCGGGAGCGCTTCGACCGGCTGGCCAAGCTGGTGCAAGAGATGAGCTGGCAGTATAACCAGGCTCAAGCCGGGCGCAATGTGGCGGTGCTGGTAGAAGGCCCCTCTAAGAAGTCGGCGGAAGTGCTTGTGGGCCATAGCCCAGAAAACGTCACGGTGCATTTTCCCATTCCTCAAGGGCGCAGTGCCAGCGACTACATTGGCTCCATTGTGGATGTCCATGTAGATGAAGCGCGCACCTGGTATCTTCGCGGCACTGTGGCCAGTGAGCCACGCTGATGGATAGGGCCACCTTGCCACAAGCTCATCTAGCCTCGCAGCCAATGATTGCCATCGTGGGGCCTACGGCTTCGGGAAAGTCTGCTTTAGCAGATGAGGTGGCACAGGCTCTTAACTCCTGTGTCACCTCCATCGATGCCATGCAGGTCTATCGAGGTATGGACATAGGCACTGCCAAAACTCCTGAGGCAGAGCGAAAAGTACCCCTCAAGATGGTGGACGTGGTAGAGCCTTCTGAGGAGTACTCGGTAGCTCTCTTCCAAAAAGACGCCCGGCGTGAGATAGACCAGCAGTTAGCCGCAGGCCTTACCCCCGTGCTCTGTGGGGGTACTGGGCTTTATCTGGATGCCGTTATCGACGAGATGGATTTTCCTGAGGGTGGCTCGATCTCTTCTGATCGCCAAAAATACGAGGCTCTTTTGACTCAAAGAGGTGAAGACTACCTCTGGAATCTCTTGAATGCTGCCGATCCCAAAAGCGCCCAGCTCATTCACCCTCACAATTCGCGGCGTGTCATCCGTGCCCTGGAGCTCCATGAGAAGGGGGAGAGCTATGGGGAACGCACTCAGCATCTCAGGCATCGCGACCCTCATTATCAATGTCGCATCTATGCTGTCGTCCGCGACCGAGAAAAGCTCTACTCGCGCATAGACACCCGTGTGGATCAGATGTTTGAACAAGGCCTGGTAGATGAGGTACAAGCCCTCAAAGCCCAAGGGATCCAGCAAAACCTCACTGCACGGCAGGCCATTGGCTACAAAGAGGTGCTCTCCGCACTAGAGGGTCAAATCACCATGGATGAGGCCAGAGACCTCATCAAGCGCAATACCCGCAGGTATGCCAAGCGTCAACTCTCCTGGCTCAGGCGAGATGGGCGAGCCGCAACACTCGATCTCGAGCAACTTTCTATTCCCCAGGCACGTGACGTAATATTGGCAACCTATCATAATGTGAATGAGACTTCCTAAGGTCTCGCACTACTAAGTACGTCATACATATCAGAGCTTAAGGAAGCAGGTTTCATGGCACGCAAAACGTCTCAACCTACGGCTCTTCCTCAGGAAAGAGCGCTTCTCATAGGCGTTGATTTACCGGGCACCAATCATTGGGCCATGACAGATTCCATGGCAGAGCTTGCGCGACTGGCTCAAACCGACGGCGCTCAGGTGGTGGGGGAGCTCACACAGCGTCTGGACAGACCAGTTCCTAAGACCTTTATTGGGTCGGGCAAAACTCGTGAGCTGGTAGACCTTGTTCATGCTCTGGATGTAGATGTGGTCATCTTTGATGACGAGCTCACACCTTCCCAGCAATCCAATATCGAAAAAGCGGTGGGCGAGCCCGTAAAGGTCATTGACCGCACTGCCCTCATCCTAGATATCTTTGGCAACCATGCTAAAACCCGCGAGGGGCGTCTGCAGGTGCAATTGGCCCAGCTCCAATACGTACTGCCACGTCTTCGTGGCATGTGGAGCCACCTGATGGGCGAGCAAACCCGTGGCGGCATTGGAAGCCGTTTTGGTCAAGGCGAATCCCAGTTAGAGGTGGACCGTCGACTGGTGCGCGATCGCATCTCAAAACTGCGCGAAGAGCTCAAGCGCTTGGCTCAGCGCCGAGAGGTGCAATCCAAAGCGCGCTGGGACTCCGGTGTCTATCGAGTGGCCCTTGCGGGCTATACCAATGCGGGAAAGTCAACGTTGCTCAACGCTCTCACAGATTCGGACGTCTACGCCAAAGACGAGCTATTCGCCACCCTTGATCCCACCACGCGCGCCCTCGATTTGGCGGAAGGCCGCAAGATCACCATCACTGACACTGTAGGGTTCATTCAAAAGCTCCCCACCACGCTAGTGGAGGCCTTCAAGTCCACACTTGCCGAAGTGGCTGCTGCAGACCTCATCATCATCGTCGCTGACGCCTCTGATCCTCATTGGCCTGCCCAGGTGGCTTCTGTGCGCGATACTCTCGAGCAAATCGATGCAGGATCTATCACAAACCTTTTGTGTCTTAATAAGATCGATGAGTTATCTGCTGCCGAGAAGGACACCCTTCGCATCATGCACCCTCAAGCACTGCAGGTTTCTGCACTTACCGGCCAAGGACTTCCGGGGCTACTCCATGAGATTGCAACTATCGCCTCTGAGAATGACTGCACGGTAACTGCGCGCATCCCCTACGAAAAGGGACTGCTCATGAAGATGGTTCATGAGCGTGGGCAAGTACTTCGTGAAACCTATGAGGACGGGGGATTGCTTATCACCGCAAAGGTTCCCGTGCGCCTTGCAGGCACGTTGGCTCCCTATCGCGTAGACGGTGACAACTTGGAATCCAAAGAAGACTCCGAGTCAGAGCCAGATACAGAGCGGAATGTCTCAGAGTCTCCCGTTACCTAGGGTGCTATAACAGTCCCGCAAGCGTCAGGCAGCCTAGAATAATTGGTTGGTGCACTATATAAATAGCGAGCGCATGCCGTCCAATCCATTGGAGAGGGCGGCATTGTGCTCGTAAGAACCATGCTGGATATCCTGTGCGCAAGAATGTGCGACCCGCCGCAATGCCTACGCCATAGATTAAGGCATACGGTATCAGCGGGTAGTAGTCGCCAGAGATAAAGCCAGGACCCGGAAACCCCGCCCAAGAAAACCAAGAGATGGCGTAAAGGTTTGCTGGGAGCTCTGCTGTGAAGCCAGGGAATCCAAAGCTTCCCTGAGGCACATGGAGACAGGCGAGGAAGAGCACAAAGAGGACGGTGGTAGCCAGAGGCCCAGAAGGCTCTAGGCCCACCCGTTCTAGCAGTGCATCTATCAAGGTAGCTCCCCCTATGCAGTAGATGATGCCAAAATTGATGGGATCATCTACTGCAGCCAGAGAAGTTACAACAAAAATCGCAGCTGCTACCACTAGGTAGCGCAGCGAGCGAATGAGATTGTTTTTGGAAAAAGAACACATCCATCCAGAGACCAAAAGGAAGGTCCAGCTGATAGAGGCGCGCCAAATATCTTCAAAGGGCGGCTTGAACCAAAACAAGGAGACCGAGGTAAGCACTACCAAGTCATAGCAAAGATGAAAGAGCACCATGGAGGTCACAGAAAGACCCCTCACCGCGTCAAAGAGACCGACACGGCCAGAGGGGTGGGACCAACCCTGATGGAGAGGGCTTACGTTAAAAGATGTATCCGTTGTCTTTAAGGCGTGATCCTGAGGAGCCATTAGACAATAGAACGCATAAGAGCCGTTACACGACCAATGATATGGGGTTCACGCACATAGATGGGGTCCATAGAGTCATTCTCAGGTTGCAGGCGACAGCGGTCCTTCTCGCGATAGAAAGTCTTTACGGTGGCGCCATCATCGATAAGGGCCACAACGATCTCTCCGTTTACTGCATCATGCGCCTCAGAGACCACTAGATAGTCGCCATCAAAGATGCCGGCATTGATCATGGACTCTCCGCGCACACGCAGCACGAAGGAGCTGGAATCGCCCACTACGCTGGTGGGAAGCTGCAGTACATCCTCGACGTTTTGCTCAGCCAGGATGGGTACGCCTGCAGCTACGCGGCCTACCACTGGAAGTCTAATGACTCCGTCGTTAGGATCGTGTTCCACCGTTACCTGTGCATGGGAAGAATGAGGTGCAGCCGGCTGAGGTGTGCTCTTCTCGGCACCGCTGATGATCTCGATAGTCCTGGATTTATTGGCAGTGCGCCTAATGAGGTTGAGATCTTCCAAGGTTTGCAGATGCATATGCACAGTGCTGGGAGATTTGAGACCTACCGCAGCGCCAATCTCGCGCACTGAGGGCGGATAGCCATGCTCCTGGCTATAGGTAACCAGAAAGTCATAGATCTGTTGAACGCGATGACTCAGTTGTGGCCGTGACATGGGCACTCCTGCCAGTAGGTCTTGCTCCTGTGTCCCTATCATAGCCAAACGAACGTTCGGGCGCAAACAGATGTTCGCAGAAAATAGGCAAGTTGTTTCGGATAAGCGAAATAGTGGAGACTATGTGAAACACTTTGGAAGAAACTGTGGTAATGTAGCGCAGCACAGGTTAATCGGCAGCTATTTTGGCTTGACCGGTTGGCATCCATGACGTTGGGCATTAGCCTGTCTCAAGGTTCGACGCCCTACGTATCCGGTAAATCCGCGACGTCTTTTGCATAGGACTCTGAAGCTCTATAAATCCTAGCGATAGGAGAGATTGGTCGATGCGCTGTCCCAATTGCGGGTGTGATGATTCCAAGGTCATTGATTCCAGGCCTTCTGAATCCCATGAAGCTATCCGTCGCAGGCGCGTGTGCACTGCCTGTGGTTGTCGTTTTACCACCTATGAACGCCGAGAAGAGCTGCCTCTCGTAGTAATTAAGAGCGATGGCCGTCGCGAGCCTTTCGATCGGCAAAAGATCATGCGCGGTCTTGTGGCCGCTACGGTCAAGCGCGATTTGGACGTGGCTCAGCTGGACGCTCTTATCGACTCGGTAGAAAACGAGCTTCGCGACGGCGGCATCACAGAAGTTCCCAGCAAGCGTCTGGGCGAGATGGTCCTTTTACATCTACGCGATATAGATGACGTGGCCTATGTGCGGTTTGCCTCAGTCTATCGCGAGTTTAAAAAACCTTGATGAGTTTTCTGAAGAGCTTCGGAGGCTTGCCAATGAATAGCGGTATCACCCTGCCCATTCAGCGACTGGACCCTGCAGTGGAGCTTCCTTCCTATGCCTATGTGGGTGATGCGGGATTGGATCTTCGTTCCGCAGAGGATGTAGTGTTGGCTCCTCATGAGCGCCGCCTGATTTCTACCGGGTTAGCCATCGCTATCCCTGATGGCTATGCCGGCTTTGTCCAACCTCGCAGCGGCATGGCCCTCAAACAAGGGCTCTCTATGGCCAATACGCCCGGTCTTGTGGATTCCCATTATCGTGGCGAGCTCAAAGTCTGCGCCATCAATCTAGATGACGAGAAACCCATCGCCATTACCCGGGGCGATCGCATCGCCCAGCTGGTCATCCTTCCGGTGCCTCAGGTAACTCTCTTAGAGGTGGATCAGCTGGATGAGACCGATCGCGGCACAGGGGGATTTGGTTCCAGCGGCGTTTCTTAAATACGCCTGGGATAGACGTGCGAGTCGTCTTGTAGGTGAGGCTGGCGCGTCGGAGTGGGGGAGGATCGGCCTCCCAAAGCGAGAGAATACATGAGAGGAATTTGTCTATGGCAAATCAAGCCCAAGGAGGCGCGCTGGAAAACTTCTTCCATATGAGCGCCCGTGGATCGTCTGTGGGCCAGGAGGTACGTGCTGGTCTCACAACCTTTCTGGCGATGGCCTACATCATCGCCGTCAATCCGTCCCTGTTGGAGGCTGCGGGCATTCCTTCGGGGGCAGCAGTGACTGCTACTTGTATTGGCGCTGGCATCATGACCATCCTCATGGGCCTCTTCGCCAATCGTCCTTTGGCCTGCGCCTCGGGCATGGGCATCAACGCGGTGGTCGCCTTCACCCTCACCGGCCTTTGCGACGGCGATTGGCACGCCGCTATGGCGGTCATCTTTATCGAGGGTATCGCCATTCTTATTCTGGTGCTTTGCGGTCTGCGTGAGGCCATCATGGATGCCATCCCCGCATCTCAGCGCCACGCCATCGCCGCTGGCCTGGGTCTTTTCATATGCCTTATCGGCCTCATCAACGGGTCCATTGTGGTAAACGATGACTCCACCCTCATCACCATGGGAGCCCTGAGCGACCCCAACTACATCGTGGCCATGATCGCCATCTTCTCCACCTTCGTGCTCTACTGCATGAATGTGCCCGGCGAGATCCTCATTGGCATCGTCATTGCCGTGATCGTGGGCATTCCTCTGGGTGTCACCGCTACTCCCACTGGCATCGTGTCCTCGCTGGACTTCTCCACCTTTGGCGCCCCCTTCCTCACCGACGAGTCCGGTGTCATGGGTATCGCCAAGGTCGTGGCGAGCCCCGTCCTTCTCATGTTCGTGTTCTCCCTCATGATGTCTGACTTCTTCGACACCATGGGCACCGCTTTCGCAGTGGCCAAGCAGGGTGACTTCCTTACTGCCGATGGCAAAGTGGAAGACATTCGCCCCATCCTCATTGTTGACTCCTGCGCAGCTGCCGTAGGCGGCCTGGTGGGCGCTTCCTCAATCACCACCTTTGTGGAGTCTGCTTCCGGCGCTGCCGATGGCGGTCGCACTGGCCTCACCTCCATCACCACCGGCGTGCTGTTCGTTCTAGCCGCCTTCTTCGCACCTCTCATTGCCGTGGTGAGCTCTCCTGCCACCACCGGCGCTCTGGTGCTTGTGGGCTTCCTCATGATGGATCAGGTCCAAGACATCGACTGGAACTCCAAACTCGATGGCCTGCCCGCCTTCATCACTCTGGCCGGCATCCCCTTGACCTACTCCATCTCCACCGGCATTGGCCTGGGCTTCATCACTTACGTGGTGGTTGCCTGCGCTACTGGCAATGCGAAAAAGGTCAAGCCCCTCATGTGGGTGGCTGCAGTTGCCTTCTTGGTGTCTTTCCTCATCTCATAACTACCGATAAGGGCTGCACCCTCTTTTCACCAGCTTTGTTGTTAATGATGCAGGTCCCGCCACCAGAGGGCGAGGGCCTGCATTTTTTGAGAAAGGAGTTTCATGGCAGAAAGAGAAGTGATTGGAGTCTCCGACCGCGTGTCGGTGGGCAAAGCGATCCCTCTTGGCATCCAGCACATGATGTCAATGTTTGGGTCCACCGTACTGGTGCCCATGCTCACGGGTCTGCATCCCAGTGCTGCCATCATGTGTTCAGGTATCGGCACGGTGTGTTACCTGCTCATGACCAAGAACAAGATACCTAGCTATCTAGGAAGCTCGTTCGCCTTTATCAGCCCCATTATTGCGGTTGGCGCTACACAGGGCACCGCAGCGGCGCTCTCCGGCGTGGTTGTGGCTGGTCTAGTTTTTCTGGCAGTGGCCGGCATTATCAAGCTCATCGGCACCGGTTGGATCGATCGCATTTTGCCCCCGGTGCTCATTGCCTCCATCATTATCGTCATTGGTGTGGGCCTTTCTGCTACCGCAGTGAACATGGCGCTCACAGGCTCCACGGGAGAATTCAACGGCATTGCGACTCTGGTTGCGGGCATCACTCTGTTTGCGGCAGTGATCTTCTCCTCGATGAAGGGCCTTATCGGCACTATCCCAGTGCTCTTGGCCATTATTGTGGGCTATATAGTCGCAGCTTTCTGCGGCTTGGTAGATCTCGCCCCTGTGGCCGAGGCTGCTTGGATTGGCTTGCCCCATCTGCAGTTCCCAGAGTTCGACCCTGTGGCCATCGCGCTCATCGCTCCGGTGGCGCTGGTAGTGGTCATCGAGCACATCGGCCACCTGCTGGTAGTCTCTGAGGTGGTAGGCGAGGATTTCGTCCCCATGCTGCCACGCTCGCTGGCAGGCGACGGTATCGCCACTTGCATCGCCGGCTTTTTGGGTAGCCCTCCTGCCACCACCTACGCCGAGAACATCGGCGTCATGAGTGTTACCCGCGTCTATTCCACCCAGGTCTTCTGGTATGCTGCGGGCTTCGCGTTCATCGTAGGCGGCTTCTGCCCCAAGCTCGAAGCGCTCATCATGAGCATACCCACTCCTGTCATGGGCGGCGTAAGTCTGCTGCTCTTTGGCCTTATTGCTTCTAACGGTTTGCGCATGCTGGTGACCAACAACATCGACTTTGGCGAGAATCGAAACCTCATGATTGCCGCCGTGGTCATCATCTTGGGCGTAGGCATGGAGTGTGGCGGCTTCTCGCTGCCTCTGGGTGACTACACCATCCCTGGCATGGCACTCTCGGCTATCGTGGGCATCATCATGAACCTCGTGCTCCCCGCGGCTCCTGGTCATCCTAAGGATGACGAGAAGCCCGCGGTCTATATCGAGGAGCGTTAAGGCTCACTGGCGTCTGTGGGCTCGCGGCACTCAAGGCTTGTAAGTTCTTGGAAATTGAGACTTGCACCCAGTTGCTCGCTGGTTTATAGTAGCTACCGCACGCGGACATGGCTCAGTTGGTAGAGCATCACCTTGCCAAGGTGAGGGTCGCGGGTTCGAATCCCGTTGTCCGCTCCAGTGATCTTCCTAAGGCCGGCCCCACACCGGCCTTTTCAATTACTGGCGACGTGGCCAAGTGGTAAGGCAGAGGCCTGCAAAGCCTTTACCCCCAGTTCGAATCTGGGCGTCGCCTCCAGTACATTCAAGCCGGCTCTTTTGGGAGTCGGCTTTTTGTTTGACTAGGGGAGCGCCGGCGGTGAGAAGCGGGAAGGTGCGAGCGAAGGCTCTAAAGGCTAGGCGTTTAAGGGCGGGTAGAGATAGCAGGTAGAGATGACAAATAGAGAGTGCGCCTTCTTCATGTGTCCCTTGGATTCACCAGGCATCCAAAACTTGCGAGCCTTGAAAATAACCCCTTGCGCCAGATAGAGGCTCTGGGTATAGTATTCTCCGTTGACGCGGACATGGCTCAGTTGGTAGAGCATCACCTTGCCAAGGTGAGGGTCGCGGGTTCGAATCCCGTTGTCCGCTCCAGAATTTTTCAAGCCACTCTTTACGGGTGGCTTTTTTTCATTTTTGGTTGGTATGCATATGAATGCACGCACGATTAGTGGGCTTGATGATGAATTGGCGGGCTAGCTGCTAAAGCGGTGGTTTTGCTGCTAAAGATGTCTCTGACACACTCAGAAAAAGAACTACGATGGTTACAATAACGTAGCATTCTAAGTAAAAATAGGCTATTTTCTCGTTACTAATGAAGTATAAATTCTGAGGATACCAATATCCTTCTCGTCCTTAGGATCCGGTAGTCTGCATTTACTCTGGCCTTCACATTTCTGCAAGATGTACTATCCGCTGCACTCGCGAATTACAGCGCATCGTAAGCGCACTCTCCTTTAGATGGGGTAGATAGCCTGCAGTCTATGCAGGTATAGGTACATTCCTCTACAGTTGACTACAATGTCTCAATCCCATACGCTTCATCGCTCTGTAAGCCATCCAGCACACCTTGGGGTTTCTCTTGATCAACACCTTGCTTCTCATCTTGCTCTTCGTGTTTGTGTGTCTGTTGACCTCCTGGGCCATCTCAGAAGTGAGCTGGCGCTTCATGAGCGGCAGAAGCTACTCAGAGGCCATGGGTCGGGAGCGCTTCGATGCAGATGATGTAGTGGATGCGTCGACGCTTGCGTATAAGGCTTCAAGCTCTGACAGCTTGCAAAGCAGGATCGCTTCCCGCTTGGCGCGCAAGGAGTCTCAGCGACAGGAGCGCTTTCGCAAGAGGGTGGGGGTTTCTCGGCACGATCCGGCTTACTATGAGCTGAGAACTCGCACGGGGCGTCCCATGTCCAAGGAGCAGCGCAAAGCAACGCTTAAAGCGGAGCGCATGGCGAAGCATCAGTATTTGGAACAGGCGAGCTTGGGGATCACACACTACATCACGATCTTTTTGGTCTGCAGCCTACTGGGTCTCGTGGGCGAGGAGATCTGGATGTGGCATTCCCAGGGTCTCACCCAAAGTCGAGTGGGTGTGGTGTGGGGCCCATTCTCGCCGCTCTATGGATTCGGCGGCCTTATGTTCGCCATCGTGCTGTGGAACTTCCGCGATAGCAAGTGGTACGAGATCTTGCTGGTGTCCATGGGAGCGGGAGCGGCTATCGAGCAGGCTACCGGCATGTGCATGGAGTTCTTCTGGCATGCGCAGAGCTGGACGTACTTGGGTCTTCCGGATGCCATCACTCAGTGGGTCTGTTGGCGCTCCATCGTCCTTTGGGCGGTGCTGGGCGTGATCTTTACTAAGGTGGTGCTACCGGAGTTCGTATGGTTCATAGGGGAGCCGTCCAGCAAAACTCAAGCGGTTCTGGTGGGAGTGCTTGTGGCATTTATTACTATAGATTTATTGGCCACGGCTTATTGCTTCTACCGCATGGAGCAGCGCGCTTTGGGCATACCACCCCAAAACGCGGTGGATGTCTACGTGGACTCTCACTTTAACAATGACTTCATCCAAGACAGGTTTCAAAACCTGGTGGTAGGAAGCCAGCTGGCGCCAAACGCCTAGCGGAGCGCAACGCCGTGAGAGAAGGTCGCAGCCATCTCCCGCAGGCGAACCCGTTCAGGCAAGATACTTCGACTTCTAAGGAATCGTCTCTATGACCCAAGATACACGTGAAGCAGCACTTCAAAAAGATCCCCGCGTAAAGGATCGTCCGGTGTCACCACGGGTGGCTCAGCTGGAGAACGCCTTCATTGGGTCGGGTTACGGCTATATGGGGCTCTCTGGTGTCCGCAACGCTCGCGATCTGGGCGGCATGCCCACTCAGGACGGCCATGTCGTCCGCCACGGGGTGCTGCTGCGCACAGGTCAGTTGGGAAAGGTCACTGCGACTGATGCAGCTCGTTTAAGGGGAATGGGTTTATCGGTAGTAGTGGACTTTCGCACCCAGTCCGAACGAGCTCGGTCGCCGGAGCCCATGCACCTTTTGCCCGAGGCTTCCATGGAGTTCGTGCCGGTGATTCGCCAGTCTACTGCGGGCATCACCCAGGACAAGTCGCTGCGCTCCCTCATCGCCGAGGCCAAGTCTTACGACCTGGGCGGCGAGGACAAGATCTCCGGCCTCTATGCCACCATTGTCACCAGCGAGCTGGGCCGCCAGGGCTATCGCCGCTTCTTTGAGATTCTGCTGGAGCAGGCCACCAATCCCAAGACCTTCGTGCCGCTGTTCATCCAAAAGCCCGCAGGAGCTCTGGCGCAAGGGACGTCGACGCAGGCCCAGGCGGCTCAAGTGCCCCAGGAGCCACAGAAGCGTCCAGGATGCGTACTGTGGCACTGCTCGGCAGGGAAGGACCGCACGGGCATCGCAGCGGCCTTCCTAGAGCTGGTGCTGGGGGTGTCGCCAGCATTGGTGCTGGAGGACTACCTGGCGTCCAACCGCTACATCCAGCCAGGATGGTCCAAGGCGCTTATGGCGTTGGGCCGCAACGGGATGCTTCCCTCGGCTCCTTACAATTTGCTGCATCTGCTCTATACCGTGGAGGAGCAGAGCATCGTGGCTGCGTTTGATGCCATCGAGCAGGAGTGGGGCTCGTTTTACGCCTACTGCGAGCAGGAGCTCGATCTCGATGCCGAGAAGATCGCGCAACTGCGGGCTGCCTATCTGGTGCATCCCTAAATGCGCCTGCCCCGCGAGCGCTTCGCGGGGAAGGCGGGGGGCTCTCATTGGATTTGGCGGCTGAGGCCGTCCGGGCGATCCTAGGCAGAAACGCTTTGGGACTCGTTAAACATCACCACGGGCGCGGCGCTATGAGCGGCTAAGACGCGCTCCATGCGGTCGAAGGCTTGGCCAAGCTGGGGATGTCCACGCGCAGTGCCAGGCGCACGAAACCCGTGCCTGCCGCGCCAAAGCTGGCTCCAGAGAGCATCAGCACATGGGCTTCGTCTTTCATGAGCGAGCAAAACTGGGCGCCGTCCATGCCGGTGCCACGCACGTCCAAGAACAGGTAGAGGCTTCCTTGGGTGGTGGGCACGCTCACACCTGGCAGCTGACAGGCACGCCTCATGCCAAAGCGCAACCTATCGCCGTAGATCTCATGGACGCGCTCTCGGATGTCTTGGCGCAGCTCCAGTGCCCTGATGGCTGCCCGCTGCGACAGGGTGGGAGCCGTATAGACTTGCGACTCGTTGATGCAGCGCATGGCTTCGATGACGTCGGCTGGAGCGATCACGTAACCCAGCCGCCAGCCGCTCATGCAGTAGTTTTTGGAGAAGGACCGGATGGTCGCGCACACTTCCTGTGCTCCCTCACACCAAAGCGCGGGAGCAAAGGGTCGCATGAACGAGAAGGAGGTATAGATCTCGTCGGCGATAAGCAGCATATGATGGGCGCGGCACACATCCACCAAGCCCTGCAGCTCCTCCAAACTCAGGCATACACCTGTAGGATTGTTGGGCGTATTCACAATGACCGCCTTGGTACGAGAAGTCACCGCCGCCTCCAGCGCCTGGGCACTGAGTCTAAAGCCGGCATCAGGATCGCACTCAATGACCACCGGAACGCCGCCCGCATGTTCTACCTGAGCTTTATAAGGCGTGAAGTAAGGGGAGAAGAGCACCACCTCGTCACCAGGATCCACCACAGTGTCTAGCAGCAGATACATGGCGTGGGTGGCACTGGCGGTAACCATCACTTCATCCCTGGCAACTTCAACATCATAATCTTCTTGCCACACGCGCCTGATGGCAGCCAAAAGCTCCGAATCCCCATAAGGACTCGCATAATGCGTGAACCCGCAGCTGGCATCGGCGAAGGCGGCGTCGATGATGCGCTGATCGGTCGCCAAATCCGGATCCCCGATGGCCAAATCGATGGTATCCACCGGTTTCTGAGCATCTCCTGCCGCAATCATCTCTGCCAATTCGCCATCGAGCACATTGCGCTCTGCCACAAAGCTCATCTCAGATGCCATAGCCGCCGCTCCTTGATCCCTATCCCCAGCTGCAACAATCTCTCCTTGCCGAGAAACCCTTGCATCCCGGGTCGCGTGGTCGCTAAAGCCAGTGTGTCCTTTTGAGCGGGGAGCGAGAAAAGCTGTTCTCATCTATTTGCGCCTTTGACACCGGAGCAAAACCAGTGAGATACGCGCCGAACACCGCTGGGAATCCTGGTGGAAATAGATGCAGGTAGATACCAATTTCAGCGAGTTTATAACTGATTATCTGGGGCTTTGCGGCAAGGCATTGCTTCACATGGTTGCCTTTGACAGCCTTGAACTCGTGGAGGACCGGTGGAGCAAATTGGATTGCGAGCAGCTCTTGCATCTGGCCCACGGCACCGCTATAGTAATTTTTCGTTGCAAGGGCAACCGAGCAGCCTATGGGCGTTTAGCTCAGGGGGAGAGCGCTTCCCTGACACGGAAGAGGTCACAAGTTCAAATCTTGTAACGCCCACCACGAAAGACGCAGGTAGATGGCATAAACCGTCTACCTGCTTTTGTTTAGGACACTAAACGGGACACCAAAAACGGGAGTCTCGTCAAAAGTTGGGCGTTTTTTCTCTTTCGGCCGGTTACCTGGCCAAACAATCGACAGGCTGAATCACGAACCGTAAAGCCGGGGCCATGGTGTCCACGTCGGGCTTGGTGTCCTGCGTGGTGTCCCTCGGGACAAGCCATGGTGTCCGGGAAGTCGCAGTTTGGAGAGGAGCCGCAGCTCGTCGCCACGGCCATCCTCGCACTTGCTTGCATCCTTCTTTTTCATAGCAACCTCACCACCGTGCACGCCACGTCGAACGCCCACACGTACCGCCCGCTCGAATCGCGCTCCTTGAAGGCAGGTGCCGCGGTGTCGATGCTCACGATCCGATAACCACCAACATCCGCATACGGCTCCCAGTCAGCCCTGCGCACCGCCAGCTCGGCGGCAGCGGTGACGGACTCCGCATCGGCCATGACCTCCCGCACCACCAGCACGGTCACCACGACAGACCCGCGCTCCTCCTCGGCCATCTGAGAGTCGCGCGAAAACGTGCCCTCACCGACAACGATGGGCTCCTCGCAGTCCAGCGCCGAAGGCAAAGCTTTTGAGAAGTAACATGAGAAGTGGGCATCTGCCAGCAGTTTCGCGATGGAGTCCGCGCAGCTCATCTCACCACCAGCTCCCAGTGGTGCACGTGCCCGTTGAAGTCCTCGCACCGCTTGCACTCGACCACGTAATAAGAATGCCCGCCGATGTCGATGCGCGACCCAGCCGGAACCTCGAAGGCTCCGCCACTGTTCAGCGCGTCGACATAGACTTTGCCGCTTCCAGCATCTGCCGAGCGATGCTCGTCGTCCACAACGTTCTGCATCCTGGCGAACCGCACGTGCGACACGGCCACGCCCTCGGCGCATAGCCGCCGTCACCGTCGGGCACCCTCACCACGGCGTCCTCGGCCAGCAGCCGCAGCGGTATCGGCCTCAGCGCCCGCATCATCGCACCCCGCAGAACGCCAGCGAGGTCCCCACAAGCTCCCTGAGCGCGTCGGCGGTGGCGATTTCCTCGCCGGTTGTGCCCTCCTCCTCGTAGTGGGTTACCTTGAAGTCCCCAGAGCGAGAACCCGCCGACCTGCCCCTCGCCGAACTCGGCGAAGGCGTCTGCCGCCGCGTACACGGCCCGCTGGTAGGCTTCCAGCTCGTCATCGGAAGGCTCGCGCCTGCCCACAAGCCACCGCACGTGGCGAGTTGCAGCAGGCAGCGCAAGCCCGAAGGCGGCCTCAGAAAGACCGCCCCCGTAAACCTGCGAATAGAACTGGTACGTCACAGCAGCGGCCACGAGTCTACTCCGTGCTCGCGCTCACGTACACGCCGTCGAGCTTGTTCTCCAGCACGCTCACGATGCCGTACTTGCGATACTTGAGCATGTAGGAGTCCAGCGCCTCCAGCTCGTCGGGGCTGAACACGCGCGAAGCCACGTGCTTGTCGTACTTGATGACCGCCGACTTCTCCACCACCATGAAGTTGATGTCCGCGCCCGCGCCCTTCAGCTCGTAGTAGTTGGCGAGCCCGCTCTTGGTGGGAGACGCCACGGCCGTGTACTCGTCGCCGCTCTTGGTGTAGTAGGTCTTGCTGGAATCCACTTCGGTGTCCGTGGTGGCCACGTAGGTGCCGGCCGCCTTCTGGTAGCCGAACTGGTCGTCGTCCCCGCTGAGCAGGTCGATTGCCGTGTAGAAGCGCACCTGCGGCACCTCCACGATGCGGCTGAAGCGCTCGAGCACGCGGTTGGAGCGCGTGGGGTTCGCCAGCGAGAAGTCGTCCAGGACGCCGCGCAGCGTCGGCGTGATGAAGAGGTAGCGGCTGCCGGTGGAGACCTGCCTCTCGTCCATGTCGTTGGTCACGGCGCGCAGGGCGGCGAGCACGTCCACGGCAGAAGCCTCGGAGAGGTCCTCGGCCTTCACGGTCACGCCCTCGGTCGAGGCGATCTGGCTGAAGGTGTAGGCGTCGCCCTCGGGGGCCACCTGCGTGCGCTGAAGCTCGGCACCAGCCTCGACGAAGCAGTCGAGCACGCCGCTCTCCTCCACGTCCATCACGTCGGCGAAGAGCCGTATGGCCCGGTCGTAGCCGAAGCTGTGCGTCTCGTACTCGTAGGTGATGGAGCCTGTCTTGTACCCTACGTTGCGGGTGTAGTCCCCGAGCCCCGTGACGGAGATCTTCGGGATGAGGATCTCCTTGGCGTTGCGGCCCGCGCGGACCATGCGCCCGCCGCTGTTCAGGCGGCGCGACACCGCCGCCCTCTGATAGACCTCGTCCAAAATGCCGGTGTAGTTCTTCGCGAACTCGATGCTGTTAGCCATCTGTCAGCCCTCCTATGCTTTGTCGTTGGAATCGTCAAGGCCGGCGAGCTTTCGCCAGCGCCTCATGGTCTTGCCGGCGTCCGTGCTCGTGCCTGCGTTGGGAAGACCGGTCTTTCCGCCTTGCTGCTTTGCGGGGGCGTCTGCGAACAGCCACGGCTCGGCCTCCTTTAGCGCGTCGACGTCGCCGCCGTGGTCGCCCAAGACCGCACGGGCAGCCTTCAGGTTGCGCACACCCGCGAGCTGCAGCCTGAAGTCGATGCGGTCGCTCTCGCCCTGGGCCTTGAGCTCGGCGATCTCGCCGCGCAGCTGCTCGGCCGTCTCTGCGTTCTTGGAGGCCTCTGCCACCTGCTCCTCGAGCGCGGCAATCTTCTCGTCGCGCTCGGCGACAGCATTTCCCAATCGGTGCCGCTCACCTGCGGCTGGTCTTGCGTCGCCTGCTCGTGCCTGTTGTCTTGCGCGGTTTCCGCGACTTCCTGCGTCTTGTCGCCATGGTTATCACCGGCCATGTCAGCCACCTTTCGTGTCGTGGCCGACAAAGAATTCGGCCTCTTAACCTGCTACAAGGCTAAGAGGCCGTCACAAAGTCGATGGCAAAACAGCTATTCGATGCCAAGCGTCCGGAAGTAGACTTGGTTTCGCATATTCGCATCGCGGTAAATCTTGTCGAAAGGCAGAACCTCGATTGTTGCCTTGAGATTGGGGTTGTACAAGACCCTGCCCTGGCCATCAGCGGTCTCCCCGAATCCGCGCATCTCCATGAGTTGCCGTAGTTTAGGAGTCATGTCGCAGATGGCATAGAGATACATCCTGGTGTTCTCATTGACAGCAATGTAACGACCCCTTGAATCTCGTGCCTCGCCATTACGAATCTTAGTCGCGTAACGTAAGAGTTGATCAATGGGGTTCTCGCTGTCTGTATAGTCATCCCTGTCTGGACGTTTGAGTTCGAGTATTGTCACTGTGTCGTATGGCAAGCCGTCGGTTTCATCAGCAGAGACAAAGGTCGGATAGTTAAGGAGCATGACATCCGGTCTTTTCTCATGGGCGCTGCCATCAAATGGCTTATCCGATGAGATGAAACTACTGTAGGTCAACCGTTCGTCAATCAACCAAAGGTTGTGAGCTGGATACGCTACGTCCTCAGATGTTGTCCTCATCGGATAAATCAGCTCGTGGAGATAAGCCTCGCGCTTGAACTTGCCGTCGTCCTGCCTGTTCAGGGCGGCTCGATATATGTTGAGTATTGCGCGCCGGTGGACAACGTACTCTGCAAGCATAGACTCATTCACATCGCTTACGCGTTGTACTTGCCGAGCAAATTCCTCTTGATATTCATCGCTGTCAATTTGGCTACTCTCGAGTTTCCTGATGAGCTCCTTGTTGTCAGCTTGAACTGATTTCTCAACCTCTCTTTTGAGCTTGTAAAGGGAATCGTCCATCTCCTCTCGTGTAGCTCCGATGCCGATCGCCGCTACTCCTTCTGGAGCATATTGCAGCAGATGGCGGAACTGAGGGGCTTCTTCGGTTACGTATTGCTCAACTTGCTTACGCTGTCCAGACACCGCTGCATCGATAAAGTCTCTCAGGAAACCACGGGCGGATGCGCATGCCGCCGCAGTAATCTCATTCATGCCGACCTCGTCAAACATTCCGTCTTCGTCTGCGGAGATATCAAACGAAAGCCTGTCCGCACTTACATGCTGGTCAAGATATGGACTGGTCAGTACACCAACATAAGAGAAGCCGTATTCATTAACGAGCCATTTGTCCAGGCCGGCGGGAAGTCCAGTCAACTTCTTCGTCAGCACCTCACGATTGTCAGCACATAGGATGAGGCGGCATGAAGGTATGCTGCGTTTGTTAGTAGCCTCTGGGACCTTCATCTTGATGTGCAGCAAATTGAAGACGCGGCCACTGAGGTGTAGCTCGTCGTTATCGCTGTCTGTTTCGAGCATGCCTGCCAGCATTTGATTGATGTCAGTTTTATCGCCTTCGTCATCCACAATAATCGTGGGGCAAGTCTTGGAAAGAAGGTATACAAGGCAATGCTGCATCACACGTTCAGCTATCTCCCTGCCTGTCGCGGGGATGTATCCAAGATATTCACGTTTGACATGCCTTAGCTCAATACGCGTGCCCGTATCTTTCTGGACGGCGTCAGTTACAGAATCATCGATGCTCGTGCTTCCCAAGCTGAATAAGAACTGCCGCCGATAAAGGTCTTCGCCCTCTCGATAAGTGCTGTCTACACTCACGTCGCCGAAAACCTTGAGCCAACAGAAACGTCCGATGCCTTTGCCGCCGCGATCTCCCTTGAGCTGTGAATCTGAGGTCAAGAAGGACTCGAAATTAATGTTATCGAAGCCAATGCCGTTGTCGGTAACAGTAAAGCCAGTTATCTCGCCACGAGACATGTTCTCATCAAGAACGGGCAAGCGATTGAGCTTTACCTCGATAAGTCCTTCGCTGGATGCTTTCCCAGCATCCTCGATAGCCTGAAGCGAATTGACTATCGTTTCAAAGAGCGGCAAGAGCGCGTCTTTTTTCTTCAGGGTAAAATTGCGTATCCTACCAGCAAAATCGACTGAGAAATCGCGAGCCATCCTGCCTCCTTCCTTGGTACTGATAGCTGCATCCTAAGCTATCGTCACTAACTGCTTTGCCTTACACGCTTACCGTGTGATACGTAGTCCTCACGTCGTACTCCACATCCACCTGCAGCGCCGCGAAGTGTCGCCTCGCGCACCGAATCTTTGTCCTTTCGGCGTCACTCACGCGGATGTTGTTGTTCCCGCCGCCCTTGGTCTCCACAACAAAGTACACGCGGCGCTCGCCGTCCTCCTCAACCACGTAGGCCCAGTCGGGGTTGTAGCTGCCCAGGGGCGTGTCGATCTTGAACTTGTTCGGCAGCTTGGCGAATACGCGCACCTCCTCGGCAAGGTCCAGCTCCACCGCGAAGGGCTGCTCCACGGTCGACGAGTCGTAGACCACGTAGCTGTACAGGCTCTTGCCGCTCTTCGGCATCCACGCGTTCTGGCCCAGGTACGCCTTCAGCTCGCCGGGGTCCAGGTCCTCCATCGTGTACCAGTCCTCGTCGGGCAGTTTCGTGTACTTGATACCCTCGGCGATGGCCTCGCCCTTGGCCTTCTCTATCTTCTGCGCCACCTGCGCAAGGAACGTCGCCGGGTCGACCTCGAACTCGTCGTAGCGCCCGCACTCCTCGAGGATGCGCTTGAGCGTGGCGCGGGTGAGCCCCACGGCATCCTGCAGCTCTGCGATGGGGTCGGGCAGGTCGTACACGCGGGCCCCACCCGTCTTCAAGAACGAGGTGCCCGTCGCCTGCGCGTTCACGCCACCGTCGCCAACGGTCAGGTCGGCTCGGGTCGATAGCACTTCGAGCGGCTTCACCTTCGGCATGCTCTGGATGCCCGCCACGGCGTCGGCGATCAGCTTTTCGCTGTCCACGTCCACCTCGAAGCGCGTACGCTGACGGATGCGCTCCCAGAGCTCCTGGAAGGCGGGGTCGGCCGTCACGTCCTTGCACAGCTCGACCTCGACCTCCTTGGCCTTGTCCTTGATCTGCAGCTTCTGCGCCTTGTGCAGGATGATGTCCTCCACCTGCGACTGCGCGGATTCGAGTCCCGATGGCATCTCCACGCAGCCCTTCTCGGCCGCCTCCTTGAGCTCGGGAGTGATGTTGCACTTCTTGTCTACGAGCCCTTTTGCGGCAAAGCTCTGGTACACCTCGGCGCTCTGCTCGAAGCCCAGCTTCACCTCCTGGCCGTCAGGCAGCTCTATGGTCACCTTCGTGAACGATTCGGGCGTCAGCACGCCGAAGCGCAGGCCGTCCTTCTCGAACTCGGTCTGCAGCCCGCTAGCGAAGGCGTCGTAGCTCTCGTTGGCGATGACGGTGAGCACGTTGGCGTCCTCGTCGTAGCAGCGCTCGCCGCTCTGGTCCACGCACAGGCGCAGGCCGCGCCCGACCTTCTGGCGCTTGGTCATGGTGTCCTTGGTCTCCACCAGCGTGCAGATCTGGAAGACGTTCGGGTTATCCCAGCCCTCCTTGAGCGCCGAGTGGCTCCAGATGAACTGGATGCGCTTCTTGCCCCGCGTCTCCTCGTCGTCCCCGTCCGCCGGGAAGGAGATCAGCGTCTCCTTCTCTCGCATGATGGTCTCGAAGGTAGATATGTCGGCTGCAGTGCTCGCCGCCGCGCTCGTGTTCTTGATGCGTCCCTTGCCGTCCTGAGCGAAGTAGCCCGAGTGGACGGCAGCTGCATCGGTGTCGAGTGTTAGTCCAGCAGCGGCATACTTCTTCTGCCAGCGCGGGCTCGCCACGGCGTCGGCGTACTCCTGCTCGAACATCTCGGCGTACTCGCCGTTTCTCACCGGGTCGTACAGGCGGTACTTCTCCACCTTGTCGATGAAGAAGAGGCTCAAGACCTTGATGCCCCTGGGCGCGAGCTCCAGCTGGCGTTGCAGGTGGTCCTCGATGGTGCGGCGGATCTGGGCGCGCTTCACGGCCTCGTCGGCGACGTCGCCCACGGCCTGGCCCTTCTCCAGCCACTCGCCGTTGGTGAACTCTATCCACTCGTCGCCTTCGGCGGCTGAAATGTTGCTTACGATCCAGCCGGCCTCGTAGTCTGTGTTCTCGCCGCTCTTGTCATAGAGCGAGTCGTGCGTTCTTACGGTCACGGCCTTGCGCTTCTGGCTCCCGTCCTTCTGTCGCACGTCGATGGTCAGCCGTGCGGTGATGGAGCCGGGCGTCTTTCCCATCCTGGTGGAGTTCAGCCGCACGTATGCTCCGTTCAGGTCGGCCTGTGCGAGCACCGAGTCAACGCAGATGCCCTTCACGAGCCCCTGCTGGAAGGCGTCCACCGGCGTCAGGCGGTAGACCTTGTTGTAGCCCTCCCTGTGCGTGGCGGAGTAACGAAGCACGAAAAGAGGGTTAAGGCTGCGGATTGCCGCCTTTGCCTTGGCGGTGTTGTCCACGCTCTGCGGCTCGTCGATGATGACGATGGGGTTGCATGCGGCAACGACCTCGCGCGGGCTGCGCCCGCCGATGAGTCGCTCGCTTGGCCGGTGGAAGAGCGAGCTGCTCTCAGCGTTGCCCTCGTCGGAGTAGTCGCGGTTGAACGCCTGAATGTTGATGATCATCACCTGGATGGAGCTGCTGGTAGCGAAATTGCCCACCGGTCCCATGTCCTTGCTGTCGTAGACGAACACATCCATCGGCGCGTTGTCGTAGAGCGTGGCGAAGTGCTTCTTCGTGCTCTGGAAGCTCTTCAGCACGCCCTCGCGGATGGCCACGCTCGGCACCACGATGAGGAACTTGGTGATGCCGTACTTCTTGTTCAGCTCGAAGATGGTGCGCGTGTACACGTAGGTTTTGCCCGTGCCCGTCTCCATCTCGATGGTGAAGTCGCGCAGCTTGCCGTCGGTGAGCACGTTCGTGGCTGGTAAGCTGTTCTCCTCCTGGATGTCGTGCAGGTTCTCCAACAGTTGATTGGCCGAGAGGCGAAGGCCGTTGGCGTGGCCAACGCTGAGAACCTGGCCTTCCATCAGCGTGCCGGCGGCGCCAACCTCGGCAGTAAACTCGCTCTTTAGGAACTCCTGCCCGCGAAACAGGTCGGTGATGGCCTCCACGGCCTCAACCTGGTGCCTCTGGTCTGCGGAGTATTTGAGCTCTAGGGTCGCCATAGCTACACCGTCCTCAGCTCGACCTCGCGGCCCGTCTTCTCCTCAACGCGCTTGAACGCCTGCACGGCGTTGAGCTTGGTGGTGTCGTCGAGGATGCGGTCGAGCATGAGCACGCGTCTCGGCTCCATGTCGGCGATGGCGTCTAGTGCCTGCATGTTCAGACCGTCTGCCAGGCAGCATACGAGCTCGCCGTAGGCAACGGAGTAGCAGGGGTAGCCTGCTGCATTCACCTTCTCGATGGGAAGGGTCAGCTCGAGACCCCATCTGAGCATCATCTCGAAGATAATGTCCTCGTCGCTGCGGTCGGGCTTGACCACATCGAGGAGAAGTTCACCGGGCTTCGGGCGCTCGATTCCACTTTCGTCAAGTTTGAGCACGCGGAAGCCGGTGTCTACCTCTCTTTCCGAAGCGCCGTCAATAGGCAATTGGAGATTATCTGACTTGCGTGCCGATATTTGCTCTCCAGCTCGTTTAATCCGCTCCCTACACATGTCGAATATGCTGTTGAATGTATCGTTGCCATCACCGACTGGTTCGGGTATTTGGACAGAGATGCAGCTAACACGAAATTGCGATTCGGTATTGAATTTCATAACCGCATCGGCAGTCGCTCCTGATCCAGCAAAGAAATCCATGACTATGCAATCGCGGTCGATAACAAGCTCAAGCAGATATTTCATAAGAGCAGTTGGCTTTGGAGTGCTGAACAGGTCTGCAACGGGGAGTTCGGGGAACAGTGCTTTAAGTTCATATTTGGCTGCACGCGTATGTCCCGTTTTATTCAGGTCTATCAACAATGTCGATGGCGGTAGTCCTTTCATGTCCGCCAAATAACGTCTCTTTATTACACGGGTTTCGTCAGGTGAAAAACGTAGCTCACCCGTTTTGAACATTTCGTCCATGCGCTCGCGTGACCAACGCCAACCATTTGCTGGATGCTTAATAACATTGCCGCTGGGTGTAGTGATGTCAAATTGAAGATTGGGGCGTACTCCAGGATTGCTTACATCACCGCCGTCATAATATGGGCCCCTCGGATCGTTATCGGGATTCTTGTAGTGCTTTCTTTTCTCAGGGTCATTAAGGAAGTTTGGCCTCCAACCTGGTGTGCGGCAGTATACAAGCACATCGTTGAAATCTTCAGAAAAGGAAAGAGCATTGTTGTTGCTGCTATCGCTAGATCGCCATGCAAGATGCGCTGCAAAGCAGTTTTCTCCAAAGATTTCGTCGCAGAGCTTCTTTAGGTTCGCAAACTCAACATGGTCAATGGTTATCAGTATTACGCCATCTTCTGACAGGAGCTCTCGAGCAAGTCGTAGCCTCGGATATAAGAGTGAGCACCAGTTTGCATGAAAGCGCCCGCTGGTATCAGCGTTTGATTGTTTCCCTAGATTCAGCTGTTCACGGTAATGCTCAATTGTGTCGCCAAAGCTGTCTGGGTATATAAAATCCGTACCAGTGTTATATGGGGGGTCAATAAAAATACACTTAATGCGGCCGTGGTATGAATGCTGTAGAAGTTTAAGTACCTCTAGATTGTCACCTTCAATGCAGAGATTCTCCGTTTCATCCCAATCCACGCTTTCTTCAGGACAAGGACGCAACGTTGCCGTGCTAGGGGTCTGGCTCTGGCGGACGGCATCGGTCTTGCCGGGCCAGGTGAAGGCGTATCGCTCTGTGCCCTCGTCAACTTCGTCGCCCAGCACCAGGCGCAGCTTGTCGAAGTCGATGCCACCCTCGGTGGCAATCTCTGGCAGCAATTGCTTCAACTGTTCAATGCGCTCCGCCACCAGGTTGGCAGACGTAAGGTCCATCTTCTCGAACTCAGCCATGGCATAGCTCCTTTATCTCGGTTGCGAGCCTGTCGTGCTCGCGTTCCTTCTTCTTCAGCGCCATGCGCAGCCGCGACGACTCGGCAAGGGTCGCCTCCTTGTCACGATACTGCGAGCGTAGGACATTAATCTCGCTTTGCGAGTCCCTCAGATGGGCCAGAAGCGCCATCAGCTGCGACGTGTCGGCGTCCTTGCAGCGCGGGTACTCTCCGATGCTGACGATTGCCGCTGCTTTCGCCGTGCGGTCGCAGAGAGCGGTCACATAGGACAGCAGGTCCGACTGCGGCAGCGCCGCGTGGCGGATGTCGGCCAGGTAGTCGGCATACGCTTGCTCGGCCGGGTCGAACAGGCGCGCCGTCTCGGTGCGCTCGATCACCACCGCGCCTTTCTCCGCATGGCTCTTGCGCTTGAGCGACACGGATACACCAACCTTGCCGCCCGGCTCCTCGAATAGCAGCACGACCGGGTTGGGGAACGTCTTGTGCAGTACGGCTGCAAGCCCTCCGAATCCGCTAGGGCGCACCAGCTCACAGTTCAGGTATATCACGCTGCCGATCTCGTGCTCATCGTTGGAGACGGGGGCTATATGCGCCGTCCCCCGTTGAATGGTAGCAAAGTGTGTCAAGCGCGAGTACTGCTTGAGCAGCTTCTCTTCCGCCTTGGTGAGGCCGCCCCGCGACGTGAGCACCGTCTTCGGTATGGTCTTGCCGCCAGCAAGCGTGGCGCTTGGTAGGTTTAGCGTTGTGGCCCAGTCCATGCCTGTCACCTCAGAACCACGAAGCTCATGAGCGAGTAGTCGTCGAAAGCGAGCGTCGTGCCGGAGCCGACCTCGCCGAGACTGAAGAGCGATTCCATGCCCTTCTGCGCCTGAACGCCGGACACCTGACTCACCGCCGCATCGAGCAGCTTGGTGTATGCGCCCATGTTCGTGCCGTCGCGTGTCTCTTTGTTGAACTGCCGGCAGAGATCCATCACGGGCTCGGTCACGCCCGCGCACGCCGCCCGTATGATGTCGAGCGCCGACTTCGGGTTGGTGTGGGTGCCGCGTACCTCGCCTGTATTGGTCACGTAGACCAGGTGGAACGGCCAGGTCGGGTTGCCGTCCTTCGGATTCGCCCCCTCGTCGTTCGCCTTCAGGCAGAAGACGACGCCGGGCTCCACGCTGTCCGTTAGCGTGTTCGGTATCTCAGCTACCGCATGCAGGCCGCACGGGCTGCCTTCGAGCAGTCCGGGGTGCGCCTTGGCGTAGCGTTCCAGCTCCACGCGGAAGTCGTCGTACGCCAAATCGGTGATGGATATGCCACCCGATATGTCCTCAAGGTCCATGACTTCGCGTTGCAGCTGCTCGAGCTGGCTGCGGCGGTACTTCAGGTCGTTCATCTCGTCGGCGGCCTTGCTCTCAAGGACGTTCTCCTCGCCGGTGGCCGACGTGTCCAGGAGCACCATGCGGCCCTTGACGCGACCCTCCAGCTGGATGTACTCGTCGAGCTCGATGTCGGGCCAGAAGTTCACGAGCTGAACGCACGTGTTGTCGGAACCGAGTCGGTCGACGCGCCCGAAACGCTGGATGATGCGCACCGGGTTCCAGTGGATGTCGTAGTTCACCAGGCAGTCGCAGTCCTGCAGGTTCTGGCCTTCGGAGATGCAGTCGGTTGCGAACACGACGTCTATCTCGCCCTGTTTGCGCTCGCGCTCCGATATCTCCTTGCTCTTCGGCGAGAACCGTCCCAGGACGGCGTCGAAGGTCGTGTGCTTGAGCTTGACGGTGGCGGCAGTTCCCTTCGCGCCGGTGACGAGCGCCGACTCCATGCCGTACGTCTTCTTGAGGTACGGATTCAGCTGCTCGTAGAGGTAGCGGGCCGTGTCGGCGAACGCGCTGAAGATGAGAAGCTTGCGGTTGCCGGGGTTGTACGGGTGCGCCACCTTCTGATCGATGAAGCGGCGGAGCTCGGCCAGCTTCTCGTCGCGCTCGGGAGTCACCTCGTTGGCGTAGTACAGCAGCTCCTCGAGCGTTCGGATGTCGTAGTCCAGCTCCTGGCGAACGCGGATGGCGTCCACGTCACGCAGGTCCACGCGCACCTTGCCGCCGGCCTCAAACTCCTCGGCGTCATCGTCGTCGTCAAAGCCCTCGGCCAGCTCGTCTGCCACGTATGCCGCGTTCATGCTCAGGTTGTCCAGCTGATCGAGCAGCGACCGAGCGCCACCCAGTACGCGCTCGAGCGTTATCCGGAAGCTGTTGATGGAGCTTTCCATGCGCTTTAGCAGATTCACTCGCATCAGGTTCGCCACAGCGTGCGTGCGGTTCACCTGGCTCTCGAAGTCGTTGCCCCACGTGTCGGCGTAGCGGTCGGCGTATTTCTTCTGCTTGCCCGGCATCACATAGGAGAGCAGCTGGTACTGCGCGAATGAGAGCGATGCAATCAGGTCGTTCATATCGGCGATGCTCGGCAGCTCGTCCTGCGTGTCGAAGCGAGGGTGCAGCGATATCGGCTTGAGGCGCGTCGGGAACGTTGCCGTCTCGTCCCGGTAGTACTTAGCGATGTGCTTGCGGCTGCGTGCGATGGTCAGGATATCGAGCAGCTTGAAGTAGTCGGCGTTCACCATGGACACGAACCGCTCGGTCGTGCGAAGCTCGTCGGGGAGCTCGCTCCATTCCCCGAACCGCTGCTGTGCCAGGCGGCACACCGCCGTGACGGAGCCGATGCCGTCGGTCTCGGCCAAGTAGGCGTCGTCGCCTTCGGTGATAATCTCGATCTGGTTACGCAGGTCGAGGAGCTTGTTGTTCACCGGCGTCGCCGAGAGCATCAGCACCTTGGTGCGCACGCCCGCGCGGATGATGTCCTGCATCAAACGGTCGTAGCGGCTATGCTGCGTGCGGTCGGTCGGCTTGTTGCGGAAGTTGTGGCTCTCGTCGATGACGATGAGGTCGTAGTTGCCCCAGCGGAGCGTCTCCAGGTTGATGTCGCCCGAGAACCCCGTGTAGCGGGAAAGGTCGGTGTGGTTCAGCACGTCGAAGTTGAGCCGGTCGTCCACGAGCGGGTTGCGCTCGTCGTTGCCGGTGTAGAGCGTCCAGTTCTCGCGCAGGCGCTTCGGGCACAGCACCAGCACGCGGTCGTTGCGCTCCTGGTAGTACTTGATGACTGCCAGCGCCTCGAAGGTCTTGCCCAGGCCGACCGAGTCGGCGATGATGCATCCCTTGTACTTCTCCAGCTTGCGGATAGCGCCGACGACGGCGTCGCGTTGGAAGTCGTAGAGCTTGTTCCACACCGCCGAGTCGGTGAAGGAAAGCCCCGGCTTGATGGGGTCGGTCTCCTCCATGTCCGCCATGAAGTCGCGGAACACGTGGTAGAGCGTCAGGAAGTACACGAACTCGGGCGCGTTCTCGCGGTAGAGCGTGCCGATCTGCTCGGCGACCTGCTCGGTCACGTCGGCCACCATGGAGGGGTTGTCCCAGATGCCGTCGAACATCACCTTGAAACCTTGCGCCTCGGCAGCTCCCGAATACGAGCCATAGCCGCCAACGACGCCCGCCTTGCGCTCGTAGCCCAGTCCCTCAAGCGTGAAGGGAAGGTTGAATCCCTGGAAGCCGTCAGCGGAGCCATCAGCATGCGAAAGGTGGTAGACGGAGCCAGATTGCACCATGCCGCGCGAGCGTGCGGAACGGAAGGACGCCTTAGCTCGAACCCACTCGGCGCATTCATGAGCGAGAGCCCGCTGGTTCAGGTTATTGCGAAGCGTAAGCTCAAGCCCCGTGCCGCCGATGCCACGCTCGCGCCCGCGCTTCGAGAGCACGAACTCCTTCGGGTCCTTTAACTCGGCCATCTGCTCCACGAAAGTCGGCTCGTCGAAGAGGAAGCGAAGCTCGTCAACCTTTAGGAGCTCGTCCTTCAGCTCGCCGAAAGCGAACACGGTGAAATACGAGCTGATAATGGAAAGCCTGTCGCCTGCGGAAAGTGCCGCACGAAGCTTGTCTCCCAGCGCGTTTACGCCTTCGTTGCTAAGAAACTCCATCTACAACGCCATCCCATGCTTCTTCAGGTAGGCGTCGTATGCATCGCCCTCAAGTATCTTGTCGTAGCTGCCGCTCACCGTATGGATCTTGGCAGTGTTGCTTATTCCCGTGAGGAAGTCCCTGAAGTCCGGGTTGATGCTCGAAAGCCTGTCCACGGTCGACCAGTCGAGCGCGTCGTGGGTCTGCGCCTGGAAGAGGATCTCGCTCTGCTCGGCGTGCTCTATGTCGAGCCGGATGACGCCGATGCCGAAGGCGTTGGAGAGCCGTTGCAGGTCGTCGAGGAAGTCCGAGTCGCTCGATATCAATGGTGCCACAAGATACCCCTCGTTCGCCCAGCTCGAGTTAGAGACCGCCTGGAAGAAGTACTCGCGAAGGTGGCTAGTCGTCAGACTCTTCTTCAGCTCAAAGGAGAAGATGCGGTACGGGTTCACGCGGAGGGTGTCCTGCAGCTGGATGGTGCTCGCTTCGAAGTCCTTGAATGGGAAGTAGACGCCCACCATATCCGGATGCGTCCACATGTCGGCGTTCTTGGGCTTCTTCGACGACTTCTCCTGGTAGATGGTCTTGGCGTAGCAGCGGAAATGCGGGTCGCTGCGAACGTAGGTCGCAAGAAGCGGATGAAGGTCCCGCTCTCCCCACTGCGGTTTGGATGCCTTCGCCGTAGTCGCCGGTTTGTCGTCACCGTCGCTCACGTCTTCGCTCGCCAGCTCCAGCTGAACGTCGCCGTAGCTCAACGACTTGAGCCCGAAGAGGACAGGATGCTTGCTGAGCTGTACGAACGCGGAGTTAGAACCGTCCTTTATGTCCGTGTAGAGCTGTGCTTGGATGGAGCGCCAGGGAGTCTTTCCCTTCGAGCCGACCTTCGCCGCGATACCGAGGGCATTCGCCTCATCCCATATCTGTTCTGCACTCATCGGCCTCTCGGTCGATTTCAGGACGTCACGAGCCAAATCGCGGAAGCTGTATCCGATCATCGTGCGCTCCCTTCGCTGGAAAGCTTGTCCATAAGGCACATGCGCAAGTATGCGGAGAAGCTCATGCCGGACAGCTTCGCCTCCTCGGCAGCTGCGTCGCGCAGGTTGTCGGGAATCCGTATGGTGGTCGAATGCATGTCACCGCCCGAAAGGAACGTCTGGATTTCGGTTCGGTCAGCGCCACGATCGACAAGCTCGCGATACGTCAAGGGAACCTCCTTAAAGCCATGTGCGTTACAAATGAATACATTCTATCACCAACAGGGGTAGCCACTATTCCAGCCCGCAACGTCTCTATGAGTCGTTCGCTTAGGTCGATAACAGTGCTTAGCTCACGCACAACGCTTCTGTGCTTGTGACTCTTCAGAATTATTTGCCGCCATCCCTGGCTGCTGACCTGGCCGTGCGCTACCAACCTCGGGTTGTCCGCAGCCCGGCCGCCCACGCGAAGGGTGTGCGCCGCTGGCCGGGATGTCCGCACACGTCCAGTCCATCAGCCAGCGCGGGCGGCAAAGGCACACCACGGGCGTCACTCCGACAGTCACCGCAAGCCACCAGCGGCCTCTCCCACGTCCCGCACCCGTCACCACTGCAGCTCCACAGGAGGCCGCTACAGGGCCGTGACAGCCCCGCTCGAAACCCAAACCGCACCTGCTCCACCAGAAACCGAAAACGGGCTCCTGACAACCTCACATGCGGCCGTATCCGGCTCGCGACACCCGGCTCGAAACCAAATTGTCAACCTGCGACGAAACCCCACCAGAAACCTGTCCCAGCGACCCGAGAGCGCCTACGAAGACCCTTTGTCGCCGACGGTACCGCTAGCTCCAATCTCGGCAGCGAGCTTTCGGGCGGTAGCCTCGTCCTCGCCATACCACTTGGTGCGATACTCCCAGGCGTTCATGGTAACGCCCACCTCTGCCATGTCCTGCGCCTTCTCGGCCGCCACGTCCTAGATGATGGAGTCGTCGAACATGACGCACATCGTGCCCTCGTCAGGGATGCTCTCCCCAAAGCCGCGTGAGACACCCATGACAGCCCTAGCGATGCCCGTAATAGCCCCTCGAGCGCGTTCTCATGCCTTCGGATATTGCGCATCAGGGCGGAGTTGTCAGAGGAGACCTCGGTCGCCGTGCGGACATATCCATGAGACTCGTCGAAGTCGAAGTAGCCGATGCCGAAATCCGTCAAATCGCCGAGCATCTGCAGGGCGATTCGGAAAGCCTCTGACTGTGAGGCCGTGCGCAGCGCCGGCGCGAACTCCTGAATCGTGTCTTCGGTCGACATGACCTTGCGGAATACGGTGCAATCCTGCTTGTCGAACGGTATGGAGATGGCCTTGTCCCCAGTCTTCTCACGGTCGAACAGCACGTCTGAGAGGAACACGCGCATCTTGCTCACGTCGACCTCGTTGGTGAGGGCGTCGAAGGTGAGGTCCACCGCTTGTACCGCATCCACCGCATCCGCGAACACCGATTGCCCGTACGGCGACATGTCCACGCGCGTGTTCGTCATCGCTGGCTTCACGATACCGAAGGTGGGGAAAGCACAGCCCGTGTCGAAGAATGGCGCGACGCCCACGGGCGCGAGCTCGTTCCCCTCATGGTCGAAGCACACGGTTACGATCCGATAGGTCTCCTCGTCGTTCATGGCGAGAAGACCGTCTGGGTGTTCAGGCGAAGATTTGGAAGGTGAGGAAGAGCCTGCCGAGAAACCCGTGTCACCCTTGAGGTGCATCTGCAGCTGGTCGACGGTCTTACCGCGATAGAACGCCCGAGTGACGAAGGCGCACTCGGTCACTCCGTCCTCGTCCCACGTGAGCGGTATCACCATCCTAGCGTCGTAATGCCGGATGCGAACCTTCTTCCTGTCGAGGTTCACCCACAGCGCCCAGGCACCAGTCCCAAGCCCGAACGCCCTTACCACGGTTGCTTGCGCCTGTGCCATGAAGTTCGTAGAGGAGAAGAACGACCCGATCCAGTCGGTCGCCTTCTGGTCGTCGCAGACAACCTTGACATCCTCGTTGAGAAGAAGAGAGCCCCATTCTTTGCATATGCGCATTGCCGGATGAATGCTACGCCGATGCACCTCGTACACACGCCCAAGTCCGTCGCGGTCGTGATAGTCATAAAAATCCCCGCGAGCCCCCATCCAGTCGTCCCAGCTGCGAATCCAAGGCTCCATGTCGTCCAGGGGAAGAATAAACCCGAGCCCCCGCAGGTACTCCTTCACGTGCTCGGGCACCCAATACTCATCCAAGCTGTTGACGCTCATGCGGACACCTCCGTAAACAACGCTGATGTTCACGGTGAAGTTTCCGACATCGTCACAACCTCGCCCGTGCCTTAAAATGCCAAAAAGAACGAGGCGAAGGGGAAACGGTCTTGGGGGAAACGGAACTCTACAGAGAGCTTGGCCAGCTGTCCAAAGACAAGAGCAGGTGGGGAGAGAAGACCCCGTACGTCTCGTCGCTCCTTTCCCATGATTCGGTGAAGATAAGGGCGAAGGCGCTCTGGCTTCTCGGTGAAATGGGCTTCGCGCATCCCGAATCCGTTCATGACACCATTCCCGCGATAGCCGCATTCATCAGCAACCCGGAACCTCTCCTGCGCGAACGCGCGGCGAACGCCCTGGGCAGAATCGGCCGCGCCGACTTCAGTGCCATCGAGTCATATTTCGAAGACCTGTTCCGCTTCGCCGACGATGAGAATGCGAAGTTAAGGCTCGCTGTTCTTGTACGGGCTTCCTCATCCGCACAATCAACACGAACATCAACGTCCCAATGGGATAACTGGATGGTCTTTGGTGGCGATATCACGGGAGACAATATTGGCATCCAGATAGCGCTCTGCCAGATCGCAGAATTCATGGAAAGCCTGCTCGAGTTCTTTAGCACGAGCAGGATCAAGGTTCTCAATAGATAGGGTGGAGGCCCGAGTATTGCTCTGAACCGTGGTGCGTATAGTGTCTCGCCAGTTCCAGCAGCGACTCACGGCACCCTTGTCGTCCCAATAACAGACCTCTCCAGGCAGAGTGGGATCATTCTTATCTGATCCGATGCCTATATATTCTTTACCGCCTTCTAAATCGACGCCCAGGTGCAGATCACCCTCAATGGCGTCAATAACTTCTGCGCCTACGGGCATGGTGTACTTGATGCCGATGGTGTTAGAGGTGTCTACTAGAGGCTCGATAGAGGGGGCCGGGTTTCCTTAGATTGCGCGTTTGATAAGGTTTTCCACAGTGCTTCGGGCACCTTTTTTGCGCTTAAACTTGCTAAAGGCTTGCCTCCAGATGGTAATCTCAGAAATTGTGGCAAATATCTCATCTTGATAGCGGTTCTTTGCCAAGGCATTGGTCTCTTCAAGGAGCGCGGCAATCTTCGCAGCATCTTCAGGGGACACTTCTGAGGCAGTTTTCATGTCGCAGCCCGCCGCAAAGGCTATTTGTGCAGTGGGGTAAAGCTGCCAAAAAGAATCTTCAACTACAAGACGTTTCATTATTAATCCCTGATCTCTACTGTTCCAATAAGCTCTAAATCGCCTAACTCTAGAGACCATTGTGTCTCTATAAAAGATCCATTGGGCGTCTTGTTACGATGAAAACGAAGTTTGGTAAGGAGGGTTCAGGTCTATGAGAGATAGTTAAAAGATCAAGCACAATGTAACCTTAGCAGGAGGCGTGCAAGCATTAGCCAAACTTTTGCATGTAGGAAATCGAGGTAGCCATGAGGGAGACCCAAAACACCTATAAAAGGCGAGCGCTTGTGGTGGCAGTTGTCACTGCATACGTGCTTGTGATCGCAGTTTGGTTGTTTTGGCCCCTGATGTTTGGCCCAGATCCTAGTCCGGTCTCAGGCATGCCAGAGTCGGAGTTCATAGACATCTCTGCAAAGATCCTCGACCATGACGGCGATGGCATTCTTGATCCGCGGGACATTGTGGTTTCGGCTCGTGCGTATACTGCTACGCGACCTCGGTATGGCAGCGCCTACTATGAAGGCGGAGTGCCTACCGATGGTCGAGGTGTATGCACCGATCTTCTAGCAGCTGCACTAAAAGGGGCGGGATGGGATCTGCAAGCTCTGGTAGATGAGGACATTAAAGCCGATCCAGAGGCTTATGAAGTAGATGTGCCAGATCCCAATATCGACTATCGTCGGGTGCGCAATGTGGCGGTGTACCTTGAGCGGCATACCACTTCGCTATCGCTGGATCTTCATGATGCGGCCGCCTGGCGTGCAGGTGACATAGCGGTATTCAGGGATCATGTGGCCGTGGTCTCTGACGTAAGGCGTCCAGATGGAGTGCCGTATCTCATCCACCACGAAGGTCCTCTCCAAAGAGCTTTTGAAGAAGACATCCTTACTGCACGTTCTGACTTGGTAGGCCATTACAGGATGCAGTGATTAGACGAGGGCCCCGTACATATCCCAATAAGGAATGTGCGGGGCCCCTTTGGTTGCACGATCTTCTGGGCAAGGAAATGAGTGGGGGAGAGCTGAAGGATCAGTAGGTCTCTCCGCTGTAGTTGAGGCGGTCGATGGCGGCTTCCATGTCGTCGCCGCCCTTGACGAAGGCCTGGGCGAGGACGCCGTAGTCGGTGACGGCCAGGTTGAAGAGGTCCAGGAAGCTCGCGGTGGATTCCTTGCCGGTGGCAGGACTCTTCCAAGGCAGGTGGCCGGGGTTGGCCAGGGGGCAGTCGTCTGTCTGGAGCACCTCGTGGGCCATGGCTTGGATTTGTGAGGTGGTGCCACGCAGAGACTCCTCAATGACGGCGAGGACTTCGCCCTTGGGGGAGCCGGCGGGCTCGATGAGCTTGTAGACCGTCTGCATGTCGTTGACGCAGGCGCCGTAGGCCTCAACAGGCAAAGAGATGCCGTAGATCTGCCAGGCGATCTGGGAGAAGAGGGCGCCGGCGACGCGGTCGATGCGCGGGGTGCGGCAGAGCTCGTAGGCGGGAGGGCAGTCGAGGACGGTGGAGTGGCGTTCGCGCCAGAGGAGCCAGGAGTCCAGGCGGCCCTCTATGATGGCGTGGACCTGGCTGTCAAGGCCGTCAAGCTCGCCGTTGGATTGGGCGATGATCTCTATTTGCTCGGCGAAGATGAAGGGATGCGTGGTGCGGTCGAGCGTGTAATGGCCCAGCATGCCTAGGGCAAAGGCGCGGCCTACCTTTTGGTCTGGCAAAGGCAGGCGGCCTACAGAGTCGCGCAGGGAGTTGAAGGCCAGCGCCACACGCTCGCAATGCATGCGCTTGGCCAGCTCGTGACAGGCAGAGAGGTCTTGAGGCAGGCCGCGAAAGCGGAAGAAGAAGGGGTCGGGCCCCTGGTTTCCCAGCAGAAAGGCCAGGAGCTGCTCTTGATCTTCGATAATGGAATCGGGGAGCTCAGAGACGCATTTCTCCCCAAACAAATGGTGGGTGATGAGAGCGGGCATAGCTGACTCCTTTTTAGAAGAAGACCCGTTGAACATAAAGGTTCAACTGTCACATTAGATAGACGAGCACCGATGGCAAGGGTTTCTCGGTGAGATAAAAGTGTAGCGCACAACAGCAGGTACCTACCCCTTTCATCCATGTAAGAAATAAAGGACAACTTTTTAAGAATGTGTGGTCATGGGGGAATTAAGTGATGGTTCACAGATAGAACAAATATGGGTGCCTTGGTGCTCTAAGGTTATCGTCAGCAATCTTACGAAGCATCATTTACCTTGATGTTCGCTATCCTCCTCGAAAGGAGACCGCGTGAAGCTCATCGGCGGCCATACCCGGCAAGAACGCGATTGGATCATGTACGACGTGGGAAACTCGGCCTTGGTCCTGCTGAGCACCACGGTGACGCCCATCTATTTCAACGCGCTGGCAGCAGAGACCACCGATGCCGCAGGGCTTGTGGCTCAGTGGGGCATGGCTCAGACCGTCGCTTCGCTCATCGTGGCGCTGCTCATGCCCATCCTGGGGTCGTTGGCAGACTTCAAGGGCAACAAGATCAAGTTCTTCTTGGGGTTCTTCCTCACCGGTTTGGTAGCTTGCTTCGCTCAGGCATTGCCGGTGTCGGCGGCGGTGTTTCTCGGCATCTATGTAGTGGCCACCGTCGGCCTTAACTCGTCGATGACCTTCTATGACGCCATGCTCATCGACGTCACCGATGACGCGCGGATGGACGACGTGTCCTCGGCAGGTTTTGCATGGGGATATATTGGCTCCACCATCCCCTTCATCGCCTGCATCGCGCTGATCTTTGGGGGACCGGCGCTTTTGGGGCTCCCCACGGGCCTTTGCGCTCAGATCGCCTTCGTGATCACGGGCATCTGGTGGCTGGCGTTCACTGTCCCCTTGGTGCGCTCCTACAAGCAGAAGTACTACAAGGAGTCCCATGACGTCCGTGCCGAGGTGGCTGCCACCTTTGCCAACCTGGGCCGCACGTTGAAAGACATCGCTCGCGACAAGCGCCTGTTCCTCTTTTTGGTGGCGTTCTTCTTCTACATCGACGGCGTGCACACCGTCATCTCCATGGCCACCAGCTATGGCAGCGCCCTGGGTATCGACAACACGCACCTCATCATGGCGTTGCTGGTGACGCAGTTTGTGGCGTTTCCCTCGGCCATCATCTACGGCAAGCTGGCCGACCGCTTTGGCACCCTCACCATGATCATCGTGGCCGTGGTGGCCTATTGCGGCATTGTGCTCTTTGCGGCTGCAGCTCTTCGCACCGCTACCGAGTTTTGGATCCTGGCCATTTTGGTGGGCCTCTTCCAGGGCGGGATCCAGGCGCTTTCCCGCTCCTATTTTGGAAAGATCATCCCCAAAGACCGCTCGAACGAGTATTTTGGCTTCTACGACATTTTTGGTCGCTATGCCAGCGTAATGGGAACCCTGTTGGTGTCGGTCATCACCACGATGACGGGCAATGCCAACTTGGGTGTGCTTTCCATTGGCATCTTGCTGGTAGTGGGCCTGGTGATGCTTCTCATCATGCCTAAGGGTGAGCCAGAGCATCCAGTGGCCGCTGCTTAAATCAAGCAGCGGTCGCTTTCATAGGCTTGAGCTGGGGCGCAACCTGCCTGGCACGTGAAGGTGCCCGGGGCGGGTTGCGCTTTGGCGTGGCATGGGGCATTTTAGGAGGACTTTGGTAGTGAGCAGGGAGAATGCATGAATGTGTCGGCCATGCTGGTATTGGGCATCGCGCTTGCTATGGATGCCTTTGCAGTGACCATCTCCAACTCCATCGCTTTTGCAAGCGAGCCCAGGCGGCGCCTCGTTATGATGCCCGTGCTCTTTGGCCTCTTCCAGGGGCTTATGCCATTGCTGGGCTACTTCTTGGGCGGCGTCTGCGGCGATCTCATCGAGACCTACTCGGGCATTGTGGCCCTTATCATCCTTGGCATCATCGGCGGTAACATGGTGCGCGAAGGGGTTGCAGCGCTCAGAGTGGGCGAGCCTGAGGAGTCGAAGCCTGCCAGCGAGCACTTGAGCGTGACCCAGCTGCTCTTCGAGGCAGTGGCTACCGCCATCGACGCGTTTGCAGTGGGCGTGTCGCTGCGTGCCATGGGTGCCAACATCTGGATCTCCTCGTTGGTCATTGCCCTCTCTACCTTTGGCGTGTGCATTGTCGGACTTGCGCTGGGCAAGCGCGTAGGCTCTGCCATGGGCGACAAGGCCGAGATCCTAGGTGGAATCGTGCTTATTTGCATTGGCCTTAAAGCCTGCGTTTTCCCGGGCTAGAGGGGATCGAGCTTAAGGACGGCTTGCAGAATAGGTGGCAGGGTTTATCGGCAAGGACTTTGAGCAGCGCGAAAAAGGGCGTTTGGATGCCACTGGTACCTCAGTCGTGAATTATGGGTATTGATGTATGTCCCTAATGGGCACAAGTGAAGACATCAATGGCTTTATTCCATGGGAGGTAACCATGAATCAGTCGCTTTTCAAGCGCACTAAAGCGTCCATCATTATTTTGGGCGTGGCTCTCACCCTGTTGGGCATGGGCTTCTTTATTGCTCCGGCCGCCTCGGCTCTCTTCCTCGTCTACGTATGTGGGTGGGCGTTCATCTTCGCCGGCATCGGCACCATTGTGGGCTATTTCCGTCATGACCCTGCCGATCGCGGCGCTGCCAACATCGTCCTTGCCGTGGTCGAGATCGTGTTGGGAATCTTCATCATGGCTTGGCCCGGCTGGTCCATGATGTACCTGGTCATCCTTCTGGGCTGCGTCATCTTCATGACCGGCGTGTGGGATATCTTCGACGCCTTCAGCATCCGTCACATCGAGGGTTCTCGCTGGGGCCTCTGGCTGGTGCTTGGCATCCTTACCGTCTTTTGCGGCATCCTCACCTTCATCACCCCGTTCTCCATGGCCGAGGCCATCATGCTCGTCGGCGGCATCTGCCTGATCTTCGACGGCGTCACCGAGATCTGCCTGGGCATCGCCCTTTAACCCTTTTTGCCGAGAAACCGTTGCCCCTCCAATCGGCAAGTTCTGAGCGGCAGGCATAAAGAACGGCAGGCTCCCTGTCAATGCAAAAGCGCCGGAGCTCCTCTAAGAAACGAGGAGCTCCGGCGCTTTTGTGATGCAATTGCCCAGGGAAGCTAGGTATACGTTAGAAGTCTTGGGGCACGGTATTCTCGGCAGCAAAAAGCCCCAGCGAAGTGGGCGATGACGTAGGCGCTGGGGCTTGCAAGCAAGGGTATCTGTGGAGCCGCTAGGCAGCAGGGAACAGGAACGATCCCAGATAGCACCAGACCATCATGAGCACCACGTAGAGGACAAAGTAGGGAAGGATGCGGGAGAAGATAGTGGAGTCTTCCCCGTTGCAGTCGCAGGCGGCAGAACCGATGGCGATGGATTGCGGGGCGAGCATCTTGCCGGCAGACACGCCCACGGAGTTGGCGGCAGCCAGCCAATAGGGGTTCGCGCCAATGGCTTGGGCGGCTTCCAGCTGCACATTGCCAAAGAGGGTTGAGGAGCTGGTGCCGGAGCCGGTGACAAAGGTGCCCAGGGCGCCCAGCACAGGGGCGATGAGCGGGTAGAGGCCGCCCAGCGTGCCCACAAAGAAGGCGGAGATGGCGCTGGTCATGCCAGAATAGCCCATGAGCTTTGCCACTGCCAGCACAGAGAGCATAGTGATCACGGTCTTGCTCATCTGCTTTGCGGTGGCGCCAAGGACGCCCATCATGTCTTTGAAACTCACTTTTTGAATCAAGCCGCCTGCAATGCCGCAAAAGAAGATGAGGACGCCAGGAGTGTTGAGCCACTTGAAGGTGAGAGTGGCTTCTGGATCGCCTGCATAAATGTTCACGGTGGAAGAGAGCGAGCTCAAAGGCACCGAGATCCCCGGGAAGAGCGGCGAGGTAAGCAACAGCACCACAAAGATCAGCACAAAGGGAGACCAGGCGATAAGGGCGCTGGTGGCATCGATTGGCTCGCCATCGTCTCCCTGGGGGAGTGCGTCGATAGCGTATTCCTGGGGCACAGGCTTCTTCTTTTGGGAGAGCGCATAGCCAATGGTGCAGATAAGGGCGGCCACCGCACCCACCACTACCGCTAAGTCGGCGCCGATGAAAGAGGCGGTGACAAACTCGGCGCCTAAAAAGGAGAGGGAGGTCACCAGCAGCAGAGGCACCATTCCCTTGAGAGCCTTGGGACCGCCACCGGCCACGATGCATACCAGGAAGGGGGTGAGGATCACAAAGGGTGCCACCTGGATCACCTGGACTTGGGAGAGTTGAATCACATCGAGCCCGGTGATGGAAGCCAAGGTATTGGTGGGAATGCCAATAGAGCCAAACATAGTAGGCACGCCATTGGAAAGCAGACAGGCTAAAATGGCGGTGACAGGATTGAGTCCCAGCGCCACCAGCATGGATGCAGGAATAGCCACTGCCGAGCCAAAGCCGGCCATGCCCTCCAAAAAGCCGCCAAAGCACCAGGCGATAAGAATCACCAACACACGCTGGTCAGAAGACACGCCCATGAGTTGGGCCTTGATGATTTCCATGGCTCCCGAATGCACAGTGAGGTTGTAGACCCACACCGCCGCAATGATGACGATGGAAATGGGCCAGAGGGCCATGGCAAAGCCTTCGGCAGTAGCGGTGGCCGCATTGACCACCGGCATGTGCCAGATGAAGAGCGCTTCTATAAGGGTCACGGCCAACGCGCTCAAGGCTGCGGCATAGGCTTCCCATTTAAGGGCAGTAAGTGCCACTATGAGCACGATGATGGGCAGAAGCGCCAGAAGGAACATTCCAAAAATCGTAACCATCTCCCAAGGTAGGTGCGAAGCTCAAAAAAGCACTCCAATGACAGCAAGCCATTGGAGTGCTTGTGATGATGATTCGCGCTGCTCGCCTAAGGAATTGTAGTACGCCAAAGCCTACGCCAAGTCCTCGCGGAACCCTTAAGCTCTCATATACTTGATGGAATAGCTGCGGGAATTCATCGAGGGCCGGCTTTAGGGATGGGTACTATAGGTCCTCAAGGCGAACTAGCCCAGAAGCATGCGGTCGTTGTCCAAGGCGCTGCCGGACTCCTCTTCGAACTTCTTGAGCAGGTCCTCCACAGTGAGGGCGTCCTTCTCGGCACCTCTGACGTCGTAGATGATCTTGCCTTCCCACATCATGATGAGACGGTTGCCCATGGAGAGGGCGTCGGACATGTTGTGGGTCACCATGAAGGTGGTGAGCTGCTCGGAGTCCACGATGGTGCGGATAAGCCCTAACACCTTGGTGGCGGTGGAGGGGTCCAAAGCGGCGGTGGGCTCGTCCAAGAGCAGCAGATCGGGCTTTTGGAGGGTTGCCATGAGCAGGGTCAACGCCTGGCGTTGGCCTCCCGACAAGAGCCCCGCCTTGTCGCTGAGACGGTTCTCCAGTCCCAAGCCTAAACCGGCGAGGCGTTCTTGGAAGAGGGCGCGCTCGCTTTTGGTGACGCCCCAGGCCAGGGTGCGGCGCTTGCCACGGCGGTAGGCCATGGCCAGGTTCTCGGCGATCTGCATGTCGGCTGCGGTGCCGCGCATGGGGTCTTGGAAGACGCGGCCCAGGTACTTGGCTCGTTGGGGCTCTGAGAGCAAGGTGACGTCTTGGCCATCCAGGGTGATGGTGCCGCCGTCAGGCAAGAACATGCCGGCGATGATATTGAGGAGCGTGGACTTGCCGGCGCCGTTGCCGCCGATGATGGTGATGAAGTCGCCACGATCCACGGTGAGGTCGCATTTGTGGAGGGCGCGTTTCTCGGTCACCGTATGGCGGTTGAAGGTCTTGGAGACGTTCTTGAGCTGAAGCATGGGTTGGTTTTGAGCGGTCATTAGTCATCCACCCCTTCCCGCTGGTAGGAGCTGCGCTGCTTGACCCGGCCAGCCAGATAAGGGATTCCCAGGGCGATGACCACGATAAGGGCGGTGAGCAGCTTCATGTCGTTGGCGTCCAGGCCAAGCTGGAGCACGATGGCGCGAATGAGGAAATAGGCAGCAGAACCCACTACAGCCGCGATGAGACGGCTGCCAAAGGAGCGCAGCTTGCCAGGGGTCAGACGCCCCAGGGCTTCGCCTATGACAATGGCGGCAAGGCCAATGACGATGGCGCCGGTGCCCATACCTACGTCGGCGTACTTTTGGCTCTGGCACACCAGCGCGCCAGACATGGAGACCAGGCCGTTGGAGAGCATGAGGGCCAAAAGGATGGTGAAGCGAGTGTCCACGCCGAGGGCTTTTGCCATGTCGGGATTGTCGCCGGTCGCACGCAGCGAGCTGCCAATCTCGGTGCCAAAGAACCAGTAGAGAAGGCCTACCAGAGCGGCGGCGATGGCCACAGCCACCAGGAGCACCACCACGTCGCGGGGAAGGCCGGTGAGGTCTGCCACATCGCTATAGATTGTGCGGGTGTTGAGCAGGGGAGTGTTGGACTTGCCCATGATGCGCAGGTTCACAGACCACAGGCCAATCATGGTGAGAATGCCCGCCAGGATAGCTGGGATGTTGAGCAGCGCATGCATGAGGCCAGTGCAGCCACCGGCTACGGCGCCTGCCAAAAAGGCCAAAAGCACAGCCAGCCAGGGATCCATGCCGCCGGTCACCATGGCTGTTGCCGCGACGCAGCCGCCTAGGGCGAAGGTGCCGTCCACAGAGAGGTCGGCGATGTTTAACAACTTATAGGTGATATAGACACCCAACACCATTACGCCCCAGAGGACGCCCTGGTTGATGGCGCTGAAAAGAGCGGCGGCCATAGAGCCCCTTTCATGGTAAATGAGCGCCTTGACGCAAGAGGTCAAGACGCCCAAAACTACGGTCAAAATGAAACGCGCACTTGGGCCTTAAGGCCTTTAGCTCTGAAGGCCAGAGACGTCGATGCACAGGGTCTTGGCGGTCTCCTCATTCACGACCAGCTTGAGATCGTCGCCGGAGAGGTACTCGATGGGCATGTCGGCCGGCTTGGCTTCGCCCTTGAGGATCTTCACTGCCATCTCGCCGGCACGGTAACCCAGGTCGTAGTAGTTGAGGCTGTAGGTAGCAAGACCGCCGCCGGTCACCATGTTCTCCTCGCCGCAGATCACCGGCAGGTTGTTCTCGTTGGCTACCATGGAGACGGTGGCGATGCCTGCGGCAATGACGTTGTCGGTGGGAGCGTAGACGGCGTCCACCTTGCCGGCCATGGACTCTACTACCTGCTGGATCTCGTTGGAGCTGGAGACGGTGTAGCGCTCGGTGGCCAGGCCGGCCTTCTTGCAGGCCTCCTCTGCCATGCGAGCCTGGATCTCGGAGTTAGCCTCAGCAGAGCAGAAGAGGATACCCACGGTCTTGGCATCAGGGACCAGCTGTTTGAGCAGGTCGATCTGCTCGTCTACGGGATTGAGGTCGCTGGAGCCGGTGAGGTTGCCGCCGGGGGCATCGTTGGACTCTACCAGGCCGGCCTCGGCGAAGTCGGTGATGGCTGTGCCTACGATGGGGATATCGGTGGTGGAGCCGGCCACTGCCTGGGCAGCGGGGGTGGCGATGGCCAGGATGAGGTCGTCATGATCGTTTACCAGCTTGGAAGCGATGGTCTGGCAGGCAGACTGGTCGCCCTGAGCATTTTGCTGGTCGATGGTGTAGTCCAAGCCAGAGTCGTTCAGCGCGGCCACAAAGCCCTCGTTGGCAGCGTCCAGTGCCGGGTGCTCGGTAAGCTGGATAACACCAATCTTGTAAGAGCCGCTATGGGCTTGAGAAGCCTCTGCTTCAGGAGTGGCGGCAGGCTGCGAGCCGCAGGCACCCAAGGTGAGTGCCAAGACGCAAGCCACCAAGGTGGCGCCAAGGGTCTTGATGGGTTTCATAGGTCCCCCTAATGGTGTGTCCCTCGGGGAGGGAGCGTATACATATTCAGCTTTTTTACAGCACCCACAAGTGGTTATCGCCAACATTGGTACATCTGTCACGGCGCCTTAATAAAAGAAAATTAAGGGATAAATGAAAAAGCCCCTTCATTGGCCTTGGTACATAGACCGATGAAGGGGCTACAGGATGCAAGCAACCTTAGACGTAGAAGAGCATGCGGTTGTAGCTGGGGAAGGGCCAATATTCATGACCTACCACTTGCTCCATGGCGTCCACAGGAGCGCGCAGGGCTTCCATGGCAGGAATCACCACGTCGCGATAGGCGTCGTCCAGAAGGCCGGGATCCTCGATGGCCTGAGCCTCCTTGTTTTTGACCTCCAGGCTGTCGGCCAGCTGGGTGATGAGGGTGATGCCATCGGTAAGCTCAGCCAAAAGCCCGCGCTCTGCCGGGGACTGGATTCCAATGGCTTCCTTGGTAGCCACCGTCTGAGCCAGGTCGCCGGAGTAGTCATAGAGGGCGGGCAGGTAGTAGTGGCGCACCATGTAGACCATGGTGTTTGCCTCGATGTTCAAGAGCTTGGCATACTGCTCGGCCTTGGCAACATAGCGGGCCGTGGACTCTGCCTCGTCGAGCACGCCGTACTTGCTAAAGAAAGCCAGGTTTTCAGGCTTGGTGATGGCAGGCAGGGCGTCTGCAGTGGTACGCAGGTTGAGGAGGCCGCGTTTCTCGGCTTCTTTGGGCCATTCCTCAGAGTAGCCGTTGCCGTTGAAGATGATGCGCTGGTGAGCGGTGAGGGTGTCTTTGATCCAGGCCAAGGCGCTGCTGGCAAACTCCTCCTCAGGCACTTGCTCCATGAGGGTGGCAAACTCATCGAGCATCTCGGCCACGGCGGTATTGAGCACCATGTTGGGGTCGGAGAGGTTTTGCTGGGAGCCGCACATGCGGAACTCGAACTTGTTGCCGGTGAAGGCGAAGGGGGAGGTGCGGTTGCGGTCGGTGGTGTCGAGCACCACGTCTGCCAGCTGCGGCACACCAACATCAAAGATCTCATGGCCGTGGCTCGTATAGGACTCGCCGTTGATAAGGGCGTTCACCACGCCGGCCAGATCGTCGCCTAGGAAGATGGAGATGATGGCGGGAGGAGCCTCGTTGGCGCCCAGACGGTGGTCGTTGCCCGCAGAAGCCACCGAGCAGCGCATGAGGTCCTGGTGCTTGTCCACCGCAGCGATGACAGCGGTCAAAAAGACCAGGAACTGGAGGTTCTCCTCAGGGGTGTCCGAGGGGTCCAGCAGGTTTTTGCCGTCTGCGGCGATGGACCAGTTGTCATGCTTGCCAGAGCCGTTCACGTAGTCAAAGGGCTTCTCGTGCTGTAGGCAGGTGAGGCCGTGGTGGCTGGCGATGACCTTCATCTTCTCCATGGTGAGCAGGTTGTGGTCGATGGCCATGGAGGCGCGCTCGAACACCGGCGCCAGCTCATGTTGGCAGGGAGCCACCTCGTTGTGCTTGGTGGTTGCAGGGATGCCCAGCTTCCAGAGCTCGTCATCCAGCTCTTTCATGTATTCATTGACCGTGGGGCGGATGGCGCCAAAGTAATGCTCCTCGAGCTCCTGGCCCTTTACCGGCTCGCAGCCAAAGAGCGTGCGGCCGCACATGATGAGGTCGGGACGAGAGGCGAAGTCATTCTCCTGAATGAGGAAGTACTCCTGCTCAGGGCCTACGGTGCACTCGACGGACTTGGGGCGCTTGCCAAAGAGCGCCAACACACGCTTGGCTTGGTCGTTCAAGGCCACCGTGGAGCGCAGGAAGGGGGTCTTTTTATCCAGGGCCTCACCTGTGTAGGCGATAAAGGCGGTGGGAATGCACAGAACCTCGTCTTTGATGAATGCGGGGCTTGTGGGGTCCCAGGCGGTGTAGCCGCGAGCCTCGAAGGTGGCGCGAAGACCGCCGTTGGGGAAGCTGGAGGCATCAGGCTCGCCCTGGACCAGCTCTTTGCCCGAGAAGGTCATGAGCGCAGTGCCGTCTTTTTGGGGCGCCAGGAAGGAGTCGTGTTTCTCGGAGGTGATGCCCGTAAGGGGTTGGAACCAGTGGGCATAGTGGGTGGCGCCCTGCTCCAAAGCCCACTCTTTCATGGCATGGGCCACCTCGTTGGCGATGTCCAGATCGAGGCGGCGGCCCTCTTTGATTACCTTCTCCAGTTCTTTATACGTAGGCCTGGGCAAACGCTCGCGCATGACGGCGTCGTTAAACACCAAGGTCCCGTACTCTTGACTCACCTTAGATGCCATGGGATTCCCTCATTTCTCTTAGGAGGTTTTAGGGGTTAGGCACAACTCATAGTTAAGAAGCCTACGCACCCTCTGTTTCCCCTCGTTTTCCAACTGAGCACGTTTTTGGGGCCATAAACGCACCAACAGCTTGCCAAATTGGCAACGGAAGCTTGCCGAATTAACACCAATAGCTTGCCAAAAGAGCACCAAACTCTTGCAGGCCCTGATAGCATGAAGCTTGCACCTACACACCTTCTCACAAGAAAGGTGCCCTGATGACTGGATCAAACACGGGTAGCACCAGCTCTACTCAGACTTCAAGCCACGCAGCTCCTGCAGGCTCCTCTTCGCTTCCTCAAGACGGTCGCCCCAAAGTGGCGGTGGTGGACGGCAACTCCCTTATGCATAGGGCCTTTCACGCCATATCTGCCCAGATGACCTCTCCTCAAGGGGTGCCCACCAACGCCGTCTTTGGCTTTCTCTCCATGTTTCTCAAGCTGGTGGAGGACTTCAAACCCTGGGGCGTCGCGGTGTGCTTTGACAAGGGCAAGCCCAAAGTGCGTATGGAGATGCTCCCCAGCTATAAAGCCCAGAGACCGCCCATGGACCCCGATCTGGCGCCTCAGTTTGGCGAGATCAAAGATGTGCTGGCTGCTTTAAGCGTGCCGGTCTTCGAGCTGGAAGGCTGGGAGGGCGACGACCTTCTGGGTACGCTGGCTCGCCAAGGAGCTGCCGAAGGTTATGACATGCTTCTGGTCACCGGCGACCGCGACATGTACCAGCTCTCCAATGAGCACGTGCAGATAGTCTCCACCCGCAAGGGCATGAGCGATGTGCAGATAATGACTCCCGCCGCAGTAGAAGATTTGTATGGCGGCGTGACACCAGAGCTGGTGCCGGACTTCTATGGCCTTAAAGGTGATAGTTCAGACAATATCCCAGGCGTACCCGGCATTGGTCCCAAGAAGGCCCAGCAGCTGCTGGCCACCTATGGCACTCTTGACGAGGTTCTGGCTCATGCAGACGAGGTCAAGGGTAAGATGGGCGAGAACTTGCGAGCCCACAAAGAGGACGCGTTGCTCTCGCGCAAGGTGGCGACCATCCGCACCGACGCCCCTCTGGATGTGGACCTTGCAGAGACCAGATTTCCCACCTTTGATGTGTCAACTGCCAAAGAGGCGCTGACTGCCTTGGGCTTCACGTCCATTGCCACGCGCCTTCTGAGCTTGGCCGACGGCGGGCAGGTCTCTGAGGCCTCCCTGACCCTGGAGGTCCCTGAGACTCTGGAGGGCGAGGCTGCCCAGGAGGCGTGGCAAAAGGCGATAACTGAGGGTGCCTGGTTAGGCTGTGCGCTGGAAGTGCCAGAGACCCAGAGTCTCTTTGAGCCTTCTTCGCGCCTCTGGGTGGCTACGCCCACTCATCTGCTGCGCTTCGAGGGCGCCGAGGCCGCCGATCGCCTGGTGGATGCCCTGAGCTCTCACCGGGTGGCTTCCTGCGCCCTAAAAGATCTCATTCACCAGGTCTATCCTGTGGACTCCTCGCAGCCAGCCGCTCTAGACATCGACCGGGTGGCTCCCGATGCCATCTTCGACTGCGGGGTGGCTGCTTACCTGCTAGACTCCACCAAGACCGAATACACCCCCGACGACCTCGCCCAAGAGTGGCTGGAGCTCTCCCGCCCTCAGGATGTGAAGGATGCGCCCTTCTCGGCATTGGTGGCCCAGCGCTGCGTGGAGCCCTTATCGGTAGCTTTGGACAAAACGGGGTCCAAGCCCTGCTTCTTTGAGATCGAGATGCCCCTGTTGCCCGTCTTGGCACAGATGGAGCGTACTGGCATGCATGCAGACGCTTCCGTCTTTGCCGAGCAGGACGCACAACTGCAGGCCCAACTATCAATCCTGGCCCAGCAGATTTACGAGACTGCGGGTCAAGAGTTCAACATCGGCTCTCCCTCGCAATTGTCTAATGTGCTGTTTGATGGTCTGGGGTTGCCTACGGCAGGGCTTAAGAAAACCAAGCGCGGGTACTATTCCACCAATGCCAAGGTGCTTGAGGAGCTGGCGCAAACCTATCCGGTAGTGGCTCAGGTCATCGAGTGGCGTGAGAAATCCAAGATTGCACGCACGTATCTGGCGGCATTGCCCCAAGAGATTCGGGCTGACGGGCGCATCCATACCACTTTCAACCAGACGGTGACGGCTACGGGGCGCATCTCCAGCTCAGATCCCAACTTGCAGAACATTCCCGTGAAGTCTGAAGAGGGCCGACGCGTGCGCTCCGCCTTCACCGTGCCTCAGGGCTGGAAGTTCCTGGCGGTGGACTACTCGCAAATCGAACTGCGTCTGCTGGCGCATCTCTCGGGCGACGAGCACCTTATAAAGGCTTTTGTGGAAGGGGAGGATTTCCACGCAGAGACTGCGGCTCGCGTCTTTGGCGTGCCTGTGTCTGAGGTGACTCCCGCGCTGCGGTCTAGGGCCAAAGCAGTGAACTTTGGCATTGTCTACGGGCAGCAGGGCTATGGCTTGGCACAAACCCTTCACATTCCTCAGAAGGAAGCTCAGGAGATCATCGACTCCTATTACCGTGCCTATCCAGGGGTTCGCGCTTATTTGGATGAAACGGTGGAAGAGGCTCGTAAGCTGGGGTTTGTAAGCACCATGTGGGGTCGTAGGCGCCTGGTGCCGGACATTGGGGCGCACAATGCCATGGTGAGATCGGCCGCCGAACGCACTGCTATGAACCATCCTATGCAGGGGAGTGCCGCCGATATCATCAAAATAGCTATGAGTCGCGTGGAACAGGCGCTTAACCAGGGCAATTACCAAAGCGAACTCATTATGCAAATCCACGACGAGCTGGATTTGCAGGTGCCCGAGACAGAGCTCGAGGAGGTTGCGGCATTGGTGAAAGCCACTATGGAATCGGTGGTTGACCTGCGGGTTCCTTTGGTAGCCGACGTTTCTTGGGGCAACACTTGGGCCGAAGCCAAGTAAAGCCGAGTGCAAGCGCCCCTTGCATAGTGCGACGACCTCTATGGGATACCTGTAAACAACCTGTCCAAAATTGGGTCTTGCATCCCGTGGGCGCTCGTTGCACAATATTCAACGCACCGCGAGGTGGGAGACGGTGGGTGTAGCTCAGTTGGCAGAGCGACGGACTGTGGCTCCGTAGGTCGAGGGTTCGAGCCCCTTCGCCCACCCCATTCTTTTTGGTGCCATGACATAGCACGGACCGGTAGCTCAGCTGGTAGAGCAGGGGACTCTTAATCCCAAGGTCCAGGGTTCGAACCCCTGCCGGTCCACCATGAAATCCCAGGTAGAAGCTCTAAGGCTTCTACCTTTTTTCGTTTATGTCGCGCTTGTGCTGCAAAATGGGTGACCTCTTTTATGCATAATCACCCCTCCTGATGCCATATGATGCCCCAAGATCCGCAACCAGCGACGGCAGCCAGATCGGGCTGCCGATGACTGCAATCTCTTACCTCCATGAAGGCGTGGGATTTTATCGGCAGCAGGGTTGCACTGAGAAGGCCCTGCGAGCATTGGCATAATCTCCAAACATGACTACGCATTGCTGGCCATTTATTCACAGATTTTGGGATATTTGCGCCGCTTGGCTTGGCAGGTCCTATCTTGGTCGGATTAAAAGTTTGTGGCGAGTAGGATAGGAGGAGTGAGTTGGAGTGGCTCCCTCTTGAGCCACGCTAAGAAGGGATGCATTCGGGCATGAGCGACTTCATTACGGCAGATCACGTCTTTCTTCATAATCCTGCGACCACGCAGGAAGAGGTTATGGAGTTCATTGCTCGAGAGGCCGTTTCGCTGGGCTATGCCACCGATGCCCCGTTGCTTGTGCAGGCGCTCAACACCCGTGAAGCAGAGGGTTCCACGGGCATGGTGAGCGGCATCGCCATTCCTCATGCCAAGTCTTCGGCAGTACAGAAGCCGCTGGTCATGGTACTACGCTTCACTCATCCCATTGACTGGGAGACCATGGATAAGCAGCCGGTCACCTGCGCCATCGCCCTTCTCATCCCTGATTCCAGCGCCGGCGAGCCTTATCTGCGCCTGCTCTCCAAGCTCGCGGTGGCTCTCATGTCTTCGGACTTTTGTGAGGTGCTTCTCACCAGCGATGATGCCGAGAAGATCGCAGACACCATCGACGAACGTCTTTAGTCGCTGTATTAGGAATTCTGGGGTCTTGAGGCCCCTTGCAGTATGAGCCACCCTAGGGAAAGGGGAGCCCGTTGATCTACACCGTCACTTTCAATCCGTCCGTAGACTATGTGATGCATCCGTCTACTTTGGACATGGGCTACACCAACCGTTCTACCAGCGAGGAGGTCTATGCTGGCGGCAACGGCATCAATGTGTCTACCATTCTTACCGAGCTTGATATCGACAACGTGGCCATGGGCATCCTTGGCGGATTCACCGGTGAGTTTGTGCTGCAGACTCTGCAGTCTCAGGGCATCAACACCAACTTCGTGTTCCTAGACAAGGGCAATACCCGTATCAACGTGAAGCTCAACGGCATCATCATGACCATCATCAATGGCATGGGTCCCAACATCCCCATCTCCAAGGTGGATGAGCTGTTCCGTCGTATCGACCGCATTCAAGAGGGGAGCACCCTGGTGCTCACCGGTTCCATCCCCAGCTGCCTGCCTGAGGATATGTACGACATCATGATGAGCCGCTTCGAGAACCGCGGCATCCGCTTCGTGGTGGACGCTCCCGGCAACCTGCTCATGAACGCGCTGGCAGCGCACCCCTTCTTCATCAAGCCCAACAATCACGAGGTGGGCCGCATCTTTGGCGCTAACCCTGAGACTCCAGAGGAAGTGTTGCCCTACGCCCACAAGCTCCACGAGCAGGGTGCTCAAAACGTGCTGGTGTCCTGCGGCGGTTACGGCGCTGCTTTGGTAGATGCTGAGGGCAACGAGCACACCACCAAGGTCCCGCCTTGCCGTCTGGTCAATGCTACCGGTGCCGGCGACTCCATGGTTGCTGGCTTTTTGGCTGCTCTGGATCGCGGCATGAGCTACGGGGAGGCTTTGAACTTTGCCTCTGCCTGCGGCTCTGCCACTGCCGCTTCCAATGGCTTGGCCAACCGCTCCACCATCGAGCGCTTCTACGCCGCGCTCAACCACCTGCTGGCAGACGAGAAGAACAAGGTGGGTCAGGAAGTTGTCGAGGTCGTGGAGACTCTCGATGAGAACGATGAGGACGACCAGGAGTCTTAAGTCACCTGTAAGCTAACTGGTACAATCATTACGGCTTTTAGGGAGCGTACTGTTCCCAAGGCATAGAAAATCGGGGCCTTGTCCCAAGGCCCCTCGCCCAAAGGAGAAGATTATGGTTTCTCAGACTGTTACTATCATTAACCCCACCGGCCTGCACATGCGTCCCGCCGGCCTCTTTGCCTCTACCATGGGCAAGTTCTCCTCCAACGTCACCATCAAGGGCAATGGCAAGGAGATCAACGGCAAGTCCCCCATGGCCATCATGGCCGGTGGCCTCGGTGCTGGCACTGAGATCGAGATCGTGTGCGACGGCGCTGACGAGGAAGAGGCCCTGAAGGCCGCCGTGGACCTGGTTGAGTCTGGTCTTGGCGAGTAAACGGCGCCTGGTTTCTTTAGTGCCATAAATAGAGTTTATGACCATAAGGGCGTGCGCAGAAAGCCAAGGCTGGGCACGCCCTTTTTATTTAGAGGGGCAAGGTCCCCTCTTAAGAGGAGGCTTACATGTTCCAGGGCATTAACGGGTCCGATGGCATCGGTATTGGCCAGGCACAGGTTGCTATCGAGCCTGACCTGAGTTATACCCCCACGGCCCACAATAACCCTGAAGCAGAGCGCGAGCGCTACAACAGCGCTCTTGACGCATTCTGCGATCACACCCAGGCTCAGGCCGATCGCATGGCCGTGACCGTGGGCGAGGAAGAGTCGCAAATCATGATCGGCCACATCAACATGGCCCGCGACCCCTTCATGATCGACGAGATCACCAACCGCATCAACAACGGCATGAGCGCCGAGCAGGCCGTGGATGAGGTCTGCGACATGTTCTATGGCATGTTCGACGGCATGGATGATCCTCTCATGCGCGAGCGCGCTGCAGACGTTCAGGACATCCGTGTGGGTCTTCTGGCCAACCTGCTGGGTAAAGAGGTCGTCGACCTCTCCGTGCTGCCTGCGGGCTCCATCGTGGTGGTAAAGGATCTTACTCCCTCGATGACCGCTGACATCGACAAGGAGAACGTGGCCGGCATCGTGACCGAGACCGGTGGCCGTACTTCCCACTCTGCCATTATCGCCCGTGCTCTGGAGATCCCCGCCGTGCTCTCTGTGCCCAATGCCTGCACCATCTGCCGCTCTGGAGACACTGTGGTGGTAGACGGCACCCGTGGCGAGGTCTTTGTGAACCCCAGTGAGGAGGACCTGGCTCACTTCGAGGCTGAGGCCAAGGCCGCTGCTGAGGCCAAGGCCGCCCTTAACGCCTATCGTGGTAAGCCCACGGAGACTGCTGACGGCGAAAAGGTGTTGCTGGTGGCCAACATTGGCAACCCCGATGACGCCACTGCCGCCATCGAGCACGACGCTGAGGGTGTAGGCCTCTTCCGCTCCGAGTTCCTGTTCATGGACTCCAAGGAGCTTCCTTCTGAGGAGGAGCAGTTCGCTGCCTATCAGAAGGTGGCTCTGCGCATGAAGGATCAGCCTGTCATCATCCGCACCTTGGATGTGGGCGGCGACAAGGAGATCCCCTACCTCGACCTCCAAAAGGAAGAGAACCCCTTCATGGGCTATCGCGCTGTGCGCTACTGCCTGGCCAATCCTGATCAGTACAAGGTGCAGTTGCGCGCCCTCCTTCGCGCCAGCGCCTTTGGCGACATCAAGATCATGGTGCCGCTGGTCACCTCCCTTGAGGAGATCCGCGACGTAAAGGCTCTGGTGGAGGAGTGCAAGAAGGAGCTGGACGCAGAGGGCATCAAGTACAACCCCAACATCGAGGTTGGCACTATGATCGAGACCCCCGCCGCCTCCCTTATCGCAGACGATCTAGCTGCCGAGTGCGACTTCTTCTCCATTGGCACCAACGACCTCATTGGCTACACCATGTGTGCCGACCGCGGCAACGACCGCATCGCTTACCTCTACAGCGTCTACAACCCTGCCGTGCTTCGCTCCATCAAGCGCGTCATCGAGTGCGGCAACGAGGCTGGCATCATGGTGGGTATGTGCGGCGAGGCTGCTGCCGACCCCCTGCTCATCCCTCTGCTGATCTCCTTTGGCTTGGGCGAGTACTCCGTGTCCGCCCCCTCGGTGTTACGTACCCGCAAGATCATCTCCGAGTGGTCCAAGGCTGAGGCAGATGAGCTGGCCGAGAAGGTCATGAAACTCAAGACTGCCGGCGAAGTGAAAGACGCATTGGCAAAGGCTGCCAAGTAAGTCTTTTCCCTTTGAAGCCATGCACTCAATTTAAGAGGTCCTCGCATCAAAAGCGGGGACCTCTTTTATAAAAGAGGGATAGGTTCTGTACCTATTAGCTCCTGCATCTATTAAAGAGCGCAAGACAATCTGCACATAGATGAAAGAGTAGGCGGTATCAAATATGATGCCTAACACATGAATGGTAATCGATATAATGCGAGGATAAGCCCATAAAGTGGGTGCAGGTTCTTATCGGCAAGAAAGACTTAGGAATGACGAGCGTATGGTTGATTGCTCCATTGATAGTTTCAGTAAAATAAAACTAGGCTTAACGTAAGATGTACCTTACGGTGGTGTTATTATCAATAATGAATTGATAGCACTGCATGTCTAATTTGGGTATGCAGGCGGGTTAACTTGCAACTTGGCCCTGATTCGAGAGTATGCGCTTGAGACTCACCCAAGGAGACTGGAGATTGTTCGAGAACACAATGGGGGACCCAATTAGGCCAGCATCCATGGAAGTCACAGCGCTCCCTGTGACTAAGAACATCGTGGATGAGATCGATACACCGGAGCTTGCTGAGGCCTGCAGGGCGCAGGATACTCGCAACTTGGGCTATCGAGCCTTCAAGCGTGCCTTTGATATTGTGTTCAGTCTCATTGTGATCGCAGTAGCCCTGGTTCCATGCATACTCCTCGCAATTGTAATTGCTGTAGACACCAAGGGGTTTCCCATCTACTCCCAAGAACGCGTCGGACGCCTGGGCAAGTCGCTGCCGTTTTATAAATTTCGCACCATGGTGGCAGACGCTGACGATGTGGAGAAGTATCTCAACCGGGAGCAGCTGGAGGAATGGCGTCTCGAGCATAAGGTGACCAACGACCCCCGTATCACCCGGTTGGGGAGCGTGCTCCGCAAGACTAGCCTGGATGAGATCCCTCAATTCGTGAATGTGCTGCTGGGGCAGATAAGCGTTATTGGACCTCGCGCTATCACCCGAGAAGAGCTCCCCAACTTTGGCAGCGATGTCTACAAGCTGCTTTCGGTGCCTCAGGGGATAACTGGGGCTTGGCAGGTGGGACCTCGCAATGAGGCTACGTTCCAAAATGGCCAACGTCAGCTTGCAGAGCTTGGCTATGCAGAGCATGCCAGTTTAAAGGTTGACGTGGAGATCTTTCTGGCCACCTTTGGCGTCATGTTCAAAAATAAAACTGGACGCTAATCTTTCAGACATAGCTCTTAAGAAAAAATGCCACCTGAGCCTGTAGTTGTTCAGGTGGCATATCCATGAGAGGGAAGTGTTTAGGCGCGGCAGTCAAGGCGTGCTCGGTGCAGCAAAGTCAGGATATGAGCTTTGCAGTTATCCCTGGTTGGAGTTGCGGAGTTTATCGGCAAGCTTGGTGCCCAAAAGACCGTCTGTCACAGAAGGACGATCCACCTTGGTGGGGTTGGGATTCCATTGGCTGGAATTTGGCACCAGCACTTCGAGGACGGCAGGCACTGAGGTGATCTCAAAGGTGCTGCCCTCAAGCAGCTCGCCGTCTACCTGGCAAGGCGGCTGTTTTTCAAAGGTGACCTTGAGCTTCTTGAACTGCTTGAAGGCGATAGCAGAGCTCTTGGCGTGGAGACCCATGCGCGCACCTGTGAAAAGCGCCAAAATGGCTGGTTTGGAAGGAATCTTGGTGTTGTAGCACAGGTCCAGTAGTCCATCTACCGGGGAGGCCTTGGGGCAGATATGGTAACCGCCCCCATAGGTGGGGCCCACTTGACAGGCGAACGCGATCTCTTCACCCGAGAAGGACGTGCCATCCACCGTGGCCTTATATTTGTAGCCGTGAGTGAAGTTCTTGAAGATGCGGTAGCCGCTTTGAGCGAAGAGGCGGGTGCCGTGGGGGCCTCCGGGAACACGGATTTTCATGGTGTCGAGGGCAATGGCGGCATCCAGGCCAAAAGAGCAGGTCTCACAAAAATAGACGCCGTTCACAAGGCCCAAGTCAAGCTTTACGGGAGTGCCGTTGATGGTCTGGCCCAGGCTTGCCATGGGGTCGTTCAATGCCAGATGCATGGTGCGCGCATAGTCGTTGCCAGAACCCATAGGCACCAAGCCTAGGCGTGGGCGTTTCTCGGCAGGGATGGCCATCAAGCCGTTGACGATCTCGTGGATGAGGCCATCGCCACCCACAGCGATCACAGTATCGTAGTTTTTGGCAGCCTTGGCTTTGCGCAGGCCGTCGCCAGGCGAGGTGGTTTCATAATAGCTGTAACCAGATACGGCGCTGGAATAGGCATCCAATGTGCGCTTTACAAAGGCGCCACCTTGCGCACCCTTGCCACTTTGGGCGGCGGGATTGCAAATCACCAGCGTGCGCCCCAACTTGCTTGTAGCCATGCGGCTCCTTCTAAAGATATGCTGACGGTGCGAAGATACCCAAAAATCGGCCGAAAAAAGCCCAGGCACTGCGGCCTGGGCCCTTTACGTGTGATGGAGCGGGTGACGGGAGTCGAACCCGCCTCAACAGCTTGGAAGGCTGTGGTTCTACCGATGAACTACACCCGCAAGACCCTGGTCGGGGCGACTGGATTCGAACCAGCGACCCTCTGCTCCCAAAGCAGATGCGCTACCAAGCTGCGCTACGCCCCGAGGTAGGTAGAAAGTATAGCGAAATCTGACGACATATCTACCCTTGTGTGCAAAAGCCACAAGCCAATTTTGAGTGATAGTGCGATTAGTATCATCCCCGGTGTCCATATTGTTACCGCCCACCTTTCAAGCAAAAGCTCTTCGTGCACGCTTTATAGACTGGTGCTCGACGAGCTTAAGCGTCTATGAAAACGCTTTGGCCTAAAGACACACTGTCAGAGTTTTTACCAAGGTGAGCTTGGTTTTTTGAGAGGAGCGCTATGAGTTATACCCAACGAGTGGCAGAGGAGCTCAAGGCTCGCTATGCAGACCAACCGGAGTTTGTGCAGGCTGCTACTGAGGTTCTGGATTCCATAGAACCCGCTCTAGCCGCCCATCCTGAATATGAGGCTGCTGGCTTGCTGGAGCGCTTGGTAGAGCCTGAGCGTATCGTCATGTTCCGCGTGCCTTGGGTGGATGACAAGGGTCAGGTGCAGGTGAACCGCGGCTATCGCGTGGAGTACAACAGTGCTATAGGCCCCTACAAGGGAGGCTTGCGCTTCCATCCCTCGGTAAATCTGGGCATCCTCAAATTCTTGGGCTTCGAGCAGATCTTTAAGAACTCCTTGACCGGCCTGCCTATGGGCGGCGGCAAGGGTGGCAGCGACTTTGACCCCAAGGGCAAGAGCGATCGCGAGGTAATGGCCTTCTGCCAATCTTTCATGACCGAGCTCCAGCGCTACATTGGACCGGACACTGATGTTCCCGCTGGCGATATTGGCGTAGGTGGTCGCGAGATTGGCTATATGTTTGGCCAGTACAAGCGTATCCGCGACGAGTTCACCGGCGTCCTCACTGGCAAGGGCCTCTCCTTTGGCGGCTCCCTTTGCCGCACTCAGGCCACGGGCTACGGCTTAGTCTACTTTGTGGCCACTCTGCTGGAGGATCATAAGGATTCCCTAGAAGGCAAGACCGTGGTGGTTTCTGGTGCCGGTAACGTGGCTATATACGCCATCGAAAAAGCCCAGCAGCTAGGTGCCAAGGCGGTTACCTGCTCCGATTCCACCGGTTGGATCTATGATCCCGAGGGCATCGACGTAGCCCTGCTCAAAGAGGTCAAAGAGGTCAAGCGCGCTCGCCTTACTGCCTATGCTGAAGCACGTCCTTCTGCTCAATATCATGAGGGTCGCGGCGTCTGGTCTGTGCCCTGCGACGTGGCGCTGCCCTGCGCCACCCAAAACGAGCTCTCCTTGGACGACGCTAAGGCGCTCGTGGAGAACGGCTGCAAGGTGGTAGCCGAGGGCGCCAATATGCCTACAACTCGCGACGCTACCGAGTATCTCATCGATAAGAAGGTGGCCTTCTGCCCCGGCAAAGCTGCCAACGCCGGTGGAGTGGCCGTCTCTGGCCTTGAGATGAGCCAAAACTCCGAGCGCCTCTCTTGGACCTTTGACGAGGTTGACGCTCGCCTAAAGACCATCATGGAAAACATCTACACTGCTGCTTCCAGCGCTGCCGCCTCTGCAGGCTTTGAAGGCAACCTGGTAGTGGGCGCCAACCTTGCCGGCTTTGCCAAGGTGGCCGAGGCCATGTATGCCCAGGGCATCGTCTAATCCTTCTGTCTGCCGAGAAACCCCATCCTTCCTTCTGGGAGGGATGGGTTTTCTTGAAGGCGTTCAAGCGCTAAGATAGAAACTCTTGACGCGGGCATGGCGGAATTGGCAGACGCGCAAGATTTAGGTTCTTGTGGACTTTTGTCCGTGGAGGTTCGAGCCCTCTTGCCCGCACCAGTCATCTAGCTGGGCAAACGACCTTGTGTCGTTTGCCTTTTTTTATTATGCATTTTGGCCTTCTGCGACAGATCGTGACAGATGATCTGCCTTTAAACATAAACAACTGAATGTAGATAACTTGGCAGGCGGCGGTTGTCGGCCTCCAGCTTGTGGTCGACCTTGGGCTCTTGGGGATCACCCTCGCCGGGCTTGGGGTCTTGGGGCTTGTTGCCCTCGCCGCCCTTAGGGTCTTGGAGCTGGCCGCTCTCGCCTGGGGCCTGCTGTTGCGCACCGTTCAGAGTCATGGATACCTCCCGACCGTTTGGGGCACGGGCCTATCCTGTGCCCTTCTGAGCCGAGATGATGGGGGAGCTGTAACGGCAAAAGAAAAGGCATCGATTCCGATGCCTTTGGGATCCGGTTAATTTTTGCGCGCTGATTTGAGGGGCTAGGCGTAGAGCTCTTCCATGACGGCGATGGCTTGCTTACGGTCCTTATATTCACCCGTAAGCTCTACGACCAGGTGAGTTTGTTCTCCGAGAAGCTTGCGGTCATCCTCAGAGAGACCTTCAATGACCTTTATGAGGATGGCGGCACGCTCGTCACCAGTGGCGCCCGTTCTTTCAACGGCCTTGGTAACTCTAGAATAGACGGTCAACGAGAACACCCCATTTCATAAGTACTGACTCTGTTGCCGCATCTGGATTGGTTGCAATTTCAAGCAACGCATCCTCCCAGCTGTCATCACTCAGATCATACCCTGCGATGGGCTTATGGACAACGGTGTACTGGTAGATTGACCCGTCATGCCCACAGATGAAGCCCGATGTTTGCCCATTGGCGATCCCGCTCCGGATGTCTGCGGCGGATGGCGGCGATCCTTTTGGGTGGTTGTGTAGGCTCACAACCACATGGCCTTCCTCTAGCGCCTCTTGCACCTTCTTTTTCTGCTTCGCTCCCGGGGTAACCCCGAACTTGGTTTTCTGGCCCACTACCGACGTGATGCGCTTCTGTGCGGTGAGATCGTAGTAGAAGAGCTGCTCATAGGGAGTCTTGTCAGTGGCCTTCAGGATCCGCTTGACATCCTCGTAGATCGTATCGGCCATGCTGCTAATTTGAGCACCGCCGTCAGCTTCTATCCTTGCTTTACGCAGGGCATTCAGGTAGCCCTTGCTGTCCACCTTGTCGAAATCCACCGCGCAGTCTCGCTGATACTCAAGGCCTCGGTTTTCTGGGCGGCGCTTGTTGTCGGTAGCGTGTTGGGGGTCGGTTAGCTTCTTTTTCTCGTTTGCAGCCAGGCGTTTCCTGCGCTCAGAGCCGCTCTCGCGGTAGGTTATGTCGCGCTGCAGCTTGCCAAGTGCTCTCGGCTGTTTGGCCACCCCGTAGGCCTTCTCCCGCTCGTACTGGCGTGGCAGCTTGTTCTGCTTGCACCAGGCATTGACGCGCTTCTGAGCCTGGCCGAGACGGGCCCGGTCGCCTGTCATGTCCAAGCCCTGCTCCTGGCCTAGGGCGATGCGGCGCTTGTACTTGCGCACGTTGCGTTCCAGGCGGCGCTGCACCTGGGTGGCCTCGTAGTACTCTTCGGATGTCTTGCCGAAGAGCTTCTCTTCCTCTGAGAAGTCGGTGCGTGGGAGCTTGGAGAGACCGGGCACGTAGGGCGTCATGGTGTGGCGGCAGTTGGCGCCGGCGAGACCCGTCACCGTGCCGTAGCCGGTGAGGATATCTCAAGAAGCGATCTAATGTGAAAAGGGTAAAAGCCGGGACGCACGACATTGTTGAGCAGTGCGCGATGGAAGGGCTTCTAGGTAGCTACACGATGCGTGCACGCATTGAGCAACTTTGCTTTGACCTGAACGCGCTTTAGTATCAGAATGTACGTTCGTAAAGTTAGGTGCCTTGTGTTCCCTAACGCCGCCATAGGGGCGGCTCATAGATTAACAGGAGGAATGTTGGATATCACCGTTACCGCTGGTGAGCCCGCGGATTCTAAGCTGGTTGCCCGTGTCGCTATCCCCGCAGACGAGGTTAAGAAAGCCGTGGCTGCCACCTATAAGGAGATTGCCGGTCGCTACAATTTCCCTGGCTTCCGCAAAGGTCGCGCCCCTCGTCCTGTCATTGACTCTGCTGTGGGCAAAGAGGCCGTGATGGCAGATGCCACCAATGAGCTTCTGTCCAAGGCTGAGCCCTTCATCATCAATGAGTTGGGCGTTGTGCCTGTGGGCGAGCTGGATTTTGGCGAGGATCTCCAGCCTGTGGTCGACAAGCAGGATTATGAGGTAGAGGTCACCGTCACCCTCATTCCCACCGCTGAGCTCTCCTCCTATGATCCCGTAGACATCCAGATGCCTCCTGCAGAGGCTACGGATGCAGAGGTGGCCTCTCAGCTGGATCTTCTCATGAGCTACCAGGCTCGTTTTGAGGACGGCGACGAGAACACCCAGGTTGCCTCTGGCGACTTTGTGAACGTAGACATTGAGGATATCGAGAACGCCTCTGAGCTTGCAGGCGAAGGCCGTATGCTCCCCACTGGTTCCGGCATGCTTCCTCAGGCTCTCGAAGAGGCCTTGGTGGGCATGAAGCCCGCCGGCGAGAAAGAGGTGGAGTACGAAGGCGCCGACGGCAGCCAGATCAAGATGAAGGTCAAGGTCAACGACGTCAAAGTCAAGACCGTGCCCGAGCTCACCGATGAGTATGTGAGCGACGTCTTTGGCTTCGACAACATCGATGCCTTGAAGGAAGCCCTCAAGAAGGAGATCCAGCAGGACAAGGATCAGAACCTCCCTGCCCTCAAAGAGGATCGCGCTGTGGCTGCGCTGGAGAAGCGCCTGGAGCTTGAGACCGTTCCTGAGGACTATGTCAAGCAGATCAACGGCGAGATCACCCGTTCTTTCCTTCAAGATCTCCAGGCTTCCGGCCAGACGGTGGATTCCTTCCTCAAAGCTCGTCGCGTCACCATGGATCAGCTTCTGGCTGACCTCCAGGCACAGGCTGTGGAGCACGCTCGTCAGTCCATCGCTCTGGATGCCCTCGCACGCCACCTCAATGTCGAGGCTACTCAGGAGGACGTGCGCGCTGAGTTCGAGAACGTCTACGACGAGAAGCATCTCGACAAGGCGCTTAAAGAGTTTACAGAGTCCGGCCAAATGCCTGCCGTGCGCGAGACGGTCAAGCGCACCAAGGCGCTTCAGTGGCTGCTGGATAACGCCCATGTCACTGAGGTCGACGAAGTGGCGGAGAAAAACGACTCCGCTGAGTAACCTTTGATGGAAATGGCCGGACCTCAAACATCCGGCCATTTTCTTAAGCACGAAAGGAGTGGGCATGCACAATCCCACTAACATCCCTAATATTCCCTACGTCATCGAGCAGACCCCTCGTGGCGAGCGTTCCTACGACATCTATAGCCGTCTGCTCAATGACCGCATCGTCTTTTTGGGCGAGCAGGTAGATTCCAACTCTGCCAACCTGGTCATCGCCCAGCTGCTGCACTTGGAGAGCCAAGATCCCGATAAGGACATCTCCCTTTACATCAACTCACCCGGAGGCGATGTCTATTCTGGCCTGGGCATCATCGACACCATGAACTACATCAAACCCGATGTCTCCACCATCTGCGTGGGTATGGCAGCCTCCATGGGCGCCATGATTCTGGCCTCGGGCGCCAAGGGCAAGCGTTTGGCACTGCCTAACTCCATGGTGCTTATCCATCAGCCCTCGAGCGGCGTCCAGGGTCAGCAAACAGACATCAACATCGTGGCCAAAGAGACCACCTACCTGCGCGAGCACCTCAATCAGATGCTTGCAGATGCCACTGGGCAATCCTTCGATCGCATCCAGCAAGATACCGAGCGCGACAACTATATGCGCGCCCAGGAAGCTCTGGAGTACGGCTTGGTAGACAAGGTCATCTCTGCCCGCGCCAACGTCAACGAGGCCTAATGCTATGAGCCGATTCGACGACATTCACTCTGACGATCTGCGCTGCTCCTTCTGTGGGAAGACGCGCGATCAGGTGAACAAACTAATCCAGGGACCCGATGACATCTACATCTGCGATGAGTGCGTAGAGACCTGCGCAGACATCATCAATGAGGCAGAGCAGTCAGAAGGCCCTTCTGAGAACAATCCCATCTTTGACGAGCTGCCTACTCCCCATGAGATCTATGAGGAGCTGGGCCAGTATGTCATGGGGCAAGAGGCGGCCAAACGTGCCATGTCAGTGGCGGTCTACAACCACTATCGCCGCGTCCAATGCCAAAACGACAATGACGACAATGACATCCACGAGCTGCAGATGCCTCAGGAGCCTTCGGGGGATGACACTGACGACGTGGAACTTGCCAAGAGCAACATTCTGCTTTTAGGCCCCACGGGTACCGGCAAGACGCTTTTGGCTCAAACGCTGGCGCGTTTCTTGCAGGTGCCATTTGCCATCGCAGATGCCACCACGCTTACTGAAGCTGGCTATGTGGGTGAGGATGTGGAAAACATCCTGCTTAAGCTTATCAATGCTGCAGACGGCGATGTGGAGCGTGCCCAAACCGGCATCATCTATGTGGATGAGATCGACAAGATCGCCCGCAAAGCAGAGAACGTCTCTATTACCCGTGACGTCTCAGGCGAAGGCGTGCAACAAGCCCTCTTGAAGATTCTCGAGGGCACCGATGCCGCAGTGCCTCAGCAGGGTGGCCGCAAGCATCCTCAACAGGAGCTTATCCATATAGACACCACCAACATCCTCTTTATTTGTGGCGGCGCCTTTGTGGGGCTCGATAAGATCATCGCCGACCGCATTGGCAAGAAGGGTATTGGCTTTGGCAATGACCTTGGCGCCCGCATCGAGGATTCCGAAGATGAACTAATGAGCCAGGTAGCCCCTCAAGACCTGCACAAGTTTGGCCTCATCCCCGAGTTCATTGGCCGTATCCCTGTGATCACTTCCACCAAGGAGCTCACAGAAGACGACCTCATCGACATCCTCACACGCCCCAAGAATGCCTTGATCAAGCAGTACAAGCGCATGTTCGAGCTGGAGGGCGTGGAGCTGGAGTTCGAGGAGGACGCGCTGCGAGAGATTGCGGCCAAGACCCTCGAACGTGACACTGGCGCCCGTGGCCTTCGTGCCATTCTGGAGACCACGTTAGAGCAAACCATGTTCGATATTCCTTCAGAGGAAAACGTAATCAAGGTAGTGGTGACCAAAGAGGCAGTGGACGGCCTTGAGCAGCCCCGCAGAATAACGGCAAAAGAAGCCCATCACCTGGCCAGTTAAGCCAGCGAAGTGAGGTACATTTAAGGGACGGTTCTTATCCTAGAGCCGTCCCATTGCTTTTTGTGAGCACGATTCCAGAGAAAGGAACCATCCTATGGAACGTCCTTGCGCGTGGAATTCCTACGACACAGATAGTCTTGCGTGTCTCGAGGCTCTTAACGAGCGCTATCGCAGGTTTATCTCTGAAAACAAGACTGAGCGTGAGTGTGTTGCTGCTGCAGTGAAAATGGCCAAGGATGCCGGTTATAAAGATTTGGCTGAGGCGGTAGCAGCAGGCCAGCCAGTAGCGGCCGGAGACAAGTTCTATGTGAACACTCGCGGCAAGGCCCTCACGCTCTTTTGTCTCGGCACAGAGCCTTTAGAGTCTGGCCTCAATATCCTGGGCGCCCATGTGGATTCTCCTCGCTTGGACATCAAGCAAAACCCCGTCTATGAGAAGGCAGATCTGGCCTTTATGGACACCCATTACTATGGTGGCCTCAAGAGCAGCCTTTGGGTGGCAACCCCTCTGGCCATCCATGGCGTGGTGGCCAAAAAAGATGGCTCGGTAGTGAATGTATGCGTGGGAGAGGATCCTCAGGACCCGGTCTTTTGCATCTCCGACATCCTCATCCATCTAGCCCAAGATCAAATGAAAAAGACCCATGCCGAAGCTGTGGATCACGAGAACCTTGACATCATCGTAGGCGGTCGTCCTCTGGTGGAAGAGGGCGACAAAGATGCCGAGAAGGGCGAAGCTGTCAAAAATTTGCTGCTTTCCATTCTTGGGGAGCGCTACGACATCGCAGAAGAGGATCTGCTTTCTGCAGAACTCGAAGTGGTTCCTGCTGGCCCGGCACGCGAAATGGGCTTTGACCGCTCGATGATCCTAGGCTATGGCCAGGATGACCGCGTATGTGCCTATACCTCGCTGGAAGCAATGCTGGCAGTGGAGGCTCCTTCTCGCACCAGTGCCTGCCTGCTGGTAGACAAAGAGGAGATCGGTTCTGTAGGCGCCACCGGCATGCAGGCACTTTATTTTGAGAATGCCCTGGCGGAGCTCATGGAGCTGGCAGGGGAGGGCGGCTCTCTCAAGCTGCACCGTGCCCTGGCTAATTCCCGTATGCTCTCCAGCGACGTCTCTGCGGGCTTCGACCCTGCCTATGCCGATCGCTTTGAGGAGAAGAACTCGGCTTTCTTGGGCCGCGGCCTTTGCTTTAACAAGTTCACCGGCTCACGCGGTAAGACCGGGTCAAACGATGCTGATGCCGAGTACGTTGCTCAAATTCGTGCCATCATGGACAACGCCCAGGTAGCCTTCCAAACCTGTGAGCTGGGCCGTGTAAATGCGGGTGGTGGTGGCACCATCGCCTTCATCCTCGCTCGCTACGGCATGAAGGTCATCGATTCTGGCGTGGCGGTGCTCTCCATGCACTCCCTCTGGGAAGTGGTGAATAAGGCCGATGTCTTCGAGGCGTTCAAGGGCTACAAAGCCTTCTTGAGCTCTCCTGAGGCCTAGAGACTTTACAGTTATAAGAATTTGGCAAGACCTCATCGGCTGCCCTGGCCGATGGGGTCTTTTCTCGGTATGCAAGGGTATAGGAAGAGCTCTCAACATTGGGTCACGCAACGGCGAGAAGGAGGAGGCGCCAGTGCGCGGTGTGTCTTCAAATCAAAAGGGTTCGGCAAAGGTGACTGCTCAGACGCTTCGCTATTATTGGGCGGCCACCAAGAGACATTGGCCATGGTTTCTAGGGGCCGTACTTTCTAGTTTAGGCTTCGTATTCTTCTTGTCCTATATGAACCCCTATCTCATGGGTTTGGTCATCGACCGGGTAAGCGAGGGGAGCACTGCGGCCAATCAGGTCATGAACGTCTTTGGGCCCATTATTGTGGCTCTGGTGGCGGTCAATGCGCTAGGGCAGGTCTGCTCAAAGCTCCAGGACTACTTCACCGCAAAGATCGAGATCCTTACTACTTATGACCTCACCACCCAGGCATTCGACACGCTGTCCTGCCAATCTATGACCTTCTATGCCAATAGGTTCGGTGGATCGCTGGTCTCCCAGGTGCAGCGCTTTTGCGGCGCCTACTCCACCTTGATGGATTGCGTGCAGTATGCCGTGATCCCCATTTGCTCCTCGGTGATCTTCACCATCGCCCTTTTGGCTGCTCAAGTGCCTGTCTATGTGGCGGTGCTCTCCATCTTTTTGGTGATCTACGTGGTGGTGGTCTATAAGCTCTACAGCAAAATACTTCCGGCCAACGCCAAGGCTGCGGCGGCGGGCAATAGGCTCTCAGGTCAGCTGGCAGACTCCATCACCAACATTTTGGCGGTCAAAACCACAGGCCGCGAGGATTTTGAGCGTGCTCGGTTTGATAAAGCGAGCCAAGAGGTGCGCTCCGCCGACTCCGAGCGCATGCGGGCCAACATCCGCTGTGGAGCGGCCACCAGCTCCATCATCGTGCTCATCATGAGTGCCTGCACCATCTTTGTGGCTGGCGGGAACGCCTGGTTTGGGGTCACGCCCGGCGTGCTGGTGATGATGTTTAACTACACCTATAGCCTCACCATGCAGTTCAACCGACTCTCCTCGACTTTCTCCACCCTCAACCGATCATTTGGCGATGCCTACGACCTCACGGTTGCCTTAGGAGAGCCGTTGTTGGTTGCCGATAAACCCAACGCCCCTGACTTGCACGTGGACGGTGGTGCCCTGGAGTTCAAGGACGTGTCCTTCCACTATCCTGACGCCCAGGACAACGACAGGGTGTTTGAGGGTTTGAACTTCTCGGTTCCTGCAGGGCAGCGAGTGGGTCTGGTGGGCAGGAGCGGATCGGGTAAAACCACCCTTACCACGTTGCTTTTGCGTTTGGCTGACCTGCAAGCCGGCGAGATCTTGGTGGATGGGCAAAACATCGCCGACGCCACTCAAAAGAGCCTGCGGCGCTCCATCGCCTATGTGCCTCAAGAGCCGCTGCTGTTCCATAGGTCTATCAGGGACAATATCGCCTACGGCAGGCCCGAGGCCACAGAGGAAGAGATCATCGAGGCAGCCAAAAAGGCCAACGCGCTGGAGTTTATCCAGCAGCTGCCGCAGGGGTTTGACACCATGGTGGGGGAGCGAGGGGTCAAGCTCTCGGGAGGTCAGCGCCAACGTGTGGCCATTGCTCGCGCCATCCTCACCAACGCTCCTATTCTGGTATTGGACGAGGCCACCAGTGCGCTGGATTCTGAGAGCGAGCGGCTGATTCAGGAGGCGTTGGCCTCGCTTATGGAGGGGCGCACGGCCATCGTGATCGCCCACAGGCTCTCTACGGTAGCGAGCCTGGATCGCATTGTGGTGCTCCAAGACGGCGCTATTGTTGAAGATGGCACCCATAGTCAGCTGGTGACAGCAGGCGGCCCCTATGAGAAACTGTGGGATCGGCAAACCGGTGCATTCCTGGACGAGAAAGGCGAAGACTAGTGGACCAGGTGACCATATACACAGACGGCTCCAGCCGTGGAAACCCTGGCCCAGGCGGCTATGGCGCCGTGCTGCTCTTTGTGGATGCGACAGGCCGTGAACATCGCTTGGAGCTGTTCCAGGGATTTCGCTGCACCACCAACAATCGCATGGAGATGATGGCTGCCGCCGCAGCGCTCGAAGCACTCAAGCGCCCTTGCAAGGTAGAGCTTCACAGCGATTCGCAATATCTAGTCAACGCTCATGAAAAGGGTTGGATCAAGGGCTGGCAAAGGAATGGCTGGAAGACTGCTTCCAAGCAGCCTGTGAAAAACACCGATCTCTGGCAGCGGCTCATAGCTGCCGAAGCCCCACACGACGTGCACTATGTATGGGTCAAGGGCCATGCGGGAGAAGAGCTCAACGAGCGCTGCGATGAGCTGGCAGTAGAGGCAGCCCTAGGAGGCCATCTCGAAGAAGACGCGGGGTTTAACTCTTAGCGACGCCAAAACCCTGTGTACCAAGCTGGGCGCAACCCGTATGGTGACGGTGTGCATCGATGCCTACGAGGAGCCCCAGCTCTACCAAGCCTTGTTCGAAAGCACCAAGGGCGCCAACACAATTCGCTATGAGATCACCCCTTGCCCCCAAGGATCGCTCGTGGCCTACGAAGAGACGTTTAGCACTCCCTCCACCCCAGGCGCCTTCAACCAGAAGCTCATGCAAAGCCTTCTGTCCCGAAGCTCCAAGAGACGCATGTGCGCTCAGCTGGGTGCGCTCGAAGCTCAGCTCAAATCGTCCCAGCGCCCCTAAGAGAGCTGCATCCCGTGCCTTCTGCCTCATCGCCTAGGTACCGAGAAACCCTGACACAAAAGATTGAAAAGCTCTCCATGGAAGTAAACGAACAGCTGCATCTGTCCTGTTTCGAGATCATCTCTCAAGTGGGAATGGCCAGAAGTTGCTACATAGAGGCCATGGACTTGGCCTCTGCAGGAGATATCGAGCAGGTTCGAACAAAAGCTGCAGAAGGGGACGGGTTCTTCTCGGCAGGCCATACGGTTCATGCCCAACTGATCACCCAGGCAGCTCAAGGCGAGCCGGTGCCAGTAGACATCCTGTTAGTGCATGCAGAGGATCAGCTCATGAGCGCCGAGGAATTCAAGATTTTGACCGAGCGCTTCATCAACATGGCACGACAAGCCTGCGCCAAGCGCTAGGCTTTTTCACTTTCTCCCAACAGCCTTGGATCGAGGCCTGTAAAAGAGGGCTGCCAAGTGATGAGATCGGGGAAGGCGGCCACCTGTCCCGAAGCAGGAGTTCCGGCCTCGATCAGCTCAAGCAGATGCGAGGCCACATAGGTGCCAATGGCCTGCGCGAAGCATCTCGGTGGCTACGCGTTTGGCGCTGGTGCGGCTGTCGGCCAGCACAGAGTCGACGCAAGGGGAGTCGTAGAGCGCAGAGATCGAGACCACCGGCACCCCTGAGCGCTCGAGGATTTTAGAGGGCGACCAGGAAGCATCGCCTTCAAAAAGCACCAGCCCATCCACCTGGCGATCCAAGAGCAACTCTAACTTTTGCTCGAAGACCTCAGGGTCGTTTCGAAAACCAGCCAGCAAGATGATGTAGTTGTCCAGCTCCATCTCGCGCTCGATGGCAGCGATGGCGCTGGTGGCGAAGTGGTTGAGCATGTTGTTGACCAGCAAGCCTACCGAGCGGCTCTTTCGACTCCTCAGGCTTCCGGCCAAAAGATTGCGGTGATAACCCAGCTCGGCTACGGCGGCATCGATGCGCTGGCGGTTGCTCTCTTTGATTTTCGCTCCGTTGAGATAGCGCGACACTGTGCCTGTCGACACGCCTGCCAGGGCGGCAGCCTGCTGAATGGTGGCCATGGGGTCTCTTCTCGGTAGAATCGGTTCAATTCCCCTGTTTTTTAGGCGAGCTTTTGGCCTTGAAGGTCAAGAAACCCGCTGGCAACGCCAATAGTGCCGACAAGACCGTGAATTCAATACATGATTGTTGATCTGGGCTTGAAAATCTGTGGGGAGTAACGATAATCTAGTGGGTGCATGAGCCGGATGCTCATGCATAGTATCTGTCGGCCCCCGAGCATGCAATTCAGACGTCGAGCTATGGGCGCATCCCACCCCGTGAGCTTTGCAATTCGATGACCATGACCATCGGGGCCCCGTGTTCTGAAAGGGGTCCACTCTTGAGTGAGATTCAAAACTCGTCCGTCTTTTCCTTCGATGATGTCTCTGATGAGGAAATGAACAGCCTCATCGACGGCACCATCACCGACTTCGACGAGGGCGACCTGGTCACTGGTACCGTCGTTAAGATCGAGCGCGATGAGGTGCTGCTCGACATCGGATTCAAGTCCGAGGGCGTCATCCCTGTGCGCGAGCTGTCCATCCGCAAGGATGCCAATCCTTCCGATATCGTGGTGATGGGCGAGACCATCGAGGCTTTGGTGCTCCAGAAGGAGGACAAGGACGGCCGTCTCATCCTCTCCAAGAAGCGTGCCGAGTACGAGCGTGCCTGGAACCGTGTTGAGGAAGACTTCAACAATGGCCAGAACGTCGAGGGCGAGGTCATCGAGGTCGTTAAGGGCGGCCTGATCCTGGACATCGGCCTGCGCGGCTTTTTGCCCGCATCCTTGGTCGACCTCCGTCGCGTCAAGGATCTCAATGCCTACCTGGGCACCCGCATCGAGGCCCGCGTCATCGAGATGGATCGCAATCGCAACAACGTGGTGCTCTCCCGCCGCGTAGTGCTCGAGGAGGCCCGCAAGGCCGAGCGCTCTGAGATCCTCTCCAAGCTGCAGCCTGGCATGCGCCTCAAGGGCACCGTCTCCTCCATCGTGGACTTTGGCGCCTTCGTGGACCTGGGCGGCATCGACGGCCTCATCCACATCTCCGAGCTCTCTTGGAACCACGTCAATCATCCCTCTGAGGTGGTCAAGGTGGGTCAGGAGGTCGAGGTGCTGGTGCTCGATGTCGATCTCAACCGCGAGCGCATCTCCCTGGGCCTCAAGCAGACCACCGAGGATCCTTGGCGCACCCTGGTCAAGAAGTACCCTGTGGGCGCTATCGTCGAGGGTCGCGTAACCAAGCTGGTTCCCTTTGGCGCATTCGTGGATCTGGGCGACGGCATCGAGGGCCTGGTGCACATCTCCGAGATGGCGCGCCAACACGTCGACGCTCCCGCACAGGTCACTTCTGTGGGCAATGAGGTGCAGGTCAAGGTTATGGAGATCGATCTGGACCGCCGTCGCATCTCCCTCTCCATGAAGGCTGCTGCAGAGACGCTGGGCTTCGACGTAGAGGTCACTCCTCTCGACACTCCTGAGGCCAAAGAGGCTGAGGTTGTAGAGGTCGAGGATGGTCCTGAAACCTCTGAGGACGCCGAGTAGCTCTTGTCGACATCTGCATAGCTAAGCGAGCTTTGAAAGGCTCCAGAGATCCGTATCTCTGGAGCCTTTTGCTGTAATGAATGCGAATTCATTTGCATCTATCAATGGGAATGACCGTAAATTTCAGCAATGCAACGCAGGTAGAAGGCAAAATAGCATTTCTTAGGACAGAGATTTCTCAGGTACTTATAAGCTGTTAATCCTCTGTAACGCAGTGGAGTGAAAGGCCCCATATTCAGGTGGCTTCAAGCATAGTTTTTGCATCACCCGAAGGGGAGAGACAAGGAGAAACTCATGGCATTCACCAACCTTTCCCGTCGTTCCTTTGTAAAGGGCGCCGGGCTGCTATCCTGCGGTGCTGCTGCTTCTGCGGTTTTGTCTGGTTGCGGGGGAGCACCTGCTGCAGAGGCAGACGAGGCCAAAAAGGTCCTTCGTTGGGCTCAGTCCAACGCCAAGCAGGGCTTGGACATGCAAAAGAGCACCAACTCCGGCATGAGCGCGGTGTCCGACCCTGTGGTCGAAGCCCCTCTGCGCTTCACCGAGGACAACGAGCTGGTGCCTTGCCTGCTTACCGAGATTCCTACCGTCGAAGATGACGGGGTGACCTATCACTGCACCCTTAAAGAGGGCATCAAGTGCCACGATGGCTCCACCCTCACTGCCAATGACGTGAAATATTCCTTCACCCGTATGTTCCTGCCTCAGACTGCCGGCCTTTCCACTTATATGTATGACATGATAGTGGGTGCTCAGGAGGTCATGGACGGCACCACTACCGATCTCGCCGGTGTGACGGTTGAGGATGACACCCACTTCACCATCACCCTGCAATATCCCATGGCTACCTTCGTGAAGAACCTTGGCATCAACTATGCCAATGTCTTCCCTCAGAAGGCCTGCGAGGAGGCGGGCGAGAAGTGGGGCTATGAGCTCAACTATGTAGGTTCCGGCCCCTTCAAGCTGGTTGAGAACGACGATTCCACCCACATGGTCTTCGAGCGTTTCCCTGAGTATCACCTGGCCGACGAGATCCATCTGGACGGAATCGACGTCACCTTCGAGGATGACAACAACACCAAGCTCATGAAGTTCAAGAACGGTGACATCGACATGTGCGATCTCACCATCGACCTTCTGCCTACTTATCAGCAGGACCCCGATGTGAAGGATTGCATCAATTATTCCACCGGATTAGGCACTTGGTTTGTAAACCTCAACCTCAATACCCCTGCTCTCCAGGATGTGCGCGTGCGTCAGGCCATGAGCTTGGCCATCGACCGTCAGGCCATCATCGACAACATGCTCTCCGGTGCCGGCGTACCTGCCTCTGGCTTCCTTAACCAGGGCGTGCCCGGCTTTGATTCCTCTGCCGAGGCGTTCCCCTATGACCCCGATAAGGCCAAGGCATTGCTGGCTGAGGCCGGTGCCTCCAATGTCAAGCTCTCCTGCGTCGTGCGCACCGGCCAGTACGAGTCCATCATGGTGGCTGTCCAGAACTATCTCAAAGAGGTAGGCATCGACATGGACGTTCAGACGGTGGACAACGGCGTGTGGGCCAGCGACTGGGTGGCCGGCGAGTATGAGGTCACCGCTCTGGCGTGGTATCCCCTCTATGCCGATGCCGACAACCAGATGTACACCTACTTCCACAGCTCCAATGCTTCTGGCAAGGGCAGCTTCTACAACAATCCAGAGTTTGACGCACTCATGGATGAGGCTCGTCGCTCTGCTGACGAGGAGCACCGCGCAGAGCTCTATCGCGAGGCTGACAACATCATGTCTCGTACCGATTACGCTTGCTTGCCGCTGTTCTACCCGCAGCTCATGTTTGTGACCAAACCCAATGTAAAGAATGCTAAGCTTGGTAATCTGATCTATCACTTCCGTGATATCGATATGGATGCTGAGCAGTAAGGCCAAAATGATAAGGGCTGAGGTCTGAGCTCCAACGTTGCAGGCCGGGTGCCGATCCCACAGGTTTCGGCGCCCGGCTTGTTTTCCATGGGGGAAGGAGAACCATGCGGGATTACTTGGTCAAGCGCCTGCTGCAGGCCATTGGCATTATCCTGTGCATCTCCGCCATTACCTTCTTTATGCTCAACATTGTGCCTGGCGACCCAGTGCGCATCATGATGGGCGATATGGCGGACGAGGCTACCATCGAGACTGTACGTCATAATATGGGTCTTGATCGTCCCGTAGTGGAGCAGTACTTCTCCTGGCTTGGAGGAATGCTCACCGGAGATTTTGGAAGCTCCTATACCCAGCGCAAACCTGTGGGCATGCTTATGGGCCAGGCTTTCCAAGTGACGGCAGCCCTGGCACTTGCTGCCTATGTGTTCGCCCTTGTGTTGGGCCTCATTATAGGCGTGGTGTCTGCTGCCAAACGCGGTACCTGGGTGGATAAAACCCTCATGAGCCTTTCCATCTTTGGCATCTCGGCGCCGGTGTTTTGGGTGGCTATCATTTTGCAGATCATCTTTGCCCTGCATCTACACCTGTTCCCGCTCTCAGGCATCAAAACGCCTGTCTACTTTGTGCTACCCACAGTGGCATTGGGAGTGCGCTATGCGGCATCCATCGCTCGCGTGACCCGCACCTCCATGCTGGAGGTGCTCTCCCAAGACTTCATGAGGACGGCGGAGGCCAAAGGTCTGGCCTACTGGGTCATCGTGATCCGCCATGCCATGCGCAACGCATTGATTCCCATCATTACCATTGCCGGCACCCAGCTCGGCGATATCTTCACTGGCTCTATACTCATCGAGTCTATCTTCTCGATGCCGGGCATGGGCAAGATGATGCTGGATGCCATCAATGCTCGCGACCTTCCTCTCATTCAGGGCGGCGTGATGTACATCGCCCTTATCTGCGTGGTGGTCTATTTCGTAGTAGACGTGCTCTATGCCGTGGTCGATCCCCGCATTCGTCTGGGAGAGGAGGGAGCAAACTGATGAGCGTCAATGATCCAAAGAAGTTCGAAGAGGCCATAGATAAAGAAGTGCTAGAGGATAACGGTGTCGCCGTGCCCCCCAGCTCGTTCGATGGCTATAACTCTGAGACCAATCCCATCAATAGCGAAAGCTATCCTGAGATGCTTGATGACGCTAACCCCGATATCGATCGGGTGCCTGAGACCAAGCGTCAAAAAGCCGAGAAGCTTTCCGCAGAAATCTCGCGCCAAAACCTAGACGCCTCTCTCAAGGCAGAGGCCCACGGCAAAAAGAAGAAAGTCGCTCAAAACTACTGGGCCGTCTCCTGGAATATCTTCCGTAAGGACAAGCTGGGCATGGTATGCCTCGTGGTGGTATGCCTGCTGGTGCTCATTGCCCTCTGCGCCCCGCTTCTGGCACCCTATGATCCAGACACCCAAAACCTCCAAGCCATGTTGCAGCCGCCCTCGGCGGAGCACTGGTTTGGCACCGACAATTACGGGCGCGATCTGTTCTCCCGTGTGATCTACGGATGCCGCGTATCTCTTTCTGTAGGCGTGGTCTCTCAGCTTCTGGCATTGGCCATCGGCTTCTTCGCCGGTGTGGCTGCAGGTTACTTTGGTGGCAAAGTCGACTCGGTGATCTCCTTTATCATCCAAGTCTTTTCCAGCTTCCCCTTCCTGCTCTTCGCCATTATTGTCATGTTCGTTATGGGCCCGGGCCTTGCCAACCTCTATGTAGCACTGGGGCTTTTGGGCTGGACTTCTATGGCACGATTGGTGCGTGGAGACGTTAAGCGCCTCAAGGGGTCAGAGTATATCCAGGCGTGCATCATCTCTGGAGGAAAGCCTCTGCGTATTATCATGCGCCATCTGCTGCCCAACTGCGTTTCAACCATCATCGTTATGGCTACCTTGGGCATTCCCGGTGCCATTATGAGCGAGGCATCCCTTTCCTTCCTGGGTTTGGGCGTGCAGCCTCCCATGTCCAGCTGGGGTCAGATGATTAGCGCTTCTCAGCCTTATATTCAAAGTTCTACCTATTTCTCTGTGATTCCTGGTATTGCCATCATCATCACGGTAATGGCTTTCAATCTGTTGGGCGACGCCATGCGTGACGCCCTTGACCCCAAGCTGCGTTCCTAAGGAGGGAGGATCTGTGGCAGAAAGCACTTTGCGAGGCGCGCAGGGCGAGAACCTCTTAGAGGTGGATGACCTCTGCGTCACTCTTTTCACCGATGCAGGCGAGCTTCCCTGCATCCAGAACCTCTCCTTTGTGATGCGCCGTGGAGAGACGTTAGCCGTGGTGGGGGAGTCTGGTTGCGGCAAATCCATGACCGCCCTCTCCATCATGAATCTCATTCCCAAGCCTCCTGCAAAGATAGTGGGCGGCGCCATACGCTTTGAGGGCACTGACTTGGTGCAGCTCAGCGAAGAGCAGATGCGCAGCTATCGCGGCAACGCCATCTCCATGATCTTCCAAGAGCCTATGACCTCGCTTAACCCCGTGATGCTCTGTGGCAAGCAGATCGCCGAGGGACTCCTGGTGCACAACAAGGAGATGTCCAAGCAAGAGGCTGATGAGCGCGCTCTTGAGATGATCAAATTCGTGGGCATTCCTGCTCCCGAGAAGGTTGCCCACAGCTATCCCTTTGAGCTTTCCGGCGGCATGCGCCAGCGTATCATGATCGCTATGGCTCTCGCTTGCAGCCCTGCCATGCTTATCTGTGACGAGCCCACCACCGCTTTGGACGTTACCATTCAGGCCCAGGTGCTCCAGCTCATCGACAAGATGCGCGAGGAGACAAACACTGCCGTCATGCTCATCACCCATGACATGGGTGTAGTCTCCGAGATGGCTGATTGGGTTTTGGTCATGTATGCAGGCCGCCAAGTGGAATACACCCGTTCCCCAGTGCTCTTCAAGCATCCGGCGCATCCCTATACCCAAGGCCTCATCGACTCCATTCCCTCTATGGAGTCCTCTAGTGGCGAGCTCTATGCCATACCTGGCAATGTGCCTATGCTCTCAGACCTTCCTTCGGGATGTCTCTTCCATCCTCGCTGCCCTCATGCCAAAGGCATCTGCACCAAACAGTGCCCCCGCTTCACTCCGGTTGAGGGCGACGAGAACCACCAGGTAGCTTGTTGGATGTATACCGATGCCTGGAAGGAGGCGTAAAAAGCCATGGCTTCCTTTGACGAGAAAGACATAGTTCTAAAAGTGCGCGGCTTGACCAAGCACTATCCCATCAAGAAGGGCGTCTTTGGCACTTCTGAGTCTGTAGTCCACGCATTGGAAAACGTTTCCTTCGACGTTCATCGTGGCGAGACCTTCGCCATTGTGGGCGAATCCGGCTGCGGCAAATCCACTTGCGGCAAGTGCGTCTTGCGTCTCACCGAGCCCACCTCTGGCTCTGTGATGCTGGATGGCCAGGAGTTCACCCAGCTTAAAGGCAATGAGCTCACAGAAGCTCGCAAAAAGCTCAAGCTCATCTTCCAGGACCCCTATAGCTCTTTGAATCCTCGCATGACGGTGGCAGACATCATTGCCGAGCCCATCGACATCGCCAAGACCTACAAGACCAAAGAGGAGCGGAACCGCCGCGTGGACGAGATCATGGAGGCGGTGGGCCTCGACCTTTCCTATCGCTCCCGCTATCCCCACGAGTTTTCTGGCGGCCAGCGCCAGCGCATCGGCATTGCCCGTGCCATTGTCCTAGAGCCCGAGATCGTCATCTGCGACGAGCCTGTCTCAGCCTTGGACGTCTCCGTCCAAGCCAAAGTTATCAACTTGCTTGAGGAGCTCCAAGACCGCCTGGGCTTGGCTTACATCTTCATCTCCCATGATCTCTCGGTGGTAAAGCACATCTCCGACAACGTCATGGTCATGTATCTGGGCCATATGATGGAAAAGGCCTCCAAAGACCAGCTTTTTGCAAAACCGCTCCATCCCTATACCCAGGCGCTCCTCGACGTGGTTCCCAAAATCGGACCTGGTCGCATCCAAGATAAGCGCATCCTTCAGGGTGACGTGCCAAGCCCTGCCAATCCTCCTAAGGGCTGCTGCTTCCATACCCGCTGCCCTCAGTGCATGAAGGTATGCCTCACCCAAGAGCCCCAAGAGCTCGAGGCCGAGCCCGGCCATATCGTCGCCTGCCACCTCTTCGACAAGGGCCTTGCCCCGACCAAAAGGAACCCGTGGCCATCAACTCTGCAGAGGCCGCCCAGCTCTAAGACATTGTCCTCAAGCTTCTTCAGAAGCACCCATGAGGCTTGCCGAGAAACCCCTCCATAAAAACAGGGGCCTTTTCCCTCAAAGGAAAGGCCCCTGTAGCTGTATCTGGGTAGTGGAGCTGAACTTCTAGGCCAGCTGATTGGTGAACTTGAAGTCGTAGACGCGGTAGATGCCAGAGAAGTCCTCGTCTTTAAGATAAGGGGTCTGAGGCCAGTCCACAGGGATGGTGCCAAAGTCGACGTTTACCAACTGGTTGTCTGCCTGCAGCGTAAGATCGGTGCGCTTGGCGGCGTCCATGGTGGCCTCAGCCTCATCCACCAGCGAATCAAAGGTGGGAGAATCGTAGAACGAGCTTCGCTGGGAAGCCTTGGATGAGTAGAAGAACGAGCGCATGTGCTCGGCGCCAATCCAGCAGAGGGTGGTCCAAGTGATGAGGGTGCAGGGGAGGGCGCCGGCAGCGCGCTGGTCAACCCACATGCCGTCATCCATGATGGATATGTTGGCGGTGACGCCAATGTTTCGCCAATACTCCTGCAGGGCAGTGGCCACCACTTCGTCGCGAGAGCGTACAGGAAAGTCAAAGGCCAGGTTTGACACGCCGGCATCAGCTAGCAACGCTTTGGCCTTATCGGATCGAAGGCAAGGGTCTCAAGCGAGTCGTCATGGCCCTCCTCGCCAGGCGCGCAAAACTGCGAGCAGGCAGTGGAGGCGCCTTGGAGCACGGTGTTTACCAATTCGTCGCGATTGATGGCCAAGGAGAGGGCCTGTCGAACGCGAGGATCCTTAAACATGTCCTCATGAAGGTTGAGGTTCACAAAGCGAGTGCTGGCAGGGGTGTAGGCCACGATGGAGCCAGCCACTTCCTCGTCGTCTACATACTGGTCGTAGAGGGAAGGGGCGAGGTTGCACAGATCGATCTGTCCGGCTTTGTAGTTCATTACCAAAGTGTTGGGATCGTCTACATAGCTCACTTCGATACCGTCGATCTTGGCAGGGCCGCCGTGGTAGTCGGCGAAGGTCTCCAAGGTGAGGCCTGTAGGGCTCTCGGCAGTGAGCTTGAAGGGGCCGGTGCCCACAAAATTGGTGCCGGTCCCCCAGGAGTCGCCGGCGCTTTGCAGGCGGCCTCGGGGTAGATGAGGGCGTAAAACTCGGTGAGCATGGGCAGGAAGATCGCCTGGACGCTCTCCAGCACTATGGTGAAGTGGGTGTCGTCTTGGACGGTAAGGCCCGCAAGCTCCTCCGTCTTGCCATCCATGACGTCTTTGGCGCCCACGATGGTGTCATAGACGTTGGTGGAGGGTTCTTGGTAGAAGGCAAGAACATGCGGGTGAAGGTGAACTTCACGTCATTGGCGGTGAGGTTGGAGCCATCATGGACCGGAAGCTTGTCTTTGAGCTCAAAGGTATAGGTGAGGCCATCCGCAGAGATTTCCGGCATCTTGGTGAGCAACACCGGCTCCATCTCGAGCTTCTCGTTGAAGCGAATGAGGGGCTCGCAGATGGACTCTGCCACGCCAATCTCATTGGAAGTGTTGGTTTGCAAGTCCAGCGACACCTTGGGATTGGCGCAGCCATAGCGAAGCACCTTGCCTTCGCCTGCGGGGCCGGAGCATCCAGCCATATAAAGACTGGCTGCCGCAGCCAACGAGAGACCGGCGCCGCCCTTGATGAAGCCTCGACGAGTAGTAGTAAGAGACATAAGGCTCCTTTCAAAGCCACAGTGGTCCATTGATCTGAGGCACGATCCGATCTGCCGCTCTTTCGTGCCGTTAACAGTCAACAGGGATCCCTATAAACCTACCTCATTGAAGGATTTTTATTCTTTTTAGGGAGCTTCCAATTACAAGTCAATGATGCAACTCATAAGAAACGCTCATTTCATCGAGGTGACAAAGTGGGGGAGTCAGCGACCGTTCAGCTCAAGGCGACCATAATGATATTTGGAGCTGTAACCTTCTTCGAAAGGGGCGCGCCTTTATGGCTGAGGACATAACAGAGCGTTTTATGCGGTATTGCGCTATTCCATCGCAATCAAATCCCGCTTCCTCAGACAAGGTGCCCTCGACTTCCTCCCAGCACATCATGGCCCAGGTGCTCGAAGAAGACCTTTTGGCACTAGGCGCGCTTGATGTGTGTCGGGACGACCACGCCTACGTCATCGCCCACTGGCCCTCGAGCCTTGGCCTTGAGCAGGCCCCTTGCCTGGGCCTGATCGCCCATCTGGACACCGCCTGGCAAGCTAAAGGCGATCCGGTCCATCCTCAGTTGCGCCTCTATGAGGGAAAGCCTTTGGTGCTCTGCAAGCAGGAAGGCAAGAAAATCCAGCTCACATCTGAGTTCAACCCGGAGTTGGAGGCGTTTGTCGGCCAGGAGATCGTCACCAGCGACGGCACCTCCCTTCTAGGAGGCGACGACAAAGCAGGCGTCGCTGAGATCTTTGGGTATCTGGAGAGGCTCAAGGAGCATCCAGACATTCCGCATCCGCCGTTGGCGGTGGCGTTTGTGCCCGATGAGGAGATCGGCCATGGCGCAGCCCTTCTTGACTTGGATTCCTTCGGGCTGCCTATGGCTATACTCTGGACGCAGGTCCGCTTGGAGAATGCGCATACGAGACATTCAATGCGGCTACGGCTACAGTGACTGCGACCGGGTGCTCGGTGCATCCGGGAACGGCCAAGGGCCGCCTGGTGAACGCCCTGGAGGTGCTCATGGCGTTTCATAGGCTTTTGCCCGCTCCTGAGCGCCCAGAGTATACCGAGGGGCGCGAGGGCTTCTTCTTGCTGGTCTCTTGCCAGGGGAATGTCGAGCAAGCCCAGGCGACCTATGGGGTGCGCGACCATGACCCGGCCAAGTTTGAGAAGAGAAAGCATCAGATGGAGGCAGCAGCCGCCTATATCGACGAGCTCTTTGGAGAAGGCACCCTCAAGCTTGCCTTCGAGGATGTCTACCGCAATATGGGAGAAGAGATCGAGAAGACCCCTGAGCTTGTAGACGTGATGCTTCAAGCCTATGAGGACTGCGGGGTGACACCTCATGTCATCGCCATGCGCGGCGGTACCGATGGCTCGCAGCTCACCTTCAGGGGCCTTCCTTGCCCCAATATATCCAGCGGTTATTACAATGCCCATGGCCCGCTGGAGTTTGTGCCGGTGCACGATCTTTGCGCCATGGTGGACGTGCTGGAGGCACTGGGCAGGCGTTTTGCACAACAGGCTTTGTAAAAAGGCTTTGGGTTAGATGAAGACCCGGCTAGTGAGAGATGGGGGATCCGCTGTGATTTTTGAAGCCGACAAAGACTATCTGCTTGAGACTATGGCCAAGCTCATCGCCTGCGACTCGCCGGTGGGCTACTACAAGCTCATGCAGCCGGTGATGGAGGAGCTGGTGGAAGCCATGGGATATCATGGCTTCCATGACCGCAAACATACCTTCTATGTGCGAGTGGCAGGCAAGGACCGCTCCCGCACCGTATGCTTGGGAGCGCATCTGGATACCATCGGCATGGCCATCTCCGGCATCGAGGATGACGGCACCCTGCGCGTGCGTCAGCTGGGCGGGCTCAACTACGCCGCTTTGGAGGGCGTGAGCTGCCGCGTCTACACGCGCTTCGATACCATGGTGCAAGGCGTCATCGAGCTTGACCACCATTCGGTCCACGCCTGGGCAGACGCCAAGGAGCGCAAGCGCGATGATGAGACCATCCGTGTCCACCTGTTGGAAGACGTCACCAACGCCGACGAGGCGCGTGCCCTAGACATCACACCCGGCGCCGTGGTGGCCTTCGACCCCCATCTGGAGATTCACGACAACGGCTTCATCCTAAGCCGCTTCATAGACGACAAAGCATGTGTCGCAGTGCTCTTGGGGGTTCTCAAATGGCTTGCCGAGAAACCCGTCGTTCCTGCCTGCGACATCCTCTTCGCGTTCCCCTATTACGAGGAGGTGGGCTTTGGGGGCACCTACCTGCCTGATGACGTCGAGAGCTACATATCCCTGGACATCGCCCTTATGGGCCCGGACTACCCGGGTACCGAGCATGACGTGGCGGTTATCGCAGATGACTATCATGGTCCCTATGACTGGGATCTCACCAATGCGCTCATCCACGCAGGCGTGACGGCCTTGGGCGAGCGTCCTGAGGTCCAGGCATGCCTGAGGTATTCCACTGACGCCATGGGATCGACCATCGCATCCAACAATGTGGCTGCGGCGGCCATGGGTCCCTTGACGCGCAACAGTCACGGCCGCGAGATCACCCATATCGATGCCATGGAGAAGCTCCAGAAGGTCACCGAGGCCTTTATCATGTCCTGCTAGCCTCTAAGAGTTTTCAAGGCTCGCTTGGATGGTGAGGCCTGGAAGGCAGGGGTTTCTCGGCAGGAAAGACGAGCAAGTGCAAAGGACGAGCTAGAGGCTTAAAAGCCAAAGGCTCGTCTTTTTATGAGGGAGCCGCGAGCGCTGCTAGTCTTTCTGGTGAGTTGGGCATGAACCCTTGAGAACAACAGATGATGCAAGGAGGGCTCATGGCGAACGGTTCTTGGCAAGACAGGCTTACTCAGTGGATGGCGGGGCGCAACGGCACAGACGACATTGCGCGGCTTTGCTCCAACACGGCGCTGATCCTCATCGTGATCTACGTGATTTGGCCGCATTGGTGGATCTCGTTGATTGCCCTCGTGCTTATTGGCTACGCCTGGTACCGTATTGCCTCTAAAGATGTGGCGGCGCGGGCGCGGGAAAACGAGGCCTTCATGAGCAAGCTGGGGCCTTTGCGCCCCTGGGTGTCGGCTCCGGTGGCTACCTTCAAGGACCACAGGGCCTATGCCTATCTCACCTGCCCTTCCTGCGGCCAGAAAGCCCGCGTGCCTCGCGGCAAAGGCAAGGTGCGGGTGCGTTGCCGCCGCTGTCATACCACCTTCGAAGGCAAGGCTTAGATGAGAGTTCTATTCTTAATAGGCGGAACGGCCTCTGGAAAATCACTGGCAGGCGCCACATTGGCTGCTTTGGGGGCAGAGCGCATTGACTTGGACCAGGTCTCTCGCGCGGTGCTCTCCAGAGAGCCCGATTGTGTGGCAGAGCTGGTAGAGGCTTTTGGCTCGCAGATTTTGGATGATCCTGCCTCCTGGAGAGGAGAGGGCTCACAAGACTACGCGCCCTCCATCAACCGGGCGGCACTGGCTCGCTGTGCCTTTGGCAGCTCAGAGGACACCCAGCGCCTGGAATCCATCGAAATGCCCTATATCAAAGCCCATTTGGCCGATCTTTTGACGCCAGTGAGCTGCTCGGTCCCAGGACCTGACGTCATGGTGGTGGAGGTGCCGCTGCCAGACAGGCTTCAGGACCTCATGCCACTGGCCGACGCCATCGTCTATGTGCGGACGCCTCTTGAACGCCGTCGCCATCTGGCTCAGGCCCGCGGCATGGATCCCAAGGACTTCGATGAGCGAATTGCCCATCAACCCACAGACGAGTGGTGCGCCTCTGCGGCCACAGACATCATCGAAAACGATGGTACCGCGTCTCAACTGGAATCTCGAGTAACCCAGTGGTACGAGCACTGGCTTCAGGAGGTTGCGCACACAGCAAAGCTTACAAAGCCTCAAGAATCATCCTGCGACACCTGCCTTGAGGAGGCGTCCAGTGGGGGAGAGGTTACAATTTTTAGCGTAAGAAAAGACGCAGCAAAGGAGGAATCTCAGGGATGAGCGACCAGCCACATACTACCCACCCTTGGACTCCTCAAGGTACCCACCCTTGGACTCCTCAAGGCGAAAACCCCTATCTTTCAAAAGAGGTGGACGGCTGGGAGGACCTTCCTCGCCGAGAGGCGCCGCCATCTCACCCGCAAGAAAACGCTGACACCACTCGAATGATGTCAGAGCAGCCAACTGTTCTTGCCGATGCCGATGCCACCCAGCTGGTACGCGCGCCGGAAGCCTTGGATGCCACTTCTATGATCAACGCGGGAAGCCCTCCCGCTCCAACCGATGCCACGGTAGTGGACACTTCCCTCATGGGCTATGGGGCTTCATCTCATGGCTGCCCTCACGTAGATCCGTCAACGTCAGTCTCTCATCAGGCGTCCCCAGCGGTGGATGTTGCTCGGGCAGAGGTGGCGCGCAATGCTCTGGACAACCGCGACGCCTTTGGCCAACACGCATCCCAAACCAGCGCGCACGGCCCTTTTGGCAGGCCGCCTAAGAGTGCCAGCGCCTATGAGGGCTATGGGATCGTGAGGGGAAGCGTTTCTCGGCAACGAGAGCCTTTGGCTGCCAAGAGGCTCCGCTTTTGGCGCTGGTTCCGCACTCTGCCCATCCTCTGTCTTGTGGTGATGGCGGTGGCCTCTGTGGCGCTAAGCCATCTCTCGGGTGCCACACTTCGCCACTGGCTCTATCCTGTGCATTATGCCCAGCAAATCACGGCCCAGGCCGAGCGCTACGGCATCGATCCTACGCTGGTGGCCTCGGTGATCAAGGCGGAGTCCAATTGGGTGCCCAATGCTGAGAGTTCGGTGGGGGCTCAAGGACTTATGCAGGTGATGCCCGAGACTGCACGCGATCTGGCACGTAGAGGCTATGTGGATGGCTCTCGTTACGATCCCACAGACCTCATGGATCCCGAGACCAATATCGCCTATGGCACCGCCTATCTGGCATCGCTCATGAAGGCCACCGGCTCTGAGGAGCGCGCCATTGCCTCTTACAATGCGGGCCCCAACGCCGTCTCAGGTTGGGAAGGGGAGGGCGACAGCTTCTCGGATGCCATCCAGTATCCAGAGACGCGCATCTATCTGGAAAAGGTGCAGTCTGCCTTAGACCATTATAGGGAGCTCTATCCTCAAGGGCTTCAAGATGACGGCAGCCAGCCTTAAAAGCCCTGCCACGCGAGGGAAGTTAGGGCATTACAGATATAGGAAGCCAGTTTTTTAAGGAGCGATCCTGTGGCACAAGAGACCTCTGCCCAAGGCGCAGCCTCATCGTTTGATCCCGCTCACCAGGTAGGCGCCCAGCTGCGCCGCTTTGGGCGCGAGCAGGACGATTCCCAATTCAAAGTAGTGATGCCCTATGAGCCGGCCGGCGACCAACCGCAAGCCATCGCCAAGCTTAAAGCGGGCCTTGACGAGGGCCTGCGCTATCAAACCTTGATGGGCGTGACGGGTTCTGGCAAGACCTATACCATGGCAAAGACCATCGAAGCGGTGAACAGGCCGGCGCTCATTTTGGAGCCTAATAAGACGCTGGCCGCCCAGGTGGCCGCAGAGATACGGGAGATGTTCCCAGACAACGCAGTGGTCTACTTTGTGTCTTACTACGACTATTATCAGCCTGAGGCCTATGTTCCCCAGAGCGACACCTATATCGAGAAAGATGCCTCCATCAACGAGGAGGTGGAGAAGCTTCGCCATCAGGCCACTGCCAACCTGCTGTCTCGCCGGGATACCATTGTGGTGGCCTCGGTGAGCTGCATCTACGGCATCGGCTCCCCAGAAGATTACGCAGGCCTGGCCCCAAATGTCACCAAAGACGAGCCATTGGAGCGCGACGATTTTATTCGCGAGCTGCTCAACGTGCAGTACGACCGCAATGACTTGGATCTGGCCCGCGGCATGTTTCGCGTGCGCGGCGACACGGTGGATGTCTTTCCGCCCTATGCCGAGCATCCCCTTCGCATCGAGTTCTTTGGCGATGAAGTGGAGCTCATCGCAGAGATCGACGAGCTTACCGGCGAGGTCATCCGCGAGCTAGATGCCGTGCCCATTTGGCCTGCCTCCCACTATGTCACCGAGCGCCCCAAGATCAACAATGCCTTGAAGACCATCTCCGATGAGCTGGAAGCCCGTGTGGCAGAGCTCAAGAGCGCCGACAAGCTGCTGGAGGCCCAGCGCTTGGCTCAGCGCACCGACTACGATCTTGAGATGCTTGAGACCATGGGCTTTTGCAATGGCATCGAGAACTACTCGCGCCATCTGGACGGCCGCGCTCCGGGACAGCCTCCTTACACCCTTATCGATTACTTTCCCAAAGACATGGTGTGCATCATCGACGAGAGCCATGTGACGGTCCCTCAGATCCGCGGCATGCACGAAGGCGACCGCTCTCGCAAGGTCACCTTGGTGGAGCATGGGTTCCGCCTGCCGTCTGCCTTGGACAACCGCCCCTTACGCTTTGACGAGTTTGAGGAGCGCATTGGCCAGTTCGTCTATGTGTCTGCCACTCCGGGCGACTATGAGGAATCTGTCTCCCAACAAGACGTAGAGATGATCATCAGGCCCACCGGGCTTTTGGACCCAAAGGTGGACGTGCGCCCCATCCGCGGGCAGATCGATGACCTGACCTCTGAGATCCGCGATCGAGTGGCCCGCAAAGAGCGCGTGCTGGTAACCACGCTCACCAAGCGCATGGCAGAAGACCTCACTGACCACCTGCTTGACCAAGGCATTCGCGTGAATTACATGCACTCAGACACCGCCACTTTAGATCGCGTGGAGATAGTGCGCAACCTGCGCCAGGGCAAGATCGACGTGCTGGTGGGCATCAATCTTTTGCGCGAGGGTTTGGATATCCCCGAGGTGTCCCTGGTGGCCATTCTCGATGCCGATAAGGAAGGCTTCCTGCGCAATCGCCGCTCCCTTATCCAAACTATGGGCAGGGCTGCACGCAACGCCGATGGCCAGGTGATCATGTATGCCGATACCATTACCGATTCCATGCGGGAAGCCATCACAGAGACCGAGCGCCGCCGCCGGATCCAGCAAGCCTATAACCAGGAGCATGGCATAGTGCCCCAGACGGTGCGAAAGACTATCAATGACATCTCAGGCTTTATCGAAGAGGCTACAGAGAACCTGGACAAACGCAGCCGCCATCATGGCTACGACGGCGACGAGCTGGGCCATGGGGAGTTTTACACTCCAGCAAGCTCTCCTCATAACCAAGGCCCCACTACCGCACAGCAGGTGGCCCATGAGCTCTCCGAGCTGCCACGTGCAGAGGCCGACGCCGTGCTTGCCTCTCTGGAAGAGGAGATGAAAGCGGCCAGCGAAGCCTACGACTTTGAGCGCGCTGCAGCCCTGAGAGACCAGATCGTCGAGATCCGAGGAGCCCTGGACGGCACTGACGAAGAGGCGGTCATCGCCCGTCTGCGCTCTGGAGCCCGCAAAGGGTCGTCCCACGCTTCTCGCAAGCGCTTGGGAGGCCGTAGAAATCCTAAATAGCGATGTGCGGGTTTCTCGGCAAGGCTAGAAGGGGCGCCACACCAGTGCGAGCTCTCTAAAACCCGGCCGCCTCGACGGCCAGCGCCGAGGTTAGGGGAGTGGAAGCCTGCTATCATAGGTTGGTTTCTCATTGGCTTGTGGGCTTTGCGTCCATAGCAGGATGGAGGGCTCATGACAGTAAGGATTGTGGTTGCCTGCGGCTCGGGCGCCGCTACTTCCCAAACAGTGGCAAGCAAGGTGCGTTACCTGTTGGCAGAGTGTGGCTATAGCCCAGAAGACGTGCAGGTAGAGGCAGTGCCCATCACAGAGCTTCGAAGCGCCCTGCGCGGAGCCGACGCCTATATCTCTGTAGTGAGCACTGAGACCCCCTCGCGTACCATGCCGGTGTTCAATGGCGTGGCATTTCTGACAGGCATTGGGCAGGCAGAGGAGTTCTCCCAGCTGCGTGCTTTTGTGGAGCGTCGTTTGAATAATCGCTGGTAACAGTCGGCTAACCCTCTTTCAGGATGGCGACTGCGCAGTTGACGCCGTCCACCGCCGCACTCATGATGCCGCCAGCATAGCCCGCACCTTCTCCAATGGGGTAGAGGCCGCGAATCCCAAGGCTTTGGAAGTCTTGGCCTCGGCAGAGGCGTATAGGCGATGAGGAGCGTGACTCCACGCCGGTGAGCACCGCCTCTGGGTCTTTAAAGCAGCGAAGCTTTCTGCCCATAATCGGCAGGGCCTCTCTGAGGGTACAGGTGATGTAGTCAGGCAAAAGTCCGTCGATTGATCCCCAGGTGACTCCTCGAGGATATGTAGGTGCGACAGTGCCTGGGCCCGAGGAGGGGCGCTTCTCTAAAAAGTCGCCCACCAGTTGCGCGGGGGCCTTAAACGCGCCGCCGCCTGCCTCGTAGGCCGCCTGCTCGCAACGACGCTGCAGGGCCACTCCTGCCAATGGATCTTGAGGGTCCAAGTCTTTGGGATAGACATTGACCAGAAGGCCTGCGTTGGCATTGATGCCATCTCTGGCAGCCAGGCTCATGCCATTGGTGACTACGCCAAAGGCCTCGCTGGCAGCGGCTACCACATAGCCGCCAGGGCACATGCAAAAGCTGTAGGCACGCCGTCCGGTGGAGGTTTTGGCCACCATCTTGTAGCTGGCAGGCCCTAAAAGCGGGCTTTGGGCTTCTTTCCCGTACTGGCAAAGGTCCACTTCGCGCTGGAGATGCTCGATGCGCACGCCCATGGAGAAGGTCTTGGGCTCCAGGGGCACCTGAAGCGCTTGGGCCATTTCAAAGACATCCCTGGCTGAGTGCCCGCAAGCTATGATCACTCGACTGGTTTTGATCTCTTCTGGGCGAGGCAGAAGCTCGACATCCTGGGCCTTGGGAGTCTGCGACTGCATTACTCGCGCACCAGCAATCCGACGATGGTCGCCAGCCCCTTCCAAGACCAGTTCCTCCAGCTTGCAGCGGTAACGAACCTGCCCACCCCAGGCTTTGATCTGCTCAATAAGGGTGGATACCACCTGCGGCAGCACGTCGGACCCTATGTGAGGCATAGCGTCAACCAAGATCTCAGGGCTTGCGCCTGCCTCAACGAGTGTTTCCATAATGAGGTCGTGATGGGCCCCATGGGTGCGGGTAGTGAGCTTGCCATCAGAGAAGGTGCCCGCCCCACCCAGCCCAAACTGGATGTTCGAGCGCGTGTTCAGCTGACCGGTCTCATTGAAACAGTCGATGGCTTCGCGGCGGCGCACCACGTCGTCTCCCTGTTCGATAAGGATGGGGGCCAAGCCCTGACGAGCCAGCGTCCACGCGCAAAAAAGCCCCGCACAGCCGGCGCCCACGACCAGGGGGCGATCATCTGGGGCAGCCCCTTTATAGGATGGGAGCTCTTCTGGACTATCCAAGGCGACCTGCACCTGAGGAGCCTTCCTTTGACGAGCAAGCTTGCGCAACAACGCCTGCTCTCCGGATTCTGCTGCCCGCAACGCAAAGCGCACCGTGTAGACAAACTTCACCGAATGGCCCTTGCGCGCATCGATGGAGCGCCGACGGATCTCGATGCCTGCCATCGCATCAGGCGCCAGATGAAGCCTGCGCCGCACTGCTTCCTGCACCACACGGGCCTCCTGGCTTGCCTCAGGAATCGAGCTCACGGGCACGATGACATTGGCAATCTCTAACATGAACGCTCCTTTTGTGTCTGCAAAGCCATGAGTCCGTGACTTCTGAGAAGCCCTTTGCCCTTTGGCAGAGAAACCCGCACCTCGCTACCTGTTCGCGCTTAGTCCTTCTGCGCCAATGCGTGGCCACAGACGAGTCCAGAGAACCAGGCAAAACCCAGATTGTAGCCTCCACAGGCCCCGTCGATGTCCAGCGCCTCGCCAAGCACATAGAGGCCTGGATAGGCGCTTACTTCTAAAGATGGGAGGGTGAGCGCATCTAGGCTCAATCCCCCTCGACTCACCTGGGCAGATTGGACAAAGGCTTTGCCGCTCACGCAAAAGGTGGCAGATTTAACCGCTTCTACTGCGGAAAACAACGTCGCAGCGCCATCGTCATCGATTGCCTGTGGAAGCAGTGCGTGGGCGACAGCAGGGTCTAAGGCGCCGTCCAGATGACGGGGTTGTAGGAGCCCCCGCGCATAAGCAGGGCTGCCACCTGCTCGTGGGTGCATTCTGGCAAAAGGTCGAGCACCACCGAGTCACCCGGAGTTACCAGACGCGAAAGGTTGTACGCCACGATGCCCGAAAGCACCCCCTTTTGAGAGGAGTCCGAGGACCTAAAAAGAACCTCGCCGTATTCGTCAAAAAGCGGTTCTGAACAAGGGCTGTAGGCTCTCACACGAGCCTTGGCCCTATGGCCGTCCAACCGTTGGCACAGCTCTGTCTCGATCTCTACAGGACAAAGCACAGGCTCACAGGGTACCAAAGGCAGATCGAGGCCCTCTATGGCGCTCAAGGTATCTCCACCAGTGGCCAATACGACACGGCGAGCATGAAGGCTGCGCCGTGCCCACCCCTCTGGAGCCAAAGGGTCTTCCCGGAACCGCTCCTGATAGCGCACGCAAAAAACCCTGCTCGCAAGGCTCGACGGCCACCACATCTCGCAGGGTGGCAACCTTTACCGTGGAAGCCTCTAGCTGCGCTAACAGCAGATCTCGTACCGATGCGGCTACCAAGCTGCGGGGATAGAGCCTCCCCTCATGGCTGGTGGACAAAAGCCCTAGCTTGCCAAAGTAATCCTGTACCAGCTCACTGGGCGTGGACTTGGGCCACAGCCTCGCTGCTGCCGAGAAAAACTCTTCCATCCAGGAAGGATGGTTGTAGGCAGAGGATTCCAAGGGCTCATGACAAAAGTTGCAACGACCATTGCCTGTGGCCAGAATGGGCGCGCCTAAGATGGGCTTGGCCTCCATGAGAAGGATGCTTTTCTCGGCAGCCAAAGAAGATGCTTCAAGGGCGCAGAGAAGCCCTGAGGCACCCGCTCCTACGAGAAGCACGTCACAGGAGCTGGGTACCGCTTGGGAAGCGGCGAGTTTTCGCGCCTGAGCTTGGGCAAACTTGCGTTGCTTCTTGGCAGAGCCCTTGGCCATTTAAATCTCCTCGGGGGTGGCGTCGTAGGAATCCGTGGGATCTGCGGGGGTGTGGGGCATGCCTAGGGCATCGGCACGTGCGTTCATAGCCTCGATAGAAGGCACCTGAGCAGGGTTGGTGTCTAGATCGATTACGCGTTGGATCGTGGCAGCCAGATATCCCTCAGGCAGGGATTCTGCGAGCTGGCCAGCGTCGCACGCGGCAGCCAACGCCGGCTCTATGGGCAAGCGATCGAGGGCGGGCACACCGGCCAGCTCTGCGTCGCGCTTCAGGTGGGAAGGACCAAAGATGTCGATGCGGGTGCCATCGGTGGGACAGACCACGTAGGAGAGGTTCTCGGTGATGCCCAACACGCCTACGCCCATCTTGGCAGCCATCTTGACCGCTTTGCCCACGATCATGGAAACCAGGTCTTGGGGGCTGGTCACAATGACCACGCCATCGATAGGCAGCGACTGATAGACCGTGAGAGCCACGTCGCCGGTTCCTGGAGGCATGTCTACAATGAGGTAGTCAATGGGACCCCAGGAAGTGTCGCTCCAAAACTGCTTGAGCGCCCCTGCAAGGACTGGCCCACGCCAAAGGACGGGGTCGTCTTTGCGAGCCAAAAGCAGGTTGGCACTCATGACCTTGACGCCCTCAGTTCCAGGCACAGATGCGATGGAGGGAAAAAAAAGATTTCCCAAAGACATGAGGCGCTCATCATCGAGCCCCATCATGTGCGGCACAGAGGGGCCAGTGATGTCGGCATCCAAGATGCCTACTTTGTAGCCGGCACGCGCAAGCCCGATGGCCAAAGAGCAGCTCACCAGCGATTTTCCTACGCCGCCTTTGCCAGAGACTACACCTATGACATGACCCACCTCGGAGAGGTCGTTGGAATCGAATACCTGAGGCGATTTGGGAGCATCCTTTGAACCCGCATCCCGGGTTTTGCAAGCCATGGGACTCCTTTCGTACTCGCAATCTGACGCCTTTTTAGCTATGGACTGCGAAAAGTAAAAGAACAGTTTTTATGGGTCTCATTCTACCCCTCGAAAAAGGCCCCAAGCAGGTTGGGTAACCTGCTTGGGGCCATAGGAAAGCAAGGGGCAAAAGACTAGAACAGCGCTCCGCCATCCACCGAGAGCACTACACCGGTGACATAACTGGCCTTGTCGCTTGCGAGATAGACGAAAGCATCGGCTACCTCTTGAGGCTCGCCAGGCCGGCCCATGGCGATGCCCATAGAGATGCGCTGAACGACCGCCTCGGGCAATGCTGCCACCATATCAGTGGAAGTGACGCCAGGGGCCACTGCATTAACGCGTACGCCTTGAGGGGCAAGCTCACGTGCCAACGACTTGGTGAGGCCGTTGACTGCAAACTTTGAAGTGGGATAGCCCACACCGGACTTTTGGCCATAAATAGAGACCATGGAGCTGGTGTTAAGAATGACGCCTGTGCCCTTGGGCGCCATGATGCGAGCGGCAGCCTGGCAGCCATTGAACACTGCAGTCACATTGAGGTCCATCGCTCTTTGGAATTCCTCAGGCGTATAGTCTAGAAGGGGAGTGGACTGAGAGATACCTGCATTGTTCACCATGACGTCCAATGTGCCCCAGGTTTCTACCACGCTATTTACCATGGCAGATACCGCTTCGTTGCTGGTGAGGTCTGGCCAATAGCCCAGGACGGGAGCCATGGGATTCTCGGCTTTAATAGCGTCCAGAGCCTTGGTGACCGTCTCTTCGCGAGAGCCGCAAAGGGCCACTTTTGCACCTTCTGCCAAGAAGGATTTCACAATGGAGAGACCGATTCCTCGGGTGCCTCCGGTAACAATGGCTACTTTTCCTTCGAGCAACATAACAATCACTCCTTTTTGAGCTTAAACTGGGTCGCTGGTGCATAAGGATAATGAACCCTTCCAAACCTGTAAATAAAGTAAAGAAATGCTGGAAATACAGAATCCTGAACGATGTAAGAATTAGGACATAAATGAAACCAATGGCCCAAATGCCCAGGTAATGGGCAAAATGTGCAACATTAGTTGTTTGACAGGGGACTCTCAAGTACCTACTATATCTTTAAGACGTAATTCAGGAAACGTAGAGAAACTTGAATTTAGGGGGTGCGTCATGGGTTTTCCAAAACCGCAACAGGCGCAGCTCGATTCCTGCCTGCGCTCTATAGACCGCAGGCAATTCCTCTCAGTATGCACTAAATTGGGTGCTGCACTGGTGGGTACAGCAGCAATGATTCCTCTTTCAGGTTGTATGTCTCCTGTGGAAGCCCTCACGCCTTCACAGGCTTCCTTGCGCGTAGGCGTAGATTGCTTTAACCCTGCCTATGAGATGCTGGTGCACAAGGACGCCCATGGGGCGGTGCCTCTGGAGAACAGCAAGCATTATGCTGCTGGTTTCGATGTGGCTGTTGTCACCTATCTGGCTCATAAACTTGGATGCCGGGCATGTATCTTGGATGTCGACCATGCTGATTTGGCTGAATACCTCAAACGCGGCTATATCGATGTAGCGGTTTCTGCTGTCTACAATGATTCCAATGACACTAGCTTGTCTTTCAGCGATGCTTATGCACCGATAGAGCTGGCTGTGGTGACGCGCGTTGACTCGCCATATGCTCAGGCATCTCAGGTAGAGCAGCTTAGTGGCGCTCTTATGGCTGCTCGCGCAAATACGGATTATGATGCAGCAATTGGAGCGATTCCTGGCGCAGTACATTTGATGCCTTATTCAAAGCGCACCAATGCCTGCGTGAAAGTGCGAGATAAAGAGATCGATGCAACAGTGGTAGATCGTCATGGATTCGAAAACGCTGCAGAACTGTTCCCTGATCTTACCTTGGTCCCTCTGCCCGTTGGATCACTGGACAAGGGGGCTACCCAATGGGTGCGCATGGCAGTGCGCCGAGACGATACGGCCCTTTTGGACGGCATCAACAGTGGACTCGCCTCATTAAGCGAAAGCGATGCGCAAGCAATGTGGAAAGACGCCAAAGAAGCTGTCGGCGGCACTATGCTCGACTCCGAGTAGTACAATTGTTCGGGCCTAACGGTCAGGGAGACAATTCCTATTAGGTTGCGGGGGTTTTGCGAAGCCAACCTGTTTCCCCAGGGAATTTTCTATCTTTGGACCTGTTCCCTATAGTGCTCAAAGCTATAACGGGGCTTTGAGCCGCCCGTACTTTTGAGGAGGCAGCTTCTTGGCATCCGAAGCCATCGTTATCCATGGTGCACGTGAGCACAACCTTCAAAACATAGATATCTCTATTCCGCGCAACCAATTCGCTGTGATCACCGGACTATCTGGTTCAGGTAAGAGCTCTTTGGCCTTCGACACCATCTATGCAGAGGGGCAACGGCGCTATGTAGAAAGTCTTTCGAGTTACGCCAGGCAGTTCTTAGGGCAAATGGACAAGCCCGACGTAGATTCCATCGAGGGACTGTCTCCGGCGGTGTCTATCGACCAGAAAACCACCTCCAAAAACCCGCGTTCCACTGTGGGCACGGTTACAGAGATCTATGATTATCTGCGCTTGCTTTTTGCTCGCATCGGTATTCCTCACTGCCCAGAATGCGGACGGGTGATCGAGCGTCAAACCACAGACCAAGTGGTAGACAAGATTCTTGAAGCAGCTGATGGACGACGCGCCTTTGTGCTTGCCCCGGTGGTCATGGGCCGCAAAGGTGAATACACCAAGCTCTTTTCCGACCTCAAACGAGAGGGCTTCTCCCGTGTGCGCGTAGATGGCCGGGTCTATGAGCTTGAAGAAGAGATACGTCTTGATAAAAAGTACAAGCATGACATCGATGTGGTCGTTGATCGCGTAGTGGTGCGCGAGAGCGCTCGTAGCCGAGTGGCTGAGGCGGTAGAGCAGGCCACCAAGCTTGCAGCCGGCAAAGTAGCCGTCTATGTATTACCTGATCGCCAGGATCCAGAGACCATGCCTGAGCAATTGCTCAACTACTCACTAGCGTTGGCCTGTCCCATCCATGGTCACTCCATAGATGATCTGCAGCCTCGCGACTTCTCATTTAACGCCCCTTATGGCGCTTGTCCAGACTGCGACGGTTTGGGCATGCGTCGTGTGGTGGACGCAGAGGCGCTTATCGAGGATCCGGCCAAATCTGTAGCTGACGGCGTATTTGGCTCCTTCTTCAGCCGCTCCAACTACTATCCGCAGATCTTCAACGCAGTGGTCGCCCATATTGGAGAGGACCCTGCCACTCCCTGGAAGGACTTGCCTGCCAAAGTCAAGCGCGCCTTGTTGGAAGGTCTAGGCACTCGAAAGATCCGCGTGGACTACCGCACCAAAGACGGACGTGACACTCATTGGACCACTACCTTCTCCGGCGTGCGCTCCATTCTTTTCGAGCGCTACCATGAGACAAGCAACGACAACGTCAAGGCACGTTTAGAGAAATACATCCGAGAAGAGCCCTGCTCCACCTGCGGGGGCGCACGCCTTAAGCCAGAGATGCTTGCGGTCACAGTAGGGGATAAATCCATCTGGGACGTATGCCAGATGAGCTGCAAAAACTCTTTGGAGTTCTTCCAAAGCCTCAAGCTCACCGAGCGCCAAGCCTTTATTGGCGAGCGCATTGTTCGCGAGATCGTCGAGCGCCTGCGATTCTTGGTGGATGTGGGACTCGACTATCTCACGCTTTCACGTGCCAGCGCCACCCTCTCTGGCGGTGAAGCTCAGCGTATTCGTCTAGCCACTCAAATCGGTGCAGGCCTTATGGGTGTGCTCTATATTTTGGATGAGCCGTCCATTGGCCTTCATCAAAGGGATAATGATCGACTTATCGGTACCCTTGAGCGTCTGAGAGATCTTGGCAATACCGTTATTGTGGTGGAACATGACGAGGACACTATTCGTGCTGCAGATTACGTGGTCGATATGGGCCCGGGTGCAGGCGAGCTTGGCGGCCATGTGGTATGTGCTGGCACTCCTCAAAAGATCATGGCCTGTCCGGAGTCTCTCACGGGCGCCTACCTTTCAGGGCGAAAGATCATTCCATTGCCCCAAGAGCGTCGCAGTCCCCATAAGGGACAGCTGGTGCTCAAGGGAGCTACTCATCACAATCTCAAGGATATAGACTGCTCCATTGACCTAGGAACTCTCACGGTAGTCACCGGTGTTTCGGGATCGGGCAAATCCTCGCTGGTTACCGATACTCTCGCACCGGCTCTCACCAATGCCGTGCATCGTTCGCAGCGCCCTGTGGGTCCCTATAAATCTCTCACCGGCATTGATCAGATCGATAAGGTCATTGATATCGATCAAGCGCCTATTGGACGAACTCCGCGCTCGAATCCTGCCACCTACATTGGACTTTGGGATGATTTGCGCGCCCTTTTTGCCTCGACTCCTGAGAGCCGCCTTAGGGGCTATTCTCCAGGACGGTTCTCCTTCAACGTGCCTGGTGGCCGTTGCGAAGCCTGCAAGGGCGATGGACAAATCAAGATCGAGATGAATTTCTTACCCGATGTCTATGTGCCTTGCGAGGTGTGTCACGGCAAACGCTATAACCGCGAGACCTTACAGATCACCTATCACGACAAGACTATCAGCGACGTCTTGGATATGTCTGTCACAGAAGCCTTGGCGTTTTTTGGCGCCATCCCTGCCATTAAGAATAAGCTTCAAACCCTTTATGACGTAGGCTTGGGCTATATTCGCCTGGGCCAGCCAGCCACCACTCTCTCTGGTGGCGAGGCTCAGCGTGTCAAGCTGGCCAAAGAGCTTCACAGGCGCCAAACCGGCAAGACTTTCTACATCCTGGATGAGCCCACCACCGGACTCTCCTTCGATGATGTGCGCCAGCTTTTGGATGTACTCCAACGATTGGTGGATGCGGGCAATACGGTGTTGGTGATCGAGCATAACTTGGACGTCATCAAAGTAGCGGATCACATTATCGACTTAGGCCCAGATGGAGGCGACGGCGGCGGCAAGATCATCGCGCAAGGTACCCCAGAAGAGGTGGCAGCGAACCCAGCTTCTGTGACAGGAAAGTTCTTGGCTCCTGTTCTTGAGCGTACTGCTGCGTTTGAAGAGGCGGCTCGGTAGGAGGGTATAGGCTCTAGGCGCATGCCCAGAGCCTTTCCATTCAAACAAGAGGATCAACGCTATGTCTAAGCGATCGCAAAAGATTGATAAGACAAATGCCTGCCGCGAGCTAGATAGGGCCAAGATAGCCTACGAACTCAAAAGCTACGACGATACTCAGATGGCCAATAGGGACTACGGTCTCTCGGTCGCTGAAGCCTTGGGAGAAGACCCAGATTCTGCCTTTAAGACCATTACCTGCAAAAGCTCCAATGGCGATGTAGTGGTGTGCTGCGTCCCTTGCTCCTGTTCTGTTGATCTCAAAAAAGCGGCCTCGGCAGCGGGCGAGAAGCGTTTGGAGCTACTGCCACTTGCAGACTTGGAGGAGGTCACTGGCTATGTTCGTGGAGGGTGCTCTCCTATAGGGATGAAGAAGCCTTTCCCAACTATCATTGATGAGACCGCTCTGCTCTATGACACCATCGAAGTCTCCGCAGGACGTCGAGGGCTTCAAGTGCTCCTCGATCCCCAGCAGCTCGTAGACTTTTTAGGTGCCACAGTGGCAGATATTACCTAGCCTCTCGTCTGACCTATGTGCCAGCTATTTCTATAACGGAGTAAGATCCATGGCCTTCTGGCATCGACTGTCCGCGCATTCAAAAAACTCTGAGTCCCAAGAAGCTCCAGAAGAGAAGCTCCAAGAGACCGCTCAATGGAAGGTGGAAGACCTTGAATTATCAGAGGCTTCCTCAAGCCCCTCCGATATGCAAGTTCCTCTTGAGCCTTTCCGGCCTCTCGATGCACCCGTGGACAGCGAGGGTGGGTCCTTCTCGGTAGCCGAGAAGGACCCTCGTCCCCAACAGGCAACAGCGATGGTGCCTCAGAGTTTGGCTCCAGAGGTGGGTGGGGGAGACCCTGGCTCCACCATGGCTATTTTGGCGGCTTTTGAGCAATCCCGCGCCTCACAAAAAACCGCGGCCACCCCTAGCGCCGATGTCCTGCGTGCTCAACAGAGCCAGCAGATCAATGAAGCGGTGCCCGACCCCTTCGATCCGGGAGTAGCGCTTCCCTATACTCCCTCTGCACCTGCGCCTTCTCCCTATATTCCTAAAATTCCTGATCCCTCAAGCGATCAAATTCAGGAGCGTCGTTTCATCTCGCCGAGTTCTACAGGCGTGTTCATGGCAGCCTATGACAACTCGCGCTCATGGAAGCCCAAAAAGCCCGGTGCCCAGCACTTCTCGGAGAAGGCAGAAAAGTTTGTAGAAGACCTTCGCGATCGCCCAGCCCACGCATCACAGCAGTGGGATGAGCTTCTCGCACAAGAGGCAGCCGAGAAACCCGAGCCAACTCAAACTGTCTCTGGCGCTCACTGGAAAGTGCCAGCGAATGACCAATGGGCAGAATCTGATGGAGAGGCGCTTTCGCTTTCCTTGGAGGGAAGCGAAATGGTGCCGACGTCCGAGGCTCCCTCTGTCATGAATGATGCAAGAGGCGCGGCTGTACTAAACCAAGAAGAACATGTTGAGATAGATCAATCTGTGGGACGAAGTGCGGCCATGATGTCGGTACTCGTTATTGTGAGCCGCATCACCGGTTTTATGCGTACCTGGGCTCAGGCCTATGCGCTGGGGCTTACTGCGGTGGCATCCACCTATACCGTTGCGAACAATCTTCCCAATCAGCTCTATGAGCTGGTGATGGGTGGAATGCTCATCACGGCATTTTTGCCAGTCTACCTATCTGTCAAGCGAAAACTCGGTCGTGAGGGCGCCAATCGCTACGTATCCAACCTCACCAGCCTGGTGTGCATTCTTATGGGTGTGATCACAGTATTGGGCTGGATCTTTGCCTATCAAGTGGTGCTCACCCAGTCCATGGGTGCAGCCGAGGGCTTCGATCATGGCGAAGCTACCATGTTCTTTAGGTTCTTTGCTATCGAGATCGTCCTCTATGCCCTTTCATCTATTATCTCTGGCATCCTTAATGCCGAGCGTCATTATTTCTGGTCTACCGCTGCTCCTATCTTCAACAATTTCATTTGTATGGCATCGTTCTTTGGCTATGCGTGGCTGCTGCCAGCAAACCCTTCGGCAGCGGTAATGGTGCTGGCGCTGGGCAACCCGCTAGGAGTATTGATCCAAGTGGCCATGCAGGTGCCAAGCCTGTATAAGCTAGGCGTTCGCATCCGTCCCTATGTAGACTTCCACGATCCGGCGATCAAAGAGACGCTCTCCATCGGCGTTCCCTCTATTGTGGTTACCATCGTGAGTTTTGTGACCGTGTCGGTGCAGTCCAGCTGTGCGCTGCAGGTCACTCCAGAGGGTTCGGCCGTCATGTACTACGCCAGGCTTTGGTATACGCTGCCCTATGCCATTCTGGCCATTCCCATCACCACCGCCATGTTCACAGAGCTGTCTGAGGCCTACTCTTCCCAGGACATGGAGGGTTTCAAAGCTGGCATTGCTGCAGGCACCAACCGCATCCTGTTCTTCTTGGTACCTTTTATGCTCTACCTCATTGTGTTCTCTCCGGAGCTCATGGTGATCTTGGGAGCGGGCAAGTTTAGCCAGGAGGGCCTTGAGCTCATGGGTTCCTACCTGATAAGCCTCTCTTTGTCATTGCCTCTCTATGGCGTATGCACTTACCTGCAAAAGGTGTGCTCCAGTTACCGCAAGCTTACTATCTTTGCCTGGGCCTCTATCGTGGCAGGCGTTATTCAAGTGCTCATTTGCGTGGTTTTCACCCCGCTTTATGGCATCGACGTGGTAGCGCTCTCTTCTCTGGCCTTCTATATCGCTGTTGACCTTGTTGCCTTTATCCAGTTGCGTGCAGGCTTAGGGCAATTGGGCCTTCGCGCTGTGGTCAAAGCCAGCCTGCATAGTCTTCTGGCAGGAGCCACAGGGGCTCTTGTGGGGTTTGGCATTGTCTGGGTCCTAGGGCTTGTCGGCTTTGGCCCCACCAGCTTCATGCGGTCGGTACTTCTCTGCATAGCAGGGGGAATGCCAGCTCTCCTGGTGACCTATGGCCTTGCACTGATGCTTCGATGGCCAGAAGCTCAATTCCTGAGAGCTCTCACATCACGATTCGGTCGCTAGTACTTCCTCAGGCTCCAGATGTATTTACAAGAGTGAATATGTGACCTCATCGGGCTCCGTTCCATGAACAGAATGTTTCAGGTGCTTTTAAATCTCGATTCTTACTTTTCCATTGAGGACTCTTTCTTTACCATTTGCCCCACATATCAATACGCTCACCGATGCATAGAGGTTTTTCGAAGGAAGGGTGAGCGCGGAAAGAGGGGAATTATGAGCTTTAGCAACATCTCTCGCCGCGGCTTCGTACAGGCAATGGGCGTAGCCGGCGCAGCCGGCGCTGTGGTCCTCACCGGTTGCGGCAATTCCACTGGCGGCTCTGACAACGGCGGCAGCTCTTCCGAGGGCGGCGAGGCCAAGTTCAAGCTGGGCGGCATCGGCCCCATCACCGGCCCTGCTGCCATCTATGGCAACGCCTGCAAGAATGCGGCGCAGATCGCTGTGGACGAGATCAACGCCTCCGACTCCACATTCAAGTTTGACTATCGCTTCGAGGATGACGAGAACAACGCTGAGAAATCCGTCAACGCCTTTAACACCCTGAAGGACTGGGGCATGCAGATGCTCATGGGCACCACCACCACGGCTCCCTGCATCGCTGTCTCCAAGGAGGCTTCCGCCGACAACATCTTCGAGCTCACGCCTTCTGCCTCCTCCACCGACGTCATCGGCGGCCAGCCCGATGCCGACGGCAATGTGGCTGAGCAGCGCAAGCCCAACGTCTTCCAGATGTGCTTCACCGACCCCAACCAGGGCGTCGCCTCTGCTAAGTACATTTCCGAGCAAAAGCTTGGCACCAAGGTGGGCATCATCTACGACAGCTCCGACGCCTACTCCACCGGCATCGACCAGAAATTCCTGTCTGAGGCTAAGAATGTCAGCCTTGAGGTTGTTGCCAACGAGGCCTTCACCGCCGACAGCGCCACCGACTTCTCTGCCCAGCTCAACAGCTGCAAGTCCGCTGGTGCAGACATCCTGTTCCTCCCCATCTACTACACTCCTGCTTCCATCATCCTGAAGCAGGCCAAGGACATGGGCTATACCCCCAAGTTCTTCGGCGTAGACGGCATGGACGGCATCCTCTCCCTCGAAGGATTCGATACCTCTTTGGCGGAGGGCGTCATGCTTCTGACCCCCTTCAACGCCGATGCCTCTGACGAAAAGACCCAGGCATTCGTCAAGGCCTACAAGGAGAAGTTCAACGAGACCCCCAACCAATTTGCCGCCGACGCCTATGACTGCGTCTATGTCCTCCAGGCTGCCCTGGAGAAGGCCGAGTGCACCCCTGACATGAGCGCTTCCGATATCTGCGACAAGCTCGTAGAGGTCTTCACCTCCTCCGACTTCGTCTTCGACGGTCTCACCGGCGAGTCCATCGCTTGGTCTGACACGGGCGAGGCCACCAAGGAGCCCAAGGGCATGGTCATCCAAAACGGCGCCTACGTGGGCATGGAGTAACTCTTACTTTGTAAGGCCTACGTAACATAGTGCCCCCTCTGTGGCGGAGGTCACCTATATTCAGGTGACCTCCGTTCTTTAGAGGACGGTTTCTTGGTACTTTAAAAGGCATACTTTTAAGATATATTTAAGTTTTACTTGCCGAGAAACCCTTTCGCCTCCACCGGCGAGCCTTCCTCTTCTGAGCGGCATCTCACTATCCATAGTTCGGCATGAAGGGAGGATGCATGGAGTTTTTGACCAACCTCATCAACGGCATAAGCTTAGGCAGCGTGTACGCCATTATCGCTTTGGGCTACACCATGGTCTACGGCATTGCGAAGATGCTCAACTTTGCCCACGGCGACGTCATCATGGTTGGTGGCTACATCGCGTTCATGACCCTGTTCTACCTGGGGATGAACCCCCTTATCTGCGTCCTCATCGCCATTTGCGGCTGCACTCTGTTGGGCATTCTTATCGAGCGCGTAGCCTACAAGCCACTGCGCCAGTCCCCAAGCCTTACGGTGCTCATCACCGCCATTGGCGTTTCCTATCTGCTGCAAAACCTGGCGCTGCTCATCTGGGGTTCCAATCCCAAGGTGTTCCCCTCCATTGCCGCAGGTTTGCCGAGCCTTCAGCTCTTCGATGGACAGCTCAATATCTCTGCTGAGACTCTCATTACCATCGGCGCAAGTGTGATCATCATGGTCGTGCTGGGCCTGTTCACCGCCAAAACCAAGATGGGCAAGGCCATGCGCGCCTGCTCTGAGGATCCCGGTGCCGCTCGGCTCATGGGGATCAACGTGGATACCACCATCTCTACCACTTTCGCCATTGGCTCTGGCCTTGCGGCAGTGGCAGGCGTGCTCCTGTGCAGTTCCTATCCCACCCTCATGCCCACCACTGGTGCCATGCCCGGCATCAAGGCTTTTACCGCTGCCGTGTTTGGTGGTATCGGCTCGATTCCCGGTGCCGTGTTAGGCGGCGTGCTTCTCGGCATAATTGAGATCTTCGCCAAGGCCTACATTGGCACGCAGCTGGCTGACGCTGTGGTATTTGCCGTACTCATCATTGTGCTGCTCATCAAGCCTTCGGGCCTTTTGGGCAAGTATGTGCCCGAGAAGGTGTAGGAGGTGGCTATGCAAGCAACGACTGTGACAAAAAGCGCTCCCTCCTTCAAGGACCGTTTGTTGGAGGCTTTCAAGGGGACCTTTGGCACTTACTTTTTGGTGATTGTGGCCTTCCTCATCGTGCAAGGCTTCATTGTCACCGGATCTATGTCCAGCGCTCTTCAAGGCCAGCTGGTGCCCATTTGCGTCTATGTGTGCGCGGCGGTGTCTCTGAACCTAGTGGTGGGCATTTCGGGAGAGCTTTCTTTAGGACATGCGGGCTTTATGTCGGTGGGTGCTTTTACCGGCTGCATCATGGCCTCGATGCTCGCGCCGATTATTCCCAACGATTTTTTGAGGCTTTTGATCTCCATTCTTACCGGCGGCTGTTTTGGCGCCGTGGCAGGGTTTATCGTAGGCGTGCCTGTCATGAGGCTCTCTGGCGACTATCTGGCCATCGTTACCCTTGCCTTTGGCGAGATCATCAAGAACATCTTGAACAACCTCTATGTGGGCTCTGACGCTTCTGGCCTTCATGTGTCCATGAGCTCTGTGCAGGATCTGGGCATGACCAACGGCACCGTCATCATCAACGGCCCTCAGGGTGCAGTGGGCATCTCCAAGCTTTCCACCTTCGTGATGGGCTTCCTGCTTATCATGTTCACCCTTTTTGTGGTCTCCAACCTGGTGCGCAGCCGTTCCGGCCGCGCCATCATGGCCGTGCGCGACAACCGTATCGCGGCAGAGTCAGTGGGCATCAATGTCACCAAATACCGCCTCATGGCCTTTGTGGTCTCCGCAGCCTTGGCGGGCATGGCAGGCACCCTCTATGCCATGAACTTCTCCAGCGTGGTTGCCAGCCGCTTTGACTACAACACCTCCATCCTCATCCTGGTCTACGTGGTGTTGGGCGGCATCGGCAACATTCGCGGATCCATCATCTCGGCCACCATCCTCACCATCCTGCCGGAGTTCTTGCGCTTCATGGCCGACTACCGCATGCTTATCTACGCTGTCGTGCTCATCTGCGTCATGGTGCTCCCCAATGTTCCTGTAGTCCAGCGCTTCATGGAAGCCTTCAAGGCCAAAGTGCCTTGGCTAAGCGACAAGGACGCCTTAGAAGAGCCCGATCTAGCAGAGGAGGGGGGCAACCGTGGCTAAGAACTCTCAAGACAACAAGAAGCTCTCCTCCCGGGCTGCCCAAGGGTCCTATAAGGCACAGGCTGCCAGGTCCCGCGGAGACAAAGTGGAGTCCGCTGCTCCAGCACCTGCCACAGCAAAACAACATACCCGCATGGTGCCCCTGCCGTCAGATGGCATCGTGCCTGAGCGCGACGTCTTTTCCACTCCTGTGCTTGAATGCCGCCACTTAGGCATAGACTTTGGCGGCCTCCATGCCGTAGAAGACTTCAACCTCATTGTGGGAAAGACCGAGATCGCTGGGCTCATTGGACCCAACGGGGCTGGCAAGACCACGGTGTTCAACCTGCTTACCAAGGTCTACCAGCCCACTCGAGGCACCATTCTTTTGGACGGCCAAGACACCGCAGGGATGGGTGTCGCCAAGGTAAACCAGATGGGCATCGCCCGCACTTTCCAAAACATCCGTCTCTTCTCGAGCCTCACAGTGGAAGAGAACGTCACTATCGGCCTGCATAACTCAGTGAAATGCGGCATGTGGAGCGGGATCTTCCGCCTGCCTCGCTATTGGCTCTCCGAGAAGGAGTTCCACGATCGCTCTTTGGAGCTTCTGGACGTCTTTGGCATGGCCGATCTCGCTCATGTCCAGGCAGGAAACCTGCCCTATGGCGCCCAGCGCCGCCTGGAGATCGTGCGCGCCCTCGCCACCGGCCCCAAGCTTTTGCTGTTGGACGAGCCTGCAGCCGGCATGAACCCCAGCGAGACCGCCGAGCTCATGGAGAACATCCGCAAGATCCGCGACGAGTTCAAGATCGCCGTGCTCTTGATCGAGCATGACATGAACCTCGTCATGGGCATCTGCGAAGGCATCGCAGTGCTCAATTTCGGCCGCATCATCGCCAAGGGGACGCCTCAAGAGATCCAGGGTAACCCCCAGGTCATCGAGGCATACCTAGGCACGTCTGCAAAGGAGGCATAAGGCTATGGCACTTTTGGAAGCCGATAAAGTCAACGTCTTCTACGGCAACATCCATGCCATCAAAGATGTTTCCTTTGAGGTAAACGAAGGCGAGATCGTCACTCTCATCGGCGCCAACGGCGCTGGCAAGACCACCACGCTCAACACGGTCTCGGGCCTGCTTAAGCCCCGCAGCGGCGCCATTACCTTCAATGGCGAGAATCTGGCGCATGTGCCTGCTCACCATACGGTAGCCAAAGGCATGGCCCTCTGCCCTGAAGGCCGCCGCGTCTTCCTCAACATGAGCGTGCGCGAGAACTTGGAGATGGGCGCATTTGTGCGCAAAGACAATCAAGTGGGGGAGACCCTCGAGATGGTCTATGAGCGCTTCCCTCGCTTGAAAGAGCGCGAAGGCCAGTCTGCCGGCACCCTTTCCGGCGGCGAGCAGCAGATGCTTGCCATGGGTCGCGCTCTTATGAGTCGTCCTAAGCTCCTCATGCTCGACGAGCCCTCCATGGGCCTTGCCCCAATTCTGGTGGATGAGATCTTCGACATCATCCGCAGCCTTCACCAGTCCGGCACCACCATCCTGCTGGTAGAGCAAAACGCCGCTAAGGCGCTCTCCATCGCCGATCGCGCCTATGTCCTCGAGACGGGCCGCGTCACCATGAGTGGCAACGCAGACGAGCTCGCTCAGGATGACCGCGTGCGCAAGGCCTACCTGGGCGGCTGAGCTCTAAGATTCTGTTTCTTGTGGTGCCTGGCTTTACACCTAGCGCATTTCTTGCCAAGAAACGCGGCCTCAATTCTTGCACACTGCGCCTAGCTGGCAGATTCTCTGCGGGCTAGGCGCTTTGGTAAACAATAGGTCACGGGCTGCAATCCAAGACTTTACTGTGATAAAGTGCTTGCAGACACTTTACTATAGTAAAGCATCGACTCTATCCACGAGTTTTTGGATGTTTGGCTAAAGGAGTCTCTATGATTCACAGCACCCCCCGAGGGTTCCGCGACATACTTCCTCAGGAGGCATTGACTCGCGAAAAGATCGCCGGCCGCGTACGCGAGGTCTTCTCTGCTGCCGGATATCTGCCTGTTGAGACGCCGCTTTTGGAGTCTCGGGAAGTGTTGGAGCGAGCGGGGCGCATAAAAGGCGTGCCCTTTCAACTGATCGACGACGACGACCGCCTGCTCATGCTCAGGCCGGACCTCACACTTCCCATTGCACGCATGGTGGCGAGCCGCTTGAGTGATCCCGCGGGATTTCCGCTGCGTCTGCGCTATCAGGCGCCGGTGGTGCGAGAGCAGCAGTCGCTGAGAGGGGAAGCCCGCCAATTCACTCAGCTGGGCATCGAGCTTGTAGGCGCCCCAGATGGCGAGGCCGAGCAAGAGATGCTCCAGCTTCTAGCCCAGACACTGGATGCTGCAGGAATTAAAGGTTGGACTATCGTATGCGGCTCGGTGCAGCCGTTGCGTGCAGCCCTGGATGTTTCGGGCTTATCGGAAGAGCAAATCCAAGAGGTGCTCTCCCTGGTTCATGAGAGCGACCTGGTGGGCCTAGATGCCTATTTGGATGCCTGTGGGCTTTGTGGGCCAGCTGCTCAGGCTATTCGCGAAATCCCAAGGCTCTCCGGTGGTTCAGAAGTCATAGGCGCTATCGACGCCCTGTTGGAAAAAGCCCAGGTAGAACCCGACCAAAGGGGCACCCAGGAGCTTTCCTGGCTGGTGGGTAGCCTGGATGTCAACGGATCGCCCTGGACGCCTTCCTTCGATTTCTCAATAATCAACTCGTTTGATTATTACACCGGGTTGATCTTCAAGGCCTATGCGCCTGGCTGCTCGGCTTCGGTGGCTTCTGGCGGTCGCTATGACGCCATTCTCTCCAATCTGGACGCCAGGGCTGCTGCCTGTGGGTTCGCGCTCTCGCTAGAGCGGGTGCAGGCCTCCTTGGATGCCGAGAAGGACATCCGCAAGCGCCCCCTGCGTATCGCAGTGCCTAAAGGCTCCCTTTTCGCTCCTACGGTCGAACTGTTAAAACGTGCAGGGCTTCCCACCGAAGAGCTCGATGATCTAGGACGCAAGCTTATCGTCAACGCAGGGGAGGTGGAGTACCTCATCGTGCGTGCCACCGATGCGCCTGCGTTTGTGGCCTATGGCGGCGCTGACTGCGGAATCTGCGGCAACGACTCGCTTTTCGAGGCGAATCTGGACCTTATACAACTGGTGGATCTCAAGGTGGGCGCCTGCCATTTTGTGGTGGCAGAGCCAGCGTCTCGCAAGGGTTTCGCAGAGAAAGCCTTTGCCCGCCGAGGCTCTTATCGGGTGGCCACCAAGTACCCTCGCATCACCCAGGCCTACTATGACTCCATAGGCTGCCCGGTAGATATCGTGGCGCTCCACGGAAACATCGAGCTTGGCCCCATCGTGGGCATGGCCGACCGCATTGTGGACATCACTGCTACAGGCACCACCCTCAAAGAGAACGACTTAGTGGTGGTAGACGACGATGTGATGAACTGCTCTGCCCGTTTCTTCGCGAGCCCCGCGGCCTATCGCAGAAATCCCCAGGTCCGCACGCTGGCAGAGGCCCTCTCTCGCATCTCTTAAAAACTCTCGTCCGCTACCTCGAAGGGAAGGAAATCCAACATGAAGCCGCCCACCATGCGTCAGGTCACCCTGCAAGCGGGCCAGCAACTCACCAAAGCCCAACTCCACAGGTCTGGGGCGCTGCCGGCATCGGTCGTAGAGGCTGCCGAGAAGATTGTGGCCCAAGTGCGCGAAGACGGCGACGCTGCGGTGCGTCGATTCTGTCTCAAATTTGACGGTGCCTGCCCCAAGCAGTTTAGGGTTCCCCAGAGCGTCATCCAAGAGAGCCTGGACCTGGTAGACCCCGCCTTTTTAGAGGCGCTTCACAAGGCTCACCGCCAGCTCACCGGGTTCCACCAGCGCGAAGTGGTGCAGTCTTGGTTTTCCACCCGTCCTGACGGCACCTTGCTGGGAGTGAAGATCTCTCCTTTGGCTTCGGTGGGCGTCTATGTGCCCGGAGGCCGCGCCCAGTATCCTTCTACCGTGCTCATGAACGTAGTGCCCGCCAAGGTCGCCGGTGTCGACCACGTGGTCATGGTAACCCCGCCTCAGCGTGATGGCTCGCTTTCGGCCTATACGCTGGCTGCCGCAGCGGTAGCCGGAGTCGATGAGGTCTATGCCGTAGGAGGCGCCCAGGCCATCGCTGCTTTGGCCTACGGCACCCAAGAGATCCCAGCGGTCTCCAAGATCACCGGCCCCGGCAACGCCTATGTAGCTGCAGCTAAACGCTGCGTGTCCGGCGATGTAGGCATTGATATGATCGCCGGTCCCTCTGAGGTGTGCGTGCTGGCAGATGAGAGCGCCAATCCAGCCATCGTGGCTGCAGACCTCATGGCCCAGGCCGAGCATGATCCTTTGGCTGCCTGCTACTTGGTGACCTGGTCTGCCTCCTTGGCGCAGCAAGTGCAACAGGCGCTGGACCTCTTGGTGCCTCAATCTCCCCGCGCTGAAGTGACTGCTGCCTCTTTGGCAGATCAAGGCCTCATCGTACTTACCGCCAACAAAGAAGATGCAGTGGCTGCCACCAATGCGGTGGCACCCGAGCACCTGGAGCTCCACTGCGCCGATGCCCTCCACCTCGTGGGATCCATCCGCAATGCGGGCGCCATCTTCGTGGGTCCCTGGAGCTCTGAGCCTTTGGGCGACTATGTGGCCGGTCCCAACCACACACTTCCCACCGGAGGCACCGCCGCCTTCTCCAACCCGCTTTCTGTGGATGATTTTGTCACGCGTTCTTCGGTCATCTGCTACAGCCCTGAAGGCATGCTGGCCGATGCCCAAGCCACCCAAACCTTGGCTCAAGGCGAGGGGTTGTGGGCCCATGCTCTCTCGGTAGGCATGCGGCGCCGTGAGCTAGAAGGTGCCGAGAAGGACGCGCCCTCCCTATCCCTGGATTCCATCTGCGCCAACGTCTTTACGGTAGCTTGGCCAGAGCCGCTTCAGGAGCCGGGGCGTCCCGCCCTGGATTTCGATCTGGATGCCACCCTTTAACCGTACATCACTTTCAAAGGAGAGGCTATGGCTCTATCGCCCTGGGTGCAGTCATTGGTAAGAAAAGAAGTGGCTTCGCTGGAACCCTACGATCCTGCCTTCACTCCCTGTGATGTCAATCTGTCTGCCAATGAGAATACCTGGCCGCAGTCAGAAGCATTTAGGCAGGATTTGGATTTGGCCCTGTCTCAGGTTCAGATCCATCGCTATCCAGACCCTTTGGCCCATAATCTCAGAAACTTCCTTGCTCAATGGCTGGGAATGGCTCCAGAAGCCGTCATTGTGGGAAACGGCGGCGACGAGCTGCTCTTCAATCTCTTCCTCGCCTTTGGAGGGCCCGGCAAAACGCTGGTCAACTTGCCGCCCACCTTCTCTGTCTATGAGCTTTACAGCCAGCTGTTAGGCACTCAGGTAGTCAATGTCTGGCGTGATCCTGAAACCTTCACACCGCTTTGGGATCAGACCCTAAACGCGGCTGCCACTGCAGATATTGTAGTGGTGACCTCGCCCAATAATCCTACTGGAGACCTCGCTCCATTGGATAGGATTCGGGAGCTATGCGAATGCTGTCCCGGTGTGGTGATGGTAGACGAGGCTTACGGCGAATTTGCTTCTCCAGATAGCTCGGCGATACCGTTGCTTGAACGCTACCCTCGACTCATGGTGCTCAAAACCCTCTCCAAAGCCTTTGGTCTTGCAGGCGTGCGTCTGGGATATGTAGCGGCTTCTCCTGAGATCATTGACGTCTTTGCAGCCGTCCGCCAGCCCTATTCGGTCAACAGCTTCTCCCAGGCGGCAGCACAAGTAGCTTTGAGCCATAAAGGCGAATTGTTGAAAACGGTGGCCTCTATCTGCCAAGAGCGGGCTTCTCTCGCCCAGCAATTGCGAGCCTTAGGCTGCGAAGTCTGGGACTCCGAGGCCAATTTCTTGATGGTGCGCCTGCGTCATGCGCACCAAATCCGACAGGCGCTCATCGACAGGTATTCCATTTTGGTGCGCGATTTCTCCCACAGCCCCGGACTGAGGGACTGCCTGCGCATCACCGTGGGCACCCCAGAGGAAAACCGGTCTGTGATCAAGGCGTTTCGCGAGCTTTTATCCCAAGGTACGTCCAGCTAAAACCATCTACTATGCCTAAAGACAAAGGAGGTTGTCCATGAGATGCGCCACGCTTTCCCGTGCCACCCAAGAGACCGCCATTACCATCAGCTTGAACCTTGACGGCGCCGGCCAGGTGGATGTGCATACCGGAGTGGGGTTCTTTGACCACATGCTCTCTGCCTTTGGACGTCATGGCCTCTTCGACCTTAAGGTTCAATGCGAAGGAGACCTTGAGGTAGACGCCCATCATACGGTAGAAGACGTGGGCATCGTGCTGGGGGATTGCTTTGCGGCTGCCCTGGGATCCAAGGAATCTGTCACCCGCTTTGCGCAAGCCATGGTCCCCATGGACGAGGCATTGGTGCTCTCTGTGGTGGACATCTCTGGTCGTGGCGAGCTTTTCTGGGACGTGCCCATCCAAGTTCCTCAGGTAGGGAACTTCGACACCCAGCTGGGCCATGAGTTTTTCGCAGGCCTTGCCCGCAATGGCGGCATTACCTTGCACATGCGTGAGATTGCGGGCGAAAACGCCCATCATATCCTTGAAGCCTGTTTCAAGGCTGCAGGCCGGGCATTGCGTTTTGCCTGCGAACTCGATTCGCGAGTAAGCGGCATCCCCTCAACTAAAGGCAGTCTCTGATGACGATTCTTGTGGTCGACTATCACAAAGGTAATATCTCCTCTGTCGTGCGTGGCCTTGAGCGCGCCGGAGCCTTCGCCCATGCCACCGACGACCCGGCTGCCATCGCCAAAGCCTCTGCATTGGTCGTGCCCGGCGTGGGCGCCTTTGCTGATGCCATGGACTATATGACGAGCTCAGGACAGGCCGCAGCCATCGTCGAAGCACTGGAGGCGGGAGCTGCGTTTCTCGGTATTTGCCTAGGGCTTCAGCTCTTGGTGGCAAAAGGCAACGAGAACGCCCAGCATGATCAATGGGTCGAGGGGCTAGGCGCGCTTCCAGGAAGCTGCACGCGCCTGGAATCCTCAAGGCTCAAAGTGCCCCATGTGGGTTGGGACACGTTAGACATCACGCCGCTGGGCCGCCATTGTCCGCTGCTTTCGGGCATCTCTGAGGGCAAACATATGTATTTCACCCATTCTTATGCGCTTGCCTCAGACTTCCCTGCCCAACTTGTGGGCGCCTACACTCACTACGGGCGCAGTTTTGCCTCGGTGGTGTGGGATGGCGGCTCTGTCTTTGGCTGCCAGTTCCATCCTGAGAAAAGCTCCGGCGCAGGGCTTAAGGTGCTTCAAAACTTTGTAGCTCAGGCAGGGGAGGGGTGCTCATGATTCTCTTTCCTGCCATCGACCTCATTGGCGGCAAGGTGGTGCGCCTCAAGCAAGGGAAGCGCTCTGCTATGGATATCTATGGGGATGATCCCCTCGCTCAGGCACAGGCCTTCGCTCAGGCAGGGGCCGCCTGGGTCCATGTGGTGGATCTCTCCCGTGCCTTTGGAGAAGACGAAGAGTCGCTGGCTGCCAACCAGGCCGCCATCACAGCTATCTGCCAGTCTGGGTTGCTTCACGTGGATGCCGGTGGCGGCGTGCGCACCATGGCAGATGTCCAGCGGCTCGCGGAGGCGGGGGTTTCTCGGATAGCCCTTGGCACTCCACTGGTCAAGGATCCTGCCTTTGCAAAGGCAGCCGCTCGAGAATTTGGCGATCTTTTAGTGGCCGATGTGGCCGCAAAGGACGGCCAGGTCCATGTGAACGGCTGGCGCGAAGATGTGGACCTGTCGCTAAACCAATTGGTAGACGAGCTTTGCAGCTGGGGTTACAAGCATTTGGTCTACACCGATATCGCTCGTGACGGCTGCAGTTGCGGCATTGACGCAAGGGCCTACGAGATGCTCGCGTCAAGATGCGGCTTTCCGGTGGTGGCTTCGGGAGGCATTGCCTCTCTGGAAGACATCCAAGCGCTCTGTGCCATGGGCGACGAGGTCATTGAAGGCATTATCGTGGGCCGTGCGCTCTATGAGGGTCAGGTAGACCTTAAGGAAGCTCTCGAGCTGGTACAGCCTGCTACTCAAACGTTGGAGGCCGGATGTTAGCTAAACGTGTGATTCCTTGCCTTGACGTCAAGGCAGGACGCGTGGTCAAAGGGGTGAACTTTGTCTCACTGGTGGACGCCGGCGATCCGGTAGAGCTAGCTGGCGCCTATGACCTAGAAGGCGCCGACGAGGTAATCTTTTTGGACATCACTGCCACCAGCGACGAACGCGCCACCACTATCGACATGGCTTCTCGCGCAAGCGAGCAGCTGCGCATCCCCTATACGGTAGGCGGCGGCTTTCGCGACCTGGAGTCCATGCGTACCATGGTGGCCGTAGGCGCCGACAAGGTTTCTGTGAACTCGGCAGCAGTGAAGAACCCTGAGCTTATCTCTGTGGCCGCCCGGGCGTTTGGCAGCCAAGCGGTGGTTGTGGCCATCGATGCCAAGCAAACGGGTCCCAATAACTGGGAAGTCTATACGGCTGGCGGCCGTACTCCCACTGGCATAGATGCAGTCGCTTGGGCCCAGGAGGCCGCTCGCCGAGGCGCTGGCGAGATCCTTCTTACCTCCATGGACCGAGACGGCACCAAAAGCGGCTTCGATATCCCCCTCACCCGCGCCGTAGCTCGGGCAGTACCTATACCGGTCATCGCTTCGGGCGGCGTGGGAACGCTGGAACACTTCGCTGAGGGCATCCTCGACGGCGAAGCCGACGCCGTCCTTGCCGCCTCCGTCTTCCACTTTGGCACCTTCTCTATCCGCCAAGTCAAAGAGTACATGGCTTCCCAAGGCATCCCCGTGCGCCTCGATTTTTTAATGCTTGCCGAGAAACCTACACCCCCACCGCAAGGAGTCTTCCTGTGACTAGTTATGCAGGCGAAACCTGTGAACCCACACCTCTTGAGGCCGTCACGCTCAAACTGGATGAGCATGGACTCATACCTGCAGTAGTGCAGCAATCGGATACCCATGAAGTGCTTATGGTGGCTTGGATGAGTGAGGAGTCGCTGAAGCTCACCTTAGAGACGGGCACAACCTGGTTTTGGTCCAGGTCGCGCCATGAGCTTTGGAACAAGGGCGCCACCAGCGGAAACATTCAAACCGTAAGATCTTTGCTCATAGATTGCGACAACGACACCTTGCTGGTGGAAGTGGATTCTCCGGGTCCCGCATGCCACACTGGGCATCGATCTTGTTTCTTCAGGGAGCTGGCTCCCGATGCCGCTATAGCTGCAGAAGAGGCCCCACAGCAAGGAGACGTCCAGAGGCCCTGAGGCATGGCCTTCTCGGCAGTAGAAGCAGCGCAGCATCGCATATGGCAAGAGGACATCGAAGTGTTTGGAGGAGCTCCATGGGAGAGCGCACATTGCATGTGGAAGCTGGCGATTTGGGCGCGACGCTGGAATCGCTCGCAGCCACTATCCACGGTCGATGGGGCCATGACCCACATGAGAGCTACACTGCGCTGCTGCTTACAAGTCCTGAAGACAAGCGGCTCAAAAAGGTAGCAGAAGAGGCTGTCGAGGTAGTCATGGCAGCCAAGGATCACGACCATGACCATGTGCGCTATGAGGCAGCCGATCTCATTTATCACTTGATGGTGGTGCTCGAGGCAGAGGGCGTGAATTTGAACGAGCTTGCAGGAGAGCTAAACGCCCGTATGGGCTAACCGGAACCTCCGGGTTACCCGTTTCAGTCGTGAGCCCTGCAGAGCTACAGAGCTATAGAGCTACAGAGCTACAGAGCGCCAGCCTTCTGTGGAAGGCACTTCTTGGAATCGATAGCCTAGATCCCAGGCAACCCCGTGTGCCTCGGTGAGATCGGCGCCCACGTCTCGTGCTCTATGGGCATCGCTGCCAAACGTGACGGGCACTTGGGCATCAGAGAAATGCTTGAGCAGGGGAGTGTCTGGATAAAGGCGTTTCCCACCTTTACGCAAGAGCGCTGTGGAAACCTCGACGCGGCGATGAGTGTCATGGGCGCATTCGGCCATAGTCTTATAAAGTGGCTCCAAGTCTATGGAAGGTGCATAACCTTCATGCCAGAAGCGGGCAGGCAAGTCTGGGTGCGCCATGGTGTCAAAATCAGCAGTGCTTTCGCAAGCGGCACACCAAGCTTCTACGTAGCGCTGCCACACAGTGTCGGGGCCCTCATCTTCCCAAAACGAGAGGTCCTCAGGATCATCTATGGGGCGACCATCCACCCAGTGAACCGAGCCTAAGCGTATCTGCACTTCCTTGCTCCAACGCTCTATAAGCGGTTCGCAGCCTTCGTACCAATCGCATTCGGCACCCCAGAGCACAGGAATAGAAACACGGGCAGCAGCCTCCGTAATTTCCTGCCGCCAGAGGGGGAGGTCTTTCTCGGCAACGGAGCACTCAGCTCGAGGATCTAGCCACACAGGCAGAGTAAGGTGATCGGTGATGCATAGAAGATCGAGGCCCGCTCGTTCAGCGACTTCCACCATGGCTTGGGGGCTATCGGCGCCATCGGAAAAGTAGGTGTGCGAATGGGTGTCTACCAACATAGTGAATCCTTTTAAAAGCTTGCACACTGCCTTTGAACTACGAACGCTCAATGAGAGTTTAGCAATGCTCGGTGGCAAATAATCTTTTAGGCTACTTTTACTTGTACACTAAGAAGGGGTCAAGCTGCCGTTGGCGGAATAACGGGCACCGCTGGTGCACTACAGCTACCATTCAGCGAAATGAAATGAAATCAGGGTTGCCTAATATCTACGCAATGTTATAGGGATAAGATAATATTATGATATCCATAAAACTAGTTACGCATAGAGATACTTCGATACAGTAGAACTTACGGAATAGTGTCTAAAAATCCCTAAAATGTACCAATGTAAGGATTGGAAATAGACAACCGTTCACGGAATAGTTACAAAGCCCACTTGCATCGGATATGAAGAATATTTTGATGCCCCTTTATCAAAACCAAACATGTCTAAATCCACAGGTAAGACGCCTATTTAGCCCCTATAGATATACCTTTTTCCGTCTGTCGAGCATCTCCTAGAGCTGGTGTACAACTCGCTGCCGTTTGCGGAGAATCATATCAGCTGCGAAGTGGATCTTTCAGTTAACCCTTAGGATTAAACGCAGTTGTAAGCGCGAGGAGAACCTCGCAACGGGCAGACAGGAGAATGCAATGTTTAAGAAGGGCATGCCTCGTCGTACTTTCGTCGGCCTCTCCGGCGCCGCCGCTGCTGTGGCGGGCCTGGGTCTTGTAGGCTGCGGCGGCACTGACGACAGCTCCACCTCTACTGAGGGCGGCAGCGATCCCAACGCTACCCTCACTGCTGGTCTTGCGTACCAGAACCAGGGCAACCTGGATCCTCTGTCCACCTCCAGCGCCACTGGCATGGCCGCCAACTGGTGCGTGGCCGAGGGCTTCTTCGAGTTCGACTACGCCAAGATGGAGGCGTACAAGGCTTTGGCGGCAGAGGACGAGCTCACCAAGGTTTCTGACACCGAGTACACCGTAAAGCTGCGCAAGGACGCCAAGTTCTCCGACGGCACCGCGGTTACCCCCGACGACGTCATCAAGTCCTGGCAGCGTGCCGCTGGCAAGGACGAGGAGTACGCCGGCAACATCTACGTGCCCATGCTCTCCTTCATCGAGAACGTCGAGGCCGACGGCGAGGATGGCGTGAAGTTCACCCTTAACGTCGCCTTCGACCCCGAGATCATGAAGAAGCGCCTCTGCATCATCAAGGTGTGCCCCGCCTCTATGTCCAAGGACGATCTTACCAAGCTCCCCATTGGCACCGGTCCTTGGAAGTATGATTCCTCTGATCCTCAGTCCATCAAGCTCTCTGTGAACGAGAACTACAACGGCGATCGTCCCGCCTCCAACCCTGTCGAGTTCTCCGTCCTTGTGGACAACGATCCCCGTGTGACTGCCATGACCGAGGGCACCACCATGATTTGCGAGGCCGTCCCCGCCGATCAGATCGACAACTTCAAGAACCAGGGCATCACCGTCGACGAGGTCCAGGGCTTCAACCTTCCCTTCTTCATGTTCAACACCAAGAAGAAGCCCTTCGATGACTACCGCGTGCGCCAGGCCTTCTTCTATGCCGTTGACACCGAGAAGCTCATTGAGAACGCCCTCTCCGGCCTTGCCAAGCCTGCCACCTGCTATCTGCCTGAGAATTTCCCCGGCTACCACAAGGCTTCCACTGTCTACACCTACGACGTAGACAAGGCCAAGAGCCTGCTGGACGAGGCTGGCGCCGCAGGCACCTCCCTGACCCTCCAGACCACCGACACCGCTTGGATCAAGGACATCGCCGCCCAGATCCAGCAGGATCTCCAAGCCGTTGGCCTGAATGTCGAGCTCAACTCTCAGAAGAGCTCCGACCTCTACGCCAACCAGGCAACCCCCGATGCCTCCGGCGTATGCCCCTACGACGTAGTGCTCGCCTCCGGCGACCCCTCCGTCTTTGGCAACGACCCCGACCTGCTCATGAGCTGGTTCTACGGCGACGGCATCTGGACCCAGTCTCGTTACGGCTGGCAAGAGGATCCCAAGTGCCAGGAGCTTCAGGCCCTCATGGCCAAGGCCGTTACCCAGTCTGGCTCCGAGCAGCAGGATACCTGGAACCAATGCTTCGACCTCATCGCCGAGCAGGTGCCCCTGTATCCTTTACTCCACCGTGTGACCCCCACTGGCGTCTGGGCAGACAAGATCGACGGCTTCCAGGCCATTGGCTGCACCGGTGTCGACCTCGTGGGCTGCAAGGCCAAGTAACTCTTTTCCCGTGAACCCAGCTTGCCGCTTTTGAAGCTGGCCGTGGAAAGAAGCGTGACCCCGTGGGCGCGGGGAGGCGTCTCTTCCATGCCTCCCCGCGCTCCTTCCTTGTCGATAGTATCCATCAAATACCGAATTAACAGAAAGGAGAGAACAGCGTGAATAACCTAATCAGGCTTATTGGACGCCGCCTTATCGCTCTGCCGATCATGGTTTTAGGTGTAACCTTCCTGGTGTTCTTCGTGATGTCCTTCTCTCCCGTTGACCCGGCCTATGGTGCGCTTGGCGAAGGCGCCACCCAGGAAGCCGTCCAACTTTACCGAGAAAAGCATGGTCTTGATCAACCGTGGATCGTACAGTACGGCGATTTTCTCGGCGGTATGTTTCAGGGCAATCTGGGCGAGTACGGTGTGAATGCCGCTTCAGTAGCTGAGCGTGTTTCTAAAGCGTTCCCTGTCACCATGCAGCTCACGTTCTTTGGCCTCATTATTGGTGTCGTCATCGCGTTCATCCTTGGTGTGGTAGCAGCAGTCTATAGAGACAAATGGCCAGACCAGGTCATTCGTATCTTCTCCATCGCATGCATTGCCACGCCCTCCTTCTGGCTCGCAGTACTTTTGATCCTGGTGTTCTCTATTAATCTCAAGCTGCTGCCTGCATCTGGCGTTCTTCCCCGCTGTTTACCGGTGGCTGGTGGGCTCGCATGCTTCTGCCCGCTCTGGCACTTTCAGTGCCTCTGGCGGGTCAGCTCACCCGTGTGATCCGTACTTCTATGGCTGAGGAACTGGATCGCGACTATGTGCGCACCGCTATTGGCGCAGGCGTTCCCCGCGGCACCGTTATTGTGAAGAACGTGCTGCGCAATGCCATGATCACCCCGGTTACTGTCCTGGGCCTGCGCATTGGCTACCTCATGGGCGGCGCTGTGGTAATTGAGGTCATCTTCAACCTCCCCGGCATGGGTATGGCTATTCTCGACGGTGTTTCCTCGAACTTCCCCACACTGGTACAAGGCGTCACCCTGGTGGTTGCATTGGCCTTCATAGTGATCAACATCGTGGTAGACATGCTCTACATCCTTATCAACCCTCGAATCAGGAGCGTGTAGCATGGCAGAGACCGTACAGCGCCGCTCTGGCATAGCTCGTCGCTGGGCTGCTATGAGCATTGGCTCCAGGATCTCCATTGTCGTGCTCATCCTGGTTGCTTTCATCGCCTTGTTCGCAAACTTCCTGGCACCTCACGATCCCTTTGAGATCTTTAAGGCTCGCCAGGCTCCTAACGGCGAGTTCCTTTTTGGTACTGACGAGAAGGGTCGTGACATCCTCTCTCGTATGATGTTTGGTGCCCGTTACTCGTTGGCCATCGGCTTTGGTGCTACCACATTGGCTTTTGTGGCTGGTTGCATCATTGGTTCTGTGGCCGCCGTGAGTCGCAAGTGGATCTCTGAGGTCATCATGCGAATCATGGACATCATCATGGCTTTCCCTGGCATCGCTTTGGCTGCCGTGTTCGTGTCCGTCTTCGGTAATTCCGTTCCCTCCATCGTTTTGGCCATCGGCTTCATCTACATCCCCCAGGTAACGCGTATTGTGCGTGCAAACGTGGTTGCCGAGTATGGCGAGGACTATGTGCGTGCGGTAGTGGTCTCCGGCGCCAAAGCCCCTTGGATCCTGCTCAAGCACGTCATGCGTAATTGCATCGCCCCCATCTTGGTCTACGTCATCGTGCTGGTAGCCGACGCCATCATCCTGGAGGCTTCGCTGTCCTTCATCTCCGCCGGCATTCAAGAGCCCACCCCCACTTGGGGCAACATCCTCTCTGACGCTCGCTCTGGCGTGTTGGCCGGCCGTTGGTGGCAGGCGCTCTTCCCCGGCTTGGCAATCATGATCACGGTCCTTTGCCTGAACATCTTCTCCGAAGGCATCACCGATGCCATGGTGGCCGCCCCCAATGCCCCCATCGAGGACGATGGCAAGCATGCCCGCAAGCAGGACCGCTTGCTGTTTGACCCTGTCCGTGCTTATGAGGAGCAGAAGGCTTCCTTGGACGCCTCGCTCAGCGCACTGGCTAAGGTAGAGGCCGAGCGTCACGACCGCCATGAGCCCGATAACTCTGTGGCGCCCATCCTTGAGGTAAAGAACTTCTGCATCAAGTTCCCTCGCCACGGTGACGTGAACGTGGTTGACCACGTGAACTACGCCGTACGCCCTGGCCAAACCATGGGCCTGGTAGGCGAGTCCGGCTGCGGCAAGTCCATCACCGCCCTCACCATCATGGGCCTTATTGACTCGCGCGCCCAGATCTCCGGTGAGATTCTTTACCAGGGCAAGAACCTGCTTGAAATGTCCGATCAGCAACGCAATGACCTTCGTGGCCATGAAATTGCCATGATCTATCAGGACGCCCTCTCAGCCCTGAACCCCTCCATGCTCATCAAGAATCAGATGAAGCAGCTCACTGATCGCGGCGGCACCCGTTCTGCCGAGGAACTCCTGGAACTTGTAGGCCTGGATCCTGCCCGTACCCTTGAGAGCTATCCGCACGAGCTCTCCGGTGGCCAGCGCCAGCGTGTCCTCATCGCAATGGCGCTCACCCGCGATCCCAAGGTGATCATTGCCGACGAGCCCACCACCGCTCTTGACGTGACGGTACAAAAGCAAGTCATCAAGCTTCTGAACGACCTTCAAGCCAAGCTCGGCTTCGCCATGATTTTCGTCTCTCACGACCTCGCGCTGGTGGCTGAAGTGGCCAACTACATCACCGTCATGTATGCCGGTCAGGTGGTAGAGCAGGCTCCCACCATCGAGCTGCTCATGCACCCCACTCACGAGTACACCCGCGGCCTTCTGGGCGCCGTGCTCTCCATCGAAGGTGGCGCCGGCCGCCTGCACCAGGTACCCGGCACAGTTCCCAGCCCCAAAGACTTCAACGACGGCGATCGCTTCGCTCCTCGTTCGAGTCATCCCACAGTGGGCCTCAACGTGCACCCTGTCCTCAAGAAGATCCCCGGCACCGAGCACTATGTCGCCGAGCTGCCTGATGAGGAGCTCGCCAAGAACGGACTCACTACTCGTGTCGTCGCCTATAGCGAGACCGAGACTGTAGTAACCACTGCTGAGCCTGCCAAGAAGGGAGATGCCTAACCCATGAGCGACACCACGACTCAAACTCCCACCGCGGTAAACGACGGGACTATCGACGGCGTCCAGCCCATCATCTTCCTTGACGACGTGAAGGTGACTTTCAAGACTCGTACCGGCTCCCTGCTCCACCCCAACCTGGTGCATGCGGTGAAGGGTGTTACCATGCGCGTCATGCCTGGTAAAACTTTAGGCATCGTAGGCGAGTCCGGCTGCGGCAAGTCCACCACCGCCAACGTGATGTGCGGCCTTCAGCCCCCCACTTCCGGCAAGGTCTTCTTCAAGGGCAAAGACGTCACCAAGCGTACGGCTGCCGATCGCAAGCACATCGGTTCGGTGCTGTCCGTGGTCTTTCAAGACCCAGCCACCGCGCTCAACGCCCGCATGTCTGTGCACGACCAGCTTCTGGATCCCATGTTGGTGCACAAGGTGGGCGACCCCGACTCCCGCGAGGATCGAATCCGCGAGCTCATTGGTCTTGTCGGCCTTCCTTCTTCTGCTTTGGATGCCCTGCCCGGACAGCTCTCCGGCGGTCAACGCCAGCGTGTGGCCATTGCCCGCGCGCTGTCCATCGGCCCTGACTGCATCATCGCCGACGAGCCCACCTCGGCCCTCGACGTGTCGGTGCGTGCCCAGATCTTGAATCTGCTTACCGACCTCAAGCACGAGCTGGGTTTGGCTATGGTCTTCATTAGCCATGACATCCAAACTGTGCGCTACATCTCTGATGAGATCTGCGTCATGAATGGCGGCACCGTGGTAGAGCATGGCAATGCCAAGCAGATCTTCGAGGATCCCAAGGATCCCTATACCAAGCTTCTATTGGGAGCAGCTCCTTCGCTGCTCCACCCCAAGATCTAGGAGTTAGGCTAAGATCTCGGTTTCCTAAGGCCTGGGGCCTCACCAGGCTCCAGGCCTTGTTATTCGCATTTGCGCCCATAAGTGGCGCGCCAGACATGAAGGGAGCTCGTTATATGAGCTCGGATTTCAAGATCTCCGGTGTTGTTCCTCCCGTAGTCGTCCCCATGGCAGAGGACGGCTCCATTGACCGCGAGGCCTATGAGAAGCACCTCAACCGCATGATCGATGCCGGTATTGACGGCCTTTTCTTCCTGGGCTCCTCTGGCGAGGTAGCCTTCTCTACCGACGAGCGTCGCCGTGAGATCATCGAGATCGGCATGGAGATCAACCAGGGGCGCCTGCCGGTTCTCGCTGGCTGCATCGATATGCAGACCAACCGTGTAATCGAACACGCACGTGCTATGGAGCAGCTGGGTGTTGACGCCATCGTCGCCACCGCGCCTTTCTATGCCATTCCCGGCCCCGGCGTGATTGCCAATCACTTTCGCGCCATTCATGAGGCGGTAGACCTCCCGCTCTTTGCCTACGACATCCCTGTATGCGTCAATACCAAGCTGGGTTGGCAAGAGCTGGCTATGCTTGGCGCCGAGGGTACGCTGGCCGGTGTTAAGGATTCTTCGGGTGATGACGTGTCATTCCGTTTCTTGGTCCGCGAAAACGACCGCAACGGCCACCCCATGAGCCTGCTTACTGGCCATGAGGTAGTGGTTGACGGCGCATATCTGGCTGGTGCCGATGGTTCTGTGCCCGGCCTTGCCAATATCGATCCTGTCTCCTATGTCAAGATGTGGAAGGCCTATCAGGCTGGTGACTGGGCACAGGTCAAGGCCATTCAGGACTACCTGGCAGACCTTATGCTCATCACCCAGGTCACTGTTGGCGTTGGTGGCTATGGCGCAGGTGTTGGCGCCTTTAAGACCGCTCTTAAAGAAATGGGCATCTTTAACACCAACCGCATGCCTTCCCCTGTGGATGCTCTCGAGGGCGAGAATGTCGAGGCTATTCACTCTGTGCTGGTAGATGCCGGTTTGATCTAGCAATCAATGGCAAGGGGAGAGGTGGCAAAACTCCGCCCCTCTCCCTTTGTCGTACGTATAGGAAGAGGGAGGTCCCATGGACCCTACCCGTGTAGTTGCGGTAGACATTGGCGGCACTAAAATCGCTACGGGCATCGTCACCTTTGATGGTGATTCCTTCCCTGAAGTTTCCTCTGTAGAAAAGATTCCCACCGATCCCTTACGCGGCGGTACGAGTGTGCTCCATGATGTGATCCGCTCTATCAAAGCAGCCATTGAACGTGCCGAAGGACCTGTTGCAGGCGTTGGCATCTCTACCGGTGGTGTGGTGAATCCCAAAACCGGCGATATCACCTATGCCAACGAGATGATGCCAGGTTGGTCTGGCACCAAATTAGGGTCTGAAGTCGCTTCTGCCACGGGCCTTTCTTGTCGTGTGCTCAACGACGTGCATGCCCATGCGCTGGGCGAAGCTCGGTGGGGCGGCGGCAAAGGCATGTCTTCTGTATTGGTGGTGGCCATTGGCACTGGAATCTCCGGCGCCATTGTCGACAACGGGAAACTGCGCCTTGGCGTTCACGATATGGCCGGCAATATTGGCCATATGGCCTGTGAGGAAGCCGCAGGCATCCCCTGTACCTGTGGAGCCACTGGCCATCTAGAGTCCATTGCCGCAGGTCCGGCTATTGTCGAAGAATATATACGTCTCTCCGGCAATGACAAAGACGCCCAGGGCAACCCTATTGGCGGTGCTGCCATATCTCAGATGGCTGAGTCTGGAGATCAGGCTGCTATTGCTGCCGAGGAAAGAAGCGGCCTTGGCTTGGGCGGCGTACTTGCTTCCGCGGCAAATTTGATCGACCCGGAAGCCATTATTCTCTCTGGCTCTGTGGTCGAATGCGGTCCTGTATGGCATAACGCACTTGCCCGTGGCTACGCATCGCGTGTGATGGAGCCTGTGCGCGATCTTCCTATCGAGTGCGGAGCTCTTGGTAATGATGCGCCCCTCTTAGGAGCCGCAGAACACTTCATTGATGACGGCTACGAGAAGTAAGTCCTTTGTGACATCTCGCTTCTCTTTTGCCTGCCGAGGACTTCGTTAATCCTCCTGTCTTATCGGAGTCCTCGGTCTCTTTGGTTGACATTTCGCTCTCAGCCTCATATTCACAAGCTCTGGTATGAGAGCAGCAGATGTCTCTTGCTATCTTTCGCCCCTACTGCAACTCGCGTGTAACGCGAGGGGATGGAGCTCCCCATGTCAGTTCATCCACTGGTGCAATCGCTAAAAGGCACCCTTATCGTTTCCGTCCAGGCCTATCCCGGTGAGCCTCTCCGTCATCCTGAGACTATGGCCCAAATTTCTCGTGCATGTGAGCTAGGAGGCGCCTCCGCTATTCGCTGCCAAGGCCTCTCAGACATCTCTGCCATCAAGGGCCGCGTAGAGATTCCCGTCATCGGTCTTTGGAAGGAAGGCCACGAAGGCGTCTACATCACCCCTACACTGCGCCATGCGCGGGCATGCTCTATGGCAGGTGCTGACATAGTTGCTCTTGACGCAACGGACAGGCCTCGACCTGATGGCCTCACATTCGAAGAGACTGTAACCGCTCTCAAAAAAGACGGCGTGCTGCTCATGGCCGACTGCTCTTCCATTGAAGACATTCGTCGGGGCTTCGCTGCTGGATGCGATATCTGCTCCACGACGCTCTCTCATGCCGGTGCAGCCATTGACCAGGCGGCCACTCAGGGTCCCAACCTTGGGCTTCTTCGCCAAGCCTCTGAAGAATTCCCTGGCAAACCAGTGATTTGCGAGGGCAGCGTTCATTGCCCCCAAGATGCCAAAGACGCCATCGACGCAGGTGCCTGGGCAGTAGTCGTTGGCACCGCTATCACACACCCTACCTCTCTTACCAGCTGGTTCTGTGATGCAGTGCGATAGTTGCGGTGCCAGTTAAGCCTATTGATAAGACCTGCTTGAATAATACGATTTTCATCCATCCAGTGAATGGCCTCATCCCATAGACGAATGAGGCCATTTTCATTACCAGACACAACTTAAAGATTCACATTTTGGAGAACTTGACCCCCAGAAGCTTACGCTTGGAATCTTTAGGTGCTGAAGTGGTTCCACAAAAAGGAATAGCCCCGTCCTCCTCTGAGAAATAGCGCACCTGAAGACCTTCTACATGAAGGCCCTCTTCTCCTATAGGGAGATCTTTGATATAAGAGGTCGGTATAAAACGATCGAGAAGAGCCTCTGCCCAATCCCTGCGAAGCCTGCGACTTGCCCCATGCAAGTCGCAAAGAGTGGTATAGACATCGATCTCTTCGTCTGAAGGTTCATAGCCGTAGAGCTTAAAGTAGCTATCTCGCGCCCAATTCTCAAAAAGCGATCGCAAGAGGGGAGGCATAAAGCATATTTTGCTAAAGCTGGAGATAGAATAAGTTACAGCTCCCATAGATGGCTCCATCCTCCAGGCAAGTCTAGAAGATAAGTGATAAACCGCATCCCATCTCTATGATAATCATCGATATGTTCTTGGCTGAGAAGAACCTTAAACTTAAATCCTCTCTAAATAAAAATTCATAAATCAAATTATGCCACTCCAAATGAGTATGAGGGTTTCAAATCAACTTTCCTCTGTCTCTTCAGGAGAGGCAGGCAGCGATTCTCTCTTGCCAACAGGTGCATTCAGCATCTTCGAGGCCAAAGGAGCATTTCCACGATAGATTGGTGGAATCCAAGTCCAGGCCGTATCTGTTCGAGGGTCCAGCTCGGGAAGATAAGCCCATAGCCTCTGTGGCATAAACTGCTGTCGAAGATCATAGCCTCGCTGCATTTTTGTCCTATGAGGCAATGTCACCGCATCATAAAAGCCTTTCCAGAGTGCACGGACATAGGGTTCGTCTTGAGCCAATAATGCGGTTTGAGAGGCTAGCAGCTCTGCCTCAAGGGGATCAAGCTTCATGATTCCCAAATGATGGTCTCCATAGAGAGCAGCAGATCCATGAACTGGATCCAATAGGCAGAATCTCTCTTCACCCATCCTTCGCTTGAAATAGCCTGCGGCCAGAGGCACCACGTCTGCCTTTGGCCGGAATTGGGCAAAAAACGAACCATCTGCTAGCCGTGAGAACCTCACAAACTGACGAAGATGTTCTGCCTCTGAAGAGGTGCTTGTGGCCAACGCCTCTGCCTCGGCGATCAGAGGGTCTGCCCCATGGGTTCCGATCTTTTTTCCAAAAGTAAAGCCACATCGCACATAACGATGCAAGATTTCTGGCATAGAAGGATTTTGTACCTGGGCTGCTATATAGGTCACCATGGTCTTTGGGTCGCGCACATATTGTGCATCCCTTTGGCTCCAAAAGTGGCCCTGATGAACCCTTCAAACACGTACGTCGCCAAAGTCGCATCACAAGGCGCAGAGAGATAGACCTCATCCAGTCTAGCTTGTCCGGTTGTAGGGACGATAAGGCGAGCGCATTCCTCAGGAACACGGGCTAGATAGAGCGCTCCCACTGCTGTAAGCATCCCTTCTGCAGAAGGGATGCAGCCTAGACAAAGACGCTGCCCTTGAATAGCGAGCTTTTGAAGTGAGCCCACAAATTTGCAGGTTTCCGACTCGAGGGTATTCAGGATCTCAGAAGAGCGAGAGCTGGCCTTGGAGGTTTCGTTGAGTGCGGTTATAGGAAGAGGCAGCGGCATCTTGAATCACCAACTCTCTTATTTGTTCTGGATGAGCAGGGCTTTGTGGATCGCGTTGCCCGCCACAGGTGAGAAAATGGCACGCCCTGCGCATGGTGAGTTTGAGCCTTTTCAAATCATCAAAGGTAAGCTGATGGCTTTTACGAGCACGCAATATCTTCCTAACGCCGACAGGCCCTATGCCCGGAACTCTCAGAAGGTCGCCTTTTGAGGCAGTATTCACCTCTATGGGGAACTGCTCCATGTGGGTCAGTGCCCAAGCCAACTTTGGATCGACTTCCAAATCCAAAAAAGGTGCTTCTGGGCTCACCAGCTCGTCAGCATCAAAGCCATAAAAACGCATGAGCCAATCTGCTTGGTATAGCCGGTGCTCTCTACGAAGGGGAACCGGAGTTTCTGGATGGGGGAGGCGCGAATCCTCGATTACCGGCATATAGGCCGAGAAAAACACTCTTTTCAACCCGTATGTTTTATAGAGGGAGCTTGAGAGCTTCAATATGTGATTGTCGTCTTCCGGAGAGGCCCCCACGATTAATTGCGTCGCCTGTCCTGCGGGAGCAAAGGCAGACGAAGCACTCGTACTTCTAAACAACTGCGGTCTTTGCCCAGTTCTTTCAGGGAGCTGATGGTGGCTGTTCTCGGCTGGAAGAGGAGGCTTTACGGTAGACAGGTAAGATCCTGCACCGCTGTTGCCTTTCCCTCCCGCGCCCAATAGTTTTTCTTGCTGAAGAGTGTCATGGATCTGGCGCATGGGTTTGAGGATATCCGCCCCCTGCTTTTGAGGGCAGAGCGTATGAAGAGAGGCAGAGCTGGGAAGCTCGATGTTGACAGAGATCCTGTCTGCCAATCTTCCCAAGCGGTCAATGAGCTCCGGAGCCACCCCGGGGATTGCCTTTGCGTGTATGTATCCGTTAAATCGGTAATCTTCTCTTAGTAGACGGAGCGTTTCTATCATGCGCTCACAGGTGGCATTTGGCTCGCCAAGCACTCCTGAGCTTAAAAAAAGACCCTCTATATAGTTGCGTTTGTAAAAATCTATGGTGAGCGCCGCTAATTCTTTTGGCTCGAAAGTGGCTCGCAGACCTCCTGCACTGCGCCTATTGACGCAATAGGCGCAGTCATAGGTGCATGCATTAGACATGAGGACTTTTAGCAGTGTAATGCAGCGACCATCAGGGGTGAAACTGTGGCAACATCCGCTGCTGCTCGCCATGCCTAGCATGCCTTTTCGAGGGCCCTATCCGCACCTGAAGAGGTGCAGGCTGCATCATACTTGGCGGCATCTGCCAGTATTGAGAGCTTAGACAGGGTATCCATAGGTCTCTTCCCATTGAATGCGAACGTCCGTTCTACTATACCAGATGAAGAACGGGTGTTCGCTTACAATTTGAAGGACTTGCTCTCGAGTGCCCTAAGTTAGAAAGGCCCAAAAATGGGCTCATGGACCAGGCAGAGATCCTCGCCATTGGCAAAATCTTTCAGGGCTGAGCAAAACGCCAGCTCATCACCAGTGCGAAATACCAAAGTGAGCTGCACTTCATCAGTAAAGAGGGATCCTTCTATCTTGCCATGGGCGTCCTCGGCCATCCTGCGCACTTTGTCATAGGCGCTGTAAGGGATGCATGTCACTACCTTGGTAATAGATCGCATGTCCACAAGATCGCCGCCTGTTTGAGCTGCTTCTACAGCAAGTTTTGCTGCTCCGGAATAAGCTCTGATAAGTCCTCCTGGCCCCAGCAGTGTACCGCCAAAATAGCGGGTGACAATGCAGCACACATCGCGCAATCCGGCGCCTTCCAGCACTTCTAATACAGGCATCCCTGCGGTTCGCTGGGGCTCCCCGTCATCGCTGGCGCGCTTTTCTCCAGACGCTAGAATCCATGCGCATACATGATGACGGGCATCATAGTGCTCTTTTCTTACTTCCTCTAAAAATGATGAGGCATCTTGCTCGGAAGAGATGGCTTTAAGTTGGGCGATAAAGCGGCTCTTCCTATCTACCAACTCGGCGGTAGCACAGCTGGCGGGGGCTATTGTGGTGTAACTATCCATAAAGGTCCTCTTTATCCATAAAGGTCCTCTTCGTGAGAATGAATTCCATGGAAGTCCTGAGGCATATCCAGGGTCAATGCTATACTTCATTGCGCGAAGTGGGCCAGATGATCGCGGGGTTATTCCCTGAGGAAAGTCCGGGCTCCCTAGGGCAGGATGCCGGCTAACGGCCGGGCGGAGCAATCCGACGGAAAGTGCCGCAGAAAAGAAGACTCCCGCTGCCTCTTTTGAGGTGAGAGAAAAGCTGAAACGGTGGTGTAAGAGACCACCAGCATCCCGGCAACGGGGTGGCTGGGTAAACCCCATCTGGAGCAAGAGCAAATAGGTGCGCTATGGGCTGGCCCGGCTCGCGCACGGGTTGCTCGCGAGAGAAGGATCGTGGCAACACGGCCTCGAGATAAATGATCATCCTCGACAGAACCCGGCTTATAGGCCCGCTTCGCATCTTTGGCGATTTGCTTTCTAGCAGTTAAACCCCATAAGCTTGGAGACCTCGCATTTAAGAGGCTCTATTGCGCCATTGAATTGAAATGCGTGCCAACCTGCTGCTCGAGCGCCTTGGCAATTGAGTTCCAGGTCGTCTACAAACAGACAGTCATCAGCATCCACGTCAAATCGTTGGCAAAAACGGGTGAATATACGAGGATCCGGCTTCATAAGAAGCTCCTCAGCAGAGATCAAAATCCCATCGGTGCAAGAACTTAAGGGAATCCTTGGTTCAAGCTCTTCTCTAAAGCGATTGCTCACGTTTGAGAGGATGTAGACGCCAAAGCCTGCCTCATGCAGTTGGCGACCAAGCTCATTGGTCTCGGAGATGACTGCTTGCATCTCAGGATAGGTGCGCCAAGCAACCTCACAGGCCCTATGAAGGCGCTCTGGCAGCTTAGAGAGGGCAGACTCGAGCACCCATTGATCAGAGAGGGTGCCCGAGTCCCCCAAGGACCAGGCATGATTCATAAAGAGGGCTTCAAAGATCAGGTCCGCATCCTCTTGCGAGTCGCTCACCTGAGATGCATAGGAGAAGGGATTCCAATCCAAAAGCACACCACCCATATCAAATACGATATTATGCACGCTCATAGAAACCCTTTCCCCCATTAGTGTTTTGTGCAATCCAGCTGACAAGCGACCTCGAGAGTATTGGATTGAATTATTTAGCCAGGGAACCCATTGGATCCCAAGGAGCCAATACAATGGGCTCGCAGGTGTCGTAGACGGCACGCTCTTCGTCAGTGAGATAGGCCTTGTCTATGACTATCTGATAGACGTATTGGTCAAACCAATCGTCGGTGATCGTGTCGAAGCCGTTGCGGCCATGATCCTTGCCCCAGGAATTCTCCACCTTCCAAATCTCCGGATCGCCATGAGCATCAAGACGCACGCCTTCCAATACCATGGCGTGAGTCATGACGCTCTCTCCATAGTCAAGGCGCTCTTCTCGGTTGAGGCAGCCCTCCACCGCAAAGCCAAAGAGCTCGTCTACCTGCAGGGCCTCGCAACTCATCATGCCTTCGTCACGCAGGTAGCTCTGGGCGACGTCACAGCCAAACCATACAGGGCGGCCGTCTTTGAGCTGAGACACTGCCAGCTCCTTCAGGCGTTTCATAGGCAGGTTGAGATAGCGCACACCTCCGTCTTCGATGACGTTGCCGAGCCTGGAAACCGTGAAGGTGTGCATGAGGGGCTTATCGGCAGTTTCTGCATTGATGCAAGAGACGAGAGTGTCCACGTCCATCTGCACTACCTGGGCAAAGAAGCTTTGAGGGGTGTAGGTGCCTGAAAGCACGAGCTCGTTGTCTTTGGAGCGCAGGCGTACGTCGAACTCTTTGGGAGGCTCGCCAAGGCAGGTTTCCAAGAGGCTCCAAACGTCGCACATCATGGTTTGGCGAAGCTCGTTGAGCTCATTGGGCGTGGCGCCTTCAGAGGCAGCCCTACGAAGGCGCATGGCGCATCCGCGTAGGTAGCGGGTAAGATAGGAGTCCATCTCAGAGGTGTTGCGCGAGCAGGCGGTCTCGGGCATGGCTTCCTTGGGTACAACGCCGTACTTCTTGACCAAGGAACGGAACATATCCCATTGGCCGCCGTCGCCGATGGGATCGGTGAGTAGAAAAGCCACCAGACGCCCGTCTAGAGGCTCTGAAGCCGTATCGATGATGTTATTTAAAAACCAGTTGGATTTTTCCAGCTTGTCAAAGAAAAGGGGATAGGCTTGGGAAAGCTCGAAGGTCTTGAGGTCCAAGCGTTCAATAATGCGCTGGCGCATGGTATTGAGGCTGGCAAACATCCAGCAACGGCCAGAACGTTGCTGGTCGCAGCGGTCACCCTGAACCAGATCGATATCGAAAGCCATAGCGTTGGCACCAACGCCCTCGGGCACACGCGCAGCAGCCCTCACTCCCACCGAGCTCACGGCATTTTTCGCCACGATATTGGCTCGTTCCTTAGAAAAGCGCTCCTGAGCGCGCTCGCAAAGCTCGCCAGTAACCGATGTATCCATTGCTCCTCCTGCGACTGTTTAGGTGTAGCGACTGTCTCTAGAGTACCATCACCACCTGGACCGTCTTTGCGTTTTGAGGGACAGCGCGGCGGGTCACGTGCATCCCACAGAGTCGAACGAAACCTTCAAAGCACGCTTCTCAGAAGCGTGTAGGATAGAGTTTCTAGTTGTCTGCCAATGCGTTGGTAATGCTGCAGACACCCTCATCGAACACTCTCGCTCCCAGCTGTCTGTCCAGCCACAGGAAGGGAAGCCATGGTCCCAGGTCCTCCTCTTAGCCTTGTCGAGCCGCCGGCTCATCTGGAGCTTGTGGCTCAAGGGGCCGCTGGTGATAGCGCTGCCGAGAAACCCGCCCATCTCTTTACCCTCCATCATAAATATTTGCCGCAGGTCCAAGAGGCCTATCAGGAAGCTGAGCGCACGCTCGCAGCGCTGCCTCAGCCTGTCGCAGGGCTCAAGGTAATCCAGGCGCTGGAAGAAGCAGGTTACAGCGCATGGATCGTTGGCGGATGGGTGCGAGACGGGCTTTTGGGCAGGCCTGGTCATGATGTGGATGTGGCAAGCTCAGCCCCTTGGCAAGAGGCGGCATCCCTCTTGCGGGATCGCGGCCTCGTTGTAATTCCCACAGGATCGGCTCATGGCACCATTACTGTCCTGGTAGACGGCATGCCAGTCGAGGTGACTACCTATCGAAGGGAGGGAGCCTATCTAGATGGCCGCCACCCCTCCCAAGTATCCTATGTCTCATCTATCGAGCAGGATCTCGCGAGACGGGATTTCACCATCAATGCCATGGCCTACCATCCCAATCGCGGCTTGCTGGATCTCTTTGGGGGTCTCGACGACCTCGCGCTGCGGCGAATTCGTGCCGTGGGAGATCCTCAAAAGCGCATGGAAGAAGATGCGTTGCGAGTCCTTCGAGCCGTACGGTTTGCTGCTCGCTATGGGTTTGCCATCGATCCTGCTACCCAGGCGGCGGTGAATCGAGGAGCCCAGCGGCTCTACCTGGTGAGTCGCGAGCGCGTAGGACAAGAGATGCGCGGCATTGTTGCCTCTGGCAGGGCTGGCTGGGCACTTCGGGAGCAGAAGGACGCGCTTTTCTCGGCAATCCCCGAGCTCGGACCCATGGCTGGATTTCCTCAGCAGACGCCCTACCACTCTTATGACGTGCTCGACCATGTGGCGCGTGTCTGCGATTTCACCTCTGTGTTTTGCGGCGGCATCCTAAGCGAGCGCTTGGGATGGGCATCGCTTTTGCACGACATCGCCAAGCCAGAATGTCTTACCTTTGATACCCGAGGCCAAGCTCATTTCTATGGCCATCCCGCCCATGGCCGCGATATTGCACAAACGGTGCTGCGCCGATTGGCCATTCCCAAAGACGTGACGATCCCTGCACTGGCGCTTATCCGCCTGCATGATAGGCCTGTAAAGCTGCAGAGGGCTTCTGTGCTCTCGATCCTTTCAGATTTGGATCGCTATGCCCCAGGACAGGCTCCGTGGCTTGTTCATGAGTTGATGATCATAAAACGCGCCGACGCCATGGCAAAAGCTCCTGCTTATAGATCTTATGCTATCGAAGTTGATGAGCTTGAGTCACTGGCTGGAACGCTCATTGCTGCAGGTGCGCCCTATCGTATTTCTGATTTGCCTATCTCTGGAAATGACATCATCCGCGAGCTGGCGCTGACTCCAGGGCCTTCGGTGGGATTGCTTTTGCAACGGCTTCTTAAGGAGGTGCAGTCGGGTTTTTTGCCTGCCGAGAAAAGCGCCCTGTTGGCTCGGCTCTACTCCCTTAATGGTTGCCATAATTAAGATGCACTCTTGATAACATATCTTTCACGAGGGTATATAACCGTTCGCCAATTATTTTCTGCACTCCACCGATTTGTATTTGAGGAGTAGAATGGGCCACGCAGGACTAGTTTGGCGCATATTCGTCACGCATTAAATCAGAGCGAGGATTTGCCAATGGGTCATCATGCCTATACGCTTCAAGAGCAACAACGTCTTGATCGCAATCGCGAAGCCATGATCTCTTTGGTGCGAGGCGATGGCAGACCCCAGCGCTTGGGCAATGAGCGCACTTTAGGCATCGAGCTTGAGCGCCTCATCTTGGATCCTGTCTCAGGACAGCGCGTTCCTTTTGAAGGGCCTTTGAGCATCAGCACGCTCCTGGCGCGCTGGGAGCGCTTTTTCGCGCCGGAATGCGCCCTCATTATCGACGACACCCTCTTTGGCTACGAAGGAATCGTCACGGTTGAGAACAAAGAGGTGGGCATCTCCATCACTTTGGAACCAGGCGCCCAACTCGAGGTGGCCGTGGGCCCCTCCAATTCGGTGAGCGATCTTTTGGGTGCCATTCTGGCCTTTGACGAGCAGTATGCCCAGCTCTGCCAAGATCTGGGGGTCGAATGGCAGCTGGTGGCCCTGGGGACCGATCCCTTTACCATCGATCCTCGCGAAGTGGCTCTGATCCCTAAAGAGCGCTATCGCCTCATGGATAAAACCCTTTCTCATACCGGGCGTTATGCGCGGGATATGATGCGTTGCTCGGCCTCTACTCAGATCTCTTTAGACTGCTCTGACGAGCAGAATATGGTTGCCGAATACAGGCTTGCCGTAGCCCTGGGCCCGCTGTTAGCCTTCCTGTGCGACAACGTGATTTCTTGGCGAGGCCTCAGTGTGGGCGACACTCCTCGCATGGTGCGCGCCCGCATTTGGGACCACATGGATCCTGCGCGCTGTGGCATCGTTCCCGGCACTTTTGACGAGGGCTTTGGGCAGAAGCCTACGTGCAATGGCTTATGGGTGTCTGCCCTATCCTTTTCACTGACGACTCCGGTCTCACCATCCCCACTTGTTCTGCTACCGAAGCCGACATCATGGCCATGCGCGAGCTTTCTCAAGGCGAGCTCTTCCATCTGCTTTCCATGGTCTTTCCCACGGTACGCCTCAAGGGCTTCCTCGAGATTCGCACGCCAGACTCCATGCCTCCTCAGCTCGCGGCAGCCCTTGCCGCCTTCATCAAAGGCATCTTCTACAACGACAACGCATTCGCCAAGGCCAGCGAGCTCTTCCGTGACGTTACCGCGCAAAATGTCATGGATGCCCAGACAGAGCTCGAGGAGCATGGCTGGGATGCCAAGCTCTACGGCCTCCCTTGCACCACACTGGTGATGCGCTTGGTGCAGCTGGCAGAAAACGGCCTTCAAGATCAGGAAGAGCGCAACATCTTCCATGCCATCTCGAGCCTCTGGCTCTCCCATATGGTCCCCAAAGACCTTTACAAAGAGCAGTTTGTCATCTAGAGATCTTGGGCGGTCTCGATCCTTTTTTAGCCTTGCCGAGAATAACTCCCTCAAAGAAAGGGGAGTGTTTCTCGGCCAGAGGACGTCGGGAAAACTAACCGCGAATCATTAGACTTTGCCAATCAATTGCATAATGATTTTTACTCCCTTGAATCTGGGCATGAGTCCCCATATTCTTGAGTTGGTGCAAACCAGAGGAGAGGGGTTTTGATGGTCAAAAGATCGAGGATGACTCGTTGGAAAACACTGTTGACCTTGGCTTTAGTGATGCTGTTTGCTTTTAGCGACCTGACTACGCCAGCTATAGCGCTCAATGCTTTGGTGCAGGCAGGCCCAGGCGAGCCCGCCACCGCCAATCCTGCTGCTCCTGATCCAAATCCAGAAAACCCGGGATCGCAAGATCCTAAAGACCCCGTAGACCCTCAAGATCCCGACGATAAAAAGGATCCCATCCCTGCGACGGTTGAACACCTCACAGCCCAGGTAACCCTCAAGAACCATGGGCTCACCCAAGGGCAATTCAGCTTTGTGCTCAAAGATGGCAAGGGTCAAACTGTGGCTTCGGGCACAAACGATGCCTCGGGCAAGGTAGTGCTCAGCAGCTTTGAGATTGCTCAAGCAGGCACCTATTCCTATGAGCTTTCCCAAACCGGCAAGGCTGCTTCTGGCTATACCCTTGATACTCAAAAGTTCACCGTAGTGCTCACCGTCTCCCTCTCAGAAGACAAGGCCTCCCTGGTTGCCAAGGTCACTTCTCCCTCTACGCCCATGACCTTTGCCAATAGCTATCTCGCTCCCAATCGTGGCTGGCAGGGGAGCGGCTCCTCGCGCACTTTCGTGCAAGACGATGGCTCCCTTATAAAAAGCTGCGTGGCGAAGATCGGTGACAACCATTACCTCTTCGATGGCTCCGGCAAGCTTGAGGCCAATGGATGGAAGACATTCCAAAACCGTCGCTACCATGCCACCGCTCAAGGAGAGCTTACCTCCGGCTGGCTCTGGGACGACTCCTGGTACTACCTTGACCCTGCCGAGAATTGCGCCATGGCTACTGGGTGGAAAGTGGTAGACGGCGCCCATTACTTTATGGACATGTCAGGCCACATGCTATCTGGCGGCTGGAAGTGGCTGGGAGGATCCTGGTATTACCTTCATGGCTCTGGAGCTGCGGCTACCGGCTGGCTGCGCCTAGGTTCCGCCTGGTATTACTTGGATCCGGCCACCGCCGCAATGAGGACCGGCTGGCAGAAGGTGGGCAATGCCTGGTACTACCTGGACAGCTCAGGGGCCATGCATGCCAACGGATGGATGAGGCTAGGGAACGCCTGGTATTACCTCTATCCTTCCGGCGCTATGGCCTCTGACTGGATTCATGTGGGCGCCTGGTACTATCTGGGCGGCCCGACGATGGCGCCATGAAGACAGGGTGGAACAAGGTACGTGGCACCTGGTATTACCTTACGGGTTCAGGAGCGATGGCTACGGGCTGGCGCTGGATAGGCAATGCTTGGTATTACTTGAATGGCTCCGGCTCCATGCTCTCTGGCTGGCAGTGGATAGGGGGCGCCTGGTACTACCTTGGAGGCGCCAACGATGGAGCCATGCGCGCCAACTGCTGGATAGACAATACCTACTGGGTAGGGCCATCTGGAGCTATGTCTGCCAACAGCTGGGTTGATGGAGGTCGCTACTATGTGGATGGCGCCGGTCGTTGGGTGCCCGGAGCGATGCCTACCACGGTGCAAGGGACTATGAGCCTTTGGGCCCAAGGCTATAGCAGCGCAACTCCCTGGCTTGCCATGGTCGACACTTCCGCTAACCGCGTGGGCATCTATCAGGGCTCTCAGGGACACTGGAACCAAGTGCGCTTTATGACCTGCAGCGCCGGCTCTCATTACACTCCCACTGTCAAAGGACAGTTTACCGTGGGCAATAAAGGTTATTCCTTTGGTGAGAATAAGGGTTATAGCTGTTATTACTGGACCCAGTTCTACGATGGGTACCTCTTCCACTCGATTCTCTACAATCCCGGTACCCGCGTAGTGCAAGATGGGCGCCTGGGTCAAAACTTAAGCCATGGCTGTGTACGCCTCTCCATCGACGATGCCTATTGGGTGCAGCAAACGCTCCCTCGCGGCAGCAAGGTAGTTGTCTATTAGGAGTCAGAGCATTAAATCTTAGGTTGGATATACAGGACACTGCCTGCAGCTATATACAATACACGATCCCCAAAAAACAGGGCTGTCTCATAAAGGGCGGTCCTGTTTTACGTTACTATTGAAAAAGATTGCTTATAAGAACGATATGTTATTGTTGGAGGCCGCTCAGGATGACACGTAGAAGTCACCCAACTCCCATCAGCACACTTGCGATCTGCATGATTGTGGCAAGTCTTGTGATGGCGCCGGAGCCAATAGCATTGGCTGCAGGCCCTGATAAACCGTTAATAGATTCCACTTCCTCAGCGCAGGATGCTCAGCAGAGTTCCACCGTGTCGCAGGAGCCCTCCCCAGACTCCAGTGCTGAGGGTCAAGACCCCGATGCTCCGGTCAAACCCAGCGAGCCTACAAACCCTGATGAAGAGCAGGAGGATCCTGAAGAGCCCCAGCCTCCCGCCTACGACCCCATCTCCTACGAGGTGCCTGTCTCGGTTACTGTCAACAATGGAGGAACGCTACAAGAAGCAGATGTCACAGCCAAGCTCATAGATCAGGGCATCTGTGTAGGAGAGGCGGCCAATTCCACAGAGGGGACCATCGCGCTTCCTGCGCTCACCTTTGATGCCCCGGGGACTTATAGCTACAAGTTGGAGCTCACGGCTAAAGACCGGCCAGGATTCTCACTGGCAAAACCCAGCCTCACCTTGGATGTGACGGCGAAAGACGAGGATGGCGCCCTTCGAGTAGTCTCGCTCAGCTGCGACGGTTCGCCTGTGAGTGCTGTGAGGATTGACTGTGAGTGGAACGAGCCTGCTGGCACCTGGTCTTTAGATAGTCAGGGATGGCATTACACCACCTACGATGGCACGCGGGTAGCAAATGCCACGCATGTCATCGATGGCAGGGCCTATCGGTTTAATGCTCAAGGCACCATGGTTACCGGGTGGTTTTTGGATGGTGCTGTGTGGCGCTACTATGGAGGCCAGGGTACGGCTCACGATGGGGCTATGCGCAAGCATAGCTGGCTCTGGGACGGCGCCTGGTATTGGCTTGACGACAACGGCGCCATGGCTACCGGGTGGCACACTGTCGATGGCGCCCATTACTTTATGGACGGCTCTGGCCATATGCTTTCCAGCGGCTGGAAGTGGCTGGGAGGATCCTGGTATTACCTTCATGGCTCTGGAGCTGCGGCTACCGGCTGGCTTTTAAACGGCTCCTGGTACTACTTGGACCCTGCTTCTGCCGCCATGCGCACAGGCTGGCAAAAGATCGATAATGCCTGGTACTACTTGGACGGCTCGGGAGCCATGCGTGCCAACGGTTGGATGAGGCTGGGGAATACCTGGTATTACCTCTATGCCTCGGGGGCCATGGCCTCAGGTTGGCAATGGGTGGGAGGGGCCTGGTACTATCTGGGCGGCCCCGACGACGGCGCCATGAAGACAGGGTGGTTTCAAGACGGCGACTATTGGTATTACTGCGATGGCTCGGGAGCCATGGCACACAACGAATGGATTGGCTCCTGGTGGGTCAATGGGTCGGGCGCCTGGGATCCCAGCCTTCCTGCATCGGGAAAGACAGGTTGGCAAAACCCTTCCAACTACTATCAGGTGTCTTCCTATGGGGTGCGGTTCCCGGGGGCAGGCCATGGCTATTATGTCACCGTGCCTACCATTAGGGCAGATGCCACTCGAGAGCAATGCATCAGCGCGTTCTTGGCGCGGGCTCGCAACTACCTAGGCACCCCCTACAGGTGGAATTACTCTGACGCTCCTGGAGTAGGGGTGGACTGCATTGGCTTGGTTTACCAGTGCGCCTATGCAACTGGCATGGATCTGGGAGAATTCAATCCTTATAACCATTGGATCACTGGACCTCATGGGTGGCATAGCCACGACGCCAATAACTTCTGGTCTTACGGCAAGATCCAAAAGATCGCCTTCGAGTGCCGAGCCCCGGGCGACCTTATCTTCTGGCCCGGCCATGTAGCTATCTATATTGGAAACGACCAGGTGATCGAAGCCGTTCCTGGACGCGTGCGCCAAGCTTCCATTCGAGCCTCAGGCGCCAATTATCTGGGAGTGGGCCGCCTTTACGTCTAAGGCTTTAGACTCTAGGTGAAATACGGGGTTTTGATTCCCCTCAAAGAGGCCTTCGTAACAGGAGGCCTCTTTCGCTAGACTGCTGGGTAATCCTCGCCATCCAAGGAGTTCGTTTGTGACCAGTGGTTTCTTCGACATCTACAAATGCCATTCGCAGCAGCCGCTCTTTGGCCAGCTGCACCCAGCCTTGAGAGCACTCTTGGCCCTCACGCCGCTCTTGATCACTTTGGGATGCTTCTCTGTGGTGATGCTTGCCATGTCCTTGCTGCTTGCCCTGGGCTTTATCGGTTTTGTCCGCGGGCCTGCCGCTTGCCTGCGCACGCTCAGGCAAGCTGCGCCGCTCCTGATCGTCATTATGGTGCTCAATCCGCTTATTTCTCCTTCGGGCACCCATGCGCTCCTCACTCTAGGGCCCTTCGCCATCTATGGTGAAAGCCTTATGTGGGGAATCCTCATGGGTCTCATGTTTGCAGCCTCACTGGCTTGGCTGGAGGTCTTTGGACTCATCCTTCCCGCCGATGGTCTTTGCGATCTTTTGGGTTCGACGACCCCCACACTGGCGCTGATGGTCTCTATGGCAATGCGCCTGGTGCCCGATCTCTTTGTGCAGGCTCAAGGCGCCAAGGCTGTCAGAGAAGCCTGCACGGCCTCGCGACCCCCAAACGCTCAAAATGCTCCCGGCTCCACCCTTGTCGAGAAACCCGTGCCCCCAAAGGTTGTGCGCCCCAGATTGATCAGCGCAAAACTGAGTTGGGCTGCCTGCATCTCTACCGCACTGTTGGGCTGGACTCTAGCAGAATCGCTCTCTCGCGCTTCTTCCATGGAAGCTCGTGGGTGGGGAGTGGGCCCTAGAAGCCATTATCGCCAATGGCGTTGGACCCTATCCCAAAAGGTGCAGTTCGCGATGCTTCTCATGGCAGACGGGTTCATGCTCAGCTCCTTCTTCTACTACCAGGCAGGTTGGGCAAGCGCTCTCGCACCCCAGGCACTTTTAGGGGGAACCCTTCCTGGCCCCGTCAACCTTTTGTCGCTGGTGCTTTTGGGAATGCCCCTGGCTGTCTTTGGCTATCTGACCTTTCAAGAGAGGAGGATGCCATGAGCCTCAATCCCATAATTCTATCCTGGGATTCGGTGAGCTTTAGCTATCCAGCCCTGGATGCAGCCTCTCCTGTCATCGATGTTCTTCATGACGTGAGACTCCAAGTGCCTCAAGGAGCCTTCTGCCTTCTCACTGGGGCTACAGGCTCGGGCAAATCCACTCTCTTGCGCTTAGCAAAACCCCAGTTGGCACCCAAAGGCAATCTCAGGGGAACGGTGTCCTTCCAAGGCACTCCGGTATCCCGGCTCTCAAAAGAGGTATCAGCCAGATCGCTAGGATTTGTGGGCCAGGATCCTTCGGCTCAAATCGTGGCCGACACCGTCATTGGCGAACTCGCGTTTGGCCTTGAAAACCTCGATGTGCCCCAGGATGCAATGAAGCGCTCTATCGCTGAGACCTGCGCCTTTTTGGGTCTCGACCCCTGGTTGCATCGCCCCTGTGCAGAACTATCCGGTGGCCAGCGCCAACTGGTAGCCCTCGCCGCAGTCTGCGCCCTCAGGCCATCGGTGCTCCTGCTTGACGAGCCCACCTCGCAACTAGACCCTGTGGCTGAGGGGGCTTTTCTCGGCAATTTATACCGGCTTAACCAGCAGCTAGGCATCACGATAGTGGTGGCTTCTCACCGAGCTTCTGCCATCGCCCCTTATGCGTCCATGGCCGTGCGTCTCTCTCACGGGCGCCTGGAGGCTCAAAAGCTATCTTCCTTGGCGTCTCCCGCTCCTCTTTGCCGAGAAACGCCGTTGCCTCAGCTGGGAGTAACGGTGGTGGAGGCTCATGATCTTTGGATGCACTACACCGAGCGCGACCCCTGGGTGTTAAGGCAGTGCGACCTCACCTTGGCCGCCAAAGAGATGCGCGCATTGGTGGGAGGCAATGGGTCTGGCAAATCCAGCCTGCTAAAAACACTAGCGGGCATCACCAGAGCCAGTCGGGGCACTCTTCACAACCAGATAGCACAAAGCGTTGCCTACCTGCCGCAGGATCCTATGGAGCTTTTGATCTCAGAGACTGTGGGAGAAGAGCTGATGGAGTGGGCGACCTCTGTAGGTTATAGAGAGCATGATGCGCGCGCCATGGCTAAAAGGCTTGGGCTTTTAAAGGCATGGGAACAAGACCCCCCTTCGCTTTCTGGAGGCCAGCTTCAACTGCTCGCTCTAGGCAAGCTGCTCTTACTTAAGCCCTTGCTTCTTTTGTTGGATGAACCGGTCAAAGGGCTGGACAGCTCGCTCAAATCCCTGGTGGCAAATCTTTTGTGCGAGGCGGCGCAGGAGGGGAGCGCTATCCTTTATGCCACCCATGACTTGGACTTTGCGCGGGTAGCCAGCCATGCTACCTCTCTCATGTTTGATGGAGGCATTTGCACTACGCAAGAGACAGGCGCATATTTCCAGGACTCGCTTTTAGGGTAGCGTCATAGAGCGAAGCAGGTCTTGTGCGAGATCATTGGATATGAAGTCGATCGAAAGGTTGCCACTCGCTCAGGCGTGGCTTTTGAGCTGGGCGTGGCTATGGGTCTTCTCTACCAGACGCGTGATGATAGGCACCACGATAGTGGTAAGGGCAGCAGCGAATACCAACACAGAAGCAATGTGGGCAGTCATGTCGCCGGCTTCCTGGGCCACTGAGGTCATGGCCACCACGGTGGACATGGCAGTGCAGCTATAGATGGCAATATTGAAGCGGCGCCAGGGATTCATGGAGCGGGTCTCGGGGGCGAGGCTTAAGGTCACAAAGACGGGCAACCCGCGCACCAACAAAAGCAAGAGAATGAACCCGGCTACGACGAGAGGCTCAGATCCGCCTTCGAAGACATCGACATTGCAACCGGATAGCACAAAGGCCACTGGCACAAAGAAGCCGTAGGCCACAATCTTTACCTGGCCTATGACTGGAGAGTCGTCAGGTGTGAGTTGACGCAGGATGAAGCCGGCAGCAAAGCCTGCCACAATCATATCGGCACCTAAAATGACGCCTAGGGCCACCAGACCTACAAGAATAGCGATCACCAGTCGAAGCATCATCTGGTTGGAATCTGCACCCTTATGCACAAAGACATCCAGCTTGCTATGGGCATGTTCCTCATGGAGCACCAGGCGCTTGCCCACTAATGCCACCACCACGAAGAAGGCCATGATTCCAAGCTCCACCAAAGGAGATCTCTCTTCCAAAAGCAGCGCAACGGCAACCACTGGCAGAAGCTCTCCTGTGGCGCCATAGGATTCTGTGACTTTGCCCATAGGAGTATCAAGTTCATGACGGGCAGACAATATGCTCTCGACCTTGGAGAATGCGGTGGAGGTAAGGGAAATGGCAAAGGCTATGAGGGCTTTGGCAGAAAACTCCAAGGGCAACAGCCAAGCCACTAGAAGACCCAATCCAAAGGAAGACAGCCAGGCCAGCATGGCATGGCGCCCGGTGGAGCCCACCACGCGAGAAGGCTCGAGATTGTAGCCGCCCATAAGAAAGATGAAAGCCAACCCTAGTTGACGCAGCAATGGCAAACCTGGGGCAGCCGGATCAATGAGACCTGCGCCGTGGGGACCTAAGAGAGATCCCAGAATAAGGATGAACGCTCCCGCTTGTATCCAATTGCCGGGAATAAGGGATGATAAAAACGGCCCCACGAAGGTGGCCACACATACAATGGCTAATGAGAATAGAGCGGCTGCCACAGGTTGCCCCCAATGTGAGAGTCAGGGCATCTTCTTATCAGATGCCCTTTGGAGTTTTTAGCTATCTACCCAGAAGGACCTGCTATGCAAAAGTTGGAACCCTGCGCACTGGCTGCAGTGCCTTGCGTATTGGTGCTAGGGCTTTGGTTTCAAGGCCCCTGGGCGCTCTTGTCGGCAGTGGTGGTGTTTGCAGCCTTAGGGATAATGCTTGCAGGATGGGAGACCTCCACTCCCGCGTTGCGTCAGTTTCTTCCTGCGGTGAGCCTCGCTGCCCTCGGGGCGGTGGGAAGAATGCTGTTTGCTGCCGTCCCCGATGTGAAGCCTTTATCGGCTATCGTTATTTTGACGGGCGCCTCTCTAGGCTCGCGCAGCGGCTTTTTATGCGGAGCTCTGGCGGCTTTGGTATCCAATCTCTTTTTTGGACAGGGATCCTGGACGCCTTGGCAGATGTATGCCTGGGGACTCATGGGCTACATGGCAGGGATATGGGCTAAGCATGGATGGCTTAGAACGCAAAATCAAGCCGCAGCATTTGGTTTTGTAGCGGCTCTAGGCTTTGGCCTTATTATGAACGGGTATACATTGGTAGGCTTTGTCAGGCCCTTGAGTTGGGCCAGTATCATGGCCACCTGTGCAGCCTCTCTCGCATTTGATCTGGTACATGGCGTTGCCACTGCGGCATTTCTGTGGTTGCTCTGGGATAGCTGGGGGCGTGTGCTCAAGCGTTTCAAGCAACGCTACGGCCTCTTGGAATAGGAGATCTCAAAGAGGGCGTCAGGCCATGCAATCATGCACAAGCGTCCTTCCCTTCATGGAGAGCCGTTCTTCTGTGAGATAGGGGGTAGTGCGATGGGGACAGCGTGGTATCATTGCGGGGTTATGGATCTGTGCGTCTTTAGGATCTGTTGGCTGGCCTCAAGGCTTTTGCTTTTGGGTAGGTAGAGTCCAGAGTTTACTCTGAGCGTGCCTTTAGCTGGCAGCATCAGCGCCAAGACACCAACCGCAGCGCTCAGGTGAGCGCCAGTACCAAATCGAAGGAGCATGCATGTCCGGACACTCTAAGTGGGCCACTACCAAGCACAAGAAAGCGGCCATCGACGCCAAGCGTTCCACTTTGTTCTCTAAGCTCTCCCGCAACATCACCGTTGCGGCAAAACTGGGCGGCGATCCAAACCCGGACAACAACGCTTCTTTGGCTGCAGCCGTTGCTCGCGCCCGCATGGTTTCCATGCCCAACGCCAAGATCAAGGCCGCTATTGACAAGGCCTTTGGCGCCGGCGCAGATGCTGCCGTCTACGAGAACGTCACCTATGAGGGCTACGGCCCTGCTGGTGTCGCCGTCTATGTGGAATGCCTCACCGACAACCGCAATCGCACCGCCGCAGACGTGCGCTCTGCCTTCTCTCACTCTGGCGGCAACCTGGGCACTTCTGGCTCGGTGGCCTTCCAGTTCGAGCGCAAGGGTTCCATCGCCGTAGACAAGATCATCAAGTCTGATGACAAGAAGGTCGAGGACCGCCCCAACGCTACCGATGAGGACGAGTTCATGATGGCCGTGGCAGAGGCCGGCGGCGAGGACTACGAGGATGCCGGCGATCAGTGGATCGTCTACACCGCTTACGACAACATGCAAAACGTCCAGGCTGGCCTTGAGGCTCAGGGCATCGAGGTCAAGGGCTCGGAGCTCACCATGGTTCCCACCACCCCCAGCCAGGTCTCCGTGGCAGATGCCAAGAAGGTCCAGCGCTTGGTAGACCGTTTGGAGGAGCTGGAAGACGTGCAAAACGTCTACAACACCATGGAGATGACAGACGAGATCGCCGCTGCTCTGGATGAGGAGTAGTCCTTAGCTTCTCAAAAGTTGCATTTTTGCCCGGTTTTCCAAGACGTCTGGTGACGTTTTTGGAAACCGGGTTTCTTTTTGCACAGGATCAGCGCCTGAGTGGTCGGGAGCGTTTACAGTGAAGAGGCATCTATTGCACGTGCCGTTGGGCACACCCATAGATGAATGTCGAAGGGATGAAGTCCATGAATGGGTTCAAGCGCTTCTGCCTCATAGTCTTTTCGCTGCTGGGATTGCTAGTGGTTGGTCTTGGCCTTGTCTGGTGGCTCGGCCCTTGGACAGCCCAGATCTCTGCCTTGTTCGCCCTTGACTGGTTCGTCTTCCTCACAGAAGCCTTCATCGTCATAGGGCTCGTAGGATTCATTTGTCTCTTTGTGTCTGGGGTGCGCGCCAAAAAACCCAAAGACATCGAAGTCATCAATGAAGATGGCGACCGCGTTTCCATCGCGCGCTCTGCGGTGGCGTCCCAAGCCACCTATCTGGCCGAGGCTGACGGCCTATGCCTGGTTACCAAGGTGGTGGTAGATACTCGCCATCGCGATCAGGTGGATGTAGCCCTTTGGATCCAGCCCTACCACTCTCTCGATGTCCAGGCCGAGGCTCAGGCCCTCCAAGAATCATTGCGCCGGGGACTCACCATTCTCATTGGTGACCGTTTGGGATCGTTGACTCTGCGCTTTTTGGAGCCTCGCCAAACTGCCGACATCACTCCCGGCAACGCCGTGTCCCCTCAAAAGAATGGCAGCTTCAAGCCCACCGCCGCCCACAAGGCCGATCGTGCCCTGCGTCATGATACCGGCCAAGTTGCCGAGAAACCCGTACCTTACGGAATCGAAGCCTCGAAGGATGCTCAAAGCTCTACAGGCTTGTCACCGGAAGAAGCAGTCTCTCCAGAATCCGAAGCTTCTACCAGCAGCTCTTCTGAGGTTACCATCGTGCATCCTCAGGCTATAAAGCCTGCAGGCTCTAAGGAGGTGCACTAGCATGGCCAAAAAGCCTCCTGTAACCGTCGAAGTCGATGTGGAGTCTGCCGATGGCGAGTCCACTCAAAAAGCCTCAACTACTGAGGCAGGAGCTTCTCGGCAGGAAAAAGGCTCCCAGCCTGCCGACGCAGCCACAAACTTCAAGGCGCAAGGAGCCCATGCACGCAGACTGGCCGCCAAAACGCGATCCACTGCTGCCAGTTGGTTAGAGGGGTTGGCGCCCGGCCATTCCAATGCGGTGATCTTTGGCGTGCTTGGAGTGGTGGTGGCTCTGCTTATCTTTTGGGTCGGTTTCTTCCAGGCGCTTTTTGTGGCGCTTATGGCCACCGCCGGGGTAGCCTTTGGTCAATGGCTGGACGGCGACCCGCGCATCATCAATGCCGTCAAGCATCTACTTGCCCCTTCTAACGATTACCGCTAAAGCGCGAGCTTTAAGGAGACATCATGAACGACGCTTCTACCACCTCAACCTCTGAGGCTCAAGAATCTTCATTGGTGCAGCTGCCTGTGAGCGCCATGGCCCAAACCACAGACGATGACGTCATCGAAGACGTCGAGGATGCAGACTCCGAGGACTCCCTCACTTTCTCCAACGGCGTCATCGAGAAGATCGTGGCCATCGCCTGCCGCGACGTCCCCGGTGTGGTAGGCATGAAGGGCGGCTTTTTCAAGCGCGTTCAAGAGACGCTCACCGGCGCAGATCTCACCAAGGGCGTCACAGTAGAGGTCATGCAAGACAACTCCGTGCGCGTGAACATCTCCATCCTTATGGCCTACGGCGCCTACGCGCCCCAGGTCTTCGAAGACGTGAAAAAGGCTGTGGTGCGCGAGCTTTCGTCCATGACCGGCCTTGAGGTCTCCGGCGTGAACCTGCGCATCGAAGACGTTATCGCGGCCGACGAGCTGGATGACGACATGCGTGAGGCCAACTAGCATGACGTTGCGCGCTTCTTTTGCCTTAGGCGCCGGAAAACTGGCGCGCTGGGGCCTTGTCTCTGTGCTTCATCGAAACGCCTCTCAACTGCCAGGACGCATCGCTCTTGCCCTTGATCCTGAGCTCTTGAGCGAGCTGGCCTCCCACGTAGAGGGCTCCATCGTGGTCTGCGGCACCAACGGCAAAACCACTACCAACAACGTGCTGGCCTCGGCCATAGAAGCCTCTGGGCAGACGGTGATGTGCAACCGCGCCGGCGCCAACATGGCCCCTGGCGTCACAGCCGCCCTTATGACCAAGCCTGCCGCCCAATGGGCTGTCATCGAGGCAGACGAGCTCTCCACCGTCAAGATCTTGCCGGCCCTAAAACCCCGCTATCTCATCTTGCTCAATCTCTTTCGCGACCAGCTGGACCGCGCAGGAGAGATCGACCGCGTGCAAGACACCATCGCCCAAGCCCTAGATGCATCCCCTGACACTACCTTGGTGGTCTGCGGCGATGATCCTCTCTCCATGGGCGTGGCCCTGCGTCTTGCCGGCAACAATCCCATCATCTCCTTTGGCATCGACGAGGCATTGGGCCTTCCCCCCGACCGCGTGCCCGAGGCTCGCTTTTGCCAAGTCTGCGGAGCAGAGCTCGACTATGTCTTCCGCCACTACGCCCAGCTGGGAAACTTCGCATGCCCCAATGGAGACTTCGCCCGGCCTCAGCTGGACTGGCGCGCCACGCATGTCAAGGTGGAGCGCACAGGCGTCTCCTTCGATGTCGCAGGTCCTCACACCCTTGCTGCCGAGAAACCCGCAGCCTCCCCGCTTGAAACACCCCAGTGGCCTGTGCACCTTAAGGCGTCCTTTGGCGGAGTCTACATGGTCTACAACCTGCTCGCCGCCTTCATTGGGGCCACACTGGCCGGGGTGACCCCAGAACAGTTCCAAGACACTCTAGACCACTACCATCCGGAGAACGGGCGCTTGCAGCGCTTTGATGTGGACGGTCGAGAAGTGGTGCTCAACTTAGCCAAAAACCCCACTGGCTTCAACCAGAACATTTCTTTGATGCTTGCCGACGATCGCCCCAAAGCCGCCTTCTTTGTGGTGAATGACGACTACAACGACGGCAAGGACATCTCCTGGATCTGGGATGTGGACTTCGAGCGCCTCTCTCAGGAAGACGACCTCGCACTGGCAGTGGGCGGCCATCGTGCCAACGAACTGCAGGTGCGCATGAAATATGCCGGCATGGACGCACCGCTCTGCACAGACGTCAAGGGTGCCTTGGATCACATAGCATCCCTGCCCAAAGACCGTCCTCTGTACGTGCTTACCAACTATTCTGCCCTGTGGCCTGCCAAGGCAGAGCTTGAAAAGATTGGGGAGAGTCATGAGCGGTAAGTCGGTGCGCATCGCCCATCTCTACCCCGAGCTCTTGAACCTCTATGGCGACAGCGGCAATATCATCACGCTGGCCAAACGCTTGGAGTGGCGCGGTCTCATCCCAGAGATCGCCGAGGTCTCCATCGACGATACCCCAGCTTCAAAGAGGTGGACCTGGTCTTTATCGGCGGCGGCTCCGATCGCGAGCAGCGCATCGTGTGCGAAAAGCTGCTGGCCCAAAAAGCCGAGCTTGCGGCCTACGTAGCCGATGGGGGAGTGCTGCTTGCCGTATGCGGCGGCTATCAGCTCTTAGGCCACTCCTACCTCATGGGCGACGAGAAGGTAGAAGGCTTGGGATTGGTAGACTTCTATACCGATCGCGGCGACCCTCGCCTCATCGGCAACATTGCCATCGAGAGCGATCTTTCCCCTCAACCCATCGTGGGCTATGAGAACCATGGGGGCCGCACCCACTTGGGCGCAGGCGTCCGTCCCTTGGGCAGAGTGCTCTTTGGCCATGGCAACGACGGCACCACAGGCTATGAGGGCTGCTGGCAAGACAACGTAGTGGGCACCTATATCCATGGGCCCCTGCTGCCCAAGAACCCGGGTGTGGCAGACGCGCTTTTGTCGGCAGCGCTAGAGCGTCGCTACGGCGACGGCACACTGGAGCCTTTGGATGACTCGGTGGAGCTGGCTGCCAACCAGGTGATGGCGGATCGCCTGCTTTCTGGCGAAGAGAAAGAATAGTCGCACTACTGATTCACGCGACACCCTAGTGCGCAAGCCCCTCGCCCAGGAATTCCCAGGCATAGGCAGCCTCTAGGGCGACGCCGTTTTTGAGCACGGTCTCGTCGGGGTTGTAGAAGCAGGAATGCTGAGGATGTACCGGACCTTTCGCCGGGTTGGCACAACCCAAAAACACGAAGACGCCCGGCACTTCGAAAAGATACTCAGAGAAGTCTTCGCCGGGCATGGAGCCTCGGTAGCGAGCGATGGCATCCTTGCCGAGAACCGCTTCCGCCGCACGCGCGGCGATCTGTGAGGCATGGGCGTCGTTTACCACAGCCCAACTGCCCAAATCGTACTGGCTCACCGTGGCCTCGCAACCCAAGGCGGCTGCGGTCTCCTCGGCAACGCGCTTCATAAGAAGCGGCATGCGCGCGTGGATCTCGGGGTCGAAGGTGCGCACCGTGCCTTCAAGCCAGGCAGAGCCTGCCACCACATTGCGGGCGGTGCCTCCGTGAAACTGGCCCACAGTCACCACGGCGGGCTCGAAAGGGGAGACCGAGCGACTCACGATGGTTTGGAGTTCCTCGATGATGGCGGCGCCAGCGAGGATGGCGTCGGCGCCGCGGTGAGGAAGCGCACCGTGAGCAGACTTGCCTTTGATGTCGATGCGCCACCAGTCGGCGTTAGCCATGCGCGGGCCGGCCTCGAGAGAGACTTTGCCTGCCGGCACCTCGCTCCAAATGTGACAGCCATAGGCTCCGTCGACGCCGTCGCACACGCCTGCCTTCACCATCATGGAGGCGCCGGTGGAGTTTTCCTCGGCTGGTTGGAATACCAAGCGCACCTCGCCGCAAAGCACGGGAGCAATGCGGGAAAGGATGGCGGCTGCTCCCAAAAGCATGGCAGCATGGCAATCATGGCCACAGGCATGCATGATTCCAGGAGTTTGAGAAGCATAGGGTGCGCCAGTCTCTTCTTGAACCGGAAGGGCGTCGATATCGGCACGCATGAGCAGGCGCTTGCGGGGATGGCTCTGGGAATCGTAGGCGCCGGGAGCGGTGCCCTTGATGGTGGCTACCACGCTGTTCTCATAAGGCATGTAGTAGGGGATACCCAAGGCCTCCAGCTGGTGCGTAATGGTGCGAGCGGTTTCAACTTCTTTGAGAGACGGCTCAGGATGGGCGTGAAGGAAGCGGCGGATCTCTATCATCGCAGGCTCTACTGCCTGACTGAGCTTCTTGATGAGCTGAGGGACCTCTTGGGAGTCCACTACAGCCGCATCTACTCCTGAGAGCGCCTCTGTCACTGCCTCGCCCAAACGCTTGTAGTCAAGGCTTTGGTAAGAGGTATTGGAAGTGGCAGTGGATTCGGGCGCTGTCATTGATGCATCCTCCCCGCAGTGGAGTTCTTGGCCTCCTTTTAGAGTAGTCGACTTGTAGTGTGTGAGCCTGTCTCACCTGTAAATATAAATCCAAGAGTTTGTCAGATATAAGCTCGTCCTTTGCGTCACACCTAGCGCGCGCTATAATCCATGGACAAAGGGGAGCTGGGAGCTTATGGCCCGGCTGAGAGGAGCACCCAAGCGGCTCGACCCAAGAACCTGATCTGGATAATGCCAGCGTAGGGACCATGCGACTTCGCCTCCGGGTCCCGCAATGTGGCGGGATTTTTTATACCGCCAGAAAGGACGTGCAATGGAGTGCGCTGTTGCCATTCAAGTGCTGCCTATGGACGCCGCCAGCGACGATGAGGTGGTACGCATTGTGGACGAGGTCATCGATTACCTCAAATCCCAACCGGTAAGCCTGTTTGTGGGTCCCTTTGAATCTGCCATCGAAGGCGACTATGATCTGTGCATGAGCATTCTGGCCGAGTGTCAACGCATCGCCATCGCGGCCGGCGCAGGCAAAGTCATGACCTACGCGAAGATCGATGTGAGGGCGCAAGAGCCCCTGCTCACCACTGAGCGCAAAGTGGGCAAGTATGCCCAGGTCAATGCGGCATTCGATGCTTCTCATTCCGAGGAGAACTAGTGAGATCTGCTCGTCGCTCTTGGGTGGCCCCTACCGTTACCGTAGTTGTGGTGCTTGCGGTGTGGCAGTGCACAGTAAGCTTTGGCCTCGTCCCCGCCTTTCTCTTGCCAAGCCCTTTGGATGTGGTAGAAGCGCTCATTGCCGATGCGCCTCTACTGGCCTCCCACGGCCTGGTGACCCTCACAGAGGCCCTAGTAGGCCTTGCCTGTGGCGTTGCAGCGGGTTTTGGCCTTGCGGTACTTATGGATCGCTTCGCCCTGGTAAAAGCCGCCCTCAATCCTTTGGTAACCCTAAGCCAGACCATCCCTACAGTGGCCATCGCACCGCTCTTGGTGTTGTGGCTGGGCTATGGCATGCTGCCCAAGGTGCTTCTGGTGGCGCTCACCACCTTCTTTCCCATCACGGTAGCGTTGGCAGAAGGCTTTGCCTCGGTGGACCCCGATGCCATAGACCTCATGCGCACCATGGGGGCCAATCGCTGGCAGATCTTTCGCTATGTGAAGATCCCGGCTGCGGCGGGTTCGTTCTTCTCGGGATTGCGCATCAGCGCTACCTACGCCGTGGTAGGCGCAGTAGTAGCTGAATGGCTCGGAGGTTTCGATGGATTGGGAGTCTATATGACTCGCGTGCGCAAATCCTACTCCTATGACCAGATGTTTGCCGTGATCCTTATCATTTCTGCACTCTCTTTAGCTCTCATGGGTTTGATCGACTTGATAGCGCGCATTGCCATGCCCTGGCGTGCAGCCACAAAAAAGTCTGGAGAGATCTCCTATCTCTCCCAAAGCAAATAACGCATTCATTTTTTGGAGGTCCTCGATGATTCGCTCCTATAGCCGCAGCGGCTTTCTTAAGCTGGCAGGCGCCGGCTTGGCAGGCCTCTCGCTTGCTGCCTGCAACTCCAATGATGCTGCAAGCACACCCCAGGCATCTTCCGATGGCTTGGAGAAACTTACCTTTGTGCTGGATTACACCCCCAACACCAACCACACAGGCATCTACGTGGCTCAGGAAAAGGGCTTCTATGCTAACAAGGGCATCGATCTTGAGATTGTGCAGCCCCCTGAGGATGGCGCCGATGCGCTGGTGGGCACTGGCAAGGCTCAGCTGGGCATGTCCTATCAAGATGTGATGGCCAACTACCTAGGTAGCGACAACCCCTTCCCGGTGACCGCCGTCGCCGCCATCGTCCAGCACAATACCTCAGGTCTTATCTCTCGTGAGGGCGATGGCATTGACAGGCCTAAAGGGCTTGAGGGCAAGCGCTACGGCACCTGGGATCAAGATGTGGAAAAAGCCATCGTGCGCTCGGTAGTGGAGTCTGACGGAGGGGACTGGTCCAAAGCTGAGCTGGTACCTGCCAATTCCACCGACGAGGTCACCGGTCTCAAGGCAGATCAATTCGACGCCATCTGGTGCTATGAGGCTTGGGCAGGTCAAAATGCCAAAATCCAAGACTACCCGGTAGACTACGTGGCCTTTATCGACATCGACGACACCTTTGACTACTACACGCCTGTGATCATCGCCAATGACAGCTTCTTGGCAGAACAGCCAGACACCGTGAAGCGCTTCTTGGCAGCCACTCAAAAAGGCTATGAGTATGCGGTGCAAAATCCCGATGATGCCGCAGAGATTCTTGTGGCGGCCAATCCTGAGATCGATCCGGCGTTGGCGAAGGCTTCCCAGGAATACCTGTCAGACAAGTACGTGGCTGACGCGCCTCAGTGGGGCTACATCGACAAGGGTCGTTGGGAGAAGTTCTATCAATGGATGAATGACCAACAGCTCACGCCGGTGCCCATTGAGGCCAGCGGCGGCTTTACCAACGAATACCTGCCGGAGGCGTAAAGACTGCTATGGGCGACATCGATCCTCAAGTAGCAGGGCTTGCGGCCTCCCACCTCTGGCTCTCCTGGGAAGGAGAGCCCATCGTGGAGGATGCGTCCTTCTCGGTGGCAGCTGGAGAGCTGGTCTGTCTGGTAGGCCGATCGGGCTCGGGAAAGACCACGCTCTTCCATGCCTTGGCTGGCCTTACTGCCCCTGAGCGCGGCCAAGTGTTTGTAGGAGACAAAGACGTTACCGGTGCGCCGGGGTCTGTTGCCTACATGCTTCAAAAAGACCTGCTCATCCCCGAGCGCACGGTGCAGGACAATGCCGCTTTACCCCTGCTGCTCAAAGGCATGAGTCTCAAAGAGGCGCGGACACAGGTAGCCTCACAGCTGGATCCTTTTGGGCTTGAAGGGACGCAGGAGCTCTATCCCGATCAACTCTCAGGCGGCATGCGTCAGCGGGCGGCCCTGCTGCGCACTTACTTGATGGATGATCCAGTGCTGCTGATGGATGAACCCTTCTCGGCCTTAGACGCCCTCACGCGAGCCGACATGCGCTCCTGGTTCTTGGAACTCATGAGCCGCTTAGACCTCACCTGCATGCTGGTGACCCACGATGTGGACGAGGCCATCGCCATGGCCGATCGCATTTTGGTACTGGCAGGAAACCCTGCTCAGGGTCAGGTGAGCCGCCTGGTGGGAGAGGTGGCTATCGGGTGCCCGCGCAAAGATCGCGACCAATTCATGCTCACTTCCGACGCACTGGCAATTAAACGCCGGGTACTGGAGCTGCTAGAGCACTAAGCGTTGCCGATTATGCACGAACCGACCGTCCTTCTCCACCACGTATGGAGAAGGGCGGTCGCTTTGAAATGCCGACAGCTTGTACGTATGGTTGGCGAGCTGTCGATTTACTTGCCTTTATGGCGCAGCCGAGAAAAGATTCCTGAGGAGCGCAGGGATTCCAGTTCTCGTTCCAGCTCGTCGCGCTCAGCTACGGCTTCTTCCAAACGTCCTTCCAAATTGGCGCAGCGATCTTTGAGACCGGCGATCTGGGTCTCCATGCGGCCGTTGCGGTCGATGGCGTGGGCGCAGGATTCCTTGAGGTTGTCGATAGACGTCTGATAGGAGCGAACCAGCGTGTTGAGCTGCAGCGCCAGACGGCGGGCATTGAGGTCTGCCCTGGTGGTGCCCAAGGAAAGCGAAGCCACAAGCCCACCTAGGCTGGCGATGCGCACTCCCAGCAAGCTCCATAGCTCTGAATCGACTCCAGTGGCCGGCACCACGCAGCTGGCCAAAGCCACCTGGGCGGCTATGGCGCGATAGGCGGCCACCGACTCGATAGGCTCAGTGGCGATGAGGGCGACAGGAACCATCTGGGCTCGGGCTACCAGCTCGTCGTAAACCCCGCGCACATCACCGGCAGAGAGCACCAACCCGTCGATCTCCAGGTCGCTCAAAATGCGCGAGAGTTCTCGGGCACGCTCCAGCGTGGAGCTGTAAGCAGGAATGGTTTGAGCCACCGCAAGGGAGCCTGTGGCAGCGCCTTCCTCGGCAATGATGGAGCAGCTGGTGCGGCGAGAAGCCAGTGAGTCTTGGAGCTTTCGCAGCTGCACCAAGTCGTCGCCCTCGCGCACCAAAATAGCAAGGCTGTGAGGCCTGGCTCCTGTCTGCGCCAAGGCGGCCGAGCTTGCAAGCGCGATGGAGACCGAGCAAAGATCGGAGTCCTCGTTGTCTTCCAGGGCTGCGGCGATATAGGGGGCGCCCCAGGAATTGAGAAGCTCTGTGGCGGCATCGGCCCAGGCCACAGGCTGCACCCGAGCAGGGAAGATATCGGTGGCTTGGCGCACCAAACCCACCGCCAAACCCTCCCAGGCATCGTAGTAGCGCTCCCACTGCTCGGAGCGGTTGAGGTAGCCTACCGCCACCTCGGCGGTAGACCGGTTGGCGCAGATGGCGGCGAAATCAGAGGCTTCCAGAAGGGATGGAGCGGGGTTCTCGGCAATGACGAGGCCGTGGAGATCCGGGCGCACCACCAGGCGTTGAGCCAGGATGGCGCACATGAACCCTGCTACCGCCTCGTCGTGAGAAGCTACAGAGTTGATTTCTATCTCTGCAAATGCGTGGCGGGCCAGCTCGGTTTTGAAGAGGCGCCCGCGCAGTTGCACCGGCACGCTGCGAGTGCGGAAGAAGGCGTCGATGATGGCCTCGCCGTCCACCGTCTGCATCAGGGGCGACACCACGCGCAAGGCGGCACCGGTATCTTGGTCGCTAAAGATGTCGGCAGCCAAGAGGCGGGCCTCAGAGATATTGCCTGTATCCTCGGGCGATACGGAGGCTTGAGACGAAGCTGCGGGCCTCTGCACATCATTGGCATCCAGGGAATCTAGCAGCGGCTTGAACTCGGAGGAGGTCACCAGGATGTCTGCGCGGGTTTGGCTGGCCACTTGGAAAAGACGGCCTAGGCTTTGAGGCAAAAGCATGTCTGGAGCATCCGAGAAGAGCACATAGGTGCCCGAAGAAGCCCTGAGGCCGGCGCGATAGCTTTCCATGCGGCCAGAGTGCTCTGCCATAGAGATCACGCGCAGCGAAGGATGAGCCAGCGATGCCTCTGCCGCTACCTGGGCGGTGGAATCTGTGCTGGCGTCATCAACCACCACAATCTCGAAATTCAATCCTTCTTGGGCCATTGCCGCCTGAATTGCCGCGGGGAGATAAGCCCCGCCGTTGGAAGAGCGAATGATGACCGAGACGTCGCATGCCATAAGAAGGCCTCCTCGCAGGGTGTGATTAAGGGTGTGAGTGCGCGGATAGTTCACACTCTACCCTTAATGGGCCTTCCAAAAAAGTTGCATTAGCAATCATCTCGGGGGGGAGAGGGGACAATTGGGGGTGCGCGGTTCTGGGGTGAAGCCCTGGGCTTCTGCCAAACGCCTGCGCAACATGGCTGCCTCGCTTCGAGAAGCTGCCAGGCGTGCCTCAAGAATTTCTACACGATCCTCGAGCTGAGCTGCCATCTGCTCTGCCGATAAGAACGACCGCTGCCCGCTGTTAAGCCGTGCGTCGAACAGAGGCAACAGGGCGTCAGCAGGCATGGAAGGCGCGGGAGGCTGGGAGAGCCGCTCTTCTAGGGCATCCAGCACTCGGCTGGCCCAAAGGGCCAATGGCTCAGAAGCGCCGCGAATGATGGTTGGGGCTTTGCCATGAGCTGCCAATAACGCCGAGGTCAGCGATGCCGAGAAACGCTCCTTGGCAGACTGGGAGCCATTGAGATCCGTGGTATTGGAGCCTACCAAAGGGTCTGCAGTCTCGGCATCCACCGCTACCACCGAGGCCAAACTGGCGGCAGCCTTGGCCCAGGGCGCCTTGGAGCCATCCTGGGTGTCAGACTGAGCAACGGCCACCACCGGAATGTGCGCCAGGCGCGCCATGAGGGCGCCCCAGAAGAGCTCGGGGGAGTTGCAAAGCGGAAGGACTACCAGATCCGGCGCCTCCTCCCTGAGGGTCCGGTGCCAGCGCTGGGCCAAAGCCAGAGGGAAGCCACAGGCGCCCTCCGATGACGCTGCTCTAGAGGACGTGGCTTTAAGGGCAGTGATGCTGCAAGCATCGAGGGGTATCTCGGCAGCAAGGGGGGCCATTGTGTAAAACTTCGAGGTTTGAATGGCGAAGCGATCCAAGGCATCCTGGATCTCATTGCTGTCGTCCAGCGACAGAGGACTTTGAGGGCAGGTGACCACCATCACGCGATCAAGGGCGCTGAGGTGGGCCTCCAGGCAGCCGGCGCGAAGCACCACCGAAGCGATGGTCTCAGGATGAGAGGTAGCCCAGTAGGCAATGCTCGAGACAAGCTCGGGGAGAGGCCAGCACTCTGCCAAAGTGTCAAAAAGCGACACCGGGCCTTCTTTGGCCACCATTTTAGAGGCTTCGGCATGACAAGCTGCAGGGAAGCAGGCTCTGGCAAAGGGCTCGATCAGCTCTTGGCAGAGCACCTCGTAGCTGGCACGCAGCTGATCCCAGCGCTGGTTTTGGGAGATCATGCGACCCACTTGAGAAGCGATGGCGGCGGTTTCGGAGACCTCCCGGCAATCGCAGAGCGTCTTGGGGGCGCCTTCGAAAGGCTCTTCTGCCAGCGGCATCTGGGTGATATGCGCCCGCTTTGCCAAAGAGCAAAGGCTAAAGAGGAAGCTATGGCGCACAGGGGTCTGGACGGTGGCAGAAAGCATCGCGGCACAGGCAAGGATGGCGCTGGTGTGGTCTGCCAAAAGACAGGCGGGATCCAAGGATGCCAGATGGCTGCCAAAGATCGCTTGGGTGGCCTCACCCTGAGCGGTATCCAAGGTAATCTCTTGAGTTCCAGGGATCACCAGAGAAGCCTCGTGAGCCACTGCGAGATCCCGGGCTTGGGCGCAGGCAGTGGGAGCCAGCACGCAATCTGGGTGCAAAAGCATCACCCATTGAGCCGGCGTAGAGAGCAACACTGCCAGGTAGGAGTGCAGATCCTCGGCAGAATGCGCGGAAACCCAGCGCACTTCGATGGAATCAGGCACAGAGAGGCCTTCCAAAAGGGCGCTTTCTGCGGGATCCAAAGCGGGGGCGCCGTCTGCCGTGTCATAAGTGGCCAGTACCGTCACAGTGGCACGAACGCCCTCTTGGGCTAAACAGCTGCTGAGTGCTGCGGCCCAAGGGCGATTGGGCAACGCAGGAAGAATGATAGAAAACTCCGTGGTGCTCATGAAGCCTCGATGGGTCTTGGGGTTTCAGACTGTCTTTAGAATACCAATTACCATCGATGCAATAAATGGGGACTTTTGATAACTTACAGGTTTCTTACTGCGTTCTTCAGCTCGTGAAATAAAGGATATTTTAAGAGACTGTCCGGTATTTAATTGCCCTACATTCCGCTAATTATTGGTAGATTGGGCAGAGGCTTGGCCCTGAGTTCCCTGTGTGCCTTGAGCACTCTGGCCTCCTTGCTGCGCACCAGGAGTGCCAGAAGCATTGCCAGAAGCCTGTTCGCCATTGGTAGAGGGATCTGAAGGGGGAGTAGCGGTGCCATCCTCCGGCTTTTGTGGATTTGTGGAAGACCCGCCGTTGGAAGTGTTGTCCGCAGCACTGTTAGTCCCGTCGCCCCCCGCAGCAGCGGCGTTTTGGTCGCCGGCATCAGAGTTGCCATTAGTGGCAGCGCTGCTATCTTGAGGTTTATTGGAAGAGTTCTCAGTAGAATTATCCGGATTCGCAGCGGCGCTTTTTTGTGCGTCGTTGTCAGCGGCAGCGGCCTGATCGCTCTTCTGTGGCTCCTTAGGAGCCACCAGGGAGGTCTTCGTGCCCAAACCCTGGCCTGCGGTAGCAAGAGACACAAAGCCGGCCGAGAGCGCCACGCCTATCAGCGCAGCTACCACGGCCACCACTATGACGCCCACTGCCACCTTTTTATGGGTGCGGGCAGCCTGCTGCGCATGGACTCTCTGCCGTAGCTCTTCAGGAGCGATGCGCGCCCCAGAGGCGTCGACGGTGCCTTCGTGAACATCCAGGGGGCGAGTGACCCCTGGCTCATCATCTGAGGTGCTTATCTTCTCTTTAAGGGTTGAAGCACCGGTAGCCACCATGCGCTTATAGACCGAGCTGGCCACCGTAGATACCACCGAGCCTACCGCCACGCCGATGACCGACCCTGCGATGCCAATCTGGTTGGTGAGAAGCATCGAGGTCACCGCAGCCAGTGCGCCGGCGGCCACCTGAGGCACCGAGAGATCGCTCAACAGCCCGCTTTTTTTGTCATCAGAGCTTCCAGTTGGCTCGTTGCCCTTTACCTGTGCATCTTTCAATCCCTGCTCATAAGCCCGAGTCACCTCAAGGTTGCGCTCATCAAGGTTGTCCTTATCGGCTGGCTGATGCATGGAGTCATCACCCTTCATAGCGAGGTATAGAAACACGAACATTCCAGGAGCTGCCGAGAAACCCGTGCCCCCTAAGGCCGAAGCTGCATTCTAAAGAGAACCTACCCGCTGTGGAGAGCTCCTCATGCCTCATCACGCTCCCTACACGCCACCTTCGCCTGTGTGTCACACTAGGCACGAAGAAGCGCAGCTGGCCACCGGTTTCACGCTGCCGAATCCGCTAAGGCAACCATGCAAAGGAGCTGTTCGTGGACAAAATCGCAAGCTTTACCGTAAACCACCTCACCTTAGAACCCGGCGTCTATGTGTCTCGCAAGGATAAGGCAGGCGACGAGGTCATTACTACTTTCGATGTGCGCATGACCACTCCCAACAAGGAGCCGGTCATAGACACGGCAGCCATCCATTGCCTCGAGCACTTGGGCGCCACGTTTTTGCGCAACCATTCCACCTGGGCTGAACGGGTGATCTACTTTGGCCCCATGGGCTGTCGTACCGGCTTTTATCTGGTGATGGCGGGCGATATGGACTCCCGCGACGTCGTGCCTCTTGTCACAGAGCTCTTCGAGTGGGTTGCCGGCTATGAGGGAGCTGTCCCCGGCGCAGATCCTAAAGAGTGCGGCAACTATCTAGACCTCAATCTTCCCATGGCCCAGTGGGAAGCCCGTCGCTATTTGGATCGCACTTTGCGCGATATCGACAAGGCGCATCTCGTCTATAGCGAGTAGGCCCGGTGGTTGTGCCCTACGTCCCACTTATTTGACCCAGAAAGCCGACGTTTTCGCAAGAACGCCGGCTCTTTTCTTGTCCAGTTAGCGCCTAGCTCAGATGCCTGACCAGCCAACGCCCTATCTTTGGGCTGCGATGGTGGGCAGGGCGGCCATGAGGGCATGGGCCATAGTGGAGGCAGCCCCATCCTCGAAGGCCTGGTAGGACTCGGCTCCCGAGCCATCCGCCTTGTCGCTCATGGCACGAAGCACCACGAAGGGAATGTCGTTGAGCCACGCCACCTGGGCGAGGGCTGCACCCTCCATCTCCGCACAAAGGCCGTCAAAAAGCTCGTGGATCCTCTTGCGATCTTCCACCGAGGCCACAAAGCGCTCGCCGGAGGCCACGGTTCCCGAATAGACGTGGACAGAGGGGGCGACCTCTGCCACTGCCGATAAGAAAGCCTCCACCAGTTGGGGATCTGCCTCGAAGTAGGTGGGATAGCCCGGCATGGTGCCGATGGGATAGCCGAGTGCGGTGACATCTGCGTCATGGTGAACCACGCGGGTGGAAACAACTACGTCGCCCACCTCGATCTGATCGCCTAAGGCTCCCGCCACGCCGGTGTTTATCAGGCAGTCCACGCCAAAGAGATCCACCAGCTGCTGGGCACAGGCGGCCATGGATACCTTGCCGATGCCCGACTTCACCACCACTACTGGGACACCTTCGAGAGTTCCCTCATGAAACTCCAGATGGCTGCGGTAGATGATGCTCTCTTGGGAAAGATGGGCCACCAGATCGCGAACCTCGTTCTCCATGGCGCCAATGATGCCGATCTTCATAACATGTCCCTTCTAAGTCGGAGGTGTTTCTCGGTATTCACGCTATCTTAGAACTCTTTCTGGAAGGGTATCCTTCTGTTGGTTGCCATAATTTCTGTTGACATCATTAATTTGGAGGCGTGCCCATGGCTGCTCCTACTGCGACAAAACGCCCTCGGCTTTTGCTTATCTATACCGGTGGGACCATTGGCATGGTGGAAGACCCCGCCACAGGGGCGCTTGTGCCTTTTGACTTTGCCCATCTCATGGATGGGGTGCCAAAGCTAAAGCTTTTAGGCTACGACTTGAATCACAAGGAGTTTGACCCGCCTATCGATTCCTCCAACATGAATCCGGCCGCTTGGAGCCAAATCGCCCACACCATTGCCGATGCCTATGAGGACTACGACGGATTTGTGGTGCTCCATGGGACTGACACTATGGCCTATACCGCCTCGGCGCTCTCTTTCATGCTTGAGGGGCTCACCAAACCAGTGATTCTTACGGGGTCCCAGTTGCCCATTGGCGAGATACGCGAGGATGGCACAGAGAACCTCCTCACCGCTCTTCAAGTGGCTGCCGCCAAAGACCCGACAGACGGGGGAGCCATGGTGCGAGAGGTGGCCATCTCCTTTGGCCGCTATCTGTGGCGAGGCAACCGCTCCACTAAGGTGAGCTCCACAGATTTTGGCGCCTTTACCTCTTACAACTATCCCGCGCTCTGCGCCATGGACCTTCATATCGACTTTAGAAAAAAGCAGCTCTGGCGCCCCGCAGGCGACACACCGCTCACGCCTTTCTTCACCATGGACCCTGCGGTGAGCGTCATCTATCTCTATCCTGGCATTACCCAGCAAATCCTGGAAAGCCAACTGAGTGCCCCGGGACTCAAAGCCGTGGTCCTTCGCACCTTTGGCGCAGGCAACGCCCCTACAGAACCATGGTTCGTGGATGCGATAGCCCATGCAGTGAAATCCGGCTTACTGGTGGTTAACGTTACCCAATGTCCCGCAGGCGGCGTCGAAGAGCAGCGCTATGCCACAGGAGATGCCCTGGCCAAAGCCGGCGTCGTCTCCGGGTGCGATATGACCTGCGAGGCAGCCTTGACCAAACTCATGCACCTTTTTGGCCGGGGACTCACCCCACAGCAAGCCGCTGCGTACGTGCCAGTGTCCATGCGCGGCGAACTTACCGTCTAACTGGATAACTTTTGAATCCCTTATGGGGTAACGCTGCCGACCTCTTGCTGCCATGATTATGGGAATAGATCTAGGTGTCTTTACCAAGCGACGCCCTCGTATCAGGGCTGTTAGATCTGTAGCGATCCCAAGGCCATAGGTCTTTTGGGACCTTTGAGAAAGGGTATTACTATGATCTCTCATGATCTTGCCATTGTAGGTGCGGGCCCTGCAGGCCTGACGGCAGCCATCTATGCAGACCGTGCCGGTCTGGATGCCATCACTCTAGAAGCAGGTATGTTTGGCGGGCAGATCGCTCAATCGGATATGGTAGACAACTACCCTGGCATTGAGTCTATCAGCGGTGCCGAACTCTCCGAGCGCATGCATGCCCATGCAGAGTCTTTAGGCGCCGCCTTCACATCGGACAGCGTCACTTCGATCGAGCATGATCCTGCCACAGGCCTCTTTTTGCTCACCGGATGGAGCGAGACCTATCAAGCGCGCGCAGTGATCCTTTCCACGGGCGGCTCGCCCCGCTCTGCTGGATTTGAGGGCGAGGATGCCTTCAAGGGCCATGGCGTGAGCTATTGCGCCACCTGCGACGGCATGTTCTATCGCGACAAGCTGGTCTATGTCGTGGGTGGCGGCAACACTGCATGCGAGGAGGCCGACTTTCTCTCACGCATCTGCAAGAAAGTCGTGCTCATTGTGCGCAAGGACCATCTGCGCGCCCAAGCCGCGCTGCAGGAGAAGGTGACGCTCAATCCCAAGATCGAGATCCGCTACCAGTGCGCGATCAAGAGCCTCTCTGGCGAAGGCATGCTACCCCAGACCATCGTGCTCAAAGACACGGCCACCGGCGAGACCCAAACCTACACGCACGAGGCGGGCTCTTTTGGCGTGTTCGTGTTTATCGGCATGATTCCGGCTTCTGAGCTGGCAGCCCCCTTCACCCAGATCAACGGCGCTGGCGAAGTAGTGGCCAACGAGGATATGTCCACTGCCACCCCCGGCTTTTTTGTGGCAGGCGATCTGCGTCAAAAGCCGTTGCGCCAAGTGATCACGGCTGCCTCCGATGGCGCCATTGCAGCCAACAGCGCTGCACTCTATCTGGGCAATCTCGTGATCTAAGCTCTAAGGAGTACACTAGCTCTGGATGGCAGCGTGCGAGAGAGGGGAGTAGAGGCTTATGAAGTCTCAGGTTGCACTGGCTCCTCTCTCTCGCACATTTCAGATCTTTATGGTGGTGCGCGGTGCGCTTGTGGGCTGCATCGTAGGAGTGCTCGTCGCCGGTTACCGCTTTTTGCTCTCGCAATGCGAAGACATGCTGCGCGCCATTACCTCGCAGGCAGCAACCAGCCCACTAATCATTCCTCTCTGGATCGCCGTTCTGGTGCTGCTGCTTTTGCTTCTGAGCGCGCTCATGCGCTTTGCCCCAGGCACAGTAGGCTCCGGCATTCCTCAGGTTGAAGCAGACGCCCTTGGTCGGCTGGATCTTCCTTGGCGTCGCGTGGTCCCCATCAAGGTGCTTGAAGGCGGCATCACTGCCTTTGCTGGGCTCTCTCTTGGCCGAGAAGGGCCGTCGGTCCAGCTCGGAGGCATGTGCGGCAAGGCGGTCTCAGAGCTTACTCGTGCCACAGAAGAAGAGAGGCGCCTGCTGGTGACCTGTGGGGCAGGAGCCGGAATGGCGGCAGCCTTCTCTGCTCCGCTCACCGGGGTCATGTTTGCGGTAGAAGAGATCCACAAATCGTTTTCTGCGCCGCTTGTCATTGGCACCATGGCCTCTGCGGTAGCTGCGGTGCTGTGCACAGGGGCCCTTTTAGGAGAAGACCCCCTGATCCCCATCAGATTCGCCTTTGATTTGCCCCATATCGCCTATGGGCTGGTAGCGCTTCTGGGGGTCTTTTTGGGGCTGCTTGGGGCTTTGCATAATCGCGGCATGTTCTTAGGTCAAGCGCTCTATGGCAAGATCCGCTCTCACCTTCCCCTGTCGCGGCTGGCCATCCCCTTTGGGCTTGCAGGCCTCTGCGCCTTTGCAGCTCCCTCCCTCATGGACGGCGGCGACGCCATCTTAGAGATCCTCGTCCGGGTTTCAAACCACCCCACGATCCTTCTGCTGCTCTTGCTGTTGGGCAAATACTTATTTACCAATATCTCGGCCAGCTCCGGGGCTCCAGGAGGGACCCTTTACCCGCTTGTAGTCATGGGTGCGCTTGCTGGAGCGTTGTTTGGGCGTGCAGCGGTGGCATTTCTCGGCCTCGATGGCGCCTATATCAACAATTTTATGCTCCTGGGTATTGCAGGCCTCTTCGCGGGCGCAGTCCAAGCGCCAGTGACCGGATGCCTTTTGGTGTTCGAGCTCACTGGAAGCTTCTCGGCGCTGCTTTCCTTGGGGTTGGTGAGCCTGGTAGCCTATGTGGTGGCAAACCTTACTAAAACGCCTGGCTACTACGAACATCTGCTTGGAAATCTACTGGCCCATGACAGCGATGAGATCGTAAAGGCGCCCAGGCGCTCAGTGGTTACCCATACCTGGTATGTGAACTTTGGCTGTGAGGCAGAAGGCAAAAGGCTCTCAGAGTTGCATTGCCCGCAGGGCAGCTCGGTGTGCCTGGTGACCCGCTGCGGACGTTCGCTCGTGCCAAGCCAGGATCTCGTGCTGGAAGCCGCTGACGGGGTGCTTTTTGTAATAGACTCCGCCTTGGCTCCTATTGCAGAAGCTCGCATCGAAGCTCTCTTTAGGCCTGGATATCCCCACCAGGCCAATGAAACCCCCTCATCTTCGCCCCCTCAGGAAGGACCCTCTCATGCAGCTCGTCAGTCTCCCCGGAGATAAGCCGCTTTGGAGCCAGATCGCCCAAATCCTCAGCGAGCGCATAGCCAACGGCACCTATCCTGTGGGAAGCACGATGCCCGGCGAGATGGCCTTAATGGAAGAGTTTGGCGTCTCACGCATCACTGTGCGTCAAGCCTTGGACAAACTGGTGTCCCGAGGCCTGATAGAACGCCGTCGGGGCAAGGGGACCTTGGTGCTCGAACCTCAGGACCTCATTGAAACCCATTTGCACTCGAGTTTTTCTGACTTTGCAGAAGTGAGGAACCATACCGAGAGAAAGCTGCTGTCTCTTAGCCGAGAAACCCCTCCTGAGGAGGTTGCAGAGTTTTTTGGAATCCCTCGTGCTCAGAAAGTAGTTCGGCTTTGCCGCGCCACTGTTATCAATGATCATAGGGCTGCCTACTTCGAGACCTATCTATCGCCAGAGGTGCCTTTTGATCGCTTGGATGACACCGGCTCGCTCTACGAGTATTTGGGAGAGCTTGGCTTTCCCGTGACCTCTATTGTAGAAACCGTGCGTGCTGCTAATCCCACAGGGAAAGATCGTGAGAGATTCGAGGGGCTAGGGGAGGGAGCTCTCTTGAAGCGCTGCCGACAAGGTTCCTTTGGACAGATGCCTGTGGAATACACCAACTCCACCTATCGAGGCCAAGATTACGAGCTTACTATCCGGCTAGGGGAGTAGGCGGAAGCTTTTCTCGGCACGTATGAGGGAGAACTGTTTACCTTTCATGCTTTTATCCATCATCGCAAGCTCTTCTTTTTAGACCTCTACTATGCTATTGTCCATATTGTCATAACATTAGGATGTATCAGATGGATTTCCCGGATTTCATCCCGAAGCCCTGTCGTGCCAATGAGCCAAAAAGCCATCGAGTTGGAGGGGCCTTATGAGCGATTGCCGCTACGATCTTTCACCCACTATCAAAGTTGATGGCTATGACCATGCCCTATGGGAGACTCCCCAGGCGATCTTGGAGGAGCTGTCTTCCCGCACGCAGGCACGCCTCATAGTGGTGGAGGCATACCCAGGGATATCTTCTGAAGCTCTGGATTTGGTGGCCTCCGCATTTCCCGACGCAACAGTGATAGATGCCAGGGACGCTTATCTAGATCAGGAGGCTATTCAGGCGATCCTTGCCCCTCACGTCACTTCTGACAGCGTTCGCGGCGTCATGTACAGGGGCGCTCTGCAAGACCTTATGGATACAAGCGCACAGGCTCGCATCCAGGAAGATATCCGCCGTTGCCTAAAAGCTCACAGGCCGGTAATTGTCTGGGGTTTTGGGGCTTCTTTGATTGCAGAACCTTGTGCCCGTGAGCTTCCTGAAGAGCAGGTGCTTACCGTCTATGGAGACATCTCTCGTTGGGAAATCCAACAAAGGTACCGCCAAGGGATGCCCAATCATTTTTGGGACAACCCTCAAGAGTCCAACACGCGCAAATTCAAACGCGGCTATTTCATTGAATGGCGGCTGGCTGACAAAATCAAGCGCCAGCTCCAGCCCAGCCTCGATTACCTGCTTGCGCTTACCCATAGGCAAAAACCGCTCATGATAAGCGGGGACGCCTATCGCGCAGGGCTTGCCCAGGCGGTGCGTTCGCCGTTTCGCATGGTGCCATATTTTGACCCGGGAGTGTGGGGCGGCCAATGGATGCGAGAGCACTTTGGCCTAAGCTCTGAGGCGCCGAATTATGCCTGGAGTTTTGACGGAGTGCCAGAAGAGAACAGCGTGCTTTTGCGCTATGGCACCACCAATGTGGAGGTGCCGGCTCAAGATATTGTCTTGGCTCATCCAAAAGAGCTGCTTGGCACCCGTAACTATGCACGTTTTGGCGCAGAATTCCCAATACGGTTCGATTTGCTGGACACCATGGGCGGCCAGAACCTCAGCTTGCAAGTGCACCCCACGACAGATTATATAATAAACCATTATGGCATGACCTACACCCAGGATGAGAGTTATTACATTTTGGATGCAGGACAAAATGGCGGGGTTTACCTTGGGGTAAAAGAGGGCATCGATAGCGATCAAATGATTGGCGATCTCAAGGAAGCACAGGTCACAGGCTCTTTTGATGCCGCTAAATACGTCAACTTCTGGCCCGCAGCCAAACATGACCACTTTCTTATTCCCGCCGGCACCGTCCATTGCTCCTCAGCAGACTGCATGGTGTTGGAAGTCAGCGCCACCCCTTACATCTTCACCTACAAGCTCTGGGACTGGGACCGCACCGATCTTGACGGAAACCCCCGGCCCATTCACATAGAAGACGGCGCTCGAAACATCCAGTGGGACAGAGACGCCTCCTGGGTGAAAGGACATCTGATCAATCAGGTTGAGACGCTTTACGACGACGAAGACCTCAAGGTAGAGAAGACAGGCCTGCACGAGTTGGAGTTCATAGAGACGCGCCGCTATAGCTCCTCTCGCGCCATCGATTTGTCCACTCAAGGCGAAGTACAGGTATTTAATCTGGTAGAAGGGACCGCCGCGTGGCTCGAAAGCCCTCAGGGCGCCTTCGAGCCCAGAGAGATCCACTATGCGGAGACCGTCATCGTGCCAGCCCAGGTGCAAAGTTATCGTTTGCGGCCGGCCATAGACGATGAGCCGATTAAAGTGCTGGTGGCACAGGTGCGTCAAGCCTGATGTGCGCAGAGCCTAGCGGTCAGGGACACAGTGTTGGTCCCGGCTCCTTGCCAGAAACGATCCTTCGCTGGATGCATGCCTTAAGAAGCGCTTCTCCGTGCGCCTGATGATAGGCTCTCCATTGCTCAAATTTGCATTTTAATTGGGGGGCATCCAAGCTCTTCAGGTCTTTCGGCGTGGCTGCCTGTTCATCCGGGCAAGAAACCAACTGCAACTGATCCGTCAGCACTTCCGGCGCCAACGGGCGTCTCTTGGCGTAGGCCGCCCCTTCAATCCCTGCCAACTGGCCAAATACCATGGCTTGAGAGCTGGCGATGCCGCCTAGCCGGTCAATGGCGAAGAGGGGAGCGCACTCTCCTGCGGCATAAAGGCCCTCTACCTGGGTTTGACAGGTCTTCGGATCTATCACGATGCCGCCATTGGAAGCTTGGTGATAGACCGCGACAGGCAGCTTGTCGCCAAATCCCAGCCCATGGGCCTCTTGGAGCCAATCCATGTATGTGGCGATGAAGGAAGGCAGCTCGCCCTCGGGGCGCTTAATGATCGCGTCACACGACCCGCCTACCGCCCAAATGGCCTCTTCCACTTTGCGAGAAGGCCGCTGGGAGGTATAGGGGCCATGCCAAGAATGAGCTTCCAGCGCTGCCTTGGCCTCCTGCTCGTCAATGCCCGCAAGCCGGAACACGTCTTTACCGTCTTTCTCCAGCCGTGTGTAACGCCAGAGCTTCTCATTGAATACCGCAGGCGCCCCTGAAGTCTTGATGCCCACCATGAGCTGCTCGAACTCCAGATTAGCCACCTGAGCTCCTGCGTCCGCCGCCATAGAAGCTCCGACGCCTCGGCATTGCCCCGAAGAGAGTGTGGGCTTTCTGAGCGCCGCCATGCCTCCTGTGGCCAGCACCACACAGGGACATACCACAGCCATGAGCTCTCCCTCACAGGAAGCTACAAGCCCACTAAGGGCTCCGGTGTCTGGGTCTTTTAACAAAGAGAGGGCTTGGGCTGCCGAGAAACACTCCACCCCTGATCGGAGTACCGTACTCACCAATGGGTCATGCGAGGGCCCGGCATGAAAACCAAACCATCCACGCGTCTCTGTGTCAAAGCACGGCACATAGCTCCGGTGGGTTTCTTGGCCTTTCTCGGCAGGTTCTAATACTGCACCCCAACGTTCAAAGGTGGTCAGAGACTCATAAAATCTATTTGCGAGCACCTCTGCCATCCCTGAAGTGGCCACGTCGCCTGCGGGGGCCAGGATGCCCTGAACAAAAGCCTCTTTATCTTCAGTGCTGTCGCTAAGGGGGCCCACCATACCAAGACCCCAGGTAGTGCCAGAAAAGCTCGCGCCTGATCCCAACGTGCCCAAGCTCACCAGGACCACACAGGCGCCCGCTTCGCGAGCGGCCAAAGCGGCAGAGATTCCAGCAATGCCAGATCCCACTACACAGACATCGCAGCGCAAGAGTTTCATGAGAGCCCTTCTGAGTTATAGCGATCGATGGCTATTGATCTTGAATGCTCAGTATGACAGAGCGTCAGTAGAGCTTTCGACTTACGTAGCCAAAACTTCTAGATGAGACTCCCCTGCGCTGGTTGCAGCATTTCTCGGATAATATATGTTATGTAAAGTAGAGGTTATGAGCATCTGCTTATACGGGCATTCTTGGACGTCATGGCCCTTCCCCGACTCAGAAGCATGGTTTACCTAATAACCGGAACTGCGCCGTGCGATAGCTACTGACATCGCCAGGTCATAGAAGCCAGCGTCATCATCTACATCAATGCCGTACTTTTGTCTCAGGGTCTCTAGGCGATACTTCACTGTGTTGCGATGCACAAAGCACGCCTCGGCGGTGCGGGCCAACGATGAGGCGTGGGACATATAGGTATCCAAAGTTTCGAAGAGCTCGCTATCGACACCTTCCTCGGCAATCAAATGGCGCACCTCTGGAGACACAAACCAAAGCCGGCGATGTTCAGGCACATATGCCAGAAGATGATCGAAGCGCACTCGATCATATGGCACAGGATTCAAGATGGCGGCTCCCCCAAAGCGTGTCTTTGACAGCTCTCCCCCATCACCCAAATATTCAAATCTTTCACTTTGTACTCGTGACAAGCTTTCTGCAACGCGCACTGATTGCTCTGCTTGCTCGACATGCCAGGGCAAGTCATAGAGATCTGAAAAAGGCTCTGATAATCCGCCTCGAAGATCGCTTTCTTCCAAAAATGCGCGTACAGGATGCATATATTTGCTTATAGTTGCGCCAATACGCACTTGTGCGCCTCCTGGCGCAATGCTTGCTCGGGATAACGCTGCATCTTTGGGCATGCACACCAATACCAACACCCAGGAATCTCTGAACACCGCATAGCAGTCGGGTACCATCTCATTGATGCGCTGACGCAGAGAGTCTTGCACCACGTTGTCCATGAGCTCGAGGCGCAAATCTAGAGCGAGCACCACATAGGATTGCTCGGCTGCGAAACTGGTTTGACCCACCAGCTCGTCAAACATACGGCGACTTACCACGCGGTTGCTCATGAGGTCCAACAAGAGATTGACCTCACGACTGCGATGGGTGTGAAACTGACCGGCAATGGCTTTCTCTGAGGCCATCTGCTTTGCCAAGATCTCTGCCACCTGACGATAGAGGGTTGTAGACGTCTCCTCCAGTGCGCTTTCTAGCTCCAACACCAGAAGATAGCCTACAAAGGAGCCTCCATAGATGAGCTTATGCATAAGTCGACGGTGAGGAGAGATGCGCTCCACGATCGTTGAGACACGGGATGCGTCGGTCTCAAAGTAGTTGGTGTCTTGCCCTCGGAGTTTGGCGATGAACTCGAAGGTGAGATAGCCACGCGTAAGGCCGGTGCGCCACACCGCGTCTGCCGTGCCGTGATATTCAGAGTGAGCCACGATGTTATAGGATGCATCGCACACAATCACTGGGTTTCTAAGCACCTCTGAGGCGCACTCTGCCAAAGCAGGGAGATCGTCGCGATCCAGCAAAATGCGCATAAGGCGATCCAGCGAGCCTGCAGAACCGCTCTGGCGCACCAACAGCTGCAAGTCTTCTACCAGACGAGCGAGATCGTCGGTGTTTTCTACCAGGATCAGATGGCAGCCAGGACGTGGAGGTTGGATCTCCTCGGCAGCTATATCTGTGGCAAGCACATAGAGGCCCGGATGCGCATTGGCTCCCAATCTATAAAATGTAGAAGCATATCCTACTTGGATGTGGCTAGATTCAGAGGCTGTGTCAGAGGAATCCAGGTAGCCTACAGAAGTAACGTGAATGTCGGGATCGTAGGCAAAGGGCACGCGGGCGCCGGCGCTCACTAAATGCGCTACCACATTGCCAAAATCCAGCATCGAATCTCCTCATCCCGTAATGCTGCAGGTTTGCTGAACATATTGCATCTCATATGTCCCTATTATTTGTCAATTGTGCACAAGGGACAGTTTCATTTTGTCACATTTAACAGAGCATTTGGTTGCATACCCAGGCAGAATATCCACTGACCAAAACCAACGCCTGTTGGAATCACCGGTGTATTTGATGGAGCCGGTCCCCCATCGCAAATCGGGTTTGCTTTGTAGCGGCGGAGAAAGGACTCCCCCATGAAGTTGTTGCGCACCATCCAAAAAGTACCTGCCGGCATTCTGTTGGTTTCTACCATCATCGGCGCACTTATCCACACCTTCTGCCCTCAGATTTTGGAGATTGGCGATCCCACCCAATCCATGTTCACCGCCGCAGGCATGCAGCTCTGCATCGGCTTGCTCCTCTTCTTCACCGGCACCCAGCTTTCCCTCTCGCAGCTGGGCCTGGTGGCCAAGAAAGGCCTCCCCTTCCTGCTGGTTAAGTACGGCGTCGCCTACGGCGCAGCCCTCTTGTTCTTGTCCCTCTTTGGCCAAGCCGGCCTGCTGGGCGTGAGCTTCCTGGCTTTCGCCATCGCTATCACCAGCTGCAACGGCGCCCTCTACATGGGCATCATCGAGCCCTACGGCAACTCCGTTGACTATGCCCTCTTTGGCATCCTCATGATGTTCTCCATGCCCGTGCTTCCCATGGTGCTGCTCAATAGCGCTAACGGCGGCGACATCAACTGGATGTCCATCGTGAGCCTCCTAGTTCCCTTTATCTTTGGCATCGTGCTTGGCAACATCGACCCCGCAATCCGCGACCTGTTCAAGAGCGGCAACAACTGCGTGCTCCCCTTTATCGGCTTCCAGTTTGGCGCTGTCATTAACCTGGCCGAGGCCGCCAAGCAGATCCCCCAGGGCATCCTGCTCACCGTGCTCTTCTATGTCATCTCCATCGTGCCCCTCTACTTCTTTGACCGCAAAGTGCTCCATGGCGGCGGCTATGCCTCTGTAGCCAGCTGCTCGGTCGCCGGCGTAGCCCTCTCCATCCCCATGATGGCCGCCTCTGCTGCAGGCATTTATGAGCCCTTCGTCGCCGACGCCGTCTCCCAGCTCGCCATGATCATGTTTATCACCACCTTCGCCACCCCCTACATCACCAAGTTCTTCATCCAAAAGAACCATGTGAAGACCAATGCCGAGATCGCTGCCGAGGCCGCCTCTCAGGGCGACAAGGTCACCCCGCTCTCAGTAGACGAGCTCTCCGAGGAAGCCGTCTAATCCCTTGCCGAGAAACACGCGCCACCGCGTAAGTTAACTACCCGTGTACTTGATACCAAAGGAGTCATCATGTCCTCTGTCTTTTACCAAGTGAGCACCCTAAACGCCCTGATGCTGGGCAACTTCGACGGCGTAGTGACCGTTGGCGAGCTTCTCTCCCATGGCTCTTGGGGCATTGGCACCTATGAGGGTCTCGACGGAGAGGCCATCATCTGCGACGGCGTCGCCTATGACGGGCATGCCGACGGCGAGGTCATGCCCTATGGCAACGACGAGAAGGTGGCCTTCTCCACTGTGGCCAACTTCAACGAGAAGGCAACGGAGTTTGGCATTGCCGACGCCTCCGATATGGCCGCTGTCAAAGCTGCATTGGATGAGGTGCGCGCCGGCACCGACGGAAACGACAACTACTGGTGGCTGGTAGCCATGAAGGGCACCTTCCCCACCATGAAGTGGCGCAGCTGCTTCAAGCAGCAGAAGCCCTACACCACGCTCTCTGAGGCAGCCACCGACCAGCGTGAGTTCGTAAGCCGTGACGAGGAGGGCTGGGTCATTGGCGTCTGGTGCCCCAGCTTTGTAGACGGCATCAATATGCCCGGCTGGCACCTGCACTTCCTCTCTGAGGACAAGAAGCGCGGCGGCCACATTCTCGAGATGTCCATTGGCGACGTCTCCGGTACCCTCGAGAGCTATCGAGAACTCGCGCTCATCATGCCTGACAATCCCGAGTTTGCAGACCTCGACCTCACCGAGGACCTGGCCGAGGCCACTGCCAAGGTAGAGGGTGGTAAATAACCGATCGTTGCCCAGGTAAAGGGCATATAAATGAGACATCCGACAGCTCAAAAGTGGGCATTCGGATGTCTGTTGTGGAAAGGATTTCCCATGTACAAAGCAATGCGCGCCCCTTCGATGTACGCCCAGTCCCCGGACTGCCTGAACGACTTCTATGACATTTGCAAGGGGTATGGCAAGCGTTTCCTGTTCATCTGCAGCCACAGCGGCCTCGCTGCAGCAGAGCCCAAGATCACCAAGAGCTGCGATGGCACTGATAGCTATCTGCGCTTCGAGCAGTTTGGCGGCATCTCCTCTGAGGGCGAGATCACCAAGATGGGCCAGATCGTAGTAGATGATGACATCGATGTCGTGTGCGGCATAGGCGGCGGCTCTGCCATCGACACCGCTAAGGCCACTGCTTTCTATCAGGGCAAACCCGTAGTGATCATCCCCACTGTGGCAGCCACCGATGCCCCTTGCACCGGTCTCTCCGTCATCTATCACGACGACGGCTCCTTTGCCGAATACCTCTTCTATCCCAAAAACCCCGACGTGGTGATTGTTGACAGCACCATCATCATGGATGCCCCCGTGAAGTTCCTGGTGGCCGGCATGGGCGATGCCCTGGGCACCTACTACGAGGCTCGCGCCTGCCAGCGCACCAAGAGCCTCTCTCTGGAAAACACCGAGGTTACCCTCTCTGCCATGGCCCTTTGCACCCTATGCCGCGACACCCTTATCAAGGACGGGTTCCGCGCAAAGGTGGCTGCCGAGAAGGGCGTGATGGTGCCCGCTCTGGAATCCTGCATCGAGGCCAACATCTACCTTTCTGGCGTAGGCGCCGACAACGCCGGCCTCTGCGTCGCTCACTCCGTCTACAACGGCACCACTGCTCTGGAGGAGTGCGAGTCTATCCCCCACGGCAACATCGTGGCCTTTGGCACGCTGGTGCAGCTGGTGCTGGAGGACGCTCCCGACGAAGAGCTGGCCGAGGTCATGGAGTTCATGGACGCTGTGGATCTGCCCCTTACCCTTGAGGCCATCAACATCACCGATCCCAGCCATGTAGCCATCGCTGCCCAGAAGGCCTGCGTCCCTGGCGAGTCCATCCACAATTTTGCAGGCGACGTGACCCCCGAGCAGCTGACTGCAGCCATGTTCCAAGCCGACGCCCTCGGCCACGCCTTTCTCGAGGACTAATCACCTCAAGGCCGGCTCCTAAGAAAGCTCTGTTGCACGTTCACATCGCTTTCCTCTACCCGAAATCCCCCGGCCCCGCTGGGGGATTTCTCATGAAGAGCAAAGGGGTCGGGTAGTCTTTATGCTTGCGTGCTCTACACCACGTGCATTTAGACCTTTGGCTGCCGCCTTGCGGGCAGCGCTCGTTGAAAGAGGACTTCTGTGGATCTGAGCTGGAAGACCTTAAGCAGAGTGGGCCTCGCCTGCTTCCTGCTCTACCTTGCTATTCACTATTTGGATCTTTTGGTGAACTGGCTGGGAATGATGCTTGCTGCAGCCATCCCTCTCTTTTTGGGCTGCGCCATCGCCTATGTGCTCAATATCCTTATGGCTTTTTATGAGGGGCTTTGGCCTAAAGGGCATTCCCGCGGCAAGCGCGGCCTCTGTCTTACGGCCTCTATCCTCACCGTCGTCGCCCTCTTTGTGTTCCTAGGCCAGTTGGTGTTTCCCGAGCTTATCAGGTGCATCCAGATGCTTGTGATCCAACTGCCTTCCACTCTAGAATCGCTCGTCGCCCAAATCAACAACACCGGCTTCATCCATCTTGGCTCTCTAAGCGACCTCTCCAATCAGATGGATCGCCTCTTCAGCTCCTTCGCTCCCCAAAGCGCCGATACCCTTCTAGGCTTTACTGCAACTTTCCTAAGCACAGTAGTGAACACCACACTCAATTGGATCATCGGCCTCTTTTTTGCCATCTACCTGCTGATTTCCAAAGAGCAACTCCTGGAGCAATCCAAGCGCCTCTTGGCCCATTGGCTCCCCGCCAGAGCAGACGCCCGTTTCCTAGAGATCTGCCCTGTGGCCAACTCCTGCTTTCGTGGCTTTGTGGTAGGCCAGTGTACCGAGGCCGTCATCTTAGGAGCCCTCTGCGCTCTTGGCATGGCCATTCTTGGCCTCCCCTATGCGGGCATGACCGGCGTGGTGGTGGGCTTTACTGCACTCATCCCGATCTTTGGCGCTTTCATTGGCGGTTTGGTGGGATTCTTGCTCATCCTGACCCAAAGCCCTCTCCAGGCTCTCTTCTTCTTGGCATACCTGGTGATTTTGCAGCAAGTGGAAGGTAACCTCATCTACCCCCGTGTAGTGGGCACTTCCATCGATCTGCCTGGCATTTGGGTTCTGGCCGCTGTGATCTTGGGCGGCGGAGTTGGCGGTATCCTAGGCATGATCTTTGCCGTGCCGCTTACCGCCGTGGTGTACCGGCTCATACGCCAAGAGCTTCGACGTCCACCCCGCCCTACCGCCTCATCCCATTAAATTCATTGAGCCACAGGTTCAAACCTTGGGCGGCGGAGTTTCTCGGCATCCAATGCCGAGAAACTCCTCCTCTCTCACTCCCTTTGTTTCACGGGTAACAAAGAGACCCCCTGCACACCTTCGGCTCGAGAGCCGTTGCATGGAGGGGGTCGTGCGTGATGAGGAAGTCTGCAGCCAGTCGAGTTACTCCACGGTGATGAGGGAGTAGACTTCCTGGTCAAAGTGCTGGGAGATGACTTCGCGAGGATTGAGATAGGCCAGCTCGAGGGCAAAACCAAAGCCAATGACCTTGGCGCCGGCCTTCTCCACCAGCTGAGCGCAGGCAACGGCAGTGCCACCAGTAGCTACCAGGTCGTCGATGATGAGGACGCGGTCCTCCGGGGAGAGGGCGTCTGCGTGGATCTGGATCTCATCGGTGCCGTACTCCAATGCGTAAGCCTGGGAGATAACATCACGGGGGAGCTTGCCAGGCTTGCGGGCAGGGACAAAACCTGCGGCCAGACGATAGGCCACAGGAGCGCCAACCAAAAAGCCACGGGCCTCAGCGCCCACCACTTTGGTGATACCTAGACCCATGAAATGCTCAGCCAGACCATCGATGACAGCAGAGAAGCCCTGGGGATCTGCGATAAGAGGGGTGATGTCTTTGAAGATGACGCCAGGCTCCGGATAATCAGGGATGTCGACCACAAGGTCGGTGTAGGCAAAATTGCTCATGGCAGTGGCTTCTCCTTGTAAAGGGCAGCAGGCCGGCATGGGACTGTTGCAGAGGACAAAACGAGCACTGGGGCGCGCTCTCAAAAGGCACCTATGAGTGAGTGCCCATAAAATAGTACGCCTTAGAACCGGGCTTTGTCCTTGGGATTATAGGGCGGCATACCTTCCATCGGACAACCAAGAAGCACTAGGACTCCTGGGTGTCCGAGATGGCTGCGAGCACCTGGCGAAAATTCCTGCGGATAAGATCATCCCTTATGGCATTGGTAAGGGAAAGCAATTGCTCAAAGGCCTGTTTGTAGGAGGCACGTTGCTCAGGCGTGAACTCGCCTTGGCGCGGTCCCATGACAGAGAGGGCCTGCTCGAACATGGTAGTCTCGCGGTTTGCAGCATTGACATACTGGCGCAGGTTGCGAGGCTCTATACCAAAACGTTTAAGGGAGTCCGCGGTGCGAATGAGAGGGAAATCGTGCCCGTTCACCAACTCGCGGCCACGAGGGCTGCGTTTGAGATCCACGATGCCAATGTTTGCCAAGTCGCGCACGAACGCGATGGAAACTCCCAGAAGCTCCGGCATATTCTCGAGAGGGTGCAGGGAATTGCGCACTTCCTCATCGTCAACTATGGCTTCAGGGTAGTCATTGGCTAGGGCCACCACAGACTCCTCGCCATGGCCATCCAGCTCTTCGCGAATTACGGAAAGGGGTAGAAACCTGTGCTTTTGCAGGTAGAGGATGGTCTCTAGACGCTTAATGTCTTTTGAGCTGTAGAGCCTATAGCCACCAGGGGTGCGCGAGGGCGTGAGCAAGCCCTCGTCCTCCAGGTAGCGCACCTTGGAAACCGAGAGATCCGGGTATTCTGCCTGCAGGCGCTTGACCACCTTACCTATAGTGAGGTATCCGGCATCTGCCATAGGCTTAGGCTTCCACAGGGATACGGCTGGTGTTTTGGGTGGTATGGAAGATCATGCGGAATGTGCCCACCTGAATAGTAGAGCCATCTTCCAACATGGCACGATTGATGATGGCGCCATCGACCCAAGTGCCGTTAAGAGAGCCCAGATCCTCGATGGAGTTAGCTCCCGGAACAAGATGCATCTTGGCATGATGGCGAGACACCGTCATGTCATTCAAAAAGACGCTGTTGGAAGGATCGCGACCAATGGTGATCTCTGGCGTATCAAGCACAAACGTAGTGCCGGTATGAGGTCCCTTTACGATGGAGAGCGTAGGGTTAGACAGACGCTGGGAGCCCATGAGATCAGGAACCGTGGCATCTGTAGAGGGCATACGAAAGATGCTGGTGGCGTCGTTGGATTGGGGGGTGTCTGACATCGAAGCCTCCTAGCTGTGACCTTGTGAATCTCCATTGTAACGCACCAAGAGCCCCATGCCTGGCATCTCTCATCAGACATTGGGTCATATGTAGGCATATATAGTTTATCTACAGGCCACAGCTTCCATCTGAATGCGCGCCCCATGGGGCAATCGTGACACCTCAAACACCGAACGGGCTGGATAAGGCTTATCAAAGCGCTCGGAATAGACCTCGTCCACGGCGGCCAAATCTGAGAGATCTGCCAGGTAAACGGTGGTTTTGCACACGTCAGAGATGGTGAGGTCGACGTCTGCCAGGATAGCCTCGATGTTTTTGATTACCTGCACCGTTTGCGAGCCGATAGAAGCCTCTGTGAGCTTTTGGCCCTCTGCGGTGATAGGAAGCTGACCAGAGATAAAGACATAGCGCGCTGCCGAAGAGCCTTGAGAGAAGGGGCCTGAGGGCTGAGGCGCGTTTGGGCTGCTCAACGAGTACATAGATCAACTCCTTAAAATATAATGATCCTCTTAAGAGCTCGGCGAGGATTGAAGCGCGCCTCACAGCTTAAGAGAGAGCGTCACAAGCGCAAAGATCACGAAGGGCTACATCCAATCGAGGAAGCGCCCCTAGAATAAGCGAAGTGGGATATGCCAGATTCCAGCGCTCGAATCCCTCTCCCTCGAGGCCAAAGATAGCGCCTTCGTCAAAGAAGAGATCGTGCGCCTGCATGGCTTGCTCGAGCTCTTGAGCGGTAGCGCCTGTAAACCTAAGGTCTATCCAAGCAAGATAGGTACCTTCCAGAGGCGCCACCCAGCTTTTCGGCCAGGAATTGGTCATATGTTCTTTTACCAGATCATAGTTGCGCTGAATCACCTGAAGAAGCTCGCGGAGCCAAGGAGATCCTTGCCTGTAGGCCGCCTCGCAAGCCCGATAGGCAAAGCAGTTGAGATTCCACACACCAGCATTCTTAGCGGCTGCAGCAAAGTGCTCTCTAAGCTCTTGATCCGGAATAAAGATGTTGAAGCATTGAAGCCCTGCAAGGTTGAAGGTTTTAGAAGGTGCCGTACACACGATGGATTTTAGGGCAGGTCGCTTCTTCAGCAGTCTGCCAAAACAAAAATGCTCGTAGCCATCGAGTATAAGGTCGCCATGGATCTCATCAGCAATGACAGTCACCCCATGAGCAGCGCAGATATCTGCTATGGAGGTAAGCTCTTCTCGGCTCCATACGCGACCTACAGGATTGTGAGGGTTGCAGAGGATGAATGCCGTAGTAGCCGGATCTTTGCAGAGGGCTTCGAATCCTTCCAGATCCAGCTGGTAACCAGCCTGAGTGAGACGCAGGGGATTTCGCGCGACCTTTCTGCCAGTTTGCTCTATGACCTCGCTAAAGGGATAGTAGACCGGCGGCTGGATGATCACCTGATCGCCTGGGGCCGTAGCGGCCTCGATGCCGTAACCCAAAGCAGGCACCACACCTGGTGAAGTGACGATCCAAGAAGAGTCGACGTCCCAGCTGTGACGCTGGCGTTGCCATTGACATACGGTATGCAAATAGTTGGAGGTAGGCACCGTGTAGCCCAAAACTGTCGAATCGCAGAGCTCGTGCAGAGCCGCCACAATCTCTGGCGCTGTAGCAAATTCCATATCTGCTACCGAGAAGGGCACTGCCTCAGGGCCGTGATGGGGTGCAACCTCGTCCATCGCCTGCCATTTGGAAGAACCCTGTCCGCGCCTGTTTTGCACCGTAGTGAAATCGTAGGTCATAGCAAAGTCTCCCCTATCTCTTACACGAGCCTCACATCTGGGCTATGGGATTTGCCCATCGGCCAGCGCTCGAGCCCCGATGAAATCCTCTGTGGGCCTGAGCCAATCTTTCAAATGCAGGTCTTGAGGGGTCTGAGGCTTGGTGGGCTCATCCAGAAGGTCTACGATACCTGGACACTTCTCTTGAACCCATCCCCAGAAAGCCGAGGTGCCTACCGGAGTCACGCTATTGAAGGACAAGAAGCTGCGCCAAAGTACCGTCACTTTTTGATTAGGTATCACCATAAGGTAGGCATGATTGTGCGGATCCTTTTGAGAGGCGCCGGGGATCTGCGGATGCAGCATAACAGTGTCGATGGCATCGAGAGAGATGTTGGACAATGTACCAGGAGCAGGAAGCTTTACGCCCCGCGCCAGGTAGTCTCCTAAGACTTGAGGCGCCTGTGGTCCCACCATGGTCAGCATGGTTGAAAACGGCGCTCCAGGCTCAAAGGCAACAGATGCATAAGGGGCTTTCCCATCTTGTTCGATGGCGGCAATGCCGTGAAGCCAAGAGTCCAAGCCCTCTGCAGTCTCTGCAGGCGCCCAGATACAAAAGTCTTGAGGGCCGATACCTGCTACCAATGCAGGTGACACCACAGTGCCCGTCCCGGTGAGTGCGAGCGAACAGACCAACTGACCTGCAAGGGGCACGGGGCCTGTGAAGACTGCCGACACAAAAGCTGCGGCCTCTTTGCCAGAGATGCAGGTAGAAACCAGGCTGCCAACATCGCAAAGGGCTGCCCCTGATCGAATGCCTCAGGTTCTTGAGATCCATCGCCATAATAGGAGGCCTCGAGATACCCGTTAGCTGCAGGCTCAAGGGCCGCACCTAGCAAGGCGTGCTCTTGAGAGAGAACACCGCTTTTTCCCCGAAAATCAGACTGATCGCTCATAGGAGTTACGCCACCTTCCGAGCAACCGCGTGAGCCGCCCAATCGAAAGTCCATCTATAGGGTCTAAAGGAGGGTTGGGGCCAACCGGTCTCAAAAGAGGTGGCGGCCACGATGCGATCTCCCTGGCGCCATTGCTCAACCCCACAGGTTGCCTGGCTAGAGAGCAACTGGTTTGAAGAAGTGAGCGTGCGCGTATAAGAACAAGCCACATCATCGGGCCAAATCATGGCATGGGTTGCCACCGGAGAGCTTACAGGCACTTCATAACCATACCTGAAGGCAAAGGGATTGGTTTGCACTGTCTGGCCTGCGCGCGTCACCGCAACGTTCTTATAGGTGGAAAAAGCCCATTCCATGAGGTTGCGGGTATCCCTGAAGCGGCCGTCACTAGTGGCGCAGCCCAAGACGCAGGTATACAAGGTCACATTGTTCTTGCGCGCCGCCCCCAAAAACGTGCATCCTGCCTCCACTTTGCCTGTCTTTATACCAATGAGCGGCTTGTATGTTCCCATGAGCTCATCTGTACTGGAAAAGGTCAGATCTTGGCCATTCACAGGCACAGTCACCTGAGGCGTATGCACCCATTTTGCAATGAGCGGATAGTGCGTCAGGGCGTAACGGCCTAAAAGGCACAGATCGCGAGCGCAGGTGAGATGCCCTTCTTCTTCAAGCCCATGGGGGTTTTTGAATGTGGAGTTGGTCATGCCGATCTGCTGAGCCTTTTCATTCATCATTTGAGCAAATCCAGACTGGCTTCCACCCACGTACTCGGCGATGGCATAGGCAGCATCGTTGGCCGAGTAGACCAGCATCACCGCCAAAAGATCTTTAAAAGTTGCCGTGGTCCCCGGTGCATAACCGGCTCTTTGGGCCGCCTCCCATCCCTCCTCGGGCATTTGAGGAATGGTGATCACCGTGTCTGGAGCCACACCTTTGTCCAGCGCCACGCAGGCAGTAAGGACTTTGGTGATAGATGCCGGCGCAAACAGTTCGTCTTCAGAGGATGAGGCCAAGACGGCGCCAGTCTCATCGGTAATGCACCAGGCTTGCGCCTCGCTAATAGTGGGCTGGCTAGAGATCGCCCACGCAGCAGTAGGACCTAGGAGAGCAAAATAAATGGCTGCAAGCAGCAGGCAGGCGACAAAGCGAAAGGGGAAAAGGTGAGTTCGAGGGCGTGAAGGCTGCAGGATGGGATGCAAGGGTTTCTCGGCAGTTCTAGGAGCAAACGTGCTGACAGAAGAGAATGTCACTTCTCACCGCCCTCTTCGATGAACTCGTCGCGAATCTGAAAGCCTTCAAGTATATAAAGTATACCGGTAGTAAGAGATATGATAACACCTGCATAGATGACCAAAAGCGCAGGACAACCAGGCTGAGAATTGAGCAATGGAAGCCAGCTCACATCGATCAAGTGAAAGCCATTCACAATGGGCACGTCCAAAAGCAACCAGCTGAATCCTGCAAGCAAAACCGCAGTGGCCACCTTGCCAATAAAAAGCACGTCTACAGGACGTTTGCGGTAGTGCTGCAGGCGAGCCATGCCACAGGCCAGCACCACATCGCGGCCGATGAGGGCCACAGGGATCCAGAGCGGGAGGTCGCCCACTACACAGAGACCGATGACGCCGGTGAATATAAGGAAGCGATCTACCGCAGGATCCAGTAGCTTGCCAAACCAACTCACCGTTTGGGTGCGTCGAGCCACCTGGCCATCCACGAAGTCTGTAAGAGCTGCGACGGCATAGATGATCAGGCAGACAAGTCTGTTGAAATGCTGGACGAAGAGCACCAAGAAGACGACCGTAAGAACGATTCTTGCAACAGTGATGCAGTTGGCAACAGTTAAGATCTGAAAGCTAGGATTGTTGGAGGTCCCCACGGGCGCGGATGGGTCCGCAGCATGTATTTTGTCCTCCAAGAACTTGAGCTTCACTGATACCTCCTGATGCCTGTTTTCCTGTCAGGAAGTGTACCCTAACCCTTAAGCGATAGCCCCCCAACCTGCCTTTCTGCAACCTAACAATTACGTCAGCTTGGATTTTTTGCACAAATGGAGGCGCACCAGGCGATCATGGCAGTCTTGGCATCCTTTGATCCTTTGATGGCCTGCTCGCAGGGTATGGCGGCTGCAAGAGCCTGCCGGAGTTCCGCTGCCGAGAAGTTCCTGCTCCATCCAGTGAGCTTGTTGGCCATCCACGCCTTATTGGCAAAATGGCGCTTGAAATCCCCTGGCTTTCCCTGAGATACCAGCGACTTCATCACCAGAAGCTCCCGCAGCCTGTCCACCAGCATTTTATGAAGGAGCACCTCGGTGTTATCGTCGAACCGGCCATAAATCTCCAGGGCCTCTCTGAGATTTCTCCTGCAGACCGCATCGCAAAAGTCCCAGGGTTTAGGTTCCACTACTCGGGGCACTTCTGCTTTGACCAAGGCTTTGTCCACCAACGTGCGCGGACCATGGGCCCGCACGATGGACTCCAAAGTAGTGTCGATAAGCTCTAAGGTCTCCCCTAGACGAGAGGCCATTTCATCGGCTGCGTCCGGAAGCACAGTAAGACCCAAGCGAGAGCCTTCTTGACGGATATAGCCCGGAATCTCGTAGGCCTTAAGAGATTCGCACGCAATGATTGCCTGAGGGCTGCTGGAAGCCACGGCTTTGTAGAGCCTGGTGTTTTTGGCGAGTTTATCTGCCTCTAAAAGCAGCACGCACGCCAAATTAGGGTCTTTGAGATAGCCCACAATGGCATCTGAGGTCTCTTTGGGAAGCTTGTCGGCCTCATGCACAATCACGATACGTTGCTCTGCACCAAAAGGCAGCTGCTCTAAAGAGGACATAAGATCTGCAGCTTCTAGCGAGGATCCCTCTGGGAACTCAGCCATGTTGAAGCTCTCAAAAGCTGGATCCACGTGGCTTTTGAGCTTTGCCACCGCTCGATCACGCTTGGGTTTGTTGCCCCCAATGGCAGCATATACTGGATTCACCTCGCGGTCCTTCTCTCTCAAGCCTAGATTTCCCGCTTTCTCACTTTAGTTAGGCTACCGCATCCAATGTTTCTCGCCCAGAGGGCCCCTTGAGAATCCCGGCATGCTCACAGTGCACGGAAAGATTGCCTTCCTCTGTCTTCTGGCCTTGTACCACGATGTCCCCCACATCCTTTGTGCACAAAAACCCACTATGAGCCTCAGCCAGTACCTGCTGACATTCCTCAGAGGGATGCCCATAGCGGTTGTGGGCTCCCGCAGAAGCCACTGCAAGCACAGGCTGCAAAATATGAGCTTCCTCAGGTGAAATCGACACCGCAGATCCATGATGTCCCACTTTGAGTAAGTCTATCTGCCCTACCTCGCGTGCGATATGAGCTAGTTCTCCTTGCTCTGCATCTCCAGTAAGCAGAGCCACAAGTCCCAGCTTACAGGTGGCTTTGAGACATAGGGAATGCTCATTCTCCGAGCCGTCCACTTGCTCTTGAGGCCAGAGCACCTCCAAGGTCCAAGAGCCCACTTCGAGCCGATCGCCAAAGGAAACCTCTTCTACAGGACAGCCTATCTGATCTATTAGAGAGGATACTTCTGGGCTCAGCGAAGAAGCCACTCCCCTGGCGACAAAGATCTTTTTTGGTCGCACATAAGATGCAAGCGCCTTAAGACCCCCATAATGATCATCATGCTGATGGGTCAAAATGACCGCATCCAACGAGCGCACGTTTTGGCGCTGTAAGGCCTGGGCAACAGAGTCATCAGGCCCGCAATCCACAAGGATGGCCTGGGAACCCTCTCGCACCAAGATGGCATCTCCCTGTCCCACATCGAGCACGCCAAGCTGAGCCGGAATGGTCATAGGGCTAAGTGCCATTGCTATCAAAATGCAGCATATTCCGCCTAGCGCCGCCTTAAGAGCGCGTGATGATGGCTTGGGCCACGCCACTAAAAACACTACTGTCATTAGCGCCATTCCTAAGAATGCGACCGACTCTTCCAGCTCAATAGAAAAGCTTGTTCCAGGTATCATGGCCGCCAGCCTTGCGCCGCCCAAAAAGAGGCCCGCCAACCCAGAGGCCGCTTGATTGGTAAGAACACCAACTAGCGGTATCGAAGATGTAGCCAAAGAGGCGAGCCCCATCATCATGAGAGGACTAAATAAAGGTGCCAGAAGCGCCGATACTAAAGGCCCTAGGAGCGAAATTCTCGAGAAGGTAGCTGCCACCAATAGCGAAGTGGCACAAAAGCATAAAATTCCCGCTTGGGAAGCTTGTCCCACCTGTTGGGCAAGCACGCGTAGATGCCGGGAATGAACTGGGGCCTTTAGCCGCCGAGGCAGCACTTGTTTTGTCGCAGCTCTTAGCCAAGGGCCAAAAAGCACCATCGCCCCGACACTCAAAACAGAAAGCACAAAGCCCAGCTCTCCTGTGACGGCAGGATTGATTAGGCAATAGATGCAGCCTACGCAACCGAGAGCATTCAAAGACGATGCTTTTCTTCCTCGCCACCTGGCTCCCAAAGAAAGCTGAGACATGGACCAAGCTCGCAGAGCAGAAGGTGGAGAGCCGCAATAGCATACATAAACCAGGCCCATCAGCCCCTGAATGGCCAAAGAGGTTTTATGGCCAAGCGGCAGTTTTTGGATAGCGGCGGCCATAAGAGCTGCCAGGATAGCCAAATGAGCTCCTGATACTGCCACCAAATGAGAGATGCCCACCTGGGAGCATAAATCCATGATGCCTCGCTGCTGTGCGGCAGACCGAGATCCTGTCACCATAGCCGCAAGCAGCGCATGCTCGTCGCTTGCTTGATCGTCGAAGGCTTGCAACTGCTGAGCGCGCCACCTTAAAAGTGCGGCTTGAAGCCCTGAGGCTGGCCCACTACTACCAATGGCTACCAATTTGACTGTGCCTGCCAGCCCTCTGGCCTTGCAAAACGCCGCAAACTCATCCTGAGGTGCGCTAAACCTACCAACACCCTTGAGAAGGTATCCTGCATTTAGAGGCTCATCGCTACTGAGCCAGCAGACTGTTTGAGCCCCGCTGGGAAGATAGGCGTTAGCAGTGGTCCTATAGCCTTGCGCCGAGGGTACGGATTCAGAAGTGGTTTCAAAGGCCATGGCAGAAATAGGCACTTCGCTGAATTCGGTTTTGCAATCTTCCACCAGATGACGTTTGAGAGTGGAGACGAAAAGCGCCAATAGGCCCACTGCTATCAATAGCATACAAAGGCCTTTGGCCTTCTCAATGCGCAGCCCACACAAAAGGATCACTGCAAATCCAAGGCCACAACCAAGGTAGATCCAGGAAAGCCAACGAACATCTGCCCTAAGAATCAAAGCACAAATAAAAGCCACTGTCACAAACGCCCAGAGCATAGGGGGCAATACCGGACGTTCCGGATAAGGAGAGGACTGCATGCTACACGCAGACCTTGTCTTGCAACTTGGCAAACTTCTTCTCGCCAATCCCTGACACTCGCATGAGATCCTCCGGTGAGGCATAGGGTCCGTGAGCTTCTCTGTCCTCCACAATGGCCTTCGCGGTAGCCTCCCCCACACCAGGCAACGTCTGCAGCTCTTCTATGGTGGCACTGTTGAGATTGATCAGTGCATTCTCTGGGCTCCCTGATGCCGACAAGGACTTCCCGCCACTACCAGAACTTGCAGTTGAGCTAGAACCTTCTATAACCTGAGCCGATCCTTGAGGTTTAGGCTCCTCGCCCTTTGAAGGAATGTGCACTTTTGCTCCATCAACGAGCACCTCGGCTAAATTTATCGCGCTTGTATCCGCGCTTTCTACCAATCCTCCGGCGCATTCCACTGCGTCAGAAACTCGAGCATCAGAAGCATCAAGTGTATAGATACCAGGGTTTGCCACTGCCCCATCCACATGTATTTTGTAATGTTTGATGACTTGTTCTCTTTCGCAATTCGCAGATTCATCACTCGATGTTCGCGACTCTAAACCATCTTCATCCTTTAGTTGAGATTCCGAGTTACCATTACCTTCATCTTCTACTTGAGTGTTAGTTGATTCTACTTGAGTGTTTTGAGATCTTGCTACTACGATTCCTTGTCCTTGCAACAAGACCACCCCGCCCAAGGCAGAAAGCCCCAGTACCGCCACAACTGCTACGATGAGCATCTTTTGTGGTTGAGGAACCAGGCGCTTTACCGCCCTTGCCCAATTATGAATCGAGCTTTCCTTGATCCTTTTTTGAGCCATCGCCCTTCCCTTCCTAGATCGACCAAGCCAGAAGGCCATTTGGATGGCTCAGAGTAATAATGGCTTCTGACCAATTTCTGACACTTTTTAGTCAAGTAGAAGAAAACGGGTCTGAATTCGCAGGTAAGACCTAGGATGTTATTTCATCTAATGTATTATTCACAATATGAATGTTTCACAGCTTCCCCACATTAAAGGAGTCTGACAAAAAACGGCATCCAGCACTACCAAAAATGCTGGATGCCGTCAGGGCGCGCTAGATCTCTTCTTGCAGAAGCGCTGTTCTTAGAAGGATGCAGGAGCAAGCGCAGTATGAAGTTCTGCCCAACGCTTAGCTGGTTTGTAAGAAGGACAGAAATCATAGTCAACATACTCTAGAGACCCCAATAGGGTTTCTACCATAGCCTCATGATCAAAACTTGCCCAAGCCTCTGACACTGCCTTTGGCTTCGCATGGGTTTCAGGACGGCGAGGCATGAAAAGCGTACAACAATCGGGAGCCGTCTGCTCACTGACCTCATAAGTTCCGATGGCTTTGGCTCTCGCAATGATCTCCTGCTTGTCTGTGCCAATAAGGGGCCGCAGGATTGGCATAGTGGTTACTACTTCTGAAGTAGCGGTGATGTTCTCTAAAGTTTGAGAGGCCACTTGACCCAACGATTCCCCGGTCACAAGAGCTTTGGCACCCTCTATATGCGCTATTTGCTCTGCCACCGCATACATCAAGCGTCGATACATGATGATACGAAGCGCCTGAGGCACCGCCAAGGCAATCTCTCGCTGGCAATCACCGAAGGGCACTACATAGAGACGCCCTATAGCTCCCTCTGATGCCATGGCTTCTACAAGATCTTGGCAGAGCCATTCTGAGGCATCAGAGGTTTGAGGTCTGCCCGAGAAATGAACCGGCACCATTGTGGCACCTCTGCGACCCATCATCCAGGTAGCTACAGGAGAATCAAAGCCGCTGGAGAACAACGACACGCATTTTCCCGCAGTGCCTACAGGCAAGCCTCCTACACCACGCTCAGACTGCGAATAGATAAATACATCGCCCTCGTTAAAGAGCACGTGCACTGTCGCCTCTGGATTGTGTACATCCACATCTTTTGTGGGGAAAGCTTCGCAAAGCGCTGCTCCCACTTCACGATTGAGCTCAATGGTATGCAGATGGTAGCTGGTATTTGCTCGCTTGGCCTGCACCTTGAAGGTAGAGAAATGCTCCACCTCTCCAAGAGCAGAAACGGCAGCCGGAAGATACTCAGCAGGATCTTGAGCGGTGCGAAACGCCAAAGATACCCTTGCCACTCCAGGAATCCGAGCGATGAGTGGCATGGCTTGCTCAGGCGCCTCTGGACTGGAGAAGGTGGCCAAAAGGTGACCGGAAACCCGCGAGATCGAAGCTACGGGCAACCCTCTTAAACCATGGGCGAGATTGGTCATAAGTTGACGCTCAAAGGTAGAACGATTCTTACCTTTGAGGCCAATCTCATGATAGTGAATCAGACAGCAGCGTGAAGCCATGCTAGTTGTTGGTATCGCCGTCGGCGATCTCTACATCAAAATCGCCCTGGTTATAGCTCAGAACGCCATCTTCGATCTCATCCATGGCGATGGAGATGGGATCCTTACCGCTCACAACGGTGGTGATGTCATCTACATCCTGAACAGCTGTCACGCGCATATGCTGACCACGCAGCATATTGTTGATATCACAAGCGCGCTTGGAGGCAATGGAGCATAAAAGGAAGGGATTCTCCTCTGCCTTAGCCAGCAGATCGTCGATAGGAGGATTAATGATGGACATGCAACCTCTATTCAGATTCAAAGGACGACAAAACGTCCAACAACTCGTGCGTGGCGACTTCTAGATCATCATTTATTACCCGTGCATCGTAGGAGCTAGCCAGCTCCATCTCTTGAGCAGCGATTCCCAGACGCAGTTGCACGTCTTTCTCGGCTTCTGTGCCGCGACCGCGAAGGCGACGTTCGAGCTCTTCTTTTGAAGGAGGCTCGATAAAGACCAGCACTGCGTCTGGATAAATCTCTTTGACCTGCAAGGCACCCTGAACATCGATCTCTAGGATGAGGGAGTGGCCTTGAGACAAGTTTTTGTCTACTTCGCTCAAAAGCGTGCCGCTGCGGTGACCGGCCACGTGTGCCCACTCAAGAAAGCGACCCTCTTGAATTGCTTGGTCAAAGGCTTCGTCGGTGAGGAAGTGATAGGCGACGCCATCTTCCTCACCAGGACGAGGATCGCGTGTAGTGGCAGACACCGAGAGGCCAAGATCGGGACGGGCTTCTCGCACACGAGAGACCAACGTGCCTTTCCCGGCCCAGAAGGACCTGATACAACGAACAGGCGCGGTGCCATGATGCTAGCGGGAGAGGATCTCGAGCAGACGCTCGCGCTGACGGGCACCCAGCCCCTGGACGCGACGCTTCTGGGAGATATCGAGCTCTTCCATGATCTTGGTGGCCTTGGCCTTGCCATAGCCAGGCAGCGACTCGATAAGAGCGCGGACAGGCATGCGAGCGGCTGCAGGATCCTCAGAGTTCAGAACCTCCTCGAGGGAAACCTCACCGTTCTTGATCTTCTCGCGAAGCTCGGCGCGGGCGTGACGGGCAGCAGCAGCCTTTTTAAGGTTCTCAGCACGCTGCTCTTCGGAAAGCTGGGGAAGTGCCATAGAAGAACTCCTAATCAGTATGAATCGAACTCACAGATAGAAACACCGGCAGGATGATACCATCGAGCCGGCGTTCGCTACAGGCATTTTGGCAATCTAGCGGCTATTTTGCAAGTTTTCGGGACCCAAGAGACTCCGCTTTACCGCCTTTGGCACATAATTCGCATTCTTCAGGGGTCCATGAAGCCACTTCGAGACCCAATAACGGGAAAAATGGGGCATCAAACTTGCGATCGGTCTTACGATCGATAATAGACACCACGCCTGCCACCGTAGCGCCGGCATCCTCGACGAGGTCGCAGACCTCTTTGACAGACCCACCGGTGGTGACTACGTCTTCGCAAACCAGCACGTTGGCTTCTTGGGGAATCTCAAAGGAGCGGCGAAGGGTCATAACGCCTGCCTGACGCTCGGCAAAGATAAAATCGACGCCCAGCACGTAGCCCATGGCAAAGCCGAAGGTGATGCCACCCACCGCAGGAGAGATGACCAGATCCACTGAGGAACGCACGTCCTCCGGCAAGCGCAGGGCAGCCTCTCTGGCAAGGTCCACCGTGGTGCGAGGGCTCTCCATAACGCGGGCGCATTGCACATAGGTGTCTGAATGACGTCCGCTGGTGAGAACGAAATGGCCATGGCGAATGGCTCCGGTGTCTTTGAGGATCTGAAGGATCGCCTGGTCGTCTAAGCGCACAGATGTCTCCATGAAACGGTGCTCCTTGGCTAGAAAATGGACAGAAAAAATGAAAACCAGAAGTAAACCCTATTGTCCCTGAAGCTCCAAGACGATGTCCTCGAAGGCTTTAAGGGGATCAGGGGCGTTCATGATGGGGCGGCCCACCACGATCTGGCTCGCACCGGCCTTAAGGGTGACCAGAGGCGTGGCTACTCGGCTCTGATCGCCCATCTGGGCGCCTTGAGGGCGCACTCCTGGGCACACAATGCGTGCCTGGGATCCCAATAGCTGTCGCATGGCCTGAGCTTCCTGAGGCGAGCATACGATGCCGTCAGCGCCATTGGAGCACGCCAGAGACGCCAATCGAGAGGCCTCCTTGGCGATGGGTGTCTCAATGCCCACAGAGCTAGCGTCCTCTTCGCTCATGGAAGTGAGCACCGTGATGGCCACCAAGTTGCAGCGGGCGGGTTTCTCGGCAGCCTGAGACTCCACACCACGACGAGCAGCCTGGGCCATGGCGGCACCGCCCAAACCATGGATGGAGAGAAGGTCAGCTCCACAGGCGGCTGCTGAGGCTGCAGCGCCCTCGATTTGATGGGGAATGTCAAAGAGCTTGAGGTCTAAAAATACCTGGTATCCCTGAGATTTAAAGGTCTCGACGATGGAGGGGCCGGCGGCGTAGAACAGCGTCATGCCCACCTTGAGCCAACGGGCGTGGCCGCTCAATAGGCGGGCGGTCTCCAAGGCTTTTTGGGCAGAGCAGTCAAGCGCCACGATTACGGCGTCGCGAGCTTGGTCGTCTGTTAGCATTCGAAGGCTCCAATGAGGTCATTGATGTCATCTGCACCCTGGTCGCTCACCCATTGGGCAAGGCCCTCAAGCACCTTGGGAGCAGTATCGGGATTGATGAGGTTGGCGACGCCCACCGAGACAGAGGTGGCTCCAGCTAAGATAAACTCCGCTGCGTCTTCCCAGGTCATGATGCCGCCCACGCCATTGATGGGAAGCTTGACCGCCTGAGCCACTTCCCAGACCATGCGCACGGCGATATTGTGCAAGCAGGGGCCGGAAAGGCCGCCGGTAGGACGGGAGAGCTTGGAGTGGCGGGTGTTCACATCGATGGCCATGGCCGGGATGGAATTGATGACCGAGAGCGCATCGGCGCCGGCCGCCTCAAGAGCGCGGGAGACTTCCACCACATTGGCAGGAGCCAGCTTGACCAAAAGCGGACGTTTGGTGCGATCGCGCACTGCAGAAATGACAGAGGCTGCACCCTCGGGGGTGGATCCAATGGCAGCTCCGCCAGCAGAGATATTGGGGCAGGAGATGTTGATCTCTAGGGCAGCGGCCCAAGGAGCCAGCTCCTCGAAGAGCTCGACGGCCTCCACGTACTCCTCGGGAGAGTGCCCGGCTACCTGACAGATAACCTTGCAACCGCGCTCAGAGAGCTTCTCCAAGTACTCCCCTGCCTGATTTACCAGACCGCGCACGCCGGGGTTTTGCAAGCCTACAGAATTCATGACGCCAGAGGTGACATCGCACATACGGGGAGCAGCATTGCCAGGCCAGGGCTTGTTGGCACAGCCCTTGGTGGTGATGGCGCCAAGGCAAGAGACATCATAGAAGCCCTCGAACTGCCAACCAAAACCATAAGTGCCCGCTGCGGTCGTCACAGGGTTCTTAAGTTCTACGCCGCCAAGATTTACGGCCATATTTGGAGTGCTCACCAGACCACCTCATTTGCATCAAAGACCGGACCGCCCATGCAAGCGCCTACCTTGCCGTCTTTGGTATCCACCACGCAGGTAGCGCAGGCGCCAAAGCCGCAGGTCATCATACGCTCCATGGAGACCTGGCAGGCCACATCGGCCTTCTGGCAAAGCTCTGCCACACACCTCATCATGGGTTCAGGGCCGCAGGTGAGCACGAGATCGTACTTCTCGGTAGGAAGGGCCGCCTCAAGGGCATCCACCGTAGTGCCTTTGGCTCCAGCAGTGCCGTCATCTGTGACCACCACCACTGAGCCTGCGCCATAGGTAAGCAGGCGGTCTGCGCCCAGAGCATGGAAGCGGTGCGCGCGCCCATGATGACGTCGTATTCCAAACCCTCAAGACCCAAGGTGTTAGCTGCAGAGATGATAGGGGTGACGCCTATGCCGCCGGCCACCAGGAGGCAACGTTTGGTGAAGGTGTCCAGCTTCCATCCATGCCCGCCAGGGCCAAGCACCGTAGTGGTGGCACCGGAGCCATCTGGGAGAGCGCCTGGGTTCCTGGGCCAACGACGGCGTAGACCGTCTCGATGGTGCCGGCGTCAAAATCCGCGATGGAGAAGGACAGAGGGATTCGAGCCAGCTGCTTGGGGGCTCCTGGAACCGCGATGCTGAAGAACTGGCCAGATGAGATGTTTGCAGCAAGCTTGGGCGCCCTAAACACCAGGCGCCAGAGGCCTTCGGCCACCTGCACGTTGTCCACAACAGTGGCAGTGTGAACCCGTGCGGCAGAGGGTGTCGGCATGGGTCCTCCTTTCTTTTGAAACACACGCAAAAATGGCGTCCCCCATCCGAGAGACGCCATTTCAGTGTAGCTACTCCGCCACTACGCCATTGACCAAGGTCTGTTTGCCATCAACAAAAACATCGGAAGCGGCGCCGGTGAGACGCATTCCCAAGAACGCCGAGTTCTTGGATTTGGAGTCGAAGTAATCCTGAGTCACAGCGACCTCAGCGCAGGGATCGACGATGGTGAAGGTGGCCTCGCCGCCTACTTCGACTTTCACTGGATCCAGACGAAGGATCTCGCGGGGCTTCACCGCGCAGGCCTCAACCAGACGGCTCCAGGGAAGAAGGCCGCGGTTCACAAGATTGGATACCAGCAGAGGCACAGTGGTCTCGAGGCCGATGGTGCCAAAGTAGGCGATCTCAAACTCACAGTCCTTCTCATGGGCTGCGTGAGGAGCATGATCGGACACCACACAATCGATGGAGCCATCGATGAGACCGTCGATAAGGGCCTCCACGTCGTTGCGGGTGCGCAGAGGTGGGTTCACCTTGAGGTTGGTGTTGTAAGAGTCGGTGATGTTTTCCTCGGTGAGGAAGAGATGATGAGGGGTGACCTCGCAGGTCACAGGCAGGCCGTCAGCCTTTGCCTGGCGCACGAGATCCAGGGAGCGCGCCGTGGAGATGTGAGCCACATGCAGCGGGCACCCAGTGAGACGGCAAAGCTCGATATCGCGGATGACCTCGATCTCCTCGCCCAGCGCCGGCCAACCGAACATACCCAGGCGGGTGCTTGCACGGCCTTCGTTGATGACGCCGTTGGCAGTCAGGGACTCGTCTTCGCAGTGGGCGATGACAGGACGGTCAAACTGGCTCACATACTCCATGCAGGTGCGCATCATGCCGGCCGATTGCACGCCATGGCCGTCGTCAGAGAAACCGCATGCGCCCTCCATGGTCATGTCGCCGATTTCTGCCAGCGATTCGCCCTCCTCGCCGTGGGTGAGCGCGCCGATGGGGTGGACGCGGGCAAGACCGAACTCAATGCCACGGTCGATCTGATAGCGCACGCTGGTGCCCGTATCGGTGATGGGGTTGGTGTTGGGCATGGTGGCCACGTCGGTATAGCCGCCATGGGTAGCAGCAGTGACGCCGGTCTGAATGTCCTCTTTGTACTCGAAGCCAGGATCGCGGAAATGCACGTGCATATCCACAAAGCCAGGCATAAGCACCTTGCCGGCACAGTCGATGACCTCAACGCCGTCAGAAGCCTCGATCACATCGTCGAGCGCCGCGACAGTCGTGCCATCGATGAGCACGTCTTTAACGGCATCCAGGCCCACCTGGGGATCTACTACGCGTGCGCCCTTAAGCAATACCATTGTCTTCTCCTCCCAAAAGCAGGTACATGGCGGCCATGCGGGTGCACACACCGGCGTTGACCTGGTCAAGAATCACAGAGTTAGGAGCATCGGCCACCTCGGGCATGATCTCCATGCCACGGTTCATGGGGCCAGGATGGCACACGATGGCACCAGGCTTCATGCGTGCGTGGCGAGCGGCGTCGAGACCGTAGAGACGGTTGTACTCACGACGGCTGGGGATGGCGGCTCCGCCCATGCGCTCCAGCTGGACGCGCAGCATGTAGATGACATCCATCTCTGGAAGCACCTCGTCCAAGGAGGCAGTCTGCTCGACGCCATAGTAGGAAGGATCAATCACCTGGAAGGTGGGGGTCCCACCAGGGTGACCTCGGCACCCATGGTCTTTAGTGCAGGCACCAGAGACCCGCAGACGCGGCTGTGGAGAAGGTCGCCCACGATAGCCACCTTGAGGCCGTCCAGATGCCCAAAATGCTCACGGATGGTATAGAGGTCCAGCATGGCCTGGGTGGGATGCTGGTGCTTACCGTCACCGGCATTGATCACCTTGGCGTCGGTATTCTCGGTAATGAGATGAGGGGTGCCTGCAAACTTGGCGCGGCAGATGAACATATCTACGTTCATGGCGTCGATAGTTTGGATGGTGTCTGCCAAACTCTCACCCTTGACTACAGAAGAAGTGGAGCCGCCCATATTGAGGGAGTCTGCAGAGAGGCGCTTCTCGGCAAGCTCGAAGGAGCTGCGGGTGCGGGTAGAGGGCTCGAGGAAGAGGTTCACGATGGTGCGGCCGCGCAGAGCGGGCACCTTTTTGATGGAGCGGCTGTTGACCTCGGCGAAGGAGCGGGCGGTATCCAAGATCTGGGTGATATCGTCGGCGGTAAGCGACGTGGTATCAATAAGATTGCGAACCGAAAGCATTAGGCGACACCTCCGTTGTGCTTCTCGCACTCGGTATCCCAGATCTCGACGGCCACATGGTCATCCAGGGGCTCCAGGCACACACGCACGTCCTCGTCGCGAGAAGAAGGAACGTTTTTGCAGACATAATCGGCACGAATGGGCAGCTCGCGGTGGCCGCGGTCTACCATGACAGCCAGCTGGATGGTAGCCGGGCGGCCAAAGTCCATCAGAGCGTCCAAGGCCGAGCGCACCGTGCGGCCGGTATAGAGCACATCATCTACCAAGATGATGTCTTTACCATCAACGTTAAAAGGAATCTCGGTCTTATGAAGCACCGGGGCGATGCAGCGGGTCACGTCATCGCGATAAAAGCTGATGTCCAGCAGACCCACCTGTGGACGAGTCCCCTCGATAGCTTCGATCTCGTCGGCCAACATGCGAGCCAACGTTGCGCCGCGGCGCACGATGCCCACCAGCGCGATGGTCTCTGACCCCTCGTTGTGTTCGAGGATCTCATGGGCGATACGCGTGATGGCACGCTTCATCGTGGCTTCGTCCATGATGGTGGCCTTGGGTTCACAGTGATCCATCAGACTCCCTTCCTAAAGAAAAAACGCCTTTGCCGTTGAGCGGCACAGGCGTCTGCGAAAAGTCTCTTTAAGAGGAGCAATATGAGTTTCGCCTTGACGGTATCCCGTACCGCTTTAAAGGTCGACCTTGACTATACACCTCACCGGGCTACGTGCAACCAACAAATAAAGGGTATTTCAGATAGCTTTCTAGCAGGAAGGCGCGGGTTTCTCGGCAAAGGACTGTTTTTAGGGTTGCGTGCGCGACCAGGTCTCGGGCCCAAAGGACCACAGATATCCCGCTAAATGGCCCAGTCTCAGCGCCGATTTAGGATTCTTGCTCACCAGCGCCTTATGGACGCGCTGATTGATGAAGCCCTTGGGAGGCTGGGCGCCCTCGATGAGTTTTTGAAAGAGCGGGTCTTCATGGAGAAACTCCACCCAACCGATGCGCTCCTCAAGAGGCACGGGAGACTCGGGATCTGTGATGCGCGCGATCTCTGCCAAGATGTGTGTGGCATAAAGCCGTCCTAGCTGGCTGCGGCTCTCGGGGTATCCAAGCCATGGTCCTCTTGATGGGCCTGAATGGCCGCAATGCGCCTATGACGCTGCAAAAACGTACCTTTGGTATAAGAAATTTGGCGCTCTTTGCGCAGATGCTTCTCAAACCGATAGGCGCTCTGCCCCACTACCACAACTTTTTGCGCGCGCTCGAAAAGCTCCAGCTCCCAGAAGAAGTCTTCCGAGAAGTGCACCCCGCTGGTCTCGAAGCGCAAGCCGCCGATAAGGGACCGCCTGAAGTATTTGGTATAGATGAAGCTCAAGGCATTTTGACTTTCTAGAGGCAATAGGATCTTTGCCACCTCTTCTTTGCCAGTGGCGACGACCGGTTCTAGATTTTGCTCTTCAGAGAAGGCCACCTCTCCTTTATGGTTATAAAAATCTTGCACGACACCGCTCACAATGATGTCGGGGTCCTGCTCCTTGATGACCGCCGCTGCCAGAGAGAGGTAGTTGGGCTTTGGCAGGTCCTCAGCGTCTGGGAAGCATATATAGCGGCCGTGCGCTGCATCGAGGCCGCGATTGCGAGAGGCGGCAAGGCCAATGTTGGCATCGTTATGGATGACGCGGATACGGCTGTCTCCCTTGATGCCTCGCAGGGCCCTTAACATGGTGTGGTCTTTAGAGGCATCATCTACCAAGATGAGCTCCCAGTTATCAAAGTCTTGCGCACGGATGGCCGCAATGGCATCTCGCACATATTCCTCTACGCCAAAGAGGCACATGATCAACGAAAACATGGGAGGCTCAGGCGTCTTAGGCGCCTCTTGACCTAACTCTTTGGGATCTGGCGACGCCTCGCGCGATGCGCGTACCTTATCAGGTTCCATGAACAACCCCCTTCATGTTCCAGGCATGCCTGCGGGCAGTATGGTAAAGGATGACCCGCCTGAAAACATTCATTGTTTCCAGGCGGGTCAGGGTTTGCAAGGCTTCATCCGAGCGCCTTGGATGAAGTGCACAAAGTCTTCTCAGAAAAGGCCGCTGCAACCTTTCCTTAAGACAGGTGGCCTAGAGCACGTGGACGTCTGCTGGGGTGAATGCGACGAATGCCTTGTCTCCCACCTCATAGACCTTGTGGGTCTTGGGGTTGAAATCGGTGATCTTGACCAGAGTGTCGCCCACTTTGACGTGGTAGTTATGGTAGTTGCCCATAAAGCGCGAAAGGATAACCTCGCAGGGGAGCACGCCTTGGTCTGCTAGTTTGGCAGCCTCGGGACGAAGCACCAATGTGCAGGCATCTCCCTCGCTCAGGTGCTCCACGTTGTCCAGAGGGACATCGTAGCCTTCGATGTTGGCAATTCCCTGTGAGCCATCAGAGGTGGTAAGAGTGCCATGGAGGAAGTTGGACTCGCCGATGAAGTCTGCAACGAACTCGTTGACTGGACGATGGTAGATAGTCTGAGGATCGCCCACCTGCTCTACCACGCCGCGCTTCATGACGATGATGTTGTCGGACAGCGCCATGGCCTCAGACTGGTCATGGGTGACATAGATGGCTGTGATGCCCGCCTCTTGCTGGATGCGGCGAATCTCATTGCGCATATCCACGCGCAGCTTGGCGTCCAGGTTAGACAAGGGCTCGTCAAAGAGCAGCACGCCGGGTTCCAGCACTAAAGCTCGAGCCAGAGCCACGCGCTGCTGCTGGCCGCCTGAAAGCTGGTTGGTCATGCGCTCTTCCATGCCCTGAAGGCCACGAGCCCCAAGATATTCTTGACCTTCTCACGAATCTCCTCCTTGGGCACCTTGCGAAGCTTCAGACCGTAGGCCACATTATCAAAGATGTTGTAGTGCGGCAGCAACGCGTAGCTTTGGAATACCATGGCCGTGTCGCGTTTGTTGGGCGTAAGCTCGTTGATGGGCTCGTCACCCAGGTAGATCTCGCCCTCATCAGGAGATTCGAAACCGGCAATCATGCGCAGGATAGTGGTCTTGCCGCAACCAGAGGGGCCCAATAGCGTCACGAACTCCCCAGGAGCGATATCCAGGCTCACATCGTGGACGGCATAGAAATCCTTGCCGGACTTAGGATCCTGATAGATCTTGGAAATGTGATCTAGGCGAACGCCTTTCTTCTCTTTAGCCATGATTAAAGCTCCTCGACTTGGCGGCTGTCTTCTACGTAGTCATGCTCGATCTGAGCAGGCAGGTCATCATCAAAGTCCTGATTCTTGCGGCTGGTGCCAAAATGCCTGATGGCAAAGTTCATCAACAACACCGAGCCGTAGGTGATCACGATGAGGATGGTGGCATAGGCGCAGGCAATGCCATAGGCGCCCTTCTCGGCAAACTCGTTGATCTGCACGGTGATGAGCAGCACCGAGGGGGTGACCAGCAAAATGATGGCGGAGATGGCGGTGATGGAGCGCACGAAGGCCGTCACCAAACCCGAGAGGAACGACTCACGGATAAGCGGCAGGGTCACCGTGCGAAAGACAGTGAATGAGTCTGCTCCCATGTCATAGGCGGACTCCTCGATGGATTTATCGATTTGCCTGAGCGCAGAAATACCTGAACGCGTGCCTGTGGGCAGCGAACGCACGATAAAGACGATCACCAAGATGGCCGCCGTGCCATAGAGCCCCTGCAGAATGCCAGTGCCAAAAAGGCCGCCCGCAAAGCCACGGATGTAACCTACGCCCAATACCGTGCCAGGCACTGCCATAGCGAGCATAGAGACTGCCTCGATGAAGCCTCGACTCCTGAAGTTACGTTTGACCACCAGGTAAGAGATGATCATGGACAAGATTGCGGTGATGGGGGCCGCGATGAGTGAAAGCACGAAGGAGTCGGTAAAGGCTTCAAGGCCGTGATAATGCGTGAAGAGCTGCTGGAACCACTTGGTGGTGAGGGTGAAGTCATAACCCCAGGTGTTAAAGAGGGCGCCAAAAGGCACGCAGAGGTACATGGCCACCACAAAGATCGCCAAGATGGAGCAAAGGATCGAAAGCGGACGAGTCACCGAAGTATCGGTGATAAGCATACGCGCACGGCTGGCTTTGCCAGACAACGTTGCAGTGGACTTAGCCTCAAGCACGTACTTTTGCACCGCAAACATGATCAAGGTGATGCAGAGAAGCACCACGGCCATGGCCGCTGCTCCTTGTTTGTCGTAGGCGCCGGTGATCTGAAGGTAGATGGTGGTAGCCAACGTGTCGTAGGAACCGCCGATGATCATGGGGTTCGCAAAGTCTGCGATAGACTCGATGAAGGTTACCAAGAAGGCATTTCCCAAGCCTGGCAGGATGAGGGGCATGGTGACCGAAGTAAAGACCTTCCACCGAGAAGCGCCCATATCGCGAGCCGCCTCTTCTAGGGAGGGGTCGATATTCATGAGCAGACCCTTGAGCATCATGTAACACACAGGGAAGAAGGTGAGCGTCTGCACGGTAAAGATGCCCCAGAAGCCATAGACGCTGTTGTCATAGATGCCCAAAAGATAGCGGGTGATAATGCCCGACTTGCCAAAGAGCATGATGATGGAAAGCGACAGCACAAAGGGAGGGCTTACCACAGGCAGCATGGAGACGAGACTAAAGAGCCCTCGCATAACGCGGGTCTTGAGCTGCACATAGACCTCGACATAGGCAAAGAGCAGGCCAACCAGCGCGCTGCTAATGCCCACCAAAAAGCCTACCGAAAGCGTATTGGTGATGGCCGTGGTAAAGGAGGGCATCTGGAAGATGCGATCGAACACTGCCAAGGTGAACCCTTCTTCTGAGATAAAGGAGTCCACCATAAGGATGGCGAGAGGATAGAGAATAAACAGGGTGAGAAATGCGATAAGCACCACGATGGTGGTCATGAGGATGGGATCGCCATGAAGCTTCTTGCGATCCAGCGCTGAGCCTTGGTCCTTTGCCATAGAACCCTACCTAAAGATTAAAACACGCTGACTACCTTAATTTTTTGAACCTCACGACACCGGGAGGACCACCAATGCGGCCCTCCCGGTCTCAGGATCAATCCTTAGAAGTCACCGCGGATTGACAGGTGAACAGATAAAACGAATGAGTGTCTCTCGGTTTACTCGGTCTGGAAGCGGTCGTCGCCGCCACCTAGAGCATTCATGACCTCTTCCACGTACTGCTTGGTGTTGTTCTTGGCGTCCTCGAAGTCGTACTCCATGACGTTGTCGGGATCCAGGCCGTACTCGGTGGCCACCTCAGGTTGCTTGGCATTGTCCAGTACCAGGAACTGATAGGCCTTGTTCTCGGCAGCGCGCTCGACGCAATCGGGGGACAGGGCGTACTCGATCCAGAGCTTGGCAGCATTGGGATGCTTGCAACCCTTGAAGATTGCGGTGGCGCCCACCTCGTAGGATGCGCCGGAGGAAGGAATGATGAGGCCGATGTTCTTGTAGCCGTTGTCCTCGATCTGCATAATGCCGTCGTGCAAAAAGCCGATGCCGATGACGCACTCGCCGGTGCCTACGTTCTTGGAAGGGCCGGAGCCAGACTTGGTGTAGACGGCGATGTTCTTGTCGAGATCCTTGAGGTACTGAATGCCCTCGTCATGACCGTACTTTTGGATGACTGTGTTGATGACCAGCTTGGCGGTGCCGGCGGTGTTGTAGTTGGACAGCCAAATGAGACCTTGATACTTGGGGTCCAACAGGTCAGGCCAGTCCTTAGGCTCATCGAGGTTCAGGCGAGCCAACTCGTCCTTGTTCACCATGAAGCCCAGGATACCCTTGTAGATGCCATACCACTGGCCATCGGCATCGCGATAGGTGTCAGAGATCAGATGAGAAGCGTTCTGGGCGTCATAGGGTTCAAGCAGACCCTCGGTCACGGCCACATTGTAGGGGTCGGTAGTGCCGCCAAACCAAACGTCGCCGGAAGGATTGCCATTCTCTTCCTCGATTTTGGCTTGGACCTCGCCAGTGGACAGGCGCTGAGACTCAACCTCAAGGCCAAAAAGCTCTTTGAAGTGATCCACGCAACCCTGCACATGCTCTTCTTCGCAGGAACCGTAAACTACCAGTGTTCCCTCTTCTTTCGCGGCATCGATGAGTTCTTGAGGGCATTGACGGTGTTTTGGGAAGCCTCGGCCTCAGCCTCGGCGCCCTTGTCGCCACCGGAGCAGGCTGTCAAACCCAAGCCAGCCATGGCAAGTGCACTACCCTCAATGAAGCCCTTGCGAGAAACGTTCATGGTGCGTCCTTCCCTGAATCCCTTGTGGCTCACATTTGGCCGAACGCCACTGCCTGCAGCGCTCCTTTGAACCCAAAAAAATCTAGGACTTCCCGCTTCTCTATAAATCTCTCCATAAGGTAAGAAGTAGGTAAGAAGTCCAGAAATCGGCCAAGTGACATTTCAGTCATATTCTCTGACTCTTGTGCAATCCGAAAAGACAAAAAAGGGCCACCGGACGCAAATTCTGTTTGAAAGGCGTCAATCGGTCTCTGAAAGGCAACTGCTACCTCTCAGTGGACAATTAGGGAAATATATGATAATTGGAGGGACACTCCATACCTAGGACTCTTAATCTGCCTGCACAGAGGCGCGGCCTTGGAGCTTGTCCAACTTGAGGGCGTCCACGCCCACGGCGCCGGCGGCCAGTGCCATCCAGTAGCGCTTGTCAGTGGACGCCTTGAGCCAAGGGTAGTCTCTGGACAGCTGTGATCTGAAAGCCTTGGCTCTTGACCGCCCCCGAGCACGCTGAGTATCGAAGACGAGCAGCAAGTTGTAGTGGGAGTTCGCGATGAGTTGGGCGCTCTTCTCGGCAGCTTGGGCGCGCCAAGCTTCAGGATCATCAAGCCCGCTTGCAGTCTTGAGCAGCGAGGCGGTGCGCAGGGAGTCTGCATAGGCGGCGATGGAGAACACCACGCGCTCGTGATCTTTATAGCGGCGCACCATGTTATCGGCTGCCATGGATTGGGACGCATTGCCAACAAGGTACTGGTAGACAAAGGTTGGCACAAAACGGATGGTGCTAGCTGTGCTTATGGTCTTCACGCAAAACTCTGCATCCTCATGGAAGGTCTTCTCAAGCACTGAGACCCCCTGTTGGCGCAGGTAGCTAGTCCTGGCGCACAAGGTGTGGATGGAGATGAGGGCATCGGCCACCACCCGCTGAGCCATTTGGCTATAGGGTACATCTTGGCCGAAGGGAAGGTCTTGAGGCAGCGGGCGAGGATGGGTTTGACCGGAACCATAGGTGACGTCCACGCGCTCGTCGATGAGGATATCTGCCGAGGTGGCCGCCAACACATCCAGAAATTCATCCAAGCCGTTGGGATCTACCCAGTCATCACCATCCACCACTCGGAAGTAGCGGCCAGACGCCTCTCGAATACCCTTGTTGATCACCGAGCCATGACCGCCGTTTTCTTTGGAGATGAGCCGGAATACCTGAGGGCGCCTATCCACAAAAGTGCGCGCGATGGCAGCGGTGGAGTCAGTAGAGCCGTCGTTTACCACCAGCACTTCCAGGCGCCCCACAAAGCGATCCTCGTTGTAGGTGGAGAGCCCGTGCTCTAGATAGGCCTCGACGTTGTAGGCAGGCACACAGATGGTAAGCAGCGGTTCCATGAGAGCTCCTAGCGGCGATAGCGGGCTTTGGAAAACAGCGAGGGGGCAGCTTTTTGCACCAGCGACGCCCCCCTACCCAGTCCCAAACCGAGCGGCACAATGCGGCAGGACAAGACCTTGGCAGCCACCTGGGTTACCGCAGAGCTGCTTTGGGCTTGAGGCAAAAGCTTGCAGGCGAGCTCGGAGGAGAATACCTGTTCAAGCCAGCGTGAACGCTCTTTGAGGCTCATGTGAGCGCGGGGATCTTGGGTTTGCATAATTGCCGAGAGAAGATAGCGTGCATACATGGCGCCTAATACTCCCGGGACTCAGAAGTGTCCAGACCGGAGGTTTCTTGGAATGCCTGCAACAGTTCCATGCGGCGGGAAAGCGCATCCCAGTAATTGCGATGAAAGCGAGCTGTGAGGTTGCCGCTTTCGCGACGAGCATAGTGGTAGGCCGCCTGATCTATGAGCGCTGCGCTATGGATGCGCGGCAGCACGTCCATGAAGAAGAAAAAGTCCTCAGAGAGCGTGGCCTCCTCATCAAAGCGCGTCGGGCCAATGACCGAGCGCTTGATGAACTTGTTGTAGGGATAGCCAAGCAATGTGAGCTGCTCTAAGGGCAGTACCTGCCCTGCCAGCTCTTGAGCGCTCGCGAGGTAGGCTTTGGGAGGCACATAGGTAAGGCTGTAGTCCAGTTTGCCCCGGGCTGTGTAATGGTCTTCGATCACACCCTCAACAATGAGGTCTGCCGAGGTAGCATCGATAGCCTCTGCTGCCAGCTCAAGGTAGCGAGGATCTGTCACATCATCGGCATCGGGAAAGGTCACATAGGCGCCCCGAGCTTCCTCAAGGCCTCGATTTCTTGCGGCAGAGGCTCCTAGGTTGGAGGGGTTTTTGAGCACGCGCACCCGCGAGTCGCCCGCTGCGGCTTCTTGGGCTATGGCAATCGAAGCATCTGGTGATGCGTCGTCTACCAAAATGAGCTCGAAGTCGCGGAACCTTTGGGACAAGAGCGCGCTTACAGCTTCGTGGATGTGTTTCTCGGCACCATAGACCGGCATGACGAGTGAGAAAAGCGGGGTATGAGGGGTGTCCACAGAGCTATCAGCCTTGCTGGAGGGCTTTGTAGGCATCGCACACCTCCTGGGTGGGGCCTATCATGCGCTGCTGGCCCTTCTCGATCCAGCAGACGCGGTCACAGATGCGCTCCACCAGATCGATGGAGTGGCTCACCAAAAGCACGGTGACGTTGTTGGACTCCACCAGTTCTTGAATGCGGCGCTCGCACTTTTGCTGGAAGAGGAAGTCTCCTACCGAGAGAGTCTCGTCCACGATGAGGATGTCTGGCTCGGTGATGGTAGCGATGGCGAAGGCGATGCGGGCCACCATGCCGCTAGAATAGTTCTTGAGAGGCATGTCCATGAAGTCGCGAAGCTCGGCGAAGTCGATGATCTCATCAAAATGGCTGTCGATGAACTCGCGGGTGTAGCCCAAAAGGGCGCCGTTCAAGTAGATGTTCTCGCGAGCGGTGAGCTCCATGTCAAAGCCTGCGCCCAGCTCGATGAGCGGGGCGATGGAACCTGCCACGCGCACGGTGCCTTCAGAGGCTTCCAGCACGCCCGCGATGCACTTGAGCATGGTGGATTTGCCAGAACCGTTGGTGCCCACCAGGCCGAAGGCCTCGCCCTTGTGCACCTTGAAAGAGATGTGGTTGAGCGCGCGAAACTCTTTGAAGAAGAGTTGATGATGCATGAGGGAGATGAAGTACTCCTTCAAAGAATTGAGCTGCTCGGAGGCCATGTTGAATATGACGGAAACGTCGTCTACCTCGATGCACACTGGAGCCTCTGCCACTTCTTGGGCATGGCCTTCAGGGAAGAGCGACTCTTGAAACGCAGCTTCAGTGACAGGATTCACCGCAACTCCTAGATGTAGAGAATGAACTTGTGCTCATGACGGCGGAACACCCAGTAGCCCAAGCCCAGCATGACCAGAGCCATAGCCAAGCAGATGAGGTTAGAGGTAAAGCTGGGTGTAGATTGCCAGAGCACGATGGTGCGGAAGTAATTGATGAGCTGGTACATGGGATTGAACCTCATGAGAGACTGCAGGCTCTCCGGCAGGATGTCCATGGTGTAGAAGATGGGCGTAAGGTAGGTCCAGGCGGTAAGCACGACACTCCAAAGATGGACCACATCGCGGAAGAACACCGCCAGAGTGGAGAGCAGAAGGGCCAGGCCACAGCAGAACACCACCAGGTAGATCAAGAACGGCACGATAAAGATGATGTTCCAGGTGATGCCGATGCCGCTCCAAAGCATGACCAACACCACTGCCACCAGTGAAAGCGCGAAGTTTACCAGGGCAAAGAGCACCTTTTGCACCGGAAAGACAATACGGTTGATCTTGACCTTTTTAAGCAACGGGGCGGCGTTGATGATAGACATCATGCCATCGTTAGTGGCCGTGCTCATAAGGCCGAAGGTGATGTTTCCCAATATGAGGTAGAGAGGATATTCATTGGCCGGCATGTTGGCGCCGCGCATGAAATGGGTGAAGACCACGGCCATGACGATCATCATGAGCAGCGGGTTGAGCACCGACCACGCCACGCCCAACACGCTCCTGCGGTATTTGAGCTTGAAGTCTTTGCGCACCAGCTCTTGCAGGATTGCAGCATCACGCTTGACGCCGGTGTTCCAGGTTTTGACGGATCCCTGAGCAACCAGCTCTCCTGAAGAAACAGGCGCCACCTGCTGAACAGACTCTTGGATGGACGACGGATCTTTATGTGATGAAGCCACGAGACCTCCGGTTGGCACTATGCACCTATGACGCTCAGAGCCAACGCCTTTGACCTCAGCATCCGAGCATCCAATCACTCTAGCATAGGATAGCCAAGGCCACGAAACCCCCAGAGGCCTAAGGGCTCTTGTTTGCCCAGCTAGAGTACCCTATTTGCAGTAAAAGCCACACTGGGAGCCTAGCGCCAGCATCTCTGGCTACCATCTATTCCTGCCGATAAGATCCCACACTCCAGAGCTGGACCTATGGAAGCGCCTCTCAGGCAATCGCAAAGATGGATCGACATACGAAAAAAGCCCCCGCCGTAGCGGAGGCTTATAACATACTGGCTCCTCGGGTAGGGCTCGAACCTACAACAGCGCGGTTAACAGCCGCGTGCTCTACCATTGAGCTACCGAGGAATTTGGTGCTCGTGGGCACGAGAAGAAACTATAGCTTGCCTGCCCACTCATTGCAAGCCTCGATGAAAACTTTTTTTGACCTGAAGGCCATTAGTCTTCCATGTAGTCCTTTAGCTTGGCAGAACGACCTGGATGACGCAGCTTGGCCAGGGTCTTGGACTCGATCTGGCGGATACGCTCGCGGGTGACGCCAAACTCGCGGCCTACCTCTTCCAGGGTCCGAGGATGGCCGTCTTCCAAGCCAAAACGCAGCTTGATGACTTTGCGCTCGCGGTCTGCCAGGCCGTCCAGCACTTGTTCCAGCTGCTCGCGCAGCATGGAATCGCTGGCTGCCTCGGGAGGAGCCACAGCGCCGGAGTCTTCGATGAAGTCTCCTAGCTGTGAATCCTCTTCCTCGCCAATGGGGGTTTCAAGGGAGACGGGCTCCTGGCTGATCTTTTGGATCTCGCGCACACGGTCGGCAGAAAGGCCCATCTCTGCACCGATCTCCTCAGGTGTGGGGTCGCGGCCCAGGTCTTGCAGCAAGGTGCGCTGAATGCGCACCAGCTTGTTGATGGTTTCTACCATGTGCACCGGGATGCGGATGGTACGGGCCTGGTCTGCGATGGCGCGGGTGATAGCCTGACGAATCCACCAGGTGGCATAGGTGGAGAACTTGAAGCCCTTGGTGTAGTCGAACTTCTCGACGGCGCGGATAAGGCCCAGGTTGCCCTCTTGGATGAGGTCCAAGAAGAGCATGCCGCGGCCTACGTAGCGCTTGGCGATAGAGACCACCAGGCGCAGGTTGGCGCTGATGAGCTGCTGCTTGGCTTCAAGGCCCATCTGCTCGATGCGAGAGAGGCGCCTTTGCTCGGCACGGGTAAGGTCGATCTCGCCAGCATGGAAGGCCTCGAGCTTCTCGGTAGCCTCTGTACCAGCTTCGATCTTCATGGCCAGGTGCACCTCGTCGGCAGCGGAGAGCAAGTCTACCTTGCCGATCTCTTTGAGGTACATGCGCACAGGGTCGCCGGTAAGCATGACGGTGGAAGAATCTGTACGGCGCTTCTTGGAACGGCGCTTGCGCTTGGGGGCACGGGGCTCGCGCAGGGTGACTTTGACATCGTCATCGTCTAAAGGCACGTCATCGTCGTCCTCAGAGACATTGTCGATGTCAGAGCTGATCTCCTCGTCGTCTAAGTCGTCCTCTTCTTCGACGGTGACAGCAACGCCCGCAGGAGCCTCTGCCTCGCTGACAATATCTATGCCGTCGTTTCTCAGGGCATCATAGAGGTCGCTAAGCTCATCATCATCCACATCGATGGCCGAGAGCGCCACTTGGATGTCATCCTCAGAGATGGACCCGCCATTTTTCTTAGAGGCTTTAACAAGCGACGAGCGTACACCTTCGACCTCGTCAGACAAAGCTACGGTCTTTTTAGATTTCTTAGTAGCCAAAAAGTCTCCCTTCAATGTGCATACTGCCCAATATCATACCCTGCTCGGCTGGTCCTTTGAATGGGACCATTGGGATTTATAGGGGTATATGCGCTAAGTGCACAAAAGACAAAAATCTGGGCGATTAACCTACAATGCGGCATTGGAGCCTAGAAGATGCGGCATTGGAGCCTAGAAAGCTCGCAGGCCTCAGGACTTCCCTAAGAGTATTTTGAGACAAGGGACGCCTGGAGCTGGTTGACACGCTCTTGGAGCTGTGTGGCCTCCTGAAGCAATGTGGCGGCATTCTCTCCCTGCCCGGCAGTGTCCAGCTTGGCGCGGATGGCGCGAATGCGTCGCTTGCTGGAGAAGAGGTCGAGGTTATCGAGCAAGAACTGGGCTTTTTGCTCCCGAGATCCCGAAGAAAGCACATCCAACGAGCCTCCAGCCAGAAGGGTGCGGGCAGCAGGCTCCACGGCTTCAGCAGCTCGAGCAGCCTCTTTGGGCGTAGTTCCCACAGGAGTCGCCAACAGCGCCCACGCCATAGCTTCATGTCGTGGATCGGTCCAAGAGAACCCTGCAATGCGCTCGGCGGACTCCCTGAAGGCATCGGGACACTCGGCCATAAGGCATAGAAGCTCGCGCTCCATCTTGATTTGCATGCGCTCGTCAGCCGTCAGGGTCTGGGTTTGCGCGGGCGCAGGCGCCCTATAGGCAGTCGGCTCAGATACCGGAGCTGGCTGAGCTGCATAAGCGGACTCAGTCGAGCGTGTGGTCGGACGATCTGGATCCTCTATAGGAGCTGCCTTGATGCGTCGCAAGGTCTCCTCGGAAGAGGTGCCCAGCGCATCGGCCACGCGGCGGGCGTAACCCTCGATAAGGATCGAATCTTTGAGCGGCGCCAAAAGCGACGCCAGCTCATCCATTGACCGCACACGTGCGCCAGGAGACATCGAAGCGGCGCCTGCCAGATGCTTTTCCATCACAAAGTCAATGAGCGGGCGCGCCTCTGTCAGTCGCTGCCGCAGCGCTTCTGCGCCTTGGGATGCCACATACTCTGCAGGGTCCTGATTGTTGGGCAGCACCACCGAGAGCAGCTCTGCCGAGGTTTTGTCCAGGAAGCGCACGGTCTTCTCGGCAGCGCGTTGTCCCGCCTCGTCGCCATCGAGCATGATGACGATGGAGTGGGGCTTGAGGCGCGAGAGCAACTTGATGTGTTCGCCTGTAAGCGCAGTGCCAAGCACGGCGCACACATTGGTTATGCCAGCGGCATGGAGTGAGATGGCGTCGGTATAGCCCTCTACCACGATAGCTTGGCCAGTCTCTTGAATAGCCTCCTTGGCGCGGTCGAAGGCGAAGAGATTGCGCGACTTATGCCACACCAGCGAATCTTTTGAATTTATGTACTTGGGCTTTGCGTTGTCCATCACGCGACCGCCCAGGCCGATGGTGCGCCCGGAGCCGTCATGGATGGGAAAGATTACCCGCTCATAGAGACGATCAGCCAGGCCAGAACCCCGAGGCACCGCCACGTCTGCCGCCAGCATCTCGTCGCGGGTGAAGCCCTGGGAGAACAGAGTGTTCACCAGTTGATTGCGCCCTGGAGCATATCCGAGCCCCCAGGAGCGGCAAAGTGAAGAGGAAAAGCCGCGCTGGGACAGATAGGAACGAGCGGCATCGGGCCCGGGACCAGCGGTGCGCAGCAGCTGCTGGGTGTAGAACTTCTCGGCTGCAGCCAAGCAATCCATCAGGCGCGCCCTGGAGGGGCCTGTGGGAGCCGAAGTCTCATGGAGCTCGATGCCTGCTCGATCTGCCAAATACTGCATGGCCTCATAAAATGTGAGATTCTCTCTCTTCTTGATGTAGTCGAAGACGTCACCGCCCTCTCCGCAGCCAAAGCAGTACCAAAAGCCAGTGTCAGCCCGTACGTGGAACGAGGGGGATTTCTCATGATGAAAGGGGCAGCACCCCCAAAAATCGCCACTCCCCCGCTCGCGCAGCTGCACGGTCTCTCCCACCAACGAGACAAAATCGATGGCGTCGCGTATCTGCTCGCGCTCTTCATCGGAGATCATGGCGCCTCCCTGCCAGGTCGTGGTGATCTGTGCGCCTCGCTTCAGCGCACAGGCGAGATAAGCTTTAAAGGACCCTCTCCATAGCGTTCGCGCACCTGGTCCATGTTAGTGCGCACAGTGGCCACAAGCTCTTCAAAGGAGTCGAAAGGCCGAGAAGGACGCAGCCTCTCATAGAGCACTATGGCCATTGAGTCCCCATAGATGTCTTGGGAGAAGCCCAAGAGTGTGGCTTCTAGAAACCCTTGAGAGCTCTGGAGGCCCTGGCTTTTAAAGGTGGGAGGCTCTCCCACATTGATGGCGGCCGGCCAGGCAGAGCCGTCCAATACGCCAAAACCTGCAAAGACCCCTGAAGCAGGGAGTGCCGTACCCGGCGCGCACATGAGGTTTGCCGTGGGAAACCCAAAGGAGGTTCCCTGACCGCGCCCTCGCATGACGGTGCCTCGCACAAAGGGACGGCGGCCTAAAAGCCGAGCGGCCTTTAGGGTATCTCCTGAGGCAATCTCCTGGCGAATGCGCGTAGCGCTCACAGGCGCACCCTCCAATGATAGCAAGGGCTGTGCTAACAGGCGGAACCCCCGAGCCTTCCCCAAAGAGGAAAGATAAGGCACCGTCCCTTTGCCCTGGGCGCCGAGGGCAAAGCCCTCCCCTACGCACACTAGGCAGGGGGACAGCCCGTCACCAAACACAGCGCGGTCCAAGAACTCCTCAGGGCTCAGAGCGGCAAGCTTCTCTGTGAACGCACACACTCTCAGCTCTTGGGGGCCCAAAGCCCAAAGCTGCCGAAAGCGATCCTGGGTGAGCAGGAGCTGAGGCTCAGGGGTGCCAAGCACCGCTGAAGGGTCAGGATCGAAGGTCAAAATGACCAAGGGCACGCCCAGCTCCCGGGCCTGGAGAGCCCCCTGTCTTATGAGGTCTTGATGGCCTCGATGCACGCCGTCGAACGCACCGATGACAAGCACGCAGTGTTCATGGGGATCTATCTGGCCATAGCGCCATCCCCACTGACAAGGTTTGGGAGCAGGAAGCGTGCATTCGAGGCCCAAACTGCGCACCAAGGCATCCCTAGGACTTCCGAGCGCCTCCACTCCGCACCCCCTCGACGCCTCGCACCAAATTGGTCGCACACACCAAATGGCGCCCGCGCGCTTCCCAGACGCCATAGAGCTGCCCTTGGCGCACTAAACATACGTGATCTCCTTGGCCAAGCGGCTTAGGACCTCGCGCCAAATGTTTCCCCTGAGCAGCCGCTACCTGCTCTTGGGCGGAAAGCTCGCGCACCGGAAACCCCAATGCCGCCACTGGATCGATCATGGCATCGCGCACTGCCTGGACGCCGCCGGCTTGGAGCTCCTCCAAGCTTAAGCATAGATCCTGGTTGATAGATCCCGAAGCCACCCTTCTAAGCCCGCATATGTGAGCATGGCAGCCAATGTCTTCTCCCAGATCTCGTGCAATGGAGCGAATATAGCAGCCCTTGGATACCTCCAAAAATACGCGCCAGGTGACGATGGCGTCGTAGGAGGCAACCGATAAAAGCCCCGCCCTTAAGATGGAGACTTTCCTAGGGGCAAGCATTACTTCTTCGCCCTGACGAGCTAGATCATAGGCTCGCTTTCCTGCCACAGAAATTGCGCTATAGGCTGGAGGCACTTGATCGACGTCGCCAGGAAGAGATCCGACCAAGGTGGAGGCTGCCTCATGGTCTGCCAGAGCAGAGGGCACTGGAGCTATGGCCACGGGCGCGCCTTCAGCGTCGTCGGTGGTGGTACGGCACCCAAAGCGGATGGAAGCCTCGTAGGCCTTGGTCTCCAGAGTAAGGAGCCCTAACAGCTTGGTGGCTTGACCTACGCCCAACACCAATACTCCCGATGCATCAGGATCCAGCGTTCCCGCATGGCCCACCGCACGCTCGCTTAGTGCCCTGCGGGCCACGCCCACCACGTCGTGGCTGGTCATCCCACAAGGCTTATCCACAGCAAACAGAGCGTTTACAGCGCTTGGACGGCGCTTCATGAAGCGGCCTCATTCTTTGAGGAGCTCTTGGCCACCAAAGCGCGCAATAACGGGAATACCCGAGCAAAGACATCGTCCACTGTGCCTTCTACCGAGAAACCCGCAGCCGCCTTGTGCCCGCCGCCTCCCATGGCCCTGGCAATACCCGAGACGTCCAGATCGCCCTTTGCGCGAAGATTGCCGCGCACGATGCCGGGGGTGCTGCCTTCTTTGAGGAAGAGGGCCACCTCGCTTCCGCGCACAGAGCGCACTACGTCAATGAGGCCGTCGCACTCGTCATCCTTGGCGCCCGTGCGCTCCAGATCGCGCCGAGTGGCATAGCTATAGGCGATGCGACCATGGTCTAGCGTCACAATGCGGCCCATGACGATGGATTCCAAATGCAAATACGGCAGACGGAAGCTTTGGTAGACATGGAGGGAGATCTCACTGGGATCGGCTCCTGAATCTACCAGTAACGAAGCGATTTTAAAGGCTTCGGGATTGGCGTTTTGGTACATGAACCGGCCAGTGTCGGTCTGAATGGCACAGAAGAGATCCGTAGCGATCTCCGAGGTGATGGGAGTTCCTAAGAACAGGGCGTATTCCGCCACCACCACACCGGTGGCTGCCGCATCTGTGCGCTCTATATGAGGTTCGCCAAAAGAGCCGTCAGCAGGATGGTGATCTACCACTGCCACGGTAGCCGAGCGCTCCATAATGGGCCTGGCCGCCGCCAGACGAGAAGCGCACGGCAAGTCTAGCGCGATGAAGAGGTCTGGATCTTCTTCATACTGGCTGGGGTGCACGAAGCTCTTTGCCTCTGGTAGAAACTCGTATGTCGCAGGAATGGCTGATTCGTCTGCCAAAAGGCATGCCACGTCTTTGTCCTCATCAAAGGCCTCGCGAATGATGGCGCCCATGGCCAACACCGAGCCAAGGGCATCGCCATCGGGACCAGTATGGGCACAGAGCACTATCTTTTGAGCTCCCTCGATCATACGGGTGAGCAGCTCAAAAGCTTCTAATTGTTTGACATGGCTAGGGTTGCCGGTGATACGCATGGACACAAAATCCTTTAGTAAGTGGTCGAGCTAGTCACAGAGTCTAGGACAAGTGGACGCATCTTTTAAGACTCTTTTGGTTCCTGTACCAAAGGCTCGCTGGCAACAGGATAGCCGTTCTCGTCTTTTTCTTGAGACAGCGTGGGCGGCACGTTTTCCAACGCACGGCTAATGCGGTCTGCCTCGTCAGTAGACTCATCGATGGCAAAGGCGATCTCTGGGGTCACGCGCCATCCCAAAGCACGTCCCAAAAGGCTGCGAATGCGGCCCTTTGCCCGGGTTAGCGCCTGCAGCACTTCCTCATAGCGATCCGCATCGCAGGAGACGTAGGCTTTGAGGAAGCTCTTATCGATAGAGACTTCGCAGCCGGTGAGCGTCACGAATTGAAGCGCAGGATCGCTCACATCAAACATCAGGATATAGGCCAGCTTTTCACGAGCCTGCTCATTGATGCGTCGAGAGTTTTTGTTTTGCTTCATAGGTCCTTCTTCTGAAAAAGAAGGGCGCCCGACAGGCGGGCGCCCCCTAGATTTGTGTGGTGCCACCTAAGAGGCGAGCTACTCGGTGCGGGCCACCTGAACGATCTTGTAACCCTCAATGAGGTCGCCGGGGTGAATGTCCTGGTAGTTTTCCAGGCCAATGCCACATTCATACCCACTCTTCACGCTCTTGACGTCGTCTTTATAGCGGCGTAAGGAAGCGATCTTGCCATCGTAGATGACGATGCCGTTGCGGGTCAGGCGCACTGAGTCATCACGGGATATCTCGCCCTCGGTAACCATACAGCCGGCAGCGATGCCCACCTTGGGAACCTTGAAGGTATCGCGCACCTCGGCGACGCCTGTCTGCACCTCTTCCTCAGTGGGTTGGAGCATACCGATACGAGCGGCATCGATGTCCTCGATGGCCTTGTAGATGACCTGATAGCACTTGATCTGCACGTTGTCGCGCTCTGCGGCAGTGCGGGCCTTAGCCTCTGGGCGCACGCCGAAGCCGATGATGATGGCGTTGGAAGCGTCTGCCAGGATGACGTCGGTCTCGGAGATGGCGCCCACTGCGCTGTGGATGATGTTGATACGCACCTCGGATTGATCCATCTTGCCCAAGGCGTCGGAGAGGGCCTCGATAGAACCTTGCACGTCGGCCTTGACCACCAGGTTGAGTTCCTTGACCTCAGCATCCTGCATGGTGTCAAAGAGGTTCTCCAGGGTGATGTGCTTGACCTTGTTCTGTTCCTCGATGCGGGCTTTGAGGGCGCGGGATTCAGCCAGGTCGCGCGCATCACGCTCGTCTTGGAAGACGCGGAACTCGTCGCCGGCGGCAGGTACCGAGGAAAGGCCCAGGATCTCAACAGGATCAGAGGGGCCTGCAACCTCAACGGGATTGCCGTGCTGGTCGAGCATGGCGCGCACGCGGCCATAGCTCATACCCGCCACCAGCGAGTCGCCCACGTGGAGGGTACCGCGGTTTACCAGCAGGGTGGCTACCGAGCCGCGACCGCGGTCCAGCTTGGCCTCGAGCACATAGCCAGAGGCGAAGGTGTTGGGGTTGGCCTTAAGCTCGAGCACATCTGCCTGAAGCAGGATCGTCTCGAGCAGCTCGTCGATACCGATGCCCTTCTTGGCAGAGATATTGACGAACATGTTCTCGCCGCCCCACTCCTCGGGTATGACGCCATACTCGGTGAGTTCTTGACGCACGCGGTCAGGGTTGGCGTCGTCGCGATCGATCTTGTTGACCGCCACCACGATGGGCACGCCGGCCGCCTTGGCATGGTTGATGGACTCGATGGTCTGGGGCATCACGCCGTCGTCTGCAGCCACAACAAGAACAACGATGTCGGTGACCTTGGCGCCACGAGCACGCATGGCGGTGAAGGTCTCGTGGCCAGGGGTATCGACAAAGGTAATGATGCGGCCGTTGATCTTTACCTGAGAAGCACCGATGTGCTGGGTGATGCCACCGGCCTCGCCTGCTGCCACACCGGTATGACGGATGGCGTCCAAAGTGGAAGTCTTGCCATGGTCGACATGACCCATGACGGTAACCACTGGAGGACGGCTTACCAGGTCTTTGGGATCATCATAGAAGGTGAAGGAGTTCTCCTCCTCCTTGGTCATGACCTTGACCTTGCGGCCCAGGTCGTCGGCAATGAGCTCGATGAGGTCGTCAGACATGGTCTGGGTCATGGTCAAAGACACGCCCAGAAGGAAGAGGCGCTTGACGATGTCGTTGGCGGGGATCTCCAGAAGGTCTGCCACCTCGGCCACGGTAGAGCCCTGGGGCACCTTCACCACATCGAGCTTGGTGATGTCTTGGTCGTTGGCCAAAGCCTCTTGGATGGCCTGCTTCTTAGCGGCCTCCTCGGCCTGCTTCTGACGATGCTCCTTGCGCTTCTTGCGACGACCGGTGGACTCCCGGTTCGCTTCCTCTACCGAGGCTCGAGCATCTTCCAAGATACGCTCGCGGTTGTATTCCTCTTGGGAGCGAGTGCTGCGATCAAAACGGTCCTCGTCGGGATTGTCGTGACGATGCTTCTTGTTGTTGCGGCGGTTGGAAGCAGCGGCAGCCTTCTCGGGCGAAGGAGCCATGTCGGCAGGCATAGGACGAGATGCGGTGGCGGCGCCGCGGGCTTCTCGGCCAGCGTTTTTATTGGGGCGGCCACGGCGCTCGCCGGAATTGTCGCGCTGCTTGGCCTTCTCGGCTTTCTCGGCTTTTTTGGCTTCCTTAGCCTCTTTGGCAGCCTCTTTCTGCTGCTTGAGCACCTCTTCTTGCTGAGCGATCTGCTCGAGCAGGCTGGTGAATTTAGGCATGGAAGTGGGAGCTGTGTCCTTTACGCGGTTCTTCTCTTCCTCGGCCTTTCGAGCGGCTTCCTCGGCGGCGCGGCGCTCTTCCTCGGCCTTGCGGGCGGCTTCCTCGGCGGCGCGGCGCTCTTCCTCGGCCTTGCGGGCGGCTTCCTCGGCGGCGCGGCGAGCCTCTTCCTCGGCGCGCTCCTTGGCACGGCGCTCCTCGGCGGCGCGGCGCTCAGCCTCCTCGGCGGCGCGGCGAGTCTCTTCCTCCTCTTTGCGGGCGGCCTCTTCGGCTTCTTGGGCGCGGCGGATCTCTTCCTCGCGAGCCTTGAGCACGGGGGCCAGCTTCTTGCGCACCATGGAGACGTAGGCGTCTTCCAAGGCGGAGGAGGCGGACTTTGCCGGGATCTTCATGTCGCGGAGATGCTCGAGCATCTCTTTACTTGGGATACCAAACTCTTTCGCAAGTTCGCTTACGCGGGTTTTTGCCATGCAATCAACCTTCCTTAGGCGTGTTGAGAATTACGGGCCTTAAGAAGGCCGATCAGATAAGAGAAACGGTGTCGTCAGAGTCTTCCATGTCCAAAGGCATCTCGGGCTCAGCATCGACTAAGTCGGGAACTTCGTTGGCCTTCTGCTGATATTTGGCAATGAGGCTCTGAGCTAGGCTCTCGTTTTTGATGTCTATGTGGTAGCCGGTGAGACGAGCTGCCAGACGGGCGTTTTGACCCTTCTTGCCAATGGCCAAAGAAAGCTGGTCGTCGGGCACAATGACGGTGGCGTAGGTGCGCTCAGGGTCGGGATCTACGATGACACGGGAGACGCGCGCAGGAGAGAGGGCGTTGGCCACGCGCTGAGCAGGGTCGTCGCTCCAGCGCACCACGTCAACGCGCTCGCCACGGAGCTCTGCCACCACGTTGCGCACGCGAGTGCCCTTGGGGCCCACGCAGGCGCCCACCGGATCCAGATGATCGTCCAGGGTGCTCACTGCAATCTTGGAACGACGGCCAGGCTCGCGGGCTATGGAGTCGATCTCCACTACGCCATCATAGATCTCAGGCACCTCAAGCTCGAAGAGGCGGCGCAAAAGGTCAGGATGGTTGCGAGACACCACAATGGAGGGACGAGACATCTCGCCACGGACCGATTGCATACGGGTCTGAGGATCGCGCACCTGGATAATCAAGGCCTTGATGCGCTGACCTACCTGGTAGTGCTCGTTGGCCGGGCTCTCATTGAGCTCATCGGGGCGCGCCTCGTCATGACCCTCGACACCGCGGAAGTGAGGCAGCTCAGCCTCGATGCCCTCGCGGATCTTGATGATGGTGAAGTCAGGCACCGATTGGATGACCGTGCCGGTGATGATATCGCCGATACGCTGGGAGAACTCCTCGTATATGAGCTGACGGGCAGCGTTGCGGCTGATGGCTGCAATCTCGCTCTTGGCATGAAGGGCGGCAATGCGGCTGATGCCAGGGTCGTCTACCGCCACCTCTTCAAACTCGTCATACTCGCCGGTCTCGGGGTTTTCCTCCCCCACTGGCTCCAGGCGATAGAGGAAGAATTTGCCAGAGGTGCGGTCGATGGTGACCTTGGCGCCATAGGGGAACTTCTGCGGATCCAGCTCGCTATAGCTTTTGGCCAGCGACTGCTCCAGGCGGTCCAGAAGATAAAGCTCGTCGATGTGTCGCTCATGGCAGAGGGCCATGAGGGCCTCCATCATTTCGTTGTTGTGTTCAGATCCTTTGGTCTGTGCCATGTGGCCAACATCCTTTCTTAGCTGCGTTTATCGTCTGCGCGGGCTTTCTGTTGCCGAGAAACCCGCGCCTCGAAGGTCGAAACTGACTGGTGGTTGCCTGACCGGTTAGAAGCGGGGCTTGATGTGGGCCGACTGCACTTCGCCCAGAGGCAAATGCTCTTGGACATCATCGCACTCCAAGAGGATCTGCCCGTCTTCGAAACCTGCCAGCTCGCCGGTGAAGTTACGGCGCCCCTCATGGCCACGAAGCTTCACTTGAACGGTCTCACCCACATAGCGCTGGAAGTCTTGAGGTCTGCGCAGGGGCCTGTCGAGACCCGGACTGGACACTTCCAAAATATAAGAGCCGGGGAAGGGATCGTCTGCCTCGATAATCTTGTCGATCCAGGCGTTTTGGGCTGCCACGTCCTCCAAAGTGATGGGATCTTTAGCAGGATCGAGCCGGTCAATGCGCACACGGACTATGGATGCCTTTGCAGAACCTGAGACCTCCACATCTACAATATCGATGCCATGAGATGGGGCAGAAGCTTCTAAAGCCTCGATAAGGCGATCTCTAATCTCGCTGGTCTTGGCCATAGCCTTCCCCCTTTCGTTTCCAAAAAGAAGGAAGCGGGGCGAAAAATCGCTCCCACTTCCTCGTTTGAACATCATATGAACAAAGTCAGTATGCCAGCCTTAACTTAACGCGTCAAGGGACAGACGCTTTAGGATACTGGCTGCACAGGACCCACACGGCTTCCAAGCCTAGCTGACAGTAGCCTGCACCTCATAGGCAGGCACATCGGTTTGGGGATCCGAGAAGCTCACCAACCTCCCCTCGTCATCAAAGGTCATTGTGACGTAATGGGTGTCCGATGAGGTAACCCCTGCGTAATCAGTGCCAAACCGCGACCAGTCCCAGTTCACATGCACCTCTGCGGTAGCCGAGAGCCCGTCGTCTGCCATCTCCACCGCCATGGAGGAGATGGATCGCTGGAGGCTTTGGATCTTCTCGTCGATGTCTTGGTGCTTGCCACCGCCCTTCACCAGGCCATACCACACCTCATGAGCAGACTTTCCGTAGTAAGGAGAGCTGGGTGACAACAGGGGTATTAGCTTGGCCCCAATGGCATCTCCCGAAGGGTCGGTGTTGTAGACGATGGAGATGATCTGCTCAGCAGTGTCTTTGGCCAAGTTGCTCTTGGGTGAGGTGATGGTCACCTTGACAAGGCCACCCACCTTTAATTGAGTGCCCGCTGCAGGTTCCTGGGAGACCACGGTGTTCATAGCCTGGCCGTCCTTGGGCTTGGCAGGCTCGAACTGCCCTACCAAGCCAGCTTTTTGCAGAGCGTCCATAGCCTCGTCTTTTGACATCTTGGAAAGATCTGGCACTACCGGGGTCTTTGCCACCGTAAGCTCGCAGACCATGTCGTTGGGAACTTCAACTCCTGCCACCAAAGATGTGGACAGCACCGTGCCATCTGCCTCGTCGCTCGGCTCATAGACGCTCTCATGGGCGATGCCAAGGTCATCCAGGGCAGCGATGGCATCGGTCTCTGCCTGCCCTACCAAATCGGGCATGGTACGAGCCTTGGCTACCGTGAGCGTAATGAGGTCGCCTTTATCGGCTTTCGCGCCCGCAGGGGGATCTTGGGCAGTCACCAGGCCAGAGTGGGAGGTGGGATCGGCCGCCTCGACTACTTTGACCGAGTAACCAGCTTCTTCGAGTTTGTCTTGGGCGCGCTCAACGCGCCAGCCCACCACGTCAGGCAGACCGCTATTGACATCGATAAAGCGAGTCACCACAAAATAGAGACCCACGCAAAAGAGCGCAACCAACAGAAAGGCGATGATGGACCGTCCAATATAGCGCGGACGGTCCTTCTTGTTACCTTTGCCCACGCCTGAGAGCCCTTCCACAGATAGGCGCGAGTGTTGAGCAGCCGCCGCATGCCCCCCGCGACCGGGGCTCAGATTGGCGCCGCAGGCAGGACAACGGGCAGGAAGGAGCCCTTCGCCTAGATCGGTGTCGCAATGAGGGCATTTCATAGACACGTTCCTTATTTGGCGACGATATTCACGAGCTTTCCGGGCACTACGATGACTTTCATCACTTGCTTGCCAGACAGTTCTGAGGCTACGGCATCGAGAGCGGCAGCCTCCAACTCATCTTTGGTGGCGGAGGCAGATACGTTGAGACGGGCACGGATCTTGCCCTTGATTTGCACTACGATCTCCACGGTGTCGGCCGCTGCCAGTGCAGGATCAAAGGTAGGCCAAGGCTCATCGAACATGGAGTTGTCCATAGCCAAGGCCTCGTGACCCAGCTCGTCGGCCCAATGGGGGCATACCGGCGAGAGCATAGTGGCCAGATCGTGGGCATAGCGATAGAGCAAGGCGGCATGACGGTCTGCTGGCTGCGTCTTGGCGAGATAGGCGTTGCCGGCATTCATGAGCTCCATGAGCGCCGAGATGGCAGTGTTGTACTGCCTGCGCTCATAGTCATCGGTGCATTTGATGCCAAGCCTGTGGATCTCGCGCAGAAGCTCTTGGCCAGCCTCATCCAGCTCGCGAGGATCGATACCAGCCTTAGCGTCTGCCTTGGCCTGTTGGATGGATCCGGCGTTTTGTGCAGCCGAAAGCGAGGCCTCCCAGAGACTTTTCCACGCGCGCTTCAAGAAGCGGTTGCAGCCGGCTACCGCTTTGGGATCCCAGTCGAAGTCTTTCTCGGGAGGGGCGATAAAGAGGATCGCCAGACGCATGGTGTCTGCGCCATAGGGGTCGATGACGCTCGAGGGAGGCACCACGTTGCCCTTGGACTTGGACATGACGTCGCGGTTCTCGTCTTTGACCATGCCTTGGCACAGCAAATCCAGGAAAGGCTCATCCACGTCGATCATGCCCATGTCGCGCATGGCTTTGGTCCAGAAGCGCGAGTAGAGCAAGTGTAGGATGGCGTGCTCGATGCCGCCGATGTAGTTATCCACCGGCATCCAGCGGTCTGCCGCCTTGTGACTGATGGGTTCCCGATCGTTGTGGGGATCGCAATAGCGCAGGTAATACCAGCTGGAATCCGTAAAGGTATCCATGGTGTCAGTCTCACGCCGAGCAGGGCCACCGCACACAGGGCAGGTGGTCTCGTAAAACTCAGGGCACTCAGCCAACGTCTCCCCTGCCGAAAGATCCAGGCTATCCGGCAGCATTACCGGCAGGTCGCTCTCCGGCACGGGCACGATGCCACAATGAGGGCAATGAACGGCAGGGATGGGATTTCCCCAATAGCGCTGCCGAGAAATGAGCCAATCGCGCAGGCGGAAGTTGACCGCGGGTCGACCCACGCCCTTCTCTTCCAAGAATTCGATGATGGCCTGAGTACCCTCGGAATGCTTGCCGCCCTTCATACCGGTGAAGGGGCCGGATTGTACCAAGATGCCCTCGGCAGCCATGGCATGATCCCAAGGCACGTTGGTCACTATCAGATCTTTTTCTTGAGCCAGCTCAGGATAGAGGGGGTCGGTTGGCTCGAGGATGATGGGAGGAATGGGCAGATCGTATTTACGAGCAAACTGGAAGTCGCGCTCGTCGCCGCAAGGGACGCCCATGACAGCGCCGGTACCGTAGTCAGTAAGCACATAGTCGGCTACCCAGATAGGCAGCAAGCGACCGTTTACAGGGTTGACCATATAGCGGCCAGTGAAGGCTCCGTGCTTCTCGGTATCTCCGGAAGCACGATCCACTGCACTGGTAGCCTCGGCGATATCGATGACCTCTTGCACTGCCGCTTCATAGGGAGTGCCATCTACCAGCTCATGAAGAAGCGGGTACTCAGGCGCCAGGAGGAAGAAGCTGGCACCAAAGAGGGTGTCAGGACGGGTGGTGAACACCGTCATGAGCTGGGAGGTGGGCTCGCCATTGGCGTCTGCCAGGGCAAAGTCGATCTCTGCGCCTTCAGACTTGCCAATCCAGTTGCGCTGCATTTGCTTGACGCGCTCAGGCCAATGGTCGAGCTTGTCGATATCGTCTAGCAACTCTTCTGCATAGTCGGTGATCTTTAGATACCACTGGGTGAGTTCGCGGCGCTCAGGCACGGTGCCGCAACGCCAGCAACGACCTTCAGTCACCTGCTCGTTTGCCAGTACGGTATTGCACTGAGGACACCAATTCACAGGAGACTTACGCCTGTCCACCAGGCCTTTCTCCCACATCTTGAGGAAGATGTATTGGCCCCAGCGGTAGTAGTCGGGGTCGCAGGTGCGCACCAGGCGATCATAATCATAGGAGAAGCCCATGCGCTTCATGGTGGCTACGGCGCGATCCATGTTGTCATAAGTCCAGGTAGCCGGCTGGGTGTGATGCTTGATGGCGGCATTTTCTGCCGGCAGGCCAAAGGCATCAAATCCTATGGGATGCAGCACGTCAAAACCGCGCATGCGTGCCTGGCGGGCCATAGCGTCGCCAATGGTGTAGTTGCGAGCATGTCCCATGTGAAGATCGCCGGAGGGATAGGGAAACATCTCAAGCACGTATTTTTTGGGCTTATCGGGATTTTCCTCTGTCTTATAGAGGCTCTCTTCTTCCCAGATCTTTTGCCACTTCTCCTCGATTTGGGTGGCGTTGTACTCAGGAATCACGAGCTCAGAGTTGCGGTTGGTGCTATCGGACACTATTCCTCCTATAACAACTGCCACCCAGAGTATGGGTGGCAGTTCAAGCGCTTTTAAGCTTGCACATATCGATTATAGTCAATTATTGAAAAGAACCTGTTGGTTGGTTTCTTTAAGTACCACGTCGTGGGCGCCGCCCTCAACCAACGAAGTGGCACTCACCAGCGTAAGGCGTGCCTTCTCTTTGAGCTCGTCGAGAGTCAGAGCACCACAATTGCACATGGTGGAGCGGATCTTGAGCAGAGAGCTCTGAACGCCGTCGCGCAAAGGACCAGCGTAGGGCACATAGGAATCTACGCCCTCTACAAATGAAAGCTTTTTGTCTCCGCCCAAGTCATAGCGGGCCCAGTTGCGGGCGCGAGCAGAGCCCTCGCCCCAGTACTCCTTCATGTAGGAGCCGTTCACCGTCACACGCTCAGAGGGACTCTCGTCGAAGCGGGCGAAGTAGCGGCCAAGCATAAGGAAGTCTGCGCCCATAGCCAACGCCAAGGTCATATGGTAGTCATAGACGATGCCGCCGTCAGAGCATACAGGTACATAGACGCCAGTCTCTTCGAAGTACTGATCTCGAGCCTCGCACACATCGATGAGCGCAGAGGCTTGGCCTCGGCCAATGCCCTTCTGCTCACGGGTGATGCAAATGGAGCCACCACCAATGCCCACCTTGACAAAGTCGGCTCCGGCGTCTGCCAAAAAGCGGAAGCCCTCGGCATCCACCACATTGCCAGCGCCTACTTTGACGCTGTCGCCATAATTCTCGCGGATCCAGGCCAAGGTGCGAGCCTGCCACTCCGAATACCCCTCGGAAGAGTCGATGCACAAAGCATCTGCCCCGGCCTCCACCAGAAGAGGCACACGCTCTGCATAATCGCGGGTATTGATACCCGCGCCTACCACATAGCGCTTGGAAGCATCCAAAAGCTCATTGGGATTGGACTTGTGGGAGTCATAGTCCTTGCGGAACACAAGGCCTACCAAAGAGCCGTCTTCCTCAACAATGGGCAGCTGATTAAGCTTGTTTTCCCAGATTATGTCGTTGGCCTCAGAGAGGTTGACGGTGGCAGGAGCCACGATGACCTTTTCCACAGGAGTCATGAACTCACGAACGAGCTTATCTTGAGGATCACGGCTAGGACGATAATCACGGGAGGTCACGATACCCAACAGCTTGCCGTGGGGAGCACCGTTCTCTGTCACAGGCATGGCAGAATGGTGGGTTTGCTCTTTTAAACGCATGACCTCTGCCAAAGTCATATCTGGCGTGAGGTTGGAGTCTGAAACTACGACGCCGGCCTTGTATGACTTCACCTCGCGAATCATGCGGGCTTCATCCTCGGCGGTTTGAGAGCCATAGATAAAGCTCATACCGCCTTCTTGAGCCAGAGCGATAGCCAGGCGGGGGCCAGACACTGCCTGCATGATGGCAGACACCATGGGAGTATTGAGGGTAATCGCAGGCTCTTCGCCACGGCGGAACTTGACTAGAGGCGCCTTTAGATCGACATTGGCCGGAATGCACTCGGAAGACGAGTAGCCGGGCACCAACAAGTACTCGGAAAAGGTGTGAGATACGCCAGGGAAGAAAGTTGCCATGCATGCTCCTTGGTCTGCTGAGGACAATCGCTATGCCTACTGAATGTAGCCACAAGTCTTCGCAATGATAACGCAAAGCCAACGATTGGTACCTGCGATGAAGCCAGCTACTCGCTAGTGATTTGATCCACCGACATCGCAAACTCGTGCTTGGTGGGCACCCACTCCACTTTTTTGAAGAGTGCCACCAAGTTAATAGGGATGTAGGTGAGCATAAAGAGCGGGAAGGTAAAGATATTTGCAATGATGCGCCAGCGCTTGGTGGAATGAATGTGGGAGCGCTCAAAGATCGTTGTGAGCAACACTGCTACAAAGAAGGTGAAATAGGCCGAGATAAACGCCATTGCAATTGAGCCTAAGCACATAGATATCTCAACGTCTGTGGCCAAAAAACCGTGGCTTAATGACCCTGCAATGAGATAAGTGCCATTGATCATGACGGAAAGGACTGTGAGGATCGTTGCCGGAGCTACCGTCATGAACATGTCGTAGCTTGAGAACCGCCCTATACCTATACCGTGAAGCAGTTCTTTGCAGTATGAGAAAAATACCTGATAGAAGCCCTTTGACCATCGAAGACGCTGTGTCCAAGATGCAGCGAAGGTCACAGGTTGCTCGTCATAAAACTCTGCAGGGGCATAGCCAATGCGGATGCCATTGGCAGCGCAAAAGGTAGAAAACTGGATATCTTCCGTAAGGGTGTGGAATGCCCAGCCACGCATAGAGCGGATAATCTTGTTCGACACCATCCAACCCGATCCAGAGATGGCGCAGCTCACACCGCAAATCATGCGAGCATTGTTCAAGAAGCGCGCCTCGCGGATGAACCAAATACCATAGGCTGAGCTGATCCAAGAAGAATCAAAGTTTTTGGAATTGCGGTAGCTCGTGGCTGCCAAATAACCCATGTCTACCACTTTGTTCATGATGTGCACGTAGTCGCGAGACAGGAGGTTGTCTGCATCGAAGATAATAAAGGCGTCATAGTAATCCTCGCCCTTCTCATCGAGCACGTTGTTAAAGCCCAAGTCTAGCGCCCAACTTTTGCCACGACGCGCCAGATCATTTCTCTCGTAGACAAAAGCGCCGGCCTCTCTGGCCACCCGCGCCGTCTCATCTGTGCAGGCATCCGCAACCACATAGATATCGATAAGCTCAGAAGGATAATTTTGGTCTTGAATGGATTTTACTAGCTGTCCTATGACTACTTCCTCGTTATGCGCGGCAATCATGAAGGCAAAACGATGGTTCTTTTTTGCATCAGGGAGCTTCACTTCTCCCTGCTTTAAGCCCACAAAAAAGTAGATGATCTGATAGAAGAAAGCCACGCTAAAGAATACCAAGGTAACGAAGTTAAAGATCACTATGGGAGTGAATCCTATACGGGCAAAATCCACGATTACCTCTTTCCTATGTGGCGCAGTTGGCTTCAAAGAATGAAGTCCTGACCCCTCATTGCCTCAAGAAGCCGAATGAGAGGCTTGACTGAATAATTGGGAAACGATGCGCTCCCCTGCCTCAGTCTTTCCCATTGACCTATCTTCGAGAGATTCCAGGACCTGTGAGAGATCTTCCGGAAGGGTGTCTGCCAGAGAAATCAACTGATGAGTCGCTGGATGTTCGAACTCTATATGCCAAGAATGAAGGAATTGTCGAGTAAGCCCTAGGTTCTTTTTAAGATCACCCAAACCATAGAGAGGATCGCCCACTACTGGATGATGTATATGAGCCATATGCACGCGTATCTGATGCGTGCGGCCTGTATAGAGGTGACACTCTACCAAGGTATAGCCATCGTCTTTTGGGCCGGCTTCAAAGCGCTCAAGAGTGGCGAAGGTAGTGATGGCGCCACGAGCAGCAGGATCCTCAGTAGCCATTTGACGCGTACGGTCCCTCGTCGACCGGGTAATATTTGCATCAATGATACCGCTATCAGGAGCTATATAGCCCTGGACCAAAGTGACATAGCGCCTATCGAGAGTGCGCATGCGGATAAGATCTTGCAATTCCTTTTGGATCTCATCATCTTTTGCAGCCACCATAAGACCAGAGGTGTCTCTGTCTAAACGGTGCACAATGCCAGGACGATCCTCTCCCTGCAAAAGCCCTACATGCTCAGGGCCACAGTGCGCCACAAGCGCGTTTGCCAAAGTGTCGTCTATATGGCCCGGGCTAGGATGACATACTAGGCCGGCCTGTTTGGAAAGTACAATTAAACGGTCATCCTCAAAGCGAATATCCAAAGGAATGGGGTTTGGCGTAAGTATTGGATTTACGCTTTGAGGGTCAGGTAACTCGGCCTGTACATAATCCCCCATTTGCACGCGCTCAGACTTGGAGGAAGCAGGGGTGCCATTAATGGTCACATGTCCCTCTTCGATGATTTTGGCGCAGGCTGAGCGACTTGGAGCTCCCTCAAGACTTGCAAGGAACGTATCCAAACGCATGTTATGGGCTTTATCGTCGACCAACTCTGTAAGCACCGCCATGGCTAGCGGCCTTTCTTAGCGGAGTTGCGCAGCCTATCAGCAGCGCCTACGGATGTATCTCCCAGCTTGACAGAGCGCGCGGCAGCAGCGTCTTTGGCTCTGGCTGCCTTCTCTTGCTGAGAGTCCCAATGCCAAAGGGCAACAAGCCCCGCACCAATGCCGCAGCATACAAAGATATCTGCCATATTGAAAATGGCGAAGTCCATAAAAGTGGTAGCAAAAAAGTCGCATACCCAGCCATGGGCCACACGATCAATTAGATTGCCAAGACCACCACCGGCTACAACGCCACCGATGACAAGAAGGTAAGTGGGAGTTGAGGGATGCTTCCAGATCTCATAGCCAATGCCAACTACTACTGCGAGGGCTATGGCAATAAAGAGCCAGCCCGCTCCCTCCCCTAAGGAGAAGGCAGCTCCTGTATTTTTCACCAGCAGGAGATCCATCACATGAGGGATGAAGGTCACAGGTTTTCCGGGGACAAGATTAGCTAAGGCCCAGGCCTTGACCACCTGATCTACCACCACACAAAGCAGTGCAGTAATAGACCAGATGGCCATGGAGCGAGCATGTTTCACCTATTCTTCTCCCTGCTCAGCATCGAGGGCTTCATGGCAACGATCGCATAGGCCATCCTCACCAAGTTCACGCCAGTTCCAGCAACGAGGGCATTTTTCGCCAGCCGCAGGCTCAACGGTCACGCTGAGCTCGGGGCCAAAGGACACCTGAACCTGAGAGCAGACCAAAGGCTCGGCAAGATCTCCACCCATGACCTCGTAGAGCGACTTCATCGCCGGATCGTCTTGGGGAAGCACCACATGGGCCTTGGTGGCTTGGGTGGTCTTCTCGGTAATCACCTCAGATGCCAACGCCTCCTCATAGGCTTTGGTGTAGGCAGAGCGCACCTCAAGCAGGGCATTATAGGCGGCTAGCAACGTCTCATCTTGGTCAAGCGTGGGAGCCTCATACCATGACAGCAATGCTGCGAAGTCCTTGCCCTCACGCATGGCGACAGGAACATACTCGAGTACTTCGTCGGTGGTATAGGCCAAGATGGGCTGTAGGTCGCGCAGGAGCATGGAGAGAATCTCGTACCAAACGGTTTGACAACTGCGACGGGTGACAGAATCTGCAGCATCACAGTACATGCGATCCTTGGTGGCGTTGAGGTAGCCATTGGAGAGCTCGGTGATCACGTAGTCATAGAGCGTGCGATACACAAGGTTAAAGCGATAGTCTGCATAGGCATCGCTCACCTTTTGGTGTACCTGGGCCAAACGAGCCAATGTCATGCGATCGTAGGCAGTAAGCTCGTTGAACGGAATTCCATCGACAGCCGGATCGAATTGACCTTCAAGCTCGCCCAACAGGAAGCGGAAGGTATTGCGGAAGCGACGATACGCATCAGAGACACGCTCGAGGATCTGCTTGTCGCAAGGCATGTCGGTAGTGGCGTCGATGGATGCCACCCACAGACGCACAATCTCTGCGCCCAGAGAGTCGCATACCTCGCCGGGATCGATGGTATTGCCCAGCGACTTGCTCATCTTGCGTCCTTGGCCATCCAAAGTAAAGCCATTGGTGAGCACGCCTTTGAATGGGGGGCACCCATAGGCGCCCATAGAGGTGAGCAGCGAGCTTTGGAACCAGCCTCGATGCTGGTCAGATCCTTCGACGTAGAGATCTGCGGGGAAGCGCAGCTCTGGACGACTTTGAAGCACAGCAGTATGCGAGACGCCCGAGTCCCACCAGACATCCAAGATATCCTTGTTGGCCTTAAGGTGGTGGCCTCCACATTCGGGGCATACGTCCGCATCGCCCAGGTACTCAGAGGGATCTTCCATAAACCAAGCGTCAGAGCCCTTCTCATTAAAGAGCCTTATCACGGCATCCAAGGTCGCGTCATTCATTACAGTGGCGCCGCAGTCTGCGCAGGTGAAAGCAGGGATAGGCACACCCCAGACACGTTGGCGGGAGATGCACCAATCAGGACGGCCTTCGATCATCGAATAGATACGCTTGGCCGAATGAGCAGGGTACCAGCGCACATCATGCTCAATGGCGTCCAAGGCGTTGTCGCGTAGATGGGTGTCGTCCATGGAGACAAACCACTGCTCGGTAGCGCGGAAGATCACGGGGTTCTTGCAGCGCCAGCAATGTGGATAGCTGTGAGTGATCTTGCCCGCATGCACAAGCACGCCCCGCTCATCAAGCCATTGGATGATTTTGGGATTGGCCTCAGTGACTTCCATGCCGCTCCAAGGGCCACCTGTGCCATAGGTATCCCCCTGATAGAAGCGGCCGTCATCGTCAACCGGCATGATGATGGGCACGTCGTTCTCGACACCTACATAAAAGTCATCAGCACCATGGCCGGGAGCAATATGGACGATACCCGTACCGTCCTCTGTGCCCACATAATCTGCCAAGATCACTTTGCAGGTGACGTCATCAAAGATGGGCTGAGCATAGGTAAGACCTTCAAGCTCGTGAGAGACCGCCTGCCAAGGCTTGCCGTTCACCTCCACATAATCGAGATCCCAGCCTGCAACCTCGCAGACCTTCTGAGCAAGATCGGCAAGGACAATATAAGCTTTCCCATCATGTTTAATAGCGGTATAGATAGCTTCGGGCTTCATGGCCACGGCAGCGTTTGCAGGAAGAGTCCAAGGAGTGGTGGTCCAAATCATCACATAGAGAGGCTCTTCGATGGACTCGAGTCCTTCGGGGCGCTCCTTCATGGCATAGCCCACATAAATGGAGGGGCCTGTTACATCGGCATACTCGATCTCCGCCTCGGCAAGGGCAGTATGGCAATGGGTGCACCAATGAACAGGCTTGCGTCCGCGATAGATGGCGCCACTATCCCAGATCTTTTTGAACACCTCGATATCAGCTGCATCATGAGTATTGGAAAGCGTGAGATAGGGATGTGCCCAATCACCAAGCACACCCAAGCGGCGGAATCCGGCTTTCTGAAGGTCAATATTCTCTACCGCGAATCGCCGACACAGCTGGCGGATATCGTAGGGATCGGTTTCATTGAACTTCTTAGTGCCCAGGTGCTCTTCTACCTTATGCTCGATAGGCTGACCATGGCAGTCCCAGCCAGGCACATAGGCAATCTGACGACCTTGCATGATTTGGTAGCGATTGATGAAGTCCTTTATTATTTTATTTAGAGCATGACCAAGGTGAATAGGACCATTTGCATAGGGAGGGCCATCATGCAAAACGAAAGTCTCATGACCTTCATTTTGCGAGCGTGCAAGCTCGTAGACATCGTTCTCTTCCCACTTCGCCAAACGGCGAGGCTCCGAGGAAGCGAGACCCGCACGCATGGGAAAGCCAGTCTTGGGCAGATTGGTGGTCTTCTTGTATTGATTGGCCATCGGGCGGCTCCCTTGCTTTATTAGATATGCATAGGCGCACAAGATAATAGCACCCAGTTATAAAACAAGTGTTTCAGGCAGTCTACGGCCTACTCGATTTTCGCCTTTATCCCATGACGATCCAAGATGTGGAGAGACCTAGGGGGCTTTTTCAGGCACTTCTTTCCTAGAGTATATTGATATATAGGAATGCTTTTAGCTGGTGCTTTTGGAGATGGTTATGCGCGAAACCCCCACAGATCCAGAGATCAGATGTCTCGAGCTTCTCTCAGAGCAGTTCCCCACACGCCAAGCAGTGTTTACCGAGATTATCAACCTCGAAGCTATTTTAGGTCTTCCCAAAGCCACCGAGCATTTCATGAGCGATGTTCATGGCGAATACGCCGCTTTTGAGCATATTCTTAACAACTGTTCCGGCGTCATTCGCGAAGGAGTTCGCCATGAGTTTGCAGGTGAGCTAAGCCAAGCAGATCAAGACGACCTTTGCACGCTCATCTATTATCCTGACAAAAAGATGGTGAAAGAGTTCGAGGCTGGAATCATCGATCTTAGCTGGTGGCGTACCCATCTTATGCGTCTTTTGCGTGTAGCAAAGCACTTTGCTTCTGCCTACACGCAATCCAAAGTACGCAAAGCCATGCCGGTATCTTATGCCTATATCATCGACGAGCTTCTTCGCGACCAAATCGACCAACCCGATGCCCGAACCCATTACCATGAGCGCATTATCGACACTATTGTCGATACAGGCAGTGGCCCTGACTTCGTGGAATCTTTAGCTTCTCTCATCAAACGTCTCGCAGTCGACCGACTCCATATTGTGGGCGACCTTTTTGATCGCGGCCCCCATGCCGACAAAATCCTCGATCGCCTCATGGACTATGCCGGTGTCGATATTCAATGGGGAAATCACGACATCGTATGGATGGGGGCTGCCTGTGGCTCCCGTGTCTGCCAGGCTGCCGTGGTAAGAAACAATCTTCGCTATGGCAACCTGGAGATTCTTGAGAGTGCCTATGGCATCTCCCTTCGCGAGCTGGCGCTTTTCGCAGAACGTACCTACTTAGACGGCGATGTGCTCTCCCCTATGGAAAAGGCCATCGACATCATTTTGTTCAAGCTCGAAGCCCAACTCATTAGGCGAAATCCCGATTTTGAGATGGGCGACCGCCTGCTTTTACCTTTGGTGGATATCGAGGAAGACTGCATCCATCTTCCCGAAGGCGATGTGCCATTAGTCACCTGCGACCTTCCCACACTCCAAGGCGAGGATGTTTGCCAGCTCACATTAGAAGAGGAAGCGGTGATCGAATCTCTGGCGAGTGCCTTTGAAGCCAGCGACAGGCTCCATGCTCACATAGGCTTTCTCTACGAGCATGGTGGCATGTATAAGGTCTGCAACAATAACGTGCTTTTCCATGGGTGCGTCCCCATGACAGAAGACGACTTCTTCCCTCGATTTGTACTCCGAGGCCATGGCCTCGCCGGCCGAGACCTATTTGACTGGCTTGACCGCGAAGCGCGCCAGGCCTGGATGGATCCCTCCCAAGAGTCGCTCGATCTTATGTACTATCTGTACTGTGGCTTTCACTCCCCGCTCTGCGGTCGCATAACCAAAACCTTTGAGCGCAGTCTTGTAGCCGATGAATCTTGTTGGCACGAACCCAGAGATGAATATTGGAATCTCATCTCTTCTCCCACCGTATGCAAACAAGTCCTACGGGAATTTGGTGCCGATCCCAAGCGAGGCCATATTATCAATGGCCATACTCCAGTAAAGGCTTCTAGCGGTGAAAACCCTGTTCGTTCGGGTGGTTATCACATTGTAATCGATGGCGGCTTTTGTAAGGCTTACCACAAGACTACGGGCATCGCGGGCTATACCCTTATTGCCGATAAAAGCGGCCTTCGCATCAAGGCACATCGTGCTTTTACCTCCATTGGTAATGTGCTTGATCTCAATGCTGACATCATGAGCGACACCGATCGATTTGAAGTCGCAGAACATCCCCTGCTTGTAGAAGACTCTGATACGGGAGAAACCATCCGCCAGCGCATTCTCGAGTTGCGCGCACTCCTAGACTCTTACAATCACGGCCTTCTTAAAGAGCGGGCCAAGCGCTAACTCGCCAGCATTGCTAACTTAGAGTTATCGAATACTCAATTATTATCAGAATGGCGCCAGTACCATTTCCTTTAGGGAAATGGTACTGGCGCCTTGCTTGCCTTAGATTATTACGGCGTTCTTATTGAGCGTCAGGTTTAGGCATATAGTCATTATCACGGGTAAAGATATTCATAAACTCCTCACCAGTGATGGTCTCCTTGACCTGCAGATAGCGTGCGAGCTCATGGAGCTTGAAGAGATTCTCGCGCAGAATCTTGAGGGCGTTTTGGTGAGCCTCCTCAACAATGTGCATGACCTCCTCGTCAATTTCTTGGGCAGTGCCCTCTGAGCATGTAAGCGAAGCGTCCCCAGATAGATAGCGATTTTGCACCTGCCCCAACGCTACCATGCCAAACTTATCGCTCATGCCATATTGCGTAACCATGTTGCGTGCCAGCTTAGTAGCACGCTCGATATCATTTGAAGCGCCGGTAGTAATCTGTTTGAAGATCAGCTCTTCTGCAGAACGGCCACCGCACATTACCGCAATCTGCTCCATTGTCTCTTCTTTTGTGACCAAATAATGTTCGTCGTCTTCTACTTGCATGGTGTAGCCCAATGCGCCGGAAGTGCGCGGAACGATAGTGATCTTCGAAACAGGAGCCGATCCTTTTTGAGCCGCTGCCACCATTGCATGGCCAATCTCGTGGTACGCCACGATCTTTTTCTCACGCTCGGAAAGCACGGTAGACTTGCGCTTTTCGCCTGCAATGACAACTTCAACAGACTCTTGAATGTCTTCTTGGGTCACACGGTTGCGCCCCATACGAACCGCACGAAGAGCTGCTTCGTTGATGATGTTCGAAAGATCTGCGCCAGATGCGCCAGGAGTAGCCCTCGCAATGACATCAAGATCGATATCGCCAGTCATCTTCACATCGTTGGCATGAAGAGCCAGAATGGCTTTGCGACCAGCAAGATCAGGAAGCTCCACCGGCACACGGCGGTCAAAACGCCCAGGGCGCAGAAGGGCTGGGTCCAGAGTGTCTGGGCGGTTGGTAGCACCAATGACCACAATACCCTTGTGATTGTCAAAGCCGTCCATCTCGGTGAGCAGCTGATTGAGCGTCTGCTCGCGCTCGTCATTGGTGGACAAACCAGCATCACGACGTTTGCCAACCGTATCAATCTCGTCGATAAAGACGATGCATGGAGCCTTTTCATTTGCCTGCTTGAAGAGGTCACGTACCTTGGCAGCGCCGCGACCAACAAACATCTCGACAAATTCAGAACCGGAGATGGAGAAGAAGGGCACCTTGGCCTCTCCAGCCACAGCTTTAGCCAAAAGGGTTTTACCTGTGCCCGGAGGGCCTACGAGCAAAGCGCCGCGTGGAAGCTTTGCGCCAATAGCCTCATAGCGCTGAGGCTTCTCGAGAAAGCTCACCAACTCAGCCAATGATTCTTTAGCTTCATCTTGACCTGCAACATCCTTAAAGGTGACTCCCGTCTCTTTCTCGGCAACCACCTTTGCGCCGGACTTGCCAAAATTGCCAAGTCCGCCGCCACCAAAAGACATAGAGGGGCCATCGTCACCCATGGCTTTTTTCATTTGACGGTTGAGAGCCCAGCCTCCCAAGAGGATAAGAATGAAGGGAAAGCCGTAAAGCAGCAAAGCAAGCCAGAAGTTGTCATTGCCGTCCGGAATCTCTGCAGCAAACTCAACATTATGCTTTTCCAAGCGCTCGACCAGCGTATCGTCACCGGGGAATCGATTGGTGCGGTAGGTTTGCGCGTTATCGCCCTCGCCGCTTACAAAGACGATAGACCCGGTCTCTGTATTAAGCTGCACTTTATTTACTTTGTTATCATCCACCATCGAGATAAAAGTGGAATAGTCAGTCTCTTTGACCGTGTTAGGTATCACTGACGGATACACAAAGGCTCGCAATATCGCGAAGACAATAAGCGCGATAATGACATAGAGCATCATTGATTGACGCTTCTTCTTATTATCCATGCCTGATGTTGCCTCCTTCAAGGACGCAGGCTACAGAAAAAACCGCCTCGTGGTTCCCTCTCTGTGGAACAGGCGTTTGCCTATATAACCACATTTATTAGAGAACATCGTTCAATGGTCGAGCGACTGTTGAAAACGCCCACAAACCGTCATTCACTTGTGTCGCCTCTTCGAAGCCAATTCCCAGAAGAACACTGCAGAAGCAGCGGCCACATTGAGCGAATCCACCCCATGAGCCATGGGTATTCGTACTACATGATCCGCCTGGGCAATAGTGGTCTCTTTCAGCCCATCGCCTTCGGTTCCAAACAGCAACGCCACCCGTTCAATCTCGTGCACGCGAGGATCGTCGAGACTCCAAGAGTCATCTGAAAGTGCGCAGGCAAGTACTTCAAAACCGGTTTCATGGAAGAGCTCTATGCCTTGTTCAGGCCAGTCTTCAAAGCGAGCCCAAGGTATATCAAATACCGCACCCATTGAAACTCGCACACAGCGCCTGGAAAGTGGATCGGCACAACGTGGCGTGATGAAGACTGCATCTACACCCAAAGCAGCAGCTGATCGAAAAATCGCGCCCACATTGGTGGTATCAGTCACATCCTCGATAACTGCCACCAAGGAGGAGTCATTTAAGATTATACGTGGATCCTGGGGAGCGGGCCTCTCCATAGCGCAAAGCACCCGCGATTATGGGGATAGCCTACAAGTTGACTTATTTGGTCACGAGGCATAGAAAAAACTGGCACTTCATCATCAATTTGTGCCAAAAGAGAAGCGATAGATTCTAATCTTCGATCTTCCACAAGAAATGCCAAAGGCGTTATACCTGCATCTAAAGCAGACTTCACTACTTTTGAACTCTCTGCAATGAAGATGCCATTTTCTGCCTCTCTTCTCCTGCGCAACTCGTGGTCGGTAAGAGAGAGAAAATAATCCAGTTCTGGAGCATGAGCAGCCTGTGATGCCTCAATGACCATGAATGCCCGCTTCCCTATCCCTATTAATAAATATTACATATACTAACCAGACTCATTACCTACCGGTATAGGTTACGATATGGGGCATTGATTCGGTAACCCTCCGCTTGCGATGCACGGCAAGCTATACCTATGAAAGAGAGTTTTCATGCCCTTGAGTCCTAAAGGCCATGCTGCTCATCTTGCCCAAGGTTTCCCTACCGGCGCCTTGGCAGTCAAGGCATCGGTATTCCAAAATAAGTTTGGAACCCTTTCTGCCAATAAGATCAACAAGGCAGGATCTTCTCATAAAAAGCCTAGCAAGCTCCCTCCCTTCCTCAAACCTTTACTTGCTACTGTCTTGGCGCTTGCCGCTATTTATGTGGCAGGCGGCTTCTTCTTTTCTCACTTCTTCATGCCTAATACTTCTATTCAGGGACGCAACGTTTCTCTCAAAAGCATAAGTGAGGTAGCGGGCAGTCTTTCCGACAGAACTGACGCCTATGTGCTCAAAGTCTCTGGCAATGGTCTGGATTTTTCCATTCCTGGAAATGAGATTGACTTGTCGTTCGATGCCTCCAGCTATGTCAAAAGTGCCATTCAAGAGACACATCCTTGGGGCTGGCCATTTGAAGTGTTTATTCCTCATGCCATCGATCATGCCCGCGGATCTTCTTATAGCGTGGATAAGGTTGCTGCCTTGGTTAACGAGGCGTGCGAGGCCCATAACAAAGATGCTAAAGACCCAGTAAACGCCACCATCGCCTTTGACAAAGGCTCTTCAATGTTTGCCGTAGTAGCAGAGCAGGCAGGAACAAAGGTCGATACCGATAAAGTCTTACAGCAGGTTAACGATGCCCTCTCCACCCTGGAAACCTCTGTAGAGCTTGGAGATGACGTTTTAGTACAGGCTTCTATCACTCAAGATGACGAAAGTCTGGCCCAAGCTGCCGAAGCTGCCAATGGTTTTCTTTCTGCAAAAATCACTCTGGATCTCGATGGCAAAAATGCAGGCACCATCGATTCTTCCAAGATTATCGATTGGGTAACCCTCAACGATAGCCTTGAGGCCACTCTCGATGCTGATGCAGTGACTGCTTGGGGCCGCGATGTGCTTTCCAAAGAGCTTGATACTGTGGGTTCAGAGCGTTCTTATACTCGCCCAGATGGAAAACAGGTCACGGTAGTTGGCGGCACATACGGTTGGAACGTGGACTCCAAATCTCTGGCCACGCTTATTACTGAAGCCGTAGTTGCAGGTGAAACCACCACTATCAAGGTTCCCACCTATCAAACTGCACAAATTCTTCCCGGTGACGGCGGACGAGATTGGAGCAATTCTTACGTCGACGTCGATCTCTCCGAGCAACATGTCCGGTATTACGACGACAGCGGCAACCTTGTCTGGGAAACCGATTGCGTCTCTGGTGATGCGGCTAAAAACTACCAGACTCCCACCGGCGTCTATTTCATCAATAGCAACTTTAATAAGAGCGCACCCGCTTCTGTGCTTCGTGGGAAAATCGACCCTGAGACAAAAAAACCTGAATACGAGACGCCTGTGGCCTATTGGATGCCTTTTGTAGGCAACTCTGTAGGTCTTCATGATGCTGATTGGCGCAGCAAGTTTGGTTCTAACATCTATGAATACAACGGGAGCCATGGGTGTGTGAATCTACCTCCCGACAAGGCGGCTGAACTTGCAGGCTTAATTAACGTAGGCACAGTTGTGGTAGTGCATAACTAGCCATGCCCAAATCTCACTCGATCCATGTTTAGTGGGCTCCCAAGCATTGTCACTACTTGGGAGCCCACTAATATTCTTTTATCAAGGTGCTAATTATCACTCAAGGTTCCATAGGCACTATCGATGCGATTGGACGGTATTAGTCGCCATCGCACTATGGCTGAGCCAACGGTGCTCTGTCTTACAGTTCTTCAATTCACAAGATAGCTGCTCGCTTGTCACATTGCCTGGACTCAAATCCCAAATCAGAATGCCGTCACTTTTGGACGATCCGTCATCACCGCTTGTACAGTCTTCAAGCCAGAATCTAGAAGTGGGCACTTCTCGTAATTGCAGCTCAGAAGGATAAGCGATGGATGCATCCGCAAGGTTAAAGGTGCACTGCTGAGAAACTGTCCCGTCATCAGACACCGGTTCTTCTCCACTAAACACAATCATCTTTCTCAACAGACAGCCCTCCCCCTCTTTTCCCAACACCTTTAGCTCGATTGGAAATGCCGCAATTCCATGGAAGTCGTTGAGATCACAGACACTCAAACGCTTCGTGACTCGAAGCGTTTTTGGTACCACTCCCACATTCCATTGCACAGAGTTGCTCTCTAGCTCGATGTTTCTTTTCGTTCTTGTAGAAACTAGGGTGCGCGAAAGATTGCTGTAGTGTCCAGCAGCCGCATCATGCTTAACAGGGACAGTGATTCTAAATTCAAGATCCAAGGTCGCAAGGCTGGTATCGAGCGCCATAAGCGTAATTCTTTGCCCCGCTATAGACACTTTCCAATTGCTAGTCACATCACGTCCTTGCCTTATCACTTGGACTTTGGCAGCACTCGCATCTAAACAAGAATCTAAATCATCAACCAGCTGAGTCATTACTGGTTTATTGTCCTCCACCACGTAGGGCAGCTTTTGGTGCACTAGAAATGTGACAGATTGTCCTTGGAGTATATAGGGGGCATTGCCTGAGGGCGATTCGCCATCTATTGTTTCAATAGCCTTTGTAGGGGCATAGACTGGATCGTCTTTGAGCTGTGGATACGTAGCCGGATAGATGGCTCCAATGGCCGTGCTGCAGCTCTCTCCCTGCCAGGTAAACTCACAAGACCCTCCTGTGATATAGCCTACAAAGCTAGTTAAAGGTCCGTCATCGGGTCCTTGAGCAGAGTGCAGATATCCCTGCTTGAGATCCTCAAAACTAAGTTTTGTATTTCTTAATACATATAATTCACCGTCAAACCCCGAATGGAGGGTAAGAGACTCGTTTGCAAAAGGGCCTATCGTCGATTGATCAAGGTCTTGTACCCACATAAGTATCTTTTCCTTGCAGGGCTCATGAGTATCGGAATAGGTAATGGAGTAGCGAATATGAGTCTTAATCCCATTGCGATGAGCCACATCCCCTGGGCCTCCAGGTCTATCTGCGTACCCAACTGAGGCTCTCAGGTGCAGGTAGTAATCTTTATAGGGAGTGGATAAAAAACAAGGATAATAGCCCGTATCATCCGGGGAATTGTGGCACCAACTCACATCAATGGTCACTTTTAAATCAAGTGATCGTCCATGCAAGGTTGTTCCTGCATTTTTATATGTCAAGACTACAGCATTATTGATTGTTTTAGGGCTTGTTGGAGAGACATAGGAGGCATCATTTATCAAGTAATCGGTTTCTCCCCCATCAACTTTAGTAATGATCTGTGGAGCTAACTGAACGCTATCAGGAGCCCTGCCTTTCATATGGTCCAGATAGCCCTCAGTCATAGGAGCATTGTCAAAGCTATCTACTATCTGGGCATTGAATGATGTAGCAAATGCCAGTCGTGGCCAGAGAAGAGCTAGCAACATTCCTACAGCAGATACAACCAGACTCAAATGGTGCAATTTGCAACCCAAGAGCCTCTTAATGTCTATTTCATTCAAATAACTTCTCATAGTAGTCTTCTTCCACTCACTACTAAACCTGTGAGCGCCGCCAAGGAACCACCAAAACAAAGCAAGCCCACTAATAATGGAGTTGCTAATGAATCGTCACCGGTCTTAGGTAGCTCAGAACTCGCAGGGGGTAGCTCACGACCCATAACTAGCAGCTCTGTGGTGACTCCAGCCAATGCTTGCTCATTGGTAAGGCTTGATGGAACAGCTATCTCACAAGTGATCGCTCGGCTGCTATGCGCAGGCAGCTGCGCCAAAACAACGCCCTCCAGCAATGTACCGCCCTCCAAAGTACCCTCATAGAGGACTGTTTCTTCATCCAATAGCCTCATCGATACCTGCGAGAGCAGCGCGTTAGAATCTTGCCGGTTCATCTCATGATTATTCGTAGTACTAAGCACTGCCTCTAATGCATAATCAGAGTCGTTCGAAAGCCAAATAGTAGCCAGATCACTATCTCCGGGAAGCGCACAAGAGAGCTTATCTATCAGAGATGAAGCCTCACAGCTAAATCCTTCTGGACCTCCATAGCTAAGATGAGCATTCATGGCCAACGCACTGCGAGCCCCCGACACTGTAGAAAGGGCTATCACAAACAAGATCCATAAGGTCTTTCTCTTCCATCCAAGAGCCTTTTGAATCCGTCTCACTGGTCATTCACCTCCCCGCGGGCATCTAGGGTCTCTTGGACCTGCCATATTGCTGGCTCTGGAGCTACCTCATCCCAGGGTGCATCCGATTCAAACTCTGGAGTGAAGTTCTGTGCCTGAATAGCCTCCACTTGAGTCACTAGAGTTCGTTCTGTGCCCTCAAGCAGATCATTTTCTGGCTCCAAGACCGTCTCTTGCCAGCTAGTCCACTCCCCCTCATCCAATGGCACAATTCTGTAGATATATCCATCCGCACACTTGCGATAAGACTCCCCTTGACCTTCGGGGACTTCATTTATTAAGAGGGCTGTTCCATTCCTATCAACTATCGAGGTAGAGATGCGTATCCAACAGTTCGCACCACGATTGTGGATATCCACCTCATGAGTAGGGCCTATCTCCCCCACCACTTGCTCCGAGGTCAAGCCTTTATCTTCCAGCTCAATATCCACGGTGTGCATAAATGCTCCGGTGATAAACGACCAGCTATCTCCAGAGGCGCCCAAGGCCTGTAGCGACACCTTTCCCAGACTTACGCCCGTTACTGCTGCTACTGTCAAGACAAAGAAAAGTCCTTTGAGAAACTTTCTCTTATCCTCTTCTTCCCTTGCCGAGAAAAGCGGCCTCCTCAGCTTCAATCCTCGGCCCTTAATCTGCTTACTCACCAGGCTCACTTCCTCTCAAAGCCTCAAACGCCTCCTGGGGACTTTGAAACCCCTCGGCTTGTACGCTTTCGCCTAACACATAGATGTCAAAGGCGCTGGAACTGTGAGCAGTAAAACCGTCTAGGACGTAAGGTGTAGCAGCTTGAGGCTCAATGGCCGACAAGCAATAACGCCATCCATCCTCATCCGGTGCAGTCCATCCATCTAGATCAAATTTATAGTTTGTTGCAGCATCGTCTATCGAGGGGTAATAAGCGCACGCACAAAGCAGGAACAATCTCCGGTATTTATAAAACGCACGCGTTTTGTTACCCAGCCCTCCTCATCAGGAATGGGATCGAATTCTTCGTCTACCTCGATGGTTTGTAGCGCGACTTTAAAATCATTGCGCTGCACTTGAGATTGGGTAGTTAAAAAAGACCAAACCGCACCGCAACCAAGCGCCACCACTCCTAGGATCACAATTAAAGCACCTACAATATGAGATCTATTTGCATCAGATCTCAAAGAAGGACCCCACCATTGATGCCATAGCCTACTCATCATACAAATTTGTTTTTTAAGCATGAGATATCATCGCCTCTCATGCGTTTTGTGTCTGATAGGCTGACCAGGCAGCTTCGGGTGTCTCGAATCCCGCTGCCTGAATCGCACAGCCAGTAATATCGATTGAACAAGGTCCACTAAAGGATCCTTCTATGAGATTAATCAACCTCACTTTGGTAAAAAGGGGCGGAGTGGACTTGTGTACTCCCACCGGCTGCGTTGCGAGATAGGTATGGAGCATAGCCGCTCCATCGTCTACCAGCTGTGGCTCCTCAGGCTCTATCCACCCTTCTTCCAAAACCCATTCGAAGAGTTGCTGAGGCGCTTCTTCTTGTCGGGCCCCTTCGTCAGTGGCAGTGGCCACAGTAACATTTGGAACCTTTACCTGCGCGATCATCCAAACTGCGGTGTCGCTCTCATTTTTGATTTGAGGGTCTTTCGCTACTTCCTTGGTAGGTGTGACATTTTGGGAGGCATCCGGAATTCCATCACCGTCAGTGTCAGTGGTATCCCACGCTGGCTCCTCAATGGATATCTTCAAATATTTCACTACAGTGAAGGCATTAGAAACTGACTGACTGTCGGTAAAGTACGCCCAAAGACCTCCCACACTGAGCAACAACAAAGCGGCAAAAGCCACTATGGCTGCCCGTCGCCTGTGCAACTTGCTAGAGGACCGAATCCTCACCCGTTTACTCATCCAATTCATAACCACCCCTTCCTAACCAATGGTTTTATGGCAACTCCTCGAATGGCAGGCAAATCTGACAGCAAAGACCAGCGCCACGAGTCCCCCAAAAACCAAGGGGAACGCACGTATAAGCAAGATGGGCCAACCTATTCCAGGAATAACTGTCACCACCCGGCCTTTTAAATCCTCTCTACCTACCGTTCCGGGATCTAAGGAAGAATTGTTATCTCCCTGAGTAACGAGGCCATATCCCCTGATGGCCTTAACTCGATGAGCCACTAATTGGCCCCCACGATCAAAGCAAATGATGGATCCCACCTGCACGTTGTCATAATCTGCCGGCAGCGTCATCACAAGAGAGCCTGGCGCAAGGCTTGGAAGCATTGACCCGCTTCTCACCACATACACACGAGCGCCTAAAATCCAGGCGAGAACTAATACAACTAGGACAACATGACCAGACCACTGCCAGCGGTTCATTAACAAGTGAAGGCCTTTAGGTCCAAAGCACCCATATACCATAGGCATCCACGCATATTATCTACTCATAGCTATTTAACAGATGCTCACGCACATTATTATGTCTATATATTCAATTACTTTATCTTTCCATCCATAGCGATTCCCCTCCCTTTCTCCCAAGAAGAAAGGTTTCCAATACAGTGGACAGCACAACATAATGCATTATGCAGGGTGCGTCCTACTTTGGTTGTATTAGATGCTACAGAAGCACTCCTAGACATAAGGAAGCTCCCGTAAGCCAGATATCCGCATCTTCTTTCGATACCTGGTATTATCCACTGGCTCACTTAGCACCTATATCAAATGCGCAAAGGTGGGCGCCTCAGCCGACACTCTTTCAACTCCTCACCGGCTTCCTTGCCGAGAAAAGCCGCCCCTCCAATGGATGCGCGGTCCAGCTGAGAAACATTATCAAGGGACAGTTCCCGAAGGTCAACGGATAACGATACCCGATCGTTCTCCTTCACATAGCATACATGATTATACTTTCTATACTTATTTTATTGCATCGAATTATTTGCATCTAAATCGTCCAAGGCACATGGGTTTGTTGCTCACTAAACTTAGACCTCGCGCAACAAAAATTGAGCGCTGCCCTCAAAGACAGCGCTCCATAATGTTCTATAAGTGATACCTCGTGACCCTCAATCAACCGGCTTGGAGCCGCAAGAACCCAACCCTATTCCTTCTCGGCCAGTGCGCGCGGAGTGGGGTACCTAAAGCTCCCTTGCCTAACGGCGGTTGTAAGGATTGGCGCCTCCGCGCCTCTTCCCTGCTCCTGTGGCGCCAGCGGCCATCTGGTTCATCATGCGTTTCATGGCCTTGGGACTCATGTCGCCTCCGTTAGCCATGGCGCGGATCTTGCCCATCATTCGGTTCATTTCGCCCCATTGTTTGATGAGGGCATTGACCTCCTGCACAGTGCGACCAGATCCTTTGGCAATGCGCGAGCGACGCATGCCGTTGATGATTTTGGGACGCAGACGCTCTTCGGGTGTCATGGAACGAATCATGGCCTCGATGCGTACCCACTGGCTCTCGTCGGCTGCATCTGGAGTTTGCCCTAACATGCGCTCGCCTCCAGGCAGCATAGAGATGATCTTGGACAATCCACCCATTTTGCGAATGGATTGCAGCTGGTGAAGCATATCATCCATGGTGAAGCCTTCGCGAAGCATCTTTTCGGCGCGGGCCATCTGCTCCTCGTCGGCAGCCTGTTGAGCAGCGTCGATGATGCCGTAGAGGTCGCCCATCCCCAGGATGCGCTTGGCCATGCGATCGGGATGGAAGACCTCCAGCGAGCTGGGCTTCTCTCCCATGGAGACAAACTTGATGGGCTTGCCGGTGACTTCGCGCACCGAGAGCGCGCCGCCGCCGCGAGCATCGCCGTCGAGCTTGGACATGATGACGCCGTCAAAATCGGTGCGCTCGGCAAACTCGGTGACCACATTCACGATATCCTGGCCGGTCATGGCATCGACCACCATGAGTACCTGGTCGGGACGAACCGCGTTTTTGATGGCCGCCGCCTCTTGCATCATGGCTTCGTCGATCTGCAAGCGGCCAGCAGTATCCACAATGACCACGTCGCGCAAGGTATCCACGGCTTCTTGCACAGCGCCCTTGGCGATAGCCACAGGATCTTTGCCGTCGCCTCGATAGACAGGTACGCCAATCTCGCCGCCCAGGGTTGCCAGCTGATCGGCGGCTGCAGGACGATAGACGTCGCAGGCAGCCAAAAGGGGGCTGCGCTTCTGCTTCTTCAACAAGTAAGCGAGTTTGGCTGCAGCAGTCGTTTTACCGGAGCCCTGAAGGCCCACCAGCATAATGACGTTGGGAATGCGATTCTGTGCGAGCACCAGCTTGGACTCGGTGCTGCCGAGAAGCTCAGTCAACTCCTCCAGCACGATTCTCACGACGTTTTGAGATGGCGTGAGGGAGTCCAGCACCTCGCTGGTCATGCAGCGCTCCTTGCAGGAGGCCACAAAGCGCTTCACCACTTTGAAATTGACGTCGGCCTCAAGGAGCGCCAGGCGAATCTCGCGCATGGCAACGTTGATGTCGTCCTCGGTAAGGCGGCCTTTGCCACGCAGCCTGTCAAAGGTGTCCTGGAGGCGATCGGAAAGACTGTTGAACATGAAGAAAGCTCCTTAGATCCTTATTCGTCGCCAACCAACGCACGGCAGAAGGCAGCTGCATCAAAGCGTTGGAAATCGTCGATGGACTCCCCTACGCCAATGCGCAGTATAGGCAGCTTGAGATCGTGGCTGATAGCTACCGCGATGCCACCTTTGGCAGTGCCATCGAGCTTGGTGACGATAAGCCCGTCAAGCTCCAGCGCATCGTTAAACTCTTTTGCCTGGTTGAGGCCATTTTGCCCAGTGGTTGCATCGATTACCAGAACTACCGCTACAGGCATCTGGGCGCGTTTTCGCGTCACCGAGACCACCTTGGCAAGCTCTCGCATGAGATCCGAGCTGGTATGGAGTCGGCCGGCAGTGTCGATGAGCACCAACTGGGCGTTGTCCTTCTCGGCAGCCTCGAGGACGTCGTAGCACACCGCAGCGGGGTCCGCACCGCGATCGCGGGTGACGAGGGGCACATGGGCGCGCTCGGCCCAGACGTCCAGCTGCTCGATGGCGGCAGCGCGGAAGGTGTCGGCGCCGCCGATGATCACTGGGGTACCCTGCTCTCGAGCGGCGTTGGCGAGCTTTCCCACCGTGGTGGTTTTACCCGCGCCATTGATGCCTACGAAGAGCACGCAGGAAGGGGTCTCATCGAAGGGGTCGCGGGCGATGGGGGTGAATTCGTCTGCCAGGCGCTTGGCCAAGGCCCGGCGCAGCTGGCGGTCAGTGGTGAGGTTTTCTCGGGCTGCCTGCTCGCGCAGGTCGTCGGTGACGTTCATGGCCACCTCAGCGCCCAGGTCGCCCATGACAAGGGTGTCTTCTAGGTCTTCCCAGAAGTCCTCGTCTACCTCGCCACCAAAATAGAAGATCTCGTTCAAGGCCTCGCGGGAGCGCGATAGGCCTTTTTTAAGGCGTTCGGCGAATCCCATGGTTAGACATCCACCACCTTTCCGGTTCGTTGATCTAAGCGCTGAGACACGACGCGGCTCACGCCATCGGCTTGCATGGAGACGCCATAGAGCACGTCTGCTTGTTCCATGGTACGCCGTTGGTGCGAAATCACGATAAGCTGCGTAGATTCTTTAAGCACTTCGATAGCGCCCAAGAGCTTGCCCAGATTGGAATCGTCTAGGGCGGCCTCTACCTCGTCGAAGACGTAGAAGGGCACCGTGCGGGTGCGATAGACCGCAAAGAGCAAGGCCAACGCGGTCAAAGATTTTTCGCCGCCGCTCATGAGGGCCAGTTTGGGAATGCGCTTGCCTTTGGGCTGGGCCACGATCTCGATGCCCGTTTGGTCGGGATGGTCAGGGTCGGTGAGCTCGAGGTGAGCCATGCCGCCAGGGAAGAGCATGGAGAAGATTTCCTCAAAATGGCCGTTCACCGTGGCAAAGGTCTCCAGGAAGGCCCGACGCATCTTGCGATCGATGGCTGAGGTGATCTTGTCCAAGGCACCCTTGGCGCTCTCCAGGTCTGCCAGCTGGGCGGCAATGTAGTCGGCACGCTCTTTGAGCTCGCGGTACTCCTCCATGGCCACCTGGTTCACCGGCCCCAAATGCTCGATGGCGCTCTTGGTGCGGGCGAGCGCCGCCTCATCTGCTGCGCGATCTTCTGGCGCAGGCAGCTCCAGGGCCTCTTCGATGGGCATAGATCCTGCCGCACGCACGGCCTCCACCGCCGTTTGCACCTGCACCTCGAGCTTCCCTGCCTCCACCAACAGCGCGTTCAAGGCACTGGTGGCTTCTTCTAGCTCTTTGGCGGCTGCAGCAGACTCTGCCTTGGCATCGTTGATGGTGCGCTTGAGCGAATCTGAGTCAGCCTCTGCAAGGCTGGCGGTGTCGCGCAGACGCTCGGCCCACTGAAGCACTCGCTCATGAATTGCCTCGTAACGCTCGTGCAGCGGGTCGATACGCAGGCGCAACACTTCCAGTGAGCGGGTTGACTCCACCGCTGCCACCCGCTGGCGTTCCAGCGATTCGAGCTCGCGGCCCATGGAGTCCACCGTCACCGAGAGATGGCGGATGCGCTCATCCATAGTAGCCAGTTCCAGCGAGCGCTCGTTGGCGTTCGCACGGGCTTCGGCCTCGGCGGCCGCCAAGTCGCGGCGACGCTCCTCTGCCTCGGCTATCTGGGAAGCCAGCTGGTCCAACTGGGCCTCTGCGACCTTAACCTGACTGTCGAGCTCCGAGATGCGCGGGGTGGCGTCGGCGGTCTTCTCGGCAGCCTTGGCCCGGCGCTCAGACACCGCTTTGAGCTCGGCCTGAGAGCGCTGTTGAGATTGTTCTAGGCGAGCCACCTCACGGCGCAGACTCGACTCCTCGCCAATAAAGGAGGAAAGCTGGCTCTTGGCCGCCTCTGTCGCGCGGCGTGCCTCGTCTGTGGCCTGACGGGCAGCCGCCACGGCCGCCGAAGCCTCTTTTTGCGCCTCCTCCAGCTGAGGGAGGGAGTCTTCCAACTCGTGGATGCGGCGGTTGCGCTCCAACGCTCCCCGGTCCGTGCCTGCAGGGAGGCCTACGCGCACGCGGCCATCAGTCCCCGCAACCACCGCGCCGTCGCGGCTCACATAGGACCAGCGAGGCTCGGCCAGATGGGACTCCAGCACCCTGCGTGCATCTTCTACCACAGCCACTGCCGAGAAAAGCCTGCCTTCCAACCTGCCGGCCTTGAGTCCCTGGGACGCCATCTCTTCCAAGAAGGGCGCCGCTCCAGAAGCCGGCATACAGGCAGGGGCTTTAGGCGCATCGCCACCGTCTGTGGGCGCCACTTGCACCGTCACATCGCCGGAAGCCTTTGCAGCCGCCAGAGCACAGGAGATGAGCGCCTGGGCGTCTTGGGGCGTGGAAGCCACGATGTCTTGGAGGCCTGCGGCTAAATAGCCCTCTGCAGCCTTTTCGAGAGAGGGGCAGAGGTGCAACTCTGAGGCCACCGTATGAGCTGCCAGGGCTTTGAGCGCCGCATCCTCTTGGATTCGAGCCATGCGGGAAGTGGCAGCCACAGGGGTGGCTACAGACTTCAGAGCCTTGAGAGATGCCTGGGCTTCGCGCAACGCACCTTGGGTCTTGTCTTGGGCGGCCCGAGCCTCCGAGAGGGCTCGGGATGAGGAGGCCTGGTGCTTCTCGGCAGCAGAAACGTCGTCTCTGGCCTCCTCGATAGCACGGGTGTGCTCGATCAGGGAGGCTCTAAGGCTGGTAAGCTCGGCTTCTGAGGCCTCTAGAGTCTCGGAGATGGCATCCATGCGCTGGGCGAACAAGTCATCTTCTGCCTTGGCGTTGGCCACCTGCTCCTGCAAACGGGCCCGGGCAAGCACCGCCTCGTCGCTGGCGCGCTGGGCGATGCGCTGATCGGCGACAAGCTGAGCCGCTTGGGAATCCAGGTCAGCCAAGTCTTGGGCAGCCTTCTTGGCGGCAGGAGCCAGAGACTCGAGCTCGCCCGAGAGCAGCTGGTGGCGCCCCTTGGCCTCCTGAAGGTCTTGCTGGGCCTCGGCCAGGGTGGCAAAGGCGGCATCGTGGCGGCGATCAAGCGAAGACAGATTCATGCGGGTATCTGAGAGGCGCGCCACCATGTTGCGGCCTTTTTCCTCTAGAAGACCCATGTCAGAGCGAAGGCGCCCCAGCTGGTCTTGTACTCGGCGGCGCTGCTCGCCCAAGTCGCCCACAAAGAGGCCTTTTTGCTCCAGCAGGCTCTGGAGCTTCTCCAAGTTTTTGGCTTTTTCCTCCGAACGGTAGCGAGCCAGCTCCACGGCTGCCTCTGCCTCTGCGCGCTGAGACCCCAGCGCCTGCCACTCGGCTTGAAGCCGGCGCAGGTCGTCCACGGCCAAAAGGGTCTCCAAACGCTGGCGCTCGCTCTCCAGATCTGCGTAGCGCTGGGCTTTGTCCACCTGGCGCTCCAAGGGACGCAAACGCCGACGCATCTCGCGATCTAGGTCACGGGCCCTTCGCACCGATTCCTCCATCGCCTTGAGCTTTCTGGTCGAGCGCTCCTTGCGCCGTCGGTGCTTAGAGATGCCAGCAGCCTCCTCAACAAGCGGCCGCAGGTCCTCTGGCCGACTGTTGAGCACGCTGTCGAGCTTGCCCTGGCTGATGATGGAATGGGTGTCTTTGCCCAGGCCCGAGTCATGCAAGATGTCCTGGATGTCCATGAGGCGGCTGGGCGAAGAGTTGATGAGGTATTCGCTTTCGCCTGAGCGATACATGCGGCGGGTCACCGCCACCTCGTCAAAGTCTACCGGCAGCTCATGGGCCGAGTTGTCCAGCACCAACGTGACCTCGGCCACACCCACTGCAGGACGCACAGAAGACCCCGAGAAGATCACGTCTTCCATAGCTTGGCCACGCAATTGCTTGGCAGATTGCTCCCCTAGCACCCAAAGGATGGCGTCGCTCACGTTGGACTTGCCGGAGCCGTTGGGACCCACCACCACATTGAGGCCTGGGTCGAAGGAGAGCAAAGAGCGGTCAGCAAAGGACTTGAAGCCTTTGAGGGTCAGTGACTTGAGGTACACGTCCCCTCCTCGTCAAAGTCGTGGGCCAGCACCGAGCCGCACAGCGCACCGTCGGCACGCCCTTTGGTGAGGCGTTCCAAGGCGTCTGCCGCCGCCTGGGCGCTGGCATGCTTTTTGGAAGAGCCGCTGCCCCGACCCACACGAATGCCCTGCACCTTGACCACCACGGTGAAGGAAGGGTCGTGAGCAGGTCCTTCTTGTCCTACCACCACATACTCGGGAGCGCATTTGAGCGTGCGCTGCACCAGCTCTTGCAAGGCAGACTTGGGGTTGGAGGGAGCTTGCGCCTCATGGTTGTCGATGCGATCTTCCAGCGTGCCCAGCACGAACTCCCGGGTCTTTTGGATGCCCGCATCCAAATAGAGGGCGCCCACCAAAGCCTCGTAGACGTTTTCCAGCGCCGAATGCATGCCCCGGGCGCTCTTGGACTTCTCAGAGGCGCCAAAGGCGATGCAAGGGCCTACCCCCAGATCCTCTGCCACGGCAGAAAGGGTTTCTCCGGACACCAAGGAGGTCTTGAGCCTTGAGAGGGCTCCCTCGTCCAGGGAAGGGTAGCGCTCGAAGAGCTCTTTGGCCACGATGGCGCCTAAGATGGAATCGCCCAAAAACTCCAAGCGCTCATAACACTCAGAGACCGGCATACCTTCGGTGGCTGAGGGATGGGTGAGTGCGCTCTCGATATAGCGGCGACAGGAAAAGTGATGGCCCAGGATGGCCTCTGCGGCCTTGACCTGGGCCGGTGTTGCTTTTGGATTCACTATTGTGCGTTGGCGATCATAGTCACCGCGTCGCCCAGCGTCTTGATGGAGGTCAGGTCATCGTCGTCGATGGTGATGCCCAGGTCCTCCTCGATGGCGCTGACCAGCTGAATGAGGTCCAGCGAGTCTGCCGAGAGGGACTCGAAAGTGGTCTCAACAGTGAGCTCGTCTGCGTCGACACTCATGGTCTCGGCTACGATATCTGCAACCTTTTCAAAAATCTCATCGTTATTCATACCCTACGCTCCTTTGGTTCCAAGCGCCGAAGCACCTGTTCGCGATGGTTTGCATTGTAGTGCATAGCCAAGGCATAAAGGCTCTCAACGCATCTTTCACGTATCTATTTCTGCCGATAAAGGCCACCACTGCCAGCAGTAGCCTTACTTATCTTGGCTGGAAAGCTGAGCTGCGATCTTTCCCACTAGATCCTCGCGGATCACGCGCACCGCAGCCAGCGCACCGTTCTTGATGGCCTCAGGGCTTGTGTGACCGTGACCCACCAATACCGGCGCCTTGACGCCCAAAAGGCAGGCGCCGCCATGCTCGTCGCCGGAAAGGCCAGCCGCAATGGAAGAGAATGCCGGCTTGATCATAAGGGCGCCCAGCGCCGCCACCGGAGACATTTTGGCCTCAGCCTTAAGCGATGCGGCGATGTATTTTGCAGTGCCTTCCATGGCTTTCAAAGCCACGTTGCCGGTGAAGCCGTCGCACACAATGACGTCGAAGGAGCCCATAAGGATGTCGTTGCCCTCGCAATTGCCTGCAAAGTTGATGAGTCCTTCTTCACCGGCGGCTTCAAGGGCCTCGTGAAAGGCCAATGCCTGCTCAGAACCTTTAGTCTTCTCGGAACCATTGGAAAGCAGCCCCACAGAAGGCTTGGGGCCGCATCCGGCTTCTACCTGAGCCAACACCGAGGCCATCTGAGCGAATTGCACCAGCATCTCCGGGCGGCAGTCTGCATTGGCGCCCAAGTCGCACACACAGGTTTGATGACCATCCAATCCAGGGAGCACCGCCGAGAGCGCCGGGCGCAACACGCCCTTGTCGCGACCAATGAACAGGGTGGCGGCCGCCAAGCAAGCCCCCGTAGAGCCTGCAGAGAAGAACGCCTGCGCCTCGCCGTCGCGCACCGCCATGCAGCCACGGGTTATGGAGGAGTCGCGCTTGGAGCGCACAGCCTTCACGGGATGCTCGTCCATGGCGATGACCTCGGTGGTCACCAGAGACAATGCGCGTTCATGCGCCTCACAGAAAGGCTCCACGACCTCACCATTGCCCGCAATGAGCACCTGAAGGTCCTTATCGGCCTTTAAGGCCAGCTCAATGCCGTCAAGCACCACCTGGCTACCCAGGTCGCCGCCCATCGCATCGACGCATACGGTATCCATAACGTTCTCCTCGTCCAAATTCCCACAGCTTCAGGAATGGTACCCGCAGATGCCTGCTCACAAAAAATGGCCGCCCCTAAAGACGGCCATTCCTCATGTAGCTTATGCAGCGATCACTAGTCGACAGCGATGACCTGACGATCGCGGTAATAGCCGCAGCTGGGGCATACGCGGTGAGGGAGCTTTACGGCGCCACACTGCGGGCACACAGAACGTGCGGGCATAGCAAGCTTGCTGTTAGCGGAGCGACGACGGTGAGTGGCACCGCGGCCCTTCTTTTGCTTAGGTACTGCCATGATGAACCTCTTCCGATCTATCGATCCACACACGTGGGCGATGTATGCACAGACACGGTCTGTAACTATACCACGCACAGAGGGGCTGTCTACACAAAGCCCAATATTTTGGGCTTTTACCCCCAGGCATTCACTACATTTGCACAGCTGGGAACCAATGAAAGCCTCATCGCCGCGAACTGGGTGTTAGCAGCGGTCGCCTTCTTCTTGGACTCCGTCCATAGTGCGGGCATAGGTCTCTGCGGCTGCCTCATCGGCGGCCTCCTGGCCTTCTATCTCTGCAACGGTCTCTTGGGCCACATCCTCTTTTAGCTGGGCCAATACCGAGAAGGGCTTCATGGGGTCAGGCTCAGCCTGGCTCTTGGCGGCACAGCCGCAATCTCCCTCGTTCAGATTGGCGCCGCAGCGAGGGCAGAGACCCTTGCAGTCCGGGGAGCACAGCACCACAAAGGGAGTCTCCATTATGATGCCGGCATTGATGGCGTCGGAGAGATCGATGGTGTTGTTCTCGGTATTTACCAAGGAGAAGTCCACGTCGTCCTCATCGTCTGCCTGATCCTCTTTGGCAGGAAGCTCGAAGAGGAAGTACTCGTCTACCTCAGAGGCTATGGAAAAGCGAGCCTCTTCCAAGCAGCGATCGCAGGTGCCCACCACGTCGGCCTTCACCAGACCGGACGCCAGGATCCCGTCGCCGGTGTTGGTGAGGACAATGTCATAGTCGATGCCTCGAGGCAGCTGGAAGGTGTGGTCGCCCAGCTCATAACCTGTGATGCCTATATGGCCAGCCACGGGCCAAAAATCGCCCGGATTCGCCAGGTGGTCATCTACAGAGATAATAATTGGATCTAAATTCATGAAACCCTACCAGTTTTGCTGCTGACCTGTACGAGCGCTGGCATTCTCTGCGATGGACTGACGGCAGCGAGTCACCTGGCCCACGATGGACTTGAGGTTGTCTTCCAGGCGTGCCAGCACGTCCTCTGCATACTCCTCTGCGCTATAGCGAGTGTCGCGCTCATACTGCTGGGCAGCGTCGCGGATATCCTCAGCATTCTTTTGAGCCAACCGCACGATCTCTTGATCGCCCGCAAGGATCATGGCCTGCTGTTGGGCGTCAGCAATGATGGAGTCTGCCTGAGTCTGGGCATGAGCCAAGATCTCCTGCTGCTCTTTGATGATGCGGCGGGCAGTGGCGAATTCTTCTGGGAAGACGGCGCGAATGTCATCCACGATTTGATAGACGTCCTCAGCGTTGACGATCTTGCGCTGACCGCCGCCACCAAAGGCCGGCTTGGCCGTGTTGATGGTGTCCTCGAGTTCTGCCACGAGGTTTTCAATTTCTTCACCTGGCTGCATTTGAGCTCCCTTCAGGCGACAGTGAGATTTGCGGGGCCGCAAGACTTATAAGAATCCATGCAAGCATACATTGTCTATCCTAGCAAAGCTGCATGCCAGGAAGGCCGTTCGCGCAGTTAGACCATAGAATCCGTGCCAAAATGCTCCTTTAGACGTGCTGCGACCCCTTCTGGCACCAAAAAGGAGACGTCGCCGCCTAGAGAAGCGATCTCTCGCACCACCGAGCTAGAGACATAGCCATATTCCGGATTGCTCATGATGAAGATGGATTCCAAGTGGGGGCTCATACGCACATTGAGGTCCGCTTGCGCGAGCTCGTACTCGAAGTCCGTGGCCGCCCTGAGGCCTTTTACCACCGCATCTGCGCCTTCTTTGGCACAAAAATCCACCAAAAGGCCTCTCATGGGCTTCACGTCGATATTATCGATGTTGAGCTCGGCGATGCTCTCTTGGATCATCTCTACGCGCTCCTCAAGGCTAAAAGCCCTGGAGGTTCCGCCCTTATCGGCAGAAGCAGCCACCGCCACTGTCACATGAGGAGCAATGCGTCGAGCACGGCTTATCACGTCTAGATGGCCAAAGGTCACCGGATCGAAGGTGCCAGGAACCACCACTCGTTGCAGCGGCGCAGAAGTCATTGGGGTCTTTTGGCTAGTCATAGCGATGTCCATAAAAGTCTGGGGCCAACAGATAAGAGCACTAGTCTGATACCCTAAGCAGTTCCACCACAGTGCCCCCATGGGAGCGAGACTTCACTAAAGCAGCGCCTGCAACTTGCAGAGGCGCGGCATCGGCCGCGCGTTCGTGAATCAGCAATGCCCCGTCTTGCAGGTGGCCTGCAGCCAGCAGGCATTCCACCACTTTGGCTGAGAGCTCAGGGTCTTTGGCATAGGGCGGGTCTAGAAAGACTGCCGAGAAGGGTGCGCCCTCCAAAGCCGGCACGCTCGCCAGGCGCCCGGAGTCTCCGGTGAGCACCGAGACTCGAGCGGGATCGCAACCCAATGCAGCGATGTTTGCTTTGAGGCAGCGAAGGGCTTTGCGGTCCGACTCCATAAAAGTGGCATGGACGGCTCCTCTGCTCAACAGCTCGAGGCCCACCGCGCCAGAACCTGCAAAGGCGTCCAACACAGAGACATCGCTTAGGTCTAGGCCAAAATAGGATTGGACCATGGAGGCAATGGCTTCGCGCAGCCTGTCGGTGGAAGGCCGGGTGACGCTGGTACCTTCTGGCGCTTTGAGCGGACGGCCCCGCCAGAGCCCACCTACAATCCTCATGCCCCTCCCCCTTCTTCGAATGCCAGCCTAAAGCGCTCTCGTACCTCGTGGGCCAAAAGCCTATGGTCGGGAGCTTTAAGCTGGGGGTCTTTGGCCAAAAGGGCTACCACATCGCTGTGGGCCGCCTCAACCAGATCTTCGTCTGCTGCCAAGTCCACCACGCGCAGCGTCGCCATACCCGACTGCTTGTAGCCCAACACGTCACCCTCGTGGCGTAGCTTAAGGTCGAGCTCTGCCAGCTCTAGGCCATTGGTGCTTTTCTCAAGGGCCATAAGGCGCTTGCGGGCGTCGGAGTCTTTTTTGGCCGAGGTCTCCAAGAACACCCGGCCAGGGATCGTCCCGCGGCCCACGCGGCCTCTGAGCTGATGGAGCGTGGCCAAGCCAAAGCGATCGGCGTCATAGATGAGCATGGCGCTGGCATTGGGCACGTCGATGCCCACCTCGATCACGGTGGTGGACACCAAGATGTCTATGTCGCCGTCGCGAAAAGCGCCCATGATGTCGTCCTTCTCGGCAGCCGACATACGCCCATGCAAAAGCGCTATCCGGGCATGAGGAAAGACGGAGCGGCTGAGCTGCTCATAGGCAGCGGTGGCGCTTTTGAGAGGGGCGTCTCCGGATTGCGGGACGTCCTCGAGCTCGGCTCCCTCGTCTCTGTCGTCTACCAACGGGCAGACCACATAGGCCTGATGGCCGCAGGAAAGCTCTTCCCCAATGGCGCCATAGGCCAGATCCAACGAGCTAGGAGGGATCACCTTGGTGGTGGACCCCACTCCAGGATGGGGACGCTGAGTGATAGAAGAGACTTCCACGTCGCCGTAAATTGAGAGCGCCAGGGTGCGCGGAATGGGCGTGGCAGTCATAGTAAGCACGTCTGCCACCGCGCCCTTGGCCTTGAGCTCGCTTCGCTGGTTCACGCCAAAGCGATGCTGCTCGTCCACGATAGCCAATGAGAGCGATGCAAACTGCACGTCCTCTGAGAGAATGGCCGTCGTGCCAAAGACCACGGTGATCCGCCCTTCAGAGATAGCCTGGGTGTAGCTGCGACGCTCGTCGGCGGGCGTCGCCCCTGTGATAAGGCACCAGGCAATGGAGGCAGCATCCAACACAGGCCCCAGCTTGTCAGCGTACTGGCGGGCCAGCACCGAGGTAGGAGCCATCACTGCACATTGGGTGCCCGAGTCTGCGCAAGCCGCCATAGCCACTGCCGCCACAGCCGTTTTGCCGGTACCCACATCGCCCAAGAGCAGGCGATTCATGGGCAGAGGCGAGGACATGTCAGTCAGGATGTCTTGGGCTGCTGCCTGCTGCTCTGAAGTGAGCTCAAAAGGCAATGCCTCTATAAGCGCCGCAAGATGAGGACCGTCCACGGTATGGGTGACCCCCTGACGCTGAGTCTCCTCTAGGGCATGGCGTGCCCGCAGAGCCACCTGCAAACACACCAGCTCATCGTAGGCCAAGCGCCTGCGAGCTACCTCTGCCGCGGCAAGACTGGGAGGAAACTGCGCCCAACGGATAGCCTGAAGCCATCCGGGAAGCCTGTGGGCCGCCACGAGTGAAGCAGGCATAAAATCACAAGTTGAGGTATAGGTCCCCAGAGCGGCACTCACGATGCGGCGCATCCAGGCTGCCGACAAGCCCTCCCCTACGGGATGCACAGGCACCACGCGCCCAAAGGTGCTGCCATCCTGCGCGCTTAGCACCTCATGGAAGGGCTTGCCATCTGCTTGAAGCCGTAGTTAAACGTCACTTTTCCAGACAGTGCCACGGTATCGCCGCGCTTGAAGGCGTCCTTGAGCCAAGGCTGTTTAAAGAATGAAGCCCGTAGAACCCCGGTCTCATCCTGAATATAGATCTCAACTATGGAGAGACGGGGCCTGGGGCGCTTGAGCTCCACTTTGTCCACCACGCCCACCACGGTGCATTGGGTGCCCACATCGGCGTGAGAGATGGTGGTGACATGGCTAAAATCCAGATATCTGCGGGGCAACCAGAGCAGCAGGTCCCGCAAGGTGGCGATGCCTAGATGATGGAGGGCATCCAGGCGCTCTCCCGACACAAAACGCACGTGAGACACGTCGCCATCTAGCGCCGCAGTGCGGGCTAGACGGTCGACAGAAGGTGCCAATGTGAGCTGAGAAGAGCCCATAGCACCTCGCTTACTCGATGGAGAAGATCACCGGGTAGAGAGGCTGCTCGCCACGGTGAGCATCGACTTCGAGATCGGGCATGGCATCTTCAATGCGATCGCAGAGGGCCTCGAAGACGTCGTCATCCATGTCTTGGCCGGCCAGGATGGTGAGGGTGTCGCCCTCTTCCTGGGTTTGCATAGCCTCAATGAGCTTGAAAGCCACATCACAGACATCAGAGCCCACCTGGGTGATGGCGCCGTCTTGGATACCCATGACGTCACCGGCGTGAATGGGGGTGCCGTCGGCTGCAGAAGAGTCGCGCACTGCCGTGGTGACTTCGCCATCGCGCACCTGGGAGATAGCCTCTACCATCGCAGCCACATTGTCTGCGATGGGCAGAGAGGGATCGTAAACGAAGAGTGCCGAGAACGCCTGAGGCACAGTCTTGGTAGGCACTACCTCTACCTGAGCGTCTTCACAGGCGCTGGCGGCCGCCTCTGCGGCCATACGAATGTTGCCATTGTTGGGAAGCACGATGACTGCCTTGGCATGCACCTGCTCGACAGCAGCCAGAATGTCTGCAGTAGAGGGGTTCATGGTTTGGCCGCCAGAGACCACCACGTCCACGCCCAAGGACTTGAGGATATCCGCCTCGCCAGAACCTGCAGCTACAGCCACCACGCCAAGGTCTTTGGCAGGAGCAGCAGCTGTGGCCTGGCTCTTATCGGCAGCGATAGAAGCAGTGCGGTCTTTGGCCTCAAGGTCCATGTTGTGAATGAAGACTTCGAAGATCTGACCCTGCTCGAGCATATGGTGCAAGACCTTGTCGGGCTCGTTGGAGTGCACGTGGATCTTGAAGTCGGGGAAGGAGCCCACCAAAAGCTCGCAGTCTCCCATGGTAGAGAGGAAGTCCAGGTTTTCTTTGGAGTCGAAAGACTCGGAGTCTGCATGGAAGAGGAACTCGGTGCAATAGCGGTACTCAGAGCCCTCCCAGTCATCGTTGAGCTCGATGTGCACGTTGGCAGCCACAGCATTTTTAGCCGACTCTTCGCGGGAGACGGAGGTGTTGAAGTCCACAGAAGAGTCGATGCCCAGGTAGGCGTTGACAAAGGCTTCGAAGAAGACGGCAAAGCCAAAGGCGCCGGAGTCTACCACGCCGTTCTCTTTGAGCACAGGAAGCAGGTCAGGGGTGCGGGCCACAGACTCATAGGCGCAGGTCACCATGGTCTTCAAGGCCTCGTCCAGAGTCATCTTGCGGTCGCGGGCAAGCTCGTCTGCACGCTCGGAAAGGTCTGAGACCACCGTTAAGATGGTGCCCTCCACAGGCTTGCGCACTGCTTGGAAAGCCACCTTCTTGCCGTGGCGCCAGGCGGCAGCCAGCTCAGGCAGGGTAATAGGGTCGTTCTTGGCCTCTACCAAGCCCTCTGCCACTCCGCGCAGGATCTGGCTGGTGATGACGCCAGAGTTGCCGCGGGCGCCCATGAGGGAACCGTGGGTGATGGCCTTGGCCACCTGCTCCATGGAGGCATTGGCAGGCAGGGCCTCTACCTCGCCCACCACTGTTTTGAGAGTGAGGCTCATATTGGTGCCGGTGTCGCCATCGGGCACAGGGAACACATTAAGCTTGTTGATCTCCTCTGCACGTTGAGCGACGGCTGCGGCAGCAATGGGGAAACAGTGGCGTACGACGTTCGCAATCATGAATTAAAGCTCCGGTTCGAATCGGGGACCTGAAGGTCCAAAAAATCTAAAGGTGAGTTTAGCGGACCCTCATGGACTCAATGACCACATGGACGTCGCTATCTTTGATCTGTGCCACCTGATCCAGCATGAACTTGACGCTGCTCTCCAGGTTCTCGCAGACCGAGCGCATATTGACGCCGGCATCTACCACCACATGCAGGGTGACGTCTACGTGGGAGCCGTCCATCTCCACATCGATACCCTTGCGGATTTGGCGCATGGTGAGCAGGGTTTCGAGATTCTGCTGATCATCGGTGTATGCCATGCCCACAACGCCATAGCACATCAGGGCAGCATACCCGGCAAGATCAGCAATCACAGCGTTGGAAATCTGAAGCGTTCCGGAGACAGCCTTTGCCATGCCAGTACCTCCTATCGAATGCGCCAGGAAGGGCGCGGTTCAGTCATTCTACGACGCGATTTTACCCCACGCGCTCAATTCGCCGAAACCTACTCCCCTTCCCACATAAAGCACCGACATAGCGGGCCTATCGCACCTTGACTGATAGATCACTTAAGGGCGGCAGAGACGCTGGCGAGCCCTCCAGCGCCCGCCAACGCCTTCTGCCTTCCTCAAGAATCCTTCTCAGAGCTCGCTGCCTTCTATTCACAGCCGTCAAACTGAGAGTTGTAGAGCTTGGCGTAGGCGCCGCCTTGAGCCAAGAGCTCCTCATGGGTGCCCGACTCCACCACGTCGCCCTGCTCCATGACCAAGATCACGTCTGCATTGCGGATGGTGGAGAGCCTGTGGGCCACCACAAAGCTGGTGCGCCCGGCCATCAGGCGATCCATGGCCTCTTGGATGAGCACCTCTGTGCGGGTGTCCACGTTTGAGGTGGCCTCGTCCAAGATGAGCATAGGCCTGTCTGCCAGCACTGCCCGAGCGATGGTGAGCAGCTGGCGCTGGCCCTGGCTCACGTTGGTTGCCCCTTCGTTGACTTCGAAGTCATAGCCTCCTGCCAGCGTATGGATGAAGTGGTCGCAGCGCGCGATGCGGGCGGCCTCCTCCACCTCTTCATCGGTGGCGTCCAGGCGTCCATAGCGGATGTTCTCGCGGATGGTGCCCTCGAAAAGCCAGGTGTCTTGAAGCACCATGGCGAAGTTGGAGCGCAGCTCTTCCCGGTTCCAGGAGCGCACATCTAACCCATCCACGGCAAGCGAGCCCTCATCCACATCGTAGAAGCGCATCATGAGCTTCATGATGGTGGTCTTGCCGGCGCCCGTAGGGCCCACGATGGCCACCGTTTGCCCGGGCTTCACCTGGCAGCTGAAGTCATGGATGACGGTATGGCCCGGCAGGTAGCCAAAGCTCACGTTATCAAAGCTCACCGCGCCCTGGCGCACCGCAGGCAGCTGCGAGTTCTGAGGCTCGGACTCCACCGGCGCATCCAAAAACTCGAAGACGCGCTCCGCGGCAGCCGCCATCTGCTGAAAGACGTTGGAGATGGAAGCCAGTTGCTGGATAGGCTGGGTGAAGTTGCGCACATACTGCATAAATGCCTGAATGTCGCCGATGGTGATGACATTGGATATGGCCAGTTGGGCGCCTACAACCACCACCATGGCGTAGGCCATGTTACCAATGAAGGTCATCAGGGGCTGCATAAGACCCGATAGGAACTGACTCTTCCAGGCACTCTCGCAGAGCTGGTCGTTCACCTGGTTGAACTGTTGGGTCGCACGTTCTCCCTGGTTGAAGACCGCGATCACCGACTGGCCGGCGAAGTCTTCCTCCACGATGCCGTTTACCTGGCCTAACTGTTGCTGTTGCTTCACAAAGAAGCGCTGGGAGAAGCGCACCGAGATGAGGATGGCCACCGCCGATAAAGGCAACACCAGCAAGGTGAGACCCGCCAGCACCGGTGAGATGGAAAACATCATCACTAGTACGCCTATGACCTGGGCGATGCTGGTCACCAGCTGAGTGACCGCCTGGTTGAGCGACTGGCCCAACGTATCCACATCGTTGGTGACGCGGCTCAGCACGTCGCCTTTGGAGTGACCCTCGAAATAGCTCATGGGGACATGGGCGATCTTCTCGGCAATATCGCCTCTCAGCCTAAAGCAGACTGACTGGGTGACTCGGGTCATGAGGATGCCCTGGCAAAAGTTCGCAGCTCCAGCCGCCAAGTAGAGGCCAATAAGGAACAGCATGATGTGGGCGATGCCTGCAAAGTCGATGCCGCCGGTGCCTTGGACTTTGGCCACCAGCCCCTCGTAGAGCTTGGTGGTGACCTGACCCAAGATATCGGGGCCAATGACATTGAAGACCACACTCAAAATGGCGCAGGCCACCGCAAACAGCAGCGGCACCCAGTGGGGCTTGGCATAGGCGGCGAGCCTTGCCAAAGTACCCTTGAAGTCTTTAGCGCGCTTGGTGGTATGGCGTACGGGACCGGGCATTAGCGCTCACCTCCTTCTAACGCAGACTCATAGGTTTCAGAGCTGGCGATCTCTGAGGCAAGGTCGTGCACCTCCTGGCCGATGGCAGCCTCTTGACGGCTCTCGTCGGTGCCGAGAACCGCATCCACCTCGGCCTGGGTGAGCCCCAGCTCTTGGAGGGACAACTGGGAGGTGGCGATCTCCAGGTAGGTGGGACAGCAACGCAAAAGATCCTCATGGGTGCCGCGGCCGCAGACCGTGCCCTCGTCGAGCACCAGGATCTCGTCGGCGCCCATGATGGTGGCCACGCGCTGGGCCACGATGACGACGGCGGCCTCTTTTACCTCGTCTGCCAGCGCGTGGCGCAACTTGGCATCGGTGGCGTAATCCAGGGCCGAGAAGGAGTCGTCAAACACCAGCACCTCGGGATCTTTGGCCAAGGCACGAGCGATGGAAAGACGCTGGCGCTGGCCGCCGGACACATTGGAGCCCTTCTGGGCGATGGCTGTAGCCGTACCGTCTTCTGTCTGATCCACGAAGTCTTTGGCCTGGGCCACATCCAGCGCCCAGCTCATGGCCTCGTCGCTTACCTGGTCTCCGGCAAACTTCACATTGGATGCGATGGTTCCCGAGAAGAGCAACCCCTGCTGAGGCACATAGCCTACGCGGTCCCTGAGCTCTGCGAGCTCCAGCGAGCGCACGTCCACCCCGTCGAGGCTGATGCTGCCCGAAGTGGCGTCGTAGAGGCGCGGGATAAGGGCTACCAGGGTGGACTTGCCAGACCCCGTGGATCCAATGAGCGCCGTGGTATGGCCAGGCTCGGTTCTAAAGGAGACATGCTCCACCACCGGATAGGTGGCGTCAGGATAGGTGAAGCTCACGTCGTCGAAGGTGAGCACGCCGCGCTCACGGGCCGGAAGCGCTTTGGGCCGGGCAGGGTTTTGCACCGCTACAGGACAATCCAGCACCTCATCGATGCGCTCTGCCGAGACCTCAGCGCGAGGCAGCATCACCAGCACCATGGCCAAGATCATGAAGCTCATAACGATCTCCATGGCGTAGGAGATGAAGGCGATCATGGTGCCTACCTGCAGGTTTCCTGCGTCGATAGCGCCCGCGCCGCTCCAGACGATCAAAAGGCTCACCAGGTTCATCACCAGCATAATGGCCGGCATAGCAAAGGCCATGGCCGAGTTAGTGAAGAGCTGGGTCTTCATAAGGTCGCGGTTGGCTTGTCCAAATCGCTCCAGCTCGAAGTCTTCGCGCCCGTAGGCGCGGATGGGCATGAGGCCGTCCAACATGTCGCGAGCCACCAGGTTCACGCGGTCCACCAAAACCTGCATGTGCTTGAACTTTGGCATGGTGAGTCCCAGCAAAGTCCCCATCACCGCAGCGATGGCCAGCACCGCCACGCCGATGGTCCATTCCAGGCCGCTGGCCATGGACCATACCTGGATAAGGGCCAGCACCGCCAAGACCGGAGCCATCATCACCATGCGCAACAGCACAAAGGTAGTCATCTGCACCTGTTGCACGTCGTTGGTGGTGCGGGTGATGAGGGAGGCCTGAGAGAACTGGTTCACCTCTCCTGGGCCAAAACTCATGACCTTGGAGAACAGCTCGCTGCGCAGCTCGCGCGCCACCCTCGCCGAGGTGTGGGCCGCCACAAAGCTCACGCTTACCGAGCAAAGCACCATCCCCACGCATAGCCAGAACATGCTGAGAGCCATAGTGCCCAGGTAATTGGTCTGGATCTCGTTAAGGTCCAGGCCTTGGGCCTCGTACTCGGCCCGCACATAGTCCACCGCTCGCTGATCCACCATGGATCCCGCCACAGAACCCATGGCGTCCATCATCTTTTGAGCGTCTTGGGCCAGCTCATCCCTGCCGATAAGCCCCGCCTCAAAAAGCTGTCGCACCTCGTTCAAGGTAATGGTGACAGGCAGCTGGGATCTTGGCGCTTCCATAGAAGTGCCGGAATCCAGCGACAGGGCGCTGGCATCAATGCCTTTCTCCAGCGAAAGCGCCACGCATTCAGGAACCGCGATCAGCCGGGCGATCTCACCTTCAGCAGAAGCCTGCTGCTGATTGCCGATGAATGTGCGCACGCCATTGCCATTGGCAGGGCCATAGACGCCGTCCACTTTGGCAGCATCGCTTTCACTCATAAACATCTCAAGGTCTCTGAGAGCCGTGTCTCGTATGGTATGTGGCACCGGGCTGTCGATTCCTCCTTGCTGAATGCCCACATCCACGATGTCGCTCATGGCGGTAGGCAGCATCAGCTGGAAATACGCTTGCCCGCAAATAAGTGCGAAACAAATGACCACCGCACCCAGATGCCTTTTCAAAAAGCCCAGGAGTTTCATGCACCCTCCCCATCTTTACCGGCAGAAGCAGGCTCCTTTGCACCTGTTGACTCGTCAGCTGCGAAGGCACGGGTTTCTCGGCATTCCGCATCTTGAGATTCCAGCGCCCGCGAGAGCTTTTGAATGATGCGTACCAGCTCCTTGGCATCCGACTCGCCCAAAAGCTCCAGCAGGCTGCCAGCATAGCTATCCATAGCAGCCATACGCTCAGCCACCGCGCGTCCACCGGCTTTTGTAAGGGTCACCACTACATGGCGGCGATCCTTGCCGTCGGTGGTGCGCTTCACAAGCTCCCTGGCCTCTAGAGCCGCCAATGCATTGGAAATTCGCGCCTGAGTAAGCCCAGTAGCCGCCTTGAGCTCCGAGGGGTACGCGCTTCCTCCATGCTCCGACAGATACCTGAGTATGAGCGGCATCCCTCTGAGCGACGCGTCAAAGCCTTCCAAGGAACGCCTATGCGCATGGCCGCCCCTCTTTTTTTGCGGAGAAGTGCCCGTTTCCTCAGCCGAATCATCGACGGATGTCAAGGGTACTGGCTCTGGGGGTCGCGGAAGCTTGCTGTGGAGCGAACGCAGCCCCATGATCGCCAGATTGAGCTGGCGGCCCAGCTCTTGAAAGCGCTCAGGCACCTGAGGCGGCTCGCATTGAACAGGAGGGCCCAAGGGTGCGCGCATCTTGCGATTACTCATGACACTTCCCTACTAGTAGTTTTCGCTATTAGTTGTTTCTACTAGAAATCTTTTACAAGTCTACTGATTTCCCATAGGGATCCTCCTGAGATCTCCCTATTCATAAGACCTGCAAACGGGGAGTGCATGATGGGCGATCGCCCGAGCTTCTTGTGGACACCACACCCAACGACCACAAACTCTAGGGTGTTGCGCATTTTTCCTTGCAGCCTGCAAGGTGCGTGGTATAGTTGGACAGCTATTGCTTATAAGCGCGCGCAATGGCGCCCGCGTAACGGAGGAATCAACATGTCGAAGGTTTGCGAGATCTGCGGTAAGCACCCGGTAGCTGGCCGTTCTATTAGCCACTCCCACCGTGTTACCAATCGTAAGTTCCGTCCCAACATCCAGCGTGTCACCATCGTGCAGAATGGTCAGAAGCGCAAGATGAACGTTTGCACCCGTTGCCTCAAGAAGGGCAACCTCGCTCGCACCGCTTACTAATACTTCTCTCCGCGGGCTTTTAGAGACGAACTTCCAAGGGTTCTTAGCCATCAAGCTAAGAACCCTTTCTTTTATTGCCATCAGCTAGGCCAGATGGTTATCACCGGTGGCATAGTCGATGACCACGCCTGGCTGTACGTTATAGCAGTAGACGTCGAAGCAGATGCCTTCGCCCTCGTCCTCCACGCTCCAACCCTCCATACGCACGCCAGAAGCCAAAAGATTGGAACCCTCAAAGATAGGTGTCACCCGGTAAAGCACATGATTGCCGGTATCCAAAATGTAGTCATGGACGCCTTCTTCAAAATCCAGCATTCCCCGAGCATTGAGATAGCGAGTGCCAGTGATAAGGTTTCGCTCATTGGCATCCTCCCCTGCCAGGCTATGAGCAATGAGATGACAGCGGTTATAGAGAGCCTCCCCATCCACAAAGTCATAGAAGTTCTGATGCCATCCCGTAGGCTTTATCTTGGAGATGTCTCCACGCTTTTGCGTAGGCATAAGATCCTCGCCCAGCAAGGCAAAGGCACCGGTGCAGCGCCCAAGCTTGTCCAGCGGGCCATAGACCTCAAAGGAAGCAGTCTGCGCTTTTTGCGCCTGGGTGAAATCCGGCTGGTTTTCCCCCACCTCCACCCAAGGCATTGACCCATAGGCAGGTAAGTCCCTTGGATTCAAAGGATTTGCATAATCTTGGGAAGATTGCGAGTCCGTCCAAACCGTGAGCGCGCTTTTGACTGTCTGGGCCCCTCTGCCCAAATTGCCCTGTCCCACGATCGCCAGCACTCCGCAGGCTACTGCTACCAGCAACGCGAAGATCATGAGCTTTTGAAACGTGAACCCCTGCTTTTTGGAGTTACGGGCAGAATCACTGCCCCGTTTACCAGGCAATTTGCCAAACATTGACACCTCACAACGTTCCCATGAGAAATGGGACATACAGAATCACTTAGAGTCAAGTCACTTCAAAAGTCTTCTTACCGATAAGACCCTGCGCTCAGTCGCTGGAACCTCATAGTATCCTTCTTATTTTAAAGGGTAGTACGGTAAGGTCATGCTCCCTGTCCCTTATATGCCCCACCCCACAAATCCTGCCACTGATTTTGGATTTGTGCTTGCGCCGACTTTTGCAGGGTGTTATATTCTCTTCTGTTGCGCGAGCAACACATCGGGTGGTGGCGCAGTTTGGTAGCGCACTTGACTGGGGGTCAAGGGGTCGCTGGTTCGAATCCAGTCCACCCGACCAGTGCATTTTTCGAGGTCAAACCTATAAAATGGTTTGGCCTTTTTTGTTATCTAGGCATTTAGGCTACAAGCTTTTGAGGCGTATAGGCTACAAGGGTTGGCCTAGGGTAATTGAGAGGACCAACAAAGCCTCCTTCACGAATAGAAAGGCAGTTTCCATAAATTCTGGCTTACAGGGCAGATAGCGTGCTGTGATAAGGGGGTGTTGACCTGCGTCAGCCTTAATCTGTAGGCCAAACCTACCTTCATTGTTTACAAGTACTCCTTGCGCTCAGAAGGGGCGCTGCCGCTCCTCTGCATCTTGGCCCCGCAGACCCCACAGATCGCCTTTTTCATCGAGCCCTCCTGCCTCTAGAATGTAACGGCTCGATTTTGCTGCCTTTAGCTTGGGCAGCACTGCATTTGATAGCACATCCTCTATAGCCGTCATTTGCTTAAAGGTCTCAAAGAGCTGAGCGGTGTTATTCGCAGAATACGAACCATGAGCGCTAATAACCCATTAGATACAGAACGTGCCAACAAATCGCTTCGAGTGATCAAGCATGCTGAATCTTTGGTCAGCAAGGTGGAACAGAATTATGATGATATCTCCTACCGGGATGTCCACGAAATCGAAAGGGAATTAGACAGCCTCAAAACTCCCCATATTTCTCCAGAGGACATGCCGAGCCTGTTTGATGACATGAATGGGGACGATGAAGACTTCTAAGGGATCTAGCACCCCTTACGCCTTACGATAACTTAATACATTTAGTTATAAGAACGGAGCCAGGGCTTTTATTAGTCCTGGCTCCATTTTACCTTGCATCAAACAAGTGATTTCGAACAACGGCTAGCTAATGGTTCCCATGAAGATATGGATGTCCTCATCGGTAGTCACCATGGCTGCAATACCTGCTTCCAGAGCCCGAGTGATGCAAGAAATGTCCATCGTGGGGGTGGAGGCGGGGCGGTCTACCGCCTGCTCGGTGGCAAAGGGCACATGCACAAAACCAGCCCTAACGGGCTTATTGGCGCGAGCGGCCAGGTAGAGGGCGTTATACATAAGGCTATTGCATACATAGGTGCCTGCGCTATAGGAGAGCGCGGCAGGAACGCCTGCCTCGTGCATGGCTTTGACCATGGACTTCACCGGTAGCGTGGCGAAGTAGGCGTCAGGGCCGCCCTCGCGCACGGGAGTATCCAAGGGCTGGTCGCCGTCGTTGTCAGGAATGCGGGCATCGATGAGGTTGATGGCCACACGCTCCACCGACATGGCAGCTCGGCCACCAGCTTGACCTACGCAAAGCACGAGATCGGGCTTCTCAGCATCCATAAGATCTTCCAGCACCTGAGCACTGCGCTCAAAGGCCGTAGGCACCTCTTTTACCACCACCTGGGCTCCCGCAATGGTGGAGGGTAGCTGCTTGACCGCCTCGAGCGCAGGATTGACGCTATCGCCGCCAAAGGGCTCAAAGCCCGTAACCAACACCTTAGCCATTGCCTCGCCTTTCTCGAAAAGAGGCTGCAGTCGTGCCACATCGCGGCACAGCCACGCTTCGCTTTGCCTACTTCTAGCCTAGCATCATAAAGCTGGCTATGAGCATGTAGCCGATCTGGAAGACAATCATCACCAAAGCGGTAAGCACCTGCTTTTTGATGACGCCCATGCGATCGTTCATCTCAAGCAGCGCCACAGGCACAATATTGAAGTTGGCCGCCATAGGAGTAAGAAGGGTGCCGCAGTAGCCACAGGTAAGGGCGAGGATGCCAATGAAGGATGGGTCGACGCCAAAAATCAGGACAAATGGGGCGCCAATTCCCACAGTCATCACGGTGATGGCGGCAAAGGCGTTGCCCATGATCATGGTGAACAGCATCATGCCAATACCAAAGACAATGATGCCAATGGCCAAGTTGTCTGAGGGAATCACCGCTCCCACCATCTCGGCGATGACGCCGCCAACACCGGCAGCGGTAAAGATGGCGCCCAAGCTCGCCAACAACATAGGCAGCATGCTCAAAGCGCCCATGGCAGAGAGTAGACGCTCGGAATCGTTCAAGAACACGTGGGCGTGTTGGAGCGAGAGTAGACAAAAAGAATGATCGCAGCAGCCACCACGCCAAAGCAGCAACCTGCTAGCGCGCCCACCCCAGGAATGAGCGCACCCGAAATGGCAAAGACTCCCAAGCAGAGGGCAGGAATGAAGATCTTCGTGCCGATCTTTTGATAATTGACGGCCACTTCTTGCGTGGTGGGGGCATCATCAGCCGATGCTTGGCCACTCTTGACCTTACCAAATACCGCAGGCAGCACCATGACAACCACCAAGACGCCGGATACCAAAGAAGGCAGCCAGCGGCCTAGGGCGAGCACCACACCTAGCGAGCACCAAAACACCGCAGTGCCTACTCGGGCAGGATTGGTCTTGTCTCGATAGTTGCGAATGCCTGCATAGATAGACATGAGACCCATGACAATGTAGAAGACCTCAAGGGCCTTGTTGCCAAAGGTGACCTCTGGATCCATAAAGAACTCCATGATTTAGGCCTCCTTTCCCGCATTGAGAGGAGCCTTGGTGTCATCGTAATACTTGGCTCTCAGCTTCTTGTCCAAGATGATGTAGTAGACAGACGTTACCGTCAGAGCCACAAGTGCCACAGGGATCTCGAAGAGCGCCATCTGCAGAAGGTCGGTCTGATAGCCCAAAGCATCCATGGTGGATTGCACCAACAGGGCGCCGGAGGTGCCCACGAACAACACCTGACCAAAGAACCAAGCCACATTCTCCATACCGGATGCCATGGCTTTAACCTGCTCAACATACTCATCGTTGGGAGTATGGCCAGAGGCTTCGATGGCACCCACGCACATAGGCATGATGACCGGGCGCACAAAGCCAGCCACGCCGCCAAAGCTCACATTGAAGGCGGCAAAGATCATGCGCATGACGCCATAGAGAGCAATGATGACGCCAGGAGTGGCATTTTTCACCCGGCCAATAAGATTGGCTGCGGCGGTTTTGAGACCATTGCGCTCAAGCGTGCCTGTGACCAACAGGATGATGATGAAGATAGCCATGTTGCGGTTGTCCACAAAGGAGGTGCCCAACGTGACCAAGAAGCCGTCGACGCCCAAACCGCCGATAAGCGCTGTGGCAAGGCCTGCCACAATGACTATGAGGATCGAATCGAGCTTCAGGGCAAAGCCCACCACCACGATCACGATTCCCAGAAGCACAAGATAATTCATAAAACTCCAATCCGTTCCTGCAGCCTCGGCTATGAAAACTTGAACCCGCCTACGGGCTCCAAGATAGTCCAGAAGCGAAGCCTCTCCCAAAAGATTGCTCGGACTTCCTTCAATCAACTTAGAGCTGTCATAGAGCTTTCTGAAACCTCGCTGTGTTGTTTTTCCCGCTTGGTTACATATTCATTTGTCGCATGATGTCAATAGGAGTCACCCTTGCAGAAGAAGGCGCCCACCTGATAGCAGAGGCCTCGCATCTAAGGCCTTCCCTGCAAAAACAAGGCGCTTTTGCCGATAAGGCCCCCCACACCCAGTGCTGCGCCTTTACCCCAAAAGCTCGGACAACTCCCCTACCGTGGCAGGAAAGTGATAATGATCCAGGTCTGCCGCAGACACAAAGCCTTGGGCGCTCATGGACTGAAGCATGGCCTTGAAATCGCCCCAATAGCCCTCCACGTTGAGCAGGTAGCAGTCGGTTTGCCCCAACTCCAAGTGAATGCGGCTCATGATCTCGATTATCTCCTCTAGAGTGCCCACGCCACCTGGCAATGCCACAAAGGCGTCCGCCAGCTCGATCATCATGGCCTTTCGCTCGCTCATGGTCTCTACCACGCGCAACTCCACGTCCTTGTGCTGGGGAATCCCTTGTTCTAAAAAGAACGCCGGCTCCACGCCGATAGCCTTTGCCCCGGCATCTAAAGTAGCCCGCGACACCAGACCCATAAGCCCCACCGAGCTGCCGCCATAGACCAGATTGTGACCGCTCTGGCCCATCCAAGTGCCCAGCTCTGTGGCTGCCGCAGCAAAGGCGGGGTTGTTGCCAAAGTTAGATCCGCAATAGACGGCGATGTTCATAGAAATCTCCTAGAGGGCCAATATGAGCCGCAGCAAACCAGCAATCACCGGACCGCCCCAAATGAGGGCCACCGCAAAGCAGAGCGCTGCAGCCACCGTGAGCACCGCGCACTGCTTTTTGCGAGTTGCGAGCTCCTCAGCGGTGATGGGCATTCGCATCTGCTTGCCAGAACGATCCATGTCTCCTTTATAGGAGCCATAAAGAAGCGTACCCATTCCCCGGAAGCAGCTTAAACCCGCCAGCGCCCCCGCTGCCAAAAGCAACACCACTGCCAGCACCGAGACTCCCAAAAAGGCGCACTGTATCCCCAGCGCCAACGAGAGACAGCACAAAAGCAGCGGGATGACGATAAACACAACCGTTTGAATCATGGATCAACTTTCTCAACTCAGGCAGGCCTTGCCGAGAAACCTGCCCAACCGGTAGTCTTGAGCCTTGCATGCCTGCATATGAGGGGAGCTTGAAACTTGCCAACTGCAAGGTTGGTTTATCATAGCTACACTTACACAAGGCCAACAGCCTCTATTGTACGTATGAATGATTTGGGAGGACCCATGGATTCCTGCAACCCTCAGAGCTGCGCCCTTTTGGTGATCGACGTGCTCGAAGGAGGTTTGGCCGACGCAGCAGACAACAAGGCAGTGAACGATTTCGCCAATGCCTGCACCCGTGTGGTGAAGCTCTGCCGAGAGGCGGGCATTCCTGTGATCTTCTTGGATGACGCCCATATCCCTGGCCTCGACCGCGAGCTGAACCTGTGGGGACCCATGGCATTGCAGGCACTCCCGAGGCTCAACCGGCTAAATGCCTGGGCCGCGCAGACACCGACATCGTGATCCCCAAGCGCCGCTACTCTGGCTTCTTCCAGACCGATCTTGACCTCACCCTGCGCGAGCTTGGCGTCACCAACGTCATCGCCATTGGCTGCGACACCAATATCTGCGTGCTCCAAACCCTGGCAGACGCCTACTTCTTGGGCTATGGTTCCACCGTCGTGGCAGATGCCACCATGACCTTCCTCATTGGCAACCAGGCAGACGGCCTGGAATACTTCCGTCGCTGCTACGACTCCAACGTCATCTCCTCTGACGAGTTTGAGACCTGGCTCAAAGGCGATGTTCAGGAGTAATTCTCTTAGCTGAGCTAAGCCTTTATGTCTGGCTAACCCTTTGTTACGGAGCAGGGCCTCTAGGGTCGCACTTCCTAGAGGCCCAGCTCTTTTATGCTTATAGGACTGAACTATTCGACAATTGTATGCAGCGCTTCTTGGTTTTAACAGATACTGTATGCATTGCCATACCAGATAGTCCCCCGATTATTTTGATCTGGAAGTGGCTATACTACACAAGACAGGAAAGTTTGGCGCACATGTGAACTATTTGCCGCCCTGTCGCACGCAAGGTGTCCAGCCATGTGCCTGGATGCAACATCTCAACCAAGGAGGTTCTATGGTTGCCTATTGGGTCAAACAGATTCGTGCCAACATCGTTCGTCTGGACGAGGTGCCGGAGCTCTACCGCGAGAACGTTCGCGCGGTGATCGAGGAGCAGTAATAGCCGATCCTACCTACTAATCAGGTACTTACATGAACATTCAGGAGTGCTAAAGGCCTCCGGTCCTCTTGGATCGGGGGCCTTTTCCTAAAAGCTGCCGAGAAACCTTTGCCTTTGCTACCGGGCCTTTTAGGCTCCTTCGAACTGAGACTGATAGAGCTTTGCGTAGGCGCCGCCACGGGCCAAAAGTTCCTCGTGGGTGCCACGCTCCACAATCTTTCCCTGGTCCATCACCAAGATGCAGGTGGCGTTGCGGATAGTGGAGAGGCGATGGGCCACGATGAGCGAGGTGCGGCCGGCGATCATGGCGTCAAAAGCCTCTTGCACCAACACCTCAGTACGGGTATCGATGGAGCTGGTGGCCTCGTCCAGCAGAAGTATCGAGGGATCGGCAAGCATCACGCGGGCGATGCAGAGCAGCTGGCGCTGGCCCTGAGATAGGCCTCCTGTGCCTTGACGCACGATGGTATCGTAGCCCTGGGGCAACTGACGGATGAAGGCATCAGCACGAGCCTGGCGCGCCGCCTCTTCCACCTCTTGGCGAGTGGCATCAGGCTTACCGTAGGCGATGTTGTCGTGGATGGTGCCTTCGAAAAGCCAGGTATCCTGCAACACCATGCCAAAGGCGCTCCTAAGGCTGGCACGAGTGAGCTTGGAGGTATCGTAGCCGTCCACTTCAATGGCGCCTGCCTGAATATCGTAGAAGCGCAGCAAAAGATTGATGAGGGTAGTCTTGCCGCAGCCGGTGGTGCCCACCAAGGCGATGCGGTCGCCGGGCTTGGCCTGCCAACTGATGCCCTGGATGAGAGGAACCTCCGGGGTGTAGGAGAACCACACGTCGTCGAAGGCCACAGCTCCCTGGGTTTCTATGGGCAACACCTGGGCATCGGCTGGGTCGGGCTTCTCGGCAGGAGCATCTAACAGCTCGAAGAGGCGCCTCGCAGAGGCAAAGGCAGTCTGCACCTGGGTCATGACGCCGGAAATCTCGTTAAACGGTTTGGTGTACTGGGAGGTGTAGGAGAGGAAGCTTTGCACCGCGCCAATGGTGAGAGCGGTGGGAAAGCCTGTGGCGCAGGCCCAACAGCCGATGACCGCCACTACTGCGTAAACGATGTTGTTGGCAAATCGGGTGCCGGGGTTGGAGAGCGAGCTTGCAAACTGGGCATGCTCCCCACCTGGTAGAGCTGCCGGTTGATGGCGTCAAAGCCGGATTGAGACGCCTCTTGATGGGCGAAGGCGTCGATCAGGCGCTGGTTGGAGACGTGCTCCTCGATGTAGCCGCCCAGCTGCCCTTGAATGGCCTGCTGGGCCACGAAGCTGCTGTGGCCGATCTTGGCAATAAAGGCTGCAGCCGCCACCGAGACCGGCGACACCACAACCACCACCAGGGCAATCACCGGCGAGATGGCCACCATGGCGATGAGGGTGCCCAAAATGGTGATGATACCGGCGAACAGCTGTTGGATGCCTTGAAGCAGGCCGTCGCCTACGGCATCGGCATCGTTGACGATGCGGCTCATGAGGTCGCCATGGGCATGGGAGTCGATGTAGCCCATGGGCAGCACACGCAGCTTGGAATAAGCGTCGTCGCGCAGGTCGCGCACCGCTTCGTAGCTCAGGCGGTTGGTGGCATAACCCTGCACCCACTGAGCGCAGGCCACCGCAGCCACGCAGGCGGCCAAAAGGCGCAGGGTGCGCCCAAGCTCGTCCCAGCCCACCTGGTGAGGGCCCACGATAGTGTCGATACCAAGGCCGATAAGGATAGGCACTGCCAGCGAGAGCACCACCGCCACCAATGCCGAGAAAAACGCCAACAGCGCCAGCCTCTTATGGGGGCGCAGGTAGTGAAGCACGCGCTTGAGCGTCTGGGCGCTGGAAAGCTGGGGGCGTTGTGAGAGACCATGTCCGTAGTACGACTCATGCCAGCACCTCCTGAGCGTCCATCTGGGAAAGGCATATCTCGCGGTATACAGGGCAGCTCTCCCAAAGCTCTTCATGGGTGCCCAGCCCTGCCACCTGGCCATGATCCAATACGCAGATCTTGGCAGCCTGGCGCACCGAGGCCACTCGCTGAGAGATGATCACGCAGGCAGGGGCCGAGTCCAGCTGCCGCAGAGAATGGCGAAGGGCGGCGTCGGTAGCAAAGTCTAAAGCAGAGGCAGCGTCATCCAACACCAGCAACGAAGGCTGGCCTACAAGGGCTCGAGCGATGCAGAGGCGCTGGCGCTGCCCTCCCGAGAAGTTCTTGCCGCCTGCCTCTACCGGCTCATCCAGCCCCAAAGGCTTCTGGGCCACAAAGGACTCTGCCTGAGCAGCACGCAAAGCCGCCCACAGCTCTTCATCGGTGGCCCGAGGGTTTCGCCATAAAAGATTGTCGCGTATGGTACCGCTGAGAAGCGAGCTTGCCTGAGGAGTCACCGCCACCAAAGAGCGCAGCTGCTCAAAGGGATAGTCGCGCACGTTGGCGCCAAAGACCTCCACGGCCCCCGATTGCACGTCATAGAAGCGCGGGATGAGGTTTCCCAGAGTAGACTTGCCAGAGCCGGTACCGCCGATGACGCCTAGGACCTCTCCGGGCTCAAGGCTCAACGACAGGTGGGAAAGGGCGGGCTTCTCGGCACCGGGATAGGCGAAGGAAGCGTCGCAAAAGCGCAGGGCAGGAGCCTCCCAGCGCACTTGGATAGGTTGTGTGGCAAGCTCTGGCACCGAGGGCTCAAACTCCAACACCTGATCCACGCGCTTCAAGGAAGCGTGGCGCGGGTGAATATGACCACCAAGTTGGCGATGAAGGCCACAGAGACCAGCAGCTGGTTCATGTAGCCGATAAGGGCCATCACCTGTCCTTGCTCGAGCCTGCCCTCCCACACTTGGCTTGCACCCAAAAAGAGCACCAGGCAGATACCGCCGTTCAGCACCAGGAAGGTGGAGGGGTTGAGCAGTGCGGAGAGCCTGCCTACCGCCACGGCAGTTTGGGCTTGGTCGTTGGCGGCGGCTTCAAAGCGGGCTTGCTCGAAATCTTCGCGAGAAAAGGCGCGGATCACTCGGGTGCCGTCCAATGCCTCGCGCACGATGCGTCCAATGGCGTCGAGCTTTTGCTGCATGGAAGCGAAGTAGGGAATGGACTTTTTCATCACCGCGTAGAAGATGCCCAGGGTGAGCGGCAGACAAATGCAAAAGATCGAACCCAAAAGCGGGTCGATGGCCAGGGCGCACACCAGCGACCCCACCGCCAAGACCGGCCATCGGATCACCTGGCGGATGAGCATGGCCACCGCCAGCTGGAGCTGGTTCACGTCGTTGGTGATGCGGGTGATGAGCGATGGGGCGCCAAAGGCGTCCAAGTCTTGGAATGACAGGCGGCCAATGGCTTCGAAGAGGTCGTGGCGCACTTGAGTGCCCATGCCCTGGCTGGTAAGAGAGGCCATCTTTTGGCAGACCAGCGTGGAGCAAAAGCCTAAGAAGGCAAAGAGCAGCAACAGGCCGCCGCCGCGAGCCACCACGCTGGAATCTCCAGCGCGGATGCCTCCGTCCACCATCCAGGCGATCACCAGTGGGGTGAGCAGGTCGAAGACCACCTCCAGGGTTTTCATGAGCGGCCCCACCACCAGATAAAGTTTGAAGGGCGCAGGTAGCGAGCGCTTGCCGGAAGTCTCATGAAGCCGCCCTCCTAGACGTCGATGCCCAAGGCGAAGGCCAGATCCAGCCATTGGTCTTCCAGCTGGCCGATGGTGTCCAGGCACTCATTCAGCTGCTGCTGCAAGGATTCCAGCGCCTGGTAGTCGGTGGCATCGGCCGCGGCCATTTGAGCGCGCAGCTCGTCTGGTTGAGTGCGCAGTTTCTCAAGCTTGCGCCCAATGGCGTCGAAGCGGCGGCGGGCATCTCGGCGCTCGCTGTTGGAGAGGGCAGGCTGGGCAGCTGCCTGGCCTTCCGGCCGAGAAGATCCTTCCTGGGCGGTAGGAAGGCTTTTATCGGCAGGAATGCCTGAGCCAATAGTGGGACCGGCTGTTTGGGGCGAGGCCTCCAAAAGATGCAAGAACTGATCTACTCCCCCAGGCATGTGGGTGAGGTGGCCGCCTAAAAGGGCAAACTGGTCGTCGGTGACGCGCTCCATGAGGTAGCGGTCGTGGGTCACAAGAAGCAGGGTGCCTGGCCAGCCGTCCAAGAGGTCCTCCATGACAGCCAGCATGTCGGTGTCAAGATCGTTGCCCGGCTCGTCCAAGATAAGCACGTTGGGCTCTTCCAGCAACACGCCCAAAAACGCCAGGCGACGTCGCTGGCCTCCAGAGAGGTCTTTGAGATAGGTAAGCTGCTCCTTGGGCTCGAAGCCTAAGGACTCCAAAAGGCTCGAGGCCGTGTAGCTCTTGCCGCCTATGGTATAGGTACTCTTATATTGGGCCAGGTAATCGCTTACACGCCAATGGCCTTTTTTATCAAAGGTGTCCAGATGCTGGCTCATCTTGCCCAGGCGCACCGACTTGCCGCGCTTGAGGGTGCCGCTCATAGGCTCGATGTCGCCCAATATGAGCTTGAGCAACGTGGATTTGCCGGCTCCATTGGCGCCCAGAATGCCAATGCGCTCACCGGGGCCGATAAGCCAGGAAAGGTCGCGCACCACTGGATGACCCTCGTAACCTGCAGTCACGTCTTCTAGATCAAAGACCTGCTTTCCCAATCGGGAGACCGAGAGCTGTTTTAGCTCCAGCGAGTTTCTTACTGGAGGGTCGTTTGCCACCAGCTCACGGGCCTCCTTCACGCGAAACTTGGGCTTGGTGGAGCGCGCCTGGGCTCCACGAGCCAGCCAGGCAAGCTCTTTGCGCAGCATGTTTTGGCGCTTCTCCTCGGCCACGGCAGCCTGGCGCTCGCGCTCTACGCGCTGTTGGATGTAGGCCGAGTAACCGCCTTCGAAAGGCTCGATGAGACCGTCGTGCACCTCCCACATAGAAGTGCAGACCTCGTCCAAGAACCAGCGGTCGTGGGTCACGCACAACAGTGCTCCCTCGCCCTCGGGCCAGCGATGCTTGAGGTGACCTGCCAGCCAGCCGATGGCTCGCATGTCCAAGTGGTTGGTGGGCTCGTCGAGCAGCAACACGTCCCAGGAGCCGCACAGCACCCGAGCCAAGTCCACCCGGCGCCGCTGACCGCCTGAAAGCTCTGCCACCTTGTCAGTGAGCTCAACGCCTTCCAAAAGCGCCCCTAGAATGGAGCGAATGCGGCTGTCGGAGGCCCACTCGTACTCCGGCACACCCCCAAACAAATTGAACTGCACGCTCTTATCTGGATCTAGCTCGTCGGATTGGTTGAGCGCCCCCACGGTGATGGAGTTGCGGCGGATGACGCCGCCCTTATCGGTTCTACCTGACCTTCGATGATCTCTAAAAGCGACGACTTGCCATCGCCGTTCTTGCCCACGATGCCTATGCGGTCGCCGGCCTCGATGCCAATAGTCTGTTCTATTAATACACGCTTTCCAGGCCACTCGTGACTTACCGAGTCAAGGCCTAAAAGTATGGCCATCTGTGGATGCTCCTTAGGTGTAACAAAGGCGGGGTATGCTCGCCGGCTCTCCCCTGCCGAGAAACTCGTTCCTATCGAGGATTGGTTCTACTGGGTGGGCTCGCTCTCTATTTGAGATTGCGCCTCTTGCACGGTGGCTCCCTGCTCAAAGGCTCGAAGCATGGCGATCTCTCGCTTGTAGCCTTCCAGCTTTTTGTTGGGGGTCTCCAGGATCATAGGAAGGTCTTTGAGGCGAGGGCTTTGCACCAGAGACCTAAAGAAATCCAGGCCCAAAGTGCCATCGCCCAATAGCTCATGGCGGTCTCTATGGGAGCCCGCCGGGTTTTTGGAGTCGTTCACATGGACTGCGGCAAGCCGTTCAAGACCCACCACTTGGTCCAGCTCATCGAGCACGCCATCCAAGTCTTGGGCTACGTCATAGCCTCCGTCAGAGACGTGGCAAGTATCCAGACAGACGCCCACTTGCGGGTCTGAATCCAGCTCAGAGATGATGGCGGCAAGCTCTTGAAACTGACCGCCCAGCTCAGTGCCCTTGCCAGCCATAGTCTCTAGCAAAATCGGGGTCGAAAATCCTTCGCTTAAGACGTCTTTGATGACACTGGCCACATTGGAGATGCCTTGCTCCTGGCCTTGGCCCACATGGGCCCCTGGGTGGATGTTGTAGTAGACATTGGGCAGATGATCCAGGCGTTCTAGATCTTCTTTCATGCGCTGGCGCACCACTGCCGAGGCCTCGGGGTCGCCGGTGGCCATATTGTAGATATAAGGGGCATGGGCTACCAAAGGACCAAACTCATGGTCTTGCAAGAGCTGCTTCAAGCGCTGAATATCCAGCTCGTCTAGGGGGCGCATCTGGCCGCCACGGGGGTTTCTGGGAAAGAAGGCAAACGTGTCGGCGCCAATGAAAAGGGCGTCTTTGCCCATGGCTTCAAAGCCCTTGGATATCGAGAGATGGCAGCCGTAGTAAGGCATAAAACCTCCAAGTAGGTGGCGTAGAGGGCCAGAGAAGGGAGACCCCAGGTTAGAGGGGGTTGTTCTCGGCCAGAAGATCTGCAGCCACCTCGATGATGGAGGCAGCCACGTCGTCTTTGGTCATGAGGGGAAGCTCGCAGATGTGATCGGGCCACACCAAGGTCACCGCATCGGTGGATGAGCCGAAGGTGGAGTCTTGGCGGGAGACGTCGTTGGCCACGATAAGGTCGCAGCCCTTGGACTCCAGCTTTTTGGTTGCGTGCGGCACCAGGTCGTTGGTCTCTGCGGCAAAGCCAATAACCACCGGCACCTCTTGGCAGGCGGCAAGCTCTGCCAGGATGTCATGAGTCTCTTTGAGCGAGATGGTGTCCAGATGCTCCTCCGACTTTTTCAATTTGTGATCTGCCGGGGCCACCGGTGTGTAATCTGCCACCGCAGCGGCGCAGATGGCCACGTCGATATCGCCGGAGTTGGCCAGCTTCATAGCCGCCTCATACATCTGCTGAGCCGTCTCCACCTGGATGCACTCCACGCCAACGGGCACAGGCAGGCTCACGGGCCCAGAGACCAGCGTCACCTGGGCCCCTGCCGTCTGCGCCGAGCGAGCCAAGGCATAGCCCATCTTGCCCGAGGAGCGGTTGGAGATATAGCGCACCGGATCGATGGGCTCATGGGTAGGACCTGCGGTGATGAGCACATGGGCGCCTGTCAGCGAAGGAGGAGTCGCCTGACCGCCAAGCTGGGCTGGAGCTGCCGGCAACGGCGCCCCGCCACCAGGATCAGCGGCGCCTTCCTGGGCCTTTTGTTCTTCTTGGGCGTTCAGAACCGCCAAGGTCTCCTGCACGATGTCATCCACAGGAGCCAGCTTGCCTTGACCAACCTCGCCACAGGCCAGATAGCCAGCATCGGGGCCGACGATACAGACGCCGCGCTCTTCGAGCACCTGGAGGTTGTGCTGGGTAGCCGGATTTTGCCACATGTGCACGTTCATGGCCGGGGCCACCGCCAGCGTGCCCGTAAGCGCCAGAGCACAGGAGGTTAGGCAGTCGTCCGCCAGACCCCAGGCAAGCTTTGCCAGCGTGTTGGCGGTGCAGGGACACACTAGCATGAGGTCTGCCCAGCGTCCGAGCTCCACATGGGGAATGGGCGACGCGCCCCAATTGAAGACCGAGGTAGCAGGCGCCTCACCGGTAAGTCCTGCAAAGGTGGCCTCCCCCACAAACTCTGTGGCGCTCTGAGTCATGGTGACGCGCACCTGGTGTCCGGCTTTTTGCAGGCCACGGCAGACCTCGGCTGCCTTATAGGCAGCGATACACCCGGTGACTCCCAACAAAATATTCATAGGACCTATGCCCTCGCTTCCTTTGGAATCGCTCGTGACGATTAAGCGTTTAGTACCCCAGACCCTGCCATAAAAAAGAGGCAGTGCCCCTCTGGAAGCACTGCCTTTGCCAAAACCGTTAGAACTCTGTGATCAAGATGCGATGGCAGTAGGGGCACTCGTCGATAGGCTCTGCCCGCCGATTGAGATCGGAGTAGGTGGCCGGCTGCAGCTTCACCCGGCAGGCCGAAGGCTCGTTGCCCATGAGCGTCTCCACGGCCAAAGGCCCTAGGCGCTCCACCGTCTGGTTGTAGCGCAGCTGCAGCTCAGGGCTGATTTGCGTCAGCGTCACCTGGCGCTTGCGCTTGAGCGACGTCAGCTGGTTGTTGATGTCTTCCAGCGTCTCCTTGAGCGAGGTGGCCAAACTCACCAGCTCGCCGTCCAAACGTTGCTGGACGGCATGGGCGTTTTTCTCGGCACGCTCCACCACTTCCAGTCGCTCGATCAGGGAGTTGGTTTGATAGTCTATCTTCTCGATCTGCTTGGCCAACATGTCCAAGCGATTCTCCAAATCCAACGCTGCCCTGTGGTCTGCTACCTGGGCATCTTTGGAAGCGGCGTTCACCTGGCCTTCCAACGCGCGCCGATTGGCCGCCAGCTCGTCGATCTCCATCTCTACGTCTTTGCGCTGGCCCACGATCTTGAGCAGCTCTGAATCCACCTTTTTACGAGCTGCACGGCCAGCCTCGATCTTGGCTTTCTGAGGCAGAGCTGCAGCCTCTTTGGTTAAACGCTTCATCTCAAGGTCGATCTCCTGGAGGCTCAAAAGCGCTTCTGACTCTGTCATTGGACGATCTCCCCTTCGATCCTGGTGCATGCCGTTGTAGAGTGCACGATTGAGACGCCTTAGCCGAGAAACCCGCACTGCCTAACCTACCGCGTCGCTGTCGAGCAGCAAGCTCCAGCGGACCGACTCGCTCAAGGTTACCACCGGCACCTGCAGGCTTAGGTCTGCCAGGGTAAGCGCCAAAAGTTGCGCATAGGGCAGCTCTGAGACATCGTGCCCCAATAGTATAACCTCGCATCCTCTGGCCGTAAGGTCCAGGATGCGATGATAGGACGCTTCCCCAGAGACCACAGCGTCGCAGCCGGCAGCCACGGCGTCCAGACCGATATCTCCCAGAGAGCCTGAGGAGAATCCCACCTTGGCTATAGGACGGTCTGCCTGCCCGTAGATGGTGGGTATGGCGCCATAAGCATGGCCAAAACGCTCGGCTACCTGAGCCAGCGTGAAGCCCGTGGCGTCAAGAATGCATCCATAACCGTCGGGGGCCTGGAGCCTGCCCATGAAGGGGAAACCGGTGAGCTGCGAGGGCAGCGTGAGGGCTGCCGAAGAGCGATCCAAGTTGGTGTGCATGGCGATGAGAGAGACCTGATGCTCGATGGCGCACCAAATGCTCTGGGCAGCCAGCGACGAGGTGGCAGCCTCAGGGGTAATGAGACGAGGCGCATCCAGATATGCCGGGTGATGGGTGACCAGCACATTACACCCTTGGTCTTTGGCATCCTTGATGGTCTGGGGCAGAGGGTCCAGCGCACAGGCGATGCCTGTGACTTTGGCACCAGGGTCTCCCACCGAAAGCCCAATGTGGTCCCAGCCCTCCGCCTGATGGGCTGGAAAACGCTGGTAGAGCAACGCCTCGATGTCTTTAACGCGCATGGGCTTCCCCTCTAGTCATCAATGGGTCTCTCATCTTCTATGGTAGCGCCGCCCACTACCACGTCGCCCTGGTAGAAGGCCGCCGTCTGTCCCGGCACTCCCAGAATGCCCGGCTCCTCCACCTGGACCTGCCATAGCCCGTCGCCTAAAGCTCTCACGCAAGCCGGCACCGCATAGGCCCGATAGTGGGTTTGGACGCTCAGCTGCGAGGGATCCAAGCTTGAAAGATCCATGGTGGTTACCAGGTCTCCCACCAAAAAGCTGGTGGTACGGGGTGGTTTTTGCCGAGCCACCTGCAGCCGGCGCGCACTGGCATCCACCGAGGTCACAAAGTAGGGCCCAGCGCCATCGGTGATGGCAAGCCCCTTACGCTGCCCTACCGTGAAACCCGCTACACCAGAATGATGTCCCACTACCTGGCCCTCTTCATTCACGATGTCTCCAGGCTCGAAGGCGTCCGGGCGTCGCGAGACCAAGAAGGCCCGGTAGTCTCCCTGAGGCGCAAAGCACACCCCTTGGGAGTCCGGCGCCTCTGCCACCTTGAGGGATGCCTCTTTGGCATAGGCTCTCACCTGGTCTTTGGTGCTGACAGCCAAAGGAGCCATGAGCCTTGGCACCCACTCCGGCGGCAGCTGGCACAAAAAATAGCTTTGATCCTTTGCCCTATCGGCGCCGCGTGCCAACCGCACCTGCCCGTCTTCGCCTTCTATCAGCGAGATGTAGTGGCCTGTGGCCACTTTGTCTGCCCCTACCTCGTCGGCGATGGCCATTAGCCCTGCAACCTTCACATAGCGGTTGCATGCCACGCAGGGACTGGGCGTCTTTCCCGAAAGATAGGCGTCTACAAAAGGATCCAACACCTGCCGAGAAAAAGCCTCATCCATGGGCCGGGCTATGAAAGGGACTCCCAACGTGCCGCAAAGCTCCTGAGCTTGGGCCAAAGACTCTTTGGAGGGCACCGAGACATCGCCCTGCTGCATGAGCAGCGTGGCTGCCACCACCTCATGGCCTGCTTCTTTGAGACGAGCCACCGCACAGCTGGAGTCCACCCCTCCAGAAAGGCCCACTACCACCTTCATGGACGGCTTCCTTGGCTCCTGCAAAACCCTGCCACATCGTTCTTTGCACAGGTGGGGTGCGCCTTGGCCACGATGGCCAGCAATGCGTCGCAAAAGCCGTTCAGCTCTTCGAGGCTCACACGCTCGTCAAAGGAGATGCGCAGCGAGCCCAATGCCAAGGTGCGGCCTATACCCATGGCAGAGAGCACGTGGGAAGGATCGAGGGAGCCAGAGCTGCAGGCAGAGCCCGCAGACACCTCGTAACCCAGGTTATCCAGCTCCAAGATGAGCTGCTCCGACTCATAGGACTCCACCATCACCGAGACCACGCCAGGCAGCCTGTCATCTCCCACCGCAGTGCCCGCCGTGGGCACAATATGGGTGCCAGGAGCACAAAGACGCTGGTAGACATGGCGAGCTCGAGAGGCCACCAGGGGGCGCACCTGGCTCAGATGCTCCATGCAATAGGCAGCCGTGGCAGCCAGGGCACAGGCCCCTGCTACGTCTTGCGTGCCTGGCCGACGGCCGCCCTCTTGACCGCCGCCAAAGGACTGCGGCCTATAGGGAGTACGATTTTTGATGGCAAAAGCCGCAGTGCCTACAGGAGCGCCGATCTTGTGACCTGCCAGAGTCACCGCATCTACCCCAGAAAGGTCCAAAGGAATGCGCCCAAAGGCTTGGATGGCATCGCTGTGAAAGAGTGCCCCCGCACCATGGACGGCCGCGGCGAGCTCTGGGAGGTTTGCCACCACGCCCGTCTCGTTGTTGGCCGCCATGAGGCTTACCAGGGCCACGTCATCTGACAGATGGGACTCAAGGGAGGCAGCGTCTATGGAGCCATCTGGATGAGGCGCTACCAGACTCACCTCAAAGCCTCGGGCTTTGAGGGGCGAGACCAGGTCCAACACCGAGTCGTGCTCGGTAGCCCCCAAAAGCACCCGACGCCGGGAGGGATGGGCTTCTCGGCAGCCCTCTGCCAAACCGATCACTGCCAGGTTGTTGGCCTCTGTGCCACCACCGGCAAAGGCCACGTCCATGGGTCGAAAGCCCCCGCTCAGACATTTGGCTAAGGTTCGGCGAGCCTGCTCTAAGTGAGAGGCGGCTTGGCGACCCAGGGTATGGAGCGAATTGGGGTTGGCGCAGGCACAGGGCAGCGCCTCATAGGCAGATCGAGCTGCCACTGCCTCCGGGCGAAGGGGCGCGGAGGCGGCGTAGTCAAGGTACACAAAGGACGAAACGGTCATAGAAGTCCTTGAGAAGTCGAACTCATAGAAAGGGCGCGGCCTACACTGCGGCAGACCGGCGCAAAAGTAAGTGGCAGAAGCCCTTAGGCATGGAGCGCGGTAGCGTCATTTGCCAGCTGGCGAAGCTCTTGGATGGCGGCAGCGCGATCAGGGGCGCCAAAGACCGAGGAGCCCGCCACAAAGAGCGTGGCTCCAGCTTGTGCCACCTGGGCGATGTTGGAAGCTTTGATACCGCCGTCTACTTCGATAATGGGAGATAGGCAGCGGACCTTGCACATATGGGACAGCTCTTGGATCTTTGGCAGGCAGTTGTCGATAAACGACTGGCCGCCAAAGCCAGGGTCAACCGTCATGAGAAGCACCATATCGAGATCCGACAGGATGGCATCGAGCGAGGCCAGTGAAGTGCCCGGGTTGAGTGCCACCGCTGCCTTGGCGCCAGCTGCCTTGATTTGAGACACCATGCGGTGGGCGTGACGAGCGGCTTCCATATGAAAGCTCACGTAGTCTGCACCAGCATCCAGATACCCGCCTAAAGTGTCGTCTGGATTGGAGACCATAAGATGCACGTCTACCGGTAAGGAGGTGCCCTGCTTTACGGCCGCCACCAGCGAAGGCCCAAAGTTTACGTTGGGCACAAAGTGGCCGTCCATGACATCCACGTGAATGACGTCTGCGGTCGCGATAGAGTCCAAGTCCTCACCCAGGGTGAGTTGGTTGGCGGACAAAATGGAAGGGGCGATCCCGCAGGTATCCGTGAATTCCATAGGACATATCCTTTCTAGGACAGAGGCGAGGCCTGAGCAGTATCCATGCCATAGAACTCATCATAGGGGCTACGGTCAAGCAAACGCCACATCTCATCTTGAAGCGCTGAGTGTTCATAGAGCACGCGATAGACAGCCGAGACCACAGGCATATCCACTCCCAGGTTCTGAGCCAGCTCATGAGCGGAGACCACCGAGGCAGCGCCTTCCACCACCATGTGGGTGCGTGCCTGGTAGCTCTCCAGAGTCTCCCCTTCTACCAGCTGAGTGCCAAAGGTGCGGTTGCGCGAGTGAGGCGAAGTGCAGGTGGTGATAAGGTCGCCCATACCGGCAAGGCCCATACAGGTGAGCGGGTCTCCACCCATGGCAGCCACCAGACGGCCAATCTCTGCAAGGCCGCGGGTCATCAATACCGAGATGGTATTATCCCCCAAGTTAAGGCCTTTAGAAATGCCGCAGGCAATGGCCACCACGTTCTTCACAGCACCGCATACCTCGACACCCACCATATCCTCGCCCACATAGGCGCGGAAGGCAGGAGACAGGAACAGTTCGCGGAAGAGCCGGGCCACCTCTGGCTTATGAGCAGCAATGACCGCAGCGGCAGGCTTACCTTGGCAGATTTCCTCGGCATGGGTAGGACCGCTCAAGCAGGCAAGGCGCTCTTGGCAACCCAGCTCATCTGCAGCCACCTGGGTCATAAGCATACAGGTACCTGGCTCGATGCCCTTAGTGAGCACCACCACAGGCACATCCTCCGCCAGATAAGGAGCCATCTGGCGGGCAGTGGCGCGAATGAAAGCAGAAGGAACGCAAAGCACCACTGCTTGGGCTCCCTTCAAGGCTTCTTGGAGGGAAGTTGTGGCAACTACATTGGGGGGCAACTGGTAGTTTGACAGGTAGAGGGGGTTCACCGAATGGCGAGTGATGCCCTTGGCCACCTCTTCTTCGTGAGCCCAGCCCACCACCTCGAGGCAACGCCTGCCTACCATGCCAGCAGCTGCAGTGCCCCAAGAGCCCATGCCAATGACGGCCACTTTTTGCACTACCGGACCCTTGACATCACTGATGCGCGCCACCATTAGCGCACGTCCTTAGACGCATCGCCCATCTCTTTGGCCACGTGAGCCTCTTCTTGAGCGGCAGCTTCGTCTATCTTTTGAGCCTGCGCTTCCTGGGCCTGCGCGCTCTTTTCCAAGGCGGCGGCAGCATCATCTACCGCTTCGCTCACCTTCTCCTCGTCACCAAAGACGAGCCCCTTACCTGCCTCAGGAAGGGATTGCGCGTCCTTCTCGGCGGCTTCTTGAGCGGCCTCTTGGACAGCAGCCACAGAATCGGGGCCTGCCTCCTTGGCGTCTGCGTCTACAATGGCGCGCTCCTCTTGCTCGAGCGGGGTATCGCGAGGGATACCGCCAGTTTGCGTCACCGCGTCTTTGGCAGCAGCGCTTTGGGCGACAGCCTTGGTCGCGGGCTCGGGAGCAAGAGTATCCTCTTGATCTTGGGCATCATTGGCAAAGGCCATGGGAGCCTCATTGCCGTCACGAAGCTTCTTGATGTTGTCGCGATGGGCCCAGACCACAATGAGGGCAATGAGGATCATGGGCACCTCAAAAGCCCAGGTTACCGGGTAGTAGATGAAAAAGCTCAAGAACGGCAGGGCAACGGCCGCCGCGATTGAGCCTACGCTCACGCGACGGGAGGGAGCCATGCATAGGCCCCAGCACACCAGAAGGCCCAGGGCGATTGGCCAGGAGAAGCCCAGTGCGGCGCCAAAGCCCACCGCAATGCCCTTACCACCACGAAAGTGCAGGTAGGGCGAGAAGATATGGCCGCAGATGCACGCCAGGAAGATGCAGCCCATGCACCAGCCATAGGCGGCGTCGGGAGCCAGGAGCGAGGGGTCTCCGCCAAAGAAGAGCTCGGCCAAGATCCAGCCGCCCAGCCAGGTGGAGATGAAGCCCTTGCCGGCATCGCAGAGCAGCGTGAGGGCAGCCGTGCCGCCACCTACCGCGCGCGCCACATTGGTGGTGCCAATGTTGCCAGAGCCCTTGGTACGCACATCGACGCCCTTGCGGCTCGAAAAGATGAGGCCAAAGGGAATGCCGCAGATGCAATAGGCGGCGAGCATGATAAGTAGCGTCGCAATGACTAAACCGGTGTTCATAGACCTTTACGCGTCCTTCCTACGGAACCTGAGGCGCACTGGCGTGCCCTCGAGGTCAAAGGCTTCCCTCAGGCGGTTTTCCAGGTAGCGGCGGTAGTTGTCCTCAGCCAGCTCAGGCGCGTTACAGAAGAAGGTGAACACCGGGGGCTTCTCGCCGGTTTGCGTGCCGTAGAGCACCCGGAGGCGCTTGCGGTCTTTTGACACGGTATGGCCGGTCTCGCGCAACTGCTGCAAAAGGTCGTTGAGCTTGGCGGTGGGAATCACCGTCGCGCGATTGGTACGTACCCTATCGACCATGGCCCAGATCTTTGAAACAGAACGTCCTGTAAGCGCAGAGATCCTTAGCTTGGGGGCCCAGGGGGCAAAGTCGAGACGGCGCTCCACGCTCATGAGGCAATCTTCGCGCTTCTGCTCCTCGTCCATGAGGTCCCACTTGTTGAGCAAGATCACCAGGCCGCAGCCCCGCTCGATAGCCATGGCAGCGATCTTTTGGTCTTGCTCGGTCATCCCCTCAGAAGAATCGATGACCAGAAGGCAAACGTCTGCCTCGTCGATGGCGCGAAGGCCGCGCACCATGGAGTAGTACTCCACGTCTTCATGGACCACCGAGCGCTTGCGCATACCGGCGGTGTCTACCAGGCGAAACCGCTCTCCCTCATGCTCCACCACCACGTCCACGGCATCCCGGGTGGTGCCTGCCACATCGCTCACGATAGAGCGATCCGTGCCGCAGATGCGGTTGACCAGCGAAGACTTGCCTACGTTTGGACGGCCGATAATGGCGATGTTGGTGACGTCGCCATAGTCTTGGTCAGAAGAGCCGCCCTCAGGGAAGGCTGCCACCAGGCCGTCCAGCAAGTCGCCGGTGCCTGTGCCATGAAGCGCCGAGATGGGATAGGGGTTATCCAGACCTAAAGAGTAGAAGTCCCAGAGAGCGCTCTCGTCTGAGGGGTCGTCCACCTTGTTGACCGCCAAAAACACCGGCTTGCCGCTCTTGCGCAGGATGCGAGCCACCGCCTCATCTTCCTCCGTGGCGCCCGTGCGGCCGTCACAGACAAAGAGGATGACGTCTGCTTGGTCTGCCGCTGCCAGCGCCTGGGAGCGGATGCGGCTAGAAAAGACATCCTCGCTCTTGGCAGACTCGATGCCGCCGGTGTCGATAAGCACGAAATCGACGCCATTCCAGTCGGCCTCGTGGTAGGAACGGTCACGGGTTACGCCACGGGACTCATGGACGATAGCCTCATGCTTTTGGGCTATGCGGTTTACCAGGGTAGACTTGCCCACATTAGGGCGACCTACGATGGCAACGATGGGCTTTGGCATAGGAAGGCTCACTTTCTTTAAGCGCGATCATCCAAGCGTTGATAGTATGCCCTTTTCGCAGCCTAGCTGCGATCGCGCACCAGGTGATTAAAGAGACCCTCCAACAATTCTTGAGGAAGGGTGGTCAAAAAGAGGACGTCTGCCCCGCGGCGGAGAGCTCGTCGAGCACCTCTTGGGCGCTCATGCCGTCCAAGGTGTTGTCATTGAAGTTGAGCATGAGCTGGGGCAGCACCACCACTTTGTGATGGAGGTCTTGGGGCAGATACTTCAAAAGGTCCTGGGCCACGATGAGGCCGGTGACATTGACGTCTCCCCCAAAGTAGTCGTTGGGAATGGCGAAGGCAGCAGATCTTTGGGCCCAAGGGGTCTGTGCCAAGTACTCTTGGTAGACCTTCTCGGCAGCTTTACCGCACACCACCAACAGCTCCTCGTCGCGCTCCTCCAAGGCATGGCCCACAGCAACGAGCTGGTCTGCCATGGTTTCCATGACAGCGCCGGTATCGTCTATGAAACTCCTTAGCATGCCAATGCCGTCGTAGTACTGAGGATAGCCGTCGTAGTCTTGGGCTGGGGGCACCGCGACGTTGGCTGCCACATAAAACTCGTCTGAGAGCTGGAAGCGCGTGGCGCCGGTGGTTTCGCGCGAACGGGCTTGATAGGGTTCTACCTGGGCGATGACGGCACGAGCTGAGGCCGGGTCGTCAGAGTATGACTTGGTGAATGGCGAGTGCTTGGTGTAGCCCATGGGCACTATGGCCAACGAGGTGATGGTGGGATGGGCCTCCACAAAGTCCAAGGTGCGAATGAGCTCGTCGCCGTCGTTAAGGCCGGGGCAGAGCACTATCTGGGCATGGACTTCGATGCCTGCCTCACAAAGGGCTTCGAGCACCTCCAGGCCCCGAGCCTGGTTTTTGCCCATCATCTTGGTACGGGCCTCAGGACTCACCGCATGGAGCGACACGTTCATGGGCTCCAGGCGCAAATCCAGGATGCGCTGCAGGTCTTTGTCGTCCACGTTGGTGAGGGTCACAAAGTTGCCCTGCAAAAAGCTCAGGCGGTAGTCGTCGTCGCGCAGGTAGAGCGAGTCGCGAAGGCCTTTGGGCAACATGGCCATGAAACAAAAGACACAGGCGTTCTTGCAGGTGCGCACGCCATCGAAGAGGACGTCGGTAAAGCTTAGGCCCCAGGGTTCTCCCAGCTGGCGTTCCAACGTTGCCGAGAAAACCCCTTCCTCACCCGGCACCTCTACCTCGAGCTGCACCTCGTCATCTGCGGTCTCCCAGCGCCAGGTGATGATGTCGTCCAGCAGGGTCCCATTGACCGTGCGCACGATCATGCCCGGCTCAAGGCCGGCCTCCCAGGCAGGACTGCCCTTTTCCACCTGAGCCACCCGAGCGCCCAACTCGGGGATGTCTTCGCGGCCGTAATCGGCCCGCTGCTGCTCTGCCACGCCTGTTACTCCTTCATTTTTATTGGGGCGCATCTGCATTTTTATATAGTGCACCCTACTATGTGCCAGAGACCTGGGACTCGGTCTCCACCTCTTGGGCCCCTGTCATCTGGGCGACGGTCTCTACCACCTGCTTGATCTGAGAACTGGGAGTAGAGGCTCCTGCAGTAATGCCGATAAGCTCTGCCCCACTAAACCAGGCAGGATCCAGCTCTTGGGCATCTTCGATGTGGTGGGTGGCGGTATGAGCGGCGCAGATCTCTGCCAAGCGAGTGGTGTTTGCCGAGTTGCGCCCACCTATGACCACCATGGTGTTAGCACGGGCGGCCAACTCGCGGGCAGCCTGCTGGCGTTCGGAAGTGGCCTCGCAGATGGTATCGCATACCTCCACGTTGGCCCCACGCTCTTTGAGCGCCGCTACTACGGCCTCCAGCAGCTGGCGATTCTGGGTGGTTTGCACCACGAGTCCAATGGGACGTTCCAGAGGCACGGCGGCTGCATCCTCCGCAGAGCCCACCACGCAGGCGCCGGGGGCATGGCCTAGAATGCCGTCGACCTCGGGGTGGCCCGCCTCCCCTACCACCACCACCTGCCTGCCAGAGGCTGCCAGCCTCTGGGCAGCGTGGTGCACCTTTTTCACATAGGGGCAGGTAGCATCCAATACCTGCAGATGAGCTGCCTTGGCGCGATTCACCACCTGAGGCACCACGCCGTGGGTGCGAAGCACCAGCACATCGCCGGGATGCAAATCTTCGATAGAAGACTCATCCACCACTGTGGCCCCTCGACGTTCCAGCGACTCCACCGTGGCAGGATTATGGATGAGCGGGCCTAAGGTGTGCACCGCCGCTGGGCCATCCAAGATCTTCTCTACGCGCTCCAAGGCGCGACCCACTCCAAAGCAGGCCCCTGCATGGCTGGCGACCTCGATTTTTGGCATCCTACCACTCTCCGGGATAGTCACGGCGCAGCTGGGCCCTGAGCTCGAAGACCTTGTCCATGGCCTTGGCCTCCATGGCCTCCAGCTGCGCTTTGCGCCCTTGACTCCCAGTGCGCCAAATTTAAGAGGGGCGCCCACCTTGAAATGCACGCGATGGGGGCGCGGGATATGGGCGCCCTCGGGCGTCACGTCGCGCACGCCGATAACGGCAGAAGGAGTGACATCGGTTTTGGCCATCTGCGCGATAAGCGCAAAGCCACCATGGATGGGAGCTTTGCCGTCATCGTCGCGGATGCGCGTGCCCTCTGGATAGATGAGGATGGACTCGCCGCGTTTCAAAGCCCGCTGGCAGCGACGCACCGCCTTGAGGTCTGCGGTGCCTCGATCCACAGGGATCCCGCCCACACGGGAGAAGACCCAGCGCATGAGGTCGTTCTTGTTGAACTCCTGTTTGAACACCGGACGGATCCTCAGGCCTTGGCGCCAGAACATGACCACGGTGATCACCGGCTCCACCATCGACACATGGTTCATCACCATGACGGTGCCCAGCTCCCGCTCCTTGAGCTCGTCGATGAGCTGCTGGCCGCCTTCGTAGTCCCAGGGCCAATAGAGGCGCGAGAACCCGTAGATGAGGCCTGCGGCCACGTTGAAGACGCAACGGGCAGGCAGGGGGAACTCGCGCATGCCGTGGTCATAGTAGTCATCAAAGGTGTTGTGGAAAGGCCTCATAGGCGCCTGACCAGACTTGGTCTTGGGAGCTTTTGCACCGGTCGCGCCAGCATCTTTGGCCTTGGTGGCGTCAGAGCCGCTGGCCCCAGGGGCAGCCTGAGTGCTGGCAGGTTGAGAAGGCGCGTCCTTCTCGGCAGCGGAAGGCTGAGAAGCTGCGGCGTTGTCGCTGGCGATGGCAGCCTGGCGTGCTTGAGCCAAGGCCACCAGGTTGGCAATGGCATCCACAACCTGCTGAGGTGCCATGCGAGTGGAGTCGAGGAGCGTGGCGTCGGCAGCCGGATGGAGCGGAGATGCGGCGTTGGCCTCATCCCGAGCATCGCGGGACTGAATGTCTTCGAGCACGCTCTCATAGAGAGCCTGGTCTTTGACCTGTGCGCCGGGTTGAGCGGCATTGCCGCCTTCGCGCTCTATGGTGCGGCGCCAGGCGCGGGCGGCGGCGTCTGCCGAAAGGAACACCTTGACCTGGGCGTCAGGGAAGACCACGGTGCCCATGTCGCGGCCCTCGGCCACGATGTCGATGTTTTTGGCGATAGCCCGTTGCTGGGCCACCATGGCCTGGCGCACTGCAGGCACCGAAGCCACCGCAGAGACGTTTTGGTCTATCTGGGCGGTGCGGATGGCAGCAGTGACGTCCTTGCCATCGAGCATGACCTGGGGAGCCTCGCCAGGGGCGCCGGGCACGAACTCGATGACGGCCTCCTGAGCGAGCTTGGCCACCCGGGCGGTCTCTGTCACAGGGACCTGGGCTTGAGCACCTTGAGGGTCACTGCACGATACATGGCTCCGGTGTCCAAGTAGACAAAGCCCTCTCGGGCAGCCAGCGCCCTGGCCACGGTGGATTTGCCCGAACCAGCAGGGCCGTCGATAGCTACGATCATGAAGAGACTCCTTATCTTGCAGGCCTTCTAGGCAGTAGTTCTTAAGTATCCTACCCCGTTACTAGTTGTGAGGCCCATCCACGAGGGCTGCATAGGCGCAGCCGCGAGCCGCCACTTCCTCGGGGCTTAAGCCCATGGCTGCCAACTGCAGAGGCGAGCCGTCTCCTCTGCCCACAAAGATCTGAGAGGACACGTTGCCTATGACCATGTCCCAAAAGCGGTCCAGATCCATCCCATAGGCAGCGCCCAAAAGAGCCCGAGTAAAGCCGCCATGGGTGACGCAGGCCACACGCCCTTGGAACCGGGCGGCCACGTCCAAAAAGCTCTGGGCACGCCCCAGAATCTGCTCGAAGGACTCGCCCCGTGGCGCTGGATGTGATCGGCTTTGAGCATCTACTGGCCAGGGGAAGCGGTAGCCCAACTCTTTGGCCTCAACAGAGGTGAGCCCTTCTATGGCGCCAAAGTCGATCTCGATCAAGCGCTCATCCACCTGAGGCTGCATCCCTAGGCAGAGGGCCGCTCCGTAGGCGATGGAGCGGCAGCGCACCAAGGGCGAGGTGATGATGCGATCGGGTTTCCAGGCCACCAGCGCCTGCACCGCCCGAGCACACTGGCGAGCACCCGCGTCTGAGAGCTCCACGTTCACGCGCCCCGAATAGACATTGGCCACATTTCCCAGTGTCTCGGGGTGGCGCATAAAAAGAACCTCGCTCATGAGCGATCCTTCCAGCCAGAAACTTCCTCTGAAGCAGCTTTTACCACCATGTCGAGGGCCGCTTGCTCGTCCGGAGTCACCAGACGCCACCGGCCTTGGGGCAACTCTCCCAGCTCCAGCGGGCCAAAACTCTCGCGATGGAGCGCCGCCACCGGGTGGCCCACCGCAGAAAACATCCTTTTTACCTGGTGCTTCTTGCCCTCATGAATGGTCAGGGCCACTACCGAGAAGCCCGCAGGCACCCCATCTGGGGCTACTTTGGCCCTTCTGGGGTCTTGAGGGTCCATGGGCTCAACGGCCGCCGGAGCGGTGATGCCGTCCTCCAACTCAACGCCAGCCTCCAGCTGGGTGATAGCTTTAGGGCTCAAAGCCCCCTGTATGAGGGCCAGGTAGGTCTTGGGCTTCTCCTGGGAGGGATGGAGCAGCGCCTGGGCCAGGTCGCCATCGGTGGTGAAGAGCAGGAGGCCCGTAGTGTCGTTGTCCAGACGCCCCACCGGGAAGATCCCTGGATAACGGTCCTTGGGGATGATATCTGCCACGCAGGCGCGCCCCTTGGGGTCATCCATGGTGGTGATCATGCGAGGGGGCTTGTTCAAGATGAGCGAGACCGGCTTCGAGGACAGGTCGTAGCGCACCCCGTCGACGGTAACCACGTCTTTGGCAGGATCCACCTTGGAGCCAAGTTGGGTCACCACCTGGCCGTTGACCTGCACGCGCCCGGCAGTCATGAGGTTTTCTGAGCCTCGGCGGCTGGCCACGCCCGCCCGGGCCAAGAAGCGCTGGAGGCGCATGGTACGAGGATGGTCCTTGGGTCTCTCAGGAGCCTCACTCATCATCGTCCTCCTGGTCCTCCGGGTCCAAGAGCGCAGAGAAGAGGGACTCTGAGGGCTCGTCCTTCTCGGCATCTTCGAGCTCGTCCTCATCGTCCAGAGGCACCATGGCGGGCCTTCCACTCAGACGTTCCAAGATGAACTGGCGGGAGGCCTCGTCGGGAGCGAAGTCTTCCAAGGGCGGCAGGCCTTTGATGGATGCCAGGCCAAAGCGCTCCAGGAAGGCCTGGGTGGTGCCGTAAAGGACGGCGTGGCCTCGATCGCGCTCGCGGCCTGCCTCTCGCACCAGGCCCTTGTCCATGAGGGAGGCCACCACGCCGTCGGAGTTCACGCCGCGCACCGCACGGATGCCCTCGCGGCTCACCGGCTGATGGTAGGCGATGACCGCCAGAGTCTCTAGAGCTGCCTGGGAGAGCTTGCGGGTGTCCCAGGAAGCCACCAAAGCCTCTACCTGGTCGTGGTAGGCCGGATGGGTGGCCAGACGCCAGCCACCTGCCACTTGACGCAGCTGGAAGCCGCGGTTGGCATCCTGGTACTCGGCGGAGAGGTCTGCCAAGGCGCTTACGGCCTCGCCGGGGGTGATCCCAAGGATGCGGGAGACTGTGGTGGCAGGCAACGGGTCTACCGAGACCAGCAGCAGCGCCTCGATGCATCCTTTGAGAGAGTCGTCAGAAAGGGCCGAAAGCTCCTCTGTCATTGCTCCTCGCTTTCTTCTAAGGCCGCCGCCAGGTCTTCCAATGCGGCTTCTCGATGGGTCGCCTGAGCCAGCGCAGCCAGCTTGTCTGCCAGTGCCTCTTCGCCCAAGGCTTCCAACTCGTCGCGCTCGACGGCTTCTTGGAGGGTGTTCTCTATCTCTGCCACCGCCTCTGCCGGGGGCTCGTAGGGAGCGGCCCCCTCGATGTGGGCGATGGCGATATCGCCAAAAGGCTCCTGCTGCGACACCGTGATGGCACCGGCCTTAAAAAGCTCCAGCACCGCCAAGAAGGTCACCACCACGGTCTCCGGGCTGCGCGACCCTGCCAAAAGATCGTCAAAGGTGAGAGCTTTGCGAGAGCGCACCTGACGGTCCACCGAGGCCACGGTAAGGGCCACAGGCAGGCGCTTGGGGGCGATGTGCTCGGCTTCCAGCAGCATAGACTCGCGACGGGAGTCCAAGTCTGCACAGAGCACCGCCAGGCCAGAGAGGGTGACGTCTTTCAAGAAGTCCGGCATGATGCCCAAAAACTCCGGGTCTGGCCCCGCGGTGCGCGGATGCATGCGGGCCTCCAGCTCCATGCGGGCGCCCAGTGCAGCCGCGGCATTGCGAAATTGCTTGTAGGCCATAAGGCGAGCTACCAGCACGTCGCGGCTCTGGAGGGGATCCAGATCCTCAAAGTCCTCGTCTTCCTCGTCCAACGAGGTGAGCTTCTCCCCTTCTTGAGGCAAAAGGGAGGCCGCTTTGATCTCCAGCAACGTGGAGGCCACCAACACAAAGTCTGAGGCAACCTCCAGATCCATCTGACCCATGGACTCCACCTCGGCCAGGTATTGGTCTGCCACCTGGGCGATGGAGATGGCGCCTATGTCGAGCCTCTGGCGGTTCACCAGGGCCAAGAGCAAGTCGAAGGGGCCAGAGAAGGCTTGAGTGCGCACATGATAAGACATGGGTTAGGCCAGCCCTCCAAAAATCAGCAGGTCGTAGATAGGCCCTGCGGTGACATCAAAGTAGCTGGAAAGGGGGCTTATGTGGAAGAACTCCGGCAGCATGTAGAGCACCACCAGCAGGATGGCCATGGTGTAGGGCTGGATGCGGTCGTAGGCGGCCCGGGCGCGCCCCCGCAAAAAGGCAGTGATCACATGGGAGCCATCCAGCGGGGCAAGGGAATGAGGTTGAAGAAGCACAGGATGAGGTTCACCCATACGTAATCAAGAAGGATCTCCAGCACGACGGGCGCGCCGTTGAGCACCTGGGGTGCAAAGTCATAAAGCCCATGGAAGACGAGGGCCGCCACCGCCGCCTGCAGCAGGTTGGAGGCAGGGCCCGCCAGCGCCACCAACACTTCGTCCCGAGGCACTTTGCGCAGCCGATAAGGGTTGTAGGGCACCGGCTTGGCATAGCCAAAGACCGGCCCTCCCAGAAGCACCATGATGAAGGGCAGGATGAGAGAGCCAAAAGGATCGATATGGCGCAGAGGGTTCAACGACAGCCTGTGAGCCTCCTTGGCGGTAGGGTCGCCGCAGAGGTAGGCCACATAGCCGTGGGCCACCTCGTGAATGGTGGCGGCCAGCATCACCACCAGCACGGTGATGGCAGCCTGAAGGACGGCAGAGACACTAAACAATCCCATGGCACCTCCCTACCTGAGTGCCGAGGCGATGCGCAGGCAGGCCCAATCCACCACAAAGAGGGCGATGGCCAAAAGCGCGAAGTCGCCGCGAAAGGCGCCGCCCAAAGGCGTGGGGATCACCAGCATGCCCGAGATGGCCGAGGGCACCATGCCGTTGAGCGTCATGATGACCCCCACCACCCCTAGATTGGTGGCAGTGCCCAAGCACAAGATGACCACCAAACCAGAGAGAAGGATGGCTACGATGCGGGCCAGATAGGCCGCCATTCTGAAAAGCGCCGAGAAAAGACGCCTAATCATCCTGCTGCGCCTCCTCCAGTTGGGCGGAGAGCTCCAGCCACTCCTCTTCTAACGCCGGAAGCTTCTTCTTGAGGGCCGAATACTCCTTCATGGCCTCGTCGAACTTCTCTGCATTGTTGTAGAGCTCTTCTGAGGCCATGAGCGCCATAAGCTCGTCGTAACGGGCTTGGGAGCTCGCCAGCGCCTTTTCCACCTGGGACAGGCGCTTCTTGGTGCCTGCCAGCTTCTTGTTGCGGGCGTTTCTGGCCTCGGCCTCAGCCCGGCGCTGCTCCTTGGTCTTCACATTGCGTCCAGCGGGCTTGGCCGCGTCCTTCTCGGCTGCCGACAAGGACTCGCCCTGGCCACCTGCAGCTATAGGAGCCTTGGCGCCAATGGCCACCACGTTGCGAGAGCCCGCGGCAATGCTCGTGTCCCCAGCGGCAGCCTCCTCGGCCCGGCGGGCCTCCAGCTCGGCGCGCTTGAACAAGAAGTAGTCGTAGTCGCCGTCGTAGACAGTCACCTGGCCGTCGCGCACATCCACGATCTTGTTGGCCACGGCGCGCACCAGGTGCTCGTCGTGGGAGATGAGCACGATGGTGCCGTCGAACTCCACCAGGGCTTCTTCTAACACCTGCACCGAGTCGATGTCCAAGTGGTTGGTGGGCTCGTCCAGGCAGAGCAGCGGGTCTGGCGACACGATCATCTTGGCCAGGGCCAAGCGGGCGCGCTCGCCACCGGAAAGCATGGAGACGCGCTTCTCCACATCGTCGCCGTGGAACAGGAAGGCGCCCAAAAGCTGGCGCTCTTGGGAGGTGGTCCAGCTGGGAGCCACGCCGTCGATCTCTTGCAGCACGGTGTTTGCAGGGTTGAGCTCCTCCAGCTGGTGCTGGGCATAGTAGGCAAGCTCCACGTTTTTGCCTAGCTCGATGGAGCCGGCGTCGGGCGCCAGATGGCCGCAGATGAGCTTCATGAGGGTGGACTTGCCTGCGCCGTTGGGACCTACCAGGGCCACATGGTCGCCCCGGTAGAGGGTGAGGTTTGCATCCTCGTAGACCACGTTGTCGTCGAAGGCCTTGCGCACGTGGTCCACCTTGACCACCATGTCGCCGGTGCGCGGAGGCTCAGGGAATCTGAAGTGCACCTTTTTGGACTGCTCGGGAAGCACCACCAGCTCGCGCTTGATGGCCTCGATGCGCGCCATGCGCTCCTGGGCCGCCTTGGCCTTGGTGGGCTTGTAGCGAAACTTGTCCACAAAGACCTGCATGTGGTTGATCTCGCGCTCCTGAGCCGCACGCTTGGCGCGCAGCTGCTCCAGGTTGGCCTCGCGCTGGCGCAGGTAGTCAGAGTAGTTGCCCGTATAGGTGCGCAGCTGGCGGTTCTCCAGAGCCGCCACATGGTCCACGCAGGCATCCATGAAGGCGCGGTCGTGGGAGACGATGAGCACCACGCCGTCGTAGGAAGACAAGAACGACTCGAACCACTGGACGCTTTCCAGGTCCAGGTGGTTGGTGGGCTCGTCCAGCAGCAGCACGTCTGGGTGGCGCAGCAAAAGCTTGGCCAGCGAGATGCGCATCTGCCAGCCGCCAGAAAACTCCAGCGCCGGCTTGTCCAGGTCTTCCACCGGAAAGCCCAGGCCGCACAAGATCTGCCTGGCCCGGCTCTCCAGCTCATAGCCGCCGGCCGCCTCGAAGCGGTCGCGGGCGCGCCCATACTCGTCCATGGCTTGCTGGAGGCGAACGGGGTCCTTCTCGGAAGCCATGGCAAGCTCCAGCTCTGAGATGCGCTCGCCCAAGTGCTGGATTTCTGTGGCAGAAGACATCACCTCTTCAAGGGCCGTGTCCTTGCCGGCCAGTTGGGCCTCCTGCTCCAGATAGCCCACCGTGGCGCCCTTGGCAAAGGCGACGGTTCCCTCGTCCGGCGTCTCCAAGCCCATCACAATTTTTAGCAGCGTGGTCTTGCCGGCGCCGTTAGGGCCCACCAAAGCCCAGGACTCGCCTGCGTTGAGCTGCATGGTTGCGTTGGAGTAGAGCGCCTGAGGGCCAAAGGACTTGGCCACTTTGTCGATGAGAAGGATCACGGAGCTAAATCACTTTCTATAGTAAGTACCCGAGCAGGAAGGCCTTAGGGCTGCCGAGAAGCCCGGCCGCAAGCCCTTGCTAGTCACAGGTGAGATGGATGGCAAAGCCGCCGATAGGCTGCTCAAAGTAGACCAGCTGGGTCTCGCCTGAAGGCAGAAGGCGGCGGCTGGATTCGTCGATGGCAAAGCCGCGGGCAGCAAACCACTTTTCTGCCGCGGGAATATCGTCCACATGAAAGCCGATGTGGCCGCGCTCGCCGCGGCCCGGCTGTTTCATGATCTCCACCATGGTGTCGCTAAAGAGCGACACCGGCGTCTCACGGGTCTCCAGGCCCATGAGGCAGGAGAAGAGCTGGGCGATCGCGGCTGCTTCCACCTCATCGGCAGCATTGATGCCCACGTGGGCGAGCCTCAGGCCAAAGAGCTCCTGGGGTGTCTTTTGCGTATCCATAGGGCGGCCTCCTTGCCCATCGATGGTTGTCTATCTATGGCCAGGGATGCAGCAACAGCCGTGCCCGACAAAAAAGGAAGGCATCCCCCTATGCGCACCCGTGCTTGCCCAGCCCACACAAGCCGACAGCCCCAAATGACCATGAACTTTAAGTTTAGCGCTCCCGCAGGCTTTGAATGACGGCCGCGCAGCCTCCGTGGCACCTCACCACGGCACCTGCAGAAGCTCGCACGATATTGGAAATCCCCCGATCGCTCAGGGCATCCATCACGTGGTGGTCCAGCAGCCACTCGAAGCCCTCCTCAGAGATGGAGGTGTTGTCTGCCAGAGGCACCACAGAGAGCACCTCTCCCGGCTCCCCCACCCTCACTTCTTCGCGAGCCCCCGGCGCGACAAGCTGCACCTTTTGGGTGGCGCCTATAAGATCGATAGCCCAGCGGCTATAACGCCGACAGGTTCCCAAGACCGCCAATTCATGGTCCAGCCGGCCACCCAACGCGCAGAGCACTACAAAATGCGGGGACGCGCCCTCTGGACAGCCCAGGCCTCGCCTTGCTCAAAGGCCACTTCCAAGTCTGTCATGTCCTTGTGCCAGGAGAGGTCCACCCGGGCTACGCCGCTGGATTCCAAGGCAGCCAAATCGGCCGGCTCCACCGAGTCGCTGTCCCCCACATAAAGCTGGGGCACCACCTGTGCGCGACGACACCAGGAGTAGCCTTTATCGGCAGCGATGACGTAGCGAGCCTGGCTGCAAAGCTGGGCCACACGCGCCAAATCCGTGGGCTCCGGCGAGCCCGCTACCAGGACAACGAGGGCTTCAGGCTCAGCGGGCGCAGCGCTCATGAGAGGGAGCGCAGGGCGTCGAAAGTGACTCCCGGCCAGCCGCAGGTGAGCACCACGTCGCAGACCTCGCCCATGTCCTGGGGGCTAAAACGGCTGGACGGCCAGTGGAGCCCCAGCGTCTCGAAGCCCGCGCCCTTGGCAGAGGCGGCAGCCACCAGGGCATCCTCTGCCACCAACGTGACGCCGGGATCTGTGCCTAGGGCCTCTGCGGCGGCCAGATAGATGTCGGGCGAGCTCTTGGAGGGGTAGCCCATAGATGCCGAGAAAACCGCATCAAAGTAACCGGTGAGCCCAAAGCAGTCCAGGGCATAGTTCACCAGCTCAAGCTCTGTGCATGATGCGATGGCCATGGGGATGTGCGCGGCAGCCACCTGGTCCAAGAAGCCTTTGGCGCCCGGCAAGAGCTTCTGAGCGGCATAGCCTTCTTTAGCTCGGGCGATGAGCCCACGCTTGAGCTCCTGGACCGTGGCGGGAACAGAGTAGGTCTTTACAAAGAGCGCCAGGGAGGTGTCCATGTTCATGGTCTCAGCCTCTGCCATATGGGCTTCGGCCTGCTCTGGGGAGACATAGCAAGAGAAATAGTCAGGAAAGATGGTGCGCCACATGCCCATGGAGTCCAACAAGGTGCCGTCCATGTCAAATATCATTCCTTGAATGTCCATAGAACTCCCTCTCTTGCGCATCCGTCTCTTAAGAACTGTAGCTCAAAGGGTATCTTGAGAGGGTTTAAGAACTTTTATGAAAGGACTGGTATGGCACGTTACGACTACCGCTGCCCCAAATGCGGCCTCATCTTCGAGGTAGAGCACCCTATGGGAGAGAAGCCGGAGATCCTGTGCCCTGCCGACGGCGAGGTGTGCGAGCACGTCTTCGAGCCCAGCGCCATCGCCTTTACCGGCAGCGGCTTTTACAACACCGACCAGCGAGACTCCTCTTCCAAGAGCGCCAGCCATTGCGACAGCTGCTCCGGCGGCGACTGCTCCCACTGCGCCAGCTAACCCGCTGCGCCAGCCAACCTGGCTTCCCACACGCTGCGCCGTGCCTGCCGCTGCTAAAAAACGCCTCCCTCTCACGTTAGGAAGCGGTTCTTAGCAGCGGCGCCTATTTATGGATCCGCAAACACCCGCACTCGCAAGCGCCTAGGAGCGCCGAATGAGCCTGGCGGCAAAGTGGCCGTCTGGCCCCAAAAGCGCCGGCATGCTGCAGAAGTAACCCTCAGGGGTGGTGTGAGAGGCCACCAGCTCTTGGAAGGGCTCGGGCGCCCCTGCCACACCGGGAGCATCGCACACATTGGCCACCGCGAACTGGCTGCCGAGCGGCGTATTCAAAAAGGCGTCCAGCACCGCCTGGTCTTCCTGAGTGCAGATGGAGCAGGTAGCGTAGACGAGCGTGCCTCCTGCCTTTACGCGATGGGCGGCGGCACAGAGGATGGACCATTGGAGTTGAGGCAGCCCTGTTGGTCCCAAGTTTTCTTGCTTGAGCGTCCAGGGAATCTCTGGATGCCTGCGCATGGTGCCCGTGCCCGAGCAAGGCACATCGCAAAACACTGTATCAAAGATGCGATCTAGCTCTGGAGGCAACGCGGAGTCTGCCAGTTTAGTGGCGTCGTAGGCAAGCGAGAGCACCGAGGCTTCCCAGCCGTGGCTCACACGCTCGGTGGCCAGACGCACTTTAGACTCTGATACATCTACCGCCACGATAGAGGCAGCGCCGCCCAGCGAAGCCGCCGCATTTTCCAACAGCAGCGTTTTGGTGGCGCGGCCTTGACCCACCTCAAGCAGGCTGGATCCCGGCTGCGGAGCTCCAATGCGGCTCACCATTTGCGAGCCCAGATCGCTCACCACCACATTCACGCTGCCAATAAGCCCGCTGCCATTGAGCGCCGCGGGCTTCTCCAGCAAGAACGATCCCGGCAGCGCAATGGGCACCGGCGCCGTTTGCGCCTCTTGGAGCTTGGCGAAGGCTGCCTCGGGCGTAGTGACTCCCGTGTTGGTGGCCACCCACACCGGAGCGGGCTCCAACTGGGACAAGGCCACCTGAGCCGCTCTCACGTCTCCCCAAGACGCCTTGATGGTGGCGGCCAGCCACTCCGGCATGCCCGAAGCCGCCGCCAACAGCTCGTCGCTTATGACTCCCCCATTGGCCACGCAGGCTTCCACTGCGTCCTTCGCGGCGCGCACCCGCGGCCGCTCCTCTGCCGCCACACGGCGAAGCACCGCATTGGCCAACCCCGCTGCCCGAGGCGCCACGTCACGCACCAGCTCCACGCCCTGAGAGACCGCCACCTGCGTGGCGGTGTCCAAATGCAGCAGCTCAAAGCAGGCCAGCCGCAAGGCATCCCGCACCCGAGGCTGCAAACCCTTAGGCTTTGCCACATAGCGGTCCAGCACATCGTCCAGCTGCCCCACGCAGGCGCAGGTGCCCAGCACCAACCGAGACGCAAGCCCCCGCGACTTAAGCGAAAGCCGAGTCATCTCCGGCGCCACGCGCAGCAGCTCGCGAGCGTAGGCATCCCGCCGCCTCGCCCTGGACACCACCGTCAACGCCACTTTTCTCGCAGGAGCGCAGGAGGCCATAGGCTAGATCTTCTCCCAGGTAGCATTCTTCACATCATGCAAGCCACGCGCCCAGGCAGCCGCGTCCATCTCGCGCTTGCCGTCGGGCTTCACCTCAAGGAGCTCCAGCGCCCCATCACTGCAACCCAAGAGCAGTGCTTTATGCACCAGAGCCACCTGCCCAGCGGCTATATTGGCCGCCTCCGGTTGCCGAGAAACCCGTGCCCTCATGACCCGCAAGGCTTTGGCGGCCACCACCGCGCGAGAAGGCGCCGCATCCATGGATGCCTGCACCTTGCGCGCATTGTCTGCGGCAGTGAGCGCTGGGTCCAGCGCCATCTCCTGCTTGGCGATCTTTTGGGCGTAGGTCACCAACGACTCATCCTGAGCCTGCCACTCAAGTGTTCCGGCTTCCATGGCGTTAAGGGCATCCACCAGCAGGTCTGCGCCCAACTGTGCCAGCTCGTCCATAAGGATGGGGGCGGGTTTATCGGCAATTTCCACTGAACCGGTAAGGCTGTAGTCTCCAGCATCCAGCTCATGGACCACCTGCATGATGGAGACGCCCGCGCGCTCGTCGCCTGCCAGAATGGCTCGTTGGATGGGAGCGGCGCCTCGCCAGCGAGGCAGCAGCGACCCATGGACGTTCACTGTGGGGGCGATCTCCATAACACTGTCGGGCAGAAGCGCGCCGTAGGCTGCCACGCAGATGACGTCGGGGGCGAGATCTTTGAGCTGCTGGAGCACCTCCGGGGTGATGCGCGAAGTCTCAATCACCGGAATTTGACGCTCCTGAGCTGCAACTTTGACAGGGGAAGGCACCAGCTTTTTGCCACGGCCGCGCACGGCATCTGGTCGAGTAACAGCCGCCACCACATCAAAGTTTTTGTTCAGGGCTTCCAGCGAAGGCACCGCGAAGTTGGGAGTGCCCATAAACAGCACGCGCATGGGGATCTCCTAGTCAGTCTCGCCGGGGCGCACGCCCTCTTTGATAGCGGCCTCTACCTGGCCTTTTGCCTTCATGCGGGCCATGGGGCCCAGATGGTCCAGCATGGTGACGCCGTGCAGGTGATCGATCTCGTGCTGCAGGCAGCGGGCCATGAGCGAGCCCTCGGCCTCGTAGCGCATGGTATCGCCGTCGAGGTTCTGTGCATGGACCACCACGTGGCTGGGACGCTCCACATCCACCGAGATGCCCGGGAACGACAGGCACCCCTCCGAGCCCATCATAGGCTCGCCGTCGGCCTCGATGATTTGGGGGTTGATAAGCACGTAGGGATTCTTGGCCGTGCCATCGCCCCAATCGCAATCGATGACCACCATGGACACCGACTTGCCAATTTGCGGCGCTGCCAACCCGCAGCCCTCTGCTGCATACATGACGTCCAGCATATGGTTGGCCAGCTCTTTGACCTCGTCGTCAATGGTCTCGATGGGCTCCGTCTCCCCTTTGAGGACGGGGTCGCCCATCAGCACAATCTCATCAAGCATAGAATCTTTAGCAGCCATAACGCTCCTTGTGGTCTAACTTTTCTCCCTTCCATTTTACCCACCTCGTCCCCTCTCTTAAGAAAAGCCATGAGATATGGCAATCCCTCTCTCTGCCGAGAAGGACGTGCAACCGGGAGTGATATCACGGAAGGATATACGGTATCATTTTCTTGTATTATGATACCGTATTCTGCTCAATGATACCGAAAGGATCTCCATGCACCGTTATGAGTACCACTGGCCGGAGCTTGCGCTGGATCCCACCATCGTTCGGCTTCTTACCGAAGCGGAGCGGAATCGTGGTGCTTGGAAAACTTCTTCAGAAGAAGCACCAACCTCTCTTCCGTCTATGGCATCCGGTGCAAGAATCTTAAGTACCCTCGCATCCAACGCCATCGAGGGAATCCGAACCACACCAGACCGTGGCATCGCCGTAGCAGAAGGAACGGTCACACCGCATACTCATGACGAACGAGAAATCGCCGGCTACAGCGATGCCCTTGCTCTCGTTCAGGAGAATTATCGCGCCATGGAAGTTTCTGACAACTTAATCCTTCAGTTGCATCGTGACCTTTATCGAAGAAGCGGCGATTCCCTAGGCGGGCACTTCAAGGACAGCGACAACATCATCGCCGAGGTCGCCACAGATCGAAAGGCGTTCACCAGGTTTAAGCCTGTATCCGCAAGTCGCACTCCAGATGCCGTAAAAGAACTCTGCCATGCGTGGTCTGAGACCCGCCAAAGTGGCATCATAAGCCCTCTCCTCCTTTGCGGGGCCTTCGTGCTGGATTTCACCTGTATTCATCCATTTTTAGATGGTAATGGGCGCATGAGCAGAATTTTGACCCAACTCCTACTCCTCAAAGACGGCTACGACGCCGTACTCTACTCTCCCATCGAGGCTATCATCGAACGTAGACGCCAAGAGTACTACGATGCCCTGCAAGCATCTTCAGTGGGTTGGCACGAGAACATTTCAGATCTCAAGCCATTCCTTTGCTTCCACCTCGAAACTGTGATCGAGTGCCAGCGGGAGGCTTTGCGTCAAATCAGAGAGCAGAATGATACCGCAGCATCAAAGACCCAGAAAGTCATTGCATTCATGGCGTCTCGCCAGGCCCCATTTAGAAAAAAGGACATTCTCAACGCATTGCCTGATATCTCCGAGATCACAGTCAAACGAACGCTCGCGGAGGCCAGACGAGACGGCCTAATCGCTCTACTAGGCGCTGGTAAGTCCTCTGCCTACGTTTGGAAAGGCGAACGCTAAAAAAGGGACCTTATATTCACCGCCGCCACTTCGACAGGAGCGCTCGGTGTCACGCCGAAGCAGTTGCTGGAGAAGCTGGCGTTTCTGTTTGATCGCTTTTTTATTTTTAATTATTAATTAGAAAGGAAAGTTGTCCTCATCGTCATCCCAGTCGCTAGGAAGTATAGGCGCTCCATTCTTGTCAAAGGAGGGATTGCAGGTACAAGGATCTAGTTCCGCAGCTGAAGGTCTTTCTAGACACACCTTGGGAGGAAGGTTAACCACTTCAATTTTAAATGTTTTTGTGTGACTAGCAAGTTGCAACAGTAAACGCTCAAATCCAACTAAATTATCTATCATAAAGTGAGTAGCCCTTGGTAAAACGCGCCTGGGAATTGGAACATGCGCTCTTTGCCATCAAGGAATATGACGATCTTTCCTCGATCGCGATCTACCTTGCACACCTCGCCGTAGCCGAAGGCCCGGTGGAACACTGTGTCGCCCGGCTCGAGAGCATCGAGCGCAGCTTCGTCCACTTTGGAAGCTGCAGGTTTTTGCTCAACCTCTGCTGGCCAACCCTTAAGCCACCAGCCAGGGCGATGGCCTGTAGCTTTGGAGCCACGTGCCGAGAAGGTGAACTCTACTCCTCTGTCTTTAAGACCTTGCATACGCGGACGCAGCTCAGCACCCCCGAATACCCAAAGGTTGCCGTCCTTTTCACGACGGTCAACGAAGGGGACATTATCTGAAGCAAATTCCGAGGTAATCCAGTCCCTGGGCACAGCTACGGTTTCTCCGACTGTAGCTACAACTACATCACCAGCACTAATGGGCTCGGGTGCCTCTGTATGGATGCGATGTTCGCGACCACTGGGGGTGATCATGGATTCCTCTTGCGCCGCCTGCAGATAGTCGATCTCAGATAGCGACGTGTCGAAAAGACCCACGCGCTCGCCGGCGTGCCGGTTTACGCCTGCATACTCGAGGCTCGCGTCCTCATAGCGCCGGAACTTGTAGATGGCGTCGTTCATGAGGGCGTCATTGAAGACGCCGAGCGAGACGAGCAGCTCGAAGTCCTCCACCGTGAGCCCGCACACCTTCTGGAACAGTCCCGACTCGAAGCGCCTGATGACGTCCTTGAGCGTCTGTTCGCGGTAGTCGGTGAGGTACATGAAGACGGGGATCCTCGTGGCAAACTTGATGAGCTTCTCCTGCACGAGCTTGCGCTTGCTCCGGACCTCCTTCTCTTCCTGAGTGAGCTGCTTCTTATCCTTGGGGGTGAGGTCGCCCTCGCTGTCGCGTTTGGCCTTCTTGACGGCCTCGCTCTTGTTGACGATGGTCTCGAGCACATGGTCGCCCAGGGCGCGGAAGCCCTCGATGCCCATGATGGCGTCCATGGCCCGCTCGTCGTCGATGATGCGCTGGAGCGTTGCGTTGTCCACGTTGACGAGCAGGGCACTCTCCCACCGGCGCGCCAGCAGCGTGGCCGAGGTGCCGGCCATAGCCATGTCGAGGATCTCAGCCGCGCTCACCTCACGCATGGTCGAGCCGTCGTAGGCGAGGACCGGCAGGAAGTCAATGAACTCCCCCACCTTCTGCTCCGGGCCCACGTCGCTCTCCACATCCAAGCGCACCGAGTAGTCGGACACCATGCGGAGGCTGCGGTCCAACGCGAAGTCGAAGACGTACGCCTCCCGCTTGATGACCTGCACCCGCCCGTCGTCGTCGACGGCCGTCCACGGTGACTGCACGCGGAACGCCGCCTGGAAGTAGGTCTCCGGGCTCCGCATGTTGGTGAGCATGAAGATGCCGCCCCACGGCTTGACGGTCACGCCGGTGGTGAGCTTGCCGCAGGTGAGTGTGATCGTCTTGCTCTCCAGCGGGTCATCCATGGAGGCACGCACCTTGTCTAGGGCGACCTCGCCCATGCCGGCCTCGGAGCCGGCGCAAACGTTGACCGTGTAATCGTGGAAGAACGTGTTCTGCCGCTCGCGCAGGAGGTTGCGCATGGCGTAGCAGCTGCTCACCCGCGGCAGGTACCAGAGGGTGTGGTTGAGCATGGAGAGCAGTCGGGCGTCAGAGTATGGCATGGCAGGACGCTCGGAACCCAGCTTGAGGTCGCCCACAGTGGAGGGGCCGTGGGCGCCACGGATAAGGTCGAGCCACTTCTGCACGGAGTCCTTGAGCACGAACTTGGCTGAGTCACCCTCCCCCGTGGCCTCGAAAAACACGTTGAGGTCGAAGGTGTTGAACTCGCCGCCCTGCGCCACGCGGCGGATGTCCTCGGGCATCTGGTAGGTGAGCATGACCATGCGGGGCAGCGCCTCGTAGGGGTTAGGGGTCCCGGGATGCTCCGCAGGCCACGCCTCCTTGGCGGCCTGCTCGTCGGAGTAGGTCCAGTTGTAGATCTGCTCCTCGATGAACTCACCGGAGTTGAGGGCGCGGAAGGGCGTACCCGAGAGAAACAGGTAGTAGCGGGTGAAGATGGGCAGGTCGCCCTCGTCGATGCCGTTGCCGGTGTTGACCTTGCCGATGCCGGTATCCTGTGGGCCCGTGTCACGCTCGTCATCGTCCTCCTGCGAGAAGAGGCCCTTCGCGTTCTCATTCCAGGCGCCGAAGTGGTACTCGTCGAAGATCACAAGGTCCCAGTCCTCGGTGCGCACCCACTCGTGCTGGGGCTTGAAGGCCCCGTTCCTGCCCTTGCCGAGGAAGTCTTGGAACGATCCGAAGCACACGATGGGCCGGTCCTTGTCGGCAGCCTCGTACTGCCGGGAGATGTCGGGGTCGCCGGGTCGTGCGGGGCGGCTGATGAACTGCCAGCCCTCGAAGTCCACATGCGTCTTGAGGTCCTCCTCCCACGCCGCCTTGACCGCCGGCTTGAAGGTGAGGATGAGGACGCGCTTGAACCCCATGCGGCGGGCGAGCTGGTACGACGCGAAGGTCTTGCCGAAGCGCATCTTGGCGTTCCAGAGGAACTTGGGGGTGCGGTCCGTGGCCTCGCCGTCAAGGAAGCGGAAGTACCTCTCGGTCTTCTCGACGGCCGCGAGCTGCTCTGGGCGCATGGCGAAGGAGTTTGGACGTCCCCTGACCGCCTGGGTGCGGTCGCGCACGGCGCTGTAGGCCACCTGGACGTCCCCGACGGAACAGGCGAACCACTCGGTGAGCTTGCCGGCGTCGTCACGCTTGCGACGGATCCTCATCTCGTCCACGAGCACCCGATGCACCTCGTGGTCCATGAAGGTGGTGCCGTCGGCGCGCATGGCCGGAGCCGCGAACTCCACGTGGTAGGGCTTGATGCCGGGCTTGAGCGTGGGATAGTGCTCGTGCATGCGCTCCTCGACGGTGCGGCTGGTGTAGCCCACCTTGAGGAGGCCGGAGAGCTCGGGGTTGCTGGGCTCGCTGTAGGCGTAGATGACCGGCTCGGTGCTAGGACGCCCGGGAAGCAGGTTGGCGGCGGGCATGGCTAGACCATCTCTTTAATTGTATTAACAATAAAATATCGCTCTGAATCAGTTAACCCATAAATATCAAAGAGCATCTCATCATCCAGAGAATCATCCAGAGAATGAGGGACTGGCACAAAACGGTAGGTCTTCGCCGTTGCGTCTTGACTCACTTTTGCCAGGCTATGTAAAAATCTAACGAACTTTGTCTTTAGATAACAAGATAATGACTTTGCCTGTTCTTCCGAGGAAATGTGTCCAGCCCCTACCACAACATACGACTCCGTACATACAGATCCCGGAGCACCAACAAACGCATTCATATTATCGTCTGGCAGCTCGGTACCTATATTATTTGCTCTAGGAGTAAATACTTTCCAAAGCGGTATCCACTCTTTATGAGATTCAACTTGCTCCTGAGCTATATAACCAACTTTCTTCCCTCGCCCATAGCATCGTACACAGTCATGATCCGACCGCTCACGATTATAAAAGTGCTGGCTGTTAACAAATGAAGTGTCAAGACCAAAAGGCTTACGAGGCGAAATCCAGTTTTCCATGCTAATAAAGTTTGGATCTTCTTTTACCTTCTTAAGAATGCTCAGCGCCTCGTAGTAGCGAATAAAGATGCCATTAGAATCATAATCCAACTCACGAGCATTCATCTCGACAGAACCGTTTTGGTGAGTATACACATCAACTTTACTACTACTCTTATCCCGGTCCCAAAGAAAGTAGCAAACACCGCCTCGAATATTGACCCCAGGAAAGCAGTCAGAAGTTATCGGATAATCATGCAGCTCCGCCAGTTGCATACTAGTCAGCATTTCATTTCTAAACGAACCAAGACCTTTCCCGCCTGAATACCATCTTGCCGGTATGATCATTGCAATGTATTTCGGATTGAATTTTATAGCATTCTCTACAAATAGTTGATATATAGGACTTGCACTCGCCTGCGCACCACCATCAGAGAGTTGATAAGGTGGATTCGCAACGATGACGTCGAACTTCATGTCTTTGATCTCTTCCAGGTTCGTCGGGTGGATGAACTCGTATGCGTGCTGCTCGAGGCTCTCGTCCCTGTCGTAGTTGACCTTCGCCGCCCCGCACCACACGCACCGGCCGTTCTTCCAGGTGTGATGCGTGCGGCGGTAGCGCACGTTGCCCTCGGCCATGTCAAAACGCACCACCGAGTACCTGGAGTTGGGGTACTTGGAGCAGTAGAGACTGCGACGCGACAGCAGGCTGCAGAGCTCGGTGGTGGCGATGCCAAACAGCTGCTTCTTGTAGATGTGCTCCAAACGCTCGTCGAGGTCGGGGATCCTGCCCTCCAGGCCTGTGATCAGGCGCTTCGCGATCTCGCGCAGGAAGATGCCGCTCTTGCACGCTGGGTCAAGGAACGTGGCGTCCGGGTCCTCCCAGATCCCGTCCGGCAGCATGTCGAGCACCTGGTTGGCCACCTCGGGAGGAGTGAACACCTCGTCGTTTGACAGGTTGGCCAAGCAGCTCAAGACGTCGGGGTTGTAGGTCTCCGTGAAGAGGTCAGCCATGGTCCACCACCCCGAAGATCGAGGTGGGCGCGAACTCGGCAACGACGGGGGCGAGACGGACGTTCGTCCCCTCCTCGACACCCCACGCCGTCCCCGTGGATGGGAACAGGCTCGGCGTCTCCTCCTGGTTCTCCAGAAGGTCGCAAAGCCGGTAGTCGCGGCGCTTGACCTTGTCGCCGAAGACGAGGGACCACTCGGAGAAAGTAATGGGCTCCCCTTGCGCCGTCTTCATGGTGAGTGCGTCACCGCACTGGATATTGCGCGACAGCACGAAGGCGATGGCATCGAGGAACTCGGGGCTGCCGAAGCGTCCGCAGACACGCTCCCACTCTTGGGTGACGATGCCGAGAAGCCGGTCGCGGCACTCCGCGACGTTGTCCTCGAGCAGCTCCACCCCGTAGAGGCTCGCAACGGCGACGAATGCGTCGCGCTCCCAGACGGCGGCGTCGCGCCTGCACCGCCGGGTCGCCACGGCGAGCTTGCGGCGGAGCACCTCGGCGAGGAAGTTGCCGTTACCGCACGCCGGTTCGAGAAACCGGGAGTCTATGCGTTCAGTCTCCTGCCTCACCATGTCGAGCATGGCGTTTACCTCGCGCTCCGCGGTAAAAACTTCGCCATGATCCACCACGCGCCGGCGCGATTTGACCTGACCCTCTCCCACTTATTCGCCCTTTGAACAGGCGCGGCAGGAGGCCTAGGCTTTGAAAAGGTGTGCCTTTCCAGCGAAGCTAATCAATGTGATAATTCATGTATTCAGCTGCAGTTTGCGTGGCAAGAGGTCTCTAAAAAAGGTGTGGGGAGAGGTATTTAAAAGGCACACCTTTCGGTAGGTCGCAGAAACCCTACCTCCACATCTAATCCTATTAAGCTTCTTGGCGTCGCCAGCTATCAAAGGTAGAAAGACTCACTCCTAATTGCTGGGCGGCTTCTTTGCGAGTTATCTCCCCTTGGTCAAAGGCATTTTTGACAAATGTATAAGTGGGTGGTTGCTCTATTCGAGGCCTCCCCAAATGTTTGCCACGGGCCCGAGCAGCAGCAATGCCTTGGGCTTGGCGTTCGCGAATCTTATCTCGCTCCATTTGAGCAACGTATGCAAGTAATTGCAAAACAATATTGGACAAGAAATTACCCGTGAGACCACCAACGGTATTACGTGTATCTAGCAAAGGCATGTCTAACACCACCACGTCCACACCTCGCTCATGGGTGAGATCCTGCCAAACACTCAGAATTTCATCGTAATTGCGACCAAGACGATCGATACTGGCGACGTACAACACATCACCTGGTTTAAGTCTCCGTATTAGAGAGCGCCACCCTGGACGATCGAAGTTCTTTCCACTGGCCTTGTCTGTGACTATCTCATCAAGATCCAGTTTAGAAAAAGTATCGAGCTGCCTATCAAGGTTTTGATCTGCAGCAGAAACACGAGCATAGCCAAATAAACGCGAAGCCATACAGCCCTCCCCTACGAGCACTAAGAGGCTGGATTGGCCTGAAAACCAATCCTGGGGAGGAGGTGATACTTAGTATAGCGTACATTTGTTCTATTTTATAGACTTGGATTGAGGTTCACATGATAAAGGTGAAATGTTGTACATATATTGGTACAATATAAGCAGTATACATATAGGAGGTTATATATGGAATGTGTAAGCTACTCAGGGTTTCGACGCAATTTGCGGGAATACCTTGATAAGACTCGTGATGATGCCTGCGAGATACTTGTCACGAGCCAAGATCCGACTTCAAATGTCGTAGTAATGAATGCTTCTGAATACGACTCCCTCATGGAAACGTTAAGAATCTACGAGAATCCAGAGCTCCATCAGAAAATACTCAAAGGAGTAGCCTCGGCTGCATCAGGAGATGTATTTATTCATGACTTAATTGATGATATGGATATCTCAAATGTCTGTGAATAGGAGTAGTCAGAAAGAACGCCACAAAGTTTGGACGACTGATTCTTGGGAAGATTATCTTTCTTGGCAAGCAGGTGATAAAGCCACATTGCGAAGAATTAATCGATTAGTAGAAGAAATATGTCGAACTCCTTTCGAAGGCATAGGAAAACCGGAGCCACTAAAAGGAGACTTATCGGGCTTGTGGTCTAGGCGAATCGATCATAAAAACCGTCTGGTGTATAAGCCTGAGGATGATTGCGTGCTTTTCCTCTCTTTACGCGACCATTATTAGCGAGATAATCTTTTCCCAACCTAGCGGCCATACTTTATGGGCACGCCTTTTACGTCGTTTATTTGATACACCTACCTTGATTCCGTATCATATTCGCGACATTAGGTAGATCATGAAACGAGCTCTTCCCTTTAGAACTCGCCAAGCAGCTAAAGACATAGAGCAATCCATACGCGATTGGCGAAGACTTCAGACCATTACTTCAGATGAACTTGCTGATATGGCGGGAGTTTCTCGGTCTACGTTGTCTCGTTTAGAGAATGGAGATCCATCGGTGAGCTTGGCGACTCTCCTTAATATTTGCAATGCCTTTGCGCTCACGGATCGTGTCATTGATGCAGTGGATCCCTATGAGACGGATTATAGACGGGCAAGAGCGCCTTAAAGTCTGCCGCAGAGGGTGAGCAGGCCGAAGTAGTTAAGCATTTCCTTACGTGAACAGGAGCTTTTTGCGAGTGTGCTGGATGAGAAGCAGATCATATTTGATGCGTGATTAAACTAGGGCCAAATCAGGCGGCTTTCAGGCACAGGAGGCTCTTATGGTGCAGATTCCTTCTCGCACGCTAGGTGTTGGCGCTACTTGTCCTCTTGAAGTCTCTGCAGTGGGCTTAGGCTGCATGGGATTGAGCCATGGTTATGGGCCTGGACCAGACTGGGACGAGTCGGTGGATCTTATCCGCCGCGCCCATGCTATGGGCTACAGCTTTTTGATACTGCCGAGGGCTACGGCAGTGGCCACAACGAGCGCCTGGTAGGCGAAGCGGTGGCACCCTTTAGGTCTGAGGTTGTGGTGGCAACCAAGCTGCATATTCCAGAGACTACGATGGATAGTCGTGTGAAATATGATCTCTATGGCGTGATTCGCGAGCATTTGGAGGCTTCGCTGAAGCGCTTGGAGACAGATTGTGTCGATTTGTACTATCAGCATCGGATGAATCACACTATTTCACCCGAGGCGGTAGCTGAAGTCATGGGGCGTTTGACTGATGAAGGCTTGATTCATGGCTGGGGCCAATCGCAGTCGACTCCCGAGGAGATCAAGCTAGCCTATGGAGCCTGTCCGCTTACGGCGGTTCAGAGTGAATACTCCATGATGGAGCGCATGTTTGAGAGTGAAGTGATTCCGCTTTGTGGGCAGCTGGGCATCGGCTTTGTGGCCTTCTCCCCAATGGGCGAAGGGTTCTTATCGGGTAAGTATGCACCCAAAGAGCAATCTGAATACTTGGGTGACGATGTGCGCCGTGGCATCACGCGCTATAACAAAGCAAACATGGAGGCTAATGAGCCGTTGCTGGAGCTGCTGGATCAAGTGGCGGCTAAGAAGGGCGCAACAAAGGCCCAGATTGCCCTGGCATGGATGCTCGACCGCCATGACTTTGTAGTGCCAATCCCTGGAGCACGCAGACTAGACAGGTTGCAAGAAAACCTGGGGCCGCGGTAGTGAGGTTGAGCGCCAGCGAGCTTGAAGCGCTTGATGATGCGCTGGCAGCCATCGAGATTCATGGCAATCGTACCGACGAGGACATCATGGCACTCTATGCCAATGAGGAGGCTAATCCTACAAGGCTGACTACATAAAGTCGTAGGGGTCCACGTCGATAGCTACAGAAACACCTTTGGTGTTCACTGCCGCACAGGTCTCGGCCAGCAGTGGGCCAAGGGTTGCGGTGGCAGGAGCTTTGATGAGCACGTGGAATCGGTAGCGGTCTTTGACCTTGGCCTTTACGCATTCGGTAGGGCCGAGGATCTGCCAGCCAGCTAGATCTTGCGTGCGTTGGCGTAACTGAGCAGCGATGTCTTGCACCACCTGCTGTACATGACGGCCGTTGGTGCCAGAAACCGTGATGTTTCCTAGGCGGGCGAAGGGCGGATAGCTGGCCTCTTGGCGCTGGGCCAGCTCCCATGAGCGGAACCCATAGCGGTCATGGCTTGCCACCGAGGTAATGGCAGGGTGGGTAGGCCAGTAGGTTTGAACGATCACCTGTCCGGCTTCCTGGCCGCGGCCGGCGCGCCCAGCCACCTGTTCTAATAGGTCGTAGGTGCGCTCGCCGGCGCGGAAGTCGGGAAGCTTCAAAGTAGTGTCGGCATTGATGACGCCCACCAGAGTGACCTCGGGAAAGTCGAGGCCTTTGGCGATCATCTGGGTGCCAATGAGCACGGCGCCCTCTGCTGCGTCGAACTCTTCCAGCAGCGCCTGATGGGCGCCTTTGGTTTTGGTGGTGTCGGCATCCATGCGAATGATGGGGGCGCCGGGCAAAAGCTGCGCAAGCTCGTCTTCCACCCGCTGAGTGCCCACACCATAGGCGGCCAGGTAGCGGCTGCCGCAGGAAGGGCAGTGGGTGTAGGGATTGGGATAGGCGTTGATGGACCAGCTGGACCCGCAGCTGTGGCACACCAGCTCATGAGTGCGCTCATGGTAGGTAAGCGCTGTGGAGCAATGGGGGCACTCGGGTACGCAGCCGCAGTCCTGGCACATGAGGAAGCTGGCGAAGCCTCGGCGGTTGAGCAGCAGCACCGATTTGCGTTTGGCTTGGTAGTTCTCTTTGAGCGCCTTGGCCAGCGTAGGTGAGAAGGGAGAGCCGTCTCCCTTGGAACCTTCTCGGCGCATGTCAACGATGCGCACGCTGGGAAGCTGGGAGGTACCCGGACGTTCTTCCATGGCCACGCGCGTCCAGCGGGTGCCACGCCAGCTGCCTTCTTGGGCACGCTGGATGGCCTCCATAGAGGGAGTGGCGCTGCCCAAAACGAGGGCTGCTCCACGCTCACGGGCCATCTGGGCTGCCACATCGCGGGCTTGGTAACGAGGGGCTTGATCTTGCTTGTAGGAATGCTCGTGTTCCTCGTCCACCACAATGAGACCCAAATTATGGATGGGCGCAAAAAGCGCCGATCGAGCACCTACCGCCACCTGGGCTTCGCCAGTGCGCAGGCGCTCCCACTGATCACGGCGCTCCCCTACCGAGAGTCGGGAGTGCAAGATGGACACTCGGTCGCCAAAGCGGCTGCGGAAGCGGCCTACGGTTTGGGCGGTTAGCGAGATCTCGGGGACCAGCACGATGGCCCCCTGGCCTGCGGCTAAGGTGGACTCGATGGCCTGGAGATAGACCTCGGTTTTGCCGGAGCCTGTGACGCCGTCTACCAGCACCACGTCCCCATTGGCGCTTTGGCGAGCCTCTTCTATGGCTGCGACGGCCTGCATCTGACCTTGGGTAAGCGCTGCAGGTCGTGATGCTTTGGCACTGGAGAGCGTAGTGGTTTCCATACCGCGAGCATAAGTGCGAGTTTCTACAGCCACCACGCCGCGCTTGGCCAGGTTGGTCACCACGCTGGCGGCTCCAGGAATCAGAGCTTTAAGGTCTGCCAAGCGCTGGGGACCCTCTGCCAAGGCAGCCAACACTTCTCTTTGGCGGCTGGCATTTTTGCGCGGGGTGAAATCGTTGCCATCATTGGTCAAACTTACCCAGCGGGCATCAGGGGCGCTCACCTGCTCATTGATGAGCTCCCAAGGACCGCCTTCCTGACTCTTATGCACCTTCACCGTCTGTCCTGGCGGCAGCAGCAGCCGCAGGCAGGCCGAAGGAGGAGCGGCATACTCCTGAGCCATCCAGAGCGCGACCTGGGCCGCCGTCTGATCGAATGCCGGGCTCGCAAGCACGCTCTCGATATCGCGTAGCTTGCCAGGATTGACGCCGGGGCTCACCTGGTCTGACAGGTTTGTGACATAGCCCACCGCTGCACGGCCAGAAAACGTCACCAACACCGTGGAACCCACCTGCACCTGAGACCCCAGCCCTTCTGGGACACGATAGTCATAGGTGCTGGTCAGAGCCCTTGTGGGGATGTCGAGCACTATGGAGGCATACTGGGCCACAAACGTTTCCTCTCACAGGGGATGTCGCAGATCTTATAGATACCAGCTCAATAGCTGAAGTGATACAGGTGGCGGCACGGGTTTCTCGGCATCTTGGAATTCCAGAATAGCCAAGAGCCCTTGGTACGTGACTTGACAGCTTAACCAAAACGACCCCCAAAGCCACCGGAGTGCTTTGGGGGTCTAAAGACTAGCCCATATCTGTGGGCGAGACGTGCAGAATCACGGATTCTAAGGTGCGAGGTGATTAGGCTTCGAGACGGGCGGCCTCAATCTTTGCGACGGTGTCCTTGAGCTGCTCCACCTTGTTGGTGTCTTCCCAGGTGAAGTCTGCGTCTTGGCGGCCAAAGTGACCGTAGGCGGCAGTCTTTTGGAAGATGGGACGGCGCAGCTTGAGGTCGCGAATGATGGCGCCGGGGCGAAGGTCGAAGACCTCTTTGACGGCCTGCTCGATGACGTTGTCGGGCACGACGCCGGTGTGATGGGTGTCCACCAGCACGGAGATGGGGCGAGAGACGCCAATGGCGTAGGCCAGCTCCACCTCGCAGCGGTTGGCAAGGCCGGCGGCCACCACGTTCTTGGCGACCCAACGGGCGGCGTAAGCAGCGGAGCGGTCCACCTTGGTGGCATCCTTGCCGGAGAAGGCGCCGCCGCCGTGACGGCCCATGCCGCCATAGGTATCCACGATGATCTTGCGGCCGGTAAGGCCGGTGTCGCCCATGGGGCCGCCCACCACGAAGCGGCCGGTGGGGTTCACAAAGATCTCTGCGTCCTGCCAGTCGATGTTGTCTTGGGCGAATACCGGCTCGATGACCTGCTCGATCATGTCCTTGCGGATGGTGTCCATGGACTCCACCTCAGGATCGTGCTGGGTGGAGATGACGATGGCGGTCACCGCCACAGGCTTGCCGTCCTCGTATTTGACAGTCACCTGGGTCTTGCCGTCGGGGCGCAGATAGGGCACAGTGCCGTTCTTGCGCACCTCTGCCAGGCGCAGAGCCAGCTTTTGGGCCAGATAGGCAGGCATGGGCATGAGGGCCGGGGTCTCGTCTGTGGCATAGCCAAACATCATGCCCTGGTCGCCGGCGCCCACGCGGTCGATGTCCTCCTCGGCCTCGCCGCGCTGAGCGGCAAAAGACTCGTCGACGCCCATGGCGATGTCGGGGGACTGCTCGTGGATCATGTTGATGACGCCGCAGGTATCTGCATCAAAGCCGTAGCTGGGGTCGTCGTAGCCGATGTTGCGGATCACGTCGCGGGCGATCTTTTGGACGTCCACGTAGGCCTGGGTGCGGATCTCGCCCGCCACAAGCACGGTACCGGTGGTCACAAAGGTCTCGCAGGCGCAACGCACATCATCCACGTTTGCCGGCTTGCCCGAAGGAGACACATAGCCCTTGTTTTGAAGATCGGTCTCTTTGGCAAGAATGGCGTCGAGGATGGCATCCGACACCTGGTCGCAAATCTTGTCAGGATGGCCCTCTGTAACGCTCTCAGAGGTGAAATAGGTGACATTGCTCGCCATTGCTACTCCTTCTGCAGCTTAAAGACTTAGGCTGCGCTCCTGTACCAGCCGGCCTAGGACGACCGACTGCGGGGACGCAAAAAATAAGGTCCCCCCGTTACTACCCAGGGGACCTTCAAATAATCAGCGAATTCCCCCGTCTTCCAAATGCTTCGAGCATTTGCCGAGATGTGGCACCCTACCTCGCTTTTGAGGCGGGTTGCCGGAGCTTCCTAGGGCTCGGTCCCTCTGCTCTGTGCACGGCGCAGACGCGTCGTACCTCTTGACGGCATAGGGGACTCTACCCCAACAAGACTTGTAAGGTGTCGCGCGTTCTTTCTGATACACAAGGTTTTAGAAAATGGGGACAAGAAGTAGAGACTGCGGCACTCCTGTTATGCGCCTCGTTCTTACGGGGGCATATTAGGCATTAACCAGTTCATTGTTGTGAACGTTTTTGGAGTACCATGTCGTGCCGGCTCAAAGGACGCTCTCCCCTATGGGGTGATCGCCTTCCTAAAACGCCGGGTTCTTAACTCACGAGTCCAAGGAGCGCTGTTGCATACCGTCTTTGCCATCTTCAAGCGGGATCTGCTTCGCATTCTTAAAAACCCCGTGGCCATTGTGATCACCATTGGCGTCGCCATCATTCCCGCCGCCTATGCCTGGTTAAACATCTTGGCCAACTGGGATCCCTATGCCAATACTTCCACTATGCCTGTGGCGGTGGCCAATCAAGATGCTGGGGCATCTGTAGACTTTGCCGACAAGGGCGCCACCGCCATCAATGTGGGCGCCCAGGTGGAAGCCCAGCTCAAGGACAACCACAAGTTGGGCTGGACCTTCGTAGACGCCGATGAGGCTAAAGCGGGTGTGGAATCCGGCCGCTACTATGCCGCTCTCGTCATTCCGGAGGACTTCTCAAAAGACCTCGCCTCAGTGCTTACCGGAAACATCACCAGACCTGAGCTGGAGTACTACGTAAACGAGAAGCTCAGCGCCGTGGCCCCCAAAGTCACCGACTCCGGGGCCTCCACAGTAGAGAGCTCCATCGACGATTCGTTTGTTGAGACAGTGACCACCGCCGTGGTGGAGGCAGCCAAGACCGAGGGACTCACTCTAGAGAACCGCACTTCCTCAGGCACCGACGCCACCCGCCAAAAAGTGTTGGATGCCCGCGATCAGATTGCCTCCATCTCGCAGCTGCTCAAAGATACCCAAAGCTCCTGCCAAACGGCCAAAGACACCATTGTGGAGGCCAAAGCCACCACCTCCCAACTCAAAACGTCAGGCGAGAATGCCCATGCCAATCTAGAGCACGCCCTAGGCTCGTTGGAGACCACGCGCACCAAGACCAACGCGCTTGCCCAAAAGCTCGACAGCTCTCTAGTGAATGGCGCCACCACCATCTCTGGCATCTCTTCTGAGGCCGCCTCGAACACGGCTGCCATACACGGCACGCTAAGCTCTGCCAACGGCACGCTAAGCTCGGTGGCCACCCGGTTGCAATCCACCAAGGACTCGCTGAGCGCCGCAAAGACCTCGCTGGACAATGCCGTCGCCGCCCTGCCAGACACCGGATCCATCGCAGATCTCAAGAGTCGCCTTAAAGCCGAGTCCCAGCGCCTAGGCCAGCAACTTAGCGCCCAACAGGCCCTGCTGGACAAGGTGAAGACCGCGCTGGATGCAGCCCAAACCTCCACCAATGAGACCAACGACGCAGCTCAATCCATCAACAATGAGGTGCAATCGACTGCCAACAACCTGTTGTCCACGCGCCAGGCACTGGCAGATGAGGCTCTCCCCCATCTTACAAGCGCCTTGGACTCGTTCTCCTCGGCAGGCAATGGATTGGCTGGCACCCTAGGCAGCCTGGACAGCCTTTTGGACCAAGCTCAGGTGTCTCTCGACTCCTTGGCCTCCACCTTGGATCAGGCGTCCACGGCACTAGGAAGCACCCAGACCTCTTTGGACAATGCCTTAGAATCGTTGGACAACCTGGCCACCGATCTTTCTGCCATCGACAGCTCCCAGGTAATGGAAGCTTTGAGAACCTATACAGGGGCCAATACAGATCAGATTTCATCATTTATGTCATCTCCTGTGACCATCGATGAGAAGACGGTCTATCCGGTAGCCAACTACGGCACTGGCGTCACTCCCTTCTACACAGACGTGGCCCTGTTTGTAGGTGGCTTCGTGCTGGTATCCATCTACAAGCTTGAAGTGGACCGCGAACAGGTAGGCGATTTCAAGCCATGGCAGGCCTACTTTGGAAGGTGGATGCTCCTTAACCTGGTGGGCATCCTGCAAGCGCTTATTACGTGCATAGGCGACATCGCGCTTGGCATCCAATGCGTCCATCCGGTCGCCTTCGTCTTTGCGGGACTGGTGGAGTCCTTTGTCTATGTCAATATGATCTACGCGCTGGCCGTGGCCTTAAAGCATGTGGGCAAAGCCCTTGCAGTGGTTATTCTGATCCTGCAAATCCCGGGGTCCTCCGGCCTCTACCCCATTCAGATGCAGCCGGGCTTCTTTCAGGCCCTCTACCCCTGGTTGCCCTTCACCTACGGCAACAACGCCATGCGCGAGGCCATCGCCGGCTTTTATGGCAGCTATTACGTCGAGAGCCTTTGCATCCTGCTGCTCTACGTGATCCCCTCGCTCATCATTGGCGTGGCGTTGCGGCGCCATTTGCTCAACATCAACCGCCTCTTTGACGCCAAGCTCCGCGAGACAGACCTTATGGCCTGCGAGGAGACCGAGCCTCCACAGGCCAACTTCCGACTCACCACCCTGCTCAAGGCAGCGCTGGATTCTGCCGCCTACCGCCAGGTGTTCGAGATGCGCATGGCCTGGTTTAACACGCACTACGAAACCATGGTGCGCTGGGGCTTCCGCGCCCTGCTGCTCTGCTCCACCGTGCTGCTCATTCCTCTGTTCATAGCCACACAGGAGATCAAGTTTGCAGTGCTCATCCTCTGGATCGTCTCCATTTTGCTGCTCATCCTCTATCTGGTGACCATCGAATACATCCACGACATGGCTGCCCAAAAAATGGGGCTTTCCGAGCTCTCCCAATCCCAGATCATGGCCATGGTAAGCGACCGGCTCAATCATGAGGTGGCCCCTTTCGCCCCCTTCTCGGCCATGCGCAAGTTGGATGAGAGCCACGACAAGGCCAAAGAGCGCCTGGAATCACTTATCAATCATAAAACCGATGAGGCGGCAGGGCCCGCGCCCGAAGAGAGACCCAAGTCAAAGGATCGAGACGCGAAGGGAGGCGATGAGTAGTGCGCAAGATTTGGCAACTGTTTAAGATGGATCTGCATCGAAGCACTATGAACGTCATCGCCGGCATCGTGTGCCTAGGCTTGGTCATAGTCCCTTCCCTCTATGCATGGTTCAACATCGCCGGAAGCTGGGACCCTTACTCCAACACCAAAAACCTCAAAGTGGCTGTAGCCAACACCGACGAAGGCTATACCAGCGACCTGATGCCCCTCTCCATCAATGTGGGCGACAAGGTGACCTCGGCGTTGCGGGAAAACGATCAAATTGGCTGGCTCATCACCAGCGAACAGGACGCGCTGGAAGGCGTGCGCTCCGGCCAGTATTATGCAGCAGTGATCATCCCACCCAACTTCTCCAGAGACCTGCTTGGCATGCTCTCGGCAGACCCCCACACCTCTGCCTTGGACTTCTACGTGAACGAGAAGGAAAACGCCATCGCCAATGTGGTGACCTCCAAGGCCTCTTCTGCGCTCAAGAATCAAATTGACACCACCTTTGCCCAGACGGTGAGCTCGGTGGGCTCCTCAGTGCTGGGCGATTTGGGATCCTACTTGGGCTCCGACGAGATGACCCAGCTGGCCAACCGCATCGTTGCCTCGCTGGACCACACCCAGCAGACCCTCACCAGCACTGCCGCCAACGTGAAGAGCTACGGAGCCTTGGTATCCTCCGCCAAATCCCTGGTAGAAGGCTCAGCCGGCTTAGTAGGTACCGAGAAAAACTCCACCTCTGATTTGCAAGACGCCTTGAACGGCGCCTCCAGCGGCGTGGGAAGCCTCAAAGATGCGCTTGGTTCTGCTTCGAGCACCGTCTCTGACGCACTCACCTCTGGAAGCGACTCGCTGGATTCCATCAAGGACTCCATCGACAGCGTCTTTGACAAAGCGGGCTCTTCTACCACTCAGGTTGCCAACGACTTAGAGTCGATTGCGGGCACCTTGAACGGGAGGAAAGAGGCAGTGGACGCCCTGTTGGGAGGGTTTACCGCTCAGCGCGACCAGCTCCAAGAGCTCCGCGATCGCCTGGAAGACGAATACAACCAAGACAACCAGCTCACTGCAGCCGAGCGGGCAGTGCTACGCAGCCTGGACCGGGCCTTGGAAGCCAGCGAGCGTGCGCTGGCGTCCTTATCGGCAGCCTCTCAAAGCCTGGAAGAGCTGGGCGCAGAGATCTCTCAAATGGCCCAGGAGCTCAAAGACGGCACCACCAGCGCCGCCGACGCCAAGGCAAAACTGGAGGGGCTCGTGGAAGGCTCCAAAACCAGCCTGGACAGCGCCAAGGGCACCTTCAATGACGACGTGGCGCCGTCGCTGACCTCGCTCTCTGAGGCCATCACCCAGAGCGCCGACGACGCAGGAGCCCTCAAAGGCGGCTTGGACTCCACTTTGCAAGCCTTGGCGGTCACTGGCGATTCTGCCGCCCAGGACCTGGAGTCCATCCAGGAAGCGTTGGATAAGGTGTCCGGCGATTTGAATGGAGCTTCCGAGGACGTCTCTACCTTGAAAGAACGGCTGGCGGCTGCAGTAGCCTCCCAGGACGTAGAGTCGATTCGCGCCATCCTGGCAGAAGACCCCCAGGAGCTGTCGCAGTTCTTATCGGCACCGGTGGATCTCAAACGCGTGGCGGTCTTTCCTGTGGCCAATAATGGCAGCGCCATGGCGCCCATGTACAACTCGCTGGCCCTTTGGGTGGGCGCCATCATTTTGGTGGTCATGCTCAAAGTGGAGCCCAGCAAGAAGGAGGAGGCTCAGCTGGGAGGGCTCACGCTCACCCAGGCCTATTTGGGGCGCTTGGGCATTTTCTTGGTGCTGGCCACTCTTCAGGCTGCGCTGCTTTGCGCAGGCGACCTCTTTTACCTGCAGATCCAATGCGAACACGTGGGTCTGATGTTTCTCACCTGCATCTTGGTGTCGTTGGTATTCACCAACATCACCTATGCGCTCACCGTATCCTTTGGCGACGTGGGCAAAGCGCTGGCGGTAATCCTTATGGTGATCCAGATCGCCGGAGCCGGCGGGTCGTTTCCTGTGCAGATGCTTCCTGCACCCTTCCAGGCGGTCTATCCGTTCTTGCCCTTCGTGCAGTCCATGCAGCTTATGCGCGGATGCATAGGCGGCATCTACGGCAACGACTTTGTGGTTCATCTGCTGGGGCTTTTAGGCTTTTTGGCGCCGGCGCTCATCTTGGGCCTGGTGCTCCGTCGCCCCTTGGTGCGCCTCAACCATTGGATCGAGCACCAGTTGGCATCCACCAAGGTGATGTAGCCTGAGATGGCGAAGGTGCCGGTGGGGTCGAAGGGTTTCTTGGCAGCGTTTGCCATCTTGCAGACGGACAAGCTGTGAGGTCTTAAGGGTAGCCCCTCTTGCGGTGTACCATGAAACGGCAGCTAGGCCCTAGGATGCACATCTTGGGGATTGGTCGGTTACACGAGCGGCTGAGTTTTGGCCTGTGAGGAGTTGTTTTGAGCGATACATCCGTGCGCGTGCGTTTTGCGCCGTCCCCTACCGGCAAGCTTCATGTAGGCGGCGCCCGTACTGCCATTTATAACTGGGCGTTTGCCAGGGCTCACGGCGGCACCTTTATCCTGCGTATCGACGACACTGATCCCACACGCTCTACCAGCGAGAACGAGGGCATCATCTTGCGCGCCATGCGCTGGCTGGGCTTGGACTGGGACGAGGGTCCTCAGGTGGGCGGCCCCTGCGCTCCCTACAAACAGACTGAGCGCCTGGATATCTATCGCAAGGCCGCCCAAAAGCTGTTGGATGAGGGCAAAGCCTACCCTTGCTTTTGTACGCCGGATCAGCTGGAAGCAGACCGCAAGGCAGCCCAAGCGCGCAAGGATCCCTTCCAGGGCTACCAACGCAGGTGCCGGAATATCGATCCCACTGAGGCTCGCGCTCGTATGGAGTCTGGAGAGCCCTACGTGCTGCGCATCAAGGTGCCCGAGGATCGCGGCGACGTGGTGGTGCACGACGCTGTCCATGGGGATGTGACCTTTAACGCCCGCGAGCTGGACGACTTTGTCATCGTGCGCAGCGATGGCACCCCCACCTACAACTTCACCACCGTGGTGGACGATGCGCTCATGGGCATCACCCATGTAATCCGCGGCGACGACCACCTGTCGAACACCCCGCGCCAGGTGATGGTCTATGAGGCGCTGGGCTATCCGGTGCCCGAGTTCGCCCACATCTCCATGATTTTGGGGGCAGACGGCAAGAAGCTCTCCAAGCGCCACGGAGCCACCTCGGTGGAAGAGTATCGCGATGCCGGCTACGATTCTGAGGCTCTCGTCAATTACCTTGCGCTTTTGGGCTGGTCGCTGGACGGCGACACCACCATCGTGCCTCGAGAGGTGCTGGCCCGCGAGTTCTCGTTGGACCACGTCTCCAAAAACCCGGCCACCTTTGACCCGGCCAAGCTGGATTGGATCAACAGCCACTACCTCATGGCCAAAGACGACATGGACTTTGCCCGCGACGTCATCGAGCCCCAGCTGGTAGCTGCAGGCTTGGAGCAGCCGGGCTGCGTGGACGCGCGTCCTGAGTGGTTTGGCCTTTTGGCCTCGGTGCTCAAGCCCCGCACCAAGAAGGCACCCGAGGTGGTGGACCTGGCCCGCTTCCTCTATGCCGGCAATACTCCTAAGATCGACCCCAAGGCCTTGAAGAAGGGGCTTTTGGCCGACGGCTGCCAGCAGTCTCTGGAGCTGGCCCGCGCCGCCCTGGAGCCTTTGGACGACTTTGACGCCGGCACCATCGACAATGCCCTGGCTGCCGCCCAGGAGGCCACCGACCTTAAGAAGCGCACCTTCTTTGGAGCCGTGCGCGCCGCCGCCACCGGCTCTCTGGTCTCCCCGCCTTTGGGCGAGACTCTGGAGCTTTTGGGCAAAGCCTCAGTGCTGGCACGCATCGACGCCGCTCTGGCCCGCATCGCCCAGGAAAGCTCCGAGGCCTAGAGGCCACGGGTTTCTCGGCATCCGTAGAGCCTAAGGGGCGATGCGACCAGCCCGATATGCCCTGTTGCTTGAGCCTTGCGCTCTCATACTCACGTCTTTGTGCGGCCGTCGCCTGGCAAGGTGGCGGCCCACCCATTAGGAGCAACTATGCTGCCCAGCGCCTTTGAGATTTTGGGGCCCATCATGGTGGGCCCGTCCAGCTCGCATACCGCCGGCGCCTTGCGCCTGGCGCGCGTGGCCCGAGAACTCGCGTCGGCGCCCGTGGTGGCCGTGGACTTCACCCTCTACAACTCCTTTGCCCGCACCTACCTGGGCCACGGCACCAACCGGGCCTTGGTGGCCGGCATGCTGGGCTTGGACACCGACGACGAACGCATCCGCGACTCTTTCGAGCTGGCTCAAGAAGCCGGCCTTGAGGTGCACTTCACCATCGCCGACGAGGACGTCTCGCTGCATCCCAACACTGTCTCCATTGCTATGACCTTGGCAGACGGCACCGCCCTCACCGTGCGCGGCGAGTCTGTGGGAGGCGGGCGGGTGCGCATTTCCTCCGTGGACAATGTGGCTGTCTCCATTGGAGGCGAATACCCTACACTGCTCATCCATCACCGCGACAAGCCGGGAGTGCTGGCCAAGATCTGCGGCGCCCTATCCGAGGACTTTATCAATATTGCTACCATACGCACCTTTAGGAACGAGCGCGGAGGCGACGCCTACACCATTGTGGAGCTGGATGAGGCCTTAGACCACATCATGGTGGAGACTATTCGCGAACGCGCCGGGGCGTCCTTTGCCACTTCCATCACCATCCCCGGTGCGCTGCCCTTGAACGAGAAGGGCGCCATTCAATCAGATTTTTCCTGCGGCGCCGATCTTTTGGCCCTATGCGCCGCCGAGCCCTGCTCCATAGGAGCTGCCATGAGACGCCGCGAGGGATCGCTGCTGGGATCTCTTGAGACTGCCGATAAGGCCATGGATCGCGTGATGGATGCCATGAAGGCCGAGGTAGCCTCTACCATCAAGGAGCCTCAGCGCTCTTTGGGCGGCTTCTTGCACGGACAGGCCAAGGACGTCTTTAGCCATCGCCGGCAGCTGGCAGAGCCTCTTTTGGGGCTCACCCTCTCCAACGCCTGCGCCTATGCCATGGCGGTATTGGAGCGCTCCGCCGCTATGGGCGTCATTGTGGCTGCGCCCACCGCCGGCTCTGCTGGCGTGGTGCCAGGTGCCCTCATTGCCTGCGCCGACGCCCTGGGGTCTTTCGACCGTCTGCCCAGCGCCCTGTGGTGCGCCTCCGCGGTGGGCGCCATCGTCACTGCCAATGGCAGCGTCTCCGGCGCCGAGGGTGGCTGCCAGGCCGAGGTGGGCACAGCATCTGCCATGGCCGCTGCAGGCCTTTGCCAAATGCTTTATGGAAGCCCCGAAGCGTGCCTTAACGCCGCCGCCATTGCTCTTGGAAACCTGTTGGGCCTGGTATGCGACCCTGTGCAAGGGTTGGTGGAGTTCCCCTGCCAAAACCGCAACGCCATTGGCGTTGCCAATGCCATGACCGCAGCCCAGCTTTCGCTCTCCGGCGTGGTGAGTCCGGTTCCCTTCGACGAGGCAGTTGCAGCCATGGTCATGGTGGGAAACTCGCTGCCCGTGAGCCTGCGCGAGACCGCTCAAGGCGGCCTGGCCGTCTGCCCCTCAGTCTGCGCCGATTGCGGCGCCTGCGACTGATCTCTTGAATAAGCTGCGTATCACTGACCCCCTTTGAGGAGTCCGAGCGAATAAAGGGGAATAGACCTTTCGTCATGCCTGAACGAAAGGACATCCTCATCTATGGCCTCGATCCCTTCACGTTCAACCTCCAACGCGGCACCTGCGGCACAAGCGCCTGATGCAAGCGCAATCTCTTCTCGGCAGGAACCCAAGGAGGCGGATGCCGCCAATAAGCCCCCGCTGAACGCCTTCGATACCATCGACTATTCCACCAAAGGCGAGGCTCTAGAGGCGTTAGGCGAGCTCACTGGCGGCAAAGACGCCGCAGATTCCAAGGCACGCGCCCGCTCCAACACGCGCAAGGCCGTCATTGGCGGCCTGTTCATGGCAGCGGTGCTGATAGTGAGCCTGGCGTATATCGAAGCGTCGGGACAGGGCCAATCCTTTAGGGAGGCGCTGGACCAGGCAAAGCTGGTGTGGATGCTGGCCATGGTAGGAGTCATGGGCCTCTACTTGCTCTTTGGCACCCTGGCGTTTGTGCTGGAAACCCTTATCGCGCGCAAGGCGCCTGTGGGCTTTTTGGACCTGGTGTCGGTGGAGGCAGCCGGCACCTTCTTTGGCAACCTCACGCCAATGATGGCCGGCTCGGTGCCCGGGCAGATCTGGCGCCTGCTGGAGGCAGGACTGGATTTTGGCTCGGCCACCGCAGTGCAGATCAACCGTTTTTTGCTATTCCAAGCAGCGGAGATCCTTCTCGCAGGCGGTCTTTTGCTGTGCAACTGGCCCTACTTCTTCAGCCACTACGGGGCCGTGGTGTGGATCAACGTGGCCATCTTTGGATTCAAGCTCATCCAGGCCATGGCACTGCTTGTGATGTGCCTGCGTCCTCAATGGGTGGCCAGACTGGGCGAGCGACTGTGTGGATGGATAAAAAGGCGCGACCTGTTTGGGATGGGGATCAAAGCCGATGGCTGGTCGAAGGCCATCTCTAACCAGGTGACTCAGTTCTCCACCACCTTTAAGGCTGCAGTGAGGCACAAGTGGGTCATGCTGGGTATGCTTGTGGTGTCCATCCTGCAACAGTTCTGCATCTTTTGCTCCCCTTGGTTTGTGCTGCAGGCCTTGAACATTCAGGTGGACTTTTGGCTGGTGGTCTGCGCAGGGTCCATGGTGCAGCTCTTGGCCAGCGCCATTCCTTTGCCCGGTGGCACCGGCGGCATCGAAGCCTCCTTCGCCACCTTTTTTGCCCCTTGGATGGGATCGACGGCCGCTGCCGGCTATATCCTGTGGCGCTTGGTGACCTACTACCTCTACACCGCCCTTTGCGGAGCCGCCACGCTCGTGCGCACGCCTGACAGCGCCCCTACCCTGCGCCAGCGCCTGCGCAGGCTTGTGAAGCGGCTCGATGATTAACTATTAAGTAGAGAGCCTGCACACGAAGGCCTTCGTGGCCCTGGGACGACACATCGTTCGAGGGCCACGAGCATGCTCATAGACAGATGGGTTCGCTGGATAGGCGCCGCCATGTGTGCCGATGTGTCGCCATGCATGCCAGCGTAGGCGTAGCGGCCTATAAGCCCTCGCACTGCAAGCTATTTCTTGCGAGAGACGAACACCTGGGCGCGCCTGCCCTTGCGCGTGCGAAAATGCTGCCAGCGCTGATAAATTGACTTGTTATGCGACGAACTCAACGCCATAAGCGGGAAGGCAGCCAGCGTAGGGATGAAGAACGTGATGAGGCGCCATACGATGAAGCCCGCAGTAGCGGCAGCGCCAAAAATGGGGCCAAAGAACAGCGCGAAGCCGGCCTCGTTGCCACCGGTGCCACCGGGAAGCGGCACAGAATTGCCAATCATCTGCACCATGGAAGCTGCGGCGAGACAGGTGACAAAATCTGCGTCGCCGCCAAACGCGCGGAGCACAAACCAGGGCACCGCGTAAAAGCAGAGCATCTGGCCCAAGGTCACCAGAAGCGTAAGGGCCAGCGAGCCCATGTGCCTGAAGGAGTCGCGGAAGGTGCCGCCAAAGGAACGCACCTGGTTGTTGAGCACGTCGGAGTAGCGCTTTACGCGCTCTGCACTAAACCACCCGTGGCGGCTGGCAAACCTTAGGCCCCAGTTGCCCACACGGGTCACAAAGCGCGGGAACAGGCAGACCACCAGCAGGCCTGCGGCCTGGAGCGTCTGAATGATAAACACCACAATATTCAAGAAGACGATGTCTCCATAGGTGTGCAAGAAGAAGTCGAAGCGCAGCAGCAACAGTGTTGCAGCTACTACTACCTCGCCAGCCTGGTAGATCACAAAACGCGTGAGCTGTGTGGCAGAAGCCGCCCCCACATCCAAGCCCGCCTGGGTGAGCCTATAGATCTGCGCCGGCATGGTACCCGTGCTCATGGGCGTGAGATTGCCAAAGAGCACGCCGTTTGCCTCCACCGACATGCAGTCGCGCACGCCCAAAGGACTCGTAGGATCGATATAGGCAGCCAGCACGAACGCCAGGGCGCCAAAGACGAAGTTGAAGCTCATGACCAGCATGCCAGCTACAAACCAGCCTGCATCGGCCCCGTTGAGCGCACCCACGAACTCGTCGAACTGGCCACTCATGAAGATCCAAAGCGCGTAGGCAGCCAGCACGCCCACCATAAACAGCGCGCCTTTGCGCGCCTTCTTTTGGTCCTGGCTCTCCTCTTGCCCCACGCGGGTCTTTGGCCCGGCTGTCTTCTTGGACACCGACGCCTTGGTCCTTGAACCCGCCACCACCTGAGGTGCGGGCTTCTGGGCACCCGAGGCCTTGCGAGCCCCAGCTGCTGCCGCATAGGCATTGGTAGAGGAAGCTTTTTTGCGACCTGTGATGCCTGGCTCCCGCAACCCCTATCTTGAGGTTGGCTGGTTTTTTTCGCTGCCGAGAAACCCCTGCATCGGCAGTTGGCTGCTCAGGGGTGGATGGGACAGGGTAAGAGGAAGGAGCCGTAGAGCCGGGCTCTGGAGGAACCTGAGCGGCAGGCTCCTTGGAGGAGGGTGTACCCTCTGATGTTGGGATGTCAAAGAAGCCTAGGGCGTCTTCCAGCGGTTGCTCCAACAGCTCCAGAGCCTCAAGAGAGGGGCCTTCAGGAGTGTTGGAGGAGTCAGTAGAGGGCTGTAGATTGGAAGCAGCGGAGCTCGCCTCATCCAAAGGAGGGTGACTCGACCTATTCTCTTGCTCTTCCATAGCCCTCCCTTCTGCAACCCGCGCCACCCAATACCAAGCTGTTATAGGATTATGGCCATCTTGGCTCCAAGGCCTAGGGGCAACTGCTAAGACCCCACGACAAAACCGTGACGGTTGTGCAGGTGCCTTCACAACCTGCACCAAATTGCCTTATTGGACCAATTTAGGCTTGCACGAGCGTGCCCCATGACGTAAAGTAACTACTCGCGCCGAGCAATCGGCCCCAAAAGCTTGAGCCATCGTCTAACGGTAGGACAGCGGATTCTGGTTCCGTCAATGGGAGTTCGATTCTCTCTGGCTCAGCCATTCTTGGGTTATGGCCCGTTCGTCTAGCGGTTCAGGACGCCGCCCTCTCAAGGCGGAGATCACCAGTTCGAATCTGGTACGGGCTACCACGCTTTTCCTAGGGGCTTCCCTGCCCCATTTTTATGGCCCGTTCGTCTAGCGGTTCAGGACGCCGCCCTCTCAAGGCGGAGATCACCAGTTCGAATCTGGTACGGGCTACCATAAGTTGCAAGCCGGGACTCCTTGAAGTTCCGGCTTTTCTTTTACATCTGCCATTGGGGTCGAAGTTGTTGTGTACGTCCAATTTGCCTGTGGCGGGGGCCCATAAAGCGAAACGCTGTGCATGAGGCTGGATCACAGGACCTACCAACGCGCGTTGTGCCCTTTAGGCTGCAGCATCTCTATACGCGTGAGAGAAATCTCTAGGCAGAAAGAATCTCAAACATGCCTTTTTCCAGTGGCTCAGCGCCCTGCTGCAGCATCTTTACCAGCCGCACGATGGTGCCATGGCCCACAGGCTTTTTCTTGATCTCAACGTCGTCGCATAGAAGGCGCATGATCTTGATGCCGCGACCATGCTCCAGAGTCACCACGGGGTCGACATCCGGGGCGATCTCGAACCCAGGCCCGCTGTCCACCGCCTCCATCACCAAACGGTCAGGATAGAGGGCGCAGGTAAGATAGCCGATGCCCGAATCTGTATGAAGCACGCAGTTGCCCATAGCCTCGCCGGCAGCCAAGATGATGTCATAGAGCTCGCTGCTGGACAGAGGTAGCACCTCCAAAAACTCGCGCAAGCGCTCTCGCGCATCTTGGAGGGTATCTGGCTCGATGCGAACCGTAAGACGCTTTGACGGCTTGGAACCCACCGGCAATGCGGGCACCGCAGCCTTTGACGACTGTTTCGCCAAACAAGGAATGAAGGGGACCAGGCATCCTACGCTCAAAATATGGTTTACCATCTCTGAGACGTTCACCAAGGTCAACAGGCCACCCATAGCGCGCATCTTGCGAGAGAGCGACAGGATGAGCGCAATGCCTGCCGAATCGATATAGCCAACTTTGTCCATATCCAAGATGATGCGATGGCAGCCGCCGTTCATAAGCTCTTCGATATGGTCTTTAAGCTCTGGAGCCGTCCTCACACTGATATCAGAACGAACGGGAACCATCATGCAGTCTGAGACGATAAGCATGCTCTCCCCTTTCGTAGCTGTGCCAGACGCGAGATGTCTCTACACAGGCATCCCCAATTTTAGGGAGAGAATTCAGTAGGCCACTGTTAACCTATTAATCCATTAACCTGCGTTTATATATAATTCCAGCGGTGAATATATGTCCAAAAACCTGGCGTTTATTACCGTTGTTTTGAGAAAGCATATTCAACGTTGATATGGGTTTCTGATACCCGCCTGTAGAACCCACATTCACTGTAATGCACATTATTTCTTATAGCTTCCTGAAATTATTCCTTCTCGGCAGCTGGGCATAGACGTTCCTCTCGCTGCCGAGAAACTCGCCTACCCAAGGCAGCGAGTCACTGGCAGGAAGGATCGCCCTTCTCGGCAGGAAGAGAGGCCGCGTCATCTGTGGAGGAGTCCTTAGATGCTACGCCGAGCGCGCGATCGTCGGCCAAACCTTCAGAGCGCTCTTGGGGATTGTCGGGCTCGATGTGCACCATGACATCGGAGACTTCCGGAAACCCCTGCTGCACCGCCTGCTCTACCTCTTGGGCGATCTGATGGGCGCGTGCCACCGTCATGGTTGGGTCAACCAGAAGATGGAGGTCCACGAAGACGTCGCCCTCAGTGCCGCGGGTGCGGATATGGTGCACGGAGCGCACGCCAGGCACCTGACAGGCCGCCTGGCGTAGCGGCTCGACCTCCAACACCGCGTGGTCGGAGAGGGTACGAGCCGCCTCCCGAAAGACTTCCACCGCAGAAATGGCGATGGCGACGCTCACGATCACAGCCACCAAAGAGTCAGCCATGGGATATCCCAAGCTCACTGCCACAAGGCCCAAGATGACCGATATGGTGACGAAAGCGTCCGAGCGAGTATGGAGGGCATCTGCGGTAAGCACCTCGCTGGCAAGACGCTTGCCAAAGCGCCCCTCCACAAAGGAGACCGCCAGATTTATGACGAGGGTCCCCACCATCACCACATAGGAGCCGCCGTTAACCTCCACTGCGCTCCTGTGGCCCAAAAGGGCTTGGATGCCGTCGGCGGCGAGGTTGTAGGCAGCCACCGCCAACATGACCCCGATAGCCAGCGACGCATAGGTCTCGAACTTGGCGTGGCCATAGGGATGGGCCTTGTCAGGGGGTTGGGAGGCCATCTTGACGCCCAGGATGCCCACGATGTTGGACAGGCCGTCAAAGGCGCTCGCAATGCCATCGTTGCGCATGGAGAGCGAGCCTGTAGCGGCGCCGTAAAAGAACTTGGCTGCCGCCACTGCCCAGTTGAGGATAAGGATGATCCAGAGGATTCGCACCACTTTGCGGCAGCGCTCTTCTCGGCTCAGGCCTGCGGCACTCACAGCTGCTCTCCTTCAGAGGCTCCAGTTTGGGCACTCTGGTGGCTTTCGCTTGGGGCAGGCACCGTGCCTTTGCCCTCCGTGCCCAGGCCTGAAGAGTCGTCTTCAGGGGCGTCATCCAATCCGTTGTAGCGCAGGGCCATGATAGCCACGTCGTCGTCCAGGCGGCCGCCGGTAAAGTCGTAGAGGGTGTTCATGATGGCGTCTGCCATGTCATGGACGTCTGTGTCCATCTCGCGCACCAATGTCTCGCGAAGACCGGTCTCGCCAAAGAAGACGCCGGAGGGATCGCGGGATTCAGTAACGCCGTCGGTATAGAGCACCAGCTCGTCTCCAGGCTCAAGCTGCACGATGCCGTCTTTGAAGACCATCTCGCGGAATGCGCCCACCACGCCGGATTGCACGTTTAAGAGCTCCATCTGGTTGTCCTTGGGATGCAGCAGGAATGCCGGGGGATGCCCTGCCGAGCAGTAGGTGAGCTTACCAGACCTCACATCCAACAGGCCCACAAAGAGGGTGGCGAAAGAGTCTAGGCGCGAGAATCCCAAGAAGAAGTCATTGAGCGAACGTACCATATGCGCCGGCTCCATACCCTCCCACACATAGGTGCCCAAAGCGGTGCGCACTGCCGCCGACACGCTGGCTGCCTGCACGCCTTTGCCTGCCACATCGCCCAAGATGATGCAGGCACGGTTGTTCTCAAGGCGCAGAAGATCGTAGAAGTCGCCGCCCACATTGGCGCTCTCGGTAGCCGAGTTATACACGGCCTGCGCCGATAAGCCCTGCACATGCTGCATATGATTTCCCATGCCCTGCTGCAGCGTATGGGCGATGAGGGAGTTTTGGATGCGCTGGCGCTGGAGCTGGTCTTGGCGAAAGACGTCTTGCACAAAGCGCTTGTACAGCGTGATCTCCAGGTTTCCCAGAGGAATGTCCGACACGTCCGAAAGCACCAAAAACGCCCTGCGCTCTTCTCGCAGCTGACGAACTACCACCACGAAGCCATCGCGCTGGATATGGTTTTGCGCAAGCCAGTCTGAGAGTTCCTTATGGTGGGAGAACGGGCACACATATACCTCGGGGGCAGTGCGGTCGTCTGCCAAATCATTGATGGTGAAGGGGAAGTCCACCAACGAGCCGTCAGCCTTCTTGATGAAGTTGGTGTTTTGATGCAAATTGCGGAAGACCGGGGCAAAGCGGCAGTTGATAGCCTGCGCCATGGCCTCGAAGGCGCGGCAATAGTCTAGGAAAGTGGCTTTGTCTTCGAGCTCTTCGAGGTGCATGAGGTTCTCATGGGCCACGTCCTGCACCCGCTCGCTTGCCGAGGTAAGAGCCAGCGCCTGGGCGGTCAGCAGGTCGTTGGCATGATGGACTGCCAAGATGTCCAGTACTTTTGCCGAGTGTCCTCCCAACCCGTGGGGAGTGGTCCACCCCACCGCGGCCACCGCCACCGTGGAGCGGTTATAGATGATAGGCACCACATAAAACGAGGTAAGGGGGAAGTTTTCTGCCCCAGATATCTCATAGGTTTTGCCCGTGGCAGAATCCACCAGGGCGATCTCGCCAGTATCCTGCCGCACGCGGTCGAAACTCGCTGTGCGCCCGCGGGAAGAGGCGATGGAGACCACCGCGTTCTTGCCCTCCACAAACGTGGGCATGGAGGAGCCGCCCAACTTTCCCGAGAAGCTCTTGAACACATAGCCGCCATAACCGGCCGTATAGAGCGCCGCGGCATCGGCATCCACCGCGCTGCGCAGCTCGCGCACCAGCATGTCATGCACGCCGGAAGTATTGCCGGTGTCTGCCGCGCGTCCAATCTCCTGAATCACACGAACCACATCATTGGGCACCGAGTCATCGGGGGCGTCTGCGCTCTGATAGAGATCGGCGTTGCTCACTGCGATGCCCGAAGGGGTCGGATCCTCGCCTGGCACCACCGCAGCGTCGATCAGCACGTCGCTGGCCGAAAGGTGCGGCACTGCCAGCTCGGGCTCTACTGCTCCGGCGTCTCCCGACACAGACTTTTCCACAAACGGCCTTGCTACCATGAGAAACGAGCCGTCATCGCCCATCTCTTTGGCACGCACGTGCACCGGCGTCCAGGTGTTTTGGTTGGGTTTGCGGCAAAGGAGCGGCGTCTCTTCTCCGTCTAAAGGAAACGGCAGGCGCCCGTGGGTCTTAGGAACGCCAGTAAGCGGCAGAAAGAGCGTGCTTACATCCATACCGATCAATTGCTGCCGAGAAAGGCCTGTCAACTCAGCCAGGTTGCCGTTGGCGATGATGATCTTGCCATGGGAGTCATAGCCTGCAATGGCGTCATCCACCAAAGACAATATCTTGATGACGGTGGTAAGCCCGGAGAAAGCCTTGAGACGGCCGTCACCTTTATCGACGGCGGTGATGCTGCTGCCAAGGATCATAAGGCCTCCTCACACTGCGGCTGTGAGACGCGCAGAGTATAGGTGGAACAGACGCCGATTGTCCCACAATAACAAAAAACGTGGACCCCTAAGGATCCACGTTGAATGTCCTGGTGTCGGAGGCGGGACTTGAACCCGCACGACCTTTTAGTCAGTCACTAGCACCTCAAGCTAGCGCGTCTGCCAATTCCGCCACTCCGACAGGTTTGGTGCGAAAGAAATAATAGCATAGGCGCCCTTGGGTGCAAGTGACAATCTAAGAAAGTTGGCACTTTATGAGGGGTCACTCACACTCGGAGACTTTCTTAGATCATCAGTCGTGCGATCTGGTAGACGACAAAGGCGATCACCCAGGCCACTGCCACTTGGAAGATCACCGCAAACCAGGCGTATTTGCGCGAATGGCTCTCTGAGCGAATGGTGGCGATGGTGGCTATGCAGGGTACGTAGAGCAGGCAGAAGGCCATAAAGGCCAGCGCATTTGCCGGCCCAAAGCCAATGGACAGCAGAGCGGCGTGCAGCGCTTGGCTGCCCACGGCGTCGCCCGCCACTCCAAAGAGCACCGAAACCGAGGATACCACCACTTCTTTGGCTGAAATACCCGCCAGCAGCGCCACTGCCAGGCGCCAGTCACCAGCGCCAATAGGGGCGAGGAAGGGCACCAATATCCTGCCAATAGTCGCACCCAAGGAGTTGGCCACATCTTCTCCCACATAGCCCGTGGGACCAAAGTTAAGGAGCAGCCACATGATGACCGAAGCTGCAAAAATGACCGTGCCTGCGCGCTCCACATAATCGCAGACCTTATCCCATACATAGATCCACACCGTATGGGCGTCTGGCAGCTTGTATTCTGGGAGCTCGATGAGGAGCATGCTGCCTTCAGTCTCTTCGCTCTTATCGGTCAGAGACATCACCTTGAGCACTGCCAAGGCCACCAGTATTCCCAGCACGTACATGGAGAAGGCCACAAGACCTGCGTAGGCATCGAAGAAGAGGCCCGAGAAGAGCACATAGATGGGCAAGCGCGCCGAGCAGCTCATGAAAGGCGTTACCAGCATGACGCGCCTGCGGTCGCGCACTGACTCCAAGGTCCTAGAGCTCATGATGGCCGGCACTGAGCAGCCAAAGCCCAAGATCATGGGGATGAAGGCACGGCCGGAAAGCCCCAGCCTGCCCATGATGCCGTCCATGACGTAGGCCACGCGGCTCATATAGCCGGAGTCTTCCAAAAACGCCAAAGCACAGAAGAGAATGAAGATGTTAGGCAGGAAGGTGAGCACCGTGCCCACGCCTGATATGGCACCGTCGCATACCAGACTCACCACCGCAGGCGAGGCTCCGACGGAGGCGAGCAAGTCCCCCACCCCGCCGTTAAAGGCATCCAGCCAACCTTGGAACACCTCTTTGATGGCATCGCCCACCACAAAGGTGAGGCCAAAGACGACAGCCATGATAAGCAAGAACACTGGAATAGACCAGATGCGGTTGGTAAGGATGCGGTCTGCTTTGTCGGTAGCCTCAGCACGAGCCGAGCGATTGAATACGCACTCGTTGACCACGCTGGAGATGAAGTCATAGCGCTCGCTGATGAACTCGTCCTCATAGCTATGCTCCAACACTGGAAGATCCAGCAGGAAGTCGCGCTTCACCGACACGTCGCCTTCCAGAAGCTTCACCGCATGCCAGCGAGGATTCTCACAATCAGGATAGGCCTTGCAAAAGGCAGCCTGCACCTCGTCGATCTTAGCTTCCAAGTCACGGGAGTAGACCATGACGTTGTGGAGGTGTTTCTCGGCCATTCCGTCGTCTATCACATGGTCGTGGCAGAAAGGATCGTGCTGAGCGCCCTTGTGATGGTAGGCGGCGTGAAGCAGAGGCTGAAGGCCTTCGCGTTTGCGGGCAGAGACCGGGATGACGGGGCAGCCCAGGGTCTCGGCAAGGCGGTGCACGTCGATCTCCATGCCGCGCTTGCGCACCACATCCATCATGTTGAGGGCTACCACCACGGGTTTACCCAAGTCGATAAGCTGCAACGTGAGATAGAGGGAGCGCTCCAGGGAGCTGGCGTCCACCACGTCGATGATGGCGTCGGCATCACCCGAAAGCACGTAGGAACGGGCAACCTCTTCTTCCATGGTGTAGCTGGTGAGCGAGTAGGTTCCTGGCAGATCGATAAGGCGAATCTCTACGCCCTCGAAGGCGGTGGCGCCCTCTTTGCCCTCCACGGTGACGCCGGGCCAGTTGGCGGTCTTGAGCTTGGCGCCCGTATAGGCGTTGAAGAGCGTGGTTTTTCCGCAATTGGGATTGCCGACAAATGCCAACGTCATACCAGGATGCCCTACCTCAGGTCCGGGCTTCGCAGGAAGCGGCTGGTACGTGAAGTGGCGCTCGAACTTATCCACGGGACGCCTCCTCGCCATCGGTTGCCAAAGAGGTCCGTTGAGCAGCGGTCTGAGTGTGGTCTGTGGACACAGACTCCGGGCTTAGGTCGCGGTTGGGCACAGGAGGCGTATCCAGATGGCGCACCTGGATGCAGGAGGTGATGGAGCGGCCCAAGGCCCAACGGGTCTCCCTGAGCCTGATGATGTCTGTGCCATGGCTCTTGTTGTTGAGCACACAGATCACCGAGCCCCGCGTCATGCCCACCGACTCCAGGCGTCGAGCTACAGACTCCCCCAGATCTTCAAGGGACACCACCCGGTAATACTGGCCTATGACGCCTTTGTCGAGCGTGGTAAGCGAGGCGTCCTGGGTGCCAGATGCCTGAGTGTATGTGCTTTCGTGAGAACCCACCGGTCCCCTCCCCCACAATGTAAAAGACTAGAACACATGCGCCTGCAACCGGTAGGCGGTCATTGGCTGCACATGGGTTTCTATGCCCCAGAGAGGCGCATTCTAATGGCCCATCCATGAAAAAGGACGCCCACTTGTGAGTGAACGTCCTTTCAGACCTAGAAATAGCGCAACTTAGAGCTCGATAGAGGACCCCTGGATGGGGAACGGCTTGGCAAAGAAGCACGCACAGTGGTGCCCTGGCGCCACCTCGCGCATCTCAGGATGCTTCTGGCTGCAGATCTCCTGGGCGATGGGACAACGGGTGTGGAAGCGGCATCCGGAGGGAGGATCGATGGGGCTAGGAGGATCCCCCGCGAGAATGATGCGCTCACGAGAACGCTGAACGTCGGGGTCAGGGATGGGCACTGCAGAGAGAAGGGCCTGGGTGTAGGGATGGTAGGGTTCTGCGTAGAGGGAGCGCCAATCGGAAGTCTCCATAAGGTTGCCCAGATACATGACGGCCACGCGGTCAGAAATATGCTGAACCACCGAGAGGTCATGGGCAATGAAGAGATAGGCTGTGCCATACTCCTTTTGGAGCTCGCCCAAAAGGTTCAACACCTGCGCCTGAATGGACACATCCAGAGCAGAGACCGGCTCGTCGCAGATGATGAGCTTGGGATGCAGCGCGAAGGCACGCGCGATACCCACACGCTGGCGCTGGCCGCCAGAGAACTCGTGTGGATAGCGGTTGATGTGCTCAGGGTTGAGACCCACGATATCGAGGATCTTGCGCACATAATCCATGCGCTCCTCGGTATTGTTCATCTCGCCATGTATCACCAGAGGCTCGCTCACGATCTCGCCGATGGTCATACGAGGGTTGAGCGAGGCGTAGGGGTCCTGAAAGATGTACTGGAGGTCATGGCGCACAGCCTTGAGCTCTTTCTTCTTCATAGTGGCGACGTCTTTGCCGTCAAAGACCACACGGCCGCCCGTAGGGTGGGTGAGACGCATGATGCAACGGCCGGTGGTGGACTTGCCGCAACCAGACTCGCCTACCAAACCAAAGGTCTCGCCCGGGAAGATATCAAAGCTCACGTCATCGACGGCGGAGACTTTTTTAGCCATGCGTCCTGCGAAGACGCCGGAGTCTACCGGGAACTCTTTGGTGAGATGCTCCACATGGAGCAGGGGCTCTTGCGAGGTAGCCATAGATTTATGCCTCGCTTCCTAGATGTGGGAACTGTGCAGGTGCCGAAGCGGCGTTCTTATCGGCACGATAGGGCTCGCCATCAGCCACGTCGACGGCTGTGCGAGAGGTCACAGGGGCGTTCTTCTTTACAAACTCAGGGTCGCTGCAGTAGTGGCAACGCGCGTAGTGTCCCGAAGGCATCGTGTAGAGCGGAGGCTCCTGGGTGTGGCAAAGCTCAGTGGCATAGGGGCAGCGAGGAGAGAAGGAGCAGCCCTTGGGCACGTTGACCAGCGATGGAGGGTTTCCCTTGATGGGTGTGAGGGGCTTTTTCTCATCTGTCACCTGCTCGGGGATCGAGCGCATGAGGCCCCAGGTGTAGGGATGGATGGGGCTGTAGAAGATCTCGTCCGCAGTGCCAAACTCCACTGGGCGGCCGGCATACATGACCATGATCTTGTCGGCGATGTCTGCCACCACGCCTAAGTCATGGGTGATCATGACGATGGCGTTGCCGTTCTCCTTTTGCATCTTTTGCATGAGCTCGATGATCTGGGCCTGGATGGTCACGTCCAGGGCTGTGGTGGGCTCGTCGGCGATGAGGATGTCGGGGTCGCATGCCAGCGCCATGGCGATCATGGCGCGCTGACGCATGCCGCCGGAGAATTGGTGCGGATAGTCTTTGACGCGCTGCTCTGCGTTGGGAATGCCCACCATAGCCAGAAGCTCGGTGGCGCGCTTGAGCGCCTGCTCCTTGGAATAGCCGCGGTGGATGCGCAGGCCCTCACCCAGTTGACGGCCGATGGTATAGACCGGGTTAAGCGAGGTCATGGGGTCTTGGAAGATCATGGCGATGTCGTTGCCGCGCACCGACTGCATCTGCTGCTCGGTCATTTCAAGCAAAGACTTGCCGCGATAGCGCACATCGCCGCCCTCGATACGTCCCGGAGGCATGTCGATGAGACCCATGATGGTCATGGCGGTGACAGACTTTCCCGAGCCAGACTCGCCTACCACGCCCAGCGTCTCGCCACGATCCAGCGTATAGGTAACGCCGTCGACGGCTTTAACCACGCCGTCTTGGGTGTGGAAGTACATTTTGAGGTTGTCTACCTCGAGCAGGTGAGAGCCCTCGGGAATGGGCTGGTTTTTGAGGTCCTGCTCTTGCTTAGCATCTCTTTTAGCCATGGTTTAGGCATCCTTCATCTTGACATCCAGCGCATCGCGCAGACCGTCACCCAGCAGCGTAAAAGCCAACACGGTGGTGATGATGGCGATACCGGGCATAAGCATGAGCCACGGCTGAGTAGCCAGGTACTGCTGACCGTCTTGAATCATGGAACCCCAGGAAGGATTAGGGGGTGTCACGCCCATGCCCAAGAAGGACAGCGCGCTCTCGGTAAGGATGGCGCCGCCGATATTCATTGTGGCGTAGACCACGATGGATGCTACCGAGTTGGGGAAGATGTGGCGCATGATGATACGGGCGTCCGAGGCGCCCATGGAACGGGCGGCGTCCACGTAATCGTTCTCCTTGACGGAAAGAATGGCAGAGCGGAACACGCGGGCGATGGAAGGCCAGCCCAACACGCCGATGGCGATGAACACGTTCTGGATGCCCTGCCCTAGCACCGCCAGCATGACGATGACAAAGAGGGTGTAAGGGAAGGCCAAGAAGATGTCTGCCAGGCGCATGATGATGGTGTCCCAAATGCCGCCATAGAAGGCTGCCAAAGCTCCCATGATGAGGCCAAGCACTGTAGAGATCGCAGTGGCCAGAAGGCCTACGGTAAGAGAGATCTGCGCGCCGTAGATCACGCGGCAAAGCACGTCGCGACCCAGAGCATCGGTGCCAAAGGGATGCTCAAGGGAGGGCGGGAGGCGTGCCAGCGATGCCATTTGGGAAGAATCGATGGCTGTGGGGGATCCCAACGTCTGGGGAACCCACAGGTCGGCAGTGATGGCCACCAAGGCCACGAAGATAATCCAGACAGCGCCGATGATGGCAAGCTTGTTCTTGCGAAGGCGCGCGAAGGCGTCGCTCCAAAGGGTACGGGAAGCTCCCTCATGGTCGACCTCGTCGACCACCGCATTGTAGGCGCCGCGGAAATCGCGATGATGCTCAGGCTCTGCATCGTCTTGCTGATCTGTCTCTACCTCGGAAGCAGCCTGCGCACGCTCTTCATGAATGTCATAGGCGCGATCGGTCTCTTCGCGGAGTTCCTCCTGAGCCTCGCGCTCAAGGTCTTTCTCATGCTGTTTCTTTTCCATGGGGCACCTCCTAACCTTGATCCTTGGGAGCGCCGTAGCGGATGCGCGGATCCAGGAAGGCGTAGCTGATGTCGACGATAAGGTTGATGAGTAGCACCACCACGATGATGATGGTGACGCCGCCCATCACGATGGGCCAGTCACGCTGTGTGATAGCGCGATAGATCTCATTGCCCACACCAGGCCAGTTGAATACCGTCTCTGTGAGAATGGCGCCCGAGAGCATGGCGCCAAAGTCCAGTCCTATGTAGGTGACTACAGGGATCAACGCATTCTTGAGTGCATGGTGGTAAATAATCTCGCGCCGAGAAAGGCCTTTGGCCTTTGCCGTGCGGATGTAGTCTTGGTTCATGACTTCCAACAGTTGGGAGCGCATGATGCGGGCCGTATAGGCAGTAGATACTGCTGCCAACGTGATGGCTGGCAAGATATAGTGCACCCAAGGCAGGAACTCGGAGTTGCCGCCAGCGCCAGAGATGGGCATGTATACCGCGCCCCCGGTGGCGTTCTTGAGAATGATGCCAAAGAAGAGCTGGAGCAACATACCTAACCAGAAAGCAGGCATGGCCACAAGCACTGCGGTAATGAGGGTGACGAGCACATCCCAGAAGGAATACCTCTTGATGGCGCTCACCATACCTGCGCCTATGCCCACCACCGCCTCGATGATGATGGCCACAATGGCGAGCTTGGCGGTATAGGGGTACTTATCGGCAAAAATCTGGGACACCGGAAGCTTGCGGCTATAGGAGTTGCCCAAGTCGCCCTGAAGCAGGCCGGAGATATAGTAGCCGTACTGCTTCCAGATGGGCATGGGGACGGTGTTGCCCTCCTCGTCATAGATGGGCTTGCCGTCTGCGTCTACCTCGATGAGGTGATTCGCGATGCGAAGCTGCAGTTCTGTCTCAGGCGGGAGCGCCTTGTCGCCGGCGATGAGCTTGATGGGATCGCCAGGAACAATGATCTTCATGGCAAACAAGATCATTGTGACGCCAAAGAACACCGGGATGAACTGCAGGAGGCGCTTGAGGATGTACTTGAGCATGCTCGTTGTCTCCTGTATCCGATGCCAACAGGTAAGGGCCAGGCGGCCCTATGTGCACCAAGGAACGGGCCCACAAAGAGAGGGTCAAAAAGTAGCTACCTAGCGCACGGTAACAAGTATAGGCAGACCGGTGGCAAAAGAGGCTTATTCGATGCATCGCAAGCGCGATATGAAACACATTGGAAGCAATTACATGTTTAAAAGTATATTCAGATTGCATGAACCTCAACGAACAAGCGCTGCGCGAAAAGGGCTTTCTTCCCATAAGAAAGCGAGGTACCGCCTCAAATAGAAGCGATACCTCACTATGCATGGCTGCGCAGAATTTATCCACACATCACCTTGCAACCTGCTTTAGGCAAGCTTTAAGCCTTGAGGAAGGCAGCTTACATATCGGCAGACTTCAGGTGGATCTTCTTGGAAGGATCGACGTAGGCGCTCTTCACCTTGTCGGAGCCCACATAGGTGTGCTTGTAGAAGAAGATGGGAACCACGGGCATATCCTCGGAGATCTTCTTGTTGACCTCTTGAAGGGCGGTGATGCGAGCGTCGTCGTCCACGGTCCGGCGGGCAGCCTCAAGAGCAGCGTCGACCTCGGCGTTGCTGTAGAGGGAGCGGTTGTCGCCGTTGCCGGTGAAGAACAGAGGATAGAGGAAGTTGTCCATGATGGGATAGTCTGCGATCCAACCCAGACGACCGGTCTGATAGTCGCCGCTCTGGTAACGGTCGAGAATGGCGGCCCACTCGCCCTGATCCAGGGTGGCGTCGATGCCTACCTCGGCCAGGTCGGCCTGGATGGCGGTCATGATGTCCTTGTGGTTGCCGTCGCCGTTGAAGGACAGCTGGAAAGTGACGTTGCGCTTGCCGTCGGCGTCTGCGGGATAGTACTGATCCAGCAGGGCCACTGCGGCATCCTTGTCGTAGTGGGAGTCAGCCCACACGTCGTCCTCGTAGCCAGCGATTCCCGGGGGAATGATGTTAGCAGCAGGGGTGCGGGTGCCAGAGAAGATGGTGTCGCAGATGGCCTGACGGTTGATGGCCAGGGAGATGGCCTTGCGCAGGTTCACATCCTTAAGCAGAGGATCGGTGTTGTTGATGGTGAGGTAGTAGACGGAGGCCTCGTCGCCCAGCAGCATCTGCTTGCCAGGGGTGATGGTGTAGCCGTCGTCAGACAGGCCATAGGTGTCCTGGGCGGAGGCGATCTGTGCAGTGGGAACGTCGCAGAAGTCATAGTTGCCGGCCTGGAACTCCTTATAGGCAGTCTCCATGTCCTTCTGGATGTTGAACTGGATGGCGGCGATCTTAGGCTTGTCGCCGTTGTAGTCCTCGAAACGCTTGAGGTTGATGTACTGGCCGTCCACCCACTTGCCGTCCATCATGAAGGGGCCATTGCCCACAGGAGCGGTGAAGTAGGCGTTGAAATCCTCCAGAGCCACGGCGGGCACAGGGGCCAGGGCGGGGTGGCTCGCCACATAGGGGAAGTCGGCATAGGGGGTGGCGAGCTTGACCACGAAGGTCTTGTCATCGGGCGCGGAGACGCCAGAGAGGACGTCGGTCTCGCCGGCAGCCAGTGCGTCATAGCCGTCCACCATGGAGATGTGGTAGGTCACGGCAGAGGGGCTGTCAGTGTTGGTCTTGGGATCCACCAGACGGGTCCAGCCACGTACGAAAGACTCGGCATCCACGGGGTCGCCGTTGTGGAACTTGCAGCCCTCCTTGAGGGTGAAGGTGAACTCGGTGCCGTCGTCATTGGAAGTCCAAGACTCAGCGGCGGCGGGTACGAGCTCGCCCTTCTCGTAATCGAAGTCGGTAAGGCAGTCAAACATCTGATAGCAAACCTGAGTGCCCTCGGACTCCTGGCAGTTGTAGGGGTCGATGGACACGGGGTTGTTGATGTAGACCTTGGCAGTAGCGCCCTCAGTGCCTGCCTCGGCGGTGGCGCCGTCATCCTTCTTGCAGGCGGCCAGTGCCATGAGAGCGGACGCAGCAGCAGAACCCTTGAGGAACGTGCGGCGACCGATCTTGAGGAACTCGCTCATACTCTCTCCTTCTGTCTGTCGTGCTTGTTCGCCCAGAACCTCTCCGGCTCGAGCGAATCATGCCTTCGATCCGGCCCCCTACCCTCCAGAGGCAAGAAGTGTCCGTGTCCACCTCTCGACCCGAGGCGCTCGGGGACATGTGGTTCCACAGAAGTATTTAGGAAATAGTCCTTTAACGCAACCTGAATGCCCTCTTTTGGCCATTTGTTACCAAGATGGAAACCAACAGGGCTAAAACTAACGTGGAGATTTTAGGTATATTTCAGCAGGTCAGTACATCCACACAGAAGGTTCATAACCCCTCTCCTGTTACTCCCCTTTTTACATTACTTCTTCATAAATAGATGCCGAGAAAGGCCGCGGCCTTTCTCGGCATCTAAATAGTGGACCCTAGGTCTTTTGTACTGGGTGGTTCGCCCTTAGCCCTCAAGCTCCCACGAGGCGGCAGAAGACTGCTCAATGGGCGACAGGTAGGCTTGCTTGATGCGGCTGGAGCCCACCTTGGCGAACTTGTAGAAGAACAGGGGGATCATGGGCACGTCGTTGCCCACAAGGGTGTTGGCCTGCTCCAAAAGCGAGAGGCGCTCATTCTCGTCTTGGGTGCCACGAGCCTGGACAATGAGGCTATCTACCTGCTCGTTTGAGTAGCCGGAGAGGTTGTCGGCATTGCCGGTGTAGCACAGCGAGTAGAGGAAGTTGTCGATAGAAGGATACTCGGCCACCCAACCCTGACGGCCGATCTGGTAATCGCCGGAGTCCAGCATAGACAGGTAGGCGGCCCACTCAACGGTGTTTTGAGTGACGTTGATGCCCACGGCCTGGAGGTTGGCCTGGACGGTCTCCATGATCTCCTTGTGGGAGCCGTCCACGTTATAGGAAAGGGTGACAGAGATGTCGCGCATGCCATTGGCATCTGCCGGGTGGTTCTTGTCCAAAAGCGCGACGGCTGCATCCTTGTCATATTTGGAATACGCCCACTGGTTCTCCTCGTAACCCAGACAGGTAGGCGCACAGAGATTGCCGGCAGGAGTCCTAGTGCCCTGAAGCACGGTGTCGCAGATGCTCTGGCGATCGATGGCCATAGAGATGGCGCGGCGCACATCCGCATCTTGCAACACTGGATCGTCGAGGTTGAGCACCAGGTAGTAGGTGGAGGGCTGCTCGCCATCGAGACATTGGTGATCCGGAGTGATGGTGTAGCCGTCCTCGGAGACGCCGTACTCTGCCTGAGCATCCTTTACCTGAGGTGTAGGGATGTCGCAGATGTCGATATTGCCGGCCAAAAACTCCTTATAGCCAGTCTCCACATCCTTTTGAATGTTGAAGTTAAGGTTGCCAATCTTGGGCTTCTCGCCGTTTTTGTAGTCAGGATAAGCCTTGAGCTTGATGTACTGACCGTCGACCCACTGCCCGTCCATCTCATAGGCGCCATTGCCAATGGGAGCCTTGAAGTAGCTCTGGAAATCGTCTAACGCAACCTTGGGCACAGGGGCGGTGGGAACGATGGTGCAGATCATGGGGAAGTCAAAGAAGGGTTGGGAGAGCTCCACCTGGAAGGTGTACTCATCCGGGCAGCTCACACCCGAGAGCTCCTGAGCCTGCCCGTTGACTACCTCGTCATAGCCCTTGACCAGCTTGAGGTAGTAGCTCACTACCGAAGGCGACTCGGTCGTAGTGGGATTGCACAGACGGTTCCAGCCACGCTGGAAAGCAGCAGCGTCCACAGTCTCGCCGTTGTGGAAGGTGTTGCCCTGGCGGATGGTGAAGGTGAACACCGTGCCTTCGTCGTTGACCGTCCAGCTCTCGGCAGCGCAAGGCTCCACCTCGGAAGTCTTGAAGTTATAGGTGCACAGAGGGTCAAAAAGCTGGCGCGCCACCAAGCAACCGGCCACGTCTTGTGCGTTGTAAGGGTCGATTGAAGGTGGGTTGGTGATGAAGTAGCTGATTGAGGTTCCGTCCCCGGAAGCCGCGCCGCCGCTCTTCTTGCAGCCGCTCAGCGCCAGAACCCCTGCCGCCAACGCAGAGCTTCCCAGAAAAGCCTTGCGCGTGAGAGAGGGGGTCTGAGGATTGCCGTTCATAGGATCTCCCTTGAGTGTTGCTGTGGCTGGCTTTGGCCTGTGAATCCCCAAGAGCGCTCGCATCAGGAAGCTCGCCCTCATAGCACCCACAGTCTCGATTCATCAAAAACCGAGCAGCCTAGTATTTCGTAAGGTTCATGCCCATGTTTGGTCCTCTTGACCTTCCCGATGCATAGATTTGGGCAAAAGACGAAGATTCTTCCACCATCAACACATATCGACGCCCATACCTTCAACTGACGAAGATACGGGCGTCGACCTGGGATGCAACAAATTTTAATGGCGTAAAAACGCCTAGGCAGGCTCTGCTTAACCTAGGGTTCCCTGGGGGAAGGTGAGCATAAAGATAAAGAGCGTAGCCACAAAGACGCACACCGAGATGACGGTGAGGCGATCAAGGTTTTTCTCCCACACGCCGGAGCCTGCATTGGAGTTGTACATGGAGCTGGCGATCATATCAGAGACGCCAGTCCCTTTGCCAGAATGCATAAGCACCAGAATGATGGAGGCTACCGCAGAGATGCCCCAAACCACAGACAAAAAGATATTGAGCGGGCTCACAGATACTCCTTTAAGGTACATGCGGGGCCTTAAAGGTGCGCCCCGAACAATAGGTTGGCTAGAACCACATCGAACAACCTTACCACAGAAGTTACGGGCACATCCATATAGCAAGTCTGCGACGCGTCTTTCTCACAGAGAAGCCCACCAAAGGTCAACAGTTGCCTTTGGTGGGCTTCAAAGATCTTAGGAACACCCCTTGCCGAGAAACCCTGCAGCCAAGGGCTGCAGCGCTCCCCTGATGGCTACTCCTCTACGAGCACGCGACCGGTCATTTCCTCAGGACGATCGATGCCCATCATGGCGAGCATGGTGGGCGCGATGTCGGAGAGGCGGCCGTCCTCGATGCCCTTGAGCTGGGCATCGGGGTCAACCACAATGAAGGGCACGCGGTTGGTGGTATGAGCAGTGAAGGGCTTGCGTTCACCGGAAGAGGCCACGTCGTACATGTGGTCTGCATTGCCATGGTCGGCAGTGATCAGCGCGAAGCCGCCTTTGGCCAGAATCTCAGGGACGACGCGAGAAAGGCCGTCATCCACTGCCTCGCAGGCCTTGACGGCAGCCTGCACCACGCCAGTGTGACCTACCATGTCGCAGTTGGCGTAGTTGACGATGTAGACGTCAGCGGCGTCGTCGCGGATGGCAGAGGCGAGCTTCTCGGTAACTTCCGGCTCGCTCATCTCGGGCTTGAGGTCGTAAGTAGCCACCTTGGGCGAAGGGATGAGCACGCGGGTCTCCCCCTCCTTCTCGGCCTCCACGCCGCCGTTCAAGAAGAAGGTTACGTGGGCGTACTTCTCGGTCTCAGCCGTGTGGAGCTGCTTCAAGCCCTCGTCGGCGATGACGTCGGCGAGCACGTGGGCAGGCACGGTCTTGGGGAAGGCGATCTCGACGTCAAACTCGGGATCGTACTCGGTCATGGTCACAAAGCAGGAGAGCTTGGGCCACTTTTGACGAGTGAAGCCGTCGAAGTTGGGATCGGTGAGCGCGCGGGTCATCTCGCGGGCGCGATCGGGACGGAAGTTGAAGAAGATGAAGGCATCGCCGTCATTGGTACCCAAAGCGGCGCCCTCGACGATCATTGGGGTGGCGAACTCGTCGCCACGAGGGTCTTCGGCGTAGAAGGCGCGCAGGCCCTCGGCTGCGGAAGCCACGGGCACTCCCTCGGCGCAGACGATGGCGTTGTAGGCCTTCTCCTCGCGCTCCCAGCGATTGTCGCGGTCCATGCCCCAATAGCGGCCGGAGACCGTGGCGATCTTGACGTCTGCCCCGGTCTCTTTAGAGACCTTGGCGCAGAAGGCCTGGAGGTCTTCCATGAAGCCGGCGCCGGACTGAGGATCCACGTCGCGGCCGTCGGTGAAGGCGTCCACGCGCACGCGCTTGACGCCGCGCTTGGCTGCCATGGAGATGATGGCCTCAGCGTGTTCCATGGAGGAGTGCACGCCACCGTCAGACACCAGGCCCATGACGTGAAGCACGGAGTCTTTGGCTATGACAGCATCCATAGCGTCGGCTAGCGCCGGATTCTGCTCGATGGAGCCGTCGCGCACCGCATTGTTGATGCGGGAGAGCTCCTGGAACACGATGCGGCCGGCGCCAATGTTCAAGTGACCTACCTCGGAGTTGCCCATCTGGCCGTCAGGCAGGCCCACATCCTCGCCGGAAGCGCCCAGCGTGGTGTGGGGGTAGGTGGCCAGAAGCGACTGAATGTAGGGCAGCTTGGCCTGGCTTACCGCGTTCTCCGGGCCGGTGGGAGCGAGACCAAAGCCGTCCATGATGACGAGAAGCGCGGGCTTTTTGGACTTGAGTTTGGTCATTCCTAGATAGCCCTCTCTACCATTTGAGCGAAATCAGCAGCCACCAAAGAGGCGCCGCCAACCAAAGCGCCGTCCACGTCGGGGCAGGCCATGAAGCCGGCGATGTTGCCGGGCTTGGCGGACCCGCCGTAAAGCACGCGCACCTTGTTGGCGACGTCTTCGCCTAAAAGCTCTACCAAGGTCTCGCGGATTGCTCCGCAGACTTCCTGAGCATCATCGGGAGTGGCGGTCTTTCCGGTGCCGATAGCCCAGATGGGCTCATAGGCGATGACAAGCTCGTCGCCGGTAGCTAGCTCGACGCCAGCCAGATCGGCCTTGATCTGGCTCACCACGAACTCCACCTGCTTGCCGGCTTCACGAACCTCCAGGGACTCGCCGCAGCAGGAGATGGGTTTGAGACCAGCAGCCAGAAGAGCCTTCACCTTGCGGTTGATGTCCTCATCGGTCTCGCCAAAGTAATCGCGACGCTCGGAGTGGCCCACGATACAGTAGGTGCACCCCACCGAGGTGAGCATGTCGCAGGAGATCTCGCCGGTATAGGCGCCGGAGGCCTCCCAATAGACGTTCTGGGCACCCAGGCCAAAGGGAGCGTGATCAAAGTCGATGACGCCGGCCACGCCCTTGAGGTCGGTGAAGGGAGGGCATACGACCACCTCGACGCCGTCGACGCCGTTACCCAAGGCATTGGACAGGTCCTGCGCCAGAGTGACGCCCTCGGTATAGTTCTTGTTCATCTTCCAGTTGCCCGCGATGAGGGGCATGCGGTTGTTAGGCATCGAGCAGCGCCTCCACTCCGGGGAGATCCTTGCCTTCGACGAGCTCCATAGAGGCGCCGCCGCCGGTGGAAATCCAGCTCATCTTGTCTGCCAGGTCAAATTTGTTCACTGCGGCCACAGAGTCGCCGCCGCCGATGATCGAGGTGCAGTCCTCGTTGTCTGCCACAGCCTCAGCCACAGCCTTGGTGCCGTCGGAGAACTGGTCGAACTCGAAGACGCCCATGGGGCCGTTCCAGAAGACGGTCTTGGCGCCGGCGATGGCATCGGCATAGAGCTTGGCGGTCTCAGGGCCAATGTCCATGCCCATCATGTCGTCAGGGATCTCGTTGGACTTGACGACCACGCCTACGGCATCGGGGCCAAAGTGATCAGCCACGACATTGTCCACAGGGAGAAGCAGCTTGACGCCGTTCTTCTCGGCCTTCTCCATCATCTCCTTGGCGCGATCCACCCAGTCGGGCTCCTGGAGGGAGGTGCCCACGGTGTAGCCCTTGGCCAGGAAGAAGGTGTAGGCCATGCCGCCGCCAATGATAAGAGTGTCCACAGAGTCCAGCAGGTGATCTAGGACGCCGATCTTGGAGGAGACCTTGGAGCCGCCTACGATAGCCACGAAGGGGCGATCGGGATCGGCGAAGATAGAGGTGAGGGTGTCCACCTCTTTCTCCAGCAGGAAGCCGGCCACGGCGGGCAGATACTCGGCCGGGCCCACGACCGAGCCCTGAGCGCGATGAGCGGTGCCAAAGGCGTCCAGCACAAAGATGTCGCCCAGCTTGGAGAGCTGCTTGGCGATCTCGGGGTCGTTCTTCTTCTCGCGCTTGTCAAAGCGCACGTTCTCGAGAACCACTACCTGGCCGGGCTCCATGGCAGCCACGGCATCCTCGGCCTCCTGGCCGTAGGTGTCGGGCACAAAGGTGACGTCCAAGCCGGTGAGCTCAGCAAGCTTATCGGCAGCGGGCTTCAAAGAGAGCTCGGGCTCGGGGCCGTCGCCCTTGGGGCGGCCCAGGTGGCTCATGAGCACAACCTTGGCGCCGTGGTCCACCAGGTATTGGATGGTGGGGATGGCGGCCTTGATGCGGGTGTCGTCGGTGACGGTGGTGCCATCCAAAGGCACATTGAAGTCGACGCGCATAAGCACGCGCTTGCCATCGACGTCGATGTCCTTGACGGTCTTCTTGGTGAAAGCCATAGAGAACCTCCTCGTAGATAAGGACAAACTAAAGAACAAATGAAAAGGCGCGGATAGGGCTTGGCCTTATCCGCGCCCTCAATGAACGCTACGCGGCGAAAAACCGCAGCGAAGAAGCGCAGCGAAAACTAGTCGACGAACTTCTCGAAGTACTTGATGGTGCGGACCATCTGAGAGGCGTAGGAGTTCTCGTTGTCGTACCAAGAGGTGACCTGCACCAGGCTGCGGCCGTCGCCCAGATCCTGAACCATGGTCTGAGTGGCGTCGAAGATGGAGCCGTGGGTCTCGCCCACGATGTCGGTGGAGACGATGTCATCCTCGTTGTAGGCATAGGTCTCGGGAATGGTCTCAGCGTAAGCCTTCATAGCAGCGTTGACCTCGTCCACGGTGACCTTCTTGTCGACCACGGCATAGAGGTTGGTGATGGAGCCGGTGGGCACGGGTACGCGCTGAGCGGCACCGATGAGCTTGCCGTTGAGCTCGGGGAGCACCAGGCCGATGGCCTTGGCGGCACCGGTGGAGTTGGGGACGATGTTGACAGCGGCAGCGCGGCTGCGACGCTTGTTGCCCTTGCGCTGGGGGCCGTCGAGGATCATCTGGTCGCCGGTGTAAGCGTGGATGGTGGTCATGATGCCAGCCACGATGGGGGCGAAGTCGTTGAGGCCCTTGGCCATGGGGGCCAGGCAGTTGGTGGTGCAGGAGGCGGCGGAGATGATGTTGTCGTCAGCCGTCAGGATGTCCTGGTTGACGTTGTAGACGATAGTGGGCAGGTCGTTGCCGGCGGGAGCGGAGATGACGACCTTCTTGGCGCCAGCGTTGATGTGGGCCTGAGCCTTCTCCTTGGAGGTGTAGAAGCCGGTGCACTCGAGCACGACGTCTACGTCGAGGTCGCCCCAGGGGAGGTTGTTGGCATCGGGCTCTTTGTAGATCTTGATGGTGGTGCCATCGACGGTGATGGAGTCCTCGCCAGCCTCTACCTGGTGATTGCGGGCGTAGTTGCCCTGGGTGGAGTCATACTTGAGAAGGTAAGCGAGCATATCGGGGCTGGTAAGGTCGTTGATTGCGACGATCTCGGTACCCTCATGGCCAAACATCTGGCGGAACACGAGACGGCCAATACGACCGAAACCGTTGAGCGCAACCTTTACTGCCATGGATTTCTCCTTTCATCGGCCCTCCCCCCGCACGGGCTCTCCATGCGCGCAAGTCAGGCCATCAATTACCACTGCTCGCATAGTAACGCTTAGAGGGAGCTTCTCGGCTGAAAACCTTATCCATTCGCTAAATCTGCAGGCAGATGGCGTATTTGACCATGAAAAGATAGACAACCCGGCGCCATCGCAACCTCTACCTGGTGATTCGCCTCGCAGCTTTTATGCATATCGATAAATAGCCAAACCGAGAAACCCATCCGCAGCAGACGTGGATTTTCTCTTAAGTCACAACAATTTTCAGCCGGTGAGCTTGCATTATTCATCATTGAGAGAGACTGGTGTGAGAGGCCGCCCACTCTTTATCGATGGCCTCAAGCCTGACCACACGATGATAGAGCGCAGATTTTGAAAGTGGCGGGTAGGCTTTGCGGCCCAAATCTGCTAAGGGCAGATTTGGATAGGCCCGACGCAGCTTGCAGAAAGCGGCCAGTGCGGGCGGAAGAGTATCCAAGCCAGGTCCTGCCTCGATGCGGTCGATGAGGGCCAGCTGCTCTGCAGCCGCACCCGAGGCGCGTCGAGCATTGGCCATCTCGGCATTGACCGAACGATTTACCGTGTTCTTCACCGACTTCAAATGGCGCACGTTGCCCACCGCCCGGGCAGTGCGGGCAGCGCCAACCACCAAGAGGAAGCGGGCGATGTCGTCGAAGCTCTTAAGATAGATGGCAAAAGCGCCGCGGCGGCGGTTGAGCCTCGCTGTGACCCCGCAGACGGCACACAGATCGATGAGCCCTTGGGCAAGCCCCTCCCCTGAGACCGCCATCTCCAGATGAAAGTCTCCCCGGGGATCAGCGATAAACCCGCCAGCCATGAACGCCCCACGAAGGAAGGCGGCCTTATCGGCAGCCTGGGGCACCACAAAGGGCGGGATGCCTGAGACCAATCCTTGGCCGGGAACCAAAATGCCCAGCTCTACCAGAGCGCCCTCCAGCTTGGGCTGATCGGGGACCTCGATGAGGTAGTTCCGGGTTTTGTGTAGCACCGAGCGGCGCACCGTGAGCGAGGTGTCCAGGTCGAAGACCGAATGGGCCAGCCGGATCACCGTGCGGGCCACGGCTCCGGTCTCGGTGGTGACGCGCAAGGAGTGGGTGCCCGATCCGTGGAAGGACAGGGTGCCGCAGACTCGCATCAGGGCCGAGAGCTCGGCGACGCGGCAGGAGCGCGAAGGGTCTTCTATGCGGGAGAGCTCGTCTTTGACCTCGGCAGTGAACGACATGTCAGCCCCTTTGCGCCCGGGGCAGGTCGCGATGGAAGAGGCTCACCCGATAGCCCTCGTCCTCCAGGTAGCGGGCCGTGGCAGCCGCCAAAGCCACCGAGCGGTGCTGTCCGCCCGAACACCCTATCGCAATGGACAGAGAGCTTTTGCCTTCGGCCACATAGCCGGGCATCACGGCATCGAGCAAGTGGGTCCAAGCCGAGAAGAACGCCTTGGTCTGCGCGTGCCCCAACACAAAGTCTCGAACCTTTTCATCCTCTCCTGTGAGGGCGCGCATCTGGGGGTCCCAGTAGGGGTTTGGCAAAAAGCGCACGTCGATCATGAGGTCTGCCTCTTGGGGCATCCCGTACTTGAAGCCAAAGGAGAAGACGCGCACATCCATAAGCTGCTGCTCTTCCAGCTCAGAGAAGATGCCTTGGAGGCGGCGGCGAAGCTCGATGGGGCGCAACGAGGAGGTGTCGATAGTGACATCGGCCCCGTGGCGCACGTTTTCTAGCTGATGGCGCTCGCGGGCGATAGCCTCGACGTTTGACTCACCCTCCATGGCGATGGGGTTGCGCCGGCGCGAAAGGGCATAGCGGCGCCGCAGGACCTCGTCAGAGGCGTCCAAAAAGATGAGCTTGGTAGATATCTCATGGTCGTGCAGCTCTTGAATGCCATCTTTGAGCTCGTCAAAGAGCCCCTGGCTTCGAAGGTCGCAGACCACGGCCAGATGGCGGCCTACGCCGGTATCGATACCTACGATGCGCGCCAACTGCAGCAGCATGGAGGGAGGCAGGTTGTCAATAACGTAATAGCCCAGGTCCTCGAAGGTGTGCATGGCCTCCGTGCGCCCCGCGCCGCTCATGCCGGTAATAATCACCACATCGGGAGTCTCCACCGGTGCTGCCGCCTGATTTACCAGGGGATTCTCTAGGTTCTTGTCCTCAGAGGAAGCCGAGGGTGCTTGGTCTGCCACTATGACCTCTCTCGCCGATGCTTCAAGCTTACGATTTCTCTCCCCTTCACGCCCGACGCCCTGCCAGACACCTATGCCTGCCGCGCACAAGTTGCCGAGAAACCCATCCCTCAAGTATAGGGACTCTCACCCTTAACGGGCCTTATCAGAGGCAGTATCTAAAAGCTCTGCGTTGGAACGGGTGCGGCCCAGCTCCTCATCCCACGCCCTCAGGGCCCCGTAGATGCCGCGGGCCACCGCCTCTGGGATGCCGGGGGTGGCGGCGATCTGCTCCTCTGTGGCTTGGCGCAACTGCTTCATGGAGCCAAAGGCTTTGAGCAATGCTTTCTTGCGCTTTGGTCCCACGCCTTCGATCTCATCCAAGATTGAGGCCGTCATGGCTTTGTCCCGCAGCTCCCGGTGATAGGTGATGGCGAAGCGGTGGGCCTCGTCACGCACCCGCTTCACCAGGTAAAGCGAGGGCGATCCTGAAGGAAGCACCACTGGGGCGTCATCCCAGGCCACAAAGAGCTCCTCGTCTGACTTGGCAAGGCCGGCCATGGGGATGTCGAGCCCCAGCGATTCCAACTGGCGCTTGGCCGCATTGAGCTGAGGTTTGCCGCCGTCCAAGATGAGCAGGTCGGGCCTGGCGCCAAAACGCGCATCGGCCATGCGCTCAGGAGCATAGCGGCGACCCAGCACCTCGGCCATGGAGAGCACGTCGTTGGCCTCAGTGAGGGGCGTCTTGATCTTGAAGCGGCGGTACTGGCTCTTATCGGGCCGACCGTTGGTGAAGACCACCATAGAAGCCACCGTATGGGACCCGTGGATGGTGGAGATGTCGAAACATTCGATGCGCAGCGGGGGTTCCGGCAGCGCCAGCGCGCTCTCCAGCTCCAACAGCGCGCGGTTGGCGCGATCATCCTCGTACCCTGTGCGCATCTCATAGCGCATGAGGGCGTGGCGGGCATTGCGGGAGGCCATCTCCAGGATGCGCTTATGCTCCCCTCGCTGAGGCACCCGTAGGTGCACCCGGCTCCCTTTAAGGCCCGAGAGCCAAGTCTCCTGGGCCTCAGGGTCATCGGGCAGGGCGGGCACATCCACCAATCCGGGCACGTCGTCGGTCTGGGCGTAGTAGCGCTGCAAAAAGGAGCGCACGATCTCGTCCTCATCCACGTCCATGCCCCGGTCCAAGATAAACTCGCAGCTTCTCACCATGCGTCCTTCTCGGACAGAGAAGATGCATGCGCCGGCGATGGTCTCCTCGCGCCAAATGCCCACCACGTCGGCATCCACGTCCTTGGCAAAGTAGACCTGCTGCTTGGTGTCCAGATGGGATAGGGTGTCCAGACGCCGCTTGTAGCGCCCGGCCTTTTCGAAATCCAGGTTGGCAGCCGCCCCCTCCATCTCCTGGGTGATGGTGGAAGCCAAGTGAGTGCGGTGGCCCGAGAGAAACTCAGTGACCACCCCTACGTTTTCTGCGTACTCCTCAGGGCTCACGGCGCCGATGCACACGCCAGGGCCGCGCCCCACATGAGCGTCAAAACACTGTCGACCTTTTGCTGCCAAAAGCTCGCGCACCTCGTCCACGTTGTTGTCATGGGAGGCCAGCATGCGCTTGACCTTTTTCCATTCGGCACAATTGGCCGAGCAAAGCGGACACAGCTTGCGCACGATATCTATGGTCTCGCGAGCCGCCTTCGAATCGGTGTAGGGGCCAAAGTAGCGGGTCCCTTTGCGATGGCGCTCGCGGGTGTACTTGATGGCCGGGAAGGCGTCGGACTCGGTAATGGCGATGAAGGGGTAGCTTTTATCGTCCTTCAGGGCCACGTTATAGGGAGGCTTGTGCTGCTGGATGAGGTTGATCTCTAACACCAAGGCCTCATGCTCGCTGCCCACCACCAGATAGTCGAAGCTGGACACCTCGCGCATCATCAGGCGGATGCGAGGGCGCTCATCCTCGCCGTTGATGTATTGACGCATACGTGCCCGCAAATCTTTGGCTTTGCCTACGTAGAGCACATGGCCCCAGGCGTCTTTCCATAGGTAGCAACCGGGATCTCTGGGTACTTGGGCCACCTGCTCTGCCAGCGAGGGGGGCTGATGAGAGGAGCCAGGCGTGGCCACCTGCAGAGAATCGCTTTTGCTGGCACTGTCGTGGACGCCCTGAGGCTCGCGGGGCCCAGAGGCATGGGAAGCCGGGTTTTGCTGGGTAGGATCCATAGGACTCTTTCGTTGCACAGAGACTTCACAGACGGCGGGTCTTCGCAAGTATGGCGCGAAGGCCCGATATGATAGATGGTTGCCTTCAAGAATACATGGGTCGGCCTCGACCCGGAGGAGAGGTACCAAATGTTACATGCCACTGAGGTGAGCGCAGCCCAGCTGGACCAGGAAGCTGAGTCCTTGGGTCTTGTGCTCCCCATCGAGCAAACCGCAGTATGGATGGAGTACGAGAGCACCATCCCCGACCGCGCCTATTGGGGCTCTTACATTATTTATGATGACGAAGCCCCCATGGCCTTGGTCTCTTTTATGGATTACAAAACCCACGGCTACCACTATCTGCGCGCCCACCATGGACCCGTCTATGTGTCTGGACCCGGCGAGGAGCAGGAAGAGCAGGTAGCCCAGCTGCTTCGCAGCCTGGTACGCAAAAAGGATTCCAAGGTGGCCTTCATCCGCATGGGCATCCTGCACGACATCCCACAGAGCCGCCCGGTGCTCTCCACCCGCCCCTATGACACCACGGTGTTCATCGATCTAGCCGACGGCGACGAGGATGAGATCCTCGCTCGCTTCAAGGCCCGCGGCCGCCGCGACGTGCGCAAGGCGCTGCGCGAGACCGGAGCCCAGGTCATAGATGAAACCGCCCAGGCTACTCAGGACTTCTCCGAGTACTACAAGATCATGGAGGAGACCGGCGAGCGCGACGGGTTCACCCCCGCGCCCCTGGCCGATTACCAGAACATGCTGGAGATCCTGGGACCCGATCATGCTCGCCTCTTTGCTTCGCGCATCGACGGCGACCTCATCAGCTGGTCCATCGACACCATCCAGGGCAACCTGGCCACCCGCTACTATGCCGCCAGCCGCCGCGGACCCATGCGCGGCGTGCCCGACCAGGAGGTCTACGAGAGCTCTGTGGCCCTAGGTAAGCTGGGTTGCACCAGCCGCGACCTCATGGGCATCGGATCCGACTTCTCCCCCACCTTACTCGACCTCAACAAGTTCAAGACCAAGTTCTCCAACGAGACCGTGGCCGTAGCCCCCGACCGCGATCTGCCCGTGAAAGACCTCTTCTACAAAGGTCTGGTGGCCGTCAAGCATTTGAGGGACGGCAAAGAGGCCTAAGGTCTCCGGGGGTAATTCCCTACTTGTCCCCATCGCCTACTAAGTAAGTCCCCCTCGCCTCTCTCGTCTCCTTCGCCTACTAAGTAGACCTACTTAGTAGGCGAGAATATTTACCTGGGGTTTTACAGCCTACTATGTAGATCTACTTAGTAAATAGGTCGCTTTCACCCCAAAAAACTACTTAGTAGGCACCCAAAGCGCCCACCCTCACCCCAACATGTAAAATCTCACCCCAACATATAAAAAAGCTCCCTGCCTGGCAGGGAGCTTTTTTAGTTGCAAATCTATAACAGTATCAAGCTGCCGAGAAACCCTTCCTCAATGGGAGGGACAGGTTTCTTAGGCGCATCCCTTAGACTGGGCAACCGCCGCCGTAGAAGGGGCTGGAAGCGGTGTTCCAGATGGTGGCGATGCGCACGCCGTCGGGCGGCCAGTTGCAGTCGATGACTGTGTTGCCGCCAGCATAGATGCCCACGTGGCCGCCCCAGCACAAAATATCGCCAGGGATGAGGTTGCCTACCGATTTGAGGCCAGTGTGGCTGGCTACCAAGGCGCGCTGGGAAGAGGAGCTGTGGGGCAAGCTAATGCCTGCCTGGGCATAGCACCAACGGGTGAAGCCGGAGCAGTCGAGGCCCGTGGAGGGGTTTTCGCCGCCCCAGACGTAGTTGACCTTGCCTACCAGAGAGTACGCAGCAGAAAGTATGGTATTGCGCTGGCTTTGGGTGAGGCCGCCAGAGCCGGTACCCGAGCCACCGCCGGAGCCTACCGAGCCACCAGAAGAGGGACGGTAATAATTGCCGTTGTTGGCTGCAGCCTCTGCGGCAGCCTGGCGAGCAGCCTCTTCTGCGGCGACACGGGCAGCCTCGGCCTCTTCGGCCATCTTGTCTTTGACCTGCTGATCTAGGCTGTTCACATAGGAGTCAGCCTCGGATATCTTGGCGTTGAGGTCTGCCTGCTGGCTCTCCTGTTGGGCCAAGAGCGTCTCAGACTCGGACTTTTGCTGTTGCAGCTGCTCCTGCTCATGGTCGAGCTCGGCCTTCTTGGCGGCCAGCTCCTCGCGCAGGCGGTTGGTCTCCTCGATGACGTCTGCCTGGGATTGGCTGATCTTATCGGCGTAATACACACGCGAGACAAAGTCATCGAAGGTGGTGGCTTCCATGATGAGGGAGAGCCAGGAAACACCGCCCGTCTTGTAGTTTTGGCTGATGGTCGTAGCCAGTGTGGCCTGGCGCTCTTTGAGCTCGGCCTCTTTGGCAGAGATGTCCTTTTGGACATCGTCGATCTTGGCCTGGGTCTCGTCGATCTGCCCGTTGACCTCGTCCAGCTGGGTGCGGGTGTCGTTGAGCTGAGAGGAGATCTCGTCTGCCTGCTGATAGAGCTCGTCGCGCTTGGACTTGGCGGCATCCAGCTGAGCCTGAAGCTCTGCCGAGGTCTCTGCCTGCGCCGGTTGAGGAAGCGCCGCTATGCAGAGGCAAGCGAGCGCGATTGCGAAGGCCAGCGCAGCGAGGCGTTTGCTAAAAGTCATCGACCCTCCCTGGGGCGTGATATGGCGAATAGAGTACAGGGGCCGCGAAGCTATCCGCTGATTTCTGAAGACACCCTGCAAATCCGTATGGATCAATATAATAGCCATCAGGCCAAGCAGAGCCAAATGCCTGAAGCGCATCTCTAGCAAATCAGCGCAGAGACTGCCCGAGATCTTCAAAAGCCTTGGTAGCCATGGAGCGGGTTTCTCGGCAGCCTTTGGAGAGGGACAGCCAAGGTGCGCGGTGCCTCACGCTTTTCCATCCTTGCCCAGGTAGCGGTCGAATTTGCGGTTTTGGTTGAGCAATAGCAGGCGCGCCAAAAGCTTGTGCTTCAAGGTGTCGGGCTTGTAGTCGTAGGGATAGCCGGCAATACCCTTCTTAAAACAGGCGAGAGCCTCCTCGCGCAGGGCTTCGTTGGCGACGTGATGCGAGACCACCGAAGGCGGGATCACCGTATAAAGAAAGGGATCGAAAGCCTCGCGATAGGGCACCTCCTGGCCCAGTACAAAGTCTTGGACGATGGGCTCCACAAAGCATACCCCGCCCAGCGTCATGTAATAACTGTTGCGACCGGGACGAGTGTTGACCTCGAAGAACTTGTAGCTACCGTCGCGCTGATCGTATTTGATGTCGAAGTTCGCCATGCCGTGGTAGCCCACGTGGGCCAAGAAGCGCGCGGCATCCTCGATCACCTGGGGAACGCGCTCGCTCAAGATGCAGCAAGGGTTGCCGATGAGAATGGGAGAATGATCTTGGAGCACCACACGGCCTCCCGAGATCACGCGCGCTTGACCCTGGGCATTCGCAAACACTGTGAGCGAGCGGATGGCGTCATCGCCTCCGGGGATGAAGTCTTGGAGCACCAGATGGCCCTCATAGGGAGAGGCGGCCAAGATGCCCAGCACCCGGGTCAGCTGACCGGGATCCTCAACGGTATAGACCTTTTCTTTGCCCTCAAAGACCAGCTGGTCATAGGAGGCCGAGTGAGCCGGCTTCACGATGAGCGGAAACGGCAAAGTAGCAGGATCAAGTGCCTGGGCCTCTGCCACAGAGACCGTCCAGGTTTTGGGATAGGCGATGCCCAGATCTTCGCAGATGGCATAAAAGCGGTCTTTTTGGCATATCTCGTCCATCAAAGAAGCGTCGATATAGGGCACGTAATACCACTGGGAAAGCTCGTCTTTGTGATGGGCCAAAAGGCGGGCATGCCAGTCGGCAGAGCCCAGCACAAGGCCCACCTTGCCCCGGGAAGCCAGCTCTTCTCCCAGCTCGCGCAGGGCCCCCATAAGCACGTCTTCGTTGCCCATGTCCTCCAGGATGCGATAGTCGCAGAAGCGCGACGCCGAGGTCACCTGCACATTGACCCCAGACAGGATGATGGGGTTGACTCCATAGCGCTCATGAAACGACCGCACATAGGAATAGCCCAAGATATCGCCGCCCAAACACACCGGCTGCAGCTTTTGAGCGAGCTCTTGCTCTGAGATCATGCCTGGATACACCATGAAAATCCTTATCCTTACCAAAGGCAGCGGGCTTTGCTCTTGGCGCGCTGCCGTCGTTTACGGAAGCTGACGGGCTCAGGCCGTGCCGAGAAACCCATCCCCCAAGGCGTCCCTAGTTTTTAAGGGCTTCCTTGACTGTCTGGGCCACGCTCTCCAGCGCTTCTAGGGGAAGCTCGGTAGGAAGGGCGATGGTACCTGCGGTCACCGCGTCACACACCGGCAACGTGCTGGGATCTTGAGGCACGCAGAAGGCCAAAGGATCAAGCGCCCCGGGATAAAGCGAAGGGCGATACCAGTCTTCTGCCAAGTATCCCAAGGAGCGCACCGCTGCGATGGCTGCCTCAGAAGCGCTGGTAGAAGGAGCAATGAGTCCAAAACGCAGCAACGGCTGTGCCGGGGTTGCCCCTTGGCCGGCGGGATAGTCCACCTGAGCCTCAAAAAGCTCGCAATAACGGGCCACCACCGCTTCGCGGGACTGCCAATTCTCATGGAGGCGCGAGAGCTCAGAGAGCACACGCTCGCAGATCCAAGGGCTGGGCGCCATAGGACGATGAGGCAGCTCTCCTTCCTGCTCTGCAGCGGCCACCGCCGGCTCAAGGGCGCCAGAAGCCGCCCAAGAAGCCCTGAGCGAGCGTGCCAGCGATCGCGGCAAACGGTTGAGCACTCGGTTTTGATTGAGGTAGCGGCGAGTGGCTTTTTTCCAGCTTTGGCGCGAGGGGCGGCAATTGAGACAGGGACGCTGCCAGAGGCTCAAGCACCTCTTTGAAAGGCGAGCGCGGATTGATCCAGACGGCCCCACCAAAAGAGGTGCGCAGCATCTTCTCGGCACCAAAGGAGTGCACCGAGACATCTGCCACCGGACAGCCATCCTCATCCAGAGCCATGCGACAGGCGCAGTGAGCGCTGTCTTCCACCAGCAGCGCACCCGCCTCATGGGCCCGCTCGGCCAACTTGGCAGAGGAGCGGTCGTCGATGATGCCAAAGGTGTGCTGGAGCACCACCGCCCGCAAAGGCATGGCAGGCTGAGGAAGCCTGGAAGGATCCAGCGCCAAGGTTGCCGCCTCTATGTCGCCATAGACAGGGGTGAGCCCGGCCGCCACGATGGGCGCCACCGCAGTGCAGCAGGTAAACAGCTGGGTAGCCACAGCTCCCGAGCCATGGACGGCTTTAACAGCTTGAAAGATCTCCTCTAAGCCATAGCGCGCTTTGAATACCAAGTACCAATCTGCGGCTTTGGTATGGGTCCTGCGGGCTAGTTCTTCTACTAAAGCTTGATGAGCCTGGGCTGCATCCATAAACACTGTGCTTTCTTTAGATACGACAGGCCCGCCTTGGAACGAGCCCCTCACAGGGCCTAATGATACACGGTGACTCTGGGCCTCCAGAAATCCACACCCTTAACGCCTCGCAAAGATAAAAAGGCCCTAAAGGATAGCTAGATTAGACCCAGGCTCCGCTGGAATCGAGCCTATAGCCTCCAATAGTGGTGTTATGAGCCATGGCGCCGGAGCTGTAGAGGTAATACCAGGCCCCGTCCCAAATCCAGCCGGCCTTCATGGCGCCGCTGGAGCGATCGCAAAAGTACCAGCTGCCATTGATGAAGCCCCATCCCCGATACATATGGCCGTCTCCAGGCGCCAGATAATACCAGGCGCCACCTGTCCAAATCCAACCTGTGGCCATGGCTCCCGTAGAGCGCAGGAAGTACCACTGGCTGCCCGTGAATACCCAACCGGCAGCCATGGCGCCCGAGCCTTTGAGGTAGTACCACGCGCCGTTGACCCACGCCCAACCGGTGGCCATGGCGCCGGTGGAAGGGTTGAGGTAATACCAGGCGCCGCCCTCTTTAATCCAGCCGGTCTCCCTATGACCGTCTGCAGGGCTCAAGAAGTACCAAGTGCCACCCTGCTGCAACCAGCCTGTCCTGCGCCCATGGTCGCCCGAAGTATCAAAGTAATAGGTCTGGCCGTCGATGGTGTACCAACCAGATGCATAGGTGCCCTGAGGGGTGCGATACCGGGTGACGCCGCCCTCATGAACCCATTGGCCCGAAGGAGGAGGCAGCGGGCCGTTAGAAAAAGCAGCCTGAGACACGGTCTTGCCGCCCGTGCTATAGGTCACGCTGGCGCCTTTGTTGCCCAGCATATCCTGGGTCACAGTGACCGTGACCTCGTACACCGTGGTATCGCAGCGATAGCGAGGATTGTTCTCTTGGGTGAGCCTGTAGGTGCGCGTGCCCACCTGCCCATAGGGGATCTCAAAGTTCACATAATTATTTTTACCGGTAAGATCGCTGTGCTGATTGGCAACCTGCATCGCCGATCCGGCAGAGTCTGTGAGCCTGAAGGTGAACTCCCCTGCCTCTAAAGAGCCGCCCGAAAGAGAGACCGTGGCTGTCACATTGAAACAATCCAGCGGATTTACCGGGGCTGCCGTCATCAGGCGATCCTGAGCTTGCGAGGTCTCTGCTATGGCTTGGTCAGAGGCTTGCTGGGCTGTCGCCTTGACAGGCATGAGCCCCAAGCCGAGAACCACCGCCATTGCCACCAGTAAAAGCCTTGCTTCTCCCAGACTCTTATGACAGATACCTCGATGGTGCATGGCGCCTCCTAAAAAAGAGGGCCGCCCTGCGCGTAGCAGAACAGCCCGCTCTGTTACAGAGTCACCTGTACCCTCCACCTTGGCATCTGTTGCCCGCCACGCAATATCCCCAGACAGCAAGGGACATCGATATGCGTGATGCTCGCAGCCCTTAGGGTTGCCCCCGGCGGCGATGGGAGGGTTTCTCGGCAGCGGAGGCATCTGGAGCCTTGGGAGAATCCTCTGGACGAGAAGCGGGGCCTGCTACCGGAGGCACATCGATGTCGTCGGCGGGCTCGTGAGGCAGCTCCCGGTCCACCCCGGCAGTCACCATATAGGTGTGGCCGACCTGAGGGCGCTGGGTTTTGTGAGCCCAATAGAGGATAAGGGCGCCGATGATCACCAGAGGCAGCGAGAGCACCTGGCCCATGGTGATGGGGCCAAAGAGGTAGCCCAGCCGGGCGTCGGGGACGCGCACAAACTCGATGAGGATGCGAAAGACGCCATAGAGAAGCAAGAACAAGCCTGTGAAGGTGCCCTGAGGCCTAGGCGGTAGCTTTCGCGACAGGCTGTAAAGAACCACGAACATCACCACGCCCTCGAGGAGCGCCTCGTAGAGCTGGGAGGGATGGCGAGCCACTCCGTCGGCTTCGAATACCACGCCCCAGGGAAGATCGGTGGGCTTTCCCCAGAGCTCGCCGTTCACAAAGTTGGCCAAACGCCCAAAGAAGAGGCCGATGGGGGTCACGATGACACCCAGATCGCAGAAGGTCAACGCCGACACATGCACTGGCCTCGCCGCGATGCAGCCGCCGATAATAGCGCCCACCAAGCCTCCATGAAAGCTCATTCCGCCCTCATAGGTGGCCAGAATCTTTAGGGGATGGGCCAGGTAGTAGCCGTCGCCATAGAAGAGGCAGTAGCCAAGCCTTCCGCCAATGACCGCTCCCAAGGCGATGCCTACCACCACTGTCATGATGTCGTCTGCCGACAAACCCAGCTTCCAGTGGCGGGAGATCTTGCCCACCAGCAAGCCTCCCAGCAGAAATGCGGCCAAGTAAGCCAGCCCATACCAGCGCACGGCCAGAGGGCCGATGGTGAAGGCCACCGGGTCTAAGGAGTGGTAGATCTCGTTTAGCATGGCGCTCCTTATTGCAAAAGGCAGGTCAATAGAGAGACTCAGGCAACCCAAGAAAGCGAGCTGCCTGAGTAGCGTAGTGGATTTAGAGGCTCATTTTGAGCAGGACCGCCATTTAGGCCACCCACGCCCCAGAACCGTTAAAACTGTACTGGGTGCCGTCGATAACATGGCTGCCTGTGACCATGGCACCTGATTCGGGGGCGAGATAGTACCAGGTTGCACCCAGCTGGATCCAGCCCGTGGCCATAGCCCCAGATCCTGTGAGGTAGTACCAGGTGCCGCCCACTTGAATCCACCCGGTGGCCATGGCGCCTGATCCGCGAAGGTAATACCACGTGTTGTCCACCTGCACCCAACCACGAGCCATGGCGCCGGAACTTGTGAGGTAATACCAGGTGCCTCCAAGGTTGAGCCACCCGGTGGCCATAGCCCCAGATCCTGTGAGGTAGTACCAGGTGCCGCCCACTTGAATCCACCCGGTGGCCATGGCGCCTGACCCAGAGAGGTAGTACCACGCGTTGTCTGCCTGCGCCCAACCACGAGCCATGGCGCCCGAGCCGGGGGCAAGATAATACCAGCTGCCCCGATCAAACAGCCAGCCTTGGGCCATGGCGCCGGAGCCTTGCAGGTAATACCAGGAACCTCCTAGGTCAAGCCACCCGGTCCTCATGGCGCCGGAGCCTGGTGCAAAGTAGTACCAGGTGCTGTCTACTTGCGCCCAGCCTTGGGCCATGGCGCCGGTTTTGGGATCCAGGTAGTACCAGGTGCCATGCTCGTTGAGCCAGCCGGTCTTTACCGTGCCGTTGCTCATGCCATAGTGCCAAGCCCCTTCTACAAAGGACCAGCCTTGAGGCAGGCTCATCATATGACCCTCGTCATCAAAGAGATAGGTCTTGCCCTCCACGGTCACCACGCCGTCCTTGGCCATGGCGCCGTCAGGCATGAGGTAGAAAAAGTAAGTTCCTTCGCGATACCAAGTGCCTTCCTGGGCGTAGGGAGAGCGGTTGAAGTGATACCAATCACCCCAGCGAGCCTGATTCCACTCGGTGGCCTTTTTGAGGTAGCCGTCCTCAAAGCGTATATAGTGCGGGGAGTTCTCGCGCCAGAGATAGCGGACTTCCTCGGTCTCGGGAACGTTGTAGGATATCTTGCCGTAGGAGAAATCCGCAACTGTGGCAGCTCGGTTGAGCTCTGCCTGATGCACCGCATCGATGAGGCGCGCCTCGGAGTCTTTGGTGTAGTCCAGCACATCTTGAGACGGCACCCCAGAAGAGAGCTCCGAGGTCATCACCAGGGTGCGAGGCGACAGGGAGTTAAGGTAGCGGCGGGAGTTAGAGCCCACCAGACCATGATGTCCCAGCTTGAGCAAGTCTACCTTGCCCAGCTCTTTGGCCAGGCGGTCCTCATCGCCATCCAGGTATCCAATGTCTCCTGCCAAAAAGGCCTTATGGGAGTTGGCCTCGACCAAGACGCCCAGCGAGAACTCATTGGCATCGTACTTGGGATGGGTGAAGTAGTCAGTATCGTAATTATAAATAGAGACATCCATAGAACCCAGCTTGAACTGGGGATTGCCCACATAGGATCCCTTCGCGCCTTCCGGGGCGGGGGAAATGACCTGAGGCTTGGAGGCGCCTGCCGCCTCATCTTCTTGCACGGTCTCCGGAGCCGCCTGAGGAGCCACGGCCTCTACCATCTCTTGGGCGTCCAACGCCACAGGGTCGCCCGCTACAGGAGCGAAGACGCTCTTCTCGGTAACAGAAGGCTCAGAGGCTGCAGGAGTTTCTGGGGTATCGGTGGGCTGCTGAGAAGGATCCGGGGTATCGGGTTGTGCAGGTTTCTCGGGACCTGCAGGGTCCTGAGGATTTGCAGGATCAGTGGGAGCGGGATCTTCTGGAGCCTCTTCCAGACGGCCGGGATCCACGGGGGCAGAGGTGTCGAAGCCTTGGATGAGCGTGGCGCCATTTGCCAGCGCTGCGGCTACCGTGCGGTCGTAGACATACTGGTTGTCCCAGAGACGGGAGGGCTCGAAGATATAGGAATCCTTATAGGGCAGGAGGTAGACGCGCTGAGGCTTGAACTCCTCGATAACCTCGTCGGCGCCGCCAATGTGGTCGCTGTGGGGATGGGTGCACACAAGGAACTCGAAGTTCTCGCTGGTGACACCCATGGCCTTCATGTAGGCAAAGAGCTTGTCGGTCACCCCTCCCCCACGGGTGATGCCCTCGCGCAACGGATAGCGAGGATCTTCGCCAGACGGGTAGTCGTTGTCCTCTCCGGCATCCACCAGACCAAAGCGACCGTCGCTCTCCAGCAAGATGGCGTCGGTGAAGCCAAAGGAGAGCACGTGGACTCGCGCCGTGGAGTTGACAGACGACGTGATGGCTGGAGATGCCCACACTCGAGACGGCACAGAAAAACAGCAGCAAAGCCCCCATACCACCGCCAATGCCACCAGAACGCGCTTGCGGGCAGAGCACATCATCCTTCAAACTCCTTCACACCTGGGGCACCCAGAGTTTACCTCGGTAATCGTGTAATGGGTTCCTCTAAACCTAGGTATTTTTTTGCTTTGAATACCTAGTTATTCAAATACATATAGTTCAGTTTAGCTACAGACAAAAGACTCTATCACGACTCGCGCTATTTGTCTCAGCCCATGCAAGGGTGTCTTTAGGTTTCATGACCTTTAGAACTGGTTCGCCGAGCTCGCGAAGAGCTCCGACTTCTCTAAACATAGCTGCCCTCGCCACAAAAGGGCGAGGGCAGCCAAACATTATGTGTAGTAGTGGCCTAAATCTGGGCGGCCTGTTAGTCAGTAAGCACGTGAGAAGCCGTGGCTCCCTTTTGCCCTTGGTAATGGCTTCCTAACTGCGCCGAGCCATAGGGGCGCTCCACCGGGGAGCTCATGCGCTCAAAGGAGAGCTGGCCTATGCGCATGCCTGGATGAAGCATGATGGGCAGCGTAGCCACATTGGAAAGCTCAAGCGTGAGCTCGCCGTCCCAGCCGGGATCCACATAGCCTGCGGTGGAGTGGATCATGAGACCCAGACGGCCCAGTGTAGACTTGCCCTCAAGCTTTCCCAAGATGTCGTCTGGCAGGGCGATGCGCTCTAAAGTGGTGCCCAGCGCAAACTGGCCTGGATGCAAGATGAAGGCCTCGCCCTCAGGAACCACTACCTCCTCGGTGAGGTCTGGCTGCTCTGTGAGCGGGTCGATATAGGTATGAATGGAATTGCGAAAGATGCGAAAGTTGGATCCTAAGCGCACATCCACAGAAGCCGGCTGCACATCTTTGATCTGGAGTGGCTCGACCACGATGCGTCCCTGCTCCATCTCGCGCTTGATGTCTCGATCCGAGAGGACCATGACTCCACCTTTCCTTGCATCCTCGCCTAGCTAACCTCTTAAGCCTACCTTACCGAGAAACCGCTGCCCTCCTTAAGCCCTACCTCTCAATAGGCTCTTCGCACTCTTTGGAGTATTTGACTGCTTTGGAGCCGCAATCCTCCTTGGAACTGCAATCCTTGGTGTGCAAAGGAGCCTCTGGCTCTGACGGCGCCTCTGAAGGGGCCGCCTCCAAGTGAGTCAGGCTGTCGCCGGAGGCAAAGTGCCCTTTGAGCTCGTGGGCTAAGAAACCCAGCATCACTAAGGTGGAAGCCAGCGATGAGATGATGGAACAGTAGGTGACGCCATTGAGCCCAAAGACGTTCACCAGGGGCACCATGGTGACCAGAGCCGCTGCCAGAGCCACCACGCCGCCCACAAAGGTGGACTTGAAATCGTAGAACACAGTTTCAAGGCTGTTGAGAAAGCCCATATAGGCAATGGCCAACGCAGCGATTACCATAGGCGGCAGCAGATAGAGGTATTCCAAAATGCGATCGCCATAGATGAGCCCGTAGAGAAACGCGCCCAAAAGCTGCACGCCAATGAGACATAGGATGCCAATGACCACGATGGCTACCAGGGTGAGTCCATGAGCTTTATGAAGGAGCGGCGATCGCGGCGCTCATAGATCTCTTTGAAGTAGGTCAGAAGCGGGTTGTACACAAAGCCTGCACCGGTTTGCACGATAGCCACCGGCGCTACCATGGTTCCATACACGCCAAGCGCAGCTTCACCTTGAGCGTTCATGAGGTACTGGCGAGGGATCGAGGTGGCACCCGAGATAGCCATAAACGCCAACACCGCCGGGGCGCAACGCACCAGAAGCTCTCTGGCTTTAGCGGTGCTAATCCGAGGTTTGAACTCCTCGAAGTAGCGCACCCGAGGCAAGTCGTAGACGATGCCCACTATTACCGTGACCACAAACATGGCGAACAGGGTAAGCGAGAGGTTTTGGGTAGCAGCAAAGACCGCCACAAAGGCCGCCAGCGACACCACGCCTTGGATGGCGTAGGAGATGCCAATGTAGTCCATGCGCTTTTCTCGCTGCTCCAAGGCGTGAAAACAATCTAGGATGGTGCCCGCGATCTTGTAGAGCGAATAGAAAATGATGGGGATCAAAAGGTCTGGGGCGCTGGTAGCCAGCGAGTAAACAGCGATGAGCACCAGAGCGATCCCCGAGGTGATGAGTCGCAGCGCAAAATACTCGCCCAGGCTGTTCTCGCCGTGAAGATCGCCAATTTGATACATGTAGAGGCGGTAGTCCACCAAAGACGAGAAGATCGCATAGACAGACACCACGTAAGAATAGACGCCTGGAGCGTCGTAGGTAGCCGAAAGCCGCATCACGAACACCGTGATGAGCCAGGCACAGAGCAGGTTGCCAAAGGAGCCAACGCTGTTCCACATCATATTGCGCTTCACCGACAACGGCGCGCGCTTGGGATCGGTGCGTGAGAGCACGCCGCCTCCTCTAACAACCTGCCAATACGTGACTTTTCACAAGACGTCCCTTACGCGCCGCGAAAGTGCGCGGGCGCCTAGACTGCACGGACCGCAGTCACGCCAGGCACATGCTCTTTAAGCACACGCTCGATGCCCATCGACAGGGTCATGTTAGAGAGTGCGCACCCAGCGCAGGCGCCGGTAAGCTCCAGCGAAACCACGCCATCGTCATCGACGGCCACCAACTCGCAGTCGCCGCCGTCTGCCTGAAGGCTCGGGCGCACCGCGTCGAGCACACGCTCCAACAGCTCTTCATCCACAGCCATGAGTGGCTCCTTTCCAGCTCTCGAAACTCCAAGAGCGACCGTATGTTAGGACGCAGCCTGAAAGCTGCCTTTGGCAAGTATGCACCATGAACCCATGCAAACTCACCTACCCTCACCATACCCACAGGGTCTCGGCAACTCTCAAAAGCTGCCGAGAAGCCCTTCCATCGCCACCTCTTATTCACGGCCGGCAGAAAAAGGGCTTCAAGCCAACAGCGGCATTGCAGCAGCAACCCCTACTCCACCGGGGAAAACAGGTGCCCTCGCACAGACCCGGCTTCTGGGGCAGGCAGAGGTTCGCCGGTTGCCACCGCCTCCAAGGCCTCACGAAGGCGAGACACCGACGCCGCGGTTTTCTCGGCATCCAAAAGAGTGGCGTCCACCATAAAGCGGGTGAGCCCTGCGCCTAAAAGCTCGCGCAGCTTGGGGACCGCATCCAGCGGCTGATCCCAATAGATGCGGGAGCGGCCCTGAAGGTCGGTGGTGACCGGCAGCGCGCGGCCATCGATGTTCTTGAGGTAGAGCTTCTGAGCGCGAAGGCCACAGGTGTCGCAATGGCCCGAGCAGGCATCGGCCATCTGGAGCACGCAATGCTCCGAGGTCATCGCTCTCTCCTGACCGTAAACCACCAGCCCGCAGGGAAGCGAAGTGGCCGCGCATACCGGCGCCATCTGGGCGACGGTGAGCTCGTGAGAGAGCCAAAAACCAGAAGCGCCCGCCTCTTCAAGCGCGGTGACACAAGAGCGGTTGGACACCCCTATGCAGGGCCGGATCTCGGGAGCGGCCCCGCGTTGCTGCGCCAAAGCGAACTCGCTCATGGAACCCACCGCGCAGGGCGCCTCTGGCACCACCCAGCGGTCCAGGCGCCCGTGATCCTTGAGGCGGCACACCTCATCCAGCCAAGGGATGGTTTCTTGGGGAAATCCCCCCTGAGCCAGGGCGTCGGCCGGCGCATAGAGACGGGTTGCGCCGGCTGCCAGCGCAGCCTGGGCGCCTTCCGGAGTGGAGACCACGCAGCAGACCTGGGCCTCTTGAGCGGCCTGGCGCAGCGCGGCTTCGCCCTTGGGGCCTGGCTTTCCTGCAGTGAGTCCTGCATCTTGGCGCCAGGAAGCCACCTGCTCGCACCACTGCCTCCAGCTGGGAGGCGCCGCCACCTCGCCCACCCGCTTCTCATAGGGGGCGCAGATGGCCTCCTCGAGAGCGTCGGCAGCCTGGCTCCTGAGCCTATGGACTGTCGAGAAGCCCAAACCGCAGCCTTCATCAATATCTACAGTGATCGAAGCGGCCACAAAGGGGCTCTGACCTAGGCGACCTGCGTGCTCTTGGAGGTCTTGGGCGGTGACCGCTTTGGTGCGTGCGGCCTCGACCACAGGGCCCTGGACACTCACCGCTACCGCCGAGGCGTCTCGCCTGGGCAACGCGCAGAGCTGGATGGAGAGCGGCTGACCCAGCTTGCAAATAATGTGCATGGACACTGGACGCTTGGATGAATAGGGAGCGGACTGCAGGCGCTCGGCCGCCACGATGGCTTCTTGGCTGCGCAACAGGCGCACGGGAGTGCCCGCAGGTACCGGGCGCTTGACGCCGCACACCACCTGGCTATCTGCCTCCACGTCCCGAGGCGCATTAGTGGTGAGGAAGGTCTCAGGATGGTCCTTGGGGCGAAGTTCCAGCAGATCGCCCTTGCCCAAAGGAGCCTGAGTATAGATGGCGGCTTCATGGCCCTGGGCACGCACCACATGGCCTACCAACTCTCCCCTGTTGTTGGACCGCTCGTAGCTCATGAGGGAGTTGTCGGATATCCCCATAAGATAGCCATCGGTGAAGTCACGATTAAAGGCGCGCTTGAGCTGACGGAACAACGAGTCGCGCACTTCTGGATCCAATTCGCGAGAACGCACGCGGGCTACGTGGTCCAGCGCAGACCTATAGGCGCTTACCACCGCAAGCACATAGTCGGGCGCTTTCATGCGTCCCTCGACCTTGAGTGAGCCCACGCCCATTAAGACCAGCTCGCCCAGATGATCCAGACTTAAGGCGTCTTTGGGACAAAGACCGCGCTCCCAGGCCACCGGCCCCAGCCTTTTGCCTTGGGCACTGTAGAGCTCATGGGGCAGTCGGCAGGGTTGGGCACAAAGGCCTCGGTTGGCCGAGCGAGAGCCCCTCAAAGCACTCATAGAGCAGAGGCCCGAATAGCAAAAACATAGAGCGCCATGGCCAAAGACTTCGCACTCTACACCGGTGGCGCAGCAGGCCGCAATCTCTTCTAGGGAGAGTTCGCGAGAGAGCGTCACCCGCTCATAGCCATGGGCAGCGCACCACTGGATCCCTCGGGGATCTTGGATGTTTGCTTGGGTGGACACATGGACTTCTGCCTGGGGGAAACGCCTGCCCACCTCGGCCGCCAACCCCCAGTCCTGAATGATGAGGGCATCGGCGCCCAGCCGCACCGCACGGGCGGCCAGCGCCAGAGCCGCTGGCATTTCATCGTCTGTCACAAGCACGTTCATGGTCACAAAGACGCGAGCCCCTGCCACATGAGCCTCTTGGCATGCCTTCTGAAAGGAGGCGTCATCAAAGTTGTCTGCCCCACGGCGAGCGTTGAAGTCGTTACCAAGCCCGCAGTAGACGGCATCAGCCCCGCCTGCCAAAGCCGCCCTAAAGGCCGCAGGACCTCCGGCTGGAGCGAGCAGCTCGCAGACGAGATCCTGCGGCAAGGGTACGGGTTCCTCGGCATCCACAGGCGCCTGGGGAGAAGATGTCTGAGAAGCGGATGCCTTAGACAAGCTGGACCGCCCTGCGCTTTCCCACCTGGATAAAGGCGCCTTCCACCTGGGAGGGGTCAAGGTTGTAGGTCTTTGGGGCCAAAGGCTCGTCGTTCAGGCGCACGCCGCCGCCGTCGATGAGGCGACGCCCCTCCCCTGCACTCTTGGCAAGGCCTACTTGGGCCAGTAGCGCAGGCAGGTAGACTTTGCCCTCGTCGTTGACGATGAGCTCACAGGCCACTTCAGGGGCGTGGGGGCGCTGATGCTCTTTGAAGAGGGCGTCGAAGGCCGCAGCGGCATCTGACGCTGCCTGCGCGCCGTGGTAGAGCTCCACGATATTGGCAGCCAGCTGGCGCTTCAAGGCATAAGGGTCTGCGGTGCCGTCGGCCAAAGAGGCGTCGATGGCGTCCACCTTCTCAACCGGGAAGGTGGACGCCAGGCGGTAATAGCGGCCCAGAAGCTCGTCGGGGATGGACATGATCTTGCCGTACATGTCTGCAGGCTCATCGGTGAGGCCCACGTAGTTGCCGTAGGACTTGGACATCTTCTTGTGGCCGTCAGTGCCCTCCAAAAGCGGCATAGTAAGGGCTACCTGGGGCTCCATGCCGCGCTTCTCCATGAGGTCGCGGCCGGCTAGAAGGTTGAAAATCTGGTCGTTGCCGCCCATCTCCAGATCGGCGCTGATCATCACCGAGTCGTAGGCTTGAAGGACCGGGTAGATGAACTCGTGCAGGGCGATGGGCAGATGGTTTTGGTAACGGTTGGAGAAGTCCTCGCGCTCCAAGATGCGCGCCACGGTGAACTGGGACATAAGGCCTAGCATGTCCTGGAGGGTGAGCGGCTTGATCCAGTCGCCGTTGTGCACGATGGTGGTCTTCTCAGGATCCAAGATCTTCATAGCCTGCTCGACGTAGGTCTTGGCATTGGCCTCCACCTGCTCCTCTGTAAGAGGCGGGCGGGTGGAATCGCGTCCGGAGGGGTCGCCGATGAGCGCCGTACCGTTGCCGATGATGAGGGTGACGTTATGGCCCAAATCCTGGAACTGACGCATCTTGCGCAGGGCACTGCATGGCCCAGGTGAAGGTCGGGGCTGGTAGGATCCACGCCCAGCTTGATATTGAGCGGCGTGCCCTTGGCCAGCTTCTTCTTGAGCTCTTCTTGCGGCACGATCTGCATCGCGCCAGACTCGATGACTTTCATCTGCTCCTCAACGCCGAGCATAGTCCCTCCTTAGCCGCAGCATCCCACGACATCTTTTAAACCCCTCTTGCGGGGCAGCCTTTGCGTCTGTCCATCCTACCCCAAACGGGCCCTTCGCCTGTAAGGCAAAAGGCCCGTCTAAAAGGTCGTGCATTTTTTAAAGCTACCGAGAAACCCTCGACTTTGCAGCCATGGCGGCATCCTTTATAGAAAGGACGATCAGCCGGTGATGGCCTTCATGGCTGCCAGCAGGTCGCGCCCGTAGAGTCGATTGCTCGCCCATACCAGGCCGCCATGGCCGTCGGCGCCGTAATCCTCAAGGTAAGGAGCGATACCGCGGTTTGCGATGAGGTGGAATCGAGGGTCCACGCAAGGCTGGGCGAGCGCCTCCTTGGAGGAGTAGGCCTTGAGGTGTTGCGCTTGGGCCAAGAGGCCTTCTTGCACGTTGGCGAACGTGGCGGCGTTGCCGTTTGCGTTGCCATCCAGGGCGCCGAGGCCGCCAAAGTTGCACTGATTCGCGTTGACGATGCCGCCAAACTTGAGCCAACCGGTCTCATTGCCAACCTGAGCTGCGAGCACCTCGGGGCGCACGCCTTCTTTCTCGGCTGCGTCCCAAGTTGCCTGGGCAAAGGCCTCGGGAGTCTGCGCCCCGTACTTGGCATCATCGCGATAGATCTGCGGGTAGTTAGCCTGGATCTTTGCAGCGAAGGCCTTCACAAAGGCGTCCTTGCCCATCGCAGATGCGCCCATGACCGGGGTATTGCCGGGGCGAGTGTAAGTCTCTTTGCCGCCCTCATAGTAATGGACCTTCGAGCCAGAGACTGAAGAGTTGGAAGGTTGCAAAGAGACGTTGTACCAGCCATTGATGGCTTTGCCGTCATTGTCAAACACATAGGCGGCTCCGCCGATGGTCTGGCGGCCCGTGACCATGATGCCGTCAGTGCCCAGATAGTAGCGAGCGCCGTTGATGGTTTGCCAGCCGGTGAGCATGTTTCCCTTGGAGTCGTAGTAACGCCACTGGCCATTGGGCTCTTTGAACCAACCCACTCGCTGATTGGGGTCGTTCAAGAGCGCACCGGAGCTGTCGAACTCGTAGTTCTTGCCATCGATGGCCTGCTTTCCGGTGAGCATGGCGCCAGAGCCATTGAGGTAGTAGGTCTTGTTGTCGATGCGCTGCCAGCCGGTGAGCATGGCGCCGTCAGAACCCAGGAGATACCAGGCATTGCCGACCCACTGCCAGCCGGTGAGCATGGCGCCGGAGGCGTTGCAGTAGTACCACTTGTTGTCCACCAAGATCCAGCCGGTCTTCATGGCGCCGTCGCCTTGGCCTCCCAAGTAGTACCAGGCATTGCCGACCCAAGTCCAGCCGGTAGCCATGGCGCCGTCGCCAGCCAGCCAATACCAGGCGCCACCCAGGTTGAGCCAGCCGGTAGCCACGCGATCGCCGGAGAGATAGAACCAGCGATTGCCCAACTGACGCCAGCCAGAGCCTGAGATCCATGCGCCCGAGCCATTGAAGAGCGAGCGTACGCCATGGCATACCGCGGTGCCGTTCTCAGCCATCGCACCGCTATTGAGATCCAGCCAGTACCACGTGCTGCCCAGGCTGAGCCAGCCGGTAGCCATGCGGCCAGAGCCATTGAGCCAGTAACAGACGGAGTCCACCTGCACCCAACCGGTACGCATGCGACCGTCATTGCCCAGGTAATACCAGCCGCCGTCATAGGCCCAGTTAGTCTTCATGGCCCCGTCGTCAGGACCGCCGTAGTAATACCAGGCGCCGTTTCGCCAGACCCAGCCAGTAACCATGGCGCCGTCGCTCGGGCCGCCCAGCAGATAGTGGGCGCCGCCCAGCGTGATCTCGCCGGAGAGCATGTAGCCGTCTGCGCCAAAGCGGTACCACCTGTTGCTGATCTTCTGCCAGCAGTTGGTGGCAGCCGAGCCGTCAGAGAGGATGTACTTCCAACCCCTGGAGTCTTGGGCCCAGTGAGCTCTGCTGGGACGCACAGAGACAGCAGGCTTCACATAGCTGTTGGGCCACTGCTTGGCGATAGCCTCGGCGTCTGCGTAACCCATCTGCTTGAGGGTGGCAGGGTCACCCAAGCGCTTAGCCTCGAACTCGTTGGACAAAAAGCCATGTTCGATGATGAGGCCGGTAGTGCCGTCCCAGCGTGGGTAGTAGTTGATGCCCATGGAGTCTGCTGCAGATCCGTCTGGGTAGGTGCCAGTGCCTGTGTTGAACTTGTTGCCGCGATTGTAAAAACCCATCTCCTGAAAGCGCTTGAGCAGGTCTGAGCCAAAGGCGCGGCTCTCGCGGTTGGTGAACTGGTTCCACGTGGAGAAGTTGCAACAGAGCACCTCGGAACCATTGGCCGAGGGAATGCCGTCAGCGGAGTTCATATGAAAAGAGATGAGCACACGGGCGTTTTTAGCCTTGGCCCTAAGCCATCTTTCCCGACGGTCAAGCGTCTCCCACTTTTCCTTCACCACATAATTGGGGATGCCCAGCTGGTCCAGACGCTCCTTGCAGTAGAGCATCACCTGCCAGTTGAGCTCCTTTTCTTTGAGACCGTTATTGTGAGCTCCCACCTCAGTGCCGCCATGGCCGGGGTCCAGCGCCACTGGGCCACAGGTTGCCAGAGCAGGTGCAGGAGCAGCGAAAAGCACCAGTGCCGCTCCCAAAGAAAGGGCTCCCAAAAGGAGCTTCTTTATTTTCTTCACTGATATCGTCATAGGCTATCCCCCACGCTAGAATGCGTTCTCTTCTCGCACAAAATGATAACAGGCAATCTATTATAGGTTCCAGAGGGAAGCTCTTTTGGCCACTGGTTGCCCAACTCCCGCCCAAGCCCCTATAGATAAAAGCGGGCTTGAGCCTAAAGGTTGCCAACCCTCATAACTGCCGGTAAAACAGGCGCTCTTACAGCTATTTATCACAGCGGTGACGATATTTCATAAATGAGATGAATCGAGCGCCCCATAGGCCTAACGGTGCGTTCATGACCGATAATGCACAGGGACGTAAAGTAAAGGAGGACCTTTATGGGAATCAGGACCCGACGTGCCCGCAGGCACTCGAGGACCCATTTCGTTGGCTTTGGCATTGCGGGGCTTCTGGGCTTCATCGTGCTCATCACCATTGCCTTGGCCTTCTCCTTAGGAACCGTGGTCGACAACTGGCTCAAAGACCTTCCGGACTTCGAGTCTGACGACGCCTACCTTGTTTCTGAGCCCACTACGGTCTTTGACTCTCAGGGCAACGTGATCGCTGAATACTATGCGGAGAACCGTCGAGCCGTCACCTTGGACGAGATCTCGCCCTATGTGGTGAAGGGCACCGTGGACACCGAGGACATCCGTTTCTACCAGCACAACGGCGTAGACCCTCAAGGCATCGCCCGCGCCGTGGTGGTGACGCTTCTAGGAGGCAGCGAAGGCGCTTCCACCATCGACCAGCAGCTGGTGCGAAACACTGTTCTCTCTGACGAGCAGTTCGACAAGACCCTGCGACGCAAGGTGCGCGAGGCCTACATCGCCACCGAGCTGGAGAAGAAGTACTCCAAGGACCAGATCCTTAACATGTACCTCAACACCATCTACTACGGCTCGGGCGCCTACGGCATCGAGGCCGCGTCAAAAACCTACTTCAACGTGAGCGCCAAAGACCTCACGTTGGCCCAGGCAGCCCTGCTCATCGGCATCCCCAACTCGCCGTCGCTCTATGACCCCACCCAGCACCCCGACGCCTCCATCGAGCGTCGCAACCTGGTGCTCAGGCGCATGAAAGAGGCCGGCGACATCTCCCAGGAGGAATACGACGAGGCGGTGAACACCCCCTTGGAGCTCAATCTGGGCACCAACGTCATGTCCAACACGGGCACCTATCCCTATTGGACCCAATACATCAAAGAGCTGCTTTCCCAGGATTTCTCCAGCGACACGGTGATGAAAGGCGGCCTCAAGGTCTACACCACCATCGATCCGGACGCCCAAAAGCAGGCAGAGGATGCGGTGAACGAGCAGCTTCAAAAGATCGGCCAGGAGGGCCTTCAGAGCTCCCTGGTGGCCATCGACCCTTCCACCGGCTACATCAAGGCCATGGTGGGCGGCAGCGACTTTTCCAAGAGCCAGATGAACCTGGCTACCCAAGGCTTGCGCCAGCCGGGTTCCACCTTCAAGGTCTTCACACTGGTAGCCGCCCTGCGCGAAGGCGTGAACCCCGACGTGCTGCTCAACTGCAACTCCCCCCTCACCGTGTCCTCCACTTGGAAGGTGAGAAACTATGGCGGCGTGAGCTACGGCAACATCTCTCTGGCCCGGGCCACCGAGCTCTCCTCCAACACGGGCTATGTGCAGGTGGCCCAAGCCATTGGCGGCCAAAAGATCGCCCAGGCGGCCAAAGACATGGGCGTCACCGAGGACCTGCCCGCCTACGACTCCATCACCTTAGGCACCATTCCTGTGCCCGTCGTGCAGATGGCAGAAGCCTATGCCACCCTTGCCGCCAACGGCCAGCATCGCGACGCAGTGGCCATCACCCGTATCGAGGATCGAAACGGCAACAAGGTTTACGAGCACAAGGACTCCCCTACCACCGCAGTGGACCCCTCGGTGGCCTATGCCGCCACCAAGGTGCTCCAAGGCGTCATCTCCAGCTCCGGCGCCACGGCTTCAGTGGTCAAGAACTACGGCATCGACCAGCCCATAGCCGGCAAGACGGGCACCACAGACCTCGCCGACAACCTCTGGTTCTGCGGCTACACCCCCAGATCGCCGTGGCGGTGTGGACCGGTTACCCCGATTCCTCCAAGACCGTGATCATTGGCGGGTCCGACGGCCACCCCTCCAACAGCTCCTGCCCCATTTGGGCCAACTTCGTGAAAGCCTACTTGGGAGACACACCTCGACAAGAGTTCACTGAGGAAACCGCGCCCGCCTACAAACCCAACAGCTCTTGGAAGTTCTCGCGCGGCACCGCCTCGAGCTCGGGCAACACCGGCCGCCGCTCTCAGAGCACCCCTCAACAGCAGCAGCCTCAAGAGCAGGTGCCCACCCAAACCGAGCCCGACGCCACCCAAACCCAACCCGAGGCCCAAACGCCTGCCCCATCCCAAGGCACGGAAGGCACAGGCGGCACGGAGGGTGGCGACACCTCAGGCGGCACTGATCAGGGCGGCGGCGAGACAGGTCAAACTGCACCCACCCCCTAAACGCCTCGGCGCTCTAGCGGCTGTAAACCCCTACACGCGCGCAATCCCTAAGGCAAAGGGCTTCTCGGCAAGGGACCATTCCTGCCAAGAAGCCCTTTTTTGATACCGATAAACCCACGCTCCCAAAGGTCGAAGCACTTAGGAGGCCTGGATGCGCGCCTGCCGCTGGGAGGCCAACGCCTCCTGGATCTCTTGAAGCTGGTGCTCCACGGCGACAGGAGCGGTGCCTCCGTAGGTGGTGCGTTGGGCCACCACTTGGTCGATCTTCACTGCCTCCAGAGCCCCTTGGTCGAAGAGGGGCGAATAGCTGCGCAGCTCGTCTAAGGTGAGCTGCTGGAGGGTAAGGCCTTGCGCTACGCAGTCGGCCACCAGGCGCCCCACCACCCCGTGGGCCTCGCGGAAAGGCATGCCCTGCCCCACCAGGCAATCGGCTAGATCAGTGGCGGCCATATAGCCCTCGTGGCTGGCAGAAGCCATGGCGTCGCGCTTCACCTTCATGGTGGCGATCATGCCGCAGCAGGCGTCCACCGACCCCGCCACGGTGTCTACAGCATCAAAGAGCGGCTCCTTGTCCTCTTGAAGGTCCTTGTCGTAGGTGAGCGGCAGACCTTTGAGCACCGTAAGCAGGCTCATGAGGTCGCCATAGACGCGGCCGGTCTTGCCGCGCACCAGCTCGCAAAAGTCGGGGTTTTTCTTTTGAGGCATGATGGAGGAGCCAGTGGAGTGGGCGTCGTCCATCTCGATGAAGCCAAACTCGGCAGAAGACCAAACGACCAGCTCCTCGCAGAGGCGCGACAGGTGCATCTGGGCCATGGAGCAGGCGTAGATGAGATCTGCGGCAAAGTCGCGGTCTGCCACTGCGTCCATAGAGTTGGGAATAGGCGCGCTCATGCCCAGCTCAGAGGCCGTTTGGAAGCGGTCCAGCGGGTAGGTGGTGCCTGCCAGCGCTGCAGCTCCCAAAGGCGACTTGTCGGCTGCAGCCGCAGCCTGCGCCATGCGCTCCATATCCCGCAAAAACATCCATCCATAGGCCAGAAGATGATGGGAGAAAAGCACTGGCTGCGCCGGCTGCAGGTGCGTGTAGCCGGGCATCACCACGCCCATCTCCTGCCGAGCCCTGGCAATGCAGGCCTCCGCCAGCGCGCCAGGGCTTCCCAGAGCGCCCACGCCTGATCCTTGGCAAAGAGGCGAAGGTCTGTGACCGACTGGTCGTTTCTCGACCTGCCGGTATGCAGCCTGCCTCCCGCAGCGCCGATCCTGGCTGTGAGCTCCCGTTCCACCGCCATGTGCACGTCTTCGTCTTGAGCCGGGTCAAAGGCGAGTTCTCCTGCCTTGATGGCAGCGGCCACCTGGTCGAGCCCTTGAAGGATCGCATCCACGTCTTGTGCAGAAAGGATCTCTTGGGCTCCCAGCATCTTGGCATGAGCGCGCGATCCGGCGATATCGTAGGGCCACAGCCGCTGGTCAAAGCCCAACGAGGCTCCAAAGAGCTCCAGGGCGCCTTCTGGCGTTGCCGAGAAACGACCGCCCCATAAAGGCGCAGCGTTTGAGGTGGTCTCTGTCTGGCTCATAGGTCCTACTTTCTGGCATGGCGCCATCTGGGATGGCGGCGTGTATCGGCAAGGAATCTTAACGACAGATGCGCAGGCTTTTGGCCCGAGTCGCTGCACCAAAAGCCTGCGCTCCTGTGACGAGAGGTAGGGTGGGTTTTTAAGAGAAGGACTTCACCTGGGCGGGAGCCCCGGCAGCCTCGACGCTCAAGACCAGCGGGGTGTGCAGGAAGGCGTCGGTCGCATCTGCAGACTCTGCCAGCTCCTCCAGCGAGCGCTGGGCCCAGACCTTGTTGGGCAGGCCAAAGAGATCCATGAAGCCCTTGGCGGCAGTGCGGTCGTAGGTGTCGCCCTCGTCATAGGTGGCCAGACCAAAGTCGTACATGGAGTGAGCAGACTTGGTGCCAATGACCGTGCAGGAACCCTTGTAAAGGCGCAAGCGCACATCGCCGGTGACGGTCTTTTGGGTGGCCTCGAAGAAGGCGTCCAACGCGTCTTTCAAGGGGCTGTACCAAAGGCCGCTATAGACCTGCTTGGCCCACTGATGCTCCAGCTCCAGCTTGGTATTGAGCACATCGCCAGGCAAGCAGAGGCTCTCCAGGGCTTGATGGGCCTTGATAAGGGTAAGGGCGGCGGGCTGCTCGTAGCACTCGCGGCTCTTGATGCCGATGACGCGGTCTTCGATCATGTCGATGCGGCCAAAACCCGCCTCGCCGGCAATGTGGTTGAGCTTGGTGATGAGCTCCAACATGCCCAGCTTTTCGCCGTTGAGGGCGCAGGGTTTGCCGGCCTCGAAGGAGATCACAATGTCAACGGGCTGGTCGGGCGCCTCGAGGGGATCCGCAGTCATGACCCAGGCGTCTGCCGGGGGCTCGTTCCAGGGATTTTCCAGCACGCCGCACTCGATGGCGCGACCCCAGACGTTCTCGTCGATGGAGTAGGGAGACTCTTTGGTGACCTCGATGAAGATGCCGTGGTCAGCACAGTACTCGATCTCCTGGGAGCGGGTGAGCAGGTCCCAGTCGCGCACCGGGCCCAAGATCTCCAGACTGGGATCGAGCGCCTTGCACTCCAGCTCGAAACGTACCTGGTCGTTGCCCTTGCCGGTGCAGCCATGGGCGATGGCCACAGCGCCCTCCTTGTGGGCGATGTCTACCATGTGCTTGCAGATCACCGGACGCGAAAGTGCGGAGAGCAAAGGGTACTTGTTCTCATAAAGCGCATTGGCCTTGATGGCGCAGGCACAGACGTCCTCAGTGAATTCCTCACGCATATCGATGGCATAGGAAGCCACCGCACCCAGCGAGATGGCCTTCTGGGCGATGGCGTCGATGTCGGAGGAACCGGGCTGGCCCAAGGCAGCAATAGCAGTCACCACCTCGTAACCTTGTTCCTGAAGCCAAGGAATCAAACAGGAGGTGTCCAAGCCGCCGGAATAGGCAAGCACTACTTTGCCCTTGGGGGCAGAGGTCTGGGCGGCAGTAGAGGCAGTAGCAGTGTGAGTCATGAGAAGCTCCTTCGCGAGATCCGAGACAATCACAAGCCTTAAATAAAGCTGTGAAAGACGACTATGTAGTTTTTGAAGTCGTTGCTTGAGGACTGCCCGCCCGTTGGGACCTACCAACGGTGCGGCCAACCCACCAGGGCGCCATACCCTAGTGCGGTTGGGGTCTGGGGCGCGGACACCCGGGATCACATCACCGGATGGCCGCTATCATCGGAAGTTGCGAAGCTTGTCTATGTGCTTCTCAAAGGCCTGAGCTGCCTCAGGGGAAGTGGCCACCACCAAAATGGTGTCATTGCCCGCCAAGGTTCCCACCACTTCTGGGAGATCTGCCGCATCGATGGCGGCAGCGATGCCAGAGGCAGTGCCTGGCTGGGCTTTCACCAGCACCAAGCTGCTGGATGCGGTCACGCCGACAACCAGCTCAGAAACCATGCGCTGAAGATGGAGGTCCTCAGCCAACACGTACACGCCCTCAGGAAGCTTGCGCAAACCCATGTCTGCAATGTCGCGAGAGACGGTAGCCTGAGTGCATACATAGCCCTCAGCCTCAAGCTCTTGGACCAGCACGCGCTGGGTACGGATGCTCTTGCTGCGCACGATCTCGCGGATCGCGTCTTGACGATCGTTGCGTCCCTTAACCAAGAGCTCCTCCTTTCCGCGCAAATCCTTTGGTGCTGGAGACCTTTCATGCATCACGATGTATGAAAGGCCCATCTCTCTCATAAGAGAAATCCGAGCGATTTAGAAAGAGTTTGGCTTGTCAAAAGAGTTTTGATGCACTTAATGGCTGTCTATTGATTGTTTCGTAACAATTGAGGCACGGCCAACGGTAGAAATCCTTCGGCCATCGGTGTTTTTATCGGCAGCAACCAGGTTCCTGAAGCCCAAGAACATGACTATTTTTTAGCCCTTGTCTAAAGAAGCTATCATGGATCTAATTGAGCTCTATTCGAACCATCGCACTATTACGTATCGAGGGGGATTTGTGAACGAGAACCAACATTTGGGAAGCGAGCGTCCGCCGCTCAGGCACACCAACTCCTCCAGATCGCGCCAACGCCGCCGCGCCGGCTCCCCGCAGCTCCACGGTCGCGGGCTGCAGACCCCCAGCCAGCGTCGGCGCAACGCCAGCGGCTATCAGCTCCAGCGCCACCCCATCAACTTCGCGGGGCGCCGGGGGCGCATCAATGCCGTAGACCCTCACTTCATCGTGCTGGCCGCCGCCATCCTTATTGTGATCGTCCTTATCATCTTTTGGGTGGTCTCCTGCTCGCATCCCCAAGAGGCCGCACCTGAGGCCCCTCAAGTCTCAGAGCAGATGCCCAGCGACCTTAAAACCGGCTACTCCCAGGCCCTCGCCCGCGCCCAGCAAATCGAAGAGCTGGCTCAACATCCAGAGAACTATCCCGAGCCCCTGCTTTCTCTCGCCCTGACAGAGCCTGGCGCAGTCTCCTTTGTCTACAACTGGCCCACCGCCGGCAAAGACGCCGACTCCCAAGAGCCCGCCGCCTACACCGGCGACCTCACCGCAGGCACCGTCCCCGAGCTGTTTGATTGGGATCTTCAGTGGGGCTACCGCAGCTACGGCAACGGCTATATGGCCACCGCAGGCTCGGGCCCAGTAGCCGCCTCTATGGCGATCATGGCCCTTACCGGCAGCCCCGACCTCTCCCCTGCCGCCATCGCCAAGCTGGCAACCGATGCCTCCAAGGCCACCGGGGACTCAGGCACCGATCCCTCCTTCTTTACCGAGAAGAGCTCCGACCTAGGCGTCGCCGTCACGCCGCTGGATATCGCATCCGCCACCTCTGGCGAATCCCCACAGTCTTCCGATGGCTCCAGCGCTCAGAGCGGCACGCAAGGAGCCTCTCAAGCCGGCAGCCAGGTCTCTGTGCTCGCCGATGCCCTCAAAGACAACGCGTACGTGGTAGCCCAGACCCGCGGCGGGGCTCTAGGCGCCACCGCCCACTGGGTGCTTTTGGCTCCCGGCGACGATGGCGCCCTCAAGGTCTACGACCCCGCCTCCACGGCCAACAGTGGCCATCAGTGGGATCCGGCAATCGTAGCCTCCGACCTCTCTGCTGCCTTCAGGTTTAGCGCCGCTGCCAATTCCTGAGGCCAAGGGTTTCTCGGCTAGGAGGCCAACGGGCGTCCTGCCCTCTCAAAGCCTCCCGTGGTTCAGAGAGCGTTGTTTCCCATTGGATGCACAAGAGAAGGCACCCCATCTCAAAAGATGAGGTGCCTTCTTCAGTAGGACACGCACGGCGCCGCGGGTCCTCTTAGAAGCGCAGGCGCTTAGGCAAGCAGGTTCTCCTTGGCGTCGATAGCCAGCTTGTCCTGGACAGCCTCGGCCTCTTCGCGGGTCTCGCCCACGGAGAACAGGTAGGCCTTGATCTTGGGCTCGGTACCCGAGGGGCGCACGATGACCTTGTGACCGCCGGCCAAGCGGAACTCCAGCACGTTGGCGGAAGGCAGAATCTGAGTGGGATCCTCGGGGTCCTTGTTGACGATGGGCATCTCGACGCCTGCAGCGTAATCGGTGTAGCCCTCGACGTCGTAGCCAGCGATGGTGGCAGGCTGCTGCTCGCGCAGGCCCGCCATGATGGAAGTCATCTTGTCGGCGCCGGCGGCCCCGGGGAAGGTGACGTTCACCACGCCGTTGAGGTAGAAACCAAACTCGCGGTAGAGCTCGTCCATGGCCTCATAGAGGTCCTTGCCCTGCTTTGCGTACCAGCCAGCCATCTCGCAGATGAGCATGGAGGTGACCACGGCGTCCTTGTCGCGAGCGTGGGTGCCGGCCAAATAGCCGTAAGACTCCTCGAAGCCCAGCAGATAGCGGTCGCCCTCGCCCTTGGAGGTGAGCATGTCGATCTGTCCACCAATGTACTTGAAGCCGGTGAGCACGCGGCGCATCTCAAAGCCGTAGTGGGCGGCCAGCGCGTCGGGCATGGAGCTGGAGACGATGGTGGAGACGGCCACTTTGCGGGCGACGTCCTCACCGGCCTCCTGCTTGAGGCGGGTGAGCCAGTCGATAAGCAGGACGCCTACCTCGTTGCCAGAGAGCAGCTTGTAGTCGCCGTTGTGGGGAACGGCGATGCCCACGCGGTCGGCGTCGGGGTCAGTGGCCAGAAGCAGGTCGGGCTTGACCTCGTCGCAGAGCTCCAAACCCTTTTGCAGAGCCTCGCGGATCTCGGGGTTGGGATAGGGGCAGGTGGGGAAATCGCCGTTGGGCTCTTTTTGCTCGGGCACTACCACCACGTTGTCGATGCCTACGCGGGACAAAATCTTGGTGACGCATTCCAGGCCGCTTCCGTTGAGCGGGGTGTAGACCACCTTGAAGGAGCCGTCCTCGGCCACGCAGCCAGGCACAGAGACAGTCTGAATGGCGTCCAGGTAGTCCTCGATGACCTGATCGGGGATCCAGCTCACCAGGCCTTGCTCCTCGGCCCGACCAAAGTCCATGGTCTTCACGCCGTTGAAGATGTCGGTCTTGTTGATGGAGTCCTGGATCTCGTCAGCAGCCTCATTGGCGATCTGGCAGCCGTCGGGGCCGTATACCTTGTAGCCGTTGTAGGGAGCGGGGTTGTGGGAGGCAGTGATGACGATGCCTGCCGAACACCCCAGATGACGGGTGGTGAAGGAGAGCACGGGCACCGGCTCGATGCGAGGAGCCACCAAAGACTTCACGCCGTTAGCGGCCAGCACGCTGGCAGCAGCCTTCACAAACTCCTCGCCCTTGTTGCGCGAGTCGCGCATGATGGCCACGCAAGGGTTCTCGAAGTGGGCGTTCAGATAGTCTGCCAGGCCTTGGGTGGCCTGGGAGACGGTATAGACGTTCATGCGGTTGGTGCCTACGCCCAGCACGCCGCGAAGGCCGGCGGTGCCAAACTCCAGATCGCGATAGAAGGCATCGACAATAGAATCTTCATCGTTCTTGGCCAACAGATCCTCGAGCTCGGCGATGAGCTCAGGTTCGTCGACATTCTCTTTCCAGAGCTGCGCGCGCTCCTGGATATTCTTTTCCATGGGTATCCCTTCCTTGTGGATATGTGTGGAACCAAAATCCACAGGTCCTAAAAGAAACCTGCGTGACTCCTCTTCAGCTCATTTTAGAAGCGCTGCTGTCCCTACAACCCTGGTAGTAGGCTGAATGGCAGCCAACGCACTTTTTTAACAGAAGAATCCGCAAATATATGCACCGGGGCCATAGCAGGCCGTCGAGTCGGGCATCATGAACAGAGACGCGCATAGAAAGGCATCCCTATGGCAAAGATCAACTATTCTGACGCCCGCTTCGAGGCGGCATTTGGCACTGCTGAACAGCTGCCAGAGGCCGCCCGTCCCGAGGTAGCCATTGTTGGGCGCTCCAACGTGGGCAAGTCATCCCTGCTCAACAGGCTGGTAGGCCGCAAGGCGTTGGCCAAGGTAAGCGCCAAGCCCGGCAAAACGGCCACCATCAACTTCTATGATGTGGACGGCATCTATCTCGTGGATTTGCCCGGTTACGGCTATGCGGCCGTCAGCGGCTCAGAAAAGCAGCGCTGGGCAGACCTCATCGCTGGCTACTTTGACCAAGAGCGCAGCTTCAACCTGGTGATCTCTTTGATCGACATCCGCCACGAGCCCTCCGCTCTCGACCGCGACATGGTGACCTTCCTCCAAGAAGGCGGCTACCCTTTGCAAATCGTGCTTACCAAAGCCGATAAACTCAGTCGCTCGCAACAAGGACGCCAAAGGTCCTTGATTGCCAAGGAACTGGGGATGGAGCCGTCGGATCTTTTGATAAGCTCCTCTGCCACCGGCGCCGGTATCGATGAGATCAAAGCCGCCATCGCCAAGGCAACGCTCTAACGACTTTGGGTACTAAGCCATCACGCTCTCCTGACACGCCTGCAGGCGCAGGCAAGAGAGCGGTTTAACCAGGCGATATCAAGGAGGATCTATGAACATCGCCACCAGTGTAAGCGCAGCCATTGGGGACACCCCGCTGATAGACCTGTCGCTGCTTTGCGAAGGCAGGGCCACCATCTTGGGCAAGCTCGAAGCCAAAAACCCCGGCGGCTCTGCAAAAGACCGCATAGCCCGCGCCATGGTTGACGCCGCAGAGCTGGACGGCACGCTCAAACCCGGCGGCACCATCATCGAGCCCACCAGCGGCAACACCGGCGTGGGCCTGGCCATGATCGCTGCCGAGCGCGGCTATTCCATGATTTTGGTGATGCCTGAGACCATGAGCGTTGAACGCCGCAAGCTTGCGGCCGCCTATGGTGCAAAGATCGTGCTCACACCGGGCTCCGAAGGCATGACGGGCTCGGTGAACAAGGCTGCTCAGCTAGAGAAAGAGATCGAGGGAGCCAAGGTAATGGGCCAGTTCTCAAACCCTGAGAATCCTCTGGCTCACTACCGCACCACTGGCCCTGAGATCTGGCATGACACCGATGGCGGCGTGGACGCCATCGTGGCCGGTGTAGGCACCGGCGGCACCATCTCTGGCGCCGCGCGCTTCCTCAAAGAGATGAAGCCCTCCGTCTATTCGGTTGCCGTGGAGCCTGCAGAGTCTCAGGTGCTTATTGGAAAGCCCGCCGGCCCCCATAAGATCCAGGGCATTGGCGCCAACTTTGTCCCTGACAACTACGACGCTTCAGTGGTAGACGAGGTTTTGCCTGTCACCTCTGATGATGCCGTCGCCACCAAAGTGCGCCTCTCAGAAGAGCTGGGGCTTTTAGTAGGCATCTCCTCGGGCGCTGCGGTGGCAGCCGCCTTGGCACTGGCTTTTCGCCCTGACTTTGAGGGGGCCGTCATCGTTGCCGTGCTGCCGGATACCGGCGAGCGTTATCTCTCGGTAGAGCTCTAACTACCAAGGGGCACAAGATGACTGAGGCCTGCTTAGGCCAATGGTATGAATTAGCAGACACAGGCACCTCGGACCGTTAGGATGGTGTCTGTGTCTGCTTGAAAAAGGAAGAAAGGCGGCTATATGCGTTTTTACGCTACCTGCCCCACGGGTCTTGAGCACCTCTTGGCTTCAGAGCTTGAATCCCTTGGCGCTTCTCGAGTGCGCCCTCTTATGGGCCAGGTTTCTTTTGAGGGACCTCTACGCGATGCCTATACCGCCTGCATGTGGAGCCGCATGGCCAGCACCATCGTGGCCGTCATCGAGCAAGCTCCCATCTCTGGGCCAGAAGACCTCTACCAGGTAGCTTCTGCCATACCTTGGGAGGAACACTTGGCCCCCTCCTCCACTTTTGCCGTCTTTTCCACCGGTGAATCGGCGGGGCTCGACAACACCCGTTATGTGTCCCAGCGTGTGAAGGACGCCATCGTTGACCGCATGTTGGCGGCGCGCGGCGTGCGTCCCAATGTGGACACCCAGCGCCCCGACCTCCGTATTCGCGTGCGTCTGCGCGAGGGGCACCTCTCCGTTGGCATCGACCTTTCTGGCGCCGCACTGTTCCAGCGCGGTTATGAGCGCGCCGAGCGCAGAGCCACCATCCCCGCGCTAAGGGCAGACTATGCCGCCGCCATGCTCTGGACCTCCGGCTGGCAGCACATGGTAAGCGAAGACATCGCCCCTTCTCTAGCCGTGGCCTTTGCGGGCAACGGGTCGCTGGTGGCAGAAGCCGCGCAGATCGCCTTGGATCGCGCTCCCGGCCTTCTGCGTGTGACCTGGGGGTTCACCCATTGGCTCAAGCATGCCACCCGCACCTGGACGCTTGTCTGCAAAGAGGCTGAGCACCGGGCAGACCAGGGCAAAGACCGCCCATTGATCCTCTGTGCCACTGACAGCCGCGAGGGCTATGCCACCGCCGTGCGCTCTATCCTGCGCGCCGCCGGCATCGACCGGGAACCGGAGTTCTTCTCGGTAAAGGAAGCGATGCACTTGGGCGAGCGTTTGAGCGAAAACCGCCTGGCAGTAGCAGACCTCTCCTGGCTCCATGCCGATGAGGCGCCCAGGGAAGCCGAGGCGTTCTCTTGCTTGGCCTCGCTATTCTCGGGACTGCCCGAGATCTGCCCCGCCTCCTGCCTCACCCGCGACGCGGCTCTGGACGCCCTCCTGGGCACGGAGCCTCAGGAGACCCTAGAGGTAAAGCTGGGCAAGGGCGACGCGACGCTGCGTGCCTACGACAATGTGGCCTTGGAGCCGGCAGCCACCGTCACTCTTTCCGGAGGCGATCAGATCCCCGTGCTGGTGCCCACCACCGACCAGTTTGCCGCCCGCCTGGAGAAGGTGGCCAAGGCGCGCAAGTCCTGGGCCCTGGAAGAGGACGTGACCTGCTATCGGGTCTACGACCAGGACTTGCCAGACTACAATGTGGCATTGGATCTGTTCCAGGGAGCCCCTCAGACGCCGGGCCGCTGGCTGGTGGTGCAAGAGTATGCCGCTCCCAAAGAGATCGATACCGAGAAGGTCCGCCGCCGCTTGATCGACGTGCTCACGGTGGCTCCAAGAGTTGTGGGAGTCCGAGGCCGGGACGTGGCGCTGCGCGTGCGCCAGCACTCCAAGGGAGGCTCGCAGTATGCGGCCCTGAAGACATCACCCGCTCCATTCGCTCCCAGGAACTCTTGGCAAAGTCCAAAGCGCCGGGTGCACGGGTGCGCAAGCCAAAGCTTCGCAGGGTGGCCGGAGCCCCGCTTGCCCCCGGCGCCAAGCTGGTGGAGGAAGGCGGCCTGCTCTTTGAGATCAACCTGGTAGATCGCTTGGATTGCGGCCTGTTCCTGGATCACCGCCTGGTGCGCGCAGAGATCCGCGAGATGGCCAAGGCCATGCAGGGCTCCAAGCGCTTCCTGAACCTCTTCGCCTATACCGGCACCGGCACCGTCTATGCAGCCGATGGTGGTGCTGGCTACACCACCACCGTAGACCTGTCCTATACCTATTTGGACTGGGCGCAGCGCAATATGGAGCGCAACGGCTTTGTGGGAGAGAACCACGAGTACATCAAGGCAGACGTGTTGCGCTGGGTGGACGAGCAGCGGCGCACCAAAAACCGCTGGGACCTCATCTACTGCGATCCCCCCACCTTCTCCAACTCCTCCTCTATGGGATCACGCACCTTCGATGTGCAGGCAGACCATGCCGAGCTGCTCATAGGCATCTCCCGCCTGCTCACCCGCGACGGCGTGTGTCTGTTCTCCTGCAACCTGAGAAACTTCACTCCTGATGTGGAGGCCTTAAGCCGCGCAGGCGTCGAGATCCAAGACGCCACCCAAGGCACCATCCCTCAAGACTTCGAGCGAAACGCCAAGATCCACCACGTCTATCTGGTGCGCCGCACGCCGATCTCAGAGGAGAAGCTTGCCGAGCTCAAGGCCAGGCGCGCCAAAGAGGCTGCTGCACGCGGGCGCACAACGCCTTCGCACTCCGGCCGAGGCAGACGAGGCAATGGCGCCACCCAGGGCAAGCGCCCCTATGGGAAGGACAGCTCTTCTCGGCAACCAAGAGGCCAGAGGCTCCATGGCGCCCCTGGCCCTCGCAGAGGGGGCAGGCCTACGGGAAGCGGCCCGCAAGGCCAAAACCGCAAGGGCCAAGGCCGTCAGGGAGGCAATCGCCATTAAGCACCGAACTTGGGGTCTGGATACCTTGGGCTTGCGCACGGCCGCCCAGATAACCGCAGCTTGCTTAGGCGTTGCAAAACAGCAAAATGCGCGATCTCTCATAGGGAGACCGCGCATTTTGCTTGAGCGACTATTTGCCGAGAAACCCTAGTCGTCCAGCGCGCGCGTGCATTTGCCGTAGAACGCTTTGAGGTCGGCGGCCAAGAGTGCGGGTACCTTGTCGTCGGCATAGGTCATGTGGCCCGTCTCATAGACGCGATACTGGATCTGTGCCTTGAGCTCGGGCGGCAAGAAGAGTTTGGCCATGTCGTGGCGCACGTTCCAGAAGGGTGTCGCTGCATCGAAATAGCCGCCAATGAAAAGGATATGAGCTCGGGGATTGCGTCGCAGGGCGCAAGAGATGTCAAAGGACCCGTCGGGCACGATGGGCATCCCCTGGGTGCCTGGCGCCTGATGAGCCCAGTTCCATGCCTGGTTCACCTTGAAGTTGAGGGCGTTGTAGTTGGGGTCCACCTCATAGCCTGTCTCTTGGACCAAGCGTAGATAGGCCGAGACGTAAGGGGAATTGATGGCGTCCATAGAGGGGTCTTCGCCCGAGAAAAACTCGCTGTCCCCTTGGACGGGCTTATAGGCAAAGGAGGTATAGCGCATGTCATAGCGCCCGATAAACTTGCCCTCGGATTCCAAGAGATGGGCCCTGAAGTCATCGAGCTCGATACGTAGGCCGCGGCTCTTGATAAAGTCAGGGCTCAGGCCAATGAGCCGGCTCATCTCTTGGGCCACATCGTTAAACGTCTCTGTCGAGAGATTGTCCCCCTGGGTGATGGCGCTCGCCAACGTGGTATCTGCAAAGCTTTGAGCCTTGTCCCACCACTCAGAGACGGCGCTTTGCGCTCCCGCCTTGCCAAAGTGACACGCAGCAGCCGCATAGAGGGGAAGCATGCCCAAGTAATAGTCGTCGTTGCCAGAAAGCGTGGGGGCAAAGTCCAGGATGGAGGACTGCTCGACGACGCCGGTGACAGAGACGCCTCGCTCCCCCAGCAGCCTGAAGACCAGGGCATTGCGCAACGTGCCATAGGACTCACCGTAGAGGAAGAGTGGCGAATTGTAGCGATGGTGCTTTTGGACCCACGCAGCCACTCCCGAGGCGCAGGCGCTGGCGTCGCCATCGACGCCCCAGATCGTCTTGGCGTCGAAAGAAGGGTCCACCTTAGAGAGGCCGCATCCAAAGGCGTCGATGAACACCAGGTCGGATTCCTGGAGCAACGTGTAGGGATTGTCCCTGTACACGCTGGGATTGCTCAGATGATCCGTGCCGCGCACAGGCACATAGTGGGGACCCAGGCCGCCGATATTGATCATGTCTGAGGAAGCGCCGGGGCCGCCGTTCCAAAGAAAGGTCACAGGCCGGTCATCGGTGCCGTCTTGAGCCAGATAGCTGATCATGAACATCATGCCTATGAGTGCCCCAGTCTCGTAATGATGGATGGGCAGCAGCTCAGCGGTGGCCCTATAGCTTATGCGCTGCCCATTGGCGCCGTGCCACACCAGCTCTTTTGAAGAGGAGTCAGGGGCTGACGCGGGCGCAGGGGGCGCAGGGGCTTGAGGAATGGTGGACGTGTCTGCCATAGGGCCTCCTTGGATGCGGGCCGCACTGCCAGGACAGCTGTGCGGCGTATATAACCTAAAAGATCAAGGGTCTCCTATTGAGAGTACTCTGATTTAAGCCCTTGAGGCAGCCGAGAAAATCCCTGTGCCATTGCGTGCTCTTTTGCATGCTTGGGAATAGACTCAAAAGCGCCTTGCACCTAGGGCTTCTTCTCTTACAGATGCGTTTTGCTCCTTCGCTTTTTTAGGGGAATTCCTCAACGTGCAGCCACGCTCTTGAGGGTCTTCGAGCTTCTTGAGAGCACATGGTTTATAAAAGAGGCGTATCATCGCTAGGTTCTTGAGCACTATCCGTTTTACGTGGGTTTTTCACCCCTACGAGGAGGCATCTTTTGGCATCCACAGTTCCGGCCGTCGCCAAGAAGGCGGGCCACGGGGCAATCCCCTTCTCTCTTGGCATGTCCCTTGTAACCCTGGGCGTGGTCTACGGTGACATTGGCACCAGCCCTCTCTACGTTATGAAAGCCATTGTCGAGGGCAACGGCGGCCTTGAAAGCGTCTCCCAAGACATGATCATTGGCGCCGTCTCCCTCATCATTTGGACCGTGATGCTCATCACCACAGTCAAATATGTGCTTATCGCCATGCGCGCAGACAACCACAACGAAGGCGGCATCTTCGCCCTCTACTCGCTGGTGCGCTCCTGCGCCAAGTGGCTCATCCTGCCCGCTATGATTGGCGGCGCTGCTCTTTTGGCAGACGGCATCTTAACCCCCGCAGTCACGGTCACCACCGCCGTCGAAGGCCTTCGCACCATCGAGGCCGGCCATGCGTTTTTGGGCGACACTCCTACGCTCGTCGTGCTCATCACCGTCGTGATCTTGTGCGGATTGTTCTTGCTCCAACGTGCGGGCACCAACTCCATCGGCAAGCTCTTTGGCCCCCTTATGTGCACCTGGTTCTTATTCCTGGCCATCATGGGCGTAGTGAACCTGGCCGGCAATTGGGACATGCTTCGCGCCTTGAACCCCTTGCGCGGCATCATGTTCCTCTTTGGGCCCCTTAATAAGGCGGGCTTTGCGGTGTTGGGCTTCGTTTTTCTGGCTACCACCGGTGCTGAGGCCCTTTACTCTGACATGGGCCATGTAGGCCGAGTCAACATCTACGCTTCCTGGCCTTTCGTGGTAACCTGCCTTTTCCTCAACTATCTAGGCCAAGGCGCTTGGATCATCGCCAACTCCGGTAACGCCCAGCTGGCTTCCCTGGAGGGCCTGAATCCTTTCTTTGAGATGATGCCCGTAGACCTTCGCGCTTTTGCCGTGGTGCTTTCGGCAGTGGCCGGCCTTATCGCCAGCCAGGCGCTCATCACAGGCTCGTTCACCCTGGTCTCTGAGGCCACCCGCTTGAACCTGTTGCCCCACCTAAGGGTCACCTACCCCTCTCAAACCAAGGGCCAGCTCTATATCCCCATGGTGAACACCGTCATGTGGATAGGCTGCATTGGCGTGGTTTTGCTGTTCAAGACCTCCTACGCCATGGAGGCCGCCTACGGCCTGGCCATCACCATCACCATGCTCATGACAACCTTGCTGCTCACGGTCTATCTCTCTCAGGTGCGCCGTCACACCGCGCTGGCAGTGGTTTTTGCCGTCTTCTTCCTCGCTTTGGAAGGCGCATTCTTCCTATCCTCTCTGGCCAAGTTCCTCCATGGCGGCTATGTCACCATCCTTATGGCGGCCGTCATCTTCTACATCATGTATGTCTGGCGCCGCGGCTCGGCCATCGAGCGCTCCCAATCGGTTTATCTGCCGGTAAGCCGCTATATCCCACAGCTGGAGCGCCTTACCGCAGATGAGCACATCCCCATGTTGGCAGACAACGTGGTGTTTCTCACCAACGACGCCACCCCGGACATGTTGGACCGCGACATCCTCTACTCCATTTTGGACAAGCGCCCCAAGCGTGCCCGCTGCTACTTCTTCCTCACGGTGCGCGTGACCGACGAGCCCTACACCCACGCCTACACCGTCAATAACTTTGGCACCGACTTCATCTTCAAAGTCACCCTGCACCTGGGCTTCAAGATGAACCAGCGCGTGAACACCTACCTGCGCCAGGTTATTGGCGACCTGGTAGACACCGGCGAGATGGCTCCCCAGCCCATCAACTACTCCATCTACCGCGATCCCGGCAAGGTGGGCGACTTCCGCTTCGTGATGTTGCGCAAGCTCCTCACCCCCGAGACCGAGCTCTCCGGCAACGACCGCACCGTCATGAGCGTAAAATACGCCATTCGCCGCATCTGCGGCAACGCTGCCCAGTGGTACGGTCTGGCCACCTCTGGCGTCCTCTTCGAGTATGTGCCGCTCTTTAGTCGCGCCACACCGGCCCCTGTGCTGGAGCGCGTGCCCTTGGGCCTGAGCGAGCCTGAGATCGACGAGGAGTCAGACGAAGACGATGTGCTCTCTGCCGATCTGGCAGACGAGATGGCTGATACCCTGGCAGAGATCGAGGCCAACGTCATTGGCGGCAACGAGAGCTCCGACCGCACCGGCTGCCACCCCAAGATCATCTTCGATGCTCAGGGCAAGCCGGTGGGCATCGAAAAGCCTAAGCCCGGCGCCGAGAAGCCCGCCCATCCCAATGACCCGGACGAGCGCTAACTAGAACCATTGGGCACCCCACGCCTCTTGCGTCTCCTGTCGCCCTCCCGGCGACAGGAGACGTTTTTATGCAGGGGCAGCGACACCTCTATCACAAAGGTCGAGCGCTCAGGGGCGGTGGCCACAATGGTCCCCCCCCTGCCGCCCCTACGAAAGCCTTTGCCATGGCAAGCCCAATGCCATGGCCTCCCGTCTCTGAGGCGCGGGATTCATCGGTCCGATAAAAGCGGTCGAACAGAGCGGGAAGTTGGGCAGGATCCAGAGGTTCGCAGGTGGCGTTGAACACGCGAAGCTCTGCCGATTTCCCATCTTTGGAGGCCGCTAGACCCACATGCACAGATGCGCCTTCCGGCGAGTACTTAAAGGCGTTATCCAAAAGGATTCCCACCAGGCTTCCCATCTCTGGAGCGCTGCCTGAGCCCACAAGGCCAGAGGCCACCTCGACTATCAGCTCTTTTGATTGCTGGGCCGCCACCGCTTCGTAGGGTGCGATCGCCTCTTGTACCACTGCAGAAAGATCCACTGAGCCGGTTTTCGCCTGGGCATGAGCCTCTTCCAGACGGGCGAGCGCCACCAGATCATCGGTGAGCGATTCCATGCGTCGCACCTGGGACTTTATGTCACCGATGCTCTCTGGGTCGTCCTCCCCCTCCAACTCCAACAGGTCAGCGTTGGCCAAGATGATGGATAGAGGCGTCCTAAGCTCATGGCTTGCATCGGTGATGAAACGGCGCTGCTTTCGCTGCGCTTCTACCAAAGGCCGTACCAGCTGTTTCGAAGCCAGCACAATGATGAGGCTTGCCACTCCATAGCCCGCCGCCATGGCCATCGAGGTGGCCACCGACCGCCAAGACTGATCCAACTGCCGCCTGCAGTCTAGAAAGGTGACGCGCTCGCCTTTAGGATCTGCCGAGAAAAGATAGCGATAGGCGCCGGAAAAGCCATAGGTCCCCAAAGCCTGGGGGCTTTGAGTCCCCTCAGAAGCACCCGCCTTTGGGAGCTGGGGTTTCTCGGCAGCCTGAGCGACCACTGCATCGGCGAGGGCGACGGCTCCGGATTTGTCCACCGAGGCGATATGGGACACGTCGGCGGCAACCGCCTGGCCTGCATCGTCATAGAAGACAGAGAAGTAGCGGGACTCGTAGGGCAGCTCCGGCGAGTAGGGAGGCTGGCGGGGGCCTTTATCGGCAGGGAGTGTCTCCCGGGTAGGGCCGCGAGCTCAGGGAAGGTGCCCTGGTTTTGGGCCAACGTGGCCAGAAGGGTGTCAGCCTCGGCGAGAATGGCCTGGTAGTTGAGCAGATTCATGGCCAAAAGGATGGCTGCAAGCAGGAAAAGCTGGGTGGCCATGGCGAGGCCTATGAAACGTCGGCGAAACTTAGCGATCATGGGAGTCCTTGAAGTGAGAGCCTGGGGAAGCCGCGGGGTCCTCGAGGATTGCAGGTTGCAGCGAGTAGCCCACATTGCGCGAGCTTTTGATGGTGAAAGGGGCGCCTACCAAAGCCAGCTTCTTGCGCAGGTAGGAGATGTAGGCCCACACCACGCTGATATCCGGGGCAGAAGAGGCGTCCCACAGTCGGTCCTGCAGCTGATCTGCAGAGACGATGCGCCCCGGATGGGCCATCAGATACTCCAGCACTTGAAACTCTTTGTTGGGCAGCTCCAAAGACCCTTCGGGGCCAGAAAGCCTAAACGTAGTGCGATCCAACGTGACGCCTTCTTTGGCGAGACGACCGTCTACCTCGGCATGGCCGCGAGTGATGGCGTGCAAGGCAGCGACGAGCTCGGCTGCCTCGAAAGGCTTGGTAAGATAGTAGTCAGCGCCGCTCTCAAGGCCTGTGACGCGATCGTCAAGCTCGGCTTTCGCCGTGAGCATGAGCACGGGAACCGGATTGTTTTAAGCGCGCAGAGAGCGCACCTCCTCCACTCCGTCCAGCTTGGGCATCATGACGTCGAGGATCGCCGCATCGTAGGCGCCGCTGGCAAGGTAAGCAAGCGCCTGGGCGCCATCTCCCACCACGTCCACAGTAAAGCGGCTCTTCTCTAAGAGCTTTTTTAGCACCCTGGCCAGGGGTGCTTCGTCCTCGGCTATCAGCAGTCTCACGACACTCCTTTGCTTCCAATCTGTGAGCCCAGTCTATGGAGCCAACCTAAAGCGAGCCTAAAGTCTTAAAGATTGTGGCGCCATTTTGAGTTGGCTTAAGCTTCGATGCCTAACCTCCTGCACAGACCAAAGGAGGTTCTGTGGCTTATACCGCACTCTTTCAAAGGCACGAACTCAAATACCTCTTGGACCTCTCCCAGTATGCCGCACTGCGAGACGCCCTCACCCTCTACATGGAGCCGGATCGCTGGCCGCATTCGACGGTGCGCAGCCTCTACTTTGACACGCCCAATCTGGTGCTGGCACGCCGATCTGCCGAGAAGCCCGCCTACAAAGAGAAGCTGCGCCTACGCTCCTACGGCCCGGCATCCGGCGAAACTCCAGTATTTGTGGAGCTCAAAAAGAAGTATCGCGGCTAGGTGTACAAGCGTCGCTGCCAGGCTGGCTACACTCAGGCAATGGCCTGGCTCTGGGGACAGAGCGAAGCTCCCGAAAGCTCTGCCACCGCCCGGGAGATCGACCGTTTCCTGGTTTTTTACGACTCGCTGGCACCCGCACTTGTGGTGAGCTACGAGCGCGACTCTTTGCGGCTGCGTGCCGGCGGGAGCCTATCTGACGCTTTAATGCCCGCAGCGCTTGCAGCGCACGACCCCTCAAGCCCTGAGCTGCGTGTCACCTTTGACCGCGCTCTCAAAGCAAGCGCCGCTCACCTGTCCCTGAACGCCCAGGCTTCAGGCGTCCAGCTTTTGCCCTCTTCCCAGGTGCTTATGGAGGTGAAGTGCGCCCAGGCGATCCCCCTTTGGCTCAGCGGCCTCTTGTCCGAGCTGCACCTCTATCCCTCCTCGTTTTCCAAGTACGGCCGCGCCTGGACACTCTTCGCCTCGATGCCCTCGACTCAAACCCTCCAGGCACTGGCCTGCTAAGAAAGGATGCACCCAATGGACACCTCTCTTTTTTCCACCCTCTTTGCCTCAGAAAGCCTGGGAATGAGTCCTGCGGGCTTTGGGATTGCCCTAGGAAGCGCGCTTGTGCTGGGACTCATACTGGCTGCGGCCTATAGCTTTAAAAGTAGGGTATCTGCTACCTTCTGCACCACTTTGGCCCTGCTGCCAGCAGTCGTCTGCGCAGTCATCATGTTTGTGAATGGCAACGTAGGCACCGGAGTGGCGGTAGCCGGCGCCTTTAGCCTGGTGCGCTTTCGCTCGGTGCCCGGCTCTGCCAAAAAGATCTGCGCCCTCTTTATTGGCATGGGCACAGGCCTTATCTGCGGCATGGGCTATGTAGCCTATGGGCTCGCCTTCACCCTCATCATGTGCGCCGCCTTCTTGCTGGTGAACTCTTTTGGCACCCATACCAGCCGCAGCTCGCACTATCGCACGCTCACCGTCACCGTGCCCGAAGACCTGGACTACCCCCGCATCTTCGATGACCTCTTTGCCGCCTACGCCACTTCCCATCAGCTCATTCGCGTGAAGACCTGCAATCTTGGCAGCCTCTTCAAACTCACCTATGAGATCTGCCTTAAGGACGGCGCTCAAGAGAAGTCCCTCATTGACGGTCTTCGCCTGCGCAACGGCAACTTGGAAATCTGCCTCTCTCCCCAGCCTACCGAGGCCACTTCGCTCTAACCCGGACAAAAAAGGACACCCATGAAGAAACTTCCCGCACTTGTGGCAGGACTCTGCCTGTCCACCACGCTTCTGGCAGGCTGTGCTGCGCCCACCCTCCCCGCAGCGTCCCAGACTGCTCAGGGCGCCTACTTCACCGAGCGCGATTCTGACACCGCCTACGATGCCGACACCACCATCTCTCTTGACCTCTCCCAACTCGATAAGGCCACCCAGGCCCCCGGCGTGTCTGTGGATGGCTCTCAGGTGACCCTCACCCAGGAAGGCATCTATCTCATCTCTGGCCAACTGGCCGAAGGCTCCCTTGCCGTCGATGCCCCTCAAGATGCCAAAGTCCACCTCGTTCTACAAGAGGCCGCCCTATCTAACTCGACCGACACCCCTCTTGCTATCACCCAAGCCGATAAGGTCATTATCACCTTAGAAGGCAACTCGTCCCTTAGCCAAACCTCGGAGGACGCCGTCTCAGAAGGCTCCTCGTCTCCTTGCGCAATTGCGAGCAGCAGCGACCTCACTCTCAACGGAGGGGGGATCACTCACCATCACTTCTGCAGCAGGCAAGGGCATCGACTGCAAAGATGATCTGGTCATTGCCGGCGGCACCTACCAGATCGAAGCAGCCAGCCATGGCGCCGAAGCCAACGACAGCCTTTGCATCAAAGAAGCCAGCCTTCAGATCACCTCAGGCAAAGACGGCCTCCATGCCGAGAATGACGACGATGCCTCCCTGGGCTATGTCTATGTGGAAAGCGGGTCTTTGGACATAGAGAGCCAAGGCGATGGCGTGAGCGCCTCGGGCTGGATGGATATTGCCGACGGCAGCCTTTCTATCACCAGTGGCGGCTCCTCTGAAGCCACGCCCGGCTCAAACACCCAAGCCGTCGGAGAGCCTCCGGCACAACCAGGCGCGCAAAACGGCTCTTTGGGTCTAGGAGGGCCCGGACAAGACAGCAGCGATGCCCCAGGCTTTGGTGGCAAAGACAGCCCAAGTCAAGGACAAACGCCGCCTTCAGGCACCATGCCGCCTGCAATGCCTTCTGGAGAAGCCCTTGGCTCGAACGCTCAGATGCCTCCTGCTGCAGGGCCTGAAAATGCCGCAGCGCCCTCAGATACCAGCGCAGTAACGGGATCTACAGAAGACGCCAGCGACACCGCCAGCACCAAAGGTCTAAAAGCCGGCAGCTCTCTCACAGTGCGTGGCGGCACTCTCATCATCGATGCCGAAGACGATGCCCTGCACTCAGATGGCGACCTCTCCTTAAGCGGCGGTGAGCTTGAGTTGGCCTCGGGAGACGATGGCGCCCATGCAGAGGGGACCCCCACGGTCTCTGGAGGCGCCATTGCCATCTCTACCTGCTACGAGGGACTGGAAGGGGCACAGGTGGATGTCACCGATGGCACCGTTACCCTGACGGCTGCCGATGACGGCATCAATGCCTCCGACGGCAGCACTACCAAAACCTTTGGCCCTCAGCCACAACGGGGCTCTGCCTGCGCCATCACCATTTCTGGAGGCACCTTGGACATCCAGGCGTCAGGGGATGCCATCGACTCCAATGGCTCCCTAGAGATCACCGGGGGCACCATTGCCTGTGAAGGTCCCACCCAAGGAGACCCCTCGATTTTAGATTTTGATACCACTGGAACCATCACGGGAGGCACGTTCAAAGGCACAGGGGCTGCCAAGATGGTGCAGACCCTGACCACCGCCACCCAGGGGGTGCTTACAGTGAACACCGGGTCCCAGCAGGTAGGCGCCACAGTGACCCTTAAAGACGAAGCCGGAGCCGTCGTTGAGACCTGGGAGCCAAGCCAACCCTATGAGCTGATTATCTTTAGCTCATCGCAAATCAAGCCGGGGGCCGCTTATCAAGTGCAAGTGGGCGACCAAACGCTCAGCGTGCACGCATCCTGAGGACTCTCGCATACTTTGCGCAATCGTCAGCCTTAGAGCTTTTCCCAGGCTGCCAGACGTCTCAAAAGATAATCGCCCACGCCGCCCTCGTCGTTGATAAGGGCGGTGATATGGTTGGCATAGTCTGCCACTCCGGGCTGAGCGTTTGCCATAGCGACCCCATCGCCTAAGGCTGCGAGCATGGGGGTGTCATTCAAGCCGTCGCCAAAAGCGGCGGCTTCTTCTACAGGAATGCCCAAGTAGTCGCAGAGCCAGCAGGCAGCCGTACCCTTATTGGCCTCTTTATCGCTGATCTCGAGATTGCAGAATTCCGAGGAGGTGACAGTAAGGCCGCCCATAGCCTCGGCAGCCTCGAGCACCGCCCGGCGCTGCTCTGGCGTGTGGTAGTAGACGCTCATGCGATCCACTCGCCCCACCTGATCCAAGAGCTCAACAAGGCTCTCGACCACCCTGCGCGAGCGGCGCGTTTGGGCCAAAAAGTGAGGTTCCAACCCATAGGTGTCGAGCTTTGAGAATCGGTCCTTTTCGGCATAGGCGCAGCCATCGGCGAAAAAGTCGACGTTGACGTCCAGATGAGCCACCGCATCGAAGAGCTGGCGGGCCCGCTGGTGGCCCAAGGGCGTGGCGTGGAGCTCTTGGGAAGTCGTGGCATTGGCCACTACCGCCCCATTGCAGGCAATGATGTAGGAAAGGGCGGGCAGGGCGCGAAGCTCAGGGTAGACGCCAGAGACTGCGCGACCCGTGCAGATCACAAAGGGCACCTGATGCTCTTGAAGCGCCTCCAGGGCAGCGCGACAAGTGGGATGGACGCGCTTGTCGGTAGTTAAAAAAGTGCCGTCGAGGTCTGTGAAGACAATGGATAGGGGTCCTGTGGCGATCTGGGCGGGGTCGTGGGTCATGGAGCTCTCCTGGCCTTTGGCTAGAGACGATCGTTCAGGGGCACGTAGGTGGGGTGGGATTCCACCGAGATGTAGGCTGGTCGAATGATGCGGCCGGCGCCATAGAGCTCCTCCATGCGATGGGCCACCCAGCCAGAGAGGCGGGCGATGGCGAAGATGGGTGTGTGCATCTCGGCGGGGATATCCAACATGTCGTAGACAAAGCCGGCATAGAGGTCCACATTGGCGCAGAGGGGCTTGGCGGTCTGCCGCACCTTTTGCACCACCTGGGGCCCCAGCCGCTCGATGGCATGGATGAGCTGATAGCGGCTGGTATATCCCTTGTTTTGGGCCAACTGGGCGGCCTGGGAGCGGATGATCTCGGCGCGAGGGTCGGAGAGGGTATAGACCGCGTGGCCTACGCCGTAGAGCAAGCCAGACCCGTCGAATGCCTCTTTTCTGGCGATGCGCTCGAGGTAGGCAACCACTTCCTCGTCGTCGGTAGGATCTTTTACGTGGGCTGCCACGTCGTCGATCATCTGGCCCAACTTGAAGTTGGCACCCCGTGCTTGGGGCCTTTGAGCGAGCCCATGGCAGCGGCATAGGCCGAGTAGGGATCGGTGCCAGAGGAGGAAAGCACGCGGCAGGTGAAGGTGGAGTTGTTGCCGCCGCCATGCTCGGCATGGAGCATGAGCATCGAGTCTAGGACCATGGCCTCTTCATGGCTGTAGTTTTTCTCGCCGCGAAGCACGTCCAAGATGGTCTCTGCCATGGACAGGCCTGGCTCGATGGGAGGGATGCGCAGCTGAGTCTGGTTGGTCTCGGCGCTGTAGGCGATGGAGGCGATGGCGGCGATACGCGGCAGCCTTGCCAAAAGCGAGAGCGCCACGTCGATCTCATGCTCGGGATCGGTGGCATCCGGGTTCTCATCGAAGGCGTAGAGCAGCAGCGTGGCTCGCTGGAGCACATTCATGATGGAGCTGGAGGCCGTGGTGCGCGGGAAGAGCGCCAGGTAGCCTGTGGGCAGCGAGCGGCGCGCGTCGATGCGCGCGTTATAGTCTGCCAGTTGGGCTGCAGAGGGCAGCTTGCCGGTAAGCAGGAGATAGGAAAGCTCCTCGTAACCAAAGCGATCCTCGGCGTGGGCCGCCTCCACCAGCTGGCCTATGGAGTAGCCGCGGAGGATGAGGTCTCCCTTATCGGCATGAATACCGGCTTCATCTTTGGTATAGCCGTGCACATTGCAGATGGTGGTAAGGCCAGCCACCACACCTGATCCATCGTCATTCCTAAGGCCGCGCTTCACGCCATAGTGGCGGTAAAGCTCTGGGTCGATGGCGTCGATGGAGAAGAAGCCCTCGTAAAGCCCGTCGCTCACTGGCGGGCGGCCCAGCGAGACGGAGGGCATGGGGCTCACATCCATCACGTGAAGCAGGGCTGAGGTGGCTGCCGAGGGAATCACCGGACGATAGGTGCCAGGCGTTGCCAAACGATAGGTCGCGTCTTGAGTCATAGGGGCTCCTTAGAGGCGATACATGAAGCGGAACACATCCTCGCGCTGGAGCATTACCTGCACGCCTAGGGATTTGGCGACCTCATCGAGCTCCTCTTTGAGAGCGTCGAACTCCACGCTGACGGCGGTGAGGTCTACCAGCATGGTCATGGTGAAGATGCCCTGCAGGATGGTTTGCGAGATGTCCAAGATATTGGCGTCGTGGTTTGCCAGCACCTGAGTGATGGCGGCAACGATGCCTGCGCGGTCAGAGCCAAGCACCGTGAGAATGGCGCGGCCTTGGGTGGCAGAGACAGCTTCCATGAGATCCTCCTTATTACCAGAGAGGCCCCGGATTGGCGGGGCCTTAAGGCGTGTCTGCTATTAGCTTATAGGATGGATGTGCGCAAATGGCTAAGAGAGGGCGGCCTGAAAACGAGCCGTTATCTGATCGGGAGATTCGTCCAGTGCGCAAGAAAGCTCAGAGAGGGAGCGCTCCTGAGCCTCTTTGTAGATGCGCTCGTAGATGACCGGGGCCTTTTTATGGGAGGACTGGGCATCTTGGATACGGCTACGGAAGGTTTTGGCGATGCGCACCACGTCTTTGCAGGAACCGTGGCGGATAGCCTTTTTGAAATGCTTCTCTTCAAGAACGGCAGAGCGGCCAGTGAACGGGTCGAGCTCCATCTCGCAGATGTTGTTGATAAGGCCGTTGGCCTCTTCTGCAGAGACCACCGGACGCAGATTGTCCTCTGACGCCACGGGATACTTGATGAGCATGGGATTGCGGCCATGGGTGGGCATGAGGTGATAGGTGGGGGTGTCTGAAGTGTCGATTGCTTCTACGCGACAGACGCCTTGACCGGGATGGACGATAAAATCACCGACTGAATACATACAATTCCTCCGTTTCCCTTGCATTCATTGTAGCACTGGATATAATGAAAGATTTTTCTCATCTTAAAGACTATGAGGAAACCTCATAGACAGCTGTCTGACCTGCGGATAAACGCTTCTCTACCAATGGACAATGCTAGGATGGGTGGGCAAGCGACTCTTGAGCAAAGGTGGTCCCCTGTTGAACATCCTGGCCGTAGTGCCCGCCTATAACGAAGAAGAGAGCCTGGAGGCCACCGTCGACGGCCTTAAGGCTGCCTGCCCTTGGATCGATGTGCTGATCATCAACGACGGATCCCGCGACCGCACTGGCGAGATCTGCGACGCCAGGGGCTACAACCACTTGGACATGCCGGTGAACTGCGGGCTCACCTCTGGCTTTCAGGCAGGCATGAAGTATGCCTTGCGCAATGGCTACGATGCCGTGGTGCAGTTTGACGCAGACGGCCAGCACCTGCCGGACTACATTGCCCCCATGGCCAAGGCCATGGAAGACCAGCAGGCAGACATCGTCATCGCCAGCCGCTTTTTGGAGGGCGAGCGCGGCCGCTCCCTGCGCCACGTAGGAAATGCGCTTATCTCCTGGCTCATCCGCATCACCACCGGCGTCACCATCACAGATCCCACCAGCGGCATGCGCATGTTCTCCAAAGACATGTTCGATCCCTACGCCACCGGCATGGACATTGGGCCCGAGCCAGACGCGGTGGCACTGCTCATTCGCAAGCGCGGCGCCAAAGTCATCGAAGTGCCCGCTCAAATGCGCGACCGTATGGCCGGCGAGAGCTACCTCAAGCCCACCAAAGCCATACTTTATATGGCTCGCACCTGCTTAAACATCCTGCTCTTCCAGTGGTTTCGATAGGAGTCATCCGTGGAAATCCCTCTGCGCCTCGTCTGTTTTCTAGGAGCCGCCATCACTTTTCTGATGATCTGCCGCTCCATTCGCAAGCAGCGTATCCAAATTGAAGACTCGCTCTTTTGGGTGTGCTTCGTGGCCCTGCTGGTGCTCATCGCCATCTTCCCTCAGCCCATCTATTGGCTAAGCGACCTCTTGGGCTTTGTCTCGCCCTCAAACCTCATCCTGGTAGGCGTCATCGCCATCATGCTTTTGCGCCAATATCGCGACTCTGCCAAGATCTCCCAGCTCAAATACCGCTTGGACCAGCTGGCCCAAGAAGTGGCGCTGGACGACAACCGCGAAGAGGCCCAAGAGAGGCAGGAGCGCCGCTAACACGCCGCGACGCCCCCTCCTACATCTTGGGTATTGAATCGCCCCTCGACCCTCCTAGCGCCGGAAAAACGCGCGGTTGGCCGGCGTTTCATCTACTTCTACCTGGACCACCGGCAATCCTTTGGCCTCCAGGCGGCAGAAGATCTCATGGGCCAGATTCTCTGCCGTAGTGCGGAAAGGCAGCACCTCCAGGGCGAAACCTTCTGACTCCAACGCCTGGACGGTGGTGGGCTTGAGCGTGCCCTGCTCTACCAGCAGCCTATGGTCGAACTCATCGCACACCGCAGCTACACTTCGCTTGAAGCGGCCGAAGTCCGCCACCATGGATCGCTCTGTGCCCTCTTGACCCAGCTCTTGAGACTCCACCGTCACCTCCACCCGCCATCTGTGGCCATGGAGGTTTTCACATTTGCCGTGATAGTCTGCCAAAAAGTGAGCGGCATCAAAGTGTCCCTCAGCAATAAGCCCGTACATGAGCGTCCTCTTTTCATCTCAGGTGCTCGCAGCCAAGCGCCTCTGGTGTCATTTAAGTGCGCAGCGACTCTTAGACCCATTTTGACCCAGGATGCTGATACCTTGAAATCAGGGATGCCAAAGGGGTCAAAGGCCACTTTAGGCTACAGAATACCCGCCTTTACCATTCAAGCAATCCAGCACCGTCTCCTTAGGGCCTTAAGGACGTCACCTGCTCCAGAGCCCGCATCTCATTTGGCACGAAGAGAGTTTTCATGTCCGTCGCTTCTATAAAAACTATTACCGAGAACCACCCCCGCCTCTGGCTGGGCTCCCTCCTGGGGCTCATAGCCCTGGTGACATGGGTCGCCTGCGCCCTTTTGGGCTGTCCTTGGCGCTTGGCCCTTTTCTGGGCGCTCTTCGCACCCAGCATAGGGCTTTGGGTTCTCAAGGGTCGCCAGTTGGCTGGCCGTCCTATCGCCTGCTTTGTGGCCATCGCCGCTCCTTTGGGCCTCCTATATTGTTGCTTCATGCCTGCCATCGTCTCTGTGAGCTGGGATGGGTACGCCCATTACCGCAGCGCGGCAGCCATTGCTGCAGGCCAAGAGAGGCTCTTATCGGTAGGAGAACTCACCAACTTCGACCCTGACGGCATCTACAACGTGGGGCCTTTTCCTTGGGGTACCAGCGAGGATGACTGGTCGGCCAACTGGTCCACTATCCAGCAGGATGGCAATTTGGATAGAGCGCAAGCCTATATGGATCGCTGGGACCAGGTGACCTTTCCTCAAGAGGAGTCTCCCGAGACCTCGCTGCAGCCCACTCGGCTCCCCAATGCGCTGGGGCTGGCTTTAGCCCAGGCGTGCGGGGCGCCCCTCTCGGTGCAGCTGTTCTGCGGGCGTCTCACCAACATGATTGCCTATATCGCGCTCATGGCACTGGCCATGAGCCGGCTGGTCTCTGGAAGGCGCATCCTTTTGGTCTTTGGCCTCACCCCTACCCTGCTCTTCATGGCTGCCAATTACTCCTACGACCCCTGCGCTATCGCCCTGCTCTCTCTAGCCGGCGCCAGTTTTGCCAAAGAGCTGCAGACCCCCCATGAGCCCTTGAGCCTGGGTAGGGCTGCCTGGATCTTGGCGCCTTGGGTCATCGGCACCTACACCAAAGCGGTTTTTTTGCCTGCAGCCCTTCTCTTCCTATTCATGCCGCGCTGCAAATTCAAGCGCCCGCGGGATCGAGTCCTCTGGATTGGAGCGGCCACGCTCTGCGTAGTGGGGCTACTGGCAAGCTTTGTGGTGCCCTATCTCTTTGACAATGCCTCCATCGCCCCTGACACCCGTGGCGGCTCTACCAGCATCGACAGCCTAGGGCAGCTCCGCTTCATCCTGGAGCATCTCTGGGCCTACCCTCTCATCCTTTTGGCCTCTTTCATCAATGTATTCACGCCCTTCCAGCTCTTCGCCAACCTCTTCATCAACTTCTGCTACTTGCCCATCCCCTCTGGATGGCCGCTTTTCTCGGCAGCATTCATAGGCTGTTTGGCTTGGTCCGTGGTGGCAGACCGCACCCAAGCAGATGACTTCGGTGCTCAGCCCCGCTATCGCTGGAGCCTTTTTATCGGCATCTTCTTGGGCTTTTGCCTCATGGCCACCGCCCTCTACCTCAACTACACCAATCTGGGGGCACCCTTGGTGCTGGGGCTCCAGGTGCGCTACCTGCTCTTTGAGATGGGGCCGTTCCTGCTCATCTGCCTCAACTTCGGCAGCGGCCCAGCTACGCACCTCGCCCAAAAAGCGCGCTCCTGGGCAGGCGCCAGGGCAGCTGCAGCCGCCCCCTTGGCCTTGAGCGGGATTATGGCGGCGCTCAGCTGGGCAATCTTTATAAGCGGCTTTGTGATGCGCCTCTAGCTTGCCGTCCTAGGGCGAGTGGGACGCTATTGGGTGCGCTCGGACTCATCCACCTGAGGGATGCGCTCCTTGATCCAGTTCACCAGGTTTTCTGGAGCAGCGCCGGTTACTTCGCATAGGTCGTGGCCGCCGCCCCATACGCAAGTGAGGTCTACTTGCTGGGCAGCCCCAGTGGAGCGCAAGCACCAGGCCAAATTGATACCCGAGGTAAAGGGCACCACCGACTGCGCGAGACCCACCTGGATACGCCACTGAGGAGCCACTTTCGCGCTGCCGAGAAGATCGGTCTCCCCTACCAGATAGTTAAAGGCGTTGGCCATCTGCCCCCGGCGCTCGACAGTGGCGCCCTGGGCGTTTTTCTCAAGAAGCTCGACGCCCCAATCGCCCGGATAGGTGTTCTGCCAGCCAGAAAGTGTGGCATAGGTGCTCTGGTTGTGGTTGAGCAGCTCGTAGATATCCCTGCTAAAGTGCAGCGTCGCATGGGTCCCGGTCCCGAAGAGCTGGTTCTCGTCGGTTTTGCATTCAATGCCATCGAAGGCAGTGCAAGGCAGACTGGCAGGGGCGCAGGCTTGGATGAAGCTGCGCAAATCGGCAATGCGCACCACCATATCTGAGGGGTTGTAGGAGAGCCATTGGCTGGTGCTGTTGAGGGTGGCCAAGTAGGCTGCCACAGAAGGCACCGAGATAGCCGGGGCAGACGACACTGCCTCGCCCGTAGCGCTTTGGGCCACGTTGGCAGCGATGGCTTGGCTGTCGGCGCCAGTAGCTTGGCCGCCTGGGAACCCCGCGCTGGTTTGGATAGAGGCTGAGAGCGTGGCAGGAAAAGACGCATGCTCGAAAAACTGCGTGGCTGCCCCCTCCAGCTGAGAGAGAAGCTCCTGGTAATAGCCGCCATCGCTCCAAAGACCGTCGCCAGTCTCTACCAGCGATAGCTCTCGAGCGTCCTCTCCAGAGCCTGAAGAGAGCCCCAGCGCGTTTACAAAGGGGCCGTAGGTGCCTGCCAGATCTTGAGAGAGCGCCGAGGTCCAAAGATCGGTGGCCCGACTCTCACTCTGAGAGAAGCGCCCATAGAGCCACTCATAGGCGCCATCTTGATGGGTAAGGTCTACCACCGGCGTCCACGCAAGTACGCCAGTAAGGGCATCTGAGACCGGGTTTCCCCGGCCATCCCAAAGGGCCGCGCCGTCCTCCTTAAGATAGAGGTCAAAACAAGGGGCATCGCCTGAAACGCCCATAAGCGACGCGATGCCTGCACCAGCCCCTAACCCCATGCCATAGATGGATTGGGCGCCTCCGGGCAGAGCGGCAGCGTTATAGCGAAGGAAGCGGACGGCTGCTTTGAGGTCGGTGATGTTCCAAGGCATGCCGCCGTCAAAGGACCCGTCGCCTTCCAGCTGGTTTTTGGACTCATAGCCTCCTGAGCGGCCGCGGCATCCCGCAAATACATAGATGCAGCCAGCGTCCAGATAGGTCTTGAGGCCCTCGTAGCTATAGGTGCTGGCTGCGATCTGCGGGCCAAAGTCGCCGCAGTTAATGGGCAAAAGAATGGGCGCAGAGGCCTGAGGGATCTCAGCCACCTGGCTGTCTTCTTTCACATGGCACTCATAGGTGGCGCCATGAGCCTTGCTCTCAAAATAGGCGCCAGGCACATAGATAGAGAGTTTTTGGTAAAGGCTTGCTACGGGATCAAGCACATAAGGCAATCCCAACTGATAGTAGACGTCGTGTTCCTCGTCGTAGTTCCACGCAGAGCCATCCAGTGCCAACTTATCAAAGGCATGCACGTCTACCTTGGGTTTTTTCTGATCAGCAGAGTCTTCCTCAGCGGGAGCAGGGTTCTGGGCGCACGACGCAAGGGTCAATCCTGCCAAGCCAGCCGCGCCACATAAAAAATTTCTCCGGGTGAGCGCCATGGACGATCATCCTTCCTTCTGCCACTGCCTGCCTCACGTGCCCTCTCTAAAAGAGCGTCCTTAGGTAAGTATGGGTCGCAAACCTCGCAGTTGAATAACTTCCTTAGAGCCGCCACGAGCTCACCACGGTTTCTCCAGACCCTCCCTCATCCTTTGTAAAGAAAGCACCCCGTTCCCCCATTTGCCGCCCTATCGCCCACCTGGTTTTGTCATCATAGATGTCAAAGCACCGTGTGAGGAGGTTGTCCATGGCTCGCAAGACTCCGGTTACCTACGACGACGTGTTGTCTTGGTGGTCCTCGCTCTCGCATCAAGAGCAAAACTACGAGCTGTCAGATTTCGCGCTGGAGTTTGCCTACCAATCGGCCAAGATCGAGCGTGCCGACATCACCTTTCAAGAAGCCAGCCAGGTCTTCGAGCATGCCAGCGTCACCAACTACACCGGCCCCGTGCGAAACCTCATCTCTATCGCCAACCAGCGGGTGGCCTTCTTCTGGATGCTGGACGCCCTTGCGTACTGCCGCCCCTTGGACGAATCGCTGGTGCTCTCGCTCCATCGCACGCTGACCTATGGCACCTACAGCCCCACTCAGCTTGCAGATGGCGAGCGTCCGGGCAAATATAAATTGAGCGACTATATCGTGCGCGAGACCCATGAGGTGGGCGCCTCCCCTGAAGACTGCCCTCTGCTCACCCGGGAGCTCTGCCGCGAAGTGTGCGCTCAGCTCCCCAATCTCACTCCCAAGCGCGCCCTCACCTGCGCCGCCTACTTCCACAACGCGCTGGTCTCCATCCACCCCTTCTCCGAGGGAACAGGCCGCGTGGCCCGCGACCTGGCCAACTTCATCCTGCTGGCCGGCGGCCATCCGCCAGTGTGCGTCTACGCCAGCGACCAAGCCGCCTTCTACGAGGCCCTGGAAGCCTTTGATTCCACCGGAGACTTGGCGCCTTTCAAGGCCTTCCTGCGCGAGGAGACCCTGCGCACCTGGGAAGACCGCGTGCGCTAGCATCCCAGAAGGCGCCTGTCAGCCCCCCCGAATCCTCAAGCTGCCGAGAAACACACCCTCCTACCTGGAACGCTTCCAAGCAGGAGGGTGCGTGGGTTTGAGTGCGCAAGAGCCTGGCGCATGCTCCGTTAAGGTTACTCGTGCTCCACCTGGCTGGCGATCTTATCGGGCACTGCCATGGTGCCGCGCTTGTCTGCGCCCCAGAAGCAGCAAGACATGAAGCCCGGGCCTACGTGGCAGCCGATGGTCGGGCCAGCAAAGCTCTCCAAGAAGAGAGTGTTCTCATCGGAGCGGGAGATCAGGTCTTCCAGACGGCGAACGTCGGCAGGGCAATCGGCATTGCCAATGGCGCACACCGGAGTGTTCTCCTCGTGGTTCTTGAGGTAGTTGTCGGCCAGGCGACGAATGCCCTTCTTGCGGCCGCGCGCCACGCCTACCAGCTCCAGCTTGCCGTCCAGCGCGATGGTGAGCATGGGCTTGATGTCGAGCTTGGTGCCCACAAAGGCAATGCCGGTGGGAATGCGGCCGCCACGGGCCAAAGCCTTGAGGTCATCCACCATAAAGAGGGTGTGGATGAAGTTGTGAGCCTCGGTCGCCCATTGAGCCAGGCCCTCCATCGAAAGGCCCTTGTTGCGCTGGCGCACCGCCTCGTACACCAGCAGGTTCAAAGGAGTGGATGCAAGCTTGGTGTCCACAATGGTGAGGGGGATGTCAGGATAGTCTTCCTTCACGCGCTCCAGCGCGGTACAAGCGCCCTCGTAGCAGCCGGAGATGCCGGAATCAAAGGCCAGGTAAATGGCGGGTTTGCCGCTCTTGGCCACCTGGCGGAAGCACTCCTCGAACTCCAACTGTGAAGGCTGGCTGGTCATGGGAGAGGCGCCGTGACGCATGGCGTCATAGAACTCATGGGCAGTCTTGGCGTTGAAGAGGTTGTCGGTGCCCGAGAGGCCGCCGTCCTCTTTGTCTGCCTCCGTATAGGTGAAGTGCAGGACGGTAAGGTCGTTTTGCTCGGCGAATTCTTTGGTGATCTCACAAGGAGAGTCAACGATGATGGAATAGGGGGCGTCCATAAGGTCCTCCGGGTGCAAAGGGGTCAATACATAGACATATAAATGTTACTCTACCGATTTGAGGCTTTCTACCATGTCGATGGAGGCAAGCTTGGGGAGCATGGCCAAAAGTACCAGTCCGCAGAAGCCCAGGGTGAGCCCAAAGGCCATGACAAAGCTCACAGCATGGATCTCGCGGCCAAACATTGCAGCGTCCACCTCGGCAGTCACGATGACGTAGGACTCAAACCACACGCCCATGACAAGGCCTACCAGCGCGCCGATGATCACGATGAGCACTATCTCGCGAAACACGTAGGCGTCCACTTCTTTTGGAGTAAATCCCAATACCTTAAGGCTGGCGATCTCGCGGACGCGCTCGGCGATATTGATGTTTGCCAGGTTGTAGAGCACCACAAAGGCCAGCAACGCCGCCGCCGCGATAAGCACGATCATCACCGAATCCACCGATTTGAGCATGGAGCGGTAACTGGCGATGGTCTCGTCGTTGAGCGTCACGGTGTCCACGCCGCCCATGGCCTCCACGGCCTCGATGATCTCTTGGCGCTCAGAGCCGCTCTCGGGCACCAGCCCATAGACGGTGTGGGCTTCCGGCAGAGGGCCAAAGGCTTTCTCATAGGCCCCTTTGCCTAGGTAGACCACCGAGCCCAGATAGGTCTCGCAGACTCCGGTCACCGTAATCTTGTGGGGGCTTCCGGTGCGGTTGCCCACGGCGTCTTCCTGGTAGAGCTCGAGGGTATCCCCAGGGGCGACGCCTAGCGAGGCGGCGAGTTTCTCGGTCACGATACAGGCATCGTCAGCAAGCTCGCAGGGCTCTTTGGTGACACGGTTTCTCAAGGTCATCACCGAGCTAAACCCCAAGGCATCCTCGGGCACCGTCAGCGTGGCCGTATGGTTTTTGCTGTCGCTGGCGGCGCTGTCTGCCATGACGTTTTCTGTATAGGCGCTCTGGGTGGCTGCTGCGTTGGTATGGCTTGCCAGGTAGGTCACCACGGCCTCATGCTCCTCAGGCGTCGCGTCCTCGGCGAGGCCCACCGTAAGGTTGTAGTGCATGATCTCGCCAAATTGCTTATCGATGATGTCGTTGATAGAGTCACGCACCCCAAAGCCTGTGAGCAGCAGCATGGTGCAGCCGGCGATGCCCACCACCGTCATGAAGAAGCGGCGCTTATAGCGAAAGATATTGCGGAAGGTGACCTTCCAAGAGAATGACAGGCGATTCCAAAGGGGCTTGACGCGCTCCAGCAAGATGCGTTTTCCAGCCTTGGGGGCACGAGGCTGCATGAGCGAGGCCGGGCTTTCTCGCAAGCTGGAAAGGCAGGCGAACAAGGTGGCGCCCAAAGTCACCGCGATGCCGAGAAACGCCGCCGCCAGCGCTTGAGGCGCCTCGATGGGCAGCGGCCACGGCCGAGCAGGGACCGCATAGATGATGCCATAGGCATCAAAGATCACGCCGGGTAAGAGCTGGGACATGGTAAGAATGCCCAAAAGCGCACCGACCACCGAGGCCAGCCCTGCATAGATGAGGTACTTGGTACAGATGGCGCCCACCGAATATCCCAGCGCCTTATAGGTGCCAATGAGTCCTCGTTCGTCATCCACCATGCGCGTCATAGTGGTGAGCGATACTAGAGCTGCCACCAAAAAGAAGAAGAACGGAAAGGCAGTGGCGATGGCGTCGATACGCTGGGAATCGGACTTATAGGATTCCGCGCCATAGTTGCGCGTGCGGTCCAACAGATAGATGTCAGGACGGGCGATATCGTCTATCTCTGCCTGGCCATCGGCAAGTTTGGCCTCGGCCTCTGCAAACTCTTGCTGGGCCTTTGCCTCGTTTTCCTTATACTCGGCCAGGCCGCTCTCGTAGTCTTTTCTGCCTTGCTCAAGCCTCACGGCCGCCTCGTCCAGCGACTGCTGCCCCTCTTGAATCTGCCGCTCGCCATCATCCAGCTGGGCCTTGGTGGACGCCAACTGCTCTTTGGCTGCTGCAATCTGCGCCGTGCCCTCCTCTAGCTGCGTTCTGTGGGCATCCAGCTGGGAGCGGCCGGCCTCTAGCCGACGCGCCCCCTCATCGAGCTGGCCCTCCTGGGCTTTGAGGGCAGCCAACCCCTCTTCATAGCGCGCCACACCGTCTTTGGCCTGTTGAATGGCGCTCTCGTTGTCCAGCAGCGTGTTTGCCTGAGCTTCCAAAGCCTTAAGGCCTGCGAGCGTCTCTTGGGAGATAGGTTGGCCAGCAGCAGCTGCGGCTTCCAGCTGGCCGATAAGGACTGCCGCCTCTTGCTGGATCTCTGCCACCGTAGCGCCCTTAAACCCCTGGGCTTGTGCAGCAGACACCAGTGCTTGGCATCCCTGCTCATAGGCAGAGATCTGCTGCTTGGCTTCATCGATGGCAGAGGCCTGGGCTTCCAACTGCGTTTGAGCCTCTCGCAGCTGTCGCCCGGCCTCTTGGAGAGTGGCGCTGTTGTCGTCTAAGGTGGCCTGCGCCTGCTCCAGCTCCACCCTCCCATTTTCTAGCTCGACTTCTTTGTCAGCCAGCTCAGCAGAGCCCTCTTCCCACTGAGCGCGGCCATCCACCAACTGCTGTCGTTTCTCGGCAAGGGTGGCGCGTCCCTCGTCCAAGGAGGCCTGGCCTGAATCCAGCTGGGCCTTGGCGTCTTCCAGCTGAGCCTTGGCGTCGTCAAGCTGGGCTTGGGCATCGGCGCGTTCCCGTTCGTAGGTGGTGCGATTGTCGTCCAAAGTCTTTTGGGCCTCATCGCGCACCTGGGCCAGACGACCGTTTGCGATACCAGCAAGGCGGCTGTCGATAGAGGCTGCCACCTCGTCAACCCGCTGCTGATAGGCATCGGTCCCCCAGAGGGCATCCTTGGCCCCAGAGACTTCGACCGAGACCTGGGTATAGGGAGTGTCGCTGTCAAAAGCAGAGGGCCCCACAAAGGCCACTTGTCCCAGCATGCCGCTGCCCAACGAGGTGGTAGAAAGCGTGGTCTCATTGGTGAAGGCAGCGCATTCCACCATTCCTACCACCTGGTACTCGCGTACTTTGAGCACGCCGTCGAGATCGGCGGGGCTATAGAGCACTTTGACTGTCTTGGGCATCGCCCCCGCAATGGCCTTCTTGTAGAGCACCACGCATTCGTTGTCGGCAGTGGGCCAGCGACCTTCCATAAGCATGAGGCGATCCAGGTACCCCCGTTTTCACTTAGCACTGCAGGGCCATCTACCTGGGAATCCTTAGCGGCTTCCTCATTAAAAGACATGATGCGCACCGAGTGGGAGGTGCCGTCGATGTCCGCCATGACGTCCACTGTGCGCTGAGGCATGACCGCCTCGACCCCGGGGGTGACTGCGATCTCATCCACGGTCTGGTCGCTAAAACCCAACGTGGAGACCAGCTGGATATCGAACAAACGAGTGGCGTCGTAGAACGCATCGGCCGATTTGCGCATTCCCACACCGGTCATGCGCAGGCCAGCGAAAAAGCCGCAGCCCATGGCCACGATGATGACGATGGCAATGAAGCGGCCCAGCGACGCTTTGATGGTGCGCCCTATCTCTTTCCAGTAGATGGGGGGCATAGGCTACCACTCCACAGTGGCGGCATCGGCCGGATGAGGGTTGACCTCGATGGAGGCAGCTCGCCCTTCACGCACCGAGATCACGCGGTCTGCGATCTGTGTAAAGGCAAGGTTGTGGGTGACGATAGCCACCGTCTGCCCGGTTTGGTGGCAGGTATCTTGCAAAAGCTTGAGAATTGATTTGCCGGTGCGGTAATCCAGCGCGCCGGTTGGCTCATCGCACAACAGCAGCGCTGGATTCTTCGCGATGGCTCTGGCAATGGCCACGCGCTGTTGCTCGCCGCCAGAAAGCTGAGCAGGGAAATTGTTGAGCCTGTGAGCAAGCCCAACCTGTTCGAGCACTTCTGCTGCGGGCAGAGGGTTGGCGCAAATTTGACTGGCCAGCTCCACGTTCTCTAGAGCCGTAAGGTTTTGCACCAAATTGTAGAACTGGAAGACAAAGCCAATATCGTTTCGCCTATAGGCTGTGAGCTGTCTTTTGTCCATGGACGAAACGCATTTGTCACCCAAATAAATGGTGCCCGAGGTAGGACTGTCCATGCCGCCCAACATATTGAGCACCGTGGTTTTACCTGCGCCCGAAGGCCCTACAATAATGCAGAGTTCCCCCTGCTCAATAGAGAAGGTCATGCCGTCAACCGCTACCACAGACACGTCGCCCATGGCATAGACCTTACGCACATCTTGAAAGCTCACGAACGCCATAGCCCTCCCTCCTTCGCACGCTAATAATCCATTATAAAGATGAGCAGGGTCACAGAAGGATTTTATAGAGAACTCTTGCGCCCCTTCAAAAACCGCCCCTCTCCTTACCTGGAGGCTCTCATGGCCAATCCCGTCTCCCCCAATCCCCACATCCCGGATCAAGGGCTCCGTCGTTACGCAGTACGGTTTGGAGGGCGCTGCCAAGGCGTAGGCTTTCGCTTCACTTCTGCAGACATTGCGAATCATCTGCATCTTGCCGGCTGGGTGAAAAACGAGGACGACGGCTCAGTCTCTATGGAGCTTCAAGGATCTGCCGAGAATTGCCAACGTTTCTTTGCGCAACTTCAACGGGCCTATTCGCGTCTTCCCTGGAGCTTTACGGTGGAAGATATCGATCCTATCGACCCTATCCCTGAAGACAACGTCTTCCACATTAGGTATTAAGGAACCCAAAAGAAGCTTTGCCCAAAAGCTTGGTTCTCGCTAGGCAGCTTGCTCTTGAGCTTCCTGAGCGTCTTGGCGATTTTGGACCAAGATCCAGGTGACTGCCAGGGCTCCCACTACGTCCACCACCGCAGGAACGTAGTTGATGTGCACGTAGAGGGCCATGGGCACAAAGTAGCTCCAGCCCTCGAAGACCAGCAAAAAGATGGGGATCGAGGCAAAGAGCCAATAGTGACGAGTGCCGAGAACCGAGCGATGCCCCACGCGACAATGGCCCCAAAAGGCAGGCCATATAGGACACGACAATGGCAAGGATGCGGCTTTGGGTCCACCAAGTACCCTGAATAGCTGAGGACTTGCGACTCATAACCTCTGACATGGACTGGATGATGCGGTAGTTATTGCCGCTGTAGTTGGCAAAACGCACGATGTAGTAGATGGTGACCACCCCTGCCAAGAAGCAGCCGGTGCGTACCGCTGCCTGGCGGCCATTGGGGCTCAGGCTGGCGATGACCACTACCAAAATGGCCCAGATGCCCACGGAACCAGAGGGAAAGCTAAGATAAAGCGCAGTATGGTAGTTAAACCTGGGGTTGAGTTCCAAGATGGCCACGAGCGCCCCCACAACCAAACCTACAATGAGCGCCGCCAGCGCAGATCCACCCAGGTCGAGGGGGTAGTGCTTCTCGGTCACTGAAGCCTCATGGCGCGCAAACCCGTCAAAGCTATGATCTCGAGGGGTCTTGTTGGACGCATGTCCAACCTGCGCAGGGCGGACCTTGGCGCCTGCCAGAAGCGATCTGTGTGGCACATCCCAGCGCATGGCCCTGTCACCCACCCATCTAAGAAGGTCGAAGAAGCTTCTCTACGCCTTATAAATCCCCTGGAGAAGACGGGTTGAATACCAAAATTTAAGGACCCGGGTGCTTTACACGGTGCGGCTACTGAGTTGATTTCAACCTGCAAAAAAAGCTCCGACACCTCAAATGTCGAGGCGCCGGAGCCTAGAGATTCTCGAGGTTATATCTGCCTGCGCCCCAAGAGCAGGGAGCTGCAAGCTAGAGGATCATCTTGCCGCGGTTGATCACATGCTTGATGTGGTAGCTGGAGTCGACCAGGATGATGTTGGCCAGACGGCCATCCTCCAGAGAGCCCACCTTGCCCTCTTGCTTGGTGGCCAGGGCAGGAGTGAGGGAGGCGGCATTGATGGCCACGGGAGCGGGAACGCCCATCTCGATGGCACGCTTCATAGCGTCGAACAGGTTGCCGTCCTCAGATACCAGCACCACGCGATCCTGCAGCAAGGCGAAGTTGGCAACGATGTCCTTCTTGGAACCATTGTCCTCGCTGGCCACCAGCTCTACAAAGACGCCGTCGTTCTTGAAGGCGGCATCGATCACGCCGGGCTTCTTGTCATCCAGCTGGATACGCTCGGCCCAAGGGGCAGACACCAGGGTGGCGCCAGCCTTGATGGCCTTCTCGGCCTGGGCAAAGGTGGCATCGTTGTCGACAATGGCCACCACGGCGTCTTTGGAGGTCTCGCGCACATAGGTCTCGATACCCTCATGAGTAGCGTCCACATCGATGACCTTGATGAGACCCTGGGCGTCTTTTTGGAGGTCGCGGAAGGTATCCACGTCGTCGTAAGCCAGATCTTTCCAGGACTCCTCAGAAGGCTTGGCATCCTCGATATGAGCCAGCGGGTGTTCCAAGGAAATACCCAGGATAGTGGCGTTGTCATCCTTGCGGGCAGCTTCGTCGCCGTTCCAGTCCAAGATCGTCTTGGTAACCTTCTTGGCATGGGCGACAGGCAGGCTCACTGCAGGCATGTAGCCCAACACGCCATTGCCAGCCTCATAGCGGGAGACCTCGTCAACGCGATAGTTGCCTGCATCATCGTAGACAGTGTCTGCAGCCTGCTTCACACGGATGTCTACCAAGCCGGGCAGGGCGATGAAGTCGAAGGCGTCGACAATCTCGCCGTCAGCGGCGGCATCAGACTTGATATATTCGCCCTCGGTGACGATATCGGTCTCTTTGAACGTACCGTCGGGTTGAAACACTTTAGCGTTCTTGATGCGCATGAGTTGCTCCTTCAAATGTAAATACCTGCGAGGGCTCAGTAGACTGGGCCTCAAAATAACTCGCCCATTTACTACCCGACCACCTCCACTTTCAAGCAGCCGTCCGCTTATTGTGGCGGATAAACAAACCTCACAAACACCGGCACCCCTGCAAGCTGCAGGAATGCCGGCATCATTGGCTCTTTATGGTGGGGTTTTCTAGGGTTTAGGCGAGCGCCATCTGGGCTTCCTCGTAGGAGTCGAGCTCCTCGCTCTTGGCAAAGGACCCCAGCTTGGCACCCAGCGCCATGCAGCGCTCCACTTGGGCGCCCTGGGGGAAATTGTCGAGCTTGATGGCAGAAACCAGCTCTACGCCACGGTTCACCATGGACTCTTCCCACACATCTACGGCATCGCCGGCGTCCTCGTAGGAACCAAAGACGGCTACAGGAGCCTCGTGGAGGTGCTCTCCCAGCTCGTCTAGATAGGCGTCGAAGGAATAGGATTCCTCATCGCCCACCGTGGGGCAGCCAAAGGCCACCGCATTGAACGAAGCCATGCGGGAAGGCTTGAACTCTTCTGCAGTAAAAATGGTGACCAGCACGCCGGAGTCTGCAGCGCCACGAGCAATCATACGGCCGATGGTCTCAGTCTTCTCATTGCCATTCCAGTACACGATAGCGATGGAATTCATGGGTGAATCCTTTCAGTCGAGCCGGGTACGCAAGGCGCCTGGGATGCCACAGGCGAAGCGGACGCAACCTCTCCAAAGCATACGAAATGCGATTCCGCCAATGGGGCACCGGCTTTAGGTCGAGTGGGATTATGCACCAAGAGGGTCCCTCTTTAAACAGTCTGTTGTCTATTGTTCATAGTTCCTCAATAGGCCTTTAGCAAACCCCAAAACTATCCCCTAATTAGTATTTCACGTCTTTAAATGGAATTTAAGTTTCCCAAATTTACCTTAACTGCTTGACTTTGCATGAAGGTGACTCTATGGGTTTCGATTAATTGCAAGAACAAAAATATGCATTCTGAAGGAGTTTTCATGCATCTTAAGAAAGAATGAATTTACTTTTCTATATTTCGTAGCGCTTCAATAGTATCTACCTCGCGCTCTAAATTGTCCAAAAGGCCCCTCGTAGCTGGGTAAAGGCTTATTCCTGCAAATTAACTGAGTTTCTCTGGGATTTCACTCCCATAAAGGGGGAGTAAGCATCTATTCCATCTTTTGTTTCTGAAACCATGAGGCAACCAACTGAGGAGAAAGTGCCTCCTAACCAGCTGCGTATTTAAGGCTGCGCGGCTCGACTTCTAAAGGAGGCATCCATGATCGACACCGGAGACACTGCCTTTATCTTGGTGAGCGCGTTTCTCGTCTTCATCATGACTTTGGGCATTGCATTCTTTTATGGTGGCATGGTACGTCGCAAGAACGTAGGCAACACCATGCTCATGTGCACCACCGTAGCGGGCGTGGTGTCAATCATCTGGGTGGCTGTCGGCTACAGCCTGGTGTTTGGATCGGGCTTTGGCACCGGTGCAGGCGACAGCTTTTTGGCCCACCCCTTCTTGGGAGGCTTGGAGCGGGTCTTTCTCTCAGGAGTGACTGTAGATACCGTCTGGGGAACCATCCCCGAGTTTGTATGGGCTCTCTACCAGGGCATGTTCGCCCTTATCACCGTGGCCATCATCGTGGGTGGCATCGTCGAGCGCATGCGCTTCTCTCGATTCCTTGTCTTCATATGCCTTTGGGTCTTGATCGTCTATTGTCCCCTGGCCCACATGGTGTGGGGCGGCGGCTGGATTGCCGATGCCATTGGCGCCTACGACTTTGCTGGCGGCGACGTGGTCCACATCTCTTCTGGCGTCACCGCGCTGGTGCTCGCCCTTATGGTGGGCCCCCGCTTTGGCAACGGCAAGCTCTCCTACCAGCCACACAACATCCCCTTCATCTTGCTAGGCACCCTCTTCTTATGGCTGGGCTGGTTTGGCTTTAACGCCGGTTCTGCCGGAGCAGCCAACGGACAGGCCGGCCTCGCCTTTGCCACTACCAACACCGCCGCTGCCGCCGCCATGCTCTCCTGGATGGCCTGCGAGTATGCCAGCACCCGCAAGGTCACCCTCTTTGGTGCGTGCTCTGGTGCGGTGGCCGGCCTCGTAGCAGTCACTCCTGGCGCCGGTTACGTAGACATCTGGGCCGCCGTGCTCATGGGCGTCATCGTCTCTGTGGTGTGCTTCTTCGCCGTCTCTCGCCTCAAGCCGCGTCTGGGCTATGACGACGCTTTAGATGCCTTTGGCGTTCACGGCATTGGCGGCATGACGGGCACCATCCTCACAGGCATCTTTGCCAATCCTGCCTATGGTCCCTTCGCCGGCCTCATCTTTGGCGACCCCATGCAGGTAGTGCGCCAACTGCTCTCCGTGCTCTTTGTCATCGCGTGGGCCGGGGGCCTCTCCTTCCTGCTTGCCTGGTTCTTGAAGCGCCTGGGCGGCGACCTGCGCGTTGCCCATGAGGACGAAGAGATCGGCCTCGACGTCGCAGCGCACTCCGAGCCCTCCTACCCCGCCTACTCCGGCATGGACCTTCACTAGTAGGGATGGGCGTTTTTCTCGGCCATTCCTTACCGAGAAACCCCTGCCCTTCCTCTCCCGTTCAACCTTTACGCTAAGGAGTCTTTGAGCCATGCAAAAGATTGAAGCTGTTATTCGGCCCGAAGCCGTGTCTCGCACCCGCGACGCGCTGGTTGCGGCAGGCGCAGGCGGCATGACCATCCTCCAGGCCCAGGGCATGGGCCAGCAGCATGGATTTACCGAGTACTACCGCGGCACCGAGGTCTTGGTGCAAACTCAGCCTAAAGCCATCATCATCGTGGTGTGTGAGGATGAGCGAGCCGAAGACCTGTGCAAGACCATCGTCTCGGCAGCGAAGACCGACGATGAGGGCCAGGTGGGCGACGGCAAGATCTTTGTAACGCCCGTGAGCCACGTGTGGCGTATCCGCACTGGGGATACGGACGAGGCCGCGCTCTAACGACCCCTACAAGCTTTTTTGGGCCGAATCTCGGCAGGCGAGCAGCAAAAGAGCCGACTCCCCACAAAGGAGGTCGGCTCTTCTCGGCAGCTTATGCACGGGATCGAAACTTTAGGGGCGCTGACCCATTCCACCCTCAAGTACAAGGGTCTCACCCGTCATGAACTTGAAGTCCGGGCTTGCAAGCTGAACTACTACACGACCAATCTCGGTCTCAACGTTGCCATAGTGGCCCATGGGAGGCATGTGAACATTGGCCTCGAAGGCGTCGGGATAGGCAGTTTGGAAGTCCTCCAGAGCCTTGGTCCAAGCCAGAGGGCATACCACGTTGACGTTCACGCCATCGGGACCCCACTCAGTAGCGGCCACACGGCTCATGCCGCGGATGCCTTCCTTAGCAGCGGCATAGGCCACCTGGCCATAGTTGCCAAAGAGACCGGCACCAGAAGCGAAGTTGATGACAGAGCCCTTGGACTCCTTGAGGTAGGGGTAGCAGGCCTGCATGTAATAGAAGGTGGCATAAAGGCCAGAATAGATAGCCAGGTCAAACTGATCGGGCGTGTGATCTGCCAGTGTCACGCCCGATGCCGAAGCCTGCGCATTGTTTACCAGCACGTCGATGCCGCCAAACTCGGCAACTGTTTGATCGACCACATTTTGCACGGTGGCTTTATTGTCTTTACCAGCTTCTACGTCAGCCTGAACCCAAAGGACACGCACTCCAAAGTCGGCCTCGAGGCGCTTCTTGGCCTCCTCCAGCTTGGCAGTGTTGCGGCCGGTAACCACAAGGTTCGCACCTTCTTTTGCAAAGGCAGTGGCGATGCCGTAACCAATGGAGCCCGCCGAGCCATCGCGCAGCCCTGCAAAACCGCCGCCAGTGATGATCACCGTCTTACCGTCAAACATACCCATGGCCAATCCTCTCTTCTTACACAGCATGGCTGCTTCCTCTTCCCAGAGGGCAGTACTGCCTGAACAGAACTTAAAATCTGAAACGCCATTATGGACTCTCCTTAAGATTCAGGCAACTCTAGTCCCTTAGAATAAAGTCATCGAGTTCCTCGCGACATTTCTATTCTTGTGGCATATCTGCAGGTAGGCGACTTTCAGCTGCCATTTCCAGGAGGGTCCATGACCACTAAAGTTCTTTTGGATTTAGACACCGGCATCGACGACGCCCTTGCCATTTGCTATGTCCTTGGCTCTCCTGACCTAGAGCTTATAGGCATCACCGCTACTTTTGGCAACGTCTCCCAGGCCCAAAGCGTATCCAATGCGCTCTCAATTTTGCATCTTTTGGGTCGCGATGACATCCCTGTCTATCCCGGAGCGTCCCACCCGCTTGTCTGGAGCAAGTCCTCCCCTTCGAGCCCTCATCTGCCGTCAAAGCCATCCATGGGCTCTTTGGCCTGGGCAAACTTATGCTTCCCCCTTCACCTCGACGCGCCGATAAACTCATCGCCCCAAAAGCCATCAACCACCTTTGCCGAAGTTATGGCCGCAGCCTTGCGATCGTAGCCACAGGCCCTCTCACCAATATTGCACTTGCTCTCGACCAAGATCCTGAGGCCTTATCCCATGCCGGGGCCATTTCATGTATGGGCGGAGCTTTCCTGGTACCTGGGAATGTCACCTCCCATGCTGAATCCAATATCAACAATGACCCAGAGGCGGCCTCTCAGGTATTTTCTGGTTCTTGGATTGCTGCCTGGACCCATTGTCACGCAGGCAATCAAATCCCCAAGGTGGTCGGTCTGGACGTCACCATGAAGACAACCCTTACGCGCCGACATACCTCCTGCTGGAGCCAGCTCAACGAAACCGGGCAGCTTTTGGCTTCCATGGCAGATTTTTATATCCACGCCTATCAGCGCAATAACCCCACGATGGGTGGCTGCGCTCTTCACGATCCTCTGGCAGCGGCCATCATCGATCATCCTCAGCTCGTCGATGGGCCCATTGCACCCATATCCGTGATCCTCAATGGCTCCCAACGCGCCCGGACCCTCATTGGAGAGACCACGCCTGCCTCTCTTGCCGATAAAAGCTTTCAAGTTGCACTGGAAGTGGATTCTCAAAAAGCATCACAAACTATTATTGGTGCTATTAATAACTGCATCATGCAATGCGACTAAACTCTCAAACCTTCCCCCAAACGCAAAAAGCCCCGTTGTCACTGGAGTGGCAACGGGGCTTTGAAGTGACGCCTAGGGCGGGTCGGCGACGTCCTGCTCTCCCACCGGCTAAACCGGCAGTACCATCGGCGCTCGGGGGCTTAACTTCCGGGTTCGGCATGGGACCGGGTGTGCCTCCCCTGCTATGGCCGCCGACCGGCTCTAAGCGTCTTCGAGGCTCAATCGTATCTGCGTGCCTTGAAGGCCGCACAGCGTCTCTTTCACATGGTGTGGGCGAGCATCTGACTTCTGCTTGTATGGGATGAAAAACAAATACAAGAGCTCGGCCTATTAGTACCGCTCGACTGAGGCGCTCACACGCCTTACATCTGCGGCCTATCAACCTCGTAGTCTACAAGGAGCCTTACCAAAAAGAGAGCTCATCTTGGGACGGGCTTCCCGCTTAGATGCTTTCAGCGGTTATCCCAACCGGACTCAGCTACCGGGCAGTGCCATTGGTTGACAACCCGTTCACCGGAGGTCCGTCCACCCCGGTCCTCTCGTACTAGGGGCAGCCTCCCTCAACTCTCTTACGCCCACGGAGGATAGGGACCGAACTGTCTCACGACGTTCTGAACCCAGCTCGCGTACCGCTTTAAATGGCGAACAGCCATACCCTTGGGACCTGCTCCAGCCCCAGGATGCGATGAGCCGACATCGAGGTGCCAAACCTTCCCGTCGATGTGGACTCTTGGGGAAGATCAGCCTGTTATCCCCGGAGTACCTTTTATCCGTTGAGCGACGGCCATTCCACTCTGGGCCGCCGGATCACTAGAGCCTGGTTTCCCACCTGCTCGACTTGTTGGTCTCGCAGTGAAGCCTGCTTATGCTCTTGCACTCAAAAGGACGGTTGCCGACCGTCCCGAGCAGACCTTTGCGCGCCTCCGTTACTCTTTAGGAGGCGACCGCCCCAGTCAAACTACCCACCAGACACGGTCCCTGCGCCGGATAACGGTCGCAGGTTAGGATGCCAGAGCGACGAGGGTGGTATTCCAAGGGCGACTCCCCACCGGCTGGCGCCAGTGGTTCTCAGTCTCCCACCTATCCTCTACACGTCGGACCGGCAGCCAATGTCTAGCTGCAGTAAAGGTTCACGGGGTCTTTCCGTCCTTCCGCGGGTAAGTCGCATCTTCACGACTAGTGCAATTTCACCGGGTCCATGGTTGAGACAGCGCCCAAATCGTTACGCCTTTCGTGCAGGTCGGAACTTACCCGACAAGGAATTTCGCTACCTTAGGACCGTTATAGTTACGGCCGCCGTTTACCGGGGCTTGGTTTCGCTGCTTCGTCTTGCGACTGACAACTCCACGTGACCTTCCGGCACCGGGCAGGCGTCAGACCCTATACGTCGTCTTACGACTTCAGCAGAGTCCTGTGTTTTTGGTAAACAGTCGTTTGGGCCTCTTTACTGTGAGTGGCTCAGGCTCAAGAGGCACGCTCTATCACCCGCGCCACCGCCCCTTCTCCCGAAGTTACGGGGCCATTTTGCCGAGTTCCTTAACCATGGTTGACCCGATCGCCTTGGTATGTTCTACCCACCCACCTGTGTCGGTTTGCGGTACGGGCACCCGCAGACTTGCTAGAGGCTTTTCTAGGAAGCATGGGCTCACTCGCTTCGCTAAAGCGCTTCGTCCGTCGCCTCACCCTTATGCGAGGGGCGCATTTTACTACCCCTCAGGCTACGCGACATCGCGGGGACGTCCAGAACCCCGTCGAGCTACCCTTCTCCGTCACCCCATCGCTCGAACGTCTGCGGGAGGTGCAGGAATGTCTGCCTGCTGTGCATCGGCTACGCCTTCCGGCCTCGCCTTAGCTCCCGACTGACCCTGGGAGGATTAGCCTCGCCCAGGAAACCTTGGGTTTACGGCGGCGGCGTTACTCTCGCCGCTCTCGTTACTCATGCCAGCATTCTCACTTCCTTAAGGCTCCACCAAAGGTCGCCCTTCAGCTTCGCTGCCCAAGGAAAGCTCCCCTACCAACGGTCCTTGAAGGATCGTTCCGCCGCTTCGGCGTCGTGCTTAGCCCCGTATATTGTCGGCGCATGTCCACTCGACCAGTGAGCTGTTACGCACTCTTTAAATGAATGGCTGCTTCTAAGCCAACATCCTGGTTGTCTAGGCAAACGCACATCCTTTGCCACTTAACACGAACTTGGGGGCCTTAGCGGGCGGTCTGGGCTGTTTCCCTTTCGAACGCGCGGCTTAGCCCACACGTTCTGACTCCCGGTCTCAAGACCGTCGCCATTCGGAGTTCGGTTGGGGTTGGTAGGCGGTGAGGCCCCCGCGCCCATCCGGTGCTCTACCTGCGACGGTAAGCAACCGAGGCTAGCCCTAAAGCTATTTCGGGGAGAACGAGATATCTCCGGGTTTGATTGGCCTTTCACCCCTATCCACAGGTCATCCCCTCAGTTTTCAACCTAAGTGGGTTCGGCCCTCCACGGGGTCTTACCCCCGCTTCAGCCTGCCCATGGATAGCTCACCCGGCTTCGCGTCTGCGGCATGCGACTTATACGCCCACTTCGGACTCGCTTTCGCTACGGCTCGCTTATCAGAGCTTAACCTCGCCACATACCGCAACTCGCTGGCTCATTCTACAAAAGGCACGCCGTCACACCAATTAAGGTGCTCCGACTGCTTGTAAGCGCACGGTTTCAGGTACTATTTCACTCCCCTCCCGGGGTGCTTTTCACCTTTCCCTCACGGTACTGGTTCGCTATCGGTCACAGGAGAGTATTTAGGCTTGGAGGGTGGTCCCCCCAGATTCCCACCGGGTTTCACGTGTCCGGCAGTACTCAGGTACCACAACGCGCAGCCGGATCGGTTTTGTCTACGGGGCTCTAACCCTGTTTCGCAGGCCTTCCCAGACCTTTCGACTACCGCTCCGGTTTCTTACTGCGCACAAGACCGGCAGATCCTGTACGTGTGGCCCTACAACACCGACGGCGCGAACCCTGCCGGGCATAGACGCACGTCGGTTTGGCCTCATCCCCGTTCGCTCGCCACTACTAGGGGAATCTCTGTTGATTTCTCTTCCTCCGCCTACTTAGATGTTTCAGTTCAGCGGGTTATCCCCCTTGCCTCTATGGGTTCAAAGCAAGGGTGACAGACCATCACGTCTGTCGGGTTTGCCCATTGGGAGATCCACGGGTCGAAGGCTATGTGCGCCTCACCGTGGCTTATCGCAGCTTGTCACGTCCTTCATCGGCTTCCTGTGCCAAGGCATCCACCGTACGCTCTTAACATCTTGTCTTTGTCTTCATAGCTTTGCTAATAACAAACAAAGACACCTTAGATATATAAGGTGCAGTGTTGCTGGTATACATACATGCTGTGCCATCTTCCGAGTTGAGACAGAGATGGCACGCGATCAGATGCTTATATCTCAGACTGTGTCTGAGACACACAAATGTGTTTTGACGCTATGCGGCTTTCAAGGTACGCGAGGCGATTAACCTCGAGGACCGGATGCCGTAGCTTGCCTTCTTTTGTAGGAGGAAAAGCGAGAGTCACAGAAAGAGGCGATCGGTTGCCGGTAAGGCAAGGAACTAAAAAATCAAAGATAAGCGATGTCTTTTAGAAAGACCGTGTGTCTCCCTAGAAAGGAGGTGATCCAGCCGCACCTTCCGGTACGGCTACCTTGTTACGACTTCACCCCCCTTACCCTCCACACCTTCGGCGCCTCCCTCACGAGGTTAGGCCGGCGACTTCGGGTGCAGACGACTCGGGTGGTGTGACGGGCGGTGTGTACAAGGCCCGGGAACGCATTCACCGCGGCGTGCTGATCCGCGATTACTAGCAACTCCGACTTCACGGAGGCGGGTTGCAGCCTCCGATCCGAACTGGGGCCGGCTTTAAGGGATTTGCTCCTGCTCGCGCAGTGGCGTGCCCGTTGTGCCGGCCATTGTAGCACGTGTGCAGCCCAGGACATAAGGGGCATGATGACTTGACGTCGTCCCCACCTTCCTCCGGCTTGACGCCGGCGGTCCCGCGTGAGTGCCCAACCAAATGATGGCAACACGCAGCAGGGGTTGCGCTCGTTGCGGGACTTAACCCAACATCTCACGACACGAGCTGACGACAGCCATGCACCACCTGTGGCGGCTCCTTTCGGCCACGGCGTCTCCGCCGCTTCACCGTCATGTCAAGCCCTGGTAAGGTTCTTCGCGTTGCTTCGAATTAAGCCACATGCTCCGCTGCTTGTGCGGGCCCCCGTCAATTCCTTTGAGTTTTAGCCTTGCGGCCGTACTCCCCAGGCGGGACGCTTAATGCGTTAGCTGCGGCACGGAGCGACATCGCCCCACACCTAGCGTCCATCGTTTACGGCTAGGACTACCAGGGTATCTAATCCTGTTTGCTCCCCTAGCTTTCGCGCCTCAGCGTCAGTGATGGCCCAGAAGGCCGCCTTCGCCACCGGTGTTCTTCCCGATATCTGCGCATTCCACCGCTACACCGGGAATTCCGCCTTCCCCTACCACACTCAAGCCAGCCGGTATCGGGAGCGAGACGGGGTTGAGCCCCGAAATTTGACTCCCGACCTAACTGGCCGCCTACGCGCGCTTTACGCCCAATGAATCCGGATAACGCTCGCCCCCTACGTATTACCGCGGCTGCTGGCACGTAGTTAGCCGGGGCTTCTTCTGCAGGTACCGTCACCTTGCGGCCTCGTCCCTGCTGAAAGCGGTTTACAACCCGAAGGCCGTCATCCCGCACGCGGCGTCGCTGCGTCAGGCTTTCGCCCATTGCGCAAGATTCCCCACTGCTGCCTCCCGTAGGAGTCTGGGCCGTGTCTCAGTCCCAATCTGGCCGGTCGGTCTCTCAACCCGGCTACCCATAGAAGCCTTGGTGGGCCGTTACCCCGCCAACTAGCTAACAGGCCGCGGGCCCATCCCTCTCCGCCAGAGCTTTCCCAACGCTTCCATGCGAAAGCGTCGGAGTATCCGGTATTATCCCCGGTTTCCCGAGGCTATCCCGATGAGAGGGGCAGGTTGCCCACGTGTTACTCAGCCGTTCGCCACTATCCACACCTCCGAAGAGGTGCTTCTCGTTCGACTTGCATGTGTTAGGCGCGCCGCCAGCGTTCATCCTGAGCCAGGATCGAACTCTCCGTTCAAACTATGTCAAGATGCAGAGAACCGCATCTTTAACCAGTCAAAAAATGGTGAGCCTTACCTTATGACTCCGGCTAATAAACGCCGATCAACTTTTGGATCCATTAGGTCTTCTTTGCTACTCGCACTGGTTTATAAGAAAACGAGGTTAAGTAATAAAGAACCACTAAATGGTCTGTCATTCTTTCTGTGACCCTTTTCTCACTTCTCTTTCTTGTAGGAAAGGGGCCACGGTATCCGGTTCTCAAGGTTCGCCGCACCGCCTGTGGTCTGTGCCACCGCGGCGCGAGAAAGAACTATACGCGAGGGAGAGGGTGAGCCTAGCGAGAATTCTCAAATGAGGTTTCCCCACATTTTTCCTTCACAGGCACCATCACAGAGCCAAGATCCTTCTTGCGCCTTGAGGGGAAACAGAAGCAGCAGCTTCTTTCCAAACCTCAGCGGGCGTAGATAAAAGAGTAGCTGCTAGGAAACGTGTTACTGCTTGTCTTGGGGGTGAACGGTAGGCATCTGTCGGCAATCGAAAGATTAGAAACTGTGGATCTTCAAGTAGGTTTTAAAGGACCACAACTGCTGGTAGAGGCCATAAATCCAGACACCAGGCACTTCATACTTCTTCCCTCTTCAAAGGGCGCCTTAAGTCCCGAGGCCAAAGAAGGGGTTTCTCGGCAAAAGAACGCCCCAGCAGATCCAAGAATCCACTGGGGCGAAAAATTCGCTGCAGAAAACTCGGCCCTACTTGAGGTTGGCTGGGGCAGAGAGAGAAGCAGCGTCGGCAAACGAGAAGGTGTGATAGGCAGGGTCATCGTAGGTGGTGTAGCGATAAGTACCAGTAGTGCTATCGAAACCGCCGGTGTAAATGGTGTATTCAAAGTCGCCAGACTCCTGACGGCAGTAACCCTTGACCATGGAGACTGCATTGAGGGTCTTGAAGAGGCGGGTGATGTTGTCAGCGTCATCGTCTTGGTCGGGATAGCTTGCGTTAAGCAGTGCAACGCGAACGAAACGCGAGATGGCAGAGGGGTCGCCTGGAAGACCCATCACCGAGGGACCTACGCCCAGGGCGGTGAGATGAGCGTTGCGCATGGTGCGCTCGGGTGTCCAGTCGCCGTCCAGGTGAATGTAATTGCGCATGTTGTTGCAGTGGAACTGGAAGTCCGGCTGATTGGTCAACACGTCAAAGCCGTCATCGTAGATCTTAAGACCTTCAGCGGTTTGCTCGATGACAATGGACTGGTCTTTGTCGGCGACGAACCAATGCAGGTCGGAAGTAGGAAGCGAAGGATCGAAGGCGTCGTTGGTGATATTGAGGTTCTGAGCAGCTTCCTTCACCTGGGCAACTGTAGTGAACTCGGAGCACACCCAAAGGGGCATCTCGAAAACTGGTGACGTTGATCTTGGAAGGATCAGCATCGTTGTAATGTGCGAAGCCTGCGGCAAAGGAAAGGCCGGCGCAGTAAAGGCCCGCCTCGTTCACGGCGTCAAAATAAAGAGGCATGTCCTTCATGAGCAGCCCCATACCAATGATGGGCGACTGAGTGGCAATAGCCCCTATGTGGCGGCTTTGCCAGGTCCAATCTGCAGGCACCAGCAGAGGCTTCTCGCCAAAAGGAACGCCCCAGTCCAGATTGCGGCCTACATAGAGGTTGTTGTTTTTATCGGTTAAGCGAACGGCGGTGCACATAGAGACGCTCCTTACAGGGTGAAGGTGCAGGATAGAGCGAGGCACACTTTGAGAGGCGCCTCTTGACGACAAAGTGAAGCTTCGCCTCCCTGGATCGTTCCCCAGAATGATGCTCGCCCAGAAGAACTTGAAGGTTGCTACCAACACTTCACAAAAGCGCTTTCCGTGCACAAGTTCTATGGACATTTTCCCAGTTAGTGGATGGCTTAACTGCAAATGTCTACCAGCAGTAATTGCGACCAAATTGATCGATAAGTTCGCGCACCTCTTCATCGGAGCAATCCACGCCTAGCTCGCGGAGACGACCCGGAAGCTCGCCTTCGTGAGCCAAAAGCAGAGAGTCCAGGCGACGCTGATTGGTACGGGCGCATTTGAGAGCCTCGAAGAAGCTGCGAATGAGGGACTCGGCGCTTACCTCTTCTTCGCTGTCCATTTGATCGAGGGCCAAGCGAGCCTCATAGGCGACCTCGGAGGATTCGACGGAGAATTCGCGTGCCTTCATGAATACCACCTCACAAAAGCGGGTTTGCTGATGAACTCTAGTCAAAGGTGCCACAACTTTGATATCGCAGGATGTCGATGGAGTGGATGCGGCTGGACCTCGACTGCTCCAGGTATTCCCACCAAACCGGAATTGGGGGACATTGCAAGAGCCCTTCGCAAAAATGCCCCCAAAGCTTGGGATAAACCCCAAATGACCTTGAGAAACAATGAAAAACTGGGGGTTCACGACCTGCCTTGAGGAAACCTGCCTGCAAGAGAGCGGGCAACCCAAAAAAGCCTTGCCGAGAAACCCTTCCGCCGCAGCTGGAACAAAAAAGCCTCCAGCCACTGGAGAGTAGCTGGAGGCTTACGGGCGGAATCAGAACGGCGACCGCTTAGTCTTCATGATGATGGCAGCAGCACTCGTCGCCATGCTCGTGGTCGTGATGGCCGCCACAGCCGCACTCGCACTCGCCCTCCTCGTCCTCGGCAAACATCTCTGCCGCCAAGTACATGTGGTCGATGCGCCCCACATAGGAAGTGTGAGGATCGTGCTTGGGGTAGCACTTCTTAGCAAGCTCGGTGTCGATGAAGTCTGCCAGGTCGATATCCTGGGCGTAGAGCTTGTGGCACACCAGCACCAACTGGGCCTCTTCGAAGGCGACGGATCCATTGCAAGGCTGAGGAGTGAGATGGGTGGCCTGGGCCTTATCGGTATCGCGGCCAGAATGGGTGCCAATGTAGTCCAGCGCCTCGCGCCACTCCTCGCCAAAGAAGCAGAGGGTGAACTCGTCGGTTTGGTCTAAGAACTGCTTGGTATAGCGCTGCGGACGCACATAGACAGTGGCTACGTTGGCGCCCCAAAGCGAACCCATCTGCCCATAGGAGGCGGTCATGGTATTCCAGGCAGAATCGTTGCCGGCGGTGATGAGCATCCAGTCGTCGCCGATCATCTCGAAGGGATTGAACTGCAGGTCTTTGGGATCGATCTCTACAAACTTGTCAGGCATGGGACCTTCCTTTCTGCCAATGTCGTGCATATATCTACCCCAGCGCCACCGGTCCTTGCTGGCGCATGCGCTTGGCCTCTTTAAGACACCAGGTGGTGCCTCCATGCTTGGTGGTATAGCCCAACCATTCCATCGCCTGAGAGCGACTAGGGGCGCAAAGCGCCAGGTGCAAGGCGAATTCTACTCGTTGGACGGGAGTCACCCTATCAAAGATACCTTCAACTGCTTCAAACACCTGGTCATAGTCTTTGCCGTCTTCCAGCGTGAGGATGTTGGCTAAAGACACCAGCTGAGAGACACCTTCCACAAAGGTAGGACTCACTCCCGAGGTGTCGAGGGCTTGGAGGGCGTGGACCTCGTCGATCATAGAAGCGGCGTCGCGCTGGTCATAGGCGCAATAGGCACGCACTTGGTGGTAGCAAAACGCGGCCGACCCCGAGGTCACCCCATGCTTTTGGGCGTAGGCGTCCATAAGCCGCTGCGCATCGTCCCAACGGCCTTGCCAGCGCAGGCCTCGGCAATAGTTCCATAGGGGCACCACCAAATCGTGAGGCCACAGGCTCTCGATGTAGGCCAGGTAGCGATCGGCAAAGGTCTGGGGGTCGCAGTCTTCGTCCAACACATAAGAGAATGCACTACCCAGCTTTTGACGCAACGAGAAGAGCTTCACAAAGCCGATGGCCGCGCCGATAAACGCGCCATCCACCGCCAGGGTGAGCGCCAGAGGAGCCACGGGCATCCCATAGGCGACAAACATGGCGACCACCCCTATAAGGCAACACGCCAACACCAGTATCCTATAGCGCTGCTCGACCCCTAAGACCTGGGATTTCACCCAATCTCGAGCCGACTGAGTGGGGCGATCTCCCAACGTGTGAAAGATAAAGCCTGCTGCGTCTTGAGCCTTTGATTTCTTGAGCGGCACTCAAGACTCCTTTCGCGCACAAGCTGCCAGCTCACGCAGGGCAGCAGCTACTGCGTAATCCTTGCTTTGACCAATAGTGTAGCGGGCGGCAGCCTTGACTTTCTCGGAGCCGTTGGCCATGGCCACCGAATGGGGAAAGGCGCTCAGGAACTCAAAATCGTTGTCCGAATCGCCAAACACCAGCACTTCCTCGGGGCGATTCCCATGCGCTGGGCAAGCTCGAGGGCACCGTTGGCTTTGGATATACCATGAGGCAGGATGTCCAGGAGCGCCTGATCGGTCACAGGCATCACAAAATCAAACTCGGGGAATCGGGCGCGCAGGACCTCTGCGATCCCCGGCAGCTCCTCGAGCGAGTCGAAATGCAGGTTGGCCTTGGAATAGGCGCTCAAATCCAGCTGATCCAATTCCTCCAGGCGCTCTTTGCCATAACGTTCTGAGGGACCATGGAGCGGATCGAACAACGTGAGCTCTGAGAAGCCCTGCTCCGCCACAAAATGACCCAGCCTATTGAGAGCCTTTCCTGGGTAGGTGTGGCGAAAGGCTTCAACCCCATCGATGAAACCCAAAGTCCCGTTCTCATAGACGCCGGTGGCATAGAGGTCCAGCTGGTTGTGAAAGAGATCCGGCAGCATGTTGACGGGGCGCCCGGTACAGGGACCAAAGGCGATGCCGGCTGCTTTGAGCTCACGAATGGCCGCCTCGGTATTGGGCGACACTCCTTCTTGAGCGTCGGGAATGAGCGTCCCGTCCAAATCGGTAAGCACGAGCTTGATCATGAATCCTCCTGGATCGGTGCGATAGACGCGGGCCATGATTATGCCACGGTAACACCTGAGGGCTTAAACGCACGGCAGGCCTCCACCGCGCAGCGCCAACCAGCATAGGCCTGGGCCATGACCTGCGGGGGCCGCTGGGGCTCGAAGCGGCGATCCACCTGAATGGCCAGGTCGCCCCAATCCCAAAAGCCCACCGCCAAACCCGCCAAAAATGCGGCGCCCAGGGCTGTGAGCTCATGGACGCAAAAGCGCTCCACAGCGCTGCCGCACAGGTCAGACTGGAACTGCAGCAAGAAGTCGTTCGCCGCCGCCCCACCGTCCACTTTAAGGGTGCCAATCTTTATGTGAGATTCCCGCTCCATGACTTCTAGCACGTCTTTTACCTGGTAGGCCATGGCTTCAAGGGCTGCCCGCACTATGTGGCCCGAACCTGTGGAAAAAGTGATGCCTTCGATAGAGGCGGTAGCCCGCGCATCCCAATAGGGCGTAGCCAGACCCGTGAAGGCAGGCACCACATAGACGCCGCCAGAGCTCCCCGCCTCTTGAGCGATGGCGCAGGAGTCCTTAACGTCGTCGAAGAGGTGCAAACCGTCTCTGAGCCACTTCATAAGCGCGCCGGACACAAAGATGGAGCCTTCCAGCGCATAGGTGACAGTGTCGCCAATTTGCCAGGCGATGGTTGAGAGCAATCCCTGCTCGGAGCGCACGATAGTATCGCCGGTATTCATCAAGAGGAACCCGCCGGTGCCGTAGGTGTTTTTGGTCATCCCCGGCTCCAGGCACAGCTGCCCAAAGAGCGCAGCCTGCTGATCTCCCACGCAGGAGCTGATGGGCACCTCTGCCCCAAAGAAGGCCCATTGGGCTGTGGTTCCCCGCACTGCTGAGGTAGGAAGAATGTCAGGCAGGATTTGCTCTGGAATCCCAAAGGCTTCCAAAAGCTCAGAATCCCAGGTGGCGGTCTCAATATTGCACAGCAGCGTGCGAGAGGCGTTGGAAGGGTCGGTGGCATGCACGCACCCGCCCGTGAGCTTCCACACCAGCCAGGTGTCCATGGTGCCAAAGAGCAGTTCGCCCGCCTGAGCCCGCTCCCTTACCCCTGGCAGGTTTTCCAGCATCCACACGATCTTGGAGGCAGAGAAATAAGGGTCTATGCGAAGCCCGGTGCGTTGGCGCACCAACGGCTCGAGACCTTGGGCCTTCCAGCGATCGCAGATATCGGCCGTCTGGCGCGACTGCCACACGATAGCCGGCCCCACCGGAAGCCCCGTTTTGCGATCCCATAAAAGACAGGTCTCTCGCTGGTTGGAGATGCCGATGGCGCAGATGGCAGCAGGGTCGATACCGCTCTCGTTCATCACCTGCGCCATAACCGCCATGGTGTCCAGCCATACCCCCATGGCGTCCTGCTCCACCCAGCCCGGTGCAGGATAGCTGAGCGCCCCTTCTTTTTGGGCCAGCGCCACCACCTGTCGATCATGGTCAAACAAGATCGCCCGCGACGATGTCGTGCCATGATCCAGCGCCAAAAGGTAGGAGGCGCCCGGATCAACACGGAGGCTCCCATAGTCCACATGATCATCCTTGAGTTGGGCTACGTCAGTCATCTAAGCCTTCTTTCCCACCGACTTGGTAGCGATAAGGGAAGCGCCGGTGCCGAGAAAATCGTCCTCCAACACCTGACCGATGGATACGGGAGCTAACGCCTCTAAGGCAGCCAGACCCCGGGCCACATCCATCACCCGGTCTTTTGGCACCTCCGGCACCGTTTTTACCGAGACCACCGGCAATTGACCACCTGCCACGCGCACCAGCCCTGTAACCGTGCGAGAGGGGCTGGTGGCCTCTTTTATGAAATAGGCCTCGCCTCGCGGGCAACGGTTGCCTTCGACATGCCACTCTCCTTCTGCCAGTTGCCCTTGGAGCGTGCACCCCAACGGGCAACGGATGCAGACGAGCTCTTTGGGCTGGCCTGCTGCATTTTTCTCGACGCATGATCCGTCCGAGCGGCAATCCAGCGGCTGTGTTGGGGCGGTAAGACAGCTCATGAAGCCTCCTCTACCAAGATAGTAAGGCCGACCCATGGCTCTCCTGCTTCTGTGAGCAGTTTCGCTGCAGGAATGGCAACGGTTTCCATCTCTGCAGGGACCATGGCTGGCTTATTGCGGCGAAGCACCTCCACCTGTTCCCCTTGGCGCGTGCGCCCTTGGACCACCAAAGAAGCGTCCTTAAAGACATTGGCGACCCTAAAGCGTATCTGCGCTGGACCCTCGAGGCAGCCCACATCAATGGTGGAAGGCACGCTGTAGCGCACGCCCGTCCCTGCCTCTAGGGCTATGGGGGCATAGGTGCTCGATATCGCAGCTGCTTCTTGTTCATATTGGGCTACTGGTTGCCTGGTTTGCTTCTCGGCAGCAGGAAAGCGAAGGCACTCCGGTTCGCGCGAGCGGACTGCCAGGTAAGCAGCCGCTGCCCTGCCTGCCTGGGCAGCCTCTTCGCTCACATAGTCCACCAGGTCGTGCACATGCAATACGTTACCTGCAGCAAAGATGCCGTGAACCGATGTTTCCAAGCTTTGAGTCACTATAGGGCCACCGGTTGCCTTATTAAGAGTTACACCGGCCTGGCGGGAAAGCTCGTTTTCTGGCAGCAGGCCGCAGGAGAGCAAGAGGGTGTCGCATTCCAGGGTGCGCTCGGTACCTGCTATGGGCGCACCTGCGCTGTCTACCTGGGCCAGCGTCACAGCCTCCACGCGCTCCTTGCCCAAAATGCCTACCACCGTGCAAGAGAGCCAAAGGGGGATGTCGAAGTCTTCTAAACATTGCACAATATTTCGCTTAAGCCCGCCGGAGTAGGGCATGAGCTCGGCAACGCCTACCACCTGAGCGCCCTCCAACGTGAGGCGCCGCGCCATGATGAGGCCGATGTCGCCAGAACCCAAGACAAGCACTCGGCGGCCAGGCATGAAGCCTTCCATGTTCACCAGCCGCTGAGCTGTGCCGGCGGTATAGATGCCTGCCGGCCTATAGCCGGGGATGGAGAGCGCGCCGCGCGGACGCTCCCGGCATCCCATGGCAAGCACTATGGCTCCCGCTTGAACAACCTGCACCCCCTGGGCACTGGAAGCCATAATCTCGAGGTCTGGCGTTATATTAAGCACCGTGGTACCTACTTGATAGTCTACGCCAGCATCTATAAGTGCGTCTATATATCGCTCCGCATACTCGGGGCCGGTAAGCTCCTCTCCAAAGCGGTGGAGCCCAAAGCCATTGTGGATGCACTGGTTCAAGATGCCGCCCAGGCGCTCGTCGCGCTCGTAGACGCAGATGGACTCGACGCCGGCTTCCTGGGCTGCCAGCGCCGCAGCAAGCCCTGCAGGGCCGCCCCCTACAATGGCGAGGTCTACCTGTTGTCTGCACGACGCCATTACAACCCCTCCTTCACAGGACCTGTGATCCAGGGGGCCTCACTGGAGTTTTTGCCTATGGCCTCTTGGGGAAGCAAGGCGGCCTGGGCCACCAGCTCTATGACGCGGGGAAGGCAAAATCCCCCTTGGCATCGGCCCATCCCGGCGCGCACGCGGCGCTTCACCCCATCGGTGGTGGTCACAGGGATCGATCGCGAGCAGGCATCCAGGATCTCCCCTGCACTGATCTGCTCGCAGCGGCAAATGATCTCGCCATAGGCAGGATCTGACTCCACCAGCAAAGCCAGCTGTTCGACGGAGAGCTCCCGGGTCTTCACAGGCCCCTTGCGCGTGCGTCCTGACTGTCTGTTGGCAATATAATGCAATTGGTTACCTAATAGCTCTTTCATCATGAGCGCTATGGCAGGAGAGGCGGTAAGCCCGGGTGACTCGATGCCGGCCGCATGCACATAGCCGGGCGCCACTTCGCGGACGACAAACTCGTGGCCTGCCTCATGCGCCCTGAGCCCCGCAAAAGAAGTGATGGTTGCCTTGAGATCGAGTTTCGGAAAGCTTTGGTGGGCAAGCTGCGCGATAGCGGCCAGCTCGGCCGCCGAGGTGCAGGTGGCCTCAGGATCGTCCACATCCACCGCAGTGGGACCCACCAGCGTGTTTCCATGAACGGTGGGGGCCACGAGCACGCCCTTGCCCTTGGGCCCTGGCAACTGGAAGAGCGTGTGGCAAGGCGCCGGCTCTGCCGATATGTCCAATAAATAGTAGGACCCGCGCCGAGGGGTTATAGAGAGCCTCTGCTCTTGGGGGACCCACGGGTTATACAAGTCTGCCGAGAAGAGCCCCGCCGCAGCTGCCACGCATCGGCAATAGTAGGCGCCCCGGGCAGTAGCGACGCACCAGCGGGCTCCCTGCGAGAGCGCTGCTGCCTCTTGAGAAGAGACCTCATCCTGGGCGTTCAGGCGATGCACCTGCCCCACCGGCTCTGACAGGTGGAACCAGACGCCATTATCGGCAGCCAACTCGGCCTGAGCCACGCAGAGCATGAAAGGGTCCACGATGCCTGCGGTGGGCGCCCAAAGAGCGGCCACTGCCTCAGGCGACACATGAGGCTCCAGACGGCGTAGGCGCTCTTGGCCTATCACCTCGAGCCCCTCCACCCCGTTGGAGCAGCCTCGGGAGGCCAGCTCCTCCAAGCGGGGGATGTCGGCTCTATCGAAGGCCAGCACCAGCGAGCCATTTTGCTCGTAGGGAATGTCGAGGTCGCGGCAGAGCTGCGGCATGAGGGCGGCTCCGGCCACATTGAGGCGCGCCATGAGCGAGCCGGGAGCCGCATCAAAGCCCGCGTGGACAATGCCCGAGTTGGCCTTGGACGTGCCGCAGCCCACGTCGGGCTCAGCCTCGAAAACGGCCACGTTCAGCTGCTCATAGGAGAGCTCTCGCGCGAGAGCGCACCCCACGGCCCCAGCGCCGATAACGGCCACGTCCAGCACAGGGGTCTCAACGGTCGAGGGATGGGCTTCTCGGCAAGGCGGGGCATCAGGAGATGAAGTCATGAGTCCCTCTCTAATGGAAAAACAAATCTAAATGTGAGAATACTTAGCAGACAGTTTACAGGTAGTCCCAAGAAAACCTACAGCTTTGGCTCAGAATGGTCGGCCAAATTAAGAACCCCAGCACTGGGGGTGCATTTTGGGTCTATTTCGGGCATTTGGCCCAATGATGTTTTAGAGGATATAGAAACACCCGCGACACCCAATTGGGATAGAGTGCAATCGACTTGGTAGATGACCTAGAGCGAGGAGTTGGGCGTGGCGCACGTTGAGACACATCCCATCGATCGAGCGATCAATCCAGGTATCGAGGGGGTGGACAAGCGCGCAATGGCCGAGGAGGCGCTGGCGTTCCTTAAGACCCCTCCAGAGCTGCAGCACAACATCTGGCTCTTCTTGCACCTGGTGCGTACCGTGCTGGAAGAGTGCGACCCCAAGCTGCTGGCGGTGTTCGACCGCCTGCTGGTAGACTCCATCATCGTCAACATCTCGCCGGATGCCCAAATGCCCGAGGACTACCGGGAGCTCATCGAAGACTTCGACGCCGACTGCGCCTTTGAAGACGCCATCGAGACCTACGACAACCTCACCACTTCTGAGGCCACGCTGGTGGTGCGCGCCTTCACGGTCTTCTTCCACCTGGCCAACATCTGCGAGGAGAACTACCGCGTCCATGCCCTGCGCGAGCGCGAGGCCCAAGTGCCCACCACCTCGGCAGAGGATCCAGTGAACGACCTCACCGTGGGCTTCTACAACCTCCTGGAGGAGCGCGGCCGCGCCAAAGCTCAGGGCATCTTGAACCGTCTGGAGTTCCGCCCGGTGTTCACCGCCCACCCCACGGAGGCCCGCCGCAAGGCCATCGCCGGCAAGATCCGCCGCATCTCCGAGCTTTTGGAGGAGCGCTCAGGCGCCACCGGCGCCACTCAAGCAGAGATCGACCGTCGCATGCTTCAGGAAATCTCCTCCATGCTGCGCACCTCCCCTATCTCTCACCGCAAGCCCACGCCGGTGGAAGAGGCCGACACCGTCATCGACATCTTTGATCACACCCTCTTTGACGTGGTGCCCCAGGTCTACCGTCGCTTCGACGACTGGGAGCTGGGCGACAAAGCCGGCGCCGTGCCACCCCTCTGCCCCGCCTTCTTCCATCCTGGCAGCTGGATTGGCTCCGACCGCGACGGCAACCCCAACGTCACCGCCAAGGTGAGCCGCCTGGTGGCCGAGAAATACCGCGTCCATGCCTTGACCCGCCTGGCTGAGCGCACGGCAGACGTGGGCCGCAACCTTACGCTGGACACCGTCTTCACCAAGCCCTCCAAAGAGCTACTGAATCTGTGGAACCATCAGGTGGAGATGAGCGAGGTGCTCACTTCCAAGGCAGCCGGCATGTCCACCCGAGAGACCCACCGCGCCGTCATGCTGGTGATCTCCGAGCGCCTCGCCGCCACAGTGGCCCGCACGGCAGACATCATGTATAGCTCTCCTGAGGAATACATCGCAGACCTCTTGGTGGTCCAGCGCTCCCTTGCCGAGGCCGGCGCTGTCCGCGAGGCCTACGGCCCTCTCCAAAAGCTCATCTGGCAAGCCCAAAGCTTTGGGTTCTCCCTGGTAGAGATGGAATTTCGCCAGCACTCCCTGGTGCATGCCCGCGCCTTGGAAGACATCCGCGAGCATGGCCGCTGGGGCGAGAACGGCGAGCTGGCGCCCATGACCCGCGAAGTGCTGGACACCTTCCGCGCCATCGGCACCATCCAGCGCAAGAACGGCGTGGCCGCTGCCAGACGCTACATCATCTCGTTCACCCAGTGCGCCCAGGATATCGCCAACGTCTACGAGCTGGCACGCCTGGCCTTCGCCCACGAGAAAGACGTTCCCCAGCTGGACGTCATTCCCCTGTTCGAGCAGGTGACAGACCTCCAAAACGCCGTGGATACCCTAGATGAGATCATCCAGCTGCCCGACGTTCAGCGTCGCCTGGCCCAAACCGGGCGCCGCATGGAAGTCATGCTGGGCTACTCCGACTCTTCCAAAGACGCCGGTCCCACCACCGCCACCTTTGTGCTCCATCAGGCCCAGCACGATATCGCTGACTGGGCACGCCGCAACGCCATCGACCTGGTGCTCATGCATGGTCGCGGCGGAGCGGTAGGCCGCGGCGGCGGCCCGGCCAACCGCGCGGTGCTCTCCCAGCCCAAGGGCTCAGTGAACTGTTGCTTCAAGCTCACCGAGCAGGGCGAGGTCATCTTTGCCCGCTATGGCAACTCCACCTTGGCCCGCCGCCATATCGAGAGCGTGGCCGGAGCCACCCTCACCCATGCCAGCACCTCGGTGCAAAACATCAACACCGGCGCCACCCAGCAGTTCGCCCCTATGACCCAGGTGCTTGAGGAAGCCTCCCGCGCCAAGTATGAGGAGCTTCTGGGCACCGATGGCTTTGTGGAATGGTTTGGCGAGGTCACCCCGCTCACAGAGATTGGCCTGTTGCCCATTGGCTCCCGCCCTGCAAAGCGTGGCCTGGGCGCCAAGTCGCTGGACGACCTGCGCGCCATTCCCTGGATCTTCTCCTGGTCCCAGGCGCGCATGAACCTGGCCGCCTGGTATGGCCTGGGCACTGCCTGCGAGACCCTGGGCGACCTAGAGCTTTTGCGCAAGGCCTACGAGACCTGGCCGCTGTTCACCACGTTTATCGACAACATCGAGATGTCTCTGGCCAAGACCGACAAGCGCTTGGCTCGCATGTATTTGGCCCTAGGCGACCGCGACGATTTGGCTAAGACCGTGCTGGACGAGATGGCTTTGACGCGCTCCTGGGTGCTGCGGATCACCGGCAACGAGTGGCCGCTGCAAAACCGCCGCGTACTGGGGCCGCTGGTGCGCATGCGCCTGCCCTTTGTGAACGTGCTGTCGCTGGCCCAGGTGCGATCGCTGGAACGCCTGCGCAAGACTGACAGCCTAAGCGACGAGGAGCGCGCAGAGCTTACGTACCTAATCTTGTGCACCGTGAGCGGCGTTGCTGCCGGCCTGCAGAATACAGGCTGATACGGGCTGCCGGCCCTAGGCGGGATCCCCAGTGCGTTGTCGCGGAGCAGATGCTGCAAACATGGGCTCCACACCGCGCTGGGGCGCCCGGGTACCGGGACTCTATGGCAGCACATGGAACTCTGCGGCTCATAGGATTCTGTTCCATACAGTCCTTGGACACACTCTGAATTAATACTACATACGCTACATGTTGATACATACTTATCTGCGTTAATGCAGATAAGTCACTAATTTCTATACATTATAAGGTAGCTAACGTAGTACTTTTTCAGAGGACACAAAGCAGCTTCTTCCGGTCCATCTCTTTCTTCTCTCACGCCCCAGCCTCAAAGTGATCGTCTTCCTATCTGCCTTAGAGCCGTCAGGCAGCCCGCTTTTGGATCCGCTTTAAGCCTCTCTTTCGAGTCGCGCCGTTCCTCAGCGCCATGTCCAGCCGGTATATCCGCCTAGCTCCGCATTGCCCTTGCCACCAATTAAAAATCTCTGGCCTCGTAGAACTTCGCGGCCAGTTGGGCGGTAAGCGCCAACACCACAAGCCCTACGCACACAATGGCAACGCACGTCAGAATGAGCACCCAGCCTTGGGCAAACAACCCGTCCAGCACACCGCCCAGCGATGCCACCAGGGCGTCTAGCGGCGAGTTATCCATCATGCCAAAGGCGGACAGCACGATCAGAGGCACCAAAGTGACCAGCAAAAGGATGAAGGGCAGCTGTTGGGTAGTCTTGGTCATTCCCAGCTTGAAGCCCACGGCCAAAAGGATGCCCAACATCACGCAGCCTATAAGCAAGATCAGAGAAGACGACAGCGCCATGACGCCTAGGTTCTCGGCGGTAAGAGCAAAGGCGGCGGCTTGCTCGGCAGGCAGGTCCAGGCCGGAAGCCACCAGCCCCACCGCCACGCAGATAACCGCGCCCAGGAGCGCAGCCAGAAGCCCTACCGCTGCCGCAATGCAGTAGCGGGCATAGACCACTTCGCGCCGAGAGATGGGCATGACCAGGCGTGCGCACTCCCACCCATGGGAATCGTTGGTGAGGCCGGTCTGAGCGCAGCCAATGAGAAGAATCGTGCCCATCATGCCAGGCACAGGCGCCATGCTCTGAAGCGCCACCATCTCAAAGACCGTGATCACCAGGGCGATGCGGAAGGTGCGCATCAAATAGTCGCGATAGACCCTAAGATCTACCAGGAAGGCAGGTTTCATTTATCGGTCGCCACCTTTGAATAAAAGAGTCATGTACTCATCAATGCTTAACGGGTCGCAGGGGATCTGAGGGAAGCTCTCCTGGAACGCGAAGCGATCGGGCACCCAAAGATCCCAGGACATGCCCTTATGAAGCTGCCGCCAGGCATCGGGATCGATGATCCCCGCCGCTTGCACCCGCTCCAAATCCGAGGTGCGGCAGTGCGCCACACCCATCTCGTCGGTGATGGTTTCGCGGGCCAGGTCGAAGACGATGGCGCCGTCGTCGATGCATACCACGCGGTCGGCGATGTGCTCCAGGTCAGAGGTGATGTGGCTGCTCATCAAGATGCCGCGCTCGCCGTCTGACACATAGTCGCGAAGCACCTCGAGGATCTCGTCTCGAGCGATGGGGTCGAGCCCCGCCGTGGCCTCATCCAACACCAGCACTCGCGAGTCGTGGCTCAAGGCCATGGCCAGCTGCAGGCGCATGCCCATGCCGCGGGAGAGGTCCTCGACCTTTTTATCCTTATCAAGGCCGGCCTCGCGAGCAAGCTCCCAAAAACGCGGAGCATCCCAGGTCTCGTAGGCATAGGATCCTATGGCAGAAACGTCGGCCACTGTGAGGCTGCCGGGATAAGGGGTGCTGTCAAATACCACCCCCAGATGCTCCTTGGCGTCATTTCCTTGGGCGCCTCCCAGCAGCGAGCTGGGACAGGAGAGCACCTGCGCTTCTCCCCCATCGAGCTTGATGAGCCCCAAAAGCGCCTTCAAGGTAGTGGTCTTGCCGGCCCCATTCTTGCCGATAAACCCCACCACCTCGCCCGGGGCCACTTCCAGGTTCACAGCTTTAAGGGAAAAGTCTTCGTAGTATTTTGTGAGCCCACGCGCCAGGATAAGAGGGGCGGTGGGATCAAGGGTTGCCATGGTTGGAATCCTTTCCTTACAAATAGAGGCTAGTCCATAACGAGCGAAAGCATTTCATCTATCTCTTCGTTGGCAAGCCCCAGCGAGCGAGCCTTTCCCACCGCCTGGCCAAGGAGCTCCTCCACCTCGCGCAGTTGTTCCTCGCGCAAAAGCTCGCTGTTGCCGCCAGCCACAAAGCTGCCTTTGCCAGGCATGGTGGTGATGAAGCCGGTGGCTTCCAGATCTGCGTAGGCGCGTTTGGTGGTGATGGCGCTCACTCGCAGGCTGTTGGCCAGCGACCGGATGGAGGGCAGCTGCTCGCCTTCTTCAAGGTCGCCGGTCATGATGGCGGTTTTTATCTGCTCGCAAATTTGCTCGTAGATGGGCTTGCCGCTGGAGTTTGAAATCACCAGTTCCAAGTGAGTGTCCTTTCTGTACTGCTTCGCCCGGCGTCCCTGGCGAAGCCCGCTGCGCCCAAGCGTCCTTGTTCGCAGCCCGAGGATTCCAAACGTCTCTGGGCACCTCGTTGAGCATACTGTGTATACCCGATAAGTACAGTATGTACAGATGACCATCGCTTTGCAAGAGCTTTTTTTAGTCCACAGAAGTCCCGCCACTGCTTTGAAAGCCTCATCGCAATTTTGCAGAAGCCTTACTTAGGTCTGAGCATCCCTTGATAGAGCGCCTCCATGCTAAGAGGCGTCATCGGCCGCCTGGGTTTCCTTAAGTTTTGTAGGTCAACGTGAGAACCCGCAAACCAGGCGTGCCCCCTTAGAAAGGACGCATCGTTATGGCACCGCTTCCTACTCGTCGAACGTTTTTGCATCTGGCAACCTCAGCCGCCCTTATGGGCGCGCTGGCACTCGTTGGCTGCGGATCTCAACCAACGGACAACGCCCAAGCCCAGGCGCAGACAGACCAGCAGATCTCTGTATACTCCCGCGAAGACGGCTCGGGCACCCGCAGCGCTTTTGTCGAGCTCTTTGGCCTCGAAGAGAAGGGTGCCGACGGCAGCAAGGTAGACACCACCACGTCTGCAGCCACTATCACCAACTCCACCTCGGTCATGATGACCTCCATTGCCGGAGACCCTGCCGGCATAGGCTACGTCTCTTTAGGGTCGCTCAATGATTCTGTGAAGGCCCTTACCATCGACGACGTCGAGCCTACGCCAGAAAACGTGCAGAACGGCTCTTATAAAATCTCCCGACCCTTTAATATTGTCGTACCTCACGGCGCTTCGGCAGCGGCCCAAGACTTCAAGAACTTCATCATGAGCGCTGAAGGCCAGGCCGTGGTGGCCGAGAACCACTACATACCTACCGCATCCTCTGCACCCTCCTACGAAGCCCGCCAGATAGAGGGCAAGGTGGTAGTGGCCGGCTCCTCCTCGGTGACGCCCGTGATGGAAAAGCTGGCCGAAGCCTACAAAGCGGTCAATCCACAGGTGACCGTGGAGGTGCAGCAGTCGGATTCCACCACCGGCATCACCATGGCTACCCAAGGCACCTGCGATGTGGGGATGTCTTCTCGCGATCTCAAGGACTCAGAGCTTAGCTCCTCCTTGGAAGTGGTGGCCATAGCCCAAGACGGCATCGCAGTCATCGTGACGCCGGGCTTTTTCGCGGATGGGCTTAGCTCTTCTCAGGTAAAAGACATCTTCAATGGCACTGTCACCACCTGGTCCGAAGCGGTGAAGTAGCCCATGGCCCTGTCTGTTGACTCCCAACACTCTGCGACGCTTGCAGAGCCTCGACCCAACGCCTTCCCACAGCCCCATGGCAAATCCCTCTCGCCTCAGCGCCTGCGTTTTGCCAGCCAACTAAAAGAGGCCTGTGCCCAAACGGTCTTTTGGACGGCTGCCGCCTTCTCCATCGCCGCGGTGGCTCTGATCTGCTTGTTCCTCTTTGCCAACGGCATCCCCGCAATTGCCAAGATCGGCCTTCCCCAGTTCTTGTTGGGAAGCACCTGGCGTCCCGGCAACGATCTCTTTGGCATCTTCCCCATGATTGTGGGCAGCGTCTATGTCACTGCCGGCGCCATGCTTATAGGGGTGCCGGCAGGAGTGCTCACTGCCATTTTTCTCTCGCGGTTCGCAACCCCAAAGCTCGCAGCCCCACTCAGGGCTGGCATCGAGCTTTTGGCAGGCATTCCCTCGGTTATCTACGGCTTCTTTGGCCTCATGGTCCTCGTGCCTTGGGTGCGTGCCCTAGGCCCGGGCAACGGACTGTCGCTTTTATCGGCATCCCTGTTGTTGGGCATCATGATCTTGCCTGCCGTCATCACGATCTCCAAAAACGCTCTGGACGCGGTGCCGCAGAGCTATTACGAGGGGGCCGTGGCACTGGGGGCCTCCCATGAGCGTGCGGTGTTTTGCGTACTGGTGCCTGCGGCTGCTTCGGGCATCTTGGCAGCGGTGGTGCTGGGCGTAGGTCGCGCCATCGGCGAGACCATGGCCGTGGTCATGGTGGCCGGAAACCAACCGATCGTTCCCGAGTCGCTGCTCGCAGGTGTGCGCACCCTCACTGCCAACATCGTGCTAGAGATGGGGTACGCAGCAGGGCTTCACAGAGGGGCCCTTATCGCTACTGGAGTGGTGCTGTTCGTCTTCGTGATGGCGTTGAGCCTGCTCTTCAGTGCCATCAAGAGGCGAGGTGAAGCCTTATGAGCGCCAAGCTCTTGCGCGGATGCGTATGGCTGGGGGCGCTTCTCTCGGCAGGGGTACTGGTCTTGTTGGTGGGCTTCATCCTGATCAATGGAGTGCCTCACCTGACGCCTCGGCTCTTTGCCTGGGAGTACGACTCCACCAACGTGTCGCTGATGCCCGCGCTGGTAAACACCTTGCTCATGGCGCTGCTCGCCCTGGCCATCGCGGCGCCGGTGGGCATTGCCTCGGCGATCTACCTGGTGGAATATGCCAAGCCTCGCAGCCGCTTCGTGCGTTTGGTGCGCCTTACGGCCGAGACGCTTCAAGGTACGCCGTCCATAGTCTTCGGGCTCTTTGGGCTTCTCTGCTTCACCACCATCTTGGGCTGGGGGCTTTCCCTGGTCTCAGGTGCCTGCACGCTGGCCATCATGGTGCTTCCGCTGCTCATGCGCACCACCGAGGAGGCTCTCTTGGCAGTGCCTCAAAGCTACAAACAGGGAGGACTGGCTCTGGGGGCCGGCATGCTGCGCACCATCGTTCGCTGCGTGCTGCCCAGCGCCATGCCCGGCATCTTTGGCGGGCTGCTTTTGGCCTTTGGCCGCTGCGTAGGCGAAGTGGCCGCCCTCTTGTTTACCGCAGGCACGGTCGCTCAAATCCCCCATTTCGCGACTCAAGGGGCAGCCGCGCTCTTTGACTCTACCCGAACCCTGGCCGTTCACATGTACGTGCTCGCCAGCGAAGGCCTTCACACCAACGAAGCCTACGCCACCGCTGTGGTGCTGCTGGGGTTGGTGGCCTTGCTCAACGGCGGCGCCAACTGGGTGGTCGACAGGCTCAATGCCCGCCTCTCTTAGCGCACCGACGGCGTCTGCCCTCCCCTTGCCGCCCTCAAACCCCCTATCAGAAAGATCATCCATGAATGCTTTTGCCACCCTTGATGCGGTTGCCGAGAAACCCGCGGCCTCCGGGATTGAGACCGCTCCCTCGCCCCAGCCCCATCCGACCGCTGCCGCCAAGATGCAGGTGCACGGCCTGGACCTTCGCTACGGCTTGTTCCAGGCGCTGAAATCCATCGACCTTGAGTTTCCCGCCCATCAGGTGACGGCGCTTATCGGCCCTTCGGGGTGTGGGAAGTCCACCCTGCTCAAGACCCTCAACCGCATGAACGACCTGGTACCGGGCTGCACCATCACCGGCGCCGTGGAGCTGGACGGCAGCGATGTGTACCAGGAAGTGCCTTTGAACGACCTGCGCCGACGCGTGGGCATGGTCTTTCAGCAGCCCAACCCTTTCCCCATGAGCATCTACGACAACGTCGCCTTTGGCCCGCGCACCCATGGCGTCAAGAAGCGGGAGTCGCTGGATGCGCTGGTGGAGCAGTCGCTGCGCGATGCCGCCCTTTGGGACGAGGTGAAGGATCGCCTGCACAAAAGCGCCCTCGGACTCTCGGGCGGCCAGCAGCAGCGTCTCTGCATTGCCCGCGCCCTGGCAGTAAAACCCGAGGTCTTGCTCTTAGACGAGTCCACCAGCGCCTTGGACCCCATCTCAACCGCTAAAATTGAGGAGCTAGTAGTCCAGCTCAAAGACCGTTACACGCTTATCATGGTGACCCACAACATGCTCCAGGCGCTGCGCATCTCCGACAAGGCGGCCTTCTTTCTCATGGGCGAGATGGTAGAGACAGGCGACACTCAGCAGCTCTTTACACAGCCTGCCGATAAGCGCACCCTCGACTATGTGACTGGTCGCTTTGGTTAAGCTTTTGGGATATCCCAAGAAAGGCTGTGTATCAGGCTATGGTCTACTACGTCGAAGATGATCAAAATATACGCGATCTTGCCATCTATGCCCTCAAGGCAGCTGGTGTCGAGGCCTGCGGATTTCCCAACGGCGACTGCTTCTTTGAAGCCTGCAGGCGCCAGATGCCAGAGGCCGTCTTGTTGGACATCATGTTGCCAGGAAAAGACGGCCTAGCCCTGTTGGCCGAGATGCGCGCCCATCCCGGATTGGCGCATATACCTGTGATGATGCTTTCTGCCAAGGGCAGCGAGATAGACAAGGTCACCGGTCTTGACGCAGGCGCCGACGATTACTTGGCCAAGCCCTTTGGCATGATGGAGCTGGCCAGCCGTACCAAAGCCCTGCTCAGGCGGGCCCATGGGACGACGACCTCACAAGGCGCGGACCTTTTAGTCTGCGGCCCTCTGACGCTGGATGCAGCCTCCCATAAAGCCTTTGCCCAAGGGGCAGAAGTGACGCTCACCCTTAAAGAGTTCTCGCTGCTCCAAGAGCTTATGGAACATCCCGGCCGCGTGCTTTCCCGTTCGCAGCTCTTAGAGCATGTGTGGGGTTGGGCCTATACCGAGAACACCCGCACCGTAGACGTCCACATCCAGACTCTGCGCCAAAAGCTCGCGCAGGTTGCCCCCGGTTGCGACTCGCTCATCAAAACTGTGCGCGGCATAGGTTATGCGCTGGAGGCCTAAGTTGGCAAAAGCCTCTATGAGAGTGAGACCAAAGGGGTCTCATAAGCTATCCCGCAGCCTTTTTGTCGCACTGTTTGCCAGCTCGCTGACAGTCATAGGATGCTTTGCTGCTCTCTTCTCGGCATTCTTTCACTTTTCCCAAGAGCAGGCGGCGGCCACCCGACTGCAGTCTGTGGTCTGGCAGGCGGTGCAAACTATGGGAGATGATCCGGTAGAGCAAGACGTCGACGCCCTTAAGCTGCAGTTTGGCGAGAACATACGCTATACCCTCATCGGCGAGGGCGGCCAGGTGCTCTATGACAGCCACGGCGAGGTGACAGAGAGCCACGCCAATCGCCCGGAGTTTGTGGAAGCCCAGGCGACGGGCGCCAGCTCGGTGGTGCGCCATTCGGAGACGCTCGATCAAGACTCCATCTACGCCGCGGCTCGCATGGCCAACTCCTGCGTGCTCCGAGCATCTGAGATTCGCCCATCCTACTTTGCCATCGTGCAGTCCATCGCCTTTCCTTTGGCGATGACCGTAGGGATACTGGGCCTTTTGTCTCTGGGCCTCTCTCGCCTGTTGGCCCGACGCATTTTGGCGCCCTTGAACCAGATCGACGTGGCGTACCCCCTGGCTCATGCCACCTATCAAGAGATCGAGCCGCTGCTCGAGCGCATCGACTCCCAGCAACGCCAGCTCATCTCCCAAAACCAGGAGCTCACCCGCGCCGAGAACCTGCGCCGCGAGTTTTCTGCCAACGTCTCCCATGAGATGAAGACTCCCCTGCAGGTGATCTCCGGCTATGCGGAGCTGCTCAAAAGCGGCCTGGCGCCCTCCTCCGATACCGAGAAGTTCGCCTCCATCATGTTCGATGAGTCGCGTCGCATGAGCGCCCTTATCGACGATGTGCTGGTGTTGTCGCGCCTAGACGACCCGGTTCAGCTCGATCTGGAAACCCAAGAAGTGGAGTTGCTGGAGCTCGCCACGGCTGCAGCCCGTCGTTTGCTCCCCTTGGCAGAAGACAAAGAAGTGCAACTAAGAGTGCTAGGGTCACCTGTGACCATTGCTGGCAATGCTTCGCTATTAGACCAGCTGGTCTCCAATCTCATTTCCAATGCCATCCGCTATGGCCGCCACGGAGGACACGTTACGGTGCTGGTTGGCAAGAATCTTGTGGATGCCTCTGGCTCCCCTGCTCCCGAAGCCTATATACGGGTGAAAGACGACGGCTGCGGCATCGCCCCTGAAGACTTGGACAAGATCTTTGAGCGCTTCTACCGCGTGGACAAAAGCCATTCCAAAGAAAGTGGCGGCACAGGCCTAGGCCTCGCCATTGCCAAGCATGCCGCCGACGCCCATGGCGCTACCATCACCGTGGACTCCCACCTCAATGAAGGCTCGCTCTTTACGGTTCATTTTCCTTTAAGCTAGGGGTCTATCGCGTTTTTGACTTCACGCCCGCCAGGAGGCAGCCATGACTCAGCCCTACCCCATGCAAATGAAACATCGCGAACTCTCCCGCCAAGAGGCCTTTGAGATTTTGGAAGAGGGCGAGTTTGCCACCATCTCCACCGTAGACCCCGACGGCACCCCCTACGGCGTCCCGGTTTCCTACGTGATGATGGACGAGAAGCTCTACATTCACACCGGCAAGCGCCCCGGCCACAAGATCGATGACTTCACCCATGACAGCCGCGTATGCGTCTCTGTGGCCTCAGAGCTGGAACCCATCTACGAGGACACCTTCTTCACCACCCGCTTCGCCTCCGCCATCGCCACCGGCCGCATCTCGCTGGTAGAAGATCGAGTAACCGTCAAACAAGTGCTCGCGAAACTCTGCATGAAGTATTGCCCGCAGTTCAAAAAAGAGATTGGCGGCGCCATCGAGCGCGAACTGGACGCCACCGATATCTGGGTAGTCGAGTTTGACGAAGTGCGCGGCAAAGCCGGGAGACGATTGAAGAGGCGGTCTTGAAACAGCACACGTAGTGGCCGAAGGCACTTGAGTTCGGCTTGCCAATTTGCAAACGGAGGCCATCCATGAGAAAACCGCGTCCCATGCAGCGCAGCGACCGTGAACTTTCCCGCGAAGATACCCTTGAGATCTTAGAGACTAGGAGATTTGCCTCCCTTGCCACAGTGGATGCAGACGGCGCCCCCTACGTGATCCCCATCTCCTATGTGATGATGGACGGAAAACTCTATGTGCACACCGGCACAGCCCACGGCCATTTTTATGAGAACGTGACCCGCGACAATCGTGTGTGCCTGACGGTGGTGGGCGAAGATGCGCCCATTCAGAGGCCTGGCTACGGCGCCACCCGCTTCGCCTCAGTGGTGGCAGCCGGCCGCATATACAGCGTGGAAGATCCCATCCTCTTCAAGCAAGCCTTGGTCAAACTGGCCCAAAAGTACTGGCCCAAATTAAAGAAGGAGGTGGGATCTATTATCAACAATCAGCTGGACGTCACTGCCGTGTGGTCCATTGAGCTCGATGAGGTGAGGGGCAAAGGCCGCCACCGCGACGAGGATATCCTTTAAAAAAGATGGCCCTCTGGCTTAAAATGATGAACGCGCAACTGAGCGCAGCCTTCGCTCCGTCAGGCCAACGATGGGCGAGTGACGCTGCGCCACCCGTCGCAGGCTTCACTCCCCTTCCCAACGGGTGGAAAGGCGGGTCCTAGAAGCTATGGACGAGCGTTATTGTGGGGAGAGTTTCTCGGCAAATCCGGAAAAACGATTTGACCTTCCATTCACAGGCATCGCATCGTTTATGAAAGCGCGCATTTGCCCCGCGTTGGATGAGCTATCAAAACTGAAGCCCGATGTAGCCATTTTGGGATTCCCCTACGATCTGGGAACCAGCGCGCGGAGCGGGGCGCGCATGGGGCCTCGGGCGGTGCGCGAGGCCTCGACGGTCTATGCAGACGGATTATGCGGGCTTTACGATCCGGTGCTTGACGCCACTTTCCTGGACAAGGGGCAAGTGATCGTGGACTGCGGCGATGTGGACGTGAGCCCCTGCGAAAGCGGACAGAGCTTTTGCAAACCTGCAGGAAGCCATAGGCCGCGTTGTGAAAGCGGGCGCCATCCCCATGGTGATCGGCGGCGATCATGCAGCGCCCATCCCTATTCTGCGAGCCCTAGGGCCAGGCGAGGATCTTTGTGTAGTGCAGATCGATGCCCACCTGGACTGGACGGACAGCTATGGAGGGCTTAAAGAAAGCCATAGCTCACCTATGCGTCGAGCCTCGGAGCTGCCCTGGGTTGCCTCGATGGTTCAGATTGGCCTGAGGGGTTTAGGGAGCTCGGGGCCGCAGGCGTTCCAAGATGCCAGGGATTGGGGGAGCATCCTTGTGCCCGCTCCTGAGGTAAGGTCTCAGGGCGTCGAAGCCGTATGCGCAAAGATTCCCGATGCTCCCCGCTACTATGTCACGGTGGATATCGACGGGTTGGACCCTTCCCTTTGCCCAGGGACGGGATCGCCGCAGCCAGGCGGCCTGCTCTATGAGGAAGTACGGGAGATTATCCGGGCCGTGTGCGAAAAAGGGCCTCTGGCAGGCTTCGATGTGTGCGAAGTAGCACCACCCTACGACTGGGCGAACCAGACCTCGCTCTATGCCGCCCAGCTCATGCTGGATGCCATTTGCTTTGCCACTTTTGAGAAGGAAAACGGTTCAAATCACTTGACTAAACTATAGGTACGCCCCCGTTCTTCTGGACACTCTAAAAGAACATCCAGAGGGAGCAGCTGTTCTCCTAGGCACCTTAGGAGAACAGTTCTGTGAGCCTCCTGTTCTCCTAGGCAGCTAAATAGAACCCATTCTGTTCTATTTAGCTGCCTAGGAGTCCATTACCGCTTGAGAAGCGTTCTATTTGGAGCCTAATAGCCATCGCCGCTTTGCAAGTTGTTCTCCTAGGTGCCCATCTAGAACATCGGGATTAACGGCTCAGATGGCCTCCACAGGAGGGGTCCCAAGAGTGCCTCCCCCTGTCAGCGAATACATTCTGTGTCTACGGCGTAATTCCGCCGAAATGTTGGGGAGAACTGCCCATTCAATCATGCCATTATCTATGACCTTGCTGCATCAAGCAGTCCACGCCCACTTTGATAGGACTCGCCTGTACCGTCAGCAGCAACGATCTCATCTTAGATATACCACTCAATCCTTCCTCATCAACCTGTGTATATTCCATTGGACTTACTTCGAGCAATTGCTGTTTTTCTCAGCAATTTTCTATATACATGCATATTTTTACGGCTAAGTATCAAGATCCAATCTGGCTAAAGTGCCACCAATTAAGGGGCTTAGAATCTCTCCACACAACCGTCTTTTAAGGGGCTGCGGGACAGCTCCAAAGATAAGGAGATGATTCTTGTGAATCCTTTGGCATGCTCAGAGCCCATGGAACCAGCGCTGTTGGTGCTGGAAAACGGGCAGGTGTTTGAGGGTTTCAGCGCAGGAGCACCAGGCACCGGCTTTGGCGAAGTGGTCTTCAACACTTCGATGATCGGCTATCAGGAGATCATCACTGATCCTTCCTATGCAGGCCAGCTGGTGTGCTTCACCTACCCGCAGATTGGCAACTACGGCATCAATGCGCTGGACGGGCAGGCGGCGCATCCCGCTCTTGCAGGCATTATCGTGAACGATCTGGTGCGCCAGCCCAGCCACTGGCTCTCGGCTATGACGCTGCCGGACTACCTTATGCAAGAGGGTATCGTGGCCATCGAAGGCATCGACACCCGCGCGCTTACGCTCGCCCTTCGCGAGACCGGCGCTCAGCGAGGCGCCGTTTCCACTCAAATACTTGATGCTGCCGAGCTCTTGGATCTAGTGCGCCAAAGCGCCCCTATTGGCGAGAAGAACCTGGTGGGCGAGGTGTCCTGCTCGGCGCCCTATGAAGTCGAGGCTTCCCCGCTCCCATGGCCCAAGACCGCTCCCCATGACCTCAAGCGCGTAGTGGCCTACGATTGCGGAGAAAAACGCACCATCCTGACAAGGCTCATTGGTGCGGGGTGCGCGCTTACCGTAGTGCCTTGGGACACCCCTGCATCTCAGGCGCTCGCCTTAGAGCCTGACGGCGTGTTCTTCTCGAACGGCCCGGGAGATCCCCAAAGCGTGCCCCAAGTGGTAGAGGCAGCCGCAGAGCTCATGGGACGCGTTCCTGCCTTTGGCATCTGCCTGGGCAATCAGGTGATGTCGCTGGCTGCCGGCGCCTCCATAGAGAAGCTGCTCTATGGCCATCACGGTGGCAACGAGCCGGTGATGAACCTGCTTACAGGCCGGTGCGAGGTCACCTCTCAAAACCACAACTACGGCCCGGTGTTTTCCAGCTTTGGGCCCCTTATCCCGGAGCTTTCTGGGGCATCCAAGAGCATCAGGAGGATTTGCGCTTCTGGGCGCGATGCCACGTGGCGCCAGTGGCGCTCAACCCGCGATTCGGCCGCGTGCGGCTCACCCATGTGAATCTTAACGACGGCACCTGCGAGGGCATTCAGTTTTTGGACATCCCAGCGTTTTCCATGCAGTATCACCCCGAGGCCGCACCGGGCCCTCATGACGCCGCTTACGCCTTCAAAGCTTTTAGAGCCTTGATGGACCACGATCCTCGCTACCTGGATGCTCATCAAGAGAAGGCAGGGATGCTCTATGCCTAAGCGCACCGACATTCATAAGATTTTGGTCATTGGCTCCGGCCCCATCGTCATCGGCCAGGCATGCGAGTTCGACTACTCGGGTACCCAAGCGGTAAAAGCCCTGGTCAACGAGGGTTACGAGGTGGTATTGGTGAACTCCAATCCCGCCACCATCATGACAGATCCCACCACTGCAACCCGCACCTACATCGAGCCCATCACCTGCGACAGCGTGGCCTCCATCATCCAAAAGGAGCGCCCCGACGCACTGTTGGCCAACATGGGCGGCCAAACCGCACTCAACTGCGCTATGGAGCTGGCAAAAGCCGGCGTGCTAGAGCGTTATGGGTGGAGGTGATCGGCTGCTCTATCGAATCCATCGAGCTCGGAGAAGACCGCGAGCTCTTTGCCCGCGCCATGGCAGACATCGGCCTGGAAGTGGCGGCTTCAGGAGTCGCCCACTCGCTGGAGGAATGCGAAGCCATTGCCCAGGAGCTGGGCTATCCCGTGGTCATCCGCCCGGCCTTCACGCTGGGCGGCGCCGGCGGCGACATCGCCTACACCCATGAGGAGCTGCTGGCCATCGCAGCTGAGGGCCTGTCGCTCAGTCCCGAGACCGAGGTGCTGGTAGAGCAGTCGGTCATTGGCTGGAAAGAGATCGAGATGGAGGTGGTGCGCGACAGCGCAGGCAACGGCATCGTGGTGTGCTCCATCGAGAATCTGGACCCCATGGGCGTGCACACCGGAGACTCCATCACGGTAGCTCCCTGCCAAACCCTCACCGATGTGGAGATTCAAAAGCTTCGCAACTACTCGCTGGCCGTCCTCGAGCGCATTGGCGTGGCCTGCGGCGGCTCCAACGTGCAGTTTGCCCTAAACCCCACCGACGGCCGCATCCTGGTCATCGAGATGAACCCTCGCGTAAGCCGCTCCTCTGCCCTGGCCTCCAAGGCCACCGGGTTCCCCATCGCCAAATGCGCCGCGCTTTTGGCTGTGGGCTATACCTTGGACGAGATAATCAACGACATCACCGGCGCTACCCCCGCCTGCTTCGAGCCCGCGCTGGACTACTGCGTGGTCAAAATCCCCCGCTTCGCTTTTGAGAAATTCCAAGGCGCCTCAGATGTCCTCACCACTCGCATGAAAGCCGTGGGCGAGGTAATGGCCATAGGCTCCACCTTTGAAGAAGCGCTTCAAAAGGCCGTGCGCTCGCTGGAGCAGGGATACCTTGGGCTGGACGCGCCGAGCGATATCGAAGACCTCACGCCTGAGGAGTTCCTCTCCCGCGTAGCCACCCCCACTCCAGAACGCATTTTCTACCTGGCCCAGGCGCTGCGTCAGGGCACGGGCACTCTGGAGGTCGCTCGACTCACCGGCATCGATCCTTGGTTTATCGGCCGCATCGCCGACATCGTCTCTGCCGAGAAAACCATCGCCTCACTGGGCCTTTCTGGCTTGTCCCCCCAGCTCATGCGAGCTGCGAAACAGCTGGGCTTTTCCGACGCCGCCATCGGCAGGCTCTGCGGCCAAAGCGAAGAGGTGGTCCGCGCCTTGCGCCTCATCATGGGCGTCGCCCCAAAGATTCAGACGGTGGATACCTGCGCCGGCGAGTTTGGCGCCACCACGCAGTATCACTATCTCACCTATCGCGGCAACCCCACACCCTCCGAGACCAGCGCCTGCACCAAGCCCAAGGTGATGATCTTATCGGCAGGGCCCAACCGCATTGGCCAGGGCATCGAGTTTGACTACTGCTGTGTCCACGCCGCTTACACCTTGCGCGAGCTGGGCTATGAGACCGTCATGGTCAACTGCAACCCAGAGACCGTCTCCACCGACTATTCCACTTCTGACAGGCTCTACTTCGAGCCCCTCACCTTCGAAGACGTCATGAACATCGTGGATGCCGAGAAACCCGCCGGGGTTATCGTGACGCTTGGAGGACAAACGCCCATCAACTTGGCTGGAAGGCTCAAAGCCGCGGGGGTCCCCATTTGGGGGACGCAGCCTGAGGCCATCGACCTGGCGGAGGACCGCGATCGCTTTGCCGCCCTGTTGGATAGGTTGGAAATTGCCTATCCCCCTTCGGCCGTAGCGACAACGTTAGAAGAAGCCACCGCCGTGGCCCGCACCATTGGCTACCCGCTGCTGGTGCGCCCCAGCTACGTGCTAGGTGGTCGCGGCATGGCCATCGTCTACAACGCATCCGAGCTTGAACGCTATGTGCGCCAAGCGGCCAAGGTGTCGCCTGACAAGCCTCTTTACTTGGATGCCTTCCTGGAAGATGCCATCGAGCTGGACGTAGACGCCCTCTGCGACGGCCAGGACGTCTACGTGGGATCGGTTTTGGAGCATCTGGAGGAGTGCGGCATCCACTCTGGAGACTCCACCTGCTGCTTTCCGCCATTCTCGCTCTCGGAGACCATCGTGGCCACGATCCGTGACATCACCCGCCGCCTGGCGCGCGCAGTGGGCATCTGCGGCCTTTTGAACGTGCAGTTCGCCGTCAAGGACGAGCAGGTATTTGTCATCGAGCTCAATCCCCGCGCCAGCCGCACCGTGCCCTTCTCCTCCAAAGCCACCGGCGTGCCTCTAGCCGCCATGGCCACCCGCCTTATGGCCGGCGAGAAGCTCTCTTCGCTCCATCTGCCGCCCGAGGACAGGCCCCACAGCCACTTTGCCGTGAAGGAATCCGTCATGCCCTGGAGCCGCTTCCCGGGCACCAACGTGGTCCTGGGCCCCGAGATGCGCTCCACCGGCGAGGTCATGGGCGTGGGCGCCACCTTCCCGGAGGCCTACGCCAAAACCCGACAGGCCATCGATTACCAGTTGCCTAGCTCCGGCACCGTCATGGTGTCTGTGCGCGACCAGGATAAGCGCTCCATCGCCCCGGTGGCCCTCATCTTGCAGCAAATGGGTTACCACCTGGTGGCCACCGCCGGCACCGCCAAGACCCTGCGGGCCGCAGGCGTCGCCTGCGACACCGTTAAGCGCGTCGCCCAGGGCCACCCCAACATCTTGGACCTCATCTCCCAAGAAGAGGTGGCATTCCTCATCAATACCCCCAAGGGCAACGAGTCACGCGGCGACGGCGTCCTCCTTCGCTCCGAGGCCGTCATGCGCGGCATCGACCTGGTAAGCACCATGAGCGGAGCCAGCGCCCTCGTCCAATCCCTCATGTTGGCCCGCAACCACACTTTCGACTCCTACTGCCTACAGGATCTTTTGGCAGAGCTGGCCTAGGGATTGCCGAGAAACACCTACTACCAGGGATTGGGACTGTTGCAGGGTTTGAGGGAAGGTGCTGATAGGAAGATACTCTCTTCAAATGAGGCTTATAGGACAAAACGTGTGCTGTGATAAGGGGTGTTGACCTGTGTCAAACCTGCGTCAGACCTGCGTCAACACCCCCTAATCTGTTGGCAAAATCTACCTACATTATTTATAAGCACTCTTTGGGCTCAGAAGGGGGCGGTTTGAAAGTAGAGCTGCTTTCAAACCGCAAAGCCCCCAGGTAAATTCTGGAAGGTCAAAAGCAGATCCACCTGCGAGATGGGGACGCAAGGCAGATGGGGTTTGGACTGAGCGGCATTTCATGTCTACTAAGTACCATTCCATGCATTCGCGCCTACTAAGTACTTAGTAGGCCAATTTTGCCCAAAATCTGCGTCACTTTATATTTAAGTATCACATCACCCAAGCTCACAGAGTTGGTTTCATATTCAATTGTACTTAGTAGGCGCGTGCCGAAGGAAATGTACTTAGTAGGCACGAGCATTGTCGCCTTTCTACATCTTGGCCCCGCAGGTCCCATAGATCACCTTTTTCATCGAGCCCTCCTGCCTCTAGGATGTAACGGCTCGATTCTGCAGTCTTTATCTGGGACAACACTGCATTTGACAGCACACTTTCTGACTTGCTCGCTGTACAAGACAACCTCCTTTTAGACAGCTAGCTGTCCAGGAAATCGTCCGGGTCCCCGACTCAACGTCGACGAAGGATAAAGAAGGGCCCGACTGCACAACAGCCGCGCCCTTCTTTATCCCAGAAAGTGCTCTACATTCAATGGTTAGGCGTCCAATAGGCCTTCTTCACCTTGCCGGATCGCTTTGCGGTCAAGCATCATAATGATTAGAGGAATGAGTGCCCATTGGCACACCAGGCCAGGAAGCCCTGCCAACGTGGTGTTCCAGAGGATAGCCAGTGCTACACCCGGGAGCATGGCACTCACGGCACAAAAAGCAAAGCCTCGAACTAGACGGCCAACGATTTGAGCAGCAATCACCTTGAGAAGCACAGGACACTTAGCGCTGCGCACAAGACCAGCTACGAGGCCATAGGCGCCCAACTCAAGCACCATAAGGGGAAGCATGGGGATTCCAGGCATGCCCGAGAGCGCAAAGGAAACCAGAGGGCTTAACAGGCCGGCTGCGCAGCCTGCCCAGGGACCCACCAATAGTCCCACCACCAAAATAGGCAGATGCATGGGCAGAAGCATCTCGCCCAAGCCAGTACCTACGCCCATCATCGCCCCGGCCCAGTGAACGATCTGAGGAAGCACCACGGCGCTGGCCACTGCCAGCGCTCCAGCTGCCGCCTGTACACGGATCTTTGGCAGTGGACGTTCTAGTACAGAAACTAAAGCGCTCATAGCTTCACCTCTCATGCGTTAGCCGCTCCCCGTTACGTGGGGTGAGTGTTTGTCGGTAAGGGATTTTTGGAATGGTGGGCTTTAAAACTCCACCTCGACCAGCTCGTAGTCTTTGGAGCCGTAGCCAAGGCGCGCCGCGTCGTCGATGGTCTTGGTGCCATGGCGGGAGTCGATGCGCTCCAAAAGATGGTCGCGGCCAGGATCGGCGGAGTTCTTCACCGCATCGATGCACGCCTGGTCGATAGCCACGGGATCCAGCGAAGCAAAGACGCCGATGTCGCTCATGCAGGGATCCTCGGCCTTGGCGCAGCAGTCGCAGTCCACCGAGAGATTGCAGGCGACGTTTACGTAGGCAAGGTGGTTTCCAAAATGATTCACCACGGTCTCGGCGGCTTCTGCCATGCCCTCGAGAAAATCGTCTTGGTCTGCCACATGGTCCCAGAACGTGTATTGATCGAGACTCTCCCCTGCCGAGTGGATGTTCACCTTGCCGGCAGTGGAGGCGCAGCCGATGGAAAGCTGCTTGAGCGCTCCGCCATAGCCACCCATGGGATGGCCCTTGAAGTGGGAGAACACCAGCATGGAGGCATAATTGGCCATGTGCTCGCCCACATAGTTCTTCTTGAGGATGCGGCCGTTCTCGATGGGAAGCACCAGATCGTTGCCCTCAGCATCCATGATGTCCACGGCAAAGTGTTCCGACCAGCCGTGCTCTGCCATGAGCTTCTCGTGCTTCTCTGTGGTGTTGCGCGCACCTTCATAGGCTGTATTGCACTCGACGATGGTGCCGTTCACCTCGGCTACCAAAGGCGCTACGTACTCAGGACGCAGATAGTTTTGGTTGCCCTCCTCGCCAGAGTGAATCTTTACTGCCACCTTGCCAGGCAGATCTGCCTCCAGCTTTTTGTAGAGCGCCAAGATAGTTTCTGGTGTGATGGTTTTTGTGAAGTACACCACCGGTTTGCCCATGAGGCACGCTCCTTAGGTGGCCTTATTAGATTGCCTTGTATACTAACTGAATATCTACTGAAATACATAATAAGGGATATTGAGGGTCACGACTCGCTGGTCCCCAAATTATTGAGGCATTGCACTGCACACAGCCGTGATGCTGGCAATAGCTTGGATCATTGCGGTTCATTCGCAATGATCGCATTCAAGTTCACTACAGCGCATAAGCAAACTGCTCTTGAGCAGTGTCTGCAATCCAGTCCTTACAGCTTGATCCTATAACGCCTCATCAATTTGGCGTCCTCCTCAAACATCCCCAGAAGGACTCCTCCATTACGTACGATGGTTTTGGCCGAAGCGGCATTGTTCGCCCGGCAAACCATCATGACTTCAGAAAAGCCGCACTTCCGGTATTCCTCAAGAGCAAGCCCTATCATGGCTGTTCCATAACCTTTTCCGCGATCAGTCGGGCGCACACCGTCGCCAATGTGGCTGCATCCTTCGAGAGATATGCTCGGTGGGGGAAACCGCAGCTGGACAGCTCCTACCAAGCGGTTTCTATCCATATCCATACAGAACCTTGTATGGGCTTCCGCACGGCCTCGAACCGGATCGGCTTCCTCATCTAAATTCTTTTTATATTGGTCGAAACCCTCCAGAGAGCATTTCCACAGCACGCGCGGTGATGGATCGCCATGTGCCTGCAAAATATCGGCCCCCCACTCATCAAGCATGTCTTGGAGTGCGTCTTTGTGGGCTTTCTCCAAAGCAATGAGCTTCTAGTTCATGATTCTCCCATCAGCCGTCGATCACGTCGCAAAACCGTGATACATGGCAACCAACCCAAGACTGCCTAGAGCGCCGTATCATCCCCATGAAACGCGACGTCCTTGCTCGCCGCCGCCTCCTTCACTCCACGACGAGGCCAAGCTGACGGGCGAACACCGCTGCCTGGTAGGCGTCCATCTTGGAGCCAAACAGCTCATCAAGCCCAGCAGAGACGACAAGACCCTCGATTTGCGACGTTGTAAAATCGATGCCAATAAATTTAACGTGCACGCACTCTGCTGCGATAAGATTACATTCATTAATGGATACTAACTTGAAATCACCCTCACTCAGAGTAGCCTCTGAGAGATTGGTTTCTCGCAGGAGGACGTTGCGCCAACGCGCCTGGTAAAAGGATGCGAGACTGCAATCTGTCCCCTGTAGGACTACCTCTCTCAGCAAGCCGCGGGAAAACGAAGCACCCAGGCACTTCGAGGTCTCAATGACACACCGCTCGAACACAGCCCTCTCAAACGACCCGTTGGAAAAGTCGCAGTTTTTGAACCGCACGTCCTTGAAGTAGGCTCCGGTAAAGTCGCACTTCCTGAAGCTGCAGCAGGAAAACGCCGAATTCGCGACTTCAATCCCAGAGAAATCCTCCTCTTCGAATGTCGCTCCTTCTAAAGCCGCTCCTACCAACGGCTCTTCACGAGCCCCAAAAAGATCGTAGGGACGACAGGGCACTGCAGCCCTCACTCGCGGCGCCATGGGATCGCGCTTCGCTTTGCCCTTCTCAAACGCCTCTTGCGCAAGTCGCTGTCGAAACATGGCTCTCCCTCTCGCTCAGATCCCCCAATATGCCATGGATCACCAAGCAGCTCAACCGATCAGTGCGAGAGAAGACCCGCCTTGAAGGGTTCCTTACCGAAAAAGGCTGCCTCAAAGACCGCATCCAAAGCTGTCATGGTAGACCTGTGTAGCAAGATACTTGAATTACCTAGCACCAGCCAATCCCTAACCCTGCCGGACATTTCACATAACGTATGCGATCGATCACGGGCGTCCAATGTGAAGCCAGCTTGCTCAAGGAAATAAAAAGCTCGGAGCCACCTGTGGCTCCGAGCTGAACTTTTGGTCGCGGGGGCAGGATTCGAACCTACGACCTTCGGGTTATGAGCCCGACGAGCTACCAGACTGCTCCACCCCGCACTATTTGGGTGCGCTTCTGCGCAAGTAAAGAGACTACGCTGCCAGCGCCCTTTTGTCAAAGAGAACCTCCCGCTGTGAAGCCATCTCCACATGAATGGAACTGAACCAAACACGGAGGCAGCCTTTCTCGGCAAGGAAAAGAAAGCCTATGCGCGCTACTCTGCCCCCAACACCTTAGGTACTGAGCCAAAGCCCACACCGGCGCGATCCATGCCTAGATCGATGAGCTCGAAGAAGCGCTCTTGCGTGCGAATGCAGCCAGAGCCTTTGACTTTGATCTTGCCACCGGCAGCTTTGAGCATGAGAGAGACCACCTCAGGCGCGGCGCCCTTCTGGGGGCCACCAGTGTAAAAGCCCGTGGATGACTTTACGTAGTCTGCGCCTGCCTCAATAGCGCACTGGACGCCCAGAGTGATCTGCTCGGGGGTAAGGGCGTCTGTCTCAAGGATGACCTTGAGGATGGCTCCGTTATCATGGGCTACCGCACATACCGCCTGGATGTCATCCACCACATAAGCTTTGTCGCCCGCGCGGAGCATGCCGTAGTTTGCCACCATATCCATGTCAGAGGGCTTGACCCTCTCAAAGACCTCCACTGCTTGGGCAACCTTGGAAGCAGTAGAGCTCTGGCCAAAGGGAAAATCACAGGTAGCGTCTATGCCCGTTTGAGTACCCTCCACCATGGAAGCCAGCAGCTCGAGATAGCAGGGGTTCACACAAATGGTGTCCACCCCTAAATCAATGCCCTGTTGGGCATACTTTTTGATGTCTTCCTCTGTGAACTCGGGCTTCAAAATGGCGGAGTCGATATAACGGGCCAGCTGAGCTTGCGTCATATCTTTGGCGGGCACAGGAGGTTTCATGGGCAGCTCCCTAAGCAGGTGGATTGGCCAACTTAGCCCATTGTATCCGGAGTCCAAAAGCCAAAACGGGCATCTTCTTCGCACACCGACTGGACGAGCTCCTCATAGCCGGTGAGCGCGTCAAACGGGGCAAACTGCTTTGCGCGGTCTGGCAGAGGGGCGCAGCTTCGCAGCCCATCGCGCAATTGACGAGCCAGAATGTCTTCCAGGATTTGGCGGCGATGGCAGCGTTCCTGCTCTGAGGGGGCCGCATCTAGAAGAGCCTGGATTTCTTCCGGTAACAAAAGGGATGCCTGTTGCTGATGGAAGGCCTTCTCGGCAGGTGTAGAAAAAAGCGCATCTCTACTCATGATGACCGCCTACTTGGTGGGCTCGCATGCGAGCGGTGCCCTCGGGCAGCAGGCTTGAGGCATGGAGGAGCGCGTCTTTGCCGTAGCGCCGACGCACAGCGCCCCAGGTTTTTGCAAGGCTGCGCTGGCGCTCCTGAGCTGCCACATCGTCGAAAATAGCGGTTTGCAGGTTGGACGTGGAAGTAAGGCGTCCCAAGCAAATCATGATGCGGCGTATGGGCACATCGCGAAAGGTGGTCTTTTCGAAGCAATCCATGACGCGCGCCTTGAGGGCAGCAGGAAGATCGCACGGCGTGGACAGACGCTTGGAGGAGCCGGTATGGCCCAGATCGTAGCGAGTGACTCCGGGTGGAACAAGCGCACGGATGTGCGGTGGCATAGTGGCTACGTTGGCGCTATAGCCCACGAAAAGTGAGATCTCCCGAGCGGCCAGGTTTTGGCTCGCCAAGTCCAGCAGGACTTCATCAGCCATCTCTGACACTACCGTAGCTGCCTCGCTAAAGCTGTAATCGCGCATAAGGACCTGTCCGCAGGAAAGCGAGCGGCTCTTAGGGCGGATGGAGCGCATGCCTTGAAGCGTGGCATTCTCAAGGCCCCAGGCGTGATCGATGAGATACTCCCCCACCTTGCCAAACTCCCGGCGCACCACCTGAGGATCAAGAGCACAAACGCCCGCCAAGTCATAGACCCCGCGCTTAGCAAGGCGCCGGGCAGTGCCCCCAGAGATCATCCAAATGTCTGTGATGGGCCTATGAAACCAAAGGCGCTGGCGAAAGCCATGTTCGTCAAGCTCTGCGATGCCGTCCGACTCATGCTTGGCCAACACATCTAGGGCTGCCTTGGCCACAAAGGCGTTGGGGCCTATGCCGGCAGTAGCAGTGATGCCAGTTTCGCGATAGACAGTGTCAATGAGGTCGCGGGCAAGCTGGCGGGGAGTCTCTGCGTAGTAGTCCAAATAGGTAGTGGCATCTATAAAGACCTCATCCACCGAATAGACGTGGATGTCTGCTGGGTCGATGTAACGGCGATAGATGGCCACGATGCGCGCCGACACCCCCATGTAGTAGGCCATGCGGGGTTTGGCCACGATGTAGTTCATGGCGGAGGGGATCTGCCCTATCCGGCAACGGTTTTTGACCCCGGCAGCCTTCATGGCAGGGGTGATGGCCAGGCAAATGGTATTGCGAGAGCGTTCTGGATCCGCCACCACCAAGTTGGTGGTGAAGGGGTCGTAGCCGCGAGCCGCGCATTCCGCCGAGGCGTAGAAGCTCTTGAGGTCGATGCAGATAAAGGTGCGCGGACTTGCATGGCCGCCCTTCAGGCCCCTGGGCACAGGCTTTACAGCAATACGTTGTGGCTGCACCCCCATAGATCCTCCTACACCCCTACGCGAACATTTGTTCCTATTATAGAGACCCACGGAAAATTAGCCACCACTTTTTTTAGAAAGGGTATTTTAGAGAAGGTCAAGCGAGCGTGAGGTATATCAGGAGTTGAAGGATGAGTCTTCCCAAGGTCGCCTTTTTTGACATCGATGGCACTCTCATAGATAGCAATCCAGAGATCTATGCGCAGGCCCAGGCGCCAGACGCCCCAAAAGAGCTTGTAGAGAGCGTCTTTTTGCCTACCCCTGCAGTGCAAAGGGCACTCAGGCGCTTTGTTGAGGCAGGCAACCTCGCCTTTTTGTGCTCGGGGCGGCCGCCAGAGGGGCTTTCTATGCTCTTGGACGCCCTGCCTTTTGCCGGCTACATCGCTCTGGCGGGCTCTTATGTGCAGTTAGGCGACACTCCCCTGCTCGCTTCCGAGGGCCTTTTTGAGAGGCTCGTCCCGGCTTTGGAAGCCCTTGAAGCCTGCGATGTGGCGGCGTTGTTTGAAGGTCCGCGGGGTTCTGCCGTCTATCTGCCCAGCCCCCATCATGAGCTTCCCGCTATGAATATCGAGGTTATCGAAGATGCCCAAGAACTAAAAGAACGCGGAGACGAGCTCACGCTGGTGAAAGCCTTTTGGATGGCCGAGGAAGACAAGCGGCTGGGTCCTGTGCGCGACGAGCTGAATCGCCTCTATAGGATCAGCGATTTAGGGTAGGCGGCTCAGAGCTCACCCTGCCAGAGTTTTCCAAGGGATCCGCCATAAAAGTTATGCTGGACGCCATAGGCCCTCATGAAACGGTCTATGGCTTTGGCGATTCAGAAAACGACATTTCCATGTTGGAGGCCGCCGAGGTGGCAGTGGTCATGGATAATGCTACCAATGCCATAAAGGCCTACGGCGACGTTATTGCTCCTGCCGTTACCCAGGACGGGGTGGCCCAGGTGCTGGATGCCATTATGCAGGGAAATAAAATACCGTGCCTCAATTAGAGACACGGTATCCAAGAGTCATATTGTTTGCAATCACTCGATCGGCACCCATAGCGAGAATCAGGTTCTCACACAGCAGCCTTACTGCTTGATCTCCAGCAGCTTCTTGCGCAGGTCGTCTTCCATGGCGGCCAGCTCGCGCTCGGCCTCGGCGCGCTTCTGGCGACCCTCCTGCTGGATCTGCATGACCTCGTCGAAGGTTTGGATGAGATTCTCGTTGGTATGCTTGAGGGTCTCGATGTCGACGATGCCGCGCTCGTTCTCGCGTGCGATCTGAGCTGTGGTGGTCTTGAGCTTCTCGGAATTCTTGCGCAAAAGCTCGTTGGTCATGTCGGTCACGGCAGTTTGGGCGCGCACTGCAGCGTCGGCATTGGCAATGCCCAGCGCCAACACCATCTGCGACTTCCAGAGAGGAATGGTGTTCACGATGGTGGTTTGGATCTTCTCCACCATGAGCATCTCGTTGTTTTGCACGAAGCGGATCTGAGGCGCCGTCTGCATGGCGATGGTGCGCGTGAGCTCCAGATCCGAGAGCTTCTTCTCAAAGCGGTCGATAGACGAGGTGAGCTTTTGCACCGCCTCAGCATCCTCTGTGCGGCCGGAGGCCAACGCCTTGGCCTTGAGTTCCTCAAGATCCTTCTCCTTGACCTCAGCAAGACGCTTCTTGCCCGCCAGGATGTACATGGTGAGCTCTTTGTAATAGGTGAGGTTCAAGTCATAGAGCTTGTCCAAGATCTTGGTGTCCTTCATCAAAGAGATCTGCTGCTCCTGAAGGCTCGCCACGATCTTGTTGACATTGTTCTCGGCCTTGTCGTATTTGTTCTTGAGGTTCTCCACCTTGTTGGCGCCTCGGCGAAAGAAGCCCAAGAATCCCTTCTCGTCTTCTACCTCAAAGCCGCGCAGCTCGCCTACCACGCCGGAGATAAGGTCGCCCACCTCGTCCAGGTCTTTGGTGCGCACCTTCTCCAGGGCGGTTTGCGAGAAGTCCGCCATCTTCTTCTGAGCGCCTGAGCCATAGGTGAGCACCTGGGAGGCATTGGTGACGTCTATTTGGCGAGAGAACTCGTCTACCTGAGCTTTCTCTGCATCTGAGAGCAGGTCCTCCGCAGTGGCAACCAGCGCGTCGGGCTTCTCTTCTACCAGAGTCGGCTTGACCTCGACCTCGTCGACCTGGGTGAGGGTGAGCTGGGGAACATCGTCAAAGTTAAGATCATCCATAAGAGCTCCTAGAGTATCCAGTGGACCCAATAGCGATACGTGCGTTCAAACAGGCAGTGCCCTGGGCGAGCACCCAGCCTGGTTAAGACTCCTGGGGGACTTCAGAGCCATTGCCAGAAGAACGATGCTGCTTGCGGAGGAGCCCCTGCTGTTTGAGCACATCTTGAAGCACCGAAGCATCAGCGGAGACATCCCAGGCCATGTCGCGAAAGAGACCGTCTAACAGGTTCTCGTAAGCCTCGGTGAGCATATCGAGCGTGCGAGAGATCTCTTGGCGAGAGGAGGTGATGTTGGCCCCCTGCACGGGCTGCTCCTCTAGTTTGTCATAGGCATCCAGCAATTTGACAGTGGTAGGCAGATAGTAGGTATTGAGCATAGAGATGTCATCGGCAGTCTCGGGATGGGTGCCCACATAGTCATAGATGCGCTCCACGATGGATATGATGACATCTACTTTAGAACTGATAGCCGGATCGTCGATGTCGACTTTTGCCGCAGAGATCTGCGCCACATAGGCGTCCCCAGCAGCCACAAGCTTTGCCACCTCAGGAGCCACCTGGCGCGGCGGCTTTTGAGACGTTGTCGAAGCAGGCTGCGACGAAGCCGCTGCAGCGGCTCGTGGATCAACAGGGGTATTGGCTTTCTCCACGCGCTCCACCTTGGCCTCTACTGGAATGCCGGCCTCACGCGCCTTTTGGTCTTGCTCCAAGAACTCCTCGTAAGCACTGCGGGAGAGGATGTATTCGCGATCTGTGTCCACCAGGTAGGTGTCACACAAAAGGCCGCGGCTAATAAGCATCGTCAAGTCTTCGTGCACCTCTGCCACAGGCAGATCCAGTTGATCTGCGAGCTCTTCCACCGGATAACGGTCGAAGATGCCTACCACAGAGCGGTACCCCTGATAGCGCTTGGAAAGCCGCACGCGCCTGTAGCCTGCCACGGTGACCCTCAAGCACAGGATGAACAACACCAAAAAGAGCACCAGCGAAGCAATGCCAGCGGCGCCTAGATATTCCACCTCGACCAGGGCGGTAATACAAGACAACAGCATGCCAAAGCTGAAGAATCCGCCTAGGATCTCCATGGTGTAGCCAGAGGCAGAGAGGCCTACCCCGTTCTTGTAGCGACGGGAAAGCAGCTTTCGCTCCTGGGCAGCCGTAAGGGTGCCTCTGCCTGCACCAGGCCTCGAGGCTTTGCGCTTAGGAGGCTGAGGGGAGCCAGGCTTGATTGTGGCCTCGGGCTTTGCGGGGGCGCCAGGCTTTCTTGTGGCGGCGGGGCTTGCAGGCCCCTGCGAATTGGCTTGAGCTGAAGCGGCCATAGACTGAGCGGCTTTGCCTACCGCCTCTCCCACCTGCGATCCTGTGGTGCGAGCCATCTGTTTGGCCGCGTCTACCGTAGCGCCCACCGCGTCGCGCAGCCGAGCGAAATCCTCGCTGCTCACAGCCTGCTGGATTGCCTGAGAGAACTCGTCAGCGGCCTGCGCAAGAGGGTCTTCTGCGCGCTCTGGGCGGTTCTTGTTCTTAGGGTCCTGTGCCATTGAGCTGCCCGTCCTTGCGAAATGGAGTTTGCGGTATCCTCGCGGGGATAGATATGAATCGAGTATTGATTCTACTCTATGGGCTTCGTCTCCCCACCCTTGTCAGCAGGCTTTCATGAATCTAGGAATCGCAAGCGTGGCCCATCCTCTTAGGGGCCCTCTAAAGTGGCTATCCTAGAAAACGCATGCAGCCTCTCGTAAGAAGGACAGGATTGGTCCCATGGTGATTCTTGGTGCATTGGTGAATGGGCTGGCTACCGTAGCCGGCGGCCTCATTGGCCTTTGCGGGCGCTCCTTTGTCTCTCAAGAACTGGGAGACTTTTTAATGAGCGGCCTGGGTCTCTGCGTCATCTTGGTGGGCATCGACGGCATGCTGGGCGACACCAGCATCCTTGTGGTCATCGCCTCCATGGTCATAGGCAGCCTTGTGGGCTATGCCATCGATCTGGATGGCCTCATCACCAAGCTAGGCCAAGCCATCCAATCCAAGCTCACTTCGAAGTTCTCTGGATCTGCCAAGCTTGGACACTTCTCCGAGGGCTTTGTAGCCGCCACCCTCTTCATTTGCGTAGGCTCCATGGCGGTGGTGGGATCGCTTCAGAGCGGTCTCCAGCTGGATCACTCGACCCTTTTTGCCAAAGCCGTCATAGACATGGTGGTAGTTGCGGTGATGGCCGCCACCCTAGGTATTGGGGTGCCCTTCTCGGGCATTTGCGTCTTTTTCTATGAGGCTGCACTGAGTTTGGCGGCCTCGGCGCTCTCTCCCCTGCTCACCGAGCCTGTCATTGGCGCCATGACCACTACGGGCTCTCTGCTGCTCTTGGCAGTGGGACTCAACATGTTGGGCATCACCCACATCAAAGTGGCCAACATGCTGCCGGCAGCCTTCGCTCCCCTGCTGTTTATCCCGTGGCTGTAGAGGCGGGTTCTCAGAGCCAGCGGCGACGCTCTTCGAGATAATCTCGAACGAACTGTTCTTCGCTGCGACTCACGTAGATGACTCCTTCAATTGCCGAGAAAAGCATCACCACGACCAGAGGCAGCCAACTGTCCACCACAAAGCCGCAGCCAGGGAAGCGAGCGTAAGCGTAATGTGCACGCAGCCTTCTGCCAGGTGCCCCAAATAGAACTTATGGACTCCCAACGCGCCTAAAAAGATGGCTAGCAGCGACGCCTTCTGACGACAGGTGAGCGAATCTTCCTTTTGAGGGCTTCTAAAACCGAAGGTCCGTCAACGGCGGGTTGAAACGGCAATACCTGTGCGGGCTGATGGTGGTACCTTCGCTGTGCCATGGACTCACCTTCCTCGCCAAGGGACGCTCAGTTATTCATATTGATGGATTTAGAACTAATATTACTGTAAGCGAGCTGAATTGTGCACCCTCAAAATCGGAGAAGGCCAAAATGCTCTGCACGATTTAGAGGCCTATGGCGCTTCTTGCGCCATAGGCCCTGTCAAAGGGTTCTCCATTGCAAAGCAGGCCCTGCTTAGTGCTTCTCCTGAGCCTCCTCTGCCAGGATCTCTTGACGAGCGATCTCTGCATCTCTTGCTACATACTCTGCAGCGGCCTCATCGCTGGTCAGAGCGCCAGACTCATAGCCTAAAGAAGAGCTAAGAAGGCCCTCGATCTGCCCATCTTCTTGATCCAGATTGGCATCTGCAGAAGAGGACTCGCTGTCTTGGTCAGACACCGGCCTACTGCCTGATCGCAGGGGTCGAACTCTTTGCCGCGGTAAGGCGTATCTTTCTCAAACTTCATGGTCTGTCCAATCGATTAAACCCTAGAGGACGGAAATGGCGCTAACGCAGGCGAGGAGTGCCTTTGGTACGCTTGGAATCCCGAGATGTTTTGCGGGCGCCTTCGCGGGGATGAGCCACAGCCACGCTTCCTGTGCCGACCGCCATAGCATAGGCCGGCTGAGCGGCGCCCTCACCAGAGACCTCTAACTCCTCGACCTGGGCTTCGCCGGCCAATTCCTCAGGTAAAGCAACCTCCGCTGACGTCTCAGCAGCGGCAAAGGCCCTAAAGGCCCAGACAGGCGCCTCTCCAGCTTCCAGAAACGCGCAGGGATAGAAGGCAGCACCGAGGGATCATAGCCCTTTGTGCCAGCCCCCGCCAAAACCAGCGCTAAAGGCGGCGCCACGATGGCAACAAGGATCAGTGCCGGGCTGCCATGGAAACACTCCGCTACAGAAACAGCGACAAGCACCGCCAGCGACCAGAGTAAGCCTAAGGGCAAAATGCCTAGCTGTTGAAGATCGCCTGTAGGCAGCGACCAGCAAAAGAGCGTTGCCCCTACGCACAGCACGATGGCCCAAAACAGCGTCACTACCCTGCCGGCATGCGCCAACCGATAGGGACCATAGACAGGTATCAATATTTTCAAGGGATTCTCGCCAGCACGGGCCAGCACCAGGCCCCCGCCTACAAAGCACAGGATGCTGCCAACAATGGCCGCTGCACCTAATACTCCCATAGCTGCCGAGAAGAGATGGGCATTCACACGCAGGTCCTTTCCCCGTCAAAAACCTGGAGGATAGATACCCGCCGGTAGTCTCCCCTTTACCAAAGTTGCTGCTCAGACATCGCTCTATACAAAAGCCAACCATAAAAGAAAGGAAGTTGAAGGCGCCTTCGAACCGTTGGCGAAGCCACGGCCGCCGTTGGGCTTATATGTATGGTTATCGATATATTCTGAAGGCTTGTTGAAGCGATAATCTTAGATATATATAGGAGGCATTGGCACTGTCCGTACATTTATACTGCAATTGTTTACATGTGGGATATTCCTCTATTTTCCTAAATCTTCCCAGTTCAATAAGGTACGTGGTCGTCCTATGAACAAATATTTGGCAGCTTATGGAGTTGGAAGTTGAGGCCCATTACCGCCTGGCTTTATCAGATTATAGATACCGGTACGTAGTGGGACTAGCCAAAAGGGGTGGCCCTATGATGCGACAAGCTGCTGGAAAAGCGCGCATTGCCCTCGCCGGCATCGCCGCGGTGGCTGCCGCTGCTTTTCTTATCACCACATTTAGCCAAAGCCCTGCCAAGCCTACGGTCACTGTGCAACTGCCGGCCAATGAGGCGGCGGGCTACACCTGGGTATGCGCCGTGCAACCCAAGGGATCCTTTGTGACGTTGGAAGAGTCCTACGCTTCCGACGACGCCAGCGACCCTGCATGCGGCGGCATCCAAACCTTCGTGCTTCAAAGCCAGCTGGAGGGTGACTCCTCTGTCTCCTTCGCGTGCTTGGATGCCGGCGGCAACATCGACTCCACTGCCACCTACGAGTTTGAGACTGTGGACGCCACTATCGTGTCGCGGGATACCAAGGCGCAGATCTCTGAGAAGCTGCTGGCTCCCTTCCAAGACGAGGCTCAGGAGTCTTAGCCTGAAAAAGGCGTGCCCTCGCACGCCCAGCCCAGACGCTGCACCCTAAGGTGCAGGCCCTCACTCAGAAGGCCTGCACCTTAGGCTTTGTTGCGCGCAGAACCAACCTGCTTGCAAAACCCTCAGCTCGCCGCAGGCCTCTCCGCCAAGAGGGCGCAGAGGCTTTGGAGAATGTCCACAGTGACCTCCAGGCTGCGCACTGGGATGAACTCTCGGACCGAGTGCGCCAGGTATCCGCCGGTGGCGATGTTGGGGCACAGCAAGCCGCGGAAGGTGAGCTGGGCGCCGTCGGTGCCACCGCGCACCGGCACGCAGCGAGGCTCGACGCCCTGCTGGCGGTTGGCCATAAGGGCGGCATCGATCAAGAACTCCGAGCCCTTGAAATGCTCGGCCATGTTGCGGTACTGGGGCTTCACCGCCACCTGCACGCGGGCCTTTCCCTCCCGCTCGTTGATCATGGCAGCTGCGTCTTGAAGGAGCTTCAGGCGGCGCTCGAAGCCCGCAGTATCAAAGTCGCGAATGAGGTAGTGGGCCTTCACCTGGGCCGGCGTGCCCTCGATAGAGTGGCAATGGAAGTAGCCCTCGCGGCCTTCTGTGTGCTCCGGGCGCTCGGCGGCCGGCAGCATAGAGTCCAGGTCGCGCCAGAGGCTGATGGCGTTGACCATGCGATCTTTGGCAGCCCCAGGATGCACCATGACTCCCTCAATGGTCACCAGGGCGTCTGCTGCCGAGAAGCATTCGTAATTGATCTCGCCCAACTGCTCGCCGTCCACCGTAAAGGCATAGGCGGCGCCAAAGTCTTCCAGGTCCAGCAGAGCGGCTCCGTGGCCTATCTCCTCGTCGGGCACGAAGGCCACCGCCAGCGGAGGATGCGGAAGGCGGGGGTCTTTTTGGTAGCGGGCCAGAAGCGCCATGATCTCGGCCACTCCAGCCTTGTCGTCTGCCGATAAAAGCGTGGTGCCGTCGCTGGTCACGATGGGTTGTCCCGCCATCTGGGCAAGGTCGGGCACAGAGTCTGTCGTGACGCGCACCCTACGGCCGTCCACCTCGCCTATCACCAGGTCGCCGCCCTCATAGGCCACAATCTGGGGTTTCACCCCATGAGCGGGGGCGTCCGAAGTGGAATCGATATGGGCGATAAGGCCCAGGCGCGGCGCCTGGGCCGCGCCTGGCGAGCCGTCGAGCTTGGCGGTCACATAACCGTGTTCGTCCACCTTGACGTCCTTGGCGCCCAGCTCCTCCAGTTCCTTGCCGAGAAGCGCCGCCATCGCCAGCTCCTCTTCATTGGAGGGGGTGATCTCTTCTCGGTCAGGATTGCTGGAGAGTCTACCTGCACATAGCGAAAGAAGCGCTTGACCACATCGCTTATGTCGGGGCTTTGGGCTACCTGAGATGCGTCCATGACACAAACCTCCTCATCAAGGAAGGCCCGCCTCGTGCGGGCGGGCCTTGCTGTCTCTTGCTATGAGGAGTGTAAGCCTTGAGAGCGCTCAGGGGCCAACTTAAAGGCCCATTTCCTTTTTCAGGGCAGCCAGCTCGTCATCCACCGCCGCCGAAGCGCCGGAGGCCGCGTATTTCTCTTCCAGGCTGGTGACAGGGTCCTCGGGCTGGGCGTCCAGCTCTTCCATGGCCTCGCTCTTATCCAGCATGGCGTCGGTCTTGGCTTCCATGCGCTCGAAGGCAGAGATGGCGCTCTCGGCGCGGTCGGCGCCGCCGGTCATCTTGGAGACCTTCTCCTTGGTCTTGGCCACAGCCGCCTTGGCCTTGATGGTGTCGCGGCGCCCCTTCAAGGTATTGATGTCGTTTACCAGCTTGTCGTGCATCTGGCGCATCTTTTGGGCGTTCTCATGAGCTGCCTCATAGGCCATCAGGGCGCCTTCGTTTTTACCCACCAGCTCCTGCTTCTTGGCCAGGAAGGTGCGGGCGTCGTCCTCGTTGCCTGCCGCCAGAGCCTTGCGAGCCAGCCCGTCGTACTTGTCGATCTGCGCCTGGTTCTCGTCCACCATGCGGCGACAGCGCTTCTCTTCGGCCATGACGCCTGCGGTGGCGTCTTTGACCTCGGCCAGGCTCTCGGTAAGGTCGCGCAGATACTGGTCTACCATCTTGGAAGGATCCTCGGCGCGATCCAAAAGCTCGTTGACGTTGGCCTTCACGATGGTGCTAAAACGATCGAGGATTCCCATGGCGAGACTCCCTTCCCGGCTCTTATGAGCCTTAAAAAACTGGACCTGTCCTAGGTCTACCCGTGCAACTTGGCTACTCCGAAGGTCCCTTGTCAGTGTACTTTTTCTCCAGATCCTCCAGCTCTTGGTCCCCAAAGGTTTCGAGCGGCTGGTTGAGCAGATCGTCGAGGCGCTTCTGCTCGGCCTGGCGTTTTTTCTCGCGGTTCTTGTGCGCGCCGTAGATGGTGATGGCCACCACCAGCACGCCTATGACCACGGCTCCCACGATGAGCGGGCGTCGGGCCTCGGCAGGGTCTGCCATGATCTCTTGGGCTGTCCCAGAAAAGGCTTCCGAGAAGATCTCCTCCTCGCTCAACGATTGATTGGCGTAGGCAGCGTCGAGGTTCTTGGCTAACACAGAGACCGCCTCGTCGTCCATGACGCTTCTGGCGGCAGATCCCACGCAGTAGCCACAGTTATAGCCTCCGGAGCCGTTGTCGCAAAACACCAGAACAAAGTGGCCTTCATCATCAAAGTTTTGTGCATAGACCTCCTGGGCCGTCTGGGTGAGCTCGGCGGTGGAGGTAGTGTAGCCGTTGGGCAGGATGTAGACGTAGGGCATCACGCCGGTCTCATCTGCAAAGGCGCGAAGACCGGTCTCCAGCACGGCGGTGTTATGGATCCAGTCGCCATCGAGATCGTTGTAATAGGGCGTGATTTGCGCGGTACCAGCCGGCAGCTTCTCCCGCCGGTGGGTGGAGCTGGCACTGGCATAGGCCCCCGATCCAGCGCCATCACCGGATCCGGCGCAACCAAAGGCCGAGAAGAGCGCCCATGCCAAAAGGGCCGCACACAAAAGGACGAACAGCGTGCCGCATCCGCATCCGCCGGTGCTCTCTTGGGGCGTGGCGGGCGGCGTAGAGCCGCCCTCAGGATTCGAGGAAGCGGCAGGAGCAGGTTGAGAGCTCGAGGCAGCGGTGGTTCTTTTGCTGCTGTTGCCCATGGAGCTTCCCAGCATGGAGCCTAAAAAGCCGCCCATAAAGCTGCCGCCTCTATAGCGGCGGCGAGGGTAACCCATAGGTGGGCCGCCAAACCCGCCCATGGGTCCAAATCCAGGGCCAAGGCCGCTGTGGGAGCCAGAGCTTGGACGACTGGAGCGGCCGCCCGAGCGCGACCCTCCCGAGAAGCCACCGGAGGAGCGACCAGCACCCGAGAAGCCACCGCCTCCCCCTCCGCCTGATCCTGCACCGCTCGACCTGCCCATAGGGACCTCCCATCGTTTGCTAGATGAAAGTGTACCCGAGTGCCGGCAAAGCTTCGGATGGACGGGCAAAATCAGCCGAGCGCCCGGTTCCTGCGGACGAGAGGATCCTCTGAAGCACCCGGTCCCACGAGAGGGCCGTTGCATCTAGGACAGGGGAAGGATCAGCCAGGGAGGCCGCGATCTTCTCAGCAAGGCGAGTCTCGAAAGCCGGGAGGTCTGAGAGCTTGGGCTTGTCCACGTCGGCGATGGCAGGGGGCGTCACCCAGCGCACCGACGCCTGGGGGAAGCCCCGAGGAAAGCCAGGGAGGCTACCGCCCCTATGTGGTGCTTGATCACGCGCACCTGTGGATAGACATGCGCCTGGTGCCTCCCGTCACCACCGAATTGGCTCAAGAACTTGTAGCGAAGGCGCTGGACGAGGCGTCTCAGGCAGTGCCAGGAACCCAGGGCTCGTTCACCGTCACCGGAGACAGGGCGCCTGTGGAGCGCGACTCCGACTCGCGGCTGCTCGCCTCTTTGGAGGCGGCCTCCAAAGAGGCGACCGTCGCCGCCGCACCCATCGACATCTTCACTGGCTACACCGACACCGCGGTCATGGCAGCCGCTACCGGCAACTTGGAATTTTTAAGCTATGGACCCGGCAGCCTGGAAGTGGCGCACAAACCCAACGAGCATGTGCCGGTGGCAGACCTTGTCCGGGTCCGCCGGGTCCTCTCGCAGCTCGCAGCCGATTGCTGCCTCTAGCTGCGTGCAACCTCTGAGCGCTCAACCTCTGCGTCTTCCGCCTTGGCCCGTGCCCGCTGCGCGGCCTCGGCCTCGGCCGCCGCGATCATGCGCAGCTGGGCGTCGGAGAGGCGAATAGGTTCGGCAGCGTTCATGTGGGCATGGCAAAGAGAGGTGGCACCTCGGCGCAGCTCACGCTCGTCTACCGGCTCATAGCCCAGGGTGGGATCTTCGGGGTTCACCAGCTTGAAGGAACCGGCGCCCTTACCGGCAGCCTGGGCTGCGCGGAAGTTCTCCTTGGCCACCGAGATCATGAGCTTGATGCGGTTGAGCTGGTTGACCTCTGAAGCGCCGGGGTCGTAGTCCACAGCCACAATGTTCGACTCCGGGTGCATCTGACGCAGGCGCTTGATGACGCTCTTGCCCACCACGTGGTTGGGCAGGCACGCGAAGGGACTGCAGCACACGATGTTGGGGCAGCCGGTCTCGATGAGGTCCACCATCTCGGCCGTGAGCAGCCAACCCTCACCCATGGTGTTGCACAGGGACAGGATCTGGCTGGCCTTCTCGGCCAGCTCGAAGATCTGGGCGTAGGGCTCGAAGCGGGTGGTCTCCTCGAGCATGCGGTTGATGGGGCACGCAAAGAGTCGATGAGCTTGATATCCGCCATGTGGGTGGCACGGCGCTTGAAAGAGCTGCCCAGCTCTCCCCTCATGTTGATGGGGCTGGTGAGCCCAAAGAGGAAGAAGTCCACCAGACCGGGCACCACCGCTTCGCAGCCCTCGGACTCGATGACCTTGACCACCTCGTTGTTGGCGGTGGGATGGAACTTCACCAGGATCTCGCCCACCACGCCCACGCGGGGCTTGGAGCGGTCGTTGACCAGCGGCAGGATCTCGAAGGCGTCAATGGTGCGCTGGCACAGGCGGTAGAAGTCGCGAGGGCCCATGGTGGGCATGGCAGCCTCAGCCTCAGCCATGATCTGCTCGAAGAGCTCGTTGGCGCTGCCGGGCACATCCTCGTAGGGACGAGTGCGATAGAGCAGCTGCATGATGAGGTCGCCAAAGAGCAGCGCATAGCAGGCCTTCACCAAGACGGCCGGCTTGAGCAGGTTGAATCCGGGGTTGTCTTCATCCAAGCCGCTAGCCACCGCCAGAGAGATCACCGGAATGTGACCATTGCCGGAGTCTTTGAGCGCCTTGCGGATGAGGGCGATGTAGTTGGTGGCGCGGCAGCCGCCGCCGGTCTGGGTGATGAGGACGGCGGTCTTGTCAAGGTCGTACTTGCCGCTCTCGATGGCTTCCATGATCTGGCCGGTCACCAGGATGGAGGGGTAGCAGATGTCGTTGTTCACATACTTGAGGCCAGCGTCCACGGCGCCGCGGTCCACCGAGGGCAGAAGCACCATGTTATAACCAGCAGCCTTGATGATGGGCTCCACCAGGGCGAAGTGGATGGGAGCCATCTGGGGCACCAGGATGGTGTAGCCCTCCTCGAACATCTCCTGGGTGTAGCGGGGCTTGGCGAAGGCCGCGCTGGCAGCAGTGCGCTCCTGCGGCAGGTGCTCGGCGCCGGGGTATTGGGCTTCCAGCTCGGCGCGCTGCTCTTTCAAGGCCGCCATGAGGGAGCGGATGCGGATGCGGGCCGCGCCTAGGTTTGAGACCTCGTCGATCTTCAAGACGGTATAGATCTTGCCGGCAGCCTCCAGGATCTCCTGCACCTGGTCGGTGGTGAGGGCGTCCAGGCCGCAGCCAAAGGAGTTGAGCTGGATGAGATCCAGGTCGTTGCGGCTGGCCACAAACCGGGCGGCACGGTAGAGGCGGCTGTGGAACATCCACTGGTCCACCACGCGGATGGGGCGCTCGGGACGCATGTGATGGGCCACCGAGTCCTCGGTGAGCACCGCGAAGCCAAAGGAGGCCACCAGCTCGGGGATGGCGTGGTTGATCTCAGGGTCGTTGTGGTAAGGGCGCCCCGCCAGCACGATGCCGTGGGCGTCGTTGGCCTCGATCCAAGCCAGAGCCTCGTCGCCCGCCACCTCCATGGCGCGCTTGAAGTCCAGGTCTGCCTGCCAGGCGGCGTTCACTGCGGCGTCGATCTGGGCACGAGTGATATGCTCGCCGCGCACCCGGCCGCGGCCGGCAGCCGCGTCGGCCTCGCGCTGCACGCTCACTACCTCGTAGAGGCGGCGCTTGAGCTCGTTCTTGTCGTCATAGGGCACAAAAGGCGCCAGATACTCCACCGAGGGGTCTGCCAGCTCGTCCATGTTGAGCTCCAGCGCCTGGGGATAGCTCATGACGATGGGGCAGTTGTAGTGGTTGCCTGCGGTGGGATCCTCCTGGCGCTCCCAGCGCACGCAGGGCATCCAGATGAAGTCCACGTCTTTTTGGAGCAGGTTCACCACATGGCCGTGGGAGAGCTTGGCAGGATAGCACACACTCTCGGAGGGCATGGACTCGATGCCCGCCTCGTAGGTGGCCTTGGTGGAATTATCGGAAGGAATGACCGAGAAGCCCAACTCCGTAAAGAAGGCATGCCAGAAGGGATAGTTCTCGTACATGTTCAGGGCGCGGGGGATGCCCACGGTGCCGCGGGGGGCGCGCTCGGGATCCAAAGAAGGACGGTCGAAGAGCAGGCGGTTCTTCACCTCGAAGAGGTTGGGGGCTTGCGACTTTTGCTTGTGGGAGCCTGCACCCTTCTCGCAGCGGTTGCCGGTGATGAAGCGGCGGCCTCCGCCAAAGTCGTTGATGGTGAGCAGGCAGTTGTTGGAGCAGCGGCCGCAGTGGGCCTTGATGTGCTTGACCTCAAGGTTGTCGATCTCGGCGCGGGTGAGCAGGCTCGAGGTGCCGTCCTTGCCGGCACGATCGCGGGCTAGCAGGGCGGCACCGTAGGCACCCATGCAACCGGCGATGTCGGGGCGGATGGCCTCGCGGCCGGTGAGCAGCTCGAAGGCGCGCAGCGTTGCGTCGCTCATGAAGGTGCCACCCTGAACCACCACTGAGGCGCCGATCTCTTCTGCGTCGCGGAGCTTGATGACCTTGAAGAGCGCGTTCTTGATGACCGAGTAGGACAGGCCTGCCGCGATGTCGCCTACGGTAGCGCCCTCTTTCTGGGCCTGCTTCACGCGGCTGTTCATGAACACCGTGCAGCGGCTGCCCAAATCCACCGGCTTGTCGGCGCCCACCGCGGCGGCGGCAAAGTCGCGCACGTCCATGCCCATGGAATCGGCGAAGCTCTCGATGAAGGAGCCGCAGCCAGAAGAGCAGGCCTCGTTGAGCATGATGGAGTCGATGACGCCGTCTTTTACTCGCAGACATTTCATGTCCTGGCCGCCGATGTCCAAGATGAACTCCACCTGGGGCACGAAGGCCTTGGCGCCGCGCAGGTGAGCTACGGTCTCGATCTCGCCAGAGTCTGCCTTAAGCGCTTCAATGAGCAGCGCCTCGCCATAGCCGGTGGTGGTCACGTGCCCTATGACGCAGTCCTCAGGCAGCGCATCATAGAAGTCGTCCATGATGATGGTGGCGGTGCCCAGCACGTCTCCGTTGTTGTTGCCGTACCAAGTGCGGAGCAGCTGGCCCTCCTCGCCCACCATGGCGGCCTTCATGGTGGTGGAGCCAGCATCGATGCCGATAAACACGCGCCCTTGGTAGCTGGCAAGATCTGCGGTGGGCACTACCTCGCGGCTGTGACGCTCGTGAAACTCGTCCAGGTCTTTCTGGGTGGCAAAGAGCGGGTCGAGACGCTCTACCTCAGAGCCCTGGGTGTCGCCCAGCGAGTCCAGCGCATCGATCACCTGGCTGAAGGTGGAGCGCTTAGACGACTCGCCTGCCAGCGCGGCGCCCGTGGCGACAAAGAGATGGGCGTTCTCGGGCACAATACGGCAGTCCTCAGGCAGCTCCAGCGTCTCGTAGAAGCGCTCGCGCAGCTGAGGCAGGTACTGGAGAGGGCCGCCCAAAAAGGCCACATGACCGCGGATGGGATGGCCACATGCTAGACCGGAGACCGTCTGGTTGGCCACTGACTGGAAGATGGAGGCGGCGATGTCTGCCGGAGCAGCGCCCTCGTTGAGCAGGGGCTGCACGTCGGATTTGGCAAAGACGCCGCAGCGAGAGGCGATGGGGTAGATGTGGGTGGCCTTCTCGGCCAGGGTGTTGAGACCCGAGGCGTCGGTATGCAAAAGGGAGGCCATCTGATCGATGAAGGCGCCGGTGCCGCCTGCACAGGTGCCGTTCATGCGCTGCTCGATGCCGTTGTCGAAGTAGATGATCTTGGCGTCCTCGCCACCCAGCTCGATGGCGCAGTCGGTTTGGGGGATAAGGGTCTCCACGGCGCGCTTGGAGGCGATGACCTCCTGAACAAACTCCAGGTCCAGCCATTGAGAGAGCAGAAGGCCGCCGGAGCCGGTGATGGATACCCGCATGGGGACGTCGCCCACCCAGGCCTGAGCCTTCAAGAAGAGGTCCTTGGCGCAGGCGCGGATGTCGGTGTGGTGGCGCTGGTAGTTGGCATAGACTAGCTGGCCCTGAGAGTCGATGACCGCCACCTTCACCGTGGTGGAACCCACGTCGATGCCCAGGCGGAGGTCTTCAAGGGAAGGCACGGGCTTCTCGGCAGCAGCAGAGAGCGCGCAGGGCACCAGCTCGGCGCCGCGAGCCTCAAGACCGTAGGGGTTTTCTTGGATGTTAGTCACGGTGTTCCTCCAGGAAAGTCATCAGGGCGAGGCCGTAAAGGGGGATATTCAGGTCGTAGGAGTTGTTATAGAGGTCACCAGGGCGCACGAACATGAGCAGGGTCATAAGGCGCGCCATGGCCTCGACGGGCTCGGACATGCCGCCTATGATCCAGCGTTCGAGCACGCCGCATTCGGCGCTCACGGCGAAGGTGATGTAGTAGTCGAAGAAGGTGCCGAGGGCCCGCTCGTCAATGCCGCTTAGGGCTCTCGCCGAGAAGCTCGTATGCAACTGGGCTTTGAGCCGCTCCATGAAACGAGGATCTCCTGAGGGTCCCAAAAGGGGCGCCAGATAGCTGCCACGCTCTTTGAAATAAGTGAGCAGCTCCACGGACCCGGGCACCGGCTCCAGGTTGTCACAGGCTGAAAAGACGTCTTCAAGATGGGTCTCGCAGATGGTCCAGGTAAGGTTCTGGATGTCTGAGAGGGTCTCGTCCTCGATGGAGGTCACCAGGTCTTGGATGTCTTTGTAGTGGGAGTAGAACGTGCGGCGGGTAAGCCCTGCGATGTCTGCCACGCAGGTGACGGTTACCCGAGAGAGATCCCCCTCTTGAGCCACCGCTTGGCCCAGCGCATCGCGCAGTCGCTCGCGGGTGCGCACGCAGCGAGGATCTGCGTTGGTCTGAGAGATTGTGGGCACAAAGCTCCTCTGGGTCGCGGCGTAAGTCTAGAGGCAAGCCGAGGCGTTTTATGCGCTTGGGCTCGAGGGATGGCAGAAGCGCCAGCAGCGAGGGCACGGGCTTCTCGGCAGCCATAGCCTGAAAGCTCCCTGGACTTACTACACAGTGTGTGCACTAAGTAACAGCATGAGTAGTATTGCACAGTCTGTGAAATAGTGGAATAGGCGCGATGCCCCCATGAGGCGCGCACAATTGTCTAGATGGAAGATCTTCACAGGCAGCTGGAAGCAGCCTTGCACGCAAGCCAATGGGAGATGCAGCCATGAGGAGGACCGCCTTTGAAAAGGCATGGCTGATTTGGAGAGGCACCGCTAAAAAATAACCTCAAAAGTAGAAAAGGCAGCATTATATGCATGTGAGCGCATGTTTAAAGAAAGCTTTGCGTCCTGCTGCACAATCATAGCTATTTGATAAACGCTTTGTAACGGATGGCCCAATGGCCCTTAACGGCAGATGAAAGGTGGCACTATAGGCTCCACGCACTGGCCCACGCCTAAAGTTTGATGGATGAGCCCACAAATGCCGGCCATCGTCCTTTGGGATAGGACTGCATTGGTTCTGGCCGCAGTGCGTGCGCTTTGGCGAAGACCTACCACACAAGGAGTCCTCATGAAAAAGAACACGTTCATCAAGGTGCTTGGCTGCCTTATGGCCTGCACCCTGGCGGTAGTGCTGGCGGCCTGCGGCTCTGCCAACAACCAGTCGGCCAACCAATCCTCCTCCACAAGCAGCGACAGCGCTCAGACGTCCAGCGACGCCGCAGCGACCGACGACTACACCCTGGTGCAGGACGGCAAGCTCACCATGATCTCCAACTTCTACTTCCCGCCCTTCGTGTCCATGTCCACAGACCAGAGCCACGAGAATCCCGTCGACAACTTCGAGGGTTTTGACGTGGACGTCTACAAGGCCGTCTGCGACAAACTGGGGCTCGAGCCCAACATCTTGCCCTCTGTGCAGTTCGACACCATCGTGCCCACCATCAAGCAGGGCGGCAAGGCAGACGTCTCCATCGGCGCCATCACCATCACCGACGAGCGCCAGCAGGAGGTGGACATGACCGACCCCTACATGGACTCCAACCAGGCCATCGTGGTGAAGAAGGACGCCACCGCCACCGACATCGACACCCTCAATGTCTCCGGCATGAAAATTGCCGTCCAGGCCGGCACCACCGGCGAGGCCTGGGTCCAGGAGAATCTTCCCAACGCTACTATTGTTCCTCTAGACGACGTTATTCAAGCTCTCACTGGACTCCAGACAGGCACCTACAACGCCGTGGTCTGCGACTTGCCGGTAGCCGAGTACGAGATCAGCGTGGCCTACTCCGACCTGCAGATTACCACCGAGATTCCCACCGGCGAGCAGTACGGCATCGTGGTCTCCAAGGACAACCCCGGCCTCACCAAGGCAATCAACCAGGCACTCCAGGAGCTGCAGGACGACGGCACCATGGATGAGCTTGAGCAGAAGTGGTTTGGCACCACCCTCTAAGGAGCCGCCAGCCCTAAGGTTATAGCTGCAACCGCGAGCTCTCAGGTTGCTGAGATATGACAAGCACCCCAAAAGCCCAGGCTTTTGGGGTGCTTTCTTGTGGCAAGGCGCTGGGAGGCGTATGGGCGGGCCGGAAGATGCGTGAGCCGGCCGGGAGATGCGTGGACGGAGGCATTTCTCGTTATAAGCGGGTCCAGTTGCACTGGGGTTTTACAAAACCCCAGTGCAGAAAACCCACTTATAACGTATCAGCTGCCAAAAAACCTCTCCTGCTGCCAAAAACTCGTTATTAGCGCCTTGACTGCATGGATGCCAGATCCCAGCGCAGCCAAAAGCCACGAGGCCAGGGCGTCTCTTGGCCATAGACGCTAGGCCCCTGCCTGAGTCATCTCTTCTGGGGTGAGCGGGGTCACCGTGGCGCCCTCGGCGATCATCTGGGGAGCCACTGTGCGAGAGATGGCGTCTAGGTAGGCGCGGGCCCCCTCGGGGCGCAGATGGGTGCCGTCGCCCCAGAGGTATTCCTGCTCATGGCCGGCCACCACGCTGGGCCAATCCACATAGGCGACGTTGTCGTACTTGGCGGCACAGGCTTGGAGGTTGGCGTTCTGCTCGTCCTGGAAACCGTCACTGTTGACCGTCCCCACCAGATAGATTTGTACGTTCTCGCCGGCGGCAGCCACCATTTCGTCCAGCTGCTCGGGTGTGGCGGTGGAGTTGGAGAACGTCGCCAGCACCAGGCAGTCAGAGAGCGCCCCTTGCTCCACATAGCCCTTGAGCACGCTTAAGGCCTGGGAGGGATGGCGGCCGATGTAGGCATCCATAAATCCCGAGGGAAACCACAGGTTGAAAGGGCTGTCCCCCGGCACCGAATCACCAATGAGCAGCGGCGCGAACGCCCCTTCTTGAATCTCCTGAGCGCCGGCGGTAAGCGAGAAGGGCTCTTGGGGCAGCTGGGCCGAAGGATCTGCGGCCTCGCCTTGGGCAGCCTCCCCCCCAGCTGCCTCTGATCGATCGATCTTAGAAGTATCCACCGCAGCATCGGCGGCGTCGCCAGTGGACTTGATCGCCTCTTGGGGAACCAGGTAGGTCTCTGGCACCAACGCCAAGCCCACAGCGGCCACACCCACCACCGCAAGAGCTGCTATGACGGCTTTGCGATGGCGAGCATCGGCAAGCCGCGCCATCACCGCGCCGGACTGGAACGGCCGCTCGATAAAGTGAAACGACAGCATAGCCACGCCGCAGGCCATGCCCACCGCCGCCACAAACTGTGCCAGCTGGCCTTTGGCCAGGTTGCCGCCGATGAGCAGCAACAGCGGGTAGTGCCACAGATAGAGCCCGTAGGAGCGCGCGCCCACCCACGCAGCTGCAGGCAGGCCAAAGAGACGCGTCACCCAAAGCCCGGGCACCGCCAAGGCCCCCAGAAGCACGCAGGTAGCCACCGTCACCAGGCCCATACCGCCCCAGTAGAAGAAGGGGGCATCGGCGGGCACGAGCACCATGATGAGCGCCAGGAAAGCCAGGGCGCCCAGAGAAGCCCCCTGCATGACCGACCGAGAAACCCGTACCACCTGGGGTTGAACGGCCGCGCGGAAAGCTGCGGGCTTCTCGGCAGCAGAGGCGCCAGAAGCTCCACGGGCTTTGAGTAAAGGCAAAAGGCGCGAGGCAAAGGCAAAGCCTTGGGCCTTGGAGGCCGCCAAGTTGGGCGACCACACCACGGCCAGCCAGGCGCCGGCGAGGAAGGAGAAGGCGCGGGTGTCGGTGCCGTAGTAGACGCGGGAAGGGTCGGCGGCGGGGTTGTAGAGCAGCGCCATGGCCACCAGCGAGGCAAGGGCGCCCAGCAAGGCGAGCCGGCGGACCCAGGTGAGCGATCGGCGGGGAGCCAGCTTGGCCACCAGCCATACCGCCATCGCCCAAATGAGGCAAAGCTGGGCATCCAAGGACACATACCACAGCGGGGTGAGCGGCGAGGGCGAGCCAATGGCGTCGAAGTAGCTTTGACCTGAAGCGATGTAGTGCCAGTTGTCGAAGAAGAGCAGGGAGGGCACGATGTCGGGACGAAGCTTGGTGAGCAGCACGTGATTGGCCACCACGCAAAGAGCGGTGAGGGCGACCACCATGGCGGCCATGGACGGCCACACACGCAGGAAGCGGCGGCGGCAGATGGCGGCCAGCGAGTAACGTCGTGCGCGCAGGCGGCGCAAAAGCGACACGGTGAACAGGTAGCCAGTGAGCACCAAAAAAATCACCACGCCCATATGCCCTGAGGGAAGCCAGGGGCATTGGGCGTGATAGAGCACGATGGCCACGATCGCCAAGGTGCGAAGGCCGTCCAGGGAGGCCACGCGCGCCTGAGGACGGCGAGGCGCAGATTGCGCGGGTCGCTTATGAGGGGGCCTGGCAGATCTATGAGGAGCACGGCGGGAGGCCTCCTGAGCGCTGGAAGAGGTTGTGGTGCGGGCACGAGAAGACGAGGTCACCTATGAGCACTCCTTGAAGACGTCGAACATGAAAACCTGCATTGCGTTGAGAGTTCCATTATTCCATGGTTTGGTACCATGCAAAATGAAAGGGCGTTGCCGAGAAGAACCCCCCATCTGAGGATGCAAGGGTTTCTCGGCAGGAGCGCCTTGAGATGTTGGCTCTTAAAGACAAGGAGCGTTCATGGCCATTACGCCAGAAGAGGTGTTTGAGACTCTCAACATGGTGTCCCAGCAGAATCTCGACATTCGCACCATCACCATGGGCATCTCTTTAGCAGGGTGCGCAGATCCTTCCATGGACGCCCTTTGCCGTAAGATCTACGACCACATTTGCACGGCCGCCCAAAACCTGGTGCCTACCGCAGAGGCCCTGGAGCGCGAGTACGGCATCCCCATCATCAACAAGCGCATCTCGGTCTCCCCCATCGCCCAAGTTGCCGCCTGCTGCCCGGACGAGAGTTTTGTGCCGGTGGCCCATGCGCTCGATCGCGCTGCCCAAACGCTGGGCATCGACTATCTAGGCGGCTTCTCGGCCATGGTGCAAAAGGGCATCGGCGACGGCGACCGCCGGCTCATCCACTCCATCCCCGAGGCGCTGGCCACCACCCAGCGAGTATGCTCCTCGGTGAACGTGGCGTCCCTTCGCGCCGGCGTCAACATGGACGCCGTGGACCTCATGGCCCACAAGATCTTCGAGTGCGCCGAGCTCACCCGCGACGAGCAGTGCGTGGCCGCCTCCAAGCTGGTGGTCTTTGCCAACATGGTGGAAGACTCGCCCTTTATGGCCGGCGCGGTCCACGGCCCCGGCGAGGCGGACGCCGTCATCAACGTGGGCGTCTCGGGCCCCGGCGTTATGGCGGCCGCGCTGGAAGAGCTCCCTGCCACCGCCAGCCTGGGCGACGTGGCCGAGCGCATCAAGCAGACCGCCTTCAAGATCACCCGTGCCGGCGAGCTCATGAGCCGCGAGGCTGCCAGGCGCCTAGGTGTGGCCAAGGGCATCGTGGACCTGTCGCTGGCTCCCACTCCTGCTGTGGGCGACTCGGTGGCTCGCATCATCGAGATCATCGGCGTGGGCCAATGCGGCGGCCCCGGCACCACGGCCGCGCTGGCCATGCTCAACGACGCGGTGAAGAAGGGTGGCGTCATGGCCAGCTCCAGCGTGGGCGGCCTCTCCGGCGCCTTCATCCCCGTCTCCGAGGACGCCGATATGATCCGCGCCGCTCAAGACGGCGCCATCTCCCTGGAAAAGCTCGAGGCCATGACCTGCGTATGCTCGGTGGGCCTGGACATGATCGCCATCCCCGGGGACACACCCGTCGAGGCCCTGGCCGGCATCATCGCCGACGAGATGGCCATTGGCGTCATCAACAACAAAACCACTGCCGTGCGCATCATCCCGGCCATCGGCAAGAAGGCCGGCGACACCCTGGTCTTTGGCGGCCTCTTTGGCGAGGCTCCGGTCATGGAGGTAAACCCCCATGCAGGCACCGTCTTCGCCCACCGCGGTGGCCACATCCCGCGCCTTTGAACTCCCTCAAAAACTGACGGCCATGAGCGGCTCCGGATCCTCCACGCACCCAGGCGCAGACCCTCGTAAGCGCCCTTCCGGCTCTCGAGCCCGCGGCCGCAATCCCCGCGCCGGCGACCCTGGCGACCACTACAGCTCTCGACAAGCTCGCGACTCTTGGCGACCTTTCCCTGCCGAGAAACGCTCGGCTGCCGCCTCGAGGCCTTCTGGCCTCCCCAACCCAGCTCCTGGCGCCGCTACCCGGGGTCGCTCGGGTTCTTCGCAGCGAGAGGCCTCCGCTCGTCATAGGGCCGAGCGCCAGCAGCGCAGGGCTTCTCGGCATAGGCCTCGTCGCAGCCTGTCTATGCCCCAACTCCCCTCTTGGCCGCAGACGACAGGACGCGGGTTTCTCGGCAGGAAACCCAGGCGAGCCCCTCAAGGGTCTCTGAGCCAGCGCTTCATGAAGGAGTGGCGCAGAAGCGCGCGCTTTCGCAAGCTGGCGACCAGCGCCGCCGGGCTGCTGGCAGCGCTGGCGGTAGGCCTGGTGATCCTAGGGATACAGCACCATGGGGCGAGGGTCGCCGAGCAGGCACGCGCCCAGACCAATCTGGAGGCCCTGGGGACTTTCGAAAACACGCTCATAGAGAGCTACCGCTCCATCGCACCTTTATATGTGCAGGTAGGCATAGATATTGGGGCTATCCAAGCCTCGGGCAACCAATGCGGGTTTTATATTTGCACCGCCGACGGCCAAAAGCTGACCGCCTACAATTCCCAACAGCCGTTTTATAGTGCGAGCTCCATCAAGGGGCCCTATGTGCTCTCGGTGCTCTCGGAGCTTGAAAGCCCCGACCAGCTGGGCTCTCTGGAAGACAGCGTGACGCTGGCCATCACCGAGTCGGACAACAACAGCTACATCGCCGCCAAGAATGCCTTTGGCACCGCCACCATCAACCAATGGCTGAACAATGCAGGCTCCTCCGAGACCTTGGGCGACAACTGGGGCTCCTATGTGGATTTGAGCTCTGAGCAGCTGGCAGACCTCTGGGTGGAGTCTGCAGCCTGGTGTCTGGGCGACAGCGAGGCCGAGACGCTTCACGACTACGGAGCCGCCATCTTCTCAGAGCCGCTCAACAGTCCTATCGCTCAGCTGCCCGATGCCGTCACCTGGTCGAAGCCCGGCTGGATCGCCACCGAGTCCCAGAACTCCACGGTGGACGCCGGCTTGGTGGTTCGCGACGGCGACGCCTACATCATGGCGGTGATGACCAACAAGGGCGACGACTTTGACACCCTCGACCCCCTGGTAGCCTCTCTGGACACCCTGGCCCAACGGCTTATCGAGGCACGCACTTCTCGGCTGGCCTAGCGGCAGAGGAATTAATGGTTCTCGTGGCCCTCGTGCTCATGACCCCCATGTTTGGGGTGCACGCGCCGCCCGGGTTCGTGGTCCTCATGACCATGCTCGCCATACTCGCAGTAGCCTTGCTCATGGTCGCAGTGGGTATGGTCGTGATGGCGCTCCTCTTCCTGGAGGCGCTCCTCGGCGTGCCACCTGAGGGGCAAGAAGGCCTCGCGCAAGAAATTGCGCTCCAAATCCTTGCCGATAAACACTGCCTTGGCTTCCTCGGCGTCGAGCTCTTCTCCCAGCTCCTCCGCACCAGTGACGGCCCAGCGGCGGGCCACCACGTCAAAGCGCAGCAGGCCGTCCAAGGTGCGCACGAAGCCCTTGGCACGCGCCACCTTGCCAAAGACCCCTGCCACCAGGGCATCCAAAAGCCACGCCAGATGAGCTGCAGTAGACACAGAGGCGTGGCCCAGGGCGAAGGTTTCAAGTCCGGGATCCTCGTCAGGCGAGGGTGCTGGCTCAGCGGCCGCCTGCTCGGGGTTGAGGTCGCGGTGAAGCAACGACTCAAACCACTCGTCGGGAATCTCTGAGAGCGGGACTGCCTTGATATCGACGCCGGGCTTAGCGTCGCAGATGGACCCCACCAGGTCGTCGAGGCCTTCGTCAACACCCTCTGCCTGGGCATCATCCCGAGCGGGTATCTTGGAGATCACCACAGTGGGAGCGGCGTCCAGCTGGTCGTTGAAGATCTCTGGGTAGGCCTCTTTCTCAGACTGCCAAGACTCCCAGTCCACGATGCACACGGGCTCAAGGAGGCTGATGCGCTCGTAGGTGACCTTGTCCACGTTGTCGAGCACTGCGGAAAGCTTGGCGACGCCCGTAGGCTCGACCACCAGGTACTCAGGGTCTAAGGTGTTGGCGATGGTGAGCACGCTGGTGGCGAAATCCTGTTTGCCAGTACAGCAAATGCAACGATCAAGCGATTCCCAGACCTCGAGGCCAGTGCCCTCTTTGAGCACCTGACTATCGATATCGGTCTGACCGTATTCGTTCTCATAGATCACAAAGTCGCGGTGGGTGCGCCGCGCCAGTTCCTGGATAAAGGTGGTCTTGCCTGCTCCCAGAAAGCCTGAGATCACGAGTACCTTCATGGTGCCTCCCCTAGAAAAAAGGGCGGCGCCACAATCTGTGACACCGCCCGCATTGCTGCAAATAGCGAGAAGCTGGCGCGCCTTCAGAGCGCATCAACCTTGATAAGACTAGTCTTCCTCGATGACCACGACGGGCTTGATGAGGTCGGCAGGCTTGTCGCGCATCAGGAAGAGGGCCTCCTCTAGGTGGTCCCAGCCATGGAAGACATGGGACAGGAGGGGCTTCAAGTCCAGGCGGCCGCAGGTGACCAGGCTGGCAAGCTTCTCCATACGCAGGCGACCACCGGGCATCAGGCCACCGTTGATCTCCTTATGCCCCATGCCAACACCCCACTCAACACGGGGGATGTCGATGTAGTCGCCGGAGCCAAGATAATTCACATTGCCGATCTTGCCGCCGGGCTTCACAGCGACGACGGCCTCCTTGAAGGTATCCACGTCCCCGCCGGCGATGAGGACCTTGTCGACGCCCTTGCCGTCGGTCATGGCCAGCACCTGCTCGCCGATGGGGCCGTTCTTGTAGGAGATGAAGTCGGTGGCGCCATAACCACGAGCAGCCTCGATGCAGTTGGGACGGGTGCCCGCGGCGATGATACGAGAAGCGCCGCGGAGGGCAGCGCCGGCCACGGCCATGAGACCCACGGGGCCAATGCCAATGACCAGGCAGGTGTCGCCAAACTGGACGTCAGCCAACTCGGAGGCGTGGAAGCCGGTGGGGACCATGTCGGACAGCATGCAGGCCTCAGCCACATCCATGCCCTCAGGCATGAGAGCCAGGTTGCCGTCAGCGTCGTTCACGTGGATGAGCTCGGCGAAAACGCCGTCCTTGAAGTTGGAGAACTTCCAGCCCGCCAGCATGCCACCGGAGTGCATGGAGTAGCCGGCCTGGGCCTCCAGGGAGTTCCAATCGGGGGTGATGGCGGGAAGAAGCACGCGATCGCCGGGCTTGAAGTCGTGCACGCACTCGCCCACCTCGACAACCTCGGCGCAGCCCTCATGACCCAGGATCATGTTGTGGCGCTCGCCGATGGCGCCCTCCCAGAGGGTATGCACATCGGAGGTGCAGATGGCTACCGCCAAGGGCTTGACGATGGCGTCGTTGGGGCCGCAGACGGGGGCTTCTTTCTCAATCCACCCCGACTCACCGATCTTGAGCATTGCATAACCCTTCATGACACACTTCCTCTCTTTGGTGGCACTCTAAAAGGGCGTTTGTTACAAACTAAATGCAAGCTTAAGGATAATAGCCATTTCTCGGAGCAAAACCACTGGCAGTATGAACGGAGTAATTCTAGGATACGAGCAGTAAATGGCATGTCAATGGCACCCTATATCCCTAAATATTTTTCTATAATTATTTTACTTATATGTGAATATTCTTGGCATATAACCCCATGTCAGAGCTGTAAGTTATAAAAGGCTCCATATTGCTGAATATTTTCTTTATATCTATTTTCATCTATACTTTCCCTAGACCTGGTTCTTTGAGCCCTCTACCCTCTTACACTTCCTCCACAACTACGAGGGTACGGCTGCCCCGTCCTACTCTATAGATATAGGACGGGCCAAGGAGTCTTTCTCACCCCTTGGGCACAGTCCTAGAGGCGTTCATTAAGCAACCGAGTTTGCGGCCCTAGGCCGTGGTGGGAGGTTTTTAAGCATGAGCGAGATGGTGAAATGGGGCATTTTGGGCTCAGGCGGCATCGCACGCCGCTTTGCCGCATCCTGCGCGCAGGAACCCAATTGTGAACTGGTTGCCCTATGGAGTCCCACCCAAGACCATTGCGAGAAATTCGCCGCTGAGTATGGCATGGAAGCTCAAAGCTCTGCCCAAGAGCTTTTGGCGCGCCAGGATATCGATGCTATCTATATCGCCCTGCCTCCGGCATCGCACGCACCCTATTCGTTGGAGGCTATCGAAGCCGGCAAAGCCGTCCTATGCGAGAAGCCTTGCGCCCTTACCGCCGCAGAGTTTAGCCAGGTGGCCAAAGCCGCCCTGGAGCACGATCGCTTTTACATGGAAGCTATGAAGCCTCGCTTCACCCCGCTCTACCAGCTGGTGCGCCAGCGGGTGAGCCAAGGGGCCATAGGCGAGGTTTCGGGTGTCGAGGCATCCCTTATCCGCAAGGTGGACCCTTCGCAGGCACGCCCCTGGTTTACAGAGCCTATAGGAGGCGGCCAGGCGCTCGATATGGGCATCTATGGCGCCACTTACCTCGCAGAGTATTGCTCGGGCGATATCAAGGTACACAAAGCCAGCCATCTTTATCGCGACGAGGTGGACTGGCAAGACAGCGCCACCATGGGCATTGGCACCTATGGGTGCACTCTCACCTGCGATGCCACCCAGGACTTAGGCTGCGCTGCCACCATCTTTGGCAATGAGGGTTCCATTGAGATCTCCGATATAACCCGTCCGGTGCGCGCGGTGCTCCATCGCCAAGGCGGCGAGGACGAGCTTCTAAAAGCCCCGCTGCCTGGCGACGACTTTAGCGCGCAGATCCAGCACTTCTGCTCCTGCTTCTTGTCGGGCGCCAAGGAAAGCCCGCTTATGGGCTTGGACGACTCCTTGCGCGAAGCCCGCATCTTAGACGCCCTTGTCAGCGGCTTCGATCGCTATGCCATCGCCCAAGAACTGGGCGATATCTTGGGCAAGGACGGCGTCGTCTTGGGCGAACCCATGAAAGATCACACCACGTTCAAGATCGGCGGGCCGGCAGACGTCTACATCACCCCTAAGAGCCGCGGCCAGCTCATAGACTCCGTGCGCCTTCTGCGCGACAAGGGGGTCCCCTTCTTCGTCTTGGGCAAAGGCAGCGACCTTTTGGTCTCTGATGCCGGATACCGCGGCGTCATGGTGGATGTGTCCAGCGGGCTTTTAGATGTAGCCCATGACGGCACCCGCCTCACCTGCCAAGCTGGCGTGGCGCTCGCAGATGCCGCAGAGATGGCGGCGGCCCTCTCTCTGAGCGGCCTGGAGTTTTCCTGCGGCATCCCCGGCACCGTAGGCGGCGCCGTCTTTATGAATGCCGGAGCCTACGACGGCTGCATAGCCGACGTGCTGGAGAGCGCAGAGGTGCTCTTCAGCGACGGTCACACAGAAACCTTGGTAGCCAAGGACCTGGACTTGGGCTATCGCACCAGCCGCGTGAAGACAGACCATTTGGTGGTCATCTCTGCTACCTTCCGCCTCGCGCCCGCCGACAGCGGCGACATTCGCTCCAAGATGGACGACCTCACTTGCCGCCGAGAAGAAAAGCAACCTCTTGAGATGCCCAGTGCAGGTTCGACCTTCAAGCGCCCCGAGGGCCACTTCGCCGGCAAGCTCATCACCGAGGCAGGCTGCCAGGGGGCTCGCATAGGCGGCGCCGAGGTCTCTCCTAAGCACGCAGGCTTTGTGGTAAACGCCCACAATGCCACCGCTCGCGACGTAAAGGCGTTGATCGAACATGTCCAACAACAGGTGCTCGAGCACTCCGGCGTGACGCTTGAGCCCGAAGTGAGATTTGTAGGGCCATATACATCATGACAAGTGGAAACCCCATGCCAGATACCCCACAACTTCACTGCCCCGCTTCCTGGAGCGACCTAGCAGAGCTACTTGGAAGCCCCGAGGTCTCAGGCACCATGGCGCTGCCTGCCGTGGTCTATGCCGACACGCCCGTGACCATCCCCGAGGGCGCTCGCATCGACCTGCTCTGCTGTGCCACACGGCTGCGCGTGGCCCCTGGCGTAAAGACGCTCTTTAGCGTCCCTGCCAGCGCCACCCTCCATGTGGCGGGGTCCATCATCTTGGAGCCTCCCTTCCCGGCGGGAAAATCGCTCTTCTCGGTGGCCCCAGAGGGGTTGCTCGAGCTCGACGTGGCCTTGTTGGCCAAGGCGCCCAAGGCAAAAGAGGAGATTCCCCAAGGCTCGGTGGTGGAGTGTGAAGGCACGCTGGTCATGGGGCACTGCGCCGCCATCGAGGGCTGGCAGGTAAAGCCCCAAGATGACAAAGCTTCAGGGTGCGCGGTGAGGGTCAGCGGGGAGAACGCCAAGTTTTTTATGGGTGGCGGCCGTATCACCAACTGCTCTACGGCCCAAGCCAGCTCGGCGGTGCCCGGAGCGGCGGTGCAGATTCTTGAGGGAGCCTGCTTCACCATGTCTGGGGGAACCATCGCCAACAACAACCGCGAGGGCTCGGAGGCACGTCCCTTTGGCGGCGGCGTCTACTGCGACCACGCTGCCTTCAAGATGACCGGGGGCACCATCGAGGGCAATGCGGCCACCCACGGCGGCGGCGTCTACTGCGTGGGCAAGGGCTCGGTGGATGTCTCTGGCGGCCGCATCACCGCCAATGAGGCAGACCATCGAGGTGGCGGCATCTATTCCACCGGCGAAGTGATGCTCGCGGGAGGAGACGTCTCCCATAACTCTGCTGCCATGGGCGGCGGCGTCTTTAATTCTGGCCGCCTCCAGGAGGCAGGCGCGGTGATCGCCGCCAACGAGGCCGACTCCGGCGCGGGCATCTATAACCGGGGCAGCCTGGCCATGGAAGGCGGTTCCATCGTGAAAAACGCGGCCGAAGGCACGCAGGGCTCGGGCGGCGGCGTCTTCAACACCGGACGCCTGTCGCTGGCCGACGGCACCATTGCCGGCAACTGCGCCCTCTATACCGGCGGCGGCATCTACAACACTCGCACCGGCTCCATCGAGATCGCAGGCGCGGGGCTTTCCCGCAACCGCGCCCTCTACGGAGGCGGCATCTACAACGCCTCCGGCCGCGTGCACATCACCCAGGGCGACATTGTGGACAACCAGGCCAACTCCACCCAATATGGCGGAGGCGGCATCTATAACACCGGCAAACTGGAATGCGTGAGCGCCACCATCGTGCACAACGCCTCCCAGGGCATGGGCGGCGGCATCTACAACACCGGCACGGTGCTTTTGGGCTCCTCGGGCCTGTCGCACAACGCCGCCCAAAACGGAGGCGGCGTCTTCAACCGCGGACATCTGGCCACCGAGGGCGCAGTGCTTGTCTACAACATGGTGGAGGATATGGGCGGCGGTATTGTGAACACCGGCTCGCTCACCATGGCCAGAGGCACCGTGGCCCATAACACCGCCCGTCGAGGCGGCGGCATCTTGAACGCCGGCAACGCCCAAGTCCAAGGCACCCTGCTGGGCCGCAACCGCGCCGGCCGCGCCCGAGACTTCTACAACTACCGCGACGACGGGGCCCGGGGCACCTTCACCTTGACCCTTCCCGAGAATGACCCTACCTACCAGGGTTTTGGCTGGCTTGAGGAGGGAGCGGCCACCACCGGCGATCCCGATTCTTCCGACCAGTTTGTAGACGACCACGAGGAGCGGCTCTTATCGGCACGTCCCGTATGCGAAGTGTGCTTCTATACCTCTGACGGCGCGCTTATCGACACCCATCTGGTGGCCCCTGGCTCTCTGATCGAGAAGCCTGGCGAGCCCGGCGTGCCCTCGGGCCAACCTTTGGCGGTCTTCAGCGGCTGGGCCAACGCCAAAGACGGCGAGTCCTTTGACTTTGACACTCCGGTGGAGACGGATTTGCAGCTGGTAGCCCTCTACGACGAGCCTGCCACCCAGCAGCCTTTGGAAGAGGATCCCCTGCCTGGGCTGGATTCGGCGGCCCAAGACGGCATCTCGGCCGCAGCGCAAAAGAACGCGGCCGCGGCCGCGGAAACCATCCATCCGTTCCCCGCCACGGCGTTCCCTCGCGTGCCTCAAGAAAACGAGACGTCCACCGAGCTCTCCCCTATGGTGGCCGGCCTCCTCTGGGGAGCCAGGGCCATGGGCACCGTCGCGGGATTCGTGCGCTCGCGTGCTCCTCGCAGGCAGGATTCAGCCTCTTAGGGGTTTGACGCCCTTTCTTGCAATGACCGCTCTCGCTCCTCTCGAAGGTTGCATTTGGCCCTTTGAGAGGAGTAGAGTCTCACCTGACGTTTCAGGGCGGGGTGCAATTCCCCACTGGCGGTAAGGCGTCTATGCCAAGCCCGCAAACCGCGCATGCGGCCGATCCAGTGCAAGTCTGGAGCCAACGGTGACAGTCCGGATGGAAGAAACGGGGTGCAGCCATGACGTGGCAAACTTCCTCATCTAAAACCAAATCATCTACCCAGCCCGCCAACGGGCAGAGGCCCTCGGCCCACGCCACTTCGAAGGATGCGAGTTCCTGGAACTCCAGGCGCGTGGCGATCTCGGCGCTCTTTTGCGCCGCTGCCCTGGTGGCCAGCTTCATCGAGATCCCCATCTTTCCTTTGGCCCCCTACCTCAAGTACGACCCCTCCGGCGTGGTATGCCTGGTGGCAGGCCTTTTGTTTGGGCCGGCCATCGGCGCTTGCACCGCAGTGCTTCCCTGGGTGATCCGCCTGTTCACAGACCCCTTTGGCGCCATCATGGCCATGGCCTGCTCTCTGGCAGCCACCCTGCCCGCGGCCTTTATCTACAGGCGCCATCACAGTTTCAAGGGAGCTGTAGCAGGGCTGCTCATCGCTGCAGTCGTCACCCTTGCAGTGGCCCTCTTGGGAAACCTGGTGATCACGCCCCTTTACTCGGGCATGCCGCCGGAGGCCGTGGCCGCCCTCATCGTGCCGGTGCTTTTGCCCTTCAACCTGCTGAAGATCGTCATTAACACCGCCCTTACGCTGGCGGTCTACAAGCCCGTCTCCACCATGGTAGGCCAATGAGCCCTAGGGAAGACTTGCAGGTAGCCAAGCTAGAGCACGTGCGCTTTTCCTACGACGGCGGGGCCACCTGGGCGCTAGACGATGTGTCCTTATCGGTAGAGGCCGGAGAGCGCCTTTGCCTCTTGGGGGCCAACGGCTCGGGAAAATCCACGCTGGCACGCCTTTTGGCAGGCATCCTGGCGCCCGATGAGGGCGCCGTGGAGCTCATGGGCCGCACCTGCTTTGTGGACGGCGTCCCTGACGGTGAGGCCTATCAGCAGGCGCGGGACAGAAGCGCCATGGTCTTTCAAACCCCCGAGGACGCCATTTTGACCACTCGGGTGGACCAAGACGTGGCCTTTGGCCCCGAGAATCTGGGTTGGGACCCCGCCGCCATCGATCAGGCGGTCGACGACGCCCTTGAGGCCACGCACCTGGAAACACTGGCAAGCCAAGATCCCACTCGGCTTTCTGGCGGCCAGCAACAGCGGGTGGCCATTGCAGGGGCGCTGGCGTGCGACCCGGCGCTCTTGGTGCTGGACGAGCCTGGCGCCAGGCTCGATGTGGAGGGCCGCCGTCAAGTGGCTGCCACACTGGCCTCGCTGGGCGCTCCGCATGCCTGCGTGCTGGTGACCCACTCCATGGACGAAGCGGCCGCCGCAGACCGCATCATTGTGCTGTCCAGAGGAAAGATCGCGCTGCAGGGCGCCCCTGAGCAGGTGCTCACTCAGGCGAGCCGCCTCGCCTCGTTTTCGCTGGAGCCCCCCTTCGCCACCTCGCTGGCATTGGCTCTGGCTCGCTCTGGCATGCCCGTGAGCCCCACCGTCTCTCCTGCGACCCTTTTGGACCAGCTGGCAGGTGGCGCCTCATGAGCCTCGACTTTTCCCAGGTGACCTTTGGCTATGAGGCCCAGCCGGTAATCTCCAATCTGAGCCTTGCTGTGCCCGACGGCGCTCTCACCGTGCTGGCCGGAGCAACTGGCTCGGGCAAATCCACGGTACTCAAACTTGCTGCCGGTCTGTTGCGTCCCAAGAGCGGCACTATCGAGGTCGACGGAGCCCCAATTTGGCGCTCGGGTTTTTTGGGCCGCCCCAGGCGCGACCCTGAGCTTCCCTGGCGCCTGGGCTATGTGATGCAGCGCCCGGAGCGCCAGCTCTTCGCCGCCACCGTGCTCGACGACGTGGCCTTTGGCCCCAAAAACGCCGGTCTCTCTGCCCAGGAGGCCGCCTGCGCCGCCACCGAGGCCCTGGATCTTTTGGAGGTCTTGCATCTCGCCCGCCGCTCGCCCTTCGAGCTATCCGGAGGCCAGCAGCGCCTGGTGGCCATCGCAGGCGTGCTGGCCATGAAGCCGCGCAACCTGGTGCTCGACGAACCCCTCTCTGCGCTCGACCCTGAGGGCCGGTCCCTGGTAGAGCGTGCCTTGTCCCAGCTGGTCACCCCCACCGGCGCCCTGCTCATGGTATGCCACGACATGGATGCTGCCGGACGCATCACCTCCCGGATGGTGGTGCTCGACCAAGGTGCCGTCGCCCTAGAAGGCCCCTGTGCCCAGGTCTTTTCCCATGCCGAGAAACTCCGTCGCCTGGGGCTGGGCCTCCCTGCTCCCCTGGCCTTCGCCCATCAGCTGGAAGCGCGCACCGGAGCCTCCCTAGGCGCCCCTCTCACAGAGGATGCCCTGGTAAAAGCCATCCTCGCACAGCGGGATTTGATACCCGGCGCCCGTCGCGCCGCCTTGGAGACCCCCGGCTCTGCGGACTCCCCTGAGAACGCGCCCTCGAGCGGCAACACTTTTGGCGGCCCGTCTTTGGGAGGCGCCTCATGAGCGCGCTAGGGGAGTTCGGCCGCTACCAGAAGGGCTCCTCGCCTCTCCACAGAGCCGACGCCCGCGCCAAGATCCTGGTAACCGTGGCCTTTATGACCACCATCTTCTTGATCGTCTCACCGATGCAGGCTCTCTGGGCGCTGGCAGGCTTTTTGGGACTCTGTGCGCTGGGGCGCATCTCGCCGATGTCGCTTTTGGCTTCCTCGGCACCACTTCTGGTGTTGCTGGCAGTCTTCTCGCTGCTCAACCTGTTCGTGAATCCAGAAGGCCCGCTGCTTTGGAGCTGGGGGGCGCTCGCCATTCATAAGGGCGGGCTCTTCTCGGCAGCCCTCACCGCCACCAGGCTGGGGCTTTTGGTGGTGAACGGAGCTCTGCTTTTGGCCGTGACCGAGCCGCTGCAGCTCACCCGTGCCCTTTCGTCGCTGCTCTCTCCTCTGGGTCGCCTGGGCGTGCCGGTGGAGCAACTGGCCTTTGTGCTGGCACTGGCGCTGCGATTTGTGCCCACCCTCACCTTAGAGATCCAAAGCGTCATGGATGCCCAGCGCGCTCGCGGGGCCGCCTTTGACTCCGGAGGCCCAGTGAGGCGCCTGCAGGCCCTTTTGAGCATTTTGGTGCCCACGTTCGCCGGCGCGCTGCGTCATGCCCAAGGGCTGTCACTGGCCCTCGAGGCTCGCCATTACGATCCCAACCGCCCGCGCACTATTTGGAAGAAACCGCATCTGGGGCAGGTGGACGCGGTATTATGCATCTATGGTCTTATATACGTGATAGGGTTGTCCCTGCTTTAATTCTCCATGGGGAGTGGACGCGGGGGCCGCAAGGGACTACCATATGTGAGCTCAAGGAATCCCCCGCTATGCATCTGGTATCCTGATTTGTAGCTTAAAGATTCTCACTACACGACAGGCACACGCAATTTGAATGGAGCCGCCATGTCGCACACGCTTTCTGACGGCTCCGGCCGTCAACCGTTTTACCATCGTCCTGCCGGAGATAGGTCCGCTATTTTTTCTCCTATGAATCAAAACTCGACTCTTTCACGCCGTGGCCTCCTCAAGGCGACGGCCGGTATTGGCGCCCTTGGCGCAGCTTCCGCGCTCACTCCTTCCCTCGCTTTCGCACGGCCTTCGGCCTCTCAATCCACCTTGGACGCGTTGGCCTCAGCTCAAGAGCAGCTGGACCAAGTTCAGGGGCAGCTCGACCAGCTAGGCGAGGAATACGAAGCCATTGCCGAGAAGCTCTCGGCCACCATGGACCAAATCGAAGAGGTCAATGGCCAGATCTCTGAGACCGAGACCACCATCGCCCAAAAAGAGGAGGAGCTCGCAGCTAAAAAAGAGGTGCTGGCTCGCCGCGTCAACGCCAGTTACAAAGCCGGCGACTCCAACCTCTTGGAGGTGCTTCTCGCCTCCTCCAGCTTTGATGAGCTGACCTCGAACATCTATTACATGAACAAGGTGACGCAAAACGACGTCTCCTTGATCGACTCTGTGACCCAGGCCAAAGAGGCTCTGGCCCGCACCAAGGCCGAGCTGGAGAGCCGCAAGAGCCAGCTAGAAGAGCTCAAAGCCCAGCAGGGCGACGATCTTGCCGCCGCCCAGGCCAAGCAGCAGGAGGCCCAGCAGCTCTTAGACAGCCTCTCTGGCGAGGTCCGCGACCTCATGGCCCAGCGCGACGCAGAGATCTTGGCCTCAGCAGAAGAGGAGAAGGCAGAGCGCGAGAAGGCCCGAGCAGCAGCGGCCGCGGCCGCTGCTGCGGCCAGCCGTCCAGCCGCTTCTGGGGCCGGCGGCGCCACTTCGAATGCCGCAGGCTCTGCCTCTGGCAAAGGCGCGGCCATCGTGGCCGCCTGCTCCCGGGTTGGCTCCCCTGGCGGCGGTCTGTGCGCCATGTGGGTGAGCCAGGTCTACCAGGCAGCCGGCTGCGGATACCCTGGCGGCAACGCCGTGGACCAGTACTATGCCTACTGCTCTAGCTCCGATCGCTCTACCCTTCAGCCCGGCATGCTCATCGCTGTGCCTTCCCACCCCCACACCGCTGCCGGCCGCATCTATGGCCACGTAGGCATCTACATTGGCGGCGGCCTGGTGATGGACAATGTAGGCTACATCCGTACCATCAGCCTGGACTCTTGGATCTCCTACTACGAGTCCGGCGGTGTGCGCGCTCGCTGGGGCTTCGCCTAAGATCTCGCAGGTTCATGCGTTTTCAGTGCCTTGCAGCACCTTCTTTGGGCTGCAAGGCATTTTTATGAGGGGCAGCCTCTGCGGTTTTCCCCTGCAGACCTGGGTGCAACCCGCATTAGGCGCCCTGTTTGCACTATGTTTTGCTTACCAGCTATGCCAGGAGGCACCGCATAAAGGTGCCTCCTGGAAGGTCTCATGAAGAAAGGACCCTCATGGAAGCCAAGAAGCCCGAGGACACTTGCGTCCTCGTCACCGGTGGCGCCGGTTTTATCGGCAGCCATACCTGCATCGACCTGCTTGAGAACGGCTACCAGGTAGTCGTGGTGGACGATCTGTCCAACTCCAACCCCAAGGTGTTCGACCGCATGCGCCAGATCGTGGGCGACAAAGCCTTCGAGCGCCTGAGCTTTCACCAGGTGAACATCTGCGACCGCGCCGCCCTCGAAGAGGTCTTCGCCAACTACGACGTCGACCGCGTGATCCACTTCGCCGGCTTCAAGGCCGTGGGCGAATCTGTGGCAAAGCCGCTGGAGTACTATTCCAACAACATTGGGGGCACCCTCACCCTGTGCGAGGTCATGCGCAACGCCGGCTGCAAGGCCATCATCTTCTCCAGCTCGGCCACGGTCTACGGCGACCCCGACAGCCTCCCCCTCACCGAGCAGTCCCCCAAGAAGCCTGCCACCAACCCCTACGGCTGGTCCAAGTGGATGATCGAGCAGATCTTGACCGATCTCTACACTGCCGACCCCGAGTGGGACGTCGTCCTGCTTCGCTACTTCAACCCCATCGGCGCCCATCCTTCAGGGCTCATCGGCGAGGACCCCAAAGGCATCCCCAACAACCTGGTGCCCTACGTGGCCCAGACGGCCGTTGGCAAGCGCGAGGCCGTGCATGTCTTTGGCGACGATTACCCCACCCCCGACGGCACCGGCGTTCGCGACTACATTCACGTAAGCGACCTGGCCTCGGGCCACGTCGCCGCCCTGGCTTGGATGAACGGCAAGACCGGTGTAGAGATCTTCAATCTGGGCACCGGTGTGGGCTCCTCGGTCCTCGACGTGATCCACGAGTTCTCCCGCGCCTGCGGCCACGAGATCCCTTATGTCATCGATCCTCGTCGAGACGGCGACGTTGCCGAGAATTACGCCAACTGCGACAAGGCAGCCCGCGAGATGGGTTGGCACGCCAAGAACAACCTGGCCGACATGTGCCGCGACTCTTGGAACTGGCAGTCCAAAAACCCCGATGGCCTGGGAGAGTAGCATGGACTTTGAGAGTCCCGCGCCCCGCACCGGCGCCGATGACAATCCCTTTGCCATCTATGTGGCTTCTCAGCGCGATGCCATCGACAGCGAGCTGGCCGGCTGCTATGCCCTCTCCTTCAACCCTGACGTGAAGCGCTACCTCACTCGCCCCCTGCAGGACTTTTGCGCCCATGGCGGCAAGCGCGTGCGCCCTGCGTTGGTGCTTTTGTCGGCAGAGTGCCTAGGCGGCTCCAGGGCCGCCGCCCTGCCTGCAGGCGCAGCCATCGAACAGTTCCAGACGGCAGCCCTGATCCATGACGACATCGCCGACGAGTCTGACACCCGGCGCGGCCTGCCTGCCATGCACATCACCCAGGGCGCTGGGCTTGCCATCAACGACGGCGACTATGCCTTGGTTGAGAGCTTTAGCTCAGTATTAGAAGATGAGCGCATTGACGACAGCCACAAGCTCTTGGTGCTCACCGAGATCTCCGAGATGATGCTTCGCACCGTCGAGGGCCAGGCACTGGATTTGGGATGGGCGAGAGACGGCCGCTGGGACCTTGACGTCGAGGATTACCTGGCCATGGCCACCCTTAAGACCGCCTATTACTCTGCCGGCTCGCCGCTGGCCATTGGCGCCATCCTCTCAAACGCCAACAATGAGGTGGTCGAAGAGCTGCGGCAGGCAGGCCTAGATGCAGGTCTTGCCTTCCAGATCAAAGACGATCTCCTTAACCTCTACGGCAATCCTGAGATGGTGGGCAAAGACTATCGCGGTGACATCACCGAGGGAAAGCGTACCTTCTGCGCCCTCTGGGCCATCTCTCAGGGCACCCAAGAGCAACGGGAGAGTTTGGTATCCATCCTCTCCTCTCATACTGCCGACCCTGCCCAGCTGGAAGAAGCGGTGCACATCATGGAAGAGGCCGGCGCCATTCGACGTGCCAGCCAAACGGCACAAGACTACGCCCAGCGTGCCCAAAAGCGCCTCGAAGGCCTGGATTTGGCAGACACCCCAGCCAAGAAAGCCCTTCTGGCCATGCCCAGCTTTTTCGTAGACCGCAAGATCTAATGCCAAACCCTAGACGGCGCACATCTTTAGCCGACGCCGTCTTTTGCAATATCTTCGTGCGTGCCTGAGGACATGCACGTGAACTTATAAAGGAGCAACATGGAACCCATCCACGAGGGGATGAGCGGCATAGCCGTAGAAGACATTCAAGACCGTTTGGTCTCTTTGGGCTATACCATCGACGCTGCTGAGCGTGAGGGGGACCTCTTTGGCCCTTCCACCGCCAGCGCTGTGGCACGTTTCAGAGCCGATCATTCGTTGGCCGCCGGTGACGCGGTGGACACCGACACCTGGTCTGAGCTGGTGGACGAGTGCTACCACATGGGCGACCGCACGCTCTACCTTCGCCTCCCCAACTTCCATGGCAACGATGTGCGCACTGTGCAGACCGCCCTTTCCATCCTGGGCTTTCCCTGCGGAGCGCTTGACGGTTACTTTGGCGCCCACACCGAGGCCGCAGTGAAGCAGTTCCAAGAGAACGTGGGCATGTTCGCAGATGGCATGTGCTTCCAAGATACCTTCAAGGCCCTCTGGCGCCTCTACCATGTGTGGGGCGGCAAGGAGGCCAATGTTCCCCCCGATCCCATGGGCATTGGCTTTGCTCGAGCGGCCTCCGTCCTTGAGGAGAGCTCCATCGCGCTGTTCGCCTCTGATCCGGTAGGTCGCACAGTTGCCAGCCGCATTTGGAATCTGGCGAGCGCCACCAGCGAGAACTCCGGGCTCATGTTGCTCAACGACGGTTCTGAGATTCCCGAGGGGGCCACTGCCATTTTCGAGCTGGTATGTGAAGCCCCCGCACCCGAGCCCGGTATCACCACGGTTCGCATAGATGAAGCCACCGATCTTCCCCGCCGCATTCGCACCTCCTATGCAGCCAGCCGCCACAAGCCGCCCTATGTGCGCATCGAGCTGCCAGCGTCTGCCAGCGCCTATGACGGCACCTTTACCGCCAACAGCGCCCAAACCATCGCCGGCCTTATCCTAGACGGCATCTGCGCCGCCTTTGACGAGCAGAACTAGGCTGTCAATCAGCACCTTTCTCAAGTGGCAGGCCTTCCATCCTTAGCAGGACGGAAGGCCTTTTTGCGCTCTTGATGGCAACACGAAGCTCGAATAAAAAAGAACCCGCAGACAGGCTGCGGGTTCGAAAAATAGCCATTGGCTGGGGTACTAGGATTCGAACCTAGATAACTGGTACCAAAAACCAGGGTCCTGCCATTGAACGATACCCCAAGGGACAACCTAGTGTAACATGCCACGGCTGCGAGCTCAGTGAAAATATCTTCTGCATTTTTGACGCTTGGATCGAGAGTCCCGTGACAACCTTGAAGGGAATGGGTTTCTCGGCAAGGAAAGGTGTGAAGCGGTTAAGCATTCCTTCTGAAAGATGTGCTGACGGTCTCAGATGGCATTGCAAGGGCTTGAACCTTAAGCACCTGCGCTATGATGACAATGGTGCGCTGTTTTTGAGCGCCCGGCTTAGGAATAAGAGTCCTGATAAGACCCTCGTTTAAGCAACGCCTTGGAGGCGCATTCATGGAAACTACTGCCATCGTCTTAGCCGCTGGCGAAGGTACCCGTATGAAATCCAAACATCCCAAGGTAGCTCACAAGATGCTGGGGCGCCCTTTGGTGAGGTGGGCGGTAGAGGCTGCAAAGCAAGCTGGCGCCCAGCGCGTCATCGCCGTCATTGGCAACGGCGCCAGCGAGGTGAGAGAGATCCTCGCCCCCGAGCATGTGGAATGCGTGCTGCAGCAAGAACGTCTAGGAACCGGCCACGCCCTCCGCGTCGCATTGGACCAAGCCAATGTAGAGAGCGGATGCGTGGTTGTTTTATATGGCGACACTCCCCTGGTAGAGCCTGCCACTATCAACGCCCTGTCTCAAAAGGTGATTCAAGAGGGCTATGCGGCAGCGGTGCTCACCATGGAGCCGCAAGACCCCACCGGCTATGGTCGTATCCTCTTTGACGAGAACGGCGCGGTGGCCGCCATCATCGAGCACAAAGATTGCACGCCAAAGCAGCAAGAAGAGCTGCGGGAGTGCAACTCGGGCATCTATGCCTTCGACGGGAGGCTGCTTAAGGCCCACGTGGGCGAGATCACCAATGACAACGCCCAGGGCGAGTACTACATCACCGACATGGTGGAGATCTTGAACCGTGCCGGCGAGCGCGTGGTGACCGTTCATGTGGATGACGACACAGAGCTTCTGGGAGTGAACTCCCGGCGTCAGCTGGCAGAGGCAACCAAGATCATGCAGAGGCGCATCAACGGCCGCCTGATGGATGCTGGCGTCACTATGCTGGACCCTGAGTGCGTGTGGGTAGGGCCCGAGGTCACCGTAGGCCGCGACACCGAGCTGTTACCGGGCACCTTCCTGTGGGGTTCCACCGCCATTGGCGAAGACTGTGTTGTGGGCCCCAATACCCGCCTCACCGATACCCAGGTGGGCAACGGCTGCACCATCGACGAGACGGTTGCACAAGACGTGGTCATCGAGAACCAGGTGGAGTGCGGCCCTCGCGCCTATCTGCGCCCGGGCACCCGCATGCTGGACCATTCCAAGGCAGGCACCCACGTGGAGATCAAGAAATCCACCATTGGCCAAGGATCCAAGGTGCCCCATCTCTCCTACATTGGCGATACCACCATGGGCGAGGGCGTCAATGTGGGCGCCGGCTCCATTACCTGCAATTATGACGGCTACTCCAAGCATGCCACCACCATTGGAGACCATGCGTTCATTGGCTCCAACACCATGATGGTCGCCCCTGTAGCCATTGGCGAAGGCGCCCTCACCGGCGCCGCCAGCTGCATTGTCGAAGACGTCCCTGCAGGAGACCTAGGCATCGCCCGGGCCCGCCAGGTCAATGTCGAAGGGTACGCTGCCAAGCGCGCCGCCGCTCACGAGACTCATTAAGGAAAGGTAGCCATGAACTTGGATCAGGACCTCAACAAGCTCACGCCCATGGTAAAACGCTTCAAGCTCTATTCGGGCTCAAGCAATCCCGGGCTTGCCCAGCGCATCGCCGACGACCTTGGTGTCGAGCTTTCCGGCCTGCTGCTCGAGAAATTTGCCAACGGCGAGATCTATGCTCGCTTTGATGAGTCGGTACGTGGCGCAGACGTCTTCTTCATCCAGTCTATCGTGGGCACCAACGTCAACGACATGCTCATGGAGACCCTCATCGCAGCCGATGCTGCCCGCAGGGCTTCTTGCCGCACCTTCACCGCAGTAATCCCCCACTACGGCTATGCGCGCCAAGACCGCAAAGCCGCCCCTCGCGAACCCATCACCGCCCGCCTGGTAGCCAACCTGCTGGAGACCGCCGGCGTCGACCGCGTGGTCACGCTGGACCTGCATCAAAACCAGATCCAAGGCTTCTTTGACATCCCGGTGAACCACCTCACCGCCCTGCCTCTCTTTGGCAACTACTACAACGCCATGGGCTTCGACACCGACAACCTGGTGGTAGTCTCCCCCGACGTGGGCCGCGCCAAGGCAGCCAAGAAGCTCTCTGACATGCTGGGCTGCTCGCTGGCCATCGCCCACAAGGGCCGTCCTCGCCACAACCAGGCCGCCGTCACGGGCATCATCGGCGACATCGAGGGCAAGACCTGCATCGTCAACGACGACATGATCGACACCGCAGGCACCCTATGCGCCGGTGTGACAGAGCTCAAGAAGATGGGCGCCGGCGACATCTATGTATGCGCCACCCATGGCATCTTCTCGGGCCCCGGCGTCCAACGCATCGAGGAAGCCCCCATCGTGGAGTGCGTGGTCACCGACGCCGTGCCACTGGACCCCACCTGCCATGACGACAAGATCAAGGTCATCTCTGTGGCTGACGAGTTTGCCGAGTGCATCCAGCGCATCTACAACGAGATCTCGGTCTCTGGCATGTTTGGCGCCGACATGAACCTGTAGCGCGAAAGCTACGCTCACCTGTCTAAGGCGCCGTGGACCCTCATCAGGCCTGCGGCGCCTTTTCTTAAGCGTTTTGAGGAGTCCCCATGGCCATCAACGGCACCAACTTCAGGCTTGAGGAGTACCGGCGCTACGCCAGCCGCACCGAGGCGGCCGTCATCGACTTTGTCATAGGTCACATCGAAGAGGCCACCGATATGACCATCCGCCAGCTGGCCGACGCCAGCGGCACCTCCATCTCCACCATCATGCGGCTTTTGCAAAAGCTGGGCTACTCGGGCTATCGGGAGTTCAAAAGCGCCCTCATCTACGATTTGGCCGCCCGCCGCCGCTCCGAGCGATCCACCCTGGGCGACGTGGCGCCCGGCGACTCCACCCGCTCCATCATCCATAAGACTTGCGCCCGCTCCATCCGCGCCATCGACGCCACCGAGGGCACCCTGGACATCCCTGCCCTGGAAGAGGCGGCCCGGCTCCTGGAGCAAGCCCGGACAGTGGCGCTCTTTGGCATGGGCGCCTCTCAGCTGGTGGCCCAGGACCTCTCCCTCAAGCTCCTGAGAGCCAACATCTTCTGCCTGTGCTTCGAGGATTGGCACGCCCAGCTCACCGCAGCCAAGAACCTTACCGAGAAGGACGTGGCCGTCGCCTTCTCCTACTCGGGGCGGACTCAGGAGGTCATCAAGTGCGCCCAGACCGCCACGGCGGCCGGGGCCCCGCTCATCGCCATCACCAGTGTGGCAGAGAGCCCTGACCTGGCTCGCTGCGCCAACGTAGTCCTAGGGGTGGCTGCCAGCGAGCATGGGCTGCGCAGTGGCGCCATGGCCAGCCGCATCGCCCAGCTCACCGTCATCGACATCCTGTTCACCACCCTGGCTGCCCGTAACTACCAGCGCACCACCCAGCTGTTCGCCAGAAACTACTACGAGCAGGGCTAGCCGCAAGCTCAAAAAGCCCCGCCCGGCAATCCAGCTGCCGAGCGGGGCTTAAGCGTTGGGTGTCCTGCGCCTTAGGGCAATGCGGCCCCACGAGCCTTGAAGTCGTCGTGATAGCTCTGGATATAGCGCTGGTACCAGGCGAAGCTGTCCTTCTTAAGGCGTCGGTAGGTCCCCTGGCCGGCATCGTCGGCGTCTACATAGACCACGCCATAGCGCTTGGACATCTCGCAGGAGCCTGCGCTCACGATGTCGATGACGCCCCAGAGGATGAAGCCCAACACGTCCACGCCGTCTTGCTGAGCCAGAAGGATCTGTTCGAAATGCCGCTTAAGGTACTGAATGCGGTAGGGGTCGTGGATCTGGCCGTCGGCCTCCACGGTGTCGCGGGCCCCAAAGCCGCACTCGCTCACAAAGACCGGCTTATGGGTGCGGTCATAGAAGGCGTTGAGCTGGGTGCGCAGGCCCTCTGGGTCGATCTGCCAGCCCCACTCGCTGGCCTCAAGATAGGGGTTCTTGAGGCTGCACACCAGGTTGCCGGCCGTTTGCTCGCCGTTGCCCTCGGCGGCAAGCACCGAGCTGGAGTAGTAGGAGAAGCTCACAAAGTCGCAGGAGTACTTGGCAAAGAGCTCCAGGTCCTCGTCGCGGATATCCACGGTGATGTGGTGGTCCCTGTAGAAGGCGTCCATGTAGTAGGGCTGGATCCCGTTGGCGAGCACGTCCACCGGATACCAGACGTTAACCTGCTCGTCGTGGAACTTCACCCAGTTGTCTTTGGGCGAGCAGCTGTAGGGGTAGTAGCAGAAGGCCGCCACCATGCAGCCCGACTGAGCCTCAGGGCAGATCTGGCGCTGGGCGCGGATGACCCGGGCGCTGGCCACAAACTGGTGGTGCAGGCTTGAGAAGACCTGGGACTGGTCGTAGGGGCCGTCCTCGGGCTTTAGGAGCCCCACGCCGTTCCAGGGCGAGAAGTAGCCGGCATTGATCTCGTTGAAGGGCAGGTAGTAGTCGATCATCTGCCCCCAACGCTCAAAGACCACCCGGGCATAGCGCTCGTAGAGGTCGATGAGGCGGCGGTTGGTCCAGCCCCCGTAGGCCTCCACCAGGTGCAGCGGCACCGCATAGTGGGTGAGCGTGAGGAAGGTCTTCATGCCCGCAGCCTTCACGGCCTCAAAGACCCGGTCGTAATAGGCCAGGCCCTCAGGATTAGGCTCAGCCTCGTCCCCTTCAGGGAAGAGCCTGGCCCAGCTGATGGAGAACCTATAGATGTCGATGCCCAGCTCGCGCAGTAGGTCGATGTCCTCCTGCAGGTGGCTAAAGCCCTCGGTGCCTCGGGTGAACGGGTAGTTTCCCTGGCCTGCCTCAAGGTCGCGCTTGGCAGCCTTGACCGCTTGGGCGGTAAGCAGGCGGGTCTCACAGGTGGCGTTGGAGGTGCGGGGCTTCCAAGGGCGCACGTCCTGGGTGTCCAGCCCTTTGCCCCCTGCCCTGAAGCCGCCTTCATACTGCGACGAGGCGGTGGCGCCGCCCCAAAGAAGCTCGCGAGCCATAGATAACCTTCTTTACTTCCTAGAAGCTTGTGTGATCGATGGACTACCCATTGCCGAGAAGCCCTTGGCCTCGGCAGCCGAGACCCTGTACCTCTAGAGCGCCAGCTCCCCCAGCGTCATCCGGGCGTTGAGCCAGGCCCCATAGAGCGGGCTGTGGCGTGGGGCCACCAGGCGCACGCGCTTGTCCAGCCGGGCCTTGAGGGGCTCCAACAACAGTGCCCCTGCCGAGAAAAGGCCCCCTGTGTAGGAGCAGGCCACGCTCTGTTGGGGCTCAGCCTGGCGCAGGCAGCCGGAGACCAGCGACGCCAGCTGGCAGGCCGCTTGCTCCACCAGGGAGCCTGCCGCTCGGTCGCCCTCGGATGCCAGCCCCATCACCACGGGCGCCAGAGTGCCCAGCAGGCGTCGAGCGTCTGCTGCCTGAGCCAGGCGCTCTACCAGGTCCTGAGGCTTTTGGATGTCCAAGGCCTCGCAGAGCCGGTCTTCCAGGGGTTGGTCCTTCTCGGCACCCCCATCTGCGGCCCTCAAGACGTAGCTGGCTGCGGCTTTGCCCAGCCAGGCTCCCGAGCCCTCGTCGCCCAGCATGAAGCCCCAGCCGCCAGCGCGCACCCAGGCTCCGTCGATGACGCCCGTGCAGATGGAGCCGGTGCCAGCCACCAGCAGCAGACCCTCTGCGCCTTCCAGGGCGCCCAGGCGTGCGGCCTCGGCATCGCTGATCACCAACAGCGAGCGGGCATCGCCCAGTCCTTGGCGCACCGCCTGATCCAAGGGCCGCTGGCGCCCAGGCCCATAGCCGGCGAGCCCCAAAGAGACCACGCAGTCAGCCAGAGACACGTCCGCCTCGGCACAGACCCTTCTGGCTCCGGCAGACAGGCGCTCGCCCATGGCCTCAAGGCCGATCTGGCCGGGATGGCAGGTGGCAGTCTCCAGATAGGCCAGCTGGGAGCCCCGGGCGTCCATTACAGCGAAGCGGCAGCGGGTTCCCCCGCCGTCCACAGCGATCACAGGCATAGGGCCTCCCTTCTCTTCAAAGGTGCGGGCAGGATGCGCGGGCGGGAGGCTGCCTGGCAGCTCCCGCCCAAAGGTCAGTCCAGAAAGGCTAGCAAGCCTTGGCGGCCTCGGACTCGTCCTGCTTCTCCTCGTCCAGGATCTGCTTCTCCCAGGCGCGGAAGAACGGGTAGTAGATACACACGCCGATGGCGATGAGCACGACGTTGAGCACTGCCGCGCGCCAGTCGCCGCCGCAGGCCAAGAAGGCGCCCACAGGGCCAGGGAGCGTCCAGGGGACGATGGCGCCCACAAACCGGCCCACCAAGCCCACGGAGAGCGCGAAATAGGCGATGAGGGTGTTCACCACCGGGGTGAGGATGAGCGGGATGAGCATGGTGGGGTTGAGCACCAAAGGCACGCCAAACATCAGAGGCTCGTTGATGTTGAAGATGGCCGGGATGATGGTGGCCTTGCCCATGGTCTTGCCGTACTTGGAGCGGGCGCAGAAGAGCAGCAGGATGGCCAAGGAGATGGTGCAGCCCGAGCCGCCGATCTGCACAAACCACTGGAAGAAAGGCTCGGAGATCACATGGGGCAGGGCCTGGCCGGCGGCATAGGCGGCGGCGTTCTCATCCAGAAGCACCAGCCAGAGCGGGCGGGCGATGGAGTAGACCACCGAGCTGCCGTGGATGCCAAAGAACCAGAAGAGCATCTCAAGGAAGACGATGACCAGGGCGGCGCCCAGGGTGTCGACGCCGGAGACCAGAGGCATGATCAGCGCGGTGATGAAGTCGTGGATGTTGAAGCCGCCCCACAGGCACACCGCGGAGAACAGGAAGAAGATGATGGCCGTAGGGATCAGGGCCGCGAAGGAGTTGGACACAGCCTCGGGCACCTGGGGCGGCATCTTGATGGTGAGCTTGTGCTGGATGCATTGGCGATAGATCTCCACCGCCACGAAGGCGGCGATGATGGCCACGAAGAGCTGGCCAGTGCCCAGGTAGTTCATGTTCATGACGTAGGCCCCGTTGACGGCGGCCATGGCGTCGGGGAAGCCGGCGTCTGCCAGAGGAGAGGCGGCCAGGGCGGCGTTGACGGCGTCGTTTAGGTCGGGCATCATCACCGGCACGATGGTGAGCAGCATGGCCATCACCGAAAGCAGGCCGCTCATGAGGCCGTCCACCTTATAGGAGCGTCCCAGAGAGTAGCCTATGCCAAAGCAGGCATAGAGCGACAGGATGTACATGGACATGCGGTAGGGCAAAAGGATCTTCACTGCGTTGGCCTTGAGCCAGGCGGCCAGCGCCCAATCGGCGGGCATCTGGTTGTAGGCAAAGGCGATGACCATCAAGAACGAGCTGACGATGATCAAGGGCAGGGTCGAGACGATGCCGTCGCGGATGGCGCGCAGGTGACGCTGCTCGGCGACCCGCGCCATAGGGCCGGCCAAATGCTCATCGATCCAGCCGGACATGGTTTCGAAGAATGACATGCCTGCTCCTTTGAAGCTTGGCCAAAAGGACGGCTACTGGCTGACCAGATCAGGCACCAGCTCGGCCAGCTGGCCAAAGAGCTTGGAGCCTCCCATGGGGCTGTAGGCCATGGGAGCGATCAGGACGATAGGCACACCCGCAGCCTGAGCCACAGCCTCCAGGTCCTTATAGCGATGGCGCACCTGAGGGGCCACCATAACCGCGTCGATGGCCTCTTCCTTGAGCTCGTCCTCCAGCGCAGAGGTGCCACAGGCATCCACCTGGATGGCCAGGCCGCGCTTCTCGGCCTCCTTCTTGAGGGCGTCCTCGGCGATGGTGGAGCTCATGCCGCCCGAGCATACGATTAAGACCTTCATTGCTTCCTCCTTAACGAGAAGTGCTTAGCGTGCGACCAGCGAATCTGCCGGGTAATGCGTATCTTTCTCCTTTTAGGCAACCTATTGCCTTGTTCTTAGTTTGCTTTAAGTAATCCATTGCGCTCTTGGATGGTGCTTTTAGACATCCTATTGCCTAGTAAGCGCAGCAAAAGATAATGAAGAGCACCAGGGCGCTGGCGAGCGAGAGCAGGCCTCCCGCCCACCAAAAGGCTCTGACGGGGCCGCGGGACTCCTCGTGAAAGAACTGCATGATAGCAATGGAGAACCCTATGGCCATCCCGCCGAGAACCGCCGAAGGCAGCTGCCAGGGACCCAGGGTGGCCCGGAAGAGGTCGGGGATGAAGAAAAACGCCAGCACCATGGCGAACACCGCCACCGCTGCCGAGGCGAAGCCAAAGCGCGGGATGTCGTAGTCTGTGGCGCCAAACCACTGGCAGGCCAGGCCGTGGCCTGCCACAGCCTTAAGCTCTGCCTCCGAGCGGCTCTCGAGCACTTGGGACACCTGAGGCGCACCAGAGGGCTTCTTAGACATGGGAGGCTCCTTCCAGCTCTTCCAAACGCTTCTCGAGCTTGGTGACCTGCTCCTGCAAGGCGATGAGATGGCCGATAAGGGACTGGGCTTCCAGGGCGCACATGAGGTGGTCCTGGGCATGAATGAAGATCATGTCGATGGGGATGTCTTCCCCGGCCGCAGACTTCTGGATGAACTGGGTCTGGATCTTATGGGCCTCCACCAGGTCTCTCTCAGAGGCGCCCAGAAGCTCTCGGGCTTGGGCAAAGTCGCCGGCCTCGGCCACTTCCAGCGCCTCGTAGGCCATGCCCTTGGCATTGCCGCCCACCGCGACGATCTCAAAGCTCTTCTCCAGGCAGGTTTCGCGATCCATAAGTGAGGTCCTTTCCCTCTAGCGGGTTGATGTGCGAGATCTTGGTCGGAGCCTTTAGGCTTCCCAGGAAGGCTAGTGGCCCCCACAAGCAACGGTGTCTGATCCCACGGGTCTTCCGGCCAGCCTCAAAGCCTCTCTCACCTGGCCGGAAGCCTGGTCCAAATAGCCCTGGGCCGCCTGAGCGTCCACCTGGGCCAGGGTCATGACTATGGCGACTTTGGGATAGTAGTGAGCCTCTGCCAACAGCCGCTGGGCCTTCTCGGCATCGAGGCCTGTGGCCTCCGCCACAATGCGCACCGACCGGGCGCGCAGCTTGTCGTTGGTGGGCTGCACGTCCACCATGAGATTGCTAAAGGCCTTGCCCAATCCCACCAGCGAGCCCGTAGAGATCATGTTGAGGATCATCTTTTGGGCGGTGCCTGCCTTGAGGCGGGTGGAGCCGCAGAGCACCTCAGGACCGCAGGCAGGCTCGATGGCCAGGTCGGCGGCGCGGCCCACCGCAGAACCGGGCGTGCAGGCGATGGCCACGGTCTTGCAGCCCTGGCTACGGGCGTAGTCCAAGCCCCCCAGCACATAGGGGGTGCGACCGCTGGCGGCGATGCCGATGGCCAGGTCGGCAGGGCCAAGGTCGATGGAGGCCAGGTCGGCGGCTCCGAGCGCCGGGTCGTCCTCGGCCCCCTCCACCGCCTTCACAAAGGCCTGCTGGCCGCCGGCGATAAGGCCGATGACCACGTTGTCGGTGACTCCAAAGGTGGGGCGGCATTCCACCGCGTCCAGAAGGCCCAGCCTCCCTGAGGTGCCCGCGCCAAAATAGACGATGCGGCCCCGGGCCTTGAGCGACGCGCGGCCCCAGGTGATGGCCTGGGCAACCTCAGGGACTACCTGGCCCACTGCGGCTGCCACCTGGGCGTCCTCCTGGTTCATGGCCTCAGCCACCTCCAGGGGGGTCATTACATCAAGATTTATAGTATGCGGGTTTCTTCCTTCAGTGGTCAAGCCCGAAAGATCAACCATCTTCGTTGCCTTTCTGAGGGGGTATCCGGCTGCGATGCGCCCTTGGGATCTTGGGGGCGTCTCTGCCATTGAGTATCCCAGTGAATCGGTAAATGCCATTTAAGGTTGTTTCAATGAACTGTTTGTTTCGCATATTGAGAAAGCCAGGCCGGAATCAGGCCGCTAGCGGCACTCCCTTAACCGCTGGCCGATAGGTTTCTAAATCGCCTATGACTTATCTATGCAATGGCCTGTCACCGTTGCCGCTTGGCCGCAGATCTGGCCACCCTTGGCCCAGATGCTTTCAGCCCATGGATAACCTTGGGATCGCACGGCCCCAAGCAGCCCAGAAGGACTTCTTTTGTCGCGCATTTATGCGCGATCTTATTGCTTATATATGATCGTTTTTGCCTATTCTTGCTACCGTTTACAGGCAATTTACAACCGTTGGCCCCTAATATGCGCATATTCGCGCGTTATGAGCATTTCTGCGCAATAATGGTCATCGAAGGACGCCCGGGCAGCCAAAGGCCAAAACGCCAGCCCTTGCACCCTCGGGCTCCCTCGCTTTTTTGACCATCCTCTTCCCTGGAGGTTCCCATGGATCAAGCCAACGCCCCTTTAGACGCCGCCCAAGCCGCTGACGCCGCCTTTGCCCGCGCGAAAGAGAAGCCATTCCCCACCTCTGAAGTCTTTACTGCCCCTGAGCTTAGGTGGGCAGTGATTGGCTGCGGCGTCATCGCCAACCAGATGGCAGAATCGCTGGCATTGGCCGGCCGCACCATCCACGGCGTCGCCAATCGCACCCGCGCCAAGGCTGAGGCCTTTGCCGAGCGCTATGGCATAGAGCGCGTCTATGACTCCTGCGAGGAGCTCTATCGGGACCCCGAGGTAGACGCCATCTACATCACCACGCCGCACAACACCCACATCCACTATCTGCGCGACGCGCTGGCAGCCGGCAAGCACGTGCTCTGCGAGAAGGCCATCACCTTGAACAGCGCCGAGCTGGACGAGGCCCGCGCTCTCGCTCAGGCCAACGGCGTGCAGCTGGTGGACGCCACCACCATCTGGCATATGCCCCTCTACCATGAGTTGGTCCGTCGTGCCCAGGAGGGCGAGTTTGGCCCCCTCAACCTGGTGCAGGCCTCCTTTGGCAGCTACAAGGAGTACGGCGACCTCACCAACCGCTTCTACAACCCCAAACTGGCCGGCGGCGCCATGCTCGACATCGGCGTCTATGCCCTGACCTTTGCCCGCACCTTCATGAGCTCCAACCCCACAGAGCTGGTGTCTTTGGGCAACCTGGCCTCCACCGGCGTCGACGAGGCAGGCGGCATCGTGGCCCGCAACGCCGAGCAGCAGCTGGCCGTAGTAAGCCTGTCGCTCCACTCCAAACAGCCCAAGCGCGCCGTGGCATCCTTTGACAAGTGCTACATCCAGGTGGACAGCTATCCCCGCGCCGACGAGGCCATCATCGTGTGGACTGTCGACGGCCGCCAGGAGACCGTCAAGTGCGGCGAGGAGGCCTACGCCCTCTGCTACGAGATCGCCGATCTGGAGCGTGCCGTGGCCGGCGACGAGGCTTGCCGCGCCATCACCTCCAAGGCAGCCGACGTCATGGACCTCATGACCGCCCTGCGTGCCAGCTGGGGCGTCGTCTACCCCGAGGAGCGCTGAGCATGATCGCCCGCCAGCGCCACGACCTCATCGTCGAGGCGGTCAAGCGCGCCGGCACCGTCACCGTGCCAGAGCTGGCTGAGTCCTTCAATATCAGTCAGTCAACCATTCGCCGAGACCTGGAGAAGCTGGACGCCGCCGGCCGCCTGATGAAGGTCCACGGAGGCGCGGTGAGCCTGGAGGACGAGCACGTGCGCCGCGACCTCACGTTGCCCGAGCGCGCAGAGCTCCATACTGCCGAGAAGCTCTCCATCGTGCGCTATGCGGCCTCCTTGGTGGGTCCTGACGACTTCGTCTACATCGACGCCGGCACCACCTGTCGTGCCCTGGTAGATGCCCTCCAGGAGCGGTCTGCCACCTACGTCACCGACTCTTTGGGCACCGCCTTGGCCCTCTGCGACCGTGGCTTTTTCCACCATCGTGCTGGGCGGCCAGGTGAAAAACGCTACCGAGGCCGTCATTGGCCCTGAGGCCGTCGACGCCCTCTCCCGCTTCCACTTCTCTTTAGGCTTCTGGGGCACCAACGGCATCGATCTTGCCCAAGGCTTCACCACCGTGGAGCGCCAAGAAGCTCAAATAAAAGCGCTATCCATGGCGCAGACCCAGGCATCAGGCCGTTACGTGATCTGCGATGCCACTAAATTCGACCGCATCGCCCCTGTCTCTTTTGCACCCGTCGATTTTGCTCACGTGCTTACCAACGATATCCCCGCTGCTTATCGTGATCTTGATTCGATGATCGTCGTCGCAGGTTAGAGGCTATGGGGCCTCGCTCTGAGGCCCCATAGCCCATCCTTTACGTTCCAGCCCGCGAGCCTTGGGTTTCTCGGCAAAGGCCTGAGTCTCTCTGCCACCAACCCTCTCTCTTCCCTGTCCAACCCTCCCATATTGGGCATACTAAAGAGGTTGTCAGACACTGTGCTGGCAGCCTCTTTTCATGGTTAGGAGCCATACATGGCAGACAAGTACGCAGCCAAAGAAGCTGCCGAGAAGGCCGCCCGCCAACATGCCCCCTCGTCTAAGAAGCCTCGGGGAGCCAATCCCAAAGCGGCGGCCAAACCCATAGTGCTCATCGCGGGGCTGGGAAACCCAGGGGCAGAGTATGCCCAAAGCAGGCACAACTCCGGCCTTCAGGTGGTGGATCTTTTGGCCCAGCGTTGGGGCGCCGGTTACTGGAAGCAGCAGCTGGGCTCGCTTGCCTGCAAGGCCACCATCGAGGGCGCGCAGGTGGTGCTGGCCAAGCCCCAGTCATACATGAATGTGTGCGGAGGGCCGGTGGCAAAACTGCTGGCTCAGCTCAAAGCCGCTCCGGAGCAACTGCTTGTGGTCCACGACATGCTGGATATCCCCGCCGGCACGGTGAAGTACAAGCTCGATGGAGGTCTGGACGGCCATAACGGCCTGCGCTCCATCGCGGCCAAGCTCAAGACCCGCGACTTCAAGCGGATGCAAGTGGGCATTGGCCGACCTCCCGGACGCATGGATCCCGGGGTCTTCGTGCTCAAGCAGCTCAAGGGCAAAGACTGGCAAGCCCAGCAAGACGTGGTGGCCCTGGCGGCCGACGAGATCGAGCGCGTGCTGCGCGAGCAGGCTGCGAAGTAAGCACTTAACCAACCCACTAAATTGCGCAATATACAGCAACCTAATACCTAAGATCCTATTTTGGGTATTAGGTTGCTGTATTAGTATTTATGTTTTACATACCTTATATATATTAATATTATTATATAATTCCGCATTCTATCCATTTTTGTCTCTACCATTGACACCCCCCCCCATTCAGATATTTTTCTGTCAATGTTCTGAATATTTTCTGGACAAATTGTTGGAAGAGAAAATAAGTTTCCTAAGTATGAGGGGGCATAATGAAAATCGCGGGAAAAGAAATCAACAATAAATTAATCATAGTTGTCGTAGTGGTACTCCTACTGGCAGCTATTGGTTCCGGAGGTAAAAACAACTCGGCAAGCTCCTCAAGCAAGTCAAACGAGACTCCTCAAGCCGCAGCAACAACCAGCAAAAGCGAAGATACCAGCAGCACTAAGAAAGAGAAGAAACCAGAAAAGCCCACGGTAGACAAGAAAACTCTCGAAGGTGTAGTGACAAATGCATCCAGCCTTCCAAACGAAAACTATACCGATGAGAGTTGGGCAGCCTTCCAAACGGCACTTCAAACAGCCCAAGCTACTGTAGACGATGAGAATGCCACTCAAGACCAGGTTGACAGCGCAAGGACAGCACTCACGGATGCCATCTCGGCACTTCAGGAAAAGCCTAAGACTCCTGAGGATTATCAGGTAATTGCTTACGAAGATTTAGCACGTGACCCCGATTCCTATACTGGCCAAGATATTAAAATAACTGGTAGGGTTCTACAGGTTCTAGAAGGTGATACTGAAACCACCCTTCGCGTGGCAACGAGCGGCAACTACGATGATGTCGTAATGGTTGGATTTGATCCTACAATTCTCAACGGCACTCGTGTTCTAGAAGAGGACAATGTAACTGTGTGCGGTACGTATATTGGAATCTATAAATATCAATCCGCAATTGGAACTACGATTAGTGTTCCCGGACTCTATGGCGAGCTTGTCACCATTAACTAACTAGCTTCCACTGAATAATTAACTACTCTTCTAATACTAGGCTCTGTCCACAAGTTATCAAGGCTTGTGAACAGAGCCTTTAATTACAATAAATGGGAAGCCTATATCTTACAAAGCGGGCCTGCCATGCCTGCTATAATCCTCGTCGACTCCCCTACACATCCGCTGCCTGTACCTGCGAATTTATTGCTTAGCTCGCAGTTGATTCGCTATCCAGTGGACGATTGGGAGGACGCCCTTACCCCTTGGCCTGCCCCTGCGCTTTTTGCGGGTGGGCCTCCCTTTGGCGGCCAGGCGACCTCCACGTTAGCCGCTATCGAACGATCGCTTCCCACCAACGAGTCCGTCACCCTTTGCGGCTACTCGCTGGGCGGTCTCTTCGCCCTCTGGGCTTTCATGTCCAGCGCGCGTTTCTGTGCCGCTGCCAGCCTCTCTGGATCGCTTTGGTATCCCGGCTGGCTGAACTGGCTCACCGCTCACCCACGCGACCTCTCTGGATGTGGGGCGTTTCTCGGCCTGGGCTCCAAAGAGGCCAAAGGCCCTCGTCCCCTCATGCGCACGGTGGATGTAGCTACCGATAAAACCCGGCAACTATTGGCAGGCTATGGCGCTAAGACTGCATTTCGCTCCTTTGCCGGAGGCCATACCCACCACATGGAAGAGCGCCTGAGCTGGGGCTTGGGGCAGCTGGACAGGTTTTTGAATCGATAGCGCACCAAAATGTGGGCTGCCGACATCAAGCGTTTCTTGGCGAGATCGGCTTTTGGGTGCGTGCGAGGCTTTTTTGTTCGAGCGCCGAGTTTTCCATGAGTGGCGAGCTTTTGAGCTGGCAACCCAGTCCTACTCCCCAGGTATGACTGGATAAGTCATGCAAATCCGGTCCTACCCTATGGGTGGGACCGGTCGCAGATCAGAGATCTTTGCATTAAAACCTCTAGATCCTGCATGTTTCCATAATCATGCAAAACGGGAGTGACCCACCGCAGTGGATCACTCCCGTTCTCATAGCGTGTGTGTGCGCAAATAGGCTGCTAACGGCTACTCGGCGTCGTCGCCCAGCAGGGTCTTGGCAATGGAGGCAGCGGCCTGCTTGCCGGCGCCCATGGCCAAAATGACGGTAGCGGCGCCGGTGACGATGTCGCCGCCAGCCCAAACCTTGGGGTTGGAGGTCTTGCCGTCTTCGTCAGCCTCGATGTAGCCCACTTGTTGAGGTCTACGTCGGCAGCCATGCTGGCAAAGGGGTTGGCATTGGTGCCGATGGCGGTGACTGCCACGTCGCAGGGAAGCTCGAACTCGCTGCCCTCGACGCGCACCGGACGACGGCGGCCGGACTCGTCGGGCTCACCCAGTTCCATGCGCTCCAGCTTGACCTTGGCCACAAAGCCGTCCTCGCCTGCCTCGAACTCCAGCGGGGAGACGAGCTCCATCACGCGGACGCCCTCCTCCTTAGCGTGGTGCAGCTCGGCCACACGGGCAGGCATCTCCTTCTCAGTGCGGCGGTAAGCCAAGGTCACGGAGTCGGCGCCCAGACGCAGCGCGGTGCGGGCGGCATCCATGGCCACGTTGCCGCCGCCAAAGACCACGACGTTCTTGCCGTGCTTGATGGGGGTGTCAAAGACGGGGAAGTCCATGGCCTTCATGAGGTTCACGCGGGTGAGGTACTCGTTGGCGCAGAAGACGCCGGGAAGGTTCTCGCCGGGGATGTTCAAGAACTTGGGCAGGCCGGCGCCCACAGCCATGTACATGGCGTTGTAGCCCATGTCGTTGAAGAACTCGTCGCCGTCGTAGAGGCGGCCCACCACGGCGTCGTACTCGAACTTGACGCCTAGGTCCTTGAGGCCGTCGATCTCACGCTTGACGATGGCCTTGGGCAGACGGAACTCGGGGATGCCATAGGTAAGCACGCCGCCGCCGGTCTGGAAGGCCTCGTAGACGGTGACGTCAAAGCCTTCGCGCGCCAGCGCGCCGGCGCAGGCGATGCCAGAGGGGCCAGAACCCACTACGGCCACCTTCTTGCCGTTGGCAGGCTTGCATACGGGAGTGGCGCCTACAGACTCGGTCATGTCACCCAAGAAGCGCTCCAGCTGGCCAATGGCGATGGGATCGTTGCCGGTGCGATTGAGGATGCAGTTGCCTTCGCACTGGTTTTCCTGGGGGCACACGCGGCCGCAGACGGAGGGAAGCATGTTGGACTCGCGGATGGTGGCTAGGCCGCCGGCGAAATCCTCCTCGCGGATCTGACGGATGAACGTAGGGATGTCGATGCCCACAGGGCAGCCCTTCACGCACATGGGCTTTTTGCAGTCCAGGCAGCGATTGGCCTCTTCCAGAGCGTCCTCGGTGGTATAGCCGGTATCTACAGGCTCGAAGTTCTTAGCGCGAACCTCGGCAGGCACCTCATTGGCCGGCACGCGCGGATCCTTGTTGTTCGCGCGGTACTTTCCGTTTACGAGTGGCATTTGCAACCCCCCTCATGAGCGTGCTCGAGAGCCACGTGCTCCTCGGCACGGTAGGAACCCTGACGAGCGGCCAGGTCGGCCCAGTCCACCTGAGTGGCATCAAAGTCAGGACCGTCCACGCAGGCGAACTTGGTCTTTCCGCCCACGGTGACGCGGCAGCAGCCGCACATGCCGGTGCCGTCTACCATGATGGGGTTGAGGCTGGCGGCGATGGGCATGTCGTACTTCTCGCAGGTAAGGGCAGAGAACTTCATCATGGGCACAGGGCCTACGGCAAAGACCTGGTCGATGGCATGGTCCTCGCAGAGACGCTCCAGCGGGGCGGTGACGACGCCCTTCTCGCCCTCAGAGCCGTCGTCGGTGGTGATGATGAGATTCTCCAGCGGCAGCTCGCGGAACTGCTCGGTCAGGATGAGCAGGTCTTTGGTGCGGGCGCCCATGATGACGGTGACCTTGTTGCCAGCGTCCACCAGAGCACGGGCTACGGGATAAGCGATGGCTAGGCCCACACCGCCGCCAATGACGCACCAGTTGCCCGGCTTCATCTCGGTGGGCTGGCCCAGAGGACCGGTGACATCCAGGATGGAGTCGCCCGCCTGAAGCTGAGACAAGTCCTCAGTGGTCTTGCCAATGACCATGAAGATGAACTCGATCCAGCCCTCCTCAGGATTCCAGTCTGCGAAGGTGAAGGGCACGCGCTCGCCGTGCTCATCGGTGCGCACCATCAAAAATTGGCCGGCGTGAGCCTTCTTGGCCATTTGTGGCGCATGCACACGGAACTTAAACACCTTCTCCGAGTACTGCGTCTTTTCGAGGATTTCGAACATGCAATCTCCTCTCTCTTCCTCGATGCCTTCTCTGCATAAAAAGAGGCGACGACCCAAGGCATCGCCCCAACGCACGCATGCATCCCAAACCCACCCGAGGCGGCAGGATGTCATTTGCGATCTGTGCTTAAGTTTACCGCAAAGCCAACAGACGGCTTGCCACAATGAACGGAGAGCCCCTCATTATCAACAGGCAATGGGTTGGCATGCTCAAAAAAACCTGGTGCCTCCCAAGGGATGCTTCACCGGCGCCCACAAGAACCGCCTTTGTGCCTAAAGCCCCTCCATGGGCGCATAGTCCACCAGCCGCACCTCATGGGCGTCTTGCTCCAGCGTCGCCTGCCACAACTCCACCCCCGCAGCCCGCGCCCCAGCGACACCAGCCACCACTTCGTCGTAGGTGGTGCCGTGGTAAAAGTGGAACCCATGGTTTTGATAGTACATGCAATACAAAATGATAGCTCGCTCATGGGTCTCCATGGATCGGGCAAGTTCCTCTAAATGCCGCAGCGCGCGATCGGTGGAGGAGAATTTAGGCTGGGGCAGCCGTGCCACAGACGCAGGGACTTCGCATTCCAGCTGCCTTAACGGCGTCTTTACTTCTAGGTAGAGATCCTCGTCGATCAAAAAGTCCAGCCGAGAAGAGCCCACCTTCACCTCTCGGCGCACCGACTCCGGATGGGGCGCCAACTGCCCGAAGGCTCCAGTGCGCAAAAAGTGCTCGATGTAGCGGTTCGAGGCAGTCTGATTGAGCCCCACCCAGCGTTTGAAGGGTTTCTCTGGCTCATCGAAGGAGAGCGCCTCCACGGTATGGGCGAACTTGCGAGAAGGATTGTCGCTTGCCGAGAAAAGACAGGGCCTGCCAGCCGTATCGATATCCCCTATGCGAGTCACCACAGGGCAGTGGGCACGAAAGACCTCGCCATTGGCCTCGACATCCATGATGAAGCGGTTGGGCCTGCCTAAGATGACACCCTCTAAAAGAGGTGGCGCGAAGCGATAGGGTTGCAACACCGCAGGTTTCATAGGGGCGCTCCTCACAGCGTGCGCAAGAAGGACGGCAGGTACTTCCAAAGAGCCTTCCCAAAAAGCCTCAGATCGTCTCAAAAATCACGGGATTTGCTAAGCTTCTGTCCCATAATGAACGGAAGGTCAGCCAAACGCCAACCCTAGGGGGCATCTGTGGAGGTTCTTGAAGAGCGCATCCGCCGTGACGGCATCGTCCGCGAGGGCAACATCCTCAAGGTCGACAGCTTCCTCAACCATCAGTGCGATACCGAACTCTACGAGGAGCTCGGAGCCGAGTGGGCGCGCTTGTTCGCAGGCTGCCCTGTAGACAAGATCCTCACCATCGAGTCCTCGGGCATCGGCCTTGCCTGCGTGGCAGCCCGGCACTTTGGCAATGTACCGGTGGTCTTTGCCAGAAAGACAGAGTCGCTCAACCTCGACGGCAGCCAATACCGCACCCATATCGTGAGCTACACCAAGAAACGCGAGTACGACGTCATCGTAGCGAAGCGCTTCATCCAAAAAGGCGAGCATGTGCTTATCATCGACGACTTTTTGGCCATGGGCTGCGCCCTCAACGGCCTTTTGGAGATCTGCCAGGATGCGGGCGCCATCGTCGAGGGCATAGGCATCGCTATCGAGAAGGGCTTCCAGCCAGGCGGCCAGAGCCTTCGCGAGCGAGGCTATCACCTGGAGTCGCTGGCCATAGTGCAGTCCATGGACCCTGCCACAGGCGCCATCGAGTTTGCCTAAGCCCAAGCCTGAGGACAGAATGCCACACCAGGCACCTACCAAAGATCGAGAAAGCCGCGCGCCTCTGCGAACTGCGCCCCAAGTCTTGGGCGCAGCTCATGGAAGGCACGTGGCTTTTATCGGCCAGAATTGGCGCAAGAGCCCTACTCCACGCTCACCAGCTCGATCTCGAAGTTCAGGGGCTTTCCCGCCAGCTCCGGGTTGGCGTCGGCGGTGATAGTGCCGTCATTGATGGCAGTTACCGTAGCTGTACCGGTGGTCCCGTTGCTGCCGGTGAAGGTCAGGCGGTCCCCTACTTGCAGCTGGTCGCCATCGCGCACATCGGCCTGGGGGATCTCGAAGACCAGCGACTCGTCGCGCTCCCCGTAGGCCTCGGAGGGCTCCAGGTGCACGGTCTTTTTCTCTCCCACCTTCATGCCCTCGACCGCAGAGTCAAAGCCGCTGATCATCTGACCGGCCCCCACAGTGAACTCCAGAGGAGTGCCGCGGTCGTAAGAACTGTCGAACTTGGTGCCGTCATCCAAGGTGCCCGTGTAGTGCACCTTGACTTTGTCGCCCTTGGCGGCCTGGGTCTTGGCCTCAGAAGGCTCTTGGGTAGCCGCCTCGGAAGCGTTGCTTTGCTCGGTGGTGGCAGCCTGCCCAGAGCAACCTGTCAGTGCCACAAGAGACGCCAGCGCCAGCGCACAGGCGCAGCGCGCCACAGTGTGAGTCATAGAAATCCTCCTTTAAAGAAAGCTTGGATTCCCATGGTAAATGAGCGTCTGAGATTTCGCAGAGACAAACACCGATATGTCATGAGGGCGTGGGCGCCCTGGGAGAGGATGCGTCTTGGGTCGGAGGCGCGCCCTAGATCCAGAGGGCGACAGCGCAGCTAAGCGGAGCGACCCGTCGCCCCTTCCAGGTACTTCACCCACTCGTCAGCCACCTGGCGGCAGTCTGCCACCACGCCTGCTTGGGCCACAGAGAAGATAGGGGCGTCGGGGTCTTCGTTGACCGCAATGACCGTCTTTGCCCCCGAGATGCCCGCCAGATGCTGGATAGCTCCCGAGACGCCCATAGAGATGAGCACCCGCGGCGCCACCGAGACGCCCGTCTGTCCCACCTGGCTCTCATGGCCCATCCAGCCGGCTTCCACCACCGGGCGGGTGCAGGCCACCTGTCCTCCCAACAGCGCAGCCAAGCGCTCCATGGTAGGCAGCGCCTTCTTGTCGCGGATGCCGCGGCCCACCACCACGAGCACCTCTGCATCCGCGATGGAAGCACCTGAAGAAGCCGACTCTTCTGAGAGCACTTGGATGCCTGGCACAGAAGAAGGCGCCGCTGTCAGATGATAGATGGTGCCGCAACGGCCCTTCTGCGGCTCCGGCCGAGAAAAAACACCTGGGCGCACTGTGGCCATCTGGGGCCTCGCAGCGGGGCTTGCGATAGTGGCCAACAAATTGCCGCCAAAGGCTGGGCGGGTTTGCAGCAGCAAGCCCTCTTGATCGAGCGCCAACTGGGTGCAGTCGGCCGTCAGGCCGCAGGAAAGCTCCCGGGCCACCCGAGGCGCCACCTCGCGTCCCAGATCGGTAGCCCCAAAGAGCACCGCCTCGGGCTTGAACTGCTCGATGACCTGAGCCACCGCTTGCCCGATAGCTGCTCCATCGGGGATGGCGAAGGCGGGATCCTCCAGCACCAGCACCTCATCGGCACCGGCATCTATAAGCGGCGCATAACCTCCGGTGCACTGGCATCCCGGCTGCAACCCGGAGATCACCAGCACGCGCAAAGAGCAGCCGCGCTCGTGTGCCAGGTCGCGAGCCACCCCCACCAACTCATAGGCCACCGGCAGCGGAGTTGCGCTCTTATCGGTTTGAGCCACCACCATCATGCCGCTCCACGCGGAGAGGTCGGCAGAAGCGCGAGAAGTCTCGCGGCAGACGGCGCCTTTGGGGCACGCATCGACGCACAGGCCGCAGGCTATGCAATTCTCGGTAATGGAAGCGCGGCGGTTCTCCACCTTAACGCCGTCGTTGGCGCACACCCGCACACAGAGGCCGCAGCCTATGCACAGATCCTGATCTATCCTAATGGCTGCCATGGGATCTAGGCCCCCTCTGACTGGTCGACGATGGCGCCGAGCTGCTCGGCGATCTGGGCCGGGCTGCCGGCGAGGAACTGGCAGGCCCCGCTGGCCTCCGGCACGCAGCAGCGCACAACCTGCGTGGGCGAGCCCTCGAGGCCACATTGGGCAAGATCGGCGCCCAATTGGGCGGCGCCACGCACCTCTACCTGGATCTTTTGAGCTTCGAGCACCCCTGTGACTGAGGGCATGCGCAGGGTGGCCGCGTCTTTGTCCACGGTCACCACGCAGGGAAGCGGCACTCCTACGCGCTTTTTCTCGCCCTCGAAAACCTGGCTTACCACCAGGCCTGCCTCTGCAAGCGTGGCGCGGGTCATCTGCGAAGAAGGTACCATCTCTACCGAGAGGGTACCGGTTACGCAGGGCCAGCCGCGGCCTGCCGCCACCTCGGGGCCGATCTGGGCTGTGTCGCCATCCACCGCCATCTTGCCGCAGAGCACCAAGTCTTGATCGCCCAGCTCGCGAAGGCCCAGCTCCAGCGCATAGCTGGTAGCCAGGGTGTCGCTGCCGGCAAAGGCGCGGTCGGAAAGCAGCAGGGCCCGAGTGGCGCCGCGAGCAACGGCGTCGCGCAGCAGATCGGCCGTAGCCGGGATTCCCATGGAAAGCACCGAGATCGCCACCGGCACCCCCTCCCCCTCAAGCTGAGCTTTGAGCTTTAAGGCCAGCTCAAGGGCGGCGGTGTCGTAGGGGTTGAGCACCGCGGCTCCCCCGTCGCGCACGATGGTGTGGGTCACGGGATCCATGGCCACCTCGGTGGAGGCCGGGACCGCCTTCATCAATACGGCTACCGAGAAGGGCGCGCCTTCCCAGGTCGTCTGCTTGTCAAAGCTCACGGAATCCTCCTTGGAGGGGCGGACGGGTTCGCAGGACATGGCTAGCATCCCTTAGGAGGGACGCCTTGGAGTGCCGCTTCTTCTTGAAGAAGCTCGAGGCTAAAGAGGGTGCCCTGGCCAAAGAGCCCCTCGGGATCCAGTGCCAATTTGGTGCGGGCCATGGCCCGCACGCCCTCAAGGCCATACATGGGCATCAAAAAGTCGCGCTTAATCTTGCCTACGCCATGCTCGGCAGAGACGGCGCCGCCCATAGCAGAGACCTCTTTGGCCCAAAGCGCCAGCAGGTCTTTGGCTTGATGCCATTGGGCCTCGTTGTGAGGCAGCAGGTTCACATGGAGGTGATTGTCGCCAATGTGGCCCCAAGCAGCGCTTTGAAGGCCCGACGCCTGGATGGTAGAGCGATAGAGCTCCATGACCTGGCGCAGCTTGCCCGAGGCACGCTCATGTCGCTGCCCACCTTGGTGACGGCGGGGTCTTTGGCACGGTAGCTGTCGATAAGCATGTTCACTGACTCCGGCACTGCATGGCGGAAGAAGCGCTGGCGCTCGCGGTCGGCAGCCATGGTGCCCGCCCAGCTCAAGTCCGGCTGTGCCCCCACGGATTCCATGGCTTCCGAGATCTTAGCCACTGCCTCCACCATCTGGTCGTGGTCAGAGGCCGCCAGCTCGCAGTAGACGCAGACGCGCTCCTGGCAGAGCAGCTCCGGCAAGGAGCTGAAGGCTGGGTCCTGTGCGCGTTGGGCTCGCAGGATGTCGAGGGCGTCGCCATCGAAGTATTCCAGGGCCACTATGGTGTCTTTCAACACAGAAGGCCCAGCTTCCAAGGCCACGGGTTTCTCGGCAGCGGGAACGTAGGCAGGCGCCGCCGCAGCCTCTTGGAGCAGCTCCACAAAGGAGAGGGCGGCGTCCTCTGCAGAAAAGAAGCAGTTGACGCCCCAGGTAAGGGCGGGTACCGGCAAAAGGTCGCAGGTAAGCTGGGTGATGACGCCCAGGGTGCCGTCGGAGCCAATTATTAGATCCACGGCGTCCATAGCAGGCGAGGCAAAGTAACCGCTGGCACATTTGGCCCGGGGCATCTCATAAGTGGGCACGGGAATCTCAAGGGTCGCGCCGCTTTGGGTGGGAAGGGCAAGGATGCCGTCTTGAGCTTGCACCTGGCCGCGCACGAGGTCGATGACGTCGCCTGTGGCTGTCACCAGGCGCAGGCCCGAGATATGGGGGCGCACCGGGCCATAGCGAAAGGAGCGGGCGCCAGAGGCATTGCAGGCCGCCATGCCTCCTAGGCAAGCCGAGGTCTCTGTGGGATCGGTAGGAAAAAACTGAGCCGGCGCCGCCTTGAAGGCCTCCAGGGCATCCAGGGAGTCTTGGCTCCAGCCGGTGGTATCGAAGCTTTTGCGCTCCAAGTCTCGGCGCAGGTCTTGGAGCACCACACCCGGCTGCACCTGCACGGAGAAGCTGCCGTCGCCATGGCTCATGAGCCCTGTAACCCTATTCATGCGGCTGGTATTAAGCACGGTACCGCCATAGGGCACCGCACCGGCGGCCAGCCCCGTACGAGCGCCTTGAACGGTGATGGGGCCGCTCACTTCCCGGCGTACTTGGCACACCACCTCGACGACTTCTGCCTCAGAGACAGGAAACGCGATGGCCTGGGCGGTACCGTGGGTTCTTGACTCATCTGCCAGATACCCCACCAAAGTCTCGTCCATGGGCTTGAGGGCCGCCATAGCCAAACCTCCTGGGTCGCAAGGGTTAAGGAGGCGGCCGGACCCTTGCCGCACCAGCGCGAGAGATCCCAGCCTACCTCATAGTGCTACCTAGCCTAGGGACTCTTAGTTGCCGAGGAGTTACCAAGTGTTACCAAGTCGCACACCGCGAGCCAAGCCAGCCTTAAAGGCGTCCTGCGACAGCCGCCGAACTGCCGCATCTCAAGCCCTCTTGTGAGCCAGGGGTCCTCATCGGGCGCCTACAAAAAAAGCCGGCCCCCCTTCAGGAGACCGGCCCCAAGGATCAGGTGAACGAGCAGCGAAGACCGACTAGTCCTCAACCTCCACCAGCTCAAGGTCGAAGTTCAATGGCTTGCCTGCCAGGTCATGGTTGGCGTCCACGGTTACGGCCTCGTCTGTGATCTTGGTGACCGTAGCGGGGATGGGCTGCCCGGCAGGGCCTTGCAAGAAGATCTTGGTGCCCTCAGAGAGCTGATCCACGTTGGGCACTTGATCGATGGGGAAATCGATGATGAGCTCAGGGCGCACGTCGCCGTAGGCCTCAGCGGGCTCCAGGTGGATGGTCTTCTTGTCGCCGGGCTCCATATCGATCACCGCGTCGTCGAACCCTTTGATCATCATGCCCGAGCCAGCCACAAACTCTATGGGCTCGTCGCGATCGTAGGAACTATCAAACTGCGTACCGTCATCTAGGGTGCCGCGATAATGTACTTTTACCTTTTTGCCTTCATTAGACATAGGATGTCCTTTCCTAAGGGAAGCGGATGCGTCTCCCGCCAGTGACACTAAAGGCTAGCCTACCCGCTTAAGAAAGACTCTGTCGCAGACTCTTCCAAACGGCAGGATTGCGACAGGGAGCCCCGCAATCTCCTCGCTTCTTCCCTTGCCGAGAAGCCCCGCCGTCCCTCGCAGTGCGCCTGTGGGACGTCCCGGCTATCTGCGAGCTTTGAGCAGGGCGAAGATGCGCCCGTTGGAGCGCTTGACCATAGAGATGAAGTTGCCCTCTGCAATGGCCATGGAGACGTCTTTGCGGCGAATGGGGATGAGCATGAGCTGCATCATGGTTGAACGCGGACGGGCGAGCTCCACAGCCAGCTGAGCGCGAGGCGACATGATCATGGCGCTCACCTGAGCGCGGCGCTCCTCAGGGGTGAGGTCGCAGGCGGGATTGCACACATTCTCGATGCAGCCTATGAGGCGCTCGATATAGCGACGCTGCACCATCTCGACGCTGGCAGGGTCTGCAGCCAAATCCCAATGGTCATAGAGATCCAACATCCAGCTGTGCTCTTCTTCTCGCTTCTCATACATATTGGGGCGCCAGCGGGCGGTCTCAGACTCTGCCCGGCTACGAGAGAAGTGGTAATAGCAGCGGCTGGTGACCCCTACGCGCTCCACGTCCCGGATGTAGTCCAGCACAAAGGGGAAGTCATCCCAAAAGGTGGGGCGAAAGCGCAAGTGAAGCTCCTCGATGCGGCTGCGCAGGAAGAGCTTGTTCCAAGGCACATAGAGCAGGTTCTGGTCGAACAGGCGATAGGCCGCAGCTCTAAACGCCTTTTGGCTGGAGAAGACCACGTCGTCCACCGACTTCTCCTCTACCAGATGCTCGCCGGCATCGCCATAGTAGGTCTCGATGGTGAAGCCGGCGATCACCAGCTCCAGACCATGCTCCTCTGCCAGCGCCACCTCGTCGGCAAGCATGGTGGGCTCGACCCAGTCATCGCCATCGATAAAGTGCACATAGCGACCGCGGGCGCGATCCAAGGCCAGATTGCGGGCAGCGGGAGCGCCGCGGTTCTCAGTATGGATGACCTCGATGCGCCAGTCGCGAGATGCCAGGCGATCGAGGATCTCGCCAGAGCGATCTGTAGAGCCGTCATCGATGCAGAACAGCTCCCAATCAGACAAGGTCTGGTTTTGGATAGACTCCACTGCACGGGTGACATAGGACTCGATGTTGTACACCGGCATGATCACCGACACGCGGGGCTGCTTTGGCACCATAGGCGATCTCCTCCCCTCGCATCCTCGAACACGGCATCCGTTCACCCCACGATACCAGCCGATTTATACAAGAGTTTGATGCAGGCCAACCCTCACATCACATACACGCGACATCCAGGGAATGCCCATAAGGGAGTTTTATGAATGCCCACAGCCGCCAAATGTGCTAGAAGACGAAACCTGAAAGATTGACGATAAAGCCGCAGAGCACCGCCACAAAGAAGAGCAGGGCCACAATGCCAAGGTTGGAGCGCATGGGGCGGTTGGCCCTAAAGAGCACCAGCAGGCCCACGCCGGCTCCCACCAAAAGTCCGGAGATCATGGCGCCAGAGCCCAGCGCGCCCTGAAGGTAGAGCTCGGAGATGAGCACCGAGGCCGCGCAGTTAGGGATAAGCCCCACCAGCGCCGAATAGAGCACCGCTTGATCTGGATGGGCCAAAAGGAATGTGGCGAATACGTCCTCGCCCACGCCGTCGATGACGAACTCCAACACCAGGGTGATCACAAAAATGAACAGCGTTACCTGCACCGTATGAACGAGGGCGCTCTTCCAAATGGAGCCATGGCCGTGGCTATGGCCATGGGCGCAGCAGCGGTCGTGGCCGGCAGCCCCATGGTCGCAAACGCGGTCCTGGTGGCTATGGCCGCCCTTATCGGCAGCCGAGAAGTGCCCCGTGCACTCAGGATCATGGGCGCATTGGTCCTCAGCCTCTGCCAAATCGCCGTCATCCAAATAGACGTCCTTGGCCAAGGCTTCTACCTCATGGTCTCTGCCCTCTTGGGCAGCGCAGCTCTCGCAGAGCCGCTGATGGGCAGCGGGGCCATCTGTTGGCTGGGCAGGCTCTTGAGCCAGCTGATCGCAGCCGCAATGGTCCTGCTCGCACAGCTCATGGATGCGCAGCACAGAGTGGGTGGGGATATGGAAGATGCGCACGGCCAGGTCCACCAGAAGGCCTGCCACCATGCCGATGCTCACCTTGAATGCCAGAATGGTGACGATTTGGATAACCGGGGCGCCGTTGGCTATGAATACGGGCAGCATCTCGTCTGAAGTGGACAGAAACACCGCGATGAGGGTGCCCAGCGTGACCACTCGGCCGCTGTAGAGGGTGGCGCCCATGGCCGAAAAGCCGCACTGAGGCAGCGCGCCCAAAAGAGCGCCCAGTATGGGGCCTGCTTTGCCTGCTTTCAAAATAACGCGCTCAGAGAATCCCTGAGCGCTGTGTTCCAGCCACTCCATGGCGAGGTAGGTGACGTAGAGGAACGGCATGAGCACCAGGGTGTCTTGCACCGACTCGCCCACTACCTCGCCAATGAACGTGACCATGTCTTGCATGCTGAAACCTCGACTTTTGAAACGAAGGCCGTCTACTCCTTAGGCCTCTTCGCTCCCAAAAGTGTCGCGATCAGGCGCTATGGCTTTCATACCCTCAATCACCATGGCGAACAGCTCATCCAGCTCAAGTTCATTGATTTCTGCGCCGCGGCGAATATCGTCGCGGTTGCAGCCGGCCGCAAAGCTCTTGGTCTTGAATTTCTTCTTGAGCGACTTCACATTGAAGTCCATGACGCTCTTGGAGGGGCGCATAGCCACACAAGCGGTAATAAGGCCCGAAAGCTCGTCTGAGGCATAGAGCATCTTTTCCATCTTGGACTCCGGCTGAGGCAGGTCAGGATTGAGATCCGACTGATGGGTTTGGATGGAATGGGCCAGCTCCTCAGAGGCCCCGGCCTCTTTGAGCAGGCGCGCCGTCTCGATGGTGTGAAGATCGGGGTCGAACATCTCCCAATCAAGGTCGTGAAGCAGCCCCACCTGAGTCCAAAAGTCCACGTTCTCGGGATCGTACTCGGCCGCAAAGTAACCCATGAGACCTCCTACGGTCTCGCCGTGTTGCACATGGAAGGGATCCTTGTTGTACTGGCACAAAAGGTCATGGGCCTGCTCGTAGGTAAGCCCGCTTTCGAGTTTCGCCATTGTGCTCCTCCTTCGCATTCGCTCTCACAGCCCAAGGCGCCCTCTCGCAGCTGCCTTGAACCCTTAGATCCAGTCTAGCCCAGGCCTGCGCGAATCCCTACCAGGGGTGCAACAGCCCATTGGGGTAGTGTACCTCAATAAAGAACAGGCCTTCAGGAGGAGCGGTGGGTCCAGCGGCCCTGCGATCGGCTGCCGATAAGACCTCGCCCACCCAACTGGGGGCACGTCTGCCGGCCCCCACTTCCAGCAGGGTGCCCGTGATGATGCGCACCATATTGTGCAAGAAGGCGTTACCCTCCACGTCTATATAGACCAACGGCTCGCCATACTCCTGGCCCGCACTCACCTGACAACGCAGGATCTCGCGACAGGTGGACTTCCCTTCAGCCGAGGCTGCCTTACAAAAGCTTTTGAAGTCATGCTCCCCCACCAGATAGCCGGCAGCCTCATCCATGGACGCCACGTCCAGCTCCTGGCGCACCCACAGGGCCGTTCCTTGCGCCATGACGGGCCGATGGCCCGTGGCGATGCGGTAGCGATAGCAGCGTTTCTCGGCATCGAAACGAGCCGAGAATCCCGCCGGAGCCTCCCAAACCCCTCGAAGCGAAATATCGTCGGAGGTGAGGGCATCCAACGAGCGCAGCAGTCGAGCAGCAGAGTAATCCCTGCGCTCCCGAGCACTCACCGGCAAAGATACATATTGGCCCAGCGCGCTCACGCCGGCATCAGTGCGGCCGGCACAGACCACCTCGGCAGGGCGCCGCAAAAGCACCGACAGCGCCTCGTTGAGTTCGCCGGCAATGGTAGGCTGGCCTTCTTGGGCTGCGAAACCCGAGAAGCGTGCCCCGCGGTAACCCACCTTTAGCACCAAAGTGCTCGAGTCAGATCCCAGATCCTCTGGGCCACAAGGCACCCTGTTGTCCAGAGGCATGTCCGCTCCTGGGTTTGCGAGAGGCTCCTGAGTGTGTAGGAAACGCGCTTGAGGCTCCATGGGTTTCTCCTTGAGGGCGGAATGGGATGCGATGTTGAGAGGCGGTTGTGCAGGTGCTCAAGGGAGCCAGATTGAGAGGATCACCAATGCCGCAGAACCTGCGACCACTCCCCATCCGGAGGCTCCCAATGGCCTAGGGGCTACCTTTGGCTCCTTATAGCCCCAGCAGCGACCTGTCATGGATTGTGCGGTGTGCTGCGCCCGTGCAAAGAGAGACACAGTTACCGGTATAAGCACTGACACCCAGCTTTTGAGGCGGTTGACCGCCGGTCCCCTATCAAGGTCGAGGCCACGGGCTCGCTGGGCATCGCGCAGCTTATGGATCTGCGTGCCACAAAGAGGCAAGAAGCGCAGGACCAATGAGAGCATCATGCCCGCTTGGGCAGCAGAGACGCCCACATGCTTGAGGGGCCTCGCCATAGCTACGAACCCGTCGACCAGAGACTGGGAGCTTGTGGCGCAGGCCAAGGTGAGCGACCAAGCCACCAGGCACAGTATGCGCGCTACGGCATTAAGGCCGCGGCCAAAGCCTGCCCAGGAGATGCCCCATGGGCCCCAAAGAGCGATGTCACCGCCACCATCGACCACCAGGGCATTTGACAGGAATGCCAGCAACAGAATGACCAGCGCAGGCCCCAAGGCTCCCGCCAGCGACCTTAACGGCACCCCTTCGCGACCGGCAGCCACAAGCGACAACAGCAGCAAGAGAGCAGGCACCCAAGCAGAGACGGCGCAAAACACCGCGATGGTCACTGCGAGCAGCCAGCAAAGCTTTGCCCTGGCGTCCAACCGATGAAGAGGCCCGTTTCCAAGAAGGTAGGTACCATAGCTGCTGGTAATCATAGGGCGCCTTCCCCTGTGTTTGGGGAGTTTGAGAGGCTCTGAAGCTTTGCAGGGTGTGATTCTCTGCCTGCAGCCAATTGGCGGCGCAGCCTAAGCGACAAAGGCTCTCCTGCCGCCGAGGAGGCCAGAGGCGCTTGGGCCACCAGCTCGTAAGGACTTCCCTGCCATATCACCGCACCCGTCTCAAGGATCACCGCCTGATGGGCTACTTGAAGCCAAGGCTCAGGATCATGGGTGGTCACCAACACCGCTGCCCCCGCACTGGCCTGGGCAGCCAAGGCTTTCACTACCTGTACAACGCCTTGAGGATCGAGATTGGCGCAGGGCTCATCGCAAATGAGGGCCGGAGCCTGCTGGGCGATGACCGCCGCAAGGGCCGCCTTTCGCCGCTGGCCGCCCGATAGCTCATAGGGTGACCGCAGGGCTAAGGACTCGTCTAGCCCCACCGCGGCGAGCGCCTCTTCCACTCGCATGCGAAGTGCCTCGCCAGAAAGCCCCGCCAAACGGGGCCCATAGGCCACGTCCTCTGCCACCTGATCGCAAAAGAGCATATCCTCAGACCTCTGGGCACTGTAGGCCACCATCCCTGCCTTCACAGGCATCCCCTGAAGCGAGGCTTGGCCCTTATCGGCAGCCAAAAGCCCTGCTGCCACCCGGCACGTGCAGGTTTTACCGGCCCCAGAAGCCCCCAGCAGCAACGTGATCTGGCCTGCAGGAACACTGAAGGACACGTCCTTGAGAAGGACGCCCGTCTCACTCGCAAGGGTGACCTTGTGCAACGTGAGACCCTCTGGTGCAGGATGGGATGTCGCGTGCGAAGGCATCGAAGGCACAGGGAAACAGGCTTGATGCCAGGCTTGTATACAAGACTTGGGGTTGGTGATGGCTGCCACGGGCTTGTGCGTGAGGGCGAGTGCTCGAGCCGCCTGCCCCAGGAAGCTGCGATGGTAGCCCATAAGGCACCAGAGAGCTTCATCTTCGAAGAGCTGCTGAGGACTGAGGACGCGCTGGATACGACCCTCATACATGAGCACCACTTGCTGTGCCTGACACACCTCGACAATGTCATGGGTGCTTAAAAGCTGGCCACAGGCTGCAGGATCACCTTTGTAAAGCAGCTGGCGGATGGTTTGGGCAGCCGCGGCATTGAGCGATGAGGTGACCTCGTCAAGCAAGAGGAATTGGGGATGGAGCGCCAAGAGGCCTGCGAGCTGCAGGCGCTGAAGCTGCCCACCGGAAAGGGCGTCGGTGCGGTGGGAAGCGATGGAGCCTAGTCCCACGGCATTAAGAGCCGCACGAACCCGCTGTTGAACCAAGGTTGGGGCCAGGCCTAAATTGCGGGGGCCAAAAGCCACCTCGTCCCCTATCAGCGAAGCCACGATGCTTGCCTCTGCATCCTGGGACGCAAAAGCCACCTGCTGAAAGAACTGCGAAGGCTGGAGATCTTGGCCAAACGTATTCCCATCGAGGGTGAGTAGGCCTTGTTGAGGAGCAAACCTTCCCGCCAAAAGCTGCAGCAGCGTGGATTTTCCTGACCCGTTGGGCCCCACCAATGCCCAATGAGTGCCCGAGGACAGCGAGAGCGCATCTACGGAAAGCTGGGGCTTCTCGGCAGCGGTATAGCTAAACTGCGCTGCGTTGAGTGCCAGTTCCATAGGAGACCTCCTTTTGGGCTACCAGGACGGACGGGGTGCAGGATGAGATGGGTCGGGCTTCTCGGCAGGAAATGAGGGCGCTAGAGAAAAAGGGAGATCCCGCACAAGGCGAGACCTCCCTTCATAATTGTGCGCAGTGGCAGCGGCTACTCAGCGTCTACCTCGGCAGAAGCCTCCTCAGCGGGAGCCTCGTCCTTGGCAGGTGCCTCCTCAGCCTCGGTGGTCTCGGGCTCGTCGGCCTTGACAGGCTCGACCTTCTCCACCTTGGTGGGGGCTGCCTTGACCTTGGCCTGTACAGGCTCAGTCACGAGCTCGATGAGCGCCATCTCAGCGTTGTCGCCCTTGCGGGGACCGAGCTTCATGATGCGGGTGTAGCCACCGTTGCGGTCAGCCCACATGCCCTGCTCGACCTTCTCGAAGATCTCGCGAACGAGCTGGGGGTCGCCCACCTTGGCGATGGCCAGGCGACGAGAATGCAAGTCGCCCTTCTTTGCCCAAGTGATGATGCGATCCACGTCGCCGCGGATGGCCTTGGCGCGTGGCAGGGTGGTTTTGATGCGGTCGTTTGCAAGCAGAGCGCCGACCAGGCTCTTCTTCATGGCTTTGGTATGGCTGGCATCGGTGCCGAGCTTCATACCATGCTTCTTCTGGTGCCTCATGGTGTATTACTCCTCAGTGGTTCTTTAAGTGTTGGTCGCAGGGTTAAGCCTTGAGGCCCAGGCCCATAGACTCGAGCTTATCCTTGACTTCCTCGATGGACTTCACGCCGAAGTTGCGGATGTTGAGGAGGTCATTCTCCGAGTAGTCCACCAGCTGGCGCACGGTGTGGATACCGGCGCGCTTGAGGCAATTGTAGGAACGCACGCTGAGGTCGAGGCCCTCGATAGGCTTGTCGAGCTCAGAGTTGTCGTCCTCCTCGTTGCTCACGAAGATGGACACTTCTTCCTCGTGGTCGCCTTCCTCGTTCAGCGTCATGAATGCGCTCATGTGCTGATTGATGATGTTGGCGGCCTCGACCACAGCCTCACGAGGATCCTTGGCGCCATTGGTCTCCACCTCGAGCACCAGGCGATCGAAGTCAGTATGCTGACCCACGCGACAAGGCTCGACGGTCTTGGCACAGCGACGCACAGGAGAGTAGAGAGAATCCACGTGGATGATGCCGATGGCATCGTTGTCGCCCTCGTTGTTCTCACCAGAGACATAGCCACGGCCACAGCCCAGATAGAGGGTCATCTTGAGATGAGCGCCCTCACCCAGGTGGCAGATGACGAGCTCGGGATTGACCAACTCAAAACCTGCAGGCACCAAGAAATCCGCACCAGAGACAGTGGCCGGACCCTCGATGTTGACCTCAGCCTCAGCTTCCTCGGCAGAGCCGGTGCGCTGGAAGACGAGTTTCTTCACATTGAGGACGATATCGGTGACGTCCTCATAGACGCCCTCTACCGTAGAGAACTCATGCTGCACGCCGTCGATACGAATAGCACGAACAGCTGCGCCCTCCAGGCTAGACAAGAGCACGCGGCGAATGGAGTTGCCGAGGGTGTCGCCAAAGCCACCTTCCATGGGCTCGACGGTCACGCGGGCGACGTTGGTCTTGACCTCTTCTACCGACACCTGCGGTCGGATGAATTCGGACATGTATACCTCCAACCGGGGTTGCTCGTTACTTGGAGTAGAGCTCGACGATGAGCTGGGCGTTGATGTCGAGATCGATCTGATCGCGGGAGGGGATCTGAAGCACCTTGCCCGAGAGCTTTTCGATGTCAACCTCAAGCCATGCAGGAACGGCCATGTGCTCAGAAGCGATGATGGCCTCCTTGATGGGGAGCAGGTCAGAGTACTTGGGGGCGACAGAAACCACGTCGCCGGCCTTTACGCGGTAAGAGGGGATGTCAACGCGCTTGCCATTAACCTGAATGTGGCCATGACGCACGGTCTGGCGAGCCTCTTTACGAGTGCGGGCAAAGCCGAGGCGGAACACCACGTTATCCAGGCGAGTCTCAAGAATGCTCATGAGGTTGTCACCAGTGATGCCCTCGACCTTAAGAGCCTGCTCGTAGTAGCCATGGAACTGGTTCTCGAGCACGCCATAGATGAACTTGGCCTTCTGCTTCTCGCGAAGCTGACGACCATATTCGCTCTCCTGTCGACGCTGGCGCTTGGGCTGACGGTTGGACTTTTTGTTAATGCCCATCACGATGGGGTCGATGTCCAAAGCCCTGCAGCGCTTCAGGACAGGAGTCCTATCAACTGCCATGTTAGCTATCCTTCCTGATCCTGATTACTGGCGACGACGCTTGCGCGGACGGCAACCGTTGTGCGGAATGGGCGTCTTGTCCTGAATGCTCTTCACTTCAAGACCAGCGGCCTGAAGGGAGCGAATAGCAGTCTCGCGACCAGAGCCAGGACCCTTGGTGAAGACGGCTACAGAGTGCATGCCGTGCTCCATGGCGGTCTTGGCACAAGCCTCAGCGGCCATCTGTGCGGCAAAGGGGGTGGACTTACGAGAGCCCTTGAAGCCCACGGTGCCCGCAGACTGCCAGGCAATGACGTTGCCCTGCGGATCGGTGATGGAAATAATCGTGTTATTGAACGTGCTCTTGATGTGGGCCTGACCCACAGCGATGTTCTTGCGCTCGGCGCGACGAATACGCGTCGTCTTAGCGTTCTTCTTCTGAGCCATCTGTCTCCCTTAGCCCCTCTTCTTGGCACCGATCTGGCGCTTCTTACCCTTGCGGGTGCGAGCGTTAGTGTGGGTGCGCTGACCGCGGACAGGAAGACCCTTGCGATGGCGAAGGCCGCGATAGCAGCCGATCTCCATCAGACGGGCGATATTTTGACGAGTCTCACGACGGAGATCGCCTTCGACGGTGTAGTGAGCGTCGATGTAATCACGCATCTTGGCAACCTCTTCATCGGTGAGGTCACGGACGCGGGTATCGGGGTCCACGCCAGTGGCGGCGCAGATCTTCTCGGCTGTAGTGCGGCCGATGCCATAGATATAGGTAAGACCGATCTCAACGCGCTTCTCGCGCGGGAGGTCGACACCGTTAATACGGGCCACCTTGTAGCTCCTCTCGTTCTGCTTTAACCCTGACGCTGCTTGTGGCGGGGGTTCTCGCAGATTACGAGCACCTTGCCATGGCGCCTAATGATCTTGCACTTGTCGCACATCTTCTTGACAGAGGGACGGACCTTCATCTGTCTTCCTTCCATTGATGCTTGCTATATCTTCGCCCAGCCGCTGGCGGTTGTGTCCACAGCTGTGACCGACTCCTCACAGAGGGGCCGGCTTGTATCGCTTCACAATCTTCAAGGCGACAACTGGACGCTGTCGCCTCAAACACTGCTATTTGTAGCGGTAGGTAATGCGACCACGCGTAAGGTCGTAGGGAGACATCTCCACGACTACGCGGTCACCTGGCAAAATACGAATGTAGTTCATACGAATCTTGCCCGAAATGGTGCAGAGAATAGTGTGTCCATTCTCCAACTCCACATTGAACATGGCATTAGGCAGAGGCTCAAGCACCTTGCCCTCCAGTTCGATTGCGTCTTGTTTGCTCACGCAACTACCTCTCTTCACAGCGAACAGCAGCTAATCAGTCTATCTCATGGTTTTGTGTGAGTCCATGCTCGAAAGCTCAATTCGCCCCTACCGAGAAAAGACCACACAGCACATTCATTTATATGCGTTGTAGAAGTACAGGCTTACCGCCTATGAATGCTTCATGCAATCCCGGCGCGCTAAGCTACTCCACCCTCCAGAGGACACCAAGGACCCTTCCCGTCTGAGGTGAGGATCACTGGACCATCTGCTGTTACAGCCACCGTGTTCTCATAATGGGCTGCCGTAGAATGGTCACGACTCACTACCGTCCAACGATTGCGCTCGACTTGAGTTTGGTAAGCGCCCCGCACGATCATTGGCTCGATAGCCAATACCATGCCCTCTTGAATCTTGATGCCTCGACCTTTATGGCCAAAATTCCTTACAGAAGGCTCTTCGTGCATCTCACGGCCTATACCATGACCTGCATAGTCGCGAATGACTCCAAAACCATGACGTTCCGCGTGCTCTTGAACTGCATGGCCAATGTCACCTAGGTGATTTCCTGGCACAGCTTGCTTAATGGCAATCTTCAAACAGTCACGAGTGACTTCGCAGAGCTCTTTATCTTGAAGACTAGGAGTGCCGCAAAAGAACGTCCAGGCGTTATCCCCTACCCAACCGTTGACAATGGCGCCGGTATCTATAGAAACGATATCGCCGTTCTTAAGCACCACGTCATCAGTGGGAATACCATGAACTATCTGGTCGTTGACAGAACAACAGATAGAGGACGGAAAGCCCATATACCCTTTGAAAGCAGGAACACCACCATTGGCTCGTATGACAGACTCTGCGATCCTGTCTAGATCAAGAGCTCTCACTCCTGGGACAATTGCCGCTCCAACGCAACGCAGGGCCGCTTTAGAAACGGCCCCGGCTGCTTTCATCGACTCAATCTCTGCCGATGTTTTAAATTTGATCATAGAGATAATCCCTAGAGGCCCAGAAGGGCGACGACGTCATCAAAGACCTCGGCCTGCGGTCGATCGCCGTCCACTTCGCGAAGGATGGCACTCTCACGGTAGTAATCCACCAGAGGAGCAGTCTTCTCTTCATAGACATCCAAGCGCTTTTTAATGGTTTCAGGCTTGTCGTCATCACGCTGATACATTTCGCCACCATCGCGTGGACAGACCTTATCGGCAGCGGTACCGGTATAACCACAAGTACGGCACACACGACGAGAGCTCAAACGATCAATGATGACCTCGGGTGCGACGTCGACAAGAAGTGCCGCATCAAGCTTCTTCCCCATACCCTCAAGCTCGGTATCCAAAGTTTCTGCTTGAGCAGTGTTGCGAGGGAAACCATCAAGAATGAATCCCTTTTGTGCAGCTGGAGTAGCGAGACGCTCTTTCACAAGACCAATTACAACAGAATCAGGCACGAGCTGACCTGCATCCATATAGCTTTTGGCCTCAAGGCCCAAAGGTGTCCCTGCTTTCACAGCGGCACGCAATAAGTCACCAGTAGAGATGTGATCAAGACCATAACGCTCAACCAGCATCTGAGCCTGAGTACCCTTACCGGCGCCAGGCGCCCCGAGCAGGACGATATTCATGGAAGTTCTCCTCACTTCGGGGCACCTAAGCCCACCGGACATTAACGAATGAACAGGCCCTCGTAGTTATGAGTCTCAAGCTGACTCTGAACCTGAGTCAGAGTGTCTAGAGCAACACCCACCATGATGAGGATGGATGTTCCTCCGAAGGCTTGAATGAGGGTATTAGAGGTGAACGTGAACAAGATCGAGGGAACCACTGCTATAAGGGCCAAGAAGATGGCGCCCGGCAGAGTAATGTGATCCAGAACGCTCTTGATATAGGCGGCAGTAGTGGCACCAGGGCGCACGCCAGGGATATAGCCGCCCTGCTTGCGAAGCTGATCTGCAGTCTCTTCAGGATTAAACACCATAGAGGTGTAGAAATAGGCGAAGACCACGATGAGCACTACAGACAGGACCCAGTTGAGCCAACCTGCAGATACGGCATTGGCAAAGACCTGCATCCATCCCACCGTGGGGAAGAACACAGCGATCTGTGCAGGGAAGTAAAGGATAGCCGAGGCAAAGATGATGGGGATAACGCCTGCAGTGTTCACCTTTACAGGCAGATAGGTGGACTGACCACCCATCACACGGCGACCGGAGACACGCTTTGCATACGACACCGGGATGCGACGCTGACCACGCTCGATATAAATGATGAAGGGAATAACCGCCAGGATCACAAGGATCACCAGCACGGTCATAACCACACCGTTCTCAGAAGAGGACACCGAGCTGAAGATGGCCGTTGGCAAGCCGCTCATGATGTTGGCAAAGATAATGAGAGACATACCGTTGCCTACACCACGCTGGGTGATAACCTCGCCAAGCCACATGATGATCATGGCGCCAGCAAGCATGGTGAGCACCACCATGGTGTCCAGCAGCCATGCAGGGCAGCAATGGCAGAGAAATCGATACCGTAGGCATCGCTCTTGAATAAGAAGAGATACCCGATGGCATTGAGCAGTGCCAGGCCCACAGTGACGTAACGGGTGTACTGCGTGATCTTGCGCTGACCGGCGTCGCCCTCCTTGGCCATCTCGCCCAGAGAAGGAATCACGGCCTGAAGCATCTGCATGATGATTTGGGCAGTGATGTAGGGCATGATGCCCAGAGCGAACACCGATACGCGCGCGAGCGCGCCGCCGCTGAACAAGTTCAGGAGAGCGAGCGCGCTCTGGTCATCCAGGGCAGTCTGAAACTGGTTCAGCATGCCCTGGAAGGGAATACCAGGCACCGGCAGATAAGCACCGATGCGATAGATCACGAGGATGCCGATCGTCAGCAGGATCTTGTCACGGAGCTCCTTGACATGGAACGCGTTGGCAATACCTTTGAGCACGATTAGTCGACCTTTCCTCCTGCGGCCTCGATCTTGGCCTGGGCGGAGGCAGACACCTTGTCTACCTTGACAGTAAGGGCCTTGGTCAGCTCACCGTCGCCGAGAACCTTCACCGGTTGAGTGGCCTTCTTGATGATGCCCTTCTCAACCAGAGTAGCACCGTCTACCACATCGCCGTCGTTGAAGCAGGCCTCAAGGCGAGCAATGTTTACAGGCGCATACTGGATACGGTTGTGATTGGTGAAGCCGGGGAGCTTAGGAAGGCGCATAGCTAGAGGGTTCTGACCGCCCTCGAACCCAGCACCCTTGCCGCCGCCGGAGCGTGAAAGCTGACCCTTGGTGCCGCGGCCGGCAGTGGTGCCGTTACCGGAAGAATTGCCGCGGCCCACGCGCTTGCGATTCTTACGGGAGCCCTCGGCGGGGCGAAGATCATTGAGTTGCATTGCTATTTACTCCTAGTTCTCTTCCACCTCGACCAGGTGCTTGATCTTGAAGATCATGCCCCTGATGCTCTCGTTATCAGGCTGCTCGACAACGTCGCCAATGCGGCGGAGACCCAGGGCACGAGCGGTGCGAGTCTGGTCCTGCTTCACCTGGGTGACGGCGCTCCTCACGAGCTTAATCTTGAGGGTGTTCGCCATGGTTAGGCCTCCTTCGTGCCGAACATCTTGGCAACGGTGATGCCACGACGATCAGCGACTTGCTCGGGGCTTTCCAGTTGCTTGAGGCCCTCTGCGGCGGCCTTGATAACGTTCATGGAGTTAGCGGTGCCGAGGGACTTGGACATAACGTTCTTGATGCCAGCCAGCTCGAAGAGAGGACGCACGGAGCCACCGGAGATGACACCGGTACCCTCGATAGCTGGCTGAATAAGTACACGACCGGCGCCAAAGTGGCCAGTCACGGCGTGGGGCACAGAGCCCTCGTCGGTCACAGGAACATGGAACATATTCTTCTTGGCATCGTCGACGGCCTTCTGGATAGCCAGAGGCACCTCGGCGGACTTGCCCATGCCAAGACCCACGTTGCCCTTGCCGTCGCCTACGACTACCAATGCGACCAGGGAGAAACGACGACCGCCCTTAACTACCTTGGACACACGGTGAATGAAGACAACGCGCTCCTGAAGATCGGAGGCGTCGCGCTGCTTAGGATTACGAGCCATCTGCAATACCTCCTAGAACTTCAGGCCCGCTTTGCGGGCACCATCAGCGAGGGCCTTAACACGGCCATGGTAGATGCGACCGCCACGATCGAAGGTGACGGTGGTAACGCCCTTGTCCAGAGCGCGCTTGCCGATAAGCTCGCCTACGAGCTCGGCAGCTTCCTTGTTGGAACCGAGCTTACCGGTGGCACGGAACTCGGGATCAAGGGTAGAGCAGGTGCAGACGGTCTTGGAATCGACATCATCGATGACCTGCGCATAGATGTTTGCGTTAGTGCGGTGCACGGAGAGACGGGGACGCTCAGCGGTACCGGTGATTTTGCTACGGACGCGGCGCTCGCGGCGCTTGAGCCCGAGCTTCTTCGCCTTCTGCTTGTTCATGCGGACTTACTCCTTCTTTCACGCCGCCACCTGACGGGGTAGCGGTCTTTTAGAGGCAGAATCGCTACTTAGCAGCCTTGCCGAGCTTACGGCGGACATGCTCATCTATATAGCGGATGCCTTTGCCCTTGTAAGGCTCGGGGGGACGCTTGGCGCGAATCTCAGCAGCCACTTGGCCCACCTGCTCCTTGGAAATGCCCTTCACTACGATATGGGTGTTATCAGGCACCTCGAAGGTGATGTTCTCAGGGGCGGGCATAATCACAGGATGAGAGTAGCCCAGAGAAAGATCCAGGTCGCGGCCTTTAAGGGTGGCACGGTAACCAACGCCAACCAGTTGCAAACGCTTCTCAAAGCCTTCGGATACGCCTAGCACCATATTGTGCACCAGGGTACGGGAAAGACCCCACTGGGCGTTGGCTTCCTTCTCCTCATTCTCAGGGGTGACAACAACCTCGTTGTCCTTGACCTCAAAGCTCACCAGAGGAGAGAAGGTACGAACCAGCTCGCCCTTAGGACCTTTTACAGTCACAGTCTTGTTGTCAACTGTCACGGTGACTCCGGCTGGAATCTGGACAGGCATTTTACCGATACGGGACACGGTAGCTCCTTTCAGTCCTGCCGGTTACCAAACGTAGGCGATGATCTCGCCACCGATGCCCTGGGTACGAGCATCGCGGTCACACATCATGCCCTTAGAGGTGGAAATGATGCAGTGCCCAATCCGCCCAACACACGGGGCAGGTCAGCGGCTGCAGAATACTTACGCAGACCAGGCTTAGAAATGCGTTTGATGCCCTTGATGACACGAGCGCGCTTCTTACCATACTTGAGCGTAATGACAAGGGTCTTCTGAGGCTTGGTGTCGTTTACGACATAGCCCTCGATGTAGCCCTCCTCGGCCAACACGCGGGCAACCTCAACCAGCACCTTGGTGGAAGGCATAGAAACATCTGCCTTGCCTGCGCTGTTGGCGTTGCGAATGCGTGTGAGCATATCGCTGATGGATCGTTCACGTTCATTGAGATTCTCCTTCATACCAGATGAAATCCCTGCATGCGGTTCGTCTGCACCCGTGGCACAGACGCCTAAATGCGGGTTCTCCTTGAGGTCTTAGAGGCAGCAGAAATTACCAACTGGCCTTGCGGACACCAGGGAGATCGCCCTTGTTCGCCAGCTCACGCAGGCAGACACGGCACAGCCCAAACTTGCGGTACACCGAGTGCGGACGACCGCAGCGCTGACAACGGCGCTGAAGACGCGTCGAGTACTTGGGCGTGCGCTGGGACTTGACGATCATCGAAGTCTTAGCCACAAATCCTCCTTCACATTGCAGCCCCTCGCTTTTCTGGGGCAACAAAGATTGAAACCTGTTGACGCTTATAAAGTTACTTGCCGTTCTTCTTGAAGGGGAAGTTGAAGCCCTCAAGCAGGGCTTTGCCCTCCTCATCAGTCTTGGCGGTAGTAACGATGGTGATATCCATACCGCGCACGTGATCGACCTTGTCAAAATCGATCTCGGGGAAGATGGTTTGCTCAGTGACGCCCAGCGAATAATTGCCACGGCCGTCAAAGCTCTTGACTGGCAAACCACGGAAGTCGCGGATACGAGGGGTGGCAATGTCAATAAGGCGGTCCAGGAAGTCCCACATACGTTCCTTGCGCAGAGTGACCTTGGCGCCAATGGGCATACCGGCACGCAGGTGGAAGGTGGCGATGGACTTACGAGCACGGGTTACCATGGGCTGTTGACCAGTGATCTGACGTAGGTCAGCCACAGCGGCGTCTATAGCCTTAGCATCGGTAGCGGCCTCGCCCACACCCATATTGACTACGATCTTCTCAATCTGAGGAACGGTCATGGGGTTGGTGTAGCCAAACTGCTCTACGAGCTTGGGACGAACCTCTTCCTCATAGCGGGTCTTGAGACGAGGAACATACTTCTCTTCTGCCATGTAAAACTCCTTTGGGGTATTTCAGCGCGGGGTGTCTTGGCAGCCCAAGATCCTCGCACCCCCACAACCTATTGGCATAAAGGTAGTGGGGCCAGACACAGTGCAATTCCAAATCATAGGCCATAGCAAGGGTAATTAGAACGAGAAATTCTCTTTGTGTAGCCGCATTCATGCTTTGGCCATCTGAGCCTCATTCAAAAGAAAAAGCGCCTCGATACCAAAGCATCGAGGCGCTTAACCACATTAAGGGTGTGTGCTTAGAATTGATTGCCGCACTTCTTGCACACGCGGACCTTCTTGCCCTCGTCGTTGACGGCATGGCCAACACGAGTGGCCTTGTCGCAGGAAGGGCATACCAAAGCGACGTTAGACACATCGATGGCAGCCTCCTGGCTTACAAAACCGCCCTGCTGGTTGGTCTGAGTGGGACGCTGAGCCTTTTTGACCAGCGCAACACCCTCAACCACGACTTTGCCGTCGGCGGGAAGAGCGCGCAGCACGTGGCCACGGGCACCCTTATCCTTGCCGGAGAGGACCTCGACGAGGTCGCCCTTCTTGATGTTCATCTTAGGCATGTCGTCTCACTCCTCTTACAGCGTCTCGGGTGCGAGCGAGACGATCTTCATGTACTTGTGGTCGCGCAGCTCGCGGGCGACGGGCCCAAAGATACGAGTACCTACGGGATTGCCGTCTTTATCGATCAGAACGCAAGCGTTCTGATCGAAACGAATGTAGCTGCCGTCCTTACGACGGTTCTCCTTGACGGTGCGCACGACGACGCAACGTACTACGTCGCCTTTTTTCACGTTGCCGCCAGGAGTAGCCTCCTGCACAGCGGCAACGATGACGTCGGCGATGCCGGCGTAACGGCGCTTGGAGCCGCCGAGGACCTTAATGCACTTCACCTTACGAGCGCCGGAGTTATCGGCGACGGTGAGCATGGTCTCCTGCTGAATCATGTTTCTATCCTCCGTGCCTTAAAAGTACCAGAGGTGCGCCCTGGCGTGCGACGCACATGGTCTTCTGGGCCATATTGCGGGTGGCTACTTGGCCTTCTCGACGATCTCGACGAGGCGCCAGCGCTTGGTCTTGGACAAGGGACGAGTCTCCATTACGGTGACGGTGTCGCCGAGGCCAGCCTCGTTGTTCTCGTCATGGGCGTGGAGCTTCTTGGAGACGGTGATCATCTTGCCGTACTTGGAGTGCGGCTTGCGCTCGGTGATCTGGACCGTGATGGTCTTGTCGCCGGAGATGGACGACACGACACCGGTGCGAACCTTGCGCGAATTGCGGGAATCGCTCATGTTTCTTCTTCTCCCCTCGCGTCTAGTTTGCAGCATTGGCGGCCGCGATCTCGCGGGCGCGCATCTCGGTCTGAATACGAGCAATGTCACGCTTGACATGGGACACTCGGGCAGTGTTGTCAAGCTGGCTCGTGGCCATCTGGAAGCGGAGGTTGAAGAGCTCCGCGCGGGCCTCATCGAGCTTCGAAGCGAGCTGCTCGTCAGTAAGCTCGCGAATCTCTTTGGACTTCATAGGGATTACTCCTCCTCGGCCTGGTCGGCGCGGGAGACGATCTTGGTGCGGATGGGAAGCTTGTGCTGCGCCAGACGCAGAGCCTCCTTGGCAACCTCTTCGCTCACGCCGTCGATCTCGAACATAATACGGCCGGGCTTGACGACGGCCACCCACTCCTCGGGGTTACCCTTACCGGAACCCATGCGGGTCTCAGCGGGCTTCTTGGTAATGGGCTTGTCGGGGAAGATGGTGATCCAAACCTTACCGCCACGCCTCATCTGACGGGTCATGGCGATACGGGCAGCCTCAATCTGGCGGTTAGTGATCCAGTGAGCCTCCTCGGCACGGATGCCCCAGGAACCAAAGTTGAGCTTGGTGCCACCCTTGGCGTGGCCCTTCATAGAGCCACGCTGAACCTTACGGTGAAGGACGCGTTTAGGAGCCAGCATTAGTTGCCCCTCCTCTCATTGCGGCGACGAGGACGAGAAGTGCCCTCGAGTGCGGGATTAGGTGCAGGCTGGCCAGGGAGCTTCTCGCCCACATAGATCCAGGTCTTCACGCCGCAGGCGCCCATGATGGTGCGGGCGGTAGCCTCGGAGAAGTCAATCTTGGCACGCAGGGTCTGCAGAGGCACGCGACCCTCGCGGTACCACTCGCGACGACCCATCTCAGCGCCGCCAAGACGACCGGAGCACTGAATACGGATGCCCTTGGCGCCGGACTTGCGAGCAGACTGCACGGCCTTGCGCATGGCGCGACGGAAGGCGATGCGCTGCTCCAGCTGCTCAGCGATGGACTGAGAGACCAGGCTGGCATCAAGCTCGGGGCGCTTGATCTCAATGACGTCTACGTTGACGTCGCCCTTGCCCACACCGGCGATCTTCTCAAGCTCGCGGCGCAGAGCGTCGATCTCGGAACCCTTCTTGCCAATGACCAGGCCGGGACGGGCGGTATAGATGGTGACCTTCACCTTTTTGCCAGCGCGCTCGATGTCCACGCGAGAGAGGGCAGCACGCTCGAGGCGCTTGGTCAGATACTTGCGGATCTTGAGGTCGTTGCCGACGTTCTTGGAGTAGTCCTTATCGGCGTACCAACGGGAGCGCCAGTTCTCAGTGACGCCCAGGCGGAACCCGGTGGGAGATACCTTGTGTCCCATGGATCTGCTACGCCTCCTTTCGAGGAGCAACGGTGACGGTAATGTGGCTGGTGCGCTTGTTGATGCGCGAAGCCGAACCCTTGGCGCGAGGACGGATGCGCTTGAGAGTGGGACCCTCGTCCACATAGGTCTCAACGATTACGAGGTCGTCGGGACGGAAACCCTTGTTCTCATAGGCGTTGGCCACAGCAGAGCGCAGGACCTTCTCGACGTCCACGGCTACTGCACGGTTGGAGAACTGAAGAATCTCCACGGCCTGGGCCACGGACTTATTGCGAATCTGGTCTACGACCAGGCGTGCCTTACGGGGGGCAACGCGAACGTACTTGGCGGTCGCGGAAACGTGCGACGCGTTATCGGAATGCTTCATGCCTGTTCATCCCCTCTTTAAGCCTTGTGCCCGCGGAAGGTGCGGGTCGGGGCGAACTCGCCGAGCTTGTGCCCGACCATGGACTCAGTAATGTACACGGGCACGTGCTTGCGGCCGTCGTGCACGGCAATGGTGTGGCCCACCATGTCGGGGAAGATGGTGGAGGCACGAGACCAGGTCTTGATGACCTCCTTGGTGCCAGCCTCGTTCTGCGCGACCACGCGCTGGAGGAGGCGGGTCTCGACGTACGGGCCCTTCTTGAGACTCCTGCTCATAAGTGATGACTCCTACTTCTCGCGGATGCGCTACTTCGTCTTGCGACGACGGATGATGAGGCGGTTCGAACCCTTCTTGGGATCGCGGGTCTTGGCGCCCTTGGAAGGCTTGCCCCAGGGGGACACAGAGGGACGACCAGAAGTGTGGTTCTTGCCCTCGCCGCCGCCGTGGGGATGGTCCACAGGGTTCATGACGGTACCACGGACGGTGGGACGTACGCCCTTGTAGCGGTTGCGGCCGGCCTTGCCGATGGTGATGTTGGAGTGCTCGGCATTACCCACTTCGCCTACAGTGGCACGACAGGTGATGAGCACGCGACGCATCTCGGAGGAAGGCATGCGCAGCACGGCGTAATTGCCCTCCTTGCCCATGAGCTGCACCGAGGTGCCGGCAGATCGGGCGATGGCAGCGCCTTTGCCCGGCTGGAACTCGATGGCGTGGACAAGAGTACCCACGGGGATGTTGGCCAGAGGCAGTGCATTGCCAGGCTTGATGTCGGCATCGGGGCCGCTCAGCACGGTGTCGCCAACCTTAAGGCCGCGAGGGGCCAGAATGTAGGCCTTGGCGCCGTCTGCATAGTGGAGCAGGGCGATGCGAGCAGAGCGGTTGGGGTCATACTCGATGGTGGCAACCTTGGCAGGTACGCCGTCCTTGTTGCGCTTGAAGTCAATTTTGCGGAACTTGCGCTTCACACGGCCGCCCTGATGGCGGGTGGTGATGCGACCGGTGTTGTTGCGACCGGCCTTGACGGGCAGCGGCTCGAGAAGGGACTTCTCGGGCGTGGTGCAGGTGACCTCAGAGAAATCCGAGATCGTCTGGAAACGCCTGCCGGGGCTCGTCGGCTTGAGGTGCTTGATTCCCATAGTTAGATTCCCTTTCGTATGTTCCGATGGCCACAGGCTTCTAAGGGAAGAGGGCTACCGATAAGCCCAAACACCTGTGACGCCGGATTACCACGGCTCCGCGCGTATCCATAGCAGAGCCGTAAAGGCAGGCCCTCAGTGGTTGCAGAGCCTGGCATTGACGGTGGTTACTCAGCGACCGATTGGCCGAAGATCTCAATGGAGTCGCCCTCGGCCAGCGTGACGATGGCCTTCTTCCAGCGACGAGTCTTGCCAGCGACATAGCGCACGCGCTTGGTCTTAGGCTTGACCCAGGCGGTGTTCACCTTGGTGACCTTGACGTCAAAGATCTTCTCGACAGCCTGAGCGATTTCCTCCTTGGGGGCCTGGGGGGCCACCTCGAAGGTGTACTTGTTCTCGCCCATCTGATCGAAGGTGCGCTCAGACACGACAGGGCGAATGATGACGTTGTAGACGGAGTTCATTAGACGAGCGCCTCCTCAAGGGTCGTAACAACGGCCTCAGGCATGACCAGGGCGGCGTTGTCAACGAGATTGTGGGTGTTAGCCTCGCGCACACCAATGACACGTACCTTGGGAAGGTTGCGGAAGGACAGGAAGGCTTCCACGGCGTCATTGGGGAGTACCACAGTGACGCGTTTGTCGGCAACGCCCAGAGCAGCCAGCAAGGCCTTAGCCTGCCTGGTGCAAGGCTTGTCGAAAGCCATCTCGTCTACCACAAGGAGCTCGCCGTCGGCCAGCTTGGCGGAGAGGGCCGAACGCATAGCCAGCTTGGCCTCTTTGTTGTTGGTGCGCTTGTTGTGAGTGCGAGGGGTGGGGCCAAAGGGCACGCCGCCGCCTACCCACTGGGTGGCACGAATGGAACCCTGGCGGGCACGACCGGTGCCCTTCTGACGCCAGGGCTTCTTGCCGCCACCGGAGACCTCAGAACGGCCTTTGGTGTCGTGGGTGCCTTGACGCAGCGAAGAGAGGTAGTTCTTCACGACCAGGTGCATCACCGGGATATTTGGCTCAATGCCAAAGACGCGAGAGTCGAGCTCGGCCGTGCGAACCGCCTGCCCCTCTGCGTTCTTGATTTCGATGTTGGACATCTTCACTCCTTGAATAGCCTAAGAGGTTCTACTAGAGATAAGGGCCCTTAGGCCATGCGGATCTGAACCAGCGCGTTCTTGCCACCAGGTACCGCACCCTTGATGAGCATGAGGTTTTGCTCGGGATCGACGGAGACCAGCTTGAGGTTCTTGACCGTGACGCGCTCGTCGCCCATGTGACCGGCCATGTGCAGACCCTTGCGCACGCGAGCGGGATAGGCGCACTGACCAATGGAGCCGGGCTTGCGCTGGTTGCGTGAGCCGTGGGTGATGGGGCCGCAAGCGAAGTTCCAGCGCTTGATGGTGCCTTGGAAGCCCTTGCCCTTGGAGGTGCCGGTGACATCTACCGCAGCAACCTCTGCAAAATCAGCCACGGTAACCACGTCGCCCACCTTGTGATCGGCAGCGTTGTCCACGCGCACCTCGCGCAGGTAGCGCATAGGCTCTACGCCAGCCTTGGCGAAATGGCCCTTCATGGGCTTATTCACGCGGGAAGGCTTGATCTCGCCAAAACCAATCTGCACGGCGTCGTAGCCGTCAGTGGCTTCAGACTTGACCTGGGAGACAACGCAGGGGCCGGCCTGAACGACCGTCACGGGAACGACGTTATCGTCCTCGTCCCACACCTGAGTCATCCCGATCTTGCGGCCGAGAATCGTGTTGACCATACGTATTCCTTACCTTTGGTGGTCATGGGACCGCAGGCGCTGTTTGTGCCTGTCCCCAGCGGACCACATCTTGTGGGAATGTGCCAATAGGGATACGCCCGGTGCCGTGGTATAGTCGCAGCACAGAAAGACCCAAATTGACAGCTTGACTAGTATAGGGCCTAGAAGCCGTATCCACGACTTCTCCCAAATCTTTTTTTGAAGCCCAAAAACCCTGCATATCACTTCTTTGAGAGGTGGGAGTGTTTCTTGGCATTGAAAAGAGCTGCTGAGAAAAGCTCTCCTTGCTCACAGCGGCCGCTTTGGGCAAGAAAAACGCTCCCCTCCTGGCTTTGGAAGGGAGCGCTGACTGTGCAGTAACCAGTGAATTACGAGCTTATCTGGGATGCGCAGGCCTTAGGCGTCAAGCTTGATGTCGATCTCCACGCCAGCAGGAAGGTCGAGACGCATAAGGGAGTCGACGGTCTCAGAGGGGGGATCGAGGATGTCGATGAGGCGCTTGTGAGTGCGCATCTCGAACTCCTCGCGGGAGTCTTTGTCCTTGTGGGGCGAGCGGATAACGCAGTAGACGTTGCGCTCGGTGGGCAGGGGATGGGGCCGGACACGCGAGCGCCGGTCTTCTGAGCGGTTTCGACGATCTGCTTAGAGGACTGATCCACCAGTTCGTGGTCGAATCCCTTCAGACGGATCCTGATCTTTTGGCTAGACACTTGGTACCTCCATTGGTGAGCGGTAATGCCCGCGGTTATCTTTAGGCGTTGCCGCCGGCTTTGCTAATGATTTCGTCGGCGACACCCTTGGGCACCGGCTCGTACTCAGCGAACTGCATGGTATAGCTAGCGCGACCCTGCGTTTGCGAGCGGAGGTCGGTAGCGTAGCCAAACATCTCGCCCAGGGGCACCTTGGCCTTGATGACCTTGGTGTTACGACGGTCCTCCATGCCCTCGATCTTGCCGCGGCGGGAGGACAGGTTGCCCATGACGTCACCCATGTACTCCTCGGGAGTCTCGACCTCGACGGCCTCGATGGGCTCGAGCAGCACGGGCTTGGACTTGCGCAGGGCGTCCTTGATAGCCATGGAACCGGCGATCTTAAAGGCAGCCTCGGAGGAGTCGACCTCGTGGTAGGAGCCGTCGGTAAGGGTCACCTTGACGTCTACGACGGGGTAGCCGGCGACCACGCCAGACTCCAGGGCCTCCTGGATGCCCTTGTCGATGGAGGGGATGTACTCCTTGGGCACCACACCGCCCACGATGGCGTTGACAAACTCGTAGCCGGCACCGGGCTCCTGGGGCTCCAGGTCGATGATGGCGTGACCATACTGACCACGGCCACCGGACTGACGCACGAACTTGCCCTCGGCATGCTTGACGGGCTGGCCAGCGGTCTCGCGGTAGGCCACCTGAGGCTTGCCTACGTTGCACTCCACCTTGAACTCGCGACGCAGGCGGTCGACGATGATCTCCAGGTGCAGCTCGCCCATGCCGGCAATGATGGTCTGGCCGGTCTCGGGATCGGTGTGCACCTTGAAGGTGGGGTCTTCCTCGGCCAGCTTGGCCAGACCCACGCTCATCTTCTCCTGGTTAGCCTTGTCTTTGGGCTCCACGGCCACGTCAATGACGGGATCGGCGAACTCGATGGACTCCAGGATGATGGGATGATGCTGGTCGCAAAGGGTCTCACCGGTGGTGGTGTTCTTGAGACCCACCACGGCGACGATGTCTGCGGTAGAGCAAGACTCGCGGTCTACGCGGTCGTTGGCGTTCATCTCGAGGATGCGGCCAAAGCGCTCGCGATCTTCCTTCACGGAGTTGTAGACATAGCTACCGGACTCGGCGACGCCCGAGTAGACGCGCACATAGGTGAGCTTGCCCACGTAGGGGTCGGTCATGATCTTGAAGGCCAAAGCCGAGAAGGGCTCGTCATTGGAAGGCTTGCGGATCTCGGTCTCGCCGGTCTTGGGGTTGACGCCTTCCACGGGAGGAATGTCCAGGGGGCTGGGCAGATAGTCGATGACGGCGTCCAAGAGCTCCTGAATGCCCTTGTTCTTGTAGGCGGAGCCCACGAATACGGGGTTCATGCCATTGGCAAGAACGGCAGCGCGGATAGCGGCCTTGAGGACGTCTACGGGGATCTCCTCGTCCTCCAGGACCAACTCCATGAGCTCGTCGGAGTAGTCGGCGGCAGCGTCTACCAGCTCGCCGCGCTTCTCCTCGGCCAGCTCAGCGAACTCGTCGGGGATGGAATCCAGGGGCTCGGGATAGATCATGCCCTTGGCGTCCTCTTTGAAGTCCCAGGCGGTCATGGTGACCAAGTCGATGATGCCCCAGAAGTTGTTCTCGGCACCCATGGGGACCTGAGCGGCCACCGCAGGAGCAGAGAGACGATCCTTCATGGTCTCGATGGCATTGAAGAAGTCGGCACCCACGCGGTCGTACTTGTTGATGAAGGCGATGCGGGGGACGTTGTAGGTAGAAGCCTGGCGCCACACGGTCTCAGACTGGGGCTGCACGCCGGCCACGGCGTCAAAGACGGCCACCGCACCATCGAGCACGCGCAGGGAACGCTCGACCTCAGAGGTGAAGTCAACGTGGCCCGGGGTGTCGATGATCTGGATGACATGATCCTTCCAGAAGCAGGTGGTGGCGGCGGAGGTAATGGTTACGCCACGCTCCTGCTCCTGAACCATCCAGTCCATGGTGGCAGCACCGTCATGGACCTCGCCGATCTTGTGGGTCTTGCCGGTGTAATAAAGAATGCGCTCGGTAGTGGTGGTCTTACCAGCATCGATGTGGGCCATGATGCCGATGTTGCGCATGTTTTCTAGCGTGTACTTACTTTTGGCCATAGGTATTAGCTCTCCTCTAGGCTGTGTGGGTTACCAGCGGTAGTGCGAGAAAGCACGGTTGGCCTCGGCCATCTTGAAGACGTCCTCGCGCTTCTTCACCGAGGCGCCAACGCCGTTGGAGGCGTCGATGATCTCGTTCGCGAGACGGTCGGCCATGGTCTTCTCCTTGCGGGACCGAGAAAAGCCCACGATCCAGCGGATGGCAAGCGTAGTGGAACGACGGGAGTTTACCTCCATGGGTACCTGGTAGGTGGCGCCACCCACACGCTTTGGCTTGACCTCGAGGGTGGGGCGCACGTTGTCCATGGCCTTCTTGAAGACGGTCAGAGGATCCTGGCCGGTCTTCTCGGCGACCTGATCGAAGGCGCTGTAGACAATGCGCTCAGCGACGGACTTCTTGCCGTCGAGGAGAACCTTGTTGATGAGCTGAGTGACTAAACGGTTGTTGTAGACGGCATCGGGCGCGATTTCGCGACGGGTTGCAGCTGCACGACGCGGCATATAAATCTCCTTAAATGTGCTTTAGTGACGGGAGCGGGTGCTAGGAGCGCTTGGCGCCGTAGCGAGAACGGGACTGCTTGCGGTTCTGCACGGCTGCGCAGTCGTAAGCGCCACGAATGATCTTGTAACGCACACCAGGCAGGTCGCGTACACGGCCGCCGCGCACGAGCACGATGGAGTGCTCCTGGAGGTTGTGGCCCTCACCAGGGATATAGGCCGTAACCTCGATGCCGTTTACCAGGCGCACACGGGCGACCTTACGGAGTGCGGAGTTAGGCTTCTTAGGGGTGGTGGTGAACACACGGGTGCATACGCCACGCTTCTGGGGATTGCCCTGAAGTGCGGGCTTTTGGGACTTAGCCTTGGTGCTCTTGCGGCCCTGACGGACCAGCTGGTTGATGGTAGGCAAGTTTTTTCTCCTTCGTACCTTTTGACGCTCACATCGACCGTATGTAAGAGGCGACGCAGCACAACATCGCCTGGATCGGCGCAAGTGAGAATACTATGACTGGTTTTATTCGATGTCAATTGCACACCGGCCCGGGCGTATCCCATTTCACTGGGCCTCCACGGAAGCCCCTCCTGAAAAGCCCTCCCAAAAGCCCTCCCCCTACCCTTACACGGTATCCACACATAAAAAGAAAGCCTCCTTTCAAAGGGAGGCTTTCTCTTCAACGGGAACTCACGAGCACCTATGCGAGTGTTTCTCGGCAATTACGACGTTTAGAAGCGCATCACAAGGCGCCGCTCATCCCATAGCGCTCAATTAAGCGTTCTTGCGAGGACGGCCGCGCTTCTTGGGGCGCAGTGCCGCGGCACCGCCGTCACGATAAGAGGCACACCAACGGAAGAATGCGCTCTTGGAAGCCACACCGTGGCTCTGCATGGCGTCGCTTGCCGTCATACCGCGATCCAGATGATCCTCGACGGCCTTGAGCTTAGTCTCGTAAGTGTACGAGTTGCGCTGAGCTCCGGTTTGCATAATCCCACCCCGTTACTTTTTGACGCTTGCACGCCAGGGGCTTATCCCCCAGTTTCGCAAGTTAGTCCAGGTAATCGAACGTTGCTGATGAATGGTTACCCGTGTGAAACCTTATATTGCAAGCCAACGCAAAATAGAGCGGATAGAATCCCATTTCACACAAAAGGGAGTCAGTTTCTACGCGAACCTGACTCCCTTTTTTATGTGTCTTGAGACTTACTGAGTCTTATTCGCCCAGCATTTCCTCTTGATGGGTCACCTGGGCCAAAATGTCGTCCAGCGAGTCGATATCCTCGTTGATCGCTTGAGGATTGATGTTATCGGTCGCAGTGCCACCGATAAGCTCCTCCTCATAACCCTGGTGCGTGGAGGGGGCGCGGGTACCGATCATGATGTTGTCGTCGGGAGCAAACACCATGTTGAGCAGCTGGGACAGATCGTCCTCGTCGGCCTGGTCCTCTTCGTCGGGCTCCAGGATGTAGAGCAGGTTGCGAGCCTCCAGACCGTCGCGTAGCTCCTCGATGGCCTTGGCGCCGATGCCGTCGATGTGGAGCAGATCATCCTCGGTCTTGCCGATAAGATCGCCCACCGTCTCGATGCCGACCTCGCTGAACTTGTTGGTCCACCGCTGGGACACCCCAAGATCGTCGAAGAGATAGAGCTTGCTCTCCTCGGAGGACAGCTTGTGGCCGTTCTTGGAGTAGGTGCCGGGAATGTACTCGTCGCCAGTCCATTCAAGCTGCTGAGGCAGCTCGGACTCCAGCGCCTTGAGCTCGTCGGGGGCCCATTCGGGCAGCGCCTTGGAAATGGGAGACGTGGAGGTCTCGATGGGCTGGCCGTGGTAGGTGAGCTCCACATCGTGGTAGGCCTTGAGGCCGGTGCCGGCAGGAATCTGCTTGCCCACGATGACGTTGGACTTGAGGTCCATGAGGTTGTCCACTTCGCCCTTGATAGCGGCCTCAGTAAGAACGCCGGCGGTACGGATGAAGGAAGCGCTGGAGAGCCAGGAGTCGATGGAGCTGGCCACCTTGAGGGTGCCCAGGATGGCAGGCTCAGCGGTAGGAGGCGTGCCCCCGGCCATGGCGATCTCGTTGACCTTGTCGGCGAACTCGTAGCGGTCCACATACTGGCCAAGCAGGTACTTGGAGTCACCGGGGTTGGTGATCTGTACGCGGCGCAGCATCTGGCGAGCGATGACCTCGATGTGCTTGTCGTTGAGGTCGACGCCCTGAGAGGTGTAGACCGACTTCACCGACTCCACGAAGGTGTGCATGGTGGACTCGATGTCGGTGAGCTTGCGCAGGTTGCGGAAGTTCACGAAGCCATGGGTGAGCTGGTCGCCGGCGCGCACGATGCAGCCGTCTTCGATGCCAGGCATGAAGCGCACGGAAGCGGGCACGTCTTTGGCCCAAAGCTCGCGGCTGGGATCCTGCTCGTCCACGATGGAGAGCTTGTAGGTGTTTTGCTCAGGCACGATATGCAGCTCGCCCGAGTAGGGAGCCAGATCTGCCTCGCGGCCCAGGATTTTCTCGTTGACGTTGCCTACCACGTCGAACATACGGCCAACGGTAGGCAGGCCCTGGGTGATGTCCTCGGCGCCGGCCACGCCACCGGAGTGAATGGTACGCATGGTGAGCTGCGTGCCGGGCTCGCCGATGGACTGAGCGGCAATGATGCCCACTGCGGTGCCGATATTGACAGGACGGCGGGTGGAAAGGTCCCAGCCATAGCACTTCTGGCAGACGCCGTACTTGGAACGACAGGTGAGCAGTGCACGGAACTTGACCTTCTCAAGGCCCGCGTCCGCCAGGCGCTTGATGTCATCGACGCTCTCGACGTAAGCATCCTTTTCCATAAGAATCTCGCCGGTAGCAGGATCGACCACATCCTCCAGCAGGCAGCGGCCTACCAGATCGACATTTAGGTCGTCGGTGCCAGGAAGCACCAGGCGATAGGACACACCCTCGGTGGTGCCGCAGTCAGCCTCGCGCACAATGACGTCCTGGGCCACGTCTACCAAACGGCGGGTGAGGTAACCGGAGTCAGAGGTGTGCGAAGAGGTGTCCACCAGACCCTTACGGGCGCCATAGGTGGAGATGAAGTACTCCAGAGGACGCAGCCCCTCGCGGAAGTTGGCCTTGATGGGCAGGTCGATGGTGTCACCGGACATGTCTGCCATGAGGCCACGCATACCGGCCAGCTGACGCAGCTGAGTCTTGGAACCACGGGCGCCGGAATCGGCCAGCATGTAGATGGGGTTGTCTTCCGAGAAGCCCTTGAGCATGACGGAACCCAGCTCGTCGGTGCACTTGGTCCAGGCATCGACAACCTCGGTGTGGCGCTCGGCCTCAGACAGGAAGCCCATCTCGTAGTTCTCGTTGATGGTATCGACCTGCTCCTGGGTATCGGCCAGCATCTTCTCCTTCTCCTCAGGGATGACGGCATCCCAGACGGAGATGGTAAGGCCGGCGCGAGTGGCGTAGTGGAAGCCGGCGTACTTGATGGCGTCCAAGATGGGCTCGACGTCTGCCAACGCATAGCGGTCGCAGCAGTCGTTTACCAGACGGCCCATGTCGGAGGAGGTCATCTTGTAGTTGATGAAGGGATAGTCGGGCGGCAGGCACTGACGGTTGAAGATCACGCGGCCTGCGGTGGTCTCCACACGCACGGCGCCTTCGGTGACGTCGTAGTCAACGTGCTCGTTCTTGGAGGTCATGACACGGAAGAAGAGACGGTCATCCTCCGTCTGCACATTGGCGTCCTCAGGGCCCACACGCACGGAGATCTTGGCCTGAATGTCGAGGTCTGCGCGAGCGTCATAGGCATGGATGACGTCCTCGAAGTCTGCGAAGACGCGAGGCTCTGCCTGCTCCTGGCTGCTCTCGCTGGTGAGGTAGTAGACGCCAAACACCATGTCCTGAGAAGGCACGGTGAGCACCTTGCCCGAGGCGGGAGTGCGAAGGTTGTTGGAGGACAGCATGAGCACGCGGGCCTCTGTTTGAGCCTGCGTGGACAGAGGCACATGCACAGACATCTGGTCGCCGTCGAAGTCTGCGTTGAAGGGCTTGCAGACCAGCGGGTGCAGGTGGATGGCCTTGCCCTCGGTAAGGACAGGCTCAAAGGCCTGGATGGAGAGACGGTGCAGCGTAGGAGCGCGGTTGAGGAGCACCAGACGGTCTGCGATGACCTCTTCCAGCACGTCCCAGACACCGGGCTCCATGCGGTCGATAGCGCGTTTGGCGCCCTTGATGTTCTCCACCTTGCCCAGCTCTACCAAGCGGCGCATGACGAAGGGCTTGAACAGCTCCAGAGCCATGGTCTTGGGCAAGCCGCACTGGTGCAGCTTGAGTTGCGGGTCGACCACGATGACCGAACGGCCAGAGTAGTCCACGCGCTTGCCCAACAGGTTTTGGCGGAAGCGGCCCTGCTTGCCTTTGAGGGTCTCGGCGAGACTCTTGAGAGGGCGGCCACCGCGACCAGTGACAGGACGGCCACGGCGGCCGTTGTCAAAGAGGGCGTCCACTGCCTCCTGGAGCATGCGCTTCTCGTTGTTCACGATGATGGCGGGAGCATCCAGGTCCAGCAGGCGCTTGAGACGGTTATTGCGGTTGATCACACGGCGATAGAGGTCGTTCAAGTCAGAGGAGGCGAAGCGGCCGCCGTCCAACTGCACCATGGAGCGCAGATCGGGCGGAATCACAGGAATGACGTCCAGGATCATGTTGGTGGGGTCGTTGCCGCCCTCCATGAAGGCCTCGATGATCTCCAGACGCTTTACGGCCTTCTCGCGACGCTGCTTTTGACCCTTCTCGTCCTGAAGGATGAGACGCAGCTCTTCGGCCGTCTTCTCCAGGTCAATGTCTGCCAAAAGATCGCGCACGGCTTCGGCGCCCATACCGCCATCGAAATAGATGGAGTAGTAGCGCTTCATCTCGCGGAAGAGAGCCTCATCGGCGATGAGGTCGCCCTTCTCGATCTCCATGAACTTGTTGTGGGCCTCCTGGCGAAGCTCGATCTCCTCTTGGTACTCGGCCTCGATATCAGCCTTTTCCAGACGAAGGTCCTCGTCGCTCATGGCCTCTAGGCCCTCGGCGCGATCCTCGGCCACCTGCTCCTCGAGCGCGGCGATCTGCTCGTCGCGCTCAGTCTTGAGTTCCTCGATATCTGCAGCGCAATCGGCCTCAAGCTCGGTGACGTCAGCCTCGCGGGCTTCTTTGTCAACGCGGGTGATCACATAGCTGGCGAAGTAGAGGATCTTCTCCAGATCCTTGGACTTCATGTCCAGAATGCGGGCCAACGGGAAGCTGGTAGGGCTCTTGAAGTACCAAATGTGGCTTACAGGAGCGGCCAGCTCGATGTGGCCCATGCGCTCGCGACGGACTTTGGAGCTGGTGACCTCCACGCCGCAGCGGTCGCACACGATGCCCTTGAAGCGGATGCCCTTGTACTTGCCGCAGGCGCACTCCCAGTCCTTGGAGGGACCGAAGATCTTCTCGCAGAAAAGACCGTCGCGCTCGGGCTTCAAGGAGCGGTAGTTGATGGTCTCGGGCTTTTTGACCTCGCCATGAGACCAGGAGCGGATCTGATCGGCAGACGCCAAAGAGATCTTAATCGCGTCAAAATCTGTGGTATCGAAATCTGCCACGAGGCTACTCCTTCTCGGAATCGATGTCGGCAACGAGGTCTACGGTGGGGGCGCCAATAAGGTCGTCTGCACCAGCAAACACGTCTACGGCATCCTCGGTGACCTGAGCGGGCACCTGGGAAGGCGCCTCCTCGGTCTTGTAGACAATAGGCTCGATATCCAGGGCGAGCGAACGGATCTCTTTCACCAGCACCTTGAAGGCCTCGGGGATAGAGGCGTCGGGCACGTTCTCGCCCTTGACGATGGCCTCGTAGGCCTTCACGCGACCGTTGGTGTCGTCGGACTTGATGGTGAGGATCTCCTGGAGGACGTTGGCCGCACCATAGGCATAGAGGGCCCAGACCTCCATCTCGCCGAAGCGCTGGCCGCCAAACTGCGCCTTGCCGCCCAGGGGCTGCTGGGTGATGAGGCTGTAAGGACCAGTGGAGCGGGCGTGGATCTTGTCGTCGACCATGTGGCCCAGCTTGAGGATGTAGCTGGTGCCCACGGTGATCTTGTCGTTGAACGGCTCGCCGGTGCGGCCGTCATAAAGGGTGGTCTTGCCAAAGGAGTTGAGCTGAGGCACGAAGGACTCCATCATGGCGTCGCCGTACTCCTCCTTGGCGCGGTTGATGAGATTGGTGTTGGTACGACGGATGCACTCAGCCACCTCGTCGCCAGTGGCGCCGTCGAAGACGGGCGTAGAGACCGGCATGGGACCGGGCACATAGGTCTCAGAGTTGGCGTTCTCGGTATCCCAGCCATTGGCGGCGCACCAACCGATGTGGCACTCGAGCAGCTGGCCCACGTTCATACGGGAAGGTACGCCCAGGGGGTCCAGAAGGACGTCTACGGGGGTGCCGTCGGCCATGTAGGGCATGTCTTCCACAGGCAGCACCTTGCAGACCACGCCCTTGTTGCCGTGACGGCCGGCGATCTTGTCACCCTGCTGGATCTTGCGGCGCTGGGCCACAAAGACGCGCACCATCTCGTTGACTCCGGGAGGCAGCTCGTCGCCGTTCTCGCGTGCGAAGCGCACCACGTCTACCACTCGACCATAGGCGCCGTGGGGCATCTTGAGGGAGGTGTCGCGCACGTCATGGGCCTTAGCGCCAAAGATGGCGTGCAGCAGGCGCTCCTCCACCGTGGGGGTAGTCTGACCCTTAGGCGTCACTTTGCCCACCAAGATGTCGCCCGGGCCTACCTCGGCGCCGATACGGATGATGCCGTCTGCGTCCAGATTGGCCAGCATATCCTGGGAGAGGTTAGGGATCTCGCGGGTGATTTCCTCAGAGCCCAGCTTGGTGTCGCGGGCGTCGATCTCATGACGGGAGATGTTGATGGAGGTTAGCAGGTCCTCTTGCACCACGCGCTCAGAGATGACGATGCCGTCCTCGTAGTTGAAGCCCTCCCACGGCATATAGGCCACCGTGAGGTTAGCGCCCAGCGCCAGCTCGGAGTGGTCCACAGAAGTGGAGTCGGCCAGGGGCTGCCCTGCTACCACGCGCTCGCCCACCTCGACGATGGGACGATGGTTGATGCAGGTGGACTGGTTGGAACGCTCGTACTTGGGCAGGTCGTAGCGCTCAAGGCCCTCGTCGCCGGCATCGACCACGATGTGAGCGGCGTCTACCTCTACTACGGTGCCGTCGTGTGCCGAGCAGATCAACTCGCCGGAGTCCAGAGCGGCGCGGTACTCCATGCCGGTACCCACCAGAGGGGCCACAGGACGGATGAGGGGCACTGCCTGACGCTGCATGTTGGCGCCCATGAGGGTACGCTTTGCATCGTCATGCTCCAGGAAGGGAATGAGGGTGGCAGCTACAGAGAGCATCTGGCGAGGCGACACGTCCATGTAGTCGATGTCTGTCACGGGAGTCTCAGCAGGGGCGCCAAAAGAGCCGTCATAGTCGCGGGTACGGGCTACGACACGCTCGGCTTCTACCAGCTTGCCTGAGGGATCCAACTCCACGAAGCGGCCGGTCTTGTTGTCGATGGGAGTATCGGCAGGGGCAATGATGTGATCCTCTTCCTCGTCTGCCGTCATCCAGTCGATGATGTCGGTGGCGCAGCCGTCCACCACGCGACGGTAGGGCGTCTCGATGAAGCCGTACTCGTTCACGTGGGCAAAGAGCGCCAACGTGCCGATAAGACCGATGTTGGGGCCTTCGGGCGTCTCGATGGGGCACATGCGTGCATAGTGGGAGTTGTGGACGTCGCGCACTGCGGTAGGCACGTTGGTGCGGCGGCTGGAGCCAGACTTATGGCCCGCCAGACCACCAGGTCCCAAGGCAGAGAGACGACGCTTGTGAGTGAGGCCAGAAAGGGGGTTGGCCTGATCCATGAACTGCGACAGCTGAGAAGAGCCAAAGAACTCTTTGATAGCTGCCACAATGGGGCGAATGTTGATGAGAGACTGAGGCGTGATGTCATCGGGATCCTGGGATGCCATGCGCTCGCGCACCACGCGCTCCATACGGCTCATACCGATGCGGAACTGGTTTTGCACCAGCTCGCCCACGGTACGCACGCGACGATTGCCAAAGTGGTCGATGTCGTCCACTTTCTTGGTGGCATCGCCGTCACGCAGAGCCAGCAGGTAACGAAGGGCAGCCACGATATCCTCTGGGGTGAGCACGTTGACGCCTTCAGCCACGTCAAGATCGAGCTTCTTGTTGATCTTGTAGCGGCCTACGCGAGCCAGGTCGTAGCGCTGAGGATTGAAGTACAGGCTGTCCAAAAGCGAACGGGCAGCATCCACTGTGGCAGGCTCGCCGGGGCGCTGACGCTTGTAGAGCTCGATGAGCGCCTCTTCACGGGTCTTGGCAGTATCAGAGGCCAGGGCGTCAGCCAACACGTCAGACTCGCCCAGAAGCTCGGTGATCTCCTCGTCGGTCTCAGCGAGGCCCAAGGCGCGAAGCATCAAGGTGGCGCTCTGACGACGCTTGCGGTCGACGGAGACGATGAGCTTGCCCTTCTTGTCAATCTCAAACTCGAGCCAAGCGCCACGTGCAGGAATGAACTGCACCTTGTAGACGTCGACATTGTTGTCGAGCTCTTTAGAGAAGTAGATACCGGGGGAACGCACGAGCTGGGATACCACCACGCGCTCAGTGCCATTGATGATGAAGGTGCCGCGGTCTGTCATAAGCGGGAAGTCGCCCATGAACACCAGCTGCTCCTTGATCTCACCGGTCTCCTTGTTGGTGAAGCGAACCTCCACCAAAAGAGGGGCCTGGTAGGTGAGGTCTTTGGCGCGGCACTCGGCCAAAGTATGGGCCGGATCGCCAAACTCGTGGGTGCCAAAGGTAATCTCCATAGTGCCAGCGTTGTTTTCGATAGGAGAGCTCTCTGCGAAGGCATTCGCGAGCCCCTCCCCCATGAAACGCTCGAAAGATTCCTTTTGGACGGTGATGAGGTTGGGCAGCTCCATCGCAGGGCTAATCTTGCTGAAGCTCACGCGGCCCGTAGCGTCTGTGGAGGTGACGGGAGAGTTTGCGGTACGCACCAGGCATTTCCTCCTTTGAAACGGCATATAGCGGCAATTGTCGCAAATTAGTAATCTAGCCAAGAAACAAAGCTGAGTCAATGCAACTATTGACATCAGAACAGATTCAGATAAACTACAGCACTTTAGGCTCTGACCTGGGGTCTTGTGATCTTAATATATGAAGATTATGTGGATGACTTTTCTCGGCCAGAATTGACGCCGAGAAAATCATCCACTCCTTTTATGCCAAAAAAGCGGGCCCCCTTCTCCAAAAGAAGAGGACCCGCAAGCTCTTTATGAAAACTAAAAGCTAAGGCCTAGAGATAAGGCACCAGTTACTTGACGGTAACGGCAGCGCCAACCTTCTCGAGCTGCTCCTTGGCGGCCTCGGCCTCGTCCTTCTTGACACCCTCGAGGATGGGCTTGGGAGCAGACTCCACGAGCTCCTTGGCCTCCTTGAGGCCGAGCTTGGTGAGGCCACGGACCTCCTTGATGACGGCGATCTTGTTGTCGCCGAAGCCCTCGAGGATGACGTCGAACTCGGTCTTCTCCTCGGCGGGCTCAGCGGCGCCACCGGCGGCGGGCATAGCGCCCATCATGACGGGAGCGGCGGCGGAGACGCCGAAGGTCTCCTCGAGCTCCTTCACGAGCTCAGAGAGCTCCAGGGCGGGCATGGCCTTAATGGCCTCAATGATCTCATCTTTGGTGACAGCCATTGCTGATCTCCTTCTTAAGTAAGCGGGACACAGATGATGTCCCCCAACGAATGGGTCTGATTAGACCCCTGAAAGACAGTGCGGGCCAACCATGCGGTTGGCGTGCGGGCGCCTGATCGAGCAGACAGGCTAGGCAGCCTGCTGACCAGACTCTGCGTTCTCGGCGACAGCCGTGAGCGCGGTAACCAGACCCTGCATAGGACCGTTGCACACACGGGCGATACCGGTGAGCGGAGCAGCGCAAGCTGCAGCCAGACGAGCCAGCATTTCCTCGCGAGAGGGAAGGTCTGCGATGGCCAGCGCCTGGTCGGCGTTGATGGCCTGACCGTCAGAGATACCACCCAGGAACTCGACCTTGTTGAGCTCCTTAGAAGTGGTCTTGATGGCCTTGGCAGCCTCTACGGGATCCACGGCGTAGAACACGCAAGCCGTGGTGCCCTCGAGATATTCGTCGATATTGGGCATATCGTGCTCAGCCAAAGCGATCTTGACGATGTTGTTCTTGTACACCTTCATCTCGGCGTCGGCCTCATGAAGCTTGCGGCGAAGCTCCTGGGCCTCCTTTACGGTAAGGCCGCGATAATCGATGACAAACAGACCCTTGGAGGAGTCCAGGGAGTTGTTGACCTCCTGAAGCATCTCCACGTTTTTCTTAGACGGCATAGGTACACCTCCTTTATGGGCGGATCGGGCATATCCGTGCGAGCACGGGACCTCTCTGCTCCACAAAGAAAGCCCCGTCCGAAAACCAGACGGGGCCCCGAATGCGATGTATCGAGAACCACCTCGGCAGGCGGGATATCCCATTAAGCCGCAAGGGCGGCGCCGGCTGTCTCTGGCAGCGGACATGCGATGGCATGACGTTGCTAGTATGGACGTTTCTCACTCCCTGTCAAGCGCAAGCCTCCTGTGACTAGCTTGTTCACGGAGCTTCCACGAACCCTCAGCTCACAGATGCTTACAGGCTCCAACCTTGCCGAGAAACCCTTCCCACCCACCGGTATCCGCCTCCTGGGTTAGGGTTTCTCGGTAAAAAGAAAGCGCCCTGTGGTGAGCAGGGCGCTACACGTGCGATGGCGGGACGGCAAAGTGGCCGTCAGATGGATCCCTAATCCTCCAGGAGGTTGCGGATCATGGCGGGGTCAACCTTGACGCCCGGACCCATGGTAGAGGAGAAGGCTACGCTCTTGACATACTTGCCCTTAGCAGAAGAGGGCTTGACGCGTATGAGCTCGGTGATGAGGGCGGCGTAGTTCTCGGTGAGGTCCTCGCAGGAGAAGGAAACGCGGCCCATGGGGACATGCACGATGCCGTAGCGGTCGGCACGATACTCCACACGACCAGCCTTGAGCTCGCTCACCATCTTGGCCACATCCATGGTGACGGTGCCCAGCTTGGGGTTGGGCATGAGACCACGGGGACCCAGGATCTTACCAATGCGACCGACCTTGGCCATCATGGGAGGCGTGGCGATAGCGGCATCAAAGTCGATGTTGCCAGCCTGGATGGCGGCTACCAGATCGTCGCCGCCCACCACGTCGGCACCGGCCTCCTCGGCCTCGCGGGCCTTCTCGCCCTCGGCGAAGACGGCGACGCGCACAGACTTGCCGGTGCCATGGGGCAGGGAGATGGAGCCACGAACGTTCTGATCAGCCTTACGAGTGTCGACACCCAGGCGAATGGAGGCCTCGACGGTCTCATCGAACTTGGCGAAGGAGAGGTCCTTCACAGTCTGCATGGCAGACTTGGGGGTGTAGAGGCGGTTCTCGATCTTGGCCTCTGCGTCGCGATACTGCTTTCCGTGCTTGGGCATAGGAATGCCTTCCTGTGGTCAACGGGCGCAATGGCGTCCTCCCACATCGTTGCTCTGCGGTCTGCAGAGCCGCGCATCTGAGGTGCGCTACAGGACAAAGAGTTCCCCTTGATGAGGCTACTCGGCGATGGTGACGCCCATGGAACGGGCGGTGCCGGCAACGATACGCTTGGCATGGTCGATGTCGTTGGCATTGAGGTCGGGCATCTTGATCTCAGCGATCTTGGTGAGCTGCTCGTCGGTGAGCTGGCCGACCTTGTCGCGCTGAGGGACGGAAGAACCGCTCTTGATGCCCAGCTCCTTCAAGATGAGCTTGGCTGCGGGAGGGGTCTTGCACACGAAGTCGAAGGTGCGGTCTTCGTAGACAGAGATCTCCACAGGGATGATGTCGCCAGCCTGATCCTTGGTGGCAGCATTGAACGCCTGGCAGAACTGCATGATGTTGACCTGGGCAGCACCCAGGGCGGGGCCTACCGGAGGAGCGGGGTTGGCAGCGCCAGCGGGGATCTGAAGCTTGATGAACTTTGCGACCTTTTTCTTAGGGGCCATCGTTAGTGCCTTTCATACGTTGTTGCAATGCTCTATCCAAGATGCCCCACAGAAGCGTTTCTCACCAAAACGAAGGACATCAAAGAAGCCTTGTAGTCATGCCTAAGGCGCCATGGCATCCTCGCGCCTTAGGCAAAGCTATGGTTAGTGGATGATAGACACCTGGTCGGCATCTACTTCCACCGGAGTCTCGCGCCCAAAGATCATGACCATGACCTTGAGCTTGCCAGTCTCCGGATTGACCTCGGATACCGTACCATCGAAATCTGCCAGGGGGCCAGATTCCACATGGACCGCTTGACCGGGCTCAAAATCAGTGACGGTACGGCGAGGAGCTGCTTCGCCCTCCTTGGCGCCATGGCCCATCATCTTTTTGAACTCGGCGCGAGTAAGAGGCGCGGGCTTGCCGTCAATGCCCACGAAGCCGGTCACGCCCGGGGTGTTACGCACTACAGACCAGGAATTGTCGTCTGCCTCCATGCGCACAAGCACGTAACCCGGGAACACTTTGTTCTCCTTGGTCTCGCGCTTGCCGCCCTCCTTGACCTCCGTGACCTCTTCTACGGGGATCTGGATGTCAGTCACTTGACGGCCCAAGCCATAGGACTCGATTCGACGTTCAAGGTCGTTCTTGACCTTGTTCTCGTAACCGGAGTAGGTGTGGATGACGTACCAATGCTTGGCCATGTTAGCCCCTCAAGCCAGAGAAGCCGATAAGGGCAGCCACAACGCCAGAATCGATGAGCCAGGTCGCAACGCCAAAGATCACCAGGATCACAATGACAGCCACTGTGTAGCTCTTGAGATCGGCAGGAGTGGGCCAAGAGACGCGGCGTATCTCTGAGCGGACATCGCCAAAGTAGTTGCGCACACGCTGGAAGAAACCAGGCTTGCCGCTCTTCTTCACAGCCTTAGTGCTCGTATCCTTGGCGGGGGCTGCAGGCGTCTGGTTTTGCGCCAGGGTCTGAGCCTCGGCGCGCTGACGCTCAGCCTGACGTGCCTTACGAGCAGCTCGCTTGTTGCGCTCCTTGTTTGCCATGGACGGCATCCTCCGAGAATCAGTGTAGACAGATAAAAAACCGGCCCGTCCCTTGAGGGAGGGCCGGTGGTAATAGCTGGCAGGCCAGGTAGGACTCGAACCCACAACAAACGGTTTTGGAGACCGCCGCTCTACCATTGGAGCTACTGGCCTGTGAGTGACCCTCTTATCTTAGCGGGTCTCTTTGTGCACCGTGTGGTGACCGCACCAACGGCAGTACTTCTTGAGCTCCATACGCTCAGGATGAGTGCTCTTGTTCTTATAGGTGGTGTAGTTGCGACGCTTGCAATCGCTGCAGGCGAGGGTGACGAGAGTACGCATGAATAAGTCCTTCCAGAGGTGCAGGCCGCGATGAGCATGCAGAGTCACGGCGCGAGTGATTACGCTACCATCATTGCGACGGTCCGTCAATGGTAGATAGTGCGAAATCCATCGATACACGGATTGGCCGCAATTGACCCTCCTCTAGAGGGCGTGTGGCGCAGCCATTAAAAAGCCCGACGCATCTGGAAAAGATGCGCCGGGCTCACAAAAATCAAAGAGAGAAGTTACTCAATGATGGTGGCAACACGGCCGTCGCCTACGGTGTGGCCGCCCTCGCGGATAGCGAAACGCAGGCCCTCCTCCATGGCGATGGGGTGAATGAGCTCGCCAGTAATGGTGACATGATCGCCAGGCATAGCCATCTCGACGCCCTCAGGCAGGGAGATGTTGCCGGTTACGTCAGTGGTGCGGAAGTAGAACTGAGGACGATAGCCATCGAAGAACGGGGTGTGACGGCCGCCCTCCTCCTTGGTCAGAACGTAGACCTCAGCGGTGAACTTCTTGTGAGGGGTCACAGAGCCGGGCTTGCAGAGAACCTGGCCGCGCTCGATCTCCTCGCGCTTAACACCACGAAGCAGGATGCCCACGTTGTCGCCAGCCTCGCAGAAGTCCATGGACTTGCGGAACATCTCGATGCCGGTGGCCACGGAAGAAGAGGTGGGCTTGATGCCAACGATCTCGACAGGGTCGTTGAGACGCAGCTGACCGCGCTCGACACGGCCGGTAGCAACGGTGCCACGGCCAGAGATGGTCATGACGTCCTCGACGGCCATCAGGAAGGGCTTCTCGTTGTCGCGGGCAGGGGTGGGAATGTAGTTGTCCACCTCGGTCATGAGGGCACGAATCTGCTCGACCCACTTCTCCTCGCCGTTGAGGGCGCCCAGTGCGGAGCCACGGATGATGGGCAGGTCGTCGCCGGGGAAGTCGTACTCGGACAGGAGGTCGCGGGTCTCCATCTCGACCAGGTCGATAAGCTCCTCGTCGTCAACCATGTCGCACTTGTTGAGGAACACGACGATGTAGGGCACGCCCACCTGACGGGCAAGCAGGATGTGCTCGCGGGTCTGAGCCATGGGGCCGTCGGTAGCGGCGATAACCAGGATGGCACCGTCCATCTGAGCTGCACCAGAGATCATGTTCTTGATGTAGTCAGCGTGGCCAGGGCAGTCCACGTGAGCATAGTGACGATTCTCGGTCTCGTACTCAACGTGAGCGACGGAGATGGTAATACCACGCTCGCGCTCCTCGGGAGCCTTATCGATGTCCTCGAATGCGGTGAAGTTTGCCTTGCAGCCAGGGGTCTCGGAGAGAACCTTGGTGATAGCGGCCGTCAGCGTGGTCTTGCCGTGGTCGACGTGGCCGATAGTGCCAATGTTGACATGCGGCTTAGTACGCTCAAACTTCTCCTTGGCCATGTGAGTTCCTCCTTCTGGAAACAGGGTTCTCTGTTTCGCAGCCAATGATGCCTAACTTTATATGCCTAACGGCACGCGCCTAGAAGGCCCGTGCCGCTTGAACGCTGGTAGCGGTGACTGGATTCGAACCAGTGACGCCGCGGGTATGAACCGCGTGCTCTGACCAACTGAGCTACACCGCCGTGCTTGAAATGGAGCCCGCGACCGGATTCGAACCGGTGACCTCTTCGTTACCAACGAAGTGCTCTACCGACTGAGCTACACGGGCATGGTGGGGATACTTGGACTCGAACCAAGGAACCCAGAGGGAGCGGATTTACAGTCCGCCGCAGTTGCCGCTGTGCCATATCCCCAAGTTTTCAAGCAGTGCAAGGCTCGCGGCCCTGCAACGCGGAAAGAATACTACGACCTACGGAGAAAGATGTCAACGTATTCCCCTGAGCCGGGCGTATCCCTCCCATTAGTTCTTCACAGGTGGCATAAACCCCCAGGTAAACGAAGTGCCCACACTACCTATTTAGGGTACTGTGGGCACGCAATTGCCTGGAGCTGATGACAGGATTCGAACCTGCAACCGGCTGATTACAAGTCAGCTGCTCTACCGTTAGAGCTACATCAGCGACACGGAAGACATTCTAACCCAACCTTGCCCAAGGCTCTACCGTCGCCAAGAACCCAATCTGGCTCTGTTGTCAGCCTTCTAGCTTTTTCGTCTGCCCAAAAGGGCATCTAGTTTGGCGCGCGTGGCTGGATCTATGCGATCTGCCAAGGTCATCTTGGATAGAGAGCGCTCTTGGCGCTCTGCCTCGATGCCAGCGTTCATCACTTGCACCTCATGGACCAACATTCGGCTGGACATGCGGGTGACACCCGCTCCTTCCACCGTGGCTTGAATGGTGGCGTCACCGGTCACCACGGTGACAAGACGTCCAGTTTCGCGGGCTTGGGTCACCAGCTCTTCGATGACAGAGTCTGCAGACACCCCTCGCCGAGAAAAGACAACCCTCACCCCTGCGGCTCTTGTCTCCGGCCTCTCGTCGCTTTGGTTGTTGGCGCCGTCATAGACGATCACGGGGTCAAAAGAGCCTTGAGCAAAGGCAGCCACGTCGGCCAGGAGCGCCTGGCGCGCCCGATTGAATGGATCATTTCCCAGACGGCTCTGAGGAGCCTCTTTGTCGAAGAGCGCCTCATAGCGAGGGTCTGCATAGAGCACGTTGTAGCCATCTACCACGAGCAAAGGTAAAGATGAGCGCTTAGCCATTGATCTTCTCGGCCGCCTCAAACGAGCCGATGCCCGTATCGTCGCCCAGCGGATCAAAGGTATCCTGGGCCTTCGCCTCCTCGAGATCGGCGGTGTCGGCGCCTCCGGTGGTGCGACGCAGCCACTCGTAGGCCATGACCGTGGCCGCTTGGGCCACATTGAGAGACTCCACCTGGCCGCGCTGAGGCAGGCGGCAGGAGAAGTCGCAACGATCCATCACCAGGCGGCTCACACCATCGCCTTCAGAGCCCATGACCAGGCAGAAGCGACCGCCCATGGGGGCGCTCCACAGGGTATCAGCAGCGTGCTCTGAGGCTGCTCCGGCCCAGAACCCAGCTTCCTTGAGGCGGTCCACCGCCTTGGCGATATTGGGCACTTGGGCGATGGGCACATGGAACACGGCCCCTGCAGAGGTTTTATAGGCTCCCACTCCCACCGAGGCAGCGCGGTCTCGAGCGATGATAACGCCGGAGGCGCCCACGACCTCGGCAGAGCGGACGATAGCCCCCAGGTTGCCTTCGTCCACCACGTGGTCGAGCACCACTACCAAGGCGTCTCCATCGCCGGCGGCAGCGACAATGTCCTCGATGTCTGCATAGGGAAAGGCTGCGAGCTCCACCATGATGCCTTGGTGGGCGCCGTGGCTCGACAGGCCGTCCAACCGAGCTTTGGACACCCGGTCCACACGGATGCCCTCGGCCTCAAACTCCGCCGCCATGCGCGCCAGCTTGGGGTCTTGGTTGCCCTTGCTCACCGCAATGAGCGCCCGTTTGATAGGGATATTGGCTGCCAGCACCTCGTCCACCGCGCGACGGCCTTCGACCAAGTTCTTGCTGTCGACAGAGGAGATGCGGGGGCTGTTGCTTCCCTTGGGCCCCCGGGCCGAGAAACCCTTGCCGCCTCGACCTGCCTTATTTGTGCCCTTCTTGGGAGAGTCAGCCACTTTACCGGCGATGCCCGCCTTGCGGCCGTCCGGGCTTCGCCACTGGCGGCCGTCCTCGCTGCTCCAGGCTCTGGTTCCTTGCGGCTTGGAGTTCTTTTTTGAAGACCCAAAACCCTGGGCGCGACCCGAGCGGCCAGACTGGGCTCCTCGAGAGCCTCCGCGTCCTTGCGTGTGCTGTGCCATGACTATCCTTTCGACCCGCGCCGATGCCTTGACGCTCCCCCTGCCTGCCCTCAAAAGCCGTGCCTCCCAAGAGCTCCTCTTGAAGGCCGGCAGAAAAGTGAGCCTGTTTAGGCCTGCTGACGCGTAATACGCGTACCGGCAGCCGTATCCTCTACTACGAGACCCAGCGCGCTGATACCGTCACGGATAGCATCGGCCGTCGCCCAGTTCTTCTCCTGGCGCGCCTGTGCGCGGGCTTCAATGAGCGCAGATACCGCTTCTGTAGGGTCATTACCCTCATAGCCGGCCACCTCGCGGGCCAGTTCGACAACTTCTAAAGGATATTCATCATCGGCGGGGCGCACAGACTCTACGCCCAAGACGCCCAGAAGCTCGATGAGAGTATCCATGGCCCGCAAGGTCACCGAGGTGGAGACCTGGTTTTTCGCCTGGTCAAGATAGGTGTTTGCCTTGGTGGCCAGCGCAAAGATGGCAGCCAGTGCCGCCGAGGTGTTGAAATCGTCGTCCATGGCGCCCACAAAGGCTGAGCGCGCCTCGTCGATGGCTGCGGCCAACTCTTGCACAGCTTGGGCATCTTGCCCAGAGGCGTCCTCGGATTGCTCGGCGGCCCACTTGAGGTTCTTGACGGTCCCGCGCAGACGCTCCAGGCTCTGGCAGGTGCCCTCAAGCCGGCTGAAGGAGAAATCCAACGGCGAGCGATAGTGGGTTTGCAGCATCAGCAAGCGCAGGGCGTCGGCGGGATAGCGGTCCAGCACCTCTTTGAGGGTGTAGAAATTACCCAGCGACTTGCTCATCTTCTCACCGTCCACCCTCAGCATGCCCGTGTGCATCCAAAGATTGGCCAGCGGCTCATGCCAGCAGGAGGTGGCCTGCGCGCATTCGTTCTCATGATGCGGGAAGATAAGGTCAGAGCCGCCGCCATGGATATCGATGGGAGTGCCCAAGTAGCGATGGACCATGGCCGAGCACTCGGTATGCCAGCCAGGACGCCCAAGCCCCCAAGGAGATTCCCAAGCCGGTTCGCCAGGTTTTGCGGCTTTCCACAGCGCAAAGTCCAGAGGGTCGTTCTTATCGGTATTTTCTTCGATGCGAGCGCCCACCAAAAGCTCATCGACATTGCGGCCCGAGAGATTGCCGTAGGTTTCGCAGCTACGTACCGAGAAGTACACGTCTCCGTTGTCGGCAGAATAGGCATGTCCCTGATCGATGAGGCCTGAGATCATGTCGATCATGGCGTCGATCTCTTGGGTGGCACGAGGGCGGATGTCGGGGGCAAGGACGCCCAGGCGGTCCATCTGCTCGATGAACGCGTCGGAGTAGGTGCGGGCCAGCTCGGAGGCAGAGACGCCCTCCTCGGAAGCTCGTTGGATGATCTTGTCGTCAACGTCGGTGAGGTTTTGGGCGAAGGTCACCTGATAGCCCTTATAGATGAGGTAGCGGCGAATCACGTCGAAGGACAGGAAGGTGCGGCCGTTGCCAATGTGAATCTGGTCGTAGACCGTGGGGCCGCAGACATACATGGAAATATGATCCGGCTCGACGGGCACGAGCTCCTGCTTCTTGTGAGTCTGGCTGTTGTAGATGAGCATGGCTACTCCTTGGAGGCGTCGGCATCGTTTGCCTGTGCCTTTGGCTTTTGGGCTGTTTGGGATAGTACCGCATCCGCTAAAGGCGCGGCGGCCGAACCGGATTGGCGCAAGGTCGTCTTTGAGGTCTCAAGCTTCGTTGGCGGCTGGGGAGACTGAGCGCGCAGTTCCGCCACTTCTTCCTCCAGCTGAGCGATGCGTGCGCTCAGGATGTCCATGGTTTGCTCGACAGGGTCTGGCAGATAGGAGCGACGACGGCCGTCGTTGGCGGCAGCGCCTCTGTGAACCCGCACGCCGCAACGGGTGGTGATATGGCCGGGGATGCCCACCACCGTGCAACCTTCCGGCACGTCTTTTACCACCACGGCACCGCCGCCCACCTTGGAGTCGTTGCCCAAGGTAATGTCGCCAAGCACGGCAGCCCCCACGCCTACCGTCACACGGTCGCCCAACGTGGGATGGCGTTTGCCCGTCTGCTTGCCAGTGCCACCCAGAGTCACCCCCTGATACACCATGCAGTCATCGCCGATGATGCAAGTCTCGCCGATAACGATGCCCATGCCATGGTCGATGATGAAACGGCGCCCAATGGTGGCTCCCGGGTGGATTTCCACGCCAAAACGATGACGGGAGAGCGTAGAGAGGCACCGGGCCAAGAGCCGGTGGCCATGAGTCCAGAGCCAATGCTGGCGCCTATAGGCCCAGATGGCCCGCATGCCCGGAGAGTTAAGCAGGATAGAGACGGTTGAGGTAGCGGCGGGATCATGAGCGCGAAAGGCTTCGATATCTTCTTTTAGTCGAGCAAACAAAGGAGATCCAATCGTTAGCAGGGACGGCTTTCGAGAAGGCACACCGCCCAAGCCTCCATACCCTCTTCACGGCCCACAAAACCCAAACGCTCTGTGGTAGTGGCTGCGAGACCCACAGAGTCGACGGGGACCTTGAGGGCGCCTGCCATCGCCTGGCGCATGGCCTGACGATAGGGGGCCAGCTTAGGAGCCTGGGCGGCGATGGTACAGTCGCAGTCCAAAAGCTCATAACCCAGGGCGCGAACCCGATCCATCACCTGGGCGAGCAGTCCCAAGGAATCGGCTCCTTCATAGGCGGGGTCCGTGTCAGGGAACAGCTGCCCGATATCCCCTAGCCGCGCTGCCCCGCAGATCGCATCCATCAGGGCATGAACGCATACGTCGGCATCCGAGTGGCCCAAAAGCCCCCGCCCGCAAGGAATGGCGACGCCTCCCAACACCAGGGGGCGGCCCTCTTGGAATCTATGGACGTCGTATCCATGGCCTATCCTGAGCATCTAGCACACTCCTCTGAGACTTCGGGCTCCTAGCTCTGCCTCGATAAACGCAAAATCATCTGGCACAGTGAGCTTGGGATTGATGCGCTGGGCGCTTACCAATGCTACCGATAAACCCATGGCCTCCACCACCGAGGCGTCATCGGTCACCGAGAGTCTATGGTAAGCGGCCTGCCGGTAGGCTTCGCGCAGCAAAGGCGCCCTGAAGAGCTGGGGCGTCTGGGCGCTCCACAGGCAGGAGCGGTCTTGGGTAGACTCGATGATCCCGTCGTGAGCCCGCTTGATGGTGTCTGTGACAGGCCAGCCGGCAATGGCCCCGGCCAAATTCTCATCCTGCCGCACGCGTCGAGCCACTGCATCGAAGGTCTCTGGGGTGGTGAGAGGACGCGCCCCATCTTGCACTGAGATGAAGGGGATTTGCGGCGACACGCACATAATGCCCGCCTGGCAGCTTTCTTGACGGGTGGCGCCACCGTCCACCAGCGTCACCGGATGGGAAAGATCGAGAGCTGCCACTGCCTCAACCATGGCGAGGCGATCTTGCGGACGGCACACCAAGGTAAGGGATAGGGTGGATTGGGCCTTATCGGCAGCTAAAAGCGACCAGGCCACCAGAGGGCGTCCTGCGATGGGGACCAGCGCCTTGCCTCGGGGATCGCCAAAGCGCTCCCCTGAGCCACCGGCCACTATAACCACCGCCACGTCGCTTTGGGCCCCGCATACTTTGAGGTGGCAGGCACTAGGGGCCGTCTGGCAGAGCCCCATGGCTACTCCTTTCGACCCCACATGCGGTAAAGGCTGTCGGCCAAGATGCCGGGCTTTTGGACGCCAATGTCGTCTAGGCGGCTTGGATTGTTCTCGATGTCGTCCATGAGCTCTTGGAGGTTGCCATACTCGTCGACGATCTTGTCGGCCATACCCTCGCGCACCACCGAGATGCGGGAAAGGGTGCGCAGGCCCAGAGGCGCCATGATGGAGTCCTCGTTGAGCCCCTCGTAGCCCAATAGCGTGCCCACCTTTTTGGCGGAGTGAAGCGAGGAGGCTTCCACGTTATGGAAGAGCTCGCGCACCCTGAGGGCGTTTTCCTCGGAGGAATCGTGGGCGTAGTCGCGGATCATGAGGGTGTATTCCTCATCCATATCGCCCACCAGCTGCTCGCGCTGCATGGCGATGGTGCGGCCCTCGGTGCCCAGCTGGTCGATGAGGTCGTCCAGCTCTTCTGTGGCCACCATGAGCACCTCGAAGTAGAAGAAGATCTTGGAGATGTCTGCCAGGGTGACATAGTTGTCCAGCTCAAGGGTGGTCAGGCGCAACAGGTTGCGGTCAAGCGACTGGCGCGTGGTTTGAAGGGTCACCAGCAGCTGGTTGACCATGGTCATGAGCTCTGCAACGGTCTTGATCTCGAAGGAGCGGCCTCCTAAAAACACGTTGACCACCTGCCTGCGCTCGGAGACCGAGATCACCATGGCATTGGTAAGCAAGCTCATGCGGGCTGCGGTACGGTGACGCATGCCCGTCTCGCTGGTGGGCAGCGAAGGGTCGGGGTTCAAGTGGAAATTGGCCCTTAAGATTTGGGTGAGGTCGCGATCGATGACAATGGCGCCGTCCATCTTCGAGAGCTCGAAAAGGCGGTTGGCCGTAAAGGAGATGTTGAGCGGGAAGCCGTCGTTTCCTGCCGCAAGCACCGCCTCTTGATCGCCCACGCAGATAAGAGCGCCCAGGCGACCGGCGATGATCATGTCGAGCGCGCGTCTCAGAGCGGTGCCAGGGGCCGTTTCTCGCATGGCGCGCTCCATGCGTTGGTCTAGGGATTGCGTTTCTTGATGCTCGCCCATAACTCACCCTCTTCTGCCTATGGCCGCCCGCTGGCAGCCTTCGCCCTCGGCGCTGTTCTTACCCTAGCAAAGCCGGAGCCTCTTAGCGGCCCGCGACCATAAAGAAAAAAGCGCTCGCCCCACACAGGCGAGCGCTTGAAAGACTTGGGGCTTAGGCGCCGGCCTCAGCAGAGCCGGTACCCGCAGCGATGGGTCCTCGACGAGAAGAAGCGGAGCCCGAAGGCAGGCTCTTGGGGCCTGCCGAAAGCTCAGGGGCAGGGATGTCGCCGGTGCCGTGGGTAAAGGAGAGCTTATGGCCCTCTTCATCAAAGTCCACCAGGACGATCTCCCCTGCCGACCAGCCACCCTCCAAGAGCTCTTCGGCCAGAGGGTCCTCGATGAGGGTTTGGATGGCGCGGCGCAAAGGACGGGCACCATAGACGGCATCGGTGCCCTCTTGAGCCACAAAGTCGCGAGCAGCATCCGTGAGCTCGATGGACATGCCCTCCATCACCAAGCGTCGACGAAGGTCGGCCACCATGAGATCGACGATCTCGCGCAACTGCTCCTTGGAGAGCGACTTGAAGACCACGATCTCGTCCACACGGTTCAAGAACTCCGGACGAAACTGACGCTTGAGCTCGGCGGTCACCCGCTGTTTGATATCGGAGTCGGAGAGCCCGGCGTTGTTGCCAAAGCCCATGGGCGCGGTAGTGGCGATCTCGCGGGCACCGATGTTGCTGGTCATGATGATGACGGTGTTGGAGAAGTCCACCTTGCGACCCTGCCCGTCGGTGAGACGCCCCTCATCCAGGATCTGCAGCAAGATGTTGAAGACATCGGGATGCGCCTTCTCGATCTCGTCGAACAGCACCACCGAGTAGGGCTTGCGACGCACGGCCTTGGTGAGCTCGCCGCCCTCGTCATAGCCCACGTATCCCGGAGGCGCGCCCACCAGCTTGGAGACGGCGAACTTCTCCATGAACTCGCTCATGTCGAAGGTGATCAGCGCGTCTTCGCTGCCGAAAAGGAATTGCGCCAGGGACTTGGCGAGCTCTGTCTTGCCCACGCCGGAGGGGCCTAGGAAGATGAAGGAGCCGCCAGGACGGCGCGGGTCTTTGAGAGGCGAGCGGCTGCGGCGGATGGCTCGAGCCACAGAGGACACGGCCTCCTCCTGACCTATCACCCGCTCGTGGAGGACCTTCTCGGCACGGAGAAGCTTGGAAGCCTCTTCCTCGGTGAGGTTGGAAACCGGCACGCCGGTGATGAAGCTCACCACGTCGGCGATGTCTTGAGCACCCACCTCGACGCAGACTGAGTCCAACTCCTCGTGCCACTTCTCTTCCAGCTGCTCGCGGCGCTCTCCCAGCTCCTTCTCCTTGTCGCGGAGAAGAGCGGCCTGCTCGAACTCCTGGGCCTTGGCAGCCGCGGCCTTCTCTTCTTTGATGCGAGCCAGCTCAGCATCGCAGGCCAGGATCTCCTCGGGCACCACCACGCGGTGGACGCGGGTGCGGGCGCCGGCCTCGTCGATGACGTCGATGGCCTTGTCAGGCAGGAAGCGATCCTGGATGTAGCGGCTGGAGAGCACGGCAGCCGAGGTCAGGGCCTCGTCGGTATAGCGCACATGATGGTGCTTCTCGTAGCGCTCGCGCAGCCCCTCGAGGATCACCACAGTGTCTGCCACGGAGGGCTCGTTGATGTAGACCGGCTGGAAGCGGCGCTCGAAGGCTGAGTCCTTCTCGATGTGCTTGCGGTACTCGTCGATGGTGGTGGCGCCAATGACCTGGATCTCCCCGCGAGACAGGGGCGGCTTCAAGATGGAGGCGGCGTCGATGGAGCCCTCGGCAGAGCCGGCGCCAATGAGTGTGTGGATCTCGTCGATGAACAGGATGTCGTCCTGAGACTCCATGACCTCGTTGACCACGTTCTTAAGGCGCTCTTCGAACTCACCGCGGTATTTGGAGCCGGCCACCAGCGCAGCCATGTCCAGCGTCCAGATTTGCTTGTTGCGCAGGACCTCGGGCACCGCTCCGTTGGCGATGAGCTGAGCGAGCCCCTCGGCAATGGCAGTCTTGCCAACACCAGGGTCGCCCAGGATGAGCGGGTTGTTCTTTTGGCGGCGTGCCAGCACCTGCATAACACGCTCTACCTCGGAGTCGCGGCCAATGACCGGATCCAGCTTGCCCTCCTGGGCAGACTTGGTGAGGTTGCGGCCGTACTCTTCAAGCATGGAACCATCCACGCTGGAGGGGCCGCCCATGATGTCAGATCCCGTACGCACATCTGCCATGGCAGGGCGGCTACGAGGATCGGGGTTCTCGTTCATGAGGCTGTTGACGGCGTTGCGCACGGCATCGCCGGAGACGCCCATGCGAGAGAGGGCTTCCATAGCCACGCCGTTACCTTCGCGCACGATGCCCAACAGCAGGTGCTCGGTAGAAATATAGGTTTGGCCGCGAGAGATGGTCTCGCGGTAGGCGCCCTCAAGCACACGCTTGGCACGAGGGGTGAAGGGGATGTGCCCGCCGGGCACGGGCTCGGCCTCGCGGCGGGTAATCTCGCGCACGATGGCCATGGTCTCGTCATAGGACACATCTAAGCCTGCCATGGCCTGGGCAGCGATGCCGTCGCCCTCTTTGATGAGGCCAAGCAGCAGGTGCTCGGTGCCCACATACATTTGGCCCAGTTCGCGCGCCTCGTCTTGAGCGAGGCTCATGACCTTGCGGGCCTTCTCGGTAAACTTGTCAAACATAGAGGTCGGGCCTCCTTTTAGTCGAAAATCTCCGGCCGCATGTGCGGGAAGGGCAGCACGTCGCGGATGGAGGGTTGATCGCATAGCAGCATGGCCATGCGGTCCATACCAATACCAATGCCACCGGTGGGCGGCATGCCGTACTCGAGAGCACGGACGTAGTCGTGGTCGTATTCCATAGCCTCGTCATCGCCGGCTGCCTTGGCAGCTACCTGGTCGGCGAAGCGAGACTCCTGATCTACCGGGTCGTTGAGCTCGGTAAAGGCATTCGCGTACTCGTGGCCGCAAATCACCAGTTCGAAGCGGTCCGTCAGGCGAGGATCGGAAGGCTTGCGCTTGGCCAGAGGCGACACCTCGACGGGATAGTCGCACACAAAGGTGGGGTTCACGATAGTCTGCTCTACCAACTCGTCGTAGAGATTGAACAACAGTTTGCCTGCGCCCCACGAGGGCTCCCAAGCCAAGGAGTGCTTGTCATTCTCGGCACGAAGCTCTTCTAAAGAGCTGTCGATGGAGAGCTCGCGACCGCACACCTCGCTTACCAGCTCGGCCATGGTAGCCGAGCGCCAGGTGCCAGAAAGATCGACCTGGGTACCCTGGTAGACGATCTGCTCGCTGTCGCAAATCTCATGGCAGGCAGCCTTGAAGATGCCTTCGGCCAGTTCCTTCATACCCTCGATGTCGCTATAGGCACGATAGGCTTCCAGCGTGGTGAACTCGGGGTTATGGGTTTGGTCCATGCCCTCGTTCCTAAATTGGCGGCCAATTTCGTAGACGCGGTCCATACCGCCCACGATGAGGCGCTTCAAGTGCAGCTCGGTGGCGATGCGCAGGTAGAAGTCCATGTCCAGCGCATTGTGGTGGGTGATGAAGGGACGGGCATTGGCCCCGCCCAGGGTGTACTGCAGGATGGGGGTCTCCACCTCGTAGTAGCCCTCGCCGTCCATATAGCGCCTCACTGCGGCGATCATGCGAGAGCGCTTCTTGAAGGTCTCCAGCACATCCGGATTCACGATCATGTCGGCGTAGCGCTGACGATAGCGTGTCTCTTTATCCGAGAGGCCGTGGAACTTCTCGGGAAGAGGACGTAGGGCCTTGGAAAGCATCACCAGGCTGTGGGGCGCCACAGAGAGCTGGCCGCGGCGGGAGCGCATCACCGGCCCGGTAACTCCAATGATATCGCCCAGGTCCACCGTCTTGAGCAGCTCCCAGTCTGACTCGGAGAGGTTGTTGACGCGGAAGAACAGCTGGATCTGACCCTGGCGGTCCTGCAAGCTCAAGAAGGCGATCTTGCCCTGGTTGCGAATGGCGCGCACGCGGCCAGCCATGGTTACCACATCGTCGGTGAACTCGCCGTCAGGCAAGTCCTTATAACGCACTTCAAGATCTGCGGAGAACGCAGTGGGCTCAAAGTGCGACGGATAAGGACTCACTCCTGCATCCAGCATGGCCTGACGCTTGGCACGGCGCAGCGTGCGCTCGTCGGTGGTGGTTTGGGTGTCCGTATTCTCAGCCATGGTTGCTCCTTGATGGTGGAGGGATTAGTGAAGTGCCATTAACGCAAAGCGCCTGCCCCAGGTATTCCCAAGACAGGACGCTCACACCTATGAATTGCTATCAGATTAGAGGCGCTCGATATCCTCAATCTGATAAGTCCTGGTCATACCGTTGGGAGAGGTGACAGTCACGGTCTCGCCTTTGGAGTGGCCGAGAAGGGCCGCGCCTACCGGGGACTCCGTTGAGATCTTGTGCTCCAACGAATTGGTCTCTGTGGTACCTACGATAGCCAGGGTGAGCGTTTTGCCTGAATCCTTGTCAAGGACGGTGACCTTGGAGCCGATAGACACCATGTCGCCCAGTGCAGAAGACTCGATGGTGATGGCGTTGGCGAGAATCTGGCGAATCTCATTGCAACGAGCCTCATTGCGAGCCTGCTCCTCTTTAGCGGCGTCATACTCTGCGTTCTCGGAGAGGTCGCCAAAGTCTTTGGCCGTCTTGATAGCCTCAGTGATCTCCTTGGCATGTTCTCCTTCGCGCCACGCAAGCTCATCTACGAGTTTCTGACGGCCTTCGGGAGTGAGCTGGACCTGAGAAGTAGCCACGGGCAAAACCTTTCCTTAGTAAGACACAACACATAGGGGCAACGCCGGTTACCCAAGGCCCTATGATACTCGGGCCATGAGAAGACGGGGGCCTCTTCAGAGATTCCCCGTCTTCTCAAGATAATGCACTAAAGGGCGCTCAGGCCTGTGTGGACAAAGCAAAAGAGCCAGTTACTCCTGGTCGTCCTTGTCCTCATCCACCACGTCGACATCCTCTGCCTCGATCTTCTTGGGATCTTTGGCGTCCTTGGAGTCTTCGCTCTCCATGCCCTCGCGAATGTTCTTGACGGTCTTGCCCAGAGAAGCACCGAGCTTGGGGAGGTTCTTGGGCCCAAAGATGACCAGAACAATGACGAGGATGATGATAAGCTCTGCCGGACCCAAACCACCTAACATGGGGACCTCCTAGATAGTGAGCCGCGCATCTCTTAAGAAGTCAGCGGCAGGTGAGTCAAACGAATTACTCGGAAGAGTATAAGCGCCATTCATTGAAATCACAAACCCACCACCAGTCCCCTGAAATAATTCTGCACATCACTTCATCAACAGGCCTGCTTTTCTTTAAGGCTTCTTATTCATTTCTTTTTTATTAACGATACTCCTCCCCTCTTTATCCCTCGCCCTAAGCTGCGCACAATGCCTACCTAAGCAAAGGCGCACACCCGCCTATGACAAAGGGTCATTTGCGAGGAGCCTTGGTTAAGGAGTAACGCCCATGTTCGTAGCTGCCGCCCTCATTATTAGCAACCTAATTATTAGCTAGCTCGGGGTGCAGCAAGCTCGCCCCGGGCTCATCTGGGGCGGCTTTCACTGAGTACGAATGTTATAAGCCGCTGGGTATCACCGGGCGGCTTTTTTCATGGCCACCCGCAGCGGAATCGGGCGTGTCGCGCCGCATTAAGAAAGGGTTGGTTTTTCTCATGAATGGATTAGTACTCGTAGTTTTAGTGGCGGTGGCGTTAGCTGCCGGCTACCTGCTCTATGGTCGATGGCTCGCTCACACCTGGGGCGTAGATCCCGACGCTCTCACCCCCGCACGCCGCATGGAGGACGGACAGTCCTACACTCCCGCCTCTCGTTTCACCGCCTTCGCCCATCAATTTAGCTCGATCTGCGGCGCAGGACCCGTTACCGGCACCATCGTGGCCATGATGTTTGGATGGCTCCCTGTGCTTCTTTGGGTGCTGGTAGGCGGCGTGTTCATGGGCGCAGTCCATGACTTTGGCGCCCTCTACGCCTCCATGAAGAACAACGGCAAATCGCTGGCTCAATTGCTAGAGAAGTACGTTGGCCGCACAGGTCGCCGCCTCTTCCTTCTGTTCTCCTGGCTCTTCTGCATCATCGTCATCGCTGCCTTCACCTCTATGGTGGCCGGCACCTTTGCCACCGTCGATGGTCCTGATGGCCTTGTAGACTTCACCCGCTCCTATGCTGGCGGCGTCGCAGGCACCATCTCTGTGCTCTTCACTTTTGTAGCCATCGCCTTTGGTTGGGCGTGCCGTCGCTTCTCCCTCACTGGCGTCAAGCAGTTTGCCTTGGGTTGCGCCCTTATCCTTGGCATGTTCGCCGCTGGCATGGCTATGCCTATCTATCTCAACACCGTGGGCTGGGTAGCTGTAGTCATGGTCTATCTGGTCTTTGCTGCGGCCATGCCCATCCAAACGCTCAAGCAACCCCGCGACTACCTCACCGTCATCATGATGATGGCCATGATCCTCTGTGCAGTTGCTGGCATCGCAGTGCTTGCCTTCAACGGTCAAGCCACCATCACTGCACCCATGATCGTAGACGCCGCTACTTTCGACAAGCTTGCCGAGAATGGCAACTACATCTTCCCCGTGCTTTTTGTCTCTGTAGCCTGTGGCGCACTCTCTGGCTTCCACAGCCTCGTATCTTCTAACACTTCTTCTAAACAGCTCGCTAACGAGACTGACGCTCTTCCCGTTGGCTTTGGCGCCATGGTCATCGAGTCTTTTGTAGGTGTTCTGGCCATCGTGGTCGCCGGCATCATGTTTGGCGACATGAACACTGCCGGTACCGGCGCTCTCAATGCAGGTGTCGCAAGCACCCCCTTCCAGATCTTTGCTGCAGGCATTGCTCGCGGTATGACCGCTATGGGCTTCGACAACACCGTAGCTACCGTTTTCATGACCATGAATGTATCTGCATTGGCACTCACCTCTCTTGATGCGGTGGCCCGTATCGCCCGTACCTCTTTCCAGGAATTCTTCTTCGAGGACAAGGAGACCGGTGAGGTAACTGTCCCCACTTCTCTGGCTGGACGCGTAGTGACCAATGTCTGGTTCTCCACCTTCCTCACCCTCGCCTTCGGTTTGGCGCTCACCTTTGGCGGATACCTCAACATTTGGCCCCTCTTCGGAGCCTCCAACCAGCTCTTGGGTGGCATGACTATGATCTGCCTGGCCGTCTTTTGTAAGGCCACTGGCCGTAAAGGCTGGATGCTCTATGTGCCCGTCGCATTCCTGCTGGTATGCACTTTCACCAGCTTGGGGCTCTCTGTGTGGGGCTGCGTTACCGCTCTTGCCGCCGATGCAAGCTTCGCCACTCTTGCCACCAAGGGACTCCAGTTTGTTTTCGCTGTGCTTTTGATGGTGCTGGGCGTCATTGTTGCCCGCCACTGCCTAAGCCAGCTGGTTCACTGCGAGCCTGGCTCCAAGCCCGACGAGGCTCCCCTGTGGACTGAAACCGGTCGTCGCAATGTGGTCTCCCAAGGTCTCGCTTCTCATGAATCTGAAGTGGTCCCCGCAACCGATAGCGAGTAGCACTCATCCGAATAGCTCTCTAAGACCGCATTAACAAGAGACCCCCTAGGTGATTCTCACTACCTAGGAGGTCTCTTCGTGTCTCAATCGTCCTGAAGGACGGTGGGCGCCGTTCCTAGACAGCCATGTCGTCCTCATGAAGTTCGCGCTCAGCTTCCTCGGCTACATCGCGAGGATAGCCGATAAGGTTCTCTTCTTCAGGCACATCCGTAAGAGAAACCTCGTCCCAAGCCTCTTCCTCCACTGCATGAACCACAGTAGGCGTTGCCACAAAGACCACGTAACGAGAGATCACATAGACCACCAGGGCCGTTGCAATGATGGTCTGAATCACTGCAATGACTTCCATGGGTGCAAATGCGTTACCAGAGAGCGCGAGCTCTCCCGCCAACAGCTGGCTGGCCATAGCAGCGATTACAAAGGGAAAGGTAAAGGCAGCAAAGCTGGGATAGAACTGGCGACGCAAGCAAAGCACTGCATTGACCGCAGCGATCACATACATCAGGCAGGCTACGCCCCAAAGGGCCACCAACAGAGGAAGGCTTGCAGAAGGGGCGGAATTAATTGCTCCCACGATGCAAAGATTGAAAGGGGCCGCATAGATGCATATCAGGGGCAGTGTGGCTTCAGGACGGCCACGACGTGCCAGATAGCTGACAGTGACCAGCACCACCAACACCAGCAGAGCGATGAGCGCAAACCAGAACACGCCTTCGCCAAAAGCAATGAAACCAAAGGCAGGAGCGGTTACCGAAGCCACTGCGAGGCCCACGTAGGCGATGAACCAAGTCGCAAATACTTGATCAAGCTGGAAGTGGACCACAAAGCGCCAGGTAAAGAATGCGATAAGGGCCATATGCGCTCCAACTGCAGCACCCCAAATGACGGTTGCTACAGGACCCCACCAAGGTACCACCACCGCCATGAGCTGCATGATTGTCATGGGGAATGTGCCAGACACCGATGCAGAAATGGGGTTTTCCATATTCTCATGGAAGAAGTCAGACACCATCACGCATTTTGCTACTAACAAAGCCAGCATCAAAGCGGCTAGCGCGGCGCCCACATAACGGATTCCAGGAATAAATCCATTGAGCAGGTTGCCGAGAGCTATGGTACCGAGAGCCACTCCACATATAGGAAACGGGATCCGTTCGATAGCGTCCTTAAACATTGAAGCTCCTTCTCGCACCGATCCATTCAAGGGCCGATTGTCTTCGAACGCATCGATACATCTCTGTTGACGAAGGAAGCTATACCCCTTGTTCCACCCCGGGTATCTGGGGACTACCTGGCAGAAGGTCATAGGGCATGCCATGACAGAAGGGGTAGGCAAGGATACAGATAAGTGGAATCCACATTGCAGCTCCTTCAAAAATCGAAGGTGAAAATACGCAGAAGAACACCAGGGACCGCACTCCATAGAAGAGCGCACGCATCGCTCCTTTACGCTTTTTAGTCTCACAGCTCATGCGGATAAAAGAACCACCCAAGGTCGATCCTCCACGGGTCACCGGCACCAGCAGCTCAAAGATGACAAGGCAGATCCAGAAAGTAATCCAAGCTATATCGTCTGCTTTAGCCAGGGGCAGATATCCAGATAGTCCATGGCTGGCTAAGGTGAGCTGTGGCTGAGCTCCCATCATTTCTACTAAGCCATGGCGCTCGAGTATGTAGATCAGAGCAGCATAGAAGCCCACAACCAATAGGGAACAAATCTGGCAAAGACCAAAGTCGATGATGGCTGCTATGCACCGACGAACAAAGCTGGGCTGATACGTAATCGGCGGCACCTCATAGGCAGATTTTGGCCGGATGACTCCTACCAATCGGGCAAAGCCCAGGCCCGCTAAGGCACCCAAGGTATTTGACATAAGGTCGTCCACGTCGAAGGTGCGATAGGCATAAGGGTAGAGCCCAAAAAAGCCTGTAAGCTGCGCCGTCTCAATAAGCAGGGAAACTGCAAAGCCAGCCAAAAGTACCTTTGGCCACCTCCACTGCAATCCCCTGCCAAGCATGTAGCCCAACGGCACAAACAGCGCCACGTTAGCAACTATTTGAAAGATAGCTCTTACCCCGTCTTTTTGAATGTCACCAATGAATGCAAACGGATTTAGCTGAGGGGCAACGCCGTAAGTAATGCCCAAACCAGAGCTGCCTTGAGGCATGGGATATAACGTGAAACAACCGAGTCCAAGCGCATAGAGAACCGCAAGATAGCTCCAAACTAGAGCCGAAAGCGTGAGTCGGCCGCAGCGATGGTAAATCGTGCCAAAACCGGAATGGTAAGAAGAGCGGATATGAACGGCCATAGGGTAATAGCCATTCGAAATGGGCCAGAAAATGCATGAAGCATAGGGCGACGCCTCTCTGCATAGAATTCTTCTAAGAAAAGCTGCTATAGACAGACAGTCTTAGGTATCCTCGCAAAAGAGACTTTTAGCTTCCATGGATCTTCGTGACATCTAACTGACGTTTTTGAAAGCCTTGAAGATCTTACCCTCCCAATCAGCGCTCTTTGCCAAGACCTCGCTTCGCATATCCCTATCGCCTGGAAGCTCTATCGCTCGGAAGGTCGTACGTGATCAAGCACATTCTCATGGACCAACAAGTCATGCTTAAACCTCGTGCCACCCGCATAACCGGTGATTGATCCATTTGCCCCTAGGACACGATGACAGGGATACACCAGCGGTAGCGGATTGCGTCGCAAGGCCCCTCCAACTGCCTGCGCAGCCATGCGCCCACCGCGCTCTTCCTCCCATTTGCGAGCCAATTGTCCATAGGTGACAGTAGTGCCTTGGGGTACTTCAGCCAACGATTGCCACACCCATAAACAGAAAGCTGTTGCATCTTCCGGCCATTCCACCTCTACCAAAGCCGACGAGGGGCCGTCCCCTTGAATATAGGCATCAAGCCATGCACCAAATCCACCAAAAGAAACTGGCTCCTCGTTGCTATCGACCGGCTGCATTTTAGTGACTTCTTGGCCTAATACAGCCTTCTCTTGGTCAGAAGGCTCCCTCAGAAGCACTGCACTGAGCTTATTTGCCCCCACTGCAGTCACAGGGCCCCAAGGAGTATCGAACACTTGCCAGTACTTGATGCGGTCTTGATTCATTGTCCCTCCTTAACTAGGTAACATGCTATTAGGATACATAATCGAACATATGTTCGAATTCCAAAATAGCGGTTCACAAAGCATTCAAAAATAAGAGATGCTCAGTAACCCATAGGCTTCTTGTCATAAACTGGCACCCCCGAAAAGGTCATTTCAGGGGTGCCTTTGTTCTACTTACTCGTTTCCTTGACCGGCTCAGTAATGGCTCCAAGTTTTGGGGGCTCGCCTTTAAAGGTGAATCGCACAGTGAGCGGGCCTTCTGAGTCGACATTCTCGACCAGCACAAACGCTGCTTCCACCCTTTCAAAACCTTGCTTCATGAGCACATGGGCGTAGTAGCGTGCCTGCATTTCATGAAGCTCGCGTGCTTCATGTTCGCTCAACGTCCGCTCGCCGGTTTTGTAATCAACCACCAACGCGTCTCTTGAGCCATCTGTACACAGCAAATCGATGGAGCCCGTGAGGTATCCCGCTTTACCTTCTGAGGAGTCCAGGTATTCTTCGTTTCCCTCTGCAGAGAAGAACGGAGCCTCCCCCTGCACAATTGGATAGCCGAATGCCTCTTTACAGAGCGGGCTTGCAAGCCAGTTGTCCAGTGCGAGCGATAAACGATCCGTGGCCTGCTCGTTTAGCTCCCGGCTTTTTGCTACTGCCAAAATACGCTGTCGGGAAGGCTTTGCGCGCAGATTAGCCGCTATGCGCGCCAGCTCATGGAATGCATCACCAAAGCGCAACGGATCTTCTCCTGTGCTTTGAGGTGGTGCCCAAGGGGTGTAAGACTCTTGCATATTCTGCACGTCGTCTTCTGCAGCTAATGCCTCGAGAGTCTCTGCTTGATGGCGGTCAGAGGTGTAACTATGGATGTCGTCGCTGGATTTCCAACGACGGAGAGGGGTTGCGAGTTTGGGTGCTTCGTACATAGCAAAACGCTGAGCAGCGGGTACCTCTTCTATCTCCGGCTCATCCTCTGCGTCTTTTTTCTCTATTACTACAGTCTCAATCACACCCTCCTCTTGACCGCCATAATCAAATCGAGTCACACCCAGTTCTTTTGGCACTTCGCCCACTAAGGAGGACAAATAATAGGCTGTCAACTTGGGGGAGATACCACACTTATGTATATCAGTATTTATACCTATTACCAATGCCTCACGAGCACGCGTAAGGGCCACGTAAAGTAGGCGCGCAGCTTCCTGGCGATCCCTATCTTCTTTTATTTCCTCTAGGCTTAGGCGCCAATCAAGACCGGTCTTTATCTGGTCTTTTTCATAGCCAACCTTTGCAAGATCGTCTTCGGCCCAACTCTTTGCTTTGCTGATAATCCCCTCATCAAGACCAGTAAGCTTGCTTAAAGTTTTTGGATCATAGCTTAATGCGAGACTATGGATTCCCTGACTTGAACAGGCTAACAGGCGTTTTCTTTTATCACCTGAACTGTCATCAAAGGCCTCAGCGATTGCTACTACGGGAAACTCTAGGCCCTTCGAAGCATGAATGGTCATTATCTGAACCGCATCCGCATTTTCAGTAGAGAGGGTTGAAGGGCCTTTCTTCGCTACGCTCAACCAATCTGAAAAGACCTTTGGAGCACGACTGTAGCCGAGACCTCGCTTGTCTATGATCTCATCTATGCAACGAACACACTCCAGAAGGTTAGCCTGCCTTGCGAGGCCTTGAGGGCCTTCGTGGCCCAAACGAGCCAACCATCCAGATTGCTCACACACGTCTCTTACTGTTTGAGACACAGGCTTTGAAGCCATGGTTTCCCTGGCTTTTTGCAACACCGCAATTGCATTCATCAAACGTGGAGAAGGGGTTCTTCCTAACACTCGTTCTATATCGGGAGCTGGAGTAAGCAGAGCGTCGGCAAAACCTTTGGCACGTCCCCCCTTCGATAAAAACAGGAGATCTTCGTCGCTCAAATCAAACATGGGACTCTGCAATAGAGGCAGCGTTCCTCTATAGCTATCGCGCGGATTGGCTAAGGTCCATAAAAGGGCTTGAATGACGTGGACCTCAAGAGAACGGGCAAAAGAAGAGCCAGCAGTCACTAAGGCTTCCAGGCCGTGTTCTCGCAGCGACTTAATATAAATATCCACATTATTAAGGCCGCGTAATAAGAGCGCCATGGAACCTACGGATACACCCTGCTTATGAAGAATCTGGAAACGATTCGCTATCTGATCTGCCACCGACTTTATAGCAAGACTCTTTTTTGCCCCGTAATTAGCTGTGTGTTCTATCACCACACGGGGCTCTTCCGCAGGAGGATAGCCATCTTTCCTTTCGTCGAAGGCTTCCAAATCCATAAATCCTTCCAGGATTCCAGAATCCCCTAACGAATGCTTTACAAAGCGAAGTATGTCGTCATGGCTTCGATAGTTGTGATTCATGCGCACCAGACGATCTAAAGACCTATCGCGAACCCGTCGATATTCTTCGACGTCGGCGCCTCGGAATCCATAGATCGACTGTTGCCCATCACCTACATAGCAAATATGGTCATCTCCGCCTGCGAGAAGCCGCACTATTTTGAGCTGCTGAGGATCTGTGTCTTGGGACTCGTCGACCATCACCAGTCGGAATCTATTGGCATAGCGCTTGGCAATAACTGGGTTACTCTCAAGAGCCCTAAGCGTAAGAGAAAGCAAATCGTTGTTGTCTACAACACCACGTTCTACCTTAAGATGGTTATATCGTCCACCAATAAGCTGTGCAAGTTTTAGAAGATTATTCTCCTGCTGACGTAAGGGTTCATAGGCAACCTGCATAAGCGCATCACCAAGTTGTCCTCTAAAAGTATAAAACAGCGCCTTGGCATCCTTTGAAAAAGAGCCAGCTTTAAGATCTGCCTCTAGAAACCTCTCGGAGAAGTCAATCAATCCCTCTTTTTTTACCTCTGGCATGTCAGCCAACAATGCCAATTCTTCTGCCAGTTGAGTGACCAAAGGCATCTTCTTGTAACCCGCAGTACCTTTATTAGGTCTCCATACAGCCAGTAGATCCTGTAATGCCAAAGAGCACTGGGTCACAAGATAGCGGAGAGAAGGCGCCTCTCCAGGAAAACGGATGCCAGAAAAGCCTTCAGGAGAAGAAGCCGCTAGCTCTGCAATAGCCAGCGCCATCTCTAGCGCAGAAGGCGTGTTGTTACTGCCGGATTTAGACTCTTCAGCAACGCCTTCTTCTGAAGCAGCATTCATAGCACTGCCATAGAGCCTATAAAGCTCTGCAAACTCCGGATCAGAACGGGTAACACTTGCAACATCGCTCGCAGCCCGAGAAAGCAGATAGCTCTGCTCATGACCTTGGACTACCTCAAAGCTGGGATCTATGCCGGCTTCAAGCGCACTCTCGCGCAGGATGCGCTCGCACATGCCATGAATGGTAGAGATCCATGCTCGATCAACTTCAAAAGCCGCTTGATGCATCCCTCGTGAGACGAATTCTTCGCGTACACGTTCGCGAATCTCAGAAGCCGCCTTATTGGTGAATGTAATGATAAGCACTTGATCCAAGTCATCTAGGTAGGCTCTTCCGGTTTCTGGATCAGGAGTAAGCGCATGAACCAATCGCTGCACGAGTGTAAATGTCTTGCCAGATCCGGCACCCGCTTCTACAAAAAGGCCTCTGTCGAGAGTGTCCACAATAGATTGTTGAGCATTATCAAGCGTGGGCATAGTTATTTCCTCTTATCGCAGCCGAGCACCGGACAATTCTTGCAAGCATTGCTATCAACAGGCTTGGCGTATACATCACCAGCGAACATGCCGTTGATAGCTTGAGCAGCACATTCTTCAGCTCGACCGAGCACCTCATCGAAAGTCGCAGAAAGAGTTCTTGGATTCATGCGAGCATAGCTACCCTCATACATCGGATGCAGAGAGGATCTCACCAGAGCCATATCTGCCATGCCCTCTTGTCCCGGGTTTGATCCCGTCATGAGATAGAGGCCGCCTACGGCAGTAAGCTCAGGGAAGAGCTGCTTTAAGACCGATGCATAAAGAAATGCCTGAATATATCGGGGTTGCCACTCCTCCAGTGCTATGGGAGGAGCATCCTGTTTCCTTGAAGGCAAAAGATAGTTGCCAGCAGCAGAGCTGCTCTTGTAGTCAATTACTAATGCATGCCCCTCGGCATCCACATCGATACGATCGATGTATCCGCGAAAACGAGTTCCTCCATAGGTAATGACTTGGTCTTCAAAGCCAAATCGGTACTCGAAAGCCTGAGGGGTAAAGCCATCAAAGAAGAGCCAGTTGTCTGTCACAAGTTTCTCAAGATTGGTCTCAGTAAAGGCCAGATCCTGCTCTTCTGCATAACTGTGTGGGATGGGCATGGTGTTATCAGACTCACCCAACATCCCCTCTGTGACCGCCTCAGCAAAACAATGCTTAAGAGTCTCGATCATAGATTGCTCGTCTTTGATGCCCTCTTGCACCGCTGAGCGAACAGTCCTCTCCAAGGTCTTATGAACCAAATTGCCCTTTTCCAGCGGAGAGAACTCTGCATCCAGCGTATTGGTAGGCAGTCCATACTCGAAGAACCATCGCCTAGGGCACGCCATATAATGCTCGAGTGCAGTAGGTGACAGTACGGGTACATCGGTTTGCTGCCCACGCTTCTTGAGCGCCAATTCCAAGGTCTCACCTTTAAGTAACTCGGGGCCTGAAGATTCCTCCACCAGGCTTGGCTCCGGCTCAAAACCATTAAGCGATAGGTTGGCCGCCACCAGATCCTCTCCGCGCTTTACCGACGTTGGCTTCTCCTTATAAAGCGACAGAAGCTCTGAGAGCGCCGGAGAAGGATGAGTGGGCGTAGCCTCGGTATCTCTAAGGCTTCTTTCAATCAACAGACGGTGAGTAGGAATAGCCCAGATGGTAAAGGCCTGCGACCTCACCACCTCGTCTGGCGCCACGCCTTCGGGCATACCGAGAAGAGCCAACAACTCAGGCAGAGCTCCACGAGGAGACGACACGGGATTCTCGGCAGAAGTTTGTCCACTCCAAAGCACAGTCCCTACAGATTGGGGAGCCCAAGCTTCGGCTGCAGCTGGATTGATCATCTCCACTCGACAGCGCACATCTCCCTCAAACACGCCGCGTTCAAAGGAGCAAGGAAGGTTTTTCACCTCTAAGAGCGACAGGATGAGCGCTGCGTGGGTCTGAGGATCATCGGGGACGATGTCTGCAATTTCTAACTCGTAGGCTGCCTGGGCTACCAAGCCAAGGGCAGAAAACACCTCAGGCTGCTTGGCGTTCTTGGCATTTGCCTGCATCACTGCAGCTGCTTGCACCCAATTGTTCTCTCCAAGGGCTTCGAGGGCAGCTTTCAGCGGAAGATTATGGGCCGCCAGCGCATGGAGGTCTTCCAAGACTTGGGCGGGAGCCAATGTGCGCAAACCACGCCAGACCTGATCGGCTTTGTACGCCTCAGTTTGATCTACTCCAGAGAATGAAGAGAGCAAGAAGTCCACAACGTCTCGGGGTGGCCACCAGCGCCTGTCGGCTTCTGCAGACTCTTCCAAAAGACGGGCCGCCTCCTCATCCACAGAGGAAGACTCTTTCTTTTGGGCCCATTGCCAATGGTCTTTAAGAGCCAGGAGCTGACTCACTTGGATGCAAAATCCCAAAAAGATGTTAACTGCTTTGTTTTGAGCAGCAGAGGCGACCCACGAAGCTCGAACACCAAGACCGCGAGCTGCGAGTTTTGATGACAGCAAATCCCAAAGATGCTCGACGTCTTGGGTAATGGCCAATATGTGGTCGGCGCCCTCATCGGCTACTTCTACCAGCGCGCGAGCCATAAGCTCCGCCTCCGCTTCAGGGCCTGCTGCTTCCAACAACACAACCGAACCCTGGGGATCGATGCGGGCACCTTCTTCGCCAAAGGCATTGCGAACCAGCTGGGCAAGCTCAGGAGTGCGCAAATCAAGGGCCACACGACTTGGCACCTCTTGCAGAGCCCCTACTTGAGCACCTGCCTGATTCGCGCTACGACTTACCAAACCAGCACTGGAAAGGGCGGCGCTCCCTGCAGGATTATCTGGCGCAGAACAGGCATAGTGCAGATCCCGAACGCTCGCAAGCTGGCCCAGTAGCCCCGCAGTTAAAGGATCAATGTTGGAAAATCCAGTGGCCACCATACAATAGGTGGGCTCCGTACTATCCTCACCCAACGCAGCAGGAATTGCGGCATACAGATCAGAGCGGGTGATGAGCTGCTGCGACTCAAGAAGGCTCGTCGCTTCCTGGGCTTTCGCCACTGCTTCTTTTTGTTGCTCTGAAAGTAAATCGTCCTGATAGTCATGCTTGCGTAGCAGCCCAGATGCTCGCTGGGCAAGGTTTGCTACGAGAGCCACATAGCCTCGGGAGGCTTCAAGACCCAGCACTTTCCAGGCGGCCAATCGCGCATCGCCTAAAGTTGCGGGTTTTCTGCCGTCGCCCACGCGTGCCCAGAGTCCCTGAGCCCATGCAAGAGGTGTCTGAACATCAATATTGAACGCTAATCCCAGATCTGCCAACTCTTTGCGCACTCGAAGCGCAATTGTTGAGGAGGGTACCAGCAGCACACAGGGCTCTTTTTCTTGAGCAGCCTGTCTAATAAGCCCCATAGCTGCAGTGCCGAGCACCTGACCATCATGATCAAGATAGTTATAAAGCGCCACGAATGTCCTCCCAAGCCATAAAGAACTTCCTGCGTTGCAGCCCCTAGATTGCCTGAGCCTAAGCCTTAACAATCCTGACGCGTGAAATCTCAAAACTCTCGATCGCTACCTGCGCCCCAGCGATCCAGGCACCGTTTTGGTAGGTAGATGCTTGCCGATATGTCCCACAATAATCTTTTTACGATCTGCATCGTAAAGAAGATAGATGCGCATGGCACCCTCTTGAATGTTGCCAGAGTTGCCTACCTTGATGTGGTTGACCATAAGCTGGTCTTTGCCCTGGTACCTAAAGGTGCGCGCCCGCCTGCATTCCTCGATGGCCAGCGTCTCTTGAGACTCATTGGCGGCGTACTCAAACCCGCTCTTATTGCGAAACTCCCGTGCCACATCGACACCGTACTCGCGATTGGTGGCACGCAGAGGCCAGAGCACATCGTGCAAAGACAAGAGGCTTCTCCAATAGCGGTCCAAATCGCCTCCGCGATAATTGCGAGCAGACTCATAGGCGCTCTCAAGGAACTCCACCCGGTCTTGAAGCCCCGCAAACAGCCGCACACACTCTTCGAGGTTGGTGGGCAGCGTACGAAACACGTCCAGAGGCCCTGCCACCGGAGTTATGTCCACCTCGTCTTCTTGACCCGCCTGAGCCAACGACGCCCTGAGCCTTCTCGCCTCATTTTCTAGAGTAGAAATTTGAATGGCATGAGCTCGATCTTGAGCCTCTCTGGCCGCACGCTCCTGCTCCAGCTGGTCGCCGGCGTCTCGCAGCTGCTCTAGCTCTTCTGTCATTGCAGCCACTGCGATTTCTGCCTGTTGCAAAGCCTGCCGAGCTTCTCGATATTGAGCCTCTGCCATGCGCGTGCGTTCCAAAAGCTCTTGGCGCACTTCGCGTCGAGCAACATCCACCGCCGCATCTTCACGCACTTTAGCCGCACGGCGCTCCTGAGCCACAGCCTTGCGCACTGCCTCTCGCAGAGCCTCCTCTTGAGCTGCCTGTTGTCCATAAAACGAGGCAGAGACGCTTTCAAGCGCCTCCCCAAAGCTTTGGAACTCCAGCTCTGGCCGAGAAGAGCCCGCCTCCTGAGCTTCCTCTTCTTTGGCAGATCCCGGTCTTTGAGAAGCCAGCGACTTTTGCGTGCGGCCCAGCTGCTCTGAAAGCCATTGGGAGATCTCGCTCGCGCGCTTCTCAAGGACTTCGTAGTCAGTGGTTGTGCGAGCTGATGCTTCTTCTGGCTGCTCTATCAAAAACTTTTCGAGGTTTTGAGGCCAGTCCACCTCCAGCGGACTCGCTACAGGCGCTTTGGGGGCCAGCAATAGTTTTATTGTCCAGGGGCGAGCACCAAAGGGGGCCGCACTGGCAAATAGAGGGTCTTTTGCAGGTAGAAGCGGTTTTTTGGACCTATCGCGAGCAGATGCTTCTTGAGCACCGTTTTCATAACCAGCTTCTGTCATATCGCGACCCTCCTCCCAAAGATAACGCGCTCCTCATTACCACTCACTATAGCCAATATATCTCTCAGCAAGTCCTGTTACCGTACATTTGTTTGTACTTACTACGGGACACCCGCGCTCTAGCAGCTCAAATAGCTAAGGGTTTCTCGGCCTGTAAGGCGCTCCCCATGGAGCCTTCACGTATCGAAGAATAAAAAAGCCGAAGACCTTACAGGGCCTCCGGCTGTCATTGACTGGTCGGGTTGACTGGATTTGAACCAGCGACTTCTGCGTCCCGAACGCAGCGCTCTACCAAGCTGAGCCACAACCCGAACGGGTGAAAATTCTAACACGTCGGCGACCCGCGCGCAGCCTAAACTTGCGCTTCTGAGCAAACTCACCAGACAGAACAACCGACACGCACGCCACTTGAGACTGCGAAGCAAAACGCCTCGATGCCTACGGCAGGGCGCGCCAGCCGTCCTCGACGATGCGGCAGCCATAAGGGGTGGAAGACACGGCCCTGGACCACCAGCCAAGACGGGCGGCCTCGGTGGCTGCGACGTCGGCGGCGCCAGCGTCGCGGCAAAGCCCAAACACGCAGCTCCCCGAGCCTGTGACCAGGGCGTTTAACACTCCTGGCTGGGCCGATAAAAACTGCGCCACCTGACGGGTCGCAGGCAAAAGCTCGAAGGCAGCGGGCTCCAGGTTGTTGGCACAGGCTGCGGCCATGGCATCTACATTGGCAGCAGCGACGGCGTCCACCAGGGGCTCCAGCGGGGCAGCCGGCTCTGGATGGGCGTCAAAGGCCTCATAGGCTCGGGGCGTGCTCACGCCCACTCCCCCAGGGCGCACCAGGACCGCATGGAACGGCACTGCCGAGAAGGTCTCCTCAAGCTGGTCGCCTGCACCGCCCATTAGCGCAAGGCCGCCGGTCAAGAAGAAGGGGACGTCGGCGCCAACGGAGGCTGCCACTCCGTGGACCAGAGGGTCGAAAGGATCGATGCCCCAGGCAGCACAAAGGCCCAACAAGACGGCGGCAGCGTCGGCAGAGCCGCCGCCTAGGCCGGCTTGGGCGGGAATGGTCTTGTCGAGGGTGATGGCCACATCTGCGGGGCGATCCAGGGCCTCGGCAAAAAAGAGGGCAGCCATGGAGGCCGTATTGTTCTCCATAGAGGTGCGCACCGAGGGTCGGCAGATCAAGGAAAGCCGGTCTGAGGGCTCAAGGGTCACTTGGTCATAAAGACCTACCGTGCCCATAAGAGTGGAGAGGCGATGGTATCCCACAAGCGTGCGCTGCAAGCTCACTCCCAGATAAAGATTGATCTTAGCCGGTGCCTGCACCACGATACGCTGGATAGCCATAGCCCCTCCATTGCGCGAGGGCGGCTCCAAGGGTATCCCCTGACAGCCGCCCCAATGGTTCTTGCTGCTTGTAAATTACTCCTGCGCCTGCTGCTCGCCCACAAAGTCAAAGAGGGGATCGCCGGACTCGGTATCAAAAAGCTCCACGGTGCCGGTAAGCACATCCACATACTGGTAGCTCTGGCGGGCCTTGCGGCCGCGACGCTCCTCTACCTCGACCATAAACAGCGACGGATGAGCGGAGACCAAGGTGCCCGTGCGCTCGACAATGCGGGAGCGGCCCATGTTGGCGCGCACCTTGATGCGGGAACCCGTGAGATGAGCCAGAGACTTATGAATCTGGTCTACGCGGTTTACGGACGGAATTTCGTTCTCCATGCCTTCACTCCAAACTTAGGCCCGGCCCTTCGCAGGCGCCTCAAAACCGCTGGGCACCAAAAGGCCATATTGCGGCCAATGATGATTAGCAAGGATCTATACTAACTCTTTGCGCCAAAAGGAGAAAGTACTCCACCGACCACGCATATCCTAAGGCCTGAGGGGCAATAAACCTTCGTTGCAGCTCTTGCACCTCACCTATCGAGAGAAGGTTACATCTATGAATGAACAGCGCCTTCAGCAGGTACGAAGCAATTTGCGCCTTATGGACCTCGACCAGATGGTCATTGTGGACCCCGTCTCCATCGCCTACCTCACCGGTTACAAGAATGATCCCATGGAGCGCTTCCAGGCTCTCTATGTAGCCGCAGATAACGAGCCAACAATCTTTGTGAACAAGCTCTTCCCCGACCCGTCGGACTATGTGGACTCCATCATCACCCTGGATGACACCGACGATCCCATCGACGCTTTGGCCCAGCTCTGCATCCACGATGCCCCACTGGGCATCGACCGCGGCCTTGAGGCCCGCTGGCTGCTCCCCCTCATGGACGCCCAGGCCGCCAGCGCCTATCGTCTGGCTTCAAGCGCGGTAGACGACGCCCGCGCCCACAAGGATCCCACCGAGCAGCAAGCTATGGCAGAAGCCTCGGCCATCAACGACCAGGGTATGGCATGGCTCGAGTCCCAAATTCGCGAGGGCGTCACCGAGCGCCAGATCGCAGAGGGCCTTGAGGCCGAGTATCGTCGCCTAGGTGCCTGGGGCAACTCCTTTGCTCCCATCGTCTCCTTTGGCGCCAACGCGGCAGACCCTCACCACGAGCCCGACGACACCAAGCTTACCCGCGGCCAGTGCGTGCTCTTTGACGTGGGCTGTGCCGCCAACGACTACTGCGCCGATATGACCCGCACCTTCTTCTTTGGCGAGCCCTCAGAGGAGTTCGAGCGCGTTCACGCCACCGTGGTGGCCGCCAACCGCGCCGCCGAGGCCATGGTTGCCCCCGGCGTCACCTTCGCCCAGATCGACGCCGCTGCCCGCCAGGTCATCGAAGACGCAGGCTACGGCCCCTACTTCACCCATCGCCTGGGCCACTCCATTGGCCTGGAGGTCCACGAGCCCGGCGACGTCTCCAGCGCCCACAACGATCCCGTCGAGCCCGGCATGTGCTTCTCCATCGAGCCCGGCATCTACCTGCCCGGCCGCTTTGGCGTGCGCATCGAGGACCTGGTCATCGTCACCCAGGACGGCTGCCAGGTGCTCAACCACTATCCCAAAGACTTGGAGTGCATCAAGGCGTAATGCCTTGCCGAGAAACCCGCGCCTCCTGAGCTGATGCAGCTTCCTTACCCTGAGATACGAAAAGGAGGGGTGGGGCATATCCCACCACAGGGCTCAACTCAGAGGAAACAGTGCCAAAAGACTCTTGCCCCAAGTAATGTAGGCCTAATATTTAATCGGTAACACTAGGCGAGTTTTTCTATTGCTGGGTTTGAAAAGCGCAGGCTTTTCAATATTTGCAGTCAGGTTCCATGACCGTATCAGCGATTACAACCAAGGGCATATAGTAAAGTCAACAGTCTGTAACACTTGCGGAGAGCGCCGAGCGACTCTTAGAAATAGAGTCTGGGGTTCAGATAAACAAATGTGCTTCGAAATCAAACCAGCCTCTTAGAATAGATAGCTAGAAATTGGGACGTTGACCTGTGTCAACGTCCCAATTCACAGCACACTTTTTGTCCTATAAGCCTCTTATGGCGCTAATGAAAAAGTCGCATCCTTTCGAATGCGACTTTTTCATTAGCGCTCTATTTATCAGGTTTTCGATCAGCCTCATCCTTCCTAGAAGGACGAAGCCTTAGTCCTCCTGGGGGCAGAGGGACAGGGCCTCGTCGTCTGCCACGACCACGCAGTTGGTGTGGAGCTGCAGGATGGAGGCGGGGCACTGGGGGGTCACGGCGCCGTAGATCATGTCATAGACTGCCTGAGCCTTGTCGGCGCCGGTGGCAGCCACCACGATCATGCGGGCGTTCATGATGGTCTGCACGCCCATGGTGTAGGCCTGGCGAGGCACGTCTTCCTCTTTCTCGAAGAGACGGGAGTTGGCCTCGATGGTGGAAGGGGTGAGATCCACGCACTGGGTGCCCTTGGAAAAGGCCTCTGCAGGCTCGTTGAAGCCAATGTGGCCGTTGCGGCCGATGCCCAGGAGCTGCAAGTCCACATAGCCGGCGGCCTTGACCATGGAGTCGTAGTCTGCGCAGGCCTCGGCAGCGTCCATGTTGGAGCCGTCGGGCACGTGGGTGTTGGCCTTGTCGATGTTGATGTGATCAAAGAACTGATGATTCATGAAGTAGCGGTAGCTCTGGGATCGTCGCCGGTAAGGCCGCGATACTCGTCCAGGTTGTAGGTGGACACCTCGGAGAAGTCCACATCACCCTTCTTGTACCAGTCGATAAGCTGCTGATAGGCGCCGATGGGGGTGGTGCCGGTTGCCAAGCCCAGCACGCAATCGGGCTTGAGAATGACCTGGGCAGAGATGATGTTGGCCGTCTTGCGGCTCATGTCCGCATAGTCTTTCACACGAATGATCTTCATGGCTTCTCCTGTTCAGCCGCACTCTAGGACTCTTAGTCGCCAGTATGGCACGGTAATCCTTACGGCCCGCGCCGCGCCTGTCGCAATCGACAAATGGACAAAGGTATACCGGCTTTAAGGCACCCAGTGACCCAGGAGATGCGCATAGGTCGCCAGGCATGCGCAAGGATTTTAAGATGGCGCGAGCCCTCGATCCCACCCCTTAGAGCTGGGCGGCCAGCGCCTGCAGCGCCTTGAAGCGGTGGGAGATGGCATTCTTTTGCTCAGGGGTGAGCTGGGCCATGGTGAGCCCCGGCGTGGCCTCAGGCAAGAAGTAAGGGTCGTAGCCAAAGCCGTGCTCCCCTACCCCCTCATAGCCAATGGCGCCTTCGCAATCGCCCTCGCCAGCCAGATAAGAGCCGTCGGCGGGATCGACCAGCACCACGCAGGAATGGAAGCGGGCAGTGCGCTCAGGCTCAGGCACATCTGCCATCTCACGGGCCAGCTTGGCGTTGTTGGCCGCGTCGTCGCCATGATGGCCGCACCACCTGGCCGAATGAATTCCTGGCGCCCCATCCAGCGCATCCACTACCAGGCCCGAATCGTCTGCCACCGCACGCAAGCCCGTAGCCTCCGCTGCCGCCCGGGCTTTGATGAGCGCATTGGCCAAGAAGGTGTCGCCGTCTTCTTCCGGCTCGTCGAACTCCCCCAGCTCCCCTAAGGCCTTGAACTCCACCTCAGGCATGACGGGGGCCAAAATCGCTTCTATCTCTGATACTTTGTGAGGATTGCCGGTGGCAACCACGATGGTCTCGGGCATAGGGAATCCTTTCTAGGTGAGAGGGCGCGGTCTTCTCGGCAGGGAGGACGTGAGAAGCACGCCAAAAGGACAGGGTGAGGCGTGCGGACTTCTCGGCATTAAGGGTACCGAGAAACGCCGACACGGGCAGCTGGGAAGCGTCGAGCTCTGCCCGTCCACGGAGCCCACACGTCACTATGCCACCATAGGGGTCCTGATACTGTGGAGAGAGGCGGACATGGCAAGCGATCGTCCTATTGGAGTGTTTGATTCGGGGTTGGGTGGGCTCACGGTGGCCCGCGCCATTGCCACGGAGCTTCCGCAGGAATCCATCGTGTACTTTGGCGATACGGCTCGGTGCCCCTACGGCGAGCGCTCCCAAAAAGAGGTTCGGCAGTTCGTGGGGCAGCTCTCGCGCTGGTTCGAGCGCCAGAACGTGAAACTGCTGGTCATCGCCTGCAATACCGCCACTGCGGCAGGCCTGGCGGCCGCCCAATACATGCTGGACATCCCGGTGCTGGGCGTCATCGTGCCCGGAGCACGGGCGGTGGTGCAGGCCACTCACAGCCGCAAGGTGGGGGTGCTGGCCACCAAGGGCACCTGCGAGTCGGGGCAGTACCCTCGTGCCATCCACGCCCTGGACTACGGCGTGAAGGTGTGGCAGGCGCCCAGCCCGCGCTCGGTGGAGATCGTGGAGCGCGCAGTGGCCGCGCCCCATGCCATGGGGCGCGACTGGATGGCCGATAAAGACTATCTGGACACCTCTGAGATCCTTGGGGTGGCCCAAGAAGACCTCACCCCTCTCATGGGCCACGGCATCGACGCGGTGATTCTAGGATGCACCCACTTCCCGCTGCTCAAACAGGTCTATCAGCGGGTGTTGGGGCCCGAGGTCTCCATTGTGAGTTCTGCCGAGGAGACCGCCCGCGAAGTGCGCGAGTATCTAGCCCGCTCCTGCGATTTGGCCGACGCCACCCACGATTCGCGCTACCGCTTCGCCACCACCTCCTCTGAGCTGGCAGCTTTTTGTGTAGCCGGAGAATATATCTTTGGTCGCGCCCTGGAGAGCGTGGAGCATGTGGACGTGGAGGAACTAGAAGCCCTGAGCGTCCCTCAGCTCTCCTAACCATGACGACGCCCCTACTTATTGGAGATCTATGTCTATTGATGCCCCTCGCTTTGACGGCCGTGCGCCGGCCGACCTGCGCCCCGTGACCCTCACCCGAGAAGTGATGAAAAACGCCCAAGGCAGCTGCTTGGCTGAGTTTGGCGACACCCGGGTGCTATGTGCCGCCACTATCGAAGAAGGTGTCCCAGCCTGGCGAAAAGGCAGCCACGAGGGGTGGGTCACCGCAGAGTATGCCATGCTGCCTGCCTCCACCTCCACTCGCACCCGCCGCGAGCAGCGGGGGCGCAAGGGCCGCTCCATGGAGATCGAGCGCCTCATTGGCCGCAGCCTGCGCACCGTGGTGAACATGAAGGCTCTAGGAGAGGTCACCGTTACCGTGGACTGCGACGTCATCCAGGCCGACGGAGGCACCCGAACCGCCAGCGTCACCGGCGCCTGGGTGGCCCTCCATGACGCGCTGGCCCACTGGGTCAAGGCCGGCCGCATCCCCCGCATTCCTCTTATCGGCCAGGTGGCCGCGGTTTCCATGGGCATCGTGGACGGCCGCTGCCTATTGGACCTGGCATATCAGGAAGACTCCCATGCCGAGGTAGACATGAACCTGGTTGGCACCGCCACCGGCACCATCGTGGAGATCCAGGGCACCGGCGAACAGATGGCGTTCTCCCGCGACCAGCTAAACCAGCTATTGGACTTGGGCCAAGCAGGCCTTGCCACTCTCCTGGAGCTCCAGCGCAAGGTCACAAGCTGGCACTAAGGAACACCCATGGTTCTCCTGCACGCCGGTCCAGTTCTTGGATCCAGACACCCATTGCCCCATTTGGTCCCTAGGGCCGCAGTCAAGAAAAAAGGCCACCGACACCAAGCCGATGACCTCGTAAAAGTCTGGTGGGCGATAAGAGATTTGAACTCCTGACCTTGTGCTTGTAAGGCACCTGCGCTACCACTGCGCCAATCGCCCGTGCGAGAAAGAAGTCTAACACAGGCGGGAGGCTCTTCTCGGCAAAACAGACAACCTGCAAATCTCGAAACGGACATCTCATGAATTCGATCACGCTTCAAGACCTGGCCAACCTTCTTACCAGCAAAAGTATTGCCACCGCGCTGGTGGGAGATCCATCTTGTCAGGTGTATGGATGCGCCTGCGACTCACGCGCAGTAGAGTCTGGCAACCTTTTTGTGTGCAAGGGCGCGGCGTTTAAGCCAGTCTTTTTGGACGCTGCCCTTGGCGCGGGTGCCGTTGCCTATCTTTGCGCTGCTGAGAGAGAATCCGAGCTAGCTCTGCAAGCCCCTGGTATCCCTCATCTGGTATGCACAGATCTTCGTAAGGCCATGGCCTATGTCTCGGCTGCCGCCTGGGGTTACCCAGATCAAGACCTCACCATCATTGGCGTCACCGGCACCAAAGGCAAGACCACCACCACATGCCTCATTCGCTCCATGCTCGACAGCGTGTTGCCTCGGCCCTGCGCTTTTATGGGCACTCATGACATCTTCGACGGCGTGAACACCTACGAGTCCGCAAACACCACCCCTGAAGCCCCCGACCTTTGGCGCTACTTGGCCCATGCGAAGGAGGCAGGCCTCACCCATGTGGTCATGGAGGTCTCCAGCCAAGCGCTCAAATACGACCGCACGCTGGGGGTTCACTTCTCGGTAGGATGCTTCCTCAACATTGGGCACGACCATATCTCTCCGGTGGAACACCCCTCTTTCGAGGATTACCTGGACAGCAAGCTGCGCATCTTTGACCAAGCCACAACCTGCGTGGTGAACCTTGACACCGACCACTATGCAGAGGTTGCCCGCGCGCTTGCCACCAGCAACTCCACCGCGCTTACCTACAGCCTGGATAATCCTGCAGCCAACGTCTATGGGTCCTGCATCAAACCCCAGCAGGGAGGCACCCGCTTTGTGGCCCATACCCCCCAAGGCGCCTCCAAGGTATTCATCGACCTTTTAGGCGCCCACAACGTGGAGGATGCCCTGGCCGCCATCGCCTGCGTCGAGGCATCGGGGGTCGACGGGCTGCAATGCACGAAAATCCTCTCTAACGTGCGAGTACCTGGGCGCATGGAGCTGTTTTCCACCGCCGACAAACGCCTCACCGCCATTGTGGACTACGCCCATAACGACGTATCCTACCGGCGCTTTTTCGAGACCGTGAAGCAGTACTTCCCCACGGCCTATATCATCTCGCTCTTTGGCGTCTCGGGTGGCAAAGCACTGGACCGTTATGAAGACCTGCCCCGCATCGGGTCGCAGTTTTCAGACTACGTTATTTTGACTTCTGATGATCCTGGTCCCATCGACCCCACCACGCTTCTGGACGAGATAAGCGCCTATGTGGCACCAGATACACCCTATGAGAAGATCCCCTATCGCCCTCAAGCGCGGCTGCGTGCCTTTGAGTTGGCTCAGGCCCAGGCCGCACAGGATAAAACCCCTGTAGTGATGTGTCTCTTGGGCAAGGCCGATGAGGGATCAGTGCGCATCCACAACATAGACGTACCGCAGGAGTCAGACGTATCTGCCAGCGCCCACATGATCGCCTGGTACGACGCGGTGCATAAAGAGGACTAGCATCGCGGGGCATCTGACACCTCCGGCTCGCTCCAAAACGCCGGGGACTCAACGCTCTCTGGCATGGAGAAAGCCTTGGCCACCAGGTGACCAAGGCTTTCTTCTAAGAAGTCACGAGTTTCCGAGCCCCTTCAAACAGTACGTCCTCCTTGGGTCAGTTGCGCCTGGGCGCGACCTTCCATGCCACCAGAGCGATGGCTAATGCTGCACAGGCCATCATGGCAGGCAGCAGGGAGTGGGTGTCGCCGGTAGGAACGATCTTGCTCGTCTGGCTCTGGCTGCCCCCGCCGGTATTTGGGAGGCTTGGGTTAGCAGGATCCTCGGGCTTCTCAATCTCTACCACATTGGAAGGCACGGGATCACCCGGATCCTCCTCGCCCAGCGGGGTGAAGACCACGGTCCCCAGGTTCTCCCAGGACCTGGCGCCTTCCACTTGGGGCACCTTGACCTGGAAGGTGACGCTCTTGGTCGCGCCTGCCTCCAGATCCCCCAGATTCCAGGTCACCTTGGCGCCGTCGTAGGAGCCGCCGTCAGAAGCGCTGCCCTCTACATAGATGAGGTCGTCTTCCAGGAGGTCTTCCACCTGCACCTCATGGGCTGTGCTGCCGCCGGTGTTGGTGACGGCAAGTCGATAGGTGACCGAGGTGTCGGTCTCTACTTGGAGCTTCTCACGGGTGAACTCGGAGCCGTCGGTCTTTTGCTCTTTGACAATCTCGAGCTTGGGGTCGTCAGGGCGCTCGCCGCGGTAATTGAAGAAGCGGGCACCCTTGAATTGGTCGGCTGCCACCACCCCTTCCACCTTCCCGGAGGCAGGATAGGTATAGAAGCCTGTGGCATTGGCCTCCGCTTCGGTTATCTTGAAGGTCGTGCCTTCGGGGATGCCGAGAACCACCAGCTCCTCGGCATGGGTGAGGACCAGCTGGTCGCCACTCTTGACGGTACCTGCACGATCACGGCCGTAATAGTTGAAAGATTCCGGGAGCGATTCGCCCTTTTCATTGGTGAGCTCCACCGTGAAATGATACTTGCGGGTGAAGTCCTCTGCCGTGGCGGTCTCGCCGCCCACGGTCTTCGAGATCCTGAGGCCGCCGGTGGCCGGCTTGGTGGTGTCCTTATCGGTCACCACCACCGTGTTGATGAGGCTGAACAGGCCGGTGATGTCCTGATCGCCCAGATCGTCGCACTCGGCGGTGGAGTAGTAGGGGTCGTCGGGGTTGGGGTGAGCGTTGAGGTTTTGCTGGACGCGTGTGCGCACGTAGCCGGTGTCGGTGACAAAGAAGGGCATGTAGTTCTTGCCGCCGTCCTTGTCCCCCAAACCATAGTCCACCACCGCGTTGACGCCGTAGTGCAGGTTCATGGAGCGGCGCAGCTGCAGCGTGTTGGTGTCGGGCAACAGGGTGTCCTGCCACCCGGTGAGGCTGAAGGCGCCCGACTCCTGGTGCTGCGCAATGGAGGTGATGTCGCGCAACGTCACGTTCACGTCGCCCTCGGAGGCGTATTTGACCATGGTCTGGGCCAGCTTGCCTACGCCGGCCATGACGGTGACGCCGTCGTTTTGCACGCCGGCATCTGCATAGATGGAATAGACACCGACCTTGACGTCGATGATCTCTTCGTTGATCTCGCAACCTTCAGGCGCCTTGATCTCGCGAAGGTAGTAGGTCACCGGCTCTTGGGAGAGCTCCACGTCGGGCCAGATCATGTCGGCATAGCCTGCAGTCGCCCTATGGCCCTGAGTGGGCTCGAAGATGAGCATGCCGTCAGTGCCGTCGACCGTGGCGGTCTCGCCCTGGGCCACGGCGGAAGCAGGATCTGCAGCCTGAGCCTTCTCTAGCGTGTCATAGAGAGCGAAGGTCGCACCGTTGCGGCCGGCTCCCGTCTGGTCGACCTTGGACACGCGCAGCTCGCGCCGCTCATTGGGGATGTAAATGCGCGAACGAAAATTGCGTACGAACTGCTTGATATCTAAGGGAGTGTAACCGCGGGTGAGATAGTTGTTAGTGTCAGGATTGTCGGGGTCGTCGTAAGGGTTGATTTGAGTCAGAATGGCCTTAACGTTCTCGCCGTACTGGCCCCCATCCTTTGCCAGCGCCTGGGCCACCTTCTGGCCTAGGGCCTCATAGCGCTCCTCGCTGGTCATGGCATGAAGCGCGTCCCGATCAACTCCAAGCACGCGCATAAGCGCCTCAGGTTTGATGATGGCATAGAAGTTGCGCATATCGCCGCTTTCAGGGTTTAGCAGCAGATAGCGATCGGCACGGCCGGGAAGATTCTCAAGGTAGCCGCTCAAACGTTGGGTGTCATGATCCCAGGTGAGGAACCAACCGTTGGCGTTTACAGAGTTTTGCGCTTGGCGCTTTGCATGAGGGCGCCTTTGAGAGTCACCACGCGCACTTGCTCCTTAAAGGACTCATACTCGGCATCGCGGTCTTCCCCGTAATGGATGGCCTTGAAGCCATCCAAATTGTCACCATAGAGCGGTAGCCATTGGTCTTCTGCTCCCACGCGGGTCTTGAGCATGGGCACTACTACGACCAGCCCGTCTTCCTGGTCGGCCACCGCAACAGGGCTGGAGCCAGGGATCTGGTCGACCAAGCCGCCGTCCGGACCCACCTGCCCATAGAAGACCTGGACGCTATTGCCAAAGATGTGGCTTACGAAACTGGAGTAAGCGCCAACCTGATAGCGGTTGTTCACCACCAGCATCGTGTAGTCAGGCTCAAATCGCAGCAAGAGGTCTTGGGGGGTTGACTTATAGCCCTCGGGCGCCTTGGTCTCGCGCAGGATATAGAGCAACCCCTCTCCCGTGCTCTCGTTATAGCGGTCTGAGAAGTTGAAGGGCTCTTGAGCGGAGCCGTCACGGCTTGGGAGGGTGGGATCTGTGAAACGGGCAATGCCGTTCTCGTCGGTCACCAGATGGGTCAGCGCCGCCCCACTCGCCTGCACGTTGTCCAGAGTATAAGTGCTGCTGTTAGAGACAGAGGGAGTGGTGCCATCGGTGGGGAGTGCCGCATAAAGGTCGAATTCTGCGCCCGCTAGAGGACGACCGAACTGGTCCACCTTCTCGATCTGCTGATAGAGCGTGTCCTGCAGGTTGAAGCGCACCGCCAGCGAGGAGTCATAGTTGCCGCGCTCCAAGTAGAACATCTTCAAGGTATGGCTGGTATTGGAGGCAAAGGTGTTGCCGTTCCACCGCTCGTCGCCAGAACGTCCCGCCCTGTCGAACATGTTCTTTATATTGGTTTTGATTGCCGGCTCGGTGATATAGGAGCCGTCTGCATTGAAGATCTCGCCATTGGAGTTGAACGCGGTGCCCATATTGACATCGCCGGTGGAAAAGTCGATGGTGCCGTAGATCTCGGAGTGGATGCCGCCCAGATCCAACACCAGCACATCGTCGATAAAGACCCAGACGTCGTCGTCTCCCACGAACTCGAAGGTCATGGGGTTGGCGCCCACCTTGCCGTCGATGGGCTGTCGGAAGGTAGTCTCGACGGTCATGCCCAAATGATGGTCCACAGGCTCGACATTGCCCTGGTTGTTGGCGTTCAAGGCGTTTCGCAGCTGGCCGTTGTCCAGGCTAAAGGCGTTGGCTGCGCTGTTGAAGGGGAAGAAGTTGCCCACGGAGTTCGTGCCGTCGGTGCGCAGGCCGGCCGGCGCGTCGTAGAGCACGAAATGCCCGTCACTGCCCTCTTGGGGATCCTCCACATATTGGGCGAAGTTGTCACGCATGTTGTAGTAGTAATAGCCTTCGTCGTCCATCTGGAACAGGCCGGTAACGTTGTTGTAGGACTCTTTGCCGGAAGCCTCGGTATCAGGGTCAAAGAGGTATTGGAGTGAGCGGATGGACTCGGGCAGCTCGTAGCCATGGGCATAGTCCACCGGCGAGGAGCCGCTCGAAAGCGTCGCTTTGAGGTTTTGCCCTTCAGCAGTGTCGGAGTTTATGGCGACGTCGTTGTTGAGCGCGGCAAAATCGATGTTTCCCGTGCCGGCTGCCACAGAAAGCGCCTGGGCCTGCACGGCAGGGTCGATGTTCCAGCCCCACACGGGGTTGAACAGCGGGTTGGTCCTGCTCGAGGCCAGCGCGCTCGTGTAGAGCGGACCCGCATTGCCATAGATCATCTCGTTGGTGTTGCGAATGGCGGTGCTATAGAGCTCAGGATTGGAGTTATAGGCGCCCACGGCGCCGCCGTTGGGGCCCAGCAAGCTGTCATCGGCATTGATGACGGGGTAGCCGCCTGAAAGGGTGGGGGCCACGATGTTTTGCATGCCGGGACGGCTTAGCGCGATGTCACCATAAGCAGCCACGATGCCCTGGTTCCAGTAACCCAGGTGGCGCATGCCGTCGCCAAAGGTAAGCAGGCGCCCGTAATTGATGCCGCCAGGGTTGGTGAGCCACGTGTTGTAATTCACAGAAGGGGTGGCCCCACCGGTGGTTCCCAGCGTATCGGTATTGCCGGCACCCTTTCCCCCGTGTCATAGTCAAAGAGGTTTACTTTGGTATTGGCAGGATTGAGCCCCTCGACCACATGGCTTTCGAGCTGTTCCTGGGTCACGGCCGCATAGGCAGGCGTCCCGGCAAAAAGCAGGGCACAAGCCACTATCAATGCGACGGCCGCCTTACGCATGCCTTGGCCCAATGAAGATCTCCTCATCTTCCTCTCCTCATCCACAATGAGCACTTGTGTCTTTAAATTATCGGCTTCTATAACTATATATTCAATCACATAAGCAAATTTCATCTCTCAGTTTATTTTCATAAATGCTGGTAGTAAGCGTTATTTTTTAAATTCAATTTGGCAACAACATCTCTTATTGTGATACATATAACATTATATATATCCAGGTTGCCCAATCTATGGGATCAGCTCGCGGGCTGTTCAAGTTCATTGGTCTCGCTTTGCTTTGCCAACAAAAATACGCCTTATCGCAGATGCGGCAAGGCGGTTTTCGATATCTAGTGCATAAGAGAGTTGTGGCGCGCCCTTCGCGGCAGGAAGAACGTTAGAAATCTACGTCCATGTCGTAGTAGACGCACTTGAGCAGCTTCTCCATCTCCTCCTGGGTGGGAATGCGGGGGTTGGAGCCGGTGCAGGCATCGCCGATGGCGTTGGCTGCCACCTCGGGCAGCTTCTCCAAGAACTCGGTCTCGTCGATGATGGAGACCTCGGCAGGCAGGCCGCCCTCGCCGTAGTTCTTGATGGCCTGAGGGATGTTGAGCTCGTCGTTCATGTGGCGCAGCTCGGCCACCAGGGAGGCTACCAGCTCCTCTGTGGTATCGCCGGCCAGGTGCAGGCGACGGGCGATGTCTGCATAGCGCTCAGCGGCACGGGGATCCTTGGCGTTGTACTGGATCACGCGAGGCAGGTACATGGCGTTGGCGGCGCCATGGATGATGTGGCCGCCGGAGAATGCGGCGCCGGTCTTGTGGGCCATGGAGTGGACAATGCCCAGCAGCGCGTTGGAGAATGCCATGCCGGCCAGGCACTGAGCGTCGTGCATCTGACGGCGCGCCTCTTTGTCGCCCTGGTAAGACTTGACCACGTACTTGTGGATGAGCTCGATGGCCCACAGGGCGTCGGCATCGGTGAAGTTGCAGGCCACGGTGGAGACATAGGCCTCGATGGCGTGGGTCATGGCGTCCATGCCGGTGTGGGCGCAAAGCTTGGCGGGCATGGTGTAGGCGATCTCCGGATCCACCACAGCCACGTCGGGGGTGATGTTGAAGTCTGCCAGAGGATACTTGATGCCCTTGTCGTAGTCGGTGATGACGGCGAAGGCGGTCACCTCGGTGGCTGTGCCAGAGGTCGAGGGGATTGCGCAGAACTTAGCCTTGGTGCGCAGCGTGGGGAAGCTGAAGGGCGTGATGAGGTCCTCGAAGGTGATCTCGGGGTACTCGTAGAACGCCCACATGGCCTTGGCAGCGTCGATGGGGCTGCCGCCGCCGATGGCTACGATCCAATCGGGCTCGAACTCCCTCATGGCCTCGGCGCCACGCATGACGGTCTCTACTGAGGGATCAGGCTCGACACCCTCGAACAGCAGGGTCTCCATACCGGCCTCTTGCAGATACTCCTCGGTGCGCTGAAGGAAGCCGCCGCGACGCATGGAGCCGCCGCCGGTGACAATGATTGCTTTGGTGCCGTTGAGCGTCTTGAGTTGCTCCAGTGCGCCCTCGCCATGGAAAATGTCGCGAGGGAGTGTGAATTGGGCCATAACTTGCCTTCCTTCCTGTGGGCTCGCAGCGGGCGAGCCAATCCAGAATGCCAAACGCCTCTACCGTTTGGCCAGTCAGGTGTCATTTTAGAGCCCTCTCACCCCGCCGCCTTCGGGCAACTCCTTACCTAGCCCTCCCCTACTCTGACCGATAAAAAACCGGGGCCCGCATGCGCACGAGCCCCAGAGGAGTATCATTATAGGTTATCTTATTTGACGTCTTGCTGCATCTATGCTGATAGATGCCTAGGCTGAGCGGGGTCTCGCAGAAAGACCGCAGGGCGCCCCTCTCGTCCCAAGCCCTAGCGCACCTGCTCTACCTGCACTTGGGCCACGAATTCCTCCACACGGGCAAAGTCGCCGATACCCGGGCAAAGGGCGGCGTTGGCGCCGGTGGCCATGGCGCGCTTCAGGGCGTCTTCCACAGCGTCGCGATTCTCATACCATACCGATAAGAACGCCCCCAAGGTCGCATCTCCTGCGCAGGCCGTCTGATAGGGCTTGATGGGCAGTGCCGAGGCACGCCAGAGATGCTCGCCGTTGTAAAAATAGGCTCCGCGGCCTCCCATGGTGAGCAGGATGTTTTGGGCACCCAGCTCATGGACCTTCTCAAGAGCGGCCAGCGCGCTGGCGTCGTCGGTCACATCCAGGCCAAAGATGTCGCGCAGCTCGTCGTCGTTAGGCTTGATGAGCAGGGGCTTCTTGCCTACCAGCGAGGCTAGATGGGTGGAGGACACGTCAAAGACGGCGTCTGCCCCTACCTCTGCCAGCACTCCCGCCAGCTCATCGTAGAAGTCGCCCTCCATGCCAGGGGCCAAAGAGCCTGAGGTCACCAGGCACTCAAGGCCCTCCAGCTCGCGCACTTTAGAAAGCATCTCCTGCTGCGCCTCGACAGGCACGAAAGCACCGGCGCCGGGCATGGTGTACTCCACTTGGCCGGCGCGCAAAAGCACGGTGATGCGGGTGATACCATCCACATAGATAGGATCCACAGAGCAGGTCTTGCGGGCGCCTTCCACAATATAGTCGCCGGTAAAGCCGCCGAAAAATCCCAGGATCTGGCTCTGGCAGCCATAATGGGCCAAGGTGAAGGACACATTGAGGCCCTTGCCGTTAGGCGAATAGACCGCGTCCTGGCAGCGATTCACTGCATCGGGCACCAGCTCGCCTTTGCTGGTCTGGATGTTCATGTCGATTGCAGGGTTGGTAGTGAGGGTGTGGATCATCGGTTCTCCCACAACAGGTTGGAATGAATGAAAAAGCGGGCCGGACCTTGAGAAACCAGGTCAGGCCCGCATCAGGAGCATAACTTCTACCCAAAGAAACGCCTACCTCAAGAGGTTGCGGGGCTTCTCGGCATCCCCAAGGCCAAAGGGCTTAGGGAGAGACTGCACGATTACGCAGCCTTGGGAGTGGCGTTCTCGGCCTTGCGCTCTTTGTCGTACTGGGACTTCTTGAAGAGCAGGAAGAGGAGTCCGCCCACAAGGGCGCCTACGAGAATGGCGCCGACCCACGCCAGGGGCTGATCCACTACGGGGAGCACCAGGAAACCGCCGTGAGGAGCGGGCACGTGCACGCCCAGCAGCAGGGTGAGGATGGCGGCAATGGAGGAGGAGAGCATCATGATGGGCATCACGGGCCAAATGTTCTTGGTCATGAAGGGGATGGCGCCCTCGGTAATGTGGGTGCAGCCCAGGATGAGGTTCACCAGGCCGGCGTCGCGGTCTTCCTGGGTGAAGTACTTCTTGCCCACGATGGTGGCAAAAGAGGTCACCAGAGGAGGAGCGATGCAGGCGGCAGACACGGCAGCCATGAAGTTGGTGCCGGAGAGGTACTCGGCGGTGCCTGGGCCGGCGGAGAGACCAGCGCCCAGAAGCATGGTGCCGGTGACGTAGGCAGCCTTGTTCACGGGGCCGCCCATGTCAAAGGCGCACATGCAGCCAATGGCCAGACCCAACACGATGGGGCTGCCGCCCTGGAGGCTCTCCAAGAAGCTCATCATGCCCTCGTTGATGGCCACCATGGGGCCGGAGATGGCCAGCATGGCAAGACCAACAATGAAGGTGGAGCACAGAGGATAGAGGAAGATGGCCTTGAGACCGTTGAGGCTCTCAGGGATGTGGGAGAAGACCTTCTTCAGGCCCTCCACCACGTAGCCAGCCAAGAAACCGCCAATGATGCCGCCCAAGAAGCCAAAGCCAACGCCGGAACCACCAGCATCGATGAGGCCGGTCTCAGCAGAGACAGGCAGGCCCTGGATGGCGATCATGCCGGCCACAAAGCCAGGGACCAGGCCAGGACGGCCGGCGATGGACTCGGCGATGTAAGCCGAGAGGATGGGCACCATGAGGTTCATGGCGATGCCGCCGATGATCTTGAGCATGGCGGCGAAGGAGTTGTAGTCGGCAGCCGTGGAGTCAAACGAGGTGATGCCCCACAGGAAGGAGATGGCGGTGAGCACGCCACCGGCTACCACGAAGACCAGCATGTGGCTTACGCCGTTCATGAGGTGCTTGTAGATCTCCTGGCCAATCCCGCCTTTCTCAAAGCCATGGTTCTCCATGGCCAGCTCCTCGTCGGTGGGAGCAGCCTCGGCCTTGGCGGGTTTGGCAGCCAGAGCCTGATCGATAAGACCGGCAGGATCTTTGATGCCTGCGGTGACGCCAGCCTTGGCCATGGGCTTGGAGGCGAAGCGCCCCTCGTCCACGTTCACGTCGGCAGCGATGACTACTGCCTTCGCGTTGGCGATGTCCTCAGCGGTGATGGCGTTCTTCACGCCCTCCTGACCGTGGGTCTCCACCTTGATGGTGAGGCCCTTCTCCTTGGCGGCTTTCTCCAACCCTTCCTTCGCCATGAAGGTGTGGGCGATGCCGGTGGGGCAGCCAGTGCATGCGAGGATGTCGTAGTGCTCGGACATGCGTGTCCCTCTCTTCCGGATCGTTGGCGCAACTGTGCGCCAGACTGATATCTGGAAAGACCTGTGCGTACTCCACCTGCAGGTTAGAACCTACCGCCAGATGCAGTCCTCCCACGCGCTGCGCCGTTGGCCAGATGTGTCTCTACAAACCACGGCCTACGGGCAATACAAGCCTCTCGCTCACGGTCATTGAATAGCAGCTGAAACTATTTGGTTAAATTCAGCCAGACAAACGGTCAATATTTCTCCGTGAACGGTAATAAAAGCTAATTATGTATGACTAATACTGTAAGGGTCTTTACTATCCATCCCTTATAATTTCGATAAATGTCTACCTTTATATAGTCATCTAGCTGGTATTTCACATAGTTTACGCTAAATTATAATTACTTATAAACTGCATGTTCACCTAGGTACCTTAATTTGATGCTTGAAAGAATCGTTGCCTTCGTGCCATAATTGTTTATTTATCTTTTAGGAGGAGGATTCATGGCTTTTGATGCAGCCCGGGAGGAATACCAGCTGCTCAGCATCCGCTATTTGCGCGACCACAAACTTACCGACAGCTACGGGATGGCGCGAGAAGCCGCCGCCTTTCGCCGCCAGTTCGCCCGCAACCACGATGCCTTGCCTCAAACAGACCAAGACCGCGCCTTTCACCTTATGGCCCAGGCCGTCACGCTCATAGACAACGAGCTTCCCTTTGTAGAGGCCGAGGACGACGCCTACGCCCTCATTCAAGAGGCCCAAGGCCTGCTCTCTGAGTCTGTCTCCTTAGACCCTGGCTGCTTCGATGCCCAGCGCGCCCTGACGGCCCAGCAAAGCCCCACCCGCGAGGCCTACTATCGCTACCTCAAAGACGGCGAGGCTCATACCTGGGAGGTGTGCCAGGCCCGTGCCCAAGAGGCGCTCAAATCCTCGCAGGTAGCCTCAGACCTCGAGGCGCGCCTGCTCCTCTTTCCTGCCTATCGCTGGACGGCTGCCCTGGCCTCTCATGCTCTGGTGTGTGGCAGGTACTCTATTGCCCGCGACGCTGCCGAGAAACTCCTCGCCCAAGACTCAGAAGACGTGGCTGATGCCCGCTTCACCGCTGCGCTGGCCTACGCGAAGCTGGAAGACGGCGAGGGCTTCCTCTCTCTTCGAAAGCGCACGCGCAAGATGCGCAACCGCCCGGCACCTGATGCCTGGGCCTCCTTTGCCTTTATGGCCCTGAGCGCCAAGGCCAACGATTACAAGCTTGCGCGCGAGATCCTCCATCAGATCCTGCGCATCTATCCCCACGCTGCCTATGTGCTCTCTCAATCCTCTGCAGTACCCGAGGGCATCTTTGCTCGCATGGCGGTAGAGCCCTACTCCAACGACGAGCTTGTCTTGGCCACCAGCGAGGCGCTGGTACTGTTGCAAGAAGGCGTGGACCTCAAGGGCTATGGCACCCTGGGCGCCTTTATGCTTCAAGATCCCCTGGTGCGCCAAAAAGCCGAGGAAGACGAGCGCGAACTGAGGGCCATGCTTACTAATGGCCCCGTGCCGCTGGATGCCTCTTCAATGTCTAAGGGGCCAGATGCGTTCCCTCAAGACGGCGAAGGCGGATGGGACCTTGACGGACCTTCTGATTTGCTTGGCGATTGGGGGCAATCCCGCTCATGAGCACACTTACCCCGCTTACACCTGGCGGCTCTCCCGCTTCGCCGGCTGCCTTTCAAGAAGAGCTGGTTTGGCGCGTAGCCCTTTACTACAAAGAGTCCCATGAGCCCATGAGCGACGGCGCCTTCTCAGCCCTTTTGGAAGCTGTCCAAGAAGACCTTGGGCCATACCTCACCCACCCTTCAGACATTGCCTTTGCCAAGCTGGCCCCCGTGCTCGACAGCTATCGCCAGCCGCATCCAGAAGACGAGTTCCTCTCCAACGAAGACTACATGGCCACCATTGCCAAGCGCCGTGACCAGGTACTTGCAGCCGCAGGGCACGCCTTAGAGATCGATCCTCGCTGCACCGACGCACTCGTGGTCTCTGCCTTGCTGCAAGAAGATGAGACCTTCGAGGTGGTCGAGGCGCTCATCGACCTAGAATCCCAACAGCTGGAAGGCCAAGAACTCCATATACCTGCCTCTGGATCTGCCTGGGACAACGTGTTTGCCCGCCCTGCGCTGCGCCATAAAGCCGCCATCGCCTTTATGGCGACAGAGGCTGCCTTCTATAAGCGGGCCCTTACCACCGCCGGCCAGCTTCTGGATTTATTGCCCAACGACGAGCTGGGCATGCGCCACACCCAAGCCCTCGCCTTCGCACGGTTGGAAGACGAGACTGGCTTTGACGAGCTGGATGCCCGCTTCCATCGCCGAGGCAGTGCCTGGACCAACCTAGCCCGCACGGTGATGCTCTTCAAGCTGGACCGCATGCCTGCTGCCCGCAGGGCCCTCCAGGGTTTCCTGTCCCTCAATGAAGGCGCCGCTTATGCTCTGTTGCATCCGGTTTACGTGGAGCCCTACCTGCCTTTGCGCCCCACCTTTGCCCCTGGCTCCTTCGAAGAAGTCACCCTGGCAGTGCGCGAGGCAGACCCTCTGGTGGTAGACGTGCCCGAGTTCATCACCTGGGTCGCCAACCAGCCCCAAGTCGCCGAGCAGGCTGCCTCCTTCGCCCAATCCCGCGGCTACGATTTTTGAGTTGTGGGTTATTGAGTGAGTCTGGGAGCGCCCAAAAGTATTTGCTATACTCAGTAAGCTCTTGTGCGCCTAGGCCTTATAAGCCAGGTCACGGTATTTTTAATGCCGATACGCACAAGTCGCCTTAGTCCCCATCGTCTAGTGGCCCAGGACGTCGCCCTTTCAAGGCGAAAACACGAGTTCGAGTCTCGTTGGGGGCACCACAAAACGCAACAGCCCTAGAAACCGCGCGTTTCTAGGGCTGTTTTTGACTGGTTGCAGCAGCCAAAGGATCTCGCCGATATCCCGTTAGTTCACCATATAGCGACCTACGCGATAGAAGGTCACCGACCCGGAGGGCTTGTTGGAGTCGAACTGCACAAACTCCACCGAATGCTCGCCGGAGTCCAACTGCTCGTCTTTGAGCTCCAAATCAGCGGTTTCGCTGGACTTATTAAGAGTGGCGGCTTCTTGGCCATCCACATAGACGTAGGTGATTGTATCGGCAGGAACGCCTTCGAGTACCAGCGTGATTTGGGCTGCGCGCTTGGCAGGGTTCACCGCAAGCTCGGGGATAGAGCCGTTCTGGGTAGAGCCCTCCCCGCTTACCAGGTAGGCAGTGCCCTCGCCCACGTTGCCGTACTGCTCAGAGCTGAAGCTCTTGGTGGTGGCAGTGGCATCGGCAGACTGGGATGCCTCGTCGTTGTTGGTGGTAGCTGAAGACGATTGACCGCATGCGCCCAGACTGAGCGCCAACGTTGCCGCCATAAGCATTGCTGTGATCTTGCGTTTCATGTGCCCTCCAGCCTTAAGAAACCTCATTTTGAGGACTGTACCCGTTTGCGCGCAGGAACAGGCCTGCACCCCCGTGGTGTGCAGAGGTTATTTGGTGCCTAGGTGGCACGAGGGAGTCTCCATGAGCTGAAGCACCTGACGCTCAGAGGGACCCATGTTTTCGCCCAGCAGGAAGGGAATGCCGTTGACATAGGGACAGCCCAGATGCTGCGGAGCCATCATGGTAGCCACCAAAAAGTCGAAGCTGTCGGAGAGGCGGGCGGCCTCGGCGATTTTGCATTGATGAATCTCGTAGCGACCCTCATAGCCATGCTCATTGAGCAGGCGCTCGAGACGAGTACGCGCTGCAGTAGAGGTGGCAAAACCCGAGCCACAGGCCAAAAGAATGCGCTTCATGCTTCGCTGCTTTCTATTAGAAAAGGGCAGGCATGCAGCCTGCCCTCGCTAATTGCTACTGGTAGGGGCGGTGGGATTCGAACCCACAAGCCCGAAGGCGGCGGATTTTAAGTCCGATGCGTATGCCGTTTCGCCACGCCCCCAGATCAGTTCCTCATGGTAGCCCATCTCGCCCGTGACGAGGAGCTCGATCAAAGAACCATTTTAGGCCCAAAGATCGGTAACCCTCACCTGGAGGGGCAGGTCTGTCTTCTTGTGAGCCAGCTCTTGAGCGATAGCCACACACTCCCCTGCCAAACCGTCCGATTCGCTCACCGTGAGCTCTAGGAAGCCTGCAGCGCGCATGAGCTCGCCCAACAGCAAGACGCCTCCCAGAATCACCGGAGCTCGCTGAGGCTGCACTCCTACGATCTTCGCCCTCTGCTCCTGCGTCATGGCAGAGAGCAGCTGAGCGAACTCGTCCACGTCGCCAATGGTGAGGGTAGCCCCCTGCACCTGGGCGCTGTCGTAGGGATCCAAGCCCAGTTTGGCAGCCACTACCGTGGTAGCCGTGCCACCGGTGACCACCAAGGCGTCAGGGCGCGGCAAAATGCCGTCCATCCAGGGCATCTGAGCCTCAAAAGCCATGCGCACCTCGCAGCAGCACTGCACGATGGCATCGCGGGCGGGAGGGTCGGTGCGCTCCAGGTAGCGCTCGGTGACGCGGCGGGCGCCCACGTCAAAGGAATGGGTCCAGTCCACTACCACGCCTTCTTCGGTCACGCCGCCCAAGGTGAGCTCGGTAGATCCGCCGCCTAGGTCTGCCACCGCCATGGAGGGCAGGTCGATGGCCTGGGTCACCCCCAAAAACGTCAAAGGGCCCTCGGCCTCGCCGGACAAGACCTCAGGATCGAGCCCACGGGAGCGCAACGCCTCTAAGAGGGTTTCGCTATTCTCGGCATCTCGGGCGGCCGAGGTCAAAAAGCACCCCACGTAATGGCAACGAGCCTCTTTGATCTGCTGCAAAAAGTCGTCCACTGCAGCCAGTACGCGATCGATGGCCGCTTGAGACAGCTGGCCTGTGGAATCAACACCCTCGCCCAGATTGCAGATGGTGCTCTTGCGCTCAATGGCCTCCAGCTCGCCGTCGCGCAGGTCGGCGATGCCTACTCGGGCGGTCACCGTGCCCAGGTCGATGGCTGCTACGCGAATGAGGTCTTCCATAACTCATGCACCTTTCTTATAGCCAAAGAGCACGTCCAGCGCTTGGACGTACCAGGGATCTGTACGCGCCAACACTTCAGCTTTAATGTCGTCGGGAATGGGCGCGGCCTGGCCGGCATCCTGTTCTTCGGGGAGTCCCGAGACCGTCACCGCCTGTTCCCCCTGTCGCACGTAGCCATGGAGCCGGGCCTCATCCTCGATGCCCTGCTCGGTATTGAGGGAGCGAATGCGGGCCTTCTCCTCCTCATTAAGGCCATTGAAGGCATCCAGCTGCGCCTGATAGACCTCGCCGTTGCGCCTGGCCCTGTAGTAATCGCAGGCCGGCGGGTAGAGGATGGCCAGAGCCACCAGGCAAATGCCCATGATTGCCAGGGGCACCCTGAGCCTCACCTGCCAGGGAGCCTTGGGTGCCTCCGAGCCCTCATCGCCCTTGGAGCGCCCCCACCGCGAAGTGCGCACGCCCTTGAAGTCGTCCCCTAGCTTTGCGCCCACCGCCGAGGTAGCGCGCCCTGTCCTTGCGCTCGCAGCAGAGCGGCCGGCAGCGGGGCGCCCTGACTCTTTTGTCTGCCGAGAAACCCGCTCCTTGAGGCTTGCCACCGTGACAGAGAACCAGGAGCCTTGGGTGCTTGTGCGCCCTGAGGCACGCTGGCTGCGAGTGCCCTGGGCCTCCAGCCGCCTGCGCGCCTGGGACAAATCGCCGGTGGCCTGGGCAGACGCGCCCCTGCCATAGGGCTGCGACAACTGGGTTGAAGCCAACGTGCCCGAAGGCCTGAAGCGCGTAGAGGACGGCTTGCGATAGCCCGAGGCGTCCATATAGGGGCCGTCATCAGTAAGCTGGATCTCCGGCCGGTAGGGCTCTGCAGGCCCGCGACTATAGGACTCATCCCCAGCTACCTGGGACTCCTCATAGTCCTCTACCTCGTAGAGAGGCTCTTCGGCCTCTTCTGCCTCTGGCCCAGAAGCCCTGCCGTTGGTGCTGCGGGAGCTGCCAGCCTGGGGAGCAGGGCCGGATCTGGGCCTAAAGGTCAACGTAGCGTCGTTGGAGCGCCGATTGCTATGGGAACGAGCGCGTGTGGACATCTAACTCCTCAGTGCCAGGTTTTGAGTGCGAGGTAGTGCGAATGATCTGCGGTGGAGATGACAGTATAGAGCCTTGGGCTTTAGCCCTGTGGAGAGGCCATGTGCGCGGGCTGGCCGGGACGGCCCTGCAGGCTTACGCCCGGGAGGGCGCGTCCTTCTCGGCAGCCTTCACTTGGTCCCAAAGCTCGTTGAGCTCCTGGGTTGAGAGCTGGTGAGGCTCTTTGCCCAGATGATGGCAGAGCTCCTCCACCCCTTGCCAGCGGCGGCGGAACTTGGCATTGGAGGCGCGCAGGGCCTCTTCGCAGTCGATGCCCGCCTTGCGGCCCACGTTTACCAGGGCAAAGAGCAGGTCTCCAAACTCGACGGCAACGGCGGCAGAGCCTTGGGGCTCTGCCAGGTACTCGGCGCGCTCCTCGTCCACCTTGTCCCAGACTGCCTCAGGGCTGTCCCAGTCAAAGCCGGCGCGAGCGGCGCGCTTGGAGATCTTTTGGCACTCCATCAAGGCAGGCAGTGCCCGAGGCACCGAGTCCAAAAGCCCCTGGGGAGCTTGGGCATTGGCGCGCTCCCGGCTCTTGACCGTCTCCCAGATGGAGAGCACCTCCTCTGGATTGGAGGCGTCCTGGGCTCCAAAGACGTGGGGATGGCGGCGCACCAGCTTGGCGTTGAGGCCGCAGAGGACGTCGTCGATGCCAAAGGCGCCGTCATCTTGGGCGATCTGGGCATGGAGGAGCACCTGCATAAGAACGTCGCCCAGCTCTTCTTGAAGGTGGGCATCGTCGGCGGCCTCGATGGCATCCACCGCCTCATAGGCCTCCTCCACCATGTTCTTCTTGATGGAAGCGTGGGTCTGCTCCCTGTCCCAAGGACAGCCGTCGGGTTGGCGCAGGCGCCAGATGGTGCGCACCAAGGCATCGAAGTCCGGATGGGTCTGAGGCGCGCCAGGGCGCTCTTGGGACACAGCATCTACCTGGGCTTCTAAGGAAGGCTCGGAAGCCGCGGCCCTGCGGCAGAAAAAGGCGCCAAGCCAGGCTGCGGCGCGGCCTTCCCAGCCCTCACCGCCTGAAGCGACGCCGGGAACCGGGCGGCTGCCAACGCCTGAAGCACGCCCTCGCTATAGTGCAGATAGCCTGCGGCGTTGGGGTGCAGGCGGCCGTCTCCAAAGTAGAGGGGATCATGGGGCACCAGATCCTTGCCATCCACATAGGAGATGTCCATGTCGTCGCAGAGCTTTTTGAGAGTCTTTCTCACCCAGCCCAAAGGCTTCCCGGAGGCGGAGACGTCCTTATCGGCACGCCACAGAGGCGAGATCACAAAGATGGTCGAGGGGTCGAACAGCTGGGTGAGACGCTCCAGATAGCGGCGCGCCTGGGTGCGGATCTCCTTGGCAGAGGCCACCTTGGCCCAGTCGTTGGTGCCATAGGCCACCGTCACCAGAGCAGGGGCCGCCTGGCGCACCGAGCTCATGCCCTTCAAGGTCTCATCGTCGAAGACGTGGCCGGAAATGCCCTGGTTGAGCAGTTGGCATCCCAGCTCGCGGGCCAGGTTCGCGCCCAGGCTGTGAGCCGGGGAGCCCGCCATGAAGCCCTGGGTGATGGAGTCGCCAAGGCACAGCAGCAAGGGGGCCGGCGCCAGAGGCTCCAGCCGATCGTTGGCACGGAGGTTTCCCACCGCCACGCTCATGAGACTGGGCAGCCACAGGCGGCACGTCGTGAGAGCACGGTCAGGATTGTCCAGCTCGAACTCTGCCGTTCCCGATTCCACCCGCGCCCCATAGAACCGGCCACCCGCCTCAAGCCCCAGGCCATCCATGAGCCCTGCCGCAGGGGCAGTGGTGGACCGAGGCACCCAGGCTCCCTCCTCTGCCAGCAGCTTTGTGCGCCCTTGGGCCTCCTGCCGAGCCAGAAGCTCGCTCATGAGCCGAGCGTCTGCGGCGTCATGGGAGAGGTCCTGCAGCACCTCCACCTCCAGCGAGAGACAGGTGGCCCGCGTGGAGAAGGCCAGGCATACGCCGGCGGTGGCATCGGCCTGTGACCGCGGCCAACAGAATGCAAGTAATCCAGCTGGGCTGCCGAGAAGCGCTCCGGCTGCACGAGGCCGCCGTCCCTCACTCGAGCCGTTACGCAGCCCTGAAGATAGCGCACCACAGAAGGCGCCTGATCCTTGGGCACTGCCTGACCGTCGCGATCGAGCACCTCAGGCACCAGCGGCTTAGAGCGACTGGCCGAGAAGAGCGACCACCGGCGCTGCTCGGCTGGGGGCAGCTGCGGCAACGCTTTTGCTTGAGACGTCCGAGAGGCGCCCCGGGAGGTTGCCGGGGCGGCCGCCTTTTTAGCTTTGCGCCCTTTGACTTTGGCCCTCCTGGTCGTTTTGCCCTTCATCGCTTTGGATGCCTTTGCACTCATAGACGCACCTCTACCTCGCCTCTATGGCTCGCCCCTCCCAGAGGGGCGAGCGCCTGTAGCTTTCAATTTTGACATGGCTGGCCGGTCAGGACCACCGGCCCGACTAGTCTTCATCATCGCCGCCCAGAGTCTCCAAGACTCCTAAAGCGGCGCTTACCAGATCCTCTGCGTCCTTGCGGAAGGGATAGGTGAGCTTTTTAGACTGGGAGAACACACGGGCGCCCTTGCGCTTGAGTCCCGGCACCAGGTCGCGAGGCACGTCGGCGCCCATGTAGACCAGCTGGCCTCCGGTGAGCGCCACCGAGGTGATCCCCAACCTCTCCCCACGAATACGAATGCGCTGGCGGTCCAACAGGTTGCGGGCTGCCGGCGGCAATGAGCCGTAGGTCTTTTCCAGCTCGGCCTCCAGCGCATCCACTTGGGCAAGCTCCGTGGCGGCGGCCACACGGCGGTAGGCCAGCACGCGCTTGTCGATCTCGGGGATGTACTCGTCGTCAAAGAAGAAGTCTGCCGAGAGGTTCACCACCGTCTCTGCCGGCGCCACCTCGCCCACTTCGCCCTTGGCCTCGCTCACAGCCTCACCCAGCATCTGGGTGAACAGGTCAAAGCCCACCTGCTGGAGGTTGCCGTGCTGCTCGGCGCCCACCAGCGATCCCGCACCGCGGATCTCCAGGTCGCGCATGGCGATGCGCATGCCGCTTCCCAGATCCTGATACTCGTTGATAGCGGTCAGGCGCTCGGTGGCCTCCTCGGTCAACGGGCGCTCGCCAGGGAACAGGAAGTAGGCGAAGGCCTGGGTGCGCCCGCGGCCAACGCGGCCCTTGAGCTGGTAGAGCTGAGCCAAACCCAGCCGCTGGGAGTCCTCGATGATGAGGGTGTTGGTATGAGGGTTGTCGATACCGCTCTCAATGATGGTGGTGGCCACCAAGACGTCGATGTCGTGAGTCTGGAAGCGCTCCATGACGTCTTCCACCTCGCGCGGGCTCATCTGCCCATGGGCCACGCCGATGCGAGCCTCCGGCGCCGCCTCACGCACGCGTTCCACCGCCTCATCGATGGTGGTCACACGATTAGACACGTAGTACACCTGACCGCCGCGGCTTGTCTCGGTACGAATGGCATCGCTCACTACATCGGGATCGTACTCCCCCACGTGCACCTTCACCGGCAGGCGGCCTTTGGGCGGCGTCATGATGAGGCTCATGTCGCGCACGCCCGAGAGGCTCATCTGCAGCGTGCGAGGGATGGGCGTAGCCGAGAGCGTGAGCACGTCCACCTGCTCGCGCAGATTCTTGAGCTGCTCTTTGTGCTGCACGCCAAAGCGCTGCTCCTCGTCCACGATGACCAGGCCCAGATTGTGGGGGTTCACGTCGCGAGACAGCAGCCTATGGGTGCCGATAAGCACATCTGCCTCGCCTTTGGCAAACTCCTCCAAGGACTTCTTTTGCTGGGCGGCAGTCCTGAAGCGGGAAAGCACCGCCACCTTGACGCCGAAGGGCGCGAAGCGTTCCTGGGAGGTCTCATAGTGCTGCTGGGCCAGGATGGTGGTGGGGCATAGCACCATGACCTGGCGACCGTCCTCCACGCACTTGAAGGCGGCGCGAAGGGCCACCTCGGTCTTGCCAAAACCCACGTCGCCGCAGAGCAGGCGGTCCATTGGCTTGGGCTGTTCCATATCGGCTTTGATATCGTTTATGGCGCGGCTTTGATCAGAAGTCAAAGGATAGGGGAAGCTTGCCTCCATCTCGCGCTGGGCAGCGTCGTCCGGCGAGAAGGCATAGCCCTGCACCGTGGCGCGGCGAGTGTAGAGTTCTACTAGGTCAAAGGCCAGTTTTTTGGCGCTCTTGCGCGCCTTGGCGGTAGCGCGCGACCAATCCGCGGTGTTGAGGCGCGTGAGCCTGGGCGCCGATCCGTCCGGCCCCACATAGCGCGAGATGCGATCCACCTGCTCCAACGGCACGTAAAGCTTGTCTCCCGCCGAATACTCCAGCAAGAAGTAGTCCCGCTCGCGCCCGTCGATCTCCCGACGTACGATGTCGGCGAACTTGGCGATGCCGTGAGTGGCATGAACCACGTAGTCGCCGGGCTTGAAGGGGAAGGTCACCTGGGTGGGATCGATGGCGCGCGATTTGGTGCGGCTGGCAAAACGAGCCGTCAAGTCCCCTACCGAGAAGATCGCCAACCGGGCAGAGGGCACTATCACGCCTGCAGGAACCGGCGCTTCGAAGAAGCTCACCGAGCCCGCTTGGAGAGGCAGCGCTTTTTTGTAAGCCTCCGGGTCCAATATGGAGGCAGCATTGGCAGGGTCTGAGGCCAACGACTCTGCAAAGGGCACGTGCTCGTCGCCAAAGGAGAGCTCCAGCGACTGGCGGGCGCTCCTGTCGGGCACCGCAAAGGCAATGGCGAAGTCATCGCGCAAAAGCTCGCGGGTGCGGCCTAAAAGGCGTGTGTCAGAGCCGGCGATCTGCGGCTGGCGCACGGTAAGCTCGGCGGTCACCGGAGTGCCGGCCGTATTGAGCGAAGAGAAGTTCAGGCGCTGCTGGGAGCCAAAATCAAGCTTGCGAGGGTCTGTGTAGAGCTCCGCGAGCTCCGGCTTGAGCTTGGCTGCACTGGCTGAGGCCGCCAGGTCGTCGTAGGCGCGCAAGCAGTCGTCAAAGAGTGCACGAGGCTCGTTGAGGCACACCAGCGCCTCCTTGCAAATATGATCGATGGGCGAGGCCGTCGACCCGTAGAGCTGGGCCAGGTAACGCTCTGTCTGAGGATTGGGAATGCGCGCCGTGATGGCTTCCAGGTCTGCCGCCACCGCCGAACTTTCGCGAGCCCTATCCCAAAGGGCATGCTCCGCGCGCTTTACCGTCTCGTCAGTGAGGGCATACTCGCGGGCAGGCTGAAACTCCACCGCATCCAAATCGCCGATGGTCTGCCCTGTGGCCGGCACCAGGCGCCGGATGCGGTCGATCTCGTCGCCAAAGAACTCCAGGCGCACGGGGTTGGTGCCCTGAGCTGGATATACGTCCACATTGTCACCGTGGATGCCAAAGGAGCCTGGCTCCGCTGCCTCGCCCAAGTTCACGTAGCCGGCCGCGAGCAGCGCCCCGCCGATCTTCTCATAGGGCACCTCCTGGCCCACCTCGTAGCGAAGGGTTTGCCAAAAGGGCACCTCTGCCGGAGGCACCCGGCGCAAAAGCGCCCGGGCGCTGGCTACGACAATGCGCGGCTCGCCGGTGGCCAGGCTTGCCAGCGCCTGAGTGCGGGCGCCCAGCACCGCCATATTGGGCTTAGTGTCTTTCCAGGGCAGATCTTCCCGCATGGGATAGCGCTCCACCTGCTCCAGCCCCAGCCAGGCTTGAAGGGTGCGGGCCGCACGGTCTGCCAGCTCCTCGCCGGAGACCACATAAAGACAGGGCCTGGGATCTTTGGCCCACAGGCTGGCAAGCATCAGCGCGCGGCCGGACTGGCCTACCGAAAGCGTGGCGTCTTGATGGGCTGCCAGCGCCTTTACCAACGGCGACAGGTTGGCGTCTGCCAGAAGCTGTTTGGCGATACGGTCAATGATCATGGAAGGCGGCCTTCCTAGGCGAGGGAACGACAGAGATGGCACCGGAAACCAACCGATGATTACCCGCCAATCCCACATCGATCGCTATAGATATGTATGGGAGGGGCGAGTTTCTCGGCATGGACTTTATGGACATGCCAAAAGGGCCCTGACGCTTGCGCGTGGGCCTTAAGAGCAAGCTTTAGGGATACTACCCCCCCTGAGGGTGCTTCGGGCATAGGACCGGCGGTTTACATGGGAAACAACGTCGTTGAGCCATTGGTGCACGCACTGCGCCGACGCATAGGCCGCATGTTTACGCCTTCGGACGATACGTTGCCCCAGGGTCACGAAGACCTTCGCGTGCAGACTGCCCCGCGATTTGTGTTTTCGCTGCTTCGTCGCTCTCGGTGTTTGCGTCGTCCAAGTGCGATGAAGGTCCTAAAACACAAATTCATTATTTGATATTTTAGCGCATCCTCGCCCAGCGCCCCTTCATCCCGCGCGCCTCCTCCCCCAGCACCGCCGAAGGTCCCCGCGGGCACGAAAAGGGCGCCGGCCCCAAGGCCAGCGCCCCATTGAATGTCGGTTCCTGTGAGCTCAAAGCCTGTGCATACCGGCTCGCAGCCCGCGCCCGCAGCTGCCGAGAAACCCGCCTGCCGCCTCCGGGAGGCAATGGCCGGCAGCTGCTCTTGGCAGCGCGCTTAGAAGACCGCTACCACGCCGCCGTTGTAGTTGTCCTCGATGAACTGACGGGTCTGGTCGCTGGTGAGCAGCTTCACCAGCTCCTTGGTCTTCTCGCTGTCCTGGTTGCCGTCCTTCACGGCCAGCACGTTCACATAGGCCTTGGAGGCTTCGCCGGTATCAGACTCGGTGGCCAGGGCGTCCTCGGTCTTGAGGCCGGCACCCAGCGCGAAGTTGCCGTTGATAGCCGCGATGTCCACATCCTGGAGCGAACGGGGCAGCTGAGCAGCCTCCATCTCCTGGATCTGCAGGTTCTTGGGGTTCTCCACGATATCTACCACCGTGGCGTTCAGGCCGGCTCCGTCCTTGAGTTTGATGAGACCTTCCTGCTGGAGCAGCAGCAATGCGCGGGCCTCGTTGGTGGTGTCGTTGGGCACGGCCACTACGGCGCCGTCAGGCAGCGCGTCCAGCGAGGCGGTTTTGCCGGCGTAGAGGCAGAAGGGCTCGAAGTGGATGTCGGCGGCGTCCACCAGATGAGTGCCGTTCTCTTGGTTGAAGTCGTTCAAATAGGTGATGTGCTGGAAGTAGTTGGCATCCAGCTGGCCGTCCTCCAGAGCGGTGTTGGGCTGGATGTAATCGTTGTACTCCACCACATCCAGGGTGTAGCCGTCCTCTTTGGCCTGCTCCTTGAGGTTGTTCAAGATCTCGGCGTGAGGGGTGGGGCTGGCGCCGATCTTGATGGTCTTGTCGCCCGAGGCGTCACCCGACTGCCCGTTGCCCGACTGCCCGCACGCCGTAAGCCCAGCTACCGCCAGCACGGCCACCAGGCATAGACCCAGAATACGGAAGGGGACCTTTTTCAAAGACATAGCGATACTCGCTTTCTTAATGTATTGATGCACTCTGTGATGCACTCTGTATTGATGCATGCGCACTGCTTGTTTCATTCCTAGATCTCAGAATGGCTGGCCGAGAAGCCCGTGCCTTTGCAGGCAGAACCCTTGCGGGTATCCCTAGCGGCGGCGCTTGTCCACACGGCTCACCAGCTTGAGGCCGCCTTCCTGGAAGATCTGCACGATCACTACCAGGAGTGCCACGGTGATGAGCATGACGTCGGTCTGATAGCGGTAGTAGCCGTAGTTGATGGCAATGGCGCCCAGGCCGCCGCCGCCCACAAATCCTGCCATGGCCGAGTAGCCCAGGATGGTGGCCAGCGAGATGGCGGCGCCCACCAAAAGGGAGGGGCCAGCCTCGGGGAGCAACACCTTGGTGACAATCTGCAGCGGAGAAGAGCCCATGGCGCGGGCTGCTTCGATGACGCCAGGGTCCACCTCTTTTAAGGAGGACTCCACCATACGACCCACATAGGGGGCCGCTGCCACCACCAAAGGCACGATGGTGGCGGTAGAGCCGATGGTGGTGCCCACCACCACGCGGGTGAAGGGCAGGATTGCCACCAGCAGGATGAGGAAGGGAATAGAACGCAGGATGTTCACGATGACGCCCACTGCCAGGTTCACTGCCTTGTTGGGAGCGATGCCGTCTGGCGAGGTCACAAAGAGCACCACGCCCAAAGGCACGCCCAACAGGTAGGCGATGGCGGTGGAAACCAGCGTCATGTAGAGGGTTTCCCAGGTTCCTGAGGCTAAAAGATCGATCATTTCTTGACTCATGCCTCATCGCCTCCTGCCTGCTGAGGGTTGTCCCCGCCGGGCATTCGTGGGTCTCCGCTCTCTTCGTAATGAATGCCGCGCCCGTCCAAATAAGCCCTGATGCGGGCGCAGGCATCCGGGTCTTGGGGCATTTGTATGAGGATCTGGCCATAGGCATGGCCGCCGATGTCTTGAGTATTGGCGCCCATGATGGACACGCGCACGCCACAGGTGATGGAGAGGTCGCTGATGACCGGATCGCCAGACTCCTCGCCGGTAAACGCGATGCGCAGCATGCCGGCGGGCACCTGGCCCTCGCGCGCTTCCAGCGCGTCTACCGCCGGCTCGATGAGGCGGCGGGCAGTGGCGCTTTGGGGGTGCAAGAAGACGTCGTGGACCGTGCCTACCTCTTTGATCTCGCCAGAGGCCATGACGGCCACCTTGTCGCAGACCAGCTCCACCACCTTCATCTCATGGGTGATCACCACGATGGTGACGCCAAGCGTGCGATTGAGTTCCTTGAGCAGGTCGAGCACCGAGCGTGTAGCCTCAGGGTCCAACGCGCTGGTGGCCTCGTCGCACAAGATGATGGAGGGATCCGATGCCAGGGCACGGGCAATGGCCACCCGCTGCTGCTGGCCACCGGAGAGCTGCGAGGGGAAGGCCTGGGCCTTCTCGGCAAGGCCTACGGTCTCGAGAAGCTCTTTGGCCCGGGCATTAGCCGCGTCGCGCTTGACTCCGGCGATATCCAAGGGATAGCGCACATTGGCCAGCACACTGCGCTGCTGAAGCAGATTGAACTGCTGGAAGATCATACCGATCTTTTTGCGCTGGGCTCGAAGCTCTTTAGCGGAGAGCTCCATAAGGTTGGTGCCGTCGATAATCACTGCGCCTGCGTCCGGGCGCTCCAGCAAGTTGATGCAGCGCACCAGCGTGGACTTGCCCGCTCCGGAAAAGCCGATGATGCCAAAGATCTCCCCATCGTCGATGGTGAGGTTGACCTGGCGCACCGCATGAAGCGGGCCGTTGGCAGTCTCAAAAGTTTTATCGAGGTCGCGCAGTTCTATCAAAAGATCCGTCCTTGCAGTAGTTCATGGCCTGAGGTGCACCATAAAGAGTAGGCATCCCAGATACTTTGGGACCTGTGCAGTGCCCCAAAAGTCTTTGTCCACTCTAAAGCCCGCAGGACCCTTTTGGAACTACTGTGATGCATCCTTAACAATGCCCGCGTGACCAAAAACAGGCAGGTAGCTAAGGAAACAGGCCCAGAGCTGCCAAATGCAAGAAGGGCCCATATGCGTCGCGACCCCAAAGAGAGCGATGCGGCAGGGCGCCTCTAAGCTATCAGACTCATCTAAAACCACACGGCCTGTTCATAGCGCCGCCATACACCTTAGATTTGTCGCTTGTATACTTAGTCGAATCTATATTCACTCATTATGGCGGCTTGTTGCATAGGCACCTTAGGTGCAATGGGCCGCCCATCCTTGCAGGTCTGAGACCTTAAGGTACGCCTGAGAAACCCGAGCCTTCCGGCCCGCTCCTCCTATGTACCCCACCGTCTTCCTTCTATGACCTCGCTGCCAACATTTCCAGCCAAGAGGGGTTTTCCATTGAGCAAGCATCGCCGCACTCAGCAGCCAGAAGCCCAAGATCTCTCCCGTCAAAGCGCGGTAGAGCACTATTCGGCTGCCCGCAAGCGTCGCAGCCTTCACAAGCGCATTCGCGTGGCCGTCATCATTGTGCTCTGCGTGATCCTTACCGGCGGCGGCATCGCCTGGGCCTATCTCTCCAACATCGAGAACCGCCTCCATGAGGGCGTGAACGACAAGCTTCGCGGCACCCTCACCAACGTGCAGGCAGATGACCCGTTCTACATGCTGCTTTTGGGCGTGGATAAATCCGAGCAGCGTGCAGAGAGCGCGGAGTACGGCCAGGACTCTTCCAACTACCGCACCGACTCCATCATGCTGGCCCGCATCGATCCCAAGCAAAAGCAGGTGACGTTGGTCTCTATCCACCGCGACACCCTGGTGGATCTTGGCGAGCACGGCAAGCAAAAGATCAATGCGGCCTACTCGGTGGGCGGCCCCTCCTATACAGTTGAGGTCATCAGCAAGTTCGCCGGCGTGCCCATCTCCCACTACGCAGAGATCGACTTCGATCACTTCGAGGGCATCGTGGACGCGCTTGGCGGCGTCACGGTGGACGTGCCCATCGACATCAACGACCCCTATGCTGGCGAGCCCATCCAAAAGGGCGAGCAAACCTTGAACGGCGCCCAGGCCCTCACCCTCTGCCGCAGCCGCCACGCCTACGACAATTATGGCGACGGCGACCTCTATCGCGCCGCCAACCAGCGCATGGTCATCGCCGCCATCGTCAAGAAGGTGCTGGCAAGCGACCCCGCCACCATGACAGCCACCATCTCTTCGATGGCAGACGCCGTGTCCACCGACCTCTCGCTCCAGCAGATCCTCAACCTGGCTGCCCAGATGAAGGGCATCAACATGGACATCGACGTCTATACCGGCATGGAGCCCACCACCTCCACCTACCTCAACGAGACCTGGTACGAGATCTGCGACACCGCTGCCTGGCAAAAGATGATGAGCCGCGTGGACCAGGGCCTCTCCCCCTATGAGAGCGCCGACGACGACCCCACCGGCGAGGTGGCTGGCGGCAAGACCAACGTCAAAAACGACGGGGGCTCAGGCCAAGATTCCACCACCTTCGACACCAATACCTCTGCCGATAAGGACGGAACCGTCCATTCCGGCACCGTCGAGGTCCTCAATGGCGCAGGCGAAGACGGCTTGGCTGGGCGCGTTGCCAACAGCTTGGCGGCCTATGGCTACGACACCTCTGCCGGCACCGCACGCAACCGCTACGACAGCACCGTGGTTGCCTATATGAATGACGCCGCCAAGCCCAAAGCTCAGGCAGTGGCCCAGGCATTGGGCGGCGAAGTGGAAGTGGTGCCGGGTGAAGGCGTCTACATATCAGATGCCGACGTACTGGTAGTGTTGGGCACCGACCTGCGCAACTACAGCTAGGGCATTCGGCGAGCCGTCGCGCTATATATGGTGCATCCCACACCTTTTAGAAGGTTTACCTGCCTGTTCGCCGCACATCAATCCCCATAAAACTTAGCGAACCCCTCCTTACAGGAGGGGTTTTCTGTGGCTATACTCACCCTACAGATACCTTTCAGGTTTATGTATACAGTAGGCATAATATGCCTTCTACCTTGGGTTTTCTAGCAATTAGGGGTTTCGACCTTAGCCGCTGGGTTTCTTGGCAGCCCTAGGCTCGAGGCTACGTGAGAGAAGGGGATGGCCATGAGCGACCACACACATCTGTCTAGGACGCACCAGAGAGGGGATGCAGCCGTCTTTCGCGCATAGCGGCGTGGGTCATGAGCTTGATGCTGCTGCTCTCTATGGTGCCTGTGGGGGCCTTTGCACCCACAGTGGCCCTGGCGGCAGACGATGTCACCGCGAGCACTGCCGCTGGCGACGACACCACACTGTCCATCAAGGCAGGAGCGGCAGTGCCTGTGGAAGGCCATACCAACACCTGGTACTTCCCCTACCTCACGGTGGAGAGCAACACAGACAGGCTCATAAAATCCATCACGGTGCAGTTCACCTCAGCCATCACCACCACGGATGCCATCAATGTGGACGCTTCGGGCAAGTTCGAGCTCTTCGCCGGCAACAAGCGCGGCAACAAATCGGTGAACTGCGCATCGGGAGCAACCGCTGCTGAGTGGCAGCAGTACCTGCGCGACCATATGACCATCACACTCTCAGATGCCACTACCACTAAGAGCATTCGAATGATCGCCAACTTCGAGCCCGTGCAGTCCCTCTATGACTACAACTCGTTGAATGGGCACTACTATGAGACGGTGAAAGCCTCAGGCGCTTCTTGGGAAACGGCATTCAAGGCAGCCCAGAGCAAGACTTATATGGGTATGCAGGGCTACCTGGTCACCATTACCAGCCAAAAAGAGCATGACTACGTCTATACCATGATCGGCGAGAACTGCTGGACAGGCGCCACCTGCCTCGACGCCTACACCGGGCCCGTGAAGAACACCTACAAGGACTTCTATGCCTCCAAGGGCATTACCATCCCCTCCAGCACAATGCCTGCAGCAGCTTACTATTTCTGGGTGTGCGGCCCAGAGGCCGGCAAGCTTGTGTCATGGGGCCTGAATACCCCGACAGCTGCCCCAGATCCTTCCCCTGACCCTCTCAACAACAATAGCCCCACCATCTACAACAATTGGTCGCCCAACGAACCCAACAATTCAAGCGGCGAGCAATGCATGCACTTCTATTCGTCTGTCTCAGGCCTCTGGAACGACTTCGCCAACGGCAACACCTCTTGCACCGCCTATGTCATTGAATACGGCGGCATGGAGGGCGATTCCGATGACCCTTCAACCTCAGGCGGTGGCGGCGACGCCAACGTGGACATCGTGGTGAAGGTGGAGATCGACATCGACCCCAAGGGCAAGACCATCACTACCAGCGCCGACAACGTGCGCGTAGGCGAGCCTCTCAAGGTCTCCGAGAACGTCAACGGCGACCCCGAGGTCAAGCTGCACCTCTTTGGCACAGACGGCAAGGAGACGGGCACTGAGCCCGCCCCGGTCACCCGCACCTACTATCAAAAGCAGGGCAAGGACTGGGTGGCACTCGACGGCGTGCCTACCAAAGTAGGCACCTACAAGGTGGAATCTCGCGCCCCCTATCGCTATGCAGACGGCACCGTGGCCGCCGAGGATTACACCCCTGGCTCTGCCGAGTTCAAGATCTTGCCCAAGGTCATCAATGCAGCCCCCAACTCCCCCGCTCCCAGCCCCGATAAGCCTTCTGATCCTTCTGCGCTTCCCGGCCGCCTCTGGTCCAAGACCTACGACGGCACCACCGCCTTTGATAGCCCCACATCGCTGGACCTCTCCGACCTGCTGGTGGAGAGCCTGGGCGACGCCCATCTGACTTTTGACTCTGCCGCCTTTAGCAGCGACAATGCCGGCGCCCGCGAGCTCACCTTGCACAACGTGCGTATCGAGGGCGCAGACGCTGCCAACTACAACCTGGCTAACCTCAAGGACAACGGAGACGGAACCTACGACCTCACCGTCCCCGCCACCATCCTGCCCGCGCCCCTCACTGTCAGCCCTTACTATGCCCTGGCTCCCCAAGAGGGCCAAGATCTGGCCAAGGTAGAGACCTGGCGTGCAGGCAAGGCAGGCTTGGAAGAGGCTGCCCAGAGCTTCGAGATCGCCACCGACCAGCTGGCAGCTGCCGATAAAGACGATCCTCAAAGCCTCTTTAATGGGGTGACTCCGGCTCACTCCGCCGCCACTGCCGGAGGCCTCAAGCTGGATCTCAAATCCCCAGTGCGCGGCAGCTATCAGGTCTCCACCCAGCTCTCCGGCGACAACGTCTCTGCCGTAGACGGCAAGTTCCTCATTGGCAACTACCTGGTATCCGTCGCACCAACTACCCTGGCAATCGAGCCCAAGCCTTCCACCGTGGTAGTGACTCCGGCAACGACCCCACTCCAGTGGATCCTGACAGCCCTGAGCCCATCAAGCCCGGCGACCCCGTCATCGTGAAGCCCGGCGACGATCCCGTGGGTCCAGAAGACATTCTTAAAAAGGTTGAAGATATTATCGGTGGTAAACCCGGCGATAACCCAGGTGACAACCCGGGCGGCAACCCTGATGACGACCCCAAACCGGACACCCCCACGATTCCCGAGATCCCCGAGGGCGTGGAGCCCAAGATCGAGATCATCAAGGGCAAGCAGGAGGTCGACGAGATCGATCCTGATGACCCTGGCACCTACACTGTGGTGGTCACCTATCCCAATCCCGACCCTGACCAGCCCGAGGTGCGCGTGGAGATCACCTACGAGGTAGAGCCAGAGCCTATCAAGACCGATCCTGAGACCCGCTACTTCACCGTCACCACCCGCCTGAGGGCGCCATCGCCTCTGACAGCTCCATCTCCCCCACGGCCACATTGGGCGAAGGCTCGTCCTACTCGGTCACGTGGACTCCCGGCCTCAACCGCTATGTCTCCGAGGTCACCATCGACGGCAAGACCGTCGAGCCCACAGGCGATGCGGTGGACTTTGAGGATTTGGACGCCAATCACGTAGTGGTGGTGACCGTCGCCACGCTGCCTTCGGTAGGCGGCTCTGCTACCCGCGGCTGGTATACCGTCACCGTGAACCGCTACGGCACCCAAGGGATGCTGGAGTGCTCGCCCTCCCAAACCGTCGAGGGCGGCGAAGATGTGAACGTGTGGTGGGAGCCCGTTGCCGGCTTCAAGGTAAGCGAGATCGTCATCGACGGGACCACCGCCCTCACTCCCGAGCAGATCGAGAGCGGCAGCTACATCTTTGACGACATCGCCGCCAATCACGTGGTGGACATCCGCTACAAGTCCTTAAACGCACTGCTGGACGTCACCTCTCGCGACTACATGGTGTCCACCAAGGTGGTAAACGGCCCCGGCGCCATCACCGGCGGCTCCACAGTGGCTCCCGGTGCCAACTACTCGGTGGCCTGGGACACGGTAATCCAACCCATCCCCGACACCGAGGATCCCTCCTACGGCGTGTGGGAAGTCTCCGGCGTCACCGTAAACGGCGTGCCCAGCGCCGGCGCCAGCGACACCAGCCTTACTTTGGACAACATCAACGAGCACAAGAACGTGGTGGTCTCCATGCGTCCGGTGCTCTACAACGTGAACATCTACGGCTACTCGGTCAACGGGGGCGCCGGTACGGTCTCCAACCACCGCACCCTCTTCAAGGGCCAGAGCTACCGCGACGTCTTGGGCACCCCCAACGAGGACAGCCGCATCGTGCGCGTAGTGGTGGACGGCACCACGGTCTACGACGCTCCCGCCTACGATCCTTCCAAGCCCCAGCCGGAAGCCCCCGTCGTCCCCGATCCCGTAGCCGACCCTGAGCTCAAGGCCGCTGCGCCCACCGAGACCCCCACCGGCGACGACACCGCAGCAGCGTCTGTCACTGCTCAAGCCGCCGTCGAGGTGGCTCAGGCTGCCGAGAACCACACCGCCGTGGCTGAGGCTTTGGATCTGGCGCCCCAAGAGCCCCAGAGCTCCGAGCTTGCCGACGCAGCCGATGAAACCCCGGCTCCTGAGGCAGAGGCTACCGTGCCTGAAGCAACCCCGGAAACCGTCGAGCCCACCAGTGAGTCTGCCACCCCTGAGAATGCGTCCTTCTCGGCAGCCCGCTATGAGGGAGGTGCGTCCTTTGTGGCTCAGATGGCTCGTCCCGCCGGCGCCGCCCTCTTCCAGGCAGCCGACCGCGCAGGCAGCCAGACTCCGGTCTTCCCACAAGAGACCCAGGCAGCCGGCGAGATCAACAGCTCCACCGCCAACTACAGCTTTGAGGGCGTGCAGCACAACCATCGCGTCGAGGTGTACTTTGCCAAGAACAGCGAGCCTTACGCGCCCAAGGACTCTGACGACGCCAAGGACTCCACTCCCACGGTGACGCCCAAGGTGGAGGGGTCTTCGGGCAAGGTAGAAGTAACCAATCCCGATCCTGGCAGCGATCCTGCTCCCGGCACTCCTGGCGCCCCTGTGGATCCCACCCAGCCCATCGTGGTCAAGTGGGAGAACATCCCCGACGGCAACGTTCCTGCCAAGGTCGTGGTGGGCGACCCGAACGGCCCCCATCACGAGATCGAGCTCACCCCTGAGGACATCGAGCGCGGCTATGTGGTGGTAGATCCCGCCGACGTCCCCGGCGGCGTCATCAACCCCGCGGGCGACACCCCTATCACCTTGGTGGTGGAGAAATCCTCCAAGGGCAACGACGAGGAAGTCTCCGTCCAGCAGCAAGCAGCCCCCAAGCAAGAGGGGAAGATGTTCAACATCGCCACCTCGGTCACGGGTGGCTTGGGCCAGGTGAGCTCCAGCGCCGAGATAGTCGAAGGCGGCACCTACACCGTGAGCTGGAGTGCAGAGCCTGGGTTCCACGTGGCCCGTGTGCTGGTGGACGGCGTGGAGCTCACGTCGCTTCTGGCCACCGATCACGTGACCTTTAGCTACATCGACGGCCCCCACACCGTGCAGGTGGAGCTGGAGGCAGACCCGGATCCCAAGCCAGAGCCGGAGCCCCAACCTCAACCGACCCCCGCCGATCTTGCACCTGCCGACCCCGATACCCCGGCTCCCAATGGCAGCCGCGTGCTCATCACCCCGCAGCCCAGCTCCGGGATGCCCGCCACCGGCGACACCACCTCCTGGGTGGCTCCCCTCTTAAGCGTCGCTGCAGCCGTCACCGCCCTCATGGCGCTGATACTGGTGCGCCTGATACGCAAAGACGCCTAGACACCCATAGCGCAACGCCACGGTCTCGCCTATGACCACACGCCCCGAAGCTCTCGAGCGTCGGGGCGTTTTCTTGCCGAGAAACCCCGGCCCCCAAGGGTTGCGCCACCTGAGGAGCTGGGGTCTATTGCCAATGCAAGGGCTTAGGAGACGGCACTAGCTGCGGCTGCGAAAGCCGTCGATCAAGGAGTGAAGAGCAGCAGCGTTGGCCGCGATCTTCTCGGCAGGGAGGCGTTTCTCAACAAGGAGATCGGCGGCAGGCCCACAGCTTTTCTAGAGGCTCCACTCCAGAAGCCGGCCCAAGAAACGCGTGAGCTCCGGGGTGCGCGGATGGTCAAAGAGCTGCCGAGAAGGGCCTGCTTCCAAAAGCCGGCCCCCATATAGGAATGCCACCGTGTCGCAGGCCCGTGCGGCAAAACCCATCTCATGGGTGACGATAATGAAGCGGGTGCCTGCGTGCTTGAGCTCGCTCACCACGTCGAGCACCTCAGTGGTGTACTCAGGATCCAGGGCGCTGGTAGGCTCATCCAACAGCAACAGGTCAGGTGAGGCTGCCAGCGCTCGCGCTATGGCCACGCGCTGCCGCTGGCCTCCCGAGAGCTGGCCGGGGCGCTTCTCGGCCTGATCCAAAAGCCCCAGCCGCTCCAACAGCTCCGAGGCGCGCTGGGCTGCCGCCTGCTCGCCGTAGCCATGGACCGCCTGCAGGGGCACCTCGATATTTTGGCGGGCGCTCATGTGGCGAAAGAGCCCGCCATCTTGAAAGACAAATCCCAGCCGCGCGCGATAGGCTCGCAGGCTCTCTTCATCAAAAGACACCGGCTGGCCATCTACTGTGAGCCGGCCGCCGTCGGGGGCAAGCAGTCCCCCAGGATGCGCAGCAATGTGGACTTGCCGCCACCCGAAGGCCCGATGATGGCCAGTGCACGAACCTCTCCCTCATAGGAGACGTCTCGGAGCACTGGCACGCCGTCAAATGACTTAGTTATATGCTCCAACTTCAGGGGAAGGCCTGCAGCCTTAGGTGCGGTCTCACTCATAGGAGAGCCTCTTCTCAAAACGTCGGCTCACAAACATGATGGGCAGGGTGAGCACCAGGTAAAGGCCGCCCAAAAGCAAGAAGCCCCCAAAGAAGTTGTAGTTGGTGGCCGTGATCTCACGGATGGTCTGGGTAAGCTCGATTACTGCGATGACCGAGAGCAACGACGAGTCCTTGATGATGGAGGCCGCCTGACCCGTAAGCGCGGGCAGCGTTTGCGCAACCAGCTGGGGAATGACCACATAGCGCAGGGTTTGAGTGCGCGTGAAGCCCACCGAACGCGCAGCCTCCAGCTGGCTTTTGTCCAGAGCCAACAGGCTGCCACGAATGATCTCGGCGATATAGGCTCCCGAGAAGAGCGACAAGATCATGATGCCCGCCAACAGGCGGTTGTCGATGCCCCAGGCAGTGCCGATGATGTAGTAGAAGAAGTAGATCTGCACGATCAGCGGCGTGCCGCGGATGATCTTGACGTAGAGGTCGCACAGGTAGCGCAAGGGCAAGAAACGTGCACCCTGACCTGCGGCAACAGGAATACCTATGGCCAGCGACAACACCAGCGAAGCCGCAGAGATTCCCAAGGTGGTCAAAAAGCCGTCCCAGATGCGTGCCTGGTATTGGGCCACAAAGTCAAAGTTGAGGGCGATGCCCGCAGCCCCCAGCGAAAGCCACACCACTGTCACTACTGCAGCACAAACTACCAGGTAGCTGAGAGCGGCGCGCCCGCAAGGCACTGCACCTCCATCGGGCGCCCAAAAAAGACGCTGCCGGGATCGCGGCTGTCTGGCGGCACTCTTATGGGAGGCGTGCGAACGCTCGCTCACTGGCCTTGCTCCCCTTCAAAGTCGAAGAACCAGCGGAATCCCAAAGAGTCAAAGGCCGCCTTCTCATCGTGGAGGTATTTCTCGGTAAGGCGATCGAACTCGCCGTCCTCTTTGCATTGGGCGATGTACTCGTTGAGCTGGTCTTTGAGCTCTGTGTTGCCCTTCTTCACCGCCATGCCCCACATCTCCGGGTCTTGGAAGGGGATGAAGACGGCAGAAGTGGTGTCGGGATTGGCTTGGTTGTTGCGATAGATGGTGAGCTGGTCGTAGAGGAATCCGTCTGCCTTGCCTTGGACCACCTCGGTTACGCAGGCGCTCTCGTCTGCCAGGCGCACGATATTTGCCTGGGTGAGGTGTTTGGTGGCATAGACGTCGCCGGTGGAGCCGGTCTTTACCGCCACGGTCTTGTTGGGTTGGTTGAGGTCGTCGATAGAGTTGATGCCTGAGTTCTTGTTGGCCAAAATGGCCAGCTGGGCCACCGCGTAGGGGTCGGTGAAGTCCACGGATTCCTGGCGCTCCGGCGTGATGGTCATTGAGCTCAACACCACGTCTGCCTTGTTGGTTTGGAGCGCGGGGATAAGGCCGTCGAAGGAGGTGTTGTCTATCTGGACGTCGTAGCCGTAGGCCTCGCCAAAGCCTTTGATGAAGTCCACCGAAAGACCGGAAGGGTTGCCAGCGTCATCTTTGGTCTCGAAGGGCGGATAGGCAAGCTCCATAGCCACTACGAGCTTTTTCTTGCCGTCTGGGCCAGCTGTCTCCCCACCCCCGGAGTTGCAGCCAGACAGCGCCATAGCAAGCCCAAAGGTGCAGCTCGCACCCAATGCTAAAAATCCACGACGAGAGAGGCTCGCCGATTCCGTCTTTGCCACAAGTACCTCCTACCAGCTCAGAAGTTCATAGCCGTCGTCGGTAACCACCAACTGCACTTCCCACTGGGCCGAGTCACTGCCGTCTGCCGTGCGCACGATCCAGCCGTTGTCCTCGTCGGTGGTGATGTCGGGAGCGCCGGCGTTCACCATGGGCTCGATGGTGAAGCAGAGGCCAGGAACCATAATGGGGCCTGTGCCGGGCTCAGAGACAAAGCTCACGAAGGGCTCCTCGTGAAACTCCACGCCAATGCCATGGCCGCCGTACTCACGTACCACCGAGAAGCCATTGGCCTTAACATACTCGTTCACCGCAGCGCCCACGTCGCCCAGATGACCCCAAGGCTTGATGGCATCCAAGCCCTTTTGCACCGACTCATGGCATACCTCTACCAGTTTCTTGCGCCCTGGAGACACCTCGCCAATGCAGTACATGCGGCTGGAATCCGAGTAGTAGCCATCCTTGATGGTGGACATGTCCACGTTGATGATGTCACCCTCCTGCAGCACGTCCTCCTCACAGGGAAAGCCGTGACAAATGACGCCGTTGATGGAGGTGCACACGCTGTAGGGATAGCCCTCGTAGTTGAGGTCTGCCGAGACCGCGTCGTGCTCCGCCATATACTCTTCCACCCAGCGGTTGATGTCTGCCGTAGACACGCCCGGGCCAATATGCTCGCCCACGTAATCCAGCACGCCCATATTCACCGCCGCCGAAGCCTTGATGCCTTCGATATCCGCAGGCGTCTTGAGCAGCGAGCGCGGAGGCATCTCTTCTCCGGCCTCATAGAGCGCATCCATGCGCTCGTCAGCCCTCGCATGACACTTCTTATACTTCTTGCCGCTGCCGCACCAGCACTCGTCGTTGCGACCAGGAACGGGCAATCCGTCAAACATAGCCTCTCCTATTCTTGGCAAAGCCTGCCGAAGCCGAGAAACTCCCGCATTCCAAGCCTCGCCTTTTGCCTCTGACCACAGATCACCTAAGCGTACAACCTGTACCCCATTTTGAACCCTCTTTAAGAGCGCAGCGTCACCTCTCCCAAAGCCACATCCCTCCGTTACCAGATGGATAACCGCAGCTCACCTGCCCGTCGACCACCCTTCTAAAGGCAACCTGTTGCCGCCTACACTGAAAAGAACCTGTCCCTATATAGTTCACCATCTCTCTGAAGGGTGCTCCTATGAAGCGGCGATTCTCCCTACACCAAGGACCTAAAGGCCTTCTCAAGCTCCTGGCACTCACCTGCGCCGTGGCAGCCTGCCTTGGCTTGGGCCTCCCGGCCACCCCCGCTCGTGCGGATTCCAACCTCGCCAATGCCTTGCCCCAAGGCGTACTCGTTGCCGAGAAACCCGCCTCTGCCACCCTGGATGAGGTTTGCGACGCCGACATCCCCATTCCCCATCCACCGAGAGCTCCGGCCTCAGACGAGCCCCGACTACAAACGCAGGTTATACAGACTCGGAGGGCAACTACTATGAAAATGTGCGTTACGCCTCCAGCTCCCGCCTGGGACTAGGCATGGCCTGGACTGAGCCCAAGGTAGGAGAGCCCACCAAGTTTCACGTAATCGCCACCAGGCTTCCTGCCGAAGCTAACTATCGGGTGGATGGCATCGACCTCGTACATCAAGGCACAGATGACAAGGGTCAGCCTGTGTGGATCTATGACGACTACATCATGGACACCTCACAGTTCTTGAAGAAAGTTAAAAATAGTAAAGGCGAGTGGGTACCAGGTCCTCTGTATAAGGACCCATCGTCTCCCAACTTCGAGGTGACTTTCACATCCAACGACACCATAGCCGTACTTGTGCGCGTAGGGCCTGCTTCAAACGTGGTGGCCTCCGAGTACTATGCAGCTGAGTACATCAGGTTAGCAGTATCTCTAAATGACTCCAATGTGCCTTCGGTCCATGAGAAGTCCCGCCAGCTGGCTGCCCTGGCAAAGGCCGAGCTAGGGGCCAATGCTTCCCAGTATGACTTGGCCCTCTGGGCCCATGACTGGATCATCGACCATATGGAGTACGACCACACCTTTGGGTTTTGCGGAGCCGAAGGAGCCTTGACCCGCGGTCTTGGCACCTGCGAGTCCTACCACCGCGGCCTGGTGATGCTTCTCAACGACTTGGGCATCGAGACCGGTCGCCAAGTGGACGACAACCATGTGTGGACGCTCGCAAAACTGGACGGCCAGTGGTGCACCATCGATGCCACCTGGGATGACACTGACTACGATTTATCCAGCGGCTATCCGGGAATCCCAAGCCTGCGCCACATCTATTTTGGCCTGGATGCTGCTACCACCGCCTTGGTGCACCCCAAGCTCGAAGCAGCCAACGTGCCTTTGAACTCTCTCCAAAACTGCCACCTCATTCGCTCTGGAGACCTGAATTACTTCACCGACTACGAGGCCAACCTGATCGCTTCTAAGCTTAGGGCCGGCCAGCTTTCCTTCTCTCAAGTCCCCCGGTGCAATCTGGGCTCTTCTATCACCAATCCCATCTACCACCTCGTGGCCCAACAGCTCTCTAGCCAAAGCTGGAATGTGAGCGGCAAAACCACCGATCGGGTAGAGGTATCCTACGCGCCCACGACGCTCTCCGTACGCGTTCCCACCGGTCTTGTCTCTTCTGACGGCCACCAAGAGTATTGGTCAGATGCCCACACCCAGGCAAAAAACCAGTGGGTCACCACTGGAGGCAAGCGTTACTACTTTGATGGCAATGGCGCTATGGCCACTGGATGGCTCACCCTGGGCAATGCCCGCTATTACCTAGGAACCGATGGCGCCATGCGCACCGGCTGGCAAACCATCAGCGGAGCTCGCTACTACTTCAACGATAACGGGACCATGGTTACAGGCTGGCAGGCCATCGCTGGCAGGCACTACTACTTTGGCTCCAACGGCGTCATGGCTACCGGCTGGCTCACCCTGGGCAATGCCCGTTATTACCTGGGCGCCGACGGCGCCATGCGCACCGGATGGCAAACCATCGACAGCCAGCGTTGCTACTTTGGCTCCAACGGCACCATGGCTACTGGCTGGAACACCATCTCTGGAAAGCGCATCTACTTCAACAGCAACGGTACCCAAGCCTCTGGCTGGGTGACTATAGCTGGTCAGCGCACCTACCTTCACGCTGACGGCACTGCAGCATCCGGCTGGCAGTACATCGACAATCATTGGTATTACTTGACGAGCTCCGGTGTTCCCACCACCGGCTGGCAATGGGTAGGCGGCGCCTGGTACTGGCTCAACTCAGACGGCTCCATGGCCACCGGCTGGGTCTACACTGGCGGCGCCTGGTACTGGATGGACGGCTCTGGCGCCATGGCCACCGGTTGGGTGAAAGTGGGAGGCACCTGGTACTACCTCACCGGTTCAGGCGCGATGGCTACCGGTTGGCGCTGGGTAGGCAATGCCTGGTACTACTTGAATGGCTCTGGCGCCATGCTCACCGGCTGGCAGTGGATTGGGGGCGCCTGGTACTGGATGGACGGCTCTGGCGCCATGGCGGCCAACCGCTGGATTGGCAACTACTACGTGGGCGGCTCCGGCGCTATGGCCACCAACAGGTGGATTGGTCGCTGGCACGTGAACGGCGCGGGAGTCTGGGACGCTACCCGCTAAGCGCTCCGTACTCCTTCTGCTGGATCCCTTGAGCCCCCATCTGCACAATGGCTGCAGATGAGGGCTTTTCTTGGCAGGGGCGGGCCCAGAGCAAGCCAGACAAGAGGAAATGAGGCAACACTCCTGGTCCTGTGACTGTGACAAAGCTACGGCCCAGGGCGGTATGGTCTGGCGCCCCCCTAGGGCCCCATGGCTCTTAGGGTCTAGCACCTTCCTATGGACCCATGGCTTTAGGGTCTGGCTCCCTCAGAAAACCTTCTTCAATAGCTACACCACAGCGTTGCTAAGATAGTGGTATTTATATCTATACTTTTACTTTAGCTACCATGCTATGTAGCTAAAGTAGATGCTTTTCTGAGGCAGCCATAGAGAAAGACGCCCATAGAGGAATCCGCTCGGACTCTAGCAGCAATCTGCGGCCCCGGAAGGAGATCGCTGGGGCGCCAGGGCATCACCAAACAGGAGCCGCAAAGCCGCCACCGCACCCCTTTTCTAAAGCTCGCACACCCACTCATCCCTGGGACGGTATACCTCGTGGAGCTTGGGATTGGGCATAGCCTCTTGGCCTTTATAGCCCACGCAAAGCAAGCAATGCGGGCGCACGGACTCAGGCAAATCAAACTCAACGCGCGCCTTTGCCGGATCAAACAAGAGCACCCAAAGGGAACCCAATCCCAGAGCGGTGGCTTCCAACATCATGTGGCAGCACACAATGGAGGCGTCCATCTCGCCGGAGTCATAGCCTTCCACATAGCGGCTCTTCCAAGCCCGATCCTTGTCCGAACATACCAAGAACACCAGCGGTGCCTCATAGGTGCTCTTGGACACCCGCCGAATCTTCTCCAACGCTTCGGGGCTTTGAAGCACATAGACCCTTTGCGGCTGACTATTGGTAGCAGTGGGCGCTGCCTGGGCAGCCTCCAAAATCTTGGCCACTTTCTCTGGCTCCACCGGCTTTGGGCTGTAGCTTCTTACCGAGAAACGCTCCTTGGCGAGCTCCAAGAAATCCATAGTCCCCTCTCCTCTCTGGACTGCAACTCACACCTATTGTGCCTTAGCTGCTGCCTGTGCGAGCACCGGCGTCATATCGCCGTCGATGCAGAGTGATCGCGACGTAATCTGCGCCGGCGCCTGAGCCTGACCGTCGTTCAGGCTGCGATAGTACGCCTGCGGGTTTTTGGCTACCTGCTGCCAGAAGGGATACTTGATGATCCCGGGGGTGTTTTGACCCACACCCAACTCTAAAAAGAGAACTTGCTGCCCCTGATGAGCCTCCAAAAACTCCCGATAGCGGGCAGCAGCCCCATGCCAACCAGCATCTTCTACAAAGGTCTCGTCGCAGCGCAGGTTCATGGTCATGGGTTCGCCGCACACCGGGCACAAAGGCACCAGCTCGCGCGGGATCCTACAGTCTTTCTGCGCTGCCACCATAGCCTCAACCGCCTCGCGGTTGTCGTAGGTCTCGGCATGACAGGGCGCCGAGCACTGCCACAGCCCATAGTCGCCCTGGGTGTAGAAGAGCCTCTCTTTGGCAAACCCCGCCAGCTGGAACTGATGGTCCACATTGGTAGTGAGTACAAAATAATCTTTGGGCGCTACCAGCGACAACAGGTCGCAGTAGGGCTGCCCCGCCTCTACGTCGTAGCGATTCACCCAGATGGCCCTCGACCACCAGGCCCAGTATTCTTCCAGCGTCTTGTAGGGATAAAAGCCGCCGCTATACATGTCGCGGATGCCGTAGGCACGCCTAAAGTCTGCGAAGTGCTTCTCGAAGTGGTTCTCAGGTAGTCGCGTACGATAGCGGTGGCAATGAGGGCTGCCTCGTCGGCCGGAAAGCCGTATTCGCCGCAGGAGATGCAACAAAAGGCCAGGCTTTTGAGGGAGTGTTTCTCGGCAAGGGTAAGACACGATTCATAACAAGAAGCCAGTTGCGCTTTGTGGGTGCGCGTCAGCAGCCCTCGCACGATAGGTCCCACGGTGTGGAGCACAAAGCGGCTGGGCAAGTTGAGCGCCGGGGTGAGCTTTGCCTGGCCGCAGGGCTCGGGATGGCCCTGAGCAGCCATCAGCTCGGCGCAGGCCTGGCGAAGCTCTAGGCCCGCCGCGCTGTGGATGGCGTTGTCGATGCAGCCGTGGCAAGGGTGAAAGCAGCCCAAAAGCTGGTCGTATCGAGGATCCTCGGCCAGAAGCGCATCGATAAGCCAGAGGCGCCGCTCCTGCTGGGTCATTTCATTGTTCATAGCGACTTCCTCGTCTTAGAGTTTTCATGAGGCCACTATTTTTCATGAGACCGCTATGGATCCTCACAACCCTGCCGAGAAGTACGCACCTTCAAGTTCGCAGGTCACCCGCAGGTAACCATTGGACGCTACCTGCGCCAACGCCCATGAACGTTGTGTGGGGGTACCATTGAGGTCGCACCCTTACCCTTCGAATCGATGAGGTCCCATGAGCACTCTTCCGAGAGATTACATAGAAGACGACCTGGCCAAATCCCACGAAAACCAGCAGCGCGAAGCCATTCCTGCCTCTCGGCAAACCCCGCCTCCGGCAGACGCTTACAGCATCTATGTGCTCTTTAACCTTGAGGCAGCCGATGGCGAGGGCCATGCCATCTTGGCGTTAGGCCCAGAAGGCGGCCCGCTTGAGACCTACTCCTTCTACCGTCACGGCAAAGCCTTGGAGGCGCCTGCCCTCATGGCCTGCCTGGAGCATCCTGAGACCTTTGCCCAGATCCAAGAGGATTCCGGCTGGATCATCCATGGTCAGCCAGGCAATGAATGGAACGAGCACGTAAACGCCGCTCTGGCTCTTTGGTGCGACAAGAAAGCCTACGAGCCCGTGGCGGCCTTTGCAAAGCTCAAACGCACCATGCCAGGCACCTACAACCTAGTGACCTACAACTGCGTCAACTTTGTAGAAGAGGCGCTGGCCAAAGGCAACATCCACCTCACCATGCACAACGGCAAGCCGCTTCACACCTTCATCCCTAAAGACGCGTTCCGCGGGGCAGCAGGCGTTCGCGGCGCACATCCCCTGGGCCAATGGAAGTACTGGTTCGACTTGGCTCCGGCGCCCCGCAACGGCCTGCGCACCATCTCAGACATCCCGGGGCATGACCAGCCTCTCCACTAGTAGCCCAAGGAGCTCTCATGGCCCATGACAACGCCTGCCCTTGCCTCGCCCGCTTTGAGGCTACCAACGGAACCGGCCTTTGGGAGGTCTATCCTTGGGGCCTCAAGGTGGGTGGCACCTGCTATGGGTTCACCCCCACCTCCCACATCGTGCATAGCGGGGTTCAGGGGCGCAGCTACCGCTCCGGGCGCCTGGTAGAAGAGCAGGACGACTTTGGGCTTTGGGCGGCACTTGCGGTCTATCAAGAGACCGGCAGCTGGGAAGACGCCGGTCTCGCTGCCTGGGCGCTGGGCGGCTCCACTGTGACTCCAGTGGTAGAGACCCACAAGATCCCAGGTACCGTCACGCTTTCCATTGGTGGCCTGCGCACAAGCGACAACCCAGATGCTTCTCTGCGCTACCGAGAAGACGGCCAGTGCGTGCAGGTAGACGCCATCCAGCGCTTTGCCGATGTATGCCTTGCTGCCATCAAGGCTTGCCGAGAAGCCCACAGCCCCGCGGCCAGCACCCGTTCCAGACGCAGAACCAACGGTCGCCGCCCCTAAAGCAAGCCCCGTAGGGCACGCCCTGGGCATCCCCTGCCGCAGCCCCATAGACCACGGCTTTGAGCGGAGAGGCAGCCGGCGCAAGGATGTGCGAGGGCGCAGCATTCCTGGGAGTCTCTTTTCTTGGGTGCATTAAGAGAGAGCGCACCTCTTGACCTTGACGCCGCGTCAGGAGGGACGATCTTCTCGGTAGTTTGAAGGAGGTGAATCTGTGAACGATTTAAAGGATACGCGAAAGGGCAATGTGAGGTCGCTGGGCATTGGCGAGGCGGCTCGGTTGGCTGGAGTGAGTGCGCGCACGCTGCGCTATTACGAGACCATGGGGCTGCTGGTGCCAGCGCGCACAGATGCGGGCTACAGAGTCTACCGCGAAAATGACTTGAAACGATTGGCACAGATTTTGGCTATGAAGGGCTGCGGGCTTCCGCTAGCTACCATCAGGCGATTGTTGTCGGAGCGAGATACGCCGCTGGAACAGGTGCTTAAGGAGCATTTGAAGCAACTGGAAGCTCAGGGACGGTCGCTGGACAACGCCATCTCGCGTACCAAAGCCGCACTATGCACCCTTGAAAGGATTTATGCTATGAAACCCAACGAAGCCTTTGAATCTATGAAAGCCCAAGGTATTAAAGATTTTGAAGCCACCTACGGTCAGGAGGCTCGCGATCGCTATGGCGACGATGTCATCGACGCCTCCAACGCCCGCATGATGGCGCTCACCAAAGATCAGTGGGATGCCAAAGAGTTGCTGGAAGAAAGTATCAAGGTCCAACTGCGCGTGGCCATGGCCACGGGAGATCCTGCAAGCGATGCGTCTGCCGAGCTGGCCCGTATGCACGAGAAGTGGATCTCCATCCATTGGGGTCCCGGCTATGCAGAGGATGCCTACCTGGGATTGGTACACGGCTATTTGGCAGATCCGCGCTTTGTGAGGTACTACGACTCTGCTGCCGGCGAGGGAGCCACAGAGTTTCTGGCGTCCGCAATCGACTCTGCCCACGGAAAGTAGCCCTGCGGGACTTGCCGGTGCAACGATGGACTTGCCAGTTAACCTCTTCTGGCAAGTTTTAGTCCTGCGAAACTTGCAACTTGACCTCTCATAGCAAGTTTTTGGGCGGATTTTGGGGCTTGGGGCGACAATTCCCGTTATGAGAGGGGTCTCGGCACTGGGACGATGCGTTTCCCCATTGCAACTAAGCCCTTGACTGCATGCCTTCATGGCCAGGCGCACGCCCATCACGGCCAGATGCACGCTCCCACAGGCAGGCGTACGCTCATCACTCTAGGCGCACGCCCAGCGCAACTGCGGCACGCTTAAGGGCCGCGAACAAAGACAGATCCCGCAGCCCCGCGGCCTTGCGCTCCCAGCGCAAGGCCGCTCTTTTGTGCAACTGGGGCATCCCCCAGTGCAACTAGGTCCTGCCGCCCTTGTGCGAGGCGCCAGAGTTTTTCATAGTGGCTCCAGAGAGGAGTGCCCTATGAATCTTTCTGTCAAAGAGGATCCCCAGCTCGAAGAGATCCAGGTAGCCATCGCGTGCCCACGCATCGACAGCCGTGTATGCCAGATCATCGAGGCAGCCGAGGCGGCCGACCTTCGCCTCGCCGGCCTTCTCGATGGCTACCTGCACATAGTGGGAGCTCGCGAGGTGCTCTACATCGAAGCCGTCAACGGCAAGACCTTTCTCTATACCGCGCAGGCGGTGCTGGAATCGTCCAGTTGCCTCCAAGAACTTGAAACCAATCTCGTGGGCACCGAGTTCATTCGCGCGAGCCGTCAGCTGCTCGTAAACCTGGCGCATCTTGAGCGTCTGAGACCCTACCTTAACGCCCGGCTTGAACTGGTGCTCGACAACCAGGAGCACCTCATCGCTTCCCGCCAATTCGCACCCGCCATCAAACGTCGTATTGGCATCTAAGCCGCATTGCCCTGCGTCGCCTACATGCCCCCCCCGCATCGCCGCAGCGTTCGCGCCCGACCGCCACCCCTCGCAAAAGGACCCACTATGAACGATTTTGCCAAGAGCGTCTTCACCTCCACCTGTCGGCTATTCACCATCTACATGCTCGCTGGAACCCTGGCGGCCATCGCCTTTACCGGCCTCAGCTACGGGCTCGCCCTCACACTCACCCTGTTTTTGGCCTCCTTAGCCATCGCCTTCCTGCGGGCTTTCTTCTTCACCGATCACTTCATCAAAGTCTTGAGCTATCCTGTGCGTATCCTGGGCTTTGGCCTTGCCGCCTTCATCCTGCTGACAGCCTGTGCCTGGCTGGGCCAGTGGTTTCCCATGGACAACCCCTGGGCTTGGAGCACGTTCGCCCTTATCTACCTGGCTATTCTGGGCGCGTGCTGCGTGGGCTACCAGATCTACTTCCGCCGCACTTCCGGAAGCTTCGACGCCGCCCTCAAGGACTACCACCAGCGCATGGGACGCTGATCCTGCCGAGAAACCCGCACCCTCCTAGCTCGTAATTACTAAAGCGACACCCCGACGCCTCAGCCACAAGAGCCCACAGATCCTGCAACCAATTGCTGTTTTTATCGGCATTTTATGTCTATGCCAGGCAATCCCCCACTGCGCCACAGGGGAGCCCGAGCCCTGGGTATGTTTTTAAGGGATAGCAGCAGGGACCAGGCGACTTCCGCCGCCTGGCCTCCCTTGAAGTCAGGAGGCCCTATAGGTGGAAACCCTGGAGTTCACCCTCATTGTGATGGCCTGCGTCATTGTGTCAGCCATCGTTGGCAAGATAGTCACCCGTGTGGCGCTGCCCCTCATCCAAATCTTGGTGGGATTTGTGGTGGCACTCTTCGCCCCGGCCGTCACCGATGTGCATCTTAGCTCCGAATTGCTTATGGTGCTCTTTATCGCACCGCTGCTCTTTAATGAGGCCAGGGAGTCAAGCCGCCGGGAGCTTTTCCGCAACAAGGGACAGATCCTTTCATTGGCGGTAGGGCTGGTGGTCGCCACTGTGCTGGTGGTGGGAGCCGCACTCTATGGCCTGGTTCCTTCCATGCCGCTGGCCGCCGCCTTTGCCTGCGCTGCGGCCCTAGGCCCCACACCCGCCTGCCACCAGGCATGAAAGCCAACTTCTTGGAGCAGTTCGTCAAAGCCCGCCACTATGCAGACGAAGTAGACGAGAACGCCCTCACCGTCGAGCTGGAAGTCATCCGGCACATGAGCGAAGCGGGAGAGATCTCCGACTCCGTGGCCCGCGAGCTCAGAAGCCACGTCTATGCGCTCCAAGCCAGCCTCGAGAACCAGTAGGCTCCCGGCGTCCCGCACCCTTGCCGCAACCCCGCCGCTTTGCGGCGCCACACAAAGCCCTCCAGCCAAAGACGAGGCTCTCTGGTGGGAGGGCTGGCGTTTCTCGGTAGCTTTTGCGCCCTTTTGCCGAGAAGGACTTACATCAAGCTCTTGCCTGCTTCCCAGGCAGATGCCTCAAGCACCGAGACATGCTCTACTCGGTAGACGCCTTCGATATGACACCCTGCATGCGGATTGGTGTGATGGGAGCGAAAGCCGCATTTTTCTTGGACGCGGTGAGACTTCTCGTTACCGTCAAAGTAGCCGCACCAGATCTTTTCGAGTTTAAGCTCCTCAAAACCACGACGCAGCAGTGCCTGGGCAGCCTCGGGCACAAGCCCTTGACCCCAAAAAGGGACGCCAATCCAGTATCCGAGCTCTGCTTCGAAGGGCGGGAGATCCAAATTGCTGGCCTTTCCGCACATTAGGCCAATGGAACCCACCGGATGCCCTACCTCCTTGGGAACGATGGCATAATCCTCGGGGCCAGAGAGCACTTCTCGGATGACCTTTCGGCTTTCTTCCGGGCCTTGGTGAACTGGCTACCCCGCTGCCGGGCCCACCTGAGGATCCGAGGCGTAGCGGTAGAGATCGGGGGCATCGGCCTCTTGCCAAGGGCGAAGCCAGAGACGTGGGGTTTCGAGGATCATGACGGAGTCCTTTGAGGTTTGAATGAGCCGCAGCTCTTGAGAAGTCTTCTTAATACTGTCCCGTTCAAAGGACAGGCCGACACTCAGTATAGCTAAAAGTTGTATACTATTTTCAATTTGGATCCAGGATGCGAGAAAGCCGCAGCTATGACCTATAACAGCAAAGCAAAGACTAAAGTGCTTTACCTCTGGAAAATCCTCCAAGAAGAGACCGATGCCGAGCATGGCTTGACCATGTCTCAAATCATCCAAAAGCTTGCAGATTACGGGGTCTCTGCCGAGCGCAAAAGCATCTACGGGGATATCAAATCGCTGCGAGAGTTTGACGTCGACATCCAGGCCTTTCCACGAAATCCTGTGCAATACGCCATCGTGCGCAGGGACTTCACCTTAGACGAGCTCATGCTTTTGGTGGATACCATTCAGTCCAGCCGCGCCATCACCGAGCGCCAGGCCAAGGCCCTCATCACCAATGTGAAACAGCTGGCCAACAATCGCGAGCAAGACCTGCTGGATCGCCGCATCCATGTCACCGGCCGCATCAAATCCAAAAGCGAAAGTGTGCTCTCCACGGTGGATGTGATCCACGAAGCAATGCGCAAGGACTGCCAGCTGGAGTTCTCCTATCGAAAGATTGGGGTGGACGGCAAGCCTTACGAGACTCGTGGCGGCAAGAAGCACCAGGTCACTCCCGTGGCAATCTCCTACGAGGACGGCCTTTACTACCTCACCGCCTGGAATGACGCCCATGAGAACCTGACCACCTTCAGGCTGGACCGCATGGCGCGCATCCGCGTCCTTGAGGATATCCCTGCCGCCCATAACGATCGCATCGATCACTTTCAGCATGAGTCTACCAAGGCAGTGATGTTTGGTCGTTTTTGCGGCGATACCGTGCTTGCCACCTTTGCAGCCGATCCCAGCAAGGTGGAGATCCTCGCGGACCGCTTTGGCGATGCCGCCCAGTTCCTCCCCACCGATGGCTCTGAGGCCCGCTGCCAAGTGAAGGTCTACAAAAGCGAGCAACTATTTGGGTGGGTGGCCTCCATGGGCAAGGCGGTGCGCATCCTGTCGCCCCAAAGCCTGGTGGATGAATACCACAATTACCTACGCTTCCTTTTAGAGGATGCCTAAGCCTTGACGGTAGGCAGCCGAATCACGGTCTTGAGACGCTCGGGCGCCACACGGCGTGGGTCGGACAGATAAATCTCATGATGCAGGCGCGCAAGCGAAAGATCTATGCAGCAACCCTGCGCCTGAGCATAGGCGTGCATAGCTTCAATAGTGGCCGGCTCGGTGTCATAAGAGCCCACATGGAGACACTGCACGCAGAGACCTTCGTGCATTTCCAGGTACTCCGCGGCGGCGCAATCCAGCTTTTTCTTACGTGCAACCTCGCCCTTTGCCCATTCAAAGACCTCAGGGGTCACAAAATCCGGCAACCTGATACAGCTGATCCAACTCAGCTCCCCCTTGCACTCAGGATCAAAGAGTGTCTGGCCTTGCGCCAACGACCAAAACCCTTCCAGCGGAGGCACCACATAGGCAAAATAGCCCGGGATATGCTCGCCAGATTTTGGCGACATCTTTATGGTGTAGGACAGCGCATATAAAAGCTGCAATGCCTGCTGATAAGCCCCGCCTTCCTCGTTGGGGTCGCCTTGGCCTCGCACCGCCGCATAGCGCATTGGAGGTACGTCCACCAGCGTGGGCTTTTTGGGAGGCAGATAAAACTCTTTAAACTCTTTCTTATAGTCAAAGGCCATGAGCCCTCCCCAAGAATGGTTGGCATGCCAAGAGCGCTAAGCGCAGAGGCTGCGCTACATCCGCTGCACTCGCTGTATGTACTGCATCAGCTGCACTCGCTGTACTTAGGGTAGCGGTTTCCTTGGGATTCTGTGACAGGAGAGCAGTCTTGCCAAGCAACGATCTGTGTCTTGGCGCACCTGCCCCACATTGCAAAGCCCCAGTATGACGGAGGCCTTCGCCGCATGGGTCCCCAGGTGAGAACATGTCCCCTGTCGCCATAACCCTTGACATCCCGTTACCTAAAACCGTCCGCCACTAGGGTGAAATCATTTTAAGCAACCTGCAGTCAGCGTGTTACAGTACGTACAGTTTTAGGAAGCTGCCTGACATTGCCCACATTACCTAAGGGTGAGGCAGGCATTTGGCCAAAGAGAAGAGAGCAAGGAGAACCCCATGGATCGCTTGAAGGACAAGGTTGCCATTGTTACCGGCTCTACCAGCGGCATTGGCACAGGGATTGCAAAGATGTACGGAGCCGAAGGCGCCAAAGTCGTAGTGTGCGGACGTCGCGAAGAGCGCGGCCAAGCCGTGGTCGATGCCATCACCGGAGCCGGCGGCTGTGCCATGTACCATTTTATGGACGTCACCAAGCCCGAGTCCGTCGATGCTCTTATTGCCGACACTGTGGCCGCTTGGGGCACCGTCGACATCATGGTGAACAACGCCGCAGGCATGGCGCTCCATGACGGCCGTGTGGACGAAATCTCTCTGGAAGACTGGGATGCCGTGTTTGCCAGTGACATTCGCAGCACTTTCTATTGCACCAAGACGGTGCTTCCGGTGATGCAGGAGCACGACGGCGGTTCCATCATCAACATCGGCTCCATGGCTGCCTGCTCGGGTGATCTAGGCTCCACTGCCTATGCTTGCGCCAAAGCCGGCGTCGACAAGCTCACTCAATACACCGCCCTTCAATATGGCAAGCAAAACATCCGGTGCAACTGCGTGCGGCCTGGTCTTATCGTCACTCCAGAGAACGAGGCCCGCGTCCCCGATATGCTCAAGAACATCTTCCTGGACAACATCGAGGTCACCCGCTGGGGCACTCCCGAAGACATCGCCGCCATGTGCGTTTACCTTGGCTCCGATGAGAGCAGCTACTTCACCGGCCAGATAGTCACCGTCGACGGTGGCCTGAACGCCCATGTGCCTACCGTGGCCCAGTTCCGCGCCCTTGCCTCTCGTACCTGGTAGCCAAGGCGTAGCAGCACGGCCCCACTTGCCCTTGTCGCAAAAAAGGAGGCAGGAACCCGCAAGTTCCTGCCTCCAGCTTTTTGCCGTGCCTCTTTCAGCCCTGCCGAGAAGCGCCTGCATTCCCACCTGGGCCTAAGACTTACCGCGCTCCATGATCAGGCCGCGCTCCACGATCAGCTTTGCCACCGGCGGCTCAGGGTAAGCCAGCCTACCGTGAGCAGCAGGGCGCCCGCGACCATGATGCCTGGCAGCCCCGACGCTTCGTCGCCTGTGGCAGGCATAATTCGAGAGTCCGCTTCTTGGCGAGCTACGAGCCGATCGTCCGTCGGCTTGGCGGCAGAAGATCCCGGTGCGGCGTCGTCGCCTGAAGGAGCGGGGTCTTTCTCGGCAGGAGGATCGGCCGGGACAGCCTCCAGCTCCACTGCCACCGAATGGTGCTCGCCCACGTCTTCGAAGGTGTAGCTGAACGCCTCTAGGAGATCGGGGCGCTCAATGCCATCTACCAGGACTTTGGCCACTCGATAGCCAGGCTCGGCAGACCAGGTGACGGTATAGGATCCATGGCGGTCGACCTGGGCGCCTGCGCTGATGGAACCCAATCCGCCCGCCAGCGAGGTATCGATGCGCAGCTTCTCGGACGCAGGCGGGGTTTGCTGCCTTGGGTGCGTCTTATCGTCGTCTGCGGCGCGCTTCTCCACCACCAACGAGATGTGGTCGCCCTCTTTGAGCAGGCCTGCAGGAATGGTTGTTGAGGTCGCATCAGGGTCCAGGGGGATCCGCTGTTCGCCCACCACAAGCTCGAGCGGCCTATAGCCGTCGGGGAGCTCCCAAGCCACAGGCGCCTCTTTTGTCGGGTCCACATAGCCGGGATGAGGCGGAGTGCCTGGGTCTGCCGGCTGATCCACCTCGATGCTGCCCGGGCCGCCCTCGACGCCGGCAGTAACCCCTATCAAGCCGCTGTCATGAACGTCCTCGTCGTTGAGAGGATCCTCCCCCTCTTTGGCAAAGAGCACTTTCACCACATGGTCCTGGTCGATGCCCTCAAAGCCCAGGTCCAACTTGGCGCCGTTGGCTTGACGCTGATGTTTCACAGGGGCCGGGAATTGAGGGGCAGCGGCACGCACCTGGCTAAAGGCTCCCGCCGAGAAGCCCGCAGCCTTCAGCGCCGAAGGCGTGATGCCGGCCTTCTCGTCCAAGACCACTTCGCCGTCTATCTCGATATAGGTGATGCGCGCCCCGGCCTGCGGCGTGCCGGCGATGTCTAAATAGCCCTGGCCTTTATAAAGCGTGCGCGATGCCGACGCGGTGCCAGGCCCGTAGGACTGCACGTTCACGTGATAGACCACCGGCCTCACCGTAACCACCACGTTCTTGTTCTCTTTGATGTTATCGAGCTGCATCTCACGATCGGCAGTGCCTGCGGCCTCAGCGCCGTTCACTTCAACGCTTTTCACTTCATAGACCGCATAGGCAGGGTCTGTTACCACGGGCGTGGTTTGGATGACGGGCTCCCAAGCCACATGGTAGGAGCCGCCTTGAGTTACCGTGGCGCCTCCGGTGATGGTGCCGGGACCGCCTTTGATCTGAGTGGTGACCTTGAGGTCATCAGGAGATTGGGCAGAGGTGCCGTCGGCTTTGCAGGTGTAGACGTCCACTACATGGTTCGCGCCAATGGAGGGGAAGCTCGCAGCTCCTGCAGCACATTGGTCCGCAGTGAGCTGCACACCGTCAACCCACACGGCGCTGATTTGATAACCCTCTTTGGCCGCCCAGCTGGCCTGGGCGTCGCTTCCGGGCACATAGGTCTGCGAAGGGCTCACCTGGGCGCCTTGGCCATAGCTGTTCACCGTCACGGTGTAATGGCCATAGGTGAATCCTCCAGGCAAAACGGGATTTTGAGCCAAGGTGACCGTCACCTGGTGATGAGCCGCCAAATCCTCGAAGGTCCACGAGGTGGCCGCATCTTTAAGGACCTTGCCGTCCACCTCTACAGAGACCACGTAGCTATCGGGGCCAGGCTGCCAGGACACCTTGTGGCTGGAGCCTGCGGCCAACGTCTTGGTAGGGGTGATCGACGCCCCCTCTATGGCCCCCTCCAAGCGAGTGGCCACTTGGTAGAACTGACGCTGCTCATCAGGAGTGGGATCGGCTTTGACCTCATAGTCGATATGGGCGATATAGTCGGTGCCGTCCGGGCTGGGATAGGTCACGGTAACGGTGTAGTCGCCAGGCTTGGAAGGGTCGATCTCGTCTACCGGCTGATTGCCTTTTTTGATGATGACCTGAGGCTCCACACCATCGGGCATCTCTGGCAGCTTTCCGCCTGTAGGCGACGGGCCATCAGGACCAAAGGTGTCCTCGATGATCTTGACAAAGTCTTGGGGAGCCACCGGTTTGGGGGCAGGCTCCGATGGCTTCACAGGCTCCATGATAGAAATGGGGTCTTTCTCGGTAAGGTTCACCATGATACGGTCAGTCACCGTGAGAGTGTCAGGCACCAGCGTCACCTGATAATTTCCGTCCTGGCTCAGGAGCGGACCGCCCTCAATGACCGATGCGACCCCGCTATAGCTTAGGCTCAGAGTATAGGTGCCCCGCTGAGGACGCTCGACGTTGAGGCGCAAGCCCCCTGCAGTTTGCGCTTCATAGCTGGCATCGCCCAACACCTGGTCCAACCTGTCCCCAGGAGCCAGCATAGAGGCAGGCCAGGCTACCGGCCAGGTGTGGTTGGCGCTGTCTGCCTTACTCTGGGTAACAGCCGAAGCGTCGAACTCCGTTGCATCGTTGTTGGCAGCCACAGGCGCGTCTGGGTGAGCCGGATCTCTGAAGGCCACGTCGCGCACCCAGGTGGAGGGGTTGGCCTCTGCGTCTTCAAACCAACGGGCGGTGACAACCAAAGGCCGAGAAACAATCTCCCCTTTTACTGTGAGCGTTCCGTCGCTGGCAAGGCCGGTGAGCCGGTAGTCGGCCGCATGAGGGCCCTGGATCTGCGGGCTATAGAGCACCAGATCGCAAGATCCCGCATCTTTGGAAGCATACTCTGCGCGATCGAAAGCAAGCCATGCAGAGGCGCCTTCAACAAGCTGGTCTGCCAAAGACACCTGGTCTTTGGCTGCGTAGGGAGTGCCGTCATAAACTTTGGACCAGCAGCGGCCTGCCACAGCCAACGGATCGCCGGTTGCAGGATCGGCAGTCTCGAAGCCCTGGGTTGCGTCGGGCTGTGTGGGATCGTCTGGCTTGGAGGCTGGCTGAGTCACATCGATAGGCTTGGGCTTGATGGTGAAGGTGGCTTCGCCGGGGACGTAAGGCATAAGCGCATTGCCAGCGGCATCCTCGCGATAGTTGGCGGTGGAGACCACCTTGTAACTGCCTGCATGGAAGGGCTCGCCCTTATCGGTCAGCTCGTCCTCATGGAGGTCGCGCCAGCCTTGTGCGTCGGCTTCGGGAGATGTGGGGTCTTTTATCTTGTAGGTGCGAGTCACCTGAGCGGGCGTGGTGCCGGTCTCGGCGGCGTCCTCCATGATATGGGTTTTGACTTCTGGATCGCCGTTGACGTTCTCCTTGATATCCAACGGTTGACCTACCACCGCATCTTCAGCTTCCGTGGTGATGGTTCGACCGGTAGGATCCACCACGATATCTACCTTTACATAGACATCCACCTTGGCCTCGGCGCCGGCGTCGCCGCCCTCTTCATCGCTGTCGTCCGGCATGCCGCCGTATTCGATGATGTAGCGTATGTTGCCGAACTGATTGGGAAGATCGTTCCAAAAGCCGCCCGTGCCTCCTCCGGAATGGACAGCTAGCTGCATCCATTGCTCCGAAGTGCTTGCGGGACCATCGGGCTGTCCTGAAGCCCAGTTCATATACATGGTCTCGCCCGTCTCGGGGTTTGTGGCATGTTTACGATTTTGATTGTTATAGCATTGGCCCATCATAAGGCCGGCTTCCGGACCTGTCACCCAATAGTAGTCGCTGTAAGCACCGCTTCTGAACGTATTGGTGGAAGACCAACGCGTGGGAGAATCGACGTTGTTGGTGCGATAGTTGCGTGCCCAAGACCTGGTTTTCATGGTGTACGCATCATCGCAGGTCCCACCGATCCAGGTATCGGTGTTCACCAACGAGAACACAAAATCTTGCTCGGCCTGATTGGTCACCGTCACCAAGTAGCCTTGCATACCCATGTAACTATGCTTTTCAGCCTCTTCGATCGCTTGGGTCCACGAGGCAATCACGGGACCAGCCTCGTAGTAGTGGCCGTTCAAGGAGTTATAGTCGCGAGTGGTAGACACAGGCGCCAGGCTGGCCACGATCCTCAAGCCCTTGGTGTTGGTGGAATCGGCCAGCCTCACCGTGAGGTAGCGAGAGAGAAAGTCCTGCCATTGATCGGCAGTGGCGCCACCCTGCTGAGTGTAGTTGACAGAGTGGTTGCCATGCTTGTTGCCGCTGTAGCGCACAAAGCCAGAAGGCAGCGCCTCGCTGTTGTTCTGCTGATGGGCAGAGTTGAAATAGATCTCGTCGTTTGCAGAAATGCCGGTGGTGAACTGCACGGTGATGCTCTGGAACCTGGTGTTGGCAGGCTCGGTGGTGACCTTGAGGTCGGGGAAGCTGTAGGTGTTGGCAAGGCCGTCCACCGGCGTTGCCGCACCTGCCCTGATAAAAAGCTCCACCTCTTGCTCATTGGCGCGCATGGCTGTCACCGGAGCCCGGTCGCTCAAAGGGTTCGCTTCTGCGCACCGTGGCAGCGCCGCCAATGACGAAAGTGCCAACGTGGCACTAAGCGCGCCAACAGCCACCCGTTTCGCAAAGCCAGAGAGCCATAAGGTAAAGCCGCAGGTTGCGGATGAGCGTGTTTCTTGGTCCATAGTTGCCTCTTCCCGCAGTTGATGCATGCTGGCCCACTGACATCGGAAAATAGGCCAGTGGTTGCCTATTTCTGAAATTCTTCTGAAAGTATAGACCATCAACTTAGCAGCAAGAGAGCGCTATCCTTTCATATCTGCAAAAGTCTAATTAATGGACATCAGTGGATATGCTGTCGAGATGAGCTTTGCTGCGAGCGAGCGTCGACGCGCAGGGAAACAACCCCTTTAACACCACATCATGGCGGCTCTTGGCCGCCGGAGAGGGGCACCTATGGCAGAAACCAGCACAGCCCAAACCCCAGAGAAACCTGAGGAAAAGATTCCTGAGGCCGCGTCCAAGCACTATACCTGGACGGGCAAGGACGGCAAGACCATCGATTATACGGGCACCGCAGAGATGCTCACCATCTATAGCGACAAAGGCGAGGCCATGTGCCATCAGTTCTGCCTCTCCTATGTCTCTGACGAGCAGGACAAGTCCGACCGCCCCGTCACGTTCCTTTGGAACGGCGGCCCTGGCGGATCCTCTTCTATGGTGTGCATCGGCGGCCAAGGCCCTGTGCGCGTGCCCACCGATGGCACCAAGCACCTGCCCAACACCTGCCCGGTAGAGGACAACCCCTATACCCTGCTGCAGGTCTCTGACCTGGTGTTCATCGATGCCCCTGGCACCGGCTACTCTCATGTGGCGGCCGGCTACGACCCCAAGAAGGTCTGGGGCGTCGACGGTGACGGCGACGCCATGGCGCGCACCATCATCGCCTGGCTCAACGAGCACAATGCTTGGGACCGTCCTCACTACCTTTACGGCGAGTCCTACGGCACCACCCGCGCAGCGGTGGTCTATCGCCTGCTGGGCGAGCGCGGCGTAGGCGTGGACGGCGTGGTGGAGCAGTCCTCCATCTTGGACTACGCCGTGATGCTGCCGGGCAACGACGACTACTACGCCGGCATGTTCCCGGTCATGGCCGCCACCGCCCAGTCGGCCGGTGTCGTTGGCCAGGGCGTCGACCCTGAGACCTGGTTTGGCCAGGCCATGGACTTTGTCAACAACACCTATATCAACGCCCTCACCATCGCCGGCAACCTGCCTCAAGACAAGATGCAGGAGGTCGCCGAGCAGATGCATGAGTTCTGCGGCCTGCCTGTGGACTTCATCATGGCCCGCAAGCTGCGCATCGACCTCTTCGAGTTCCGTGCCCACTTCTCTCAGGACAAGGGTCTCTCCCACGGTCGCTACGACACCCGCTTCACCGAGCAGGTCTACCAGCCCATCCAGGGCGACCTGGGCTTCTTCCAGATGGAAGACCCCTCTTACGACGCAATCCAGGTGGTCTACAACGAGGTCTACCAAAAGCTCCTGCGCGATATGGGCTTTAAGGGCTACCCCAACTACTGCGGCCTGAACATCGAGGTCAACGAGTCCTGGAATTGGAATCACAACATGCCCGGCGTCGGCAGCGCCCCCATGCCCAACGTGGCCTTCGACATCGCTACGGCTCTCCGCCGCAACCCCACCAGCCACGTCATCTTCTTGGGCGGACGCCACGACGGCGCCACCCCCTATTGGAACGTCATCCACGACATGGCCAAGATGTACCTGCCCGAGGACCTCTCCCGCCAGATCCTCTGGCATGAGTCTTCCAACGGCCACATGCTCTATGCCGACACCCCTGCCCTCGAAGACACCACGCCAGTGCTCCAAAAGTTCTACGAGCTTCGCCACCAAAACTAACCGTTCTCGCCCATAACCAGGTGCCCTAGCCCTTTATCTAAGAGAGGGTTGGGGCACCTTTCTTACCTCAGAGGAGGATGCATGTACTATTCCAGCGGCAACTACGAAGCCTTCGCCCATCCTTTGAAGCCGGAAGGAGTGGAATCCAAGCACGCCTATATCGTAGGCAGCGGCTTGGCGGGCTTATCGGCAGCGTGCTTTTTGGTGCGCGACGGCCAGATGCCTGGCAAGAACATCCATGTTCTGGAGCGCGACCCCAGGGCCGGCGGCGCCTGCGACGGCTGGGACTATGCGCAGCTGGGCTACACCATGCGCGGCGGTCGCGAGATGGACAACCACTTCGAGGTCATGTGGGATCTCTTCCGCGACATCCCCTCGTTTGAAGACGAGAATGTGAGCGTGCTCGACTACTACTACTGGCTCAACAAGCGCGACCCCAACCACTCGCTCTGCCGCGCCACCAAGGATCGCGGCCAAGACGCCCATACCAACAACAAGTTCAACCTGTCCGACAAGGGCTGCATGGAGATCATGAAGCTCTTCTTCACCCCCGAAGAGGAGCTTCAGGACAAAAAGATCACCGAGTATTTCTCTGACGAGGTTCTGAACAGCAATTTCTGGCTCTATTGGCGCACCATGTTCGCCTTCGAGAACTGGCATAGCGCCCTGGAGATGAAGCGCTACATCACCCGCTTCATCCACCATGTGGGCGGGCTGCCCGACTTCAGCGCCCTGCGTTTCACCCGCTACAACCAGTACGAGTCCATGATCCTTCCCATGGTGCGCTATCTGGAGAAGGCCGGTGTGGACTTCCAGTACAACACCCATGTGACCGACGTGCGCTTCTCGGTTGACGAGGCCAAGAGCGACAACCGCAAGCTGGCCACCCAAATCAAGCTGCGCCGCAACGAGAGCCAGGCAGCCCAAGACGCCGCCACCGGGGTGCCAGGCGGCGGCCAGGTAGAGCCGGGCGCCGAGGAGACCATCGAACTCTCTGAAAACGACCTGGTCTTCATCACCCCTGGCAGCTGTGTGGCCCACTCCACCTTTGGCGACCAGGACACCCCCGCTGCCTTCGCCCCCGAGCTCTGCGACGGCGACGGCTGGGACCTTTGGAAACGCATCGCCGCCCAAAGCCCCGACTTTGGCCATCCCGAGAAGTTCTGCTCAACCCCGAGCTCTCCAACTGGGAGAGCGCTACCATCACCACCTTGGACGAGCGCATCCTGCCCTATATCGAGAAGATCTGCAAGCGCGACCCGCTCTCCGGCGGCGTGGTCACCGGCGGCATCGTGAGCGTGGAGGACTCCAACTGGCTGCTCTCCTGGACCATCAACCGCCAGCCACAGTTCAAGGAGCAAAAGCCCGGCACTGTGTGCGTGTGGATCTACTCCCTCTTTACCGATAAGCCCGGCAACTACATCCAGAAGCCCATGCGCCAGTGCACCGGCAAGGAGATCTGCGAGGAGTGGCTCTATCACCTGGGCGTGCCCGAGGACCAGATCGAGGACCTTGCCGAGAAGAGCGCCAACACCGTGCCCTGCATGATGCCCTATATCACGGCATTCTTCATGCCTCGCGCCGCCGGCGACCGCCCGCTGGTGGTGCCGGAAGGCGCCAAGAACTTCGCCTTCATAGGTCAGTTTGCAGAGACTCCGCGCGATACCATCTTCACCACCGAGTACTCCATGCGCACCGGCATGGAGGCCGTCTACACCCTGCTGGACATCGACCGAGGCGTCCCCGAGGTCTGGGGCAGCGCCTTTGACCTACGCTGCCTGCTCAACGCCACCGTGATGCTGCGCGACGGCAAGCCCGCCACCGACATGAACATGAGCCTCTTGGAAAAGCTCATGCTCTCCCGTGGCCTCAAGGCAATCGAGGGCACCGACATCTACGATTTGCTGCTGGAATACGGCGTCATTCCCGCTACCGAGAAGAACGCCGACGACCCCAAGCCTGCCACCGGCGCCGTGTGGCCCGGCATTCACTGATCCTCTTTGTTGATCTGAGTCGCCTCTCCTTCCCGGCATTCCATGCATGCAGCTATGGAATGCCGGGTAGGAGGTTACCGTCTTTAAGAATCATCGCTGGCGGGGCGCCCATGATATCTTTCTATAAACCAAAAGAGGGGCGTATTGAAAAAGTCTCTGGTCTTGAGCCAGATTGCTGGATTGAAGTTCAAGAGCCAAGGGTCTGTGACTTGGCTTTCCTTATTCTTGATCTGGGCATCGCAGATGAGTTCATCAAGAAAGCCTGCGATGACAAAGAGGCCTCTCACATAGATTATGACGACGCTACAGGGCAAGTCCTCGTGGTGGTGGACTGCCCTTTCAAAGAGAGCGACTCATCTGAACTCGCCCGCAGCCAATACAGCACCCATCCGCTCGCATTCATCTTTTTGCCTGACAAGGGGTGCTTTGTCACGTTCTCGCTCACCGCTGACGATACGGTTGCTAGCTTCAGACATACAGCCATCACGGATGCCAGAACACATTTGCCAGCTGATCTTCTCCTCCGAATGCTCCTCACAGTAACCAACCGCTACCTCGCAGACCTTCGTTCCATTAGCAGCCAGATTCGCAAAAACGAAGATATCTTACGACACACCATGGACAACGACGTACTCATCTCCATGCTGGGCGCAGAAAAGTCATTGATTCATTTTTCCATGTCTCTTCAAGAGCTGGAAGCCACAGTGAAACTCATTGGCACTGGCCGCGTGATTCCCCTCCACAGCGAAAGCGGTCTGTTAGACGATCTGCTCATCGAGGTGCACCAGGCAGTGGCCATGTGCGACATCTGCACCAGGGTTTTAAATGGCGTGAGCGACACCTTCTCAAATGTGATGTCCAATAACCTCAACAAGACGATGCAGACGCTTACCGTGCTCACCCTGATTCTCTCAATACCTGCAGCAGTATTTGGTTTTTATGGCATGAACGTGGCGCGACTCCCTTTTGTGGACTCTTGGGTACCTGCACTCCTCATTTCCTTGGCTATCTCGGCGCTGGCTATAGCAATTCTCAAGGGACGCCGTCTTATCAAGTAATAGAAGAAAACGAATGCCTGGGAGAACTGACGGTTTCTATAGTGCACTCATCGATGGTCCTAGCACTTCCTTAAAAGTTCCTGTGATACCTTCTTATCAGGAACTTGTAAGGAATGGAGTGATATGACTGCTTTGCATCGGGGCATCGCCCTTAATCCCAAGGTCATTGGCACTACCGTTGCCTGCGGCGCCCTGGCGCTCACGCTGGCGGGCTGCGGTCAGCCTCAACAGCCAGAGCCGGCGCCTGAGGCTTCAGCAGCCACCCAGGAGGCGCCAAAGGAGGAAGCCGAGCCTCAGGAGGCCAAGCTCGCTATCCCCAACTGCACCTTTACGGACTCCGGCCACGAGTTGGTGGACGTCACCGGCAAGCCTATGGAAAACCCTGTCGCCAACATGATTGACCCCGGCCAGAACGAAAGCGAAGACGAGACACAACTCATTGGCCTCGCCACCCAAGATCGCTATGTGGTGCTTACCACCAGCTCTGAGTACGACAAGGAGTGGGATACCGCCTACGACAAGAAGTCCAGTTTCTCGGTGATCGACGGCGAAGGCAAGACCGTTGCCAGCTTAGATGACGCGCTTTCCAAGTACGGTACGGCCTATGAGCTCAATACCCGTGGTGGCTCCAACACCCTGGCCTTCACCAATGACTGCTTCATCCTTCCCCTCACTGTGCTCGACGAGCAAGAGCAGCGACACTCCGTCAATGTGGTCATCGACCGCGACGGCAAGGAACTGTTCTCTGTGGGCGACCTGCCTGCGTGCACCATTCAATCTAGCGACAGCGACACAGACCTGCGCTTCTACAACGGCGCCCACTTCGTTTACGGCAATAAGACCATCGTGGACACCTCGGGCAAAACCCTTGCGACCGTGGATACCGACGGTGACATACGCCTTTGCGGCGAGGGACACTACGCCGGCCTGGGCCACAAGGTGGGGCAGATCTTTAACTACGACGGCTCGCTGGCGCTCGATGTCACTACCCTCTCTGACGATAAGATCGCCTACGGCTTCCGTGCCATCGACGCAGTGCTTGGAGACAACCTGCTGTTGCTTGAGGGCCAAGAACAAAACCCCCATGGAGGCAGCTCCCGCACAGTAAAAGGCATCTACAACCTGGCTACCAGCAGCTGGGCAGTGGAGCCTAGCTGCGGTTTAATGAATGCCAGGCCTTCCTACAACGGCCTCGTCTACGTGAGCGCCAAGTCCAAGGATGTCCTTGAAGGCACCTATAGCAATGCTGACTCTGACGACGACGGCTATGCCTGCCTCATCAACGCCTCCGGCGACGTGGTCTTTGACCTGTCTATGAGCGGCATTGACAAGCTGGCCGATCTCACAGAGTTTGACGCCATGTACCTGAGCGATGGCTACTGGTACCTCCAGGGATTTAAGTGCAATCCCCCTCTTAATGAAGACGGAGCCATTAGCCTCATCGCCTACTTTGATGAAAGCGGTAAATACGTAGGTTGCACTCCCACCACCATGCATCCCGATCCTTCCTACGACAGCCTTAACGCCGCTATGTCGGTAGACCACTAGGAGAGAGAATAAGACGCGCTACGAAGCAGCTGTACGAGGTTATCGTTGCGAGCTGCTGTACGAGGTGAGCTGCTGTATGAGGCGAGCCATTGTGCGTAGCTACGAAACACATGATGTTATAAAGCACATGACGAAGCTACGGAGCACATGAGGTCATGTATCCCTCGGAAAATATGCTGCTATCGCTACATTCTAATGAAGCGATAGCAGCATTTTATTTTAGTAAAATTTCTATTTACTACTTAAGCTACATATTAATGTAGCTTAAGTAGTACTTTTTCAGAGTGCACGACTAATAAACTTGCAGTGTACGTCTTCGACGCAGCGGAAGTTTTCGCTGCAGTGTACGTCTTCGACGCAATGTACGCTCTTGGCGCATTACATACTCTTGGCATAGATGTATCAGTGGGATCTCTAGCATTCCCCCATTAGTGCATTTATTAACTAGCTCAAGCACTATTGAGTCCTTGTGCCCCGCCGCAAGTCTGCCAACTTTTGACGAACAGCCACCAGAGCTTCTTGAGGGTCATCGATGTCTGCCACAGCCGATTCTATAGGGCATGGTCCATCGCCTGCACGATTCACGATGGCGTCGACCTCCTGCGCGGCAATGGGATTGATGGAGCCCCGCCTCAGCACTTCGACGGCGCGGCGGCTCATGATGGGAGCCCGCACCTCGCGCACCCCTAGCAGGCAGTAGAGAAATGCAGCGCCGGCGCCTACGACCTTATCGGCAGCACTGGCACCTTCCCAGGACACATCGCCCTCAAGCAGAGCCAGCAGCGGGGCCACTCCCCGCTCATGGCTCGTCGCAATCGTCTCGCCGCAGCAAAGAGCCAGAGTGAGATCGTGGGTTTCCAAAAGCTCCTTGGCATGGGCGGTGTCGCTAGTCACGGGCGGCTCCGCGGACAGACTGCGCCTTTACCGCAAGCAGGATTGCAGGAATCAACAGCCACTGGAGGCAAAGGCCAGGCAGGCCCGCCCCTGTGGCAGAGAGCACGGAGACCACCGGGGGCACGCCTGTTGTTACCACGCCAGCAGCCGCAAGAGCTGCGGCCCTGAGGAACCTGCCCGCTAGCTGGGCAGCCAAGAGCTTCACGATAAGCGAGGTGTTCCAAGAACGCGCAAAGCCGGCAGCCAATCCATAGCCCGCCAGCTCGACCATCATAAAGGAAAGCATGACCGCCCCCGGCACACCAGAAAGCGCAAAGCTGGCGACGGGGCCCAAAATCCCTGCTACAAAAGATGTTGGGCTCACAAGCATATCCTCTCCTCTTCCCACGCCTTTGGCATGGGATCTCGTCTCCCTTAATAGTACACGCCCTAAAACCGACGTAAGGTCAAGTAACAAGGGCTTATCCCCTATAAATGCGCAGCTATGGGCCTACGCTGCGAGCCCTTTCACATTTCGAATTTCGTCAGTATTTCAGCTGGTCTCGTTCTTTACGTAGAAGACTTCACAGGTAAAACAAGCCGCTCCCAAGCAGGAGGCGCCCAAGCTTGGCGACGACGATGGCCTCTGGCCTGTATTCTTCGCCCTTGCCATGCTCGTGACCTTCGGTATCGTAGATTTGGCTTGGAGACATCACCGCCAATAACAGTACCTAGGAGCGCTCTTTGACCAAAGCTCGCCCGCGCACACTACAACCCGAGCATCCACTGCCTGCCCCTCAGGCTCCCGGATGCTCGGGTTATTGTACTTTCAACCCACATAGTCCACGCTGCCAGCGCTGCCAAACCCAGGGCGCACGCTACGCAGCCCTCTGGCCCGACAACACGCCCCGCTGTTCCTGGGCCAACCCCCAAAACCCTTCCTACCTGGACTACCACGATCATGAGTGGGGCATACCCTGCCACGACGACCGGCGCCTCTTCGAGCTTTTTGCCCTCAGTTGCTTCCAAGCCGGCCTTTCTTGGGAATGCATCCTCAACAAACGAGAAGCGTTTCGCCAAGCCTTCTGCGATTTTGACATCGATCAAGTAAGCGCTTTCGATGCCGAGAAAATCGACCTTCTCGCTTGCGACCCATCCATCATCCGCAGCAAGCCTAAGATTCGTGCCGTGGTAAAGAATGCCCAGGTGGCAAAAGCGATTCAGCAAGAGATTGGTTCGCTGGATCGCTACTTCTGGAGCTGGGTAGATTTCGAGCCGCTATATGAGACTGGCCACACTTCATCGCCCTTATCGGCAGCCCTGGCCAAGGATCTCAAAGCTCGCGGCATGAGTTTTGTGGGCCCCACTACCGTCTATGCCTTCATGCAGTCAGCCGGACTCATCAACGGCCATCAGCCGGGGTGCTTCCTGTACAGCGACTTTGGGTAGTAATTTAATCATCTCCAAGGCTTGGCGACTTATCCCGTATAGGCATCGCTGGCGCTATTGGAAAAGTCTTGGGAGCTAAGCCAGGCTGCTTCTTTATCGTTTTCTGGAATGTCTATGCGCTCGATCTTGAAGATCACAGGACGAGTGCCATCGTTCGAGAGCCACCCAAAGACCTTTGGTTGCCCTTGGCCTCGCATTTAACGCAGCTCTTTGAGATAGAGCACGTCGCAGGCGTAATGGCCCGTTTGACCCAACGGCCCTTCGATCCTATGGAAACCTCGCTTCTCATAAAACCGCTGCGCAGGCACCATGTTTCCAAAGGTTTCCAGGTAGCAGGAGTCGTAATTCTCGGCAGCGAAGGTAAGGGCTACATCCATCAGCCTGTGTGCCGCGCCTGTACCTCGCGCTTCTGGATAACAGTACATTTTTTGAAGCTCACAGACCCCTGGCACGCCCGGCAGCGGGCCAACCCCTACGCCGCCCACTACCTTTCCAGTTGCGTCTTCTGCCACCCAGTAACAGCAGTTATCGGGAGCGTAGACCTCAGAGAAGCTTCCAAGCCCCGGGTCTTCCCAGGCAGTGCCCTCATGATCTCCGCCATACTCCTTGAGGCAGTAACGGATGATCTCCTCTACGGCGGCGTTGTCCTTCGCGGCTATTTCTCGCACGGTATAGTCCATGGCATTTCCCTGTGGGCGATGGCTGATTTTTATCTTACAGACAGTTTCATTTTCTCAAAACCAGCTCCCCAAGAGGGACCGACTTGGCTTCTTCTTCAGACTCCCCTATTACTTGTAGGCTTTTTACCTATCGCCCTTTCTCTTGGGGCCTGAGGGTACAAGCCGCTCCGTAAAGGCTTGGAAAGGCGGCATTCATGAAAGTATTCGTTGGCGGCGCAACTGGACGCGTAGGCCAAAAGCTCACAGAGACCCTTGCAAAAGAAGGCCACGAGGTGGTGGCAGCAAGCAGGCACCCTCTCCCTGCTACACAGGACAATGTCATCCCCGTCGAGTTCGACTTCCATGACGATGTGGTAGCCATGATGCCCAAGCTCGAGGGCTGCGATGCGGTGTTTTTTGTGGCAGGTTCCCGAGGGAAGGACCTTTTGCAAACGGACGCCTTCGGCGCCGTCAAACTCATGAAAGCCGCCGACGCGCAAAGCATCAACCGCTTTATCATGCTCAGCTCCATGTTTACCCTAGAGCCAGAGAAATGGGCTCAGGAGCCGGGCATAGCAGACATCACCGATTACAACATCGCCAAGATGTTCGCAGACCATTGGCTCACCCAAACCGACTTGGATTGGACCATCGTCCAAGCCGGCCTCCTTCGAGAGGAAGATCCCACCGGCAAGATTGTGATAAATCCTGACCACGAAGGTCCCGTTGCCATTCCTGACATCGCATCCACTTTGGCTGCCGCCCTTCCCATGCCCACTACCTATCGACAGGTGATCAGGGTCAAAAACGGCGAGACTCCCATTGCCGATGCCTTGGCGGCCGTTTAGGGAATATATCGAGTGTTTTCAATCCAGGAAAGCAAAGGAGTTTTCCATGGCATGCACCACATTGCTCGTTGGCAAACACGCCACCAACGACGGATCGACCATCGTCGCCCGCAACGAGGACGGCGAGGACTTTTCCTTCGATCCCAAACAGCTCGTCGTAGTGAACCCTGAGGACCAGCCCCGCACCTATACCGGAGTAGCCAACCACCTCACCATCGAGCTGCCAGACAACCCGCTGCGCTATACCTGCACCCCCAATGCAGACAAGTCCAACGGCATCTGGGCAGAGACCGGCATCAACGCCGCCAACGTCTCCATGAGCGCCACCGAGACCATCTCGGCCAATGCCCGCGTGCTGGGGGCAGATCCTCTGGTGTGCTATCAACCCGCTCAGGGCACCCCGGGCGATCCTGACTATCGTCCCGAGGTCCCAGGGGGCATCGGCGAGGAGAACCTGCCCACCATCACCCTTCCCTACATCCAAAGCGCCCGTGAGGGCGTCCAGCGCTTAGGCATGCTGGTAGAGAAGTACGGCACCTACGAGACCAACGGCGTGGCCTTTGGCGATGCCGACGAAGTGTGGTACTGGGAGAACATTGGCGGCCATCACTGGATCGCCCGCCGCGTGCCTGACGACTGCTACGTGGTGCAGCCCAACCGCCAAGGCATCGACACCTTTGACCTGGCGGACGCCCTAGGCGACCAGAAAGACTACATGTGCAGCGCAGACCTGGCCACTTGGATCCGCGAGAACGACCTGCTCATGGACATGCCCGAAGTGGCCTCTGAAGAGACCGTCGATGGGCTTCCCCGCTTTTTCGACGCTCGCATCGCGTTTTCTACCTACACCTGGCTCGACCAGCTCTACAACGCCCCTCGCAAATGGTATCTCTGCAGTCGCCTGACCCCTTCTGACCAGCGGTTCCACGGAACCGATCCCGCCTTTGGGCCTGAGAGCCTGGACATCCCCTGGGCGATGCGCCCCGACAAGAAGCTCTCCGCCTCAGACGTCAAGGACCTCTTGGCCACCACCTATGACGGCACCCAATACGATCCTTATGGCACCAAAGGAACCCCAGCTACCCGCCATCAGTATCGCTATGTGGGCATCGACCGCACTTCTGAGTGCTCCATCCTGTGCATCCGCTCCCGGGCGCCCAAAGCCCTCCAGGGCATCCATTGGTTCGCTCCCGCCTCTGGCCCCTTCAATACCGCAGTGGCCGTCTATGCCAACGTAGAAAAGACCCCTGCCTACTTGGACACCCCGGCCCAGGTGACCACCGACAGCCTCTATTGGAACAACCGCCTAGTCGCCGGCCTTGCAGATCCCCAGTTCTTTGAGAGCTACGAGTCCATCCAGGCCTATCGCCTGAACACCATGGCCCAAGGCTACCAATCGCTTCGCGAGACCGATGCCCAGCTGCAAGCACTTGCCCAAGAAGGCAAGGTGGACCTGGACTCCACCGACGATCCTCAGGTTCACCAGCTTCTCGAGACAGCAAATCAAGCCCTTACCGATAAGATCCAACACCAGACCCGCGACCTTTTGGGTACCGTGCTCGACCAGCGCACGGTGGGCATGAAGAACGCCTTCAACATGAACGACCACTAAGCCTTTTGCTTCGAATCCTTTTGCGACGTCTCGAGCGTGAGGGATGTAGGCTCTACAAAAACGTGGAGCCTGCATCCCTCAACTTGTGGCCTTTGACCAAATATCAGAAACTCTAAGAGACATTCCGTTTCTTATCGGCGCATCAAGGAAGTCAGCGAACCATGGACAGCACACCCTTTTCACGGCGGACGTTCATGGCCGGCACGGCTCTCGCCGTTTCCCTTGGTTTAGGGAACTTGTTGTCAGGATGATCCTCTCATAGAAATCCAGCCCGTGCAGCCAAAAGGCACCTCCCGCCAGTCATAGGCGCCCTTAAAGCTCTGAGAGCAGGTATCCGTACCCTTCTGCTTCCATTTGGTCCCTGGGCACAAAGCGCAGCGCTGCCCCATTGATGCAGTAGCGCTGCCCTCCCAGCTCTTGCGGGCCGTCATCAAAGACATGCCCCAGATGGCTGGAGCCGACGCTGCTGCGCACTTCTACTCGCGGGATCCCCCTCAGCGAAGTATCTACCTGCTCTGCCAGGGCGCTCTGAGCAATAGGCCGAGAAAAAGCCGGCCATCCACACCCGGAGTCAAACTTGTCGCGGGAAGAGAAGAGGGGTTCGCCAGTCACGGCATCAACGTAGATACCCTCATCAAACAAGTGATCATAAGGATGGGAGAATGCGGGCTCTGTGGCAGCTTGCTGGGTTACCTGATAGGTAGCAGGATCCAGGGCGGCTTCTAGCTGAGCCTGCTCCGGCTTTTGATAGTGTTGGGCCACCAGCACAAAGTCTGCAGCATGGGAGGCTACGAACTTCTCGGCATCAGAGAGGTTTACGTGACAATAGCCTTGGGGATTAGCGGCCAGATAGTCTTGGTGGTAGTCTTCGGCCGGATAGAAGTTTATTAATGGTTGCGCTTCGACGCGCAAAGGCTTGCCGATACGGCGCCAGAGCTTGAGGAGCTCCGAGGTTACGACGGCCTCGTCCTGAGGATCGGTCCAGTAGATGCCCGTGCGATACTGGGTGCCGCGATCATTTCCTTGTTGATTGAGCGAGGTGGGATCGATGGTTTGAAAGTAGGCTTCTAGCAGCAACGGCAGCGAGATGACTTGAGGATCGTAGGTCACCTTCACAGCCTCTGCTGCATGGGTAGCCCCTGTACATACCTGCTGGTAGCTTGGGTTTTCTACCTGACTATTGGCGTAGCCCACTTGGGTGCCCAGCACGCCGGGGAGCTTTTTCATATAGGCCTCGGTGCCCCAGAAGCACCCTCCAGCCAGCACGATGTTTTGCGTTTTCATAGGCGCCCCCTTCTTGGTAGCGTTTGCATTTGCCTTTTCCTACCGCAGCCGCCAGAGGATAAGCCATAATGATACCCCCACGATAGCCCCAGATAGGCTCCATTGCGAGAAACGCGCGCGCATGGAATTGCCCGCATAAGGGGTACAAATATCTAACCGATACGCCCCTGCTCCAAGAAAGCGAGTCTCCCATGAACGATCCTATAACCTCCCCCACCATCGAGGGGATGCGCGCCCACAGATCCATCCGCGCCTACTCGTCCAAGCCAGTGGACGAAGCCGTCCTCCGCAGCATCATGGATGCGGTGCAATCCATGCCCAACTGGGTCAACTGCCAGCATGTCTCTGTAGTGAACGTTGCCGATAAGGACCTCCGCAAGCAAGTGTTCGAGTTCTGCAACCAGCAGCCCTACGTGCTGGAAGCGCCGGTGTTCCTAGTCTTTTGCGCAGACTTCTACCGCACCTGGCTGGCCTGCCATGAGGACCAGGACACCTTTGACCAAGTGTCCAAAGTGCAGGACAACCTTATGGTTGGAGTCACTGACGCAGGCATCGCCCTGGGCTGGGCCGTGGCCGCAGCCGAGTCTTTGGGACTCGGCACCTGCGTTATCGGCGACGCCCGAGCTCACGGCCCCGAGATGGCGAAGGCCCTGGGATTACCTCGCTATGTCATCCCCATCGCCGGCCTCTGCATTGGCTATCCCGCACAAGATCCGGCACTCAAACCCCGTCTCCCCCACGAGGCAGTCTACTTCACCGACCGGTACAACCCGGACCTCAAGTCCCTTATCGATGGCTATGACCAGCGCTACCGTGCCTATCGGAGCCAACGGACCGAAGGGCAAGACAATGAAAGCTGGTCAGAGACGGTGGCCTCTTTCTACCAGGTGCCTTTCAAAAACCACCTGAGCGTTCCCCAGATGCTCGAGATGCAGGGGTTCAATCCTGGGTTGCCTGCCACGGACACTCCCCTGCAGCCTTAGGCCTGGGGGGCAGACACACTATCTCTGAGACCGGCTTGGCGGAATCGAGCCCGCCTACGCAAAATGCCCCAAGAAAGGCGCCGCGCTACTGAAGGTCCCCCTCATAGGGCAAGACCTCGGCAAGGTAGCCTTTCTGGCACAATGTGTGCTCTATCTCATCAAGCTCGGCCTCGGTATCTGCCGCAATGCGATGGAAGTGATACCCGCTGGTCACCATAAGCAGCGGAGAGCTCTTCCCTGAGTGAATGTTCTCGAGGTAGCGCTCGACGTCCTTGCGATTTTTAATATCGAGGACACCTGTGATGGTCCCGTACACACGATGGTTCACCATAACGTTGAGAACGGTTCCGCCTAGATCGACGATCGTCGTGAGCTCGTCTGCCACCTCGTCAAGACCATGGCATACCTTGATAAGGCGGGTGGGGATCTGCGGCGCATCTGCCCCATCGCGCAGCACATAACCCTTGTTGGTAGCGATAATGTCGTGGCCGTTGGCTCTAAGCAGCGCAATGTCCTGCACTACCACCTGCCGACTCACCCCCACAGCCTGTGCGAGCGAGCTGCCTGAGACAGCAACCTCGGATGCACTCAGTGCCTCTAAGATTTGCGATCTGCGCTCGCTGCCTTTCATTGCGCCACCCCGCTAGTACGCGCATCGTCAAGCAAGCGCAGATGCTTGAGGGATAGATCGAGGATAGGAGCAGAATGGGTGAGAGCGCCTGACGATATGTAGTCAACGCCCAAATCTGCCAGTGCGCGGATGTTGCCTGCGTCAACGTTGCCTGAGCACTCGGTCTTAGCACGGCCGTCGATCAGCGAGATCGCCGCAGCCATCTCGTCATGGGTCATATTATCAAGCATGATGATGTCGGCACCGGCTTCCACCGCTTCGCGCACCATGGCAAGATCCTCGCACTCGACTTCGACAGTGCAGGTGAACGGCGCATGGGCTCGAGCCGCAGCCACCGCAGCGGCTACGCCGCCAGCAGCGTCGATGTGATTATCCTTTAGCATCACGGCTGTCGAAAGGTTGTAGCGATGGTTGCGCCCTCCGCCAATCGCCACTGCAGCCTTCTCAAAGGCGCGTTGTGTGCAATCCTCCTGACAGCCTTGTGCATGGTCCTCCTGACAGCCCGGTTCTTTTGTAAGGATGTCGACCATTGCCACGTGGTCTAAGATGCGCACATTGGGCAGTCGGCGGACGGCGGCAAGCAGCGTGGTAGTGATCTCTTTGCCAGTTGTGTCTGCGTGATAGCAAATACGCGGGCGGCTATGTGCGCCTTCTCGCGTAAACGCAAGCATACCCTTCCAATCTCGCTCAAAATCGCAGCCCAAGGCCACAAGATCGTTAATGGCTGACCGGCTGGAGCGGATCATGATGTCCACGCTCTCACGGCGGTTCTCGTAGTGGCCAGCTGCGAGCGTATCTGCGAAGAAGGTCTCATAGTCCCCCCTCTTCGGGCAACACGCAGATTCCTCCTTGAGCGAGCATCGAGTCGCACTCATCGATAGCGCCTTTGGATAATAGTACGATGCTCATGCCGGTAGGCAGATAGAGCACAGCATAGAGCCCTGCCACACCACAGCCCACGATCACGACGTCTGCTTGCAGAGTGCTTCTGCCTTCATGCAGTGCGGCACAGTAGGTGGCGCCCTCATGAAGGCTCTGATAACCCTCCGGCACGGGATGGCAGCCCTGCGTCATGCATCCAGAAGATCCTTGGAATGCTTTGAATCAATCCGCTAGCAGCCTAAAAAATGTCTTTCGCTGTCCCATAAGAGGGTCACCCATCCTCGTATCTCCTTGTGATAATGGCAGTAAAAGCACAGCCGTACTCGAGGAGGAATCATGGGCGTCTTTTCAAAGCACTTTGCAGACTTCGACATTGCAGGCACTCGTTTTTGGGATGCCTCCCTGGTGGTCCACGACTTAGAAGTGGGTGACGGCGTTCAGCTAATGGCAGAGCCAGATAATCCTCATGACCCCAATGCGGTAGCGCTGGTATGGCACGACACCAAGCTGGGCTATATACCTCGTGCACTCAACGAGATCCCCGCTCAGCTCCTGCGTTTTGGGCACACCAATGTGCTGGAGTGCCGCATCTTGAAGGTAGACCCTAAGGCAGATACCTGGGAGCAAATCCATGTAGGCCTCTACTTTGTTGATCTCTCTCATGAGGAAGCCTAGTCGTCATCAACCAAAGCCCAAGTCTGTTACCCATGCTCACAGAGGTGACAAACTTCGTTTTTAGAGGCCAAGTGTCCACTTTGCTATTTACATGGTTGATAATGGTCCTCCATATTTCTCTTCCCGAAAAATGTCGCAGTTTTTGCGGACAGAATCTTATCAGGGTAAGAATCCAGGCGTCCAAAAACTTGAGAGACGCACCAGACCCCCAGAGTGTATGGCGGTCCTTACCGGTACGGGCGAATATGCATATCAAGCCGACGAAGGTTTATTTGTCATCCCGCTCCGCACACTAGGAGCATAACTAGTAAAGAGCGCCCTCATCTACCTCGCGCAACGCAAATGTTAACAAGCGTTGCTTGCACTATCCATGCTACTTCTGCCTAGATAGTGATGGCGGGAGGTTTGGAGGTCCCATGCTAGGCAACACTATCAAGGAATTAAGAAAGTCCAAAGGCCTTACCCAGGAAGAGCTGGCCATAAAGCTCAACGTGGTAAGGCAGACGGTTTCCAAGTGGGAGCAGGGGCTCTCGGTACCCGATGCGTCTATGCTTATCGTCCTTGCCGAGAAACTCGACACCCCGGTAAGCGTGCTTTTAGGTGAGCCTGTGGCAACGCAGGATCTTGACGAGCTCGCAGTCCTTGCAGAGAAGCTGGAGATCATCAACCTTCAGCTGGCGCAACAGCAGGAACGCCGGAGAAAGATGTTGTTTTGGGCGCTTGTGGCGCTTTGCGGCGTCATCGTCATCACCTATATGAGCCTCATAGCCTTGGGAAGCTCCTATTTAAGCTGGGACTTTTCTGATCCAGAGACTGCGATGGCAGCCACGCTCCTTCACGGCTTCGAATGGGTCTTTGTGCGAGGAGCCCCCATCGTGCTTGTCGCCGCAGCCGCCGGCATTGCAGCTATCTTCTCTAGGAAAGCCACGTAGACACCAAGCCCACTGTCGCTTCTGCTTGACACGGCCTCACCTTCAAGCTGCGATCTTGCTCCCAAGGGGCAAGATCGCAGCTATTTCCCAAATGCAGGCTTAAAACGCTGGATAATGCGCCTCTGTTAGACTTTTCTCTTGTGAGCTCAACCTACCGTGCGATGTGCACGCGAGGGCTGCCACCAAATTGTCTGTCGCCCACCCTGTGGTTGACAGCATTTGAACAGGAGCCTCGATGGAAACGTCTTTGAATGCGTTGCTCTTCATCCTCTACGGATGCTCGTTCATGTCGGGCTTCAACGAAAACCTTATGAACGTGGCGCTGGTTTCGATCATTGCCGATTTCACCATCGACACGGTAACGGCCCAGTGGCTCATTACCGGTTACATGATAATCGTAACTGTCACCGTGGCCTGCATGGCCTTTCTCTACCAGCGGTTCTCTTTACGCAAGCTCCTTTTTATAGCTGCAGGCCTGAATAGCCTTGGCTCGTTAGGCGGTTTTTGCGCCAATAGCTTCATCATGTTATTGGCCTCACGGCTTGTCCAAGCAGTGGGTGCTGGAGTCTTTATCCCCCTCATGATGAATGTCATCGTCGACTATGCCCCGCATAAGAAAATGGGGATGTTTCTCTCTTTGGGCTCGGCAATGATCACCCTAGGGCCTGCTACCGCCCCTATTTTGACAGGTTATATGGTGAGCTACCTTGGATGGCACAGCGTCTTTTTGGTACCGCTCGTCTTTGGGACACTCTTCATGGCCCTAGGATTCTTCGTAATCCCCAAAGAGAAGAAGATCGCCTGTGGAGGCTTTGATCTTTTGTCGGTTGCCCTCTTGGCGATCGCCGTGACAGCGCTTCCAACAGGGCTTTCAGAGATCTCAGCAAACCTGCTGGCAGGAATCCTAGAACTTGCCGGCGCCATCGTCTTGCTGGCGCTATTCGTGCGGCGCCAAAACTCCCTGGAGCAGCCGCTCATATCGCTCAAGCCCATGCGGTCGAGCCTGTTCTGGCCCGCTGTCGTCCTGGTAATGATCACCATGATGACCTATTTCTCGCTCTCGGTGGTTTCGCCGCTTTACTTCGAGGAGGGCGTAGGGCTCGACGCCTCGATGGTAGGTACTATTTTGATCTTCCCCGTCCTTGGCAACGCGTCTGCAGCCGCCATCTCCGGGAAGGTGTTCGACCGACGCGGCCCGTGGCCGCTCTTGCCTATAGGTTTTTTCATTGCGTGTGCAGGGTTGGCGCTCGCGGTGGCGGGCTCGTTCTTGCTTTGCCCCATAACCACCACCGCAGGCATTTTCTTTGGCTACCTTGGCACAGGCGCCGCGCTTTCATCCTCTCAAACCTCAGGGCTCAAGGTGCTTCCCGCAGATCTTCACTCCCACGGCGTGGCCTTGATGAGCACGTCGCTGCAGTTAGCTGCCTGTCTGGGGCCGGCGCTCTACATTGGCATCATGAGCGCGGTCTCACAGGCAGCCGAGCATGCGGGCGCCACCCCGCAGACCGCCTCTTCCCAAGGCTTTGGTGTCGCCATGATAGTCTCTTGTGTCATCGTGCTCTGCGGCCTCTTGCTAGCTCTTCGCTACTCCCGGCGCGCCAAGCGCCAGCGCTGAGGTACCGGCAACGCCTGAATGGCTTAGAACTTGCCGTTGTCGTTCTTCCAATCGCGCTTGGAAGGGATGGTTGCCATGACATCCCAGTGCTCGGCGATATTGCCGTCCTCATCGAAGCGTAAGATATCGAAGGCCACTTGTTCGCCAGCGCCTGCGAAGTTATAAATGCCATGCAGGAAGACCTTATCGCCATCCTCGAAGGCGCGGATGTTTTTTACGGTAGTGGGCACGGGAGCAGAGGCCAGGTACTCGACGCTGGACACAAAGGCGCCGCGGCCGGTGCCATAAGCCAGGTTGTGCTGGATGTAGTTCTCGGCTAGAAGGTCATGCGCTGTTTGAGTATCTCCAGTAGCAAAAGTGTTGATGAGGTCCAGCGCCTTTTGAATCTATGCAGAGGTTCCCCCTCGAGTCGAGTACTCTTTAACTGAGCTAGGACTTACTTTGAAGAGCGTGTTGAATGCGCTGTGGGACTAGGGAACCACCTATCAGGAGAAAGTGAAGTCCGGAGAGATCGAGCCGTCGTAGGGATCAAGCGCTCAAGAGAGGGAGATGGTTATGAAGCCTTATGAGAGGAATGAAGCGATATTCAACAAATACCAAGTGACCGAAGACGATGTGAAACGCATGGTAGAGCTTGCAGAGATGGACTTTGACACCGGGGATCTCCATGCGCTCAGCGAAGAAGAGATCTTTGACGAGCTATTCAAAGACTTTGACCTTAACGAGGGAGAGTTTCCTGCCGATCCCAATCAAATGTATGGCGTCTTGCTGCTCAAACGGGTCCAGGGGCAACTGGCGGATGCCGCGCTTTCAACCATGCACGATATCGACAGCTTTTACGACTACTGGCAAGAGAATAAAGAGAGTATCCGCGATGCTGCCCAATTGAGTCCTGCCATTAAAGAGATGCTGGTTTTGGGCTTTAGGATGGCAATCTCTGTGGGCAGCGCCGCCTCGGCGAACTGCCTGGGTGCACTCTACTATATGGGCGACGTGGTGAAACAGGATTATGCGAAGGCAGCCGAGCTCTACGAGCTGGCTATGGCGAATGGCTGCTACCAAAGCATCATCAATCTTGGATACATCTACGAGTATGGGCGCATTGGCAAACCTGACCATGCCAAAGCCTACGAGTTTTACTCCCTGGCTGCAGCACTGGCACCTTCCTGCGAGGCTATCTACAAATTGGGTGACATGTTTAGCCGCGGCAGAGCAGTAAAGCGTGATATGAAGAAGGCCTTTGCCCTCTACGAGCGCAGCCTGCAGATGGCTCAGAGTGACGAGGAGTACGCACAGCCCGCCATTCGCATCGCTCAGATTCTTATCGATCCTGACTGCTTCGAGTACGACATCAACCCTGACCCCTTAAGGGCGCTTGCCCTGTTCCAGCACGCAGAGATCGGCCTTCGCCTAGACATTGCCGACGGCCAGGTCTACTACAAGAAGCGTCTGCAGGAGGCTATCGAGGGTCAAGAGATCGCCCGTGCCATGGTGGAAGATGAGGGTGACGGCGGCGACTTCATCATCGTATAGGATGAAAGTTTTTTAACTTATTTATACTCGTAACACAAAAGCGGAGGCGCTTTTATAGAGTGCCTCCGCTTGGCTTGGCTTATAGGACAAAACGTGTGCTGTGATAAGGGGTGTTGACCTGTGTCAAACCTGCGTCAGACCTGCGTCAACACCCCCTAACCTATAGGCCAAATATCTATAGGCCAAATCTACCTTCATTGTTTACAAGTACTCTTTGCGCTCAGAGGGGGGCAGCTTGAAAGTAGAACTACTTTCAAGCTGCAAACCCCCAGATAAATTCTGGAAGGTCAAAAGAAGACCTACCTATGAGATGGGGACGCAGGGCAGATGAGGTTTGGACTGAGCTCCATTCCATGCCTACTAAGTACATTCTATGCATTCGCGCCTACTAAGTACTTAGTAGGCCAATTTTGCCCAAAATCTGCGTCACTTTATATTTAAGTATCACATCACCCAAGCTCACAGAGTTGGTTTCATATTCAATTGTACTTAGTAGGCACATGCCGAAGGAAATGTACTTAGTAGGCGCGAGCGCTGTCGTCAAACAACGGCGCCCCGGCTCCTATAGGGAACCGGGGCGCCTGGAAGAGAAGAAATGTACGAGGCGCCCTAAGCCATAATCTCAGCCAGGTCGGCCTCCGGAGTGGAGATGGGGCGAATGCCAAAGCGCTCCTGCAGCACCTGGAAGACGCCGGGGCTGATGAATGCCGGCAGCGTGGGACCCAGATAGATGCCCTGAATGCCCAGATAGAGCAGGGTCAGCAGGATGCATACGGCCTTCTGCTCGTACCAAGAGAGCACCATGGACAGCGGTAGATCGTTGACTTCACACTCGAAGGCCTTGGCCAGCGCCAGCGCAATCCTTATGGCGCCGTAGGCATCGTTGCACTGGCCCACATCTAGCAAGCGAGGAATGCCGTCGATCTCGCCCAAGTCCAGGTCATTGAAGCGATACTTGCCGCAAGCCAAAGTGAGAATCACCGTGTCTACAGGAGCCTGCTTGGCGAATTCGGTGTAGTAGCTGCGCTCGCTACGTTGTCCGTCGCAGCCTGCCAGCAGCACAAAGTGGTTGATGTCGCCGCTCTTCACCGCATCGATCACCGCAGGCGCCACGCCCATCACCGTGTCATAGCCAAAGCCAGTGGTCACAGAAGTGCCGCCATTGATTCCGGTGAACTGCTTGTCTTCAGACCAGCCGCCAAGCTCCAAGGCCTTGTCGATGAGGGCAGAGAAGTCCTTAGTGCCGTCCTCATTCACAGGTACGTTGTGGGCGCCAGGAAACGTCACGGGACCGGTGACAAACACGCGGTCTGCATAGGAGGCGTCTGGCCTCATCAGACAGTTGGTAGTCCACAGGATAGGCGCGGGCAGATCCTTGAACTCGCGACGCTGATTATGCCAGGCCGTGCCGTAGTTGCCCTTGAGATGCGGGTATCTGCGCAGCTCAGGATAAGCGTTGGCAGGAAGCATCTCGCCATGGGTGTACACGTTGACACCGCGACCCTCGGCTTGCTCCAGCAGCTGCTCCAAATCATGAAGATCATGGCCAGTCACCACGATAAAGGGGCCTGCCTCAACAGTAAGGTTGCAGGTAGCGGGCTCAGGCTTGCCATAGGCTCCAACATTGGCGCGCTCCAGCGCCGCCATAGCAGCCAAGTTTGCCTCGCCGCATTTAAGCACCAGAGCCAGCAGCTCATCGGCACCAAGATCGCTCCCTACCGCACGCAGCCCCTCATAGAGGAAGTCGGTCACTTGATCGTCGCGCTCGCCCAGCGAAGCCGCATGGTAGCCATAGGCAGCCATGCCGCGCATGCCAAAAAGCAGCAGGCTTTTAAGGCTTCGCATGTCTTCTGCCGAGCTCCAAAGCTCATGCATGTCGTACTCGCAGGCACCGTCAGCACACTGGGGATCTAAGCGACTCACTTCGTCGCGCACGCGACCGATAAGCGCCTTGATGGCATCCCCGTCAAAGCTCACATTGGTCACACAGGTAAACATGCCCTCGAGCATCAGATCGTCAGTACCTGCATCTTTGAGGGGGTTATTCTCGGCAGCCCGAGCCAGCGCGATCAAAGCACCGGTAAGCTCGTCTTGAAGCAGGGCCACCTCGGCGCTCTTGCCGCACACTCCCGCAAGGCCCGTGCATGCGGTACAACCTGCGGTCTGCTCGCATTGGAAGCAGAACATCTTGTTATCGGCACCCATCGCTCTCTCCTATCGCCTAGCTGAGCGCGCCTTTGCGCTCGCGGGTATAGCTGAAGTATTCTGTTCTTGAGATAACATGTCTGTTCTAATTCCAACAATTAGAGGAGATTTATGGCCATTGGCACACCTGCGCTTTTCTCAGGTATCGCGCCCGGTGACCTGGAGCGCATGCTCCCCTGCCTCAACGCACGGGAGAAAACCTACCAGCGCGGCCAGTATTTACTGCACGCGGGCCAAACCACCAACGCGCTGGGCGTGGTTTTGGAGGGGCGCCTGCGCGTGGAAGTCGCTGACGCCTGGGGCAACGTGAACATCCTTCAAACCTGCGAGGCGGGTGAGATCTTTGCGCCTGGATACGCCTGCATGCCCGGAGAGACGCTAGACATCGATGTCGTGGCAGATACGAACGCTATAGTCGTATTCCTTGAAGCCGAGAAAATCATCCATCCCTGCCCGCACCAATGCGCGTGTCATATCACTATTGCAAGCAATTTGATGCGTGTATTAGCCAGACATAATTTAGAGATGAATCGACGCGCTATGGTCACCACGCCAAAGACCGTCCGCGGCAAGATTTTGGCCTATCTCTCCCAGGTGCAAAAAACTGCTGGCACTCAAAGCTTCGAGATTCCCTATAGCCAAACCAAACTCGCTGCCTATCTGGGTGTCGATCGCTCTACCCTCTCGGCCGAGCTGGGACGCCTGCGCAAAGAGGGCGTCATCGACTACCGGGGGACTAGGTATACGCTGCTGTAGAACCAATGTATACGCTGCTGTAGAACCAATGCTCTAGAATCGTCAGATTGCTTGGAGGCCCCCACATGGATTTCGCGCAGGCCATCGCCAATAATCAATCTCCCCGGCAGCCAAAGCGATGATCTTGTCAGCAACTTCTCCTTTCCTAGGAGAAAACCCGACTGAGTTGATAGACAAAAAAGCAGCCATGCATGCGGCAGCCGTGCGCTTGTTCCCATCAATAAAAGGATGATTCCTAGCAATTTCGAACGCAAGACGGGCAGCCTTTTCTGAAATCGTGGGATAAAAGTCCTTCCCCAGGAACGGTTGTGCAGGTTGAGCCAACGCAGATTCCAACAGTCTTATATCACGTAAGCCCATACTGCCGCCAAATCGTTGGATCATCGCCTCATGAATGGCTAATGCTGTATCAATATTGATGTACTTGATTTCAAACGTCATTTTGCCATCCGTTTGAAATCCCCAAGGTAATCAGAGGAAAAGCTAAGAGCAGCTTCCACAGCGTCCCTATCTACTGAAGCTGACGGAGACCCCACGAATATATCGAAAGGAATGCGCCTTTCCCTTATTGCCTGACGAGTGAACACATTGACTGCCGTTGTGAAGCTCATGCCCATCTCAGCGAAGAGCTCGTCGGCCTGACGCTTTAAATCTTCATCCATTCGAATCGTAACGTTGGTAGTCGCCATTTCCTCACCAACCAAAAAATAAGTGATTACTATGGGTAACTCTACTGTAATATCCAGTTATTTGCACGTGATAATATGTGCTTATATATGAGCATCTACTGGGGGCTTACAAAACCTCTTCGGGCAGATGCTCGCGAAGAAGTCGCAGAAGCTCTTCGTCTTCTGCCCTTGAAAGGTGATCTCTGCTGACGAGGATCATCTCATTGTTGATCTCTCTCACATAGACGTAATTGTTAAATACGCCCCAGCAGCTAAAGCCGTTCCATCGGTGTTCTCCGGTGCCCAAATCAGAGCTAATCTTGATACCGTCCTCATCAAAGGCATACTCACGCCACCCAGAGACCAATCTGTTGTCTGCCTTTGATTGGACCTGTGTAAGAATCCTCTTTTGGAGCTCATAGGGAACTCGAAACACCACACCTACGAAGAACACCAGGAAGAGAAGGCCCATTATCTGCTCGCTCATACGGTGGGCTAAAACCACAAGATAGAGGAGCATCAGGGGAATCATCACCCCTGCGAGAATCTTTGCGATCTTGCGCCTTCTCACGTTTTTTGGATTGGCAAGGGCCAGCTCAACCAATGCATCCTGCTCTTGCGGCCCCATTTCGCAGGAGTATTTGACCATCCTATCCCCGCTTCCACAGCAGCTGATTGTCTTGGATGAGTGCGTCGAGCCTGCCGGTGTCCTTTAGCCATGCCAGGTAAGAGCGCACCGTGCTGCCCACAAGGACGTACTGTTCATAGGTCATCGTCAATCCATAGTCGCAAAAAAGCCTTTGGAGGATCCTCTCGAAGCTCATGGGTTCCTGGCAGAGGTTGAGGATTTTCTCGGCCACTTGATAAACTTTATCGATATTGAGCTGAGCCAGCGGGGCGATCTCCGAGGTTGCTGGGGCATGGGCAGGAACGAACATGTTTGCCTTAAGGCCTTTTACCATCTCGAGGGTTTCGAGATAGGCGACCACATCATAAATGAAGCCGATCTGGTACTTCTCCAGGGTCTCTTGGCTGGAAAGGCAATCGGCCAGATATACCGTGTCGTCGGGCGTGCGAAAACCCACCATGTCAAAGAAATGCCCGGGCAGAGGGATCACCTCAAAGCCTGTGGGCAGCCTATCTGGGGTGAGCTCTTGGGCCTCGCTTGGCTGAGCCAGCAAGAACTTGTGACGCAGGTCTTTAAAAGGGTAGCCGCCATAGAGAAACGCCGGCTCGAGGATGGGATGACAGGTGAAATCCCGCTCAACGCCTGGAGCATAGATCTGGCAACCCGTCTGGGCTTGGAGGTAACGGTTGCCACCGATGTGGTCGGCATTGGAGTGAGTGTTGTAGATGGCGGTGAGCTTCCAGCCACGCTCGTCTAAGAGCTTTCTGATTTTTCGCCCGGCATCTCTGTCGTTGCCGCTGTCGATAAGACAGACGTCTTGGTCATTAAGCCTCACCAGGCCGATCTTGGCGGGGCTTTGGAGGTAATAGTCATGCTCGGATACCTGCACCAGCTCATACATTGACGATCCCCCCTACCATCGGCCTGAACAGCAGCGTCGCTTCTCTTGGCCGTTAGCGTGACGAAAGCACACTGAAGCCGCTCCCTCCCAGAATTGTGCAGCAAAACGGCGTCTTGATTGCCCTCTAGTCATCAGAGTTTTACTAGAGACCTCAAGTGAAGCCGAGAAAAGCCTGCTTCCCGACTCAGTTAATATATATTTATATTCTCAATCATCTCAGAGAAAGGGCGCTTTGGCATTGGTTTAGGCCTCTCCTCCATAGACATAGACGATGAAGTTGTCGCCGGTGTCTTGGCTGTGGTCCTCGGCGATGCGGGTCATTCCCAAATGATCGTAGAACTGGTAGTTGGAGCGGTTGTCACTCATGAGGAAGAACTTGGTGCAGCCCTCCTGGCGCATGCGATGACGCGCCTCTTCGATAAGGCGTCGCCCAAGACCTGCACCCTGCCACTCCGGCTTGAGAATGATCAGGTTGACCTGTGCCTGAGCGTACTCGTTGCCGGTGGCAGCGAAGCGGTCAGCCGTAGCCTTCTCTCGCGAGTCGCCAAAGAGCGATCCTTCAAGGTCCTCGTCAGCGGTTTTAGCCCGCTCAGTAGCCGCGGCGAGGAGCCCTTCATAGATCGGCTGCCAGTGGGGGTTCTTCTCGGGAACGCCATCTTTGAAAATGCCCACAAGACAAGCGCCTATGACGGCGCCGTTGCGCTCGGCCACCAGCGTGATGGGAGAGCGCTGGAGTTGCATCGCGGCGTTGAACCTTCCGCAGAGAGCCCAATCTTCCCATGCGCCCGCCTTGCGGATCCAGTTGCACCAAAGGGAGTTGTAGATGAGGGCGATGGCGTCGAGGTCGTCGGTCTCGGCCGCACGCAGGGTGATCCCGTCGATGTTCATATAGCCTCCCATTAGAATGTGAAGGTACCAATGTGCCTATGTTTATAAAGATACTTCCTTTGGGGAGCCGAGGGTACCCACGATGATTGAGAAGACTTACGAAACCAAGCAGGGAACTATCCATTATTGGACGCAGCCAACTGCACGCCAGCAGGATGTTCAGTTGGTCTTTTTACCAGGTCTCACGGCAGATCACAGGTTGTTTGACAAACAAATCGAATACTTTGAGGGAACGTACCCAGTGCTCGTATGGGATGCGCCTGGGCACTCGGCTTCCTATCCCTTTGAGTTCACCTTTGATTTGATGGACAAAGCTCAATGGCTCGACGGGATCTTGGAGCAGGAGGGGTTCGACAGCCCCGTCATCGTGGGACAATCCATGGGTGGTTACGTTGGGCAGGCCTACGCGCAGCAATTCCCTAAAAAACTAAAGGGCTTTGTATCCATTGATTCGGCACCGCTGCAACGCCGCTACGTAACTGGCGCAGAACTGTGGCTATTAAAACGAATGGAGCCCGTGTACCGACACTTCCCTTGGAAATGGCTCTTGAAATCCGGCACAGAGGGTGTGGCCGCTTCTTCCTATGGGAGAAAGCTCATGCACACCATGATGATGGTCTACGAAGGCGATCAAGAACGCTATGCGGCCCTCGCAGGGCACGGGTTTAAGATGCTCGCTGACGCCATGGAGGCCGATCTTCCCTATGAGATTACCTGTCCCGCCCTATTGATCTGCGGAGAGAAGGACCATGCCGGCTCCTGCATTAGATACAACAAGGCTTGGCACAAAAAGACAGACATCCCCCTCCAATGGATCCAGGACGCAGGCCACAACTCCAACACCGATGCTCCCGATAAGGTCAACCATTTGATAGAGGGTCTGGTCAAGAGCTGTTAGGAGCACGAGCATAGTTAGCTCTTCCCCGAGCTCCAGCCAATGAGAAAAGCGCGCTCTTCCAGAGCGTGCACATCCTTCTAGAAGACATGGAGGGCCTCTCGCGATGATGCCGTGGCTATCAGGGCACATACCGCCTTAACGGCACAGAACTGCAGAGCCCGTAAAGAGGTAGACCTATGGACACAAATCAACTTGTTGGCGAACGCGTGGTTGTGGCCCTGGGTGGCAATGCCCTTGGAAATAATCCTCAAGAGCAGCTCACCCTGCTACAAGAGACTGCAAAGCATTTGGCTTCCATGATCCAAGAGGGTATCGATGTGGTAATCACCCATGGAAATGGACCTCAAGTTGGCGTCATCGACGAGGCCTTTGTGGCTGCAAGCAAAGACCCTGCAAACCAAGTTCCCTTCATGCCCCTGACTGATTGCAATGCCATGAGCCAAGGCTACATTGGCGCGCAGCTGACCCGTACACTCATCAACCAGTTTCGCTCGCAAGACATCATGCGCGCAGTGGTGGATGTGCCCACCCATGTCTTGGTAGATGCCTCCGATGAAGCCTTTAAGGACTACGAGAAGCCCATTGGTGCATTTATGACCGAGAAGGACGCCCAGGCCTTTGCCAAGGCCACTGGCTGCCAGGTCAAGGAAGACTCTGGACGCGGATGGAGACGCGTAGTTCCAAGCCCTGCTCCACAGGACATTCTCGAGCTAGGGGTTATTTCATCCTTGGTGGACAACGGCTGCATCGTGGTGGCCGCGGGCGGTGGCGGCATTCCCGTCATCCTAGAGGATGACCGCTACAAAGCAGTGGATGCCATTATCGACAAGGACCTTGTGAGCTCCATCCTGGCTTGGAAGATCCATGCCGACATTTTGGTAATTCTCACAGCGGTAGATAAGGTATATATCAACTTTAACCAACCAGATCAAAAAGGCATCGACAGCATGACTGCAGAGGAGGCCCGCACCTATATTGCACAGGAACAATTTGCCCCTGGCAGCATGCTTCCCAAAGTAGAGGCTTGCGTCAAATTCGTAGAAGCACATCCTCAGGGAAAAGCGATCATCACCTCGCTGGGCCATGCTGCCGAGGGCCTTCGCGGCGAGACGGGTACCTTGATTACCCTCTAGCTATCTCAATGGATACGGTTGGCCGTGTTCTTGTGAGGCAAGCTTCTGAATATTGGCTTCCAGCCTATCGATGATTGCCGCTATATCCCCTTCATCGAGCTGCTTTTTCTCGTCGTAGATTGCCGAGTGTGGATCTGGGAACACAAGCGCTTGCCCCGGCGTCTGCCCATGCTCTGTCCTGCATCTGCCATAGAGGTGCACGTGGAAATGTCTGGGCTTATCGGTAAGGAGCGACCAATTGCCGTTGTCTTGGATGTTGAGCCAGACCATATCGAGCCCACGTGCCCTCATTGCAAAGAGATAGGCTTCTTCCAATGCCTGGAGAAGGACTGCGAGGGCCTGAGCCTCCTGAACGGGAAGCTCGCTTCTAAAGCTGACGTCTCGTTTTGGATACACGACGAGATGGCCCCCATCGTCGCGATCCACATGAGGGCGATTTGGCAATCTGATCTCGAAGTTCTCATCGCTCCAGATCACAGGCTCGGTACCGCTCACAGTATGTTGCCCCCTTAAGCACCCGTTTTGCAGCTTATGGTGCGTGTCCAATTTGATTGTACTGTTCTTATATAATGACGAATATAAGGGACTCACCCATAGAATCGCTCATAAGCCAGACGGGAAAAGCCATTGGAAGATTTTTCTAGAATCGAGAGATCTGACGAGCTCGTGGCTCAATACGAGATGCAATATGAAACGTTGCGAGAAGAGATCGCGAACTGCACGCGCCTGTCAAACGACTTCTCGACCTTCTCTATGACCGCGTTGGCTGCGGTTTTGGCGTTTGCCTTCTCGTCAGACAATCCATTTCTCTTCCTGATCCCCTTTGTCCTCATCATCCCCCTCTCATCTAAAAGCCTTTATTACCGCAAGAACGTTGCAAAAATTAGCGCATACATGATCGTGATGCTTGAATCAGAGATCAAAGGCTACAAGTGGGAAACGCTGAACGAGCTGTACAAGGAAGACAAGAGCCACTCAAGATTCACCGTGTTTCGAAACTACGAGTACTTATTTGAGGCTCTTATCTGCATAATGCTTTATTTCTACTATACCGTCGAATCCAGTTTTGACATCGCTTCCCTGATAATTGGTGGCTTCTTAGGAATTGCCGCCCTAGTGTATGTCTGGATCATCAGCTACAAGATGGCCCACACCGGCACACTCAAAGCTGTCGCGATTGGAAAGTGGGAGCAGCTACGACGCGAATTGCATGAGGGAGAGCCCGACTCTCCTATCAATGGGACAACGATCTGATTTACCGTGCAAGCAGCTGTCATATTAACCGCCAAAAAATAACCGCTATTGGCAGTTAAGCGATTGTCACTTGTGTTGCAATAGATGTATCATGCAATACAAGGAGGTAGCCATGAATACAGTAACAACGAGCATACGCACAGATGCCCAGCTGAAAAAGGAAGCCGATCGTCTCTTCGCCGACCTTGGAATGAACTTCTCCACAGCTGTCAACACATTCTTACGCCAGGCCGTGCGCGAGCAGGGCCTCCCGTTCCGCCCCACGCGCGATGTTCCCAATGCCGAGACGCTTGCTGCCATGCATGAGGCCGACCGCATCGCGATAGATCCTGATGCCAAAGGCTACTCGAGCATTGATGAGTTATTTGCTGATTTGGATGCTTAGCGATGAGGGAGATCCGCCAAACATCTCGATTCAAGAAGGACTACAAAGCTGCAATCAAACGTGGGCTTCCCAAAGACGAGCTTCGTACAATCATCGAGACGCTTGCCAATGACGAGCCTCTACCCAGCCGTTGTCGGCCTCACATGCTCTCCGGGAAGTGGTCCGGGCACTGGGAATGCCATATCCGAGCCGACTGGCTACTCATATACAAAATTACCGATAACATCATGGTCCTCACACTCGTGCGCACTGGAACCCATAGCGACCTTTTCGACGAATGAGCCATTTGGAATAGGCCTGCCGAAGCGTCAGCGGGCCTATTACGCAGTCTCTGCTTGAAAGTTGAGTGCCCCATGGCAGAGAAATGCGCCCGAACAACTGAGGAGCACCCAGAAGGACTAAGGTAGCGAACTGACAGATTTGCATGCATCCTCAGCTTTCGTATGTGCACACAGATAAACCTCTTTGAGTCCCATACCAAGGACACCCCAAGCTGAAATCTTAATATACTCTGCAAATTAACGGCTTCGCCTGAAGGTATCGCCTTCCAGGCGCTGCTCACAGGCTCAGTTCTACCGAAAGGACTCACGCTATGAAACGCACTCTGTCGCACATGTTGGTCGCCCCTGGTCTCGCTCTCTGCCTTGTCCTCACCTTGGCTGGATGTGGCGGAGCCTCCTCCAAGGCGCCAGAAGCCCAAGCGGAAACCACCCAGGAACAGGCTCCAACCGCCAAAGCCCCCTCCCCAGAGGAGAAGCCTGCGGAGGAAGCTCCCAAAGTGGAAGAAGCTCCCAAAGAGGACAAGTCGGTTCCCGCAGAATATCGTTCAGCTCTTTCAAAGGCACAAACCTACAGCGACCGCATGCATATGTCCAAACAGGGCGTCTATGACCAGCTCACTTCTGAGTACGGCGAGAACTTCTCGGCAGAAGCCGCTCAGTATGCCATCGACAACTTGGTGGCAGACTGGAACGCCAACGCCCTGGCAAAAGGGCAAAACTACGCAGACTCCATGCATATGTCCAAGATGGGCGTCTATGACCAGCTGATCTCCGAATACGGCGAGCAATTCACTCCCGAAGAAGCCCAGTACGCCGTCGACCACATTTCTTGCGACTGGTCTGCCAACGCGCTGGCCAAAGCCAAGGACTATCAAGACATGATGTCGATGTCGCCCAGCAACATCTATGACCAACTCACTTCCGATTACGGAGAGCGCTTCACACCTGAAGAGGCTCAATTCGCGGTCGACCATCTGAACGACTAACTGCGCTACCGAGAAACTCAAGGCGCCGTAGCTGGGACTTGATGGCGGAGATCGTACCCAGGCTACAATGGTGTTCGAGAAGATCGCTTAGCACCAAGTCCAGTGAGAAGAGACTCTTCGGTGAAGGGGAGTCTCTTCTTTACTTAATCAGAAGCAGGAGTCGCACGCTACCGCCATGAACAACATGTCAGATGAGGAGCGTCTCAAAGCCTTCGAATCTATGCTTGAGGACGTTAAGAGTCAGATGCAGTTTGCTCAGTCTGAGATGGATAAGTTAAAGGCACATGGGCGGGAGAAGTCCGTCACGTTCAAACAGCACATGTCTAATAAGTTGATGTACCAACGGATGCTGACAATGTACAGGGAGTATGGCCTGCTTTCTTAGGTGACCTACTCCTCATCAAGGGCAGCCATGGCCTCCTTGACGGTACGGTAGGGACCAGAGAGGTTCTTGCCCGCAGCCGCATCGTCCATTGCTGCGAGCGTCTCTGGACTAAACCCGTAGGGGTTCGAGGGGTCGAACGGAAAGCCGCCTCGACGACTGAATGCAGAGACGAACATGCGGATAGCGTTACTCGGGGAAGTTCCGATCTCGTCGCAAATGGCAGAGAAACGGTCCTTCTCGTCCTTGCGGAGCTTCGCAGAGATGGACTCGGTAACCGCCGTAGTAGCCACAACAACCCTCCATTACATACTCTTACTTTGTCTGGCATTGTATACCAACTATGCCGTATTGCGCTGCATAGACACCCAGGGAAACTGAATGTAATAGAAGCAAATAGGGTTCCCTCAAAGAGGCTGCTGAGTATTGCCCCCACTCGATAGCTGCATAACCCATTTGGATGTACTCAACAGAACAGGTGAGCTGGAATCCTCTCCACTCTCCTATCCCAAAAATCTTGTGATCGCACTGTAGCTAGCGGTGACTACATATTCTGTAGTCACATTGGGAAGGGTGTTTTCGCCCAACTGAAGAGTGACAAACCTCGAGCGAAAAGTCACTGTTCTGAATTGGGAAAACGCAATTTTCTGTTCAGCAGGTGACCATATCGCAAGCTATTTCAGCGCTCTTTCCTGCAGTCTCATAAAGTTCAAGCTACATCAATGCTATTGCTGGCCAATCAGCTTTACCACACCATGCTTCAATACTATCCTTGCCACATAAGAACCCAGGAGCCTTATTCAGATGCTCAATAAACTCTGAAGGCTGTTTCCTAAAGTGTCGCGTATCGATTTTTGTATAAGTTCCAAAAACGCCAATCCGCGCACGGGATATCATAACAGAAAGCACTCTGGCTTCTTCGCGTTTGGATTCGAGGTTTTTCGCTCTAAAATCAGGTATAGATCCATCCTCCAAGCCAAGCACAAATACCCAGTCAAATTGTTGACCTTTTCCGGCATGACCGGTAAGACAGTGAACACCTTCGTGTGTTGCGACAGTCTCGTTACCCATTCTCACGGTTATACTCTCTCTGATTTCTTGCGCCTTTGATAAATCAAAGCCGCGCTGGAACAATTGATCAAAAAGCCAACCGCAGCCTTCTTCAAGCTCTTCTGTTTGACCCACCTGGTAAGCAGCAGCTCTCTGCTGAATATATTGGAAAGCCTCACGGTAATTTACAAAGGACTGAGCTTGTATATCGGAACAAATACGCCTAAGGACTCTTGCCACCTCTGGTCTAAAGATGCTGCTTCCCCAATCGACATATTCGATCCCACTTTGCAATAAAGTCCTCTTCATGGTGGCGGCACGGTTAACCGTTCTTGTGATGATGCCAATTCGATGATGCGGACAATGGCGCAAAATAAACTTCGACATACCAGCTATCCACACGGCTTCGCAATCCTCGTTATCAAAGGATGCAAGCCCAGCAGTCCCACCCGAGCCCCAGTGACTGGGACAGGCAGCACTGAGATGCTCGCTACCAGTCACTGGAGACAGTGAGTTTACTGCATTTAATACTGCAGGCGCCGATCTAAAAGATTTCAGTAGCTTTATCTGCCGACAAGAACTTCTGGCAATCTCCTGCTGCACATAACCTATATCTGCTCCTGCAAATGAATAGATACTTTGCGCGACGTCGCCAGCAAAAGTGATGCTCTCTCCACACAGTGCCTTCACGAACCTCAGTTGTTGAGGAGTCAGATCCTGAAACTCGTCAACCAGTGCAGCGAAGAAATGATTGCTGTAGAGATCGGCCACCCTATGATCACTTAGAAGCCATAGTGCAACTCTAATTTGATCATCGTAGGAAATCATCTTTTCGCTGATGCGCTTTTTCTCAATCGTGCGAGCAATTTTCCCAACTTGCCCAGCAACGCCTTCAAGATATTTAATTATGTCGTCATCGGTCAGACACATCAGTTTTGCATCACGTAGAACCTGCCCAGCCTGGCTCGTGTCATTCCATCCGTATCCACTAGCACGAAGCTCTCTTCCCACCCAGTCAGTATTTGCAAGAGTCCAATCACTCCCGATACCTATGAGTTGGCCATGTGCCTTAATAATTCGAGAGGCTAGACCGTGAAAATTGCATACAGTGACATGCTCTCTTAGTACCTGCGTACCGATGTACTTCTTAAGCCGCTCGCTAATGTTGTCCTTCGCCTGATTAGTGAAGGAGGTGATAAGCAGCCCTCTACCGTTTCCTCCAAAATCATAACGCTCAAGGAGCCCTTTGGCTCTATAGGCGAGTGCTTCAGTTTTACCGCACCCAGCAGGCGCAGTAATCACCATGCCATAAGGTTCGTAATCGAAAATCTCCTGTTGTTCCCAGGTAACCTCAAACGTGCTAGCTTGCATTTCGGAGCACCTCGACAACACTTGACACTTTCTCCGCGGTATCTTTGTCAAATACTCTGCAAGCAACTACAGCAGATATGATTTTGTTGGATCGACAATACTCTGCCAGGTCTTGCTCAATTGGCACCGAAGCGCCAGGTGCAATCTGGCAATTTTTTAGCATGTTTCTAGTAAACAAATTCGAATCGCGCATTGCATTCCATAACCTGTCCGCCCCAATAGCTGAAACATACTCGTCTTCAAGATCTTTTCTTGATACAAAGACAGATTTCTCTGCGAGGCTATCAACCGTGACATCAAGTCTCTTCGCCAGTTTGCCTAGATATCTTCCGTCATCCTCATCAATCAAAATGTTGACTCTGAGGCCGAATCCCCTTTCCCCAAAGATATCTAATACGTGCAGCATTTCTTGGCACCCACCGGCTTCGAGGATCTCAATACCGTCCCTTTCGAGGTGGTACCCCATCTTTTCTGCGGCCTCTTCAAGCACCATTCTGTCCGACTGCCCCTCGACTGCGATAATCTGCTTAGCCGTCAGAAGTTCGATCTTACTGCTTATCCACCACCTAGCGAGAGTTGCCTGGTCTTTTTTGCCTGTAAGGAATCCCCGACTTGGTTGTACAGGTGAAACCCCGTCGTGAGTAACTGCGATATTGTCTGGCTCGAACTCGCCAGCTACGACTCCGGAGTGCGTGGCTACTATAAGCTGCCGTCCAGTGTTCTTCAGAATGCGTATCAAGTTTCTCTGGGCCGATGGGTGCAAGTGGGTTTCTGGCTCATCAATGGCAATCATGCCGCCTGAATTAAGTAGGCTAAAGATGGAAAAGGCAATAAGAGCTTTGGTGCCATCAGACTGCTCTGTCGCCTCGCGAGCAAGTCCAGACCTGCCCTGTATCTGAAGTCGAACATTATCCAGAAGGTTTCCATTGATAGCAGCTTCGGGGACAAAGTGAAGCTTATTTGCCGTAATGCCCCCATCGATCACGGGATCAAGCTGATTTGCCAGGGAGCGCAATGCTTCATTGAAGGCGCTTGAGCTGTCAATTGCATCACTGAGAGAATTGATGGCATCAGACAATTTCGAAACGTCTCCAGAGGCATCTACTGCTTTGAGATAGTCATCAACAATGGTCTTCCTGCCTGGCTCAAGCTGCGTAGTTGAAAAATCAGAAGGAACCATACTCCATCCGATGCTCTCAAGCTGCTTTCTCTTCAAATTATTATCGCCAGCGCCTTTTGGAAAATAGCGTCTGATTGCGAGATCTTCCTTATTCAGAATAGCTTCCATACGAACAGTCAATGAATTGTCAAGTACATCATATTCATCTGGGAAAGACGACAACTCATCTTTGCTCAGCCCCTCTAGCTTGACCTCAACGGCAAAAGGTTGACCCTCTTCTTTGAAGTCGGATTTGTCGATAGAGTAGTATAACTGTTGCACCGTCTTGCCAAGCGCTAGATCTATGCATCTTATGATTGAGCTTTTCCCGCTGCCATTTGCTCCTACCAGTATCAAGTTGTCTCTAACATCAATGGTGCAGTCGGAAATCCTACTGTGGTTGCTTATGCTGATGGACGTGATTTTCATTGTTTGGCTATCCCCTTGTGCCACGCGTAGCAGGCGTAGTTAATCAAGTAGTAATTATAAACGTTATCGCTCAGATGAACTACGTTGCCTGCCTAAGATCGGAGTGTGACATATCCTCCTAGATTCCCGACTTTAACAAAACACTGGCCAAACTCAGCGACACATGTAGCGATGAGTTCGAGCAAGCTCCTTCCTAAAGACCCATCGAGTCGGCCTTCGGGAAGGAGCAGCTATGAAAAAGAAGGGCAGAAGGCCTACCGAGCACAGAAGCTACGTCAGACTTACCCGTCACGAGCGCAACCAAATAGAGCAGATACTCGACAGGGGCAAGTCTTGCAGACAGATCGCCTCCGAGCTGGGACGCGAGCCCTCCACGGTGGCCTGTTAGGTGGCAAGGTATCGCTTCGTCACCTCTCCTAAGGCCCACTACGGAGAGGTAGCCTCAAAGGATTTCTCAGAGCTGACTCACAAATGGTTAAAGGTTATTAGTAGCTTGCGACCCATAATTACAAAGACCCATTGACAGTAGCCTCTGGCTTAGGAGGTGGCGACGAAACCTTACTCCGACCGCTGAGATTCTCTTGGGAAGCAGAGGCTCCCAACTAAGATAAGGGAAGTCATATCAAGTTTACTGTTGGCATAACCTTCTAACCAACTTGCCTTCCTTCTTGCTAGTGATTAGATCACGAACTAGTAGATGCATCCTTGACATATATACGATATCCTCCAGAACTCAAGGGTATCGGCCATATCGCACGAAAAGCAAACCTTGACGCTCCCGGCAACACGGCCGATCACGTTTTCCAGACTGTACACCTTTGTGGCAGAAAAGAAGGTCGTCTCTCAGAAGCGATCATCATACGCAAACTCGATTACAACGTCCCAAATCTCCTCTCGGATGCGAATGTATCCCTCCAACCACCTCTCCCATGGCATCGTCCCCCATCACGATCAGCTTCTTCTGATGCGTCTTGCGCTGATCTTATCTCGCCTCCTCTTAACTGCTCCAACGTTAGGTGCATTGGGCAAGTTGTGTTCGGCATGCCCTCCGGGTCTTCATGACATAGCCGTTCTAACTGAAAAGGGTGTACTGCCGCATTTCAATGAATGTACCATTCGTCTACGAAGATAAGCGCGCACCAAAGGACTTTATCGAATCATCTTTCGTCACTCGTCTGTAGATCGCAGCCCGAACGCTACGTTCTGTTAGGATTTGATACATGTGCACTACATTAAGTATCCTAAGAGCCGCATATGAAATACTTGGAACCCATCAATTCCGGTGCAATCCGATTGGAAATACAGTCCCAGCTCGTCGGCTCTGAGGACGCACTAACGACTACGCATGTGTCGAGGTATCTCCACGACGCGGCCAAGACGGAAGTGGGCATGAACCTCACGTCGTTTGTGAAGATGTACCTCATCAAAAAGCGCCTAGAGGAGGACTAGCGGATGGCTTATTTCGACAGCGTAGAAACCCATTGACCTGTCGCCATCTCATGAATTATTAATCGCGCGGCGTTTGACATCATCCAATCACGGAACGAGTAGACACTCATGAATACTGATTTCGACTACGGGAATGCAAACGACGAGCAACGTCGTGCCATCACTACGACCGAGGGACCCGTGCTCATCACTGCTGGCCCCGGAACAGGAAAGACTTTCACGATCGTCAAGCGCGTGGCCTATCTCATTCTGGAGAAGCATGTCGAACCCTCGAGCATTCTCGTCGCAACCTTCACCGAGAAGGCTGCCAAGGAGCTTATCACCCGCATATCAAGTGAGCTCGAAAACCACGGTGTCGATTTCGATCCTGAGGAGATGTATATCGGAACTTTTCACTCCATCTGTCTCAGACTCATCAAAGAGCACATCGAGTTCTCCAATGTCCGAAGGAACTACCGCATCGCAGACTCCTTCGACCAGCAATACCTCGTCTACCAAAATCTCTGGAGCAGGTTCAAGAAGCTCCCACACTTTGCTGACTTTCCCTTGCAACGAACTAGGTCTTGGGACATCTGCGAGAAAATCTGTTCTGTTTCAAACGCGGCAACTGAAGAGCTACTTGACGTCGAAGCCATGTTTGCGAGTAACGATGTCGCCGTTATTGCATGCGCAGAGGTCATCGAAGAGTACAACGACCTGTTGACTGAATGCAATTGGCTCGATTTTGCGCACATCCAGCTCGAAGCATTGCATTTGCTCGAATATCATCCCTGCGTTCTTGCAGCGGTTAACAATCAAATACGTTATGTGATGATCGACGAGTACCAGGATACAAATTTTATCCAGGAACGACTTACACTCCTACTTGCGGAGAAGACCGGGAATGTCTGTGTGGTTGGCGACGATGACCAAGCTCTCTACCGTTTCCGTGGCGCAACTGTGCGAAACATCCTCGAATTTCCCGAACACTTCGTCTCGTGTTTAAGGATCGACCTGACAAAAAACTATCGTTCGGATCCCGGGATCGTCTCATTCTACAATGAGTGGATGGAGCACACCGCAGGGCCACGGTTCCGTTTCGACTGGGGAAAATACCGCTTCGAGAAGCAGATCGTCGCACAGCGCGCAGCCAATGGGAAGACTGAGACTGTTGCTAAGGTCGACGCAGACATGGACGACTGGCCCGACGCCGTGTGCGATCTTATTCTAGGGCTAAAGGAGCATGGCTGCATAAAAGACTATAACCAGATTGCGTTCCTCTTTCGCTCCGTGAAGCATGCTAACGCCCGAATGCTCGCCGACAGGTTCGAGGAGCGCGGCATCAACGTCTACTCTCCGCGGTCGAACGAATTCTTCGGCCGCGACGAGGTGAGACTGATTTTTGGCATCCTGCTCCTGCTCTTCCCCCGTTATGTAGAGAAGCTGCAGCAAGGCCAGTTTCCCTTCTTGGACGAAGGCACGATGCACTACTACGCGAGTTGCATCATGCAAGCCAATGAACTTCTCAGCAAGGACGAGAATGCCGAACTCAGGCGATGGATCGCAACACGAGGTCGGGCGCACTACCGACTCATGGAGAACACGGATTACAATCTTTCTAGCCTCATTTACCAGCTTTTCGAGTTCGAACCTTTCCGCTCCATTCTTGACACTCCGTTGAACACCGGAGTGCATGACCAACGAGCCGTACGAAACCTCTCCAAGCTCGTGGGCATCACAGGAAAGTATGAGTATCTCCAGCGTGTGAACATCCTCACCATCGACCGCATTAACTCGATTGTCGAGCACTTCTTCAACACATACTTCCGATTCCTCCGTGCAGGAGGTATTAACGAGTACGAGGACGAGACAGAGTACGTTCCTAGTGGCTGCGTGCCTTTCCTCACCATTCATCAGTCGAAAGGCATGGAATTTCCTGTCGTAATCGTTGATTCTCTCTACGATACGCCGAGAAAAACACCTGATGACGCGTTGCAGCAGCTCAAGGACCGCTACGGAAGTCGAGAGAGCTTCGAGCCTGCCGAGGACATAAAATGGTTCGATTTCTGGCGCCTGTACTACACGGCTTTTTCACGCGCCCAGGATCTCCTACTCCTCACTCACCCCGAGACCTCACGGCGCATCGGCAAGGCGTTCGAAGAGCCCTACGAACAGCTCCCGAGTGTAAACGCTGCCACGTTCCCATATGAGGCTTTCAGGTTCCAGGCTGTAAAGGAGACTGATCTCAAACCCTCCTTCTCGTTCACCACCGACATCTCACTCTACGAAGGATGTTCGGTGCAATATAAGTTTTATCGGGACCTTGAGTTCACGCCCGTACGAACAGCTGCAACTCTCTTCGGTCAGCTCGTCCACCAGACCATTGAGGACGCGCACCGTGCGGCATTACGTGGCGAGACTGACACAATCACAGCTGAGAACACGGACTCCTGGCTCCTGGCAAACTACAGTACACTTTCCAAGGCACAGCATGCATACCTCAGCGACGTCGTTATAAAAGCAGCTCAGAGGCAGGTGCGGCACTATGTCGAGCGCAGACAAGGGCGTTGGGACGACATCATAGAGGCCGAAGTCGAGATTGGCCTATCCAAGTCCGACTACATCATCCATGGTACTGTCGATCTCGTGGAGGGTGATGGCGACACCGTGGACGTGGTGGATTTCAAGAGCGAGAGGAAACCAGATGTCAATCACGATTACGAAGAACTCGAGACTTACCGCAAGCAGCTTATGCTCTACGCCCACCTCATTGAGGAGAAAACAGGCCGGAAAGTAGGAAGGATGCGTCTCTACTACACCGGTGAAGAGGCTGGAAACCCCGAAATCACGTTCTCACACGACGAGGATTCAATAGATTCCGTCACCCAAGAGTTCGATGACGTGGCTCACAAGATAATACAGAAAGAATATGGAGCCCGCGCCACTAACGGGCGGCTCTGCGAGAACTGCGACTTCCGCTTTTATTGCAAGTATTAGATGAAAGGCAGCATGCAACATGGCACAAGAAAACAACGGAGCGGGACAGCAATTCACATTCGATCCTGAACCTGTTATCAAGGGCTACCCCGAGTTGAGGTGGACTGGCAAACGGCCGTACCGCTCGACGCAGTTTTATCCCGCCCAGTTGCGCGAGAGTTACGGAGACCCAAGCATCGGTCCCGATGGCAAACCTTGGATGAATGAGATCTACTGGGGCGATAATCTGCAGGTTATGAGCCATCTGCTCAAGAGCTACCGCGGGAAGGTCGATCTCATCTACATCGACCCGCCATTCGACTCGAAGGCCGACTACAAGAAAAAGATTAAACTTCGTGGCAAAAAGCTGGAAGGTGATCAAAGCGCCTTCGAAGAAAAACAATACGGAGATATTTGGAATAGCGACGAGTATCTTCAATTCATGTATGAACGCCTAATTCTCCTTCGTGAGCTCCTCTCTGATACTGGCAGTATTTTTCTGCATTGTGATTGGCGCCAATCACATCACCTCCGTGCCATTCTTGATGAGGTGTTTGGCCCCAACAACTTTCAGGCTGACATCTCGTGGCGCGCCATGACCTCAAGCGGCTATAAGGGGAAGAGTTCGCTTGGCAGAAGTCATGCGGATATTCTGTATTACTCAAAACGCGCCGTACAAGGATTCTTTACCTATAACCCATTCTACTTGCCCCTTTCTGACGACATGCTTGCTAGATACTCTCATGAGGACCCAGACGGTCGTAAGTTTAAAGACTCGAACCTCGGCGATGTAAGTCCCAAAACAGTCGAAGAACTACGTGCAAGTAATTTGCTCTACTTAACTTCAAATGGAACTCCCCGGATAAAGCATTATCTTGACGAGGCAAAGGGGGGTCATCGCCGACGATGTTTGGACTGACATCAATACAACCAACTCGCAGTCTAAGAACCAAACAGGTTATCCTACTCAAAAGCCAGAGGCACTACTAGAACGGATTATCTCTATAGCCTCTAATCCAGGCGATTTGGTTCTCGACTGTTTCATGGGCAGCGGTACTACCCAAGCTGTGGCTATGAAGCTCGGGCGCCGCTTCATTGGCGCCGACATCAACCTAGGATCAATCCAGACCACGACTAGGCGGCTTCTCAGCGTTGCGAAGGAGCTAAACCAGCAAGCCGACAGCAATGACAAGTACCTTGCTTTCGAGGTCTACAACGTGAACAATTACGATTTTTTCCGCAACCCGGTCGAAGCTAAGGATCTTCTCGTCCAAGCACTTGATATTCAGCCGCTTTCTTCCGGTTCGTGCTTTGATGGTGAGCTCGATGGCCGCATGGTCAAGATCCTTCCCACAAATCGCATTGCAACGCGCTCCGATCTTGAGGGACTCGTCGCCGATCTGCCCTATAACGTCTATGATTCCCGCAGGAGAGAGAATCCCAACCAGGCCGTGGATCACATCACTCTCGTCTGCATGGGGCACGAGCCGGATCTAAAGGCAGCCTTCGAAGCAGAGCTCGACGAGTACAAGATCGATGTCGAGATCGTCGACATCCTCCAGGACAAGAGGTCTCTCGAATTCAAGCGGGAGGCCGAGGCTAACGTTGTTGTCAAAGGCGGGAAGCTCGTTATCAAGTCGTTCTATCCGATGAACCTGTTGCAGAAACTCAGTATGCAAAAGGAGGCTGTGGAAGACTGGCGCGAACTCGTGGAGTCTGTGATGGTGGACTGGAACTATGACGGCGCGGTCATGGAGCCGACCGTCATCGACATTCCGGAGAAAAACGGACTCGTTGCAGGTTCCTACGATGTGCCCGAGGATGCAAGGTGCATCAAAGTGAAAATCACCGACGTGCTCTCTGAATCCCTCGAAGTCGAAGTGGGTGCGTAGCCATGGTCCAGAGATACGAGGAACAGTGGGCTTTCTACGAGCAGCTACGATACTACTACCTGGACCACAAGAATGCTATCCGAAGTAGGTACAAGCGCATGACACTCAAGTTGCTTGACTACAACGACCGGTCAGTGAGGTCCGAGGCGTTCCTGCGGCCGCCGCAGTTCGAGGCCTTCGAGATGTACGTGTTCGTCAAGGAGTTCCTAAACAACGAACCGATGTACAAAATCTTCGATGACTGGCGCAAGAGGCGACGGGTCTTCGAGGATGACACCCGTTACTCGCGCGGGCAGGCAACGCTCTTTGACATGGGAGCCGAGAAGCAGACGGAGAAACTTTTCCGGCAGATGCGCGACGTCTCCGAGAGCTATCCCAACTACATATTCGCCCTCACCATGGGGCTCGGCAAGACCATCCTTATGGGGACGTGCATCTTCTACGAGTTCCTCCTCGCGAATAAGTTTCCTAAAGATGAGAGATTTTGTCACAACGCTCTCGTTTTCGCACCCGACAAGACCGTACTGCAGTCGCTCAAGGAGATTCCGACCTTCGACAAGTCGCTCGTCGTACCGCCTGAGTACGTGAGCGTTATCGACCAGAACCTGCGCGTGCACTTTCTGGAGGATACTGGCGTCACACTGCATACACTCGATGACTCGGATTTCAACCTCATCATTGCCAACGACCAAAAGATTCTCGTCAAGAAGCGGCGCAAAGAGGTAACCCCGACGGAAAGGTTCTTCACCATGCCGTCCGGTTTGTTATCGACTGTGTACGGAGATGATGCCGATGACGCTCAGAATGATGCCGACCTCATGTCTAACCAGAGATTCGCGAAGCTCTGCCGCCTCAAGCAAGTCGGCGTATATGTTGACGAAGCCCATCACCTCTTCGGAAGTGATCTTAAGAAATCACTCTCTGATAAGATGAGCGAGAACAGTCTGAGAAGAACTATAAATATGCTCGATGACGCACTTGTAGAGAAAGGGTCCCGCGTTGTTGCGTGCTTTAACTATACCGGTACACCCTATGTGCAGAACAAAGTGCTTCCCGACGTACTCTATGTCTACGGGCTCTCCGAGGCCATCAACAAGGGCTATCTCAAAAGGGCGAGAGTCTTGGGATACGAGCATGTGAGAAGCGAGGAGTTCCTGAGGCAGGCCATCACTGACTTCTGGAAGACTTACGGAGAAACCAAGCATGAAGGCCTTCTACCAAAGCTTGCCATCTTCGCGAGTAGAATCGAAGAAGTTCAAAGCGAGATCCTACCTGCAGTCGAGCGTATTCTTGCCGACCTCGGAATTGACTCGGACAAGATTCTCGTGAATACGGGCGATCCCAAGCAGACCAAGGCCGAAGACATACACATCTTCAATAACCTGGATAACCCGAACGCCGGTGGCAACGACAAGCAGTTCATCATCCTCGTGGGCAAAGGCCGCGAGGGTTGGAACTGCCGTTCCCTCTTCGGGGTGGCCCTCGACCGCGAGCCGAAGTCAAAGATCTTCGTCCTGCAGGCCACAATGCGGTGTTTGCGTCAGATAGACACAACGCAGCAGCGAGCAACCGTCTATCTCTCCCAAGCCAACTTCGACACGCTCGACACCGAACTGAATGAAAATTTCAATATGTCCATTGACGGCCTCAAGGGAGCGAAACCCGATAAGAAGGTTTGGCGCGTACGAATGGTCCTACCCGAGCGGAAGGTAAAACTCTCGCGGATCCAACGCAGCTATTCGTTGGAGCGCCGCGACGACGAGGGCAGCATCGATTTCGGACTTGACACAATCAACTTGGGGCCTTATGAAGCGCACGTACATGAGAAGGCCGACATAGCGCGAGATGTGAGTATCAAGGAGATCGATGCGGAACTCGACCAGGGCCAGATGAAATACTCCCAGATGACGCTTGTAGGCGAGCTCGCACGCCTGCTAGGACCAGAGGTCTCTTGCCTCAGCATAGAAAGACTGCTCAAAGAGTCCACCGAGAGTACCGAAAAGGTACTCTCCTATGTGAACAAGCATAATGAAATCATCACCGACGTACTTGTCCCCCGAATCTTCGACCATCTCTTCCGTGTGAACGTAAAAAAGAAGAGTGTCCCTATTGAGGTAAGTCTACTGAAACCGCCGAAGGACTCGGAGTGGTACGAGTTTTCCGCTTCGCCTTCCCTTGTTGCCAAGCAGGGAGACGCCAAGTACGACAACCTGGACGTTAAGAGCTTCCATGCCGACACCTACTGCTTCGACTCGAAGCCTGAGAAGGAACTATTCAACCAACTTGTCAATTCTAATGAGGATATAGCTGAAGTCTATTTCACCGGCATGTTCACTAATGGGCAGTCCGGTCTCACCATCCAGTATGTCGACCCCGAATCACACATCATCAGGAACTACTACCCAGACTTCTTCGTAAGGAAGAGCGACGACAAGGTCGAGCTCATAGAGGTAAAGGGCGATAATAAAATTGATGACGCCATCGTCCAAGCAAAGGCTGCGGCTGCAAAAGAAATTGCTGACGCATCAGAAATCGAGTATGGCATCATCGCCGGTAACTACATCATGAAGCACGATGTAAGCGGAATGACATTAGAAGAGGCACAGCAAAGATCTATTGCGGAGGCAAGAAGCGAATACTCAGACGGAGGTCTACAAGCTCAGATCAACGGAGATGAGCAGTGATGATGCGACTCATCTTTCTTGTTAATGGCAATGCGGGCAAGGGTCTGATCGAGCGGATCAAACTTCCGCCTTCAGCTGGATACCATATCGGGCAATACGGAGAGCGGAATCTTTACGTCGTCACTGCCAGCATGGAGAAGAGAACCATTCGGTCTGCGATAACTCTTGCTGACTATCGTGATCAAATACTCGCTCAGGAAAAGAACAAGAGTGAGTCCAAACGCTTGATCAAATGCCTACGAGACGAGGCATCTGAAGTACTGTGCACAAAGCTCTATCCCAGGTTTCTTGAGTTTGAACGTGGAATAAGGATGGCTGTCACCATCGCGCTCTGTGCTGATAAGAATAATTTTAACAATGATGTTGCCACCTCTCTCGAGGACCTTTCGCTCGAGAAGCTTGGCGAGAGACTCTTCACCGATCACAAATTCGTGAAAGCAGTCCAAAAAAGCGCCGATACCAATTACATCAGAAAAGATATCCTCCTCGGGCGTCTCGGGGAATACAGGGAAAAGACTATCTGGGACGGTCTTTTTGACGATTCGCTTGTTTCTGCGAAACAATCTTTTGATCAAATTAGAAGTTATCGTAATGCCGTAATGCACTTCCGCACCATGAGCTCGAGCGACTACAGGAAAGCCGTCTCGCTGCTTGGCAAGGTCAACCGTGATGTATATAATTTCATTAATAACAGCCTAAACAACGTTAGCTATCCCTCGCAAAAAGCAAGTGGCGCCAGGGAAACACTGCTCAGCCTAGCTCAGGCTTATACCGACATGTATCAGGATTGGCAGCGCACTCTAGCCCCGCTTCAGGAGGCTATCGCTAGGAACCAGGCGGCTTACTCCCGGTTGGCAGAGAACATGATTCCCTATCGAAACTCGATAAGCAAACTACAGAAAACTCTAAGCTCTTCCTTGCCAAGTTTCGCCTCATCAATCCAATACCCTCACTTTGAGGTGCCCGAGCCAGCCCTTCGAACAGCACAAGCAATGGTTAATGCGGCTGCACACATACAACAAGCCTCTCTTTCTTACGATACTCAAACCGTTACCGAGGAAAATCAATTTTCTGATGAAAATGCATATACTACAATATCTGATGTTTGCGAAGGAGATATTTAAATCCCACAACCTAATAATTCACCTGCCGATAAGCAGGATGATGTTGACAATTGAAACAGCGCATCTGCAGGCGCCTAATGGTTATAGTCATATCACTAGTTTTATATTTTTACAGCCAAGCATTGATCCTCATCTTTTGTGCTCATCCGAAATGAACAACGGAAGCGGTCTCGAAGCTGCTTAAACCCAACTCTCTGACAGTCGCAACCAACGCTCGAAGGGGCCATCATCCCTGTCGGTGAATCAGCGGCCATAACACATACACTCGAAGATATCGCAATCAGGAGGTATCGCCGAGTCTGAGCGTGGTGACATTCCTCTTAAAATCACTGATATCTACCAACGGGATGTGAAGCATAAATCTACAGGTACAGATGCCGTCGTAAGGAAGTTTAAGTTCAAAGTCATCGATGCTAGCATGAGTGACTGAAAATCCTATGAGCGCGCAAATGACCTTGCAAATGGGCGGTGCTGCCGTCCATGATGCCAACCTTTAAGTCGGTTCTCGTAAAAGCAAGCAAGTCGTTGCCGCAGCCGAGGTCGAAGATCTGGCCGCCTTCCGACGGTAACGAGGTAAACTCGGGCTAAAGGGTGCCCGTGCTGATGCTCACCATGTCCACCACGAATCGCTCGGCGCTCTAATCTAATCATAAATGGAGAAGGCTTCTATAGCGACCCCATCCACCCTGAAAGTTGTACCTCGTGCTGCTCAGCGTCCCGCTTGGCACCGAAGAATGCCACCTCATCCTTGGGTAAGCGCACAATAGGAACTCTCCCCCAGTGCGCCTTGGAGTTTGCACTCGTCTATTCGATGATCGGTTCCCTAGGTGAGCGGTAGCTCGTTACAAGTCACTCGTTCCTATGGAATAGGCGCCCGATCTACCTTCTCACAGGATGCAGAAGAATTTGCCGTCTTTACACCTGCTACGGTCGGGGTAGACCAAGACAAGATCCCAGATACCGTCAAAGCTGATGTTGGACATTACTTGGTCGAGCGAGTACGGCAGGAAGTGAGTTACGTCATATAGGATCGCTGATGTCATGGCTACCTCAGTGCCGATGCACATGTATAGGTTTCTGACAGTCATTGAGTATATCTCCCACGGAGGCTATGTCACGGCAATAATTCTCTTTGCCACTAACAACAATGAGGCCTATTGGCTCATCGTAGGAGGGATCGAGAAGATCAAAACTCACACCAGTCTACCAAGCGATCTCCACAAGGAGCAATACGACTCTTTCTTGGCGACGATGTTGACTACCTGCAGGGACTGTGTGGGCGCACCACTTCATTAGCTTGGTTATTACGCTTGAAGTCCCTCTTGGAGTTCTTCTTGAAGAGCTTCACGAACACATCACCCTGATTCACTGTGTGAAAGCGGTCGCACATTGTTGTTGGGGTGCAGCGCTTCATCGGTGAGCGTGTCTTGGGTATTAGTGCCGCATTGGCATTTCTCACGCAGGCACTCATGTACTCACTCTATAGGTTGATTACCGAAGGGACACCTTTCAGGTGCGCTCCACCATGTGGAACGCATAGGGCCCGACTAGCTTCTCCAAGGGAGTCAGACTGACATTTTTTGCGTACTTGGTCGAATAGACTCTCGGCGAGCGCAAACTTGTAGGAAGGAGTGTTTCTGCTGAGGAATATGTCGTTCGGAGATCGTTCGGAGATTAGTCTCGATTTCAGGACTCGCAGCTAAATTCTCGTGCAGGGACTTTGTCGTAGGAGGTGGTGAGACGCGAACTAGGCTACGAACACTACATTTGATGTGCAAAGAAGGGCACATGGCATGTCAAATGTAGGCGTTGAATCCTTTCACCCCTTATCAAACGCGATGAGTCTCGCATCTCTTTCTTTAAGAGGCGCGAGACTCATGTAGAGATAATTCGTCGGTCTTGGACTATCTGTGCTGATACATAATTCAGTACGAATTATCCCGTTTTATACGCTTTCAAACGTTACAGAGTGTCACTTCTCAACCTATCTGACTTGTTGAAACCTTTTCTTTTGTAGTGAAGTATCGCAGTTCGCAAAAGGCTTACCGTTACTCCCACTCGATGGTCGCGGGGGGCTTGGACGTGATGTCGTAGACCACGCGGTTGATGCCGGGGACCTCGTCCACGATGCGCTTGGAGATGGTGCCCAGTACCTCGTATGGAAGCTTGGCCCAGTCGGCGGTCATGGCATCGCTGGACTCCACGGCGCGCAGGATCACAGGACGCTGGTAGGTGCGCTCGTCTCCCATGACGCCCACAGAGCGAATGTCGGGCAGCACGGCGAAGTACTGCCAGCAGGAGTGCTCGGAGTTGCGCTCGCCGGTCTCCTCGAAGAGCCTGGCATTGTAGGCATCCAGCTCTTGGCGGACGATCTTATCGGCACCTTTGAGAATATCCAGCTTCTCTGGGGTCACATCGCCGATGATGCGGATGGCCAGGCCAGGGCCGGGGAAGGGCTGGCGGTAGACGATCTCGTCGGGGAGGCCCAGGGTGGTGCCTAGCTCGCGGACCTCATCCTTGAAGAAGTGGTCCAGGGGCTCGATGAGGTCGAAATGCACGCCGGGCGGGAACGGGATGAGGTTGTGGTGGCTCTTGATGGTGGAAGCCTTGCCGCCGGTCTTGCGGGCGCCGCTCTCGATGATGTCGGGGTAGATGGTGCCCTGGGCAAGATATTTGACGTCGCCGAGCTTCTGGGCCTCCTCAAAGAAGACCTTCCAGAACTCGGTGCCAATGATGCGGCGCTTCTCCTCGGGGTCGCAGACGCCGGCCAGAAGCTTGGCGTAGCGCTCCTCGGCATGGACGTGGACCAGGGGGATATTGAAGACCTCGCGGAAGACGTGGTCGACGCTCTCGGGCTCGCCTGCGCGCAGCAGGCCGTGATCCACGAAGACGCAGGTGAGCTGGTCGCCCACGGCGCGATGGACCAGGGCGGCGGCCACAGCAGAGTCGACGCCGCCGGAGAGGGCCAGGATGACCTTGGCGTCGCCCACCTGGTCGCGGATGGCGGCCACCTTCTCCTCGACGATGTTATCCATGGTCCAGGAGGGCTCAAGATGGCAGATGTCGAAGAGGAAGTTTTGCAGGATGCGCTGGCCGTACTGGGTATGGCGCACCTCGGGATGGAACTGGGTGGAGAAGAAGCGGCGACGAGGGTTTTCCATAACGGCGACGGGGCAATTCTCGGTTTTAGCAGTGATCATGAAGCCTTCGGGGGCCTCCACCACCGAGTCGCGATGGCTCATCCAGACGGTTTGCACCTCATTGGGAGTGCCATCGAGCAGAGGCGAGCTGCCCAGACGCAAAAGCTGAGCGGGGCCGTACTCCCCCACCTCGGAGTGGCCCACCTGGCCGCCCAGCTTGGTGGCCATGATCTGGTGGCCGTAGCAAAAGCCCAGAATGGGGATGTCCAGGTCGAAGATGCCGGCGTCCATGTCGGGTGCGTCCTCTGCATAGACTGAGGCGGGGCCGCCGGAAAGCACGATGGCGTCTGGGGCGATGGCAGCAAGCTCGGCTGCAGAGATGTCACAGGGAAACACCTCGCTGTAGACGTGCAGATCACGAATGCGGCGGGCGATGAGCTGCCCGTATTGGGCGCCAAAATCCAAAACGGCAACCAGCGGACGCGGCGTGTCAGGCATGGACGACCTCCGAAGTAGCGACGTTGTTAGAGAGACGGCTGCGCCAACGGGATTGCGCCGGCAGCAACCTTGGTCTCGATCCCTTCGATGATAGGCCAGCCGGACCCAAAACAACCACCCCAACCACGCTTACGCGAAAATTACGATGCCACAGCGCTTTCATGGAGCGATGGAAGGGTTTCTCGGCAACGAAGGCGAGCGCTACCATGGGATTCTCCGGGAGAGCGCCCCTGTCGCACGCCTCGGGGCGAGGCTCGGGGTAAAAATGAATGACGCTCCTTAAACGACCGCGGCGCTCTTGCGCCCAACCCACCGGAAGGACCGCTGTGACCCGTCGCAGACCCGCCAACCAACCCTCTCGCGACCCCTACGCGCGCGATCCCTATGCCCGCGACTCCTACGCGCCGCAATCTCGCAGCTCGCGCTCGGCGCGCGGCCATGCAAGCAAGTCTCGACTCCCAATGAGCTATGAGGACGCCTCTTCGCTGAGCCGCGAGCGGTCGGCGAGCAGGTACGTGCGCCAAAGAAAGGCCCGCAGCCGAAAAAAGCTTGCCTTCCGCACATTGACCGGCGTGGGGCTAGTGCTTGCAGCTGCCCTGGTGGCGCTGGTGGTCTATGTGGCCGCGCTCCAAGCCCAGCTGGGCTCGGGGGTCTCTCCGGAGCTGCGGCAGGTGCTCTCGCCTGCGCCGCTGGACAAGCCGTTTTACATGCTGCTTTTGGGCACCGACAAGTCTGCAGAGCGCGCCCAGTCTGCAGAGTTTGGCGCCGATAGCTCCAACTACCGCACCGACTCCATGATCTTGGCGCGTATCGATCCTGCCACCAAGCACGTGACTTTGGTCTCCATCGAGCGCGACACCTTGGTGACCATTGGCAGCTACGGCCAGCAAAAGATCAACGCCGCCTACTCGCTGGGCGGCGCCCCGCTCACGGTGGAGACGGTGTCCAAATTTGCCGGCGTGCCCATCTCGCACTATGCAGAGATCAACTTCGACGAGTTCGTGGGCATAGTGGATAAGATCGGCGGCATAGACGTCAACATCAAGATCGACCTGGACGACGACATGGCCGACCTCCACCTCAAAGCCGGCGAGCAAACCATCAACGGCGCCCAGGCGCTGGCCCTGTGCCGCAGCCGCCACGCCTACGACGCCTATGGCGGTGGCGACTACTATCGCACTGCCAACCAGCGCATGGTCATCGGCGCGATTTTGAAGAAGGTGCTTGCCGCCAATCCTGTGACCATGCTGACCTCGGTGGGAGACCTGGCAGGCTCTGTCACCACGGACTTCTCAGTGGTAGACATACTGCGCCTCATGATGGCCTTCCGCGGGTTCAACATCTCCCAGGACCTCTACTCTGGCTTGGAGCCCACCAACTCCTCCTACGTCAACGGCACCTGGTACGAAACCGTGAACGAGCCTGCATGGCGCACCATGATGGAGCGTGTGGACCAGGGGCTTTCACCCTACTCTGACGCCTCGCAGGACTTTACCTCCCACGTGGCCGGAGGGGATCCCACGGTAAGCGAAGGATGACGTACGCAGGCGCAAGTGCTGGTTGAGCGGCGCAGTGCACTGCCATGCAGGCATTGCTGCCTTGTAGGCATCGCTGCCTTGTAGGCATCGCCGACGCTTGAACGACATGAAGCGCGAGGAGCACGATTCTGTGCGCATCTTCGCGCGAGCAACATGCTTCTCAATATCGCTGCACGTGGACAACATGCTTCTCAATACCGAATACCACCGCACTTGGAAACAAGCTTCTCAGTGCCTCAGAAATCCTACTGCGTTAGTTACACATAGTAGTAACTAACGCAGTATAAATTTCCAGGGATACACCACTACCTCTCGCATGAAAAGAGTACCCACTCGTCAGCTCGCGCACTCAGCAGCTCGCGCCACCTTCACGCACTTGCACGATCGCCCTCGCAAGCTGCAGTCTGCACGTGATGACAAACCTTGCAGCACCTATCGCCTAGATTGCATAGGAGACGATACAGCAGGCAATGAGGCCAATGGCGCACACGGCCAAGATTAGGTTCGCCATCCAAGGCTTACGTGCTTCCAACCAGCGATAGACCACAGGATAGAGGATCCACACATACACCATGGCTACCACGCCAATGACCAGGTCGTTTACCAGCCAACCTTGGCCCAAAATATTGAGCGGCAACTGAGAGTTGTCCCAAAAGGGAAACTCGCCGGCAGCATCGGGCTGGTTGATTATCAAGCCAATGCCGGTTTCCAAGATCGCCGCCAGCACCACTGTGATCAAAAAGGTCTCCAGCAGAGCACCCCATGGGGTTTTGCGGTGCTCAATGACGCTCTCTTTGATAGGCTCGATGATCCAGGTCATCACCACAGCGCCGATGCCATAGACCCAGTAGGGCACATACCAGGGATCGATAAGGGCGGCATAATCGTCAGAAACGATGCCAAACTGGCTCATAAAGTTGACGTAAGGGATCTCAAGCCAGTGCCCCAGCAGGCACGTGATGAAGAACATGATGAAAAGGGCACGCCAGAACTTCCAGGTAAAGGGGGCAAAGCACCCGATTTCCTCTTTGCGAAGAATCCTCGAGATCATCGTGCTCATAGCCAAGCCCCTCACATTTGCATATTTGCATACCCCGGGGGTTTGTAGCCGAGGGGCCCGCTCCCCTATCACCAGGTGCACAATTCACAAAGGAGCTGCGGTATCAAAAAGGATCGGCCAGCTCCTGGCTGCCGAGAAACCCTCCCCTTTCCACCGGCTTGTTCCACCGGCTCGCACCCAGAGGGTCTTTAGCCTAAGGCCACGTCCAAAATCATCATGAGCACAAAGCCCGCTGCAAAGAACAGCACTCCACCGTTGGAGTGGCCTTCTTCGCTGGAGCCGGCAGTCTCGGGGATGAGCTCTTCTACCACCACATACATCATAGCGCCTGCGGCGAACCCCAAAAGATAAGGTAGCACGGGGATCATCAAGTCTGCCAGCAGCACGGTTATCACCGCAGCCACAGGCTCCACTGCGCCAGAGAACACGCCCCACAAAAAGGATCTGCCGCGTCCCATGCCATCGCTGCGGAGGGGCATGGAGACAATGGCGCCCTCGGGGAAGTTCTGAATGGCAATGCCTATGGAAAGGGCCAAAGCTGCCGATAAGGAAATATCCGCCGCTCCAGAGATCCATCCGGCGCAGAGAGCACCTACCGCCATGCCCTCGGGGATGTTGTGCAAGATGACTGCCAGCGCCAGCATCACAGAGTTAGGAAGATCAACTTTGAGGCCTTCTGTCTCGCCAGTGGAGTGCAGATGAGGAATGATGTGGTCAAGCAGCAGCAAGAAAAGAATGCCCAGCGTGAAACCTACCGCCGCAGGAACCCAGGCCAGCTGCCCCATATCCTGGGACTCGTCCATAGCAGGGATGAGTAGGCTCCACACAGAGGCTGCCACCATCACTCCGGCAGCAAAGCCCTTAAGCAAGCGCTCCACAAAGGGGCTGGTTTGAGCTTTTTGAAAGAACACGCACGCAGAGCCTAATGTGGTGCCTGCAAAAGGCAGTAACAACACGAGTGCCAGCCACATGGAATCCAACCTTTCCTTGCGAACCCACGCCATACCCTTTCAAGCATTCATTGGGATCGATACATATATTTTGGAATTTTGCTTCATTCGCTTCCTGTTTATGTTGCAATTGCAGCATCTTTCCAGAGGGAGCCAAAGGGCAACCCTGTCGGAATCTACCCCTCTTGGCCCTAGACCCAACCAGTGTGCCAAAGCGCCTATCAATCGAGCCTCTACGTGTCGCCCACTAGCATGCCTCTGCGCACCGCCCCTTACTGTTATCTAAGTTTCGCGGGAGCTTGCGCCAGCCTAACAAAGCCTCAAGGAACCTTTAAAATAAGGACGTCTTCAAAGGTTTTCAAAGGTTTTCAAAGGTTTCAAAGGTCTTCGTAGGTCCTGTCCACCGCCTATCCTTAAGGAAGTCGTTCATGGTCTCTCGTGTCTATGTGGAGAAGAAGCCCGGTTATGACGGTAAGGCGCAAGCTCTGGCCCAAGAGCTCTCATCCATCTTGGGGATCCAGTCGCTCACCGGTCTCAGGCTCTTTAATCGTTACGATGTTGAAGGCATAACCCCGGAGCTCTTCGAAGCCTGCGTGCCTACGGTCTTCTCGGAACCTCAGACCGACATTGCCACTCCTGAGCTACCGGACCTGGGCGATGCGGCCGTCTTTGCGGTGGAGTATCTGCCGGGGCAGTTCGACCAGCGGGCTGACTCCGCGGCGGAGTGCGTGCAGCTGGTAAGCCAGGGCGAGCGTCCGCAGGTGCGCTCGGCGACGGTCTATGCGCTGGAAGGATCTCTCAGCCAGAAGGACGTGGAGCGCATCAAAGAGTACGTCATCAACCCGGTGGAGGCCCGCGAAGCGACGCTGGAGACGCCGGCGACGCTGCATGTGGAGTTCCCCGAGCCTGCAGCCGTCGAGGTGCTCGAAGGCTTCAGGCAGTGGGGCGAGGAGCAGTTGGCGGGCTTCTCGGCAACCAGGGGTTTGGCCATGGACCTGGACGACCTCAAGTTTTGCCAGGAGTATTTCTGCACCGAGGAACGCGATCCCACCATCACCGAGATCCGCGTGATCGACACCTATTGGTCCGATCATTGCCGCCACACCACCTTTGGGACGCAGCTGGACGAGGTGACCTCGGATGACCCGCGCGTGCAAGCGGCCTTCGAGCGCTACCTGGGCCTGCGCGAGGCGCTGGGCCGCGCCGGCAAGCCGGTGTGCCTCATGGACATGGGGACCATCGGGGCCAAGTGGCTCAAAGACCAGGGAGTCCTTACGGGGCTGGACGAGTCCGAAGAGATCAATGCCTGCACCGTCAAGGTCAAGGTGGACGTGGACGGCCATGAGGAAGACTGGCTTTACCTGTTCAAGAATGAAACTCATAACCACCCCACCGAGATCGAGCCTTTTGGCGGCGCAGCCACCTGCATCGGCGGGGCCATTCGCGACCCGCTCTCTGGCCGCTCCTATGTCTACCAGGCCATGCGCGTGACCGGCGCGGCCGATCCCACCGTGCCGGTGGACCAGACCCTGTCGGGCAAGCTGCCCCAACGCAAGCTGGTGACCACGGCGGCTCAGGGCTATTCGTCCTACGGCAACCAGATCGGCCTGGCTACCGGCCAGGTGGCCGAGCTCTACCATCCCGGCTATGCCGCCAAGCGCATGGAGATCGGCGCGGTGGTGGGCGCCACGCCCCAAGACCACGTGCGCCGAGAAGAGCCTGCCCCCGGCGATGTGGTGGTGCTTTTGGGCGGGGCTACCGGCCGCGACGGCATTGGCGGCGCCACCGGGTCCTCCAAGAGCCATACGCTGTCGTCCATCGAGACCTGCGGCGCCGAGGTGCAAAAGGGCAATGCGCCAATCGAGCGCAAGCTGCAAAGGCTCTTCCGCAGCGGCGAGGCCTGCAGGCTCATCAAGCGCTGCAACGACTTTGGCGCCGGCGGCGTGAGCGTGGCCGTGGGCGAGCTGGCAGACGGCCTGGACATCGACCTGGATGCCGTGCCCAAGAAGTACGAGGGGCTGGACGGCACGGAGCTGGCCATCTCGGAGTCCCAGGAGCGCATGGCGGTAGCCCTGGCCCCCGAGGACGTGGATGTCTTCATCGAGCTGGCCCGCCAAGAGAACCTGAGCGCAGTGCCCATCGCCACCGTCACCGCCGAGCCTCGGGTCACCATGAGGTGGCGCGGCGACGCCATCGTCGACGTGGCCCGCGGGTTCTTGGCCTCCAACGGCGCGCCCAAGCACCAGAACGCCCATGTAGAGGCCCCTGGCGACGCAGCCGCCGCAGCACGCATCGACTGCGGCGACAACCTGGCCCAGCGCCTGGCCTCGGTGCTCACCAACCTCAACGTGGCTTCCAACAAGGGCCTCTCCGAGCGCTTCGACTCCACCATCGGCGCCGCCACGGTGCTCATGCCCTTTGGCGGCTCCCGCCAGCTCACCGCACCCATGGCCATGGTGGCCAAGCTGCCGGTGGACGGCGAGACTGTCACCTGCTCCGGCATGGCCTGGGGCTACAACCCGCTCATCTCTTCGGCAGACCCTTACGCCGGCGCCTATCTGGCCGTGGCCGAGAGCCTCTGCCGCCTGGTGGCCGCAGGTTTTACGCGCGGCCGCACCTACCTCACCTTCCAGGAGTACTTCGAGCGCCTGCGCGACGATCCCAAACGCTGGGGCAAGCCTGTGGCCAGCGTGTTGGGAGCCCTGGAAGCCCAGCTGGATTTAGGCATCGGCGCCATTGGCGGCAAAGATTCCATGAGCGGCTCCTTCGAGCAGCTCGACGTGCCGCCCACGCTGGTCTCCTTCGCCACTGCCCTGGGCGGCGTGAGCCGCGTGGTCTCCCCCGAGCTCAAGGGCGCCGGCCATCCGCTGGTGCTCGTCGAGCCGGAGCGCCCCGACGGCCTCATCCCTGAGGCGGCGGCCCTTATCGGCGCCACGAACGCCATCGAGGCCCTCACCGCCGCAGGCGACGCGCTGGCTATCTCTACCCCGGGCTACGGCGGCCTGGCCGAGGCCCTCTTCAAGATGGGCGTAGGCAACGGGCTGGGCGTCCAGCTGGCAGAGGGCATCGGCGCAGACGACCTCTTTGGCCCTGCCTACGGCTCCTTTGTGGTGGAGCTGGCAGCCGGCGACCTGCCAGAGGCCCTCGCCTCGCTGCCCCAGGGCGTCACCCTGCGCCGGCTGGGCGCCACAACCAGCGAGTATGCGTGGACCTGCCAGGGCGAGCGCGTAGAGCTGGCCCCGCTGCAGGAGCAGTGGGAAGGGGCGCTGGAGGGGGTCTTTCCCTATCGCACCCCCGCTGCCGAGAAGGACGCGCAACCGCAAGTCCCGCAGCTCAACTGGCTTGAGGGCCCAAAGGCGCGCTACTGCGGGCCGGAGCTTTTGGGCGAGAACGCAGGCAAGCCTCGCGTCATCATCCCGGTGTTCCCGGGCAACAACTGCGAGTATGACTCGGCCAAGGCGTTCCGCCGCGCAGGAGCGGTGCCCGAGATCCTCATCATCAACAACCTCTCCCCTGAGGCCGTGGGCCACAGCGTGCGCGCCCTGGCCGAGGCCATCGACCGCAGCCAGATCGTCATGATCCCCGGCGGTTTCTCCGGCGGCGACGAGCCCGACGGATCGGCCAAGTTCATCACGGCGTTCTTCCGCGCCCCGGAGGTCACCCAGGCCGTGCGTCGCCTGCTCAACGAGCGCGACGGCCTCATGCTGGGCATTTGCAACGGCTTCCAGGCGTTGGTCAAGCTGGGCCTCGTGCCCTTTGGCGACATCCGCCCCATGGACGATGGGTGCGCCACCCTCACCTTCAACACCATCGGCCGCCACCAGAGCCAGCTGGTGCGCACCCGAGTGGCTTCCAACCTGTCGCCCTGGCTCTCCCAATGCGAGGTGGGAGACATCCACACGGTGGCCATCAGCCACGGCGAGGGCCGCTTTGTGGCGCCTCCGGCGCTGCTGGATTCTTTGGTAGCCGCCGGTCAGGTGGCCACCCAGTATGTGGACGAGGCCGGCGTTCCCTCCATGGACCTCTCGGTGAACCCCAACGGCTCGCTTTTGGCCATCGAAGGCATCACCAGCCCCGACGGCCGCGTCTTTGGCAAGATGGGCCACAGCGAGCGCTCGGGCGAGGGCCTCTACAAGAACGTGGGCGGCAACCTCTACCAGCCCATCATCGAGGGCGGCGTCGCCTACTTTGGCTAAACCCTAGCTTCATCTGCGCGTCAAAAAAGGGCTTCGCTTATCCAGCGAAGCCCTTTGTGTGTAGGGCTATGGATTGCCTGCCGAGAAGGGCTGCCTCAGAACTCGCCAATAGACTGGCGGAAGGCATCGCCGAACCGCCGGTAGGCCTCTTGGGTGTCTGGCAGCAACGCGCAGGCCTCGTCCCATTGGTGGGCGCGAAGGGCCTCGCATAGGTCGCTGGCAGACTGCGCCAGCTGCGTGAGCCCCATATTGCCCGCGGAGCCTTTGAGGGTGTGGGATGCCCTGAAGGCTGCCTCTTCATCCTGGGCGGCCATAGACTCCTCGAGAGCGGCAAAGCTCGGGTCCTTGGCGAAAAGCTGCAGGAAGCGCAGGATGCGGTCCGGGCTGCGAAGGCGTCCCAACACCTCTTCATAGGAGCCGCCGGCGGCCTGGTAGAACTCCTCCAAAGAAGGCTGTGGGGCTTCTCGGCACGAAGAGGCGCCTGATTGCTGCTGGCTCATAGGATCCCCCTTTAGGCTTGGGCCTCGAATAGTTCCAACTCCACCAACGAGGCCACATCGGAGAGCATGGACTCTTTGTCTACCTCTGAGAGCTCGTCGATCTCCTCGATCTGCGAGATAACCGCCACGACGCCCGCATGGCTTACGGTCTCCAGGCTGCTGGAGCCAAGGTCTCGCTGGATCTCGTCGGCCGCATCTTCCAAACATGCCATGAGCTGGGGATTGAACTGCCCGCACTCGCCGTCCAGAATCATGCGCATGGCGGTGCGATGGTCGTAGGCAGGCTTGTAGACGCGCTCGCTGGTGAGGGCGTCGTACACATCGGCCAAAGACACCACCTGGGCGCTCAAGGGGATCTCGTCGCCCTTCAGGCCGTCGGGGTAGCCTCGGCCGTCCCAGCGCTCATGGTGCCAGCGGCAGATGTCGTGGGCGCAGCGCACCAGGGGCTCATCCTGGAAGATGGGAAGGTTCTCCAGCATTTCCGCGCCCTTTTCGCTATGGGTCTTCATGATGGCGAACTCATCGTTGGTAAGCCGACCCGGTTTGTTGATTATCTCGGGCGGGATGGCGATCTTGCCTATATCATGCAGGGCAGAGGCCATGGTGATGCAGGCCACCTCGCCGCGCTCCAGCACCAGGTTGGGGTCGCGGCGCTTCATGTGCTTCAACAGTATGTTCGCCATGGTGGAGATATGCACCACATGGAGGGCGCTTTCGCCGTTATGAAACTCGACGATGTGCGCGAGGATCGACACCATGAGGTTGTTTTGGCGCTCCCGCTCGAGCATCTGGGAGGTGACCAGGCTTAAAAGCTCGTGCTGCTTCTGGTAGAGCTGGATGGTGTTGCTCACACGCTGGCGCACCACGATCTCATGAAAGGGGCGACTGATGAAATCGGTCACGCCCAGCGAATAGGCACGCTCGATGAACTGGGAGCTGTCCTCCGCCGAGATGGTCACCACCGGCACTCGGTCGATCCAGCCACGGTCGTTCATCTCTTGAAGCACCCCAAAGCCGTCGAGGCGAGGCATGTTGATATCCAAGATCACCAGCGACAGCTCTTTGCAGTGAGCCTCCAAAATCGTGATCGCCTCGACGCCGTCCACGGCCTCGACGATCTGGTAGTCGGGCGACAGGATGTCTTTGAGTATTTCGCGATTGAGATAGGAGTCATCCACCACGAGGATGGTCTGCCGACCCATATCCCTCAAGACTTGGTTGATCATCGCTACTCCTCATCGCTGCTCATAGGTACCATTGCCTATCCGCCGCCAGCCGTTCAGTAGATGTATCGGTCTCGATACCCCGTGCCGTCGCCCACCGTCTTGCCGGCGCCGGCCGCGCCAAAAGTGGTGTCCATGCGCCCCCAGGTATCGGGGTCGAGGGTCACAAGGACGCCGTGCCAGGTCCCGTCGATGCGCACCATGTTCCAGGCATGGTAGAGATCGCCGGGATCCACGTAGCCCGTGACCACCTGGCAGGGGATGCCCAGGCTTCGCAGCATGGCTCCCGCCAGCGCCGAGTAATCCAGGCAGATGCCTTTGCCAGAAGCCAACGTCTCGTCAGGATTGGGCACATAGCCGGTGCCGGCAGCCAGCTGGGTGGCTTTGCCCTCGTCGTAGGTCACGTTGTCGCACACCCAGGTATAGACGTCGCGCACCACGTCCCCCTGGTTCTCGCTCTTGCCGGCGATCTCCTTGGCGCGGGCCACCACCTCGCTGGAAGGCTCGTAGTCGCAAAAGACCGTAGGGATGAGGTAGGGGTCCGCGTCGCTTTCCAGGGTCACCTCAAGGGGCACGGCAAGCACCTCCACATAGGAGTTTCCTTGCACGTTGCGCATCACTTTGAAGGTGTAGCTGCCATTCCCCAGGTTGATGGGGCAGGCCACAGGGCTGCCGTCGGCGGGAATGTCGTAGTTGTAGGAGCCGTCGCCGCAGAGCACCTGAAACTTATAGCGCACGTCACCCGGCGCGGTGGCAAACACCACTCCCTGGTTGGCATGGGAGACGTCGACCGTGGCCCCATTGGCGGCCTGGGCGTCCTGGGCGCTATAGCTATAGGCACGCACCTCGGAAGGCGCCTGCCACGGAGGCCCGGAGGTCTCTTGGCCCTGTTGGCCCTCTTGGCCCCTGAGGCCTGAGCGAGGTCAGAGGAAGCTCCGCCGCCTCCACAGCCCGTCAAAGCCAAGGCTGCCGACAAGCACACGACCCCCAGGGTGCGACTCCAGGAGCACCTCATACGTCCTCCTGTACCGCAGCGCGCTTCGCCTCGGCCTCAGACAGCACGCTTCCCAATGTCGAGATGTCCACGGGCTTGGCCATATGCATGTCCATACCTGCTTCCAAGGCGTCAGCCACGTCGTCCACGAAGGCGTTGGCGGTCATGGCGATGATGGGGATCTTTGCAGCCTCAGGATGACTGCTGGCCCGGATGGCCCGCGTGGCCTCATAGCCGTCCATAAGCGGCATTTGCACGTCCATGAGAATGGCGTCGAAGGTGCCCGGCTGGGAGGCTTCGAATTTCTCCACCGCCTCCTGGCCGTTGGAAGCCAGCTCCACAGTGGCCCCTTCCATAGAAAGCAATTCTTCCAAGATGGAGGCGGAGAGCTCGTTGTCCTCGGCCGCAAGGAAATGACGGCCTTCCAAGGCCACCGGCTGCGCCGGCTCGCGGTCCTTCTTGAGATAGAGCTCTTCTAACAGCAGTGTGAGACTCGAAAGGAAGAAGGGCTTCTGAAGGAAGCCATCCACTCCCATGCCTTCGCAGGCCTCCTCGGCGTCCGCGCGGTCAAAGGCGGTAAGCACCATGATGGGCACGTTCTCTGGCACCACCGCGCGAATGGCCCGAGCCGTCTGCGCGCCATCCATGCCTGGCATCTTCCAGTCCAGGATGACCAGCCCAAAGCCTTCGCCTGCCCGTTGGGCGTCGGCGGCCATGGTCACCGCGGTGGCGCCGTCTAAGGCGAACTGCATCTCCACCCCGGTGTTTGCCATGGTGGCCATCACCTCGGCGCAGATGCTCCTGTCATCGTCGACGATTAGGGCGCTTCCAATGCCGAGCGATTTGAAGAACTCCGCATTGTCTCGCTGCTCGGCAGCCTTGAGCTCAAGATTCACCACAAAGGTGCTGCCTTTGCCAAGCTCGCTCTCCACAGAGATGGCGCCGCCCATAAGCTCTACCAGGTTCTTGGTGATGGCCAAGCCCAGCCCTGTGCCCTGGATGCGGTTGGTGACGGAGTTCTCCTCACGGGTGAAGGGGTCGAACAGGGTCTCCAAAAACTCGGGCGACATGCCCATGCCATTATCGGCAACGCTGAACTGCAGATGCACGAAGTTCTGATTGAGGCTGGGTTTTTGGCGGAGCTCGAAGGCGATGGTCCCGCCCTGAGGGGTGTACTTCACCGCATTGGTGAGAATATTGATTAATATCTGATTGATGCGCAGCTTGTCTCCCACCACCAAGTCGTCGCGCACTCCTACGACGTTGACTGTGAAATGCTGGTCTTTGGCCTTGGCCTGGGGGCGCACAATGGTGACCACCTCTTCGGCAAGCTCGGAGAGGTCGAACTCAGACAGGTTGAGGGTCGTCTTGCCGCTCTCGATCTTGGACATGTCCAGCACGTCGTTGAGCAGGCCCAGCATGTGCTGGGACGAGGCCGAGATCTTGCGGGTGTGCTCGCGCACCAGCTCAGGGTTGTCGGCGTCTCTCTGCAACAGGGTGGTCAAGCCCACGATGGCGTTCATGGGGGTGCGGATGTCGTGGCTCACATTGGACAGGAAGGTGCTCTTGGAGTCGTTGGCCACCTCTGCCACCGAGAGCGCGTCCCTCAGCACTTCCTCGTTATGCCGTTCGCGGGTGCGGTCGGACAACACCGCCATGCAGCGCCGCTCGCCATTGATCTCGATGTCGTAGACGCTGTCGGTGAACCACCGGCGCTCGCCGGTGGCGCGGTTGGAGCGCTCTCCCTCGCGCACGACCGTGTGCCCCTGCCTGAGCAGCTGGGAATCCAGCGGCTCGACGTCTCCCTCAAGGTCGAGCACGCTGCAGTCCTCGCGCACTTCCTCGGGGCTGATGGCCAGAAGCTTGTCCACATTGGGGCTCACGTAATCGACCCTCAGAGGATCCGTGCTCAGCATGAGGAAGATCTCGTCGGTGGTGCTTGCCAATGCCGAGAAAAGCTCCTCCCGGGCTTGGGTTTCTGCGCTCTGCGCCTTAATGGAGCGGTTGAACCTAGACGCCGCATAGCCCAAAAACGCCATGCTGCCGATAACAGCGACCACCAAGAGCAGCACCAGCGACGAGGTCCCGATGATGTTGTTGCCTTGCTCCATGATGACGGCGTCGGGGATGACGGAGACCATGGACCAGCCGTCGGCGTTGGCTATGGGCACAAACGCCATGACGCAGGGGCGGTCGTCCAGCTCCATGCGCACCACGCCGGACTTGCCCTCTGTGAGGCTCGCGGCCAAAGACGCTATGGACTCGTTGCTGTTGTCGCCTTTCTGCACCGCTTCGATGATGTTGGACTGCACATCGTTCGAGTAGCGGCCATCAGGGCGCACCAACACGTCCCCATTGCTGTTCACGATGTAGGAAAAGCCCGAATCGTCGTAGAACGACATGGTGAACTCTTGAGAGATGCGCGAGACCGGCGCGCTCTCATAGACCATGGCCGGCACCCCGTCGGCAAAGTCGATGCGCTGGTAGTAGCCGATCATGGTGAGGCCCGTATAGTCGCCCTTATAGGGCTCCCTCACCCCGCGGTCAGGGAAGTTGCGATAGGCTTCGATGGTGGCCTCAGGGAGCTTGATACCCTCGGTCTCAGTGCCGGTATAGAGGTATCCGGTATTGAGGTTGATGACTCCGTAGACGTTCTGCGCCTTGTTGAAGTAGGCGCAGTGGTTGATGATGGCCGAGGTGTCCTCGGAGCTTATGGGTTCCAGCACAGACACCAAAATGTCGAGCTTCTTGAGGTCTTTTTCCAAGTACACCTCGAAAGCATGGGCGCTTTGGTCGGTGATCTCCAGCACATCGTCGACGGTGTTCTTCCAAAGGCTGTCCTCGATAAACCCCAGATAGGCCATGCCGACGCCAAACACCACGACCATAAAGACGATGCCCATGATCAAGGTGCGGGTGATGGGAGAGCTCTTTTGCGAGCGCGACCAAAAACGCAGAGACTTCTTCTCTTGTGCCATAGGTCCTCCCCGGCCCAGGGCATAAAGGCATGTGCCAAGAAGGACTACCCTCAGATTTAGGATGCCTGCCAAACCTGGCAAGACATCCCTAAAGCCATCCCTAAGCCAATCAATCTATCGAGAATTCCGAGCGATGGAAATTGTCCCCTTATAATACCAGTTCACGTATAACATATCGATGGCCGTTCTCGATAACGGCGCACAGAATTCCCCTGTCTGCCAACCTCAACTATATATTTCAATATCTATTTTTTATTATTACCTCACGAACTCCAACGTAGCTATGCCGTAGGGCAACCAGATACCATTACTTTACTGATTGCTTTATTAACAAAAATAAGGTGCATTCCCCGAGGTTCGACTACTTATATTTCAGATTTTCACATATCAGTAGCCAAGGCAGCATCAGCGCTGCCTTGCCGCGAAATCACATCTATACCTATTAATTTGTTAGCTCGTCCTTCTCGGCTGAGAAGCATACCTGGTTCTTGCCGGAATCCTTGGCCCTGTAGAGCGCGGCGTCGGCTTGGGAGTAAAGCTCATGGAGGGCCAAAGAAGAGTCCGGCGAGCTCGCGACGCCCATGGACAGGGTAGGCGCTTCATAGGGGCACTCGCGCTCCTGCATGTCTTGGCTCCATTGGCGCAGGCGAGAAGCCAGAGACTCCCTGGCGGGGCCTTCGCCAAGGCCCATGCAGAAGACCACAAACTCATCTCCGCCCATGCGGCCCACCACGTCGTCGCGGCGCACGGTGTTACGCAGGTGCCGAGCCAACGACCGCAGCACCTCATCGCCCTCGGGGTGTCCAAAGGTGTCATTGATGTACTTGAAGTCGTCGATGTCCATGATGAAGAAGGTGCAGGGACGGCCATTGGCCTCAGCCAACAGCTCGTTGATATGGCGCTTGACCCCCGAGCGATTGAGGACCCGGGTGAGCTCGTCTTCCTCGGCACGCTGCTGGAAGGTATCCAACATGGCGATGGCTTCCAGCTGCTCGGCAGCCTGGTTGAGCTGATCTTGCAGCTCGACCATCTCGGTCACATCCAGCAGGGTCACATAGAACCAGGAGTTTCCCCCCGAATCCACCACATGCTGCCCATGGTCGTCCACCCAGCGCACCCGGCCATCCTTGCGCACGATGCGGTAGCGCACCCGATCCTTTTGCACCACCGCGGGGTCGCAGGCCGCGCGCACCCGCTCCTGATCGCCGGGATGCACCATGCCCCAAAAGCTACCATGGGTGAACGCCATGAACTCCTCGTAGGTCTGACACCCAAACATCTCCAGCAGCCCGCGATTGACAAAATCCAGGCGCCCCTCGTCGTCTGCGCAGTAGCGAAAGATGCCGCCAGGAATACGATCAAGAAACTCTTGGGAGACTTCAGCCCCAACCACAGGGCAGGCGATGTCCCCATTGGAGCCTATGGCAGGAGCATGAAAGATGGTCATAGCTAATCCCTGACTATCGCAAGTATGCCCAGAGCGTCCCTGGATCCCTATAAAATATGCTTACAATTGTAGGCTTTTTGGCCCGGCGCGCACCTGTGCGTTTTAGACCCCGGCTGCCTTGAGGCGGCGCGCCAGCGACTCGGTGTGGTTGGCATAGCGCAGGGCAGTCTCAGAGCTTACCTGGCCCGACTTCACCAGCTCGAAGAGGCTGGCGTCCATGGAGATCATGCCTTCCTGGGCGCTCGCAGCAATGACCGAGTCGATCTGGTGGGTCTTTTGCTCGCGAATGAGGTTGCGGATGGCGGTGTTGGCCACCATGACTTCGAAAGCTGCCGCCACTCCCCCGTCGACTGTGGGCACCAGTTGCTGGGAGACCACCGCCTGAAGCACCATGGCCAGCTGCAGGCGGATCTGGTGCTGTTGGGCCGGATCGAAGAAGTCAACGATGCGGTCGATGGTGGAGGCGCCTCCGGTAGTGTGTAGAGTGGAGAAAAGCAGCTGAGCGGTCTCTGCTGCGGTGACCGCGGTAGACACCGTCTCGCGATCGCGCATCTCGCCCAGCAGGATGACGTCGGGGTTCTCGCGCATGGCGCTGCGAAGGGCCTCGCCATAGGTAGCCACATCGGTGGGGATCTCGCGCTGGGTCACGATGCAGGTGTTGTGCCTGTGCACGAACTCGATGGGGTCCTCCATGGTCACGATGTGGCCCGAGCGGCTATGGTTCAAGCGGTCGATAAGGCAGGCCAAAGTGGTTGACTTGCCTGCGCCAGCGGGGCCTGTAACCAGCACCAACCCCTTGTTGAAAGAAGCGCAGTCCATGACCTGGTCTGGGATGCCCAACTCCTCGGGACGCGGCAGGGCGAAGGGGATCACGCGGATCACTGCCCCTAAACTGCCGCGCTGCCTAAAGACGTTCACCCTGAAGCGCCCCACGCCGCCCACGGCAAAGGAGAAGTCGTCGTCGTGGTTGCGAGACTCCAAAAACGGCGCCATAGAGCGGCCCGCCAACCCGTAGATTGCCTCGACGACCTCCTGGGTGTCCTGGGGCATGAGGGGGCCGCCGTCAAGCCTGTGCTGCTGCCCTGCGGAGGCCCAGGTGATAGGCAAGCCCGCCACAAAGAACACGTCCGAGGCGTTCTTCTCGATCATAGAAGCAAGCAATGCTGAGATATCCACTAGATCCTCCTTGAGGTCTAAACAAAGGGCACAACAGAACAAAAGTTGCAGCTAAAGTCGCCGCCGCCCCTTTAGGGCGTGGCCGAGGAAGGCCCAGGCCACCATTGGCCGGAAGGCTCCTCCCACTCCATGCCGGCGCACCAGCTCTCGATTTTTAGCTGACCTTCTGGACTCACGCTTAACTGGACGGTCAGCGAGCGCCCTGAAGGCTGCGCAAAATAGGCCTGAAACCTGCCTTCCTCATAGCTGGCAGTGCAATCCGGCCAAAGCTGCGAGGCCTGTTGAGCCAAAGCCGCAAGGCCTTGCGCACCCGAGCTGGCACAGAGCTCAGATGCATGGCTCAAAAGCTCTTGAGCCTCCAGCTCGTTGGCGTAGGAGTCCACCATGATAGAAGTTTGCACCTCTGCCCTGTGGTTGGAGGCGGCAGCGGTAGCCAATGCCAAGCAGCAAAGTACCGATAAACACACCACCAGGGTGAGCACCAACAGGCTCATGGGACCCGGGCGAATACCCGGCTCAGACGTACGTGGAGCCATAGATCAGCTCACCTCCCTGGGCACGAAGCGTGCGGTGGCAAGCGAGCAGAGAGGCTCTTGGATCACCCGAGAGACCTCTTGGGCCTCAGAGCCGCCTGCAGCCGCTCCAGCCTGGGCTGCTCCCAAAGCCTCCGATGCTTCGACCTTTTGTCCTTGGGGACCTACCGGATAGACCAGGATGGTGGCACGCCAAAGGGTTCCTGTGGAGGTAGGCTCGCTGGTGCGGGCTACCACCACCTGCAGATCGCCGGAGATCTCTTCCACGGGCACTTGCTCGGGATTTGCACAAAAACGCTCGGCCATCTCTGAGGCATAGGCCGAGGCTTGAGTGAGTTGCTGGGCGTCCAGCGCAGTGGCTGCCGCCACAGACAGGCCTTGGGCAACGATGGCGATGCAGCAAGAGAGCACCGCCATCAGCACCAACGCCTCGATGATGAGAGCTCGCGAAGCCCAACGAGGGGCTTTAGGGGCCATAAAGCCGGGAGCTTTGAGCTGCTTCATGCCCCCACCCCCAAAGATTGCGGGGACTGCGGGCTTCTTAGAGCCACCGAAGTGGCGCCCTTATCGGTAGCAAGGGTAAGCAGGTCTCCCTCCAGGGCAAAGGAGAAGCTCTTGGAAGGCATTATCGGTACCGCGCTCTGGGGAGTGAGCGGGCTTGCAGCCAAGGCGAACTCGCGCACCACCTGACCCTGATAGAGATAGAGGCGCGTCTCATAGTCGCCGGAATCTAGATGAGAGACCAGCTTGAGCACAGGGCCCTCAGGACCCGGGGTGCTCTCCACTGCGAGAGCGCGATCCTGGGAGCGCACGGTGTTGGAAAGCAAAGCCGAGGCCAGGCGACTGGAGTCGTCGGTCAAGGATGCCTGGTGGATGGAGCTGTAGACTTGGGCGCCCACACCCAGCGCAGCAACGCTTACCAGCAGCAGAAGGATGACCAAGATGGTGCTCATAGGGTGCACCTTTTGGGCAGCGGGTCTATGGCCCTGGGCTATCGCCAGCGTCCCTTTGGCCCGCAGGAGGTTTTCGTGAGGCAGCGTGGGCGGCGTCATCGGCGCATCACCTGCACTGTGGGGGCCACGTTGTCGGCAAAGACCTCATAGCGCACGTCGTAGACCTCGGGGTCGAAACGGATGCCGTAGGCTTCCACCAGATGGTCCAAGCTGGAGGGATAGGCCCCCTCCACCGCCGCGCACTGGGCCGAGGCATTGAGGATCGAGGTGCGAAGCGCCGCCGTTCCCTGCTCGGCGGCATGCACCTGGGCACGCACCACCGCCAGCGCCACACACGCTGCCGCCACCAGAATCACCAGCAGGTAGACTCCGGGATGGCGGCGATGGGCGAAGGCAGCCTGAGCTACAGGGCGGGCCATTAGATTCTCACTCCTCTCTTAACCGCAGCAGGATTCATGCACGGGCAGGGGTCGACCAAGCGGTCTGGTCGATCGCGCGGGCTGCGCCATCAGGCTAACGAGGCCATGATGCCCACCAACGGCAGCATGATGGCCAGCAGCGTGGCGCCTACGGCCACGGTTAAAAATGCCGACAAAAGCGGCTCCACGCCGTCGATAGTCGCCAGAAGGCTGTCCATAGACTCGCGGGCCAGGTCTTCTGAAAGGGCTTCCAGCGACTCGTCGATGCCGCCTGAGCGTACAGTGATACCCAGCAGACGCCCATAGACCGGGTCGATGACCTGGGCTGCCACCAGTGCAGGCACCAGGCCCTGAGGATCGTCGGAAGCAACCATGAGCTTGTGGGCCTGCGTGGTCCTCAAATGCAGCACGGGATGAGACGTCCCGGCTGCGGCGGCCGCCACCGCCTCGTCCACGTTGGTGCCTGAGGAGATATTGGTGGAGAGCCCCGCCACCATGCGCGACAGCGCCAGGCCATAGGCAGCCTCCTGGGTGGGCGGGATGCGCTCCAAAAGGTGCATGAGCTTGTCATGTCCCTTGGAATTGCGGGCAAGGGAGGCGACCCAAAGGGCCGCCACCGCAGCGATCACCGTGACGACAAGCACCACCCAGCCCACCGTGAGAGCTAGGGTGACCTGGGAGAACGACCCTTCGGTGAGACTGCCGGAAAGATTCTCGTAGACGTTGATGAACACCGGCAGCACGCCTATGACCGTGAAAGCCAGTACCAACGACATGCCGCACAAAAGCGCTGCAGGATAACCTAGGCTGGTTTTGATGCGCGTGAGAATGCGCTCCTGGTCACCGTAATAGCGGGCTAACGACATCAAAGTTTCATGAAGCCGGCCCATGGTGGTGCCCTGGGTCACCAACGTGGTGGCATAGGTGGGAAACGCCCCTGACGCCTCCATGGCTTTTGCCAGCGTATGGCCTGCCGCTACCTGCTCATACATGGAACCATAGGTGGCTTTGAAGGTGCCTGCGGCATCTTCCGCCAGCATGGAAAGAGCCTCGTCAATTTGAATGCCGGCGTCCATAAGGACGGCCATGGTCTCAAAGAAGGCGCTTAAGGTCCCGTCATCTATGACATGAGCAGCGGCTGGCGTGCCGATGGCTGCATTGGCTGCGTTGGCCACGATCCCCTCCTATCAAGACTGGCGCGATAAAGACTGCGCTAAAAGCGCATCCAAGAGCGTATCCAAAAGCATCGTTATCATCTTTAGAAATATACGCTGAATGGATTCTGATAGGCAAGAGAGGGAGCCAGAGCGAAACGGCGCAACCTTGGACCGGTCATGGAAGTGAGCCACAGGCGAGCAAGAGGGATCCTAGAAGAGAAAGGGCCGCTACATAAAGATGTCTTGCGGCCCCTCTAATTAATTACTGCGATAGCTACGTTTATACGCCGCTGGAACACCCATCTTTATACGAAGCCACCGCAGCATTCTAGCTGTATATAATTTAGTATTTACTATCTAGTACATTCAATAGCCATATTTCGATGTAGCTATTGAAGTATCTTTTTAGAGGGCAAGCGAACCTAGTGCCACCTCCCTTCAACTGCTCCCTTCCGCAGATCGCCTACTGTCCACGACCTCAGTGACGAGTTGCGCTCTGAGCGAGCGCCGCCTCTGGGTGACCGCCGCCATTCTAGAGATGACTCATGCAAGCCAACCTCAAATAATGGGAAGTGCCTTCATGGATAGAGACCTCGTTAGGCGCCACGCTGGGCACCTCGCTGGTGGGATCGCTGTTCACCTCCCGCTTGGTGGCCGATGTCGCTCCCCTCTTGCCCAAAGCAGACAACATCTCGCTGGCGTCGCTTACCCCCACCTACATGGAGAAGCTCCCGGCATCGGTGCAGTCCATCATCGCCACCGGCTACAGCGAGGCGCTGGTGCCGCCCTTTGGCTACTTCGTGCCCCTGTGCATCTTGGGCTTTGTGGCCATGCTCTTTTTGCAGAAGCATCCTTTGGCGCACACCATCAATCACGGTGGCGCCGCTCAGAAGGATGTCGTCAGCCCTAGCGATACCTCTGACTCCAACCACACACCTAGGCACTAGGCTCTGCGCAGCTTCTTTTAGACACTGTGTGCAAAGTGCCTACTACAAAGGGTTTTCTATTACGCGTTAATCGCTTTTTACACAAAAGTGCGTAGTAGAAACCCAGTTCTACTACGCACTATTACAAGAGCTATAGGATAAGACGACAGAGGCACGCCTTCGAAAACTTAGGCCTCAGCATTCTCCAGGCGCCAGGCAGGGATGGCGCGGCGGAAGATCCACCAAAGGCTGCCGCCTACCAGAGCCACGATGATTACCAGCTTCACCACGTCAGAGGCCCAGGCTACCTGCTCAGACACCAGGTGCCAGGCATCGCCTGCGGCTACACCCAGGGTGCACAGTACTGCGTTCCACAGCAGAGAACCCACCGTGGTATAGGCCGTAAAGCGAGCCAGGCCCATGCGGGCAGTGCCCGCAGGCACAGAGATCAGACTGCGAAGGCCGGGGACAAAGCGGCAGAGAAAGACGGTCTTTTGGCCCTTGGCGTCAAACCAATCGATAACGCGCTCCACGTCGTTGGCCTTAAAGCCCAAAAGACGCATGGGGCGCGTCTTGAAGAAGGAGACCAAGCGAGCGCGAGAAATGGCGCGGCCAATGCCGTAAAGGGCGAAGGCGCCTGCCACAGAACCCACGGTAGAGGCCACAATGACGCCGGGAAGGGTGAGCTGGCTTCCAATGGTGAGCGCGCCCGAGAGGGGCAGGATGATCTCTGAGGGAATGGGCGGAAAAAGGTTTTCCAAAAAGACCAGGGCGCCAATTGCCAGGTAGCCAAACTGGTTGATAAAAGCTTCCATGAGCTCCTTCTTTAATAAATCGACTGATGTATGGAACCTGCAGTCCCAGTGCTCCATCGATCGATGAGGGTACATAACCTATTGGCTTTGCGACAGACCATGCTAAAGATCTGAAGGCATCCTGACGAGTCCCTCCCTTTAGCTGACACAATACTGGGAGCTTGGCACGGGATTTCTCCAAATCTTTGAGCTAGATATAAAGGAGTACCTACCTATGATTCTCGAAGAAACCTATAAGCTGGCCGACGGCACCGCTATTCCCAAGCTGGGCCTTGGTACCTGGCTTATCGATGATGACAAAGCCGCCCAAGCAGTGCGGGATGCGGTGGATTGCGGTTATCGGCTTATCGACACCGCCCAGGCCTATGGCAACGAGGCAGGCGTAGGCGAAGGCGTGCGCACGGCATCGGTTCCTCGCGAGCAGCTCTTTGTGGGCTCCAAGATCGCGGCCGAGCTCAAAGACTACGATTCTGCCAAGAAGTCCATCGATGAGACGCTGGAGAAGATGGGGCTGGATTATCTGGATCAAATGATCATCCACTCCCCCGAGCCCTGGGGCCACTTCCACAATGGCTCCAACCACTACTACCACGGCAATCTTGAGGTGTGGCGTGCACTGGAAGAGGCCAAGGAGACCGGCAAAGTGCGCGAGATCGGCGTTTCCAACTTCTTGGAGTCCGATCTTAAAAACATTATCGACAACAGCTCCGAGGCGCCGGCGGTCAACCAGATCCTCTTCCACGTGGGCCATACGCCCCGCGACCTCATCACCTACTGCCAGGCCCACAATATCCTGGTGGAGGCCTATTCCCCTGTGGCCCACGGCGCGCTGCTCAAAGACGAGCAGCTCCAGTCCATGGCCCAGCGCTACGGCGTGAGCATCCCTCAGCTGTGCATCCGCTACGTCATCCAGTGCGGCGCGGTGGCGCTGCCCAAGACCGCAAACCCCGAGCACATGAAGGACAACGCCCAGGTAGACTTTATGATCTCCGGCGAGGATATGGACTATCTGGCCGGCGCTGCCAATGTGGACTACGGCAAAGACTCAGCGTTCCCCGTCTTTAGCGGCCGATAAAAACTTCCGCCAATAAAGAGACCCCTTCACCAGTGAACTGTTTCCAATACGTAGGATGCAGCTCACGGCGGAGGGGTTCTTTTTTGCAACCAGCTTTTGCAACCAGATGATGCAGGTAATTGTAGCTGGCGTAGGTTATCGAGCTAGGCAGGCAGTTTGCAGACGTCAACCCAGATAGCCTCAGGACAAGCGCGCTCTAGCTCGGGAAGGGTGAGTTTCACCGCGCTGCTTGCGGTACCTGCGGCAGGATAGACCACATCAAAACGTTTGAGGCTCTCATCCAAGTACACATCGCAGCCCTCCTTGACTCCAAAGGGGCACACGCCGCCTACCCCATGGCCGATGCGCTCCTCGGCGCTGACCGCATCGAGCATCTTGGCCTTGGTGTGGAAGTAGCCCTTGAACTTAGGGTTGTCGATGCGCGCATCACCGGCGCAGACCACCAGCGCCACCCTTTCCCCCACCGCAAAGGAAAGGGTTTTGGCGATATGAGCAGGCTCACATCCCACTGCGGCAGCAGCCAGCTCAACGGTGGCGCTAGAGGTGTCGAATTCCATGATGTGCGAGGCCAGATCCTGGGCCTCCAAGGCCTCGCGGGCACGACTGAGCGACATAGTTGCTACTCCTTACCAATAGTGTCTTGAGCAGTGATGGGGCGAAGCGGCCTGCAGGGGTTTCCTGCCGCCAGCGTGTGAGGAGGAACATCCTTGGTCACCACCGAGCCAGCACCTACCACGGCGCCTTCGCCAATGGTCACCCCTGGCAAAATGCTCACCTTGGCGCCAATCCACACGTTGTCTTGAATGGTGATGGGACGCGCCTGCTCCCAACCCTGATTGCGCTCAGAGGCCAGCAAGGGATGATTGGCAGTATAAAAACCGCAATCGGGACCCACGAATACGTGAGCCCCGAGAACTATGGGTGCGCCATCCATAAAATAGGCGTTGTGATTTACAAAACAGCCGTCGCCCAAAGAAACGTTGGTGCCGTAATCGACCATGACCGGTGCCAGCACCTCCACCCCGACTCCCAAAGACCCAAAAAGCTCACCTAGCAGTTGCTGGTGTTTCTCGGCATCTTGGGGATCCAGCTGATTGATGAGCCAGCAGGTGTGCTCGGCCTGACGGCGAACTTCTACCAGCTCTTCATCAAAGTTGGCATCATACCAACAGGTGGGGTCTTGAGGGGGCAGCGCTGCCATGGCCCCTCCTTAAGGTCGCAAGGTGCATCTTAGAAGGACACCTTAACGTTTCGCTGCCGAGAAACGCCACCTCAGAGAAGAGCCGTTAACAGGCTCGTGAGACTGTTAGAGGTACTCCCTTCAGGCGCCGTGAACGTTTGGTGAAGCTCTTCTCGGCAGCCTTCAACCTAAAGACAGAGCTTGCACGCTTGGAGAACGTGCTGGAAGTCCTCGACTCAAGCCTTTTGCGCCCTGGCGTCTGCTCGAGCCTGCAAGACTATCTGGCGCAACTGGGGGATGCGATTTTTATCCATCGCCGGAGTGCCTTCAAGGGGATAATCCAGGTCCAGTGCCTCGTATTTAGGCGCTCCCATAGTGTGATAGGGCAGCAGATCCAGGCCCACCACGTTGTCCCAACGGGCGATGAGGCGGCCCAGGGCGCGAAGCTCCTCTGGATCGTCGGTGATGCCGGGCACCACCACATGCCTGATGACCATGGGGATCCTCCGGCGCGAAAGCTCATCGGCCAGAGCCCGGGGTCTCTCGGCCCCCATGCCTGTAAGCTCCCTATGGCCCTTATCCTGTGCATGTTTGATATCAAGTAACACCAGGTCGCTCTCACGCAGTACCTGGTCAAAACGCTCGGGATGACCAGGATCATAGGCACTGCCTGAGGTATCTAGGGCCGTGTGGATGCGGCCCTTCTCGGCTCTATGGGCTGCCGAGAAGAGCGCCCCCACAAACTGGGGCTGCAACAACGGCTCGCCGCCGGAGACGGTGATGCCTCCTTTGCGGTAGAAGGGTCGGTTGCGCTCGAAGAGATCGAGGATCTCGCCAACGGTTTTAGAAGTACCTGCGCCGGGTTTCCAACTGTCGGGATTATGGCAGTAGGCGCAGCGCATAGGGCAACCTTGGGTGAACACCACCAGTCGGGTGCCCGGGCCATCCACGGTACCCATGGTCTCTAGAGAGTGCACCTGGCCGCTGGTCGAGCGAAGCTCCGGGTCAGAGGTGTCGCAAAGCGCCACGGCGCCGCCTTTCTTAGTTCTCGGTCGCAAGAACCGGCCCGCGGTTTAGCGGGCAGTGTCGATGAACACCTTGGCATAACGAGTGCCGCGATGGGTGAAGCTGTCGTGCTGCATGACAACGGCCTCGTGGGTTTGGCCGGTCAGTGGGGCCAACGTATGCCAGGAATGGTGCTGGCGAGGATAGAGATGATAGACGGCCTCCACAGGCTCGCCCTTGGCATCCTTGCCAGACACCGTGACAGGCAGGCGATCGTCGGCGATTTGGCCCACAGACACCTTGGCCGGCCCATTGGCCAAGCGATGGGCGCCTTCGAGATTGAGGTTCACCACCACAATAGGGTCGTCCAAAGGAACGACCTCTCCCAACTCGGCGAAACGATACCAGCGCTGGAAGGGATCGGTCTCAGGAAGCTCCAGCTCAACCCCTTGATAGCCCTGGGCTTTGCCAGAAGTGCGGACAGCTGCGACCCTCACTGGATGGCCCTGGTCCAAAAGCGCCCGCACCGGATGCGCAAGACCCGTGGCAATGCCCACAAAGACGCCTTGATAAAAGATTCCATAGAAGGGCTGGCGCTCGGTGAAGGGGGCACCAGAGTCCTTGAAGTCGGCCCGCTGCTTCGACGTGACGGCCTTTGCGTCAAAATAGAACTGTTCACCCTCTTCAAGGGATGCTAAAGGAGAGGGATCCATGATGTAGGGGGCGCTGTTCACGTCGCCTTTGAGAGTTACCTGCTGTGCGAGAGGAGCCATGGCGAGCCACCTTTTCTTTTGCCAACTGTGCCTGGGCGCACGTCGGCCTCCATGCGTGCCGACGTTATAGGAAACGTACCCAAGGCATCCAAGAAAAAGCAACCAAACAGGCCCAGAAGCAGCAAACCTATACTGCCTCTGGGCCTAAGTGTAAGAATTGGGGAATGCCGCGCCCCAAGAGGGTCAGGCCTGTTGCCCGAGGCCCCACCACAGACGCAGCTCCGACGTCTCCGCACAATGCGGACAGCGGGCTAGAGACTCTCGTGGAAGGTTCGGGAGATAACCTCGTCCTGCTGCTCGCGGGTGAGCTTGTTGAAGTTCACGGCGTAGCCAGACACGCGCACGGTGAGCTGAGGGTACTTCTCGGGATGGGCCTGGGCGTCCAGCAGGGTGTCGCGGTTGAACACGTTGACGTTCAGGTGGTGGCCGCCCTCCTCGGCATAGCCGTCGAGCATGGATACCAGGTTATCCACCTGATCGGGAGCAACTTCGGAAGTCTTCATAGCGAGATCTCCTTTCTTGAAGGTGCAGATAGGGTCCGGAATATGACAAGCGGCAAGGGCTCTGAGCCTTAAAATCCGCACAGGTGGCGGGGTTCAGGGTTTCTCGGCAACCGAGAAACCCTGCCACTGCCACTTGAGAGAGCTTACTGGGCGACGACGTCCTCGGCGCCCTCGCGAGCGGAGAGGTCGGCTTCGCAGGCAGCGCAGACCTCGTTGGCGAAGGTGACCTCCACACCCAGGGCGTCGAGATCCAAATCGCCAAACATGACGTCGCCGTCCTTGCCCAGCGCGCCAGGCACGATGGAGAAGGTGTTGGAGATGCCGTCCTGGGCGTCCTTGAAGGGCATCTTGGCGACGGAGGCCAGGCTGGCCACGGCGCCGTGGCTGTCGCGATGGTGCATGGGGTTGGCGCCCGGGGCGAAGGCCTCGCCGGCCTTGCGGCCGTCGGGGGTGGAGCCGGTGGCTTTGCCGTAAACCACGTTGGAGGTAATGGTGAGCACCGAGGTGGTGGGCACGGACTTGCGGTAGGTCTCGTAACCGCGGATGTCGTGCATGAAGTCCTCGATGACCTGGGCGGCGATGGAGTCTACGCGATCGTCGTCATTGCCGTAGCGGGGGAAGTCGCCCTCGATCTCGAAGTCCACCACGATGCCGGCCTCGTTGCGGATGGGGCGCACGGTGGCGTACTTGATGGCAGACAGGGAGTCGGCCACGACGGAGAGGCCGGCGATGCCGGTGGCGAACCAGCGGTGCACATGCTCGTCGTGGAGGGCCATCTGCAGGCGCTCGTAGCAGTACTTGTCGTGCATGTAGTGGATGATGTTCAGGGCGTTGACGTAGACGCCGGCCAGCCAGTCCATCATGTCGTGGAACTTGTCCATGACGTCGTCGTAGTCGAGCACGTCGCCCACCACAGCGCGGTACTTGGGGCCGATCTGGGTGCCCAGCACCTCGTCCACACCGCCGTTGATGGCGTAGAGCAGGCACTTGGCCAGGTTGGCGCGGGCGCCGAAGAACTGCATCTCCTTGCCGATGCGCATGGAGGACACGCAGCAGGCGATGGCATAGTCGTCGCCGTGGTAGACGCGCATGAGGTCGTCGTTCTCATACTGGATGGAGCTGGAGACGATGGAGATCTTGGCGCAGTAGCGCTTGAAGGCCTCGGGCAGGCGAGTGGACCAGAGCACGGTGAGATTGGGCTCGGGAGAGGTGCCCAGGGTCTCCAGGGTGTGCAGGTAACGGAAGCTCATCTTGGTGACCAGAGGACGGCCGTCGATGCCCATGCCGCCGATGGACTCGGTGACCCACTGGGGATCGCCGGAGAACAGGGCGTTGTAATCGGGGGTGCGGGCGAACTTGACCATGCGCAGCTTCATGATGAAGTGGTCCACCAGCTCCTGAGCATCGCGCTCACAGATGGTGCCGCGCGCCAGGTCGCGCTCTGCGTAGATGTCCAGGAAGGTAGAGGTGCGGCCCAGCGACATGGCGGCGCCGTTTTGCTCCTTCACAGAGCCCAGGTAGCCAAAGTAGAGCCACTGGATGGCCTCTTGGAGGGTCTGCGCGGGGCGACCCAGGTCAAAGCCGTAGATCTCGCCCAGCTGCTTGAGCTCTTGGAGGGCGCGAATCTGCTCGGAGAGCTCCTCGCGGTGACGGATGACGGGCTCAGTCATGGTGGACTCGGTGCCCTCTTTTTGGCGCTTCTTGTCCTCGATGAGGAAATCCAGACCATAGAGGGCCACGCGGCGGTAGTCGCCGATGATGCGGCCGCGGCCGTAGGCATCGGGCAGGCCGGTGATGATGTGGGAGTGGCGGCAGGCGCGCATCTCGGGAGTGTAGACGTCAAACACGCCGGCGTTGTGGGTCTTGCGCAGGTTGGTGTAGATGTCGACGATCTGCTCGTCCACCTCGTAGCCATGGGACTGGCAGGCAGACACGGCCATGCGGATGCCGCCGTTGGGCTGCAGGGCGCGTTTCAAGGGCTTATCGGTCTGAAGGCCGACGATCTTCTCGTGAGCCTGATCGATGTAGCCAGGGCCATGGCTGGTGATGGTGGAGATGATATCGGTGTCCATGGCGATGACGCCGCCCATGGCCTGCTCTGCGGCGAACAGGTCCATGACCTGCTTCCAGAGGTGCTCCGTGTCTGGAGTGGCGTCCTCGAGGAAGCTCTCATCGCCCTCGTAAGGGGTGTAGTTGCGCTGGATGAAGTCGCGAACGTCGACCTCGTGCTCCCAGGGGCCAGCCTCGAAGCCGGCCCACGCCTCTTGCAGGGTCTCTTCCATGAGATGACTCTCTTTCATGCGATAGCCTGCCTGGGGTGGCGCGAGTGAGCGCGCTCGCGGGTGCGAATGCGAGTCCCCCGACGCGCCCGTACCCCATGCAGACTGATTCCACAGTAGGTGTCTGCCTGAACTTACCAGAGAAATCGAGCGGGTTTGCCAAATTACGCTGAATACACCTAAACGTATCTTTGGCATGGCTAATTTAAGCGAGAAATGAGGGACTAGCGGCTTGATTGGTATATTAAATGAGGCTTGTTGTGATTGCTGTATTTATGTATAAGACAAGCCGATAAAAGCGCTGCCCCGATAAGGGAGGCACACAAAGGTGGCGAGAGGGCGCGGAAAAGGTGAGGAAGGAATAACCCTCTTAGAGCCCTCAGAAAATATTCTACTTTAGCTACAATTGATAGCAGCTATTTGCCCTGATGTATTTCCGGTCCATATACGGATAAGTAGCTATCGTAGTACCTTCTCAGAGGGTGCCCGCAGCATCATTCTCGTGCGCCGCATTCCAGCACATAACGTTCCTGCGTGCCCATGCCTACGTGCCGCGACTATAGGATCTGCTCGAGGCAGGTCTTCTGGGGCACCAGGCCCATTGCCTCGTAAAACGCGCGCGCACCGGGATTGCACTCCCACACGTTCAACGTGAGGTTGTAAAAACCCTCATCATGGGCCCAATCGCGCACAAACTCATACAATGCAGTGCCCACATGCATCCCGCGGGCATCCTCGTCCACGCACAAGTCGTCGATGTAGAGCGTCTTGAAATCCTGCATGAGGCGGTCGGGGCGATGGTCCTGGATCACTGTGTAGCAAGAGCCCACCAGACGTTCGGGGTCCTCCTCCACAGCGGCAACCCACACAGGGCGGTTTTTATCGGCAAGAAGGGCTTCCAGCTCTTGGGCGCTGTACTTGGTGGTGCGGGCAAAGAGGTCGGGGCGCCCGTCGGCATGGACCGCGTTCACCTGCACGAGCAGATCGAGCAGCGCGGGAATGTCGATGGGTTGGGCTCGGCGGATGATGAGGTCCATAGGAGGGCGCCCCCTGGGATGTTGTTCGTTTTTTTGATGCTAAGGGAGGATTGCGGGGCGCGGGGCGCACCGTCCGCGCGCCGGCTGTTAGACGTTGAAGCGGAAATGCATGACGTCGCCGTCTTGGACCACGTAATCCTTGCCCTCCATGCGCAGCTTGCCCTGGGCACGGCAGCCGGCTTCGCCGCCCAGCTCCACGTAGTCGTCGTAGCTGGCCACCTCGGCCTTGATGAAGCCACGCTCGAAGTCGGAGTGGATGACGCCGGCGGCCTGGGGAGCCTTGGCGCCGATGGGAATGGTCCAGGCTTTGACCTCCATGGGACCTGCGGTGAAGTAGCTCTGAAGGCCAAGAGTGCGGTAGGCGGTTTGGGCCAGCACCTCGAGGCCGCTTTTCTCAAGACCCAGGCTCTCCAAGAAGTCCTTGGCTTCCTCGTCGCCCAGCTCGGCGATCTCGGCCTCTACCTCGGCGCAGATGGGGATGGGGGTCTCGCCGTCGATGGGAGCCGGGGTCTCGCCCACCTTGTCCTCGTCGACGTTGGCCACATAGATCACCGGCTTCATGGTGAGCAAGAAGAGCTCCTTGGCGGCGGCGCGCTCCTCGGGCGTCATGCCCATGGCGGCGGCACGCTTGCCGTCGTTGAGCCAGGCCTGAAGGCGCTGAGCCACGGCCAGCTTGGGAGCCAGCTCCTTGTCGCGCCGGGCCTCCTTCTCCAGCTTGGGCAGCTGCTTTTCCAGGGTGGCGATGTCTGCCAAGATGAGCTCGGTCATGATGGTGTCGGCGTCGGCCGCAGGGTCGACACGGCCATCCACATGGACGACATCAGGGTCGGAGAAGTAGCGCACCACCTCGCAGATGGCGTCAGTCTCGCGGATGTTGGCCAAGAACTGGTTGCCCAGGCCTTCGCCGGCATTGGCGCCCTTGACCAGGCCGGCGATGTCTACGAACTCCACCGTGGCCGGCACGATGCGCTCAGGGGAGACGATGGCAGCCAGCTCGCCCAGCCGAGCATCTGGCACGTCCACGATGCCCACATTGGGCTCGATAGTGGCGAAGGGATAGTTGGCGGCCAAGCCGGCGCGCTTGGTGAGGGCGGTAAAGAGCGTGGACTTGCCCACGTTGGGCAAACCTACGATGCCGATGGAGAGAGCCACAGCGAAGGTCCTTTCTTAAGTTTCATGCTGGCTCTACTGTACCCCCTTCGCGAAAGACAGGTGCCCTAGACTGTTCGCCATCGAAGCTGCACCATACCCCTGTCAGCATCCACCACCAGATCTCCGGCTTGCAGATCCTGTATTGCCAAAAGCAACGTGAGCGCCACGTCTTCAGCGGCTTTCTTGGAAAGAGGCTCAGCAAAGCTTAGTGTGAGAGCAACCCTCTGATCCAGTTGCGCCACACGGCTTTGCCGAGAAGGCCGTAGCTCAAGCCCAGCGGCCTCGATGTGCTGTGGTGCCAAGTCGCACCGGTCCATCCAGTGGCTCAGAGTGGAGAGTGCCTGGTCAACTAGGAACGCATCGGCCCAGATTGCCAGGAACCCGCTGGTGCGCGGGGCTTCTGAAGACCACCGGCCCCGTTGAGCCTCATCCAAAAGGTAGGGAGCCAAGTCGATCCGGGTCATCTGAACCGGCTCTTTATCTTCCTCCACCCAGGCGAGCTTGGCCAGGTCATCCAAGGTCTGCTGGATCTTAGCGACCTCCTCTGCAACTAAGCCCGCCGACTCTTGAGGATTCATAAGGCCATCTTCACAGGCCTCCACGAATCCCCGAATAGCCATCAGGGGCCCCTTTACCTCATGGGAGCCCAAGACGTAACGGCTTCTTATTTGCTCATAGTTTTGGGCAATGGCTTTTGAGGCGGTCCTCAATAGAAATTGCTGAGCCAAGAGACCCAAAAACGCACTCGCAGCCACGATCACCCAGGCAGCGTTGATGGCGTGGATGGCTTGGGACACATCCACCATGACCACCCAAAGGCCAGGGCCATAAAGCGGCTCTAGAGGTCCCTCTTGAAGGTAGTAATAGGCCCGCACGTGAGGCCATCCATCGAGAAGCTGGACGGTGCGCTGTTCAGGCAGGCTGCCGAGTCCCTCCTCATCGCTTACCTGAGAGAGCACGCTGTGGAGCGCTTGGCTCTCAGGGGGATATTCAGGGTTATATTCTTTCAGGGGATACCTCACGACTTGCATGTCCCAAGAGCTTGGGTCTGCTCGCTGGTCCAAGCACCACGAAAGTGTCTCTTTTGCCTGGGCGTCCACTACTATCAGCGGACCTGCAAAGGCCGCAATGAGTAGAAGGGCGCAAGTAATCCATTGGACGCCGGAAAGGCGCCTCAATCCAGATTGACTGTTCATGAAGACCCCTCTCTCACCACCAAGCGCACGCCCCTTCCCCACAGGGTTTCGATGCCAACCGAGCTACCAGCGTGGTCCAGCTTGATTCTGAGCCTACGCAGAGCCTCGTCCACCGCTCGAGAGGAAGAGCCAGAAGGATAGCCCCACAGCTCGCAGAGCAGCTCTTCTCGGCTCACAAGGGCCCCCTGAAGCTTCACGAGATGCTGGAGGAGCTGGGATTCTTGGGGCGTGAGAGAAAGACTGGTAGCACCGGCAACCCAGGAGGCGTCAGCTGGGCTCCACCTAAGAGAGCCAAAAGACAGCGGCTGAGCGCAAGACTCAGGCTTGCGGAGCAGTGCATGCACCTGAGCCACCACTACTCGGGGGCTGGCAGGTTTGACCAGATAGGCGTCAGCCCCCAAAGAAAGGCCAGCATAGAAGCTTGGCTCTGTGGCATCCCCTGTGAGAACCAGAGTCGGAGCTGAAGAGATCGCCCTGAGTTGCTGGAGCACCTCTTGACCCTGGGCATCTGGAAGTGAGAGATCCACTACCGCAGCATCAAAAGATCCCGTGCGCGCTGCATCGATAAAGTCGGCACAGCTCTCAAAGGAATGCACCTCATGGCCTGCATCCTCCAGATACCGTACCACTATGGACCTGGTAGCAGATGAATCTTCTACATAGAGAATGCGGGCCATGAACGCTCCTAGACTCTCATATACGAGAATGCATACGAATAAACCTGAGTGCTTACCTGGCGCGAATACACACTTCGAACTCCATTTACAGTTCGATAAGTTGTATAAGGAACGCATTTATAACAAGTGTTTTGAGTCGCCAAGCAATAAACACCTGCCGGAATATTGACACTATATGAAGTGACGGTGGATGCCCTGTTGCCTAAAGGATAATTCACGGCCACCGATCCCCATGGGGCGCCAAAACTAAATGTTATAGAGCCGGTTCCTCCTGCATTAGGAATAATATAAATCGAGCCACCACCACTTATCATCACGCCACCATTAGGTTGGCCACTCACTCTGTGATATCCAGTGTATTTATATTGAGGAGACTCATAAACATTGTCATAAGTTGGACGAGATGAATAAGCCAAATCTTGCTCAGTGTCATATTCCATTAATTGTTGGATTAACTGGAGCCCCTCTTCATGTACCTTCTCATCCGTAATACTGTCGAGCTCTTGTTTGGTTAGATTCGGAACCGCAGGAACCCATGACTCCGTAGAGAGTAATTCGGATGCATGAGCTGTATGCATCACAGGGATAAATGGTGATAGAGTCAGCGCTGATGCAACCTTTAAGAATGAACGCCTACTTAGACTATCGCGGTTTTGCATGGCTACTCTCCTTTAAGCCATAGCTCATATAACTTTAAAGGGTCCCTGCAATTGAATATATATGAAGTAACTTTTCAGCTTTGACACCATCACGACACAATAGAGGAGCTATAGCAGCTTCTCTATTGTGTCGTCCATATTTATTCTTAATCAACAAAAACCAAGAAACCTCATCCCAAAGGTTAGGAATCGTTGTCTGCCAGGGAGTCCGAGAGCTTCTCCAGCATGTCGAGGCCTTTGAGCATGGAGGCTTTGCCCTGCTCCTTGAGCTTTTCTACCTCGGCCTTTTGCTCGGCTTCCTTCTCCTTGCGGTCGCGCTCCTCCTCGTCGGGCAGCACAATGTCTGAGGCATCGCAGAACTCGTACTCGATGGCCTTGGTGGGGCACACATGCTCGCAGGCGCCGCACTGGACGCAGAACTCCGGCTCGCAAGACCAGCGGCCGTCGTCGGTGATCTCGATGCAGTGGGTGGGGCATACCTGCTCGCAGGCGCCGCAAAGGGTGCAGGCGTCCATGTCACAGAGAGGTTCGTAGAGGTCGATGTTGGCCGCCAACTCCGGATGCTTTTGCAGCGCTCCCATCATGATCTTGCGGCGGTCTAGAAGAATACGCCGGCGGTTCTTGGAGCTGGTGGTGCCCACCGCCTTGTCCAGCTGCCGCTGCAGGGCGCTCATCTGCCGCTTGTGCGCATCCAGCATCTGGGTGACGCGTCTCGCGGCCGTGAGCACGGGGTTGGTGCGGCTCACCAGGCGCTCGCCGCTCTTGAGGATGGTCTCCACGAACTCCTTACGCTGCCAGCTGCGGCGCATCTCGCAGGTGAGCTCTTCCTCATCCACCACCAGGTTGAGGCCAAAGCCTGCCCAGGTCTCGGCGCGGGCGATGAGGTCACAGTAGACTTCCTCGCCGGTGGTGGTGCGACAGCGGTCGCAGATGCCCAGAGGCAGATAGATGCTCAAATGGGAGAATCGCACCATCAGGGCCAGCCAGACTTCCGAGGGCACCACGCCTATGCAGGGAAGCACCACTTCATTCTCCCGAGGCAAGCGTCCCAGCGCACGGGTGCAGGTCACATAGGCGGTCTCGTGGCTGGCGGCAGCGCCGGCGATGCGGTCGTAGAGCTTGTTGGCGTTGATCTCCCGAGCATGATAGGACTCACTAGGGCAGGCAGAGACGCAGAGTCCGCACTTGATGCAGGTGTCGTCGATCTCGATACCTCCGCCTTCGATATGGATAGAGCCCTTGGGGCACACGTCGATGCAGCGGGTGCAGGTAGTGGGATCTTTGCTCTTGCAACTGGTGCATGAAGGGGGCGCAGGGCGCGGTCGCTCCTTGTAGTCGGCAGGGTTCCATACCGGGACCTCGCCAGGCTCGGCCGCCAGAGAGTTGGCGATCTGGGCCAACGGGTTCTTGATGGCTTTAAAGTCCTGGGACATATCGATGATGTCATCGAGAAAATCGCGCTTCTCGGCCATGGGGGCTCCTGATTCCTCGCGGCGTGCCACCAGAGCGCGCCGATCCCTAAAGCTTATAAGGGCCTGAATCTGTCATTGTACGTTACTGGCCCCTCCCCCATTTTTGACATCTCGGGGTAACAGCTGCCACGGGGACACTCCGGCGGCAGCAGCAAAGTCGGCGGGGTTTCTCGGCAGGAAGGGCCGCGCGGGCGCGAGAGGGTAGGATAGACAGAGAATGAATGTGCGAGGGGCGCGCTTTGGGTGCCCCTCTTACCGATAAGGACGTGGTCATGGAGCGTGCCACCGTATTGTCCCCGGCCAGCTATGGCGAGCTGGGAGATTTGGCCGTCGAGCTCAATAGCCGAGAAACACTTACCCGCGAGGAGGCCTTCGATGCCTTCATGGAGTGGTGCGCGGGGCGGGGCATCGAGCTGTGGCCCCATCAGGAAGACGCGCTCATGGCCCTTTTGATGGGAGACCACGTGGTGCTGGGGACGCCAACGGGCTCGGGAAAGAGCCTGGTGGCGGCCGGCATGTGCTTCATGGCCGCCTGTATGGGCGAGACCTCCTACTACACGGCGCCCATCAAAGCGCTGGTGTCGGAGAAATTCTTCGACCTGGTGGAGCTCTTTGGGCGCGATCTGGTGGGCATGCTCACCGGCGACGCGCAGATAAACCCGGATGCCCCCATCATCTGCTGCACGGCAGAGATCCTAGCCAACAAGGCGTTGGCCGGCGGCGCCCACGCCAACGTGGACTGGGTGGCGGCAGACGAGTTCCACTTCTTCGCAGACCCCGATCGCGGCAAGGCCTGGCAGATTCCGCTGCTGTGCCTGCCTCAGGCGCGCTTCTTGCTCATGAGCGCCACCCTAGGCAACATGGACGACATCTGCGAGCTGCTGGAGAAGCAAACGGGCAGGCAGGTGGATCAGATCACCGATGCCGAGCGGCCGGTACCCCTCTCCTACCGCTACGAGCTTAACCCGCTGGAGACCACGGTGGAGCTGGCGCTGCGCAACGGGGAAGGACCCTTGTATCTGGTGCACTTCTCCCAGGTGGCGGCCCTAAACACCGCCCAGGCGCTCTCCAGCTACGGGGTCACCTCCAAAGAGCAGCGCAAGGCCATCCAGGAGGCCTGCCGCGGAACCCACTTTTCCACCGCTTTTGGCAAGACGCTCAAGCGCCTGTTGGCCAGCGGGGTGGGAGTGCATCATGCAGGCATGCTGCCTCGCTATCGCCTGCTGGTAGAGAAGCTGGCCCAGCAGGGGTTGCTGCCGGTGATCTGCGGCACCGACACCCTGGGCGTGGGCATCAACGTGCCCATCCATACGGTGGTGTTCACCGCGCTCTCCAAGTTCGACGGCCACAGGACGCGCCGGCTGCGCTCTCGCGAGTTCCACCAGATCGCCGGCCGTGCCGGCCGTGCCGGCTTTGACACCGAGGGCTTGGTCATCGCCGAGGCTCCCGAGCACGTCATAGAGAACGAGCGTGCCTTGGCCAAGGCGGGAGACGATCCCAAGAAGCGCCGCCGCGTCAAACGCAAACAGCCGCCCGAGGGCTTTGTGAGCTGGGACGAGAGCACTTTCACCAAGCTGGCGGAGTCTGTCCCAGAAAAGCTCACGCCCCGCCTGAACATCACCCACTCCATGGTGCTGGAGCTGGTGAGCCGCCACGGTGACGCCCGCGCAGAGGCCAGCCGCCTCATCGCAGACTCCCTGCAAACCCCCGAGCAAAAAACGGCTCTTGAGATCCGGGCCACCGAGATCTTTGCCACCCTCATCGACTCCGGCGTGGTGGTAGTGGAGCTGCCAGAGGGCGCTCCGGCAGACGCCGATCCTTGCGCCCCCGGCGGCTGCGACGCCTCCTATACCCTCACCGTGGAGCTGCCGGACGACTTCGCGCTGGACCAGCCGCTCTCCCCCTTCCTGATCGAGGCCCTGGAGCTTTTGGACCCTGAGAGCGACACTTACGCGCTGGACGTCATCTCCATGGTGGAGGCCACGCTGGACGACCCGGTGCAGATCCTCAAAGCCCAGCGCAAGAAGGCAGTGGAAGCCAAGAAGGCCGAGCTCAAAGCCGAGGGCGTGCCCTTCGAGGAGCGCGACGAGCTCTTGAGCGAGGTCACCTACGAGCAGCCCTTGAAAGACCTGCTGGAAGAAGCCTTTGCCCTCTACTGCACTTCTGTGCCCTGGGCCAACGACTACCAGCTGCGGCCCAAGAGCGTGCTGCGCGCCATGATCGAGAGCGCCAACGACTTCAAGAGCTACATTCAGGCCATGGGCATTTCTCGGGTGGAAGGCATCTTGCTTCGCTACCTCTCCGATGCCTACCAGGTGCTCGACCGCACGGTTCCTCCCGACAAACGCGACCAGCGCCTGGACGACATCGTGGCGTGGCTGGGGCTCATGGTGCGCTCGGTGGACTCCAGCCTGGTGGACGCCTGGGCCCAGGTGGGCCAGCAGGATATGGAGGGCCCCGGCGCCTTTGTGGAGGCAGACGCCGTGGTCAAAGACCGCCGCGGCCTCAAGCTGCTGGTGCGAAACGCCCTCATCCGCCGCGTGACCTTGGCGGCCAGAGACGATGCCGCCTCCCTGGGCGCCCTGGATGTGGACTGGGGCTACGGCGAGCGGGTGTGGCGCCAAGTGCTGGACCGCTACTACGACGTCTACGACGAGGTGATCTTGGACGCCGACGCCCGTTCCGATGCCTACTTCGAGCTGGACGAATCTGCCGAGAAAACCGACCATCTGTGGCATGTGACTCAGATCTTCGATGACCCCGAGGGCAACCGGGACTTTCGCATCACTGCCGAGGTGGACCTGGATGCCACCCAGACCTCCGACGGCGTGGTCTTTGCCGCTTACAAAGTGGGCTTTTGGGAGGACTAGGATGCACGGCTTTTGAGCGAGGCGTCCCTGGGTAAAAACCAGATTTGCCAAAAGATCCGCGCCCCAGGGGCGCCTCTCGAGAAAGCGGTGGTTATGCTCGAAAAAGCTCGCCTGGCTGCCATCAAGGCCTACACACGCCATAAACCCGACGTAGTGGAAGGCTACGAGGCCATCCGTGCCTTTGAAGATGCCGCCTCCAAGGTAGAGGCCCCCAACCTGCGCATCCGTGAGGACTCGCTCACCGTGCGCGCCAAGGACGGCTACGAGATTCCCTGCCGCACCTTCACCCCCTTAGACATCAGCCTGTCGCTCAAAGAGGGCGCCACGGTGGAGGAAGACTGGGAAGGCACTGTCGTCTTCTTCCACGGTGGCGGCTGGGTCACCGGCCAGGTGGACCTCTACGCAGACTTTTGCAAGGACGCCGCGCTCGCCTTGAAGCGCCGCATCGTGTCGGTGGACTACCGTTTGGCTCCCGAGAGCCGCTTTCCCGTGCCCGCAGAGGATTGCTACGCCGTCACCAAAGCCGTGATGGAGGGCCAGGTCTTCTCGGATGTGGTGCCAGACCACGTGGTGCTCATGGGAGACTCCGCTGGAGGTAACCTGGCCGCAGCCGTGGCCCTTATGGCCCGGGACCGCGGCGAGTTTAGTCCCAAGACCGCCATCTTCTACTATCCGGTGTTAAACAATGACTACGGGCCCTCGGCTCCCTTCGCCTCGGTGGCAGAAAACGGCCATGATTACATTCTCACGGCAGAGGACCTCCAGGAATACCTCATGCTCTACTCCGAGCATCCGGACGACTTGCAGTGCCCCTACCTGGCCCCCTGGCTGGAAGGCGACCTCACTGGCCTTCCGCGCACGCTCATCCTCTCGGCCGAGCTGTGCCCTTTGCGCGACGAGGACGAGGCCTTTGCAAAGCGACTGAGCGATGCCGGCACCCCCGCCGCCTGCTACCGCATGCGCGACGCCATGCACGGCTACCTGCTCTACCCCACCTCGGCCGAGACCACCAAAATATCTTTGGGCATTTGCCGCAGCTTCCTGGACGGCGAAGCCCTCACCCAAGGGACTGATTCCACGTGGCTCGAGATACTTGGTATCGCCTAGACAACATAGGCAAGTATTACGCAGCCCAAGCAGGACGTCGCACCCAAACGGTGTTTCGTTATGCTGCACAAATGGACAGATTAGTGGACCCTGCTTTGCTGCAGCAAGCGCTGGATGCCACTACCGAGAAGTTCTGCCACTTCAACGTGCACCTTCGCTCAGGCCTGTTCTGGCACTACCTCCAACAGGTGACCGAGCCTGTGGTGGTGACCCCTGAGAACCTGCCCATCTGCTCGCCTTTGCATGCGGGCAGGCGGGCGCCCCTCTTCAGGGTGAGCTACTACGAGCAACGCATCAACTTTGAAGTGAGCCACATCATCTCAGACGGCCGCGGCTCCCTGGAGTTTTTCAAGGAGCTGCTACGCCAGTATGTGGAGCGGGCTTATGGCGAGGCGCTGCCGGCTACCAGCTATAACGCCACTCATAACGAGAGCATCGAAGACGCCTTTGACAAGAACTTCGAGCCGCAAAACTCCAAAACGGCCGCGCTTTCCAGGGCCTACCATATCCCTTCTCCCAAGATGACCGACGACCCCAGTTTCTTGGAATATCATCTGCCCTGTTCAGCCGTGCTGGCGCTGGCCCATGAGTGGCAGGTGAGTTTGAGCTCAGTGCTTATGGCTGCTTTGGTAGAGGCCATCCATTCCACCTTCAAGCGCCGGGATGTTGGGCGCCGCCCCATACGCATTGGCTTGCCGGTGGATTTACGCAGCCATTTTGGCTCCCACACCACCCGCAACTTCTTTGGTATGACCTTCACCACCATCGACACCGGCCAAAAGCTGCCCGAGGCTTTTGCGCTGGCCCGCCTCATCCAAACGCAGATCAGCGCCCAAACCCAGCTGGACGCCCTGAAGCTGCGCATGAACGCCATGGTGAAGCTGGAGAAAAACCCGCTGGTGCGCGTCGCCCCGGTGTTTCTCAAAGACTTGGGGCTCTATGCGGCAAACCTGGACGCAGAACGCGGGGTCACCGCCACCCTCTCCAACTTGGGGCGCATCACCCTCGAGCCCGAGGTGGCGACCCATGTGAAGTCCATCAACATCCTTACTTCTACCCAGGGGCTCAACCTTCTGGCGTGCTCACTTGGAGACGACCTTTCCTTGGGCTTGAGCACGGTCTATACCAACCTCGATGTCATCCAGGAGTTTGTGAGGTTCTTCTCGGACCGCCAGATCTTTGGCTACATCAACTACAGCCGCGCCACGCCGCTTCCTGAGGCGAAGGAGCCGGTTGAGGAGGATCGCGCATGAAGTATTGCTCCCATTGCAAGGTGGATTTCTCTGGCGACCTCGACACTTGCCCGCTGTGCCAACGGCCGCTCACCGGCTCGCCCAGCCCCGCAGTGTTTCCCCATGCCGCCATCGTGAAGCCCCAGAAGCTCATGATCTCCTTTGTCTTTTTTGGCTCCGGAGCAGCAGTGTTTACCATGGCGCTGCTCTGCGGGCTGGGGGTCATTCCGCCCAACATCGCGCTGTTGGTGAGCGGCGTGGTGGTTGCCAACGGGCTCTTTGTGCGCAACCTCATCGTGCAAAACCCGGGCTTTGTGCGGGGCGCCTCCCGCTATCTGCTGCTGCTCATTGGCCTGTCGCTCCTGTGCTATCTGCTCACCCAGGCAGACTTCTTCACCTCGCTGGTGATTCCCATCATTTGTTTGTCTGCCCTGGCCTTCGACGTTCTGCTGCTTTTGGTGCGCCGCCAACATTTCGCCGCCGAGTTTGCCAAGTACCTCATCTGCGACGTCATCTGCGGATTCATCCCTCTGGTGCTTGTGCTTCTAGGCTTTTCCCACTGGCCTCCTTTGGCGTTTATTTGCGCCTTTTGCTCGGCGATACTGGGGCTCTTTGTCTTTGTGTTCCTGCGCCAGGAGCTCTTTGGGGGCACCTCCAAGCTGTTCAACGCTTAGTGAAGACGGACTGGCAGACCCCAGAAGAGAGGTCTGCCGGCCTTTTGCTCTTGAGGGGCCTGCGTCAGATGGGTTACGGCCAGCCTTTCAGGCCCAACCTAAGCCATCCCCCAGTTGGACGATCTCGTGATAAAGAAGGGTGTGGCGCTCATCGCAATCGCGGTCGCAGTGCATATGGCCAAAGTACCAGCGCTTATAGTCCAGCTTGCCTTCTAGCTCATCCAAGAAGTCGGTGAGCCGATCTCGCTGGGGATACTCCCACCCAGGATTGGGATAGAGCGCCTTTGGAAGCAGTGAGTTGGCGCAGGTATGGGTGATCACATAGTCTACCTGCCAGTCGCAGGCATCCAGCTGCGTGCGGGCGGTTTCAAAATGGCGCTCGTCGGGGAGCTCCTGTGGCCACCAGTTGATTTGAGGTGTGCGCCATGCTTGATCCACGCTGGTAGCGCCACCCATAGTGAAGATCCTGCATCCATCGATATCGTAGACCTGGCCTCGACACGGGCGCCTGATGGGCGAATGAGGACGCAGGCGCTGTACCGCTCCCCCATGCCATTGCTCGTAGGGACGCCCTGCCCACCAGTCATAGCGCTCATGGTTGCCGTCCACAAACAGCAAGGTAAAGGGGCCTTGCTCAAGCCAGTGGAGGTCGTAGTATTCCTCTTCAGAGAAGTCCCAAGGGTAGCCAAAATCGCCTGCCACAATAAGGTAGTCGCGGCGCGAAAGAGTAGGGCCTACCTCCCAGTCGTAAAGCTTTTGGATATCCATCCCACCATGAAGATCGCCGGTCACATAGATGGTCATAGGCCACCTCCCTTCCAAAATCTCGCCGCCCTCTACCAGCTCACCGCTAGTTAAAGCTCTTGGCCCAATTCACCAGCGAGTCGTGATAAACGTTCTCAGCCACGTCCTTGCGCATCTGTGGAGTGACCTCGCCGCGCATGGCCATCTGCGCCAGCACCGAGAGCTGCAGCTCCTGCACGCTCATCTCCTCGTAAGGCTTTTCCTTACCGAGAAAGAAGTCCATGGTGAGCTGCAGAGTCTCCGGTTGTCCCTGAGCTGCTGCGCCGCCGGGAGTCTCGCACCCATCAGGTGCGGACTCCTCAGCTGTGGCCTCTGCTGCAGCCTCAGCAGCCACCGCATCGCGCACCCGGGCCAGCAAGTCCTCTTCGAGCGCCCGTTTCTCTGCTTGAGCTGCAGCCTCTTGGGCCGCGGCCTTCTCGGCAGCTTCGCGGGCGGCTTTAAGGGCTTCTGCCTGAGCCTGATCTTGAGCACGCTGGTCGTCGGCGGCACGCTGGGCCTGGCTGAAGGCTTGAGCTTGGGCGACCCATTGGTCGTCTGCCTGGCGTTGAGCATCGGCAGCAGCCATGGCGATAGCTTGGGCATCGGCATCTGCCTGAGCCTGAGCGGCTGCAGCGTCAGCGTTGTTGGCAGCCTCCACAGGGCGCCAGATGTCGCCGGAGCAGCCGTCGGTGGGAAGGGCCACCTGGCCGTCTTGGGCCGTCGCCACTCGGCCGGTGAGGGCCCCTTCATAGGCAGAGGCTCCCAGCGCGTCAACCTGAAGAGTCGCGGGATTGTCGTCGTTGTTCACCGTCACGATCACAGATCCCTGAGGCAGCAGGCGCGCGAAGGCGTATTGGCGGTTGGTGAGGGCCAGCTCGCGGTACTCGCCGTAAGAAAGCGCGGGAGTCTCATGGCGCACCCGGCCCAAGCGTGCAAAGAAGGCAGGCCAGGGAGAATCGGCGAAGTCGGCGAGGGAAAGAGCGGGACGCAGCATGTCGTCGGCCCAGTTGGTGCGCTCGCCCTCGATGGCAAACTCGCTGCCGTAGTAGATGGAAGGCGTGCCAGGCAGCGTGTACTCAAGGACGTGTACCGGATAGAAGTGGCGCTTGTCGGCAAGCTTGGTCCAAATGCGGTTGACGTCGTGGTTGTCCACAAAGTTGTAGAGGCGCAGGCCGTCCACGCGGTCGCCGCCCATGTCGTAGTTGCGCTTGACGGTGTGGGCAATCTCGAAGTAGTTGTGGTCGTTATGGCCGCTATAGAGGGCTTTGTGCAGGCTGTAGTTGGTGACCGCATGGAGGGTGTCGCCGTTGACCCAGCGACTGTACTCGCCGTGGATCACCTCGCCCATGAGCCAAAAGTCGGGCTTCACCTCGTTGGCCACCTGGCGCAGAGCATGCATGAAGTCGAAGTCCAAGACGTCGGCAGCGTCCAGGCGAATGCCGTCGACGTCGAACTCTGCCACCCAAAAGCGCACGACGTCGCAGAGGTACTGGACCACTTGGCCGTTGCGCTGGTTGAGCTTGATGAGGTGGTCGTAGCCACCCCATGTCTCGTAGGACACCCCGTCGCCAAAGGAGTTGTTGCCGCCAAAGTTCACGTTCACAAACCAGTCGCGGTAGGGACTCTCTTCTCGGCGTTTAATCAGATCTTGGTAGGCAAAAAAGTCGCGTCCCACGTGGTTGAAGACGCCGTCGAAGACCACACGGATGCCGCGATCGTGAGCAGCGGACACTAGATTGCGCAGGTCGTCATTGGTGCCCAGACGGCTGTCTACACAGCGGTAATCGGTGGTTTCGTAGCCATGGCCCACGCTTTGGAACAGCGGGCCAATGTAGAGGGCGGTGACACCCAGGCGCTGCAGATGATCGAGCCAGGGCACCAGCTGCGCCAGGCGGTGCTGCGGCTCGCCATAATCGTTTTGCTTGGGCGCACCTAGCAGGCCCAGCGGGTAGATGTGATAAAAGACGGCCTCGTCGTACCAGGGCATGGAGGCTCCTCTCGACGCAGTCACAAGGCAGGGAGCACCGAGTCTAACCAAGGCAGTCTCTCATTTCAACTTTGCTTCAACCTGTGAACTATCTAGCCGCAGGACTGAAGTCCTGCGCAGGGTCGCTGTTCTGCGGACAGCCAGCCTTGGCTTAGGCGCGCTCCTCTGCGTTGGTACCCAGCAAGATCCGGCGGCATTCGCCGTAGGTTACCAGATAGTAGACGGCCATGAGCCCCAGCTCGCACAGGACTGTGCCGGCGACCATAGGCCAAAAATGCGCGGCGCCTGCGCCTGCGGCCAAAAGGGCCACCAGGGTCATGCCCACCATATCGTGGACCAGCGCCGCTACCAGCGGCATTCCAAAATATACCGCGAGCTGGGCTTTGAGCGACCCACAGATCATCTTGGACTCTACTCCCAGGTCTTTGAGGAGGCGGTAGCGGCTCAAGCTGTCGGCAGCCTGGGAAAGCTGCTGCAACGCCAAGATCGCCATGGCCGAGAGCACAAAGGCGATCCCGTAGAACAGCCCAATAAAACCAATGGGCGCCCACATCATGGGACCAGCCGCCCCACTGTGAGCCGCGGCAGAAGGATCTAGCCGCATGCCAATGGAAAAGGCCAGGCCTCCCACCATCATGCAGAGCCCGCAGGCCAAAAGCACGCACACCATGGCCAGCGCCATGGCCGAGCTGGACGCCTTGGCCTCCATTTGCCTAAGCGTGAAGGGGCGCAACCCCACCAGATAGCGGGCCGGATGGCGGCGCAGCCAAGCCGGCACCCCTTGAGCCAGCGACCTGAACAGCAGGTAGGTGCCAAAGAGCGCCGCTACGCCAAAGGGCAGAAGCATCCCCAAAGAACAACCCGGGCTCTATAAGCACGCAGCCCCACACCAGCGCCACCAGCAGCACACCCGCTGCCAGCTGCAGGCGCCTTAAAGCCGGCCGAGAAGCGCCTGCCAACTGTTCCGGTTTTTTCTCGGCAGACAGAAGCGCGGCAGGGGTGCTCTTGGCCACCACGCGCCCCGAAGCCATGCAAGCCACAGCCATCAGCGCCACAAAGCAGCCCAGCGTCCACTGGAAGGCCGAGGCAGAAAAGACCGGCGCCAGCACCCAGCCCACACCAAAGACTGCGGCTTCTAGAGCCATGAAGGCCGGGGAAAGCAGCAAGCCCGCGCCAATGCCCACCACAAACGAGAGCGCTCCCACGCAGGCTCCTTCGTAGATAAGGATGCGCGACACATGCGCCGACTCCATGCCCAGAAGAGCATAGAGGGCGAACTCCTTTTTGCGGCGTCGGCAGATGAACCTAAAGCCGTAGCTCACCAGAAACGCGAACACGATGACCACGAACACCGAGAAGGCGCTCATGAGATTGCCCAGCGACTGGGAACCCATCACCGCCCGCTGCGCCGGGTTCAGCACCATGGCGTCCAAGTAATCCCCAGATGCCGAGAAGGAATACAGCAAGCAGGCCGCGAAGGCCAGGGTGGCAAAGAACACCGAGTAGTCCTTGAGGCTTCGGCGCACGTTGCCCAGCGCGAGTTTGAGATACATGGATGAGACCTTTCTGTCTGAGACCTCATCCATGGTGGGCCGACAGGCGCGCAGGTACCATCGAGCTGCCTTACATCTGGCTCACAGAGCTGTAAGGCTAGGCCGCCTGCCTAGGGGCCTAATCCGACTTCTTTGCTCGGGTAGACAGACGCCCTACCTGGACATCCAAGGCCTTGAGGGCATCCATGACCTTCTCGGCATCTTGGCGGGCATGGGTCACGCGCTCCTTTTTGAGCCCCTTTTCCTCGATGACCTCCTGCAAAGCAGCCGCATAGTCGCTCTTGTGAGCCATGTTGACCTCGTGCCAGTTGACGCCGGCAAACCAACCGGCCACCGTGAGGTCCAAAGGCAGCTGCTTTTCCATCATAAGCATGGCAATCACCGGGTAGCCGGGATAACCCTGCCAATAGGTGGCCTTGTCGTAGGAGCAATAGATGATTTTGCCGTCCTCGATCTGACGCACCACACGGTAGCTCTTGGCGCCGTCGCTAGAAGTGACCACAGCCTGCGTGCCGTCGTCCAACAGGGTGATGCGGCCGTCCTCGATGGCCGACCAGGCTTCATAGATCTTCTCGATGGGAGGCAGCTTCTTCATGGGTATCAACCTCTTTTGCGCTGGCAAGCCCAGCGGCTGACTCTTGCCGCCGGGCCTGGGATGTGTACTAAGAGGGCTTGTACCCGCCCGCTCTTTCCACTACCCGCCAAGCAGCAAGCCCATCCAGCGTCTGCCAAATCGTCAACCTTTTATGAAAGGGCATCTATGGATCCCATCATGGAACGCAGAAGCGTGCGTACCTTCACCCCAGAGCCTGTGACTCAAGAGGAGCTTCGCCAGCTTCTAGCCGCCGCCATGGCCGCGCCTTCTGCAGTGAACCAGCAACCCTGGGAATTCTACGTAGTGCAAAACGCAGCTATGCGCGAAAGCCTGAGCCACACCAGCCCCTACGCCGGGCCTGCCGCCAAGGCGCCGGTGTGCATCGTGCCTTGCCTGCGCGCCCAAGACCTGCGAGCGCCGGAATATGCGCTGGTAGACCTCTCGGCTGCTACGGAGAACCTGCTGGTCAAAGCTTGCGAGCTTGGCTTGGGCGGCGTGTGGCTGGGCGTCGCCCCCAATCAGGAGCGCTCCCGTGCCGTCGCCCAGGTACTGGGCTGCCCGGACACGTTGGCCCCCTTCGCGCTTGTTGCTGTGGGCCATCCTGCCGACAAGCGCCAACCCACCGGGCCCTCGCGCTTTGACGAGTCCCGCATTCGGTGGGTGCAGTAACCGATCTAGTCATCTGGCTGTCTCACTCTTAACTGGCTATCGCACTCACAGCTCTCCTGCAAAAGCAAAAGGGGGCTAACAGGACAAAAAAGCATGCTGTGGATTGGGATGTTGGCGCAGGTCAACATCTCTTTTTGGGCGTTTAAATCCGGAAGGCAAATTTGAACATGGGGACCCGGATGGAGGGTGTGCTATCAGCTGCCCTATAACCCCAGATGAAGACGGCAAAATCGAGTCACTACATCCAGGATTTGCAGGGCTCGATGAGAAATGTGATCTGTGGGGCCAAGACGCAAAAAAGCGATAACGCTTGCGTCTACTAAGTACATTTCCTCTGTACATTTCCTCCGGCGCACGCCTACTAAGTACAATTTAATATGAAACCAACTCTGTGAGCTTGGTTGATGTAATACTTAAATAAAAAGTGGTGCCGATTTTGGACAAAATCGGCCTACTAAGTACTTAGTAGGCGTGAAATGGTACTTAGTAGGCGTGAAGTGCCGCTCAGTTCAAACCTCATCTGCCCTGCATCCCCATTTCAAAGGCAGGTCTGCTTTTGACCTTCCAGATTTTACCTGGGGCTTTGCAGTTTGAAAGTAGCTCTACTTTCAAACTGCCCCCTTCTGAGCGCAAAGAGTACTTGTAAACAAAGAGTACTTGTAAATAATGAAGGTAGATTTGGCCTACACATTGAGGAGTATTGACGCAGGTCAATACTCCTCATCACAGCACGCTGTCTGTCCAAAAAGCCGCAAAAGCCTGACCCCGGAGAATTTCGAGGTCAGGCTTATTCTGTGTCCACACAGGCAACACGGCCAGCGGGAGGCCCATCAAGCTGATGAAGCTTCGAGCAGCTCCGCTCCCTAGGAGCGCTGCGCTTCTAGGGTGAGGGTGGAAAGCAGCGGCACCGCAGAGTCCAGATCCTCCTGTGTAGCCTGCCACTTCCAGTTGCCGACAGCTGTGCCGGGCACGTTCATGCGAGCCTCAGAGCCCAGCCCCAGCACATCCTGCAGCGGCATCATCACTACCGGCGCACCCGAGCGCAGGGCGTCTACCATGATGCGCTCTGCCAACGTACGACTCTCGTTCATGTCGGTGATGCCGTAGGCGTTGCGCACGAAGCCCAGCAGAGTATCGGTATCGTGAGTGCTGGTGTACGCGATCTTTTCAGGAGCTGGCAGATAGCCGCCCCGCAGGTCGCCGTCGTAGAACTCCAGCACATCCATGCCGGGGAACCCGCACTGGGCCAAAAGGCCACGGACGGCAGGGGTGATGATGCCCAGATCCTCGGCGATCACCGGCAGCGGCCCAAACTTTTGCGCCGCTGTGCGGAAGAGGTCCACACCCGGTCCCGGTTTCCATTGACCCTCCAACGCCGTCTTGCCATGGGGCACTGCATAGTAGTTCTCAAAGCCCACAAAGTGGTCCAAGCGCAGGTAATCATAGAGCCTGAAGAGATGGCCCAGACGCTCCAGCCACCACTGGTAATTGGTGTCTGCCAGATAGTTCCAGTTGTAGGTGGGGTTACCCCAAAGCTGGCCCTCGGGAGCAAAGCCATCGGGCGGCACTCCCGCGCACTCCTTCTTGTGACCGTGCGCATTCAGATTGAAGACTTCCGGATGCGACCAGGTATCGGCAGAGTCCTCGCTCACATACATGGGGATGTCGCCAATAATCTGAATCCCATGTTCGTTGGCGTAGGCCTTCAAAGCTTGCCACTGCACAAAGAAGAGCCACTGGCAAAACTCGTGAAACCGCACGCGTTCGGCCAGTTCGGGGCGGGCGGCCAGCTCTGGCGAGTAGCTGTGGTAGGGCTCCGGCCAGCTCTGCCAGGGCACATCTTCCAGCGACTCCTCGCGATCCTGAGCCTCCTGCGCCGTATCCTGCGTTCCCATCTCCGAGGTGTCAACCACCTCCGGCGATACCTCCTCAGCCGCGCTTTCCACTTCGCCGGGAGTTTGGGTGCGTAGCCACTGGGGGTCCACCAGGATCTCCCCTGCCAGCACGCCATCGCGAATGGCCTGATAGGTGGCGTAGGGCACCAACCACGAAGCCTCATTTTGGCGGAAGGCTTCAAAGTTTTCTGCCGAGAATACCTCGGCCACAGGAGTTGCGGCCACCACTAAAGACTCGGGGAACTTTTGGGTAGGAGCCCCTTCATTCCATGCCCGGTAGAGCTCCTCAAAGGTAAGGCCGCCGCGGTGCACCAGCGCCAGGTTGCCCGCAAAGGCGCTGGGACCTGCATAGGAGCTGCCAAAGGCATCGCAGGGATTGATGGGCAGCACCTGCCAATAGCGCTGGCGACCCTGAGAGAGGAAGTCCACGAAGCGGTAGGCCTCGGGACCCAGGGTGCCTGGCCCGTCGGGATTGGGCAGCGAAGTGATGTGAGCTACGACTCCTTGCCCATGCTCCAGCGGCTTTACCAGGGGAGGCGTGCCGTGGAAGTAAAGCACTGCCGAGCCCAGCTGACGCAAGGTGACGCGAGCCTCGCCGTTTTCCACCACTGGCGAGACGCCGCTTACCAGATCGTCGACCTGAGGCGCGCGCAAAGGCACCGACACCTCATGAACCGCCGAGAGCGACCGGTTCACCAGCACGCAGATGCACTCGCCAGACTCCTCGTCGCCGGGACCGGGAGTGCGCCAGAAGCCGTAGACGTCGGGGCCTGCCGAGAAGGGCTCGAACCCGCCGTTGACCAGCATGGGGAAGCGCTGGCGCAGGGCCATGGCGTTGTGGTAGATGGCCTGAGTGTCGGGGTCCTCGTGGCCCCAGGGATAGGTGGAGCGGTTGTATGGGTCGGTGTAGCCCTCGACTCCGGCCTCGTCGCCGTAGTAGACGCAGGGCACGCCAGGAGAGCACATCTGCACCAGCACCGCCAGCCAAAGGCGACCTTTGGCCAGGCCCTTCTGGCCCTCAGAGAGGCGGTACTCACGCATTTGCTCATCGGTCATGGAGTCTTTGTCCGGTGCGCCGCCCAGCACCGTGAACAAGCGTGGGCGGTCATGGCTGCCCAGCAGGTTGAGGCAGGCATAGAAGGCCTCAGGGGGATAGTTCTCCTTGAGGGAAGCCATGGTCTCAGCGATCTCCTCGGCTCCTTGCTCACCCAGCAGATAGCTTAGGAGCGCCGCCCTAAAGGGGTAGTTCATGGCGCTGTCCAGCTCATCGCCGCACAGGTAATGGCGCAGCTCGCCGTAGGCGATCTTGTTGGAGGCGTCCTCCCAGACCTCGCCCAGCAACAGGGCATCGGGCAACTCGGCGGTTTCTGCCGCCTTGATGCCAGCGATGAAGGGGTCGTTGAGCTCGTCGGCCACATCCAGGCGCCAGCCGCGGGCGCCCTGGCGAAGCCAGTAGCGCACCACGCCCTCGGGACCATAGACGAAGTCCTGCCACTGAGGGTTGGACTTATCGGTATCAGGAAGGTCCTCTACACCCCACCAGCAGGTGTAGGTGCCGTCCTCCTCCATCAGGTACCAGGGGCGATAGGGAGAGTCCGGCGACTGCCAAGCGCCCACCGAGTCGTAGTTGCCATATTTATTGAAGTAGCGGGAGTCCACGCCCGTGTGGTTGAAGACGCCGTCCAAAATGAGGGAGATGCCTCGCTCAGATGCGTCGTCTGCCAGGCGGCGGAAGTCCTCTAGCGTGCCCAGCATGGGATCGATGGCCAGGTAGTCACCGGTGTCATAGCGGTGGTTGGACTGGGCCTTGAAGATGGGATTCAAATAGATAGCCGTAAATCCCATGGAAGCGATGCGATCCAGATCTTGGCGAATGCCCTCTAGAGAGCCTCCGTAAAACTCCCAAACCGTGATGCGGTTGTGCTCGTCGCGCTGGTAGGCCACCGGCGTATCCCAGTCTTCCACCAAAGCCCGAGGCACACCCTGCGTAGGGGTTTCCAGCGCAGCCTCGGCCCGCTGGCGCCACTGATCATCGCGCCGATAGCGATCGGGGAAGATCTGGTAGACCATGCCGGCCTTGTACCAATCTGGAGTGACCTCGCGCTGATGGTAGACGGTGATCTGGAAGGAGGGCGGCATGTAGTCATACATCTGCCCTACGCCGCCGGTACGACCCTCGCGGGCGCCGTAATAGCGCACCACGCCGTCTGAACCCTCCAGCAAGAAGGCGTACCACAGGATGCCCAGCGCCTCGCAGGGCAGCTGTCCGGCAAAGGTGAGGCGGCCGTCCTCTGCTCGCTCTTCAAGCTCCATGGGCCAGAAGGCCTCGCCTTCGCCGTCAACCCAGGTGCGAATGGTGGCTTGGGTTCCCGGATCATCCCACACGTCGATCTTTAACGTGACGACGCCGCCCACAAGGGCGGCGCCACCGGGATTTCTATACCGGGAGCCCCTGCTGTCGTGAAGGGCTCTCATGGTGTCCTCTCTTCTCCCTTAAACCTCAATGGCTGCTTAAGAAGGGCACGCTGCCGCCTCCAGGCCGTCCAAGGGGGTCGGGGGTGTTAGGCGCGCTCCTGAGGAATAACCTCGGGGTGGAGCCAACCATACATCTCAATATAACGATTTGCTGCAGCCGTCCAGGAGAAATCTACCTCCATGGCCTGGCGCTGGAGCTGCGCCCAGGCGCTCTTGTTGGTCCAGAAGACCTCAGCTGCGTTGAGGACGCAGTCTGCCATCTCTTCGCCATTGAAATTGGCAAAGGAGAAGCCCGTGCCCTCGCCTGTGAACTGATTGTAAGGGATGACCGAGTCTTTGAGACCGCCGGTCTCACGCACGATGGGCAAGGTGCCATAGCGCATGGAAATCATCTGAGACAGGCCGCAGGGCTCGAAGAGCGACGGCATCAGGAACATGTCTGCGCCGGCGTACATGCGCTGGGAGAGACCCAGGTCGAAGTCGATGCGAGCGCACATGGAGCCTTGATACTTCCAGTCGAAGTAGCGCAGCGAGTCCTCGTAGGTGCGGTCGCCGGTGCCCAGCACTGCCACCTGAATGGAGCGGCCCAGCAGGCGCTCCAGCGAGTACTGCACCAGATCGAGGCCCTTTTGCTTGGTGAGACGGGTCACCATGGCCACCAGCGGGCGCCCGGGGTTCACCTCGAGGCCCAGCTCCTCCTGAAGCGCGGCCTTGCAGGCGGCCTTGCCAGCCATGTCGCCCACAGAGAAGTTGGCGGCGATGGCGGGATCGGTAGCCGGGTCGAAGGCCTTGGTGTCGATGCCGTTCAAGATGCCATGGAGCGACTCGGAACGCTGACGGAACAGACCGTCCAGGCCCTCGCCAAAGAAGGGGGTCTTGAGCTCCTGGGCATAGGTAGGGCTCACCGTGGACAGCAGGTCGGAGTAGATGAGCGCACCTTGCATATAGTTGATGGTATCCGGTGCGCAGTAGAGCTGGCGTACCGCATTGGGTGCCGGGAGCAGGCCTGCGGTATCCAGCACTGAGTCGCCGTACATGCCTTGGAACTTGGCATTATGTATCGAGAAGACCGTGCGCACGTTGTCGTAGAGCGGCAGGCCCTGGTAATACTCGCGCAAGAAGACAGGGGCCAGAGCCGTCTGCCAGTCATTGCAGTGCAAGATGTCGCAACGGAAATCCGGCAGGTATTGGAGGCTCTCCGTGATGGCCTTGGAGAAGAAGGCGAAGCGCTCGCCGTCGTCGAAGTAGCCATAGAGGCCGTCGCGCTTAAAGAAATGCTCATTGTCGATGAAGTAGTAGTCGACGCCATCCTTCTGGATGCGCTCCAGACCGCAGTACTCGCTTCTCCACCCCATGTTGAGATAGAAGTCGCAGACGTGCTCCATCTGGTCGACGTACTCTTGCTTGATGGTGCCGTATTTAGGAAGCATCACCACGACGCGGCAGCCGGCTGCCACAAGCGCCTGAGGCAGCGAGCCGGCCACGTCGCCTAGGCCACCCGTCTTGGAAAACGGGGCGGCCTCGGCCGACGCAAATACGACGCGTAGCTTCCTGCGTTGTTTAGCAGACACTAGCTGCGTCCCTTCCCCTGAATAAGGATGTCATCCAGCGTGCCACGAAGCTCGGTGCGGGCCGGGATGGTGTTGTCGCGGTCCACAATGGCGTTCTCGATGCGAGCGCCGCTCTCCACCACGCAGGACTGCATGACGATGGCATTGCGCACGGTGGCTCCGGGCTCCACCACCACGTTGCGGCCCAGGATGGAGTTCTCCACGCAGCCTGCGATGCGAGAGCCGCCAGCCACCAGGGAGTTGGACACCTTAGCGCCGGGCTCGTACTTGGCGGGAGGATTGTCGTGGGCTTTGGTGAAGATGGGGCGCTCGTCGCCAAAGATCTCGTCGTCGATGTCGGGATCCAGAAGCTTCATCGAGTTCTTGTAGAAGCACTTGGCCGAAAAGACTGCCATGGCAGGACCGTCGAAGGTGTAGGTCTGCACGTTGACGCGGTCCAGGTCGCCGGTGAGGGCCTCGAAGAGGTCTAGGTAATCCAGAGACTTATACCAGTCCAGCAGCTGCTTCAAGATGTCAATGGAAACCACGAAGGTGTCCAGGAAGGAGGTGTCGCCAAACTGCACGCCCTGATGCACGCCCACCACGCGGTTGTTGTCTACGTGGAAGCCGGTGAGAGAGACGTTCTCCTCGGCAGCGCGCTTGGTGACCACGGTGATGTCTGCGCCGGACTTGCAGTGCTCGTCGATGAGGTCCTGGAAGTCCATGTTGTAGATGATGTTGGCGGCAGAGAGCACGATGTAAGGGCGCTTCTCGCGATCCAAGAAAACGCGGTTGTCAATGAGGTCGCGAATGAGGAAGCGGGCGCCGGAGCGGGTGGAGCCAAAGGCAGAGCCCGGCAGGTTGAACAGGCCGCCATGCTTGCGGTCCAGCGACCAATCCTTGCCGGACTCCACATGATCCATGAGCGCGCGGTAGTTGGAGGGCAAAATCAGGCCCACAGTACGCATGCCGGCGTTGACCATGTTAGAGAGAGCGAAGTCCACCATGCGGTAACGGCCAGCGATGGGCAGCGCTGCCGGGGGACGGGACTCGGTGAGGGCACTCGGGTTTTTGAGTGAGTAATTGGTGGTAATGAGGCCAATGCAGCGATCCACGATTACTCCTCCCCCTTTCCTACAACAACGTTGTCGCCAACAACCACGGTGTCCTTGGGCTTGTCGACGGAACCAAACTTGACATTCTCCTCTACCACGGCGCTTTCGCCGAGAATAGCATTCACCACGTAGGCGCCGGCCATGACCTTGGCGCCGGGCAGAAGTATGGAGTCCACCACGTGAGCGCGGGGGCCCACATAGGTGTCGGTGGAGAGGATGGAGTGCTTGACCTCGCCAAAGACGCGGCAGCCGTTGGCTACCAAAGAGTCATCCACAGAGGCGGCGGTGCCGATGAGATGGGGCGGGCGAGTGGGGGCGTTGCTCATGACGGGGAAGTCGGGCTGATCCAGGTTGAACTCGGGGTTGGCGCCCAGAAGCGACATGGCGGTGTCGTGGTAGGAGGCGATGGTGCCTACGTCGCGCCAGAAGCCGTGGAACTCGTAGCAATAGATGCGACGGCCCTCTTCGAGCATCTTGGGGATGATGTTGTTGCCAAAGTCATGCTCGGAATCGGGGTCGTTGGCATCTTCACGCAGAGCGTTGATGAGCACATCGGTGGAGAAGATGTAGATGCCCATGGATGCAAGGTTGGAATCCGGTTGGGCGGGCTTCTCGGTGAACTTCACTACCGAGCCGTCGTCGTCTTTGGTGATGATGCCAAAGCGGCTGGCCTCGTCCCAAGGCACAGGCATGACGGAGATGGTGAGGTCGGCGTTGTTCTTGATATGGACGTCCAGCATCTTGCGATAGTCCATGGAGTAGAGGTGGTCGCCGGACAGGATGAGCACGTACTCGGGATCCTGGGTCTCGATGTAGCCGATATTTTGATAGATGGCATCCGCGGTGCCGGCATACCACGAGCCGCCGGTCTCGGTGGCGAACGGATGGAGCACGGAGACGCCGCCGTCGCGCTCGTCGAGGTTCCATGCGGCGCCAGTGCCGATGTAGCTGTGAAGCAGATAGGGACGGTACTGGGTCAGCACGCCCACGGTGTTGATATCGGAGTTTGCGCAGTTGGATAGCGCGAAGTCAATGATGCGGTACTTTCCGCCAAAGGACACGGCCGGCTTGGCGATCGACCGTGTGAGGGCGCCTAAACGGGAACCCTGCCCGCCGGCAAGAAGCATCGCGAGACACTCCTTCTTGCTCATAACACTCCCCTTCCTGTAGAAAACCTCGGCTCGAGGCTCCTTGGGTGGAACGCCTCTTTTTTGGGAGGCGTCCCTAAACTCCTGAACAGTACGAACTACTCTGGCCCCGACCCTCTCTCTGGGTAAGGGGCTACACGTGCCAGATGTCTTCAGCGTACTCACGAATGGTGCGGTCCGACGAGAAAAATCCGGAATTTGCGGTATTCGCGAGCGCCATGGCGTTCCAGCGGCGCTGGTCGCCATAGATCGATCCTAAATGCTCCCAGGCATCCACATAGGAGTGGAAGTCTTTCAGAACAAAGTCAGCATCATTCTTATGCATGAGGCCGTCGTAAATAAGATTAAAGTTTCCGGACAGCCCTGCGAACGTCCCATCGATAAGTTCATCAACAACACGTCCCAGGCGGTCGCGGTCGCGGTTGTACTCATCCCAGGCGAAGTAGCTATTGGAGGACTTAAGGGCTTCCACCTCATCGACGGTGAGGCCAAAGATCTCGATGTTGTCGCGGCCGGCCAGCTGGGCGATCTCAACGTTGGCGCCGTCCAAAGTGCCCAGGGTAATGGCAGCGTTGGCCATGAGCTTCATGTTGGACGTGCCCGACGCCTCCATGCCGGCAGTGGAGATCTGCTCGGAGATCTCGGCAGCAGGATAGATAAGCTCGGCGTTGCTTACCGAGAAGTTGGGCACGAAGGCCACCTTGATGATCTGGTTGGCGCGAGGATCGTTGTTGACCACGTGAGCCACCGAGTTGATGAGGCGGATGACCTCTTTGGCGTAGGTGTAGCTCTGGGCGGCCTTGCCGGCGAAGATGAACGAGGTGGGACGAGGAGTGTAGCCCCAGTTGACGATGCGGTTGTAAACGTCCATCACCTTGAAGATGTTGAGCAGCTGGCGCTTGTAGGCGTGGAAGCGCTTCACCTGGACGTCGAAGACCGAGTCGCAATCCAGCTCTACGCCGGTGGTCTTCTTGATGTAAGCAGCCAGGCGCTCCTTGTTGAGACGCTTGGAGTCGGTCATGGCGTCCAAGAAGACGCTGTCCTTGTAGAAGGCCGAGAGCTTGTGGAGCTCGCTGGCGTCATCCAGCCAGCCGTCGCCGATGGCACTGGTGATGAGACGGGAATAGCTAGGATTGGCATTGCCAAGGAACCGACGGAAGGAAATGCCGTTGGTCTTGTTGTTGAACTTCTCGGGATCCAGCTGATAGAAACCGTTGAGGACCTCGCGCTCCAAGATGTCGGTGTGGATCTTGGCCACGCCGTTCACCGAGTGTGAGCAGATGATGGAAAGGTTGGCCATGCGCACCTGGCCGTCCCAGAGGATGGCGGTCTCGCACAGAAGATCCATGCGGTCGCCGTGCTTGGCGATGAAGTCCTCACGATAACGGCGGTCGATCTCCTCGATGTACATGTAGATGCGAGGCAACAGGCGATGGAAGACGTCGATGGGCCACTTCTCCAGAGCCTCAGGCAACACCGTATGGTTGGTGTAGCTGATGGTGCGGGTGACGATGTCCCAGGCGCGGTCGTAGTCCAGGCCCTCCTCGTCGATAAGGACGCGCAGCAGCTCGGCGCCGCACATGGCGGGGTGAGTGTCGTTGGTGTGGATGGCGATAAGCTCGGGGAACATATCCCAATCCACCGTGCCGTCGGCACGGGTGTTCTCGCGCTTGAAGGTGCGCATGATGGAGCCGATGCCTGCAGCCACAAACAAATACTCCTGCTTCAAGCGCAGGATGCGGCCGTGCTCGCCAGCATCGTTGGGATACAGGATGGTAGAGATAGCCTCGACGTCGGTGCGGAATTTGGAGGCGTTCGCATATTGACCGTCGTTGAAGGCATCCAGGTCGAAATTCTCCTGAGCGGGCTCGGCAGACCAAATGCGCAGCTTGTTGACGGTTTGCCCGCCATAGCCCACCACAGGGATGTCGTAGGGCACTGCCTTGACGGTCTCGCCGCCCTCCAAGGTGAACCAGTACTTGCCGTCCTCCTCGTGGCGCATCACCTCGCCGCCAAAGGTGACCTCCACAGCAGACTCGGGGCGACGGACCTCCCAGGGATAGCCCTTGGCCAGCCAGTTGTCGGTCTCCTCCACTTGGCGGCCATCCTTGATCACCTGGCGGAACAGCCCATAGCGATAGCGCATGCCGTTGCCGTAGCCGGCAATGCCCTCATGAGCCATGGAATCCAGGAAACAGGCAGCCAGGCGCCCCAGGCCGCCGTTGCCCAAGCCGGGGTCGACCTCACAGGCAGAGAGGCGCTCCAGCGAAGTGCCCATCTCCTCCAAAGCCTCCTGCACGGTCTCTAGCGCGCCCAGATTGAGCAGGTAGTTCTCCAGGAGCGGGCCGATAAGAAACTCCAACGAGAAGTAGAAGACGCGCTTCTTGCGCTGAGCCACGATGGCGTTGTCGTTTTTCACGTGAATGGCGCGGGCACGATAGGCTACCAGGTTGCAAAGGGCTGCAAAGCGCTCGTAATCGTCGGCGTCCTCGAAGTCTTTGCCCACCTCGGACTCCACCATGCGGCGGTATTCCTTCTTGAATTGTCCTGTGCTCTCGAAGATGTCGTTTTTCACTCGATACTCCTTATTTACAGGGATTAGGGCGTCGTGTAAGGGATGCGCCCGGGTGACGTGGGACCCGGGCGCATCTGAGTGCGATTAAGCATCTGCCTCGCTTAGCTGCGCTTGCGAGGAGCCTTCTTGGCTGCCGGCGCTTTCTTCGCAGCCGGCGCCTTCTTGGCTGCCGGCCTGGAAGCCGCGGGCTTCTTGGGAGCCTCGGCTGCGGGAGCCTCTACGGCCTTAGCGGCAGCCTTGGGAGCCTCGGCCTTCTTGGAAGAGGGCGCAGCCTTGGGCGTCTTGGTAGGGGCAGCCTTTGCCGCAGTGGCCTTCTTCGCGGCAGGAGCCTTCTTGGCTGCCGGCTTGGAAGGCGCGGGCTTCTCGGCAGCCTTGGGAGCCTTGGCTGCGGGAGCCTCTACGGCCTTAGCGGCAGCCTTGGGGGCAGCGGCCTTCTTAGGCGCGGGCTTCTCGGCAGTCTTGGGAGCCTTGGCTGCCTTGGAAGCAGCTGCCGGCTTGGAAGCCGCGGGCTTCTCGGCAGCCTTCTTGGCGGGCTTAGGGGCCACATAGCTGGACTTGCCGGTGCGACGGAGCACCACGCCGCCCAGAGGAGGAACGCGCAGGACGATGGAGTTCTCGCAGCGATCGTAGGGCTCGGGAGTGGAGACCAGCTTGCCCTCGTTGATCACGCCGGAACCGCCAAACTCGACGGCGTCGGAGTTGAAGACCTCCTCGTAGTTGCCCTCGCGGGGCACGCCGATGCGGAACTCCTCATAGGCAGCGGGATCCCAGTTGAGCACTACCACGCGGTCGTCCACCGGGCGGTCGCCCTTGCGGGTGTAGACGATGATGGACTGCTCGGCGTTGTCGGCGTCGACCCACTCGAAGCCGTTCTCGTCGTAGTTGTGCTGCCAGAGGCCCTTGTTGTCGCGGAACATATGGTTGAGCTCGGCAATGTAGTGCTGGTGCTTGCGGTGGGGCTCATACTCGTCTGCCAGGAACCACTGGATGCCCTCGTAGTAGCGCCACTCGATGTACTGGCCGATCTCGTTGCCCATGAAGTTGAGCTTGGCGCCGGGGTGGGTCATCTGATAGAGGGCCAGGGTGCGAAGGCCGGCGAACTGGCGCCACTGGTCGCCCGGCTGGCGCACGATGAGGGAGGCCTTGCCGTGCACCACCTCGTCATGGGACAGAGGCATGACGTAGTTCTCCGAGAAGGCGTACATCATGGAGAAGGTGAGCAGCTTGTGGTTGCCCGGACGCCAGGGGAAGTCGGTCTTGCAGTAATTGAGGGTGTCGTTCATCCAGCCCATATCCCACTTGTAGTGGAAGCCCAGGCCGCCTACCTCGGCGGGACGAGTTACCAGGGGCCAGGCGGTGGACTCCTCGGCCATCATCATGGCGTCGGGGTGGTACTTGCCCACGGTCTCGTTGATGTGGCGGATGAAGTCGATGGCCTCGAAGTCTTCCTCGGTGCCCTTGTCGTTGAACTTCTTTTGGCTGGGGTCGTCCACGCCAAAGTTGAGATAGAGCATGGAGGTCACGCCGTCGACGCGGATGCCGTCTGCGTGGTAGGCCTCGAGCCAGAAGAGGGCGTTGGAGGTGAGGAAGGTGCGCACCTCGCCGCGAGAGTAATCGAACTTGTAGGTGCCCCAGTTGGGGTGCTCTTCCTTCTCGTAGAGGTTGTGGCCGTTGAAGTGCACCAGGCCCTGGATGTCGCGGCAGAAGCCGCCGGGCACCCAGTCCAGGATGACGCCGATGTTTGCCTGGTGGCACTTGTCCACGAAGTTCATGAAGGCCGAAGGGTCGCCATAGCGCGAGGTAGGCGCATAGTAGCCGGTGGTCTGATAGCCCCAGGAGCCGTCGAAGGGGTGCTCCATGACGGGCATGAGCTCGATGTGGGTGTAACCCATGTCGCGCACATAGTCCACTAGCTGCTCGGAGAGCTCGTCATAGGTGAGGTAGGAGCCGCCGCCCTCGCCCATGCCCAGGCCGTCCAGGCCGTCGTCGTGGCGCTTCCAAGAGCCCAGATGCACCTCATAGATGTTAAGGGGGCGCTTGAAGTGGTCGGTGCGGGCGCGACGGCCCATCCACAGGCCGTCCTTCCACACGTGGCGAGAGAGGTCTGCCAGACGGGAAGCGGTTCCCGGAGGGCACTCGCTCCAGAAGGCGTAGGGGTCTGCCTTGTAGAGCTCGGTGCCGTCCTGGCAGAGCACGTAGTACTTGTAAAGCTGACCTTCCTGGGCGCCCGGCACAAAGCCGCACCACACGCCGCCGGTAGCGGTCTCCTCCAGCGGGTTGGCCGAGATGTTCCACTCATTGAACTCGCCAATGACAGAAACAGACTTCACCTCAGGCGCCCACACCGCAAAGGCGTAGCCTTCCTGGCCGTCACGGGTCTCTTTATGAGCACCCATCTTCTCCCAGCTACGGTTCCAGTCGCCCTTGGCCAACAGATACAGGTCGTCGTTGGTAATGGAATTCTGGCTCACGCTCATGGCGCTTTCCTCCTTGCCGGGCACCAGGGGCATCGCCATGCAGCGATGCCGTCGCTGATTACCCTTGCCGATAAGAGCCTTCGTCTCGTACGCCAGCCCGCCATGGCAGAAACCTTGACGCTCGCGCAAGTGACGTTGCGGATGGACCTTCAGAGTGTTTTGTGCTTTTGAACGAACCCACAATACCCACCACGGGGCCTCTGCGCAACACAAAACTTGTTCGCCCAATGCAATTTTTCTTCTTGCCCTATCCCTAAACCCACGTTATCGCAGGTTTAGTCCATTATGATTTATCAATCCTGCCAACGGCAAATCCGCTGCTCCCACCATAATATTTGGACGTTTTTCCCACCGGTTGTAAGGAATTTCCATTGGGTGCGCAGGAATAGTCACTGGGAGATAATTCATGGGCGTGCACGCAAAAATCCTACAGTCACAAGGGCAGTGATGTATTACTGACTTTCGGTATAAGATGCCTGCAGCGTTTATATGAGATTTTCATTGACATCAAAGGGGTTTCACGCTGGGCTCTAGGCCGTGTTCGGGGCAGAACAGGCTCATTGTGCCCCGGCGTTCAAATGCTCACGCGCCCACAGCTCTTCAAATAGGTGCTCACAACTCATAGAACAGGGCTTATAGGACAGATAGCGTGCTGCGATAAGGGGTGTTGACCTGCCTCAGACCTGCGCTAACACCCCTTAATATGGAGGCCATAATCTGTTGACCAAATATACATTCATTATTTATAAGTACTCTTTTTGCGGGCACTCTTTGCGGCTAGAAGGTGGGCAGTTTGAAAGCAGGACTGCTTTCAAACTGCAAACTCCCGGGTAAATGATGGAAGGCCAAAAGCAGGCCTGCCTGCGAGATGAGGGCGCAGGACAGATGAGGCTTGGGCTGGGCACCACCTCACGCCTACTAAGTACTTAGTAGACCGATTTCGCCCAAAATCAGCGCCACTTTTTATTTAAGCATCACATCACCCAAGCTCACAGAGTTGGTTTCATATTCAATTGTACTTAGTAGGCGCGTGCCGGAGGAGATGTACGGAGGAAATGTACTTAGTAGGCGCATGCGCTGTCGCCCTCCTACATCTTGGCCCCGCAGGCTCTGCAGATCGCCTTTTTCATCGAGTGCTGCAAATCCTGGATGTAACGACTCGGTTTTTGCTGTCTTTAGCTGGGGCAACACTGCATTTGACAGCGCAACCTCTGTTCGGGCCCCTGTGTTTGAATGAGCCTTCCAGATTTAAACACCAAAAAAGGGACGTTGACCTGCGCCAACGTCCCAATTCACAGCATGCTTTTTGTCCTGTAAGCCTAGAACAGACACACCATGGACCTGCGGCTCTCCGCAAAAGGCCCTCCATGTCCTGCGACATGGAGGGCCTGACAGGCAATCTGAAGCACGCAGCCAAAGTGCCTAGGCTGCAAAACCACTGCTTATTAGTAGTTGACGGCCTGCTGCTGGAAGTAAGCCTGGGGATGGCCGCAGACGGGGCACACCTTGGGGGCCTCGGGACCCACATGCAGGTGGCCGCAGACGGTGCACTGCCACACGGTGGCGTCGCCGCGCTTGAAGACCTCACCGGAGTCGATGCGGTCCACGAGCTTGTTGTAACGGGCCTCGTGGGTCTTCTCGATGGCGCCTACCAGCTGGAACTTAGCGGCAATCTCGTCGAAGCCCTCCTCCTTGGCCTGCTCGGCGAACTCGGCGTACATCTGAGTCCACTCGTAGTTCTCGCCAAAGGCGGCGTCCTTGAGGTTGGTGAGGGTGTCAGGGATGGTGCCGCCATGGAGATACTTGAACCAGATCTTGGCGTGAGCGGCCTCGTTGCCGGAGGTCTCAGTGAAGATGTCGCCGATCTGGACGTAGCCGTCCTTCTTGGCCTGCTTGGCGTAATAGCCGTACTTGATAGAAGCCTGGGACTCGCCGGCAAAGGCGGTCTCAAGGTTCTTCTTGGTCTTGGACTCGTTGAAATCTACGTTGGGCATAGTACTTCCTTCCTTACGCCGCTGGGGCGCGAACGACGGATGTCTAGAGCATAGTTTACAGTCTAACTTTTTCTTGGCTTCAGGCATTCCAGCGTCCGCCACAGGAATGGCAAAAGCCCTCACGTTCCAACTCTTCCAAAAGCTCGGCCACCAATCCTACACGAGGTTCCGGCCTACCGGCTTCCAGCTCTTTTTGCCCCAGCTGAGCTGCAGCTTCTTCCAGCGTCAAGCCACCTGCGCCCCCCGAAGCCGCCAAGTCGCGAGCTTCCAAAAGCAGCCTTACCAGGATGGCGCGCTTTTGTCGGCGTGAGCCCTCAAAAGCCGACTGCTTCCTGTGTCCCGCAGACCTCCTAGAAGGATTAGGCAGCGTGCGCTTGAGATAGGCGCCGTAGTCCAGCAGCGCGTAATACCACTGGCGTGCATTATCCGGCGGACAAGCGGCTTCCACCAGAGGCGCCAGCACAGAATCGGGAACTTTCTGGGCATCCGGAAAGAGCTCGTGCAGAAAGACGGTGCGCACATTGGTTTCCAGGTACACACCAGGCAGGTCGAAGGCAAAGGCGCGAATGCCTGCTGCCGTAGCCGGGCCAACGCCAGGAAGCGAGACAAGCGCCTGGTAGTCGCAGGGCATCGTGCCGAGAGACTCTTCCGCCAGTTGCTGGGCGGCTTTGTGCAGTGAAAGCGCGCGGCGGTTGTAGCCTAAGCCCTGCCACTCTTGAAGCACATCCGCAGGCTGCGCGACAGCCAACGCTTCGATGGTGGGAAATGCTGCGAGCCAGCGCTGCCAGCGGCCGTCGACGCGACTTACCTGGGTTTGCTGGAGCATGACCTCGCTGATCCAGATGGCATAGGGGTCTTGGGTGTGGCGCCAGGGCAGGTCGCGCCAATTGAGACGGCCCTGCTCCAGCATGCGGGCGCGAAAGCCGCCCCAAGACTCATCCATAGCCGCAGATGCCCCAGCCTCTTGCCTGCCGGCTGCCACAGCCTTTGCCACGTCCTTAGCCCCAATGCCCGCAGCAGCTGCGCCGTGCTTCTCTAGCGCCACAGAAGCACCGGCCAACCGAGCGCCTCAGCAGCGCGCTTGAGCGTTTTACCAGGATCTACCGCAAAGGGGCGCTCGGCTAAGGAGAGCATGGGCTTATCGGTATAGTGGTCGCCAAAGGCATACTCCACATGCCAGCCCCCTTGGCCAAACTGCTCGTTGGCCCAATCCTCGAGAGCCGTCACTTTGCCCGCGCCCTCCACCACCGAGCCAGACACGTTGCCAGTCAAATATCCCTGGGCGTCCCACTCCATCCGAGTGGCCAGTGCGGCATCGAAGCCGGCGTAGTCCTTGGCGGCGTCGGCCACGCCCTGAAACGTCGCCGAGACCAGCACGCACACGCACCCGTCTTCTCGGCAGTCCTTAAGCTGCTTGAGCGCGTCTTGGCGGTAGTAGCGCACGAGGACAGTGTCATGGAAGTCCTTCATGATGGCGTAGACCTGGGCTTTGCTGTAGGCGCGCAGATTGTCTGTAAGGTAGAAGCGCACACGGTCTTGATCGATAGGCAGATGCAGCGTGTACCTCAAGCCCCACCAGATCACCTTGAAGGCGATAATGGGTCCAATATAGTGCTTGAGCAGCAGATACTTAGTGAATTGCGTACCGCTTTGAGCATTGATTACCGTGCCATCAAAATCAAAGACGGCGATGGGGACGGAGGGCGTCTCGCCCGATCGCCCCTCTTGGGCCGCTATGGCCTCTTGTGCCATCTGCCAACCTTTCTATCTTCTAACCGCCAGTAAGTTCACCCATTATAGGTGCTCTAGCTGCTCCCCTACCCCCTACCCACGACTGCTACACACCCGCACGAAAACGGGGTGATCCGCACACAGGCAGATCACCCCGAAAGAGGTACCTTTGGCCCCTAGCGGTGGGAACCAGAAGCCTTGCCTACTCCTTGCCGAGCAACCCTCCCATCCTGCCACGGAAGTTTTTCTCGGCAGGGAATACTACTTTTTACGTTGCAGGGCGGAAGAAGACCTATGCCTGGCAGTGATCGCCAGGAAACCTGCTAAGGACCATCCATCATGCGCATAAGACTTCTCTCAACTCGATGAGCTGGCCGTTCGCGCCATGAATAGGGTGGCGGCTCAGTGATCGCCCGCATGGAAGTAAACAAAGTGGGACGTTTCATCGAAAGCCGTCTGACGCCGGGATCCTCCATTGGCGAACATGAGCAGCTCACCGGAGCTGATATTAACTTTGTAGTCTCGGGCCATGGTCATGCAATCTGCGACGGCAGCCGAGAAGAACCCACCCCTGGTATATGCCACGTGTGTCCACAAGGTTCGAGTCATTCCATCTTTAACGACGGCCAGGAGGATCTGATGCTTTGGACGGTAGTTCACGAGGTTGTTGAAAAACGCTTCGTAGCCTTATAGCCGGTCGTAACCATTCTCGTTATGAGAGGATTCTCGGCACTGGGGTTTTGTAAAACCCCAGTGCCCACATTGCCCTCATAACGCGCCAAGCGCCAAATCTATGCCTGAGGCGCTCGAATCCATGCCAGGAAGGCTCGAATTGCGAATGGTGCGCCCGTATGGCAGCCAAAATCTCAAGCTGCAGCTCATTTGCCGACCAGACACCATTCTGCCTATTGCCACATGAAAAAAGGCCAACCACTCTTTGTGGTTGACCCACATATTGACCCACAGTTGACCCACATAGCAAAAAGGCCACCGGCGATAGGCCGATGACCTGGCGATTCAATGGCGGGATGTATGGGACTTGAACCCACGACCTCTGGCTTGACAGGCCAGCGCTCTAACCAGCTGAGCTAACACCCCGTGCGTTTCAACGCGAGGGATAGTATTGCATGGCCGCGCCGCCGGTGCAAGGGGCAATTTCCCAATATGGCCCCTCGTTTCATAGGCTCTGCATATCACTGCATAAGGCCGCAGCTACTCCAGGTTGACGGCGTTGGTGGTGTCGTTGTCGAAGGAGAGCGTGAGCGTGGAGCCCTCGAGCTTGGCCGAGGAAATGGTGCCGTCCCCCATCACAGGATTGCCGTTGGCGGTGAGCTGTTGGGGCACCGAGCCGTCGCCCATGACCCAGGAGACCACGTCCCAGCTGGAGCCCAGGTTCTCGGGGATGAGGAAGGCGCCGTTGTAGAGCACCACCGTGACCGGCGTGCCAGTGAGGTCAAAGAGGACGGTGGGCTCCTCGGATCCCTGCTGGCGCACGAAGGCGTAACCTACGCCGTCAGCTTTGGGCTGCACAGAATAGGTGTAGCCGCCATAGGAGATGCCTTGGTTCTCGTCGTCTTGGGTTTGCTCCACCCGTTGGTCTGCCAGGGGCACCGAGCTGGTGTCCAGCGAGGTAGGCACAGTATTGAGCGCGTTGAGCACAAAGAGCACCAGGCCAACGATGACTGCAGCGGCCACCACCACGATGCCGATGACCGCTGGGCGGCTCAACGAGCCGCTGGAGCGCGGGCGCTGGCTTACCTGGGGGCGCGCCTTGGAATTCATGCGCACCGGACCACCCTTGCGAAAATTATGGCGCGCCGCCGAGGCCGCCTCAGACGCCGAGTCGCGATCATGTAACACCGCCCCCTGGCCAGACGCCAAGGTGGAGAAGCTTCCCGTGCGCGACGGATCCACCCCGATGGGACGCGGGGCATCTCCCGAGATCGCCTCCAGCGCATCCTGCGCCCCCAGCGAAGCTGGCGGACGTGCGGCACCCTGCGACAGGCGCGTGGCGCCCTGCGCTGGAGCGACATCCTGCGAGATTCCGTGAGAAGCACCTCGACGCGCGCTGTAGCTGGGCGCTTGTCCGGGGCGCGCCGCATGGCGCCCATGCTTGGGCGTGTAATCCGAGCCGTTGGGAGTGGGAACCATGATCTCCTCAAATGATTGAGTGCCTGAAGGGCACCGGAATAGCCTACCTGGCCATCTTAGCCCCTTTGGCCCCCATTCTCTAAGGGCAACGGCCACCGACAAAAGACTGCCACCTCCAAACGGCCCTGATGCAGCCTTCGCACATCACCCGTACACAAAAACGCCCGCCGTTGGCCTTGAAAAAGGCCAACGGCGGGCAGCAGGCAGGTTGCGGGGGCGAGGGCTTCTCGGCAGCGGAATTGGAAGGGAACAAGACCAGGAGGAGAAGCAGGCAGGCCAAGGCCCTGCCTCACGACAACCCTGAGCATCAGCCCTGAGAGCGGCGGGCTCCTAGGAGCGCATGGGAGACGGCGCCTCGAGCGGCCCCATAGCTCACGGCGAAGTAGCCTCCATAGACCACTAGGAAGACGACGCCAGCAAAGAGCAGGCCGGAGACCATGTCGAAGGGCAACACAAGCGCAAAGAGGTCCATGAGGGAGAACAGGGCCACCAGCGAATGGGCGATGCCCATAAGCAGCGGCAACAGGAAGAAGAAGAGCGTCTGGGAGAGCAGCGAGCCTGAGAGCAGGCGCTGGGGGCAGCCCAGGTCATAGAGGAGACGATAGCGGGAGGTGGAATCGGCTACGCCGGAGAGAAGCTGGATGGCCAGCACCGCAGCCACGCTCATGACCAGCACAAAGCCAATATAGACGGCCATGTAGCCAATGATGGCGGTCATCTGGTTCATGGACTCCACAATCTCTGTGCGGGTGTTGTCACGGAACAGCACATCCTCGCTTTGAGAGACAGCGGCTTGAAAGTCCAGGTTGTCGGTGGCTTGTTCCACCTGGCCCTCGTAACCCTCGTTGGCCTGGATCTCCAGGTAGCTCATCGAAGGACTCATGTTGGCCACCACTTCGTCGGGCACCACCAGGTAGGGGTCTGCGCCTTCGCCATTGGAAAGCATGAGGCCCTGTTGCATCTGATCGTTGGCCGGCCTGAGCGTATGGCCGTTGAGGGTGATGGGGGTGTCAGCCACAAGCACGCGGTCGATGCCGGCTTTGAGGCGGTCCAGGCTTCCGCAGGTATACATGAGATAGCCGCCTTCGGACACCTCTACCGGGGGCTCGCCCTGCAAGGCCAGTAGCTTGTTGTACTGAGAGACCGGGATTGCAAAGATGGGCACGCTTCGCAAAGACTCTTCCAGGTCTTTGCTGTAGGTGCTGAACTCTGCATAAGCCTCGCGAGCATGGGTGTCTGGGGAGTCATCAAAGAGGTCGCCCACGGTATAGCGGTCGCCCTCGATCTCGCCCTTGGGCACCACATAGGTGTTTACCTGGGTGTAGTGGGAGTGGCTGGCAACATCTGGGTTGTTGGACTCCCATACCTGGGCAAGGTCGACGGGTTGGATAGGCGTGGATTTGTCTACCTGGTGCTCGGAGCCCTCATCGTAGAGATCGCGCAGGTAGGTGGCGCTCAGAGCTGCCGTATAGGGAGCCGAGGTGCCCCAGTACGTAGTGAGGCCGCCAGCCAAAGCCATGCCCGTAGACACTGAGGTGAGCGCCAGGAAGAGCACTACTGCAGTGACTGCCATGGCAAAGGAGCTGGAGTTGATGCGGCTCACCAGCTGGCGGATGGTGAACATGTTGAGACCGCGCAAGTAAAGTGCACGGGTCTTTTGGCAAAGGGTGGCAAGCACTGTGGGCAGCGACCAGAAAAAGGCGAAGGTGCCCACCAGCATCATGCAGGTGGTGATGAGGAAGTCGAGGTTGGACTTGCCGCCGTCCAACGAGCCGCCAAAGACTTCTACGGGATAGCCCAGGATGAGCAAGCGATAGTAGGCCCAGACGATAAGGGCCACAGAGGCCACCAGCATCACCGAGCACAAAGGCAGGTTGCGCAGGCGCACGCTCTCGTTCTTGCGGCCAGAGCTCATAAGGTCTACCAGACGCACCTTGGAGATGGAGCGCAGGTTGAGCAGGAGCATGACGCAGAAGGTGACAGCAAAGCACACCGCCACAGCCAGAAGCGCCTCGGGAGAGAAGATGAAGGTGAAGTTCTTTACCGTGTCATGAAAGAGCGCTGCGGTCACAAAGACCAGCAGCTGAGAGATGCCCACACCCAGCACGATGCCAGCCGCAAAGGCTACCAGCGAGGTAAGCAGGGTTTCGATGGCCATGATGGCGACCACTTGGCCGGTGCGCATGCCCAGCACGCGATAGAGGCCAAACTCCTTCTTGCGTCGGCGCACAATGAAATTGTTGGCATAGACCATCAAGAAAGCCAAAAAGAAGGCCAGCACCACGGTGACGCCAGTGAGCAGGTCTGCCACCATGAGGATGACGCTGGAGATGCTGGCCGAGAGGAAGTCTGCCTGGCACCGAATGGTGTTGAAGGCATAGAACACCGCCACACCCAGCGCAATGGTAAGAAAATAAATGGCATAGTCGCGATAGGACCGCTTCATGTTGCCTAGGGCGATCTTAGTCAGCATCGGCCCCTCCGATCACCGAGACTACGCGGCCAATCTCATCAAAGAATTCCTTGCGGGAGCGAGCGCCGCGGCGCACCTCGGTGAACAGGCGCCCGTCGCGAATGAAAAGCACCCGCTGGCAGAAGCTGGCGGCATAGGCGTCGTGAGTCACCATGAGCAGGGTGGTGTCATAGGCGCTGTTGAGCCCCTGGAAAGCCTCCAGCAGCACGCGGGCCGCTTTTGAGTCCAACGCGCCGGTTGGCTCGTCGGCTAGCACCAGCGCCGGGTCGGTGACAATGGCGCGACAGGCAGCGATTCGCTGGGCCTGACCTCCCGACACCTGATAAGGGTATTTGTCCAACACATCGGCCACGCCCAGGGAGCGCGCGACCTTCTCGGCACGTTCTACCACCTGCGCGGGCTTCACATGGTCGATGGTGAGGGGAAGCTCGATGTTCTCTCGACAAGTGAGGGTGTCCAGCAGGTTGGAGTCCTGGAAGATGAATCCTAACTGGGTGCGTCGGAAGTCGGCCAGGGCGCGCTGGCGCATGGTGGAGATGGAATGGCCGTCGACCTCCACCTCGCCGGAGGTGGGCCTGTCGATGGTGGCGACGCAGTTGAGCAGCGTGGACTTGCCGGATCCCGAAGGCCCCATGATGGCCACCAGCTCGCCCTTGGCCACCGAGAAGGACACCTTATCCAGCGCGGTGGTAGTGGCGGCCAGACCACCTCCGTAGACCTTGGTGAGGTCGCGCACTTCGAGCACGTTTGGCATAACAATCCTTTCTTGAGGATGCAAAGCTTCAAGGCGCGGGCGGCAGGCGCGGATGCACGGCGGGTTACGAGGGTGTGCCTGCCGCCCACATGTCACGGAACGTCGGGCTGCCAACCCCGACGAGGCTCCCGGAGGGGCCTTAGCGCGAGAAGATCCAGAGCGCTGCCATCATGGCATAGCCCAGAATGTTCATGCCCAGCGTCCAGAGGGCCAGCTGCAAAGTAGACATAGTGCCGTCGAGCACTGCCTGGTTGCGGTCAAAATACGTGGATACTGCATGACGAAACATAACGTCCTCCTTTGCACTACCCCGGATGCGGGGCACCCGTCGCTTGGCTACCGTGTGACTTTATCTTCGCCGGCCGGCCGTCCTCCTGCCATCGATCCCGCTTACAGTGTCGTGACAGCTCTGTAAGATTGCGGGCGTATCCTTAGCTCCAGCTACCAAAGACCAGGCTGCCGAGAAACCCTGCTATTCCGTCATGGAAGACGGTTTGTACCGGATGCGCGCGAGGAGAAGGCTGACATGCGAGATATGCGGAAAGAAGGTGCCGGCGCTTACGTGCGGGATGTGCGTCTGGAGGATGCAGCTTACGTGCGGGATGTGCGTCTGGAGGATGCAGTTCATCTTCTCAATATTTATGATTACTATGTGCGCGAGACGGCAGTCTCTTTTGAATGGGAGACGCCCTCGCTGGAGGAGTTCGTTGGCCGCATGAAGCACATCAGGGAGCGCTATCCCTACCTGGTGGCGGTTGATCGAGGCGCTGTTGCAGGCTATGCCTATGCCCAGCCCTTTGTGGAACGCACGGCCTACGACTGGACCTGTGAGCTCACCATTTACCTGGATCCTCAGGTGCGCCGCCGCGGTCTGGGGCGCCTGCTCTACGAAGCACTTGAGCAGCGCTTGCGCGCCATGGGAATCTTGGACCTTTATGCCTGCATTGGAGTGCCCCACGTGGAGGGGCGCATCAAGCTAAACCCCACCGGCTCACACGCCTTAGACGACCCCCATCTGTCCTGGGACAGCCCCCGCTTCCACGAGCACCTGGGATTTCGCGAGGTGGGGCATTTTGATAAGTGCGGCTACAAGTTTGGCCGCTGGTACGACATGATCTGGATGGGAAAAACCATTGGCCCCCATCTAGAAGTGCAACCCCCGATAGCGTGGTATCCGCAGCGGGAATAATGCGGCACATTTTAGATTCCAAGATATTATGGGTGCTAGGGACAGCAGTCAGCATTAGCTACGTGAATTCACGTAGCTAATATTTTTTGTGACCTGGAGTTTCCTCATTCACTCCGTGAATCCACGGAGTGAATGAGGTCATTTTGGCTTCATAATTCACGTAGCCAATGTCCAAGGATCCGTTACTGCTTTCTTGAACCTCTACCCCAGAAGAGTTAGACCGTACAGTATATTCTTGCTTATTTTATTAGTAATAAGTTTATCCAACCTTCCGCCATCAACCTGGGTTTTCCCTCTTGGTGGTAGATCCACTTTCAAGATGGCCGCTATTTGGCCTAAAAAGTGCTTTCAAAATGAGACATGCCTCGATATGAGAACTACCCCAATCCAAAAAACTGCCTCAGAGACGAAGGGCTCAGGGGCAAATAGCAAGTCGTGCCAGGTACAGAAGGCATGTCATCCTAAGACAGCCCCTCCAACCTGACACGACTACAGGATTCAAATGGTCCAACGCCTCTAGAACACCTCAGCTAGGCGTCCCGACGGGCCTCGATGGCGCGCGCAAGAGTGACCTCGTCAGCATATTCCAGCTCGCCGCCCACAGGAAGCCCCAGGGCAAGCCGAGTGACTTTGACCTCCAACGGGCGCAGAGTGCGCGCCAGATAGGTGGCCGTAGTCTCCCCTTCCACATCGGGGTTGGTAGCAAGGATGACCTCGGAGACCTCGCCAGATGCCAGACGGCTCAAAAGCTCGCGCACGTGCAGCTGCTCGGGACCAATCTTGTCCATAGGAGAGATGACGCCGCCCAACACGTGGTAAAGGCCGCGATAGGCTCCGGTACGTTCGATTGCCGAAACATCGCGCGGCTCAGAGACCACGCAGATAGACGTGCGGTCGCGGCGAGGATCCGCGCACACCTCGCACAGATCGCCGGTAGCGTAGGAAAAGCACACCGGGCAAAAATGCACGCTGCGCTTGACGTCCAAAATAGCCTGCGCCAACCTGCGCGCTTCCTCCGCGTCTGCAGAGAGCAGATGGTAGGCAATACGTTGCGCCGATTTTGGCCCAATACCTGGAAGCCGCGACAATTCGTCTAACAACCTCTGCAAGGCGTGGCGATCGTTGCGACCATCCACATCCCCCTCGCCCGTAGCTGCCGAGAAGGACGTGCCATCCCAAGAAGCACCGGTATCCGCAGTTGTTTGGAAATCATTAAAGTAACTAGCCACGATTTAGAACAGGCCCGGGATATTCATGCCGCCAAGGCCGGTGGCTGCGGCCACCTCGTTGTTAGCAGCTTCAGAAGCCGAGGTCAGTGCGTCATTGACCGCCGCCAGGATCATGTCCTGCAAAAGCTCGACGTCCTCGGGATCCAGGGCCTCAGGATCGATCTCGATGGCCTTGAGCTGCATGTCGCCCGAAGCGGTGACCTTCACCATGCCGCCGCCCGCGCTGGCCGAGACCTCCAGATCCTTGGCCTTGTCCTGCGCCTCAGCCAGGCTCTCCTGCATCTTTTTAGCCTGCTGCATGATCTGGTTCATGTTCATGCCGCCCATACCACCACGGGGCATACCGCCACGAGGCATACGATTCTTAGCCATAACTCACCTTTCTGTAAGCGTTCAAAGACGCGCAGTTGCATTCTTAGCCGTCGATGCAGCCAGCATCCGCCCGCACACCAACCTAGCCACTCTACCCTACTGAGATAGGGGATTTGTGGGATCTGCCGGAAGCACCCGCACCTCCGAGCCAAAGGCTGCCTCCACAACCTGGAAGACTCGTTGCTCCTCGGCAGACAAGCCCTCCGGCATCACCGCGGCCGGGGCATCAGGCTCTATTGGCGAGGCCGACGCCGCTGAAGGCTCTGGGGCCACAGAAGCTCCCTGGACAGCCTCTATAGGCGCGATTTCTGCAGGTGCGGGAGGCGTCACAGCGGGTTGGGCCACCGGAGCAGCAGGTGCGGACACAGGGCCGGGCGCAGGCGTCGAAGGCGCCTGAGGCTCCTGGGTCGGCTCAAAAGAGCCAAAGTCCTCGTAGCTTTCTGCCGGGACGTAATCGTCGTAGGGCGGCATGTCGTCGGGATAGGACTCAGGAGCAGGAGCGGGTTCCGGCTGCCGAGAAGGAGCCTCCTCCCAAGGCGGGGTCATAGACGCTGCTGAAGCCGCAGGCGAACCGCTGGGAGCCGGGGTCAGCGAGGGAGCTGTCGGGGGCGCGGAAGCTGGCGCGGGCTTCGCAGCGGCGGGCACAGGCAACGGCGCAGCAGCGGATACCTGAGTGGGCGCGGGCTGAGGCGCAGGAGTTGACACAGGCGCGGGCTTCGCAGCGGCCGGTGCGGGTTTTGCGGCGGGTACCGATGCGGCTTGGCCCTCGGTGCCAAAGCGCACGCTGCGGCGTCCGAGGACCGACTGGACCTGGGCATCGATGGTGGGCTTGATATCGGCACGAGAGAGAATGCCCAGCGCAAACCCCGAGGTTGCAGGCAGCAGAATCTCAAGCGTCTGGCCGTCGTCGCTCAAAGGATGCGACGCTGCGATAAGCGCATGGGCTGCGGGGATGGCCTTTTTGAGCTCTATCAGCACCTTTTGCCAGGCGGCCTCAAGGTCGGCATTGGCGGCAGACGCGGGGTCGGTGCGGCGGCGGACTGCGTGGCAGCCGTAGGCTGTGGCGCCGGTTGCACTGCGGATGCAGGCTGGGGCTCTGCTGTGGGCGCGGGCTGCGGGGACGGCGCGGGCTGCGGGGACGGCGCAGGCTGCGGCCCGGACGCAGGCTGCACAGGCTGGCTAGGTGCCGTGGCCTGCGGCTGGGCAGCGGGCTTCGGCTGGACAGCGGACCTCGGCTGGATTGCAGGTTGCGGTGCGGGCTGGGGCTGCGGTGCAGGCGCCGTAGGGGATGCGTGTAGGGAGGGCGTGAGCTTCTCGGCACGGGGGGCGCCAGAAGCAGGCAAAGTCTGAGGCATCGCGGGCGAGACCGGCGCCGCAGAAGAGGTGGACGAGGCGGGTGCAGGGACGCCGGAAGCGAGGGCCTGCTCGAGGGCCTCGACGCGGGCGGCCAAGGCAGAAAGCGTGGCGTCGTCCTGGGGCGCGCCATGCGGATGAGGGCCACTTCGCAGGTGAGCCGGGGGTCGGGGGCTCGGCGCAGGTCAAGCACCAGGTCGCCTAGGGCCATAAGCAGATTTAAGATGCGCTGGGGCGAGCCAAAGGCAGCCGCTTGGGAGGCCAGCTGGGAATACTCGTCGCCGGTGGCGGAGACCAGCTCAGGGACGTCGCCTGCAATGGCAGTGACGTAGAGGTCGCGCATGTGGGACTCGAGGCCGGAGGCGAACTGAAGCATCTCCTCGCCGTCGGCTGCGGCCTGAGCCACGAGCTTGAAAAGCGCAGGCACGTCACCGGATTGTAAGGCGGCGCACACGAGGTTGAGGCGGGATTCGTCGGCCATGCCAAAGAGGGAGCGGGCGGCGTCTACGGTGATCGACCCGTTGCCAAAGACCGAGAGCTGCTCCAAGCTCGAGAGGGCATCGCGCATGCCTCCGCGAGCATGGCGGGCAATCATGGCGAGAGCCTCGGGTTCTGCGGTAAATCCCTCCTGCTCGCTGACGAAGGCCAGGTGATCTTGGATCTCTGCATTGGTGATGGAGTGGAAGTCGAAGCGCTGCACACGGGAGAGGATGGTTGCAGGAATCATCTGAGGATCGGTGGTACAGAGGATGAAGACCACGTGCGACGGCGGCTCTTCCAAGGTTTTGAGCAGCGCGTTGAAGGCCGCCTTGGTGAGCATGTGGACCTCGTCGATGATATAGACCTTGTATTTACCCTTGGTGGGGGCGAAGTCCACGCGGTTGATGATCTCGTCGCGCACCGCGTCGACGCCGGTGCGGCTGGCAGCATCGAGCTCATGGACGTCGGGATGGTTGCCCTCGGCAATGGCCTGGCAGGTCTCGCAGGTGCCATCAGGCAACTGCCCTTCACCCTGCTCGCACAGCAGCGCTTTGGAGAGAATGCGCGCCATGGTGGTTTTGCCGGTGCCGCGAGGGCCGCAGAACAGGTAGGCGTGGCCCAGGCGGTTCTCCTGAATACCGCGCTCTAGGGTCTCCACCACCGGTTTTTGACCAACTACCTGCGAAAATTTTTGCGGTCGATAGGCTCTATACAGCGACTCCATGGACCATCCTTCCAAAGCTTAGGTGATGGTTCATTCTAATAAAAAAGGCGCCCTTACGGAGGGCGCCTTTTGGGTGTCGCGAGAGAGAGGGGAGCGCAGCAACCCAATGAGGAGGTTATGCGCGCGCCTGCAAGAGCTTGAGGATGGGGCAGGAGACTGTGCGCCGCGATCCTCTAGGGAGAGCCAAGGAGAAGGAAGGGAACAGGCGCGCGCTGCTGATTGAAATGTCCCCTCATTGAAGGCCCCCAAACTTCTCATAAAGGAGTCCGTTGATTCTTCACTTTTTAGCCACGACCTGGGAGTCAACCTGAATACTTACGGCCTTCCTGAAAGAGTTGGGACGACCTAGGAGCCGACTGAGACAACTTAGTAGCTCAAACAACTGCCGCGCGCAGATCCCTACTGCTGCTGCATGTCCTGCTCGATCTCGTCCTCTTCGCGGCGGCTCTTAATCTTGGCGCGGATGGCGCCGCCCACCGCAGGAATGAGGCTGATGACGATGATGCCTACCACTACCAGCTCAAAGTGCTCTTGGACCGCAGGAATGGTGCCAAAGAAGTAGCCCAGCAGCGTAAAGAGGGACGACCACACCACGCCGCCCAGAATATTAAAGCCAAAGAAGTGGTGCCACTTCATGCCGCCCACGCCGGCCAAAAACGGCACGAAGGTACGGATGAAGGGAAAGAAGCGACCCAAGAAGATGGAGAGGCCGCCCCATTTGGCCATGAAGGCCTCGGATTGGGCCACACGCTCAGGCGTCAGCGCCTTGATGCGCCCGGATTTGATGATGCGTGTGCCCAAAAAGTGACCGATGAAGAAGTTGCACTGATCGCCCAGAATGGCGGCCGCCCACACGCAGAGCAAAAGCTCCCACAAAGGCAGCGCCTCTCCAGCAGCCCCGTGACACAGGATGCCCGCTGCAAAGAGCAGGGAATCGCCCGGCAAAAACGGCATGACCACCACACCGGTCTCGATGAAGATCACCAAAAAGATGAGGCCCATCGCCACCCAGGGACCCTGCGCGATCCAGCCCTGAATCGCACCCATAGGATCTTGAAGAAGGCCAACGATAAGTGAGACGAAATCCATAGATGACTCCTCGAAGTCCGCGCATCTGTGGCCGTGCATCCGCCGGTAAAAGCCCAGGGAGAGGTGGTGCGGGTTTCTCGGCAAGGAGGGCGATGCAAGCCCATAGACACCGGGCCCAGGCTTTTGCCCCGCCTAGAGCTGCCGAGAAACGCGCCCCCATAGCAAGAGGCCCTCGCTGCAATGAGGCAACGAGGGCGGCTCCCAAGTCTTCTCCACTGAGCCGGGTGCCCGCCAGAGGCCCCTTATGGCTGCTACCTCCCGGTCCTGACCAGGTTCGGGACGTGACGTCACCCGACCCAGTGGAAAAGGCTCGCAGATGAGTATAGCGGTTATGGGCCCGGTCAACCATTGCGCCGCTAGATTCCTATTTTCGCCAGACCATGCCAAAAGGGGTTCCTTTAATAGCTTAGACTGAGGAGCCAAGAGCATAAATGAACGCCTGGATGCCTGGAAAACTCGCGGGAGGCAGAATGATAAATAAGTTTTGCAAGACGCCGTTGTGGGAGTGCAATCGAAGGTTGGTGCGCGTGGCCCAGGGTCTGGAGCCGGCGGACACAGTGATCAAAAACGTGCAGCTGGTGAATACCTGCACAGCCGAGGTGCTGGATGGGCAAGACATTGCGCTGGCTTCGGGGCGCATTGCTTATGTGGGCGATGCCAGCCATTGCATAGGCGAGCTCACCGAAGTTATCGACGGCACCGGTCTGGTAGCCACCCCGGCCTCATGGACGGCCACATGCATGTGGAGAGCTCCATGGTGGGCGTGGCGGAATACGCTCGGGCGGCGGTGCCCCACGGAACTACCGGCATCTATATGGACCCCCACGAGGTGGCCAACGTGCGCGGACTGCGCGGCGTGGCCGTGATGATGGAGGATGCGGCTCGCACGCCCCTTAAAGCCATGCTCACCACCCCCTCCTGCGTGCCAGCCATCACGGGCTTCGAGGACACCGGCGCCTCCATCGACGCCGACGACGTCGAGGAGACCATGAAGTGGGACAGCTGCGTGGGCTTGGGAGAGATGATGAACTTCCCCGGCGTGCTGGCGGGCGACGACCTGCCTTTGGACGAGATCAACGCCACCCTGCGCGCCGGCAAGACGGTCACCGGCCACTACTCCACCCCCGAGACCGACCGTGGTCTTCAGGCCTATATCGCCTCCGGCGTGTCTTGCTGCCATGAGTCGGTGCGCCCCGAAGACGCGCTGGCCAAGATCCGCTGCGGCATGTACGCCCAGCTGCGTTATGGATCGGGATGGCACAACCTGCCAGATCTGGTGGAGGCAATTCTTAACAAGGACATCGACACGCGCTTCTGCTGCTTGGTGAGCGACGACAACCACCCCTCCACCATGGTCCGCGAGGGCCACATGGACCGCATCTTGCGCAAGGCCGTCGAGCTGGGCATCGAGCCCGCGGTGGCCGTGCAGATGTGCACCATCAACACCGCCACCTGCTTTGGCCAGCAGCAGGACCTGGGCGCCATCGCGCCGGGCAAGTGCGCCGACATCGTGCTTTGGGACAACCTGCGCGACTTCAACGCCCAGCAGGTGTGGATCGATGGCGAGCTGGCAGCCGAGGCCGGCGTCCCCACCTTCGAGCTGGACGAGTTCATTTGGCCCGACTGGATGACCTCCACCATGAACGTGGGTTTCGACATCGAGCCGGAGACCTTCTGCATCCCGGCGATCACCCAGTCTGGGGAACCCATTGCTGCTGACAAGTGCCTCGTCCGCGTCATGGAAGTGACGCCAGGCAACACCATCACCCACGAGGTGCATGAAGAGATGCCCGTGGCGGCAGGCTTGCTAGAAGCTCAACCGGACCAGGACCTGCTTAAAGTCTTTGTGTTCGAGCGCCATCACGCCACCGGCACCTTCGCCGCGGGCTTTGCCAAGGGCTTTGGCATCCACGGTGCCCTGGCCCAGACGGTGGCCCACGACGCCCACAATCTGCTGGTGTTGGGCGACAACGACGAGGATATGGCCTTGGCCGCCCAGACGCTGGTACGTTGTGGTGGCGGCGAGGTAGCCGTGCAAGATGGTAAGGTGCTTGGGTTGGTGGAGCTGCCGGTGTGCGGCCTCATGAGCGACCAGCACGTGGAGAAGGTGGCCAACCAGGTAGCCCATATGGAGGAAGTCTGGAAGGCTATGGGCTGCACCATGCCCTCGCCGTTCATGACGCTCTCGGGCCTTTCGCTGGCCTGCATCCCCGAGCTGCGCCTTACGGATCGCGGCTACGTGGACTGCGTGCGTTTCTGCCAGGTGCCGCTGGTAGTGGAAGAGTAAGGGCGCTGCGAAAACACTGCGCCAATGCGGGGGCTTGCTGCGAGACATGTTCGCAGCAAGCCCCCTCTTTTAAGGGGGCAGCGTTTAAGGAGGCGGCATTTGTGTTTTCGCTGCCTCGTCGCACTGGGGTTTTATAAAACCCCAGTGCGACGAGGCACTACATCGCATGTGTGCCCTCAGGCCTTGAGGAGCACCTTGTCATCGGCCAGCTCGGAGCCGGCGCTGGTGCGGAAGAGCTCCAGCAGCCCGTCCACATCCATGGCATCGCGCTCAGAACCCAAGACGTCTGCCACAATGCGGCCGTCGTGCATCACGAGCGTACGGTCACCATGGGCCAAAGCGTCCTTGAGATCATGGGTGATCATCAACGTAGCCACGTTCTGCTCGGCAACAATACGGTCCGTGAGCTCGAGAATGCGCTCGGTGGCGGCCGGGTCCAGCGCAGCGGTGTGCTCGTCCAGAAGTAGCAGCTCCGGGTTGCCGATGGTAGCCATAAGCAGCGTCACCGCCTGACGCTGCCCGCCAGAGAGGGTGCCCACCGGCACGTCCATGCGGTCCTCCAGGCCAAAGCCCAGAGTTTCCAGGCGGCTGGCGATGAGGTCGCGCTTCTCCTTGCGCATGGCGCGCCTGAGGCTGGCTCCCCGCGTGGAGCGGCCTAGGGCGAGGGAAACGTTCTCGGCCACGGTGAGGTGCGGCGCAGTGCCCATGAGCGGGTCCTGAAAGACGCGGGACAGGGTGCGGCTGCGCTGGTAGTCGGGGTCGAAGGTCACGTTGCGGCCGCCCAGCTTGATGAGGCCCGCGTCGGGGAAGATGGCGCCCGCAATGGCGTTGAACAGCGTGGACTTGCCCGCGCCGTTAGACCCCACGATGCAGGCGAACTCGCCGGGAGCCAACTGCAGATCCACCCCATCCAGCGCTTTGTGATCCGTGGGCGTTCCAGGGTTGAAGGTCTTCTCTAAAGCCCGCACTTCAAGCATGGGGGCTTGCCGAGAAACCCGCGCCCCTTGAGTTGGCGCCTGCACCTGAGGCTCTTGCGTTTGGGTTGCCATGGCTACTCCGCCTTCCTGGAATCAGCGCTGCTCGGCGCGGGGCTCGCGGCGTTTCCGGTGAGCGCTCGGGCGTCTTGGGCCAGCAGGCGCTCCATGGCCGACTTGGCGGTGCGCTTGGAGGCGCCGTTGGCCATTGCAGAGCGCACCGCGGGCAGGGCCATGAACACGGCCACGATGACGGCGGAGACCAGCTTCAGAGCGTTGGAGTCCAGCAGGTTCACGGCCAGGGCCAGCTGGATGATGAGCCGGTAGACCACCGAGCCCACCACCGCGCAGGACAAGCCCCAGGTCACTGAGCGGTGGCCGCCAAAGACCTCGCCGATGATGACGGAAGCCAGGCCCACCATCACCATGCCGGTGCCGCTGGCGAGGTCGGCAAAGCCCTGATACTGAGCCAACAGAGCGCCCGTGAGGCCCACCAGGGCGTTGCCCAGAGCCAGGCCGCCCACCTTCACCAGGTTGGTGTTGATGGAACTGGCCCGGCTCATGGCCTCGTTGTCGCCTACGGCGCGCACAGCCAGCCCGGCTTCGGTCTTGAAGTAGGCCGACAAAAGCGCCACCACCGCACACACCAACACCACCACAAAGGCCATCTTGACGCCATCCAGAGTAAGGGGGCCGTCGGCGCCGCCTAGGGCGGTGTAGAGGGGGTCGAAGACGCGGGTGGCATTGAGCAAGCTCACATTGGGAGCGCCCAACACATAGATATTCACCGAGTAGAGCCCTGTCATGGTGATGATGCCAGCCAAAAGCGGGTTGATGCGAGCCTTGGTGATGAGCAAGCCGCTCACGCAGCCAGCAGCGGCGCCAGCCACTGCACCCAACACCAGGCCCAGGTAGGGATGACCGGCTACCGCGGCCACCGCCGAGCAGGCCATGCCAAAGCCAAAAGAACCGTCGACGGTAAGGTCGGCCATGTCGAGGATGCGAAAGGTGATGTAGACGCCCACGGCCAAAAGAGAGTACTCAAAGCCCAGCATCAAGGCGTCGTAAAAGACGGAGAACGTCATGGATTCCTTCTTATAAGTTCACAGGGGGCAATGCGACATAAAGACCAGTCCAAAGGCTCCCAGGGAACCGGCGGCAGAAATGCCGCCACCTCGCCCGAGATCCCTTCGCAGACTAATCGATCACGCGGTAGTCCTGGGAGATGGAGAGGCTGTCCAGGTTGATGCCCAGCGCCTTGGCAGTGGCGCCGTTGACGGCGTAGTCATCAGAAGCCAGCACCTCCACGGGCAGATCGGAGATCTTGGTGCCCTCCAGGGCCTTGATGGCCATGTCGGCGGACTTGGCGCCCAGGGTGGTGTTGGAGCAAGAGACAGATTCCAGGGCTCCGTCCTTCACCATCACGGGATCGGTGCCGAGCACAGGGATGTTGGCCTTGGTAGCGGTCTGGGTGAGCTGGGACATGGCGCTCTGAACCACCGAGTCTACCGGCACGTAGATGCAAGAGACGCCCGAGGCCAAAGTAGCTGCGGTCTGCTGTACCTCGGAGCTGTTGGTGACGGTGCGCACGTCCACCTCGATCTGGCGGCCCTCCAGGTACTCCTGGGCAGCCTTAGCGGTGACCTCGGCGTTCTTCTCACCGGAGCAGTAAAGGATACCCACCTTGCCCGAGAGCGCCGCCGGGTCCAGCTCCTCGGCGAACTCGAAGATGGCCTTGACGTCGGACACGTTGGAGGTGCCGGTGATGCCCTTGTCAGGCTTCTCCAGCGAGGAGGTGATGCCGGCAGCCACAGGATCGGTGACGCTTATGAAGATCATGGGCTTGTCGATGGCCGCATTGGCGCAGGCCTGGGCAGCCGGGGTGGCAATGGGCACGATGACGTCGTAGTCGGCGCTCTTGAGCTGCGCTGCGATGGAGTTCAAGGTGGCCACGTCGCCTTGGGCGTTCTTCACGTCGTAAACCACGTTGGTGAAGCCCTGGTCTGCCATCTCGTCTTTGAAGCCGTTCATCATGGTGATGAAGGCGTCGTTTTCCACTACCTCCACAAAGCACACCCTGACTTCGGTGTTCTTGTCAAGCGAGCCGGAAGCCTGGGAGACATCTGTGCCCCCGCCGCCCGAGCAGCCCACCAGCACCACTACCGCCAGAAGGCACGCCATAAGTGCGCCCAGCTTGCCCAAAACGTGCTTGTGTACCTGAGAAGTGAAGTTCATCCTGCGCTCCTTTCGAGAAGCCTCGCGCCGTTGAGGCTTTGGGGAGCGACACAAAAAAGCGCTCGCCCCCAGTCTATTTGGACTCAAGGACAAGCGTCTCATCTCGAAACACCTGCGGTGCCACCTTGATTGGCAGGTCTCCCTGCCCCCTTTGAGGCGCTTACACGCCCTGCTCTGTCACGGGAGCTCCCGTCGCGGCTTCCACCTTAAAGGCTTCTCCGCGCCCTCAGCGGGTCCATTATGCCGTCCTGCTACCGCCCGCATCTCAGCTGCACGGGCTCTCTGTAGGCGCTTGGGACGGTTTTACTTCCGCTTCGCCGGTTTGGTGTACCGAATGTCGGTTATGTGGGCATGCTACGACGCTTTAGCCGCCCCTGTCAACGCCTTGAGGCCTCTCTCAGGCTCCCCTGTTACCCAATGGAAAAGTTCCGAGCCTCGTCTCTCACCCATCCCACCTCGAAGTTGCAGGCGAGGACGGTGGGGGTTTCTCGGCAGGGAGGGGAGACGGGGGCGCCCTGAGGCCCAGGAAAGCTTCGCTGCCGAGAAACGCCCCTGGGTGCCAGAGAGGTCCCCATTGGCTAGAATCATTCTGTTAGCGATATCGCACGGTTTACGAAGGGAGCCTGAAGTCATGGCTGCCACGTCTTCTTCATCTGCGGCGTCACCCAGGCCGCTCTATCACGCCACCTACGAGCTCACCAGCCTGATGACGCAAGATGCGCTCTCGATGCTTACACCCACCGGCGCCTCCAACCCGGCTTATATCGCCTGCGCGCTGTTGCTGGCAGCCATGCTCATCTACGGGTTTGTGCTCGAGCCTCAAACGGTGGTGATGGTGGTGATGGCCACCCTCTGCGCAGGCCTCATGGTCGTTGGCGGCCGCTGGTCCACTTACATGCTGGCGAGGCTTCAGCGCTCCGGGCTCAATGCGGTGCAGCTGCCAGAAGACGGTCGCCGCTATATCGTGGACGTGTGGGATGACAGGCTGGAGGTGACTCAGCCTTCCGGCGAGATGGGGGTCTATCCCTTCAACGACATCAAGCATGTCTACAGCACGTCTCGACTCATCCTGGTGGACATGAAGACCGGCGAGCTGGCACTCATCCCTGCCAAGGCGCTCTCCACCAGCCGCTACGAGTCAGTGCGCGCTTTGCTTTCCGCCCAAAAGTAACCCTATTGGAGTGACTCCATGGCAAAAAAGAAGCATCCTTCTCATCCGCTGCCAGCCGGCGTGCCGGCAGGCTCCCTCTTTGTGAACGAGACCACCCTCACCAACGACCAGGTCAAGGAGGCCTGCAGGCTCACGGTCTCCCCCACGCTCCGAGTGTTCTACTTTGGCTGCGGCATCCTTATAGGCGTTGCTGCGGTGCTGGCCCGCGTCTTTTGGCATATCTCGGGGCTGACCTGCGCGCTGGTGCTGCTCGTGGGCCTCATGACAGTGTGGCAGGGCAACCGGCTTCCTCTAGACAACGCCCGCCGCATGATCGCCGCGCTGGATCGCGCCGGCGAGGCAGCCCGCCAGCGCACCACCTATGCCACCGAGAAGGAATTGGGTGTCATCTTGAGCGACGGCACTCGTCGCACCTTTGGGTGGAGCGAGTTCAGCCGCGCGGTGGCCACCTCTCGCCTCATCTGCCTCACTCTGGCCAAAGGGTCGCTCATCTTCATGTTGGACACCCAGGGCTTTACCAAAGGCGACGCCGCAGGGTTCATTCAGTTTTTGGCCACCCATGTGAGCGAGCCCCCTCGAAACGCAGTGGCTCGCGCCTGCGACAAGATCTGCTCTACGCTGGATTCTTGGAGCACCGTCCAGGCTGCTCAAAAAGAACGCGACGCCGCCAAAAAGCAGGCGCGTCAAGCCCGCAAAGCCCAGCGCAGAGAAGGCTCCAAAAAGGACGCCTCCTAACCCTCCGCGCCCCAGCGCCTGCGCCGCAAGCCTCTGCCGTCCTGGCCGCGCATCGGCGCCGGCCCGCCCTTTATCTGACCCTCCATCCAGAAAGCCCCGCCCTATGAGCTCCCCCATCCTTGATTCCACCCCTGCCAAGGCCGCCTGCGATTTCTCCGCCGGCGATGTGCGCTTCGAGTCCACCCTTGAGATGGACGAGCCGCTGCTGCGCGAGGTCATAAGCGCCCGCGACCGCTCCTTGAACAAACGCGACGGCCTCATCTTCGCCGTCGTCTTCCTCATCGTGCTGGCAGCCTACATTTGGGGCACCGTCTCGGTGTGGGACATCACCCCCTGGGGCATCTTCTTGGGGCTCATCATCATCTTCTTGCTAGGCTACAGCATGCTACTTGCCATCAAGGGCTTCACAGTCTTCTGGCCTGCCCGCAGCTGGCGCAAGACCTGGAGCCACTGGTTCTCCCGCCACGGAGCCCCCGTGTCAGACAACCCCCGCTGCACGATCCGCACCTCTGCGTGCACCACCGAGGTGCGCACCAGCGTCCTTGTAGACGGCAAGGTGTCCGGCACCATCTCCAAGCCCTACAGCGCCTTCTCCCACCTGGAGGAAACCGAGCACTTGGTGGTGCTCGTCAACGGAGAGGTGGAGGTAGGCAACCTCTTGCACAATATGGTTTCTTCGGACTATGCGCAAAAGCTTGAGCAGCGCGCCGATCTCGAAGACATGATCTGGGATAAAAACCACCTACAGGGAGGCACCCCAGCCCAACTCAAGGATTATCTCGAGCGCAAGCTGGGTCATCGCGCCTAACCGCTCGGCACAAAAGGCCCAGCAAGTTTCATGGCGCCTATCCGCACCGCTTCTAAGAGCCTCCCCCACATCACATTTTTTAGGGAGGCTCCCTTTATGCCGTTGACTCAAGCGTTTGCCGTGCCCCATCCCCCTCTCATCATCCCTCAGGTTGGCCAAGGCCGAGAAAAGGCCATCCAAGCCACCATCGACGCATACGACGCCGTAGGCAAAGCCATCGCCCAGGACGCCCCTGACACCGTTGTCATCTCCAGTCCCCACGCCCCGCTCTACGGCGACTACCTGCAGATATCTACCGGAGAGGGCGCATACGGCTCCTTTGCCTCCTTTGGCGCCCCTCAGGTGACTGCCTCCATCGACTACGACCAAGAGATGGTCTCAACCCTCTGCGACGCCGCCCAGGCGGCCGGCCTTGCCGCAGGGCCGCTAGGGCGCCAGAATCCCGAGCTCGACCACGCCACGCTCATCCCGGTCTACTTCATTCAGAAGCATTGGCCTGCCAACAAACCCGCCCCTCGCTACGTGCGCCTCTCCCTCTCCGGGCTCTCGCCCAAAGACCACTACCGCCTGGGCGAGCTGGTGCGCCAGGCAGCCCAGGAGCTTGACCGCTCCATGGTTTTTGTGGCCAGCGGCGACCTCTCCCACAAGCTGGCAGACGAGGGGCCCTACGGCTTTGCTCCCGAGGGCCCGGAGTTCGACGCCCTGGTGTGCGAGTCCTTTGAGTCGGCGGACTTCTTGCGCCTGCTCTTGGTGAGCCCCGACTTTGCCGAGCGCGCCGGCGAATGCGGCCTGCGCTCCTTCCAAATCATGGCAGGCGCTCTGGACGCCACGCCCCTAGACGCCAGTCTCATGTCCTACGAGGGACCCTACGGCGTGGGTTATGCAGTGGCTTCCTTCACCCCTGATGGCTCCGCAGGCTCCGCCCCCGAGCGCGCTTTTGGGAAGGACTACGACACCGCCCGCCGTGCCGAGCTCGAAGACATCGCCGCCCATGAAGACACCTACTGCGCGCTGGCGCGCCTGTCGCTGGAGAGCGCGGTGCGCGGCCAGGGCGCTCCGTCCGACGCCGCAGCCCAGGCCATCGTCGCCGCCAAGAACGCTTCTCAGGCAAATCTCGAAGCCCTTGAGCTCCCCGGCGCTTGCTTTGTATCCCTTAAAAAGGATGGCCGGTTGCGCGGCTGCATAGGTACCCTCTCCCCCGTCCAGCCCAACCTGGCCGCCGAGATCATGGCCAATGCCATCTCTGCCGCCCTCCACGACCCCCGTTTCTCGCCGGTCACCCCAGAGGAGCTGCCCGAGCTGATCTACGACGTAGACGTCCTTTCTCAGCCCGAGCCCGTCTCCTCCACCTTGGAGCTGGACTGCACTCGTTACGGCGTCATCGTCTCCACCTCCGACGGCCGCCGCGGCGTCCTGCTCCCTGACCTGGCCGGCGTCGACTCCGTGGACGAGCAACTCTCCATCGCCGCCTCCAAGGGAGGCATCGACCTGTCTCGCGACCGCGTCTCCATCCAGCGCTTCCAGGTGGTGCGCCATGTTTAGGGAGGCTGCGTCCTTCTCGGCCAACACGCCGCTCAACCCCCAAGCCGCTCCCGCCTCAGCAGCGCCCCAGGATACCCAGAAACCCCTCCGCGCCACCTGCGAGTGCTGCCCTCATAGGTGCTCGATGGCTCCCGGCGCCACCGGGGCATGTCGGGCGCGCACCAACGTGGGCGGCCGGGTGGTCGACGAGAACTTTGGGCGCGTGACCTCGGTGGCGGTGGATCCCATAGAGAAGAAGCCCCTGGCCAGGTTTAGGCCGGGCACACTGGTGCTTTCGGTGGGATCCTACGGCTGCAACCTGCGATGCCCCTGGTGCCAGAACCACTGCATCGCCCAGGCGGGAGCCGCTCGGGCGCCCTGGCGTTATCTGTCGCCCCAGGATTTGGCAGCCACCGCAGCAGACATGGCCGCCTCCGATCCCGAGGTTGCCGGCGTGGCCTACACCTACAACGAGCCCCTCTGCGGTTTCGAATACGTGCGCTCCTGCGCCGAGCTGGTCCACGGCGCAGGCCTCTGCAATGTGCTGGTGTCCAACGGGTGCTTTGAGGCGCCTGTCATCGACGCCGTAGCCCCTCTTATGGACGCCGTGAACATCGACCTTAAATGCTTCAATGCCCAGGGCTACGCGCAGATTGGCGGCGACTTGGAGTGCGTCAAAGCTGCCATTGCCGCCTTTGCGGCCACACCCAGCTGCCATGTGGAGATCACCAGCCTCATTGTTCCGGGGTTCAATGACTCGCCAGAAGAGATGGAGGCTCAGTGCCGTTGGCTGGCCCAAATAGACCCTTCCATCGTGCTCCACATCACGAGGTTCTTCCCGGCGTTTCGCTGCACTCAGTTGGAACCCACGCCGTGTGAGGACATCTATAGGCTCAGAGACATCGCCCATGCGCACCTTCGGTGGGTCTATACCGGCAACTGCTAGATGCCAGCTACGTAACTCCGCTACCTAAGAGGCCACAAGCTCGCCTGGCACCTGTCTGCAGGCCCCCTGCTCGCCATTGGGAAAACTACTGACGTGCAATTTTTCCCAGGGACAAGCCTCGCCAGAGTACCTTACGGCATGGTCTAAGATGGTGAAGGTTGCGTCTGCCTGTCCCTCTATTTTGGCCCAGGCAGCCATCTCTCAGTTTTTGGTATTTCTACAGCCTGACGCTTGGACGTTTACCTCTGTTCAAAGGAGACACATGTCAGATACCGCCTACGTAAGCACGGGGATCGCCCTCACACCCCGCATTTTGGCCGGCATGCTCACCGGCAGCAGCGTGATGGGCATCAATTGGGCCGCCAAATTCGCCGAGATCGGCGATAACGAGGTCTTCGAAAATGCCACTATCCCCACCCTCCGCGAATCTCTGGGCAACGCCGGTGACGATATCTTGGCCGCCCTTTTGCCCCCGCAGATCCTGGTGGAGCTTACGGCTGACGAGTCGGTCATCGACCATGTGCGCGACGGCGAGTGGCCCGCGCCTCTCCTGCAGCACGTCACCCAGCAGTTCTGCGCAGAAAGCGGCGAGGCCTGCGAGGAGGTCTACGCCCGCTGCGAGCGCCTCATGACCGGCGCCAACACGGTGGTCTTCCACTGGAACGCCAACTACATCATCCACATGCTCTCAGTGGAGAACCTGGACAACGCCTCCGTGCGCAAGGCAGCCAACTTCTATGAGCGCTTCGCTGACGCCGACCCTGTAGGCGGCCTCTTCGCCCTCTTCATGCTCTCGCTTCTGGGCCCCGCCAACTTCGACCAGGTAGTAGAGCGCCTAGGCGAAGCCTTCTAGGTCGTCGCCAGCACTTCCCCGCCCCACACTCGCACCTAAAGATGGAGGCTCTTCTCGGCATGTCCTTGCCGAGAAGAGCCTCCGTTGCTTTGTTATTCAGCTTATAGGACAGACAGCGTGCTGTGATAAGGGGTGCTGACCTGCGCCAGACCTGCGCCAACACCCCTTAACCTGTAGGCCGAATTCACCTTCATTATTTACAAGTACTCTTTGTTTACAAGTACTCTTTGTGCTCAGAAGGGGGGGCAGTTTGAGAGTAGCACTGCTTTCACACTGCAAAACCCCGGCTAAATCATGGAAGGTCAAAAGTAGACCTACCTTTGAAATGGGGATGCAGGGCAGATGAGGTTCAGGCTGGGCGCCACCTCACGCCTACTAAGTACCATTTCACGCCTACTAAGTACTTAGTAGGCCGATTTTGCCCAAAATCTGCGCCACTTTTTATTTAAGCATTACATTACCCAAGCTCACAGAGTTGGTTTCATATTAAATTGTACTTAGTAGGCGCGTGCCGGAGGAAATGCACGGAGGAAATGTGCTTAGTAGGCGCGGGCGCTGTCGCTCCTCTGCATCCTGGCTCCGCAAACCCCGCAGATCGCCTTTTTCATCGAGCCCTCCTACCTCTAGGATGTAACGACTCAGTTTTGCAGCCTTCATCTGAGGCACCACTGCATTTGATAGCACACCCTCTGTCCGGGTCCCCGTGTGTAAATGAGCCTTCCGGATTTAAACGCCCAAAAAAGGGGACGTTGACCTGCGTCAACGTCCCCTTTTACTTCTCAAGCTCCCAGACAAACTTAGAATATACAGCAGTATAATAATTTATTATACTGCTGTATATTCAATACATTACTTAGTTACCTCTCCAAATGCCTATAACTCCCTCTTCACGAGAGACGAAACAATGGATTAAACATTGCACTGTCTCCCTAATCCACGATGGGCCAGCGCTTTCCCGTCTCTGACCAGGCGTTCCAGTCGCGCACGTCGCCGTTGATGGCCCATTCTTTGATGGCGTAGTAATCAAAATCGGGATGGCTTACCGAGGTGGCATGGTAGTAGCGCGTGCGGGGCTGGTCTTCTGGCACCTCGTCCACCGGCGTGCCCCACTCAGAGTAGTTGGGGTCCCCATGGCCTTGAGGAGCGTGGCTGCCAGGTCTCGCTGGCTCACCGGGGCCCAGGAAGTCTTCATGGGCTCGGCGGCTTGGGCCGCATCCTCTGCAGGCTTCACCAGCAAGAATGGGCTGGTGGGGCCGTCGATGTCGTCGGCCAGATACCAGTAGCCGTGATCTGCAGTCACGATGATGGTGGTTTGGTCATAGATGCCCAAGCGCTTGAGCTCGGCCATGTACTGTTCCACCGCCAACAGCGCGCCGCGCGTCTGGGCCACCACATCGGTGTCCTCTGCATCCACACGCTCGCCCTTGTCATTGAGGGTGACCGGGTAGTGTGAACCCATCATGTGGATGAGCTTATAGGTGCCCTTGGAAGTGACGTCCTCGTTTTCCTGGAATGTGAGCCCATCGCTCTTGAGGTCCTCCAGATACTTGGCATCGTCCAGGACAAAGGGGTCGTCGCCCGTGGAGGCAGCCAGGATATCGCCGGAGATGTCTCCAGAGTAGAACCAGAAGGGCGGCTTGAGCGCCCAGGGAAGCGAGCGATAGAGCGACATTTGCCAGAGGGATGAGACCGTGGGCCAGAACTGGGTCTGAATGTCGAGGACATGGATGTTGTCAGCCCGACCCTCCAGAGGGGTGGTGCCCTGGGGGATGTCGCTGGAGTAGAGGTCCACGCTATAGCCGTTGTCTCTCATGGCGTCCACCAGGCTTTCCGCCTCATACCAAGATGAGATGGTACCGGTGCCGTAGCTTTCGTCCTCATCGGTGAGATAGCGGCCGGTAATGAGATCCGTCATGGCATAGCGGGTGGGGATCATCATGCCCGAGCAGTTGGCGTAGTGGGTAAAGCCGGTGTAGTTATCAACGATGTCCGGATACTGCTCCAACACCTGGTCGAAGTAACCGTTGTCCACCGTGTCCAGCACGAACATCACCACGTTGTGTCCTTCTGACACCGTGTCTCGATCTTGAGTGGTGACCATGGGGCGGCCGGTCCAAAGGGTGTCGGGGGCACCCATGGACGCAAGGTCGCCCTCGGCTTGCTGCAGGCTGCTCACCAGCACCCCCGACTGCACGCCCACCAGCACGATAGAGAGAATCACCACCGCTGCCTTAAGCGTCTTGGCGCTAAAGAGCGCCCAGGCCACCGCTGCCGCCATCAAGGCCACCCATACCAGCGAGCTCACCAAGGTGATCTGGAGGAAGTTTCCCCATACCACCTCTTTGCCGTCGGCCACAGGCAAGCCTACGTTCATAAAGCTGCCTTGGACAAACACTGCCACCGAAAGAGCGCCGATAAGAGCGGCCACCACAGTAAAGGCCCTACCCCTCACCAGGGAGGTCAGAACAGAGAGGGCTAGCCAGAGCGTCGCGGCAAACACCAGCAGCGCAGGGGTTACCACGTCCAGGCCAAAGATGAAGCTGTCCAGACTGCTGGCCATCATGGAAAGCGGAGTCACCACGCCCAGCGAATAGATAAGGCAGCCCCAGGCCAAAAGCGACAGCACGAAGCGAGGAGCCCAGCGCAGGTTCTGAGGCTTATGAGGGCCTACCAGCTTCTCATCCTCCAAGGCTTTGCGGTTGGCTTCGCGCAGCAGTTGCTGGCCCTCATCGGAAGCCGGATTCACCTCATGAACCACAGGGTCATGGACCTTGTCGCGGTTCTCGTCGATGTTCAATGCCTTATAGAGGCGCTTGCGCAGACGGCGCCATACCACGCCCAACACCGCAGAGAGCGCCACCGCCACACCTGCCAGCGCCTGGATGGTATAGGTCACCACCGAGGGATCCACGTAGGCTTGGGCCTGCGTGGCAAAGCAGGCCAGATAGAGCGCGGCCAGCACACACACAAAGAGGCCGTCGAAGAACCAGAGAAAAGGACGCCTTAGCTGCTTATTCATGGGAGTCCTCCTGCTGGCTAGGCTTTGCAAAATGTTTGGGAGTGTAGGGCTTCTCAGAGACGTCTGGGGAAACAGGCGGCGCGCCCTTCTCGGCAGCCTGGGCGTCGTTGGCATCCTGGGCCTCAGCGACTTCTTGGGCATCTGCCGCGTCCTGGGGATCCTGGGTGTACGGGGCATCAGCTGTGTCCTGGCGAGGAACAGGAGCAGAAAGACCCTCGCCCTTCTTGCCCTTCTGAGCTTGGGCCCTGAGCACGGCATCTAACAAGTAGCGACCTGCGGCCTCGCCGCCATGGTCGTGGTTGAAGATGAAGGTGTCGTAGACTTCCTCGATACGGTCGTGCCACTGGGAGGCCTCGTCCACCATAGAGCGGGCGATAGCCCCGATGGAAGCCACCTCTTCCACAGCCACCGACTGGCCGATCTGGTTGCGCAGGGAGATCTCGGTGGGCACGAGGCCAATCTCTTGCCAGTCGGGGTTTCCCACCTTCATGGGCGTGTCTACAAAGAGGGTGGGCTTGTCGGTGGTGAAGGAGAACTCGCAGGCGATGGAAGACCAGTCGGTGAGCAGCACGTCTGCCGCAAAGATGGAGCCTTCGCCGGAGAAGTCGTCCTCAAAGGTGACCTGGCCCTCGGGCACTGCCGAGAAACGCTCCTTGAGGGCGTTCCAACGGGCGCCATAGCGTTTGACATATTCCGGATGGGGGCGCACGGTCACGTCGAAGCCGGCCTCCAACAATGAATTGATAGTGTCGGCGGCACAGAGGTCCAAGATGTTGTCCTCTTGCCAGGAGGGGGCGATGAGGGCCTGGGGGCGATGGGTGGCCTGCGGGCGACTGTGCTTGGGGAGCGTTTCTTGCAGCTCTCGATACTCTTGGCGCTCGCGGTCGAGCAGGTCGTAGCCGATGGGCACAAGATTTTTCGCGGGCACGCCGCGAAGCTTCTCGGAGGCGCGAGTCTCGGCGATCTGGTGGGGGCCGGCGCAAAAGATGGTGTCGTAGTGGTCGTGACAGTTGGCGGCGCCTACCAAATGCATCGAGGTGGTGTGGTGGAGCATGTCCACGTACTCGATGTCTTTGCGCACATAGGAGCGCTTGAGGTAGTAGTTGTCCAGGTCTGCCAGGGAGGCCACGAAGACGTCGCAATCCATCTTCATCATGACGGTGATGAGCTTTTGGACACTCATGTAGTAGGGAATGAGACGTGGCTGGCTTTGGTGAATCTCAAAGACCTGGTCGTTGGGGTCGTTGGTGATGTAGTGGATGCGGATGTCGGAGTGCTCCAACAGCCACTCGATGGCGCCCCGAAAGTACTTGTAAAAGCCGCTGCCCTCGCTATAGAACACGATGGATTTGTCCACCACGTCGTAGAAGCGCGCGATGTCCTCGCGCTCGCGCTTGGCCAGCGGGTTTTTCTCGTACCACTTCTTGTCTGAGGCCGAGAGGTCTTCCAGCGCCTGGAGCTCTGCTTGGGAGGCGCGCAACGCGTCGTAGTCCACGAGCTTCTTGGGATTCATGATGAGGTTGCAGGCCAGCTGCACCACGATGGCCATGAGGTTGGAGCAGATCCAGTAGAAGACCATGCCGCTGGCCACCGAGACCCCCAGTATGGCAGACAGGCCAATGGAGAGGCCGTTGGTGGAGGCCTTCTCCGCTTTGCCCTGCTCTCGCTGGAGAGGGTTGATGTGGTTTTGGGCCACCCCCAAGATGGCCGAGGAAGCTGCTGCCAACACCGGCATGATCCATGACCAGCCGCCGTCGGTTACCGGCACAAGACCCAAAAGCGCCGTTCCCGGCTCGCCCGAGGCTACGATGGAACGGATGACGTCTACCAAGCCAAAGAGGATGAGCACCTGGATGGCCAGAGGCAGCATGGAAAGCAGGGGATGATAGCCCTCCTGCTTATAGAGCTTGTTCTGCTCCTCGCCGATGGTCTCCTTGTCGCCAAAGTGCTTCACTTTGATGGCGTTTACCTGGGGCATCAGGCTCACTACCAATAGAGAGTTCTTTTGGCACCAGAGCGAGATGGGCAACAGCAGGATCTTGGTGACAATGGTGAACAGCACAATGGCCAACCACCAGTTACCGGTGACCGTATAGCACGGATCCAGAATGGTGCTAAAGAAAGCAGCCAGCATTTCCAGCATGTACGTATTCCTTATTCGAAGGCTTTATCCAGGGCACGAGCGGAGTCTGCCCAGGTAAACGCGGTTTCTACTCGATGGCGAAACTCATCAGAACGGGCTTGACGATCCTCTGGACTCAATGCCGCCAGACGCTCCAAAGCCGCCTGCACAGAGCCTGCTTCCAAGCTGCAAAGCTCCCCAGGGCCGCCATCTGGGCCCAGCACATCTTCTACACCGCCCACAGGGCTTATGACCGGCAGCGTTCCCCAGGCTCCCGCCTCCAAAAGCGAGGTAGGCATACCCTCCGACAGGGTAGGCGACACCCAGCAGTCAGCCTGGAAGAGCAGGGCCGACACGTCAGCCTTATCCAGGCGCCCCACATAGGTGGCGTTAGAAAGCTTGCTGCAGCGCTCGCGCACCTCATCGTCCAAAGGCCCCGATCCCGCAAACACAAAGGAGACCTGCGGCAGGCACTCAGCCACACCCAGGCAGGTAAGCACGCCTTTCTCGGCTACAAAACGGCCGATAAACGCCGCCACAAAATCCTGGGGCCCAGTAGATGCCAGAGAGCGGAAGTCGCGATTGGAGGCCTGGGCCCTAAAAGCAGCGGCAGCAATGGCGTTGGGAATCACTCGCTGAGTGCGGATATGAAATTCTGCGGCAAGCCAGCGGCACGCAGCCAGCGAAATACCTGCATAACGAGGCTCATAGCGAGCACCTAGGCGGGTGATGATCTTCTCGTAGGCAGAGATAGCGTGGTCTGCCAGGGGGTTTCCCAAGGTAAGGGGCGCCGACCCATGCTCAAGCACCACCGCAGGGACGCCCTTTGCCTCTGCGTAGCGAAGGCCCTCCAGCGAGTGGGGGTAAAAGCGCGTGTTCACCAACACGCGATCACAGGGAAGCTCCAGCAGGTAGTCCCAAATGCGCTCGTAGGCTGCCGTGCGGTGGGTGATAGGCAGGCGGCCGTTAAGCAGTTGATAGGCAGGAAGCCTCACCACCTCGAAGCCCTGGGTGTCTTCGCGGCTCGACGTGTTGGGCACCTGAGAGGTGACTACGGTCACTCGGTGGCCCTGGGAGGCGAGCTCTTTGGCCAAGGAGGCAGTGAAATTCTCGACACCTCCCATGGATGGAAGATATTGAGCCGAAAAGATCACGTAGGCATGGGTTGAGGCCATAAAAATAATCTTTCTGGTCAAAAGGTTAAAAGGGTGGCCGCCTCGTATGTGTAAGAGATACTAGAGGTATGGACACTTTGGCTCTATAGACAAGGTATAGAAGCGTTCACATCATAGAATGTCGACCTCAAACCCTGGAGTAACCCCATGGAAACCACACCCTATCCTGGCGATTCTCTAGATCGTCTCCATCATGAGTTGCTGGAAATGCTCAAAGTCTTTGACCAGGCCTGCAAAGATGCGCACCTCACCTACTTCATCGAGGGAGGCACGGCCCTAGGAGCCCTTCGCCATGGCGGCTTTATCCCCTGGGATGACGACGTAGACGTGTCTATGCCCACCGATGACTACACCCGCATGCTGGAAGTGCTCCCCCGCTACTTGCCGAAGGGCTATTCCCTTCATACCTGGGAAAATACCCCCCACTACACCCGCCTTTGGGCGACGCTCTGGCGCGACAACACCCGCTTTCAAGACAGCGTGGCAGTAGAGGCCGGCATGGAGCAGGGCATCTTCTTAGACACCTTCCGCCTGGTGCGCCTGGATCGCAACCCTGGCATCGCCGCCCGCCAACGGCGCCGTCTGCTCTTTTGGCAGCGCATGGCCTACCTCAAGTATCTAGCTCATCCCCACAACGTGCCCAACCGCGCTCTCGAGCTGGCCTGCCAGGCGGCCCATGGAGTGGTGCGCCACATGTCAATGGCCCACATCGCCCAGATGTTTGAGCGCGCCTGCCACACAGAGAACCCCGGCGACCTTATGGTGGACGCCACCTATGCCGACTACGAGCCCATTCCCGCCCAGGACCTGCTGCCCCCGGTTCCCATCAAGTTCGAGGGCGTCGAGCTTATGGGCCCCCACAACATCGAGGCCTACCTCACTGCCACCTATGGCGACTGGCAGGCGCTTCCCCCTGCCGACAAACGCTACACCCATGCACCGGAAGTCTTGGATTTTGGCGACGGCATCAACGTGGTGGAGGCTGCCAAGAAGCAGTCCTAGCGACTGCGCCGGATCGGCGCCTGGCCACCCATAACGCACACGAAAAAGGGAAGTCTTTCTCGGCTATGAGAAAGACTTCCCTGCTTGCGATGGCGACTCGCGCGCTGCCGCTCGGATTACGCGCTCTTCTTGCCAGGGATGAGCTCGCTCCAATCGTCGGCAGAGGCAAGCACCGTGCCGCAGAGGATGGCGATGCAGCAGACGATCTCGATGAGGCTGGGGACGTGGCCCAAAAGCACCAGGCCCAGCACCACGGCCCAAGCCGAGTAGGAGATGTTGGCCGCCATGGCCTTGGCGGCGCCGATCTTGTCGATGCCCTTGTAATAGAAGAGGTAGGAGACGGTGCCAGCCAACGCGGCGCCGGCGATCACGGCGGTGGCAGGGGTGGCGAACACCTGGACAGCGAAGGGCCAGGCGGCGAAGAGCGGCAGGATCACTGCCAGATAGACCAGGCCAGAAGTGGTCTCGCGGATTTGCAGGGCGGTCTCGTTGTCCACCGAGTCGTCGCGCATGCCCCAGGCCAAAAGCACCGCCTCGCTGCCCCAGCCCACTACGCAAGCAAGAGCGGCCAGAATGCCCACCAGCGCGTCTCCGGGCATCTCCATATCGCTGGCGGCCACGCCCATCACGATGATGGCAGCCATAGCGACAGCTAATGCGATCCAGCGCTTGAGCTCCATCTTCTCCTTGAGCACGAAGACGGCCAAAAAGGCGCCAAAGGCCGGGTAGAAGCTGGAGATGATGGCGGTGATGCCCGGGCCCAGCTGGTTGATGGCCACCACATAGCCGGTCATGCCAAAGGGGCCGCCCAGAAGGGCCGCGGCAGCGACCACCTTGCCGCTGCGGGTTTTGAGGGCGGCCACCGTGTCTTTGAGACGCCCGCGCACGGCCATGATCACAAACATCCACACGGCGCAGAAGACGTCGTGAAAGGCGGCGCTCACAATGGCAGCGAAGGCCAGCGCCTCAGCGGTGCCCACGTAGGGTGCCATGGAGAGGGCGATGCCCAAGATGACGGTGTCCAGGCCCCAGAGCAAGCCGCTGGTAAGTCCGTATCCCATAGATGATCCTTCTTTCGTCAGGTGAGCCGTGCGGCAAAGGCAGGTGGGGGTGATCCTGCGAGATGACCAAAAGCGACTAGCAGGCGGGGGCGGGTTTCTCGGCATCGCCTGCTAGGCCATAGAGCTCGGCTGCCAGGGTGAGGTACTTCTTGGCGTAGCGGTAGTAGATGTAGAGCCACTCGCCGATGAAGTCGCCGTCGCTCTCCTTGAGCAGGCTCCAGCAGTACCAGCACCAGCCGCACATGCCGATCATGGCCAGGTTGTGGCGGCGCTCCTCGGGCGTGGGGCGACCTTGATAGTAGAGGTCGATGGCGTCGTCCACCTCTTCGTCGGAGAGCTCGCAGCAGACCGAGAAGGTGGCCAGGTCGTTGGTGGAGTCGCCCATGCCGGCGTACTCCCAGTCGATGAGGTTGAAGGTGCCGTCCTGCTCGATCAAGAAGTTGAGGTAGAAAAAGTCGTTATGGGTGACGGTGACGGGGGCGTCGTCTTGCTCCATGGCAGCATGCACGCGCTCTGCCAGCTCGTTCCAGACAGCATACTCCGGCACCTGGATGGGGCCTTTTTCGAGCAGCAGCGACTCGTAGTGCTTGGCCTCTCGATAGAAGTCGAAGGTGCTCTCGAGCTTGATGTCCGACTCGTGGAGCTTGCGCGCCACATCCATAGCCTGCTTGAGGCCCTCGTGGCTGTGCACGTCGATGGTGGTGGCGTGGGGAACGAAGCGCGAGATCTTCCAGCCTTCCTCAGGGTTCGCGCAGATGAAGGTGGAGTCCAGGCCGTTGTCGCGAGCGGCCGTGAGGGCGTCCAACTCACTTTGACGGTTGATGATATTCTCGGTACCTATGCCGGGATGGCGATAGACGTACTCGCCGTCGTTGGTGGCAAAGTGGCAGGAGAGGTTGGTGAGGCTTTCCTTCAAGGGGTAGACGTCGTGGATCTCGGTGCGAGAGCAGCCTAGGGCGGCCGTGATGTTGTCGATGATGTCGGAGTCGATGTTGTCTAGGAAGAGCGGGTCAAACTCGCGCAGATCATCCAGGGAGTCGAACTCGTGGATGATGGGGGTCTCATAGCGGCGGATGCGCATGTCAAGCTCGCCGATATGGTCGATGTAGAGCTCCTCCCAGAGCTTGGGCGCGGTGGCGGGACGGTCGTACTCCTCATCGAGGATCTCGCGGAACTTGACCGAGAACTCGCGGTCGAAGTAGACCTGGCCCAGCATGTACCAGCCACACTGGCCGCCGATCTTCACCTTGGTGATACGCCCATGGGGCCCGCAGGTCATGACCCACTCAGAGGTTTCGCCCTGGGCGTACTGGGCAGCGTAGTAGGACTTCCATACGTAGGCCTCAAAAGGGTTCTCCTCGAAGTAGTCGTCAGAGCTGCAAATATACGTGTTTGCCAGCTTGTCCTCTACCGCCTTGAGCGACGAGTTGTTGTTGCGGGAGGCATACTCGCGGTTCACCACGATGGTGACCTGGGGGTATTTGTCTTCCAGATAGAAGAAGAGCTCCTGCTTATAGCCCACCACCACATAGATCTTTGGGATGCCGGCGCCGATAAGCTGCTCGATCTGACGCTCGATGAGCACCTGGCCGCGCACTTTGAGCAGACCCTTGGGCTGCTCGTAGGACAGCGGCACGAAGCGGCTGGAGAGCCCCGCCGCCATGATGACCGCGTTGTCCACCTTGTAGGCTTCCAGCTCTTCTTGGCCTTTGGGGGTGAGTCCCTGCTCATTTATCAGGTCGCGCCCATCTAAGCTTTTGAGCGCTTTGTTCACCGTGGCCACGCCCAGGTGCGCCCGTTCAGCCAGAGTGCGCTGGGTAGCCATGCCGTCCAAGAGCGCCCGAGCCACACGAAACTCATTATGATCAAGAGCCATAAGGGGATCCTTTCTTCTCGAATCCATCATGGCTCTGTTCTAGAATCTTGTCAATACGTTGTTTGCGAACACGTACCCCATTGCATAAGCGAACGACCCGCCCCTGCCGAGAAACCCGTCCCCTCCTTCAAAGCCTGCTCCTGCGGTCGGACACTCCCCTATTGCCGAGAAGCGCTGCCCTCCTTGGCTGCGCAGCCCCTAAGCCCAGAATTTCTCTTGGGGCCTGGGATAGACCACATCGGGCACCAAGTCTTTCGCCGCATCGTAGACATGCTTGGCATAGACCAGGTCTTGGAGCGCGATGCCGATGTTGTAGACCAGGATGCGCTCCTCGTCCGAGGTGCGGCCAGGCTTCTGGCCGCTGACTACCTCTGCCACCTCGGTGAGGCGGGGCTCGAAGGCAGCGTAGTTCTTGAAGTTGTGCAGATGGCCTCGGTCGTCGCAAAAGACCTTGTCAAAGGTGAGGTCGCACTGGGTGAACCCACGCGTGTGAACGGGAATGAGCGTGATGCCTGGCGCGAAAGCAGAATCGTCATCGATAAAGTCTTCAGGCGTATAAGTGACGCAGGAGAAGGCCACCTGGCTTTGAGCCACCAGCTCTTTGACATCGTCTACCACGTGAAAGGTAACCTCGGGCATGGCGGCGAAGCGCTCTTGGAAACCCTCTTCCTGCCCCTTGTAGGCCAACAACGTGACTTCAAGATGCCGCTCTGGCACTGCGGCGCGCAGACAATCCAAGGTAGCGCGCGCAGTGTTTCCCAGACCGATAAACCCGACCCGCGTAAACCCGGGGATCCCCAGCAGCGCAGCGCTATGGGCTGCCACCGCACCCGTGCGCGCATTGGTGATCCAAGTGGCATCCATCAAGGCAGAGACGCTATTGGTCGCAAGATCTGAGAGCAATAGGTTGCCGTCGAGAGCCGGCTCTGCATGGGGCAGACGAGTCACCAGCTTGACGCAGGCGATGTTGAGAGCCGGCGCGATGGTGGGCATCACGTTGTAAAAGCTTCCCGACAGATGAGGGGGCTTGAGGGAGATCTTTGGAGGAAGCATGGCATCGGCTTTGCGCTCGAGCGCCTCTCGCGTCCACTCAAGGCAATCCTTCGGGGTAATCCCCAAGTTCTTGATGTCTTCGAACGAGATGATTTTCACAGGGCCACCTCACATCTCATAGCGCGGGTCGACCTCTTGGAGCTCTGCCAGAGAGTCGATCTCGTTGATGTCGTCAAAGGTGCAGGGCTTGATATGCACCTGGTAATGGTCGCGGAAGAGCACGCAAGGGACGTCGTCCCAGAAGCGTTGGCGGTTATTCTCGGCATCGAAGGCTTCGACGAGGTCAGAGGCCAGCTGCTTGCCGTCGGCGGCAGTCCAATAGCTCACGCCATACATGTGGTAGCAGTCTTTTCCGCCCTTGTGGAGGTCGCGGATGATGCCGTCGTAGGCGTCGAAACACCAGTCGGGGGTGGAGTCTACCGGCACGCCCAGGTACCAGGAATGGAAGCTGTAGGGGGTAAGCAGCTGGGGGTTCTTGAGGTAGAGGTCGCTCTCGAAGACGAAGGCGTTCTCAAAGTGGTTGCCCGCCGCCAGCGCGCTGGAGATGTTGTTGGTGGTGGCGTAAAGGGGGTTGTAGATGAGGGTCACCTGGGGGTATTCCTGGCGCAAAAGCTCGAACTCCGGGGCCAGATAGCCGGTGACCACGTAGATCTCTTGGATGCCCAGGGCGACAAGGGGCTCTATGAGGGTCTCGATGATGCGGCGGCCGTTCACGTTTACCAGCGGCTTGGGGGTGTTGATGGTGATGGGGAGCAGGCGGCTCCCCATGCCGCTGGCCAATAGCACGGCGCGCTTGGCCCGATAGGGCTCCAGCTCCTCCAGCTCCTGCGGGCTCGCCTCACCGGCCATAGCCTTGCTCGCCAGCACCTCGAAGCGCTCTTCTGTCAATGGGCTCACGTTGCCTCCTGTGTCTTTAGGGCTCAGATGTTAGTGCAGGGATGCCTGCTGCAGGCGTTTCTCGGCAGCTTTGCCAAAGGTGACTGCCGCTTTATACCAGGTGTAGAGCCACTGGCCCACAGGGTTTCCCATAGCCTCCTTGTACATGGCCCACACATACCAGTACCAGCCCACCACGCATACCGCTGCCAGAGCGTGCCATTGCTCTTGGGCAGTGGTCTCGCGGCCATAGTAGAGCGGCAGGATATCCAAGGTCTCCTCCACGGAGTAACCCGAGCCCTGGGCCACAAAATTTCCCAGGTCGCAGATGGGGTCGCCCATGGCGGCGTACTCCCAGTCGATGAGGCGCATCTCGTCGCCGCGCACCAGGAAGTTGGGGCCATAGAAGTCGTTGTGGCAGAGCACGGGCTCTTTGACCAGGGAGCGCATGCGGGTGGCGATGGCTTCTACGCGGGCCATGAGCTCGTCGAAGTCGCGGGGCAGCGGATAGCCGCAGCCCCTGAGGAGGCCGGCGATCTTGACGCCCTCGGAGAAGAAGTCGAAGGACCAAGGCGAGACCTTGCCGCTAGTGTGCAGAGTGCGAGCCATGGAGAGAGCTTGGGCCACCTGGTCGCGGCTGGCGTAATCCAGCTCCGAACAGCCGTCGACGAAGCGGGAGATCTTCCAGCCCTCGACAGGATCCTCGTAGATGAAAGTATCGTCTAACCCCAGGTCACGGGCTACGGTCAAGGCAAAGGTCTCTGCCTCTCGATTGATGATTTTATCGGTACCTGTACCGGGGTGGCGGTAGATGTAGCGCTTGCCCTCCACCGCAAAGACCGTGGAGAGGTTGGTGAGGCCCGCCTTCACCGGGCGCACATCGCAAATCTGCTCGCGCTGGCAGTGAAGCGTCTTGCAGATGTTGTCCAGAATACGGGAGTCCACATTGGCAAAGAAGTCCCGGTCAAAGGCCGTAAGGTCTGCCAGGTAGTCAAATTCTTGAATGACACCGGGCTCCACCAGGCGCACGGCCATAGACAGCTCTTGGGCATGCTGAGAAAAGATGGCCTCCCAGAGCTTGGGGGCGGTGTCGCTGTTGGCATACTCGGCCTGAAGGATGGACAGATAGGTCTCGCAGAACGCTCGGTCCAGATAGCAGGGCCCTTGCATGAGGTAGTCGCCAGTGCCGTCTTCGCGCACTTCGAGCACGCGGCCTGCAGAATCTGCCACCACAGTCTCCTCGTTGGAAGAAGCCTCGAGCGGGCTCACCGTGCACCAGGACTCGTAGGAGTACGCGGGGAAGATGTTTTTAGTGAAGTACTGGTCTGATGAGATGATGAGCGAGTTGCCCAAAAACCGCCTGGCAGCCCAGAGGGAAGAGTGGTTGTTGCGGGTAGCGTACTCTGTGTTCACCACGATGGTGACGCCGTAGCGCTCCTCAAGATAAAAGAACGCCTCTTTCATGTAGCCCACGACGATCACGATCTCTTGAACGCCGGCCGCATGGAGCTGCTCTATGAGACGCTCGATGAGCACTTGGCCGTGCACCTCGAACATGGCCTTGGGACGCTCGAAAGAGAACGGGGCGATGCGCGCGCCCACGCCAGCCGCCAAAATGATGGCGTTGCCTACGCGATAGGGGGCCAGGGCGGCCTGGGCCGCAGCCGTGGGCTCCCCTGCCTCGTTCAGCAGACCGGCAGCCTCAAGCTCGTGCACCGCCTTGTTCACCGAGCCCAGCGCAATCCCTGCTTCTTGGGCAATAGCCCGCTGAGAGGCGCGGGGGTTGGCCTGCCTCACCCGAAGCGTCTCGAATTCATAGCGCGTCAACATGAATGAGTTCCTTATATAGTAGGGACAGCGCCCTGCTACTCGCGCGTCCTCGCACTCGCTAGAACTAGGGGACGCTGCACATTTATATATACCACTGCATACTATAACGTTCATGTATGCACGATAGCACTATCACCATGAACACTCCTGAAAGGAACCTTATGCCACTGGTGGATCGCACCCTCCCCTACGACGAGCTTGTGCTCGTCTACCCCGATGCCGCCCATACGGCGAGCAACCGTGCGGCCAGCGACCTTGCAGCTGATGCTACTGCTAATGCTACGGTCGCCAGTGCCACCATGAATATCAACTGCACTGCAACATCCTCGCTGCCCAGCATCCCGTTGCCCGACGGTTACCGCTGGTGCGCCCACCCTGAGCAACACCGATCCCAGTGGTCCCAGCTTATGGTCGCCTGCGGCTTTCCCTATACCGCCAACGAGGCCCAAAGCTTTTGGGATGTCATGGAAACCGCTGATCCTGCGGCTTTCGCCGCCAACCTCTTTTTCATTCTTGATGCCGATAATAACCTCGCTGCCACCTGCAGCCTTTGGCCAGGAGCGCACTTTGACCCCGCACGCTGGAGGCTTCATTGGGTGATGTGCGCTCCCGAACACCAGGGGCACGGGCTCGCCAAAGCCGCCTGCCTGGCTGCCTGTGAGGCCTACAGCCAGGCTGCTGCAGCCGGCACGATGCCGCGCCCTCTCTATGTGGTGACCGAGGCTCAATCCTGGGCAGCCATACGTCTCTACGAGAAGCTGGGGTTTGTGCCCTACGAGGGAGCTACCTGCAAAGCGAGCGCCGAGGAAAACCACGCTGCTTGGCGGCAGGCGCGAGGGCTGATCAAGGAGCGCTACGGATTTGAAGTGTGAGGCGAGGCCTAGGCTCGGTGCCTCGAGAACATCCCCTTGGCCACTGCTGCCACCACGCTTTGACGCTGGCGGCCATAGGGCTTGCCAGAGAGGATGAGGCTTTCCACTTTGAGCTCACCGAGACGCTCGCGCCCGCATTCGTAGGGATTGCCCGAAAGAATGGCCATATCGCAGATCTTTCCGGCTTCCAGCGAGCCGCGCTCTTGCTCATCGAATGTGGTCCAGGCGCCGTTATAGGTGCACATACGCAAGGCTTCCTGAGGCGTAAGCGACTGCTCTGGAATGTCGTGGTTGCAGGCGCGTTCCATCCAAAGAATGGGGTCGGGATCGGTGCAAGGAGCATCACTGCCCGCAGAAAGCACGATGCCCGCATCCCAATAGCTGCGAAGGGGGTTGAGTTTCTCGGCACGTGAATCGCCGAGGATCTCGCGGAGATAGGAATCGGGTTCCTGAGGCCAATTGATGAAACTGGTTTGCATGGGGAACTGGATGTCATGGGCAGCGCAGAGCTCGAGGCCCTGTGGTGTGGGAAGGCAGGCGTGAATGATGCCGTGGCGGTGATCGGGGCGGGGGTTCTCGTCGATGACCTGGGCCAAGCACCGGGCAGCCTGGTTGAACGCGGCGTCGCCGATGGCGTGTATCTCGATTTGCAGCCCGGCGCTGTGGGCGGCTCGGCAGAAGGCGAGAACCTGCTCGTCGGTGTAGTAGAGGACGCCCGAGTTGGCTGAGTCATTGGAGTAAGGCTCCAAGAGTGCTGCATCCTGGCTGCCAAAACAGCCGTCGAGGGCGCACTCGAAGCAGCCGCCGATGCGCGGAAGACCGCGCTTTTGAGCCACCTGGATGTCCATTGACTGGGGAAAGACGCGGATGGCGAACCCCTCCTGGGCGCTCTTGGCAAGCCAGGTCTCCAGGGTGATGTCCAGGTTTCCCGCGAAGCCCACCCCGCTCACACTGTGGACCATACCGATGCCCTTGGACGCTAGGTAGTCCATGGTCGCCTGGATGTTGGAAACGAGCTCAGGAAGGGAGAGACTGCCGGTGATGAAGTCTGAGACCGCGAAGAAGGCTTCCTGGTTCATCTCGCCGCTTTGAGGGTGGTAGCCGCGCAGATCTTTGACCTTGGGTTTGACGAGCTCCAGGAGCGCCGAGTTCACGATGCAGGCATGGCCGTCATACTTGACCATCATGATGGGCCTGTCAGGGCAGGCTTCGTCGAGCTCCCGGCGAGAGAGCAGGCAGCCCTCCTCCACCGAGTAAGGGGAGGCACCAAAGGCGATGAGGGTCTTTGCCCGGGACTTCGCAGCGAAGTCGCGGATCATGCTTTGAATCTCTTTGTTGGAGCGTGCGTCCATCACATTGAGCCCTGCATGGAACGTCGCGTAGGATGCCAGATGCTCGTGAGTGTCTACGAAGGCGGGGCAGGCCACGCTGCTTCCCAGATGAATGCAGGGAGCCGAACAGTACTCCCGAGGCAGCCCGTTGCCCACGTAAAGGATGCGACCTTGGTCTTCTACCAGGTAGGAAGCCACGGAATCCTGCGTATCCACTGTGAGAATAGTGCCTTTGTAGACCTGCATTGCTCCTCCTGAAAGTTGACTGCCGCATGATTTATTGTGGCATAGATGCGGGGCCCAGGATTTGGGGGCTGCACTGAGGGATGGGTGCGAGCTGCGATGGAGGGGCTTCTCGGCATGGAGGGTTACCAACACATACCGGTGAGCATAAGGCGTGCCCAGAGATCACGACGCCGAATTTGTGCTTGACCGCTCCAGTCAAAGGAATATCCCAGAATATTGGCAATGCGTTCAAAGATAAGATTGCGACGAACCTCATCTTTACATATTGTACTATCCATGGTCACTACCGTATATCCCAATCGTTCCATTACATCGCGGCGCTGACGATCTTTTCTGATTTGATTTTTATTCTCATCATGCTCTTGATTGCTATCGTATTCATAAACCAGATGGTGATTGGCCCACAAGCCATCAGGTTTTATTGCTTTTGATCCACCCAATAGATAGGACAATTTGGGCTCTACCTCTATAGTTGCATTGAGCTCTGGAGTAGGCAGACCACAGCCTCCCAACTTTTTAGGCAGTGAGAGTGCAAGCTGCACAACTGTTTCCATAGGCGAGTGAGCATTATTTGCCACATAGCACATGGTAGTTATAAGCCGTTTTATGCCCAACGGTTTGGCTGAGAACGAGCGTGCCAATTGAACGATTGTCTGAGTAGAACACAAAGGTTGCTTGAAGTAAGCACATGCATCTTTGTGAGGCAAACAGAAGTAATCGCCGCAGAGGTTTGAAATCAGTACTGCTAAATGAACTACATCCACTTCACGGGCGCGAAGAGCTAGGTATCCCGCAGGTCCTACTACTTGAAGCGAATCCAGCCCCACAGGCGGTTTGACATTAAAGAGAAACCCGCCCGGCAGCATTGCCGTGTATTGATGGGTTACCACACCGTTTTGTTTTCCTGCTCGATTGACCGGCAATGTAAGAAAATGCAGCGGCACCTCATGTGTGGGAGGTGTCCCCAACAGGCTATACGCGAAAGCTAGCTGGGACTCCCACCAAACTTGAGATCTCACTGCCTTCGCACAGGCAACATTTGAGGACGCCTGAGCAAGAAGCTCTTGGCTCTCTGCCGTTGGGATACTTGTCGCTGGCAGCTTGGATGCAAAATACATCCAGGCGACTATGTCACAAAGAATCGCGTTCATGGGCAGAGCGTGCAACGGAACTCTGTCCATTTTCTGGCACAAATCTGTCACTTTTTTGTCATTTGGTACCATATCTTATTGATGTATTTATCTTATTAAGAAAACCCGCTGGTAGCTTTATGGATGCATTTTTGATTTTTCCATAACTTATTCATACTGCTTTTTTCTTTTCATAGAGTGTCCATGATCTGGTGGGTACGTCGAGATAGCTCTGATGGCACCTCTTGTGCACGAAAGCTTTGACATGACTTGTGGCCCATCGAGGCTGCACGGAAAGCGTATGTGTCTGCCAGCTGGTGCACTTTGGAAGATATGAATGCCAACCAGGTCAGACTGGAAGGCTTTTGGTGTCAGAACTCTGCCATAGAGGCAAGAATGGCGGCGGCTTTTGCTAAACCTCAAGATAAAAGTAAATAGATTGGCAGATCTAAGGTATTTGCATCCTGCCAAGGATGCTGGATTGGAAGATTGCGCTGCCAAGGAAACCAGGTTGGCAAACCTTTTTTGCCAAGATCACGCTGGGCGTTCTTACACGGGTCCTAAAGCAATAACCTCGGCCATCATAACTGCGACCAAATCTAGCCTCAGCCCTCGGCAATAGCTACCAAATGCAAAGCACCTGGGCACATAACCCAGGTGCTTTGCAAAGACATACAAGCGGATGAGTTGCATAACCAGCTAGCTGAAGCAACTCAACCAGCCCCTACTCCCCCAAAGCCTCGACTACCTTGGCGGCCATGGCATCGGTGGAAAGCACACACTCGGCGGGGTGGCGTCATCGACGATGTCGACGGTGCGCCAACCGGCGTTGAGCACGGACTCCACCGCAGCTTCGATGGTGTCGGCGGCAGCAGACTCCCCGAGGCCGTGGCGGCACATCAGCGCCACGGAGAGGATCTGCGCCAGCGGGTTGGCGATGCCCTGACCTGCGATATCGGGTGCCGAGCCGTGGCTTGGCTCAAAGAGCGGCGTGCCATCGCCCAAGCTGGCGCTGGCCAGCATGCCCAGGGAGCCGGCAACCATGGAGGCCTCGTCGGAGAGGATGTCGCCAAAGGTGTTCTCGGTGACGATGACGTCGAACTGCGCAGGCCGTGCCACCAGCTGCATGGCGCAGTTGTCCACCAGCATGTCGGAGAAGGCCACCTGGGGATACTCGGCAGCCACACGGTGGGACACGTCGCGCCAGAGGCGGCTGGTGTCCAGCACGTTGGCCTTGTCCACCGAGCACACCTTGCCCTGCGGACGCCCCGCAGCAGCCTCGAAGGCATAACGCACCACGCGCTCGATTTCGCCCTCGCCGTACTCGCAGGCATCGGAGCACCATATGCCCGGCTCGCCATCCATCCCCGCACCGGGAGCGTCCTCGATGCGCTCGCGCGCACCAAAGTAGAGGCCACCGGTGAGCTCGCGGACAATGAGCATGTCGACTCCGCGCACCAGCTCGGGCTTTAAGCTGGAAGCATCCGCCAGCGCGTCAAACACGTGCACCGGCCGCAGGTTGCAGTAGAGCCCCAACGCCTTGCGAATACCCAAAAGCCCTGCTCAGGTCGGGGGTGCGAGGGGTCGGTGGAGTCCCACTTGGGTCCGCCCACGCTGGCCAGCAGCACAGCATCGGCAGCTTGAGCTGCCTCCAGCGTAGCCGCAGGAAGCGGGTCCCCACACTCATCAATGGCCGCACCGCCAATGAGCTGCTCCTGGCAGTTCACCTCAAAGCCAAAGCGCGACGCAGCCGCATCGAGCACCTGGCAACCGGCCGCCATGATCTCAGGGCCGATGCCGTCGCCGGGCAAGCAGCAGATGTTATAGCTCCTCATGAGCGTCCTCCAAAGTAACGCGTGCAGTAAATAGGAACGTCGCAGCTCAGGAAGCTGCAGGGTTATCGGCGCCAGGGTTATCGGCTGCGGGGGCGGTGGCAGCAGGGGCGGTTGCCATCTTGCGGCGGGTGCGCTCCACAAGGCCACCGGCGTCAATGATCTCTACCAGAAAAGGCGGGAAGGGCTCTGCCGAGAAGGACTCGCCCGTGTCCAGGTTGCGGATGAGGCCCTTGTCGGTATCGACGGCAACGGTCTGGCCATGCGCGATGGCGTCGACGGCGGGCGGGCATTCCAAAATGGGGAGGCCCATGTTGATGGCGTTTCGGTAGAAGATGCGGGCGAAGCTCTTGGCGATGACGCAGGAGACGCCGGCGGCTTTGAGGGCCACCGGAGCGTGCTCGCGGGAGGAGCCGCAGCCAAAGTTCTCGTCGGCGACGATGAGGTCGCCGGGCGTCACCGAGGCAGCAAATGTGGGATCCAGGTCCTCCATGGCGTGGGCGGCCAGCGCGGCCGGGTCCGAAGTGTTGAGGTAGCGGGCGGGAATGATGACGTCGGTGTCGACGTCGCGCCCGTAGCGAAACGCGCGTCCTTCAAAATACATGGCGCTCCTTTCGAGCGGAAAGCGTGAAGTCGGAAGGCGTGGGGCCGGAAGACGGTGGACAAAGCGGGGCGAAGCGTGGGGCGAGCTGCCGAGAAACCCGTGCTCCCAAGGGTCGATGCCCCTGGGATGCCGGGGCACAGGGCGGCTGCGCAGCCAATCGCGGCGTTAGTCCAGGTCAGCGGGGGCGGCAATGCTGCCGGCCACCGCGCTGGCGGCAGCGACGGCAGGGCTTGCCAGGTAGACCTCCGAAGACTTGGCGCCCATGCGGCCCACGAAGTTGCGGTTGGTAGTGGAGACGCAGCGCTCGCCCTCGGCCAGGATGCCCATGTAGCCTCCCAAGCAAGGGCCGCAGGTGGGGGTGGAGATGACGCAGTTGGCGTCCAGGAAGATGTCCATCAAGCCCTCGATCATGCACTGGCGCCAGACCTCTTGGGTTGCCGGGATCACGATGCAGCGGACCGTGGGGGCCACCTGGCGGCCTTCCAGCACGTCGGCAGCTTCGCGCATGTCCTCGATGCGCCCGTTTGTGCAGCTGCCGATGACCACCTGGTCGACGGCCACATGGCGCGACTCAGACACCGGCCGCGTCGCCGAGGGCAGGTGCGGCCAGGCCACGGTGGGCACGATGTCGGCGGCGTCGATCACTAGAGTGCGCGCATAGATGGCGTCGGGGTCGGGAGCGTAGGCAGTCCAAGGGCGCTGGGTGTGGCCGGCAAGCCAGGCTTCGGTCTTCTCGTCCACCTCGAAGAGGCCTGCCTTGGCTCCCGCTTCGATAGCCATGTTGGCGATGGTGAGGCGGCCTTCCACCGAGAGATCGCTGATGGCCGAGCCACCAAACTCCATGGCCTGGTAGAGGGCGCCGTCCACCCCAATGGTGCCGATGATATGCAGGATGACATCCTTGGCAGAGACGTCGGGGGCCAGCCGGCCCTCCACCTGGACGCGCAAGGTCTCGGGCACGCGGAACCAGGCGCGGCCGGTGGCCATGCCCACGCCGGCGTCGGTGGAGCCCACGCCGGTGGAGAAGGCGCCCAGCGCGCCGTAGGTGCAGGTGTGGGAGTCGGCGCCAATGACCAGGTCGCCGGGTACCACCACGCCCTGCTCGGGCAGCAGCGCATGCTCGATGCCGGCGCGGCCCTGCTCCCAGAAGTGCGTGATGGAGTGGGCGTGGGCAAAGTCGCGCATCTTCTTGGTTTGCTCGGCGCTCTTGATGTCTTTGTTGGGCGCGTAGTGGTCGGGCACCAGGCAGACCCGGTCTGCATCCCACACGCCGCCGCCCAGATCCTCCACCACATCGATGGCGATGGGAGCAGTGATGTCGTTGGCCAGCACCAGATCCAAGTCGCACTCCACCAGCTGGCCCGGGTGCACCTCAGGCAGTCCGGCGTGGGCAGCCAAGATCTTCTCAGCCATGGTCATAGGTCGGGTCATAGATTGCTCCTTCGAGATATGTCGATATCGCAGGCTGGGACGCTGCAGTCTCAAAAGCTGCCGAGAAACCCGCCCGTCCCTACCAGGGGTGGCAGGGGTTCTCGGCATTACAGGCGCCAGGTTAAAGCAGGTGCCAGGTTAATTGCCGGAGCGGTCGCGGGCGTCTGCGATGAGGCGGTTGAGCGCGTTGATATAGGCCAGGGCGGAGCTCACAATGATGTCGCCGTCGGAGCCGCGTCCAATGTAGACGCGGCCGTCGGCAGCCACCACGCGCACCGTGACCTCGCCCAAAGCGTCGATGCCGCGGGTGACGGAGGAGACGGAGAACTCGGCAAGGTCGGCGCCTACGCCCACCACCTGGTCGATGGCCTTATAGGCAGCGTCCACCGGGCCGGTGCCGTAGGCCACCACGGTGGTTTGCGCGCCGTCTTCGCCGGTCATGGTAAGGGTGGCTGTGGGCGTGAGCGGCTGGCCGCAGGAGATCTGGATGGCGTCCAAGGTCCAGATGGCGGCACTGGTGCGCTGGCGCTCGTTGACGATGGACTCCAAATCCTCGTCGTAGACCTCTTTCTTTTTGTCGGCCACCTCCAAGAAGGCCTGGTAGATGGGCTCGAACTCGGCGTCGGTGAAGCGGTAGCCTAGCTCTTGGTATCGATGGCGCAGGGCGGCGTGGCCGCTGCGGGCCGAGAGGATGATCTGCGAGCCGCCGGCGCCCACCATGGCGGGATCGATGATCTCGTAGGTGTCGCGGGCCTTGAGCACGCCGTCTTGATGGATGCCCGAGGAGTGCGCGAAGGCGTTGGCGCCCACGATGGCCTTGTTGGCCTGGACATTCATGCCGGTGATGGAGGAGACTAGGCGGCTGGCGCGGGTGAGCTCGCGGGTCACGATGTCGGTGTGGGCGTCCAGCTCTTGGCCGTGCATGGCCAGGGCCATGACCACCTCTTCCAGCGAGGTGTTGCCGGCGCGCTCGCCCAGGCCGTTGATGGTGCACTCCACCTGGGTGGCGCCGTTGCGGATGGACTCCATGGCCAGGGCCGTGGCCATGCCCAGGTCGTTGTGGGTGTGCACAGAGACCGTGACGTTCTCGATCCCGGAGACGTTCTCCATAAGCGAGCGGATGCGCGCGCCAAAGTCCCAGGGCAGGTTGTAGCCGGTGGTGTCCGGAATGTTGACCACCGTTGCGCCGGCGTCCACCACTGCTTGGATGATGCGGTTCAAGAAGGCCTGGTCTGCGCGGCCGGCGTCCTCGGCGTAGAACTCCACGTCATCCACGAAGGACTTGGCGAAGCGCACGGCGTGGACGGCGCGCTCCAGCGCCTGGTCCTCGGTGAGGCGCAGCTTGTCGCGCAGATGCGAAGGCGACACGCCCAGACCGGTATGGATGCGGGGGCGCTTGGCGGTTTGCAGGGCCTCGGCGGCCACCTGGATGTCTTTGTCCACCGCACGCGTGAGCGCACAGACCGTGCAGGCGTCGCCGGCCAGCCTGCCGATCTCTGCCACGCTCTTGAAATCGCCGGGGCTCGACACGGGGAAGCCCGCCTCGATGACGTCCACGTTCATGCGAATGAGCTCGCGGGCCACGATGAGCTTCTCCTCGGTGTTCATGGACGCGCCCGGCGACTGCTCTCCGTCGCGCAGCGTGGTGTCGAAAATAGCGATCTTGCGGGTCATGGCTCCTCCTTAGCTTAAAGGGCCGCTCCCGATGCACAAAAAAGCGCGCGGCGGCCCCAGGTCGACGCGCGCTTCTGACAGGCAGTGGTTAAGCTCGCGTCTTGGTAGCAAGAGCGAGCAGAAGCTCAGAGGACCAGCAGGCCCCGAGGATGATTGCAGCACGACGAGTGCCAACGCAGACGACACGATGGGTGCTCATGGGGCCTCCCTTCCCTAAAGCTTCAAGCCAACTGAAACGAAAGTATAACCCAATGCGCCCTTACGCACAGCCCCCGTAACCTGACGGCTACCTAAACGCCCCGTTGCCCAAAGCAGCCAGGAACCCAAGGGCGCCCACTGAGACTGCGGAGTTTCTCGGCAAGGATCGATACCGAGAACCCCTGCCGCCTAGGACAGGAGCGCCGGGTGGGATGAAAGGGATTATCGGTAGCTACATGACTTGGAGGTCGTCGGGGTCTAGCTGGGACTCCTGCTCTTCTTGGGCCACATAAGCCGCGATGTCTTGAGCCTCTTTGGGCACCGGCTTTTTGAGAAGGGTGTAGACCAGGGCGATGGTGGCGGCGTCGGCCAGGATGCCCAGAAGCCCGGCCCACCAGAATTGGCCCATGGTGGGAAGCATGAGGAACCCGCCAAAGGGAACGCTGGCCCCAGCCCCTTGGGTAACGGCCATGATGACGGCGCCGGCCACAGCACCTCCGCATCCGGTGGCAATGACGCCCCGCACCAGGTCGTTCATGATGATGGGCAGGGTACCTTCGACGATGTTCACCACGCCCATAGGGACGGCGGTTTTGAGGGTCTCCACCTCGGCGGCAGTGTAGATGGGCTTGCGGAAGAGCTTGGAGACCAGGTAGGCGCAGCCAAAGCCAATGGGCACGCCGGTGTTTGCCAGCTGAAGGACGGTGACAGGGCCGTCGATGCCCTCTGCTTGGAGGGTGAGGGAGAAGGCGAAGACCGTCTTGTTGATGGGGCCGCCAAAGTCCACCACGCCCAGCACGCCCACCAGCGCGCCAAAGAGGGTGTTGGACGCGCCGCTCATGGAGTGCAGGAAATCGGTGAGGGCTTGGGTGAACCAGGCCACCGGAGCGCCAAAGACGTAGACCATCACCAAGCCGGCGCCCAGGCAGGCCACAAAGGGAACGATGAGTGTGGGGATGAGGCCCTGGGCCCAGTCGGGCACCTTGAGATAGCGCAAGGCTGCGGCGGCCAGCCATCCGGCCACGTAGCCGCCCAGGATCCCGCCGATGAACCCCGCCTGCACGGTGATGGCAGCAAGACCTGTGACTAGGCCTGGGGCAATGCCGGGCTTGCCGGCGACGGCAAAGGCGATACCGCAGGAGATGATCATGGGCAGCATGTTGAGGGCCGCGCCGCCCAGCGAGGCCATGGCATCCCAGAGGCTGTAGGAGCCTGGTGTGAGGGTTTGAGCCTGCGTGCCGCCCAGCGCCATGCCTATGGCCATGACGAATCCCGCCCCGCACACGATGGGGATCATATAGGAGATGGCGGTAAGCAGGGCTTCTTTGAGGGCAGCGGGTTTAAAGAGGTCTCTCACGGCGCACTCCTTTGAGGCGGCAGACTTGCAGGCACCGCTGACGCTCTGAGGTTCTGGCGCGACCCTGCACTTTAATGCGGCCCGGTCGCGTGGGTTTCCTAGCAATTACGGGACGTCAGCTGGCCTTCAGTCTACAGGTTTCAGGGATGCGGCCAAAACCCACTAATCTAATTATTAACTTCCATCCGCTCGATGAAAAGCACGGGAGGCCCCAAACCTCTCACCCGAAGCCTCTCGTGCCGGAACCCTCAATGCGCTTGGAAGCACGCGCTACCTAGACCGCCTGGCGGGGCCCGTCTGGATAGCGGGCGCAAAGGCGCTGATAGGCGGCAACAACTTCCTGAGGCATCTCCACATGGGCCAAGAAGCAGCTGCCGCGAGGCCCATAGCCCTCCGGAGTGTCCCAGAGCCGCTGCACCTCCCCAAGCAACAGGGAGCGATAGTGATCCAGCGACCACATAGCCTCGGGCGCCTCTAGGTATACCAGCTTCCCATCTTTCATGCCCACCTGGGCCTGCCAAGCAGCGTAGTTGACCCAACAGGCCTCCGAGGCCTCCAGCTCCATGGTGGACGAGATGCGACGTTGAAACGGCATGTCATGGATGAGCACGAAGCGCGAAGCGTCGATGGACCGCTCATCCAAAAGCGCCAATAGATTGATGACGTTATAACCGCAGTTGGTAGATTCTTTTTCTAGCAGGTCTACAGAGAGCCCGTAGCGATGGCCCAGATAGGCATTCAACATCTCTGCCTCGCTGGCCCCCGGCGAGATGGCACCCTCTGGCAAGCGAGCCGAAAGCGCATCGTAGACTCGCGAGGTCGTATGCCCATGACCGCCGGCTATGGCATAGCGGGTGGCCACCCCTGCCTTCATGGCAGCGGCCAGAGCATCTGCGGTGGCAGGGCCGCCCCCACCAAAGAGCACGGCCACGTCTGCCGGTCCACCCAACTTATCTTCCACCGCGCAAGCGGTGAGCTCGGGCACGTCGCGTACACCCACAAAGCTCGCGATAAGGTTGAGATCCTTTGCATCTTGCTCCAGGGCCGCGCACTCCTTAGAACCCTGAGCAAAACCGGTGCTCTGGCAGTCCTCAAAGGTGGTACTCATAAAGGTTCCTTTCCACAAGGGGCGGGTTTCTCGGCAGCATAAGCGATGGGACAGGCAAGGAAGCCCTGATAGGAAGGCGGGTTTCTCGGCAAGGCCAGGCTGCCGAGAAGGACCCCGTCTCAGAGCTTGCAGGCGCGCCGTGGGATGGATGGGCGCGTGAGGGTGAGACACTAGCAGGCGTCGCAGGAGACGTCCTGGCTAAAGCCCAGGACGGTGGGGGTGGAGCGATAGCCGATGCCCATGCAGTCGATGCCGCGGTCGATGAGCTCGAAGAAGTGCATCTGGTCGCGGATGGCGCCGAAGCCCTTCACCTGGATCTCGCCGTTCCCCGCTTCCATCATGAGGTCCACTACCTCGTGGGTGGCGCCCCTCTGCTCGCCGCCGGTGTAGAGGCCGGTGGAAGACTTGATGAAGTCGGCGCCGGCGTCTACGGCGCAGCGGGTGCCGCCCTTGATCTGCTCGGGGGTGAGGGAGTCGGTCTCGATGATGACCTTCACCACGACGCCCTTGGCGTGGCAGGCATCCACCACGGCGCGGATGTCCTGGGTGACGTAGTCCAGGTCGCCAGAGCGCAGGCGGCCGTAGTTGGCCACGATATCCAAGTCCTGGATGTCATAGCCGTCCATGATGGCCTGGGCTTGGGTCACCTTGGACTGAGTGGAGCTGGCGCCAAAGGGAAAGTCGCACACTACGCAAAGGCCGGTGTCGGTGCCCCCCACGATGGGAGCAACGATGGGCAAGCTGGAGGGGTTGATGCAGATGGTGGCACATCCGTAATCGATGCCCTCCTGGGTGTACTTCTTGATGTCTTCGACGGTGAGCTCGGGCTTGAGGACAGACTAATCGATGTAGGCAGCGAGCTCGGCACGGGTCATCTCAGAAGCGGGCTTGGTGGGGACCATGGTATTCCTTTCTGGAAGGGATTTTAAGGACGATTAGAAGATACGACCCGCTGAGCGCGTCTTCGTCCAGCCCTAGAAAAATGGCCCTTTGTTACTGAGCGTTCTGTACATTTGCCTTACCCCGGCACGGGCCTCGCCTGCTCCTCGCGTGCCTGCCATCTCACCGACCTGCCACACATTTGCCTGCCAGCTCCACTGCTATCTGCTCCACGCTTTGTTGCCACCCCCACTCCAACCTGCCAGAGAAGGCAGATTGGAAGGCCTACAAGCCAAAGTGGGTAGAGTGGCAGGCTTTTGCCCTCAAATCGCGTGATTCTCCACCGTTGGCCTGCCAATCTACTTAGTTTTGTCCCGGGATTTGACTGCGCCCAAGATAAAACTGCCTAGATTGGCAGTTTTATCTTCCACACCGGACAGATTGGCAGACCTACAAGCCTCCGGATAATCCAGCTCCCCATTCCTTACGAACTTGTGAGCAATCGTAAGGCCGCCGTCACGGACAAGGACAAGCCTTACGCCCACCATAGAAGCGCCACCACGTCGTAAGGAGGCCTCTATGGAGAGGCGCTCGCCCTACACTCACCCTGCTACCCTTGCTACCAGGCAAAAGTCCCAGGCTCATCCGCACTCCCCACAGGCTGGGTCAGACTTCCCTAGGGCGCCCTACTTCCCTGCCAATCCCTACCTTGCAAAAAAGCCTGCCGAGAAACACCCCCATCCCAAAGCCCGCATCTGGTCACTGGTACCCCGCCTGCGCCGAAATCTGCGACCCCTTATAGCCGCCGTCCTCGTGCTTCTCCTTGCTGTGGGGGTTCTGAGCTGCGCAACCTCTGCTCTCAGGGACTCCCAGGGAGCCTGGATTAGCGATCCAGCCAGCCAATGGCGGCTAGGAACAGTGCCCCATCTCTACCAAACCGATCCCGCCTGGTCCCAGAAGCCCTACGCCGGCGCCACCATCGGCACCTCCGGGTGCGGACCTACCTGCTTATCGGCCGTCTACATCGCCCTCACCGGCAACACCGACTTCACGCCGGTAGACGCTGCCGCGCTCGCCACCCGCGACGGCCACATCATCGACGGCCTCACCGCCTGGACCCTCATGGACGCCGGCGCCGCCACCCTGGGCCTCACGTCCCACACCATCCCCGCCGATCCCCACGCAGTGCAGCAAGAGCTCTCCTGCGGCCATCCGCTCATCGCCTCCATGGGGCCTGGCGACTTCACCTCCAGCGGCCACTTCATTGTGTTCGCGAGCATCGACGACGCCGGCCAGCTCCGCGTCATGGATCCCAACTCCGAGCCCCGCTCCCAGCAATCCTGGGACTTGGAGCGCACGTTGAGCCAGGTGCGCGGGTTGTGGTCGTTCTCGGCAACTGGATAAGCCACGGGCGTTCCGACTCGCCACGGCTTTCCTTGTCGATAAACCTTCTTGCCGATAAACCCTACAACCTCTTACAGCGCCTCGGCGGCGCACTACTCGGCCCTCGCGGGACAACTCGTCAAAGCAGCGGCACCGAGGCCACCAGTGCCAAGAGATCCATGGGCATCGCCCCTTTGATCTCGTTGCTCTCCTGCTCGGCTGATCACACGCACCTGCAGCACGACTACGCCTCCCATTATGCCAGCGTTAAACCTGAGGACCGGAAGAAGGGGACATGCGGACAGCAAAGTCTTTAGATATAACCGCAAACTCCATGATTGCAGGTCGTCTTTTCGATTACACCCGAAGACTTAATGTATATAGGATAAGTTATCGGCTACAACCGTAAATCTAGTCAGTATACTAGGGTTTATCGGCTACAACCGATAAACCCTACCTCAGGAGAGCCCATGAATCTCGTCCCTCGTCCCCAGTATGAAGAGCGCCTAACCCAACTGATGGAGCTTGAGGAAATCAAAGTCATCACTGGCGTGCGTCGCTGCGGCAAATCCTCCCTGCTTAACTTGGCAGCTGAACGCCTTAGGAAAACGGGCGTCCCTGATTCCAACATCTATCAACATGGGTTTGACGAATACGGGACGCCTCTACACCCCACCGCCGAGTGGCTGCTTGAGATAGTGGCCCCCAGGCTTGAAGAGGCCTCCAAAGCTCACCCCTTCTACCTGTTATTAGATGAGATCCAGGAAGTCTCGCACTGGCAGGAAGCTATTCGCAGGCTTCAAACGCTCCCTCAAACTCAAATCCTTCTCACTGGCTCTAATGCCCACGTGCTCTCGGGAGACCTCGCCACCCTCATCGCGGGACGCTATGTCGAGCTTTCTATGATGCCGCTTTCCTTCGAAGAGTATCTGGCGTTTCGCCAGAGCGCTGGTGAAAAAGCTACTACAGACGAGCTGTTCAACGACTATCTCCTCTTTGGCGGCATGCCAGGCTTAGCTCGACTTCCTCATACAAGCATTGATGAGCGTCGAGCGCTCCTTAGCGCCATCTTCGACACTGTGGTACTCAATGACGTTGCCACCCATGGACACATCCGGGATCTGGAACTGCTCAATAGGCTTATCGCGTTTACGTTTTCTACCTCGGGCAATCTAGTTTCTGCAAATAATATATGCAATGTATTAAAAAGCACTGGACGCAAGGTCTCCCCTGAGACCGTAGACTCCTACCTGCGAGCCCTTGAACAGGCCTATGTCGTGACTCCCTGCCCCCAAACAGGAGTGGGGGGCAAAGAAGTACTTCGTCCTTTGCGAAAGCTTTATCCCTGTGACACCGGACTTCGCAATCTACCCAATGGGTTTGACCCTACTAAGGATCGCGGCTTCATGCTGGAAAACGTGGTCCTCAACGAACTGCTTCGCCATGGCTGGACACCACGAGTCGGAGCACTGCCCAACGCCGAGGTGGATTTTGTTGCCACACGCGGTGACGAGCGCCTTTATGTGCAAGTGAGCTGGTCAGTAGCCGATGAGATCACCCTCCAGCGCGAGCTAGAGCCCCTGCGCCGTCTCACCGATGCCTATCCCCGACTCCTCCTCACCACCGATCGCTTGGGTACCGGCACAACTTCAGAAGGCATCGTCATTACCAACATCTGCGATTGGCTGCTAGGCCAGTAAACGCATCTTTGTCGGCACATCCCTGCCGAGAAAAGCTCGCCCCCTTAAAGCCGGAGGCCTTAAGGGGGCGAGCGTTGGTGCACTAGGTTGGAAGCGCCAAAGGGTACCGTGGCTCCCGCACCCTGAGTGAGAGTCATGAGCACCGCGCCGCCGGCTGCGCCGCCGCAGGCAGAGGCAGCAATGCCGCGCACCAGGTCGTTCATGATGATGGGGATGATGCCTTCCACAATGTTCACTACGCCCATGGGCACCGCAGACTTCAGCGTCTCGATCTCGCCCTCACGGTAGATGTGCTTGCGCATGACCTTGGAGACCAGGTAGGCAAAGCCAAAGCCAATGGGCACTGCGGTGTTAGCCAGCTGCAGCACGGTCACCGGACCATTGATACCCTCAGCCTGCAGGGTGAGAGTAAAGGCGTAGACCGTCTTGTTTGTTGGGCGATTTGATGGCCATTTCGGTAGGAACTTTCACCACGCGCTTGCCCTCAAAGCGCTCTTGGCCAGAAACGTTCACGTCCACTGCCAGAATGACGATGTCTGCAGCAGCGATCTCCTCATCGGTAAGCTGGTTCTCGATGCCGATGGTCCCCTGGGTCTCGATGCGCACATTGTCGCCCGCAGCTTGGGCTGCATCGATGAGCTTTTGCTGAGCGATGTAAGTGTGGGCGATGCCAACGGTGCAGGCAGTGATTCCAACGATGTTCATGGTGTCTCCTAAGCGTCTCGTGATTGATTGCACTTGTTGTTTGTATTTTTTATTTATTCTGAGTTCGCAGTGCCTTCGAGCCCCGGCATCTCAAGCTGCCGTGCTCCCATGCACGCGATAGGTTGTGGCGATAGGTGCGCCTTTAGGTGGCTCAAGCATCAGGGCTAAAGAGCCACCCCGGTCTTGGCCTCGAAAGACTCCTTGAAGCTCACGATGGCGTCGTCGATGTCCTCTGCCAAGGAGAACAGCCCGGAGCTTCCCACAATGAGGATGTCAGCGCCGGTGTCGTAGAGCGTGCGGAAGGTGGACTCGTTGCACTGGCCATCCAGCTGGATCTGGAAGCCTAGGCCCGCCTCGTCCCTCATCTTTTTGGCCGCCTCGATCTTGGCCAGCATCTCGGGGATGAAGCGCTGACCTGCAAAGCCGGTGTCCACCGTCATGATAGTGAGGATATCGATGCGCTCCTTATAGCCTTCGATGGCAGAGAGAGGCGTAGAGGGGCTCAACACCACGCCAAACCTGTTGCCCTTATCGTGAACCCGCTGGGACAGCCTAAAGGCATTGCGCTCGATGGTCTCGGCCTGGAAGGAGATGGAGTCTTGAGGTCCCAACTCCAGCATCTCCACGAACATGGCGGGATCTTCCACCATGAGATGCACGTCTATGGGCAAGTTGGTGATCTTGCGCAAGCTGTTGGCAAACTGCGGGGTCAGCGCCATGTTGGGGCAAAAATGCCCATCCATGATGTCCACGTGATAGAGGTCGAAGCTGCGATCCATAGATTCCACGTCGTGAGCTACCTGGCTCACATCCATGCACATGAGGGAGGGGGCGATCTGCGGCTGAGCCATGAGAGAGTCCTTTCGCGTCAAGCGTACGAGTAATCGTTTACTCACTAGTCGTAAAAAGAAGCGAGGCGTCTACCTCGCTAAAAATACAAAACCACTGAGACCGCCTTTACATTCTGCCCTTCGTTTAGGCTGAATGAGTAATCGTTTACTCTTTGGTTGATATTGAGAGTAAACGGTTACCCATAGAGCTGTCAACAAACGATTTTGCCCCACCGCTCACCGGCCAAAGACGCCCGCTCGCAGGCATCGGTGCAGGTAGAAGCACTGGATGTGAGGGAAGGGTCTCTCGGCATGGATGCTAAGAAGCCCTTTCGCCAAAGGCTCAAGCTATGGGTGGGATGCGCGCAAAGGAGAGCGGTTAGAGATCGGCTCGGCGGGTGGATTCGCGGCGTACGAGGCCCACCGGTACGAGAATCGAGTTGCTCTCGATGGGCTCGTCTCGGACCATGGAGAGGATGAGGTGTGCAGTACGTGTGCCAATCTGGGCGGCGTCCTGGTGGATGGTGGTAAGCGGCGGCCGGCCAAACTGAGCGATCATAATGTCGTCGTGGCCTACCACGGCTATTTCCTCGGGCACGCGGATGTGATGGGATCGCAGCACCTCCAGGGCGCCGATGGCCTCCCAGTCGGTTTGGGCGAAGATGCCGTCGAAGGGGTAGCCGGAGGAGATGAGGCGCTCGGTCATGATGCGGCTGGTCTCATAGCCGGTGACCTGGGGCGTGAAGATGGACTCGGCGGGAAGCTCGTAGCCCAGGTCTTTCAGGCCGCGCACAAAACCGGAGGTGCGCATCTCGGTGACGGGGGCGTCGGGGCGCGGGGTGATGGTCACCGGGTGTCGGCTCCCGCTGGCCCAAAGCTCTTCTGCCGCTAGCTTGCCGCTGGCGAAGTTGTCCGAGGAGACCGAGGCCACGTTGGAGCCCATCTCGTCTGGGTCTAAAAAGCGGTCGATGTAGACCGTGGGCACCGGGCGGTCCAGGGCCAGGCGCACATCCTCATGGCTGTTCACCGAGATGATCCCCGCCACATTTTGGGCCGCCAGATGGGCATGGCACTGGCGTTCCATCTCCACCGAGCCGTTGGTGTTGTAGATGATGATGGAGAACCCCTCGTCAAAGAGCTCTCCTTGAAGCGACAGGATCACCGAGGAATAGAACTCGTTGGCAATGGAAGGCACGATGACGCCGATGGCGTCGGTACGGCGTGCGCGCAGGGCACGGGCCATCTGATTGGGCTGATAGCCCAGCTCCTCGATAGCCGCGCGCACTCGGTGCTCGGTCTCCTGGGAGAAGCGCCCGTTGTTATTGATGACCCGCGAAACCGTAGCCACCGAGACCCCGCACTTCTCGGCGATATCGCGGACAGTCACAGTGCGGCCCATAGGTCTCCTTACGGCGTTGTGTAATCGGTTACTCATGTTAGCAAGCTTGGCCTTCTCTGGGTACTCCCCCACCTCTATAGACACCCTATACGCCAAAAGCCCCTGTTGCCTAGGCAACAGGGGCTTTTTGGGATGTGGGCGTCAGGTTAACCTGGGCCTTCTCGTTGCCGAGAAGCCCTCTCAGCTGCTCCTAACGACGCTCTTTTACCAGCAAGACGGTGGCAGCCGCCACGCCAAGGAGCGCCATGACGCCCAGAGTCAGAGGCAGATAGGCGTCCTGATCGCCGGTGGGCACGATGTGGGAACCCTTGGGCACAACTTGGGTTTTTGCAGGGGCGGGCTTCTCGGCAGTTTGGGTGGTCAGTGGCCCTTGGGAAGCGCTGGTACCGGGGGCGTAGGCGGGTAGCGAGGCGTTGGAGATGGAGCCGTTTCTCTCCAGATACTCATCCCAGCCCCCAGGAGGATCGAAGCGCTGCCCTGGCTCGATGGTCTGAGGGGCGCCGGTATTGGCGTCGATGGTGACGCCAGCCGGGCTTTCGCCAGAAGCCTCGGCGACATTGCCGATGTCTGCGCCCAGGGCGTCCTCGGTGATGGTGCACTGGAAGGTGAGCGTCACCTGAGTGCCGCCCAAAAGCGTGCCTGTGCTTACCGCCAACAGGCGAGTCTCGGGATTATAGGCGCTGTCAGGCACATCGTGAGCGGCGCCCGCAGGATCGACGAGCTTGATGGTCCCTGCCACCGGCTCCAGGCCCTCAGGCAGCGGGTCGCGGATGACCGCGTTGTACCAGGCGGTATGGGGCTTGCTGTTGGAGAGCACCACGGTATAGGCCACGGTGTCGCCGATATAGGTGGCGCCGTCGTCGCGCGAAAGGTTCTGGGCCTCCTTGGAGATCTTGATGTCGCTCTTGGACTCGTCTTTGTCCACCTGGGGGCTTGCCGGAAGCACCGGCATGGCGTCGGGATCGGAGGTGGGGCCGGACTGCTTTTTGTCCTCGTCCATCTCATCCCAGGTGGTCCCATGGTCCTCAGGATCATAGGGCTGGCCAGGCGTAGGTTTCTCGTAAGGCTTCTTATCGCCGCCGGGGTTGTCGCCGGGGTTGCTGGGATCGTCACCGCCACCGGGGTTGTCATCTCCGCCGCCAGGGTTATCGCCACCGCCACCGGGGCTGTCAGGGTCTTCGCCGCCAGGGTTGTCGCCCGGATTCTCAGAACCGGGATCGTCATCGTCGTCGCGATGCTGGTTGCGCCATTCCTCCGTGGGCGTGTCGCCATAGGTGGAAGCGTCGATGGGCAGGTCCTGGGGGCGGTCAGGATATTGGGGATCCTGGTCGCGGCGGGTCTCTTTGGTGCTCAGGACCTCGGCGTCAAAGGTGAGCTGAGCGGCCTCTCCACCATAGATGTCGCCAGCGGTCACTGCGATGGTGCCTGTCTTGGGGTTGTAGGCGCCGTCGGGCACTTCGTAGACCTTGCCGGTAGCATCGGTGAGCCGCAGGGTGCCAGGGATGGGCTCGATGCCCTCGGGCACCACCACCTTGATGACGGCATCTGCCAGCTTGGTGTCTGCCTCAGTGTTGGAAGCTGTGGCAGTCACCTTGAGCTTGTCGCCCACCAGCGTGCGATCATCCTCGTGTTGCTCGATCTTCTCGGTATTCTCCACTTTCACCGTGGTCACCAGTGAGCCGTCTTTGGGATCAGCAGAAATGATGGGGTCTCACCAGAAGGCGCGGGGTCACCGGCAGGCGCGCCGTCGGGATCCGGGTTGCCAGGCAGCGGCTCCCACTTGAGAGGGCTGGTAGGGTCAGAGGGGTCGCTGGGCACCTGGGCGTAGCCGTTGTCGTCGATCACCTGGATGTCGGCGTTGGTGAGCGGCGTCAGGGGCGTGGCGGGGTCATCACCGGGCTGGAACTCGTCGCCGCTCTTGCCAAAGCTGCCAGAGGCGTCGTGCTGGGGCTTGAGGGTCTTCAGACCCTCCTCTTCGCCGGGACGGTTGGCCGAGCCAGGCTGCACCTGGGCGGTGAAGCGCACCGAGGTGGACTGCCCGCCGTACACCACGCCGATGCCCTTGGTCACCGCATCGTTGGCGAAGACATAGCCGTCCTGCTGGGCGTCGGACTTGGGGGCCACATCCTTCCAGTCCAGGGAGTCCCAGTCGAACCCCTGGTAGAACGCGGCGGTTCCCAAATAGGTCTTGTCGCTGTGGGTGGGGTAGTTGGCAGCCAACTCCACGCTGTTGTCGTTGAACTTGAGGTGCTCGCGCATGGTGTCGATGAGCTCGCCTGCCTTCCAGGCCGAGCCGGGCGTGATATTGAGGCCCGACACCGTGTACTCGATGGTGTCGCCGGGACGCGGCGGCGTATCGGCGCGGTTGGCCTGGGTAGCAGTCTCTGGCGCACGGGCCTTCAACGTCTCAGCGAGCGAAGGCTCGCCGGTGACAAATGTGGGGGCGGGAGCGAACTTCAATGCCGAGAAACGCGCGGCCACAGGGGTCTCCTGGCCTGCCTCGCCCATGGCGGTGAGATTGCGCCAGGTGAGGCGTACCTGGATCTTGGGGCGCAGGGTGGGGTCGGGTGCGATGTTCACCGTGATGATGTAGCGGGTGCCGTTGTAGAAGGCATTGGCGCCCTGGTCCATCACCAGCACGGTGGTGCCACAACTGTTGACGGAGATCTTGAGGTTGCCCTTCTCGTCCAGCTGGGGCTCCCCGTCCTCGCTGCGCGCAAAGTCCACCACTGCAGGATTGACGTTGTAGTAGGAGATAGGCGCCGAGGAGCTGGACTCCAGCTTGAGGTCAAAAGTGCTGGGCTTCTCAGGATCCTGAGGGTCATGGAATGCGCCATAGGACGCATTGATGGTCTTGCGCACGATCTTGGTCTTTTGCTCGGGAACCAGCACCACCGGGAAGTCGTCTTGGGGATCTGAGGGATCTGAGGGGTTCGACGGCTTCAAAGGATTGGTCGGGTCAGTTGGGTCATAGGGATTGAAGGGCCAGTTGGGATCCACCGGATAATCCGGGTCATGGGGATCCGAGGGCTTTATGGGATCGGCGGAATCGGTAGGCGTGTCCGTGATGGTGACGCCGTCGCCGGTCACTTCGCTCTCAGGCGTCACGGGCACGATGACGGCGGTACCGTCATCTTGGTTCTCGGGGTTCTTATCGGCGCCTTGGATGTAGTTCTTATCGGCGAGGTACTCGATGTTGACCTTGTGCTCGCCACCCGATGCTGCACCTTTCAGCAGTTGAAGCAGGCCGTCGCGGTTGGAGGGGTCGAGGTAGTAGACCGCCTGGGTGCCATGGCGCGTCTGGGTAGAACCGTCGGGGCCCGTGGCTGCCATGTCGTCGTGTGTCAAAGTGGAATAGGCCGAGGCCTTGAAAGCATCTTGGGTGAGGGGAATGGGGTCGCCCACGTTCTTGCCATCGATGGACACCTGGAAGGAGCCGGTAGGAGAGGCACAGGTGAGCGCTTCTGTGTTGGCGCTGCGAATGGTGAAGTCCAGCTTGAGGCGGTTGCCTGCCTTGCCCTCGTCGGACTCGTTCTGGGTGATCTCTTGCCAGTCGCCCGTGGCCTCATCCAAGTAGCCCCACTGCACGCTGTTCACCGTAAGCACTGCGGGGACCGGGGTGATCTCGGACCAACCGGCGATGCGGTGGCCCCAATAGCTCTTGCCAAAGTCGGTGCCTTCTTTGGCGTATTGCTTGGAGATGAGCTCGAATTTGAAGATGCCGGTGTCTGCGGGCATGGAGCCCGTGGTGATGACGCTGCTCCCAGGCAAGGGACTGCCGCCACGCTCGTTGTATTGCTGGTAAGAGACGCTCACCGCAGAGGCATCGTTGAGCACCTTGCCTGATTCCTCGAATCCAGTGGTGTTGATGGGAGTCTTGGAAACGTCGAGGGTCTCGAAAGGCTCGCCGTCATAGGGCTTGGTGAGCCTGCCGAACGAGGCCTGCTCCTCTGGTGTGAGCTTGTCGATATCGATGTCAATGTAGCGCTTGAGCAGGGAGCCGCCGCCTACCTCCTCAACGTAGAGAGGCTCGATGTTCTTCTCAACACCGGCATTGTCGCGATAGGAAAGCGTCACGGTAACCTTTTGGCCTTTGGCGCTCAAGGGGAGCCATAGATAGAGCTTGCCGTCATCCAGATAAGAGGGAGAGCCGTAATTCTGCTCGAAGTTGTTGATCTCCAGCTTCCACTTGGTGATGGGCACCGTCTTGTTCTCGCCGCTGCCAAACTCGCCAGAAAGGTCGATGGCCACCATCTGCACTTTGTCGTTGTCGCTCAGGCGCGCGCTTGAGGTGAGGGGGTCTCCGCCCGCTTCGCGAATGACGTCGTCCCAGTTGGCGACATTCTGAGTGTTGTAGGCAGTGTCTCCCAAACCTTGGAACATGGGGCTTGTGGTACCAGGACGGTCCTCCACCAGTACCGAACCGCCGGTCACGATGGTATAGCCTTTGCGTGCGCCAATGCCATACATGTAAGGATCGGAAGAGGTCTTGTTGCGCACGCGAGAGATGACCGTACCTCCGGTCACTCGAATGACGTGCCCCTCGTTGGAAGCGCCGCCGTGGGCGCAGCACTGGCCAATGGCGTTTCCGTGGTAGGCAGCATTGGCAATAACATAGCCGCCGTTGATGGAGATGTCGCCCGCCACCGTCATGAAGTTCGCATTGTTGGGATACTGCATGTTAAAGGGCGCATTGCCATCTTGCGCAGACACAGTGCTGTCTCGCGTGAACGGGCCGTTGCCCATATAGCTATAGGTAAACGCCTTGGCATTGGTGCCGTCTTCAGGAATGGCAATGGCATCAGGCAATGCAGATCCTGAAACGTGGCCAGCTGCTCCCGTGCTCGTAGACACATAACCAAATCCCGCGCCGATACCTGTGCCGCACGAACCTCCGGTAGCTTCAACCCTGCCGCCATTGATGGTGATGATGGTGCCAGAGCCACAGGCGCCGCCGCCGATTCCAGAGCCGTTGGGCAATCCCCAGCTGCCGCTGCCATTGAAGTACTGCACCTGAGAAGTGATGCGGCCGCCGTTGATGATGATGGTGCCGGCGTTCTCTTTATTGCCGCCGCCGATACCTGCCGAGTGGGCGCCGCCAGTCACCGTCAATGAGCCTGGATTGACCGCATCCATCTTGGTCAGGGGATCGCCTGCCTTGAGGCTTTGGCCGCCAATAAGGGTGACATCTTGAGCCACCATGCCGTTGAAGGGCGTCACGATTGCATTGCTCGTATCCAGATTGCGGATGGAATCGTCGATCACCAGGATCGAGCCCCAGCCTACGCGCAGGCCGGCACGGCCGTTATAGTCTCCATTGTGAGTGTTGATAAGAGTGTTGATAGACCCATCGGCAAGGGTCAGATGAAGCTTGGTGGGATGCAGGATCTCGCTGGCCTGCACGGCCTTCTGCCCTGTCGCCGTATCCATGGAGTTGGTGACCATATTGATGGGCGACGTGGCATCGCAGGAGATATTGACGCCTGCCAGCGTAAGGTCAGCCTTCACGCCAGCGTTGACCTCGATATTGTGGGCTGTGGCCACTGCACTGTTGGTGTTTTTCACCGTGAGCGGTGTGGAGGTGAGGATGTGCAGCGTGGGTGCGGTGAACTGGAAGTCCACGCCCGCAGTGCCGCCGCTTACTTGAAAGTCGCCCGCAGCCACCCAGGCGCCGTCGCGGCGAAGAGGCTCCTGGCTTGCTGGGGCCGGCGCCTCGTCAGATACCGTGAGCTGGGCAGGGGCCTCAGATTCTGCCGACAGGGAGGTCTCCTCTACCTCAGGAGTCTCTTCCTGGTTCGAGGACTCGGGTTTCTCGGCAGCCAAGTCTTCTGGCTCTTCCGTCTCCTGGGGCAGAGACGCTTCCTGAGTTAGAGACGCGGCTCCCGAAGCCTCGGTAAGCGTGCGCGCCCAAGCCACCGAAGTGACGCCTGGCCCAGATCCCAGCGCCAGAATGAGAGTCAAGAGCCCGGTGATCATTCGTTGTGCGAGTGGGTTCTTCATTAGTCCCCCTTTAACACCCTTGCATATTCTCTCTTTTGGTACACAGGTTGCCCATGTTCCTTAATTTATGCTGTAAGGATGTTAAAGTTGGTCCCTTCATTATGCAACTGTCATTTTACGAGGTTACTCGAACGTTATTTTGGTAACCAGGGTCCTATTTGATCTTATTCTTGAAGTATCCGTGCTTAGTATTCGATCTTTATCTATATATTTTATTGCATCTCTCCAGGCTTTTTTACATTTATGTATTTCGATTAACGGCAACAGGGGCTATGACTGGGCGCCGGGATCGCTGCCAAGGAAGGGAGCCTTGGGCAAAAAGACGCGGAACACCGTGGTGCCTCCACCGCTTTCCACCGAGACCAGGCCTTCGTGGGCTTGCACGATCTCCTGGACGATGGAAAGGCCCAGGCCCGTGCCACCTTCTTGACCTCGTGACTCGTCACCGCGCACAAAGCGTTCGAAGACGTGGGGAATGAGCTCGGGCGGGATGTCCGGGCCGTGGTCTGCCACCGCAAGCTCCACCGCTTCGGGGCCCCGGGAAGCGGCGCCCTCCGAGTCATGGCCATTCATGGGCGCCGCAGCCGACATGGCAGCGGCCTCAGCCTCGGCAGGCGGCGTCGGGGCGCCAGGGGCCGGAGTCATCACCGCAGGCACATTGGGTCCTTGAGGCATAGAAGTGCAGGTCACCGCCACCGATATTTCTGTGTGAGGCGTGGCATGCGCCACCGCGTTGCGCAGCAGGTTCCCCAACATGCGGGCGATGCGCTCAGGGTCTACCGAGCAGATCGCGCCCTCCTGAGCCGTCACTTTGATAGTGAGATGGTGGTCGCAAGCATCGGGGTAGGCTTCGTCGGCAACCTGCTCGGCCAACATGGCCAGATCCACCTCTTGGCGCTCCAAGGGGATGGTCTGCAAGTTGAATCTGGTGATCTCGAAAAGCTCCTCTACCAGGCCCTCCAGGCGCACCGCGCGATCGCGGGCGATGGCGATGTAGCGCTCTTTGGCGTCATTCGGCAGCTCTGGAGCTTCGCAGAGCAGGTCGAGATAGCCTATCACCGAAGTCATAGGCGTCCGCAGGTCGTGGGCCAAGTAGGTAACCAGCTCATCCTTGCGATGCTCGGCGGCGTGAGCCGCCTTATCGGCAGCAATACGCTGGCAGCGCACTTGGTTAAGCTCTTGTTCGGTGACGGAGAGCTCGTCTGAGAGACGCACGGGATCTTCGGGGTTTGCCACCAGCTGCGCCACTGCGCCCGTAAGCTGCGCATAATACCCAATGGATCGGCGAAGCACCAACCCCGCTATCACCAAGAGGCCCAGCAGATAGGCACCCAGCGCCAGCGGCCCTTTGAGGGCGCGCAACTGCTCGTAGATGGTAATGTCACGCACATAGTAGGTAGGCTCGCCCGCCGCGTCGTAGATCATTTGGACCTGATACTCGCGCTCGCCGTTAAAGAGGCCGTGCTCCACCAGCGCGTTATAGTCTGCAGTGGGGTACTGCTGCCAAGGGGACTGAGTGCGGGCCACCGCCTCGCCCACCGTATGCCAAAAGTCCTGGGTGGTGAGGGCAAAGAGCGCACAGAAGAGCGACCAGACGACCACCATCAGGGCCAGCCTGAGCCAAAGCGAGCGAGATAGCTGGCGCGTTTGCGGATTGTTGTGGATGTTCACAGGGGCTCCCTTGGTTACGCGGTCGATGACAGGCAAAAGCCCTCAAGACATAGTGCGCGCCCTCAACCACAGGAGCCTATCGCTATGCCTATTGGACATCCCCCAACACACGATACCCTACGCCCCAGACCGTTTGGATGTATTCCTCAGAAGCATCCACCCGCTCCAGCTTGCCGCGCAGGCGGCGGATATGCACCATAACGGTGTTTTTAGCCGACTGGTCTGCGGGCGCATCCCACACGCGCTCAAAGAGCTCCCCCACCGAGACCGGCTCGCCGCCAGCACGCAGAAGCTCTTGCAGCAGCCTGAACTCGGTGGGTGTGAGCTGCAGCTCCTTGCCCAGCAGACGCGCCTTGTGGCTCACCGGGTCAAGCTCCAAGGCTCCCACAGAGAGCTCGGGGCGGTCGGGGTCTTGGATGCGAGCCGCGCGCAAGCGGGCATGGATCCTGGCCATAAGCTCTCGAGGACGGAAGGGCTTGGTCACATAGTCGTCGGCCCCAAGGGTGAGGCCTACGACCTTGTCGGACTCGCCGTCTTTGGCCGACAAGAACACAATGGGCACGCCGGGCGAAAGGTGCCTGATTTGCTCGCAGGCCTCAAATCCGTCCATGACGGGCATCATAAGATCAAGGATCACCAGGTCAGGACCACAGTCTGCAAAAAGACGCAGGGCCTCTTGCCCATCGCGGGCACCAATGGCATCCATGCCGTCAGCGCGCACGAGGGTGCACACAAGCTCGACGATGGCCGCATCATCGTCGGCTACTAACACCAGAGGACGCTCCAGAGACATTGGCTTCCCCTTTCTGTCGTGCTTCAGCTTTACATAGCAATGTAAGTGTAGAAGCACGCAACAGCCAAAGGCCCCTCATTACGCGCGTCTTACGAAACCGAAAGATGCGGGTAAACCCCTTCACATAGCTTCAAATGAGAAATGTTTACAACATTGTGAACCATAGGTGTGCCTAAGGGGCGCCAGCTCATCGCATCTACCGTTGCCGATAATTGCACCCTTGGCAGTCCCGGCACACCTCTTACCCCACGCTTTTTAAGGCTAGAGACTCCAGTTGGGGTCGGCGTCCATGGTGAGCGGGGCGAACTTCTTCGCTCGGTATTCCCGCAGGGCCACCAGGGCGATCATGGCCGCGTTGTCGGTGCAGGCAGAAAGCGGCGGCAGCGTGACACGCACCCCTCGCTGGCCCAGCGCCCGAGTATAGGCTTCGCGCAATGCCGGATTGGCAGCCACTCCGCCACCCACGCAAAAGTCGTCCACATCGCACTCTTCTGCGGCGGCGAGCGCCTTGGCCACCTGCACGTCGATGACCGCCGCCTGGAAGCTGGCCGCCAGATCGGGCAGGTTGATGGGTCTGCCAGCGGCGTTTTCGCCCTCGATGTAGGTGATCACCGCCGTCTTCAATCCCGAAAGCGAGAAGCGATAGTCGTGGCTGTGGAGCATGGCCCGGGGAAAGGCGATGGCCTTGGGGTTTCCCTGCGCAGCCAAGCGACTGATGACCGGGCCGCCGGGATAGCCCAGGCCTAGCGCCTTGGCCACCTTGTCAAAGGCCTCGCCCACCGCGTCATCGATGGTCTCGCCCAACACCTGGTAGTCGCCCCAATCACGCACATGCACCAACATGGTATGGCCGCCAGAGACCAGACTGGCCACAAAGGGCGGCTTAAGATCCGGCGTCTCAAAGAGGTTGGCGTAAAGATGGCCTTCCAGATGATTCACCCCAATGAGAGGCAGGCCGGCTCCTGCACAGAGCCCCTTAGCAAAGGCCACGCCCACCACCAAGGCGCCTACCAGCCCGGGGCCTTGCGTGACGCCTACCGCCGCCAGATCTGAAGCCAGAAGGCTGCCGCAGCCCAACGCCGTGCCCGCCTGTTCCAGCGCCTCCTGGTAGACGCCCACGATAGCCTCGGTATGTTTGCGGCTGGCGATCTCTGGCACCACGCCGCCAAAGCGCGCGTGGAAGTCGATCTGCGTGGACACCACGTTGGCCAAGATCGTGCCGCTGCCGTCGATGACGGCCATGGCGGTCTCATCGCAGGAGCTCTCGATAGCCAAAATAAGAGGCTGAGCTGCCAGGACGGCTTTGGCGGCCTCGCTGCTGCGGCCCAGATCTTCCATCGGCCAGGGAGCCACCTGAGAGGTGGGATCCGGCCTATCGTCGGCAGGCTTTACCGAAAGCGGGAGCGCCGCCGTCATGATAACCGCATCTTGACCGGTACCGTAATAGTCGGCACGCACGCCGGCCTCGCTATAGCCCAGCGACTCGTAGAGCGCCCGGGCCCCGCCATTGGCCGAGAAGACCTCCAACGAGGAGCTGCGCGCCCCCAGCACCTGGCCGTCATAGGCCACTCGGGCCAAAAGGCGCGCGCCGATACCCTCGCGGCGGCGCGCGGCAGACACCGCCACGTCCAGGATCTCCAGGTCGTCGCCGGCCAGTCTTCCGCCCGCAAAGCCCACTACCTGGCCCTCATCATGAGCCACCCACCAGGATCGCCCCGGCTGACCCAACTCTTCTGCAAACATCGATTGGTTCCAGGGGGTATGCTCGCTGCCCGCAAAGACCGCATCCTCCAAAAGCGAGACCGCCTCCAGGTCGTTTACCGACATGGGACGCAGCTGCAGATGACGATCGGCCAGCGCATCGTCGCAGCCGGTGGTGGCAGCGGTGGCAGGCTCAGAAAGCCCCAGGCGCTTGAGCTCGTTTTCCTCGGCATCTGAGAGCCTGGTATAGACCGGCAGCACCAGCGCCGGATGGCCCGGGAGCTCACCGGGAGCTGTAAGCTCTGAGGGCGCGTGCTTCTCGGCAGCCGCGGCCTCAAGCGCCGCCGAAGCCGCCAGCAGAAGCGAGGCGCCCGAAGGCGCCCAGAGCTCTTGGGGCAGCAAGCGGGTGAGGCCAGCCTCGCGATAGAGGTCGGCGTACTTTTTGAGGCCGTCGCCGGTGAGCTGGATATCTTGGGCGTCGGCACGGAGAGCCCAGAGCTTTTGGGCCTCGGGGGCCTTGAGCACCGTCTCCACCGAGAACAACCTGGTCACGCCGGCATCATCGATGCCATAGAGACCAGGGTAAACCTCATGGCGCATGGCGTCTCCCACCACGCCCACCAAACCGCGCACGCCGGCTTCCCAGGCGCGCCATGCCACTGCATCAAGGGTTGAAACGCCCATCACGGGACAATCGCGCCCGCAACCCAGGCCTTTGGCGGTGGCAATGCCAATGCGCACACCGGTAAAGGAGCCGGGGCCTCGGCCCACCACGATGCCCGCCACCTGGTCCATGACACAGCCGGCCTCGTCCAACAGCTTTTGGCATGTGGGGACCAGCTCTACATTGGCCTGGCGGCGGCAGGCAAAGTCAGACTCCGCCGCTACCGAGAAACACCCCGCCTGAGCTGCAGCTCCTGGGTGAGGATCGAGGCCGTCGAAGCGGCCCAGGGCGCAGGCCAGCTCGTCGGTGGAGGTGTCGAAAGCCAGCACATAGGAAGAAAGGGGGAAATCCATGGGGGCTCCTGGATGCTCAAAGAGACAGAACGACGCCAGACAGGCGCACAAGGCAGCCCGCCTGAGACTAGCAGGCTCTGGCGGCAATGCCTGCACCAGAGCCGTCACACATTTTACCCGGCTTGACCTCTAGGAGGACGGGGCATCTGCCACGGCCTTGTCCCAGGCCTGAGCCAGCGCGCGGCCACGCTCACCGCAGCCGGTCACCTGAATTTGACGGGCAGGCTCCCCTGCCCCCTGACCCACGCGGGAGATGGCGACCTCCAGACGGTCATCGCCCAACAGGGGTGCGAAGGGCTCGCCCCATTCCACCAGGCTCACGCCCTCGACGCCGGCAATATCGAGAACGCCGGCATCGCCCAGCTGGTCTACATCCTCCAAGCGATAGAGGTCAAAGTGGTAGAGGGTGAGGTCGTCCCCCTCATGGATGGCCAAGATGTTGAAGGTGGGGCTGGTCACAGGCTCAGAGACTCCCAACGCCCGAGCCACTCCCTGAGTGAGGTTGGTTTTGCCGGCACCCAGATCCCCCGTGAGAATCACCAGGTCGCCCTCGCGCACACACCGGCCCAGGAGGACCCCTAACTCTTGGGTGGCGAAAGGAGAAGTGCTCAGGTAGCAGCTGTCGCTAGGACGGGTAAGATCGCTCATTTAAGCTCCTTGGGGCGGCTCGTGGGTGGCCAGCCACTGGCCCAACAGGGCGAAGTCCTCTTCTAAAAAGGCCTGCTTGGTGCGGTCGTAGATGGCGGCAGCCGGGTGAAACACCGGAAGCACCCGGAAGTGCCCCGTCTCATAGAAACGCCCGCGCAGCGCGGTGATGCCCTTCTCGGTATGAAGGACGAAGCGAGTGGCGAAGTTGCCTAGGCACACCAGCACCTCGGGCCAGATGGAGCGTATCTGCTCACGCAGGAAGGGGCTGCACTCGGCGATCTCCTCGGGGCGCGGGTCGCGATTTGAAGGCGGCCGGCATTTGAGCACGTTGGCGATATAGACCTCGTCGCGACGCAGGTTCGCGATCTCTAGCAGCGCGTCCAGCTTCTTGCCTGCGGCGCCCACAAAGGGGACGCCTTGGAGATCCTCGTTTTTGCCCGGAGCTTCCCCAATGATCATGACCCGGGCATGGGGGTTGCCGTCGCCAAAGACGATATGCGTGCGGGTCTCCCACAGAGGGCACCTATGGCAATCCCCCAGCTCGGCGCGGATAGCCTCCAAGGGCACCTGCCCCGGAGCCGGCGAGGGGTATCCGGGAATCTCCAGCATGGATGCTCCTTCCTAGACGTAGACCTTCTCCAGGCGCAGGCCAAAGTCGCAGACCACCTCGTAGTTGATGGTGCCGCGAAGCTCTGCCAGCTCCTCTGCCGAGATGCGCTCGCGACCGTCGGCGCCCATTATGGTCACCAGGTCGCCCTCCTCCACCGGGGCAGAGGGGGCATAGGAGCGGTTCTCGTTCACATCCACGGCAAACATGAACTGGTCCATGCACACGTTTCCCACTTGATGGTGGCGCTGGCCGGCCACGATGACGTCGGCCTTGTTGGAGAGGGTGCGCGAATAGCCGTCGGCGTAGCCCAGGGGCACCGTGGCGATTTGGATGGAAGACTTGGGCACCCGATAGGTCATGCCGTAGGACACCCCGGCCCCTACCGGCGGATACTGAGCCCGCGTCACCCGCGCCCGCACGCTCATCACCGGCTTCAGATCGACGAGGGGCTCAGAGGCGTCGCAAGGGTGAAGCCCATAGAGCCCCACTCCCACGCGCACCATATCGTAGTGGGTGTCTGAGTGCAGCACCACCGAGGGGGTGTTGTCGCAGTGCACCAGCCCCGGATCAAAACCCGCCTCTCGCAGATTGGCGACTGCCTCGTCAAAGTGCGCGCGCTGAAGCTCCCAGTCCCAGTCGCCCACCACGTCTGCGGTGGCGAAGTGAGTGAAGGTGCCCTCACACACCAGGCCGCTGTGGAAGTCCACGGCGCGCCTGAAGTCCACGGCATCTTGGTAGCGCACGCCAATGCGCGTCATGCCAGTGTCCAGTGCCAGATGATAGCGGCCCTGAGCTCCCGCATTGGCGGCGTACTCTCCAAAGGCCAGCGCAAACTCGATGGTGTAGACCGAAGGCATGATGCCATAGGCCAAAAGGTCTGGGATGGACTCCTGGGGCGGCTGAGAGAGCAGCAAGATGGGCTTGTCCACATACTCACGCAGCTCGATGCCCTCTTGCACCGTGGCCACCGCGAAAGCGTCGGCCCCGGCAGAGGCCATGATGGGGGCGCACACCGCCGCGCCGTGGCCATAGGCGTCGGCTTTGACCACGCACATCATCTTGGTGTTGCGGCCCAAGAGCTTCTTGTAGGCCCGCACGTTGGAGCGAAGCGCGCCTCTGTCGATCTCCACCCAGCTCCAGCGCGTCTCAGGGCACCGGGCGACCGAGGGGCGCGCGCCCTCTGCCTCCCCATACCGAGAAGAGCCATAACCAGCCGCCATGAGGCTTACCTCCCTGAGACCTGCGGGTGAGCCGCATCGCCCTCTTGGGCTGCGCCCGACACCGCCATGGACACCGATTCCTCCATTGCATCTGAGGCCAGCCCCAGACAGGCGATGACGTCAGAGGCCATCACTCCGCGGCTGCCGCAGTTCTCGGCGGCCAGCGTGCCCGCCAACCCATGGACTTCGCAGGCATAGGCGCACAGAAGGGGCAGAAGCTCGTTGGACTCCAAGCCGCGGGCCAGCGTGGCCGCCATGGTGCCCGCCAGCACGTCGCCCGAGCCGGCAGTTGCCAGCGCAGCAGGGCCCGGCTTGGGCAGAAGGGCGATCTCCACGCCCACGCAGCCGGTAGCCTCGCCTTTGGCCACCACGCAGATGTCGGTGCCGCCGTCGGCCCAGACCACCCGGCGCGCCGCTTCCAGGGCCGCCGTCAATGAATCGGGGGGATCGTTGGGGGTGCCGGCAATGCGTCCCAGCTCCCGACGATGGGGCGTGAGCACCAGGGGGGCTTCTCGGCGGATGAGCTCGGGGAAGTTGTCCAGGCGGTTGGTGGTCATGCGACCCAGGGCGTTCAGGGCGTCGGCATCGAGCACCAGGGGGCGCGAGCACTCCAAAAGCGCTGAGGTCACCGCCACCGTGTCTGCGCTCACCCCCATACCGGGGCCGCAAAGCACGGCCGAGGCCTTCTCTGCCATGGACACGATCTGGGCCTTTCCCTCTACCGAGAATTGCCCCTCGGGCGTAGAGGGCATGCCTACCACGGGGATCTCCAAGAGGTGGGTGCGGCAGACGGTAGCGACGCGGTCGGGCACCACCAGCGTCACGTAGCCGGCGCCCGCACGAGCTGCCGCCTGGGCTGCCATGATGGCCGCGCCGGGGAAGCGCAAAGAGCCTGCCACCACCAGCACCGAGCCGCGGGAGTACTTGTCGATATCCTGGGTGTCGCAGGGCAGCACCTCCAGATAGTCCTGGGCGTCGCAGCGCCACGCCACGGGGTCTGCCTCGACCACCAGGCGATCGGTTTGCGAGGCCAGAGGGGCCAGCACGATGGAGCCGCAAAGGTCGCGGCCGCGACCGGAGATGAGGCCGGGCTTGAGGGAGATCATGGTCACCGTGGTGTCCGCGTAGACCGCTTGGCCGGGAGCATGGCCGGTTTGGGCCGAAAGGCCGCTGGGCACATCCACTGCCACCACCGTGGCAGAAGTGCGGTTGACCTCTTGGATCCAAAGGTCGAAGGGGGCCGCGGGGGCGCCGTGGAAACCGGTGCCCAAAAGCGCATCCACCACGACGTCTGAGGAGGAGAGCAGCGCCGCCAGCTCGTCGGTGCTAGGAGCCACCGTATAGCTCACGCCGGCAGCCACCGCGCTCTTGGCCACCATAAGGGCCAGCGAGCTCTTGAGATCCTGGGGGTCTTGGGGCGCCACCACCTGCACGGCCACCCCGGCCTCATGGAGGCGTTCGGCGGCCACCCAGCCGTCGCCGCCGTTGTTGCCCGTGCCGCAGAGGATGGCGACCCTTTGGGGACGGGACGCCAGCACCTCCTGGGCCACGGCATGACCGGCGCGGCGCATAAGCTCGGCCAAGCTCACGCCTTCCAAGGTGAGCGACTGCTCCACCTGACGTACGTCCTCGATATTGAGCACAGGTTGCATGGGATCACTCCTTTGGAGGGGAGGCAGGGTGCGATGGGGAGGCCTCAGAGGAGGTCTCGAGGGAGTGGAGCCCGTCTTCTGAGACGCGTTCCAGCTCGTCCAGGATGGAGCGGGCCTCGCGGAACGAGGCGGCCATCTCTCGCTTGGGGTCGGGTTTCTCGGCAGCTTTAGGGCGCGCAGACTCCGTCACCAGCACGGCGTTGGCCACCGCCACCTCCCGGGTGTGGGAAAGCGACAGCGCTACCTCTTGTACCCCGAGCTCTTGGGCTCGTGCCGCGGCGGCTCCGGAAAGGCGGGCGGAGGGGGCGCCGGTGCGCTCGTCCACCACCACCTCCACGTCCTTGAAACCCATGCCGACAAAACCTGTGCCCAAGGCCTTGAGCACCGCCTCGCGGGCGGCGAAGCGAGCCGCATAGTGCTCGGCGGGACGGGCGCGACGCTCGCAGTAGGCGCGCTCGGCGTCGGTGAACAGGCGGCGCTTGAGACGGGGGCGGCGGCAGATGGCCTCCTCCATGCGCGCGATCTCTACCAGGTCTACGCCTACGCCAGCAAATGCCATGGGCGCTACTCCACCGTGACCGACTTGGCCAGGTTGCGGGGCTTGTCCACGTCGCAGCCGCGGGCCAGGGCCACGTAGCGGGCCAGCATTTGCAGATGCACCACCGCGATCACCGGCACGCAGAAGTCCGGTGCAGGGGGGATCAACAGCAGGTAGTCGGAGAGCTGGGCTACTTTTTGATCGCCGTCGGTAGCCACTGAGACCACAGTGGCCCCACGGGCTTTGACCTCCTGGATGTTGGAGATGGTCTTGTAGCGCACGCGATCGTCGGGACACACCACGACCACCGGATAGCCCGGATCGATCAGGGCGATGGGGCCGTGCTTCATCTCGCCGGCAGGATAGGCCTCGGCGTGCAGATAGCTGATCTCCTTGAGCTTCAACGCACCCTCGGCCGCCGTGGTGGAAGCAATGCCGCGGCCTAAGAAGAGCGACGAGTGGGCGTTCACAAAGGCGCGGGATGCAGCCTCGTCTTGCCAAGCACGGGAAAGCACCGTGCGGATAAGGTCGGGCACTCGCTCCAGGTCATGGAAGCGACGCTGGACCTCGCGAATGCCCAGAGAGCCATTGTGTTGGGCCAAGAAGAGCGCCACCAGCATGGAGGCCACCATCTGAGCGGTATAGGCCTTGGTGGACGCCACTGCCACCTCGGGGCCGGCCTGGATGTAGACCACGCCGTCTGCCTCGCGGGCGGCCGAAGAGCCAATGACGTTGGTGATGGCGATGACCTTGGCGCCGGCGGCATGCATCTTGCGAGCCGAGGCCAGCGTGTCTGCCGTCTCGCCGGACTGGGTGATGATGATGCAGAGGGTATGGTCGGTGACCAGGACGTCTTGGTAGTTGAACTCGCTGGCGGGCTCCACAGTCACGGGCACTTTGGCCCAGGACTCGATGAGAGTGCGGGCGATGAGGCCTACGTGGAAGGAGGTGCCGCAGGCCACGATGTAGATACGGTCGATGGCGGCGATCTCCTCGTTGGTGAGATCCAGCTCGTCTAGACGGATGCCCTGACGTCCCAGGCGGTCCTTGAGCAGGCGCTCGATGGCCTCTGGCTGCTCGGCGATCTCTTTGGCCATGAAGTCGGGATAGTCGCCCATGGAAGCGGCAGAGGCGTCCCAGTCCACCGAGTAGGTCTCAGGAGTGTCCACAGGCTCCAGGTCTGAAGTAAAGACCTGGCACTGGCCCGTGGGCTCCAGCCGCGCCAGCTGGCCGTCGTCCAGGTAGATGACCTCCTGTGCGATGCCTGCCAGGGCGGTGACGTCCGAGGCGGCATAGGCGCCATCGGCTGTGGTAGCGATAACCAGGGGCGAGCCCTTTCGCGCGCACACGATGCGGCCAGGGTCATCTGCACTGAGGCATGCGATGGCCCAGGAACCCTCGAGGCGGCCGCACGCCAAAGACAGGGCCACCAAAAGGTCGCCCTTCGCCGGGCCTTCCATGGCCTCTTCGATGAGGTGCGCGATGACCTCGGTGTCGGTTTGAGACACAAAGCTGTGCCCGGTCTCTTGAAGCTCTGCGGTGAGCGCCTGGTAATTCTCGATGATGCCGTTGTGCACCACCGAGATCTTGTGAGAGCAGTCCTGGTGGGGATGGGCGTTGACGTCTGAGGGCTCACCGTGGGTGGCCCAGCGAGTATGGGCGATACCGCAGGTGGAGGTGGTGTCATAGCTGCCACAAAGCTCGCGCAGGGCAGCCACGCGGCCCTTGCACTTGATTTGCAGGAGGCGGCCGTCTGCCTGCTCGAGGGCAACGCCTGCAGAGTCGTAGCCGCGATACTCGAGGGTCTCGAGGCCTTGGAGTAGGAAGGGCAACACTTGCTTGGTACCGGTATAGCCAACAATGCCGCACATGGGCAGGTCTCCTCTGCTCTAAGAAGCGAACGTATAGACGAGTTTCTCGAAGGGATGCTAGGCAGTGGCGGCGCTCACGGCCTCTGCCACCTCAGAGGCCAAACGATCGGCCACCGGCTCGGTCTCTGCCTCCACCATGACGCGGATGAGCGGCTCGGTGCCAGAAGGACGTACCAGAATGCGGCCGTTGCCTTGAAGCTCAGCCTCTGCTGCGGCGATGGCCTCAGCGACGCTGGCAGCCTCCAGGGCCGCGTCCTTATCGGCCACGGTGACATTGATGAGGCGCTGGGGGAAGAGCTTGACGGGGCGGACCAACTCCGAGAGGGTCTCGCGCTCGGCGCGGATGACTTCCATGATGCGCAGAGAGGTCATGATGCCGTCGCCGGTCTTCTCGATGTCGCCAAAGATGATGTGGCCAGACTGCTCGCCGCCCAGCGAATAGCCGTTCTCGCGCATGCAGGCAAAGACGTTCTTGTCGCCCACCGCGGTGGTCTCGTAGTTGAGCTGGGCGATGTCGAGCGCCTTGAGGAAGCCGAAGTTGCTCATGACGGTGGGCACCACCGTGCCGCCCGCCAGACGGCCGTGCTTGTTGAGGTACTTGCCGCACACATAGAGGATGAGGTCGCCGTCCACCACGTGGCCGCGCTCATCCACTGCCAAGCAGCGGTCGGCGTCGCCGTCGTAGGCAAAGCCCACGTCCAGGCCCTGCTCCACCACCAGGCGCTGGAGGCGCTCGATATGGGTGGAGCCGCAGTCCACGTTGATGTTGAAGCCGTCGGGGGCGTTGTTGATGACGCGGACGTCTGCACCCAGAGCGTCGAACACAGGCTTGGCCACCGAAGAGGCGGCGCCGTTGGCGCAGTCCAAGCCCACCTTGACACCCTGGAGGGAGAAGTTGGCGCTGGCGATGAGGTGGGCGATGTAGCGGTTGCGGCCCTGCATGTAGTCGACGGTGCAGCCGATCTCATTGCCGGTGGCCAAAGGCACCTCGAACTCGCCGTCGATGTAGGCCTCCACACGCTCCAAGACAGACTCGTCCATCTTGAAGCCCTCGCGGTTCACCAGCTTGATGCCGTTGTCATAGAAGGGATTGTGGCTAGCGGTGATCATAATGCCACAGTCAAAGTTGCCGTCGCAGACCTCGTAGCACACACCGGGGGTGGGGATGACGTGGAGCATGTAGACATCGGCGCCGGAGGCCACAAGACCCGAGATCAAGGCTGCCTCGAACATATAGCTGGAGCGACGGGTGTCTTTGCCAATGACGATGCGGGCCTTGCGGCCCTGCTCAAGGCCATAGTGATGGCCAATGTAGCGGCCGATCTTGAAGGCCTGCTCGACATTTAAGCCTTCGTTTGCACGGCCACGAAAACCATCGGTGCCAAAGTACTTCATGGGCTCTCCCTTAGGAACGAATGTGGAGCGTGCGGGGACGCCTCGGCGGGCACTTCTATTGATGCCTATAGATACAATGCCCGATCCTATTAAACATGTCTTATCCTAGCGAACATAAAAAGGCCCGTCGCCAGGACGGGCCTTTGAAATGCGAATCTTCGCTGGGTTCGCAGAAAACCTGCGGATTAACGCTTGGAGAACTGCGGACGCTTGCGGGCCTTCTTGAGGCCGTACTTCTTGCGCTCGACGGCGCGGGCATCACGGGTGAGGTAGCCGGCCTTCTTGAGCTCGGGGCGATAGTCGCCAGCCTCGAGCAGGGCACGGGCTACGCCCAGACGCACAGCGCCGGACTGGCCGGAGATGCCGCCGCCGTTGCAGTTGGCGATGACGTCGAAGGAGCCCTGGGTGTCAGTGACACGGAAGGGAGCCAGAGCCACGTCTACCAGGTGCTGACGACCAAAGTAGGTGAGGGCGTCTTTGCCGTTGACGGTGAACTTGCCGGTACCGGGAACGATGCGAACACGAGCCACGGCCTCCTTGCGGCGGCCGGTGCCGTAATAGACAACAGTCTTCTCTGCCATGGATTAGCCCTCCAGCTCGATCTTGACGGGGTTCTGGGCAGCATGGGGATGCTCGGGGCCAGCGTAGACCTTGAGCTTGCCAAACTGCTGACGACCGAGAGTGGTCTTGGGAAGCATGCCCTTGACAGCGTGCTCGATGACGCGCTCAGGGTGCTTGGCCATGGCCTCCTCGAAGGACTCAGTCTTGAGACCGCCCAACCAGCCGGAATAGCGCCAATAGCTCTTCTTAGCAGCCTTGTTGCCGGTAAGCTGGACCTTATCGGCATTGATGACGATGACGTAATCGCCGGTGTCAGTGTGGGGGGTGTACTGCGGCTTGTTCTTGCCACGCAGGATAGTGGCAATCTGCGTAGCCAGACGGCCCAGGATGGCGCCGTCAGCGTCGATGAGGACCCAATTGCGGGCGACCTCGCCGGGCTTGGCGTACTTGGTCGACTTCATGGATAGAACTCCTCTTACTTGAGTAGTGCGGATTCTTTTACGAGGTTACGGGGCTCTGCAAAAGAAGCTCACTGATTGTACACGAACTGAGCCCAAAAGCACCGGTAGATCTCTAGTTCGCGCCTTCTTCACACGCAGATACCACCACAGGACGGCCTTCCGACGCTACCCCGCCCACCAGCTCCTGAAGGAGTCCCATGGCCATGCGACGCCCGTCCACATAGAGCTCCAGCAGCTTTGAGCCGTCCTCTTCCAGGAGGTCCAGCTCCACCGGCGCCGAAGGCGCCACCACGTGGGCAACTCCGGCAGCCTCCAGCTCGAAGACGTGGTCCAGCTGCTGGTTGTAGCGTTCTCCTCGGCTCGCCAACGCCTCAAGGTAGTAGGGATAGTCACCATAGAGCCGTCGCGCTACCTGCATGAGCGAGTAGGTGGGGGACTTGCGATAGCCCCGGTGTTGGGTGAGCACCACGATAAGCTGCTGCGCACCCTCCGCCAAAGCGCGCTCCACCGGAACAGAGTCGCAGGTGCCGCCGTCCAGCAGGCGACGGCCTTCCCAGGTGACGATCTCTGAGAGACAGGGCAGCGAGGAGGAGGCCACGATGATGTCCATCTGCTCAGGAAGCCGGCTCACCTCTAGATAGGCCGCCGTGCCAAAGGTGAGATCCGAGGCCACGGCGGTAAAGGGCACCGGACTGGCGTTGAAATGAGCGTAGTCAAAAGGATCCAGGGAAGCATTGACCTTGGTGAAGAGAAATTCCCGGCCGGTGATGTTGCCGGTGAGCGCCAGGCTAGCCAAGCTCATGAACTCGGGGTTGTCTCTGAAGGCCAAGGTGTCGCGGCAAAACCTGCCGATCTGGCCCGCTTTGAAATTGGCGCCGTTGATGGCTCCGGCTGAGACGCCGTAGATGTGACTAAAGCCTACAAGGCCTTGTTCCAAAAACACGTCCAAGACGCCGGCGGTGAACATGCCGCGAAGGCCGCCGCCCTCAAGGACCAGCGCTACCTTTTGCTTTGACAATGGCTCCATTCCTATCCCTTCGGGGCGGGAAGTATGATCTTGAGTCCCCGCTTGTTGTGGATGGGTAACCGTCACAGGATACCAGCTTGCGCAGATGCCCCCTTCCCTTTCTGCCGAGAAACGCCCAACCTAAAAAAAATTGGAAGTATTAAGGCGAATCCAGCATGTAATGAAAGCAACCTGAACTTTGATATCTTCTTCTTAGCACTCCCTCAAGGAAGGATTGACCATGATCTACACCGTCACGCTCAACCCAGCTCTCGACAAGACAATTTATGTGGACAACTTCTCCTTAGACGAGGTCAATCGCGTGCTCGCCCTGCGCGAAGATCCCGGCGGCAAGGGCATCAACGTCACTAAGGTGGTGGAAGCTCTGGGCGGCTCCTCCGAGGCTTTGGCCCTCTTGGGCGGCTCGGTAGGCGCCCGTATCCAGCAGATGCTTGATGCGGCCCACATCAAGCTCCATGCCTTCCAGGTGGCTGGCGAGACCCGCACCAACACCAAGGTGGTGGACGAGGTGCGCCACACCAACACCGACATCAACGAGCCAGGCCCCACCGTCTCTGAAGCAGACTTGGACTCCATGCTCCAGGTGCTCTTGGACCTCATCTGCCCCAAGACATCGTGGTCTTGAGCGGCAGCCTGCCTGCCGGCGCCCCTGCCGACACCTATCGCACCTGGATCGAGGCCTGCTCTGCCGCCGGCGCCCGCGTCTTTTTGGATGCCTCCGGCGAGGCCTTCGAGAAGGGCCTTGAGGCCAAGCCCCACCTCATCAAGCCCAACGAGGTGGAGTTAGGCGCCATGCTGGGCCGCGCCCTCGATACCGACGACAAGGTGGTGGAGGCGGCCCGCGCGCTGGTGGAGGACGGCATCTCTTGCGTAGTGGTCTCCCGAGGCGGCGACGGCGCGGTCTATGTGGACAAGGACCACGTGGTGGTAGCCCGCTCGCCCAAGGTCAAGGTGGCATCCACGGTGGGCTGCGGCGACTCGGTGGTGGCTGCGCTGGCTTTGGGCGCCGACACTTCCATGGAGCTTGACGACCTGCTGGTGCTGGCCATGGCCACCGGCTCCGCCAACGCGATGCAGTCGGGCACCCAGCCCGCGCCTCTGGAACTGGTGGAATCCCTCAAAGAGCAGGTGACCTTCGCCTAGAGCGGCGCGTTTTTACAGAGCCGCGAGCTCCCAGGCCCTCCTTTGCCTTTGTGCCTGCACCCCAAGCATGCTAGGCTCATCTGCGCCCCAGCCCTCCTCGAGAGGGGTCGGGGCGCCGCTGTATTCTGCCGAGAGGAGCAATCCTGTGGCCCAAGTGCCTCTAGAGAGAGTCGTGATACAGGCGGTCGCCGTCCTTGTGGGCATCGGAGCCTCCCTGCTGGCCCCGGCGCTCGCCCTCGACGCCCCGGCCCTGCTCGTGGCTCTTTTGCTCTGCTGTCTTTTCGACCTTACCGGCCACCGTGCGCGCACCGCCTTGGTGCTGGCATCCTTTGGGCTTCTGGCGTTGTGGAAGCCCTTCTCGGCCTTTGGGCCTTTGGTGGCCTGTTTGGCCTGCGCCAGCCAAAAGCAGCCCTTGCGCTGGCTTTGGATAGCCCCTGCACTGCTCAACGCTCGCTTCTTTGAGTTGGCCTGTGCCTCCGGGTTGGAGATCTTCTCGGCAGCCCTGTTTGTCTTGGCTCGCAGAAGCGAGCGCGCTCTGGCCGAGAAACGCACCTTGGAGGCCGCGAGAGACAGGCTGCAAGAGCGCGTCATGGTGCTGGACGAGGAGAAGAGCGTTCGGGAGGCTCATACGGGGCAGGCGGCTTCGGCGGCTCAGGAGGCGATGGAGGGGCTCACAGAGCGAGAGCAGTCCATCTTGAGCCTGGTGGCAGAGGGGCTCGACAACAAAGAGGTGGCCGGACGCCTCTATCTGTCCGAGGGCACTGTGAGAAACCACGTGAGCGCCATTTTGCGCAAAAAGCAGCTTCACAACCGCACTCAACTGGTGGCGCTCTACTTTAGAGGCCCCAATGGAAGCGTTGGGAGTTCATAGCCATTTATCTGCGGCGTTGCAACTGATGACAGAAGTCACTTCCTCCTCAGGGCCACGATGAGGCAGGCTGTGGGCACTGGTTTTTAGCCTCGCCAACCAAAAGGACACATCATGAACGAAAGCACCTCGCCTTCCGCCGCAGTGAGGGTGGACAATCTGGTGAAGCGCTACGGCGCCTTTGTGGCAGTGGACCACATCTCCTTTGAGATCGAGCCTGGGGAAGTCTTTGGCCTCCTTGGCCCCAACGGCTCCGGCAAGACCACCACTATCGATTGCATCCTGCAACTGCTGAGCTACGACAAAGGCGAGATTTCTCTCTTTGGCCAACCCATGGCCCCCACCCGCTACGACCTCAAGCGGCGTCTGGGCGTGGTGCCTCAAAACATCGCCGTCTTCGACGAGCTCACTGTGCGCGAGAATATCGACTACTTTTGCGGCCTCTATGTGACCGACAAGGCTCGTCGCGCCCAGTGCGTCGAAGCCGCCATCGAGTTTTGCGGCCTGGAAGATTTTACAGCCTGGCGCCCCAAGAGGCTCTCCGGCGGCCTGTTGCGGCGCTTAAATATCGCCTGCGGCATCGCCCACAAGCCTGACCTGGCCTTTTTCGACGAGCCCACCGTGGCGGTAGACGCTCAGAGCCGAGCCCAGATCCTGGAGGGCATCCGCGCCATGAACCAGGCGGGCGCCACGGTGGTCTACACCTCCCACTACATGGAGGAGGTAGAGGAGCTCTGCGATCGCGTGGCCATCTTGGACCACGGCCACATCATCGCCGCCGGCACGGTAGACGAGCTTAAGGCCCAGGTAAAGGCAGGCGAGACCATCTCGGTGGAGCTGCCGGAGCTTCCCGATGGCCTTGCCCAAAAGCTCAAGGCCATGCCCCGTTGCCTGCAGGTGGCCTATAAGGACCATACGCTGACGGTGCGCTGTGCCAACGGCCCCCACAACCTCTTGGACGTGCTGGGCGTGGTGCGCGACTGCCACGGAGTGCCCGGCCGCGTGTGGAGCCAACCGCCCACCTTGAACGACGTCTTCCTAGAGCTCACCGGCCGCGAGCTGCGCGATTAAGGAGGCTCCCATGTGCAAAAAACTGGCGCCTCGCGCTACTGGCCCTGGTGCGAGACAAAAACTTTCTCATCTGGTGTCTCGGCCTGCCGTTGGGCCTCGCCACCATCTTCATCTTCATGTTCCAGCCCATCGACAAGCTCGCCGGCCTCGACCAGCTGCCCATCGCCGCTGTGCGCTTGGACGCCACCCAGGCCGCCACTCCCCAAGGCCACGCCTACACCCAGTTCCTGGAAGCCTTAGGAGGCGCCGCGGACGGCGCCTCCGGATCGCCTACCATCACCGTGGACTGGCAGGACAGTGCCGAGGAGGCCCGCCAGGCAGTCCAAGGGTCCCAAGGCGCCGAGAAGCCCCTCCTAGGCTTGGTGCGCTTGGGCCCCGACTCCCAGCTCACCTTCGAAGCGGCCCCCACCAACGACTCGGTGACCCAGATGGAGCAGTCCGTCATCACGTCTGTCTGCGATAGCTGGCAGGCCCGCATGGATGCCGCCGTCACCCTGGCTGCCCAAGACCCTGCCCTGCTGGCTCACACCAGCGTCCAGGCCGCCCTGGCAGATGCGACAGACTTGGTGCAGAAAGTCTCCCTTACCGAGAATAGCCCCCGTGAGACCTGCGCCTTCTACTTCGCCCTGTTGGGCTTCACCGCCCTGATGTGTGCCCAAAACAGCCTCCTGGCTGCGCTGACGCTGGTGCCGGGCGCCTCGGCCTGCGGATCGCGCATCACCGCCTCCGGCCAGCCCCGAGGCCGCCAAATGCTCGTTTGGCTCACGGCTTCCTGGGCTGCTTCCTTTGCGGGCCTTGTCATCTGCCTCACCTATGTGTGCTGGGCCGCTTCCATCGACTTTGGCGCCCGCACCGGCTTGGTGGTGCTGGCACTGGCAGCAGCTTCCTTCATGGCCACGGGCCTAGGCGGCCTCGTCGCGGTAGCCGGCCCTCGTGAAACGGGCGCCAAGGAGGGCGTCCTCACCACCGTCACTTGCGTAGGCGCGCTCTTTGCAGGCCTCTACGGCGAACCGGTCATGGAGATGGCCAACCAGGTGGCCAAAGCCGCGCCAGTCACTGCCTGGATCAACCCCGTGCGCCAGGTGATGGAGTCCTTATCGGCATTGATCTACTACGACAGCCTGGCTCCCTTCTGGATGCATCTGGGCTTGGTGGCCGCCGCAGGGGCGCTTTGCTGCGCGATAGGAGTGCTGCGTTTAAGGAGGCTGCGCCGTGAGAGTGTGTAAGTACGCCCTGAAGATGGCCGCCCGAAGGCCGCTGTTCTTTCTCATCTATGCCGTGGGCTTAAGCGTCATGGGCGTAGTCATGGCGCTGGCAGTGACCGGGGCCGAGCCTGCCGGCAGTCTGCAGGACGTGGTACGGCCTCAGCTGCAGTGGGGCCTTGTGGATGAGGATCATTCACAGCTGGCAGCAGGCCTCATAGACAGCCTGGGCGAGCTGGGGCCGCGCGTAGAGGTGGCGCAGGATCGCCTGGCCCAGGAAGAAGCCGTGGCCCAGGGCAGCGTGGACTGCCTGTTCATAGTACCTGCCGGCTTTGAGGAGGCCTTTTTGACGGCCGCCCGCGCTGGAGAAAGCCTCCCCTCCTTGGATGCCGCCTATGGCTTTACCGGAGCCGGAGGGGCCCTCGCTTCTGCCGCAGCCGAGCGCTGGCTGGCCTCTGCTGCCTTGGCCGCTGCCGCTCATCCGGAAGCCTCAGCGGCTCAGGTGGCAGAAGAGGCCGCGCGCGCTGCTCGAAAGACAGCCTCTGTGGAGCTTATGGCCACCCCGGATGCCGCTGAGGCCGGCTCCGCCAATGCCTTCACGTTTTATTTGGAATGGTCCATCTACACCACCGTCGCCTCCATCATCGCCTGCACGGCAGCGCTCTTCACCACCTTCAACCGCACCGACGTTCGTCGCCGCGACCTGGCGAGCCCTCTCACCTATCGCTCCTTCACCCTCCAGGTAGCCTTGGCTGCCCTGGCGGTCACGCTGGCCTGTTGGTTTGTCTCCACCGCCATCGGCCTTTTGGTCTTTTGGCAGGATGCGCTGGCACTGGGGACCATCGGCCTTGCCTTCACGCTTCTGGCTTCGCTGGCCTTCATGCTCTTCCCGCTTTCAGTGTCGTTCTTGGCCGGCCAGTTTGGCGTGAGCTCTCAAGGCGCCAATGCGTTGGGGAATCTTTTGGGCATGGCCATCTCCTTTATGGGAGGAGCGTGGATCTCCATGACGCTTCTAGGCTCTGAGATCCAAGCGGTGGCCCGTTTCACACCGGGCTGGTGGTACACCAACGCCCTTATGAGCGCTCAAGAGCTGGCTGGATCTTCCCATGCAGCTGCGGTGGGATCATCCATTCTCACCGATGTAGGCGTGGTGGCGCTCTTCTCGGTCGTGCTTTTCTGCATAGCCCTCATCGCAGGGAAGCTCCGAGAGCAAACGACTTGTGCCGGAGGCAATGGGGCGGTTCAGGAGAGTTAGCGCCCCGCCTGTTGCCCTATCTTATGCTCGCCTGAATCTCCTAGGGGGAACAAATTCCAAAGCATTTGCACCATCGCGTATCTGCCGCCAATGACTTTGGACGAGGACCCATGGCTCATACCACCCATTCCAGTTTTTATCAGCTGCTGCAACTCTCCCCACTGCCCTTTGGGCTGCCATCCGCACCGCCCAAGGACCCGAGCGCACCCGTCTGGTCTTTGCCATGGCGGTGCGCTCGCTCTTGCTGGTGGCCTTCGCCATCCTCTTCATAGGCGGGCTCACGCCGGTATTTGGCGCTGAGAACAGTTGTTTGGTGGTAGGCGGCTTCTGCATGCTGCTGGGCATCAAGTTTGTGTCCTTTGGCTACAACGCCAAGGACTCAGTACTGGCTTTGGCTCTAGTCCTGGCCCTTACGGTGGCCGGCGGACAAGTGACCGCCCTGGGGATGCCCTGGCTCTCCTTTGCTGCCAACCTGGTGTTTCTGGGCATCGTCTTGCTGCTGGTAGCCCAAGATCCCCGCATGGGAAACGCCGGCACCTATGTATTCGCCTACGTCTTTGTGAGCCAGACGCCGGTGACAGGACAGGCACTGGGCCTGCGCTGGATGCTGGCAGGGGTGTTGCTGCTGCTATGCGCGGGCGTGCTTTTGCACAAGCACCTGCATGCCCATGCCCAGGTGCGGCTTGGCGATGTGCTGCGCGCCTCCTCTTTCAAAAACCCCGAGACCCGCTGGCGCCTGCGCATGGCTATAGCGGTGGCCTTAGTGCTTTTGGCAGGCGATCTTTTGCAGGTGCCCCGAAGCCTCTGGATGGGCTACGCCTGCATGTCGGTGCTTCTGCCCTACGATCCCGAGGGCAACAAAGCCACCACCACCCTCCGTCGCGGCTTGCAGCGGGCAGGTGGCGTGCTGGCAGGAAGCGCCCTCTATTGGCTGCTGGCCGCCATCGTGCCTCCTGAGGCCCACAACCTCTTTGGCCCCATCGCCGGCCTGTGCATTGGCTTTTCTGCCCACTACTTTTGGAACAACGTGCTCAACTGCTTTGGCGCCTTGCTTTTGGCCAGCGCCCTCTACGGCGCTGCCGGAAGCGCCTTGCTACGCGTAGGCGACAACCTCTTGGGCATCCTCTTTGCTCTCGCCTGCGCCCTGCTGTGGTCCTGGATGGACAGTTGGCACGCCGCCCAAGCCCAAAAGGGGCGCTAGTTGCGATGAGCGGGCTTCTCGGCAGCAGCCGAGAAGGGCTCCTAGCTGCACAGATATTCAATGTGCCCTTAATAGGCAAAGCGCCCCCTAGCTCAGTAAGGCTAGGGGGCGCTTTGAGGGGATCGGACAAGCCCTTAGTCGAACCAGAGGATGGGTTCGCCAGCCTTGACAGGACCAAGATCGCGCTTGGAGAGCGTCTTGCCCTCAGGGGCTTCAAGCACCACGACTATGACGGTAGGGTCAAAACCAGCCTCTTTGATGGTAGCCGGGTTCATAAGGATGACGGCGTCGCCAGCAGCGACCGAGTCGCCCTGAGCAGCCTTCACCTCGAAGCCCGCGCCTTCCAGCTCGACCGTATCGACGCCCGCATGCACCATGACAGAGAGGCCATCCTTCTCCACGCCATAGGCATGGCCCGTGGGGAACAGCGCAGAGAGCTCGCCGTCCATAGGGGCTATCAGCGCAGTGCCGGAGGGGACGATGGCGATGCCGTCGCCCATGGTCTTCTGGGCAAAGACAGGGTCGGACACAGACTCGATGGCCACCAGCTCGCCATCGATGGGAGCCAACACCTCCAGCTTGGCGGGTTTGGCCTCTTTGGGATTTCCCTTAAACAAGCGATCGAACAGTCCCATAGTCTCGCTCTCCTCTTCTCCTCAACATGCTACTTAGTCTCATATTTGTCGCACTAGCCGTTATTCAAGCGCCAGCTGGCAAAGGCGCATACTGCCGCAAATGCAATTATCACCAGCGAGCCAGATAGATCCTTGAGCACGCCTGCTGCTCCGCGCTCTTGCCGCCAGACAGCACTTTCAGAAGCGGTAGGCCTCCAGATGCGCCAAAGCAAAAGCACGACGCCAGCAACACCAGGGACGCTTTGCATAAGCATCTCGGCGCAAAGGATGCCCACCAGGCTTCCCATCGCATAGCCTCCATCGCCGTCCTTATAGTGACGATAGGCAATATGTATGAGATAAGCTGCAAACGGTTGTAGGCATGCAGCCAAAAAGCTCACCAAAAAGCGCGGGTTTTGCGCCATGAGTTCCTGAAGGTTGCTCATCGAGGCGGCGTCCAGGTTGAGGGAACCTGCCAACCCTAGGCTCACAAAGGGCACCACTACCAGCAGGATCTCCACACCCATAAAAAAGCGCTGGGTAAGCTTCTCTTTGGCGGACATGCCGCGAGGAGCAGCCTTCTCCTTGACATGAGGACTCAGGGAGGCAGCTCTCTGGCTGCGGCCAGGGTCAAGCTTGGCGCCTCGCTGAGCTTCGCGCGCACGATGTTTCTTGGTGGCCATAAAACGATCTTCCTCCTCAGGAGTCCTCTAGGCGAGATAGCGCGTCCTGGAACCAGCGGACAGCAGCAGGTCGCTGGTTCCAGGACAGCTTAGATTGGTAGTTTAAAGATACAAAACGTCGAGCTTGGCCGATGCCTTAGGAAAGCTCGGGCCAGAAACCCTTGTTGGCCTCGATGAGGTCGTCAAGCACATCCTTGGCGATCTTGGCGGAGGGGATAGTGGCAGAAAGGGTAAGAGCCTGCCACAGTTTCTGGTAGCTGCCCTCGGCCCAAGCCTGAACCACAAGCTTTTCCACAGAGACCTGCTGCTCCATCATGCCCTTCTGGAACTGCGGGATCTGGCCCTGGCAGATCTTCTCGTAGCCGTTCTTGCCCACGATGCAGGGCACCTCCACCATGGCCGTGGGATCGAAGTTAGAGATGGCTCCGTCGTTAGGAACGATGAGCAGAAAGCGCTCGAGGGTATTCTCGGCCAGAGCGCAGGCAAGGTCCACGATGTAGGTGGCGTGGGCGTCGGCCTCGAAGTCGGAGCCTTTGGCAGTGCCCTTCTCGATGATCTCGCGGCAGGCGCCAAAGACCTTCTTCTCACGGCCGTCCATGACCTCGTTGGCGCGGGTGTAGTCGGGGTTGGAGGTCTCTACCACGTAGTCGGGGAACAGATAGTACTTGAGGTAGGTGTTGGGGATGGTCTCGGGGTCTACCGCGTAGACATCCTTGGCCTTGCCAAAGGTATGCACCCAGGACTCGTCGATATGCTGAGCTTTGTCACCGGCGGTCTCGAAGCCATCCATGTAGCCGTTCTTGGCCATGTGGCGTTTGATCTCGGGCATGAGGTCGTTGCCCTCTTTGTCATAAATCTCGGTGAACCAGCCAAAGTGATTGAGGCCAAAGTAGCTGTACTGGAGCTCGCGGCGATCCTTGATGCCGCACATGTGAGCCATCTTGTCCATGAGGTCGATGGGCATGTCGCAGATGTTGATGATGCGGGAGTTGGGGCGAAGCAGGCGACAGGCCTCGGCCACGATAGCCGCCGGATTGGAGTAGTTGAGCATCCAGGCATTGGGGCTGTACTTCTCCATGTAGTCCAAGATCTCGAAGACGCCGCCAATGGAGCGCATGCCGTAGGCAATGCCGCCGGCGCCGCAGGTCTCCTGGCCCAACACGCCATGCTTGAGAGGGATCTTCTCGTCCAACTCACGCATGGCATAGAGGCCTACACGGATGTGAGCCAGCACGAAGTCGACACCGGTGAAGGCCTTCTCGGGATCAGTGGTGTAGGAAAAGTCCAGGTCTGGAGCGTTCTCCTTGAAGTAGATCTCACAGGCCTTGGCTACGATCTCCTGGCGCTCAGCGTTGTTGTCATAAAAGACCACGCGGTCTACCGGAAAACGATCGTGCTCCTCCAGAAGCATCAGGGCGATGCCAGGGGTGAAGGTGGAGCCGCCGCCAGCGATGGTTACGGAGTAGCTTTTCTTAGCCATAAGAATGCTTCCAATCTTGGCCACAGGCTCATAGGAAGGGACGCCGCAGTGGCCGCGGACGGCGTCCCGCACAAACGCAATGGAACAAGGAGGTTAGACGCTAGGAGTCGAGCAGGTGGTCGAACCTATCGCGCACCTTGGGGACCTTGAGGCCAATGATGACCTGCATGGCGCGTCCGTTTTTGGCGCAGCCGCTGGTGCCGATGGCTTTGAAGTCGGCATCGTCTGCCACCTTGGACTCGTCTTTAACGGTGACGCGCAGGCGAGTGACGCAGTTGGTGACGTCTTCGATGTTGTCGGGACCGCCCAAAAGCTCCAACACCTGAGCGGCCGTCACGGCGTAGGGGTCGCTATTCTCGGCAACAGCGCCACCAGCCTTAGCTTCGCGGTAATCGGCCTTGGATTTGAAGCTCACCTCTTCGTCGTCCTCCTCGCGACCAGGGGTCTTGAGGTCGAGTTTCAGGATGAGGAAGCGGAAGACCACAAACCAGATGAAGGTGAAGCAGAGGCCCACGACCAGAGCGGTGAGGTAGGCGGGCCAGTGGTTGGCCATAAGCGGGATGAAGTTCAAGGAGGCCATCTCGATGAGGCCGCCGGAGAACACGCCCACCACGCCCAAGGCACACATGACCATGGCCAGAATGCCTGCCAAGATGGCGTGCACGATGAAGAGCAAGGGAGCCACAAAGAGGAAGGTGAACTCGATGGGCTCAGTGACGCCGCAGACAATGGCCGTCAGAGTGATGGGGATGAGCAAGCCCAGCAGCTCCTCGCGCTTCTCGGGCTTGGCGGTGAAGTAGAAGGCCAGCGCGATGCCCGGGCAGCCAAATATCTTGGACCAGCTGGAGCAGGTAAAGGCCGCATAGGGGGCCAGCTCGTTCAGGGGCGCCGAGGAAGCTGCGATCATGGGCAGGTCCTTGGCAAAGGCTGCGTAGATACCCCCGTTAACCACTGCGTTGTCGTAGTAGAAGGGGCTATAGAGCAGGTGATGCAGGCCAAAAGGAATGAGCGCGCGCTCAAGGAAGGCGAAGATGCCTACGCCAGGGAGACCTACCGAGGCCACAAACACCTGGAAGGCGCGGATGCCCTCTTGGACATGAGGCCAAATGAGGCAGCAAAGGAAAGCCACCGGAATCATCACGAAGAAGGTGGCAGCGTAAACGAAGGTAGAGCCAGAGAACACGCCCAGCCATTCAAGGAGCTCGAACTCGAAGAGGCGGTTATGGAGCCAGATGATGATGCCCGAGATAGCCAGAGCTCCGATCATGCCCATATCCAGAGTCTTAATGCTTGCCACCATGGCAAGGCCGCTCTCGCCACCGGTCTCTGCCGCATAATCCACACCAAAGAAGCCGCCCCACTGAGAGAGCATAGTAGCCATGAAGTAGTTGAAGGTCAGGTAGCCGACCAGCACTTCCATGCAGCAGCGAGCATTGTGCTTTTTGGCCAAGCCAATGACCACGCCTGCAAAGGCGAAGAGCAGCACTGGGGTGAACATGGCACCGCCAAACTTTTGGATCTTCTCCATCATCTTGGTAATCCCCCTTTCTATTGGTTACTTATGCAAAATCGAACGACCAGCAGGTTGTCGCCCAGAGTCAGTCCCGCGGCGCCACGGAACGTAACTTGTTCGTACAAGGCGTGCATTCATAGTGCCTCAACTTGTTCGTATAAGTTGTGCTTCAAACTGTTTTAAAGGCGAGCGGCAAGAATTGAGCGGTGAACGTTGTACGTACAAGCTAGAAGATGGGTTAAGGTATGTCACGCCGATAAAACCGCCATCCCCTCCCGGGAGACAGTGGAAAGAAGAACTGTGCCTAAAGCCATCTACCAGCAGATTTACCAGGTGCTTAAAGAGGAGATCATCTCAGGGCATCTCCCCTACCAATCCCTCATGCCCTCTGAGCATGACCTCTGCGAACACTTCCAATGCTCCCGCAGCTCGGTGCGCCGCGCCCTATCCCAGCTGGCTGCAGAGGGCTTCGTGCAGCCCATGCAGGGCAAGGGAGTGCGAGTCATCTATAACCCGCTCCATGAAAGCCCGCGCGATCGCAACGACTACGGCTTGGAAACCTATCAGGAGCTGAGCGCCCGCCGCGGCTTTGCCCCCTCCACCCGCACTGTGGTGCTAGAGCGCGTGATCACCAACCCCGAGCTCTCACAAATCACCGGCTTTGCCCCTGGCAGCGAGCTCACCCATATCCTCCGCGTGCGCTATGCCGACGGCCGAGCCGTCGGCACCGATGAGAGCTACTACTTGGCCTCCAGCGTCCCTGGGCTCACCACCGACATCGTGAACCGCTCGATCTACCAATACCTGGAAGACGAGCTGGGCATGAGCATCGTCACCAGCAAACGCATAATTACCATAGAGCCTGTGAATCGCTACGACGAGACGCTTTTGGACCTCGACGGCTTCAATGCCATCGCGGTCATGCGCTGCAATGCCTACGACACCAACGGCATCATGATCGAATACACCGAAACCCGACAGGTGCCCGGCTTCTTCGAGCTTTGCCAAACCTCCCAGCGCACCCATGCGCCCCGCAAAGTCCCAGCAGCCCCTTAACGTCCAGACGGGAGGCGCACGGGCTTCTCGGCAGGCATAAAGACAAAAATGCGGAGCCTGCATTCCTTGTGCAGGCTCCGCGTGCAATGTGTGGTGGAGCCTAAGGGGAAGCAGTCGAACTCGGCGGCTTCCCCTTTAACAAAAGGGTCGCCGTCCGCTCCTTTCAGCATATCCCACGTGATTTCGGTCTTATCCTCCGAATACCACGAGGTCACGACCAGCTTCTCGTCGTAGAGATAAATCTTATCGACGAAATATTCCAATATCTTATCGCGCGTCTCCGGGTTGTCGAAGTCCGCGTGAAGGAACTTCTCGAAGTACGCCTTGATGCTGTGCTCGTCCTCGCACAGCGAGACCTTGACGTTCTCGGCCTGTATCGCGTCGTTCAGGGATGCCTTCTGCGCCTCAAGCTGGTTCAGGCGCTCTATGAGGGTGTCGCTGAGCGCACCGCCCTCGATTGCCTTCATCAGGTTCGCGATACCCTTCTCGACCTCCTTGCGCCTCGCCTCAAGACCTTCGAGGTATCCCGTCTCCTTGTAATGCTCCTTGTAGTACACGGCGGCGTCCACCGCAAGGGACATCAGGTTCTCCGAGTCGTCGATGATGTACCTCAGGACGTCGGTCACGAGGTCCTCAATCCAGTCCTTCTTGACCTTCTTCTTCGTGCACAGCTTCTTCCGCTGGGCGGAGCAATAGTAGTAGTAATACGTGCGCCCGTCTTGCTCGTGCCCGAGACACCTTGCATCGTCTCCCCACACTCGCCGCAGTACAGCTTCCCGGTCAGCCAGTAGCGAGGAGCGCCATCCTCATCCATTCCTCGCGCCCTCTGGGAACCCTTGCGCTTGTTCTCGGCGAGGCGCCTCTGCGCCCTGTCGAACGTCTCCTCGTCGACCAGAGCGGGCATCCCGCCGGGGACGACGAACTCGCCGTGCCTGTACTCGCCGATGTACGCGCGGTTCTTGAGCATCCTGTGCATCGTCTTCACCCCGAAGGGGTTACCCCTCGACGTACGCAGACCGGCCTCGTTGAACTCGTCGCAGATGGACTGCATGGGTTCTCCTTCGGCGTACTTCGTGAACATCAACTGCACGAACGGCGCGGTATCGGGGTCTATGACGTACTTGCGCTTCTTGTCCACCTTCTCCGTCTTGAAGCCGAACACCTTATGGCCGTTGAAGTTCGCGTGCTCGGCGTTGAAGTCCATCCCTCGTTGGATGTGCACGGACAGGTTCCGGCTGTAATACTCCGCCAGAGCCTCCATCAGCCCCTCGATGAGGATTCCCTCGGCGGTATCCGTCGGAATGTTCTCGGCCAGCAGGTGTATCTCGCACCCCGCGTCGCGAATCGTCTTCTTTGCCATCGCCAGCACGTACTTATCGCGACCCAAACGGTCGGTCTTCCATGCGATGAGAGTGTTCGGACGGATTTTTGCGACCTCCGACAGCATAAGCTGGAATCCCGGACGGTCTTCCTTCGTGCCGGATATGGCCGCGTCCTCGTACTCTCGGACGATTTTCAGCCCGTGCGCGTCCGCCCATTCGTGGGCAAGCTCGCGCTGCTGTTCGATGCTCGCCTCGTTCTGCGAGTGGGAGGAGTAGCGATAGTACGCGATGGCGAGGTTATTGTCGTTGAGCTTTGATTTCTTTCTCGCCAAATGAATCACCTCCAAATTACTTATTTAATCAATTATACAATTAGTCAATTCAAAAGAATGCCCGCCGCCCATAGGAACGACGGGCATCTGCTTCCGTTATCGGTTACCCTTCGCGCGATTGTGCGTCTTGCAGAGCATCTGACAGTTCGCCTCATCCGTTGCTCCGCCTCGGCTCCATGCAGTCACATGGTCGGCGTCCATCTCGGTCTCCTTGTAAATGCGTTTAGCATTTGCATCGTGTCCGATGGCGCACAGCGGGCAATTCGAGGTGTCGTTCGCCTTCGCAGCTTCAGTCTGCTTGCGATACACGGTCTTGATTGTCTTCTTATCGAACACCCGAATATTCAACAGGCGCTCGTCCTTCTCTCCGCCAAGCACATATTCGAATATGCCTCTTTTGTCGGTAACTTGAGAATCGTCAAGCAGGGCCTCGACGCGTTCGGCGACCTTATCTCTTGAGTACGCGTTCTTATGATACTCGCGATACAGGCGTCCCCACTCAAGCCCGCACATCTCGCTTCCAGCGTAATCGAACACCGAATCGACCCAGTCGATGACCGTATCGAAATGGTTCTTCAGCTCCTCGATGTCTGTGTCGGTGCGATGGGCAGCCATATATTCGTCTATGTGGCCTTCGCTCACCCAATCGAGCGCGGTCTCAAGAATCGCCTGACGCTTCGGGTCTCCCTTCACGTACGTTTGCCAGCGATTCATGTTTGCATTGCCCGTGTTCGAGAACACCTCGCGCGCCTTCGTCACGAACGGTCCATGATATGCGGCGTTGCGAAGCTCCTGCTTAACAAGCGGGACCCCCGCGATATTGATTGTCTCGAACCACTCCTGAATTTCCGAAGGTTCGCCCTCGCATACATAAATCGTCAGTGGGGCATCGGTGACGAGCCTTTTCTTGTCGTCGTCCAGACTGTTGAAATAATGCGGCTTCCCATCAATCTCGACGGCGAACTGCCACGATTGATTGACAAAGCGAGCGAACGAAGTGATTCGCTGCCGACCGTCCAGAACCTCGTACATGCCGTCTTTGTTCTTGACGAAATAAATCAATCCAAGCGGATACCCCTTCAACAGGGATTCCACCACGGCGACATCGCGCTTGCCATCGCCGTAAATATAATTGCGCTGATATTCCGGCTGGATGATTAGCTGCCCATCAAGACCGAAAAGGCCCTTGCCTTCGTTCTTGTCAAACACGAAGCCCTTGCAGACATCGCCGACCGTCCAGTCGGTATGAAGAGTTGTCTTCATTAAGCGTTTCCCCCTTTCTTCGAGCGAATGAGAATGCGGCGATACGGAACTACTGCCTTGCCATCTGCCGTGTAATATCCCAAATCAGGATGACCGGGCTTCATCGAACCAGTACCACCCTGTGCAAAATAATCATCCAAAAATTCCTTACGCATTCCCGTATATCCGGGTGCGTCTCTGCTCATGGAAATGATTTCAAATTGTGCTGGATTGTACTTATCTAAAAAGGTAATAGGAACGCCCATTACACCGTCGAAATCGCTTGGAATGGATTCGACAAACGGAACATAAATAGCATCGTAATTATCGTAAACCGGATACTCGATAGCGCCTTGCTCTTTCTCCAGTTTTTTGCGCAACTTTTTATTGAATTTTAGATTATGCCCCATCGTATCAAGAAGAAGCAGCTCATGACGTTTGCCGTGGTCAAGGTTCGTGAACCAACATGCAGAAGCCAAGCGCCCCATTACCACTCCGTCAATAATCTTATATGCAGAGCCTTCTTTCTTATTTTCAAGAAGCCACTGGCGACGCTCTTCAGGCACATCGAAATACATATCCTGATTCAGAGATTTGTATCCAAGCCAGATTTTGTTGTCCTTCAAGAGCGGGAAAACCTCTTTATAAGTAATAGCGTTCATGTTTCCAAGAATCACGAACTGCTTTCCAGCTTCCAGAATCCATGCCAGAAATTCGCGAAAAAGCGAAAATGGTGGATTCGTAATGATAATGTCCGCTTCGTCACGAAGCGCCTTTACCTCACGAGAACGGAAATCACCGTCCCCTTCAAGGTATCCCGAAAACTCAATATCATCGGTATCCACGCGGCCAGAGCCATCCTTGTCGCGCGTAAGCGTAAAGACCTTTCCGTGGTCGTCGTGCTTGTCAGCGTCATAAAGCGGAGAATCCATTTCAAAAAGCGTCAGCTGCTTATTGCCGTCACCCTTAGCATAGGACGTGCTAATCAGCTTCTTCAGACCAAAACGCTCGAAGTTTGCAGCGAAATACTTCGTGAAATTCGACCACTCTGGGTCATCGCATGGAAGCAGAATCGTCTTACCCCGGAATACATCGGGATTGAACTCCACATAGGCGTTCATTTCGGCTTCAATATCGCTGTACTGCGTATAAAACTCATCGTTTTGTGCTGTCTTAGCAGCCCCCAAAGCGCTATTACCCGCCATTACTCAGCCACCTCCTTCTGATGCTCCGCAATCCACTCATGGATAATCGCGGCAATCGTCGTCTCCTTCTCAGCCGCCATCATCTTGAGCGCCTTCTTGTCGCCCACCGTCAAGGACAACGAGAGGGTCGTGCGCTTCTCGTCGGCGGCGGGAGCATCTGCGGAAACGGTCTTCTCTATCTTCTCCTGCTCGGCCTCGCGGTCGGCAGCGTATTTCTCGAACATGTTCGCCATGGCTTAGTCTCCTTTAATCATTTAATCATTTGTACAATTATACATCACTTTGTCTCATTTGTCAAACCTAACGAACCTTTGACCTGCGGTTATTCCGTCGGGAACCCCGCAATCTCCCGCACCGTGTTCACCATCGACAGAGTCGCCTTCGCAGCCTTGCCCCTGCGGTCGTACTCGACGACGGACTGTTCACCGGCCCCCGCCTGAACGAACGCCTCGGACTGGGGAAGCGTGACCACCGTCTGGTCGCCAGCGAGACCCCCGAACCACTCCATGAAGTCACGGGACGCCTTGAAGCGGTTCCAGCCGTTCATGACATACACGATTTTCGCGCGGCTGTGCTTGAACACCGCCTTGCGCATGCGCATCAGCGGCTCGATGTCGCGGGACGTGGTGCGGGTGGGGATGACCACGACGTCGGCCTCCTTGAGCCAGTCGGCAAGCGCCTCCTGCAACGCCCCCGGCGTGTCCACCACGGCGACCTTAGCGCCGTCGACCTCGCGGGTCTTGTGCAGGGTCCCGCCCTGCGCGTCCAAGTCGTAGAAGCTCGTCGGGATTCCCGAGCGCTCGAACGAGAACGCAATTTCGTCGGCGACGAGGGACTTCCCGACGCCGCCCTTCTGATTGCAAACCAAAATCGTCTTCATATCTCTCACCTCATATGTATTTAATCAATTACTCATTTACGTATTTAGTTACAGTCGTATGGTCCCTCGAAGGGTTCCATGCAAGACCCTTCGAGGGGCTTTCCGAAGCCCACCGTTCCATCGTTTCCAAAACCTCTTCGGAACGATTTTCGGGAATCGTCCCGTAGACGAGCCGAAGTCGATTTTTCGACATTTCCGCCTCTTTCGGGGAGAGACCCTTGAAAGGTCTTTCCCAAGCCCATCTCAAGCCCACCCGCGCTCTCGACCGCCGATATGCCTTCGGCATCGGGTCGGCGCGTGAAGGAGAAGGCCCGAAAGAAAGGGAGACGCGAAATGAACGGCTACGGTATCGAGACCTATGCGGACTTGGCCAAAACGGTCGGCGGGATGGTCCTCGCCAACGAGATGGCGCATCGTCCGCTGGAACTCGTGAGCGGGGATTTCACACCATGGGACGAGATATTCCAGTGGTACATCATCAGCTACCCCGACTTCCTGATGGAGCACACGGACGAGCCGGTGTTCCATGACGAGGAACTCGACCTGTACGTCTGGGGAATCACCCACTTCGGTACAGGCTGGGACTGCGTGCCCGCCCCCGAGATTCACTGAGAATGACGGTTCCCGCAAGGGAGCCGTCATTTTTTACTCCCCGAGGTACTTGTCCTCGTCGCGCACGCGCTCCGTCGCCTCGGCCGTCTGCTGCATCTTCGGCGTGACGCCGCGATGCTTGACGGTGCGGGCGGCCTCGTTGTCCAGAGCCTCCTCGGCGGCCTTCAGGCGCTTCTCGGCGTCCCACATGTTGCCGCGAGATTCGTAGAGACGACGCTCGGCGTCCTCCTGCATCCTGCGGCGCTGGTCCTCCATGAACTGGAGCATCATCATGCGGAACATCCGGGCCATCATGTCCGACATCATGCGGGAGACGGGGTCGGTCCCGGTCCTGCTCGCCAACGTGTACAGCCCGAATCCCATCGCGAGGCTCGGGCAGACCCCCTTCAGGGCGTCGCGTGCCTCCTTGGAATCGCGGAACTCCCTGCGGGCGCGTTCCACATCGGCGCGGAGCTGGGCGAGGGCGTCTTCCGGGTCGTTCTCTGCATTCGCGAGCGCCTCGTACTGCTCCCCGGCGATAGGCATGCCCTCGCTCTTCCTGCGGCGGGCGTACACGCTCTTCAAATCGGAGGCCATGTCCTTTACGTCGGACTCGTTCGGTTCGTACATGTCAAAATCATGCTGGGCCGGGGAATCCTGCTGCGTATCCTCCATGCCGACCGTCTGGGAATCCTGCTTCGGAACTGGAGATGTCTCCAATGCCTCACGGGCCTGCTGTCCCTGCTTCTCCTTGAAGAACCGCTCGACGCCTTCCTTCGTCAGGTCGTCTGCGAGGTTCGAGGCACGGCGCTTTCGGGTCCTTCGCTTCGGACCCCATTCGTCCCGCATCCTGTAAGACCATCCGACGGACTTCTCGCCCGTCTTCTTGTCGACTTTCGATGTCTCATTGAGGGTCACTCCAGCGAACGCAAGACGCTGCTTGAAATCATCAATATCGCTGGCGTCGTCCCTTGCTTTTGCCACCGCATCGCCGAGATGTCGGTCGAAGGAATCGTAGTCGAACGAGTCCCGTTTCTCCGCCCATGTCGACTTGTCCTTGTCCGCTCCAATCACGGACATGCCCCACTCGCGGCTCAGCTCGTCGTTCACCGCCTGCACGCGCGGGGCGAACAGGCTCGTGTCGTCCTTGTTGATGACCTGCCCAGTGCGGCAATCGTGGTTCGCGATTGTCGCGTGGGCGTGGACGCATCCGCCCTCGCCGTCCACGTGCATGGTCACCCAACACGGGGAGTCGGGGGCGAGTTTATGGCAGAGCAGGTAGGCGTGCTCCATGCCTCTCTGCACATCGTCGGGATTGCCCGGATTCAACTCGTCGAGCGCCCATGAGACGCGAAGCTCGTAACCCTCGTTGACCATGTTCGGATGGACGGCATGAAGCCCGTTGCAGTACGCGATGAACTCACCTCGGGAGGGCATGTCGCCCATCTGGGCGGCGATGCGGTCCGTCCCGTTTTGCAGGTGGTCGCGTCTGCGCTTTCCCTCTCCGAACTCGGTGTACGACATGCGCCCCCGGACGTCGGGCAATGCCTGCACATACGTCGTCGACATCAGACATCACCTCCCGTGATTCCGCCATGCAAATCGGCTCGAAGCTCCTTGACCTCGTCCGACAATCCGTCGATGGATTCCCTCAGGCTTTCGAACGCCTTCTTGTCCGGTTCCATCTTGATTTCCTCAAGCATGCCCATCCCTTTCACGCGGGCGTTGAAGGCCCGTGCAATCTGGTTGATGTTCACGCCGATTCGGTTCAATTCCATCAGCATCCGGTCGAGCTGCGGAGTGTCCGCAACGACCTCGTGCTCCGTGTGGGAACTGGCGGAACCGTACAGCGCGCCACGCAGATAATTCGAGCGCGTGCGTCCGCCTCTCTTCCCATCCAGAAGGGCAAGCTCCTCGGCGTTCATGCGCACCTGAACCACCGCCTCGCGACGGTCCTTCTTGTAGCGCTGGCGGGTCGCCTTGCCGCTTCTTTTCTCAACTTCTTTTGCCATGCAAAACACCTCCTTATTCGCAATCCAAATGCGATGCGCATTTCTCGTCGCACTTTGCTGCAATCTGCGAAACGGGGAAGGGAGCAAGCATTGACCATGTACGTACAAAATGCGAATATCGCATTTTTCCCGCCATGGTCAGCTTGCGAGGGGACGGCGAAGCCGCCCCCTTCGAACCCCCGAATCTGTCCCCTCCGACTCAACATGTTCTGTCCGACAGAACCACGCGACCGAATGTCGGACACGGGGACGACTCCTCATGTCCGAACCTCTGGCGCGTTTTAATCGAAGGGACGGCGCTCGGGACTGAACCCCTCGACGCCGAGAGAACCGCGGCCGCCGTCCGAAGAATCGGCGTCGCCCGCAGGTTCGCGCACGACTGCGTTCGGGTCACCATCGGAAGGATTTCCGCCGTTTCCATGTCCGGCGTCCTTGCGCAGTGTCTTGACGAACGCGAGCACCTCTTCGGCGGAACCCATTTCCTTCACTTCGGGGAAGACCGCCACGAGGGCGTCGGCGTACGCCTTGGTCTTCGCAGCCTGCTTCTCGCGGCGCAACTTCTTCGCCTGAGCCTCAAGCTCGCGCGCCTTCTTGTCTATGTCATCGAATCTCTTGATAGCCATAATCAATCACTCCTTATCTATTTGAATCTATCTCTTCACTTGCGGTCGTTTCTCCGGACACCATGTACGCCGGAATCGACCCCACCTTGTTCCGCACATAGCCTCGATAGCTGTCCTTCACGTCGGGCTGCGCCAGACGCATCTTGTCGTTTCCCCGGTAGTCGCGATTCATCCACTCCTGTACCTGATATTCGAGAATCAGCATCTCGGGGACATCCATCCGGTTCGCCGAGCGGACCTTGTCCTGTAACTGCCATCCGTATTCCGGTGCAATCAGTTCGAGCGAGGAATAGAAGGAGTTCCGGCTCAGCATCTTTCCCTGAGGGACGTTCGTCTGGAACCAGTAGCGGTACAAATCGTATAGAAACTTGCAAGGGAGCAGGTCCCATGTGGCTTGGTCAAACACCTCGTCCGCGAACTGGCGAAGAGGGTCGTTGTCGACTCGGAACACGTCCAGCGACTTCTCGGATGCTTCGGGAACGCTGAACTCGTCGAAATCCATCTCGTACAGGGTGTGGAACAGGACGTATTCGAGGACATCCTTTCGTCCCAGATAATCGTCCTTGATGTATTTCCGCTCGCAGCCCTCGAATCGCTTCTCGAACGGAATCACGAGCAATCGCCTGTACATGGATTCCGACTTGTCCTTGAGCTTTGGAATCTCGTTCACGCATTGAATCATCAGCCCGCGGAAAAGGCACGGCATGGGAGCCTTGTACTTGCGGTTGAGCAGGAACGGGTCTCCCGTGATGACCGACTTGAGCGTGGCCGCCTTGTCGATATACGTTCCGACGTCGTTCTCGTCCGTGATAATCGCCTGTACGCGGGTAAGCTCCTCAAGCATGAAATCCTGCCCGAAATCCTTCAGGGGAATCGAGGCCCAAGAGCCTTTCCCGAGCAGGTTCCGGACGAGGGCGCAGAACGTGCCCTTTCCGTTGTTGCCCTGAGTAGAGTACAGCCAGACGGATTTGTTCCACGGCATGTTCGGACGCAGGGAAGCCCCCAGCACCTCCCAGAGAACCTTGACAACCTCGGGGTCGTCGGAAAGCTCCTCCATCCACGAGACCACGTCCCAATCCGTTCCGTCTTGGTCGTTGTGGATGACCGGATTCCGGGCGTTCGGGACGAAATCCACGTTCGACTTGCTGGTGAACACGTACTTCGGGTCGAAATCCAGCAGAATCTTGTTCTCGTAGTCGAAGATTCCGTTGTTCACGGGAACGAGTGCCTTGTCTTTGCAAGGCTCCACCTTCGGCACGAGGACGCGCAGCTTGTTCTCGGTGTTGCGCATGTCCACATCGCTGATTCCCGGGTGGAGAGCCGTAATCAACCTCCGGACCGTCTCGGTGCGGGTGTCGTACAGCCCTCGCCGTTCCCCGTGGGATTGGTAGACCCCCACATCGAAATTCCCGTCGCCCTCCTGACCGTTCAGGCGGATTCCGACCGCGTGGTACAGGCGAATTATCACGCTCGCCACCTGCCAAGGCGTCAGAGCCTTCAGTTTCCGTACGCGGTCAGCAGGGGCTTTCGCGTTTGGGTACGCGTCCTTGACGGGCGCTCCCATAGGGGCGTTCGGGTCGCGGGGACCGAGGTTGTATTCCTCGATTGCGTTGTTGGTCGCCTGAAGAAGCTCCGCCTCGATGCTCTCGAACGGCAGGTCGGCGTCCTCGTCGAGGCCGTCCAGATAATCGTCCGTGACCGCCTTGAGCAGTCCGTTGTATGTTAAGTCTTGAAATTCGCTCATATCTGTGCTATCATTAACACAGTTGAAAGGTACCGTCCCGTAAGCGTCGCCAGCGCTGGGGCGGTTTTCTTTTTGCCTCATAACCTCACCTCCTTAATGAATCCCGTGAGACACCAGATATTTCTCGAACGTCTCGCGGTGAATACGACGACTGCGAATCGTGTCAGTCATCACCACGAAGTCCGCGTCATCGGCCTTCATCAGCGAACGCACGCGCCCGATTCCTATTTCGAACAGGGTCGACGCCTCGGCACTCGTCAGGAACGGCTTCGCCTTCAGAGCCGTGATGTAGGCCGCGTATTCCTCCATCGTCAGCTCGCTCCCGCCGAGAATCTTCTTCGTGAACCCCTTCTTCTGTTTTGCATTTGCCATAAAGCAACCTCCTTTTTCCTGTCTATAAACGCAAAAAAGCGGCGAACCAGAATCCAGCAATCAAGCTGAAATCTGATTCGCCGCTCGTCACGTTCGTGCGATTTCCGTCCTATTTGGACGGGTAGACGCTGTTGCCATCCCGTATCGGCTCGTCAGACCGATGCAGTTTCGAGGGCGGACCCTCATCGGCTTCCTCCCGAGCCTAAGGCTCGGTCTCAGATAGGCTTACGTCGGTATATCCCGGCCGCTATCCATCGGCAATCATGTCGCGAATTTATGCATATATTATACAACACAAAATGACGGAAAGCAATACCAAACATCACATACCAGCAGGTCAGGGGCATGTCTAACACTATTTCCCGCCATAAATGAGCAGAAACATTATGCAAAAAAATCGCAGTACAGGGGGAAGAGGGGTGCTCTCAGGTAAATGTTCCAGTTTTGTTCCACTTTTGTTCCAGTTTTTTCAGGCAAAATGGAACGCTGATTTCCCGATGGTTCTCGACCCGAAACGCCGTTGTTCCAATTGTTCCAGTTTTTTTCAACAAACTTTTTTATATATACGGATTTCTCTTTTTCTTCTCGCGTAAATAAAGGTTTATAAAAAAGTGGAACAAATGGAACAATCGAAGAAATGCCCCGAGAATATGCGGGTTTCGTCTGTTCCAATTTTGTTTTGAGAAATGGAACAAGATTTTTCAAATCGGGCTGGAACACCGAGAAAATGCGGGAAATGTCTGTTCCAACTTTTTTGGAACAAAATGGAACAACAATACCTTGAGCACGTCACCCTTCCCATGTACCCAGTCCATAAAGCGCATCGAGCGAAGCGAGATGCAGGTTGTGCTCTTACATTCTTTTCAGAACGTCCTCAAAGCCGTTTTAGGGCACAGAAAAGCCCGAAGGGTAACAAGTACCTCCTCGGGCTTAAAACGTCTTAAAACGCAAAATACGATGTCAGAAAAACGAAAAGGGGACACCCTAAAGGGCATCCCCAAATCTATACACAAGCGCGAACTCATTCTTGATGAAGAAGAGTTCGACGCTTCCTCTTTTGGTGGAGCCTAGTATAAATAGGGCGAACACGGTTATAAGCCTTGAAACCTGTTATCTGCAAATAAACCGCAACTGGTTTGCCGTTATAGGTAACCTACAAAATACCAGATAGGCGGCTTGCGTATTTGCCCTGTAACGCACGAAAACGGGGCACCCCTTATCAGGGTGCCCCGTTTGAACGTTAGATTTTGAGCCGTTGACCCGGATAAATGATATTCGGGTTCGTGATGCCGTTTTTGGCAGCAATCTTCTGATAGGTCGTGCCGAACTTGGCCGCAATGCCTGAAAGCGTGTCACCAGATTTAACGGTGTACGTCTGGCCGCTGTCAACGTTGCCGTTGATAATCGCCATGACTTCATCATAGCGGTGCGCCAAGATCGCTTTTCGCTCTGAACCGTTGCGGTAATCGCCCGCCCATGTCTCTTGCGCCAAGGTTTCAGCCGAAGCGCTGCAAATATGGTTGACGATCTCTTGCACCTCGTCATAGCGTGAGCCAAGCGCCTTGCGCCGGTCATCGCCCTTGCCGTATTCGTCGCGGAACACCCCGGCCACAAGGTCTAGCGCGTCCATGTTCTCAACGCCGGTTGCGGGTGCGGTCGGCGTTGGTGCTGGCTGCGCCGCGCCGCCGACGGCTGCGAACTGTTGCCATTTCGCAGCGTCCATATAGGCTTTGTTCAAGTCAAGGTTGCCACCCCAGCCATCCAAGCGCCCGCAACTAGAGTATTGGCGAATGTCGCATGAATATGCGCCCTCGTTCCATGGGCAGCCTTGAAGTCCGGTTGTGTTGTTGTTGGCGTATTGTGCAACCCATGTGCCGCAACCGTGCTTTTTCGCAATGTCCCAAGGGAAGACGCTTTGACTTGCGTAGATCAAAGGCGTTACGCCGGTAAGCGTTTTCACCTTTGCAACCAGCGAATCAAGATAGCCGGTGTTTCCCCACGCTGCGTTGTCGCCCTGCTCCCAATCAAGAACGATTAGCGCTTTACCAAGGTAGCCTTTAATGCTGTTGGCAAAGTGCTGCGCTTCCGCGTCAACACCAGCACCGTTCACGTAATGGTAAACACCAACCAAAAGGCCGCGTTTCATCGCCTGTTGCATTTGCCGGTCACAATCCGGCGAAACGTAGCTTGTGCCCTGCGTCGCCTTGCAGATTGCAAAATCAATTGCAAGGGCATCTAGGTTGATACCCTTCTGCCAGTTGCTAATATCAATGCCCTGTAGTGCCATAGAAACCACCTGCCAAACATACGAAATAGAAAAGGTCTGCCGTTTGCAGTTCTTCAAGCGTCCATGGACGTGCGGAGTTGACGGCGCTTGCTGGGTCGCGCACCCACCACATACCGTTTGCATCGTGCCGCCAGATCATGACAACATGGCTTCTGTATTCGGAATCTCCGAACGTGCCGCGCACGCCCGCGAAGCAGACCGCGCCAGCATCAACCTTGGCAAGCGCTGATTGCAGGCTGTAAAGCTTGCCGGTGTGCGTGATGCCGTATGGCTCATAGGTGCTTGCAATCCACTGCGCGAACTTCTCCATGTCGTTTACGCCATCGGTCAGACACGCGGTGCCGACAGCACCCGCAACGGTGAGCGGCGTAACGTCCTGCGTTGTTATGTATTTGACGGCCATTGCCGCGCAGACAAGCCCGCACCCGCTGTCACCGATGGTGCCGCCCGCATATTCTATGTGCGACCATTGCACATCATCTTGAAGGTAGAGCGGCATATAAGTGCCCGCCGGTATGGGCTTGTACGCGGGTTCCTCAACCGCGAAAACGATTTCTGGCGTTGCCGCTTCGCGCGGTTGGTCACTTGCGTAGGCAACCATGAGCGCGAAGCAGACAGCAAGAGCCATGAGCGCCCCGCACGCGAACGCCAGAACCTCGCGCCACGTCCCCTTACTCGCTTTCATGGGTGGATTTCTTGGGCGCTGTATAGGTCATCGCCTGTGCGCTGTCACCCAAACCCTCGGTGGTAGGGTCAACCACCACGCCAAGGATTACAAGCACGGCAAACAGCGCATCAACGGCGGCAACCACACGGCCTTGCAGTTCCGATAAATCGAAGTTGAAGCCGAAAATAGCGGCCACCATCTGCACAAGCAGGAACAGAGCAGGAATTAGCGCCATCCAAAACAGCTTGTTCTTTGCACGTGCAAGAAAGTTGATTTTCAAGGTGTTCATGGTAATGCCCCCTAGTCTGTGATTAGAAACGGCTTTAGCTTCTTGATCTCGGCCATGTAGCGTTCGCCGGTGCCGTTGCCACCAAGAAGCTTGTAAGCTTCGTATTCCTCTAGCAAATCGTCATAGGTCGAAATGCTCATCTTCTTGCCGCCGATAACGTACTTTTCATAGGCGGTCTTGATATGCTCGCGGGCTGATGCCTTGTCAATGATTAGACGCGCCTTTGAATACTTGTTAAGCGTCTCTACTTTGGCAATCAGAAAGCCGATAGCCCCGCTGGCGATGATGCCGACGATTGACGTTATTAGCTGCTGCCCAGCCGCGCTAATCATTAGTCCACCACCTGCCAAAGCGTTTCAGTGCCAGCCGCCCCCGGCTCCCAAACGTTGTTGTCAACAAGCGATTGCCACTTGCTGCCGCCGTGGGTGACCACCGCGCCGGTTGGGTAGCCGTTCGTCGCGTCCGGCTGCTCCCACGCGGGCACATCCGTTGCGCCCGGGCTGTCTGCGGCGGCGAGGTTACGCGCCCAAAGGCTCGGCGCGGCAGACGGTGCCCAGTCTGCTTGCGACGTGTGCGGCTGCAAGCACGCGTAGAGCGTGCCGCCATGCTCCACGCGCTCACCAGCGGTGTAATAGTGGCCGTCGCCCGTCCACTGGTCGTAGAGCGCCGGGGCAATCTCTGCCACGTCATCGGAAAGCGACGGCGCTTGCGTCTTGTAAATTGCGATGATGCCGCGCAACGCGGCTTCCTCTTCGGCTGTGAATGCCATGTTTTGCCCCCTAACAATAGGAAAGCCCGCGCAATGGCGGGCTTGGCTTGCTGTTGATGTGTTTGTGCTGCTATCCGAAAAGCCGGGTAAACAGCGCATCCATGTTTGCGACGGTTCGCCGTGCGTCAAGGCGCATCATCGAACCCCGCCAAGATTGGTAGCTTTGCAATGCTTGATCGCGCGTCATCTCGCCGCGCTCCACAAACGCCGCAAGCTTTTTCAGCTTGCGCCGCTCTCGCGTTACGGCGGAACGGCACGGGCGAACAATGACTTTGCCAGTTTCGCCATAGTTAAACCTCTTCTTTAGGAACGTGAAACCGCGCGTCAGCTTCACGACGCGGGTTTTCTTCTCGTTAACGACAATGCCAAGCTTCGCGCACTCGCTCCGAATGTCGGCAAGCGCCCCGCGCAATTCCGCCTTGTCAAGGGCGATGCAATAAAGGTCATCCATGTAGCGCCCGGATGCCAGCACGCAAGGCGTTCGCAGCAACATATGGTCTACGGGGCTTGGAAGCGCAACGGCTAGTATCTGGTTCGGCTCGCTGCCAAGCCCAAGGCCACGGGTGCCGTGGGAATCAACTTGCGCGTACATAAGCGCTTTGATTCTCTCGTCATCTAGCGCCCTGTCAATTAGCCGCTTGGTGGCTTCGTGGTCGATGTTCCCGAAGAAGTTAGAGAAATCGACAAGCAGCACGTAACCTTCTGCGCCGTGCTTCTGGTAGTGCCTTGCAAGCTGCTGTTTAAGACGCGAAACGGCAAAGTCGGTGCCGCGCCCCTTGATGTTGGCCGTGCAACCCGGCGCGAGCGTCGGCCAGATCGCCGGTGCCAGCGCGTGGCGGTTAAGCGCCTTATGCACCACCCTTTCAGAGTAATGCACGGACGTGATATGCCGAAGCTTGCCCCGCTCGAATATGTCAAACTCAACGAATCCGCGCCGAATGTCGTTGCCCGCCATCAAGTCGGCGTGCGTCTTTAGGACGTTCGGCAGGATGTTTGCAAGGTAGCGTTGAACGGCAGACTTCCACGCCACGCCGTGGGCGCAGTCGCGTGCGCACCTGTAAAGGTTGTCAATGTCGGCCACCTCTTCAAGCGTGCATGATTCAAGGCGCTTTGCGCGGTTCGCCGCGCGTTTGGCATCGCGGCGGGCACGCCTTGCCGCCCGCCGCTCTTCGGATTTCATAGGCACCCCGCACGGCTTGCAATCGGCATCCAATAGCCGCTTAGGCACCGGCAATGAAACGCAAGCGAATGCCGAAACCTGCGCCATGCAAGCAGCGGTCTGCGGTACCTGCGGGGTGCATATTTACGGCCATGTGGCCGAACGTTGTACCTTCCTTCCTCTTGCGCACGGATTGCGGACGTGTCCGCAATGACTGGCAGTGCAAAGGAATCACGGGCGCGGGCGAATCCAACCATTCGTGGCCGAATTGTTGTTGGCATTGCCGTTGCTGTTGACATTGCACACGTTGGAAGCCGAACCGCCCATGACGGAACGAAGCCACCAATTGACGCGCTAAACAAGGCACAACGCGACGCTATTTTACCGCTGCCCAATGAGTTTCACACCCTTTCTTGCGCCCTTTATGAGCTTCGCCGCCGTTTCCACATCATCGGCGATGCGCACGCACCGGCTAACCTTGATGATGCCAAGATCAATGAGGCATTGCAGGTCTTGCAACAGCTGTTCGCAGTTTGCAACGGCAAGCGTCATGTAATGCCGCCGCTGCGTCACGTTGTGTTCGGTGTTGGGGTAGAACGCGTTTGCCGTCACAAGGTTGCTTACAAGGCTTCTTGCCGTCTCTGCCATCGGCACGGCCATAACGAAGCGGTATGACTTCGGCATTGCCGCCGAAGTCACAAGCGCCGTTATCTCCTTGCGCACCCTAGTTGCGGTGGTGAAATACTCAAAGTTGCTTAAATCGCGGTAGCGTTCCAGTACGGTACTCATTAGCTTGCCTTTCCAGTGCGCCCGCGCAAGGCGGGCGCGGGCATAGCGTCATGCAACGGCTTGTCAGCCTATGAGGAAGCACGGGCGCGGGCGAACCCAACCATACGCGGCCGAACCGTCGCCGGCAGTGCCGTAGCTGCTGACATAGCACACGTAGGAAGCCGAACCGCCCATGACGGAACGAAGCCACCAATTGACGCGCTCGCCCATGATTCGGCTTGCCGTGCTGTCGAACAGCGGGAAATGGCAATCCATGCCCACCGAATAGCCCTTTGAACCCCATACGGCGCACCCGTAAACTTCCATTTCTGACAACGACCACACTTTACCAAGGTCAGCCCAGCCCCACCCGCTCGCTTCGGTCAGCGCAGAAGAGCCGTAGCGCTGTTCACACAACGAACGGTGGTTGATAAGCACGTTGCGAAGCGCCGCCGGAAGGGCTGGCAGATAGTCGTTGATCTCCCAACCGTGAAGGTGGCTGGCAAGGTAGGGTTCTTTGACGGTGGCGTTTCCGTTGTTGGTGGCCGTGGTGTTCCACATGATATAGCTTGTGTTTGTGGCCTTGCTGCCGCTCACAAGAACCGGCGCGGCGGGCACGAACGCGAGGTGGTGCGGCATCGGCGAATCTGAACACTGATAGTACGGGTCAACAGCCGCCAGAAGGTAGCGCACCGTCTGCGCGGGAACGTTGGAGCCAGCAGCAACGGGCACGTCCATGTAATCGCCGATGCGCAAGCCCGAAAAGTCAGCATCCTGCACGCGCGAATGAAGCCACGCGTAAATATCGCCCTTCGCTGCAATCTCCGCCGCGAACGCGTCAGCGAGCGAGCGCCCCGGATACTGCCCGATGCTCTTTTGTCTGTCGAACTCTTCAAGCACCGTCGCGGCGCTTGCCGTCTCGCGTGCCGTATCGTCAACGACCCCGTAAAGTTCGCCTTTGATTCTGAATGCTTCTGCTGCGTTAGCCATGTCATGCACCCCTATTCAAGTGTGATAATCCCGTTTTCGTAGCTTGCCCGGTCAAGTTCGATGGTTCCGCCGTCCGTTGAGATAACGCGGCTTGCGGGCGTGAAAACGGTGTTGTCAATAACTATGTAATCGTCGGTCAGATCGACAAGCGCGGTTGCGAGCGTGGCCGCATCCGCTTTAAGCTTCTCAACCTCGGCGCTGTCAGCGCCACCGCCGGACGAAGCGCCGCCACCCGTCCCGCTGCCAATGACGCTAAGCGCCCGTTTTGTGGCTTCGCGGGCATCGTCTGCCGCCGTGTGAGCGTCAGCAGCCGCCTTGTCTGCCTTGTCTGCTGAACCGTTGGCCTTTTCCGCCGCTTGGTTCGCGCCATTCGTGGCCGCTTCCGCGTCCGCTATGGCCTTGTCCACCCTGTCCGCTGCTTGGTTCGCGCGGTTTGCGGCGGTGTTGGCGGCTCCTGCCGCGTCGTTCGCGGCACTTGCCGCGCTGGTGGCCGCTTGCGCCGCGCTGTTGGCCGCGCCTGTGGCGGTGTTCGCCGCCGTGGCCGCGCTGTTGGCGGCTTGGGCTGCGCTTGTGGCCGCGCTCGCCGCGCTCGCCGCGCTGCTCACCGCCGTTTCAACGCGGGCGGCCGCCTTGTTGGCCGCATCGGCGGCGGTGTTGGCCGCGCCCGCTGCCGTGTTCGCGGCGCTGACCGCTGCGTTGCCGCGCGAAATGAGGTTGTCTATAGCGTCATCCCAGCTTTGCGCGGGCTTCTGCCCCTCGGTGACGCATCGCAAAATCTCGATTGCGAAGCGCTCCGTTGAGTAGCGCACGCCGTCTTTCTCGAACGCGAAATAGGCTTCGTCGGTGTAACCGGCGACACTGCAAAGCTTGTTTTCGTCCACGGTCACCGTGGCGGCGTTGCCCGAAATCGCGGCGGCTGCTCGGTAGTAGTTTCGCTTGTTCGGCAACAGCACTTCAAGGTAGGCCGTGAACCCCGTTAGCGCGGCTTCCGCGCCGCCGTCGTAGATAAGCGCCTTGATGGTCGTTCCGTGCTTGTCGCCCTGTCCGACCCTCACAAGGCCAGCGCCCAAGCCGTCCTTGCTAAGGTCTAGTTCAAGGGTGTGCGTGTTCATCTGCTCTCACCTGCCTTGGTGATCTCGCGCAGGGCTGTAAGCTTCTCGCCGAAAACCTCTATGGGGTCGCGCGGCGGCGCGGTCGCGCCCTCTGATGCCGACAGCGTGGCGGATTCGGGCAGTATGAGCGCGGCCATAGCGTCGAACACGTCTAGCACCGCGTCCATGCGGTCATCAACGTAGACGGGTTCAACCAGCGTGAACGAACCTTCAACGCCGCTTGGCGGTGTCACATCGCACGCCCTCACAATTTGGCGGTCGCCCGCCGCGTCAACCGCGACGAAGATAACGCCCTGCGCTTCCGCTGCGGCGAGCAACGCCGGGTCGAACTCCGACACTTGCATTTCGGTGTTGCTCAAAGCGTCATGCGCCATGTACATAACTGGTTTGTCCAATTGAAGCCCCCTAACCTGTGCCGACAGTTACACAAGACGTGCAAAGCCCGTCAGAAAAGTTGATCTTGAATGTTCCGTAATGCCAGCTAACGCAACCGTTGCCGTTGCCGTGAACCTCGGTGACGATTGGCTGTTGCATGGTGCCTGATTTGCAGATGGTCGCAACAACGCTTTTGTCTCCGCTTTCTGCCACGGATATTTGCGGGGTCGAAATCCTTATGCCGTGGTTGCCCAGAAGCTGCAAGCCGGTGTACTGCTCGCCGGTCTGAATGTTTCGGAAGTGCGCCGAAAAGTCGATTACGCCAATCTGCGTGCCGTTTTCAAGCCCCCGAATCTCACCGGCGATAAGCTGCAAAAGGTTTGACGCGTAGCCGCATGAGAACTGGCCGTTTGCGGTGATGTTGTTAGCGGTCATGTAGTTTGTCTTCAACGTTCCGTTGGTCAAATCCCATGTGCTGCGCCCTAGGTCATCCGTCAGAAGCCCCGCGCGTATGCGGTCGGCTCGCATCGTCCCGGTGTTGATGCAATCGGCTGTCACGCTCGCGCCGGTTATAAACGTCTTCCAGTTCCATTGCCCGCTGCTCGTAAGGCTCGAAGCAAGGCGGATGCCGCGCCCGGAAATGTTCACGCACCACATACCCGACACGCTTTTGAGGGGCAAGCCGGTTTCGGGGTTCAAGGGCACGTTGCTGTACAAGCTGCCCAACTCGAACGTTTCAAGCTTGTATGTCCCAACCGCGTTGAACTGGTCGTTAAGCGCGTCTTGAAGCTGCACAAGCCAGCTAACCGACGTGCCCGCCACCGCGTCATATGTCGCCGCCGCGCGGCTGCTGTTCTTTAGGGTCTGGCTCACGCTCTGCCACATATCGGCCATGCTGTTAATGAGGTTGCCGAAAGTAACGGTAGCGTCGCCGCCCAGCAAGTCGCGTTCGATCTGTGAAACGCGCCCGGTAAGCCTTATACCCTCTTCGGTAAAGCCCTTGTCGATGATCGCCACGCGGTCACCTACCGCCACGCCTTCCCAGCTTCGCCCGAACGCGTACAGGTCAAGCACGCTTGCTTCATAGCTAACCTTCGGTTCGCTGACCTCTGCAAGGTACGCTTTCGTTTCCTTTAGAAGCTGCGCGGCATCCTCGCACTGCTCGTTCACGTAGCTTGTGCAAGCCGGAAGCGCCGTGCCGCGTGCGTCCGGGTGCCCCCAAATCTTCGTTGCGGCGGCATCCTCGACGTAGGCTTTGCCGCCGTTGACAGATGCGAAGGTCAAGCGTCTGCCGTAAGCGCCCGAATCGGTTTCAACGCCCTTGCCGTAGCCGTAGACGCGCGTTTTCGGGTTATCGGCTGACACCGTGCGCGTGATGGTCTTAATGTCCTTCGTCCACGTGAAGCGCTTTGGGCTTGACTGGTTGCCGCGCAGCTTGCGCACGCCCACTTTGCGCGAAACCACCGAAGAACCGCTGGTTTCTATGGTGGTTTCCAACTCGCCGCCCCACGCTTCCAAAATCTCTGCCACGGATTCGCGGGCGCTCTGGTGGTACAGAACGACGCTTGTGCTTGCGGTCACGTCGCACGTGCCCACCGTCCAGCGCGTGCCCGTAAGCACGCGGGCAAGAGCCGTCGCAACCTGCCCCGACGGCCTTACATCGTCCGTCCAATCGTCCCAAAGTTCGGCGATTGAGTTAACGCCCGTGAACTCGGTTTGCAAGGTGCCGTCTTCGCCGTGGGTGCGGCTCGCATCGTCAACAATGTGTTCATGGGTCTTGCCCTGCGCGTCAACCCAAACGATATAGTCACCCTTGTTCACGTCATCGGAACACGTCACCTTGATTTCGTCGGTGCCGTCCAGCGCTTCGGTGTGCGTCGCCGCCGTAACGTCCAGCCGCCCAAGGTTCACGCCCCAGCGCGAAAAGCGCGTGAAGCCAACTTTTCTGATTAAAGCCATCGTTCCCGCCATTCCAGCACCGCGCTTCCGCCGCTTAGTTGCAGGGTCGTGCGGCCATTGATCGTGAAGAAATCCGAATCAAGCGTGACGGCGGCGGCTTGGCTGTTGACGGTCGCCCGCTCTAGCGCCATGTCAACGCGCACGGTGCTTGTGCTTGTGACGCTCGACGCAAGCTTTACTTGCTCGCCCGTGTCAACGTTCCTGATATACCAAGCCGCGCTTGAAGACGGCTTGGCGGTGATTGCCAGATGCGCGGGGCGGTTGCCGCCCGCGTTCACCGTGAACGTTCCCGCCTTGACCTCAACGCGGCGCTTGTTGCCGTAATAGAACGGGTCGCCGACGTGGAACGTAACCGTTGTGCTTGGGCAAGCGTCCGTGATCTCGCCCAAGTCCGTTGACCCGCTCACGATTGCCAGAAGGTAGCGCGTGGGGTCATCCGGCAGCACCAGCGGCGCGGGTTCGTCGGTGCATAGCAGTTCCGCCAGCGCGTGCCGAACCGTCGCCGCGTCGCGCCTGTCATCGCTTCTTAGCCAAATGTCAACCGGCAGGTCATAGCCCCCGAAGAAAGCCGATTTGAACAACTCCCCGTGACGGCCTGAAACGCTCTCGAAGTTCGCGTTTACAGGTGCCATGATTGTCCGGTTGACCTTGCAGCTTACTAGGGCGCTTAGATCGTGCCCGTTGAATATAACGCGGTCTGTCTGCGCCCGCTTCATCCTACGTTGCAACGCTCACACCCCTTTGCTTTAGCTTGCTTGCAATCCCAAGGCCGATTTGCTGGCCTGTCTGGTACGCGTCCGCGTTGCCCGCAACCGTCGCGTTTACCTCTACGCTGACGGCGATTTGCTGCGCGGGCTGTCCGCCGTTGAACGCGTTGTTAACCGCACGTTCTATGAAGTCCCATAGCTGCTTTTCTGGTGCCACGTACTCGCCGCCAGCTTCGCCAACGCCGATGATCGAAGCTTTGTCGAAATAGCCGCCCTTCGCGTACCAGTCAACGGAAATGCTAGGCAGCTTCACGATGCCGCCTATGTCGTTCCAAGAAACGTTGAAATGCGGCATCTTGATTTTCGGTAACTCAATCTTGATGCCGCCAAAGGCGTTCATGATCTTGTTCGGAATGTCCTCAATCCAGTTCCACGCGTTTTCAATGGGGTTCTTCATGAAGTCGCGCACGCTGTTGAACACGCCGTTGACCTTCTCGCCCAAGCCCGGAAAGCCAAGCTTGTTGCCTATGGCATCGGCGACGCGCACGGCGTTTTGCTGCGCGTTGTCCATCTTCTGGCTGATGTTGTCCCTGATCGCGTTAAAGGCGTTGGCGGCTTCGGCCTTTGCTGTTGACCAGTCGCCGGACAAGGCGGCTTGCAGGGCGCTGCCCGCGCTGCTGCCCACCTGCTTTGCCGTGTTCATGTCGTTTTGCACGGTGGAAGCGATGCCGCCGAAGTACGTTTGCGTGGCGGTCTGTAGGGTGTTCCACTTGTCGGAAACCCAATCAGCCGCCCCCTGTGCCTTTTCGGAAACGGTGCTTTTGATGTTCTCCCAAGCGTTGCTTGCATCTTGCTTGAACCCTTCCCATTTGCTCGCAACGTCGCTTTTGAACTGCTCAACGCCGCTGGTAACGTCGTTCCAAACGCCGCCCCAGAACTCACCGGCACCGCTTAGGAAGTCGCAAACGCCCTGCCACTTCTCCGAAATCCAGCCGGTGAAGTCAGCCCACATCTGCTTGCCCGTCTCGGTCTGCGTGAAGAACCACGTTAGACCGGCCACCGCCGCGCTTACCGCCGCGATGCCAAGGCCGATAGGGTTAGCGGTGATAAGGCCGGTTAGGCTCTTCCATCCGCCGCCAAGGCCGCCGAACTTCCCGCCCAGCCCGTCGGCCTTTCCGCCAAGGTCAACGAAGCCGCCCGCAATGCTCTTGATCGCGCCGCCGATGGGCGCGGCGCTCTGCATGAACTTGCCAACGGCGGTAGTAACCCCGCCGAACGCCAGCACGCCCAACCCAAGGTTCTTGACTAGTTCCTGCTGCTCCGGCGACAGCGATTTGAACCAGTCCGAAGCGGCTTGAAGCGCCGGTGTCAGCTTGCCCAGAATCTCGCTGCCGATCTCGGTTACCATCTGTTTTACCGGCAACGCCGCTTCGCCCATTTCGCGCATGGACGTTTCTAGTTCGTTTTGCGCGTCGCGGCTTGCCAACAAGTCTTTGTTGGTTTCCTGAAACTCCTTGCCAGCATCACCGTAAACGCCCGCCAGCGCGTCCGTTACAAGTGTCGCGCGTTCCTGCTCGGTCTTGCACGCCGCCAGCGCTTCGTTAAAAGCGTCTTCCTTGGTCTGACCCTCTGCAATGGCCTTGTTGAAAGCTGCTTGTGCGGCAGAATTGCCGGAAAGGGCGTTGCTCCACTGCTCGGCGCTCGCCGTTGACCAATTGAGCGCGTCGGCGAAACTGCCGGTTACCGCGCCGGTATGTGCGGTTTCCTGCGCCGTCTCTGCCAAGTTCTCCAACGGCAGAGCGTCGCCGAACGTCGCATATGCACCGGCTGCAATGTCAGTCCACTTCTTCAATTCCTCTTCGTCTTGCGTGAGCCTGATTAGGTTCTGGCTCGCTTCGGTGGCGGTGTCGCCATCGCCCAAGATGCGGTAGAAGTTCGCATAGGTGGTCTGCGCTTGCTCAATAGTGCTTCCGGCGCTGGTGAAAGCGGTTTCAAGCTGGTTGTTTTTGGCTATGGCCTCTTCCTGGCTCTCCGCAAGTGCGGTCAGGCCGGTTGCCGCCGCCGTGATGCCGCCGGAAATAGCAAGACCGCCGCGCTCAACGCCCTTGCCCGCCTTTTCCAGCTTGTCGGCGTTGTCTTCGATAGTCTGGCCGAACTTATAAAGCTTGGTTTTCGACGCTTCGGCTTCGCGTGATGTTTCGGCAAGTTCCTTGCCGTATGATTCAAGCTGGTTTTCGCATTGCAGGATAGCGCGTTTAAGGCTGTCATATTGCCGTTCCTCTTCGGCGGTCAGCCTAGCGCCGCTCTGTTGCTTCGCTTCAAGCTGCGCAAGCGCCTGTTTGTACGCGTCCAACTTCTGTTGCGTCTCGCCATAGGCGCTGTTTAGCGCCTTGACCTTCTGTTGCAGCAAGTCGGTGTTGCCGGGGTTGAACTTCAAAGACTTGTCAATTTCCTTCAAGTCCGCTTGGGTCTTCTTTGATTCGCTCGAAACCTTTTTCAAAGCCCCTTGAAGTTCGGTAGTGTCGCCGCCGAACTTGATAACAAGTCCTTTGTAGCTTACCGCCATGACGGTTCACCTTCTTTCTGTTTTCAAAGTGCATGAGCGCCTCAAACAACGCACCCGCGCGGGTGCGGTGCCGTGAAACGTTCACTAGCCCCAAAATGCCGCTTCGGCCTTGCGTGCCTTTTCGTCATCGTCGTAGTTTGCGGCGGCATCGGTGTAGAACGCGTGAATCTCCAACAGGTCTTTGACCTGTCGGAAGCTAAGTTGCTGCAAATCCGTGATGGAAAGCCCGCATTGCTGGCAGTCATACAGATAGCGTGCGTCGCACGCGTCAGCCAGATTGCTAGGCAGTGGCGGCGCTGGCCGTTTCGGCGGGCGCGGCTTCCACTCCATCGGGCGTTGAAGGAAAAAAGTTGTCCTCGACAATGCCCATCACGTCAGCCGCCCAACCGTCCCCCTTCTGTAGGTCGAACGCGGCGGGCGGAAGCGATTTCACCCACTTGTCAAAGCCAAGCGCCCAACGCGGCTTCGCGGTCTTGATGCACGCATAGGCGATTTCAAGAAGCGCCGTCATCGACGGCATACCGCAAGACCGCATCGTTTCAACGATCATGCCCACGTCTTCGTTAATGTCCTTGGGGCGCGTCGCGCCGCTTGGCTTCTCAACGTTGAACGTGCGCGAAAACACAATGGGCGTGAAGCCGTTGAAAGTGGCTTCAAACTCCATCCCTTCGCCGAAGTCGATAACCATTACTCGCCCCCGGTTTCACTCTGCGCGGGTTCGTCTTCCGCGTCTGTCTTCTGTCCTACCATCCCGTCAAGGTTGACGGCATCGAAGAACGTTTCATAGTCCGGCAAATCCGAAAAGCTGTCATAGCCGCTCGCGCGGTCATCGGCAGTGCCACCGGGCGGGATAATGGGCTTCCATGTAAAGGCATAGTCAAGCTGCGTGATCTCCGGCGTGTCGCTGTTGGTGGTGAGCGTCTGCGACGGCTTGGAAAGCTGGCACATCGCCAAGCAGCGGCGGCGGCCTAGAATGTGGCCGGGCTGCTCGCACATAAACGCAAACTTCTTGGGCTTCTTGTTCGCGCTAAGGATGGTGCGCCCGTCCTTTGCAATCGTGTAGCCCACCAGATCGGCGATAAGCTGGCGCAGTTCTGGCGTGCTTTCGGTATCGTAGAAACTCATGGTGCCGCTGCCGCCGTTGTCCTGCTGCTCTTCTAGCCAAACGTCGTTGTCTGCATGGCTCGTGCCCGTCTCAACGCTCGGTTCCATGCTGATTTCGACAGTACCGGCTACATGCACCGGCGTTTCGTAAGTGAACTTGTCTTCGTCGGTGCAGATCGCAAAGTGAGAATTGCGAACGCCGAAAAAGCCATTGCGTGCCATTTTCAAGGCTCCTATCTACTCGGTTACGTTGACAGTGAACGACGCTTCAATGAGCCGTTCGCCGTCTAGGTGTGTTATTGCTTTCTCGAATGCGCAGCCCGCCGCGTCCAGCGCATCGGCAAGCTTCGCTTCAAGGTCATATGAGCGCTGCGCGGTGTAAAGCAAGACTTCGTAGGGCATCCAACGCGCCCAAGCGTCGTTGTCGGCATAGGCCGTTTCGCCAAATCCCGCTTCAAGGCTCATATAGGGCGGCGCGGGCTTGTCATCGTCTGAAAAGCCCTCGTTAGCCCAAGGGATGTTCAGACCGTCAAGCACGGCGCAAAGTTGGTCAAGCGTGATCACGTCGCATCACCGCCCGCCATGAACTCGCGCCCCACCTCTTCGGCCACGGCTTCAATTACCCCGTCGCCCGGTGCAACACCGTATGTCTTGCCGGTCTGGTTCTTGATCTTGTGGCCTTTTTCAAGCAGGTGCGTTAGCTGGTATTGCTTGTTATGCACCGTCACTTCAACGCCCTGTTCTAAGCTTGCGTGGTCTACGGTGCTAGTCCATCCCTTCGCGTACTTGCCGGAACGCTTGCGGCTCACTGCTTTCAGGCGCTTAACAGCCGATTTGCCAGCAGCGGCGGCGCGTTGCTCCAACACCGCTTCGTTTTCGCTTATGCAGTCGCGCATGGCGGCGGCAATCTCGCGTTCAATGTCGTTGCTAACCCTGCTCACGGTCGCCCACCCTCTCAACAAGCGTTAGCCGCACGTTGTCCGGCGTTCGCTCCACGCGCTCAACGGCAAGCAATGCGCCGTTGAACTTCACCAGCGTTTCGCCGCGATAGGCGCACGCCCTCAACTCGATTACCGCTTGCGGCTTGATGCCCGCCGCGCTTGCGGCGTAGTAAGCTGCCGCGCTGATGCTGTAGACGTTGCAAGGCACGTCCCGGAACGCAAGCGAGGTTGAAACAACGCCGCGCTTGTCGCGCGTCTGCGTCTCGGTGGCAAGCTGGCACGCGCCAGCCCACATACTCATTTCGCGCCCGCTTCTGCCTTGCCGCCATGCTCAGTGCTTCCGGCCATGCGGCAAAGCATTTCGCTGAATGAGCGCATGAGCCTGTCAGCGTCCGGGTTATCCATGCCGAAGTTAGCCTTGACGTAGGTTTTCACGGCGACGCGCACGCTTGCGTCATCGTCGCTGTTGGCCTTAGCGTCGGAAACGCCGCCCGCAACCAGTGCGGAACGGGCGGCGCTCACAAGGTCGGCTATCTCTTCGTCATAGCCGGTGTAATCGGCAGGGATGCGCAGGGCGCTACGGCAAGCCGCCAGAAGGTCGGCTTTGTTTTCGTCTGCCATTGGTGGCACCCCCTTAGATCACTTAGGCGGATGCGCCGCCGATGGTAAGCTGCGCGAAGGACTGCGGGACGGCAAGGCCGCAATCATAGAGCAAGTAGCCATCGAAGCAATGGTTCTGCGAACCGTCGGTGGCGACATAGCCCGTAACGTCCACGCCGTCAAAGGCGTTGCCCTTGATCAGGTCGGGATAGCCAACCTTGATAATGCCGTCGGCGCAAGCATCGTCCTGCTTGACGATGCGCCCGAAGATGCGGCCTTGCACGGCGGGGTCATCGCTCTTTTCGTCCACAAAGTAGCTGCGCTTGTTCGCGTCCTCAACCATGGCAATATGGTTCCAAATGGTGTTGTTGTTCGCGTAGATGATGCAGCCCTTCGGCGCGGGGTTCGCAAAGGTCTTCAACAGCCCAAGGGTCTTCACAATGTCGGCCTTGGTGAGCGTTCCGGCCTTTACAACGGCCAGCTTGTTAGCAGCCGCCATGCCCAGCTTGGCATCGTCAAGGCGCGTATGGACGAAAGCGTTTGCCGCAACGGCGATTCGCGCGGCCACCTCGGAAATAAGCCAGTTCTCGAAGCCGTCAATGGACTGAACGGCCATCTTGCGGGACAGCTTAACGGTCTTCTTGATCTCCACACCAACAAGCCCGATGGTGTCAAACTCGTTCTTCTCGTCGGTGGGTGCCTTGCCCTCTTCGGTCTGCGCGGCATCGCCCTGCGCAATGCCGGTGTGGCGCACCAACTCGAATTGGTGCTTGAAGGTGGAGCGGCTCACATCGCCGAACAGCACCGCCGAATTGTCAACAAGGCTGATGATCTGGCCTTGAATCTCCTTCGGAATGACGGCATCGGTGTTGGTAGTAAGCGCGGTGAACGCCGCACGCTCCTGCGTGGTCAGTTCGTTGCCGCCACCAAGCTGCACGCCCGCGCGGGTCGCAATCTCTTTGAGCCAACCGCGCTTCGCTGCGGATTCGTAGTCGGTAGTGTCGCGAACGACGGCACCGGCAGCGCTCGCGCTGCGTGCCAGCGGAACGGTGGAAACCTTCGGCGCTGCTCCGCTCTCGATAGCGGAACGGGCGGCGGCGACAGCGGCGGCGCGGGTCTTGCGCTGCTCGGCCTGCTCGGTGGTCTTGCGCTCGATCTCCGCCGTAAGTTCGGCCATGCGCTCTTCGTCCTGCTTGGCCTCTTCCTCGGTCACTCCCTCGGGGGTGCCCTCGGCGTACTTGTCAATCAGCGCTTGCAGTTCCTTCAACATTTCATCCATGGTTCTAGCCTTTCTTTCTTGCGTTTGCAATTGCCATTACGGCGCACGCTCTCGCGTGCGTCATGCGCCGCCGCGCAAACTCCTTGCGCGTCTGCTCAATCTCTCCGTTAAGCAAGTTGCGTGCGCTAATCTCGGTGTTGGGGTCAGCCGGAAGGCTCACCGCCGACACGTCGAAAACCTTTTTGACCCGCGTAATAGTGGTGGTGCGGGTTTCCCTGTCGAACTCGTCAGCGGCCACGGTGAACGCCCATGACATACGCGTGATAAGTCCGGCGGCTATCTCTTCGTAAAGTTCGCGCGATGCTTGGCTGCGCGACAGGTCGGCGGCGATGAACAAGCCGTGTTCGTCCGGCTCAATAAGCAGCGTGCCGTTGCTCGTGCGGGCGTACACGCGCCCTTCGTGGTCGTACTGCAAAATCACGTCCGACATATCGGCTTCGCGGAAAGCATCGGGGCTGATGATCTCCAAATACTCGTTGCCCGCGAAGTCGCAATAGATGGGGTAGGGGTCATTGAATGTGCTTGCGTAGCCCTCGACGTAGTAATCACTGTCAAAGCGCTTCTTCGGCTCTTCGCCGCCCTCGTCTGCGCGTTTGAGCGGCGCAAGCGTCGCGGTCAATGTTCGGTACTGTCTTTCATTCGGCTTGCTTGGCATCGTTGCCCCCTTGTCCCTTGTCCTTTGGTGCGCCTATCTGCTCCGAAAGCGCAATGTTGGCGTTGGTCTGCGCGGCACTCGCGGCTTGCTCTGCCGTATGCTCGCTAATCAACCCAAGGTCGATATACTCGCCACGGATTACGTGGCGCTCGCCGCCCTCGTAGTGCGGCGATTGGAACACGTCGGCAACTTGGTTGCCGTTCCAGATTCCACGGTCGAAAAGCGCCGTTGAAACGGCAAGCTTCGTGGTGTTGCTGGCGAACTCCAAGCGGTTTGCCGAAAACATGATTTCGTTTCCGTGGGCAATCTCGTTCCTGCTGTAGGTCATCGCGGTTAGCACGTAGCCAAGCTGAACGGCGAAGGTCTCAATGTTCCCTTCATAGAACGCGTTATAGGTGTCCTCGTTCGCCTTGTTCAGCACCACATCTTCGTTAGTGCCGAAGAACCTATAGGCGCTCTTCTCGATGCGCTCCATCTGCGCAGCGTCAACCGTGTAGCTTGACGGCGTAATCTGCTTCACATCGTCAAAGATGCGGTCATACACGGCGATGCCACCCGCGTTGGACGGGTCAAGCTGCTTGTTGAAGTCCTTAGCGGCCTTTTCCCTGTCCGTGTCGTTGCGGTTCTGGCTCAACTTGCCTATGAAACGGATGAAAGCGCCTTGCTTAATGGCGTTCATTTCCCCTTCGGTCTGCGCGTGCATAAGTTCTAGCGTCGGATTAAGCACGTTGGTGCCGTCGCCGAAAAGGTCACTTCGGTACTGGTGTCGCGTCATAACGCCGACGCGTGACCATTCCACGTACACGCTTTCAGAAGTCGGAAAGTCCAGCTTCAACCAAAGTTCGCCGCCCACGTCATAGGCCGTGCATTTGCTCGGCAACACCGGGTAATAGCCAACGTGCGTTGCGTTGTCATCGGCGAACAGCGGAATAATCAACGCCGTGTCGTTCACCTGCAACATGGTGTAAATGCGCTTGATGAACTGCGGCGTTGTCATCCACGGGTTGGGCTGGTAGGCCAGCGAAGCCGTGGCGTGGCTCTGCGCGGTGCCGCTTACCTCTGGTTTCAGCTTGCTTGCGTGGTTCGCGCCGCTCTCGATGATTGAGCGCGTCAACTCCGCTTCGTAAATGCCGCCCGTCCAAGTGGTGAAGCTTGGTTGGTAGGCCGTGAACGTTGAGAAGTAGCCGTTTACGGCTTGCATCTGCTTGCCGTGAAACACGGAATCGAACATTGAGCGCAAGCGCGGTTTAAGTCTTGCCAAGGTTTCAGCCCCCTATCATTGATTGGTATTCGTCGGCCATGTCTTTAAGGACTACGAACGCGTCACACTCCGCCGCCCAAGCGTCAATGCGGTTGCGCGGGTCTTGGTTCTTCTTGTCCGGCGCAATGTTGCCGTTCGCGTCCGATCTGACGGCCACGTTTGAGCGGCACCACTCCGCAATTGGGTTGGCGTTGTCAACTATTCGGTTCTCCCGGTAAAGCGCCCGTAGTTCCTTCATCGGCATTGACAGGGTTTGCGCCCCCTGCACAACGCGCCTGAAATAGTCAGCGCCAAAGTACCCTTCGTAAGCTTCCACGGTCGGCACGTCGCGCATATGCCACGGGTCATAGCCGCAAGCAACGGCATAGATGCCGTATTTCTGCTGAATCTCGGCCACCCAATCAAGCACCGTGCGTTTGTCGATAATCGGCGTTGGGCACGTGCGCAAGTAGCCGTTGGCAATCCACGCATCATAGGGCACGCCGTCGCGCCCGCCGCGCCGTCCCTCGCGCTCCGCTTGCTCTAGCGCACGTTGCGGAATCCACGCCATGTGCAGCGCGTATATGTTCGGGTCGTTCGGGCGCTGCATGAGCAGACACGCCGCCGTAAGGTCGGTGGTGTCCGAAGCGTCAACGCCCAGAATCGCGTATGTGAAGCCGTCCGACGGGTCAAATGTCGCGTCGTTGTGGATCTCTGACCATGTAAGCCAAGCTTGGCTTTGGTTCTCAATCAGGTTGAAATCCTTAACAAGCAGCGTCGGCAGAAACGTAGGGTCGTTCTTGGCCTTGCTCACGTTCTTGCGAAGCGCTGGCAGTGATTTGATAGTGCCTAAGCCCGGATTCGCCTTGACCCAAGCCGGTTCATGCTCCCATTCCTCGCGTTCGTCCAATTCGTAGATGAACGCAATGAAGCGTTCCGCGTCCGTGCCGGTTGCCTGACCGTCAAGCCACTTCGCGGCGTACTGGTATTGAGCATCGAAGATGCCAGCGCGAACAAAACCGTTGGTTGTGATCTCCAAAACCAGCGGTTGCCTACGCGCCGACGTGCCTTGTATGGTCAGGTCGTACAAGTCGCGGTTTCGCATGGCCGCCAACTCGTCGATGATCGCGCCCGACACGTCCAAGCCGTCAAGGTGGTTCGTGTTTGCGCTAAGCGCCTTGATGGTGCCCATGTTCAAATCGCAATATAGGTCGCTCACGCGCTTGCGAATGTGCTTTGACAGCGCCGGTGACGTTTTAATCATGCGCCAAGCGTTGTTGAAGCCCTTAGCCGCCTGATCGTGGGCGGTTGCGACGTTGTAGACCTCTGGTGCGCCCTCGTCATCGTTCACCTGCAAGTCAATTTCGATTGCGGACGCAAGCGCGGTCTTTCCGTTCTTCCTGCCCATGACCCAAAGCACTTCGCGGTACTGCCGCAAGCCCTCTGCGTCAACGAAGCCGAAAATCACGGACAGAATGGCAAGTTGGAACAATTCCAGCTTGAAAGCGTGCCCAAGCTTGCCGGATGGTAGGCGGCAAAAGCGTTCAATGAAGTTAACGTGCTTCTGTGCGTACTCTTCGCGGAAATGGTACGGATAAAGCGGGTCTTTGTTGTCCATGTCGCGCAGAATCTTTGCAGCTACCTGCTTGATCTTGCGACAGGCCGTTATAGACCCGTCCAGCACGCCGCCGAAGTATTCACGGATAGCTTTCTCGCACCGCCCAGCCTTAGCGGCCTTAGTCATAGCGCGTTTCAGCTAGGTAGTCCGTGAGCGCATCAGCAGCCGCCGCGCCGGTCGGCATCATGTCGCAAAGCTGCTTGATGCCGCGCTGAAACGTAGTGAAAAGTTTGTTGTATGCCTGAAAGCCGGGATGCTCGCGCAAGCCCGATTGCCCGCCGCCGTTGTCATACTCGGTGTAGATGCTTTCATAAAGCAAATCTTTGCGGGCTTCGTCCAACTTGTACTTCATGAACGCAAGGTTGGGAAGCATCCCAAGCACAACGTTGCGCTTGTCCTCTGGTATCGCGTCTTTGGTAAGGCGTTGAAGCTTGCGCAACTCGCTGTCAACCCTCGCTTGCGGGGTGGCGGGCTTGCGCTTCGGCTTACTCTCGGCAACTTTGCCCGAAACTTGCGAACTATCGCATACTTTTTCTTTCTTCACAAGACCACCCCCCTTTGAAAAGTCGGCGCACGAATAAAATTGACTCCCGGCGTTGGTGCCCTAGGAATCGTTGCGCAGATTCAAACCGGGGGGATTGCCCGCCGCTCTGACCTGCTGTTTTGTGTTCGGTAATTTTTTCTTTGGTTCGCGTTTCCCGTCGCGCCGATCACTCGGCTAGGCAAATCAAGTTGCCGGCGGCATCAAACGCAAGCCCTTGACGCGTCGCACCGGCACGCGCCCACCCGTGCGTTTTCTTGTGACATAGGTCGCAAAGGCTGACCAAGTTATCAAGGCCGCAAGCAATGTCCGGGTTGTCGATGTTGGCCGGTGTCAGTTCTTCGATATGGTGAACCATCGTTGCTGGTGTGATCTCTCCACCGGCAAGGCAGCGTTGGCACAAGTAGCTATCGCGCTTTAGCGCATCTTCCCGCGCACGCTCCCAAGCCTTGGAATGATAGAACGCGTCACTAAACGGTTTAGCCATGCGCCACCACCCCAAAAGAAAAAGCGCCACGGCTCTAAGTCCGTGACGCTTTGCATAGTTCTAACCACCTTAGCGAACTTTAGCAGAAGTCGGAAAGTGGACGCAAGTAAAATCTTTTCAAGCGTTTTTCAATTTCGCAATGCCCGCTTCGTCAATGTACTTGAATCCAGCCCGCGAAAGTTCGCGGCACCACTGTTGCGAACAGCGCATGACCTCGGCAACCTCATGCCACGCCATGGCTTGGCAATAGGCCATGCAAAGCACGTCGGCGTAGCGGTTTCCTTTCAGCTTCGCCAAGCCGCCGTGGTCATCCTCGCCGTAAAGCAGCATGGTTGCTTCGTCCAGCATTTCCGATGCTTCGTTGATTCTGCGTTGTAATCTCTGCTCAAACTCAATGCGCCGGTTCACCCTGTCCATTGCATCGCTGTTGCCGTTGCCCTGCTGCTCACCGCAGCGCTGTACCTTCGCGCCCTCTGATGCCAACATTCGTGCCAACATTTCCTTTGAGCGCTCAATCTCCAACACGGCTTCGCGCACCTGTTCAAAGTATTCTTGCGCTCGCATGGCTTCACCTACGCAATGCCGGTGCTGCCGAAGCCAGCCGCCGCGCGCTCCGTCTCGGTCAACTCTTCGCATGGCACCAACTCGCACGGAACGAACGGCATAACGATAAGCTGGCAAACGCGCGTGCCCGCATCAAGCGTGGTGGTTTCGTCTGACTGGTTCAGCAGCGTTGCGCCGATCTCGCCGCGATAGCCCGAATCAATCACGCTCACGCTGTTTGATAGCGTGATGCCGTGCTTGCTGGCAAGGCCGCTGCGCGGGAACACAAGCCCCACGCACCCTTGCGGAATCTCAACCGCAAGACCCGTGCCAACGGTAGCACGCGCCCCCGGCTCTAGTGTCACGTCGTGGGTAATGCGAAGGTCTAGCCCCGCGTCACCTTCATGCGCGTAGCGCGGCAGTTCCGCGCCGTCCGAAAGTCTCACGTTCATTTTGCGTCCAATCATTCTTCAATCTCGCTTTCGTCAAATAGCGTGCCTTGCTTGGGCTTGCGGCATTTCTCATAGACGCAATGCCCAACTTCAAGGCAGTTAGTCCAGCAGTTCCACGGCGTGCAAAAGCACTTCTTGCCGTCCAACACCGCGCCCCGGTTCTCGCAGTCTTCAAGGCTCATTGCTTGCCCTTCCGCTTGCGTGCCCTGCGCCATGCGCGGAACAGGTCAAGGAAGCCCATTGCTTCAAGGTCTGGTATTGCCGGGTTCAGGGCTACGCCGTCGATTGACGCGGCCACAACCTTTGCGCCCAACACATCTTCAAGCACGCCGCCCGCTTCGTCTACGATCACTTGGCTTGGGCGCTGGCCTAAAAGCTTTTGCGGCTTGCAAATCGGCTTCGGTATCGTCACGCCCAAGGTTCTTGCCTGATGCTCCACGAACGCCGCCATGTGCGCGGTGCGCGTGTAAATCGGTATGCCGGTGTCGTGCGAAAGCATGATTAGCCGCGTGGTCTTGCCGGTGCGCCTACCGCTCACGAAACATTGCATAAGCCACCACCCCTAAAACGGTATGTCGCTGTCATAGACGCTGGCAGCTTCCACGGCTTGCGGCGGCATGGCTTCCGGCGCTTGGGCTTCGCGGCGGGCGTTCATCAACTCCAATTCGTCAACGACGATTTCAACGCGCGAATACTGCCGCCCGTCTTTCTCCCATTTGTTTTGCCGAAGGTGCCCGGTCAACGAAAGCTTGGTGCCCTTCGCAAGGTAGGGTTGCAGGGCTTCGGCACGCTTGCCGAACATGACGCAATCAAACCAATGCGGCACGTCCTGATAGCTGCCGTCGGCTTGCTTGCGGCGCTCGTTCACGGCCACCGAAAACGACACCACGGCAAGTTGGCTGTTCGTGTAGCGAAGTTCAGCGGCCTTGCCAAGGTTGCCGGAAATGGTGCAGGTGTTCAGGCTCATAGCTATTCACCGCCCAGCCGGTCAATGAGCGCTTGGGCTTGCTTCACGCCAAGCCCGCCAACGCGCTTGCTTTCGGCGATGCTCAACGCGTGCATAAGCGCTTGCGTCTTCTTGAAGCCGTAGCCCGGAAGGGCGCTAATCATCTGTTTCACGCGCATACCAGATGCCGCCTTGTCGCCACGCTCCGCAAGGTTGATTAGATCGCTGACGGTCAGCACGCCGCTTGCAAGCTGGCTGCGCAACTCGGCACGTTCTTTACGCATCTGCATAGCCTTTTCAAGGTTGGCAATTCGTTCTTCTTTCGTGAAGTTGGTAAGCCCCGTTTCTTCCTCATAAATCTTCATCGTTTTGCCCTTCTTTCTCTATGTGCCTGATAATTACTTCTTGTCTGCTGTTTGCATTGCTGCCGTTCGTTGGTTTCAGTGCATCACCTGCGCTTTCATGGCGGTGCGTTGGATGCCCTCGAAAAGTGCCGTTGGTTCACTGTTGGCACACCTCTTTTCTGTGCTTGGTTGCTTCGTATGCTGCTTGCGCGAACGCTTGCGCGGCGGCTTCGTCAAGCCCCGGCATCACGTGCATGTAGATGCGTGCGGTAACGGCTGCGTCGGCGTGTCCTAGTCGGGCTGAAACCGTCTTCAAGTCAACGCCGTGCGTCAGCAGCCACGTTGCGTGCGTGTGGCGCAGATCGTGGAACGTGAAGCCCTCTGGCGCGGCGGCGCTGCTGATTGCAAGGTTCGTGAAAGCACGCGAAACCGACGTGGGGCGCAGAAAGCCACCGTCAACCGTGAGCAGCGGCGCATTAGCGCCAAGCTTCCCGCAGAACTGTTCACGCAGGGCTAAGAACGCGTCAATGGTTGCAAGGTCATCTTGGGTGATTGACACGTTGCGGCATTTGCAACCCTTGGTCACGTCTCGCCGGTAGGGCTTCAATCCCTTCTTCTCAATGACGTTGCCGCCGACGTGGATATAGGGGCTTTGCGTGCGGTAAACGTCGTTTGGGCGCAGGGCGCAAATCTCGCCGACGCGCATACCCGTTACAAGCGCTATCCATGCGGCCATGGCGTTTAGAACCTTGCGCCACGTCCGCTTGTTCAAAACCTCTGGTTTCAACAGTGGTTTCAACGCCGCGTCCAAAGCGTCGAAATCACCGATGTTCAGGGCTTGGGCTTCGTGGTTCTCGTGCTTGGGCTTGGCGACGCTCAAAAGCGGGTTCGTGTCGGCTATGCCCACCGTCACGAACCACTTATAGGCACCGCGCAAGAAGTAGTAGACGCAACGCACGGTGTTGTTGCTCAAACCCTGCCCGCCCTTGCTCTTGGGCTTCTGCAAACTGTGTTGGAACTTCACGAAATCGTAGGCCGTCAACTCGGCGGCTGACTTCATGCCTAGAAACTTCCTAACGTACTTGGTGTAAAGCCTGTAAGAACGGGCGCTGTTGGCGCTGCCGGTGTTGCTTTCCTGAATCTCGATATACTCCGCCAACGATTCGACAAGGCACACGCTTTGCACGGTGCCGTCTTTCGTCAGGTGGTTAAACCACGCTTCGGCCATGGCGTTTGCTTCGGCTTCGCTGGTAGCCATCGGAAATTGCTTATAAGGTCTGATCGCCTTGCCGTTCAGGTCGCGCCCAAGGTAGGCGCGGGCGCTCCAAAGCCCATCAGTGCATTTCACCTTGTACGTTGCCATGGTCTAACACGTTTCCTTGTCCACGTATTGCCCCCAAACAGAAACGTTGGTTGCAATGAGCGTGCGGGCTATCTGGTCATAGGTCAGACCCATGACAACGGGTTGAACGCTTAAATGGTCTTCGGCTTTCTTCTGCACCGGCACCATCAAGAAGCCGTCGCACGTGAAAACCTGCGGTTCTTCATCGTCAATTTGAAAAGCGCAGCGCATCATCGGTTCTCACCGCCTAAACCGTTGGTTTTCGTGGTGGTTTTCGGCTCGATTTCCTCAATCAGAAAATCAATGCACTGCTTGCACTTTTTCAGGTCTTGAACGCCGTTCTTGCGAATCCAGCGCCATAGGTACTTGAACGCGCAACCCCACCAATAAAGCGCGATGGGCGCGAGGTTCACGGCCTTGCCGTCGTTGGCGCAGGGCTGCAAGCAATAGCCCGTGCCCATCATCGCGGCCATAGCGTCTTTGCACTCAATGCCGCCGCTGGTGTAGTGGCTAGGGTGTGAAACCGCGTCTTTTGCGGCTTCGATCTGCTGCAAGCTAACGTCGCTCATAGCGCCACCCCCAATGCTTCAAGGCGCTTTTTGTAGCGGTCTAAGTCTGCTGGCAGTTCAATGCACCAGTTCTTGTTTAGTACGCCGTCTATCCACTCGTATAGATCACGCGCCACGCGCTCCACGTTGTCAGACGGGGCGTTTTGCTCTGAATTGCTGGTGCAAAACACACGGTCATAGCCGCTATCTTCGGCGGGTATCTCGTAGGCGCAAACGCAATCCCTTTCGTTCGGGCACTGGCACGGCATCAGGTCATCAAGACCGCAACCGCATTCGCCGTCAGGATTGCAAAGGCCGTCATAGTGGTTTTCGCGCAACCACTGCGCCGCCATTTCGCGCAAGCTGGTGCCGTCTTTGCTCATGCTCACAAGAACACCCCCAGCGCTTGCAGTCGGGCGCCATAAAGGGCGCGTGTGTCATCTGCTGGCGGCACTTCGTCCGGGTGCTTCGCGTCGTGGTCGATGATTTCCCAGTACATATCGCGGCAAACCTTTTCCACGCTGTCAGCGCCCGCGCGGCGTTGCTGGTATTCGTCCAGCGGTGCCGCTATGTGTTCGCGCCTGATCTCCACGGTGGGCACGGCATCGAAGCGGAAACGCGCGGTTATGTCGAACTCGCAAAGCAAGCTTGGGTACTCTCCAAGCAGATTGCTTGCGTGGTCGCGTATGTACTGCCCTGCTTGCTCAATGGCTTCAATGAAGCCTTGCCGGGTGCTTAAATCCGGCCAAGTGTCTTTTGCCATCTTCTGACCTTCCTAGATTTCGCCGCATTCGCGGTTCTCGTGGCCGCTGTGGCCGTCTTTTGGTGTTTTGTGGGTATCTGTAGCCCTTTACGCCTTTTTGGGGCTTCTGCGCGGCTCTGGCTCGCTGTCGTATTCCTCAACAAAGCTGCCGTCGTATGAAGTGACCTCTTCCGTTTCCGGCAGGAAACCGCCAAGGAATCCAAGAACGCGGGCTTTTGACCAACCGCCGCTTGCGCAGACGGCTTGGCGCTGCATTTCCTCAACCAGTTCACGCCGGTAAGCCGCCATGCGGCCACGGCTGGCGTTCTCCAATTCCGCAATCCTCACTTCAAGCGTGGCAGCGCGTGCCTTTTCCTGCTTTAGGTTGGTTTGAAGCTGCTTCTTGCTCTGCTCCAAAGGCTCGATCTTTGAAGCGGTGCTTTTCCGCTCTGATTCGCTTTGCCGCGCGAACTCTTCCGCCGCCCGAAGCTTCGTTGTCTTTTCCTGCAACGTCTCTTCAAGCGATTCAATGCGGGCTTTCGCGCTGTCAAGCTGCTTCGCAAGATCAAGCTTTTCTTGGTAGGTCGCATAAACCATCTGTTCAAGTTCGGCGGCGCTCATGTCCGGCTGCTCTATCTGCGCCGCCACTTCCTTTGCCGCTGCGCGTGCGTTGAAAAGTCCCATGAGATACCCCCTAGCTAGCCAGCGCGGCAGCGTATGCCGCCGGGTCTGCAATCGCACTGCGCGGAATGCCGCGCGTGCAGTTCATCCACTCTTTGAGCCAGCGCATGAATCCGCGCAAGAACGGTTGCACGTTGTTGTCATCAGCCCAACCGGCAATGCCTATGAAGCCGTCGCCGTTGAAGCTGACTGCTTCGCGGCCTTGCCAATAGCGGCCATCAACGCGCAAGAACGCTTCGTAAAGCCCTGCGCGTTCCTCTGACGCAACAACGCGCGGTTCGTGCTTCTTGCGGCAAGACGGCTGCATGAGCATGAGCAATTCGCCCTTGCTGGCTAGCTTGCGGTCGTGCCTTGCGCACTCAATGGCTATGAAGCCCTGCAAAGCCCGAATGTCGATTGCTTCCAAGTCCGCATAGGTCAAGTTGCGGTTGAACGCATCGCGCACCTGATCGCGCGTCAACTTATCCGATAAGGACATCACAAGCCCCCTTCTTCGCGTGCTTGCCGTGGCGCTTGCTTATGGAGCCAAGCAAGCCATCTTCGGGCGTGCGCTTGTCCTTCCATGCAAGGTTCTTGCACTTCCAGCACGGTTCACCCTCGTTGGCGAACCAATCAAGCGGGCGTTGAATGCCGCACTTCGGGCATTCCCGTGTCTTAACGTGGTTTTCGTAGTGAACTGGCATGGTCAAAATCTCCAATCTTGCCGAATGTGTAAAACTTTGTGGAAAACGCGTTGAAAACTGCAAAAACAGGCTTTGAGGAATGCGAAAGCGATTTCATGCCCAGAAAGAAGAACCAAGAAAGAGAAACTTTCTTGTTAGTCAATGTCACAAGCAACGGTGGTTTGGTTTTGGTTTTGGTTAGGAACCAAAACCAAACCACTAGCCATAGACATAGACTTAGACATAGATATTGCTTTCGCAGTTTTTTTAATGGTCGGTTTTGCATATCGGAAACCCTCGGTTTTCCGTGTGGTTTTCGTTCTCGCGCTTTTCATGGGTCTATCAGGCGTTTTGGTCTGGCTGTGGGTTTTTGCGCGGTCTGCCGCCCTTGCGTCCGGCTGCACGTTTCTTGCCGAAACTAAGCGCGTTTTCGTGCATCCGGGGATTTTCCAAGCACCCGTTTTCATCGGTCTGCAAAAGCCCGATGCTTAGCAACTGATCTACGAACGCCGTAACCTCTTCGATGCAAAGCAGTTCGCAGAAGTTGGAGCCGTCGCCGAATTGCAGCACGTCGCCCAAGATCAACTTATCTTCTTCGGTGCTGAACGGGATTACGTGCCCTTTGTTGGATGCCAGAAGTTCGCACACGCGCCACCAACGCCCGTAGCCGCTCCAACCAAGCCGCCTGATAAGGCGCTGGCATTTAATGTCATTGGACGCGTTGGAATCGTGCGGGAAGTACGCCAAGCGGTCTTGCGCAAGTTCGCTTGCGTTAGGCATCTTCGCGCCCCTCTGCTTCGGCGTGCATGGCGGCAACCCTCGCGGCTACCTCGTCGTGCTTGCTGTCCTTGCGGCGAAGGTAGATTGCGCCAGCTTGCTTGATGCTGCCGGTGACAGCGGCCATTTGGCGCTGCTCGGTCAACTTGGGTTCTTCGATGATCGCCGCCGCTAGAACCAAACCGGCTTGCAGACCGGCGAACAGCGCCGTTGAATCAAGCTTGATGGTTTCGCCGGTATCGGCGTTGACTATGGCAACATCGGCACCCACGCAATCAAGCAGCGCGAAAGTGTCCGTGATGCGCTCTTTGGCTTTCTTCGTGTTGGTCATCATTTCTTTTCGTCCTTCCTGTCGAACATTGATTTGCGCGTCTCTATGCGCAAATCGGGGTTGTTTTCAAGCAGCCACCGCGCAAGCAGCGGGGTAACTGTGTTGTTGATGCTGTAGTGGTGCGTGATGCCGTGCTGGTCGGTGTAGGGAACCGCTACAAGCCTGTAAGCGCTCTCGTATCGCACGCGCTCAATTAGGTACTTCGTGGACACCCGCAAGCCGCGCCGGTGAATGGCAAGCGCCGTCAACTCGATTTCGTGCGCCGCCTTGGGATTGACCCGCAACCACTCGTTGAACAACTCGCGGTAGCTTTCAGCTTTGAGCGGCACCGGGAACACAAAGGCGCGTTCTTGGGCTATGACGGCTTCCACGGGCTGCGTGTAGTCATCAACGTTCATAGCGGTGCTGCCTTTCAAGGCGTGCCAGCAAGCAATCAAAGGCGAAGCGGGCTTGCTCATACGTGGCAGTGAACGGCACCGGCAACGGGTGGCGAACGCGAACACCGCCGCCCTGCTCAATGTAGGCCGTCCAGAATCCGCGCTTGTCGCGCTCGAACGTGGCTTTAGGCATGGCGCTTCACCAGCCACACGATCACGGCAACGTCAACGGCGATGCAAAGAGCCGTCAGCCAAAGCCCGTAGGTGTCGCCAAGCCAGATTTGGAAGGTTGCAACGGCCATGGGCAAGATGCCGGACATTGTGAGCGCTAGGAAAGCCATAACGGCAATGCGCTGCCAAAGGCGCGGCCAACGTGCTAAGATTTCTTCGTCAAATTGCGGCCAGCATTTTTGACGTGCAAGCGTGCGGGTTCCAGCCGTGCGCTTGCTTCGTTTTTGTGGCGGCATCGTAAAGCGGTTGCAAGGCTTTGAAAGAAAGTCGCTTGCGTTGCGTCCAGCTTGCCGCCGTCGCGTTCGGTAACCATTATTAAAACCAATGGTTTTAGCGCTGGTTTTCATGGTGGTTAACCTTCGCTTTCGGTCGTGGTTGTAGCATTGCTAAATCTCCTTCCAACCCATCAACTCGTTAGGGCTTTTGCCGCACACGCGGCAAATGGCTATAACCTTGTCAGCCCCCGGCGTGTAGCCCTCGCCGCTCTCGTATTTCACGATTGCGTCTTTGCTTACGCCCACTGCCTTTGCGAAGTCCTCTTGCGACATATCCAGCGCCGCGCGGGCGGCTCTAAGATTTGCCGCGAAAACCTCTTTGTTGAAACCCATTCGCTTTTCACCCCCTTAAAAGTGGAAGAAATCTGCCTAACACTTTATGAAGTATAGGCGAATATCTGCCTATTGCAAGTGGAAAGTAGGAAATTGTTTGCTTATACGCCGCTCATGAATTAGAATCTTCGGAAGATTGTTGCTAAGTTTGGTGGTGTGAAATGAACCTAGCTATAAAGAAACTAAGAAAGAACCTGCGCATTTCGCAAACGGAATTTGCTAAGGCTGTTGGTGTCTCATTGCGCACTGTTGGTTCGTGGGAACGCGGCGAATCTTTGCCAAACGCTGAACAAATATGGTCATGCGCTCTCGCGCTAAATTGCAGCCCTAATGATGTTTTGGGTTGGGAAGAAGAGAAGCCCACGCAAGATATATTTGAACATGAATTAGTTGAATGCTACCGGGCTTGTACACCGTCAAGACAAGATCGCATCCTAGATACTGCCCGCGATGCTGCGGGAATGTCTAAAGAAACGTCCAAACATTATTCATCTGAACCCCAGCGACAGGCTGCGGGCTTTTAGGAAAGGAAGCCACTAATGAACGGCATTACTATTTCGGTCAGCAACGGTGAGGTTCGCATTTCATCGGTTGCAGACCAAAAAGAACTCAACATGACTACCGAAGAAAACGAACTAGCTTTGCTATTTGTTTCTGCTTTTGTTGAAAGCGGAATAAACCCCGATGCGTTGGAAATAACGAGAAAGTCAGATGACTACATCACTGTTGTTTATCATGGCGCAGAATGGGAATCAGACGTGGCACGACTGAAATATACAAGTCGTGCGAAGTGGGTTGCAATCGAAGTGCCAGAAAGCAAACGTGAAGCTTTGATCAATGACACAAGATTTGATGCCCAGAAGAACAAGCGGCAAGCAATGTGGAAATCTAAAATTTGCGGTGTTGAAGATGCGCGAAACTTGGCATTGCTCGCCGCAGAAGGTCTATTGGAAATGAAAGAAAGATTTCCGAATCAAATGTAAAAAAGCCCCGCGCAAGCCGTCAAACTATCGCGGGGCTATGCCAATCCTTTAGGCAAGGCAAAGGCAAGGTGATTTTATCATGGTCAAACGTAGAGCGGCTATATACGCCCGCTTTTCGTCACACAACCAACGGTCGGAAAGCATCGAAATACAGGTTGACGCTGGCACCCGCTACATAGCTGAAAACGGCCTTGAATTGGTCAGGGTCTATGCTGACTACGCCAAGACAGGGCGCAACACTGACCGAAGCGACTACAAACGCATGATGAACGATGCCCGTTTAGGCTTGTTTGATTATGTGGTGATCTACAAGGTGCCGCGCATCATGCGCAACCGCGACGAAATGGCACTAACGCGCATCATGCTGCGCAAAGCCGGTGTTGAAATACTCTACGCCGGTGAGGAAATCGCCAGCGGTTCAAGCGGCGTGCTGCAACTCGGCATGCTCGAAGTGCTGGCCGAATGGGAAAGCGCCATAGACAGCGAACGCATCATTGACGGCATACAGAAGAACGCGCAAAGGTGCATGGCGAATGGTCGCACGCTCTACGGTTGGGACATTGTAGAAGGGCGCTACGTGGTCAATGATCGCGAAGCGGCAGTGCTGCACCGCATGAAGAACCTGTTGTTTAGCGGCTCGACGGTCGCGGACATTGTGCGGGCTGTTGCCAATGAGCGAAGCCGCAACGGAAAGCCCTTCAACCATGACCGCACGAAGAAACTTCTATTGCGCCCGCAGAACGGCGGCACATACAGTTACGCCGGTCACGTGGTAGAAGACGGAATGCCCGCCATCTGGCCGAAAATCGAACAAGATATGATTATCAGCATGTTAGGCACGCCGCGCCCGCGCCGTCGCGTAGACCACGCCGCAGAATGGCCGCTAACCGGCAAGCTTTATTGCGCCGAATGCGGCAACACTCTTGCCGGAACATCCGGCACCAGCAAGGGCGGCACGGTCTATGCCTATTACAAGTGCAAGAAATGCAAGCGCACGTTCAGGCGCGACATTTTGGAAGATGCCATAGTTGATATGACCATATGCGCCCTAGAGCGCCCCGACGTGCGCAAGCGCATTGCCGACGGCATGGCAACCTATGAAGCCACCATGGAAGATGCGCCGCTTGAAAGCGAGCGCCTACGCAAGGAAATTAAAAGGATTGATGCCGCGTTTGAACGAATCTGGCAAGCCATCGAAGACGGCATAGCGCCACCGGGCGGCAAAGAACGCATTGAGGATTTGAAAGCCCGCAAAGATGCGTTGGAAACCGAATATCAGATAGCCAAGGCCAATGAAAACATTGAACCGGGCTTTTCGGAATTGATGGACTGGCTAGACAATGTAGCCGAAGAAATGAACCCGCAAGAAATCCTAACAATGTTTGTGCGGGCGGTGCAGATCGACAAAACCGAAGTGCGGTTGTACTTCGCTTTTGACTACTACGGCGACAATTTCACGCCGCCAAAAAAAGACGAACACCCGGTAAAAGGGTGTTCGTCTAATTCTCCTATGGTGGAGGCGCGGAGAATCGAACTCCGGTCCTACATGGCCCCTGGCAGGCATCTCCAAGCTCAGTCGTCGAGAAGGTCTCGAGAGGGGCGTGTGCGACGACGCACGGGCCCCGCTCCAGTTGGTTCGATCTTAGCCTGCGGCATACCAACTACGTCCGCAAGTGCAGCTTCCTAAGATGACACCGCAGGCAGGACAGAAGCGATCCTGCCTTTGGCGCGCTGGTTAGTTAAGACTAAGCAGCGAGGGCATACTGCCCAGAGAACTCATTGTTGTCAATTAATTGTTGACGGTACCCCTGTTTAACGTGGCGAGGAGACCACGGCTTGCTTCCTGCCTCAGGGCCATCCAGTCGAAACCAGTCGCCCCCTTGGTAAAAGGAAGGGCATTGTACCACAATGCCCTATAAATCATCAACTCATCTAAGAGAAGCCGAGAAACCCCGGCCGCTGCCGGCCGCACCCTTGGGGATGGGCTCGAAGCGAACCCTAGGCCTCGACGTCCTCTTCTACCAGCTCGAAGAGCTCGGGGCCTACGCCGCATACGGGGCATACGTAGTCCTCAGGCAGCTCGGGCTCGTCGATGGTGACTTCATAGCCACAGACGGTGCAACGGAACGTGTAGGTCTTCTTCTCATCAGCCATAGTCAGACTCCTTTGTGGTGGCGTGGGCGCGTCTCAAAGGCGCGCTGCGGTGTCACAGGGGCGGTTATCCGCCTTTGCTGGTGTAGTGCTTACCCAGACCAGCCCAAATCATCCCCCTTTTTTCGAACTCATTAATTGGCCACGTAGCTTGCAGCCTTGGGAGGCGTCTTGCCCTTGAGGGTGGTGTGGTACTCGGTATAGGTGAGAGGGGCCGCATCCCCGAGCTTCTCGGTCTGCACCACTTCGCCCACAAAGAGCAGGTGCGTGCCCATATCCAGCGTCTCCGAGACCCTCACTGCGATCATGGCGCACGCATGGTCCGTGGCATAGACGTCGCCCAGGTCGCTGGTGGCCACATCGATGCCCTCGTACTTGTCGATGTCGCGGGAGCTCCTAAAGCCAAAGCGGCCGATAAAGGGCATGTCCACGGTATTGTCCAGCACCGTCAGGGCAAAATGGCCCGCCTCCAGCATGCGCTCGCAGGTCACGTTCTCCTTGTTCACCGAGACCGCCACTTGGATGGGGGTAGCGGTCACCTGGGTGGCGGTGTTGATGACGCAGCCCGAGGAGCCCTCCTTTCCCGTGGCAGACACCACATAGAGGCCGTAGGTGAAGTCGAACATAGTGGTGGGATCGATCATTGACACACCCTTTCTCTTTCGCGCAGGCTCCTTTTGAGCCTGCCGCCCACATTGGGCGCCCAAACGGGCCCCAATGGTGTCATGCCCTGCGATTACGCTCTTTCAAGGCGCGGGCGATCTCGCGGTCCGAATCGCGTTTTGCCATATCGGCGCGCTTGTCGTAAAGCTTCTTTCCCTTTCCCAAGCCGATAAGAACCTTCACCCGGTTATGCTCGTCGAAATAGAGCTCCAAGGGCACCAATGCCGTACCTTTGGCTTTGAGCTTGCCCTCCAGATAGTCGATCTGACGGCGATGAAGCAGCAGGCGGCGGGGTCTGTCGGCGTCTACGTTCCAAAGGTTGCCATGGCTGTAAGGCTGAATATGCATACCGTGAAGCCACGCCTCCCCGCGGCGGATGAGCACGAAGGCGTCCGTGATCTGCGCCGAGCGCTCTCGCAGGCTCTTGACCTCGGTTCCCCTGAGCTCAATGCCTGCTTCCAAGGTCTCTTCGATGGAATACTCGTGGCGCGCTGCTCGATTCTTAGAGATCGGCACACGCTGGGGTTTGTCTGATTTGGCCATCTTCACTCTCCAGAGGCGTCTTGGGGTGCCTGTTGAGGGGCGTCAGGAGCCGTCTCTGAGCTGCGGATAAGATCCAGCAACAGGGCGCAGGCGTCCTCGCCCACCAGGTTGCGGGCTTTGAGGGTATAGCGGGTGGCGAGGGCCCGATCGCCCTGGGCCGCCGCATCGGTCGCGCACATGAGCAGGCACACCACGATGTCTGCGTTGGCGCCGTCGGGCAGCCCCTCGGCTTCCACCAGCTGGCTGGCAGCGGCAAACTCCATGGCAGCTGGATCGGCGGGAGTCCCTGCCACCGCAGCTACCAGCTCGTCCAACGGCTCATAGGGAGTCTCGAAGCGCAGGGCACATGCCAGGCAGGCTGCCTCGGCGTCTGGACGACCGGTATCGCCAAACCAGCGGGCAAAGTTGACATAGGCGCGAAGCAGGTGCTCGACCTCAGAAGCCCTGGCAAAGACCGAGAAGGTCAACGCCAAATACTCCTGAACATCTCCGGCGATGCGATAGAGCTCAGCCAAGTCCAAGCGGTAGCCGCAGCCCATGGGGTTCCAGCGCACCGCATGCTTGAGAGCGCCCATGGCCCCCTGGTAGTCCCCAGTGGCCACCAGGCCAAAAGCCAGGTCTCCATAGAGACGATCCAAGGGCTCGCCCACCGGCTTCAAGGTGCGAGGGTCGTGCTCCACTCGGCGGTAGGCAAGCCTGTCAAAGAGACTGGGGAAGCTGAAGTACTGCACCTGCTCGGTGGTAGGGCAGTTGCGGTCCACGTATTCCTCGGCGTCAGCCGCCATGGCGGTGAGCGCCTGGACTGCCGGCTCATAGTCTCCGGCGGCCAACAGGGCCTCCTGGGCTACGAGATCTGCCGTCATTTGGGATAGATCTATATTCATCGATGGTTCTCCTTGGGTTGGGGCGCTAGGGCGAAGTCGATGCGTCCTCGCTCGACATCCACCCCGCTTACCTGCACTGCGACCGGCTGACCCAGCCGCCACAGGCGGCCGTCGTCCTCGCCCACCAGTTGTAGGTGTTTCTCATCATAGGTAAACCACTGGTCGCCCAAGGCCCTCACCGGCAACAAACCCTCGGCGCCGGTGGCGCTCAGGCGCACAAAGAGCCCATAGCGCTCGCAGCCGCTGACTATACCGGTCTCGATGGCGCCGATGCGCTCGCTGTAGAGCTCGGCCATCTTGATCCGCTGGCTCTCGTACTCTGCCGCAGCAGCCGTGCGTTCACCCTCGGAGCAGTCGCGGCAGAGCTGGGGCAGCAGCTTGTCTTGCTGGCGCATCTCGCGCGACTGTGTCTGGTGGCTCATCCATGCCTTGAGGGCCCTATGCACCACTACATCTGGATAGCGCCTGATGGGGCTGGTGAAGTGGCAGTAGGCAGTGGCGCCCAGGGCGTAGTGGCCGTCGTTTCTCGGCAGGTAGATGGCCTTCTTTTGCGCCCGGAGCAGCAGGGTGGACACCAAAAGCTCATAGGGAGTCCCTGCCGCGCGCTCGAGCACCCCCTCAATGGCGAAGGGGTTGCCGGCAGCCACGGCCTGGGCTTGGAGGGAATCAACCAGATCGAACTCTGCCAAGATGGGCACCACCTTGGCCAGATCGTCTGGCGAGGGTGGCTCGTGGACGCGAAAGGCGGCAGGCACGCGGGCTGCGCTCAGGATGGCTGCCACCGCTTCGTTGGCGCAGAGCATGGCCTCCTCGATGAGGCTGGTGGCTCGGGTGGCAGTGCGCACGGTCACGCCAATGGGAGTGCCGGCCTCGTCCAGCTCCACCTTGGACTCCGAAGAGGCAAAGTCGATAGAACCACGCTGATGGCGCAGGGCGCGGCGCTTGGCAGCCAGCTCATCCAGGGTCACTAGGGACTGAGCCACCTGTTCCTGGGAGTCTGGACGCACCACCCCAGCAAGATCTTGGGGACTCGCTCCCTGGTCTAAAAAGGCATCCACCTGGTCATAGCTAAAGCGTGCGGCCGAGCAAATGACTGCCTTGGCAGGCTGGGCGCCCAAGAGCGCTCCCTGGCGATCCAGCTCCATGACCACTGCCATGGCACAGCGATCTTCGCCGGGCCTGAGAGAGCAGACGTCGCAAGAGAGCTCTTCTGGCAGCATGGGCAGCACGCGATCGGCCAGATAGACAGAGCAGGTGCGCTTGCGGGCCTCCACATCCATGGATGATCCCCATCCCACATAGCGGGTGACGTCGGCGATGGCCACCGTGAGCTCATAGCCCTTCGGGGTTTTGCGGGCAAAAACCGCGTCGTCAAAGTCGCGTGCCGTAGCCGGGTCAACGGTCACCAGCAACTGGTCGCGCAAATCTCTGGTGCCTGGCTCTGCCAACGCCCCTTGCGTATCTGCCACCACACACGAGGCCTCCTCTTGGGCGCGAGCAGGAAAAGCCACCGGCAGGCTATGGCGAGCGATGACCGATTCTATGGCCACATCGATCTCTTCTGGTGCCCCCACGCGCTCCTCCAGCGTCACCACGCCGGCTTCTCCACGCTTGGGGTACTCCAAAATGCGTGCCACCACCACATCGTTGCCAGCGACTCCCAGCCTCTCAGCCGAAAGGTCGTCTGGCAGCACAAAAAAGTCCCGGCGTATGCGCTCGTCCAGCGGCGTCACCACCCCCAGAGGATCCAGGGGCTGATAGATGCCCAAAAAGCTCGAGGTGGCACGCTCGATGACCGTTTGCACTCGGGCCAGCTTGTGGCCGTCTCGACCTGCAGACACCGTCACTCCCACGGTATCGCCATTCATGCCCTCACGAAGGCCTCCAGAAGCCAAAGGAAACGTGCCTTCAGCGGTGATCACCTCGCCCGCGCCCGGGCGCACTACCTTGAGCGTCCCCGTGAGTGCCCCATGGTGTTTGCGGCGAGTATGAGGCGGACGCCTTCTTGAAGCACTGCTGCGTCCCTTAGCCATAACGTCTCCTTACTGCAGTAATTCGCAATCTTTGGGTGTGTACCCTAACCTCTGGCAGGGCACCTCCAGCCCCCCAATTAAAGGACCCTCCGTGCCACAAAAACGCCCCGCGACCCTTGGGGGAGTCGCAGGGCGGAGGTGTCAGGGCTTCTCGGCAGGCCGAGCTGCCAAACACATCCAAAGCCTAGGAAGCTGCTAGACCTTGAGGTAGCGGCCCATGGCGATGGCAGAGCCAAAGAGGCCGATGATGAGGCCTACCAAGAGCAGCGCGCCATAGGTAACCCAGGTGACCTGAGGATCGATGGTGATCACCAGGAACTGCAGGCTGCTCTCCAGGCGGGGAAGCAAGAACGTGATGATGGCCTGCAGCGCGCCGATGGCCAGGATGGCGCCAAAGAGGGCTTCAAGTGCGCCTTCCATGAGGAAGGGCCCACGGATGAAGCCGTTGGACGCACCCACCAGACGCATGATGGCGATCTCGCGGCGACGGGCCGAGATGGCCAAGCGAATGGTGTTGTTGATGAAGACGAAGGCCACAAAGGTAAGCATGATGACCAGGACCACCGCGATGACACGAATGTAGTTGGCTACCGAAAAGAGCCGCTCCACGGTCTCCTGGCCGTACTGGACGGAGGCAGAGGGATTGTCTGGGTCGTCGCAGATGGCGGTGAAGTCGCTATCGCTTACCAGCTTTTGAGCGGTGGTAGCTACCTGCTGGGGATCGGTGAGCTTGATGACCAGAGAGGCAGGCACCGGGTTTTGGCCGTCCAGCGCATCCACAGCTGCAGCTGCGTTCTTGTTGGACATGGTGGTGCGATACTCCTCCAAAGCCTCGTCTTTGGACTTGTAGGTCACCGACTCTACGTTGTCCCAGCCCTTGATGGAGTTTTGCAGAGCGTCTACTGCATCCTGAGAGGCCTCGTCAGAGAGGAAGGCTTGGATGGTGACTTTGTCCTCCACCGACCCCACCATGTTGTTGATGAGGGTAGAGCCCAAGATGAAGACGCCGATGATGAAGAGTGACAGGAAGATGGTGACCACGGCACCCAGCGCCGTGGAGAGGTTCCTCCTAAAGTGATGGCCGGCCTCGCGCAGCGAGTACCCAAAGTTAGATGGCACCATAGTAGCCGTAGCCTCCCCTCTCTTGGTCGCGAACCACATGGCCGCCCTCTAGGGCGATGACGCGCTTGCGCATGGAGTCCACCATCTCGCGGTCGTGGGTGGCCATGAGGATGGTGGTACCGGTGCGGTTGATGCGCTCCAAAAGCTTCATGATGCCCAGGGAGATGGCCGGGTCGAGGTTGCCCGTGGGCTCGTCGCAGATGAGCAGCGGAGGGCGGTTGACCATGGCGCGGGCCACAGACACGCGCTGCTGCTCGCCGCCGGAGAGCTGGTCGGGGAACATGTCCATCTTTTCCTGGAGGCCCACCAAACGCAGCACCTCAGGCACCTGGGCCTTGATCACCGAGCGAGGCTTGCCGATGCACTCCAGCGTGAAGGCCACGTTTTCGTAGGTGGTCTTATCGGGCAGAAGCTTGAAGTCCTGGAATACGCAGCCAATCTGGCGGCGCAGGTAGGGAACCTTCCAGTTGCGCATGGTGGTGAGGTCCTGGCCGGCCACAATGACCTGACCCGAGGTGGCCCGCAGCTCGCGAGTGAGCAGCTTGATGAAGGTGGACTTGCCAGAGCCGGAGTGGCCCACCAAAAAGACGAACTCACCAGGATAGATGTCTACCGAGACGTCTTCCAGCGCCGGCTTGTTGGGCTGAGCCGGATAGATCTTGGTGACGTTGCGCATGGAGATGGTGGGGTCGCCGGTGCGGTTGACGCGCGGCTCGTCCTCGGCAGGGCGCAAAGGCGCGAACACGCTGGTAAAGCCCGGCTGGGCGGTAGGGTCAAAAGCGCCCTCTTGCACCGAGGTGCGCGCCGTCTCTACCACGACAGGCTCAAGATTGGTGTCCGAGAGCGGCTGGCCGGAGGGATTGGTGAAACCGGTGTGAGGTGCGGGACTTTGAGGAGCGGCGGAGAGATCCTGCTCCTGAGAGGTCGCCGCTGGGTTTGGGGAGGCTGCCGGCGTAGGTGCGTCTTGCCCCCCGTCACGCCTAAAGTGGTTGGCCACGAAATGCTCCTTTTGTCGTACGGTGGTGGTGAAGCTCGATGGCACAGGGCCCGAGCTGGCGAGAAGCAACCGTGCTACTGTTCCGAAGGCTTCCAGTCTTTGGTGGCTAAAAAGCCCTCCAGCGCCTTCTTGATCTCGTCCTTGTTGAGGATGCTGTCAACGGAGGCCACGTAGGCTTTTGGGTGCTCGATCTTATCGGCAAAGTCAGCCTGGGTCAAAATGAGATCGCCGCCAAAGCTGTCGATGTCGTCCAAGGACCCGTGCTGCGTGATGATGGGAAAGCCGTTCTCCTTGATGACTTGGTCGGCCTTGATCTTGAGCATCATCGAAGAGCCCATGCCCGCCTTACACACTACGAGCGCCTTGTACATATCCAACTCCTTCGAAACCGCACTGTTACTCGTGCAACCCTATAAGAGGGCAACTGCCTACATTACCACGGGGTTTCGGACAAACATAGCTGCCTAGAGCCATACCCACGGCTTTTACAAAGCACCTTACCGAGAAACGCCTTCTCGGCAGACGACAGCGCTTTTGTGGCAGACAGCCTCAAGTAGCAGCGACGCTCTAAAACCATAAGGCCATCCCGAGCGTAGCGGCCCTACAGGGGCGAAGGGACGCCTAGGTGCGGTCGATGGAGCGGAAGCCTTCGCCAAAGGCTTCGTGAATATCTGAGATTACCACCAGTGCCTCAGGATCCTCTGCCATGACAATGGACTTAAGGGTTACCACCTCATTGTTCGAGAGGATCACGAAGAGCATGGGATGAGACGCTCCTGACCACACGCCGCGCGCCTGAATCTCCGTGCAGCCGCGACCCAGCCCATAGAGGATTTCTGAGGCGATGGCTTCGTGGCACTCTGAGATGATCCAGGCTGCCTTTTCGCTGGCGGGACCGTCTACCACCAAGTCGAGCACACGGCCCATGAGATACATCATCACCATGGCGTAAAGGGCGTTTTGCAGGGAGAATACCGGAATCGAAGCCACTACGATAGCAGCATCCACCAGCACGCTGGCAGTCCCCAGAGGCATTCCCAGGCGGCGGTTCATGAACTGAGCCACGATATCTGTGCCGCCGGTATTGCCGCCGGTGCGAAAGACCAGACCTAGGCCAGCTCCGCAGGTGACACCTCCCCAAAGGGCGCAGAGGAGCAGGTCGCCGTTGCCCATAGGAGGCACGACGGGGGCAAACAGGTCGATAAAGAGCGAGCTGGCAACGATGCCGGCAATGGTCTTGACCAGATAGCGAAGACCGCCAGATTTAACCACCAAAACCATGAGCAGGGCGTTCATGACCAGAGTTTGGGTGCCTACAGGGATGACAAAGCCCGCCTGCTCGCCCAAGGCGTAGATGATGGTGGCAAGGCCTGTGACCCCGCCCGCCGCCAGGCCTTCAGGCACTGCGAACGCGTCCACTCCAAAGGCATAGAGCGCAGATCCGACGACGATGAGCAGCGCGTCTGTGAGGACTTTGCGTTTCTCGGCAGGTCCCATAGCCCGGGATTTATGCGGAGGCCGGGGCGGGCGCCCACCGGCTTCTACCGGCTGTTTCTTGCGGCTCATGAGGTATGCCCCAAAGCCCAGCGGTGGTAGGCCACGATGAAGGGGTCCAGGTCGCCGTCATCAAGCACTGCCGAGACGTTGCCGGTCTCTTGACCTGTGCGGGTATCCTTCACCAACTGGAAGGGGTAAAGCACATAATTTCTAATTTGATTTCCAAAGGAGATGTCGTGCTTGGGGCCGCGAAGCTCATCGAGCTCTGCTTCTCGACGGGCCTTCTCCTGCTCGTAGAGGCGAGCCTTGAGAATTTGCATGGCAGCAGCCTTGTTTTGAAGCTGGCTGCGCTCGTTTTGGCAGGTCACCACAAGTCCAGTGGGCAAGTGAGTGATGCGCACTGCAGAGTCGGTGGTATTGACCCCCTGGCCGCCGGGGCCTGAAGCGTGATAGACGTCGACGCGCAGGTCGCCGGGGTCGATTTCTACCTCGATGTCGTCCGGTAACACTGGAAGCACTTCCACTCCGGCAAAGGTAGTTTGGCGGCGCTTTTTGGCATCTGTAGGAGAGATGCGCACCAGACGATGGACGCCTTGCTCTGCCCGGAGCATACCGTAGGCATTCTTGCCCTCTACTGTGAAGGTGGCACGATCAAGACCTATGACATCTCCTGCAGGGGCATCGTTGATGTGGACCTTCCATCCACGCCGCTCACAGTAGCGCAGGTACATGCGAAACAGCATGTCAACCCAGTCTTGGGCCTCGAGGCCGCCCTGACCTGGTGTAATGGTCACAATGGCATCACCATGGTCCAACTCGTCGGTGAACCAGCTGGTGAGCTCGAGCTCAGACAGGTTGCTTTCTAGCTGCGAGGCCATAGCCTCAGCTTCTTGGCGTAGCTCCTCGTCATCTGTCTCTTGCGCCAGCTCGCTCGCCGCCACTGCATCATCCAAGAGCACACGAGCTGCCTCTATGGCCGAAATGTCTTCTTTGAGCCCAGAAAGCTCTTCCATGGTGCGCCGCGCAGCATCAGCATCGTCCCAAAAGCCCGAAGCGGCGCTCTGAGTTTCTAGTTCTGCTGCTCGCGCACGCTTCCCATCGAGATGGAGATATCCCTCCACCTCGATGAGTCGTGCGTTAAGAGCTACAAGATCCGTAGGCTCCTCGGACACTTAGCCCCTCTTTCCGTGACAATTCTTGAACTTCTTGCCTGAGCCACAGGGACACAGGTCATTGCGTCCAACACCGGCGTAGGGGTCGCCGGACTCCGCCTTCACGTAAGGCTTGCGCACCGGCGGCTTGGAACCCTCGCCGTTGCGTGCAATGTTGCTGGTAGCGGCGATGCGTCCACGACGCTGTTGGTTGCCCTGGTCGCCATCCACCTCGGCAGGGCCGGAGAAGGTGGCGTGAGCCAGAGGGTCGGGCTCTGGCTGGGGAGCCGGACGACGAGAGATCTCGATACGCAACAGGGTGCGTAGAAAATCCTCGTACATTACCGCGACAAACTGCTGGAAGGCACGAAAAGCCTCCTGTTTGTACTCCACCAGCGGGTCGCGCTGACCAAACCCACGTAGGCCAATACCCGTTTTAAGATAATCCATCTCCTGGAGATAGGTCATCCAGCGCTGATCGATCACGCGAAGCATGATTTGCTGAGAGAGATCGGCCATAGCCTCTTCGCCCAGGCTCTCTGCACGCTGCTCGTAGAGGCCCTCGATATAGTCATGGACGACCTTGGTAACCTGCTCGCGGTCCATCTCGCTATCGAAGACGGGAAGGTCTTTTTTGCCCGTGAGCTCTTCGAGCCACTTAGAGAGGCCTTCGAGATCCCACTCCCCCGAGGTGGAGCTGGAGCAGAACTCACCGATGGCATTGTCCACCACCTGATCGAGCACCTCTTGGAGGTGGCCTACCAGGTCTTCGCCATCCAAGATGCGGTTGCGCTCGGCGTAGACCACCTTACGCTGCTCGTTCATGACGTCGTCGTAGTCAAGAACGTTCTTACGCATGCCAAAGTTGATCTCTTCGATCTTGCGCTGGGCGCCTTCGACGGCCTTGGTGACCATCTTGGCTTGCAACGGCATGTCATCAGGCATGTCGTAGCGCTGCATCATGGTGCCAATGCGATCCATGCGATCCCCACCGAACAGACGCATTAGGTCGTCTTCCAGCGACAGATAGAACTGGGTCTCACCCGGATCGCCCTGACGGCCAGAACGGCCGCGGAGCTGGTTGTCGATACGGCGGGACTCATGACGCTCAGTGCCAATGACGCAAAGACCGCCAGCATCCACCACGTGCTCACGCTCGGCGGCGCAGATGTTCTTAGCCTCAGCCAGAGCTTCGTCGCGCTCGGTATCGGTGGCCACATCGAGCTCAATGCCCTTGTCCACCAAGATATCCTCAGCCAACACCTCGGGGTTGCCACCCAGCAAGATGTCGGTACCACGACCAGCCATGTTGGTAGCAATGGTGACTGCACCCTCACGACCTGCCTGAGCGACGATTTGAGCCTCGCGTTCATGGAACTTCGCGTTGAGCACCTCGTGCTCGATGCCACGCTTGTCCAGAAGGTTAGAGAGGCGCTCGGAGTTCTCGATGGTGACAGTGCCTACCAACACCGGCTGTCCCTTCTCATGGCGACGCTGAATGTCGTCGGCCACGGCATTGAACTTATGCTCGATGGTGCGATAGACCTGGTCATCGTGATCCTCGCGAATCACGGGGCGGTTGGAGGGGATCTCCTGAACCGGCAGGTGGTAGATCTCGCGGAACTCGCCGTCCTCTGTCATGGCCGTACCGGTCATGCCAGAGAGCTTGTCGTAGAGGCGGAAGTAGTTTTGCAGTGTGATGGTGGCTAACGTCTGGTTCTCTTCGAGCACCTTGACGTTCTCTTTTGCCTCGATGGCCTGGTGAAGGCCATCGGAGTAGCGGCGGCCTTCCATAATGCGGCCGGTGAACTCGTCGACGATCTTTACCTCGCCGTTGGTGACCACGTACTGCTGATCGCGATGGAACATGTACTCGGCCTTGAGCGCTTGCTGGAGGTGATTGACCATCTGGCCTGCCAGATCTCCATAGATCTCAATACCCAAGCGGTTCTCGATCTTCTTCAAGCCCTCGTCAGTGGCCATAATGGTGTGCTTGGCCTCGTCCATCTCGAAGTCCTCATCGGGAGTCAAACCACGCACTGCACGTGCGAAGTCGCGATAGAGGGAGGCGGACTTGCTCCCCGCGCCAGAGATGATAAGAGGGGTACGAGCCTCGTCGATAAGGATGGAGTCGACCTCGTCCACGATGGCGTAGTGATGGCCGCGCTGCACACGGCGAGAAGCTTGGGTCACCATATTGTCGCGCAGGTAATCAAAGCCAAACTCAGAGTTGGTGCCATAGGTAACATCTGCATCGTAGGCCGGGTGTTTGGCAGCCAGCGGCATGCCGTTTTGCAGCAAGCCCACATTCATGCCCATGGCACGATAGAGGCGACCCATCCATTCGGAGTCGCGCTTGGCCAGGTAGTCGTTGACGGTCACGATATGAACGCCCTGCCCATCCAGAGCGTTAAGGTAGCCAGCCAGAGTGGAGACCAACGTCTTGCCTTCGCCGGTTTTCATCTCTGCGATCATGCCACGATGAAGCGCGATGGCGCCAATGACCTGCACGTCGAAGTGACGCATGCCAATGGTGCGCTCAGACATCTCTCGCACTGCCGCGAAGGCATCAGGCAAAAGATCGTCCAAAGACTCGCCATTGGCATGGCGCTCCTTGAACTTGGGAGTCATGGCGGCAATCTCTGCATCGCTCATGGCTGCATAGGTAGGAGCCAGTGCGTTGACGCGATCCGCCACTTTTTGGAATTCTTTGAGCTCTTTATCAGAACCCATCGAAAGAATCTTTGAAAACAGTCCGGGCATGGGTATCTATCCCTTTCGAAACGAATTGCCATCCATCAATGCATTTGGCAGTCGTTCTACTATACCTGATCTACTTTCATGCCTCATACAGTATTGTGGGCTTATGAGTATTAAACAGGTAGTTTCAGCCTCCCTAGACCCCAGCTTACCCATCGTCTCTCATCAATCTATCGTCCCCTCTTTATCTCGCGCTGCCAGCGATGCTTCATTCGCCTTCTCCAGCGCCTCTTCTTCCAGATAATCCAACTCCCATTTACGCCCTGCAGGCTGTGCCCAACCCTCACCAGCCTCCATCGAACGCAGGCGCACCAGCTCATTGGTAAGTGCATTCATTGTGGCACCAGGACTCTGCCTGTACCGCCTTCTCATCTCCACCCTAAATTCCCGGCATACCTCTTCTGCCTCACTAAACCGACGCATATCCATAAGAGCCCGCACCAGCTCAGTACACGCATCTTCCCTACAAGGCGCGAGGGCAAAAGCCGCTCGAGAGAGCTGCAGCGAATCTCTGGGATGCTGGATCTCCCTCGCTCTATGTGCCCCTCGTACCAGCGCATCGAGGTAACGCTGTTCCAGAGCGTCATGTTCATGAGCGAAGAAATCCGAGGCTGCGCCGATAGGCGGCACAAATAGCCCACCACTATAAAGCCGAGAAGCCCTTAACGCCTCAGTCGCACATACACTGGCGCTCCTCGCCCCTAACGCGCTGTCGATGTGCCGACGTAACCGATCGATGTCATAGCTCACTTGCTGTGTATCCAGGCTCACCAGACCATTTTGGTGGACAAGCAGGCTTTTGTCGGCACCTATTGCGCCTAGCGCCTTGCGGGCTGCAGAGACTGCCGAGTAGAGAGCCTGTCTAGCCTTCTCTACAGTTTTGTCAGGCCACAACCACGCGAAGAGCTCATAGCGGTAAGCCATATGGCTCTCTAGGAGAGCCAAGCACTCCAACAAAGAACTTGCAGATGTACGCCGCCACTGTTTTTTGGGCACCAGTTTTCCATCCACACGAATCTGAAGGCCTCCCAACACATGGATAGAAACTGTAGTGCCAGAAGACGCGACTGCCTCCGTTGACTTTTCCTGAATAGAGGCCACTACAAGGGCTTTGCGCAGTTTTCTACGGTCCTCAGCCGCTTTACGCCAGCTCTTTGGCAGCAAATCTTTTAAAGCTGCGCCTTGGAAGTCGAAGCTCAACAATAGGTCGACAAACAGCACCGAGAGCGCGTCAGGTCTGCACTGGCCCAGGCGCTGCTTATGCTCCAGACGTCTTTCCAAAGGTTCGCGCGTCTTATAGAAGAGCGTAGCCACCACCTTGGTAAGGGCACCCATAGGGGTGGTGGGGCTATCGCCCTCCACACAGGAGAGGTAACTCAAAGCCTCATGGTTGCTCAACGCCACCAGCGCCAGACCAAGATCGCGCGCCTGCCCCATCCATTGGGGGAGGCTGGCCGAAAGCAAGGGCTTGAGCATCGCCTCAGCCTGAGCAAAAGCCCCTTCCTGCAAATGTACAAGCCCTGCTCCGAGGCTCAGTAGATTGAGCATCACCTCATCGTGGCTTTCATCGGCCATGGCCCAACTCTCTTGTATGAGGCTACAATCACGCTGCTTTCCTTGAGCAACCTCGACAATCCAACAGAGAGCATTCTCATGGAGCCCCAGCCTCTCCCGAGGGTGAGTTCGCAGTGTCTTAAGAGCTCTAGCGAGCTCAGTCTTAAGATCCAGGGTGACGCCCTCTCCCAGCAATCCACAGGCGCAATAGGCATCTACCACCAACAGGGATCCCCCTACCGTCTCACTAGCTTGAGAACTCATTGCCCAAAAACGAGCTTCTGCAGCGCTCCTCCACTCTCCAAGAAGCAACTGCTCCCTAAACAAGCAATGTTGCTCCAATTGGTCCTCTAATGCTTGCACTGTTGAAGCTTTTTTGGCTTTGGAACGAGACCTGCAGATCCTGCCACTTTGTGCGCTGCGATCTTTATTTTCATCTTCTATAAGAGCACTTGTATCTGGTTCTGGCCATTGCCGATAAAGTGAGAGAGAGCGCTCTAGGCTTGCAAGCGCACCGCCTACAGAACCATCAGACAACCTGATGACTTCTCGCAACTTTGGAGATCGCGCATCTATTACCCCCGAGCATAGCTGAAAGATAGCTCTTGCCTGTGTCAAACCCGCTGACAGCTCTTCTTCTTGCTTATCTGCCTCATAGAGCACTTCACGCAGAATATCTGATCCTGTGGCATTCCATAATTCTAGTGGCATGGTCTCAGCAAGCAGCTTGAGGTCTAGCCACTGACGGCAAGGATGAGCTATCGAAACTACCTGTTTGAGCCGCTGGTTTTTCGTAAGTTGTTGTAAAGCTTCTTTCACAAGCTTTGGGAACTCTTCTCCGATTCTTTGAGCCAGCGCAGGAGGAATGTAGGGGCCGCCCACTATCCGAAAAGCTGTGAATGATGAGTCCACCCCTAAAATTGGAACCTCTTGATAGGCGCATCGAATTAGCTCATCGTCTACGCGCACACCGAGTAAACGCAGCTCTTCAAAGGTACCTTCACCCAGAAGAACCATAGCGGCACGTAATTTTCGATCTTCTTTTATAAGTCCATCTGACACTGCGTTATAGAGCAACATAGAACGCACGGACTCATACGCACTTGAATCAGTACCCCTGTTGAACCATACCCCGTCGCTGGCGAGTCCTTCTAATAAAGAAGCAATGTTACCGGTCAAGGATTCCATGCTTTTGAGGGTCAATCGAATGGAGGAGTCGTGGAACCACTGCTGCACCTCCTCAATACTGGCAAGCAGATCATAAGCCTGGATGCAAGAATACTGTCCCACTGTTTCCAAAGCCGCCAGACTTGCTATATCCATACGCATAATGACGTGAGTCTTCGAAGTAAGTCTCTGTAGGTAGGCGCTGATTGCCTGCGCATCTTCTGTGTCAAGCCGCGTTATTCCTTCAACACATAGGACTTCGAAAGGATAGCTATCCTGGCTGTCTTTTAGTTCCACCAATGATGCTAATGCCTCTCTAACCACATAGCTTGGCATATTGTCACAGCGAATGAATAAAGGCGGTTTCACCGAATTGCTTATCGCACGTGCAACTTCATGGGCAATTGAGGTGGCACCATAGCCTTTGCCCGCACAATAAATTAGAAGTCGATCTTTCTTGAGTTGGATGACAAATGCCTCAAGAAGTTTTTGACGATGAATACGAGGGGCGGCAGGCTCCTGCTCCATCACGGTTCCTGGAGGAAGAAAGAAAGACACCTGTTCAACCATTCCACCTAGAGTAGACCCAGCTGTGATACGATGCGTAGCCATGGCGTGTTCCTATCTCCCTTGGTTTTGTTGTGGCCCTCTTGGTTTCGTTGTGTATATGAGAGCACTAAGTATTCTTACTCAATAAAGGTGCTGGTAAGGCACATTGATCTACGCATCTCAAGAGGGATAGTTTTCGTTTGTATTTTTATTTATAAGGTTCTAACTGGTGTCTCATGAATAGATGCTGCTATTACCACTTTTTAAGGACAGTATCATGTAGGACACTAGATTACATTTAATATTTGCCAAATTATTGTCATCGGCCAACGGTATTTTACTATATATGCGTATATTATCTTCTGTTTATAACTATTTTTGTATTTCTATTCACTTATAGAAGTAATTTCTTCTGAGATACAGTTTCTTAATGTCTCCTACGCAGGACTATCCATAGTTATTTTATTTGTTGTTTATTCATTACCGTTCACACTAGGCTACTGATATCCTTTCCCCCAAACGCAAAAAGCCCCGTTGTCACTGGAGTGGCAACGGGGCTTTGAAGTGACGCCTAGGGCGGGTCGGCGACGTCCTGCTCTCCCACCGGCTAAACCGGCAGTACCATCGGCGCTCGGGGGCTTAACTTCCGGGTTCGGCATGGGACCGGGTGTGCCTCCCCTGCTATGGCCGCCGACCGGCTCTAAGCGTCTTCGAGGCTCAATCGTATCTGCGTGCCTTGAAGGCCGCACAGCGTCTCTTTCACATGGTGTGGGCGAGCATCTGACTTCTGCTTGTATGGGATGAAAAACAAATACAAGAGCTCGGCCTATTAGTACCGCTCGACTGAGGCGCTCACACGCCTTACATCTGCGGCCTATCAACCTCGTAGTCTACAAGGAGCCTTACCAAAAAGAGAGCTCATCTTGGGACGGGCTTCCCGCTTAGATGCTTTCAGCGGTTATCCCAACCGGACTCAGCTACCGGGCAGTGCCATTGGTTGACAACCCGTTCACCGGAGGTCCGTCCACCCCGGTCCTCTCGTACTAGGGGCAGCCTCCCTCAACTCTCTTACGCCCACGGAGGATAGGGACCGAACTGTCTCACGACGTTCTGAACCCAGCTCGCGTACCGCTTTAAATGGCGAACAGCCATACCCTTGGGACCTGCTCCAGCCCCAGGATGCGATGAGCCGACATCGAGGTGCCAAACCTTCCCGTCGATGTGGACTCTTGGGGAAGATCAGCCTGTTATCCCCGGAGTACCTTTTATCCGTTGAGCGACGGCCATTCCACTCTGGGCCGCCGGATCACTAGAGCCTGGTTTCCCACCTGCTCGACTTGTTGGTCTCGCAGTGAAGCCTGCTTATGCTCTTGCACTCAAAAGGACGGTTGCCGACCGTCCCGAGCAGACCTTTGCGCGCCTCCGTTACTCTTTAGGAGGCGACCGCCCCAGTCAAACTACCCACCAGACACGGTCCCTGCGCCGGATAACGGTCGCAGGTTAGGATGCCAGAGCGACGAGGGTGGTATTCCAAGGGCGACTCCCCACCGGCTGGCGCCAGTGGTTCTCAGTCTCCCACCTATCCTCTACACGTCGGACCGGCAGCCAATGTCTAGCTGCAGTAAAGGTTCACGGGGTCTTTCCGTCCTTCCGCGGGTAAGTCGCATCTTCACGACTAGTGCAATTTCACCGGGTCCATGGTTGAGACAGCGCCCAAATCGTTACGCCTTTCGTGCAGGTCGGAACTTACCCGACAAGGAATTTCGCTACCTTAGGACCGTTATAGTTACGGCCGCCGTTTACCGGGGCTTGGTTTCGCTGCTTCGTCTTGCGACTGACAACTCCACGTGACCTTCCGGCACCGGGCAGGCGTCAGACCCTATACGTCGTCTTACGACTTCAGCAGAGTCCTGTGTTTTTGGTAAACAGTCGTTTGGGCCTCTTTACTGTGAGTGGCTCAGGCTCAAGAGGCACGCTCTATCACCCGCGCCACCGCCCCTTCTCCCGAAGTTACGGGGCCATTTTGCCGAGTTCCTTAACCATGGTTGACCCGATCGCCTTGGTATGTTCTACCCACCCACCTGTGTCGGTTTGCGGTACGGGCACCCGCAGACTTGCTAGAGGCTTTTCTAGGAAGCATGGGCTCACTCGCTTCGCTAAAGCGCTTCGTCCGTCGCCTCACCCTTATGCGAGGGGCGCATTTTACTACCCCTCAGGCTACGCGACATCGCGGGGACGTCCAGAACCCCGTCGAGCTACCCTTCTCCGTCACCCCATCGCTCGAACGTCTGCGGGAGGTGCAGGAATGTCTGCCTGCTGTGCATCGGCTACGCCTTCCGGCCTCGCCTTAGCTCCCGACTGACCCTGGGAGGATTAGCCTCGCCCAGGAAACCTTGGGTTTACGGCGGCGGCGTTACTCTCGCCGCTCTCGTTACTCATGCCAGCATTCTCACTTCCTTAAGGCTCCACCAAAGGTCGCCCTTCAGCTTCGCTGCCCAAGGAAAGCTCCCCTACCAACGGTCCTTGAAGGATCGTTCCGCCGCTTCGGCGTCGTGCTTAGCCCCGTATATTGTCGGCGCATGTCCACTCGACCAGTGAGCTGTTACGCACTCTTTAAATGAATGGCTGCTTCTAAGCCAACATCCTGGTTGTCTAGGCAAACGCACATCCTTTGCCACTTAACACGAACTTGGGGGCCTTAGCGGGCGGTCTGGGCTGTTTCCCTTTCGAACGCGCGGCTTAGCCCACACGTTCTGACTCCCGGTCTCAAGACCGTCGCCATTCGGAGTTCGGTTGGGGTTGGTAGGCGGTGAGGCCCCCGCGCCCATCCGGTGCTCTACCTGCGACGGTAAGCAACCGAGGCTAGCCCTAAAGCTATTTCGGGGAGAACGAGATATCTCCGGGTTTGATTGGCCTTTCACCCCTATCCACAGGTCATCCCCTCAGTTTTCAACCTAAGTGGGTTCGGCCCTCCACGGGGTCTTACCCCCGCTTCAGCCTGCCCATGGATAGCTCACCCGGCTTCGCGTCTGCGGCATGCGACTTATACGCCCACTTCGGACTCGCTTTCGCTACGGCTCGCTTATCAGAGCTTAACCTCGCCACATACCGCAACTCGCTGGCTCATTCTACAAAAGGCACGCCGTCACACCAATTAAGGTGCTCCGACTGCTTGTAAGCGCACGGTTTCAGGTACTATTTCACTCCCCTCCCGGGGTGCTTTTCACCTTTCCCTCACGGTACTGGTTCGCTATCGGTCACAGGAGAGTATTTAGGCTTGGAGGGTGGTCCCCCCAGATTCCCACCGGGTTTCACGTGTCCGGCAGTACTCAGGTACCACAACGCGCAGCCGGATCGGTTTTGTCTACGGGGCTCTAACCCTGTTTCGCAGGCCTTCCCAGACCTTTCGACTACCGCTCCGGTTTCTTACTGCGCACAAGACCGGCAGATCCTGTACGTGTGGCCCTACAACACCGACGGCGCGAACCCTGCCGGGCATAGACGCACGTCGGTTTGGCCTCATCCCCGTTCGCTCGCCACTACTAGGGGAATCTCTGTTGATTTCTCTTCCTCCGCCTACTTAGATGTTTCAGTTCAGCGGGTTATCCCCCTTGCCTCTATGGGTTCAAAGCAAGGGTGACAGACCATCACGTCTGTCGGGTTTGCCCATTGGGAGATCCACGGGTCGAAGGCTATGTGCGCCTCACCGTGGCTTATCGCAGCTTGTCACGTCCTTCATCGGCTTCCTGTGCCAAGGCATCCACCGTACGCTCTTAACATCTTGTCTTTGTCTTCATAGCTTTGCTAATAACAAACAAAGACACCTTAGATATATAAGGTGCAGTGTTGCTGGTATACATACATGCTGTGCCATCTTCCGAGTTGAGACAGAGATGGCACGCGATCAGATGCTTATATCTCAGACTGTGTCTGAGACACACAAATGTGTTTTGACGCTATGCGGCTTTCAAGGTACGCGAGGCGATTAACCTCGAGGACCGGATGCCGTAGCTTGCCTTCTTTTGTAGGAGGAAAAGCGAGAGTCACAGAAAGAGGCGATCGGTTGCCGGTAAGGCAAGGAACTAAAAAATCAAAGATAAGCGATGTCTTTTAGAAAGACCGTGTGTCTCCCTAGAAAGGAGGTGATCCAGCCGCACCTTCCGGTACGGCTACCTTGTTACGACTTCACCCCCCTTACCCTCCACACCTTCGGCGCCTCCCTCACGAGGTTAGGCCGGCGACTTCGGGTGCAGACGACTCGGGTGGTGTGACGGGCGGTGTGTACAAGGCCCGGGAACGCATTCACCGCGGCGTGCTGATCCGCGATTACTAGCAACTCCGACTTCACGGAGGCGGGTTGCAGCCTCCGATCCGAACTGGGGCCGGCTTTAAGGGATTTGCTCCTGCTCGCGCAGTGGCGTGCCCGTTGTGCCGGCCATTGTAGCACGTGTGCAGCCCAGGACATAAGGGGCATGATGACTTGACGTCGTCCCCACCTTCCTCCGGCTTGACGCCGGCGGTCCCGCGTGAGTGCCCAACCAAATGATGGCAACACGCAGCAGGGGTTGCGCTCGTTGCGGGACTTAACCCAACATCTCACGACACGAGCTGACGACAGCCATGCACCACCTGTGGCGGCTCCTTTCGGCCACGGCGCCTCCGCCGCTTCACCGTCATGTCAAGCCCTGGTAAGGTTCTTCGCGTTGCTTCGAATTAAGCCACATGCTCCGCTGCTTGTGCGGGCCCCCGTCAATTCCTTTGAGTTTTAGCCTTGCGGCCGTACTCCCCAGGCGGGACGCTTAATGCGTTAGCTGCGGCACGGAGCGACATCGCCCCACACCTAGCGTCCATCGTTTACGGCTAGGACTACCAGGGTATCTAATCCTGTTTGCTCCCCTAGCTTTCGCGCCTCAGCGTCAGTGATGGCCCAGAAGGCCGCCTTCGCCACCGGTGTTCTTCCCGATATCTGCGCATTCCACCGCTACACCGGGAATTCCGCCTTCCCCTACCACACTCAAGCCAGCCGGTATCGGGAGCGAGACGGGGTTGAGCCCCGAAATTTGACTCCCGACCTAACTGGCCGCCTACGCGCGCTTTACGCCCAATGAATCCGGATAACGCTCGCCCCCTACGTATTACCGCGGCTGCTGGCACGTAGTTAGCCGGGGCTTCTTCTGCAGGTACCGTCACCTTGCGGCCTCGTCCCTGCTGAAAGCGGTTTACAACCCGAAGGCCGTCATCCCGCACGCGGCGTCGCTGCGTCAGGCTTTCGCCCATTGCGCAAGATTCCCCACTGCTGCCTCCCGTAGGAGTCTGGGCCGTGTCTCAGTCCCAATCTGGCCGGTCGGTCTCTCAACCCGGCTACCCATAGAAGCCTTGGTGGGCCGTTACCCCGCCAACTAGCTAACAGGCCGCGGGCCCATCCCTCTCCGCCAGAGCTTTCCCAACGCTTCCATGCGAAAGCGTCGGAGTATCCGGTATTATCCCCGGTTTCCCGAGGCTATCCCGATGAGAGGGGCAGGTTGCCCACGTGTTACTCAGCCGTTCGCCACTATCCACACCTCCGAAGAGGTGCTTCTCGTTCGACTTGCATGTGTTAGGCGCGCCGCCAGCGTTCATCCTGAGCCAGGATCGAACTCTCCGTTCAAACTATGTCAAGATGCAGAGAACCGCATCTTTAACCAGTCAAAAAATGGTGAGCCTTACCTTATGACTCCGGCTAATAAACGCCGATCAACTTTTGGATCCATTAGGTCTTCTTTGCTACTCGCACTGGTTTATAAGAAAACGAGGTTAAGTAATAAAGAACCACTAAATGGTCTGTCATTCTTTCTGTGACCCTTTTCTCACTTCTCTTTCTTGTAGGAAAGGGGCCACGGTATCCGGTTCTCAAGGTTCGCCGCACCGCCTGTGGTCTGTGCCACCGCGGCGCGAGAAAGAACTATACGCGAGGGAGAGGGTGAGCCTAGCGAGAAGTTTGCACTTCACATTTCCTTCATAACTTGCAACAGACCTTACTATTAAAGCTGCTTAAGAAGCTGTTTGGCACCATCGAGCAGATTGTCCCTCTCGGCCTTTGTAGGACCTTCGGCATAAATACGTACAAGAGGCTCAGAGAGCGAGGGCTTTACCAAAAGCCAAGAATCATCTTGATACTGGACTCGCAACCCATCAGCATGGCTCACAGACACAGGCTCTTTGCCTACCCCTTCTAATACAGGGTTTACTCCCGGCAAGAGATTGCGCAACACAGCATATTTGCCAGGATCCATCCGCAGCTCTTTAGAGCCGAACTCCATCTTGCCCACCTGGGCACAAAACTCATCTACCAGCAAAGAGAGCGGCTTTTTCTCGGCAGCAATGTATTCCATGAGCAAAAGCATGGTCACGAATGCATTGCGCTCCCTATCAAACGTAGGAACGCAAATGCCGCCTAGGCCGTCGCTGGCGGTAAGCACGTTGCCTCGGCGGATCTCATCGAAGGGCCAAGTGGGGCCAGAAGCGACGGCCACCACCTCGCAACCTAGGCGATCGGCCAGACGGCGAGTCATGGCAGAGGAGAACCGGGGCACCACAATGCGGCCGGAGAGGCCTCGATGCTTGACCAGATGCTCCAAGAGCAATCCATGGGCTTGAGGGGCAGACACCAGCTGGCCGCGCTCGTCCACCAGAATGGAGCGGTTCGAAGGTCCGTCAATGGCAACCCCAAAGCTGGATCGGGTTTGCCCGATAAGATATTCCAGGTCATCAACCCAAGGCTCCACCACCTCAGGATGAAGGCCGCCAAAGTTGGCATCGGCTGCACTATGGATCTCCATTGCGTCCACGCCAAAAGAGCGCAGCAGCGGGGCGGCGATTCCTCGTGCGGTGCCAAAAAGAGGGTCGACCACCGCAGTGAGATGGGCGTCGCGCACTAAGGACACATCGATGATCGACGACATGGTCGCCAAAAACGGCGAGACGAAGTCCTGCACTTCGAAGGACACGTCGGGAACGTCTACTTCGGCAGAGACCAGGTCTTCTATATGAGCGGCATCCTCTGAGGAGATGGCTGAAGAATCTGCATTGCGCACGCGCACGCCTAGATAATCGGCGCTACGGTGGTCTGCCGTGAGCATGAGGGCGCCAATGGCTTCGGGGTCTTCGCGCACCGCTTCATTCAAGGCTGGCATGGGGCAGGGGCCGTCGGACACCACGGTCCTAAGTCCCCAAGCTGCCTGGGCTTTTGCAGCAATGGCAGCATAGGAGCCCGCATTCTGGCGGGTGTCAAACCCTATATAGACAGTGCCTTTTGGATTTTGCTCATACCAAAAGGCCGCGACGGCATCGGCAATGCGAGCGACATTGGGCTCGCAGAAATCCTCGTCCAGCCGCGAATACCAGCCATCATTGGTGAACCGCAAGTAGGACATGAGAGATCCTCTGGTCTTTTATAATCGCCGCGGTCTCCCGAGCCTGGGGCCCGGGAGAACATCGGGACAAACTAGAGCTCCTGAGAACCCAGCGCCTCCAAGAACATGGAGCAAATGGCAGGGTCCTTAAGAGCCATACGGGCATTGGTGCCGGCCCAGGCAGCCGGCGTTCCGGTATCGCAGCCGTCTTTGGGATCCACCACTAGGGCAAAGAGCTCTTCGTCGTCGAGCAGGCGCACCAAGGCGTCAGTGAGCTGGATCTCTCCGCCGGCACCAGGGGTTTGGGTGGTCAACAGCTCCATCACGCGGGGAGTGAGCAGATAGCGACCCACAATAAAGAGATCGGTGGGGGCATCTTCCGGAGCAGGCTTCTCTACCAGCTCAGAGATCTTGAGTACTGCACCAGGCTCGTTCTCACCGCGAGCCACCCCGTCAGGAGAAGCGACGAGCTGGCCGCCCACGATACCGTAGCGGCTTACATCCTCATGAGGAACAGGGGCCACTGCGATGACCGAAGCGCCGTTGTGAGCCCGAGACACTGCCTCCATGGCCACGCACATCTCGCGATTAGGCACAAAGTAGTCACCCAAAAGGACAAAGAAGGGCTGGTCGTCGATCTTGTCGGCAGCGCAAAGCACCGCATGGCCCAAGCCCAGGGGCTCGTCCTGGTAGACGAAGGACACAGGCAGCTCGCCGGTCTCGCGCACCAGGTTGGCGTCGGCCTCTTTGCCCACTTCGCGCAAGTGGCCCTCTAGCTCGGGCATAGGGCTAAAGTACTCCTCGATCTGGGGTTTCTCGTGGGAGTTGACGATAACCACGCCGTCAACTGCCGCAGGCTCAAGTGCCTCTTCTACTACATATTGAATTACCGGCTTATTGAGAACTGGAAGCAGCTCTTTGGGAGTAGCCTTGGTAGCAGGCAAAAAACGAGTGCCCAAACCAGCAGCGGGGATAACAGCCTTCATGAAACCTTCCTTTAGCCTGCAGCCCTTGAGGCCGCAGGGACGCACAGAGCACGTACGTCCAAACGCGCTGGCACGGTCTTAAAAGACGCGCCAACTGAGTGGATGCGTAAGGTCAAGCACAGGAGTCGCAGAGCAACAGCTGGATTCGACCAACCTTGATGTTACCTGTATCTGCCCGGTCTCCAAATCGTTACATACAAATGACAGGGCCATGAAAACCTCCAAAGGCCCTTAAATTATGCATCTGAATGTCAGCGCTGGTCCTCTGGCCTGTCGACCTGTTGCTGCGCCAGCACCAGTCGCGAGACCAACGACAGTTTCGCCGGACCGATGAGCCCTACCGCAGTGGTGGCAGCATCGAACATCAGGTGGTCAGCTGCCCCCGTTTCCAGAAGGGCCGCAGACAGCATATAGGCCGCGCCTTGGGAGCCGTCGCCTCTAAAGAGCCCCTGGCAGCGCACCAGGTCTTCTGCCGTCTGCATCGAGAATCCCCACGCCGCCACCGACCGGGAGGCGAGGGACTCCACCAGGCGGGCATAGTCGGGCCTCTGGGCTGTTGGAGGCATGCCGAGAAGGGCGAACCCCCGCTCGTCGGTCTGTGGGGTGAGCTGGGGCGCCACTCCGGAAGCGGTGGGGTCAAAGCAGCAGATGACTGCAGGAAGGTGGGTGCGTTTCTCGGCAAGGGCATCCAGAAGCGTGCAGGCGAGATCCAGCGAGGGCGCCTGTTCGAGCAGCAAGCCTTGAGCCCCACCGTCGCAGACGCCTTCCAGCAGGCGCAGAGTTCCGGTGAAGGCAGCTATGGGATCGGCGGTGTCCCATCGATCCAGGTTAGCCACGCCCAAGCAGTAGGGCGCAGAACGGCGACTGGCCAGCTCCATAGCCCGAAGCCCAAGGTCATAGAGCTGACGAGCGGCGCCGTCGGCCAAAAGGTCTGCAACCGGGGTGCGCGTGTTGGCCAGGATCGCCTCGATGCCCGAAGCCGCCTCGAGCTCTTGGAAAGCCGCTACCTGCTCGGGCTCGTAGAGCGACCAGAGAGCAGAAGGCATAGTGGGATCGAGCTTGGACAGCGCAGAGGTGAGGTCTGAGGAAAGCGTGAGCGCCGCCCCTTGGCCGCGGAGGCGGGATTCTAGCTCACGAGCTGCGGCCACCTGGGCATCTTGAGAAGCCTCGTCGAGGTCTGAGGGTGAGGAAGCGTGCAAAAGCTCTGCAACGGTAGGCTCAGCCTGAGGCATGAGATCGTCGTGCCCCGAAGACGGGTAATCCATGGCAATCCTTCCGATACAGATAAGAGACGCAATAGGTTCGCTTGATGACTAGACCGTATCTACCGCAATTCCAGCCTTCTCTAGGTAATGAACCCAACGATTCATAGTGTCATCAGATAATGCGTGCTCCATGCGGCAGGCTTCTTCATCGGCCACCTGAGGATCCACACCCAGCTCGGTCTCTAAAAATGTGCGGAGCGCCCTATGGGAACGCCACAAACGCCGAGCGTAGGCGGCGCCATCGTTGGTGAGCGTGACGCGCCCGTAACGATGCTGCTCCACATAGCCGTTCTCTTTAAGGGTTGACAGCGCCTTGTTCACACTGGCTTTTGAGACTCCCAAAAGCTCCGCTACATCTACCGAGCGCACCGCCTCTGACTGCTCGCGCAAAGCGATGCGCCAAATGGCTTCCAGATAATCCTCGTTGGCCATAGACAGATGGCTGGCCGGCACCGTGTCCTTCTCGGACTCCGACATGGGTCATCCCTCCTCTAAAAATGGCAGTCGTCGCACTTAGAGCTCGTCGGGCGCTGCGATGCGCTCCACATGAGCGCCCAGCGACTGGAGCTTCTCCACGAAGGACTCGTAGCCGCGGTCGATATGATGGATGGCCGACACCGTGGTATAGCCGTCTGCCACCAGACCCGCCATCACCAGCGCGGCACCGCCGCGGAGATCGGGAGAGGTCACAGGCGCTCCCGAGAAGCCCTCCACCCCATGCACGATAGCATGATGCCCCTCGATGCGGATGTCGGCTCCCATGCGGTTGAGCTCGGCTGCCAGCATGAAGCGGTTCTCAAACACATTCTCTGTGATGATGGAGTCTCCTGCGGCAGTGGCGAGAAGTGTCATGGTCTGGGCCTGCATGTCGGTAGGAAAGCCGGGGTAAGGCAGCGTCTGGATGTCCGTAGGTTTGATGGGGCCGGTGCGCCACACGGTGACGCCATCCGCCTCGCGCTCGACGGTAAGACCCATAAGCTCGTACTTCTTGAGCACGAGACCCAGATGCTGGGGGTCGAACCCGCGCACGGTCACCGGCTCGCCCACCAGGCCGCCCATGGCGATGAAGGTACCTGCCTCGATGCGGTCGCCCACCACCCGATGGCTCACGGGATGCAGCTCAGGCACGCCCTCGATCTCGATGAGCGGGGTGCCGGCGCCAGAGATCTTGGCGCCCATCTCGTTGAGCATGTTGGCCAAGTCTACGATCTCAGGCTCGCGAGCAGCATTGTCGATGGTGGTGACGCCTTGGGCGTGGACCGAGGCCATCAGCAGGTTCTCTGTAGCGCCCACCGAGGGAAACTCCAGCGTCACCAGCGTTCCCACGATGCCATTGGGCGCACTGGCGTGGATATTGCCGTGATCTACCACAAAGTTCACACCCAGCGCCTCAAGGCCCAACATATGCATATCGATCTTGCGGGCGCCGATGTTGCAGCCACCAGGCATAGCCACCACGGCCTTGCCAAAGCGGGCCAGAAGCGGTCCCAACACCGCCGTGGATGCGCGCATCTTGGCCACCAGATGATAGGGAGTGACCCAGGTATTGACGTCTGTGGTGTCGATTAGCAGATCATGCGGCCCTTTGACCTCGACCTTTGCACCTAGCTCCTCCAGCACCTGCGCCATGATGTGCACGTCCGAGATGTTGGGGACATTGGTGAGCTCGTTGATGCCGGGCGCCATGAGCGTGGCTGCCATGAGCTTGAGCGCCGAGTTTTTTGCGCCCTCCACCCTGACTTCGCCGGTAATAGGGTAGCCACCCTCAATCTGAATAACCTCCACGGCATTCCTCCAATTTTCTAGCCGAGAAACCCACCCATCCCTACAAGGGAGCCCTAGGCGGCCCGGCCCTCTGTTTTCCGGCTTCTAGTATGGAAGACACCAACCCCAAAGTGCACCGGCTTTAACTTCCTACACCGCAGGCGCACATAGCGAAAAAACAAGGGGCGGTGGCCCAGGGCGCAAGAGGTAAAAAGGGCGACCTTGACGGTCGCCCTTTTTTATAGATCTAGGCAGCAGGCAGGTGGCTGCCGTCAAGCTGCAGCTTCCAAAATTGTAGGGACCACCCTTAGGCTTTCTGCCCGCTCCAGCGGTCATTCTCGGCAAGCAAAAGATCACACCAGGCAATCTTTGAGTCGAAGTAAGCGCGGCGGGAATCTCCCTCTGGAATGCGGCTCAGTTCCTCTTGGGCTTCTTGTCGAGTCTTTTCCACCACAGAAGGCTCAATGTCGTCGATGTTGCGCGCATGGTCGGCCAGAAGGATGACCTCGGTGCCGGTGATCTCTGCATAGCCGCCGGAAATCACGATGTAGTTTACGGTCTCGCCCTTCTCGTCAGGCTCATGCTCGATGCGCACCACGCCATCGCCCAGAGCACAGATCTCTTGGGCATGACCGGGCAAGACGCCCAGCTCGCCAGAGCGAGTGACCAAGATCACCGCATTGGCTTCGCCTTCTTTCATGAGTTTGTCGGGGCGAACGATCTGATAGGTGAGGTGAGCCATAGGGCCTTACGCCTCCCCTTCCTTCTGCAGCCGCTCATAACGGCGGCGCACATCGTCGATGTCGCCAGCGAAACGGAAGCACTGCTCGGGAATGTCGTCGCACTCGCCGTCCACGATGGCGGCAAAGGAGCGCACCGTGTCGGCCACCTTGATGTAGACGCCGGGGTTGCCAGTGAACTGCTCTGCCACGTGGAAGGACTGAGAAAGGAACTGTTGGATCTTACGAGCGCGTTGCACAGTCTTGCGCTGATCGTCAGAGAGCTCGTCCATACCCAGGATGGCGATGATGTCCTGAAGGTCGGTGTAGGCCTGAAGGGCCTCCTGCACTGCCATGGCCACGCGATAGTGCTCGTCGCCCACCACCGTGGCATCCAGCGCGTCCGAAGAAGACGCCAAAGGATCGATGGCCGGGTAAATGCCAAGGTCAGAGATGGAACGGGACAGAACCGTAGTGGAATCCAGGTGCGTGAAGGTGGTAGCAGGCGCCGGGTCGGTCAGGTCGTCTGCGGGCACATAGACTGCCTGCACCGAGGTGATTGAGCCTTCCTTGGTGGAGGCGATGCGCTCCTGGAGGTCGCCCATCTCGGTAGCCAGGGTAGGCTGATAGCCCACTGCGGAAGGCATGCGGCCGAGAAGTGCCGAAACCTCAGAGCCCGCCTGAGAGAAGCGGAAGATGTTGTCGATGAAGAGCAGCACGTCCTGGCCCTGATCGCGGAAGTACTCGGCCTCGGTCAGACCGGCCAGAGCGACGCGCAGACGGGCTCCGGGCGGCTCGTTCATCTGACCGTAGACCAGGCAGGTGCGGTTGATAACCCCAGACTCTGTCATCTCGTGGTAAAGGTCGGTACCCTCGCGGGTACGCTCGCCTACACCGGTAAACACCGAGGTACCGCCGTGCTCCATGGCCAGGTTGTTGATAAGCTCCTGAATGAGCACCGTCTTGCCTACGCCGGCGCCACCAAACAGACCGGTTTTGCCGCCGCGGATGTAGGGCTCCAGCAGGTCGATGGCCTTGATGCCGGTTTCGAAGATCTCCACCGAGGTGGTGAGGTCGTCGAAGCGAGGCGCTGGGTGATGGATGGGATAGTATTGCACGTTCTTAGGCATGCCCTTGCCGTCCACAGGCTCGCCCAGCACGTTCCAGACGCGGCCCAAAGTGGACTCGCCTACAGGCATCTGCATGGGCTTGCCGGTATCCACCACATGCAGGCCGCGCTGCAAACCGTCGGTGGAGGTCATGGCGACGGTGCGTACAATGCCGCCAGGCAGCTGGGACTCCACCTCAAGCTCGGTCTTGATGTGGCCAAAAGGAGTCACTGCATCTACCTTGAGGGCGGTATAGATAGCGGGCATGTGGTCCTCGAATTTGACGTCGACCACAGGGCCTACGATACGGACAATGATGCCCTCGTCGAGGTCGCTCTGATTGTTGACCGAGGCTTTGAGAACGCTGTCGAGGTCCAGCGACGCGAGCTTGGTCTTCTCTGCCATTACTTCTCCTCCAATGCTGCGGCGCCGCCGACAATCTCATTGATCTCGGTGGTGATAGAGCTCTGACGGATGCGATTGTACTCACGGCTCAAGGTGGTCACGATCTCATCGGCATTCTCGGTAGCTGCCTGCATGGCACGACGGCGCGCGCCATGCTCGGCCGCTGCGGAGTCGATGAGTGCGTGATAAATCACCGTGCGGATATAGCTGGGATGAGATATCCCAGCACTTGAGCGGGCGAGGGGTCGAACTCGAAGTCCTGCGCAGCCTCAGAGTTGGCAGCAGGGTTCAAGCTTGACAACGCCTCATGCTCGCGAGGGGCATTGGGCAAGCGCAGGGTGTCACGGGTTACGGGGAGCAATTCCTCGGTAACCAGCCTTTGCTCAACACGGCTGCGCGCATGCTGATAGGTAATCTCGACGCGATCCAAATGCTCGGAAGTAAAGCCATCCATCACATAACTGGCGATCTGGTTGGCTTCCACCAGCGTAGGATCTGCCGAGATGCCCTGGAAAGACAAGATGGGCTTGCGACCGCGCGCGGTGAAGTACTCCGTAGGCTTGGTGCCGCAACAGACGAGCTCTGTTTGCACGCCCTTGGACTCCCACTCGACGATACGGCGCTCAACGTCACGTTCCACCTGCACGTTGAAGCCGCCAGCCAAGCCGCGATCAGAAGCCACCACAATGATGAGCACGCGATTAACTGCAGGATGCTCCTTAAGCAAAGGTTGCTCTTCGCTGCTGCCCGCAGCGGCGACGTTGACCAGCATGGTGGTCATGGCGTCCTTGTAGGGGGCGCCGTCTGCTGCACGCTTGAGGGCACGCATGATCTTGGTAGTAGACACCATTTCCATGGTGTGAGTGATCTGCCGAGTGCTCGACACCGTGCGTATGCGTCGTTTGATGTCGCGAAGGTTCGCCATGATTCTATGCTTCCTCAGCCACCGAGGCGGCGGAGTCTTCCACCGTGGTCACGGCGCCAGCCGACTCGATTGCGTCTTCTGCTAGCTCTTCTTGGGTCTTCTTGCTCTGGGCAGCGCGCGTGCTGGCCAAGAACTGTTTCTTGAAGGTGCGGCAGGCGCCCTTGAGCTCTTCGGCTGTCTCGTCGGAGATGCGCCCCTGACGGAGCTTCTCACGCAGAGCCACGCGACTGGTCTTGAGGTAATCCACAAACTGATCGCGGAAGGGGATCACCTGGTTTACCGGAAGATCGTCGAGGAAATTGTTGTTGCCTGCGAATATGACGGCTACCTGATCCACCACGTCGATGGCCGAGAAACGCTTCTGCCTAAGCAGCTCGGTCATGCGGGCGCCGCGGTTGAGCTGATAGCGGGTGGAGCGGTCGAGGTCGCTGCCAAACTGTGCAAAGCTCTGAAGCTCGGCGTAGCTTGCCAGGTCCAGACGGAGGTTGCCGGCCACCTGCTTCATGGCCTTGATCTGAGCGTCTCCACCTACGCGGGACACCGAGATGCCCACGTCCACTGCAGGGCGCTGGCCCTGCAAGAACAGGTTGGACTGCAGATAGATCTGACCGTCGGTAATGGAGATGACGTTGGTAGGAATGTAAGCGGACACATCGCCTTCCTGCGTCTCAATGATGGGCAGCGCAGTAAGCGAGCCGTAGCCATGGGCCTCATCCAACTTACAGGCGCGCTCCAACAGACGAGAGTGCAGGTAGAAAATATCGCCGGGATACGCCTCGCGTCCAGGGGGACGATGCAACGTCAGAGACATCTGGCGATAGGCCACTGCCTGTTTGGACAGGTCGTCGTAGACCACTAGCACGGCACGGCCAGGATTGTCCTGGTTAGCAGGCTTGCCGTCCTCACCGGTATACATGAAGTATTCGCCAATGGCAGCGCCTGCCATGGGGGCGATGTATTGAAGCGGTGCAGAATCTGAGGCGGTGGCAGCCACAATGATGGTCTTATCCATCACACCATGCTGCTCGAGCGTCTGGCGGATAGTGGCTACTGTGGAAGCCTTCTGGCCAATGGCTACATAGATGCAAATCATGTCGCTCTTGGCTTGGTTGATGATCGTGTCGATGGCGATTGCCGTCTTGCCGGTCTTGCGGTCGCCAATGATAAGCTCACGCTGACCGCGGCCTACAGGGATCATGGCATCGATAGCCATAAGGCCTGTCTGCACAGGCTCGCAGACAGGAGTACGAGCCATAATGCCAGGGGCCTTGAACTCGATGGGACGACGAGCCACGGTTTCCATAGGGCCAGCGCCATCAATAGCCTCGCCCAGAGGATTAACCACACGCCCTAGCATCGCAGGACCCACGGGGATGTCCATAACGCGACCGGTGGTACGGCACTCGTCACCCTCGCGAATAACCTCCACATTGCCAAAGAGCACCGCGCCAACCTCGTCGCGGTCCAGATTTTGGGCCAAGCCGTACACATGCTCGCCGGTCATAGCGCTCGTGAAATCCAGCAACTCGCCAGCCATAGCGCTCTTAAGACCGCTCACGCGGGCAACACCGTCGCCAATCTCGATCACTCGGGAAACATCCTGAGTATCGATGGCGGCCTTCATGGCGTCGAGCTTGACGCGCAGGATGTTGGCTATGGTGTCGGCGTTGATAGCGCCATCTGGCGCAACCTTGGTCGCCTCGTTGGAATCGGCCAACTCCTATTCGCCTCCTCTGCTCTTGAGAACACGACGCGCATTCTCAAGTTGGGTCTTAACAGATGCGTCGCGGCGTTCACCACGCGCGTTGAAGATGATGCCTCCGATGATTGAGGGGTCCACGTGCTCGACAATGAACACGGATTGACCGTAGTCCAGCGAGAGGAACTCCTCTACCTCTTCGCGCATGTCATCATCCAAGGGAATGGCAGTTGTCACGTCCACGGCGATGACATCGTTTTCGTTATGAACAAGATCTGAGTAGCGATTGGCGATCTCTGGCAAGAGGTTCTCATCGCCGCGCTCCAAGATGACCTTAAGAGTGTCTGACACCTCGCCTAAGGCATTGGCCAGATCTACCAGCGCGTGCAAGTCACGCTTCTCGCGTCCCTCTGCCTTCGCGGCTTCGAGAAGAGTGCGCGCATAGGTCTCGATCTTGTCTTGCTCCATGCGGCTATTCGTCGACATTGGCGTCTCCAGCCTCCGCCAGCGACTTCTCGATGAGGCGCTTTTGCGTCTCTACATCAAGATGCTCGCCAATGATCTTGCTCGCCAAGTCCACGGCAAGATCTGCGGCCTGGTCTACGAGCTCAGCCATAGCTGCATTGCGCTCAGCATCGATGTTCTCGCGAGCACGATCGGTGATTTGCTTGGCATCAGCATTGGCCTTCTCGATGATGGCAGCCCGGGAAGCCTCAGCGGTCTTTTTAGCCTCAGCCACAATGTCATCAGCCTGAATCTGGGCTTCATCAACCGCAGCCTCAGCCTTCTTTAGCGCTTCAGCAGCCTCGACTTTAGCCTGCTCGGCAGCATCCAGATTGTTCTGAATGGTCTGCTGGCGAGCATCTAGCGTCTTTAACACCGTAGGCCACACAAGCTTGGCGAGGATGACCCAGATCACGATGAAGGCCACCAGGGCTGGTATAAACTCAGCCGGCTTAGGGACGAGGATGTCGAAGGCGGAGGCAGCCAGTGCGGGTGTTGGCGCAGTGAGAATCACTGCCACGAGAGCCCCCACTGCAGAGGGCAGAACCCCTCTACCTGCACAGGTACGATTCATTTCTGAAACCTCCAACGAGCTTGACGTGAATAGTAATTAGGCAAGCAGGGAGACCACGAAGCCGATAAGGGCCAGTGCCTCGACGAATGCAGAGGCAAGGATGAAGACGGTGAACAGACGACCCTGAACCTCGGGCTGACGGGCCATGGACGTAGTTGCGCCGTAGGCAGCAAGACCGATGCCCAAACCGGCACCAACAACACCAATTCCGTAACCGATGACTCCCACGATTCCTCCTTTAGCAACGGCCCTTCCGACCGGGCCTTCTTATGGGATCGAACTATGCACAGACGGTATTACCCGTCGATATGCCGATGATTACTCATCTTCCTCGGCGATTTGCACGTAGACCGCCGTGAGCAACGAGAACACGTATGCCTGGATGGCAGCTACAAGAATCTCAACGAGATAGATGACGATAAGCACCAGAAGCCAGAGCAGCGAGATGCCTGCGCCTGTAAAGGCTTCAAGAGTGACACCCTGGGCGAATCGAGAGATGAAAAGCGATGCCAGGATTGCGAAGGTACCCATAACCACGTGGCCGGCAAACATGTTGCAGAACAAACGCACGGCCAGCGTAATGAGTCGAAGGAACGTAGAGAACAGTTCGATGAGCCAGACGAGCCAGTCCAGCGGGAAAGGAACGCCCTTAGGCTTGAGGCTCTTGATATAACCCCAGCCGCCATCTTTTTTCACGCCTACGTAGATGAAGTACACAAACGAGATAAGCGCCAGGGCAAAGGTCACGCCAATGGTACCCGTGCCTGGATGCATGCCGGGGATAACCCCCAGCAGATTGTTGACCAGAATGAAGAAGAAGACCGTGGCGATGAAGGGGAAGTGCTGACGCCAGGTGCTGTGCAGGATGTCCTCTACCAGGTCTTTGCGTGCGAACTCAATCACATATTCCACTGCATTCACAAAGCGACCCTGGGGCACCAAAGACACCGACTCTTTCTTCTTAAAAATGAAAAGCACCACAAAGATAATGGCGACGGCAAGGAACATGTAGAAGGTGTATTGGGTGATACCTACGTTGAGGTCACCCACCACAGGCTCTGCGATGAAGCTGTCAACGAGCTCGTTAACGTGCTCAGGTAGCTCCTCGAACTCTCCCACGTTTCCTCCTTCTTATTGCCGGCGACCGTGGACTATCCACCGCCAAGCCAGCATTGCTTCTATGGTCCAGGTCCCGAGAAAAACTGTCACCATCGCAAAGGCGAAGGAGGCAAACTCGGAACTATGTAGGTAATACCCCGCTGCGACTGCAAGCACCAACATGATTGTGGATGCGAGCGTGACGGCAAGGCCCGCGGCCACCGATACGCGGCGACCGCTACGTGCATCATGAGCCAACCGGAGACCGGGGAGCGCCCCCAGTAGCCCGATAAGTGCGCCTACAAGCCAATACATGTGCCCTTGGGTCCTCTCTTGAGGGGCGGACCGTTGAGTCGATTCAGTATCCTAGTCCTTTGGCCTTCAAATGGAACAATGATTGACGCTTATCAGCCGACTTTATGAAGCTGATATGTAAGCCTCGCCCAGTTGCTTACCGAAGCCAACGACCGTTCTGGCTTGCATGCGAGCAAACGGCCCCCTGTAGCAGCTCTTGTTTAGGAACTACCTTGCGAACAGCTTCTTCCCTCCTTCTTCTGGTAATCCCTAGTATCCCCCACTTGGTATACCAATAAGCGCTTAAAGATACCTAAAACTGGGGCCAATAAACCGAAAACGAAATTAAAGATCATTGATACGTCAGCTAAACACCCCTAAACGATGCGACCATAAAACCGCTCTCCGTTATTTGCCTCTTGCTCTAAGTCTTGAAAAAAGGGGTTTGTCGGCAAGTAAAACTCTTAGATAACCGAGAAACCCTTTCCCTCTAGACAGCGAGCCTGTCATTGGCTGAAACATGGATCAAACAAGAAGTCGACCTCAGTTCATTAGACGAGGTCGACTTTGAATCGCGCACAAGGAATTTATTATTTCGTGCCAAAGATACGGTCGCCAGCGTCGCCCAAGCCCGGCAGGATATAGGCGTGATCGTTGAGCTCGCGGTCGATAGCGCAGGTAAAGATGCGTACATCTGGATCGTGATCGAGTACGGCCTTGAGGCCTTCCGGCACGGCCACCAGGACCAGCAGACGAATATCAGACACGCCTGCACGACGCAGATAGTCAATGGCTGCGTTGGAAGATCCACCGGTAGCAAGCATGGGATCTACCACAAGGCAGGTGCGATTCTCCACATCGGGGGGAAGCTTGCAGTAATACTCATGAGGCTCATGCGTCTCTGGGTCGCGATACATTCCCACGTGTCCTACACGCGCAGAGGGAATGAGCTCCAAAAGACCGTCAACCATGCCAAGACCTGCACGCAGAATGGGCACGATTGCCACCTTCTTACCAGAGAGCTCCATGCAGGTGCAGGTTTCTAGCGGTGTCTCAATCTCGACCTCCTCTAGAGGGAAGTCACGAGTGGCCTCATAGCCTTCAAAAAGAGCCAGCTCACGTACGAGCTCGCGGAACTGCTTGGTGGAAGTGTCTTTGTCGCGCATAATAGCTACCTTATGCTGCACCAAAGGATGATCCACCAGCGTTACACGGCTTTCGTCGTACTCGATGGTCATGAAAAGCTCCTCTCGATACGTCCTGCTTTATCTATTGCGCTTTAGCGCTCGTCCTCACGCATGATCTTCTCTACACGCTGGGCGTGACGGCCTCCACCAAAAGGCTGCTCGAGGAAGATCTTTACGATCTCATCGTTGGTGGTGGGGTCTACAAAGCGGCCAGACAGGCAGATAACATTGGCGTCATTGTGCTCACGGCACAGCTCTGCAAAACCAGGGGTTTGGATGGCCACCGCTCGAATGCCGGGGACCTTATCGGCAGTCATAGCCATACCAATACCCGTACCGCAAATGAGAACACCGCGGTCATAGGTGCCATCAGCTACGCCACGGGCTACAGGATCGGCATAGTCAGGGTAATCAACACGATCGTCTGTTGCAGGACCAAGATCGATCGCCTCATGCCCTAGCGAGTTGATGAAGTCGATAACTTGGGCCTTTTGGCAAAAACCAGCATGGTCAGATGCGACAGCTACGCGCATGCTTCCTCCTTGGGTGGTAGTAGACTCCAGTCCAGTCTAACCATTTGATGGGCTGTCGATGCCCGAAGCTCTTATCTGAGATTGCCAGCTGCACAGATATCGTCCCGTTTGATCACACCCTCCCGCAGGATTCGAGGCACCGCCCCTGTGGCGTCTACAATTGTCGAAGCCACGCCCACAGGACACCGTCCGCCATCCACCGCGACGTCGACCTTGTCCAATATCGCCTCCTCCAACTCCTCGAAGTTGGCAGGGCTGGGAGAACCATGCGTGTTTGCGCTGGTCATAGCCAACGGAAAACCCTGCTTTTCGATCACTGCTCGCACTAGGGGAGCGTCGGGGACCCTCAACGCCACAGTTCCATCTGCAGCCTTGTATTCGTCGGCAAGTCGACTGGAAGCTCGCACAACAAAAGTGATGGCCCCCGGCCAGAGCACACAAGCGGCCCGGCAGGCCCACTCGGGAACCTCTGCCCCATATAATCTCAGGTCCTCAGGCCCCCCAACAAGCAACGGCAGAGTCTGAGAGCGACTGCGTCCTTTGATGGCAAAGATACGCTCATGGCCTGGATTCCCCCTTCTGGCCGCCGCGCCAATGCCATACACAGAGTCTGTAGGCATGACAACCACGCCATCACGATCAAGTTCCTCTGCCACCTGCGAGGCAACGGAAGTGTCTGCCAGGGCGCTTCTAAACAACCGAGCCATTTCCCCACCTAACGAGCTACAAATTCTTGTCGAACCTTATCTTGAGGCTTGGATCGCTTTCAACTGTGTCGATAATGACGTTGTAACCGTCGATCACTTCTGATACCACATCTTCGACGGATCCGTTGGAAAACAGCCCGCGCTCATAGGCATTGGTGGCCAAGAATTGTTGTATGTCCCAAACTTCGATCCTGCTATCAAGACCCTCATCTTCGGCTAATGACCAGGCCGTCTGAACGCGGTCGCGAATCGTGACGATGATGGGGCGCAGCCCGTCTCGTAAGTTTGCCTTGCATTTTTTCATGAGCAGGCTGGCGGGTGCCGTAGTGCGGTGAATTGCCATGTTCCCGATCACGAAGTCACCTTCGCGCCCCGTAGGGCCGTCCGCCACTGAGGCGCCGTGAATCTCGACGGCACCTTCAGGAAGGACCAGCAGCAGCTTTGCGGCCACCAAATGTTGAAGAACAGTTCCCAGATACTGGGTACCTGGGTTCTCCTTCTGCCTTCTTTTTGCCTGTTCGAAGAGCTCATCGAAACTTGATGAGAGGGAAAGTCGAGCATCGGCACTCAAGGTGAAGGGCTTCCCTCTGAAAAACGCCCTGACCTCGTCGACCCAATAGCCCTCTACCGCCTCGAGATCGACATTCTCACGCTCCGCCAGTTGGTTCAGCATACCAACGTAAGAAAGCATCAGGCTCATGCTCCCACGACTCGTCCTGCCACCTTCGGCCGACAACTGTCGAGAAATCCCATGCTCGGCCAGAATCTTTCTGAGATTGCCGCCGCCAAGGCCGGCGACCTGGCCCTGTTTACCGGTTTTAAATTCTTCGGGATCTGCTGGAAGGCCTTTTTCCTCAAGAATGCGCGTCAGCTGAAGAACTACGGAGAGCGACCCTTTTGTCGATACATTTTGCTCTGACTTAAATCTGTCCAGCTCGGATTTGGTTTTGTCATTCAGACTCATAAGAAGCCTCCACGAGCGGCACCAAGAGCTGCCTGCCAATGAACTCTGCAACAGGGGCCGCAACAGCATCGCCCATGGCAAAATATCCATCATTGTAAGAGCCAGGCAGCTTGAATGAGTCAGGGGCCCCCATTAGGCGCGCAGTCTCACGTGCAGTAAGCAGACGTGCATGAACGTCTTCTCCGTTTTTCACGACAACATACTGCCTGCTGCTTCCTCCTTCCGGCGTGCGCAAGCAACCCGCCTGACCATCAAAGCGAAGTTCAAGCACTTGCCTGCCGCCACGGGTACGGCGATAACCGGCAGCTACCACGTGCTCCTTTTCTTCTAGAAGAGCTTTGTGCCGCTCTGGCACCAATTGCAGCACATCGTCTTTATCAAAAGGGGCGTCTTCAAGAAGATCGGCAAGGACGCTCGTGCGCGCGTCGGGCTGGGGAGCATGCCACCACACCCACTGGTCAAGCTCTTCTCCGAGCTTGATGGCCGCTGGCGAGTGGAGCCAGCATGGCTCGCTGCCTTCCACCGCGGAAGGACTCGTGACGTTACCAGCAACGGCCACCACGAAAACGCGGGGGCGCGACTGCGGCACAAACCAATTGGCGTTCAGCACGATGGCCCCAGCGCGATACCCTCGTTCGGCTAAGGCTCGGTGCAGCGCTCGATAATTATCCCCACCATGGGAGGTCAAAAGGCCAACCACGTTCTCCAGGGCTATAACTTTGGGCGCCGAAGGCATCTCGTCCAGCACCCTTAGCCATTCCCAGACCAAACCGCTTCGCTTTGCATGAATTCCGCCCATGGATCCCGCCAGAGAGAGGTCTTGGCAAGGGAAGCTGGCCCAAGAGAGTTCAGCCACCGGGAGATCTGCACCGTTAACGCTTTTGATGTCTCCTAAATGGAACCTGCTGTTATCAAAATTTGCCCTGTAAACCCGGGCCTTGCGCTCGTTGATGTCGTTGGCCCAGACCGGGACGAACATGCCGTTGAGACCATATCCCACAAGGCCGCTTCCAGCAAAAAACTCATGCATCCGCCAAGGCGCTGCGCTATAGACGACCTTCTTCTCGCTTGACACGCTTTCCTCCCATAGGTTTATCCTCAGGCAAATTCATCCTAGCAGAGTATGCCGTCCATGCCCCATAAAACAGAACACTTGTTCTTCCTATTTCCACATCTGAGCGCCCTGTAGCCCTGCAAACAGAAAGACAACGGCGCACAGGAAGCCGCGCTACTTTTCCAAGTCTCTCTTAAGGGGCTTCCCAAGCTCTTTGGACAGCTGAGGCAACAACTCCGCCATAGTGTCCTCCACAACCTTTTTCTTGAGCTGGCACTCCCACACCACATGGACCGTCCAGCCATCAAGCTCAAGTATCTCGATATTCTGACGGTCACGCTCGACATTGCGGCGAAATTTTTCGTTCCAATAGTCTTTATGTGTGGACGGCGAAGACGGGTGACAGTGGGGGCAGCGATGCCAGAAACAGCCGTTCACCATGATGGCCACTCGTTTTCCAGGCCATGCCACATCCGGCTTTCCAGGCACATGCCAATGAAGGCGGTATCCCGTGAGCCCCGCACCCCTTAAATATCGGCGCACAAGCAGCTCGGGCTTGGTATCTTTCCCTCGGTTCCCTTGCATCGAATGGCGGACTGCCTCACTCGAAGCCTTCGGCACAGGTGCTGCCATGTCCTACCCCTCTCGAACTGCTATGAGCACACGAGGTCTACCGGTAAGGTCGGGGCGTATCTCCACATGAGCCCAACCCTTTTGGTCGCGCACTAGAGATGCCGCTGCATCAAGAGAGTCTTCAAAGAGCTCCACGCATAGCATTCCTTCTGGCGCCAACCATTGAGGAGCGCCTTCGAGTAAGCGGCGAAATAGGTCGAGACCATCCTTGCCACCATCGAGTGCGAGACCCGGCTCATAGCCCACCACTTCTTGAGGCAAGGTGGGCACCACCGCAGAAGGTATATATGGAGGATTAGACACTATGACGTCTAATGTGCCAGCAAGCTCACCAGGAAGCGCCTCATAGAGATCTCCTTGAGCCACCGCCACCCGAGAAGTGAGATTAAGCGCATCCCGATTGCGTTCAGTTAAAGATACCGCTTGCTCAGAGAGGTCGCCCTCCCATACCACCACATCTTCACGCTCGGACGCAATGGAGAGACCTATGCAGCCCGTTCCACAGCAAAGATCAGCCACTCGCACCTTGCGAGGGCTCACTTTCTCGATATCTAGCTCGTCATTCTCCGAAACATCGGGGGCATCTGCATTCCCCTCAGAGAAAGATTCAGTCTCTGAGGCTTGCAAGACTTCTTCGGTTTGGATAGGCACATATTCGACATTCCCGTCACTCAAGGGGGAGGTAAGCGATGCAGATGATGTTTGATCTAGGTCCTTAGTCTCCTGTATGGCTTGAGGCTCCAAAGACTCATCTTCTTCTGCCACAATCTCTTCTTCTGGTAGGAGCGCCCTTCTCTTTGCAGCAGCATCCACACCCTCTAAGGCTGCAGCTACCAAGATCTCTGTCTCGGGCCTGGGAATGAGCACTCCTCGCTCACAGCGAAGAATGATGTGGCGAAAGGGAACCTCCCCTGTCACATACTGCAAGGGCTCACCAGCGCGACGACGCACTACGCCTTCGCGCATGGCCTTGAGTTCTGCAGGTGTAAGCGGCTGGTCGAAATTGAGATAGAGCTCCACGCGAGACTTGCCCGTAGCGGCGGACAGCAGCCACTCGGCCGAGAGACGAGGGTGCTCATCGCCGTTGTGCTCCAGGTCATTGCGCGTCCAGTCCAATATGTCTTTAATGGTCCACACTCTATCTGCCATAGATCTATTCTCCCTTAGGCCAATCTTGTCTATCGGCCATCTCAGCGCGTCATTGGCTCAAGGCTCCTGCCTTAAAAAAGATCCTCTCCTCAAGCAACCACGCTCGATGAGAGGATCTCACACAAACTGTTGGTGAGCTCGAAGCTCTTATCAAACAGCCTCAGCCAAACGCTGAGCGCGATCTGCTGCAGCCAAAGCCTCAATCACAGAGGAAAGGGTGTCGCCTAAAAGCACACCGTTGTAAGTGCCGTTAAAGCCAATGCGATGATCGGTCACACGGTCCTGAGGTTGGTTGTAGGTACGGATCTTCTCAGAACGATTGCCGTGACCAATTTGGCTCAGACGCTCAGCCCCCAGCTCGGCCTGTTGACGCTCAAGCTCCATCTCATAGAGACGGGCGCGCAGCATCTGCATGCAGACCTCGCGATTCTGGATCTGAGAGCGCTGGTCTTGGGACTGCACCACAGTGTTTGTGGGCAGGTGGGTGATACGCACCGCCGAATAGGTGGTGTTCACGCACTGGCCACCAGGACCGCTGGCGCAATAGGTGTCGATGCGCAGGTCGCTGGGGTCGATTTGAATATCGATATCGTCGGCTTCAGGGAGCACCGCCACAGTGGCAGTGGAGGTCTGGATACGCCCCTGGCTCTCGGTCTTAGGAACGCGCTGCACACGATGAACGCCACTCTCGTACTTCATTACGGAGTAGACCTTATCACCCGTGACCTTGAACTCGATGGTCTTAAAGCCGCCGGCCTCAGAGGGGCTGCTGGAGAGTATCTCGATCTTCCAACCGCGCGCCTCACAGAAACGCTCATACATCTTGAAAAGGTCACCGGCAAAGATGGCCGCCTCATCGCCGCCTACGCCAGCGCGAATCTCAACGATGGTGTCCTTCTCGTCGTTGGGATCGCCAGGAATAAGCATGACCTTGATCTCCTCTTCAAGGCCAGGCAATTTGGCTTCATTCTCTGCAATGTCTGCCTGCAAAAGCTCGCGAGTCTCTGCATCGTTCTCTTCATGAAGCAGCTCTTTGGCTGCCTCAATATCATCCAATGCAGACAGGTAGGCCTGGGCCTTCTCGGCAAGCTCTGCTTGGGAGGAGTGTTCCTTGGCAAGACGTGCATATTCTTGAGGATCGTTATAGACGGCAGGATCGCCGAGTTTTGCTTCGAGCTCGTGATAGGCTTCGAGCAAGGCTAAGAGACGTTCACGCATCCGAGGCTCCTTTGATGACGCGACAGGGCGCCGCGGTAAGTACTGTTAAGCCTACAGATAATACCACTCGCGCGCAGGGATTATGCATGTCGCTCAAGAGCACAGGATGGTCAAATATCTCTGGCAGGCGGTTTGCCAACTGTATGTAGAGGGCATCCGCAAAAATTAAAGCGCACAGACTGGCTCCATCGGGTAGAAGCCTTCACAATGAGCAATGGCTGTTTTAGGGCCACGATCTGTCAGAGGAGCATTCACCATGGATCTTGAGATTCACAAGCCGGCACCACTCAAAATTGGCGACCGCTATCACTACACCCTTTCTAGCTACGATCCAGTGTCCATCACTGTGACCGTGAGCCAGGTGACCGATGCCGACATCGACTTTGCCATCGCCGGCATCGCCTCAAGCAACGGCATCAAGCCTGAAGACATCGATGATGCTTGGGTAGCCGAGCATATCGATGGCGCTTCCACCGTCCAGGAGTTCCGCACTACCTTGCGCAGCCAGCTTGAGGCCATGAACACCCAGTCGGTGGAGCAGTCCAAGCCCGCGCTCTGCGCCCAACAGTTGGCACTCCGCCTTAACCAGGCAGTTCCTATGGACGAGATCGCCAAGTACCGTAGCGCTCTGGAGCAATCCATGAGCTTCGAGGCCGCCCAGGCTGGCATGGATCTTGCCACCTATGCCGCCCACATGGGCATCGACAGCGCCGCAATGACCGCCATGCTAGATGACCGCGCTGCTCATGTGGCTGGCGAGCAAGCCGCTCTTTCTGCCTACGCTGCCGAGAAGAAACTCAAAGTCGCAGACCAGGAAATTCCAGCGCTTCTAGGCCTTAATCCTCAAGACGGCGAGAAGGTCATCGAGCAGGCTCGCGGCGCAGGGCAGCTTGAAGACCTTCGAGCTGACGCCCTCAACATGAAGGCCGCTCGCGTAATCACCAGCGAGTGCAACTGCACCTACAAGCACGAGTCTGCAGAGGAGGCCCAGGCACGCTCCGAGCAGCTCAAGGCCTTTGCAGAGATGATGCTGACTCAGCAGAATGAAGAAACCCAGGATGACAAGGGCGATGACAAAGAGGACAACAAGAGCAACTTCAAGCTGGTGTAGATCAAGGCGGCCTAGAGCCTGTACCCTTTGATCTCCTGACTTCGATCTCTAAGAAAGAAGCCCAAATCCTCAGTAAAGATTTGGGCTTCTTTTTCTGCCATTACCTGCGGTGCCTGCACATTAGGCAGGAGCACCTAGGAGAATAAGCGCTTACTCAGCGTCCTTTGCAGCCTCGGTCTCAGCCTCGGCAACCTCGGCTACCGCCTCGTCGGCAACAGCCTCAGCGGCCTTGGCGGCAGCCTCGGCCTCAGCCTTCTTGGCGTACTCGGCAGCGCGGGCGGCCTTGGCGGCAGCCTTGGCCTCAGCCTTGGCAGCACGCTCGGCGCGCTGTTGGGCGTCCTTCTCGGCATTGGCGGCTTTGCGGGCAGCAGCCTTGTCCAGCTGGGCCTTGGCGGCGCCGCCAAACTTGTCGGCAAAGCGCTGAACGCGTCCGCCGGTGTCGACCAGCTTCTGAGTGCCGGTGTAGAAGGGGTGGCACTTGTCGCAAAGATCCAGAGTCATCTCGGGCACGGTGGCACGGGTGGTCCAGGTGTTGCCGCAGGAGCAGCGAACGGTGCACTCCATGTACTCAGGATGGATGTTCTTCTTCATGCAGGACTCCTTATGGTCTGCCCTGGTTTCCGACCAGGGCTAAGGGGACGCCCAGGAGCTACCTGGGCGAAACAGCCTTTGTATGATAGCACGCTTCGCGATAGGTGCCATCACCCTCGGCCCAATATGGAGAGCCGGTGAGCTCAAGGAACGCGTTCGCCCTCAAAAGCTGCGGTTTTGTCGCTTGAAGAGACGCTGCGAGGGGCTACCGTGCCTCTCTTGCTAGAGTGTGGGCTAGAACAATTCCGGCGCGCCGCCCTGGAGCTTATCGCGGGCCGGGGCGCACTCTGACGAGGTGAACCTATGTTTTTATCGGTAGATGTGGGAAACACTCAAACCACGCTGGGGCTCATTGGCCCCTCGGGAGACGTATGCCAGTGCTGGCGCGCCCAAACCGATAAGCGCGCCACCTCGGATGAGATCTTGATGATCCTCACCAACTTTTTGGCAGGCCGCGGATACTCCCTGGAGTCTGTGGACGCAGTGGCAGTGGCGTCGGTAGTGCCGTCTCTCCAGCATGCCTGGAACGCCTGTCTGGCGAGGCTGCGAAAGCCCCACCTCATGGTGGGAACGCTCAAAGAGCCGCCCATCCCCATTCGCATGCCCTACCCCACCCAAGTGGGGGCAGACCGCATCGCCAACGCCATGGAAGCGCTGGCTTGCTATGGGGCCCCGGTCATCGTGGTGGATTTTGGCACCGCCACCAATATCGACGTGGTCGCCCCCGACGGCGCCTTTGTGGGGGAGTCATCGCCCCCGGCATCATGCTTTCTGCCGAGGCCCTCTTCCAGCGCGCCTCCAAGCTTTCTTCCACCCCTATCGAAGTGCCGCCGCATACCATTGGCTCCACCTCGGAAGAGGCGCTTCAAAGCGGCATCGTGGTAGGAGCTGCGGCAATGGCAGAGGGCCTTGTGGCTCGCATTCAAGAAGAGCTTGGCGCCCCTGGCTGCCCGGTGATCGCCACCGGGGGCCTCGCGCGCACCGTCGATGCGGTGTGCACCTGCTTCACCCAGCTCGACCCCCAGCTCACGCTGCGGGGCATCCATCGCATCTGGCGCCATTACCGGGGCGAGCAAGGCTAAACTGCCGAGAAACCCTCCCCCTCCCGCACGCTATTGCGCCTCGGGCTCGCATTCTTGGGCCATCGGCCGCACTGAAGCTTGCTCGAAGGAGAGCTCGTGCTCCTGGCCGTCGGCGCCAACGACAGTGATGCGGCCCCAGCCGTCGATGCCGGCTAGAAGGCCCTCGGCGGCCGCCCGGCCATCGGGCAGAAGCGCCCGAACCGGCTGTCCCATAAGGGGCATCTCGTCAAACCAGGCAGAGAGAATGGGACCCAAGGGGCCCGCAGCCCCGGCGCCCTGACCGATGGCGGCGCTCCAACGCTCGCACTCCCCCTCCATGGCAGCGCAGAGGTCCTGGCCTAGACGGGCGCATTTCTGGGCATCTTGGGCAAGCTCCGGCAAGAACGCCCCCAGCGTTGCCGCAGGACGAGGCTCCGGTGAGCCGCAGCTCGCGAAAGAGGCGGGGGCGCCGGCCACGTTGAGCATGACGGCGGCGGCCACGAAAACCCCGTCGCCATAGCCTGCCTCGCACACCACAGATCCCAACTTGGCGCCCTCTGTCACGATGTCGTTGGGCCAAGCCAGTGCGCAGGGCACACCAGCGGCCTTGAGCGCCTGCACGCAAGCGTAGCCGCAGACAGGGGCAAGGCCGACGAGCAGGCCCATGGGAGCCTGGGGGCGCAAAAGGACGCCCGCGGCCAAGGGGGCCCGGGCATCGAGCCAAAGGTGGCCCTGACGGGCTCGTCCATGGGACTGAGCCCCGACGACGCTCAAGGTACCTGCGGGCTTACCCTCTCGGCCCAGGGTTTTGATGTCGTCCAGAACCGATGCGGCCTCAGGAAGCCAAGAACTCTGCATAATTTCCTTCTTTATATCGCTGCTAACCTAGGATCGCGTTACCACTCGATGGGGCCTAGCTGGGCGCGCACGATACCCACGCGCTCCTCGCGGGGTTTCACCGTCACGCCGGCGTGGCGCAGGTAGCGCGCCGGATCGCGCACCAGGTCCTCCATGGGGACCAGCACAAAGTCGCGCTCGGTGAGACCGGGATGGGGCAGCCTCAGCCGGCTGCCGCCGTGGGTCTCGCCTTCCATAAACACCAGGTCGCAGTCGATGGTGCGAGGCCCGTGGCCCTCCTCGCCCGGCACGCGGGTGCGGCCCAGGGCGTCCTCGATGGCCAGCAGGTGGCCGAGAAGGACTTCCGGCGCCAGCTCGGTACGTATCTCTGCTACCGCGTTGGCCACAGGAGTCGCGATGCCATAGGCAGGATCTGACTCGTAGGCGCGACTCACCGCCACCACGCAGGTGAGGGGGATCTCGTTGATGAGGGCCACGGCGCGGGCCAAATAGCCCAAGCGATCGCCCACGTTGGAGCCCAAAGCCACAAAAGCGCGCACCTGGGCGGGATGAGCGATGGTCCAAAAGCCGTTCAGGGCTTCGGCAGTGTGGGCCACGTCATGCACGCGCAGGATGCGGGCGCCGGCGGCAGCGGCGGCCAGCGCTGCGCCGATAGTGGCAGCGTCGCGCTGGGCGGCCTCGTCCACGCCGGAGATGGCCCCCACAAAGCGCTTGCGGGAGATGGCGCAGCAAATGGGATAGCCCATGGAAGCCATCTGAGCAGTGGCCCGCTGGATGACCACGTCTTCGTCGGCCAGCTTGCCAAAGCCAGGGCCTGGGTCCAACGCGATGCGGTCGTGAGCCACGCCGGCGCGCATGAGGGTGCGGGCTTGATCGCCCAAAAAGCCCATGATGCGGCGCATGATGGGGGCGCTCTCGGGCAGCGTGAAGCGGCGATGGGAGCCAGAGGACAGGCGCACGGTTGGGCTAGTGTACCCCCGAGCGCTGCGGCGCATGACCTCGTCCAGACGGCTGGCGGCAGAGCCTGCAGGCCCTGTAGCGCCCTGGGGCACAGAGGCCGGGGCAGCCTCGCCAGAAGCGACGCCCTCCTGGGCCGCAGCTTCGCCGCCGGTTGCATTCTCAGACGCTCCAGCGGCAGGAGACTCGCCGGCAGCGGGAGCGGGTTTCTCGGCAGCTTCTTGGGCCCGGACGCGAGGGTCGGAGTCCAAAAGCACGGACTTTCGCTGGGGATGGTCGGAGACCTCGCCTGCATGGACTACCACCAAACCGCAGTTGGAGCCGGTGGCCACAGAGACCATGGCGGGGTCGGTGAAGCCGGTGACGTCGTTGACGATGCGCGCCCCCATGCGCAGGGCCATGGCGGCCACCGAGGCATGGCGGGTATCCACCGAGACCAGCGCCCCCGCCCGCGCCAGCTCGCGGATGACAGGCAGGACGCGGCGAGCCTCTTCGTCGGGGTCCACCGGCACAAAGCCGGGGCGCGTAGACTCGCCGCCCACATCGACGATATCTGCACCCTGGTCCAAAAGCTCCAGGCCGCGGGCGATGGCCAGGTCGGCATCGAAGTTCTGGCCGCCGTCGGAGAACGAGTCCGGCGTCACATTGAGCACACCCATGATGCGTGGGCGAGCCAACGACAACTCGCGGTCGCCGCACTGCCAGGTGGCAAAGTCCTCTCTAAGCATGGCGCCTCCTTACGCGTGGGTGCCGTCGAAGATGAGCTTCAGGGCCTCGGCGCGGGTGGTGGGGTTCTTGGCAAAGCAACCCCTCACCGCCGAGGTGGTGGTGCGCGCCCCAGGCTTTCTTACCCCGCGCATGGTCATGCACAGATGCTCGGCCTCCATGATGACTACCACGCCGCGAGGCTCAAGGTTTTCCACGATGGCGTCGGCCACCTGGGCGCAAAGGCGCTCCTGCAGCTGCGGGCGCCTCGCATAGAGCTCCACCGCGCGAGCCAGCTTGGAGATGCCGCAGACCCGACCGTCGTCGCCGGGGATGTAGGCGATGTGGGCCACGCCAAAAAAGGGCAGCAAGTGATGCTCGCACAGGGAGTAAAAGGCGATGTCGCGCACGATAACCACATCATGGCATTCTGCGTCGAAAGTCACCGAGAACAGCTCTTTGGCATCGCGGCCAAGCCCCCCGCAGCACTCCTCCATAGCCCGAGCCACGCGCGCCGGCGTGTCTTTGAGCCCTTCGCGCTCAGGGTCCTCGCCCATGCCCTCAAGCATCAGGCGTACCCCTGCCTCGATCTTTGCCCGATCCATACCGTGCTCGGCCGCCATGGCTCTCCTCTGTCTATGGCGAGGGCCCTTAGGCCCACGCACTCTGACTACAGTCTTCCCTGCCTGCCCTGGGCTGCAGATTTGGAAGATGGTGCTGCTGGTGATCTTTCAAATTGTAGCCTAGGGCAAAAAACGATATTCGCGCCCCGAGGTGCCGAGAAACCCTCGGCCTTCCGGGTCGACCTCTCCTGTGGGCCCTGCCCTGCGTCGTGTAGGAGCGGCACGAGCCCCAAGAGAATCCCTAGAAGTCGAAGGCTTCCTCGATAGGCACGCGGATCATGAGGTCTGCCACCGCGTCCTGGGGCGTAGGCTGAAGGTTCACCATGACGAGCCTCTTGCCGCCAAAAAGCTGCACCAAGCCAGCTACCGGCCACACCACCAAAGAGGTCCCGCCAATGACGAGGGTGTCGCAGCCGGCCACCGCATCGGCTGCGACATTGAGGACCTGCTGGTCAAGGGCCTCTCCATAGAGCACCACATCCGGTTTGATAGGGCCGCCGCACTGGTCGCATACCGGCACTCCCGGCTGATCCAGCACCCATTGGGCCGAGTAGACCTCGCCGCAGCGCAGGCACTTGTTGCGGTGCACCGAGCCATGAAGCTCCAGCACACTTTTGCTGCCAGCCATCTGGTGCAAGCCGTCGATGTTTTGGGTGAGCACCGCCTTCAAGGGGCCGTCCTGCTCTAGCTGGGCCAATTTGTAGTGGGCTTGGTTGGGTTTTGCCCCGCGAGGAATCATCTTTTCTTTGTAAAACCGAAAGAACTCCTCAGGGTGCGTCTCGTAAAACTCGTGGGAGAGCATGGTCTCGGGCGGATAGTCGAACTTCTGATGGTAAAGCCCGTCCACCGAGCGAAAGTCCGGGATGCCGCTGGCCACCGAGACCCCCGCGCCTCCCAGAAACACCAGGTTTTGGCTCTCATCCACTGCTTGGGCCAACGTCTGCCGGGCCTCCGCGATATCAGTTATCAACTCCATAGCTCACTCCTTTGCTCCCACAGTACAATGCCATGATGTTCGATCGGGCTCTACCCGCTCTCCCGTGATTGGAAGTGTGCTATGCCCTACATCGCCAATGCCGCCCTGTGCTTTGAAGGCGGCGGAATGCGCGCAGCCTATACCGGGGCCTTCTCTCAAGCTATCACCGAGGTAGGCCTGGAGTTTCGGTATGTCTGCGGGATCTCGGCCGGCTCCTCGCTCACCGCAAACCATGTGGCCCGCGACCCCCACCGCTCCCGCCTGCAGTTTGTGGACTATGCCGAGGACCCCCGTTTTGGAGGCCTCTCCCACTTTATGCACGGCGACGGCTTCTTTAACTCCGACTACCTCTACGAGGGCTGCGTGGCCTCAGGCGAAGTGCCCATAGCATGGCAAGCCTTCTGCGACAACCCGGCCGAAGCCGTGATGCAGGCGTTCTCTGCCACCACCGGCCGTACGGTGGTATGGCACAAACGCGACTACAAAGACGCCGTCGACCTGGCCAGCCACTGCCGCGCCAGCTCCACCATGCCCCTGCTCATGAACCCCATCGCCATCGACGGCGAAGTGATGTTTGACGGCGGCCTGGGCGAAGGCGCGGGGCTTCCCCACCCCATGGCGCTGGCCGACGGCGCAGAGAAACTCGTGGTCATCACCACACGTCCTCGGGGCTACCGCAAGCAAACCTACGGCACGGCGCACAAGGTGCTCATCCGCCGCACCTTTGGTGCCTACCCCTGGTTGCCGAGGCCCTCATCACCCGCCCCCAGCGCTACAACGCCGCCCTCGCACAGCTGGAAGAGCTGGAGCGCCAAGGCCGCGCCCTGGTAATCCGCCCCGACACTATGCCGGTGCAAAACTCCACCTTAGACACCCAAAAGCTCGATGAAGCCTGGGACCTGGGCTACATCCAAGCCGCCCGCGACCTAGAGCGCGTCATCGCCTTCTGCCGCTAAGGATCGACTGCACAAGACGCCAAGGGCCCTCCCAAACCGCGAGAGCCCTCCATGCTCAGATCGTTCACAAGACTCGCTGCACACGTCCACAAATCCCGCCTTACCGAGAAACCCCAGCACCTGTAGCTTGGGTTTCTTTGGGGCTCGCTGGGGGACTCGCCTGGAGCTTAGATATCCAGCTCCAGCGTGATGGGGCAGTGGTCGGAGCCCTCGATGTCCATGAGACAGGCTGCGCCAGAGATCTTGTCGCGCAGGTCATTGGAGACCAGGAAGTAATCCAGGCGCCAGCCGGTGTTGGAAAGGCGCCCGCGCTCGCGATAGCTCCACCAGGTGTAGGTGTCTGCCTGATCGGGGTGCAAATAGCGGAAGGTATCAGTGAAGCCGGAGTCCAAAAGACGCGTGAGATCGTCGCGCTCAGCGTCGGTGAAGCCTGCATGGCCGGCGTTCTTCTCGGGATCTTTGAGATCGATAGGCTCATGGGCCACATTGAGGTCGCCGCAGAGAATCACTGGCTTGTCCTTGGCCATGTCGTCCAGCAAGTGGGTAAGATGCGCGTCCCACTCCTCACGGATGCTCAGGCGCTGCAGCTGGTCTTGGGAGTTGGGCGAGTAGACCGAGACAAACCAGTAGGGCTCGAACTCGCAGGCACAGATGCGACCCTCGACGTCTGCCACTTCAAGGCCCGTCTTGCGCACCACCTGAATGGGTTTCTCGCGAGAGAAGACCGCCGTGCCGCTGTAGCCTTTTTTCTCGGCATAGGACCAGGTTTGATAGTAGCCCGGCAGATCGAGCTCTACCTGGCCCTCTTGGCATTTGGTCTCCTGGACGCCAAAGCAGTCGGCGTTCTGGGCATCGAAGACTTCCATAAAATTCTTACGCACGATGGCACGAATGCCATTGACGTTCCACGATACAAACTTCTTCAAAGCAGCCCCCTCACAAAGGATGGTCACGCACTGAAGTGTTCCTGCCCAACTAGACTTTGGGGATACGTCAGCACACTCAAGCCACGAAAATCCCAGGGGCCCATGGCGGCCGACATGCGTCTGCCACTGGCAGCTGGAGGCCCTGGCTGGGATGGCTTGTGTGCTGGGTTTTGGCAGAGCCTAAAAGACTGCCAGGGGCGGCATGGACTCCTAGAGCGAGAAGACGGGGGCAGCAGCCTCAAGGAAGGCCTCGGCGGAGCGGGTGGCGACAAGGCGTTCAGGGAAGCCCACGCGCTTGAGCAGCGCCATGGCACGTGGCACGCGGCCCACATCAAAGCTTATGTGGGCGTCGGTGTTGACGGCTATGGAGATGTCGCGCTCGGCGCAGGCACGCACAATGGCCTCGCAACGAGCCTCCATGACAGGGTTGGCGCCGGCACTCAAGTCAAAGCTATGCTCATTGATCTCCACTAGCTTGTGCTGGGCGGCCACCACATCCAGAAGGCTGTCGATGTCGAAGGGAAGCCCCGTGCGGCCAATGTGGCCTAGGATGAGCACCTTGGGATGGCAGGCAGCGGCACCATACATGGCTGCGAGCTGCTCGGGAGTGGCTCCGGCAGCAAAACCCTTCTCGTGGACCGAGGCCACCAGATAATCGCAGTCGCGCGTGCACTCCTCCAGCAGGCTGAAGGGCGCACGCCCTTCGCCAAAGAAGCCCGAGGTCTTGTCTTTGGCAGCCCCAAAGAAGGTGCCCTCCAGGTCGACGATGTCTACCTCGGCGCCGCGCAGCAAGGTGACGCCCATCCACTGGCGAGGCCAGCAGTTTTGGTTGACAAAGTGCTGGTACTCCCTAAAATCGCCTGAGACTGATACCAACGGCGAAAAATGGTCGGCGATTCCCAGGATCTCCAACCCGCGATCATGAGCTGCGCGCACATTCTCTTCCACTGTGGAATAGGCATGATAGGAAAAGACGGTATGGGTATGGACGTCGCAGCGGTTTTCCAAGGCCACAGTAGTGCTCCCAAACTTGTATGCCGGCCTCCCGCGGGGGTCGGGCTTTTACTGGCGATAGCTCTCCATCAAAGACGCCCAGGCGCCCATGGAGTTTGCTATGGTCTCACGGGAGACGCAGTAACCCACGCGCACCCAGCCAGAACAACCAAAAGAATCACTGGGCACCGGCAGCAGCTCGAAGGACTTGGCGCGCTCGAAGAAGGCTTGAGCGTCGGGCTCTAAGGCTTTGACCCACAGGTAGAAGGCGCCTTCGGGCTCCACATACTCATAGCCAAGGCCAGAGAGGCCGCGGGTAAGGAGGCTGCGGTTCTCGGCATAGGCGGCCACGTCTGCAGGGACGTCCACGCAGCGCTCGATGACGCGCTGAAAGAGCGAGGGAGCGCACACAAAGCCCAGGGCACGGGCGGCGCCTGCCACGGCGTTTACCAGCAGGTCGTGATTTGGATTGGTGTTGGGGACAAGCACCCAGCCCACGCGCTCGCCGGGCAAAGACAGCGACTTGGAGTAGGAGTAGCACACCAGCGTGCGGTCGTAGACGCCGGGAACCCAGGGGACCTCGGCTCCGTAGGTGATCTCGCGATAGGGCTCGTCGCTCACCAGATAGATGGTGGAGCCAAAGGTGCGCTCGGCTTTCTCCAGGGCTACGGCCAAACGAGCCAGCGTCTCGGCGTCGTAGACCACGCCCACGGGGTTGTTGGGAGAGTTGATCACCACGGCCTTGGTGCGGGCATTGAGGGCGGCGGCGATGGCCTCCACATCAAGGTTGAAGGTGTCTGGCAGCGCAGGCACCTCGACGCAGGTGGCGCCGGCGGTCTCGATCCACACCTTGTACTCAGGGAAGTAGGGAGAGATCACGATGACCTCGTCGCCGGGGACCACCACCGCGTTGAACACGCAGGAAAGCGAGGCGGCGGCACCCACCGTCATGAAGAAGTCAGAGGCATCGTAGCCCGTGCCAAAGCGGCGGTTGATGGAGTTGGCCACTGCAGATCGGCAGCTCATGAGACCCGCTGCCGGCGTATAGCCGTGGAGCTCCAGCGAAGGCAGCTCCAGGGCCTCTTGAATGGCCTTGCGCACCTGAGGGGGCGCCGGCACCGAGGGGTTTCCCAGCGAGAAGTCGAAGACGTTTTGGGCGCCGATCTGCGCCTTGCGTGCGGCGCCGTAGGCAGCGATCTCGCGGATGGACGATTTTTGCGCACCGTAGTCATACATGGTGGCGTTGACAGGCATGTGATCCATGAAGGCTCCCCTCATTCATACTGAGATAAGTCTAGGCGTTGGTGCGCCTTCTCAACACCCCAGCGCCTTTAGTGTCGCAAGAGCGTAACCCTCATGCCTCTAGGGCCTTGGACCCTTCTGAGAGAGGTCATCTCTAAGGCCCGGCTCCAGATAGTAGCCCTCCGAGCTAAAGCGCCGCTTGTAGGCCAGATAACAGGCAGCCACGATGGCCGCGGTGCTGGCAGCGCTGATCATAAGCAGCACCACGATCTGGTATTTGGCCGCCACCATAGGATCTGCCCCGGCCAGGATCTGGCCGCTCATCATCCCGGGGATCTGCACGATGCCAGCGGCACACATGGTAGCCAGGGTAGGCGCCATGCCCGCCGACACTGCCGCCTTGATGGAGGGAAACGCCGCTTCCCGAGGGGTTGCCCCCAGCGCCACCAGCGTATACATCTCCTGGCTGCGCGCGTCCATGTCGGCAAAAAGGCGCTCGATGGCCACCGACACCGAGGAGAGCGCGTTGCCCATCACCATGCCCATAATGGGGATGAGTTGCTGGGCGTTCCACCAAGGCGTCGCGCCGATAACCCCGTCAACCACCACCAGGGCCACCGACACCGACGGCACAAAGATGGAGAGAAAAACGCTGGGGGCTATGCCGTGCACCGTTTTGCGGGTGCGGTCGCAGGCGATCTGGGTGGCCGCCAGAGACATCACCGCCACTGCCAATGCAACCCACCAAAAGGTTTGATATTGAAAGAGGTAGCCCAGCACAAAGCCCAAGGCCAGAAGCTGGATGAGCAGGCGGACCGTGGAGATGGTGATGGATTTTACCAGCCCCAAGCGCAGCTTCCAGGAGGCCAGGAGGTCCACCGCTATAAGAGCCACTGCGAGCAGGAGCTGAGGGTAGCCGATGTTTACCACACCGCCAGTCATGATTTGTCCCCTCCTGCAGCCTCGCGGCGGCTCATCACGCCCTGGGCCAGCACAAAGGCGGCGGTGGCAAATCCGTCGGGAGGCCTATGGCGAATGCGCAGCACAGCCGAGCCTTCTTTTTGTGCCACAGAGCGGCAGAGAAGCCCCACCGCCTTGGCCGACTCATCATCGAGGCCAGCGTCCACCTCGTCTAAGAGCAGCACTTTTGGGTGGGTCACAAACGCCCGCAGGAGCGCCACTCGCGCCTGCTGGCCGCCGGAGAGTTGGGAGGCGTCCATATGACAGCTCACCTCGTTAAGATCCACTGCGTCCAAAAGCGCTTGCAGCTCCTCATCAGCTGGAGGAGTGATGCCTGCGTTGACCTTGAGCGTCCAGGGAAGCCTGAGGTTGTCGCCCACCGTGCCGGGCACCAGTACGCTCTGCTGAGGCACCAAACACACCTGACGGCGCCAGGCCACCGGGCTCATCCCATCGGAATCCTGGCCGTTAAGACGCAGAGTGCCGGCGGTTTTGGGGAGCAGTCGAGCACAGACTCTCAAAAGAGTGGTCTTGCCTGAACCCGAGGGGCCGGTGAGATCGTAAACACCCCCAGCCTCCAAGAAAAACGACACATCCTCGAAGGGCGAGAAAGGCTTTCCATGGCTCAGATAGCGAGTCTTGAGATGCTCTGCTTCAAAGAGCGCCATGACCTCATCTCCCAACCCTTCAGCGAGCATGTCTGCCCCATTAAGGTACCCGAAAGAGACATCTATCAACGACTAAATGGTCCCTTCATAGGACTTCGCGCCTATGGATTTTAGGGAAGTCCTACAAGCGCGTGCACCAAGACCTCATAGGCCTTCATCACGCTCACGGGTCTGCGCGCCTCTGCCGAAACTCCGCTAGCAATCTGTAGGTTAGGATGCACAAGAGAAAGGAGCATTTCTATGAACATCGTCTTGCTCGAGCCCCTCTTGGTGCCCCAAGAAACCATAAATACGCTCGCCGCCCCGCTCAAAGCCGCAGGCCATCGCTTCAAGGCCTACGACACCCCCACCAAAGATCCTGGCCAGCTGATCCAACGAGCCCAGGGCGCCGACATTATCATCATCGACAACACGCCCCTGCCGGCGCAGGTCATCCAAGCCCTCCCCCAACTCAAGTTTGTCGACGTCGCCTTCACTGGAGTAGATCAAGTGGCCCTGGACGCCTGCCGCGCCCGCGGCATCCTCCTGAGCAATTGCGCGGGCTACTCCGACACCTCGGTGGCCGAGCTCGTGTGCGGACTTACCGTAGACCTTTTGCGCCAGATACCCGCCTGCCAGCAGGCAACGCGCAGCGGAGGCACCTCCCAAGGCCTTCTGGGTACCGAGATCGCGGGCAAGACCGTAGGCATTTTGGGCACCGGTCACATTGGAACTCGGGTGGCCCAGCTCTTTTTAGCCTTTGGAGCTCGTGTCTTGGGCTACGCGCGCCATCAAAATCCTCACTGCGTCGCCCTGGGCGTAGAGTATCCGGGCCTCAAAGATCTTCTGACTCACTCAGACATCCTTACGGTGCACCTGCCCCTGACTCCTGAGACGCGGGGTTTTCTCGATGCCGAGAAGATCGCCGCCATGAAACCCGGCAGCTATCTGGTGAATTGTGCCCGTGGGCCTATCGTGGACACCCCGGCTCTTGCCCAGGCTCTCACCTCTGGTCATCTTGCTGGGGCCGCTATCGACGTCTTTGAACAGGAGCCGCCGCTACCCTCTACCAACCCGCTCCTTAAGGCGCCCCATACGGTACTCACACCTCACGTGGGCTACTTCACTGCCGAAGCCATGGTTCGACGCGCCACCATAGCCTTTGAAAATGTTGCAGCCTATTGCCAGGGTGCGCCGCAGAATCTGGTGATCTAACAAAGCCGCAGGTCACGGGGCGCAGGACCTCTGCGGCAGCTATTCCTTTTTGCTTCTCAGGCACCACCACATGCAAAACGCCGCACCCACCGCTGCGATGATGCACGAGGCGCCAAAAAGCACCCGCTGGACACCAAGGACATCAGCCAAAAAGGGGGCTGCCAACAAGGGCACCACGCCAGCGCTCATGAGGCCAAAGCGCACAAACCCCATGACGCGCCCAAGGGAGGCGATGGGCGTCTCCTGCTGTACCAGCGTCATTTGCACTGGCTCTAAGAAGCCCCAGGCAAAACCATTGACAGCCTGGCCGAGAATGGCCACCCACAAAATGTTGGTTCCCACATAGACCATGGAGCCCACGCCCACCACAAAGAGTGAACCCAAAAGCAGGCCCAGATTAACCCGGGAAGTGGGTATGCGGGTGAGCACCCAAGCGCCCACCGACGAGGTAAGGCCCACCACGGCAGAGAGCCATCCCAGCCACACGATATCCACCTGAAGGACATCGCGATAGAACAGCGACTCTAAAGAGTCGAAGGCGCCAAAGGCAAAGAAACCTAAAAACCCCGAGACAAAGATGACAAGAAGATCGCGATTGTCAAAGGTCATGCGCGCGCCCTCCACCATGCCCGAGATTACGCCCGTGAGCCTCTCATCTTCGCCGGCAGGCTTTACCCGCTCTTTGCAATCACGGGCAAATAGAAAGGTCACCGCCATGACGACCGCCATGAACAAATAGACTGAGTTAGTGGGCAACACACCCACCAAAAGCCCGCCTGCGACGGGCCCTAGGGTGAAAGCAATGTTGCTATAGAACACCAAAAGGCCGTTGAGCCGTTGCCTGCCCTGCTCGTCTGGCTGAAGGTAGCTTGGATAGGCGTGGGTGGTGGTGTTGAGGAAGCCACCGCAAATCCCCAGAAAAACCGCTGCGAAGATCAAGGACGGCACGCTGATGGGCACAACCCCCATCACGAGGCTCGACACCGCAGCCAAGGCCACTGTAACCATGGCTACCCGGCGCGGCCCAACCCTATCGATGGCCGGCCCTGCCAAGGCGTTGCCAGCCGAGACACATAGATTGCGCACTAAGGTGACCGCGGCAACAAGAAATGCGCCACCAGAAAGATCATAGGTGGCGGCGCCGATGAGGCCCAAGAAGTAGACAGCGTTGTTAGCGCACCACTGGAGTGACTCGATCCAAATCAGGTCGACCTCTGCCCTCGAGAGGCGGGGTTCCTCCATGGTGGCATCGACGGTTCTTCTCATCTTTTATCACACGGCGCAGAGGCGCCCCTTTCCGAGGTAATTCGCAATTCATCCACCCATCTTGTGACCACACAAAAAGGGCGGCGGCCAACCTCAGCCGGCCGCCGCCCGTTCCTGGGGGTTAAGCCAAGAATCCAAAGTAGACGCCCACTACGCCAAGCAGCATCGATCCTACGATGAGCCACGAGGGGCTTATTTTCTTAGAGAGGAGCCAATAGTAAATCCAGAATGCCGCCATGCCCAGCATGCCCGGCATGATGCCGTCGAGGATATCCTGGACCGTCTGCACATTCTCACCCACGCCGATCTCTATGGGGATTGATGCCCAGAACATGTCCACGCTCATGGCTCCGACCACCATGATGCCCACAATGGATACGGCGGTCATCACCTTGGTCATAAGGCCGTTTTCCTGCGCCTTGGCAAGGAAATCCACACCAAGTTCGTAACCTTTCTGGACACCCCAGATCCTCAGCCAAAAGCCGGGGATGTTATAGATGAGCAAAAAGGCGATGGGGCCAAAGGGGTTGCCCGCTTGGCAAAGAGCGATACCCACAGCGGCAGCGATAACACGAATAGTGGCAAGGAATATAGAATCACCGATGCCTGAGAGCGGGCCCATGAGCGCCGCCTTGACGTCGTTCACCGACTCTGGCTCGATCTCGCCCCTGGCCACACGCTCCTCCATGGAGATGGCCACGCCACCCACGAAGGGAGCGAACTGCACAGTGATGTTAAAGAAGGCTAGATGTCGCTCAAGGGCAGCCTTATAGCCCTCGGGGTCGTTCCTATAGATCTTCTTGAGCATGTTGGCAAGCATGAGGCAAAAGGCAATGTTCATCTGCTTGTAGTAGGTCCAAGAGAACTCCATGCCCAAAGACCCCACACTCAAGGCCGATTTAACCAGGTCCTTATGGGTAATCATATCCTCATCTTCGACCTGGTCGCCCAGATTGGTGACATTGAGGTTCATCACATCAGAAGTCATCGTCGTCATCTCCCTCGAGGGCTACCTGAGCTCCCATGTCCATGTTGATAAGATCGAACTTCTCAATGCCAATGATGATGGCGAGGATGGCCACACCCAGCACCGGCACCCCCATGTAGCTGCAGAGCAAGAAGCCCAAGAAGTAGAAGGGAACGAGCTTCTTGGTAATCACAAGACGGCCGAGCATAGCAAAGCCCATGGCAGGAAGCAGGTTTGCCGCGACGCCAAAGCCGTCCAGGATAAAGCTGGGAATCCAGTCGAGGATGCCCTGAACAGCGTCTACGCCAAGAAGGAATGCGCCACCACAGAGCAAGAAGTATTCAACGCACCCCCAAAGGCCAATGCCCCAGTGCACAGCATAGATGCCTTTAAGATTGCCTTTCTTAGCAAAAGAATCAGCTTTGTCGACAAAGAAGGGCCAAATGGGCTGAAGCAAGTTGCCAATGGCCAGCGAGAGCACTGCAATAGGCATGGCCAAGGCGATGGCTGCCTCCGTGCCCTCGCCAAGCGAGATGGCAAACGCGCACGCGAGCACGCCGCCAATGGTCTCGTTGGGTGGCACGTAGGCGCCGATGGAGATGGATCCCATGAAGAGCAGCTCGAGGCTGGCGCCCACGGCGAGGCCGGTCTGAAGATCACCCAGAGCCAGGCCCACTAGAGGGCACATGACGATGGGTCTGAACATATAAAGTGTGCCCAGCTGGTAATCGAGACACCCGAGGGCACCAATAAGGCCGACGAGTACAGCTTGTACAATCATGATTTTGCCAATCTGTGGAGTGGATTCGAAGGGATAGCCCTAGAGCACGGAGGCAGCGTCAACCTTAGGGTCATCGGCCAAAGGCCTGATCTCCACCTCGACGCCCCGGTCGAGAAGTTCGCGGATCATGACCTCCTCCTCTGGCTCGAGGAAGATCTGGCGAGAGACCTCCCGGGTTGTGGGACTCGCCTTGGTGTTGCCCAGGTTGATGCTAGTCACTGCAGGGCAGCGATCGGCAAGCTCTTTAGCCTCGGCGATGGTTTGCACGCTGACGATCATGCGGTACTTATCGGTAACGCCAGAATTGATGGCTTCGACGGCATGGTCCATATCCTTGATGACCAACTTGCAGCCAGCGGGCTTGCCCAACTTGAGCGTAGTCTTCCATACAGGATCGTTGGCGACATGGTCGCCAACGCAAAAGACGCAGTTGGCACCCAGTCCCTGGCACCACGAAACAGCGACTTGCCCATGGAGCAATCGATGATCGACCCTCAACAATAGAATCATTTTTAATACCCCCAGGAATTAGAGACGAACGGATGGATGTGCAAGCCCAAACCTCAAAGCCGGTCTCAGAACTCCTCTTCCTCGACATCCTCAGATGCCACGAGATCGTTCACATATTTAGGCGCCACATCCGGCGAAGCCACGGCTTGGCGCACCACCTCCTCAATGGGTTCGGCGGGATCGGAGAAGAGCAGGGAGATCAAGAGAGGGAGGCTCATGTTGGCCACCACATGAAGGTTGGGGGTTTTTGCAAGGAGCTTGGTGAACTCATTGCACACCGACCCTCCAAGAATGTCGCAGCACACCACGACCTCGTCATCCCCTGCGCCTACGGCCTCTGTCGCCGCAGCTGCTACGTCGTCGTTGCCATCGACGAACAAACATACCGTCGCGAGGTCCTCGCGCTCCCCCACAAGAAACGCTAAAGCCTCGGCGATCCCCTGGGCGAAGTGGGCGTGGGATGCGATGACGAACCTTCTCATGAGTCTCCCTCCCCTGTCCCGTGGCCAACACCCTGCGGGCCACGGCTACGTGTTAGTACTCGAACTGGTGGTAGTAACGGCGATAGTTGAGGTTATGCTTGGTGACGGTCTCGTAGTAGGCAGCCACGCGATCGGTCACAAGGGATGAGAGAATCCACGGGCTTACGATGGTGCGGAACTCCTTGTCAATGGAGGGCGTCGCAAACTCGTCGATATCGATGACAACGATGTCGTTGTCGCCCGTGCGGCCACTCTTAAGGAACGCCTCCACGCGCTCATCGAGCTTGCGATACTCGTCGACGCCCTTGAAGAGCACCACGGGGACGCCCTCTTCCACAAGCTCGAGAGTGCCATGGAAGAAGTCTGCAGAGCTCACATAGCGCGTGCGCTTCCACTGCATCTCCTCGAGAATGCACATGGCGAACAGAATGGTCTCCCCCCATAGGGCGCCAGAACCCACGAACATGGTGTAAGGGGCAAGAGCATAGGAGCGCGCGATCTTCTCGGCAACGGGCTCGAACGACTTGCGAATATCGATGAGATCGGCCCAGATCCCGCGACACTGCTCGATGAAGCGCTCGTACTCCGGGAAGCACCCGCGGCGCTCAAGGAGCTTAAGACCAAAACAATCAGCGAGATAATAACCGCCCTCGCACCCGCCAGCACCGTGGCTGGACGCCATGGCCACGCAGTTTTTCGCACCCACCGCCTTGCCAATGGGGCCGTCGGGCTTGGTCATGGCCACCACGCGCACGCCCATCTCCTTGAGCTTCGCCACGGCCTCGAGGATCTCGGGCGTAGTGCCACTCTCAGAAGCAGTGAGCACCACAGAGCGCTCGGTCATGCGCTTGTGCCCTGCCACGAGCCACTCGGCGGCATGGATGAGATAGACCTCGAGATCCTTGTCGCCGTACTTGTTCATCATGTATTCGAGCTGCATGAGTTCATCCCATGTACCGCCTACGCCCATGAGGAAGATGGCGTCGTAGCCCTCGTCGGCCACGGAATCTGCCATAGCAGCCATGAGCTTACCGGTCTCATGAAGGGCCTCTCCATCGGCGAGGTAGCCCTCCTGGTCGAAGTGCATGATCTCAACCTTCTCAGTCTCTTTCACGATATTCCTCTCACTCTCTCTCGAATGGTATGGGGCGGCCGGGTACCGGCGGCCACCCTTGGCACAGGCGCTTTAAGGTACGCGCCGTGTCTACAAAGTGGATGCGCGCTGCTCCAGCTTGGCTTGGGCTTCGTCGTAGCCGGCGGCCTTGCTACCAAGCTCGCCCTCATGGGCAGCTAAAAACGGATGGACGTCCCAGGACTTTGTCGCCTCGGCCACCGTCGCTGCCACCACCTGGAAAAATGCGAGATTGGGAATGGCAGTGCAGAGGGGGTTTGCGCAGGAAGGCAAGGGCACCTCAAAGTCCTTGCCCTGGGGATGCGCTGTAAGCAGCCATGCCGAGGGCGTTACCTGAGCCATGACCTGAGCGCAGCGGGCAAGGCGAGGTGAGCCAACGGGGTCGTCTTGGATAAACACGAGGTGGCCGGGGGCCACTTGCATCTCGGGGCCATGCATGAACTCCTCGCCCTCGAAGGGGGCGGCGCTTATCTTGAGCGTCTCTTGGAACTTGAGGGAGGCCTCCTCGGCAACGCCCCAGGCAGGGCCGTTGCCCACGATGAGAGCGGGAGAGCGGCGAGAAAGCTCGCCTATGTGCCGCTCGACAAAGGCGTCGGCCACGGGCAAGCAGGCACGATGGGCAGCCACGGCGTCCTCGACGGCAGCAAGCCCATCCACAAGGCCTTGCTGCCCGAGGGTTCCCGCCTCCTCTGCTCCGTAGAGCGCGAAGAACATGAGGAATTCGACCAAAGTGAGCATGCCCTGGGTGACAAAGTCCACCGCCTCAAGCCCGCAACCGTAGTCCACGGCCACATCGGCATGCTCTGCAGCGGGCGATTGGGGGTTTGCCGTAAGCACAACAGAAGGCTTGCCGCGATCGCGCAAAAAGTCGAGAGCCGCTATCACGTTGGTGGAGTAGCCACTTTGAGAAATGACCACGTTGAATGCGTTGGCCGGGTAATCGTGCTCGAAGGCCATGAAGCGCTCCGGGGTCACCACAGATACCTGTTCTTGAAGGGTTTGCGCCATGAAATCGCGGGCGCAATCAGCTGCGTGGCGAGAGGACCCAGAGGCGATGATGCGAATCGCCGGTCCTCCGGGACGCCTGAGCGTCGCTGCATAGGAATCTACCAACCAACAGGTGAGCTCTGCCGAGCGATCGAGGTTCTCGACCATACGATCTTGTGCCGCACGGGCGTAATCGAGCATCGTGGGGATCTTCGACTTCACCGCAGCCTTCCTTACGATCGATGTTTGACGATGGGAAGAGTACAAGTGGGGACTTTTTATAACCATTTGCTATAAACAAGCTAACACTCTTTTGATACCAATTCATGATAAGCAGGGGATACCGGCGAACGGTAGTTTATTAAGGGACAAACGGTAGCATTGCCGTGCCCCATTCTCAATGCATGGTCGCGAACACGATCAATAGGTGTAGACGTAACCCCCACGATCACCGAGGTTAAGGGCTCTCACATACTCGACGGCTCGACCATCGCTGTCATAGCTCACACAGTCTAGGGTCATGGCGGGATCCCCTGCTCGCACGCGGAGAAGCCCCGCATCCCGTGCTGAAAGCTCGGTCAAACCAAGGACCTCTTGGGTGCCTACCACTTCATGCCCGTACATCGCATAGGTCTCGTAAAGGCTAAAGACAGCCACATCCACAACTTCGATAGCAGGAAAGAGCTCAAGCGGAATAAGGGCGCTCTCAATAGAAACCGGAACGCCGTTAACGCTGTTGAGCCGGCGCACGCCATACACCTCGTCCTCGGGATCTACCCCAAAAAGGTCTGCAAAAAGGGGGCCTGCAAGGCGTCGTGAGCGCGAGAGAACGCGCACCGAGGGCTCCGCATCGTGCACTCTAACCATTTCTCGGAACCCCATGCCGGTAGCCTCAGCTCCATCCCAAAGGCTCACCACAAAGGCTCCTTTGCCTTGGACGCGGCGCACAAGGCCGCGATCCACAAGCTCTCCCACGGCGTTTCGCACCGTGAGCCGCGTGCAGCCAAACTCATCTGCCAACTCATTCTCAGAGGGCAAGGCGACGCCGGCTGGATAGTCGCCGCGCTCGATACGTTCGGCAATGATTCGACGAATGCTAAGGTAGAAGGGTTCTTCTCGGGATAGAGCCCCCGGGGTTACGAGAAAAGCCACGGCTTTTTACCCACCTTTCTCTTGAGATGCTCAGGCAGGTCGTTGCTCGCAAAATGATAGCGATCGGCGCGGATGATATGCCGGCTGAACTCCACGGGAAGGCCCGCGTCGTCCTTCTCGACGGCAAGAAAGTAAAGGGCGGCGGCGCCAGGAGCAAGCCCTAAAAGAGGGGCCTCGTCTTCGCGAACCCGCGTCACCGAGATACGCTCTTCGCCATGGGAGATACGAACGCCGTAGTCGCGCTCAAGTACCTCGTAGAGACTTTCCTGGGCGTAATCGTGATTCTCAATACCCGAGAAGCGCTCCCGATCTATCCAGCCAGTCTCTATGGAACAGGGCCTGCCATCTGCCGTCCTCAGCCGCTTGAAAAAAAACACCGGGTCACCAGGGTGTATCGCGAGGCGATGAGCCACATCAGAGGGAGCTTCCTCCACCCCAGAGACCACCAACACGCTGCCCGGCCTCATGCCCACGTCGCGCGCTGCAGCGCCATAGTTGTAGGTTTCTTGAAAAACCATAAGCACCCGTGGATCTGCCACATAGGTGCCCGACCCCTGGCGGCTCTCAAGCACATTGCCAGCCACAAGATCGGCAATGGCGCCCCTAAGAGCTGTGCGCGATACTCCCACGAGCTCGCAGAGTTCACGCTCGGGCGGGAGGCGATCGCCTGGGCCAAGCCCACGCGAGGCGATGAGCCAACGAATGCCCTCAGAGGCGCGATCCTTGGCGGGTACGGTTAACCCTGTGCTCATTCCTTGCGCTCCGCTCCCCCGGACTTCGCGGCCCCTCTTGCAATCACTGCGCCCATGGAACCCTTTAATTCTTCAGCATAACCACTTAGACTCTTGAACGCTAGGGAGTCTCTAGAGACCTCCCTTGTTATAATGGGAATCTCCAAGCGGGCAACGCCCTCTGCGCCAGAGCGCACCGCCAGCACCACAGAGAGCCCTAGGCAGCACCCCTTCTCTGCAGCATTAGCTCGAGACACTGCGGCAGGATTGGCCATGATGCGAGCAGCTAGGTCGCGATTGTTGCCTTCAGGCTCAGGCGCGCGCTCGACGATTTGGCAGGCCAGAAGATCCGCATCACAAAACACCGCCGGCTCACAGCCAGGAAAACGCACAGCCCAGAGCCCCCGGGAAGCATCCTCTACCACCCAAGGGAGCATCGAGAGGCGCGGCGGCTCAAACAAGACCGACGTCACCGTGAATTCAGGCCCGTTGAAGACCTTTTGCGGATCCTTGTGCCCAAACAGCCCCATGGAGATCTCCCTTGATTGTGTCCCTTCTTTCTGTGATTGTATACAATATACGTACTTCTTGATACCAATTTTCCAAACAGGAGGAATTATGGGCACCGTAGAGGCGGTCGTGTTCGACATGGATGGGGTTATCGTCGACACCGAGGCGGCCTACTGCCGCATCCTCGTGGATTTCTTTGGGCAACACGGTGTCTCTCTGAGCTGGGACGAAGTGAGCGACATCGTTGGATGTTCTGCCCCGGTATATCACGAGCACCTGGAGCGATGGTTTGCACAAGTACCCCAGCCCGACCCCTCTTGGGCAGACCTGGGCGTTGAGGAGGCAGTAGAGCCGGCTTTCGCCGCCCTTGATGGAAGGCTCGGCGAGCTAGCCATGGCCGGACTGCACCGCTGTCTTGAGGGCTTGCACGACCGAGGCATTCCCTGTGCCGTGGCTTCGTGCTCCTCACCGGCAGAGATAGAGGTTGCTCTTTGTAGCTGCGGCGTACGTGACCGGTTTGCGGCCGTGGTGAGCGGCAGCGAAGTGGCTCACTCCAAGCCTGCTCCTGATGTGTACCTCAAAGCCGCACGGCTCTTGGGTGTAAACCCGCAGCGTTGCGTAGCTGTGGAAGACTCCAATACCGGGATCGAAGCTGCAAGATGCGCTCGTTATTATGTGATTGCCCGGCGCGAGACGCGCTTTTGCTTTTCTCAAAAAGGAGCGCACCACATGGTGGATACCCTCGACGAGATCCCCCTCGTGATCGACCACCTCTCCCTCTAAGATGGCGCCGCCCCCCGAATGCCATAAAAATAGCAGGTGCAGCCGGATTCCTTCCAGCCGCACCTGCTTCATATGTTTTTAAAATACAAGCCGATAAAACCCCGACCTGTCAATGACTACTTTGAGTCGTCGTTCGACCGTGGGTTAAGCTCGTGATCGAGCTTCTCTTCGTCCTGGTGTTTTTCTTCAGAGCCCAAAAGGTCCAGGCCGCCGTCGTGGGTGGCGTCGCCTGCAGGATCTTCCACCTGGCCCTGGCTGGCAGCCTCTTGATTGACAGCTTCCAGCGGATGGGCGGCCAAATACTCGTCCCAAGTGTCGTTGAGCAGGGCTTGCACGGCCTCGCCCTCGACGGTCTCGCGCTCCAGCAGCACGTTGGCCATGGTGCGCATCTGGTCTGCGTGCTCCTCGAGGATCTGGCGGGCCTTCTCGTGGGCCTGGCGCATGATGCGGCCCACCTCGCCGTCGATGCGCAGTGCGGTCTCAGGGGAGTAATCCTGCTTGTCGGCGTAGTCGCGGCCCAAGAAGACCTCATGCTGGGCCTCGCCAAAGACCTGGGTGCCCAGCACCTTGGACATGCCGTAGCGGGTGACCATCTGGCGGGCCAGCTTGGTGGCGCGCTCCAGGTCGTTGGAGGCGCCGGTGGTGATGTCCTCGCAGAAGATCTCCTCTGCGGTGCGGCCACCCAAAAGCACGGCGATCTGCTCGAACATGGCGTTGCGGGTCTGCAGGAAGTGGTCCTCCTCTGGCAGCGACAGGGTGTAGCCTAGCGCCTGGCCGCGGGGGACGATAGTGATCTTGTGCACCGGGTCTGCATGGGAGAGGTAGTGACCCACCAAAGCGTGGCCGGACTCGTGGAAGGCGATGGTGGTGCGCTCGCTCTCAGAGATCACGCGGCTCTTGCGCTCGGGACCTGCGATAACGCGCTCCATGGCCTCTTCGATCTCGTCCATGGAGATGGCCTCTTTGTTACGACGGGCGGCCAAAAGGGCGGCCTCGTTCATAAGGTTGGCCAAGTCTGCGCCGGTAAAGCCAGGGGTAAGCTTGGCGAGGGCGCCAAACTCGATGCCCGGCTCCAGGGGCTTGTTGGCCGAGTGCACCTGCAGGATCTTCTCGCGACCCTTGACGTCGGGGCGATCCACCGTGATCTGGCGGTCGAAGCGGCCGGGACGCAGCAGGGCAGGATCGAGGACGTCAGGGCGGTTGGTGGCAGCGATGAGGATCACGGCGGCGTTGCCCTCGAAGCCGTCCATCTCCACCAGCAGCTGGTTCAAGGTTTGCTCGCGCTCGTCATGGCCGCCGCCCAAGCCGGCGCCGCGCTGGCGGCCCACGGCGTCGATCTCGTCGATGAACACGATGGAGGGGGCGGCCGCCTTGGCCTGTTTGAACAGGTCGCGCACGCGGCTGGCGCCCACGCCCACGAACATCTCTACGAAGTCAGAGCCGGAGATGGAGAAGAAAGGCACGTTGGCCTCGCCAGCCACCGCCTTGGCCAAAAGCGTCTTGCCGGTGCCCGGAGGGCCCATGAGCAGCACGCCGTGGGGGATCTTGGCGCCCATGCGCTTGAAGCGCTCGGGGTTGACCAAAAAGTCGCGGATCTCGCGGATCTCTGCCACAGCCTCGTCCACGCCGGCCACGTCTGAGAACTTGACGGTGGGGCGGGTCTCCTCGGTAGTCTTGGCCTTGGTCTTGCCAAACTGGGTGGCGCCGCCGTTTTGCCCCTGCATGCGGCTCATGAAATAGAACATGAACACGATGATGAGGATGGTGGGCACCAGGCTTATGAGCAGGCTGGTGCCCGTAGAGACGTCTGCCGTGTCCACCGTGAAGTCCACGTCTGGGTGGGCGGCCATGAGCTCCTCAAGGGAGTCTGCACCGGCGTAGGTGCTGGTGAAATTCTTGGCCGTATTGTCTTTGCCCACATCTTCCTTCTGGGCCCAATACTGGCCGGTGACATTGCCGGTGGAGGGAGACCAGGTGGCCTGTTTCATGCGACCGTCGTTTACTGCCGCCACAAACTCGCTGGTAGCTAAGTTTGTGGTGGAGCCTTGGCCGCTGCCACCGTTTTGGGGAATGCCGTTTCCTCCGGTGAAGAACCAGAAGAACACCGCAAAGCACAGCACCAAAATGAGCGTGTAGAGAAAGCTGCTGCGCGACCCTCCCATCTTGGGGCCTTGGGGGCTTTTGCCGCCCGGTTGAGGTCTGTTGTCTGCCATGGATCTCCCTTGTTGCTATGGGCGCCCTATGCCTCCACCCTCGGGCCGTTAGGAGTAGCACTCCGGCTTGAGGATGCCGATGTAGGGCAGGTTGCGATAACGCTCTGCATAGTCCAGTCCATACCCCACGATGAACTCGTTTGGCACGTGACTACCAACATATTTAGGGATTACAGGACAATCGCGGTCGGGCAGGTCTTTCACCAAAAAAGCGGCCACTTCGATAGAGCGGGGGCTGCGGGATTTGAGCATGTCGATGAGGTAGGAGAGCGTGAGGCCGGAGTCCAAGATGTCCTCCACGATGATCACGTCGCGCCCTTCGATACGGGTATCCAGGTCTTTGACGATGCGCACCACGCCGGAGCTCGTGGCGCCGTCGCCGTAGCTGGACACCGCCATGAAGTCGATGGAAATGGGGGTGTCGATGGCGCGCATGAGATCGGCCATGACCACCACAGCGCCCTTGAGCACACAGATGAGCAATGGGTTTCGATCTTTGTAATCCTCGGTGATCTGCGCTCCCATGGTTTGCACGATAGCGGCGATTTCTTCCTGGGCGAACACCACGCGCTCGATATCGCTATGCAGTTCGCAGCCAGCCTTGTCACTCATTGACATCCCCTTTTCTCCTCGCGACGGCCTTCCCTAAAGGACCGCCTGCTCCCGCTGGTGGAAATTCAATACTAACAGTGTCTTAGTGGCGCTCGTGACCCGGCAGCGCTCGTCTGCACGAACTCCTGCCACCCACAAGATCGGGCCTACGGGGCCCGCGTGAACCACCGGCACCTGGCCTCGCTCACGCGCAGGGATATGGGCGGCAGCCAGAAGGTCCGAGAGCCGTTTGGACTGCCCATGCATCCCCAACGGGCACAGCACCTCCCCGGCCTCTGGACCCGCCACCCACAGCCGTCCCCCCTCGGGAGGCACGCCTGCAGCCTCAGCGTCCAGCATCACCGACACCGGCCCGCGCTCAGCCGCATAGGTCTGGGCCAGTGCCACCGGGTCGTCCCCTCGCGCTACAGGCACTAGCGATGCCGACAAAATCTTGCCCCCTGGGAGCTCCAGCGTTCCCGGCGCTTCCAGCCAGGCCCCTACCAGCGCCTCCGCGCTGGTGCGCGACGCCAGGCGCAGCAACCCGTACTGCACCGATACATCCACCCCCAAAGGCGCCGTCATGGAGCCGGAGCCTTGCGCCACCAGGCCCAAGACGCGCTCGATATGGCGGCCCTCCAGCCGCGCCTCGGGCGCTACCTGCAACAATGCGGCGCGCACCACCCGGCGGGCGACGGCCACCTCCATCGCCGCGAGCCGGTTGGCGTCCAGCGACAGGGCGCCCGGATCGCTCCGGCGCGTCACCTCGCGCAGAGCCCGAGCCGCGATGGAGGTGAGGTAGGCGTCTTCGTCTGACAGGATGTCGCAGGCGCCCGAAACCGTCTGGGCCAAGCGGGGGTTTTTCTTCTCGGCGACGGGAACGAGCTCGTGGCGCACGTAGTTTCTCAGGTAGCGGGTGTCGGAGTTGGTGGCGTCTTCACGCCAGACCACCCCGTGCATGCGCAGGTAGTCGCAGAGGTCCTGATGGGTGCGGTCCAAAAGCGGCCGCACGATGCGGTTGCGGCGCCGAGGGATGGATGAGAGCCCGGCGACCCCGGAACCTCGGATGGCGTTCATGAAGAAGGTCTCGCAGCGGTCGTTGGCCGTATGGGCAGTGAGGATGCGCGCGGCGCTGCGCGGGGTGCCCCACTGGGCCGAGAGCTCGTTGGCCAGCTGATTGGCTGCCTCATAGCGCACCTGGCGGGCCACGCTCTCGAAGGACTCGCCGGGCGTCTCTTGGGTGAGGGCAGGCACATCCGCCTCTACCACCGTAGCCGGGATCCCCTGGCGGGCAGCCAGGTCGCGCACAAACTCGGCGTCTTCTGCCGCATCCAGGCCCCTCAACCCATGATTTATATGGAGCACATGGAGCCGCTCTCGGGCGATGGGCTGCGGCCCTCGACCGTCCTCCAAGTCCAGCGGCGAGGTGGCGGCCAAAAGCAGGAGCGCGCAGGAGTCCGCCCCACCGGAGACCATGAGCACCACCGGCGCGCCCAAACTGGGATCATCGGCGGTAGCAGGCCTCTCAAAGGGAGCTGAGGCTCCTCCATATCGCCTGGCCACACTGGTCATGGGTCCTCCTTTTTTAAGGTCGCTGGAACTATCAAGTGTAGGCTTTTGCCCTACGGGAGCTTGGCTTATTGTGGGTGCCGATAAGAACGTGCAACCTCTTCAAGAAAGCGAGCCTTGCGTGGACCCCTGTTTGCATTTGCACCTGTTGGCCTCGGGTTCCAAAGGGAACGCCTACGTGGTGGAGGGCCCCGCAAACTCGCTGCTCATCGATGACGGCCTCTCGCTGCGCGAGCTCAAACGGCGGGCGGCCGAGCTCTCGGTGGACCTCTCCCGCATCACCGCCTGCCTGGTGACCCACGAGCACTCCGATCACACCAAGGGGCTGCCCGTGCTCGCCAAGCATTTTGACGGCACTCTCTATGCCAGCTGCGGCACGGCCGCATCGCGCCCCTCCATGGAACAGCTGGGCTTTGCCACCTTTGATGCCGGCAGCACGCTCACGCTGGGGTGCATGGAGGTTGCCACCTTCTCTACCAGCCATGATGTCTGCGATCCGGTAGGGCTCTCCATTCGCTGCGGCGACGACTCCGTAGGGATCTGCACGGACACCGGCTATATGACGCCCGCTGCCCTCGAAGCCCTGAGCGACCTAGGCATCCTGGCCCTGGAATCCAATCACGACGAGCGCATGCTCGCCAGCGGCCCCTACCCTGGCTACCTCAAGCAGCGGGTATCCGGCCCCTGGGCCATCTGTCCAACAGCCAGGCCGCGCAGGCGGCAGCCCAACTGGTGGGGAGCCATACCCGCGCTGTGGTGGCCATGCATCTATCCCAGGAAAACAACCGGCCCTCCCTGGCGGTAGGGGCCCTGGCCGAAGCCTTGGGTGCGACGGTCGCCAACGACGTGGGCACTCAAGCCGCGACCCCCAACGGGCGGCTCGCCATCGTGGCCGCCGGCCAAGCCCGCCCCATGACCGTGCGATAGCGCACGCCTTCAAAAAAACGGCAGCCTGCATGTCCTTGAAACATGCAGGCTGCCGCATCGATTTACTGTCGCGTGTGTATGGCCCTCCCCAAGCCCCTGGGCTTAGGCGCGCGCCTTAATAGCCAAAGTCGCTCAGGCAGCGCTGGACGTCCTCCTCGAAGGTGGCCAGGCCAAACCCCGCCGCCTTGGCTTTGGAGCCGTCCAAGCGAAAGTCGCGAGGACGCTCGGCATAGCGCTCGGTATCGGGGAGGATGAGCTCGTCGATCTCGCCAGGCGTCGCCCCGAGGCGCCCGGCGATATAACGGGCTGCCTCATAGGTGGTGAGCATGTTGGCGCTTGCGAAGTTGTAGACGCCGCTGTCGATCGTAGCCAGCAGAGGGAAGTCGTTGGCCAGGTGCTGGGCATAGGTCATGCAGCGACGCTCGTTGGCGGTGAACTTGGTGGGAGTGTGGGTACGCAAGGCCCGGAGGGTGTTGCCCAAGATGTTGGGAGACGCCTTCACTCGCGGCATCGAAAGCCCAAACTGCCAAGAGAGCCGCAAGATCACATAGTTGTCCATATGGGCGCGCATCCAGGCATCCACGTCGGCCTTCTGGCGCCCATAGTTGGTGACCGGCACAGGGTCTGTCTCTTCATCAAAGGGAGCAGCGTCAGTGCGGCCGTTGAACAGCTGCTCGGTAGAGATGAACACCAGACGCTTGCCCTTGTCTTGGCACACCTGGGCAATGGCGATGGCCGAGTCCCGGTTCACCAGCCCGGTTTCTTCTGGGTCGTTCTCGCAGTCGGCAGTGGTGGCGTTGGCGGCGGTGTGGAAGAGCAGGTCGAACTCCTGTGCCGAGAAAAACGCCTTCACCTCCGCAGGGTTCGAGTAGTCGACGTCTTTGCGCGACACGCCTACGAACTCGAAGGTGTCCTGGTTGTAGAGGGACACCAAGCTCGCCAGATAGCCCCGCGATCCGGTCACTAAGACCTTTTGCCTCATGAATTGCTCCTTGGGTTGGTAGTTCTTGGGTTCGAAGTGCTCCTAGGTTCGGGCAGCGGCCTTAGCAGCGGCGGCTCACCACCACGCGGCAGTCGCCCGAGATGGTGACGCCTTCGAGAGATGCCGGGATCACGCAGCTCTCGGTATAGGCGAGGTTTGTGTCGCCCTCAGGGCTGGAGACGTGGGCTTCTCCCCAGACGCAGGTGAGCAGGAAGTACTGGCCGTCTGTAGGCACCTGCCAGCTGTCGCGCACATCGATGACGTCGCACGTGAAGGCCTCGTTGTGGATAGCGCGATGAGTGGCAGGGTGGTCCACGCGCTCCGGGTCGCCCACATGAGCCACCGTGACGCAGTTGGAGGGGGTGAGCACCTCGAATCCCTGATCCACGTGCAGCTCACGGCCGCGGCCCCAGTCGCAGAGCCTGAAGGTAGTATTGCCAAAGGAACCAATCTCCACACTCAGGATGCCTGGGCCCATGGCATGCATGGTCCCAGAGGGCACCTGCACGAAGTCGCCAGGATGCACCGGCACCCGCAACCCGTAGCGCTCGCCGATGGTATCGTTGGCCGAAGCCTCCCTTAGCGCCTCCAGATCGCAGGTGGTGCATCCGCCAATGAGCTCGGCGCCGGGCTCCGCTTCGCAGATGTACCAGCATTCCACCTTGCCGCGGTCCCCCACCAGGCGTGCCGCATCCTCCTCTCCGGGATGCACCTGCACCGACAAGAACTCCTTGGCATCCATGAAGATGGCCTGGAGGCTCTCGGTGTCCTCGGTATCGCCTAGCACCTCATCGTGATAGGCGCGCAAGAACTCGTCGTAGGCCATGCCTTCGCCCGGACCCGAGGCCACCTGCGAGGTCACCCCTTCATGGGCCGAGATGTCGAAGGACTCGCCATAGTTCTTGTCGCCCGAAGGCTCAAGCCCGCGGATTTGGGCCAGGCGCGTGCCGGCCCATATGGGCGATATGACGTGGGGAGCAAAGGTAATGGGGCCCATAGTATAGGCTCCTTTCGTTTAAAAAAGATCATCCGACCCAAAGAAGCGCCCCCACGGCATTCTCTTGACAGTCCTCGTTCGTCATAGGATGCCGCAGGGGCGCAGGTGCAAGAACGCTCGCTTAAGGAAGCTGCCCTGTTAGAGGGTGTAGCTCTCGACGCCCTCGTCTGCCATACGCGCCTTCAAGGCTTCGATGATGGAGATGCCCGAAGAGGTGCCGATGCGGGTGGCGCCGGCGCGCACAATGTCCAGGAAGGTGTCGGCGTCGCGGATGCCACCGGCAGCCTTTACCTGTACGTCCGGCCCCACATGGCTGGCCATGAGCTCCACGTCGGCCACAGTGGCGCCGCCGGTGGAGAATCCGGTGGAAGTCTTCACAAAGGTGGGCTTCACGCGGCTGGCGATCTCGCAGAGGGCAAGCTTTTCCTCATCGGTGAGCAGGCAATTCTCAAAGATCACCTTGGAGGGCACCTGGGCTTTGTCGCACACCTCCACGATGCGTGCCATCTCGTCTTCCAGATAGGCCCAGTTTTTAGCCTTCACCTGGGTGATGTTGATCACATAGTCGATCTCGGTGGCGCCGTTGGCGATGGCGTCTTCAGTCTCGGCCACCTTGGACTCGATAGAAGTCTGCCCCAACGGGAAGGCGATGGCGGCGCCTGTATGGATGTCGGTACCCGCCAGCTGCTCAGAACAGAACTTGGACTGCACCTGGTTGACCGCCACCATCTTGAAGTGGTAGGCACGTGCCTCGTCGCAGAGCTTCTTCATGTCTTGCTCTGTGGCGTCGGCGTGCAGGTTGGTGTGGTCCACCAGACGAGCGAGGTCGTCCAAGGTATAGGTCTTGCTCATGGATAAGCTCCTTAAATAGAAACACTCGAAGAATGCTAAGGGGTGCGTCTTGTACAACTTGCAACTCTAAAGGCAACCTGAATTGCCCTTGTGCCGATAAGCTCACAACATCCGGGGGCCGGGCCTTCTCGGTAGCAGGAGTATAACAAGCTTTTTGTCTAGGATATTTGTCTTTTTTGTCAGCTCATATTTTCTACCGTTCACGGATATTGTGTGGATATGTCTCTTGATTCTTTGGATAACTCCCCCTACTATTGGGATTGCACAGGCGTTATGTAAGGCTTAAAGATTACATATTGACTTACAAGTTTCTGAGCAGCCTTTACTTATTTCCTTATCCTTCGGGACCTGGCCGCCAGGATCCCTCGAAAGCCCAGCGTCGCCCCTCTTCCCTTGCGCGCTCTGGGCCCTTAAGAACGGCGCTTCACAAAAGCGCACCCTCCCTTGGCATCCGGCGCCTTCGGGCGCCTCCCTTCGATCAATTTTACTTACACCTAAAGGAGCCCCTATGAACATCCTGCTCGTGTCCCACGGAAAGCTCTGCGAGGGCGTGCTCGACGCCTACAAGATGCTCTTTGCCGACGCGCCGAACGTGAGCGCCCTCAGCCTCACCAACGATGGCGTAGAGGATTTTCGGGTGCGCTTGGATGAGCGTCTGGCCGCCCTTGACGGCCAGGGCCCCATCTTGGTGATGGCCGATCTGTTGGGCGGCACCCCCTATAACGAGGTCTACGCCCGCCTGCTTGAAGACCCTTCCCGGCTGCGCCTGGTGTGCGGCCTCAACCTTCCCATGCTCATCGAGGCAGGAGTCATGGCCTCTGCCGCCGATGACATCGATGCCGTTGTTCAGACTGCCGTCTCAGCGGGGGCGAGCGGCGTCTGTGGTGCGGAACTTCCCCAGGAAGACGGCCCAGAGGAAGAGGAGGATCTCTTCTAGCCGCGTCGTCTTGCCACAAGTTTCCCTAAAAGAGAGGAGAGGTGTATGACCATTTCGTTCGCACGCATCGACGATCGTGTGATCCATGGCCAGACCATGACCCGCTGGGCCACCCAGAAGCCCTGCGACGCCATCCTGGTGATCAGCGACAAAGTTGCCGCTGACGACCTGCGCAAGAAGGTGCTCAAGGCGGCAGCCGGGCACCTGAAGATCGGCATTTACACCGTCGACCAGGGCGTGGAGGCCTGCGAGAAGGCCAAAGCTTCCAAGAAAAACTTCTTTATTATCTCCGACTCGGTGGAGGAGTTCGCCAACCTCAAGAAGGCAGGCGGCGACTTTGGCCCCATGCTCAACGTAGGCAACCTCTCTGGCACACGCCCGGGCACCAAAAACCTAGGCAACGCCATCTGCATCACCGACGAAGACGTCGCCTGCTTCGACTATCTGGCAAATCAAGGCATCGACTTGCAATTCCAGATGATCCCCGACGATTCTGTGCACACCTGGTCCCAGGTGAAGAGCAAGTACGAGTCTTTGTAAAGGAGGAGGAGAACTGTTATGAGCGGACTTATTTTCCCGGCGTTTATCTGCGGTCTCTTCTGTTATCTGGGCGCCATCGAGTGCGCCAACCCTCTGGGCACCACCGGCAGCTTCTACTGCCTTGGCCGCCCCTTGGTAGCCGGCCTTATCGTGGGCCTCGCCTTTGGCGACGTCACCCAGGGCATCCTCTGCGGCGTGGCGGTGCAGGCCGTCTTCATCGCCAACCTGTCCACCGGTGGCGCCACCAACTCTGAGATCACGTATGCCTCCTATGGCGGCATTGGCTTGGCCATGGCCGCCACCAAGGACCCCGCGCTGGCAGTGACCCTGGCGGTGCTGGTGGGCAACACCTTTGGCCTGGTCTTCTACAACCTGCGTATGGCCGGCTACTCCGTCTTCAACAACAAGGCCCTGGAGGCCGCGCAGGCCGGAAGCACCAAGGGCGTCACTCTGTGGCACCTGGTCATCCCCCAGATCTGCACCTTCTTGCTGCGCTTCGTCCCCGTCTTTGTGGCCATCATCGCCGGTGAGGGCGTCGTGAACGACATCGCCAACAACGCGCCTGAGATCGTCACCCACACCATTAGCGTGCTGGGCGGCATCCTTCCCGCACTGGGCATCGGCATGCTCATGAACATCGTGGTGAAAGAGAAGATCCAGCTGGTCTTCTTCTTCCTTGGCTTCGCCCTCTTCGCCTTCGCAGGCCTGGGCACCATCCCCGTGGTCTTCATCGCCGCCACCGTGGCCTACATCTACTTCCTAGCCACCGGCAAGGCCGCTGCCGCCGCTCCTGCTGCCACCAGCAGCGAGAACGCGATCTACGAAGACCCCGACCTTTTTTAAGCTGAGAGAGGAGAGAGACAATGTCTAATAACGAACCCGTAATCAAGCGCGAAGATGGCAAGATCGGCATGAACAAGCATGATCTCAACATGCTTTGGTACCGCTGGCAGGTAGGTTGGTTCTCCTCCAGCTCCTACGAGAAACTGGAGTCCCACGGCTTTGCCTGGTCCTACTGCGATTTCGCCGACAAGTTCTACAAAGACGATCCCGAGGGCAAGAAGCGCCTGCTGCTCCGCCACTCCCAGTTCTACAACACCGAGCCTCAGGTGGGCACCATCATCAACGGCATCGTGGCGTCCATGGAGGAGGGCATCGCTTTGGGCGATCCCATCCCTGAGGAGATGCCCACCTCGGTGAAGACCGCCCTCATGGGACCGCTGGCAGGCATCGGCGACTCCATCATCCAGGGCATCTTCGTCCCCACCCTGCTCTCCATCGGCATGAGCCTGGCAGCCAACGGCTCTGTGGCCGGCCCGATCTTCTACATCGTCACCTGGCTCATCTGCGGCCTGGCCATCTCCTACGGCTTGTTCCGCTATGGCTACAAGCTGGGCTTGAGCTCCATCGACACCCTGGTGGGCGAGACCTCCATGCGCATCATGGACGCCATCAACGTGCTGGGCATCATCGTGGTAGGCACGCTGGCAGCCTCGATGGTGGCGGTCTCCACCATCGTCCAGATCCCCTATGGCACCGAGATGGGCCCCCTCCAGGACACCCTGGACGGCGTCTTCCCTTGCCTGTTGGCCCTCATCGTCACCCTGGTGACCTGGTGGATGCTCAACAAGAAGCAGTGGAGCGCCATGAAGGTCCTTCTGGTCCTCGTTGTAGCTGTCATCATCTGCTGCGTCATCGGGTTCCTCTAAGCCCCGCGCGCACTGATCGCGCAGCGTCCGGCCAGCTACCTTTAGGGCCGTACCCCGAACGACCCTCCCCAACCTTTGCGCCGGCAGCCAACCTCCAATGCTGCCGGCGCCTTTTTGTCTCCCTGCGCCCCTAGGAGTTTCCATGGACCCCCTCTTTTTCACCCCGATCCCCCACGACACCGTCTGGGGAGGCACCGCCATCAAGGATTACTACGGCTACGAATGGCCCAGCGACCAGGTGGGCCAAGCCTGGGCCTTCGCCGACCAACCTGACGGCTCCACGGCCGTTTCAGATGGCCCTTACCAGGGAGCCACCTTAGGCGAGCTGTGGAAAGAGCATCCGGAATGGTTTGGGGACACCGATCGCCCCTTCCCTCTCATCGTCTCCATGCTCTGCCCCGAGCAGGACCTTTCCATCCAGGTGCACCCCACAGACAGCGTCGCGCGCGCCAAGGGGTTTCCCTATGGCAAAAACGAGGCCTGGTATTTCCTGGAAGCCCAGCCCGGGTCCTCTATCGTCTTTGGCCACAACGCCGCAGACGAGCGCGACATGCGGCACCGTATCGAGAGCGGCCAGTGGAATGAGCTTTTGCGCCGCCTCTGCGTGCGAAAGGACGACTTTGTCTACGTGCCGGCAGGGACCCTGCACGCCTGCGGCAAAAACGTCATCGTCTACGAGGTGCAGCAGGCCACCAATGTGACCTATCGCTTCTACGACTACGACCGCACCGATGCCCAAGGCAACAGGCGCCCCCTTCAGCTGGAGGAGGCGCTGGAGTCAGTGGAGTACGGGCCGGATCTCAACACCTCCCGCCACACCGACGCAGTGGAGGCCAAGGATGGCTGGGAGCGCACCTGCTACATCGACTGCCCCTCTTTCAAGATCGAGAAGCTGGCAGTGGACGAGGGCTCCTTCACCCTTTGCGAAGACGCCTATGAGCTCGTGAGCGTCGTACGCGGGTCCGGCCAGGTCAACGGCAGGCCCGTGAAGGTGGGCGACCACTTCTTGGTTCCCAAAGGCTGCGCCGCGACTTTCACAGGCCAGCTCACCTGTATGATGACCACCGCTTAGAGAGGAGACCCGCCATGCTGCTTTGCCCCTCCCTCATGTGCGCCGACTTCTTGCACCTGGCAGACGAGGTGGACGCCCTCTGCGCCGCCGGCGCCGACCTACTGCATCTCGATGTCATCGACGGCCACTACGTGGATACCTCTTCCATGGGCCTAGGCGACGTCCGCGCCGTATGCTCACGCTCCAGCGTGCCCTGCGACGTGCACCTCATGGCCACCAACGCCGCCGAGGCCTGCGTGCACTACATCGAGGCCGGCGCCTCCATCGTCTACGTGCATCCTGAGACCGATAAGACCATCAACTCCACCCTGGCCAAGATCGCGCGGCTGGGGGCCCATCCAGGCATCGCCGTGAACCCCGGCCTGGCCTTGGAGACGGTGCAGTGGAGCCTCCCTTTGGTGGATTACGTGCTCATCATGACGGTGAACCCTGGGTTTTCCGGCCAGAGCTTCCTTGACTACGTCAAACCCAAGATCGCGCAGTTTGCCCAGCTCAAAGACGACTACGGCTTCAAGATCATCGTCGACGGCGCGTGCTCTCCTGCTGCGATCCAAGAGGTCTGCGCTTTAGGGGCCGACGGCGCAGTCCTTGGCACCAGCGCCCTTTTTGGAAAACCTGGGCCCTATCGCGAGCTGATGGCTCGCATACGAAGGCTCGACTGTGAGCCTTCTCTGGCATAGTCCGCTCTCGACTGTCCGTCACTTCTTTCAATCCTCTATAGTTCTTAAGAGCAGGGATATTTCATCCTAAGACATCCCTCTTAAGGGCCACGATACCCAAGAGGCATGAAAAGGAGGCGGGCAGTCGTCTTAGAATCGCAGGCCGGCTGTGAACACCACTATGGGGACGCTTTACCGCAACATCAAAGATGATCTTTTTGCCAAGATCAGCGACGGCACCTACTCTGAGGGCGACCTTATCCCCTCAGAGACGGACCTTGCCAAACAATACGGCGTAAGCCGCCCCACCATGCGCCAGGCGTTGCAAATCTTGGTGGACGAAGGCTACCTGGAACGGCGGCGTCGACGGGGCACCATCGTCACCAAACCCACCAGTCCAGACGCAGACCCCAAAAAGCCGGGTGGCTACCAGGCAGATTCAGGGTTGCAAAGCTTTGAGGAGGAGTTGCGCCGGGCAGGCCACAGCGTGCGCACCATGCCCATCCTGGCTAAGATCGAAGAGGCCTCCGAGGGCATCGCCCGCGCATTGGAGCTGGCTGCCGGCGATCCGGTGATAAAGCTGGTGCGCTTGCGCTATGTGGACGAGATACCCCATGTGTTCATGGAGCACTATCTGCCCTCCGAGCTCTACCCTGGTTTTTTGAACGCCGATTTTTCCCAAGTAGGCCTCTACCAGCGCATGAACGACCTTGGTCGGCCGGTGCGCACCATCACCCGGCGCCTGGAGGTCATGAAGGCCGACGCTTCCTCGGCCACGCTGCTCGACCTGCCCATTGGCGACCCGCTCTTCCACTTCCAAACCTTTGGCAGGGCCCAAGACAACCGCATGGTGGAATACTCTATTTCCACATACCGAGGCCGCAACAACAGCTTCGAGTTCACGGTGGGCGCAGAGGAGCCCTCAGCCCTGGTGCTGCCCTCAGACATGATCGACCCTATAGACCCTGCAGCTGCCGAGCAAAGCTAACCTTGCCGCCAGGCGCCTTAAGAGGTCGCTGCAGCCCCTTGGCCCTAGGCCATGACTCGAGAGAGGCGCGCAGCTTCCTCGCGAGCCGCTTTGGCCGCCTCCGCGTCGCCTTGGCTGTCGTATTGGAGAGCCAGAAGGCGCAGCAGACGCAGGCGTGTGGGGAGGTCTGCGCCCTCCATCTGGCGCTTCATCTGGTCGATATAGGCAGTGCTGCCATCAAGCACGATGTCTGCCACCGCTTGGAGCTCTTTGGCAAGGGCTTGGGTGTTTGCCGTCTCTGCCATCCGCTCTAGCAGGCTGCGCACTTGGGTCTCGTCTTTTCGAGCCAGGTAATACTCGAAGCCCTTCACCAGGAGATCGACGCGTTGACGACCCGCAGAAGACTGGGCGAGCAGCGTGCTGAAGGTCTTATCGGCATGGCGGGCGTCGCCCAGCCGCCTATAGGCGGCGAACCTCATGTAGTTGAGGTTGTAGGCCGGCATCAGCCTGTTGGGCCACCGACCGTCTAGATAGTCGAGCAAGGCCTCGGGCCCGTCTGCATCCATGCGCCGCTGGGCCCGTGCGGCAATGGCGCGCATGGCTACCTGATGGGCTATAAGAAGTCCTGCGACGCAGGCCAGAAGGATCCAGATGAAGGGGTTCATGGACGCTCTCAATCGTAATCTAGGAAGGACAGATGCGCTACTCTGGGAAGGGTGGCGAGGAGACTTCTCCATTTGTCATGATTTTAAGCCGTACATTCTGTTTATGTAAGTGTTACACCTAGCAAAAGAAGGGCATCGGAGGTTCGACGACCTGTAGACTCTCTTACTATAGTCGGGACACGCGAGGTAACTTACCGTGAAGTACCCCTATCCCCTATTGCCCCCTCGCAGGCCTACGCAGCTTCTTGTAAGTTATGTCTATATTGGTGGTTTGGTTCTTGTAAGCTCGACCCTCGTTGGCATTGGGTCCCCAATTGGAAAAGAGCGACTATGGGTTCTGCCTATCTCATGATCAAGGACGACCTTAGAGGTCTTATCGAAAACGGCGGCTATGCCGTGGGAGAGCTCATTCCCTCCCAATCGGATTTGGCGGAGACCTACGGGGTGAGCGCGCCCACGGTCAAGCGCGCCGTGGAGCTTTTGGCCCGCGAGGGATTCTTGGAGGCCGTGGCAGGCGGCTATGTGGTGGCCCGCAGGCGCGTGCCCCAGGGCTACGCCACCACGCTGCGCAGCTATTATGAGGAGCGCGGCGCCAACACCAGCTTCCCGGAGACCAAGATCATCAGGTTTTGCACGGTAGGCGCCAGCGACCTGGAGGCCCGCCGCCTAGGCATCGCCCCCGGTGCGCCGGTCTACCGCACCGTCCGCCTGCGCTATGCCGACGGAAAGCCCTTCGTCTTTCTCACCAACTGCACTCCCTGCGAGTATTTCCCAGAGCTTGCTTCGGTGGATCTCACCGTCCACTCGCTCTACTCCACCTTCGACGAGATGGGTCGCCCGGCCCTGGAAGCAGACCGCACCATCGAGATCCTGCGGGCCACCACCAACCTCTGCGCCCTGTTGGACGTACAGCCCGAGGAGCCACTCTTCAAGGTGACCACCATGGTCTACGACGAGCAGGGAGTCGCCTTGGACTACTCTGAGGCCGTCTTTTTGAGCGAAGGCAACTCCTTCCACATCACCACCAGAGTGCTGGGCGAAGGGCTCATGCGCTGAAGGCTTTAGAGCCACGGCCCTTAACCCGGAAGCAAAAGCGCCTACTGCTTACAGTCCCTCAAGATCTCTGGGCATTTATTGCCTTTCGCTCGCAGAAGCTGGCTTGACCTCGGCAGGCGGGGAAGCATCTCCTAGAATAGATCGATGACGACCCTTGCGGCTTTTGTGCAAAGGCGTGCAATCTCTGGAGGCAGCCATGGCAGCGCACGAGCGCGATGACGATCTTTTACAGCATGATTCGGTTCCCACCCATCGCGTGCCAGAAGACCTAGGGCGCGATCTGGTGGAAGGCCTGGCCGAGCCTCCCTTCGCGGGTGCTCCAGAGACCGTCTCGGCCCCATTGCCTCAAAACGACCCTGCGGCTTACGACCCCAGTTTTGAGGGGGACGCCCACCATCGCTCCCCTGCGGCCCCGCCCACTACCGGGCAACCCCGCCCGCAAAACGCCGCTCCCCATAGCGGGTACAGCTCCAGCTATCGGGAGCCTTCCAACCCCCGAGGGGCCTATGTGCGCGAGCCGGTGCCCCATCGCACCCAAGCCGCCATCAACCGCATGGACGAGGACGACTTTGAGTCTTCCATCGACTACTCCCATGAGAGCGGCTACACCACCCGCCGCGGCTCCGCCTTCTCAGGCAGTGGCTACCGCCGCAGCCGGGCAGACGAGCAACGCTTCAAAAAAGAGCTCAAATACGGCCAATACCTGGAGGTTCCCAAAGGACGACGCGACCTTTTCGCCAGCCAGAAGCAACAGCGCGCCCGCACGGCCGCCATCCTGGCCGTGCTGATGGCCGCAACGCTCTTAGTGGCCCTCATCCTCTGGCTGGCACTTCGTTAGTGTCAGCGCTGCGCTCACCTGCGGGCCCACCTACGCGGCACCGCATCCAAGAAGCGGCAGGCTCCTAGCGCCAGGGATCCTCTTCCCAGAGAGACTCGCGCGCAGGCGGGCGGTCGCTCCAAGGATCGTAGCCGTCGTCATCTTCTGTCTCTGCCCGGCAAAACTCGCTGGCAGAGACTTTTTCTTGCCGAGAAGCGCCGCTGCTGGCCGCCGGTTTCTTAGGGGAAGGCGCGGGTTTCTCGGTAGCAGAAACATGAGGAGTCGTCACGGTTACCCCTTTATGAGCAGTTGGGTGGCGGCCAGGTTGGCCATGGAGCCCTCGTAGGCGTCCAGGCTGATGCCGGCAGCCGAGAGGTTTGTCTCCAGCGTTTGGGTGGGTGCGACGCAGACGGCGGCCAGGACTTGATCGTTGGCGCGCCAGACCACAATGGCCCAGGTGTCGGAACCCTGGGTGCCGGCCTTGGCGATGAATTCTGGGGCCTGGGAGGCTTTGGGCGCCAGCGTCTGTGGCGTAGCTGTGGTGGTGGTGCCCGAGGAGGTCTTCAGCCCGCAGGCCTCCATGAGGCTGTTGACCGTGGCTTGGTCCACCTTGAGGGCGCCTGCGGCGTCGGGAGCGGAGTCTTGGTCAAAGGTCAGGCGCACGCCCTGGATTTGAGCGCCGGCGGCCAAGCCGTCGGTGGCCCAGAACTGGAAGCCGCGGTACTCGGCAAAGGGATTGGGCCCAATGACCACCTGCGGGCTTGCGGCAGAGCCGGCCCAGGTGGCGGCAACCACGTCGTCGCGGGTTGCGCCGTAGAGCAGGCTATAGCCCTGTTGGCGCAGGTAGGTGGAGAGGTCCTTGGGCGCGCAGTGGAGGTACTCCAACGCCGCGTAGGGGCTGGCCGGATAGGGCGACGACACCGTGAGCGTCACCTTGGAGTTGGCTTTGAGCTCAGACCCGACCGCAGGGTCTGCCGAGACCACCGTGCCCGGATCCTGGTCGCTGGCCACCATCACCGTCTCATAGGTGAGGCCGGCGCGCTCGACAGCCTCCTTGGCATCGTCCTCGCTGAGGCCCACCACGTCAGGCACCGTATAGGGCTGGGCCACCACCAGGGTTACCATCTCGTCGGCCGCCACTACCGACCCGGCCGAAGGCGTCACCGCGATGACTGTGCCTTTTTCATTGTCAGAATTCTCATATTCCACGCGCACGTGATCGATGGAGCGGTCGTGCAGCGCCTCCTTGGCGTCTTCCAGGGCCATGCCCTCTACCTCGGGCACCGACCGCTCCACGCCGATGCCCAGCGCCACCACGCTGCCGGGATCCACGCGCCTGGAGCCCGCCGGCTCCTGGGACACCACTTTGCCCACAGCGTTGTCGCTCACCACTTCTGTGGTGGCTACCGAGAAGCCCTCCCCTTCCAGCAAGGAAGTGGCCGCGGCCTGATCCATGCCCACGGTGTCGGGCAGCGTCTTGCCGCCCCAGATCTCCATGCGCCAGGTGACAAAGGCCGCGAGCATCGCCAGCGCCGCCACAAACAGGACGGCGGCGGTGATGAGGCCCAGGCGGTGGTTTTTCTCGGCAGCCTGCTCTTCTGCGATGGGATCCGGCGCCGCATAGACGCGCATGCGGCCGGTAGATCCGGGGCGGGAAGGGTCGGTGACCAGGGAATCCACAAGGTCTTCGTCGGTGAGGTCCAAGCGCACGGCCTCTTTGGTGGCGTCAACCGGCGTGGGCACAGGCACCGTGTCGCCTACTTCTACCTGAGGGCTCCCTGGACGCACCTGAGTAGCCTCCACCTCTTTGAGCGACGAGGTGGCTGCCAAGTCTTCTTGCGGCTGGGCGCCTTGGGGAGCCTCTGCGGCTTCTTCCGCCGGAGCGTCCGGGGAGTTCTGAGCATCGGAAGTTGAAGATCCAGCTGGAGCGCCAAGGGCGTCAGCTGGGACATCCTTGGAATTAATTACTACATTTGCAACATCGGAGACTGGGGTATTGTCTAGGGTGCCCTTGGAATTATTTGCTACATTCGCTACATCGTGAGCGTCATTCATATCGACGTTTGACGTCGCATCCTGCAGGGAAGCGCCCGCCACGGGACGTCCGCACTGGTGGCAAAACTTTGCATTGTCAGGTAGCTCGGTGCCGCAGCCTTCGCAGCGCATGCAGTCTCCTTGGAGTGGAGGGGCCACGTCGCTTGAGCGACACCCCGGATACATCTACGACGCAATTCTACCCGCAACGGCTTTTTGAGATATGGAGAGGCTATCCCTCGCACTTCGAACGATAGACCTCGCGCCTATGCCCGCACTCTACCGCACGAACTACCAACTCATCATCGTTAGTCTCATCCCAAAAAAAGCACCCCGTCCTCCGTGAGGAGAACAGGGTGCCTATGGGTGTGTTTCTCGGCATTTTTAAGCTGCCGAGAAGCCCTTGCCGCCTTTCCTGCGCGATTTTGATCGCGAGGAGGGCCGGCGGGAAGCGCTAGTCCTCTTGGACGTCGTCGGGCTCGATGGGCTCGACCTCTTCGTAGTCTTCCTGGGTCTCCTTAAGGCTGGCGCCGACGAGGCGAGCGTAGAAGCCCTGCTTGTCGTCCACATCCACCTCGACGGTGTCGCCCTCGCGCACGCGGCCGTCCAGAATGAGAGAAGCCACGTTGTCCACCACCTGGCGCTGGATGAGGCGCTTCAAGGGGCGGGCGCCGTAGACGGGATCCAGGCCTTCCAGAGCCAGAGCCTGCACGGCGGCAGGGGTGAGCTGCAGCTTCAGGCGCTGGCGGCGCAGGCGCTCGCGCACTCCCTTGAGCTGGATGTCCACGATCTTCTCGATGTCGTCCAGCATGAGGGCGTGGAAGACCACCACGTCGTCGATGCGGTTCAAGAACTCCGGCTTGAAGGTAGCGCGCAGAGCCTCGTTGACCTGCTCGGTGACTTCCTCGGGGTTCGCGATGGCCTGGGCGGAGGCGATGAACTGGGAACCCACGTTGGAGGTCATGATGATGATAGTGTTCTTGAAGGACACGATGCGCCCCTGGCCGTCGGTGAGGCGGCCGTCGTCGAGCACCTGGAGCAAGATGTTGAAGACGTCCGGGTGAGCCTTCTCCATCTCGTCCAGCAAGATGACGCTGTAAGGATGGCGGCGCACGGCCTCGGTGAGCTGGCCGCCCTCGTCATAGCCCACATATCCTGGAGGGGCGCCGATGAGGCGCTGGACGGAGAACTTCTCCATGTACTCGGACATGTCGATGCGGATAAGGGCACGCTCGTCGTCGAACAGATACTCTGCCAGGGCCTTGGCCAGCTCGGTCTTGCCTACGCCGGTGGGGCCAAGGAAGAAGAAGCTGCCCAGAGGACGGTCGGGGTCTGCGAGGCCCGCGCGGCTGCGGCGCACGGCAGAGGCGACGGCCCGCACGGCGTCCTCTTGGCCGATGACGCGCTTGTGAAGCTCCTCTTCCAGGTTCTTGAGTTTGTCCATCTCGCCCTGCATCATTTTGGTCACAGGGACGCCGGTCCAGCTGGAGACCACGTCGGCGATCTCACCGGTGGTGACCTCCTCCTTGAGCATGCCGTCGTCCTCTTTGTCCATGAGGAGCTTCTCGGCCTCGTCGTACTGGCGCTGGAGGTCGGGAATGGTGGCATAGCGAATCTCAGAGGCGCGGGCCAAATCGCCTGAACGGGTGGCGCGCTCTTCCTCGTTCTTGGCCTCGTCGATTTGGCGCTTGAGGTCTTGGACGCGGTCGATGGCGCTCTTCTCGTTTTGCCAGGAGGCCTTCACGCCGTCCAGCTTCTCGCGCATGAGGGCCATCTCGCGGCGCAGCTGCTCCAGACGGTCCTTGGAAGCAGCGTCCTCCTCTTTCATGAGGGCCTGCTCCTCGATTTGCATCTGGGTCATCTGGCGATCCATGGCGTCGATCTCGGCGGGCATGGAGTCCAGCTCCATGCGCAGGCGGCTGGCAGCCTCGTCCACCAGGTCGATGGCCTTATCGGGCAGGAAGCGGTCGGAGATGTAGCGGTTGGAGAGGTCTGCAGCAGAGACTAGGGCGGCGTCGGTGATGCGCACGCCGTGGTGCATCTCGTACTTCTCCTTGAGGCCGCGCAGGATGGAGATGGTGTCTTCCACCGTGGGCTCGCTCACCATGACGGTTTGGAAGCGGCGGGCCAGGGCGGCGTCCTTCTCGATGTACTTGCGGTACTCGTCCAGCGTGGTGGCGCCGATGGCACGCAACTCGCCGCGGGCCAGCGCCGGCTTCAAGATGTTGCCGGCGTCCATGGAGCCCTCGCCGCCGCCGGCGCCCACGATGGTGTGGAGCTCGTCGATGAAGAGGATCACCTGGCCGTTGGACTTTTGCACCTCTTTGACCACGCTCTTCAGGCGCTCTTCGAACTCGCCGCGGTACTTGGCGCCCGCTACCAGGGCGCTCATGTCCAGCTCGACGATGTCCTTGTCCTTCAAAGTCGAGGGCACGTCGCCGGCCACGATGCGCTCGGCCAGGCCCTCCACGATGGCGGTCTTGCCTACGCCAGGCTCGCCGATGAGCACCGGGTTGTTCTTGGTGCGACGGGAGAGCACCTGAATGGTGCGGCGGATCTCCTCCACGCGGCCGATGACCGGGTCCAGCTTGCCCATGCGTGCCAGCTCGCACACGTTGCGGCCGTAGCGCTCCAGAGCCTCGAACTCTGGCTTGGCGTCGGCGCTGGTCACGTGCTCGTCGCCGCGCAGGTTCTCGTAGACCTCCTGAATGCGCTTGGCGGTAAGGCCGTCGCCGCGCAGGATCGAACCGGCGTCAGACTTTTCTTCCGACAGGGCGATCAGCAGATGCTCGGTAGTGACGTAGGAGTCACCCATCTTGGTGGCGAGCTTCTCGGCAGCGTCAAAGACCTTGACCAACTCCCGAGAAAGGCCCATCTGTGACAGGGAGTCGCCAGAGATCTTGGGTTGCTTGGCGATGGCATCATCTGCCTGATGCTCCACAGCGCGAGGGTCGGCCCCCACCTTCTCGATGATCGAGTCCAGGTTGCGCTCGCCCGAGGCCAAGAGGGCCTTGAGTAAGTGGACAGGTTCACAGGCGCTCGCATCTACGTCGGTGGCAATGCCCAATGCGGTTTGCAGGGCCTCGGCTGCCGTAACGGCAAGCTTGTTAACGTTCATGGAGTACCTCCATTCTTGCAAAGAGACAGCATCGATAGAGGTCTATGCCCCTCGATGCGGGGTTTTATGGTTGGTCAGTCGTGTTTCCTTGAAGAAAACCGCGCAACACCGCTTCGGGACTCTTGCCGTCATAGGGGCAAGAGCGGTGATGCGCACGCGGGTGCGGTATTCGTGGACCTGATTCTCCAGCTCACGTATCCTTGCGCGCAGCTCGTCGATCTCTGCGTCGCGCTCTTCTGCGCGCTCGCTCATGTCCAAAATCCGCACTACGCCGGCGAGGTTGATGCCCTCGTCGGTCAAGCGACCGATAAGATGAAGCCGCTCGATGTCTGCCTGGCTGTAGAGACGGGTGTTTCCCCGAGAGCGACCGGGGTTCACCAGGCCTTTTTGCTCGTAGACGCGGAGGGTCTGCGGATGCATGCCGCAGAGCTCTGCCGCCACAGAGATCATGTAGAGAGGTTTAGTGCGGTTGGCACGTCCAACCTCTGGACTGTCCATGGCATCCTCCTCTCAGCTATCTGTTAGCTGTTCTTTTTAACCAAGCGCTCGATGTCGCGGCGCCAATCGTGATGATCGTTTTCCATAGCCTGCTCGAGGCCGGCACGCTCTTCCTTGGTAAGGCGCGTGGGCACTTCTACCTTGACGGTGACGTAAAGCGCGCCCTTGGCGCCCTTCTTCTTGACGTTGGGGGCGCCCAGGTCCTTGAAGCGGAAGGTCTTGCCGTCTTGGGTGCCCTTGGGCACCTTGAGGCGCACTACTTTGCCCTCGGGCGTGGGAATCTCGATGGTGGCGCCGAGCGCCGCCTCGTAAATGGAGATGGGGACGTCCATGCGCACATCGGCCCCGTCGCGCTTGAAGAGCGGATGCTCCTCGACGCGGGTGGTGATTACCAGATCGCCGCGCTCGCCGCCGTTGCGGCCGTACTCGCCGCGCTTGCGGTAGCGCAGCTTGCCGCCGTTGACAGCGCCTGCAGGAATCTTGACGGTGAGGGTTTGCTCCTCGCCAGTGGAAGGCACACGGTAGGTCACCTTGCGTTGAGCTCCCTCCAGCGCCTCATCGAAAGTCACATCGATGGACATGGTGAGGTCGCCGCCCTTTTGAGAGCGCGGCTGGCCTCCGCCGAAGATGGACGAGAAGTCAAAGCCGGCGCCGTCAGAGGCGGCACCGCCGCCAAAGCCGCTGAAGATGTCTGAGAAGTCAAAGCCATCGGCCGAGCTATAGGTGTAGGCTCTTCCGCGACCACCGTCGCCGCCAAAGTCTGCGCCAGGGATGCCGCCAAACATCAGCACCTGGTCGTACTCTTTGCGCTTGGCAGGATCCGACAAGGTCTCATAGGCCTCGGAGATCTCTTTGAACTTGTCCTCATCGCCGCCGGCGTCGGGGTGATACTTTTGGGCCAGCTTGCGAAAGCTCTTCTTAATCTCGTCTTGACTCGCGTCGCGAGAGACGCCCAAGACGTCATAGAAGTTCTTTTTAGGCATCGCGGCCACACCCCCTTTCATGGGGTTATTTGTACAGAGAAACGCGCGCCCCAGGCCGTGACATGAGGCCCAGGGCGCGCAGGTTTCCCACTGCCAGTTCATGAAGGCTCATACCCGCTAGGAGCAGAAGCCCAACGTGGCGAAGCGTTCCTAGTTGGAAGCCTCAGGTGCCTGATCTGCATCCTCAGGAGCCGGACGCTTGGGACCGCCCACGGTCACAGAGACCATGGCAGGGCGGATGACCTTGCCACCCATGGTATAACCACGGCGCAGCACCTGTGCCACCGAGTCGTTGTAGGCCTCAGCGTCTTGCACCTGACCTACTGCTTGCTCGCGGAGAGGATCAAACGCCTCACCGGGGCGGTCGATGACCTCGACGCCCTCGCGCTCCAGCACACCCAAGATCTTGGTGTGCACGTTGGCGACGCCGGCGGCCATCTCTTGAATCTGGCTGTCCTCGATGCCTTGCGCATGTTCCACTGCGCGCTCCAGATCGTCGATGGCGGGCAGCAGCGCCTCTACCAGCTTCTCTGTCGCACGCTCGCGCTCGGCCACACGCTCTTGGGCCGTGCGCTTGCGGTAGTTGTCCCAATCGGCCTGCAGGCGAGCCAGGCGAGCGGCAGCATCCGCCGCCTCAGTGCGGGCCTTCTCGGCTTCTTCTTCTGCCTTGGCCAAAGAAGCAGCCAGCTCGTCGCGTTCAGAACGAGCGCGCTCGGCATCACGGGCGAAGTCTTCTTGCGCGGCTTGCTCGCCGGCGCGAATGGCAGCCTCGACCATCTGAGGATCGAGCTCTTCTTGGGTATCGTCCATGATTTCGCCTCCTTCATAAGGCGTGTCCGGAACGTTGGAGCGCTCCGGACACCTTGAGTTCACGCTCGTAGATTAGTTGTTGGAGTCGTCGTCATCCACGACCTCGTAGTCTGCGTCGACTACGTCGTCGTCTGCGGAGCCGGTCTGAGCGGCGCCGTCTTGGGCGCTGGAGTAGACCACCTCAGCGAGCTTGTGGCCCACTTCCTGGAGCTTGTCGCCAGCGGCCTGGATGGCGTCCATGTCCTGGCCCTCCAGAGCCTTCTTGGCGTCCTCCACGGCAGCCTCTGCCTCAGACTTCATGTCGGCAGGCACCTTGTCGCCCAGGTCCTTCAGGGTCTCCTCGGTGGAGTAAGCCAGGGAGTCTACCTGGTTGCGCACCTCGATGTCGCCCTTGCGCTTCTTGTCTTCCTCAGCGTTGGCCTCGGCGTCTTTGACCATGCGGTCCACTTCTTCGTCAGACAGGGCGGTGGAGCCGGAGATGGTGATCTGCTGCTCCTTGCCGGTGCCCAGATCCTTAGCGGAGACCTTCACGATGCCGTTGGCGTCGATGTCGAAGGTGACCTCGATCTTAGGAGTGCCACGACGGGCCGCGGGGATGCCGGTGAGCTGGAAGCGGCCCAGGCTCTTGTTGTCAGCTGCGAACTCGCGCTCGCCCTGAAGCACGTTGATCTCTACCGAGGTCTGGTTGTCTGCAGCGGTGGAGTAGATCTCTGTCTTGGAAGTGGGGATGGTGGTGTTGCGGTCGATCATCTTGGTCATGATGCCGCCCATGGTCTCCACGCCCAGAGACAGCGGGGTGACGTCCAGAAGCAGGATGCCGTCGACGTCGCCAGTGAGGACGCCGCCCTGAACGGCTGCGCCGTCTGCCACGACCTCGTCAGGGTTCACGGACATGTTGGGCTTCTTGCCGGTGATCTTTTGCACCAGCTCCTGCACGGCGGGCATACGAGTGGAGCCGCCTACCAGGATGACCTCGTCGATCTCAGAGATGTTCAGGCCAGCGTCCTTCAGGGCCTTGGTTACAGGCTCCTTGCAGCGATCCAGAAGGTCGCGGGTGAGGCGCTCGAACTCAGAGCGGGACAGGGTGTAGTCCAGGTGCTTGGGGGTGTTGTTCACCGAGGTGATGAAGGGTAGGTTGATGGTAGCCTGCTGGGCGCTGGAGAGCTCCTTCTTGGCGTTCTCGGCAGCCTCCTTGAGGCGCTGCAGCGCCATAGGATCGGAGCGCAGGTCGACACCCTCCTCCTTCTGGAACTTGTCAGCAGCCCAGTCGATGATGCGCTGGTCCCAGTCGTCGCCGCCCAGGTGGTTGTCGCCGTTGGTGGCCAAAACCTCGGTCACGCCGTCTGCCAACTCCAGCAAGGACACGTCGAAGGTGCCGCCGCCCAGGTCGAAGACCAGGATCTTCTGATCGCCGTCAGCCTTCTCGAGGCCATAGGCCAGGGCTGCTGCGGTGGGCTCGTTCACGATACGCTTGACCTCGAGGCCAGCGATCTTGCCGGCGTCCTTGGTGGCCTGACGCTGGGCGTCGTTGAAGTAAGCAGGAACGGTGATGACGGCCTCGGTGATGGTCTCGCCCAGGTACTTCTCTGCGTCTGCCTTCATCTTGGCCAGAATCATGGCGCTGATCTGCTCAGGGGTGTAGTCCTCGCCCTCGATGGAGATGACCACGCGGCCGTCCTTGCCGGGCTTGACGGTATAAGGAACCGTCTTGAGCTCACTGGCCACCTCGTCATACTTGCGGCCCATGAAACGCTTGACCGAGAACACGGTGTTTTGCGGGTTGGTGACGGCGCGGTTCTTGGCAGCCTTGCCCACAAGGCGCTCGCCGTCAGGTTGGAATGAAACGACGGAAGGCGTAGTGCGGTCGCCCTCTGCGTTCACGATGATGGTGGGCTCGCCGCCCTCAAGCACCGCCATGGCGGAGTTTGTAGTGCCCAGATCGATGCCCAAAATCTTGTTTGCCATACCTGGTCTTCCTTTCATAACTGCCTCATGGCGGAGTTACTGCTGCGGTGGCGAACCATGGTGGCGAGCCCTCCGCACGGTGAGGCTTATATCCTTTGGTGAACATACTACACATTATCTAAGTGTGTTCGCTATAGATTTCCTAAACCTCCACAACTTAGCGTCGGGGAAGCTCGTACGCCTCGGTTTCCTTATCACCGATGTGTCCTGGCGCAAACACATAGCCTCTGCCCGATGCAAACCCTCCACGCCATCCCTATCTCCCCAGGATAAATGGGGTATTTTAAAAGACCTCTCCTTGTCCAGAAACCCACGCGCCACCCCTTGAATTCACCCGTTTTGGGTGAATTTCACGACTCCTCTGAGAGCCTCTGTTGATTTGAGAATTGTGTAATAGGGGGTCTTGCTACCGCCCTCTCGGCTGCGCATGGAGCCCATGCCTGCGACGCGACCAGCCGCTGTCATGCCGCATTCCAGCCTATGATTGCAACATTGTGCAAAGCCCGTTCCCGTACGCGTTAAACCAAAAATGTTAACCCCATTAAACTAGGGGTATTTTACCAGTTTGCCCAGCTAGTGGGGCTGCATTAGAGACCTCAAGGGGATTGCAAAAAAGTCCAGAAGTTGTTCTTGCATTCTTGGAGAGGATTGGTATATTCACAAACAACGAAGCTTCGCGCCCCCGCGCGGGGCGTCCCTCTACGAATGGAGACATCATGGCCCATCCTGTTATCGATGCCGATGAGTGCATCTGCTGCGGCGTGTGCGTTGACGTATGCCCCACTGACACCCTGGAGCTCGGCGACGAGTCCGCGGTAGTGGCTAACGAGGAGAACTGCATCGCTTGCGGTCAGTGCCTCGACAACTGCCCCACCGGCGCCATCACCGAGATCGTCGAGGACTAGTTCCTCTTCTTCCATCTCACGCACAAGGCCTTCGGCCGCCCTCTTGGGCGCCGAAGGCCTTTTCTTTGCGCACACAACGCTGGAGGTGGCGCTATAAAGCGCGTGGCTTGCTGCCACGAGGCACGACCAGACAAGGAAATGTAGGCGGGGGCGACCAGGCAGCCGAGCGCGGTTAGGCCAGGGAGTCCAGGGCCTGGGCGAGGTCGGCGATGATGTCGTCGGCAGACTCGAGGCCGCAGGAGAGGCGTACCAAACCAGGCTCGACCCCAGCGGCAGCCAGCTGCTCGTCGGTGAGCTGGCGATGGGTGGAGCTGGCGGGATGCAGGACGCAGGTTTGGGAGTCGGCCACATGGACCTCGATGCGGGCCAACTTGAGAGCGTCCAGGAAGGCCGCCGCACGGTCACGACCGCCTTTGATCACAAAGGAAATGACGCCGCAGCAGCCGTTGGGAAGGTACTTCTCGGCAAGGTCGCGATCGGGGCTGGAGGAAAGGCCGGGGTAGTTGACCGAGGCCACCTCGGGACGAGCCTGGAGCCACTGGGCCACCGCCAGCGCATTGGCGCCGTGCTGGGCCATGCGGAGGGGCAGGGTCTCCAGGGTCTCGTTGAGGATGAAGGCGTTGGTGGCTGGCGGATAACAGCCCAGGTCGCGCATGAGCTGCACGCGGGCCTTGACGATGTAGGCGGCATCGCCAAAGTCGCGGGTGTAGACGACGCCGTGGTAGGACTCGTCGGGCTCGCAGAATTCGGGGAAGCGCCCAGATGCGGCCCAATTGAATTTTCCGGAGTCCACGATGACGCCGCCCACCGTCATGGCATGGCCGTCGATGTATTTCGTGGTGGAGTGGGTGACGATGTCGGCGCCCCACTCGAAGGGGCGGCAGAGCACCGGCGTGGGGAAGGTGTTATCCACGATGAGGGGCACGCCGGCCTCGTGGGCTGCGGCGGCGAAGGTCTCGATGTCTAGCACGTCTAACGCCGGGTTTGCCACCGTCTCGCCAAAGACCGCCTTGGTGTTGGGCTGGATGGCGGCCAGGATCTCCTCTTTGGTGGCGCGAGGGCTCACATAGACGGTCTCGATGCCAAAGCGCTTGAGCGTGACCGAGAAAAGATTCACCGTGCCGCCGTAAATGGCGCTGGAGGCCACGATGGAATCGCCGGCTTGGGCCAGATTGAGGACCGCGATGAGGTTGGCCGCCTGCCCGGAGCTGGTGAGCATGGCGCCCACTCCGCCTTCGAGAGCAGCGATCTTTTGCTCGGTGGCGTCGCAGGTGGGATTGCCGATGCGCGAGTAGAAAAAGCCGTTCTCCGACAGGTCGAAGAGCGCTGCCACCTCCTCGCAGGAATCGTAGGGGAAGGTGGTGGACAGCGCGATGGGCAGCGTGCGCGGCTGGCCGTTGGATGCGTGGTAGCCCGCGTGAATGCACTGGGTGTGGACGTCCATGGGTTGCCTCCTTTAGGGCAGGGCGGCGGGAGATTATCAGCAGACTTTCACCCTACCACCTCAAGGGACGCAGATTGCTCCTCCGGACCCCATGGTTACCCAACGACAACAGCCTTGGATTCCGGCTTCGTCGCCTACTAAGTAGATGTGCATAGTAGGCGAATCTAACGACCTGGGCTTTTGCTGTCTACTAAGTACAAATAGTCGGTAGACTGCCATATTTCGCGCAAAAAAGTACTTAGTAGGCGGAGGCCAATAGGCAGGTATCCACAGATGGCACGCGTCCATAGGGGACGTCCATTCTTACCGTTATCGCCCACATAACACTGCTGCCGAGAAAAACAGCCCCGCTGGCGGGAGGACCAGCGGGGCTGCAAGCTAATGGGATCCTAGGGACGAGGGAGAGATTCCTAGGAAAGGTTGAAGGTTTTCTCGGCAAGGACGGTTTGGTCGAGATCGAAGAGCTCGGTGACCTCCACTTCCACGGGGGACGTGGTGTTGGCCAGAGCGTAGACGTTATCGACAGTGATGGATGCTCCGGGCTTTACTTTGCTCATGGAGTTGCCGTAGTTGGCGGGGCTTTCGGCAGGCATGGCGATTTCCTGCTCCACGCCGTCTTGGTAGACGGTGACGCTGGTGGCGGTGCCGAAGGCCTGGGCCTCATCGGAGTTGTTGGTGAAGGTGAAGGTGAGGCAGATGGCGTTGGCGTCGTCGTAGGCCTTGACCACCTGAGCGTTGTCGATGGACACCTGGTAGGGGGAGTCTTGGGCGGGTTCGGCCTGCTGGGCCTGCTGCTCTTGGGAGGCGTCGCTGCTAGTGTCGGCGCTGTTGGAATCAGAGTTTGAGCTGCTTCCGCAGGCGCCCAGCGAGAGAACGAGCAGAGAAGCGCAGGCCACCGCGCCCAGTTTTGTTGCAAGAGTCATGAGATGCTCCTTACTGATGGGTCGATCCGCGGCGTTTGACGAGGTCATCCCATCACTTTTGGGGAAGTTTCAGACTCCTTGCATTCTAGGGAGCGCTGAGGTGAGTCGCATTAGCTGGGAGCTAATGCAGGGAGGCGTGAGGCGAGAGGAGGACAGTTTTTCAAACACCCATAAGTGGCTCGTAGCTGAATTATGCTATTTAACTAATACCTAATGCATCTGCACGCTGTAATGACGTAATCAGTACGTCCTTATCGAAGCGCATATCAGGACGACAGATTTTTCATAAATTGATACCTATATCAATGTACCCATGCTCGTTATTTTTATGTGATCACAAATCTAGCGATAACTGAACAAAAGCTATATATCTAAGTAAATAACCCTGGGTCAATAGGTAAGATGTACGAATATGTTTGCACTGCTAAGAAGGGAACTGTCATGCCCAAAAAGGCGACTAAAGAAGAGTCTGCTCAGAGCCAGGGCTTTGAGGTACCCATCGATCAGGAGACTGCTGGTAAAATTCTTGACTCCATCTATAAGAAAGCTCTTAATGGCATTCCAAAAGTAAGTCGTTCGGTTGATGAAATGGTCAACGACTATATTAATAAATACCCCTCGACTGAAGAAGCCGCAAAGTCCCTTACAAAATGGCAGATCATGAAATGCGGCACTTCAGGTTTTCTCAGCAGTCTTGGCGGCTTCATTACCCTTCCTGTTGCTATTCCTGCAAACATTAGTAGCGTCGTTTACATTCAAATGCGCATGATCGCTTGCATTGCAAAAATGGGCGGTTATGACATTAGGTCTGACCAGGTACAAACAATGGTCTACATGTGTCTTACCGGCACTACTATGGCCGATCTCGTCATGATGGGTGCAATTAAGTTTAGTCAGAAATCGCTCGAAGCAGCAATCAAAAAGATTCCTGGGGCAGCACTAGTAAAGATCAACCAAAGGATCGGCTTTAGATTCCTAACGAAGTTTGGCGAGAAGGGCATAATTAATTTAGGTAAAATGGTCCCTCTAGCTGGTGGCCTGGTAGGCGGCGGCCTTGATGTGGTGTCCACAAATATTATTGCAAATTATTCTATTAAAATGTTCCTAGCAGACAAAAACTCGGATTACACCTCATCAACTTCAGAAGACGATTCTGATTATGATGTAGTAGAAGTAGAAATTATAACTGAGTAGTTTATATTGTTTTATTAGATAATAGTGTATTATCTAATAGTTAATCGTTTCATTTTTATATTTCTTCTATTCCTTGAAGATCATTTCAGGTCAGCCCCCCATTAGCTGCCAGCTAATGAAAACCCTTATGGCTGGTGATAGGTTACTAGGGTTTTTGATGTTCCGACGAAGGGAAGTTCTCATGAAAAAGCGGAACGTGCTGCTGTTGGTGGCGGCTCTTCTCGGCAGCGCCTACCTGATCTACCTGGTGAGTTATATAGCGGCGGCGCCGGTGAGCATGGGGAATTCGGCGGCCGACGCGGGTACGGCCATTGCAATGATGATGATCATGCCGCACGCGGCGCTCACAGGGCTGGCGGTAATTTTTAACTGGATCGGCTGGGGGCTTAACAAGCGTTGGGCCGCACTAACCGCAGGCATTCTTTACGCGGTGGCCATCGTGATGATGTTCATGTACTTCATGTTCGTGGTGGTGGAAATGATTCTTTGCTTCGTGGCGTTCGCGCAGATGGGCAAGAAGAGCTCGGTAGATTCGGGGACGCAGGCCTAAGCGGGCAGGGGACAGCGAAATATCCGCATAAAAATGAACTGGAATAAACTTGGATTCTTTTAATAAATAGACCTAAGGTCCCTAGGCAAGATTATGCCTAGGGACCTTAGGTCTAATATGCAAATAATTAACTATCGGAACTAGTAATAGCCTCAACCCACAACTCTGGTGTAACCACTGAATCAAATTCTTTTACAAGATCGCCTTCTTCCCAAGCATATTCAGAATTCTGTTCAGCAAGATAGGAGCGTACAAACGCAAGTGTGTTACTAGGATCAGTCTCCTTATTTTTAAACCTACTTTCATATTGTTTACTAAAAGTATTAAATACTGCAGGATCAGCGGATGTTTTTCCCTTCCAGATATAAGGATTGGCATCCGCACAAAATGCAAATACTTTTTTTGATTTGCTCGCGTCATAAGCAGCGTCTAATGCTTGATACATTGCAACAAAAACTTGATGCGCGCTCGTATGCATACTACTTCCTCCTCTTAAATATATTATTGATATTCTTACTTAATCCTGTCTCATCATCCCAAGGTCGAGGCGGATCATTTCTTCCACAATTTTGTACTATCCCTTTATATATAGAGGCCCAAAGTTGACTTCCATCTATATCATTTTTTGCATACCACACGAGGCCTCTGTGATCGATACCCAACCGGTTATTCTCGTCATTGACGAGCTCTACTATCAGCTGGCGATTTGCCGGTGTATCGGGAAGATGTCCAGGTTCGTCTCTGAACATATGTGAGAGCTGAGCAGCGCCCGACGGCAATGCGTAACCTTTAGATTCCTTAAAATCGCCACCAAGGCCACCCCCCTTCTCACACATGAACCTCACCGCCAAAATAGCGTTCAGTTTGACCGTCAAAGAAGTAAAGGGGTATTCCACACTCTCTTGCGTAGTCAAATACGCCATAGGAATCCGTACCAACCACAACTATCCCAAGAGGATGCACTTCATTCACGAGCCGGATTAGTCCACCTTCAAACCGATTTCGGTCAAAGATATTCTTTACGCAACCGATCGTCCCTACGGCAACTAAACTCTTTCTTGGAACACCTGATAAGAAATAATCACAACCATAAGATGGGCATCTCACATTACAAAGTACATGATATCCAAGACTTTGAAGCCAAGCTCCTGTAAGCTGATTGCGATAAACATTATGACGTCGCACGGGATCGCAAATAGAAGGTCCTGTACTAAAATCCGTAGCAATAAATCCCGCATATTTACTTAACTTACTTAGATAAGCCCAGGGATTATTCCAAAATCGTTCTATTTGGTCGTCATTTTCATAAAAACTAACGTAGGCAGTAGAATCAATATTCTTTTTTCTCATTGCCTCTGAGAATGAGATGACCTTCTCTGGAACCTTATTCTCTAGCTTCATGATAGGCATTTCATATAGGGGATCGAAGGTAACCCCCTTGGTCATATATAAATGCATAACGTCGCGAGAGAAACCTCTCTGTTTTTTGTTTCCGACGGGTACTCCTGGAAGTACCCCCTGATAAATATGTCCCATATAAAACCTCCTACCTGTCACATAAGTGACGTGGCAATTTACAAATAAGAGGTAATTTGTTGGGACGCACCATCCGAGCACAAGCACAGTTGTTTTGCTCTATGCTTATTAAACACACAGGGGCTCAAATGGGTCCCAACCCGTAGCCAATCCTGCGCCAACAGGATTGGCTACCTTTTTCTAAATACGCCCATAGGCACCACCTCCCTTCCACTCGACATTTTTTATAAGCCAGTATTCGTGAGGGCGCCAACATCCTCCCTCTCGCTCGCGCCTTTGTGCTTGTTCAAAAGCGACTTGAGCACAGTCACCGCTAATTCCAAAAAGATCTTTTATTGACTGCCCCGGCTTTCGTCTAAGTACCAGAGGATGGGGTGCTAGGAGATACCCTGCAAAATAATTTGCTTCACTTTCGCAGTTCAACAAGCCCTCTGTATGCTCTAGATATATATGACCCACTTCGTGAGCACATGAAAAGCGAGAGCGGTAGTAGTAGGCTCCGTTAGTGTCATCAAAAAGTACTTGAGCACTTGTAAAATCATTTGTTCGCATAGTGAATGCATCATCAGACGATGCAAATGCAAGTTGCCTCTCCGCAAACGATAGAGAAGAATACGGAACCATCTGAATCCCGAGAGCCTCAGCAATTACATTGATTCCCATAGGATACTGTGTGATCCCAAAATCTTTTAGAAGACCAACAACAGCATTCTCTATTTCTATTTGACGTGGGCGTGTAATCAAACTAGTATCCCTTATCTTCTTATTAGCATTTTAATCAGCTGCTCTTTTTGACTATCTGACAGGCTATTTGCATTTCTAGCTAGAAGCTGTACTGCTTCATTGACCGCTTGCTCATGGTTCGTTCCAGTAAGATCGTCAGGATGAACGCCTAATGCTTTCGCAATTTTCGCTATCACAATTGCTCGTGGCATACGCTCTCCTGTTATGTACCTACTTATTGCTGGAGGTGTTAGCCCCGTCATAACTGCCAGTTCTTTCTGAGACAAGCCCCTTTCTTTTAGTAGAGCTTTCAGCCTCGCTGAAAATAATTGTGCCATGCCCGCTCTCCTCTGTTTCCTCTTACCGGCATTAATTGCCAGTTATTGGTAATTATATCTCTTAATTTTTGTTTGGCAAGACTTCAGCTTCGCTAAGACAACTCTTGCCTTCTCTGGTGTCATTACCCACTGTCATGGTGATAGCATCTCAATGGTTAAGAGAGCTAGGTGCAAGGAGGCCTATGGCGCACACTACCGAGAATCTCATGGTTCAGCTGGAGGAAGCCTGCTCGCTAGACGGGTACCTGGCCAAGCTTGAGGCATCAGGAAAGAAAGCGCCTGCCACTTTGGCCGACTACCTCAACACCCTTCTGGCTGCCCAGCCCCTCACGCGGCCGGAGGTGATTAGGGAAGCGGGCCTCAACGCCACCTTTGGCTACCAGGTGTTTCAGGGCACTCGGCGGGTGACGCGCAACAATGCGCTGCTGCTGGCTCGGGCTCTGGGCTGCACGCTCACGCAAACGCAGCGGCTGCTCACGCTGGCCAATCAAGGTCGGCTGGCGCCGCAGAATCCTCGGGACGCCATCATTATTTGGTGCATTCAGCACGGCTATTCCTGCCAGCGCACCGACGAGGAGCTCTACCGCAGAGGCCTTCCCACCCTCTCCTCCAGCCGCTAGCGTGCGCTACACGCCCGCCGCTCGCCAGCGCAACATCAAACGCACGCCGCGCTCCATGCATCTATCCTTGCCGATAAGAGCCGCCCTCCCATGAACACTTCTCCCATGAGTCTCACCCCGCCGCTGACACCGCTCAAGGAGCTTACCCGCCGCTCCGAGCACGACGCCACCCTGCTGGTAAGCGACGGCCGCGACCGCATCTTTGTACATAAACTTATTCCCACCCAGATCGCCAACCTGGAGGTTTGGCAGGCTCTCGCGCGCACGGAACATCCCGGTTTGATAAAGGTGTGGCAAGTGAGTCAGGAGTCCTGGGGCCTCTCCGTCCTTATGGATTACGTCTCCGGCCCCACCCTCGAGCAGCTAGTTGAGGCTCAAGGCGCCCTTGACCCCGCGCAGACCGTCTCACTAGTAAACCAGGTGGCCCAAGGCGCGGCCCAGCTCCACTCGTTGGGCATCATCCACCGAGACCTCTCCCCCTCAAACATCATCGCCGGCCCTGCAGGCGCCTGCATTATTGATGCCGGCATCGCCCGCCTCCAAAGCCCCACCGCCAAACGCCATGACACCGTCTTACTGGGCACTCAGGGATTTGCCGCCCCCGAACAGTACGGCTTTGCCGAAACCAGCCCCCGCACCGACGTCTACGCCTTAGGCAAGCTCACCGGCTACCTGCTCACCGGCATCTCCCCTGCCTCGCCCATCTACGAGGAAGCCCTGGATGACCCCGCCGTGGTGCCCGCGACCTTGCGCCGCGTCATCGAACGCGCCTGCTCCCTCTCCCCCGCCGACCGCCCCGCCACCGGCGAAGCCTTCGCCCACGAGCTCCAGCAAGCCCTCGATTCTCTCTCCCTTGCCGAGAAACCCGCGCCCTCGCAACTCGCTATTCCCACGGAGTCCGTCGCCACCACCTCACAGGATGTACCAACGCCCCAGCCCGCACCCACTGCTTCTGCACCGCAGGCTGTCCCGACGCAGGCTGCTGCACCCTACTCTTCCAGAGCTGATCTTCCCGCCTGGCGACAGCGACTAGCCACCATCGCCACAGTGATGGGAGCCGTCTTCTGTGCCATCATGGCCACCGGCTTGTTTAACACTCCAGCCAACATCACCATTCCTGCTGCCGTCTGGAAGTTCCAGGCCGTCTCCATCGGCCTGCTCATCGGACTTGCTCCCGGCTTAATCACCCGCTGGTACCTGCTTAAACAGCGCCGATTCGCCACCGCCAAACATCCATTCCTCACCTGGATCGGCCTGCTAGTAGCTCTTTTCTTCATCGCCGTAGCCCTAGTGGGCATCTCGCAGGCGATGTTTGCCACCACGAGATAGCATCTAACAGGCCTCTCCCTCCCCCTCTGCACCACCAAAAAAGCGGCCTCACCGGCAAAAGCCAGCAAGACCGCCTGCTAAAGGGCGACAAAGTAAGGCTGACAACAGTATGACTGCGGCCAAGCGCACCACAACTGACAGCAGTAGCGCGACTGCCAGCAGCGCCGACTGCTAGCCACCAGAACGCTCCCAGCACAGCAGAGCGCGCGAGAGCGCCTGCGCCAACCGCAGCCCCGCAGCGCTATGCCATCCGCGTCAGACCGCGCATCAGCAGGACAGACAACACTGCGAGCTTGGATAATGCGACGCATGGGCCGGGTGTGCATCCTGAGGAAGCTTTTGAGAAGGGGGTCGTGAATCGCCAGATGCACGACCCCCTTCGAATGCTTCCGTTGATGCACAGCCCGCACTCCGGTGCACATCCCGAGCCCTGTAGGCACTACCAACTACGCCTCGTGGGGCATCTTCCAGGCGTGGTGATCGGTGTGCAGCAACTCATGAGCCCTGTGGGACAGCGGTTCGCCCAGGTACTCGGCGTAGATCTGCTGGATCACCGGGTTCTCGTGGGACTTGCGCAGCGGCATCGCCCGGTCCAGCTCCCAGAGCACGTCGCCGCGCTCGGCAGCCAGCTCACACCCGTCATGAATGGGCTGACCACCGCCGCCCACACAGCCTCCGGGGCACGCCATCACTTCCACAAAGTGATAGCTGGATTCACCTGCCTGGATGGATTGGATGAGTTTATCGGCATTGGAAAGGCCAGAGACCACGGCTACCGATAAAGGCGTCCCTCCCATGTCGAAGGTCGCCTCTTTCCAGCCATCCATGCCGCGGACGGCGGAGAAGGCGTCGGCGGGGGCGTCCTCGCCGGTGACGATGGCATGGGCGGTGCGCAGGGCGGCCTCCATGACGCCGCCGGTGGCGCCGAAGATGACGCCGGCGCCGGTGAAGGTGCCCAAAGGATCGTCCAGCGGGAACTCCTCGAGAGAGGCCACATCCAGGCAGGCCGCGCGGAACATGCGGTCCATCTCGCGGGTGGTGAGGGAGACGTCCACGTCGGGGTCGCCGCAGGCGTCGTTCATGGGGGCGTAGGCTACCTCGGCTTTCTTGGCCAGGCAGGGCATGACCTCCACGCAGAAGATGGAGTGGGGGTCGATGCCTTGGGTCTCGGCGAACCAGCTCTTGGTGATGGCGCCAAACATCTGGCCGGGGGATTTGGCGGAGGAGAGCTGGTCTACCAGCTCGGGGTGGTGGGCCTTGGCGTAGCGCACCCAGCCAGGGCAGCAACTGGTGAACATGGGGAAGCGCGGGGCGTCGCCGGCGCCGGGAGCCGCGAGGTCAGCAGAAGCTGCTGGGTCGCCGGTCGCCGCAGCGGCTGCGGCCAGCTTGGCCAGAAGCTCGCTGCCCTCCTCCATGATGGTGAGGTCGGCGGACCAGCTGGTATCAAAGACGTAATCGACGCCCAGGGCCTTGAGGGCCGCGGCCATGCGCTGGATGGTGGCCTCCTCGTGGGAAAGGCCCAGGCTCTCACCCCAGGCAGCGCGCACTGCAGGGGCTACCTGGACCACCACGGTAGTGTGGGGGTCGGCGATGGCGTCGAAGACCTTGTCGGTATCGTCGCGGGCGGTGAGGGCGCCGGTGGGGCAATGGGTGACGCACTGACCGCAGAGGGTGCAGTCGGTGGCCTCGATGGGAGCACCCCCGGCCACGCCTACGCAGGTATGGCTGCTGCGATTGGCCAGGTCCCAGACGCCGGTATTTTGCACGTGATCGCAGATTTGAATGCAGCGCAGGCAGTGGACGCACTTATCGGCATCGCGGATAAGGGGAAAGTCCTGGTTCCAGGGGGTGTGGGTGAGCTCGACGGCATAGGGCAGCTCCGAGATGCCAAACTGGTTGGAGAGTGCCTGAAGCTGGCAGTTGCCCGAGCGCACGCAGCTCGTGCAGGTGGAGTTGTGACGGGAGAGCAAGAACTCCAGGTTGGCTTTGCGGGCCTCGCGCACTCGGGGGCTGTTGGCGCGCACCACCATGCCGTCCAGTGCCACGTTATTGCAGGAGGCCACCAGCTGCTCGATGCCCTCTACCTCGACCAGGCATACGCGGCAGGCGCCGATCTCGTTGATATCTTTAAGGAAGCACAGGGTGGGGACGCGCACCCCGGCGGCGGTACAAGCATCTAAGATGGTGGATCCGGCGGGTACCTGCACAGTCTTGTCGTCCACCGTCACGGTGACCAGCTGGGTCTCGGCGGGCGCCGCGGGCACGGCGGGATTAGCGGATGCCGCAGGATCGCTGGCGCCGTCGCCCAGGGGCTCGGGGATTAACTCTTCAAGCATGATCTCTACCATTGGTCGATCCTCCCTCCGCGGAACGCGCCAAAGCCAAAGTGGTCGCAGCGCAGGCAGCGGGAAGCCTCTTGATGGGCCTCCTCGGCAGTGAGCCCGCGCTCTACCAGGTCGAAGTCACAGATGCGGTCGGCCGCCTCGCGCTCGGTCATCTCGCAGCGGGCACAGCTGGTCTTACCCTTGAACTGCACCGGCGGCAGGTCGATGTCCACGCCGATAACGTGGTTGAAGCCCAGGTAATTGTCGATGTTGCCCGCGGCCACCTTGCCGGCGTTCACCGCGCGGATCACCGTGGCCGGGCCGCTCTGGCAGTCGCCGCCCGAGAAGACCCCGTCGAAGCCGGCGATGGAGCCGTCCTCGGCCGCCTGAATGCGGCCCCACTTGCAGGGGATGCCCTGCCTCTCGAAGACGTCGCTCTCGATAGCCTGACCAATAGCCACGGCCACCACGTCGCATTCCACCAGCTTCTCGCCGGCATCGGCGGCTCGGGGCGCCGGACGGCCCCGCTTGAGCCCGCCGATGATCTGCGGCTGCACCACCACGCCGGTCACATGGCCGCGCTCGTCTGCCTGGATGCGCACCGGGGCATGGAGCTCCAGAAGCTCGCAGCCCTCTGCCTGGGCGCCGGCGATCTCTTCGTCTTGTGCCGTCATGTCGGCCACACGGCGCCGGTAGAGGATGGTGACCTTCTCGGCTGCGCACCTCACCGCCGAACGCGCCACATCCATGGCCACGTTCCCGCCGCCTATGACCGCCACGCGCTTTCCGGTGAAGTCCGGGGCGTTGCCGTCGCCCACCGCACGCAGCATCTCCACCGCACTGATGACGCCAGCCGAGTCCTCGCCCGGAAGTCCCAGCCGATTGTCGCCGTGGGCGCCGATGGCCAGGTAGACCGCATCGAAGCCGTCGCGCAACGGGCGCAGGTCTTCGATGGGGCACTCAAGCTCCACGTGGATGCCGCAGTCTAGGATCCACTGGATCTCCTGGTCCAGCAGGCGGCGCGGTAGCCGATAGTTGGGGATGCCGTAGCGCAGCATGCCGCCCAGGTGCTTGCGGGCCTCGAAGACGGTGACGTCGTGGCCCATGAGGGCCAGGTAATAGGCTGCCGACAAACCCGCAGGCCCGCCACCTACCACCGCCACGCGCTTGCCCGTGGAGGGGGCCATGTGGGGGCGATAGTCTTCCTCCATGTGATCCACCGCGAAGCGCTTGAGGCCGCGTATGTTCATGGGATCGTCCACCATGCCGCGGCGGCAGTACATCTCGCAGGGGTGCTCGCACACGTAACCGCAGACCAACGGCAGTGGGTTGTCCTTGCGGATGAGGCGTACGGCGTCGGTGTTGCGGCCGGCCTCCACCAGGCTGATGTAGCCGGGGATGTCCACGCCGGCTGGGCAGCCGGAGACGCAGGGCACCAGCTCGGACTGCTTGAAGCCGCAGGCGTGGTTATGGATATGACTCTCGAAATCATCCCTGAAGCCCTGCACTGCCGTAAGCGCCATGGAGCCGGCCTCGTAGCCGATGGCGCAGTCGGCCGAAAGGTAGATGTTGCGCGCTGTCCTCTCGATAAGCTCCAAGGTCTCAGGGGTTGCGCGGTTCTCCAACACGTCGTCAAAAAGATCGTGGAGCGCATTGAGCCCCACGCGGCAGGGGGTGCACTTGCCGCAGCTTTGGGTGGCACACATGGCGATATAGGCTGCCGTGAACTCCACTGGGCAAGGCGCCAGCGAGCTCACCGACAAGCGCCCTTCCAGGGCCTTGTGCAAGCCGTCCATGACCGCTTGCGCAGCGCTTCGCTCCATCACATGCAAACGCGCCATACCTCTCCTTCCTCTTCCTTCCTCGCTCTTGGCTCGCCACAGCGGGCTCGCCACAGTGCAGGGTGGCCCGCACTCTGACAGGCTGTCCCATGCCCCGAGCCGCTCATCCGCAACGCTGCGGCAAACCCGCAGGTTCGTGCTGCCAGGGACTGGCCCTCACCAGCGCGGCAAGCCCTCAGGTGCTCTGGACAGAAGCTCTCCCGACCCCTGTCGCTCTGGCAGCTACTGAAGTTACTAACATTTCAGTTACGCGCAATTATAACCTAGCGACTCTGTCAGCGAGTCCCCGGGCGCCACTTTGCATCGACCCATAGCGATGTACGGGTGTGGGGCGCTGGAATCCGAGGCGCACGCACAGGCAAGGGGCGAGGAACGGATTTATAGGAGAGTGCACACATTCTGGGTAGGGCGCATATTTAGGAATAAGGCGTATTTAGGGATAGTGCCATATCGATAGGTTGCGATATGTTTGCGATGGCCCAGGTAAAAGCCAGTAAAACTGTTCACTGAGATCGATATGACGGGCCCCGACGGCAGCTTTTCTCGGCAACCGTGGGCGTGCAGCGGGGGCGTGCAGCGGGGTTCTCGTTATAAGAGCCTTCACTGCATGGTTTTTGCGGCTTGGAGCGCCTTTTAAGTCCGATTCTCGTTATTAGTGGGGGTAACTGCACTGGGGTTTTGCAAAACCCCAGTGCTGAGAACCCTCTTATAACGAATGGCCCCTCAGCGGCGCGGCGACCTTCTTATAACGAACCGCCCCTCAGTGGCGCACCGACCTTCTTATAACGAGTCGCCTCCGTGAAGCGCCCTGCGGCGAGAGCCTGAGCGCCCTCTGGCCTGGCGCGATGACCGGAGCCTAGGGCTCTTTGAGCTTGTCCACGTCCTCCAGGTAGATGGACACCTCTCCGCACTTGGGCAGATGGCCACGTTGGGCTTTCCTATGCGGCCGCTAAAAAGCTTCGTGGCGTCGTCGGAAAGCACGATGCCGTAGCCTGCGCCTTCCACCTTGATGGCGCAGCCCTCTTTCATCTCGCTGCCGCACCTAAGACACTTGCGCATGAGATCTCCTTTTGGCTTTAAGACCCATAAAGTGAACTACATATTAAAGGACGAACAGACTATTTTTCAGTCTCTACTCTCATTGCTTTAATCACTCTGAACTATTATCTTTTGATAATTACAGTTCTCTGCAATTTGAAAGGATTTCCATGAGCGATCTCATCAATGATCCTAAAGAGACCCCCCCCCGACAAATGAAGCAAGCCTAGGAATTATCAACGAAGATACAGCAAGCTCTTCAACGCAAGACGAGCCTGCACCCATTGCAACTGAGCAAACCCCTACTCAAATCGGATATGAACCTGCAAACAATCATGTCTCAGAAGTTTTTGATGAGAATCAAGAGACTAACGAAGCCTCAGCTCCTACAAATAATGAGCCTGCGATGGCCACTCCTCCAGATGGCACAGGCTCGGAAGCCGAGAAAAACATCCAGGTTATCGATGACGATCAGGCTGTTCGAACACTCCAGCAAGAAGACTCTTCTACCGCGGGACACAGCACTAGCAACGGCTATGCCTCCAGCTCTCTCAAAGATATACTGACTAAAAATGTTGCCAAACTTACTAAACCCTTAGGTAAACATCGCAAACCGATACTCATTGGCGCAGCAATACTCATTGCCTTAATCATTATTTTTTCTGTTGTGAGCTGCGTGGCTCCCAAGAGCTTGGATGCTTCAAGCAACATGTTTGGCTACAAAGTTGAGCATCCCGACTCATGGTCAACTAGAAACAGTGGTAGCGGGCTCTCCACTATGCGCCTCGATACTACTTCTTCAAATATTAAGATTGTCGCAGGAACTGTGCCCTACGAGGGAGCCACCCCTGCATTAACTTCTAGCTCAGATTACAAGTCTGCATTTGCTGAAGGCGTCGAAGAGCTTCAAGGCGCCTACCTTCTTCCAGGCGTGAAGATCAATGCGTCTGATACAACAAAATGGGCTAGCGTCAAACTGGGATCCCAAGACTGCGTTACTGCCAGTGGATCCTCCGATCAGGGTTCCTACGTGGCTTATGGAACAGTGTTTGGGGATATTTTCTCAACCATTGTGTTCTATACACCCGACTCGCTTTCTCCAGGGCTTAAAGCAACTATCCAAAACATGGTTGACTCCCTTTCAATCGATGCACCTACCCACACGGCAACTTTTGAGGCTGAAGGCAAAACCGTTGAGAAGAAGATAGTTTGGGATCTTGGGCAGGGCGCCTCTGTAAAAGTGCCCGAAGCGCCCGAAGTTGAAGGCAAGGCGTTTGACCGTTGGGAACCCGTCAAACCAGCAAAAGTCGACGGTGACTACATCACAAATATCACAGGTGACACCAAGATAACCGCGAAGTACACGACTGCTTATGAAGTTGTATTCCTTGATGGGAATGGCAACGAGATCAAGAAGGAATGGGTCAAGGAAGGTGGCGCAGCAACAGCACCTGAGCCTCCTGCTATGGATCATTATAAGTTCATAAAATGGGACACTTCTCTTACCAACGTAAAGAGCAATCTCACCATCAAGCCTGTTTATGAACCTGTATGGACCGTTACCTTCACTGATGGCAACGGCGGCGTTTTTGCAACTGTTGAGGTTGATAATGGGCAGTCTGCCTCAGTTAAAGGCAATCCCACAAAAGATGGCTATACCTTTGAGGGCTGGAGTGTATCTACTGCGAACGTCACTTCCAACCTCACTGTAGACCCTGTATTCAAACGCATTCCCACCAAGGGAGAAAAGAACGCGTTGGGTACCGCACTTTCCTATCTCAAGACTATGCCGTTCTCTTACACCGGACTTATCAAGCAACTCGAATATGAAAAGTACAGCCATGAGGAAGCGGTTTATGCTGCGGACAACTGCGGCGCCGATTGGAACGAGCAGGCTGTGAAGCAAGCCAAGTCCTACCTTAGCTTCATGTCCTTCTCTCGCGGTGGCCTCATCGATCAGTTGATCTACGAGGGTTTCACTCCAGAGCAAGCTACTTATGGTGCAGACAAAATGGGACTGTAGGCTTATAACGCACTCTAGGCCCAGGCTTTAGCATTTCATTGTTTTAAACAGGGATAGCCCCCTAAGCTATCCCTGTTTTTCATTTCTCATCTCACTGCTCTTCCGCAGGGGTCTCGGCATCGCTGTCCAGTGCCTCTCCCCTACGCCGCCAGCTCCAATCCACCAGACGCTGCACGGGGCTGTACGCGACGCGCAGCGTTCCGTGCACACGGCGGGGCGCCTCATGGAGCGCCTCGGCCACATGGATGTTGGTGAGCCGCAGGACAAGCGCGTAGGTGTATCCCGCAGTTCCCGAGAGCGCGTAGACATACCAGTTCAAGCCCGAGGTAAACAGCAGTATCGTGAACAGATCCCGCTCCACGTCTTTAGCTAGATCTTCCAGGATCTCATCCCAGGGCATGGCACCTTGCAGCACCCCGTGAAAGCCGATGCCCGCCGCAAACACCAGCGCCCACCCCAGCGCGTAGGTCCAGCCGCGGCGCACTTCCACGATGTGGCGGTGGTGTTTGTCGGTACCGCCCGTCACGCGCACCTGCACATGGGTGGTCTGCAGCCAACCGATAAGTACCCCTACCGGCGCCACGACAGCCAGCCAAGGCAGCTGCGCCGGATCGCGCGCTAGCGTCACCAGCGCCATGACCATGGAATAGGTAGGGATGCCCACCTGCGCCAGCCGCGACATGGGCTTGAAGGCAAAGGACTCGCTTATCACGTAGAGCACGCCTACGACCAGCAGCAAAAAAGGCAGCACGAAAAGATCCTCTCGTTGGTTTCGAAGTATCTTCCCGTGCCGCCTCGAGTGATTCAGAGACTCCTAATGGTTGGGTCGGCGGCTGACGCGCCCAAGATGCCGAGAAGCCCGGTCATCCTGCCAAGAACGAATAGAGGCGCTTCGAGTGGCTTCCGTGTATGCAAAAGTTGCAATATGCCCCTTGAGCTTAGAAGTCGGCGTTGCCCACGGTGCGGGGATGGGGCAGCACGTCGCGGATGTTGTCGATGCCGGTGAGATACATCACCAGGCGCTCGAAGCCTAGGCCAAAGCCGGCGTGCTCGCAGGTGCCATAGCGGCGCAGGTCCAGGTAGAACTTGTACTGCTCGGGGTCCATGCCCAGCTCGTGGATGCGGGCCTCCAGCAGGTCCAGGCGCTCCTCGCGCTGGGAGCCACCGATGATCTCGCCGATGCCCGGCACCAGGCAGTCCACGGCGGCAACGGTCTTGCCATCGTCGTTGGCGCGCATGTAGAAGGCCTTGATCTCGCGGGGATAATCGGTGACGAACACCGGGCGTTGGAAGTGTTTCTCGGTAAGGAAACGCTCGTGCTCGGTTTGAAGGTCGATGCCCCAGGAGACCGGATACTCGAACTTGTGGCCGGCGGCTTGCGCGGCCGTAAGGATCTCGATGGCCTGGGTGTAGGTACACCTGGCAAAGTCGGAGCTGGCCACGTGCTCCAGGCGCTCGGCAAGGCCCTTGTCCACGAACTTGTTGAACATGGCCATCTCGTCGGGACAGGCGTCCATGACGCGGCGGATGACGTGCTTGAGCATGGCCTCAGCCACGTCCATGTCGCCCTCCAGGTCGCAGAAGGCCATCTCGGGCTCGATCATCCAGAACTCGGCGGCGTGGCGGCGGGTGTTGGAGTTCTCGGCGCGGAAGGTGGGCCCAAAGGTGTAGACGTCGCCAAAGCTCATGGCGAAGTTCTCGGCTTGGAGCTGGCCGGACACCGTGAGGTTGGTGGCCTTGCCAAAGAAGTCCTGGCTCCAATCCACTGCGCCGTCAGGGGTGCGGGGCGGGTTGTCCACGTCCAGGGTGGTGACGCGGAACATCTCGCCGGCGCCCTCGGCATCTGAGGCGGTGATGATGGGCGTAGTCACATAGACGAAGCCCCGCTCCTGGAAGAACTGATGGATGGCGAAGGCCGCCACCGACCGCACGCGGAACACCGCGCGGAACAGGTTGGTGCGGCTGCGCAAATGCTGCTGCGTGCGCAAGAACTCGCGGGTGGCGCGCTTCTTTTGCATGGGGTAGTCGGGGGCGCTCTCGCCCAGAATGACGATCTTGGCGGCCTTAAGTTCGAAGGGCTGCGGACGCTCCGGAGTGAGCGCGACGACGCCGTGCACGCACACCGCCGATCCTGTGCCCAACGCTGCCACCTGGGCGTAGTTGTCCACCTCGCCCACGTTCATGACCACCTGGAGGTCGGCGAAACAGCTGCCGTCGTTGAGAGTCACGAAGCCAAAGTTCTTCATATCGCGCACCGAGCGCGTCCATCCGCACACCACCACGTCTTTGTCTGCGAACGCAGCAGGGTTGGCATTGAGCTGGGCGATCGTGGTTCTCTTCATGGTTAGGAACACCTTTCTGGTTGCGGGCATGCCAGGCGTGCGCCTGCTGGGCAGCTGGACGAGCCTGGCGCCCAAGACACGCATTCAGGTAGCGGCGGTAAGGGCTTCTCGGCGTTTATTGTAGGCGCTTGCGGAGTTGTGCGGGTGTTCACGGCATGAAGGATGCCGGTGCGATGGACGACAGGAGACTAGAGGCACCCGGGCGATGGAGGAGTTACCAAGGCAACGCATCCGAGAGATCAAGGGGTTGGCCGGGAGATTGAAGGGTGCTTGCCTCTCTGAAAAGGGTGTTTTGCTGCCCTGAGAAGGATATTTATCCCTCTGAAAACTATCTACTTTAGCTTCATTATTTTGCAGAGTAAGTAGTCATTTGCTTTATTAGATGCGTTTTAATGTTACTAATGTAGCATCTTTCCTGAGGGACCGAGCCCTCAACCTGGGAGTCGCTTTCAGCGAGCACAGTCGCGCTGTCGGTACTCCCCCCATGAGCGCCTCGCCATGATAACGGCACCGGGCGTACCGGGGTGCGTCATCTCCCTTCACGCTCGCTGGGAGTGACAGTCCGCAATAAGCCACTCGTATGACAGCCCTGGCCAGAAACGCCACCCTTCCTCCCCAAGATCTTTATGGGTATGAGAATTGGGTATGGGAAAACTCGTCGATGGGCGAAGCCCGTAGGTAGCCGGATTGGGCACGGATGCCAGCTGATACCTACCGCCTGTGGCTTTTGCTCAGCTTCGTGAGGAAGGGACCCACTATGGACAACAAAAAACGCGCTCGCATCAATGATATGTGCTATCGCTGGCTGCTTACCATCATCGCGCTGGCGTGCGCCGCAGTCTATGCCATCTACTGCATCGTCTACTGGGGAGGGCTGGCTGCCACCGGCGACGCCCTGGTAGGCATGGCGCTGGGGCTTTTGACCCCGCATTTCTTGGCACTGGCTGTGGGCATCGTGTTCTCGGCGCTGGCATTGGCCCAAAAGCGCGCTGGCTGGGATTTGGTCGCCGGCGTGGCCTACTTGCTGGCCATCGTGTTCTTCCCTGGCTACTGGGGTTTCCTGATCGTTCCTTGCCTCCTTTCTTTCGCCGGCTGGCTGCGCATGCGCCGCTATGTGAAGTTCCAGGAGAAGCTGGAAGACCAGGCCGTTGAAGACAAAGTGGCCGCCGCTACAGAAGACGCCCCCAACCAAGAGATGGCGCGTATGGCCGATCAGGCCGACGAAGCCGCTGCCAAAAGGGCCCAGGAAGCCAAGGTGGAGGAGGCCGATATCTCGGATCCCAGCGACTACCAGGAGTAAGCATCGGGCGATTCGCCCGGCATATCATCGCTAAAACCAGTAAGCTACCTTTCAAAAGCACAGGCCCTGGCGCGCAGACTCGCCACTACACGAGCAGACTCGCTGCTACACGCGCGGTCTTGCCGCCAGGCCAAAGGTCCTCGGGAAGGGTGGCTTTTCTTATGAAGTATCTCATTGCTAGCGACATCCATGGATCTGCCTATTGGTGCGAGCGCCTTATGGAGGCTGTCGACGCCCAACAGCCCGACAAGATCATCCTCCTGGGCGATCTCCTCTACCACGGCCCCCGCAACGACCTGCCTCGCGGCTATGCTCCCAAGCAGGTCATCCCCATGCTCAACGGGCTGGCTTCTTCCATCACCTGCGTGCGCGGCAACTGCGAGGCCGAGGTGGACCAAATGGTGCTGGATTTTCCCTGCATGGGCGACTATTCCCAGCTCGTCGACGAGTCCGGCCGCACCCTCTGGCTCACCCACGGGCACCTGTGGAACCCCGACTTGCTTCCGCCTCTCGCCCCCGGCTCCGCCTTCCTCTACGGCCACACCCACGTCAAGCAGCTGGCCGAGACCCCCGAGGGCATCACCCTCTTCAACCCCGGCAGCGTCTCCATCCCCAAGGACGGCTCCCACTCCTATGGCATCTACGAGGACGGTCAGTTCCGCTTCGAGCTGCTGGAGGAGAGCGAGTAGCGAGACGCGACGCCCGTTGGCATGGCGCCCGAGCCGCAGCGCCCATCCCAAAATTCACTACGTGGATTTTGGGGCCAAAATCGGCCGTTTGCTCCGTGAATTCACGTAGCAAATAATAAAACCCCAGGTTGCAGGAGCCGTTCACTACGTGAATTCACGTAGTGAAGCTGGATGGCTCCGGACATTGCGTCCAAATGGCGAGCCAAGACAGTTCAAGCGAAATCGGGCTTCGCGCCAAGGGGTGTGGAATCGGGCTTCGCGCCAAGGGGTGTGGCCAAGGGGCTGCCGAGAAACCCAACGCCCCGCAGCTGCGAGCCACCCCTCATACCCCAGCTCACCAAAAAGCCGGCCTCCCCGCGTCGCAAGACGCGGGGAGGCCGGCGGGTTTCTCGGCAAGAGTGCCGTGCGGCGTGGCAGAGTTGCGAGGCGCAGCGAGATCGTGATACGCGCGAGGTGGCGACGCGGCGAGATGGGCTAGAACTTCACCTTAGGGGCAGTGCGGGCGTCGTTTGAAGCCTCGAAGCCGTCCATGGCACTAAAGTTGCCCATGCCGGCCAGCAGGTTGCCGGGGAAGGTCTGGATGGCGTTGTTGTAGATATAGACGCAGTCGTTGTAGGACTGGCGGGCGTAGACGATGCGGTTCTCGGTGTCGGCGAGCTGCTGCTGAAGCTCCTCGAAGTTGGCGGAAGCCTTGAGGTCGGGATAGGCCTCGGCCACGGCGAACAGCTGGCGGAGGGCGCCGGAGAGCTGATCGGAGGCTTCCATGGTTTGCTGCGGGGTTTGAGCTGCAGAGACGGCGGCGCGGGCCTCGGTGACGGCCTGGAGCGTGCTGGACTCATGGGAGGTGTAGCCCTTGACGGTCTCCACCAGGTTGGGGATGAGGTCGTTGCGGCGCTGCAGGTTGGCGTCGATGTTTTGCCAGGCGTTATCCACGCGGTTGCGCTTTTGCACAATGCCGTTGTAAAGCATGATGCAGGCCACCACAACCACCACGGCAATTACAATAAAGATCAAAGCGATACCAAACGGACCCATGTTCCCTCCTTGGGAGCGCTGGCCTGGGCGCACGGCACGAAGACGCGGCACAGGGCACGAGAACCCAGGTGCAACGCGCCCTCTTTGCCGAGAAACGCCTCGGCCAATAAAGCTGCTGCGGCATCCTTGGGACACCGCAGCAGACGAGGACACAACTGGCGGGGAGAGAGGGATTCGAACCCTCGGGACGCGCAAGCGCCCAACGGTTTTCAAGACCGCCGCATTCGGCCGCTCTGCCATCTCCCCTCAGGATTGTTATCCTACCCCAAAACATGGCTCGTTTTTATCAAGGAGCGCCGTGACCCAACCACATCTCCCCGACACCGAAAACATTTCAAGCTCTCTGAGCGCCCCGGGCGCCTGCGCATCGCAGCCCGCAGGCGGACCTAAGGCCGCGGGCGCCTTGCAGCCCGCCGCAGGCCCCCAACTCCCCGCCCAACCCGCCGGCGGCTCGCACGCGGCGGCGGATCCCCAGCGCGCCGACGACGAGCGCTTCATGGAGCTGGCCATCGCCCAAGCCCAGGCGGCGGCACAGATGGGCGAGGTGCCTATCGGCGCCGTGGTGGTATGCGACGGGCAGGTGGTGGCGTCAGCGCACAATAGACGCGAGACCGATCGCGATCCTTCTGCCCACGCCGAATTTTCCGCCCTGCTAGAAGCTTCGCGCGCCCTAGATCGTTGGCGGCTCAGCGGTTGCACTGTCTATGTGACACTGGAGCCCTGCCTGATGTGCGCCGGCCTCATGGTCAACAGTCGCATCGATCGCTGTGTATTTGGCGCCCCCGACCCCAAGGGCGGCGCACTGGGCACCCTCTACGACGTGAGCTGCGACCCGCGCCTCAACCATGAGTTCACAGTGACCTCAGGCGTCCTTGCCGAGAAAAGCGCCCGCCTCCTGCGCGACTTTTTCCGACGCCGCCGCCAGGAGCGCAAGGCCGCCAAGCGCGCGAGCGGCGGAGACGCCGGAGCACACACCCACGGATAAGCGGTGGGGCGGCCAAACTATGTAGCTGGCAACCCTCGCCGCCCTAGCCCACCGTCACGAACTCCCACACTATGGCGTCGCCGATCGAGACCTCATAGGAGCTGCAGCTCACGTTGGGCTGGGCCCCGTTGACCGTGTAGGTCCAGCCCGTATTGGGCCCTGCCGCCTGCCCGTTGATGGCGGTGACGTAGGCGCCAAAAGCCCCGCCGCTGGCGCTAAAGGGAACGCCAGAAGCCGCCAGCACGTCGTAGACCGAGGATCCCGCCGCCACCGTGACCCGCTGCGACGCACCATCCACTACCTGGGTGACCGCGATGGTGGAGGCGTCGCCAGGCTGGGATGAGCCGGAGCTGCCGCCAGAGCCCGCACTTCCCGCAGCACCACTGGATCCACCAGAGGACCCGCCGACAGCCGCGCCCGCGCCGGCGCTGCCGGATGCCAAGGAGGACGTACCCCCAGAAGCCGGCGGCTCTGAGTCGCCAGAGCCGCCGGCCTGCCCGGCAGAGACGTCCTCCACCGAGGCAGCCGGCGCTTCAGCCGTGTCAGATCCCGCAGCCGCAGCGTCTCCCGAGACATCGACAGGCTCTGTCGCCGCACCGTCGCCGGAAGCTCCAGCAACATCAGAAGCTGCATCATCCCAGGAAGGCGCCGCTGTCTCCTGGGCAACCGCAAAGATCGCCAGCGGGTCGCGGCCTGCCACATACTCCCCCATCGACCAGACCGAGAACCCCGCCGCCGCAATCGCCAGCACCGCGAGGAAGGCAGTAATACGGTGCCGGCGGGTCGCAGCATGAGCGCCCGGTGCGGGATCCTTTGGCGTCGCGGCGCCGGAAGCCGTATTGGCGCGAGCCACGGCGCTGTCGCGGGTGCGCCGGACGCTCGTGGCAGCATCGACGGTTTGGGGCTTCTCCGCACCCTCCATACCTTGGGATTCCTCGCTAGCTTTGGCGGACATGTTGGCAGACCCATGGCTTAGATGACCCCTTTGGGAGCCACCCCTAGGCTTTTCACTCATTTAAGAGGCCTTTCTCTTGGAAGCGACCAGGTTCCACATCGCCAACGCCACCAGCGCCGCGGCGCCTAGCGCCATAGTCGCGATGGGCCACCAGGGCAGCGGGGCATTCGCAGCGGCAGCGCCGTCGGCAAGGAGGGCTTCCGCATCGACAACCTCGGCAGTCGCAGCATCAGCATCGGCACCGGCGTCAGCGCCAGCTGCCTTTGCGCTGTTCCGAGCGCCCGCATCCCCGACGCCCTTGGCAGTCGTCGCAGCTGCCGTCGAGCCAGAAGCAGGACGCGCCGCCGAGCTGTCAGGCTGCGACGTTCCGCCAGGCTGCCCAGAGCCGCCAGCCCCCTGCGAACCATCGGGCTTCTGGGAGGCGCCGGGACCCTGGGAGCCGTCCGGCTGCTGAGGGACGGTTTTATCGGCAAGGATCTTGAAGAGCAGCCCGGAGTCGTTGGAGTAATAGAGCGCGCCGTCGGGGCCAGGGATGACGCTGGCCAGGCAATACTGCTGGTCAGCGGGGGCAGGCAGGTAGATTTGGGCCGCCTGCTCGTCGCCCAGCTTGTAGCCGCAGAGCGCTCCGGGCAGCGCGTTGCAGGTGAAGTAAGCCCAGGTGCCGTTGGCAGTCTCGCTGACCAGCGGCGCGCCCTGGACGGCTCCGGGAAGGGGCCCGGCAGCAGTGGCGTCCACGGTGCGGGTTACCGAGAAGCTCGCGACGTCGATGAGCGCAAGGCGTCCATGGTACCCGGTGGCGTCGGCGACCGCACCGCCCACCACCAGCGTGTCGCCCGCCAAAGCCGGCGTGCTGGTGGAAGATGTGGCAAAGGAGCACGCGGCGGCCTGGGTAGGGGTGCCGTCTTGCGCAACGGAGATGCGATGGGCCACGCCGTTGGAGGTAACCACTGCGAGGGTGCCGTCGCCCAGGGACACGGGGGTCGTGCGTACCGGGGCGCCCAAGTTGAGGGAGCCTTTGGGAGTACCTGTGGCAGCGTCGTAGATCTCCAGGGTTCCGACATCGTCACCGCAGGCCATAAGGCCGGAGCGGCCAGTCACCTGCACAGGGCCGCTCCAGTAGACGCCGGCGCCGCGGGGATTGGCCCGGGGGTAGCCGGAGAGCAAGGCTCCGGTGGCCAGGTTGGCCGCGCAGAGGTAGCCGCCTGTGGAGCCGCCCACGCCGTCGGGAGTGCAGGTGGCCCAATAGACCGCATCCTCTGCCACCGTGAGGCTGGAGAGCGACTGCTGGGGAACGGTGCCGTCGGCAGGCAGGGCGTCGGTGACCCAGAGGGTCTTGTGGGCGCTGGCCGAGATCGCCTGGAGCCGACCTCCGGAAAGCGGTACCAAAAGGAGGCCTTGGGCGTAAGTGATCCGGCAGGTGGAGTCGATGGGGGCGGCCAGAGGCAGGCGAGCCGCGACCGTACCAGAAGCAGGATCGACGTACAGGAGCTGGGAACCCGCGGCCACCCAGAGCGAGCCGCCCACAAACACCGGATCCGAGACGTTGGTAGCCCAGTCATCGGCCTCTCGCAGGCGAAGCGACCAGGCTAAAGTGCCGGCCCCGGTAGGAGTGGCGTCCCTGGCGATGGCGCCCGTAGAAGCAGGGCCCCGCCAGGCGGGCCAGAAAGCCTCCACATCCGGGTGAGGGGCATCGGGATCGCACTCCACCGGGGCCGTCGGCAGACTGGCGCCCCAGGGCGAGTAGTAGAGAGCGGCATCGGTGACCGGTTCGGTGAGCTCATAGTCGCCGGGCATAACGTCCAGGGACTTATCGGCCACAAAGAACTGCCGATAGTTGCTGCCGTCCCAGCCATAGCTCTGGCCGTCGCGGGTGAGGGTGAGCAGCGAGGCGTCGTAGCCGATGCCTGCGCCGTCCAGCATCTGCTTGACGGCCTCTTCCAGCGTGGTTCCGCGAGCGAAGGAGGCCCGGGTGCGAGGGAGCCAAAGCACGCCCTCGGGGCCGATGACCCGCAGGGCGAGCGTTACCTGGCCAGCGGGATCGGCGGTCTGCCCATCGGCCGCCTCCTGCGCGAAAGCGGCGGGCTGCTGGGCCGCTTGGGCGACGGCCGCCACGGGCAGCTGGCCCCAGACCAACAGCGCCGAAAGCGCCCAGGCCGCGATGCGCATGCTGGCACCGGGGCGCCTACGGGGACTGGTTGTAGTTTTCATCGGTAACTCCTTGCCTGTGCCTTCACCTTCTCAGGCAGATGGGCGGCAAGGATGAGGGCCCTGGATCGAGCCAACAAAACGGGCGCGAAAGCGGGAGCCAAGCATCACAGCACCGGCACCACGACCCACACGCCCGGGACGGTCGAACCTATCGAGGACAGGCAAGTCTCCTGACTCACGGGTGGCGGCCTACGCAGGTACGCACCGCCAGTGCGGACCCCTTCTCGAGCTTGCGCCCAATGGGAATGCGCCCGCGCCTTTGCCCGAACACAGTAGTGGCGGCTGCCCCGGACTCTAACCGGGTTCCTTATTAATCTACTAAGCAAGCAGCTGTTCGAACCGTGCCCTCGGGTTGCGATGATATGCAGTTGGCACAAGGGTACCTCATTTTGGGTGCTTACATCTGTGTGTGTTGGTCGCAGATTCTAAGCCAACTCATTCCGCCCACTACACTGATCAGATGGAAGCCCTGCCAGTAGCCCCAGTTTGGCAGTTCTTTCTGCCAGGCACGCTAGGATGGCAGGCGGCCAGAGGTAAAGTCCTGCCAACCTGTGCTTTGTGGCGCTGGGCGCAGCTAAACTCCGAGAACAAAGAAGGTAGATTGGCAGACTCGCAGCCCCAAATTCCTGCCAGTAGCCCCAGTTTGGCAGTTCTTTCTGCCAGGCACGCTAGGATGACAGGCGCTTCTGCCACGCATCAAGTTGTCACTCAATGCGCACGCCCCGGCTGCCGAGAAACCCGCGCCCTCGGCACCGCAATCCGCATGCCGCTCGCAGCACACCGCCACAAGCCGGCACCCCTACACCACCTGGAAGATGAAAAAGTCCAGGTAGTGGGTCTCGGGGATGCCCCAGACAATGGGATGGTCCGGGGCCTGCTGGCGCTCCTCCACCTGCCGCAGCTGCACATGGGCGTCGTGGGCGGCTTGGGCGATGGCGGCCTTGAGGTGCTCAGCGTCCATGAAATGGGAGCAGCTGCAGGTGGCCAAGTAGCCACCCCGAGGCAGCAGGCGCATGGCTTGATTGTTGATCTCCCGATAGCCTCGGGCCGCGCTTCCCCGCGTACTCCGGCTCTTGGTGAAGGCCGGCGGATCCAGCACAATGAGGTCAAAGGGGCCACCCTGGTCTTTGAGGAAGCGCTTATCGGCAAGGAGGGCGTCCAAGTACTCGAACACATTGGCGCAGGTAAACGCCATGGAACCGTCGAGCCCGTTGAGACGCGCATTGGCAGCGGCCAGGTCGCAGGCCGTCTGGGAGATGTCGACGCACCTGGTGAAGGCCGCGCCACCTGCTGCAGCGTTGAGGCCAAAGGGCCCCACGTGGCTGAAGCAGTCCAGGACGCGCTTGCCGGCGGCCAGGTCGCGGACGGCTCGGCGATTGTACTTTTGATCCAGGAAGAAGCCTGTTTTTTGCGAATGGGCCAGATCCAGCGCGTAGGCGATGCCGTTCTCGTGGGCGGCGACCTGGGGCGAATCGGGCACGCTCACCTGGCCGTCCCAGCCACCGCCGTCCCAAAAGCCCTGGTAGCTGGGCAGGCCCTCCAGTCTGCGAGTCTTGCCGTCGTTGCGCTCGAAGATGGCGCGGATGTCGGCGCCGTCAGCGCGGAGCACATCCAACAGCGCACCGTATACCTGCAGACGCAGCCGCTCCATGCCCACGGTGCCCACCTGGCTCACCAGCACGTCCTCGTAGCGGTCGACCACCAGGCCGGGAAAGCCGTCGGCTTCCGAGAAGACCACTCGGCAGCAGCAGGTATCCGGCTCGCAGCCCGGAAGCGCGCGATGACCCATGGTCGTCTTACGGTACTCCCAGGCCCAGGCGGCCTTGCGGTGCCAAAAGGCGCCGTCGAAGCGGTCGTTGGCGTTGCGCGAGATCAGGCGCACTCGGATCTTCGATTCTGCCGATAAGAGCCCCGTTCCCTGGTAGGTGCCATTCTTCTCAAGGACGTCAACCAGGCATCCGTTCTCCACGGGCGACCCGTCCAGTCCCGGCTCCACGGCCAGCACCTCGCCGGCAAACACCCAGGGGTGGCCGGCAGCCAGCGCTCGGGCGGCTTTCTTGGTGACGATGGCGCGCGCATAGGGACGCTGCTGCTTCATGAGGTGCCTCTCCTGATATAGTTGCTAGTTTGATTTTGGTCCTCTTGGCAGGCCTTCCGCTGCTCGCCCTAGGAGTGGCGGCCAAAGCGCCCCCGGCAGGGCCGCGGCCACGCGCCCGAGATCCCGAGAACATGGTGCGCTTGGGCTTTTGGGTGCTTCGGCGGTCGTTGGGCACGATGCGACCGGCGGCATAGGAGAATCCCTCAAGATCCTGCACGGGCACCAGTTTATGCATAAAGTACTCGATCTCGCGCAGCGGGCTGATCTCGTCCGGCGCCACAAAAGTGTAGGCATGACCTGCGGCTCCGGCGCGGCCCGTGCGCCCAATGCGGTGCACGTAATCTTCCGGATCGGCGGGCACGTCGTAGTTCACCACCGCGTCGATGCCCGACACATCGATGCCGCGGCTCATGACGTCGGTGGCCACCAGCAGCCGGATCTTTCCCGCCCGGAACTTCTCCAGCGCCCGTTGCCTGGCCTTTTGCGGCCGGTCGGCATGCATCACATCTACCGAGAAGCCCGCAGCCTTCAGTGACTGCATCACCGCGTCGGCCCGGGCTTTGGTGCGGCAAAACACCAGCACCCGCTCATAGTTGTCGCGCTTTACCAAGGCTTCCAACAGTTCTGTCTTTTGCCCCTGCACCACCGGCATGAGGGCCTCTTCCACGGTCTTTGCCGTCTCGCCTACACGCGCAATCTCGATCACTGCCGGGTCGTGCAACAGCGACGCGACGGCGGACTCCATGGATTGAGGAATCGTTGCCGAGAAAAGCAACGTCTGCTTGTTGGACGGCGTGGCTGCCAAGATGCGCTTGACCGAGGGCCAAAAGCCCATGTCGAGCATGCGGTCGGCTTCGTCCAACACCAGGATGCGCACTTGCGAAAGTGATACCAGCTTGCGCTCCATGAGGTCCAGCAGGCGCCCAGGGGTGGCCACCAGCAGCTCGCAGCCGCGAGAGAGCGCTTTGAGCTGGGCGTCAAAGCGCGCGCCGCCCATCACCACCACGGTGCGCTGACCGGTGTGGTCGCACACCGCGCTGGTGACCTTCTCGATCTGCTGAGCCAGCTCGCGAGTGGGAGTGACGATGAGCGCCGGCGGCTTGATGGTGCCAGAGCCCGGAGTCGCGCCAGCTGCCTTAGCGACCGCCGCTTTGCTGGAACCCTTGCCGCCCCGCGTATATCCCTTGCCACCCTTGGGGGTGCGAGTGCGGCGGAGGGGTTTCTCGGCATCGCCTTTAAGCCCTAGCTCATGGAGGCGTTGGAGGACAGGAAGCACAAAAGCGCAGGTCTTTCCGGTGCCCGTCTGGGCGGAGGCCAGCACGTCGTGGCCGGCGAGGACTTGGGGGATGGCGTCGGCCTGGACGGGCGTGGGGGCCGTGAAGCCCAGGGCGTCGACGGCAGCCAGCAGCTGAGGGCTGAGGCCCAGCTGGTCGAAGGATGCGGTGTTGGCAGGCTGGGAGTCTAGAGGCTGGGGCGCTTGGGTGCCGCGAGTCGCGGCTTCATGCGCGGCGGATGCGGCGCGGGAAGATGCCGCTTGGGCGGTCGAGACGGGTGCGACCGGGACGGAGTGAGAATGTGCCGCAGGGCGTGGGGTGTCTGTCATGGGAACTCTTTTCTTTGTGGCTACGTGCAAGTATCCCCCATGACGCGGCGCGATGCACAGTGGGAGCCTTGGTTGGCTGATGCGCACAGGTTGTGCAGAGCGTTTTGGCTTCAGGTGGCGCACTTTGACACTCGAATCGACTAGCCACTGGCTTTGAAAGACAGAACACGTTTGGCAGAAAGACTCACTAAGCGATGGTTTTAGCCTCGGCACGAGAGGCCGCTAGCGAGCAGAGATCCTGCAACGAAACGTGCTGAACGAGCAGATTTAGGACTGGATCTGCTCATTTCTGCTCGCTTGTGTCAGAAACGCTGCCGGAAAGGCAGCCCTCATGCCAACGGAAAAATGGATCTGCCGGAAATTAGGCTCTCGTGCCAACCGATACACTAAATGATAATCATGTTCGTTTGGCACGAAGCGTCGGTAGGATCTGGAAATCCTGCCAGATAAAAGCCGTAGGGCATGGATTCGCCCAAATCCATGCCCCTAGTGGCTTCTCAATCCACTTTTCCATACCCTAGCGAACCCTCATGCCCGCCGCATTCGATTCAAAAGATCATTGTCCCTACAAAATATCAGCATCCAAACGCCCATTACTCCAGAAACTGAGGAGGCTCCATTGCATCCAGATGGGTCTGAAGATCTATGGCGCAGATGCGCGTAGCTGCAGGGTAGGGCTCATCGTTGCGGTCATCGTAGTAGTCGACCTCTACTAATGCCCAACTCAGAGGCTCAAGGCTTTCGAGTGCAACAGGGATTCCGCGCGCATCGGTGATCTGGGTGTTCTCATCCACCAGAAAGACCTCGAATGCCTTGGCGCCCTCGGGAAGCTGCTGGCGGGTAAGCACATTAGGATCCTCCAGCACGATGCGCCCGTAGCCCGCCTGGGTTATACGGCCCTTGTGTTGGGCAAAGCCTCCGGTGAACTCGTTGGCTGGCGAGTTGGTGGCCGGGATAAAGGAAGGAGCTGCCCAAGCCGCAGTGCCCAAAGCAACGAAGAAAATCAGCACGCCGAAGAATAGCATCGTATTAAAATGCTGTGTTATATTTTCTTCATCATCTGCGCCTTTCTCGATGTATTCCAACAGAGCACCGTTCAAATCCTCCTTCCTCCGCTAATTTCAGTAATTTATATTATTGCGCATATTCATTACACTATTTTAAATACCTTTTGAACGTATCATCTTATTTGGTAAGCGTTACTTTTTATTTTTTGCATATCATATTCTATTATAGTTATATATTACCATTCATAGATATACAATAGCATCCTACTAATGTTGCAATCAATTGCACTGCTCCTCAGCGCATCCAACAGCTATCCATTTCTTCTCATTGCTAAAATGAAGCACATACGAAGTCTTAGAAAACCAAGCCAAGGACACCCCATGCCCATCAAAGTCGCCGACGGCCTGCCGGCCAAAGAGATACTGCATCAAGAACGCATCTTCGCCCTCGAAGAGGAGGCTGCAGCAAAGCAGGACATCCGTCCGCTGAGGGTGGTCATTCTCAACCTCATGCCCACCAAGATCGAGACCGAGACTCAGATCCTGCGCCTCATCTCCAAGAGCCCGCTGCAGGTGGACGTAGACTTCATGCGCGTCTCCAGCCACGAGTCCACCCATGTGAGCCAGGATCATCTGGTGAAATTCTACGAACCGTTCGAGAGTTTTCGCGATCACTACTACGACGGCTTGGTGATCACCGGCGCCCCGGTGGAGCAGATGCCCTTCGAAGAGGTGGACTACTGGGACGAACTCTGCGACATCATGGACTGGGCACAAACCCACGTCTTTTCCACCATGTATCTCTGCTGGGGGGCCATGGCGGGCCTCTATCACCTGCACAACATCCCCAAGCGCCTGCTAGGGTCCAAGCTCTTTGGCGTCTTCCCCCAGCGCCTCTGCGATGAATACAACTTCTTAACCAACGGCTTCGACGAGGTGCACAACATGCCCCACTCGCGCCACGCCGCCAGCGACCCCAATGCCATCGAGGCCGACCCGTCGCTCCAGGTCCTCTCCCGCGGCTTCACCTCCGGACCGGCGCTCGTGGCCACACGTCACTTCTTCGAGGTCTACGTCCAAGGCCACTTTGAGTACGGCCGCGACACCCTGGCAGGCGAGTACTGGCGCGACTTCAAAGCCGGCCTGCCCATCCAGCTGCCGGAAAACTACTTCCCCAACAACGACCCCGAGCGCCAGCCCCTCTTCACCTGGCGCGCCCACGCCAACCTCCTCTGGCGCAACTGGCTCAACTACGTCTACCAGATGACTCCCTACGACCCCGCACAAATCCCGCAAGTCAAAGCGCAGCTGGCCGCCCAAATCCCCGACACCGACGGCACCCCCAACAAGTTCTAGCTGCAAAGGAACCTACCTCGGCCACCGGCACTCCAATGATTGGCTTGCTCAGTGAGCAGCCAAAGTGCCTTCAGTGAGCGTATTAGGTGCTCACTGAGCTTCAGTGAGCAGAATTCCACTCACTAAGAGGCATGAGCGCACTCACTGAAGCCGCCAGCGACCAGCCACCAGCGACCCAACAGGCTGAAGCCGCCAGCGACCAGCCACCAGCGACCCAACAGGCTGAAGCCGCCAGCGACCCAACAGGCTGAAGCCGCCAGCGACCCAACAGGCTGAAGCCGCCAGCGACCAGCCACCAGCGACCCAATGGGCCAGTTCGCCAAGCCAGCCCAACTCTCACCATAGGCTGCGCAGGCGAAACAGCTGCCGATACAGCTCGCGACGCCGCTCCTCCAGCCGTTCCGAAAGCGGGGAAGGATCCCGACCGTTGACCGCCGCTGCAATGGCATCGGCGGCCGCAACTAGCTGACCGTATTCCCTTACTACCGGCCCGGTGATCGGCATCACCGTGATCCCGGAGGCTTCCAATGCAAGCTGGCGCAACTTGTCATGAAGCACTTCGTCGGCACCCAGATGATGAGCGGAAGAGTCATACTCAACATCGATCGACGACGCAGGAAAGAGCAGGTCCGGCATGGCCTGTGGCGCTCCAAAGATCTGCTTCCCGCGAGCCGAAAGACCCACAGAGGTGTTCAGTTCTGGTGGATCGAGCCCCAGTCCCCCAAGCTTGCGAGGAAGTGAAAGAAAGAGCGCCAAGGCGGATTCTCGAGGAGACCGAGAGCCCGGCAGTCCTCGAGCAAGCGCGAAGCGCATCAACGCTATACCGGGGACGCGACCCTCTATAGCTAACATTACTCTCTCGACAGAGTTCTGGGAAGCAAGGGGATAAGGCCTGGCCTCGACACCGCTCTCTCGGTCATCACGCGAGTCAAAACGACCCCAGAACTCCATGGCAAGAAGCACGAGTTCCCAGCGGGATAGCTCTGCAGCTCGAAGGAACAAGTAAAGCTCAGGCGAAACCACATGCAGACCGGCACCGGGCCCCTCTTCCACCCGACAAATCGTGCCACCAGGAAGTGCCGCAGACCAGAGACGCATGGATCCGCCTTTCACCTCATGACGATGTTCTCGGCGCCCCACAAGAGCCTGAACTGCCGATGGTGCCTGTGGATACGCACTGCGCAATCCAGTCAACTCGCGATCGTGGAGCACGCGATATATCTCGCGGGAAGGTGCTTTGGCGTTACGCAGAAGCTCCGTACACTCAGCGCTTTCGGCAATGCGGGAGAGGGGAGCCCGCGACAAATAGATGAGCCGAGCATAGAGACCGCAAAGAATCATAGATCCTCCTTTCCCGAAGAAGTGCCTGGAAGAAACGCAGCTCTTCCCAAGACGCACGACTTAAATACGCGTCTAAAACACACCCTCGCCCCATCCAACACCGAAGGCGAGAGAGAATCTGTATTCACGGATCCAATGAGCGCCCGTGAATCCTTCAATGGACACGTGCTTTGCTGATTAGACACGTGCTTTACTGATTAGCGTGCTCAGTGAGCGGTCATGCAGCTTTCAGTGAGCAGTTTTGGCACTCAACGAACTTCAGTGCGCGCAATTCTACTCACTGAAGCACCAACGCCCACTCACTGAAGCGACCACAGCCTTACAACAACCTTCTACGTAAACCATTTACGTAAGCCATCAGCTGCCGAACTAGCTCCGCTCGCACAAATCTTACCAAGGCCTCACGCACTCTAGTGGCCGAAAAACCCGTAGCAGCCGAGAAGCCCATGCCCCTCAGGCAGACACAAATCAAATCTAGGGGTTCCCAGACAAATAATACCCCTACCTCTAAAGTTACGACTTCCCCAGCCTTAGAGATAGGTGGTATCTGCATCCTCACAAAGGTCAAATAGCCCTAGCACAGCGTGCGCCTGCCAAAGGCGTGCTCCCAGTTGTCGTTGAACACGTCGCGCGCGGCTATGGTGCCCGGCTGGTCGATCATCGAGTAGACCAGCGGCACCGGCAGCGTCACGGCATCGATGCCGTGGGCGATGAGCTGGTTGATCTGCCATGCGTTCTTGAGGGATGCGCCCATGACCTTGGTGGGCAGACCGGCAGCGTCCAGCATGGTCTGCAGAAGCACCGTCTCCTCGACGCCGTCCCCCTGATTGGACATACGGTTAATATAGATCGCCAGGTAATCGGCACCGTTTTTAGCGGCCATAAAGCCCTGGCTGGCAGAGCTGATAGCCGTGCACAGCACATGAATCCCCTCGGCCACGCAATCCTTCACTGCGCGCAGCCCCTCATGGGTGGCCGGGATCTTGGCAAAGATATTGTCCTCGCGCAGCGACGCGATATAGCGCGCCTCTTCCATGATGCCCTCGTAGTCGGTGGAGATCACCTGGAAGAACACCTTTTGCTCCGGCTCGAGCAGCGCAAAGAGCGAATCTCGCACCTCGTCAAAGGTCTTGCCGCTCTGGGCGATGATGGTGGGGTTGGTGGTCACGCCGTCCACCGAAAGCATCGCTCCCAGCTTCTTAATCTCATCAAGGTCTGCAGTATCCAGAATCAGCTCCATAGCCGCTCCCCTTTCCCATGCGCACGCCGATCCTCCCGCAGATGATCGAGCGCGCCCACCTCTCTTCAACATGCTCCCCTATTATGTACCTCTATCGATATATGTCCGCCCAAAAGCTACCGTTTTTGGCCTCTGCCAAGCTCAAGACCCCAATAGGCTACCGATAAACCCCAGCCATCCCACCAGCAGCGCCAGCGCGATACCCTCTATCACCCGAGCGAGGATTCGCCCCGACCCAATGGGCGACTTCCGCGCACTCACATCCATGGCCGCTACCCACGCACCAAGCCCCAAAACAACTAACAGACGAGACGGCCACGGAGCCTGAATAAGCAAACCCATCGCAAGAGCCACACTGGACAGCAATAGCAAGTTTCTTACCGGTGCCGAGAAGTTCATGGCTCCTCCATCGCAGGTCAACCGCGGTACCCAGATGACAAACCTAGACGCGCCTCAAACGCGCCTCAAACGCGCCTATGGGCGATCCGTCTAACGGTGCTATCAGGTCATCTTCATAGCTCCTTTACTGTTTGATCTATTGTACTCCTTTAAAAGAGGGCGGCTCACGCACAATCGTGAGCCGCCCTAGCAACGGGGGTCTAGTTAATGCCAGCGAGCGCAGGTACCGCAGTCTCTACACGATGCTCAGCAAAGACTGCAGCTCCTCTGGAGAGGTGAACTTGCGTGCCCTGGAGGAGTTGGGGAAGAGCACCTCCCCCTCCCAGGTCACCTGGTCTTGCGAGCGCCCTTGGGACTGAGATGAGTCCTCTTGCTTTTGGCTCTTGTACTGAGTAGTACGGACCAGCAAGCGAGGGATGAACTCGCTTTTCTCAGGGAAGTCCTGCATCTCGAAGCCATAGTCCAAGTTCTCGACGATGTTCTGGACACTGTCCATGAGAGACATGCCAGGGGCAGCGGCCACAAGGCCGCTCTCGCTGTTGAACAGCTGGCCGTCGCCCACATAGACGGAGCGAATCTTCTCGCGACGGTTGCTCTCTACCTTGCCGATGGCAAGTACCGAGACAACGATGGCAACCCACCAGATGACAGAAACCACCAGGTCGAGAGGCGAGTCGATCTGGTTGAAGCCCAGGAAGAACCAGAGTCCCAGCAGGAACACCGACACCACTGCGGCGATAGTGAGGACAACGATGTTGCTCTTTTTCATGAGTCTATTCCTTCTCCTTCTCTATTACCCGATGGTGGGGGTCATGCCGGAGGTCTCAGGGCAATCCTCGGCATCGGCGCCTTCGCCGGTGAAGTCATCCTCGCGCTTCTTGAGCTTGCTGGTGAAGCTCATGCGACGCACAGTCACTGCAGCAGCGTAGATGAGGGTGAGCACGATGCCGGCGATCATCACCATGTGGACCCAGCACTCCGCCTCATCCTCTTGGACGCCGGGAGCCATAGGCACTGCATCATCGGCGATGGTGGTCTCCTCAGGCTCTGCCGCAGGTGTCTCCACAAGCGGAGTCGGGGCATCATCGATGGCTACCACAGCAGCGGGACCGCCACCAGGGGCGGCAGGACCAGCGGGAGCTGCTGGGCCAGCAGGCGTGATGCCTGAGGTCGCAGGCGTAGTGGGAGCCGGGAAGACCGGAGCAGGCAGCGCCGTGATGGTGAAGGTACCGGTCTGGACATTCACTACGTAGTTGGGGTTAGCAGTGAAGGTAGCAGAGAGGACGTTGGGATACGTGCCTACTGCCTCGGCATCGTTGGTGCGGTAGTAACGCACGATGCCTAGATCGCTCTCATTGACGAGACCGGATACCGCGCCTAGGAAGACGGGGTCTGCCTGTCCCGCCACTTTGGTCGCATTTGCAACCGTGATGGTCACAGGAGCCGGAGTGATGGTAACCGTGGCACGCACTGCAGGAGTGGTGTCGTAGTTAGCAGCGTTGGCACGCACCCATACCGGATAAGTACCGGCATTGGTGAAGGAGGGCGCCTCGGAGGTCCAGGAAGTTCCGTCGAGGGAGTACTCGAAGGTGGAGCCAGGTACTGCCGCAGTGGCAGTAATCGTCGAGGCCGTGCCGTCGTACATCTTGGTGGTGCCGTCAGCATCTGCCAGATTCACGCCGGTGATAACGTTGTCGCCGGAGTTGACGATGGTGAAGGTGCCGGGCACGTAGGTCAACACATAGTTTCCCTGGTTCTCTGCACCGGAAGCCGTAATTACATAGCTACCGGCATTCTCGCCAGTCTCACGAGAGACTGTGAACTCGACCGTCTCGTTGCCTACAAGACCAGAGTTCTCATTACCTTCGGCAGCACCTGGGGTAGCGGTGAGCTCTGGGTCCTGATCACCATAGATCTTGCCTGCATCATTAACGGTTACGACAACTGGGCGTCTAGTGATCTGGAGGGTGCCCAGATTCTCAGAGACGGTGTAGTTGGTCTCTTTGGCAGTGCCGTCCCACTTGATGGAGTAGGTATTCTCCACCGGCCCACCCACGCCAGGGCCCACCTCGCCGGTGACGGCGAATATAGCAGCTATAGCGGCGCCTGACATCGACTTGCAGCGTGACTCTGGGCATGAAAAAGAGTCCCACGCCATAGGGCGTCGGGACTCTTTCGCATACTTATATATAGTTGCGATTTAGCAGCGGCTCAGGACGGCAGGAGAAAGCCGCACGCCTAGGCGGAAGCTATTCTCGGCAAGGAAGCCAGAGTGATGCCCGCGCGCTGCGAAGAGGGTCAATGGGGGGTTACTCGGCGGACAGCAGGGTGGTGCGGCCGTAGGCAGCCTGCCAGTTGCGGGTGAAGTCATCCACGGCCATGGGAGTGGAGGGGATGTCCAGCATGTTGAAGGCTACGTCCACGGGGATGGTCACGGCCTCGATGCCGTTCTCCAGAAGCTCGTTGACCTGCTCCACGTTCTTGAAGGAAGCGGCCAGGATCTTGGTGGGGAGCTTGGCCTGCTCGAGCATGGCCTGCAGACGCACGACCTCGCCTACGCCGTCGCCCAGGTTGCACATGCGGTTGACGTAGGGAGCCAGGTAGTCGGCGCCGTTCTTGGCAGCCATGAAGCCCTGGCTGGCAGAGTAGATGGCGGTGGCCAGGACGCCCATGCCCTCGGCCTTGCAGGCCTTGATGGCGCGCATGCCGTCACGGGTGACGGGGATCTTGACGTAGGTGTTCTCGGGGCGCAGGGAGCAGATGTAGCGGGCCTCGGCCATGATGCCGTCGAAGTCGGTGGCTACCACCTGGATGAAGAGCTTCTGCTCGGGGGAGAGGATCTCCATCAGGCCGTCGCGAATCTCCTCGAAGGACTTACCGCTCTTGGTGATGATGGTGGGGTTGGTGGTCACGCCGTCGACAGCGTAGAGGTCGTTGAGCTCGCGGATAGCCTCGAGATCGGCGGTGTCCAGAATGAGTTCCATGGTAAATCCTTTCATTGTTTATGCGCGCTCTCCTCTGCGGCAACACGCGTGTACACCGGTTGAAAACTCTTTGAATCTAGTCTAGCGGGCCTAGGTTGCAGGCTGGCTGTCGGGGTTTTAAGGGAATCAGGGATATCAGTAACAGGTACTTATTCGCCGTGGAGGGTTGCTTTGAGCCCTCTTTTAGACGCTTCCTCCACAATCCAGGCCACCTGGTCGTCTGTGAGGGCGGCCAGGTCTCCCAGGCCATAGGAGCGCCCTACGGCGTCGTACTTGCCGCTGCCCAGCTGATGGAAGGGCAGGATGTCCACTCGGCCGATGCCCAGCTCGCGAATACGGTCCAGGTTGGCGGCCACATTGGCGGGGTCGTCGGTGAACCTTGGAATGATGGGCATGCGCGCCACCACCCGCGCCCCGCTTGCCAAAAGCTCCTGGAGCTGGGCGTCACGGATCTGAGGGTCGACGCCAATGAGGTCCAGGGAGCGCTGTTGGTCTGCGATCTTGAAGTCTACCAGCCAGAGGTCGCAGACGCTCGCGAGGTCTTGGAGGCGTGGCGCCTTGACCGCCAGCGTGGTCTCCAGGGCCGTCTTCATGGCCGCCTTCTTGATGCGGCCAAAGAAGACGACAAGCCAGTCTGCCCAGAGAAGCGCCTCTCCGCCGGAGGCAGTGACGCCGCCGTCAGACTCCTCGAAGAGCACGGCGTCGCGCAGCACCTCCTGAGCCATGTCCTCCGGTGTGCGCGGCACGCCCAAGAGCGTCTTGGCGCCGGTGGGACAGAGCTCGGGCGGGGTGGAGCAGAGCCTTTCGCCTGGGGCTTTGGGGGTGCATCCCATGCAGAGGGACTCCTTGAAGGAGACCTCGGGCGTGCTCGAGAGGTTCTCGGGGTTGCAGCACCAGGGGCACTTGAAGGGGCAGCCCTTCAAAAAGACCGTGGTGCGGATGCCGCCGCCGTCGTGCAGGGAATAGCGCTGCACATTGGTGACGGGGGCAGTGAGGCAGGCGGGTTTCTCGGCAGCTTGGGGCACAGAGGGTGCGGGGGCTGGGGGAATGTTGGGATCTGCCTGCGAGCTGCGGGGCGCGGCGGGGGTTGCGGGCGCAGGCTTAGAGCACATGCTCGCTCCGGTTGATGATGTCGTCCTGGATGCCGCGGGCCAGCTCCACGAACATGGCGGAGTAGCCGGCGACGCGCACCACCAGGTCTTTGTGGTTCTCGGGATGCTTCTGGGCGTCCAGGAGGGTGGCGCGGTCAACCACGTTGAACTGGATGTGCTGGATCTTGTAGCGCGAGAAGGCCTTGAGGTAGGCGGCCATCTTGGCCAGGCCCTCCTCGCCGGCTAGAGTGGCCGGGGAGAACTTGACGTTGAGCAGGGACCCGTTGGAATCCAGCGCGTTGTCCAGCTTGGACACCGAGCGCAGGCTTGCCGTGGGGCCGTTGGTGTCGCGGCCCACCATGGGGGAAAGGCCGCCGTCGGCCAGCTGCTCGTGGGCATGGCGGCCGTCGGGGGTGGCGCCGCAGGCCTCGCCCAGCGGGATGTGGGCGCTCACGGTGTAGGAACCCGGTTGGAAGTGGCCGCCGCGGGGATTGGTGTAGCCGGCCACCTCGTGGCCGTAGTGGGAGAGCAGGCGGGCGCCCAGCTCGTCTACCTGGTCCACGTCGTTGCCGTACTTGGGATAGCGGTTGATGAAGCGCTGGCGCCAGACCTCGTCGCCCTCGCCGGTCCAGTCGCAGTCCAGCATGGCGACGAGCTGGGGCAAGGTGAGCAGCTGCTCCTCGAAGACCGCCTGGCGGATGACCTCCAAAGAGTCTGCCAGGTTGGCGGTGCCCACGCCCTGGACGCCGGAGGGGTTGTAGCGCGCGCCGCCGGCGGTGAGGTCTTGCCCGTTTTCCATGCAGTCGTTGATGAGGCAGGAGAGCAGCGGCGTGGGAGAGGTGGCGGCGTGAGCCTCGTCGCAGGTGTTGCACCCGCGAACCATGAGCCCCACGTAGCGGTCGATGACCTTCTCGGTAGCGTCGATGAGCTCGTCGAAGGTGGCGAAGCCCTGGGGGTTCTCGTGCAGGGCGATCTCCAGGCAGCGCACCATATTGAACATGGAGATGTCGTGCAGGCCGTACATGGCGCCGGGGATGGAGAGTTCTACGCACCCCACCACGCCGTAGTCGCGGGCGTCCTCCAGCGAGATGCCGCGGTTCACGAAGGACAGGATGTTGACCTCGTCGTTGAAGACCTGGGGCATGCCGTCGCCCAGGCGGATGACCTGGGCCGCCTCATGAAGCAGCGACGCCGGCGTTTGGGCATGCATGCGCAGCGAGAGGTTGGGCTGGGGCAGGCGGGTGTCGTTTTGCACGTCTAACAGCAGGCTGGAGAGCTCGTTGGTGGCATCCTGGCCCATGGCGTCCACGCCGCCCACCACGATGTTGAGGCCCGAGGGGAATCCGGCGAAGAACTTGGCGCTCTCCGTGGAACGGGCGAACACGATGGTGTTGCACTTGAGGTAGAAGTCCTGGAGCCACTCGCGGATGGTCTCGTCGCTTGTGCCCGCGGCTTTGGAGGCCTGATAGAGCGGCCAGAGGTACTGGTCCACCCGGCCCAGCGAGATGGAGCTTGCGTTGGACTCGTGCTCGCAGACCAGCTCGGCCAGCCAGAGCTGCTGCAGGCCCTCACGGAAGTCTTGGGGGGCACGCTGCGCCAAGTTACCGAGAATATCGGCCATCTCTTGCAGCTCTTTTGCACGCTCTGGGGAGGTGGCAGAGTCTTGGGCTTTGTCGCGACAGATGGACTCGTAGCGGCGGATGTAGGCGATGGTGCCCCCAAGGACGATGACCGCCGCCTGGTAGAACAGGTTGTCAGGCTGGGATGCCAGCTGCTGCCTTGCATCCTCCAGCAGCGCCGCCCAACCGCGCTCCATGAGCACGGGGAAGTTGGGGATGATGTGACCTTGGCCCTTGTCGGTTTGGGCCACCGCGAACACCTTGGTGGTCTGCGCCTCTGCCACCTGGGGGTCCAAGTGCGCGCGATACCAATCGTTCAAGCTCTGCCCGGCCCAGAAGGGATAGACCTGGTCGCGATAGAGGGTTTTATCGGCTTCAGACATCTCGAAGCGGTCCTGCGGGCGCACGGGGAACTGATCCAGCTCGTCCAGGATCCAGTAGGGGCTCATCTCGGGCGACAGCACGCCGGCGCGGGGCTCGCGGGTGCGGTTGCCTGCGAACAGGTCGTGCTCGTCGATGACGATCTCGTGGTTCTCCAGCAGATGCACCAGCGCTTTTGCACGGCGCAGGATGGCCGGCTCGCCCTGGGTCTGCTCATAGCTCTCCTGATAGAGCAGGGCGCGCTCCAGGTCGATGACGCGAGACTTGGCAAATAGGCTGTCTTTGATGGCTTGCGTGCGCGGGGTGAGCATGGCGCCTCCGAGTTGCGTTGGGATGTACCTTGGGTTTTGCAGCAGGGCCGCAGGGCGCGCCGCTCTCACGGCGGACACCTATGGCGGTCCGGCGCGGTGAGCCTGTGAGGTGCCTAAGCGGCGGGACCGCTGGGGGTCCGGTGCGGAAATATGCCGATGCGGCGAGCACCGACGCGGCGGGGATGCCGAGAAGCCCCCCCTACTGGCTCTGATTCTATCGCAGTTGGACTGCGATTGCTCTTACTTTGTCGTATTTTCGCCCAATTCGTCGCGTTTTCTCCACGAATGACTGGGAAGGAGGGTTGAGCGGCGCGCGGGAGCCAGGAAGGGTCCGTCGCTGGGCTGCTGAGTTGCCGTCGCTAGGTTGTCAGGTTGCGGGCGCTGAGCTGTTGAGTTGCTGTCTCTGGGCGCCCATCTCGTTATTAGAGGGCTTTCGGCATGGTTTTCGAAGGAAATGAGCCCGTTTTGAGGGAAATCTCGTTATAAGAAGGCTTTCGGCACTGGGGTTTTGCAAAACCCCAGTGCAGTCAGACCTCTAATAACGAGACGCGCATTCGACACCTGTGCGGAGAGCTCAGGCTACCAACTTCGCGCAGGTAAAAGCACCTTGGCGGCCGCGCTTGGCTGCATTCCTTACTGCCTCGCCTAGCCGCATCCCCTACCAGAGCAGAGGGGCCTGAAGCTCGGCCAGCACTTGGCCACGGGCCGTCTCTTTGGCCTCCGGTTCCATGACGATGCCTGCAAAGGAGTCCAAAGTGGCGTAGGAAAACGTGCCCCAGGCCCCCACCTTGGAGCTGTCGATGAGCAGGTAGGCCGCCTGACAGCGAGCAAGGACGGCGCGCTTGACCATGCCGTCATCGGCATCGAAGGTGGTCACATCTCCAGTTTTGGGATCCACTCCCAGCGCTCCCATAAAGGCCGCATCAAAACGCAGGGGCTCCAGCATGGCCAGGGTCTGAGGGCCTGTAAAACCGTTGAGCTCGCCGGAGACGGTGCCGCCAATGCCCGTGACCTGCAGGTGATCGCGACCGGCCAACACTTGGAGCACATCGATCATGTTTGAAGCCACATGAACTGGCTTGGGGCCGGTGGCCAAAAGCTCCGCCAGATAGTGGTTGGTGGAAGAGCAATCCAGGTAGATGGTGGAGTTCTCCTCCACCAGCTCGTAAGCCTTTTGAGCCAAGGCGCGCTTTTGAGGCTCATGGATGTCCACGCGGTTCATGATCATGCGGTCGGCCAACGACTCCGGCCGTATGGCGCCGCCGTAGACTTTGCGAGCCCTTCCCTGCTCTACCAAGGTTTTGAGGTCCTTGCGAATGCAGTCGTCGCTCACGCCAAAAAGCTGGGCCAGCTCACCCACGGTCACGCGGCCTTCAAGGGCGATGAGGTCTGCGATAGCGTCCTGGCGCTCTTTCAAAAACATGACAGTCCTTTCTAAAATCCCTGGTAGCAGCAGCCTGCGGCCTCGGGGAGGGGCTCTTGGCAGGTGTAAGCAGCCTCAAGGGAGGAGAAGCTCTTGGCAGGGGCTTGAGCAATGGCGAGCGCCGGGAAGCCCACAGGCACGAACCCGGGAGGGCGCGGGCTTCTCGGCAGCAGAGGGGGCGAAATGGCGGCATGGCCAATGCAATGCCGCGTTCTGCAGGGGCGCATGGCGCTCTACGAGGACTATTAGTTTATCCGAGTTTATCGTAGTTTAGCCTGAGGACGCGAGAAAGTGCGACCAGGGGTAACCCCCACGCAGGGAGTGGCGGGTAAAAGTTGTGCCCGTCGGCAGAGTTGGCTGGTAGCCGAGGGGGTACATAGGGGCAGAGCGTGTAGAATAGGAACGCTTTAGCGGACGTCTCTGGCAAATCGAGGCGCCACGCAGACGTGGGTCATCAAAGGAGAAAGGGTTTAGATGAAACCTCGACCGCACAGTCGATGACCCCTGAGACCGGCTCCTTAGCGGGTCGCGCCCCAGGGGTGTGACAGGCTGCCATGAGGCAGCGCCGCTACCAGCCCCTACGGGCGCAAAGGAGCAGTTTCATGATCTATCTGTCTCAGATGCTGGGCATTCCCGTTCTGGATTCAGGGGGCGAGCGCATCGGCGTCGTGAACGACCTGGGCATCGCCACAGGCGAGGTGTTTCCCCGGGTCACATCCCTGGCGTTTCAGGGCCCCGGCAAAACGCCCTTCATGATCAGCTGGCGCAAATACGTCGACAGCTTTGATGGCGACACGGTGCGCCTTAAGGTGCCCTCCACAGACATCCGCTTCTCCTACCTGCAGCCAGAAGAGGTCCTCATCAACCGCGACCTCATGAACAAGCAAATCGTTGATACTCGCGGCCTGCGCGTAGTGCGCGTGAACGACCTCAAGCTCTCGGACTCCGGCTCCTCCCAGCTGCGCCTGTTAGGCGCCGAGGTGGGAGCCCGCGGCATCTTGCGCAACCTCTCCCCCACCGTCGAGCGCGGGGTCGCCAAGATCGCCCACACGCTGGGCCACGACATTCCCGAGAAGATCATCGCCTGGAGCTATATGGACCTTCTGGACCGCGAGCTTTCCGATGTGCAGCTCAATATCTCACATAAAACCCTGGACGACATGCATCCGGCGGACATCGCGGACATCATCGAGCAGCTGGACCCGCGGCTGCGCGGCCAGGTCTTTGCCCAGCTGGACGACGCCCAGGCGGCAGACGCCATGGCCGAGCTGGACGACGACGGCATGGCCGCAGAGATCATGGACGACATGGACGTGGCCTCGGCTTCGCGCATGCTCTCCCAAATGGACCCGGACGACGCCGCGGACCTGGTGAGTGAGCTGGACTACGAGCGTGCCGAGACCCTGCTGCGCCTCATGGGCGTCAAGGAGGAGAAGGCCATCCGCCAGCTGCTGGGCTACCGCGAGGATACCGCCGGCCGTATCATGACCTCGGAGTTTGCGGCGCTGCCCCCTTCGGCCACCATCGCCGACGCCATCGCCAAGATCCGCACCATGGACGAGGACGACATCGAAACCGTCAACTATATCTATGTGTGCGACGACGATCGCCACCTGTTGGGCGTGCTCACCCTGCGCGCGCTGCTCATGGAGTCGCCGGACACCCAGCTCTCGGCCATCATGGAGACCGACGTCATCACCGCCAACCCCGACGACGACCAGGAAGACGTCGCCGAGGCCATCTCCAAGTACAACCTGCTGGCCATCCCCGTGGTCACCGAGACCCAGCAAATCGTGGGCATCGTCACCGTGGACGACGCTCTAGACGTCCTGGAAGAAGAGCACGAGGAAGACCTGCAGCTGGCCGGTGGCCGAAGCGATTCCGACACCGACAAACCCACCCACGACCTGCGCTGGCTCTTGGGAAACCAGCTCTGGTTCTTCTTCTGGGTGTGCGGCGTGGTGGCCATGGCCGCTGCGGGTTCCGCACTAGGCATCCAAGCCGCTGCGCTAGCTGCCTCCGTGGCGCTGCCCGTCTGTCTCCTCATGGCCGATGACATGGTGAGCTACACCACCGGCTTCTTCATCGAGTTCGATCCCGACGACGAGGACTCCCCCTCCACCAGCTCCTTTGTCTTCCGCGGCCTGGGCATCGCCTGCGTCTACCTGGCGCTGGTCATGCTGCTCGCCATTGGCATAGGCGGCCTGTTCGCCCCCACCGCTGCCCTTGATGCGGTGAGCGCGGGCTTCTGGGCCTCTGCCGGCTCCGCCCTCATCAGCTATGGCACCGCACCCCTCTACCTGCACTATCTGCGCCAAAAGGACGCCCACGGCGAGGAGGTCTCCCGCCTCTCGCTGCGCTTGCTGGCCCTCACGGTGTCCATCGTGCTCTTCATGGCCATCTGCCTGCCCGCCCTCGTGATGGGCGCCTAGCTATGGCTACCGAGAAGAACACCCCCACTACCCCGCAAGCCCCTGCTCAAAAGCGCAAGATGCGCCTGCTCACAGTGCTTGCCGCCATGGGGCCTGGCCTCATCGCCGCCCTCTCCGGCACCGACGCCGGCGGCATCGCCACCTACTCCAACGCCGGCGCGCTCTTTGGCTTTGGCCAGCTGTGGACCGTGCCCATCATGGGATTCTTGATGATCGTGGTCCAAGAGACAGCTGCCCGCATGGGCTGCGTCACCGGCAAGGGCTTCGCCAGCTTGATTCGCGAGCAATTTGGGGTGCGTTTATCGGCATTCGCAATGCTGGCCCTGCTGGTCTCCAACACCATGGTGACCCTCTCCGAGTTCGCCGGCATCGCATCCGGCATGTCGCTCTTTGGCATTCCGGCGCCAATCTCGGTGCCCATCGCCGCCATTGTCATCTGGCTGCTCACCATGAGCGGCAGCTACAAGCGCATCGAAAAAGTGCTCTTGGCCATATGCTGCGTGTTTATCGCCTATGTGGTCGCAGGATTTATGGTGCAGCCCGACTGGGCCGATGCCCTGAACGCCACCATCCTCCCGCGCATCACCCCCACGCCCGAGTACCTGAGCCTGTTGGTGGCAAACATAGGCACCACCATCGCGCCCTGGATGATCTTTCTGGCCGAGTCCAACGTGGTCGACAAAAATGTGGGCGCCGACGAGATCCCCTACCAGCGCATCGACACCGCCACCGGCGCCATCCTGGCGTCGATCATTTCATGGTTCATCATCATGGCCACCGGCGTGACGCTGCACCCTGCGGGGGTAGCAGTGGACGACGCCGCCCAGGCCGCGCAGGCCCTCGCCCCCATCGCCGGCCCCTACGCCGAGCGCCTCTTTGGCTTGGGTTTGGTAGGCGCTTCTCTGCTGGCCGCCGCGGTGCTTCCCGGCATCACTTCCAGCGCCATCTGCGAAGCCTTTGGCTGGGAGCACGGCGCCGACCACGGTTGGAGCGAGGCCCCCGTCTACCGCGGCATCATCACCGCCATCATCGTGCTCTCTGCCGGAGTGGTGCTCATCCCCCACATCGATCTCTTTGGCATCATGATGGCCGCCCAGGTGGTCAACGGTGTGCTGTTGCCCGTGCTCATGATCTACATGGTGATCATCGCGTCCGACAAGCGCATCATGGGCCGCTACGTCAACGGCCGCCTCTGGACCGCCATCACCTGGGCCACCATTGTGGTCATCATCATCCTCACCATTGTGATGTTCGTGCTCCAAGGGTTGGGGTACTGAGCTGTTGTAACGCTGGGCGGCTCGCGCGGAATACGTTGGGTGCGCACTTAGGATTCTAACAGCTGCCCGGTCACACCACCTGGGTATGACTGCATTTTTGGGACGACCCGGTTACACCACCATGGTGTAACCGCGAAAACGCGCCCACATTCCCGCAAAACCGGCTACACCCTAGAGGTATTTTGCCAACCATCCAGTAACACCCCTGGGGTATGTCCGGGTGCCTCCTAAAAGCCCGCTACACCCCGAGATGTAGCGGGATAGGTGGGCGTAGCTTTTTAGCAGGGTTTTGCGAAGCGGCTTTTCTAAGGCGCTATGTTGAGAAGCCGCCAGACACCCCTAAGATACTCCCGTTGCCGAGAAAAGCTCGCCCCCCTTAAAGCCGGAGGCCTTAAGGGGGGCGAGCAGCGATGCCTTAGGTTGGAAGCGCCAGGGAGCGCTGGGGCGCCTTGGAGGCGCTGAGGTCGCGAAGGGTACGCCTTACTGGGCGGAGGTGACCTTCTTCCAGTCGGCCTCGAAGGCGGCCAGGCCGCGGTCGGTCAGAGGATGGTGCAGGCACTTCTCCATGGCGGCGAAAGGCACCGTGGCGATGTCTGCGCCCAAGAGGGCCGCCTGGGTCACGTGGTTGGGGGTGCGAAGAGAGGCGGCGATGATCTCGGTGTGCTCAGGTGCGTAGTAGTTCTTCACCGCGGTCACGATGTTTGCCAGCTGCTCTATGCCGTCTTCTGCGATGTCGTCGAAGCGGCCCACGAAGGGGGAGACATAGCGGGCGCCGGCAGAGCAGGCCATCAAGGCCTGGGGCACGGTGAAGATGAGGGTCATGTTGACGTTGACGCCGTGCTTCTTGAGCTCCTTGGTGGCGGCCAAAGACTCAGCGCAGATGGGAAGCTTCACCACGATGTTGGGGGCAAGGGCTGCCAGGCGCAGACCCTCTGCCACCATCTCCTCGGTGGTGGTGGCGGTGGACTCGGCAGAGACCGGAACGTCGGGGCAGGCCTCGGCGATCTTTACCATGTGGGCCTCGAAGTCGGCCAGCTTGCCGCCGGTCTTGGCATAGAGGGAGGGGTTGGTGGTGACTCCTGCCACGCAGCCCCAGGAGTAGGCGGTCTTGATCTCTGCGAGGTCGGCGGTGTCGATGAAGAACTTCATGGTGATTCCTTTCTGGGTGATCAACCAGTGGGATAGTGTGAAGAGCGAGTATCGCGCGCTTTTTTGAGGTGCGCGCTACTCGGCAACGATGGCAATGCCAGAGCTGGTGCCAATGCGGTCGGCGCCAGCCTCGACCATGGCGGCAGCCTCCTCGGCGGTGTGGATGCCACCGGAAGCCTTTACCTTGGCAGCGCCGTTGACGGCCTTGGTCATGAGGGCCACGTCATGCACGGTGGCGCCGCCGGTGCCAAAGCCGGTGCTGGTCTTGACGAAGGTGGCATGCGCCTCGACGGAGAGGCGGCAGGCGCGCTCGATCTGCTCGTCGTTGAGATAGCAGGTCTCCAGGATCACCTTGACGCAGCGACCCTGGGCGGCCTCGACTACGGCAGCGATGTCGGCGCGCACGGCGTCGTCCTCGCCGGCCAAAAGCCAGCCCACGTTGAGGACCATGTCCACCTCGTCGGCTCCGTTGTCCACGGCCCAACGAGCCTCATAAGCCTTGGGATCGGTGGCCATTGCGCCCAGGGGGAAGCCCACTACGCAGCAGACCTCTACCTCGGAGTTGGCCAGGCGCTCGGCGCACAGGGGCACCCAGCAGGTGTTGACGCACACAGAAGCGAAGTTGTGCTCGATGGCCTCATCGCAGAGACGCTCGATGTCGGCACGGGTAGCAGTGGCCTTCAGGATGGTGTGGTCGATAAGCCCGTTGAGTTTCATGGAACAAGATCTCCTTTAAATGAATGATGTGAGAGCCCTCCCGATGGGTTGCCGGGAAGCTCCAGAGGCCCTGCCGCGCCAACGGCGCTCGGTGCCTGAACCGGCGCGACAGGACTCCAAGAGCGATGGGCGGCCAAGAGGGCCGCAGAGGCAAGGCGCCTTTGAGCCGCAGCCCTTTAGGCCAAAGCCTTTAGGGCAGAGGCTGTTTAAAGCCTCTAGGCCAAAGCCTCGGTGACGGTGTTCACCAGGTCGTCGGCGGTGAGGTGATACTCCTTCTGGAGGAAGGAGGCGGGGCCCACCTGACCAAAGCGCTCGACGACACCGTGGCGCACCAGAGGCACGCCCAGGTTCTTCTCGGCAAGGACCTCGGCCACTGCAGAGCCCAGACCGCCGATGACGCCGTGGTTCTCGAAGGTGACCACGCACTTCTTGCCAGCGGTCTCGGAGACCACCAGGTCGACATCCAGAGGCTTGACGCAGAACATGTCGATGACCTCGCAGGAAATGCCCTGAGCCTCCAGGGTCTCAGCGGCGTCCAGAGCGTCGGACACCAGCTGGCCGGCGGCGATGATGAGCACGTCGGAGCCGGAGCGCAGCACGTTGCCCTTACCCATCTCGAAGGTGGAGCCGGGGGCGTAGACGTCGCGCACGGCCTTGCGGTTGCCGCGGACATAGTGCACGCCGGCGCCAAGGTTTGCAAAGGCGCGGATGATCCACTCCATCTGGGTGGCGTCAGCTGCGTCGCACACCACGGCGCCAGGGATGGTGCGCATGAGGCCCATGTCCTCGTAGGTGGTGTGGGTGCCGCCATTGGTGGCTACGGCAAAGCCGGGGTCGGAGCCGTAGATGTTGATGGTGTTGCCGGCGTAAGCGCCCGAAAGGAACACCTGGTCAAAGCAGCGGCGGGTGGCGAAGGGGCCAAAGGTGTGGGTGAAGGGGATGAAGCCTTCAGAAGACATGCCGGCGGCGATGCCCATCATGTCGGCCTCGGCGATGCCGCATTGCACGAAGCGGTCGGGGTTGGAAGCCTGGATCTTGGTGAAGCCGGAAGCGCCACCCAGGTCTGCCTCCAAAGCCACGACGCGGTCGTTCTCCTTCATGAGGTCCTGCAGGGTCGAGACTACGACGGCGCGCAGCTCGGTGCCCATCTGGGAACGGTCTTGAGCGAGCTGGAACATTTAGGCTTCACTCCCCTCGATGATTGCGGTGAACTGAGCGATGGCTTCCTCGGCAGCAGCCTTGGCAGGAGCGTCGAACTTGGGAGAGTGATTGCTCATGAGCTGCTCGAAGTACGGTACGCCGGCGCCCTTGACGGTGTCCATGACGATAGCCACAGCAGAGTCCTCGTGGTGCTTGGCCTCGGTGATGGCGGCGTCCAGGGCCTCGATGTCCTGGCCGTTGACGGTCTGGGTGCAGAAGCCAAAGGCGCGCATCTTCTGAGAGATGTCGAAGGGGTTGAGCACATCCTTGGTGTAACCGTCCAGCTGCTTCTTGTTGTCGTCGATGATGACGATGCAGCGGTTCAAGCGGTTGGCAGCGATGAACTCGAACGCCTCCCAGCACTGGCCCTCGTTGAGCTCGCCGTCGCCCACGATAAGGTAAGTGTAGGTGTCGGCGCCCTTGAGACGCTGGGCATAGGCGATGCCGGCAGCGGTGGAGCAACCCTGGCCCAAAGAGCCGGTGGTCATGTCGACGCCGGGGGTCTTCAGGCGGTCGGGGTGGCTGGGGAGATCGGTGTGGCCCTGGTTCAAGGTCATGAGCATGTCGCGGTCGAAGAAGCCGGTCTCGGCCAGAGCGGCATACCAGGCGGGACCGGCGTGGCCCTTGGACAAAACGACGCGGTCGCGATCCTCCCAGCGAGGATTGGACGGGTCCACCTTCAAAACCTTGCCGTAGAGCAGGGCCATGAGGTCGGCGATGGAGTACGAGCCTCCCAGGTGACCGGATCCTAAGGGAAGCAGCATCTGCATGACGTCACGACGAATCTTGGTGGCGAGCAGCTGAATGGATTTCAGCTCCTGTTCCTGCATCCTTGCTCCTTTCATCAGTGATTGAGTTCATGGTTGCGTAATTGAACGCTTAGAAAAAGGCGGGCCCGCAAAGGTGCCCGCCACAAGAGAGCTATAGTTCCGCCTACGCAGGCAGGGCGGAGAAATCCAGGGGCTTCTCTCGAGCCCCTGGGCGCGAGTGGGCCAAGCGCCTACTCGGCGTCGAACTTCTCCTGGAGCTTGGTCTTGAGCTCGTCCTTGTCAACGATGTTGACCAGGATGACCTTCTGCTCCTCGGGATGTCGGTGACAAAGTTCTCGAGGTCGCGGCCAATGACAAACAGGTCGGCAGCGCCGGGGACCACGTCAGAGATGGTGGTGTGATCCACGGAGACGTCGGTCTTGCCAAGATCGCGCAGGACATCGTCGATGTTCATCTGCACCATGAGACTGGAGCCCAGGCCGGAGCCGCAAGCGCACATAATCTTCTTGATAGCCATGATGGATCCTTTCGATGAGGCGCCTTGACGGCGCGTGGGCGTACGGTTCCGATGATGAACCTCGGAGATGCCCAAGGTGTGAGAAAACCAAGGAAAACACGCCAAAAGCCTCAAGAGTGCCTTAAAAGGCTCGTTGAGCCTCTTGGCGCAAAAGAAGTGGTGGAGCGAGGAGGAGGTTGGAGGGTCCTCGCCCCACCGGAGAAAAGCGACGTGACGCTAGATCGCAGAGCTTAGGCAGCAGCGTCTTCCTTCTTGGGCTTGGGAGCCACGAAGTTGTAGACGATGGGGGCCAGGAAGCACACGATGCAGATGACCAGGAGAGGCCAGCCGGGGCAGATCTGAGCCAGGTTGCCGAAGCAGATGCCCAGGATGGAGAAGTCGAAGTCAGAGAAGGTGGCGGAGGTGAAGCCAAGGCCGGTGAAGACGGGCATGCAGATGGCCGGCAGGAAGGTGATGAGCAAGCCGTGCACGAAGGAGCCGGCAACGCAGCCCTTCACGCCGCCGCGGGCGTTACCAAAGACGCCGGCGGTAGCACCGCAGAAGAAGTGAGGAACAACACCGGGGAGGATGAGGGCCACGGGCACGAGGGAGGCATTGATGACGCCCAGGATGCCGAGGCCGACGATGCCACCTACGAAGGAGGTGAGGAAGCCGATGATCACGGCGTTAGGAGCATAGGGGAAGGCGACAGGGCAGTCGATGGCGGGGATGGCGCCAGGGACCAGCTTGGAAGCGATGCCCTTGAAGGCGGGGACGATCTCGCCAACGACCAGACGCACGCCGGAGAGGATGATGTAGACGCCGCCGGCGAAGGACGTGCCGGAGGTCAGGGCCCACACGATCCAGTTGGTGCGGGTCTCGGTGCCAACGTTCAGCAGCTCGTTGAGGTACTGGAACTGGGTGGGGTCGGCATCCAGGATGCCGCGGCCCACGGCCACGCCGGTGACGACCAGGAAGAACACCATCATGGTGATGGAGATGGAGACCACGGTGTCACGCAGGAAGGTAAGGCGCTTGGGGAAGTTGATGGACTCGGTGGAGGTGCTGCCTCGAAGAAGTGGCCGATCCAGCCGGAGATGGCGTAGCCAATGCCGCCGAAGTGGCCCAGAGCGATGGAGTCGGTCTTGGTCACCTTGCGGAAGGTGAACTGGCAGAAGAAGGGGGAGAGTACCATGATGAGGCCGAGCACGCAGGCGCCGGCGATGTACAGAGGCCAACCAGAGAGGCCGCCCACGGAGAACACAACGGCGAGCATGCAGGCCATGTACAGGGTGTGGTGACCGGTCAGGAAGATGTAGGGCATACGGGAGAAGCGGGCGAGCACGATGTTGAGCACCATGCCCAGGGCCATGATGATGGCCGAAGCCTGACCAAAGTCAGTGAGGGCCATGGAGACCACGGCCTCGTTGTTGGGAACCACGCCCTGCATGGAGAAGGCGTAGTTGAACAGCTCACCAAAGGCGAGCAGGGAGCCGCTCTGCAGGAATGCTGCACCAGCGGAGAGCACCAGGAAACCAACGATGGTTTTGATGGTGCCGCTTACGACGTCCTCCACGGGCTTCTTCTGAAGCACGAGACCGAGGAGGGAGAGAAGACCAACGAGGATAGCCGGGGTCGACAGAATGTTGATGATAAAGTCGAGCACTGCCATGGTCTATCTCCTTTCTGTTTGCTTGGAAGGCTGCGCCTTCTTCTTTACCTATGCGCGCCAGCCCGCGGGCTGGATAGTGCCTAGCTTGGTGCAAGGGTTTCTCGGCACGTTCTTCTGCGTGTCCCTGCCGAGAAACGCTCGCCCTCACCTCAAGAGCTCGGAGAGCTACTCGCCAGCCTTCTCGGCGTCGGCGACAAAGTCGTCGTAGACCTCATCGGCGGTCTTGGCGGTAGCGATCTTCTCGATGGTGTCAGGATTGGAGAACATGACTGCCAGCTCCTTCATGACCTCCAGGTGAGAGTTGGCATCGGTCGCGGCCAGGGTGACCAGGACGCGCACGCCGGGGCCCTCGGGCTTGAAGAAGACCGGCTCGCGCATGACGGTGACCGAAAGCTGGGTCTTGAGAGCACCCTGCTCGGGGCGGGCGTGAAGCAGTGCCAAATCGGGGCAGATCACGAAGTAGGGGCCAAACTCGTTGGCGTTGTCGATGATGCCCTCGGCGTAACGGGGAGCCACGAAGCCGTTGTCGATCAGCGGGGTGCAAGCGATGACGACGGCCTCCTCCCAAGAGTCAGCGCCTTCCCAGATTTGGACGTTCTCGCGCTTGAGCATGGACGCGATTGCTTTGGCCATAGCGCTCCTTTCCTAAAAAGCTACTGAACGTCGGACAACCAGAGAATGCCACATTTCCTGTTTTGCACGACGTCTTTTCCTGATTTTTCCTGTTTTGTCCCTTCAGCGGTAGAGTTTCTGGGGTAAACGGCAAAACCAGGAAATGACGACCCAGAAATAGCCCTCTTGGTATTGAATACATACTAGGAAATCTAGTTTTTTCCGCCTTACTCCCCCAATAAAAGCCCGTCAGCCTCCTGCTGCGGGCGCCCGGCCCTCCAACCCGGTCGTGCGACGCAGCTGCTTTAGGAGCGCGTCATCTGCGCACTCCCCCAACCCTGTCCAACGCGTGAAACGAGGTGACTCCTTGTGTTCCCCAACGAACGCCGAGAAGGTATTCTTGCTTATCTTGAAACACAGGGACGAGTAACCGTCGAAGAACTCGCTGAACTGTTCGATATTTCGGTAGACAGCATTCGCAAGGATCTCAAAGCCCTCTCCAAACAGGGGCTCCTAAAACGCGTCTATGGCGGAGCCATTCGCATAGACCGCGAGGCAGAAGCCCCTACGCCCTCCGACATCGCCGCCGCCTCTGCCGCGCGCATCATTCCCGAGCCCACGGCGACCATTGGGACGTCGGCAGACCCGGCCAAAGAGGAGAGCCGGCGGCAGGTGGCCTCCCGCGCCTATATGGAGATCAACGACGGGGACGCCATCTTCTTAGACGTCTCCGAGACCTCCCGCCATATCGCCGAGATGCTGGCTGCCGGCGACAAGCGCTGCATCGTCACCACCAACATGATCGACGTCCCCGCCATCCTGGCCAAAAACCCTCTGGTCACAGCCCTGGTAACCGGCGGCTACCTCTCACCCGACATGCGCGGGTTCACCGGCCCCACCACCATCAGCCTGCTGGAGCCCCTGCTCTTTGAGAAGGCGTTTATCTCCTGCGCCGGCATCAGCCTGCCCAAACGCTCGGTGACCTGCGACACCATGGAAAGCGGCCAGGTCAAGCAGCGCGCCATCGAGAACGCCACCTACAAGTTCCTCTTGGCCGAGCACTCCAAGTTCGACTTCCACGCCGGCTACCGCTTCGCCTCGCTCACCGACTTCACCGCCATCATCACCGACACCACCGACGTCAGCCTCCTGGGCGACATCGCCGCCATGGGTGTCCCGGCCCTGTGCTAACGCGCGCAGCAGCTGCGGGGTCTTTCCGCCACGCCCCACGCTACAGCGCGCTAGGTGCCAACTACCCTCGAAACCCTAGAAGCCGAGAAACCCCCAGCCTCCTTAAGCTGCAGGTTTCTCGGCTTCTTGTGTGATATGGGACGCCGGGGCGTCTGCGCGCTCGAACGTAGTCCCTATGACGTATTTACAGCTATAGGAATAATGTCCTGAAGACTCTGTAGGGTGATCCCAGGTAATGATCTCGCCCACCTGCGGCCTCTCTGACGTCTGAGTTCCCGCCGCCACGCTATCTGCCAAGTGAGGTTTCTCGAAAGCGACCATTACCGAGCTTCCGATTTCATAGTCGTCGCTATCCGTTATCTGGGTGACGATTAGCAGCTCTCTCTCGCTTTCGCCTAACGCAAGCACTTTGCCTGTTGAGCCGGTGATTGCGAAATTTGCTTGTTGCGCACCGCTAGGTGCAAATCCACCCCCAGTAACAAGAGGCGAAGGCATAAGCAGTGCGCCCACAAGAAGGACTCCTACAATCGCCACTGTGACCCATCTTCTTTGCCGAATGCCCATAGCAACTCCTTCTTGCGAAGTCCCCTTATTTTGATTCTCACATATCCTTAATTATTCGACAACTATATTGCTCTCGCCGAGGTTGTTCCCTGGGAATCATTTACAAGCGTTGACGTCAAAATAACTCGCTATTGAAGGCTGGATACGCCACCCTATCCTTCTTCAGGCTTGCTCACAAGCGCTGTCGGCAAGTCTGCACCCCTCTCAGATCGGCTTGACCACCGGGATTAGGCCCGGAGCACCCCCTTCTGTCTGCATACGCATGCGAAAAGCCGGTCTGCCTCGCAAGGCAGGCCGGCTCAGCAGACGGGCCATGTTGTGAGACTGGGCAGAAACGTCAGTCCTCCAGCGCGGCAAGGATCTTCTTGCCCAGCTCGTCATACTCGGCTTGCGTGAGGGCCACGCGGCCGGGATTCATGGCGAAGACGTCGCCCCACTCGTAGTCGTCATCGGAGTACTTGGGCACCAGGTGGAAATGCAGATGGTGCATGAGGTCGCCGTAGGCGCCAAAGTTGATCTTCTGGGGCGCGAAGGCCTTGTGCAGGGCGGCGGCCACGCGACGCACGTCGGCCATGTAGGCCAGGGCCTCTTCCTCAGAGAGGTCGGAGATGTCGTCCACGTGCTGCTTGGCGGCTACGATAACGCGACCCGGATGACTCTGCTCCTTGAAGAGGATCAGGTTGGAATTATCCAGCTCAGCCAGGGGAATGCCGTAGGCGTCCATGAGGCTAGGGTCGTCCCAGGTCATGCAATAGGCACAGGTTTCGTCTTTCATGAGATCCTCCTTCGCGAGGATGATTGGAGTTAAATGCTGCCGAGAAACCCTACTCGGCCTTTGCGCCCGCTTTAGCCAGCTTGAGGCGGGCAACCTTGGAGCGATGAGCGTTCAAGATCAGGGAATCTGCCAGACCCAGTACGCCAAAGCACGCCATCACGACAAGCACGGTGGCCAGAGAGCCCACCGCCTGCACCAGCACGCCGGAGCCCATGGAGCCCACCAGGGCGGCAAAGATGCCGTAGGAGTTGACCACTGCCAGGTTCTCGGCGAAGTTGGCCTGACCCCAGACCTTGCGCACCACAAAGGCCATGGTGACGATGACGGCGCCCCAGGCCAAGCCGGTGACCAGACAGCCGGCGATCTGAATAGGAATGGAGCCAGTCACCTGGGCGGCCAGCATGATGAGGGCGCCGGCCACAGACAAGCAGGCGGTGCCCACCATAAAGGGGGCGCGGCCAATGCGGTCCAGCAGGGTGCCGCCAACAAGGCGCCCCAGGCCAGAGCCGATGTTCACAAAGCCAATGACAAAGGCGGCGGTGACGGCGTCGGCGCCCAGGCTGGTGGGAAACTCGCGGCCGATGCCGGTGGTCGCCATACCCACCGCACCCAGCAAGAACATCCACAGGTAGAAGAAGTAGAACGTGGGGTCGCGGAACAGCTCGTGGGTGGGCACGTCCTTGGTGCCGGCGGCGTTGCCGGCGTTGTCGCCCACGGCTTTGGAAGCAGGAAGCTGAGCGGCCTCCTCAGGCGAGGGCATGTGGATGACGATAGAGCTGGCAAACACCAGGCCCGAGAAGATCACCGCCATGGCCACAAACACGATTCGCCAGTCCATGACGGTGTAGAGCTGCGTGAGCACGGGGCCCAGCACAAAGCCGCCCAGGCCGTAGCCCATGAGGCAGACGCCTTGGGCCATGCCGGTCTTGTCTGGATACCAGGCAGTGATGGTGGGCACGATGACGTTGTAGACAAAGCCGATGCCCACCGAGGCGATGACGCCGTAGGTGCACCAGACCGCAGGAAGGCTGGCAGCACCGTCTACCAGGGCAGAGCCAATGAAGCCCACCAGCAAGAACGCGATGGCCACGGTCATCACAAAGCGCACGTTGTGGCGCTTCAGGAGCTTGCCTGCCACCAGATTGCCAATGGTGAAAGAGATCATGGACAGGGCAAAGATCACCGTCATGCCGGAGACAGACCAGTCAAACTGGGCTTTGAGGGGCGCCATGACCACTGAGTAGCCGTAGATGAGGCCTAAAAACAGCAGCGTGATGGTGCCCACTATCAAAATGGGAATGCGCTTGCGCATAAGGTCCCTCCTTTAGGGGAGTCATGCATAGGCGTCACGCGCCCTGCGAGCCAGGGAGACTGCGCCCCCCTGCAGCTCGCAGGCTTTGCGCACTATGCCAGATGGTTCACGGGATAGCGGATAGGCTTGCCGGTTGCGAAGGCCACGGCCTCCTCGGCCACTTTGGAGTTGAGCTCGTCTGCGGCCTCCTCGGAATACCAAGCCATGTGAGGGGTGACCAGCAGGTTGTCATGGGCAAAGAGAGGGTTGCCGGGCTCCACAGGCTCGTTGTCCATGCAGTCCAGGGCAGCGCCGGCGATCTGGCCCTCGTTCAAGGCCACTTCGAGATCGGCCTCGTTCACGATGCCGCCGCGGGCCACGTTGATGAGGTAGGCGGTATTCTTCATGCGGGCGAAGGCGTCCTTGTTGAACATGTCCATGGCATGCTCAGGCGGGCAGTGCACAGAGATCACGTCGGCATTTGCCATAAGCTCGTCCAGCTCCACCTGCTCCACAAAGGCAAAGTCGTCGCCGGGGGTGAAGTAGGGGTCATAGCCAATGACCTTCATGCCCAGCGCATGGGCGCGCTTGGCAAACTCGCGGCCGATGCGGCCTAGGCCAATGACGCCGCAGGTGAGGTCGGAAAGGCGATGAATGGGCATGGACTTGGTGTAGTCCCAGCCCACATGCTTGGTGTACTCGTTCATGTACACCACCTTGCGCAGCAGCGCCATCATGAGGGCGATGGCTTGGTCTGCCACTTCGTTCATGCCGTAGTCCGGCACGTTCTCCACCTGCACGCCGTGCTCGGTGCAGGCCTCCACATCCACATTGTTGACGCCCACGCCATAGCGTATGACCAGCTTGAGGTTGGGCAGGGCCTCCACCACCTTGCGGGTGATAGGCGCGTATTGGTTGAGGAAGATCTCGCCGTCGGCACAGCGCTCGATGACGTCGTCCTCGGTGACGCATTGCTCCAGGCGAAAGGGAACGCCCGCAGCATCGAGGATGGCCTTCTCGGTATCGATGTTGGCGTGATCGTTGTCAGTGATGATGACCTGCATGATGTAAGGGCTCCTTCAAATATCTATGGCAATTGACACTATTTGACCAAGTAGCCGCCGTCTACAGGAATCACCGCGCCATTCAGATAGTCAGAGGCGGCGGAGGCCAGGAAAATGGCGGCGCCCTTCATGTCGTCGCCGGTGCCCCAACGGTGGGCCGGGATGCGGTCGGTGATCTCCTTGTAGCGGGGATTGGTGGGGTCGGTGAGGGCGGTGTTCATGTCGGTGTCCATGTAGCCGGGGGCGATGGCGTTTACATTGATGCCCTTGGAGGCCCACTCGTTGCACAGGGCCTTGGTGAGCTGCGCGACGGCGCCCTTGGATGCGGCGTAGGCGGGCACAGTGAAGCCGCCAAAGAAGGTGAGCATGGAAGCCAGGTTGATGATCTTGCCGTGGCCCTGGGCGATGAAGGTGTTGCCGGCCAGCTGGCAGAGCTCGAAGGTGGCGTTGAGGTTCACGTTGATGACCCAGTCCCAGTCCTCGAAGGGGAACTCCTCGGAGGGGTGACGGGCCTGCACGCCGGCGCAGTTCACCAGGATGTCCAGGCCGCCCATCTCGCGCACGGCCTCGTCATAGGCCTCCTTGCAGGCCACGCGGTCGCCAATGTCCACGATGATGCCGCGGCAGTCGAATCCCTTGGCGCAGAACTCGGCGGCCACGGTCTTCGCCGACTCGCCGGTGCCAAAAATGGTCACTGCCGCGCCGGCCTCCATGAGGCCCTCGGCGATGCCGCGACCCAAGCCGCGCGTGCCTCCGGTGACGGTGGCCTTCTTGCCGGAAAGATCGAAAAGGGAAGTCATCTGTTCCTCCTTAGAGTGGGGCCGCACCTGCGGTCCTGCATGAAGTGGCAAGAGCCTGGCGTGTGTGAGAGGCATCCCAACATCTATATGCCGAGAAACCCTTACGCCTGAGGTTGCCTCCTTTGGGTGGGCTGCAACACCTTTTGGCTCCTGGTTGGCCGCGGGCGATGTGCCGTTGGTCCGTTGGCTAGTTATATATTTCTATCTGGGAGACCTTAGGTGTCTTTCAGGCGGCAGACGGTGGTATTTCAGTGGCGAGCGGTAGTTCAAGATGTGCTCAGAAAGCGTCATGGCAATAGATTATGCAGTGTTTTTTCTCTCTCTAACTGCGATTACCTTAATATACATCGCATTTTCCACAGCGTTTTCAGCTGACTCAATCCTTCGTGGAAATGCGCTCCATAGCACAAAAGTTGGGCATTGTGCTCCTCAAGCTCTTCCAAGCGTGGAAATATATAACCAAAACGCCTCAGAGGCATCGTTTCGCGAAAGGAGCTATCCCATGCCCAAAAACGTCCTGCTCGTGGGAGAGCCCATGGGCTTATTCATCGCCGACAATCCCGGACCCCTAGAAGACGTCGGCAGCTACACCTTTGCCATTGCCGGAGCCGAGTTCAACGTGGCCGTGGGCCTCACTCGCCTAGGCCACGAGGCCGCCTTCCTCACCAAACTGGGTCCCGACCCCTTTGGCGCCCGCATCTTGAAGCTCATGGCAGAGATTGGCATCGACACCTCCCAGGTGATCAAGACCACCGAGCGCAACACAGGCTTCATGCTCAAGAGCCAGGTGACCTCAGGCGACCCCGAGATCTATTACTTCCGCGCCGGCTCGGCAGCCAGCACCCTGAGCCCTGAGGACCTCGTAAACGTCGATCTCTCCCAATGCGCCCTAGTGCACCTCACGGGCATTCTGCCTGCGCTTTCCGACTCCTGCCGCGCCGCCACCCTCGACCTCATGGGCCAAGCCAAAGACGCCGGCGTGGCCATCTCCTTCGACTGCAACCTGCGCCCGCAGCTTTGGCCCGACACCCAAACCATGGTGGACACCACCAACGCCCTCGCGGCCCTCTCAGACATCTTCTTGCCCGGCATCAATGAGTGCGAAGTGCTGCTGGGCACCACAGACGAGCAGGCGGCTGCCGCCCATTACCTTGAGGCTGGCTCCAAGCTGGTCATCGTCAAGCTGGGCGCCAAGGGGGCCTACTGGGCCTCGGCCACAGGCGAGAGCGGCTATGTGCCCGGCTTTTATGTGGACACCATCGTGGACACCGTGGGGGCCGGCGACGGTTTTGCAGCTGGCGTCATCTCCGCCCTGCTGGAGCATGCCTCCATCCCCGAGGCCGTGCGTCGCGGCTGCGCCATAGGCGCAATCCAGCTCACCAGCCGCGGAGACAACGAGGGCTTGCCTTGCCGCGAGGCACTGGAAGCCTTCATGAATGATCCGGCCCACGCGCCCCAGGAGGCCTAAAACCATGTCCACCTATGCCACGAATCCCCAGGTCACCAACGTGCTCGACCGCCTGGAAGAGATCGCCATCATCCCGGTGATCACCATCGACAATCCGGCCTTTGCCGTGCCGCTGGCCCGCGCCCTGGTGGCCGGGGGCCTACCTGCTGCCGAAGTCACCTTTCGCACCCCCTGCGCCGCCAGGTGCATCGCCCGCATGGCCGCAGAAGTCCCCGAGCTTTTGGTAGGCGCCGGCACCGTGCTGGATGTACCTACCACCCAGGCCGCCCTCGAAGCGGGCGCCCGATTCATCGTGAGCCCCGGTCTGGCCGAAGACTCCGTCGCCTACTGCGTTGACCACAACGTCCCCGTGGTACCCGGCCTCTCCACCCCTTCCGAGCTCATGCGAGCCCTGCGACTAGGCGTCACCCACGTCAAGCTCTTCCCCGCCGAGCTCTCTGGCGGCACCGCCGCCCTCCACGCCATGGGCGGTCCCTTCCCCCAGGTCAAGTTCATGTGCACCGGCGGCATCAAGCCCACCAATGCGCCCGCCTACCTGGCTGCCCCCAACGTCTTTTGCGTGGGCGGCACCTGGGTCGCCCCCGCCGACGTGGTCTCCGCCGGCGACTTTGCCACCGTGGAGCGCCTGGTACGCGAGGCGTCCACCCTCATCTCTTAGCCCTCGCATCCCACCCCACGGGCACAACCCTGAGGGCCTCGGGTTTCTCGGCAGCCCCTATTTCCTGCCGAGAAAAGCTTCTTCCTCACAGAAACGCACCTCCAGGTTCTGCCCCCTGGAGGCGCGTTGTTTTGTGAAGCGAGGTTGTGGGACGGAGTGAGCTGGTGGCGCCGCGGGGTGGCAGTCAGACGAAGTACTCCGGGTGATCCACCATGAGGCGGTCGATGAAGCGGCGGTAGCCCTTGAGGTGGGCGTCCACCATGTCATAGATGTCGATGACAGGCACGTCACCGGTCTCCAGAATGTCGAGGATGAAGTCGTGCTCCCCTACCATGAGGCGCTCGTAGCCCAGGACCAGGCCCATGTAACGCACTCGGTCGAACTGGGCCGAGACCATGCGGTTTGCCTGCCACACCAACTCGTTTCCCGTGTGGGTGTAGAGCAGGTGGTGAAACTGGTCGTCAACTGCCACCACCTCGCGGGGGTTTGCGCCCTGGCGGGCCATGAGTTCCTGATGCTCGATGTTGGTGGCGAAGTCGGCCCGCTGCTCAGGGGTAAGGCGGCCCTGAAGCTGGGCGATGAGCAAGGGTTCCACTGCGGTGCGCGCAAAGCGACCTTGGGCATGGACCTCCATGTCGATGAGGGAGACGAAGGTGGCGCGCTTAGGGCCACATAGACCAGATGGGCCTCGATGAGGCGCTTGATGGCCTCGTGCACTGGGGTGCGCGAGACATCTAGGCGGCTGGCCAGATCCGGCTCGCGCAGAATGGCCCCCGGCGGCATATAGAGCATCTGGATGTTGTGCAGCAGCACGCGGTAGCACCAGTCGGCCGCCTGCTCTTTGGGTTCGCGCTCCAGAAGATGCATGCAAGACGCAGCGTCGATGGACGTCTCGATGCGATGTGCTATGCCTTCAGAGCTCATTTAGGCGTCGCCCAGCTCAGTTGGCCAGACGCAGCCTTCGGGCAGCGTGGCGTTGCCCGAAGCGATGTCCTGTGGCACATTGGGGTCCGAAGCCAGCAGCTCGTCGACAGTCACCAGCTTGTAGCCGTCTGCTTGCAAGCGCTCGATGATGGTGGGGAGCGCCTGCACGTCCTGCTCGCGGTTGCCGCCGCCGTCGTGCATGAGGATGATGGATCCTGGCCCGATGCCTGCCAGCGCGTTGTCCACGATGGTGGATGCGCCGGGGCGCTTCCAATCCAAGGTGTCCTGGGTCCAGAGAACCGACAGGCTCATGAGGCCGCCAGACTCAAGCCAGGTGCGCTGCTTGAAGTCGCCGTAAGGCGGGCGGATGACGGTAGTCTTCACACCGGTAGCCTTATCGATCTCAGTAAAGGTGGCAGTGAGCTCTTGCTGGAGCTTCTCGGCACCTAAAAGCGGCAGTTGCTGATGGGTCTGGGTATGGCTGGCCAGCTGCATGCCCGCATCCACGATGGCTTTGGCGGTATCGGGGTAGTTGGCGATGTTGTCGCCCAGGTTGAAGAAGGTGGCCTTGGCGTCGTAGCGCTTGAGGATGTCCAGGTACTGCTGGGTGTACTCGGAAGGGCCGTCGTCGAAGGTAAGCGCCACAAGCTTCTCGCCGTTGGCCGGCTCCACCATGCGGGCCGCGATGATGCAGTTTTGCACCTCTTGCTTGACATCGCCCTGGGCGGTCTCGCCGGAGCGCTTGCCGGTGCGCATCTCGATTTGGCCCACCTTGCCCCACTGCTTGACATAAGAGACCGAGCCCCACGCGCCCTCCATAACCAGCTTGGGCTGCTCTTCGACGATTTGGGAGTCGTACTCCTCTGTGGTGTCGGTACCGTCGCCCAGGGTGAGGTCTTCGCCTCCCTGAATGCGGTAGGAGCCAGCCTCCTGGGGAGCCATGTCTTGGTCGCCCAGCTTGGCCGAATAGGCGTTGCCCGCACCCTGCTCAAGCACATCGCCCTTGACGCTCAAGAGATCGCCGGGGGCGTAGGAGAGCCCCTTGTCGCGCATGAGCTGGTCGATGGTGGTACCCACCTTGACGGTGGCCTCCTGGCCGTTGAGGTTGAAAGTCACATTGCGGTTGAACCAGGCCAGCGCTGCCATGCCGCCGATGGCGGCGAAGATAAGGACGATGACCAGGATGGCCCGGTTGCGCTTTTGTTTTGATATTTTATGCTTGCCGCCGCCCACCTCACGCACCGGCTTGAAGCCATGAGCCGTGTGCCCAATGGGGGCGTCGCTGGAAAGCACCGGATTGGGAGCTGGAGCCCTGTAGCCAGTCTGAGCTGCACCTTCTTTGGAATCAAGGTAGGGATTGGCGCCCGTGTGCTGAGCTGCGGGATTGGCCTGATTGCGAGGATCTGCCCCCGGGGCTTTGACGTGCTTGGGCGCGGGATTGTCGGCGCGGTGGGAGGCCTTGTGACGACTATGATCTGCGGCGCGATGGCGTGGCTGTTGGCTCATGAATCAATCCGTTCTCATAACACGGGCGGAACCGCCCGGTAGTTCTTAGAGTAGCGCGAAGCTGTGACCAAGGCATGTGTGCCTAGTTCCAAAGGCTTACAAAGCTGTTAGCTCTTGCCAGAAAGTGCGGCTTACAACTGGAATTTTGTACCCATTAGGGATAAAGGATTGCCCTGGGGACCTCCATGATTGCAAGTCGAGGATCACTTGCTGGCCTCATCAAACTCTTTGAGGAAGCTCTTGAACATGCCTTTGGTGCGCCCCAGCTGCTTGCCCACAGCCTTGGCGGCCTTGTCTGCCGTGGTGGCCTGCGGGGCTGCCTTCTTTTTTCCGGCGGACGCGCCGGGTCCGGAAGGCTTAGAGGCCTCCGGCTTAGTGCCGGGGGCCTTAGGCGTCGCAGCTGCTCTGGCCTTGCTGTCCTTAGAAGAGGCGCCAGCGCGAGCGGGCGAGGGCTTCTCGGCAGAAGAAGTTTTGGAAGCCGAGGCAGGCGCATAGGTAGGGGGAGTGGGCGTCTGGGTCTCACCGGAGAGCTTTTGAGGCGCGGGCGGCTTTTCCACCTGCACGTCCAGAGCTTTGGCAGGGGCGGCGGGAGCCTCTTCCTCGTCGTCTGCCAGGGCTTCTGATAAGGAACGCTTGGCAGAGCCCAACGCACGGCCCAGGGCGAAGGATCCCTTGTCCAGGGCGTCGCCGGCCACTTTACCTGCTTTAGCCGCGGCTTTTTTGCCAGCCACCTGAGCCTGGCCAAAACCCTCGCCAGCCTTGGCCATGATGCCGCCGGTGAGCTGGACCTGGGCGGCCTCGGGCTTCACCACCATAGTGCCTTTGGAGTAGCCCACCAAAAGGTTGGCCGGCAGGGGCACAGAGCCTACCAGCGTAGCGGCCATGGCGCCGTCGGTGACATAGAGCGTGTCGAGGGCGCCTGTCTTCCAATCGAAGGAGCAGTCGGCCACGTAGCCCAGCGAAGCGCCGTCCTGGGACACCACGTCCATGCCGCCCCAGATGATGCATTTATCCAAATCGAGACGGAGCGCCTTGGCAGCGGCTTCGTCGGTAGGGGTGCCGTCCTTGATGAGGAGGCCGCCCTCGAAGGTGGTAAAGCCGCTAAGGGGTACGAAGAGATCCTCGCGCTTGATCATGCCAGCCACGTCCGGGCGCTTGACCATGAGCCCCACGACCTGAAGCCCATCAGGAGAAAAGACCAGGTTGTGGACCTTGCCTATGCGCTTGGGAGCAGCGGGGGTGCCGTCGGTGCGCGTCTTTTTGGAGGCAGGCCGGGGCTGAAAAACCTTCTGACCTATAAGCTGTTCCATGGTTAACATTTCTACATCCAAAGTCTCGGCGTGGTGCCGCTATTCTACCGTGACCGTGCAGAGTGCGGCGCGCTCAGGAACGCTTTTGGGCGAGATTCACGGCGACGTCCACGGCCGTGAAATTTAGGGAGATGTAGGCCGCAGGCTTGCGGGCGGCAGCCTGGGCAGAAAGCGTGCGATGAGCCTGGGGCTTGCGGGTCCGGGAACTCTCGATTTAGAGGCGGCGGCCGGGGGGGTGCCAATGTATGACATTTGATTAGTGGATTCACGCTCCACCGAGCTTTCGCGACCTGGGGTTTTGTGAACTCAAGCTTGGATTTAAGCCCGAACGCACGCCTAATGCCCCTAAAACCTACCAATCAAATTAGTTACTGTTGAACATAGGCCATCGATGACGCGCATCTGGCTACCTGAGGGCCGTTTAGCGCCATACCCTAAGAAACCTACTCGCTTCATGGGATTAACTACGTGGATTCACGTAGCTAATGTTTTTCGCGACCTGGAGTTTTAGGTTTCACTACGTGAATTCACGTAGTGAAACCGCCAAATTGGCTCCAAAATCCACGTAGCAAAACAGTCTCAGCAGTCCGGCCAGCCATACCAGCCCTACCAACCCCACCGGCTCGCAGCTCCACCAACCCTCGCCACCAAAAAGCCCGAGGCACCGGCAGGTGACTCGGGCTTTGCAGCTCGCACTAAAAACCGTAGCTCAGCGGATCGTCGCTCGACCTAACGCCGTAGCCTTGGGCAGCCGCAGCCTAGCGGCAAATCCCAGCCCAGCGGCTCGCCGGAAAGGCCTAGCCCTCGACGGGCTCCACCTTGGCATCCACGGGCTTCTCGGCAGGAGCAGGGGTGGCAGCGGAAGCGGGAGCTGCGGCCTCTGCCTGTTGGGCGACGTTGTTGAGGGCGTCCTGGACGCTGGCCGAAGCCTGGTTCACAGAGTCAGACAGCGAAGAGCGCAGCTGATCCATGCGCTCGCGAGCCAGATCGACCTTGGCGCGCAGCTCGTCAGTCTTTGCAGAGACGGCAGGAGACACGTTGTTGAGCTTGCTGGCTACCTGGTCGGCGCCCTTCTCGTAGGCGTCGACAGCCTTGTCCCATACATCATTCATGGAATCTGCCGCCATGGCGCGGGTCTCCTCGCCAGAGCGCGGGGCCAGCAGCAGGCCGCACACCGCGCCGATACCAGCACCCACCACGGCGCCAAACACAAACCCAAGTCCACCCTTAGCCATCATATCCTCCTTGTGTGCCGCCCTCCGAAGAGGCGAATTAGGTGCAGACCCGCTCATGCAGGCCGCCCTGCGGTCTTTGATCACGCATCTCTACTAACGATGACGCACTCACTCGGCTACGTCCACTTCACTGATGCACTTGTATACCCAGTTTAGCCAGGGCCTCTCCTACGCCTTTTTAGGTTGGGCGTCTTTTAGAAAATTCCCTCAATTACCAAAAGCACCTTCACTGCTCGCGCAGCGCCCACCTCACGACTGCATCACGCCATTCGCGCTGTGTCCAAGATGCTCTGGCAGCAGCAGGGCCTCGCTTGCGCCACTTCGCCTTGTCGAGAAACCCGCGCCCTCAGCTGCTGGCACCCCATTGGGAAAAGCGCTAGTCCATGTCTTGGGGATCCTGAGTTGCAGCTGGCGCACGGTCGATGACCATCTCTGCGGTCTCCGTGGCCGAAGGGACAGCCTCCGCCTGAGCCTCAACGACCTCTGCGGGTTGCGGAACCTCGGGCGCCTGCGGGGCCTCTGGCATCTGCGGCGCTTCCTGGTCCTGGGCGGCTTCATCCAGCTCGGCGACAGTATCGATTTCTGCCTCGTCCACCGGCTCGATGGCGGCGTCCTCAGACGTCTCAGCATCGTCTTCCGGCGACGCGAAGGCCGCCTGGGTGAGGTCCACCAAGCCCTGGACGATAGCGGGAACGTTGGGCTCGGTGCCGGGATTGGCGCCGCTATAGGCCCACTGCAAGATCCAGGCTGCCGAGGAAAGCGCCCCCGCCACCAACACGTCGTCAGGGCAGGCTAACGTGACGGTGTAGGTGCGATCCACATCCGTTGGAGCCGTGCGCCCGTGACTCATATCGCCCGCCATGTTGGTTTGAGCCAAAAGCTCCAGGGTGACATGCTCCAGCAGATGGGCCAGCTCCGTGTCTCCCATAGCGTCCTGGAAAGTGGTGCCGGCGTCACCTAGGCAGGCATGGTTGGCGATCTCTGGCATGAGCCAGTAGACATGGGCAGTGGCCTCTACATCCTCCGAGGTCATGAGGGGTGCGCCATCAGCGATGCGCACGGTTGCGATGAGATCTCTAGGCCCTATGACCACCTGCTGGATATCGATAAGCTGCGCCACGGCCGGCCTCCTGCCTGAATGCGCCCTCACGGGCTCATGGTTGAGTTCATTGTCCTCATTCTAACAGGGGCACTGGGGGCGCCTGCGACCCACAAAATATCTCACCTAAGAAGCCAAGAACCCTGTTGCCGTTGGTGACAACAGGGTTCTATAAGCGCAGGGCCGCGCAGGGCCGCAAGGGCCGGCTCTAAGAACTCCAAAGAGCAAAGAGGTTACCCTTTGCAGCACTGGAAAAAGCTGCTGCATATGCTACATTAATGCGTTACTAAAGTAGCATTTTCTACCACGTTAGTAACACTATTTGTAGCCAACGCAGTAAGTTTTCAGAGGGGCGCAAACCCCTCTTTGCCGGCCGCATTTACGCGCACCAGCAGCACGTCGCACGGCACCTACCACACGCGATTCTCGCGGTAGAACCCAATGAGGCTCTGGGTGGAAGCGTCCTGCTCGGCCAGAGCGGCGTCGGACTCAGAGAGTGCCGGGGTAATCTGCTTGGCCAGCTGCTTGCCCAGCTCAACGCCCCACTGGTCGTAGGAGTCGATGCCCCAGACGGCGCCTTCCACAAAGGTAATGTGCTCGTAGATGGCAATGAGCTCGCCCAGGGAGAAGGGAGTCAGCGCCACGCCAAAAATGGAGGTGGTAGGACGGTTGCCTTCAAAGACGCGGGCGGGGACGATCTGTTCGGGAGTGCCCTCGGCGCGCACCTCGTCGGCCGTCTTGCCAAAGGCCAAGGCCTTGGTCTGAGCCAAGAAGTTGCCCAAGAAAAGCTCCTGGACGTCCTGGTCGCCGTCGCGGGTGGGGTTGGGGGTGTTCACAAAAGCGATGAAGTCGGCAGGGATCATCGAGGTGCCCTGGTGCAGCAGCTGATAGAAGGCGTGCTGGCCGTTGGTGCCCGGCTCGCCCCAGAACACCTCGCCAGTGTGGCAGGTGACGGGGGTGCCGTCCCAGCGCACGGACTTGCCGTTGGATTCCATGGTGAGCTGCTGGAGGTAGGCCGGGAAGCGGGAGAGGTACTGGTTGTAGGGCAGCACGGCGTGGCTGTAGCTCTTGAAGAAGTCCACGTACCACACGTTCATGAGACCCATGAGGGCGATGGCGTTCTGGCGCAGCGGAGTGTTGGCAAAGTAGCGGTCCATGGCGTTCATGCCTGCCAGGAAGTCCTGGAAGTTGGAGGGACCGAGGACCACGGCCAGGATGGTGCCCACCGCGGAGTCCACCGAGTAGCGGCCGCCCACCCAATTCCAGAAGCCAAAGGCGTTGGCGGGGTCGATGCCAAACTCCTCCACCAGCTTGAGGTTGGTGGACACGGCTACAAAGTGCTGGGACACGGCGTCTTTGCAAGAGACCTCGGAGCCGTCGATGGCGCCGGTCTCGGCCAGCTTGTCCAGCAGCCAGGTGCGGGCCTCACGGGCGTTGGTGATGGTCTCCAGAGTGGTGAAGGTCTTGGACACCACAATGAACATGGTGGTCTCAGGATCCAGGCCGGCCACCTTCATGGCCAGGTCGTTGGGATCGATGTTGGAGATGAAGCGGGCAGAAATGCCTGCGTCGGCATAGGCCTCCAGGGCCTGATAGGCCATGGCCGGACCCAGGTCAGAGCCGCCGATGCCAATGTTCACCACGGTCTTGATGGCCTTGCCAGTAACGCCTTTCCACTCACCGGAGCGGACCTTCTCGGCAAAGTCGTAGATACGGCCCAGGGTCTCGTGCACGTCTGCCACGGCATCCTGGCCGTCCACCATAAGGGTGCCTGCCTCAGAGGCGGGGCGGCGCAGCGCGGTGTGGAGGACGGCGCGGTCCTCGGTGGTGTTGATGTGCTCGCCCGCCAGCATGGCCGAGAAGCGCTCGCGCACGCCCACTGCCTCGCCCAGGTTGGCCAGAAGATCCAAGGTCTTGGAGGTCACCAGGTTTTTAGAGAGGTCGAAGCGCAGGTCCTCGACGTCAAAGGTCATGGAAGGCACGCGCTCGGGATCGGCGCCGAACCAGTCCTTGAGGGAGATGCCCTCCTTTTGAAGCTCGTCAAAGTGCGCTTGCAGGGCCGCCCACTCGGGGGTGGCAACGGCGTCGATAGGCTTGCCAACTGCCATGAATGTTCCCTTCTCCTTCTGGGCGCCGCGACGCTGCCGCAAGCTCCCTTCTCGCGGGGTGCAAGGCCCTCAATTGTGAGGCTCGCCCCCATGGCGAACTGTTTCGCCTCTATGACCTTCAATCTACTCCACGGCGGGACACGCGGCGGCCAACTCGGCAGTCACTGCGGTTTCTACAGATGTGAAACGAACTCGTATGACACTAAGACGCGGCGCCTTGTGGCGTAAGGCGGCGCCTAGCAGGTATGGGGCGGCAGGTCTGCATGCGCCCCTGCAAAGATACTCTCGCGGCGCCTAGTAGGGCTCTCCCAGCGGAGGCAGCTGCTTGAGGTAGGCCCACTGCAGCTGCTTGGCGGCGGGATCGGCCAGAGCCGCCTCGAAGCCGCCTAGATTCAACAGGCGCAGGCCCAGCACCTCGGTCACATAGCCCGGCTGCAACATGGCGCATTCGAGCCTTGGCAGAGCCACAAGCTCGGGGGCGAGGGTTTCTCGGGCCAGGTTGGCCGCCGTCTCGTCGCAAAGGATCACCGTAGAGGGGCTCAAGGCGGCCAGTGCCAGCCGAAAGCCCTCCGGATCCACCGGCGCCCCCGCGGCAGTCACAGCGCTCAGGGCGCACCAGTCTTCCGGGGCATAGCCCAGGCGCTCGAGGGCGGCGTGGAGGGCGGCGCCGTCGGCTCCCGACAAAAGCACGCCACCAGCAGCCTCAGCAGGTCCGGGCTCGCCTTTCACCAGGAGCACCGAAGCGAAGCCGTTACCCGCCAGCACCAAGCCTCGCTGCTCTAGCTGGGCTACCTCTGCAGCAGTTTTGTCGCGAGCCTGGCGGCGGAGTTCTTCTCGGGCAGAAGTCATGGTCCCTCCCTGGGAAAGCGACGGGCAGTGGCGTGAGGTCGGGGCTGCGGCGCGGGCGGGCCGCGAGCGATGCCCCGAAGATTGGCGGAGCGGGCACCCTGTAACTAAGGTACAGTGCAATCGTGCAAGCTTTGTTGGCAAAACCTGCAGGAATCGCCCTTCTCGTATCGTAAACGCGAACTGGTGGGTATGCACCTGTCGGACACACACTGCCAGCTTTTTTAGTTGGCCTACCACCAAGGAGGAATCATGGCAGTCACAGAACTCACTGCTCAGAATTTTGACGAGGTCATCTCAAGCTCAGACAAGCCTGTGCTGGTGGACTTTTGGGCCAGCTGGTGCGGCCCCTGCCGCATGATGTCGCCCATCGTCGACGACCTGGCCGATCAAATGGCATCCGTGCTCAAGGTATGCAAGGTCAACGTCGAGGACAATCAGGATCTGGCCGCCCGCTTCCAGGTCATGTCCATCCCCACGCTCATGCTCTTCAAGGACGGCAAGGCCGTGCACACCGTAGTAGGCGCAGTGCCTCGCGACCGTTTGGTCCAGGAGCTGGCTCAATACCTCTAAGCCAAGCGCCGCCAAGCGGCAGGCGAGCCTCGGCGCCTGGCCGGCTTGCATCGCCGAAGCGCCCGCATGAGCGCGCCAGTCGCAAGGCTTACCCAATCATTACAAAGCTGTGAGACAAATCACGGGCCCGCACGTGTACGGTAAAACGGAGCGTGCGGGCTTTTTGTGCCGCCCTCGTCCCCGCACACCCCATTCCACCAAGAGCTTCCCGCTCACGCTTGCATCTTTTCTCGGAAGGCAAGACCTTATGACCCGCACCCCCAAGAAGGATCCTATACAGGAGGCAGGAGTTTCTCGGCATGCAGCCGTTCCTGCCGAGAAGAACGCCCATCCCGCCCCGCACTCCCCTGCCGAGACCGCAGCTTGGCTCTCTCCCGAGGTGGCAAAGCCCCACTACTGGCAGCGCTTCTTGCACCTGTGCCGCCGCCATGTGCGCACCATCCTGGTGTGCGTGGCGCTGCTGTGCTTCTTGGCCATCCTGGAAGACGTGTGGTTTGGCGAGATCGTGAGGCTGGATACGCTGGGCTACCACTTCATCGTGGAGAACCGCAGCGATGCTGTCACACCCATCATGGAGGAGATCACCAGTCTGGCGAGTCCCGTGGTGCTGCTAGTGATGCTGGTGATTGTGGCCGCCTTTGCGCCAGGACGCCGGCCGGGCTTGTGCGCCACCGTCAATCTGGTGCTAGTAGTGCTGCTCAACAGCGTGCTCAAGTTCATTGTCCATAGGCCTAGGCCGGAGGGGTTCAGGCTTATCTCGGAGACGGGATATTCGTTTCCCTCGGGACACTCCATGGTGTCCATGGCGTTCTTTGGTCTTCTGGTATGGATGATCTGGCGCTACGACGAGGACCGCACTTTGCGCATGCTGTGGAGCCTCTTCTTTGTGGCAGTCATCGCGCTGGTGGGCATCTCCCGTATCTACCTGGGGGTTCATTACACCTCAGACGTGCTGGCGGGCTTTTGCACCTCGCTCATTTGGCTGGCGTTTTACACCAAGGTGGTGGCGCCTGTGTTCTTAAGCGAGCCAGTGAATCCCTCTGCCCACCGGCTCAAGCGCATAGTGGAGGCGCCGCGCCACAGCAAGTAGGGGTGCGTTTTGGCTGGGCGCCCCGTTTTGCTGCGGGTTTCGTTTTGCTGGGCGCCCCGTTTTGCTACGGGTTTCGTTTTGCTGGGCCCCCCCCGTTTTGCTACGTGGATTTTGGGCTGAAAATGGCCGTTTCACTACGTGAATCCACGTAGTGAAACGGAAAACCCCAGGTCGGAAGAAGGCATTAGCTACGTGAATCCACGTAGCTAATGCCTCAACCGCACTACTTCAACAGCACTGGAGCTGCCCCAACGACACCCGCGTCAGTCGTGCCACCGCGGGCCACAACAACCGCCCTACATCCCAAAGCGGAACCAGGGGCTGCCCATCTGCATGTCGCTCACGGGTAGCTGGATGATCTGGGGGTCTTCTACCAAACCGTCGCGGATCCACAGCCGTGCCATGGTGGGCCCCATGGGGGTGCGCGGCAATGTGGGGCTGCCGGGATTGATGAGCCAAGCGCCGGCCTCGGCAGGATAGTTGAGGGCCCCCGCGTCTGAATAGCCCACGGCTTCCATCACCTGCCCGGGATTCTCCATGGCGCGCAGCGGCTTGGACTGCAAGCGACGGCGCAGCACCTGGCCTCCCTCGGCAGAACGGCGGATCGAGGGCTTGTGACTATGGCCGTAGACGCACACGTCGGCCGAGGCCGGCTTGAGCTGCTCCTCATGATGAGCCACTTGAAAGCGCACGCCGTCGATGGAGAAGCGCATCACTCGTTTGATATCCGGGCCGTATTGACCGGTGTAGTCGTTGTTGCCCAGGCACAGGTGCAGGGGAGCTATGGACTTGAGCAGCGCAAAGTCAGACGACGAGGTGATGTCGCCTGCGTGCACTATCACATCAGCCCCGCGAAGCTCGCGCTTGAGCTCGTCCGAGATATAGCCGTGCGTGTCGCTGATGATATCCACTCGCTTGTCTGCCATGACCCTGTGCGTCCTCCGTCTAAAAAGAGCCGCCCCAAAGGACGGCTCGTCTATGGCTGTCAGCCCCTTAAAGGGGAGCTTTCAAAAGACCTTTGGAACACTGCGCTTGCAGCGCCCTAGGATGCCCTCTCGCAGCCTTATATGCCCAAGACGCGCTTGAGCTGCACCACGCGACGGCGAGACACCGAGATCTTCTTATCTTCGATGCCATTCAAACCCAGCTGCAAAATTCCGCTGGACACCACCTCGACGTCTTCCACATGGGCCAGGTTCACGATATAGCCGCGGTGCACGCGGAAGAATCCGTGGGGCACCAGCTTGGCCTCCAGCTGTGCCAGCGAGATGGTGGACAGATAGCGATCGGTATCCGTATAGATGCAGGAATAATCGTCCTTGGCCTCGATGTAGCGAATCTGATCGATAGGCACCAGCACCTTGCGGCCGCCCTTCTCCACCGCGATGCGCTCCTGAGGCGGGTTGGCCGGGGCCACCGGCGCCATGCGGCTCTCCACCTTGTTCAAGGCGGTTACCAGACGGTCGGTCTCCACCGGCTTCATGAGATAGTCCACGGCGTTGACGTCAAAGGCCTGCACCGCATACTCGCTGTAGGCGGTCACAAAGATCACCGCCGGCGGGTTCTTGAGCTTATGCAGGGCCTCTGCCAGCTGCATCCCGCTGGTCTTGGGCATGGAGATATCCAAAAACAGGACGTCCGGCCGAGTCTCAATGATCTTTTCCACCGCTTCGCGCGCGCTGGAAGCCTCGTCAATGGAGTCTACCCTGCCGGTCTCTTCCAGCAAAAAGCGCAGTTCCGAGCGCGCAGGAGCTTCATCGTCCACGATCATTGCACTGAGCATTCAATCACCTCATGGGTCGTGCATCTTCAAATCATCAAAGAGCGGCAGCCGAATCTCGAGCAAGGTCCGGTTGTTGATAAACTCTTATACCTTTTATGACCGTCCAACCTCCTTGGACAACCACAAAACCAGCTGAATCCCATCTTACACCACTGGGCGATTCTCGCTATCTGCCGGTATCTCAGCCCCGCCTTGGACCCCTCCGTGGGGCCTGGGGGCTACCGGAGCAGGCCCATGGATGGCCCCGACCAGCTTGAGGGTCACTGCCGTGCCTTCCCCCAAACGGCTCACGATGTCGATGCCGGAGCCCGGGCCGTAATAGCGCGCCAAGCGCTCCTCGACGTTGCGCAGGGCGATGCCCGTGCCTTTCTCGGCATCTGACATGCCCGACGCCTTTTGCAGCATGGCCTCCACCTGCTCCTCGCTCATGCCGCAGCCGTCATCGGCCACGGCGATGAGGATGTCGGAGTCCTCGCGGGTTACATGGATGTCGATATGCAGGACGCCCTCCTCACGCATGGCATGGCGCACGGCGTTTTCCACGATGGGCTGGATCACGAAGGCGGGCACCATGACGTTCTCGCAGCCCTCCTCGACGCGCTCCTGCTCGGCAATGCGGTCCTCGCCAAAGCGAGCGTACTCGAAGGTGAGGTAGCGGCGGGTTTGCTCCAGCTCGCGCTCCAGAGGGATGAGCGACTCTGAGTTTTCCAGCGTCTGGCGGTAGAAGGTGGCAAACTCGCGCAGCAGGGCGCGGGCGCGCATGGGATCGGTGCGGGTAAAGGCCGCGATGGTGTTCAGGGTGTTGAAGAGGAAGTGGGGGTTGATCTGGGCTTGGAGCGCCTTGACCTCGGCCTGGGCGGTAAGCTGGGCTTGGCGCTCCAGCTCGTAGAGGGAGAGCTGGGTGGAGAGCAGCTCGCCAAAGCCCTCGGCCACGGCGTGCTGGGTGTTGTCGATGTCTTTGTAGCTGCGATAGAAGAACTTGAGGGTGCCGATGGTGTGGTTGCGCACCACCAGAGGCACCACGATGCCTGCCGGCACAAAGCTCATGAGCTTGAGCCGGCTCTGGGCGTCCATGTTGGCCATAGCGTCGTTGTCCAGGCGCTTCATGAGCGAGAAGGTCTGGGTACGCCCGCTGTCCAACGCCTCGCGAGTGGCTTGGGTGGAGATGGGGCGGCCGGGAGGGAAGTTTTCCTCGGACTCGCCTACATAGGCGATGACCTTCTCGTGGTCGGTGATGGCAACGGCAATAGCCACCGTCTCTGGCAGCAGAGACTGGCACACGGCGCGGCATCCCTCGAAAGTGAGGCCTCCCCGCAGATGCTCCAGAGTGAGCGATGCGGTGCGTAGCGTGCGCTCGGTGGCTTGGGAGCGCACGGAATCCGGAGCGCCCGAGGCTCCCGCGCCCACCACTATCACCACGCCGATGCCTATAGCCGCGATGACCCACACCATGGTCTCGCCCTGGGCAGCGCCCCAAATAAGCAGGATCGCCATGGTGAAGATGCACAGGCACAGGATGGCGGTGATGAAGTTGTTGATGTAGTTGTCTTTACTGTTGCGCGCCATGGGCACCATCTGTCTCGCTGACGGCATCCTGCTCAGACACCTCTAGGGCCTCCTTGGCTGCCGATAAGGACTCCTCCTGCTCATCGGCGGCCTCCACCGTCTCCTGAGCGTCTTCCCAGGCTTCGTCCATAGAGCCAGTGGCTTCCGGCTGCGCTTGAGCAGCCGCCATGGTGGAATCAGCGGTGGAAGCCGGCGCCAGGTAGGGGTTCTGAGCGGGGATTCCCGGAGGGGTGCCATGGTCGAAGAGCCAAGCGGCCACCTGGCGCTCGGACCACAGGCGGCTGACAATAGAGGGCCACCAACTCATGAAGCTCAGGTAGGAGAGCACGTGGTTCTCGGCATTGGCGGCCGCCTCTTTGAGCCCGGAGCGCCAGATGGCCAGATACTCGGCGTGGTCGGAGGTGCCCAGGGCCCGGCGCAGCGCAGTGGAGGCGATGCGGCGGTCCAGGTCGTCGGAGATCCAAGGGCCGGGATAGGGCATGAGGGACTCGGGGGTTACCTGATTGAGGTCGATCTTGGTGGCTGCTCGGGCGAGCTTGGCCCGCTCGTAGACCCAGCGAAAGACGTTTTGGCGAAAGCGGTTGGCGGGCCGAGGCGTGGAGGGCGGCAGGTGCATCACGCGCCATTGGTTGTCAAACCATACGTCCAGGCCGTAAAGGCGCAGGTTAAAGAGGTAGTCCATGTCTTCGCCGCGAGTGATGAAGGGGTCGAAGGCCACGCGGGAGTAGGCCTCGGCGCAAATGGCCATGCAGCCGCCGCACATGAAGCTGGACCGGGAGATGCGAGGGCCCGCTTGAGCCTCACGCATCCAGCGGTTGAACTGCAGGTTCTTGTCCCAGTCGCTGTCATACCAGGCCAGGTCCTCGCTGGCAAGGCAGGACTCGTTCTCGTCGATGAAGTAGCCGCTCTTCACCAGCACAGGCAGGTTCTGACGGGTACGCTGGCCCAGGCCATAGACAGCCTCTGCCAAGAAGGAGGGTGAGAGCACCACCTCGTCGTCATCCAAAAAGACCACCACATCGTGGCCAAAGACTGCCGCAGCCACCAGTCCCATGTTGCGGATGGCGCCGTAGCCGCGCAGGCTCACGCACTCGCCGGTGAGCCGCGGGGCAATCTCCATCACGCAGTTTTGAAGGACACGGCCCTCGGCCTCGCCAATGACCAAGGGCGAGAGGTTGGGATGCTCAGCGCAGATGGCGTCCACCTGGGCGCGGGCTCGCCGCTCGGACTCAGGGGAGGCCACCAGCAAGATGATGGTGCGCACCACGCCGCGCACCTGCTCCAAGGACTCCAGGCAACGGGCCAGCTCCGGGTTGGGAGTACCTACCGGAGTGGCGTGGTCATAGCCGCCCACCCGCTCCTCGGTGGAGGTCCAATAGGACGGGATAACGATGGCTGGATTCATGAACGGTCCCCTTGAGCCGGGACGACACCGTCGGACGCGAGCAGGCCGGGCAGCGGCGTGCGCTTGAGAGCCCGCGCCAACGGCAAGCCCAGGCAGTACATGGTGACCCCTTCGCCCAAAGCCGTGGCAGCCACGCCAAAGAGGTACATGGCACCCCAGGCCCCGTCCAGCGAGATGGAGGTGAAGGGAATGGTGTAAAACCCCAAGCCCATAAGCATGAGCGGCAAGTAGGCCGGCACGATGAGAGCGTTGAAGATCACCGGGCCCGCTACGGCAAGCGCCGGTTTTGCCCTGAAGTGCCAGGTAAACCAAGCTCCCAACGCTGTAGCCAAAGTACCGAAGGCCACGTCCAAAAGCCCCAGCGTGCCGGTGCCTCCCAGCACTATGTTGCAGGTGTTGGCCACCGCGCATCCCAAAGCCAAGCCGCCGATGGCGTCCGGCGTGAACAAGGCAAGCACGCAGAGCGCCTCGGAGATGCGAAATTGCACCGGGCCCCAGGCCAATCCGCCCAAAAAGAGCATGGTCACCAACGTGGCTGCCCCATAGAGCGCAGCGATCATTGCGATGCGGGTCATACGGCCCGCAGACAGTGGAACTCGATTGGCCATGAACATCCTTCCTGCAGCCGCGCCGCGGCGGCCCAAAGAGACGCCTCTCACACCTAAAAGAATGATGCAGCCACACGAACCGCCCCGGCTATGAGGGCCGATCGTCTCGGCAGCACACCCGTGTTCCATACTACCCGACAGCTCGGGCACCTACGGCGAAAGCCTGCGCCCTTTGCATCAACGTTTTCTTTCTTACCGAGAAAAGCCTCCCCGCCGCAAGAGAGCGATGGGGAGGCTTTGGGGTAGGACGTGGTCGAGGCGAGAGGAAAGCTTAGAACCTCACGGCGCCGTCTGCACCGATGGTGAAGCCGCCTATGCGGGTGTTGCTTACCATGGAACCGTCGGAGCGCAGCAGGTAGAGCTTGCCGTTGTCGATCTGCCAACCGGTCTTCATAGCGCCGTCGTCAGCGCCGCCCAGCAGGTACCAGGAACCGTTGACTGCCTGCCAGCCGGTCTTCATGGCGCCGTCGTTGGAGCCGCCAAGGTAGTACCACTTGCCGTTCACCAGCTGCCAACCGGACTTCATGGCGCCGTCGTCAGCGCCGCCCAGCAGGTACCAGGTGCCACCGACCTTCTGCCAACCGGCCTTCATAGCGCCGTCGTCAGCGCCGCCCAGCAGGTACCACTTGCCATTGGCTGCCTGCCAGCCGGTCTTCATGGCGCCAGAGCCGTCGAGCAGGTACCAGGTGCCGCCGACCTTCTGCCAGCCGGTCTTCATGGCGCCGTCCTCAGCGCCGCCCAAGAGGTACCAGGTGTCGCCGTCCTTCTGCCAGCCGGAGAGCATGGAGCCGTCCTCGTCCATGAGGTACCACTTGCCGCCCACTGCCTGCCAGTCGGTCTTGGCAGCGTTGTTCTCGCCAAAGAGATACCAGGTGCCGTCCATCTTCTGCCAGCCGGGATCGACCTTGGAGCCGTCCTCAGGCAGGTAGTACGGGGTCTCATCCACGGTGACCCAACCGGTCGCCTGAGCGCCGTCCTCGCCAAAGGCCATGAGCTTGCCGTCTACGGTGTAGACACCGGTCTTCATGGCGCCGTCGTCGCCCAGGTTGTAGGTCTTGTCGCCCACCTTGGTGATGCCGGTCTTCATGGCGCCGTCGTCGCCAAAGTAGTAGGTCTTGCCGTCGATCTCTTTCCAACCAGTGGCCATGTCAGGGCTGTAATAGGAGGTCTTGTCGCCATCCTTTTGCCACCCAGTTTGAGAGACGCCGTTGGCATCGAAGAGATAGTTCTTGCCGTCGATGGTCTGCTTGCCGGTGGCCATCACGCCATCGGTGCCAAAGTAGTAATCCTTGCCGTCGATGGTCTGCCAACCGGTCTTGGCCTCGGGAGCGGCATAGTAGGTCTTGTCGCCCACCTTGACAAAGCCGGTCTGTACAGTGCCGTCTTCGCCCATGACAAAATCGATGCCGTCGATCTTTTGAAGGCCGGTCTGGATCTTGCCGCCGGCGTCCACGTGGACCTGCTTGAGCACCTGCGCGCCGTCCACGGTCTCACTCAGGACAACCCAGCGATTAGCGGCGCCCGCTACGACGCCGTCGGCAGCGGCGAGCGGAGTTTTGACCTCAGCGGAGTAGGTCATAGGAGTCTTGATGCCCTGGGTGGATGTGTCGTAGTCGCTGGGCACGAAGGGGGTCTTCTGATCGCCGTTGTGCCAGGTGCGGAGCTCGGTGAGAAGGGTCATGTACTTGGCATGGGCCTGCTCGGTGGCCACGCTGTTGGCCAGGTTAGCGGCAGCGGTTTGCGCTTCGCCAGAAAGGCCCCTGACATAGGTCTTGACTTCTTCGTTCTGGGTGACGAAGTTGTCCTGGAGGGCACGGATGTAGCTGTGCACCGTCTCGCCCACCTGCTCGCGGTCGGCGTTGCAGATGGTGTTCACGTCCATCATCACGTAGGGCATGTAGTAGTCCCAGGGGCCGGCTTTAAGGGCCTCAGCAAGATTGTCGCGACCGCCGCCACCCTGATGCGTCAGGTCGAGATCCTGAGTGCCGTAGCGGGGGTTGACCTCGGTCATCAAGCCGCCAAAGGAAGGTACTGCCAGGGAGAAGTCATCACGATTAAGGGCAAGCCACTCAACGGTGGCCTCTGCGGTATCCTCCTTGGAGGCGTCAGCGCTCGCCACACGATTGATCTCGAACATGTGGGTCTCGAGGGAGTCCTGGCGGCCAACGCCGGTAACAGTATTGGCGACGCCTTTCTTGAGGCCGGTGACAGTGTCGGCGCGAGCGGCCAGCGAGCGGATCATGTCCGTAGTGGTCCAGTCGCCCTTGCCAGGGGTGAAGAACAAGGTGCGGCCATCGGTCACATCAAGAATGCGGCCGCCGCTCACGTAGTAATCCACGCCGTCAAGACCGTCGAAGTAGGCGCGGCCAATGACAAAGCGGGAGAACTGGCCCGCGCCCTCGTCGGCACGGGCATAGGTGCTGGCGATGTCAGGCTTGGTCTCGTCGGGCTTGCCATCAGCGCCCTCGAAGTACTTGAGCACACCAGCCTTTTTGGGCATCTCCACCAGGTCCTTGGAGTGGAGGCATTTGGCGGCGTCAGAGAGGTCCAAGTCCTCAGGATAGGTGAGCGAACCCATGTTGGGGTTCACAGAGGCCTTGTCCTCAGGCAGCTGGAAGCCCAGCCACTGGTGGCCAGAAACCACGGAGAACATCCAAGACTCGTGAGCGTCGCTAATGATGAGCTGGTCAGAGGAGCAAGAGCCGTACTTATCGACCAAGGAGCCTAGGAACGCCACGGCGTCTTTGGCGGTCTTGTTCTGGCCCAGTGCCAAGGCCACGTAGTTGAACTCGCCCACGCCGCTGTCTACCGCGGGGTCAAGTGCCCTGATCTCGGAGCTGGGATAGGTGGACAGCGTGGCCGAGCAAGACACGCCCCATTCGTTGATGCCGGCGGCGGAATAGGCGTTCTTAGCGCCTTCCCAACCATTGTCGCCGTGGTCGCGCACATAGGTGTAGCGATAGGTGGGCGTGTCAGAGGTCCACTGGAAGTTGTCACCCTCGGCAAAGTCGCCGTTCTCGTTTGACTGATAGACGAAGCCAGCCTCATGACGAGGCTCCACGCCAAAGATCTTTGCTTGGCGGGTGGCGGTGTCCTCGGCACGGCCGGCATACCAGGTATTGGCCTCCTTGGTATACGTGTTGGGCATCCACACCTGAGTGCACGCCAGCGCGTTTACCGGGAGGGCCATGATGGCTGCGGCACCCAGTGCCAAGCCGGTCATCGCCTTGTTGAACCATCGAGTCTTCATAGGCATCCCTTTCTCGGGGACTCCGGATTGAGTCCCTCTCTCTGCCAACAGACGTGCTGGGAAAGGCTCAAAAAGCCTCAAACCCCAACAGCTCCACGGAGCCGCTCCCCCTTCGCGACCGGTTACTCTCTATGGGTCCGCAAAGCTTTGGCTCCCTTTCAGCAACTATAAGGATACTCCCTTCTTTGTCGATATGTCACTGAAACTTCCAAGGGTGCTTATTCACCGACGAGCGGTGGGTTTTTATGCGGTAACGGTTGATTTTCATTCGTTTCTATAGGGTGCCTAACAAGACGCTACACAGGATTAACCTGCTCTTTAACACATTGGAGCGCAATTTCTTAATTGCACGGTCTTTTATTTATGCACTATGCGCTAAATACTAAAATATGAATATCAATGCGTATTTATCTATATTTATGGCAATTTTTCCAGGCCGTTTTTCCGGCTTTTACCCCTTGTTCCAGAGTTATGGGACAGAGTCTTAAAATAAAATGGCTGCTCACCGACCAGAGAGGAATGCTATGGCTTGCACAACATTGTTGGTAGGCAAGGGCGCCACCTACGACGGCTCCACCATGATCGCCCGCGACGAGGACGACGGCGACGGCGCCTTTTGCCCCAAGAAAATGGTGGTGGTCGAGCCTGCCGATCAGCCCCGCCACTACCACTGCGTCATCTCTCATCTGGATATCGAGCTGCCAGAGACCCCTCAGCGCTATACCGCCATGCCCAATGTGGATCCCAAAGAGGGCATTTGGGCAGAAGCCGGCGTCAACGACTCCAATGTAGGCATGAGCGCCACCGAGACCATCACCACCAATCCCCGCGTCTTAGGCGCAGACCCCCTGGTGGCCTATCAGCCCGCCCAGGGCGCCCCGGATACCCCTGGCTATCTGCCTGAACAGCCTGGCGGCATTGGCGAGGAAGACCTGATCACCCTGGTGCTTCCCTATATCACCACCGCCCGCGAAGGCGTCCTTCGCCTAGGGCAGCTGTTGGAGCGCTACGGCACCTATGAGTCCAACGGCATCGCCTTCTCCGATGAAAACGAGGTCTGGTACCTAGAGACCATCGGCGGCCACCACTGGATCGCCCGCCGCGTGCCCGACAACGCCTATGTCACCCAGCCCAACCAGCTGGGCATCGACCGCCTGGATCTTCTGGACGCCACCGGCGACGGCAGCGAGTATCTTGCCAGCGCCGACATCATCGATTTCATCATCGACCACAGGCTCAACCTGGCCATGCCTCAGTCCCTCGCCAAAAGCGCGTTGGCCTCTGCAGTGAACGCCATGAGTGCCGACAAGGACCGCCTCCGCGGGCTGCCTCGCATCGTGAACCCCCGCATCCTCTTTGGCAGCCACGATTACACCGACCACATCTACAACACTCCCCGCGCCTGGTACATGCAGCGCTGCCTGAACCCCTCGGACACCTACGACGGCCCCGACGCCCAGTACCAGCCAGAGAGCGACGACCTGCCCTGGTGCCGCGTGCCCGAGCACAAGGTCACCGTGGAAGACGTCAAGCAGGTGCTCTCCAGCCACTACCAAGACACGCCCTACGACCCTTACGGCACCCGCGGCAACGAGCTCACCCGCAAGTACTATCGCACCATAGGCATCAACCGCAACAACGAGTGCGCCTTGATCCAGATCCGCCCCTATGCGCCTGAGGGCCTGAAGGCGATCCAATGGACCGCCATGGGCGACATGACCTACTCCACCTTCATCCCGCTCTACACCAACGTCCACTCCATCCCGGCCTACCTGGACGTGGCTCCCCGCACCACCACCGAGACCTTCTACTGGGAGAACCGCATCCTCGCCGCCCTGGCCGACGCCCAGTTTGGCAGCAACTGGAATACCGTTTCTGCCTACCAAGACGCCACCCTAGGCCAAGGCCATGCCCAGATAGAAGCCACCGACGCTGCCTGCGCCCAGCTAGGAGGCGCCCAGCTCACACAGGCGCTCGAAGCCGCTAACCAAAAAACTTGCGACCTCATCCAAAAAGCCACCGACGACGTCTTGGCATCGGTGCTCTTTACCACTAGCGTGAACATGCGCGACCGCTTCAACATGAGCGACCGCTAACGACGCTGTCTCGCCTGGCAAGATCGCGTGCGCCACACCCTCTGCGCCCAAACCTCTTGCCAGGCACCCACCCTATCCCTCGATCTTTCAATTCCCGCGAAAAGAGCCTCGCCCGCCATGGACATGCCCCTGATACCTCCAGGAATCAACGCCACCCCCGAAGACAAAGCCAACGGCGAGCGCATGCGCCGCCGCCGAGAGCTCCCCAGCTTTAGACGCACTTTCTTCTTTGTGAACATGGGACTGTTGCTCACCGCCATAGGCATCGTCATCTTCAAGGCGCCCAACCATTTCGCCTTGGGCGGCACTTCGGGCCTCTCCATCATCCTCTCCACGCTGCTGCCCCAGTTCGACGTGGGCGACTTCATGTGGATGCTCAACGTGATCCTGGTGGTCGCCGGCCTCATCCTGCTGGATCTTCGTACCATGGGCTGGACCGTCTTCGCCTCCTTCGCCCTCTCCTTTTACGTCTCGCTCATCGAAATCATCTGGCCCCGAGTCACCCCGCTCACCTCCAACCCCCTGCTCGAGCTCTGCTTCGCCGTAATGTTGCCGGCTATGGGCAGTGCGCTGGTCTTCAACGTGGGCGCTTCCACCGGCGGTACCGATATCCTGGCCCTCATCCTCAAACGTCGCACCCATCTTCGCGTGGGCCAAGCGCTCCTTGCCACCGACGGCGCCATCGTCGCTGTCGCCGTCTTTCTTTACGGCGCCGAGACGGGCCTCCTCTGCATCCTGGGCCTTCTCGCCAAAACCCTCATCGTGGACAACGCCATCGAGGGCTTCAACCAATCCAAGGTCTGCACCGTGCTCTGCCCCGACCCTGCCGCCGCCATCGACTTTTTGGTCAACCAGCTCTATCGCACCGCTACCCTCACCCAAGTCCAAGGCGCGTTCTCCGGCAAGCCCATGACCCAAATCACCGTGGTGCTCTCCCGACCCGAGGCCGTCCGCTTCCGCGCCTTCCTCGCCGAACACGAGCCTCAAAGCTTCATGACCATGGTGAGCAGCTCTGAGATCATCGGCCGAGGCTTCCGCTCCATCTAGCTGCCGAGAAACTCTGCCGCCTCGCTCCCCCACCGCCCCTACGCTGAAGCCATAGCCGCCGCAAGAGCTGCTATGGCTTCTTTGTTGATGAGGCCCCCGAGCAGCTGCTTGGACATAGTCACCCCCATTGCCGGGTAAAACCCTTTCTAGCAGCGTTTTGCATGAAGCAAAACCCTTACACCTACCGGAGGAACCATGTGCAGCGACACCCAGAAAAAAGTGGACGAAGTAAAAGCCGGCGAAGCCGACCCCATGATGGTGGAAGGCGCCAACTCTGTGGAGCAGGAGACCGAGGGCGTAGATGTGCCTCTCACCACTGATCCCGACGACGTTGAAGGCGTTGTGGAAGTGCGCGACATCAAGCTGGAGGATTAACCTTCCAGCACAATTCTTGGCTACAAGTGAGTGGTCGCAGAACAAATAGCAGGCGATAAAAAGGGATGTTGACCTGGGTCAACATCCCTTTTTATCGCCTGCCGCCGGGCTTATCTGCCTTCCAACGGGATTGCAGTTAGAACCGAGAACGCCTTTGGTTCCGAGTGCGGTCCCTATGAAACAAGCCCCTGCAGAATCCCTGAGGTCAAGCCAGCTTGCTCACAAGGCTAGTGGGCACTGGGGTTTTACAAAACTCCAGTGCCTAGACCCGCCTCATAACGCGCACGGCGCCAAAATACTTCCCATGAAGGCCTTAGTTGCAAGTGAGCACCTGCCAAGAAGAGCTCCCAACGCAAAAGAGACCGCACTCCCAAAGGGGAATGCGGTCTCTTGCAAGCAATGCGAGCGACTTAGAAGTAGCTCACGAGCGACTCACGGGATGCGAGTCAGGGAGAAATTACTTCTCGGCAGGCTCGTCTGCCTGATCATACATGGACTGCAGCTTGAGCAGGTGCTCGTAGCGATCCATGGCAGCCTGCTCGTTCTCGGCGAACAGCTCGGAAGCACGGTCCGGGAAGAAGCGGCGCAGCGAGGCATAGCGGTTCTCGTTCTCCAGGAACTCCTGGTAACCGCCCTTGGGCGCCTTGGAATCCAAGACAAAACGCTTGCCGGCGGGAGCGGCGGGGTTGAAGCGGAACAGGTTCCAGTAGCCGCAATCCACGGCGCGCTTCTGCTCCTCCTGGCAATGCAGCATGCCGCCCTTCTTGATGGAGTGCATCTCGCAGGGGCTGTAGCCGATGATGAGGGAGGGGCCGTCGTAGGCCTCGGCCTCAGCAAGGGCCTTGAGCAGCTGGGAGGGGTTGGCGCCCATGGCCACCTGGGCCACGTAGACGTAACCGTAGCTCATCATCATCTCAGCCAGCGGCTTTTTCTTGATGGACTTGCCGGAGGCGGCGAACTGGGCAACCTGGCCCAGGTTGGACGCCTTGGAGGCCTGGCCGCCGGTGTTGGAGTAGACCTCGGTGTCGAAGACGAAGACGTTCACGTTCTCGCCGGAGGCCAGCACGTGGTCGAGGCCGCCAAAGCCGATGTCGTAAGCCCAGCCGTCGCCGCCGAAGATCCAGAAGGACTTCTTGGACAGGTAGGACTTGTTGGCGGCAATGTCCTCGGCTACGGGGTTGTCGCTCTTTACCAAGGCAGAGGCATAGTCAGCGGAGACCTGCTGGGAGATGCCAGTGGTGTCCCTGTTCTCGAGCCATGCGGTAGCAGCCTCTTTGAGGCCCTCGGGCAGGCCCTCGACCTCCAGCAGCTTCTCGGTCTGAGCGGCCAGGCGGTTCTGCTCGGCCTTGTAGCCGATGAGCAAGCCCAGGCCATGCTCGGCGTTGTCCTCGAACAGGGAGTTGTTCCAGGCAGGGCCGTGACCGGCAGCGTTGCAGGTGAAGGGAGAGGTGGCCGCAGGATTGCCCCAGATGGAGGAGCAACCAGTGGCGTTGGAAATGAACATACGGTCGCCGAAGAGCTGGGTGACGAGACGAGCATAGCTGGTCTCGGCGCAGCCGGCGCAAGAGCCGGAGAACTCCAACATGGGCATGGAGAACTGGCTGCCGCGGGTGTTCTTGTCGCTAAAGAGCTCGCGCTTCTCGGTGACATCGTTGACCGCGTAGTCCCAGACAGGAATCTGGTCGGCCTCCTCGGCCTGAGGCACCATGGTGAGGGCGCCACCGTCCTCCTGGGTGGACTTGGGGCATGCGGAGAGGCAGTTGTAGCAACCCATGCAGTCCAGCGGGGACACGGCGACCGTGAAGGTGTAGCCGGTGTTCTTGGGGACCTTGAGCTCCAGAGTCTTCATGGCCTCAGGAGCGTTGGCCTGCTCCTCGGCGTCCATGACGATGGGACGGATGGCGGCGTGGGGGCACACATAGGCGCAGTTGTTGCACTGGATGCACTTCTCGGGATCCCAGCGAGGAACCATAACTGCAGTGCCGCGCTTCTCGTAGGCGGAAGCACCGAGCTCCCAGGCGCCGTCGGCGTTCTTTGCGAAGGCGCTCACAGGCAGGCTGTCGCCGTCCATGCGGTTGATGGGGTTCATGATCTTTTGGACCTGCTCGACGATGGCGTCGCGGCCGCGCAGGGTCTCGTCCTCGACGACCTCGGTGGCGTTGGCCCAGTCAGCGGGCACCTCGAACTTGTGGAAGGCGGTGGCGCCGGCGTCGATAGCCTTGTGGTTGGCGGCCACCACGGCGTCGCCCTTCTTTGAGTAAGACTTGGTGGCGGCGTCCTTCATGTACTGGAGGGCCTCCTCGGCAGGCAGGATGTCTGCCAGGGCGAAGAAGGCGGACTGCAGCACGGTGTTGGTGCGCTTGCCCATGCCCACCTTCTGGGCCAAGTCGATGGCATCGATCAGGTAGACGTTGACGTTGTTCTCGGCAATATAGCGCTTGGCCTCAGCAGGCAGGTGCTCGGCGAACTCCTCGTCGGACCACTGGGAGTTCACCAGGAAGATGCCGCCCGGCTTGACGTCGCGGACCATCTTGAAGCCCTTGATGATGTAGCTGGGGTTGTGGCAGGCCACGAAGTCGGCCTTGGTGACGTAGTAAGGAGCGCGGATGGGAGAGTCGCCAAAGCGCAGGTGGCTTACGGTCACGCCGCCGGTCTTCTTGGAGTCGTACTGGAAGTAGGCCTGCACGTACTTGTCGGTGTGGTCGCCGATGATCTTGATGGAGTTCTTGTTGGCGCCCACGGTGCCGTCGCCGCCCAGGCCCCAGAACTTGCACTCGATGGTGCCAGGGGCAGCGGTGTTGGGGGCATCCGGGTCCATAGGCAGGGAGAGGAAGGTGACGTCATCCTCGATGCCGATGGTGAACTCGCGCTTGGGCTCATCCTTCTTGAGCTCCTCGTAGACGGCGAAGGCGGCTGCAGGAGGCTCGTCCTTGGAGCCCAGGCCGTAGCGACCGCCGATGACGGGGATCTCGGTGATGCCGGCCTCTACCAGGGAGGTGATGACGTCCTGGTAGAGAGGCTCGCCAATGGAGCCGGGCTCCTTGGTGCGGTCGAGCACGGCGATCTTCTTGACGGTCTTGGGCAGAGCAGCGGCGAAGTCCTCTACAGACCAAGGACGATAGAGGCGCACCTTGACGAGGCCTACCTTCTCGCCGTGAGCGTTGAGGTAGTCGATGACCTCTTCCAGGGTGTCGCAGAAGGAGCCCATGCAGACCACTACGCGGTCGGCGTCGGCGGCGCCGTAGTAGTCGAAGAGGTGATAGCTGGTGCCCAGCTTCTCGTTGATCTTGTCCATGTAGCCCTGGACGATCTGGGGCAGCGCGTTGTACGCGCTGTTGCACGCCTCGCGATGCTGGAAGAAGATGTCGCCGTTCTCGTGGGAGCCGCGGGCGGTGGGGTGCTCGGGGTTGAGCGCATGGTCGCGGAAGGCCTGGACGGCGTCCATGTCGACCATGTCCTTGAGGTCCTCGAAATCCCAGGTGGCCACCTTCTGGATCTCGTGAGAGGTGCGGAAGCCATCGAAGAAGTTGAGGAAGGGCACGCTGCCCTCGATGGCGGCCAGGTGGGCCACAGGAGCCAGGTCCATGACCTCCTGGACGTTGCCCTCAGCCAGCATGGCATAGCCGGTCTGGCGGCAAGCCATGACGTCGGAGTGGTCGCCAAAGATGTTGAGGGCCTGGGTGGCCACGGTACGGGCGCTCACATGCAGCACGTTGGGCAGGCCCTCGCCGGCCATCTTGTACATGTTGGGGATCATCAGCAGCAGACCCTGGGAGGCCGTGTAGCTGGTGGTGAGGGCGCCAGCGCCCAGAGAGCCGTGAACAGCGCCGGCGGCGCCGGCCTCAGACTCCATCTCCTGGATTTTCACCGGGGTGCCAAAGATGTTCTTGAGACCCTGAGCAGCCCACTGATCCACATGATCAGCCATGGGGCTGGATGGCGTGATGGGATAAATGCTCGCCACCTCGGTGAAGGCATAAGAGACCCAGGCTGCGGCCTCGTTGCCATCCATTGACTTGAATTTTCTTGCCATATCCTCTCCTTCAAAGCCTAACGACCCACCCTCAAAGGGTGATTGTGTACCGGGGAAACCCCAGCTAAAGCCTGTTCCAAGGATGGTGCGCCGCTCGCTTAAGCCACCAGGCCTTCGCCACGGGCAGCCCCAAGGGGCGCCATGTACACAGCCGCTGGCCAGAAATAGGCGCACTATCGCCTTATGATTATCACTCATTTTCAGCTCTGGGGCATAGCTGAACGCCACTGAATTCAGGCTTCTTCTACGCCGTCCGCCCTCGCAAAAAATTACCTGCTTGCAAGGGTTTCTTGCAGGACAAGCCCAAGGAGACCGCACGCCTCCTTCCAGGCTCCCGCAGGCGCACCTCCCCTACAACCCCAAGCACTGCGCAATAAATATATTTGTAAACTCCATCATAGCTTCCGCCAACGGTAGTGGACATGGCTAATGGCGCTCCTCCAGGCCACACACATGAAATGCCCCCGGTAGCCCTCAGGCTTCCAGGGGCTCTCTGGGACAGCTCCTCGCCCGCCGCACCCCGCACTCACAGGTAGGCGCAGGCAATGCAAGCCCTGCCGAGAAACCCTTCCATCCCAGGCAGGGAAGATGAGGTTTTCTCGGCAAGGAGAAGTGTCAAAGCGTTTTGGTTGCAGCTGTCGGCTGCGAAGGTCACTGGGAGAGGACCATGGGACCAGAGTCGGAGTCGTCTGGAGCAGAGCCGGTGGGACCTGCGGGCGGAGCTGTTCTGCACGCCAATTGGCGCTTGCGGCTCAGGAGGCGTTGAACCTCTCCAGCGGCCAGCAGGATGAGCACGCCCGCCAAAAGGGGCAGTTTGGCCAGCTCGTCGGGAGTGTCGTTGAGGGGTACCGTGGTGGCCACGGCAGCCAGCACGATCTCTGCCACAGGCAACGCCAGCATCACGGCCAACAACCTGCCCTTGAAGGGGGCGCAAAAGACGCGCTCGCGAGAGTCGGTGGCGCGCAGGCGGGCGAATGCGGGAAACATGGGCAGATAGCTCAGGAGCAGAAAGACCACGTTCATGGAGAAGAATATCCAGAAGACCTCGGAGTCTTCGCCCAGAGGCACTTGCAGCAGCAATACCAGGCTTGCCACGATGCCGGTCATGCGGGCGCTGCCGTTGGGCATGGAGTTGGTGCGCGACCGCAGGGCGAAGGGACGAGGCATGTTGCCTTCCTCGGCGGCCTTGCAGGCCACAGAGTTGATGCCAAAAGACCAGCTCACCATGTTGGCGAACAGGGTCACCAAGAACGCGGCGCCCACCAGGCTCACCAGCGGCGAGCCCTCCCCCACCATGGCTACCACCGCGTCCACGATGCCGGAGTCTAGGTTCAAAGACTCGGTGGGGACGGCGGCGCCAATGCCGATGCCGCAGAGGATGTAGACTGCGGCGATGGTGATGCCTCCAGCCACGATGGCGATGGGGATGTCGCGGCGAGGGTTGGCCATGGAGTCGGTGAAGGTGGCCACCACCTCGAAGCCCATGAAGTTAAAGAGGATCACCGAGAGATAGGTGAGCGAGTTGGGGTCTGCCAGGTTGGGCAGAAAGGTGTCGGGGGTCATGGGGTTCGCAAAGCCATGGGCGCCGGCAAACCACAGGCCCACGCCGGCTACCCCCAACGTGATGAGCACCTTGATGATGGCGCCGCCGTTCATGATCCAGTCGGCGTCGGAGACCGGCGAGAAGGCGGCAAAGGTCACGCCCCACACGAAGGCCAGCTCCAAAAGGATGCGGCCCCACAGGGGCAGCTCGACGCCCCAGACGCTTAAGAGCACGCTGGGAAAGATGCAGGCCACGCTGGCGATCCACAAAGGGAAGTTCACCCAGTAATACCAAGCGCATCTCGAGCCCCACCTGTCTCCCAAGCCGGCGCGCACCCAATCGTAGAGGCCGCCGTCGGAGGTATAGGTGGAGCCCAGCTCGGCCACCACCATGCCGTAGGGCAACAGGAAGGTGACGATAAGCACGCCCCACCAAAAGAACTGCACGTTGCCCATGGCCGAGGCAGGGGCCACCGCCTCGATGGTGAACACCACGCAAATAACGGACAAAACCACGTCTTTCAAGGAAAACCTGCCAGCTGCCATACGCCGGCCTCCTTACCAGTAGAAAAGGCGCCGCCCGACGGGCAGGGCAGCGCCTTCTAGTCACACAGATTCGCTATTGATGGTCGGGGCCCTTCTCGGCTTCTTCTGCCAAGCGCTCAGCAGCCAGCTCGGGGGTAAGGCCCGTGTACTCCTCTTTGCGACCGCGGGCAGACCAAACACGCACTACCTCGCCCAGAAGCACGAAGAGGATGACACCCACCAACATGGGGATCTTGGCCAGCTCGTCCTCGGTGCCGTTGAGAGGCACGATAGTGGCGACGATGGACAGCACCAGCTCGATGGCGGGGATGGCCACCATGACCTTCATAGCAGCGCCCTTGAAGGGGAAGGTGAAGACGTGGGGACGGTCCGGGTCGATCTTGCGCAAGCGCAGGAAGGCCGGGAACACGGGGATGTAGCTGATGAGCAGGAACACCACGTTCATGGAGAACAGCATCCAGAAGATCTGGTCGGAGATGAAGTCGATGGGGATCAGCTGGAGCAGCAAAGCGAGGCTTGCCACCACGCCGTTGACCACGTTGGCGCCGTTGGGCATCTCGGTCTTCTTGGACTCGATGCCAAAGACGCGAGGCATATTGCCGTGCTTGGCGGCATAGTCGGCCACGAAGTTCACGCCAAAGGACCAGCTGGCCATATTGGCGAACAGGGTGATCAGGAACACGATGCAGATGATGGCGAACAGAGGCGAGTCGCCCGCCATGGTCTGCACAGCGAAGATCATGCCAAAGTCGGGGTCGATCTCGCTGGTGGGGATAGCAGCGCCAATGCCAAAGCCGCAGAACAGGTAGATGGCGCCGATGGTCAGGCCGCCCAAGATGATGGCCTTGGGGATGTCCTTCTCGGGTTCTTCATGGATTCGGCGAAGGTGGTGACCACCTCGAAGCCCGTGAAGTTAAAGAGGATGATGGACAGGAAGGTGAGGGCGCTCACGTTGGTGAGGTCCGGCAGGAAGGTGGCCGGGCTCATGTCGTTGGCAAAGCCGTTGGCAGTGGCGTACCAAATGCCCAGGCAGCCTACGACCACCGCGATGGCCACTTTGAGGATGGCGCCGCCGTTGAGCACCCAAGCAGAGTCAGAGACCTTGGAGGTGGCCATGAGGACGACGATCCAGACAAAGGCTAGCTCGATGGCCAGAGTGCCCCAGACAGTGAACTCCATGCCGGTGACAAAGCCGATGATGTCGGGGAACAGGGTGGCGCAGGAGGCGATCCACAGGGGGAAGTTGATCCAGTAGTACCAGGCCACGCGGGAGCCCCACTTGTCACCCAGCGCGTCGCGGACCCAGTCATAGAGGCCGCCGTCTGAGTCATAGGTGGTGCCAAGCTCGGCCACCACCATGCCGTAAGGCAAAAGGAAGGTGATGATCAAAAAGATCCACCAGAAGAATTGGGCGTTGCCGATGGCGGCGGCGGGGGCTGCAGCCTCGGCCACGAACACCACGCAGATCACCGACAGGATGACGTCTATAAACGAGAACTTCTTACCAGCCACAACTACTCCTTTCGTTGTGCCCAAGGGCTGCCTGGAGGCGCATTGTTAGGAGTCGCACCCAGGCAGCCCTCTGTGATTGAGTAGGGGTCAGGTATTAGTTGTCCAGCTCAGAGGTGGGGAGCTTCATAGCCTGAAGGGCAGCCACCAGCTCCTGTTTGGCGCCGTTGACCTCGTCGGTCACCACGTTCCAGGGGCAGAAGGTGGCGAGTAGGCCACGGATGGAGTGCTTGCGGTTCTCAGCCTCGACCCAGCAGAGGGAACGCTCGGGATCGTCCATGACCTCGTCGACGACCTCCTCGCCGCGGGTGGCGGGCAGGCAGTGCATGAACTTGGAGTTGGGGCTGGCCAGGTTCATGAGGTCCATGGTCACCTGGTACTTGGGATAGAAGACGTCCATGTAGGAGGCGCCGTCCACCTGAGCGTCGTAGAGGCCGTACCACACGTCGGTGTAGACGAAGTCGGCGCCCTTGATGCACTCGGGGTCGTCGGAAATGGTGATGGTGCCGCCGGAGACCTTGCAGTTGGCCTCGCCGATGGCCATGAGCTGCTTGCCAAAGGCAGCGCGCTCCTCATCGGTGCCTACATGCAGGGCGCCGTCGGGAATTTGATGCCCCTTCGGCCCGAACTGCACGAAGTCCATGCCCATCTTCGAGCAGATGAACATGAGCGACACGCAGGTCTGGGTGGCGTCGCCGATGAAGGCAAACTTACAGTCCTCGATCTTCTTACCGGCGGGCAGGTTCTCGATCATGGTCATGAGGTCGCCGAGCTCCTGGGTGGGATGGTTGAACTCGCTCATACCGTTGATGACGGGGGCCGCGGAGTACTTCGCCAAGCTCACTACATCCTTATGACGATTGACGCGGGCCATGAGGATGTCCACGAGGGAGCCCATGACGCGGGCGGTGTCCTCGATGGACTCATGGCCGCCGAGCTGGATGGTGCCGGGGCCGTAGAACTGGGCGTGGCCGCCCAGGTCGGTCATTGCGGTCTCGAAGGAGATGCGGGTGCGGGTGGACACCTGCTGGAAGATCATGCCCAGGGTCTTGTCCTGGAGCAGATGGGGATAGTAGCCGTTTTTGATGCACTTCTTAAGAGCAATGGAGAGATCGATGATCTGGAGGATCTGCTCTTTGGTGAGATCGTTGGTGTCGATGAAATCCTTGGGGAATCCCTGAGCCATAGCGATGTCCTTTCTCCGAGAGCCTTAGGTGTTGAGGCCCTTCTCCCTGGGGCGGATGGGCTCCGCCTGATCTACGAGTCCAATATTTATCGATGGTTTTCGAAGGGCAAGGTTATTTAGGGTTGAGGTGCCACTGGGAGAAATCAACCCTAGATAAACCCTTGCTAGACCGGCTATTGGAACCCTCGCCGAGCTGGATCGAGCGGAGATTGTTCTGTCGGGCAGGGCTGCCCGACAGAACGGGGGCAACAGCATTATGCCGAGGGCAAGAAGCGACAAAAGGCTGCTGTGCGGGCGGCCATCCTACCGCCAAGCACCCTGCTGAGTGACCCGCAGCGCCTGGCCGCGTCCGCTGAGCATCGCGCCGAGAGCGCCAAACATCCTAAAGTGCCGACTAAGCATCCTGCAGCACCGCAGCGCCTACTAAGTACAAGTACTTAGTAGGCGCATCTGATGAGCTGCGGTTTTATCACCTACTAAGTACTTTTTTCTTTCTTGAGCCGCGCGAGGACCCAAAAAAGTACTTAGTAGGCGCCTGACCGGAGTCACCCAACTGTGGCCGCCCGACTGCGGGTCTCCTACTGCCCGACTGCGGGCCTCTCCCGCCGGGTCGTGGCCGCGCACATGTGGGGTGCCCACGACCCGGCACGGATGAAGGTATCGAAATATAGTGGACACCCACTTTACCCATAAAGGTGTCCCTCAAAAGAGTAAGCTCGAGAAACCTGGTGATGAAAACTCCGGGTTTTGAGGCTCGGGAGGGGCGCTCCGTTGTTATGAAGCTTGTCGTGTTGGACGCCTGATATTCAGCACGTCTAAAAAGCTCTCCCCCAAAGGGTGCAAGGCCAAAGTGGCAGCGAGAGAACAGCGAAAGCAAACGCCACCCCTTGGCAGCCGTCAAAAAGCAGTGCTACCAAAAGCAACGGTCGCCCGCCAAGCCTCCGTATATATTTTAAATTTGATATTGATAGGCGGAGGGGTACGGTGTTAATCCTTTGTGGCATATCGGCTCATCTAGCCCTGGTATCTGGGATATCCCAGTTTCTATGCACCCCCGAGGAGCAAAGAATGGCTCTCGCCAACAGCCAAGCAAACAGATTGGCCATAGACCTGCTCGAAAGATCAAGGCTCTACAGAAACAGCCATGAAATTCGTCAGGCCCTGAGTCCATGCGACACTACTGCAAGCCTCCTGGTGAACGATCCAACGAAGGCTCACAGACTCAAGAATTGCACAGTAACTGTATGCACAGCCGACCTCCCGCCGGGAGCATTGGTACGGCTATGGCCGGCCTCTCTTCCTAAAGATTGTGAAAGCGCCATCTATCTCACTGCCCCGATGGAGCATTTTCGCCAGTCAGCCGGCAGACTCACCTCTAGCCAGCTGCTCCTCCTGGGCTCTTGGTTATGCGGGCAGTATCGGCCCCGTCCGGATCTTACCAGCGGTTTTATCGGCGCCCCGCCCCTCTGCTCTGCCGAATCAATACAGCACTATTTAGCTATGCACCCTCTGTTGCGGTGCCGGAAAAAAGCACAGTCCACCGCCGCTTGCCTTATCAATAACCTAGCTTCTCCCGCAGAGGCAGCGCTCCTCCTGCTGCTCACCTGCCCCGCTCGACTAGGCGGCTACGGCTTGCCAAAACCCAAGGCAAACCCCAGCATTGCGCTCAATGAATCCGCGCGCCAGTTGCTGCCTGCTCAAAAGACTGTGAAACCTGACCTTTTCTGGCCCAAAGCCGCCCTCGACGTCGAGTATGACAGCGATGAGTACCACAGCCGATCCCTCAACACTCACGACCGACAGCGAATAGCCGCCCTTATGGCTATGGATATCGAAGTGCTCCCCATAACCCGACAGACCCTTTATAGCGAATCCGCTTTAAAACGCGTTGCCGAGATAATCTCTCGAAAGTTAGGTGTACCTCTTCAGACACCAGTGGAGTCAAAACAGGCTGAACTCCGGCAAACCGTATTGGGCCCACATGATTTTTGGTAATCCCCTTACGTCATCAAGTATGGAGGTATGCTCGCTCTCCTCCATGTCTGTCACTCCTCACTGCCACCACTCTTCGCACCTGCCACTTCTCGCACCTACTAAGTACATGTGCTTAGTAGGCAATCTGCTTGACCTGCATTTTTATCGGCTACTAAGTACTTTTTTCCTTCCCAAGCCGCGCGAAAGCCTAAAAAAGTACTTAGTAGGCGCACCTTCCAAGGGCGCATTGGCTAAGTACTTAATAAGTGCGCCAGCTAGTAGGTGCCTCGATTTTGCGTCGCGTAATTTAAACCACCCACCCCAAAAGACCTCGCAGGCACTGAGTCCTGCGAGGTCTTGGGGAAAGACAGCGGTCTTTGAGGACGTGCGGGGAGCCGGCACTCCCTGACGCCTTAGGGGATACAAGGGCATGTGCCTAGGGAGTGTGCCTAAGGTTGGAGGCGAAGCACACTTTTAGGCGACAGGCTCCTGCTGGGTGATGCAGTGGATGTTGCCGCCGCCGCAGACTACCTGCTCGCTCTTGACGCCCACGCACTTATAGACGCCCTCACCCCAGGTCTCGTCGTAGATCTTCTGAAGAGTGTCGACGGCCAGCTGGTCGTTCACGTCGCCGTACTGAGGCACGATGACGCCGTGGTTGGTGACCAGGTAGTTCATGTAGGAAGCAATGAGGGGCTCATCGGGAACGCGGGGCTCGGCGCTCTCGTCCACATCGATGGAATCGCAGGCTTCCTGGGTCATGTACAAGGGGTTCACCGGCATGGGAAGCTTGTAGACCTTGAGCTTGCGGCCCTTGGCGTCAGTGGCGGCAGAGAGGGTCTCATAGGCGTCGTGGCACTGGCTGTAGAAGGGGTAGTCGGGGTCGTCGGTCCAGATGACGGCCACTACGCCAGGGGCGATGAAGGTGGCGGCGTCGTCGATGTGGCCGTTGGTCTCCTCGGGGTCGATGCCCTCCTTGACCCAGATGACCTTCTCGACGCCCAGGTACTCCTTGAGGTGCTCGTCCATATAGGCGCGCAGCGGCTCGCTCCAGGGCTCGAACTTGAGGGCAAAGGTGGGCCAAATGCCCGCGTCGGGCTCGTCTATGCGCACGGCGGAGGCGGTGCGGCCAGGGGAGAGCAGGCACTGGTCGGTGACGATGACGGTGCCCTCCCCGTCCACGGTGATGGAGCCGCCCTCAAGGATCATGTCGTCGGGACGATAGGTGCGGGCGCCGGCCAACTCGGCCATCTTGACGGCGATCTCGTCGTCGGCGCGCCAGGGGAAGTAGAGGCCGTCCACCAGGCCGCCGTAGGCGTTGAAGTGCCAGTTGTTGGCGCGCAGCTCGCCCTCGCCGTTGACCACGAAGGTGGCGCCGGTGTCGCGGAACCAGGCGTCGTCGGTTGTCATCTCGATAACGGAGACGCGCTCGTCCTCTTCGAAGACGCGCTTGCAGTTGGCGTAATCGGCCTCGTTGGCGCACATGACCACCGGGGTGAACTCAGAGATGGCGCGGGCGATGTTTGCATACTGCTCCTGGGCAGGCTTGGCGCCAAAAGACCAGGTGTCGGTACGATGGGGCCAACCCATCCACACGCGCTTTTGGGGTGCGAACTCTGCCGGCATATAAAAGCCGTCGGCCTTGGGGGTGGACTCTGACTCAGGGATAGTGCGCATGACAAGAGCCTCCTTAGGGGTTGGGGGCGCCAGACGATCACCGGGAAATCTCTGGGGCCCTAAGATGAGCGGATCTTCTGTGAAAGCGACATGACTCTACGGCGCCTTGCCCTCTCATAGGCCGCTGTGACTGAAACTGTCTTGAATATCAGCCCACTGCCCTAAGAACACAAGACGATTTGAGGTTGAGAGACCGCTAGGAGAAATCAACCCTAAATAAACCCCTGGCACAAAGAGGTTGAGCTCCTTTCTCACATATATACATTTCCATCTAATCTCATGCACTTCCATCTAAGCTCCCTTAATATTTTCAACCATAGAGCAGCGCCCGTGGTACCCTAGGGAACAGAATGCATGGCGATGAGATTCAAAACTCCGTGGGGAAGGTCTTCCTGTGGATGCTTTTTTCTTTGGCTATACCATGGCAATTCTGGCGCTCTGCCTCATATCCTCTGTCTATCAGTGGGTTGCCTTTGACGCCACGAAGCGCAAGCCCTTTGCCGCCGCAGGCCTCTTCTTCCTCACCTATTTCGTAGAGCTGGGCGTCATCTTTTTAGATGAGTTCCTACATCAAAACATAGCGTTTCCCCTAGACTCCTACTACGCCATCACCTACCCTCTCACCCGCACCCTCATCGCCTGCGTGCTCTGGGGATCCCTTTGGGCTTACGTGCTTTTGGCCGTTGAGCGGTTTACCCTCAGGCGCCTGGCCATCCCTATAGCCCTTTTCTTTGTGGCCCAAGGCGCCTGCCTCCTCTTCATGCCCTATGGCGCCCTGCGCCAGTTTTGCTACTACACCTGCCGACAGGTCTTCTGCCTTTTCATGGCCCTCTACGGCCTTTCCGCCCTCCGCCGCGCCCCCACCAGCCAAGAGCGCCAATGGCTGGGCCGCCACCGCTGGCTCATGTGGGTGCTGCTGGCAGAAGTGGTGTTGGTATGCCTGGAAGACGCTCTTGTCATCCTGGTGCTGCCGCCCGTCAAAGGGCTTGGCATCACCCTCTACCTCTCCGAGCGTAACTTTTGCGAGAACGCCATGGTCATCGTCTTTGCCTTCTTCACCGGAAGGATCGCCTGGCGCGAGCTCTCCTTTAGGATGCACTCCCAACCCCAGGCCCACAGGCAATCCGACCCCGCGCCCACTTCCTTGCCGATAAACCCCTCCCCCGCCACAGGGGCCACCACCGCAGCCAGGACCGCCCCGACCGTCCAACCTGCAGGAGATGCGACCTTCTCGGCACACGTGGATGAGTTGATGCCCCGCTTTGGCGCGGACCACGACCTCACGCCTCGCGAAGAGGAAGTGCTGGTGCTGGCGGGACGCACCAACCAGCAGATCGCCGAGGCCCTGGTGGTCTCGGTGGGCACCGTCAAGACCCACGTCTACAACATCGTGCACAAGTGCGATGTAGGTAACCGTGCCGAGCTCAAGACCCTCTTCTGGCCCCCTAGAAGGCACGATGCAATATGAAGGCGCTGCCCCTCGAATTGCGCCTTATACTTAGAGCCGCGCCCTAACGGTGCGGCTGCGAATCGGCATGTCCCGCAATTCAACGCGATTCACCTAGATATCACCGTCGATCCAAGGAGTCCCTGTGACCATCAAGCTTGGCGTTCTTATCAGCGGAAGCGGCACCAACCTGCAAGCCATCATCGACGCCATCGCCGAGGGCTCCTTGGATGCCACTATCGAGGTGGTGATCTCTTCTCGGCCTTCTGCCAAGGGCTTGAAGCGCGCAGCCGAGGCCGGCATCCCCACCATGGCGCTCTCAAAGGAGGTCTACGCCAGCCCCGAGACCGCCGACGAGGTCATCGCCTCCACACTGCGCCAACATGAGGTGGACTACGTGGTCATGGCGGGCTACATGCGCAAGGTGGGGCCAGCGATCCTTCTGACCTTCCCCAACGCGGTGCTCAACCTGCATCCGGCGCTGCTGCCCAGCTTCCCGGGGGCCCACGCCATCGACGAGGCCTTTGACTACGGCGTCAAGGTCACCGGCGTCACGGTGCATCTGGCCAACGCCGAGTACGACCGCGGCCCCATCATCGCCCAACGCCCGGTGGCCGTGGAGGAAGGCTGGGGCCGCGATCAGCTGGAGGCCGCCATCCATGAGACGGAGCACGAGCTCTACCCCGAGGTGCTACGCTGGCTGGCCGCCGACCGCGTGAAGATGGACGAGCTGGGCCGCATCCATGTGCTGGAAGGATAGGGCCGACACAGACAAGGATCTCAGCTTCGCGTCTCTACTCAGAGACGTAGTCTTCCAGCAATCGGTTCATTAGGTAAGCCGTGCCAAAGAGCGCATAGACACGATGGGGCGCCACGTGCTCGGCCAGGGGCGGCCCCATGAGGATCACTTCGTCGTAGGAGGCGTGAAGCTCCGGCTCGTCGTTGGCAGTGACGAGCACCTTGGTGGCGCCCGAACTCTCCACCAACGCCCGTTGCCGCAGCGCAAAGGATCCCGAGGAAGACACCACCAGCAGCAGGTCTTGCGGCCCTAAGCTGCGCACCGCCTCCACGGAGGGCTTGCACTCGGTCACCAGCTGCACCAGCTTGCCCGAGACCAACATGGCATACTGAAAGTCGGTCATTGCCCCCGCAGAAGACTCTGCCGAGAAGAGCACCACCTTGGAGCTAGCGCTCGCCCTCTGGCTCAAGCGTTGCAAAACGCCGTCTTGCTGCAACTTGTCGACAGAATCGAAGATCTCCACCATGGCCTGGCGTGGGGGCATCTTGTAGTCTTGCGGGCTCGATGCCGCCGCCAAATAGTAGTGGCGGAACTCCTCCCACTCCCCTGCCTGGTTGCGCAGAGCCGAGAAGTTCTCCATCCCAATGGACTGGCAAAACCGCCTGACCCCCGACCGCGACACGAATCCCGCATCCATCACCTCTTGGAACGTCATGGAGCCGATGGACTCGAAGTGGGTCAAAAGATACTCGGCGATGGTGTGGGAAGGCTGGTCAGGCTCATTCTCGTTGTAGATGTCAAACAGCGACATGAGCACGTGAATGCGTCCGTCTTCCATGGCCCCCCTCTCTCGGGATAGCTCGCCCATTGGCGCTGTCAAGGCCCGCGAGGGTCCCAGATCAAAACCCCCGCTCACGCCAGACCCTCTTGCGGGCACTCAGATTTACAAGATTAGATAAGAGTACCTAAAAAAACGAGTCGCCCTAAATACCTTCGGACGGCTTGGCCACTCGCCCCACCCCAGGTCTGCCACTCGCACCCTGCGTACTCGCCAGATCACGCCACCGGCGCAGCCCCGTCATGCAATGGGGGTCCTTCTCGGCAATGCCGAGAAGGACCCCCACTTTATGCACTATAGATTATGGCTGCGCCACGTCTGCAAGCGTCCCATGGCTCACTGCGCCTTCTGGGGACAGCCTAGGCCGCAGGCCTCGAGGCAGAGGGCCAGAGAGATGGCGCCGGCATCGGGGGTGCCCAGGCTGCGGGAGGCTTGAGGGCGAGCTCGGCCGATCTTGGCGGTGAGGTTGGCGGTGTTGCGGGCGGCCTCATGAGCCACTGCGACCGCTTTGCCCCAGGCCTCGCTCAGGCTTAGACCGGCCTTGGCCCCCTGGCCTAGAGCCTCGGCAAAGGGCGCCAGGGCATCCACCATGGTCTTGTCGCCCACCTGGGCGCCGCCCAGCTCCATGAGCTTGGCGCAGGCAGCATCTGTCGCCTGCGCCATCAGTGCAGCATCGATGACCTCCTGCTCGTCTCCCAATGTCTCGCCCAACGTCCACAGGGCGCTGCCCCAAAGGACGCCGGAGGTGCCGCCGGCAGCGGCCCGCCAGCTGTCACCGGCTGCTTGGAGCACCGAGCCCACTCCTGCCTGGGCTTCCACGGCATCCTGGGCGACAGCTGCGGCAGCCTTCGAGCCCCTCACCATGCCGCGGCCGTGGTCGCCATCGCCGCACACCGAGTCGATCTGGGCCAGCATCTCCTCTTGATCGGCCATGCAGGCAGCCATTGCAGCCAACGCACGGGCAGCCACACGGCCTTGAGCCTGAGCGGCTGGCCCTGCAGGAGCCCAAATTCGCTCGGCGCCATCGCCGGAGTGCGCCGCCTGGCTCCTCTCGCGCAACTTGGCCGGAGCCGCCTGAGGCCCTCGGCTAAAGCCAGGGCTCGCACAGGGAGCGCACCAAAGACGTTCCAGCTCCTCATCCAGATACTGCACCGCCAGGGCGATGCCTTCCATGTCAAGGCTGGTGACCACTTCGCCTACCACGGGCTCCACCAGCTCATAGCCCGCCTTGGCCAAAAGCTGGCTCACTGTGCCCCAGACCACAAAGAGCTCCTCGTACTTGGTGGAGCCCAAGCCGTCCAGCACCACCGCCACACGGCGGGCGTCGCCGGGAGCCTCGGACAGCACGCGCTCCACCAAGAGCGAGGCGATCTCTTGAGCGGAAGCCACGGGTTTCTCGGCAACGCCAGACTCGCCATGGATGCCCTGGCCCACTTCCATGAGGCCGGAAGGCACCTCGAAGAGGGGCTTGGTGTGGCCGGGCAGCGTGCAGCCGCGAAGGCCGATGGACATGGTGCGGGTGCGGTCGTTGGCTTTGATGGCTACGCGCTCCACCTCGTCTAAGGAGAGGCCAGCAGCCGCGGCGGCCCCTGCGGCCTTGAAGACCAGGAAGGTGCCTACGTTGCCTCGGCGAAGGGGAGCCTGCTCGGGCGGGGCGGCCGAGACGTCATCGGTGATATAGAAGGTGCGGGCGTCTATGCCTTGAGCTCGAAGGCGGTCGCGGGCCATATCGAAGTTCATCTTGTCGCCGGCATAGTTGCCGCCCAGGATCATGAGGCCTGCCTGAGTGCGAAGCGCGCCAGCGACTCCCAACACATCCTCGCAGGAGGGCGAGGTGAAGACATTTCCCACCACGCAGCCATCCATAAGGCCGTCGCCCACGATGCCGCAGAAGGCCGGGTAATGGCCAGATCCGCCGCCGTTCATGACGGCCACTTTGGAGGCGGGGGTTTCTCGAGCGCTCACCACGCCGCCGGGCGCCTCCATCACGTAGCCGGGATAGGCGGCCACGTAGCCGGCAAGCATTTCGTCGCGAAAGAGCGCGGGGTCGTTACATAACATTGGCTGCTCCTTACCTAGATAAAAGCCCCACGCCAAAGTAGGAGGACTTTGGCGTGGGGTCCGGAGGGACCTAAAATCAGCTGTGCAAAAGCCGGGCCACAGGACTACTCCGAAGCCTTCAGGGCCTCGTTGCGCTTCTTGAAGCCGCGCAGCATCCACACGAACAGGGCGAGCCAGCCAACGAGCACTACCATTCCGGCCACATTGCCAGAGAACGCATTGGCAATGGCCCAACGGAAGTCCGGACACTCCAGGGTGGACCAGCTGATAAGCGCGTCGCCGCCCACATTGGCCAGAGAGTCGGGCGAGTAGGTGAGCGCCAGCTGGGTCACCCAAGGAGCAAACGAAGAAGATACCAGCAGGTACACAGGGGTGATGATGATGCCTTCGATGAGCATCTTGATGATATTGCCGTTGGAGACCATGAGCAGGCCGGGCACCAGGCAGATGTTCACGATGCCTGCGAAGGGCAGCACGATGTTGCCCACGGGAGCCAGCACAAAGGCCAGGATGAGCTCGAAGGGGATGAGCAGTATGCAGGTGACCCAGAGCTCGTTGGAACCGGCCAGGATGGGCCAGTCCAGGCCGATGATGAGCTCGCGGCCCTTGAAGCGGGCCTTCATGAAGTCGCCCACGGCGTCGGAGATGGGGGACAGCGCCTGCATGAAGAGCTTGGAGACCATGGGGAACAGCTGCAGGGCGGTAGCGGCCTGCACGCCCAGAGTAAGGGCCTGCTGCACGTCGCGGTAGGCGATGGCGCCCATGGCGGTGCCAATGATGAAGCCCATGACGGCGTTCTCGCCAAAGATGCCGATCTTCTTGCGCAGCCACTTGGCGTCGGCGTTGTTGTTCTCGATGGCGGGAATCTTCTCCAGCAGTCGCTCGATGGGATAGGCGACGGTGGCGGTGAGCATCATGGCATGGGGAACGGTGACGCCGGGGATCCCGGTGATGCGCTCGATGGTGGGCTGGAAGGCGTCGCCGATCTTGAGCTCCAGAATGATCTGGACCGAGGCGGCCACAAAGCCCATGGCGATGGCCACACCTTCAGGCATGCCGGCGGCGGCGCACAGGTAGTAGGTGAGCACGGTGGTAAGCAGCTTGGTCCAGCAGTTCCAAAAGTCCACGTTCAGGGTGTCGGTGAGCTTGAGCAGCAACATGATGAGGTTGATCACCATGAGCAGCGGGAAGCAGAGCACGCCCAGCGGCCAGGCCCAAGCGATGGCCGAGAGCGCCGGCCAGCCCACGTCCACCGCAGGCAGCGAGATGCCCGTAGCCTCTGCCAGGCCTTGGGCTGCCGGGGTGATGGCGCCGGTCATGAAGTTGATGAGCACGTTCATGCCGGTGAAGGCGATGCCCAAGGTCAAAGCTGCGAAGAAGGCGTCTTTGAAGCTCATTTTCACGATAAGGCCGATGATGAGCATGATCAGGGGCACGAAGACGGCGGCCCCGAAGCCCAGGATATAGTTAACAATATTTAGCAATACGTCCATGTTGTACCTCTCTTTGAGCGGAGGGGTCTCCTGTCACGCCCTCCGTTGCGAGTAGGACCTCTCTCTTGAGGCAGGCTGCTCTCTCCTGCGGCCTGCCCTTCTCTGTCCTGATGGACAGGCAGAGCCGTTAGTCCAGATAGCCGGGGTGCGGAGTCAGGCCAAAGGCGCGGCACAGGTCTTTGAGCTGCTCGTCGGAGATGCCCGGGTTGCGATGGCCGCAGGCCTCGGCTGCCATCCAGGCGGCGCAACACTTCTCCACGGTCTCCAGCAGGCCAAAGGCGTCATGGAGCGAGCGGCCCGCCGTGAAGACGCCGTGATACTGCCAGATGACGATGCGGCAGTCCTTCATCTGCTCGTTGGTCTTGTCGGCGATCTCCTGGCCGCCGCAGACGCACCAGGGCACAAAGCCCACGCCGTCAGGGAACAGATACATAGCCTCGGTGATGATGCGCCAGAGCGCGCGGGTGAAGTCGCGGGCGTTGGTGGGACCCACGTGGGTCATGGCCAACACGTTGGATGCGTGGTTGTGCATGACCACGCGTTGCTCGGGATCAGCGGCCAGACGCACTGCCTGGGCGGCCAGATGACTGGGGAACTCCGAGCTGGGCTTGTTGCCCTCCAGGCCGTAGGCGATCTCGTAGTAGTCGCCCTCGGGGGGCAGGTAGATGATGCCCAGAAGTGAGTCCACGTCGTCGCGCACCTCACGGAAGTAGGAGCCTGTGGCAGTGGTGAGCACAAAGCGGCCGCGCATGGCAGCGGGGATGTCGGCCAACTCCACCTGACGGCCCGAACCCGGGGTATACCCCAGCGCCGCCACTTCCTCGTCGGTGAGGATATAGGAGATGTTGCCGCCATTGGCTTCGTCCCAACCCTTGTCCCACATGAGATAGGTGAGCTCTTTTACCTCCTTGACGGCTGCGATCTCTTTCCAGTCCATGAAAAATCACCTCTCTTTGGGCCCTCTCTTGCCGAGAAACCCCACTCCGTGGCCCCATCTCCCCCGATGGTTGCCAATCTTGCCCTCCAGCTGCGAAGGACCCCTTACTGCTCAGCGGCTCCATCTCCCGGACGCGTCGCTGCATGAGCCTGCTTCTTGAGCGCCTTCCTCTGAGCCTTCCGCTCCTGGCGCTCGCGCCTAAATTCTTTAATCGCTTCCCTGCTTTGTTCAGGTGTGATCTGGCCTTTGATGCCGTACTGGGCCCGCAGTCGCTCCTGGCGCCTCTCATAGGGGGCCACCAGCAAGTCGTGGGCGTAATGCTCGATGATGAAGATGAGTGCCAACGCGCCCAACGAAAGGTCGATCCTGCCGCTCAAGGCCCCCACCACAAAAAGGAAGAGATCGATCAGGGTGAGAGCGATCCAGGCCGGGCGTCCTAGCCCCAAGGGCCTGGGGTTGATGGCCGGCGCCTGAGCAGCCTTCTTCTTGCTCATGGAACTTAGGACTCGAGCAGCTCGACCAGACGGTCGGCCTCGGCGTCGGCACCCATGCCGGTCAAGAAGGCGATGCCGTTGAAGGTGGGGATGCCGTAGTCGTCATCGCTCTTGACGATGGAGATGTAGGCGTCGGCGCCGTTGATATAGTGATCCAGCGACTTGATATCCACAGCCTCGACGTCTGCCTCGACGCCGCGCTGCTTCAAGATGCGCTGCACCTTAGAGGCCACCGCTTGGGAGGTAGCGACACCAGAGCCACAAGCCACGATTACGCGTTTCATAGCCGTTCCTTTCTTGAGGGATCTCCCTCGTATCTCTGCCGTGCGTTAGCGCACGGCCCTGTACACCAAAGGGCACATGGAGGGTTCCGGGCCCAGGGGCAGGGGTTTCTCGGCAGCCTGGAACCGCCAGCTCCTCGTTGCTGACAGACAATGGCCACTGAGCCGCCTCCGCCCGGAACCGCATGCCGCCAGGCGGATTACTCCGCCGAGACCTCGTCGAAGAGCCGTCCGAAGGCATCCACCATCCCTTGGGCGTCGGTGATGCCGGTGAGCTCAGTGGCGTAGCCTTCATTCATGAAGATGTTCATGAGCTTTTGGAGCACGGCCACCTGGCCGCCGTCGCGCATGACGCCCAAATTCACGATGAGCTGGGCGGGCACGTCGTAGCCCATGCCCGCCATGGCCTCGAAGACTATCGGGGTCTTGGGCTTGATCACCGCGATGTAGGGGCGCTTGATGTGCTCGGGGTCCACGTGGGGGATCGCTACCTGCACAGAGGGGAACGAAAGCCCCGTGGCGTAGTTCTTCTCGCGCTCACAGATGGCCTCGAGCCAGCTGTCCTGGATGAGGTCGCGCTCGGCCAGCCGCTCTGCCAGCTTTTCGAAAAACTCCTGGCGATCTGCGGCTTCCAGATCGAAGAACACCAAATCGGGACTAAACAACTCTTGATCACTCATGGCGCTTCCATTTCTCTGCGCGAACCAAATTCTTTGATGGTTCTATGGAACCGCCAGAACCGTTCGCCTTCTAGAGTTTTGATGAGCCAAAAGATGGACAGTGGTTATTTACTTTTTATTTTGATTTGCATTCAGCGCCAGGCTCTTCCATCGGCCAAGCTTAATGCTCCCTTAACCCTCTCTTTGCAACAGGAAGCCCTCCGCCCAATGCCTCTCAACACCATGGGCAGTAAAACGAACCATTCAAAGTATTGACTTATGTATACCGTTTGCTACCAATCGCCGCTTAGGAACAAAATGGCTGCGTTTCCCCAGTTAGAATGGCCTCCAGCACCTGAGCCACCGGCTCCTGGTGCACCGGTGGCAACTGATAGGCAGCCGCCCGGCGAGCGGTAGCCGTCCCCGAGGCCACCGCGTAAGAATTTGGCACGTACTCCAGCAGGGCCACGTCATTATCCGAATCCCCCACTGCCACAATCTGCGCGAGCTCCACGCCCAGCGCCTGTGCCAGCACCTGCACCCCGCGGGCCTTGCTCCAGCCCTTGGGAGCTATATCGATCTCCGACACATCCCCTGGCTGCACAAAATCAAAATCTTCGAATTGCCGAGAAAGGCGCGCCGCCAAAGCCGGTACCTCTTGGGGGTCGCAAGCGCATTGGATGTTGGCCTTCTCTACCCAAGGCTCTTCGATAGCCTGGATGCAGCCGTCACGGCGGCCGTTTTCCTGAGAGGGATAGTCATTAAGACGCCAGGGTTTTTTTGTGAGCGCGTGAATGGAAGCGCCCCGGTAGAGCAGGATGTTAGCTGCCGGCGTGCAACGATCCAGATAGTCTGCAACCTCTTGGAGCCGGGCCGAGGGCAGCAGTTCGCTGCGCACCAGTCGGCCGTCCACGTAGACCACCTGCCCGTTCACAAACGCCCCAGTTGCGCAGCCCGCTGCACAGTCGCCAAACATCTTGAGCGCATCATCCCTGCTACGGCCCGTAATGGGAGCAAAGTGACGCCCCGAGGCCACAAAGCGCTCGATGGCGGCAGAGGTTCTTCTCGGCAAGCCATGAGTCCCACGCGGGATCAACGTGTCATCTATGTCCGAGACTACCAAGCACACGCCTGACGCCATGCCCCCCCTCTCTCGCGTTACTTCCATGGTTCATATTCTGAACCAGCGCTTATCCAAGCTAGAGTGCCAAAAGACCATCCAGCATCCTAGCATTGTAGATAACCCTGTTGGCTGGGATGGGACGGAGGGAGAAAATGCGTGAAGGTAGGCTCAATCTGTTGCCTTCATTGTTCTCGGTCTACAACGACAACGAGTGCGACGAGACCTCGCATCTTCTGGCCAAGTACCTGTTGGAGAACTTTGACAGGCTGGACGAGCTTACAGTAAACGACTTGATGGATGCGGCCTTCGTGTCCCGCTCCGGCGTGCGCAGGTTCTGCCAGTCCATTGGCTTTGGCAACTTCTCTGAGGTGCGCGACGCTTTCGTGGAGTGGGAGATGTTTCGCCAGTACTATCTGTCCTACAGCCTGCTCTACAGCGACGTGAAGTTGCATCTGCGCGAAGATCTCTCACAGATGTTCAGCGACATCGACCGTTTGATGACTCCTGCAACAACCCAGAAGCTTTGCAACGACTTTCATGAAGCGCGCCATGTGGTGCTTTTGACCTCGGACTCCTCCTCTGCCTCACTGATCAACTTCCAGCGCGCCATGACCATGCTCAAGCGGCTGGTGCAGATGGTCACAGAGTCTGCCCCCACCACCCAAACCGTGCGCAGCCTGACCTCCGAGGATCTGTTGGTGGTGGTATCGGCCTCAGGGTCTTTCGCCCACGCGCAGCATGAGCAGATAGAGGCTTCGGGCGCCAAAAAGGTATTTATCACCGCCGCAGAGGGCGCACGCACCGGCGAAGGTGGCCTTTACGACGGCTACGACCAGGTGCTAGCCATCAAGCCTCCCATCGTGCGCCAATCGCCCAAGCATGTGCTCTACGCCACCTACGGCATGGAGTACCTCTTCGACCAGATCCAGGTTGCCTATGCCCGCCTCTTTGACGTGACCCTGGGCAACATCGACATCGTGTGGTAGTGGCGGCGAGAAGCGCCGCCATGGGCGATGTTGCTTGCAGGAAGGTGCTTTTAACACTGAGAAGACCTGGAGAAAAACAGAGGGCTTTCAACTTGCTTTTTGTGTTTTCGCTGCTTCGTCGCAGTGGGGTTTTGTGTTTGCCGAGTGCGACGAAGGTCCGAAAACACAAATTTCTACTCACAGGAAGCGCAAAAGCAGCGTGAGAACCTCTGCAGGATTTCTCACGCTGCGTATTGGTGGATTCCTATCGCTAGAGCGCAGCGCTTCTCTAAACGCCTTAGATACCGAGAAGCGCCTCAAACCACCGCTGCTCTGGCCCTTAGGCTCGCTCAGACACTAGCTTGATGCCATAGCCCAAGAGCACACCCATAACCAGATAGATGAGCTCTAGAGGCCAGCCCCCGGTAAAGGCCCAAATGAAGGCTCCTATGGGCTCTGAAAACTCAGCCCACATCCGCAGGGCCACGGTGAGTCCAATGAACATCGCGCTGACTAGTATCAGGACGACACCCCAACGCCGGTGAGTCTTAGAACCTGCAGGCACCAAAGCTGCCGCCGCAATGCCCAAGCCCAGCCAGGTGAGGTTGCCCAGCCAGGCGACCAGGCCGCGCCAAAGGGTGTCGCCTGACGTTGCGGTAATATGCGTCATCACTTGCTGGCCATACCGCCAAAGGCAGATGGCTCCCGCCAAAGCCAGGCAAATGCCGGGGACTGCCTGCCTCCATAGACTCCGCGCTCCCATAGCCCCACATCGATTCTTTAAGGATTACAGTCTCATAATTATAGAGAAAGTTATTGCATTGAGTCTACGGACTACCCTGCTAAACCTCGGTAAGCGGTGAGATTTTACTTAGATATATAGGTCACCTTACCAGTTCCTGGAACCACCTCTCCCATGACAAAGGGGCAGCAATTCTCGGCAGTGAAGGCGGACGCCACCTGGTCGACATCCTCAGGAGCGCAGATGAGCGCCATACCCACGCCCATGTTGAAGGTGAGCAGCGCTTCCTCGGGAGTTAGGCCAGCGGCGTCGCTCACCAGGTCGATGATGGGCGGGACGGGCCACGGGCAAGTGCCGTCGGAGGCCAGGGCTACCTGGGCGTCCAAGTGATCCGGCATGGCGCGGTTGAGGTTCTCGGTGATGCCGCCGCCGGTGATGTGGGCCATGGCATGGAGAGACACGCCCGCGGCCAAGGCGTGCACGATATTGCCCGCATAAATTTTAGTGGGCGCCAACAGGGCGTCTGCGATAGACTGACCACCCAGCGACTCCTGGGGGGCGCAGAGCTCCTTGTCGCTCAGCTTGTCGGTGAGGGCGGCGCGCACCAGCGAGTAGCCGTTGGAGTGGATGCCGCTAGAGGGCAGGCCCACAATGACGTCGCCTTCGCACACACGATCCGGGCCCAGCATGGCGGGCTTGTCCACCGCGCCTACGCAAAATCCGGCTAGGTCGTAGTCGTCTTTGGCCATGACGCCGGGGTGCTCGGCCATCTCTCCGCCGATAAGCGCACAGCCTGCCTGGCGGCAGCCCTCTGCAATGCCCCCTACAATCTGGGCCATGGACTCGGCGGCGAGTTTGCCCACCGCCACGTAGTCCAGGAAGAAGAGGGGCTCGGCGCCGGTGACCACCACGTCGTCGGCACACATGGCCACCAGATCGATACCCACCGTCTCATGGCGCCCCAAACGCTGGGCCAAGGCCAGCTTGGTGCCCACGCCGTCGGTGCCGCTGACCAGCACCGGCTGCTCCATGGACTTCAAGTGAGACACGTCAAAGAGACAGCCAAAGCCGCCCAGACCCTCCATGACGCCGGGGCGATTGGTGGCGGCGCACGCCTCTTTGATGGCGTCTACGGCGCGAGCGCCCTCAGAGACGTCGACGCCGGCATCGGCATAGGACATGTGTGTGGTCATGCTTCTCTCTCCTTGAATCCTTGGGTGGCAACTAGATGATGGCTAGAGGTTGACTGCAGGGAAACGCGACATTCTCCAGAGCCGCTGCAGTGAATCCAAGCCCTGGACGCACCAGGCGCCCCAGACCATGCTGCCTGGTGGCGCCCGGTGTAATTCAGGTAAGTTCGTGAGAGGAGGCCCCTCGGATCTCTTCGCCCCAGATGTTTTGGGCCTCTTCGCGACAGAGCGCCAAGACGTTGGTGACCTCTTCCACGCTCATGAGCGAGGTGGGTGAAGGATCCACCAGGTTGTTGGGCTTGTAGCCAGGCAAGAAGCTGCCGCGGGAGAAGCTCTCGGGGATGGGCACTGGATAGGCGCCGGTGAAACAGGCCGCGCAAAAGCCCGGCAAGGGGTTGACGGCGACCATGAGGCCCTCCACTGAGAGGAAAGCCAGCGAGTCCGCCCCTATGAACCGGCGGATCTCCTCCACCGACTTGTTGGCGCTGATGAGCTGATCTTGGGTGGCGGTGTCGATGCCGTAGAAACAGGGCCACTTGACCTCGGGAGAGTTGATGCGCACATGGATCTCTGTGGCCCCGGCATCACGCAGCAGATTCACGATCTGGGCCATGGTGGTGCCACGCACGATGGAGTCGTCCACCAGCACCAGGCGCTTTCCTGCCACCACATCTTTCAGGGCGTTGAGCTTGAGGCGCACACCCATCTCGCGCAGTTCCTGAGTGGGCTGGATGAAGGTGCGGGCTACGTAGCGATTCTTGATGAGGCCTTCACCAAAGGGGATCCCTGCGGCTTCGGCATAGCCTTCTGCGGGAGGCAGGCCGGAGTCGGGCACACCGATGACCAGGTCTGCGTCCACCGGAGCTTCCTGGGCAAGCTGCTGGCCCATGCGGCGGCGCGCCATGTAGACCGTGCCGTCTCCCATCACCGAGTCTGGGCGGGCAAAATATACCTGCTCGAAGATGCAGTGGCTGGGTTTCTCGGTATGGTATTCGCGCTGGGTGACCAGGCCGTCGTCGGAGATGCGCAGGATCTCGCCGGGTTCCACGTCGCGCAGATATTTTGCGTCGACGATGTCCAGCGCACAGGTCTCGCTGGCTACCACCCAACCACTGTCGTCCTTTAGTCGGCCCAGCACCAAGGGGCGGATGCCGTCGGGGTCACGGAAGGCATAGAGGGCGTTCTCGCGAGCCAGCACCATGGCGTAGGCTCCCTCGATCATAGCCATGGTGGATGCGATGCCTTCGCGCAGGTGGTGAGTCTGCTGGGTGAAATAGCCGATGAGCTTGGCGGCCACCTCGGAATCGGTGTCTGTGCGGAAGGGAATGCCCATGTTGATGAGCTCCCGACGCAACGCGTCAGTGTTTACCAGGGTACCGTTGTGGGCCAAGGCGATGATGGTGTCGTTGATGGTGGACAGGTGCGGCTGAGCGCCCTCCCACCCCGAGGCTCCCGACGTGCCATAGCGCACATGGCCCACTGCCACATGGCCGTGCATGGCGTTGAGATCGGCATCCGAGAAGACCTGCTGCACCAGTCCCTCATCTTTGCGCACCAGCACCGTGGATCCATTGCCCACCGCGATGCCCGCAGACTCCTGGCCGCGGTGCTGCAGGGCATGGAGGCCAAAGTAGGTCATGCGCGCGACGTCTTTGCCGGGGGCCCACACGCCAAAGACGCCGCACTCGTCGTGGAGCTCATCGGCCGGCTGTGGGATGGCTACCTGTGAATCCATAGATCTCCTTGCAAAGGTTAAGAGGCGGCGGTGGCAGTGGTGCCATCGGCCACGCTTTGGGGCACGCATACCACAAGCGTGCGGCCTCGGCCATTGTCGTAGTTGCAGGTGACGAGGGTAAGCACGTGATCGGTGCGAGAGATGACCTCTGCTGCATCCGGGCGACAGGCATTGGCCTGACCCAGACGCTGGGCGAGATGCGCGCGGAAGGCGGCCAGATCGGGCCATTGCAGCTGCACCGTAAGGTCTCCAGACTCCGGAAGCACATAGGTGAAGAGAGGGGTGAGCGCGTAGTTTGCCTGCTCGGTGACCCACCAAATGCGAGAGTGCTCGTCGAAGACCTGTTGCTGGTTCATGGTGTCGATCCAGGCAAACATGGAGCCGTCTTGCAAGTGGTGGCCGTAGACCATGGTTTGCATGTCTTCCAGGTTGGGCCCGGTGTTTTGGGAGTCGATGAAGACCAGACCCCCCAGCGAATAGTTTCCATCGGCGCCGGTGCGCAGGTAGGTATCGTTGGTAGCCCCTTGGTAAACCGGGAAGTTCACCGGCGTGTCAGGGATCTGCACCCAGGCGCACACGTCGGAGTTTTGAGCCTTAAGGGCCGCCCAATCCACTACCGGCGGCTCATCTTGGGTACCCGGCTGCACCGACTGCTGGGCCACCTCTACCTGGGCTGCCACATGGTCGTATTCCTGCTGCTTGTCATACCAGAGCCAAAAGGCGGCGCCGATGAGGGCGATGTCGATGACGATGAGCAGCGCAAAGAGCACCTTGCGCTTGGTGCTCCAGGGTTTCTTTTCTTTTTTATGCGCGGCCGCCATGGTTAGCCCAGCTTGGCGCCGGCCATCTGCGCGGCGGCGCGCTTGTCGAAGTTGCCGTTAGTCTCTTGGTTGAGCGCGGCCATAAGCTTGCCCATGTCGCGGCGGGTCTCCAGATGTTGCTCGGCGATGATGGCGTCGATGCGCACCTCCAGGGCATCGCCTTCCAGCTGGGCGGGCAACAGGGAGGCCAGCACCTGGGACTGCTCCTTGAGCATGGCGATGCGGTCTTCGTGGGCGGCACCCGCCTTCTCCAAAGCCTCTTCTTCCTCGCGAGTCACCTTTTGGAGGCGCTTTACCGCGGCGACAATGTCTGCCTCAGTCACTTCGCGGCGCTCGTCTACCTCGATCTGCTTGATGGCCTGGTTCACCTGGCGCAGGATGGAAAGGCGGTTCTTGTCCTTGGCGCGCATGGCGTCTTTGATCTGGTCTAACAGCTCTGTCTTGTCCACAGATGTCTCCTGAATGTTGCTGTGTGAGCCCTACTGGGCCATGGATTCCTTGAGGGCGCAGATGGCCTCGCGATACTGGGGCATGGTAGCCCCCAGAATTTGAGTGGCATAAATGCCGGCATTTTTAGCGCCATTGATGGCCACACAGGCCACTGGCACGCCGCTGGGCATTTGCACCATGGAGAGCAGCGAGTCCAGGCCGCCCAGATCGCTGGTGCGAATGGGCACCCCAATGACCGGCAGCGGAGTGAAGGCTGCTACCACGCCGCCTAGATGGGCCGCCTTGCCCGCCGCAGCGATGATGACTTTAAGGCCGCGATCGGCCGCCGACTCTGCCCACTCATGGACTTTGGCCGGGTTGCGATGAGCGCTGGCCACCACCAGCTCAAAGGGCACACCCAGCTCCTCAAGCTGATCGCAACAGGCCTCCATCACCGGCATGTCGCTCTTAGATCCCATGATAATTCCAACCAGCGGCTGGGCCATGACGCCTCCCTGAATAATCTCTTTAGTTCCTGTCTCCGCTTTTCAGTGTATCCCATGAAATGACGTGGATAAATGGGACTACCCAGAGTGAGGGCCCAAAAATGACAGTGTTTCTCGGCAAGGCCTAGAGATGCCCACAAGCCCTCTTAAGCTCACGACAGTCTCTCTGTTCTGGCGCACGCCCCCAAGCAGATTGGTCTAGGATGGCATGCGTGCGTCGGTCCATAAGTCCACGTCAGAAAAGAGGAACCATGACTTTGAACGCATCTCCGGCCGATCTCTATCTTTACGACCGAGAAGGGGCCTACATTCCCCGCGTGGGAGCCGTCCATGATCTATGCGGTTACGGCAAGTGCTCGCTGGGGGTGGCGATCCCCGTGCTCTCGGCTGCTGGCTGCGACGTCTGCCCCGTGCCTACCTCGCTCTTTAGCGCCCACACCCTCTATCCCGAGTTTTATATGCTGGACACCACCGACATGCTCAAGCCCTATCTGGACGCCTGGCAGGCAGAAGAGGTGGAGCTGGATGCCGTCTATTCCGGCTTTTTGGGAGCCCCCGAGCAGGTGGCCTCCATCCAGCGCCTCTATGAAGATCATCCCAACGCGCTGCGCATAGTGGACCCGGTCATGGGCGATGCCGGAAAGATCTACCCCACCTACACCCCAGAGCTCTGCGATGCCATGAAGGGCCTGGTAGAGGGTGCCGACGTGCTGACTCCCAACCTCACCGAGGCCTCCATTTTGACGGGCATCGAGTATCGCGGCCAAGACGTGGACGAGGCCTTTGTGAAGGAGAACATCGACGCGCTGGTGGACCTGGGCGCCAAGACCGTGGTGCTCAAGGGCGTCTCCCACGGCGACGGCCAGGTACGCAACTATGTGGCCGGCGCCGGCCTTGAGACCCTGGAAGTCGCTGGCGAAATGCTGCCCTTCCAACTCCATGGCACCGGCGACCTCTTTGCCTCAAGCCTTTTGGCTGCCATCATGTCCGGCCGCTCCCTAGGCGCTGCCACGGAGTTTGCCAGCCGCTTTGTACACGACGCCATGCTGGTGACCAAGGACCAGCCTCAGTACAAGATGCGCGGCGTGAGCTTTGAGTCCAAACTGGGAGAGGTGGCCCGTTTGCTGGATTAGGGCTCGGGGCTTAAGCCAGTTGCATCAGAGACGCAACCTTGCCCTCGCTCACGGCCTGCTTTTGATCTGCGCCCTTCAGCGCCGTCACTGCGTTGCGGTGGCGGCGCTTCCTTGTGAGGCACCCGTCCCCGCCTCGCCGGAAGTGCCGCCAGAGGGGTCGGTTTTCTCGGCAACAGCAGAGCCCTGCGAGCCAGAGGCGGCGGCATCCTGACCGGTGGCACCCTCTTGGCCAGAAGCCCCTGTATCCTTGGCAGCGTTGTTGGCGGGGGTGGAGCTGTCTTCTGGAGCGGCCAAGAGCCCCTCGAGGGTGGTGTTGCCCACCTTGGCGCGCAGGGCCTCGGCGGTCTTGTCATCCAGACCGGAGATGGAGCAGAAGAAGTTGATGCCGCCGTCGGCCGATGCCACCTTGGTGAAGACAAAGGTGAGGAAGTTGCGCTGGGGACCCGTGGGCTCCAGCAAGCCAAAGAACCGGGTGGTTTGGATCTTGCCGTCTTCCTCATGGATGTCTATGTGGTAGATGACCGTGGAGATATTGGGGTTGAGCAGCGCGTTTGTAGCAAAGGCGGTGGCCTGGATATAGCCGGTGGAGAGGGCCGACATGGCTGTCTCGCTGGTGATGTCTATGACGGTGACCTCAACGCGACCGGTCTCTTCGCTGGCCTCCTGCACGGTGTAGTGCTCCGGGAAGCCGGTGAAACCGTCGCCCCACTCCACGCCGTTTCGCAGCGCGGAGTTCACAGACTGGATGTCCACATGGTTTGCCAGCGCCGTAGTGGTGACGCGGCGGGTGATGGAGAAGAAGATCTGGGAGCCCACCACCACCGCGAAGATGATGAGCACGAAGAGCACCGAGGTACGAGCGATAACGTTGCCTACGTTGGAGCCCGAAGGATCCTTGCCAGAGAGCGGGTCGATGCGTAAACCCACGCCTTCGCGGGCGCGGCGGCCGCGCTCAGCCTCTGCGGTGCTGGCGTTGGAGTGACCAGTCTCGTCGACGGTAGCAAACAGCGCCTCTACCTCAGGGGTGCTTAAATACTTGCTCCGCTTCTTCTTTGCCATCAAGACCCCTCATAGCCGGGTTGCGCCCTCATGGCGCCTTGAAACTCTGCCAACGGATGAGGAGGGCAGATGGGAGCCCTCTTAAGAATTGGGGCCGTTGGCCCTCGCGAAAATCATTGTAAAAGCAGAGCGTCCCTTCGTGAGGGCCGCAGCCAAGACTCCCGCTAAAGCGCATAGGCTCTCAAGGGACCTTGGTCGTGCGACCTGCGGCCCTGCGTTGCTGCGGCTCTTTGCGCCAACTCCCCTCGCGCCGAGCGCCCGCACCCTGGCTACCTGTGCTTGGCACGTAGCTTCTTGGCCAGCGTCGCCACCGGGGTGGCGCCTTCCTTGATGCCCTTGATGGCCGGATAGTGCGCCAGAACCATGAGCGCCAGCAAAACAGCGGCGCCGATGACTTGCACGATCATGATGGAAGTGGGACCCAAAGCAGACCCTTGGGAGACAAGGTAGGCCAAGAAGCCCACAGAGCACACCCCATAAGCAGCGGGAATAGCCACGGCACCCCAGCACAGATAGCCCGAGAAGACCACCGTTCCCAAGCCCACAAGGCACGAGATGATGCCCGCAAAGGGCCAGGCCAAAATGAAGGTGGCACAGGTGGTAGCCACCCCTTTGCCGCCACGGAACTTGTGCCAGACGGGGTAGTTGTGGCCCAGCGTAGCTCCAATGCCCGCCCAGATAGCAGAGGTAGACCAGGTGGATTGAGTGAGATAGGCGGTCAGAATGGCAGCGACGACCACTTTGCCGCAGTCGCCCACAAGGATGAGGGCTGCATATTTTGGCCCCAGCTCATGGCCCAAATTGGCCATGCCGGGATTGCCGTCGCCAGCCTCGAAGGCGCTTTTGTGCAGCACCGCGCGGCTTACCAGGTCTGCCGTCAAAAACAGCCCGCATAGGTAGCCTATGACAATGCCGCCCAGGCATCTGAGGATCCATAACTCAGAAACAGCCACCCACGCCACCTTCTTCCCTGCGCTCCATGCCCTAAGTCCTGCCGTGGACTCAAGGCCTCTGATGGCCAAACTGCATCTCGTAGTAATGCGCGTAGGTCCCTTGACGAGCCAGCAGCTCCTCATGGGTGCCTACCTCGGCCACTGAGCCATCAGACACCGTCACGATCACATCGGCATCTTTAATAGTAGACAGTCGATGGGCAATTACCAGCGTGGTTCTGCCCTGAGCCAGCCGAGTGAGCGACTCTTGCACCGCGTGCTCGCTCTCGTTGTCCAAGGCGCTGGTGGCCTCGTCCAACACCAACAGCGCAGGATCTTTGAGGAAGACGCGGGCAATGGCAATGCGTTGCTTTTGCCCTCCCGAGAGCCTGCCGCCCCGCTCCCCCACCGGCGTGTCGTAGCCCTCAGGCAAAGTTTTTACAAACTCGTGGATGTTGGCCAGCTTGGCAGCTTCGACGATTTCCTGCCGAGAAGCCCCTGGCCTCCCGTACGCAATGTTGTCGGCGATAGTGCCGTTGAACAGATAGACGTCTTGCTGCACGATGCCAATGGCTTGGTGCAGGCTGTCCAAGGTGACGTCTCGCACATCCTGGCCGTCGATGGCGATGGAGCCGGCATCCACATCGTAGAAACGGGGCAAGAGAGCACAGGTGGTGGACTTGCCGCCGCCAGAAGGCCCTACCAGGGCATAGGTTTTGCCGGGAGCGATGTCTAGGTCGAAGCCCTTGAGCACCGCCCGGTGGCGGAGCTCGTTCTTATCGGCAATTCCTTCGTTGTCGTAATCGAACCACACATCGTGGTAGACCACGTGGCCTTGGGTGACTTGCAGAGGCTTGGCGGCAGGGGCGTCTTTGATATCGGGGTCGGTGTGGACCACCTCTTGGAAGCGACGGAAGCCCGCGGAGGCCTTCTGGAACATCTCGGTGAAGTCGATGAGGGTTTGAAGCGGTGTGGTGAAAAGGCTCACATAGAGGGCGTAGGTGGCCAGGTCCACCACGGTCATGGCCTGACAGGCCACCAAGTAGCCGCCGTAGACGATGATGGTGGTGTAGAGGGCGCCGGTAAGCAGCGCTGCGGCCGCCTGATAGGACCCCATGGCACGGTACATGCCCTCTTTGGAGGAGAGGTAGGCGTCGTTGGCAGTGCCAAACTTGGCGCGCTCCAGGTCTTCGTTGGCAAAGGACTTCACCACCCGCATGCCCGAGAGCGAGTCTTCCAGTTGGGTGTTCACGTCTGAGATGCGCTCGCGGTTTTGGGTGAAGATGCGCTTCATGCGCCTGTTGATATAGAGATTGTAGGCGCCTAGCACCGCTGTGATGGCCGCCATGGCCAGCGCCAGCTGCCAATTGATGGAAAACATGATGCAGAAGGCGCCCACTACCTCGATGGCGCAGACGATGATGGCCTCTGGCAGGTGATGGGCGGCCTCGGCGATGTCAAAGAGGTCGCTCACCAGGCGGCTCATAAGGTCGCCGGTGTCGTGCTTGTCAAAGTAGGAGAACGAGAAACGCTCGTACTGGTCAAAGAGGTCTTGACGCATGGCGCTTTCCATGCGCGCACCCATGATGTGGCCCCAGCAGGAGACAAAGTAGCGGCATACATAACGCAGCCCATAAAGGCAGATGAGCCCCACAGCGATCCAGGCCAAATTGGCCATGATCGCCGCCGAGCCCTCGCTAAAGAGTCCATTGGTGAGGTAGCGCAAGATGATGGGAAAGGCCAGGTCTACCGCTGCTTGGAGGATGGCGCAGACCGTGTCGGCCCAAAAGAGCCCTCGCCAGGGATGGTAGTAGGACAGAAACGATCGGAACAACGAGGGGTTTTTGGACGACACAGAGCTATTCCTTCCAAACGCAGCGGCACTTATGTGACTGTACCTCACTGCCCTGCGGATTATTTTTCACAGATCCAAGATCCTTTACGCGCAAGAAGCCATACATCTATGGCTACCAATGAGAAACCATTGCAATTTCAAGGGTTTTTATTCTCATGTCTGAAAACAAATTTATGTACTCTAATTAACGAGGATCCGGATTACTTCGTGATACAGCCTTTATCCTGCCAACCAGCGATCAAAGGAAAATCCCATGCGAAACAAGCATCTTATCCCGTTGGTTGCCGCTTCCTTCCTTATGGCACTTAGCCCTTGCATGGCTATCGCACAGCCAATTGCCACATCGGTCTCTACTGCAGAATCCATCACCAGACGTCCTGCAATGCATCTTACTGACACCGTGAACCTTGGGGACGTTAATGTCACGGTCACCTATTCTGTTGTATCTGGCCGAATCTCGGGCATTCTTAGCAAATCCTATGCAATCATTGGCGCCGGAATCTCTAATGTAAATATAAATGTATATATCCAAGAACATGGGGCCCGGGCCCAAGTAGTCGCCACCTATCACAAAAATGGATTCGGGACCAAAACGGCGTTTAACTATATCTATCCCTAATACCTAACAGTCACTTATACCTATAGGATGGCCCTGTTCTGCAGGGCCATCCTCCCCATGAAAGAGGTGAGCTTATATGGCCACATCGACGAACATCCTAAAGGCCTTCATGGTGCTTTTTGCATTCACCGCGCTTTGTGGCTGCTCAGCGCCTCTCTCGCCTAAAGCCAATGTCACCCCTGATGCAAACCATGCTCAAACCGCGCGACCAAGTGGAGATGCCCGCACGGATTACGACGAGAACGCCGAATGTGTCCTTCGTGGAACAGTCTTAGCTCGGACTCCGCAACGCCTCGTGGTAAAAAGCACGGCGCTTATCAATGACGATCGCATCTCTTCGAACCCCAACGTCTATGTCTATCAAAGCGGCCCTGCCAGCGACCCTGATTTTTCCATCTTTGAGATCTCAGGAGACACTCCTGCCACCACCGAGGACGGACAGGGGATCAATGTATATGACATAGAGCCTGGAGCAGAGGTACTTGTACATTGGACGGGGCCTTTTGATTTTGGAGACCCCACTTTCAAGCACGAGGAAGCTCTTCACAGCGCTACCAAGGTTTGCCTCGTTAACGACAGTCAGGTCTCATAGTGAGTCTCATCTATTACGCTGACGACGAGCAGGCCGTGCGCAAAACACTAAGTTCTTTTCTCGCGCAGGAAGGTTATGACGGCCAGGGATTCTCTTGCGGAGAATCCCTCTTGCATACCTTTCAGGAAAAGCCTTGTGATCTTGTAGTCCTTGACATAATGATGCCTGGAATCGACGGGATCTCTGTTCTCGATCGTCTGAGGGAGATCTCCTCCATTCCCATCATCCTTCTCACCGCCTGCGACAGCGATGCCCAGTTTTGCCAGGGTCTCGACAGAGGCGCCGACGACTATATAACTAAGCCTTTCAAGCCTCAGCTTCTCATGGCAAAAATCCGAGCCATGCTACGCCGGGAGCCTATGCATACGCCGGCGCGGCGGCTGTACTTTGGCAACATCGCTCTCGATGAACAAACACGAGGGGTTCTTGTGGAACAAACCCCGCTTCATCTGACACCGACAGAATTTCGCTTGCTTGCGTACTATCTCAAGCACAAGAACCGAGCTATCACGCGTCAAGAGCTCCTCAAAGAGCTATGGGGCTTTTCAGATGCGACCCAATCGCGTGCAGCCGACGAAGCCAATCGTCATCTTAGAGAGAAGCTACTAAAGGCCCATGCCAATGTTATAAACCAAACGGTATGGGGCTACGGCTACCGCCTGAGCAAGAGGGATATGCCGTGAGTGCCCGTACCCCCAAAGCCCATCTCACAACCTTCACTGTCTGCGGCGCCTTAGCCTCGCTTTTGCTGGTACTGACACTCTACGTGGCTCAAAACATCAACATCATAGATGAGGCCCGTTTATCCATAGAGACGGCTGCGGGAGCCTCCTCAAGTCAAACCACCACAGCTCCAGCAACGATCCTCTGGGTAAAAGCCAAAGACGGTGATGTGCTGGCCGTGACCGCGCTTCCCTCTCTTGACACCGCAAACCAAATACAATGGGATATCGCCCGAGCCTATACAGAAGAGGCTTTCCAATGGAAAGCTGGAGAGATGCGCTTGATACAAAGCCATGACTACATCTTTTGGGTAGCCCCGGGAACAAGCCGTGAGCACCTCCCCAGTGACCACACCACTACACTTTACGCGTTTGATGCCACAGCGCTCTACGGAGTTCTCAATCAAAGTACCATGGTGATGCTCGGCCTTTGCCTCATAACCGCGACCATCCTGATCTTGGGCGGCCGATTTGTGAGGAATCAAATTGCCAATGCCGAAAAGGGATCTCGTGACTTTTTTGCCAATGCATCCCATGAGCTTAAGACCCCCTTAATGGCCATCGAAGGATACAACGCGCAGCTACAAAACGGCTTCGTGAGCCTCAACGAAGGATGCCTTGTTATCGAACGAGAAGTCTTGAGAATGAAAAGGATGGTCGACGACATACTCGAGCTCTCACGCGTCGACTCTATGGTTGCAACACCCGTCTTTGCTCCAACAGATCTTCGAGAGATTGCCTATGACACCCTTACAGATATCGCACCAATAGCCACCGAAAAGGGCATTCTCCTCATCCCCGAGCTCCCCCAGGAACTGCACGTAGTTTCCGATTACCGAATGCTCTATTCCATCCTGTCAAACATGGCATCTAACGCCGTGCGACATGCCCAAAGCCATGTGGAAATCCATGGGTCTATACATGACAACGCTGTGACAATCACGGTGATAAATGACGGAGAAATCCCCGATGAAGTGGAGTTGGCTCACGCGTTTGACCGTTTTTATCGGGGTCCGTCCGGTCAAAGTGGCCTAGGCCTTGCCTTGGCCCTAGAATATACACGCCTTCTAGGCGGTACGCTCAATCTAAAGAGCGCACCCCACGGTGCGCTCTGCGTTCTCACACTTCCCTGTGAGCATTAACTTGTTTAAACCCTAGAGATCTGAAGTCTTCTCGACAGCTCACTACTCAAGCCTGCGGCTGATGGCGTCCACCGCCAGAGCCCCCACCACGGTTTTTGCATCTTCTACCTTGCCGTCGAGCACCGCGTCGATGAACTCGCCGGTGTCTACTAGGTCGACATTCAAAAACTCGTCGGCATCCGGGTCTGAAGCGGCAAAGGTGAGCCCGGTGGCCATGTAGATGTGGATGATCTCATCCGAGAAACCCGCCGAGGTCACGATGGACGTCAAGTAGCCCATGTTTTGCGCCCTGAAACCGGTCTCCTCTAACAGCTCTCGATGGGCGCAGGCCAGAGGGTCCTCGCCGGGGTCCAGCTTGCCGGCCGGCACCTCCACGGTGACGCGGTCCAGCGCGGTGCGGAACTGGCGCACCAGGCAGATGCGGCCATCGTCGGTAAGCGCCACAATGGCCACCGCGCCTGGATGGCGCACCACATCGCGACGGGCTGGGCGGCCGTCAGGAAGCTCCACCTTGAGCACGTCGATCCCAAAGATCTTGCCGTTCCAGGCGCGCTCCTCGCCGCAGATGGTCTCGGAGATGGCGGCGTCTCGAGGATCGTCGCCCCCGGGCACGAAGTGGCGGCGGCAGGGCATGCCGGAATGATGGCCCTCGCCTACTGCGTCCCTGTCGCCGTCGGCCAGATAGTCTGCCTCAGCCACCTCCAAGGTGGCAGCTTCGGATGCGCCATCCACGCAGGCTTCCACTTCTTGGGTCTCCTGCAGCTCTTCTTTGCCCATGGGCTATACCTCCCAGGCGTCGCGCCCTTTGGCGGCACGAGCCCCGATGTCATGACGAAGGGTCTTTCCCTCAAACTGGATCTTCTCGGCCGCCTCATAGGCCAGTGCCCGAGCCTCTTCAAAAGTGGGCGCCATGGCGGTGACGTCCAGCACACGGCCTCCGGCGGTCACCAGCTCGCCTTGGTCGTTTTTAGCCGTGCCCGCGTGATAGACCGTGACGCCGTCAAGGGCCTCAGCCTCGTCGATGCCGGTGATGACCTTGCCCTTCTCATAGGCGCCGGGATAACCCTCGCTCACCAGCACCACCGAAACCGCCCAGCGGGCATCCCAACCCATGGGCACCTGGTCCAGCGCGCCTGTGGCGGCCCCATAGAGGAACTGCAGGAAATCGCCCTTGAAGCGCGGCACGATGACCTGGGTCTCCGGGTCGCCAAAGCGGGCATTGAACTCCAGCACTTTGGGGCCTTGGGCGGTGAGCATGAAGCCGCCGTAGAGCACGCCTTGATAGGGGATGCCTTGGGCCGCCAGCGTGCGGACGACCTTCTCGTTGATGGTCTCCATCTGCGCCTGCTCCTGCGGGGTCACAAAGGGTACCGGAGAGTAGACGCCCATGCCGCCGGTGTTGGGGCCGGTGTCGCCCTCCCCCGCCCGCTTGTGGTCTTGGGCGGTGGCCAAGGGCACCACAGTGGTGCCGTCTGTCACCGAGAGCAGCGAGACCTCTGGCCCCTTGAGAAACTCTTCGATGACCACAGTGGATCCCGCCTCGCCAAAGGCTCCCGAGAAACACGAAGCCACCGCGTCCTGGGCTTCTTCCAGGGTTTGCGCCACTACCACGCCTTTGCCCGCAGCCAAGCCATCGGCCTTGACCACCACCGGGGCGCCCACCTTCTCCAGGTACGCCAGGGCGTCGGCCTCGTTGTCGAAGGCCTCATAGGCTGCCGTAGGCACATGGGCTTTTGCCATGACCTCTTTAGCGAACTTCTTGGAACCCTCCATCTGGGCCGCAGCGCCGCTGGGACCAAAGACGGCGATGCCCGCGTCGCGCAGGTTATCTGCCACGCCGGCCACCAGTGGAGCCTCAGGGCCAATGACCACCAGGTCGATATCGTGATCTTTAGCAAAGAGAGTCACCTGGACGCCATCTTCAGGATCGATGGGCGCCACTTGGGCGATCTCGTTCATGCCGCCGTTTCCCGGGGCCACCCACAGCTGCCCAGCCGCAGGCGAAGCTGCCATTGCCCTCAAGAGGGCATCTTCTCGGCCACCGGCACCCAAAAGCAGAACATCCACAGCGACTCTCCTCTCTCAAAGGTTGTCGTCCGCGTGGGCGACAAGCCCTTCTCTCTCCAAGCTCTCCAGATCCTTCAAGGGATCTGTCTCCGAGGACTCATGCACCAGATAGCGCACGGGCGCGTAAGCAATGCCCATGGCCCCCAAACCCAACGCCACCGCCACCGATCCCGAGGCATTTATCACCGTGGATCGCGTGGAGATGAACTCATTGGTATCCAGCGGCTTTTCCAAGATCGACAGGTTTCTGGGAAAGCCCACCGACACCTCTATGTAGCGCAGAGGCCCTTCTCTCTGGGCATCCGAGCTCATAAGCCGAGCAATGCGTCCCGCCAAAAGCCGCTGGTCACCGTGGTGCCCCACGCGGGTGAGGTGCCCGCGGCCGTCCATGGCCACAAACCCGTAGGATCCCGTCCAGCCGTCCACGATGGTGCGCAAGCGCTTTAAGGGGTTGGAGCGGGTATGGTTGTAGAGCGCGGCCCCTGGCGGGGTGATGAACAGCACGGTGACCCTAGGGATAAGCTGCTGCACATGCTCGATGGCCTCTTCGAAGCTCATGCCTACTTGACGGGCATGAACCAGGTCTGCCACCACCATGGCTTCGCCGGCAGAGACCAGCTTTGAGTCGATCACGGCCACCTGGCAGCGCTTCTTTACCTCTCGGGCAGCGGCCACCGCATTATCAAACACCTGCACCAGAGCAGAAGAGGCTGTGATACAGATGATGGGATCATCGCTTTGGTCGATGAGCTGGTTGAAGACCTCCATGAACTCGGCAGCCGAAGGCTGCGACAGGCGTAAGATGCCCTTGGCTGCCAGGTCTACGTAGACGTCGGCCGGATGGACGCCCAGCACATCGAGCTCATCCTTATACTTGCCTCGCAGGTGCATGGCTACCAGATGGACATCGTGGGCTTCGCACCACTCCTTGGGAAAATCGGACAACGTATCACAGACGATGCGAAACACAGAGGCCCTCCTCTCGCGAATCCTGCGGGCAGACGCTATGGCTTAGCGCCAGTGGCGATTGATGGTTTGCTCGCGATCAGGGCCTACCGCGATAAGGGAGACCGGCACGCCCGAGAGGCGCTCGATGAGGTCGATGTAGTCTTTGGCCTCGCGGGGCAGATCGGTGTAGTTACGCACGCCTGAGATGTCGCACTTCCAGCCGGGCAGCTCGATATAGACGGGCTTGGCCTTGTAGAAGAGCGACTGGTGCTCGGGCACGGTGGTGTAGCGCACACCATCCACGTCGTAGGCGATGCACACCTTGATGGTGTCCAGCACGCTCAAGACGTCCAGCTTGGTGACCGCCAGATCGGTGAGTCCGTTGACGCGGGCGGCATAGTTGACCACCACGGCGTCGTACCAGCCGCAGCGACGCTTGCGGCCGGTGGTCACGCCGTACTCGTGGCCCACCTCGCACAGAAGCTCGCCGATCTCGTCTCCCTGAGGGAGCTCGGTGGGGAACGGGCCGGAGCCCACGCGGGTGAGGTAGGCCTTGGCGATGCCCAACACGCGATCGATGTGCTTGGGACCTACGCCAGAACCGGTGATGGCGCCGCCAGCCGTGCAGTTGGAGCTGGTCACAAAGGGATAGGTGCCAAAGTCGATATCGAGCATGGTGGCCTGGGAGCCCTCGAACAAGATGTTCTTGCCCTCGGTGATGGCCTCGTTCAAGTAGCGGGAGCTCTCGATGATGTAGGGGCGCAGGCGCTCGGCATAGGGCAGGTAGGTCTCGCAGATCTGATCCACCGTGTAGCCAGGAAGGCCATAGATCTTCTCGAGGATGGGGTTCTTCTCGGCAAGGGCGGTCTCCAGCTTCTCGCGGAAGATCTTCTCATCCAGCATGTCCTGCATGCGCAGGCCTATGCGGGAGACCTTGTCGGAATAGCAGGGGCCTACGCCGCGGCGGGTGGTGCCGATGAGGTTCTTGCCCAGGCGGCGCTCGTTGGCCCCGTCAAGATCCTTGTGATAGGGCATCACGATGTGGGCGTTGCCGCTGATCTTGAGGTTGTGATAGGAGACGCCCTGCTCGTCGAGGGTGGCGAATTCTTCGAGCACCACCGAGGGGTCGACGATGCAGCCGTTGCCGATGACAGGCACGACACCCTCATACATAACGCCCGAAGGGATCTGGTGCAGTCCAAACTTATGACCGTTGGCTACCACGGTATGACCGGCGTTGGCGCCGCCTTGGCAGCGACATACCACATCGTACTCGCCGGAGATGAGGTCTGTGACCTTGCCTTTTCCCTCATCGCCCCACTGGGTACCCACAAGAATCGTCGAGGCCATTGGTTTTCTTCCCCCTCAAACTCTTTAGCACCGCCCTCCGTGACGGCGCAGCATCATTCCTCAGTATAGTGGAGGGACGTCCTGCTCTGAGGGCACAACGCAAGGCGTCAGAAAAGCTAGGCTGGAGGCGCCATGTCGGCATGGGTGCGGTCCAGCTCCATAAACTTGGTTTGGTCTTTGAGAAACACCATCTCGATGGTGCCCACGGGGCCGGAACGGTTCTTGGCGACGATGAACTCGGTGATGCCCTCGTCGGGGCGGTCTTTTCGCTCGGCCTCCTCGGGGTGGTGGAGCGGTCCAGCAGGATGACGATGTCTGCGTCCTGCTCGATGGCGCCGGACTCACGCAGATCGGAGAGCTGAGGGCGCTTGCCGGTGCGGTTTTCCGATTGACGAGAGAGCTGCGAGAGGGCGATGACGGGCACCCCTAGGTCCTTGGCCATGATCTTGATGCCGCGGCTCATCTCCGAGACCTCGGTGGCGCGGGAGTCCGAGCGCTTGGAGGGTGGCGGGCTCACCAGCTGGAGGTAGTCCAGGATGACCACTGCCTTCTCCTTGTTATGGAGCATGCGGCGGGCCTTGGCGCGCACCTCGGTGACGGTGGTGCCGGGGTGTCATCGATAAGGATGTCAAGCTTGGAGATCTCCTCTGAAGCCTGGAGCAGCGCAGGCCACTCCTCACCGGAGATGTTGGCGCTGCGGATCTTTTGCAAGCCCACCGCAGAGCGTGCAGCCAGCAGTCGCTGGGCGATCTCTGTAGAGCTCATCTCCAGGGAGAAGAAAGCCACCGTGGCGCCGTTCTCCGCCGCCTGCACCGCCAGGTTGAGGGCGAAGGAGGTCTTGCCCACGCCAGGGCGGGCGCCCACTACCACCATTTGACCCTCGCGAAGACCCAACAGCTTGTGGTCCAGCTGCTGGAAGCCGGTCTTGACACCTAAAGCATCCTCGCCGGCGGCCGCCTGCTCCTGAAGCTGCAGGTAGAGGTCCTGCATGGCCGTTTGCATGGTGATGTAGTTGGAGCGCACGTCGCGGTCGGTCACAGAGAGGATCATGCGCTCTGCAGAGTCGATGACCTCTTTGGTGTCCTCTGGCGCGTCGAAAGCCAGGCTGGAGATCTCTGCGGTGGCGGTGATGAGCTGGCGCAGGGTGGAATCGCGCTTGAGCATCTCCATGTAATGGCGCCAAGAGGAGAGCGCGAAGGTGTTGGAAGTGATCTCCGTGATGTAGCGGGGGCCGCCGATGGCCTCCAGCTGCTTGGAGGACTTGAGCCTGTCCGCCAACGTCACAGGATCGACAGGCAGCGATGCGTCAAACATGTCGCGCAAGGTGGAGAAGATGGTTTGGTGACGAGGCATGAAAAAGTCCTCGTCACGCAGCTCTACCAGGCATTCTTGCAATACATCAGGGGAAAGCAGCATGGCCGAGAGCACCGACTGCTCTGCCTCGATATCCTGGGGCATTGTGGGGGCAGCGTCCCTGCCGCTAAAGCCGGCGGGGGTTAAGGCTGAAGGCATTGCACGCTCCTTTGAGCCAGAGTTCACGGACTGCATAGTACTTCCGAAACCAAGCCCTCCGTTGTTTTCATATATGATTGCTTTTCCACTCTCAACAGGCCGATGTTGTTAAGGGGTAAGGCTCTGTCCTGCCGCTTTCTGGGTTTTCAACGTTTTCAACATGTTTTAGTACCCTCGGTAAAATTCTTTTCAACATTTTTGCGAACGATTGTTCGCTCTTTCCCCGTTGCCCCAAATACCTGGGATTTCGCCTCGCAGCTGCTTCGCACCTTCATAAACCACCAGGTAGATGCTGTGTTATTTTCAAAAACCCAGCCAAAGGGGGAGCCGCTGTCCAAAAAGAGCACACCTTACAAATAAAAATAGCCCTTGACTTGAAGTGTCCAATTAGGCAACCCCTCGCCCAGGATTGTCGAAATAGGGGGTTATTAACAACCCATGGCGATCGATCTATAGCAAAAGCCCAGCTCACAGTCACAAGAGCCTTGTAAGTCCCCTGAAACTGTGGCCGGGCTTCTCGGCAGCTTTCTTTAGAGCCCTCTGTGGAGCCCTAGGAAAGCCGTTCATAAAAACGCAAGGTGCACTAGGCCTCGGCGGGAGCCTCAGCCTCGGGAGCTTCAGAAGCCTCGCCTTCGACAGCGAGCTCCTCAGACTCGGCAACCTCCTCGTCGCCTGCGGGAAGGTCCTCAGGCTGACCCACCTGGACGCCCAGGGTGGCGAAGATATTGCGGTAGATGGAAACGATGACCTCGTGGAGGCCAGCGGTCTTGATGGGCTTCTTGATCTCGATGCGCTTGCGGTCGATCTCGATGCCGTACTGCTCTTTCAGGGCAGCGCCCACCATGGCGTTGGTGACGGAGCCAAAGAGCTGGCCCTCGTCGCCCACCTTGACGTCGACGACTACAACCTTGCCGTCAATTTGCTCGCGGAGGGCCTCGGCATCGGTGATGCGCTTGGCCTCGCGCTGGGCAATATTGTTGCGGCGCTGCTCGAGCTGCTTAATGTTGCCCGGGGTGGCAGGCTGGGCGATGCCGTTGGGGAACAGGTAGTTCTCCGCATAACCCTGGGCGACGTCGATGATGTCGCCCTCTCCGCCCTTGCCCCGGAGCTCACCCAGAAGGATGACTTTCATGGGACTACTCCTTTGATCGGCCAGCCGATAGCGGCCGGCGAAAACTCTTGTGATCCATCAGGCGGCAGATGCCTTTGGCTCGCCACGGTCGAGGTGGCGAAAGTTCGCAAAGAAATCTACGACGCCCAGGATGCTGACGACAAAGAACGATGCCTCTAGCTGCAGTGCCAGAAGGATCACCAGGAACCTTATGAGGCACCCGGCCTGATACTTCTGAAGCCACCACATAAGGACTCCGTAGCCCTCCAAAAGGAAGACGAAGCGCACTGCCATAAGGGCGCTGGCGCCCACGGTGGCGGCCGCCTGGCTCAAGGGCCCAAACAAGAAGTTGAAGGCCATGAGGGCAATGCTGCCGATAAGCACCACCATTGCCCAGGTGGGAGCATCGGCTGCTTGGGCTCTCCAGGTAGGAGGAGTGCCCGGAGTCTCGCGGGCCACCCAGCCTGCAAAGTGGGCTGCAAGCACACTCAAGCCAGCCGCCACAAAGTAGGCGAAGGGCCAAAGCAGGTAGATAACCCAGATCACAGAGCGAATCTGCGCTGCCATCTCAAGGCCGGAAGCCTTGGAGATCGCCTGGACTTGCGTGTCGATGATGCTGCGGACGGCGGCAAAGAAGTCTTCGCCGGCCAGAGACATCACCAGCCAGTTGAGTCCGATGGTGGCAAGGGTTGCCAGTGCGGCTGCTGCGTAGTCCACCGTGAGGTTGGCACGCTTTTTGGCCGCCAGGCCGCCCACCACAAGCGCAACGCACAGATCCACGCCGCCTTGGAGCACCACACCCAAGTTGCCCTGGACCCAAAGCCATCCCAGGACGAGGCCTGCCACAGAGGCAGCCGCCAGAGCCCCTAGATAGGAGCGGGAGAGCTTGGCGGATATCCCTCGCGAGGTACCGTAGGCCACCATGGCGACGCCAATGACGGCAATGCTGGTGAGGGCCACCGCCCCAAAGCCGCACCAGATAAGGGCGCTTACAAAGGGGCGAGGCTGAGAGGGTTTGGGCTGCATGGGAGGTTCTTCTCCGTAGCGCACCAGACCGGTCTCTTCTTGAGTGTCAGAGTTCTTGTCGTCTCTAAAGGCCACGATGAGACCTGGTGCCTCTAGTCGCGACGACGGCCGCCGCGGTTGGATACCACGGGTACCGTGTAGGGCAGAAGAGCCATCACGCGGGCGCGCTTGATGGCGTTGGCGATGTCGTGCTGGTGCTGCGTGCAGGCGCCGGTGACGCGACGGGGCTTGATCTTGCCGCGATCGGTCATGTACTTGCGAAGGAGCTGGGTGTCCTTATAGTCGATGAACTCGACATCCTCCTTGCAGAACTGGCAATACTTGCGACGCGGCTGACGCTGATATTCAGTAGCCATGTCTTTGAGTACCTTTCGTATACCGGCAGGAGGCCGGAATAATTAGAACGGGATGTCCTTGTCGTAGACATCGCCAGCAGGCGGTGCCTGGACAGGGGCAGGCGCGGGGTAGAAGCGGTGAAGCTCTGGTTTTGCGGGGCGCCCATCTGCGGGGCTTGCTGAGCATAACCGCCCTGCTGAGGATAGCCTCCCGGTTGGCCCTGCTGGCCTTGCTGGTCGCGAGAGCTCATGAACTCGACCTCGTCGACAACCACCTCGATCTTCGAGCGGTTTTTTGCCAGACTCGCGGTCTTGCCATTGGCTCCAGCGCAGCTTGCCCTCGATAGCCACCTTCATCCCCCTGTGGAGGATGTTCGCCAGCGACTGAGCCCGGTTGCCAAACATCACGCAGTCGATGTAGTTGGGGCGATCCTCCCACTGCTGGGTCTGCGGATTGCGCCAACGATCATTCACGGCCACGCCAAAGGACAACACGCTGCTCCCCGAAGGCAGCGCGCGAAGCTCAGGGTCGCGGGTGAGATTGCCGGTGATGGTTACTCGATTGATGCTCATGGTGAAACAGCCTCCTTGAGTGATCCGGATGGGTCACTTCGCAGTCATTACTCGTGGTCGGGACGACGGACGATCATGTGACGCTTGATGGCATCGGTGATGCGGCACACACGGTCGAGCTCGGCGATCTGAGTGGGGTCTGCGTGGAAGTTGATGAGGGTGTAGTCGCCCTCGGTGAGCTTGTCGATCTCATAGGCGAGCTTGCGCTTGCCCCAGTTGTCGACGTTGTCGATGGTGCCACCATTCTCAGTGATTGCGCTATCGATGCGCTTCAGGGCGCCAGCGCGGGTCTCCTCATTGATGGTGGGGTCGACGATGAACAGAATCTCATAGGCCTTCATGATTTCACCTCCTCCGGGCTAAATGGTCTCGGGTCGTGAAGGTTTGCGCCCGAGGCAGGAAAGGTCAGTGTTCGATATTAGCACAGCAGACCCGCCTCCCCAGCTAACACACATCATTGGATGATTCTCACAACACAGTACCTGCCGAGAAGAACCACCCTCAGGCTCGCAGCCGCTGGCTCCAAGGCTTTCACCGGCTTTTGTCACATTTCTGTCCCGCCGCTGGCCATTTTTTGACCAAACCGGCAAAATCCCAGGTAAGCCTTGTGAAGTTCCTGTTATTCGAGATGAGGCTCCACGGGATCCATAAAAAAGAAGGGCCATTGGCAGCGGCCCTTCCCTACAGTTCTTTGGCGCGCAAGACAGCCTGCACTAATACTCTTGTAGGCGCTGGCAACCCTGAGGCCTGGTTACTCCTCGGGTTCGCCGCCTTCCTCCTCATCCTCTTTGTGCACGATGAGGGGCGTCACTATCTCGCCCTCATCGTCGTCGGCAATGGGGCGCCCCATTCCGGGGATGGGAGGCTCGGGAGCGTCCTCATACTCATCCGCCTCTTCCTCTCGCCCGTCATGGGAGTCGACGGTTGGCTCTTGGACGTCCGCCTCGACGTCTGTTTGCGGCTGATCGTCCAACACCAGCTGGATGGGAGTTGCCTCTTGTGCCTGAGAGGAGGATGGCCCGATCGCCGCCTGCTCTTCTGCCACAGGCGGCTGGGGCGCGGGTTTCTCGGCAAGGGAAGGCTGGGGCTCTGCGGGAGCTGCAGGCTGTCCAGGCGCGACCGCCGAGACAGGCGCCTGAGACTGCGAAGCAGCCTGAGCTGCGGGAGACGGTTGAGGCTGCGATGCTGGCTGAGGCTGCGGATAGGGGTTGTAGAAACCCGTAGGCACAGGATCGGAGCCGGAAGACAGGGGCACAGGATCGGAGGGGCTTCCCCAGACAGGCACGTTGAACTGGCGGATCCAGAGGGCGCCGGCAGTGTAGACCAAAAGCATGGCGACGACGCTGATCACATTGGCGACGTAGCTTGCCAAAAGCATGGGCAGCATGGCCGATTGGATGAGCCCTGCCACCGAGGTCGCGATGAGGGCGGCGCTATTGGTGGCGTAGCTATAATAGGCACCCCACAGGAGCGACATAACCGACGGGATCATAGAAAAGATCGCGATCGCCAGGGGAATGGCCGTGACCAAGCCCCCCAAGACGGCGATGCCAAGGATGCGGAAGAGGCCGCCCAGATCATAGGCGAACATGGTCCAGACTTGTGAGAAGCCAAACCCGGCGCCGATCTTTTGGTAGATGCAGCCCCTCAGGTTGGCCACGAGCACCAGAAGGCCTGCGAAAATATCCAGGCCCACGAGAAGGATCCCCAAAACGATGCTGCCACCGGTCCCCGCGAAATCCATCATCCAGGCAAGCGCCGAGGCCACGATGCCTGCCAAGAGGCCCCAGCCCAGCGAGATCACAAAGGCGCGCCATCCGGCGCCGATGCACTCGCCCACGCGCACGCCGCGCTGCTTGGGAGCCGCGTCCACTCCCCAGGCAGTGAGCCGAGCCCAGCAGAGCCCGTAGCCCGCCACCCCCAACGCTCCGAAGATAGGCACATAGAGGCTGAGCGCCAGGATGCACATCGGGGCCAGCCAGCCTTTGTCCTGCGTCATCATGCGCCAGGCACGGGAGAGGTAGTGTCCGTTCACAAACGTCGTGTCTGCCATGGGAGGCCCTTCTCATGTAGGAGGCAGTGCCATTGCGTGGTCGTGGAACTCATACTAGCGCACCTTTACCGAGAAACCCCTGGCCCTCCAAGGTGCAAGCTTTTACGAATCCCTTACCACCCGATAACTGGCGCTGGCCTAGCGGTAGGGCAGCTGGTCGTCGGGATCTGTGAGAGTCTCTTTTTTGGGAGAGGGCTCTGGCATGAGGAGGGTCTTCTCGGCAGGTTCGTGAGGGGCGAAGATGGCCTCGGCGGAACCTTTGGCCTGCCCTTCTGCAGCTTCGCGCTCCCGGGCCTCCAGCTCTTCGCCCAGCTCCTCGCGAAGTTCTTGTTTGATTTCTTCTTTCATCTGGTCGCGGCGCTGCTCGCGAGCCTGTTGGGCCGCGTCGGTGCTGCTTGGCGCTGGCGCGAACGAGCCCGTAGAGGAATCCCAGCGCACGCTGTGGCCCATTCGGCTGCCACGATAGGGAATGTAGGGATTACTCACCGTGCGATACTTGAGCCTGCGGGTATAGTCGATGAGCCGGGGCGTATAGTCCACCGGGCTGGGCGTGGTAATGCCAAACCTAAGCGACAGCCAGCGCAAAAGGCAGCAGACGGCCACGCAGACCACCACGGCGAACCCCTTCACAAGCCCGGCGTAGACCAGGGCGCAATAGACCGCCGCTGATATCAGCGCGCAGGAGGCGTAGAGGTTTCCTGGTCTAAAGATCTGGGGGACGTCGCCTAGGAAGATGTCGCGCAGCATGCCGCCGCCCACGCCGGTGAGCACGCCCATGAGCAGGGCCGCCATGACGGGGAGCTCGTGGATGATGGCCTTGTCGGTACCGGAGGCGGTGAAGATGCCCACCGCCAGGATGTCCACGATGGCCGTGGCTTTATCCAACGACTTGAACAACCCCGAGAAGAAAAACACCGCGGTCCCGGCCAGCGCCGCCGTAGGAATGGCCCAGTCGTTGGAGAGCATGTAGACGCTGCCGCACTGCATGATCATGTCGCGGATAAGGCCGCCGCCAAGCCCGCAGAGCATACCCAGGCCTGCAGCGCCAAAGAGGTCCAGCTTGCGCTCTGAAGCCGTGAGCCCGCCAAAGGCCGAGCCCACCACCACAGCGACCATATCGATCCACTCGGGCATGGTGAGGGTGATGAACTGAGGATTGAGCGTCGTGAAGAGGGTGCCCACGGGATTCTCCTCGAAATCGATGACAGTAGCGCGTGCAGCCTGCGTGCGAGTCTGCCTGTGCCCCATGCAGAGCGGCGCGCCATGTAGGGAGCGACGCACCAGGCAGAGCTGCACACCATGCAGAGCTGCACACCATGCACCATTATGATGTGTTGGTGCGATGAGGGCAGCGGGCACTTTTATTCTTCTACACACTGGAGCGCCGATGTGTTATTCTAGCCGTTGCAATTGCATAAGGAGAGTTGTCCGAGCGGCTGAAGGAGCACGATTGGAAATCGTGTAGGCGGTAACCCCGTCTCCCGGGTTCAAATCCCGGACTCTCCGCCAGTATGTTTAAGGCGGCACCTACGGGTGCCGCTCACCCTATGGAGGGGTGGCAGAGTGGTTGAATGCGGCGGTCTCGAAAACCGTTTACGTGCTTCGCACGTACGAGGGTTCGAATCCCTCCTCCTCCGCCAGTAAATCAAGCCTGCACGCGCGGTGAGCCCAGCGAGCACAGGCTGTGTATGAGGACCCTTTGCAAGGGTCCTTTTTAGTGCAAAGTGACTCTCATGCAATGGGCTGCAGGTGGACATGGACGCGTGCTGCTAAAGCGTGCAGGCGGAAACAGGCTCCTACAAACATGCTCATGCGTCCCTCTGAAAACTTGCTACATTAGTTACACCAGACGTAGCTGATGCAGAGAGTTTTTCCAGTGCAGCTATACCCTTACTAGTGCAGCTATACCCTTGCAATACCTGCACGTTCACCGTTCCCAATGCCTACGCCTCGCCACAGCCAGTTGCTGCTCAGCGCCTATTCGTCTGGCGCTCCCAGACTTTGCCTCGCCAGTACTTCTGCGGCAGTCTTGCGAGGAATGTAAGACCCTTTGAACGCCTTTTTGTCATAGCTCACAACGGCATCTACCTGCAGTGCCTCTGCAGCAGCGCGAATAAGCCCGTCTTCATAGTCTGCCTCATTGGAATCCAGTGCGCTATATACAAGGAGTCCGGTGAGATCTACCAGGTCAAACACCTCTGAGATCTCTCGAATGGAGGCTCAGGCATCCTCTTCGCTCATGTAATGTCGATACAAAGCATAATTAATCTCATTCAAAGACAAGGTCAACGCATACACGGCGCCCTTGGTTGCCAACATGTGATGCAAAAGGCAGCCCTTCGTTTGCAGCCCTCGGCTGTTGGTAGCCAGCCACAGGGGTAGTCTGGTTGTATGGATACTTCATCGGCTGCCCACAGCAGCGCTTCTCGGCAAGAACATAGTGCGCTCATGCGCCTCTCGCCCTTGGTGCGCCAATGGTTCGCCCAGAGCTTCGAGGCCCCTACGCAGGTACAGGAGGCGGCTTGGAACGCCATCTTGGACTGCAAGAACGTGCTGGCGGTGGCACCTACAGGATCGGGCAAGACGCTGGCGGCGTTCCTGTGTGCCATCGATCGGCTTATGAGCGACCCGCCTGCCGCCAAAGGCGTGGTGGTGCTCTATGTGTCGCCGCTCAAGGCCCTGGCAGCCGACGTGGAGAAGAACCTGCGCCGCCCTTTGGCCGAGCTGGGCGAACTGGCGGCATCCGGAGCGGTCGACCTGGGCGCTGATAGCGCGGCCGGGGCGCCGGCAGTGCTGCCCAGCGTGGCCATACGCACCGGCGACACGCCGCCTCGCGAGCGGGCGCGCATCAAAAGCAAGCCGCCCCAGATCCTTATCACCACTCCCGAGTCGCTCTATCTCATGCTCACCAGCCAGGCGGCCTCGGTGCTGTCGCGGGTGGAGACGGTGATCGTCGACGAGATCCACTCCATCGCCGGCTCCAAACGAGGCGCCCACCTGGCTCTTTCGTTGGAGCGCCTGGACGCGCTGTTGGAGACGCCGGCGCAGAGGGTGGGGCTTTCGGCGACCGTGCAGCCGGTGGAAGAAGTGGCGCGGTTTTTGGGAGGAGCCCATCCGGTGGAAGTGGTGGGCGATGCTCCAGCGCCGGCTATCGACCTTGCCGTGCGCATCCCAGTGGCAAACATCAATGCAGTGCCGGAGTTTTTGGGCACTGGCACACCTAAGCTCACGCGCGCTCCCGCACCCAAAGATGCCTGGAAGACCGACCGTAGCCTCAAGGCCGCCATGGGCGCCCAGGCTGCCGAGAAACCCGCGCCCTCCGGCCAGAGAGCCTTCGGCGCTTCGCAGCCCAAGGCGCCCCAGATGTCCCGGGAGTCCCGAGTGGGCTCGCGCTCCATCTGGCCGTCGCTGGAAGCCGAGCTCCTCTCCCAAGTCGAAAGCCACACCTCCACGCTCGTCTTTGTGAACTCCCGCGGGCTGTGCGAACGGCTTACCGCCCGGCTCAACGAGCGCCACGCCCAAGAAGCCGGTCTCATGCCAAAAGGCGCCCCGGTAGTCGAGGGGGCGTTCAGGGGCTCTCTCGGGTCCCCCGATTCCCACACAGAACCGCTGCCCGAAGGGGCCGAGACTATCGCGCGCGCCCATCATGGGTCGGTGTCCAAGGAGCGCAGGCTGGCCATCGAGAGCGAGCTTAAGGCAGGCTCGCTGCCTTGCGTGGTAGCCACATCCAGTCTCGAGCTGGGCATCGATATGGGCTCAGTGGATCTGGTGTGCCAGGTGGCTCCGCCCTTGTCGGTAGCCTCAGGGCTCCAGCGTATAGGCCGCGCCAACCATAGGGTGGGAGGCCGGTCGCAGGCCATCCTCTATCCGCGCACAAAACTCGAGCTCATAGACTGCGCTGTGATGGCTCAGGCCATGCTGGCAGGGGATATCGAAGCCACTCGGCTGGTAAAGAACCCTCTGGACGTGCTGGCACAGCAGACCGTGGCTGCGGTGTCCCAAGCGCCTCAGGGCCTTCGGGCCTCGCAGTGGTTTGAGACCGTGCGACGGGCGGCCAACTTCTCAGAGCTGCCCCGTGAAGCCTTCGACCGGGTGCTGGCTATGCTGGCTGGCGCCTTTGCCACCGACGACCTGGAGAGCTTCGCCCCTCGGCTGGTGTGGGACCAGGCAGAAGACCTGCTCACTCCCCTGCCGGTCTCAGGACGCATGGCCATCTCCAGCGCCGGCACCATCCCCGACCGGGGCCTCTACCCGGTGTTCACCCACGAGGCCCAGGGGCGACAAGGGCGCCGGCGCGTGGGCGAGCTGGACGAGGAGATGGTCCATGAGAGCCGGGTGGGAGACGTCATCACTCTTGGAACCACCACCTGGCGCATCACCGAGATTTCCAACGACCGCGTGCTGGTGAAGCCTGCGAAGGCGCGGGCTTCTCGGCTGCCCTTTTGGCATGGGGAAGGGCCCGGCAGGCCCTACGAGGACGGCCTTCGCAAGGGGGAGTTTCTGGCGGCGGCCTCTTCTGCGCTCGAGGGCACGGAGTTCGATGAGAGTTTTAGGGCTCGCCTCGTCCAATGCGGGATGGAGGCCGACGCCATCGGGAGCCTGGGGCAGGTGCTGGCTCGCCAACGGGCGGCCACCGGCGTGATCCCCAGCGGGCAGTCGCTGGTCATAGAGATGGTGGAAGACGAGGTGGGAGACACTCGGCTGCTGCTGCACTCCCCCTTTGGCCGGGCGGTGCACGCTCCCTGGGCGCTGGCGGTGGCCGATCGCATCGAGCGCCTTTGGGGCTATGACCCGGAAGCCATGGCCGCAGACGACGGCATTCTGTTGCGGCTTTCGCCCACTGCGGGCGAGGTGCCTGGACCGGAGATCTTCATCTTCGAAGAGGAGGAGCTGCGCGCAGCCGTACAGCGAAGAGTGGCTTCTACCTCGCTTTTTGCCGCGCGTTTCCGCGAATGTGCCGCTCGCGCCCTCCTTATGCGCCCCAGCGCCTTTGGCAAGCGGGCGCCGCTGTGGGCCCAGCGGCTGCAAGCCTCCCAGCTCCTGGAGCAGGCGCGGCAGCTGGAGGACTTTCCTATGGTGCTGGAGGCGCTGCGCGAGTGCGTCCAGGACGTCTACGACTTAGACGGCCTGGCCCACCTCATGGGCCAGCTGCGCTCCAAACAGGTGGCCATCACCCAGGTAGCCACCACCACGCCGTCGCCCTTCGCCGGCAACCTGCTCTTTGGCTACGTCATGGAACACCTCTACGACGCCGACAAGCCCCAGGCCGAGCGCTCCGCCGCCTTGCTCTCCATAGACCCCTCCCTGCTGGCCGACCTTCTGGGCTCCCCTGACCTTTCCAGCCTCATAGACCCCGCCGTCCTGCGCCAACTGGAAGCCCAGCTCCAGTGGCTCGCCTCTGGACATAAGGCCACAAGCCCCGCCGGCCTCGCCCGCATGCTGCGGGCTTTGGGACCGCTTACGCTCGATGAGATCGCCCGGCGCTGCGACCCTGCAAATGCGGCGGACGCCTGGCTTGCCCAACTGTCCCAGGAAAAGCAGGTCTTCCAGGGCGCCGTCGCCGGCCAGCCCTGTTGGATCGCCGCCACCGACGCCCAGGCCCTCCACCAGGTGCTGGGCCTCCCAGTACCCTCCTGGGCGCCGGCCGCTCCTACGACTGCCCCCGTTGCCGAGAAACCCGCAGCTCAGGAGCTTGATGTCTTAGTGGGACTCCCGCTGTCGCCCTCACTTGGCATCCGGACCCCTGAGCAACCCGGCCGCTTTCTGGATGCCCTAATGGCTCGCTACGCAGGCTGTCACGGCCCCTTTAGCACCCAGGCGGCCGCAGCTTCTCTGGGCCTGGGCGCAGAGCCTGTGGCCGACGCCCTAGAGCGCCTGAGTGCCCAGGACCGCCTGTTGCGCGGCGACTTTGGCATAGACGAGCTGGGTCACGAGCGCCTGTGGGTGGCTGCTACAGTATTCAAACAGTTGCGCAAACGCTCGCTGGCCGCCGCCCGGGAGGCCATGGAGCCCGTGGGTATGGACACCTATTTGGAAAGCCTCTGGCGCCTTCAGGAGATCCCGGCCCAAGACACCCGCGATCAGGCAGACCCTGTGGATCTGCTGGCTTCCTGCATCGCCCTCTACGAGGGGGTGTGGCTTGAGGCCGGCGCCTGGGAGCAGGTGGTCTTCCCTGCCCGCGTGCCCGGCTATACCCCCAAGCTGCTGGACGAGCTGCTGGCTACCGGCGAGGTGGTGTGGCAGGGGCGCCGCACGCTGGACGCTGCCAAAAAGCCCAGCTACCAGGTGGCGTTCTTCCCCACCGACTCCCCCTTCGCCCCGCTGCCGCTGGCCGCCGAGGCTGCCGCAGACGCGCATCTCGCGCCCAACGCCCCTGACGCGCCGGATTCCAGCGATCCCGCCGATTCCCAAAAACTCGCCGGCATCACCCCGCCCCAGCGCGCCGACGATCTTGCCGCCACTGCCGCCGACAACCCCCTTTGGCAAGCGATGTCCAAGGGAGGCGGCTGGTCCTTCTCGGCATTGAAGGAGGCCTGCGCCACCGTTGCGGCAGGGCGCGGCGAAGCGGCCCCAAGCTCGGCAGAGATCCAGAGCCAGCTGGAAGACTACCTGTGGGGCGGTCTAGTGCTGGTGGACTCCTTTGGACCAGCTCGCACGGTTACCCAACCCGCCAAAGCGCCCAAAGCCGCTCCCACCCGCCGCCGATCCCGCTCCCGCTACAGCCGCGCTTCTGCATCGCGGGCGCCCCGACCTGCCTCGGTTCCCGTGGACACGGCGCTTTCCGGCTGCTGGGCCCTCACCCAAGCCGCCGAGGCCGCCGACACTGAGCGCGCCCTCGCTCTGGTGCAATCCGCGTTGGACCGCTACGGGGTCCTCACCCCCGAGGTGGCCCGCGTCGCCGCCATTCCCGGCGGACTCAGCCAGATCTACCCGGCCCTTCGCGCGCTGGAAGACACCGGGGGTCTCTGGCGCGGCCAGTTTGTGGACGGCCTGGGCCCGCTGCAGTACGCCACCCCCGACTTTGTGGAGGCCCTTCGCGCGTCCGCTGCCGAGAAACCCGCCCCCGCTGACTCCAAGTCCCCCGCTGCCGACACCCCGCAGACGCCACCCTCCACTTCCCACGCTGCCCCTGAGCTGCGAGTCTTGTCCGCCACCGATCCCGCCCAACCCCTGGGTGCCCTCTTCCCCTGGCCTGCAAGTGCCGAGAAGCCCACCCGCCGGGCTGACGCCCACTGCGTCTTCGCCGACGGCGCCCCGGTGCTCTATGCGAGCGTGCATCTCAAATCTATATATGTCTATATGTCAGCTGAAGACGATGAGCAGGTGGACACCGCTGCACCATCGGCCGCCGCCACGACCAACAGCGATGATGCCCTGGTGACCCACGCCATCCAGGCGCTTTTGGCTGCCGAGAAAGCTGCCGCCCAGCGCCAAGGCCTCTCTTGGGCCAACCAAAAGATCGAAGTGGAACTGGTGGATGAGCAGACGGTTCTCAAAACTCACTGGGCCCAGGTGCTGGCGAACATCGGCTTTGTGCGCACCCCCTCCGGGATGCGCTTCTATCCCGACCCGTTCTAGCTCACAACCTGGGATGGTGGGGTTTCTCGGCAGCACGGGGCGCATGGGCGAGCGGCGCAACGGCAGGTCTGCCAACTTGGAGCGTCTGGCAGAGCAAACTGCCAAGCTAGGTTGATTGGCAGGATTATTGAGCCGACAGTCTGCCAATCTACCCTCTGTGATCCCGCAGTTTAGCTGCGCCCAGGGCCATGAAGCCTAGATTGGCAGGCTTTTGCGGCCGCAGACCTGCCAATCTGGGTTGTCTGGCAGCTCTTTGGCACGAGAGTTCATTAGAGTATGGCGATCTTGGCATGAGAAGCTTCTAGGGCATGGATTTTGGCGAAATCCATGCCCTATCGGAGACTTCTGCCAACTTTTCCATGCCCTACCTGCGTCTCGTGCCAGCAGGCACCTGACGTCGTTTGGCATGAAGTCCCACTAGACGATGGCGATCTTGGCAGAAGCGCCCGCTAGACGATGGATTTGGGCCAAATCCATCGTCTAGCGGCATCTTGTGGCAGCTATGCCGCTGCCTAATGATCTCTTGTGCCAAAACCATCTCAACCGGCACCTATTAGGTGTTTTTCCTGCCAGAAGTGGCAGGAAGTAGGCAGATTCGCCCCCAATCTGCCTACTAGAGGGGCTTTGTGGCAGAAATTCTGCCTATTAGGTGTAACTTATGCCAGCAGGGTCACGGGCCGCCGCCCGTTGCACGAGACCGCGTTGTGACTCCATGCCATCCCAACCCTGCCGAGAGGCCCACCCACTGCAGGCTGCTCGCGTTCCCTCATACCCAAGAGATGCAAAAAGGGCGTCGACCGGAGTCGGCGCCCTTTTTGCTTGCAAGCGTTATACGCAGCTGTGGCACGTTGGCTGCGACATGGGCCGCAACTCACCCCGCAGCTCGCGGCCGCAGCGCAACGCAGCCCGCCGCGTTGTGTGCCGCGCCGCAGTCCCCTTAGTTGAGCTTGTTCACGCGGCCTCGGCGCACGTTGTCCTTCTTGCGCTCGATGGTGTCCAGGATGCGCTTGCGCATGCGGATGCTCTTGGGGGTGATCTCCACCAGCTCGTCGTCCATGATGTACTCCAGCGCCTCTTCCAGGGAGAAGGTGCGGGGCGGGGTGAGCTGGACGGCGATGTCGGCGGTAGAGGAGCGCTGGTTGCCCAAAGATTTGGTGCGCGCCACGTTGACCACCATGTCGCCGGGCTTGGAGCGCTCGCCCACCAGCATGCCCTCGTAGCATTCGTCGCCCGGCCCCACAAACATAGTGCCGCGCTCCTGGAGGGTGCCAAGGGCGTAGGCCACGGCCTTCTCGGTGGCCATGGAAATCATAGCGCCATTGTTGCGCTGGCCCAGCTCGCCGGCATAGGGGCCGTACTCGGAGAAGGTGTGGTAGAAGATGCCCTCGCCGTGGGTGACGTTCAAGATGCGGTTCTTGAGGCCCATGATGCCTCGGGTGGGGATCTTGAACTCCAGGTGCGTGTGGGTCTCGCCGGACTGCATGTTGGTCATGGTGCCGCCGGCGTCGCCAAAGACCTCGATAACCTTGCCGGAGTACTCGTTGGGGGTCTCCACCACGGCCAGCTCGACGGGCTCTAGGCGGTGGCCATGCTCGTCCTCCTTGAAGAGCACGCGGGGGCGGCCCACCTGGAACTCGAAGCCTTCGCGGCGCATGGCCTCCATGAGGACGGAGAGGTGCAGGATGCCGCGGCCAGCTACCTCGATGCCGGTCTTGTCGCCCAGTTCCTCGATGCGCATGGTCACGTTGTTCTCGGCCTCGCGCATGAGGCGCTCTTTGAGCTGACGGCCGCCCACGATGTCACCCTCGCGGCCCACCAAAGGCGAAGTGGAAGCCTCGAAGACCACGGCCAGGGTGGGCGGGTCGATCTCGATGGGGTCCAGCTCCACAGGATTGGCGGGGTCGGTGTAGACGTCGCCGATGTCGGTGTGGTCGATGCCCACCACCGCGCCAATATCGCCGGCTTTGATCTCTTGGCACTCAGTGCGGCCCAGGTAGTCGAAGGTGAAGAGCTGCTTGGCGCAGGCCATGGCGCGGCTGCCGTCGTTTTTTACCACCAGGATCTGCTCGCCGACATGGATGGTGCCCGAGTAGACGCGACCAATGCCGATGCGGCCCACGTAGCTGGAGTGGTCCACAGTGACGCACTGCATGGCCAGAGGGCCGTCGGGGTCGCAGTCGGGGGCCGGCAGGCAGTCCACGATCATGTCCAGCAGGGGGTACATGTTGTCGTTGTCGTCGGCGGGATCCAAGCGGGCGAAGCCGTTCACCGCGCTGGCATAGACCACGTGCTCCATGGCAAATTCCAGCTGCTCGTCGGTGGCACCCAGATCCATCATGAGGTCCAGGGAGTCGTTCACTACCTCCTCAGGGCGCGCGCCCGGGCGGTCGATCTTGTTCACCACGATCATGATAGCCAGGCCTGCGTCGATGGCATGGCGCAGCACGAAGCGAGTCTGGGGCATGGGGCCCTCGAAGGCGTCCACCAAAAGCAGGGCCGAGTCTGCCATGCGCAGCACGCGCTCCACCTCGCCGCCAAAGTCTGCGTGGCCCGGGGTGTCGATGACGTTGATCTTCACGCCCTTGTACTCGATGGAGATATTTTTAGCCAAAATGGTGATGCCGCGCTCGCGCTCCTGGTCGTTGGAGTCGAGAATACGATCTTCTACCTGCTGGTTTGCCCTGAAGGCATCGGTTGCGCGCAGCAGCTTGTCCACCAGCGTGGTCTTGCCATGGTCGACGTGGGCGATAATGGCAACGTTTCGCAGGTTCTCTTGCAGCATAGGACTCACTTTCATGATGGAGAGGAAAACTCAAGGTAGGCCCAGAGGACGGGCCACCGAGATCTGCGCAAAGGCGCAGCCTGTTGCTAAAGTAGGCTGGGCAGCTCGCCCGCCGGAGCGGGGTCGCTCCAGGAAAAGCTCTCGCCAGTACCCTGTACCAGCAAAAACGCCGAATAATCAGGCCTAGGGTCTTTATCCCCAAATTCGCACATGAGCGCATCGGCAAAGCCGTCGCCGGTGTCTACGGCACCGGAGTAGCAAATGGCATAGCCCATGGGGGCACCCAGCTGCGGCTCAGTGCGGGCGCCTGTGGCCAGGTCTTTCACCCACTTGTGGGCGGCCTCCAAGCACACGTCTTCGCCGTCGTCTTCAAAAGCGCAGGTCACACGGTTGCCCTGGCCATCGAGCACCGAGGCCACCACTCCCAAGAGATCCCCTGCGGCCAGCACGTCCAGCGCTTCGCCAATGAGGTTGCAGGAGAGCTCGTCGAGCTCTGGGCTGATCATGAGACCCCCTCTAAGACACATCAACACTAACCAACCTACGTTAAACCCATGGAGCCCCAGCTACACCTCCTGCCACAAATCCCCATAAAGCAGCGGGGTTTCCTGAGGCCCGGGGGGCACCCTGCCGCCCGCGCCCCTCCATGGAAAACGGGCCTCCCGGCGCATCTTGCTGCCGAGAAGCCCGTATCGATCCGTGCCGTTGCATTGAGGTGTCCCCGCAACCTCGTCAAAGGCGCGAAGCTCTTGGGCCGGCCTAAAGACGTCGCCCTCAGGCTTTGCCACGTAGAGCTGCACCACCTCGGCTCCGGCCGCAGGTCCCGTGTTGGCAACAGCGCACGACACCCTTTACCTGCGGGTCTGGCCCATCTTGCACATCCACTTGCAGATCTGAATAGTCAAAGGTGGTATAGGACAAGCCAAAGCCAAAAGGATAGGCCACATTCGCCTGCGCGCTGTCGAAGATGTGACAACCCACGTACAGAGCCTCTTTATAGAGGGCGTGCTTCTTCTCGGCAGGATAAGAAGTTGCAGTAGCGGTGTCGCTTAGAGCGTGAGACCAGGTCTCGGCCAGCTTGCCCGAGGGGTTCACCAGCCCGCAGACCACGTCCAGAGCCGCACGAGCCCCTGCTTGACCACCCAGGCATAGGTGGACCAGCGCCTTGACGTCTTTGTCCCAGCCCGTCTCCATGGGAGCCCCCGCCGACAAGAGCACCACAATATTGGGGTTCACGGCCGCCAGCTGGCTCACCAGGGCGACCTGGGAAGCGGCCAGGCACATGTCTTGGCGCTCGGCGCCCTCGGTCTCCCGGGTCTCGTCCAGGCCTAGGCACAGTAAGACCACGTCGGCTCGGGAGGCAAGCTGACAGGCGTCGGCGGCCTTCTCGGCGTTGGCGGGGCCGCAGCGGTCGAAGCCCCACTCGTCGCGCAGTATCTGGCGAAGCAGGTAGGGGTCCTCGTTCACATAGGTGCCGTTGACCAGGTTATAGCTGCTCATGATGCAGGCAGGATGAGCCTCTTTGACCACCCGCTCGAAGCCTGCCAGGTAGATCTCGCGTAGCGTGCGCTCGTCCACCACGGAGTCCGAGGCTATGCGGCGAGTCTCCTGGCTGTTCACCGTAAAGTGCTTAGGGCAGGCAGAGACCCCCTTGGATTGGATGCCCCTCAACATAACCAGCGGCCATCTTGCCCGCCAGCAGCGGGTCTTCCGAGAAATACTCGAAGTTGCGGCCGCACAGAGGGTTGCGCTTGATATTGAGGCCAGGCCCCAACACCACGTCCACCTTTTGAGCCAGCGCCTCCTCGCCCAGCGCCTCGCCTAAAGCTTCGCCCAGCTTAGGGTTCCAGCTGTTGGCCACGGTCGCGGCGGTGGGAAAGCAGATGGCGGGCAAAGAGCCACCAATGCCCAGGTGGTTCGCGCCTGCAGCCTGCACGCGCAGGCCAAAGAAGACTAGCACTGCGGCGATGGCCACCAGGGTGGCCGTGACGCCGTAGACGGCGTACTGCCAGGTGGCGGTGCCGTAACGCGCCACAGAACCAGGAGCCATGCCCTGCATCATGTTGGAGTTCACGGTGGTGTAAAGCACGTTCTTGGTGGCCTGGCGCAGCTGCTTGACCACGCTGGCGTTGTTGGTGTCGGCAAAGTCGCCGGTCATGGCCGAGTAGGTGAGCTGAAGGTCGGTGCCGGCAGCCACGGCTTTGGCACGCAATCCATCAAGCTAGCTACCGAGAAATATGGCGGTTACTGCTCCATCAAAACGGAGTTTTCCACCTATTCGCTCAACATCTTGATACCCACTGCCGAGTTACCTCAAGAAGACTAGGCTCTCTAGCAGTCATGGAAGGGTTTCTCGGCGGGGGTACATCAGCTTACTTTGCTAAGAAAAGCCGCCCCTTGACCTGAGAGATCAAAAGGCGGCAAAGGGATGCGAGAGAAGTGGCGAGCGAGCAAGGTGTGAGGTTAGAGCACCTTGGAAAGGAACTCGCGAAGGCGCTCGGTGGGCGGGTTCTCAAAGAGCTCCTCGGGGGTGCCCTGGCAGTCGATATGTCCTCCCTCGGTGAAGATCACGCGGTCGGAAACCTCGCGAGCAAAGCCCATTTCATGGGTGACCACGATCATGGTGTCACCCTCGTCGGCCAAACGACGCATGATGTCTAAGACATCTTTGACCATCTCAGGGTCCAGAGCGCTGGTGGCCTCGTCGAAAAGCAATACCTCGGGGCGCATGGCCAGGGCACGAGCGATGGCCACACGCTGCTTTTGACCGCCAGAAAGAGAGCTGGGTTTGACATCTGCCTTTTCGGCAAGGCCCACGTCCTCAAGGAGGGTGCGGGCGCGATCCTCAGCCTCTTGTTGAGTGAGCCCAAGGTTGTGCATGGGGGCAAAGGTGATGTTTTCCAGCACGCTCATATGGGGGAAGAGGTTGAAGTGTTGAAAGACCATGCCGATGCGGCAGCGCACGGCGTCGATGTCTACGTCGGGGCCCATGAGGTTCAGGCCGTCGAAGATCACTTGGCCGGAGGTGGGCTGTTCCAGCGCATTGAGGCAGCGCAGCAGAGTGGACTTGCCGGAGCCCGAAGGTCCGATGATGGTGATGACCTCTCCCTTGCGCACATCCAGGTTAATGCCGTCCAGCACCTGGTTGTCGCCAAAAGATTTATGAAGGTCCACCACCTGGATGATGGGCTTCTCGGCAGCAGCCTCAGGAGCTGCGGCGGCCGTCGAGGTTTGGGGGTTGGTCTTCTCGGCAGGAGTAGTGTTAGCCATTTTCGGAGAACCTCCTTGTGGCCCAGTTGGCAAGCATGGTGAGCAGCGAGATGGTCACCAGGTAGAACATGGCGACAATGAAGAGCACCTCGCTCACGCGCAGGTTGGCGGCATAGATCTGCTGCGCCTGGTAGAGCAGCTCGCCAAAGCCGATGGCCAGAAGGATCGAGGAGTCCTTCACCATGATGATGAGCTGGTTGATGAGGGAAGGCGTGGCGATCTTAGCGGCCTGAGGAAACACGATGGCGCGCATGGTGAGGCCAGAAGAGCAACCCAGGCAGCGGGCGGCTTCGGTTTGGCCCGGGTCCACAGACTGGATGGCGCCGCGGACGATCTCGGTGATGTAGGAACCGGCGTTGAGCGCCAGCGCCAGCGCGCCTACCGCAAAGACCGAGAGCTTGACGCCGGCAACCTGAGGCAGGGCGAAGTAGAAGAAGAACGCCCAGATGAGTAGCGGAGTACCGCGGAAGAGCCATACATAGAAGGAAGCGATGGCGCGAAGAATCTTGGAGCCGGAGATCTTCATGAGACCAAAGAGGATGCCCAGCACCAGAGCGCCTGCAAAGGCCACTACCGTGACCAGCAGAGTGTTTTTCACGCCCGTAAGAAGTGCGGGCGCACTCTGCTGCAGCAGGCCAAAGAAGCTGGTTTGCTCTGCCTTGGTGGCGTTATCGCCCAGATACTTCTCCATGATCTGGTCGTAGCGGCCATCGGCCTTGAGCTTGGCCAGACCCTCGTTGAAGGCCTGGAGTAGGTCCTGATTCTTACCCTTGGCCACCACGGCCCCGTAGGAGTTGCCTGCCTCTTTTTGGGTCACCGACTTCATGCCGTTGCCCTGCGCGATGCCATAGGCGATGATGGGATAGTCGTCGAACATGGCATCGGCCTGGCCGGCCTGGAGCATCTGCACCATGGTGGAGGTTTGATCTACCGAGACGATGTCGAAGCCATATTGATCCTGAATGGACTTGGCAAAAGTCTCACCCTCGGTGCCGGTCTTCACCACGACTTTCTTGCCTTTGAGATCCTGATAGCCCGTGATGTCGGAGGACTCGGGCACCGCCATAAGCACGCCGGAGTCAAAGTAGGGGTCAGAGAAGTCATAGGTTTGCTTGCGTTCGTCGGTGATGGAAGCGCCGGCAATGGTCATATCGGAGTTGCCGGACTCAGTGGCCACCATGGCGGCATTGAATCCCAGCGACTCGATCTGCACGTTGAAACCCTCCTCCTCGGCGATGGCGCGGATGAGGTCCATGTCGATGCCCACCAAGTCGCCGTTGGAATCGCGATATTCGAAGGGGGCGAAGGTAGTGTCGGTGGTAATGCGGTAGGTTTTGCCTTTCACAGACTCCACGTCTGCCAACGCAGGCACCGGGGCTGCCAAAGAGAGCGCGCAAAAGACTGCCATCACAAGGCAGACCAGCTGCGCCAACCTTCCTAAACCCTTGGTTTTATGCATAGACAACACTCCATAGCAATGCCTGGCCACTTCCCTTAACTCAAGAGATGGCCGTAAAGCGGACAATGAGATCCCCACACCTTCTCCCAAAGGATGCAGGGAAAGATACCAAGGAAGACCAAACGTATCCAACCTCAGGCTAGCGCTCATAGGTTACAGGGCTATGTCGCAGCAGTGTCCCCTCATATCTGTAAACAACCGGAAGGGAGGTAGATTGGCGTCCTCCTGGTGTTCAACGAAAAAAGGTCAACCAAATACCTTGGTTGACCTCGTAAATGTCTGGTGGAGACGATGGGGATCGAACCCACGACCTCAGGCTTGCAAAGCCCGCGCTCTCCCAGCTGAGCTACGTCCCCGCGTATTAATAACCGCCCCAGCGGCGACTCGGCCACGCTGGGGCGGTTATTCGCAGAAAAGATGGTGGGCCCAACAAGGTTCGAACTTGTGACCTCCCGGTTATCAGCCGGACGCTCTGACCAACTGAGCTATGGGCCCAACGCAAGAACCAATACTAATGGCGTTCTTAGGGTGCGTCAAGAGGTATTTTTCACCGATAAACTCACCACAAAACCCCTGGCCACCCAAAAGCTTGCCTAGCTTTGCTTGCCTGGGGCAGCCCCCGGAGCAGCCCTGAAATCCTCTGGCGAAAGCGAGTCGATAAAGCGGTCAAAGGCTTCCAAATCAAGCCTGTCCTGATCGCGCTTCACTGCATCAAAGTCCGGGTAGCTGGCAGTGGCCATCACAGACTCAGCCACAAAGATAGGGCTTTTGGCACGTACTGCCAGTGCCAACGCATCGCTTGGCCGAGCATCCAGCGACAGATGATATCCGGCTTTAGAGGTGAGGTTTATCTCGGCAAAAAACGTGGTGCCCTCCACGCCCACGATGGCCACGCTGGTGATAGTTGCACCCAACTCATGAATGGCGGTTTGTAAGAGGTCATGGGTCATAGGGCGGTCGGAATGCGGGTTCTCCACTCCCATACCGATGGCCGAGGCCTCCACCATGCCAATGCGAATAGGCAGCGGCTCATAGGCGCGTGAACCGCTGTTGCGCGGCTTGAGCACCACCAGGGAGGCCATGGGGCCATTGCCAATAACCACTGTCTCGATATCTACGCGAATCATCGTCATAGCACCCTCCTCCCCGGTCTATACCAATTATGACTGATTAGCCTACACCAAGTGCTAATCCCTAAATTAAGAAAGCACGCCCGACCCTCATTAAAGAAGCCCAGGCGTGCCTCAACGGTCATTGCTGCCGATAAGAGCTATTCCTCGTCATCCCCAAGGATTGACTCGTCGTAGAACTCCTCGCCACCCACATCGATGGACTCATCCTCTGCCGAGGGATCCTCGATAGTGAGCGAGAGGGTCGCCTGGCCGTCGTCCTTCTTCTTGGCCTTGGCTTTGCCGGCAACCATACGGGCCACCGAGGTGATCCTGTCTCCATCTGAGACGTTCATGATCTTCACGCCTTGAGTGGCACGGCCTAGCTGGGAGATCTCGGCGGTCTTAAGGCGGATGACAGTGCCTTCCTGACTCATGATCATGAGCTCGTGCTGCGGGCCCACCACCTTGACAGAAGCCAGATCACCCTTCTTGGCGGTCATCTGGATGGTGAAGATGCCCTGACCGCCGCGGTTGTGCTCGGTGTACTCAGAGACAGGCGTGCGCTTGCCGTAGCCTTTCTCGGTAATGACAAAGAGGTCTCCCTTGCCATTGGAGACTTCCATGCCCAGCATGGAGGCATCGCCCTTGAGGTCGATGCCCTTGACGCCAGCGGCCGCACGGCCCATGGGGCGCACCTTGGACTCGTCGAAAAGGATGGTCTTGCCGGCAGAGGAGGTGAGGATAACCTTCTCACCCGCCTTGACGCGACGCACGGTGACCAGCTGATCACCCTCATTGAGCTTGATGGCGATCATGCCGTCACGACGGGTGCGGTCATAGGCAGAGAGCGCCGTCTTCTTCACATTGCCCTTGGCGGTGGCAAACATGAGATACTCGCTCTTTGGGAAGTCGCTGGTGGTAAAGATCGAGGTGGCGTGCTCGCCATCAGCCAGATCCAGCAGGTTTACCAGCGGGGTTCCTTTGGCAGTGCGGCTGCCAACGGGCAGCTCGTGCACCTTCAGGCGGTAGACCTTTCCCAGGTTGGTAAAGAAGAGAATATAGTCGTGGGTGGAGGCTACAAAGAGCTCCTCCACAAAGTCGTTGTCTTTGAGGGAGACTCCCTGCACGCCTTTGCCGCCACGCTTTTGAGAGCGATAATCGGCCACGGGGGTGCGCTTGATATAGCCGGCGTGGGTGATGGTGATGACCATGTCCTCGTCGGCAATGAGATCCTCCACGTTGAGCGTGATGGGCGCATTGGAGATGGTGGTGCGGCGAGGGCGAGCGTACTTATCCTTGATCTCGCGCATCTCATCCTTGATGACACCCAGAAGCTTGGTGCGATCTGCCAAGAGGCTCTCCAGATAGGCGATCTCCTCTTTGAGTCGCTCGATGTCTGCCACCAGCTTCTCGCGCTCCAAGCCGGTGAGGCGCTTCAAGCGCATCTCAAGAATGGCGTTGGACTGAACCTCGTCCAGACCAAAACGCTCATTGAAGCGCTCGCGCACCTCGGCGTCGGAGTAAGAGCTGCGGATGATGTGGACGACCTCGTCGATGTTGTCCACTGCGATAAGCAGACCCTCGCGTACGTGCAGCTCCTTTTGAGCCTTCTTGAGGCGGTATTGGGTGCGGCGAGTCACTACGTCGACCTGGTGGTCGATGTAGTGGCCGATCATCTCGCGCAGGGTGAGCGTCTTTGGCACACCGTCTACCAAGGCGATATTGATGGCGCCAAAGGTGGTTTGTAGCTGGGTGTGCTTATAAAGGTTGTTGAGCACCACCTCGGGCACCACATTGGTTTTGAGGTCGATGACCAAGCGCATGCCCTTGCGGTTGGTCTCGTCGCGCATGTCTGAGATGCCCTCGATCACCTTGTCGTTCACCAACTTGGCGATTTTCTCTTGGAGTAGGCCCTTGTTCACCTGATAGGGGATCTCGGTGATGACGATGCGCTGGCGGTTGCCCTTGATCTTCTCCACATGAGCCTTGGCACGCACGCAGATGGAGCCGCGGCCGGTCTCATAGGAATCGCGGATGCCCTCGGCGCCCATAATGACGGCGCCGGTGGGAAAGTCCGGGCCAGGCATGACGCTCATGAGCTCGTCCACCGTGGCATCTGGATTATCGATCATCATGCAGGTGGCGTCGATAGCCTCGCCCAGGTTGTGAGGGGCGATGTTGGTGGCCATGCCTACCGCGATGCCCGACGAGCCGTTGACCAGCAGGTTAGGGAAACGGCTAGGCAGCACGGCGGGCTCCATGATGGACTCGTCGTAGTTGGGCTGCCAGTCCACTGTGTCGTCGTTGAGGTCGCGCAGAAGCTCCATGGCAGGCTTTGCCAGGCGACTCTCGGTGTAACGCATGGCAGCGGCGGGGTCACCATCCACAGAGCCAAAGTTGCCATGGCCGTCGATAAGAGGCACCGACATGGAGAAGTCCTGGGCCAGGCGCACCATAGCGTCGTAGACCGCTGAGTCTCCATGGGGATGATACTTGCCGATAACCTCGCCCACCGTCCAGGCACTCTTTTTGTGAGGCTTGGTGGGAAGCACGCCGGAGTCCAGCATGGCGTAGAGGATACGGCGGTGCACAGGCTTCAAGCCGTCGCGCACATCAGGCAAGGCGCGGGCCACGATGACCGACATGGAATACTCGATGAAGCTTGTCTGCATCTCACTGGGAAGATCGATGGGTTTCAGGGTTCCCCCGTGAATGTCGGTAAGGTCCAGGCGGGAGCCGCCCTCATCGGCCAGAAGGCCGGTGGTGGAGTCGCCAATGGAATCGAGCTCCACCCCCATCTCATCGCCGTCTTCTTCCACGGTGAGATCATAGTCAATATTGTCGTCAGAGTCAGAGCTATCCTCGAGATCGTCGAGCTCGACGTCGTCGTTGGGGCCTACCGCACCCTCGCGCACCTCGTCGTCCTCAAAGAGATCGCCTTCGTTGACGCCGGAGTCCAACTCGTCGTCAAACCCGCCATCGCCGGGTCGTTTGTTATCTGCCACAGGTCAAACCTCTCTGTCTAAATGTCCAGGAAGCGTGCATCTTTGGCACGGCGCTGAATGAACTCGCGGCGCTTTTCCACCTGGGTGCCCATAAGGTCGGACACCGTGCGCTCGGCAGCAGCCGCGTCGTCAATGCCAACCTGGAGCAAGATGCGATTCTTGGGCTCCATGGTGGTCTCCCATAGCTGCTCGGGGTCCATCTCGCCGAGGCCCTTGTAGCGCTGGACTTTATAGCCCTTTTCCAAGCCTTTTACCTGCAATGCCAGCTCTTCGTCGGTATAGATGTACTCGCCCTTCTTGCGACCCTTGGGGATCAGCTGGAACAACGGAGGCTGTGCAATGAAGATGTAGCCGGCGTCGATCATGGGACGCATGTAGCGGTAGAAGAACGTGAGCAGTAGGATGCGGATGTGGGCGCCGTCGACGTCGGCGTCGGTCATGATCACGATCTTGTGGTAGCGCGCCTTGGAAATGTCAAAGTCATCGCCCACACCGGTGCCAATGGCGGTGATGAGGCTTTGGATGGTCTCGGCGGAGAGCGCACGGCTAGGCCCTACGCGCTCAACATTCAAAATCTTGCCGCGCAAAGGCAAGATGGCCTGGGTGGAGCGGTCTCGGGCCATCTTGGCCGAGCCTCCTGCGGAGTCACCCTCTACAATGAACAGCTCGGTCATCGCCGGGTCGCGCACCGAGCAGTCTGCCAGCTTGCCGGGAAGCGACGCGCTTTCCAGCAGACCCTTGCGGCGAGTGGCCTCGCGGGCCTTGCGGGCAGCCTGACGCGCTTTAGCGGCCGAGGAAGCCTTGTTCACAATGGCGCGGGCTTGCTTGGGATGCTCTTCCAAATACTCGGCAAAGCCCTGGGCCACCGTCTTCATTACCAGCGGCTTCATGTAGGAGCTGCCCAGCTTAGCCTTGGTCTGACCCTCGAACTGAGGATCGCCCAGCTTGACCGAGATCACTGCGCAGAGGCCCTCGCGGACGTCGGAGCCCTCGAGGTTCTTGTCCTTGTCCTTGAGGATGTTGGCCTTGCGGGCGTAGTCGTTGATCACGCGGGTGAGGGCCGTGCGGAAGCCCTCGAGGTGCATGCCGCCCTCGGGGGTGTAGATGTTGTTGGCGAAGCTCATGACGTTCTCGCCATAGCCGCTGTTCCACTGGAGAGCCACCTCGACCTCGCCCATCTTGGCAGGGTCGTCGGTGTCGGCAGAGCCGCTCATGTAGATGGGGGTCTTGATATCCCCTACCAGCTCCTTGCCGTCGTTCAAGAACTTTACGAAGTCGATGATGCCGCCGGAGTAGCAAAACTCGTCGACACGAGGGGTCTCCTCGCGCTCGTCGGTGAGCACGATCCTTAAGTTGCGGTTCAAAAACGCCATCTCCTGCATGCGGTCTCGCAGGGTGTCGTAGTTGAAGACGCAGGTCTCGAAGATCTCGTCGTCAGGCCAGAAGGTCACCGTGGTGCCGGTGCCCTTGGCCTTGCCCACGACCTTCATCTTCTCGGTGGTCTTGCCGCGGGAGAACGCCATCTCATAGATGTTGCCGTCGCGTTTGACCTGCACCACCACTTTCTTGGAAAGCGCGTTCACTACCGAGATACCCACGCCATGAAGGCCGCCAGAGACCTTATAGGCATTGTTGTCAAACTTGCCGCCGGCATGAAGCACGGTAAGCACTACTTCAAGTGTAGGAATCTTGCGCTGAGGGTGCTTGTCGATAGGAATGCCTCGGCCATTGTCCACTACCGTCACCGAGTTATCCGGGTGTATTGTTACCAAAATCTTGGTACAAAAGCCGGCCAGCGCCTCGTCTACCGAGTTGTCGACCACCTCATAGACCAGGTGATGCAAACCCGAGGCACTGGTAGAGCCAATATACATGCCTGGGCGCTTGCGCACTGCCTCCAGGCCTTCGAGGATCTTGATCTCAGACCCATCATACTCATGCTTTTTGGCCACAGGGCTCCCTTCGCGTTTTCCAACAAGTCGAACTTACCAATTCTAATGGTTGTGGCCGCCATTTGCCACTAGGGGCACCAGAAGGCATCTAGTAGCCACGATTAGCCCTCTATGCCATCCCCCATACCTATTACGTTTTTGTGGCGCTCACAGCGGCTCAATGTCTTTGACAGCCATAAATATGTAAGCCGCCATCAAAGCTTTTGAGGCTCCTCTATCCTTCGAGCTCTCTTTGCGACCGCCGCAGACTCGCTTCCATAGCTTTGACCGCTGCTTCGCGCAGTTCCCCATCAAGCCCTGAAGTCATCAGAGCCACCTGCTGCTTTTGTTCCTCGCTCAAAGGCGGCAGCGACTCTAAAGGCACAGGTTGGGATGATATGGGCTTCTCGGCTCTTTTTCCTGCCGAGAAGCCCGTAGCCACCTCAGCCCCATTTTGTGGGGCAGCCCCCACAGTTCGAGAGAGCTGAAACACCACGCGCTCTACCGGGAGTCCTACTTCTGAGAGACGCTGTTCGAACAGCAAGTGATCGGTAGAGAAGTCCTGAATGAGCACCGAGGAGTCCAGATACACGCGCAACAGAGGCAGCCGAGGCGCTGCCTGAGTTTGCAAGAAGACGCCCCGGGTATGGGCCCGGCCGCGTGGGCCAGCGATTTTGTTCCACGCCCAACCAGCGCTTACCTTGCCAGACTTATAGCCCAACGACTGCATGCAGCCAGTCAAGACGGCGCTCATGGGCCTATAGGTCGCAAGAGCTGCCGGATCTTCGTTGGTGCCGTCGCTCCACTCCATGGGCAACCCCCTTCCCCGTAAACTCGATCACCGCCGCATCTGCCAGCATTTGCGGGTCAAAATAGCCCAAGTGCGTAGTGGTGACCACTGTCTGCACTCCTTGGCCCACCAGTCCGTTCACCGCTTTGCGCCTATGGGCGTCTAACTCGCTCATGACGTCATCCAAAAGCAGAAGCGGCGTTTGTCCTAACACCTCCTGGGCAAAGCGCACCTGCGCCATCTTCCAGGCCAATACCGCCGTGCGCTGTTGGCCTTGGCTCCCAAAAGTGCGCAATGGCCGACCATCCAACTCAAAGCCAATATCATCTCGCTGAGGTCCTTTGGTGGTAAACCCTCGGCGCAGGTCCTCGACTCGAGATTCCTTGAGAGCCTCTGCCATCTGCTCGATGAGGTCCTGCCGAGAAGAACCTGCCTCCAAGGACCCCAAGCTGGACTCATAGCGAATGACCAGCCGCTCTGGAGCCACTGCCTCATGGGCCTCAGACACCAATTCGCCCAATCGCGCCAACAGGCTCATACGATGGTAGAGCAGCGTCCCGGCGCCCACAGCCACCGAGGCATCCCAGGCATCCAGGAGATCCATATCCACCTGAGGCTCTTTGAGCAGCCGATTGCGCTGCTCGATGGAACGCTTGTAAGTCTTCACTACTTGAGCAAAGGCTCGGGATGCCTGGGAGCCAAAGGCATCTGTCTCATCGCGGCGTGCAGAGGCAGACCCCTTCACAAGCCCTAGGTCATCAGGATTAAAGAGCACAGACAGCAGAGTTCCCGGAATCTCTGAGGGACGCACCGCCTTACCGTTTCTCGTGAAACGTCGTGAGCTCTCACTGGCAATCACCGCCATATCCAACAGGCGCCCGTCTCCTTCAAGGCACGCTGATGCCTTGGCTACCTCAGCTCCTTGGCGCACCAAGTCGCGAGGACAGGGATGGCGAAAGGACACTCCAGCCGTCAAAAGCTGGAGCGCCTCCACTGTGTTGGTCTTGCCATAGGCATTAGGCCCCGCGAGCACCGTCATGGCCGGAGAGAACTCCAGTTCAAGCGACTGAGCGCAGCGCCAATCTAGGAGGGTGGCACAGGAGAGCACAAGACCCATGGACTAGAGCCTCGTGGGCATGATGAGCTGCAAGTAGTTGGGCTTACCATAGGACTTGAAGATAGCCGGCTGCATTTCACCCAAAAGCTCGATGGACACCGTCTCGCGGTCCCCCAGGGCTGCCAAGCAGTCAGAGACATAGCGATGATTGAGGCCAATGGAGACGTTCTGCCCCTCTACTTCAATGTCCTCCAACACCTCCACCGCATCGCCCATGTCGGCGTTGACCGCAGAGAGCGTCACTCGAGCACCATCCACATCCACGTCAAAGCGCACGCGGGGGTTCTGAGTGGTCATTACCGAGACGCATTTGAGCGCATCCTGCAACTCCCCTAGCTGCGGTGTGAGCGAAGTGGTGCAGGAGCTGGGCAAAAGCTGGCGATAATCCGGGAAGTTGCCCTCAATGCAGCGAGACACATACAGGGTATTGCCACACCTAAAGCTCACTTGGGAATCAGTGGCTCCCAACACCACCTCTGCCACACTACCGTCATCGGTGGTAGAGGGGAACGTGGAGAGCGCCTCGTGGAACGCGTTGCCAGAGACGATCACCTGGAAGCTCTCGGTCAACGTAGAAGTCTCTACATTGGTGTCACAGACCGCCAAACGGTAGGAGTCGGTAGCCACCAGACGCACCAGATTCTCATCCACTGTAAGGTAGATGCCGCCCAAGATAGGATGAGAAAGGTCTTTAGAAGTCATCTTGTACACGCGATTGACCATGTCGGCCAAGGTGTCCACCGGCAGAGTCACACTCTTCTCGGGATCGATCTGAGGGAACTCAGGGAAATCCACTGGGTTGAGCGTATTGAGATTGAAGCGGGAGTTACCGCATTTCACCTGGATGCTATTGTGATCGGAATCAAAGGAGACAGTGGAGCCGCGCAAGGTTTTCACCAGGTTGGCCAGAATTTTGCCAGAGACCACGGTAGAGCCAGGCTCGCGCACGTTGGCGGCAACGGTGTGGCGCAGCGACACATCCAAGTCTGTCGCCTGGAGCGTAAGCTCGCCTTCCTCAGCCTTCAAAAGAATGCCGGTGAGAATGGGGAGCGTAGAGCCGGAGGCTGTGGCCTTCGAGACGATGGCGATAGCATCCTGGAGCGTGGTTTTGCTGACGTCAAAGCGCATTACTATCTCCTTATAAATAAAAAATAATTAGTAGTAATTAGTAGGACATGTTGATATGTTCAAAACCTCTGTTTTCCCAGCGTACTTGCGGTGAAGCGAACATTCGTCTCTGTTTAGAACTCTCGATTTTCTCTACAGAAGTTCAGAGCGCGTGGAAATCCTCTACAGAAACATGCGGTTTATGAACATCATTCTCAGGGTTTTCGCACCTGGGATGTCGAGAAAGTCCTCATCGAGTTTCCAGGGCATTTACCTGGGGTTTTATGAGCCTCCTAATCTATCGCGCAGGCGGTTGACGCGGTCTTGAAAGAGCCTGTCGGTCTCCATGGTCTCCTCCACCCAGGCGATGGAATGCTTCACTGTGGCATGGGTGCGGCCACCAAAATGGCGCCCGATCTCTTGCAGTGTAGAGTCGGTGAGCTCGCGCGAAAGCCAAATGGCGATATGGCGTGGCTGGGCGATCTCTTTATTGCGCTTGTTGGACACTAAATCCTGCCGCGATACCGAGTATGTGCTCTGCACCAGCGACTGGATGTCCTCGATAGAGATATGAAGGCCTTCGCGGGACCAGCGCTCTGCAGCAGCGGCCATGATGTCGGCTGGCTCCAGGCGCCCGTTTTCTTGATGGGTGGAGCGCAGCAGGCAATCTTGTACAAAAGCCCGGATAGAGCGGATGTTTCCTCCAGCCCTATCTGCCATAAGAGTCAGATCGTCGCGAGTAAGGGTGCCAGGAATGCCCTCTGCATGCATGCGCTCATAAAACGTCTCTATGAGTACTCGCTTGAATTCCAAGGTAGGTGTATGTATGGCTACCGAGAAACCCTGACTCATGCGGCTGGAATAACGCTCATCCATGCCAATCTCTGCGGGTGGAACGTCGGCAGCTAGAATCACTTGCTTGCCGTTGCTCATCAGGTAATTGAACGTATCGAAGAAGAACTCCATGGTTCCTTGGGCGTTGGCGATATGTTGGATGTCATCCAAGATCAACACGTCGATGTTTTGGTAATTGCGGGTAAGCGCATCTTTTACCGAGCGGTCTCCCTGCATGGCCTTGACGTAGTCATCGCGAAAGTCGGTGGCGATGCGATAGACGCATTGGCGGGAAGGGTCGTTCACGGCAATGTAGTTTTGAATGGCACGCAACAGGTGGGTTTTACCTAAGCCTGAGCTACCGTGGATGAAGAGGGGGTTGTACTGGGGCGAGCCGTTAGCCACCTGTTTTGCAGCCTGAAGGGCGTAACGGTTTTCCTCGGCCTCCACAAAAGTGTCGAAGGTAAGGGTGGCGTCTTTCTCGGCCACAATCTCTACCAGCGGGTTTTTAGGTGCAGCCTCGGTCACCTGCGCTGCTGCAGGTTGAGGGGGCGCAGGAGTCTCGGCCACAGAAGCCTGACGCTGATAGGCCTGCCACTGCTCCATGGTCATCGAGGTCTGAGCCCCAAAAGAGGGGTTGGCCTTGAACTTTGACGGCGCCTCTGGCTGCAGGGTTGCAGGAGATGAAGCGAGGGTCTGCGGAAGAGGCGAGGGAGTGGCAGCGGGAGTGAAAGTCGGTTGAGGCTGAGCGGCCGCAGTATTCACGGTGGGCTCTGGGGCGGAAGGTGCCGGCGACGAGGCTTGAGCCCCAGCAATCATGAAAGTGGTGGGCTCAAAGGCTGCCTGGCTCAACGCCTTTTCTACCTGGTCTCGCTCGCGCTCCAAGAGCCTGTTAGCAAAGCTCGAAGGGATGCTCAGCTGCAGCTGACTGTCTTCGAGCGCTAAAGGATTGCAGGAAGCCATGAGATTTAAAAGCTGCTCAGTAGCCCCTTGGGACTGCAAAATAGAACGCGCGTCCTCCCATAAAAGCCGGGCATCCGAGGCTTGTAATACATCCATGAACTTCACTCCGTCCTTCTCCTAGGATGGCCATTATAAAGCCCATGTTGAAAACTTGGCAACGGTAACAACTATGAGGTGGCTCAGTGGTCACCGGTGATGAAAACTTGGGAGAAATGTGCAGGTTATTGAGTGTAGAGTCCTTCTATTTCTATGGCCATGTTATGGGTTATGTTTCTTAGGGACATACAGATATAGCCTATGAGCTGGTATGTTACAGCCAATGAGCGATAGTCCATTGGCGTCCCACCTCTGTGAGACGATATTTTTGCCCGTGTTTTTGTACAAATCCTAATTCGCTTAAGTGCTTTAAGGTGCGGCTCCATGTGGGTCCTGAACTGCCAAAAGCTGCGGTAAGTTCTGCTCCGCCACCTTCGCTATGTTGAAGCAAGTACATCAGGGCATTTCGGTCGCGCCCACTTATGGAGCCGTCGCCCAAAGGTATTTGAGACGGCTGCTCTCCTTCATAACCAGCACCTATGCCTACACCAACGTAAGGGGTCTGTCCCTGGGACATCCCAGGCGTTCCAGTGGGTGAAGGATATCCACTCGGAACAGGTGTTCTATAGGATGGCTGTCCATAACCCGGTACTGACGGCTGCCCGTATAAGGGTTGTCCGTAGGCAGGTTGCACCCAGCCTGGTTGTGGTTGTCCAAAGACAGGCTGTGTTATCTGACCAGGCGTAGCTCCATAACCAGGCGCTTGAGGCTGTCCGTAGGGGTAACCTTGAGGAACTTGCCCGTACCCTGGTTGTTCAAAGCCAGGTTGCAGCAGCTCTGGTTGCCGAGAAACCCCTACCTCAGCTGCTGTAACAGAGGGGACACACCCCTGCCCTACTGGTTCTTGGGACTCCTGAACGGAGGACAGCGAGATGGTGACGATGCAGCCTCCGGAAATGTTGTCTTCAATGGTGAGAGTGCCGCCCTTGTCCGCCATGTATTGGGAGGCATAAGGCAAACCGGATCCCACGCCGCGAATGTAGCGTTTCATGGATTCAGTGGCGCTTGAGGTGCCATATTCCAATGCCAGGCGCTTGTTGGGGATACCAGGGCCCTGGTCCGAAAAGCGAATGGTGTTTCCCTTGTCAAGGATTGAGATAGTGGGGGCCTGAAAATAGGCGTGAATTAGGTTCTCAACGCACTCGCGAATGACGGTGAAAGGAATGGCTCCGCCCTGCTCTTGGGCCAGTTTGTTAACGGTGGCAGTGATCTCCTCAAGGTAGGAGCGAATGTCTTGAGGGGCCACCATAACCACGCGGGGAGCTGCGGCTACATCGTCGTAGACCGCGATGCGTGCCGCAGAGGTGACTTCCAGCACCCCGGATGCGTGGGCGCCAGAAGCAAAGGGAACTGCTCCATCAGGGTTGTCTGGCTGGGAGGGTAAGGGTTTCTCGGCAGCCACATATGACTCGGAAATGCCTGAGATGTGGGAGTTTTGAGAGCTCTCTGCTCTGTCTTTCAGACCATCGTGGCCTGAAGAATGTGGGGGTGTCGAGGGGTTCTCGACGAAGGGATAAAAGGCGTCGGCCATGGGGTCCTCCGAAGATTTCAACAGCTTATGAAAGACTGTCGAAAAGTTTCAGGCAATTTCTTTCAATAGAAGAGTGATTTTCTACAAGAGATGATTCCTTGTGGAAAACTTTGCTATTAAGGGGTTCTAGTTCCTGTGCATTCCATGGTATCTGACCTATCGGATTTCATGGCCTGTGAAGAATTTCTTTCACGATCATGCAAAAGCTTGCACGGGTTTTTAGAACTTTTCAATGGGATAAACAAGCGCTTGCAAAGCTCGTTTGAGAGACTCTCTTAACCTCAGTGAAGTGGTCAATGCATGAAGATGCTGCTGAGAGGGCAAATTTGCGGGTTGTGTGCCACAATTGACAGTCCATGATTCAAGCTCATACAATCGTGGAGCTTGTGCTGCCATCGCAGCTTGAACGTAGTATCCAGGAGGGTCTTTACCATGAAGCGTACCTATCAGCCTAATAAGCGCAAGCGCGCCAAGTGCCACGGTTTTCGTGCTCGTATGGCCACTGCCGGCGGTCGTAAGGTTCTTGCTCGTCGTCGTGCCAAGGGTCGCAAGCGCCTCACCGTCTAGAGGATTTTCGCATGAGAACGCTCAAATCGGCCAAAGCCTTTGGGCGTGTCTTCTCTCAGGGAAAACGGGGGCGCGCATCATTGGTGCGTGTCACTGCACTCCCTGTGCCCTCAGAAGACGGTAGTGTGGCCTTTGTCTGCGCCAAACGGCTGGGCAATGCGGTCTTTAGAAATCGCGCTAAACGGGTTCTCAGGGAGGCAGCTCGCAGTTGTGGGCTGCCTTTGTCTGGTTACGACATCATTTTGTTCGCAACTCCCAAGACCGCAGCTTCTCATCCCCAAGACATAGCCAAAGACCTCGCACAAGCGCTTTTTAAGGCTCAGGTAAGGATGGATCATGAAGGCTGAAGGCCAGCGTAGTCTCGCGGCCCGTTTCCTGTTACATCTATTCTGGTTCTATCAGCGCTACATCTCCCCTCTCTTTCCGCCGTCGTGCATCTATAGCCCCACCTGCTCCCAATACGCAGTGGAGGCGGTGCAAAAATATGGTGCATTGAGAGGAGGATGGCTTGCCCTCAAGCGCATCCTGCGCTGTCATCCTTTTCATAAGGGTGGCTATGATCCTGTCCCCTAACCTCGACGTTTACTTCTAAGGAATCAGCCTATGTGGGAATGGTTTATCGGCTTTCTAACAACGATCCTTGAGGGTCTCCAACATATTTGTGGAGACTGGGGTCTTGCCATTATTATCTTAACCTTTATCATCCGTCTGATCTTGACGCCCCTGACACTCAAGTCCACCAGGTCTTCTGCGCAGATGCAGGTCTTGCAGCCTAAGCTTCTGGAGATTCAAGAGACCTACGCTAACGATCCGGTTCGTCAGCAAGAGGAGCTTCGCAAGATCTACTCTGAGCACAAGTTCAATCCCCTTGGTGGTTGCCTGCCCATGCTTTTGCAGATGCCCATCTTCTTCGCGCTCTTCACGGTGCTTAAGCAGGTCCCTACAGAAGCTCACTTCTATGGCATTCTCCCCTCTTTGGCTGACTCGGTAGCCCAGGTGGTGGCCACTGCTGGCTTTGCTGGCGCTTGGGTCTACATCTTGCTAGACCTACTCTTTGGCGGCCTCACCTTCCTGCCTATGTGGATGAACACTCGCAACTCAACCGCAGGCCAGCAGCAGTCTCAGACTCTCATCATGGGAGTGGTGATGGCCGGCATGATGGTGTGGTTCGGTTGGTCGGTGCCCGTAGGCGTACTGCTCTACTACAACACCTCGGCTGCCTGGGGTGTTATTCAAACCCAGTTCATCACCAATCGCGTGCTGGAGAAGTATAAGAAAGAGGAGGCTGAGCGCCTCGCCAATGCTCCTGTGCAAGTACACGTAGTGCGCAAGGAGCAAAAGCCACGTCCCCGCAAAAAGAAGTAATAAGCTAAAGAAACTTGGCTGATTCTTAGAAATGATTGGAGGGCACGGAACTTGCTTGGTCCGTGCCCTTACTTATATTGAGAGGAGCACCAATGAATCTTGATGAAACCTCTGGCGCCTTTGATGAGGTGGAGAACGAGTCTGTGATGGTCACCTCTGCTGAGGATATCGAGGATGAGGACAGGGGCCAGCCCCTGGTAGATCCCCAGGACATTCTCGATGAAGAGGGAGAGGCTTTGGAAGAGGCCTTTGACGCTGCCGTGGATCTAGAGGCCATCAAAGAGCATTACGCTGAGACTGGCTCTCTGAGCGATCTGGAGATGGATGCGGTGGCCGATCTTTCTGTGAGTTACCTGCGCCAGATCCTTGCGTGCTTTGGTGAGGGTGACGCCACTATCGACGAGTATGAGAGTGACGAAGGCGAGCTTATTCTCGATGTCTCTGAAGGCGATCTGGCTATTCTTATTGGTCGGCATGGTCGCACTTTGGAAGCGCTCCAACAGCTTCTTTCTTCTCTAGTCAATCGATCGCTAGGCTTCCACTTTCCTGTGATCGTGGATATTGAGGGTTATCGCGAACGACGTCGCAAGAAGATTCGCGACATGGCATTCTCTGCTGCCGAGAAGGCCAAGCGCCGCCATACGGCTGTCTCCCTTTCTCCCATGAATGCCTACGAACGTCGCTTGGTCCATCTCGCTTTACGCAGTGACGATGAGGTCACTACCTATTCCGAGGGTGAAGACCCCGACCGCTACGTGGTTGTCTGTGCGGTGAATAGCTGCGAGTAGCTCTTGAGTGAGAGAAGCAGCTTTCATTCAAAGTGGACTGAATCTATCTGATAATTGTGTTGCATTAGAAGGTTAGGGATCTGGATCCTTGGCCTTCTTTTTTTAGAGTGACTGTTAGGTTGGTCTTTAACTACCAAGTTCTAGCTCTGAGGAGGCTACACTGAGAAGTGTTGAGACCTATAGTTATAGCTCTGTGCTTACGTGCAATTGTGCTTTGAGCTGACAATTTCTTTTGAATCACTAACTTTTGGCGGTGGTACTATGTCATCCAACAAGCAAGCTCCTTGTGATTCTACAAAAGCTGGTTTACACCCTCTTGCCGCTCCCCTCGCTCAAAACCCTGTCTATCAAACAAAACTTAAAGATCTGGCACGGGCCTATAAGATTGACCTCACAGATGCCCAGGCGACCTCTTTACTCCAGCATCTAGATCTAGTGCTTGAGAAAAACCAGGTCATGAACCTTACTCGGATCACTTCTGTCGACGATGCTCTAATCCTTCATATTCTGGATTCTTTGCTCCTTTTACCAGCCCTCGAGCAAAGCTCGTTACATTCACAGGATCCCTCTGGTGCCGTATTGGATATTGGAACAGGGGCTGGATTTCCTGGAATTCCGCTGGCCCTTCTCACACAACGATCCTTTACCTTGATGGACTCTGTGGGCAAAAAAATCCGTGCCGTAGATGAGTTTGTGGATGCACTCGATATCTCAGAACGAGTGGTTACTACTAATGAACGTGCTGAGAAGTTCGCTCTTAGTCACCCGGAATCCTATGACTTTGTCGTAGCTCGTGCAGTAGCGGGCCTTCCAGTACTCATTGAGTATGCACAGCCTTTTTTAGTTTCTCACGGACGACTAGTGGTCTCAAAGGGTCGCTTAAGCGATGAGGAACTGACTGGTGGAATTAAAGCAGCTCAGCAAGCAGGCATGAAACTTGTTTCACGTGAAACGCTAGAACTTCCTGACTCTATGGGTCACCGAGAGATTCTTGCTTTTGAAAAAGTTACTAAACCGGTCCTCAAGCTGCCTCGTCCCATTGGCGAGGCAAAAAAGCGTCCATTGGGATAAATGTGTTTCTCAGCAAGGCCCAGTGATTCTTCTAAAGGCCATGACGTCTATGGGAAGGGCTCATGGTTTCACGTGAAACAAGAGAAACCCTCTGTATACTGCCAATAGGAGTAATTAAGACTTCAACACTCGATGAGAGGAGAGGCTTGTGTCTTCGGTGGAACAAGAAACGTACTATGAGGACAACCCAGCCAAAGTACTTGCCATTATCAACCAAAAAGGTGGCGTCGGTAAGTCTACGACGGCAGTGAATCTGTCGGCCGCCTTGGGCGAAGCAGGAAAAAGTGTGCTGGTTATAGACCTTGATCCTCAGGGAAATACCACCAGCGGTTATGGCATTGAGAAGGAAGAGTTAGATGGTGATATCTACAATGCCTTGCTTGAAGATGAACCCATGGTGGAACTGGTTATAGAAACTGTTGAGCCTAATGTGAATCTAGTACCTGCCACTATCCAGTTGGCTGGTGCAGAAATTGAGTTGGTCTCCAAGATGGCTCGTGAGTCCATCCTTCGCCGTGCACTGGAGTCTGTGAAGGATGATTACGATTACGTGCTTATAGACTGCCCTCCTTCGCTAGGTTTGCTTACTCTTAACGCACTTATGGCGTCTGATGGACTTCTGATTCCCATCCAATGTGAGTACTACGCGCTAGAAGGCGTTACTAAGCTCATGGAAACCACTTCTATGGTGCAAAAGAGTCTCAACCCTCAGCTGGATATCTTTGGCGTGCTTATGACTATGTATGACAGCCGTACATTGCTTTCAAATCAGGTAGTCGACGAGGTTCGTCAGTTCTTTGGGGACAAAGTCTTTGATTCTGTGATTCCCCGCACGGTAAAGCTGTCTGAGGCACCCTCTCATGGGTTACCTATTTCTCTCTATGCCCCTCATAATCGTGGCGCCGAGTCCTACAATGCTTTGGCGCAGGAGGTGATCGATCGTGGCTAAAAAGACTGGGTTAGGAAAAGGTCTCAATGCGCTCATGGCTGAGTCTTCTGCAGAAGTGGGCCAAGATGCGGAGACTACCCTCCCTATTGCACGTATTAAGCCTAACCCCAATCAGCCTCGCTCGAACTTCGATGAGGAAGCCTTAGAGCAGCTTGCAGATTCTATTGCACAACACGGTGTGCTTCAACCTATTCTGGTGCGCAAAAAGGGTTCTCATTACGAGATCGTTGCTGGTGAGCGGCGTTATCAAGCTTCCAAGATAGCTGGGCTTGAAGAAGTGCCAGTACTCATCCGTGAGATTGACGATGAAGATGTGTTCTCTCTGGCCTTGATCGAGAATCTTCAGCGCTCTGATTTGGATCCCATTGAAGAGGCCCAAGGCTATAGTCAACTCATTGAGACTCATCAGCTCACTCAGGAGGGTTTGGCCAAGATTCTTTCTAAGTCACGCCCTGCGATAGCCAATGCATTGCGTCTTTTGGATCTCCCTGCAGAGGTGCAACAGCTCCTACGAGAGCATCTCATTACATCTGGTCATGCGCGGGCTATTCTTGCGGTACCTTCTGAGGAAGGTCGCATCAAACTGGCTAAACGAGTGGTAGAAGACAATCTGTCGGTACGTCAGACAGAAACACTCGCACCACTGTTTTCTGGCACAGAAGCTCAGAAACCCCCACGCCTAGTAGCCCCACAGTCCTACAAGCGTGCCGCTCGCACCCTGCGCATGGCGTTGGATACCAATGTGAGGGTGCGTCAGTCTCGCGGCAAGAACCGCATTGAGATTGAGTTTAAAGACGAGGATGATCTGAGGCGCCTTATGGACCTTATTGCTACCAAAGAAAAGGATGACGACAGTGAATAAGCCCCTCAAGCTCATTGTGGCTTCTGGTTTTGTGGTGGGAATGGGTTATGCTGCCTATCACTATCTTTTGACCCCTGAGGCAAGGGAGAATTTCAAGGCCACTGTTTCTAAGGCCATAGATCTTGGCAAGTCTATGACTGAGAAGATGGGAGAGTCAGAAGAGAGTCGTAAAGAGGCAGTGAGACTGGAAGCTAACCAAGCCTGGATTGCACAGCAGTGGGAAAAGATGGGTTATTAAATCGTGAAGTTATTCAGGCAGGCTGACCTGTAATCTAATCAACGCCAACTAAGCTCTCATCTTAGTAGCAAGTTAAAGAAATAGGGCGCCCTAGTGGGTGCCCTATTTCTCTGTCGAGACTCAGTTTAGGTGTGCAAGGGGTAAGGGATAGGCTTCAACTCATAGGGTGGGTTTCTCGGCAAGATATGGGGAAACCCACCCCTCCCCTACTGGGCTACTTGGCAGCTTTACGTTGTTTGAGCTGGCCACAGGCAGCGTCGATGTCTGCGCCGCGAGACTGACGGATGGTGGTCTCGACTCCCACAGAGCTCAGGCGTTTTACAAAAGCGTCCAGGCGAGCAGGATCGGAAGGTTCTAGTTTTGAGCCCGGAAGATGGTTCAATGCAATGAGGTTCACGTGACATAGGGTGCCAGCGCAAAAGTCCACCAGGGCATCCAGGGAGGCGTCGTCGTCGTTGATGCCGCGGATCATGGCGTACTCATAGGTGGGGCGGCGGCGGGTCTTCTCGGTATAGTTCTTCATGGCGTCGTGCAGGCGCTTGAGGCTGTACTTTTTAACGCCGGGCATCAAGGTGTTGCGTGTCTCGGGCACGGCAGAGTGCAGAGAGACTGCCAAGCCAAACTGCTCAGGCTCCTGGGAGAGCGCGCGAATGCCTGGGATGATGCCGCAGGTGGAAACCGTGATGTGGCGTGCGCCAATACCTAGGCCCTTGGGGCTGTTCATCTCACGCATGGCTTCCAGGGTGGCGTCGTAGTTGGCGAAAGGCTCGCCTTGACCCATGAGTACCACAGAGGTGATTCTGCGTCCAAAATCTTGAGCGATATGGGCGGCCTGGGCATAGATCTCATCGGCTGTGAGGTTACGGGTGAAGCCGCTTTGGCCTGTGGCGCAAAAGAGGCATCCCATGCGACAGCCTGCCTGAGTGGAGACGCAGGTAGAGAGCTTGTCGCCATGGGGCATGCCCACGCATTCCACGGAGGTGCCGTCATCAAAAGCCACAAGATATTTACGGCTGCCATCGACAGATTCCTGGCGGGCCACCTCGGTCACGCCTCCCAAGGTGGCTGCCTCGCTCAGCTTCGCGCGCAGTGTTTTGGAAAGGTTGGTCATCTCGTCAAAGCTGCGCACGTTCTTGGATCGCACCCAATCCTCGATCTGTTTGGCGCGAAAAGCGGGCTCCCCTAGCGTGCCGAGAAACTCGACCAGCTCATCATGGGAGAGTTCTGCCAAATTGACCTTCGCGCGAGAGGTTTTCGCGCTCTTGGCGTCTTCCTTGGCGGCATCATAGGTGGCAACTACCGTCTCGCTGTCAATGGCACAAATGCCTCCAGCGACGGGGGCTGCGGGTGTATCGGCAGCGGACGGAGATTTGGTTTTGGTTGTACGGGGATTCTCGGGCATCGTGGTTCCTTGTCTTAAATGGCCTGATGAGTGGGGTATCCTCGGGAGCAGACTGTAAGTTCTACAAGTCTATTCCTATCGTTGCAAAGGTGTTGGGAGCGCCCATGAGCAGCACAGATGTCACGAAAAATCACGTCGCACTTCTCTGGGGAGGCTGGGCAGACGAGCGCGATGTGAGCCATAGCTCGGCTGAGGCAGTGGCTAAGGCGCTGGCAGAGGCTGGGTTCGAGCACGTGGACATGCTCGATGTGGCAGACCCTCAGTTCGTGGTTACCCTCTCGGGCGGCCATTATGATGTGGCGTTTGTGGCTATGCATGGTGCCTTTGGCGAGGATGGCTGCATCCAGGGCCTGCTGGAGGTGTTGCATATCCCCTACACCTTCTCAGGCGTGCTCGCAAGCGCCATGGGCGCCGACAAAGACGTCTCCAAGTTGCTTTATGAGCAGGCCGGCATTCCTGTGCCTCGCGGCCTCTGCGTCCATCGCGGCGAAGTGGTGAATCCTGGTGCAGTGGTGGAAGAGCTGGGCCTTCCCCTCTTCATCAAGCCTGCCGTCAATGGCTCCAGCTACGGTGTGACTCGCGTCACGGCGCCTAAGCAGATCGACGATGCCGTCAAACTGGCATTGGAGTCCTCTGATCACGCCCTTATTGAGGAGTGCGTGGTTGGTACCGAGATCACGGTGCCTGTCATCGGCAATGAGGACGCTCGCGCCCTGCCTATCGTCGAAGTGGTTATGGAGGGCGAGTTCTACGACCTCAAAGCCAAGTATGAGCCCAGCGAGCTCCATCATGTGATGCCCGCACGCTTGGCTCCTGATGTCTATGGGCGTGCTCAAGAGCTGGCTGTTATGGCCCATCAGGCCTTAGGTTGCGCGGGTTGCTCGCGCAGCGACTTCATTGTGAAAGATGACGGCACCCCGGTGATTCTGGAGACCAACACCATCCCCGGCATGACCGAGCGCTCGCTCCTCCCCGATTCCGCTGCTCATGATGGCATTCCTTTCTCGGAGCTTTGCCGTATGTTCATAGAGTGGGCATTGGAGGCTGGTCACTAAAAGGCCAGGTAGACCCTGCGAATCTATCCCCTCTCATGTACAGGCGCGGCACGGTGTCAGATCGCATCATCATCTCGCCGTGCCGCTCTCCTATACTTGTGGCTCTTGAAGCCAGCGCGAAGAAAGGGCCCCTATGGCTCAACAGCTCCCGGTAACCGTGGACGATCTGTTCCTTCCAGAGACTCCGGAGTTCATCAAGGCTCCTTATCGAAACTTGGTTCATGAGGCCGCATTGGTGGATTTTGGGCCGCTGGAAGAAGACATCATTGTGCTGGATACCGAGACCACAGGCCTCTCGTTTCGCGAGTGCGAACTTATAGAAATCGCAGCTCAGCGCATTAGCGGTCGCGAAGTGGTGGATCGCTTCGAAACCTTCGTGGCACCCAAGGGCGAAATCCCCCAAGAGATCACCGCGCTCACCGGCATTACTAATGAGCATGTGAAAGGCGCTCCTGCCGCCAAGCAGGCGGTGGCGCAGCTGGCAGACTTTGTGGCAGGCTCCCCGTGGTGGCACACAATGCAATATTTGATAGAACGTTCATCGAGAATGTCCAGGGTGGTTACCGAGTCTCCACTAATTGGATTGACTCTTTAGCTCTCTCACGCATCGCGTTGCCGGCTCTTAAGAGCCATAGGCTCGCCACACTGGCTGAGGCCTTCCAATGCAACCCTGTCTCCCACCGCGCCATGGCAGATGTCGAAGCTCTCTCTGGCATCTGGCGCATCCTGCTGCTAGGCATCGCCCATATGCCCGCGGGTTTGGCTGCGCAACTGGCTGCCATGCATCCCGAGGTACAGTGGCCTTACAGGCAACTCTTTTCTTATATTGCCGAGAACAACCCCCTTGCATCATTGGACCGCTCCCCTGCTGCCCAGGGCGCGTCCTTATCGGCAGCTCCCTTTGCCCCGGTATCAGCTGAGTCTGCAGAGTTCTCGCTGCTCAAGACCCGCAAAGCGCTCATTGAGGCCCTTCATGACGAAGTGAAAGACAACGCTGCCGAGAAGATCTGCTCCCTCACTGCCCCCAGTGCAGCCGAGGTTGAGGCGGCCTTTAGCGGTGAGGGCGCCTTAGGTGAGATCTTCGAAGCCTTTGAGCAGCGCGCTGAGCAGGTGGAGTTTGCTCAAGCGGTACGGGATGCGCTTGACAGCTCTTCTCACCTGGCAGTGGAGGCAGGCACGGGGGTGGGCAAGTCCATGGCCTACCTTTATCCGTTGGCGCGCTTTGCCAAGGATAACCATGTGACCTGCGGCGTTGCCACAAAAACCAATGCGCTCACAGATCAATTGATTTCCCAGGAGCTGCCCGCATTGAGCCAGGTGCTTCCCGGTGGCCTGCGCTTCATGGCCCTTAAGGGCTACGACCATTACCCCTGCCTTCGCAAGATCGTGAGGGCAATGGACGGCGATTTGCCGCTCCATTTGGTCGATACCTCCAAGCGCTCGGAAAACACTGTGGCGGCCGACATGCTGACCGCCATCGCAGTGAATCTAGCTGCAGTAAGTCAGATGCCCGAGGGAGACCTCGATAGTTTGGGCGTGCGCTGGCGAAATGTGCCCAGATCTATGATCACCACTACGCCTGAAGAGTGCCTCCATGGCCGTTGCCCTTTTTTCACTGAGGGATGTTTGCTTCACGGTGCACGCCGCCGTGCGGCATCCGCTGACATCGTAGTGACCAACCACTCGCTGCTTTTGCTGAATGTAGCTGCAGAAAACCGCCTGCTGCCGCCTATGGCCCATTGGGTTGTTGATGAGGCTCATTCCTTTGCCGACGAGGCGCGCCGCCAGTGGGCCCTCTCAGTCTCTGCTGCTGATGCCCGCCAGGCCTTTGCGGCCCTTGGCTCCTCTAAAACCGGCGCCATCCATACTCTCATGAATCAAATCGCAGGTACCGAGGCTGCCGCTCTCCCCCAGCGGCTGCTAGTGAAGGGTGCTGCTGCGTTGGATCGCGCCCAGGTGGCTTCGGCGAACTTCTTCGACGACATGCTGTTGCTGGCGACGTTGGCTCCTGCAAACGCCTATGAGGACGCCACTATCTGGATCAATCCTGATGTTCGTCAAACCGAGCAATGGTCCCAGCTAGCAGAATCTGGTGAAATCTTTGCCAAGGCTCTAGAGGAAGCTCTACGATTCCTGCGTGAGGCTCAGGTAGCCGCCACAGAGGCCCTTCCTAGTGCCTCGCGCGAGATGATGCGCCCATTGGATAGCCTTTCTCGGCTCTTTGACTCCTTGCGCATTATTCTTGCAGGTACCGATAGCAGTTATGTCTACTACCTGGAAGCTCCCCGCACCAAAGCCAAGCGCGGACAGGAACGCCTTGCTGCCGAGAAGCTCGACATTGGCGAGGAGTTGGCCAGCCACTGGTACCCAGACATGCTCTCAGTAATCTATTGCTCTGCGACTCTGGCTATTGGCAATAACTTCGACCACTTTATGGAGAATGTGGGTCTTGACCGAGTTATGACAAGTCCCACTCAGGAGAAGCCTCAAATTAAGACGCTTCGACTCCCCTCTTGCTATGACTTCGATGATCATATGGCTGTAGTGGTGCCCCACGACCTTCCTGATCCCTACTCACGCGACTACATACCTCGGCTGGTAGACGCTCTCTATGATATCCACATAGCTATGGGTGGCTCGGTGCTTACGCTCTTTACCAATCGTCGGGATCTTGAACGCGTGAACAGCCTTTTGGCTCCACGACTCAAGGAGGCGGGCTTAGAAGTCGCCTATCAGATGCGCAATTCCAATATTCAACGCCTGCGTTCTCGCTTTATTGATGACAAAGAGCTCTCCTTGCTGGCTCTCAAATCATTCTGGGAAGGGTTCGACGCTGCTGGCGACACGCTGCGCTGTGTGGTGATCCCTAAGCTCCCCTTTGCAAATCCCAATGATCCGCTAGTAAGGGAGCGTGAAGCCCGAGATCGCCGTGCTTGGTGGCGTTACTCGCTGCCCGAGGCTGTCCTCGCTGTCAAACAAGCTGCAGGACGTCTCATTCGTACTTCTACCGATAAGGGACTCCTCATCCTGTGTGATCAGCGCCTCATGACCAAGCGCTATGGCAGGACGTTTATCAATGCGCTTCCAAGCGCCAATGTGTCTACTATTTCTAGCGCAAATTTGGGAGAGTTCATCGAGTCATGGCGCCGACAGCACGAGGACTAACTTTCCTCTTGCGGTAAGCCATGAAAGATCAAGGCGCTCAGTCTCTTGCGAGCTGAGCGCCTTCATTTGCACGAAAACAGAATAATGAAACAAGATACCTATTTGTGATCTCTCATATCACAACAATAGAGGGATGCTGATGCTTATATCTAGCAGCTGTTATGTGATGTTATAGTTTGCATGATACAAAACTGTGATGAGTAGTGTCACTTAACTAGTGATAGGAATACTTTGATAACTGAATAGACATATCTGTGAGTCTCACTTGTGAGATCTTACGAGATGAAAACAGTCCTCTTATCACATACGTTATGGTATTTGTGAAACGGCAAGTGATAGTGACGACTGTTCGGCCCTGATCTGGAAAAACGCTCCCCTCATAACCATAACGTTCAACTCTAGGGTTAACCTAGTCATTTAGCTGGGGTAATGAGGTTTAGATGTCTTTCAGTCATCCTATTCCCGAGAATTATTGTCAGACATGGCTGTATCGCACTCTTCGTAACCTAGTAACACAATTAATGGGAATGAAGTAGAACAACCATAAGGGTTCGTAACAGGCCGAAGTTCTGCCCGTGTAAATTGCGGTTAGTTAAAGAGGTATGTCCTAAGCAGCGCTTTTGGGTACGGCTGGGGTCGTATACTTGCGGGTATATGGCTTGCTCCCATGAGCAATGCACCCCTAAACGAAGCCATAGGTGCGCTTAGGCAGCACCGGACCCATGGAGGATGACGCCAATGTCCATGAGCGATAAATACCTAGGCTATCTTGACTCCAAGATCGAGATCGCTCCTGCCAATACTCAAGAAGAGGTAGTGGCGGCAGATATAATCGAGACTCTGCTCAACGAGAACGGTCTCTCTGTGCAGCGCCAGGATATTATGGCGCCGGCCCACGGTAAGTTGGTAACAGGTATTGCCTTTGTGCTTCTATTTGCGGGCATTGTTGTGGCAGGCATCAATGGTATTGGTCTTGCGGTGTTGGGACTTGTGATAGCAGTGTTAAGCGCCGCTATCCTATTCTTGCTGGTAACCGGTCATCCTGTGGTGAGCAGGCTTTTGCCTCCCGCGCGAAGCCAAAATGTCATCGGTGTCCACAGAGGTTGCGGGCCTCATGCCGGTCGCGGCGTGCGTCCCATCATTGTGATGGCCCATTACGACACGGGTCATGAGGAGCTCCTTGCCAAGCCAGCTCTCTCCCCCTACAGCCACTTCATCTATCAGGCAGCTCCCCTGGGCGCTGTCATTGCTCTGATCTGTGCCGTCATCCAACTCTTTGGGGCAGGTTCTCTCCCCTGCCGTATCTTCTGGATCATAGGCATGATTGCTGCACTGCCCGGTCTTTTGTGGGGTATCAATAACATCGTGGCTCACTTTGGACCTCTCACGGGCGCTGCCAACGATAACAATGCATCTGTGGCTGCCATGTTGGGTGTATCTCACGATGTGATGCGTGCGATGAACGGTGAGGAAGCGGCTCAACTAGAAGAGCACCTTACCAATGAGTTTGAGGCTCTATCTCAACAACAGGAGCCAATCTCCTCTCAAGAAAGCCAAGATCTCTTTAATGGAGAGCAATATCAGCAGGTAGATACACCTGTTACGATAACTTATGGTCAAGAGGGTCCCCGTCAGCAACCAGCACAAGAGACAGTTGCAAAGGTCGAGGCCACTTCTGCAGTGCGCCATGGCCAAGAAGTGTTGGAGAGCTTAGGCATCCTTCCGCCCACCTGTCAGATAATCTATCGAGATGAAGTTGTGACAGTAGGTGTTACACCCACTACAAACACTATGGCCTATCAAGAGTCAGAATCGTTCGAAGAAACGCCCATAGAGCCAGCAGCCTCTCCCTATAGCCATGAGGTGCGCAGTGCTGTGAGCGAACCCACCGGCCGCATGCCTCGCGTCAATGAAGTTGCGGGAGAGCTTCACGAGCGCTTCCGCGGACTTGCTCGCTCGGCTCAGCGGTTCACTTCCAATGTGCGTGAGCATATCTCCCAGGCCAATGAACACGACGATGAGACGCCGGTGCTGGTGCATGGCCCCAATAAAGATATCGAGGCGCGCCAAGATGAGGTGACTTGGGCCGACACCAACGTCGAGCCGGGCACAAAGGCGCCGGCTCAGCCTGAGGAGAATTCTGTTACATGGGCTGACACTCCCGTCGATCCTGCAGATATGGCAGTGCCCTCCCCCACTCAAGATGCCAGTGGCTCGACTCAGGCAATGCCTATAGCGGCTCAACCAGTGATCTCTGAGCGCGTGCAGGAGTTCGATATAACCAGCGATCCTTCTTGGGGAACCTCATCGTTCACACCTGCGAACCCGGTAAATGTGGCCCGTCGCGCAGCGCTCTTTGACCTGCCTGATCCCTCTGTGGCTGCGATAGATCCCCTGGCCATGGATGCGTCTGGCCCCTTGAGCCAGGTTAATCCTTTGGATTTCTCACCTGAAGACTTCGATGCATCTTCTCTCGAGGCTTCCAACTATGAGATGCCCAATGAAGGTTCCGCAGCTCAACAGCCTGTATCTGGAGGCACTGTGGTGACGCGCCAAACAGTAAGGAGCCAAGGACCTGCAGGTACCTCTGTGTATCATCGTGAGACAGTGAGACAGATCCCTGTGACAGATGAGAATTCTCAGATGGCTGCGGACGCAGTACCCATTCAACCTCTCGAAGTGGTTGATCAAACCCAAACTGCCAAACGTCGTGCAAAGACCCGTCGTGCGAATCGCAAGAACGCTGCCGATGAGCAGTCTATGGCCTCATGGCTTGGTGTAGATGAGGACTTTGACGCCAAGTCTAACGGTGAGTCCATTGGTTCTTGGGATTCCTTTAATGACGACGATCCTAGCTCTTCTTGGAAGGGCGGTGCTACTCGTTCTGAGGAGACTCGTGAAGGCGGTCAAGGTGACGATCTAGAGCTGCAAGATGCCGTTCTCTCTCTTGGCGACGTTGATCTGGTGGCCCATGACATTTGGTTCGTGGCTGTGGGCGCCTCTGAGCTTGACCATGCAGGAGCTAAAGCTTTCATAGAGAATCATCGCAAGGATCTACGTGGCGCATTCCTTATCAATCTCGACTCTGTGGGAGCGGGTCAGCTCACCGCGCTCTCCCAGGAAGGCCTTATCTCTCACCGGCGTGCTGACCGTCGCCTTCTCAAATTCCTTGGCCGCATAAGCAAAGATCTTCACATTCCTCTGGCAGAGCGTCCTCGACCCTGGGCAGATACCGACGCCACTCCCGCCATGCGTGCCTCTATTCGCTCTGTGACGCTGATGGGGTGTGATCCTGGTGAGGTGCCTGCCTTAGCTCATACTGCCGAGAATATCGCACCCAACGTTGACGCAGCCCAAGTGTCCCAAGTAAATCAACTGGTCTCCGAGCTTATTAGAAGGTCTTAGGAGCAATAACTTGCTGAGCGTCTGTGATAGGGAAGTGTCTTGTCACAGACGTATCCTGTGTGACAAAACAACCTCCTTGTTCTCCTTTTACCAGGGAAAACAAGGAGGTTGTTTATGTAAAAGAGCGATATCTTATGAGACGTAACGTCTGAGATGTTCAGAGCTTAAGCGTACTGAGCCTCCAGATAATCGATGATGGGAGTGTCGCCTACAACAGCCTGCCCATCTGGAGTAACCAGGCAAGGTACACTACCTTCCCTAGAGACCTGAAAGAGTGCTTCTTGTGCAGCAGGATCTCTGGAGGCGTCTACAAAATCGAATTGATTAGTAAGACCACGGGCCTCGATCCAATTGATGACCCTGTGGCAGTGAGGGCAGGTAGGCAAGTAATAGAGGGTCATAAAGCGTTCCTTCTTAGGAGAATTACCTCAGAACTTGAGGGGCAACGGAATTACTTGGCGATGTCATCCGTTTTGTGATCTAGCAAGGTGCCCAAGTACTCAATGATGTCATCAGACTCATACATGGCCTTGCCATCGATGAACAGGCAGGGAACTTGTTTCTTGCCACCAACCTCTGCTAGACGCTGTTCTGCTGCAGAATCGCTGGTAATGTCGAAGAGAGTCACGTTGTCTACGTTGTGGTTTTCCATCCAACGCAAAACTTTTTGGCAGAACGGGCAAGTGGGGCGATAGAAGAGCTCGAGGGAGCGTGCTTTTTCATTAGTCATAATCAATCCAATCTTCAAAGGGGCTTTACAAGGCATATATGCCCTCTGTTTTGAGTCTTATGAGTGGAAATATGCACCCACATAACATGGATAGAATATCTTTAATATGTAAGTTAAATGTAACCTGAATACACAATAAAAATCATTAATCAAATAAACATTACTTTCAGAAGTAGGCAACCATTATCAATATAATTCAGTAACTGAAGTACAAAGTAACTTTAATAGAGATCAAGATAGTGTGGTTGTAAGTGAACAAACCTACTCTATATGGCTGTATAGCACGAGGTAATTAGTCTATATAGAAATAATTAGCCATATGTGGCTTTGTGTTTATAAATCAAAACACATTAAACACGAAGAACGCTGAAATAAGCGTATACTTTGCTCTAACTTTGTAAACGCAGGATTATGGGGTTAATGGAAGGTGGGATAAAATGTTAAAAAACAAAACTGCACTACACCCCATTTTCAAGCGTCTGTATGCCTTTATGGTATGCACTCTGCTTGCATTGATTGGAATTGTTGGGGGAGGTGTATTAAAGCCAGCGCTTGGTGCGGTGGATGTAGGTGCCAACCCAACACCCAAGGTAGATATTGCTGTAGCGCTTCCTAGCGACTACCAAGGGACGTTCCTAGAATTCAAACAGGAGCTCACCCAAAAGCTGATAGCCCAAGGAATGGATCCCGGCAGCTTTCGTATTACCGACACTGCCGCCAAGATCGATACCAGTAACACCGAGGGCTGGCTTGTGTACAATCACTCCACGGGATCTAACAATATCGCGAATTACTTCGATCCTGTTCAAGGAAAGCTTACCAACGGTTCTTGCATGGCGTTCAACAGCCATATCTACAATTTTTCGCAGGACGGCAAGACAAGCATGGTCTTTGCAGGTTACCCTAGTGCTGCAAACTTTGACGGCATGATTTACCCAGCTCCAAGTAATGCCCGTCGAACCTTCAGTTTCGATGTGAATGGATCTGCCGTAAAAAGCCACACACTTGCTCATACCGGCTTTTTAATGAATGCAGGTAAAAACGCGGATGGCACCTTGTCAGGATACTATTTACGAATGACCTGTTCAGGTGATGCCATCGGCGGAGCTGCAATTTATAAGTTTGATAGATTCAATCCTTCAGGCCAGCTCGGTGGTAGCCAGGTCGGTAGTGCCAGTCAGGCGACTAATCTTGGACCGGTAAACAAAGCTCGCTTCACCGTTGAGCTTCGGGAGACTAGCGTCACAGTACAAAAGCAAAATTATGATGCCTCAGGCAATCTCTCCACTATCGAAACCCTTTTTAATGGCCCTGTAGCCCTGGATCCTAATGGTTACAATGGCTTTGGCCCCTATATGCAAAATAGTAGCCACAACTGCTCGGTATTCACGCAGTTCTCTTTCCTAGACCTAGAAATGCGCTATGACTCCAGCGCCTTCGACGCGCTGAAGGCTGTTCAGTATTACGAGGGAGCCCAGCAAAAGTACTTTATCAACCTTGTGGGCGACTCCAACGATCCCCAGATTCCTGACGAGACAGACGAGACCTATTCAGACGGCATCAACCGTATGAATGAGAATGAGATCTTCTATCTCTCCAATGCTCAGGACGGCAAGATCGTCACCGATTCCACTAAAGACGCTGAGGGCAATATCACCCATCAAGGCTTGGGCGCAAAGAACGGTTATATTGCAATGTCTGACGACTATGTAACCGAGCTTGCTGACTATATCTACACCAGCTTCATTGAGGGTAAGAAATTTGACACCTCACAGCCTGTCACCTCTCCAATACCTTTGGCGAACTTCTATATGGTGGACGCTTCTACTAAAACGTCGGAGACACCTACTCAGATCATGACTATCCATCAGCGCCATCTGCTGAACACCAATACGACATTTGCGGTGAATATTCGTGACAAGTCAAAGGTGGGGCAGCTGGCTGGTACTGGTGAAGATGCACGCATTGCCCAATGGAAGTTCACGGTGTTGGATCCTGACAATAACCAGGTGGCCACCAGCGGCTGGGTCGACGATGTCTCAAAGATCCCTGATTTTGTTTTTAATAAGGACAGTAAGAACGGCAAATGGATCTTTGAGCTTACGGTCAAAGACCAGAATGGCAATGAATCCAAGGCCTCTCAAACCTATATCACTGCATTCCTCGACGATAAGGTCCCTCTTATCGAGGGCACCAACTCCTCGAAAAACACTGCCACCTTTACCTTTACCGATACTGGTCAGGGCATCGACGATGACGGTATCACCTTCATCGAGGATAACCGTGGCTCCGGTGTTGCTGCCTATTGGATCACTAACGATGAGAACGCCACTCCAACCGAGACCGACTGGGAATACTTCGAAGAGGTATCCCACACTGCCTCTGTAGACTATGAGCTCGACAGCACTCAGCCTGTCGTGGTGTGGGTGAAGGACGAATGCGGCAACCTTGGAGCTAAAACTGTATTCCAACCCACCCGCGTACAGGTTCAAGACCCGGACGGCAATCCCATCGATGACTATATCGTTATTGGCGAGAAGCCAATAATCGTGCTGCCTGATGAGGATGATCTCGACGATCCCGACGACCCTGAAGACAAGTTCAGTGGGTGGACCACCCCTGGCGGTGACCCTGTGACTCCCGGCACCGACGTTCCTGTGCCGGAGGACCATACCATCATCATTCGTCCCAGTTATGCCAAGGACTATGCGAACCTCATCTACCTGGCGAACGGGGGACAAATCGCAGAAGGCAATACTGCGGCCTCCACTTCGTTCCAGGTGATCTCCGGCAATTCGATTCTGCAAAAGATTGAGGACCAAAAGGTGCTCCCGGTGCGCGAGGGCTACTCCTTCAAAGGCTGGAAGCTTGTGGCCGGTGATACCAATGCAGTGGTTGACGGCCTTGTGAATAAAGAGGCCGGCACTACTACCGCTACGGGAAACCAACTCATTTCCCCCGACGATCAGGTGGCCAAGCTCGTAAAAATCGATGAGAGCGACACCACCGCCCCGGCGAAGCCGGAGAACATCAAGAAGAACAATTACTACCTCGTCGCCCAGTGGGAGATCGGCGACTACACGGTGCGCCTTGATGCCAATGGTGGCTCTTTGGGTGCCACCCGTTCTTTCGAAGGCATCAAATATCAAGCCAACGTCGGTGCTCTAAACCTTCCGTTGAGCGGCCGCACCATTCCCGCAAAGCCCGGCTATATCTTCCAGGGTTGGTCTACCACCAAGAACCCCATGGACAACACGGCCAACACCTTCGCCGTCGCCGGCGGCGTCACAGGGATCACCCCAATCGCAGCTCCTACCATGCCTGCTCACGACATCACGATTTACGCAGTGTGGAAGGAAGACAAAGAGCAGTTCGTCGTGCACTTCGACTCCGCCGGCGGGTCGCGAGTCTCTGACCAGGCCTATAAGAACGCCACTGCGACAAACTATATTGGGTTCAAGACCCCCACGCGCCCCGGCTATGACTTTGACGGCTGGTTCCTGGTCACCGGCGACACGTTGGGCGACACCGCCTATACGGGCGACGAGGCCATTGCTACCAAGACAGAGCATACGTTCCGTGCCAAGTGGACTCCGCGAGACGACACTAAGTACACCGTCGATTACTACGTGAACTCCGGCAACAAGGATGCCAACGGCAATTATCTCTACACCAAGGTGAATAACATCGACGACGGCACCAACCCCACCAAGACCTATACCGCTACCACCGAGAGCACCCAAACGGTGCCAGAGGCTGACAAAGTCCCAGAGATCGCCACTGGCGGCAAGAGCTATTGGTACAATCCCGACAGCTCCCATGTGGTAGTGAGTGAGGATGGCACCCAACAGACCGTCAACAACAATGTCTTCACGGGTACGGTAACCGGTAATCCGACGCTTTCTCTCAAGCTTTACTACGATCGTTACTTTGACGTGACAGTCGAAAAAGATCCTTCCAGCGACGGCGAAGGCACCTGTGAGAGCGCCATCAAACAAAAGGAAGGCACGACTCCAACCGTAACCTGGGCTGCAAGCGCAGGGTCTCACGTCGAGCGCGTCATTGTGAATGGTGTCATGCGCGATGATCTTCTGGATGCTGGCAGCTATACCGTGGAAGATCCTCTAACCCAAGACGTCAAGGTTTCCGTGGTCTTTGCTAAGGATCCTGTCATCAAACCGGATGTTCCCGAGAAGCCCAAGCCTCCGGTAACGGTCGACACCCATTTCACCATCTCTACCAGGGTCGAGGGCACCACTGCGCAAGACGTGGTGGCGCTCAGCCCCACCCAGTCGGTGAAGAACGGCGAGAACGCGCAGGTTATCTGGTCTATCGCTGAGAATTCCCGCTATACCATCTCCTCCGTCAAGGTTGACGGCGCAGACGTCGATATCGCCGCTGGCAAGTTTGACTTTACCGGCGTGTCTTCCAACCACGACGTGGTGGTGACTGTCACCGGCCTGCCTTCTATGGGCGGCACTGAGGTGACTACCGTTGACAAGTACACCGTCACAGTGAACCGTTATGGCGGCGACAGCGACGTGGAGACCTCCCACACCATGACCGTCAACGAGGGCGACACTGTGCATCCCATGTGGAACGCCCTCAACAGCAAATGGGAGATCGTAAAGATCGTCATCGATAACAAAGACATCACCTCAGAGCTAAAGGGGCAGACGCTTCAGAGCACTGGGGCTTACCGCAAGGGGGTCTTCAGCAAGCCGATCTCAGCGAACCATGTGGTTGATATCTATATGGCAGAACCTTCTGACGATCCTGATGGCATTCCTGTGATCCCTGACTACACCGATCCAAACGAGTATGTGCACATCAAGACCAAGATCGTAGGCGCCGTAGGCGCAGTGAATGGTTCCATCACTGGCGGAACTACGGTAAAGAAGGATGAGAATGCCAGTTATGACGTGGACTGGAGCCTCCAGGCTACGACAGACAACGGCAAAGAGCTCAAGTTGGGCAACCTGCAGGCAGGCAACAATGGGTTCTTCTATGCCACCAGTGCCGACGGCACGGCTATCGACCCCGATGATGACAATTACGTGTGCTATGAACTTGAGAAGGTGGTGGTAAACGGCGAGCCTGTGGCCAAAAATGCCGAAGGCAAAATCACTGTTCCTACTAACAGTGACAAAGACATAGAGGTCCATGTGCGCCCAGTGCTCCACACTGTCAATATCGTGAAGTACGGCGAGGGCAATGTGTCTCCTTCGAAATCCGTCTATCACCTAGGCAACTACAAAGACCTCAATGCAAATCCTGCTGCTGGTTCCTACCTCATGAAGGTAGTGGTGAACGGTGAGACTATCTATGACGCCGTTGAGGCTGGGGATCTAGTGGCCAACCCGGCATCTCCTCAGCAGGCGCTTGCGCGCGGAGGCCTCTTTAAGGCAGCCCCGCTTTACTGGCTGGGCTCCAAGGGATTGATCTCCCATATCTCCACTGAGCTTCCTGCGCAGGATGAAGAGCCGCAGGAAGAGGGCGTCACCCAGCCTAGCGATGAGCCTGTGAGCCTGCCTGAAGATGGCTCTCCCAAGTCAGAGGCCCAGGTTCAAGAAGAGAATCCGGCCGAGAAAGGCCTCGACTCCGAGCCCAAGGCTTTGCCTGAGGCCCCTGCAGTAGAGACTGCTGAGACTCCAGAGGATTTCGCGGACGAAACCTCTCTTAAAGAGGAGCCCCTGAAGAAGGATCCTGTGACAACCTATACAGACTCCTTCGATCGCAGCTCCATGGATCGCACCAACGTGATCAACGACCACAATATCGAGGTCTACTTCGCTAAGCAGGCCACCGATGAGGATGGAAACCCCAAGACCGATCCTGATGGCAAACCAGTGGTCGACCCAGTGCCCGAGAAGACCTTCAACGTCTCTGCCACCATCACCAACGGCGAAGGCACCGTGTCTGGCAACGCGCTGGTGAACGAGGGTGGGAATGCCACTTTGACCATTGCTCCGGGCGAAGGTTACATAGTTGAGTCTGTGAAGGATGCCGACGGCAATGTCTATACGCCCAACAAAGACGGTCAAATCACCTTCAACAACGTTCAGGCAGACCATAAACTCGAGGTGGCGCTTGCCCGCAAGCCTGTGGACAACACCAACAAGCCCATTCCCGGCGATATCAATGTGGATCCTGAGAGCACATTCCAGGTAAGCACTTTGGTACAGGGTGGCGCTGGCACCATCTCAGGCGCAGGTACCGTTCATGCAGGCGACAGCCGCACGGTAACTTGGGCCCCCAACGATGAGAACGAGAAGGTTGCCTACGTTTACGTAGACGGTGTTTCTCAGCCGGATCTCAAGGACAAGGGCACCTACACCTTCGATGACATCGACAAGAACCATCACATCACCGTGGTGTTTGCCACAAACACCAACAACATCGATACCGACGGCGACGGCGAGCCCGATACTAACATCGATGACGACGGCGACGGCGAACCCGATGTGAACGTGGACACCGACGGCGACGGCGAGCCTGACATCAATAAGGACACCGATGACGACGGCAAGCCCGACACTGACGTGGACACTGACGGTGACGGCAAACCTGATACCAACGTGGACACTGACGGTGACGGCAAACCTGATACCAACGTGGTGGACGAGGATGGCGACGGAAAGCCCGACCCAGTGGACCCCAAAGATTCCGAGGGTCCCAAGAAGCCCACTACCAATGTGGATACCGATGACGACGGCAAGCCCGACGTGAACATCGATACCGATGACGACGGCAAGCCCGACGTGAACATCGTTGACGAGGACGGCGACGGTAAGCCCGACCCCATCGACCCCACCAAGAAGCCCGCACCCAAACCCAATGTCAACGTAGACACCGACGGCGACGGAGAGCCTGATGTCAATAAGGACACCAACGGCGACGGCAAGCCCGACGTGAACATCGTTGACGAGGACGGCGACGGCAAACCCGACCCCATCGATCCAGAGAATCCACCACTGCCCAACGTCAACATCGACACCAACGGCGACGGCAAACCTGAGCTCAACGTGGATACTGACGGCGACGGCAAACCCGACATCAACATTGTTGATAAGGACAAGGACGGCAAGCCCGATCCAGTGGATCCCAAACAGCATCCCGCGCCTACGCCTGATGTGAACATCGACACCAACGGCGACGGCAAGCCTGAGCTCAATGTGGACATCGATGGCGATGGCAAGCCTGATATGAACATTGATACCGATGGCGACGGTATTGCTGATACCAATATCGATACCAATGGCGATGGCAAGTACGACTGGGCTGACGAGTATCATCCTCAGCACGCCGACTACCTCAGCCAGCAGGCAAAGGGCGGCTCCAAAGTCACCCCCTCCGGCTCGGCCGTGGTGCCCAAGACCGGCGACATCTCCATCGTCTCCAGCCTGGTGGGTCTCTTGGCAGCGGCAGCTGCCACCACCGGCGGCATTGTCTTTGTGGGCCGCAAGCGCCGCAATCGCAAGTAAACGACGCTGACGCCGGGGGTTCAAACCCCAGACGCCCGCTTCAACTCGAGGCCCCACCTCTTTGCCCGTCCTTCCCGCAAGGGGAGGGCGGGCTTTGTCGTGAGAGCGAATGCTGCCACGAGGGCGCATTCCTGTGAGGCACCTCAACAGACGCCAGGTTCCCCATGTGATGCAGCTAAGAGAGGAATATAGGCAAGAGGTAGCATATCGTGCAGATATAAATAGCTAAAATACGATATGTTTCAACAGGGGATGCCGGGGTTTCTCGAGAAGGAAAGAACGGTTAATGGCCAGGTAAATGCTGCCAATAAAACCCTCCATCGGGGGAGAGGAGAGATCAATCCAGGTAGAGAAATAGGGGATAAGTGCTATCGTTTATGAAATCAGCTTAAATTCAGGCGCTCTGTCCTGGCTGTGCGTATAAGGGGTGGCCTTATGAAACTTCAACGATCTCTGTCAAACCTGGCGCGCTCTGCGATGGTAGTGTTGCTGGCACTGTTGATCTCGGTGCCGCAGCCCTGCGTGGCGGCCCTGGCGAGGGCTGCGTCCACGGTGACGGTGTTTGGCGGCATCACGGTGAGCGGGGGAGAGCAAGGGGTGGACTTTGACGTGTCTACCTCACCGCTGCTGCTTACAGTGAAAACCAGCACGCCGCTCACGTTCTCCGGCACAGGGCAGGGCTCCATAAAGATCGCCAATGGCGTGCACGCCAACATCGTGCTGGCGGGGCTGGACATCACCAGCAAGAGCTCGGCGCCCACGACGGCGGCGGATCGCAACTCGCCCATCGACCTGTGGCCCGACTCCTCACTGCATATCACGCTGGCTGACGGCACCACCAACTACGTGCGTACACAGCTCGATACCAAATGCGCCGGCATCCATGTAGCGGAGACTGCGAGTCTGACCATCGACGACTCGGTGACCAACCGCCTGGCCGACGGCACCCATGTCGAGGTGGACGGCGGCAAGATCGCCACTGCCGGCACGTTGCTCAACGGTACCAAGGTGGAAGTGGGCGACGAGCTGCTCAAGCTCTCGGCTGCCAACCCCGGTGTGCTCAAGGTGGCCGGCGGCTATGGCTGCGCCGCCATTGGCTCGGGTTCTATGGAGAACGCAGGCCTTATGGTCTTCGACGGCGGCTCCATCGTGGCTTGCGCCTGGCGCGGTAATGCGGTGAACCTGGACAATCCTGGGGCTGCGGCAGATAGGGACTACCCCGTAGACGGAAGTTACTATGCCAGTGCCGGCGCCGGCATAGGCGCCGGTTGCGGCGGCGGCGCCACCGACATGTATTTCAACGCTGCAGATATCGACGCCTACGGTTCCTACCATGGAGCCGGCATTGGCGCCCCGCTGCGCTTCGAGGGCGGCACTACCTATAACGGAGGCCCCCGCCAACCCAGCGCCCTCACCACTACGCCCAACTCCACCTGCGGCAACATCACCATCAACGGCGGCTTCCTCAAGGCCCGCGGCTTCACCCACGGCAACGCCTTCGGCGGCGCCTGTGACTCGGCTGCTGCCCCTGGAGCCAAAGGGAAAGTCATCAAGGTCACCGGAGGCACCCTGCTGCCCACGTCGCCCAACCGTTGGGACTTGGGCGGCAACGGCGGCACCGTGATCGTCACCGGCGGTTCCATGCGCATTGCCGGCATGAATAAGTTCCAAGGCGACGGCCCTTGGTCTGACGAGTCCAAGACCACCAAGCTCACCATGGTCACCATCGACATGCAAAAGGAGCTACAAGAGCTCAACAGCCAGAATTCCAAGATTTCCGGCTGGCAGTTGTTGGTGAACGGCCAGCCTCACAGCTACGGCGCTCCCACCATGTTCGATGACGGCAAGCTTTACCTGTGGCTTTCTGACGCCTACCTCAAGAAGGATCCTGAGACCGGCAAGGCCGCCCGCATCGAGGTACGCCTGAACTATGTGGACCCTGACGGCAAAGAGCAGCGACTGGAGCCTCTCTACGTGGAGGATCTTGGCGGCAATACGGGTTCCACCCTCAAGCGTTATGTGAACATCGATCTTGACAACGAGCACCTCGACCCTGCAGCCCGCGAGCTGGTGGCGGCTTACTTTGCGAAGCCTCAACAAGCATTACGACGGGTTGCCCTTGGCGGGCTTGGAGCTCTCGGCCGAGGAGGGCCACTACATCTCCACCGACGGCCTGGAGCTCATCGGCAAACAGCTTACCGATTCCACCGCGCTTGAGTACAGCTACCAGAAGCTCTCCGAGGAGCTGGACAAGAACGGCGACCCCATCATCCTCGACTCCGGCACGTCGCTGCCCACAGACTCCGGCAACCAACGCATAGAGATCGTCTCCAAACAATATGCCAACACTTCGGGCATGGAGTCTTACTGGGGCCACCGCATTCGCGGCAACGCAGAGATCTTGCCGGTGAACTCGGTCACAAAGACAGAAGTGGCGACGCCTGTGGATGTGGTTGTGGGCAGCGAGACCAAACAGTACTCGGTTCCTACCTGGGCCCAGGGCGCCAACAGCTCTGTGGACTTCAATACGGCCACTATGGACTGCCTGGTGGTGCCCTTCGACATTGCCAGCGGCACTATCCCGGGCACAGATCAGATGAGCGCGGCTACCTGCAAGGCTCCCACCGGCAAGGTGACGTTGTCGCTGGACGGCCGTGAGGTGGGGGAGAGCTTGGGCGGCGTCATCCATCTGGAGAGGCCGGCTTCCGGCGATGCGGCAGGCACTTCTGCCACCGGCGACGGCATGGCTCAGATCAAGGCTGTCGACGGGCGCGAGCATGTGGTGGGCTACTTCAAGGTCACCCGTTCTCAACTGGAGTCCTGGGGATTGGGCCCCACCAGCGACAACATGCATCGCGTACAGGTGAGCTACACCTCGGTGACCAACCCGGACGCCCCTAAGCGCGGCCAGGCAGCGCAGGCCGAGGGCCAAACCACCCCTCTCTATGAGGACAGCGCCTATCACAACTACTACGAGAGCTCCAGCGAGCCGGCGGCCGTTGAGATCGAGATGGCCAACCCCGGCCTGACCCTCTACAGCACGTTGCTCAAGGGCTCCTTCGACCCCGCCAAAGACCCCAAGAGCTACACGGCGGCCCAGGTGACGGCGCTCCAGAGCACCGATCCCGAGGTGCGCATGAGCTACCTGGGTGTCAAGCAAAACGAGGACGGGACTCCCGCCACCAAGCCCGACGGATCCCTGGACACCTACCTGGTGGACGCCGATTACGTTGCCGAGAACGGCGACCATCCCGCCCAGCAGTTCGTGGTGGCCAGCGACTACGTGGGTAAAGGGACCCACAGCGTCTACCTGCTCACCAGTTCGGTGGGCGAGGTGGAGCTCACAAGCTCCAACCCTGGCGTGGTCTCCATCGAGCGCTCTGACCCAAACTGGCTCACCAACCGCCGCACTCAGTGGCAAGCCGGCACCAATACCTATGTGGTGGGAGCTCCCATCAAAGTGAACGGCCCTGGCGTCACCACCGTCACCGCCACCGTCAAACAGACAGGCGCCTATGACGAGGCGGTTCGAAGCTTCAAGATCTACTCCTATCCCGACTTGCAGGAAGCACCCACCATCGAAGCTCGCGAATCTGTGCGCAATCTGTCCCGAAAAGACGGTACGGTGCGCCCAGGCGACAAGCTATGCTACAGCACGGTGTTCTCGAACACCAAGGCCAGCTCCATGTATCAGAATCCCATCTATGAGCTCACGGTGCCCGCCGACGCCTCCTTGGAAGCCCTCAGGGTCACCATGCCCGGCGAGGCTAGCCAAACCCTCACGCAAGGCACCGACTACACCGTGACCCGCAATCCTTTGGGTGGTCAGACCATCCAGGTGAAGAACCTGCCTGCGCTCTATGGATCTCAGGGGGTGCGCTTCGAGCTGGAAGCCACGGTACACAACGACGTGATCCTGCCCGAGCATGGCACGCTCACCAATTTGCGCTCCACCTCGTCCACCTGGGGCACCTACGGCATCGACTTCTCCCACGACGCGAACTTCCCCTGGGACACCCGCTTCGACAATGTCAACGGCAAGCCCGTGGGCACTCCGGAGCTTCCGGCTGCCGCGGCCTTCGCCGACCCCCTCACCGAGCTCCCGGCCACTTTGCCTGATGGCACAAGCTCCACCGAGGCCGATGCCACCAAGTATCTGGCAACCAAGGAGGGGGAGCTTCTCGGCACCGACGAGCTTACGGCTCAGGCCCAAGAGCTGGTAGAGGCAGCGGGCATCACGCCCGAAGGCACGCCGGTCCTCAAGGTGGAGCGCTTTGACGGCCTGACCTGGCACGAGCAGGGCTTCTCCGGGGCAGACCCGTTCATCGCGCTGGACAAGCCGGCTTCCTATCTGGTGACCGCTACCTGGACGCAGTCCGATGGCACTCAGGTCACCTCCAAGATCCTCTATGTGCTGCGCGATCTGGGCTCCTCTGGCGGAGACCATGACCTGGTGGTCGTCCCCGAAGACCCCGACCCCGCCGCAGGCGAGCTTTCTGTCACCAAGACCTGGCAGAACACCACCGCCAACGCCGCCAATCGCGCTAACCGCGAGATCGTCCAGGTAGGCGACGAGCTTACCTACACCCTCACGGCCGCCAACGACAAGCTGGGCTCCATCTACTACAACGCCGTGATCAAAGACGAGCTCCCGGTGGGCATCGACTACATCCCTGGCTCCATCCAGGTGGTATGCCGCCAGGGTGCCGAGAAACACGTCACCCTCACCCAGGAAGACTTCTCGGTGGACTACAACGCTTCCAGCCGGGTGCTCTATGTGAACGTAGGGCACCTCTACGGCGGCGAGAGCGCCCAGGTGACCTTCAAGGCTGTCGTCACGCCCGAGCGCCTAAGCTACAACGCGCCCCAAAGCCTGCGCAACGTAGGAAGGCTCTTTGGCACCAAGCCCTCCGACACCATCCAAGACCCCCGCGATCCGGTGGGTCCCGATGACCCGGATGACCCTGACAACCCACCTGTGGACCCGGATGATCCCACCCCGGATCCCAATCCCGCGCCCATCACCGTGGTGATCCCCGATCCTGTGCCTGGCCCCTACGGCGACGACCCGCAGAACCCGCCGGCAGACCCCACGCTGGACGAGCGTCAGGACGAGGAGCCGGCCACCGTCGAGCTGGAGTACACCGAGTACGTGCGCCGCGTGGATGCTCTCAAGCAGGCGGCTCCCGAAGGCGAGGGCACAGGCGACACCGGCGAGCCTGCAGATCCTACGCCCGCTGGCGGCGATGGCGACAATGACCTGGCGCCTACCTATGTGACCCGCGCCGAGCTGCTGGATCACCTGAGGGCTCATGCGCTGGATGATGGCTATGACCTGTCGGCCGATCCTGACGAGATGAACCTTGATGCCGAGCATCCCGTAGCAGTGCCTGCGGGTCAAGCTGTCACGCAGGCCACTGGCCACGAAGCCGCCGATCTCACCCAGGTGGGCAAGAGCCACCTCACCACCACCTTCAAAGCTGCCGACGGCACCACCGTCAAGGCCACGCTCCACCATATCGTGTGGGACGAGACCGTCCCTGAGGAGGAGCAGCCCACAGAAGACAAGCCCACGCCCGGCAGCTTCAAGGCCAACACCAAGGTGTCCGAGCCCGTGCGCGAAGGCACAATCACCGGCGCCGAGCTTTTGGCCCGCGCCATGGACCTGGCCGCCTCTCGCGGCCTCAAGCTCCCTGCCGGCGTGACTGCCCAGCAGTGGAAGCTGGAGCGAGTCGACGCTGAGGGCAACCGCACTCCCATTGGCCCCAAGGACCAGGTGAGCATCGCCGACCCCGCCGACTACGTCTTCAGCGTGGACTACGAGCGCCCCGGTGATACTCCGGGTGGCGCCGCGCCGCTCATCGGCGCTCTAACCTTGGGTTACAAGCTCTTCAAGACCGAGGCCCCGGCCTCAGATCCAACCGGAGGCACCTCCGGCCCCGTGGCTCCCGCAGATCCCGAGGAGGGGGACGCCCAGGTCACCAAGGTCTCCCACAACCTCACCGCCCATGAGGACGGCAAGGTGCACGTGAACGACATCCTGGGCTACACCATTGCCGTGGCCAACATCGGCGCCGAGACCTGCTGCATGTACGACGTCGTAGTGGCCGACGACCTGCCTGCTGGCCTCGCCGTGGTCTCTGGTTCAATGAGGCTTCAGCTGCCCGACGGCGCCCAGGTGCCCGTCCCCGACAGCGCTTACAACGCCGAGACCCACAAGATCTCGGTCTTTGGCGGCATGCTCAAGGGCGGCCAGTCGCTGCAGCTCACCTTCGAGGCCGCCGTCATGGCCGACGCCGAGGGCAAAGACATTGGCAACCACGCCGTCGCTTCCTACGTCAAACCCTCCGATTCCACCACAGACACCATCTTCTCTACCGAGAAACGCCCCGATCCCGGTACCCCGGCGTCCTCTGAGGACTTTGAAGGCTCCATCCTGCTGGATCCCACGCCTGCTGCTTACCCTGACGATCGCACCGATCCTGTGGCGCCTCCGCTGAGCGACGGCACAGGCAATGAGCCGGCCAACGCCGACGGCACTGCTGACGGCACTGGCAGCCTGCGCGTCATCCCGCGGACCGGCGACGAGGGCCTCACTTGGCTGGCGCCGGCTGCAGGCCTGTTGGCTGCCGCAGCGTTGGCCGCCACCGGTGCGGTGGTGTGGCGTCGCCGCAGCTAAGCCACTGCGCCCGTCAACTGCCATTGGCTGAAGCACCCCGGCGAGCTGCTGTGCGGGCGCTTCGCACGCCCACCCCAGAACCCCGTCTCTTCCTGGTGGAGGAGGCGGGGTTTCTCGGCAGCGCGAGCTTTGGCGGTTGGCAATGAGCGGCAAGCCTTGCTCACAAGCCTTGCGAGCAACCATGCAGGGAGTGAGATGGGCGAGCAAGCAGGGTAAGTGGCAAGAGGTTTGACCAGACCAGTAAAGACCAGTAAATTTATATGAAACCAGTAAAGACCAGTAAAAAAATGAACTCGCACGCCTCTTTCAGTCAGCCGAAATCAATCTCTCGTTTTTTGGGTTTGGGCTTGAAGTCAAGGGTGCAGCTCCGATTACTGAGATTGAAACTGCCCTTCAAAAGATGCTGATTAGCCTCAAAAAAGAGGGAAGCGTCTGCTCATCAGCATTGACGAGGTTACCAATACCCCTCAGATGAGGGCCTTTGCCGCTGCATTCCAGATCTTTCTGCGCCAAGATCTACCCGTGTATCTTCTGATGACAGGGCTGTTTGAGAATATAAGTGCGCTTCAAAACGAGAAGAGTCTCACCTTCCTTTATCGCGCTCCCAAGATTCACCTAGGGCCGTTGAATATCGGAACCATTGCAGAGGATTATCGAGCGGTCCTTGGATTGAGTGGGCAAGAGAGCATGGATTTGGCGAGACTCACCAAAGGCTATTCCTTTGCATTCCAGGTGCTTGGCTACTTTACCTGGGAAAATAAGGGCGACACACAAAAGAGCCGGCAGCTTGCACGTCAATACCTTGATGAATATGCCTACGACAAGGTGTGGTCCGAGCTGTCTCGCAAAGACAAGTCCGTGCTTTATGGCATCGCCCAGGTGAAGTCTGGTCGAATTGCCGAGGTGCGTGAGATCTTAGGGATGAGCACTAATGAGTTCAATCCCTATCGGCAACGCCTCATACGTAAAGGCGTCATCTCAGGTGAAGAGTATGGTCACGTACGGCTGCTCCTGCCGTTTTTTGATGAGTATATCCTCGCGCATTACGAGCTCTTTTAGCCTTAGGGCGTCATAGGACGCAAAAAGGCGCCGCAGCAAATCTGGCTGCGGCGCCCATGCAATGCACTGGAGCGGGTGACGGGATTCGAACCCGCGGATACCAGCTTGGGAAGCTGGGGCCTTACCACTTGGCGACACCCGCAATGGCTCACTATTATAGCGGCTGAAAGCCTGCGGGTCTCGCACATTTCGGGGATTTCCCAAGAGGGCGGAGCTTGGATGCCGCGGGTTTCTCGGCCCATGGGGTGCGAGCCCAGCAAAGTTTTTTGAAAACAGGCGCACATGGAACGGGAATCTCGCGTTAGGCATCTAGGGGCAGAGGTCTGTCGCCCTGTTACCCCAAATTGTGAAAGAGTTGTAGGGCTGTTTAGGCAAACAAAATTGGGTAAGATGTGCGGGTGAATTGCGGGTGATGTCGTAAATAATGGAGGTCATCTGTGAGCGAAGAGCGTGTAAACCGCGATCTGGCCGAGGCCATCCGCGCCCTCCTGATGGAGAACCGTCAGGAAGACGGCACTTTTACCCTGGATCCCCGGATCACTCCCGAGGCATTGCTGTCGTTGCTCAAAGAGGCGCTGTTCGATGAGATGTGGTTCTACCCTGCGGCCGACCAGCTCATTTGGGACGTAGCCCGTCACGAGGGCTACATGATCCCTGCGTGCCCGGTGGCCTCCCGCGGCGACACCAAGGAGTTCCTCCAGGAGTACGGCGTGCGCAACGCTGACGAGTGGTACGCCCAGCGCGGCGTCTCTTTCCGCGAGATGCGCAGCTTTTATGCTGCCGCAGCCCTCATGGGCCGCAACACCAACTTCTGGCGAAAGACGCTCTTTTTGCCTCGCCTGGCTGCCACCAAGGCCTCGACCCTAGCCCCCTACTGTGTGCGACTCATCGACTTTTGTTTAGGGGACGATACCTCTGCTACCGATGAGACCCTGTTCCGCTGCTAGCACCGGTTGCCTTAACCGTTGGGACAGATGGGCTGCAGCTCGATCATGGCTGCAGGTGGCGAGGGCAAGGATTTCTCGGCAGCCTTAATTCGATGGTGATTTCTCCTGAGCTTAGGCGAGCGGCGTGGCTCTTGGCGAGGGCTGCTTGTAAGCTGGGAGTGGGCGGCGCGGCAGATGCGTCCCTAGAAAGAAGGAGGAAGCTTTACTATGGCTCGAGATCTTTCTGAAGAAGAGTTTCGCCTGCGCCTTGATGCGCTCAGGCCGCGCATGGAGCGCTATGCGCAGCTTCTGGTATGCACGGGCATCAATGTGCAGCCCGGCCAAGAGCTGGTGGTCACCGCTCCTGTGGAGGCCTATGAGTTCGTGCGGATGGTAGCCGCTGCGGGCTATGAGGCCGGCGCCGGCCATGTGACCTGCATCTGGACCGACGATGCCCTAAGCCGCCTTAACTATGAGAACGTCTCTCCCCAATGGTTTGACACCGTGCCCAACTGGATGCGCGCCCAGCGCGATGACTTGGCCGCTGAAGGCGCCGGCTTCCTCTGGCTCGACGGCGACGATCCCGACGGTTTGATGGGAATCGATCACTCCAAGGTCGCTGCTTGGTCTCGCGCAGTGAACACCCAGTGCACCCGCTGGCGCCACGGCTTGGACTTTGGTGAGAATGCCTGGTGCATCGGCGGCGTGCCCACGCAAAAGTGGGCTCAAAAAGTCTTTGGCGACCTATCTAGTCGCGAGGCCCTGCTGGCCCTTTGGGAAGCCGTCCTCGATGTCGCCCGCGTCACCGACGACCCCAAGAGCGCTTGGGAAACCCACAACGCCATGCTGGAGAAGAACAAGAAGGCCATGAACCGCCATCGCTTCAGCGGCTTGCGCTACAAGGCTTCCAACGGCACCGATCTCACTGTACGCCTCAACACCCAGGGCCTCTGGGATGGCGGCTCGGCTGCAACTCAGGACGGCGTGCGGTTCTTTCCCAACATCCCCACCGAGGAGGTCTTCACCACCCCCGACCGCCTAGGCACTCAGGGCGTCGTCCACTCTGCTTTGCCGCTGGTGCACAACGGCAGCGTGGTACGAGATTTCTGGCTGCGCTTCGAGGACGGCCAGGTGAAAGACTTTGGCGCCGCCGAAGGCGCTGAGGTCCTCGAGTCAATTCTTTCTACCGATAAGGGCGCTCGCTACCTGGGAGAGTGTGCGCTGATCTCCAAGAACACTCCGATCCGCGAGAGCGGGTTGCTCTTCTACAACACGCTCTACGACGAGAACGCTTCCTGCCACCTGGCGCTGGGCATGGGCTTTCCCGAGTGCTACGAGGGCGGCTTTGACATGACCGCCGACGAGCTTTCGGCTGCCGGAGTGAACCAGAGCGCCCAACACGTGGACTTTATGATTGGCACCGATGACCTCGATATTTGGGGTATCACTGCTCAAGGAGAAGAAATACCTGTGTTTGTGCATGGTCAATGGGCCTGGGAGTGAGGTAAACTATTGGCTTGTGCATTGGGCCTTTAGCTCAGCTGGCAGAGCAGGGGACTTTTAATCCCAAGGTCGTGGGTTCGAACCCCACAGGGCCCACCATGAAATACCAGGTCATCGGCTTATCGCCGGTGGCCTTTTTCTTTTGGACACCAAATGGTCGGAAAATTGGTCGGAAAAAGAACATCAAATGGTCGGCAATGCGGGTCAATATGTGGGCCAAATCTGTATGGATGTAAACGCACAGGGGAGAGGATTGTGTTTGGGTGGCTCTTCAGATAGACAAGAGTCTCGTTCCCTCTAAAAATAAGCTACAATAGCTACATTTTATGATGAAGCTAATGTAGCATAAATCTCGAGGGGACCGGAACCTATCCTTCGCGGCTCCGCCAGCTGCCGACTCGCAAGTCTGCACGCTCGCATTCCATGCTCCACGATCTGGCCGTGACGTCTGTGGCACACTTGCAACTACAAATTTATATGCAACACGTTACGCACAACAACGTCCTGTTATGCATCCACAAAAGTACATAGCGTCTCATCCAGGACAGTAAGCAGGGACAGACAGGGCACCATACATATGCGTAACAGCAGCTAGTTATATCTGATATGGTCACCATATCAACCTCAGTGACATCGCGCTCGTGCCGTGCTCACTGCCACAGTCGAATCGTCGCTCTTGCCCATGATATGCGCGCGTAACACATATTATCATCAACGATATGAACCCGGGTGCCCAGTGTTACAATAGCCTGGTACCTTCGTGCCGGCAGGAGTAGTTCATGGCCACCCTTAAAGAGCTCGCAGAGCGTTGCAATGTCTCAAAGATGACAGTGATCCGCACCATCGATAGCCTGGGGCTTCGTGGCGAGCACGTGGTTAAAAAGGGCGAGCGCGGCATGCTGGATATCGATGATTACGCTGCCTCTCTCATCGCAGACACGCTGCTCAAACGTGCGGAGCCCCAACCCACTCCAGCAGAGGTAGAGGTCAAGGCACAAGAAGAACAGGCTCATGCGCAGCTAGAGGCCACGGCGGCTATCTATCGCTCTTGGATTGAGGAGTCCAAAAAGTCCTATGAGGCGCAGATCGTCGCCCTCAAAGAGCAATTGGATGTCAAAGACGCTCAAATAGCCCAGCTCACGGCCTTGTTGGAGTCTCAGCAGGCAACGCTGGACAAGGAGAGGGAGACCTCCCGCGAGGCTTCGGAGGCTCTGCGCGATGCCTTGGTGCGTGCGAATAATGCAGCAGCCTTGGTGGGCAGGCTTAAATCGGCGTCGCTTATGCAGCGCATATTTGGCTTCAAGGGGCTTTTGCCTGCACCTTCAGAGGGCTAGTAGGCCGGCAGCAACTACAAGCTGATGATCTCTGTAACAACTGAAGTAGATTGTCTGAGGGAGGCTGTGGTAACTATAGCGGCTGCGATGTCCTTAGTAGAGCGGCTGCGATATCCTGAGCGGCTATTTATCAATAGTCCCTAGCCCCACGCCGGCGACAATGCCCAAGATGGCGTTGTAGAGCACCTGGATGCTTGAGATGCGAAAGCTGGAGAAGGTGAGTGTGGGCAGGTTATAGAGCGATAGGATCTCGCCAAAAGTCACCACTAGGCCGCCAACAAAGAAGACCAAAGCTCCGTAAAGCAGCACGTAGGGGAGATAGCGGGGAGAGTTAAAGCTGGTGTAGCCCCAGGCCAAGGTACTCACGATGGCAGCTATGCTGAAGATCATCAAAGGCGAGGCCACGGACTGGGAGACCAAGGTGATGACAGGCCCCATAACCAAGGTATGGGAGTCTGCATTGATGATGGCAAAGGCCAACTGGATTGAGGCTCCTATCCATCCGGTAAGCCCTAGGCCCCAAAGCCAGTGGGTGCGGCGAGGGGTGGGGTCGGGTTTCTCGGCTTTGGCAGAAGCAGAAACTGGCAGGCTAAGGCCCAAGAGGCTGCCCAGGACGACGATGATCCAATCGCCGCGCTGGGCGATGTCGGTGGCAGCCGTTTGGAGTACAGCGGTGTTGTCGCTGGTGGGAAGCGAGATGATGCCCAAGAGGGGGAAGGTCAAAAAGAAGATGATGCCCGCGGTGGAGATGACGGCGAGGGTGTAGCGCACTTTGCGGCTCAGGGTGATGTTGCGCATGATCACGATGACAAGCACTGCGGTGCAGGGGATGCAATAGGCCAGGCACATGGAGGCGCAGGCCACCCAGGGTTCAGAGACTTCATGGAGCGGGGAGACAAGGGCTGTGATGAGGATAATGAGACTCAGAATCACCAGAGCGCAAAAGCCAATGCCGGCGCTCAAGATAGGGCGACGGGGGAGGGGCTCCAATGTGTAGTCGCTGGGGTGGTGCTGTGTGGCCATGGATGCTCCTCTCGTGAGGTCAGGATACATCATAGGCGCATGAATCGTTAAAAAGCCGGGCATCTGGGCTGCGCACTTTTTAAAACCTGAGAGCTTTGTAAAATAAAGAGCATGACTGCAGGGGATGAGTTTGAGAGAGGACGCATCAATGATCGATCGCTACACCCGTCCGGAGATGGGTTATATCTTCTCGCTGGAAAACAAGTACGCCATCTGGCAGGAGATCGAGGTGTTGGCCTGCGAGGCTCACGCGCTGCTGGGCGCTACCGACATCACTCCAGAAGAGGCGGCTTACATCCGCGAACATGCTGGCTTTGACGTAGACGAGGTAGACGCTATCGAAGCGGTGACAAACCACGACGTCATCGCATTCCTCACCAATATGGGCGAGCACATCGACGCACACATCCCCGAGGGCGAGCCCAAACCCAGCCGCCATGTGCACTATGGCATGACCAGCTCGGATCTGGGCGACACGGCACTCTGCTTCCAGCTGGTGCAAGCCACAGACATCCTCATCGACGACGTGCGCCGCTTAGGCGAGATCTGCCGCCGTCGGGCGCTGGAGGAGCGCGACACTTTGTGCGTGGGCCGCACCCACGGCATTCATGCCGAGCCCATGACCTTTGGCATGAAGTTCGCCAGCTGGGCCTTCGAGCTCAAGCGCGACCTGGAGCGTCTGGAAGACGCCCGGGCAAACGTGGCGGTGGGAGCCATCTCCGGCGCGGTGGGCACCTACTCATCCATCGATCCCCGCGTCGAGGCCTATGTGTGCGAAAAGCTGGGCCTTGTGGCCGACCCGCTGTCCACCCAGGTCATCAGCCGCGATCATCATGCCTACCTGGCCGGCGTCCTGGCCTGTGTGGCCGCCACCTGCGAGCGCATCGCCACCGAGATCCGCAACCTCCAGCGCACGGACACCCTCGAGGTAGAGGAGCCTTTCCGCGCCGGCCAAAAGGGGTCGAGCGCCATGCCTCACAAGCGTAACCCCATCACCGTTGAGAAGGTCTGCGGCTTGGCGCGCGTGGTCAAGGCCAACGCCCAGGTCTCCTTTGACAACGTGGCCCTCTGGCACGAGCGCGACATCTCACACTCCTCGGCCGAGCGCGTGGCTTTGGCCGACTCCTTCATCGCCTTGGACCACATGCTCGCCTGCCTCATTCGCATCGTGGACGGCCTGGTGCTCTACCCGGCTCAGATGATGGCCAACCTCAACAAGACCCGCGGCCTCATCTACTCCTCCAAGGTGCTTCTGGCCCTGGTCGACACCGGTATGAGCCGCGAGGATGCCTACAAGGTGGTGCAGGAAAACGCCATGGCCACCTGGCGCGAGATCCAGCAGGGCGAGCTCGGCGCCACCTTCGAAGAGAAGCTCATTGCCGACCCCCGCTGCCCCCTCACCCAAGGCCAGCTGGACGCCATCTTCGATCCCCGCAGCTTCTTGGGCCGTGTGGACAGCGTCTTTGACCGAGTCGAGGCCCTCTCCTTCGAGGGCTAGCTTCTCTGGCCTCATCCCCTAGGATCCCTGGTCGCGCAGTATCTTTCCTTGCCGAGAAACCCGTGCATCCTTCCTTGGCGCTCGCCGGTGGGAAGGAAGGGTTTCTCGGCAGCAAGTTTTGGAGGCGTCGCGCGAATAGAGGGACTCTTGTGGGGCACAAAACCACGGATATGAATAAGGGTTGCGGGGTGCCTCCGGGCGCATGTTGCGGTCTGCGCGCGCTGCGTGTTGTGAGCAGGCGCATAAGGCACACCTGAGCAACAGGATGAAAGGGAGACGACCATGGCGATTCCTGAGGATGTGGCGCGCTATATCGACGAGGTGTGGCCGCAGGTGCTCGACGATATTGCGGCGCTGGTAGCCGTGGATTCGGTGGAGGATTTAGGGGCGGCGGCGCCGGGGAGTCCCTTTGGGCCTGGGCCTCGGCAGGCGTTGGACGTGGCGCTGGGCATCGCGTCGCGCCTAGGGCTGGAATCCCATGATCTGGACGGCTACATCGGCTATGCCGATCTTCCAGGCGCCTCCGACGAGGTGCTGGCCACTATCGCCCATGTGGACGTGGTGCCGGCGGGCCCCGGTTGGGCCGGTGATCCCTTTAAGATGGAGCGCCGCGACGGCTATCTCATGGGCCGCGGCGTCATCGACGACAAAGGGCCCTTCGTGCTGTCTCTCTGGGCGGCCGAGTATTTTAAGCGTCGCGGCCTCAAGCTGCCGCGCACCCTGCGCTGCATCGTGGGCGTCAATGAAGAGACCGAGATGGCAGATGTGCCCACCTACCTGGAGCGCATGGGCGAGCCTTGGTTCTTGTTCACCCCTGACGCCGAGTTTCCTGTGGGCTGCGGCGAGAAGGGCGTCTTTGTGACCGAGTTCACCTCGGGTCCCATCGCCGGCGGCACGCTGGTGTCTCTGGAGGCCGGCACGGTGCACAACGCCATCCCTGGCGAGGCCCGCGCAGTGGTGCGCAAGGCGCCCGAGGACTGCCCGGAGTTTCCAGGCATTACCCTGAGGGCCCTGGAAGACGGCGCCACTCAGGTGCTGGCTCAGGGTGTGGGCGGCCATGCGTCCATTCCCGCCGGCACGGTGAACGCGCTGGGCGTGCTGGCCTCCTATCTGCTGGCCAACCAGCTCTACGACCAGGCCGAGCAGGGCGCCTTCCTGGGCTTCTTGCAGTCCCTTATGAACACCAGCGGCGCCGCGCTGGGGCTGGCCGCCACCGACGAGCGCTTCGACCCCCTCACTCTGGTGTGCGGCGTGGCTAAGACTCACGACCAGCGCTTCACCCTGAGCGTGGATGTGCGCTTCCCGCCCTCTGTCACCTCCGAGCACATTCATTCGCAGCTCTTCGCTGCCGCCGAGCGCGCCGGTCTGGCTACCGCCAAACCCCACGTCAAAGAGCCCTTCTACCTGGATCCCACATCGCCCGAGATCGAGGCTCTGCTGGCCGCTTACTCCAAGGTCACCGGGACCCCTGCCAAAGCCTTCACCATGGGCGGGGGCACCTATGCCCGCAAGTTCGCCCACGGCGTCTCTTTTGGCCCCGAGGAGGACGACCCCAACAAGCCTGAGTGGGCCGGCTCCATGCACGGCCCCAACGAGGCCGTGTCTGAGGCCTCCCTCAAGCGTGCTTTGGCCATCTACATCGATGCCATCGGCCGCCTGATGAATCTCTAGCTGCGGCGGCGCCAGCGGGGATGTCGCCCAATTGGAGCGCGGGTTCAGCGTGGGGCGGCTCTAAATACCTACTAGACACTAGGTATTTGTAGGCTTAGTGGTCGCCTCGCGCAGACACCGTGGACGTCACCTGAAAAACCCCTTCTCGTCGTATACTCTCTAGGACGAAAAGGGGTTTTATCTGTATGTTCGCCTATGACTTCAAGCCCCGCGGCGTCTGCGCCCGGGCTATTCATATTTCGCTTTCTGATGACGGTTCCACCATCGAGTCTGTGGCTTTCGACGGAGGTTGCAACGGCAATCTCAAAGCCGTTTCCAGGCTCGTAGCCGGTCAACCTGCCGAGAAGATCGCAGCCCTCCTCGCCGGCAACACTTGTGGCCGTCGGGCCACCTCCTGCGCAGATCAGCTGGCGGCTACCCTGCGCCAAGGCCAAGAGCAGGCAGCGGCTGCTGCCATGGAGGCTTAAGTCCATGGCTTTTCGCCAATCTCAGGGCACGCCCCGCACGCAGGGCCGTCAGGTCGCCAGTCGGCCTCGCGCCTCCCAAGCGCGGCGCTCCACGCCCAGGGCCCCTCACACAACTTCATCTTCTAAGACCTTCCATCCGTCTTCTCAAACGCGCCCTGCGGCAGCGCCGCGATCTGCTGGCCAGCGGCAGCAGGGCCCTCAGCGTGCAGGGGCGGCGCAGGGACAGTCTTCCAAGCCGCTGGGGCCGTCTTTCTCGGCACGTCCTTCTGGCGCGCCCGCTCCCGGCTCCTTTGACCGTCGCACGCTCGTCAAAGGCGCGCTGGGGCTGGGCGGGCTGGCTGCGGCTGGGTCGGTAGTGAGCTCCATACAGGGTTGCGCCAAAGACGCGGCCTCCCAAGACCTGGTGGCTCCGGCCCAGGTGGATGAGAAAGACGCCGTCCAGGTGATGGACGACTACTCCTATGTGGAGGGCGCGCCCAACCTTGCCGAGGTGGGTCGCTGGCAAGTGGCGCTGGGCACGGTGCTCTACCCTTCGGAGGGCAACTGGATCGCGGCGACGCTCACGGGAGACACGCCCTATCCGCCGGTCTCGGCAGGAGCGTTTTCAGTGGCAGCCGGCAGCCTTGCCACCGTGGTAGACAAGCCGCTCTCTGGCGGCGCCAATTTCGTGATTTATGAGGCCAGGTGCTCGGACTCCGTCTATGCCTGGGTCGAGTTGGACGTGGTGAGCGGCGACTGGCGCCTCTACGGCAGCGCCTTTTCCAACGGCGCGCTCACCGGCAACGCCTTGGAGCTCTATTCCGGCGACAAAGATTGGGACCCGCCTCAGCTGGTGTGCAGCGGCAACCAGGTCATCTGGTATGTGATGCCGGTGGCCGGCGGCGCCAAGACCTCGCAGGATTCCACCTGCTACCTCTGGAAGGCCGGCCAGTCCAAAGGCGAGGCAAAAATCGTGTCCCACGGCCGCTTCGCCTGTGCTCCCACGGTGTCCGAGGGTCAGCTGGTCTGCGTGCCTCGCGACGATCGCGACGGCGCGGTCCACTACGCCATCCACAGCTACAGCCTGAGCGATGACTTGGCTTCCGCCAAAGACGATCTGGTGCTGCCCCAGTCCATCAGGCCGTTTTCCGCGGTGCTTTTGGGTGGGCGCCTGGCCTTCCAGATCGAGGCCAACTACCAGTCCGGCGGTCTTTTGGGCAAGATGGGCACCTATGTCGCCCAGGACGACGGCAGCTATGTCGCCATCTCTCGCGAGCCCTCGGCGCCTCCGGCAGGCACGGCCAATACTTTCATCGTCAAGAACCGCGCCTCCTACGTGGTGGCAGATCTGGCCAATGCCACCTATGGCACCCTGGCAGCCGAGGACCGCTCCGTAGACTATGGTGAGTATCCGGCCCGCATAGGCACCTGCCAAGACTTCGTCACCTTTGCCACGGTGAAAGACCCCTCCACCTCCTACCCTTCGGCAGTAGTGGTGCGAGCCTTCAAGGTCTCCTAGCCCACCAGCGGGCTTCAGCCCTGTAAGCGGGGGTTTCTCGGCAGTCAGGTCGCCTGGGGGTTCCTTACAAATAGGGGACACATAGGTTGCGAAACCGTTAGGCGCCCGCTGGAATGAACTTAGGGCCATGTGGGGTAAACTAGGGATGTTCAGATATGTGGAGAGGTCCGCTCGGGGCGTTTCCCTTACTTTTGAGAACGGGGAGGCTGTCATGGCTTCAGATGCTAAACGTATCCTGTTGGTAGAAGACGAGAAGGTCATTCGCGACGCTGTGCAGGCCTATCTTGAGCGCGAGGGCTACTGGGTGCGCTCGGTGGGCGACGGGCAATCGGCCGTCGAGGAGTTCGAGAAGCACACCTTTGACCTCATCATCCTCGACCTCATGCTGCCCAAGCTCTCCGGCGAGCGCGTGTGCCGCGCCATTCGCGACACCTCCGACGTGCCCATCATCATGCTCACCGCCAAGGGCGAGGTAGAAGACCGCATCATCGGCTTGGAGCTGGGCGCAGACGACTACCTTATCAAGCCCTTCTCTCCCCGCGAGCTGGTGGCCCGCGTGCGCGCCCTTTTGCGCCGCGCCCGCATGGAGCCGGAGCCTCAGGTAGAGGTGCTGGACTTTGGCGATCTGGTCATCGACATCTCCGGCCACAAGGTCATGGTGGAGGGCAAAGAGGTGGACCTCACCGCTTCCGAGTTCAAGCTGCTCACCACCTTGGCCCGCTATCCCGGCCGCGTCTACACCCGCATGGAGCTGGTAGAAAAGGTGCTGGGCTACGACTTCGAGGGCTATGAGCGCACCATCGACTCCCACGTAAAGAACCTACGCGCCAAGCTGGGCGACGACCCTCGCAATCCCAAGTGGCTCTACACGGTGCATGGTGTGGGCTACCGCTTTGAGGCTCCCGAGAAGCCCGCGGATCACGCCTAGGATTTGGACCTTAGCCAGTGACGCCACCGGTTGCACGGGACTCCAACTACACAACTCAAGAGACTGAGCAGCCCCACCGTTCCCCTCTCGCATCGGAGGAGGGGAGCGAGGGCGCTGCTTGGTCCACCTCTCGAGCGCACAACGGCTCTACCCAGTCGTTTTCTTCCAAGCTCATCCTGGCCTTCGCTCTCACTGCGGTGATGACCGCAGCCCTGTTGGTGGTAGTGCTGTCCGTGGTGTGGGAAGGCCAGTTCCAAAGCTACACCCGCGAGAACATGAAGCGCACCGCAGACAACACGGCGCTGCTGTTGGGCCGCACCTATGAGGAGGTCGGCGGATGGGGCCAGGAGACCCTGGATACCGCTCAGGCGGCCAGCTCCCAGGTCTCTGACGTGGGCATTCAGCTGGTGAGCTCCAAGGGCATCATCCTCTATGACGACACCTGGCCTGCCGGCGGCAACTTTGGCGACGGTGAGGTGGAGCCTTCGGTGTCGTTGGCGCCTGCTCAGGCAGGCTCGGTGGTGAGCGCCCCGGTGATGGCCAATGGCAGCCAGGTGGGCACCGTGCGCGTCTGGGCTTTGGGCTCAGACGCCCTGCTCACCAAGAGCGACACCGTGTTTCGCAAGAATTCCTACGGCGCCATCGTGGCCGCTGCCTGCGCAGCCATCCCGCTGGCATGCATCATGGGCGTGTTCATCTCGCGCTCGCTCACCCGCCCCATCAAGCGCATCTCCAACACCGCCAAAGCCATCTCCAACGGAGACCTCACCGCGCGCACCGGCGTCACCGGCGACGATGACTTGGGCCAGCTGGGCGAGACTTTCGACGACATGGCCAACACCATGGAGCGCGACTTCAAGATGGAGCATCGCCTCACCTCCGATGTGGCCCATGAGCTGCGCACGCCCCTTATGGCCATGCTGGTAAACGTCGAGGCCATGCAAGACGGCGTGCTGCCTGCAGACGACGAGCACCTGGGCCTGGTGGCCAGCGAGGTGCGTCGCCTGTCGCGCCTGGTAGACGCCATGCTGCGCCTGTCGCGCATCGAGAACGGCACCACGGCAGTGAAGCTCGAGCCCACCGATGTGGGTCAGCTGGTCCACGGTCTGGTGGAGAGCCAGGAAGGCCTCTTCAAAGACCAGGACCTCACCCTTACCTACGAGCAGCGCGCCTCTTCCCAAGAGCTCACTATCGCTGCCGACCCCGACATGCTCAAGCAGGCCGTTATCAATCTTATGAGCAATGCCATGCGCTACACACCCGAGGGCGGCCACGTCTTTGTACAGGTGGGCCGCGAGGGCCAAGACATCACCATCTCGGTAGCAGACACCGGCATCGGCATTGCCGAGGAGGACCTGTCCCGCGTATTCTCGCGTTTCTGGCGCTCGGATGCCAGCCGCGAGCGCGTCTCGGGCGGCCTGGGCGTGGGACTGTCGCTGGTAAAGGAGATCGTGTCCAAGCACAACGGCTACATCGAGGTGAAGTCCGAGCTGGGACGCGGTTCCGTCTTCACCGTCCACCTGCCTGCAGAGCAGCCCCGCAACAGCCGCACTCGCTCCTCCAAAGAGTAAGGACGCTTGGGCTCCAGCCACGGGGACCCAAGGGCCCGCCACTAGAGTGCCGGCCCTGAGGGTTGTGGGTTTCTCGGCAACAGAAATGCTTGGGGAACCTTCCAAAATGCGCGGGCGTCCGTTGGCCTATGATTGAGCTTTGGGGTCAGAGGGACCTTAGGGGCGCTCGTGGGCGTCGAGCCCGCGCGCCGGTTTGTGCCAAGACATGATTAGGGGGAGAGCTATGGGGGCTATGGAGAGGCGACCGGATTCTTCGGGTAAGGTGCGCGACATTTACGACTGCGGGGACACGCTGCTTATGGTAGCCAGCGACCGCGTAAGTGCCTTCGACTTCATCTTGCCCGACGAGATCCCTTCCAAGGGCGAGGTGCTCACCCGGGTGTCGGCCTTTTGGTTTGACAAGTTCAAGGACATCGTTCCAAATCATATGGTGAGCCTCCAGGTGGAAGATTTCCCGGAGGAGTACGCGCCCTACGCAGATTACCTGGCAGGACGCGCCATGTTGGTGAAGAAGGCCCAGCCGCTGCCCATCGAGTGCATCGTGCGCGGCTACCTCACCGGCTCGGGCAAGAAGACCTACGACGAAGACGGCACCGTATGCGGCATCTCTCTGCCAGAGGGCCTCACTGAGGCCTCCAAGCTTCCCGAGCCGTTGTTCACCCCGTCCACCAAAGCGGCCATCGGCGACCATGATGAGAATATTTCTTATGAACGCTGCGTAGAGATTGTGGGCGAAGACATCGCCTCCCAACTGCGGGATTTATCGCTTAAGCTCTATAAGGCCGCGGCAGACTATGCAGCCACGCAAGGCATCATCATCGCTGACACCAAATTCGAGTTTGGCCTTATCGACGGTGAGGTGGTGCTCATCGACGAGGCACTTACGCCGGACTCCAGCCGCTTCTGGCCTCAAGAGGGTTATCAAGAAGGCCAGGTGCAGCCCAGCTATGACAAGCAGTTTGTGCGCGACTGGCTCAAGGCCAACTGGGACATGCAGGGTGAGCCCCCTCATCTGCCTGCCCAGATCATCGAAGGCACTTCGAAACGCTACAAAGAAGCGTTTGAAAAGATTACGGGCGACGCTTTTGTCCCCATGAAGGAGCAGTAATACATGTCCATCCGCAATCCCAACAACGAGCGCTCGGTCAAGCAGCGCACCGAGAGCGTCTCCGGCATGGCGCGCAAGAGTTCCTCCAGCGCCAAGCCCGTGCGTGCTGCTGCCGGCAGTGTGACTCAGGGCTCGGGGAAGAGCAGCTCCAAGTCTGCGAACCGCGCTGGCGGCGCCCCTCTCTCCAAGGAGGAGCGCAAGGAGCAAAAGCGCATCGAGCGAGACGCCCGCGACCGCGCCACCGTGGTGAGCAACATCCTGCTGCGCCAAAACCCCGCCTACAACAAGGTGCGCCGCGTGTGGTGGGTTGGCCTGGGCGCGGGTCTCGCCCTCACTGCCGTCTCCTGGCTGGCCATGTTCATCTTCCCCGGCGCCTCCCAAGATATCACTTCGCCTATGGGCATGTTGGCCATGGTCTGCCTCATTCTGGCTTACGTGTGCATCATCGGCTCGTTCATCTTCGATTGGGTGAAGGTGCGCCCCATCCGCCGCGACACCGACGCTACGGTAGCCGGTCTCTCCGCAAAGCGCATGCAGGCCATCATCGACGAGGACTACAAGCGCGAGGAAGCCAAGCGCCTGGCCAAAGCCGAGCGCAAGAAGGGCTCCAAATAGCACGTCTGGCCCCGCGCGTCCGCCATGTGTGAGCGCTGCACCAGGACCGCATGCCCACCTTCTTGCCGAGAAACCCTTGGCAGACGTCCCTTGCTGGGATGTTCGAGCGAGCAGGGACGCCTGAGCGGGGGTGCCTTAACCAGCCGGATGCGCTAAAATAGTCCAACCATGCGTCTGTAGCTCAGGGGATAGAGCACCGCTCTCCTAAAGCGGGTGTCGACGGTTCGAATCCGCCCAGGCGCACCACGAATTGATTGCAGCCCAGAGCCCGCGTGGGGTTCTGGGCTGTTTGCGTATAGGCAGGTGGGGTCTCGCCTGCGGTGACTGACAGTTTTTTGGCGAGGTTGTTTTTGAGGGTGAGAGTACGGGTGCTCGAGGGGCTGCCTTAAAGGTCTGGCGCCTCCCTAGGGCCCCATGGCTCTTAGGGTCTAGCACCTTCCTATGGACCCATGGCTTTAGGGTCTAGCTCCCTCAGAAAACCTTCTTCAATAGCTACACCACAGCGTTGCTAAGATAGTGGCATTTATATCTATACTTTTACTTTAGCTACCATGCTATGTAGCTAAAGTAAATTCTTTTCTGAGGCGCATTTACCCTTTATTGGCCCTCCTCTACCGCCTGTGGACTATCCCTTCTATCTCGTAGAAACCACTTTCATTACCCCAGTCACTCAGCCTCATTCCTCCAATAGCGATCGCGTTCACAGCACGCCACCTATCGCTCACGCTTTCACCCTCACGGCTCCACCCTCAACTCGCCATCGCATTTCGCAGCAAGCGTCCAAGAATGCGTAATCGTGGCTTACAGCAAGCAGTGCGCCAGGGAAGTCGGCCAGTGCGCGCTCCAGCGCTTCTACCGAATGCAAATCTAGATGATTTGTTGGCTCATCTAGCACCAGTAGCTGCGGCTTCTCAAGCACGCCCAATGCGATTATCAACTTGCGGGCCTCGCCGGGACTCAACGATCCCCCTTCCAAAATGCGCTCCGGCTCAGAATTAAGTTGTGCCACCACCGAGAGCACTTGCCCGCGTTCGGCTGCACTCAGCTCGGCTAAGCGCTCCAGCAGCTTCCGAATACCCTCTTCATCCACCTCCTGAGGCACATAAAGCACTCGCACATCCTGGGGTGCCTGTGTCAGAAGCCATCTCACCAACGTGCTCTTCCCCGAGCCATTCGGTCCCACCATGCCCACATGGTCGCGATGTCCTACGTACAGGTCAGGCACCGCCAGCTCATCCTCGCCGCACGCAATAGACGTCGCTCCACAACGAAGCAACACTGGGCGCGGATGCACCTCCATCTCCACCCAAAGGTTGCCGTCGTAGCGCTTACTCACCTGAGCTGCAGCTTTGCGCTCCTGAGCCCTCTTCAGCCGAGCGTCCATCGCACTGGACCGCCGCCCGGCAGCCCCGTCCTGCCCCGAGACAATCGCCAGCCCAATGCGCGCCCGCCCATCGTGATCCTTGGGGTCCAGCCCGCGTTTGGAGCGTTTCGACGCCGCGGCAGCTGCCTGGTGGGAGCGTCGGAGTTTCTCGGCAGCAAGACGATTCAGCTCCCGAGTGGCCGACTGCCGCTCATGCGCCGCACTGCGCCGCTCTAGCTCCATCTGTGCCCTCACCACCGAGTAGTTTCCCGGTCGCAGGATTACGCGACCCTGCTCGAAGCAAGCGCATCGGTTGCCGAGAAGACCCAGCAACTGGCGGTCGTGGCTCACCAGGATACCCGTGCCCTTGAATTGTTGAAGCACTTCCAGCAGCTGTCGGCGTGCCTGGTGGTCGATGTGGTTGGTGGGCTCGTCGAGGATGAGGGCGTCGGGTTGTTGCCAAAGCGCGACGGCTACCTGGAGCTTCTTTTGTTCGCCGCAGGAAAGCTGGGCGAAGCGCCAAGGCATGTCGTCTTGAAGGGCCAGGCGTGAGCGGAGGCTCCGGGCGAGGGGGTCGTAGGCGCAGGCGAAATCGAGGAGGGCCTCTGGTGCCTGCTGGGGATCCTGAGGGCACCAGGCCACATAATCCAAGCGCTGAATGGTGCCCTGCTGCGGCTCCAGCAGCCCTGCGGCGAGCTTTGCCAGCGTGGTTTTGCCGCAGCCGTTGTCGCCTAAGAGGCAGGTCCAGCCGATGGCGAAGGTGAGAGATAGATTGTGAATGAGGGGCTTGGTGGCGCGGGGATAGGCAAACGTCACGTCAGATAAAACGATAGGCATAAATCTAGACTCCTTGGAACTGCCTGACTCATGCGAAAAATGGGTCACGAGCTGGCAGTATCTATGGTGGATACCTGAGGATGTCTAGAAGATGCGCAAGATGCACTCTGCCTTTCTGTGGGTCCGATGGCGCCGCCACACGCGCTGCAGAGAGGATGGAAGAGGTTCTGCTCGGCCCAGCGAAGTCAGAGTAACACGAGAGAGGGCGAAGGGCGATCCAAGAGCGGCAGGTTTGCACTTGAAGTGAGGAAGTCGTAAGTGCATGTGGGGCGAAGGGGACCTCGAGATTGGAGGGCAGGGGAGGATGCAAAAGCGGCTTGGAGAACAAGGGGGATAAAGGGGATGTGCGCCCTCTAAAAACAAGCTACGTTAGTTACATTGTAATGAGACAAAGATAGAAAAACTGCGATAGCTACATACAGTGTAACTATCGCAGTGGTATTTCTGAGGCATTGAGACCCTAGTTCTGGAGGCCTGCGAAACTCTAGTTCTGGAGGCCTGCGAAACCCTAGTTCTGGAGGCCGCGCCATTTTACAGGCCTGTGCCCCCTGGTGGAGTAGTCCCAACCTGTGGGGCCAGTGTCCGCAGGTTCAGCAGACCCCTCTGGGTTTGAGGACCGCCGTGCAGCCAGCGCTAGGCTAATCCTCGCTGTTCGTTCCGTCGGCACCTCCGTTGTTGCCAGCGTTGCCAGGGCTAGTCGGTTGTTGGGAGGAGGTGTCGGGGCCGGCGGACACAATGATGGTCACTGTGGTGCCGGTGGGCTGCGAGCCAGAGGGCGAGTGGCTAATGACCTGGCCTTTAGCCACACTGGTGCTTGCTTGCCAGCGGGTGTTGTAGCGCAGGCCGGCGTTTTCCAGGGTGCTCTGGGCCTCCTCGAAGTTCAAGCCATCCACGTTGGGCACATCCACAGACTTGCGGCCGGTGGAGATGGTGAGCGAGATGGTGGTGCCGGTGGGCTGGTTGCCAGAAGGCGTGTAGCTGATGACGGAGCCGGCAGGCACAGTGTCGCTGGCGGTGCTGTTGCCTACAGAGACGTTGAAGCCTGCGTTCTCCAGCGTGGAGGTGGCGCTTTCCTGGGTGTACCCGGTGACGTCGGGGACGCTCTTGGATTCGGCGCCCTTGGAGGGGTTGTAGGTCACCGTGTCACCCTCTTTGGCGCTGGTGCCGGCAGCGGGGCTCTGGCGGGCTACGTGGCCGGCTTCGATGGAGCTGTCGGACACGGAGTCTCCGGCTTTGCCCACAAGACCCAGCTTGGTGAGGGCTTCCTCTGCCTGGTCGGGGGTCATGTTGGAGAGGTCGGGCACCGTCACTTCTTGGGCGGGACGCTTGCCCTTGGAGACGGTGAGGTTGATACGCGTCCCCTTGGGGCGCATGGAGCCGCTCTCAGGGTCCTGGGCCATGACGGTGCCTTCGGCGGCGTTGTCGTCGTAGGACTCGGAGATGGTGCCCACCTGGAAGAAGTCAGAGTCTTTGATGGCCTTGGTGGCGTCATCCTGACTCATGGTGATGTAGTTGGGCACGCTGCGATCACCGGCTTGCTGCCCAAAGAGGAACCAGAGGGCCACGCCTAGGACGGCGATGGCGGCGATCACCCCTAGGATGATGCCCACACGTTTGCCTTTCGAGGGGCCCTCGTCGTCCACAGGGGCCACGTTGCGGCCCATGGAGGCCTGTATGCGGGTGTCGCCGGACTTGGAGTCGGAAGCCACCCGGTTCATCTGCTGGGTGCCCTGGCCGCCTTTGTTGAGGCGTGTGGTGGCTGCCGCAGGCAGCATGGTGGTGGCGTTGTTGGAGATGGCTACCACGCGGCCGGCAAGGTAGTCGGTGAGGGCGCGGCGCAGCTCGTCCGCCGTCTGGAAGCGCTGGGCGGGATCTTTCATGAGGCACTTGAGGATGATGGCCTCAAGCTGGGGGTCCACGTTGGGGCTCACCTGGGAGGGCGGCACAGGCTGCTCGTTGACCTGCTTCAAGGCCACAGAGATGGCGTCGTCGCCGTCGAAGGGCACCTTGCCGCAGGCAGCCTCGTACATGACGATGCCCAGGCTGTAGATGTCGGAGGTGGGGCCTAAGGGCTGACCCTTGGTTTGCTCGGGAGAGACGTAGTGAGCGGTGCCAAGGACGGAGTTGTCGGCGGTAAGGTGGCTGTTCTTTGCTCGGGCGATGCCAAAGTCCATGACTTTGATGTTGCCGTCCGGCTGCACCATGATGTTTTGAGGCTTGATGTCACGGTGGATGATGTCGTGCTTGTGGGCCACCGAGAGCGCCTGGCAAATCTGGGAGCCGATCTGGGCCACCTTGCGGGAGTCCAAGGCGCCGTGGGTGCGGATGCCGCTCTTGAGGTCGGTGCCGCGCAGGTACTCCATGATGATGTAGTAGGTGTCGCCGTCCTTGCCCCAGTCGAAGATGCCCACGATGTAGGGACTCTGAAGCGCGGCGGCCGCCTGGGCCTCCTGCTTGAAGCGGGCGGCGAAGGAGGGGTCGGCCGCGTACTGCGGCAACATGGTTTTGATGGCGACTGTGCGCCCCAGTACCTCGTCAGTGCCGCGGTACACCGTGGCCATTCCGCCGATGCCAATCTTGCCTTGGACCCGGTAGCGTCCGCCGAGGACCCTCTCTGGCATATCCCTCTCCTATCTGTGCGCGTGCCTTAAGGGATGGGCACGTTTGTGCAGCGATCTGTGGTGTGCGATGCCTCGTGGTGAATAGTTCTACATTTGAAGTGCGTCTATAGTGCAGGTGCGGCCATCTCTTACCCCTCCGCCTGAACTTGCAGGGAAGCGGCGATGATGCGCGAGGCCAGCCTGGTGGCGACCCCTCGCACGTTGTCGCCGTTGCCCTCCACGCAGATGGAGACGGCAACGGTGGGTTTATCCGCAGGGGCAAACCCTATGAAGAGGGAGTTGGCCGAGGATCCGGTCTCTGCCGTGCCGGTCTTGCCGGCGACTTCTACGCCGGGGACCGAGGCGGCAGAACCGCTTCCGTCGTCAACTACCTCAAGCATAGCTTCCTTCACTTGGGTTGCGGTCTCAGAAGAGATGGCTTGACCCAAAGATTTAGGGGTGGTGGCTGAGATCTTTGTGCCCTCGGGAGAAAGCACCGAATCCACCACATAGGGATTCATCACTACGCCGCCGTTGGCAATGGCCGCTGCGATAACGGCATTCTGCATGACAGTGGTCTGGGGGCCGATGGGGCCTTGGTGCTCGCCTACCGGCTGGCCGCAGGCGGCCCAGGCAGTCTCCCATTCGGTCATGTCGGCTGGGTTGGCCATAACCGAGGGGGTGCAGGCAAAGTCCAGGCCGATGGTGCCGTTGTAGCCATAGGCCCTGGCGGCATCCACCAGGGCTTGGGCGCCCAGCTTGACGCCCAGCTGGCCAAAGACCACGTTGGAGGAGACCGCGAAGGCCTTCCTCAGGCTGATGGTGCCGTACTCGCGGTTGCCGTCGTTGGTCACCGCGGCGCCGCCGATGTCCATGGAGGCCGGGGCGTCCCACTGGCTGTCCAGCGTGGCAAGCTTGGAGTTCAGGGCTGCAGACAGCGTCACGGCCTTGAAGGTGGAGCCCGGCGCGTAGAGCGACTGGGTGGTGCGGTCCACCAGGGCGCCTTCCCCGCTTTGGCCGGAAATGACCGAGGAGAGATCGTCGTAGCTATAGGTGGGCGAACTTGCCTTGGCCAACACTGCGCCCGTGGAGGGATCGAGCACCACGATGGCGCCGGTGTAGCCCTGGAGGGCCTCGTCGGCGGCCTTTTGGATCTTGGAGTTCAAGGTGAGCACCACGGTGTCGCCGGGCTGCTCCTTGCCCGAGAGGGCGTTTAAGGCGCTGCGCCAGCTGGTGTAGTCGGCATGGCCGGTGAGCGAGGTGTTCATGGACTGCTCGATGCCGGTGGCGCCGTATTGGGTGGAGATGTAGCCCACCGTATGGATGGCGAGGTTCCCGGCAGGATGGCTGCGCACGTAGGTGCCGTCTGCCTGTTGGAGCGACTCGGCCAGAGTCACGCCGTCGGAAGTGATGATGGCGCCGCGCTGCACCTTGGAGGAGCGGGCGATGGTGTGGTTGTTGATGGGCAGGTTCTGGTAGTCGGAAGCCTTGATCACCTGGATGAAGGTGAGGTTGGCGATGAGCAGCGCAAACAGGACGGTGAAGAAGGTCACCAGGGCAGTGAGGCGCGAGGAGAGGGCCACGCGCCCCAGCACGCCGGACTCCGGGGTCTCCATGCCGCGGGAAATGCGTGCATAAGGACTGTTTTTAAGGGCCTCGAAGCTCTGGGAGGTGCCGTGGGCGTGGAGCGCCGGGGTGATCTCGGCGCCGGTGGTGCCCGAGCCGCTCACCAGCACGGAGTGGCCGGTGCCTTGGTCGCCGCAGCGAAGCAGCAGGCCCACGGCGATGAAGCTCGCCAAAAGCGAGGAGCCGCCTTGGCTCATGAAGGGCAGCGTGACGCCTGTGAGCGGCAAGAACTTGGTGACGCCGCCCACAATGAGGAAGGCTTGGAAGCAGATGGAGGTGGTGAGGCCTGCCGCAGTGAAGGCTGCCATGTCAGACTTGGCGCGGGCCGCGGTGGCAAAGCCGCGCACCGCAAAGAGCATGAAGAGCAGCAGCACGGCGCTGGCGCCCAAAAGGCCCATCTCCTCGCCTATGGCCGAGAAGATGAAGTCTGAGGCCACCACCGGGATGAGCTCGGGCATGCCCTTGCCCACGCCGGCGCCGAAGAGGCCGCCGTCGGCCAGGGAGTAGAGGGACTGCACGATTTGCAGGCCGCCGCCCTGGGCGTCTGCAAAGGGGTCAAGCCAGATGTCAAAGCGCGTGCGCACGTGGCCAAAGAGGAAGTAGCAGGCCACCGCCGCCAGGGCCAAAAGCGCCACCGACACCACCACATAGCTCACGCGGCCCGTGGACACGTAGAGCATCACCACAAAGATGGTGTAGAAGAGCAGGGCGCTGCCCAGGTCGCGCTCGAAGACCACGATGAGCAAGGTGAGCCCCAGCATGAGCAGGATGGGCAGCAGCATGCGGGGCGCCGGCAGGGTGAGGGGGCCGTACTTGCGGCTGGAAGCCGAGAGCAGCTCGCGATTGGCCGCCAGATAGCTGGCCAAAAAGAGCACGATGGCGATCTTTGCCAGCTCGCCGGGCTGGAAGGAGAAGGGGCCGATCTGCAGCCACAGCTTGGAGCCGTAGTGGGCCACGCCAAAGACCATGGGCAGCAGAATAAGCACCACGCCGGCGATGCCGATGGTGTACTTGTAGTCGGCCAAGGCATCGAGGTTCTTTACCAAAAACAGGGTGGCCACCATGGCGGCTACCGAGACGAACAGCCACATGACCTGGGACATGGCCGAGTTTGGGGCCAGCCGGGTCACAAAGGTGATGCCTATGCCGGAGAGCACGAACACGATGGGCAGGATCGCCGGGTCTGCGCCGGGGGCCAAGAAGCGCACCGCCACATGGGCCGCCGCAAAGGCGGCGAAGAGGCCCAGAGGCACCGAGACGGTCTCCAGCGACAGGGCGGTGCCCGTGTCGATGACGTACATGGCATAGATGAGCAGCACCGGCACTGCGCCTGCGATGAGCAGCAGCAGCTCGGTGGTGCGGCGATTGGCTCCCCGCTCCAAGGGGTCGGGCGAGGTCGCAGTGGCGTAGGGGTTCAGGTTCATGCGGCACCGCCTTCCTGAGGCGCAGCGCCGCCTTCAGAGGCGGCTGCATCGGGAGCAGGGGATTCCGCTGCAGCAGAGGCGCCATCGCTGGCAGCGGTGGCTGCGTCCTTGTCGGCAGCAGAAGCGTCCCCGGAGCTCTTGAGGGTGTCGGCAGTCTCGGCGGCCTTGCGGGCGGCCTCCTCGATCTGCTCGCGGTAGGCGCTCACAGTGGCGTTGGCGGCATCCAGGTTGTCCATGGTGATGCCGGAGGCCAGCTGGGTTTGGACGGCCTCGGGAAGCTGGGAGGCCTCGACGCTGGTAGTCTCTTGGAGATGGGAGAGGGGGAAGCCTAAGAAGTCTCCCTCGACGCCCTGGTAGATGGCCACATGGCCCTCTGAGGTGGAGAGGTAGTAGCTGCGGTTCACGATGAGGGAGCCCACCAGCCACACCACGGCCAAGATGGCGACGAAGCCGGCCAGCCAGCCCAAGACGGCGTTGCGGCGCTTGCGGGAGCGGGCCGCCTCCTTGCCGTCGTTCAAGATGTCCACCACGATGACGGTGACGTTGTCGTGGCCGCCGGCGATGAGGGCGGCAGAGACAAGGGCGTCGGCACAGGTCTGAGGGCTGGCGCTGGTGACGCAGATGTCCTCGATCTCGGAGTCGGGCACCATGGAGGAGAGGCCGTCGGAGCACAGCAGCACGCGCTCGCCGCTCTCTACGTCCAAGGTGAAGTGGTCTGCATACATGTCGGGGTCAGAGCCCAGGGCGCGGGTGATCACCGAGCGCGACGGGTGCACGCGGGCCTCGTCGGGGGTGATCTTGCCGGAGTCCACCAGCTCCTCCACAAAGGAGTGGTCGTGGGTCACGCGCACCAGGGTGCCTTTGTGCAGCAGGTAAAGGCGGGAGTCGCCCACATGGGCGACGGCCATCTTGTCGCCTTCGATGATGCAGGCGGTGGCGGTGCAGCCCATGCCCTCGCGGCCGCGGCCCTGCTCGGGGGCGCTTATCACGTCTCTGTTGGCCGCTTCGATGGCGGCGCCCAGCCCGGCGGAGTCTGCGTGGGCGGGCGCCTCCTGGGCGATGGCATGGATGGCGATAGAGCTGGCTACCTCGCCCGCGGCATGGCCTCCCATGCCGTCTGACACCGCAAAGAGCGGCGGGCGGCACAGATAGGAGTCTTCATTGTGATCGCGGATAAGCCCCACGTCGGTGCGAGAGCCCCAGGCCAAAAAGTGGTTGGACCCGCTCTCGGAGTCAGATCCCGGCCTGCTCGACAAGTCGAGCATGGGGCGCAGGGGCGCGGTGGCTTGGCGCACCAGCTTGGACGCCAAAGAATGCTCCTCTGTCATCGGCGGCTCACTCGAAGCACGGCGTCGCCTACCTGCAGGTCGTCGCCGTCGCGCAGGGTGACGGGCTCGGTGACCTCGCGGCCGTTGACCATGGTGCCGTTGGTGGATTCCAGATCTTCCAGCACCAGCGCCGGGCCCTGGAGGGTGAGGCGCGCGTGGTTGGCGCTCACAAAGGGCTCGTCGATGACGATGTCGCAGCTAGGGGAGCGGCCAATGACCACGGGCCCCAGCATGTCCACATGGAGGCCGCGCAGGTTGCGGGGCCCCTTCTCCAGGTCCAAGGTCCAGATGGCGGAGTCTTTGCGCTGCCCTTTCACCAGGCCAATGCCGGTGCGCATGACCGCGAACAAAAACAGGTAGAGCAACACCACCAAAAGGATGCGGCCAATAAAGAGGACGAGGTCGATCATCAGCCCTCCCGGAACTCAAGGTTCGTAAGCCCCAGCGTGATGAGGTCGCCGTCGCGCAGCACGCAGCGCTCGATGTCCACGTCGTTCACCAGGGTGCCGTTCATGGACTTGAGGTCGCTGATGAGCCAGTGGCCGCCCTGATAGGACAGCTCTGCATGGCGGCGGCTCACGTTGGGGTCGTGCAGCACGATGCCGCCGGTGGTGCGCTCGCGGCCAATGATGCAGCGGTCAGAGGTGCAGGCATAGGTGCGCCCGCTCTGGCGGTCGATGAGCACCGCCGAGGGGCCCGTCGCACGAGGCGCGGCCCCTGCCCGCGGGTTTACCAAGGGCACGTTGCGGCGCTGGGTGGGAGGGGCCATGGTAGGCCCAGGGACCGATGTTGCTGGCTGCTGCACCGAGGGCGCCACGGGAGCCGGGGCGCCGGGCACGTCGTAGCCGGCATAGCTGGGGGTGGCGCTGTAAGAGCCGTCGGCATGGGGGTTTACCAAGGGTGTCGAGGCAGCATGCCTGCGGCTTGGCGCACCGGCGCCAGCGGCAGGCGCATTCTCTGCTGCCGAGAAGGACGGGCCGCCGGCGGCCGGGACAGCTGCCTGGGGCACGCCGTTATCGGCATAGGGAGCCACGGGCTCCGGACGCAGCGCCAGGTTGGAGCCCACGGGGGCCTCGGGGCGCGCGACAGGGACGCCGGGCTGCTCGGAGATGTAGGCGTCTTCCACCACGTCCAGCACGGTGCTGGGGCTGATGACGTCCAAGCCGGCATCTGCGCCGTCTGCCACCGGGCTGCCGATGGGACCCAGGCCCGCTTCCAGCGCGTTGGCGCGGGGGCGGCCAGAGGCGCCGGCACGCGGAGTGGCTGCAGCGCGACCCTGCGCAGGGGCGGCGGCAGGGGCACCCGAGAGCACCTCTTGCTCCTCCACCCGGAGATGATCCAGGGTGCGGGCGTCGACGTTCTCTGCAAACACGGAGAACTTGCCGTGCTTGAGCGACGGATCCACCATGAAGCGCACCAGCGGCGCGCCCACAAAGGTGTAGCCGCGGCGCTGGGCATGGGCCTCCAAAAACAGGGCCGTCTCCTGGGTGAGGCTGGCGTAAAGAGGGCGCATGGCGGCATCGTCGTCTGCCGATATAAGCACCGTGAACAGGGCCGGCGCCGTATCTACGCCGTTGATCACGTAGGTCTCTTTTTCCAGCTCGCTCGAGGCCTTCTTGGCAAGCTTTTTAAAGGAGAAGGGCGCGGCGGCCTGGGCGGAATCGCCAAACAGACCAGAGATGCGCTCTTCGAACACGTTAAGGAAGTTCACTGTCTTCACCTTCCCGGCGCGCCGTGGGGATGCCAAACAGCGCGACCATGAGGAGCATGAGTACTCCTGAGCCTACCGCAACGGCCGTGGCCTGAACTGATGGAGCGGCCCATATCTGGCCATTCTCCAGACCTGAAGCCACGCAAAGCCCCACCAGCATGAGGACGGCTGCTAAAAGCTGCCCTGCCGCCGCGCGTCCCGGGCTGCCTTTGGCGCCGCACCAGGATGCCGCTGCAGCCGCCAGCGCCGAGAAGCCCACCACGCACACCGCCGCTCCCACGGCAGCCACAGGGCTCACCCCGCTGGCAGAGCTTGCAGCACTTCCCGCAGCTCCCGCTGCGAAGAAGATCCCGCCTCCGGCGCTGCCGCCCGCTCCGGCACGCACTACCAGCGCAAGCAGGGAGGACAGGGCGCTGGTGAGGGCCGCCACTGCGGGTGGCAGTCCATAGCCGGCAACTCCCGGGCTCACCGCCGGCGATGCGGCAGCCGGCCCTGCGAGCAGGGAGACACAGGCCAGGCGGCTGGAGTTTCTCGGTAGCAAAGGCAGCACGCGTACCACCCAGAGCAGGGTAGGCACCGCCACCGCGGCGCCCCAGCCCAGGGCGGGCAACAGACCGCCCGCGCCGAAGGCAACCGAGCCCGTCGCCACACAGGCAACCAGTAGCGTAGTACAGGCGCCCACCATGGGGGCGAGCGCGGCGAGGGCTGCGCAGGCGGCAGGCGCCAGGACGCTCACCCAGCTCAGGGGCAATCCCAAGCTCTGGCAGGCCCAGCTGGCCACGAGGAATGCGGCCAGGGCGTCGGCGGCGACACACACAAAATCCGCAAGCCATGGGATGCGGCGGCCAGGCGGGTCCATCGCCCTCCAGGCCGACTCATCGAACTCTTCGCCTTCCTCCGCCTGGTCCAGCAGCCCGCAGATGGAAGCCCGACCTTCCTCAGGGTCTCCCAGCGACGGCACCACTTCGCCCGCCAGCTCCAGCGGATCCACCATGCGCGCGGCTGGATCGGCGCTCATGGCGCTTTCGAAAGCCAAAGTCACGGGGCCAGCCAGCTCGGCTTCCACCGAGTCCAGCGGCGGCGCCCCCTTTTGTTCCAGCTTGAGCGACTTCTCGGCCGTAGGGGCCGAGAAGGGCGCCCGTCCCGTAAGCGCCTGATAGCAGACGGTTGCCAGCGAAAAGACGTCGGTGCGCTCGTCCACCAGCTCGCCGCAGAGCTGCTCGGGAGGCATGTAGCCCACCGTGCCGCCTCGGGCGTCGTCCCAGCCGGCCGCCGAGGCCAGCGAGGCCATGCCAAAGTCTGCCAGCTTCACCGCGCCGGTTTTGTCGATCATGATGTTTGCGGGCTTGATGTCCAGATGCAGCACGCCGTGGTCGTGGGCGTAGGAGAGCGCCGAGGCCACCGACTGCAACACGTAGGCCACCTCGCACCATATAAGCACGCCGCCCTCTACGCGGCCCATCAACTCAGAAAGGGTCACGCCGTCCACGTACTCCATGACTATGTAGGCGAACTGGTCGTCCACCGCAAAGTCGTGCACCGTGACGATGTTGGGATGCGTAAGCGCGCTAGACGCCCGGGCCTCTGCCAGCGCCTCTGCCACTGCGGCATCGACCCCATAGCCTGCGGCGTTCCCCGCGCCCCAGCCCGCGCCACCTGCCCCGCCAGCGCCCCAGCCCGCTGGGCTGTACCCTGCGGCATCGTAGCCCGCCTGGGCATAGGCCTCGGGATCCTGGGATTCCAATGGCAAGCACTTGATGGCCACGCGCCGCTGCAGGCGCACGTCCCAACACACCAACACGGAGCCAAAACCGCCCTGGTCGCGCTGCTCTATGATGCGGTAGCGCCCCAATAGCTGGGGGGATGCAAAACTCTCGCCTCCACCCGCCATCCCTAGGCCGCCTGCAGCGCCAGCGCCGTAGGCGCCGCGACCCGTGCGAGAGGGTCCAGCCTGCGAAGGCATCTCTTGGTTGAATGGGGCCATAACGACGTCCTTGGTGTGTATGGGGTGCGAATGGACGACTTTTGTCTGCAGGCACCGATGGGTACCTGCGACTCTTTGGCTTCCTAGTGTAGCATCCCCGCTGAGCCGAGGCACTCTTGCCCGTCCCTGCGCCAAATCAAGGAGAGCTTATGTGGGGAAACGGGCTCATAGGTGCGATCAAAAAAACTTTGCCACAGGCGGTAAAAGTGTGGCATACTAACCTAGCTACGCGGGCGTGGCGGAATTGGCAGACGCGTACGGTTCAGGTCCGTATGAGAGCAATCTCATGAAGGTTCAAGTCCTTTCGCCCGCACCAGACTTTCTCAGGAGCCCCTCAAGGCTCCTTTTTTCATGCCGCGATGATCCATAAAAAAAGAGCCCCTAGCTGAAGAGCTTCCTAGCTGGTGCGCCAAGAAGCTCTCGAAGGCCCAGGGGCCCAATATGTAGCAAATGAAGCATAAAATCAGAGGGACTCACAAAGCTTACTTAGTACAGTGCACTTACTCAGCGCACTGTAGAAGCTGCCTCGCGAACCACAGACTTATCCTGCGAACCACAGAAGCTGCTCGTCCCGCGCATCGCAGAAGCCAGCTGCCTCGCGCACCATACGTTGCTGTTCGGCATCCGCTGTGTTCCACCGCTCCATCAGCGTTGCTGCTTGGAGTCGGAGTCCTCATCGTCGTCGCCAAAAATACCCGAGAAGATCCCGCCTTCCTCGTCGTCGGTCTTCTCATGGTTGAAGTACTGCTTGCGCGTGCGGCGCTCCAGCACGAACGCGATGATGAGGCACAGGATGATGCCGCCAATGAACAGGCAGGCCACGCCTGTGCGCGTATCAAAAAGCCAGCTAAAGAAGTCCATGGTTAACCTTTCGGTGCAAGATGTGCCCAATGGCCGGGTCGCGCCGTTGCGACAGGAAGCCCGGGGTAGTATCCAACAAGTAGTAGTGGCAAGTATATACTGATAAATCGCCCAAATAGCAGTAGTGTCAACCCACAAGAAAGCGGGGCCCCATGCTCGATATCAAGTTCGTACGAGAGAATCCCCAGGTCGTCGATGCCGCCATGGAGGCGCGCCACGGCTCTTGGGACCGTGAGAAGTTCTTCGAGCTCGAGGCCGAGCGCCGCTCCACCATCGCCCAGGTCGAGGCCCTCCAGGCTGCGCGCAACAAGGCGTCCAAGGAGATCGGCGCCCTCATGCGCGAGGGCAAGCGCGACGAGGCAGACCAGCTCAAGGCCCAGGTGGCTGCCGATAAGAGCCGCATCTCCCAGCTGGAAGACCGCCGTGGCCAGGTAGAGCAAGAGCTCCACGACCTCATGAGCCGCATCCCCAACATCCCCGATGCCTCCGTGCCGGAGGGCAAGGACGACTCCGAGAACGTCGAGGTCCGCAAGTGGGGCACCCCGCGGCAGTTCGACTTTGAGGCCAAGGCCCACTGGGATCTTGGCCCTGAGCTGGGCATTATCGACTTCGAGCGCGGCGTGAAGATCGCCGGCAGCCGCTTCTACCTGCTGGGGGGCATGGGTGCTCGCCTGGAGCGCGCCCTCATCAACTTCTTCGTCGATATGCACATCAAGGCCGGCTTCAAGGAGTGGTGGCCCCCTGTCATCACCAACGCCGAGACCCTCTACGGCACCGGCCAGCTGCCCAAGTTCGAAGACGATCTCTTCCACGTAGAGCCCAACCTCTACCTCATCCCCACCGCCGAGGTCATGCTCACCAACATCCACCGCGACGAGGTCATCAACGGCGACAAGCTACCCCTCAAGTACACCGCCTTCACCCCCTGCTTCCGCGAGGAAGCCGGCAGCGCTGGCCGCGACACCCGCGGTATCATCCGCGTGCATGAGTTCGACAAGGTGGAGATGGTCAAGTTCGCCCGCCCCGAGGACTCCATGAACCAGCTTGAGGCCATGACCCACGAGGCCGAGCTCTGCCTCCAGGCTTTGGGCTTGCCTTACCATGTGGTGACCCTTTGCTCCGGCGACCTGGGCTTCTCTGCCGCCAAGACCTACGACCTGGAGGTGTGGCTGCCCAGCTACCACAACTACAAGGAGATCTCCAGCTGCTCCAACTGCTGGGACTTCCAGGCCCGTCGCGCCAACATCCGCTACAAGGACCCCAGCGAGTTCAAGGGCACACGCTACGTGCACACCCTCAACGGAAGCGGCCTCGCCGTGGGCCGCGCCATGGCCGCCATCATCGAGAACTACCAAAACGAGGACGGCACCGTCACCGTCCCCGAGGCCCTGGTTCCCTACATGGGCGGCGTGACCCTCATCACCCCCGAGGAATCCATCAACGCCTAGCGCTCCCTATATCTCGATCTACCTGCGTTTACACGCCTCCGCAACCCCTCGTTGCGGAGGCGTTTTCGATTCTCAACCCAAAAGCGGTGGCACGCAACCGGCCTTCTTGGCACGCTGGAACCAATGGAACCGCATCACTTCATCCCGCAGCCCACCGCACAGGAAGGCACGCCCATGAACGTCTCCATCGCCGAGCGCCTCGCCGCCCTCCGCCGCCAGCATGGCCTCACCCAGGAGCAACTGGCCCAAAAGCTCGGAGTGTCCCGTCAGGCAGTCTCCAAATGGGAGCGCACCGAGTCCAGCCCCGACACCGACAACCTCATCGCCCTCGCCCGCCTCTACGGAGTCACCCTCGACCAGCTGATCTATGGAGAGGACGCTCCCGCCGAGCTCCTCGACCCTGCCGAGAAGCCCCACTCCCAAGACTCGGACGACGCTCCTGGTCCCAGCGCCGCCGACGCCGACAATCCGGCAGACGAGCCCAACCCCGCAGGCGACTCCCCAGACGACCCCGATGCCCAGAATGACGACTCCCGCGACCAGGTCCATTGTTCCTGGGACGAGGGCGTTCATGTGGAGAGCGACGACGCCTCAGTCCATGTAGGTTGGGACGGCGTGCGGGTGCACGACTATGTCTCTGGCGACCAGGTGGAGGTGGGCCCTGGTGGCATCCACATCAACGCCGCCGACGGCACGCATACCGTCCGCACCCAGGACGACGGCTCGGTATGGATCGACGACACTCGCTACGACAGCTGGGCCGACGCCCACCGCGCCACTTCCCACGACTCCAAACCCAAAGCCTTCATCGCGCGCATTCCCTATGCGCCCCTCTCCCTCATCGCCCTGCTGGGCCTAGGCCTCTTTGGCCAGCGTTGGAACCTAGGCTGGGCTTTCGTTGCAGCTATCCCTGCGTGGGAGAGCCTCTGCGGCGTTGCTAACGCGTGGGTGCGCGGCCATCGTGGCAAGAAGCTTCGCGGAGCCGTTGCTGGCTTTTGCTTTTGGACCGGCCTCTCCATCTTTCTCATCACCGGCGCTCTCTGGGGCACCTGGCATCTTGGCTGGGCCTGGATCCTCCTAGGCCTCGCCGCATCGCTCCTAGTAGACGCCCTCTGGCCCAAGAGCTACGACTCGTAGCCGCACCGTAGCAAACTCGGGCTATCAAGACCTGTCTATCCCACACATCCCAGCGAGCCCCAGAGCGCCATCCATTCGCGCGCTCTGGGGCTCGTCGCATGTTATTGGCTCACCGACTCCTGCGCGTTCCTAAACAGCTTGCTCAGATAGTCCGCGGCGCCACGACGCACAGAGTCCAGCAGGCTCGGATGTGCCGCCGACCAGTCCACCGGATGCTCCTTCAGCCATACCCGCGCAAAATCGATGACACCCTGGCCATTGCCCGGATTAAAGGTCTCCTCGCCTGGCACAGGGATGTTCACCTCGACGTCTGCCGCCTGCGCGTAGAGAATCTCCAGCTGCTGAGCCCCATAATTCATGCACTTGGTCATAAGGTTCAAAACCGTCAGATCGTCCGCCGGCTCAAAGGTCCTAAGCATGTGCGCTGCCACAACCCCGTCCACCGTGGACCGGTCAAACAGCGGCGTGGGCAGATTCATGCGGCATCCGCCGTCTACCAGCGTATGCCCCTCAAAGGACAAAGGTTGCACTACCAGCGGATATGCTCCCGAAGCCGCAATGCAGCTCCCCAAATCATGATCGCCCGGAATCCACTTCCACGACCCCGCCGGCCCCGAGAAATACCCGTCCGTTCCCGTGAACACGCACAGCTCGCCGGTGAGGATATCCACAGAAGTCAGCGCCAGCGGCAGCTTCAAATCCCCAAAAGTTTTGACTCCTGCCTTTTCCAGCAGGGGAGCGACCTGATCCATCAGCACGCCGTCACCCAAAAAACCTTGATGGGTCACCGCCGAAAGCACATGCCTCTTCATGGTCTTGATGATTCCTGCGTCTGCCACTGACTTGTCCAGCTCCAGCAGCAAACTCTCAATATCCGATGAGCTCAGCCCCGACGCCACCAGTGTTGCCACCAGCGCGCCCATCGAGGTGCCGGCCACCGCCGCAACCTTTAGATTGTTGCGTTCCATATCTTCGAGCACCGCGACTTCCGAGAACGATCTCCAGCCGCCGCCTGCCAGAGCGAGCCCAACGCCTTCCCTATGATTAGATGCCATGGGTTCGACCTCCCTTAGTATGTGTAAAACTTACATAGAGTCCTTGTACCCCAATAAAACAGAACATATGTTCTAATATGAGGAGGCACAGAGTTTTTTCGAGAGGAGATAGCATGACACATCATCGTCGCAAGGGTTCCAAGCGTCCTGCCCAGCCCTCAGAGGTAATCCAGCAGGTAGCGCGCATAACTCACAATCTAGAAGGCGACATCGTCGAGATCGCCGTCTACGATTCTGCCGACAACATCTACCTCTATGAAACCCTGAGGCGCTCCCAGCCCTTCTCCAATGCCCCCGGTGCCGAGAAGCCCGCACCCCTCCACCGGCGAGTCACCCTATGCAAGACACAGGAACTTTGGGCTGCCCTCCGTTGTGCCCCGGGTCAAGAGGCTTTGGTTCTCACCCAAGACCTAAAGGGTGTCACTACGCTCTCGGACCTCTTGGAGCTTCTCATGGCTGCAGAATGCCCCTATATCCTGGAGAACTCTTCCATGAGCAAGGCCCTTTAAGCCAAGTAAGTAGGGATAAATATGATTTCAAACTTAAAGGGTTAGATTTGCTAGATCTGTGATCGGAGAAGATGGCTCTTTACAATTCAAGCCACCTTCCCCATATGGGACACGTTTTCCATCCTTCATTAAATCCCATAAGCTGTAAGTCCTCAGGGGTTCTGGTGTTAATTAACTGAAGCATTTTTGTATGCCAAGAAGAGTCAGGGGCTATGCGTTCGAGTATATAGCCAAGAATAGTTAGCAGCGTAAATGTGGAGCTGTTATTGACCTCGTAGGGGTGATGCCATTCGGGGTACTTGCGGCCTCTAGGGATTTTTGTTTTGTTGCCCAGGCGTCGGTTCCATAAGCGATCATGATGAGCACAGATATTACGCACGGTGTTTAATGTAATCAACCATGACTCTAATACGAGATAAGGCACGCCAATTTCGTTGGCTATACCCCCTTTTACTTCATTTGAAGAACCGCGGAAAAGAGTCAACATCATTCCAAAATCCATGATGTTGACCAACATCCAGTACGGTGGCAACTCGTGGGAATCCCCATACTTTTCTTTAAAGTGGTCTGTGAAAAGCGTTTTCGAGCGATCGTAGGCTTTAAAGCACCTTGAGATAAAACCGCAATGGATCTTTTCGTTCATATTTGGAAGGCTGGCAGCGTTGAGGTAACCAAATGGGCCATCTTTCTGTGCCAGTCTATATGCAAGCTGAGTTCGCATATAAATCTCAAGACGCTCGATGGCATCAAGGACAACAAGTCTTAGTTGCCTATCAAACGTATATAACTGCCATATCTTATTAAACCGTGTTCCCGGGATAAAAGATTCGGAGCCGTCTATAGATATCTGTTTGAATATGTACCAATATCCACTTAGTCGGTAATAACCTACGTCTTCAAGACGAGTGATCAGGTCAGTTCTATTAAAGATGAGACCAAGTTCTGCAAGTTTGTCGGCTTGTTGGTCATACGAAAGCCACGGCTTACGGTACTGCATGTAACCCCTAAAAAAACACCCGCCAGAGTTTGCATCATCTCAAAAAATGAGAGAGAGGCATGGCGGGTTCACTGACATTACTCTACCACACAGTTCAGCTACTCGAATAAGTTTACACGAGACTAAACGTGGGGCGCTCAAGTTGAATGTTCATAGAATGAATGAGGAGGGGAGGACTAGGGGTGTGAATAGATAAGCTAGTAATGATGCTGGGTTAACTTGCGTGGATAGATAAAGCATCTGTCCAAGAAAAAAGGCCCCGCAGGGCCTGAATAAATTAAACTGGTGCGGCGTACAGGATTCGAACCTGTGACGTTCTGATTCGTAGTCAGACCCTCTATCCAGCTGAGGTAACGCCGCAAGACATATTGAGTATCGTGAAGATTGGGATACTTGTCAACCGAAAATACCGTCTTTTTTAGATAACAGCTCTGCAACTATTGGGAACTCGGAGAAGGCAGGTAACATTCAGAAAACAACCTATGACCCACAGCAAAAAACGGAGGACACCAAGGTGCCCTCCGTTCAATTTGCGCTGGTGCGGCGTACAGGATTCGAACCTGTGACGTTCTGATTCGTAGTCAGACCCTCTATCCAGCTGAGGTAACGCCGCGTGCGAGAAATAGTATGCAATGGAATCCGAGCCCTGTCAACAATGAATCGAAAGATATCTCTTGTTTTGTTTTGTTGCATAGACCTGATATCCATCTGATGTGCTCCAAACATCGAGACAAGCAGCCATAGCAGGGATAATAGGGAAGAGCTATAAATAAACTCTCAAATCGCGCTACCTACGTAATCCCTCTATGTAACAATCGCAGTATGTTTCTAGAGGGCACAACGCCCCTTGTTTACCTGGGCATTCGCGCTTTACCTGGGCATTCGCGCACGTCATCCACCCAAACGCACGCTCCAGCTCCCACACGCGCCGTCGCCAGCCACTATCCGCACAAACAAACCCCCAGTAACCATTCGCGGTCACCGGGGGTCCTCACAGTCACTGGCGGAGAGCTGGGGATTCGAACCCCAGATAGGATTGAGTCCTATACTCGCTTAGCAGGCGAGCACCTTCGGCCTCTCGGTCAGCTCTCCGGGCCTTAGAAGCATACCCGATTCAGCCGTTCAGTTAAAGTCCCGAGTTGTCATGGGTGCTCATGCTCTCGCGCCTGCACGTCCGTACGTGCCAAGCCGAGAAGCCCGCGCATTCGCGCCCGCATCTGTCCTAGCGTCAGCGTTCACCCGCGCAATGCATCCACCAGCGCTTCGTCCACCACAATGTCGTCGCGCCTTGCAGTCACTTTGTCCCAGGAGAACTCGCTCACCAGCTCGATAGCGCTCACGGGCTCAAAGCGCTCAATAAGCCCCACCTTCCAGGCTAATAGTCCCAGCAGGCGCTCCGGTCCGCGCATCCAGGTCCGCAAGCTCCCCAAATCCAGGTCAAAGTCGCGTTTTGCCAAGCGTCGGCCGTCCGGCGCCACCAGCAGAGGCACATGGAAGTACTCCATCTCGCCCAGTCCTAGCACATGTTGCAGATAGCGCTGACGCCCGCTGGACCCCATCAGGTCATGGGCTCGCACCACATGGTTCACGCCCATTGCGGCGTCGTCTACCACTACTGCCAGCTGATAAGCATAGACCTCGTCGCTTCTACGCACCAAAAAGTCGCCGCAGTCTCGGGCCAGCACGGTCGACTGCGGGCCGTACACCCCATCGATAAATTCGATCGAACCCGCAGGATCGCTCAGCTCAGGTACCATCATGCGCAGCGCTGGCCTCTTCACCAAGCTCCGTTCAGCCACCTCGGCGGCGCTCAGGCCTCTACAGGTACCCGCATAAATATAGGTACCGTCGCTGGCGTGGGGAGCATTGGCTGCATGAAGCTCGGCGCGGCTGCAAAAGCAGGGATACACCAGGCATTGGGCCTTCAACGCTTCCAGCGCCTCGCCATAGGCCCAACTGCGCTCGCTCTGATACCACGGATCGCCGTCCCAGGTAAGCCCCAGCCACCGCAAGTCGTCCATAAGCTGCAGCGCCTTCTGCCTATCGCAGGTCGCGGGATCCAGATCCTCCATGCGCAGCACAATGGACCCGCCTGCCCGCCTGGCATCCAGCCAGGCAAGCAGGCAGGAAAAGACGTTGCCCAAATGCATCCGTCCCGAAGGCGTCGGCGCAAACCGCCCGCACACCTCGGTGTGCTGAGGGCTGGCTGTCAAATCAGGAAGTCCCTCAACAGCACCAGCAAACCGCCCGCACGCCCCGCTTCCAGCGGAGCCTGCGGGCGCACAATCAGCTGCGCCTTGCGTCACATCAGCCAACTCGTCCATAACTCCAGTTACATCGCCATGGTGGGCGCCACAAAAGTGCGGTTCAAATAGGACTGATCCAGCGCATAGAGTCCCTGGGGAGACGTCCCAAACAGCTCGTAGTCCTTGATCAGATCCGAGGCGTTCGTCTCCTCCTCGCCCTGCTCCTGAATGTACCAGTCCAAAAGCTTCACCGTGCGCCAGTCGGCAATGCCCGCCGCTGCCGAATAGCACTTGTTAATGCAATCCGTAATGTACTTCTCATGGGCCAAGCCGGCTTTCAGCGGAGCCAGGTCGCTGTCAAACTCCAAATCAGGCTCGGCAATGGCAAACATCTTCACCGAGTAGTCGTGATCCAGCAGGAACCTGCGCAAAATCTTGGCGTGCGCCAGCTCCTCCTGAACCTGCACCATGTACCAGTTTGCATAGCCCTTCAATCCACGCTCGTCGTAGTAATCCGCGAACGTCAAATACAAATAGGCGCTATACAGCTCCTCATTAATCTGCCTGTTCAACAGGTCGTAGACTTCCTCAGCTTTCTCAGCCATAGTCATCCTCTCATCCAAGGTCGTATCATTGCGGCCCCTCAATTCTAAACCCCTGCCGAGAAACCCTCGCCCTCGCCTCAAGCTTCCATTCTCAGGGGCCCACTGTTTAAGAATGCTTGCTAGTTTTTTCGGCTGTATCACCAGCCTCGTTTTCGATCCCGGCTTCTAGCTCAGCTTCCATAGTTCCCATATTAGGAAGGCAGAGATTGTGAGAGCGTCTGAGACACAACCCTCTAAAACCAGTCGCTTGAACTCTTCGGGACTGGCCCAAGAAGTTGAAGAGAACTCGCCATCTCCCATATCGGAGGAGACAGGATAACTGACTCGGCAGGCCACGATGCAGACTTCGTCGCGGAGCAGTCCGGTATCCCCGTGAATTTTGGTCAGAAGCGTTGCCTCCTGAACCTCTAACCCAGTTTCTTCATAGAGCTCGCGTCTCGCGCAATCCTCCGGAGATTCTTCAGCCATGGCTCTTCCTCTGGGAAACTCTAGGCTTTCGCCTCTAAGGGCTGCCCTCCAGTGCTTCCCCAATAAAAGGCGGCCTGCATCGTCGAAAGCTACACAGACAGAGCCTTTGCCGGTTCCGCATTGGACGAATTGGGTGTCATAGACCAGGCCGTCCAAGCGAGTCACCTGGCTGGAAATCACTTGCAGGTGCATGGGTTGTCCAGAGGAGAAAAGAATCTTCTCCTGGGCTTTTTTGATAGGGGACACGAGCACTCCTTAGGAAATCATAAAGCTACCGGTGGCCTGCCTTGCCTCTCTATAGAGATCGATAATGCTCTTTATGTCATCGAAACTGCTTAGGATGAGTGCGCCCACCAAGGCGCCTAGTCCTACTAGATTTGTAGCCAAATCTGTAGATAAGACAAACGCAAAGACGGCGATGCCTAACGATCCGATAGATTCCCGCACTAAGTCACAAAAGGATCTGCAATTTATACCGTTATTAATCGCATAGGTTACATGGTAGGCTTTCTTGCTCTTTTCCTTGCTGTTGCTGGCTGGAACCTCCCACCAGAGCTTTATATCTTTTTGGTAGGTTACGCAGATTTGTCTGAACATGCCCGAAGGAATGGACTGAAGTGTACTGAGGATCCCTCCCAGATTACTTACGCGGACATTTCCGTCCTTTGTCTTATAGCGTTCAATCTCGTCTCTATGCTCCAATACGATCTCGGAGAAGTGCGCAAACACCTGCGAGTTTGAGTGAGGCGCCAAAGTAGAGGGACCCTCAATGCTTATGAGAGAGGAATGGTTTGCTTCAGCGATTGCCCGGCAGTAACAAAAATCGTACCAGTCAAAGATGAGCCGTTCATCATCAGGGCAGAAGGCAGCCGGATCCTCTGGGCATGGCGAGATTCCTAACTGGCTTCTTATATACGCTCGGGCCTTTGTTCGATTGCCAATATTGACGTCTTTTGAGTCCCACAACGACTGAATCGCCTCTTCGTCCTGGTGTGCATGGTTTTTGTACAGCTTGAAGTACGGATCAGAGATCTGCCTAAAACGGGCGGAGAAGTCAGGAAGCACACAAGACGAGGAGTGTCCTATTACTCCAGAGTCATAGGCATCCAGCCAGTCCTTGATGGCGAGGGTGTAGGCGGTCAAGTCAACGGGATTGAGTCCGGCTCTTTGCGCGATAAAACGGGAGCAACCCTTGGAAAACTCAGCATTATCCAAGTTGCAAATTTGGTCCCAGACAATGTTGCAGCGTTCTTGGCACGAGGCAGCATGGGCGGGCTTGGAGGTAGTAAAGATGCTCAGTGCGGACAGCTCAGGAAAAGGCTTGATGGTCGGAGTGTCTGAGATTCCAGTCTTATTACCCGAGGCTTCGGGTGTCCCAGTAGCTCCAGTCTTATGCGTTCCAGCACCGGGTATGCCCAAAAAACTTCCGTAAGCCTCTCTCAGCGTACTTTTATTGCGGCAGAGCACGGTAAGGGGAAGGGGTTCCTGTTCAGCTAGGCCCAGTAGCTCCCGGCATCCCCTAGGGCCCAAGGCGAGAAAAAAGACACCGTCCAAGAGGTTCGAGTCGGTCAGAAGAATAGTAGGGCTATAAAGAGATGCGGTGCGAAGGCAACCAGCGAAATACTTGATACGTGGAGCAGCAAGTTCGCAGAGGTTCGTATCTTTGCAGCTACCCTCCATAAGGGCATGGTGTAGGGCGTTTTCAGAGCTCCACATGTTGGAAGGAGCATACTGGCTATTGTCCGCTGAGCAGCTGCGGCACTCATACCAATCCTTGGCTTGATGCACAGAATCAAAGTTTCTAACCATAGCGCGCTGCGAGTCCATTGGGCTTCCTTAGCAGAGAGTTTTTATGAACAGTCTTTTAAAAACTACTCCTTTAAATTAGACCCTTTGCGGTGATTTAACCAAGCGATACCTTCTCGAAGGAGTAACGCTTCATGTGAGACCGGACTCGGCCCGTGTGCAAGTAATATTAATTGGAGAGGCGCAAGCAACGCTATCAAGGCGTTTCTCTTAGCGTTAATACCAACAGGACAAGCCCCAAGGAGCCCATACGTGACCGCGATGCTCGCAACCGGCGGCGCCGGCTTTATAGGTTCAAACTTCATTCTACATGAGCTGGCCGCCCATCCAGACTTGCGTATCGTCAACGTGGATGCACTCACCTATGCAGGAAGTCTGGCGAATCTCGCATCCGTGGCACAGGACCCGCGCTACGCCTTCATCCAGGCCGATATTACCAACCAGGCCGCCATGTCCGCCGTTTTCACCCAGTACAACCCCAATGTTGTAGTCAACTTCGCTGCCGAAAGCCACGTCGACCGCTCCATCCAAACCCCTGAGCTCTTCGCTCACACCAACGTACTTGGCACGGTCACGCTCCTTGAGGCCGCTCGCCAACACTGGACTCACCAAGACCCTGCGCATCATCGCTTCATTCAGATCTCCACCGACGAGGTCTACGGCTCTCTTCCTCTCGATCGCCCTGACCTCCTCTTTACCGAGAAAAGCCCCCTCGCACCTCGCTCTCCCTACGCAGCTTCCAAGGCATCCGCCGACACCTTCGTTCTTTCTTACCGGGACACCTACGGCATGCCCGTCAACATCACTCGCTGCTCAAACAACTATGGGCCGCGCCAATATCCCGAGAAGCTCATCCCTCTCACCATCAGCCGCGCCCTTGCCCATCAACCGATCCCTATTTATGGCGATGGCAGCAATGTGCGTGACTGGATCCACGTCCACGACCATTGCCGAGCCATCGATGCCATCATTCAAAACGCTCTTCCTGGCGAGATCTACAACATTGGTGCCCGAGAAGAACACGCCAACATATCCCTCGTCACCACCATCCTCGACACACTTTCCAAGCTCACCAACGACCCAGAGATTTCTCCTCGCCTCATAGCCCATGTCACAGATCGCCCCGGCCACGACGCCCGTTACGGCCTAGATATCTCAAAGATCCAGCACGATCTCGACTGGCATCCTCAGATCCCCTTTTACCAAGGCCTTATCTCAACAATCTATGGGAATTTAGGCGCTTAAAAACGCCGCAGGTCTAGGTATTGTTCTTTTTGGATTCTGTAGAGATCAATCGAGGTCTTTCGTATTACATACGTTTGTAATTATGCTAGACAAGATATAAAGAACGTATCTAGCATTGGATTGACTCATGTCGACTCCTACAATCATCGTTGCAGCCCACAAGCCCTATTGGATGCCTGATGATCCGCTTTATCTTCCTGTGCAGGTGGGTGCTGCTGGAAAAGAATCCATCCCTCACTTCCAGCGCGATGATGAGGGTGACAATATCTCTACTGAGAACAACCACTACTGTGAACTCACTGGACTCTATTGGGCATGGAAGAACCTTGACGCTCCAGCAATCGGTCTTGCCCACTATCGCCGACACTTTGCAGGTTCTGGTGAAAAGGGAGTTCTTACTAGCTCAGAAGCCCAAGATCTTCTGGTGAAAGCTCCAGTAGTCCTCCCTAAAAAGCGCAAGTACTATATCGAGACTCTTGAGTCTCACTACGCCAATACCCTCGACGGAGCTCATATCGACTTTATTCGCGATGCACTTTCAGATGTCGCTCCCGACTACCTCGCCAACTTCAACCATCACATGAAGCAAACCGGTGGTCATATGTTCAATATGATGCTGATGCGTAAGGATCTCTTGGACGAGTATTGTTCTTGGCTTTTTCCTGTCCTCAAAACTGCCGAGAAACACCTCGATTACGGCCAGTTAAGTCCTTTTGAAGCTCGCGTGCCTGGCAGAATGAGCGAATATCTCCTCGATACTTGGCTTGAGAAGAACAGCGTTCCATTTATCGAAGCACCCCTTAAAAATATTGAACCTGTTAGCTGGATTAAAAAAGGTAGTTCATTTCTTGCCGCTAAATATAGCGGCAAGAAATACAAAGCGAGTTTCTAGAGCTGGGGGAAGGTGGCTACAAGGTGCTAAAAGCGTGGGGCGTAGAAAAAGGCACGGGAGGAGGTTGCCAAGGAGGGAGGATTTGGGGTCTTGATGCGCTCAAGGCGATTGCTATTTGCATGGTTATACCGCTACATACTGGTTTATTCCATACAGATTATATACAATATCCAACAATATATAATTTATTTAATATACATTTCGACTTGCTAGCGAGGGTGTCCCCCTCTTTTTCTTTGTTAATGGGCATCTTCTTCTAGGCTCTTCACCGTTCAATTTAGAAAAGCATGTACATAGGATTAAAAAGGTATTTCTACTATTAATAATATGGTCGATTTTATTAATAGTGATTCAAGCAGCTATTTTGCGTACTTCAATTACTCCAAGTGCATTTTTGGGCTATTTTCTAGGAACAAGACCCGGAGTTCAGTACACTGGAGTTCTTTGGTTTCTTCAAACTTTACTAGGTCTCTATATACTTTATCAATTTAACAAGTCTATGTTTGATGGAGACAAAGAAATAAAAAGAATAGCAACTGCTATTGTGGCTTTGACTGCAATTGCAGCTGCAATCATCGATCAAGTCGCTCCCGTTTTTGTCACATTGCTTTCAGAGAATTGGCAAGCTGCGCTGCAGGACATTGGTAGCAGGTTTGCAAGGATTAACCCCTTTGCAAATGTTAACGCAATTCTCTTTTTTGTAACCGGATGTCTTATAAGACGGCAGGAAATGAAGCCAGTCCAATTTAGCAAAATCAATTGGATATGCATAGGTTTTATTGCCTATGTTTTCGTTTTGGCTTGGGGCTACATCGCATCTGTGATAACGTGCCGGTTCATGGGGTCTGGATTACTTTGTACTGCCTTAGGTGGTCCACTGGTTGTAGTGGGGTGGTATGCCTTCACTACGGGGTCGGCGGCGAATATACGAGTTTGTTGGATCAAAAAATGTGTGGCCTCACTAGGTTCAGTCACTATGGGCATCTATCTTTTGCATGTACCCGTGCTTATTGCTCTTAGAAAATTGTGGACTCCTGGGCCGTTTGGTGAGCGGTTGTGCTTTACCGTTATAGTGCTGCTTTTAAGCTGGGGTCTCTCACTTATAATTAGAAAAGCACCGATGATAAATAGGTTGATACAAATTTAGTAAATTATAATCACAATGATAATACGGTAGCTTTGTTGATTGCCAAGTGTGTTGGGGATTTAGGTTCCAGCAAATCTGGTTTGGAAACAAGTATAAGAATAATAAATAATGATCCTAAGACTACAATCTAATCTGTTTGAAAAGATTATGATTGATAGGGGCATGAATAGATATCTGCTACCATGGTTGCAGTACTTCTCAGAGCAATGCTTTTGTAGTCGCGATAGGTGGTTTAAAATTGGCGGAAGAAGTGCAGAAAAATCCCCTCGTCTCTATTGTGGTTGCTTTTTATAACGTTGAATCTTGCGTTCACTACTGCATGAAGAGTTTAAGTAGTCAGTCTTTCGACGACTATGAAGTTGTCTGTGTTGATGACGGTTCAACAGATAACACAGGAAGACTTTTAGATCAGTACTCTTCTAATCCGCATGTCCGAGTTGTACATAAATCAAATGGCGGCCTTTCAGATGCCAGAAATTGTGGTGTGCTGCAGTCAAGGGGGAGATACATTACTTTTGTAGATGGCGATGATATTGTTGCTCCCCATTATTTATCATCACTTGTTGATGCAATGCAGGACAGAGGCGATCGTATGGTGATTGGCATTGAAGAGACGATGCCCTTTTCAGTCACTTCCGATCTAGATAAAGTGAAGTGGGGAGATCAACGCTCTCCGATTTTTTGTAGCAAAAGACAAGTTGTGGAAGAGATTTTATACGACCGAATTCACCCTACCGCTTGTGCAAAGCTAGCCCCTCGTGAAGTGTATCTAAGGCATCCATTTCCTGTTGGATGTTACTATGAAGAAATTAAAACTGTGATGGAATTCATTGATTCCCTTAATAGCTTTGTGGTTTTACCTACAGCGATTTATGGATACATAATGCGAAATGGCTCTATTACTTGGTCAACAAACGTATCAGTGAATCAACTCGAACAATATCAAAGTGCAGCAGAAACAATTACTTCTGATGCACTAAAAATGTACCCCGATCTTACTGAGGCTGCGCAGTATCAGAAAGCTTTGCTTTTTACTCGAATGCACTCCCAACTCCCTCTAGGAACAACGCTTTCGCAGGATGTAGAAGAAAAAGATATTGAGATCCGTACTGCTTTAAAGCAGTTAATGGGGGAAGTGAAGAAGAATAAGAACATCCCCATTGTCAATAAGTGGCGTATGCAACTTCTTGTAAATGCACCCCATTTATATGACGCGATATATGCAATATATCGAAAGAAAATAAAAGGTGTGCAATGAATGTAAATGAGCCTACTTTGAGCATTGTAATTGCTGCATATAATGCCGAAAAGGTTATTTCCAGGTGCCTCGATTCTCTTGATGGTGATTTCGAGGGCGAACTCGAGATTGTAGTGGTCGACGATGGATCTTCTGACACCACCTCATCGATTGTTCGTAGATATGCCACTACCAATAAGTCAATACGATTGATTAATCAAGAGAATAAGGGAGTGGACTTAGCTCGCGGCCTTGGAATAAAAAGCGCTCTCGGAGAATATGTTCTCTGTGTTGATGCAGATGATTTTTTATTGGCTGGAGCAATAAAGAAGATACTTGAGTATATCCAGACGAACTCTGATATTGATGCGATTTGGTTTCAGTATTGCACGGATTCCACGAATCCAATGAGTGAGGACAAGGGCATTAATACTTTGACAAAAGTGGGGCTCTATGAAGGGCCTGATTTGGCTCAGGTACGATCGAAAATATTTCAAGGTCTTAGCAATTCTCTCTGGAATAAAGTATTACGCAAGGCGGCTTTGACTGACTTCGGCATAATGCCTAGGGCACGGTATTTTGGAGAGGACCTTTCGCGTCTCCTTCTTGCGCTCCCAACAATTGATAGTTGTTTAGTGAGTGACGATGTGCTTTATTGCTACGTTGTAACTGGAGATAGTTGCTCCAAACAGTACAAATCGAAGTATTTGAGCGATATTAATGCTGTGAGTGATCAACTTATCCGGGTAGCTCAAAAAGATGGAGCTGAAGGTGTATGTGCTGCCGGAAATGGAATCTTGGCTCAGTATTACAACTTATTTGTTCTTGCTTTTAATAAGCACGATAAGAAGCTTTTTAAAAAGATCATGATAGACGCGAAAAATGCTCTAATACAGGCTAATTTACCAAAAGAATTTATACCCTATAGTTGGAAGTTAAGGCTAATGTATGCGTTTATAATGCGAGAAAAAACAGCAGGGATTAAATGGCTGGTATTCTCGATTGAATCCATTAGGACTCTGTCTGCCCACGTTTATGGAGTTGCTAATGGCTAAAGGTATAATAGAAAGTATGAATAAAAATATAAATACTCTGTTAGATAATCAAATTCTTGGCCCTGTTTTAGTGCTGTTGTTCTTTATGCCTCAAGAATACGCGATAGGCGTAGTGGCTTTTAAAATATGGCAATATGTGCAAATGAGCGTATTTGTTCTCACACTATTTGCAATAGTATTAAAAAATAAAATCACCAAGCGGTGGCTGTTCTTCTGTGGCTTCTATTTATGCTTCTATCTTGTATCGTCTGTAGTTAATAGCACGTTTGCTGTATTAAGTTCAAATATATATGAATGTGCGAAAGGCATAGCTTTCATAAGTGTTTGTGAGCTGTATTATCAGCGGTCTCCAAAACTCCTATTGCGCAACGTTGCGATTGGAGGAGGGCTTATATGCTTGTTTCACATTCTGTCTGTTGCTGGGGTCTTGCTTCATCTAATTCCCCGATTTACTCCTGCAGCGATTGGTAACTATTCTGCGACAGGAATTAACTACTACTTTTTAACGTATGATAATGAGTCCGTATTATATTTATTGCCAGCAATAGTTGCACTTGTATTATTTGGCTGGGCATATTCTAGACTATATCTGATATTGGGAATTTGCCTGCTATCAGTTTCAGTAGTTGAATTTGTGGCACTTGATACCGTTACTGCATTAGTAAGTATGGGCATTAGTGTGGTGGGGATGGGCATTGCGCTTGTAGTCGGTAAATTAGTGAACTTCAACACTCGAATACCGTATAAAAGATTATATACACTTACAGTGACCATCATGCTTGCTCTTTGCGTTGTTATTGTTATTGGGGTGTCTAGCGGAGCTTTCGCCAAAGTCGCCATTCTTTTAGGAAAGGACGGAAACTTTAGTGGAAGGGCGGAGATATGGAATAGTGCAATTGAAAGTGTGAAGTTACATCCTATATTTGGTCGCGGGCGAGAAGGTTTTGAGATTACGAGATTGGTGATAGGACAAACGCACGTACATAATATAATATTGGAGATATTATATACAGGAGGCATCTTATCTTTAGCTCTTTATGTGGGAGGAATACTAAGCTGTGTTTCGGAGTTAAATACAGTCAAACCTGAAATTACTGCATTTGTGTACGCACTCAGTGCCGTTGTTGCCTTCTTTGTTGCAGCATATATGGATTGGTACCCCTCGATTCCGGTTACCTTGTTTCTCTTTTATGCACCAGTCCTAGTACCAAATACCATCAAGCCCATAGATATTAGCAACAAATAATATACAGTTGGCTGCAGGAACATCATAGATACTCCTGCAGCCAGTAGACTTTTATTAATAGGAACAAAATATATGATTAGTTTATGAGAGTTTTGATTTAAGCTGCTTTGCTTTTTCGTAAACGTCCGTCTTTAAAATATCAAAGCGCTGTGCTGTGGGAGGGGGCAATAAATTAGAAACTTGAAGCTTTGTATTGAAAGCTGCTTTTAGATCTGGCTGTAGCCAGTGAGTTCCATCGGCACACTTTCTATCACGAATATCTCCATAACAAACAGGTGTGAGGTCAGCAATAGTGCCAAGGGTTAATAGGGCGTGCCCGTTATAGCAATGGGGAAGTAGGCATCGTCCGATTGGTTTTTCGGGAAGAGGCTTATCTGGGTTGGCGAAAATATTGCCAACCGATACTCCACAATAGCATTGGCGTGTATTTCCAGTAGACATATCTACCATGTAAGACCAGGCTCCAGCATTACAGAAACCTGTCTGACGGACTCCGAAAATTGAAGATTTAAATCGCCAAAAGCTAGAATCAAATGTGGACCAGATGGCGTTGTATTTTTCGATACTCAGGTTGGTTAGCATCTCAATGCCAGAAGTCGCATCATCCCTTGCGATTGTGAGATGAGGTAAAGCTCCAAAATTTGAAATGCAGTATTCCTTAACTTCCTCGATATATGGGATAAGCTCGTCTGTAGGAGTAATCTCTACTGTAATGGAAGCTCCTGAATGACGTGCTGCATTAACATTGCGAGCAAACTTATCAAGCATGCCTCGCTCTTTCAGCTGCAGGTAGTGAAGCGAGCACTTGAATTCAATATGAGAGAGAGTATCTTTTTCCAAGTTGAGTATTTGATCGAGCTTCTTTGTAATGGTCATATTGGATACTATTTCGATCCAATGGCCTTCAAGAGCAAGCTTCCTAACGTACTCTTCGATATTTGGAAGTAAGAGAGTCTCTCCGTCTGCGCACAGGTTAAAAAATGATGGGCCACCGACACGTTCCATTCTCATTGCATAAGCAACTTGGTCGGGATCGTATTCCATCGCCGGAATAATACCTTCGTACTGCGAGTCTCTTTGAGCAAGGTAGCAATAATGACAACGAAGATTGCAAACAGATAATGGGATGCCGAAGAAAAATAACTTTTTCATAATGCTTCCTAACGGTGAAGTTTTCTGAATATAGCTGCAAATAGGTGCTGACGTTCGGTTTTAGAAAAAGTAATGAAGATAACAATTAGCCAGCAGATAATACATGACAATACGGCGACTACGAGAAGCATAAGCCAAGTACTGGGATACAAAAAACTAGCGATACCGGCAGTGATGGTCCAAGTGAAGGCGCAGCATCCCACCGATTTGCAAGCCTCGAAGTAAAAGAACTTTACGGGTGTGTCTAGCAGCTGTGCGATATATGGTGCTACTACTACGCAGTTGCGGATTATTCCAATAACAGAACTCGTTCCTGCGATAGCAAGAAGACCGAGATCGGTAAATTCAAGTAGGAGCAAGACAATAAGTACGTTAAGCGCGCTACCTACAACAAATGCAACAGAGTTCACCTTAAGATGATTGGTAGCTGTAAAAACATTATAAAGAGTCTGAAGACCCGCCCAAGGGATATAGTTCATGATCGAAAGAAAAGAAAGAGTTGCAAGAAGGTTTGCATCCAAAGATGGCACCCAAAGCAAATAAAACGGTACGGCAAGACAGCAGAACACGGCAATAGGCACGGACAAAATTAAGTTCGATAATTTAATATCACGCCAGAGACGAGCAAGCATCCCGCTGGTGCCCTCTTTGGCATAATCAATGACTAGCTCCGGCTCTAGATTACTATTAAGTGTGCTTGCAAGAGTAATAATTGCGGTTGGAACGGTTTTTGCAATTGAGAGAGTGCCCATTGGACCTGCTCCCACAAACCAGTTGGCAAATAGGAGATCTAGGCCTGTGGTGAGAACGTTCCCTGCTTGATTTACGGTATTCCAAATGCCAGAAGAGGTAAGCATTTCTATAAAGAAAAAAGAAAAGTCGTTAAACTTGAATGTAATTTTGGGAATTAGTATCCGCTTGAAGCAATAGCAGATGGGGACGCTAATTAGCGACAAAGTGAGAGCGATCAGCGACACATAATGGATCTGGGGCTCAAAGACAGAGTAGGCAAAAAGAAGAAATACAGCATTTAGGACATTGCGTCCTAAATTGATCATGTTCTGAATGTAGAGCTTATTTGTGACGAACATGGCACTGCAGAACAGTGAGACAAAGAGGTTCACGCCAAAGTTTACGAATACAAAGGAAAACAGGAGCTGAACATCTTGGAGATCAGCATTGCCAAGATCGACAATCTGCTGAACATTTGCCACAACAGCTGCTGCAACAGGAAGGAAAACTAGACATAAGACTGTATTGCATACTACGAGAGTAGAGTAATAGGCAGTGGCTTCTTTTTTATTGCCGCGATGGTAGGCAGCGGCAATAAAGCGTGAGCCCATTGAGTTGAAAGCTAAGGTAATCAACGACGCATAGGATACAAAATTGTTCGCAAGTTGGCTAAAGCCGGTCGCTGCTTCACCTACCGTGGCAACCAAGTATGAGGATAAGACGAAGCTAATTCCCATTTGAACCACGAGAGTGACGATCGCTGAGGCAACATTGAAGGCCGTAGCGACCTTACTTGATTGCATCAAGGATCACCTGCTTGATTGACTCATAATAAGGTGCGCGCTGGCCACGACAATAAGTTAGGGGGCCGACTTCAAGAATATCTTGAATAGCCTGCTTGGCCTCGAATGCCGAAGTAGCAACCTTGATATTCGGTATGTCAGAAAGCCAAGAGGCTCCTTCTTGAACTTTATGGCTTACGTTGTCTAATGCGACACAAGGTGTCCCGGTGATAGCAGAAAAAATCATTCCGTGAAGACGGTCTGTAACGACCAGTTTCGCGGAGGCAAACTCATTCCACTTCGCCTGTAGCTCTTCGGGGCGCCTGGCGCGACCAATGAATTGAGTTGCAGAAAGAGTTGAAGTGTTATGAACTAAAGAAAGTTTGTCTCTTAGAAAGCACTCAAGGGTCTCTGCATCTTTAGGTTCAAGAACGCGCTCTTTGTCAGATCTTAAGCAGAGTAATGCGCCGCTCCTCTCATGGTATAGATCGTCTAACTCTAGGTAGGGAACTATATCGGGGACAAGATAATTTGTAGTTTGAGGAGATAGTACTTTAATAAGTTTATAAGTAGGTTGATCCCTAGAATAGAAGACTATATTAGGATTCTCGGAGAACACCTGTGCTGTTTCTTCTTGAGTGATTCGTCCAAGAGGAGTGTCTTCGTAATAAGCGGTTTGAGGAAACATGACTATATGATTGTTCTTAAACTTGTTAAGGATAGTATTGATAAAGGTATTTTCTTCAGGCCAAAGAGTGCCTAAGTTACCTCCTCCATCAATAATAATGAGGTCATGAGGACGGACTAGATGGTCAATGTGACCATGAAAACGTTCATAGGTGGTTCTAGGGATCTCAAAGGCAATGTCATTAAGACCTGCATCTGATAGCAGCTGCTCCTGCGCATAGACGATAGCCTGATCGCCGAGGTTCGAATGGGTTGGGGTGCCCATAACAATGACCGAAGAAGAGTGATGCTTCTGGTGAGAGGCAAATGCTGGCACAACAGAGGCTAAGGAAGTGCGGCGGTGTACTGCCCCTATGTAGTGAGTAAATGGCTTGAGTTTCATGATAGCTAATGGATCGCTTTCTTGATGCTTGTGAAAAGATTTGGGGCGTGGCGGAACAAATTAGTTGCAAGAATATTTTTAAAAGAGCGCGAGGGCTTAAACGATGAAGTCAGGTAATCGTATCTGGCATCCCAGCAATCTTTTAGATACTTGAGGCGTTTTTGGTTAATGGTTGGGTCTGGATCTGATGCATATTGAGCTTCAGATAACGGGGCTTTCGCGATAGAGAGAGCCTCCCAGGCCGGTGCAAACCAATGTTTATCCGTGAGATAGTCAATGCGCTTTAAAAGTGCTTCAGAGGCGTCAAGATAGTTCACAACCGTTTTTGCATGGGTTATCGATTGAGGGTTCTGAGCGTAGTAATAATCATCTATCGCTACAGTTGCAATACGAGAGCATTGAGCTGCAAGACGATGAATGATGTATTCGTCTTCATGGAGTTTCCCCACATCGAATCTTTCGTGGGAAAACAACTCTCTTTTATAGAGCTTTCCCCAGGCAACGATAAACTCAACAGAATCTGCGTGGCCCATAGCTCGATCCCAGAATTGTTCCTCATCAATAAGCTCAGATGGTGCGCATATACGGGAAAGAGACTGACCTTCTGGATCTGTAAAAGTAAATCCACCGATAGTCATGTCAGCCTGAGTGGCAGATTGCCGATCGACGAGCTGCTCGATTTCTTGTGATCCAATGAAGTCATCGGAGTCTAGGAAAAAAAGAAAATCGCCCGTGGAATTATCGATGCCTGTGTTGCGAGCACCGGATAAGCCTGCGTTGGGCTGATGGATTACTATGCAGCGAGAATCACTTTTTGCGATTTGTTGGGCGATAGCAAGCGTATCGTCTTTTGACCCGTCGTCAATAACCAGTACTTCGAGGTTACTGTATGTCTGTTTAAAAACAGATTCAAGGCATCTCGGCAAAAAGGTGGCTACGTTGTAAGCGGGGATTATTATTGATACCTTATGCATCAATGTGGGCTCTCCAGGTAACTCTAGCCATTAAGGGCATTTTGGAAGTTGAGTGCGAGATCAATAAAGGGCACTTCTTACAACCTTATGGCATTGTTGCTTATTCACATACTTGTTGTTGCTCTTTTAGAAAGATTCTTGAAGAGAACATGCATGCGAACTCGTTGTGAAATAAGAGGAGGGCTATTGCAGCGGAAATCTAAAAGGGACGTTGTGATCTCTGCTATACAGACAAAGATCTTCGAGCCATGAGATATTTTGATTGAGACCTTTCCCGTCATATAGTTGCCATTCATGAGTAAAGAAAATCAGTCGTTTATCAGCAACTTCAGGCGCATTTTGGGAGTAAAGTCTCTCTATTTCTGTGTAAACAGAAGCTGCTTGAGGGACTCTATATTCATATTCAGAGAAAAATGAGAGCGAGAACCATTCCCCACGCATGTCCGTTGAAAAGAATTGGAGGCTGGTCGATTGGTCTGTGAGTTCCCCGTTGTTGTGCAGCTGTGAAAGCTGCTCTTTATTGAGGAAATAGCTGGGGCGAGTAGCAGCGTCTGCGGTGAGAAGGCCGCAGGCGCCATAGGGTGCATCTTTCATTCCTAGTAATGCCTCTTTGGATCCATTAAAACGGTCTAGGCGTACTACTCGATCAAGAGACCCGATGTTCCCAGTAAGGTCTTGAACGGCTTTAGAAAAGCTAATCCAATCTTGTTTCCCTTGATCGTATGTGGCGTTGGAGTAGCCTCGGGTTGTATCGGGCGCATGCAGGCCGAATTTGAGCCAATCGGAAGTGTTGGCAAAGTCATGTTGGTAGGACGTGCCTATATCTTTTATGTCAGACAAATAGCAGTACAAGCTAAATTTAGCTCCGTACTGTTCGTGAAGTCTTTTTATGTACGCAAAAAATGGTTCGTCAAATGCGTTGGTATACTTGGTTTTATTTGTTTTGAGATTAGACAAAGAAAGGCTTACGTCGTCAATAGATGCATGTATTGATGATGTGTCAGCTTGTGTAGTGCACAAAACAACGCTCGCACCAATTATTAGAACAAGAGTTATGAGAAGCAATCGGGGGGGGTCTTCATTTTGAGAGTCAACTGAGACCACACAATGCGACGGAGTGATTCATATTATATGATGCCTTATATATCGCGATCTTTGTTGGAGCTTAAATAGCATAATGCGAATGATGTAAAAAGACAACCGAAGGTTACTGTGTGCGGGTGTATTCGTACTCGCCTAAAAGCACATTGTCGGAATAGAGATTGACATGAGCCTGCTCGATGGTAGGGCTTACGTCAAAACCTACGGCAGCGAGAACGTGACATAGCTCTGGAGTGAATTGATCTATCAAGATCGAAAGATCCTTCTTAGGTATTGGCTTGGTGCGGAGCCATCCTGCTTTGAGGGTGGAAGGACGCTCTTGGGGGAAGGTTTTCTCGGGATCGAAAGAGGCCATGATCGTGAGTGTGGGGGCTTCGAAGGAGAGCTGGAGGGAAAGCTCTAAGGGAAGGTTGAGCTCGCTAAGGCTTTGAATAATTTTCTCGGTAACGTAGTTGGGGTCGCCTTCCAAGGCTTTTGTGAGCCAGTCCATGGCAGATTCGCGGGCAGATTCAAGGGATTGAGCGCGCTCAGTTTGGGCGGCAAGGAAGGCGTCGCGTCGGACTTCCCATTCTTGGCGGGCAGCGACGACTCGGTCTTGAGCGCGCTGGGCGATGAATTCCAGGCGCAGCTGCTTGGTATTCCAAAAAGCGAGGGGATTCACGGCAGTGCGAGCTTCCTGGCCGAGTTCTTGGGCGATGGCGTCTAGGGAGGGTTCGGGCTCGTTGAAGGGTTCGGGGTCTACGTGCCAGCTTTGAACGTCGACAAGGTTACTCTCATACCAAGCGAGATCTTGGGGAGTGGGGGCGAGGTCGCCAATGGAAGTAAGGGTGTCAAGGCGGGATTCGAAGTCCTGTGCTGCTTGTGCCGCTGCCACTTTTGCCTGAGTACGGGTCTTGGAGACGGCGTTTTTGTACTCGCGCGTGCCTTTGATGGCCAGGAGGAGGTCGGCTTCGGCGAGGGAGTCGCCAATGGTTCCAGTGGTGTCCTGGATGACTTCTTTTCCGCCGGTAGTTACGGTGACTTGTGCGGTTGGATGGTTGCCGGCAAGTGAACGCCAATGATTAAGAGCCTCCAGCTGGCGCTGAGTGGTCTTGGGATCTTCGTGCCCAGATGCGGGTGGGATAATGCTTTGGCTAAAGCTGGTGTGTGGAGTGATTTGTTGAGGTGCAGGATTCGACCCAATGGTGGTCCATTTTGGGCGTGAGCTCGTTGTTTGAGGTTTGATTGTCTTCGAATCTATGAGGGCTCCAGGTTGAGTGTGAGTGCGAGCTGATGGGCTGGTTGTAGCGAGGTTGGCTGCGTGCAGTCAACCTTTGGTGCGGATAGCTCGGGTTAATGAGTATCTTATAGAGTATATTCTGATAGTAAATTGTTATTGAACTTATAGATGTTTATGAATTTGTAAACCTGTGGAGGCAACCATGGGATTGAATCTATGGCAGACCGTAAAGTCCTTGGTCATGAGGAACGCTACAGAGGCTTTTGATGAGGCGGAGTTCGAGCAGGATTCTATGCTGGAGCTGGATGATGATGTGCGCACCGTAATCATCACTGCTATGGAACATGCCAAGGGATTTAGTCCCAAGGTGATCGCAAGCTGGGCGTTGGGTGGAGTTCTGGCATTGTCAGTGATTACCAGTGCATTTGCTGGTGGTTTACCCGCAACGCCTCCCAATGCCCCAGAACCACCTTCGCCAGTTCCGGTTGCCCAGGCAGCTCCTGAGTCAGAGGAGGAGCCACAGGCTTCGGACGTGAGGGTGTCTGTGGTGGTACCCGAGCAGTGGCCCATGGAGGATGCTGAAGCTGCTTCGGTTGTAGTGGAAGTCACGGGCACTGCTGACGATGGCGAAAAAGTGGCTCAGAGTGTATCGGTGGTGCCGGGGTCCTCGCGCACGCTGATCTTAGAGCCTGGGGCCTATTCTGTGGCAGCTAAAACATCGGAGGTCACCCTTGCTGACATGGTGTTTGTGGCCAGCGGGCAAACGCTGGCGGTGGATGGCTCGGGCGACGATCTGTCTGCCACGGTAGCCTTTGTGCTGGATGATGCGAAGACCCAGGAAATCGCAGATGTCAAGGCAGAAGCACAGCGTGCATCCGAAGAGGAAGCGGCGCGCCAAGCCGAAGCTGAACGCCAGGCCGAAGTTGAGCGTCAAGCTGCTGAGGCGGAGGCGGCGCAACAGGCTGAGGCTGCAGCGGTAGAGGCTCAGCGCAACGAGCAGACGGTGTATATCACGGACACAGGATCGAAGTATCACAACGCCGGCTGTCGACATCTGAAGGAGAGTAGGCACGCAATTTCGCTCTCGGAGGCTCAGGCGCGAGGTTACGAACCCTGCAAACACCGTCAACCCTGCAGGCATTGTCATTAGAGAGCGAGAGTGAACTTACAGCTACGGAGGTCGGGTTTCTCGGCAGGAGCTGCTGGGATAGATTGATGCTGTTTCTGATTGTCTTTTTAATTGCGGACCCGGATAGTTTACTGCAGGAGATTGGGTTTTGTTGGAGTCGCTCCGTAAGGGGTAGAAACCGTTCATTAATCTATCCATATAGTGGTAGATTGGCTGTCGGGCTTTTTCTTACGGCCCAAGCGTGTCTGATTTCTGACTGCCACCTTCGGCTGCAGCCTACCTTTAGGAGTTCTTTTGTCTGCCAAGCACATGGCCTCCGGCTCTTCTCGTCCCAGCTATCGTCCCAAAGGCGATTCTCCCTATCGCGCATCTCATAGTCGTTCCGCTGGATCGGTTGGCAATGCCCCGCAAGGGGCTTCGCCCTACACACAGCCCTATCAGCCTACGGCCTCTCGGTACTCTGGCGATGCGGCTTCCTATGTGAAGTCGCGCAAGGGCGCTGGGGCGCCAGGCAAGCCTGTTCGCAGGGGGCCTCGCTGGTGGCAGATCCTGCTCATTGTGCTAACAGTGCTGGTAGTTGTGGGAGGTACCTGCGGCTTCTTTATGTATGAGGACTTGAAGGCTATCAAGTCTGAGGCGCAGAATGCCAAGCAGGAACTTGCTGTGTATAAAGATGCGTTGATGAATGGTAAGTCGGATGAGCTATCTAGCTCGGCAGCTTCGCTGGCTCAGAGCACTCAGACCATGGCAGATCGTCTGTCGAGCCCTCTGTGGACCGTGGCTGAGATCGTGCCGGTTTATGGCCAAGATGTGCGTCAGGGACGCGAGCTAGTGGGCGTTGCCAACGACTTTATGCACAACGGCTTGCTGCCCTTCTCCAATGACCTTAATGGCGTGTCCATCAAGTCGCTGGTGAAGGACGGCGGCCAGGTGGATATCCCCATCCTGCAGAAGGTCGTCAATGCGGTACTTGCGATCAAGGTTCCTCTCACGGATACCATCCATAAGATTCAGTCGCTGGAGCCGTTCCATATTCAGAAGATCAATGACGTGCTTGAGGGCGCTCAGTCCATGCTTTCCCAGGCGAGCGACTTGTTGGATGAGGCAGACGATGTGTTGCCCCAGCTTCCTGTGATGCTGGGTGCTGATGGGCAGACCAAGACCTACCTGGTGGTGGCTCTCAACAACGTGGAGACTCGTTCTTCCGGTGGCTTCCCCGGAGCCTGGGGCACCATGACGGTGACGGACGGCAAGATTGCTCTTAATGGTGACTTTGCTTCGTTGCAGAATGCCCGTCAGGATGCTGGCACTGGGTTTACTCCCACAGATGAAGAATCTGCTGCCTTTGATATGGGTAGTGCTGCGTTTAATCCTGGCTCGGCCATGATGACACCGCAGTTCCCGCGTGCCGCAGAGGCTGCCGCTCAAAGCTGGCTGGCATTTAAGAATCAGGCGGTCAATGGCGTGGTGGCTGTTGACCCCGTGTTTTTGCAGTCGCTGCTGGCGGTGACAGGGCAGTCGGTGGATGTGAATGGCATCCATGTGGACGGTTCTAACTCTGCCACTGTGCTTATGCATGACACCTATTGGAACATTCCGGTGGATGCGCAGGATGCGTTCTTCTCGGGCGTCGCCGGCGCATCGTTCCAGGCCATTTTCGCAGGCCTTGGCCATGCCGACAGCGGCGACCTGGCCAAGACCATCTTGGACGGTGCTCTGACTCGCAACTTCCAGGTGTGGATGGCTGATCCTGATCAAGAGGCGGCCATTGACGCTCTGGGCTTCTCGGGCAAATTGGAGGCCGATCCTGCAAAACCTGTGCTGGGCACCTATACCAACGACTACACCTGGTCCAAGATGGACTGGTATCTGAACATGAACACCCAGGTGGGCGAGGGTGTGAAGAACGCTGACGGCTCGACGAGCTATCCGGTGACCACCACCGTTACCAACGCTATGACGCCTGAGGAGGCTGCGACTGCCCCTTACTATGTCTATGGCGGCAATCCAGACAAGCGTAGTCAGGGTGACATGCTTACGCATCTGTACCTGCTTGCACCCGCGGGGGGTTATATCTCCGATATCCAAGGCCAGGGAGGGGTCTTCTCGGTAGCGCAGCACTCGGTGTACGGATACGACGAGTGGACCTGCTCGCTGCAGGAGAATCCCCAGGAGACCACTACCATCACCTACACGGTAACCACGTCTCCTGAGGCTACGCAGCCTCTCACGGTGAGCCGCACTCCGGCTGCCAGGAGCTTCTCTTAGCGGTAGGATGGGATTGAGATAGTCAGACGCGCCCAGGTTTCCTTGGAAGTCGGGGCGCTTTTTTGTGGCTCGCGAGGTGGAGGCGGGTATGTAATACGTGCTACACTTCTTCCAATTTAGGAATGGGAGGAGTCTATGGCGACTATCAGTGCGCGGGTCCCTGATGAGATAAAGCGGCAAGGAGTGGACGCACTGCGGGCTAAAGGGGCCACGGTAAGCGATTTGGTCAATGCAGCCTTTAATCATCTGATTCAAACAGGGGAGCTCCCAGGGGAGGGGGCTTCTGAGGCGGTGGCGGTCTTGCCGCGAGGGCCTCGCGGGTTGGATGGGGCGCAGATGCAGGAGCTGCGCCGGTCTCTAGCGGCGACCACTTTTGAGGGAGTGCATCTGGAAGGGTTGGATGTTAGGCGCGCGCTGGCAGAGGGGAGGCGCCGTGACTACGAGGCTCTTTCTTGATACCTGTGTGCTGGTGGACTACTTTGCCAAAAGAGAGCCGTTTTTTGATGCCACGGTGAAGCTGCGGGTGGCTCAGATGTTGGGCGACGTGCAGCTCTGGTGCAGTGCTAAGTCTTTTACGGATGTGTTCTATATCGTGGCTTGCGAGGTGGGCAGCGAGGATCTCCAGCGGGCATTTTACGAAAGCTTGGATTTTTTGCATGTGGCATCGGTGGATGCGGGGTGCATTAGAGAAGCATGCGTCTGGGGCTGGGAGGATTTCGAAGACTGCTTGGTGGCGCTGACTGCCAAGGAGTGCAGGGCTGACGTGCTGCTCACACGGGATGCTTCAGGATTTGAAAAGTCTCCTGTGCCGGTGATGACGCCTCGGGAGTATCTGGAGCGGCTGCAGGAAGAGCAGGGGATTTGGTACGTCACTGAGACGCTTTAGCCTGCTTGTAGTCTTTTCAGTTCTTCCTTAGACTGTGGGGACCGTCCGCTCCTTTTGGAGGTAGTCCATGGTTTCAAGTGTGTGGCGCCGCAGTGGTGGCGCCTTCTCGGCAGTTTTGGCATTGATCGCAGTATGCATGGCTATGTGCGTGGCAGCCCCCACGCAGGCATTGGCGAAATCCTACGAGATATCTCGGGTGGCTATCGATGCCACGCTGGATGCCGATGGCACGCTGCACGTGACAGAAGATCGCACCTTTGATTTTGACGGCGACTTCAACGGCGTTTACTGGCGGCTGCCTCAGGGAAACTACGAGGGGCGGCAGCTGGAGCCTGAGGTGGAATCGGTGGGAGTGGTGAGCGACAACGGGAGTTTTGAGCCGTTCGTGCAGGACTACTCCGGCGATCCCCATAGCTACGAGCTCACCCAATACAGCAGCTATGTGGAGGCAAAGCTCTATAACCCGGCAGAGGACCAGCAGGTAACCTATCGCATCACCTATTCCATTCCGCAGTTGGCCACGGCCTGGAAGGATACCGGGGAGCTCTATTGGAAGTTTGTCTCGGATGGGTGGGATGAGACCTCGCACAATGTGACCTGCACCATTCATCTGCCGGTGCCGGCGGGGCAGCAGGTGACTCCAGAGCAGAACGTGCGGGCCTGGGGCCACGGCACCCTGGATGGAGAGGTGCGTTTCTCGGGCGACGACGTGGTGTACATGGTGCCCTCAGTGGGCAGCGACGACTATGCGGAGGCGCGCATCACCTTCCCGGTGGAGTGGCTGAGCGTGGCGCCTTCCGGCGAGTCGCGTATGAGCGCCATCTTGGAGCAGGAGCAGCGCTGGGCCGACGAGGCTAATCGCAGGCGCGAGATGGCACGCTCCATTTACTATGGCGCGTTGACCCTGGTGGTGGCCGTGGGCGCGGTGGCCTGCGTGGTGTCGCTGCTGCTCTATAGGCGCTACAAGCAAAAGCACAGGCCGGTGTTTGAGGACCGTTATTTTAGGGATGTGCCGAGCGATGACCATCCGGCGGTGCTGGGCGCGCTGATCCATGACGACGAGGTGGGAAGCCCGGAGCTTACGGCAACGCTCATGAGGATCTCGGACGAGGGGGCCGTGGACCTTTCCTACGTGCAGACGCCCAAGAAAGGCGCGTTCTCCCGGGGGAAGGAGACCTACAGGCTTACCTATAACCCCAAGCGCGCGCAAAAGATCGAAGATCCTATCGATAATGCCCTGCTGGACTTGCTCTTCAAGACGGTGGCGCCTCGGGTGAAGGGCTATGAGAAGCCTGCTGACGGCCGCATCGAGCTGGACTTTGACGACATCAAAAAGGTGGCCAAGAAGAAGCCCGAGCGCTTTATGGATGCCTATAAGGAGTGGAAGGACACGGCCGAGGGTCAGGCGCATCTGCGAGGGTTCTTTACCGATTCCAGCAACGGCCGGGGCTGGTGCGTGCTGATGATCATCCTGTGCGGCCTGGCGGCCTTCTTGGGATTCTTCGCCTTCTTGATCTTCGAGGCGCCGCTTCCCATGTTTTTGAGCCTGCTGTCGCCTGTGGCGGGCATTGTGGTGTCGGCTATTGTGGTGGTGCATCTGAAGGCATTGTCGTCTGAGGCCGTGGAGCTTACCGCGAAGCTGGAAGCTCTGCGTCGCTGGCTCAAGGAGTTCACCCGTCTGGACGAGGCGGTGCCCACCGATGTGGTGCTGTGGAACCGCCTGCTGGTGATGGCTGTGGTGCTGGGCGTTGCCGACGAGGTCATCAAGCAGCTGCGCATGGTGCTTCCGCAAATGCTGGAAGACCCGGACTTCATGCCCACTTATATGTGGTGGGGCACCTATGGGCGCATGGACTCGCCGGCCTCGGTCTTCGAAGAGGCCTCTCGGTCGAGCTACCAGGCTTCTGTGGCCGCGCTGGCGGCCTCTTCCAGCAGTTCTGGCGGCGGCGGAGCGGCGGGTTCTCTGGCGGCGGCGGAGGCGGCTTTGGCGGCGGCGGAGGCGGCGGCGCCTTCTAGCTGCAGGGCGCTTGGGGCGCCCTGTGAGCCGCGAGTTGTTGTGGGCGCCGTGGCGACAGGGCGCCGGCATTTTGTGCTGCTGAGCCGCTGGGCGCCACTGTCGTGTTGCGAGCAGTGCAGATGTAAAGATGCGCCGCCAGGATCTCAGGAGACTCTGGCGGCGCTTGTGCGTCGAGGCGCGAATGGTGCGGGCCGTGGCCGTTCGGGACAGCCTCATGTGTTCAAACTGTTAAGAGAGGGGACCCCTAGGGACGGCACTTGGGGCATCGATGGGTTTCTCGGCATAGGAGAGCTATAACGCGTGGGGTCATAGGGCATCAGATGTGCAAGTGGTAAAACAACCTGAAAGATGCATAACTCCTGCATGATAAAAGTATGCTAAAAGCTATGTATGAAATGCAGGGATAGTAACATACACCTGCCGCTCAATACCCCCATTTACCACTAAAAACGCCATAGCTACCTCTTGCCGCGCTGCATAAGCTCTCCATAACTTTTGGGAGTTGCCGGGGGTATACAAATAGCCTACGGAGTTTGCGTGGTACCGGGCCGCGCGATCTTCTTATTAAAAAACGCAATGGGAGGTTTCCATGACTTACACCAAAGCTCCGGGTAAACCGGACCGCATCGTAGTCGCCCTTGGCGGCAATGCTCTTGGCGACAACCCCAAGGAGCAAATGGAGCGTATCAACGTTGCAGCTCCTGCTCTGCTTGGCTTGATCGAGCTGGGCAATGAGATTGTGATCACCCACGGCAACGGCCCTCAGGTTGGCATGATCCAGAAGTCGTTTGCCACCGCCAATGAGGTCAACTCTGATATTCCCGCGATGGATCTGCCTGAGTGCGGCGCTATGAGCCAGGGCTACATTGGCTACCACCTGCAGAAGGGCCTGGGCAACGAGATCCGTCGCCAGGGCAAGCCTTGGCATGTGGCCACCATCGTGACCGAGGTCGAGGTAGACAAGAACGACCCTGCCTTTGAGAACCCCACCAAGCCTATCGGCCAGTTCCTCACCGCCGAGCAGGCTGAGGAGGTCAAGAAGGAGAACCCCAGCTGGACGTTGGTAGAGGACTCCGGCCGCGGCTATCGTCGTGTAGTGGCTTCTCCTGCTCCTAAGGCCATCGTGGAGATTGGCTCCATTCGCCACCTGCTGGACGAGGAGTACATCGTCATCGCCTGCGGCGGCGGCGGAATCCCCGTGGTCGAGGAAGACAATGCCCTGGTTGGCGTGGGCGCCGTCATCGACAAGGACCTGGCCGGCGAGCTTTTGGCCGAGGACTGCGACGCCGAGAAGCTCATTCTTCTGACCGCCGTGGATCACGTGGCCATCAACTTTGGCAAGCCTGACCAGAAGGACCTCGAGGACATCACCGTCGAGGAGGCCGAGAAGTACCTGGCCGAGGGTCAGTTTGGCAAGGGCTCCATGGAGCCTAAGGTCAAGGCTGCCGTCAAGTTTGCCAAGAGCCGTCCTGGCCGTGTAGCCATCATCGGCTCTCTGGAGAAGGCTCCTGAGGCCATGAAGGGCACCTCTGGCACCCGCATTCACCTCTAAGAGAGCGAGCAGGCGCTGGGAGCCTGATCTTTCAATGTGACTTGAAGCCTCCGCTGGGCATAGCTTGGCGGAGGCTTTCTTATGCCGTAGGCAGCTTTGTTCTGGGTGGCTGCCGGGCGCTGGGGGCACGCTTTGTGCCTATTTAGAATGTCTTCAGCTTGTTGCCGTTATCTTGCGCTCCGGCGTATTTGAGGGGTGCATAGATTGGTCTGGGGCGGCGAGGACATATTCCTTTGAGAACACCGCTGTGGCGCTCGATCTTTCTGGGCGTCGCATCTATTTGTGCACTGGCTCAAAGGAGTTATGAATGAATAAAACGAGTCATCATTGGAAAACTGCGGCCCTTTTGGCCTCCTGCCTCATGGCGGTGAGCCTGTGTGGGACGGCGACGGTGGCGCTGGCAGAGGATCCCTCGGACCCGGTAGAAGCCGCCCAAGATTCCCGCACCATTAGCAATCTAAGGTGGGCGGTGACGGGTTCGAACACCGCCACCGTGTCTTGGGACGCCGTGACGGGAGCTCGCTACTACGTACTCTGGGTCATGAAGGACGGCGTGCATACGCAAACCTATTCGCTGCAAACCAACAGCTACTCCCTTACCATCGCAGAGCCCGGCACCTATGGGTTTGCGGTGGGCGTCGCCCAGACGGCAGGCGGCTCGAGCTCCTCGCTTATCAACGCGCGCGAAACGGTGGTGACGGTTTCTCTGGATCCCAACAATGGCCAGGCGCCAACTCCCGTAGGCATGCTTGTGGAGGCCGGCCAAAAGCTGAAGCACGCCCCCGCAACTCCTAGTTGGGGCTCCCACAGCTTCAAGGGGTGGACCACCTCCCCGGTCGACGGCGCGTTGGCCCCAACCTATGATTTCTCTGGCTGGGGAGCCCAGGTGACGGCGCCCATCACCCTTACCGCCCAATGGCAGCTGGCCGCTCCTGCCTCGGTGGGTTGGAGCGCCGATCATGCCCGGATAGCTTGGGATGGCGTTGAAGGTGCCAACGGTTATCAGGTGACGGTGACCTCTGCCTCCGGCGAGACGCTGCTGGATGACCGCATGGCGGCAGACGCCCGGTCTACAGCGTGCCCGGCCTTGCGCCAGCCCGGAAGCTATACTGCCGCCGTCAAGGCGTTGGGCGGACGAGGGGTGGCGAACTCCGCAGACACCCGCTCTGTATCGCTCCATACAGTCATCTTTGATGTTGCCGGCGGGTCCGGCGCCCCTGCCATGGAGCTGGTGGAAGCCGGCGGCTTGGCCTCTCGCCCCGCAGATCCCGTGCGCGCCGGCTATAGGTTTGACGGCTGGTATGCAAAAGGATCCTCTGCGCCCTATGACTTTGCCTCTCCGGTGAGCGCGCCGGTGGAGCTGGTGGCCCGATGGTCCGTGCTTCCCTGCAAAGTGCAGCTCAACCTCAATGGCGGCACGCTGGAAGGCGACGATGTGACGTCCTATGTGCCTGGCACGGCACAGCCGTTGCCTGGCGCGACCCATGTGGGCTGCACTTTTGGCGGATGGTATGACAATGCGCAGCTCACAGGGCAGCCGATGTCTGAGATCCCGGCAACGGCCACAGGTGACCAGGCCTTCTGGGCCAAATGGAGCCCTAACACCTATCTGGTGTATCTCGACCCTGAGGGCGGCAAGATCCTCGATCGGCGCCTCACCCATTACACCTATGGCACGGGCTTGATCCTGCCGCAGATGGTGGTGCGCCCAGGCTACACCTTTGAAGGCTGGTATACCTCGTCTGGCGGCGGCGACGCGGTGGAGGAGATCCCCGAGACCGCCACAGGCAACCTGGTCTATTACGCCCACTGGAAAGCCGTCGAGGAGCCCTCTCAGCCCGATGAGCCGCAGGCTCCCGATCAACACCCCGATGGGCCGCAGGCTCCTGGCGAGACCCAAGGCCCAGAAGGCTCCCAAACCCCTGGCGCGCCACAGCCTTCACAGAATGGCGCTGCGGGCAGCGAGGGCGTTTCTCGGCAACCTGGTCAGGCATCAGGGGCTTCCAAGGCTGCCGGGGCCAAGGTGTCTCCTAAAGGTAGGGCAGAGCGTGGGCTGCCAGCCACCGGTGACGAGGGTTTCTCGGCAGCCTATGGTCTAGGCGCACTGGCCGTCTTGGGCGTGGCGGCTGCAGTGGCAACAGTGGCGATGAGGCGCGCGCAGCACTAGCGTGCGGGAAGCATTGGGATGATATTGCGGGAGGAGCTCGGCGGGCGGAGTCGCTTGCCGGGCTCCTCTTTTGTGGCACGATGGAACATGCAGTAGAGGGGAGCCAGAACATAAGAGAGAGAGGATTCATGGCAGAGAGGAAGATTCAAAAGGCGTTGGTCTCGGTGACGGACAAGAGCGGGGTGGCACAGTTTTGCCGCGCGCTCCACGACACCTACGGTACGCAGATCATCTCCACCGGGGGCACCGCGAAAGTGCTGGAAGAAGCGGGCGTGCCGGTGACGGAGATCTCGGAGTACACCGGCTTTCCCGAGATGATGGGCGGCCGTGTGAAGACGCTGCATCCCAAGGTCCACGGCGGCCTTCTGGCGCGTCGCGACAGCGCCGAGCACATGGAGGAGGCTGCGGCCCACGACATCCCCATGATCGACCTGGTGTGCGTGAACCTGTACGAGTTTGAGAAGACCGTGGCCAAGCCCGACGTCACCTTTGCCGACGCCGTGGAGCACATCGATATTGGCGGCCCCTCCATGCTGAGGTCTGCGGCCAAGAACGCCCAGAGCGTCACCGTGGTGTGCGATCCGGCAGACTACGGGCGCATCCTGGACGACATGGCGGCCCACGACGGCGCCACCTCGCTGGAGCTGCGCCGTCAGCTGCAGGTGAAGGCCTATACCACCACCGCGGCCTATGACACGGCCATCTCCAATTGGCTGGCCGGCCAGCTCATCGATGCCGAGGGCGCTGTGCCCACACAGTTCCCTGAGCGCCTGACCTTGGCCTATACCAAGCAGCAAGACCTGCGCTACGGCGAGAACCCCCACCAAGCGGCCGCCTTCTACCGCGATGCCAACGCCGCTCCCCACTCGCTGGCCTGCGCCACGCAGCTCAACGGCAAGCCGCTGTCCTACAACAACCTGCTGGATACCGACGCCGCCTGGTCCGCCGTCCGCGAGTTTGACGAGCCCGCCTGCATCATCTTGAAGCACCAGAATCCCTGCGGCTCTGCCGTGGCTGCCAACGTCACCGAGGCCTACGACAAGGCCTATGCCTGCGACCCGGTGAGCGCCTTTGGCGGCATCATCGCCTGTAACCGCGAGGTGCCCCTGGAGCTGGTGGAGCACTTTGCCGACGTCAACAAGCAGTTTGTGGAGGTCCTCATCGCGCCCTCCTTCACTCCCGAGGCCCTGGAGCGCCTGAGCCGTCGCAAGAACCTGCGCGTCCTTGCCACCGGCGGCGTGGATGCTCCCGCCGCCCAGGAGATGCGCACGGTGGACGGCGGTCTTTTGGTGCAAGACGTCGACCACGTGACCGAGAAACCCGCCGACTACCAGGTGGTCACTCGCCGTGCTCCCACGGCCCAGGAGCTCCACGACCTGGAGTTTGGCTGGAAGGTGGTTAAGACCGTGAAGTCCAACGCCATCCTCATCGCGAAGGACGACGCCGGCATTGGCATGGGGCCCGGCCAGCCCAACCGCGTGGACTCCGCCATCATCGCCTGCGACCGCGCCCACAAGGCCTGCGAGCGCATGGGCGTGGCGCCGGAGAACCTGGCTGCGGCTAGTGACGCGTTCTTCCCCTTCCGCGACGACGTTGACGAGCTGGCCGCCCGCGGCGTCACCGCCATCATTCAGCCCGGCGGCTCGGTGCGCGACGAGGAGGTCATCGCTGCCTGCGACGAGCACAACATTGCCATGGTCTTCACCGGTCGCCGGCACTTCAGGCACTAGTATCGTGCGTGAGCCTGTGGGCTAGGGCTTGCGGGTTCGCCGTGGGAATGAAGCTGTCGCCCCCACATGCAGCGGCGTTCTGCAGGCGGGGGCGACGAGCGACGATATGCATGAGACGGGCGGACACTCGGGGGGTGTCCGCCCTTTTTGCGATGATTCGACGATGGAAAAGGCGCGGCGGGTATGGGGGGGCACCTGCAGACTATCTGGTAGCAGCCCTTTTGCTCATAGGGAGAGCGCTCTTGGGATCCCCCTGCGGGGAGGCCATAGACGACCTGCGACGATCTGGGTTTACTGTTGGGCGGGGACCTCCTGCCGGGGCCATCTGGGCCCGCTCATCTCGATGTGCTAGATGAGTATCTAGGAGAACAACTTGCAAAGCTGGGATGGCTATTAGACTCCAAATAGAACGCTTCTCAAGCGATCTTCAGCGGTAATGGACTCCTAGGCAGCCAAATAGAACAGAATGGGTTCTATCTGGCTGCTTAGGAGTACGGAGAGCCCAAATGACTGTTCTCTTAGAGCGCCTAGGAGAACAGCTACACCCTCTGGATGTTCTTTTGAGCCCCTAAGGAGAACGCAGCGCCCTATATGGGCCTTCTTTTGCCTTCCCGGCACCTATCCCGCCTGTTGAAGTAGGGTAGAAGCTACGTCGATAGATGCGTTAACCCAAGGAGCCGTCATGCTGGACCCATCCCGCGACTACACAGAGGCCGATCTGGCCGCCCTCGAGGCAGAGGAGCTTGCTCGCCTCGCGTCCTTCGAGCTTGGCGACCCGGTGCTGGTGTGCCGCTGGCGCATCGCAGGCCGACAGCTTCCGCTGGAGAGCCGCCACCTGCGCGCGTTGCGTGCCCGTAGCGCTCAGGGTGATCCGCTGACTCCGGAGTTTTGTGCCTGGGTCCAACAGCACATCGAGCAAACCTTGGATTCTGGGGCTGCCGAGAACCCCGACGGCGTCCTCATGATCGCCCTCGACGGCCAGGGGCGCGCCGCCATGGCGCTAGGGTCCTATGAGGAGCTTGAGGATCTGAGCGCAGCGGGGCTCACCGCGCGCGCCCAGGCCGCCCGCTTGGAAGCGCAAGAGACCGGCGTTGCCCCCGAGATTCTGCTGGCAGTGACCCCAGAGGGCACGCTGGAAGTGGGGGCAGGCTTGGAAGAGCCGCTGGCAGCAGTGGCCTCCTTGGCTGTGGATGTTGCAAAAACGTTAGGCGTCCCTGTGGCCTTCGACCCCCGGTTGGCTGCTAGGGTTGAGACTGATCCTGCTGCCTGGGCAAGCATCCTGCTGGCTTCGGACGAGCACGGCGTCCTTCGGGCTGCTGACGGCTTAGCGGCCTCTGGCGAGGCTGCAGCTGCTGAGGGCATCGCTTCTCGGTTGGAGCAGGGCTACCGCAAGCTGCTGGACACCGTCCGCGCCAAGCCTCATCGCCCGTTCTAGGGAGCTGTCTCTAGGGAGCTGCCGTGTGGGCTGCCGGGCTGGAGGTCTGGCGGCTGCGCGGCGGGTCAGCGCTGCTGTGTGCGACACGGCGGCGCGCCGAGTCGCCGCGCGGTAGCGAGAGCATAATTCGCACTGGATGCGAGCAGGGGTTTTGTCGGCAAGGAAGCGTGAAGAGAGGGGAGTGCCATGACGCGCATCGCGCTGGTAGAGGATGACGCGGCCATCAGGGAGGCGCTGAGCGACCTGCTGGTGCAGCGCGGCTATGAGCCCGTGGAGATCTGCGATTGGGCCCATGCCAGTCAGGCGGTGCTGGACGCGGCGCCGGACCTGGTCCTTTTGGACCTGGGGCTTCCGGGTGTGGACGGCACGGCCATCTGTCGAGAGCTGCGGGACAAGTCGGGCATTCCAATCATTGTGGTAACCAGTCGCGCCTCGGAGATGGACGAGGTGCTGGCCATGACCATGGGGGCGGACGATTTTATTACCAAGCCCTACTCGGTCTACGTGCTGGTGGCCCACATCGAGGCGCTGCTGCGGCGCAGCTCGCAGGCGCAGGCTCGGCCCACGCTCACGCACAAAGGGCTTACGTTGGACGTGGAGGCTTCCTGCGCCAAGGCCAACGGCAAGACGGTGGATCTTACGCGCAACGAGCTGCGGATTCTTGCGTATCTTATGCACAACGCAGGGGCGGTGGTTTCGCGTACGGCCCTCATGTGCGAGCTCTGGGACTCCGAGGCCTACGTGGATGACAACACCCTCACGGTGAACGTCAACCGCCTGCGCCAGACGCTGGCCAAGCTGGGCATCGAGAATTACCTGGTGACCCATCGCGGCCAGGGATACTCGGTGTAGCGGGGCGCAGCTATGAACGCATTGCGCTATCTGAGATCCCGCCTGCTCGATCTGCTCATATTTGGGCTCACTTTCGCCCTGCTTATGCTGATGCTGTGGCTCACTGGCGCCTCGGAAGACTTCGTGGCGCTCGTGGGCGCCATCCTGCTGGTGGCCGAAGTCCTGCGACTCTTTGCGGGCTATCTGCCCTTAGCCTCCTTCTGGCATCAGATGGACCGCATCGCCCAGGCTCAGGTGGGCGGAGACCCCACGCCCATCGATGTGGCGAGCACGCTGCCTTCCCAGCGCCGCTATCCGGCCAACTGCGCCGACGACGCGGTGGACGCCCTGCTGGACCAATACCGCCTCTCCACCGGCAAAGAGCGCGCCGACGCCGCCGAATACCGCAGCTACATCGAGCGTTGGAGCCACGAGGTCAAGACGCCGGTGGCCGCCATCTCCCTCATGGTCCAGGGCGACGCGAGCCCTCTGGCCCGCCGCATCGAGCCCGAGCTCCAGCGCATCGAGTCCTGCGTCGACCAGGCCCTCTACCTGGCCCGGTCCTACTCCGTTGACCGCGACTACCTGGTGCGCCCCCAAAACTTGGGCCAGCTGGTGCGCGAGGTGGCCCGCAGCCGAATGACCGCCCTCCAGCTCAACCACGTGCATCTGGCCTTCGAGGGCCTTGACCAGCAGATTTACTGCGATCCCAAATGGGTGACCTTCATTTTGGGCCAGCTGGTGGACAACGCCATCAAGTATGCCTCTCCCGAGCGCGAGCTCACCCTGGCGTTCATCGCTCACCGAGAAAACCAATCCTCCGCCCATGAGACCGTGGTGCTGGAAGTGCGCGACAACGGGCAGGGGATCCCCCTCCAAGACCTGCCCCGTATTTGGGACAAGGGCTTTGTGGGCGAGAACGGCCGAGATCGCTCTGGCCGCACGTCCACCGGCATCGGCCTCTTTTTGGTGCAGGACCTGGCCCGCAAGATGGGCCTCTCGGTGGACGCCTGGTCCGACGGCGCCACCGCCACCACCATCTCGATCACCTTCCCCATGGTGGCCAACGCCTCCAACGACCAGGCGGCCCAGTAGAGCAGCCGGGGCGCCATGCGTCGGCGAGCGCTGCATGGGAGGTCGCATGGCGGAGTGTTGCGGGTGCCGCATTGTGTATCAATATAGTAATGAGTGCCAGCCTTTGGAAGGCGGGTTTCTCGGCAGCTGCTAGGCGCGGGTGCGCACCAGGGTGGCGACGGTCTCGGCGTGCGCCTCGTCATCTCGGAAGTTATTCTCTCCCAGAGAATCAGGCGTCATCGGCGTATACCCATTGGCTACACCGGGAATCTCTTCCCAGAAGAAGCGCACCGGGCACTTGAACGTCACGTTGGCAACCACGCGCTCTTTGCGCGGGTTCTTGTCTGGCAGGATGTGCACCTCGCTCACGGCCTCATGGATGAGGTCGAAGCGTGTCTGCTCGTCCGCACCTTCCAACAGCTCGGGGATGCGGTCAAGCTCTTCCAGAAGCCTGCGCTCTCCGTCCATGCGCTTCTCGGCAGTGGTCATCTTAGCTTGCGCTTCCTCCAGTGCGTCGCTTAATCCGGCGTCGCGGTCATATAGGTCGTCCAGACGCCTTTGCAGGTCGTTGAACTTGCGCTCGTAGCTCCTGTCGGCGGGGTCGAGCGAGTCAATCTGCGTCATAAGCATACGCATACGCTTGTCGTTCGCGGCCTTCTCGCCCTCTATGCGCTCAATATCGTCCCTCAGCTGCTCGATGTCCGTCGCGTCGTCGATGCGACGGCGCAGGGCATCCACGAACGCGTCTGAACGGGATGCAAGGCTCACGAGCTGTACGACCTCAGCGTCCACGCACTCTTGCGGGTACTGACTTTTGAACGTACAGCTGGCGCCGCGCGCTTTTGTGGTGTGCGGGCAATAATATGCCTACGTTGTCTTTCCCCGCGTGCCGTCCTTCTTGACTTTCCCACGGTTGGGCTTGGACGACATCTTGCGACCGCAGACCGGGCAGACGAGGAGCCCGTTGAGCATGTTCACGTGGCCGTCGTCGTGCGTCTTCATGTTCGGCTTGCGCGTACCGACAAGGGCCTGAGCCGCCGCCCATGTGGCGTCGTCGATTATTGCGTCGTGCTGGCCGTCGTGCATCTCGTAGCCGTCGCTCTTGACCACGTGCGTCTCTCCACGCGTACCTTCTATCGTCTCGGTACGCCTGCGGCCATAGGCAATCTTTCCGATGTACACCGGGTTGGTAATCATGCGCTGTACCGTTCCGCTGGAAAACGTGTCCATGCGTGCGTTACCGCGTGGCTTCTTCTTGATTCCATGGTTGTTCAACCATGTGGCTATCGCCATCGACCCTTTGTTCTCGTGCGCATACATCTCGAAGATGCGGCGCACGACCTTCGCCTCGTCCTCATCGACCTCAAGCTCTTTGAACTTGTTGCCCTTATCGACAAGGCGATACCCGAAGGGCGCTTGCCCTCCGTTCCAGTAGCCTTTGCGGGCCTTCTCCTCGCGTCCGCTCATGGTCTGGGTGCGGATGTTGTCGCGCTCCATCTCGGCGAACACGGCGGCGATGGACAGCATCGCCTTACCCATGGAAGTACCAGAGTCGATGCCGTCCTTCACGCAACACAGTTCCACACCGTAGTCTTGGAGCGTCTGAAGGGAGTTCCAAGTGTCGGCGGCGTTGCGCCCGAATCGTGACAGCTTGAACACGAGGACGTAGGCCGGACGCTTGCCCGGCTGCGCCTTGATGATGTCATCCATCATCTGACGGAACTGCGGCCTGCCCTGCACGTTCTTTCCTGAAAAGCCGGCGTCAACGTACTCTCCGAGCACGCGCATGTCGTGATTTTCGGCGTATCTTGTCAGCTCGAAGCGCTGAGCGTCTATCGACTCGCCCTTCTCGACTTGCAGCTTGGTCGAGACACGGATGTACAGAACGCAGGAGAGTGGGCGGGCGGCATCTGACGTCTTGGATTTTTTTCGTGCCATAGGCTCACCCCCTCCCGTAATTCTCTACATGGCATCATTTCGCGTCACCTACTCAACGTTGCCTAGCCAACGTTGCCTTTCTGCTTTCAATGCCTCTTTCATGCTGTTCTCCTTTTCGAAATCGCGCACCACGACCTTGAAGCCCGTTCTGTTGGCCCGCTCGAACAGCTCGTTCCAATAGCTCTCGATGAGTTTGTAATCCCCGCCCTTTTTGAAGAAAAGCTCAAGCGCTTCGCCTTCGATATCGACCGCGCGTATATCCTCAAGCTCCCTTCGACCAAGGACGTTCACCAAGTCCTCGTCGTTCGGCCAAGGCAGCAATCCGACTTCATTCTCGCGGTCCGCTTGAGGACAGAGCGAATAATCCTCTTGGTGAAAAATCGTAAGCCCCTCTTCCATCATGTCAAACTCAGCAGCGAGTAAGCGTGAGCACAAATCGGCGGGGTCATTGAAATTCAGAACCGGCAAATACGCGATTTTCGTCTTGCTCATTGTTGTTTCCTCCCTTGATTGATGAATTGCGTAAATACGCATTTAATTATAAAGCCCGCCGCCCAAAAGAGCGACGGGCTGTTCGCTTATTTCAAGAACTCGTACTCAAACAGCGTCGGCACGATTTCGGTGTTGTAATACTCCTTAACGAGCGTCTTCAGTGTCTGCAACGCCGAATGCACCTCGACGTTGTTCCAAACCGTATTGCCCTCGTCATCCTTATATGACGTGTCTATCTCTGCGAAAATCTGGTACACGCCGTAGGTCAGCCTCGGGTCGTATTCGTCAGCCTGCTTCACCGCGTCCATCAGCGTCTTCCACTGGTCAAGGATGCGCTGCTCGGCAAGACCACAGACGAGATTCTTCAAATCCTCGGACGCGACAGTCGGACCGTTCGTCGTGTCCATACACAGCTCGTTGCGGTAGAAGCGCCCATCACTGCCCGTGAACGTCCGCATATGGTTTTGCATCTCCACACAGGTGAACAGCAGGCACTTGCGCAGCCACTGGTCGAGCTTGCCAGACGCCACGTCAGCGTTAAAACGGTCAGCACCATCGCCCGACTTCATAATACGGGCACGCTGTGTCCACTCACGGTTATACGTGATATAGCGAGACATCGCGAACAGCGGCATCTTCTCAAGGTAATTGTCCTTACGCAGGTAAAAGCCGTTACCATCGTACCGCCCGCCGACAAGAAGACTCGAATCAAGGTCAGGGTTATCAAACCCCGAACTGTGCGTCACCATGTATCCAATGATGTCTGCGTTGTATGCCGGCTTATTACGCCGTACACCATCGAACTTTTCCAAGCCATTAAGACCGCAAAGAATACCGTTTCGGTCTGCATCTGGAATAGCTCGCTTATCATAATAGGTTTTGCTTACACTGGTATAAACACGCTTAACATCAAGCATTCCAACTCCGACAAGTTTGTCGGTTTTAGAGTCCCAATCATATCCCTCAATTTGAAAATTATCTAACTGTGCATCTTCATTTGCCCAAAGCGCCACCATAACACATGCATCAATGTTCGTATGGAACCAACGACGATTGAAACCAAATCCAGCGATAAACTTTTTGTTAACCAAATGCTGAGCTTTCCAGTATTTTACCGGTGAATACACCACATAGCTATCTGTCGGCTGACGTAAATAATATTCAAAACCTGACCAGATAAATGCATTTCCAAGGTCGTTTGTTACAGTCCCCTTGAGTTGCTTTTTCATTTCGCCGACAAGATAGCTGCTCTTCCATGTGGAAGACTTCTTGCTCGCTTTAGTACGCTGATGCTCGGCACTCGTCGTCTCCGCATACGGCGGGTTCTCGAACAAGATAATCGTGCAATTCGGGTCATCGACATACTGCTTGATAACCGGGTTGTTGATGTACTCCTCGCTCAGTGCATCCGCACCGCGCACCAAACCTGCGTTGAACGTGTCATCCGCCTCGATGGGAGGGATGATGTGACGCACCTTCGAGCCGAGGATTTCCTGCATCACCTTGTACTCGTAGTATTCCACGGTGGAAAGGATGCAATGGGACAACTCCTCGTCCGTCAGCCCCTTCTCCAAATTACCCGTACCCGCGCAGCGGTCGATTATCACATAATCGTTACCTGCCGGAACACGCCCAATCGCCATGCGCAGCAGCTCATGGGATTTCTCTGCGTAAGGCTCGGGCGTGTAGAACGCGCCCAGGTTCTTCTTCTGGAGCGTGTCGTTCAGCTTATCCATCAGGTACTGGAACTTGACGTTCGACGTGCCCTTGTACGGGTAGATGTACTCAGCAAACACCGACGGGTTGCGAATCTCGCCAATCGTCTTGTGCTTGCCCGTATCGTCGCCGATAAAATCCTCTTTACGCGCGGTCGGCACAGCCTTATAAAACGCCGTTGCCCAGCCGACGATACAGTTCTCGTCAATATGGATGCGGGTGAACTCCGTCTCCTTCAGGCGCTTAATCAAACGCGTCACGGCAAGCTGGTCTTGACCATACGCGTACTTCTCGTCGTATGCGCGACCAACGAACCCAGCATTTGACTTCGATGCACCGCCCGAATACACCTTCTCGATGTCATCGAGATAATCAGCCGACTGATAGAGATATGCTTGTTCACCGTTCAAATCAACAATGATGATATTTGCGGGAACCGGCTTTCCCTTAATCCTCAGCGAAGAAAGATATTTCACGCACTGAAACAGCACGGCATTCAAATCGTTCACACGTAGCTTGAACTCAAGCAGATTGCCGTTCAACACACCATCGTTATCGTCTGCGAGAATGTCATCCAAAGTGAGGTTCGGGTCAATGAGCGGCAGAAACGTCTTGTAAAACTCAATCTGCCCCTCGCGCTCAGTATCAAAGTTCGCCATTACTCGCTCACCTCCTCAATATGCTCCTGCACCCACTCGTGGATGATTGCGGCAATCGTCGTCTCGCGCTCCGCAGCCATCATCTTGAGCGTCTTCTTGTCGCTCACGGTGAGCGACAGCGAGAGCGTCGTGCGCTTCTCTTCAGCGGCCGTGTCGGCGACGACGGCCTTCTCTATCTTCTTCTGCTCGGCCTCGCGGTCGGCAGCGTATTTCTCAAACATGTTCGCCATGGCTCGACCTCCTTTAATTATTTACACATTTGTACAATTATACACCATGGAGGCGCATTTGTCCAGATGGATAACGCCTCTGACCTGCGGTTATTCCTTCGGGAACCCCGCAGCCTCGCGCACCGTGCCCACCAGAGCGAGAGTCGCCTTCGCGGCCTTGCCGCGTCGGTCGAACTCGACCACGGACTTGCCGGCGGCTCCCGCCTGAACGAACGCCTCGGACTGGGGCAGCGTGGCCACCGTCTGGTCGCCCGCCAGACCCTCGAACCACTCCATGAAGTCGCGGGACGCCTTGAAGCGGTTCCACCCGTTCATCACGTAGACAATCTTCGCGCGGCCGTTCTTGAACACCGCCTTGCGCATGCGCATCAGCGGCTCGATGTCCCTCGACGTGGTTCTGGTCGGGATGACCACCACGTCCGCCTCCTTCAGCCAGTCCGCCAGCCCCTCCTGCAAGGCCCCCGGCGTGTCCACCACGGCGACCTGTGCGGCGTCCGCCTCATGCGTCTCGTGCAGCGTGCCGCCCTGCGTGTCCAAGTCGTAGAAGCTCACGGGGATGCCGGAGCGCTCGAAGGAGAAGGCAATCTCGTCGGCGACCAGGGACTTGCCAACGCCGCCCTTCTGGTTGCATACCAGAATCGTCTTCATATCATCACCTCGCTATATATTTAATCAATTACACATTTCCATATTTAATTATATGAGCCGACAAGTACATGTTCAACCGCCACTTTCGGGGCTTTATCTGGGCTTCATCAGGGCTTTTACTGGTCTCCAAACGGGCTTCACGCCCTCGCTCCGCTCCGTCCGCTCCGCCGCGTTTTCCGAATCCGGCTCATAAATGAGCGGACGACGAAAACCCCGATTTTCCGCCCCTTGCGCGTACGCCCGTCAACAGCCCTTTTGAAGGTCTCTTCGTAGCCCGCGAGCGGGAGCTTGAGAAAGGGAGCAGTTTGACGCTGCTCCCTCATCTTCTCGGCTATCCGTCGAACTGCGTGTCCTTGTCCGCCGACCTCGGCGTCCTCACGGGCGCACGCTGCTCGGCCTCCTTGACACGGCGCTGCATTCGCTCGCTCTTCAGACGCTTCTCGCGCTCGTCCTCGTTGGACAGCGCCTTCTCCGCCGCCTTGAGGCGCTTCTCGGCGTCCCACATGCTCTTGCGGGACTCGTAGACGCGCCTCTCCGCCTCCTCGCGCTGCCTGCGGCGCTCCTCCGCGAGCGCCTCCTGAATCATCATGCGCAGCATCATGGCTGTCATGTCGGCCATCATGCGGGACACGGGGTCCTTGGCGTTGCACCCCGCCTTGGCGAACACGTGCATGCCGGCCAGAAGCCCCGGACACGGGTGCTGCAGGGTGTCGCGTGCCTCCTTGGAGGCATAAAACTCGCGCCTTGCGGCGTCCACGTCCTCGCGCAGCTTCGCCAGCTGCTCGTCCGGGTGGTTCCGCGCCTCGACAATCTGCTGATAGCGCTCGTCCATGAAGGGCTTGCCCTCCTCGCGTGAGCGGTGGATGTGCGCCTTCTGAAGGTCGGAAGCCATCTCCGACACGTACGCCCGGTCGAGGCTGTACGCGTCGAGAGCGAAATCCGCAGAGGGCTGTTCCTCCGGCGCTGCCGTCTCGGGCACGTCGGGAAGGACCTCCGGTGCCGGTGCGTCCTGCTCGGGCGCCTCAAGCTCGCGCTGCTTCGCCTCGAAGTACGCCTCGATGCCCTCGCGGGTCAGGTCGTCGGCGAGGTTGGAGGCGCGGCGCTTGCGGGTGCGGCGCTTCGGTCCCCACTCGTCCACAGCCTTGTAGGACCATCCCGTCGTGACCTCGCCGGTCTTCCCGTCGGTCTTCGTGGTCTCCTTCAGCGTCACGCCGCTCAACTCAAGATTGCGCCTGAACTCGTCCAGCGTGCTGGAGCGGTCGCGGGCATCCGCCACCCTGTCGCCGAGACGCCGGTCGAAAGAACCGGGCTGGAACGTCTCGCGCTTCTGCTCCCAGAGGGACATCTCCTTGTCCGCCCCGAGCACCGAGAAACCATTCTCACGGCTCAGCTCATCATTGACCGCCTTCACACGCGGAGCGTAGAGGCTCGTGTCCCCCTTGTTGATGACCTGACCGGTACGGGCGTCGTGGTTCGCAATGGTCGCGTGCGCATGCACGCAGCCTCCCTCGCCGTCCACGTGCATGGTGACCCAGCACATGGAGTCGGGGGCAAGCTCGTGGCACAGCGTGTACGCGTACTCCATGCCGCGCTGGATGTCGTCGGCCTTGCTTGGGTCAAGCTCGTCGGTCGCCCACGAGATGCGCAGCTCGTAGCCCTCGTTGACCGCGTTCGGGTGGCGATGCTTCTGCCCCTCGCAGTAGACAATGAAATCCCCTCTTGAGGCGGCGTCGCCCATCTGCGCGGCGATGCGGTCCGTGCCGTTTTCCAGATGAGCGCGTCTGCGCTTTCCCTCGCCGAACTCGGTGTACGACATACGCCCGCGCACGTTCGGAAGCGACTGCACATGCGTCGTTGACATCAGACATCACCTCCCGTCTCCACGTACGCCTGCAAGTCCGCACGCAGTCCATCGACTTGCGCCCGGAGCTTGTCCACCGAATCGCGGAACTCGCGGAACGCTTCCGCCTCGTCCTTCGTCCTCATTTCCTCACGCACCGCGTCGAGCACTCCCATGCCGCTCAAGCGCCGGTTGCGCGCGCGGGCAATCTGATTCATGTTGACGCCGATGCGGTTCAGCTCGACACGGACACGGTCCAGGGCCGGGACGTCCAGAACCACCTCGCGGCTGGGCGGCGCGTACCGACTCGCGTACAGCTCACCGCGAAGAAAATTGGAACGCGAGCACGTCCCGCGCCGCTCGTCCAGCAGGGAAAGCTCCGCGTCGTTCATACGCACCTGAACCACCTTGTCACGGCGGTCTTTCACGTACTTCTGGCGCGTCGCCTTCCCGCTTCTTTTTTCATACGTTTCCGCCATGCGGAACACCTCCTTTGCCGCTATCCGAAACGCCCGCCTGCGGCGGACAATCCGAAATGCCGTTTTCGGCTAATCTCACAACGTCTCTGCGCAAAGGGGAAAAGAGCAAGCATTGACTCCGTACGTACAAATTGCGATTCTCGCAATTTGCCCTACTCCGTCAGCTTGCGAGGGGGCGGCTGCGCCGTCCCCTTCGAACCCCCGCCTTTTGTCCACCGAGCCTCGCCGTCCATGTCGGACACGGGAACGACTTCCCCTGTCCGACATGGAACCCGAATCCCTCGGTGGAACCCGGCACGGCTACCCTTGGTAGGCCGCGCCGGAAAAACCGCCGTGCGCTTCCGACGACTCTCCAGCTTCTGCGGTAGGAACATGACCGGAATCCGCAGCGCCAGCGGCGCGCGCATCCGGCGTTCCGTGTCCGGTGCCCGGCTTCAGTCCCTTGACGAAGTCAAGGACCTCTTCCGCCGAACCCATGTCCTTCACTTCAGGGAAAACCGTCACGAGCGCGTCGGCGTAAGCCTTCGTCCTCGCGGCCTGCGCCTCGCGGCGCAGCTTCTTCGCCTGAGCCTCTAACGCACGTGCCTTCTCGGCCACATCATCAAACCTCTTCGTTGCCATAATCTATTCCTCCTTAATCGCTGTCTTCTGTATCCGTCGCAAGGCCAAGCTGCTCCTCACCGCCGCGTAACCGGCACCGAGGTCTGCGGGCGTCGTGCCATGGGCGGTGCAGTAATCGAGGACGACCGTGCGGAAAATCCCGCGACGCCTGCCCAGGAAGGGGACCCATCCGCCCGCGCCGCCAAAACCAGCTGCTCGCTTGCAGTAGGCCCTCAAGCCGGGGCACCACTTCTCGCAGCTCGTCTTGCGGACGGACCCGCTCGCGTCCTTGCTCTGCGTCCATTCGCCGTCGGAGCACGCAAGCTCAACGATTCGGGTCGTGAACGCCTTGCGGCTCATCTGCATCCGCATGCCCTTGTGCTCCGCGTCCAGCCATTCGTCGTAGCGCATGGACAGGTAATCATTCGGCACGAAGTCGGCCGTAATCGAATCCTTGACGTCCTCCCAGAACTCAGCCACCGTGTCATTGCCAAGAACCCACTCGTGCTTCAGCTGCGCGGCCTCCTTAGGCTCGGGCAGCTCGTAATACCGGTCCCACTTCACCAGCGCCTGATAGGCCAGATATTCGCAGAACTCGGGGGACACGACCCACTCGGAACGGATGGTCTTGTCGTCGGCCTTGCCGACGAACTGCCCCGCGAACGGGACGTAGATGTTGCGAGCCAGCCAAGCGTCCCCCTTGTCGCGGGTCTTCGGGATGTCGTTGGCGGCGCAGACAATCAGCGCGTGGGGCGTGTAGTCGAACATGCCCTTGTTCTTGCGCTCCACGCCTATCGCGTCATGCGAGATGATTGACTTCAGGCGCGAGTTGTCCTTCAGGTACGCACCAGAGTCGGAGTCCTCGCACGTGATGAGGGAGACCCCCACGATGTTCGACACGCCGAACCGCCCGCCATCCCCGCCGCCGGCAAGCAGCGCGAGGCTTGAGGTCATGCACCCGTCGTAGCCGACGAGCGACTTGAGGCAGTCGAGGAAGGTGCTCTTCCCGTTGTGACCCGTGCTGTTGTGGAAGGTCACCATGACGCGCCAGTTGTGGTAGCTGCGCAGGGACGCCCCCGCCACCTTGACGAGCAAATCGCGCCCGCCGTCGTAGGGGGCGTAGGAGTCCAGCAGCTGCCAGAAGTCAATCTTCGAGCCATCCGGCATCGTGTGTTCAGGGACGGGCGGCTCCTTGTCGGGGAGGCGCGTGGTGCTCTTCCTGAGCGCAACGACCTCGGGGGAGAACTCGCGCAGGACGCGCTCCTCGTAATCCCAGATTCCGTTGGCCATGAAGACCAGAGACGGGTTATCGCACTCGCACACGCGGTTCTCCCGACGCGATGCCATGTCGTGCAGCTTCTGGACGAAGTTCTTCTTCCAGTTGCCGTTCACGGCGCCCACGACCTCCTGACACCACAGGTCAATCTGCCCGTCGCCAATCTCGCGGTAAATCCCCTCGTCGGGGTCGTACATAGCGAACACGCCCTCCGAGGTCGGCTTGTCCACGGTCTCCTTGACGCAGACCATGCGGATGACCTCCTGCGCGAACACCAGCTCGGCGGCCTGCACGGGGTCGATGCTCTTGAGCCTCGGCCAGCGAAAGCCCCTGCCGTAAATCTTTCCCGCCTCCGGATTGGATGGCGGCTCGGACAGGTTGACCCACGCCACAAGGGCGTTCGTCACCTTGACCACGACGTCCGAGAGAGCGGACAGGCCATCACCTGCGCAGCCGCGCAGCACATAGCTCACCGCATCGCTGAGCGCCTTGTGATAGTTCTCCCCGCCGTACAGGTAGTCAGGGTTGTACGCCTCGCCCTGATTCCCCTCGTCATATGCACGCCCCCTCTTCATCTCATCCTTTGTCTGCGGGTCAGATACTTGAAAAATGGGCGGTAATGAGCTATAATATTTGTAGTTAGACGGAGCGGTTCCCTTTGCTGTGGCGGCGGGGGAACTGCTCTTTTCTTTTGCCTCCATATCCCCACCTCCTTAATTCGTCAGCTTGACGCGCTTCACGTTCTCGTTCTTCCACGCCTCGACGTCGGCAATCTTGTAGCGGACCGCGTTTCCGACCTTGTAGTAGCTCGGACCCTTGCCCTGATAGCGCCAGGTGCAGAGCGTCCCCGCGCTCAAACCGAGGAACGCCGCCACCTCGCGCGTCGTCATATAAGAGGGCTTTACCTCTTTTGCCTGCTTCTTTCCTTTAGCCATAACTAGCCACCTCCATGTTCGAAGTCCTTTTCGCGAAACAAAAAAAGCTCCCGCGGAAACCGAAGAGGGACAGAGGCGCAAAGCCTTGTCTATCTCGGTTTCCACGGGAGCTTCGTGTTCGTTGTTTCGCCCGTGACGCACGGCCTATTCGACCGAGCGCTCGGCTCCTATTCCCGATAGCAACCCCGCATCAAGGACGGGACGGGTGCTGAGCCATTCATCTATATGTATCCAATTGTACACCATTGAGACAATTGAAGCAATATCAATTTTCCCGTAGCCGCAGTTCAGAGCCTATTTCCGCTCATAAACGAATGGAAAAGCGCAAAAAAAGCAACCCACCGCACCACCCGGAAAACAACGACTGCGACAAGAGGTACACGTGAGGGCTGACCACATGTGTGACCACATCAAAATGGCATCTGGTCAGCTCTTGAAATGAAAATCCCCTCTTTTATCAATGGATTTTTTTCGTTCTGACCACATGACCAGATGACCAGATAAAATCCGACAAACTTTATTTATTTACGCGTATTACGTAGTCCTTTCAATTTTTAAAAATAAGTCCTAAATTATGTGGTCATCTGGTCAGGAATTGCAAAAAGCCTGATGGCGCCTAGTGATTTGGCTGACCAGATGGTGACCACATCATTTTTTCTTCTGGTCATCTGGTCAGCATGTGGTCAGGCAAAACGCTCATAAACGAGGGAACGGGTGATTCTTCTGTCCTAAGCAGGTGCGCATTTCGGACGCTTCGCGTCCTCAATGCAGGCTAGTTACGCCTCGGGCTGCGCCCTCGGCTTGCCTCATCGCATATTGGGTACGCAGAAAAGCATGAGAACCATCCAATACGATTTCGCATACCTCATGCGTACTTTCTCGAAGGCAACGGAGGCGCGAAGCGCCGTAGTTGCCGGCCAGACGGAGGGACGTACGCCAGGCCAAGCCCATGCCGCATCCCTTCTGTACGTCCACCCACATCCAACCGCCGCCCGCAGGGCGGCCACCCTTGCATCGAGCGAACGCGAGATGCACATGGGCGCTCGAACGTCCCCAGACCGCTTCAGAGGCGTTTTAAGGCACGAAAAAAGCCCGCGTGGTACACGAGTACCCCAGCGGGCTTAAAACGTCTTAAACGCAAAATACGGCGTTCTATTTCTCCGTCTCGTCTTCTCCCATGAGTCCGAAATGACGGAACGCATCCAGAATCGCCTCGCGCTTTTCAGGCGGGCACTTCGGTTGCTTCTTGTCACCCGACCTGTCGGCCTGCGTTTCCAGTCCGCACTCGGCCTTCATCTGCGCGACGTACAGGGAACTGACCTTCATGCCGTGCGTTTTCTGAACGTAATCACAAATGTTCGCGTACGTCGGCTGCTCCTTCTCCTCAGACAGCCCCATGTCCTTCGGACTGATGGAAACCGGAATGAAAGACTTCGATGCAGATTTCCGAGATAGAACAGCAACCGTCTCGGCGTGCTTGGTCTGGGGGAACAGGTCCACCACTGCCAATGCATCCAGCTCATAGCCCTGGCGTACCAGCAGATCCACGTCGCGGCGCTGGGTCTGGGGGTTGCAGCTCACGTAGACCACGCGCTCGGGGGCCAGGGTGCAGAGGGCGCTCAAAAACTCCGAGGTCGAGCCGGCGCGCGGCGGGTCGAGGATCACGCCGTCGAACTTTCGGCCGGCGCGGGCAGCGTCGATCATGTAACTGGTGGCGTCGGCGCAGACGAACCGAGCCTGTTGCTCCAGCCCGTTGGCCTTGGCATTTCGCCGAGCGTCGGCCACCGCGCCTTCCACCCGCTCCACGCCCACGACCTCGAGCCCCTCCACCTGATGGGCTGCACACAGCCCGATGGTGCCTATGCCGCAGTAGGCGTCCAGCACCCGCATGCCGGCGTCCAGGCGCGATTGCGCGATGGCCAAACTGTAGAGGACCTCGGTTTGCTCCGGGTTGGTTTGATAAAAACTCGTAGGGCCAACGGTGAATTCCACGTCCAGCAGGCGGTCGTGCATCACTCCCGAGCCCAGCAGCGTCTTGTTCTTGAACCCCAGGATGGCGTTGGTGCGCCTTTGATTCACATTTTGAACTACCGACAAACGCACCTTGGCTTTTTGGGCCACCGCCTTCGCCAGCTCTTTGGCATGGGGAAACGAGTCGCCGTTGGTCACCAGCGTGAGCAGGCCTTCATTGGACTTCCAACCGGTGCGGACCACTCCGTGGCGCAAGAGGCCTGTGCCCTTGTCCTCGTCGTAGGCACGGATGCCAAGCTCAGAGCTTATACGCGCCACAGCATTGAGGATGGGCCTGCACCGAGGGTCCTCCGTGAGGCATGCCGAGCAGGGCACTATCCTGTGCGTCCCCCGCGCATAAAACCCGCTGCGCACAAACCCGCGCTTGCCCGGCGCGAAGGGCGTGGCCGCCTTATGCCTGAAGGCCACCGGATCGTCCATGCCGTAAATGCGCAGCTCATCGACCGTGGCGCCATGGCGCGCGTCTTCCAGGTAGTCGCGGAACAGCTCTTCCACCGCCTCGCGCTTTCGCCGCAGCTGAATGGGATAGGGCACCGCCAGCCATTCGCAGCCGCCGCACTCTTTGGCGATGGGGCAGGTGAGCGTGCGAAATCCCATAGGGCGGGCCTCCTGATCGACCTTGCGATGCATGCGAGTTGCGACAACGCGCAGTGGCGCGCGGGTTGTGCGCTGGCGGCGACGGCGTGCTGCAACCAGTGCCACTGCCAGTGCGGTACGCCTTCCAATGTACCCGCTCCCGAGCGCCCGTGCCGCCCACATCCACCATGAACATGCAGCCTGCGGCGGGCGGGCTTCTCGGCAGCTTGCTTGCTGGCGGTCTGCAGCGTCGTACGACATGCTGTGCCGAATGACTTGCGTTTAGTTGGGCTTCATGCCAAAAAGCTGGAAGATCCATCGTTTAGCTGGGTTTTGTGCCAATGAACTCCTTCCGCGTCAATGAGAAAAACAACTTGGCGTAGGTCAAGTCCAGCTGCCACACAGGGCAGTTTGCTCGCCGCCGCGTCGGCCAGGCGCCCCAGCCATCCACCGCTGCAGGCTCCCTCCTTGCCGAGAAACCCGCCATCCTCACCAGCACGTATCGACAAAAATCGAACCATAGCCGATCCAGGTTACATCTTGAGCGCCTCATCGGCGGATTTGGAAGGCTTTCCGTCCGGTCCATCCCGTCCTGCGGTATAACCAAGGCACAAAAAATGCGGGGCTCGCATCGGTGGCCGCATATTGCAGCACGCGCCGGTTGGCACACGCTCGGGCACGCACCGGTGGTCACGCACCGCAACACGTACCGGCTGCCGCACATCGTCGCAGCTGCCCGCATCAGCTCGCAGGAAGGACAGGGGCATGGGAGTCAATCGCATCGGCATTATTGGATTAGGGCACGTGGGGGCCCATGTGGCCAACAGCCTCATGCTTCAGGGCATCGCAGACGAGCTCTATCTCACCGAGATTTGCTCCGGCGACGAGGACAACTCCGCCAAGCTCAGAAGCGAGGTGCAAGACCTGCACGACTCGCTGGCATTCTGCCCGCACAACGTCGAGATCGTCTCCTGCGGCGAGGACTACGCTGCGCTGGCGGGCTGCGACGTCATCGTCAATGCAGCGGGCAAGGTGGCGCTGGCGGCGCAAAACCGCGACGGCGAGCTGTTCTACACCACGGACACTGCCAAGCGATTCATCGAGCCTGTCGCCAAAGCCGGCTTCGACGGGGTGTGGGTGACCATCGCCAATCCCTGCGACGTGGTAGCCACCGAGATCTGGAAGCTCTCCGGCGCAGATCCCGCCAAGGTCATTGGCACCGGCACTGCGCTGGATTCCAGCCGCCTCAAATTCGCCCTCTCCAACGTCACCGGCATCGACCAGCACTCCATCTGCGCCTACATGCTGGGCGAGCACGGCGCCAGCCAGTTCGCCGCCTGGAGCGCGGTGAACTTTGGCGGCAAGCCGCTCTCCCAACTTGCCGTCGAGCAGCCCGGCCGCTTTGGCTTCGACCATGACGAGCTCGAGCAGCAGGGCCGCCAAAACGGCTATGTCACCATGGCCGGCAAGCACTGCACCGAGTACGCCGTCGCCAACGCCGCCGCCCGCCTGGTGCGTGCCATCGAGTCCAACGAGCACGTCATTACCGCCTGCTCCACCCTCATGGACGGCCAGTACGGCGAGAGTGGCGTCTACGCCTCGCTGCCCTGCGTGGTGGGCGCTTCCGGCGTCGAGGAGGTCATCGAGCTCGACCTCACCGCCGACGAGGTGGAAAAGTTCCACGCCAGCTGCGCCCACATCCGCGAGAACGCGCAGCGTGTGGGGCTGCTCTAGCGTTCCTTGCCGAGAAACCCGCGCCCCCATAGGCCGCCTTCTATCCCTGATGCCCCGCGCCGCCCCGCTGGCCTCTCGCCAGCGGGGCGGCTTGCTGTGCCTCTGCAGTTTCGCAACTATTACGGTATTCGAACCGTTTTGAATATCACCTGGCGCCACCTCAGCGAGAAAAGGTGGAGGGGTCTACACTATAGGCTCCAAAACCACAGGGAGCTGGGAGGCATAAAACAGCAGAGTAAGGCCTAAAAATCAGAAAGGCTTCAGCTGATGGGCACCTTCTCTTCGCACTCTTGACATCCACCTTAAGGCGGCGGTTTTTCTCGGCAGCGAGGCTTGCGGCATATAAGTTGCAGGTTCTAAAAATCTGTGAGGCAAAACCAAAACCTGTGGAGTAAAGAGAGAAAAGAGGGTACAACCTTCCCAGTCAACGGAGCTGCGGCATCAGGTCGCGGCAAAACAGCAAGGGGTTAAGATGCAGTCTAAGATCGCGCACGCAGCCGAGCGCACGGCCTTTGGCCTGGCTCTGGACGGGATCATCAATGCCGCTTCGGGCAAGGATCGCGAGAAGAATCTCGACAAGCTTGTAGACATGGGCTCCAAGTTGCTCAAAGACACCGCTCCCGGCGCCGCCCGCGGCCTTCGTGCCGGTTTGTATCCCGGGTCCAAGTGGGAGCAGTTCCTCTTCTCCCTCATGGACGAGGTAGATCACAACATCATCAAGACCACCGTGCTCAACGGCGGCTATGAGGCGGCCTTCCGCGGCCTGCGCACCTGCACTGAGAACGCAGAGAAGTACCAGTGCAACGTGCCTTGGATCATCCTGTTCGATCCCACCACGGCCTGCAACAAGCACTGCATCGGCTGCTGGAGCGCAGAGTACGGCAACCGCTACAACCTGTCCTTCGACGATATGGACAAGCTGGTCTCTGAGGCCAAGGCGCTGGGCACCCACATGTTCATGCTCACCGGCGGCGAGCCTCTGGTGCGCAAGCACGACATCATCAAGCTGGCAGAGAAGCACAATGACTGCATGTTCAACATCTTCACCAACGCCTCGCTGGTGGACCAGGCCTTCTGCGACGACGTCAAGCGTGTGGGCAACATTGCCTTCTCCATCTCGGTCGAGGGCTTCGAGGAGTCCAACGACGGCCGCCGCGGCGACGGCTCCTTCCAGGAAGTCATGGCTGCCATGGACCTCATGAAGGCCAACGGCCTGCTCTTTGGCACTTCCACGGCCTACACCACCAAGAACTACAAGACCGTCACCTCTGACGAGTACCTCGATATGCTTATCGAGAAGGGCTGCCGCTACGCCTGGTACTTCCACCTCATGCCCGTGGGCGCCGGCGCCGGCACCGACCTCATGTGCACCCCTGAGGAGCGCGAGTACATGTTCCACCGCATCCGCGAGATCCGCGGCATCACCGGCGGCAAGCCCATCTTTGCCATGGACTTCCAAAACGACGGCGAGTATGTGGGCGGCTGCATCGCCGGCGGCCGCGTGTTCTGCCATGTCAACGCAGCCGGCGACGTGGAGCCCTGCGTCTTCATCCACTACTCCAACGCCAACATCCACGACAAGAGCTGGCTGGAGTGCCTCAAGCAGCCTATCTTCCAGGCCTACCGCTCGCACTATCCCTTCAACGACAACATGCTCCAGCCTTGCCCCATGCTGGAGAACCCGGAGATCCTGCCCCAGATCGTCCACGAGGCGGACGCTCCCTGCACCGATTACGCGGCGCCCGAGTCTGTGGACGACCTTTGCGCCCGCACCACTCCTTACGCTGAGAGCTGGAAGGCCACCGCTGAGAAGCTCTGGCTCGAGGAGCATCCCACCGGCAAGAAGATCTACGCAGACGAGCTCTCCAACATGCCTGTGGACGAGAAGGCCAAGATCATCGCCAAGTCTGACGAGGAGAATCAGGCCGTCGTAGGGTAAGTTATAAATAATGCAATTCCCATCGATGAGATAAGCTAATTAGCATGCAAACCTAAAGCTCCCGGATGCGTAAGGCAACCGGGAGCTTTTTTATAAGGATATAGGCATCTAGCTGCATAATCAATATATTATGGGAGCCTCTAAACTTTCAGAATATTGGCAGAAAATCTTTGCCTGGTATTCAATTTATAAGTATCTATATGTGGGAGCTTCTCACTAGATGCATCTGATGGGGAACAAGGTCCGTCAATTTGAAGCCTCGTTGGACGCGATGTTTACCACGCGAACGGGGTTGTCATGGGAAAGAAACCTCGGCAGATCATCGCAAGCATGCTGCTTGCCGTTGCTCTGTCGGCGGCAGCTGCGCTTGCTGCGCCAATCAATGCCTACGCCGCTGACACCTACATCGACCTCAAAGAGGTCTTCGGCGAGTGGATCAACTTCCCGGGCGCCAACCTGGGCTCCGGCTATGCGGCGGGATGGCAAGCCCAAGCCTGTGGATCCCACTAAGATCGATCCTGCCAACCCGCCAAAACCGCAGATAAACATCGACACAGACGATGACGGCATCCCCGACACCAACGTGGTGGACGAGCCGGTGATTACCTACACCATCACCACGCAGCTGCGCGGCATTACCACTGGCGCCTCCATCAGCCCGAGCGCCAATGTGGTGAAGGGCGCCTCTGCCGCCGTGGTGTGGGCTCCTGGCGAGAATACTTACGTCTCCCGCGTCGAGGTGGACGGCCGCCGCGTGGATGCCAAGGGCGGCCGCTATGAGTTCTCGCACCTTTCTGGAGACCATTCTGTGGTGGTCACCCTGGCAGAGATCCCTCTCATCCCCGCCCACACCACCAAGGGCTACTACACCATCACTGTGAACACCTATGGCGTTTCCAAAGGCGTGGAGGCCTCCGACTCCATGGCGGTGGCCGCCGGCTCCTCTGAGGCGGTGACATGGTCTGTCAAGGAAGGCCATGTCATCAAGAGCGTCTCGGTGGACGGAGCCAGGCTGAGCCTGGATCAAGTGGCCGCCGGCTCTTGCAACTTCTCCGCCATTGCCGCCAACCATGTGGTGGATATCGTGGTCGAAGCCCAGGACGGCACTACCGGCCTCGCTCCCGACAACGTGGTGGTCTCCACCAAGATCGAAGGCGGCCCTGGCACCATTACCGGCGGCTCCACTGTGGCCAAAGGCGAGAGCTACACTGTGGCCTGGAATCCCGTGATCCAAACCACCGCCGACCGCGACGATCCCGCCTACGCGGTGTACGAGGTCGAAAGCGTCTCTGTGAACGGCGCCGCGGTGGATGGCGATGCCAGCGATGTGAGCCTCACCAACATCAAGGAGAACCAAGAGGTGGTGGTAAAGCTGCGCCCGGTGACCTTCAATGTGGCCATCCTCAAGTACGGCGACGGCACCGCCAAGCCCTCCAAGACCGTGTACAAGGGCAATCATTACGTAGACATCAGCGCTCAGGCCAATGCGGGCTCCCGCATCACCTATCTGGAGATCGACGGCAAAGAGGTCTACCGCGAAGGCATCAAGAAGAGCCCGTCTTTGCGCCAAGAGCTCGATGCGGTCCCCAAGACGGCTCCAGAGGATCCTTCGACCGCTGCCGAGAAGGACGCCCAGTCCCCTCAAGCGCTGTCAGCTGCGGCAGCCGCCGCCCTTAGAGGCGAAGACGCCAGCTCCGAAGCCCCTGAACTCCAAAAGCTGGCCATTCCTCAAGATCAGCCTGCCAGCGAAGAGGATAACGCGGGCGAAGAGGCTGCTCAGATCGAGGCGGCTCAGACCAACAAGCTCGAGCAAGAAGCGCCTGCCAGCAACACTGCCTCTCAGACTGACGAACCCGAGGAGGAGACCACCCTGCTGGAGGAGCTCTTCTCGGCAACGATGACCAAGGCCTACGCCGCAGAGATTCCTGCAGCGGTGTTCAACCCCGAGGAGATCATCGAGCCGCTGCTCACAGGCACAACCCGCATGGACATGGGCATCCGCGACATCGACAAGGACCATCAAATCAAGGTCTACTTCGCCAAGGACGGCGAGCCGGCTGTGACTCCCGAGACGCTGGGATCCACCGTGGACATCGAGACTCAGGTGGATGGCGGCCCCGGCGAGATCACTGGCGGAGGCATCTTTGATCCCGACGACGTCGATCCCGACAACCCGCCCAAGATCCAGTGGGAGGTGCCCGAGGGCTACACTCCCGTCGAGGTAGAGATCTATCCCAAGGGCGGCTCGGGCGATCCTGTGGTTGTTCCTGTGGCGCCTGGCCAAACCGCCGTGGACATCCCCTCCAGCATCCTCGAGAGCGACGGCGAGTACGTGGTCAAGCTCAAGGTGCAGAAGGAGAGCGAAGGCGACGACGTGGCGCCGAAGCAGCGCGAGTCTTTGGCCGACACGACCTTCTATGAGGTTGCTTCGAGCATTTCCGGAGGTCCCGGCACCGTCACTGCCACCACCGATGTCATGGAGGGCGCGAGCCATACTGTGACCTGGGCAGCCGGAGAGCGCGACGGCGTGCGCTACCGGGTGGCCAAGGTGCTCATCGACGGCAAGGAGCATCCTGAGCTGGCAGAGGCTGCCTCCTACACCTTCGAGGACGTGGCTTCCAACCACACCATCGAGGTAGTGCTCGAGCCAGTGGCCGAAGAAGGCCCCGTTCCCGACGACGAGAAGCCTGCCGCAGATAACGGGGGAGGCTCGACAGGGCCTGTGGCAGAAAAGACCGAGGCGGGGCAGCCTGCAGTCGGTTCCAAGGTCGTCAAGCCCGCCGCTTCCAACGGTGCCGTGCCCGCCACGGGCGACACAGAGTCGTCTCAGGGCGCCCTCGCAGCCGCATTGGCCGCTGCAGGGATCCTTGGCGCACTCATCGTGCGTGTGGCCTATGGCGCTCGCAAGAAGGAGAACCTGTAGCTCATGGGTCTTGGGGTTTTCCCGGAAGACCTAGGACGAGGGGGGTTCTTATCGGCAGCCCCTAGGAATCTGTAAGAGATTGCCCTTGGGAAAGACCGCGGTCGCCCAGGGGCAATCTTTTGTTGCGCCGACGCTATGCTTTGGGCTTTATGGGGGGATACTCCCTATATCTGGGCGCCTTTGGAAGCGCGAGAGGTATAGGCTTGGGAAACGGGTTGCGTTAGTGGCTGGAACGGCGGCAGGATGCTTGGTAGGTACTTTGTACATCTCAGTGAGGTAGCAGCTGGCTGGAGCACGGAGGCAGTGTTCTTGCGGCTGCTCCTTGCCATGCTCGTGGGTACCGTCATCGGCATGACGCGCGAGTTCAAGAACAAAGGCGCGGGCGTCAAGACTCACGTGCTGGTGTGCTTGGGCGCGGCGATGTCGATGATCGTGAGCCAATACATTCTTGAAGAGCTGCCGGGCGCCCAGCTCGATATGGTGCGCAATGGCGCCGCGGTTATCTCCGGCGTGGGCTTCATTGGCGTGGGCACCATCATCGTCACAGGCAAGAACGAGGTGCGCGGCCTCACCACGGCCGCCGGACTGTGGGTATGCGCCTGCATTGGCCTGGCCGCAGGCATAGGCGAGGTGGACGCCACCATCATCGCGCTGCTCTTTGTCATCTTCACCTTCACGGTGCTTTCGTGGTTCGACGTGATGGTGCACCGCCATACCAAGAAGTTCGATCTCTACGTGGAGTTTGAGAACCGGCTGGCGGTGAAGGAGTTTTTAAAGCAGCTTCATAGCTGGGACTGCAGCTACGACAACTTCTTGCTTACCGGCGGAGAAAGCGGGAGCTCGTTTGTGGCTGCCACTCTCACCATCACGCTGCCCACCATGGATCGCAAGCAAGTGTTCATCGACGCCATCCAGCGCCTTAGATTCGTGAGCTTTTGCGAGGAGATCTAGGGGGCTTTTCGAGGAATAGCGGGCTTTTGTGCGGGCGCATAGGAGTCCTGATGGGTGGCCGCGGCTTGGGTGAGTGGCAGGATGTTGCTGGGGCATGCGGGTTAGGGCGTCTGGGAGATTAATGGTAGATGGCCCTCTAAAAACATACTACGTTAGCTTCATTAATTTGTGACATGTGAATTAAAGTGCTCCAGTAGCTACAAATTATTGTAGCAATTGAAGTATAAAAAGTGAGGGTGCCATAGATAGCCTACGCTTCGGGATAGCCTACGCCTCAGATCAGGCCCCAGATAAGCATCGGTGCAGATCGTCCAGCTCATAGACAAACGCGACTCTCAGTGGCTCTCGGGTATAGCCATGGGAGAACTTCAGCGAAGAGTGTAAGCCTAGCCGCAGGCACAATTGGCCTTGGTTGCGTCCAGACTGTGCAAGGGTAAATCCGCCTGTATTATTAGGCAACCATTAGCTTAATATGGCCATATATAATCGCAGGTAAATATGGGCAAATCGTCGCATATTATATTGACAGTATTCGATACCCGTCCTAACTTAAATTAAACTGCAAAATAGCGGACATCTCTCGCTGGCCTACCCTTCCTTAACCGCGGTTCGCAAGGTGCGGTTGCAGCCAAAGTGAGCCGTGAGACGTCCGCTGCATTCATTAGGCGGTGTCAATGAACTCCATGACTCGTACCCTGGCCACGATGGCCGCTGTCGCCCTCGCCTGCACCACGTTGGCGGTCGCTCCTCCTGCAAGTACGCCTGCGCTTGCCGCACCGCCTGCGGGTTACACGCATCCGGCCAATGCCTGCCAACTCACTGTGATCGGCGGCGTCGAAGGACGCGATTACTACTATGCCACCGACACCTGGACGCGAAACCCGGGCAACGCCGTCACGAGCACCCTCAACAAGTTGGTTATCTGTTCGAGCGCGCCCATGACGATTTCCAACACAGGTGATCCTGCCATGGCGGTAGATGCCACTATCTTCGTGGAGGCGGGCACTCAGGCCAACCTCACCTTCGATGGGGTGAACATCAGCTCCCATGTGCCTTTCACGCTGGAGCGCAACCGCGACGAGGCGGGCAACTCCATCGAGCCCAAGACCAGCGCTCACATCGCTTTGGCGGCAGGGTCAACCAACACGTTGGTGTCACCTGCAGGCTCCTATGCCCCTGGCATGCGTTGCGGCGAGGACACTTCACTCACCATCGATGACGACGTGCCTAACGTGGACGTGAACGGCGCTCCTATCGACGTTGCCGGAGGCCGCATCAAGGCGGGCACCGTCTATGTGGACAAGGACGGCACAACCCGCACCGCCACTGCCAACGGCCCCGATGCCAACATTTCCAATCTTGAGAGCGACAATTCTGGCGCACTCAATGTCACCGGAGGCTACCTGTGCGCCGCTATTGGCGGCAGCGACTGGGAGACTACTGGGGAGATGACGTTCAACGGTGGCACCATCAAAGCCAGGGCTACAGGAGATAGCACCTACGGTTTTGGCGCTGGCATCGGCGGCTCTCACGGTGGCCACGGCACCACGCCCGACACCTGGATCACCTTCAACGGAGGCACTGTCACAGCCTATGCCTCCTATCATGGCGCAGCCATCGGCGGAGGTGGCCCCAGTTATCAAACCGCAGGGTCTACCACGCGTGAGAACAACTATCGTTTCCCCGATGCCAAGCTTAGCGACCGCCAGCCAGGCTCCGGCTTTGGCGCTAACGCCGGCACGCCGGTGCACTCCAAGGTGTGCGCTGGAAACCTGCAGTTCAATGGCGGCATCATTACACCCATCTCAGCCGACCATGGCAATGCCATTGGCCAAGGATGCTTCTGCTGGAACATCGGCCGCAAGATCGTCATCACCGGCGGCACCCTCCTGCCCGACACCTCTCGTCAGGACTCCGGCTACGGCTATGCTCACGCTATCGGCGCCTTGGGCGGAGAAGTTTACGTGACGGGAGGGTCCGTTCGTATCGGCACGGTGAAGCACGACAATGGTCGCACTACCGAAGAGAAGTACCAGGCCTACATCGGCGACCCCATCGATCCAGACCATCTGCCCTCAGACTTTTACACCAACTACTCCCAGAAGACCGCCTACGGCTCGCTGGATAAGTCAACCCAGGTGATGATGCGCACCATCAAGGTGCCGGGCACCCTGGGGGCCAATGCCAACATCACGGCTTTCGACATGACGGTCAACGGTGTGGCCTACCCCTACGGCGCGCCCCGTTCCACCGACGAGAGCGGCAATCTCTACCTGTGGCTGCCCACTACTACCGAGGGCGAGGTCCGCGTGAACCTCACTGCTGTCGACCGTGACGGCAACGTGGTGAAGACCGAGCCTTACTACATGGACGACGTGCAGCACGGCGGCGATCACCTCAAGCAGTTCGTGATCTTCTCCATCGACCCCCAGAAGGTTCCCACTCTCAAGAACCTCACCAAGCGCTACGACGGCCTGCCTTGGGGCAAGGACGTCTCTGGCAAGCTCCTCTCCGAGGTGGCTCAGCAGGCCGTGGAGGTGGACAACCCGCCCGTGCCCGCCGGCCTGGATAAGAACAAGCTAGACAAGGCAGACTCCATGACCATGGAGTCCCAGCGTTTGGCTACCGATAAGGACGGCAACCTCATCCAGCGCGCCGACACCACTGACCCGTCCAACATCTATGAGGTGGACACTGACTCCGGCATCACCCAGGGCTTTAACGCCAACGTAGGCAAGTACAAGCTCACCATCAGTTCCAACCAGTACGCCCAGGAAGCCGGCTTTACCGAGAGCTTCTACGGCCATCGCTGCTACTACGACTATGCAGAGATCACTCCCGCCGACACCCAGACAAACCTCCAGGTAGAGCGTGTGGGCGATACCGCCACTGTGCGCCTGACCGCTGCGGTGACCCCGCGCCATGACGCCCAGGTAAAAGAGGCGACCACCTGCGAGGCTCCGGCAGGCGCCGTGCAGTTCGCCATCAATGGCACACCGGTGGGCACTCCCGTACCCGTGATAGATCAGGGCGAAGATCCCGACAAGTTGCGCGACGGCTACCAGCAGTCCATTGCGACGCTCGAGGTGGCTCCCGAAACCTATCGGCCCCTGCTTATCAATCCTCAAGACACCCTCGCTGGTGAAGACGCCCAAGGTCGCACTGCATTGCGCCGCGCCACGCTGGGCGTCGCCGACCTCGACTCCTCTGTCCCCTTTGGCCGCCAGCGGGTCACGGCCCAGTTCATTCCGGCAGAAAAGGGCAACTACACCGACTCAAACACCGCTTCAAACGAGGACTTCTTTGTAGCGGTTGACCCCGAGTGGTGGGACTATGAGAAGGTCTATGACGGCAGTCCTGCCTTCCCCCAGCTCAATGGCTCACACATCCTGGGATTTGTGCCTGCGGGCTTTGACGTCTCCTTGGCTTACGATCCTGCCCAGGTGACCTACCATCCTCAGGGCGCCAACGCGGGCACTCACCCCATCACCCTCAAGAACACCGAGCTCAAAGGTGCGGATGCCGATAAAGTCATCCTCTTGGGTTACACCCGCGGCCAAGACCTGGTGCTTCAGGGCACAGTGACGCCTAAAGACGTCACGATCACGGCCGTTCCCTCTGTGCCGAAAGCTCCGGCATACAAACCCTATGAGGGGTCTTTCTCGGCAGCAGGGGAGCTGGTGGGCGACGAGACCCCTGAAAAGGTGCTGGGTGAGGTTGCCTGGGATCTTGGAGCGCTGGATAGCGCCAATCCCGCCCCTGGCGTCTACAAGGTGACGCCAAAGCCTGCGACGTTGGCTGATGTCGAAGCCAATGAGGACGGCACCTACACGCTGGGCAATTATCGGTACACGTTCGAGCCTGCCTTTGTGACGGTACAAAAGTCTCCTGTGCCGGTGCGCGCGGGTCAGATCTCCACCTGCGCCCAAGACGTGGTGGCTGGCGATCCTATGGATGTTACAGAGACGCTGGACGCAAACCCCGTGGAGACCACGCGCACTTACTTCAAGCGAGTGGATGGCCGCTGGGAGCTTGTGGCTGGCGAACCCAATGAGCCGGGCACCTACCTGGTGATCTCCACCGGCGCTTTGCCTGACGGCACGCCGGCGCTTCCAGGGAACGATATATTCAACGTGGTGGATCCCAATAGCGCCGATGACGGCACCGCCGACTCCCCTGCGCCATCTCCGGGCGCATCCAAGCAGCCGGTGCTGGTGGGCGCAGAGGATATCCTGGAGGGCGGCGATCCGCGCATCACCGATCTGGGCGCCCAAGACGAGCCTGTGGAGGTCACTCACGCGTTTCTCATGCAGGATCCGTTGGATCCCACCCACTGGATTCCGGTTGACAAGCCCGGTGAGCCGGGGACCTATCTGGTGGTCTCCACTCCTGCCGATCCCAGCGGCCCTTATGGCCCTGGCAGCTCGGTATTTGTGGTGAGTCCTGCGCCAGCTCCCCCTGCCGAGAAGAACACCCCTCACCTCCAGATAACCGATATCGAGGTGGTTGACGGTGTACCCAGACCTCGTGTCGAGGTGGACGGTGAGCCTTTCAATGAAGCGAGCGATCCTGAAGGTCGGCACTTGGAGGTTTCCTACTACAGGCGCAACAAAGATGGCACCCTCACGCACCTGGATGCAGCTCCTACAACCCCGGGCAACTATCGCGTGGTTGTGCGCCTTTTTGATCGCGACAACAACCTGCTCGCCGAGACCTACTATGACTTCTCGCTGCCGCTGGCAGGTTCTAAGGTGATACCGGCTACCGGTGACGTGGCCTCTGCTGCAGGTCTTTTGGGTGGCGTTGGAGCCGGTCTTGGTGCTGCATTGAGCCTAGGCGCAATCCTGTCGTCGCGCAAAAGGCGCGGATAGCCAGGCGTAGCGCACCCCTAAGGATGTCCTCGGAGAAACTGTGGCGCCTTGAGGAAGAGCATCAGAGAAAAAGCACCAGCTGGCAGGAGCCAGCTGGTGCTTTGTTGTGGGTTGGCAAGGCGCCTAAGGGCCCGTTCCTGCCCCGGTGCGCTTAGTCGCGGCGGCGCAGGTGAGCTCGGGCGGCTGAGGCTGCGGCAATCGCGATGCCCAAAAGAGCAGCTACGCCAGTCCCTTGGACAGAAGCGGCGTTGGCGGCATCGCTGCCCTGGTCGCCCAGCCGCGGGATGGCATGGCTTTGGGCGCGAGAAGCCGATGCGACGGCGCCAACCTGCACAACATCACCCGCGTCGACCTTGGATTTGGCAGAGGCCTCCGATGTCTGTCCGGCCTGAGGTTGCAGGGGTTTCTCGGCAGCGGGGTCTGCGGAGGGAGTCTTGGGGGCCATGGGATCGGCAGGGCTGGCAGGCGAGTCGGGCTCACGAGGATTGTCGTGAGGGTCCTCGGGGCGGGTGCTGGGGTCTGTCGCGCTGGGGTCTGCAACCGTGATGCTGGCGGTCTTGGTGACCTTATGGGTAGGGTTGATGGCATAGGAATAGCACACCTGGTACTCGCCGGGGGCAAGGCGCTCCACAGGCTGGTCGCCATGGCCGGAGGCCACGAGCTGATGGTGAGCGTCGAAGAGCTCGAAGTCGTAGTCGCCGGAGTCTTTGAGGTTGCTGGTGCCCGTGAGGCGCATGGAGCCTTGGTGGTAGCGCTCGATTTGGGCGGAGACGAGGTTGTCTGTAGGGCGCCAGGGTCCTGGCTGGTCGAGGGTCAGGTCCTTGGTATCGAAGACCTGGCTCACTTGGAGATAGATCACCCCGTTGGAGTGTATGACAGAGCCGTCGTTCCCTCGGGTGGTGTAGGAGTAATAGGGCCAGATGTCGCTGCCGTCAGGAAGGACGTTGACGGTATAGCCAAGGTCCTTGATGGAATTGAAAGCATTTTCAAGCTTGATGTCGAACTGGCCGTCGGTATAGAGCACGTCGCTCACAACCCCGCGGTTGGTGAACTCGAAATCCGAGTAGGCGAGAGGCTTTAGGGCATCCTGGACCTCTTTGGGGGGCGGGGTCGTAGACGCGCGTGCCGTTCTTGTCGACGGTCATGACGGTGGCATCCCAATGCGCTTCGCCGCGGGTCATCTGTCGGATAGAGTCCATGAGGCTTGTGTAGGGGGCGCCTACGGCGACAGAGGAGCCGGCCGCCGGGATGGTGCGAAAGTCTGCGCCTCTCCAATAATAGGCATAGGCGCCCAGGTCGAAGAAGCGGGACCCAGAGGAGGCCAGCTCGTCGGAGCCGTTCCCCTGTGCAAGGGACTCCACTTGCGATTTTATGGAATCGTAGTTGGCAATGGTCAAGGGGATCATGGCATCTACCGAGCTGCCGGGATTCAAATAGCCAACAGACATGATGGCGATGACCTGGCTCCAGGAGAAGTCAGGATGGGCAGCTCGCAGCTCGGCCAGCGTCTTGTATTCGCCAGCCTTGACGCTGTACCTGATCTCCTCGTTGTCCAGCCCCAGGGACAGGCTGTCGTTTTGGACGCGGCCTTCATCCACCACTACGTCCGGACGGCACTGGTCTGCAAGCTGCTCATCGGTCTTCCCAAACCTATGGAGAAGGACGATCTCCTCCACCTTAAGGCGCTCGTTGGAGTCGTTGGCGATCTTGACATGGCCGTCAATGGCTGGACCAGACTTGGTGAGGTCCAGAATGGCGGTGTTGTTGTTCCAGCCGCTGTCCATGGAGGCACCCGTTGCGGTATCGGTGGCCGAGATCTCGGTGCCATGGGCGAGGGCGCCGTCGCCTGCGAGGGAACCTTCACAGGCGTTGTAGACGACAGAGCCTATCTCCTGAGCTGCGGCATCTGCAGAGACCGCAGCTTGGGTGGGGGCGGCAGCCTGTGCGGAGGCTGTGCTTTGCGGCTTTTGCTGCGCGGTAGGCTCAGATTGTGGGGCGCTCGCCTCTTGCGAGGCTTGCCCGGGCTGACTTGTCTCGGTGCCTTGAGACACCGCCAAAAATGCAGATTCAGAGTGCTCCAAGACGGGAGATGCAGAAACAGATGGTGTGGTGGATGTAAAGGCGCTGTCAACGGCGAGCGCAGGTGTGGCACCAAGAAGTACAACGGAGACTCCCAGTGTGGCACCAAGAAATCCTGCGGTTACCTTTTTGTTGGAAGCAAGGTCGGCGACAGTGCGGTGATCGCAATGGTTGAGTAGTCCCATGGAGGCAATTCCTCTCACATATGCAGGTGCATAAACATAGACACATGTACATGTGATAGGTGTATGTAAATTTTAAGAATGATTTACGGTGTAAATATTCACGGGTTTATGACATTGCTGGAATAGGTCTTACATCTTGTGTTTTGGCGCAAGAAAGGAGCCATCTTGGGCAATAGCGATGGCGGTGAAACTGCAAGATTTGTGGTGAGGATGGACTGCAAATTGCCCATTGAACCGGGTTCTTCAAAGCTATGGAGTGGTTCGCAATGAAAAGGTTCTGAAGAGGTGAATGAGGTTCCTAGGAATAAGAGCCAGAGCCACTTTGAAAGGGGCGAGGGCCCTAAAAGGGTGTAGGGCCCTCTGTAAAAAAATACTACATTAGCTACACATTATTACTACTATACAGTTATAGTAGTAATAAATATGCTTCATTGGTTACAACTTGGTGTAGCCAATGAAGCATATTTTCTGAGGGGCACAAAATCCTCTTTGGGACCATGTGATAGGGCAAGCCCTCTACGAGATCATGTGATAGGTCGATCCCTCGCGAAGGCCAAGCGGCATCCAACTAGCCCCCTCCCAGGGGCCACGCGGCACGCAGCAGACGAGCAGCGGTTAGTCGCCAAAGGAGATGCCCAGGTCGCGGGCCTCGCGCACCATCTCGCCGTTGGGGTCGATGTATTTAAGCTTTCCTGCCACGTCTTTGAGGGGGACGCGACACATCTTGCCCTTCTTTTGGCTCACCATGAAGCCGAAGCGGCCCTCCAGGCATCCCATGGCCGCCTCGACGCCGCACTGCATGGCAAAGATGCGGTCCTGGGCGTCGGGTTGGCCGCCGCGCTGGGTGTGGCCGGGGACGGCGACGCGCACTTCTCGGTCGGTGCGGGCAGAGATTTGCTCGGCGATCTCATAGGCCACAGAGGGCATCACGCGTTTGGCCAGCTTGGCCTTGTATTCCTTCTTGGAAAGGGCGGCGTCCTCCTTGGAGATGGCGCCCTCGGCCGCGACCACGATGGCGTAGCGCTCGCCGTCGCGGCGGTCGGTGTCGATGGCCTCGATGACCTTGTCGATGTCATAGGGGATCTCGGGAAGCAGGATGACGTCGGCGCCGCCGGCGACGCCGGCGTAGAGGGGGATCCATCCCACCTTGTGGCCCATGATCTCGATGACAAAGACGCGGCCGTGGCTGGTGGCCGTGGTGCGGATGTCGTCGATGCAGCGGGTGGCCACCTCGACGGCCGAGGTGAAGCCAAAGGTCATGTCGGTGCCCCAGGTGTCGTTGTCGATGGTCTTGGGCAGTGCGATGACGTTGAGGCCCTCCTCGGAGAGGCGGTTGGCGGTCTTGGTCGAGCCGTTGCCGCCAAGCATGAAGAGGCACTCCAGGCCCAGCTTGCGGTAGTTGGAGATCATGGCAGGGACTTTTTGGATGCCGTCTGCGGTGGGTCTGTCCAGCTCCTTGAAGGGGGTGCGGCTGGTGCCCAGGATGGTGCCGCCGTGGGTGAGGGAGCCGGCGAAATCCTCGGGGGAGAGTCGCGTGTAGCGATTGTAGATAAGTCCCTGATAGCCGTCGAGGAACCCGTAGACTTCCACCTTGCCCTCGGTGTTGTGGCAGAGCGTCTTCACAATGGCGCGCATGGTGGCGTTGAGTGCCTGGCAATCGCCGCCGCTGGTAAGCATTCCAACTCTGAGCATAGGGTTTCCTCTCCTTGGACCTTGGGCTTTAGGCGCGGCTCCGGTTCTGTTGACCTGTGCGCTTTTGTGGTATGAGTTTAAGCCTTTTAAGGACGCTCCGTCGCGGCGGGGTTGCGGCAAGGCGCATTGCGGGCGTCTTGCAGTTTCAGGTACCTTCCGCTCACCCAAGCCATGGGCATCCAGGGTGCCTCACCGTCGATGCACTGGTATGCTAGTCGCACCTAACGCACCGTCTGCAAGGAGGCAGCTATGGCTGAAAGCGTGAAAAATGTCGTACTTGTAGGTCAGGGCGGTGTGGGAAAGACCATGCTGGCCGAGGCGATGCTGCATCTGAGCGGCGCCACCACTCGCCTGGGCGGTCACTCCGGCACCAAGCCCACTCTCGACTACGATCCAGAAGAAGAGAAGCGCTCGTTCTCCATCAAGCTCTCGGTAGCCCCCATCCAGTGGCAGAACTGCCGTCTTAACGTGATCGATGCGCCTTGCTATCCAGATTTTATCGGCGACGCCTATTGCGCTATGGCCGCCTGCGAGACCGCAGTGTTTGTGGTAGATGCGGCTTCGGGCCCTCAATCCACCACCACTCGCCTGTGGTATGCCGCCGAGGACCTCTCGCTGGCCCGCGCCGTCTTTGTGAACCGCATCGACCGCTCTGAAACCAACTACGACGATACCCTGGCCATGCTTACCGACAGGTTTGGCAATCGCCTGGCTCCCGTGACGCTGCCCATGGGAGTGGGGGATGAGTTCGAGGGCATCATCGACGTCATACGCATGCAGTCCAGGCGCTTGGACGCCAACGGCAAGGTGGAGGTCTTCGATATCCCCGAGCAGTACGTGGCCGCCGCAGAGGCTGCCCGCGACGCCATCTGCGACCTGGTGGTCGAGGCAGACGACGAGCTCATGATGAAATACATCGAGGGAGAGACCCTCACCAACCAGGAGATCGAGGGGCTGCTTTCCACCGCCATCGCCGAGCGCCTCTTTGTGCCCGTCTTCGCCGGCGTCTGCGTGAAGGAGGAGGGCGTGGTGTCGCTTCTGGACGACATCGTGGCCTACTTCCCCAGCCCCGCCACCTACGGCAAGGTGCCGCTGGTCAACGGCGAGCTGCTGGATGTGGACCCGGACGACAACCGCCCGGTGGTCTTCGTCTTCAAGATCATGAACGACCAGCAGCAGGGGCGCCTGGCGTTCATCAAGGTCCTTACGGGCACCATCGCCACGGGCGTCGAGCTCACCAATGCACGCACCCGCAAGTCCGAGCGCCTGGCTCACATCTACCGCATGATGGGCCGCGAGATGACAGAGATAAAGAGCGCCGAGGCTGGCGACATCGTGGTGGTTCCCAAGCTGGAGGCCCAGACCGGCGACACCCTCTCGGCCACCGGCAAGGTGGAGGCCGCAGCCTTCCGCTTCCCCAACTCCCTCTACCGCATCGCCATCGAGGCCGACCAGCGCGGCAGCGAGGACAAGCTCTACACCTTCCTGGAGAAGATGGCCGACGCCGACCCCACCCTCAAGGTGGATCGCGATGAGGACACCGGCCAGACCGTCATCTCTGCCATTGGCGAGGCCCAGGTGTCGGTGCTGCTGGACCGCCTGGAGAGCCGCGCCAACGTGCAGGCCCACACGGTGCCCCTGCGTATTCCTTATCGCGAGACCATCCGCCGCACCGCCACGGGCCATGGCCGCCACAAGAAGCAGACTGGCGGCGCCGGCCAGTTCGCCGACGTGCGCATGCGCATCGAGCCCAACCCCGACGGCGGCTACGAGTTTTTGGACGAGGTCGTAGGCGGCGCGGTGCCCCGCGGCTTCATACCCGCGGTGGACAAGGGCGCCCAGGAGACCATGCGCGAGGGCGTGCTGGCGGGCTATCCCATGATCGACGTCAAGGTGGCCCTCTACGACGGCCAGTTCCACCCTGTAGACTCCAACGAGATGGCCTTCCGCACCGCCGCGCGCCTGGGCTTCCAGGACGCCGTCGAGCAGGCCGAGCCCGTGCTCCTCGAGCCCATGGCCCACATGGAGGTCACGGTGCCCGAGAGCTACGCCGGCTCCGTCATGGGCGACATCTCTGCGTGCCGCGGCCGCGTGGAGGGCATGGACACCACCGACAAGGGCGACGTGCGCATCCAAGCCACCGCTCCCTACGCCGAGGTAGTGGACTACGCCACCCGCCTGCGCTCCCTGTCGCGCGGCACCGGCGAGTACTCCATCGAGGTGGAGGGCTACGAGCAGGTGCCCCACGACGTCCAGGAGCGTCTGGCCGCCGAGTATCGCGAGCGCCGTTCCCAGGGCCGTTAGGCCGCCCCGCGCCCTTTTCCCTGCCGAGAAACCCCCGTCGCCTCAGGTTGACGCCCGTTTCTTAGCCTCGCCCACCCTTTAGCAGGCGACCCAGCCTCCCTTCTAGGGAAGCTGGGTCGTTTTTTGGTGGAGCGGATACCCCCAAGCGCGCTCCGGGTGCGTCCGCGGCCCTCAGCATTGCCTGGATGGGCAGCCTGTTCTACGAGGGGCAATGCCCTTGTGAGGGGGGTTCGATCTTCTCGGCAGCGAGGGGATGGGGCAACGGGTTTGTGGGGATAACTTAGCGGTATATTTTTGTCTTCGAAGGCCGGCGTAGAGGGCCGGTCTCACGATCCTTCCCGGCCGCTTGCTGGGGAAAGGAGTATTCATGCAGGTCGCACAGCAAATCAAGCCAGACATCTATTGGGTGGGCGCGCTGGATTGGAACGAGCGCCATTTTCACGGCTACACCACCGAGAAGGGCCTCACCTACAACGCCTACCTCATCATCGATGAGAAGGTCACCCTTATCGACACCGTGAAGGCCAAGTTCCATGAGGACCTGCTGCAGCGCATCTCCTCGGTGATCGACCCTGCCAAGATCGACGTGGTCATTGCCAACCACGTGGAGATGGACCATTCCGGCAGCCTGCCTATGATCGCCCAAGCGTGCCCCAACGCCGCCTTCTACTGCTCCACCAAAGCCGTGGGCGAGTTTGCCAAGCACTACCAGGAGGCGGGCATCGAGTTCAATGCCGTAAAGACCGGCGACACCTTGAACATTGGCAAGCGCACCCTCACCTTTGTCGAGACCCCCATGGTTCACTGGCCTGACAACATGGTCACCTACGACGAGTACGACAAGGTGCTCTTCTCCAACGACGCCTTCGGCCAGCACTTCGCGTCCACCACGCGCTTCGACGTGGACTCCGACTACTGCGAGGTCATGAAGCAGGCCCGCAAGTACTACGCCAACATCGTGCAGCCCTACGGCATGCAGGCCGCCAAGGCGCTCGAGGCGGTCAAGAGTCTTGACCTCGAGATGATCGCTCCGGCCCACGGCGTCATTTGGACCGAGCATATACCTGACATCCTGGAACGCTACAGCCACTGGACCCAAAACGAGCGCGTGGACAAGTGCGCAGTCATCTATGACACCATGTGGGATTCCACTGAGAAGATGGCCAAGGCCATCTGCGAAGCCTTTGTCCAAGAGGAGGTCGACTGCCGCTACTTCGACCTCAAGTACACCCATGAGAGCGACATCTTGTCCTACATCATGGACTGCAAGTATGTGTGCGTAGGCTCTTCCACCCTCAACATGCAGATGCTGCCCAACGTGGCCAAGTTCCTCACCTATTTCCGCGGACTGTCCCCGCGCAACAACACCCGCGTAGGTCTGGCCTTTGGCTCCTATGGCTGGGCTCCGGTGGCCCAAAAGCAGGTGCAGCAAGTGCTGGCAGATACCGGCTTCCAGCTGCCGCTCGACCCGGTGAGCCTCAACTGGCGCCCCGACCAGGCTTATCTGGACGATCTGCAGGCCAAGGTCCGCGCCATGATCAAGGAGACCGAGTAACTCTTGCTTTGGCCACCGGCGCGAGCCACAGGTCCTGCACGGCGATGGCCTAAGCTAAAAAACCGTCATCCAAGAGGAGGGGTCCTGCAAGGCGGACTCCTCCTCTTGGCACATCGGGGATCTTTTGGGGCGCCTTTAGCGGAGTGGCTCCTGACAGCATGGTCCCCACTGGCACTAAGGAGGTTTGCCATGAATACCATTCAGGTAGAAGGCATGCATTGCAAGCACTGCGAGATGCTGGTCGCCATGGAGCTTGAGGATCGCGGCGCCAAGGACGTGAAGGCAGACGCCTCCACCGGCACCGTCACCTACGAGGGAGATCTCACTCCCCAGCAAGTCTCCGAGGCGATCGAGGCCGCAGGCTTCAAGCTGGCCTAAAACCAGCCCTGCAGCCGGGATTTTGCTGCCCTTGGGTGCAAGTGTTTCTCGGCAAGAGAAAGGCGTCCGGGCCACTCTGAGCTCTGCGGAGCCTGTCTATAGGGCTTGTCGCACAGCGTGCATTTGGGCGGCTCGGGGCCTTTAGGTAATATGAACACTCGAGTATCGTTAGACAATCCTTCAACCGTTAGAGGTCGAACACTTAGATGGACGTAGCTCTTAGTATCATCGTCACTTTTTTGCTCACGCTGGTAAACGGCTTTTTCTCCATGAGCGAGATGGCCCTGGTAAACGTCAAGCGTCCGCTGCTTGAGCGCGACATGGAGGAGGGCGACAAGAAGGCGGCCACCGCTTTCGAGCTCTCCGGTGATTCTGGCGACCTGTTGGCAGCCATCCAGGTGGCCATCACCCTGGTGGGCTTCTTTAGCTCTGCTGTGGCGGCCACCAACCTGTCCGACCCCTTTGGCCAATGGATGATCTCTTTGGGCTTGCCAGCCTCTGTGGCCTCGGGCTTGGCCCCGGTGATCATTACTCTTATCGTGTCCTACTTCTCCATTGTGGTGGGCGAGTTGGTGCCCAAGCGCATCGCTCTGGCAGACTGCGAAGGCGTGTCCAAGGGTGTGGCGGGTTTTTTGAAGGGCTTCACCAAGGCGGTGCGCCCGCTCATCTGGATCACCGCCAAGAGTGCCGACGGCCTCTCGCGCCTGCTGGGTGTGAAGAGCGCCGATGAGCGCCAGAACGTCTCTGAGGAAGAGATCCGCTACATGGTGAGCGATGCAGAAGAGCTCACCGATGAAGAGAAGAGCATGATCCACGAGATCTTTGACCTGGGCGACGCGGCCGCTCGCCAGGTGATGGTGCCTCGCGTGGACATGACGGCGCTGGAAGACACCCTCACTTTGAACGAGGTGCTGGCCTGCATGCGCCAGACGGGCTATTCGCGCATTCCCATCTTCCACGAGGACGTGGACCGCATCGTGGGCATCGCGCATATCAAAGACCTTATCGCCCCCATCATCGACGAGGGCAAGGGCCAGGACGCCATCGCAGGTTATGTGCGCGAGGCGGACTTTGTGCCTGACACCAAGGATATCATCCCGCTGCTCTCCGAGATGCAGACCAGCCACGACCAGATGGTCATCGTGGTAGACGAGTACGGCGGCACTGCCGGCGTCATCACCATCGAGGACATCGTCGAAGAGGTGGTGGGGGAGATCGAGGATGAGTTTGACCCCGACAACAAGTACCTCACCAAGCTGGCCGACCGCGAGTGGCTGGTGGACGGCCGCTTCTCTATCGATGACGCCGCTGAGCTGGGCTGGCCCATCGAGGACTCCGACGCCTACGAGACCATCGCCGGCTTCATCCTGGATCTGGCCGACGGTCTGCCCAGTCCCGGTGAGGTCTTCGAGGTAGAGGGCTGGCGCTTTCGCGTGCAGTCCATGCGCGGCAATCGCATCGCCCTCTTGCGCGTGATCGCACCGGTGCCTCACGATCCCGAGCAGGAGGAAGCCGATGAGGACTCCGAGCGCTCCCATGAGCGCGACGGCGGCTGGCTCTCCCGCATCCGCGAGGGCCACGACGACAAAGATGCCCCGGTAGATGTGGACGTGGAAGACGCCACCGTCGACGAGCAGGAAAAACGCTAAGGCGTCCTCGTGTGCCAAAGATGCTGCGAGATGTGATGGGCCCTGGGAGCAAAACCCCAGGGCCCATCGTCGTTTCGAAGGGGCAATCTTGGGATCCCTCCTGTGGGGGCCATCTGGGCCGTTAATCCCGATGTTCTAGATGGGCACCTAGGAGAACAACTTGCAAAGCGGCGATGGCTATTAGGCTCCAAATAGAACGCTTTTCAAGCGGTAATGGAATCCTAGGCAGCTAAATAGAACAGAATGGGTTCTATTTAGCTGCCTAGGAGTACGGAGAGCCCAAATGACTGTTCTCTTAGAGCGCCTAGGAGAACAGCTGCTCTCTCTGGTAGTTCTCTTAGAGCGCCTAGGAGAACAAAGGGGGTGGGATGTGAGTGAGACGCACTAGCCTTCGATGGTCATCTGCGCGGCTACCGGTAGGATCTGCGGAGTGATGCGGAAGTCATGGCAGCGCGCTGTGGCACATTTGGCAAGCCCGCGCCAGTTGAGCGGGGCGATGGGGAGCTTCTCGGCAGCATAGACGTCGCAGGCGTGCATGGCGTCCACGCGCTCCTGGTCGTCTCGCACGGCGCGGGCTGCAAGGATCATTCGGTCGAACTCCGGGTCATCGAAGTGGCTCATATTGTCGCTGGAGGATGCCGAGAAGAGCGGATAGAGGTAGTTGTCGGCGATGGGGTAGTCTGCATACCATCCACGGGCTGCCACTACAAAGTTGCCCGAGTAGTAGTTGTCCAGCATGGCGGCATATTCCAGCTGGTTGATGGAGGCGTCGATTCCGATGGCGTCCCAGTCGGAGATGATGGCCTCATACTCGGTCTTGTCGTTGGCCGCATTGGTCATCAGTTGGATGGCAAGTCCGCGGCGCCCATTGCTGTCTGCCGGGTAGCCCGCCTCGTCCAGCAGAGCGCCCGCGCGGTCGCGGTCGAACTCCACGGGCCAGGTATCGGGGGTGGAGCCTGCGATGGCGGGAGGAATGATGTCTGTGGCTGGCTCGGCAGAGCCCTGGTACACGTTGGTGCAGATGGCGTCGCGGTTGATGGCCAGGGAGAGCGCCTGGCGAATGCGAATGTCTGCGATCTCTTGAGCGCCCATGTTGAACACCAGGTATTGGGTGTAGAGCATCTCGCCAGAGAAGTACTGGTGGCCGGGGTTAGCCACATAACCGCCGTCCTCGGCCTCGCCGTAGGTCTCTTTGGACTGCATGCACTGGTTGAGGGGCACATTGGAGCAGTCGCAACTGCCGGCCTCCACCTCCTTATAGGACGTGAGCACGTCGCGGTACACGGTAAAACGCACACCCGAGATCTTGGGAACGTCGCCCCAATAATCCTCATAGCGCTCTAGCTCAACATATTGGCCGTCTTTGAACTCTCCTTTCATCTTGAAGGCGCCGTTGCCCACAGGGGCGGCCGCATAAGACTGGTAGTTATCGCCGGTGCCCATGCCTTCTGGGATGGGAGCCAGCGTGCAAGTGGAGCATACGTAGGGGAAGTCTGCGTAGGGGGCCGAGAGCTTGACCACTAAGGTGGTGTCATCGGGAGCAGAAAGCCCCGTGAACTCCACGTTCTCGCCGCTCACCAGCTGGTCGTAGCCGTCCACCATGGACAGGTGGTAGCCCACAGCCGAGGGGGTGTCGTAGGACTTTGGATTCACCAGGCGCGTCCATCCGTAGATGAAGGATGCGGCGGTGACCTTGCTGCCGTCGTGGAAGGTCACGTCGTCGCGCAGATGGAAGGTCCACTCGTCTGCCGTCTCGTTGGATTCCCAGCTTTTGGCTACTAGAGGGTCCAGCTCCTGGGTTTGGGGGTTGTAGCGGGTGAGAGGGTCGAACAGCTGGTAGCACACGGCCATGGCGTTCTCGTCCTCAAGGGTGTAGGGCTCGATGCCGGTGGGGTTTTGGATGCCGTAGACCAAGACGGCCTCAGCGCCGCTGCCGGTCTTGCAACCGGCTAAAGGTGACGCCACGCCCCAGGCTGCCAAGGTTGCTGCGCTTGCCTTCAAAAACTGGGCGCGGCTGAGCTGGATGTTCATGGGACCCTCCTCTGTCAAACTAAAGTGGCCTTATAGTGACCGAGAAACCCCTGCCTTCAAGAAACGAGAGTCCACTATTAATAGGGACGCAATCAAGGGACCCTACACTGGGGGCCTGATGTGGGGCCTTTTGGCCCATCGCGACGGAAAGAGTGCTTCATGACCTCGAAGGGGGCTGCTATGACGCTTCAAGAAAAAGTGGGCGCCATGGACTTTCATGGCTATAAGACCTGGTATCGCGTGGTGGGGGAGCCGTCGGCCCATAAGCTCCCGCTGCTCGCCATCCATGGAGGCCCTGGCAACACCCACTACTACTTGCGCTCCTTGGACGAGCTTGCACGGCGCTATGGCCGCCAGGTGATCTACTACGACCAGGTGGGCTGCGGCAACTCGACCCCTTTGGCCAACCCCCAAGAGGAGGCCTCTGCCCAGCTCTTCGAAGAGGAGCTGGTATGCCTGCGCGAGCACTTGGGCTTGGACCAGTGCCACCTGTTGGGCCAGAGTTGGGGCGGCATGCTGGCGCTGCAGTACGCCACCCATCATCCCAAAGGCGTCGCTTCCATGGTCATCGCCAGCTCGCCTGCCTCCCTTGACCTGTGGCTTGAAGAGGCGCTGCGCTTGCGCAGTTACCTGCCTAAAGAGATGGAGGCGGCCCTGGCCCAGGCCGACCGCGACGGAGACTATGAGCGCCCTGAGGTCAAAGCCGCCAGCGACCTGTATTACCGCCGCCATGTAAGCCTCGTCCCTGAGGACCAGCGTCCCAACAACCTGCGGCGCCCCATCCCCAACCCCCATGGCGACGAGGTGTACCACATCATGCAGGGGATGAGTGAGTTCGTGGTCACCGGCAAGCTCTCCCACTGGAGCGTGGTGGATGAACTGCCCTCCATCACCATCCCCACCCTTGTGACTTCCGGAAACGCCGACGAGTCCACCCCGCTCATCTCCAAACAGATCGTCGACGGCATTCCAAACGCCCGCTGGGAGCTTCTGCGCGGCACCCACTGCGTGCATCTGGAGATCCCCGAGACCTACAACGCCCTGGTGGAGGACTTCCTCTCTGAGCATGACCCGGCATAGCCTTCAGGCTCGTCGCCGGCACGCGCCCTAATGCCGTCGTCGATATCACTTGCACAATATAAAAATACATCTAAAGGATCCCTGCGCGATGACGCTGTTGCGTGGGGATCTCGCGTTTTGTGCAGCCCTCAAATCCTACCGAGAAAAACCTGCACTCAGGGTGCCCAACAATGTCTTGGTCTCTTATATGTTCATAATATATATCTTCTTAATATTATAAGAAAATGCGCGGTGTCGTTCATGGCAGTAAATAATAAGAAAGCCCGCCTCTCAGGGGGAGCGCCCCCAGGTGGAGCCCATTGCCTTCTGGCGTGCCGGTGGCACGGGGCTGCGCCAAGCGCTCAATACCAAAAAGAATGCAAGCCCCTACTACTACGACATTGGTGCCTATCTGCCTGGCGACACCGTGGCAGCCGCCTATTATCCCGGCTCTGCCAGCGCTGCCGAGGGCGTGCCTGTCACGCCTGCCACCGACGGCTGGCGCTTTGATGGCTGGAATACCGAGGCTGACGGCTCTGGCGACTCCTTTGGCCCAGCCACTCCCATTACTAAGAACATGGTGCTCTATGGCCAGTGGTCGCCCAAACCCATTGACGTGGTGTTTGATCTGGATGGCGGCGAGATGCCCGGCGAGAACGAAGGCGACCCCGCTTCTTCCGACCCCATCGTGCAGCACTCCGAAGCCCTGAAGACGGTCACTGCGCCCGAGGGCACGCCGGTGCGCGAGGGCTACTCCTTCATGGGTTGGAGCACCGAGCAAGGCTCTCTCATCCCCAACTTCGACGGCGACGAGCAGCTTTGGGAAGAGCCCGACGACACCCGCACCTACTATGCCGTATGGGTTCCCAACCCCAAGACTGAGGTAACCGTAAAGACCGAGAATATCACCGATCCAAAGGCCGAGCATCCCCAGGTGGACGACAAGCTGGTCACCACAGTGACCGCTTCTAACACCGGCGATCCCACCAGCTACTGGCAGGGCGTGAACGTCTCTGTGCCGCTGCCCGCCGGCGTCGACCTCATGGACGAGCCCATCACCGTGGAGCGCCCCGACGGCACCACCCAAACACTGGATCCCAAAGACGTTTATGACCCTGAAACCCGCACAGTGTCCCTGCGCATTGGTGACGTGCCTGGAGATTCCCAGGTAAAGGTGCATATCCCTACCAAGGTCAACGGCAAGGCGCTGCCGCCTAAGTCCAATGAGCCCACGGACCCTTCTGATCCCGACGATCCCAACCCCGCCGATCCCTTTGACCCGCAGGTAGACATCTCTGTGAAGGTCACAGGCGAGAATCCAGACGGCTCGCCGGTGGAGGAGCTCCAGCGCGAGGCGCCGACTCCTGGCAGCGAACAGGTGCTCCCCGCGAACCCGGATCCCACCGTCACCAAGGAGGTCACCAATGTGACCCGCGGCGATACCACCGATGCCCAGGTGGGCGACCTTCTGCGTTATACGGTCACGGTGGCCAACGACCATCCTTATTCCGAGCTCAAGGATGCGGTGGCCTCAGACCTGCTGCCCCTGGGCCTTGACTTGGTCCCTGATACCGTGAAGGTCACCTACCCGGATGGCGCCCAGGAAGCTATGGATCCTGCCGACGTCTACCACGACGAGACCCATACCCTCACGGTTCCTGTGGGCAACATCTTTGGGGGCGAGAAGGTGGTCGTGACCTTCGAGGCGAAGGTCAACCGCTCTGCTGTGGATGAGGCGACTCCTGAAGCCCACGACATTGGCAACGTCGCCACCGTCGATGGCAACACGCCCGAAGACAAGAAGGGCGAGCAGCAGCAGTCTCAGAAGATCTTCCCCTCAGGCTGGATCAAGTTCGCCATCCCCCAGCCCACCGTGGCAAAGACTGTGATTGATGACGACCATCCCAATGGCTACTACGAGGGTGACCAAGTGACCTATTCCATCGAGGCGGGCAACAGTCAGCCGGGTACCGCCTGGGAAGACGTGGTGGTGCATGACACCTTGCCAGACGGCCTCGCTATGGTGGCCACGTCGCTCACGCTGATCCATCCCGACGGCACCCAAGAGCGCCTCGCCCGCGACCTCTACGATCCTGAGACTCGCGAGCTTACCGTACCTATTGGCACTATCCAAGGCGGCGAGGTCTGGCGCGTCACCTTCGCCTGTGACCTGTCTAAACCCGCCAATGGCACAGCCGTGGTCAACCGCGCCAGCGCCTCTGGCACCGGCTTTGGTCTCACCGACCCCTCCGGCGATGGCTCCTCAGGCATCCAGTCCGGAGGCATTGTGGCGGTAGACGCTGCTGGGATCGCCGAGATCAAGACCGTCCAGGACCCCTATGCAGAAAACGAGACCAACGGGTCTGACCTTGTGGTCCCCGTTAAGAAAGCCCTGCGTTCTGTGGCCGTCATCCCTGCCACTGGCGACCGGGTGGTCGACGGCGCCCTTACTGTAAGCCTTGCCTTTGGCGCTGCGGCCTGCGCCACCATGGCAGTGCTTCGCCGCCGTAGGGCTGCCGACCGCTGAGCTATACCTCAGGCGCCACCTTCCAGGCGCTCCAAGCCTTGTCTTGGAGCGCCTTTTTTACGGGTTCAGGCACCCTCCCATTAACGGCGGCAGGGTTTCTCGGCATCGCCTTGGGCGAGCCTTTCAACGGGTACATGCATCTCATGCACATCGTCGCCCAAAGGAAGCATCATGGATCGTCAAACCGTGTCGAAATCGGCTTCTTTTGCCGAGAAACCCGCACCGTCCCAGCCAGAAATCGATCCGGCGCAGCTGGTGAGCAGCCAGCGTGCCTATTTTGAATCCGGGGCGACGCTGGACGTGAACCGCCGCATCCTGGCGCTTCAGCGTTTTTACGATGCGGTGAGGCGCCATGAGCCGCAACTGGCCAAGGCTATGAAAGAGGATCTGGGCAAGAGCGCCCAGGAGACCTATATGAGCGAAGTGGGATTGGTGCTCTCGGAGACCAAATATCAAATCGCCCACCTGAGAAGCTGGTCAAAGCCGCAACTAAAGGCGCCTAGTATTATCAACTTCCCTGCGCTCAGTTTTGATGTGCCTAACACCAAAGGGGTCGTCTATGTGATGAGCCCCTGGAACTACCCGGTGATGCTGGCGCTGGAGCCTCTGGTGGGAGCAGTAGCTGCAGGCAACTGCGTTATCGTGCGTCCTAGCGACTCGGCGCCGCACGTGGGTCAAGCACTTGCGTCTCTTGTCGCTGAGGCCTTTGACTTCCGGCATGTTGCCTGCGTGCTGGGGTCCCACGACATCGCTGATGCCCTTTTGGCCCAGCCCGTCGACCACGTCTTCTTTACCGGCTCCAAAGGGGTGGGAGCCTACGTCATGGAGCAGGCGGCAAAGATCCATGCCTCGGTCACCCTGGAGCTGGGAGGCCAGAGCCCCTGCATCGTGTGTGACGATGCGCACATCAAGCTGGCGGCGCGCCGCATTGTATTTGGAAAGTTCCTCAACTGTGGACAGACTTGCGTGTGCCCCGACTACGTGATGGTGGCCCGCTCGGCCCACGACGCCTTCGTGGCGGCGGTCAAAGACGAGATCGTGCGCCAATTCGGCGAGAACGCCCTGGACAATCCCGATTGGGGAAAGATCTGCAAGCCGCGCGGCTACCAGCGCATCTTGGGCCTGGTGGACCCGGCAAAGGTGGTGTTTGGCGGCCAGCACGATGACGCTGCCTGCCGCATCGCCCCCATCGTGATGGATAACGTGCAGCCTGCCGACAAGGTGATGAGCCAAGAGATCTTTGGTCCCATCCTGCCCATTATGGTCTTCGATTCCATCGATGAAGCATGGTCGCAAATCCGCTCGCTGCCCACGCCGCTGGCCGCCTACCTCTTCACGCACAATCAGAGCATCATCGACTATTATCTCAAGCAACTATCCTTTGGGTCCGGCTGCATCAACGACACTATCATGCAGGTGTCGGTCTCAAACATTGGCTTTGGCGGCAACAAGGCATCCGGCTTAGGGCGGTATCACGGAAAGTTCTCCTTTGATACCTTCACCAACTACAAGGCCATGCTCAAAAAGTCGTGCCTTATCGACTTGCCCATGCGCTACCAGCCCTACAACTCTTTATCCAACGCCGTCATCCGCTTGCTGGTGCGTTAGCCAGACAGTCCTCATAGTGCATTTCCTGCCGAGAAAAACTTCCTCAGAATCTGGGATGACAGGGGCGCTGGCTCGCTTATACTAAGGCGTACAGATGTTCGATACGCTTAGAGCGTGTAGCTGTAGTGTCCGGGGAGCAGGGAGTGCTATGTCGGTAGGAGAGATCTGTGCCATTGCGGTGGCGGTGGGAGCGGCGGCCATCGCCCTTTGGAGTCTTGCAAAGCTGCGTCAAGACACCCAATCGCAGCAGAATGCAGATACAGGGGTACAAACCAGGCTCCTTGACCAGCAATCGCAGGTGCTGGGCCGCCTGGATGGCCTTGCCCAAACCTCTGCGGCCATGGCAGGGCGCGTTGATGAGCTGCGTCGCGATGTCACAGCTCAGCTGGGCACAGATCGCGATCGCACAGACGCTCGATTGGCCCATATGGATCAAACCCTGGCCGGCGCCCTCACTCAGTTGCGCCAGGACAATACCCACCAACTCGACGAGCTGCGCCAGACGGTGGACCAAAAGCTCACGGCGGCCATCAACGAGCAGCTCTCAGTCTCCTTTGCACAGATTTCCCGGCAGTTGGAGGCTGTCTACAGGGGCCTGGGCGACATGCAAAACCTGGCAGGCTCTGTGGGCGACCTCAAGCGCGTGCTCTCAGGCGTGAAGACTCGCGGCATTCTGGGGGAGGTGCAGCTGGGGGCGATTTTGGAAGACATCCTGGCTCCCTCCCAGTACCTGGAAAACGCGGCCACCAAGCCTGGGAGCCGCGATCGTGTGGAGTACGCCGTCAAACTGCCGGTAGCTCAAGGCGACCCCGTCTTGCTTCCTATAGACGCGAAGTTTCCCGGGGACACCTACGTGGCTTTGTTGGATGCCTATGACACAGGCGATAAGGCTCAGATTGCGGCAGCCAAAAAGCACTTGCAGGACCGCATCCTGAGCGAGGCCTCAGATATTGCTTCCAAATATGTAGCTCCTCCTCATACCACGGCCTTTGGCGTGCTCTTCGTGCCCTTCGAGGGCCTTTATGCAGAGGTGGTGTCGCTGCCGGGTCTGCTGGAGACGCTCCAACGCACCTATAACGTGGTAGTAACTGGTCCGTCTACCATGGCCGCACTTATCAACAGCTTGGCCTTGAGCTACCAAACCTTCGAGCTTCAACAGCGCACAGACGAAGTGCTTCGCATTCTGCAAGCGGTTAAGGCCGAGCTCCCTCGCTATCAAGAAGCTCTTATCAAAGCCAAGCGCCAGATAGATACGGCCAGCAACACGGTGGAGTCCATTATCACTACTCGCACCAATGTGATGGAACGCAAGCTGCGCTCTATCGCGCTGCCTACCCAAGAAGGGGGCGCGGGCTCTACTGCGGGGTCTGACCCCTTTGAGCTGGAAGGTGAGGAGCTCTAGTCTGCAGCACACAAGAACAAGTATGCTCTCGTGCATTGAGGGCCAGATGGTGTGCCGTTCTTAGAATTTGTCACCCCAGTAGTCCTTCAGATTGTCGACAGATCAGTATTTATCGATTAGTAAGCCAAGGGACGGCCCACCTCCGACGATTGGAATTACGATGGGCAACCGCAGGCTTTCTAGTTGGGTGAAGCGACAGCGCCATCCCTTTATAGGGTGGCTTACCTCACTGCGCTCTCGCCTGATCGCCCGGCGGTGGCATCGCGGGCTGCGCAGGCGTCTCACGCCCTGTTCTGTGCCTGGCCTGCGTCATGGGTCTCAGTGGTGACCCATTTCTTACAGTTGGCCTTGGGGCATTAAAACCAATATCCGCTGGGCGTAAAAATGGCTAGACTAGGTCAAGCATTTTTTTGTTGGCCCTCGTTAGTCGTAGTGATGCCTCGAAAAGGCGTGTGGCGCAGTTATCCCAGTTGTGCGAAAGGACGCATGTCATGGCCAGCCCTATTCTTGACGTACGCGGTTTTGTGAAGCGCTATGGCACCAAAGTGGCGGCTCACGGCTATTCTCTTGCCGTGGAACCCGGGTCGATCCTGGGCCTGGTGGGCCCCAATGGCGCAGGCAAGACCACCCTCATCAAAGCTATGGTGGGCGTACAGGATTTTGACGAGGGGTCTATTGCCATTTGCGGCCACGACGTGGTGAAAGATCCTATCGCCGCCAAGACGCATCTCGCGTACGTGCCAGACACCCCCTGGGTCTATGGGTTCATGACGGGCATGGCCTACCTAGAGTTTGTCTGCGACATCTTTGGGGTGGACAGCGCTCGGCGCAGAAGCGTCATCCAAGAGCTGGCAGAGCGCCTGGAGATGGTAGATGCCCTTGCGGATCGCGCGGATTCCTATAGCCATGGCATGTTGCAAAAGCTGGTGGTCATGGGGGCGTTGGTGCATGACCCAGACTTTCTGGTGCTCGACGAGCCCTTCGTGGGGCTCGACCCTGTAGCCACCCGCACTCTTCGCACTGTGCTTCAAGAGCGGGCCGCCCAAGGCAAGGCGGTGCTCTTCTCGTCCCATGTGCTTGAGGTGGTGGAGCGCCTCTGCGACTCGGTGGCCATCATTCAGGCAGGCCAGCTTCGCGCCTTTGGCCCCATCGATCAGGTGTTGGGCGACGAGTCTTTGGAAGACGTCTTTATGGACGTGGTAGAGACTCATGAGGCCACGGCAGCTCCTGCGGCGCCAGTGCGGCCTTCCGACGCTCCTCAAACCCCCTTCTCCTAAGGATGTAAGGCTAAGGCAATATCTTCAGTATTTGATATCACGCATTAGGCGAAAAGGTACTCATCATGCATCGTCTGTGGCTCTTGATCAAGGTGCAACTGCGCACGTTGGGCAGCTCTTCTTCTAAGAACGCTTCTCGAGGCGGAATCGTTGGATTGAGGATCGCCCAGGCCTTTCTGGGGCTTTTGATGGTTGGCTATTCGGCTGGAGTGGGGGTTGGCCTTGCAGCCCTGGGCGCCGATAGGCTTCTGGTAGCTATTGCAGTACTTATTGCGACGTTCTGCGGCGCCATATTCTCGTTTATCAAGGCGCCGGGAATGCTCTATGAGGCAGGAGACTTCGATTTGCTTATGAGCATGCCTGTCTCAAAGCGTGACCAAGTCATTGCGCGTTTGGCATCCCTCTACCTAACGGCGGTGGAACTCACAGCTCTTATGGTGATTCCCCTAGGAGTGGCAGCTCTCATCTTTATGGGCATCCAGGGTATGGCATCTACCCCTCTTCAGTGGATAACGCTGCTCTCCATCGTGGCGGTAGGGCCCATGCCAGGTCTTGTGGCGGCAGTCTTTCTCTCGGCTCTTATCACGGCGGCTCTTGGGCGCCTACGTCATGGCAAAGCGCTCACTACGCTGGCTTCCGTGTTTGTGGCATTGGTGGCTGTGGTAGCAAGCTTTGCCCTCAACGGTGTGATCTCTGGCGCAGGCTATGAGAATGTCACGCTGGATACGCTTACTCAGATGTTGGCGGGCTTCGGCGATGCGTTGGCGGTCTGGCCCCTCTGTGGCTGGGCGATGGATGCTTGGGTGAGCCAGGACCTTTCAGGGTGGCTCTACTGGGCGGTCTTTGTGCTGGTGAACCTGGCAGTGGGAACAGCTTTGACAGAGGGGCTTGCGCGCACCTACACCCAGGTGGTTTCTGCCATCAATGCCCGTGCGCAACAGAGGCGCGGCAAGGCTTCTAAAGCGGCAGGGCTTCGCTCTCCGCTCCAGGCGCTTTGCCGCAAGGAGGTGGGATTGGTCTTTGACAACGGCACGGTCGTGGCCAACGACCTCATCTCGTTGCTGTTGCTCGTTATCTTCGCGGCTCTCGTAGCCATTGTGGGACTTGACGGCATAGCAAGCTTCTTCACCAAAGACTCTCTGGAAGACCCCTTGGAAGCCATTCCTGTGATGCTGGTGATCCTGCCCTGGATCATGGCGTTTATCGGCGCTATGGCGCCTCCTTCGGCTATCGCCATCTCGCTAGAAGGCCAGGGGATCTGGCTTATGGAGACGCTGCCCATAGAAAAGAAGCGGTTTTATGGGGCAAAGCTGGCGCCTTGGCTGGCAGCGGCTGCGCTTTGCGCATTGATCTCCGCGGTGCTGCTTCTGGTGGGCGGCGTCCCCGCATCGAGCGTGCTGCTATGCTTCGTGCTCACCGTGGTGCTCTATGGCTTTTGCGGCTTGGTAGGCATGACACTGGATGCGAGGCGCCCCAATTTTGAGTGGGTGAGCGCTACGGCGCTGGCAAAGCAGTCGCTGCCCATTGGGGTGTGCGTCTTTTTGTCCATGGGCATCTGCCTGGCGATGGGTCTTGTCTGCGGGCTGGGGTATGGCTTGAGCGGCTGGGATGCGTGGGTATGTGACGCGATAGGGTGGGCCGCGGCTGCAGCACTGGCCCTTGCCGCTTGGGTGCTCTTCAAAAGGCTGGAAAAGCGCCCCATTCCTTACCAAAGTTAAGCAGGCTTTGGTAAGGGACAGGACGCGCAAGCGTGCAGCAATGCATGCGGGCAGTGGCGGCAGCCAAGCTTTAGACCAAGGCCTCCAAGCCTAGCAAAGCGGCGCCCAGGGCACCACAGAGTTGGGAGTCTTCGCTGGTGGCTACCGGCGCACCCAGGGCTTCGCCAATGGCGGTGACCACACCCTCGTTGTTGGCGACGCCGCCGGTCATGAGGTAGGGAGGCTCGGCCTTCACGCGCTTGGCAAGGCTGGTGATCTTGGAGGCTACCGAGCGATCCAGGCCATGGATGATGTCGGGCACAGGAGTGTCATCGGCTACCAGGCTTACAACCTCGCTCTCGGCAAAGACCGTGCACATCGAAGAGATCTTCACGTCGTGCTTCCAGGATAGGCCTTGGGTGCAAAACTCATCCAAAGGCAGCTCCATGGTGCGGGCCATCATCTCCAAGAAGCGCCCGGTGCCGGCGGCGCATTTGTCGTTCATCACAAAGTTCACCACATTGCCGTCCTCGTCCAGCTTGATGACTTTGGAGTCCTGACCGCCTATGTCCACAATGGTCATGGCCTCGGGACACAGGGCATGGGCCCCTCGGGCATGGCAGGTGATCTCGGTGATGGAGGTGTCCATGGAGGGGATGGAGTCGCGGCCGTAGCCCGTGGCCACCGCCAGCGTGATCTGGTCGCGGGTGAGACTGGCTTTCTCAAGCACGGAGTCGATAGCACGTTGAGCGCTCTCGGTGGCTTTGGCGCCGGTGGGCAGGATTACCGTGGCCACAGGAGTGCCGTCTTTGTCTACGATGACGGCATCGGTCGAGGTAGAGCCCGAATCCACCCCCAACACGTAAATGGGGCCGGTGCCTTTGTCAAACTTGAGCGTGTCAGTCATACCTACCAACGTTTCGTCGAAAGCCTTTAGTCGAGTGGAGAGCTGGCCCGCGCTTTGGCGAGTGCCGTCGGTTTCCACCTTGATCATGGGAACCACGGCGTCCTGGGAGGCCATAAGGTACTCAAAGCCGTAGTAGTCGCAGAATTTCATGGTGTGGTAGATCACGCCGCGTTGTCCTGGGGTGCCAATGAGGTTTTGGCGGCCAGAGATGTCGGCCATGCGCAGGCAGGGGGTTTGGTCGAGCAATGCCCCTGCATACCAGCCGATAAACGCCTCCTTGGGGTCTGGGGCCGGTGTGCTCGCGTCGCAATTCTCGCGGCACGCCTCTTCGCGGATGGCGCGACCCAGCGAGGCTGGAGGAGAGGCCACTCTGCGGCCACCGGTGCAGGTGAGGTTTTCCACCGGCAGGTCGAAGGCAGACTCGGCAGCCTTAAGCAGCGACTCGGGGCCATGGGCGCCCAACAGGGTGACACGGGCGTCTTGTCTGGCCACCGGGGGCTCGAAGGAGGAGAGGGCAGCCCCTACATCAAAGATTTCACCCGAATAGCGCTCCCAAGCCTCTGCCAAACGCTCAAGCTCGGAAGCCAAACGCGCGCGCTCCGCAGGGCCGGTGAGATGAGGGAGGTCTACCATGAACAGGAAGTCCAAGCACTGCTCGGCATCCAACACGTCGTAGACGCGGCGCATCACGTCGCAGCAGCTGGTGAGCACCAGGGCTTTGACCTCGGGCTTCAGGGCAAAGGCGATGAGGGACTTGCCAAAGCCGCAGAGGTTGGGATGGGCGAGCCTATCGGCATCTTCAAAGGAAGTGGCCTCGTAGGTAACCGGTTTGCAGGCAGCGCCGTAGCCGGCCAAAAGCTCGATGGGCGCGTATTTGCAGGGATAGTAAACGGTGGGAGTCACCCGACGCTCCTATGGATTGGGGGTTTCTAAAGTGAAGCAGCTGCCAAAAGGTTCAGGCGCATGGGGATGGCACGTCTCTGAATAGAGCAAGCTCTAGGCATTGTAAACCCAGGGTGCCCAAGAGGCCTGGGGCCACGGGATCTGTTATGCCACGGTCTGCTCGTCGCTCTCGTCGCGCGGGGAGGCTGCAGGTTGCGGGTGCGCCGCTGCCCGCTGGTCTTTGCGAGCGTGGAGCATCTCCAAAAAGGCGCCCAGCCGTGTGGCGGCTTGGCCGCCGGGGAAGTTGGCACGGTTGCAGCCGTCGCCGTCCAGCGTGATGCAGGGGAAGTCTGCCCGCTCTAGCGTGGACTTGACCAGCTGGGCGCAGCCCATGGTCTCCTTGCAACCCCAGTGGCAAAAGACCACGGCGCCGTCGGCCTTGGTCATCTCGCAGAGCTCTGCCATTCTGTCTGCCCGATGCTGGCCTCCGCCGTTGTAGGAGTTGCGAATGAGGCGCTCGGCCATGGCCAAGAAGGGCTCATGCGCGCCGTCGTGATGCCAGCCGTCAAAGGTGACCTGGTCAAAGCACATGTCTGATGCGATGATCTGCTGCTCTGGATTGACATCCACAAGCTTTTGCAAAGGTACCGAGAAGAACGGGGCCGTGGCGCTCCATACCAGGTTGACTCCATGGAACTCTGGGGCGTCCGCGTAGTCCTCGAGCATCTGGGTTGCCAGCTGCTCGGCTTTGGGGTCGCCCAACAGCGTATGGAACACCAGGGCATGCTGCATCTCTAGGCCCATGTTGTTCTTCACAAAGCGGTTGCGGCGCAAGGGGAGGGTGGCTGCCAGTTTGTCTAACGTGCGCTGGGAGCGGGCTACGCGCTCTTTGAGATCTTCCAGGTCCAACGTGCGCCCATAAGCCTCTTCCAAGGCGTGAGCCAGGCTTTCCAGCTGCTCTGCCACGTAGCGGCAGTTCTCCTCTGTATAAGAATCCGGCACATCGATATAGCGCTGAGGGGCACCGTAGTGGGCAGCCAGCAGCTTGAAGGAGAGGTTGTTGGCGTCGCAGGCCACCGAGCAGTTGGCGATAAAGGGGATAGAGGGGAACACCTCTGCGAATGCTCCTCCCAGAAGCACCTTGTGAAAGGAGCAGTAGGTCTCAGGGACGCCGTGTTTCTCGGCACTCTCAATAAAGGAAGGCTCGGCGTGGGCTCCGGTCACAAAGTTGGCTGCGGCCTCGGCGATAAGGGGATAGAGCCCCAGCGACTGAAAGATCTCATTGGGCATGAAGATGGAGGTGAGCACGATGTCTTGGGGGTGCTCGAGGGCGCCCGTCACAGACTCCAGCGCCAAAAGGGCCGCCTGCTGACCGCTGGGGTGGGCCCAGCGGTCAGGCAGAAAGCGGCATTGGGCACGTTTGACTTGGAAGGCCTTGAGCAGCCAAAAGCCGGTGATGTCGGGGCGGTCGTCCATGACGCCGTCGATGGCGGAAGCCCAGGCATCCAAGATCTTGATGCCAAGCTTTTGGTCGTCCGATTTGGTCATCTGGGTCATGAAGCCCCTCCTAGCTGAGGCTAGACGAGGGGTTGCACCTCGATTCCGGCCTGGGATGCGTCGAGTTGGTCGCGACCGCCAATAACGCAGACGCCGCCGTACTCAGGGATGCCAGACAGGGAGCCGGCAAGGCTGCGTACGGTGTCGATGGAAGCGGCGAGCACTTCGTCTCGCACCTGATGGCGCCAGTTGGCGGGGCGGTGGGAGAAGCGCAGGCTGTCGCACTGGCGCATGGCGGTACGGGGCTTTTGGGGCGCGTCGAGGCCTGCCACCGAGGACACGATGAAGCCCTCGAGGTCTTCTTGGGTGGGATCCCAAGAAGCGAGCCATTGGCCTGCCTTGGCATAGGCGGCCAGAGTGGGGTCTACCGCAGGGTCGCGATAGGAGTAGAACCCCAAAAGCGATGAGGGAGCGCAGTTGAAGCCGGAGCCGTAGGCGCCGCCAAGCACGCGCACCTCATTCCAGAGGTACCCATAATTGAGGGCCTTGGACGCGACGATCCAAGCTCCGTTGTAGCTCGTATGTTGGTTGTTAGGCATAAGGCTGCCTGCAGCCATCTGCGCCACGAAGCACACGTTGGCAGGCACGGTGAAGCCCTCGCGGGCGACGGTGGGCTCGGGCACCTGGAGCTGAGGCGCGGTGGGGTGGCCGTCGTTTGCCAGGCCCAGATCGCCTGCGGCCTCCCAGTAGCGCTCCAGGTCGCCGGGGGCGCCGGCAAAGGAGCACTCCAGGCCGTCTCCCTTGAAGATGCGGCCCTGGAGGTTGCGCAGGATCTCGCAGAGCGAGCTGGCGCGCCGGTCGAAGTTGTCCAGGAGCGACACCAAAAACTTGTAGTAGTCGATGCCGCGCAGGGCCTCGGTGGCCTTGGAGGCGCAAGAGAAGTAGCTGCCGCAACGGGCCAGGGCGGCGGCGTGGCCCGCATTGACATAAGACTGTTCCATGGCAATGCGCTGTTGTACCAGGATGGCGCGGATCTTTTCGGTGTCGCCAAAGATGGTCTCGCAGCACACCTCGCAGGGCAGGGTAGCCAGATAGGATACCTTTTCTGAGAGGGAGGCGGCCCCTACCACCAGCTTGGGCTTGGCTACTTTAAGGGGCGTGCGGGCGTCGCCGTAGACCTCCACAAAGGTGGAGAAGGAGCCCAGCTGGCTTTCTAGGAGGGTGTCCAGCTCGGCGGCGGTGTGCTGGCGGGTGTCCAGCTTGCCCAGCAACGAGCAGAGCACGGTGACGTAGGGCAGCTCGCCCCAGCCTACCCGCTCCAGATCAAAGTAGAGGTAGCTATAGTCGATGTGATGGGTCTCGAGGTCGTAGGAATAGCAGGGGTAGGGGGCTTCGACCTTCTCGGCAACGGGGAGAGCAGGGGCCGCGGCGATGTCTGCGATGGAGAGGTGGGGCAGGCGGGCGACGTCTTCGGGGTTGTCAGGACGGGCCTGCTCGGCCTTGAGCTCGGCCATGTCGCAGGAGATCTTCTCCAGCTCCTCATGGCTCAGGGTCTCCTTGAGCTGGGCGAGCCGCTGCGCCTCTTGAGCTGCGGCGGTCTCTTCCTGAGGCTCTACAGTCACCAGGGCCTGATGGGGGTTGTCTACCACCAGCTCGCGCAGCAGCTTGTCAAAGACCCCCAGGCCCAGCGAGTTTTCCAGGTCCTCGCAGGCGGCCTCGTAGCGCACGAAGGACAGCGGGTCGCCCTCGTCGTAGAGCCAGCTGTTCATGGAACAGATGGCCAGGCCCACGCCGTCGGGATAGCCAAAGTCGGCCTCGCGCAGGTTGAACTCGGCTTGGGCCAAGGAGGCCTCCAGGCGGTCGGCGGGCACGCCGGCCTCCGCGATGCCTTTGCAGGTGGACTCCAAAAGCTCCTTGAACTGGCCGGCTACTTTTGGCTTTGCGCCCTTGAGCTCGAAGATCACCATGGGTTGCGCCACGCCGTCGATGAGGTAGGCGAAGACGTCGTCGCCCAGCCCAGCATCCAGGATGGCGCGCTTGAGCGGCGCCTCGTTGGAGCCCATGAGGGCGTCGATAAGCACGTCTGCCGCCAGGACGCGCTCGCGGTCTTTGGAGGTCCCCAGCACGTAGCCCACGCCTACGCAGCGATTTTCTGCCGAGGTAGACAGCGGCACTTCCACAGGATCCGGGCTCACTGCCTCCTGGAACTCCAGCGCGTTGGGGGCTCCCACGCTCTCATGGCTCACTGCCGAGAAACGCTCCCCCAAAAACGCCAGCTCCCGCTCGATGTCCAGGTCGCCGTAGAGCACGGTATGGGAGTTGGCCAGCTGGTAGTGGCGGGCGTGGGTGTCGCAGAACTCCTCGTAGGTGAGCTCGGGGATTGCGACGGGGTTGCCGCCAGACTCGAAGGCGTAGCAGGTGTCGGGGAACAGCTGGCGCTTGAGGTGCATAAAGAGCACGTCGTCGGGGTCTGAGAGAGCGCCCTTCATCTCGTTGAACACCACGCCGTTGTAGGTGAGCGGCGCGTCGGGGCTCTCCAGCTCGTAGTGCCAGCCCTCCTGCTCAAAGATATGAGGCTTGCGATAGAGCGCTGGATGAAACACGGCATCCAGGTAGACGTCCATGAGGTTTTCAAGGTCTGCCACGTTGGTGGAGGCCACCGGATACATGGTCTTGTCTGGGAAGGTCATGGCGTTCAAGAAGGTTTGCATGGAGCTCTTGAGCAGGTTCACGAAGGGCTCTTTGACCGGGTACTTGTCGGAGCCGTCCAGCACCGAGTGCTCCAAGATATGGAAGACGCCGGTGTCGTTGGTGGGCGGCGTCTTGAAGGCGATGGAGAAGGCGCGGTTGTTGTCGCTGTTGGCGAGCCACAAAAGACCAGCTCCCGAGGGGGAATGGCTAAAGACCAGGGCCTCGCCGTCGATCTCTGACACGGGCTCGCGCGAGACCAGCGTGAAGTCGCCGATGACATCTCCGGGCTTGAGGTTAGGGCACACGGGTGCGGACTGAGTCATAGAGCCTCCTTGGGAGCCTTTGGACAAGGGCTACCGGTTGGGTTTGTCTTCCATAGATGATAGGCTTCCCCAATTTTGCGTGGGGAAGATACGAGGATGGTGAGATTTCAGGCAGGGATGTTCAAGGGTCTCTCGGCAGTTAGCTGGTGAGGAAGACCATGAGGATGATGGCGGCAAAGCCTGCGAGCTCAGGGGCCACAAAGGAGGTACCCGTGAGCAACACCGAGGCCACCGTCGCCGTCACCGGCTCGATGGTGCCCAGCAATCCCGCTTTGTAGGCGCCCAGGATCTTGACGCCTTGAAAGTAAAGGCCATAGGCCGCCACGGTGCCAAAGACCACGGTAAAGGCCAAAAGCCCCCAACCGGCGGCATCCAGCGCGGGCATGTGGGAGAAGGGCTGCACCACAAAGAGCAGCACTGTTCCCACTACGAGCATCATGAGCCCGGTGATGGTGGTGGAGCCATAGGTCACCAAGAGGCGCCGAGAAACAACGCTCATCAGAGCTGCGCCCAAGGCGCAGAAGAAGCCCCAAAACAGGCCGGAGGGCGAGATGCGCAGAGCGCCCAGATCTCCGTGGGTGCAGATGAGGTACACGCCTAGGAGGGCCAACAGCAGGCCGACAACCTCGCGTTTGCTGGGGGCGGTGCGAGTGCGCAGGCACAGGTAGACGAGCACCATGGCGATGGAGAGGCTTTGGAGCACGGTAGCGGTGCCGGAGTCGGTAATCTGCACGCAGTTGAGGTAGGCCGCCGAATTGAGCATCATGCCTGCAAAGGCGGCAAGCACCAGTTGCAGCATGTCTCGGCGGGAAGAGGCGAGGCGTGCGAGGACGTCTCTGTGGGCCCAGACGCCCATGATGAGCAGCGCCGATCCGGCGAACAGCTGGCGGACTGCCACCAGCCACAGGGAGCCGATGCCCCAGGTGTCCATAAGGATTTTTGAGCAGGTGCCTGAGAAACCCCAGAGTATGCCGCCTATGAGTGTGCATGCAACGCCTAAGATGGTGAGCTTTTTGGCAGGAGCGGCGCCGGGGCCGGATTCTTGAAGCTGCTGTCCGGGAACCACCTTGGCGGTGACCCCGTCTTCCTCTTGGACCTCTTCGCTCTGTGGCTCCTGTGACACTCTATGTCCCTTCCTGCTCTGCAACTGCAAAGATCTTGCGCCTTGGGTGTATACCAAACGCCTGCGCCTGTATACGCCGTAGGGGCTTCTGACCGGCCCACTGGCGCGCCTTACCGATTCTAGCAGGGAGTCCCTCTATTTGTGGGACATTCTGGAGGATATGGCGGAGCCTTGTAGGCGTTGGGATTTGAATGGAGGGCCCGTCCCTGGCGGGAGGGTTTCTCGGCAGCATGCGACGCCCTCTGGCTCGCAGCGTGCGGCGCGGCTCTCAGCGGGCGACAGGCGGCGGGCAGTTTGCAGCGTGCGACAGGCGGCGGGCAGTAGGCCTTATTGGCACGAGACGGGAGCACGGGCCTGTTGGCACAAGACGCAACTAGGACATGGAAAAGTTGGCATAGAATCGCGATAGGGTAGGGATTTCATCAGAATCCCTACCCTAAAAGCTTCTTATGCCAAGATTGCCACTTCCTAGAGAGCTTTCCTGTCAGCTGCCGAGAAACCCCGCCGTCCCTACCAATGTGTATCGACAAACTTCGAACTATAGCTAGCCTGGCAGCCCAGCCAGCAAGCACATCTAGCCCCGTAGCTTCAGCGCCAAAAGAAAGCAGCCCCTCCGCACGGGGAGGGGCTGCTTGAAAGTCTCAGGTAGCTTGGGATGTACGGGAGGCATGAGTCGCAGGTGGCTGCGAGACGCAGGCTGCGCCGGGTGTGGGCTGCAGGTGCAGCCCAAAGGGCGCGCGGGCTAGATGGAGTTCATCTCGGCCAGGGTGGCGCTGTACCAGTGGGCGGCGTTGGGCGGGCAGTACTTCTTGGCGGCCTCCCAGGAGATGGTGTAGCCGTAGCCGCGGGCCAAGCCGGCCACGTGGGCGGGAATGGCCTCCTCCCAGCTGGACCAGCTGGCGTTGCCCCAGCCCCAGGCGTTGTAGGGGCGGAAGCACACGGCGCCCTTGGAGCTCTCGGTGTTGGAGATGGCGGGGGACCAGCGGGGATCCACGCCGTAGTCCCAGGCGGCGGAGGCAAAGGTGGTGCCTTGGCCCGCCAGGGGGGAGCCAGCCAGATAGGCGTCGATGCGGGGGCCCACTGGGCCACAAAGGAGCTCTTGTCGCTGCTCCAATCCACCGAGGAAGGAGCAGAGGGTACGGCAGCTTGGGAGACGGGCGCGGCCTGTGCAGCGGCTTGGGCGTCAGCTTCGGCTTGGAGGGCGGCGGCAGCCTCGGCGGCTTCGCGGGCAGCCTGCTCCTCCGCCTGGCGCTGGGCCTCTTCGCGGGCGGCCTTGGCCTCGTCCAGAGCGGTTTGGGCTGCCTGTTTCTGGGCCTCGGCCTCCGCCTGGCGCTGGGCAAGCTCTGCCTGGTTGGATTCCAGCTCGTCCTGGAGGTCGTTCAGGCGGTCCACCTGGTCAAGGTTATGGCCCTGAACGGCGTTGAGATAGGTGATGGTGGCCAAAAAGTCATCGAAGTTCTCCGATGAGAGGATGAGGCCCATAAGGCCTGGCTGGTTTTGGCTCATCTTGTAACTGGCGGCGATGGCGGCCGAGGCCTTTTGGCGCTGGGCCGGAAGCTGTGCAGAAACCTCGTCAATGCGGGCTTGATTTTGAGCAGCCTCTTCATTAAGGCTCTCTACCTTGGCACAAGCCTCGTCGTAAGCTTTCCCAGACTCTTCGATCTTGATCTGGAGCTCCGACAAGTCGCCTTCCTGCTCGCCACCGTCTGCCAAGGCGGGCACCGGCATTGCCATCAGGGCAAGCGCGGCGCACAGCACCACAATGGCGGCGCGCATACGAAGGGTCAGTGCGTTCATCCAAACTCCCGTTCTGTCTGTCTTCATGCTTGAAGGGCAGAGCGCAAGACCCCTGGCAAACCACCAAGAGTGCCAATGAAAGGCACGCCAGCGAACCTATCGCCTGACGTCGCGCTAAAGAAGGGCGCCATCGCGGGCAGCCTGCCGTTGCGTCAGAAACCCAACAGCATTCCCCAACAAGCATCGTGTTAGTCACGATAAACGCGATTTGGGCTGTCCATGAACAGCCCACAGAGCTTGAACGAGCGCATAGACATATTTAAATGCAACCATTGTCCATAAAAACGCAGCGTAGAATACCGATAAAGGCCCACGTTGCCAAAAAGCCCGGCCTCCGTTTACAGGAATCGGAAGCCGGGCTGAGAGTCACTTGTATACCAATGAAAGGTCATCTGCAGGGGAGCGCTCGCGGCCTTACTTGACCACCAGGATGTCGCAGTCGCAATTGCGCAGCAGGAAGGTGGAGATGGAGCCCAAAAGGGCGTACTTGATGGAAGAGAGGCCTCTTGCGCCGCAGACCACCATGTCGGGCTCGATGGCGTCGAGCATCTTGTCCTTGAGGGTCTCGCGGATGCGGCCGCGCTCGATGACCACCTCCACCGAGGGGATCTGGTCGCTCTCGCGAATGCGCTTCAAGGCATCGGAGATGGAGGCACGAAACTCCGATTCCTTGGCCTCGAGAGCCTGTTCGGCCTTGGCGGGCTCGAAGCTTTCGAAGGGGGTGACGTCCACCACGTGGCCAATGACCAGCTCGGCATGGTTGTTGGCGGCGACGATGGCAGCGCGCTTGAGCACGTGGCGTTGCTGCTCGGTACCGTCCAGGCACACGAACACTTTTTGGTACTCCAGATCCTTAAAGTTCTCCATGGGTCTCCTTTGGTTGGTAGAGGCTCACAACTAGCTCATTTCCCTGACCCTATAGTAGTGGCGCCGGGCGTAGGCGCAGCCGAGAAGAGCCGCCATCTCATCAAGAGAAACGGTGGAATAGCAGTAGGCATGTTCTGAGTGCGCCATCATGGTCTGCACGCACGGCCGCGTGCGCGGGGTATGAACCTGGCAAATTGCTCGGGCTCGCAGGGCCAGGGCATCAACCCTGCAAGCGATATCTGCTTTGCGCGCGGGCTATCTTAGATCAAGGAGGACCTGGTGGAGATTGTGGAGTTGCTCAAGGCTGCGCTGTTTGGCCTGGTAGAAGGCATTACGGAGTGGCTGCCCATCTCGTCTACCGGTCACATGCTGCTGCTGGACCAATTCGTGTCGCTGGATGTGTCAGAAGATTTCTGGAACATGTTTCTGGTGGTGATCCAGCTGGGCGCCATCTTGGCGGTGTGCGTGCTGTTCTTCCGCTCGCTCAACCCCTTCGCCCCCTCCAAGACCCCTGAGGAGCGCCGCGGCACCTGGTCGCTCTGGGGCAAGATCGTGCTGGCCTGCATCCCGGCCGCCGCGGTGGGCATCCCTCTGGACGACTGGATGGAGGAGCACCTCTCCAGCCCCTTCGTCATCGCGGCCGCCCTCATTGTCTACGGCGTCATCTTCATCGTCATCGAGCAGGTGCGCGAGAGCCGTGCCATGGCCCGTGAGGCAGAGCTTGCCGCCGCCCCTCAGCCCAAACACTTCAAGCAGGTGGAGGAGGCTGTCCTGCCCCGCACCACCAAAGCCGAGCTGGCAGACGTCGACCAGCCCGTCCAAGACATCTCCCAGCTCACCTTGGGCCGCGCCGTGGGCATCGGCTGCTTCCAGATCCTGTCGCTGGTGCCGGGCACCTCGCGCTCCGGCTCTACCATCATTGGCGGCCTGCTTTTGGGCTGCACCCGCACCGTAGCCGCCGAGTTCACCTTCTACCTGGCCATTCCCGTGATGTTTGGCGCCTCGGCCCTGCGTTTGGTGAAGTTCTTTATCGCAGGCAACGCCCTTACCGCTGTCGAGGGCTCCATCCTCGCCGTGGGCTGCATCGTGGCCTTCCTGGTCTCCGTTGCGGCCATCCGCTTCCTCATGGACTTCGTGCGCCGCCACGACTTCAAGGTCTTTGGCTGGTACCGCATCGCCCTGGGCATTCTAGTAATTCTTTATTTCGTTCTGGTGCGCTAAAGGGACCTCAAGGCGCCTTGGGGCTAGCATGGGTTCAAAACGCCGGACGCCCTGGAGGACCCATGGCCACAAAAACCGTCTCCCAGATCTTCGCCACCCAGAAGCTGCCCGTCTCCTTTGAGATTTTTCCTCCTAAAGGTGACTTGTCCCAGGAAGAAGCCCAACAGGTAGCCTCGCAGCTGGCGCCGCTGGACCCGGCGTTTATCTCTGTGACCTACTCGGCCGGAGGCTCTGGCAACTCCTCGCGCACCCTGGAGGTGGCTCGGCTCATCCAGCGCGACTATGACGTGTCCACAGTGGCCCACCTTACCTGCCAGGGGCTCACTCGCCAAAGCCTTGCCAAGAAAAGCGCCCGCCTCAAAGAGGCGGGCATCAAAAATGTTCTGGCGCTGCGCGGCGACCCCAATCCTGAGGCCGCTCCCGGCGACTTCGAATATGCCAGCGACATGATCCCCCAGCTGGTAGAGGGCGGTTTTTGCGTAGGGGCCGCTGCCTACCCCGAGGGCCACATCTCCTGCTTGGACCCAGATATCGACGTGGCCTACCTGCGCGGTAAGCAGGACGCAGGAGCTTCGTTCTTGGTGACGCAGCTCTTCTTCGACAACCAGCTGGCCTACCGCTTTCGCGAGCGCTGCCATAAGGCGGGCATCACCGTGCCCATCACCTTCGGCGTCATGCCGTTTCTCTCAAAGTCCCAGGTAAGCCGCATGATCTTCATGTGCGGCGCCAGCCTGCCGTCAGCGGTGGTCAAGCTTTTGGCCCGCTACGAGGACGATCCGGAGTCCCTTCGCGCCGCAGGCATCGAGTATGCCTGCGCCCAGCTTCAAGACCTGGCGACCCATGGGGTAGACGGACTGCACATCTATACCATGAACCGCCCGCAGGTAGCCGCTGCGGCCGTGGCTGCCATCCGCGAGGTGCTCTAATGGCCACCGCTTCACCCTTGACGCCGCTTCGCCAGGGCGCGGGCGCCCAAGAACCCCGCCTCTCGGAGGTATTGCGCTATCTGGGCCACAAGTCCCAAGCCATAGACCCCGAGCTTAAGGCCACCCTCGAGGCCACCTGCGCTCGGGCAGCCGCCGCCATTCGTCCCCGCTGGGTCTGGCGCGTCTTCCCGCTGCGCCAAGAAGACGGCATCGCCTGCAGCGGCAGCACTACGGGCACTCGCTTTCTGGTGGAAGGCACCTCGCTGGTGCTCGACGGCCTCTCTATGGAGGTGCTGCTTCAGGGGGCTTCTGCCATCGTCCTCATGGCGGTCACCTGCGGTCCCGGCCCCGATCTCGCCTGGCAGCGCACCCACGAGAAGCATCCCACTCAAAGCCTTATCTACAACGCCTGCGCCGTCGAGATCGTGGAACGCGCCGCCGATGCCGCCAATGCCCAAATCGACGCCTGGTCGCGAGGGCAGGGCTTCTCGGCCACCAAACGCTACAGCCCCGGCTACGGCGACTTGCCACTCTCGGTCCAGCCGGCCCTTCTAGATGCCCTGGACGCGCAGAACACTCTGGGCATCACCCTCACGCCCCAGCTCTGGATGGTGCCGCAAAAATCCGTCACTGCCCTCATAGGCCTCAAAGAAACGGACAACTTATGATGCATGTGCCGCAGGCCCCCTCCGCTGCCGAGAAACCCGTCCGCCAAGGGCCGGACGCCGCTTCTGGTTCCCAGGATTTGCTGGGTCGGGCGCTGGCAGGCCAGTCATTCTTGCTGCTGGACGGGGCCATGGGGTCCATGCTGCAGGCGCGGGGCATGCAACCGGGAGCTATTCCGGAGTTGCTGCTCTTCGAGGATCCTGAGCTGGTGGCAGGCGTCCATGAGGCCTATGTGGAAGCCGGTGCAGACGTGATCACTACCTGCACCTTTGGGGCCAACGCCCGCAAACTGGCGGGCAAGGCTACCGTAGCGGAGGTCTATGGGCGGGCAGTGCAGCTGGCGCGAGAGGCGGGGGCCCGCTATGTGGCGGCAGATGTGGGGCCCACGGGCGCCCTCCTGGAACCGCTGGGACCCATGAGCGTGGATGAGTGCGAGGCGCTCTATCGCGAGCAGGGCGAAGCCATTGCTGCCACCGATGCCGACCTGGTGATCATCGAGACCATGGGTGACCTGCTGGAGGCTAAAACCGCTCTCATCGCCATAAAGGAGCAGGTAGACATCCCCATTGTGTGCACCATGACCTTTGGGGAGGACGGTCTCACCTTCCTGGGCGCCTCGCCTGAGGCCTGTGCGGTGACGTTGGCGGCGGCGGGGGCCTCGGCCGTGGGCGTCAACTGCTCGCTGGGCCCCGACAAGCTGGTGCCCCTCATCGGCGCCATGGCTCCCCTGGTAGAGGTATCTCTGGTGTGCCAGGCCAACGCCGGCCTGCCGCGCATGGAGGGCGACGCCACGGTCTACGATCTGGGTCCAGAGCCTTACGTGGCTGCAGCGCAGGATCTTATTGCCGCCGGCGTCACCCTGGTGGGCGGTTGCTGCGGCACCACGGACGCCCATATCGCCGCCCTACGCACCCTGCTGGACCGCTCCCAGCTGCCCCAGCGCCGGGTAGAGCCTGCCTTTACCGTGGCGAGCAGCCAGCGGGTAGTGCATCTGCCGGCGGCCGGACATGCGGTGGCGCCCGTGGGCGAGCGCATCAACCCCACGGGCAAAAAGCGCCTCAAGAAGGCCCTGCGCACAGGGGATTTCGACTATCTGGTGAGCGAGGCGCTGGACCAAAAGGACGCCGGAGCCGCTGTTTTGGACGTCAACGTGGGCCTGCCGGAGATCGACGAGCCTGCCTGTTTGGCCACTGCCGTCACCCAGATCCAGGCGGTCTGCGATCTGCCGCTGCAGCTGGATTCCACCGACCCTGCCGCCCTTATCGAGGCTTGCCGCCACTACGCTGGAAAGCCGCTCATCAATTCTGTGAACGGATCGGTCGAGAGCCTGGCAGCCATCCTGCCCATTGCTCACAAATACGGCGCAGCGCTGGTAGGCCTCACGCTGGACGAGTCCGGAATACCTCAAACCGCCAGCGAGCGCGTCACCATCGCCCACCGCCTGGTGGAACACGCGCAAGCGGCAGGCATAGCGCCTCATGACATCGCCATCGACTGCTTGGCCATGGCCGCATCCACCAACCAGGAGGCGCCCGCCCAGATCCTTAAAGCCCTCAAGCAGGTGCGCCAGGAGCTGCCGGTCCAAACCATGCTGGGCGTCTCCAACATCTCCTTCGGCCTGCCGCTGCGCCCGCTGGTAAACGCCACCTTCCTGGCCGAGGCCCTAGGCGCCGGCCTCACCCTGCCCATCGTGAACCCGCTGGACCCCCGCTTGGCAGACGTCCTGGCCGTCCACTACCTATTAGATGGCCAAGACGCAGGCGCCGCCTCTTATGTAGACCGCTATGCAGGCCGCACCGACGCCGCCCCCAGCTACCGAGAAACCCCTGCAACAGATGCCGCAGCTGCCGGGGAGGTCCCAGAGGGCGCCGCGGCTGCCACGCCGGCCCAGCAGGCCTACGACCTCATCTTGAAAGGCCGCAAGGGCCCTATCCCCGCGCTGGCCTCGCGGCTTTTGGAGACCCAAGATCCGCTGGAGGTCATCGACTCCGTGCTCATTGCCGCATTGGACGAGGTAGGCGCCCGCTTTGAGTCTGGCGCCATGTTCTTGCCGCAGCTCATGGCCTCGGCAGAGGCGGCGGGCGCCGGCTTCGACGTCATCAAGGCGGCTATGCCCAAGGGCGAGGTTGCTGCCTCCAAGGGCCGCGTCATCCTGGCCACGGTCAAGGGGGACATCCATGACATTGGCAAGAACATCGTCAAGATGCTTCTGGAAAATTACGGATTCACCGTCATCGACCTGGGTCGCGACGTGGCCCCTGAGGCGGTGCTTCACGCGGTGGAAGACACCGGGGCCCATGTGGTGGGTTTGTCGGCATTGATGACCACCACGGTCAAAGCCATGGGCGAGACCATCGACCTGCTGCGCGAAAAAGCCCCAAATACCTATGTCTTTGTGGGCGGAGCGGTCTTGAACCCGGAGTATGCCCAGATGGTAGGGGCAGACGCCTATGCCAAGGATGCGGCAGAGAGCGCTCGGTTACTCACAGAGCTTTTCGAGGAGCGGCCAGACCTGCGCTAGACTAGAAGGCCGTTTTGCCCGCAGCATCGCAAGGAGGACCCCTTCATGGCAGACAGCGTGGTTGATATCGACTCGCTCAATGACGCCCAGCGCGAGGCCGTGCTGGATTGCGAAGGGCCGCTGCTGGTGCTGGCGGGGGCGGGTTCGGGCAAGACTCGGGTGCTCACCTACCGCATCGCGCACATGATTGGCGACTTGGGCTACCGCCCTTGGCAGATTCTGGCCATCACCTTCACCAACAAGGCTGCGGCCGAGATGCGCGAGCGCCTAGGCGCCCTGTTGCCTGGGGGCACCCGCGGCATGTGGGTGTGCACCTTCCATGCCATGTGCGTGCGCATCCTGCGGCAAGACGGTGAGCGCCTGGGCTATGGCCCCAATTTCACCATTTACGACGATGACGATTCAAAACGCCTGGTGAAGGCCATCATGGGCGACTTGAACATCGATCCCAAGCGCTTTCCGCTCAACATGATCCGCTCCAAGATCTCGGCAGCCAAAAACGCCATGGTGACGCCGGACGACATGCGCCAAGACGCCGACGACCCCGCGGTGGCCAAGGCTGCCTTGGTCTACGAGGAGCTCCAGCGCCGCCTGCTGGCCGCCAACGCCATGGACTTCGACGACCTGCTGGTAAACGCCTTAGAGCTTTTGACCAAGTTCTCGGATGTGCTGGAGGGCTATCAGGACCGCTTCTTGCAGATCTCGGTGGACGAGTATCAAGACACCAACCATGTGCAGTACCTCATCACCAAGCTGTTGGCCGCCAAGCATCAAAACCTCATGGTGGTGGGCGACGACGACCAGTCCATCTACTCCTGGCGCGGTGCCGACATCCAAAACATCCTGGACTTTGAGAAGGACTATCCGGCCGCCCACGTGGTGAAGCTTCAGCAAAACTATCGCTCAAGCGGCCATATCCTGGCGGCGGCCAACGCCGTGGTGGCCCACAACTCAAAGCGCAAGCCCAAAAAGCTCTTCACCAATCTAGGCGATGGCGAGCTGGTCCAGGTCTATCAAGCGGCCAACGAGAGCGACGAGGGCACCTGGATCGCCGCCCAAATTGAGAAGCTCCATGGTAAAGGCACCAGCTACGACGACATGGCGGTCTTCTACCGCACCAACGCCCAGAGCCGCATCATCGAAGACATGTTCCTGCGTGCCGGCGTGCCCTACAAGATCGTGGGAGGCACCCGCTTCTTCGACCGCGCCGAGATCCGCGACGTAACCTCCTACCTCAAGCTGGTGTTGAACCCCGCAGACGACGTGGCTGCAAGGCGCATCGTCAACGTACCTCGTCGAGGCATCGGCGCCACCTCCCAGGACAAGATCGGCGCCTACGCCGCTGCCCACCGCCTCTCCTTCTTCGAGGCCGCCCAGGCCTGCGTGGCCGAGGAAGGCCTGCTCACCCCGCGCGTGCGCAACGCGTTGGCCTCCTGGACCTCCACCATCGAGCAGGCGCGCCACTACACCGGCGAGCTCTCCCGCGTCATCGAGGCCATTGTGGACAAGAGCGGCCTCATCTCCGCCCTGGAGGCCGAGCATACCCCCGAGGCCCAGGGCCGCGTCGAGAACATCCGCGAGTTCATGCTCATCGCCCAGGAGTTCGACGAGAGCCACGAGGATGTGGTATCGGCCTTAGAGACCATCGAAGAGCTGCGAGATTCCGGCATCCTTGCCGAGGAGGACCTGCCCACCCTGGCTGCCACAGCCCCCGAGGGCACGCTTTTCTCGGCAGCAGAGGCCTCTTCCCAAGGAGTGCTGCCGGGGATTCCTGCGGGCGCCCAAGCTCCGGGTGTGGCCGGGGCCTTTCTGGAGGAGCGCTTCGAGCCGGTGGCCTGCGCTCAGCTTCCCGCCTTCATGGAATGGCTGGCATTGAGGAGCGACCTGGACTCGCTGGCGGGGCAGAACTCCGCGGTGACGCTGATGACCATCCACTCGGCCAAGGGCCTGGAGTTTCCCGTGGTCTTTGTGGCCGGCATGGAGGAGAACCTCTTCCCCAACCTCACCTTCGAGAACGACCCGGCGCGGCTGGAGGAGGAGCGTCGCCTGGCCTACGTGGCCATCACCCGAGCCCGCCAGCGCCTGTTCCTCACCTATGCCGCTACCCGGCGCACCTACGGCGCGACGCAGGCGAATCCTCGCAGCCGCTTCATCAACGAGATCCCGCCCGAGCACCTCAAGGCTACCGGCGTGGGGTCGGCGGGTTTCTCGGGCACGGGCTGGGAGAAGCGCGGCGACCGCCATGGCACCTTTGGTGCGGGCCGCGGCTCCGAGATGTATGGCGGCACCGTCTTTGGCAACCGCACGCGCTCGGCCGGCGGGGCTTCTGGCCCCGCTCCTGTCGCCAAGCCGCGCCGGGACCCCAAGGCTGCAGCCGAGTCCTTTGCTGTTGGCGACCGCGTGAGCCACAAGACCTTTGGCGTGGGCGAGGTGCTCTCAGCCAAGGGCGACGTCATCGAGGTGCGCTTTGCCAAGAGCGGGCAGGTGAAGAAGCTCATGAAGGGCTTCGCGCCCATCGTGAAGGTGGAGTAGCCCATGAATCCTGCGCAGTTTATCGTGGACCATCTGGGAAACCTTACCGGCAAGCTCATCATCCTTGCAATCGCCGCCGCTGTCGCCTACGGGGTCCAGCGGGTGCTCACTCGTATCCTGCGTGACGCCCTGGCTAAGACCAACATCCCCGATGCTTCCATCTTCGTGAACATCGTCCGTGGCAGCGTGTGGCTGGTGGCCGGCCTCTGCATCTTGAAGCCGGTCTTCGACATCTCGCCCAACGCCTTCATCGCCTCGCTGGGGGCCGCTTCCATCGCCGTGTCGCTGGGCCTGCAAACCACCATATCCAACCTGGTGGGCGGCCTTACCCTCATGGCCTCCAAGGTGGTGCAGCCGGGCGACTACATCACCGTCAACGGCATCACCGGCGAGGTGGTGGACGTCAACTGGCGCGACACCACCGTTCGCGACCGAGTGGGCAACACCGTGGTGGTGCCCAATTCCCAGCTCAACTCCTCGTCGCTCACCCGACTCACCTCGCAGCTGGCCAGCCAGGCCACCCTGGACGTGACCTTCAAGCCTGGCTGCGATCTGGAGCAGGCCTGCCAGGAGGTCATCGCCCGCGCCGATAAGGCCCTAGGCCCCGTGGCTGATCCTGCCAACGCCACACGGATAGTCTGCACGGGCACTGGGTCCGCAGGCACTAAGGCCACTCTGCTCTTCAACGTGCGGCCGGGCACCACCTTTGAGTCAGCCATCGACACCGTGGTGCGGTCTTTGGAGGGCTTCGAGCCCTTGGCCTAATAAGGGGTCGCTGCGCCGCGCGCTGGGACCGTTGAGGCCCCAGCGCTGCCTCTTGGATCCCATGCTGCTCGCTATTCATGGGCTGCCTGCGCTCTCTAAGCCGTCGACTTTTCCCACGCTTCCAGAAAGGAACTTCATGCGCGTCAATCAAGCCATCCTCCACAGTTATGCTGCAGGCTCCTGCGTCACGGTCTTCTCGGAAGCCCCCATGGACCTGTCTCAGGCCGAGATCAAACGCTACGTGACTTCCCAGGCGCGCCGGTCGCTCTCCAATCTGGATGCCCGTCGCGGCGCCTTCTTGCCGGAGAGCGCCTTCAAAGAGAGCGTCGAGGCTTACTTTCGCGGGCAGCAGGAGTTGGCGCCTTTCTCGGCAGAGATAGCCCACTACCTCCTGGGCGAGCTAGGGAAGCAGGAGCATACGCCCTCGACCGACGTGCTGGTCATCGACTTTGAGGGCGACGTTGACAAGACGCTCAATGATTTGAGCGATGAAGACGTCGAGATGATGTATGAGGCGCAAGCGCCACGCTATCTGGCCATTGTGGTGCTGGAGAGCCGCGATGCCTACATGTGCGAAGTGGGGATGGATGCGCTGGGGCATCAGGTGGCTTCCATCGCGCGCCATCACGCCATCCTGCCCAATCCGGGCCAGAAGGTGAGCTCCTTTGCGGTGGTGTCTGTCACTGGTGAAGTGCGCTTTTGCGACGTGTCGCGCGTTATTGCGGGGCAGTCGATCCAGCTTTTGCCTGAGGGGCTGCTGCAGTGCACCTCGGAGGCTTCCAGCAAGGAGTGCGTGGAGGCGGTGACCGAGCTGGTGGGCGAGGTGGCTGACGAGTTTGGCGCCAACTCGGCAGCAGCGGTGGCCGCCGCCAAGGCCTACGTGTCCGAGAACGCAGAGGACGACGAGGTGCTGGTACCGGAGCAGCTGGCACGGGAGGTTTTCTCGGGATCTCCCCAGGCCCACGACCGCTTTGTGGAGGAGGCCGCCGACCGCGACCTGCCCGCGCAGCTTAAGGTGGAGCCCAAGGTGGCGCGCCGCGTGGCGGCCAAGCACCACATTCGCACCGATACCGGCGTCGACATCACTTTCCCGGCGGAATTTGGCAAGAATCCCGATTTTCTGGAGTTCACCAGCAACCTGGACGGCACCATCTCCATCGCCATCAAGAATGTCTCTGCCATCGAGAACCGCTAGGGGAGAGGGCGACGAGAGGGCTGCTGCGATGTTCTGGGGGAGACAACATCCCTCCTGAGCTGCTAGAATACACAAATGTACACAAACGTACTTTTTGTACACAAGTGTTGGGGACGCCGTCACGTGCTGACCGATGCTCAGATCATTTTGGCGGCAGAGCGTGGCAAGGTTTCCTTTGCGCCCCCTTATATGGCTGACTGGATTGCCTCCATGCCGGAGTAGAGGCTTCTGAGCATGTAGGACGATTTCTCGAAAAACCCGGTTGGACATCCTCGAAAATCACGATTATTGCAGGTACATGCTAGTATTGTCATGCGGCAATAGTGAGAGAGGGACAGCATGGTTGCGTATGGCCCATTGGTGCCAGAGGGATATGCTCCGCGTCTTATGGATGTGCTTGTTCAACGGCGTATGGATGCCTTTGGCGCCGTAGAGATATGCGGAACTCGCTGGTCGGGGAAGTCATGGACGTCAACGGCGTTCGCCAAGAGCCTGGTGCGAGTTGATGATCGGCGAGAGATTCTTGAGGCAGACCCCTCCTTGGCTTTGGTGGGGGAGAAGCCGGTGGCCATTGATGAATGGCAAGATGTGCCTGCCATTTGGAATCGAGTGCGTCATGCAGTGGATGATTCAGGAAGCCGTCCTGGGCAGTTTATTCTCACGGGCTCTTCTCGGTGTGGGTCCCGAAGCGCTACTTATGGATGGGCAGCTGTTGGGAGACGCTCTTTGAGAACTTGGTAGTTCACGATCTGTGTGTCTATGCCAGTCTGTTGCCAGGAGCCGGGGCTCATCCGCTTCATTACTATGCCGACAGCGATGGCCTCGAAGTAGATGTCATCATTGAGCTCACAGATGGCCGGTGGGCTGCTATCGAGACAAAGCTTGGTGATTCGAAGGTAGATCAGGGAGTAAAGAATCTTTTGCGTCTTGAGAAGAAAGTGCTTAACAATCCTCTTGCACGCGGGTGCGAGCCGGTATTCAAGGCGGTGGTGGTGGGAAGTGGAGCCTATGCACGCCAGCTGTCTGATAGCGGTATCTATGTGATACCGCTTGACACGCTTACTGTGTAGGCACTGCGGCCTTGCGGTTCTTTTTGCCTACCAGGCAATAACCGAAATAATAGGCGAGATATTTCGGTTATTGCCAAGTGATGCTTTAGCCTCGCGTCCGGACAGCCGAGTGCTTTACTTATAAGCTAAAATTACTACTAAAAGTAAAGTATTTTCGCCTAGATGCGGGCGAAAAGTAAAGCATGGAGGTTCGCAATGGTCGACTATACAGGCCTGTCCCAAAGGCTTGGTGAGCGTGGCCTTTCGAGAACCGCCTTCGCCAAGCTTCTTGGCATATCCTCCAGAACCATGGCCAAGATTGGCCGAGGAGAGTCGGTCTCAGGTCGCGTCATCAATCGTATGGCCGCCTATCTAGGATGTCGGGCTGATGACCTCTGCAGGACCATCTCGGACAACGCGCTTCTTCAAGCCTTGCGAGACGAGAAGGAGGCCCACATCTCTGGCGGTATCTACCACGAGCTCCAGGTGAGAATGACTTTCAACTCGAACCACATCGAGGGGAGTCGGCTTACCGAGGATCAGACCAGAATGATCTTCGAGACCCGTACGATAGATGCGACTGGCGGCATACCTGTGGACGACGTCCTAGAGACGGTAGGCCATTTTAGGGCGATCGATTTTTGTATCGACAAAGCGGAAGAACCGCTTACGGAAGACCTTGTGAAGCAGCTGCACCATATTTTGAAATGGGGCACTCATGACTCGCACCTTGGCTGGTTCGCGGTGGGAGACTACAAGACGCGCCCCAATGTGGTGGGAGGGCGCACCACTTGTGCTCCTAAGGATGTCCCTCGCCAGATGGGCTCACTGATACAGGAATACGAGACCCAAGATGAGGTCTCATTTACTGACATAGTGAGATTTCACCAGGAGTTCGAGTGCATCCACCCGTTCCAGGATGGCAATGGCCGCGTGGGTAGACTCGTAGCTTTCAAGGAGTGTCTGCGCCACGGCCATGTGCCGTTTCTTATCGAGGACTCAAAGAAAGCGTTCTACTATCGCGGTCTTGCTCAGTGGGAGTCGGAGCCAGGCTACCTGATCGACACCTGTCTCGACGGTCAAGATTCGGTGGTTGCCCTTATGGATGCACTTGGCATCAAGAGATAGAAAGCCGCGCTTTGCTCTACATGAAAAGGGCGGCTGGAAAACCCTCGTCATCCAGCCGCCTGCACGTAATAAGTGGGCCCGCACGTTATATGTGGGTTGCCCGAAGCGTCTGCACTAGCCCTCCAGGGCGGCGGCTGCAGCAGCCATCTCGGGGATGGCGGGCTGCACGGCCATGCCTAAAAGCGACGGGCCGGTGTGCACCAGCAGGTCGGGAGAGATAGAGGTGGAGATGAGCCCCACGGCGTTGGTGACCTTCTCTTGCAGCGCATGTACGGCGGCATCGTTGGCGGCGTCATGCACTGCGACGGCGGCGGCCAGCACCACCTGCTCGTACTCCTTGGCGCGCTCGGCGATGAGGCTGATAGTGCTCTTGAGCGCCTTGTCGCGGCCGCGGCACTTCTTGACGGTGCGGTAGTGGCCCTCGTCATCGCAATCAAAGATGGGCTTGATGTTCAACGCGGAGCCCAGCCGATAGGTGGCCTCGGAGATGCGGCCGCCTTTGCGCAGGTAGGTGAGGTCGTCTACCGAGAAGAGCGCCAACGTCTGGTTGGCTAGCGCATTGAGCCTGCCGGGCAGCTCCTCAAAGGGCACGCCCGCTTCGATCATCAGGGAGGCATCCATCACCGTGAGACCGGCGGCGATGCCGATGGAGAGGGTGTCCACCACTTCCACTGGGAAGTCCTCCATCTGGCTGGCGACTAGGTGCGCCGTCTGGTTGGTGGCCGAAAGCCCTGAGGAGATGGTGACGATCACCGCTTTCTCATAGCCGTCCGCCTTAGCCTGTTCCAGCACCTCGCGAATGGAGGAGGGGCTGGGAAGCGACGTGGTGGGAACCTCGGAAGACAGACGGTCGATGACCTGCTGGCCGGTGATGTCTATCTCCGAGCGATAGGTGCCGTCGGTATAGTTGATAAGCAGCGGCACGATGCGGATGTCGTGCTCTTTGGCAAATGCTGGGGGCACGTTGGTGCCGGAGTCGGTGATAACGGCGATCTTTTGCGAATTCATAGGGTGCATCCCTTTTCCCTCGCGGATGAAAGCGAATCTTTGATACCCAAATCACAGCGTGAGAGCTGCGATGCCTCCTGCTGGCGCAATGCCAACAGGAGGCAGGCCCAGATAGTGCAGATGAGCTGAGCCAACCAGTGAATTCTAGGGTATCTACCCCCAGGCATCCAATGCCAAGCGGCGCGGCTGTCCGGCCTTAAATTCACGGCGACACCACGAACTCACTCGTGGGATTTCTCTGCTTCAGGGTTTCAGAGCCCCACCTAGAGTCTTCCTGATGACAAACTGAGAATTTCGGACCATCACCCTGCGTTCTTCCAGCTAGCCAGGCCTTCTGTGCCTGAGAGGAGTTTTGCATCCATGTCTGATACGCCTCAGAGCTCGCCCAAGAGCGAGTCCATCATCGCGGTGCCCCAGGTGCTCGAGCGCCGCCGCCGCCAAAAGAAGCTCACTAAGATCACTTCCAACGGCACCATTGCCGCGGCGGTCATGGTGGGCGCCGCACTGCTGGCGGTCATCGTGGCCAACAGCGACGCCTACGAGGCAGTCCATCACTTTTTGATGGAGCCGCTCACGCTGGGCATCGGGCCGCTAGTGGGATCCATTTCCATCGAAGCCTTTGTCAACGACTTCCTCATGGCCATCTTCTTCTTGCTGGTGGGCATCGAGCTCAAGTACGAGGTCACCGTGGGCGAGTTGCGCAAGCCTCGCCAGGCGGCCCTGCCCATGCTGGCCGCGGTGGGTGGCGTGGTGGTGCCTGCGGCCATCTATCTGCTTTTTAACTCCTCGGGCTCCAATGCCTCGGGTTGGGCCATTCCCATGGCCACCGACATCGCCTTTGCCCTGGGCGTCATGTCGCTTTTGGGCGACCGCGTTGCCCCGGCTACCAAGGTGTTCTTCTCCACTCTGGCCATCGCAGACGATATCCTGGCCATCATAGTAATCGCTCTCTTCTACGGCCATGCGCCCTCTCTGGCGTGGCTGGCCGCCTCTGCCGGCTGCCTGCTCATCCTGGCAGTCTTCAACTACCTCAAGGTGTTCCGTGTACGCCATTACATGATCGTGGGCCTGCTTTTGTGGTTCTGCATGTTTAACAGCGGCATCCACGCCACTCTGGCCGGCGTTCTTCTGGCGCTCTTCTTGCCTGCCAAGTCCGACATCTCGCTGGCCGCCCTGCGCCCTTGGCTCAAGAAGAAGGCAGACAGGCTGGACGACATCTACGACGACAACATGCACATCTTGGGCCAGCATGAGTTCATGGCCACCTCGGCTACCGTGGAGCGCATCATGCACCAGGTGACGCCGCCGCTGGAACGTACCGAGCGCGCCATCTCGGTGCCGGTGAACTTCGTCATCCTGCCCATCTTTGCCTTCGTGAACGCCCAAGTGCGCCTGGTGGGCGTCGATGTGGCCTCGGTCTTTGCAGACCCGGTTACCCTGGGCACCATGTGCGGCTCCATCTTGGGCAAGCCCATCGGCATCGTGGCTGTGACTGTGCTTTTGGTAAAGATCGGCTTCGCCAAGCTTCCCTCTGGCGTTGACTGGCACCAGATCATAGGCGTAGGTCTCATGGGCGGCCTAGGCTTCACCATGTCCATCCTTATCGCCGGCCTGGCCTTCACCAATCCCGTCGAGATCCTGGCCGCCAAGTTCGCCATCCTCTGCGGCTCGGTGATCGCTGCCACCATCGGCTGCCTCTACATCCTCCTCACCGGGAAGAAGGCGTCTGCAGGCTCTGGCGACTCACAAGACTAAGAGACGATGCCGTAGCGCCTGCCCCAGCCATGGGCGGCCAAGGTGGAGTTGATTTGGTCACAAAATTGCGCCCGTGTCATGGACATGGGAGGAAGCAGGCCCACTACCTCGATGAGATCATCGGAGAGGCCGTGGGCCTGCGCCAGTATGAGCGCATCCAGGCGGTTGGCGCGTTTCTCGGTCGCAAACAGGGCGTCTACCAGGCGTTGGAGATCGCCGTGCTCGGGAGCTTGCTCCCAGTTTTGTGCGTCCATGAGCCTCCTTTGGGTAGGGCCGGCTTGGCCTGCGGCGATAGGAGTGCCGGCTCGGGTTGGGTGATGGTGCTGGCGGCAGGCGAGGTGTCGGCGCGCCTGTAGGCTGCAGCAGTAAGTATGTCATCTGTCGCTTATCATTTCTCATTAGAGAATGCCGCTGCAGTGAGGCAGAGCAACAGGGCTCGGGTCGCTATACTAACAAAAGCGCAGCTAGGCGTTAAAAAGACCACCGCCAGTCTGGGAGGTTTTCATGGACAGCGTGCTGAGTGCCCCTCAAACCAGCATCTATAGCGCAATGACCGCCGCGGATCTCGCCTGTGAGGTGGAGCGCCTCAAAGGCGAGGTAAAAGCCCTCAAATCGCTGGGTCTCAAGCTTGATATGGCCCGCGGCAAGCCCTCGCCGGAGCAGGTGGACCTCTCCCGCCCGCTGTTGGACGCCGTGAACGCCTCCAGCGACCTCACTGACGAGGGTGTGGACGCAGCTAATTACGGCGCGCCCGACGGCCTGCCCTCTGCCCGCCGCCTTTTCGCGCAGATCTTAGAGGTGGATCCCGCCCAAATCATCGTGTCTGGTTCCTCCTCGCTCAACCTTATGTTCGACGTGCTGGCCCATGGCTTTGTGCGCGGCATTCAAGGCGAGACTCCCTGGTGTCAGCAGCAAAATCTTAAGTTTTTGTGCCCCTCGCCCGGCTACGACCGCCATTTTGCGGTGAGCGAGCACTTTGGCTTCGAAAACGTCCCGGTCGCCATGACCGCCACCGGCCCCGACATGGACCAGGTAGAAGAGCTGGTCAAAGACCCCGCGGTCAAGGGCATCTGGTGCGTCCCCAAATATCAGAACCCCACCGGGGTGACCTTCTCGGATGAGACCGTCCGCCGCTTCGCCGCCTTGAAGCCTGCAGCCCCAGACTTCCGCATTCTCTGGGACAACGCCTACGTGGTGCATGGCCTCTACCCCCACGAAGAGGACTCGCTGTTGGAGATCTTCTCGGCCATCGAGGAGGCGGGAGGCTCCAACCTGGTCTATGAGTTTGCCTCTACCTCCAAGATCACTTTCCCAGGCTCGGGCATTGCCTGCGTGGCAGCGAGCGTGGAGGACCTGGCAGACCTCAGGCGCTCCTTTGGCATCGAGCGCGTCTGTGCCGATAAGATCAACCAACTCATGCACACCCGCGTCTTTGCAGACGTCTCTGCCGTGAAAGAGCACATGGATCAGATGGCTCAGGTGCTGCGCCCTCGCTTCGAGCTGGTGGAGGCTAAGCTGGCAGAGCAGCTGGGCGAGGTGGGGTGCGCTGCTTGGACGTGCCCTCGTGGCGGCTATTTCGTCTCTTTTGAGGCGCCGGAAGGATGTGCCAAGGCCATCGTGGATCTGTGTCGCGAAGTGGGCGTTACGCTTACTGGCGCTGGAGCCACCTGGCCTTATGGCGATGACCCCCGGGACTCCAACATTCGGTTGGCTCCCAGCTATCCAACGCTTCAAGAATTAGGGGAGGCCTTGGACGTCTTTTGTGCCTGCGTCAAAGCCGTTGCCGCAGCTCAAGAGCTAGAGCGCCGTTCGTAACCAATTAAGGGATATATAGCTCATACTCAGCCTAATGCACATTTGGTACACATCGGTCACTGTTGGTATACTGTCCCATTGTTTTGAATAGTTACTTCTACCCAAAGGAGGGGGTGCGTAAAATGGCCAAGCCCAAGGAGCGCAAAAAACCCACGGGCAAAGAGATCGCCGTGGTGGTGATCTCCATCATCATGGTCATCTCCATCCTGTTGCCCTCCTTCGCGCAGATCTTCGCGGCTCCGCGCACGTCGCAGTCGTTCCCTACCTCTTTTGACGATGCGGCATCGCGCTATCAGCCGCAGGTAGATGAGGCCAAAGCCGCGCTGCAGGTCGACAGTCAAGATGCCGCCCAAGAGCTCAAGCTGGCAGACGCCTATTTCAACTGGGCTTCCTATGCCTCGATCTATGCTGGCAACGAGGACGAGCAGGCAGAGGTTACGCAGCTCTATAAAGAGGCCGCCACCGCCTATGCCTCCTACATCGACCAGGTGGGTTCGCTGGACACAGACCAGGCCAAGAACGCCTCTATCAACGAGTCCCTTAGCCTCTATTACTCCGGCAACACGGCGCAAGGTGTAACAGGTTTGGAAGATCTGGCGAAAGAGACCAATTATGCTTCGGCGTGGGCCAACCTCGCTATGATGTACGAAAGTCAGGGAGAGGCCGCAAAGGCCGCTGATGCTTATGAGAAGGGTGCCCAAGCAGACACTTCTTCCCAAGGCGCGGTGAAGAAGTACTGCGAGGACGCCCTGTCTCGCCTGCGCTCCAGCGCAGCCGCCTCCTCTGGCGGAGCCAGTGCTCTCTCAGAGAAGCTCGACCAAACGGCGCCGGCTGACAGCACTTCTTAAGAAACTGTCCTGAATCCCGGTCGTTACTAGTAGAATTACCTGAGTAGGTACGTCCTGTGCCCAACTATGGAAGGTTAGCGATGTCGCTCTCAATTAACACCAAGGCCGCAGATGATCACGTAGACGTCATCATCGAGGGAGAGGTAGACGTCTCCAACGCCTCTCAGCTCACAGACACGCTGGAAGCCGTGCTCGACAGTGCCCCTACCACCATCGACGTCGACATGGAGGCTGTGCCCTACATCGACTCCACTGGCATCGGCGTGCTGGTGGCGGCTGCCCATCGTGCTGCCGAGGGCGGCTGCGGCCTCACCATCTCCCGCCCGCAACCCAACGTGCTGCGCGTGCTTACGCTTTTGGGCGTAGGCTCTGAGTTCAACGTCAACGAACAGTAGATCTTTGAGGGGTTTGCCTGAAGACAGGCTTTAAGTTGCGCTCCAGGCTTCACCCCTGTAGGCTCAAAGCCCTAAGAGCTGTCCTGGGAGACCGCCGCTCGCGACGGTCCCCTTTACTATAGAGAGGGGGTGTCCCGGTTGTTCGGTATCGGGGACACCGAGTTTTTGCTCATCATCATCTTCGCGTTTTTGCTGTTTGGCCCGGACAAGCTGCCGGGTATGGGCCGCACCATTGGACGCGGGCTTCGCCAGTTCCGTGAGGCGTCGGACTCCGTCACCAAGGTGGTTCAGTCAGAGGTCATCGACCCTATGACCAAGGCCGCCACGGGCGCCGGCGACTCGGTGAAGTCCAAGGTCGCCTCCAATGAAGACGCGGATATCGAGGAAGAGGATCTCTCCGGTCGCGCCACTGAGACCTTTGCCCAGCGCAAAGCCCGTTTGGCTGCCGAGAAGGAACGGCGCCAGGCAGCTGCAGCCGCTGCGGCTCAAGATGCGCAGGCAGCAGCTGACGACGCTTCGGCCAGCTCGGCGCCCGTCTCCAGCCAAGAGGCCCAAGAGGCTGCCGCGGCAGCCGAGGCCGCCGCGGCCCTCACCGGTGTAGAGACCAAGGGCGAGCTTGATGAGGCCACAGGTCACGTCTCGGTGGCTGCTCCTGCAGCGCCTGCGGTCCCAGAGCCTGCCTGTGACCCCACCAGTGCCGCGGCCCTCTATGGCTTGGCTTCCAAGCCTGCGGCTGCCCCTGCTTCTTCTGGAGAGGAGGACGGAGCTTCTGCCTAAGGGCGGGCTCCTCTGATTGTTATGCCTATCGGACCTGCACGTATGCCCCTTATGGACCACCTGGGCGAGCTTCGCCGCCGCCTTACCATCATCATCGTGTCTTTGGTGGTGTGTGCGGTGGTGGTCTACATGGCCACCCCGGTGATCATCGATGTGCTCATCGACCCCATTCGCCAATTTCTGCCCAACGGCGGCCAGCTCACGGTGCTCTCCACTTTGGGAGGCTTCACCATCCGCTTCAAAGTGGCTTTCTTTGTGGCTGCCATCATCACTTGTCCCATCATCATCTGGGAGCTCATGGCCTTCTTCCTGCCGGCGTTGCGCCCCAATGAGCAGCGCTGGGTGATTCCCACAGTGGGCGCCATGGTGGTGCTCTTCTTCCTGGGCATGACCTTTTGCTACTTCATCATCCTGCCGGCTGCCTTTGGCTGGATGCACGATCAAACGGTGCAGTTCGCTACCCAGCTGGCAGACGCCAACGACTACCTTTCCATCCTCATGCTCTTGGAGATTGGCTTTGGCGTCGCCTTCGAGGTGCCTCTGGTGATCTTCTACCTCTCCATCCTCCACGTGGTGCCTTACCGTACCTTCCGCATGAATTGGCGTTATATCTATGTGGGGTTGTTGGTCTTCTCGGCATTTGTGACCCCAGACGCCTCGCCTGTGACTATGTTCTTCATGTTCGCTGCGCTGGTGATGCTCTATGAGATCTCGCTGGCGGTAGCCCGAGTGGTCTTGGTGCAAAAGGATGGGCCTCAGGCGCTTTCCTGGACGCGCGAAGACTACGAGAAGCAAGAGGAACAGGCTGCATAAATGCGTGCGACCCGCCCGGTGCGGGTCGATTCTTAAAGAGGGTTTCCTTGTTCGCGCCCCTCTTGTCTATACGTTCTAGAAGCTTTGGGCTCGCGTCTGCCAGGAGCCAAAGCAAGGAGTTCGCCCATGGTTTTGGTCATTGCAGAGAAAAACGACGCCGCCAAGCAGATCGCCCGTCTGCTGAGCCAGTCGGGCAAGCCCAAGCAGGACAAGGTCTATGACACGCCCGTCTACCGCTTTAGGCGCGACGGCGACGACTGGGTGGCCATCGGTTTGCGGGGCCACATCCTGGCCCCGGATTTTCCTACCCAGCTCACTTATGACAAGTCCTCCGGCTGGTTCGCCGTCGATACCGAGGGCGAGGTGCTGCCGGCCCAAATCCCCGCCAGCCTGCCCAAGCCTCCCTTCGACGGCGGCCTGCGCAAGGACGGCAAGCCCAAAAAGCCCAAGAAGCCCTTTATGGAAGACGGCGTGGACATCAAGGGATGGAAGCTGCCCAGCCTGCCCTACCTCATCTGGGCTCCGGTAGAGAAAAACCCTGCCGAGAAAGGCATCATCCGCGCCCTCAAAAATCTGGCCAAGAAGGCTAGCGCGGTGATCATCGCCACCGACTTCGACCGCGAAGGCGAGCTTATTGGCTCTGATGCTTTGAACCAGGTGCGCCAGGTGAATCCCGACATCCCGGCCACGCGCGCCCGCTACTCGGCCTATACCAAGGCGGAGATCGACCATGCCTTCAACAATCTGGTGGAGCTGGACCAAAACCTGGCCGATGCCGGCGAGAGCCGCCAGTACATCGACCTCATCTGGGGAGCTGCGCTTACCCGCTATCTCACCATGGCCCGCTTTGGCGGCTTTGGCAACGTGCGCAGCGCCGGCCGCGTGCAAACCCCCACGCTGGCCCTGGTGGTGGAGCGCGAGCGCGAGCGCCAGGCCTTTGTGCCCGAGGACTACTGGGTCATCGGCGGCCGCGCCGCCAAAGACGGCGAGAGCTTCAAGATCTCCCATGCCGCCGGCCGCTTTACCAACGGCGATGCGGCGCAGGAGGCCTTCGACCAGGTGCGAGGCGCCACCACCGGCCAAGTGACTGCCGTAACCAAGAAAAGCCGCAAGTCGGCGCCCCCGGCGCCCTTCAACACCACCTCCATGCAGGCCGCCGCTGCTGCTGAGGGCATCGCCCCCGGTCGCGCTATGCGTCTGGCAGAGTCCCTCTACATGGACGGCCTCATCTCCTACCCCCGTGTAGACAACACGGTGTATCCGGCATCCCTGGATTTAGCGGGCACTCTCAAGGCCCTGCGCAAGGTGCCCGCCTACGCATCCATCTGCGACCAGATCCTGGCGGGCCCCCTCCATGCCACGCGCGGCAAGCAGGAGACCACCGACCACCCGCCCATCTATCCCACGGCACCCGCAGATCCCGAGAAACTCGAGCCAGCCGCCTGGAAGCTCTACAACCTCATCGCCCGCCGCTTCATGGCCACCCTCATGGGGCCCGCGGTGATCGAGGGTACCAAGGTGAGCCTGGACGTGGCAGGCCAGCCCTTCTCGGCAGCCGGAGACGTGCTCAAAGAAAAGGGCTACAGGGCCGCATACCCTTACGGTCTCAAGAAGGACGAGCAGCTGCCCTCTCTGGCTCAGGGAGATACCGTCGAGGTGAGCGACTTGGCACTGGAAGCCAAGCAAACCGAGCCTCCGGCGCGTTACAGCCAAGGGCGCCTCATTCAGGAGATGGAGAAGCGGGGTTTAGGCACCAAATCCACCCGTGCCTCCATCATCGACCGTCTTTTCCAGGTGAAGTACCTCAAGAACAACCCGGTGGAGCCTTCCCAGCTGGGCATGGCCATTATCGACGCGCTGGATTCCTACGCGCCCACCATCACCACGCCCTCCATGACCAGCGAGCTGGAGCAGGACATGAACCTGGTGGCCGAGGGCTCCACAACGGAGGATGCCGTGGTGGATCACTCCCGCGCGCTGCTGGCGGGCATGATGGATCAGCTCATCGAGCACACAGAGGACCTGGGCGAAGCCATTGCCGATGCCGTCACCGCCGACGCCCGCGTGGGCTCCTGCCCCAAATGCGGCAAGGATCTGGTGATCAAAAACTCGCCCAAGACCAAGTCGCGTTTCATCGGCTGCATGGGATGGCCGGACTGCGACGTCACCTATCCGGTGCCGGGCAAAAACAGCGACAAGATCGAGCCTCTGGAAGGGCCCTGCCCGGTGTGCGGCGCTCCTAGGCTCAAGATCTGGCCCTTCCGCTCCAAGCCCTACGAGCAGTGTGTGAACCCTCAGTGCCCCACCAACCAGGAACCCGACGTCATCGTGGGCACCTGCCCGGTATGCGCCGAAGCCGGCCGCCACGGCGACCTGGTGGCCCATAAGAGCGAGAAGACCGGCAAGCGCTTCATCCGTTGTACCAATTACGACGAGTGCGGCGTGAGCTACCCGCTGCCTCAGCGCGGCGCCCTTCATGCCCTGGGCACTACCTGCCCTGTGTGCGGCGCCCCCGAGGTGGAGATTGAGACCGAGCGCGGCCCCTGGAAGATCTGCGTCAATATGAGCTGTCCTGGCAAAGAGAAGAAGAAGGCCGCCGGCCCTCGTCGTGGAGGTCGTCGCGCTAAAGCCAAATAGCCGCTTTGGGCGCCTTGGCCCGGCTGGTCTGCGCCCTTCGGCTGACGCCGGCTTCCCTGGCGGCGTCTTAGCACGTCCCATCTATCGTTTCACCCGTTCGTCTCCTCGGAGGTCTCATGAAGGTTTTGCTTATCAACGGCAGCCCCCATCCCGGTGGCTGCACGCGCACAGCCCTCAACGAAGTGGCATCCATCCTCAACGAGTGCGGCGTCGAGACACAGATCAAAAACGTGGGCAACGCCACCGTGCGCGGGTGTGCAGCCTGCCACCACTGCGCGCGCACCGGCCGCTGCGTCTTTGACGACGTAGTCAACGAGCTTATCGACATCGCCCCCACTATCGACGGCCTCATCGTGGGCTCGCCGGTCTACTACTCTGGCCCCAACGGCGCTCTCTGCGCCATCATGGACCGCTTCTTCTACGCCGCCTCCTCCAAGCTGGCCTTCAAGCCGGCAGCAGCCGTGGTGAGCGCCCGTCGCGCGGGCACCACCGCCTCCCTGGAGCGCTTGAACCAATACTTCTTGATCAACAACATGCCCGTGGTGCCCTCCCAGTATTGGAACATGGTGCATGGCTACAGCCCCGAGCAGGTGCGCAAAGACAAAGAGGGCATGCAGATCATGCGCACCCTGGGCCGCAACATGGCCTGGATGCTCAAGTGCATCGAGGCCGGGCATGAGGCGGGCGTCGACCTGCCTCTCCACGAGCCTCACGTGCGCACCAACTTCATCAACGACTAGGAGCAGTAAAGGTGAGAGGTCTCTTTGTCACCTTCGAGGGTGTCGATGGGTGCGGCAAATCCACGCAGGTAGCTCGTCTGGCTCAGAGCCTTGAGGCTCAGGGCTATCCGGTGCTTTGCCTGCGCGAGCCCGGTGGCACCCCTCTTTCCGAGAAGATCCGCTCCCTACTGCTGGACCCTGCCAATGGCGATATGGTCCCTGAGGCTGAGCTTTTGCTCTACGAGGCCTCTCGGGCCCAGTTGGTCCGGCAGGTGATTCGTCCGGCACTGGCCGCGGGCCAGGTGGTGCTCTGCGACCGTTTCTATGACTCCACCACGGCCTACCAGCAGGCCGGCCGCGGCTTGGACGCTCGGATGGTGAGCGAGGCCAACCGCCTGGGCAGCTGCGGGCTCGCCCCAGACGTTACCCTGTGGCTCAAGCTGGACCCGGCCCAAGGCTTGGCTCGTGCAACGGGCGCCCATAGCCCCGACCGCTTGGAGCAGGAAGGCGTGGCCTTCCAAGAAGCGGTGGCGACAGGCTTTGAGGCTCTCGCAGCAAAAGAGCCCCAGCGTGTGGCGGCTATCGACGCCTCTGGCACCCCTGAGCAGGTAGAAACCGCCATCTACCAGGTAGTTTCTCAGGCGCTGGAGGTCTGTGGCCTCAGGGCTGCCGTCGCCGCAGATTCCGCTCATAGCAGGGGAGCGGCCGGTGACTAGCACACCCTCTCAGGCCCAGGCCCTGCTGGCGCCCTTGAGCCATCAGCCCCAGGTGCACGGGTATCTCACCCGCGCCCTCACCGAGGGCAAGGTCTCTCACGCCAGCCTTTTTATAGGCCGTGCCGCCACCGATCAGCAGGCAGCCGCCTTGGCCGTCGCCCAGGCGCTCACCTGCCCTGCCGGCGGCTGCGGCACCTGCGAGAGCTGCCAAAAGGTGGCTCACAGCTTTCTGGAACCCCAAAACGCCGCACACCCCGACGTCCACGTGTATGCGCCCGGTTCTGCCACCGGCTATCTTCTAGAGCAGGTCGAGGCCATCATCGCCGCCGCCAATAGAAGCGCGGTAGGCGGAGGTTCCAAGGTCTTTGTGATCCAAGAGGCCCAACGTCTGGGCACTTTGGCGGCAAACGCCCTGCTCAAAACGTTGGAAGAGCCCCCGGCGCGCACCTGCTTCATCCTCATCGCCCCCGCGGCCAACGGCGTGTTGCCCACCATCGTGAGCCGCTGCCAGGTGGTGCCCTTTGCGCCCACCAATGCTGCAGCGGTGGAGGAGCAGGTGGCAGCCGCCGCTCAAGTGAGCCTCGACGAGGCACGTCAGGCGCTGGCCATCTACCCCGACGTTGCCAAGGCCTGCGCCCTGCTTAAAGACCCGGACAGGTGGGCCCTGCGCCAACAGGCGGCGGACCTTCTCGGCAACCTGCCTCACATGAGCGACGCCGACATCGTCTTGGCCGCCCGCTCCGTCGCCGAGGCCGCAGGCGAGCTCTCCGGCGAGATGGACGCCAAGGAGCTCAAGGAGCGCCTCAAGGCCAAGGGGCTTTCCGATGCCGAGAAACGCGCCCTCCAAGACCAGCTGGCGGCCAGGGAGCAGGAGGAGCAAATCCGTGCAGACTACCTCACCCGCGGCGCCCAAAAGGCCCTAGAGCAGCAGGAGCGTCGCCAGAGGAGCGCGCAGGACCGCTCGGCTATGATGGAAGTGGTGGCCTGCTGCCGCTCGCTTCTTGCTGATGCGCTGGCCTCCAAAGAGCTTTCACGCCCGCTTTCGGGCCCGGATGCCGCCAGCATCTTGGCGGCCTGCGGCTCGGCGGATGTCTCTCAATTACTCGCGGCCATCGAGAGCGCCAACCGCGCATCTTCTCAGCTGGCCACCAATGTCGATGGACGCCTGGTCTTAGAGGCCATGCTGTTTGCCTTCAAGGAGGCACTATGCCCCATGTCCTACCGGTGAGATTCACCTTTGTGCAACATGATTTGTGGTTTGATCCCCGCGACTCCGGCGCTACTGCCGGCGACCACGTGATCTGCGAGACCGGTCGCGGCACCGAGATGGGTCTTGCCGTCGCCGATCCCTTCGAGGTCACCCAAGAGGAGCTGGATGAGACCATCGGCGAGGCCGAGTTTGCCCCGGTCATCCGCGTGGCCACCGAACAAGACCACGACCGCGCCGCCGAGCTGGCCGCCAAAGGCGACGAGGCGCTGCCCGTCTTTCGCGCCCTGGCCAAGGAGGAAGGCCTGCCCATGAAGCCGGTGGGCGTGGAGTATCTCTTTGGCGGCGAGCGCTGCGTGTGCTACTTTGCCGCCGACGACCGCGTGGACTTTCGCCACCTGGTGCGCGAGCTCTCTCGGGCCCTCCATGAGCGCATCGATATGCGCCAGATCGGCGTCCGAGAAGAAGCCGCCCTCATGGGCGGCTACGCTGGCTGCGGCCAGGAGCTTTGCTGCGCACGCTGGGAACGCAAGTTCGAGCCGGTGTCCATCCGCATGGCCAAAGAGCAGGACCTGCCCTTAAACAGCCCCAAGATCAGCGGCGTGTGCGGCCGCCTCATGTGCTGCCTGCGCTATGAGTTCGAGGCTTATCGCGACTTCAAGAGCCGTGCCCCCAAGAAAAACGCCCTCATCCAAACACCGTTGGGTACCGCCAAGATCGTGGACTACGACACCCCTCGCGAGGGCCTTACCCTGCGTCTGGAAAACGGCAAAACCATCAAGGTGCCCCTGGAGGGCATGGAGTGCTCCGAGGCGGCCTGCAAGAAGGCCGAGACCAATGGCTGCTCCTGCCGCCCCGACACCGTGACCCGCGCCATGCTGGACGCTCTGGACTCTCCCGAGGTGCAGATGGCCCTGGCCGAGCTTGACCGCACCGAGGCTGGCGAGGTCTTGGACTACGACAGCTCCGACGTGGTCTTTGTGAGCGAGAGCCGCCGCGCCCGTCGTCGCGCCCAGGTGGCCGAGCAAAAGGAAGAACGGGCTGCCCGCGAGGCCGCCCGCGAAGCAAAGGCCAAGAAGGAGGCCCGCCGCGAGGCTACCCGCGACAACCGCGCTGGCTCCAAGCGCGATTCCCGCCGCAAGTTGCGCGACACGGCTGATCGCGAGCGGGCTGCCGCCCCTGCACCCGCCGCGTCCTCGCAGCCCACCCGCCGTCGCCGTCGCCATCACGACGCCACGGACAGCGCCCCCGCCGCGCCTCAAACCGCCCCGCGCGAGGCGAACTCTGCCGCGCCTCTGGTAGATGTGCGCCCCGGCCGAGCCCAGAGGCGCCGCCGTCAGGCCGATGCCGCCGCAGCTGCCAGCGATGGCGCTTCTCGGTTCACGAACGATCGCCCTGTTGCCGAGAAAAGCGCCCCTTCCCACAAGAGCGGCAACAGTGGCAACAACAGTGGCAGCCGCAAGGGCGGCAAGCCTGGGGCCGCAGGCGGTACATCTGGATCTAAGAAAGGCCGCGCATCTGGACAGGAGGCGAGCAGCAAGGCTGGGACCAAAGCTTCCGGTCCCAAGAAAGAGACTTCCAAGCAGCGCCGTCGTCGTCGCCGTACATCGAGAGGCGATGGAGCTGCAGGCACTCCGGGCGCAAGCGCTTCTGAGTAATGCGAACAGCTATGGTGAGAAGACGTGATGCTGGAAGAACGGTAGTGACGTGACCTTGGGAGAAGCAACCGTGGCAAGAAGGGAAGCGGGGAGTCGCGGCCCCAGAAAAGGCAGTTCTGCGCTCTGAAAAATAGCTACCTTAGCTACAAGAATATGCAGTTAAAGGTAGAAAAATGCCATGTATAATACATTATGAAGTTACTAAGGTAGTAATTTTTCAGAGGGCACTACGCCCCTTTGCCCTCTGAGCCAGTACCGTGCTCTGATTCCGTGCCGCACGTTTCGTCATCAACGACAATTCAATTCATAAAAACGACCCCTAAGCTCGCGAAAGCTTAGGGGTTGAGTGCATCGCTTGCGGAGCGTTTCACGTAACGCTCCGCGTGCGCCTTAGTTCTCTAGCTCAAACAGGATCTGGCCGGCATCCACATGGCCCTGCTGCACCAGCTCGATGCGGGAGAAGTCGTCGCTGTTCACGATGGCGATGGTCACGATGGGGTCATAGCCAGCCTCGGTGATGGCCTCGCGGGAGAAGGCGAGCACAGGTTGGCCGGCCTTTACGCTGTCTCCCTGGTGTACCAGGTAGGTAAAGCCCTTGCCTTCCATGGCTACGGTGCCCAGGCCTACATGCACGACGATCTGCGCGCCGCCGTCGCTTGCCATGCCAAGGGCATGGCGGGAACCGGCATACTGCACGGTGACGGTGCCGTTGGCGGGAGCATAGATAACGTCTTCCTGGGGGCGGATGCCGCAACCGCGTCCCAGCAGGCCTTGAGCGAATACGTCGCTCTCAACGTCAACGCGGTTGATGACGGCGCCTGTCACAGGAGCCGTGATGGCGTTGGGGTTGGCAATAGCCTCGACAGGGGTGAAATCCTCAGCTTTTGGCTCGTCAGTGCTGGGAAAAATGTGGTCAAGCAGACCCATAGCGGCTCCTTAGTAGACGGATCAATAGACTCTTCCTGCGATGATATTCCCCCAAAAACGCAACTTTGTCCCGCGTTTTGCAAACCTCAAAAGGCAAGGGGACTCTTTATCGGTGTGCGGTGGGTTGTCATGTCAGTTAGAGGACGCTTTCAGCGGTCAAAGTGTGTGAGATTGCAAGATGGGCGATCTGTCTGTGGGAATAACCGCGCTGCGATGAGAATGCTCGTGGAAATCGTGAGAAGTAATTTGAAAAATAGTATACACAATATTGTGGATGAAAGTGGTATTTATAACGCAGCTACCAGCATATATACATAATAAACCCTAAATCTCGTATTGAAGCACGCATATTAAAGGAGAGTATCCCCAAGAAATAGCTCTGATATGCATCACGATAACAGGTAATAGCTGCGGTAATACCAATAAACACCCCTATGCGTCCCAGGATGCATAGCAATAAGATTGAATAGTATTTCTATGCAATAACACTTTTGCCGATTTTTTCCTACCGCCGGTCGATTCTGTCTAGGATTCTTCCAACCCAAAGCTACAGAGGGGCGTGCTCCTGCCTCAAGGGTGCGTCTCGGGCGCTTCGGGGTTGCAGATCGGGAGGCTATGGGGCCTCTTCGCCATTGGATGCAAAGGAGCAGCCATGAATGACCAGAACACCCCTCAGGTGCAGCAGTCGACCGCCATAGGCGGGCTGCTCAAGCGCTCGGTTTCCCGCCGCTCACTCTTCCAGGCTGGCGGCTCGTTGGTGGCCCTTGGCTCTCTGGCAGCCCTCGCCGGCTGTGGCAGCACGGGCGCAGGCGCCCCTGACGCCCAGGCCTCAGAGCAGGGCGGCGGCTCCACCCTGCGTGTAGGCATGGAGGCAGCCTATGCCCCCTATAACTGGCAGGCCACCCAGGAGAGCGAATACACCATCCCCATCGAAAACGTCTCCGGCGCCTATGCAGACGGCTACGACGTCCAGATCGCCAAGCGTGTGGCAGAGGCCCTCGGGGCCGAGCCTGTGGCGGTGAAGCTCTCCTTCGACGGCCTTATCGACGCTCTTAACAACGGCCAGATCGACGTCATCATCGCCGGTATGAGCGATACCGAGGAGCGCCGTCAGTCCATCGACTTCTCCGATCCCTACATCGAGGACACCATCGGCATCTTTGTGACCCAGGGCTCTCCCTACGAGAACGCCACCAGCCTGGCAGATCTCTCGGGAGCGTCGGTGGTGGGGCAAAAGGGCACCAAGCTCGACGAGGTGATCGATGAGATACCCGGTGTGGTCCATATGACGCCGCTGCCTTCGGTGCCCAATGTGCTGGCAGCCCTTCAGCAGGGCGCTGCAGACGCCGCCACCTACAACATGGAGAACGAGGCCGCCTACCTCAAGAGCAATCCGGGCATCGTGCCGGTGCGTTTTGCGGAGGGCGAGGGCTTTCCCGATGTGGTCACTGCCGCAGTGGGAGTCTCCAAAGGCAACGATGAGATTTTGTCGGCTATCAACAGCGCGCTGGCGAACCTCTCGGATGCCGAGCGCCAAGAGCTTTGGGACGGCGCCCTCGAGCGTCAGCCGGAGTAGCCATGGGGACCCTGGGAGAGCCGCTGCCAGGCGGCCAGGATATTCTCGGCTTCTTTGGGCCCTTGAACGGGGGAGCGACAGATCCGGAGGCGGACAGGCGGTTGGCGCAGCTGTTGTCCTTTCCCACTCTGGCGGCGCAGGCCTACCGCACCGGTGACTGGAGCGCCTTCGAGGCCCAGCGGGCGTGGCTTGAGGCTGCCTATCCTCAGGTGTTTTCGGCTGCGTCGGTGGAGCTGGTGGAGGGTGCGGCCGGCGGCGGCCCCCAGGCCATGCTTCTGGAAATTCCCGGGAGCAACCCGCAGCTGGCGCCCCTGGTGTTGATGGCTCATCAAGACGTGGTGCCCTGCGTGCCGGGCACTCAGGATCATTGGACCTATGGCCCCTTCGCGGGCACAGCTGACGGCACCTGGATTTGGGGGCGCGGCGCCGTCGATATGAAAGTGCAGCTGGCGGGCATTTTCGAAGCCTTGGGGCGGGTGCTTGGCAGCGGGGCTCCTCTGGAGCGAGGCGTCATTGTGGCTCTGGGTCATGACGAGGAGTGCCTCCAGGAGGGTGCGCGGGCATTGGCAGGCCGCCTGGAGGAGCGCGGCATACGCCCGGCGTTCTTGGTGGACGAGGGCGACTACCTCATCCACGACCTGGCCTCTCTGGGCGGCAGCGGACATTGGATGGGAGTAGCCATTGCCGAGAAGGGCTATGCCGACCTATGGCTTTCTGCGCGCTCGGCAGGGGGGCACTCGTCGAATCCGGCGGGCGGCACGTCGCTGGGGCGGCTTTGCGAAGCGGTGACGCGGGTGTGCCATGAGGTGGGCCAACCTCGGCTTACTGCGCCGGTAGCAGCTATGTTTCGCCAGCTGGCGCCGCGGATCTCCAGGGGGCCCATCGGGGAGCTGCTCCAGGGGGACCCGGCGCGCGTCGAGGCGTGCGGCCAGGCATTGGCGGAGCTTTTGGCTCGCGACCCTGAGACCTATCCGCTGGTATGCACTACAGCGGCGCCCACCATGATGGAGGGAGGTTCCTCGGCTCCCAATGTGTTGCCCCAGGATATGGGTGCAGCCATTAATTTCCGGCTGCTTCCGGGCGACTCGGTGGCAGGCCTTGTGGCCCAGGTAAGAGATCTCGTGGCCGATCTGGACGTCCAGGTGACCCTTATGGAGGGAGCCAATGACCCTTCCTGTGTGTCTTTAGAAGACGGGTGGGGCGTAGACCAGCTGCGCCAAGCGGCAGCTTCGCTCTTCTGCGAGCTCGACGGCACGCCTATCCCTCTGGCGCCCACGTTGGCTACAGGAGCGAGCGATGCCCGGATGTATGAGGGCTGCTGCGACCAGTGTTTGCGTTTCTCGGCATTTGTGGGCGACGAGGCAGAGATCGTGCGGGGAGTCCATGGCACCAACGAGCGCATCCTTTCTGCTGCCTTTGCGCAAGGGGTGGCCTTTCTGCGCGATTTGGTCACTGGTTGCTGCTGTGGGGTGCCGTCCTGAGGCTTGCAGCTTGTTTACAGCTTCTATACAGGAAAGAGGCTCTCATACGGTGATGTATCGAAAGGAGAAGAAACAGACACCATATCTACCTGCGATTATACAAATAGGCCTTAAAACAGGGCGTATTATTTGACGAATAAGACCCCTCAAAAACCCTTCAAATTCACGTTTGTATGCATAGAGGTAGAGCAACTACCTGGTGTTATACCGAGTTTTTGCCCTATCCGCCCTATGATGCATAAAGTTACCGATGCATAGTGTTTCTATGCAGTAAAGGTCTGCAGTGGGTTCTACCTGCAGGTTCGTCTTTCCCCTAATCTGTAAGCCCACCAGCGAACATAAGGGTTCGCGAGATTTGGATGCAAAGGAGCAGCCATGAATGACCAGAACACCCCTCAGGTGCAGCAGTCGACCGCCATAGGCGGGCTGCTCAAGCGCTCGGTTTCCCGCCGCTCACTCTTCCAGGCTGGCGGCTCGTTGGTGGCCCTTGGCTCTCTGGCAGCCCTCGCCGGCTGTGGCAGCACGGGCGCAGGCGCCCCTGACGCCCAGGCCTCAGAGCAGGGCGGCGGCTCCACCCTGCGTGTAGGCATGGAGGCAGCCTATGCCCCCTATAACTGGCAGGCCACCCAGGAGAGCGAATACACCATCCCCATCGAAAACGTCTCCGGCGCCTATGCAGACGGCTACGACGTCCAGATCGCCAAGCGTGTGGCAGAGGCCCTCGGGGCCGAGCCTGTGGCGGTGAAGCTCTCCTTCGACGGCCTTATCGACGCTCTTAACAACGGCCAGATCGACGTCATCATCGCCGGTATGAGCGATACCGAGGAGCGCCGTCAGTCCATCGACTTCTCCGATCCCTACATCGAGGACACCATCGGCATCTTTGTGACCCAGGGCTCTCCCTACGAGAACGCCACCAGCCTCAAGGACTTCGCCGGCGCCACGGTCATGGGTCAGAAGGCCACCCTCTACGATGACTGCATCGAGGAGATCGAGGGCGTCAACCACGCCACTCCCGTGGACACCATGCCTGCCGTGCTGGCTCAGCTGGCTCAGGGCGCCGTAGATGCGGTCACCTATCCCAAGATGAACGAAGAGGGCTACATGCGCTCCAATTCCAACTTGGTGCCCATCCAGTTCGCCGAGGGCGCCGGCTTTGAGACCACCAATCCTGCCTCGGTGGGCTACACCAAGGACTACGCCAATGCTCAGGCGGTAAATGAGGCCGTCAACGCCATCTCCGACGCTGAGCGTCAGGAGATCTGGACGGCTGCCTGCGACCGTCAGCCCGCCTAAGGCACAGCGCCTCGGGCGCCCCCCCCTATGCCTTAGCGCACTCTGTTTCTTGCGAGCGCCGGATGCCTCACCTGTGCATCTGGCGCTCCATCGCCATTTATAAAGGAGCGATTATGGCCCTTGGAGTACCCGATCCCCAGCTGGAAGAAGCTGTAGTGGAAGAGGAAGAGAACCTCCACCCCTATGCCGAGCCGCTGCCGGAAGACGCCGGCGCCCTGCGCCGTCTCGCCCACTTCTTAAAGAGCGACCATCCCTACGTGTTTTTGGGAACCAGCGCGTTGGCATCCTTCTCGCTGGCATGCTGCGCCACCATGTCGCTGGGCGCCGCGGGTCTCGCACTCACCCTGGTATGCGTGGCCTGGCTGGCCCTCTCGCTGGTGGCCCTGGTGGCCAAGGCCGTGCTGCGCAAGAGGTATCGCTCCCATTTCGTCCTGGCCAAGGTGTCGCTTAGGGCACCCCTGCGTTACGCCAGCTACCTGGTGTGGATCTGCTCGGCAGCGCTTTTTTGCCTGGGTCCCATCGCTCGCTTTGTGGCCCTTTGCCAAGGGGCCATCGCCAGCTCCACCAACCCCACGGGCTTTTTGGAGAGCGCCGTCTACATGCTCTACAACGGGCGCCAGCTGTTTGTCACCGGTGTCACCACCACCATCGAGCTGGCGCTCTTTGGCACGGTCATCGCCTTCTTCCTGGCACTGCTCATGGTCTTTCTGCGCATCCAGACGCCCGATCGCGGCGAGAACGACGCGGTGCGCTTCTTCAAGACGCTGGGCTCGGGTTTTGCGCGCTTCTATTCCACCGTGGTGCGCGGCACGCCCATGATGGTTCAAGGCGCCATCGTCTACTTCGCCGGTCTGGCGGTCTTTCGCTCCCTGGGCTGGGAGACGGCTCACATCAACGCGGTGTGGTCGCCCTTCTGGGCCGGCCTCGTGACCATCAGCCTCAACTCCACGGCCTATATGATGGAGGTGCTGCGCGGCGGCATCGAAGCAGTGGATCCTGGCCAGCTGGAGGCGGCGCGCTCTTTGGGCCTTTCCCAGTGGCAAGCCATGCGCAAGGTGGTCTTTCCCCAGGGTGTCAAGAACTCCATTCCCGCCCTGTCCAACGAGCTCATCGTGAACATCAAGGATTCCTCGGTGCTGTCCATCATCGGCGTCTTCGACCTGATGTTTGCCACCACTTCGGTCATAGGCATCTACTACAAGGGTCTCGAAGCCTACTGCATCGCCGCGGTGATCTACCTCATCCTCACCATGCTGTTCTCCAAGATCCTTACCATGCTGGCCGCTCGGCTTGACGTCGAGGCGCCCGGACCCGTGGGCTCCACCACCGATCCCGCCGCTGCTCCTCGCCACCCCGCCCAGCCCATGCAGTCCTAAAAAGGAATGATCATGACTACGGACACTTCTGCGCCTGCTTCCCAGGCTTTCGCCTCTACACCCGAGCCCCTCATCTCCGTCCAGAGGTTGCGCAAGTCCTTTGGGGCCCACGAGGTGCTCAAGGGCATCGATCTGGACGTCTACACCGGCGAAGTGGTTACCATCATCGGCGCCTCGGGCTCGGGCAAGTCCACTCTCTTGCGCTGCCTCAACCTGCTGGAGACCCCCAACGCCGGCCACGTCTACTTTCGCGGAGAAGACCTCACCAACCCGGCCACCGACGTCAACGCCCTCCGTGCCGACATCGGCATGGTCTTCCAATCCTTCAACCTCTTCAATAACCTCAACGTGCTGGATAACTGCACGTTGGCCCCGGTGACTCTGGGCAAGCTCAAAAAGCCAGAAGCCGAGAAGATCGCCCGCCGCCACCTGGAAGCCGTAGGGCTCCAGGACTTCATCGGCGCCGATTCCAAGCGCCTCTCCGGCGGCCAAAAGCAGCGCGTGGCCATTGCCCGCGCCCTGTGCATGGACCCGGCCATCATGCTCTTCGACGAGCCTACCAGCGCCCTGGACCCTGAGATCGTGGGCGAGGTGCTGGGCGTCATGCGCGAGCTGGCGGCCGGCGGCATGACCATGGTGGTGGTCACCCATGAGATGGCCTTCGCCAAGAACGTGAGCGACCGCGTGGTCTTCATGGACCAAGGAGTCATCGCCGAGCAAGGCGCGCCCCAACAGATCTTTGGCAATCCACAGCATGCACGCACCCGGGAATTTCTCTCGCGCTACCTGGATGACAAGAGCGAAGAGTAGTTGACCCGCGTCCTGTGTGATCCTTACAGTACAAAAGCCCATCAGTGGAGCGTGGTATCCTCAGCTAGAGCCGGTTTCATCCAAGGGAGATTGAGCCCATGGCATCTAGGATTATCACGTCGCGCCACGTGTTCGACGGCACTCACGATCGCAGCTATCCTGCCGCGGTGGTCATAGAGGGAGACATCATCTCTGCGGTGGTGCCACCTCAGGAGATGGATGCCTACATTGCAAAAGACACCCTGGTAGAAGACTTTGAGGACGCCTTCATCTGCGCCGGCCTCCATGATGCACATCAACATGTGTTCCATTCGGCGCTCTATCCATCGGCTCGGGCCATGGAGTACTGCGGCGCCTCTGAGGCAGACTGCGCCCAGCACATGTATGACTTTGCCAAAGACCAGCCTTATGGCTCCTGGGCGCTTTCCCATGGCTGGCGCGACATGCTGTGGGATCCGGCCATCCCACCCACCCGCCTGTCGCTCGATGCGCTCTTCCCCAATCGACCGGTGGCCATGTACTCCGGCGACTCCCATACTCTCTGGCTCAATACCTGCGGCCTTAAGCGCCTGGGCATCGACGAGAACACCCAGCCTCCCGCCGGCGGCTCCTTTGACCGCGACGAGGAAGGCCGGCTCACCGGCGTCCTTCGCGAGGGCGCCGGCATGTACTACATCGCCCGAGTGCTGGAGTCGCTCTCCAAAGAGGAGCTGCGCCAGATATTCCTCGACTGGACCCACGAGCTCAACCGCCGAGGCATCACCAGCGTGGACGACATGGGCTTATCGGCAATTCCGGGCTGCGACGCCGTATTAGACGAGGTCTGGCGTGATCTGGAAGCCTCAGGCGAGCTCACCGTGCGCGGCCACCTGTTTCCCACGCTGCCGCTGGACGGCGACCTCGACCGCATTGAAAAGCTCCAGGCAGAGCTCACCGGCCCCATGCTGCGTGCGCCGGGCGTCAAGCAGTTCTTCGACGGCGTCTCCAGCGCCCACACCGCCTGGCTTTTGGAGCCCTATGAGAACCCTCGCTTCCCCGACGATCACGGCCACCCCGCCATCCCGCCTGCCCAGATGCGCGACATCGTGCTGGGCGCCGCCAAAGAAGGCATTGCCGTGCGCATCCACACCATAGGCGACGCAGCGGTCCATGAGGGCGTTTCCATTTTTGAAGAGGCTGCCGATAAGTACGGGCAACCTCATCAGGGGCGCTTTTGCCTAGAGCACATCGAGAACCTGGAGCGCGACGACGTGGAGCGCATGGCTGCGGCAAAGATCGTGGCCTCGGTGCAGCCGCAACACGTGGTCATCGACATCACCCAGCCGGCCCGCGACCTGGGCGAGGAGCGTGCCTCCTTCATGTGGCCTTTTAAGACCTACCTCAAATCCGGCGTGGACATGGCCTTTGGCACCGATTCTCCCTGCGTTCCCTGCGACCCGGCCGCCATCCTGGCAGATGCGGTCACCCGCCAGGACGCTTCCGGTGCCCCCATGGGCGGCTGGCTGCCAGAAGAGCGCGTCACCGCCGCCGAGGCCCTGCGCGCCGTCACGCTGGGCAGCGCTGTGGCGGTGGGCCGTCAGGATGAGCTGGGGACCCTTGAGCCCGGCAAGTTTGCCGACCTCATCGTCATCGACAAGAACCCCTTGTCCTGTCCGCCTCAGGAGCTTCATCAGGCGCAGGTGCTCGCCTGTTATGTGGGTGGGAACAAGGTCTATGAAACCGCTTGAAGAGCGGGGGCGCCGGGCGGCGACGCTGCTTCGGTCGTTGAGGAAGGCCCAGCTCGGCCCGTCTACCCCTAGCGTCCCTGCCGCACGCCGCCCTCTAGCCAGCCCCCTTAGAGAGGAGCACTCCATGAAGCTTGGCCTCACCACCGTCGCTGCGGTGACTCCCGCGGTCCACGTGGGCGACGTAGACTTCAACGTGGTTGCCTGCGTCGAGGAAACCAAAAGCGCCGTGGCCCATGGGGCCCAAGTGGTCATCCTTCCCGAGTGCGTCCTCACCGCTTACACCTGCAACGACCTCTTTTGGCAGGACGCTCTTCTGGTCGCTGCCGAGTGTGGCCTGGCCTCCTATATCGAGCGCACCGCAGAGCTCGGATGCCTCTCGGTGGTAGGGTTGCCTTTGCGGGTGAACTCCAAGCTCTACAATGTGGCAGCCGTCTGCTGTGCCGGCGAGCTTTTGGGCGTGGTGCCCAAGCTGCACATCCCCACCTATAACGAGTTTTATGAGGGTCGCTACTTTGAGCCGGGCCCTGTGGAGTGCACTCCCATTTCTGTGGCTGGCCGCTGGAAGGTGCCCTTTGGCGCCCATCAAGTCTTTGAAGCCCCTGCTATGGAGCACTTTTGTGTGGGTGTGGAGATCTGCGAGGACCTTTGGGTCCCCGAGCCTCCCTCCATTGGCCTGACCAAGGCCGGCGCCACACTCATCTGCAACCTTTCGGCCTCCAACGCCCAGGTGGGCAAGGCGGCCTACCGGCGCGACTTGGTGCGAGGCCAGAGCGCCCGCTTGGTGTGCGCCTACGGCTATGCCAGCTCCGGCTGGGGCGAGTCCACCCAGGACGTGGTCTTCTCGGGCCATGACCTGGTATGCCAAGACGGCCGCATCGTGGCCGAGGCCCAGCCCTTTGGAGGCGGCGTCGCACTAGGGCAGGTGGATTTGGAATATGTGGCCAGCGAGCGCCGGCGCATGTCCACCTATCGCACCAGCGCCTCTCCTGAGGCCGCCGGCTACACTCGCATATCGCTGCCGGAGAGTTTCGACCCTGCCGACGAGCAGGTGACCGGTTGGGTGGATCCCCATCCCTTCGTGCCCGACGACCCTGCCACCCGCAGCCAGCGCTGCGAGGACATCCTGGACATCCAGGCGCGCGGCTTGGCCCAGCGCCTGGCCCACACCCACGCCAAATGCGCGGTGGTGGGGGTTTCCGGCGGCTTGGACTCCACCCTGGCGCTGCTGGTATGTGCTCGCGCTTTTGACTATTGCGGCCTCGATAGAGGCGGCATCCTCGCTGTCACCATGCCGGGCTTTGGCACCACCCACCGCACCCACTCCAACGCCCGCACTCTCGCCGAGGCTCTGGGCGCCCAGCTTTTAGAAGTGCCCATCGCCGCCGCAGTGCGCCAACACTTCCAAGACATCGGCCATAACGAGGCCATCCACGACGTCACCTACGAGAACTCCCAGGCCAGGGAGCGCACCCAGATCCTCATGGACCTGGCCAACCAGCGCGGCGGCCTGGTCATTGGCACCGGCGACCTGTCCGAGCTGGCCTTGGGTTGGGCCACCTACAACGGCGATCACATGTCTATGTATGGGGTGAACTCCGGCGTGCCCAAGACGCTGGTGCGCCATCTGGTGCGCCATGTGGCCGCCACCTGCGACAATCCTCAGCTTGCAGAGGTGCTCCTCGACGTGCTGGACACCCCGGTCTCGCCCGAGCTTCTGCCTGCCCAAAAGGATGGCACCATCGCCCAGGTCACCGAGGATCTGGTGGGCCCCTACGAGCTCCACGACTTCTTCCTCTATGCCATGTTGCGCCAGTGCTTCGGCCCTGCCAAGATCTACCAACTGGCATTGGCGGCCTTTGTGGAGCAGCCTCGCGCCCAGGGCCAAGAGCCTCTCTATGACCCTGCTGCTATCCTGCGTTGGCTTCGCACCTTCTACCAGCGCTTCTTCGCTCAGCAGTTCAAGCGCTCCTGCCTGCCCGACGGCCCCAAGGTGGGTTCTGTGGCCGTCTCTCCTCGCGGGGATCTGCGCATGCCTTCCGACGCCTCTGCCACTCTCTGGCTCGCTCAAGTGGATGCGCTGGAGACTCCTCAAGGCTAGGAGCCTCGCTCGCATATAACCCCACCCAGTGGTGCATCACTGGGTGGGGTTTGTTTCGAATTAAGGGTAGATTCAGCCTGGCCGATGGGTACCTAGCCTTTAGAAAACCGCGCCCGAGTACCATGAATGGGCGCTTTCATGCATCGCCAACGTCGCTGTCCCGGGGCCTCGCCCTTGCGCAGGCGTCCCTGCACGACCCTCGCATTCACACCGCATGCACGGCGGGGTTTGTTGGCAGCAAACCGCACAAGCCGCCCGCACTACACCTTCAAGCAGAGGAGATCTATGAGCGAGAAGATATGCCCTCACTGCGGAACCCCCGCAGATCCCGGCGCCCGGTTTTGCACTTCCTGCGGCGCAAACCTGGAAGAGGTCGACGTCGCCGAGGCCAAGGTAGCGGTTGCCTCCGATGACGCTTCCGGCTCCCCCGACGCTGCTCCCGTCGGTGCTGCCGCAGCTCCTGAAGCTGCTTCCGAAGCCGAGATCGAGGAGGAAGCCTCCGTTGCCGAGAATCCCGTGCCTCCTGCGCCGGAGCCCGCACCTGTCCCTGAGAGCGCCGCAGCTCCCAATGCCGCGCCTGCTCCGCAAGCTTATTATGCGCAGCCAGTTTCCCAGGCTCAGCAAGCCTGCGGGCGGCAGGGCTACCAGCAGCAAGGCTACCAGCAACAGGATTACGGCCAGCAAGCCTACGGCCAGCCGGCGCAGCCTGGCTATGCGGGCCAGCCGCAGCAACCCGTTCCACCAGCGGCTCCTGCGCAGCCAGGCCCTTTGAGCCAGGGCTGGCATGACCTTACTGGCCAGCCTGGCTGGTTTGGCACCGCCATGCTGCTCATGCTGCTTAACCTGGTGCCCATTCTGGGATGGTATGCTCAAGGCTACATGCTCGAGTGGGCCATTCAAGCCGGCGACGGCGCCCAGGGTCTGCCCAAGCCTCGCTTTACCCGCACCACCCTTTGGCGCGGCTTCCTCTACGCAGTGTTGTCTCTTCTCGGCGGCATTATTGGTTTGGGCTTCACACTGCTGTTCAAGATCCCGCTGGTGGGCATCCTGCTCTACATTGCGTGGATGATCCTGGTGAGCGTCTTTGTGGCCATGGCAGGCGTGCGCATGACTGCCAAAGATAGCTTTGGGGCGGCTTTCGACCTCTTCGACCTATGGGATCAGTTCAGGCAGGCCCCTTGGGGCGTCATTTTGGCAGTGTTTGTGCCCGGCCTTATCGTGGGCGTCATCATGGCTGTCATCTACACGGCGGTGTTTGCCTCCAGCTTTTATTCGCTGGGCACCCTGCTGGAGAACCTGGCGTACATGGGGTCTTCGGCCAGCTATATGGGCTATGGCATGGGCGCGGTCGGCCTAGAGAGCCTGCTGAATATGTTGCTGGACTCTCTTACTGCCGTGGGCTTTGGTGCTGCCGTGGCTACCCTGGTGCAGACCGTGCTTTCCACCATCGCGCAGTTGTGGAGCCTCCGCGCCGTAGGCGTGTGGATGAGTCGGCAGGATCCCGACTGGCGCGCCTAAGGATCGAGCGAGCGCGTTCGCGGGTTGCTGTGGCCATGAGCCTAAAACGAGCGTAACTGAGAAAGCCGGGCCTGGAAAATCCCAGGCCCGGCTTATTGCGCTTGTGCCGCAGGCAAACTCGAGTGGCAGTCCGAATGGCGGTCCTATGCAAAATCGAATGACGGTCCTATGAAGAGCGGCTGTGAGGCTTTGGAAAATCAGTGGAGCTATGGTGATGGAACGGTTCGTCTGCCTGCGGCGATGCAGGAGTGGGAAGAGCGGCGAGGGCCGAGCGGTCCATCTGAGGGCTGAGCGGCCCATTTGACAGATATTGGTCAGAAAATTGTCAGAACGTCGAGCGCACGGGTGGATCCAAATCACTAGGCTGTGCTCATGAACGCCATCGTGTGCGATATAGTCGCGTGGATGTACTTTGCATCTCGGCTGCCCGCGACACCTCTCAGCGCAGCCCAAGCCCAAGAGCGGATCTCTGGGGCTTCGGCCATGGCTGCCTGTGCGAAGTCCGTCAGTACTTTGGGTTGGTGGAAAAGCAGCCTTCCCTGGGCTCACGAATTGCTGGCGACTCCGGATACCTACGACGTCCCCATGCATATGTTGATAGGCTTTAATAATCGGCATGGCACACAAAAAAGGATTGCAATTCATCAATTTACTCAACCTGTGCCCGACGGGTTTTTATGGGAGATCCAGCCACCGCAAGGTTTGGATTCATTGCAGGTGGTTTCTCCAGCTGGGTATTTGGTGCTTCGTTCTGGACAAACGAACCAAACCCAACTTGCGATGCTGGTTTCAATTTTATGCGGCGACTTTCTTTGCAATCCGTACCAAGATAATGCGCGCTACTTCAGAGATGTTCTCTGCTCTACGGACACCATCGATGCTGTAACCGCTGGTATCTCTGAGTCGATGCGTGGTATCAAAGCATTGAAGTCAGTGCTTCCCTACGTAGCCAATGGCGCCCATTCGCCTATGGAGACAGTGATTCAATTGGCCTTGTCGCTGCCGCCTAGACTAGGCGGTTGCGGTTTGCCGGTCCCCGAGCTTAATGCAAAGTTAGAGGTGACTGGCGAGCTCTCTTTGCTGCTGGGCGGATCACGATATATAAGCCCCGATGGGCTTTGGCCTGCGAGGCGCGTGGGTTATGAGTATGACAGCCACCAAGAGCATGACAGCAATCCTCTGCAAGTTGAGAAAGACCGACGCCGCCGTGATGTCATGGAACGCCTAGGCTATCAGATGGTGGTATTTGATCGCGAAAGTTGTCGCAACGAACGCATGCGAAACCTTTGCTTTGAGCGTCTTGCGAAGCTTTTGAAACGGCCTTTTGACTGGAGCGGTGCAGCTCAGCAGAAGCGTCGGGACCTTTGGAACAAACTGATGACCGTTGGCCTTTGCTGGTAGGAGCAGATGGTACGCAGTGACTAACTAGCACGCAGCGATTAGCTGACACTGTTATTGCTGTATGGTCGCGTATTTGTGTTTTCGCCGCCTCGTCGCACTGGGCTTTTGTAAAACCCCAGTGCGACGAGGTACTACATCGCATGTGTACATGCAGCAATTCCATATCCCGCACTGCTCACGCTCCGCACCCGTATTTCCCACCCGCCCAGCATCGCCCCACCTAGCGCTGCCCCTTCCCTCCATCTGCACGTCCATGCAGAGGTCGCCCTAAAGTCCCTAGATTGATATTGATGAGTTTTCATGGGTGGATTGTTTGAGAGCCCACTAGGGCGTTAGGAGGGTCCCGAGGCCGGGTAGATGTGCTAGTGGCTCTGCGGAAAGCCCCTAAGAGACAGCGTCTCGGCAAGGCTCGAAGCGGCGTCAGGCAAAGGTCTCAGGCGCTTCGGAAAGAAGCCCTGTGCAAAGCCGCGTTCTCCATGGCATTGTTCTGGCGGAGGCCCTACTGGGGCATTTCGCAGGGAATGCTGCGTCAGAATCGCTCTGCGCAGGAGTGCTTCTCCCAAGGAGTGCCAGGCCCAAAGCCTACCTATAAAGGGGACTACTAGAAAATCTAAGTGGCTTAATGGAGATTTTCTTCTAGCGCTTGCTAGAAGTTGGTCGTCTTTGTAGGATGCAATGTGTGAGAACATCGCCGCTTCGAGGCGAAATCCGTAAAGGAGGAGTCGTTATGAATCTCAAGCCGCTGGGTGATCGCGTGCTCGTCAAGCCGGCCCCCAAGGAAGAGAAGACCTCTTCGGGCCTCTACATTTCCTCGGGCGCCCAGGAAAAGCCCCAAAAGGGCGAGGTCGTCGCAGTAGGCGAGGGCCGTCGTGATGACAACGGCAACCGCATCCTCATGGACGTGAAGGTGGGCGACCAGGTATTTTACGGCAAGTTTGGTGGCAATGAGATCAAGGTCGACGGCGAGGACTACCTACTCCTCCGTGCCGACGACATCTACGCCATCATCGAGGGCTAACCCCCTCCTCGCGTTTCTCATGCAGCGCGCCTTGCGCGTCTTATAGCTGCCGAGAAACCCGCGCTCTCGCTCCCTGCGAGACCCCCCTTGCTGCGACCCATGAGTCGCAGCACCACTCCATCAAGTAACTGTTTCATAGGAGGTACGCATACCTATGGCCAAGATTATCAACTTTGGCACCGATGCCCGTTCCAAGCTTGCAGCCGGCGTCAACACCCTGGCAGATGCTGTCACCACCACCATGGGCCCCAAGGGCCGCTATGTGGCTCTTCAGCGCCCCTACGGTGCTCCCACCATCACCAACGACGGCGTTTCGGTCGCCAAGGAGATCGAGCTCAAGGATCCCGTGGAGAACATGGGCGCTCAACTGGTGAAGGAGGTCGCCACCAAGACCAACGACACCGTGGGTGACGGCACCACCACCGCTACGCTTCTGGCCCAGGTCATCGTGAACGAGGGCCTGCGCAACGTAGCCGCCGGCGCCAACCCCCTGGCGATCCGCCGCGGCATCGACCACGCCGTGGACGCCGTGGTGGAGGAGATGAAGGGCGCCGCCCAGACCGTCTCCACCAAGGCCCAGATCGCCTCTGTAGGCACCATCTCCGCTGCCGATCCTGAGATCGGCAAGAAGATCGCCGACGCCATGGAGGTCGTGGGCAAGGACGGCGTCATCACCGTCGAGGAGTCCCAGACCTTTGGCATCGAGATCGAGACCGTCGAGGGCATGCAGTTCGATAAGGGCTACATCTCCCCGTACTTCGCCACCGACAACGAGTCCATGGTCTGCGAGCTCAAGAACCCCTACATCCTCATGACCGACCAGAAGGTGTCCAACATCCAGGACATCCTGCCCATCCTCGAGGCCGTGCAAAAGTCCGGCTCTGCGCTGCTCATCGTGGCCGAGGACGTGGACGGCGAGGCTCTGGCCACGCTGATCCTCAACAAGCTCCGCGGCACCCTGAACGTCTGCGCCGTGAAGGCTCCTGGCTATGGCGATCGCCGCAAGCGCATGCTCGAGGACATCGCTGTGGTCACCGGTGGCCAGGTGGCCATGGAAGAGCTGGGCATCAAGCTGGCTGACACCACCGCCGACATGCTGGGCCGCGCCAAGAGCGTCAAGGTCACCAAGGACAACACCACCATCGTGGGCGGCGAGGGCGCCAAGAGCGCCATCGACGACCGCATCGCCCAGATCAAAGCCGAGATCGATCACACCGACTCCGACTTCGACCGCGAGAAGCTTCGCGAGCGTCTGGCCAAGCTGGCCGGCGGCGTGGCCGTCCTCAAGGTGGGCGCTGCCACCGAGGTGGAGCTCAAGGAGATCAAGCACCGCATCGAGGACGCCCTGCAAGCCACCCGCGCCGCGGTGGAAGAGGGCATCGTCGCCGGCGGCGGCGTAGCCTTCCTGGACGCCTCCGAGGTCCTGGCTTCCATGAAGTGCGACGACATGGACGAGAAGATCGGCGTCGACATCGTTGCCAAGGCGCTGGCCGCCCCCGTCAAGACCATCGCTGATAACGCCGGCTTCGAGGGTGCAGTCGTGGTCGAGAAGGTTCGCGGCATGGACAAGGGTCATGGCCTGGACTCCGCTACCGGCCAGTACGGCGACATGATTGAGATGGGTGTGCTCGACCCCGTCAAGGTCGCTCGCGTCACCCTGCAAAACGCCGCCTCTGTGGCCGGCCTCTTCCTCATCACCGAGGCCACCGTCACCGACGAGCCCAAGGACACCACCATCGAGGAGGCCATCTCCGCTGCTGCCGCCCAGGGCGGTCAGGGTGGCATGTACTAATCCCTCGAGGTCAAAGCCCTCTTAGCGCCTCATCGCGCACGTAGCTCTACGCATACAAGCCCGTCCTCAGCTCACCGCAAGCTGGAGGCGGGCTTTTTCCTTGCCGATAAGAACCGCAACCATGAAGCTCATTGGCCCTTCGTTGCCCCTTCGCGGCTGCCGATAGGGCGCTACCAAAGGAGCAGCAAATAGAGGATTGCGCATATGAGGCATACCGCAGCATCAAAGGTGCGGCCATGGGCCTTTGAAGTGCGGTAGCCAACAAGCTCGGCAGCTATTACCAAAAGACTGCTCATGGTAAGAAGCATGAACCTATCGATGCAGCCAAAGTGATACAGCACACCAATTGACAGGCAGCTTATGGCCACGGCGATGCCATCCCAAGAGAGGTAGCCTTCTGCCCACCAGTAGGAAAACTTTGCTTTGATTGAAGCCCAGGTCATAGAGCCTGCTTCCTTTGCATGCGGCTCATTGCACGCAGTTGTGGACAAGGCTGACGGCGATCTACGGTCGATAATCGGGAAATGTCGTGGCTATCAGGTTATTTCGAGGTAAAGAATCACATTATTATTAGCAAATATAAACCAAGAAATACAAAACATCGCTGGGTAAATCAAAACATATTGTTGCAATTGCGATTATGCTCCCATGCTAAAGTTAATCAAAGGAGCAGCTATGGCAAACATTCTCTATATCGAAGACAACCTGCAAGTGAGAACTTCGGTAAGCCAGGTGCTGACAGGCGCTGGACATAGCGTAAAGGCGATTCCTGACGGCGCCACATTATACGAATCGCCTGCACTTCTAGAGGATCAGCGCTTTGACCTGCTGATCTTGGATATGACGCTTCCCCATGTCGACGGCCTCACTCTGCTCAAGCGTATCCGGGAAGTGTCTCTGCTGCCTGTGCTTGTGCTCTCTGGTGACAACAGCGAGTTGGACATGATCGACGCCTTGGCAAGCGGCTGCGACGACTATGTGACTAAGCCGATCCGTCCCGCATACCTTCTCGCCAAGGTCAACGCATTGCTCCGACGGACGGCTCATGCTTGCGAGGACGGGTCTTTCTCGGCAGGAAAAGGCGAAGTGCGCGCGGGAAACCTGCGCTGTTGCGATGGAGAGTGCTTTGTGGAGGGGCGGCCCGTGCCCCTCACGCCTACAGAGATAAAACTGTTGCGCTATTACCTTGCGCATCCCAATCAGCCCCTATCGCGAGAGCGCCTGCTTGCAGAAGTCTGGGACATGCCTCAAGAAGTTGAAAGTCGGACGGCCGACGAAATGACTCGCCGAGTGCGGCGCAAACTAGAATACGCAGGGGCTTCGGTGGCCTTGCGGTCGGTGTGGGGCGTGGGCTATAGGCTTGAGACTCCCGAGAGCGGGGGTTGACCTATGGCGAGCGCCTGGGACAAGCTGCGGCAGGCCCGAGTGCAGAGGTTTGTGGTTGGATGGGCCGTTTGCCTGGCAGTTCTCTATGCAGGGGTGTGCGTGTTGGTCGATCTGTCTGCGAAAAGCGTCCTTGATGGGGGAGGCTCTGGGCTGCTGGGGCTTCATGCGCAAGAGGCGGTCTTAGGTGGGGAGGGGGATTTGGGCGCTGAGGCTTTTGCGAGCGTTCCGTTCACGAGCGAGCTGCGCGATGAGATTGCCGAGAAGCCCCTTCAGCAAGCTGGCCAAAAGCCTGATGTGTGCTCCTATTACGCGGGCGACTGCTTGGTGTTCTACAGAGTGATAGACGATGCTGCCTCGGGTGTGACGGTTCGCTATGTGGATTGCAGCTCTTGGGTGGCTACGTTTCGCGTTGCAAAATGGGCACTCATTGGCACGGCGCTCTTCACGACTCTGGTGGCAGCGGTTCTGAGTTCTAAGGTCACTCGGGACATCGAGCGAGAGATCGCCATCTCCGAGGCGCTTTCTGTCCGTTTGCTCCATGAGGTCAAGGGGCCCATAACCGCTTTGGCGCTAGGCCAGCTTAGGTCAGAGGAGCAGGCAAGAAGCCAAGAGGTGGACGATCTCATAGAGGCCTTTGACACCCTCGTGAGGTTCCAGTATTCGCCCGGCGCGATCTTGAGGGTTGTGGATGCTCGGGAGATCGTCTTTGAAGTGGCCAGGGCGCTTGATAAAGATGCGGAGTCCTCCAGCCCCCAGGTGGGCGTCTATGCGCCGGAGCCAGTTGAGATCTCGTGCAGCGAAGAAAGGCTCACGGCAGTTCTTTACTGCATCGCAAAGGCGATGGTCGCTTCGCAGCCATCGACGCTCTTTGCGGCAAAACAAGACGCCCACAACCAGGTGGGCGTCTCTTGGAATGGTTCTGATCTGTCGGCTGTCCCCTCTGAGCTCGTCGAGCTTGCGCGAGACTTCGCTCGAGCGGAGGGCTGCAAGGTAGAAGCAAGGCACGACAAAGGGTCCAGCTCCATCTGTTTTAACTATGCGTAACCTAGCTCTACCTGCGGCGACGCTTTCCGCGCCTCTCCTGGTCTTGGTCTACCGCCGCCCGCCAGGAATCATCCAGCGGCGCGCCCGCACAGGCACATACCGCCGCATCGCCAAAGGATTGGAAGGCGGCAAAGGTGCCGGTGGAGTCCGCGTCGTAGGCGACGGCGCGGTTAAGGTCGATGCCTAGGCTCTCTGCCTGCTCGGCCACGTCGATGTTGGCCCCTAGGAACAGGAACTCCCAGCCCCTCTCCCTATGTTGCGAGATCAAGCGCTTCACCTGTCCATAAGAAAACTTGTGAGAGGCGTTTTCCAGACCGTCGGTGATGATGCACACCGTAGTGGAGCTGGGCTTATGCCCTGCAGGCTGATGCTGCTGAATCAAATCGATACGCTCGATAGTGGACCCCACCGTGTCCAGCAGTGCAGTGGTGCCGCAGGGCACATAGTCGCTGGCAGCGAGCGGTTTGATAGACCCAATGGGCTCCCTGTCATGGATAATGGTCGATGCTTGATTAAAGAACACCGTGGTCACCAGCGCATTGTCGCCGGCTCCGGCGGTCTTCTTAAGCACCGAGTTGTATCCGCCCACCGTGTCGCTTACCAAAGGCATCATGGACCCGCTGGCATCGATAATGAATACCAGCTCAGCCACCGGGGGTGCGGGCTTCTCGGTGGCATGGTGATGGTGCTGGTGATGACGGCGCGCGGGCTGGCAAGTATCTGCGGCGGTGTCGACAGGCTGGCTGGCAGAGTGCGTGGAGCCAAAGAAAAACGAGTTCATGGAGCCTCCTTCAGGCGTGGCGGATGTTGCTTGCAAGCCTAAAGGGAAACGCCTCGCCAAAGGTCGCCTGCCAGGTGACATTGGAAGGCGAGCATGGCGCGCGGCATGGTGACGCAGCAACGGGCAGCATGCAGATGTGGTGCCGGGAGGCGCGGCTCCTAGGCTCCCAACAGCCGGCGGTCGTAGGCGTAGAGGGCCTGGTTCACTCGGTCGATATCAAACATGCGCCGTTCCAAGTACCAGGCGCATATGGCGTCGTCGATGGACGAGGGATTCAGCGCAAAGCCGGCACGAGATAAAAGATCGCGGGTTTCTGCCAGCGTGAGCTCCAGGGCAAAGGCCAGAGCCAGCACGGTCTGCTTGCGAGGCTGATAGCTGGGATTGGAGCGGATCTTGGAAAAATGCTGCCGAGTGAGCCCAGCTTTACGGTAGACCTGGGCGTCGGTGAGGCCGCGGGCGTCGATAAGGGCCAGCAGCTGCCGAGAAAAACCCCAATCCAAGTGCTGCAGCGCCTCCTCCAATGTGGCGGCGTGGGTGGGCACGCTGGCGGCGCCGGGGGCGGTGATGGCTTGGTCGGCCAGGAAGAGGGCGCCGGTGTCCTCGGGGCTGGGAGCTGCCTGCGCAGGGGTCGGGACGCTGGTGGCCGGCGCGCTGGCGTCCCGACGTCTTCGGGACCTGCGGGGAGCTGCGGGCGCTTTGGGGGCAGCCGGCGCCCCGGCGCCAACCGGCGCGCCGGCGGCGGGAGTGAACAGCGAGTCTAGAGGCAGGCTGGCATCCAGCAGCTCGTCGGGGAGGGTGCGCAGGTACTCCACCAGCTCGGGTTCCAGAGCGCGGCGGGCCTGGGTATGGTCACCCCATAGGCACAGGTGGACATCCATGGAGTCGCCGGTGGCTTCCAGTTCCTCCAAAATGGCGGTGCGGGCGATCTTGCGAGCCTCGTCCGCCGGGTAGCCATAAATGCCTGAAGATATCAAAGGAAACGCGACGCTCGTAGCTCCCAGCTTGGCAGCCACGCGAAGGGCAGAGTGGTAGCAGGAGGCGAGGGTTTGGGCTTCTCGGCTCGAACCGCCGCGCCAGATGGGCCCTACCGCGTGAATGATCCAGGGTGCCTTGAGGCCAAAGCTGGGCGTGGCTGCAGCTTGGCCGGGTGCGACGGGGGCCGCTTGAGTGCAAGCGGCTTCGAGGGCAGCTGCGTCGGCGGCAGCGAAAATGGCACCGCAGACACCTCCTCCGCGGGTGAGACGGGAGTTGGCAGCATTGACTATCGCGTCCACATCCATGGTGGTGATATCTGCGTTATTGATATAAAACGGCATAGGAAATCCAATCAGACGCGGTGAATGGACGCTAGCTAAAAACAGCCTGAAAATCTCTTAAAGCACAAGGTGGCGTAGAGATTTTGGTGCCTGTGTGTCCCTTGGTATTCCAGCGTCAAAATGGTCTAGAGCGCCATAGGGCTATGGTATGGTATCCACTCTTATTTCAACGCACGGAGTATCGGGGGCACTATGGTCATTCGTTCTGCGCGCACTAGCGATCTACCTGCCATTATGAGCGTTATCGAGTGCGCCCGCAGCCGCATGCGGGCCGAGGGCAATGCCGGTCAGTGGGAGGGCTATCCCACCGAGCATACAATTCTCGACGATATCGACGCCGGAACCTTTTACGTGTTTGTGGATGACGGCTCAGAGGTCCATGGCTGCTTCTCGCTGGCCGCGGGGCCAGACCCAGATTATGGCGATATCGACGGCGCCTGGATCGACAGCTCTCCCTATGGCGTGATTCATCGCGTTGCTACCGACAACACCTTTTCCCACGCCATGGCCCAGATTGTGGACTTCGCTAAGGGCCAGGGGTTTTACCACCTTCGCATCGACACCAACGGCCACAACGTCACCATGCAGGCTGTGCTTGAGCGCCTGGGCTTTGTCTACTGCGGCGAGCTTAGGCGTTGGCGCGAGGGGCCTTGGGTGGCCTATGAGCTCACGCCGCAGGCGCCGGCCGCCACGCAGGCTGCCAGCGCCTAGCCGCAGGTAGAGCGCCCAAGCGACCCATGGACTCATCGCGCATCTGGCCTCAGTGCACAACCGGCCACTCGCATCTGTCCGCGACTAGCGGTGCTCGGGGGCGTCTAGCTCCTCGGTGGGGATGGAGCGGGTGTCAGGCACCCATACGTAGGAATCGTCGCTTGTGCACTCGGCGATGATGCGCTCCATCGGCAGCTTGGCGTAGATGGCGCTGGCGCTCACGCAGCGCATGCCTTCCTGGGTAAAGAGGTCGCACTGTCCCTCGAAGGTGCGCCGAGTTTCCTTGGTGATAGAGGCCTTCACCGTGAGGGGCACATTGAGCGGCGTGGGCTTGTGGTAGCGCACGGTGAGCTCCATGGTGACGCCCCAGTGATCGTGGTTGCCGCTGATGTAGGCGCGCCCAATGGACTCGTCGCAGATGGCCGCAATGACGCCGCCGTGGAGGAGCCCAGGATAGCTGCAGTGGATATCGCGTGCAGTAAACACGCCTGTCACCTGACCGGGGGTGTCGTCCTCCACAAACTGGGCGTGCAGGCCTGCGGGGTTCTCGTAGCCGCACACGAAGCACATGTCGTTAATAGGTTGATTGTGCTCGCAGCCGGGGCCCGCAGGCGTGCAGTGGGGGCAGGATTCAGAAGCAGACATAGGAGCAGCACTTTCCTTGTAGGTTTAGAGCTCGGTAGCGCCGGGCACCTCAAGCTCGCGGTCGCTGGCGATGAGAATGTTGTTCTCATCTTGGGCCAGAGGGTCGGGGCAGCGTAGGTCATAGACGTGCTCGAAGGCCATGAGCAGGGCGTCGCGGGCCTCAAGGACGCGAGTGGGGTCCTTTGCGGGTGCTACTACATTCACCAGGTAGAGACCGTCTTGAGCAAGGTTCTCTTTGGCCATATCCAGGCCGTAGCCGCTCATGAGGTCCGAGGGGGCGGAGGTGCCGGCGTAGGCGTCGTTGACGATGACGTCGTAAGGCTGGGCAGCGCCGCGGCCCAAGACCTTGCGCTTCACCAGGAAGCTCAGGCCGTCCTCCTGCACCACCTTCAGGCGCGGCTCGCCGGAGGGCAGGGTGCCTGCGAACTCGATGGCGTGGTCTAGGTGGAACTCCCGGCGGGCGATCTCGATGATCATGGGGTCGATCTCACACACGGTGATGGAGAGATCCTCATGCTCCTTGATGGCGTGGCGTGGCCAGCAGCAGCCGGCGCCGCCTACCACCAGCACGTTTTTGGGATGGACGCCCTGGGCGGCCAGCTCAGGGGAGAAGATGACGTCTAAGCCGCGGCTATGGGCTGCCACAGGCTCGTCCGGGTCATCCAGATACATCACCGATTGCCAGCCGCCGCCTACTGAGAGCACGCGCATGAGGCGGCCTTCAGAGTCGGTGGTGGTGAACAGATGGGCCACGCCAAAGCGGGTGGGCACCAGGCGGTCGGCGCGCAAGGCCAGATGCTGGGCGAGTTTGGTGGCGCCAAAGGCTCCCGCGGCGCCGGCAGCGACCGTAAGGGCGCCGATGGCCACGGGCTTCAGGGAAGACAAGGTGGGCTTGTTCATGGCTACTCCTTGGCAAGACGGGGGTACCAGGGGACTCCGTCCACAAAGATGGGATGGACCTCGCCGGCAATGAGCGGGCGGGCATAGTCTAAAAAGACCTGGGTGAGGCCCATGCCGTCCGGCGTGATCCAGCTGCGTGGGATGGTGCGTACCCCATTGGCCACATCAGAGATGGCTTTGAGACCATAGCGTACCGCGTAGGGGTCGTCGGAGATGCGGTGAATCACCGAAAGCATGCCAGTGGCCCCGGACGCTGCTGCCTGCAGTGAGGTGGAGCCCAGGGTGGCGGCTTCTGCGAGGTCGGTGGCGCTGGCCAGATGCGCCGCGCAGCGCTGGAGGGTGGAGAGCTCCACCGCGCGGGTCTTGACCCCCAGACGCTCCTTGATGACGCCGGCCAGATAGCGGCAGAGGCCAGATTGGGCCGCCGCATGGCCAAAGGCGTCCACACCCACCGACTCGTCCTGATAGAGCGGCTCTCCCGTGGGCGTGCGGGCGCCCTCGCTGGCCGCGATAATGACGGTGTTCTGGGTTTTGAAGAGCTTATCTACCCGAGAAACGATGTCGTCCAAGCTCACCGGAGCCTCCGGCAGCAGGAACAGGTCGGGGCCGTCTTGTCCTGGAGCCCCTGCCAGGGCTGCGGCGGCGGTGAGCCAGCCGGCATCGCGGCCCATGATCTCCACCACGGTGACCGACTTCATAAAGTAGGTGTCGGAATCCCTTCTCAGCTCATGGACCGAGGTGGCCACAAATATGGCAGCGCTGCCATAGCCGGGGGTGTGGTCGGTGCCCATCAGGTCGTTGTCGATGGTCTTGGCAACGCCCATGAAGCGGATGGGGCTTCCTGCGCTCTCGCCGTAGCGGGCCAGCTTCTCGATGGTGTCCATGGAGTCGTTGCCGCCAATGTAGAGCACCGCCCCTGCGCCCAGGGCTTCAAAGCGCGAGAAAAGCTCCTGGTAAGGCGTGGCGTCATCCTCAGGATCCGGCAGCTTGTAGCGACAGCTGCCCAAAAACGAGGCCGGAGTATGGCGCAGCAGCTCGGCCTGGAGCGGGTCGCTCACGATGGCGTCCAGATCCACTGTGGCGCCGGCCAAAAAGCCCTCGATGCCGTTGCGCATGCCCACCACGCGGGCTCCCAGCCTGTAGGCGGCTTCCCACACTCCAACAAGGCTGGCGTTGATGGCGGCGGTGGGGCCTCCCGACTGCCCCACCAACACCGTGGTGTCCCACTTTTGCTCCATAGGGCCCCCTTTGCATGGCGCGTCCGTCGACGGCGCGAGACGACGGTCTTAGAACTCTTTCACTCTAAGCCAACCGTCCCGCTTGGGACCTTACAAAGCCTACTGGTGCGCCAACTTGTCATCGAGGCTCGACAGGTTGTCCCCGCCCGCCAGCTCTCTTAAAGGCTCATAGGCGACAATCAGATCATCTAAGCGCAGAGATGCGTTGGCCGCGCTGGTAGAGGGCAGCGCCACATGTTCGAGCTCCGGCCACTGCGGCTTGTCGAACTGCCGATAAAACCGTGCCGCCGCAGCCCCGGTGGTTGCCACGGCCTGGATAGGCGCGGCAGTGAGCAGCGGTCCCAAGTCGTTGGGCACTGCATCCTTGATGGAGGCATCCGATGCCCCGGCGATATGGCAGGAAGCCAGTACGTCCCAAAGGGCGATGCCATGGGCCAACACCAGCGCCCGTTTGGCTTCAACGGTTTCTGGCACCGGCTCGCCAAAGAGCGCTGCCAGCACCCGCCAAAAGCGGTTTTGGGGATGCCCGTAGTAAAATCCCAGCTCCCGAGATTTTGGACTGGGCATCGTGCCCAACACCAGCACGCGGCTGGCGCTGTCATAGACCGGTTCCAAAGTGTGGGTGACCTGCTGAGTTTGCACGCGTGCTCCTCCCTGCCCCCGGCTTTTGGGCACAAACCTACCCAGAAATCTTACCCGGCCAAGCACCCGTTGCGCATCTTGCGGCCCAGAGAGGAGGCAGCGCCCATGAACGTGACCTTCGACAAGCGCGGTTGCGCGCGGTCCCTCAAACGCTGGCCAGATCTGGCCAGCCGCATTCCTCAGATGCTTGCCAGCCAGGCAGAGAACGATTTCTTCAAGTGCAAGAGCGCCATCAAGCGCCCCTTCCAGGGCCATTCCCTCAAAGAGTGCCGAGTGAACTCCAAAGACGCCGGCAGTGTGCGCGTGGCCTTTTGGGTGGCAGGCGACGCCGCCCAGGTGGTCTACATCACCCCTACGCTGGTAAAACGCGACTTCACTCAGGAGCTCGAGCGCTTTCTGGCGAGTGGGTAGGCGCCCCGGCGACCCACGGATGTCAGGCAGGAAAGGCGCGGGTTTCTCGGTAAGGCGACGAGCGAGTGGATTCGCTATTTTGTGGTACGAGAGCCTGCTTTCCGGCAGATCTATTTTCTCGTTGGCAGATAGGGGTAGGCCATGAAACTTCTGCCCACGAAGGAGGCGAGACGCAGTGAAACTTATGGCGATGAAGCAGGCGCTGGGGATGGCGCAGGGGCTGTGCGGCAAGGGTTCCAAAGGCTCGGTGGAGCTTAAGACCTTTAAGAAGGACCGCTGGGTGAGCGTGTGTGCCACAGGCGATGCGGTGCGGGTGGCTGAGGGCGGCTATGCCGCTGCCGAGAAGGACTATCCGCCGGGAGCTGAGGCCCGCAAAGCGCTGCGCGAGGCCTGTCGCCGGGAGTTTCCGCGGTCGAACAAGCTCTATGTGAGCCAGCGGTAGAGGACGTGCAGGCAGGCCGCCGTGCCGGCTGTCTTGGGGCCCTCTTCAAGCTGGGGGTTGCGGCACCTAGGAAAACTCCGGGTCTGCCAGCAGCAGATCCACCATGAGGCCGTAGCTGGCGGTGCCGGACGACTGCCCTTGGGCCTTGAGGTAACCGTCGTTCACTGCGTCTCCCAGATCTTGAAGAGGGCCTCGATAGCTGGCAGCCATCGAGGAGCGGGCCGCTCGGTCGCCAGCCACCGCGGCGCTCCTTTGACGGTTGATGCGTGCCCAGGCGGCCTGATCCTGCCCGTAGAGGGTGTTCATGGCATGGTTGTAGGCCAGGGTGTAGCCGCTGTAGCGAGCCAGCGGGTCCTCTGAGTTCACGCAGGCCAGATAGCCAATGTAGTTGGCCTCGTCTTCGCGCATGAACCCGGCGCGATGGGCCAGCTCGTGGCAGAGGGTGGCCGGCACGCAAAAGCGGGGCCAGTCAACGCTCGCGTTGGCCTCGGCGGTAAAGGGAAAGTAGAAGCCGGTGATGCCCACCAGCGACAGGAGCCGAGAGGCCAGTACCGGCTTAGGGGTGGAGAACTCGACGTCGAAGAGTCCAGGGTGAGGGGAGTTCAAGGCCTCGACCAGCAATTTCGCCTCTTGGGCCATCGCAGGGAAGTCTCCCCGCCCATCTCCCGAGGTCGCAGGGCGGCTGCGAAGCCACTGGTCGGAGACGGGCCCCAACGCCGCCCGGCTCTCATCCATCCGGCGTCCCAGCTCTTGGCAGAGCTCGGCTAAGCGGGCGGCGTGCTTCTCGGCAGGGAGGCTGCGCGCCTGCTCAAGGGCCGGCCCATAGCCGGCGAGCTGGGCGAAAGTAGGTCGGTAGTAGTTGAGCCCTTGAAGCGCCATGAAGATCACCCAGATGGCCGCCACTGTCGCGACGGCGGGGATCGCGCGGCGCCAAAAGGTCGTGAGTCTGCTCCCGCGGCCGGCTTTGATGATCGCCCGAAGGCTGACTATGAGATATGCGATGATCGCGATGGCTGCAGCCAGAAGGACCCATTCCGCTACCGAGAAAGACGCCAACCCCGGCACCCAGCCCACGGCGTTCGACAGCGGTACGTAGGGGCCTTGAGCCCAGGCGTCGGAGGGGCTGGCCGCCAGCCAGAGCGACCCGGCCCAGGCGGCTGCGGCAGCTGTCAGGCAAAGGCAGGTTCCCACGATGGTGCGGCGGGGAAGATGCAAGGGCACAGGGCCTCCTTTCCGGGTGCGATGGGCGGGATAGCGCGTCGATGCGCTCCTTCATCAGCTTAGCGGATGGATGCGAGAGGCTTGAGTAAGATGCGGGGGACGCCGGGTTGGCATCAGGCACTGGGCAGCATGAGTAACCTGGGGCTATGAGACTGTCTCAGGGGCAGGCAGTTTGCCCTGGGCAGCCTCGGGGATCTCATCCCACTGCACCTCTTCCCAGGAGACGACGCCTACCAGTGGGCGAGTCTTGAGGCGCAGGTAGGCGGCGTCGCGAAGGATACGCTCGGTGTCTAGGGTGATGGGGGTGGTTTGACCGGCTGGAGTGACACCCTCCAGCTGATAGGAGTAGCACATGCCTCCATGGGGCTCGATGGAATGCACGGCATCGTTGTCTATCTAGACGTAGGCGATGTCGGGGTCTGCCAACTCGCTATGGAGCACCACTGCCACTGCCGCGCCCACTGCCACTACTGCCACAAGCCCAACCAGGATCTTTCTTGCCATGGGGTCTTCCAATCGCTCATGCGCGCATCGCACCCACAGACCATGGTGGCCCGACGCACAGAGCGCGTCCATCGATGCAGGTGACAGAGGGATAACGGTTTTGTAAGAGGGGGAGGGCTGGTGGGGTTGAAACGCTTATGCAATAAGTATTTCGGATATTTATTCTGTATCGCTGTTTGGTATTTGTAATACTTGCGCTTTCAGAAGAATGCAAATTATCATAATATAAGCAATAATAAGATAATTAAATATATGATTACTGCTTTTTGATACGCAAATATTTAAACTCTAACATACAAAGCAATTCAGTTTGTCAACTTCTCGGTTATCGATTGTATGTTGAATTATTCGATAAGTATAAGATCATGTTATTAGTGAATTTAATAAGGGAGGATAAAATGAGCATTTCACGCAAACATTTTATTAAAGCAATGGCAGCAATTGCAGCCATGGGGATCTTTAGGCCAAAGAAAGCAATTGCATCCGAAAGCGATGACTTAGTCGTTTTTAGTCCCGAGATTGCTCTTGATTATGCAGAACAATTTGTTAAGAACACTTATAGGTCTTCAGCAGGTGTGGATAACCCCATACCCATAGTCGATATTTATGGACAGCCCTCTGGCTATGCTATTGATATGCTATGCTATTGATATTATAGAAGGAGGCGGAAATAGCGGCTATGTCTTACTTGATACGAACTGCCCAGAACTAATCACTACTTTTTGTTTTAATTCCGGAGCACTGGGGCCTTACCAAAAGCAAATGAGTATGCTTAAAAAGACCCTCAATTCTAGTAGCCTTGGAGCGCCGTGTCTATTACAGCTTTCTCCCCTTGACTTATTCCCCTATGACGAAGCAGTTGGCATAGCTATCAATACAGACGGAGTACCCTTCAAGCCACTACGAAGAAACACCTCTACTCCAAAAACCGAATGGAATGATCTATTGATTCCAACTGATCAAGTATATGGTAGTGCATATACAATTACGTCAGAGGGTTACATCGGTGATTATTGGTTTGCTACAGAAGGGCAAATTGAAGAAAATACGGGAAAATATGCTTGTGCAGTTACTGCCCTTTATACTATCGCAGGTTTAACGTGGACAGGATCGGGCTTTTTAATTGATCCATTCTCAGATTGGTCTTGCTATGACCAGCTTTGGAAGTATACAGGAACAACTGGAACCGGGGAGTATAGTTCTGCTGGTGCAATGCTAGGGACTACCGAAATGGACAAAATAGGCCCAGGATTTGTTGAGTTCTGTAGGGCACGAGGATTTCCACAAAATCAAAGCAACACTTTCAGCCCAGCATTCTCTTCTTTCCAAAATCAAGTTTCTAATACTAAACATTCAGTCTTTTCCGCTTCAATAACAAGGTTGGATGGGAGTATTTCAGGACACTCTATGAGTGTCAACGGATGGGCCTGCTTGAAGCGTGCTGGTCTTACCATGAATACCTTAAGCGTATTTGACGGATGGTACAATATGAAATATCTAAATGTGTCATACAGCGGCTACAGGACGACGCATGGAACTTATTTCTAGACGAAGGTTATTTAAAACAGCAGGCTTTGTATTAAGCCTGCTGTTTTTAAATATGGTTGGCTGCAAAACTCTTACTTCAGAAGATCGAAGCATTAATGAGAGAGGCAACGAGATGCCTGATCAATCAGATACCAGGACCGGTGGTGCTGGAGCAGCTGCAGGAGAATCCAGCGGCGAGGTGCTGTATGCAGAGGAGCGCGACAACAAGTACCTCGTGATGGTGCAGGTGCAAGAGGGGTCTTCCATGGAAACGGGCAGTTTTGCCCTGGTGGTGTTAGATCCCATGCAATCCAGTGCCAGCCAAAGGACGCCTCTTCCTAAACCAGGGGACCAGTTGCGTTGGTTCCATATTCTCGCCCCTGGAACTGTGGGCTATGTGAGCGGTTGGGACTACAGCGTGATAACCCGAGAAACACTCCCTACTTCCTAGGGAGTCGCAGGTGGAAGGTGGTCTTCTCGGCAGCAGCATCCCAGTGCAACTCCCCGCCTAGCTGCGAGGTGCACTCTTGGGCCAGCGAGAGATCAAAACTGGCGGGCATCGGCGAGCTATCAGCCGAATCGACGGCAGTGGCGTCGCCAGGGACCGCATCATAACTCACAACAATCTCCACCCAGTCGGCGCATGCGTGAGAGCTCACCTCAACCGCACCTTGGGCTTGGCGAACGACCACGCTCAGCAGAGAAGTGAGTGCGCTGGCAGCCAGGCGGCCGTCGGTGCGTAGAGGCAGCTGGCAAGGGAGGTCTGCTTGCAAAATAACGTGACGTGCATCAGCTAAGGGAGCCACATCCTCCAAGGCCTCGAAGGCGATTTCGCGAAGGTCCGCCTCTTCTATATGAGCTTCGTAGCTCAGCTCGTCAAGCTGGGAAAGCAAAATGATTTGATCTACCAACCTGCTCATGGTGCCTACGTTGCGGTGGATGATGGGCCGGGCGCGCTCGGCAGGGAGCAGCCCGCTTTCGAGCGCCTCCACATAGCCGGTGATGGCCATGAGGGGTGTCTTGAGCTCATGGGAGGCATTGGCGCAAAAGGTTTTCGCGCGACGGCGGTCCTCTTCAATAAGCCTGAGCAGCCAGCCGGAGCCTCTCCTCACCAGCAGGCAGACTCCTAGGGCAATGACCAGCAGGAGCGAAGTCGCCTGGTCGATCAGCGCGAGGTAGGGGCCTTCGTACACGCAGAACACGAGCCAAGGATGGTAGCCCTGCTGACGAGCGGCTTCATCGGGCCCTGCCACCAGATAGTAAAACTCATGGCCTTGGTCGCTAAAACGTTGCACCTGGTTAAGGGGCGTGACGTCTGCAGTGCTCGCGAGGTGCCCCCAAAAAGAAGGCAAGTACCCGGCCGAAGCCATGGATGGGTACTGGGTAAGCCTTTGGCCTTCTTCTCCCAACTCCACGCGACTTACCGTGGGCAGCGAGGCTTCCTGGACGACAGATTCGTTGGCAGCCGTTGCCATCAGCGCCCGCTCTGCCTGTCTTCCTAGCTCAAAGCGAGAAAACCACAGGTAGATGAAGGGTACGCAGGCAACGCAGATCATGATGGCCACAGAGAGCCTCTTTAACGTGCGAGCGCTTTGATTTGCAGGGAGTTTCTTTGGGATATGCCCATGGCATGTGGCACGAGTGGGCGTGGGGGAGACCGAATCACTGGGCATCCTGGGGCACCTCCTTTGGAGCCAACCGCCAGCCATAGCCCCATACGGTCTCGTTGATCACCTGGGAGCCGGCGTCAAGCAGCTTGCGGCGAAGGCGCCGGTTGGCTTCGTCTGGCGCCCGAGAGGCCACTACCTCCTCATAGCCCCACACCGCGCGAACCAGCTCGCCACGCGCTACGGGTTCTTCAAAGTGCGCCATCAGGTATCCGAGAAGATCAGCCTCCAGGGGTGTGAGCTTGAGCTCTTGACGGCGAGGCTTTGAAGGGCCGGGGCGGGTTGATCCGGCGGTGGAGGTTTTTCTCGGCAAGGATGTCACCCAAAAGCGACGAGTCTTGGCCTCGAAGGCGAGGTTTTTGCACACAAGGTCGCGATTCAATGCTTCAGACGGCACAGCTTGTGGTTCAAGCAAAGCCGTGCGGCGCAGCAGGGCTTGGATGCGCGACACAAGCACGCGGAGCTCGAAAGGCTTGGGAAGGTAGTCGTTGGCGCCCGAGTCGAGGCCTTCGCACTGGTCGTCCGGGGCGCCTTTGGCGGTAAGGAGCAGCACGGGCAAGCTCGAGGCGCGGCGAAGTTCGCTTAGGGCTTCAAGGCCGCTCATGCCCGGCATCATGACGTCGAGGATCGCCAAATCGGAGGGGCTGCGGCGAAAGGCGCTCAACAGAGAGGCCCCGTTGGCAAAGCCTTCCACTTCATGGCCTGCCCGCTCTAGGCAGGCAACCACCAAGGTGCGAGTGTCTGGGTCATCGTCGGCGAAGTAGATCTTTGCCATGGGGCTCCTCAATAATGCGGCGAAGAAGGAGTAGGGAGATGTTGCGGCGAACAGCCATCATCGAGGCGGTTGGCGAGAAGCCGCGCTGCCCGGTGCGTCATTCACTGTTTGATAGGTTCTACGATACAACTCCGCAGCAAATCCCCGGCTGCGGGTGTTTTCGTGCTCGGTCAGCCGCCTCCCTTCCATCGTGAGCACGCTGTCGCACACGGCAGTCACGTTGTCCAAGATGTGGGATGAGAACAGCACAGCGCTCCCGCGCCGAGCCAAGGCGCGCAGATAATGCCCATTGGACTCGGCATGGGTGGGGTCCAACGCGTTCATAGGCTCGTCCAAAAGCAGATACTTGGGTTGTGCCACGTAGGCACAGGCCAGTGCCAGCTGCTGGGCCATGCCTTGGGATAGGCGCCGGACGGCCCACTCTATATAGGGTTCCATAGAGCATTGGGTTACTACCTGCGCAATGTCTGCGGAGCTTTTCCAAAGCTGAGCTGCCGTTTGCAGGTGATCCCGACCGCTCAGCTGAGGGTTGAGCAGAGAGCCGTCTCCAGGCATATAAAAAACCTTCGATCGAATGGCCTGAGGCTTGGGCTCTTTGTGGCCGTCAAGCATGCGGCGGCTTGCCTGTCCCAGGCTCCTATTGCCCGCCAGCCACCGCAGCAACGTGGTCTTGCCAAAGCCATTGGGGGCGATAAGGCCTGTGACCCGTCCGGGCTCAAGCGTGAGAGACGCGTGTTCAAGCAGCCTTTTGCGCGCGAATCCCAGCACCAAATCATGTACTTCGTACATGGCTCCTCCTAAACCCTTGTGGAGCGTGCGGCAAGGTTTCCTACCACTGAAGCTGTTGCAACAGCCAAGCACCAAAGTCCTAAAACCAGCAATCCTTGCTCCCAGGACACTCCCGGCTCGTGGACAAGGGCTTCTCCGTTGAAATAGGCAAGTCCGCCGGCGATAGGCCAAAGATCGAAATAAGCCGCCGGATTCCAGGCCGAGGCCCCCTCTGCCAGCACATTGACTGCGAAAAGCCCCAAGATCGGCAGGCAGGCGATCGCTGTCGCCACTTGCCGCTTTGCGCCCAGGGACAACGCCAGCTGTGCCAACGACGCGCAGCAGGCGCATTGGATCAGCAATAACACAGCAGCTCGCCCCAGCACTTGGGCTGCGGTGAGATCCAGTACCTGCTGACCCTGGACGAACACTGCCGGATATCCCGGATCCCCAAATCCCGCAGCCAGCCCACGCTGGCAAAACGCCACCACGCAGGCTGCCATCATGAGCAGCCAAGCTACGATGGTTGTCACCCCTATGCTCGCCAGCGCCTTTGCTCCGGAATTCATGGGGCATTGTCCCAGTAGGCCCTTTGGCTCTTGCCGAGAAACCCCCACCCCCGCCACCAGCGCTGCTATGGCGAGCCATAGCAGCGGAGGCACTTGCCCGTAGACAAAGGCCAGGTAGGGCCATGCGCCCATCTGGTGGGTGGTGCCATAGACCACCGGCTCTTGGAGCTCTCCCACACGCACCATGGTGAGGGAGTTCGCGCGAATCATGGCCTCGTCTGTTCCGGCGAAGTAGCCTGCATCGCAAAGCGCCAATATCGCCTGGCAGTAACGGCCTAAGGCACGAAGTTGCTCAGCAGAGCCTCTTGGGCTGGATCCGGCCTCGTCCAGCGCCTGCTGGGCTTCCTTCCAGAGGTTGATGATATTGTCGGCAGCCCCTGAGTCCTGAAGCATCTGGATGCGAGGGCCAATGTCTTGGGCATGCTGGGTCACGTAGCTCTCGACCATATCGGCGCCGGCGGTGGATCCCACGCCGGCCAGCGGCAGCCACAAAAACAGGCATAAAAGCAGCGCGGCAGCATAAATCCAAGGGCTATGGAGGATCGCGCGAAAAAGCTCTCTGGCATAGGAAACCATGGGTGCTCCCATCGACCTTTATGGAACTGCCTTGATCTTAGGGAGTAATGAGACCTGAAACCTTTAGATTCCTGCCACAAAGCTGCCACAGATCGGAGCCGACCCCTCTTGCGGTTGCCAGCTTACCTTGGGATTTTTTGGGAAGGCACGGCTTCCTAGGGCATGATGGGAGGTTGATAATCCCGCATAGAGTCAGGTGTTAAGGAGCCAATATGGCAGAGTTTGTCTACCAGATGCACGACGTGCGCAAGACCGCCGGCGACAAGGTGATCTTGGACGACGTCACCATGGGCTTTTTCCCGGGCGCCAAGATCGGCGTGGTGGGCCCTAACGGCATGGGCAAGTCCACCCTGCTCAAGGTCATGGCAGGCAAAGAGGACATCTCAAACGGCGAGGCCCGCCTGGCCCCGGCTACAGCGTGGGCATGCTGGACCAAGAGCCTGAGCTGGACGAAGACGCCACGGTGCTGGAGAACATCCGCCAGGCCTTTGGCCCGCTGCTGGCGAAGATCGACCGGTTCAACGAGATCGGCAACGAGATGGCCCAGCCCGATGCAGACTTCGACGCCCTGATGGCCGAGATGGGCACCCTCCAAGACCAGATCGACGCTGCCAACGGTTGGGACTTGGACTCCCAGCTCTCCCAGGCCATGGACGCGCTTCAGTGTCCGGACCCCGATACCCCGGTCTCTGTGCTCTCCGGCGGCGAGCGCCGTCGCGTGGCTCTCTGCCGCCTGCTGCTGGAGGCCCCCGACCTGCTGCTGTTGGACGAGCCTACCAACCACCTAGACGCCGAGAGCGTCCTGTGGCTGGAGCATTTCCTGCAAAACTACCCCGGCGCCGTCATGGCCGTCACCCACGACCGCTACTTCCTGGATCATGTGGCCCAGTGGATCTGCGAGGTGGACCGCGGCACCCTCTATCCCTACGAGGGTAACTACTCCACCTACCTGGAGACCAAGGAGCGCCGCCTGGCCGCCCAGGGCCAGCAGCAGGCACGCCTGGCCAAGCGCATGGCCGCCGAGCTGGAATGGGTGCGCTCCAGCCCCAGCGCCCGCCTCACCAAGAACAAGGCCCGTCTGGAGCGCTACGAGCAGATGGAGGCCGAGGCCAGAAGCGCCAAGAAGCTGGACTTCGCCGAGATCCAGATACCCGTGGGCCCGCGCCTGGGCGCCAAGGTCCTCGAGGTGGAGCACCTGGAGAAGGGTTTCGATGATCCTTCCGGCGAGCGCCGCGTCCTTATCGACGACCTCTCTTTCACCTTGCCGAGAAACGGCATCGTGGGTGTCATCGGCCCTAACGGCGTTGGCAAGACCACCCTGTTCAAGACCATCGTTGGCCTAGAGTCGCCTGATGCGGGCTCGGTGGAGCTGGGCGAGAGCGTCAAACTCTCCTATGTGGACCAGAACCGCGCCGGCATCGATCCTAACAAGACAGTCTGGGAAGTGGTCTCCGACGGCAACGACTTCATCACCGTGGGCGAGACCGAGGTCCCCAGCCGCGCCTATGTGGCGGCCTTTGGCTTCAAAGGTCCCGACCAGCAGAAGAAGGCCGGTGTGCTCTCCGGCGGCGAGCGCAACCGCCTGAACCTGGCCCTCACCTTGAAGCAGGGCGGAAACCTGCTGCTTTTGGACGAGCCCACCAACGACCTGGACGTGGAAACGCTCTCCAGCCTAGAGGCGGCGCTTTTGGACTTCCCCGGATGCTCGGTGGTGATCTCCCACGACCGCATGTTCTTGGACCGCGTGGCCACCCACATCCTTGCCTGGGAAGGCACCGATGAGAACCCCGGCCACTGGCACTGGTTCGAGGGTAACTTCGAGGCCTACCAGAAGGATCGCGAGAAGCGCCTGGGTCCTGATCTATCCAAGCCCCACCGCATCCACCGCAAGCTCACCCGCGACTAAGGCGTGTGTCCTAAAGCTTGGGCTTTGGGGCAATGGGCGGTTTGCATACACGGAGGCAATCGAAGGCCCGGGTGCATCTGGCGATGCACCCGGGCCTTCTCAAAAAGCCTCCTTAGCATGCAAACCGCCCTTAAGCGCCATTGCCGCAGCTTGAAGGCTTGCGATCCAGAGTCACGCAGCGAGTCTTGGCTGCCTGTCTTGCTCAGGCGTCTGCGGTTTTCTGCGTTATACTCGAAGCATCAGAGATGAAAACACAGTCCCCGTCGGGTAGTCGAGGGCGTACGGCACAGGCGCCGTATCAGTAACCTGCCTCCTTGGTTGTCCCTTCTCTGCATGGTGTGTCTACATAAAGGAGGAACAAGCCATGCGGATCAGCGTGTCATCCACCCTGACCTTATTCCATGATGGGCAATTTTGGGTGGGTATCATCGAGCATGTTGAAGACGGGCGTCTTGGAGCTTCTCGCATTGTGTTTGGAGCAGAGCCTTCAAATGAAGAGGTTTTGCATTTTGTGATTGAAAAATGGCAAACCCTCGCGTTTGGCGGTGTACAGCTTTCTGCTGCCAAGCCTTTGGCAGCAAACCCAAAACGCCGTCAGCGCGAGGCAGCACGGACTGCTCAGCGGGCGCCCATGAGCACGAAAGCGCAGGCAGCCCTGGCTGAGCAGCGAGAAGAGCTCAGGCAAGAATCGTTGCGGAAGCGAAAAGAGCGCTATGCCAGCGAAAAGAAAGCTCGTTTCGAACAGCGTGCCAAATCGCGCAAGGAGAAGAGGCGCGGCCATTAGTCCGTGAAGCGAGGGAATGCGAGATAGAGAGAGGTCTGTGTTGCGAGTACGTAGGTGCTGCGGTGGGGGCTTTTGCATACTTAGGAGACGTCTGAGAGGCCTCGGATGCATCGCCAGATGCAGACGGGGTCTCGAATTGTCTCCGTGTATGCAAAAGCCCCTAGCTGTGGTATCCATACGCCTAGTAACAAAACCAAGGGATACTCCCTAGATAACGTGTTACTTCAGCTACAATTCAAACTACACGTAATAGCCATCACACTCTTCGTAGAGAAGATGAGCCAACCTCATCAGCTGGCAAGAATATGCACTTAAGGGGCGTGTAGTATGAGGCAATCAGCGCGCAATGGATCATGGTATAAGAACTTACTAGTTGTGATATTAAGTATCACAATGATACTAGCAAATTCAAATATACAAGCATATGCCCAAGTGCTGGCTCCAGAGAGTCCCCAGAATTCAGAGATAGCGCTAGAGGAAACGCAACCTGTAGGGCCATCGGAAGATGCATCTACAAACATAGAAGTGAAATCGGTGGATTCCGAGAAAACAGACGCTGCCGCAAAAATGGAAGGTTCCACGAAGCTGGAGGACGATCTGGCATTCGAGCCGGAGCAACCCGCCGATTCGTCTCGTGATAAAGAGGCGCAGCTGGACGCAGGACAGCTGAGGGAAAAGCTGGAATCCCAGGATACCCAGCTCAAGCAGGCTTCCGTCGCAGACGGTTCGCGGCAGGCAGCCGGCCCCTTCGAGGTGACCGGCGGCGTCGCGGGCACAGATTATAGCTATAGCGGCACGGTTCTCACGGTTCTGACCTCTACACCCCTCACCCTCTCGACCCCCGCTCCCACAAGCTCCACCATTCAGATCAATCCCGGCGTTCACAGTGAGATCACCTTGGCGGGAGTGCGCATCCAGAACGCTTCGCTTCCTGCCATCAACCTCATCACCAACATCAACGACACGGCTACAGGCGCGCCTGCGACCGACGGCTCCCAGATCAGGAACCCCACCTCTCTCTACCTCAAGATCAAGGACGGGAGCACCAACAGCCTTACCACGGCGAGCCCCACCAACAATGCAGGCATCCGTTGTGGCGAGGGCTCCGTCCTCACCATCGATGACGAGCTGGACAACCGCCTTGCCAATGGTGGCGAGGCCAAGGTCGAAGGAGAGAAGGTCGTCGAGCCAGCGGTGCTCGTGGGTGGCAAGGAGATTGCCGCCGGCACCGCTTCTACCGAGCTCGACAGCCCAAATCCCGGTACCCTCTCCATTGTGGGCGGCGGCTATGCCCCAGGTATAGGGGGAAGCCCCGCTGAGAACGGCGGCACCATGACGTTCAACGGCGGCAACCTCGACGTGCGTACCTATGGCTGGGACTCTTCCGGCGAAGGGGCTGCGAGTTACTCGGCAGGCATCGGCGCCGCGGGATCTGCAGACGGCACCGCTACCGTCATGACCTTCAATGGCGGTACCATCCACGCCTATGGCGGCCTCCACGGCGCCGGCATTGGTGCGGGTCATAGCGGCCACGACGGTTTTGTGGGGGACCGCCAGCCCAACGCCATCCCCAGCCGCGGCACCACCCGATGCACTGGAGACAACCCCAACGTCGCCGGCAACATCACCATCAACGGCGGCTACATCTATTCTCAGGGCGGCTGGCATGGCGGCGCGTTTGGAAGCGCCTGCTGGTCCTCCAACAAGGGCAAGACCATCAAAGTGACCGGAGGCACTCTCATCCCTGTTCCCGGCAGCGGCGGAGGCGGCGCCCACACCGGCGACTATAGCGTCTTCCCCGAGATCGGCGGTTCCAAGGGCTATGTGGAGATCACCGGCGGTTCGGTGCGCTGCTCGGACCCCGCCACCCGCTTCCAGGGCATCGGTTCCACGGCCTGGGGAAACAGCAACTACCTTGAGCCTGGCTACAACACGGGCAACCCCAACGATCCCAACAAGGTCTTCATGGTGACCATCGACCTGTCCTCTGAGATCAAGGGCAACGGGGCCGCCGGCAACAACCTCATTTGGGACTGGGAGCTGCTGGTGGCCAACGAGCCCTACAACTACGGCGCCCCTCAGCAGTTCGACAACGGCAAGCTCTACCTGTGGCTGCCTAAATCTGCCACCCAGGAGCAGGTGACGGTGAACCTCTCCTACATCGACGATGAGGGCAAAGTCCAAAAGATCAACCCGCTGTTCCGCAACCCTGGGCAGGTGGACACCCTCAAGCGCTACATCGACTTCGAGCTGCCCAAGACCTATACGGATCACCTTTCTAAATACTATGACGGACTGCCCTTCGAGGCCTACGACCTAGGGGGTACCGACGAGAACGGCAACCCCAATGCCATCACCACCAAAGAAGACAAGCCCAAGACACTCAACGACCCTCGTGCGGTGGATTGGCGCTATCAGCGCTTCACCGAGCGAGGCGGCCAGCCTCTGGGCCCCGAGGTCTCTGATAACAACCAGATGCCCTCCGACGTGGGTGTCATGCGCTTTGTGATGACCTCCACCCAGTACTCCAACAACCCGGCTCCGGAGTACAAGGACTTCCGCGAGAACTATTGGGGCCACCGGGCTTACGGCTGGTGCGACATCTCGCCGGTGCCTTCCTCCATCAAGCTGGTGGACGCTACCTGGGTGGAGGACAGCCAAAAGGGCGATATCGCCCACGACTCCCGCAAGGCCCTGCAGGTCACCTGCGAGATCGAGGGCGGCGTCTTTGAGGACGGCACCCACACCGCCGACACCTGCAAGGCTCCCCACGGCCGCATCCAGCTCTTCATCGACGACGAGCCCCAAGGCGACCCTATCCCCATCCTCTTCCAAGACACCGAGGTCGAGGTTGCCGAGAAGACCGCCCTCAAGCGCGCCAGCGCTGCCAAGGCCGGCACCAAAGTCTTGATGCCCAAGAATGCCACCGAGGTGCCCAACGGAAAGGGCGGCTCTACTACGGTCTTCAACTACGTCTTCACGCCGGCTGACTCCGACTATCTGGTGCCCAAGGCCACCGGCGACAACAAGCACGAGGTCTCGGTGCAATTCCTACGACCAGACGCCGACTATCAAGGCCCTGCCAACTACCTGGAGAGCACCAACCCTGCAGAAAACGACAGCGTGCCCAGCGCTGAGGTGCACATAGACCCGGTGGATCCCAAGCCCCAGGTGACCGCTGACAGTCTGCCCGACGGCGGCAGCTTCACCCCAGTGGAGGGCGTCAACGATCCCGAGGCCATCAGCGGCCACGGATCTCTGCACCTCATCTACCATGCCAACAACGATGACGGCAGCCCCGCTGGCGAGGCAGTGCTCAAGGTCAAGTCGCCCAGCTCAGGCGCCTTCACCCTCACCGACAGCAATGGCGGCATCGTGCGCGCCTACCTGCGCGCAGATGACAGCGGCAACCCTATCCAAAACGCCGACGGCACCTACGACCTCATCGTGGACCCCGAGGCTGTGGGTCAAACCGAGCTGCACCTTACCCAAGAGGCCAACGGCGCCTATCTGCCCAGCCACTTTGTCTACGACATCACCGTGGACCCCGCTCCAGACATCCCTCCTGCGCCCAAACTGGACAAGCAGGTGGTGAACCTCACCCATCCTGACGGCCCCACCCAGCCGGGCGACCTGCTGGCCTACCAGGTCATGGCCTCCAACGAGCGCGAGGGATCGGTCTGGGAGGACGCCCTGGTCACCGACCAGCTGCCCGCCTGCCTCACCCTCGCTGCCGACAAACCCGTCCACCTCACCAACAACAACACCTTGGCTCCCTTCTCAGGCGAGCTCACCCAGGTGGCAGCCGCAGCCGATGCTCCTGCCTCCGGCCAGTACAGCGTTGCCACCGCAGCCAACGGCCAGCAGACGCTCAAGTTCTTTATGGGAGACATCATCGCCTCCACAGAACAGACGCCCCAGAGCGCCACGGTGGCCTTTATCTGTCGAGTGAACGACGATGCCCCAGGCCAAGTGCTGGACAACATCGCCACCTCGCCCGAAGCTCCCGCTTCCCCTGAGTCGCCTAACACTCCCATTGCCGGTCCGGCTACACCCTCTGGCAAGCCCGGCGAGAAGGTCTCACCGGCCGACCCCAAAAAGGACGATCTCGCTCTGGCAAAGAGTTTCAAGAACCTCACCCATCCTGACGCTACCGGCGTGCAGGTGGGCGACAAGGTGGCCTATAGCTGCACCTTTACCAACAACGGCGCAGCCAACTCCAGCCTGCTCTTTGCTGCCGTCTCCGATCCGCTGCCCTCCGGCCTCACCTTCATCCCCGGCACCCTCCAGCTTACCGATGCCGCCGGCGCCACCCACCAAGTCCCCGACAGCGCCTACCACGCCGATTCCCATACCATCGCTCTAAGCCTTGGCAGCCTTCCCGGCGGCACCAGCGCCACGCTCACCTTCCAGTGCCAGGTGAACCCCGAGGCACTGGAGCAGCCCCTGGCCAATCAGGCTTACGGTACCGGCACGCTGCCCTCAGACCTTCCTGCCGAGAAGCCCGACCCCTCAAACCCGGACGACCCTCTGACCCCGACGACCCAACCAACCCCACAGACCCGGATGACCCATCCAGTCCCTCAGACCCCACGAAGCCGCAGGTGCCTGAAGAGCCTGGCCTTCCGGTGGACCCAGCTCTCTTCGACGAGCCGCTGGCCTCCAGCGCTCCCGTGGAGCCCGACTCTGTGATCCCGGCCGATGCCACTTCCAAGGATATGGCAATCACCAAAGAGGCTGCCAACCTCTCCCATACCGACGCCACCTACGAGGGGGATATCATCCGCTACACCCTCACAGCCAAGGCGTTGACGCCCGGTGCTGGTTGGATGGAGGTGGTCCTTCGCGATCAGCTGCCCCAAGGTCTCGATTATGTGGCAGGATCTGCGCACTTGCGCGATCAGGGCGGCACTCTCTATGCTCCCACCGATGCCATCTTTGATCCAGCCACCCGTACCCTGGCGGTGTACGGCGGACATCTCTGGGGCGGCCACGACCTGGAACTCACTTTTGAGGCCCGAGTCAATCACGAGGGTGTAGGCGCCGACATTGGCAACGTCGCCTATCTAGGTGGCCATAAACCGTCTCAATGGAAGGAAAACCAACCTTCTGATGGTGACGATCCCGATAAGCCCAACAACCCCAACAGCCGCGGGCCCAAGCCTGGCGACCCGGCTTCCGGCAGCGAGCTTTGGGACGAGTTCGCCAGCTCCAACCTTGTGATACAGAGCTCGGTCGCCTATCCGGTGGGCGCCGATGTGACCCAGGGCGGCGCCGTGCTTCCCGCACCGGATGGCAAGACGGTGGCCCCTGCAGGTAAAGTCGCCATCCCCAAGACCGGTGACGAGTCCCTGCTGCCCGGCATCATCGGGCTTGCAGTGGCAGCGCTTCTCGGCAGCGGAGTGGTGCTGCAGCGTAGGCGCAGCTAGAAGCCCGCGCTTAGAGCACTTGCAGAGCCTCTCGTCTTATAGCGAGAGGCTCTTTTTTGGCACTCCAAAGGGCAGCGCTGTTTTTACGGAGTCATGTTTGTGATGCGGTAGCTGGGGCTTAGGCAGATTTTATTGATGGGACGAAATCTGCCGCTCGATTGTCTCCGTGTATGCAAAAGCCCCCGAAGAAGCATGAAGCCCAACGTAGCGCTAGTCCAGCTCTTCTCGGTATGGAATGGACACCTGGGCGCCAAGTCGAGTGACCGTCAGGGCAGAGGCTCGGGTGGCAAACGCGAGGGCATCAAAGAATGACGCGCCTTCCAGTCGAGCTGCCGCCAGCGCTCCCAAGAAGGTGTCGCCGGCCGCAGTGGTGTCTACTGCCTCGACAGGAAGCGCCTCGACAAGCCGAGCAGAGAGTTCCAGTGGCGCAGTTGGGCGCAGGTTAGAGGAGAGAAGCCAATCGTCGGAAGCTGGAGTGCTTCCATAGGCGCCACGCTCGCCCAGCGTGATCGCCACCTGGCGCACTCCCGCCTCATGAAGCTTTGCGGCAGCGGCCTCGCAGTCCACCAGCGAGATAGGCAGGATGCCGCAGACGATCTCGCACTCCGTCTCATTAAGGCACACCAGGTCGCAGCAGGAGAGAAGATCGGCGTCCATGGGCGCTGCGGGCGCGGGGTTCACCAGGGTGTAAAGCCCCAGTTCATGCCCGGTGCAAATAAATGTGCGGACTGCCTCAGGGGCGCATTCAAACTGAGTGAGCGCCATATCGCCCGACTCTGCCATCGACTCCAACGCTTCGCGCACGAAGTCTGGCCCAAAGCCGCCATTGGCGCCGGGGTTAAGGATGATGCGGTTCTCGGCATCGCAGCGAACAATGATGGCCGTGCCTGTGGGAAGCGTGCTGTGACCCAAGTGGCGGGTATCTATGGAATCGGCTTCCAGCATGGCGCGCAGCTCACGGCCAAAGGCATCGTCGCCCACCTCGCCTATGAAGCTCACTGGAGCTCCAAGTCGCGAGGCGGCCACTGCTTGGTTGGCTCCCTTGCCGCCGGGAGTGGTCATAAAGTTCGAACCAGTGAGGGTTTCTCCTGCCTGAGGCATCCTGTCCACCTGGATGCTCAGGTCCATGTTCATACTGCCACATACGACGAGCTTTGCCATAGCCACTCCTTCGTGCCGGTCGCCTTTGCCTTCACTCTAACCCAGGTGGCGGCGCGGAGGGTTTCTCGGCAGCAGGGCAGGAGGACAAACAGGGAGGCGCCCGCGCATGACGGGCGCCTGTACAGACGAGAGCGCAGGCAGAATAAGGCGCCGCTTAGAACGACAGCGACGTTCAGAAAGCGAGTGATGCTTAGAGAGAGCCCCGCAGCTCAGAGAGAGCGACCCGTGAGGCCTTGTGCTTGCTAAGGCGACATCTAAAAAACGCCCCCACTGAATCATTAGATGCAGTGGGGGCGTTCGAACTTTCTCCATGTATGCGCAAGGCCTATAGAGACAAAACCTTAGAGAAACGTTACTCCTCGCCAGTGACGTCCTCGGTGACCTCGGCGTATTGGTGGCCGTTCTCATCGGTGCCAACGGTGATGTGCTCCTGGAGGATCTCGTCCTCGGCGCCCTCGATGGCCTTGCCAACCTCAGGATCGTTGTACTTGTCCTCGATGTTGTAGTTGGGCTTGATGGAGGCCTCCATGGAGTGGGTCTCGTCCTCGAGCTTGCCCTCGGCGATAACGTCGTCAACCAGCGTCTGCTCGGCCTTCTTTGCGTCCATATGCTCAGACATTGGAGTCCCCTTTCTGTGCCGGGCGCCTTAAGGCGTCGGATCGAATTGTCTGCGTCTAAGGTGTGCCCAACCAAGCGATTCCTAGTCCTTGCAACTTCTGACCCCACTGTTTGCGCAAACCCCTCTGGTTTCTTGCTGCCGAGAAACCCCTGCCCCTCAACCTGCAGCTCTTGTTGGGTATAGACCTCTGCGCGCAAAGATCAACAGGGGCGATTTAATGACATCACAGAACACATCCCACAACGCCGCCGCGCCTACCGAGTACGCGGGACAGACGCAATCCACCACACACGCCGCATCAGGGCAGTCAAGCTCCCCTTCGCAACCTGCCGCACAGCCCATGACATTGGAGCAAAAGATTCAACATCGCAACCAGGTGATCACTCGCACGGGCACTGTGGGCATAATCGCTAACGTAGGGTTGGCTTTGGCAAAGGCGGTCATTGGCCTCATCGCCAACTCGCTGCCTATCGTGTTGGACGCAGTGAACAGTGCTACTGACGCCCTCTCCTCCATCGTCACCATCATCGGCGTGAAGCTGGCGGGCAAGCCTGCCGATAAGGAACATCCCATGGGCTATGGGCGCGTGGAGTACTTGTCGGCATTGCTGGTGGCCACGGCAGTCTTTGCCACCGGCATCATCACCATGCGCGACTCCATCCTCAAGGTGATTCACCCGGAGCTGGCCCATTACGACCTGGTGGCCGTCATTGTCATCGTGCTCTCCATCGCCATGAAGATCTGGCTGGGGCTCTATACCCGCAAGCGCGGCAAGGAGACCCAATCGGAGGCCCTCGACGCCTCGGGCATCGACGCGCTCTTCGATGCGGTGGTCACCGGCGCCACCTTGGTGGGCATGTTCATCACCATGATCTGGCACATCACGTTGGACGGATGGATCTCAGCGTTCATCTCGGCTGTGGTCATCAAATCCGGTTGGGATATGTTGGCAAATATCATCAACGAGATCCTGGGCGAGCGTATCGACCCCACGCTGGCCAAGGAAGTGCGCCAGGAGGTGGAGTCCTTCAAGCCTGTCATTGGCGCCCATGACCTCTACCTCGACTCTTATGGTCCCAACTCCATGATTGGCTCCATTCACCTGGAGGTGCCGGCCCAGCTTACGGCGCAGGAGATAGACAAGCTTTCCCGAGCCATCTCCAAAGAGGTCTTTGACAAGCACCACATCATCCTGACCTGCGGCATCTACGGCGCCGATCCCAACGATCCGCAGTGGCGCGCCTTCAACCAGTCCATCCACGACGAGGTCATGCGCCATCCAGGCGCCCTGTCCATGCATGCGCTCTACGTCGACCATGCAAAGAGGCATGTGACCCTTGATGTGGTGCGCGATTTTGGCGTCACCAACGTGGAGGAGTTTCGCCAGCAGATCATCGACGACCTCACCCGACTTCATCCCCAATACACCTACACTGTCCACGTAGACGTAGACTACGCCGAGTAACGCTTTTCTTGCCTTCAGGAGGACTCCCTATGGCTACCTATAAGGCCAAGCAAATGATCGTGATGCGCCGCGACCTCAAGATGCGCAAGGGAAAGATCGCCGCTCAGGCAGGGCATGCCTGCGTGGATGCCACTCTTAAGGCGCTGGCTGCTCACGCTGCCAATGGCCGCGGCGTGGCGTTGGAGGAAGACGGCGAACCTCGCTTTGCTCCCAATGACGAATCTCCTTTGGCCGCCTGGTTTGGCGCCGGCGTGGCCAAGGTGTGCGTCTACGTAGATGGGGAAGATGCCCTGCTAGACATTGCCCAGCAGGCCATGGACCAGGGTTTTTTTGGTCTCGTTGGTGCGCGACGCCGGCATCACCGAGTTCCACGGCGAACCCACTTACACCTGCCTGGCCCTAGAGCCCCTCTTCCCCGAGCAGGTAGACCCCCTCACCGGCGACCTGCCCCTCTACTAGCTCTCGCCCGCGTCCATGCTGCGCCTTGTCATCTCCCCCGCAAAAAAGATGGTCGCCGAGGACTCGTTGCCCTCAGTCACCACCCCGCGCTTCGCCTCCGATGCCCAAGCGCTTACTTCGCTGTTGCGCTCCCTTCCTGCCGAGAAACTCCAGCGCCTCTGGCGCACCTCTGACGCGCTTACGGCCCGCTGCCTCGCAACCCTAGAGGCCTGGGAACCCGCGGGGCCCGCATCGCCTCCCGCGCTCCTGGCCTATCAAGGCATCCAGTACGCCCGTATGGCGCCGGCAGTGATGACTCAACGGCAGCTAGACTACCTTCAGGATCACCTGAGGATCCTCTCAGGACTCTACGGCCTGTTGCGCCCCTTTGACGGAGTCTGTCCTTATCGGCTGGAAATGGGCGCCAAGTTCTCTGAGCCCCTGTGCGTCGTCGGGCAGGGAGCGCCCGTGTGCAATCTTTATCAGTACTGGGGCGACCGACTGGCTTGGGCGTTGGTGCAAGAAGGCACAGACGTGCTGGTCAACGTGGCTTCCGAGGAGTACGCCAAGGCGGCATGCAGCGGTTCTGGCACGTCTGAACTGCTTGCGGACGCCGGTGTCCAGGTGGTCACTTGCCTCTTTGGCACCGAGAAGGGCGGCCGCTGGCTGCAGCGCGCCACTGCGGCCAAGGAAACTCGCGGGACGTTTGTGCGCTGGTGCGCCGAGCATGAGGTGTGCGAGGTAGGGGAGCTTTCCGGTTTTGAGGAAGCCGGCTATCGACTGGATGAGGAACGCTCACAGGCGGGTAGTCATCGACTGGTGTTCTCGCGCTTGCCGCAAGAATGATTGCATATATAGTGAGCGCGACTTTACTGGCGGCCTATGCTGGTTCTGGCGATGTGTCCCGTTAGACCCTGTGGGCGCGATGGAGCACTATATAGCCGGCGATGCCTGCCGCCGAGAGCGCAAGAAGGCTGCAAAAGAGACCTCGGTAGCCCAGGACGGGCACCACGAACCCAAAGGTGATGGGGGAGATGCCGCAGGCGAGGTCGGTCATCATGTAGAAGGTGGCGTTGGCCACGGTGTAGCGCGACCTGCCTAGGTACTGGGTGGAAAGGGCCAGGCCGGTGGGTTGGATGGCGCCCAGGCCATAGCGGATAAGAGCCGCCGCTGCCAGCAGCTCGATGCCGTTGGTAGAGAGCCCCATCAAAAAGATGCCGGCGCCCAAAGCGATGAAGCCGGGGACGATGAGCAGCGTGGGCCTTCGGCGCTCTCTTGAGGGGTGAGGGGGCTGGCAAGGATCACTGCGAGGAAGGCGGCCGCCGCAAAAGCGTGCCGCCAAACAGCCGATAGTGAAGATGCCTGTGGCGATGGAGACGCAGGAGATGTCGCAGCCATAGCGGCTATGTGGCCCTGGTCCCCGCCGACCACCCCTACGCCCGCCGAGCCTCCCTCGCCATTGAGGAGTTCGACCGCGAGCCTATGGTGCAGATCAATCCTCGGCGCGGCACCAACACCGACGCCCTCCTTGCCGAGAAAGACGTCCATCCCGACGTGCGCTTTTATACCTCTGATTTCACTACCGCCAAGGCCATGGTGGGGGCGGGATTGGGCATCTGCCTCACTATCGACCTGGTGGGCTCTGTAGCAGGGACAGGCGCGGCGGTGGTTCCCATCTGTGGCGTGGACCCCTTTGTCTTTGGCATCGCCCACAGGGGCTGGGAGACGCTCTCTGCCCCGGCCATCGCCTTAGTGCGCGAGCTCGAGGCCCATAGGGCGCCCGAGCTCGCCTAAGTAGTACGGAGCAGCGGCGCGGTGAGCCGCGGCCGGATTTTAGAGGCAGGCCTTGTGCTACTGGCAGGCCTTGTAGATCTTTACGATGTCTTGGGGCGTGAGGTCCACGAACCCGGCGATGGCCGGGTTCTTGTGGCAGGCCTTCTCGGCCATTTGCTCGAAGTGCTCGTCATCTATATCGATGGCAGTGAGAGTGGGTGCCAGCTTGAGGTCGTTCACAAAGAAGCTCTGGAGGGCGTCGATGCCGGCGTTGGCGCGCTCCAGGTCGCTCAGGGCAGGATCGGTGATGCCAAAGACGTTCTGGGCGAACTGCACCAGTTTGGGCAGCGTGCCGTCTGGGTCTTTGGCCAGCACGAAGCGCATCCAGGCAGGAGTGAGGATGGCCAGGCCCAAGCCATGGGTGATGTCGTAGAACGCCGAGAGCTCATGCTCCATGGGGTGCACGCTCCAAGCTTGGGTCTTGCCGCCGTCGGCAAAGCCATTGATGGCCCAGCTGCTGGCCCACATGAGGTTGGCGCGGGCCTCCCCGTTGGCGGGATCCGCCATGGCGATGGGTGCGAACTTGATGACGGTGCGCAGCAGGCCCTCCATGAAGGTGTCCAGGAAGTAGAGGTCCTTGTCCTGGGAGAAGTAGGTCTCGCAGGTGTGGCTGATGATGTCTGCCGAGCCGGCCGCCGTCTGGAACGGTGGCACCGTATAGGTGTTCTGAGGATCTAAGAAGCTGGCTTTTGGCAGCAGGCACGCTGCGCCGCGGCCTTCCTTCTGATGGGTCTCAGGATTGGAGATCACGCCGCCCGAGTCCATCTCAGAGCCCGTGGCCGCAAGGGTAAGCACGGTGACCAGCGGAAGCGCGTCGTCGATGGGCGTGGTTTTATCGGCAAACCAGTCCCAGGGGTCGCGATCGGCCTTGGCGCCCGCGCAGATGAACTTGGAGCAATCGATGGTGGAGCCGCCGCCTACGGCCAGCACTACGTCGACATTGCCTTCCTTGCACATCTGGGCGCCCCTGCGCACCGAGGCGATGCGCGGATTGGGCTCGATGCCGCCCAGCTCGATCACCGAGAGTCCTTGCGCCTGCAGCAGCCCCATAATGCGGTCATAGAGGCCGGTGCGCTTGATGGAGCCGCCGCCGTAGGTGAGAAGCACGCAGGATCCGTAGGAGGCCACTACCTCGCCCAACTTGTCAAACTGATCGTCACCAAAGTAAATAGTGGTAGGGATGGAGTAGACAAACCCGTTCAATGGAGCTCCTCTCTTCGAGGCGAATCCGCGCGCTTTGGCCTCGCCTCTCCCAGTTGGCCGCGCCAACCATTGGCTATAAGGTTGCTAGTAGTGTAACCCGCAACGACCGCGCTCCCCCAAATGGGCGCGTTATGGTAGGGCGGTCGATTTAGGATGCAGCGTCCGCAGGAGGTGGCAGTCATGTGCGGCAGGTTTGTACCCTTGACGCTCAGGCAAGTGATGGCGGTGCTCCAAAGCCTGGCTCGCGGCCGAGCCACCGGCGACTATAGCGACGTTCCTCTGGGTGGCCTCTGGAACGTTGCCGAGAAGGACGCCTTTCCCGGCGCCCAAGCTCAGTTGATTTTGCCCTACGCGCTGGCCGAGCGCGCATCGCTGGTTGATCCGGCCTTGCAAGTCTCCGCCGATCCGCTGACGCCGGGGGCGATGGATCCAGAGGCGCGGCCTGCGGCGCCCCCTGGCGGCCCTGCGCCGGACGCCATGGGCCCCGACGAGCTTACTGCTGCGCCTATGAGCTGGGGTTTCTCGGTACCTTGGAAAGCCAGGGGCACCGTGTTCAACACGCGCATCGAGACGGCGCTGGGGGACCTGCAGCAGGGCTACGGCTTTTGGAAAGATCCCATCGAACATGGACGATGCGTAGTACCTTGCCGCCGCTTCTTCGAGGCCAGCGACATCGAGACGGTCACCAGCAAGCGCTCGGGCAAGCAGATCAAACGCATCTATAGCTTTAGCTCGCCCGATGCCCAGGTCACATTGCTGGGCGCGGTCTCTGATGGCCAGGTGTTCTCCATTGTCACCACCGAGCCCAACGCTACCATGGCGCCCATCCACCGCCGTATGCCACTGGTGCTCGAGCCCGAGGAAGTGGCCATTTGGCTGGGCCCCCATTTTGCGAGCTTGGCCAACCGCAGCGCCACTCCGCTCTCGTCTGAGCCCGAGGATCCCGGCCAGGCCACGCTGTTCTAGCCGGCAGCGAGCGCGCTGGCAGGATGGGCGCTGGACGATGGTACGCCTTGGCTCGCTGGTATGGCTGGGCGCGGGTTGGCCGTTGGCACGAGGTGCGGTTAGGCGATGGCAAAGCTGGCAGAAAGGTGCACTAAACGATGGATTTGGGCGAAATCCATCGTTTAGGAGGCGCTCGTGCCAAGATTGCCATCGTTTGATGCCGAGAAACCCCACCATCTCAATGGGCGCCCATTCTGTTGCCGCACGAAAAAGGCCCCGGCATCGCAAAGATGCCGGGGCCCTAGCTATTAGGAGCTCGAGAGAAACGGGGCACTTTGTGCAGCAGCTTGGGTGCAGGCGGCTGGGTTGCCAGCCGCACCGGCTGCGGCGGTCTGATTGCAGGCGGCCGCGGCCGCAGGGATCGCTATTCAGCTTGCAGCGTTAGGCCACAAGCCCGCTGTTAGTTGTTGGCCACAAAGTAGCGCACCATGGGAGCGTAGCGCTTCTCGATGTCCTGGTGCACAGACAGGAAGGTGTCCTTGCCCGCAGGAGTGGTGGCAAAGCGGAAGGTGTCCCACTTGCCGTCCTTAAGGACGCGCTCCAGGTTGCGGCGGGCCTCACGGTTGAAGAGCTTGTCCAGCAAGCCGGCGCCCAGCACAAAGGTGAGCAGCGCGGCGACGTCGCGAGTCATCTCGCCCTTGCCGTCCAGAGCCTTCTCGATGGTGTCCACCATCTGCTTGCGGGCAGTGGGGGCGGGCACAAAGACGACCTGGTTCTTGGCAGCCTTGATGAGGCCCTCGTCGCGCAGGGGATCGGCGACAGCGGCCAGGAAGGAAGCGGCGCCGTCACCCTTGCCAGAGAAGTGCTCGATGAACTTCTGCACGTTCACCACGCGGCGCTCTTCTACATAGGTGTAGCAGGTCAGCAGGTCTGCCTGCTTCTTGGTGGGCTCTGCGGAGGGACGAAGCTCGGTGCCGTCCTCGCTCAAGTGCAGATAGCCGTCGCTCACCAGCTCATACATGGCTACCACGGGCAGGGTGGCGGCAGCCTCCTTGGAGGCGAAGGCGCCCTTGTCGTCCAAGGCGCAGAGCAAATACTGTTGAGTCAAAGATACGTTCATAAGAGATCTCCCTCAAAAGAAGCGTGCCAACCAAAATGGCGGCCTGAGCTTTGAGCCAAGGCAGGCCCAAAGGTTTTCAGTGGCGATATGTACCCACTTGGCGTGCAGAATTTGTGTCCATGCACATGCAGCAGGTGCAGCACGGGCGCTAGGCGGCCTTCCGCCTGCGCCGATGCGCCGCCTCGCGGCGAAGCGGCGCGCGGTGGCGCAAGCCTACCGGCGATAAGGGCGGTCGTCGCGCATCAGGCGAGGCCCAAAGAAGCCCATGAGGCCCAGGCCAACCGAGAAGAGCAGCCCAAAGAAGCCGATCTTCAAGATGAAGGCGATGGACGCCATGGCCAGGTAGGCCTCGGTGTAGAAGTCGCCGCGGAACACGATGGAGGCGTCCGGGGTGCCCTGAGTGAGCATTACGATGCCCAGAGCCAGGGCGAAGACGCCGCCAAAGAAGCCCAGCCAGTCATAGACCTTGCGGGCGCGGCGGTGTCCCAGGTGCGACAGCTCGCGGTCGATGCGTGCCTGCTCGGCCTCGCTGGCGGAGGCAGGAACCCCAGGCTTAGGCGCATCAGGCTTGGGTGCGCCAGGCGCGGGCGCATCCTTGGGTGCCGGGGCGCCTGCAGGTTGGGAGGGGGCGGGCTTCTCGGCAGCAGGGGCATCGGGGTTCCCAGAAGGGGGAACTGGGCCGTCAAACTGCTTGGCCTCAGGGCTCTCGGGCTCGATGTAGTTGGGGTAGACGGACTCATCGTCATCATCCATGGTCTCTTTGACCTGAGGCTCGCGGGGGATGGCGGGGATGAAGCCGGGGTCGTGCACGGTGCCATCGCTATCTTTGTAGGGTGCTACCTCGGCCTCTGTGACCGGGGAGCAAAGGGTGCCATTGGAGTCCTGGGTGCCGGACTCAGGGGTCGGCGTATCAGTGGCCATGGAAAATCTCCCATCGACGAATGTTCATTGTTTGAGTGATACCCTAATCACTCTCGCTTCTAGACCCTCGGAAGACGACTCGTCTGGATTAGCACACCATCGACTGGCGCGGCCGGGGCATAGAGGTGGGATGGCGCAAGATATGCTGGGCATGGCGCGGGGTTGCTCTGCAGCTGCTGTGCGCAGACTGGCGCCGCGAGGAAAACCTTGGAGGGGCACTTATGGATCCCGTGCGGCTGTTTGGGTCGGTGGTAGAGCGTGCTGCCCGTCGCTCTCCGGTGCGCGCACGCACACTTTTGACCTGCGCTTATAGTGCGGTTGCTCTCAAAGGGCGCTTGACTTATCCCGGCGGCACGATCGCTGCCCAAGACCGCTGCAACGGCGCGGTGGCTTCGATGATCGTGGATGGCATGCGCCATCCCGAGCGGGCCTGTGTAGTAAACATCTTCATGCCCTGCGAACTGCTCTATGCCCTGGGGGTCACCCCCATGTTTCCCGAGGGCATCTCGGTTTATGTGGCCTGCACCTCCTGCGCAGAGGTCTTTTGCGAGTCGGCGGAGTCCTCAGGCGTCCCTGAGAGTTTTTGCAGCTATCACAAGCTCATGCTAGGCATGGAGTCCACCGGCGTGCTGCCCGCCCCTGCCTTCATCGCCAACACTACCCTGGCCTGCGACGCCAATCAGGTGAGCTTCCGCTCCTTCGCCGCCCATGCCGCCTCGCCCCACTTCACGCTGGACGTGCCTCAGGAGTTCACGCAGCAAAACATCGACTATATCGCCTCTCAGCTGCGCCAGCTGGCTCACCAGCTCGAAGAGACCTTCCATGCCAAGCTCGACCTGGGCAAGCTTCAGGAGATCTGCGAACGCTCGCAGCGCACGCTGGCCAAAGCCAAGCTCTTCGCCTCTCGCCGAGCCTCCTCCACCCTGCCCATGACCCTCACCTCCGAGCTTTGCCTTTTGGTGTGCACCCACGTGCTGCTGGGCACCCAGGCTGCCGAAACTTATCTAGACGATCTTCTGGCTGCACAAGCCTTGTCGCCGAGAAGCCCTGCCGCCGCCGCTGGGAACCCGGCGCCCCCTCGCATCTTTTGGATCCACACTCTGCCCAACTGGCAGCACTCCATGGGCCAGATCTTTGATGAGGCCCAGTCGGCTGAGCTGGTGGGCAACGACATGGCCTATGACGTGCTGCATCTGGCAGACCAGCTGGATCCTCGGGATCCCTTCGACTTCATGGCCCGCCGCCTGGTAGGAAACACCTCCAACGGCCCGGCTGCCCGCCGCGTAGAGGCGGCTCTTAAGATGGCTCAAGAGGCAGCAGCAGACGGCGCAGTGGTCTTTGGGCATTGGGGATGCAAGCAAACCTTGGGCATGGCCGGTCTAGCCGAGAAGGCTTTCGATGAGGCGGGTGTTCCTTTGCTGGTGCTCAACGGCGATGGTTGCGATCCTCGCAACGCCGCCGACGGCCCCATGGTCACCCGGGCGCAGGCGTTCTTGGAATCGCTGTCCCGCGAGCGAACTTAAGGCGGGCTTAGGGGTTTAGGCTGGGTATAACACACTTCAAATAGCTGAGCTTGGGCTTCTAGGAGGGGGTGTCCTTCTCGGCAACTACGGGCCCAAGCGCCTTTGAGGAGTGAATGCCATGAACATTATGGACGCCATCGCGCAGCGCCATTCGGTGAGGTCCTACGAGTCGCGGCCCATCGAGCCTGCCACAGCCGACCTGCTCAGGGAGCTTATCGGCACCGTCAACGAGGAGAGCGGGCTGGCGTTTTCACTGGTGGTGGACGATCCCTCTGTGTTCTCGAACCTGCTTGCCAGCTACGGCAAGTTCTCCGGCGTCGACAACGTCATCGTGTGCGCAGGCCCCAAAGGTGCAGGCTTGGGCGAGGCCGTGGGCTATTGGGGCGAGCAGTTGGTGCTCGAAGCGCAGATGCAAGGCCTCAATACCTGCTGGGTAGGGGCCACCTTTTCGCATAGGGCTGCGCTTCGCTATGTGGAGCCTGGGCAGGAGCTCGTATGCGTCATCGCCATTGGCTACGGCAAAGGTGAGGGCAAGACTCATCCGGTGAAGTCGGTGGAGCAGCTCTCCAGTGTAGTGGGGGAGGCCCCCAGCTGGTTCGAGCGAGGCATGTGGGCGGCGCAGCTGGCGCCTACTGCCCTTAACCGCCAGGGCTTCCGGGTGGAGTATCGCGGAGGCACCGTGCACCTTAACGTGGTCCCCAGTCCGTTTTCCAGTGTTGATGCAGGCATTGTTAAGCGTCATTTTGAGCTGGGAGCCGGCAGAGAAAATGTGGCGTGGTCCTAAAAACAACCATATTTTGTCCGTTAAAATACAGTAGGCCTGAACAGCGGTTTTTCCCTAAAGGATCTTGTTTTGTGGTCAAGATCCCTTATTATTTAAAACTAAATATTACTGAAAATAAATCTGAACGGTTGCGGAAAACCCCAGTTTGTGACACGCTACACCCACGGCAACTAGGTGCCAAAATATAGCATCTAACCTGTTAAGTATGATAACTTATTAACGACGATAGGGTGCTAGCTATGGCCTTGACTAAGGAAGACAAAGAACGGATGTTGGCGGCCTGGCTTAGGGTCACCGCGAGCGTCGCGCAGGTCCAACAGTTCCAGGAGCTTCGATATAACGAGGCGGTCATCTGCAACATTCTCATGAAGAACGAGGTAGAGAATCCTGGTCACAAGCTCACTGCCACGGATCTATGCAACGAGTCTCATATGCTCAAATCGCAGATGAACCGCACGCTCTCTTCCATGGAGGCCAAGGGCATTATCAAGCGGGAGCGCTCGGATGTGGACCGCCGCCGCGTCTTTACCACGCTGCGTCCCGGCTCCAACATCTACGAGCGCCAACATGCCAAGATCTTGGACATTGTGGGTGCTGTGGCAGAGCGCGTAGGCGAGGACGATGCCGATAAGATCGTGGCTATGCTCAATGCCATCAGCGAGGCGGCTGAGCAGGTGGCCCGCGAGTCCGACGAGTGCTAATCGCATAGATTGTCAAAGCAGAGGCGCCCGGTGTCCGGGCGCCTTTTACAAGGGTTTGAAGAGTCTTTCAAACTTTTTATGAGCTGTCTTCAAGGCCGCTTCAGTGGATGCAGTCAGCGAGAAGGGGAATACTCCCCCGAACTATGACTGCAACCCACTGTGAGCAGGTGCCTCATGACGATTCGTCATCATCATATAAAGCATTCCCTCCGGGCGGGGAAGGGTCAAGCCTCCCAGGTCGAGGCTCAGGCTGCCATGAAGGCAGACGCCAGCCATATCCACGATCTCAAGCGGCAGCGCGACGCCTTGGAGCACCAGATCCGCGAGCTGGGCGACCAGCAGGCAAAACTGGTGCGCCAGCGCCGCAAAATCGATCGCCAGATAGGCCGTACTCGCTACGACGAAACCATGGATGCCTTCTTTGGCCCAGTGGTGGATGAGGAGGCACTGGAAGCCCAGCTCGACGCAGAGGCTCAGCCCTCAGACTCCTTGCAGGGCCACACAGCCACACAGGACGCTCAGAAAGCGGCGGCCTCCTCTGCGCCCGTAGTCACCCCCTCACAGCCCCAGAGCGCCTCTGAGACCCCGCCAAAGCGCCGGCAGCGAAGGTGCGGGCTTCTCGGCTGCAGGGGCCTCGTCCCACTGCGGCAGAGACCGAGGCTGCGGGGGCTGGCATCCTTACCTCCAAGGGCTTGCATCTGCCCAGCTATGTGGAAGTGCTGGGGCACAACCTGTCGCGCTCCACCGCCATCTATGCTGTGCTGTGTCTGGTGGCCGCGGTCTTTTTGATCCCGCTGTTTGCCAGCGCGGCTGTGGTGGCCTTCACCGATCTTTCCTCGGGCGACCACGCTAACCTCATGCTCACGGTGTCCATCTTTGTGGCCGAGTCCGTGTGCATTCTGGCGCTTGCCGCCTTGCTGGCTATCCTTGCCTTTCGCATGTGGGAAGGGGAGACGCGCTTCAGGCTCCAGCTGTGCGAAGCCAGCCTGGCGGTGCTCACCGGCGCCATCCTGTGCCATGTGATGGTCTTTGGCATGACCTCGTTTTTGGTGATCTTCGCCCTCGATGCGGCTCTGCTTATCTCGCTGCACTCCTATTGGGATCCCGAGCTGGCGCTAGAGCGCGCCAACCGCCGCACTGAATCCGAGTCGCTGCGCGCCATGATCTTCTCCTCCGACGAGCGCACCAACACCCCAGGCAAGCGTCCGGGTACCGGCTACATCACCCTTAACTTCTTCAATCTCTTTTGGATCTTCGTCATCGCGTCTGTCATCGGCCTTGTGGTGGAGACCCTCTACTTCTACATTGGCAATCACTGGTGGATGGACCGCGCCGGCATGCTCTGGGGCCCCTTCTCGCCCATCTATGGCTTCGGCGCCTGCCTCATGACCATCGCCCTCAATCATTTTCACAACAAGCCGGTGGCGGTCATCTTTTTGGTGAGCGCCCTTATCGGCGGAGCTTTTGAGTTCTTTACCAGCTGGTTTATGCAGTACGCCTTTGGCGTGACCGCCTGGAATTACTCTGGCACCTTCTTGAACATCGACGGACGCACCAACTTCTTCTATATGTGCTGCTGGGGCGTCTTGGGGCTCATTTGGGTCAAGCTGCTGTTGCCGGTGATGCTCTACTTCATCAAGAAAATCCCCTGGGGCTGGCGCTACAGCCTCACGGCCATCTGTGCGGTGCTCATCCTCTTTGACGGGGCCGCCACCCTCACCACGCTGGACTGCTGGTACCTGCGCGAAGCCGGCGTGCCGGTGACCAACCAGGTGGAGCGCTTTTGCGCCGAGCACTACGACAACGCCTATATGCAGCACCGCTTCCAAACTATGACCATGCATGTGGACAACAGCGCCCGCACCCAAAGCTAGCAGCTGGGGCTGTTGGCCCAGCTGCGCAAAAGGATCCTGGGCCAGCGGGGCTAGCTCTGACGCCTGCGCACAATAGCCGAGATGAGCGCCCCTGCACCCAGCGCGCCAGCCGCCACCGCGCATCCCTTTTTAAGCCGAGAAGCCCGCGTCCCCAAAAGCTTGGCCACGTTTTCCCAGGCCTGCTCGCGTCCCAGGTAGCGGCGGTAGCGGCGCAGCTCCTCGGGGCTTAAGGGCTCGGTCTCGTCCATCTGGGGCGCACCTCGGCGGTTCATGGGGTTGTCTATCATGGCCGCCACCGTGTCCTGGGTCATCTGGGCCACAGTGGTCACTCGCTCCTGCATGTAGCCGCCGGCCAGCACGCCCAGCAAGTCCATGATGTAATCGCGGGTCTTGGGGTCGGCGTTTACCAGCTTCTCGGTCACGGCGGCCAAGATCGCAGGATCGCCGCTCATAAGATCAGAAAGCGTGGTCACCGGGATGGCCGCCAGCGCGTCGAAGAACGCAGTGAAGACATGCTTGCGCTCCTGATCGGTGGTCTCGCTGAGCCAGCGGTCGAAGGCCTGGTTGAGGCTTTTGGCTGCAGGCAAGAGCTCCTGAGGGCTTGCCGCTACAAACCGCGGCCCCCTCACCTGCCAGCTCATGGCCGAGTGCTGCATGATTCCCGTGGCGTCGCTCTCCACGATCTTGGCGTCTTGAGTTACCGATAAGAGCTGCCCCACCACGTCGAACACGGGGATAAAGGTGGAGATTCTTTCCTGGATGGCTGAGAGCTTCTCGGCAGCGAGAACCCCTTTGTCAAAGCCCGGGCCGTCGTTGTTCCACACGCGGGCGATGCGGTCTTGGATGGGCGTGGCACAGAGGGCGGCTCCGTAAATGGCCAGGTTGCCGCCTTTGGAGTGGCCTCCTACCATAAGGGGGCCCGAGGTGGAGGCGCAGGTGGTGTTGAGGTAGTCTACCGCAGAGCGCTGAGAGGCCACGGTGCCGTAGGTCATCTCGAAGTCTTCGCGCCAGCCTACCAAGGTGTCGTCGGTGCCGCGGAAGGTGACATAGGTAGAACCGTCATCTAGCGCGATGTGAAAGGCGCAAAACTGCTCGGCGCTTTCGGCATCCAAGTGAGAATAGAGATTTGAGAGCCGGGCGTTTCCAAAGCGTTTGCTGGCTCCTAGGCGCCCCGGCAAAAGGGCGGTGTAGGGCGAGATGACCCCGGCGGAGCCATAGATAGACTCTTTGTCGTGAAGCTGGCGATAGCGGACGTCGGCTTGGGCCATGGAGATGGCGCCGCCTTCCTCTACGCTAGGCACCACACCCTCGAGGGCGCAGTAGGCAAGCTGGGACAAGATAGCATTGTCTACCTCGTTAAAGGGCACTTCTGCCAAAGAGATGTCGCCAAACCAGTCCAGGTAGTCGAGCATGTCGGCCATAGGTGGATCCTCTCTGAGAGTTTCGCCTTTGGGGCGCGTAAGTTTTGTCCTCTCGATGTGTACCGAATGGTACCCGCTCTTTGCGTGCAGGCGATAATTACCATAGATATGGCTAATTGATGAGAGCTTTTGGGGAATCGGCGGCCTCGTTTTCGGGGCGCTGCGAAGAACTGTTCTAGGAGCGGTATGGCACTTTTGAGAAACGCATTGGCTCCCAAGCTGCTTTGCGCAGTGGCGATCGCGGCCCTTTGCGCCAGCCCATTGGCGCTGGTGGGCTGCGATGCCACGGCTGGCTCTGCAAGCTCGGGGCAGGTTTCCCAACAGACCACTGCCGGCAGGCGGTTTACCGTGCCGCAAGCCTTCTTTGGCTCCAAGGACGAGAAGAGCGCCATTTCCCAGCTGGAAAGCTATGGTGGCTCCGATGTGGAGCGTGACGGCGAGGGCAATTATCTGGTTACCATGAGTGACGGCAACTACGAGCGCTTTTGTGAAGACAGTCTGGTCTCCACCTGCAAAGTGCTCGACGCCATTCCTGGCTCCCGAGACTATCCCCAGATTGTGGCGGTGGACTACAACGACGACCTCACCCAGATCACCTTCACCTGCGCCAAAGACGATATGGGCAACCAAGGCCAAAATGCTGCGAGTCTTGCCATTTATGTGGTGGCGCTTCATCAGGTGATCGCTGGCCGGTCACTGGAGTGCAATGTGACGCTTCAGAATTCGTCAGGCAGCACCATTGCAACGTTCAGTTATCCTCAACTTGGGTGAACGGTAGTAAAACGTCCGTAAATGGGTTGCCCAATGCGCACTTACCATGGCCCTTTAGAGAGGGCTTTCGGGCGTTTTCCTGTACGGTAGCCTGCAGGCAGCTATAACAATGATGCAAAATAATTATTTTTTATAGTGTCTCTTATTACACGTTGAACGCAACCTGATACAAATAATAAAGCAGAAATTGATATATATAGAATATAAATTCAAATAGATTAGCATGTGTTTACTAAGGGTGTATTCAGGCATTATCTCGTGGAAGCAAAATAAGGGGAATTAGCGGGTATATTTGCATAATATATATTAAGCTTCATCATAGTGTTATGCACTATAGATGCTCACGAAATCGTAGACTGTGCGTCAGGGGCTATGCAACCAGTAATATTCTTAGCGACAGATGCAGCGGGAAAACGGTTTTCAAAGATATTGTTAAGTAACGATATGAAAGAAAAACTCCACAGTTTTTTAGGGGATTCATCAACAGTTAGCGCTAAATTGCCCCTGACTTTAGGATGTAGGAATTGGAACTAGCGCGCGTTCATCGATATGTTTGGCGCGTTTCAAACTGGTTAGGAATTACGTATAGACAAACGTCGCTAGTGGATGCATTATAGATACTAACTATCGTTCCATCTTTTCGTAGGCGCTGGAGGAGCCATGAAGAGCATTGATAGTGCTGCCATCTTTAAAGCTCTGGCAGATGAAAACCGCGTCGAAATCGTTCGTTGCATTGCACGCAATCCTGGTGTGACGGCGAGTTCCCTGCTCGACCGCCTAGATATCGCGCAGTCCACTCTCTCTCACCACATGAAGGTTCTTATTGGGGCGGGCATTGTCGTTGCCAAGCGCAAGGGCAAGTGGACCCACTACTCCATCAACCTTGATGCGGTGGATCGCTTGGAGCGCTGCGTCACCAGCTTGCGCACCCCGCGTTCGCTCAAAGTTCGTGCTGCCCGCCGCAGCACCGGGCAGGAAACAGAGCAAGAGCCTGCGGTCATTCGCATGGACGACGGACAAGATAGCGATGTGCGCCGCGTGGCTATGGAAGACTAACCACTGTTGCCTTTGGTACATAGTTCGGCCTATTCCAAGGTCACTGCAAGGCGTACACCTCCACATCGACGCCAAGACATCGACCTAGTGGAATATCAGTAAGCAGTTGAGGGTCCCGGGTTTTAAAACCTGGGACCCTTTTGTTGTTACTAGAAATCAATGAAGGGGACCCTTAAAGGAAGGCGTTTCTCGGCATCGCCCAAGCCTTGCGAGAAGTGCGGGAGCCTGGACGCTGGCACGGCACAGGCTCCTTGCTGTGCAAGTCCCTCGGCGTTTGCACTGTTGACCCTCAGGAGGATTCCATGCTGGAGCTTGCTCATATCTCTAAGCGCTATCCCATGGCGGAGGGCGAGGTAGTGGCCCTTAATGACGTGTCGTTGAGCTTTCGCCAGAGCGAGTTCGTGGCTGTTTTGGGCCCTCGGGATGCGGCAAGACCACGCTGCTCAACATCATTGGCGGCCTCGACAAGTACACCTCGGGCGACCTGCGTATCGACGGCCGCTCCACTAAGGACTACTCGGACGCCGATTGGGACGCCTACCGCAACCACTCCATTGGCTTTGTGTTCCAGAGCTACAACATCATTCCTCACCAGTCAGTGCTCTCCAACGTCGAGCTGGCCCTGGTGCTCGACGGTGTTCCCAAGGCCGAGCGCACCCGCCGCGCCACCAAGGCCCTCGAGCGCGTGGGATTGGGCGATCAGCTGCATAAGAAGCCCACCATGATGAGCGGCGGCCAGATGCAGCGCGTGGCCATTGCCCGCGCCATCGTGAACGATCCGGGCATCATCTTGGCCGACGAGCCCACCGGCGCCCTGGATTCCAAGACCTCCGTGCAGATCATGGACCTGCTGGCCCAGATCGCTCAGGACCGCCTGGTGATCATGGTGACCCACAACCCAGAGCTTGCCGAGAAGTACGCCACCCGCACTGTGCGCCTCTCCGACGGGTCGGTGGTCTCTGATTCCAACCCACCCACGGCCGCAGAGCTGGCAGACGAGCCTGTCTACCAGAAGCCGCCCCACACCCACCTGCCCTTTGCGGCGGCGCTGGGGCTTTCGGCCAACAACCTGCGCACCAAGAAAGGCCGCGCCTTTTTGACGGCCTTCGCGGGCGCTATCGGCATCATTGGCATCGCGTTGATCCTGTCGCTATCCAGTGGGATGAACGACTACATCAACAAGCTCGAGACCGATGTCATGGGCAGCTATCCTCTGCAGATCGACCGTAGCTCCTTTGATATGGCCAACGTCCAGTCCTATCGCCAGGGCCGCGTAGAGGAGAACAGCCTTATGGGTGGCGAGTCAGCTGATGGCTCTGAGGCTGTCTCGGGTGACAAAGGATCTGGCAACGATGCCGGGCAACCTGCTGACCCCGGCGAGGTGACCTCCGACAACTTGGTGGGATCGATCTACCGCGATCTAGATTCCATGGTGAAGACCAATAATCTAGGGGCCTTCCGCACTTGGATCGAGGGCCATCGAGGAGAGATCGACGACGCCGTCACCGATATTGCCTACTCCTACGACGTGAATCCCCAGGTGTGGCGCAAAGACTCCCAGGGCGATCCTGTGCTGGTGAGCCCGCGCTCCCTCATTCAAGAGCAGGGCGGCTATGCCTCCATGGCGCTTTCTCAAACCAGCGGCATCTCCACCGAATGGAAGCAGCTGGTAGACAGCCCCGTTCTTCGCGAGGACCACTATGAGTTGGTGGCCGGCGATTGGCCCCAGGAAGCCAACGAGGTGGCCTTGGTCGTCGACGAGGACAACCGCATCAGCGACTTCTACCTCTACACCCTGGGCCTCATGGACATGGACCGCATGCAGCAGGTGGTGGACGCCGCTCAAAACGGCACTGACATCGACGACCCCACCGAGACCTTTGACTACCGCACCATCTTGAACCGCGAATACACGGTCTTCTCTCCCTCCCAACTCTACCGCGCCAACGGCGAAATCTATGAGGACATGGAGTCCGACGACGCCTTCATGAAAGAGGCTCTCGACGCAGGCGACGGCTATCAGGTGCACATCGCCGGCGTCCTCAAAGCCAAAGAGTCTGCCAGCTATACCTCTGGCGTGGTCTATACCGGAGCGCTCACCGATGAACTCATGGACCGAGCCGCCCAGACTCCCGTAGTCAAAGCCCAGCTTTCCAATCCCGAGAAAAACGTGCTTACCGGAAAGGAGTTTGGCTCTGACTCCGAGCAAGCCATGAGTTCTATCGACTCCCTCTACGGCAACATGATGAGTGGCATGATGAGCTACTCCAGCTACAAGACGCCTGAGTCTGCGATGCACGGCAGTCCCCAGGCCCTGGCGACGCGGCCAGGACAGTGGCTTCAGCTGGATCTGGCGACTCCTGCCGATGTTCCGGGTTTGATGACGGTAGATGCTGCGACTCCCGACGACACAACTTCCGGTGCCGGTGCCAGCGCGGCTCCTGGCGATGCGGCTCCTGATGACGGTGGGACCACCCCCGGTGACACAACTCCTGATGCCACGACTTTCTCGGTAACGTTTAAGAACTGGGACGGCACCGTGCTGAGCGGGCCTGTGGAGGTGGCTCAGGGCCAGCAGATTCCTGCCTCGGCAGTGCCCTCGACGCCCACCCATGCCGGCGACGGCAACACCACCTATGTCTTTTTGGGCTGGCGCTCTGAGGGGGAGTCGCTGCTCTATCCTGCGGGAACGCCGCTACCTGCGGTGGAAGACGACTGCGTGTACACTGCGGCGTTCGTGGCGATTTCCGCGCAGCAGACCGACGCCGCCACGGCTGCTATTTTGCAGGCGCTCGCTCAGCTGACGCCGGAGCAAAGGGCGCTTTTGGCCTCGGCTCTGCAGGGCAACGAGGTAACTATTGACGATTTGATTAATGCAGGGGTGATTACCCGCGAGCAGGTGGATCAGCTGCAAGCTGAGGCTTCCAAGCGATTGGAGGAAGAGGCACAAAAGTATCTGCAGGACTATATCGATTCCATAGACACCGAAGCGTTGATGAAGCAATACATGCAGCAATACCTGGGGTCCATGGATCCGGAGACGCTCATGAAACGCTATCTGGCCGGTATGGATACTGATGAGCTTATGCGCCAGTATCTTGCGCAGGCGATGGGTTCTGGCCAGATGGAAGATCTTATTCGCCAGTATCTTTCGTCCATGGGCCAGGAAGACCTCATGGCGCTCTTCGGCGCACAGTTGGGTTCGCTGGATTTGGAATCGCTCGCAGCCTCGATGAATCCTGCTGTTGCCAACAGCTATGATGCGGTGATGACGCAACTCGGTTATGCAACCGAGGACGATCCTTACGCCATCACGTTTTACCCCAAAGACTTCGAGAGCAAGCAAAAGGTCCAGGATTTTATCAACGAGTACAACGCGCAGACATCAGAGGAAGATCAGATCACTTATACCGATATGGTGGGGCTCATGACTCGCTCCATCACCGAGATCGTCGACATCATTACTGCCGTGCTGCTGGCCTTCGTATCGATCTCGCTAGTGGTCAGTTCAATCATGATTGCAATCATCACCTACATCTCGGTATTGGAGCGCACCAAGGAGATTGGCATTTTGCGCGCGCTGGGTGCCTCGAAAGGCGATATCACGCGCATCTTCAACGCTGAGACTTTTATCGAAGGATTGATGTCGGGCGTCATGGGCGTGGTGGTGACGATGCTGCTCAACATCCCCATTAGTGACATGATTTATAAGAGCTATGGCGCGGCTAACATTGCCTATCTTCCGCCCTATGACGCATTGCTGTTGGTGGGAATCTCGGTGCTGCTGACGTTTGTTGCCGGCTTTATTCCGGCACGCCTTGCTGCCAAGAAGGATCCCGCGGTGGTGCTTCGCAGCGAGTGATGCGGGTTGGGGCCGCTGTGGACCTAAGAAGTGCTGCAGATCCATAGAGCGATTACTGACGATAGGCGTGCAATAGGTGGGCGCTCGGGGGAGTGTCCACCTATTGTTGTGATGATTCAGCGACGGAGAAGATGAGGTAGGGACGGGGAGTTTCTCGGCAAGGAAAGAAGGTGCTGATAGAGGGTCGGATGAGCATCCAGGAGCCTAAAACTTGACAGATTTTGGTAAGAAAATGGTCAGAAATTTGTCAGACGCTCCTGCTAGGGTGCGCCCATGGAAGTGATTTTGACTGACATAAGCGCTTGGACCGTCTATGCCTCAGGAGCGCCTCTCATCCCCGTCCCGCAAGCTGAGGCCATCCGCGTCATCCAGGGCGCGCGGGCCTCTTCGGCTGCGGCCTCGATGGTGCGCGGTCTTGTTTGGTGGAAAAGCTGGGAGTCCTACACCCGGGCGCTGCTGGGGTTGCCGGAGGGGCGGTCGGTGCCAGTGCATCTGATGGTGTCACCTTGCTGTCAGCACGGTGGTCGCGGACCTATCAAATGTCACGTAGCGCCACAAGGCGATATGCATGGGTTTTTGTGCAAAACGCCAATGGCCGCTAACAGCGGAGAACCAATTTATGTGGTGAGCCCTGCGGCATATCCTCTTATACGCGCGCGCAGGTTGGATATATTGGGGGTAGCCGATCTGTTGGCGCAAATGTGGAGCGATTTTTTGGTGCGCCCAGACTTGGGCGGGGTGATTCAATATCGCTCTGCACCCCTATGCTGTAAAGACGAAGTCGAAACTATGCTGGTGTCGCTTCCCTCGGTGAGAGGCGGCGTGCAACTGCAAAAAGCACTCGGATACGTTTCGCCTGGCGCGCACTCTCCCATGGAAGCGGTGCTGCAATTGGCGCTCTGCCTGCCCCAGAACATGGGAGGATGTGGCTTGCCGCTTCCAGCAATGAACAAATCCATGCCCCTGCCTGGTGATGCGAGGGCTTTGTTCAGGGGCCAGCGAAGAATAACTCCGGATTTAGCATGGCTCGAAAAGGGCCTTGTGGTTGAGTACGACAGTTATCAAGAACATGATCAGACTGAAGCTCAAGCCCAAAACGATCGCAACCGCAGAGATGCTTATGACCGAATGGGATTGCGAACGATAACGGTGGACAGAAGCACCATGCGAGATGACACAAGGCGCAATCTGGCTTTTGCAAAAATAACCAACTATCTAGAGCGCGAGTTTGATTGGTCGGGAGATGCACAAATAAAACGGCACGATTTGGCGTGGCGACTCATGCACCTGCAGACTATCTGGTAGCAGCCCTCTTGCTCTTAGGGGAACTCACCTTGGGACTCCCCCTGCGGGGAGGCCATAGACGACCTGCGACGATCTGGGTTTACTGTTGGGCGGATCCCTCCTGTGGGGGCCATCTGGGCCCGCTCATCTCGATGTGCTAGATGAGTATCTAGGAGAACAACTTGCAAAGCTGAGATGGCTATTAGACTCCAAATAGAACGCTTCTCAAGCGATCTTCAAGCGGTAATGGACTCCTAAGCAGCCAAATAGAACAGAATGGGTTCTATTTGGCTGCTTAGGAGAACAGGAGGCTCACAGAACCGTTCTCTTAGAGCGCCTAGGAGAACAGCTGCTCCCTCTGGGTGTTCTTTTAAGGCCCTAAGAAGAACGCGGCTGCCCTATATGGGCCTTCTTTTGGGACCTCTGAGACTGCGTCGTATCCAAGGGTGCATAGCCAGCAGGGGGAGTGGTTTGGCTGCCTGAGAAGTCGTTATCCATCGGCCGAATCGCATTGCCCCTAAGACCCACAACAAGAGGTGCCCCATCGCTAGGTGGGGCACCTCTAAAAAGCTTTCAGCACAATGTCTGCGCAGCAAGATGCGGCAGCTGCCCTGCAGGACACAATGGCTGAGCAGGACGCAGTAGCTGCGTTGCAACACCAACTCTGTAGCAGCGGGCTACTTGGAAGCAGCGTCGGCGGCAGGAGCAGCTACCAGGTCGGCCTTGACGCCGTTGTTGGAGCCAATGACGCCAGCCTGCTCGAGCTGGGCGATCTGCTCGTCGGTGTAGCCCAGACCCTTGAGGATCTCGACGTTGTTCTCGCCCAGGTTGGGGGCGCGCTTGTAGTCGGGCTTGTAGTTGGAGAGGCTGAAGGGCAGGCCGATGGTCTTGAAGGAACCGCGAGCCTCATCCTGATCGATGGTGATGATGGTGCCGTCGGTGTTGAGGTCGGGGTCGTTCTCCAGCTCGTTCCAATCCAGGACGGGGCCTACGGGCACGCCCTTCTCGCCAAGCATCTTGGTGAGGGTGCCCTTGTCGTACTGCATGGTGAACTGCTCGACGCGCTCGTAGATCTCCTTCTTGTGCTCATCGCGTGCGTTTGCAGTGTTGAACTTGGGGTCGGTGAGCCAGTCCTCAAAGCCCATGGCGTTGCAGAACTCCTCGAAGCCCTTAGGCGACTGCTGAATCACGATGTACACGTAGGCGTTGGGGTCGGTCTCCCAGCCCTTGGCGCGGTAGCACCAGCCCAGAACCAGGCCGCCCTCGGCGTTCTCGGCGCGAGGAATCGCCTTGCCCCACTTGTAGCCGGGGTAGCAGGCGTAGTAGCTCAGCTGATGCAGGCGGTCCAGGATGAGCTGGTCGCGCAGCTTGATGCGGCAAAGGTTGAGCACGGCGTTTTGCATGGACTGATAGACATAGGTGCCCTCGCCGGTATGCTCGCGCTGCATAAGGGCGGCGAGGATGCCGATGCAAAGGTGCATACCGGTGTTGGAGTCGCCCAGGGCGGCGCCGGACTGGGTAGGCACGTTGAAGTCGCCCTCGTTCCAACCGGTGGTCGAAGCGGCACCGCCAGCGCACTGGGCCACGGGCTCGAAGGCCTTCACGTGGGCAAAGCGGCTGCCCTGGTTGAAGCCCTTGAGGGAGGCCATGATGCACTTAGGGTTGATGGTGTGCACTTGCTTCCAGCCAAAGCCCAGCTTCTCCACGTCACCGGGGCCAATGTTCTCTACAAACACGTCGGCGTCCTTGAGGAGGTCGGTGAGGATCTTCTTGGCAGCATCGTCCTTCATATCCAGGGTGATGGACTTCTTGTTGGCGTTCAGCTGCAGATAGTACAGAGAGTACGAGCCGTCGACGTCGTTCATCTCGTTGCGGGTGGGGTCGCCGCCGTGGACCTTCTCCAGCTTGATGACCTCTGCGCCTAGCCAGGCGAGGATCTGGGTGCAGGAGGGGCCGGATTGAACCTGGGTCCAGTCGATGACTTTGATGCCGGCAAGCGGCGCAGTATTGGTGGTGTCAGCCATGAAAATCCTTTCATTCCAAGGAGGACAGACGAGCTTCATGGGGGTAGGGACCCCCACCAAAAAGCCTTCATGGTGCGATGAGTGTTCACAGGCACTCTTACCCCACAACCATTCGCGCAACCCTGCGGCACGGAGCCGCCGCCAAAATCTTCACTGTCGAGCAGGGCTGTTGCGCCCATGGCGGTCATTTGTCCGCCATCCGCCGTCAGCTTAGGGGCTCAGGCCAACTGGAGCCACAGGGCAAAAAGCCGCCGGAGGTGGGGAAGGGTTTCTCGGCAAGGGAGAATAAATAATCAATCAAAACAAATAAACCCTCATGAAAATAAAAAGGTATTGGCACATATAAAAGGAATCTGAAATTAGCATTGGGCGTGAGCTTGTGAAACATCTCGCCGACCGATGATTTTGTGCGTGGGCGGTCAAGTTGGTGTGAGGAGATCGGATTAATGGGAAGAGACGTAATGCGATGAAAGAGCTCATCTAGGGGCGGCTGGGCCTTGTATTCAGGGGCTCAGCGTCCTTCTTAGAGCGCGCAGTCGGCTCGCGCGTGCTGCCGGTTGCGTCACCTGTTCACTACTTCGAAGGAGGCTGTTGTGACCACTGGCACCACACCTACCACTTCCACTCAAGACCTTACCGACGGCATGCATTTTTTGGCAGACACCATCATTGCCAATGGGGTGAAGAACATGTATGGCGTGGTTGGCATCCCCGTCACCGACTTCGCCCGCATTGCTCAGGCCAAGGGCGTCAAATACATCGGTATGCGCCATGAGGCAGATGCAGGAAACGCTGCTGCTGCCGAGGGCTTCCTTACCGGCCGTCCCGGCATGTTCCTTACCGTTTCTGCTCCCGGTTTCCTCAACGGCCTCGCTTCCCTTAAAGAGGCGACCGAGAATGGCTGGCCCTGCATCCAGCTGGCCGGTTCCTCGGTGCGCCATACGGTGGATCTGGAGGAGGGCGAGTACGAGGGCCTCGACCAGCGCGCTTACGCTGCGCCCTTCGCCAAAGACTCCTTCCGCATCGACAAGATCGAGGACATCCCTCTGGGCATCGAGCGCGCCATCCGCACCGCTATGGCAGGCCGTCCTGGCGGCGTCTATGTAGACCTCCCCGACGACCTCATGGGTCAGACCGTCGAGAAGTCCGTTGCCGAGAAGATCCTCGTCCCTGCCCAAAACCTCACCCCTTCCCAGGCGGCCGATCCCGCCATGGTGGAGAAGGCCCTGGAGCTTCTGGAGGGCGCCAAGAACCCCTGGATCATCATTGGCAAGGGCGCAGCTCTGGGCCGTGCTGAGGAGGAGTTGGCTGCGTTTGTCGACAAGACCAACATCCCCTTCCAGCCCATGTCCATGGCCAAGGGCCTCATCCCCGATGACGACCCCCACTCCACCGCTTCCTGCCGCGGCCTTGCCATGCGCACGGCAGACGTCATCCTGCTGGTGGGCGCTCGCCTCAACTGGATGTTGGGCTACGGCAAAGGCAAGAAGTACAACCCCAACGTCAAGTTCATACAGATCGATATCGATGAGTCTGAATTCGGCAATGCCCGTCCTATCGACTGCCCGCTGGTGGGCGATGCGAAGACCGTCATGGGCCAGCTGGTGGACGGCCTGGCCACCCACAAGGTGCAGGCAAGCCAGGAGTGGCTGGACCTGCTGGCGGCCGACGCCAAGAAAAACAACGAGCGCTTTGGCGGTGCTGAGACTGCAGACACCGTGCCCATGACCCATCAGAACGCCCTGGGCGCCATCAAGCGCGTGCTGGACAAGAACCACGACGTCTATCTCACCAACGACGGCGCCAACACCCTGGACGACTGCCGCGACATCGTGAACATGTACCTGCCCCGCCATCGTTTGGACTGCGGCACCTGGGGCGTCATGGGCGTGGCCATGCCCTACGCCATCGGTACGGCTGTGACCACTGGCAAGCCCGTGGTGTCTATCTCCGGAGACTCTGCCTATGGCTTCGCACCTCTCGAGGTCGAGACTGCCACCCGCTTCAACCTGCCTATCGTCACCATCGTCCTCAACAACGGCGGCATCTACCGCGGCGACTTCGAGGATCTGGGCGACTCTGGAGATCCTAGCCCCCTGACCTTGGATGCCACGGCTCACTATGAGAAGGTGGGCGAGGCCTTCGGCGCCAAAGGCTACTACGCCACCACCCCTGCCGAGGTAGAGGCAGACCTCACCGAGGCTCTGGCCTCGGGCAAGCCGGCCTTCATTCATGTGCAGCTCTCCATCCATGCCGGCAAGGAGTCCGGCCACATCGGCAACCTCAACCCCAAGCCTATCTTTGGCCCGCTGGCTACCGGCGAGTGCGAAGACCTCAATGAAGAGGTTGTTGACGGAAAGCTGGTGCAAGAGAAGCCTGCCCAGCAATAACTTGGCGCATGCCACGCGATCTGTCAGTGAGGAGGCCGCCTGTCAAGGCGGGCGGCCCCTCTTAAGAGAAAAGCCCCTTTATGATCAAGATCATCGTCAACGACATCATCCCTATCTTGGTGATCATGGCTTTGGGATACATCTGCGGCCGCGTTCACTATTTTGATGACGACCAGCGTCAGGGTCTTAACAAGGTAGTGCTGGACATCGCCCTGCCTGCGGCCCTCTTTGTGTCCATCGTCAAGGCTACGCGCGAGATGCTCGCCTCCGACCTCATGCTTACCATCCTATCTTTGGTGGGTGTCACCGGAATGTTCATGCTCAGCTACTGGCTGTGCAAGAAGCTGTTCCATCACACCACCCAGGAAGCAGCCATCTGCGCCATGATCGCAGGCTCGCCCACCATCGGTTTTCTGGGATTCGCAGTGCTCGACCCCATCTACGGCAACGATGTCACCACCAACCTGGTTATTGGCATCGTGTCCATCGTGGTAAATGCTGTGACCATCCCCCTGGGCTTCTACCTCATCAACAAGGGCCAGAGCGAGCTGCGCGACAAGGTGGCCAAGCAGTCTGCAGCCTCTTCCAACGGCTCCGCTGCTGCGGTGGCTACCCCTGCCAAAACCGTAGCCGCTGTCGCACCGGCACCTACGCCTGAGGGCGCCCCGGTAACCGACGAGGAGGCCCGCAAGGCCGAGAAGGAGCATGGCATCCGCAAGGAGATCGACGTCATTCGTGCCGAGGAACGCGGCCATGGCAAGAAGCATGTCATCAAGAACCAGAACCTCGCCGCCATCGTCAATGCGGTGAAGAAGCCCGTGGCGGCGGCGCCGCTGCTTGCTGTGGCGTTGGTGCTTCTGGGTGTGCGCGTTCCCGATGCGCTGGACCCCTGCTTCGACCTTATCGCCAAGGCAAACTCCGGCGTCGCCGTGCTGTCCGCTGGTCTGGCGCTCTCTACCGTAAGCCTGGGCATCAACAAAGAGGTCATCTGGAACACGTTCTTCCGCCTGATCCTCACCCCCGCGGTCATCGTGGCCGCGGGCTTCCTGTTGGGAATGGGCTCTGACCCTGCGAAGATCTCCATGCTCTGCATGGCAGTGGCCCTGCCTCCTGCGTTCTCCGGCATCATCATCTCGAGCCGCTACAACATCTATGTGAAGGAAGGCGCCAACTCGGTGGCCGTCTCTACCGTGGGCTTTGCCGCCACCTGCATTCTGTGGGTGTGGCTCATGCCTGTTCTGTGCTCCATGTTCCACTAAGGGAGCGGGTATCCGGCGGCCCATTGTTGGGCAGCCTTTGACGGCTGTCGCCATCGCATCCTCTTTGACATCCAATTCGTTATTAGTGCAGTTTCGGCACTGGGGTTTTGCATCGCCCCAGTGCCGAAACTCTTCTTATAACGAGAATGGAGCCTCAGACAGGCAAAACCGCACCCGTTTTCGTAAAAAGGGGTCCGAATAACGAATCTCACGCCGTATCATCCCGCATGCGCTCAGCAACACGCCGTATCATCCCGCATGTGCCCAGCCAGCATGTGCCCAGCCAGCATCCATCAGGCTGGCATACGCTCCGCCAGCATCCGTCCATCGTTTCAGGCCACGCGAAAAAGCATCTCATGGGCGCAACGAAAAGCTACAGAGTACGCGGCCGGAAGGGGAAAAGTCGCCCGATGCCCCTTCCCAAGCCGTGGGCCACCGCCACGCAGGGAACGATCCAGGGCGCAAACCCCCAGCCAAAGAACTCGCAGCCAATAAGCATGCCCGAGATAGGGGAGTCCAGCGCCACGCCGTAGAGCGCCACCATGGCGAGGGCGCCGCAGATCAAGGGACTGGCTCCCAAAAGGCCCGCGATAGAGGAGCCGAGAAGGGCGCCCACCACAAACATGATGGTCACTTCGCCGCCCCTCAGGCCAAAGCCCAAACACACAATGGTGAGCAGCAACTTGTAGGCAAAGCCCCAGCTAGGCTCCGCATGAGCGAGAGCTGGCATCACCAGTTGGGTTCCCAGGCCGGCCCAGGTGGCGAGCTTGGGGATGAGAAGGAGCGCCAGCGTGACCAGCGCTGCCCCTGCGAGCAAACACTTCATAGGGGAGCGCCCCAGCCTGTCGCGCACCAATTCCAAGCAGCGCACTCCGGTGCCAAAGCAGGCGCCTGCAACCGCGCACGCCACGGCTACCAGGCAGACGGCCCACAGATCCACAGGAGTGGCCCCCTGCACACCCACAAAGGGGGTGGCGATCTGCAAATTGAGGGGGCGCGCGAATGCGGCGCCAATCAAGCAAGAAAGCAAGACGGTAGGCAGATGGCGCAGGGCGATGCGGTGGGCGCGAAGATGCTCGACCAGGTAGGCAAAGACGCCCAGCGGCGCACAGAGCAGTGCCGAGAAACACGCTGTCAAGCCACAGGCGCACGCCCAAGCCCAGGCAGGCTCACCGTCATCTTCTTCCAGGGAGAACCAGGGAAGCAGCAGCGTTCCTACCGAGGCCCCCAGATGCTTGGAGGCAGAATCCGGCCCCACGGAGGCGCCTCCTGCAAGAGACATCAGCGTGCCGAGAAAGACGGCAATCCCTTCTCGGACGGGAAAGCGCCTGCGGGACTTCATGGAGTCGATGAGGCCGTCAAATCCAGGGGTGAGGTTCATAGGCAGGCGCAATGCTCGGTAGAGCGCGATTTCCAGCAACCCTAGCGCAGGCAAAAGGGCGCTCATCCAGGGGAATGCGCGCCAAAGCTCGCCTATCCAGGAGACGCTGCGGCACAACACAATGTTCGCAAGGCCGCAGAGTAGGCCGCAGACCAGGGCAAAGGCCAGTCTGCGTCGTCCTTGTACCCAGTCGTAGCGAGCCATCCGTCCCTGCAGTTGGGCAGTCTTCTGGCGAATCGCGGAGCCCACACTCACCTCCCATATATCCGTAGATTCCTTTTTACCCATGCAGGCAGGCGTATGCCTTGGGATGGAACCTCTTGGGGGTATAGACCAACGGAAGGCACTCATTGCGTCCGCGCATTTCTTGGGAGGCACCATGGCACAAACTCCGTCCACCCCTGCGTCTGCATCGTCGACTACGACAAAATCCCAGCTTCAGGCTATGGATGGCATGACGGCAGCGGCTCAGGCGGCCTATGCGCTCTCGGATGCGGCCTTCATCTATCCCATCACGCCGGCCTCGCGGATGGCAGAGACGGTGGAACGCTGGGCGTGCGACGGCCGCCTCAATTTCTTTGGGTCGCCGGTGGAGGTCAAAGAGATGCAGTCCGAGAAGGGCGTGGCCGGCGCTCTGCACGGTGCTCTGGCAGGAGGGGCCCTTACCTCGACGTTTACTGCATCCCAGGGCCTCATGCTCATGATTCCCAATCTCTATAAGCTCTCGGGTGAGCTTTTGCCGGGTGTGCTCCATGTGACGTGCCGCTCGCTTTCGGCTCATGCTCTGTCGATCTTTGGCGACCATCAAGACATCATGGCCATCAGGGCAACGGGTCTAGCCATGTTGGCCAGCGCCACGGTGCAGGAATGCATGGACTTGTCCTGGGTGGCACACTTGTCGGCCATCGACGGATCGGTGCCCTTTGTGCACTTCTTTGACGGCTTCCGTACCTCGGATGCCATCGAGACCATCGAGACCGTCGACCCTGAGGCCATGAAGCCACTGGTAGATTGGGATAAGGTGCGCGCCTTTAGGCAGCGTTGCCTGGAGCCCGAGCGCCCACAGGTGCGTGGCACCGCTCAAAACTCTGACATCTATTTCCAAAATCGCGAGGCTGCCAACCCCTATTATGACAAGCTGCCGGCGCTGGTGCAGGCCAACATGGACAAGTTGGCAAAGGTCACCGGCCGCCAGTATCATCTCTTTGACTATGCCGGTGCGCCGGACGCTACCCATGTGATTGTGACCATGGCCTCATCGGCCCAGGTGGTGGCCCAAACCGTGGCGCAGCTGCAGCATGAAGGCCACAAAGTGGGTGTGGTTGCCGTGCGGCTCTATCGCCCCTTCTCCGGGGCTCACCTTATGGAGGCGCTGCCCCAGACGGTGGAGTGCGTCTCGGCGTTAGACCGCACCAAAGAGCCTGGCAGCCTAGGCGAGCCCCTCTTCGAAGACGTGGCGCTGGCAGTGCTTTCAAGCGGACGTGCCATCAAGGTCTTTGGCGGCCGCTATGGATTGTCTTCCAAGGATTTCACTCCGGCCCAAGTCAAGGCCGTCTTCGACAACATGGATTCCAGCTCGCCCAAGGAGCGTTTCTCGGTAGGAATCACCGATGACGTCACCTATCTGTCGCTGCCGGTGGGCGAACCCTTCCAGGTGGGCAAGGCGCCCAAGTCCCAGGCCGTGTTCTATGGCTTTGGCTCCGACGGCACGGTGGGCGCCTCCAAGCAGGCGGCGCGCATCCTCTCTCGCGAGCAGGGCACCTACGTGCAGGAATACAGCTGGTTTGACTCCAAGAAGTCCGGCGGTCTCACCATTTGCTACCTGCGTTTGGACGATGCCCCCATCCAGGCTCCTTACTTGATTGATAATGCAGACTATGTGGCTTGCCACAAGTCAATCTATGTGCGCCGCGGCTATCCCATGGCCAGCCGCCTCAAGGAGGGTGGCACCTTTGTGATCAATGCGCCTTGGACTACTTCGCAAGACTGGGAGCGTCAGGTGCCCGCCGAGCTCAGGCAGGCACTGGCCAAAAAGCATGCGAAGCTCTACGCCGTAGACGCCACTTCTCTGGCCGAGAAATGCGGCCTGGGCGGCAAGATCAACCTCATCATGGAGTGCGTCTACCTCAAGCTTTCGGGCCTTATGGACTACGACCGCTTCCTGGACGCCCTTAAGAAAGATATCGCTCAGGTCTATGCTGCCAAGGGCTCCAAGGTGGTGAACGCCGACATCCAGGCGGTCCAACAAGCCCTGGATTCGCTGGTGGCCATCGACTATCCCGCCAGTTGGGCTACCGACACCCAAGGCCCCCTCACTCAGGCCCAAGAGCAGGCCGACTGCATTCAGAGCGCCTACGTCAAAGACGTCTTCTGGCCCATGGAGGAGCTCAAAGGCGACGATTTGCCCATAAGCGCCCTCACTCCCGATGGCTTCACCCCTCTGGGCACCACTGCGCTGGAGAAGCGCACTGTGGCGGTGAACGTCCCCCTTTGGGATGCTGACAAATGCGTTCAGTGCACTCAGTGCTCCTTCGTGTGCCCCCATGCCGCCATTCGACCCTTTGTGGCCACAGACCAGGAGCTTTCCGGTGCCCCGGCCGGCTTCGACACCAAGCCTGCCCGCCATCCAGACCTCAAAGGCTTGAACTTCCGCATCCAGGTCTTCCCCGAGGATTGCGTGGGGTGCGGCAGCTGCGTCTATCGCTGTCCCGGTCATGCCCTGAGCCTGCAGCCCCTGGAAACCCAGCTTGAGACCCAAAAAGAGGCTCTGGAGTTTTGTCAGGGGTCCATCTCGCTCAAGACAGACCTCATGCCTACGACCTCGGTGGTGGGCACCCAACTCCAGCCTCCGCTCCTGCAGTTCTCCAGCTGCTGCGCCGGCTGCGGCGAGACTCCCCATGTGAAGCTGCTCACTCAGATCTTTGGCGACCGCCTTATCATGGCCAACGCCACCGGCTGCTCCTCCATCTGGGGCGCCTATATGCCGGCCATCCCTTATGCCACTAACGCCGCAGGTCACGGTCCCGCCTGGGGCAACTCCCTGTTCGAGGACAACGGCGAGTACGGCTACGGCATCGCCAAGGGCGTCAAGATCCGCCGAGACCACTTGGCCCAATGCGTCAACTCTGCCCTCTCCCAGAAGGCCTTCGATCCCGAGACCCGTGACCTCATGTCTACCTGGCTCTCCTCCAAAGACGATCCCGACGCCGCCTACTCCTTGGGTGTCGCCATTGCCGAGAAGCTCGAACCCTACGCTGACGGACCTCACCCATCGGCTGCCTCTGGCGCAGCGCAGGGACTTGACGAACGTTCGTTGGCCGCTGAGGTCCTGGACTACAAGGAGATGTTTGGCAAGAAGAGTGTCTGGGCCGTGGGCGGCGATGGCTGGGCTTACGACATTGGCTATGGGGGACTGGACGAGGTAGTGGCCTCTGGCGAGAACATCAATGTGCTGGTGCTCGACACCGAGGGCTACTCCAACACCGGCGGTGAGATGAGCAAGGCCACCCAGCTGGGCGCGGTGACCGGTTTCACCTATAACGGCAAGCGCACGCCCAAGAAAGATTTGGGCCTCATGCTCACCCAGTACGGCTACGTCTATGTGGCCCATGTGTCTTTTGGCGCCGATATGAACCAGCTCATCCAGGCTCTCCACGAGGCAGACTCCTACGACGGCCCCAGCGTGGTCATCGCCCTTTGCCCCTGCATCAGCTGGCAGATCGAAGGCGGCATGTCCTCTGTCACAGGCATCATGCGCGAGGCCACCCAAACCGGCTACTGGCCGCTTTGGCGCTTCGATCCGCGCAAGAGCGCTCAAGGAGATGACCCATTGACCGTTGACTCTCCCACACCTTCCAAGCCGCTCAAGCCCTTCTTGGCCAAGATGCGCCGCTACGAGAGCCTGGCCGATCGCGAGCCCCAGCTTTCCGGCCGCCTCCAGTCAGAGCTGGCCAAGGATAGCGACGCTGTATATAGGCGCCTGAGCGGCCTTGTAGATATGTGTGGCTCTCAAGAGAAGGGTGACGAGCAGTAGCGCGGAGTTAGTCCGAGGATGACTTTAAGGCAATGGCTCTGGGGCCCTCTTTGGCATGGGAGCGACATAGAGCGTGCTGGCATCAGGCGGCACGGAGGTTCTCAGTGAGCTTTCGTGCCGCTTTTCTGTGCCGAGGGACTGGCTTGTGTCGTGGGGAACGGGTTGTGCAGTAGATATTCAAAAATAAAATCTATACATAAAAGAAAAAGAAATATACATACCATAACTAGCATGACAGTTAGTACATAGTTCCTACATAAGTGATCATGAATGACTGAATAATATCTAATAAGCAAAATACCTGCGTAAATACCAACTGATAGATTCAGTAATAAAACTAACGGACAGGAATTGACCCCTTCTATTGAATGTGTAGAATACATGTGATCTAATCTTATTAACAGAAAAAAATACGACATCGAAGGAGGAGAGAGTGATTGGTCAGAACGTGGCGTTCCCCAAAGTGACGGTGATCCTCAGGCGTGTCCCTCTGAAGGCAGCTCGAATCATTGCAGCCCAGATGACCAAGAGTCGAGTTAGGTCCATGGAAGTGTCGCTGGTCACTGATGACGCCTTGGATACCATTCGTGCGCTCAACGATGAGTTTGGCGACGAGCTGTCTATTGGCGCCGGCACGGTGCGCACCGTGGAGCAAGCTCATGCAGCTATCGATGCAGGCTCTTCATTCTTGCTTTCGCCCGTGGGCTTTTCTCAGGGGATTATCGATGTGGCTAAGGATGCAGGCGTCATCTCGGTCCCTTCGGGGTTCAGCCCCACAGAGATTGCCACTATGTTTGACATGGGGGCAGATATCGTGAAGGTCTTTCCTGCCAGCCGCCTAGGGCCTGCCTACCTCAAAGATCTGGCTGCTCCACTTGGCCCTCTGCCCCTCATGGTGGTGGGCGGCATCAACGCCCAGAACGTCCAAGACTACTTTGATGCGGGTGCATCCTATGCAGGTATTGGTTCAGGCTGCTTTAACCCAGAAGATGTAGCCACACACAATGGGGAAGGCATTGCGCGATCCCTGGCAGAGCTGGAGAAAAGGGTGAGGTGGTAGCTGTGACAACGTTTCGTGTTTCTCCTGAAGACGCACTGCTAGGGCTTAAGGCGTCAAGCGAGGAAGAGGTCATACATCAGCTCTGTGAGCACTTGACCGCTCAAAAGACCATTGTTCCTGGCTATGAGGAAAGCCTGTTGGAGCGCGAAGACAACTATCCCACCGGGCTTGAACTGGGTGAGATCTGCGCAGCTATTCCTCACACCGATCCTCAGTACGCCCGCGCTACCAAGCTCGTGGTGGCAACGCTCGCCAATCCAGTGGCCTGGAAGAACATGGAAGACCCTGACGAGCAGGTGCAGGTATCCGTGGTAGTGCTGAGCTTGTTTGACAAGCCCGAGAAGCAGATAGATGCGCTTCAAAAAATCATGGGTGTTATCCAAGACCAAGACACGCTCAAAAAAGCCCTGAACGCTTCGAACGTAGATGAAGTAGTCGATATTTTTAATTAGGAGAGGAAAGGCATTATGGAGAAGAAAACCGTCATCGTATGCTGCGCTTCATCAATGATCACTTCTACGGTTGCGGTAGAGAAGATCAAGGAAGTGGCGAAGGCCATCGGCGCCCCTGAGCCCAACTTCATTCAGTGCAAGTTCTCTGAGGTGCTTGGCAATCTTGCTACCAACCACGTGGATCTCATCGTTCCCACTGGCAAGCTCAAGGGTGTCGAGACTGATGTGCCCATCGTGAAAGGCACTGCTTTCATTACCGGTGTTGGTGAGCAAGCTGTGCTCGACAAGATTGCAGAAGAGCTCAAGAAATAACGTCAAGAGATAAGAGTGCATACGCATTAGGAGGCTTGTTCCATGGAGATCGTGATTACCGCCTTGCAGACGTTCGCGTCGCTCGGCCCCATGTGCATGATGCCTATCATCATCTTTATCCTAGGCCTGATCTTCCGCGTGAAGATGAACACCCTTTTGAAATCCGCCCTCCTCGTGGGCGTAGGTTTTGCAGGCGTCAATATCGTCATCAACTGGTTTGTAGGTCAAGTGGCCGGCAGCGTTCAGGCCATGGTTGCCAACTGGGGCATCCAGACGTCCATTATGGATGTAGGCTGGCCGGCTCGCGCCGCTGCTACCTGGTCGTTCCCTCTGGCAGCTCCGGTGGTTTTCGTTATTCTCGGCGTGAACGTGGTGATGCTTCTCATCAAGCAGACCCGCACGGTCATGGTGGACTTCTGGTCCTACAACCACTACATCTTCACGGGCGCTCTTGTATGGTACGCCACTGGCGGCAATCCCTGGATCGCGCTTGTGGCTGCGGCTATCGACGCCATTATCTCCTTCAAGCTGGCCGACTGGACCACTCCTGTGGTGGAGGATTACTTCGAGCTGGAAGGCGTGAACTTCCCTACGTCCAACTCGGTGTGCTGGGCTCCTGTCGCCTTCTTCCTCGATAAGCTTTGGGGTATTATCCCTGGTCTCAAGAACGTCAATGCCTCTCCCGCAGGCATTCAAGAGCGCTTCGGTTTTGTGGGTGAGCCTATGTTCATGGGCCTTATCTTTGGCGCCCTTATCAGCATTCTTGCCGGCGATCCTGTGGAGCAGATCATGATCGTGGCCATGAGCACCTCGGCCACCATGGTGTTGACCCCTAAGATGATGCAGATCCTCATGCAGGGCCTGCTCCCCTTCGCCGACGCCGTCAAAAACACCCTTTCCAAGAAATTCCCCGATGCCAACTTCACCATGGGCGTCGATGCCGCTCTGACCGTGGCTGATGATTCCGTCATCACTGTAGGCATCATCATGGTGCCCATTACTCTAGTGCTTGCGGCTTTCTTGCCTGGCAACAAGCTCCTTCCTGTGGCCGACATCGCATATCAGGCCATGTGGCTGGCCGCGTGGCCCTGCGCCTTTGGAAAGGGCAACATTGTTCGTGGCATCCTGTCGGCAACCCTTATTACCGCAGCCGTACTGCTTATCGGCACTGCCATGGCTCCCGTTCACACTGAGCTTGCGCTTACCGGTGGATTTGTCCTTCCCGAAGGCATGGAGCTCATTAGCACCGAGGATGCAGGTACTCACCTCATCGGTTATGTGCTCTCCCTTTTGGGTGGCCTGTTCGCGTAATAGATTTGTTCATCTGGCCCAGAGGAGCTGTCCTCTGGGCCCTTCTGGAAACAGGGGATAGATATGAAAATTACCGGTGTGGAGCTCTTTGAAGTCAAACCCCGCTGGATCTTTATCAAGGTAAACACCGATGAAGGCATTTCTGGATGGGGTGAGCTTATCTCTGGCACCAAGACTCGCACGGTGGTAGAGGGCGCCAAGGAGCTGGCCGAGCGCATCGTGGGTCGCAACCCCTTCGAGATCGAGCGTCTCTGGCAAGAGCTGCACCGCTCCTTCTTCCGTGGCGGCCCCATCAACGGCACCATCGTCTCCGGAATCGAGATGGCCCTCTGGGACATCAAGGGAAAAGCCTTTGGTGTGCCTGTTTACGAGCTCCTTGGTGGCGCTGCCCGCGATCGCATTCGCGTGTACTCCTGGATTGGCGGAGATCGTCCTTCCGATGTGGCCGAGCAAGCTAAGAGTCGTCTTGACCGCGGATTCCAGGCGGTCAAGATGAATGCCACAGAGGAGCTTCATTACGTTGACACCTATGACAAGGTGAAGGCGGTGGTCGACCGCATTGCCTCCATTCGCGAAGTATGCGGCGACGACATCGAGGTGGGAATCGACTTTCATGGCCGCGTGCACAAGCCCATGGCCAAGGTGCTCGCCAAGGCGCTCGAGCCTTACCATCCCATGTTCTTGGAGGAGGTAGTGTTGCCTGAAAACTGGGAGGTCTTCGACAAGATCGCCAACGAGGTGGCCGTGCCTCTGGCTACCGGCGAGCGGCTTTATAGCCGCTGGGAGTACAAGACGCTGTTCCAACAGGGCGCTATCGACATCATCCAGCCCGATGTGGCCATGTGTGGTGGCATCCTTGAGACTCGCAAGATCTGTGCCATGGCCGAGGCCTACGATATGGCCGCTGCGCCCCATGCCCCCTATGGTCCCATTGCGTTGGCGGCCACCCTTCAGGTGGATGCCTGCACTCCCAACGTGTTCATTCAAGAGCAGAGCTTTGGCATCCACTACAACCAGGGCTTCGACATCCTTGATTTCATCGAGAACAAGGAGGTTTTTGAGTTTGAGGACGGCTACGTGCAGATTCCCGATAAGCCTGGCCTGGGCCTCGTCATGGACGAGGAGAAGATCCGCCAAATCTCTGCCGAAGGTCTCGTGTGGCGCAATCCCGCCTGGAAGAATTACGACGGCACCATTGCCGAGTGGTAGCAGCCATGGTCAATACGGTTTTGGGGCCGGTAGATGCTGCCGAGCTTGGCACCACCTACATTCATGAGCACCTCTATGTGAAGCCCAACGAGCTGCCCGCCTTCTATCCCTACACCTTGGATGACGTGGACCGCGGTGTGGAGGAGATCGAGAGCTTCATGGCTGCGGGGGGATCGACCATTGTGGAGCTTTCCCCACTCAACTTTGGTCGAAATACCGAGGCCTTAAAGGTTATGGCCACGCGTACAGGATGCCACATTCTCTGTGTGACTGGACTTCATAAGGAGGAGCATCTTCCCACATGGTTTGACAAGCTATCCGATGACGAGATAGCCGGGGTGGTGGCAGATGAGATCGAGGACGGCATTGGCACTCACCGCATCAAGCCAGCAGCTGTCAAGGTGGGCACAAGCCTGAATACCATCACAGACCGCGAACGTCGAGCGATCAAAATCTGCACCAGGGTTGCCGTTGAGCATCATATGCCCATGATCACTCATTGTGACAAAGGCACCATGGCCTTAGAGCAGCTGGCTCTTGTTGAGGCCGAAGGGATGGACCCAAGCCACGTCTGTCTCTCCCATGTGGACCTGACATTGAACGCTGCCTATATTGCGGCTATTTGCAACACTGGAGCCTATGTGAGTCTCGACCATGTAGGGAGAGACCTCGACGGTCGCGATCACGAACGCGTGTCAATGATCAAGGAGCTTGTGGAGATAGGTGTTGGCGACAGGCTTTGTTTGGCTGGAGATATGGGCAAGAAGGAGTATTGGCCTGCCTATGGGGGAAAGCCAGGCCTCGCCTACATCCTTACGGATCTCAAAAAAGAGTTGACGGCTTGTATTGGCGAGGAAGCCTTTGACGCCATGGTGAGGGCGAATCCCCAGCGTTTGCTTAACTGGGCATAGCCAGGTATGAGACAACCTGCCGTGTAAATCGCGGGCGGTTCGATGGCCAGAGAAGCCTCGAGCCGCCTGCTTGCTCTAAAATGCCCTCAGAGCAGCTAATGGAATGGTGGGAGCAATCGTGTCTCGTACGTCAAAGTGGGTCGTAGCTTCGAGTGCTGTCACGTTCGGCCGATTCGCAGAAGGCCCGGTGCGTCGCCTGGAAGAGGCGGGGTGCGAGGTGCGACTTAACCCCTATGGTCGCCCGCTTACCAAGGGTGAGATGGTGGAGTTCGCAGGAGATGCCCGTGCGATAATCCTGGGCAATGATCCCCTTCCTGCCAGCGTGATAAAACGTCTTAGGAAATTGCGCATCATTGCTCGCTATGGCGTGGGCTTTGACGGTGTCGATCTTGCTGAGGCTCGAGCCCGCAATATCCAAGTGACCTACGCTCCGGCGACCAACCGCGAGGAGACGGCCGACTTCACCATGGGCCTGATCCTCGACCTAGAGCGTCACATCTCGCAGATGATCATATCCACGCGCAGCGGAGGATGGGACAAGATCGCAGGGACGAGCCTCTATGGCAAGACTATCGGCATTGTGGGCGTAGGGCAGATCGGAAGTGCGGTAGCCAGGCGCGCCATGGGTTTTGGCATGGATATCCTTGGTTACGATATTGTGCAGAGAAACGAGCCGACTATCTATGGCGTAATATATACAACATTGAATGATCTGCTTCGACGCTCAGACGTGGTGACCATCCATACCCCTCTTAACGACGGGACTCGAAACCTTATAGGCGCACGCGAGCTTCGAATGATGAAGGATTCTGCAATTCTCATAAATACTGCGCGTGCTGGCATCGTCCGCCATGACGCCCTAAACAAGGCGCTCCTAGAGGGAAGGCTCAGGGGCTTCGCCACGGACGTCTTCGATAGGGAGCCGCCTATCCATCAACCCTATTATGACTATGAGAATGTGCTGGTAACCCCGCATGTCGCAGGTAACACTTATGAGTCCAGCGAGCGCATGGGCAACGTGGTGGTAGACAATATCTTGGCCGTCAAAGATGGGGTGGAGCCGCCCGATCCTGTCACCAGCCAGCTTCTCTATGAATCTGCAGTGAGCATGGGTTTGAACACAGGGGACATGCTTCTTTAATCTTTAACGGAAACCAGGGGCCAAGCTGCAATCCCTGTAGGCCTTCCTGTTGCCAAGGAGTGTCTCAAACAGAGGCACATCCGCCCTTTGGGCAGACATGCCTCTGTTTGCAGGTGCCGCTCTGCAAATTACTCGCGATTTACCAGCGCGTCGCGGATCTCCTCAAGCAGCTGCAGCTGCTTGTCCTCAGGAGTGGGCTCGGCGGTAGCCTCCTCGAGCTCCTCGACGTTCTTTTTGGTCATCACATCGTGGGCAGTGTTGATAGCCTTCACCATGAGGAAGACCACCAGGGCGATAAGCAAGAAGTTGATGATTGCCTGGATGAAGTTGCCCCACATGATGGTGGCGCCGCCCACCTGGGTTTGAATGCCAGAGAAGTCAATGCCGCCGATAATGACGCCGATGAGGGGCATGACCACATCGTTTACCAGCGAGCTTACGATGGCAGTAAACGCAGCGCCAATGATCATGCCTACTGCGAGGTCGATCACCGATCCGCGGGAGATAAACTCTTTGAACTCGGCCCAAAGGCCCTTGCTTTGCTCGGCAATTTTCTTAGGATCCTGCGACATGGGACTTCCTTTGTTTTGGAGACAGGCGTGCCGGCCGTCTCGAGCAACAGTGCTTGAAGAAGAATTCCCTAAAATGCCCCAGACTTTCCTTCTAGCCGGTTCAGGTTTATTAAGGCTTCTGCCGAGAAGCTCCGACTCTTCCGGTGTGCTTCAACCGTAGGGGCCAAGCGTGAGAGGAGGGGCGTTTCTCGGCAGAATGCCAAATACGGCGCGCGAGGAGGATTGAGCGGCTCTCACATTTAGGCATAGGCACTGGGCGTGCCGTCGAGCAGAGAGCGGCCTACTCCTGCCAAGGCGTCGTTATACATGCGGTCCCCTAGGATGAAGGTGCCGGTCCAAGCCATAAGGGGAACGTCGCACTCTACCAGGGAGATGGTGGATTGCGCCAGGATCTCAGAGGCAGAAGCCACAGGTACCAGCGGGATGCCTTGGGCTTGGAGGCGGCGGGAAGCCTCGGCTACGTCGGGGAGCTCGATATGGGTCTCCGCCTGCATGGCAAAGAGCTCGTGCTGGGCTTGATCGCTGATGTCTGGATCTCGCTGGGCCAAGGTATAGCAAGCCGCTGCAAGATCATGTTGCCCAAGATGCCAATAGGCATAGGCCATGCGATAGAAACAGTAGGGGAAAAGCGCCAGATCAGGAGCCACCTTGAGTGTGTCGATGATGGCCTCTATGGTAGCCGCCCAATCTTGCATGTCGCCTAGCACCACCGCACGCTGCAGACGAGGGCGGCTGGAGCTAGGGGCAATGGCGATAAGCTGGTCGAGGATGGCTAAAGCGCTGGGGTAGTCATCGAGGTCGCGATAGCGATTGCTCAAAGAGTACTTGGCGGCGAAGTAGGCGTCCGGCACGCGGAAGTAGCGAAGCTTATGAGGATCTGCCGTACGCTCTGGAGAAAGCGCCAGCGGATCTTTGAGCGCATCGATGCCCGTGAGAAGCGTGCCTCCTGGAGGGGCGTTATGGATGGTCATGCGGGCATAGTAGCCGTCGCAATAGAGGGGCACCAAGCCCTCTTGAGCGCCATAGTCTTTTTCATAGGCTTCCAGCACCTCGGCAGCCAGGGTTTCCAGGCGCATGATGGCCACCACGGGGCTGTCTTTTTCTTCCTCGACAATCTGATCCACTTGCCGGGTGGCGTCAGGATAAAAATCGCGATTTACCTCAAGCTCGCAGACGCGATCGGCACGCAACAAGCCCTTGAGATGGTCGGGGAGTTCTCGCTGGTCTTCTGAGGGGTCGCGACGCCGAGAAGTGAGCCCCTCAACACGGAAGGGCTCTACAGGCTGGTTTTGGCCTGAGAATCGAGCAACCTGGCCAAGAGTGGTTGCGACATCTTTTGGCTTGGTGTTGGAATGGCAACTCTCAAGGGCTGCGAGCGTCTGGGACTCAAAAGCGCTGCGGGCGAAGGAGAAGGACATGGTGCACTCTCCGCCTAATGAGCCGGCGAACCCATTGACCACGCAATTCAGGATGCAGACGTTGGACTCAAAGGCAGTGCTTGCAAGGAATGCGGCGAGATAGATGCCACAGAGATTGGCAAGGTCCTGTTTTGTGGTACCTGTACCGTTCTCTGAGGGAGTAGGCATGAGGTCAGGGTCCGGCACTGCATATTCGAAGGTAGCTACGCCTAGTTTGATATCGATATCGCAGCGGTATTCCAGCCTCGTGAAGAAGGGGAATCGCTCGCAAGATTGAGAGATACGTGTGCGCGCATCCCATTCGGAGCCCTTGGGGGCGCTGAAACCTTGTACGGTACGCAGCGGATTCTCATCAGAGGTGGTACTGAGTCTATGAGTCTCAATGAGGTTTAAAAGTCCCACCGTGTTTTTGTAGACATCAAAGGATTGAATATAGTCTTCGTCTTTGGAAGCCAGTGCGCTCTCATTGTCCAAGATGAGCTGGATGCGGTTGATAGCGCTTTCTACTTTGAGGAACTGGCGGCGATCCTCCAAAGGAAGGTCAGAGGGCATGCGGATCCACCAGAGGTTGGAAGTGGGAAGCCTCACGATAGTGCAGTCGTATTTGGCTGCCAGCGGACGCAGGAACTTTGCTCCTGATCGCGCTAGGATACGGGCGCTATAACGAGCTAGGGGATCGGTTGAATCACTGGCTTCAAGGAGGCGGTCCAGGGCATCTGGCAGCGGGCTTTTGGTGAGAACGTCCAGTGAGAATGCTTCCTGGATGTCTTCCTCTGACTCATCAGAAGTTTCGTAGAGAGTTACAAAGCAGGCGCTTGCAAGGGCGATGAGCTCACAGAGATCCAGCTCAGGTGCATCAGGTGAGGTAAGGGCGCCGTTGAACCTCTCAGGGAGTTTGGTGAGCTTGTATTTGTGGCGCCCGGTGGCCTCCCAGTAGGCAAAGGGAGGAGCATCTTTGAGGTCTGCGGTGATGGTGCCCCTTCTGCCTCTGCCTTCTGGAACCACGCGCATAAAGGGTGCCTTGGTAGGAGGCTCGTTCTGGGGTTTTTCACAGGGCCAAAACTCGCCGTTTGGCCCTATACAGCCATAGATTTTGACGTGGCCGCCATCCAGAAGGCGAATCAAATAACCCCATCTAGGGGCACGAGGATGGGCCGAAGCAGGATCTATCTGAGCCCAGTTCCACCCGCATTCGTTCCATGAGCGGCTCGATGGCTCTAGTAATGCCAGTCCATCAGAGAGGGCGGAGCCCTCCGAAGAGGGCTCCTGACCCAGAAGATCGGGGAAGGTGGTGATCTTGCTATAGGGCGGCAGGTGCAGAGTGCCAAAAGTCTCCATGGGCCTTCCTTTAATGTCGCCCCGTCTCGAATTACTCCTCCGAGAGACGCTCGAAGGCGTTCATGAGAGGCGGGATCATTTGCTTCTTGCGGCTTACGACGCCAGGTAGCACGGCCATGCCTTCTTCAGGCTCGACACCAAAAGCGGCCTTGATGACAGCCTCGGCGCCCTCGCCGTAATAAAGCAGATCTGTGGTCTGGGTCTTCACATCGGTAAACATATACAAAATGATGGGAAGATCCTCGTTCTTAGCTGCGTCAGCCAGATAGGGGCGCAGCAGGTCCTCTGCGGCGCGGCGGCTGGTCTCGGTCATGTAGCTGCCTTGGCCTACGCCAAAGCGTGCGCTGCCTCGAGAGAAGACTTTGAAGTCGCCGTGGAAGACTTCGTCAGCGGTACGGCCAGTGAGGTCTGCGCCGGCTTCAAACATCTCATCTGCATAGGCATCGATGTCTACCCCTACGATACCAGCCAGTTCCTGGGCTGCAATACGGTCTTGATCCGTGCAGGTAGGGGAGCGGAAGGTGAGTGTGTCGGAGAGGATAGCCGAGAGCATGAGACCTGCGATGTGTGGCGGAGGAGTGACGCCGTTCTCGTCATACATCTGCTTGACGATGGTGCAGGTGCAGCCAACCGGCTGGTTGCGGAAGAGTGCGGGGGCAGAGGTTTCGATCGAGCCAATGCGATGGTGGTCGATGATTTCAAGAATGATGGCATGAGACAGGCCGTCTACCGCCTGGGAGACCTCGTTGTGGTCTACCAAGATGACATGTTTGCGCTTGATGTCGAAGAGGTTGGCAGAGGTAATGACACCGTCAAAATGGCCCTCTTCATTGATGACAGGGAAGAAGCGGTGGCGGGTAGAGCTCATGACCTTGCGGACGTCTTCCACGGTGGTATTGACGGAGAACTCGACGAGGTCGTGGTCGAGCATGATGGAGCGCACCGGCATAGACATGCAGATCAGGCGGGTGGCTGCGTAGGTATCATAAGGGGTGGTGATGATGCGGCAGCCATGGTGCTCGGCAGAGCTCTTAAGCGCGCGAGTCACAGGGGCGTCGCAGCAGATGATGAGGCAGGCAGCGCCGCTTCCCACCGCGTAGTGCTGGGTCTCATAGCGGTTGGTGACAAGGACGATATCGCCCTCTTCGATAGTGTCTTCCATCATCTCAGGGCTGGTGCCTACAAAGACGCGGCCGCTGGTGATGACGTCATCAGGATTGCCCAACACCATTTCGCCGTTGAGGGTCTCGATCACATTACGGTAGCTGGTGCGAGCGGTTGCCAAGACATCGGTGTCGAAGATGGCCATATTGGCGTTGGCGATGTCTTTTACGGTGACCAGGCCGCGCAGGTCCTCGTTCTCATCAGTGATGCAGAGGGTGTCCTGGTGCTCTTCGCGCATAAGGTTCCAAGCGGCATAAAGCGACATCTCGCCGTTGATGCCCTTTTGCTTTTGGTACTCGAGGTCCTTGATTTGAGGGCGCACCGAGGTGATGAGTTCCGGCTCCTCGGCACCCCAGCGCTTCAACACGAATGCAGTCTCACGATTGATGTTGCCGCAGCGGCGGGGCTCAAAGATTTTAGGACCCAGCGCGTTTTTGAGGTAAGCGTAGGAGATGGCGGAACAAATACTGTCCGTATCGGGATTTAAATGCCCGATGACATTTACCTTGCGGATGGACTCTGCCATGGTTTGCTCCTTGAATAGGTGAGTGTCTTAAGGCATGAAGGGTACCTGAAGACAAACATAGCTTTAAATACCACCTATTAGAACAGGACTTTTCTTCTAGTGGCGCGGTGAATGGGGTAAGGCGCCCGATCGTCACCGCACCTACAAGATATCAGAACATCTGTTCCATTCAAGAGCGAATTAGTGTACAGTGACAAAAAACATCGAGGGCAGGGGCGGCTATGCGGTTGCTACATCTTTCAGATCTTCATGCGGGTAAACGGGTGCGCGGATACTCCATGGAAGAAGAGCTTAAGTCTGCGCTCGCCCAGGTTGTAAAACTCTGCGAGGATCGCGCGGTTGACGTGGTGCTCTTGGCGGGCGATCTCTATGACAGCGCACAGTCCAGCGATCGGGCGATAGATCTTATCGGCAGCTTTTTAGAAACCCTTGCCGAGAAGAGCATCACCGTGGTGGCGACCCCGGGAAACCATGATTCGGCAACCCGGGTGGGCTATGGATCCAAATTGCTTGCTTCTCGTGGAGTGCATGTCACAGGGCCTCTCAAGGCGCCTGTCAAGCCCGTAGTGGTGAGCGATGAGGAGGGTCCTGTATACATCTGGCCCATTCCTTTCGTTCGCCCAGCTACGGTGCGTGCGGTTTTGGATGTCCAGGCAGACACCTATACGCTGGCGCTCAGGGCTCTTATAGACGCAATGAATATTGATACGACGCAGCGCAATGTCTGTGTATCCCATCAATTTGTCACTAATGGGTTGGTGAGCCCTCAGCGCTCAGAAAGCGAATTGAGCGTGGGCGGCACAGATAATGTCGACGTGTCGGTCTATGAGCCTTTTGATTATGTGGCGCTGGGTCACCTGCATAGGCCTCAGAAGGTGTCTCGGAATACGGTGCGCTATGCGGGCTCGCCGGTAAAGTACTCGGTGAGTGAGGCTGCTGGCGAAAAGTCGATGGTGCTGGTGGAGCTGGGATTAAAAAAAGATGGGGTATGTGCAACATCCATCGAGCTCGTGCCTATTGAACCGGTTCATGATTTGAGAAAGATTCGCGGTCCGTTGGAGGAGCTTTTGAGTCCGGAAGTACTTGCTTCGGCACCTGCTGATGACTATGTGTACGTGACACTTACCGATGACGCCATGCCATTGGATGCCATGGGCCGCTTACGCGAAGCCTATCCCAATTTGATGGGGCTCGAGCTGCAGGCAGAGATAGATGCAGAGGATGAACTGCCATTGATGCCGGTAGAGGCCGAAGCTTCTTTGGAAGCGCTGTTTGGCGAGTTTTTTGAACTACAGACAGGCCATTCTATGAGTCCAGAACAGGTGGCTGTAGTGGAAGCCTCCGTCGAAAGCTTGGAGGCCTAAGCCATGAGACCGCTTACCCTTACCATGAGCGCCTTTGGGCCCTATGCAAAAGAAACTACCATTGACTTCGAGCAGCTGGGAACCTCGGGCCTTTATTTGATTTGCGGCGACACCGGTGCTGGTAAAACCACTATTTTTGATGCAATCACCTTTGCGTTGTTTGGCAGTACTGCCAATGATGGAGATAGCGACAGCACTCTGTACTCTCAATTTGCCGAGTTTGGCACTCCTGGTTACGTGGATCTGGAGTTTGAACTCAAGGGCATACGCTACAAAGTGCACCGTACCTTGTTCTATGAGAGGCCAAAGCAAGGCAAAACAGGCGTCACCACCAACAAGCCCACTGTAGAGCTTTGGGAGGGTGTTGAGAGTGGGGCTATTCCTCAAGGAATCTTGCCTATTACCAAGAAGGGCGAGGTAACCAGGCGCATCGAGGAGCTTTTAGGACTTAGCCAGAAGCAGTTCATGCAGATAGCTATGATTGCTCAGGGCGATTTTGCACGCTTGCTAGAGGCCGATACCAAAGAGCGCAAAGAGGTGTTCTCGACACTCTTCCGCACAGCCAACGCGGGCGTCTTACAAGAGATGCTCAAGTCGCAAGCGGCTTCAGTGGAGGCTGAAGCTAAAAATATAAAGGATCAGGCCCGCACCGAAGTGATGCGAGCTCAAGGTGCGCTCAAACTTATGGAAGAGCTTGAGAATTGGGCACAGGGCGAAGCTGCCACGGTAGCTGATCCTCTTAGCGTAGTCGAGAAGCTATGCAAGGCCGACGAAAGTGAACGCGCAGAACTCTCGGCGGTTCTAGCGCAATTCCAAAAAGAGTCCTCTGAGCTTGAGCGTCAGCGTCAGCTTTTAGAACGTGCTCAGGAGATCGATGATTCAATTGTTCGAGTGACTTGCCAGCTTCCCGAATTGGAAAGCGCTGTTGCCAGGGCCAAGAATCGTTATAGCGATGCCCAGAAAAACGAGACTCAAGAGCATCATCTTACGGCTCAAAGCCTTGCAATAGAGAAAGAGTTTGACGACTATCTTGCGGTGGATGCACAGCGTGAGAATGTAAATAAAGCACAGGCTGCCGAGAAGAGCGTTCAACAGGCAAAGGACGCCGCCCAGGCGCAAGAGTCGGAGGCGAAGGCTGCGCTTGATGCGGCTGATGCAAGGATTGCTCAACTTGCTGAGGTAAATACGCAACGTCTTGGGGCTTCCGAGATGCTCAACGGCATACAAAAGAAAGCGGAGTCTCTTGAGAGGCGTATTGGCGCCTGTGACAATGTAGCCAAGTTGGCAAAGGACTACCTCAATAAAACAGTTGACTACAACCAGCTGCAAAAAGCAGCCCAAGACGCAAAAGATTGCTGGTCTATGGCCGACAATGCTCGCAGTAATGGCGTGGCGGGAATTCTTGCCCAAAGGCTCCAAGAAGGTCAGCCCTGCTTGGTATGCGGAGCTACTACTCATCCGTCACCTGCCCCGTTGGCTGAAGACATGCCCACAGAAGACGAGCTCAATGATTTACAGGAAGCTCGCGATCAGGCCATTGAGATTCGAGACGCAGCAGCAAAGAAGCTCTCTTCTGCCCAGGGGCGCTATGAGACCGCATGGAATGCGTTGGATCCGGAAGATCAAACTGCACTAGGCACCAGTTTTGAGTTTGCAGATCAGGTGGCGGCTCTTGCTAAGAAACAAGTGGATACCCTTAAAGAAATGATGAAAGATGAAAAATGCCAAAGAAAGGCCCTTGAGACCAAGCTTGACAGTTTAAAGGCATTAGAAAGGGAGTCCCAGGAGCTTCAGCAGAGTGTTGGGACTCTCAAGAAAGCCCAAGAAGAAGCCCAAGCAGCTCTTAAAAGTGCGTTGGAACAGCAAGGCCAAGCTTCCAGTGCATTGGCCGCTGCAAAGGAGCGCTTGAACACTCTGGCCAGCGGATTGAGCTATCCAAGTCTTGATGAAGCAAGAAAAGCTGCTCAAGGGTTCCATGATCAGGCGGCAGAGTTGAAGCGAATTCGAGAGGCCGCACAAAAGACATTGCAAGAGAATCAACAAAAACTAGAGCAAACAGCCCAGCAGCAGCTTCTTTTGCAAGAACAACGAGACAAGCTTTCTGTGCCAGACAAACAGGCCTATCAAAAAGATCGTGATGCCTGGGAAGCGCAAGGCCAAGCATTGCGCGATCGGCAAGATGCATTGGCAGAAAGAACGGCTGCCAATAGCGGGTAAAGAAAGTGCTTGAAGAATTGGCATCTCGCCAAGATCAGATCCGAGAAGAATTCAAAGTACTCGAGCCTCTAGGCCGCGTGGCAAGGCGTGAGGGAATTCACAAGGGTCTTGATTTTGAGACTTTCCTGCAGGCCCGTTGGTTCGATCGCGTGCTCGCAGCAGCTAACCGCAGGCTCTCTTCCATGACTCAAGGACGATTTGCCCTAGAGCGATCGGTTGAGTCTAGGGACCTTCGAGGCGCAACAGGTTTGGATATCAACGTCTTCGATGCTTACACCGGTAAGCGCAGGCCAGCTTCTACGCTTTCGGGCGGTGAAATGTTCAAGGCGTCGCTCTCATTGGCATTGGGGCTGTCTGATGTGGTGCAGTCTCAGGCGGGAGGTGTACGCCTAGACGTGATGTTTGTCGACGAAGGGTTTGGCTCATTGGACACCGAGTCACTGGGATTGGCCATCAATGCGCTTGCCAATCTCACGGGCGATTCTAAGCTTGTCGGCGTCATCAGCCACGTCGACCTCATGCGTGAAACCATCCCTAAGCAGATAGTGGTGACGCGAGGCAAAACTGGGTCTGAAGCCAGATTGCATCTGGATTAGCTCAGAGCAGCACTTAAGAATGAAGCCTAAAAATGCCCCTCTGTCACAAAACAGAGGGGCTCATAAGAAAGGACTCATCACAACGATTATAGGTAGGCCCATCGCCAGCAGCCTACCTATAAAGCGAGGTAGTCTTAAGCCTGGGTCTGCGCGTCTGCACCGCGCACCTGAGTGTAGGTGCGGTCTGGGAAGAGCAGCTCGCATACCGTGTTCCAACCAAAGGCCGTGCCTCGGGCATAGGGGCATCCAATGCAGTTGTCACGGAAGCACACCTGCTCGCTCTTGGCCACGCCTTGAGGTTCCACGTCCTTCCCCATGGCCGCCAGTACCTGAGAGGCAATCTGCTGCATGCCAAGCTTGGTGGGGTGAGTGCCGTCGGCAGCATCGTAATCGAGCTTGAATGCGCGGGCGTCGGCCACGTGGCAGTTCTCCCACTGACCCGCCGCAATGCGAATGGCGTTGTTGTAGCGGTCGAAGTGATTGCCGCGGTAGGGATAGGTGAAGCAGGTGCAGTTGGTACCTGTGAGGCGGCCTACGGGAAGGGTGATGCACCACACTTCCACGCCAGGGTTGTCACAGACAATGTTTTGCAGCATGCGGCTATAGGCCTCGCCAAACTTCTCTGCGGCATCCATAGGAGCCATGGCAGGAGGCTCAACGGGATACTTAGAAAGATCGATGTTGTAGGGGGTGGCGGTGCCGCGTCCAAGCATTTGGTTAAGGGTGCCACCCCAGCCAAAGTCGTTGATGCCCATAAAGATAAGGACAGCATCGGGATGCACGCCGTCTTTTTGCAAGGCATTGGTGCGCATGCGAGATTCTCCGGCAGGATAGCCTACGCCCTCGACGCAGGAGCCAGACCAACTGGCGTTGGCCAGAAACTCGCCGCCCATACCTTTGATGACCTGCATCCACCAAGTGTCGTCTACCGTGGTAACGCCAGTGAAGTCCAGGTTCTCGCCGGTATAAAACACGTTCCAACCCTCAGGGATATAGCCCTCGAAAGTCGACATGGAGTCGCCCATGACAGATACAAGCATGGTGGTTCGCTTTCTCTTAGCCAACGTTTAGAACACCGTTATACAAGGTGTGTTGCGCCCATGGGACACAGGCAGCCTTACCTATCATTTACCAGCTTCAAGGACGTGGCCCTCTCTTTCTGGTGAGTAGTCCTTCTCGGCTGCGAGCGTCAAAGGGCATGACTCATTGAGACGAGAGATTCATGCGGCCAAAAGAGATGCTGGATGTAACAGCTCATCTCTTCTCGGCACTTAAGCTCACACGAAGCAAAAGTGTGGGGGTAGCATAAAGAACGTGCGCGATTCTGGACCATGCGGCTGGGGGATTGGTGGTCGAGCTGGTCTAGAAGCAGATAAAAGTTTGGTTCTTTGGCTCGAAAGGGTAGTGCTATGAAATTCTCCCGACGTCTCGATGCTTTTGGCGAAGAGGTTTTTTGCCTCACTCAATGCCCAGCGCCGTGCGCTGGAAGGTCGGGGCAAGACCATGATCGACCTGTCGGTGGGAACCCCTGATTTTGCGCCTTCTCAAGAGATTGTCGATGCGCTGTTGGAGTCGGCCAAAGATCCCGATTCTTGGAAGTATGCGCTCCATGACTTGCCGGAACTTTTGAATGCGGTGTGTGCCTACTACAAGCGTCGTTTCAATGTTGAAATCACGCCCGACATGGTGATGATGGTCTCGGGCACCCAAGAGGGCATGGCCCACCTGGCGATGACGCTGGCAGATCCCGGTGATTCGGTGTTGGTGCCAGATCCTTGCTATCCCATCTTCGCAGGTGCTGCGCATCTCGCAGGGGCGGCTCCGGTGTTTTATCCCCTGACTGCCGAGCATAACTTCCTTCCCTACCTGGAAGGCATTGACCCTCATCAGGCTGATGAGGCCAGCTATATGGTGGTGTCGTTGCCTGCAAACCCAGTGGGTTCTGTAGCCACTCCGGAGTTTTATGAGGAGCTGGTGGCCTTTGCCAAGGCGCACGATCTGCTCATTGTGCACGATAATGCCTATTCTGACATCATTTTTGATGGGAACAAGGGTGGCTCGTTCCTGGCGTACGAGGGCGCCAAAGAGGTGGGCGTGGAGTTCTTCTCCCTCTCCAAGTCCTTCGATGTGGCCGGCGCGCGCCTCTCCTTCCTGGTAGGTCGTCCTGATGTGGTTGCTGCCATGCGCAAGCTTCGCGGCCAGCTGGACTTTGGCACGTTTATTCCTCTGCAAAGGGTGGCCATTGCGGCGCTCACCAGCGACTTGGGTCCTGTGGAGCAACAGCGTCTTAATTATCAAGCACGAAGGGATGCACTGGCAGACGGTCTTGAGGCCATCGGCTGGGAGCGCCCAATGCTCAGGGCACTATGTTCATGTGGGCAAAGCTTCCGGAGCGCTATGAAAACTCTTTCGACTTTGTACAGGAGCTCATGGAGAAGGCGGGAGTGGTGGTCACGCCTGGTGCTGCCTTTGGCCCAGAGGGCGAGGGGTATGTGCGTCTGGCGCTGGTGCTGCCTCCAGAGGAGCTGGCCCGTGCCGCCGCAAAGATCGGAGAAAGCGGGTTTTGGAGCCTAGGAGGGTCTCCGGGATTTTCATGAAGTTGGGCGCAAGCGGGGCCTCTACGGGAGAATCCTTTTTGTGAGGTGGCTCATAGATAAGATCTGTCGCTCCATTAGCGGATCTTATCCTGTCCAGCGGCAACTCCCCGAGTATTAACCTCATGCTTTCTGGCGGGCTTTAGGGCCTGTGCCAAGAAAGCCCGCCCCTCAAAGATTTGAAAGAAGACTCTTTATGGCTCAAAAAATTGCGTTCTTTGATATCGATGGCACTCTGTTATCCTTCCGCACCCACTCGATGCCCCATACCACCCAGGTAGCGCTTCAGGAGCTTCGCAACAACGGCGTGCTTATCTATATTGCGTCGGGCCGCGCGCTGTTCCAGGTGCCTTCGTTCTTGCGCAACGGCCAGGGCGATTTTGAGGGCTTCGACGGCTTTTTGTGCAACTCAGGCCAGGTGTGCTTGGATGAGCGCGGCATCTTTCGTATGACGGCGGTGGATCCTGAGGCGGTGCGCCTCATTACCGAGGAGGCACTTAAGGGTGGCTTTGACATCGTCTATATGACGGCGGACCGCGCCTTTACCCCGCGCCACGGGCCGCTGGTGACTGCCGCCGAGGAGCACGCTAACGTGAAGTTTGATGAAGACGTGCCAGAGGCTGCCTATACTCGTCCGGTCTACCAGCTCAATGCCTTTATCGCGCCCGAAGACGAGCACCTGATCACCGACGTCACCGACAAGGTAAAGCTGGTGCGTTGGACCGAGGATTTCGCAGACGTCATCCCTGCAGACGGCGGCAAGGATCAAGGCGTCTGGGCGGTGCTTGACCACTACGGCATCGATCGCAAGGATGCCTATGCCTTTGGCGACGGCGGCAACGACGCTTGATGTTGGCCGCAGTGGGCAACG